>Ga0160467_100001_pt1 | contig 1734829 bp, 1416 predicted proteins | sample HID1972I_E11MG_FD_108221 | JGI IMG/M metagenome (GOLD analysis project Ga0160467, IMG submission 108221) | Enriched pill bug-associated microbial communities from UW Madison campus, WI, USA - HID1972I_E11 MG | ecosystem: Host-associated > Arthropoda: Insects > Digestive system > Unclassified ...
GCAGGCGCTCGAGATCGCTCTGGCCGCGCAGAAAGCCAGCCAGGGGCTCGACGCGGATCGCGCGTACATTTATCTTGATCTCATCATCAGCTCCCTAGGCGAGGCGGCGCGACGAGCGCTGGGCAACATGGACGCACGGAAATATGAATATCAGAGTGACTTCGCACGGCATTACATCGCGCTGGGCAGGGCCGAAGGCCGGGCGGAGGGCGGGGCGTTTCTTGTCATGCGGCAGCTAACGTTGCGATTCGGGCGAATCGATTCGCAGACGGAGGGCCGCATTCAGCAAGCCTCGATCGCCGAGCTGGAAGCCATTGGTGAGCGCCTCCTCACCGCGCGCACATTGCAGGAAGCTCTTGGCGCTCCATGAGAGTCCGTGCAAGAACCCTGTCATGTCCCACATGTACTGAAACCGTGGCGCGCTGGGCGTGTCGGCGCGTGGAGATGGGCGGCCTTCACCAGTTCGCGCCATACGTGCTGGGTCCATCAGGAATCCCCAAGGTCACGGACGAAACGCAGGCGTGTGAGAACCCGGAGCTTGCGGTGCTTTCCGCGATGGCGCACGGGCGTGACGCAGATTCCGTGGAGGCACTCGAGATCGCTCAGGCCGCACACAGAGCTAGCGAGGGGCTCGACGCGAACCGCGCGTGCATTTATCTTGATCTCATCATCAGCTCACTTGGCGAGGCGGCGCGACGGGCGCTGGGCAACATGGACGCAAGAAAATACGAATTTCAGAGCGATTTCGCACGGCACTACATTGCCGAAGGTGAAGCACGTGGCCGTACGTCGCTGCTCATCCGGCTGCTCACGTCGCGATTCGGCCCGATCGATTCACAGACGGAAGGTCGGGTTCGGCAAGCCTCGATCGCGGAGCTGGAAGCCATCGGCGAGAGTCTGCTTACCCCGCGTACGCTGCAGGAAGCTCTTGGGGCTCCATGAGAGGGTCGGTGCAAGCATTTTCCGCGCGGTTCGGTGGGCATGCTCCGACATTCATTCGAGTCGAAATCGAGCTGCGCTGCCAGAGCCTCGCGCACCCGCCTCGGTCGTCAATGTTCCAACAGCGCGGTGATCTATGAGCGCAACGTCGACTGGTTTCGATTCCGGCTGCTGAACGAAGAGCACTCCGGCCCGACAAAGGTGGACCAGCATCGTTGCTGGCAGCGCGCCGCGCGGCTCCAACGCAACGCCCCGGCACGCCAGCCGGGCCGCGATGCGAGTAACCGGCGTGTCGCCTCGATATCCTGCCGCCCAACCTGAATAAGACGAACGTCCCCGGAGAATCCGGACAACGATTTCTCCACCCAACACAACGCTTTGTATGACGCTCCCCGTGGCGCTATCGTGACCGGGTGACCGATAGCCTCGAAGACTGGTTCCGGCGGGAAATCCTTCCCTGCGAAGCCGCGCTCATGCGCTACCTGAATCAGAAGCGCGCGCTCCCGGTCGACGCTGAAGATGTCCGCAATGACATCTACATCCGGGTCCTCGAGTTCGCGAAGCACACGCGGCCCGCCGCTCCCAAGGCATTCCTGTTCAGCACCGCCCGCAATCTGCTGATCGACCTCGCACGGCGCAACCGGGTCGTGGCCATCGATCTGTTGGAAGACCTGGACGTTCTGAACGTCCTGATAGAAGAGGTATCCCCCGAGCGGCACGCGAGCGGTCGGCAGCAGCTTCAGCGGCTGTCCATGTTCTTCGACCGGCTGCCCGCGAAGTGTCGTGACGTGCTGTGGATGCGGCGGGTCGATGGGATGCCTCAAAAGGAAGTCGCCCAGCGACTGGGTGTCACGGAGGCCACAGTGGAAAAGCACGTTCACCGAGGAATGCGCTATCTGGCCGACTCGCTCTATGGGACGTCCACGAGCGAGGAAGCGCGTTCGGATGAACGCACGATCCAGACCGAACCGCGTCATGGAAAATAAAGAGCACACGGAGCAGGCAGAACTGACGGCGTGCCGTTACATCGCGCAACGGGAAACCGGGCCGTGGTGCGAGCGGGACGCTGCCGAGCTCGACCAGTGGATCGCCGAGTCGCCCCTGCATCGGGTTGTCTACTATCGCCTCAACGCTGCGTGGCACGAGGCGGGCCGCCTCAAAGTGTTGGGCGTCGGGTCTGCCCATGGCGCCGTGCGTTCATCGCAGACGAACTGGAGGAGGCGAGTCGGCAGCATGGCCCTGCGGGCGATCGCGGCCACGGTGGTGCTCGCGATCGGCGCTGGGTTGTACGTCTTTCGAGACAGCCTATTTTCGTTGGACACCTACAGAACCGACGTGGGCGGCCTGCAGACCGTTCCGTTGGCGGACGGTTCCCGCGTCACGCTCAACACCGACAGTGCCCTGCGGATATCGCTGAACGAGGCCGAACGTCAGGTAGATCTCGAAAGAGGCGAAGCATTCTTCGAAGTCGCCAGAGACCCCGCCCGACCGTTCGTGGTCAAAGCGGGCAACGAACGCGTCGTCGCAGTGGGAACCAAGTTCTCCGTGCGGCGTGACTCGCATGGCCTGCGGGTCATCGTTACTGAAGGCGCCGTTCGCATGGAGCGGAAGGGATACGCCGCAACTGCGGAGCCTGGCGCAATCGCCGCCTCGGAAGGGAAAGCACGACTCGCGCGGCGCCATGAGGCGGCGGTCCTGCTTCCGGCGGGCGCTATCGCGCTAGCGCATACGACCGACCTCGTGGTCGAACAAAGGCCCCTGGTGCAAGCGGAACAACAGTTGAGCTGGCGCACGGGTGTTCTCACGTTTCGGGACACGTCGCTGGCTGATGCGGTCGCCGAGTTCAACCGCTACAACGAGCGCAAGATCATCATTCGAGATCCTGCCATTGCAGGCTTCCACGTGGGGGGTGTCTTCGGCGTCACGCAGCCAGAGCCGTTCGTTCGCCTGCTCCAGGACGGCTTTCCGATCCGGGTCACCGAGGAGGCGGGCAAGATCATCCTGAGCCCCAAATAGCAGTCCAGATTTCAGACCTCCGTTCGTCCTGATCTTCAACGGCCTGCAAAAGGCCGAGTCGTCAGGGTCTGAAATGCCAATGAGAATGACCATTCGCGCCACAATCCTTGCCATCGCGTGCACGGCATCCTTCGCGGCACACGCGTTCGCCGACACGCCGAAAGTCGTCAATGTTCAGCCGGGAGAGCTCTCCGAGGCGCTGGAGATTCTGGCCAGGCAGTGCGGCGTGTATGTCATCTATCCGAGCCATCAGCTCAAGGGTATGAGGACGCAGGGTGTGAGCGGCACGCTCGAACCGCGCGCGGCGTTTCAGAAGCTGATCGATGGGACGCCATTGGCCCTGAAAGAAGACAGCAGCGGCGCGATCCTCATCGCGCTTCCGGCGCCAACGGCGCCCAAGGCTACGTCTGCGGACTCGCACTCCATGTCAGGTGACGGCACGCAGGCGCGGGGCAAGGGTGAGGAGACGAGGGGATTCTGGAGCCGCTTTCGGCTCGCGCAAGCCGAAGCATCCTCGGCTCCCGAAGGAGAGGGTGGGCGTGAGGGTCAGCGTGCGGGTGAGGCTGAGCGGGCGTCTCGAAAGACGGCTGTTCAGGTCGAAGAGATCGTCGTTACAGGAACGCGTGTCAGGAGCGCATCGCCGGCCGCACCCGTCCACACCGTAACGCGCGATGACATCGACCAATCGGGACAGGGCCAGATTGGTGATCTGGTCCGTAGCCTACCCGAAGTTTATGCCGGCGGTCAGAATCCTCACGTGATGACGGCATCGGGACAACAGACCAACCAAAACTTGTCCAACCAATCGACGGTGAATCTGCGCGGCCTCGGCAGCGACGCAACACTCGTCCTGCTAAACGGGCGCAGACTGGCGGCCGACAGCCTTTGGGGTGCCGACATCTCCGGAATACCGCTGGCCGCGATAGAACGCCTCGAAATCCTGCTCGACGGATCGTCCGCCCTCTACGGGTCTGATGCGGTCGCTGGCGTCGCCAATTTCATTCTCCGCCGCGACTTCGACGGGATCGAGACGTCCGCACGCATTGCCGGTACGACCCGAGGCGGGGGACTGGAGCAAACCTACTCGGTGCTTGGCGGCATCGCGCGGCCCGACTGGTATCTCATGTCGGGCGTCGAATACTCGAATCAGGAAGGCGTCGAAGCCAGTGACCGGAGTTTCACGGCGGCTGCTATCCCCGACATGTATCTCTATCAACCGCAGGAGCGCACCTCGCTGCTTCTCGCCGGCGCCTTCGACATGAGCGACCGAACGACTATCGCTTTCGATTTGCTGGCGAGCCAGCGCAGTTCCGACAACCGGTCGCAATCCAGGCCGACCGCCACGCGATTTGTCGGCCGGACCGAGACGCCGGCCTATAGCGCATCCGTTTCGATCGACCGGCGAATTGGCGACGACTGGAATTCACGACTGGTGGGGGTGGTCGCCGGAAGCGAAAGCGAGAAGCGGGAAGATCAATCGGGACGGGCGCGGCATGTCGGATACACGAATGAGCTTCGTTATCTCGAGTTCGTGGCCGACGGGAACCTCTTCTCCCTTCCCTCGGGCGAGGTGGGTGTCGCATTTGGCGGCGGATACCGCGGCGAAGAGTATCACCGGCGATCGACGACCGGCGTGCTCCCCAACGACGCCGAACGAAACATCAGCTATCTGTTCGGCGAGGTGAACCTGCCGATCGTGCAGCCTTCGCGAAATCGCGTCGGTCTGAACGAGCTTGAAGTGAACTTTGCGGGCCGCTTCGAAGACTATAGCGACTTCGGGACCACGACCAACCCGAAGCTCGGCATCCGCTACGTGCCGTTCGAAGGGCTGGCGATACGCGGCACGTGGGGCCGCTCGTTCAAGGCGCCAAGTTTCTTTCAGCAGGTTCAGGAGTTCACCGCGTTCCTTCACCCGGCGTCGCTCATCGGCGAGAGCGGGACTGTCATGCGCGGCAACGGAGGGAATCCGAATCTCGCGCCCGAGCGGTCCACCTCATGGACAATTGGCGCGGACCTACGCCCCGCCGAAAGGCTCCGCTTCTCCGCGACCTATTTCTCGATCGACTACACCGACCGGGTTGTGCAGCCGCTCGGAAACTGGCCCGGCACCTACCGCGATCCCGTCTTTGACGACTTCATCTACTATCATCCGTTGCCCGAGCTTCAGGCCGCCTATATCGCCTCCGCCGACGCCTTCACCAACAACTCCGGCGCGCCCTACGATCCCTCGACGGTCGTTGCGCTGTTCGAGGGGCGCTATATGAACGCGGCCGCGCAAACCGTCGAAGGCGTGGATTTTTCCTATCGGCAGTGGTTCGACCTCGGCGCGAATGTCGTCACGACCTTCGCCAACGCCTCCTGGCAGGAGATGAGGCAGCAATTGCTGCGCACGCTGCCGTCAATCCAACAATCGGGAAAGGTCGCGTATCCAGCCGGGCTGCGCGCGCGCGCCGGCCTGACGGTCGAACGCGGCGGGTTCACCGCCTCTGGGATCGTCAACTACGTCTCCGGCATCACTGATACGGGCGTCACTCCCGACGAAGATGTCGCGTCGTGGACGACGGTGGACGCTAACCTGGGCTACCGCTTCGCCGCGGAGAGCGGGCCGCTCGCGGGCGTGCAACTGGCTCTGTCGGCTACCAACGTGTTCGATCGCGAGCCACCGTTCGTGCGAAGCATCGGGCTCGTAGTCCAGGGCATCGACTATGACGGCGGGGTCCACAATGCGCTCGGCCGCGTGCTTGCGGTCAGGGCGACGAAGCGATGGTGACGACGCCCCGCATCACGTTCGGTCGCCGCCGCTCGCTCGCTGAGGTCGGGCCGTTCCGCCGCTCTCGCGTCCTCGCCCCTAGCTAGCCGCTTCAAGGCTCACCCATGTTGTCCACGCTCGCATCCGTTGCTTTGCTTTGCGCACCGCCGACGGATTTTCCGGAAAGGCACTTCGACGCCGCCGAGTTGCTCTCCCTTCGTGATATGTCGGCGCTGAGCGTCGCCCCCGACGGCTCGCGCGCCATCGTCCAAGTCCAGCGCGCCGATGCCGCCACGAACAGCTATCAATCGGCTTGGTGCGCGATTCCGCTGCGGCGGGACGGCGGGGCGCCGGTCCTTGTCGGCGACGGCGGCGACATTGCGCTGACGGTCGCGCCGCGAAGCGGACGGCGGAGCGGCGTATGGGAAACGCTGCTTCCACGCTGGTCGCCAGACATGCGGTGGATCGCCTATGTCACGCACGGCAACGGACGGTCGCGGCTCGCGATCTGCGCGAGCGATGGGAGTGGTTGCCGTCCACCGATCGAGGGCGACGGCGACGTGATCGACCTCGCGTGGAGCCGCGACAGCGCCGGTGTCGTCTTCCTGGTCGGGCCTTCCCGCGCGCGTCTGGAAGCCGAGCGGGAGCGTGAGGCCGCGCAGGGCTTCCGCCTCGATGGCCGGTTCGACCTGTTCTACTCCCTGTATCCGATCCGCCATGACCTGCCGGGCGTCGGGCTAACATTTGCCGCGCTGGCAGGCGGCGTCCAGCGGCCGGCCAGCACCGAAGAAATCGAGCACTACCGGCACACACGTCCACAGCCGCGGATCGTCAGCCTGTCGCGCGCGATGACAGTCACCGCCGTCGCGCCTGTCGCTGGACCCGATGTGCTTGACGGCCGCGACGTGCGGGGCTGGTCCCGCTTCGGAGCGTCCGGTGCGGTCTGGACTGAACCCGCCGACGCGGACCTCGCCGGCGAACGGCCACCGCTCGCGCTTTACGTGGCGAGCGGGGCGAGCCACTCGCCTCCGGTCAGGTGTGCCGATGTCGATTGCGTCGGGTATCTCACCGAGTATCAAGCGACTCCCGATGGGACGAATGTGGTGTTTGTTCGCCGCGTCGGCTGGGGTCAATCCCGTCACGAGATCGGCATCTGGAGCCTGCGCGATGGAACGGTGCGCAGCGTGCTGTCGACGGACGACGTCATTCGGCTGTGCACGCCCCTCGAAACGCGCGCCGTGTGTCTCCATGAAGGTCCGACTTCTCCTCGCCGCATCGTTTCGATCGAGTACTCGACTGGCGAGATTGCGACGCTCTTCGACCCCAATCCTGGGATAGCGCCCGGCGCGTTTTCACCGGCGCGAAAGATTCAGTGGCGCACCCCGCTGGGCGACGAGGCGTTCGGCTATCTCGTCACGCCGATGGGGCGGCGCCCCGACGAGCGGCTTCCGCTGATCATCGTTCAGTATCGCGCGACGGGCTTTCTCCGCGGGGGCACTGGCGATGAGTATCCGGTGCAGGCGTTCGCTCGCCGCGGCTTCGCGGTGGTGGTGCTCGAACGGCCTGACGACTTTGCACTTCAGGCGCGCGTCCGTGATGCGGAGGAGCGGCTGCGATTGGAGTCTGCCGGGCTGAGGGAGCGCCGACGGGTGCTTGCGGCGTTGACATCCGGTATCGACCTGTTGGTCGAAATGGGTGTCGCGGATCGCAACAGGGTCGGCATCACCGGCCTCAGCGACGGCGCGCAGACCGCCTCCTTCGCCCTCATTCACTGCAACTGCATCGCGGCGGCGGCAATCAGCGGCAATCCGGACAGTCCGCTGTCGCTCTATATCACCTCGGATGATCGCAGGCTCCAGTGGCGCCGGGAGGGGCTTGGCGACGCGGAAGGGGACGCGAAGCGGTGGCGCGAGTTCGCCCTTGCGCTGAACGCCGACCGGATCGACGTGCCGATTCTTGCACAGGTCGCGGACCGCGAGCTGTTGCACCTCGTTCAGGCCCACCGCACCTTTATGGATGCCGGTCGGCCGATGGACCTGTACGTCTTTCCGGACGAGTACCACGTAAAATGGCAACCTCATCACCGGCGAGCGATCTACGAACGGAACCTCGACTGGTTCACCTTCTGGCTCCAGAACCACGAAGACGCCTCCCCCACAAAGGCAGAGCAGTACGCACGCTGGCGCGACCTCCGCGCCAAGCGGCAAACACCAGCCACCGCGGCCTCGCCGGACGCAGCGAAGTAACCCAGAAGCAAAGCGACCACCCCATCCCAGCAGCGCCCCGCTCATTCTGGGGGCTCCACTTTCTCCCCCCATTCACTCTAACCTCGAAGGCGAGGCTTCGTGCCTCCCCCTTGAGCGTCAAGAGTGCAGAACCCCGACCCCGAAAAGCCCTCCTTCGTAGCAGACCTGGCCAGCCAGCACGGCCGCCGTTTGCGCCGCTACCTGGCCGCGCGCGTCCGCAACCGGGCCGATGTGCCTGATCTGGCGCAGGAAATCTACCTGCGCCTGCTGCGGGTAGAGCGCCCCGAAGAGATCCGCAACCCCGAGGCCTACCTCTTCACGATCGCCACCAACCTCATCTACGAGCACACCGCGCGCCAGGCGGCGCTGCCCTCGACGGTGGAGATCGGCGATGTCACCGATGACCTGCGTGCGGAGGAGCCCGACCCGGCCACCCAGGCGGCCACCCGGCAGCGGTTCGAGGCGCTCGAGCGGGCGATCGACCGCCTCTCGCCTCGGATGCGGACCACGTTGCTGGTGCACCGGCGTGACGGGTTCTCTCTCGAGGAGATCGGCAGCCTGCTGGGGATCTCGCGGAACGTGGCCAAGAAGTACCTGGCAAAGGCGCTTCTGTATTGCCGGAAGAATCTATGGAAGGAGCAGGGGGAATGAACCAGCAGATTCTCGAAGAAGCCTGTGAATGGTTCGTCCGGATGCGCGATGGGGAAGATAGCCCCGAGGCTCGGCACGACCTGATGGCGTGGTTCAGGCGTTCACCGGAACACGCGGACGCATACCTGGAAGTTGCGGCGATCTGGTTGGAAACCCGGAACGTAAAGGTTGATTCGGGGCTGGATCTCGCGGCACGCGTTGCGTTGGCGCGCGAGGATCGCAACGTGGAGGAGCTTTCACTCCAGCCTCATCGGGAACGAAGCGCGAACGTACGCGGATGGCACCGGCGCCGGATGGACGCGGATGAGGGCGCACAGCGACGCACAAGTGTGTCGCTGTTCCCAGCGAAGCGGAAGTGGCTGCTGGGCGTTGCAGCCTCTCTCCTCGTTACCTCCGTGGTGTCTCTCGTCGTCTGGTGGAACGGTTCGACCGACGTATATGCAAGCGGCTTCGGCGAGCAACGTTCGATCTCGCTTCCGGACGGCTCGACCGTGGATCTGAACTCCGAGTCGCGCGTGCGTGTTCAGTTCGATGCCACCCGGCGGCTCATCGAGCTCTCGCGTGGGCAGGCGCTCTTCCGCGTCGCCAAGGACCCGGCGCGACCGTTCGTCGTCGACGCCGGCAATGCCTCCGTTCGTGCGATCGGAACCGTCTTCGACGTGTACCGAAAGCCGGCCGCAGCCATCGTCACCGTTGTTGAGGGCACTGTCATCGTCGAAGAGGACGATGCCGCGACGAGAAAGGTCGGTGCGCAGGTACATCCACCCTCATCTCACGCCAGTGGCACTCTGCACGAACCCCAGCTCGATCCGTCCGGCATCCGCGTCAGCGCGGGGAAACAGCTGATCGTCGCGAAGGGAGCAGAGGCGGAACCTGTCGCGGTCAATCCCGCGATCGCAACGTCATGGACTCAACGACAGCTGATCTTCGAGTTCGCTCCGCTTTCGGACGTGGCGGAGGAGTTCAACCGATACAACACGCGCAAGCTCGTCGTGGAGAGCGAGCGCCTTCGAGCGCTCAAGATCAGCGCGATATTCCGCTCCACCGATCCGGGTTCGCTCGTGCGGTACATGGAGACCGTGCCGGGAGTCGAGGTGCGCGAGCTGGAGAGCCGCTTCTTCATCGTCCCGAAAGATCCCTGACACAAGTGGCAGGGCCCGATTTCATTCGCGGATCACTCTCACATACCACAACAACATTGATTCGGTATGGGGAGAGCGTCATGCGGACAAGTCTCGTCGCGGCGATGGTCGCGGCTGTGATCGGATTCTCGGGACACACGAACGCCCAGGCGGCGGCTCGAATGCCCGTCGCGATTCCTCCGCAGAAGCTTGCGCCGGCATTGCGTACTCTCGTGAGCGATCGGCAGTTTCAGATCATTTGCTCGTCGGAGCCGGCGCACCGGCTCGCCGTATATGAGCGCAACATCGACTGGTTCGCGTTCTGGCTGCTCGGCGAGGAAGACGGGTCCGCAGAGAAAGCGCAACAGTTCCAGCGCTGGCGCTCGATGCTTGCAGTGTCGGCCGGTACATCCGCTCGTGCGGGATCGGGAGCCTCGGACCCTGCGGAGACGAACGACCAGCCGAAAGCACCTACGCTGCCGTAGATCCACCAGCCAGACCTGCGAAAGCTGCGGGTGCGCGTCCCGGATGCGTTCAAGCGGCTGGTATGAAAGGGGTACGTCGATCGGATCCGGTGAATGCGGAGCGGTGCCGAGCCGTGTGTGCGGTCGCGGGCGCGAGTCAGGCCAATGCCATCTCCTTCAGACTGCGTGTTTTCCCACGCTGCTGCGTCTCTACATCACGGGTAGTTGCGCGCACAGCTGCGCTCCGGTGCCCTCTCCATGTCATCCGTTGGCGCGATTGCGCATCCGTGCCATATTCGTGACATGGATGTCTTCAAGACTCACTTCCGCAAGTTCTGCAACATGCTGCGCAAGCATGGGCGTCGGCCCGATGAGGCCGAGGACCTGGTCCAGGAGGCATTCGTGAGACTGCTCACCTACATCGACAGGGGAGAGCGGGTTCTGGAACCGGAAGCGTTCATCGCGCGCGCGGCCATCAACCTGTCGGTCGACCGCAGCCGGCGCGAGCGGGCTCACCTCTACGACGGTCGGGCGGTCGAAGAGCTGGATTTGCCGGCACTCGCACCAAACCCGGAAGAAGAGCTCGAGAGCCAGCAGTGCGTGCAGCGGGCACAAAGGATACTGGACGCTCAACTGGGCGAACGGGCGCGCCGCGTGTTCTTTCTGCACTGCTTCGAGGGCATGACATACGACGAGATCGCGAAGCAGATCAAGATGAGTCGGCGCACGGTCGAGAAGGATCTCGCCAAGGCCATCAACGTTCTTTCCGTCAGCCAGCTGCCGCCGCCGTGAAGTCCTCGCCGTCATCGCGCGATCCCGCAGTGGAGAAGCTGTTGGCGGACGTCGGGGCGACGTCGCCGGAAGGGTCATCGCCTGCGCAGCACGATCCCGCGTTGCTCAAGGCGCTGGCTGAGGCGTCCGCATGGATCGTGACGCTGCATGGTCCAGAGCGCACGGCGGGCGTCGAGAGCGGGTTCCAGCGTTGGCTCGCGGAAAGTCCGACACATCGATATGCATTCGAGCATGCCACGGAAACCTGGAACAGCACGCGCGCCTCGGTGCGGCGCTCCGCGCAGGTCGACGTCAGCGTTCCAGACAAACGCAATGAGCAGCCGCGTTGGAGGAGGGCGCGAGCAGTAGCCGCGCTCGCAGCGTCTCTGCTCATCGGTGCGGTCGGAGTCCTCATCTTCGTCCAGCAATCGGGTCTGCAAACCGCTGTTGGCGAACGTCGAACTATGGTGCTCGATGACGGGACGCAGGTGACGTTGAACACCGCAACCCGCCTGAGCGTCGACTACGACAAGCACCGCCGGCACGTGCGCCTGGAGGCAGGCGAAGCGCACTTCGAGGTGGCGAGGCGCCCCGCATGGCCTTTCGTCGTCACGGTCGGGGATCGTGAAGTCACTGCACTGGGAACGTCATTCCTGGTCCGTCGCGATTCGGTGCGCATCGCCGTCACGCTGCTCGAGGGCAAGGTGCGCGTGACCTCAATGGCTGTGGCCGCGCGCTCATCCAGCGGTACAACGACAACCGGCGAGCCGGTTGCATCAATGCCTGGCGCGGCTACGCGAGGCCAGCCCGCCTCACGCGACGTCGGGCAGTTCCAGGGCATCCAGACGGCTGCTCGCGACGCGGAGCGTGCGGCAGAGGCCCGGTCGATTACGCTCGCCCCGGGTGAGCGGGTCGTCTTTGAGTCGCATGCCGCGCCGGTTCTCGACCGTCCGGAACTGCAGAAGCTCACAGCCTGGCAGCAGGGGCTGGTCAACATCGACGAGCTGACGCTCGCCCAGGCCATCGAGGAAATGAACCGCTACAGCACGTTGCAGCTCGCTGTCGAAGGCCCGGCTGCTGAGATTCGCGTGAGCGGTGTCTTTCGAATCACGGATTCGGAGAATCTTGCGCAGGCCGTGGCGATGACTCATGGCCTGGACTTGCGCAGGGAAGGCCGGCGTCTGGTGCTGTCCGGCACACCTCAGCCACCGAGCGAAGCGCGGTTCGGTCCGGCTCGCGACGAGCGTGCGCACGCGCCCTGATCTCGCGCGACGCGCTCGCTGGAGCGAGGGTGTGTTTTTCCGCCGTGCTGCGTCTATCCCCTGACGAACTGCTATTCCCGTATCCAGAACAACATGGCGCAAGGGAGCGCGCGTGGGGATTTCCAGATGCACAACAGGTCTTCACTTGCCTTGCTCGTTGCTTGCGGTCTCACGCCATCGGTCCTGATTTCGAGCCCCTCGTCGGCGCAGACGGAAGTGCGTCTCGAGCTGCCCTCACAACCGCTCGGGCCGGCGTTGCGCTCGCTCGCCAATCAAACGCGGACGAACATTCTTTTCGATCCCGTCGCCGTCAGGAACCTGGAGGCACCGGCGGTCACCGGGGCAGCCAACCTGGAGGAGGTTCTGGCGAAGATCCTCGTGGGAAGCGGGCTCACATATCGATTCATCGATGCGCGCACCGTGACGCTGATCCCGGCGGACCCGCCCGCCGCGAAGAAGACAACTCATGCCGCGCCGACACGCTCCGCGGAGCGAATCCACCTGGCGCAGGTGGGTTCACACACCTCCAGTCTCGATGATGACACTGCGTCGCCTGACGCCAGCGCAAACAATCCGCCCGCGCGTACAAGTGAGCGCGAGGCGGGACATGCGGAGGAGATTGTCGTCACGGGAACGCGCCTCCGCGGCGCGCCGCCGACGGCGCCCGTTCGCATCGTCGATCGCGAGGAGATCGAACGTTCCGGCTATTCAGCCGTCGGTGATGTGATCCGCAGCCTGCCCGAGAATTTCGGCGGCGGCGCCAATCCCGGCCATATCGGAGCGCCAGCGGCGAACGAGAACAGGACGAATGCCTCTACGGTGAACCTCCGCGGCCTCGGGGACGGCGCGACGCTCGTTCTCCTCAATGGTCGCCGGCTTCCCCCGGAAACTTCTCGTCAATCCGCCGATATCTCCGGCATTCCCATTTCGGCGATCGAACGCGTCGAAGTCGTGAAGGACGGATCATCGGCCATCTATGGCTCGGACGCCGTCGCAGGCGTCGTGAACTTCATCCTTCGCAGCGACTATGACGGGATGGAGGTGAGCGCACGGACTGGTGTGGCCACGCAAGGCGGCGGCATGCAGAATCTCTACTCTGCCGTCGTCGGCACGTCACGAACGAACTGGCATGCGACGCTCAGCGCCGAGATCGCGGACCAGGACGAGATCTCCACACTGAAACGGGATGTCACCTCAACTGCACCGGACGTGCCTTTGAGCCTCCAGGAGGATCGGGTGTCGGTTTTCCTGAACGCGGGTGGACGACTCACCGATACGATCAGCTTCGACTTCGATACTCTCTGGAGCCGCCGTGAGACGAGCCACCGTTTGCAGACGCGTCATGTGGCTGCGCCGGCCTTCAGCAGCGTCGATGTTCCCGGACACCTCGTGAGCGGCACGTTGACCCTGGATCTGCCTGCCAGGTGGCAATTGCGGGTCACCGGGTCGACCTCGAAGCTGCGGCAGGACTTCGTACGCCGCGCCACGACCGTCAGCGAAAGCTACGACGAGAGCAAGTCCGACGGCCTCGAGGCTGCGTTCGACGGGGGAATCCCGCTCGGGTTCGGCGGGGACGTCCAGGCCGCCTTCGGCTTCGGGCTTCGGGATGAAGCCTATCGATTCCGGGATCCGACGGAGGTCCGCGACCGGTCTCACGACGTCCGCTATGTATTCGGTGAACTGCTCGTCCCGCTGGTTGATCCCGGAAACGGACGCCCCGGTTTGCGCGCCTTCGACGTGAACCTGTCGGCCCGCTATGAGAACTATAGCGACTTCGGGGAAAGCACGACGCCGCGCGTCGGCGTTCGCTATGTCCCGATGGACGGTCTCACGGTGCGCGCGAGCTGGGGCGACTCCTTCAAGGTGCCGTCGTTCACGCAGGTCGCTCTCGTCCGGTCCGTATTGATCGTGCCCGCGTCTGCGATGGGCGGCACGTCCGGTGGCGTCGGAATTCTCGCGCAGGGGGGAAATCCAGATCTTCGGCCGGAGCAGTCGACGTCGTGGACATTCAGTGCGGAGTATGAGCGCCGGGACTGGTCGTCGCTCGTGCTCGGTGCGTCCTGCTTCAACGTCGACTACACCGATCGCGTGGTCGTCCCTGTCTCGCCGGCTTCAACCGCGCTGTCGAACCCCATCTTCGCGGACTACATCATTCGCAATCCGTCAGCCGGGGCGCAGGCGGACGTCATCGCACGCGCCAACGATCGCGTCTTCAACCAGACCGGCGCTCCATATGACCCGAGCACGGTCGTTGCCATGGTGATCAACAACAATGCGAACGCCGCTTCTCAGACGGCGAAAGGAGTCGACCTGACCTACCGGCAGACGTTCGGCCTGGCCGCGGGGTCGCTGAGCACTCAGGCGAACGCCACCTGGATTCAGATGCACCGGCGTACGTTGCCGACTCTTCCAGAGCTCGAGCTGTCGGGGACCCTCTACAACGTGCCCAAATGGCGCGCGCGTGGGGGCCTGAGCTGGACGGTCGGCGGCCTGGTCGCCAGCAGCTTCGTCAACTATCAGAATGGAGGCACGGACAACGGCATCATACCCACGGCGCACATCGCCTCGTGGACGACCGTTGACACGAATATTTCCTACTCCTTCGCCTCCCCACGTCGAGCGCTCGATCGTCTCGAGCTGACGCTCTCGGTGCAGAATGCGTTCGATCGTGATCCACCCTTCGCGGCGAGCCCGGCGATCCTCAACGAAGGGATCTTCTTCGACTCCGTGAATGCCTCGGCGGTTGGCCGGTTCATGTCGGTCCGCGTACGCAAGGCTTTCTAGCAGGCCGTGGCGCCTGCGTAAGCACGTGGGAATGGGAGATGTCGCGATGATTGAATCACAGATGAGATCGCATTTTGTTGCTCGTGTCGTCCTGGTGCTTTCGGCTGCTCTCGCAGCGTTCATCGTCTTTCCCGCCGCGGCAGCAACACAGCGCCCGATGACATTCGACGACATTCTGTCCCAGCGCGAATTCTCCGAGGTTCGAATCCGGGACGACGCAAAGGCCGTGGCCTTCATCGTCAGGTACGCGCGCGTGGACAAGGACGACTACGCTGCAGCGCTTTACGTCAGGGATCTCGAGGGCACCGGCGTTGACAGGGCGTTGTCAGAGGGCGAGGGCATTCGCAATGTCCGTTGGAAGCCTCGAAGTCGCGAGCTCAGCTACTGGGATGAGGCGGCCTCCCGGCTCGTTATCGTGGACCCGCGAATCGGCGAACCTCGTGGGCTGGAGCTCGCGACGCTGGGGTTGGAAGTGGCGCCTTCCACCTTCGAATGGAGCCCGGACGGCACGCGGTTCGCCGCCCTTGTTCCGCGCGCGCAGGAGGAGCCATCCACGCCATACCTCTATCAGGACCTTCACTACCGGACCAGCACCAGTCCCATACGGGAGCCGCGGCACGAGCTGGCTGTTTTTTCCGCAGATGGATCGACGGTCTGCCGCTCCGGCGCGGCGGATTGGTCCCGGGCCCGCAGGCTCGCCTGGGCGCCGAGCGGAAGCGCCGTCGCGCTCATGGCGTATCGGTTGGATGAGCGCGCGGGCAGCACAGAATACGACACCATGCTGGTGGGCACCGATGACTGCACGCCAGTGCGGCGCATCCGGGATCGGAGCTTCGTCGACTTTGGTGGATCGGATACAGATCTCGTATCCATCGTCACGAAATCCAACCTTCGCGCGGACGGGGGGTTTGGTTTCTCAACTCACGCATCTGCCATCGTTCGCGAAACCACAGCCGGTGAAAAAGCCGCCGAATCGATGCGGGTCCAGCTCGAAGCGACACAGGCGGATTCGGATGAGCGCGTTTCTGCAGAGTCCGTCTTCGTGCACAGGCACGGCATCATCGCCGAGGCGGGTGATCGCATTTCACACTCTCTTTTCCGAGTCGAGAAGGGCGCGCTGCGGCGTATCGACAATTCCGACAAGCGCATTTCCGGATGCTCGCTGGCCGGGGCGTCGCCAACGGCAGCCTGTGTCATCGAGTCCGTCACTGAAGCACCCGAAATCGGCCTCGTTGATCTGCGCAAGGGCTCGGTCGTCAAGCTGACGACGTTCAACGCGCAAATGGGGGCGATTCGGCTGGGCAAGGTCGAGCGTGTGAGAGTGCCGGATGACCGCGGCCGGTTGGTGACGATGTATCTCGTTTACCCCACCGGCTACCGCCAGGGGCAGCGATACCCGGCGCTGGTTGTCATGTATGGATTCGACAATTCCTTTGTCAGCCAGGCGCAATACATCACCAGCTATGCACCGCAGGTCTATGCGTCGCGCGGGTATGTGACGCTCTTGTGGAACTATCCACCGCCGATGGGCGGCGCCGCCGACGATCTTGCAGCCCAGGCGCGGGACTTTCAGCTTGGGCCGTTTGCCACGACGAAGAACGCCGTCAGCATGCTCATCGAGCGCGGTCTGGCAGATCCGGCCCGAATCGGTATCGCCGGACACAGCATGGGCAGTCACTGGGGAGACTACGCCATCACTCATAGTGAGTTGTTTGCCGCTTCCTCCTCACATGCACCCGGTGGCTATTCGCCCTCCTACTATTGGCGTTCGGGAGGCTACTGGCGCAGGCGGATGGATCGCATCTTCGGCGGACCGCCCGTCGGCGGCACGCTGGCTGCCTGGCAGGCTTTGTCTCCTCCCTTGTTTGTGGCACCGAAGATCCCTCAGCTGCGCGAAGTGCCGGATTCCGAAATCAACGGCGAGTTCGACTATCGGCGCTGGAAGGATTCGGGGGCGCCGGTGGAGATGGTCGTCTATCCGAACGAAACCCATGTCTTCCATCGCCCGCAAGGCCGTCGCCATTCGCTCGAGCTGAACATGGACTGGTTCGACTTCTGGCTCCGCGGGGTCGAGAACGGCGACGCCGCGAAAGTGGAGCAATATGAGCGCTGGCGGGCCATGCGCCATGAGCAATGTGAGGGCGTCAGAGGTGATGATGCGCCGTGGTATTGCAGCTCGATGGATGCTTCATCCGGCCCTCTAGGTTGATGAGTTGATCACGGCGACCCCTCACGTGCCGACATCACACGCGGCTCTTCCAGCAAGGAAGAGCCGTACCCTTGGAGCAAAATTACTGTTACGCATGGCTTTCGTCTCCATTCAGGGCCGCCCGGCGCCGCGGGGAGTTGTCCAGCGAGGTCAGACGGAAACCGCTGCGCCCCAGTACGTCCGCAACCTGCCGAGCGCTTTCCTCAAGTGCTGCTCCACCGTATGCACAGCGATCCCCATCTGCGCGGCCACGCGCTTGTGCGGCAGGCACTCCACCTTGCACAGGACGAACACTTCCCGGCATCGCGGCGGCAGGTTCGCGACGAAACGGGCCAGAGACTCGAGCTCCTGCGTCAATGCCGTGCGGTCCTCCGGCCCCGGTGCTTCTGCGGCCCGTTCGAGGGCGCCCGGATCGCCTTCGTACTCGAGCCGAAGGATCTGCTGCTGCCGGTGCGCATCGATGGCGGCGTTGTAGGCGATCCGGGTGACGAATGCCAAGGTGGATCGAGCACCCAGGCGTCGATGGCGTCCCAGCGACCAGAGCCGCAGATGCGCTTCCTGAATCAGATCCTCGATGTCATCCGGCGTCAGCCGCGGGAAGCGCCGACGCAGGCGCCTCCGAAGCGCCTGACGATCGAGGGGATTGAAGGCGATTCCTTGCCACGTCTCGGCGGCTATCGCCACCGCGGCCCTTCCTCGGCGCCGCCGCTGCCCAGCGGATTCAAGGCGTCGGGGTCATGAGCGGCCGAGCGCGGAATGTTTCTGTTGATGCCCTCGACAGCGGGCAGGCACGACTGATCCACCGGGCCGATGCGTGCCACAACGATTCCTTCCCGCCGCAATCGCCGCCGCACGGAGTCATAGCTCCTGCCCAGTCGCAGCGCGACGCTCGCGATCGGCATCCCCTGGGCCGAGAGCGAGCGCAGCGTCACCAGCTCATCTTCACTCCAGGGCATGAAACGAAGTGTCGCGACGTCCCGAACCGGCTCACGTGTCATGAGTGCGAACACTCCGAAATCCGCTACAGCAAACAAAGGCGCGGGAGCTGCCGTTGCGGCCGCTTCCAGAACACATGCTCATTCAGCACATACCACGTGCGGGGCGCCGCGAACGCACATTCGCAGACAACCATTTGAGTCGGGGAGATCACCTCCGCCACCCAGTAGTGACCCAACGCGATGTCCGAGGGAATTCGGTGCGGATGCTCGGTGCTGTCGAGCTCGAAGCCCTCCTTCTCCAGTTGCGCGATGCTGAAGAAAGGCTCCTCGATCAGTGGCCGAATGCCAAACAATCGCACCTCGTCCGCGACGCGCACACCGAGCCACTGAAATCCGGACAGCGCGGAGCAGCTCACCATCGCGAGCGCCTCCGGCGGCCAGGTCAGGCTCTCCTCGAACCAATCCACGGACTCCGCCACGCGATCGCGAACGAAACTCTCCAGCCGCCGTCGACACGACAAAACCCCGCCCGCCGCCATGGTCCATCCTGCTTTCTTCGGTTCGATTCCCCCCGGAACAACCATGGTCTCTCGCCGCCACGAACGAAAAGCCACCAGATCAAGAGCGCCTCCGATCACACTCTGGCTACTGTGATCACGTCCAGCGCAGCATGGGGAGTGTAGGGTAGACGTCGTGGCAAGATTTTCTATGGCCTCGACGCAATGGCGCGAGCCGAGCGAGTTTTTTCTGAGCCAGGCCCTCTCGGCAAGATGAACTTTCTGGAAGCATCGAATGTCGTTCGCGCGAAAGCTCGCACGAAGACGGAATATCACGCACGCATTGAGGTGCCGCTCAGGCCAGCACGGCGAGCTGATGACTCGATTTCACCTCTTCCATCACGAAGTACGTGTGAGTCTGATGGACGCCCGGGACGCTCCCCAGCCGCTCCCCCAGAAAGCGCCGAAACGCGTGCATGTCCTTCAGGCGCACCTTGACCAGGTAGTCGAAGCCGCCGCCCACCATGTGGCATTCCAGCACCTCATCGAACCCGCGTACGGCCTCCGTGAAACGGCCGAATACATCGGGGGTCGTCTGATCCAGGTTGATCGTGATGTAGGCCAGCAACCCCAGTCCGAGCCGCTCCGGATTCAGCTGGGCGAAGTATCCCGAGATGAAGCCTGCGGCCTCGAGTCGCCGCACACGCTCGAAACAGGGCGTGACGGTCAGGTGCACCTCGCGCGCAAGTTGCGACACCGACATCCGTCCGTCCTGTTGCAGCCGTTTGAGAATCTGCCGGTCTATGCGATCAAGCATGGTGCGCTCGCCGTCACCACCCGAGGCGTCAGATCCCCTGCGAGCCCGAACAGAAGACTTCTGCATCATGAACACCCGCGATGAATGTCCGAAACCGGAGACAACAAAAAACCCGCACAGCCTGCGCCGAGCGGGTCATCCAGTCCACTTTAGCCGCATTTTTCGAGCGCCCGCAAGCTGAGGATCAAATCGGCGCCATCGATCCTATTACACCGTGCGCGCCCGCGGCACGTCAATGAACGACGCGCGCCCGGATTTCATCCGTGGACCGGCCTCTATCGGCTCGAGCGGACAAGCCAGATCTCGCCTTTCTCTTCCGCATGGCGGCCGCCGATTGCGATTGAGTGTGGGATACACGCGCGTCAAACGTCTTGGTGCTCACGGGATGCTTCGCGTTTCGGGGGGCACTATCCCACGGTGAATCACCGTCCTCGGCCTCATGCGCACCATTGCCTCAGAAGGCATGTGTCACTCATTGCGGCTGCGCTGAGCAGCCTCTCCGTGCCGCAGCTGACTTTTTGAGGGCTATTTCAGGCGGGCGGCAGAGCTGGGTTCGCTACGCTCCGTGGCAGCTCCTCGTGGTCGCAGTCGCGCATCGCGTAGGATCCGCCGCCCGCTGCTTTGTAGTCGTCCAGCGCCCGTGAAAAGACGGAGTCATGAGCGCCGCGCTGTGCAGAGTACGGACCATTTGTTCTTGGACACGGCCAGCGCCGAAACCCACACCCCCTCGAGCACATGATCTCCAACCCGCGATGCGCTCGCCCGAGCAGGCTGGCGCACGCCCGTTTCGCCATGTCATGGTTGGCCCATGTCCTGGATGAAGCAGAGCATCCGCCGCCTGAAGGCACTTCTCCACCGCCGGGGGTGGAGTCGCCAGGACGTCGACGACGTGATTCAGGATGCTTTTCTCCGCATGCACGCCTACTGCCAGGCAGGGGGGGGGAAGTGCGGAATCCGGAGGCCTTCCTGGTCCGCACGACACTCAATCTTTCCGCCAATGAACGGAGGGACAGCAATACATCACGTGGCTCAGCTCGGGTCACAATGACATCTACGAACGCTTCATCGGGGCTTCTCCGTTCGGTTCGGGCCTGGATGTCTGGAGGGACAACGCGACAGGCTTCAACACGGAGCGGGTTTGCGCTCCGACGTTACTGCTTGGTTTTCGACCCTACTCGTTGCTGAACAACTGGGAGTGGTTCACGCGGCTTCGCGCCAGACATCAACCGGTGGAGCTCTTCTGGATGCCCGATGCCAGTCACGGGCCCGTCCTCCCCGCGGAGCGGTTGTTCGTGCAGCAGCTGGCCGTCGACTGGTTCCACTACTGGCTTGCTGAAAACGATGGCGCTGCGGTTGATCGCTGGGCGTATCTGAGACATCAGCGAGACGCGTATGTGCGGAGCTCTGGTACGTGCTGAGTCCCTCCTGAGAGGAGTGCGCTCCATCGCCAGATCGGGTTGGTTCGGGCGAAGCGGCGCGAGCGACTGCGGATCGTCGGCGTTGAGTGCGCCCGCGAATCGGCAGGTATTCGGCTCGGTGCGTCGGTGGTCAGGCACTCGTGATCCTGGACCACGCATTTCTGCACATGACCACCGTGAACGGACGTTCGCCTCGGCGCGCAGGCTCACTAGCCTTCCGCGCATGCCCTCACAGCTCCACGAATCGCACCTGCTGCTGTTCAGGAATCAACCGACCCTTGCGGCGGAACTGATTCGCGATGCGCTCGGCGTAACGCTGCCGGCATTTCGGGAGGCCCGCGTCGTGTCTGCCGATCTGACGGACCTTCAGCCGGCGGAGTACCGGGCGGACATGGTGATCCAGCTGTTGTCGAAGGACACGCCGGTCTACGGCATCGTCGTCGAGGTGCAACTCTCGGTGGATGATCGCAAGCGATTCGTCTGGCCGGCGTACGTGGCGAATCTGCGTGCGCGGCTGGAGTGCCCGGTGTCACTGCTGGTAGTGACAGCGGATGAGGCCGTGGTTCGCTGGGCAGCACGATGCGTGGAGATGGGCGGGCTTCACCAGTTCACACCCTATGTGTTGGGCCCGTCAGGAGTCCCAAAGGTCACGGACGAAACGCAGGCCTGCGCTAACCCCGAGCTCGCCGTGCTGTCCGCGATGGCGCACGGGCGTGATGCGGACTGCGGGCGAGCGGTGGAGATCGCCCTGGCCGCACAAAGGGCCAGCCAGGGGCTCGACGCGGATCGCGCGTGCATTTATCTTGATCTCATCATGAGCTCTCTAGGTGAGGCGGCGCGTCAGGCGCTGGGTAACATGGACCCACGGAAATACGAGTACCAGAGCGACTTCGCACGGCATTACATCGCGCTCGGCAGAGCGGAGGGAGTAGCGGAAGGCGAGGCACATGGCCGGTTGTCTCTGCTCATCCGGCAGCTCACGTCGCGATTTGGCCAGATCGATTCACAGACGGAAAGCCGGATTCATCGCGCCTCGATCGCCGAGCTGGAAGCCATCGGCGAACGTCTCCTGGCCGCACGTACACTGCAGGAAGCTCTTGGCCCTTCATGAGAGAGGCGGACCGTGCTGCCGCTTCGACGGTATCGAGGAGCTTCAGCACGCCTGGCGCCCAATCGCGATGCGGGTGTTCCCCGGCGAAATGCATATCAAGTGTCACCCGAGGTCACGTGCCGGCGTCTACTCGAACAACATCATGTGGCTCGACTACTGGCTCGAGGAGGAGCGCGACTCTCGGCCCGAGTTTCCACAGAGTGGTAGAAGGTTCCAGCTCGAGTCGGCCAGCGCCGAACTGATCAAGCTGCTGATTCGCATCGACAAAAAAAATATACGGCATGGTAGCCGCTCCCAGGCCACAGCACTCTTTATGCATAGAATCTCTACGTCCCAGCGACCCAACAACCGTGTCACCGCCAGACGCCCGACAGGCCCTCGTCGCTCAACTCATCGCCAGCCACGGCGACCAATTGCGCCGTTTTCTCGCCAGTCGCGTCAGTAACCGCGCCGACGTTCCCGACATCTTCCAGGAGATATTCCTTCGCCTGCTGCGTGTCCCGGACGCCGACGCTATTCGTTCCCCTGAGGCTTATCTCTTCACGGTCGCCCGGCACGTGGCTCAGCAGCACTCGCTCGGCCAGGCGAACAGCGCTCGCTCGCTCGAACTGCAGGAAATGCTGGATGACCGAACCGACATTCCAAACGATCCCGCGCTGGAGGTGAGTGCTCAGCAAAGTCTCGAAGTGCTCCAGCGCGCCCTGCAGTCCATCTCTCCCAAGGCTCGCGCCGCGTTCCTGTATCACCGTCGCGATGGCCTGACGCTCGAGCAGATCGGTCGCAGGTTTGGTGTGGGGCGGGATCAGGCAAAGAAGTACCTTGCGACCGCCCTCGTTCAGTTCCGCAAGCATCTGGATGAGAACGAGTAGGGATGCTCCAATGAAACCAGGCAACGACAGCAATCTGAACATTCAGATCTACGAACAGGCTTCCGCCTGGTTCGTCGAGTTTCGCAGCGGCGATCTCGACACCGCGGAGCGCAGGCGCTTCCACGCCTGGCTCCTCACATCACCGGAACACATGCGTGCCTATCTCGAGCTTGCCGCCATCTGGAACGAAGGCACTCGTTTGGATCCGAGCCATCGCTACGACGATGAGACGCTTCTCGCCGAAGCGATGTCCGAGGCAAACGTCGTGCATCCGGAAACCTTCATGCACCGGGGAGCGCGCTTTTCCAAGCCCGAGCGAAGGGTGGGGCGAAGTGCTTCACTTTGTGCGCTGGCGGCTAGCATCCTGATGGCGATCACGGGACTTGGCGCCTGGTACTACACGCAACTCGGCGTCTATGAGACCACGATCGGCGAGCAGCGCGCGATTACACTGTCTGATGGTTCGCAGATCGAGCTCAATACCAATAGCAGGGTGCGCGAGCGCTTCGATGCGACCGAACGGCGCGTCGAGCTCCTGAGCGGTCAGGCCCTCTTCCTGGTGGCAAAGGACAAGGGCCGTCCTTTCGTTGTCGCAAGCGGTGACGCGAGTGTTCGCGCGGTGGGGACACAGTTCGATGTCTATCGAAAGGCAACCGGGACAACCGTTACGGTTGTGGAGGGAACCGTCGCGCTTCGCGCGGCCGGTCGCGACCGTGGCGTGCCACCTGAAGCGCGCGACAATCGGCCGGTCGTCGGAGTCGATCCTGGGCGAACCGCCGATGCCAGTTCGATGCCCGTTCTGGCGGCCGACGGCGAGATATTGCTGGCCGCCGGCGAACAAGCCATCGTGACTGCCCACGCTACGATGAAGCCGGTGAACCCGAATGTCGTCGCCGTTACCGCCTGGACCCGGAAGCGGCTCATATTCGAGTCCGCAACGCTTGCTGACGTTGCCGAGGAGTTCAATCGTTACAACTCGCAGAGGCTGGTGATCCAGAGCCCGGAGCTGGCGGAGTTCCGCATCACCGGCACGTTCTCGTCTGCCGACCCCGCCGCCCTCATTCGCTTTCTCCGCGCTCGCCCGGGAATTGTCGTGAGCGAGGAGAAGGGCAACATCCTGGTTACCCAGGCACGGTGAGGATGTTTTGTCTGTTGAGAGTCTCGAAGTCGGACGCTGTCAGGTTCGGTTTCGACTCTTCACGCGGTGGTTTGAAGGATCGAGCCCAGAACGTCTGCAGCATCGCTCTCTGCCCTCCTGCCACTTTGCCTCTATCACACATCTGCCGTAGTTCTCTTCGCGTACTCGCCGGCGCACGAGTCGTTCCGTTATCGAGTAGCCACTCGCCTGATCAAACGCTCTTAACGTACATCAGACTGTCACACGCCTTCCTGCGACTCCGCAGACGGCGTGCTGCAGCCACAACTCAGAGAATGATCAGGGGAGCGTCAATGCGTGTCGCACTTGCCGTCGCGGTAGCCTTGGGTTTCGTCACGATCGGTACAGCAGACCCGGCCCTGGCTGCCGTCAGGAAACCGATGAATATCCCGGCGCAGGAGCTGAGCTCCGCCCTTCAGGCTCTGGCGAAAGACTGCGACCTGCAAGTGGTGTTCGCGTCCGGCGAGGTGGAGAAGATCCGCACGACAGGCGCCACCGGTGAGCTCACGACAGCTGAGGCGTTGACGACACTTCTCAGCGGAACCGGCCTGACGTACACGTTTCTCGATGACAATACGGTAACCGTCGCTCCAGTCGTGCCGGCGGGCAGTAACGGTGAGCACGTCGATTCCAGAGATTCTGATTCGTCGGCGTCTTCGTCCGTGTCGCCTTCCGCTCGGACGTCGCCTGGCGCCGCGGACGTCTTGCCGGGCCCCAGATCTATCTGGTCTCGCCTGCGCCTCGCGCAATCCGATACGTCCTCAGCTTCCCCGGAGGAGGGCGACGAGCAAGCCCCATCCCCAAGAGCCGAAGAGCGATTCCGATCTCAGCGGCCAATCGAGCTGGAAGAGATCACGGTCACCGGCTCGCACATTCGCGGCGCCGACGTGTCCTCGCCTGTCGTCACCATTACGCAGGAGGAGATGCGGCTATCGGGGCACAGCAATCTGGGCGACGTGATCCGCGCGCTGCCGCAGAATTTCGGTGGCGGGCAGAACCCGGGAGTCGTACCCGGCGTCGGAGGTTCTACCCAGAATCAGAACAACACGGGCGCTTCCGGTTTCAATCTGCGTGGCCTGGGCCAGGATGCGACATTGACCCTGCTGAACGGCATGCGGTTGCCGTACGACGGAGCGTCCCAGGCTACGGACGTTTCCGTCATTCCTGTCGCAGCCATCGAGCGAATGGAAGTGCTGTTGGATGGCGCCTCGGCGATCTACGGGTCGGACGCCGTGGGTGGCGTCGCGAACATCATTCTGAAGCGCGACTACGTGGGCGCTGAACTTTCCGCTCGCTACGGAGTGGCAACAGACGGCGGCTACGAGCAGCAGCAATATACCGGCGTCGCCGGGACGAATTGGGGATCGGGCGGATTTCTCGTGGCCGGTGATTCGTCGAACAACACGGCGGTGCGCGCCAGCGATCGCGAGTATCTCAGCTACTTGCCCCGGCAGGGTGTCACGCTCTATCCAGGTTTTGATCAGAAGGGCGTTCTCTTCAGCGGCCACCAACAGACGGGTGATCGTTCGGAGGCCAGCGTTGACATGTTCTACACAGAGCGGGGCTGGAGTCGGGAGAGCCAATCGTCATCGGCAACCTTCACCATGAGTCGCCGGAGCTCCACCATCTGGGGCGTCGCCCCTGCGCTGCGTGTAGGGCTGCCCCATGAATGGTCGCTCCGGTTGCATGGTGTCGTGGGGCGCAATGACATAGAAATGAATCTCGACGACTTCAACGCTTCCACAGGGTTGTTGAGACAACAAACGGGCCTGGACTATCTCAACAAGGTCGAGGCGGCGGGCGTGGAATCAGAAGGGCCGCTCTTCGCGCTGCCGGGAGGGGACGCACGCGTCTCCTTCGGTGGCGGATATCGGCGCAACGAGCATCAGACCATCGCGGACGGCGCACCCGTCACCCAGGGGCCGGATAGCAGCCGCTATGGGTATGGTGAGATCAATTTACCCCTGGTCGGGGAGGCTCAGAACGTTCGCCTCGTCAGGCGGCTCTCACTCAATGGCGCATTTCGCCACGAGACCTACGATAGCTTCGGTGAGACGACGGTGCCGAAGGTGGGCGCGGTCTGGAGCCCCACGCGCGGGCTCGATGTCAAGGCAAGCTGGGGCAGGTCATTTAAAGTGCCCACGCTGCTGCAGCAGCATCAGGACAGGCAGCTCAACCTGTATCCGGCGACCACAGCCGGAGGGGCAGCTGTCGGTGCACCGGCGAATGCCACGGTTCTCGCGCGGTTCGGCGGCAACCCGGATCTGCACCCGGAGCGTGCGGAGGTTGTGACCGTGAGCATTGTCGCCCGGCCGCAGTTCCTGCCTGGCTTCATGGCCGAGATCAGTGGATTCGAAGTTGACTACCAGGCTCGCGTCGTGCAGCCGGTCGGAGTGCTCTCGCAAGCGCTGAGCAACCCGCTCTACGCCCAGTTCATAACGCTGAATCCCAGCATCGAGCAGCAGCAGGCTTTCTTCGCGGCAGGTGGGCGGCCCGTCGGAACGTTCACATTCGATGGCACCAGTGGTGCGTATGACCCGGCGAATGTCTACGCCATCATCCACAACCAGCGCATCAACGCTACTGCTCAGCACATGCGCGGTCTTGATCTCATGTTCCGGCACAGGGCGGGTCTGTTCGGCGGCAGCTTCGCGGCGAGCGGCAGTGCAACCTGGATCATCGACAGCACGCAAAAGCTCACGAGCCTTGCGCAGGATCTGCCGACGTCGGGCGTGATCTTCTATCCCGTCAAATTCAAGGGGCGCCTCGGGTTCACCTGGTCGCAGGCGGGCCTTTCGTTCGCTTCTCACGTCGATCACATCGGCGGCGTGCGTGACACGAACATCGTCCCCAACCCGCAAGGCCGCGCGATGACAACGATCGATGTCGCCATCGACTATCAGCTGAAGACAGGGGTCATCGGCGACATCGGGTTGAATATGGCCGTAGCGAATCTCTTCGACGAGCGGCCTCCGTTCATGCAGCCGGCCCAGCCCTTTCACGTCAACTACGATTCGACCAACTACAACGCGCTGGGACGGGTGGTCTCCGCAACGATTACGAAGCAGTTCTAGCTGGCGCCCATGAAACTCATGCTTCTGGCGGCAGCACTCGTGTCACTCGTTCCCTTTGCCGGATATTCGGTCGCGTCGGCGGCCACCGCAGTCCGCGCCGAGCAAGTCGTGTCATCGAAAGTGACTCTCGCGGATGCACTGGCCATCAGGTCCGTCGGCGCATTGGATGCCAACCCGGCGGGACGAACACTGGCTGTCGAAGCGGAAGACGGCATCCTGATCCTCGATCTCCAGGACGGACACGTGATCAAGCGTCTCGTCGGACAGAAACCTCACTGGTCGCCGAACGGCGAGACGCTCGCTTTCTTCTCGCGGCAGAGCGGACTCACTCAGTTGCACCTGTGGCACGCGGCCGACGATATCGAAGCGCAGCTGACCAGGCTTGCGTCCGGTGTTCTGCCAAACAGCTCGGCGATGACCGGCACCTGCGGCGCCTCCCAGGTCGCGTGGTCCCCGGATTCGCGCTCGATCGCGTTCGTCAGCATGGAGGCCGCCGGCGACGAGCCCGCCAATACTGAGCAGGCGCCTGCAACCGTTCGCGTTTATCGTGGAGGCCCTCTCGAGTTGCGCTCTCCTGTCGAAGCGTTCTTCAAGAACAGGGCCGTGCTCGATGGCCTGTTGTGGGAATCGAGCTTCTGGAGAGAACGTTCGGCTGATGACCCGGTCCACGCGGCCGTCATGAACAATGTGGCCCTGCGGCTCGAGACTGCGGCCAACAGGCTCGTGACCGTCGACACCGTTTCGAGAACCGTGACCTTCCTGCCGGGGCAGGCCGCGCAGTACTTCTGTCCTGCCTGGTCGCCGGATGGGCGGGTGTTGGCAAGCGTCGCCGATCTGACCGAGCCTTCCGTCAGCAACGAACGATACGGAGCGATGGGCTCTCCTGCGAGTACGACGGTTGCTTTGCACGACCTGCAAAACGGCGCGGAACGCTTGCTTCCGGCGCTGACGTTCACCCGTGTACGCTCGGTCGCCTGGACGGGGCAGGATCAACGACTGGTCGCCATCGTCGAAGCGGGCGCCAAGCTCTCGGGCTTCCCCAGGCTGGCGATGATCAATGTGGCCGATGGCAACGCAAGGCTCATCGACACGCCGGGTGGCCATGCCGTGCACGAAATTCGGGCGGCCCGTGACGGCGGCATTTCCGTAATGCTGGCCGGGCGGTTCGTCAATACGCTCTGGACCTATGATCCGCGGGCTGGGAGCTTCCAGCAGATTCCGACATTCGACTGGCAGGTCTCAGACTTTGACGCCATTGATGCTCGTCAAATGGCCTTCTGGGCAGAGTCGTCCCGCTTCAAAGGACGTCTCATGGTTTCCGGCCAGCAAGTCACGGTGCCCAGGCTCCTCTATGACGCCAATCCGCAGACCGAAAATCTTGCATTGGGCGAGCAGAGGCGAGTCACCTGGAGAAACAAGAGAGGAGACGAGGTCGATGGCCTCGTGATCTTCCCACCCGACTACGTCCCCGGCAGGCGCTACCCTGCGGTCGTGGATGCGTATCCACGACCGGCAACGGACGACTTTCGATTGAACCGGCTCATTGAGAACACCGGACACCTGCTCGCGTCCGAAGGATTCGTGATCTTTCGACCCGCGATCCGAACGCCGCACGGCGCTTACTGGTTCACGCACGATGAGGCCTATCAGATGAAGGCGGTGGGAGCGCAGGGTGTGGGGCTGATGCTCGACGACTTCGAGTCCGGTGTCGAGGCTCTGGTCGCGCAAGGCATCGCCGATCCCAGGCGCATCGGTATCTATGGGCACAGCAACGGAGGCTGGGTCGCGAACTTCCTGGTCACCGAGAGCAAGATCCCGGCGGCAGCCGTCGTTTCGTCAGGGGTCAGCAATGCCATCATGATGGCCCTGTGGCCGCAAGCCAAGGCGACGAGGGGGATGGATCCGGCTACGGGAGGCAATGTCTTCGACAACTTTGACGACTACGTTCGCTTGTCCCCCATTTTCCGCATGCGCGGCGTCAGTGTTCCAATGCTGTTGATCGTGGGCGACAACGATTATCTCTGGGTGCCCCAGATGATCTCCCAGTACGGCGTCCTGCGCGCTGAGGGCCGTGATGTCACCTTGGTGCGCTATGCAGACGAAGGGCACACGCGTGCGTCGCCCGAGAACGCCCTCGATGCGCACCGGCGAATCACCGAGTTTTTCCATCGGCACCTGGGTACTGCGGCAGGTCACTAGCGGCGGTGTGAATTGGCGTCGGATCTGCTGGCATCGGCGTTGCTATCCGCGCCGATTGCGTGAGTTTGGGAAGCCGTGTCGTCGGGAGGGGTCAGCCGGACGGAGTGGCGGGAGGTGGTTCACGGCCGCTGATCTGGCGTAACCCGCTGATGTCGCTTGGTAATCCGTCTCCAAAATAAATCCGCCGCAGGGGTTCCGGTTCACGCTTCGGGTTCGCTCTAATGCCACAGGCCGCCCGATCGACGAACGTTCCTGCGCATGACCGCGTCCCCCCGTCACAGCTTCATGACCGCCATCGAGAAATCGCATGGGCGGCAGCTACGTCGGTTTCTGACCGCTCGCATGCGACAGGCGGCCGACGTGCCCGATCTGATCCAGGAGATCTTCCTGCGCCTCCTGCGGATCAAGGATCACGAGGCAATCCGCAATCCCCAGGCGTATCTCTACACCATCGCCAGCCACGTGCTGCACCAGTACACCCTGGAGCGCTCAGCCGCTCCCGAGACGATGGATCCATTCGAGATCGCTTCGCGGCTGCAGTCCGAATCTGCGCGTGACCCGGCACGCGAGATCGAGATGGAAGAACAGATCGAGAGGTTCGGCCGTGCGCTCGAGCAGCTTTCTCCTCGCTCCTACGCGACCCTGATCCTGTACCGCTGCGATGGCCTGTCACTCGACCAGATCGCCACACGCCTCGGCGTGTCGCGCCCCATGGTGCGCAAGTATCTGGCTCGTGCCATCGCGTTCTGCGATCGGCACCTCGAGCAGGAAAAGTAAGGAAGCTCCATGACGCCCACGAAGTCACCCCTTCCCCTCAACGATCAGGCTCGCGAAGAGGCCGCTGATTGGCTCGTGGCCTTCTGCGAGGCAGAGGTGGATGCGCCCGGGCGCGAGCGGTTCATGACGTGGCTGCGCGCCTCGCCAGAGCACGTGCGGGCGTACCTTCGGTTGTCGGCACTCTGGGAGGACGATGATCTCTTCAGCCGAAACCGAAAGCTCGACGCCGACGCGTGCGTACAGCGGGCATTGAACGAGACGAACGTCATTCCCCTGGACCTGGCAGACATGCCGGACACGGCGGCACTTGCATCCTCCGCGCCCGCGCAATTGGGCGGTGCGCTGCCCGCAGAGAGCATCCCCGAGGGCGAGAGTTTCCCGATGCGTTCCGATCGCCTCTCACGCGGAGCGCCGCGCCTGTTGGGTCTGTCTAGACTCCCACTGGCAATTGCCGCCTCCATGATTCTCGCCGTGAGCGCAGCGCTGCTGATGTGGCTCAAAGTCAATGCGCACGTAACATACGAGACTGCCATCGGCGAGCAGCGCACGATCACCCTGCCGGACGGATCGACGATCGCGCTGAATGCGCGCTCGAAAGTGGGCGTGAAGTACGACGACGAACGTCGGAGCATCGAGCTGATCGAGGGCCAGGCGCTCTTCCGGGTTGCGAAGGACACCGCACGCCCGTTCGTGGTCCGCAGCGGCGTCGCGAGCATCCGGGCCGTCGGCACACAGTTCGATGTATATCGAAAGGCGGGCGGGACGGTCGTTACCGTGCTCGAAGGCCGGGTTGCGGTATCCGGTGCGGCAAAGCCCAATCGAGCGCCCGAAAGCACGCCGTCAGCGCAACCATACGATCCCTCGAGCACAGCCACGCCTCTTGCGCAGGACGCTTTCGTCTCCGCAGGTGAACAGCTCATCGCGACCCCCGAAGCGCTCACCGCTCCGAAGCCGGCCGACGTCGCGGCCGCAACCGCGTGGCTGCAGGGAAGGCTGGTGTTCAACGCCGCTCCGCTGAGCGACGTACTCGACGAATTCAACCGGCATACACGCCGCCGTCTGGTGCTGGATGATGAGAACCTTGGCACTGTTCCCATCAGCGGCATCTTCGCGTTCACCGATTCCGCGCAGTTCGTCGAGTTCCTTCGCCAGCGCTTCGCGCTCGTGGTCCACGAGACTGACGATGAGATCCACATCGCGCGCCGCTAGCATTGCAGAAATACTTCCGACCGGGGTTCCGATTCCCCGTGTCTCGAGGCTCTTAAGCCGCATGAATCCGTCGCGCTATCTGACGACGGACACGAGAAGCCTCGCAAAGGCTTGGGGAGTATTCATGCGCACAGCGGTCGGGGTCGCCATCGCCTGCTTTTCGATCGTCAGCCTTTCCTCCGCGGAGAACAGCATTGCCGCGATTCGAAAGCACACCAGTATCCCGGCCCAGGATCTGGGTTCGGCCCTTCAGGCACTCGCCACGCAGCGTGAGATGCATCTGATGCTCGTATCGGGTGATGTGAAGGACCTGCGCACATCTGCCATCTCCGGCGACCTCACCGCGGAAGAAGCCCTGCGCATCATGCTCCGCGGAACCGGTCTCACGTATCGCCTGATCGATGAAAAGACCATCAGCATTCTGCCTGCGCCGGGTGCGGGAGCGGTGGGCACGCCCCCGGCGGCACCTGCAAGCCGCAGGCTGAGCCCGGAGGCACGCCCGGAGAATGCCACGACCGGCTTCTGGTCCCGCCTCCGCCTCGCAAGGGCAGACGAGATTCGCGATCAGGAAACTGCCGCTCAGACCATCGACGAACCCTCTCAACTTCAAAAGCGAGTCGAGCTGGAAGAGGTCGCGGTGACCGGCAGCCGTATCAAAGGTGCGGAAGTCTCTTCGCCGGTGGTCAGGGTTTCGGCTGAGGAGATGAGGCGTTCCGGACACAACAGTCTTGGCGAGGCATTGCGCGCGTTGCCGCAGAACTTTTCGGGAGGGCAGAACCCCGGTGTGGCGGCAGGGGCCGGGACGACGGGCGGTGCGTCCAATCAGAATGTCACGGGAGCCTCCAGTCTCAACCTGCGTGGCCTGGGTCAGGATGCGACGTTGACGCTGTTGAACGGCGCCCGACTGCCCTACGACGGTTTCTTCCAGGCAACTGACGCCGCGTCCATTCCCGTTGCGGCCATCGAGCGCGTGGAAGTTCTGCTCGATGGCGCTTCTGCGATCTATGGCTCCGATGCAGTGGGTGGTGTCGCGAACATCATACTGAAGCGCGACTATCAGGGAGCGGAACTGTCCGCCCGATATGGCCGCGCGACAGACGGCGGCTACGAGCAGGAGCAGTACACCGCCGTGGCGGGTGGCAGATGGCAATCCGGAGGATTCATCGTAACGGGAGATTACTCCGGCAACTCCTCCATACTGGCAAAAGACAGAAGCTATCTTTCGTATATGCCCGGGACGTCGGAGCTCTATCCCCGGATCGGGCAGAAGAGCAGTCTTCTCAGTATCCATCAGTCGATCGGCAGCGTTGTCGACGTCGCGTTGGATGCCTTCTACACCAGAAGAAATACCAGAACGTACGTGCAATCAAACGCCACACGGTTCTCGAACACCGATGTGGATTCAGACGTGTGGGGAATCGTCCCGGCCCTGCGCTTCGAGCTGCCTCGAGAATGGTCCGTGAGCCTGCATGGGGCTGTCGGGCGCAATGAAGCGCAGTACGTCCAGGAGTTCTTCAATGCCGTCGGTAACTCCCAGACCCGGTTTGCCGGCGGCTTTTTCAACAAGGCCGAGGCTGCCGGGCTCGAGGCAGAGGGGCCGTTCCTCGCTCTGCCGGGCGGCGAAGCGAGGCTCTCCGCAGGTGGCGGCTATCGCAGAAACGCACTCCGTCGAGTCAGTGGCAGCGGGGTGCCGCCGGTTGACGGTGCGGACCGTAGCCACTCGCTCTACGGAGAGGTCAATCTGCCCCTGCTTTCCGACGCCCAGGAAATTCCGTTCGTGAGACGGCTCTCCGTCAATGGAGCGTTTCGCTACGAGGAGTACGACAGTTTCGGTGAAACGACGACGCCGAAGTTCGGAATCGTCTGGGGCATCATTTCCGGGCTGGATTTCCGAGCGAGCTGGGGGAAATCCTTCAAGGTTCCGACCCTGTATCAACAGTTCAGTGGCTCCGAGCTGTGGCTCGATCATCCGTCTTTCATCACCGGCGCACCTGATGGTACCGCCATCATGGCCCAGTTCGGTGGCAATCCTGACCTCGGGCCCGAGCGAGCCGAGACCGTGACCGCCGGATTCACGTTCAGCCCACAATCCGTACCGGGCCTGGTGCTCGAGCTGGGGTGGTTCGACATTGACTACACGGACCGCGTGGTCGTCCCGGTGACGCCCTACTCGCAGGCGCTCGTCAATCCGGCGTTCGCCGCGTTCGTGATCATCAACCCTTCGGTCGAGCAGCAGAATGCGGCGTTCGCCGAGATGGGCTATCCCGTCGGGACATTCACGGGGAACATCGCGGGCCCCGGATTCGAGCCCGCGCCGTATGATCCGGCAACCGTCCACGTCATCATCGACACCCGCAACACCAACGCGGCGGCCCAGCATGCAAACGGCTTTGACCTGAGTGCGCGTTATTCAGGGGCGAGCCTTCTCGGTGGTCAGCTGTCGATCACGGGGAATGCAGGCTGGATGGATAGCACTCGAAGACTCAGTCAAGCTTCACCGGAGGCCGCAACGGCAGGCGTGGTCTACTTCCCGGCGAAATTCAAGAGTCGCCTCGGTGCTGCCTGGCTGCGCGGTGGCTTGACGGTCGCATCCCATGTCAACCACATCGGCGGGGTCAGGAACAACCTCGTTGCGCCGTTTGCAAGGACCGGGTCGATGACGACCGTGGATCTCGTTACTGACTATCAGCTCGAAGCGGGCTCGCTCAGTGGCATGGGCTTCAATGTCGCGATAACAAATGTCTTGAACAAGCGTCCGCCTTTCATGCAGCCGCTGCAGACATACCAGGTCAACTACGACTCGACCAACTACTCCGCCATCGGGCGGGCGATCAGCGTCACGTTGGCAAAGCGGTTCTGACGTAGGCCGCGCCAGCGGCGCCGCGCAAGAAACGCTACTGAACCCTGTTGATCCTGATACCGAGATCTGCGCATGAATACCCGGTTTGAACGAACGTCGGTGTGCCTGGTGATCACCTGTGCCTTATTCGGAGGCGCCTTCGCCGTTGCATCGCCGTTGGCCCATGGACAGGAGCGATACGCCGCAGAACGTGAATGGTCCAGAGAGCGCGTCAAGGAGGTGATCGATGAGCTCGCTCCGGACCCGTCGGTCGATGCTATTTCGGTTTCCGCGGACGGAAGAGTGATCGCATTCGAGAGCGAAGGCCAGATCCACATCGTGCGGGATATCGATGGCGGCACGGCTCCACGCGGCATTGGTGATGGAAGCTTGCTGAGCATCGCTCCTGATGGGCGCCACGTGGCTCTCCGCAGGGCCGCAGGCAAGCCGGCCGTGTGCATCGTGGACGTGGTATCACCGGAGACCTCGGTTGTTGCGGAGTATCCGCTTGCCAATGATTCGTCGCAGCTTTCGCTGGCGTGGTCTCCGGAATCGCGTTCTGTTGCTATTGCGGAGGGCGTGAATGCGGCATCAGGTGCGAGGACCGAAGAGGCCGATCCAATAGTCGTCCGCACGAGCCAGACATTTCCGAATGCGCTGCACGCAGCAGTGGCTTATGAAGGCATGTATGGGCAGCTATGGGATCGAACGGGTGTTGTCTCGAAGCTGGTGATGCTCGACACCACGACGGGAAAGCCCGAAATCATCGCGGAGCGGAGCGGGGTGTTGGAGAACCTCGCCTGGGCTCCGGATGGGAGCTTCATCGCGGCCTCGCTGTCAGGAGCCGATGTGGGTGTGGGCATGAAGCCTTGGCCTCGGCTCGTGACGATCGATACAAGATCGCATGAAGTCACGGTGCTTCCGGAGGGGGGTCTCTATAGCGGAGTTGCGATATCGCCGTCCGGCCTCGTGATCGCCGCACTTCGAGTGGATAGCCCGGGGTACTACCCGAGAATCACCCTGGTATCCACGCGCACGGGGAAGTGGCGGGACATCCATGTCGACAGGGCGCTGATAGACGGCGGGCCGCTGCATTGGTTGAGCGATCACGAGCTGATCGGAGCGTTCCGGGACGGCGTTGGAACCTCCATCCAGGTTGTGGATATCAACAAAGCCAAGGTGGTGGCGCAAGAGCCGGTCATGACTGCTGTCCGGGCGTTTCCGTATGCCACCCGGGAGAGGCAGGTTCGCCTGCAGAGTGAGCCGGGCGTGGTAGCCCGGATCGTCATCTCCGATCGAGGCGCAGAGCGCGAGATATGGGCGCGCCCCATGCGTTCCGAGTTTCTGAGGAAGGCGACCTATCATGCCTTGTACTGGAAAGGGGCGGACGGCGAGACCGTGGAAGGCGTGTTGATACTTCCTCCGCGGAGCAAGGAGTTGCCGCCCGTGATTTTCAGTGCCTACCCGGGTACTGCAACGTGGTCCTCCATGCGTAACGGCTCGACGGAGCAGGATGGACTGCTGCTGGCGCGCGGATACGCAATCTTCCGCATCAACTCGCGTGGGCCGCACGTGGTGTTCGGCACCTTTGCCAAGGGGAGTCGCAGGAGAGCCGAAGGATCGTTCGGCGCCAACGGAATCAAGAATCTCGTGGGCGACATCAGAGGTGGCGTGAACGCATTGCGCCGCTCAGGGCTGGTGGATACGTCGCGAATGTGTGCCTACGGGCATAGCAATGGCGGCGCAACCGTCATGCAGATCATCACGAGAGCCAGCCTTTTCAACTGTGCCGTCATCAAGAGCCCTGCATTCCTCGAGTTTCAGGACGCCTACTACCTGATGCCCGGCAACCTGCACCGGCTCGTCGCAGACCTCGCGGGAGGACGCTCTCCGCCGGAAGATCCGCCCCTGTTCGATGAGATGAATCCGATTCTGAGGGCAGGGAACGTCCAGGGTCGCGTGATGATCCTGACCGGACGGCAGGATATCGTTGCCGTGCTGAACTCGACGAAGTTCTTCAATGCGATGTATGCGGCAGGCAAGGAGGCTGAGTTGGTGGTCTATCCGGCGGAGGAGCACGTGTTCGGTGAGGCAGCGAACGCGGACATGTGGTGGCGAGTGATCTCGTTCTTCGGCCAGCACGCGAGGGTGGAGTAGCTGGTTTGGCTGACTTGAAAGAATCAACGCCCGAGCAGACCGGTTCCCCGTCCCGGCCGCATGACGCAGCTTTCACCTGGTGACAGATGATGCGTCCCGCAACCGTCGCCGCCAGTGCCGCCATCGACTTGCCGCATTCATTGACCGGCCAATCGCTTGGCAAACGAAATGGCGTACGCAGGCGACCGGAAGAGCAGCACCGGATCGTTGGTGGGCTCGATGCCATCCGCCATGACCAACGGATCAAAATTGACCTTCTCGCATTCGGCACCGGCCTGAGGCATCGCCTGCCTGATCGTCAACGTGCCCGCCGTGAAGTGCCTGCGGGTTTCCGGCCAGGCCAGTGCCGGATTGTCTTCAGGGTCGCCGGGCTCCCCCACATGGACGACCATGTCCCACTGCGCGGGCCGCTGGGACACACGCTCGATCAGGCGCTGCTCGAGGAAGTTCCTGGGTGCCGTCTCGAGCTCGCTCGCTGTCAACCTCTTCTCACCATCGCGGGGGACGAAGCGCCACTTCACGAGGTGAGCGGCGCCACCCTTGTCGATGAACTTGAATGTGTGGATGCCAAAGTAGGCTGAATCCACATAGCTTGCTGGGGGATTGTGTGTGGAAAGGAAGTCCCTCTGAGAGAGCGCGTCCGGGTGCGAAGCGAAGAAGTCGCGCAGCTTCTGCGGATCCGGTTTCCCGGTCTTCGGATCCGCTTTGCTGGCGCGGATCATGGCGTCGAACGTTTCAGGATGAGCCCCTCCGAATACTGGCGTATTCAGCATCGTCATGTGCTGGCGACTTCCACCTGGCAGGCGAAATTCGAGCGCCATGCCGCGCGCGTTGGACGTGCTGTCCGAAACCTCCGGATTACCTCCCGCAACCGAGAACCGGGCCACAACGGGGACGGGAGATCCCGAGAACAGACGCGAGCGACTGAGCTCCGCCGCCGCCGGCGACCCGACGAACTCGCCGATCGCGCAGGTGCCCTTGATGTGATTGCGGCGCTGGCCGGCGTGAACGCCGAACGTCCCCTCGAGTGAGCTGACGACTTGAGCGGGCTCCACCTGGGACGGTGATGCGGCCCAGGCCGCTTGCAACGATAGCGCCGTGGCGAGCGTTGCAAGCCCGGACGCCGCAATCTTCGCCCTCGCCCGCTTGCGGGCCTCAGGACGTTGCCGGGACGCGAGGATTCTGGCCCAGATCTGACTCATCGCGTTTGACTCCATCGCCTTTGTGAAACGGACCGGTGAACCCGGCGGACGCACACTACTGGGCAGATCAAATCACTGTATGTCAGCGCTGCCCTGTTCGGTTACGGATGAAAGCAGCCGGTCGGATACACCAGGAGCCCTGGCCTAGCCATGGAGAGGTGCGGAGGCAGGCTAGAAAGTTGGAGGGATTTACGTCTGCGGCAGGCAGGGGGCGGCGAGACGGGCAGGCCGATCTAAAAAAGACGCACCACTCGCAAGAACCCGAACCGCGCGAGCTCTGATCCATGGATCCACGCATTTTCCTTGAAGCCGCCCTCGCATTACGTCATCGTGCCTGCCGCGCAGGCCCATATCTCCATGTCGTCCCGTCCCAAAGCCCCCTCCGGCTCCGAGGCTCGAAACCATACCCTCCGCGAGCGCCTGGACGACCTCGCGCGGCGCTATTACGCGCCACTTGCGAGCTTCTTCCGCAAGCGAACGCGCAACGCGTCTGAAGTCCAGGATCTGGTTCAGCAGGTCTTTCTTCGCCTCGCCCAGTACCGGGAGCTCGGAGACATTCAGAATCCCGATGGCTACATCTTCCGGACCGCCGCCAATACACTGAAGGATCATCATCGCCGCACCGCCGTCCGGGAGCGCTTCGCGAAGGAACAGTCCGCTGTTTCTGGTGCTGCGGGTTCGGACTTTTCGCCCGAGCACGTCTTACAGGATAGGGAAACTCTCACGCAGCTGGTCGCCGCCCTTCGCCAGTTGCCCGAGCGGACGAGGGACGTCCTCATGCTTCGATGTTTCGAAGGTTTGAAACACGCCGAGATCGCCCGGCTCCAGGGGATCTCCGTTCGGGCCGTCGAGAAGCACATGGCCAAGGCACTCGCGTATCTGAACCAGGCTCTGGAGCGCGAGAGCAGGGAGTAAGCGATGGACCCCACCACACAATGTGAGCCCTTGCGTGAAACCGCCGCTGCCTGGCACGACCGCATGCATCGCGAGAAGGTGCCCGACGATGCGCGTGCCGCATTTGCGCAGTGGCTCGCAGAATCGCCGGCGCATCGCGCAGCGTACGAGGACATCGATCGCACCTGGGGCGATCTGAGGGCGGCCGCGCACGATCCCCAGATTCTCGCGCTACGTCACGAAGCCGCTCTGCGCCTCACGCGCCGCACCTCGAAGCGCACCCGCCCGTTCGCATGGGCTGCTGCGGCCGTCGTCCTCACTGTCATGGGAACGAGCCTTGTAGCGATGAGCATGCACTCCACAAGCGGACGCTCTCTCACCGTGCTACTGCTGGATGTCTTTCGCACCACCGACGACCGCCGCTATGCCACCGCAACGGGCCAGCGCCTCACCGTCACGCTGCGAGATGGATCACAGCTCACGCTCAATACGCAAACGGAGCTTCAGATCGCGTTTACGAAGACCGAGCGTGCCGTGCGACTCATTCGAGGCCAGGCGCTCTTCGAAGTGGCCAAGGATCCTGCGCGGCCCTTTGTGGTCACGGCTCATAGCCGGCGCTTCATCGCGGTGGGCACTGCGTTCGATGTCCGGCTCGCCGGAGAGCAGATCGAGCTCACGATGGTCGAAGGCACCGTGCGCGTGGAGCGCGACACGAATCTCAGTCCAACAGCGAGTGTGGCGCTGCCCACTGCGCGCGCTGCTACGGCTGTCCCAAGGTCAATTGCGAGGCGTGATCCTCCGCCAGGGGCGCCCCCCGCCGTAACCAGCCTCACAGCGGGCGAACAGCTCACCGTGAACAGCGGAGACGAGGACCACGTCCGGCCGGCAGACGCGGAGCGTGTGACGAGCTGGCGTCGCGGGCAGGTCATCTTCGAGAACACGCGACTCGCCGATGCCATTGCGGAGCTCAATCGCTACTCCGAGACGAAGATCGAGCTTGCCGATCCCGCGCTTTCGGACCTTCGCATAAGCGGCGGATTTGCAACCGGCCGCCCCGCCCTGTTCGTCGAGGCGATTACGAGCTACTTCTCCATTCAGGTCACACGGGCCGACGAGCGTGCTGTTGTCCTGAGCGCGCGAAAGTGACCTCGACGTTCGGATTCTCACGCGCTCCGCGTCTTACTCCCCGGCACCGCGCTCCGACGAGGGCGCTTCCGTACACGGGGAGTAGTTCACCATGCGACGATTCAAGGCGACTGTAGTGCGCGCAGCACTTTCGATTTCTTGTGCCCTTGTTCTGCTGACGACAGCCCATGCACGCGCCGCTGAGCCGGCCGCGCGGGCGTTCGACATCAGCCCACAGAGCCTCGCCGCCGCGCTGGGCGAGTTCGCCCGCCAGAGCCATCGGGAGATTCTCTTCACCCCTGATGTGGTCGCGAACAAGTCTTCCGGGGGCGCCCGCGGAACGATGCAGCCGCTTGCAGCGTTGCACCTGCTGCTGAACGAGAGCGGCCTTGCGTTCACGACCACCCCCAATGGGGCGATCCTCGTCGGCGCACCGCCCGCGGGTGAAGCAAAGCCACCGCACGCGGCTACGTCTCCGGCGGCTGAGACCTCGAGCAGTCCACTGGGCTCCAGGCCCGGCCGGCAGCGACTTCGCTTCGCCCAGATGGACGCGTCATCCCGTGAAGACGCGGCATCCAGCGCGGTACCTGATTCCAGGAATGCTCGTCGTGCGAACCCAGACGCCCCGTCTTCGAGCGCCGTCGACGAAGTCGTGGTGACCGGCTCGCATATCAGGAACACGACCCTGGCCTCGCCAGTCATCGTCATCTCTCAGCAGCAGATCCGCGAAGCGGGGCACACGGATCTCGGGCAGGTCGCCAGGAGCATTCCCCAGAACTTCTCCGGAGGACAGAACCCGGGGATCGGGCTCGGCGCAACCGACAGCCGCAATACGAACATGAACATCACCGGTGCGTCGGCGCTCAACCTGCGAGGGCTCGGGCCGGACGCCACGTTGACCTTGCTCAACGGGCATCGGCTCTCTTACGGATCCTTCACGCAATCCGTCGACATCTCCACCATTCCGATTGACGCGATCGACAGGATGGAGGTGGTGGCGGACGGCGCCTCTGCCTTGTACGGATCGGATGCGGTGGGTGGTGTCGCCAACATCATTCTTCAGCGGGACTACTCCGGCGTGAGTGCGAGCGCGCGGGTTGGCAGTGCCACCAGCGGCGGCAACTACCAGCGCCAGTACTCCATCGTTGGCGGCGGAAAGTGGGAGGGCGGCGGTGCCATCGCCACGTTCAATACGGAGCGGGATACCAGCATCCGCTCGAGCCAGCGCGCTCGCACGGCGTATCTGCCGGAGCCGTATATGCTCATGGCGGGGCAGAAGGTCTATAGCTTCCTCGCCAGCGGCCATCAGAGCTTGTCGGAGCGTGTGGAAGTGTCGCTCGACGCGCTCTACAGCAATCGCAGATCGCTCAATCGATACAGCTCGCCGCCGACCATCGGCGGAACCGATCGCGACGAAACGAGCTACACCGTGGCCCCCGCCGTCACGCTGCAACTGGCTGCAGACTGGCAAGCGTCGATATCCGGCGTGCTGGCGCGCGATCGAGCCGATATCGGCAACACGACATTCAGCGCGGATTGGGTCGTTCAATCCGACGCGAAGTATTGCTGGTGCAACTCGGCGAAGTCGATCGAAGCGGATGCGGAAGGGCCGGTCTTTGACCTTCCGGGTGGTGAGGTGCGCCTGGCATTGGGCGCTGGCTACCGGCGCAACGAGTTCGACAACCGGTACGAGTACTCGACACGCGCGTACTACGATGCCAGCGGTGATCGTGAAAGCTCGTTTGCGTTCGGCGAGATTTCGCTGCCGCTCGTCTCGTCCCGGCAGGCTATTCCTTTCGTGCGGCGCCTGGTCCTGAACGCCGCCGTCCGTCACGAGAACTACAGCGATTTCGGTGCGGTGACGACGCCGAAGGTCGGGCTCGTCTACTCACCGACGGCTGACGCCGACGTCAAGATCACCTGGGGCCGCTCCTTCAAGACCCCCAATCTGTGGCAGCAGTATCAGTCGACCGCTACATACCTGTACAGGTCGACCTCGCTTGGTGGGAGCTCAGCGGTGCAGACGGCACTGCTCGTCTACGGAGGCAACCCCGACCTCCAGCCGGAAAATGCGACGACGTGGTCCGCGTCCCTGGCGTTTCACCCGCAACGGATTCCGGGGCTGAGAATCGAGCCTGCCTACTTCAACATCGAGTACCGCGACCGCGTCGCGCTTCCGATCGCTACGTTCTCCGTGGCGCTCAGCAGCCCAAGCTATCAGGAGTTCGTGACACGCACTCCAAGTGCCGAACAGCAGCAGCAATTCATCGCCGCCGCGACGCTCGGGCTGCAGAACCTGTCCGGGTTGCCCTATGTGACGGGAGATGTGATCGCGGCGGTCAACGATCTGTATACGAACGTGGCCGCGCAGCGCCTGTATGGCGTGGACTTGCCCATCACCTACAGCATCGAGATGGGGCCCGATGCGTTGAGCCTGACGAGCCAGATGAGCTGGCTCCACGGTCAGCAGCGCAACACCAGCCAGTCCGTGCCGTTTCCGATTGCCGGCGTCATCTACAACCCGCCGCACTTCAAAGGTCGGCTCGGCGCGTCCTGGACGCACGGTGCACTGACGCTGGCCTCCTTCTACAACTATCTTGGTGCCGTGGTCGACAACCGCACGACGCCGAATCCCCGGGGAAGCGCGATGCGCACCGTCGACCTCTCGGTGCTCTATTCGTCGGCTTCCGAGCGACCGCTGCTGCGCGGGCTGGGTCTGTCCTTCTCGGTTCTGAACGCAACGAACGAGTCGCCACCTTACCTGCGCAACTCGATCGACTATCACATGAACTTCGACTCCAGCAACTATTCGATCATCGGGCGCTTCGTCGGCCTTTCGATCTCGAAGCGCTGGTAGACCGGAATGAGCGCAGTTGTCGGCCTGCCCGCGCGTGCCTTCGCGGCTTTGCTGGTTTTCTCCTGCGTGATGCCGTCGGTGCTCGCGGCGGGCCGCGTCTTCACCCTCGAGGACGAGCTGTCCCTGGCGGACTTCGGGGACATCTCGTACACCGGCAAGGTGCAGGCCACCACCTACTCACCGGACGGCAGGCTCGTCGCCGTCCACGTGGGTCGCGGCCTGCCGACGGAAAACCTGGTGGAGAGCGAGCTGCGCGTGTATTCGACTGCAGCGCTGCGCGCATTCTCGGACGGTCGGTCGAGCTTGCCCCCTGCGCCCATCTGGTCCTTCAAGCGCTCGACGTACCGTGAGGGACCGATCATCCAGGACATCCGTTGGACAGCGGATTCGTCGGATCTTGCGTTTCTGCTGCGTACCCGTTCGGGGTCGATGCAGTTGAGCTTCGCACGCCTGGCTGACGGTACGGTCACACCGCTGTCTGCAGAAGGCCAGGCGGTGACGGCCTTCGATCTCGTGAACGCACACTGCTATGTCTACGCGGTGCGCGACGTGGGCGGGCCTGTTTCCGTCAGCCCTGAGGCACCCGGCGTCGACGTGACGGGCAGAGCGCTGTTCGAAGTCCTGTTTCCCGTGGACCGCTATCCGGGTCGCGCGCGAACGGTCGACCGCAGCGAGCTGTGGGCCGCTTGCGGCGCGCCGCCTGAGCGGGTTCTCGATGCTGGCACCGGTCGCCCGGTGATTCTCTTTGCGGAAGGATTGCGATCGCTGCGTCTGTCGCCGGACGGCCGCTGGCTGCTGACCGTGCGGCCGCTCGCGCAGGTTCCTGCGGATTGGGCGCTGAAATATCCGCCGCCGTCGGCCTCGCAGCCCTATCGAATCGAGGCCGGGCCGCAGGATCTGGCCGCGCCGAGCGGACCGCTGCTGACGGGACGATACGAGCTCATCGATTTGCAGCGGCGTGGTTCCGTGGTTCCCGTGGATGCGCCAACCGGAGCCTCGGCATTCTGGCCAGCGCGTGTGCGGCCGCAGTGGTCCCTTTCGAGCAATGCGGTCGTTCTCCCAAGCGTATTCATGCCGCGGGACACGGAGCAGTCGGCGGTCGGCGATGTGCCGTGCCTTGCGGTATTCGAGCTCTCGACTCGCGAGACGCGTTGCGTGGACCGCGCGGTTCGCCAGATTTCTACCGTTGGCGCGAGCGGAGGCCGTTCCGCGCGGATCAGCGCTGTTGAGTTTGGAGGCCCATCGGGCAAGAGCGTGAGAGTGACCGTGGCTGCGCGCCCCGGGCCGGACACAGTACGCCACTATCGGCGAGTTGCGGGCGGCGAGTGGAAATTGACGCGCGCTTCGAATGGGGCGGCACGGCCAGCGCTCGCCGGCATCGAGCAGAGCGCATCCGATCCTCCGGTTCTGGCGGTTGCGGGGAAGGGCCCACGGAGTGGGCGCACAGTGTGGAATCCCAACCCGCAGCTCGCGGCGTTGGACCTTGGGGCCGTGTCCGTGTGGCGCTGGAAGACGGCGACGGGTCGCGAGATGACGGGTGGCCTGTACTTGCCCCCGGGCGATCCTGGCGCGCGGCGCTACCCACTCGTGATCCAGACGCACGAATTCGACGAGCGTGCATTTCGCCCGAGTGGGATCTACCCCACGAGCTACGCCGCGCGGGTTCTTGCGGGTCACGGGATCGCGGTGCTCCAGACCCGCTGTTCAGCCGCAGCCTGGACCGAGGACGAGGTCACATGCCAGATCCAGTCGTACGAGGCAGCGGTGCGGATGCTGGATGCCGCCGGTCTCATCGACAGGGAACGCATCGGCATCACGGGTTTCAGTCGCACCTGCCTCTATGTTCTCGAGGCGTTGACCAGGAGCACGTTGCGGTTCAGCGCTGCGTCGATCACAGATGGAATGAGCGGGGGATACTGGCAGCAGATGCTCTCGTTGGATCTGGCGGGAAGCCGCTTCTCATCGGAGAGGGTCGTCCGAAACGGAGGGCAGCCGTGGGGTGATGGCCTCCAGAGCTGGCTCCGCAACGCACCTACTTTCAACATGCAGAAAGTGACTGCGCCGGTTCAGGTCTTCGGAGCGGGCCCCGCGAGTCTCCTTTCAATGTGGGAGCCGTACGCGCTACTGCGCTTCCAGGGTAAGCCGGCGGAGATGGTGATGCTCGAGAGCGACGAGCACGTTCTCACCAATCCGGCCGTGCGACGGGCCTCCCAGGGTCGAACCGTCGACTGGATGCGATTCTGGCTGCAAGGAGAGGAGGATCCCGCACCAGAGAAGCGCGATCAGTATCGTGCGTGGGAGAGGCAATGCGAGCTGCAGAAGCGCAGCGCCCCGGGCCTACGCACCTTCTGCCGCCTGCCGTCACATTGATCGCTTTGCCTCGCAGACCCGCCCACTCACTCCTGATGCAAGTTGATGCGTCGCTCGTGGCGGGCGCGAGGTCGCGGCGGCCCGTTGCAGTGATCACGTTTGTGGACCTCCATTGATGGCTGCCGCGTGTCCTGCGAGGAGCCGGCTCCAACCCGCCCTGGGACTCGAAGATCGCGCGCATCTCCTCGCCGCGCCCGGATCGTAAGCGTCATCCTGGCGCAATCGCCTCGACGTGATTCGGCACTCACTCTCAGTGGGTTCTTCTCTGCCTGTGGGGCTCCCCACGCTCGTCAGCACAACGGTCATCGTCATCGTTCTCGAGCTCTTCGCGCGTGCTCGTGACCGAGTGGTCCGCACGAATCTGCCGGGCCAATTGTGGTGGCCCGGAACGGTCGCGTCACCCAGCCACACGGTTACATGGTAGCGTGTCGATCACGCGACGCAGGCTCCCAGTGCCGGACATCGCAGAAGGCCTGAGAATAGAACGGTGTGCGCGGCAATGTGTCCTGGTTCCGGTGCTCGTGTGCAAACAGGAGATGCGCGAGGTGTATTGAATGAGACAGTGCGGAGCACATGCCGGTTTGTGGGCGAGCCGCAACTCCGTGAGCCGGCTCGGCGTTCTGTTCCTTGTCGCCTGGGTGGCGCTTGCGGGGTTCGCACCGGCTTCGGGCCAGGTTGAGCAGGCCGACACGCCAGTCGTCTATGTGGTCCCCATCGAAGGCATCATCGACCTGGGTCTCGCGCCCTTCGTTCGGCGACTGCTCGATCAAGCCGCGGATGAAGGGGCGGCAGCCCTGGTGCTGGAGATCAATACATTCGGTGGGCGCGTGGACGCAGCCGTGCAGATCCGGGACGCTCTGTTGAACGCCCCGATTCGTACCATTGCCTTCGTGAACCAACGGGCGATCTCGGCTGGAGCACTGATTGCGCTGTCGGCCGAGAAGATCGCAATGGCCCGCGGAGGCACCATCGGGGCTGCGGCGCCGGTCCAGATGGGCCAGCAGGGGCAGGTCGCGCAGCCCGTGGAGGAGAAAACCGTCTCCTACGTGCGCAAGGAATTCCGTGCGACTGCCGAGAGCCGCAATCGGCCACCGCTGCTCGCCGAGTCGATGGTGGATGCGGACGTGGTCATCCCGGACGTCAGCGAGAAAGGAAAACTCCTCACGCTCACGACGGAGGAAGCCCTCAAGCACGGGCTGGCGGATCTTCGCGCAGACACGCTGGAAAGCGTGCTGGAGCAGCTGGGGCTCGGTGGCGCGGAGGTGCGACGTGCGAGTCCGAACTGGGCAGAGAACGTCGTCCGCTTTCTCACGCATCCGGTGGTGAGCTCGCTGCTCATCACGATCGGCATACTCGGCATCATCGTCGAATTGCGCACGCCGGGGTTCGGTATCCCGGGTGTCCTGGGCGTTGCGAGCCTCGCGCTTTTCTTCTGGGGTCACTGGCTCGTCGCGCTGGCAGGCTGGGAGGAGCTTCTCCTTGCAGCGAGCGGCATCGCGCTGCTGGCGCTCGAGGTCTTCGTCATCCCCGGCTTCGGCATCGCTGGGGCCCTCGGCATCATTGCGTTGCTCGCAGGGCTCATCATGAGCATGACGGGTAGCGGTGCCACCGCACAGTTCGTGCTGGCGGCCGCGGGCCGGGTCGTCTTCTCGCTCGTGTTCGCGTTGCTCGCAAGCCTCGTTCTGCTGCGCTTCCTGCCACGCCTGCCGGTGGCCAAGCGCCTGATCCTGGAAACCGATCTCGGCGCCGGGCACGAACACGGCTCGGCGCCGGAAAGCGACCTTCGCTGGCTCGGCAAGCAGGGGCAAGCGGCTTCGACACTTCGCCCGGCCGGCATTGCCCACATCGAAGGCGAGCGGGTCGACGTCGTATCCGACGGTGAGTTGATCGAGGCCGGGCAGCGTATCGAGGTAATCCGGGTAGACGGCAACCGTATCGTCGTGCGAAGCATTCCAGAGACCAACGCGGAGAGGTGACACATGTTCGGAGGTGAGACAGGCTTGGTGGGTGGCTTCGGCTTGCTCATCGTGCTGGTGGTGGGCCTTGTCGTGGTGCTGTATCTCATTCCACTGCCCCTCTGGATCGCCGCGTGGGCATCCAACGCATACGTCGGCCTGTTCACGCTCATCGGCATGCGGCTGCGTCGCGTGCCGCCGGCGACGATCATCACGGGACGCATCAGCGCGGTGAAGGCGGGGCTCGACATTTCCGTCAATGACCTGGAGGCGCACTTCCTTGCCGGCGGCAACGTGACACGGGTGGTGAACGCCATGATCTCGGCGGACAAGGCCAACATCCCGCTGCCGTTCAAGCGCGCCGCGGCGATCGATCTCGCCGGGCGCCACGTGCTCGAAGCCGTGCAGATGTCGGTGCTTCCAAAGGTGATCGAGACGCCGAGGATCGCGGCCGTCGCCAAGGACGGCATTCAGCTCATCGCGGTTTCGCGCGTGACGGTGCGCACCAACATAGACCGATTGGTGGGCGGCGCGGGTGAGGAAACGATCATCGCGCGGGTGGGCGAGGGCATGGTGAGCACCATCGGCTCGGCGACGAGCCACAAGGATGTGCTCGAGAACCCGGATCACATCTCCAAGCACGTTCTGAGCAAGGGGCTCGACGCGGGCACCGCGTACGAGATCCTGTCCATCGACATTGCGGATGTCGATGTCGGCGAGAACATCGGCGCGAAGCTTCAGATCGACCAGGCGAATGCCGACAAGCAGATCGCACAGGCCAAGGCTGAAGAGCGGCGCGCCATGGCCGTCGCGCTCGAGCAGGAGATGCGCGCCCGGGTGGTCGAAGCGGAGGCCGAGGTGCCACGCGCAATGGCCGAAGCCTTTCGCCAGGGCAATCTGGGCATCATGGACTATTACCGGATGAAGAATGTGCAGGCCGACACGTCCATGCGCGACGCTATTGCGGGCACGGAAGATACGCCTTCCGGCACGCCCAGGAAGTAGCAGGGTGCGATATGAGAGACGACCTCGCCCCATTCATTTACCTGCTGATGTTCGGCGTGTTCGTGCTGCTGAACTATCTCATGCAGCGGCTGGGGAAATGGCTGCAAAAGAAGCAGCAGGAACAGGAGCGACGGGAACAGCAGAAGCTGCAGCGACAGGAACAGCAGAAGCCGCAGCCGCCGCGAGTCCTGACGAGACAGAGGGCGGGGTCGGAACCTCAGGCTGCCGCAGAGCAACGCGGACCACAGGGTCGGTTTCCCGAAGTACCTCCAATGGCCCCGGAGTCGCGGACGGGCGTCAGCCGCATTGAGGCGCTGCCAGTCCCTCAACTCAGCGCGCGGGAGCGTCCCAATGTGAGAGCGTTGCTGGCGAGCCGACGCAGTCTGCGTGACGCCATCGTGATCATGACGGTGCTGGGGCCCTGCCGCGCGCAACGCCCCACTGAGCAGGACTGAGTTTGCACACCTGTCAGCACTTCCGGCCTCGAGTTCCCGCTGAGGGTTAGCGTCGCTGTGAAGATGCGAATGCCGCGCCGCTGTGCAAGATCGACATCGACATCGGCGTCGGTGACCTCATGGATTCGACGCAGGCGAACATGCTCTTGCTCATGGACGCAGATCTTCGGCAGCGTCGCTGGATGGTAGGCAGGGCACGGCAGCCTGCCCACTTGCCTCCCGCGACGCTGCGGATCGAGAGCGTCAGAGTTTCGCAAGCCACGTCGGCTAGAATGCGTGTGTCGCCGCTCCCGGAGGTACGCGCCATGGCCATGCAATCCACAATGCTCACGCTGAGCACCGACGCGCCGCCGTTTCGGCTCCCCGACGCCGCGAGCGACAGGACCGTAGCTCTGCAGGATTTCGCCTCTTCGCGCGGGCTCCTCGTGGCATTCATCTGCAACCACTGCCCGTACGTGAAGCACATTCTGGACGGGTTTGCCGCGTTCGCCCGCGAGTACGGGCCTCGCGGGCTTGCTGTGGTCGCGATCAGCTCGAACGACATCGCGGCATATCCCGCAGACTCACCGAGCGAGATGGCAAAACTCGCGCGCCAGAAGAGCTTCACCTTCCCATACCTGTACGACGAGTCGCAGTCCGTAGCGCGCGCATACCATGCGGCATGCACGCCGGACTTCTTTCTGTTCGATAGCAGTCGTCGTCTCGTCTATCGAGGCCAGTTTGACGGTAGTCGTCCGGGCGGTCGTCAGCCTGTGACGGGCGCGGACATGAGGGCCGCCGCTGACGCGGTGCTGGCCGGGAAACCCGCACCGCAGACCCAGCTTCCCAGCATCGGCTGCAGCATCAAATGGAAAACGGCCTGAGCTTCATTCACCGCGGTCCGCCGCAGCGGTTGCCAGACGCTTGACTCTGCGCGCTCGGCACCGTTGGGAATCTGTAAGCTCAGCGCGATGAATGCATGGCGCCGGCGCCCGCGTCGGTGCCGGTCGTCGCCGATGGCTCGCGAATCAGAGAGGGATCAGCCCCGTGATTGCAGGCTACGGATGGGCTTGCCCGTGAAGCGTTCTTGCCGCCCTCGCGTCCCACGTCGGCGCCCACCTGCCCGAGCCACACTACACGTGCATCGTTGGTACTCATGGCGCGACAACGTAGGACGCCACGCATCGTGCCCACATACGTACTTCGACCGAGTTTCTTCCGACTCGCTCAGCAGTAGTCCGTATTGCCGCGATCCGCATCGGCACGGACGATCTTCAACGCCATTACACACCGCAACAACGAGCCGCATCCATGCAGCCGAAGATCGAAACAGCTCCAGTGGACTCCAGCGAGATCGCGCGGCCGCGCGAGGACTTCGACGAATTCATCTCCTCGCTCGGCACGCGATGAAGGCCCGGCCGGACGTCGTGGCTTGCCCCGGCAAGCCCACGAGCGGCAGGGACTCGAAGCCCGGGCCCTGAACGCGCACACTCGGGCGGTCACCGCCAGGGAACGCCGAACGTGGAACAGGACCCGCGATGCCAGAGATCGTCTTCTCCGCGCGAAACCTCACGAAGACCTATCAGTCCGGCACCACTACGGTCCAGGCACTGCGCGGCGTCACGCTCGACGTCTGTGAAGGGGAGTTCGTTGTCCTGCTCGGCCCATCGGGCAGCGGCAAGTCGACGCTGCTGAACATCATGGGCGGGCTGGACGTCGCCACCAGTGGAGAGGTGCGCTGGCGGAACCACGATCTCGTGCACGCCGGCGAGCGCGAGCTCACGCAATACCGGCGCGAGCACGTCGGCTTCGTGTTCCAGTTCTACAACCTCATTGCGAGCCTCACCGCCCGGGAGAACGTGGAGCTCGCGACCGATCTCGTCGCCCACCCACTGCCCGCCGCCGAGGCGCTGAGGATCGTGGGGCTCGAGCAGCGCATGGATCACTTTCCCGCGCAGCTCTCCGGTGGCGAGCAGCAACGCGTGGCGATCGCCCGCGCCATCGCCAAGCGCCCCGACTGCCTGCTGTGCGACGAGCCCACCGGGGCGCTCGACATCGAGACCGGCCGCATCGTGCTCGAGGCCATCAGCCGCGCCAATAGCGAGCTCCACACGACCACGTTCGTCATCACGCACAACGCCGCGATCGCGCAGATGGCCGATCGCATCCTGCGCATGGCCGACGGGCGCGTCGCGTCGATCGAGACGAACCCGAAGAAAGTGAATCCGTCGGAGCTTCACTGGTGAAAGCGCTGCATCGCAAGCTTCTGCGGGATCTCTGGCGCCTTCGCAGCCAGGTGTTGACCACGGCGCTCGTCGTGGCCGGGGGCGTTGGCGGCTTCGTGGGGTCGTTCTCTGCGCACACGTCGCTCGTGCAGCTGCGGGATTCGTACTACGAGACCGGCCGCTTCGCACACGTGTTCGTGGCGGCGAAGCGCGCCCCGCGGCACATCGAATCGACCCTGCGCCGGATTGCCGGCGTGACGGATGTGGAGACGACGATCATTGGTAACGTGCAGGTCTCGTTGCCCGGTGTCGCCGAGGCCATCACCGGCCGCGTGATCGCTCTGCCGGCGCGCGGCGAGCCGCGCATGAATCGCATCAGCCTGAAGTCCGGGCGCTGGGTGCAGCCGGACGATCCCAGGGGCGTGCTGGTCGGCGAGGGGTTCGCGAAGGCGCGCAATCTTGTCATCGGTGACCGAGTCGATCTGCTCATGAACGGCAAGCACGAGTCGTTCGTCGTGCGCGGCGTTGCCGGGTCGCCGGAATTCATCTTCTCCGCCACCGCCGGCGGCTTCAGCGACGACTCGCGCTTCGGCATCTTCTGGGTCGGCCGCGAACGCCTGGAGGCGGCCTACGACATGCGCGGCGCCTTCAACTACGCCACGTTCCGGCTCGCCGGCGGTGCCCACACGCGCCAGGTCATCGACGCCGCCGATCGTGTGCTCGAGCCATTCGGCGGCATGGGCGCTTTTGGACGCGAGGACCAGCTTTCGCACCAGACACTGAAGCAGGAGATCGACCAGCAGAGCGTGTTCGCCATTGTCTTCCCGGCTGTGTTCTTCGGTGTGGCGGTGTTCCTGCTGAACGTGCTGCTGAGCCGCCACATTGCCACGGAGCGTTCCCAGATCGCTTCACTCAAGGCGATCGGCTATGGAAACATGGCGATCGGTCTGCACTTTCTCGGGCTGGTGATGGTCATCGTGATGCTCGGGGTCGTCCTGGGAATCGTGCTCGGCGCGGCCTTCGGCGGCTGGATGACCCGCCTGTACACCGACTTCTTTCACTTCCCCTCGAACGACTATCGGCTGGCGCCGTGGCTTGCGCTCGCCGCCGGAGGAATCACAGCACTTACTGCCATCGCCGCCACCGCGAGTGCGATTCACGCGGTCGCGCGCCTGCCGCCCGCCGAAGCGATGCGGCCCCCCGCGCCCGCCCGCTTCCGGCGCACGCTGCTGGACCGGCTCGGGCTCGGCCGAATCTACTCTCCGGAGGCGCGCATGATCGTGAGGGAGCTGGAGCGCCGCCCCGTGCGCGCCATCGTCACGTCGCTCGGCGTCGCAAGCGCCATCGCGGTGCTCATAGCCGGCACGTGCTGGGGCGATGCGCTGGATTACCTGATGCACGTCGAGTACAGCGTGCGCGAGCGGCCGGATGCCATCGTTTCTTTGACGGAGCCGTCGGAGCCCGCGGCGCTCTCGGAGATCGCGCGGCTGCCGGGCGTGCTCTTCGTGGAGGGCTCGCGCGACGTCCCCGTGGAGCTGCGCAACGGCGCGCATCGCTTGCGGGCAAACCTCATCGGCCTGAACGAGGGAGCGCGGCTTCGGCAGGTGTTGAACGAAGTCTTGCAGCCCGTGGCGCTGCTGCCGGGCGTGCTCGTGATGAGCGAGCTTTCCGCCCGAAAACTGGCCATCGCGCCGGGCGATCGGGTCTGGGTCGATCCGCTGGAAGGCTCCGAGCCGGCGCGGTCCGTACCTGTGAGCATCACCGCCGGTGACCTCATGGGCGCAATCGTCTACATGCGGCGGCAGGATGCCATGAAGCTCGTCGGCGAGGACGACACCTATACCACCGCTCGCGTGCGACTCGATCCCCTCGCGCGTGAAGCGTTCTTTCGGAGCGCGCGAGGGCTGCCTCGCATCGCCGCCATAGGCGACAAGGCTGCGATACTCGCTTACTTCCGCGAGAACAGCGCCAAGAACTTGCTGGTGTTCACCGGCATCCTGAGCGTGTTCGCCGCGGCTATCTCGGTGGGCGTGGTCTACAACAGTGCGCGGATCAACCTCGCAGAGCATGCCTGGGAGCTCGCGACGCTGCGGGTGCTGGGATTTCGGCGCGGCGAGGTGTCCCGCATGTTGCTGGGGCAGCTCGCCGTTCAGATCCTCGTCGCGATTCCGGTCGGGTGCGTTCTGGGCTACCTGCTCTCGGGGCTCATCGTGAGGTTGATAGAAGCCCAGCAGTTCAGCATTCCGCTCGTCATCCTGCCTTCAACATATGCCTACGCCGCACTCGTGACGCTCGCTGCCGGCCTCGTGAGTGCGCTCATCGTCCGCCAGAGAATCGATCACCTCGACATGGTGGGCGTTCTCAAGACACGGGAGTAAACATGTCACGCCGGGCCGTCCTCATCACCGTTGTCATCAGCGCCATCGCACTGGGGCTGCTCGGCTGGGCATTCACGCCCGGGGCCCTCGAGGTGGCCGTCGGTGAAGTCTCCCAGGGAGCCTTCGTCGAGACCGTGGCGGACGACGGCGTCACGCGCGTGCGTGAGCGCTACATCATCACCGCGCCGGTCTCGGGCACGCTCCTGCGGCCGACCGTGAAACCGGGCGACGCGGTGGAGCGCAACCAGGTCGTTGCCGAGATGCTGCCCGCCACGCCCGACCTGCTCGACCCGCGCACACAGGCCGAATTGCTGGCGCGACGGGATGCGGCAGAAGCTCGCAGCGCCCGCACCCGCTCGCTGGTGCGCCAGGCAGAGACGGCCCGGCAGCAAGCCGAGCTCGACGTCCGCCGCCTGGAGGAGCTTGCTGCACAGGGCTACATTTCGAAGACCCAGCGCGAACAGGCCGCCCTCTCGCTCGATGCGAAGCGCCGGGAGCTGGAAGCGGCGCGCTTCGAGGCCGACGCGAGCTTCCACGATCTCGAGCAGAGCAAGGCGGCGGTGAGCCGGCTCGCCGAAGCGCGCAGTCTGCGCGGCGATCCGGCGAGCGCCTGGCCGGTCCGCTCCCCCATCGCCGGACGGGTTCTGAACGTGACGCTGGAGAGCGGCGGCCCGGTCAATGTCGGGTCCGCCGTGCTGGAAGTCGGAGACATCGGGCAGCTCGAAGCGGTCATCGACGTGCTGTCCACCGAGGCCACACGCATCCATCCGGGGGCGCCCGTGACACTGGTAGCTGGGAACTCGACCACGCTCTCGGGACGCGTCCGCGTCGTCGAGCCCGCCGCCCGCACGAAAATCTCCGCGTTGGGCGTGGAGGAACAGCGTGTGAACGTGGTGGTGGATCTCGATCCGCACTCAGGCACCAACCCCGCGGTGGGTGATGGCTATCGCGTGGATGCGCAGATCGAAGTGGCCCGCATACCCGACGCGCTTCAGGTGCCCACCGCCGCGCTCTATCGTCGCGGCGACGCGTGGGCGGTCTACCTCGTGCGAAACGGCCGCGCGCACGCAACGGAGATCGAGCTGGGGGCGATCGGGCCGGAGACTTCGGTCGTGCTCAGCGGCCTCTCGAAAGGCGATGCGGTCGTCGTCTACCCGGGCGACGATCTGGAAGACGGCCGCCGCATCCAGAGCCCTTGATGCGTCGGCAGGGTCCCCGCCCCGCCCACCGAACCACGGCATCGTGCGAATGAACGACCACGATCGTTCCGATGTGGCGCGCGATCTTCTCCCGGACGGCGTCCGATGGCGGCGGGTCCGCTCGCGCCGCATCGCTAAGGAGTGATGGCCACCTTCAGCACACCGTCACGCTGATGTGCGAAGAGATCATAGGCCGCCTCGATGTCGTCGAGCTTGTATCGATGCGTCACGAGGGACCGCAGATCTCCCCGACCCGAAGCGATCACCGACATGAGCCGGCGCATGCGTTCCTTTCCACCCGGGCACAGTGACGTCACGATCTGGTGATCCCCGAGCCCGGCGGCAAACGCACCGAGCGGGATACTGAGGTCGGCCGAGTAGACTCCCAGGCTCGAGAGCGTGCCGCCCGGCCGCAGGACGCGCAGCGCCGCCTCGAACGTCGGCTGAGTGCCGAGTGCTTCGATGGCCACGTCCACGCCACGCCCGCCCGTCAGGCGCAGGATCTCGTCCACGACATCCACCTTCCGGAAATCGACTACGTGATCGGCGCCGAGCCGGCGTGCCGCCGCGATGCGTTCCGGCACGGTCTCGACGGCGATGATGGAGGCGGCTCCCGAGAGCTTCGCGCCGAGCGTGGCGCAAAGCCCGATCGGGCCCTGCGCGAACACGGCGACGCTGTCGCCGATGCGAATGCTGCCGCGCTCCGCGCCGGCGAAACCCGTCGACATGATGTCGGGGCACATCAGCACCTCTTCGTCCGTCAGCCCGTCCGGAACGGGTGCGAGGTTCGCCATGGCATCGGGCACCAGCACGTACTCGGCCTGGCAGCCGTCGATGGTGTTGCCGAACTTCCAGCCGCCCATGGGCTTCCAGCCGTGCGGCACGTCAGCGCCATCCTGCGAGCAGTAGCCGGAAAGACATGCGTTGCTGTAACCGCTCGGCGTGATGGCGCCCGCGACCACGCGCTGCCCTTCCTGGTAGCCACGCACCGCGGAGCCGAGCTTCTCGATGACGCCCACGGGCTCGTGCCCGATGATGAGCCCTTTGCGGACCGGGTATTCGCCCTTGAGGATGTGAACGTCCGTGCCGCAGATCGTCGTGGTCGTCACGCGGAGCAGGGCATCCAGGGGCCCCACATCCGGAACCGGTCGTTCCTGGAGTGCGATGCGGCCGGGTTCCAGGAACACGGTCGCTCTCATCGTCCTGGCCATCATCGTCTCCTTGCTTCGCGGATATCGGGACGCATGGTGCCGCCGCATTGGCCGGCCCGGATGCGGCTGAACGCGTGCGCGCCTACGTAGTAGTGCGGCTCCGGGGTCACTGATGACCCTCGATGATCCGCCCGAGCGTCGCCAACGCCCACTCGCCCCACGAACGGCGCCGCCAGGCTGCGAGATCCAGGGCTTCGCTGTACGATGTCCTCGTCGAACGTGCTCGAGCTTGGCCCCGACCTTGCCTCGTTGTGAGACCGCCTGGCGTTTGCGCCTCGTACCTGACCCGGCATTCGGGCGGCACGATGTCATTCCATGCGTGTCCCGAAGAGCTTCTGTCGAGAATCGAGTTTCTGCGCGTCGTCCTGAATCAGTAGCCGATCGAGCGAAAGGGAAGTCAATCAACATGATCTCGGAGCAGTTCCTGCCCGATAGGCTGGCCGATGTGGTGTACGCGAATCTGGCGGTGGCCTGTCTCGATCTTCGTCCGACCTGGAAAACAGTGTCACTCAGGTTTCAGGCACAGCCGGCCGCGACCGGGCATTTCGATGTGCGCTTCAGCCTTTGCCATGGCGATTCTCCGACGGCGCAGGCCATGTGCTGAGCACATAGTCCACCAATCCCTCGAGGGCCTTCCTGGACGAGCCCGCCTTGGCCTGCACCGCCATTCCTTGTGAGACAGCCATGACGAAGGAAGCCAGTGTTGCGTTGTCCACCGATGAAGGCAGGTCGCCTTCCCGTTGTGCTTTGTCCAGGCGCCGACGGAGCGCCAACTGGGTCGCCGCACGACGGCGAATGAGCTCGCGACGCACGGGTTCGGCATCATCCGAGCATGCGAGAGCGCCGTTCAGGCCCAGGCAGCCAGGATGGGTGGAGCTCATGGTGTGCAGATTGGCGGAACCTCGCAGGATGCGTTCCACGACCTCGAGAGACGTGGGCTCATCCAGTGCTTCGGACATGAAGGGCATATACCTGGCGTCATAGAGATCGAGCGCTTTACGAAAGAGCTCTTCCTTGTTGCCGAACGCAGCGTAGAGACCCGGACGGGCCACACCAGTGGCCTTCGTCAGATCCTCGAACGATGTGCCCTCATATCCCTTCTGCCAGAACACGGACAAGGCAGCGTCAAGCGCCTCGCTTTCATCGAACTCTCTGTGTCGTCCCATAGCGGGTTCGCGCCCCCGTTTCGATAACGAGCAGTATAAAACACTTGACGCCTGCGCCGAGTAGAGTACCGTTAGTTACGGTAACGATCGATATCCTATTTCGTCGGGGCAGACGTGACGCTCGATGGGAAGCAGGCCGAGTGCGGCGGGCGCGAGAGGGACGAGTGGTGGGCCGTGGGGTCGATCGCTGCAGGGACATTCCTGCTCGTCACCACTGAGTTCCTCCCCATCGGTCTGTTGTCTCGTCTATCGGCTGATTTTCGGGTGTCTGAAGGTGTTGCCGGCCTGTCAGTCACGGCTCCTGGCCTCATCGCCACCTTCGCGGCCCCGGCATTTGTCCTGCTCGCGGGAGCCACGGATCGGAAAACTGTCATCACGCTGCTGACCGGAGTCGTCGTCGTATCGAACGCGGTTTCGGCTGCGGCCCACAGTTTCGCGGTCTTTCTATTGGGTCGTCTCATTCTCGGCCTGGCCGTGGGCGGTCTTTGGTCCTTCGCCGTTGCCGTTGGTCGACGACTCGTATCGGAAAGCTCGGGAGCAAGAGCTACAGTCGTGATTTCCGCTGGCATCTCCGCTGGCACGATCTTCGGCATGCCGGCCGGTGCGGCACTGGGTGAGTGGATCGGCTGGCGCGCGACATTCGCCGCCAACGCTGCACTTGGTGTGCTCGTCTTGCTCGCACAGCTTCGCGTTCTTCCACGGCTGGCCGCAACTACGGTAATCGATGTCGGGCGGTTGCTCGCATTCGCCAGACTTCCAATGGCGCGGATCGGGCTCATTGCCAGCGCCCTCGTCGCGGCCGGTCATTTCATCGCCTACACCTTCCTTGAACCCTATCTGCGCAACACCCTGAACCTCGGGCAGGGTGGCGTGGCCTTCGCGCTGGCGGGGTATGCCGTCACTGGCATCACCGGGTCGTTTCTTGGCGAACGGCTTGCCGTCCGGGACATTCGCCGGGCGTTCGTGACCGTAGCCGCGCTGCTTGCTGTGTCTGTTCTGATGGTAGTCGCGATGACAGGAGCGACGGCCGGCGCCATTGGCATGGTGATGGTCTGGGGAATGGCGTTCGGCGCGGTGCCGATCTGCGTCCAGATCTGGATGTTCACCTCGTCGCCGGAGCTCTACGAAGCGGGCTCCGCGCTCATGGTCAGTGCCTTCCAGATCTCGCTCGCGATGGGTGCCGCAATCGGCGGCACGCTGGTGGACCATGCGGGAATCGCTGCCGCGCTCGTCGCGAGCGCCGCCTTTGCTTTCGGGGGTGCCGCGACGGCGCTCCTTTCACGTCCGACGCCGGCCAGGGCTCGAGGGGCGACACTGCAATCGGAGAAGCAAGCGTGAAGATCGGAATCCTGGGCGCCGGAAAGGTGGGTATCACCCTGGGCACCAGATACGCAGCTGTTGGCCATGAAGTGCTCGTGGCCAACAGCCGAGGCCCGCAAAGCGTGTCGGCGATCTTCTCGAAGATCGATGCGCCCGTTACGGCGGCAACCGTGTCGGAGGTCATGCGATGCGAGGTCGTGCTGCTCGCGACTCCGTGGCTCGAGGTGCCAGGTGTCCTGTCGCAGTCGCTGTCGTGGGACGGCAGGATCCTGGTCGATACGACCAACATCTATGCGTCCTACAAACATGAGCTGGTCATCGCTGATCTGCACGGTGACTACGGCAGCGAGATCGTGGCCCGGCTTGCGCCGGATGCCCGTGTCGTAAAGGCGTTCAACACGCTTCCGTTCGACATGATGTTCGCACCGGCTCCCGCGCACATGAAGCGCGTGCTGTTCATCGCCGGGGATGACAAAGCGGCGGTCGAGACGGTCGCGGACCTTGTCGCACAAATCGGCCTCCATCCGGTTGTTGCCGGCAAGCTTGCGGACGCAGGACGGCAGATGGAGCTGGGCGGTCCGTTCAGCCTGCTCGAGCTGTTTGCCCCGGTTGAACGAGAGGCATCGGCATGAGCGGTTCTTCCATCAATCTGCACGACGTCTCGGTCGCGGCCTTTCCCGGTGGTTTCCGCACTCTCGCCGGGCTGATCGACGTCCCACTCATTACATCCCGAACCCCGAAGGAGCGTCGCCATGGCAGATGACACGACAACCTCTTTGAGCGGCAAGATCGCGCTCGTGACTGGGGGCGCGCGAGGCCTCGGCGTCGAGATCACACGCCAGCTCGCGGCGCTCGGGGCCCATGTCATCGTCGGCGCGCGGGATAAGGAGAAGGCCGAAGCGGTCGTTTCCACGCTCGTGGACCAGGGCTTTGAAGCGTCTGCGCTCAGGCTCGACGTCACGAGCGAGGCGGACCGGCAGAGTGCCTGCGCCGCGATCGACAAGACGCATCGCAGGCTCGACATCCTGATCAACAACGCCGGGATCCTGCTGGATAGTCCCGATGGCGGAACGCCGGCGCCCCGGCAGCCGAGCGTGGCGCTACCGAGCGTGGTGCGCGACACCTTCGAGGCCAACTTCTTCGCACCGGTCTTCCTGACTCAGATCCTGCTCCCGCTGCTGAGGCGATCAGAGGCGGGTCGCATCGTGAATGTGTCGAGCATCAGGGGATCGCTCGCGCATCTCTCCGATCCGACCTCGCCGGTCTACCCGGTCCGGGCGCTCGGCTACGACACATCCAAGGCCGCGCTCAACGCGTTCACCATTCTGATCGCGGAGGAACTGCGCGGCACGCCGATCAAGATCAACGCGATCCATCCCGGCTGGGTGCGGACCAGCATGGGCGGCGAACAGGCGAGCCTGAGTGTCGAGGACGGCGCCCGCACCGCAGTCCAGTACGCGAGCCTCGGGGAAAGCGGCCCGACTGGCGGCTTCTTTTTCCTCGATGAGCGTTTGCCCTGGTGAGGGGCACTTTTCGGTATCACTTTGCGGCAATCACGGAGCTCATGATGAGTAAGACACTTTCGGGCAAGGTCGCGCTGATTACCGGTGGCTCGCGCGGTCTTGGCGCAGCGGCCGCCGCCGCCCTGGCGGAGCAGGGTGCGGATGTCGCGATCAGCTACATCGCTTCGGACGAAAAGGCCGCTGCTGTCGTCGAGGGTCTCCAGGCGAAGGGAGTGAGGGCCATCGCTATCAAGGCCGATCAGGGCGATCCATCCGCTTCAGACCGGCTGATCGGCCAGGTGATCGAGAAGCTCGGAAAGCTCGACATCCTGGTCAACAACGCCGCCGTGGCCTGGCAGGGCAAGACGATCGACGATGCCGAAATCGACAATGCGGCGATGGATCGACAATGGGCCATCAACACGATGGGGGTCATCGCCAACATCCGGGCAGCCGTGAAGGTGCTGCCGGAAGGGGGGCGGATCATCTCGGTCGGATCCGGCCTCGGTACGCGCATCGCCTTCCCGGGGACCACTGACTACGCGGCGAGCAAGGCTGCCATCGTCGGCTACAGCAAAGGAGCGGCTCGGGATCTTGGCCCACGCAACATCACCGTCAATGTTGTTCAGGCGGGCGTGATGGATACCGACATGGCCGCTGCGTCGAAGGGAAAGCTGCCGCCGATCGTCATGGAGTCGCACGCTATTCAGCGTTATGCGGCAGTCGAGGAAGTCGCGGCGGCGATTGTCTTTCTCGCGGGTCCGGACGCGGGCTTCATTACCGGGTCGGTGATCGACGTGAATGGTGGGTTTACCGCGTGAATAGTGCGGCTCACGCAGACGAGGAGGCCCGCTCCCTGCATCGCGGCAGGCACGGTTTCCGCTAGATCTTCCTGGCCACCTCACCTCAGCCGCAGTCTTCATTGCAGCCTGATGGACTCACGTGGCCATTAGAGCCGTCTGGAGCTGCTGGGCCTGCTGATCGATCGCACATCCACAGCCGCTGTTACGAGAGAGTTGCGTATCCCACGCCAGCGCCGGTCGTTGAGATTACATTAGTGGTGCTGGCACGAGCATTTGACGGTTCGAGGTCGAGCACATCCGAATCAGAATCCGAAATCAGCGTGGACGCGGCCAACCTGGCCTTCGGGAGGCTATATAGATAGCCCCCGTGCAAGGCGTATCAGTACGAGATCGGTAACCCGATCGCGGCGTCAAGCATGACTCGCTACGCGCTGGGTGCTACAAGCCTGAGGTCTCAGCCATCAGCAAAGCGCCGCACGGCATCGCGCTCGCGGCGCTGACATACCCTTGATTCCTGCGCTCAGCATAGGATGGGAGCGTGGAGCCGCGAATGCGGAGAGCTCCGGGTTTCATCGAGAGGAGTATGGCTTTGCAGTGGTTCGTCTATGCGATGATCGGGGCGGCCGCAGCCGGGGCAACGGCTGTTCTTGCGAAAGTCGGTACTGCGGGCATTCCATCGAATCTCGCGGTGACGATCCGGACCGCAGTGGTGCTGGTGTTTGCGGGCGTAATCGTCACGAGCCGCGGAGAGCTGGCGGCACTCAAGGGCATCCGCGGCAATGTCCTCGGCTCCCTCATACTCTCCGGTATCGCAACGGGCGTGTCGTGGCTCGCGTACTTCAAGGCGTTGCAGCTTGCACCTGCATCGTGGGTCGCGCCCGTCGACAAGCTGAGCCTGCCGATCACGGTGCTTCTCGCGGCCGTGTTCCTGGGTGAGGCGTTGACCTGGCGAACCGTATCGGGCGTTGCGCTGATGGTTATCGGCGCTCTCATTGTTGCGCGAGGTTAGCTTTCAGCGGGTGCGACGCTTTGAGTGGGGAGTCCGCTGAGAGTCGGGCTGATGGTTCGCGCAGGTTTGCCGAGACTTGCCGCGGCACATGTATGTACGAGCGGCAGGGCACAGTCGACGCGGTGCACCTTGTTGCAAATAATTCTCGCTAGCGATACAGTCGCCGGGCCCCCGTAGAACGGCCGACAGATCGCGGTCGCACGCGCCTTCACCGGCAGGCTGCACCCCAGACGCGCGGCCCCCAAGAAGACCGCGAACATGCTCAAGAACGTCTGGTTTCAGGCCCACTGGCTCATCGGCATTACAGCCGGCATCATCCTGGCGATCGTCGGACTGACGGGTGGCATCCTGTCGTTCGAAACGGAGATCCAGGCCTGGCTCAATCGCGATGTTCGCAAGGTCGAAGCGAGCGCAGCGGGGCCCCTGGCGCCTGCCGCACTCATCGACGCAGTTCTCGCTCGAGCACCGGACAAACGGGTAGCTTCCCTGCAGTTGTCGGGGGATCCGTCGGCGAGTGCACGCGTGACCTTCGCGCCCCCTGGCCGCGAGGCGAATCAGGGCGGAGGCGGCGGCCGCGGCGGTGCGCGTGGCGAGACCCGTTACGTCAACCCTTATACCGGCGTGCTGATCGAAGGCGACGCGACCCGCGGCCAGACGTTCTTCCGTACCACGCGTTCCATACATCGCTGGCTCACCGCCGGGGAGTGGGGCAACCACCGGGCCATCGGCAAACAGATCGTGGGCGCATCGACCGTGCTGTGCGTGGTGCTCGCGCTTTCGGGTCTGTATCTGCGCTGGCCACGGCATGCGGGCAACTGGCGAACGTGGCTCACATTCGATCCTGCGTTGAAAGGTCGAAGCTTTCTGTGGCACCTGCACGCGGTGCTCGGGACGTGGGTTCTGGTCGGCTTTCTCCTGATGTCTCTGACGGGGCTGTACTGGTCGTATGACTGGTATCGCAACGGGCTCTATGCTATCTCCGGCGTCGAGCGCCCGGCGCCACGAGGCGGGCCGGAGCGAGAGCGCGCTGCTCCCGGACGTGAATCCGGCGCGAATCGCGCGCCACGCAGCGAAGCAGGTGCCGATGGCGGACAGGCGATGCGATCCGCCGATGTCGCTCCGCAGGCCGATCTGCACGCCATCTGGAACGCGTTCCTGGCTCACACGACGAGCACGGGCTTTGGCACCGCCACGCTCACCTTGCCGCAACAGGGCGGCCGGCCCATCGAGATCCGCTACATCGATGCCGACCCTGCGCATGAACGCGCGAACAACACGATCGCATTCGACCCCCGCACGGCCGCGCTCGTGCGCCATGAGCGCTATGACGACAAACGCGCGGGCGAGAAATTCATGTCGAGCATCTTCCCGTTGCATTCGGGAAGTTTCTTCGGCTTGCCTGGTGTCGTGGCCTACATGATCGCGAGCCTCGCGATGCCCGTTTTCGCCATCACCGGCTGGATGCTCTATCTGGATCGCCGTCGAAAGAAGAAAGCGGCGCGGGCCGCGGAAGGATCGACCCTTGCCACGGGAACACGCGCCGGCTCACGTGGTGTCGGCACATCGTCTGGCGAGCCGCTCCTCGTCGGCTTCGCAAGCCAGGCCGGCTTCGCGCGCTCGGTCGCGTGGCAGACTGCCGGCGCCTTGCAGGCCGCAGGGATCGCGGTGGACGTGCAGCCCCTCGAACGGCTCGATCGCGAGCGGCTCAGTCGCACGCGTCAGGCGCTGTTCGTCGTCAGCACCTTCGGCGAAGGTGAGCCACCCGATGCCGCGCGCTCCTTCGCACGTCGACTGATGCGTGAGCCCGTGTCCCTGGCCGGCCTGCGCTTCGGCGTGCTGGCGCTCGGTGACCGCCAGTACAAGACGTTCTGCGAGTTCGGGCGAACGCTGGATCGATGGTTGCGAGGGCAGGGTGCCCGGCCTCTTTTCCCCCCGGTCGAGGTGGACAAGGGTGATCCACTCGCGCTCGACAACTGGCGCACTCAGCTCGGCACGTTCGCGAACGGCGCAACGCTCGGGGACTGGAAAGAGTCGCCGTTTCAGGATTGGCGACTGGCGGAGCGTCGCGTCCTCAACCCCGGCAGCCTCGGCGGGCCCACGTTCCACCTCGAGCTGGAGGCGGAACACGCGGCGGCGGCCTGGCAGGCAGGCGACATCGCTGAAGTCCAGATCGCGACCGCCGATGGGGCCGTGACGACGCGCGAGTTCTCCATTGCATCCGTTCCGGCGGACGGCCGCGTGCATCTGGTCGTACGGCAGGTGAGGAAGGCCGATGGGGCCCTCGGCATCGGCTCCGGCTGGCTGACCGAATCCGCACCGCTCGGCGCGCGCGTTCAGATGAGAATTCGCTCCAACCCGTCGTTCCACGGGCCCACGGATGATCGCCCGCTGATCCTCATCGGCAACGGCACCGGCATCGCAGGTCTGCGCAGTCACCTCAAGGCACGCGCGCTACGCGGCCAATCGAAGAACTGGCTCATCTTCGGCGAACGACAGCACGAGCACGATCTCTACTACCGGACCGAGCTCGAGGCATGGCAGTCCCAGGGCCTGCTCACGCGCATGGATCTCGCGTTCTCGCGCGACCAGCCGGAGCGGGTCTACGTGCAGCACCGCTTGCGAGAGCAGGTGGATCGGCTGCGCGAGTGGGTTGCTGAAGGCGCCGCCCTCTACGTGTGTGGCAGTGCCGAGGGAATGGCTCCGGATGTCCACGCAGCACTCAACGAGATTCTGGGCGAAGCCGCGGTGGAGCGGCTGACCGAGGAGGGTCGTTATCGGCGGGACGTGTATTGAGTGTGACGGCCTGCCCGCGCGGAGCCTCCGCCTCCGACGAGCGCCACCCGCGTTCGGGATGTTTGTCTTGCCTGTGTGCGGCCGCGTACTGAAAGTGGAGCGGACGTCAGGCACGCTGCGCGTATGGATTGGACCGCTGCCGCAGTCGAGTGGAAGGGCTTCAGAAACGAAGTGCATGTCCAGTGGGAAAAGCTGACGGCTACGCAGCTCAGCGCCATCGCGGGCCTCCGTACGCGTCTGGCTGCACAGATCAGCGCGAGCTACGGCGTCACGCCCGAGGAGGCGGAGCGCCAGATCTGCCGATTCGAGGCAAGTAACCAATACCTTCGTGCGGTGAGCTCGCGGTGATGCGTCATCCGTGCTGTGCTCCATCGTGCGCCCCGCACGCTTGCGCTTCTACCTGAGCGAGTGATTCGCCCGCGCCCCCCACAGCGCGTCAATGATGACGTCTGCGCCGCGTACCCCTGCCAACAGTCGCGCTGGATTCGCGCGGCGGATGTCCTGAAACTGGTGCGAATGGCTCATGCATGGCTGCCGCGCGAAACGCGTGTACGCTGTCGCACAGACGCCACCGATTGCCTCACGCATAGTCGCGATCTCGATGGACGATCGGCATTGCGGCAGTCCATCTTCACGAACCCGGACAACGACTCGGCAGCCGGCCGGCAACGGAACCGGCGCGCTGAGGTCGTTGTCGGCAATCCGCCGGCCGCGGCGTCGAGCAACTCATGACATCAAATCAGAGGATACGTCCATGAACATCATCATTTGGCTGGTCGTCGGTGGATTGATCGGATGGGGGGCGAGCCGGATCATGCGAACCGACTCGCAACAGGGAATCTTTCTCAACGTAGTCGTCGGCCTGGTCGGTGCGGCCCTCGGGGGCTGGTTCCTGAGCCCGGTCCTTGGCGTGTCGACCATCAATCAGAACAACTTCAGCGTGCCGAGCCTCGTCATATCGATTCTGGGCGCGGTTGCGCTCCTCGCCATCGTGAACCTCGTCCGGCGAGGTGTGGTTCGGTAACCGCAGCTGTCTGGCTGGCGGCGCCTGGCGCTCTCGTGAATCGATCATTCACTGGCTTGCGCGGATTACACCGGGAAGCCTCGCGCCGTCATCCCAAACCCACCCGAACGGAGATTTCAGAGAATGAACGACAAAGTCATATCGACGCTGAACGACCTGATCGAAACCTCGAGAGATGGCGAGGCAGGTTTTGCACTCGCCTCGAAAGATAGTCGGGAACCCGAGCTCACCGGGCTGTTGAACGAGGGGGAAGAATCGTGTCGCGCGGCCGCCGCCGAGCTGCAGGACCAGGTGCGCTTGCTCGGTGGCGTCGCGGAGGACGGAGGCAGCGCGAAGGCCGCCGTGCATCGCGGGTGGATCAGCGCCAAAACCGTGGTGATTTCCCGTGACTCGAGAGCAATTCTCGAGGAGTGCGAACGCGGTGAGGACTATGCCTTGGCCCGCTACGCAGACGCCATGAAGGTCGAGCTACCTGAGCCAGCTCGCTCGATCGTCCAGCGACAATATGAGAATGTCGTCGTTACCCATCACCGGGTGCGGGACATGCGCAACCGATATCGCTCGAGCGACACACCGCGGGCAAGCCGATCAAATGGCTGATTGCTGATGCGCGGCGCGCTCAGCATCGACGCCCAGGTCGCCTGATGTGTGCGTCGAGCAGCCCTCTCGACGCACAGAGTGTCATGGATCTTGCGCACAGGGTGCGGTAGCTCGCCGCCTGCCTTGCGAACCGCGTGGCTGACGTACGCGGCACTTGCCCCTCTCGCCTCGCGTTGTCCCACGACGAAACCTGCAAGGCACTTCCACGCGCCCCGCGGGCGACGTAGGAACCGTCGGACGTACGATTGAGGAAGACGCCCGTGTCCGGACAGAGCATCCCGCTGCATGCTTTCAAACACGAAAACACGAGCTTCAAGCGCTGGCTCGGGCGGCGGTTGAGAGGAGCACTCCATGAACATTTTCCGTCTCGCGAGCGCTCTGGCGATGAGCGGGCCATTCCTCATTTCGGTCGCGCTGGCGCAGACTCCAGAGCGCCCGGCGGCGGTGGGTGAAGGGGCCACGAACCCCAGTTCCTCCTCGCGCCCGCATCAGCGCGGCTCGACCACGAGCGCTGGAACCGAAGCGCCGCCGACGGGCCGGCCCGACCCTTCCGACGCGGCCAGTCCGCATCAACAGGAGGCCATGAAGAACGGTCAGGGCCGGATGGCGAGTGCCGGCGCGGCAGGCGCCATCAGCCCAGCCGCTTTCGTCAAGAAGGCCGCACAGGACGGCATGACCGAAGTCGAGCTCGGCAAGCTTGCGCTCCAGAAATCCGAATCCGAGGACGTCCGCGCCTTCGCAGACCGGATGGTCAAGGACCACGGCAAGGCCAACGCGGAGCTCGCAAGCATTGCTTCGAGCAGGAATGACCCGGCGCCAAAGGCGCTCGATGCCGAGCATCAGGCCATGATCACCGAGCTGCAAGGCACATCGGGCATGGCATTCGATGCGGCGTACGCCCAGAAGATGATGGAGGCGCACGGCAAGGCCATTGCGTTGTTCAAGGAAGCCGCTACGTCGAGCGATGCCGACATCGCCTCATTTGCCAGGAAGACTCTGCCGACCCTTCAGGAGCATCAGAAGATGGCAAATGATCTGGAGTCCAGCATCGCGACGGCCTCCACCGACGCACGCAAAGGAGCAGTCGCAAGGTGAGCCTGACTGCCTTGCCTCGCTGTGAATGATCCAACTTGATGGAGGCTTTCAAATGAGCAGCAACCCGGTTATTTCGACGCTGAATGAGCTGATTGAGACATCGAGGGATGGGGAGAAGGGCTTCGCGCTTGCCGCGAAAGAAACCCACGCACCCGAGCTCACCGCCCTGTTCACTGAAGGAGCGGAAAGTTGCCGCAGGGCGATCGCAGAGCTGCAGGGGCAGGTGCGTGCGCTTGGAGGGGACGCGCAGGAGAGCGGTAGCGTCAAGGGAGCGGTTCATCGGGGCTGGCTGAGCGTGAAGACGGCGGCCGCCTCACGCGATGACAAGGCGATCCTGGAGGAGTGCGAACGGGGCGAGGACTACGCCAAGGCGCGATACGCCGAGGCGTTGGAGCTCGACCTGCCCGAACCCGTGCGTGAGCTCGTGCAACGTCAGTATCAAGGCGTGGTAGTCAACCACGATAGGGTGCGCGACCTGCGCAACCGCTACAGCGCGCATCCTTAGATTCGATCGACTCTGGTTCATGTCGAGCGGCGCAAGCCGCCCGACGTGATCCCCGGGAAGCAGGGGCAGCAGGACGAGCTCGCGCTCACTCGTGAACACCACCTCGCAGGCTCACAGGGCGCGACCTGAGTCTGAGTCCGGGCTTGAAGCAGACAGACAGGCGCGTGGGCGTGATGCCAGGAATCCAGAACAGATCCCGCAGACTGGCTGGCGGGACATTCTGGCGCGTGTCTGGAAAGAGATCCGCAGCGACAATGTCTCGCTGGTGTCAGCGGGCCTTGCGATGTATGCACTGCTCGCTGTGTTTCCGGCGCTCGCGGCCACCGTCTCCCTCTATGGACTGTTCGCCATGCCGGCGGATGTCATCCAGCACATGCAGGTCTTCGCCGGAGTCCTCCCGCCGGGTGCCTGGGATATCTTCGCCAGGCAGTTGCAGGAGGTCGCGAGTAGCCAGCAGAGCACACTGACCGCGACCGCGGCGATTTCCTTGCTGGTCGCGCTATGGAGCGCCCGGTCTGGGATGGCCTCGCTGATGACCGCGAGCAACATCGCTTACTCCGAGCGCGAGAAACGCGGCTTCGTGCGCCAGGTTCTCTTGTCCCTGGCTTTCACGGCAGGTGCCATTCTCGGATTTCTGGCGATGCTACTGCTCGGTATTGCCGTGCCGATGGGACTGGAGGTGTTCGGGGCGTCCGCCCCGATCGAGCTGGCCGTGGGGTTCTTGCGATGGTTGCTGCTTTGGCTCGTGGCGGTGGGCGGGCTGGCGGTCGTATACCGCTATGCTCCTGCGCGGCGGCGAGCGAGGTGGCGCTGGGTAACATGGGGATCCGCCATCGCCGCGACACTGTGGCTCATCGGCAGCTTGCTGTTCTCGCTCTACGTTGGCACCTTCGGCACGTATGCGAAGACGTACGGTGCGCTCGGAGGCGTGATCGTTCTGCTGCTGTGGTTTTATTTGTCGAGCTTCATCGTCGTGTTGGGCGCTGAGATCAATTCCGAAATGGAGCGCCAGACGGCGCGTGATACGACCGGTGGCCCCGAAAAGCCGTTGGGCCAGCGCGGGGCCCATGCCGCCGACACGGTGGGTGCTGCGGCCGGACAGGAATAGCCAGTGACTGGATGAGCGGCCACGCCGGCTCTCTCTGCCGCGCCGTGCCGGCTGCCTGTGACTGCGGTGACGTCGCGAGGACGGCCGACTTCGTCCGGGAAGCATCTCTCGACACCGTCAGGGCAGCACGCAATACACGTGCTGCGGCACCAGGAGGTGGGGAATGGCCGACAGCAAATGGGACGTGGTGGTGGTTGGCGCGGGCCCCGCCGGCTTGAGTGCCGCGCTGATCCTGGGCCGTTGTTGCCGAAGCGTCCTGATCTGTGATCGAGGCACTCCGCGTAGCTGGGCATCGCACGCGATGCACGGCTATCTGTCCCGCGATGGGATGCACCCGCATGAGTTTCGCACGCAGGCCCGCGCGGAGCTCGCTCGCTACTCTTCCGTCGCCTTTCGCTGCGAAGGGGTGGCGACCGCATCTCGCGCAGCGGGCGGGGGCTTTCACCTGGAGTTGGATGGGGGAGAACACGCTTTCGCGCGGAAGCTCTTGCTGGCGACCGGGCTCATGGACGAGTTGCCCCCTTTTCCCGATGTCGAGCAGTACTTCGGCAGGTCGGTGTTTCCTTGTCCGTATTGCGATGGCTGGGAAATGCGAGGTGCCCCGATCGCCGTGTATGGTCGTGGTCGCCGTGGCTTTGAGATGGCGCGTGCGATGACGGCATGGTCGAGTGACATCCTCCTGTGCACCGACGGAACCGCAGGTCTCACGCGAGCGCAGCGCCAGGCACTTCAGGAAAACGCCATCCACATCGAGTCGGACCGCATCGCCCGCCTGGAGGGCCGCGAGGGCCGGCTTTCCCGTATCCATTTCGCTTCGGGCGCCGCTGTGGCCCGGACGGCGATATTCTTCGACATGCCCTCCCATCCACAGTCGCAGCTCGCGCGAACGCTGGGATGCCAGTTCACCGCAAGTGGTGGCATACGATGCGGGCAGTACGAAGCCACGAGCGTTCCAGGTATTTTTGTCGCGGGCAATATTCTGAAGGACGTGCAGCTCTCGATCGTCGCTGCCGCGGAAGGCGCGCGTGCCGCCTTCGGAATCAATCGCGCCCTGACCCGCGAGGCGTTCAACGTGCGCGCTGGAGCACTGCATACGGTCGATCATCCCGGGCCGGAAGAGGTTGCCGCAGGCTAGGGGCCTGTCTGGGGCGACGTACCGGCCGAGCTCGCGAAGGCGGGCGCTGCACCGGACGGAGTCGGCCGCTCTCCGGCGCACATTTTCGCGCAAAGCCATTCCAAACCGACGTTCGCCGCAGCGCGCGGGCCCACTAGCCTTGCGCGCATGCCCTCCCAGCTTCATGAATCGCACCTGCTGCTGTTCCGCAATGAGCCGAGGCTTGCGGCGGAGCTGATTCGCGATGCGTTGGGTGTGAAGCTGCCGGCATTTCGGGAGGCACGCGTGGTGTCCGCTGATCTCACGGACCTGCAGCCCGCGGAGTATCGGGCGGACATGGTCATTCAGCTGTCGTCGAAGGGTGAGCCGGTCCACGGCATCGTCGTGGAGGTGCAGCTCTCGGTGGATGACCGCAAGCGGTTCGTCTGGCCGGCGTACGTGGCGAATCTGCGTGCGCGGCTCGAGTGCCCGGTGTCGCTGCTGGTGGTGACAGCGGATGAGGCCGTGGCGCGGTGGGCGGCTCGTCGTGTGCATATGGGCGGGCTCTACCAGTTCACTCCATACGTGCTGGGCCCATCAGGAGTCCCAAAAATCACGGACGAAACGCAGGCCTGCAGTAACCCCGAGCTCGCCGTGCTGTCCGCGATGGCACACGGGCGTGATGCGGACTCCGCGCGAGCGGCTGAGATTGCGCTGGCAGCACAGAGAGCCAGCCTGGGGCTCGACGCGGATCGCGCGAAGATTTATTTTGATCTCATCATGAGCTCTCTTGGCGAGGCGGCGCGTCAGGCGCTGGGCAACATGGACGCACGGAAATACGAGTATCAGAGCGACTTCGCACGGCACTACATCGCGCTCGGCAGGGCGGAGGGCCAGGCGCATGGCCGGGCAGAGGGTGAGGCGCACGGTCGGGCAGAGGGCGAGGCGCACGGTCGGGCGGAAGGTGAGTTGCATGGCCGGGCGTCTCTGGTCATCCGGCTGCTCACATCGCGTTTCGGCCCGATCGATTCACAGACAGAAGGCCGGATTCATCGCGCCTCGGTCGCGGAGCTGGAGGCCGTCGGTGAGCGTCTCCTGGCCGCGAGTACGCTACAGGAAGCGCTTGGCCCTTCATGAGCCAGCGCCTCGCGCTGCCGGCGAATCCATGAAAAGCCGAACAACTCTGGAATGCACACCAGGGTAGACCCGAGGTCATGCGCTGGCGGCTCTCGATCGAGTCCTTTCACCGCCGCCCGGTCTCGCGTTGGCGCCAGTTCGGCTGCGTGGCGCTCGAGGTCAGACTGTAAGCCGCCATCGCAGCGACGATCAGACCCACAATGACGTAGTTCCAGGTGCGAGCGTCTCCCGTGTGCTGGTCAAACACCCACGGAGACATGACCGTCCATGCTCCGAGCAGCACCATGCCCCAGCTCATGGTGGCCGTACGTTTGTACGCGAGCCGAACCCCCGCGAGTATGACGATCAGTACTCCGACGGCCATGCCACTCGTTGCCACGCTCCTGCCCGGAGCCCCGACGATGAATGGCGAAACGATCAGCCAAAGTCCAAGCAGGGCGTGGACGCCGCTGAACAGGCGTACACGGCTATCGTGGGCGACCTGGTCACGCACTGGCCCTCCTTGCGGCCCGGACGCCGCCTGTGTGTTCCTGGTGCAGCACATGTCGGTCCCGTGCTGACCGTTGCGAGGTCGGCCTGCCGCCGCCGGCGCAACGTCCGCGGTCTTCGAAGCATCGTGTGTGCCGGAGTGCCCGCCCGGCTGTGACGCAGGAGGGCTCGCGGCGATCTGGCGCGAACAGCGTGCCGATAGCCCATGTCACCCCGGGTTGGCGGTTTTCGAAGTGCGCGGCGGCAGCAAGCCCTGCTTCCTCATCTGCTTTGCCGCGGCGTCCGCAACTTCTTCGACCAATCTGGAAACTTCCGAAGGGTTGGTCGTCCGGCTCGTGCCAGCCCACACCAGTGCATCACGGTCGAGCGAGTACACGAGTGTTTCTATTCTGAGAATGGTGTCCGTCGATACCTCGGTCGGGGTGTAGGGAGACCCCCAGCCGTAGCCCCAGTATCCGGAGAAGCTCCAGTAGTACGGAGCAAAAGGCGGGCGGGATGAGCCGTATCTCACCGTGGTTTTCTCTTTCTCGTCGATCACTCGCAAGATCACGACGCCGTCCGCCCCGGCGGCAGCCAGACGTCCTTTCACCAGGTCCATTTCCCCCAGCTGCGCCGTTGGAATGATCGAATAGCTGGCGATCCCCCGGGCACCGTACTCATTGAGCTTTCTGACGAGCTCGTCCTCCGCGACCCGTCTGCTGCTCTCATCCGTGCTGATGTACACGGCCGCGACTTCGCGGCCGCGCGGATCCAGGGGCGGGGAGCCCGGGTCCTTCCACGTGGAGGTGAAAGTCGTGGAGGTGCACCCTGCCAGGAGCGAAAGCAGTGTCGCCGCTTTCATCGTGGTGGCCGTGGAGCGCAGGCCGGATAGACGCGGACGCTTCATTGGTGAGTCCTTCCTGAATGCATGTGTCGAAGACCGGGGCCCCGGGCTCCGCAAGAATCTCTCCGCCCTGCAACATGCCCGTCCGGAACGCGCCCAAGGTTGCTCCATCCTCGGACGACCGCCCTGTTCAAGCCGTAGCGCGCACTGCATTCGTCCTGATGGCCCGATGGATCGCGAGCCGTGACGGCATGTCCGGGCGGCGCTCGATCGGCGTGCAGACGTGGAGGGTCTCATTTCGGAGCGCTTTCGTGGGCAAGCTCACCTGCCCGGTCTGCACCACGGTACCATGCGGCTGCAGCTGCTTCATGAGCGCATCGACCGTCAGGGACGTCGCCGGGCGGATCGGGTAGCCGGCCGCTTGCAGAAGGCCCGCAGTCCAGGCGTTGCAGGTCCTCAAGGCATGGAACTTGTCACGCGACGGATAGAAGCGGCTCTCGCCGTAAAGACCCGGGCCGAGTGCCAGTGCCCGGGGCTGTGCGTCCCTGTGAAAGCTGCCGCTCAGTCGCTCGCTCAATCTCTCGAGCGCGGCGTCAGTCATATCGAGCGCAACGATGCGGCTGAAGGGAAAACATCTCACGAGCTCCCCGCTGCAGCCTGCGACGTGCAGCACGCCGGGCGTCGGCCACAATGCTGCCTTCAGTACTACCCAGGGTCCGCGCTTGCCCGCGTAATAGTCCCGGTCTCCCCAGCCGAACTCGAGATAGTCTGCCTCGGGAAAGTCTGCCACTTCGGGGAGGGTCGCCGGAGCAAGCGCCGTGCGCGGTAGTGCCACACCGCTATGCCAGTAGTGCGCCACGATGAACACGCGCGCCGTTGGCGTTGCCTGCTGTGTTTGAGCACTGGACGTCTTCGAAGCTGGAGTAGGTGCAGCGCAGGCCGCGGACGACGCGATCAGCGCAAGCACGAAATAGAGACGAGCCGTCCGAAGCGTCTGTGCGCTCATTCGCTTCAGAGAATGGCACGGCATGGGTTTCGCTGCGCAGTTATCGTCCGACGCCTGCCCCATCAGTTTGAGTGGCAGGGCAGGAGCGCGAGATCTCGTTGCTGTCGCGGTCAGTGAGCCCCCGGGGCCTGCAGGTGCCAGTCCGAATGGGCACTGCCTTCATCGTTGCCCTGACGTCTTCCGGTTCACGTGAAAGGAGCAAGAGGAGGTCCCGTATCCCCCGGGTCACAAGGGGCGAGCAAAGTCGTGATCACGCATGGGTTAGCCGAGCCATGAGCGTGGGAGCCGGCATGCGTGATGAGCGGCAGTGGACGATATGGCGCGTTCTCTGCAGCTGCACCCCGGTGCGTGGTGTAGCCGTTGGGCCTCTCAGGAGAGCGTCCGGGGGGAGGCAACGCGCGGCGCGGATTCAAATGGATCGGCAGACAAGGCATCCGACAGCATGTTCAGTATGTCCCGATTCACGACAAACGAGACGCCGAACCCATTCCCGGTTTGAAGAGTCAGGATGAACTGCTGCCGACCCGTGTCGTCCGGCTGCCCGAGCTCCAGAGAGAAATGATCGAGCGAGTGAACGAGCCGGAGCGACTCGTCCCGATGACTCTTTCGCAAGGCCATCTGCACCATGCTGGGCAATGTCATCAGCAGCTGGTTCAGGCATGCGGTCGGGAGCTTGAGGGTGGCAGGCTGGCCGGCGTGATCACGCACGTGCAGCCGCGCGTAGTCCCCATTCGGCGCCACGTCGAACGTGGTGAGCGCCGTGGCGTCTATCTGGCTGTGAGCCGCGGGCGCAGCAGTGGCCACGATGTCGTCGATGTCGGTCGTGGGATGAACCTTGCTCACTTCACTCACCGCGCGGTGTGGATGGCGTTGGCCGGGTTGAACCCATCGAGTCCGCCCCGACTCATGCCCCGACCGCTCGCCGGCACGTCCGGCGGCGGAAAGGGCGCGGACGAATGAGGCTCGAGTTGCAGTCGCGCGTTCATGGTCAGGCCTGCGATTTGTCGTGATATCCCGAAGGATATATCGATACTATCAGGCCATCCCGCACACATGCGACATCTGGGGTCCACCATGACTTACCCGACCGGAGGCGCTGCCGTTGCGATTCCTGCCCCGCGAGCCGGGGCGGGCCGGGCCCGCTTCCGTCTTGCGAGGCGGCTTCTCACGTGTGCCCATGTGGCCCTGCTCTCCCTGCTGATTCAGGGAGTTGCCGTGGCAGCGAAAGAGGTCGTCGTCATCCCGCCGCCCGCGGTCGACACGCCGAAAGCGGCCGGTCCGATGCAGACCGCGGTCCTGGCGGGGGGCTGCTTCTGGGGGGTTCAGGCCGTGTTTCAGCGGCTGAAGGGCGTTCAACAGGCCGTCTCCGGATACTCCGGCGGGCAAGCCGATACCGCCGACTACGAGACAGTGAGCAGCGGACGGACGGGCCACGCCGAGGCCGTGCGGATCACCTTCGATCCCAAGGAGGTCACCTACGGTGAAATCCTGCAGGTGTTCTTCTCAGTTGTGCACGATCCCACACAACTCAACCGGCAGGGCCCGGATATCGGCACGCAGTATCGGTCGGCGATCTTCCATACGGACGAGCAGCAGAAGGAGATCGCCACCGCGTACATCGCGCAGCTCCAGAAGACCGGGAGCTTCGGGCGTCCCATCGTCACCCGGGTGGACCCGATGAGGGGCTTCTACCCGGCCGAGGCGTATCACCAGGACTTTCTGCTGAAGAACCCGACGCATCCCTACATCGTCATCAACGATCTGCCGAAGGTTCGCAATTTCCAGACGACGTTCCCCGCTCTGTATCGCGGCAAGGCCGTGACGGTCGGGCAGATCCGGAACAGATGACTCGATGCTGCTGATCCTGATCGCGTTCCTGGGCGGCGCACTCACCATCATCAGCCCGTGCATTCTTCCTGTTCTGCCGTTCGTGTTCGCGCGACAGGGAAGATCGTTCGCCCGGGGCACGCTGCCGCTGCTCGGTGGGATGGTGATCACGTTCGCGGCCATCGCCACGCTCGCCGCAGTGGGTGGCTCGTGGGCCTTTCGTGTCAACGCGTGGGCACGGATGATCGCGATCGCCTTTCTCATTTTCTTCGCGGTTGCGCTGCTGTCGAGGCGCGTCGCGGACTGGTTCAGCCGTCCGTTCGTCGCGCTGGGAAACCGGCTCATGAAGGCGGGGGGCGAGGGCGACAGCGCGCTCACCTCGATCACGCTGGGTGTTGCGACCGGCTTGCTGTGGGCGCCATGCGCCGGCCCCATTCTCGGGCTCATCCTGACGGGCGCGGCGATCAACGGGCCGAACCCTCAGACGACCGGTCTGCTCTTCGCTTACGGCCTGGGGGCAGCCACGTCGCTGTCACTGGCGTTGTTTGCCGGCAGCAGAATCCTCCGTTCGCTGAAGCTGTCGCTCGGTGCAACGGAGTGGGTGCGCCGCGGTCTCGCCGTGGCGGTCCTCGTCGGGGTCTTCGCGATACTGAACGGGTGGGACACCGGGCTCCTGACCCGCCTTTCATACGCCAGCACCAATCGTGTCGAGCAATCGCTGCTCGAGCTGACGCGCCCCGGTGCGAGAGGCGAAGCCGGGCCCGCAATGCAAGGAAGGGTGACTGGCGCGATGACCGGTGCGATGACTGGAGCCATGACCGGAAAGCCTTCTGCATCGGGTCCGCGCATCGAAGGGGAACTGCCTTCGCTCGCTGGCGCGGTGGCATGGCTGAGCTCGCCACCGCTGACGCCGGAAGCCCTCCGAGGCAAAGTGGTGATGGTCGATTTCTGGACCTATTCCTGCATCAACTGCCTGCGCACGATGCCGTACCTGCGCGCATGGCAGGCGCGCTACCAGAATTACGGTTTCACCATCGTGGGTGTGCACACCCCGGAGTTCGCGTTCGAGAAGGACGAGCGCAACGTCAAGCGCGCCGTGCACGATCTCGGAATCACCTATCCCGTTGCGATAGACAACAACTACGAGATCTGGCGGGCCTTCAACAATGAATACTGGCCGGCCAGCTATTTCATCGACTCGACGGGACGCATCCGCGCGCATCACTTCGGCGAGGGGGGCTACGAGGAATCCGAAAAGCTGATTCGCGAGCTCCTGACCGAAGCAGGCGTGAGGAATCTTCCGGCACCCACCGGCGCGTTGAAGGGAAAGGGCGTCGAGCTTGCGGCCGATGAGAGCGCGGTCGCCTCGCCTGAGACGTACATTGGTTACGAGCGGGCGGAGAGCTTCGCGTCCCCCAAGAAGATTTCAGCCGACCGTCAGCGCGACTACACCTTTCCCGCCAGATTTCAGCGCAATGACTGGGCGCTGGCAGGAAAGTGGACGGTTGGAGCCGAGTCGGCGGTGTCCGACGCGCCGAACGCGAAGATCGCGTTCCGGTTTCGTGCGCGCGACCTGCACCTGGTGCTGGGCCCGGCCGAAGGTGGCCGGCCCGTTCGATTCCGTGTGACGATCGATGGGCGGGCGCCCGAGGGCAGCAGTGGAGTCGATGTGGACGCGCACGGTGAAGGTGTCGTTCGCGAGCAGCGGCTCTATCAGCTGATCCGCCAGAGCGGATCGATCGAGGACCGCACGTTCACGATCGAGTTTCTGGATCCGGGTGTTCATGCGTGGTCCTTCACCTTTGGATGAGCCATCGGAGTACGGCCCATGAGTCGCAGTTTCTCGCGCCGAGGCTTCTTCTTCCGCGCATTCTCGCTGCCGGTCGCCGCGGCCGCCGTTTCGGGCCGTGCGTGGGCGGACACACCGTCCGTTCCGAAGCGGAGCGCGACCGTCCCCATCGAGGCATTCGACGCGAAAGGCGTGAGTCAGGGTGTCGCCCAGGTGAAGCGCGTCGTGAAGAGTGACGAGGAGTGGCGCAAGCAGCTTTCCAGGGCTGCCTACGCCGTGACACGTCATGACGACACCGAGCGTCCGTTCTCGGGCGAGTACGACAAGAACGAGGCCGATGGGGTCTATCGCTGCATCTGCTGCGACACGGCGCTCTTTGATTCACGGACGAAGTTCGATTCACGCACCGGGTGGCCGAGCTTCTGGCAGCCGATCTCCCGCCACAACGTCGCGGAGAAGCCGGACAACAGTTTTGGCATGGCTCGCACGGCAGTGTCGTGCAGGCGTTGCGACGCGCATCTGGGCCATGTGTTCGAGGACGGCCCGCGGCCCACCGGGCTGCGCTACTGCATGAACTCCGTGGCCCTGACGTTCGTCCGCAGGGCTTGAGCAAGGACCCAATGAACGATGATCTGATGTCGATGCCGCGATACGCGCTGGCGATCCGGCACGTGCACTTCGAGGATTGCGGCTCGTTGACCGAGGTGCTGCTGGACCACAATTTCGGTATTCGATACATCGACGTGGGCCGTCATGACCTTCGCGCCATCGATGTCACCGAGGCCGATCTCGTCATCGCGCTCGGTGGTCCAATCGGCGTATATGACTCCGATTCGTACCCCTGGATCGCCGACGAGCTCGACGCTCTGCATCGCTGCGTAACGCTGGGGAAGCCCGTCATCGGCCTGTGCCTCGGGGCTCAGATGCTCGCGAAAGTGCTGGGCGCCCGCGTATATCCGGCGCCGGTGAAGGAGCTCGGGTGGAAACCTCTGACGCTCACCGCCGCGGGCCGTTCGTCCGCAGTCGCACCGTTGGGCGAGGAGGGCGTCTCCATGCTTCACTGGCACGGCGACACATTCGATCTTCCTGACGGCGCGCGGCTACTCGCATCGACGGCGGAGGTCCCGAATCAGATCTTCGGGTGGCGGGATCACGTCATCGGCTTCCAGTGTCATCCGGAGATACAGCCGGAGGACATCGAGCGGTGGCTCATCGGCCATGCCTGCGAAATCAGCGCGACTCCCGGTGTCTCGGTGACGCAGTTGCGCTCGGATACAGCAAGCCTTGCGCCGGCATTGAAGCGTCAGGCAAGCAAGGCTTTCGGAGGGTGGCTCACGCGTGTCGGGTTCCCGCCGCCGGTGGAGGCCGGGCTTCACGCGGGAAACTGAGCTCGCGAGGCAAGTCGAGCGACGCTCCGCCCCGGCCCGTGCAAAACCCTGGGCCGAGGAGGTCGAGGCCGTCGCCGCCGTGCTCGCGGCGACGGGTCTCACGCCGTCAGAACCGGGTGCGCATCGTGACTCCCACGACCCGCGGGTCGCTGGGCTGACCCAGGATCAGCCCCGAATTGCCCGTCTGGATCGTGAGCGCCGTGATGTAGTCCTTGTCGAACAGGTTGCGCGCGAACACGTCCACTTCCCAGCCGCTCGCAAATCGATAGCCGACGCTGGCATTGGTGACGTTGTAGCCGCTGATCCACGTGTACTGGGATGCAGACGTGTCGCTGTTGTAGGCGGATCGAGAGCTCGAATCCGCATGGATCAGCAGAGCGCCGGTTCCCAGCGGCCGCTGGTAGTCGAACCCGAGTGTTCCTGCCCACCTCGACAAGCCTGCGAGCCTCACCCCGGTGAGGTCACACGCCACGGTAGCAGCGGTCTGCACTTCGAGCGGGCACGGCCCTTCGGGATAGTCCGTATTCTTGCCATCGGCGTACGCAACCGAGGCGCGCACCGTGAACCCCGGGAACAGCAGCGCCGCGAAGTCCGCTTCGAAGCCCTGGACGCGAACCTCGGGGACGTTGGAGGGATAGGAGCGGATCGCGGCCGTCTCCAGACTGGAGACGATATTGGCCTGATAGTCCTCCACGACGGTCCTGTACGCCGCGAGATTCAAGGTCGCGCGGCCGTCCAGCAGCGTGGATTTCAAGCCCAGCTCCACGGTCGAGTTCTTCTCGTCTTCGATCACTGCCGTGGCCAGTGCCGGCTGGTTCTGGGCATCCAGGGGCAGGCCCGACATGTTGAGGCCGCCGGACTTGTAGCCGTGCGCATAGCCCACGTAGGCGAGCATGCCGTCGGTCAGCCGATAGGCGAGGCTCGCGCGCTCGGAAAGGCTGCCGCCATCGTCCGAGGCCGTGTAGCTCTGGGGGCGGAAGATCGAGAGCTTGGCCCGATTCAGCTCCGCCGCATCCGCCGGAGGCAGTCCGGTGAGGTCGAGCCCGCCGAACACCTGCGTCGCGTAGGTTCCTTCCTTGTCCTCGTACGTGTAGCGCAGGCCCAGTGTGGCAGTCAGCCTCTGCGTGAGATCGTAGTTCAGCTCACCGAAGGCTGCGTAGCTGTTCATCTCGAAGTCCGAGCTGCCCACCTGCCCGTAGCCGTCGAGCAGGTTGCGCGGGATCGGGACCGAGAAATTCGCCTGGCTGAGCAGCCAGTACGCCGCTTCCGGCCCGTAGATGCTGGTCGGTGTGCCGGAGATTTCCTGCTTGAAGAAGTAGAGCCCGCCAACGTAGCTCAGCGGACCCTCGTTGTTCGAAGCGAGGCGCAACTCCTGGCTGTACTGATCCTGGCGCGAAGGGATGCGCTGGACGGTCTGGATCGGAATGCCGGTGTAGTCGCGATCGTTCGCGACGTCCCAATCCCAGTAACGCCAGGCGGTGACGGAGGTCAGGGTCGTAGCCCCCAGGCCCCAATCGGCGATCAGGGACACACCGCCGTCCTGCGTGTCGATTTTCAGATCTGCGTCGATGTCGCTCAGGCGATCGTAGACGTCGCGGCTGGCGGGCTCGTAGCCGAGCCCCGCCGCCAACGCCGGAAACTGGCGCGCGGCGCTGCGCTGGCTCTGGCCGACCCGCAGGAAGTTCTGCGTGCAGCAGGCGGAATCCAGATCGGAGACGTCGGCGATGAGCCGCAGCTTGAGATTCTCCCTGGGCACGAACAGCAGCTGCCCACGCAAGGCGTAGTTGTTGAGCTCGTTCAGGTCCTTGCCGGTGCGGACGTTGCGGATGACGCCATCACGCCTGGTGAGCTGCGCCGAGAGGCGGCCCGCGACGACATCACTGAACAGCCGCCCGGAGACGGCACCTTTCGTCTGGAAGAAGTTGTTCTCTCCGAAAGTGATTTCCCCGTTCGTCTCGGGCTCGAACGTGGGCTCACGGCTGATCACGTGGATGGCGCCTGCGGTCGTGTTCTTGCCGAACAAGGTGCCTTGTGGCCCGCGCAGCACTTCCACGCGCTCGATGTCGGTGAAGTCGAACGATGCGGTCGCCGGGCGGCCGTGATAGACCTGATCCACGTAGAAGCCGACGCCCGGTTCGATGCCGTCGTTCGCGGCGCTGATGGACAGCGTATTGGAGCCCAGGCCGCGGATCGTGTAGGCCGTGTTCCGCGGGTTGGCAGAGTTGTAGTAGAGCGCGGGCACGAGCTGGCTGAGCAGCTGCGTGTTGACCGTGTATGAACTGTCCAGAAGATCGCCACTGATCGCCGAGACGGCGACGGGAACCGACTGGAGGCTCTCCTCGCGGCGGCGAGCGGTGATCGTTACTTCGTCCAGAAGCCCTTCGTCACTTGCCCTGGGTACGCGCGACGCTGTCGAGTCCTGAGCGGCGAGCGGGAAAGTGACCAGACACGCCGACACTGCGGCGACCGCAAGTTTGAAACGCACGGTATCTCCCTGAGACGCTACGTTATAGTCCGCGGAATATAGCGATACGCAATGTGTTGCGGCAAGGCTGATCGCGACAGGCGCGTCCCGTTCGCTGGGCGAAAGGTGTCGTGCAGGTTGCCGCGATCGTCTTCGATCAGACGCGCGGCGTGATGCGGGACCGCAATCCCGTCGGCTCGGCGCTTCCCCTGTACGCACAGAGGGAAGCGCCAGCCATCAAGGATCAGGTGTCGGGGCTCGCCGCACCGGGAGCGATGCGCAGGATGGACGTGTTGGGCCCTTCCGCGATCACGTAGATCGCGCCATCGGGGCCCTGCTGTACGTCGCGGATGCGCGAGTTGCGATCCTGCAGCAGCCACTCCTCTCCGACGACCTTGTCGTTCTCTATCTTGAGGCGCACGAGCTTCGTGCTGGAGAGGCCGCCGATGAACACGTCGCCCTTCCACTGCGGGAAGAGGTCCCCCGAATAGAAGATCATGCCGGACGGTGCGATCACCGGGTCCCAGTAGTAGACCGGCTGCTCGAGCCCATCCTGCGCCGTGATGCCATCGCCGATCTTGGGGCCCTGATACTCGATGCCGTAGGTGATGATGGGCCAGCCATAGTTCTTGCCGGGTTCGGGGCGGTTCAGCTCGTCGCCGCCGCGCGGCCCGTGCTCGACTTCCCACAGGCGGCCGTTCGAATCCAGCGTGGCGGCCTGGATGTTCCGGTGACCGTACGACCAGATTTCCGGCTTCGCGTCATTGCGGCCCACGAATGGATTGTCACTCGGCACGCTGCCGTCGGTATTGATCCGGACGATCTTGCCGAAGTGGCTGTTCAGATCCTGCGACTGGACACGACCCGGCAGGATGGAGCGCTCGCCCAGTGCGAGGAAGATCTTTCCATCGGGAGCGAAGACGATGCGCGAGCCGAAATGCAGCGACGATTCCATCGTCGGCATCTGGCGGAAGATCACCTGCACGCCGGTCACGCTGAAGCTGCCGCCGTCCTCCTTGAGCACGCCTTTGGCGAGTGCCGTGCCGTTGCCGCCCTCGCGCGGCTCCGCATAGGACCAGTAGATCGTGCTGTTCGTCGCGAACTGCGGGTCGAGTGCGACATCGAGGAGGCCGCCCTGCCCTTCGAAGTAGACCTTGGGCAGCCCCTTCGCAGGCTCGGAGAGCTTGCCGTCCGTGCCGACGACGCGCAGGTTGCCGGAACGCTCCGTGACGAGGATGCGATGGTCGGGCAGGAACTCGAACGCCCAGGGGCTCTGCAGCCCCTCGGCCACCGGCTGCACGTCGAGCGTCACGTCGCTCTTCATTCCCGGAGCGCGCGTCTGGTTCTCGAAGGCTGGCGTGTAGTCCACACCGTTGCGCTCACGCGTTTCCGGTGACGGGAGCGGCTCATTGGCCGGTGACACAGCAGCGGTTGTGGACGACTCTCCGGATGTCGGTTCGCGAGAGCACGCGGACAGCACAGCAAGCGACACCAGAGAGGGCAGCAGGATCAGGGTTGCATTCCGGCGCATGTCAGGGGTTACCTCTTCATCATTGATGAGTGGAGAAAGCAGCAAGGCAGGGACCAGCGTACACGCGTGAACATTACATCCCCAGATCCGACAGCCCCTCATTGACGAAAGAGTGGCGTGTCAATCGCAGACCATGTGGTGGATGTATCCGGGCACATCGGAAGCCGCTGCGCTTGGGAGTGACCCTGCAATCCTGTGGCGCGTACGCCATCGGCACGGAGTATACGCACAGATATCACGTGGCACAGAGCCTGCGACCTCTCCACTCCTGGTGAGCTCGATGACGCCGCCCTGCGCAGCAACGCGGGCGCCGTGCTCCCGGCTCGCGACGATACACCGGGTTGCCGCGACGTCGGCAAAACGCCGGGCCGCGTGACGGGTATGCTGCGCGAACCACTTCGGTACCTCGAGCCATGAATGCTGGTGCAACACGCAGCGCCCGATACGAGCGCTCCAGTTCCCATCTCGCAGGCTGGACCGCGGACCCTGGGAGAAGGCTTGCGTGATTCGTATTGAGATAGAGCCCGTCTGGCGTTTCCGGCGCGACGAGGACGGCCAATCGATGCTCGTGATGCTCGACTTCCTGAACGAGATCCGGGCGACGGGGAAGATCACCCGCGCGGCGGATCGCGCACAGATGTCATACCGGCACAGCTGGAATCTCATCGAGAAGTGGGCAGCGTTTTTCGGCGCGCCCCTGGTCGAGCGGGAGCGGGGAAGAGGCACGCGGCTGACGCCGCTCGGCGAGAAGCTCGTCTGGGCCGGGCAGCGGTTGCAGGCGCGGTTGCGTCCTCAGTTGCAGAATCTGGCACAGGAGCTGGAGACCGAGCTGGCCGATGCATTGCCACAGCGAGCAACCGTCGTTCGTGTGCATGCGAGTCACGGATTCGCCGTATCGAAGTTGCGCGAGCTGATGGGTCGCGATTCCTCCATTGGCATAGACCTGCGTTACGTGAGCAATCAGAGCTCGCTCGTCTCGCTTGCGCACGGCGAGTGCGAATTGGCGGGCGTGCATCTCCCGCAGGGAGAGCTGCGAAAGAAGGCCGTCGCTGCCCTTCGCCCCTGGCTGAACGCAGGGGAGCACCGCGCCATCGGGTTTGTGACACGCGAGATGGGGCTTATGGTGAAGCCTGGTAACCCGCTGCGCATAGACTCCCTGGAGAAGCTGCTGGAACCGGGCGTCCGATTCGTCAATCGTGACCCGGACTCCGGCACGCGGCGTCTGTTCGACCAGTTACTGGAGCAGCACAACCTCGATGGCGCCCGGCTCAATGGATATGAGCGCGTGGAGTTCACGCACGCCGCAGTGGCAGCCTACGTGGCAAGCGGCATGGCCGACGCAAGCTTCGGGGTCGAGGCCGCCGCGCGGCAGTTCAATCTCGAGTTCATTCGACTCGCGACGGAGGACTACTTCTTCGTGTGTCGCAAGCACACCCTCGAGAACGAATCCGTGAAGCGGGTGCTACAGATCCTGCAAAGCACGGAGTTTCACGATGCGATAGCAGAGCTGCCCGGTTACACCGCGACAGCTGCGGGCCAGGTGAGCAGTATCCAGGAAGCGCTGAGAAGGCAGCCGGGTTAGTCCATTGGAAAAAGTCGCCTGCGGCGCTTTTTTCGAGACCCTGCACGGTTTCCGCCGGCAAAAGGCGCGACTTTTGCCGGCTACTCAGCGAGAAACGTGCCCTGGGCCGGCCCACGCGGCGCTCAGCGCCGATCAAAGCCTGGCAAACCCCGGAAAGAGCCGCACACACTTTCGAAGCCTCACGCATCCGTGGCTCGAGCCGCTTCCGTTGCTGCGCGCAGGACATGACGTGACCGGCGGTTCGCTTCACCTCGAAAGCCGCCGACGGGGGCCGATTCGCCGGCGCCGGCTCACCCCGCCGGGCGGCTCCCCAGACAGATAGCAAGCTACATATCTGAAGCCGAGTTCATATGTACATCGGCCAGGGCATTTCCATAGACTTTTGCACAGACCCTTCGATGTTCAGCAGGTCGGCCGGGCGACCGGACGCTTGGCAGTTTCGTGTTGTTCGCCGACACCGCTCATGACCAAACCCACGTTCATTGGAAAACCCTCCGGCGCCGCCGGGGGCTGGGGCGCGCTGAAGAGCTGCGGAAAGCGCCTGCTCGCCACCGGCCAGCCGCTCGCGGGCGCACGCACCCTGCTGAAGGCCAACCAGCCGGACGGTTTCGACTGTCCGGGTTGTGCCTGGGGCGACCCCGAGCATGGCTCGTCGTTCGAGTTCTGCGAGAACGGCGTGAAAGCGGTGGCCTGGGAGGCGACCGGCAAGCGCACGACCCCGGCCTTCTTTGCGCAACACACGGTCACTGCCCTGCGCGCCTGGTCGGATTACGACCTGGAGCACGAAGGCCGCCTGACCCAGCCGCTGCGATACGACCCGCAAAGCGATCGCTACCTGGCGGTGGACTGGGCCGAAGCGTTCGCGGAGATCGGCGCGCTCCTGCGAGGCCTCGACAGCCCGCATCGCGCCGAGTTCTACACCTCGGGCCGGGCAAGCAACGAGGCCGCATTCCTGTATCAGCTGTTCGTGCGGCTCTATGGCACGAACAATTTTCCCGATTGTTCGAACATGTGCCACGAAGCGAGCGGCGTCGCCCTGCGCCAGAGCATCGGCGTGGGCAAGGGCACGGTGAAGCTCGAGGATTTCGAGCAGGCCGATGCCATCTTCGTGCTGGGCCAGAACCCCGGCACGAACCATCCGCGCATGCTGGGGGACCTGCGCAAGGCGGCTCAGCGCGGCGCGAAAGTGGTGGTGTTCAACCCCGTTCGCGAACGCGGACTGGAGCGTTTCGCCGATCCGCAGAACAAGCTCGAAATGCTCCGGGGCGGCAGCGCGGAGATCGCGAGCCACTATTTCCAGGTGCGTCTGGGCGGAGACATGGCCGCCGTGCGCGGGATGAGCAAGGCCGCGTTCGCCGCGGACGATGCGGCGCTGGCCGCCGGTCGTCCTTCGGTGCTGGATCGAGAGTTCCTGGCGCAGCACACGGACGCATTCGCTCAGTACCGTGCAAGCGTCGATGCAACGAGCTGGGAGCAGATCGAAGATCAGTCCGGATTGACCCGGGCACAGATCGAGGAGGCGGCGCAGGTCTATCTCGACGCCGGCAATGCCATGTGCACCTGGGCGATGGGAGTGACCCAGCACCGGCATTCCGTGCCCACCATCCGCGAGATCACCAACTTCCTTCTGTTGCGCGGCAATCTCGGCCGGCCGGGCGCGGGCGTGTGCCCGGTGCGCGGCCATTCCAACGTGCAGGGCGATCGCACTGTCGGCATCAACGAGAACCCGCCGCCGGCCTTTCTCGATGCGCTCGAGCGCGAATTCGGCTTCACGGCGCCACGTGATCCCGGCCACAACGTGCTGGCCGCCATCGGCGCCATGCTCGATGGCAGCGCGCACGCGTTCATCGGGCTGGGCGGCAACTTTGCGCGCGCCACGCCGGACAGTGCGTTGGTCGCGAAAGCGATGGCCTCGCTGCGGCTGACGGTGCACATCGCGACCAAGCTCAACCACTCGCACCTGGTGCCCGGGAAGATCAGCTTCATCCTGCCCTGTCTGGGTCGTACTGAGATCGATCGCAATTCGCGCGGCGTGTCGCAGATCGTCAGCGTCGAAGACTCCATGAGCATGGTGCACGGGTCCGGCGGCATCAATCCGCCGGCATCGCGGCTGTTGCGATCGGAGGTCGCCATCATCGCCGGCATCGCAGCCGCCACGGTCGGGTCGGAGAAAGTCGACTGGCTGCAGCTTGCGGACGACTACGATCTCATCCGCGACCGCATCGCGGCCGTGATCCCTGGCTTTGAAGACTACAACGCGCGCCTGCGCCAGCCGCGCGGCTTCTATCTGCGAAATGCGGCGCGTGAGCGGGAGTGGAACACGCCTTCCGGCAAGGCGCAGTTCTACACCGGCCCACTGCCTGAGCAGACGGAGTTTCAGCGCGCACGCGATGGCCGCGGTCTGTTCGTGCTGCAGACGTTCCGTTCACACGACCAGTACAACACCACGGTGTACGGAATGGATGATCGCTATCGCGGCGTGTATGGCGAGCGGCGTGTAGTGTTCATCAATCCGAAAGACCTTTCGGAGCTGGGCTACGAGGCGGGCGATACCGCAGATGTCGTAGGCGAGCACAACGATGGCGTGAGTCGTGTGGCGGAGGCGTTTCGCTTCGTGCCCTACGACATTCCCCGCGGCTGCATCGCCGGGTACTACCCGGAGCTCAATGTGCTGGTGCCGCTGACCAGCGCCGGCGAGATGAGCGACACTCCGACGTCGAAGTCAGTGATCGTGAGCTTGCGGCCCCGCGAACGTGCCATCGAATGAGCGAGCCGCCCGACAGCAACCTGTTCATGTCCCGGGTGGAGGCGCTGCTGAATGGCGCGGTGCTCGAGCTCTCGCCGCTGGCGATGGGGATCATAGTGGGCATAGACATGGGCATTGCCGACAGCCGCAGCTTCGCGCGCGTGTTCGGCGTGGAGCACGCACTCGTGCTCCGTGAGATCGCAGGCCTTTCCGGTCCGGAGGGGTTCATCACGGTTACAGGCCGCCGGGCGAAGACCCTCCGCACTTCGCTTGCCTTGTCATCTCGTGGCGCGACGTTGCTGAAGCAGTGCCACAGCTGAACATCCTGCGGCTTCGCGTGGCGCTGGCGGGGCGCGTCGCACTCTGATCCAGGCGGCGGCGCGGCGCTGATGCCCACGCACACTCGAGGCGATGGACGTCGAGAGACCTCGACATCCATCTGCATGTAGTGAGCTCGACCCGTGACGTAACCCGTCGCGATCGTCGTCAGATGCTCCTCTCCCACGCCTCGACCTGCGACTTCTTCAGCATGTCCTCGATGAACTGCGGGCACACGTTGCGGAACTTTCCCGTCTCGGCCGGCACGATATCGATCATGCGGTCGATCATCTCCTGCGGATCCAGGTGCCCCTCGGGGGTGGCCAGCAGATCGTCGAACGTCTTGCGCAGGACGTCGCGCTTCGTGAAGTTCCTGGAGTCGTCGAGCCACCGGAAGGCCGTGTCGGCCATCGTTTCGTTGTAGCCGGTGAAGTAGGGCCCGGGGTTTATCGTCTGCACCTTGATGCCGTATGGCGCCACTTCCTGCTGGATGGCCTCCGCGATCGACTCGATGGCATGCTTGGTGGAGACGTACGTGCCCCAGCCGGCGGGCGTGAAGAGCCCGCCCATCGACGAGGTGAACACGACCTTCCCCTTCTTGCGCGCTTCGACCCACTTCCGGATGAAGCCCTGCGTCAGGGCCAGCGGCTGGAACACGTTGACTTCATAGTTCCGGCGCACGAGCTCGAGCGGAATCTCCGACACCGGGCCGCTTTCGCCCATCCCTGCGTTGTTCCAGAGCACATCGATATCCCAGCTCCGGGCGAGTTTCATATCCCAGGGGTCGAGCAGATCCAGCCTCTCGACCCGCACGTTCTTCAGTCCGAGTTGCTGCACCTTGTTACGCAACGCGGCCACTTGCGGCGAGATCTGCGCGGTCGCAATGATGTTGTGACCCCGTCGGGCCATGCCGAGCGCGGCCGCTTCACCGAAGCCGGAGCCGGCGCCCGTGATGAGGATGGTCTTCGCATTCGCCATGATCGATACTCCTTCGGCGTTGATCGAGTCATCTATACGGAGACGGCCGCCGCGCCGGCGGCGGCGACCTGCGCGTCTTCTGTCACGGCCCCGCCGGACACGCCGATCGCCCCGAGCAGCTCTCCGTCGCGGGTCCGGATGGGAATTCCGCCGGCAAACGTGACCAGAACGTCGTTCGTGAGCTCCAGGCCTGGCGCCGGTGCGCCGGGCTTGCAGTACTCCCACACGTTCTCGCTGTTGGTCTCGAACAGGACCGCGGTCCTGGCTTTCTTCATCGCGATGTCGATGGAGCCGAGCACAGCGCCGTCCATGCGCAGGAACGCTTTCAGATGGCCGCCCGCATCCAGGATCGCGATGTTCGTCGGGACCTTGATCTCGACGGATCGCGCGGCGGCCGCGGCGATCGCGATCTGGGCGACCTGGGTCGTGAGTTTCATGCGAAAAGCCTCTTGTCCGTGCGCCCGGACCGCGATGCCTAAGGACTGACGCGCTGCCAGTAGTCGTTGAACTCGATGCTGTCGAAGAAGGCGAAAGCCTTCACGACCTTGCCGTCCTGCATGTCCAGGAACCACGCGTACGTGTTCTCGTACGGCTTGCCGTCGCGCGCCGTGCCGCTGGCATCGAAGAAAACGATCACCGTGTTGCCGTCGGCGTAGAGGTTTCGAATGACGGGCCTCAGTGGCGTACCCATCCGCGCGTTGAAGGGCCTGATCACCTCGCGCATGAAGGCCTCGCGGCCCTGGTAGGTCTTCGAAGCCACGGAGCGTCCGACGATGGTCCAGGTTGCCGAATCCGTCAGCAGATCGAACGGGCTGCCGGTGCCCGCGCGCCACGCATCGAAGCTCGCCTGAACGAGGGCTTTGTTGTGCGTCTCGACATCATTCTCGGACTGAGCCATGGCAATGCCTCCAGGGAAGACGGTCACGAGGAGCAGCAGGGAAAGGATGGCGTTTCGTTGCATCATGAGCGCGTCCAGGACGAGTGAGTGTCGTGTCGGCCGCATCGAGAGAGACGTGGAACGTTGCGGCGAAGGGGCCGGGCGGGGTGTTGCGTCTTCGGTGCATCATGCTGTCTCCCGGACTTCAGATGTCGTGAGTGCCGCGACCCGGATATTGTTCCCCGATCTACTGCGCGTTTCTGCCGCCGAGCGGCTGCGTCAAGCGCGCTTCGTTATATCCAGAACGGTACCACGAGTGCGAGCGCAAACTCGTGCCGGGGCTCCTGTCTCGCAGCGCACCCGGTGCGCTGCTCCGGCCGAGCGCTGGCGCGGCGGCGGGTGTCCATCGGTCTCAACCGTGTGTGTCTCGCAGAACAGGCGCAAGGATTGCGTCGCTCGACTGAACGAGCGCGGCGCGGAACCAGGAGGTACGATGACGTTGCGGCATGCCTGGGCACACACATGCCCCAGGCCTGCATCAGCGGGAGGAGTCAGCATGAAGTTGAGTGCGCGAAACACTTTGCCGGGAGTCGTACGAAAGATCGAACAGGGCGCGGTCAATGCGGAAGTGACCATCGAGCTGTCGCCCGGGATCGCAGTCGTCTCCATCATCACGCTCGACGCGGTGAAGGGCCTGGGGCTGAAGGTCGGCGATCGCGCCTATGCCGTCATCAAGGCATCGAGCGTCATGGTCGGCGTGGACTGAGGTCAGTGAGTCCGCGCGTGCCGCTCCGCAACTGCGAGCGGCACGCGCACATCGATTCGTCAGGCTGCGCTGCGCGGCAATCGCAGTGACAGCAGCTGGTGTTTGAGCTTCAACGATTCGGGAATACGACCCTCGAGCTTCGCGAACCATTCCTCGTGCAGCGCGAGCTCCTCGCGCCAGGCCGCAACGTCCACCTGCGTCAGCTTCGCGAAATCCGACTGGCTCATCTTCAGGCCCCGCCAGTCGATGTCAGCGAATCTCGGTATCCACCCAAGGGCCGTTTCCACGGCGCCCACGCGTCCCCGAACACGTTCGACGATCCACTTCAGGATCCGCATGTTCTCGCCGAACCCCGGCCAGAGAAACTCGCCCGCCTCGTTCCGTCGGAACCAGTTGACGCAGAAGATGTGTGGCTTCTCGGCCAGGGTCTGGCCGAGGTTCAACCAGTGGTCGAAGTAGTCGCCCACGTGATAGCCGCAGAAGGGCAGCATGGCGAAGGGGTCACGACGCACGACGCCACTCTTGCCGACCGCGGCTGCAGTCGTCTCGGACCCGAGTGTGGCGGCAAGGTATACCCCCCAGTTCCAGTTGAACGCTTCGTACACCAGCGGAATCGTGGTTCGGCGGCGCCCGCCGAAAATGAATGCCGAGATCGGCACGCCCTGCGGATCCTCCCAGGCGGCATCGATGGAGGGGCACTGGCTTGCCGGCGCGGTGAACCGGGAGTTCGGGTGCGCGGCGAGCCGGCCGGTTGCGCGGCCGATTTCCGGGGTCCAGTCCTGACCCGTCCAGTCGATGAGGTGCGCTGGCGGCTCTTTCGTCATGCCCTCCCACCACACATCCCCTTCGTCGGTCAGCGCAACGTTGGTGAAGATCACGTTCGCGCCGAGCGTCGCCATGGCGTTCGAGTTGGTCTGCTCGGAGGTCCCGGGAGCCACGCCGAAGAACCCGGCCTCAGGGTTGATTGCGTAGAGACGCCCGTCCGGGCCGGGCTTGATCCACGCAATGTCGTCGCCGACGGTCGTGATCTTCCAGCCATCGAACGAGCTCGGCGGAATGAGCATCGCGAAGTTCGTCTTGCCGCACGCTGACGGGAAGGCGGCGGCCACGTACGTCTTCTCGCCTGAGGGGCTTTCCACACCGAGAATCAGCATGTGCTCGGCGAGCCAGCCCTGGTCGCGTGCCATGCTGGAGGCGATGCGCAAGGCGAAGCACTTCTTGCCGAGCAACGCGTTGCCGCCGTAGCCGGAGCCGAACGACCAGATCTCCCGCGTCTCCGGGTAGTGCACGATGTACTTCGTGGCATTGCACGGCCAGCGCGCGTCCTTCTGCCCGGGTTCGAGCGGTGCGCCCACCGAATGCACACACGGCACGAACTCACCGTCCTCGCCCAGGGCGTCGAGCACTTCGCGCCCCATGCGCGTCATCGTGCGCATGTTGACGGTGACGTAGGGGCTGTCGGTGATCTCCACGCCGATCTGCGCGATGGGGCTGCCGATGGGGCCCATGGAGAAGGGCACGACATAGAGCGTGCGGCCTTTCATGCAGCCCTTGAACAGCGCCTCGAGCTTCTTGCGCATCACCGCGGGGTCTTCCCAGTTGTTGGTGGGCCCGGCGTCGGCACGGTTCGCGGAACAGATGAACGTGCGCTCTTCCACGCGCGCCACGTCGGAAGGGTCCGAACAGGCGAGATAGGAATTCGGGCGCTTCTCGGGATTGAGGCGGGTCAGCATGCCGGAGGCGACCATCTCCGCGCACAGGCTCTCGTATTCTTCCTGGGAGCCATCGGCCCAGTGAATGCGATCCGGCTGCGTGAGCGCGGCGAGCTCGGCCACCCAGCGCTTCAGGCGCTCGTGGCGGACGTGGGAGGGGGCGGGTTTTCGGATCGTCGGACGGGTTGGCATGGCTGACAGTTCTCCGCATTCAAGAAACAGGGTGGAACGCGTGCATTCGGGTGCGCGTCTCTCTCAGGTGACGCCGTACAGGGTGCGTCGTTGCCATTCGAGCGCGATCCGCTGCAGGTATCTCGGGAAATCCAGGCCCAGCGCGCGCCGGAGGTCGAGCGCCGGGGCGGCGAGGTCCTGAAAAGGCATTGGGGCGCGTCCGTCCTTGAACGCAAACACGATGACGTTGCCATCGACCCGGACAGGCAAGGAGAGGAGCTCATCGCCGAACACCTGGCGCATCCTCAGCAGGTGGGTCGCGCGCGAGAGGTCGTCCCCGCAGAGATTCGCGACGAAGACTCCGTGCGGGGCGAGGCGGCGATGCGCGTTGCGATAGAAGCTCAAGGAGTCGAGCTCGGGTGCGATACCGGCGTGATCGCAGGCGTCGGCGATGATCACGTCCTTGCATGGCCCGGCGTCATCGACGTACCCCGCGCCATCGCCACGGATGACGCGAAAGCGCGAATCATCGGCGGGAATCCTGAACTCCTCGCGCAGCGAGATGACATCAGCGTTCGTTTCCACGGCCGTGAGGCTCGCTGCCGGCAGTTGCCGGTAGCAGAACTTCGCAAGCGAGCCGCCGCCGAGGCCGAGCATCAGAATACGCCGCGGCGTGCGATTGAAGAGCAGGAACGCCATCATCTTGCGGGTGTAGGCGAGGCACAGCCTGTCCGGCCGCAGCAGATCCATCGCGCTCTGCACGGCATCGAAATCGAAATGCAGGAAGCGCTTCAGCCGGACGTCGACGATGAAGGGCTTGCCATAGCTGCCATCGAAGAGACGCTCCCAGAGCGCGCTCGGGGCCGTGTCGGACGGTTCGAGAAAGCGCAGCAGGCTGTGCGATTCCGGGAACGGACTTTCGAGCGTCAGCATCGGGGGCCTGCGTCGACTCATGCGGGCTGCTCAGCGACGAGGGGTTGAGGGTGCTCACGGCGATAGCCTGCGGGAAGGGCAGGGCCGCGACGGGATGAGTGCAAAGCGGACACAGGTTTGCTCGCTACTTGGTCGACTCGGTTGGTGCGCTCGCGCGAGGGGCGCCCCGGCGCGTCTCGTTCAACGTGGACGGCGATATGGCCGTGAGGATGCCTTCGAGAATTCGCGTGGGCGTCGGCGGGCAGCCAGGGACAGCAACATCGACCGGTATGACGTTCGAGACGCGTCCGCAGGAAGCATAGCTCTCGCCGAATATGCCGCCCGTGCAGCCGCAATCGCCGAGCGCGACGACGAGTTTCGGTGCGGGCGTCGCTGCGTAGGTCCGGCGCAGCGCCTCGGCCATGTGCTGCGAGACTGGGCCGGTCACCAGGAGGAGGTCCGCATGGCGGGGGCTCGCCACGAAACGGATTCCCAGGCCTTCGATGTTGTAGATCGGGTTGTTGAGCGCATGAATCTCGAGCTCGCAGCCGTTGCAGGAACCGGCATCGACATGCCGGATGCACAACGCGCGACCGAGCACATCGCGGATGCGCTGCTGCAAGTCGTCGCGCACGCGCAAGCTCTCGTCCGGCCGTGGTGGCGTCTCGGTAACGATGCCGATGGAGGCGATCTGTCGTAGCGTTCTCAGCATTGGGACACACGGGCGCGGCAGCCAGGCGCGCTCACACTGGGTTGCTCCTGCTCAGGCCGCCAAAGTCGCGCCTTTGACGGCCGGAAGCGAAGCTGATGACTGCAAAACAGCCGTAGGCGGTTTTTGCCAATCGAACTAAAGGTCATGGCCGCTGTAGGACAGATTGAAGGATTTGTTGATGAGCGGAAAATCCGGAACGATGTTGCCGATGATGGCGTGCTCGAGCACCGGCCAGTTCTGCCATGAGGGGTCGTGCGGGTGGCAGCGGCGGATCTCACCGGCCGGGCCGGATTCGAGCGCCACGAACACCGGCCCCCGCCAGCCTTCGATCAGCCCCGCGCCGATGATGCCTTGCGGTGGAGCGTGCACGGGAACGATGTGCGGGCCCTCCGGCAGCACGTCGAGAATGTGGATGATGAGCCTGCAGGACTCGAGCACCTCATCGAAACGGATCGACACGCGTGCGGCGACATCGCCTTCACGGCGCCCGGCCTTCGACAGCGCGAGCTCCACATAGGGCTCGCAGGGCAGATCGGCGCGAAGGTCGAATGCCTGCGCACTGGCTCTTCCGGCGAACCCCGTCAGGCCCAATCGCGCAGCCAGCTCCGGGGAAACGGTGCCCGCACCGTTGAACCGGTCGCGCACGCCCTCGTGCTCGTCGTAGATGGAACGCAGCGTGGGCACTTCGCGGTCGAGGTTCAGGATGCAGTCGCGCAGTGGTGTTGCCCCGGTCCGCGTCAGATCCAGCCGCGTGCCGCCAGGCACGACGGCTGCCATGAGATAGCGCGCGCCGAGCGCCTCATGCGTGGCGCGCAGCAAGTGCTCCTTCAAGCGGGAGAACTGCGCCAGCCCGAATGCAAACCCGGCGTCGTTGCCCAGTGCGCCCAGATCGCCGAGGTGGTTCGCAACGCGCTCGAGCTCGAGGCACAGCGCTCGCAGCCACGCGGCGCGACGTGGTGGCTGTATGCCGCACATTCCTTCGAGTGCCTGGCAATACGCCCAGGAGAACGCGACGGCCGAGTCCCCCGAGACGCGCGCGGCGAGGCGATGTCCATCGAGGATCGGCAGTTGCGTGAAACGGCGCTCGATGCCCTTGTGCACGTAGCCGAGGCGTTCCTCGAGCCGAAGCACCTTTTCGCCGACCACCGAGAATCGAAAGTGCCCGGGCTCGATGATTCCTGCGTGCACGGGCCCGACTGGAATCTCGTGCACGCCATCGCCCTCGACTCGCACGAAGTCATATGCGTCGAGGCCACGTTCCGTGACAAGAGGCGCCTGTCGGCTGGCCAGCGGCGGATGTTCGGGCCCCCATGCCGCATGCCTCAACCACGGGCGCCTGTCGGTGTCGGTGGATCGCAGCCCGGAAAGGTCGGCGATGGCGCGTTGCATGCGCGCGGCAGCGGGGAACAGATCCTCGATTCCGGGATACGGTGCGTGCGCGTCGGCGAGCTGCACCGTGGCCAGGATGCCACCGCGGTCGGCGAGGAAGGTGGCGCGCAGCAGGGGGCGATTGCTGAGATCCTGACTTGCCCAGAGTGCGAGGAGCCGGCCCCCGGCGGCAGCGACGTCCTGCGCGAGCGGCCGCCACTCCTCAGTGGCAAGCGCGAGCGCGTAGAGCCCGGGGGCGCCGGGCTGCGCCTGGCTTCGGCTGAACCAACCGCTCAGAGGCATCTCACTCCCCTCCAATGAGACGGGCGGCCGCGCGATACCAGTCCGCCAGATAGGGCGGAACGTACAGGCCCAGCACGAGCACGACGCCCAGGTGCGCGAAGACGGGGATCAACGCCGGTGGATGTGGCAGGCGCTTCGCCGTCGTCTCGCCGAAGACCATGGGCTGCACGCGCCCGAAGATCGCCGCGAAGGCAACGCCCAGCGCCGCAAGCAGAATCGGTGTGGCCCATGGCTGCTCGCGCATCGCCGTGGTGAGGATCAGGAATTCGCTCGCGAACACGCCGAATGGCGGCATGCCGAGGATGGCGAGCGAGCCCATCATCAGACCCCACCCGACGGTGGGGCTCAGCGTGATGAGCCCACGGATGTTCTCCATGAGCTGCGAGCCGGCCTTCTGCACGGCGTGCCCGACGGCGAAGAAGATCGCGGACTTCGTGAGCGAATGCACGGTCATGTGCAGGAGTGCGGCGAAGTTCGCGACGGGTCCGCCCATGCCGAAGGCGAACGTGATGATGCCCATGTGCTCGATGGAGGAGTACGCAAAGAGCCGTTTCACATCGCGCTGGCGCCACAGGAAGAATGCCGCGAGCACTACTGAGAGCAACCCGAAACCCATGAGCATCTGCGAGGGCAGTGAGGAGCTGAGCGCCCCTTCAACGAGCACCTTGCAACGTACGACCGCATAGATGGCGACATTCAGCAGAAGGCCCGAGAGCACGGCAGAGATTGGCGTGGGGCCCTCCGCGTGCGCATCGGGCAACCAGTTGTGCAGCGGCGCCAGGCCCACCTTCGTGCCGTAGCCGACGAGCAGGAACACGAACGCCAGGCTCAGCACGACCGGCTCCAGCTCGCCCTTCACGTCGTTGAGGTGAGTCCACAGCAGCGCGCTCACGCCTTCGGAGCCGAGGATTCTCTCAGCCGCGAAGTACAGGAGGATCGTCCCGAAGAGCGCCTGCGCGATGCCCACGCCGCACAGGATGAAATACTTCCATCCCGCCTCGAGGCTCGCGGGGGTGCGGTAGAGCGTCACGAGAAGCACGGTGGAAAGTGTCGCGGCCTCCATTGCGACCCACAGGAGCCCCATGTTGTTGGTGGTGAGCGCGATGAGCATGGTCGCCATGAAGAGCTGGTACATGCTGTGGTAGAGGCGCAGACGCGGGGCGCTCACCCGCCCGCGCTCAACCTCCACGCGCATGTAGGGGCGCGAGAAGAGAGACGTGGTGAAGCCGACAAATGCGGTCAGCGCGACGAGGAAGACATTGAACGGGTCGACGAAGAACTGCTCGTGCGCGAGAACGAGAGTGCCATCGCGTACTACCCGCGCGGTGAGGGCGCACGCCGCAGCGAAGGTGGCGAGGCTCACCGCGACGTTCAGTTCGGGCGCGGCGCGACGTGCACCGAAGATGCTGAGCGCGAGCGCACCTGCAAGCGGGCTTGCGAGCAGCAGGATGAGCTCCACGTTATGCGTCCTCCCGAGGCGCTGGACGCGCGGCATCCGTGGGGCCGCTTTCCTTCAGCGACTCGAGATGATGCAGGTCCAGACTGTCGAACTGCTCGCGGATCTGGAAGAAGAAGATGCCGAGCACCAGTACCGCGACGAGCACATCGAGCGCAACACCGAACTCGACGATCATCGGCATGCCGTACGTCGCGCTCATCGCGCCGAAGAACAGCCCATTCTCCATCGACAGAAACCCGATGACCTGTGACATCGCCTTGCGGCGCGTGATCATCGTCAGGAACGAGAGCAGCACGACGGCGACCGCGATGCCGATGGCGCTGCGCGTGGCGGTGCTGGCGAGTGCGGAGATGGGCTGCGCGAGCCCGAAGGAGAAGACGACGACGAGGACGCCCACGAGCATCGTGCCGGGGATATTGAGCAGGGGTTCCGTGTCCCAGTAGACCTGCAGCCTGCGGATCAGCCGATGCAGCAGCCAGGGCAGGAGCACCACCTTGAGCGACAAGGTGAGAGCCGCGGACGCATACAGGTGAGTCTGCCCGGTGCGCCAGGCCAGGAGCAGCGTCGCCGCCAGCAGCAACGTGCCTTGTACGGCCAGCAGATTGACGAGGCTCACGATGCGCCGTTGCGCCAGCATGGCGAACGACAGCAGCAGGAGCAGCGCCGCGCAGAGATTCAGAAGCTGCAGGTCGAGCGTCATGGCGTCAGCTCCCCAGCAGCAGGTACACGAGCAGGCCGAGCACCGCGAACAGGAACGCGGTGGCGAGGAACTCCGGAGCCCGGAAGACCCTGAGCTTCGCCGAGAGGGTTTCGATGAGCGCGAGCGCCGCGCCGGCGATGGTCAGCTTGCCGACCAGGATCGGAATGGACGCGAGCAGGGCTGCGGGTCCCGTCGCGCCAGTCGAGACACCCCAGGGCACGAACAGCGCGAAGCCGATCGTCGCGTAGTTGAAGAGCTTGAGTGCAGCGGCCCACTCCATCAGCGCCAGGTGGCGGGCGGAGTACTCGAGCAGCATGGCCTCGTGGATCATCGTCAACTCGAGGTGTGTAGCCGGGTTGTCGATTGGAATGCGGGCGTTCTCCGCGAGCAGCACCATCGTGAAGGCCACGGCCGTGAAGGCTAGACTCGGATAGATGGCGAGCTCGCGGGTCGTGAGGCTCTCGGTGATGGCCGGCAATGCAGTGGTTGCCGAGATCAGCGAGGCGACGAAGATCACCATCAGGAGCGCGGGTTCGGCCAGGAAGCCCACCATCATCTCGCGGCGGGCCCCGAGCGTTCCGAAGGCCGTCCCGATGTCCATCGCGGCGAGCGACACGAATACGCGCGCGGTGGCGAGCAGGCCCACGAGAGCGATCGCATCTGCGGCCGTGGTGAACGGCAGCCCCGTGCCCATCGATGGAATGATTGCGGCCGCGAGCACCATCGCACCGAACACGACATAGGGAGCTATTCGGAAGAGCGGGGACGCGTTCAGCGCGATGACCGCGTCCTTGTGGAAGAGCTTGCGGATGCTGCGATAGGGCAGGAGCAGGCTCGGCGCGCTGCGGTTCTGGAGCCAGGCGCGGCACTGGTTGACCCAGCCGAGGAAAAGGGGAGCGGCGGCGAGCGCCGCGACGACTTCGAGCACCTGGGTGAGAACGTCCATGAGTCTCATAGCACGAGCGCCAGGAGTGCAATGAGCGTGACGAAGCTGTATGCCAGGTACGCGGATATGCGCCCCTGCTGCAGCCAGGCGACCGTATCCGCCACGCGCTGGACGAGATTTCCCAGCGGCCGGTAGAGGCCGCGCCAGATGCGATCCTCGAGCGTGGCGCGGTAGCGCGGCGCGCGATCGAACGGGGAGGGCAGCTCGCGAGTGATCGCGAAGAAGCTTCCGAACAGATGGCGGATGGGCTGGCCGAAGCCCTCCGCCGTGTCCTGCATGCGGGCGTTCAAGGAGCCGAAGCCGCAATCCCACGGCGTGGAGCGCTGTGCACGCTGATGGTAGAAGAGGCGCACCGCGAAGATCGTCATGACGACGATGGCCGTGATCGCAACGAAGAACAGCAGCGCCGAGTAGGAGACGTGGCGATCAGGCAAAGGCGCCAGCAACCACCACGGTGCCTGCGAATGCGGGAGCGCGGTTCCGCTGAACTGCTCCACGACTCTGCGTAGAACCGCAACGACCTGGGCTGGCAGCAGGCCCAGGGCCACACAGCCGGATGCGAGCCACACGAGGCCGATGCGCTCGAGGATGCCGGCGTCGTGCGCGCGTGCCAGTGACGCTTCACGCGGCTGGCCAAGGAAGACGACGCCGAAGAATTTCACCATCACATATGCGGCGAGCGCGGCAGCAAGCGCGATGAGCGCGGCGCCAAGCGGCAGGAGCATGTTGATGAATGTGCGCGGCACTTCGTGCGCGAACAGGAACGCCTGCAGCAGGAGCCATTCGGAAACGAACCCGTTCAGTGGGGGCAATCCTGCGAGGGCGAGCGCCCCCACGAGCGTCAGCCACGCGACCCACGGCATGCGATGAATCAGCCCGCCCAGCCGCCCGAGATTGCGCTCGCCCGTGGAGTGCAGCACTGCGCCGGTTCCCAGAAACAGCAGGCTTTTCATGAACGCATGATTGAGGCTGTGATACAGCAGAGCGACGAGCGCGAGCGCGGCAAGCTCGGGCATGCTCACGCCGCGGAAGATGATGGCGAGCCCAAGGGCCGTGAAGATGATGCCGACGTTCTCGATCGATGAGTACGCGAGCAGGCGCTTCATGTCGGTCTGGGCGGCGGCGAACACCACTCCATAGACTGCGCTGAAGAGGCCGAGGGCCAGGGGCACGAGACCCCACCACCACTCGGCATTCCCGAGAAGATCGAACGTCACTCGCAGCACGCCGTACACAGCGGTCTTGAGCATCACGCCGCTCATGAGCGCGGAGACGGGCGAGGGCGCGGCCGGATGCGCTTCCGGCAGCCACACGTGCAGCGGAACGAGCCCGGCCTTCGCGCCGAAGCCCACGAGCGCCAGCATGAAGGCCGCCGCCGCCCAGCCTGGCGGAAGCTGCGCGCTGCGCATGGCATCGAACGTGAAGAGCCAGCTACCTCCCTGCATCACTCCGAAGCACAGCAGAATCGCGATTGCGCCCAGGTGCGCGATCAGGAGGTACAGGAAACCCGCTCGCCGGATCTCGGGCAGGCTGTGCTGCGCGGTGACGAGAAAGTAGGACGAGAGCGCCATGGTTTCCCAGGCGACCATGAATCCGTAGGCGTCATCGGCGATCAGCACGAAGCCCATGCTCGCCAGGAATGCGTGGTACTGCAGGCACAGCAAGCCGGGCGGTGTGCCATGCCCGCGGCGGAAGTACCCGGCGGCGAAGATCGAGACGCCCGCGGACGTCGCGCCGAGCAGAAACAGGAACAGGCTCGTGAGCGCATCGCGCCGCACGTGCATGGGCAGGTCGGGCAACCCGATTCGCAGCGTGAGCTGCTCGGTGGGGGAGGAAAGGCTCGCAGCGGCCACGACGGCCAGCGCCACACCGCAGAGCGCCCCCAGGGGAAACAGCGTCCGCCCGGAGAAGCTGAGATTCATGGGGCGCACGAGACCCGCGACACCGATCGCCGCCCAGACGCCCAGGAGCGCAAGGCAGGCAGACAGCGGTGAAGGGATCAATGGCGTCACAGACAGTGTTACCCAGATGAGAGTTTGATTATAATAGAAGTCACCGCGGTGCGCCTCAGCGGGGTTGCCGCAGGCGAGTTTCGTGGCATCCGGGTGCGGCTACGCTGTATTCCTCGGTTGCGCCTTCTTCCGGCCGCGGACTATTCTTTGATTAGTCTGCAATGTGACTTGGATGTGAATGAAGAATCCTGCAGTAGTGAACATCGAAGAGCGCACAGCCCGTCTGACGATCCTCATCGATCCGCGAAAAAAAGCGGTGTTCGAACAACTGTGCGCGCAGGAGGACCTCACTCCTTCGCAGGTTCTTCGGCGCATGATTCGCGGCTACATCGAGGAGCGCCTCGGGCGTCCGTGGGTTCCGGGCGAGGAAGGTCCGGGCAGAGGCGCCGGCGGTCGAGGCGGCGCGAAGCGCCGCGCATCGCGGGGCTGACGGCGCCCACAAAACTCGCCTGACAAGAGCTCGAATGACGCGGTGTCGGTGCGCCTCCGCTGTCGTCAGCGAGTCCTCTCGGCACGCGAGTTGATCCTGAAGCTGATCTCCTGCGCGAGCACGGTGAGCCAGGCAAGGCCTACGCCGAACAGAATGGGCCCCAGCATCCGCCCGCCAGCCTGATGTTCGGCTCCGGGAAGCAACCTCGTGACGGCCGCAAGGAGCATCCCCACCGAGACGAGGGCCATAGCGGCGAAGCCCGCTGCCTGAAAGGGATGGCTGGTGACGAAGTGCGGAGGATAGAGCTGCGACTGCCGCCGAACACGCAGGATCAACATCCAGAGCGGCAGCGAGAGAATGAGAAACACGACGAGACTCGCGATCCGGATTCCAGCGCTCTTCGCCGTGGCGATCGCGGACAAGTACGAGTACACGGGAAGGAAGAGTGACGCCACGGCGCCTACGTGCAACGTCCGGACGAGTCTGCTGAACGAGATCATGTGAGGTACCTTCCATGCGATCGGTTCACGACTCGGGGCAGGCGCAGCGGCGCCACCGCAAGCTTGCTTCCTGGTTGAGAATCGTTATCATCTAACCCCATCGACTGCGCAAGCAGAATGCGGTCGACCAGCCAGCCTTCCCAAGCCAGCAACTTCAGTCCCCCCGGCGGACGGCTGGTGGCCCGTGGTGTCTCCTCAGCGTCCCCCGCCCGCCGAAGGGCCGCGGCGCGCGCCCTCGACAAGTGGAGATTTTCATGAACAGGATACGCGCTCTGCCCATTCTCATGGTCGCCGCGCTGATGCCGTTCAGCGCCGGGGCGCATTCACCGTATCTGTTGCCGAACGAGTTCGACGTGAGCAATCGGGATCACGTCACCGTGCTGGGCAGCTTCGCGGAGCAGTTCTTCAAGCCGGATGTCGTGATGAAGTCCGATGACTATCACGTCATGGTGCCGGACGGCTCGAAGGTACCGCTGAAGCCGGTGTATACGCGCGACCTGGCGATCATCGAAGCGGATACGAAGGTCCCGGGCACATACCGCATTTCAACGGGCCAGCGCACTGGCAGAACGGCGAAAGCGAAGTGGGTGGATGGAGACTGGGTCTTTCTCGCCCCGGACAAAGCAGCAGCAGAGACCGCCAAGCTGTACGACGTCACGAGCGTCACTGTCGCGGAAACATACGTGTCGCGGGGCAAGCCGGACGAGAAGGCACTGGCTGCGCGGCACTCAGGGCTGGAGTTTCACGCGATCTCCCACCCGAGCTCGCTCTTCGTCGGCTCCAACGTCACGTTCGACGTGCTCTTCGACGGAAAGCCGCTCGCGAATCAAGTGATCTCCGTCTACCGCGACCATGCGGGCGACTCGACGCAGCAGGCGCTCGCGGAACTGCGGACCGACGGAGCAGGGCGGTTCTCGTTCAAGCCTGACGCCCAGGGCATCTACCTGGCCATGACGCGTTACCGCCCCACGCCAGCGGCCGACAGTCAGAAGGGCGTCAGCTACACGTACTCGGCCGTGCTCGAAGTGACTGACTGAGTCGGCGTCAGCCCCACAACGTGGTTACTTCGTGGCGCCGACGCTGATCCTCACGCGCGACGCCGGGTCGAGCTTCGCTTTGTCCCTGTGCATCCCTGCTTCGCCGTTGTATGCAACGACACGTGTGCTCGATCAGCAGGGCAGCGCGTGTTTGAACCTGCCGGATTGCCGTACGTCTGCCACGTCGCGAAAGTGGCTGCCCGCAGGAGACTCGCGGGTACTGACTGTCACGTGCCCGCGTGTGATCCGAATGCCAACCGGCTCGAGCCGCGATCATTCAGAGCGAGTGGGGATCGACTGGATGCAGCTTCAGCGCGACATGGATGATCCGGCGATCGACGCGAGAATCCAGGGCAATCTGCAGATGGCCCGGACGCCGCAGATCAACGGCACGCCGGCGCTCGTCATCGGCAACCGCATGATGCCCGGTGCCATGGACCTTGCCCGACTCGAGGCACTGGTCGCCGAACGCAGGGACGCCATGGCACAGAAGACCGCTACGCGCTGACGCTCCTCATTTATATGAGCTCGCCGCCCACCTGGGCGGGTTCCTGCCGGCACAGTGAAGCTTCCGCTCGCGCGGTCGTCGTGGCGAGCGGACGGCTCCTCGTTCTTGCGGGCCGCCCGGCCCGACGTTCATGCCTCCTGGTGCCTTCCATCGTCCAATTCGGCATTTGGTGGCCGGGTGCGCCGAACCCATAATCGGCGCTGCTCGGTGCGAGCGTCGTCTTCAATCCACTCGCCAGCGTGAGCCATGCGCCTGCCTTCGACCCGGACACTCAAGGCTTTTCAGCTCGCCGCCCGATCCGGCAGCTTCAAGATCGCAGCGGCCCAGCTTTTTCTCACGCCTTCCGCTGTGAGCCACCAGGTCAAAGGCCTCGAAGAGGAGCTCGGTGTGCAGCTCTTCAGGCGCGGCGTGCGCGCGCTGACGCTGACGGATGCCGGAGCCAGCTACCTGGCGGAGATGGACGCTCTTTTCGAGCGGCTCGAGACCGCGACGCGGGAGCTTCGCACTCGCTTCGTGCGGGGCTTGCTGCGGCTGCGGGTGGCGCCGTTCTTCGCCAACGAGTTCCTGCTGCCACGCATTGCGCGGCTGCACCAGGTGCAGCCGCAGGTGGACCTGCAGATCGACACGGACGGCGGCAATGAAATCCTTCCGAAGGACGCCGATGTTTCGATCGTGTTCGGTTCAGGATCCTGGGACGGCCTGACCTCGCATCGCCTGCTGGAGCAAACTTACGTGCCCGCCTGCTCGCCTGCGCTTCTCGCAGGCGGGTCGATGCGTACGATCGACGAGCTCAACGCCCACACGCTTCTGGAACACGAGGCTCACCAGGATGCCTGGCGCCAGTGGGCCGAGTCCGCAGGGCTCGACCCGCCCCGTCCGCGCAACCGCATTCGCTTCGACTCGATGATCTCCATGGTCCAGGCCGCCGAGCGTTCGGCCGGTATCGCGCTCGTTCCAGCGCCGCTCACCGCCGAGAAATTCCGCACCAACGCGCTTGCGCGACCCTTCAGCCACGAACTGGCCACGTCGGACTGCTACTTTCTCGTTCATCGGCCGGAAGCGGACTCGCGCCCGGAAGTGAGCGTATTTCGCCGCTGGATCGTCAGTGAGCTGCCGGGCGCGAAAGAGTCGTAGCGGCGCGTTGCGGAGCGCCGATGTATCGGCGCCAGGGCCGCGATGGTGATCGGTCTCCTTTTCGGGACGGCCGTCCGGCATCGCCCTCGCGGGTTGGGTAACGGAGCGCATCGGGGCCGGCGGAACACTCTCTTCCGCTGCACACAGCGCAGATAGTGCCGACGGTTATCTGCACGTGAAGGAAATTCCCTTCACGGCGTGCGGGCAGGTCACTAGGCTTCGCGTCGTCGGCCTCGACGCCTCGAGAAACTGCCGGGATCCCCTCTCTGCGCACTTCTGCCCCGGCGTCGAGGTCGCCTTCTTCTTCGCGAGGTACCTTCCATGTCTCTGCAACTTGGCGATATCGCTCCCGATTTCTCGGCCGACACCACGGACGGCCCCATCCGCTTTCACGAATGGGCGGGCAGCTCGTGGGTCATCCTGTTCTCGCATCCCAAGGACTTCACGCCCGTCTGCACGACGGAGCTCGGCTATGTCGCAAAATTGAAGCCGGAGCTCGAGAAGCGTGGTGTCAGGGCGATCGGCTTGTCCGTCGACAGCGCCGAGGCGCACTCCCGCTGGAGTGATGACATCCGTGAGACACAGGGTCATGCGCCGAACTTTCCGATCATCGCCGACGCGGATCGGTCCGTGGCGCGACTGTACGGGATGATTCATCCCCAGCACGATGAGCTGTACACGGTGCGAACCGTATTCGTGATCGATCCGAAGCGGAAGATCCGGTTGACGATCACCTATCCCCAGACGACCGGGCGAAACTTCGACGAAATCCTGAGGGTCATCGATTCGCTGCAGCTCACCGATGCTCACTCCGTGTCGACGCCCGTGAACTGGAAGCCCGGCGAGGAGGTGATCATCCTTCCGTCGGTCAGCGATGCGGATGCGAAGTCCCGCTTCGCCCGGGGCTGGAAAGCGCTGAAACCTTACCTACGACTGACGCCGGATCCCCGCAGCTAGGAGCGTGTCCGAGCAATAGCCGCCTGCTGCGCCGTCTCTCATGGGGCATCTTGCGGCGATCCTTTCGCTCACATAGTCCCCGCTATGCGCGCGAAACGATCGCGTCAAGCTGCCCCGTGAGAGCCGCTCTCGCTACGGTGCCTATTACTCGGACACTCCCAGATATCGGCATGTCGAGGCGAAACGAAAAGGTGCCGCCGAGCATGAGAGGCAGCTATCTGCAGATGTAGCAATACCATCACCGCCGCTCAGTCCTCGCTCTAGACTTTTCCTCATGCACCGCGCGCGGCTCGCCCGCGTGAATCTCAAAGAAGAACGGAAGGTGCGAATTCGTACACGCGACTTCGTTCATCCGGCGCGCATGTCATCGCGCGTGGAGAGGCAGTCACGTGAGTCATCCGCCGTTTCCTTGGCACGCCGCTGACAAAAAGATATGAGCATCAGAAAATCATCACTCCTCCTCATGGCAGTTCCGCTGGCCGCCACCGTGAGCGCGCAGAACGCCTCGTCCGCTTCGGCAGACGAGGCTACGAATGCGCTGCAGACTGTCACTGTGACCGGCGCGCGAGTGGCGGGCCGCACCGTGCTGAACAGCCCGGCGCCGATCGACGTGGTGAGCTCCGCTGAGCTCGAGGCCACCAACAAGGCGGATCTTCTGGATGTCGTGAATACGACGGTGCCGTCCTGGAACACGCCGATGCGAGGAGGCACGTCCGGGCACGGCAGCATGGTGCGCGCGGCGCAGCTCCGGGGCCTGAGCCCGAACCACACGCTCGTGCTGATCAACGGAAAGCGCTGGCACAACACGGCGCTGCTGACTGCGGGCGGTCTCACCGGCCAGGCGCCGGTCGACATGGCTCTGATTCCCAGCGGCATCATCGACAGGGTAGAGGTGCTGCGCGACGGCGCTTCGGCGATCTACGGATCCGATGCCATCGCAGGCGTCATCAACATCATCACGAACAAGTCTGCGAGTGGCAGCGAGCTGTCGTATCGGCAGGGCGAGTACTTCAAGGGCGAAGGATTGACGAAGGTCATCCGGGGGACCACGGGGTTCTCGTGGGGGGATCGCGGCCACGTGCGACTGTCGGGCCAGTTCAACGACGCGGAGCGGACGGTGACGAACTCCGACGTGCCCGAGGAGTATCTGTATTACTTCCCGCTGGATGCGAACGGTCAGCCCGTCCTGCCGGTCACCGCCACGGGGGCGCCGCACGCGACGAACGGGTATCTGCTGCCGCCTGGCGCAACGCGCGATCCCAGGGAAGCAACCCGTGACAATCGCATCCAGCAGATCAACGGCAATCGCGAGAACACGCTCAAGAGCGGCACGTTCGACATTGGCCGCGAGCTCACCGACACGATCGACTTCTACTCGTTCGGCAACTATTCGCAGCGTGGAGCCTGGGCTCCGCAGAACTACCGTCCGGCCTACCGGGACGAGACGGTGCGTGCCATTTTCCCGGACGGCTACGCGCCCAAGGATGAGCTCGACGAGACGGATTGGGGCGGCATTCTCGGCCTGAAGGGGGCGATCGGGGCGGTCTGGGACTGGGATCTGAGCACGAGCTACGGTCAGGACCTCATCAAGTGGTACATCCATAACGACCTGAACCCCACGTATGGGGTGGACAGCAAGACGAGCTTCTTCATCGGCAAGCTGCGCTACACGGGGTGGACCAGCAACTTTGATCTGCGCCGTGCGATAGAAGCCGGCTGGCTGGCGGAGCCGATTCAGTTCTCCACGGGCGTTGAGTACAGGCGCGATGCGTACAGAAGATGGAACGGGGAGCCACAGTCCTACACTGACGGCGGCGTGAACGTTCTCGATGGGCCGAATGCCGGCAGAGACTTGCCGAGGAGCGTCGGCTACAGCCAGTCGCAACCGGGCTATCAGCCGGCAGACAACGTCGACGTCTCGCGGAACAGCTACGCGTTCTACGTCAGCGGGACAATCAATCCAACGCGTCGATGGGTGCTGGACCTTGCCACGCGCTACGAGGATTTCTCGGACTTCGGCAACACCGTCGCGGCCCGTATCTCGAGCCGCTACGAATTCACCGATCGATTCGCGATCCGTCTCACGGCCAGCAACGGGTTCCAGGCACCCGTGCTGCATGCGCCATCGTTCCGCAGCTCGGTGTCCTCGCCAACGTTCGTGACCCACACGCTGGCCACCACGTCCGCTGCGGGGCAGGCACTTGGCGCGACACCGCTGGAGCCGGAGAAGTCCCGCAACTACACGGCGGGGTTCGTCTTCGAGCCGCTGAGGGGGCTGCATGTGGCCATCGACGCGTATCGCATCGACGTCGATGGGCGCATCGCTGCGACGACGACGTTCGGCGAATCGCTGTATCCGGGCTCCGGCGCGTTGCTGGTGGCCGCCGGCCTCGCGCCGGCGGATCGCGTGAACTATCTGATCAACGCGGCCGACACCAGGACCCAGGGTGTCGATGTCACCGTGGAGAAGCAGCTGGACCTGCAGAAGCTGGGCGCGCTTCGCCTGACCGCCGCGGCGAACTACAACCACGCGACACTTCGCGGCGTCGCCGGTACGCCCGGCGTGCTGGCGTCGTTCAACATCCCCGTGTTCAGCAACGCGGACAAGAACCAGCTGCTGTATCTGTCCCCCAAGAGCAAGGAGATTCTCGCGGCGGACTGGAGGAAGGGCAGCTGGAACACGACGCTCAGACTCACGCACTACGGCGATATCCAGAGATTCGGCACACCGACCACGGTTGCGACGAGCGGGCCCTATGCCGGGCTGGTCGAGATTCCGTACGACATCGGTGCGTCGTGGGTGACGGACGTCGACGTGAGCTTCCAGCTCAACGAACAACTGAGCTTTGCCGCAAGCGCCAGCAACCTGTTCGATGTGAAGCCGGGCATGTTGCCCCAGCCGCTGGTCCAGACGAACCAGTACTACGCCTACGCGCAGAATGGCCCGCTCACGGGCGACGGCGGCTTCTATTCGGTAACCGCCCGTTATCAGTGGTGAACCTGCGGTCGAGTGGAGCAAACGAGTGAATCGAAGAAAGTTTCTGGCGACGGCGGGCGCGAACGTGGGCGCGCTGACACTGGCGGCGAAAGCGATCGAGGCCACTGCGCAGACGGCTGAAGCCGAACGCGCGGCTCGCGGCGCAGCGCGTTCTGCACCGGACGTCGCGGTCATCGGTGCGGGCGCGTTTGGCGGCTGGACGGCGCTCTATCTGCGCGAACAGGGGCATGCGGTCGCACTGATCGACCAGTATGGCCCGGGGAATGCGCTTGCCAGTTCCGGCGGGGAGTCCAGGCAGATCCGCGCAGGGTACGGGGACAGGGAAATCTACACGCGATGGGTGCTGCAGGCGTTCGATCGATGGGAACAGCGGCAGAAAGACTGGAACAGGAAGCTCTTCTTCCGCACCGGGGGTCTTACGCTCGCGAGCGAATGGACGGATTCGCTGACTCATACGCGCAAGGCTTTCGACAAGTACCGCGTGCCCTATGAGGTGATCGGGCACGACGATCTCGCACGGCGCTTTCCACAGATCAGCAGGGAAGGCGTGGAGTTCGGCTTCTACACGCCGACTACGGGAGTGTTGAAGGCACGAGAGGGCTGTGTGGCGGTGGCCCACGCCTTCTCGCAGAAAGGTGGAACGTATGTCACCGCACGCGCAACGCCCGGAAAGCGTCAGGGAAGGCGCCTGGAGACCGTATCGCTGTCGACTGGCGAAACACTGTCCGCCCAGACGTTCGTCTTCGCGCTGGGCCCCTGGTTGCCGAAGGTCTTTCCGGAGGTCCTGAAGAACAAGCTCCAGTCGCCCCGGCGCGTGGTGTTCTTCGTGGGAACACCTCCCGGTGATGAGCGGTTCACGTATCCCAACTTTCCGGCGTGGTCAGCGGGCGGGGCCTACGGATTCCCGAGCGTCGAGGGTCGCGGCTTCAAGCTCGCGCCCCGCATCGACGATGTGCTGGTCGATCCCGATCTGCAGGAGCGTGTGCTGACCGCCGCGGAGATACAGAAAGGACGGGAGTTCGTCGCCAGGTGGTTCCCGGCGTTGCGTAATCAGCCCATCGTCGAGGGCAAGATCTGCCAGTACGAGAACAGCGTCGACCAGCATTTCATCGTCGATCGCCACCCCGAATTCGACAACGTCTGGCTGGTCGGGGGCGGCTCGGGGCACGGGTACAAGCATGGCATCGTTCTGGGTGAATACGTCGCGAAGCGGGTGACCGGGCACGATGCGAGTCCGGAGCTTGCGGAGACTTTCCGGATCAAGGCGACAACGTTCTAGCGGCCGATCCACTCGTCCTCATATCCATTCAGAAAAAATCCTGCGCGTCTGATAGCTGACTGAGCGATACGCGCAATCTGGTTTCTGAGATATGAGAAAGCATCATGAGCGTGCGCTCTTGTTATGGCCCTGGGCCCTTGTGAGGCCATGCTATCGCTGCATAGAGTTCAACGGACGTTCAGGCTCGAGTGCTGTCGGTCTATGACTGTGTCCCGAGGGACCGTTCTCGCAATATGGAGCTGCGTGCTGTCGGGTGTCGCAATGGCCGCGTATTCGCACGGCGCGAGCGGGAAGACGGCCGAGGATGCTGTGGCGACAGAGGAGATGCCGCGTTCCAAACCGGTGAACCTGCAGGTGCTTCCGAAGGATATGTCGAGCGCAAGCATCGGCAAGCTGATGAAACGGTATTCGCAGGATCTCGGCGTCTCGTGCAGCCATTGCCACGTGGAGAATCCGCAAACGCAGAAGCTGGATTACATCTCGGATGAGAACCCTGCCAAGCAAACCTCACGCGTCATGATCGCCATGCTGAACGACATCAATGACAAGTATCTCGCGCAACTGGGCCGTGACGCGCGTTACTCGGTGCCCGTTACGTGCGGAAGCTGCCATCAGGGGCGCAGCAGTCCGCCCGAGTTCGAAGGGCGCTGGCGATGAATGAAAGGAAGGGCACCGCGGCAGGTTCGCATCACGTCGTGAGCAGGTCGCGTCTGCCCGTGCTGTCGCTCGCAATCGCGCTGACCACGATGCTCCCGGCTGATGCGCAGATCGCCGTGCGCAACCAGGGCTACATCCCTTACAGCGATGCGCCGATCTTCTACCGCTCCGGCGACATCGACGATCCGGTGGCGAGACTTCAGCGGCAGATCGTGCAGGGCAAGGCGAAGCTCGTCTATGACGAGAAGGACCACGGCTACCTCAAATCCGTGCTGAAGCTGCTGGATATTCCGGTCAGCTCGCAGACGCTGGTGTTCTCCAAGACGAGCTTCCAGTACCCGAAGATCTCGCCGCAGCATCCTCGCGCGCTCTACTTCAACGATGACGTCTACGTCGGCGTCGTGCACGAAGGGAAGGAAATCGAGATCGTGTCCTTCGATGCGCGGCAGGGTGCGATCTTCTACCTGCTGCACGAGCAGAAAGCGGAGAAGCCCGCCCTGGAGCGTGCGGAGCTCGACTGCACCCAGTGTCACATCGCCGCGGGAACGCGGGGTGTTCCAGGGGTGTTCGTGCGGTCGGTCAATCCCACCGTCACGGGAACCCTGGTGCCCGGTGCGCCGAGTTTCATCACGGACCAGGAAAGCCCATTCAGCGAGCGCTGGGGCGGGTGGTATGTCACCGGCAAGCTCGCCGATGCGTCGATGGCCAATGCTGCGGCAACTTCCGAGGCAGCCGGCTCGCCCGTGACACTCGCGCGGCTCGACAAGACTTTCGATCCGTCCGCTTACCTTGCGCCGGGCAGCGACGCGGTGGCGCTCCTCGTTCTGGGTCACCAGACGCAGATGCACAACCTGATCACGCTGACGAACTATAGAACTCGCATCGCTTTGCACGCGCTCGAGAGCCAGGCGTCAACGGCCGTCGGATCAGCGGAGGGCACACCCGCGGCTGCCGCCGATGCGCCGCTGCCGCAGAACACGCGGCGCCAGTTCGAACGCCCGGCCGAGCAGCTGTTGCGCTATCTGTTGTTCTCCAACGAGACGCCGCTTCCGAACCTCGACGCGAAGCAGATCATCGGCTCTTCCGCCTTCGCGCGCGAGTTCGCCGCCCGCGGCCCGAGTGACTCCAGGGGCCGTTCGCTGCGCGACTTCGACCTGTCCACACGGATCTTCCGCTATCCGTGCAGCTATCTCATCTATTCGGAGGCCTTCGACGCGCTGCCTGAGCCGTCCAAAGGCTACATCTGGCATCGCCTGCTGCAGATCCTGAGCGGCGAGGACGAAGACCCCGACTTCGAGTCCCTGTCGGCGCAGAGCCGGCGGTCGATCCTGGAGATCCTGCTCGAGACCAGGACGGGGCTGCCGCAGGAATGGCACGACTACGCGCGCTCGCAGGGCCTGGCCGTCGCGAACGCAATCGATCGAAGCGAACAGAAATCGCCACAGAAAGGAAAGCAGAAATGAGAACCTTCTTGAAGATTGCCGGGCTTGCCATCCTGGTGTCCGGCAGCGCTGCGGCGATTGCCGCCGAGAGCGTGGAGGGCCGTTGGGATGCGCAGCTCGTCCGCGGCGAGACGGCCATCCCCTTCCGGCTCGACATCTCCGGGTCGGGTCCGACGCTCAAGGGCACGCTCTACGACGGCTTCCGTCCTTACGAGAACACGACGAGCGCGAGCTTCAAGGACGGCAAGCTGGTCCTGAACCTGGAGCACTATCTCACCACGATCACGGCCACTTTCCAGGACGGCAGGCTGGTCGGCGACGTGGTCGCGCAGAATCGCGAGAGCCGCGCGGACTACGGCTTCGTCGCGACGCGGCACGTGGAGTCGCCCGCGGCCGCGGTCGATGCACCTTCCATCGCCGGCTCCTGGGAGATTCCGCTGGATGCGCCTTCCTCCAAAGGTGAGAAGGCGTTCCGATTCGTCGTCGAGCAGAGAGGCGCGGAGGTCGCGGCTTCGATCCTGCGCATCGACGGCGACACCGGCGCGTACAGTGGCACCTACGAGGATGGCAAGTGGTTGCTGAGCCACTACGATGGCTCACGTCCGGGCGTCATCGTAGTGACGCCGAGCGAGGACGGCACGCTGGAAATCCTGCAGGGCGGTGGTCGCTCGCGGCAGGCCGCTGCGGGCGCAGGCTCACGCAGCAACAGCTACGCCGAGTCCGCGCCGGACGGCCGCTATGCGCCGACGCTCGTGGCATACCGCCCTGACGTGGCGCGTGCCAGGGGCTTTCCCGAGCCTGCGAACTTCCTCACGCACACGACGGCGCGTGATCCGGACGAGAAGTTCGCGTTCAACTTCCCGAACGTGGACGGCAAGCTCGTTTCCAGCGAAGACCCGCACTTCAAGGGCAAGGTGATCGTGGCTGTCGTCACGGGCACCTGGTGCCCGAATTGCCATGACGAAGCGCAGTATCTGGTCGAGCTCGACAGGAAGTACCGCGACAAGGGTCTGTCGATCGTCGCGCTGAACTTCGAGGAGCCCGAGCAGCAGGCGACGCTGAAGCGCGTGCGTGCGTTCGTGAAGCAGTACGGCGTGACGTATCCGTATCTGATCGCCGGTGCCCCGGCCGAAATGTGGGAGAAGGTGCCGCAACTGGTGAACCTCAACACATGGCCGGCCACAGTGTTCGTCGGCCGCGATGGCAAGGTGAGGGCGGTGCATTCGGGCTTTGCTTCGGCGGCCAGCGGCCAGTTCCACGCGCAGCTGAAGAAAGAGTTCACGGAGCGCATCGAGCAACTGCTTGCCGAGAAGGCGCCTGTGGAACTGACGTCCACCATTCCGGCAGCGCCTGCCCGCGTTGCCAACACTCGTTGAACGGAGGGACCCGACATGAAATTCCTGTTCAGGGCTGCAGGCCTGGCCATCCTGCTCGCCGGAAACGTGCCGTTCGCGGCGGCCGGTTCTGCGGCCGATGCGGAATCCATCAGTGGACGCTGGGACGCGGTGCTGCTCGACAACGGGCCGCCTGTTCCCTTCCGGCTGGACCTCTCTGGCACGGGATCTTCGCTGAAGGGAACGTTCTACGACGGCTCCCGCCCCTACGAGACCACCACCAACGCCAGCTTCAAGGACGGCAAGCTGGTCCTGAAGGCCGAGCACTACCTGACCACGATCACCGCAACGCTGAAGGATGGCGTGCTGGTGGGCGACACGCAGCTGGTGGGCCCCGGATACAGCATCAAGTATGGCTTCCGTGCCGTACGTTACACAGCGCCCCCTGCTGTAGACGCGCAGAACGTTCCGGTGATCGCCGGCTCCTGGGAGATCCCGCTCGACTCGCCGTCGTCGAAGGGTGAGAAGGCGTTTCGTTTCATCGTGCAGCAGAACGGCGCGGAGGTCGAAGCGTCCATCCTGCGTGTCGACGGCGATACGGGCGCCTACAGCGGCACGTACGAGGACGGTAAATGGGTGCTGAGCCACTTCGACGGCCAGCGCCCCGGCGTCATCCAGGTCAGCGCGCGCAAGGACGGGACGCTCGACATCATCGCCCATAACGAAGCGCTGATTCGTGCCCTGCAGGGCAATGACAACAAGGGATACGCCGAGGAGCGTTATGGAGAAGCGACGCCGAAGTACATCGCCTATCGTGCGGACGTGGCACGTGCGAAGGGGTTTCCGGAGCCGGCGAACTTCCTGACGCACACGACGGCGAGTGATCCGAACGAGCAGTTCGCGTTCAGTTTCCCCGACGTGGACGGCAAGCTCGTTTCCAGCGAAGACCCGCACTTCAAGGGCAATGTGATCGTGGCTGTGGTGACGGGCACGTGGTGCCCGAATTGCCATGACGAAGCGCAGTATCTGGTCGAGCTCGACAGGAAGTACCGTGACAGGGGCCTGTCGATCGTCGCGTTGAACTTCGAAGAGCCCGAGCAGCAAGCCACGCTCGCCCGTGTGCGCGCGTTCGTGAAGCAGTATGGCGTGGAGTATCCGTACCTCATCGCCGGGGCGCCGGCGGAAATGTGGGAGAAAGTGCCGCAACTGGTGAACCTCAACACATGGCCGGCCACGGTGTTCGTCGGCCGTGACGGCAAGGTGAGGGCGGTGCATTCGGGGTTTGCTTCTCCGGCCAGCGTCCAGTTTCATGCCCAGCTGAGGAAGGAGTTCACCGAGCGCATCGAGCAGCTCCTCGCCGAGCGCGCGCCGGCCGGGGCGCAAACGTTGTCGGAAGCGCCTTCCGCCCGGGGCAGCGATTCATTGGCGCACAACCTGTAGCTGTCCCTTCCACGCATTTGCCTGTCCGCACGCGGAGAGTCGCGCCCGGTTGTCGAAGCTGGGCGCGATCAATCGCTCTTGATGTTCAGCTGGTGCCCAACGATCTGCTTGGCGGAGCCCTGGGGCGACCGCCTGGTCGCAGCCCGAAGGGGCGTGTGCGCAAGACGGCGCTCAATAGTGCGGTGGGTGGGGGGGCGGTAGCGCGTCAACGCACCGCCGGCATCCACGCCCATTGCGTTCCCCACCCGAATGCACGTCAAATGCGACCGCGGCCGATGCCGCGCATTCGTTGCCCAACCTTTCGGGGAGATCCATGTCAGGCCCGTCCCGTCTTACGGCGTTCGCGCTGCTGGGGTTCGCGTGCGTGCTCGCCGCCGTGCCCTGGAGTGTCACTCGCGGCCAGCAGGCCGTGGACTACAGCCAGGTCGAGATCAAGACGACGAAGCTCGCGGACAACTTCTACACGCTGGAGGGGCTCGGCGGCACGATCAGTGTGCTCACCGGGCCGGATGGCGTGCTGCTGGTGGACTCGCAGTTCGCGCCGCTGACCGACAAGCTCGTCGCAGCGATTCGCGCATTGTCGGATCGGCCGATCCGGTTCCTCATCAACACGCACCTGCACGGCGACCACACCGGCGGAAACGAGAATTTCGCGCGGCTCGGCACGGTGATCTTCAGCCGCGACCAGCTTCGCGAGCGTCTGCAACGCCCGGGTCCCGCACCCGACGGCACGCCCGGCAAGCCGGCGCCCGCGCAGGCACTGCCAACCATCACCTACGATGGGCCCGTGACGCTTCATCTGAACGGCGAGCAGGTTCGGTTGTTGCCCATCCGGGCGGCACACACGGATGGCGACACGCTGGTCAGCTTCCCCCGCCTCGATATCCTGGCGGTGGGCGATTACTTCCGCACGGTAGGTTATCCCCGCGTCGACCTGCGCAGCGGCGGCAGCCTGGAAGGCCTGCTCGCGGGGCTCGGCGAAACCATCGACCGCGCGGGTCCGAACACCCGGATCATTCCCGGGCACGGCCCAGTCACGAACCGCGATGGCGTGATCGCACAGCGCGACCTCGTTCTGTCCCTGCGCGACAAGATTGCGCCGTTGGTGGAACGTGGTTTGACGGTGGAGCAGGTTCTGGCCACCAGGCCCACCGCGGACCATGACGCCAAGGTGCCGCAAGGCCAGCAGACCGCGGAGCAGTTCATTCGCTGGCTGTATGAGGAGCTGAAGGCCGGCGTCTGATCGCTACACGCCTGCCACGTGCGCTGATGCGGGCGATTCCGCCGTCAGCTGTTCCCGCTGGAGTGTGGCGATCCACTTCAATCTGGGCCGAAGGCTGGCGCGACCGAGACAGCCGCGGCGCCATCAGGTTGCCCGTGCAGCCCTCGCATCCGTCCTGCGAGACGGCGTCAAATCCCGGATCAGTCGCCTCGTCCCCAGATAGAGTCCGAATGCGCTGGTCGCAAGGCCGCCGGCGCAGAGCAGGATCACGCCGATGTCCCACAGCGGGCGCTTGCTGTACCAGAACGCGAAATCGAGGCTGTGCAGCCCGTTGTAGAGCCAGCGTTCGATGCGACTGAAGCGATGCACTTCGGCAAGGAGGTCGCTCGTTGCCGGATCGATGTAGAGCCAGGTTTCGGCCGGGTCGTCGAACTTCACGCGCAGTACCGGCAGCGGCGTCTGCCGGCCGCGCGAGTAGTAGTAGGAGTCGTAGTCCTGCAGCAGCTCCTGCGCGGTGATTCGCACTTCAGGCAGGGCAGACCGAAGCCGGCTGACGATGGAATCGGTAGTGAAAGGGGCTGATCGCACTTGCAGGCTCTGCGTGTTGACGAGCCGCTGGCCCGGCTCTGCCCCGTGCGAAACGACGTACGGCTGATGCAGGCGCTCCAGTTGCGCCTCCGCGGCCGGCGCGGCTTCGGTGGACGCGACGGTGTAGTAGTGCTCCCCGTGAATGCGCACGAAGCCCACTTCCTTGATCGTGCGGCCTCCAGCGGCGCTCGCCAGTGCGGCCGCAACGGGTGTCTCGAAACGCGACAGATCCGTGGCGCCGCCGGTGAGCACGTCCCGGCGCACGTCCAGCCCCCGCGCGTTCGTCCAGTCGAATGGCTCCATCGACAGCAGGCCGCTGAACGCCCACGTGAGCACGAAGAGGCCGAAGAGCGCGCCGGAGATGTAGTGCCATCGCATCCATCCGCGATAGGGAATCGCCTGGGAGAGACGGAACGGCCTCGTTCGTCTGAACTGCGTGAATGCCAGGATGAGCCCAAGCACCGCGAGGGCACAGGCGAGGGCGGACAGCCAGACGACGATCTGGTACCAGAGCGGCTGATTCGTCCTGAGCGCAGTGAAGTACAGCCAGTGCGGGATGGTGCCCATCCAGGCCAGCGTTCGCTTCTGCCGCGTGGTGACCTGCGTGACCTCCGCGGTTTGCGGAGAAACGTAGAGTTCCGTTGCCGCTGCGTCGTCGGCCCGGAACTTGTGCAGCGGCTCGCCGCGCCGGTTCGAGAGCGTCCATTGATCCGGCTCGCGCAGGGTGCGCACGAAATGCAATTGCGCGGCCGGCCGATCGAGAAACCGGCTTGCTACGACGCCGGCAGCCGCGACATCGATCTCCTGAAGCACCTCGCCTGTATCGGCAAAGACAGTGGCCGCCGCCAGGTTCTGGAACCGGTAGGCGGGTCTGCCCATCACGGTGCGCAGAACGACGGTGCCGGCGTCGGAGTCGGCTCCGAGGCGTTGCGCAGCCTCGTGAGCGGAGAGGGTGACGCGCGACAGATCCAGCGGCGCCATGTGCTCGAGGCGCTGCTGCTGCGTGAGGCGAGGCATTCCCCCCGCATAGATCATCACGATGCCCGAGGCGAACCAGATGACGCACATCAGGCTGATGGCGATGCCGAGGTAACGATGACTCAGGATGATCAGGCGCCGCAGAATGTTCATGGCTTCCCGCACGGTCCGCTGCCGGAACGCAACGGGCGGAGCATCAAACGGAGAAAGGCGGCTGTCCACCCAAACGATGCGATGACTTCGCGCGGCGACCGATTTCAGCAGGCCCTGCGTGTGGCCGGCCGCGAGCACCGCGCGATAACGCCGTGCCGTAACGTTGCGTAACGTCCGGGGAGAACAGTAATTCCGTGGACGGATCGGGAATGTGCGTGGAGTCTTGCCTCTCTTCAGGGGGGAAACGGCGCGGCCGGCGAGGCATCGATGTTCGAAAGCGTGCACGAATTCAGTGAGTGGCTGGCGGGCACCGGTCTCAGTGTCGTCCTCCAGACCACTTCCTGGGCGATTCCGGCGGTGCAGACGGTGCACATCGTTTCGGTGGCGGCGGTCGTCTCCGCGACTTTTCTCGTGAGCCTGCGCATTCTCGGCATCTTCGAGCGCTCCCAGGCGCTCGCCGCGCTTTCAGGGCGCTTTCTCCCCTGGGTCTGGTATGCGCTCGTCGTGCTCTTCGTCTCGGGCGCCCTCCTCGTCATTGCCGAGCCGGGGCGTTCTCTCACGAACCCGGCGTTCGTGCTCAAGATGGTGATGCTGCTGGGGGCCGCGGGCCTCACGCTGCTCCTGCAGCGGCCCCTGCAGGCCGACGCGGCTTTCTGGGACGCGTCGAGCCAGCGGCGTGCGCTTGCGCGAACCATTGCAGTGCTGTCGCTCTCGCTCTGGTCGGGAATCGTCTTCGCGGGACGCTGGATCGCCTACGTTTCAGTCTGATGTGCCGATCTCCGCGGGAGGGGAAACGATGTTCGAGAGAATGATCGAGTGGCTCGACCAGACCGATCTCGCGCAGGCCATCCAGGCAAGCGCGCTGCTGTTTCCCTGGTTCGAGAGCGTGCACGTGCTGGCGATTGCCCTGGTGCTCGGCTCGATAGCGGTCGTGGACCTGCGCCTGCTCGGGCTGGCATCCGTCGGCCGGCCCGTCACGGCGCTGGTGCGTCAGGTGCTGCCGGTGACGTGGATCGCCTTCGCGGTGGCGGTGCTCACCGGTGCGGCCATGTTCGTTTCGAATGCCTCCCAGTACATGGGAAACTTCCCGTTCCAGATGAAGCTTCTGCTGTTGCTGCTCGCGGGCGTCAACATGCTCGCGTTCCACTTCATCACGTACCGGAGCGTCGGGCGCTGGAGCGAGGCGCGGCAGACGCCCTTCGCCGCGCGGTTTGCGGGCGCGTTCTCCATCGCCGTGTGGATCGGTATCGTCGCGTTCGGCCGCTGGATTGGCTTCACGATAGGCTTCTGAGAGCAGGGCACGGAGGGTTCCGCACGCAGCACGGTCTGGAACGGGTTGCGCTAGCGCGCTTTGCCGCGTCTGAAGATCAGCGCCAGTAATGCGCCGCCGACGATTGCCACCGCTGTGATGATCCCGCTGCGGATGAGGTCGAGCGACCCGAGCATCGCGAGGGCCGGCAGACTACCCGCTATGACTCCTATCGCTACGCAGCCTGCCAGTTTCCAGTTCATGCTCGAGCCCTCCGGGCGGTGCCGGTTCGATGTGTTGCCGTCCACCAGCTTCACGATACGGCCGCGCCAGAGCCAGCTTCCACCAAAGTTGAGTTGTCGCCGCCAATCGGCGCATCCAGCCCACGCCATCGGACAGCTCACCAGCCCCGTGCGGCCGCTTCAGCGGACTTGCCGAGCCACGCTGAATGTAGCAACATTCCTACATTAAAGGAGTTGCTGCCATGGCCATTACCACTCTCTCCAGCCGCGAGTTCAACCAGGACACCGGCCGGGCGAAGCAGGCAACCCGGAAGGGGCCTGTTTTCATCACCGACCGGGGCCGCCCAGCGCATGTCCTGCTCACGATCGAGGACTATCGAAAACTCACCGGCCAACCCGCCTCTTCGATGACATTGGCCGGTGCTCTGGCGCAGCCGGGCGTGGAGGACTTTGAGTTCGATCCGCCCCGGATGGACTGGCAGACGAGGCCAGTGGATCTCAGCTGATGTTCGTCCTCGACACGGATGTCATCTCGCAATTGCGCAGGCCCGCGAAAGTACATCCCAAGGTCGCCGCCTGGGCGGGGTCCACTCCCCTCGAACTGCATTTCATCTGCAGCATCACGCTCTATGAATTGGAGCTCGGCGCCCTGCTGATCGCGCGAAAGGATGCCGCGCAGGGTGCGGTGTTACGCGCCTGGATAGACGGTCAGATCCTGCCGCGCTTCTCAGGCAGGACCTTGCCGTTGGACAACGCCGTGGCCCAGCGCTGCGCCAGGCTGCACGCCCCGGACCCCCGACCCATGCGGGATTCGATCATCGCGGCCGCGGCGCTGGTTCATGGTATGACGGTCGTCACGCGCAACGTCGCCGATTTCGAGCCCATGGGCGTCGCCGTACTGAACCCCTGGGAATGGGATGCGGAATCAGAGGGCGGAAGCGTTACCTGACTACGCAGCCTGCCAGTTTCCAGTTCATGCTCGGTGCCGGTTCGACGAGAGAGGATCGCGCTAGAAGGTCAAACGCGCACCCAGGTATGCGCCACGCCCCGGCGTGCGGAACGTGAAGACCTCCTCATAGTCCTCGTCGAAGAGATTCTCGATACGTCCGTAGACCTGCACCAGGTCGGAGACCTTCCAGTCGCCGCCCAGGTTGACGAGCGTGAACGCCGGCAGCAGCACGCGGGGGCCCGCGACGACCGTCGTGAAGTTGTTGTCGTACGTGGAGCCGTTGTAGCGAACGGTGAGCGCAAGGCCCGCTCGGTCTCCCAGCGCACGCCAGCCGACGTTGAGGCTTGCGATGTGCGGCGGGCGGCGCACTTCCTCGACCCCATTCTCCTGTGCGTCGAGATACGTGTACGAAAGGTCCACGTTCCACGCATCGGAAGGCCGCGCGTTCAGGGCAACCTCGATACCGTCCTGGGTCGAATCGGTGGTGCGATTGGCCGGTGTCGACACGAAGCCGGGCAGGAACTCGGTGTAGATCTCGTCCTTCAGCTTGCTGTCGAAGTACGTGATGCCGATGCTCGCGCGATTCTCCGCGAAGCGCTGCTCCACGCCGATCTCCCAGCCGCTCGATTTTTCGGGCTTCAGGCTCGGGTTGCCGATGTACGAGCTCGGGTCGTAGCCGAAGAGCTCGAAGATGCCGGGGTTCTTGAGGCCCGAGCCCGCGGCGGCACGCAGGCGCGTGCCCGTGTCGAAGCGGTAGCTGCCCTGCACGCGGAACGTCGTTTCGCTCTCGAAGCGCTCGTTGTCGTCGTAGCGCAGGGCGGCGCCGAAGCCCAGCCGGTCGTTCACGCTGCCGTCGTATTGCACGACCAGGCCCTTGTTCGTGTTTTCCCGCTCGAGCATCTGCTCGTCCGAGAGGAAGGGGCCGCGGTTCTGGTACGTCTCGCGCTCGTAGTCGAGGGCGGCCGTCAGCGCCTGCCGGAAGGAATCGGAACCGAAGCGCAGTGTGCTCTCGTAGGAGTAGCGCTGCCGGGCTCCGTCATCGCCGTAGTCGAAGAGGCCTTCGGAGTAGCCGTCCCGCTTGGCATCAACGCCCTGCGCCGAAACGGCGTGCGTCCAACGCCCCTCGAGCGTATCGATTTCACCGCGCACCAGGGCGAACAGGGCATGGTTCTCGTAGTAGTCGTCGCTGTCGATGACGAAGCCGTACGTCGGGCCGGGGGTGAAGCTCTGATCGTTCGTATCCGCCTCGGTGCGGATGTAACGCACGACCGCTTTGAGTCTTGCGGTGTCGCTCGCGGTGTAGGTGAAGCGCCCGGAGGCGGCGGTATTCTGCGCCCCGACGTCGCGGGTCCCGAACCTCGAGGTCGGTACGCCATCGGTGTTCTGGTACCCCGCGCTCAAAGAGTAGTCGAACGCCCCGGCGACGCCGGCGGCGCGCGCCGAAATATCCGTAGTACCGAACGAGCCCCCCTCGATCCTCGCCCGCACTCCGGGTGCTTCCCGACCGCTCAGCGTGATGTAGTTGATCACGCCGCCGATGGCATCGGAGCCGTACAGCGCGCTCTGCTGGCCGCGCAGCACCTCGACGCGCGCGATGTCGTCGGCGATCAGGGTCGCGAAGTCGAACTCGCCGTAGTAGGGGTCGCTCGCCTCGATGCCGTCGATCAATACGAGCGTGTGATTGCCTTCCGCGCCACGCATGCGAACCTGCGTGAGGCCGCCGACGGTTCCCGTGCGGCTGACGGAGATGCCGGGTACGTCCCGGAGCACATCCGAGACGATGCGCACCTGCCGCTGCTCGAAGTCCCTGGGCTCGATGACGGTGAACGAGGAGCCGAGCAGATCGGCGCGCACGCCGTCACCTGAACGGGTGGCCGTCACCACCACTTCGCTCTGCGCCTCATCGTTCTGCGGCCTGGCCGCAGTCTGCGCGCAGAGCGCCGTGGGCACGAGAACGAGGCAGGCCGCGGTACCGGCGGACACGATCGAGTTGTTTTTCATACGCTCCCGGTTTCTTTTGTGGTTGTGGGTTTCTGTGGGTGGCAGGGCTACGGTGTGCCTTCCGGCCGGCGCATCATGATGACGGTGCCGGGCGTGTCGGCGGTCGTGGCGAACACGGCGGGGCGGGTGGCGCCGCCTTCCTTCTCCACGTAGTTCAGGCGGAACGTGGCGCCGCTCGTGGAGTAGATGCCGAGCCACACCGCGCCGCCGGCGAGCAGGAAATCGATCTGCTTCGGAATGGCTGACTCGTCGAGTCTGAGCGTGCCGGTCAGGTGGTTGCCGGAGGCCGTGTGCAGCTCGAACTGCTCGCCGGTGATGATCAGTCGCCCGCCCCTGATGACATCGAAGGGCTTGCCGCCCTGCTCGGCGGCCGTCACCGTCCAGGTGCCTGCCAGGCGCTCGAGGTCCGTCGTCGCGGGCGGCTCGGCCGCGGCCAGGCGCCCGACTGCAAGGCACAACCCGGCCACCGCGGATACGAAGAAGGCGGTTCGATTCATCGTAGAGTTCGCTCCAGACCGGCGCGTCGCCAGGGCTGTGAGTATCGACAGGCCGCGCGGGGTGGAAAAGTTAAGGTCCGCAACGCGCTGCCGCGGCAGCGTTACGGCACGTTTTCACCGGAAAAAGCCGGGGTAACGCGACGTTGATCAACCGTAAACATTGGACAGGGACGGGACCCGTGCTCACGATCGACGCCCGTAAACGCCGTTGCCGCAGATGCTCCTGAGCGCTTCCCACGCATGAGTCACACAGCGACCCGATGGCGCTCGAGCCTCGCCCGGCGGGCTCTCTTCCAGGCGCACCTCTGGCTCGGGATCGGCGTGGGGCTATACATCTGTCTCATCTGCCTGACCGGCGCCGCGCTCGTTTTTCGCATCGACCTGCAGCGCGCCCTGCACCCCGACCTGCTCCTGCCGACGGCAGGTGGCCTGAAGGCCAGTGCCGCCGATGTGCTCGACGCGCTGCGCGCGGCCTACCCGGCGAGCCGCATCGTGGGGGTCGACGCGCCCACCACGTCTCGCCCGGTCTACCTGGCGTATGTCTCGGAAGCGGACAAGTTCCGCACGGTGCTGATCGACCCCTACAGCGGCCGCGTTCTGGGCGAGCTGCCGGATGCTTCCGCTATCCGCGTGCTGCAGGATCTGCATTTCGATCTCCTCGCCGGGTCCACGGGCCGGCTCGTCAACGGCGTGGGGGCGATCTGCCTCCTGGGCCTGTGCCTCACGGGCCTTTTCATCTGGTGGCAGGGGCGCGCGCGCTGGAAGCGTGGTCTCGGGGTCCGTTGGCGCGGCAACCCCGGGCGCCGCGTCTGGGAATTGCATGGCGCCGTGGGGTTCTGGACGGTCGCCATCATCGTGTTGTGGGGCGTTACGGCGCTGAGCTTTACGTTTCCGAATGCGTTTCGGGGCGCGGTTCGCGCGCTGTCTCCGCTCACTGCCAACACGCTGCCTGTCTCCGCAGTGCCAGAGCAGGGAGCCACGGCCTTCCGCCCTGACTGGCGCACGATGATCTCCGCAGCTGAAGCTCGCATGCCCGGCCAGCACGTCGCCCGCGTCGTGCTGCCTTCGAGGGATCAGGATGTGGTGCAGGTGCTGTTCACGTTGCGGCAGCCGACACCTGCCGGCACGCGCGACTTCGAAGCGGTCTATCTGGATCAGTTCACCGGTCGGCCTGTCGAGGCGCTCGCGCGGTCCTCGAAGAGCGCAGGCGACCTGGTGATGGAATGGGTCGGTCCCCTCCACGTCGGGAGCTTCGGTGGGCCGGCCGTGAAGGCCGCGTGGTTCCTCCTGGCGTTGGCGCCTCCGCTCCTGTTCGTCACCGGCGCACTGACCTGGTGGCGTCGTGTCCTGCGTCCGCAGTTCCTGCGCCAGCACGCGCTTCGGGAGAGCACATGACGGAACGCCGCCTGGATCGTGACGACGTTCGGCACCTGCTGCGCAGGCTCGACTTCGCCGCAACACCCGCGCGCGAGCGGGCATTGCAGGGGCTGACTTCCACGCAGGCATTCGACGCAGTCTGGTCGTGGAACGACGCGCCGCCTTCGGACGAGCCCGGCTCCTTTTCGCGGGAGGCTTCCGTGGCCTTGCTGCGGCAGCACTGGCTGGCGCAGATGGTCGCAAGCCCCGCAGGCCTTCGGGACTCGCTGGCGCTGTTCGTGCACGGCCTGCACGGCAGCTCCTCGCAGGCCGTGAAGAACACGCGCGCAATTGCCGCACGCCACACCGTCTCGCGCCGCGTGGCACTCACGAGCGTTCCGGGCATCCTGCGCGCCCTGGTGTCGGACCCTTCGATGATGGTGCAGATCGGCATGAGCGGGCACGGCATCGATCGGGCCTCCGATCGGCCCGCGGTGCTCGTGCTCGATCACTGGACCGTCGGGCGCGGAGCGTACGACCTTCGCGACGTGGAAGCGCTGTCGCGCGCCTTGACGGGCTGGACCGTCGCGGCCTCCGGGGCCGCGGAGTTTCGCGAGGCGGAGTTCGACGCCGGCCCGAAAACGATTCTCGGCACGACGCAGGCGTTCTCCGCGTCGACGGCCATCGAGCACCTTGCACGCCATCCTCTCACCGCCCGACGCTGGAGCCGCAGCCTGATCCGGCACTTCGGCATCACTGATCCGGAGCAGCGTCTGCAGCGGCAAATGGAAGAAGCGTGGGCCTCGACGGAAGGCTCGATCCGAGAGCTGTTGCGCGTGATGGTGAGCTCCGAAGAATTCTGGTCGAGCCGGACACGCTGGTCCCTGATCAAGAGCCCGGTGCATCTGGCCGTTGCGGCCTGCAGGCAACTCGAGCTGCAGTCGCCGCCGCTCGTGTCGCTCGATCGCTGGCTTGCAGCCTGCGGGCAGACGCTGTTCGACACGCCAAACAACGGCGAGGGTGGGTGGGCCGACCAGGAAGCGTGGATTTCGCCGGCGGATCGGCTGGCGCTGCGCTATCAGCTGCCGCAAGTGCTCACCGGCGCGGAGCCGAGGGTCGGGCTCGTTTCCGCAATCGGCGATGCGCCTGCCAGCCCCGCCGCGCGCATCACCGCCGCCGTGCGTGACGTCGCGCCGGAGCATCTCATCGCGCGGCTCGATCCGGCGCCAGGTTTGAGCGTGCGCGAAGTGCGCACCGCGACGGCACGGGCGGGCGGCCGTGCCGCCGAGCTCATCGTGCGGCATGTGATGTCGACACCTCACTATCAACTGGCGTGATCGTCTCGGGGGGGATGCAGATGAAGCACGTGACGCGTCGGGATGTTCTGCGCTGGGCGGCGCTGGCCCCGGTTGTTCCCACACTGCTCGCGCAACGCGTGAATGCGGCAGCGATGCGCGCGGATCGCCACGATGGCCGCGTGGTCGTCGTCGTGAGAATGATGGGCGGGAACGACGGCCTGAATGCGGTGATTCCGGTGCGGGATGACCGGTACTATCGCGCCCGGCCGACGATTGCGATCGCGAGGCAGGACACGATCGCCCTGGGCGGCAGCGACTTCGCGCTGCACTCCTCGCTCGCGCGATTCCACGATCTCATGCAGGCCGGGAACGCCGGCATCGTGCAGGGCGTGGGATACCCGGCGTCCTCACGCTCCCATCTGCGCGCCACGGAAATCTGGGAAACCGGGTCCGTGACCGAGCCCGCGCCGGCCCACGGCTGGCTCGGCCGCTATCTCGATGGCGCGTGTGACTGCGGCCCGGCGTCCGCTGCCGGAGTGCAGCTGGGTGACGTCGCAGGGCGCACGCTGGCATCCGCTTCCCGCGCGGGCCGCCAGATTGGCCACCCGGACCTGCTGCTCCAGATGAACGCGGATGCGCTCGAGCGCTCGCTGCGTGCGGGGCCCGCATCGGCCGCGTTCGAGTCCCTCGCTGAGAATCAGCGTGCGCTGGCTGCCGCCACGCGCCAGGTCCACCGGGCCAGCCGTGGCAGCGGGCGCAAGTTCGACTACCCGGACACTGCCTTCGGTGCCGCGCTTCGCTGGGTAGGCAACATGGTCGAGACGGAATGCCCCACGCGCGCATACGCGCTGACCGTCGGGTCCTTCGAGAACGACGCGCCTTCATTCGATACACACATCGATCAGCTTCCGAAGCACGAGATCCTGTATTCCGAGCTGAGCCGCAGTCTCCATGCGTTCACCACGCATCTGGGATCGGCCGGGCAGCTCGAGCGCGTGCTCGTCATGACCTACTCGGACTTCGGGCGGCAGCTGTCCGAGAACCGGACGAGGGGCACCGAGCACGGCGACGCCAGTGTCCTTTTCTATGCCGGCGGCCGGGTCGAGCCCGGCCTGCGCGGCCGGCCGCCCGATCTCGCGGACGTGCGGGACGGGGGCCTCCGGCACCGCGTGGACTTCCGCGGCGTGTACACGGATGTATTGGCCAATTGGCTGCGGGTGGACGCAACCGGCCTCCTGGGCGGGGAATTCGAGCGTTACGCGATCGTACGTGCGGGTTAACGTTGCGGAACATCGACCGGCAACCGTAATTCGTTGGACATCGCGCACTTCCCGCGCAAACGATCGGGCGACCGGTTCATGCCCGGTCGCCCGTACGGGTTTGCGATACGACGGCCGCGATCGTCATTGTGTGCCACCGGAGCCCCTCTCCGGCACCCGGTGCGACGAGCCGCCGCCATCCAACGGCCACTCGATGGAGGCCGGAAGCGTCACGCACGCCGCCGCAACCCATCGCAGTCATTCGTGGCGACCGGGCTTTCGGTCCTCCGCACCGTGGGCCGCGGTGCAGTTGGGCCTGTGGGCGAGCGTTCCGCCCCATGATGATGGGCGGCATGCAGTTCTACGCATTCTGGACGCTGTGCGGACTTGCGGCAGTGGTGCTCGCCGCACAGGTGCCCGCATCGAAATCTCCGCTGCCCTTCGTGGCTCTGGGCGCAGCCGGCTTTCTTGCCGGCCCGCTCCTGTTCCGCGGCAGCGTCGCACTATCGGCCGCGTACCTCGGCGTCCTCGTCGTCTGTCTCGCGGTGATTCAGCTTCTACGGCCTCAAACCTGGATGGCCGCCGCGCTGGGCGCTGGCCTGATCGCTGCGCAAGCCGGCGCAATGCTGGCCTCGGAGGGCCTGCCTGTGATGCTGGCCGTGCTGATGACCGCCGTGCTGCTTGCCGTGCCGATCTCGCTCAGTGTGCGTCAGCCGCGCTTCGCGCCATCAGTGATTCGAGAAGAGGCGCTGTTGATCGTGCTCGTGCTCGGGATCGTGGTGGCTGCTGCTCCCGAAGTGGCGTCGGGTTGGGCATCCGCCGTCGCGCTCAACAGTGGCACGCCTGGCCGCGCCGGCTCTTCCATTCCGGCCTGGGCCCTGCTCGCGCTGGGGGTGGCCGCTGCGCTCGGCGGCGTTTCGAGGTTCTGGAGGCAACGTTGAACGTACTGGGTTCGCTCGAGAACGGGCTCTTTGCGCTGGGTCAGGTCCTGCGTTTTCCGGTGATGCTGCTGCTCTGGGGGTGTGTCATCGCGGCCGTGTACGTCAGCGCGGCATGCGTCGCGGAGGCTGTGCTGCGACGTCGGGAACGCAGCCGGTTCCGGTTGACCGCGTGGGCGGAACAGGGGGCCGTCGTCAAAGCGGACGACGCGCGCCGGCGCGAGCTCCCGGCACTCCTGCGCACGCTCATCGAGGACGTGCAGGCCCGTCTCGCAAAAGCGCCGCTCGCAAATGGAGACCTCGAGAACCTCGTTCTCGAACGCGAGGAGCGCTTGCGGGGTGGCGTGAATCTCGCGCGATCGCTGGTGCGGGTCGGGCCGAGTCTCGGCCTCATCGGCACGCTCATTCCGATGGGCGCATCGCTCGCTTCGCTGGCGAGCGGCAACCTCCAGGCGATGGCCGGCCAGATGGTGGTGGCCTTCACGACGACGATCATTGGTCTTGCGACAGGCACCGTGGCGTATGTCGTCACCACCGTGCGGCAGAAGTGGGCGGCCGAGGCGGTTCGCGAGCAGCGCTATCTCGCCGAACGCATCGCGTCCGAGCTCGCCGCTGGCGGCTGACCATGGGGCAATTCCTGCGCTTGCCGCCACCTGAGGCGCCTGAAGAGGAAGATCCCCTCGCCGGCATCGCGAACCTCTTCGACGTCTCCATCGTGTTCATCGTGGGCCTCATGATCACGCTGTTCCAGATCTATCGCATGGGCGATCTGGTCGAGGCCGACAGCGAAGTCACGCTCGTGAAGACGAACGCGCGGGGCGAGCGCGAGATCATCATCAAGAAGGGTACGGAGATCACGGCCTACAAGGTCACGAGCAAGTCGCTGGAGGGAAGCGGCGAACGGCTCGGCACGGCCTATCGTCTCTCGAACGGCCAGGTCATCTATGTGCCCGAGTCCGAGGGCGATGGGGCACCTTAGCGCCGGGCTGCTGCTGCTTCTGGCGGCGCTCGTGGTGCGCGCCGAGCCCGTGCGCGTTGCCTACCTCTACTCGGACGGCAACATTCCCGGCACGGTGCGCGCGTACGAGACGTTGCTCGCCGAGCGCCCGGATCTCGAGGATCAGGTCACCCTGACCTGCCTTGCGGAGTCGGTGTTCGATGACACAGATCCCAAGGCGCTGCTCGCGGCGAACACACTCGTTCTGGATGTGATGAACGAGCAGATGCTGGAGCGCTTCAACCAGAAGCACGGCGTGGATCTCATCGCGGAGGTGCGGCGTCGACGAGGGACCGTGCTCGCGGTGGGCGAAGGGCTGCTGCCCCGGGAGCGCTATATCGAAAAGGGTGTGCTGTGGGATGCCCGAGCACGGGCGTACTGGACGCACGCCGGCGCAGCCAACCAGCTCGCGCTCCTGAAGCTCGCTCTGACGAAGGCAGGGGTTGCGGGCCTCGGCATTCCGGAGCCGCAGCCCAGTCTCGATTTCGGCTACTACTATCCGGAAGGCCGCAGCGGTCACGTGTTCGCGAACTGGGAGCAGTTCGACGCCTGGCGCAAGGCGCGGGGCAGGGCGGGCGCCGGCAAGCCGCGGGTGGCCATCGGGTTCTACAAGGCGACGTACTACACGGGCGACACGGAGCTGCTCGACACGCTGATCGCCGAGGTCGAGAAGCAGGGTGGCGAGGCGATTCCCTACTTCGGCTACCCCGGTGCCCACGCCACCGAAAAGCTCCTGCTCGATGAGGCCGGCCGGCCCCGTGCGGAGGTGGTGCTCGGGTTCATCTTCAACTTCGCGGATTTCGAAGCCTCACGGGTGCTCGGCAAGGTCGATGTCCCCGTCATCAATCTCGTGAGCCTCTACGGCCGCAGCGAGAAGGAATGGCGGGCGTCGGCAACGGGGCTGTCGATGTTCGAAGGCACCTTCCTCGTCGCGGTGCCGGAGCTTGCGGGCACCGTTGCGCCGACGGTCGTTGGAAGCAAGGAGAAGATCCGGAATCCGCGGACAGGATTGACCGTCGTCGTCACACATCCCATTCGGACGCGCGTGACGATGGCCGTGCAACGCGCCTTGCGTTACGCCACCTTGCGCACGAAGCCCAATGCGCAGAAGCGCATCGCCGTCCTGTATTACAACTATCCGGCGGGCAAGGCGAGCATCGGGGCCAGCTACCTGAACGTGGCCGAGTCCCTGGCAAACATGCTGCAGCGGATGAAGCGCGAAGGGTACGACCTCGGCGACGCGGACCTGTCGGCTTCCGCGGTGCTGAAGGACATCACCACGAAGGCGCGCAACGTGGGCGGATACGCGCCTGGCGAGCTCGCCGATCTCCTCGATCAGGGCGGCGCGGTACGCGTCAGCCTGCAGGAGTATTCGGAATGGCTTGCGGCGTATGTGCCGGGCCTGCGCGAGAAGATCCTGAAAGACTGGGGCCCGGCCAGGCAGGCGCGTCTCATGTCCGCGCCGGACGGCGGGCGGGGCGGCTTCATCATCCCGACCGTTCGTTACGGCAACGTCGTGCTCATGCCGCAGCCGGCGCGTGGCTGGGGCGAGGACGCCGGGAAGATGTACCACGCGAAGGATCTCGCCCCTCATCACCAGTATGTGGCGAGCTACGCGTGGCTGCGCGCAGGGTTCAAGGCTGATGCGGTCGTGCACGTCGGCACGCATGGCACGCTCGAATGGCTCGATGGCAAGGATGCCGGGCTGTCCGAAGAGGATGCATCGGATGCGCTCATTGCCGACCTGCCCGACATCTACCTCTACAACGTGGACGTGGTGGGGGAGGGGCTCGTGGCCCGACGACGAGGCATGGCCGCGCTCGTCGATCACATGGTGCCGCCCTTCAGGAAGGGCGGGCTCTACGCCGAGCTCGCCGAGCTCAACGAAACCCTCAGCGATCACAGCGCGAACGAGACGAAGAATCCGCAACTCGCCGAGGCCTACGCGGCGCGGGCGCGCGAACAGATCACCGCGCTCGGTCTCGCGAAGGACCTGGGGCTCGATCCGGGCGCGCCGCTCGATGACGAGACGTTGCATGAAGTGCAGCATCACCTCACCGCGCTGAGGGAAGAGAACATCCCATACGGCCTGCACACGTTCGGACGCACGCCGGGGAAGCCGATGCGCGAGTCGACGATCGACGCCATCGTGAGCGCGGACCGCAGCCAGCTGCCGATCAGCACCAGGGTCACCGCGGAGGACATGGAGCAACGCATCGTCGCGAGCGGCACGGCGGAGCTGACCCACTTCGTGCGTGCGCTCGCGGGCCGTTTCCTGCCGGCCGGCACGGGCGGGGAGCCGATCCGCAACCCGGACGCCTACCCGACCGGCAAGAACTTCTACGGCATCGATCCGGACAAGGTGCCGAAGCCCGCTGCCTACTCGATCGGCGTGAAGCTCGCGGATGAGATGCTGGCAAAGCATCTGACGAAGCACGGCCGCTATCCCGAAAAAGTGTCGTTCGTCATCTGGGGCGACGAGACGATGCGGCACGAAGGCATTCTCGAATCCCAGATCTTCCACCTCCTCGGCACGAAGCCCGTGTGGGACGGGCGAGGCAAGGTGATCGGTGTCAGCGTGATCCCGCGCGCCCAGCTGCGCCGCCCGCGCGTGGACATCGTGATTGCCTCGGCCGCCGAAGGCATGTTCAACAACGTCACGCGCCTCATGGACGAAGCGGTGCAGAAAGTGAAGGCGATCGACGAGGCCGACAACCTCGTGCGCCGGCACTACCTGAAGACAAAGGCCGCGCTCATTGCGCGTGGCTACGCCGAGAAGGATGCCGATCGCTACGCGGGCGTGCGTATCTTCGATGAGCCACCCGGTCACTTCAACCTCAACACGTCGACCATCGCCGCAGCGAGCGGCACGTGGGATTCCGATGGCGGCATGGCGGACGACTACATCAACAAGCTCGGCCACGGGTACGGCAACGGCTTCTGGGGAGAAGCGATGCCGGATGTGTTCCGCCTCGCGCTTTCCGGCACCGAGCAGGTCGTGCACAGCAGCTCGACGATGCTCTACGGCGCTCTCGATAACGACGACATGTTCATGTACATGGGCGGCCTTGCGAACGCGATCCGCAACATCGACGGCAAGAGTCCCGAGCTCGTCGTCACCAACACGCGCAATCCCGGGCAGCCGCAGATGATGTCGATGGACCAGTTCATCGGCACGGAATTCCGCTCGCGCTACGTCAACCCGACGTGGATCGAGGGCATGAAGAAGGAGGGTTACGCCGGCGCGGGCGAGATGCGCGCTTTCGTCGAGTATCTCTGGGGCTGGAAGGCGACCGTGCCTGAGATGATCGACGATGCCATGTGGCAGGAGACGTTCCGTGTCTATGTCGAGGACAAACACGGTCTCGGCATGAAGGCGTTCTTCGACCGTGCTTCGCCGTTTGCCTACCAGGACATGACAGCGCGAATGCTGGAGACGCTTCGCAAGGGCTACTGGAAGACGGACGCCGCAACCGAATCGAAGCTGCTCGCGGAGTACATCGAGAGCGTGCAGACCCATGGCGTGGGATGCTCCGAGCACACCTGCGGCAATCCGCGACTGCTGGAGTTCGTCATCGAGCGTGCCAGGGCCGCCAATGTGCCAGCAGCTGCGATCGAGAGCTTCCGCGCCGCCATGGAAGCCTCGATCCGCCAGAGCATTCCCGTGGCGGCACGTGCTGCAGAAGCCTTTGTCCGGCGGAACGAAGCGCGCGCCAGCCAGGGCGCTGCGCCGGGTACGGCCCGTGGTGAGCCGCGGGCTGCCGAAGCCGCCCCGGCTCCCGAAGCCGGCGAGCTGCGTGGCTATCTCATGGAGCAGCAGCAGAAGATGGCGCAGGCATTGAGCCAGGGGCGCGCGCTCGTCCGTGACAGCCCGTGGGATGTGTTCTTCGTCGCCATTCCCCTGCTCGTGCTGTTGGCGATCTGGCGGCGGCGCCGCGCCCCGATGCTCGAGCGAAGGTCATGATGCTTCAGCGGCGCGCATGGGAGCACGGCCGGTGATGAACGTTCTGGCGATGGTCGCCAGCATCCTTCTGGCCTCTCCCTCGCCAGTGGCCGGGCCTCCGGCCGAAGTCAGTCGCAGTTCTGCGGGCGCTTTCGAAGCAAGCGTTGCCACATTCCCTGAAGGTGTTGCCGTCGCGTGGTACGACACACGCGCGGGTTACGCGCAGATCTATGCGCGGTTCCTCGACGCCAACGGACAAGCCTCGAGTGACGAGATGCAGCTGACGCACTCTCGACGTCATGCTTACGAACCGGATCTTCAGTTGCTGGACAGTGACTTGCTGGTGGCGTGGTACGACAAGCAGCAACGCACGGGCGGTCTGATTGCGCGCGTCGGTCGCTGGACCGCGGACGGCCAGGTTCTCTGGCAGAAGCGGCTCTCCAGGCCGGACCGCAATGGACGCAACCCGGTAGTGCGACAGGTGGGCGAGAGAATCTTCTGCGCATGGCTGGAGTCTGCTCGCGGGCAACGCCCGTGGGTCTGGACCATGTGGCTCGATCGGAATGGCCGGGTCATCACCCCCGCCAGGAAAATGGCACCCGCAAGCCGGACGACGTGGAATCTCAACGCCGCCATCGACCCTCTGGGACGAGCATGGGTGGTGTACGACGCACACCATGACACCCGCCGCTCGGAGCTCTTCCTGCTGATGACATCACCAGGTACCACGCGGCATGTGCGGCTCTCATCGGATGATGGGTTCGATTCGGTGTATCCCGACGTTGCGCTCGAAGGCTCCCGCGTTGCGTTGACCTGGTTCGACGAGCGGGATGGCAACAGCGAGGTCTACCTGCTGGTGGACGATTGGGAATCGATGCTGGCGAATGCAGGCGATGAGCTGCCCGGGACGCGCGCCCGGCGCATCACGCACACGCCCGGCAACTCGATTGGTGCTTACGTGGCGTGGAACGGCACTCAGGGCGGGTTGGGCTGGTGCGATGACAGCGAAGGGCAGTACGAGCTCTACTTCGAGCCCTTCGATGCCAGTGGCCTGCCCAGCGCTCCGCCGACCCGCCTCACGTACACCGAACGCTGGTCGATGATTCCGTCGATCACGCCCTGGCGTGAGGGGTTTGCCCTGGCGTGGAACGAGTACCAGCCCTCGACCGGAAGTGAAGCCCGATCAGCGGTCGTTCTATTGGGCGTGGGGCTGGCGCCGCGCCCACCGGTCGTTTCGACCCACGGAGTGCAGGACCCTGAAGAATGATCCTCTCCACACCGCGGGCCACGGCCCGTACCGCGGCCCGAGCTGCATCGGACGAGGCGTGATTGCACCGCCGAGGCGTACGGTTGCTGGTGCCTGCCACCGTAATGCAGGTCACGGAGTGCGTATGCGGTCGACCGAGCTCTTCGAAGGCGCGCTGGGGCGGAGCACACATGCCGCCACTTCCCTGCGAATTCTCCGTGTCCTGCGGTTGACACAACGACCGCTGCGCCACGCCGAGCTGGAGAACGCGCTGGCGCTCGCGCGACACGAGAGCCGCGACGCCTGCAAGTGGCTGGTCGAACACGGTTACATCACCAGCAGCTTGGCGGATCGCGCATCGGGCGCGCGCGCCACGCCGTGCTGGTCTCTCGCAGCCAAGGGGCACGAATGGATCCGGAGCGAAGACCAGCGACGTCCGGGTCGCAACGCGACGCGCGGCGCAGGGTCACGCAGAGCGTCAGAATGACGGTCACCGTTGGCGCGCAGGCAACGCGCATCTGAAATTCTTCTCGTCATCCGTGCTGCCTTTGCCCGAGTACACCGCTTGCTGAGGCCAGGGGCAGAGCGGCCGCGTGCGTGCGGGCGCACCCGGAGGATTGCTGACGACGATGCGATCGGGCGCGCGCCCCGTTTCGACCCACTTGTCGAGGGTCGAAATCGCATCGAACACGAAGGGCCCCTCGCCACCGGCACAGTGGGCCATGCCGGGAATCATGAACAGCCTGGCACCCTCTGCCTTCCGGGAGCCAAGACTCGCTGTGAGATCGTCATGGAACTTGACGGTGCTCATGGGCGGGATGAGGCCATCCGCCCATCCATGGGAGAGCAGCAGCTTGCGCCCGCCGCTGAAGAATGAATCGAGTCCGTTCGGCGGCACGTCGAGCTGTGCGCTCCCGGTCTGCATGGCGCGCGTCACGTCCTGGTCGTAGTCGAAGCTCCTGAAGTCCCAACCCGGGTTCTTGAACACCAGGCTCTTCATGTATGTCGTCGAAGCGCCGAACGGCTCGGGGCCGGCGGTCTGGAGCGCAAACATCATTTCACTACCGGGCGTGAAGCCGGGATAGATCTGCTGTCCCGTGCGGGGATTCCTCGGCCCCTGATAGATGGCGCGCAGCGCGGCGACCTGAGGGGCGGTGAGGCAGTCCGGCGCATCCTCGCCTTTGCATCGAAGAGCGGCGGGATCGAACCGGCAGCTGCCGGGTGCGGAGATGATGCCGTCCTTCACGCCATCGCCGGCATCGCAGGCCGCGACGGCAGCCTTGTGGACGACAGCGAATTTCGGCGGAGGAATGCCGCTTGCCGCGTCTTTCAGCGTGGCGTGACCCGTCCACAACGAGCTCACCATGAGCGCCACCATCGGGTTCGCCGGCGCCATCGACGAGATGCCGTCGTAATCGCCTGGATAGCGATAGGCTTCCATCAATCCCTGGCGGCCGCCGGTCGAGCAGCTCACGAAGAGCGATCGGCTCGCGTTCTCGTCGTAGAAGGCAGCGATCGCCGCCTTCGCCGCTACGGTCATTTCATGCACGGCGCGATGGCCGAAATCGACGAGCTTCTCGGGGTGGCCGGCCGCAAAGCTCGCATCGAGCGGGTTGCCCTGGTGCCCATCGTCCGTTGCGGCGGTGGCATAGCCGATGGAAAGCGGCGCCACCATCTCGAAGTAGCTGATCGAGCCCGCCCACACGCCGTTGCCGACGCCGACGAACTTGCCATTCCAGCCCGAGGCGGGCATCCAGACTTCGAACCGGATGTCGGAGTCCGCGGTCGGCCGGAGCGTGCCGGCCACGCGGCAGAAGGGAGGCAGCCGCGAGTACGTGCCGGGTGGTGCCCCGGGCATGCCGGAGCTGGCGCCTTCGGGTGGCTTGAAAGCGCCGGCGGCCACGCTCTGGGCAAGCGTGATTTCCGTGTGCGGAAGTTTCAGCCCCGCGAGCTGCTCACACTGCGCGGCGTTGGCGCTGGTGATCTGCAAAGGGGCCGCGCAAGCGAAGCACAGAAGCGTGAGATTCTGGCGATACATGTGAAAGCCTCACCGGAACAGCGTGCGCGCGCCGCACTGGCCCGATTCTAGTTGGCCCGCTTCACGATGCGCATCTTGACGGACGAGCTGCCGGACACGGTGCCGGTGCCCATGCGGGATCGGGGTCTGTTACGGGTTGCGCTGCAGGGCCGCGTTCGGTGATGCCTTCTCGACGCGAGCCGCATCGGGTGCGCATTCAGTCCGGCGTGCGCTCAACTTGCGAGAACGTGAGCAGGGACTGCAACGGCAGGCCGGCAGTCGCGAGTGCTTCCTTGCCGCCGGTCTCCCGATCGATGACGCACAGGGCTGCGACGGGCGAGAAGCCATCTGCTCTCAGCTTCTCGAGCGCATCGATGATGGCGCCCCCGCTGGAAACGACATCCTCGACGAGCACGAACCGCTTTCCGAGCAGCGAGGCGCCTTCGGCGTAGCGGCAGGTGCCATACGTCTTCGGTTCCTTCCGAATGAACGCGGCGGGAATGCCCGTGACCTGACTGAGCACCGTGACGATGGGGATGCCTCCCATCTCGAGCCCGGCCAGGACTTCCGTGCCTTCCGGCACGAGCGAGACCATTTCCTGCGCAATGGATCGCAGGAGCCCCGGATCGGCTTCGAACTGATATTTGTCGAAGTACGTGTCGCTGACCTTCCCGGATCGAAGCGTGAAACGTCCGGTGAGCCGGGCGCATCGCCGGATTCGGGAGGGGAGTGATGATGCCATCGGGATTGTGGTCGGTGCCTGAGTCTGCGGCTCGCGGAGCGCGGCCCGACGAAAAGAATAGCGGGAATCGAAGGTCGATGCGCGAACGCCAGCTCGCGAGGGGAGGTGCTGAATCGGTGCCTGCGCCTGACGGCGGATCAGCGAGGGAGATCGGGCCCGAAGGATTGGTACCGGCGGCGAGCTCACCGCCTGCATTCCGGATGGCGTGGCTTTACCCGCCGGAGGGATCACCGCCCCCGGCGAGGTGTTCGACGGCCGGCTCACGCGCGAGGGGGCTCTCCACGAACGCGCGGGCTTTCAGCAGGGCGCGTCGAGCAATGAACAATGCGGCGAGCGTGCGGGCGTCCGACACATCCTGACGCTCGAGGACTTCATCGAGGCGATCGATCGGCCACTTCACGATCTCGGGCGGTTCCGGCTCGTCGCCGGGTTGCCGGCGTGCATGGAGCGAGGTGGCGAACACCACTTCCATCCGGTAGCCCAGGATGCCGGGCGCGAGCGACAACGTGTACAGGCGCTCGAGCTTGCGCGCTGCGTACCCGGTTTCTTCCATCAGCTCCCGGTTCGCAGCCTCCAGCGCGGATTCCCCGTCCTTCATGCAGCCCATCGGGAAGCCGAGCTCGTAGCGCTCGAGCCCCACCGCGTACTCGCGCACGAGCAGAACGGTGGTGGGGTCGAGCAATGGCACGATCAGCACCGCCCCTGCGCTGGTGGGCCCGGCCACCCGTTCATATTCCCGCTCGCTGCCGTTCGCGAAGCGCAGCTGCACGGCCTCGATGTGGAAGAGACCTGAGCGTGCGGCCGTGCGCACGCTCAGGATCTGCGGCTCGAGGTTCTCCGGATGCGCTTGTGTGAGCTGGGCGCGCACGATCGCGTTCAGCCGGTGTAGGCCTTCGATCGCTCGAGGAGCCCCGTTCGCTTCCACTGCAGCTCGAGCGCGCCCGGCGTGTAGACCTTGGCGCCGCCGATCTGCTCCGCATACACCTGGTAGCGCGCGGCTTCTTCGACGAACAGGATGAGCTCGGCGGTCTTCAGAATGCCCTTGCCCCAGAAGTTCACGCCGCCGTTGGATTCGAGCAGCGCAGGCGGTGGCGCGAGCTCGGGATGCTTGTCCAGCCGCTCGCGGATCACGTCGAGCACGCTGCGGGTGCGGTCCAGGTGGTTCGGGATCTCGCGGGCAAGCAGGTGGCGGGCAGCGGCCACGTACAGAATGGGGAAGGGCTGGTGCGCGAGCGACCATGCTGAAAGGTACGAGGTGTGAACGTGGATGGCCGTGTCCGCGTCGAGCCGCGTTTCGTGCAGGATGCTGCTCTTGTTCTCCGAGAAGCTCGAGACACTCACCTTCGGGGACTGGTCGCGGGCGAGCCCGCCCGGGAAACGCAGGTTCAGCAGCAGGTCGCGGTCGGGAATGCGGTGCGTGACGTGAAACGTCAGGCTCGCAGAGAGCGTGCCGTTGTCGCGCAGGGTGTTGAAAGCGTGGACGGCATCGGCCCTCGCGCTTTCCACGTAGGAGGCCAGGTCATTCTCGATGAGTGAGTCGGTCACGGAAGAATCCTCTTGTGAGCGTCAGGCCGCCACGAGTGGCGACGATTGGAGTGAAGGAGCAGGCGTGAACGCGGGCTCGCGTGCCGCGAGCTGCCGGGCTTCGGCGAGCGGTTCGGAGACCACCCAGTCGCTGACGTCGAAGTCAGCTTGCAGGTAGCCCCAGTCGCGCAGGAAGTTCTTCTGGGCGCCGAGGCCAGCGATGTAGCGGGCGGTGAGCTTCGGAGTGAAGGACAGATGCACGTTCTCCCCGTGCGAGCCGAGGACGTCCTCGATCCGCTGCCCACCGTTCTCGCCGGCGAGCAGAGTCCTGACATCCTCCGGGTTCGCGGCCGCCCAGGCGGCCGTTCGCAGCAGCACGGCCAGGTAGCGCACCACGATATCCGGATGCCGATCGAGAAACGCACGGTCGACCGTGATCGGCCGGGGCGTGCCATTGTTCACGCGCAGCAGGGGGTCCGTCAGGGTGTTGATATTGATCACTTCGCGGAACCTGGTGTCCTTCGACAGGCGATAGCCGCGGGCGAATCGCAGAAACACCGCATCGACGGCACCGGACTCCAGCGCTTCCACGGTCGTGTCGCGGCGTGCCGGCGGCGATCCGCGCCCCGCACTTCGGGTCTCATAAGAGGGTGCGTCGATGTCCACGAACGTGGCGTCCCGGCGCGAGAGCCCGGCGAGCGAGAGCGCTGTTGCGAAGCCATGCTGGGCCGCGCCCCGCTGGAAATCGATCAACGCGTCCTGGTGGCGGGGCACGCCGAGGCGTTTGCCGGCGAGGTCCACGACACTGTGTATCGCGCTGTCCGCGCGCACCAGGATGCCCTGATATTCGTCGAGCCACGTGATGCCCAGAACAACCGTGTCCTGCCCGCGACCGCGCGCCCAGATCGGCGGGATGTTGCCGCCCTCGCGAAACATGCCCGACTGACCGTGGTGGTAGTGGGAGTTGCGGATCTCGAGACTCTCCGAGTCGCGCAGGGAGCTGAGCACCGTTCCGGCTTGCGCGAACTCGGCTTGCAGCCAGTTCTTGCGGATGGCAAGTGCGGAGGCCGTGGCCGCGCCACAGCGCGTATACCAGAGTTGCACGGGTGGCGAGCTTTGCACCGATGGAGGCTGGGTCATCGATCTCTCCGCAATGGCGACGTTGAATCCGTCTCGTTGAAGCAGGGTTCATGCCAACGCTGCAGCGATGTGGTGCGTGCCCATGCAATGCGCTGCGCACGGCAGGATTTTCAGCAGGCGCGAGTTGTCGCGTCCGTCGGTGACAAGCCGGTTCCAGATTCGAGACTGTTGGTTTCTACGCAGACCACTGCTGCCTGAGCCACACGCGAGCGCTTCGTCATTTCGATCCGTTTTCTCGTCATGTCGGCCGGTTTCAGGCGGGCGCAACACGCATCTCACGAAAGCCTTGAAAAACCGGCGGCGCGAGGTTCGCGTCGCTGCGCGCGATCGATTTGGCATGGATCGTGCTCTCGCCATCGCTCATCGCGACAACTCGTCGAAACACACTCAATCCATACGGGATACCGATTCTCATGTCAGCCAACTCTTCCATCCAGCGTCGCAACCTCGTGTCGAGGCGCGCCATTGCACTTGCCCTCGCGGGCTCTGTGACTTCGGGCGCCGTGCTCGCGGCCGATGCGGGCGCCACGGAGCAGGAAAGTGATGGGCTCGAAAGCGTGGTCGTCACGGCACAGAAGCGCGAAGCGCGGGTGCGGGACGTGCCGATCCCGATCACCGCGGTGAGCGGCGAGTCGATCCGTGACCAGAACGTCGTGCTGAACACGGACATCGAGCGGCTCGCGCCGAATCTCTCCGCGCAGGGCGGCGGCCGCACCGGCAAGCCACGCTGGTTCCTGCGCGGCATCGGCACGAACGATCCGAACCAGACGATCGAGGGGCCGCTGGGCATCTACCTCGATGAGGTGGTGATCGGTCTGCAGCGCAACCAGAGCTTCCCGCTCTTCGACCTGGAGCGCGTGGAAGTGCTGCGCGGTCCCCAGGGGACGCTCTGGGGCAAGAACAACACGGGTGGTGCGATCCACTACATCTCGAAGAAACCGACTTTCGAGCGCAATGGCTATGCGAAGGTCAGCTTCGGCAACTACGACGACCGCATCGTCGATGCTGCCGGCGGCGGCGCGCTCATCGAAGACAGGCTTGCGGTGCGCGCTTCGGTCTACGCCGAGACGTACGATGGCTGGGCACGCAACATCGTCCTCGACAAGGAAGGGCCGAAGCTCGAGGACTACAACGGTCGCCTGCAGTTCCTGGCGACACCGACCGAGGGCTTCGAAGCGCAGCTGATCCTCGGCTATCGGCGGGTGGAGCTCGACAACAATCCCAGCTACACGGCCGGTGGAACCAACGCTCCCGGCAGCGCCGTGACGCTGCCGACGCAGAACGGGATCATCACGACGGGCCAGACGCCTGCGCAGATCGCGGCCGGTGGTGGCTACATTCCCTCTTACGGCAACAACCCGGACGTATACAGCGACTACTGGGGCGGTGAGGCCACATCGCGTGACGAGCGGAAGAGCGCCACGCTGAAACTGAGCTGGGATGTGGGTGCGGGGCTGAACCTCGCCTCGGTGAGCGGCTTCAGCGATGGCAACAGCTCTTCCCTGAGCCTCGCCGGCGTGCCGGAAGACACCACGCTACCGCTCGTGAGCTCCGCGGGCCGGGACAGCTTCTGGCAGATCTCGCAGGAGCTGCGATTGAGCTCGCCGTCGGACCAGGATCTGAGCTGGATCGTTGGCGCGTACTACTACCGTCTCAAGGCCAACACGTTCACCCGCGGCGCGCGCTTCAACAACGGCGCGAGCCAGACGGTGCTCACGAATCGGGATCAGTACACCTCGTCATCCTGGGACCAGGATTCGACGAGCCGCGCGCTGTTCGCCAACACGAAGTACCGCTTCCTCGACGATGCGGCCGCGGTGACGCTCGGCGTGCGCTACACGCGCGAGGCGAAGGACATGACCGAGACGACGCTCGCCGTGACCGATACGCCGACGAACGGCGGCATCGTCGACTTCGCGAGCCGCACGGCGTGGTATCTGCCGGGCGCGATCAGCGGCGCGGGCAACTTCACGCCTCTGGAGATCTCGCAGAATCATCCGTGGAAGCGGTTCACTTGGGACATCACGCCCGAGTACCGCTTCAACAAGGACCTGCTTGCGTACGCGCGCGTGGCCACCGGCTTCCGCTCGGGCGGATTCAACCAGTCGATCAGCCAGCCGGCCGGCGGCGCCGCGCCGTTCATCCTGCAATTGAGCCCGGAGAAGCTCACCGACTACGAGATCGGCTTCAAGTCGACCTGGCTCGACGAGCGCGTTGCGTTCGACGTGGCCGCGTTCTACTACGATCTCGAGGACATCCAGCTCAACATCCAGCAGAAGGTGCTGCAGGCGGATGGCACCACGCAGACGAGCGCGTCGGGCCAGTCGAACGGCAACGTGCGGGGTCTCGAATTCGAGCTCAGCGCGCGGCCCGTCAGCAAGTGGTACCTCGCCTCGTCCCTCGGGCTGCTGCGATCCCGATACACGGACTTCGTCTACCGGGTGGGCTCGGTGACGCTCGATGCCAGCGGCAACGAGTTCTACCGCACGCCGCGTCGTTCGTTCCGCTTCAACTCCGACTATCGATTCGATCTCGGCAACAGCGGCAAGCTCGTGCTGGGGACGGACTGGTCCTACCGCAGCCACATCTTCCACAACGCGACGGTGCAGAACGACCCGGTGCAGGAGACGCCCGCGTACTGGATCGGCAATGCGCGAGCCACCTACTACACGCCGGGCGGCAACCTCGAGTTCAGCGGCTTCGTCAACAACCTCACTGACGAGAACGTGGCGTTCCTGAACCAGATCGTGAATGCCAACAACGTGTACCCGGTCAGCGTGGGCTCGCCGCGAACCTACGGCGTCCAGGCAATCGTCCATTTTTGACGGATAGAAGGAAACTCTCATGAGCCAAGACACTCCCGTGACCGCGCTGACGTACACACGCTGCCCGGTGCCGACACCCCTGGGGCTCGCCGCGCGCCAGGGCTGGTTCAACGAGGAATTCCGCGGGGACGGGATCGAGATCCACACGCTGCAGGAGACGACCGACCCCAATCTGCGCGAGTCGCACTACGATCATCATCTGAGCAATTCCTTCCGCCAGGGTGGAAACGTGCCGGCCCTCTGGGCGCGTGCACGGGGCGCCGACACGCGCGTCATCGGCCTCAACTGGATCGATGAGTCGCAGGTGGTTCTCTCGCGCCCGGACTCCGGCATCCTGGCGCCGCACGATCTGAAGGGGCGCCGCATCGGGCTGCCGCTGCACGACATCAGCATCGACCACGGTCGCGCGAGCGCGCTGCGCGGAGTGCTCGTCACCCTCGAGCAAGGCGGCCTCAGCCGCAAGGACGTTGAGCTCGTGGACATCGCGATACCGCGTGCCCCCGTCTCGGCAGGCTGGGGTGGCGGTGGTCGCGGCGGCGGTGGCTATACGCGGCTGGACCAGGCGCTTCAGAGCGGGGAAGTGGACGCCATTTTCGTGAAGGGCGCGCGCGGCCTGCAGGCGGCTCACGAGCGCGGCGCTCACATCGTCTATGACATTCGCCATCACCCTGATCCGAAGGTGCGCGCCAACAACGGCGCGCCACGGCCGATCACGGTGGATGCCGCGCTGTTGCGCAACCGTCGTGATCTGGTCGTCCGCTTTCTCACCCGCATCGTGAAGGTCGCGGACTGGGCGGCCGAGCACAAGAGCGAGACGGTCGCGTACATCGCGAAGGAATCGGGCTCGACGGACGAGTGGGTCCTGAAGGCGTACGGCGCGGACGCTCACCTGCATCAGGGCACGGACCTGGATCCGGTGGCCATCGCGGCGCTCGATGGCTACAAGAACTTCCTGTTCGAGAACGGATTCCTGGCAGCCAACTTCGACATCGGGGCCTGGATCGACCCGGCGCCGCTCGCCGAGGTGCGTCGCCTGCTCGAGCGCAAGGCGGCCTGAGGGAACCCACGAGACGTTCGCTTGCTGCCCGCGTCACTGCAGGTGCGCGGGCAGCGCTCGCACGGTGCAGACGAACCCGATGTGGCAGTACCTGTTGAAGCGCGTGCTCGCGATGATTCCGACGCTCATCGGTGTCATCACGTTGACGTTCCTCGTGACGCAGTTCGTGCCGGGCGGCCCGGTCGAGCACGCCATGAACCAGATGGATGCGGCCGATCCGCGTTCAGGAGCCGACAACAGCGCGCCGAGCGGGGGTTGGAGCTACGCCGGGCGGCGCGGCATCGACCGGGCCCAGGTCGCGAAGCTCGAGGAGCAGTACGGATTCGACCGGCCGCCGCTCGAGCGGTACTGGCTCATGCTCGGCAACTTCCTGAGGTTCGACCTGGGGGACAGCTACTTTCGCAATGAGAGCGTCACGGGGCTGCTGCGTGACAAGCTTGCCGTATCGGTGTCACTGGGGGTCTGGACGTTCATCCTGACCTATCTCATCTCCGTGCCGCTCGGTGTTGCGAAAGCGGTCCGCGCGGACAGCCGCTTCGATCTCGCAACCACGCTCCTCATTCTCGTGGGGTACGCCGTTCCGGGGTTCGTGCTGGGCGTGCTGTTGATCGTGCTGTTCGGCGGTGGCTCGTTCTGGGACATCTTTCCGCTGCGCGGGCTCGTGTCGGACAACTGGGACGAGCTCGGCTTCGCGGACAAAGTGACGGACTATCTGTGGCACGTGGCACTGCCCGTCACCGCATCCGTTGTCAGCAACTTCGCCATGAAAGCGCTGCTGACGCGAAACACGTTCCTCGACGAGATCAGGCGCCAGTACGTGCTCACGGCGCGTGCGAAGGGGCTTTCGGAGCGACAGGTGCTGTGGAAGCACGTGTTCCGCAACGCGCTGCTGCCGCTCGTCACGGGCTTCCCCGCGACGTTCATCGCTGCGTTCTTTACCGGCAGCATCCTCATCGAATCGCTGTTCTCGCTCGACGGCATCGGGCTGCTGTCCTACGAGTCGATCACGAGTCGCGACTATCCGGTGGTGCTCGGCACACTGTACCTCTTCACGCTGATCGGGCTCTTCACGAAGCTGGTCGGCGATGTGGCCTACGTTCTCGTCGATCCCCGCATCAGGTTCGAAGCCAGGGCAGCGTGACATGACGACCCGGACACCCCGTTCCGATTCCCGCGGCCGCAAAGTCTGGGAACGCTTCAAGCGCAATCGGCTGGCCTATTACAGCTTCATCGTCTTCGTTTCGCTATATGCGGTGAGCCTGGCGGGCGAGCTGCTCTCCAATGACCGGCCGCTGCTGGTGCGGTACGAGAACGAATGGTACTTCCCGCTCTTCAACGACTACCGCGAATCCGTGTTCGGCGGAAATCTGCCCATCGAGGCGGACTACAACGACCCCTTCATCCGGGAGCAGCTCGCGAAGGGTGACAACTTCGCCCTCCATGCGCCGAATCCGTACTACTACGACACGCTGAACTACTTCTCCAGCGCCGAGCATTTCCCGGCGCCCCCCTCGAGCGACAACTGGCTGGGGACCGATGTATCCGGCTACGACGTGACGGCGCGAGTGCTGTATGGATTCCGCACGTCCGTCACGTTCGGGCTGGCGCTGACGCTTGCGGGCTCGCTGCTCGGGCTCATCATCGGGGCGATCCAGGGTTACTTCGCCGGCCGGATCGATCTCGTCGCGCAGCGGCTCATCGAAGTTTGGGGCTCGATGCCGGAGATCTATCTCCTCATCATCTTCGCCTCCGTGTTCGACTTCAGTTTCTCGCTGCTGTTCGTGCTGTTGTCGCTGTTCGGCTGGATTCATCTTTCGGACTACGTGCGCGCGGAGTTCTTGCGCAACCGGCAGCTCGAGTACGTGACGGCGGCGCGCGCGCTCGGGCTGTCGAGCTGGCAGATCATCCGCCGGCACATCCTGCCGAACAGCCTCACGCCGGTGATCACGTTCCTGCCGTTCCGCATGAGTGCCTCGATCATGGCGCTGGCGAGCCTGGATTTTCTGGGGCTGGGTGTTACATCACCCGCGCCGAGCCTTGGGCACCTCCTGGCCCAGGGGAAGGCGAACCTCGATGCATGGTGGATCGCCGTGGCAGCGTTCGGCGTGCTCGTCATCACGCTGCTGCTGCTAACACTCATGGGCGATGGCTTGCGCCGTGCGCTGGATGCCAGTGCGTCTCGCGCGGCGGAGCTCGAAGCAGCCAACGAGCAGGCCGCGGCAGAAGCCAGCGTCATTCCCATCATGGAGACCGCCCAGCCCCGAAGCGGCCGCCCGCGTGACGTGCAGGCAGAGGTGGCGTGATGCTGGCGCCGGTCGTGCACGCACCGCTGCTGTCGCTGGAGAACGTCTCGATCTCCTTTGGCCGGACGCTTGCAGTCGATCGCCTGAGCCTGGACATCCAGCCGGGCGAGCGTGTGGCGCTGGTAGGCGAGTCCGGCTCCGGCAAGACGGTCACCGCCCTGTCGATCCTGCGCCTGCTGAGCCAGGCGAGGATTCGCGGCCGGATCAGGCTGCAGGGGGAGGATCTGCTCGAGAAGTCCCCTGACGAGCTGCGCCGCATTCGCGGCGCCGACGTCGCGATGATCTTCCAGGAGCCGATGTCGGCGCTCAATCCGCTGTACACAATCGGAAACCAGATCATCGAGACGCTAGTGCTGCATGAGGGGCTCGGCCCGGGCGCGGCGAGGGAGAAGGCCATTCAGCTCCTGGCGCGCACTGGAATCCGCGACCCCGAGCAGCGCGTCGATAGTTTCCCGCACCAGCTCTCCGGCGGGCAGCGCCAGCGGGCAATGATTGCGATGGCCATCGCATGCCGGCCGAAGCTGCTGATCGCAGACGAGCCGACGACTGCTCTCGATCTCACCATCCGCGCTCGCATCGTGCAGCTGCTGCTCGATCTGCAGCGGGAGGAGCGGAATGGCACTGGCGAAGCGGGCATGGCGATCCTGCTGATCACGCATGATCTGAATCTGGTGCGACGCTTTGCCCAGCGTGTGGCCGTGATGGAGCGTGGCAAGCTCGTGGAGACGGCCCGGACCGAGGACCTTTTCACCCGGCCGCAGCATCCCTATACCGTGCGGCTGCTCAATAGCCTGCCGGTGCGGGAGATCGCCCCTGTTCCGGACGCGGCACCCACGCTGCTCGAGACGAGCCAGCTGCGGGTCGAGTATCCCGGGCGGCGGCGTACGTTACGGAACCTGTTTCGCAGCGAGCCCTTCGTTGCCCTCGAGGGTGCGGACATCGCGCTGCGCGCAGGCGAGACGATCGGCGTGGTGGGCGAGTCGGGCTCGGGCAAGTCGACGTTGGCGCAGGCGCTGCTGAACCTGATCCCGGTGCGCGCGGGCGTGCTGGAGTTCGAAGGTGTGCGACTCGAGAAGCGTACACGGCGCGAGCGCAGGGCGCTGCGTGCGCGCCTGCAGGTCGTGTTTCAGGACCCGTTCGGATCGCTGTCACCGCGGCGGACGGTGGAGCAGATCGTGGGCGAAGGGCTCGCGCTGCACTTTCCCGGGCTCAGCGAGGCGGAGCGGCACGCAAAGATCGTCGACGTGCTGTCGGAAGTGGGACTGCCGGAATCGGCGCTCGACTCCTACCCGCACGAGTTCTCCGGTGGCCAGCGTCAACGCATCGCCATCGCGCGCGCGCTCGTGCTGGCGCCGCGCGTGCTGATCCTGGATGAGCCGACGTCCGCTCTCGATGTCTCCATTCAGAACCAGGTGCTGCAGCTCCTGGTGAGGCTGCAGAAGAAGTACGGGCTGAGCTACGTGCTGATCAGCCATGATCTCACGGTCGTGAAGGCACTGGCGCACCGGGTGTACGTGATCAAGGACGGGGTCATCGTCGAGTCCGGCGAGACCGAGGCGTTGATCGCAAGCCCGCGGCATCCGTACTCGCAGCGGCTCGTGCAGGCCTCGCTGTGATGGCGCGCGTGACACGGGCTGCTCTGCTGGTGATGGCCGCGGCCGTCGTCCTGTTGCTCGCACCGGTGGAGCAGGCGCGCGCCGCGCATGCGGTCGCGCTCTTCGGCGAGCCTAAGTATCCGGCCAGCTTTCAGCACTTCGACTACGTGAATCCCGACGCGCCGCGGGGCGGAAACCTGGTGCTGGCGGTGGTCAGCACCAACAGCGGCTTCAACTCCTTCAACCCGTTCTCGCTGAAGGGCATGGTGGCGCCGGGTCTGCTCGAGATGATGTTCGAAACGCTCACGGCCTACAGCCTCGATGAGCGGTATACCCAGTATGGCGTGCTCGCGGATGACATCCAGGTGGCGCCCGACTTCAGCTCGGCGACCTTCCACATCAATCCGAAAGCGCGATTCTCGAACGGCGACCCCGTGACGGCCGAGGATGTGAAGCATTCCTTCACGGTGCTCACGGACGGGCAGGCGAGCCCGCGTTTCAAGGCCTACTTCTCCGAGATATCGCAGATCGTCGTGCTGGACGGCCAGACCGTGCGCTTCGACTTCGCCCGCAAGGGGCGCGACATGTCGTTCATCGCGGGCAGCCTGCCCGTGTTCTCGCCCAAGTGGGGCACGCTGGCGGATGGCAGCAAGGTGCCGTTCGACAAGATCCTGCTGGAGCGCCCGATCGCGACCGGCCCTTACGTGATCGAGCGCGCCGACAGCGGCTCGAACGTCACCTACCGGCGTAATCCCGACTACTGGGGAAATGACGTGCCTGTCCGCCGCGGCATGTTCAACTTCGAGCGCGTGCAATACAAGCTCTACAAGGATCACGATACGCGCGTTGCGGCGTTACGCGCCCGCGAGTTCAACTTCTTCAACGAGACATACATGCGCTACTGGTGCTGCCAGTACATCGGCAAGCACTTCGACAGCGGTGAGCTCGTGAAGGAGGTCATTCCTCATCGCAACCCGCCTTCGATGAACGGCTATGTAGTGAATCTCCGCAAGCCGCGCTTCCAGGACGCGCGCGTGCGTGAGGCGCTGAACTACGCCATCGACTTCGAGTGGATCAACAGCAAGATCTTCGATAGCGGGTTCACTCGCGTGGACAGCTATTTCTCCGGCACGCCGCTCGCGGCTCGCGGCCTGCCGGGCCCCGACGAGCTGAAACTGCTCGAGCCGTGGCGCGAGCAGCTCGATCCTGCAGTGTTCGGACCGATGGTGGTGCAACCGAGCACCGCCCCGCCGGGCAGCCTGCGCAAGAGCCTGACGCGTGCGCTCGAGCTGTTCGCCGAGGCGGGGTGGCACAACAAGGATGGCGTGTTGCGCAACGCGCAGGGCGAGCCCTTCATCGTCACGGTCACGGGGACGCGTTCGGAAAGTCCCTTCATGGACCCGATCTATCGGAACTTCGCGAAGCTCGGCATCGTGATCCAGAAACAGCTCACCGACCGCACGGCAACCCGGAAGCGGCTGGACGACTTCAACTTCGATTTTGCGAGCGTGTCGTTGCGCGAGGCGCGCATTCCGGGGCCGGAGCTGTGGCGGAATCTGAATAGCCAGGATGCGGATGTGCCCGGCTCCGAGAATGCCGCCGGGGTCAAATCACCCGTCGTGGACGCGCTCATCCAGACACTGATGGATGCCGGCACCGAGCAGGAGCAGCAGACCGCCGCGCGCGCGCTCGACCGTGTGCTCATGCACGGCTACTATTTCATGCCCTGGCGATACCTGACCGATCACTACCTGATCTACAACCACCGGCTGCAGCGACCGAAGGTGCTGCCGCTCTTTTACGGCGCGAATGAGTGGGCGATCGCAACGTGGTGGGATGGTGGCGACGCTGTGCCGCCGACCCGGACCGCTGCGCGAGGCCGCCCGGCGCCTCACGACTGACCACTCCATGACACAGCCCCGTCTTTCCGAATTCGACATCGATCCGATCTTCCTCGATCGCTGGTCACCGCGCGCCTTCACCGGCGAGCCGATCGACGAGCGTTCGCTGTTCACCCTGTTCGAAGCCGCGCGATGGGCGCCTTCCGCGAACAACTCGCAACCGTGGCGCTTCATCTACGCGCGCAACGGCACGGAGCAGTGGCCGGCGTTTCTCTCGCTGCTTTCAGAGAACAACCAGCGCTGGGCGGCGAATGCGTCTGCCCTCGTGGTGCTGATCTCCAAGACCACGCAGGTGCGCAGAGGTGCCACGGAGGCGACACCGCTGCGGAGTCATTCGCTCGACTCCGGCGCAGCGTGGGCGAGCCTTGCGTTCCAGGCCGTGCGCCTCGGGTGGCGCACTCATGCGATCGGCGGCTTCGATCGGGACAGGGCGCGCGCCGTGCTCGATGTCCCCCAGGGCTACAACGTGGAAGTGGCCATTGCCATTGGCCGTCAGGCCGAGAGCGTCATCCTGCCGCCGGAGCTGCGTGAGCGCGAGCGGCCGACCCAGCGCAAGCCGCTGAGCCAGTTCGTGGCTCACGGCCGTTTCGCGTTCGAGGACTGAGCCGGGCATGCAGTCCGCCGAAAGCGTTCAGGCGGTGCCCCGGGGCTCGCTGGCGGCAGGCGTCCCGTGGCCGTCGGCGCAGTATCCGCTGCTGCGCTGTCTTGCCATCTACCGCGAGATGCCCGGGCGGTTTGCGCTGACCGCCGCGCTCTTCATCGTCGTCCATCTGAGCCTGGCCTGGCAGCAGTGGCTCGTGGGGCATGCCATCGACGAGACGAGGAGGGGGCTCAGCGCTTCGAGGCTGGCCGATGGAAGTGTCGATACCTCCGCCGCCTGGCACTGGATGCTCGTGCTCATCGGCGTGGCGCTCGCTCGCGGCGCGCTTCAGTACGCGGCCGGGTACAGCGCCATCATCATCGGCCAGGGGCTCTTGTCGATCCTTCGTGAACGCATTCTGGTTCACGTTCAGCGCCTGCACCTGGGCTATCACTGGCAGCACGGCATCGGCGAGCTCGTCACCCGCACGACGCGGGATGCGGACAAGGTGCGTGACGCGCTGGTGGGCTTCTGGCGGCAGCTCGTCGAAACCGTGCTCGTGGTGATCGCGGCCATCGGTCTCCTGCTGTGGTACGACCTTTCCCTCGGCGCGGTGCCGTTGCTCCTGACGCTGGCAGGCATCGTGATCTTCTTCACCCAGGCAGATCGTCTCGTGACGCTGGATCGTGCTGCGGGCGCCGCCTATGACCGGGTGAACCAGGACCTGTCCGAGGGCATCACCGGCGTGCGCGTGATCAAGTCCTTCGGCCTGGAACGAAGCCGCGTCCTGCAGTTCGGCGAGCAGGTTCGGGTGTTCGCGGAGCAGGCCCGTGCGGCGCTGGCGTACTCGTGCTCCAGAATTCCGGTTCCGCAGGCGATCGTCGCGCTGGGACATGTGTGGATTCTCGCGTACGGCGCGATTCTCGTGAGCACCGGCCGGCTGGAGGTCGGCGAGCTCGTGGCCTCCCTGCTGATGGCGACGACGCTCGTGTTCCGGGTCGAGAGTGTCGGCCGGGTCATCCGGATCTTCGCCGATGCAAGAGCGTCGGCCGCGAGAATCTGGGAGCTGCTCGATGCCGAGCCGGCGATCCGCGGCGGCAGCGCCCCGGTGCCCGCGGGGGCGCTGGGCTTGCGCCTGTCGAACGTCACTCTGAGCGCCGTCAGCGGCGGCACGCGTGTTCTGCAGGATTGCTCGTTCACCGTGGAACCGGGGGAGATCGTCGCGCTCGTCGGCGCGACCGGCTCCGGCAAGAGCACGCTGGCAAGCCTGCTGCCGCGGCTCGCCGACGCGGATCACGGCGTGGTGGCCGTCGGGTCGGATGCCGCGGGCTGGAGCGACGTGCGCGAGCTGGATCTGCGCGAGCTGCGCCGGCGCGTGCACGTGGTGCCGCAGGAAAGCTTCCTTTTCTCGGACACACTGGCCGCGAATCTGCGCGTTGGGGCACCGGACGCGACCGATGACGAGCTGCGCACGGCGCTGCAGCTCGCCGCCGCGGACGAAGTGCTCGCGGGACTCAAAGACGGCTTCGAGACTCGGATAGGGGATCGCGGAATCACGCTCTCCGGCGGTCAGCGGCAGCGCGTGAGTCTCGCGCGCGCCATCGTGGGCCAGCCGGACGTCCTCGTCCTGGACGACGCGACGAGTGCGCTCGATGCAGTGACTGAGCAGCGCATTCTCCTGGGCATCCGCTCTCTGCGACGCTCGCATGGGCACACCACGACTCTGCTCATCATCGCGAGCAAGCTGTCGACGATCCTGCTCGCGGATCGTGTCGTGATGCTCTCGGACGGCCGCATCAGCGCTGCGGGAACGCATGCGGACCTCGTGGAGCACAACGCGGCCTATCGCGACCTGCTGGGGCTGGACCATGCCTCCTAGCACGCGCAAGGTTCTGAGCGACATCGAGATCGAAGAGCTGCTTGCGAAGCACGCGCTCGATCGCAGCATGTTCAGCAGGCTCCTGCCATTGCTGCGCCCGGTGCGCGGGCGCGTGGCGGCCGTCGTCGCGCTGGAGCTGGTGCTCGTCGGGCTGGTGTTCATCCGGCCCTGGTTTCTGGCGACGCTCATCGACCATGGGCTCATTCGCGACGGGGAGGGCTGGACGCTCGACCGGATGCTGCTCGCCGGCCTCAGCGCCGGGCTCGCCTTGACCTGGCTCGGGCGGTTCCTGCTTGCGGGCGTGTCGCAGTACCTCGCCGGGTCGGCAGCCATTCACATTCTCAACGAGCTGCGCGTGCGCGTCTTCACGCACATCCAGGCGCTGAGCGTCGGCTACTTCGACCGCACCAAGGCGGGCCGTATCATTTCCCGCGCCGACCGTGACGTCGACAGCCTCGAGCCGTTGCTCATCCAGGGCCCACCGGAGCTGCTCTCCGCACTGCTGCGCTGTCTCGTCGCGTCGGTGCTGCTCTGGATGATCTCACCGACGCAGTTTCTCGCATTGGCCAGCATCGTCCCGGTGCTGTTCTTCGGGACGTGGCTCTTCAAGAGAGTGTCCCAGCGGAACTGGGCCCGTGTGGCGGAGAACCGAAGTCGGTTCACCGCGCATCTCGTGGAGACGGTTTCCGGTGTTCGCATCCTTCAACAGACGGTGCGGGAGGATTCCAATCGGAAGCGCTACAAGGAGCTGCTCACTGACTTCGATCAGTCGCTGATCCGAGGGAATCTTCGCACCGGCTGGTTTGCGCCGCTGACGGGCGTGCTGTCCACGATCGGCATCGCCGTTCTGCTCTTCACTGGAAGCCGCGCTCTCGCGCTTGGCGAGATCACGCTGGGGCAGCTCGCGCAGAGCCTCTTCTACGTGATGATGTTTCTCGGGCCGCTGCAGGAGCTGAACGATCTGTTCGAGCGGTATGCGACCGGCTCCGCCTCCGCACAGCGTATCTTCCTGCTGCTCGACACGCGGCCGGAGATCGAAGACCGTCCAGGCGCGCAGGATGTCGACCACGTACGCGGGGCGGTCACGTTTCGCGAGGTCGAGTTTGCGTACGACCCGGCCGCAACGAAACCGGTCATCAGCCAGTTCGACCTCCAGGTCGCACCGGGAGAAGTGCTCGCGATCGTGGGCCCGACCGGCCATGGCAAGAGCACGCTGGTCCAGCTCCTCACGCGCTTCTACGAAGTGCGGGGCGGCGCGGTGCTGATCGACGGCATGGACGTGCGCGACGTGTCCCAGTCGAGCCTGCGGCGGCACGTGGGCGTGGTGCTTCAGGACAACGTGCTGTTCAGCGGCACCATCCTGGACAATCTGCGGCTCGCCGTGCCGCACGCGTCCGATGACGAGCTGATCGCGGGCGTGCGCGCACTCGGCGCGGATGAGGTGCTGGAGCGGCTCGCGCACGGTTACCACACAGAGGTGGGGCCGCTCGGCTCGCATCTCAGTCACGGGCAGAGACAGCTCGTTTGCCTCGTGCGGGCGTACCTCGCGAACCCGAGCGTGCTCGTGCTCGACGAGGCGACGTCCGCCGTCGACGTGCATACCGAGCGCCGCATCCAGCGCGCGCTACGCAAGCTCTGCGCCGGACGCACGGCCATCATCATTGCGCACCGGCTCGCCACCATCCGTGAAGCGGACCGGATCGCCGTCATTCGCCACGGCCAGCTCGTGGAAATAGGCAAACACGAGGAGTTGCTGAAGCGCGTGGACGGTGCCTACGCGGCGCTGTATCGGGCGTACCAGCAGAGCTCTTTCACTGAGGGCGCGTCGGAGCCCGGCGCCGCGCCACGTCCCGAACGCGACGTGGCCATTGCATAGATCCCGACAGGAGCAGCGAACATGCCAATAGAGTTCTTCTGGCAGGCACCGACGAGCGGCGACGGGCGCTACGGGAACGCAACGGTGCGCAGGCGCGGCGAGCGCAGTCCGAAGGACGGGCCGCCGTTCACATCAGGCGTCAGTGACCCACGTGGCGCACGCTTCGACTACTTCGATCACCTCCATCAGATCGCGCGCGCGGCGGAGCTCTCGCGCTTCGATGGCATCCGCATTCCACATGACGCGGACGGCGATGAGTCCTGGATCGTCGCGGGTTACGTGGCGCGCGCCGCGCGGCGCCTCAAGGTGCTCGCGGAGTTCGAAGCGTCACGCGGCTCCGCGGTGTACGCCGCCAAGAACGCCACGAGCTACCAGAGGTTCAGTGGTGGCCGCTTCGCCTGGCAGGTCAGCCCGGGCGGCGATGCGTACGCGCGTCGCAAGGCCGGTGACTTCGTCGACGCGGCGGCCGTCTTCCCGAGAATAGAGGAGCTCGTCGCAGTCGCGCGTGGCGTCTGGGGAGGATCGCCCTTCAACTACAAGGGACAGTTCTTCGACGTGCAGAACGGCGGATTCCAGGGGCCGCTCGCCAACCAGCCCGCTCCGGAGGTGTTCCTGTCGGGGGACACAAGGGAAGCCTGGCGGCTGTCGGCGAGGGTGGCCGACGTTCACGTCTTCGACGCGGCTCCCACGGATCGGCTGCGCGCCGCGGCGGGTGAGCTCGCGGAGCTTGCGTCACAGGAAGGGCGCAGCGTACGTGTGGCCCTGCGCATAGACGTGGTCGCCCGCGAGACTGACGAGGAGGCGACATTCGACGCCGAACGCTTCCGGCAGCAGTCCGGTCGCCTGCCGGATGCATCGCTCGTCGGCAGCTATGCGAGTGTCGTCGAACGGCTGGGCGAGTACATCGATGCTGGCGTAACCACCTTCCTGCTCGCCGGTGTTCCGCATCTGGAAGAGGCATACCGCGTCGGCGAGCACGTTCTGCCGACACTACGCGCAAACATCGCAGCAGGCACGCGGCGGGTCGCGTAGACCTTCAGCGAGCGAATCGAAAGGAGCCGTGTCATGACCATCGACATCTTCTGGAGAATCCCGACCCACGGTGAGCCGAGCTCGCATCGCGCCCGTCGACCTCATCGCGGCGACTGGCTTCCGGGCGATGACACTCATCAGCAGCGCGGCCTCATCGGCAATGCAGATGATGGTTTCACGTATCTCGACTATCTGGCCGAGATTGCCCGCGCCGCCGAGATCTCCGGGTTCCAGGGTGGCCTGCTGCCTTCGTTCCCGATGACCGACGAGCCGTGGGCGATCTCCGCCTTCCTCGCGCGCGAGACGCGCACGTTCCGCTTCATGATCGCGTTCCAGCCCGGGTTCCTGAATCCCGTGACCGCGGCGCGCATGACCGCGAGCCTGCAACGGGCGACACGCGGCCGTGCGCTCTACAACGTGATCACCGGTGGCGGCGGCCCGTCGCAGCTGTGGTGGGGCGATTCGTTCGCGCACGACGATCGCTACGCCCGCACCACTGAGTTCCTGGATGTGCTGCAGGGCGTGTGGAAAGGCGGCCCGTTCACGTACAAAGGCCGGTTCTACCAGGTCGAGGAGGGCGGTCTGCCGGAGTCGCTCGCCCAGGAGGCGTTTCCGGAAATCTACTTCTCCGGCTCCTCGGATGCCGCGCTGGCCTCGGCGTCGAAGCACGCGGACTACTACCTGTCGTGGCTCGAGCCCTTCAACCAGCTGCGCGACAAGTTCAACCGGGTAAAGGAGCGCACCGATGCGCTGGGGCGCAAGATCAAGTGCGCCGTGCGCGTGGACATCGTCGCGCGCCCCACGGAGGAGGAAGCCTGGCGCGAAGTGCGGCGCGGCTTCGAGAACGTCGATGCACGCACCGCCGCCCGCTTCCTGAGCAATGCGCAATCCGGCGACTCGGTTGGCGCCAGCAGGCAGTACAAGCTGCTGCCCAGCACGCTGAACGACTACCGGGATTTCATCCTCGAGCCGAACGTCTGGTCAGGGTTCAACCTGCTGCGCGGCGGCCAGACGCAGGGCATCGTCGGGAGCTACGAACAGGTGGCCGAGCGTCTCGATGACCTGGTGCGCCTGGGCGCGGACGCCTTCATCCTGGCGAGCACGCCGCATCTGGAAGAGGCCTACCGTGTGGGCGAAGAAGTTCTGCCGCTCGTGCGCGGTCGCACGCAAGACGGTTCAGGCCAGGAACAGCCTGTTTCAGGCCGTGAGATCGAGCAGCCGGCCGTGGCTCTGAAGCGCGCATAGTCTGGCGTAGAGCCCGCCGGGCTGGCTGGCGAGCGCGGCGTGACGGCCGCGTTCGACCACTCGCCCCGCCTGGATCACGAGGATCTGGTCCGCATTCATCACCGTGCTCAGGCGATGGGCGATGATGACCGAGCTGCGTCCCCGCAGAAGCTGCTCCAGCCCCTTCTGCACCACGTGCTCGGATTCGGAATCGAGCGCGCTGGTCGCCTCATCGAGGATGATGAGCTCGGGGTCTTTCAGAATGGCGCGCGCGATGGCCACGCGCTGCTTCTCCCCGCCGGAGAGCTTGATGCCGCGCTCGCCGACGAGCGTGGCGTACTGAGCGGAGAGCCGCCGGATGAATGTGTCGGCGTGCGCGGCCCGCGCCGCGGACTGAACCTCTTCTTCCGTCGCACCGGGCCGGGCGAAGGCGATGTTCTCGCCGATGCTGTCGTTGAAGAGTGCCACGTCCTGCAGCACCACACCCATCTTCGCGCGCACGGAGCGCTGCCGGTACTCGCGCAGGTCGCGTCCGTTGATGAGGATGCGGCCTTCGGTCGGATCGTAGAAGCGCATGAGCAGCTTGACGATGGTGGTCTTGCCGCTGCCGCTGGGGCCTACCAGCGCGAGCGTCTCACCCGCGCCCAGGGTGAACGAGACATCCTGGAGCGCCGGTGCGTTCTTGCCGGGATACGCAAAGGTGACGTGCTCGAAGCTCAGCGTGCGAAGCTCGTCCAGCTCGATCGCGTTCGGCGCGTCCGCCAGCTCCGCCTCCACGTCCAGCAGCTCGACGAGCCGTTCAGCCGCGCTCTCGATGTCCCCGGTCTGATTGAACTGACGGGAGATCGGCTGCACCGTGTTGATGAGGTTCTGTGAGAGCGTCAGCACCAGCAGGATGTCACCGGTGGTGAACTTGCCGTGCAGCGCTCCGTAGGCCACTACCGCGACGGCGATGAACACCCCGAAAGTGTTGGCCACGTTCAGTGCCAGCCCGGAACGCCACTCGAGCGTGTGCAGTCGGCCGCGCGTGACTTTCCATTCAGCCTGAGTGTTGTCGTAGCGCTCCTTTACCGCCGATTCGCCGCCGAAGCTGCGCACGGTGGCGATGTTGCCGATCATCTCCGCCAGCAGCCCTGCCATGCGCCCGGCCTGCGCCTGCCAGCCGCGGCGATACGGCCGCGTCCAGTGCACCGTGCGGTACGAAATGTAGAAGTTGAAGGCGAGCACGCCAGCCATGACGAGCCCGATCGTGGGAGCCTTCCAGAGCAGCACGCCGACGATGAAGAACATCTGCAGGATGCTGGCCAGGACCCCTTCCGTCAGGGAGTTGAGCCACATCGTGATCTGCGTGATGGTGCCGAACCGGTCCATGATCTCGCCGGCGCGCGTCTTCTCGAAGTAGTCGATCGACAGGCGCGTCATGTTGTCGAACACGCGCTGGCGGAAGGTGCTCACCGTGTCGAGCCAGAGGTCGTCGGCCTGCTTGTTCTGGAGGGCGGTGAAGACGACCACACCGACGCGCAGTGCGAAGAACACCACAATGAGCAGCAGGATGGCGCGCGTCGCCTGCTCCAGCGTCACTTGCCCGGAGAACAGGCGGGAGATCACATCGACGATCGCCTTGTAGAGATAAGGAGTCGCCGTCCCGATCAATCCCATGAGCGTGCCCACGACGAGCACACCCGCGACACGGCCGCGGTACTCCGGAATGAACTGGATGGCGCGCCAGATGTTCTTCATATAGCGATGCGTCTCGGCAGGTTCTCGGGGTGATTCTGCAGGACCAGCACGAACCATGCCATTCACGAATATCGACATGCATCCGCGTTGCCCGCCATCGCATGCCTTTCGGCCGTGGGACCCGCGGTGCTCCGCGCCGTCACTGCTTCGAATTCAACAGATCGCGAAGCTCCGTGTTGCCTGCGATACATCGCCCGCACCACGGCGGCCATGACAACAGCTCCAATGGGCTGCGTCGCTGAGCAGCGCGCGCTGTCGTGTGCTGATCGAGGCTCACCCCGAGTCGGCTGCTGGAAAGTGGATTGCGTGGATATCACCAGAGCTGCTGAGCGAACGACTCGGGCTGATGACTTTCTCTACCGACATTCAGGATGAGCAGATGAACAATTGGCACTAGCAGCCTGCGATGCGCGTCACGACGCGTGCAGCTCGCCTGCGCCGCCTTCACGCGGTCCTCTTTCTGTTGCTGGCACAGCTTGTGCTCTGAATTGGGGCGTCATGTGTACCAGTGTTGGGCAACGACACTGGCGTTCAAATCAGTACAGCGCGACAGCGCTTGCTCGCGTGAGCAGCGAAGAAGAAAGACGCGCGGGCTCGTGAAAGAGGCAGTGTTTCGATGAAGCGTTCAGGCAGATTGAAGCGGTGGATGACGAGTGGTAGCGCAATTCTTCTCGGCACGACGAACTGTGCGGTGTGGGCCGATGACGCGGCGACCGCCGCCGATACCGCGGCGCCCGTGGAGGCAGCCGAAGGCGGCGACGCCGCTTCGGGTGTTGCGATCGTCGTGGTGACGTCACAGCGCCGCGAGGAGAACATCCAGCAGGTTCCGATTCCGATCACGGCGATCGACGGCAATACGATCAGCGAGGCCGGGCTCACCTCTGCCGTGCAGGTGGGCAACTCGGTGCCGAATTTCTCGGTGGAGCGGAACAATGGCCACGGCCTTCCCCGGTGGAATCTGCGCGGCCTGTACACCGGTGATCCGAGCGCGACGACGGTGTCACCCGTGGGCGTGTACTACGACGATGTGTACGTCGCCAACGTATCCGGCGCCAACCGGCCGTTGTACGACCTCGAGCGTGTGGAGGTGCTGCGCGGCCCGCAGGGAACGCTCTGGGGCAAGAACACCACCGGCGGCGCGCTCAACTTCATCTCGAGGAAGCCCACGTTCACCCCGGACGGCTTCGCGAAACTCGACGCGGGCAATTTCAACCTCCTGAAGTTCGAAGGTGCGCTCAGTGGCCCGCTCGTGGCGGACCGGGTGGCGGCGCGTGTGTCCCTGTATCGTGAAAGCCTGGACGGCTATGGCGTCAATAGCTACGAGGGCCGCACCCGGCGCGGGCAGCTCGTCGACCAGGCGGCGCGATTCCAGGTTCAGGCCGTGCTCAACGACGATGCGGACATTCTCGTGAGTGCGTACACCCGCCGCTACACCGCGGTCGGGCAGCTGGGGCGCGCAACGCGCTTCGGCACGGCGGCGGGCGGAGCGGATCAGCAAGGCTTCATCGGAACGCCGCTCGTATCGAGCGCGGACATCGAGAGCGCGAAGGTGCGCACGGAGCAGCCCGGGGCCAATGTGCGGCTCACGTGGAAGCTCGGCGATCTCGATTTTGTCTCCATCAGTGCATACGACGACTACGAGACGGTGCCTTATGGCGATTCCGACAGTGATGGCGGGCCATACGATCTGCAGCGGACCATCGGCGGAAGCACCGGTCAGAGCAGTCGACAGCTCTCGCAGGAGCTCCGCCTCGCTTCGCCGCGCACGGATCGATGGAACTGGATCGTGGGCGCGCACTACTTCCAGGAGGATGCGAGCCAGTGGGGCGCGACCGGCCGCCTGCCGGGCCCGCAAGTGCCAACGACTCAGCTCAACCGCATAGACATGACACAGGAAGGCGAGAGCTACGCCGTCTTCGCCAGCCAGACCTACAGTTTCACGCCGAAACTGAGCCTGAGTGCGGGTGTGCGGTGGAGCTCGGAGACGAAGAAGGTCGATCTCCTGCGCACGCTGACGAACAACGTCACGTTCACGGACCGCGAGCGTTGGTGGCTCTACGAATCGGTGGTGCCGCCCGCGAGCGGGTTCGTCGTCGCCGCGATCCAGAACGACCGCAAGACCTGGAGCGACTACACGCTCGACATCACGCCCCAGTACGAGATCACCGACAACGCGCGCGTGTATCTGCGCTATGCGCGGGGCTTCCTGTCCGGCGGATTCAATGGCAACGCCGCGGAGGCCGGCGCGGTGGGCGTGGTGAACCCCGAGTACCTGAAGGACTACGAGCTCGGCTTCAAGTCCGAGTGGCTCGACAACCGGCTCGTCTTCAACGTCAACGCGTTCTACTACGACTACGACGACATCCAGACGAACATCACGAGCCTGTTCAACAACAGCTACGTGTCCCGGCGCACCAACGGCGCGGCAGCGAAAGTGTATGGCACGGAATGGGAGCTCTCCCTGGCGCCTACGCGCAATCTGCGCACGTACCTCGCATATGCCACGCTTCACACGGAGTACACGGACTACAGGTCGGGCACGGATGACTTCACGGGATATGAGCTGGGACGGTCACCGAAATACAGCGCGATTCTCGGCCTCAACTACCGTATCCCGCTCAGCAACGGCAACGCGGTGGTCCTGGACACGAGCTGGCACCATCGCGACAAGCAGCTGATCGGCAACACGAACCTCGACCCGTTCTATACGGCGGAGCGGCGCACGATGGGCTCGGTGCGGCTATCCTACTGGCTGCGCGACGCCGATCTGCGGGTGACGGCGTGGTCTGACAACGTGACGGACGAGCTCTACGCGTCCAACGCCTCGCCGGGTGGCTACTCCACCCGAAACCGCACCTACGTCGAGCCGCGCACGTACGGCTTGTCGATCACGAAACAGTTCTACTGAGAGAAACGACACGTCCGGCCCGCGATGCGGGCCGGACACTGCTGGAGTCGAAAACATGATGAGAATTGCACGCACGCCGGGCCGCCTGTTGCTGCTCGGGCTTCTTGCTTCACCGGCCACCGCGCTCGGATCCGGGCTCGTCGATGATGAAGCGGCCGCGCTTCAGAAGAGCGTGGATGCGCTCGCCCCGCGCCTTTCCGCCGTAGCGCGGGATGTGTGGGGCTACGCGGAGCTCGGGTTCAAGGAAACCCGCAGCACGGAGAGATTGCAGAAGGAACTGAAAGCCGCCGGTTTCAAGATCGAGACAGGCGTCGCCGGTCAGCCCACCGCCTTCATCGCATCCGCAGGCAGCGGCAAGCCGGTGATCGCGCTGCTGGCGGAGTACGACGCCCTCCCAGGGCTTTCGCAATCCGCTTCGCCGGTGCGGCAACCTGTGGAAGGGCGGGATGCAGGGCACGCCTGCGGCCACAATCTGCTGGGCGCGGCTTCCGTGACGGCTGGTATCGCGCTGAGCCAGTGGCTGAAGAAGACCGGGCATTCGGGAACGGTTCGGGTGTATGGCACGCCGGCGGAAGAGGGCGGCGGCGGCAAGGTCTACCTCGTGCGGGAGGGATACTTCGATGACGTGGACGCGACGCTGAGCTGGCATCCGGGGGATCGCAACGGCGCCTCGCAAGGCACGAACCTCGCGATGGTGGGCGGCAAGTTCCGGTTCAGCGGCACGGCATCGCATGCCGCAGCGGCGCCGGACCGTGGAAGATCCGCCCTGGATGGCGTCGAGGTCTTCAATGTCGCCGCGAACTATCTGCGCGAGCATGTTCCGCTCGAAACCCGCATCCACTACGTGATAACGAAGGGCGGCGGCCAGCCGAACGTTGTCCCGGCCGACGCCGAGGTCTACTACTACGTTCGCCATTACGAGGCGGAAGTGGTCGCGGATGTGTGGGATCGCGTCAACAAGGCCGCTCAAGGCGCGGCGCTGGCGACGGGCACCAGTGTTTCGGTGGACGTGATCAGCGCGTACCGCAACCGGGTGCCGAACGACACGCTCGGGCGCATTGCTGACGAAAGCCTGCGCAAAGTGGGCGGCTATGAGTACACGGCCGAGGAGTCCGCGTTCGCCGCGCAGCTGCAGAAGTCGCTGCTCCGCAAAGTGCCGGCGCCGGATCCGGAGACGATCGAGCCGTATGCGCTCGACAGGAAGGGCAGCGCCTCATCGGATGTGGGCGATGTGAGCTGGGTGACGCCCACCGTCGGAGTGAGCGCAGCGACGTTCGTTCGTGGAACCTCCGTGCATTCATGGCAGGCATCGGCTACCGCCGGCACCAGCATCGGTACGAAGGGTGCGCTGGTAGCGGCCAAGACGCTCACGCTGACCGGCGCGGAGCTGTTTCTTCGGCCGGAGGAGCTCGTGAAGGCGCGCGCCGAGCTCGAAGAGCGTCGCGGGGGCGGGTTCCGGTACTCCTCGCTGATCGGCGATCGAAAGCCGCCGCTCGACTACACCGATCGGGAGTGACGCTCCGCGCGCCGCCCGGCCGGATCGAGAGGCCGGACGGCGTGAGCGTCCCGCAGAGTGAAAACCGTCGTCGGTGCTTGCGAGCCGGGCGTCGACGACGGTTGCCGGGAGGCGGGCCGACTAGGCAGCGCTCGTCAGGAGCGATCGGCTCGCTGCATGCGGGCTCGCAGGCCGATCCAGCCCGAGGTTCTCACGATACGTGCGGCCTTCGTACTCGGTGCGGAACAGGCCGCGCCGCTGCAGCTCCGGCACGACGAGGCGCGCAAAGTCCTCGAGGCCCTGCGGGCAGTACGGAGGCACCACGTTGAAGCCGTCCGCGCCCTGCTCGAGGAACCACTTCTCGATGATGTCGGCCACCGTCTTCACGGAGCCGATCGCCTGCAGGTGCCCGCGAGCAACGCGGAACCGCAGCACGAGCTGGCGGATGCTGAGATTCTCGCGCCGCGCGAGCTCGAGCTGCTGGCGGAAGCGACCCTTGCCGTTCTCTCCTTCCTGATACGGCAGATCCGGCAAGGGCCCGTCGAGCGGATACTTCGAAAGGTCGAAGCCGCCGAGCTCCAGGTGCGAGAAATCCACGCGCTCCTGCAGCTCGCCGAAACGGTCCTGTGCTTCCTGGTCCGACTCCGCGACCACGACGGAGAGGCCGGGGGTGATCTTCAATTGATCCGGGTCGCGGCCATACTTCGGCAGGCGGCGCTTCACGTCCGCATAGTAGGCCTGCGCCACGTCCAGGGAAGTGGCCGAGCAGTAGGTCATCTCCGCGACGCGCGCCGCGAACTCCCGCCCGGTGTCGGAATTTCCCGCCTGCACGAGCACGGGGTAGCCCTGGATCGGACGCGGCAGGTCGAGCAGGCCTTCCGAGGAGTAGTACTTTCCCGCGAACTTCACGCCGTGCGAGGACTGCGGGTCGTAGAACTGGCCGGACTCCCGATTCGGGTTGTCGAAGGCATCGTCATCCCACGTATCCCACAGCGCCTTCGACAGCTCCACGAATTCCGCGGCGCGCTCGTAGCGCTCCTCGTGGCTGCGCGGCGCGGCGATGCCGAAGTTCTTCGCTGTGTGCGGCGAGAACGAGGAGACGATGTTCCAGCCCGCGCGGCCGTTGCTCAGGTGGTCGAGCGATGTGAACTTGCGAGCAAGGCTGTAGGGATGCTCGTAGTTGATGTTGGCCGTGGCCACGAGCCCGATGTGTTTCGTCTGCGCGGCGATGGCCGACAGCAGCGTGAACGGCTCGAACTGGTAACTCACGGCGCTGCGACCGGTGAGCGGGGTTCGCTCGGCGGAGCGCCCGATGAAGTCCGCGATGAAGAACGTGTCGAACTTCGCGGCCTCTGCAACCCGGGCGGCGCGCACCCACCAGTCGAGGTTGGGCCGCCCATCGTCGGTGGAGCTGGGATGGCGCCAACCGGCCGGGTGATGGCCGAAGCGCTGCAGGAACACGTTCAGAACCAGTTGGCGTCGTTTCTTGCCGCTCACGGTGATCGCTCTCGATGGGCCCACGTTGCGGAGAAGCGAGCACGATCCATGCCATCGCTTTCCTGCGCGGAGAAAGCCATTGGCAGCCATGCGTGATGACGGGCTGTTCGGATATCAACATCCGGCGCCGCGCGCGTGCTGGCTATTGGTCAGTGCGGGTGCCGGCGCGCTTCGTTTCCCAGCGAAAGCGCGGGCACATGCATTGCACGTTCCTTCGGCACGCCGCAGGCGCCTGCGGCTCTACTGGAATGAGCATATGACGACTTCGATCGATCGCCGGCGGCGCGAAATGCTGAAGGGCGTGGGCGCGTCCCTCGCCCTCGCCGCGGCGGCGCCCCGTGCAGCCCGGGCAATGGACCGGCCTTCCAGGATTCAGCTCGGCGGGCATGCGGTGGCCAACGGGCCGAAGCTCGCGTTGTCCAGCTACACGTATGTACTGGACAAGCAGGGATGGCTGCGCGCACAGCTCGCGCGCCAGGACATCGAGCTCTCGTGGTTCGGCACTGCGCACTCCGCGACAGGGCCCATGATCAACGAGGCGTTCGCCAACCGCACCCTCCAGTTCGCGGTGTACGGCGATCTTCCGTCCGTCATCCTGAACGCGGGCGGCGTGCAGACGCGCATCGTCGTCCCGAACGGTGTGGGTGGCCTGGAGGCGTTCCTCGTCGTGCCGACGCAGTCGAAGGCACGCACGCTCGAGGACCTGAAGGGCAAGACGATCGCGGTGCACCGTGGCCGCCCCTGGGAGCTGCCGCTCGTGCGGCTGCTGGATTCCAGGCGTCTCACGTATGCGGATTTCAAGATCTACAACATGAACCCACCCGCGGGCATGGCCGCGCTCGTGGCGAAACGGGTGGACGCGCTGTTCACCACGTTCGATGCGTACGTGCTGGAAGAGCGGGGCCTCGGCCGCATCATCTGGTCCACGCGGCAAGCGCCGCTCGACTGGATACCGCGCACGGAGCTGTTCGCTGCCAAGAGCTTCATCGATCGCTATCCGGACCTCACGCAGACCGTGGTCACGGCTTACGTGAAGGCGGCGCATTGGGCCTCGCAGCCGGAGAACCGCGAAGAGCTGATCAAGGCGGCCTCGAGCGAGCGCCCCGAGAGCGTTCAGCGTCGCACCTGGGACGACGATTCCTTCGAGTGGAAGGACCGCTGGTCCCCCCTCTTCAACGACCACGTGTACGAGCACTACCGCAAGGTCATCTCGATTGCACGGGAGAAGAAGATCATTGGAAAGCCGCTCGACGCCGACAATCTCTTCGACACGCGCTTCGTCGGGCCCGCGCTGCGCGAGCTGCAGCTCACGGACTACTGGAAGCCGTTCACGGCGAAGGTGACACAGGCGAGGGGCTGACGCCCCGGCAGGCTGCTCAAAGACTGCTTGCGCCCGGGCTACGGATGGCCCGGCAAATCACGCACATTCCTGCTAAAGGGCTCGCAGATAGCGCTTCACCGGCCGGGCGCGGGCCTGCTCGGTGGCCGCGGCGAGGGGCGCCGGATCGATCCACTCCTCGATGGGGAAATCCTCACGGATGAAACCCTGCGCGAGCAGAAAGCTCTTGAAGGTGCGCAGGGCGTCGGTACACGCGGTGTTGATCACCGTTCGCTGTTGATGGTGAAGATCCGGGCCGTACGCCCCGCGCACCCAGCGCTCCGCGCTGCGTGTTTCCCGGCTCACGTAGAGGATCGTCTCGTCCGGATGCTGGCTGGCCCAGTCGCCGACGGCTACCACGCGCGTGAGGAAGCGCGCGACCACGTCCGGGTGCTCACGCAGAAAGCTCGCGTCCACGGTGATGGGGCGCGGTGTGCCGTGATTGACCCGCGCCTGCGGGTCTGCCTGCGTCCGGGCGTCGAACACGACCTGGGCGCCGGCCAGATGCATGCTTTCGAAGCCGCGCGAGCCCTTCACATAGATCGCATCCACTTCGCCGCCGGCCAGTGCCTCCACCACTCGATCGTAGCCCACGTGGCGGGCCGGCCCTGCCGCGCCCGAAGGCGCCGTGCCGGGCACGAAGACGTCCACGAAGCACGGTGCTTCGATATCGAGACCGACGCTTCCGAGGGCCACGGCGAAGCCACGCAGCGTTTCGGCGCGCCGCCAGTCGATGGGCCCCGCGCTTCGCGGCAGGGCGGCGCGGCGCCCGCGCAGGTCGGCCGGTGTGACGATGCCCGAGCCGGGCAGGCAGAGGATGGCCTGGAATTCGTCCACCCAGTTGAAGCCGATGATGCGCGTGTCGGCGCCGAGCGAACGCGCCCAGATGGCCGGCACGCTGCCGCCCTGGCGGAACGCGCTCGTCAGGTGATGGTCGAGATGCGATTTGATGAGATGAGGATCCGACGTCTCCTGCAGCGTGAAGACGCTGATGCCGTCCTCCGCGAACTCATCCAGGAACCAGCCAAGCTGCGCCGCGAGCCCGAGCGGGCTTGGGTGCGGATAGCGCGTGTACCACAGCGTCTTCGGTGCTTGCCTCATGATGTTCTTCGTCTCGAGTCCGATGGCGCTCGCGCAGGTCGGGCTCGCACACCGGGGCGCAATCGGTGTGCCACGGAAATTCGCAAGCCCGATCAAGGGCCGGCGAAGGCCTCAGGTTCGCCGGCCGGCAGCGCCCGCGCATCGGCTGTTGCCGATGCAGCAGGCGCCGCCGGGGATTGTAAAGCGATGGAGCTGGAGCGGGGGGACTGGATGCGGTCGTTCAGGGCTCCCTGCCCCAATGGGTTCCCGGTTCGTCGGGATCGGGCGCGGCTTGCGGGCTGTCGATCAGCGCGTGGCGCTTGAGCAGCGTGCGCAGAACGTTGCGCGAGATACCGAGCTCATGCGCGGCTCGCACCTGGTTTGCTCCACTGTGCTGGTATGCCTGCGTGACGATCATCCGCTCGAGCTCGTCGAAGAGATTCTCGTGCCGCGCATCCAGTAGCCGCCGCAGGGCGAACGCAATGTCCTCCAGCGGATCGCCTGCACGCGAGTCAGCGCGTGCCGGGCCAGCAGGAGCAGGCCCGGGTTCCACGCCCAGCTTCAGGTGCTCGGGGCGGATATCCTGGTCCGACGCGACGAGCAGCGCGAAGTGGATGACGTTCTCGAGCTCGCGGATGTTGCCGGGCCAGTTGTGCCGCTCGAGCGCCTCGATGGAGGCCTGCCCGAGAAACGGCCGCGGCAGCCCTAGCCGCTGGCTGTAGAGGCCGAGGAAATGATTGGCGAGCGGCACGATGTCGCCCTTGCGCTCGCGCAGGGCGGGCAACTGCACCTGCACGATGTTCAGTCGGTAGAAGAGGTCGAGCCGGAAGTGCCCGGCGGAGACCGCCTCACTCAGATCCACGTTGGTGGCCGTGATGAGGCGGACGTCCACCGGAACTGCACGTCGCGAGCCGATGCGCACCACTTCCTGTTCCTGCAGCACGCGCAGCAGCTTCACCTGCAGGCGCAGCGGCAGATCGCCGATTTCATCCAGGAACAGCGTGCCGTTGTTGGCCGCTTCGAACCAGCCCTCGCGGCGTGACGTAGCACCGGTGAACGAGCCGGCTTCGTGGCCGAAGAGCTCGCTCTCGGCGAGCTGCTCCGTGATGGCTCCGCAATTCACTGCGAGGAAGGGGCCCGTGCGCCCGCTCAGCCGATGGATGTGGCGCGCCACGAGCTCCTTCCCGGTGCCTGTCTCGCCGCGGATGAGCACCGGGGCGTCGCTCGGAGCGGTGCGCTCCAGCAGCGTGAGCAGCGCACGGGAAGCCGGGTCCGCGAACACGAGAGACTTCGCGCGGCCGGCCGTTCCTCCGCCATCCTGCGATTGCAGGATGATCGGCACGGCTGTCGCGCCCGTGTTCCCCGCCGATGACATGTGCGATTCCTCTGAGGAGAGGGGCACCGAGCGTAGAGGAGTTGTCGCGCCTCGCAAAATAGCGATTCACTATGCCGACCATCATAATGGTTGCGAGCGAAAACGAGGCACTCGCTGCGTTACCGGCTTGATACCGGCTGCTGAATTCGCATCAGCATGACCTGCGAATGACGCACTCATTGTGGCTTTCGGTGCAGTGCCGCTTGGGCCATCACGATGAAGGGCGCACTACGAGCGGTCAGATAAGGTGCGTCTGCACCGAACCGGGAATGGCGCGCCGTTTGCACGAGGCCGCGGATCGATTTCAGCAAGCGTGTCAGGTGAGTGCGTGGTGAACGGATTGCGGGCCCGGCTGCAGCAGCTTCAGGCAGATGCGCGGGACGGCAGTTCGACGTACACGGGTGCCGTGTCACCCGCGCATAACCACCTCACCGTAGCCGAAACCCCCGAAGTGGCTTCGCGCCCGGTCGCGCTTCGCATCCGCGGCGTCGGCAAGACGTACCCGCTCGAGAAGACGACACTGGAAGTGCTCGCGTCGATCGATCTCGACGTGGCCGAAGGAGAGTTCATCTCCATCGTGGGTGCCAGCGGCTGCGGAAAATCCACGCTCCTCAGGCTGCTTGCCGGCCTCGAGAGCCAGTACGAAGGGACGCTCCTGTATCGCGGCGAGCCCATCCGCGCCCCTGATCTGAGCCGCGGAATCGTCTTTCAGGAGCATCGGCTCCTGCCATGGCTCACCGTCGAACAGAACATCGCGCTCGCGTTCTCGTCCACGGATGTTCCGGCGGCGGAGCGCAGAAAGCGGGTGGCCGAGGTCATCGCGACCGTGAGGCTCGAAGCCTTCGCGAAGGTGTATCCGCACCAGATCTCGGGCGGCATGTCACAGCGCGTCGCCATTGCGCGCGCGCTCGTCGTGCGCCCTCAGCTCCTGCTGCTCGACGAGCCTTTCGGCGCGCTGGATGCGCTCACGAGGTTGAAGTTGCAGCAGGAGCTGCAGCGGCTCTGGGAACGCGATGGCCTGACAACGATCCTCGTAACGCATGATGTGGAAGAGGCGGTGTTCCTGGGCGACCGCATTGTCGTCATGGACTCCCGCCCGGGGCGCATCCGGCGCGAGGTGGCCGTGCCGCTCGGGCGACCGCGTGTGCGCTCATCCCCGGAGTTCCAGCGCATCAAGGAAGACGTGATGCAGGATTTCACGGACGGCAGCCCGTGAAGGCGCTGGGGGTCGTCGCGCCGTTCGCGTTGCTGTTGGGTGCATGGTTCTGGGTGACTCACCAGGGCGTGTTTCCGCCGGAGCTGCTGGTGCCGCCCCTGCAGGTGGCCCACACGCTGCTCGAGCTCCTGCGCTCCGACGAGCTGGGAATGCACCTCACGGTGAGTCTGCAGCGGCTGGCGTCCGGTGTCGGCATCGGCAGCGTGACCGGCGTGCTGTTCGGCTTGGTGATGGCGGTGTCGCGGACGTTCGAGGGCTACACGCGGCCGCTCTTCGACATGGTGCGGCAGGTGCCGGCCGTGGCGCTTATCCCGGCGTTCATCCTCCTCTTCGGGATCGGCGAGACCTTCAAGGTGCTCATCATCGTGAAGGCGGCATTCTTCCCTATCGCGCTCGCCAGCTACCAGGCCGTGAAGGGACTTCCGGCACACTACATCGACGTCGCACGAGTCTACCGGCTGCCTCGCGCCATCCTGTTCCGTCGCGTGCTGCTGCCTGCAGTGACGCCGGAGATCGTCACAGGGCTGCGCCTCGCGCTCGGGCGCTCCTGGGGCACGCTCGTGGTGGCGGAACTGCTCGCCTCCGAGGCCGGCATCGGACAGATGATCCAGTTCGCGCGCGAGACGTTCCGCATGGATGTGGTCATGGTCGGCATCGTGGTCATCGGCGTAACCGGCTTTCTGCTCGATAGTGCGCTCAAACGCGTGGAGCAACGCTTCATGCACTGGCGGCCGGCATGAGCGCCTCGACGCTGCTGCGCGCGCTGGCGCTGCCGCTGCTCATCGCGATCGCCTGGCAGCTCGTTTCACAACAAAGCGTGGAGTACGCCTTCGCGTTCGTGCCGCTTCAGGACGTGTGGCGCAGCTTTCTCGAAGTGCTCGCGAGCGGCGAGTTGCTGGTAAACCTGCTGGCCAGCGTGCTCACGGCCGGCAAAGGCCTGCTGATCGGGAGCGCGACAGGCATCGCCGTCGCACTGCTCATGGGGCTCTCACGCACCGTCGACACTCTGCTGCGGCCGTTGCTGAACGCGCTGCGCCACATTCCCACCGTCGCGCTCATTCCGCTGATCGTGCTCTGGTTCGGGAATACCGGTTTCTCGAAGGTGCTGGTGGTGAGCCTTGCCGTGTTCGAGGTGATGGTGCTCAACACCTGCGAGGGCCTTCACTCGATCGACCGGCGCTTCCTGGAGGTCGGGCGGGCGCTCACGCTGAGCCGGCTCGCGGTCTTCCGGTACCTGCGCATTCCCGCAGCGCTGCCATCCATCTGCACGGGCTTTCAACACGCCATCGCGTTCGCCTGGCTGGCGACCGTTGCGGTGGAGCTGCTGTTCTTCGGAGGCGCGGGGCTGGGCTCGTTCATGGAGCGTGGGCAGATCGCCGCACGCATGGACATCGTGATCGTGTGTCTCATATTGATCGCGATCCTGGGATTCCTGATCCAGCGGCTCACGATGCGGCTCAGCCGGCGCCTGTTGTACTGGCAGGGTGGCCGATAGCCGCGTCAAGGGCGCGGCAGAGGCGTATCAGCACCTCGCGCCCCAGCAGGCTCGTGTGGGGGGGATGTGGCCGTGTCTGGACTACACGGCCCGCAATAGTGGCCGTCCGGCCCGTGCGCGCGCTTGCGCGGTGGCCGCGGCGAGCGGCGCCGGATCGATCCACTGTTCGACCGCGAAATCCTGTTCGATGAAGCCCTGCTCGAGGAGGAAGGCCTTGTAGGTTCGCAGGGCCGTGATGGATGCCGAGTCGATCACGGTCTTCTGCTGGTGGTGGAGGTCGGGGCCATACGCTCCGCGTACCCAGCACTCCTCCGTGCGCGTTTCCCTGCTGACGTAGAGCGTCGTTTCGGCCGGATGGGCGCTCGCCCAGTCCCCGACTGCTACCACGCGCGCCAGGAATCGAACGACGATGTCCGGGTGCTCGCGCAGGAAGCTCGCGTCCACGGTAATCGGGCGCGGCGTGCCGTGGTTCACGCGTGCCTGCGGGTCGGCATGCGTTCGAATGTCGAAGACGAGGTGCGCGCCGGCCTGATGCATGCTCTCGAGGCCACGCGAGCCCTTCACGTAGATGGCGTCCACCTCGCCGCTCAACAGCGCCTCGACGACCCGGTCGTACCCGGGCGTTCGCGCCGGCCGTGGCGGCATGCGCGGCACGGCGCTCTGCACCGAAATGTCGACGAACCGCGCCGAGTGTGTGCCGAGGCCCGCGCTTGCGAGGCTGACCGCAAAACCTCTCAGCGTCTCGGCGCGCCGCCAGTCGATGGGACCGTCGCCGCGCGGGAGTGCCAGCCGTCGTCCGCGCAGGTCTGCCGGAGTGACGATGCCCGAGCCGGGCAGCGCCAGGATTCCCTGGAATTCATCCGCCACCCAGTTGAAACCGATCACGCGTGTGTTGGCGCCCCGGGAGCGTGCCCAGATGGCCGGCACGCTGCCGCCCTGGCGGAACGAGTTCGTGAGGTGATGATCCAGATGCGAGCTCTGCAGCAGCGGGTCCGAAGTCTCCTGCAGGGTGAAGACACTGATGCCGTCGCGCGTGAATTCATCGAGAAACCAGCCGAGCTGCGCGGCGAGTCCGAGGGGGCTTGGATGGGGAGAACGCGTGTACCACAGAGTCTTCAGGCCATGGCTCATGATGTTCTTCGTTCCGTTCATTCGGGCCGCGCAGCGTGCTGATGCACGCTGGCTGCAATGGGCGTGCCATCGAAGCGCACCGCTGAATCAAGGACTAACGAGTGCCGTGTGTTCGCTGGCCACCAGAGCGCCTCATCGGCTGGTGCAGATACAGCAGCGCCGGGGTCGCAGGGCGCGCGCTAGCCGGGGTGACCGGTCAGGATTCCTTTTCCCACTGCACGGGCTCATCGTGGCCCGGTGCTCCGGATGCCGGGGTGTCGATCAGGCCGTGGCGCTTCAGCAAGGTGCGCAGGACGTTGCGCGATATTCCAAGCTGCCCCGCCGCCCGCACCTGGTTCGCGCCGCTGTACTGGTACGCCTCGGTGACGATGGCACGCTCGAAGTCGTCGAACAGGTTCTCATGCCGCGCGTCGAGCAGCCGCCTCAGCGCAAGCGCGACCTCCTCCAGCGCACTGCCTCGGGCGTCCGGCTGCCCCGTGCCTGAAGGCGCGCCTGCGCCCCCGGGTGACAGCTTCAAGTGCTCGGGCCGTATCTCCTGATCCGACGCGACGAGCAGCGCGAAGTGGATCACGTTCTCCAGCTCGCGGATATTGCCGGGCCAGTTGTGCCGCAGGAGTGCTTCGGTGGCTGCGGCACCCAGATACGGGCGTGGCAGACCGAGCCGCGTGCTGTAGAGAGCGAGGAAATGATTGGCGAGCGGAACGATGTCGCCCCCGCGCTGGCGCAGGGCCGGCAGCTGCACCTGCACGATATTCAGGCGGTAGAACAGGTCGAGCCGGAAGTGCCCGGCGGACACGGCCTCGCCCAGATCCACGTTCGTCGCCGTGATCAGGCGGACATCGACGGGAATGGCCCGGCGCGAGCCGATGCGCACGACCTCCTGCTCCTGCAGCACGCGCAGCAGCTTCACCTGCAGGCGCAAGGGCAGGTCGCCGATCTCATCGAGAAACAGCGTGCCGTTGTTGGCCGCTTCGAACCAGCCTTCCCGGCGCGCCGTCGCGCCCGTGAACGCGCCGGCCTCGTGACCGAACAGCTCGCTCTCCGCGAGCTGCTCGGTGATCGCACCGCAATTCACCGCCAGGAACGGGCCGGCCCGGTTGCTCAGCCGGTGGATGTGGCGCGCGACGAGCTCCTTGCCGGTCCCCGTCTCGCCCCGGATCAGCACGGGCGCGTTGCTCGGCGCGGTGCGTTCGAGCAACGTGACGAGGGCGCGCGAGGCGGGGTCGGCGAACACGAGCGACCGGGCGCGCGTCGCGGCAGCAGCGCCGTCATGCGTTTGCAGGACGATTGGATCGGCCGTTGCGGCCGAGTTTCCCGCGAGTGGCATGTGCGGTTCCTCCCGATAGCCGCTCCGGAGCGTAGAGGGAGATGTCCGTCGCGCAAAATAGCGAATGAACATGCTGACCATCGCAACGGTTGCGAGCGAAAAGAGTGCGGCCCGCCGGGGTCACCGGATCATTGCGCTGCGCGACGAATCACCCGAAGTACCGTTGTCACCTGCCCGCCGGGCGCGTCAACGGCCCCAGACGAATGCGGCGCGAAGCGCACACGCGTGCACCGAGGACCCGGGCGAAGTACTGGAGCGCAAAACGGGTGTCGCGGATCGAGGGGCCTGCCACGCAGTCCGAAGCGACGATGACGTCGAGCCCGCGCTGATGTGCATCGTTCGCCGTGAACAGCACGCACTGGTGGCTCGAAGCGCCCGTCAGGATCAGCCGCCGTGTGCCCAGGTGATTGAGCAGCACATCCAGCGGGGTGGCAAAGAAGGCGGAGTGTCTGGGTTTCAGGATGAGGTAGTCGGATTCTTCAGGCTGCAGCCGATCCACGATCTCCGCCCCGGCGGAGCCGGGTTTGCGGCAGTCTTCGATCAACTGGCGACTGTCCGAGCGCCAGCGGCCGACATCGTCGTTCGCATAAATGCAGGCGATGCCCGCCCGTTTGCATCGCTCCTTCAGAGCGGCAATCCGCGGGGCGATGCGGGTTGCCGTGCGCTGCAGCCGGCGGCCGTCGGGAAACTGGAACGTGCTGATCATGTCGAGCACGAGCAGCGCGGCTCTGGATCGGTCGGGTAGCAGGCCGGAGAATTGCGGCGGCATCGAATGCTCGATGAGGGATGACGTCTTCCCGGGCTCGGAAGCACTGTTTCGCGGAGTTGCCGGCGCTCGGGAACGTGCCCCGGCAGCCCGGATGCAGAAGCCACCTTTGAGTCCACGCTTCGACGGTAGCCAGCATCAATCGGGCCCGGCACTGCCCGAGGGAGTGCCCACGGAGGCCGCAGGGCCCGCGGTGACGGGCACTGCGCCGTTCCCGCGCGAAAGGCGACCCGAACAGTGGAGGTGCGCGCGGCCGGAAGCTCAGGTCGAGCCGGGTGCAGCCTTGGCCAGAACGCGCAGCTTGGCACCGATGAACTGCGAATGAGACAGGTGGAGCATGTCGGCCACGCGGCGGATCAGGTGCTCCTCGTACTCGTGCAGCACCGAGTCGGAATAGGCCGCGCGCCACAGCTCCTCGATCAGTCGCACCTTCCGCTCGGGCGAAAAGGTTGCATCGATTCTCGATGTGAACTGGTAGATGTCGTGCGCATCGTGCGACTCTGATTCCGCCAGCGCGAGCAGCTCCTGAGCCTCGGCGGGGCTCAGGCTGAACTTGCGCTGTATGGACCCGAGCACGGCTTGCCGCTCCGCGTCGGAGAAATCGTGGTCGCTGCGGGCCACCTCGACCAGCAGCACCGCGGCCGCGATCTGCGCGCGCCGCTCAGCACTGGCCTCGGGTTCGTCCGGCTGCGCGGCGATGTGTTGATCGAAGAACTTGCGAAGGGCGGTCAGCATGGCTCGTGTGGGGTGTTCAGGACGGGTCGTGGTATGGGACAGAGTGCTCGAGACCTGGTTCGCGCGTGCGTGCCTGCCTGCCTGCGACGCCCGCGCGGATCGGAGCACTCGAGCTCCAACCGGGTATCACCGGGCGGACATGATAGCCCGCTCGCAGGCGTACGATGTGCCCGGCGCCACTTCGGTCGAGCACCACCTGCCACCACCTGTTCGTGCCACTTTCGTGAACATCGGGAGTGCCGGACACCTTCGTCATGACATCAGCATGCGGGGCGCCGTAGCGGCCCAGCAGGCTGGCGCCGCGGAAGCGGGCGGGTATAAGATCGGCCACCAGCCCGGATAGAACGACGCAGCCGCTGTGCATTTCGCACATCGAGTCCAGAAGAGAATCGTCTCGCTCGCCGTAGTGGGTATCGCGGCGTGGCTGGTCGCTTTCGCTGCCCATCTTCACGTTTCGGATCAGGATGGCGACGGGGCTCCGGCTCACGCTCATCACGCCTGCCTGCTGTGTGCTGCGTTCCAGCCCGGCGCCGGCGCGGCGACTGATCTCATTTCCCTGCCCGCGCAGAGTCCCGTGCGCGCGGATGTATCCATCGTCCTGCCTGCGCTTCGTCAGCAGGCGACCGTTGCGTATCGCAGTCGCGCGCCTCCCTCGGCCTGAGCTCCTCGGGCGTCACGTTCCACGTTGATCTTCGTAGCCGCTAGCTGCGGCTGAATTGCCTCGCCTGCGCGCGGCGATCGCCTGTGGCCGTCACGTTCCGCTCCACGACCTAGTCACTCGAGTCAGGTTTGTCCGCACGCGGGCACGGTCCCGTGCGCGAGCGAGGATGCATGAGAAACGAACAGGACCGGCGTCTGCCGGTGACAGTGCTGTCCGGCTTTCTGGGAGCCGGCAAGACCACGCTTCTGAATCACGTGCTGCGCAACCGGGAGGGCCGGCGCGTCGCCGTGATCGTCAACGACATGAGCGAGGTCAACATCGACGCCGCGCTCGTCCAGGGCGGTGGCGCGGCCCTATCGCGAACGGAAGAGAAGCTCGTCGAGTTCACCAACGGCTGCATCTGCTGCACGCTGCGGGACGACCTGCTTGCCGAAGTGCGTCGCCTCGCTGCCGAGAAAAGATTCGACTACCTGTTGATCGAATCGACCGGCATCTCCGAGCCGCTGCCCGTTGCCGCGACGTTCGCTGTTCGCGACGAGGACGGGGCGAGTCTTGCGGATGTTGCGCGGCTCGACACGCTCGTCACGGTGGTGGATGCCGCGACCCTGCTGCGCGACTTCTCGTCCACCGATCTCCTGCGGGACCGGGGTGAATCACTTGGCGACGAGGACGAGCGGGCATTGGTGGACCTGATCACCGATCAGCTCGAGTTCGCGAACGTCATCGTTCTCAACAAGGCGGACCTTCTCGACCCCTCCGCATGGCACACGGTGCGTGCCGTGATCCGGGCCATGAACCCCGCGGCGCGCATCGTCGAAAGCACCTGGGGACGTGTGCCTCTGGATGCGGTGCTGAATACCGGTGCCTTCGATTTTGCGCAGGCGCAGAGCGCACCCGGCTGGGCGCGAGAGCTGCGCGGCGAGCACACGCCCGAGACCGAGGCCTACGGCATCAAGAGCTTCGTCTACCGCGCCCGCCGACCTTTCCATCCGCAGCGGCTCATGGACTTCTTCAACAGCGAGTGGCCGGGCGTCGTGCGCAGCAAAGGCTTCTTCTGGCTGGCGAGCCGCATGGACTGGGTCGGCGAGATGTCGCAGGCCGGCGGCATGCTCCAGCACAAGGCGGTGGGGTTCTGGTGGGCCGCCGCGCCCGAAGAGGAACGCTCCCGCGCCGAGCGCGCGAGCGAGGACTGGCATCCCGAGTTCGGCGATCGTCGCCAGGAGCTCGCGATCATCGGGCTGGAGATGGACGAGCAGGCACTGCGCCGCCGGCTGGATGCCTGTCTGCTCGACGACGCCGAGCTCAGTGCCGGCCCCCGGGTGTGGCGTCGGCTCCCGGACCCCTTCCCCGCGTGGCGGCTCAGCGAGCCTGAAGCGCAAACATCTCTCGAAACAACGGAGGGCGAAGGCAATGGAAAGTCGTAGGCCCGACAACGATTCCGCGACCCGCTTTCCAGTCGTGCTCGTCACGGGGCTTCGGTCAGCCGGCAAGACGGCATTGGTCTCCCATCTGCACGGCAGGCGGCATCGGCTTGCAGTCCTCACGCAGCACGCGGAGCAACCGGAAGACATCGCACTTCGCGCGCGAGCGCTTGCGGACACGAGGGCGCATGACGGGCTGATCGTAGAGCTGTCCCCGCTCACTGACGCAGCAGCAGTCGCAGCGGCGCTGGAGACGTCCGGCCCGGTGTATCTCGACACGCTGGTGACGGTTGTCGATGCTCCACGGTTGCTGGCGGATTTCTGCTCCCGGGAGCTTCTGGCTGAGCGATGCGGGCTGCCCGCATCCGGCGATGACGAGCGCCTGCTCGCAGATGCCCTGACCGACCAGGTCGAGCTGGCCAGCGTCATCGCGCTGAACAAGACCGATTGTATCGATCGGGATACGAGGCGTGGGCTGGTGGACCTGCTGAGGGCGCTGAACCCCGTGGCCGTACTCATCGAGTGCGAGCAGGGCCGGATCGCAGGCCGTGAGCTGCTGGGCGCACATCGTTTCTCGCTCGAGCGCGCGCACGCCTGCACCGGATGGGCGAAGGCGTTGGCGGACGAGCCCATACCGAACGCGCAACAGCACAGGATCGGGGCGTTCGTCTATCGCGAACGTCGCCCCTTCCACCCTGAGCGCCTGAGCGAGTTCTTCCGGACATCCTGGCCGGGAGTCGTGCGCAGCAAGGGCATGTTCTGGATCGCCACGCGCCCGGACTGGGCTGCGGAGCTCTCGCAGGCCGGCGCGGCGCGCCGCTACCGCGCGGTCACTTCCTGGTGGGCGGCCACACTCGAAGGAAAGACGTTCGAGCCCGGCGAGGTCGAAGCCTTCCTCGGCATTCCGTGGGACCCGGTGTTCGGTGACCGGCGCCAGGAGATCGCCTTCGTCGGCCTGGATCTCGACGAGAGCGCGCTGCGCGCAAGCGTAGATGCCTGCCTGCTGAACGACGACGAGATGCGCCGCGGGCCGGAGGTCTGGCAGACCTTTCGGGACCCGTTCCCGCCGTGGGGCCTCGTCGCGACCGTGCGGCGCGCGTCGAAATACAACTGATCTGATCCAGGGAGACAGGTCATGAGCGCGCTCGTCACCACGATCGCCCGGCACGAATGGATCGCTTCCCTCCGCGACGGTCGCCTGCGCGCATCGATGCTCGTCATGTTCGCTCTGCTCGCCGTCGCAGTCCTCAGTGGGTGGCACTACCAGAGAGCCCTGGAGGCGGAGCGGATCACCGCAGCCGCCACGGAGCAGGCACGCTGGCTGAGTCAGGGCAGCCGGAACGCGCATAGCGCCGCCCACTACGGCATCTACGCGTTCAGGCCCGCGTCGGCGCTCACGTCGATCGATCAGGGCATCGATCCATTCGTCGGCATCAGTGTGTGGCTCGAAGCCCATCACATGGATCAGTTCATGCATCGCCCGGCGCAGGATGGCGTGGCGCTCACGCGCCTCGGCGAGCTGACTGCAGCGCTCGTCCTGCAGGTGTTGATGCCGCTCGTCATCATCATGCTGACGTTTGGCGCCTTCGCGAGCGAGCGGGAGCAGGGAACTCTGCGGTTGCTCCTGAGCCAGGGTGTTCCCGCGCGTGCGCTGGCAGCCGGCAAGTTCCTGGGTGTCTCCGCCACGCTGTCGATGCTCGTCGTGCCTGCCATCGCGCTCGCTGCGATGGCAATCATGCTCTGCTCGCCAGCGCAGGCCGCCGCCAACGGCAGTCGACTCCTGCTGCTCGGGCTGGTCTACACGCTCTACCTTGCCGGATGGGTTTTCCTGGCGCTTGCGGTTTCAGCCTGTGCACAGGCGCGCCTTGCGCTCGTGATCCTGCTCGGCGCGTGGGTGCTCGGATGCGTCGCGTTGCCACGGGCGGCCGGCGACCTCGTCGAATGGGTGTATCCGGTGCCTGCCGCGGCGGAGTTTGTCGAGGCGATGGATCGGGACCTCGACGAGCGGAACGCATCGAACCGCGCTATTGCAAGGCGCGAGCGCATCCTGCGTGAGCACGGTGTCTCACGCGTCGAGGACCTGCCCATCGACTGGCGAGGAATCAACCTGCAGGAGGAAGAAGAGCGCAACTACCCCATCTTCGATGCCCACTACGGTGCGCTCTTCGACCGCTATCGACTGCAAAGCGCCGGACTGCAGCTCGCCGGGCTGGTCGCGCCGCTCCTCTCCGTGCAGTCCCTCTCCGAGGCGCTGACCGGAACGGACATCGAGCATCACCGCAGTTTCGTATTCGCCGCGGAAGCGCAGCGACGGGTCATGCAGAAGCTGCTGAATGCCGAAGTCACGCTGCGAGATCGCGAAGGACAGCCGGACTCGCTTTCCGGCCACGAGCTGTGGAGCAGGGTGCCGCCGTTCAGGTACGAGCACCCGCCGCTCGGGCAGGTGCTGCGGCACTACTGGCCGGCCGGAATCGCGCTCGCGCTGTGGGTTCTTCTGACCTCGGCTGCTGCGTCGGTGGCCATCCGCAGGATGCAACCATGAGAAGTCTGGAGACCCCGTCGTGGGTGACGCTGAGCGCATTCGAGCTTCGTGCGCTGGCAAGGGACCGCGCATTCGCAATCCTGCTGCTCGTCGTCGCGGGGGTCGCGGCGTTCGGAACTGCGAATGGCGTGCGATGGGCGCGGCAACAGCAATCGGTCGTAGAACAGCTCCGCGCAGATGAGTCGGCGCAGCTCGATCACGCGCGCACGTTCGCGGAGGCCGTCAGAACAGGTGCGACTCCCGCGCCGCGCGGGTACTGGGGCAATCCCGGAGACATGCGTGGCTTTGCCTACTACCTGATGACGGCGTACACGCTGAAACCGCCCGGCGCGCTCGCGCCGTTGGCGACGGGGCAGAGCGATCTGCTTCCCTACCACTTCAAGGTCAACGCCGGGTCACACGCGAAGGCGCTCGCCGCCTACGATCTGCAAAACCCGCGCCGCCTGCGTCTCGGCCGGTTCGATCTCTCGTTCGTCGTCGTGTTCCTGCTGCCGCTCGCCATTCTGGCCGCCTCGTACGATGTGCTGGGTCGCGAAAGAGAGTCCGGAACGCTCCCCCTGTTGAGGACCCATGGCGTAACGCCTCGCGCGCTCGCGCTTGCGCGATTGATCGTGCGGTCGTTGGTGATCGTCGGCCTGCTCATCGTCAGCACGCTGTGCGCACTTGTTCTGTCGGGCTTCGCCTTCGAAGGCCCGGGTGTCGCCAGCGGCATGCTGCGCTGGGCGCTGATCACGCTCGGATATGCGGCGTTCTGGTTTGGCGTGGCGGCGCTCGTCGTGTCCATGAAGCGCACGGCGTCCGGGGCCGCAATGTCGCTTGCCGGGGCATGGCTGGTCGTCGTCATCCTGGTTCCGTGGTGCCTCAATCTTGCCGCGCGCACGCTGCACCCTCCGCCATCGCGCGCGGAGTACATCCAGGCGCAGCGTGATGCGACCGATGCGGCAGCCCGGGATCGGGATTCGCTGCAGAACCGCTTCCTGAACGATCACCCGGAGCTCACCTCCAGTGAAGACGGTTCCGAAGCGGTCACCCGGTACGCGCTGGGCCAGATCACAACGCTCGAGCACGTGGAGGGCCAGCTCGCTCCCGTAGCCGCCCGCTTCGATGCGCAGCTTCGCCATCAACAGGCGCTCGTTGACCGCTGGCAATGGCTCTCCCCAGCAGTGCTGGCTCTTCAGGCGTTCAACGAGGTTGCGGGCACCAGCACCGCACGCCACGAGGCGTTCATTGTTCAGACGCATGAGTACATCGCCGCGATCCGGCGCTACTTCAATCCGCGCCTGCTCGGTGGGCAGCTGGAGTTCACGGACTTCGATGGGTGGCCCCGCTACGTGTGGCGCGAGCCCGCCAGTGCGGAAGTCGCCTCACGCGTTCGCCGGTCCCTCGTCGGAATTTCGGTTCCGGCAGCGGCGTTTGCGCTGATCGGAATCGCAGTGCTCGGGCGCGCCCGCCCTCTGAACCGCTCCGAAAGGACCGCTTCGTCATGATCACCGCTGACAGGCTCCGCAAGAAGTTCGATGGCCATACTGCCGTCGAGGACGTGTCTTTCGAGGTGCGGCCCGGCGAGTTGCTTGCGCTGCTGGGGCCGAATGGCGCGGGCAAGACGACGACGCTCAACTGTCTGCTCGGCTTTCTCACGCCCGACGAGGGGCGCGTGGAAGTTGGCGGGGTCGACGTCACGGCGCGTCCTCACGAGGCGCGTCGGCATCTGGCCTACATTCCCGAGCAGGTGAGCCTCTACGGCAGCTTCACGGCCGTGGAGAACCTCCGCTACTTCAGCAAGCTCGCCGGCCACGAGTATCCCGCGGAAACGCTGCGCTCCTTCCTGGCAGACGCCCGTCTCGACGTGGCCGCGCACGATCGCAGGCTCGCGACGTTCTCGAAAGGAATGCGCCAGAAGGTGGCGATTGCCATCGCGGTGGCCAAGCGCGCCAGCGCTCTTCTGCTCGATGAGCCCACGAGCGGACTGGATCCAAGCGCTTCCTACGAGTTCAGCCGAACCCTGCATGCGCTGAGGGAGCGTGGCGTCGCCATCCTGATGGCCACGCACGATCTGTTCCGCGCGAAGGAAGACGCCACGCACGTGGCCATCATGCGCCACGGCAGGCTGGCGCGAATGCTTTCGGCCACAGCGATCGGCGATGCCGATCTGCAGGCCCTTTACCTCGAGGTGATGCACGAATGAGTCGGAACCGTGTTCTCTGGTCGGCGCCGCTGGCGCTGCTTGGACCTGTCCTGGCGTGGGGCGAGGAGCGCCCGGACATCGAAGAAGTCATCGTTCAGGCCCGGCCGCTGGAATCCCTGGGGCTCGACGAGACCTCGAGCACGGCGTCGCGTCTGCCGACCCGGATTCTCGACCTGCCCGCAAGCGTCAGCCTCGTTTCCCAGGAGAGTCTCGAGGCGCGCGGGCGAACCACCGTGATAGATGGAGCCATCGGCGTGACGGGTCTCACGGGGGTCGCGCGCGCCGGAGCAGCAGGAGTGTTCTCCTGGCGAGGTTTCACCGAGAACGCCCTGGCGACGTTGTACGACGGTATTCGGGTGCAGGGTTCGACCATCACGGCGCGGCAGTACGACGCGTTCGCATTCGAGCGAATCGAAGTGCTGCGGGGGCCGGCGTCTTCGCTGTATGGCGAAGGGGCGCTTGCGGGTGCCATCAACTACGTGCGACGAGAGCCTGCACGGTCAGCCGAGCCTCGATTCGATGTGCTTGCCGGAGTCGGGGACCCCGACTCGGCGCGCCTGGCACTGGGAGCCAATTTCGAGCTCTCCACACGCGTGCATGCCCGCGTGGATGCTGCCCACCAGAGCTTCGACACCGACGTTGGAGGGAACACGAATCGCATCACCCATGCCGTGGCCTCTCTGCTCATCGACGCCACGGACAGCGTGAGCATGTTGTTCCAGGCGGACCGGTTCGCCGGTCGTACGAGTGACGCGTACTGGGGCACGCCTCTGGTCGACGACCGCCTCGATGCGCGACTGCGCAAGGTGAACTACAACAATGCCATCAATGATCGCTACGCTGACGATGTGACCTGGCTTCTGTGGCGCACCGACTGGCAGGTCGATGATCGCTGGATCGTCCGCAACCGGCTCTTCGACTATCAGGCCGATCGGGATTGGCGCAACGTCGGTCGCTTCCTGTGGAACCCCGCCACGGGCACGGTCGGGCGCACGTTCTGGGAAGACCTGGCCTACGATCATCACTTCTACGGTGACCGGCTGGAGGCGACCGGGCAGACCACGCTGGCGGGGCGGCCGAACGCGGTGTCGGCCGGCATCGAAGTGTCACGGACCGCGTTCGCGAGCCCGCGCAACTACTCGGTGCCCTTCGGCCTGCAGCAGCAGGTCGATCCGTTCCAGCCGCCACCGGTCGATTTCTTCGAATACGGCCTGCCTCGTTTGCGCGCAAGAGAGACGGACATGAAGCAGTGGGCGCTGTTCGTCGAGAATCGCTGGGAGGTCACACCGCGGCTCGCGTTACATGGGTCGCTGCGCAAGGAGACCGTCGATGTGGAGTTCGCGCGATACGATGCGTCGCCGGCCCAGTTCTATTCCACGGACTACTCACCCGTAACGTGGACAATGGGTGCCTCGTTCCGCGTGGCGCCCGGGGCGGCGGCCTATGCGCAGATGGGCACTTCGGCTACGCCTGCGGATTCGTTGCTGGTCATCGGTGATACCACGACCGCAGGCTTCGATCTGACGCGGGGACGCAGCGCCGAGATCGGCTTCAAGCAGCAGACCGCAGGCGGCCGCGTGGAGTGGTCCGCCGCGCTGTACCGCATCGAGCAGAGGAATCTTCCGTCGGCGGACCCGGACAATCCGTCGCTGTCCGTGACGGTGGGCGAGCAGCATGCGCAGGGCGCCGAGTTGACGGCGCTGGCGCGGCCCACGCCCCGCTGGCAGATCGAAGCCAACGCAACGGCCCTGCGTGCACGCTACGACCAGTTTCGCGAGGGCACGGCAGACCGCCGCGGCAACCGGCCGCCGAACGTTCCCGAGCGCGTTGCGAATCTCACCGTCGACTACGCTTTGACGTCACGCTGGTCGGCGAGCGTCGGGGCGCGTCACGTCGGAGACTTCGCCGCCAACACGTCCAACACGATTCTCTTCCCATCCGCCACGCTGATGGATGCAGCCCTGCGCTATCGCTGGTCGCAGGCCTCAGAGGTCACGCTCTTCGTGCGAAACGTCGCCGACAAGGCGTACGCCGCGTGGGCTACGGGAGCCGGCGGGCAGAGCGTGATGGCCAGCTACGGCGTGGGTCGAAGCAGCCTCGTGCAGTTCCGCACGGCGTTCTGAGGTGGATCGGCATGGTGCGCGCCATCGCGGCGGCGAGGAGGGCGCATTCACAAGCCGTCCTTCAGTACTTGTACGGTTCGATCCGGGTCGCGTCGAGCGTGTACGCGGCCGCACCGAATCGCGAGCTCTTCGTTTCGCCGCGCAGTTGCCCGACCACCCACTGCGCGTCGTAGATCGAGCCGACCTTCGCCCCCTGCGTGAGCTTCACGTAGACGATCTGGTTGGGCGGCGGGGGCGGCACGTGGATGCAGGCGCCGAAGTAGGGCACGAGGAAGAACTCCTTCACCGTGCCGTCCGCGCTCATTTCGAGCGGGACGACGAAGCCCGGGAGCTTCACCGTCGCACCATTGAGCGCCGGATTGACCTCGAAGGAGCCCATCTGCGCGGCCGCCATGCCGCCGCCGAGGTAGTCGTGAATCGGAGCGGGCTCGTTGCCGCCGGTGCTGTCGCGCTCGTTCGGCGGGAGCAATTCCTCCCAGTCGATCTGGCGCACGGCGGGCGGTTTTGCGGCGGATGAGGCCGGTGAGTCGGAATCCGCTGCAAAGCCAATGGATGCCGTCAGCGCGAGCAGCGCACAGGCGGCGCGAGCGATCTGCGATGTCGTGTGCATGGTCATACCCGTATCTGGAGTCCGTCACTCAAGGTGTTGCGATAGGCGCGAAAGGCCGGCAGCAGTCCCATCAAGAGAGCGCCGGAGAGGATCCCGCCGAGGATGGCGATTTCGTGGCGAGACAGAACGGTGGGCGTGATGAACACACCGAATCGCTGCTGCAGGAACGGCGCGCTGGCAACCAGCAGCAGGTACATCAGCATCACCCCGCCCGCGATACCCAGCGCGGCGAGAAGGCCCGCCTCGGCCACCATCAGCGTGAACACGTGCCGGGGGCGCGCGCCCACCGAGCGCAGGATCGCCATCTCGCGCCGGCGTTCGTTGAGGCTCGTGAGGATCGCCGTCACCATGCCGAGCAGCCCCGCGAGCACGACGAAGGCTGCCACGATCGTCAGGGCGGTATCCGCGATGCCGACGAGATCCCACAGCTGGCTCAACGTGACGCCCGGCAGAATGGCGAGCAAGGGCTCCTGGCGGTACTCGTTGATCGCTCTCTGCATCGTGAAGGTCATGACCTTCGAGCGCATGCCCACCATGAACGCCGTGATGGTCTCGGGGGTGAGGTCGCGCGTGCGGGCCGTGTCGGCATCGACTCGCAGCCGTTCGGGCGCTTGCATGCCGCTCTGCCAATCGATGTGGATGGCCGTGATGGCCTCGAGGCTCACATGAACGGTGCGGTCCACCGGTGTGCCCGTCCGGGCAAGGATGCCGGCCACGCGGAACGGCTTGTCCTTGTGCTCCGCGAAGCTCACGTTGCCGACGCCGTGCGCGATGATGATCGAGTCTCCGAGCCTGTAGCCCAGGGATCGCGCCACGTCCGCCCCCAGCACGGTGTCGTACAGGTCACGGAAGGGGCCGCCGGAGCTGAACTGAAGTGGCTGGTTGTTCGCGAAACGGTAGTGGCGGAAGTAGTCCTCGTTCGTCCCCATGACGCGGAAGCCGCGATGGGAATCTCCCAGGGAGATCGGGATCGTCCAGGCGACATCCGGGTGATGGGCGATCTTCTGGTAGCTCGCCCAGCTGACGTTCGCCGTGGCGTCACCGACCCTGAACACCGAGTACAGCAGCAGGTTCAGCGGCCCGCTTCGCGCTCCGACGATGAGATCCGCACCCGACACCGTGCTCGCGAAGCTGTCATGTGCCGACGTACGCAGCTTCTGCACGCCCAGCAGGAGCGTCACGCTGATGATGATGGCGGAGATCGTCAGGAGCGCCGTGACGCGCCGGTTCCACAGGCTGAGCAGCGCGAGCTTCAGCGATGGAGCTGCGCTCATGCCGCGCGCCTTTGCACGCGATTGATGTCGTGCATGGAAAGCGAGCGATCGAAAAGCGTGGCGAGCGACGCGTCGTGGCTGACGAAGAGGAGCGTCGTCCCGGCCAGCCGGCACTCCTCCATGAGAAGGCGCAGGAAGTCCAGGCGCGCGTCGGCGTCGAGTGCGGAGGTGGGCTCGTCGGCGACGATGATGTCCGGCCGCCCGATCAGTGCACGCGCGGCGGCAACGCGTTGCTGCTGACCGATCGAGAGCGTGGTGACCGATCTGCCCGGCAGATCCTCCCCCGACAGGCCGAGTGCCGCGAGGAGCCGTTGCGCCTCCGCTCCCGCATCGTGGCCCGCAATACGCGCGCGGCGAGCGGGTGAGAAGTCGAGCGGCAACAGCACGTTCGCCCGCACGGACAGGTAGGGAATGAGATTGAACATCTGGAAGATGAATCCGAGGTGCTCGCCGCGGAAATGGTCCCGCGCGCTCGCGCTCAGGGTGGCGAGGGCCGTGCCCATCAGCCGTACGCTCCCGCGGCCCGGTGTCAGCACACCTCCTATGAGCCCCAGGAGCGTGCTCTTGCCGCTGCCACTCGGCCCGCGGAGGAACACACGTTCACCATGCGCGATCGCGAGGTGCTCAATGTGAAGCAGTGCCTGCCGGCCGCGCCATGCGAACTCCACGCCCTCGAGCTCGACAGCGGGCGCCTTCATGCGCCGCCGCCGCGCAGTGAAACGCGTTCCTTTGCATCGCGCACGTTCTGGCTTCGCTGGCGATCCGGGGTGATGACGTTGACGCGAGCCTCGTGCACATCGTGCAGCTTTCCGATCACCCAGGGCTCGATCCACTGGAGCTTCTCAGGGGCTTCGCACAGGTAGGTGAGCCGCGCGTCGTAGTCCGCATGCTCGTCGTGCTCATGATCGTGATCATGCGCATCTGCGCTCGTATCACGCGCGGCGCCGGCCTCGCCCCATTGCGGCGTGGTGACCTGCTTCTCTGTGAGTCGACAGCGTGCTTCAGCCGGCACACCGAAGAGGCCGACGCCGGAGGTGAGCAGAGCGGCAGCCTGGGCGGCCTGCGTCTTCTCACGCTCCGTGCGAGGTGCATGCTCGAACCCCACGACGTTGACTGCCGGAATCTCCAGCTCGATCGACAGGTTCTGGCCCTCGACCGCGACATTGATGGAGATCCGGCCGTGCTCGTGTGCCGAGTGTTGCTCGAAGTCTTCGGCGCCCAACGCCGCCTGCGCCAGCAGGTATGCAGCAGTGCCCGCACAGGCGAGCAGCGCCATTCGTATTCCTGGATTCATGATCTGACCTACCCTGCAATGGGCTGATGTGAGGGCTGCATGCACGCGGCGCGCAGCCACACAGGCCGGCTATGCCGGCGTACTAGAGGTCAGATGTGCTGCGGGGGCGCGCGACTGCGATGGGACGAGCGCTGACGGTGCACCCATGCGCTCTGAAAATTCGCATAGGGCACCAGCCAGGCAAGAGACACAAAAGCCGGTACCACATCAGGAATCGAGGGCGAGACCGTTCCGCCGCTCCAGGCAAGGCAGATCTCACAATGTGGCGCGGAAGAAGAGCCGTGCGACTTGGTGTCGATGTGAGCGAGGCAGACGGTCGTCGCGAACGCGAACACGGCCGCCATCAGCACTGCAAGAAGGTGCTTGCGTGTCGAGCTGATCGCGCTTTTCGCCATGTTTGATGATCCGTCGCGCTCTTGCCGCGCGGCTGATGTCCGCGTGCGGCGGCCTGCATCATAGCCCGGCTCGCGCGGTGATGACAGCAGGCAGGATCGCTCGTGCAGCGCCAACTCGATGCACGCGCCTGCCGTGACCTCGTTCATCGTGCGGCCCGGCAGCGATTCCGATCGCTTGCTTCATCCTGCAAACGACCACGAGAACACGGTGGTACTCGCACTACGTTGCAGTTGCTCGATTCGAGACGCCTCGGTCAGCGACCGAGCATATGTAACTTGCTTGGCGAGACGGACTTCAGGCATGTTACGGTTCAGTTGCAGGCAGCCATGTTGCCTGCTCGCATCCTGAGCTCCCTCATGCAGATCGCCTCAGTCATCAGCTTTTCGCGACGGGCACAGCGACGCAACGCGTTGCTGCTCGCCATCGCGCTGTGCCTGTGGCTGTTCGCGTATGCCACGCACGTTCATGCCGAAGGTGAGCGTGGCGCTCCTCATGCGCGCATCGGGGGATGCGGTGCGTGCTTCTCCTTGCCCGTGGGCGCGACACCTCCCGTCGCTTCTGCAGCCATCGTGCCGCTGCCGCTGTTGCATGGGGTCGTTCGAAATCTCCATGTCACGTTCGTCACACTCGCTGCGCCTTCTTCCTATCTGAGCCGGGGTCCTCCGGCGCTCTGACCCTCTGTGCAAGGTGCGATACGTCCCGTCGCGGCTGAGCGTGACATGGCGTAGCGCTCCTGCGCGCTCCGTATTCGCACCACGTATTTGCCATGCGCTGCCTCGAGGCGGTCGCGTGCATGCGTTGTATCGCCTGCGAACCTGACGTCTGGTTGCATTTCGACCACGCGTAGTCCGCCGCCGCCGCCGAGGCCGGTGGTCACCGTGTTCGAGCGCGCGTCGGGAAGGCATCACGCGGGGCAGCTCGTTCGCTGCGTCCCGCGTGCCGCTCAGGCACGTACCGAAAAGTAATCCAAGAGATCGAGAGGAATTGCCAATGAGTTTTCGACGCCGTCACGTGCCCCTCGCCGTGCGCATGATTCTGGGCCTGCCCGTTGCCGGAATGGCTTTCGTGGCCGATGCCGCCGAAGCAGAACCGGCCGGCCAGGAGGTGCCCACCGTGCGCATCTCTGCCGCGGCCGTGGACGAGGATCCGGAGAACATCGCATCACCGTTCAGCGTTCTGCGCGGCGAGAGGCTCTTCGAGCGCACCCAGGGTACGTTGGGCGATACGCTCGACGGGCTCCCCGGAGTGCGTGCGGACACGTTCGGAGGCGGCGCCACGCGCCCCGTGATCCGAGGTCAGACCGCGCCGCGCGTGAAGGTGCTGTCCGACAGCGCCACACTGCTCGACGCTTCGGATATTTCCCCTGACCACGCCGTGACGAGCGAGCCATTTCTCATCGAGAGGGTGGAGGTGCTGCGCGGACCGGCCACGCTCCTGTACGGAAGCGGCGCCATCGGTGGCGTCGTCAATGTGCTCGACAGGAAGATCGCATCGACGCTTCCGGAACGCGCGCTGTCGGGTGCGGTTGCGCTGCGCGGGGCCACGGTCTCGCGTGAGAAGGCCGCCATGGCTGCGCTCACGGCACGGGCCGGCGAGCACCTCGTGCTGCATCTCGAAGGCACCACCCGGGACGCTGACGACTACCGCGTGCCGGATTTCGATGAGCGCAGGGCCGATGGCACCCGGGCGAAATCGAGCAGCGGTAGCGCCGGCCTTTCCTGGGTGGGAGAGGATGGCTATCTCGGGCTCGCGTACTCCTATCGGGACGACGACTACGGGCTTCCCGGTCACAACCACGAGTATGAAGGGTGCCACCCGCACGGCAGCGCGCTCCATTGCGGAGAGCACGAGGAGGAGGAAGGCGAGCACGATCATGACCACGAGCATGAACACGAGGCGATACCGATGATCGCGCTGCTGAGCAGGCGCGTGGACCTGCGAGGCGAGATACGCGCTCCGCTGGCGGGAGTGGAGCGCATCCGTGTGCGGGCGAGCCACACGGATTACCAGCACGATGAGCTCGAGGAGGAGGAGGTCGCCACGAGCTTCCTCAACGACGGTTACGAAGCGAGAGTGGAGGTGCAGCACGTTCCGCTCATGGGGTGGCGCGGCGTGGTGGGAGCCCAGTACTCCGACACGAAGTTCAGTGCGCTCGGTGAGGAGGCCTTTCTGCCCGTGACGAAGAGCGACAACCTGGGCCTCTTCGTCGTCGAGCACTACGAGCTCAACGAGGCGTGGCACCTCGAAGCCGGCGTGCGGCAGGAATGGCAGAAACACCGGCCCGTGAACGATGAGCGTGACCGGCCGAAGTTCAGCGATTCGGCCACGTCATTGTCCGCCGCGGCCATCTGGGAGGTGGCGCCGGAATACTTCCTGACGCTCTCCGCGGCCCGCTCGGAGCGCTTGCCCCATGCCCAGGAGCTGTACGCGCGCGGTGTTCATCTGGCGACCAATACCTACGAGTGCGGGCTGATTCCGCATCCCCTCACCTGCGGAGGTGCGGAGAACAACGCGGGTCTCGGAACGGAAACATCCCGGAACGTCGGCTTGTCGCTGCGCAAGGCCGCCGGCAACGTGACATTCGACGTCGGCGGCTTCCACAACAGCGTGGACGACTACATCTATGCGCGAACGCTGGATCAGTTCGAGGACTTCAGGCTGATCAAGTACACGCAGGGGGATGCCAGGTTCAGTGGTCTCGAAGCCGAAGCCACCTATCGCATCACGCCGAACTTCGCGGCCACCGTCTTCGGTGACTACGTGCGTGCCAAGCTGACGCATGGCGAGAATCTGCCGCGCATTCCCGCGGCGAGGCTCGGCACGCGCCTGAATGCGAGCATGGGCAACTACCGGGGCGAGCTCGAGTACTACCACGTGAACGAGCAGGACGACATCGCCGACTACGAAGTGACCACGCCGGGTTACGACATGCTCAATCTGACGGTGAGCTATGGAGCGATCGACGGGCAGGGGCTGAGCGTCTATCTGCGCGGCACGAATCTGCTGGATGAGCAGATCTGGAATCACAGCTCCTTCCTGGCGAACGTCGTGCCGCTGCCCGGCCGGAGTCTGAACGCCGGGATGCGCTTCGCGTTCTGACGACACCCGGTGTCGTGCACTCATCGCTGCACCGGAAGGTAACCGGGCTCCAGGGCATACCGCCCTGGGGCCCGGTTGATGTTCATCGCTGTCCCATGCACTGAGGGGGACGCTTGATGTCGGCGTTCCTGTCGTTGCTCGTGCGTTCGCCGCGGGCGCGACGCGCGCGCCAAAGGAAACGACACTCCCTGCTGCTGAGTGCGGTTGGTGTGCTGGCCTTCGTGCTCGTCGCCGCAGTGATCGTGCTCATTTCACCGGACGAGCAGGATCGTCCCGCCGTTACGGTTTATATGCCGCGCGGATGTGCGACCTGCCTCGCCTGGGTGCGGTATCTCAATCGGAACGGCTTCCGCGCGACAGTCGGTGCCGAATCGGAGTGGGCGGACGTCCGCTCCCGCGTGCGGCTGGCGCCCGCGCTTCGGGCACCGCACACCGCGCTGGTCGAAGGGCTCTTCATCGAAGGGCATGTTCCGGCGCGGGAGATCCACAAGGTATTGAAGAAGCGCTCCACGTCATCCGTGAAGGGCATCCTGGTTGCCGGGGCTCCGCGGGGCGCGCCCGGAGTGGTGAGCGCCGTTCCCGAGCCCTACGTGGTGTTTCTCGTCCATGCTTCCGGGCTGCTCGAGCCGATCGCGCTGTACAACCACGCACCCCACCTCTAACTCCACGGTCCGCGCCCGCGCCATTTCTGCCTGAAACCGTTCCGAACGGACGTTCGCTCCGGCGCACAGGCTCACTAGCCTGCGTGCGCATGCCCTCCCAGCTCCACGAATCGCATCTGCTGCTGTTTCGCAATGAGCCGAGGCTTGCGGCGGAACTGATTCGCGATGCGCTGGGCGTGAAGCTGCCCGCATTTCGGGAGGCACGCGTGGTGTCCGCTGATCTCACGGACCTTCAGCCCGCTGAGTACCGCGCGGACATGGTCATCGAGCTGTGCAAGGACTCGCCGGTCTACGGCATCGTCGTAGAAGTGCAGCTCTCGGTGGATGAGCGCAAGGGTTTCGTATGGCCTGCGTACGTGGCGAATCTGCGTGCGCGGCTCGAGTGCCCGGTGTCGCTACTGGTTGTCACAGCGGATGAGGCCGTGGCGCGCTGGGCGGCTCGATGTGTGTGTCTGGGCGGGCTCCACCAGTTCACGCCGTACGTACTGGGCCCATCAGGAGTCCCAAGGGTCACGGACGAAGCTCAAGCCTGCAGCAACCCGGAGCTTGCCGTGCTGTCCGCGATGGCACACGGGCAGGACGCGGATGTCGCGCGAGCGGTCGAGATTGCCACGGCGGCACAGAGGGCCAGCCGGGGGCTCGACGCAGATCGCGCATGCATTTATCTTGATCTCATCATGAGCTCTCTTGGCGAGGCGGCGCGTCAGGCGCTGGGCAACATGGACGCACGGAAATACGAGTATCAGAGCGACTTCGCACGGCACTACATCGCGCTGGGCAGGGCGGAGGGTGAGGCCAATGGCCGCGCCTCGCTGATCATCCGGCAGCTCACGGCGCGATTCGGTTCACTCGATTCGCAGACGCAGGGTCGGATTCAGCGAGCCTGCGCTGCAGACTTGGAATCCATCGGCGAGCGTCTCCTGATCGCGCGCACTCTGCAGGAAGCGCTCGGCTCTCCTTGAGAGCTGCGGGTGTTGCGAGGCTGACGAGGCTCTTCGTCCTGCCGCTTACGGTCGCGCCCGCGCTGCCGTATTCGACGTCTCCATCAAGACCCGCTGCTCCGGGCCCATTTCCCGCAGAGAACACTTGCGGCGCAAATAGGAATGGTTATCATTAACCCCATGACGTGGTCTCAGTCCCCACCGCCCGGCGCCGATGCTCCTTCGCGTTCACACGCCGCGCAGGGGCGGGATGCGCCGCCGGTGGTGGTCGATGCCAATGCGCTGTTCGGCACGCGCCGTGAGCTGCTCATCGATCATGCGGGCGCGCGGTATCGCCTGCAGATCACCCGGAACAACAAACTGATCCTGACGAAGTAATCCCAGACAACCCGTAACGATCATCGGGATACGCCAGCCCGCCCGCTCGATTCCCACCCCCCTCCATCGAGCTTCGCCCGCCAGCCGTCCTTCTTGCCCAGCGGCATCTGCTTCGAGGCAGTCGCCGCGAGGAGGTCATGCTGTGCAATCGAACAACTCCCGCGCCTGCCTGATGCGCGTTCTCGTCGATGGTCATCCGGACGTCGAGCTCGCCGGTGTGCACGATGTCATGCAGCGGATCCAGCGCGCCGTTCGCCAGGTCGTTCCGGCGGACCATCAAGCGTATGTCGGCAACGCGCTGCTCAACCTCGCCGTGAGTCGGCTGGTGCACGAAGCAGGCGTGCGCGGAACAGCGACTCTCCTGGCCCGCATCGTCGACTCGATTCATGACCGCGGCGCGCCGCCTCCCCCCGAAGCAGCCATCGATCTGACGGCCACTCACTCGTAGCACAGGGATGAGCTCAGGCTCGACTTCACGCCTGCGACTGTGGGGCCGCGGCGTCCTGGCCGGCCCGCTCGCGCTCGTCGCCGCCGTCCTGGTGATGGCGGGCGGCGCGGTATGGCTGCCCCCCGGCGAAGCGCAGGTCAACAACCTCGCTTTGCCGGTCATCCTGTTCCCGCTCCTCTGGACGGTGTTCTTTCTCTATGCGTGCCTCGACAAGAAGCTTGCCCGCGCCTACGCGGTGATCGCCGCGTTCGTTGCGGTGAATGCAGCGCTGATCGCCTGGCATCTGCTGCACTGATCGGGACGAAATCATGTTGAGGCTTCCCAGGCGCGATACGAAGGCGCTGCTCGCTATTCATGGCTGGTCCGGCATTCTGCTCGGCCTGCTGCTCTACACGGTGATCTGCACCGGCGTTGCAGCCGTATTCGCCGAGGAGATCAACGACTGGGCGAGCCCGCTCTCACATCGCAAACCCGCCGCCGTCTTCCCCGCCGGCATCGACGAGCAGGTGCGCAGGCTGGCCACGCAGGTCGATCCGGAGCTCCTCGAAGAGATCGCTGCGTTCCCCTCTGCAGGCGGGCGCGTGAATCTGCGCTACCACCGTCACGACATCGCCCCGGATGGGAAGCCGGGCGAGCGCGGCGTCGAGTTCGAGCTCGATCCTGCAACGTGGCAACTCCTCGACCGGCGCGAGGGGTGGGAAGAAGAGATCGCAGCCGAGACTCACGCGGGGGGAGTTGCTGCCTGGCTGATCAACCTGCACGTGCGGCTGCATATCCCGGAACCCTACGGGTTGTTCGTCACCGGTGTGCTCGGCCTCGCCATGATGATTGCCGCGGTAACGGGCATTCTCGTGCACAGGCACCTGCTTGCCGAGCTGTTCACGCTGCGACTGGGCCGCGACGCGCTGCTGAGGCGGCGCGACCTCCATGTCGTCGCGGGCACGTGGAACCTGCCGTTCGCGCTCATCCTCGCATTCACCGGAAGCTTCTTCAGTTTCGCCGCGTCCGTGGGCATCCCGGCGATCGCCATGATCCAGTTCGGTGGCGATCAGGAAAAGCTGATCGAGACGCTGTACGGCGCGGCGCGTCCTGAGAACAGCCAACCAGCGTCGCTTGCGAGCATCGAGGCGATGCTCGCCGACACGCGCAGCCGCAACCGGGCCGAGCCGGAATACTTCAGCGTCGCGCACTACGGGCGTGCTGATGCGACCGTCACCATCTTCACGCACCTCCCGGACGACGAGCTCGTGTACTCGAGCTTCATCTACGACGGCCCGAGCGGGGCCCTCGTTCGTGAGCAGCCCCCCATCGGCCGGGTGCCGTCGACCGGCGCGTCTGTCGTCGGGCTCATGTACCCGCTGCACTTCGGCAACTTTGCCGGTGCCGCGTCGAAGACAGTCTGGGTGGCACTCGGCATCGCCGCGGCTTATGTCTCTCTCACGGGCATGTTGTTGTGGACACGTCGCCGCGAGACGGAGCCGGCCTGGAAGCGCATGTCGCGCGTCGTTCACTACGTCGGATACGGGCTGCCGCTGGGGCTCGTATGCGCGCCTTACGCCTACTTCGCCCTCAGGGAAAGCAGCATCTCCGCCATCACAGCGCAGGATCTCGCATTTCTTCTCGTGATTGCGATCGCCGGCGTGATCGCGCTCAGCGTGCGCGATCTGGATCGCCTGCGGCGGGTCCTGCTGATCTGCACAGGTGTTGCGCTTCTCGGATTGCCCGGCATGCGGCTCATCTCGGGCGGTCCGGGCTGGGCCGACGCCTTTGATACGGGCCTCAACGCGGTTCCCGCCGTGGACGCGGCCCTGATCGTCTTCGGCGCGATCATCCTGTGGGCATCTCGCGCACGCGTGCGTGTTGCTGAGGTTTCCGCGGACGAGCCGGAACGCCTCAGATCCGAGGCGCATTCGACGTGATGCTCGCGAGTACGTTGGCGATCCTGTTCAGCGGAGCACTGCTGGCCCTTCTTGGCGCGCGAGACCCCAAGCGACTGCGCAGTGCTTCTGCGCACACCGCAACGACCCGTGCAGCGGAAGTTTCGCTGCCTGCATCTCTGCGGCGCCTCTGCGGATGGCTCGTGCTGCTGCCCGGGCTCGTGCTCGCCGGAGCGGGCCAGTGGTGGGCGTTCTGGATCTGGTTTGGCGCGACGCCCGCACTGGGCTGGCTGATCGCGCAAGTCCTTTCGCGTCGGACCGATGACGATCGACGCAGCAATTCCCGTAGGAGCACTCGATGAGAACGAATCTGAACTGTCTTCTGGCTCTTCTGACGGCCGGCGCGAGCAGCGCGCTGCCGGCGCAGAACGCAGGAGCGAGCGAGCAGGAGGCACAGGAGACGGTACTGATCACCGCGACGCGCGCGGAGCGCGTCAGCAAGGGTGCCACCGGTCTGAATCTGGACATCGGCGAGACGCCCCAATCCATCAGCGTCGTCACCGCGGACCTGATGGAGAACTTCGGCGCGAACGACATCAACGCCGCCCTGCGGCTCGCGACCGGCATCAACGTGGAGGAATGGGAGACCAACCGCACCAACTACATGGCCCGCGGCTTCGAGATCAAGAACACGCAGGTCGATGGCGTTGGCCTTCCCAACAACTGGGGCATCGTCACCGGCGCCATGGATGCGTTCGGCTACGAGAAGATCGAAGTGATTCGTGGCGCCAATGGGCTCCTGACCGGGGTGGGGAACTCCTCCGGCACGATCAACTACGTGCGCAAGCGCCCCACGAACGATGCGCGCGGCACCATCAGCCTGACAGCGGGGTCGTTCGATCAGCGCCGCGTCGAAGCCGACTACTCGACACCGTTCACGGCAGACGGATCCTGGGCAGGCCGCCTCGTGCTGGCCCGCGAGGACGAAGATTCCTGGCTTCGCGGCCTGAGCAACGACAGAACCTACGCGTATGGCGTCATCGACGGGCAGCTCGGGGAGCGCTCCACGTTGACCCTGGGTTACTCGTGGCAACAGGCGAACACGGACGGGAACATGTGGGGCGCCCTCGTGCTCGCCAACAGCGACGGCACCCAGGCGCAGTTCGACCGAAGCGCATCGACCACGCTCGACTGGGCGTTCTGGGATACCACCAACCAGACCGCGTTCGCCGAGCTCACCTACGCGCTGCCGAAGGACTGGACGCTCAAGCTCAGCTACAACTACCGCTCGTTCGAAGACGACAGCAAGCTCTTCTTCGCGTATTCGATGGTCGGGCTCGATCCCTCGACGGGCCTCGGCCTCCTGGGCAACCCGGGCAGCTGGCCGACGGAGGACGAGGCGCACCTGGTCGATCTCACGGTGAACGGCGGCTTCTCACTCTTCGGCCGGGACCATGAAGCGATACTGGGCGTCAACTATTCGAGCGGCAGCGCCACGCAGCTCTGGCGCCCCGTCGACCCCGAGGATCCGGCCTGGGGCCCCTTGCCGCCATTTCCGTATCCGGGTGATGCGATGGCGGAGCCCACGTGGGGGCCTCAGGAGGAGTACGGCGTTCTCGATCAGCAACTGAAGCGCCTGTACGGCGCCACACGGCTCAGCGTGACTGACAAGCTCACTGCCATAGTCGGCTTCAACTGGTCCGAGTATCACCGCGATGGCCATCAGACCGGCGTGCCTTTCGATCAGACCGAGCGCGAGCTGAGCCCCTATGCCGGGCTCACCTATGCCATTCGCGACAACCTGCGTGCTTACGCGAGCTACTCCGATATCTACCAGCCCCAGGACTACTACGACATCAACGATCAGTACCTCGCCGCCTCCAAGGGCATGAATTATGAGGTGGGCATCAAGGCGGACTGGCTCGACAGGAAACTCCTGACGACGCTCGCGTGGTTCAACGCGAAACAGGAGGGGCTCGGCACCTTCGCCGGCATGAACGAGGACGGCAACTACTACTACGAAGGCGTGGACATCGAATCCAGAGGCGTGGAGCTCGAGGTCACGGGAAGAGTGAATCCTTTCGTGGACGTCGTGTTCGGCTTCACCACCCTCGATCTCGAAGGCACCGAGGGCGGGGACGTCTACGAATGGGTGCCGCGCGAGACGGTGAATCTGGCGCTGAACGCGAAGGTTCCCGGCCTGACGACAGACGTTACGCTCGGCCTCGGCGGTAAATGGCAGAGTGGTATCTCCAAAGTCGACGAGTACACGGGCGTACGAATCCAGCAGGGCAGTTACGCGCTGCTCAACGCCTTCCTCCGGTGGGACGTCACGCAGCACCTGAATTTGCGCGCGAACCTCAACAACCTGACCGACGAGAAGTACATCACGAGCCTGTACCAGATCGGTTACTACGGCGCTCCACGCAACTACTCCGTGAGCATGGCCTACCAGTTTTGAAAGTGTGAGTCGGTGGCCGGCCGTTGGGTGACCGCCCGCGGCCGGCTCCGTCACTCATCCCCTCAGGCATCGCCCGCCCGGCAGATCGAATCGTCGCGCCGGTGGAGCGTCCCCCTTCCTCGACGAGGAACGGCCGTCGGCTGCGAGCGCTCGCGATGACGTCGGGAATTTCTCCCACAGGTGAAGACCGGCTGGTGGATCGCGCCGCGTCGCTCGCGGGAGGAGTCCCCGATCTGTCCGGGAGTTGATCCCGTTGTGTCATCGCGCTCTGGAAGGGCGCTTTCCCTTGCGAATACGATCCGCGCCTTTGTTACGCGAGGGGGTTGTCACGATGATCTTTGTCCGGAATCTCGGTTTCGCCGTCCTGCTTGGGCTCAGTGCGGTCGGCTGTCACTCCGGGAAATCCGGGGGCACATCGGCAGATGCAGCGGCTTCAGGCCGCGCAGCGGGCGTGGACGCGGCGCGACTGCTGAACGCAGAGTCCGAGCCGGGGCAGTGGCTGAGTTATGGCGGCAACTATCAGGAGCACCGCTTCAGCCGCCTCACGCAGATCAACCGTGACAACGTGAAGCAGCTCGGGCTCACGTGGTTCGCGGACTACGACACCAATCTGCAGCAGGAAGCGACACCGCTCTACATCGACGGCGTCATCTATGTCTCCACGGCCTGGAGCAAGGTCTACGCCTTTGACGCACGCACGGGCAAGGAGCTCTGGCAGTACAACCCCAGGGTTCCCGGGGAGTGGGCGGTCAACGTGTGCTGCGGCCTCGTCAATCGAGGCATCGCCGCCTACAACGGCAGGATCTATGTCGGCACGCTGGATGGGCGGCTGGTAGCGATCGACGCAGGCACGGGCAAGGAGGTCTGGTCTGTCATGACGATCGACAAGAGCCAGCGCTACTCCATCACCGGTGCGCCACGCGTCGTGAAGGACAGGGTGCTGATCGGCAACGCCGGTGCCGAGTTCGGCGTGCGTGGCTACCTCACGGCCTACGACGCGGAAAGCGGTGACCAGATCTGGCGCTTCTACACGGTTCCCGGCAACCCGGATAAAGGTTTCGAGAACGAAGCACTGAAGAAGGCCGCGCAGACCTGGACCGGGGAGTGGTGGAAGATCGGTGGCGGTGGGACCGTGTGGGATTCGTTCACCTACGACCCTGTCACGGACTTCGTGTACATCGGTGTTGGCAACGGGTCGCCGTGGAATGCGCGCATCCGCAGCCCGCAGGGTGGCGACAATCTCTATCTGTCATCCATCGTCGCTGTGAAAGCCGATACCGGCGAGTACGTCTGGCACTACCAGACCACGCCGTGGGAGACCTGGGACTACACCGCCACCCAGCACATCATCGTGACGGATCTCGAGATCGACGGCGCGCAGCGTCACGTCGTGATGCAGGCTCCCAAGAATGGTTTCTTCTATGTGCTCGACGCCACGACCGGCGAGCTGCTGCGTGCCGATGCGTACACGGAGGTGAACTGGACCGACGGCATCGATATGAAGACGGGCCGCCCCAGGATCCGTCCGGAGGCGCAGTACCAGGCGGGCAAGCCTTTCAATGCGCTGCCGGGCCCGCAGGGCGCGCATGCCTGGCACCCCATGGCGTACGACCCGCAAGCCGGGCTCGTCTACATTCCCGTGCAGCGCGCCTATTTCCCGTTCGTCGTGGACCCGGGCTATGAGCCGCGCCCGGTGGGCTACAACCTCGGCGTCGATCTCGGCGCGCCGATGACGTACTACCGTGACAAGCCGGACGAGCCGCGCGATTTCGTGGGCTACCTCGAGGCTTGGGATCCGGTGGCCGGCAAGGAAGTGTGGCGCGGTGAGGAGAATCAGGGGCCCACGGGGGGCGCGCTCGCGACGGCGGGCGGTCTCGTATTTCAGGGCGGCGGCAGCGGCCGGGAATTCCGGGCGTATGACGCGCGTACCGGTGAGAAGCTCTGGAGCATTGATGCACAGACTGGCGTTCTGGCCGGTGCAATCAGCTACGAGCTCGACGGTGCGCAGTACGTTGCGATCAGCGTCGGCGGCAATCAGGCGGGGGGTTACTACGCGCCCAACTATTCGCGCTTGCTCGTGTTCAGCCTGAACGGCAAGGCGCAGCTTCCGCCGACAGAGCCGTACGTGCCGCGGCCGCTGGCGCCGCCGCCCGCCACGGCGTCTGTGGAAGTGGTGGAGACTGGCCGCGCCCGATACTCGCAGTACTGCGCCGCATGTCACGGCGAGAACGGCCAGACTCGCGGAGCCACGTTCCCGGATCTCACGCGCACGCCGCTTCTGCATACGCAGGAAGGCTTCGACAACGTCGTGTTGAAGGGGGCGCTGTCCGAGCGCGGCATGGCCTCGTTCTCCACGGTTCTCGAGCCGAAGGACACGCAGGCGCTGCGTGCATTCATCGTTGCTCGTGCGAACGAGATGAAGAACGCCGCGCCGCCCGCACCCTCCGGCCCGCCGCCGCCGCGACAGGCACACGAATGACGGGAATTCAGTCGCTCGTGCAGCTCATCTCGACGAGGTGGAGCGCGTGAGCGACTCGTCGAATCGGCGACCCGGGAGTTGCCGAAACGACGACATCAGCGCCTGGACGACATCATCGATGTCGTCCGGCGTCGTGCCGCGCCCGAGGCTGAACCGGACCGCGCCCAGGCCGACGCGCTCATCCACTCCCATGGCCCGCAGCACGGGGGAAAGTACCACCCGATCGGCATGGCATGCGGAGCCTGTAGAAGCCGCGACACCCTGCAGGGCGGCGAGAACATCTGCTCCGATGCGGCCGACGAACGAGACGTTCAGCGTGTTGGGCAGCCGCTCATCGGGATGGCCATTCAATGTCACCTGCTCGCCGAGCGCGGCTCGCAGTGATGCCCACAGGCGATCTCGCAGCTGGCGAATGTTCTCGAGAGGCGCCATGTCCCGTGCCAGCGTGCAGGCAACGCCAAGGGCGGTGACGAGCATGGCGCTTTCCGTGCCGGCCCGTCTGCCGTGCTCGTGCCCTGCGCCGTGCACCAATGGCTCGAGCCGCGTGCCCGCGCGCACGTATAGCGCGCCGACGCCCTTCGGCGCGTAGAGCTTGTGGCCTGCGATCGAGAGCAGGTCCACTCCCAGCTCATCCACGCGCGTTGGGATCTTGCCCACTGACTGCGCTGCGTCCGTGTGGAAGGGCACGCCATGCTCGCGCGCGATTCTCGCGCAGGCCTGGATCGGCTCGATCGTCCCGACCTCGTTGTTCGCGTGCATGATGCTGACGAGGATCGTGTCCCGCGTCATCGCGCGGCGCAGGTCATCGGGGTCGACCTGCCCCGTGCCATCGACAGGCAGACGAGTCACTTGCGCACCTTGCCGCCGCAAGTACTCGCACGGTTCGAGTATCGAGGGATGCTCGACTTCTGTCGTGATGATGTGCGCCGGAGCGGATCTCCTCGCGAAGTACGTTCCCTTGAGCGCGAAGTTGTTGGCTTCGCTTCCGCCGCTCGTGAATACGACCTCCTTCGGCTCACAGCCGAGGAGCGCTGCGACCTGCTCGCGTGCCTGCTCGACGAGCTGTCTCGCCGGCAGCCCCGCCCAGTGCGTGCTCGACGGGTTGCCGTAGCAGCTCTCGAGCATGGACTGCATTGCCGCCACGACTCGTGGGTCGACGGGCGTGCTGGCGTTGTAGTCCAGATAGATCTGGCGCACCGGTGCTCACCGTAATCGAGCGATCAATGATCATCGGAGAATCGCGCCCGCGTTCTCGCCGTGTCGAGCGCTACCGGGTGCTTGTCCTCACCCGGCTCGGCAGGCGAGCGTGCTCATTGCAACCGCTCTTGCGGTTCGTGCCCCCGTTGTGGCGGTGCGCGCCATGAGTGAGAAAAGCTCAACTCTGCCCTCGCCGGCGGGGAGTTGTGGCAGTGGTAGAGCCTTAGTACCGTGCCTGCGCTCAAACTGCTCAGGATCCGTAGCTCGTGAAGAACCCGATCAAGCGTCATCGAACGAAAACGACCGCATTTGCACTGTCGGCCCTTCTGGCCATGTCCGCGCTGCTGCCGATGCTGATCGGCGGTGCGGCGCTCGCCGCGACGCCCGGCGATACCGCGAACGCGCTCGTCCGCGATGCCCGCGTCAAGAAGGCATTGGAGCGCATCGAGGCCGATGATGCACTGACTCTGCGGGAACAGGTCGAGATCGCCGAGATCCCTGCGCCGCCCTTCAAGGAGACGGCTCGCGCGCAGGATTACCTGCGCCGTTTCCAGGATCTCGGGCTGAAGGACGCGACGATCGATGCGGAAGGCAACGTCGTCGGCCTCCGCAAAGGCACGAAGGGGCGGCCGTTGCTCGTCGTGTCCGCCCATCTCGACACCGTCTTTCCGGAGGGCACGGACGTCAAGGTGACGGAACGGGAGGGCCGCCTCTACGGCCGCGGGCTCGCGGACGACAGTCGCGGCCTCGCCTCCATCCTGGCGATCCTGCGCGCCATGGAGACCTCCGGCATCCGTACGGTGGGCGATGTGCTGTTCGTTGGCACCGTGGGCGAAGAGGGGCTCGGCAACCTCCGCGGCGTGAAGGCGCTGTTCCGCGATCGCCCGCACATCGATGGCTTCATTTCCATCGATTCCATCGGCAGTGCCGAAGTGCCTCATCGCATCACCGGGCATGCGACGGGCAGCCGCCGCTGGGAAATCAGTTTCATCGGCCCCGGTGGCCACAGCTTCGGCGCGTTCGGCCGCCCGAGCGCCATCCAGGCGATGGGGCGTGCCATCGCGCACATCAGCGACGTGCGTCCGCCCGCGGACCCGAAGACCACCTTCACGGTCGGCGTGGTGTCTGGCGGCACCTCGGTCAACACGATCGCAGCGGATGCGCGCATGCAGCTCGACATGCGATCGAACAGCGCGGAGGCACTCATGCAGCTGGAGAAGCAGATCATGAGCGCCATCGAGCAGGGCGTCGCGGAGGAGAATGCGCGATGGGGCTCGAAGGAGATGCGCGCCGAGCCCAGACTGCTGGGCGATCGGCCGGCGGGCACATCGAGCCTGGATTCGCCTGTCCTTCAGGCGGCCCTCGGCTCGTATACGGCGCTGAAGCTGTCAAAGCCACCCATCGATGCGGCGAGCACGGATAGCAATGTCGCCATCAGTCTCGGCGTTCCGGCCGCGACGTTGAGTGGCGGCGGCGAGGGGGGCAACGCGCACTCGCCTGACGAATGGTACAAGGCCGTGAACGCCTGGCAGGGCCCACAAAGCGTCTTCCTCACGACGCTGGCACTCGTCGGGCTGGCGGACGTCACCAGGCCGCAGCTGCCGGTCCGCGCGGCGGCGGAAGTCACGACCTCGCTTCCCTGAAGTCGCGAACCTGACGGCGCCGGCCTCTCATGCCTGCGCCAACGCCCTGGTAGCGTGATCCAGGGCGTTCACGCCGACACATTCTTCCAGAGCCGCGCTTCGCCTCACGGCGCCACGAGCGTCGCTCTCTCGCTTGTCAGCTGAATAGCCGGGCCGTCGCCCGCTACGCGCGACGCATATTTCAAATGAAGCCTGCACGCCCGCCTCTGAAATGAGCCCATCTCGCCCTGGTGCGAATTTGATGAGTGCGCTCGTGCCGGCGAGATGTCGGCAATCGAGGCAGGTGGGATTTCCCGCGGAAAACCAGACGGGCGGAGGCATTGTGAGACACGACTATCATTCCTGCGTCGTCAGCGTAGCGGCGCTGGCGGCCCTGGTGGCATCCGCCGTGGCGGTTGCCGATCCCGACCTCGATCAGAAGATGAGCAACCCGTCGAACTGGGCCACGCAAGCCGGAGACTACGCGAACCAGCGGTGGAGCGATCTCAAGCAGATCAACGCGAGCAACGTCGGCAGGATGCAGGTGGCGTGGACCCTCTCGACGGGTGTGCTGCGCGGGCATGAAGGCTCGCCGCTCGTGATCGGCGACACGCTGTACATGGTCACGCCGTTCCCCAACACCGTCTACGCGGTGAACCTGAAGGACCAGACCTTCAGGTGGAAGTACGAGCCGAAGCAGGACGTGAACGTCATTCCCGTCATGTGTTGCGACACCGTCAATCGCGGTCTCGCGTATGGTGACGGCAAGATCTTCCTGCAGCAGGCGGACACGACGCTCGTCGCGCTCGATGCGAAATCCGGCAAGGTCGTGTGGACCGCGAAGAATGGCGACCCGAAGATCGGCGAGACGAACACCAACGCACCGCACGTGTTCAAGGACAAGGTGCTGACCGGCATTTCCGGCGGTGAATTCGGCGTGCGCGGCCGGCTCATCGCCTACGACATCAGGACCGGCAGGAAGGCCTGGACGGCCTGGAGCACAGGTCCGGACAACGATCTGATGGTCGACCCCGCGAAGACGCTGACGTGGACCGACGGCAAGATGGCCCCGATCGGCGAGGACTCCTCGCTCAGGACCTGGGAGGGCGACCAGTGGAAACTCGGCGGTGGCACCACGTGGGGCTGGTATTCCTACGATCCGAAGCTGAATCTCGTGTACTACGGGAGCGCCAACCCGGGCACGTGGAACCCGAATCAGCGCCCGGGCGACAACAAGTGGTCCATGACGATCTTCGCGCGTGATCTCGACACCGGCATGGCGAAGTGGGTGTTCCAGATGACCCCACACGATGAGTGGGACTACGACGGCGTGAACGAGGTGCCGCTCGTCGACGTCACGATCAAGGGCAAGAAGGTGCCGGCGCTCGTGCATCTGGATCGCAACGGCTTCGGCTACACGTTCAACCGCGTCACGGGCGAGCTGCTCGTCGCGGAGAAGTACGACCCCGCGGTGAACTGGGCGACGAAGGTCGATCTGCACACCGGGCGGCCGCTGGTCGACAAGAAGTTCTCGCCGCAGGCGAGCGGCGAGGACGTCAACGTGAAGGACATCTGCCCCGCGGCACTCGGCTCGAAGGATCAGCAGCCGATGAGCTATGACCGCAAGTCCGGCCTCTTCATGGTTCCCACGAACCATGTGTGCATGAGCTACGAGCCGTACCGGGTGGAGTACACCGCGGGCCAGCCATATGTCGGCGCGACATTGACGATGTATCCGGCGCCGAACAGCCACGGTGGCATGGGCAACTTCATCGCGTGGGACCCGGCCACCGGCAAGATTGCCTGGTCGAAGGCGGAACGCTTCTCGGTGTGGTCCGGCGCGCTGACCACTGCGGGGGACGTGGTGTTCTACGGGACGCTGGAAGGCTATCTGAAAGCGGTGAGCACCAGGGACGGCAAGGAGCTGTGGAAGTTCAAGACGCCGTCCGGAATCATCGGCAACGTGTTCACGTATGAATACGGCGGCAAGCAGTACGTCGGCGTCTACTCGGGCATCGGCGGCTGGGCCGGCATCGGCATGGCCGCAGGGCTGACGGAGGGCACTGCGGGGCTCGGCGCCGTCGGCGGTTATCGGGATCTCGCCAAGTACACGACGCTGGGCGGCTCGTTGTTCGTCTTCTCCATTCCGGACAGCGGTGCAGGCACTGCGCCGACCGCCCTGAACTGAGACACCGGGCGGGCGCTTCACAGTGGCCGCGGCGTGCGCGGCGGCATGCCGCGCACGTGTTTTCTGCGGTCGACAGCCTTCGGGCGGCGCGGCTAATCTTCCGCTTCCCGCGCGTTTTTGCCGCGGACGAGATTGACCCTGCGGTGATGCGCAAACCTGATCGTCGAGCTCGAGATGGATTCGTGCGCGTCCGGGGCGCCCGTGAGCACAATCTCAGGAACGTGGACGTGGACATCCCGCGGGACGCGCTCGTCGTCTTCACGGGCGTGTCGGGTTCCGGCAAGTCGTCACTCGCCTTTGGCACGTTGTATGCGGAAGCCCAGCGCCGCTATTTCGAGTCGGTGGCGCCTTACGCGCGACGCCTCATCGACCAGGCCGGCGTTCCGGAAGTGGATTCGATCGAGGGGCTGCCGCCGGCGATAGCCCTGCAGCAGCATCGCGGCTCACCGACCACGCGTTCTTCGGTCGGCAGCGTGACCACGCTTTCGAATTCCCTTCGCCTGCTGTACTCGCGCGCAGGAAAATATCCGCCGCGGCAGCCGCATCTGGATGCCGAAGCGTTCTCGCCCAACACACCCGCCGGTGCGTGCCCGCGCTGCCATGGCCTGGGCCGCATCTACGATGCGACCGAGCGCTCGATGGTGCCGGATGATTCCCTGAGCATCCGCGAGCGCGCCATCGCCGCATGGCCTCCGGCCTGGCATGGCCAGAATCTCCGGGACATCCTCGTCTCGCTCGGCTACGACGTGGACCGGCCATGGCGTGACCTGCCGCGGAAGGATCGTGACTGGATCCTGTTCACGGAAGATCAGCCCACCGCGCCCGTCTATGCCGGCCTCACGCCTGCCGAGACGCGTCGCGCCCTCAAGCGGAAGGACGAACCGAGCTACCAGGGCACTTTCACCGGAGCGCGGCGCTATGTGCTGCACACATTCGCGACCACGCAAAGCGCGATGATCAAGAAGCGCGTGTCGCGCTACCTGATCAGCACCGAGTGCCCGCTCTGTCACGGCAAGCGGCTTCGGGTGGAGTCCCTTTCGGTCACGTTCTCGGGGCGCGATATCAGCGAGCTGTCTTCGCTGCCGCTCAAGCAGGTCCGGCAGATCATGGAAGCTGCTGCGGCCGGCGGTGGGCGCGAGCTTACCGCGCTCGCCAGGCAGCACCCGGAGAAGGCGCTCGTCACGCAGCGGCTGGCCGACGATATCGTCACGCGAATCCGCATCCTGATGGAGCTCGGGCTCGGCTACCTTTCCCTGGACCGCAGCACGCCGACGCTCTCGCCCGGGGAGTTGCAGCGCCTGCGGCTCGCGACCCAGATCCATTCGAATCTGTTCGGCGTCATCTACGTGCTCGACGAGCCTTCGGCCGGCCTGCACCCGGCGGACACCGAAGCCCTGCTCGCGGCACTCGACCAGCTGAAGGGCGGCGGCAACTCGCTCTTCGTCGTCGAGCACGAGATCGATGTCGTGCGCCACGCGGACTGGCTCGTCGATATCGGCCCTGCCGCCGGTGAGCAAGGGGGCCGCGTTCTCTACAGCGGCCCCACAGCGGGGCTCGCCGCCGTGGATGAATCCGTGACGCGACGTTATCTGTTCGAGAGCATCGCGCGGCCGGCCCGCACACCCCGCGAGCCTTCAGGCTGGCTCGAGCTGCGAGGCATCGCGCGCAACAATCTCGACAAGGTCGACGTCGACTTTCCGCTGGGAGTGTTCACCACCGTGACGGGCGTCTCCGGCTCCGGCAAGTCGACGCTGGTCAGCCAGGTTCTCGTGGAGCTGGTTGCGGAGCATCTCGGGCACGAGGCCCCACCGGAAGACGAGGAGGGCGAGGAACTGGAACGCGCCGCTCCGATGACCCGCGGTGGACGCATCATCGCGGGGATGGCTGCCATCAGGCGTCTCGTGCGGGTGGATCAGAAGCCGATCGGCCGCACGCCACGCTCGAACCTTGCAACCTATACGGGGCTCTTCGATCACGTGCGCAGGCTGTTCGCGGCGACGCCGGCAGCGCGTGCCCGCCGCTATGATGCGGGCCGCTTCTCGTTCAACGTGGCGAAAGGCCGCTGCGACACGTGCGAAGGGGAGGGCTTCGTCTGGGTCGAGCTCATCTTCCTTCCCAGCGTTTTCGCGCCATGCCCCACGTGCCACGGTGCGCGCTACAACGCGAAGACGCTCGAGATCAAATATCGCGGCAGGAACATCGCGGAGGTGCTCGGTCTCACCGTGGATGCCGCCTGCGACTTCTTCGCCGATGAGCCCCATGTGCTGCGTGCCCTCACGGTCCTTCGCGACGTCGGCGTGGGGTACCTGCGGCTCGGTCAGCCTGCCACAGAGCTCTCCGGAGGCGAGGCGCAGCGGATCAAGCTCGCCACCGAGCTGCAACGCGTGCAGCGAGGCGACACGCTCTATGTGCTGGATGAGCCCACGACGGGCCTGCATCCCGCGGATGTCGAGAAGCTCATGACCCAGCTGGATGGACTCGTGAGCGCGGGAAATTCCGTGATCGTCGTCGAGCACGACATGCGCGTCGTGGAAGCCAGCGACTGGCTGATCGACATGGGCCCCGGGGCGGGGGACGAAGGAGGCCGAGTCGTGGCGCACGGCACGCCGGCGGACGTTGCGCGATCCGTTCACAGCAGGACCGCGCCGTATCTGCGAGAAAGCTTCATTCGCGACGGCGCTCCGCGACGGCCGTAAGCGCGCCGGGCGCGTTGCGTGTGCCGCCCGGGCGCTCCGGCTGACGAGGCGGGCCTCCGGCTCCGCGGTTGCGCCAGCAACCACGGCCACGCCATGGATTTCCACCGCTGGCCGCACGCCACATGTCACATCGCTGCCAGCCCGCGCTGAGCTGGGACATACTCCGCGGCGGCCAGCCGGGCTGGCGCCGCGAACGGGGGGGATCCCGGCTTCGCGTTCATACCAACCACAATCGAGAGCGTGTATGGCCAAGAGGCATTCGTCTTCATCGTCGCGTCCCGCCGGGCAGCCTGCTGCCGGCCGACGCAGATTCCTGGGCTCACTGGCCGCGGGCGCCGGTGCTGCCACCGTGCTCTCCGGTCTGGGGGCAGGCCGGACCGTGCTCGCGCAACAGGCAGGCAGCCGCCCGCCGCCGCCGCCGGAGCCGACAACTGCGCAGCCCGCGCCTCTGAAAGAGGTGGCCGGCAAGACCGCGTACATCACCGCCGCTTCGGATGGCATCGGCCTCGGCATCGCGCGCGCCCTGTCGAACGCAGGCATGAAGGTCGTGATCGGCTACCGCAACGAGAAGCGCCTGGCCGAAGCGCTGCCGCTTTTCAAGAAAGACGCGCCTGTTCATGCCATCAAGCACGACGTCACGGATCGCGAGGGCTGGGTCAAGCTGCTCGAGGAGATCAAGGGCAAGTTCGGCAACCTGCACCTGCTCGTCAACAACGCCGGCGTGAAGACATTGCGCGCCGCTCATGCAGCGAACGCGGACGAATGGGACAACGCCGTGGCCGTGAATTTCACTGCGATCTACAACGGTGTGGCCGTGGTCGTGCCGCACATGAAGGCGCACAACGAGGGCGGTCACATCGTGACCACCGCGTCGATGAGCGGTCTTCTGCCTGCCGTGACCGCGGGCATCTACACGGCAACGAAGTTCGCCGCGGTCGGCCTCATGGAAGGGCTGCGAATCGAGCTCGAGGGCACGAACATCGGCACGTCCGCGTTCTGCCCGGGCGGCGTCAGCACGGACAACCAGCCGCCCGGCTCGCGTCCGCCGCCGCCCCCGCTGCCGGATGGCCGCCCGCGCCCGGTGTTCGAGCTCATGGATCCGCTCGAGGCGGGCGAGCGCGTGCTGAACGGCGTGAGGAACAATGATCTCTTCATCCTCTCGCATGCGGAATTCAAGGCCGGCACGAAGGAGCGGTTCGATTCCATCCTCGCCTCGTTCACGGATGAGACGGCTCCCGAGGGCCGGCTCGCCGCGGAGACGAGAACGATGCGCACGGGCATCTACCCGCGTGAGATCGCGCATCGCAGCGTCAAGCGCAAGAGCTATCGCGGCTAGGCGCTGAGCTGTCGGCATCTCTGCCGCCGCGGGGTGCCCGATCCGGGCGCCCCGCGATGCGTTGCGGGGCGGACTGCCAAGCTGCAGCACTCATCAACGGGCGGGCATGACGAGATAGTGGCAGTCCGCGAGGCTCTGTCCTGCTTCGGGATACTCGGTCCGTCTGAAACCGAGCCGCTCATACAGGGCAAGCGCCGCGGTGTTGCTCACGTGAACGAACAGCGAGCATTCCGCGGTGCCCAGGCGGCCCATTCCTTCGTGCATGAGCAAGCGGATGAGCCTCGTACCGAGCCCCCGGCCGCGATGTTCCGGCGCGATGGCCAGGCGACCCAGATGACATCGCCCGGCTCGCCGATAGAACTGACCGAACCCGCGCACGTCATTGGATTGTGCGACCAGCACGAAGGACGGCAGCTCCGCGAGCTTCGAGTCCTCGAGAAACGTCTCGTCCGTGAACGGGAAACGAAATGCCGGGCCGCCCCAGATCGCGCAGCTTCGCGCGGTGGGGAACCACGCCTTCATCTGCAGCACGTGAGCGGTCGTAGCCGGGACGAGCCGTGGGATTTCATCGTTCATCTGTCTTGACCCGGCATCACCCAGGTGCTTGCAACTTAGCACGCGGGCAGCGCAGTGGCTTCCCGAAACCCGCCACGCTAGAGTCCCGCGATCTGGATTGTGTGAGCCCCCATCCCAATGAAACTAGCCTCGTTCAGCATCGCGCTGGTCGCGACCGGAATTGCCATGAACGCCCACGCTCAGGCCCCCGAAACGTCCAACCCGTTTTTCAAGGAGAGCCCGCTTCCGTTCAACTACCCGCAGTTCGACAGGATCAAGGACAGTGACTTCGCGCCCGCCTTCGACGCGGGAATGGCGGAGCAGCTGCGGGAAGTGGAAGCCGTTGCCAACAACCCCGAGCCGCCCACTTTCGAGAACACCATCGTGGCCATGGAGCGCAGTGGCCAGGTGCTGGACCGCGCCACCACGGTCTTCTTCGCCCTCGTCGGCGCAGATACCAACGATGCACGCAACAAGCTGCGCAGCGACTATTCGGCGAAGTTCGCTGCGCACAGCGATGCCATCAGCCTCAACAGCAAGCTGTTCGCGCGCATCGACACGTTGTACCAGCAGCGCGCGACGTTGAAGCTGGATGCCGAGGGCCTGCGCCTCGTCGAGCGTGTCCACACCGATTTCGTGCGCGCAGGCGCGAAGCTTTCCGACAGCGACAAGGCAAAACTGAAGGACATGAACGCCGAGCTTGCCTCGCTCGCCAGCCAGTTCAGCCAGAACGTGCTCGACGAGGTCAACGCGTCAGCGGTCGTCGTCGAGGACGTGAAGGAGCTCGATGGCCTCACGCCCGCGCAGATCGCGGGCGCAGCGGAAGAGGCCAGGTCCCGCGGGCTCGCGGGCAAGTATGTGCTCACTCTGCTCAACACCACCGGCCAGCCGCTGGAATCGCAGCTCACGAATCGTGCGCTGCGCCAGCGCCTGCACGAAGCTTCCGTCACTCGCGGGAGCAGGGGCGGCAGGTACGACAATCGGGAAATCGTCAGCCGCACGATGAAGCTGCGAGCCGAGCGGGCGAAGCTCCTCGGTTACCCGAACCATGCTGCGTACGGCCTGGAAACCCAGACCGCACGCACGCCGGACGCGGTGAATCGCATGCTGGGCCAGCTTGCTCCGGCAGCCGTGGCGAACGCCCGGCGCGAAGCGGCAGACCTGCAGGCCATGATCGACAAGGAAGGCGGCGGCTTCCAGCTCGCGCCGTGGGACTGGTCGTATTACACGGAGAAGGTGCGCGCCGAGAAGTACGCGTTCGACGAGTCGCAGCTCAAGCCCTACCTCGAGCTCACGAACGTGCTGGAGAACGGCGTGTTCTACGCGGCCAACCAGCTCTACGGCCTGTCGTTCAAGCGGCGCACGGACCTGCCCGTCTACCACCCGGACGTGATGGTGTATGACGTGATCGATGCGAACGGCCAGCCGCTCGCGATCTTCATCGCCGACATGTATGCCCGCAAATCCAAGCGCGGCGGCGCCTGGATGAATTCGTACGTGTCGCAGTCGAAGCTCACAGGCGAACGGCCCGTGGTCGCCAATCACCTGAACATCCCGAAGCCGCCGGCTGGCGAGCCGACCCTGCTGACGTGGGATGAGGTCACCACCGCGTTCCATGAATTCGGCCATGCCCTGCACGGCATGTTCTCGAACGTGACGTATCCGTACTTCAGCGGCACCAAGGTCCCGCGGGATTTCGTGGAGTATCCGTCACAGGTGAACGAGATGTGGGCCGACTGGCCCTCGGTGCTGAAGAACTACGCGAAGCACTACAAGACAGGCGAGCCGATTCCGCAGGAGCTGCTGGACAAAGTCCTGGCGGCATCCCGGTTCAACCAGGGCTTCGCGACCACGGAGTATCTGGCGGCCGCGATGGTGGATCAGCGCTGGCATCAGACGACCGCGGACAAGGTGCCCGCGGCGGCGGATGTCATGAAGTTCGAGGCGGATGCGCTCGCGGCAGATGGCATCGCGTATGCACCCGTGCCGCCGCGCTATCGCACGCCGTACTACAGCCACATCATGGGCGGCTACGCGGCGGGCTATTACGCGTACATCTGGTCCGAAGTGCTGGACGCGAACAGCGTCGAGTGGTTCAAGAAGAACGGCGGGTTGACGCGCGCGAACGGCGATCACTTCCGCAAGACGCTCCTCTCGCGCGGCGGCAGCGAGGATGCGATGAAGATCTTCCGGGACTTCGCGGGTCACGACCCCCGGATCGAGCCCTTGCTCGAGAAGCGCGGCCTCGCACCATCGGGCTCGGGCACCACGTCATCGGCGAACTGATGCGGAAAGCGCCACGGGCTGGCGTGCGGCCCGTGGCGCTATATCGGTGCTGTCACTCCCGGGGCTTCTTCAGAAATTCCCGGTAGGCGAGCGAGAACGCTTCCACGAACGTGTGGGGCAGATGCTCCGCGGGCTTCTCCACGAGGTTGCGGTAGAAGTCCCCGTAAAGCTCCCATGCCTGCGCCTTGCCGCCCGAGCGCAGCTTGCCGCGCCGCGCGGCGCGCTCGAAGCGCGCTTCGAGCTCCGCCGGGTCGAGGCGACCCACGAACTCGACGAACGCATCCTGCATGGCCTGCGAAATGGCGGCCTCGTGATCCTTCGCCGTGCGCATGGCTTCCCGCAGCCACTGGACGGCGTCGAGCCTGCGGGACTCGTGCTGATGCATCAGCTCCACGAGCAGCTCATCGATCGTCATGCGTGCCAGGGATGGGCGGGGATCGTCCGCGTCCTGCGGAATCTCGATGCGGAAGTGGTTGCGGATCTCGTTGCGCGAGCGCTCGAGATCCTTCAGGCCCACGAAGGCTTCGCGGAAGAGCTGCCCGACCAGATGCATGAGCCGGGTCTGGGCATCCGGGGGCAGGCGCTCCGGGTCGATACCCGCGCCACGGCAGAAGGCTTGCAGGCCACTCTGCACGTCGAACAGCGCGGGCGCGTTCTGTGCGGAGCTGCGCGGGTCGCGGCCGGCGGCGCGGGCGAGCCGGGCAATGCGCCGGGCGATGGCTTCCTCGTCCGGCTCGGGGTCCGGGTCGGGCTGGGGCAGATCGGCGGCACGCGGCATACGCGCCACGACCTGGCCGTAGGCGTTCACCGGGCGAAATCCACCGCTCTGGGAGCCCGAGGTCGATGTGTCCTGCGCGACGAGGGCGGGGTGCGGCGGCAGGCTCGAGGCCGGGTCGGGGATGAGGAGCTGGTCGAGGTCGAGCGAGGCGCCGATATCGGTCTGGGCCGCTCGCCCGACCGTGCGGAAGGTGTTGATGCTCGTGGGCACGGGCACCGGCTCGAACTGCACCGGCACCGCTTCCACGGAGGCTTCCTGCTCCAGGAACACGCTCACCTGGTATTCGCCGAAGCGCAGCAGGTCACCGTTCTGCAGCTTGTGAGGGCCCACCCGGGAAAGGGCGGTCTCGCTGTCGTTCACGTAGACGCCGTTGGTGCTGAGATCCTCGAGGAAATAGTGGCCCTGGCGGAAGCTCACACGCGCATGGTGCGCAGAGACATAACGCAACGGGTCGGGCAGCACCCAGTCGTTGTCGGCGGAGCGCCCGATGGTGCCCCCGCCAACGCCAAAGACGATGCTGCAGCGGTCCCCGAGGGACCGGCGATGATCACTGACAACGCGCAGGCGGAGCGCCATGGCTGCCCAAAAGGGCCCTCTCGAAGTTTTCCCCGGGTCGATTGGCACGTGATGCCGGTGCGCCGGTGCCCCGGCGCGCGTGGACATATAATGCCACCCCTAAAGTAGCAGCACCCCTCCGACGCACCCATGGCCGCCAGTCACATTTTCAAGGTTCTCTTCGTGAATCAGGGCAAGGTTTACGAGATCTATGCCCGCAAGGTCGGCCACGGGGGGCTCTTCGGCTTCATCGAGGTGGAGGAGCTCGTGTTCGGCGAGCGTTCCACCGTGGTGCTCGACCCTTCGGAGGAGCGCATCAAGAGCGAGTTCGCGGGCGTCAAGCGCACGTACCTCCCCCTGCACTCCGTGTTGCGGATCGACGAGGTGAAGAAGCAGGGGGTCAGCAAGATCACCACCTTCGAGGGCGCCAACGTCACCCAGTTTCCCGTGCCGATGTATTCCAGCCCGGCCGGGGACCTGCCGCCCAAGAAATAGGCCCGAAAAACGTACATGTTGCAGATTCCGGGCGCTTCGGCCCTCTCTTCGTTCCGTCTCTCCAAGCTCCTCGGCGCCCTGCGCGCGCGCGAACCGGCCGTCACGGCCCTGGGCTCGCGCTTCGTCCATTTCGTCGACCTGGAGCGTCCGCTCGATGCCGCCGGGATGAGCATCCTGGAGGGGCTGCTCACCTATGGGCCGCGGGAGGAGGACGGTGGTGCGCCGGCAGGTGCAGGTGCCTCCGGTGCCGGGGTGTCCCCTGCGCCGCAGGTGGCGGGCGCCGCCAGCGAGGCGGGGCAGCTCGTGGTGGTCGTGCCGCGCGCGGGCACCATTTCGTCCTGGTCGAGCAAGGCGACGGATATCGCCCAGGTGTGCGGTCTCACGGCCGTGCGGCGTGTCGAGCGCGGCATCGCCTACCGCATCCAGGCAACCAAACTGCTTTCGCGGGAAGTGCTCACGGAGCTTGCGGCGCCGCTCTTCGACCGAATGACCGAGATGGTGCTGTTCGACGCGGAGGAAGCCGCGGTGCTCTTCGGTCACACGCAGCCGAAGCCGCTGGCGCGTGTTTCGCTCGCCGGTGGGCGCGCCGCGCTGGAAGAAGCGAATCGCTCACTCGGTCTTGCGCTCTCCGCGGACGAGATCGACTACCTCCTCGAGAGCTTCCGTCGCCTCGGCCGTGACCCGGCCGACGTCGAGCTCATGATGTTCGCGCAGGCGAACTCGGAGCATTGCCGGCACAAGATCTTCAACGCGAGCTGGGTCATCGACGGTCGCGCGCAGGACAAATCCCTGTTCGCCATGATCCGCAACACACATGCACGCAGCCCGCACGGCGTGCTCTCCGCCTATCGCGACAACGCCGCCGTCATCGAAGGCACCGAGGGTGTGCGGTATTTCCCGGAGCCCTCCACTGGCATCTATCGCGGGGTGCGCGAGCCCATCGACATCCTCATGAAGGTGGAGACGCACAACCACCCCACCGCCATCTCGCCATTCCCCGGTGCGGCGACCGGCTCGGGTGGCGAGATCCGTGACGAGGGCGCCACCGGTGTGGGCGCCAAGCCCAAGGCGGGCCTCACGGGCTTCTCGGTGTCGCATCTTCGAATCCCGGGCTTCGAGCGGCCGTGGGAGCGCGAGCTCGGCAAGCCCTCCCGCATCGCTTCGGCGCTCGACATCATGATCGAGGGCCCGATCGGCGCGGCGGCGTTCAACAACGAGTTCGGCCGACCGGCGATCGCAGGCTATTTCCGCACCTTCGAGCAGCGTGGCGCCGGCGACGACGCGAATCGCGTCCGCGGCTATCACAAGCCCATCATGATTGCCGGCGGCCTGGGCAATATACGACGCCCGCACGTGCAGAAGGGCGAAGTGCCCGTCGGCGCGAAGCTCGTGGTGCTCGGCGGCCCGGCCATGCTCATCGGGCTCGGCGGTGGTGCGGCTTCTTCGATGGGCAGCGGCAGCAGCACCGCGGATCTGGACTACGCCTCCGTGCAGCGAGGCAACGCGGAAATCCAGCGTCGCGCGCAGGAAGTCATCGATGGTTGCTGGGCGCTCGGGGATCAAAACCCCATCCTGCTGATTCACGATGTTGGCGCAGGCGGGTTGTCGAATGCCGTGCCGGAGGTCGTTGCGCACAGCCATCGCGGCGCGCGCGTGGACCTTCGCGCGGTGCCGAGTGCCGAACCCGGCATGTCGCCCATGGAAATCTGGTGCAACGAGGCACAGGAGCGCTACGTTCTCGCCGTGGCGCCCGATCGGCTGGAGGTGTTCTCGAATCTCGCGGCGCGCGAGCGCTGCCCGTTCGCCGTCATTGGCGAGCTCGACGATACCGGTCAGCTCGTCGTGCAGGACTCGCTGTTCGACAACCGGCCGGTCGACATGCCCATCGACGTGCTTCTCGGCAAGCCGCCACGCATGACGCGGGATGTGAAGAGCGTGGCCAAGGCACCGCAGGCCTTCGACGTGTCGGGCATCAACGTGCGCGAGGCTGCATATCGCGTGTTGCGGTTCCCCGCGGTGGCGGACAAAACGTTCCTGATCACCATCGGCGATCGCTCGGTCGGCGGCCTCATCAGTCGCGACCAGATGGTAGGTCCGTGGCAGGTGCCCGTGAGCGACGTCGCTGTCACGCTCGCGGACTACACGGGTCATGCCGGTGAGGCCATGGCCATGGGCGAGCGCACGCCGGTTGCCGTGCTGAACGGCCCGGCGTCGGGCCGCCTCGCGGTGGCCGAAGCGGTGACGAACATCCTGGCTGCGGATATCTCGTCGCTTTCCCAGATACGCCTGTCGGCGAACTGGATGGCCGCATGCGGTGAGCCGGGCGAAGACGCCACGCTCTACGAAACCGTGCGCGCCGTGGGTGAAGAGCTGTGCCCGGCGCTCGGCATTGCGATCCCCGTGGGCAAGGACTCGCTGTCGATGAAGACCACCTGGCGCGAAGGGGACGCCACGAAGAGCGTGGTCGCGCCGGTGTCGCTCATCATCTCCGCGTTCGCTCCGGTGGATGACGTGCGCAAGACGCTCACGCCCGTGCTGCGCACGGATGCGGGTGATACCACGCTCTGGCTCATCGACCTGGGTTGCGGGCGCAATCGTCTCGGTGGCTCTGCGCTCGCGCAGGTATACGGCGAGCTCGGCGACGTGCCGCCGGATCTCGATGACGCGCAACGACTGAAGTCCTTCGCCGCTGCGCTTGCGGAGCTGAGGGCCGCGGGGCTCGTGCTCGCGTATCACGACCGCTCGGATGGCGGCCTGTTCGCCACGCTCACCGAAATGGCGTTCGCGGGCCACTGCGGGCTCGATGTGACACTTCCGCCGGGACGCGGCTCTGCCGTGGCGCAACTCTTTTCAGAGGAGCTTGGCGCGGTCATCCAGGTGCGTGCCGCCGATGAGGCGCGCGTTGCGGCCGTGCTCGCGAGCCATGGGCTCGGTGCGCAGGAGATGCGCATTGGCAAGCCTGTTGCCTCGTCGGATGGCAGCGATGCCACTGGCCTGCGCATCCGCATCGCTGTGGGTGACACGGTGTTCGATGAATCCTGGGTGGATCTGCGCCGCGCCTGGTCGGAAACGTCCTGGCAGATGCGCCGTCTGCGTGACGACCCCGCATGCGCGGATGAGGAATTCGAAGCGGCTGCCGCGGCCAGGGATCCTGGCATCAGCGTCTCGCTCACCTTCGACCCGCAGGAAGACATCGCCGCTCCCTACATTGCCAGGGGTGTGCGCCCGAAGGTGGCGATCCTGCGCGAGCAGGGCGTGAACAGCCAGGTGGAAACGGCCGCGTGGCTCGAGCGCGCCGGCTTCGAAGCGTACGACGTCCACATGACCGACCTGCTTTCCGGCCGCCGATCGCTGGAGGCGTTCAAGGGCATCGTTGCGTGCGGCGGTTTCTCCTACGGCGACGTGCTCGGCGCGGGGGAGGGCTGGGCCAAGTCCATCCTGTTCCACGGCGCCGTGCGGGATGATTTCGTGCGCTTCTTCGCGCGCAAGGACAGCTTCTCGCTCGGGTTCTGCAACGGCTGCCAGATGTTCGCCGCGCTCAGGAGCCTGATTCCGGGCACGGAGCTCTGGCCCCGCTTCGTCACCAATCGCAGCGAGCAGTACGAGGCGCGCTTCACGATGGTGGAAATCCTCGACTCACCGTCGGTCGTGCTGGCGGGGATGAGCGGGTCGTTCCTGCCCATCACCATCGCGCATGGAGAGGGGCGCGCGGAGTTCACTTCTGCGGCTGCGGCACAGGCCTGTGCAAAGAGCGGGCTCGTCGCGTTTCGCTATGTGAATCGCGATCGCACGGTTGCCACTTCCTATCCTGCGAACCCGGGCGGGTCGCCGTTCGGCATCACTTCCGTTACGAACACGGATGGGCGCGTGACCATCATGATGCCGCATCCGGAACGGTCGACGCGGTATGTGCAGGGGTCGTGGCGGCCGGAGAATGCGGGGGAGTGGAGTGGGTGGATGCGGTTGTTCCGGAATGCGCGGAGGTTTGTGGGCTGACGCTGGCTGGCGGTGCGCGCGAGCCAATCAGAAGAATTTTGTGAGGACGTCGCGGGCGTGGCGTCAATCGGAGAGGGGTCGGGAGGCACCGGCCGGAAGACGCATCCTGCGAGCCTCGTCGGAATGCATCCTGCATTCCGACGTGCCTCCCGACCCCTCTCCGATCGCCGTCACGCCTTGAGGCGATCGCTAACTTGCTGGTTCGCGGTTGCATGTCGCTTTCGCGGCAATGTCGCCGTGGTTGGTCAGGTCGGCGCTGATCTCGCGCCTCGCGGGGGCCGATCAGCAAGAAGCTCTTTGTCGGTCTGCGTCCGCGCGAGGGAGCGGTGGTGGATATCCTTCGCTTCGTGGGGAGTGCTAGGATGCGGCGGCGCTCGTCGCGAGGGGTCGTAGCGAGGGAGTTTCCAAGCTCGGTGCTTGGTGGGCGGGCGGCGCGAATCGGATTCGCGGCAGGGATGTTCGGTCGAGCCCAGGTTCATGGAAGAGCCAGCCCGTGTTGCGCAAGAAAAGCTTCGGTTCGTTTCTTGGGGTGGGGGTGCTGCTGCTGGCGGTCGTCGCCGTCGTCGCTTACGCGCGGCGGGATCGCAGCGAGTCGCCCGCCAACAACTTCACGGTCGCCAGGGTTTCCCGCGGCGACATCGTGCAGGCGGTGAACACCACCGGCCAGCTCACTCCACTCGTCACCGTCGAAGTCAGCACGCAGATCTCGGGGCTCGTCACCGAGGTGAACGTGGATTTCAACAGCCCCGTGAAAAAGGGGCAGGTGCTCGCGCGCATCGACCCCGCCAGCTACGAGCAGCGTGTGCGGCAGGCAGAGGCGGATCTCGCGGCCGCCGAAGCCAGCAATACGCTCGCCCGCCTCAACGCGAAGCGCTTGAACGACCTGCGCGAGCTGGACCTCGTCACGCAGGCGGAATACGACCAGGCGGAAGCGCAGCTCGAACAGTCCCGCGCTTCCCTGCTCACGCGTCGCGCGGCCGTGGAGAACGCGCGCGTGGATCTCGTCCGTTGCACCATCACGTCGCCCATCGACGGCATCGTCATCTTCAAGCAGGTGGAAGTGGGGAAGACCGTGGTGGCGAGTTTCAGCGCGCCCACGCTCTTCGTCATCGCGCAGGATCTCTCGAAGATGCGCATCATCGCGCCGATCAGCGAGGTGGATGTGTGGGCCGTGCATCCGGGTCAGGCGGTCACGTTCACAGTGGACGCGATTCCGGACAAATCCTTCGGCGGGCGCCTCACGCAGATCCGCAATCCCTACACGCCGTCGGAGAAGCAGCAGCAGGCGGCCGCACAGCAGAGCACCATCACGAGCTTCGACGCCGTCATCGAAGTGGACAATCCGGATCTGCTGCTGCGGCCGAGTCTCACGGCCAATGTCTCGGTCGTTGTCTCGAAGACCGAGAACACGCTGCGCGTTCCGAACGGCGCGCTTCGCGTGACGATTCCGGAAGACCCACAGAGGCCCCGCGCCGCGCCCCCGCTGTTGCCGCCTGAAGGAAGCGCGGAGTCAGCGGATGTCTCCATCGTCTACCGTCTGCCCGGCGGGGACCGGAACAGCACACCCGAGCCGGTGCTCGTGCGACTTGGCATCACCGACAACATCAGCACGCAGGTGCTGGAGGGGCTGAACGAAGGCGATAGCGTCATCACTGGCATGGCGAGCCGAATCGAGATGCCGCGGCGCCAGGGATTGTTCTAGCGAGCAAGCAAGGTTTGAAGCCGACAGCCCCTGCGCAACGGATCCGCGCAGGCCCGCACACACAAGGAACGCCGAATGAAACATGTGCATGCTGCCTGGGCCGCGTTGCTTGCGCTGTTGGTCATTGCGGCGTTTCTGCTCACGGTGCTCCTCATCGCGCTGCTGCTTCCACATCCTTCGGCATTGGCGCAGGAGCCGGCGCCACGTGAGGCGCCGGATGCCGCCTCGCTCACTTTGGCTGAATGCGTGCGGCTCGCGCTCGCGCAGGGGTTCGATGCGGAGATCGAACGCCAGTCCCTCTTCATCGCGCAGGATGAGGTGCCGATCGCGCGTAGTCTGTTCCACCCCGTCCTGGGTGCAGGGGCAGGCAGGAGCGTTTTCCGTAGGGCCGAAGGTGATGCGCGACCGGGTTCTCGTCGGGATGCCATCGACTCCGGCGTCGGGTTCACGCAGTTCATGCCGCTGGGCACCCAGCTCGGGCTGGATCTCAATACCAGTCGCTTCGACGACGACCCTGTGGCGGCACAGTTGAACCCGGCCTACACGTCGGATGTCACGCTCCGTCTGCGCCAGCCGCTGCTGAGAGGATTCGGCACGCGGATCAACACGCAGGTCATCCGGCGTGCGGAGATCCGCCTCGACATCGCCGGCCGCAACTATGAGGACCGCGCGCTCGAAGTCATCCAGGGGACCGAGACGGCGTACTACCTGCTCACCGGCGCGCGCGACCAGCTGCTCGTGTTCCAGGCCAGCCTGCAGCTCGCCGAGGCCTTGCTGCGGGAATCGCAGTCGCGCCGCACCGCCGGCATGGCCACTCGGCTGGATGTGCTGCAGGCGGAAGTGGGTTTAGCCAACGCTCGCCGCAACGTCATCGAAGCGCAGAAGACCGTGCACGAAAGCGAGGATGGCCTGCTGCGCCTCATCGGCCGCTTCCAGTTCGACACGCCACTCGGAGCAACCTCGGCCGAAGCGGACCTCGCCGAAGCCTTGCCGACCGTCGCATCCTCTTTTGCCCTCGCGCGTGAGCGATTCCCGGCACTGCGCAACGCGCGCGCGGCGCTGGAGCTGGCGCGGCTGGACATCGATTCCGCCGCCGACGACCTCAAACCCTCGTTCGATCTGGACCTCGCGGTGGGCTTCAACGGCGAGGACAGCACGCGGCGCGGCGCCTTCTCCGGCATCTCCGAGCCGGACGGCAGCAGCTGGCAGGCGGGCATCAGCATCACCTATCCGCTCGGGCGCGTCGCAGAGAAGGCCCGTTTTCGCCAGAGCCATTACGCGCTCAGTCAGGCGGAGCTCAGGGCGCAGCAGCTGGAGCAGGAGGTGCTTGCTTCCGTCAGGAGCGCAGTGAGGAACGTGGAGACCAACCGGGAGAGCGTGAGCATCGCCACGCAGGCCGCGGAGCTCGCCCGGAGCCAGTATGACGCCGAAACGGCGCGCTTCCGGTCCGGGCTCTCGACGAGCCGCCGCGTTCTGGAAGCGCAGACGGATCTCGAATCCGCGCGCGTGGCGAATCTGCAGGCGAGACTGGATCTGCAGACGGCACGCGCGGCACTCCGCAGGCTCGAAGGTTCGTCGTTCAGGCGCTATGGCGTGACGCTCGAAATGCGGGCGCCATAGTGACCGCTGCGCGCGGCGCCTCAGACGCGCCGGAGATCTCCAGGAGCCTGTCCGAGGAATATCCGCCCGCTGCGGCTACGGCGCCTATTGCTCGGACAGGCTCCTAGCGGTTGTTCAGGTTCTGGATGCTCGCGAGCTGCGTGCCCAGGTAGTTCGAAGTCGTCTGCAGCTGTGCGAGCAGTCCGTCGAGCGCGGTGAACTGCTTGCGGTAGCGCGCTTCCACGACGGCCATGCGGGCGTCCAGCGCTTCCTTGTCATCCTTCAGGGTTTCGAGCGTCTTCGTCAGGGACTGGTTGCGCGAATCGATGCCGCCGCCCGTCTTCAGCTGACCTTCGAGATGCGTGAAAAGCCGTGCGGCGATGCCGTCCTCCGACGCGAAGATCTTGCCGACGGCGGCCGTGTTCTCGGTCAGCGCGTCGGTCAGCTTCTTGTCGTCCACCGTGAGCGAGCCGTCCAGCTGCTTCGTGATGCCGATGGAGGCAAGCGAAGTGTAGCCGCCGGAAAGACCGGCCACCGGATTCGTCAGATCGAAATTGATCTGGGACTCGATGCCCCGCAGCAGCGCATCCCCCAGCAGCGGGCCCGCCGCCTTGGTCGCGACGTTGTAGCTGCGCATGCCGGCCATGCTCTTCTGCAACGTGTTGTACTGCTGCACGAAGGTGTTGATCCGCGTCTTCAGGAGCGCGGTGTCCTGGGAAATGCTGAGCGCGATCGGCGGCGTCTCGCCCGCATCGTTCTCGGGCGACACGGCTTTGAGCGTGATCGTCACGCCGTCGATTGCCTTGTCGACCAGGTTGGTCTCGCTGTAGTGGTCGAACGTCGCGATCTTGATGTGCGCATCCTGCGCCGCCTGAACCACCGTCATGTTCGTGGTGTTGTCGGGGCCGTAAGTCAGCTGCGCCAACCCGCCGTCACCGCCGGTCTGCGTCACTTCGATGGAGTGGGCGGCCCCGGTCTTGTTGGACGTGAGCACGAGCCGCGTGCCCCCCGCTTCATTCAGCAGGGTGGCCTGAACGCCCGGGTTGTCCGCCGCGTTGTTGATGGCATTGCGGATGTCGGCGAGCGTGTTGTGCTGGGCATCGATCGTGACCGTGAACGCCTTGTCGCCGAAACCGATGGTCAGCTCGCCGGTGCCGACGACGGCCTTGCTGCCCTCGACGAAAGGCCCCGACGCGAGCTGCTGCGCCCTGGCGAGCGCGATCACCTGGATGTCGTAGCTGCCCGTGGCGGCGTTGCCGCTCGCCGTGGCGGTGAACACGTTGGTGTCGCCGGACGTGGCCGCGCGAGGCGAGAAGCCATCTTCCTTGCGGAGCGCGTCGAGCGAGCTCTTGAAGCTCGAGAGCGCGCCCTTGAGGGACGAGATTGCCGACAGCTGGACGGTCGCCGCAGCCTCGCGACGCGTGATCAGCGTCTGGTGCGGCGAGCGCTCCGCCGCCACGAGCTGGCTGACCAGTGAGTTGATGTCGAGGCCGGATCCGACTCCGGGCAGTTGTAGCGTCGGCATGGAAGTGCTTTCAGGCTCTCATACGAGAATGTCGAGCAATGCGTTGGGCTGGGTGCCGAGCGCGCGCGCCAGGCGCAGCGCCTCGTCTCCGGGAATCTGCCGCACGGTTTCACCGGTCCGCGAGTCGCGCACGGTGATGACCGTCCGGCCGCTGTCTTCGTCCACGCGGAACTCCAGCATCCGGCCGATGCTGCGCAGGTAGGATTCGATCTGCCGGGCGACCGCTTCCATCGAGTCGGCGATGGATGTGCTCGGGTCGGGCAGATCGCTGTTGCCCGCTACGGCGGCCGCGGGCGCGCTGCCGGCCGCTTGCGTCGTCGCGGGGCCGCCGCCTGCCGCCACGGAGCTCGCGGCGCCATTCGAAAAAGAAACAGCAGATGACGACGGGGTCGCCGTCGCCATCTGCTCGGACAAAGCTCGGATGAGGAGCTGAGTCAAACGTTACCTCATGTCGATTACCGCAGGAGTGACAGCACGTTCTGCGGAACCGAATTGGCCTGCGCCACCATCGCGGTGCCGGCCTGCTGGAGGATCTGCGCACGGGTCAGCGCGGCCGTCTCCGCCGCGAAGTCCGTGTCCAGGATGCGGCTGCGCGAGGCCGAGAGGTTCTCGCTCACAGCCTGCAGGCTGTTGATCGTGGACTGGAAGCGGTTCTGGATGGCACCGAGCGTGCTGCGGAACTTGCTGACCGAGACCAGCGCCGCGTCCACACTCTGGATCGTCGCGTTGGCGCCATCGGTCGTGAGCACATTGCGCCCGTCCAGCGAGCCCGTGACGCCGATCTCCGTGCTCGCGAACGCCAGGTCACCCGTGGCCTTCGTGCCGCCGAGGGTGATCTCCTCGCTCGCCGAGAGGCTGAGCGAGTTCGTGTCCTCGTTGAACGTCGCGTAGACGCCGTTCGCCCGGCCGTTGATCGCGTCGACCAGTTCCTGGCCGCTCTTGAAGGTGCCGATGATGTCCACGGCGGTGCCGTTGCCCAGCTGGATGCTGAAGTCACCTTGCGCGAGCGTCAGCTCGATCGCGGTGACCGCGGCGGTGCCGTTGTCGATCGACCGGGTGCCGGTGGCGAAGTCCGCGCCGGCGAAGCCGCCAGGCGTGCCCGCCATCGTGTTCGTCACGATGATGTCGATCGCCGTGCCATCTGCCTTCGTGAAGACGAGGTTGCCGTTGGCGGCCGAGCCGCTGACGGTCACACCCGCGGTCGTCAGGGCAGCGGCCTGGGCGACGAGGCCGCCGTCGATGTCCGCCGCGGTGACCGTCGACACGGTGCCACCAGAGGACGTCGCGGTGAAGACGGTCACGCCTTCGACCGACAGCGCGTAGGTCTGGCCGTCCGCGTTGGACACCGAGCTCGTGAACGCGCCGGAACTGCCCGTCGTGCTGGCAACCGCATCCTTGCCCTCGAGCAGCACGGTGCTCAGGTCGCCCGTAGAGGCCGAGGCCGTCTGGCCGATCGCCGTCGCGCGCACGTTCGTGTCGGCGCCGAGGCTGACCGCAATCGTCTCACCGACGTTCGCACCGACCTGGAAGGTGGCGCTGCCGAACGTGCCGTCGAGCACCTTGCGGCCGTTGAACGAAGTCTGCGCGGCGATACGCGTGATCTCGTCGATACGCTGGCGCACTTCCTGGTCGAGCGCCTTGCGGTCGTCGTCGGAGTTCGTGGCGTTGGCCGACTGCACGGCCAGCTCACGGATGCGCTGCAGGTTGTTCGTGACTTCCTGCAGGGCGCCTTCCGTCGTCTGCGCGAGCGAGATACCGTCGTTCGCGTTGCGGACCGCCTGGTTGAGGCCGCTGATCTGGGTCGTCATGCGATCCGAGATCGCAAGGCCGGCAGCGTCATCCTTGGCGCTGTTGATGCGCAGGCCCGACGACAGGCGCTGAAGCGCGGTCGCGAGCTGGCTGCCGGACGTCGTCAGGTTGCGCTGGGCGTTCAGCGACATGACGTTCGTATTGATTACCTGGGGCATGAAACTAACTCCTCAGTATTTACCTGACCCCGGTAAACGGCCGGAGCCTTCGGCTTTCCTGCGTTCGCCCCACCATGGGGTGATCCGCGTTCTGTGCCCTGTATCGGTGTGCCCCTGCGGAACTTGAGCGTCGGTTTCGGCTGAAACATGAACTGTGTCACGCTTCATCAGAGGTAGTTGAAGAGCGAAAGCTGACTGATCTTCGAGTACGAGGCCTGGGCCGCCTGCAGGCCCACGAGCTGCAGATTCAGTTGTGTGATGGCCTCGGCATAATCGAGGTCGCGGATGCCCGAGAGCGAGGTCTGCAGATCGAGCTGGCGGTTGACCTGGTCGTCCGCTGCGTCACTCAGCATCGAGAGCCGTGCGCCAACCTCGCCGCGAACGCTCGTCACATTGTCGAGCGAGTGGTCGAGCTGCGTGAGCGCCTGCGCGATCTCGGTTGCATAGAGAGCGTTCTGGCCTGCGCCTTCCGTCGGCCGTTTGAGCGTTGCGAGCAGGTTCGCGACGGTCGTGAACATGTCCTGCGTGCCCGCGGGTGACACGGTGAATGTGTCGCCGGTTGCCGGCGCACCCTCGATCTCGAACTGGATGCCGTTGAACGCGATGGCGTCGCCGGGCGCGAAAGTCCCGGTCATCACGGAGTCGCCGCCACTCTCGAACACTTCATAGGTCGTCGGTGTGTCGAACACGATGGTGTACGTGTCCGGCACCCAGGCGGTGGCATTCGTGACGATGCCGCCGCTGATGACTCCATCACCGGTGTTCGTGTTCGCGGCGCCGGTCACGAACGTGCCATTGCCGCGGACGATGTTCATGAACACTTCGTTGCCGGGGTGGCCGTCCGGCACACGTTGCGACGGGCCGGTCTGCAGCAGGCGGGCGCCGCCGTCCCCCATGTAGGTGACGGTCGTGCCGGATTGCGCGAATGGCTTCGTCAGTGTCGAGTAACCGGAGAAGAGATATTCGCCGTTGCCGTCCTTGCGGTTCGCGAGGTCCACGAGCTGCTTGAGGCGCACCTCGATCTCGTTCGCGATGGATTCCCGCGAGGTGTTGTCCATCGTGCCGCTGTTGGCCTGCAGGGCGAGCGTGCGCACTCTCTGCAGCAGCTCCGTCGTGTCCGCGAGCGTCTGTTCTTCGAGAGACAGGCGATTCGTCGCGATGTCCGTGTTTCGCTGATGCTGCTTCGATTCGGAAAGCGCGCGGTCGAGCTCGAGCGCCTGCCCGGCACCGATGGGGTCGTCCGCGGGCGTGAGAATGCGCGTGCTCGCGCCAATCTGGTTCTGAAGCTTTGCGATCTGGGCATTCCGCTCGTTGAGCAGCGTGAGTGCGGCGGCATGAATGCCTGCTGTGGAGACTCTCATTCGTCGTTACCTCCGGCTCGTCGCTGCCAGCAAGGAGTCGAACAGGGAGTTCGCCACCTGGATGAGCTGCGCCGCCGCCTGGTAAGCCTGCTGATACCTGATGAGGTTCGCCGCTTCCTCATCGAGATTCACGCCGGACACGGCGTCGCGCGCGTCCACGCTTTCCTGCTGGATGACGCTCTGCGCGTCACGGCTCGCCTGCGCCTGGCGCGTGGCAACGCCGATGCTGCCGACGATGCGTGTCGTGGCGTCGTTGACCGACGTGGTGCCGTTGTCCAGCACCTGGCGTGCAAGAGAGTCCGCGAGTTCCAGGGCATTGCGGTTGTCTCCCGAGCCGTTCGTGTTGTCGCGGACGGTGAACGTGTCGCCGGTCGCGGGCGTGCCCGAGATCTCCACGCGCCAGCCGTTGAGCTCGATGGGTTGGCCAGGGGTGTACGTGCCCGGGCCCATGCCGTTGATCGTGAAAGTCGTCGGGCTCGTGAACTCGATGGTCGCGAGGTTGCGCAGGTCGGCGTTGCCGGCATCGACGACCGATCCGGCCGAGATGGTGCCGGTTCCGGTGTTGGCGCTGCCGGCGCTGGTCCGGATCGGCGCGGCAGCGGCGATCTTGCTGGGATCGGAGATGAGCACATCGAGTCCGGCGGTCGCGGCGCGAGTGGGCCGGATCAGGAAGCGATCGCCGACCTCGGCAGTCCCGCTAACCTCGATCGCAAGGCCGTCGGCCATCAGTGGGTCCGCAGCGGAGCCGTCGCCCGTCATGGGCACGGTCTGACGGGTGTCCACGCGTGTGAGCGCCCAGCCAGTCGTCGTGCGCTCGAGGTAATAGTCGCCTTCCGTCAGCGCACCGATGTTCGCGCGCGTGACGGCGAGCGACGCGTCGCCATCGTTGCCGTTGTGGCTGCTCACGAGCACGCCGCCGAGGCCGAAGAGCTTCCCACCCAGCGTGCCGCTCAGGTCCATTCCGGCCTGATGCTGCTCGTTGATCGTGGTGGCCAGCGCAACGCTGATGCGGCCGAGCGAGTTTCGTGTCGGGTCCAGCACCTGCGTGCGGAACTCGAGCAGGCCGCCGAGCGTGCCGCCGCTGATGCTGGAAGTGATGTCAGCCGTGTTGCCGCCGGCAAGCTGCAGGGCGACGCCGTGACGCCCCGGGTCGTAGGGGTCCACGATGGTCGTCATCTTCGCCGCGTTGGCGCCCACGACGAGCGGCTGGCCGCTGCCGACGAACACGTTCACCTGGCCATCCGGCTGCGCCACGGTGTTCAGGTCCACGTGCGTGCTCAGCTGGTCGAGCAGGCGGTCACGCTGGTCCAGCAGATCGTTCGGCGGCTGGCCGTAGCGGGCGTAGGCGCCAGCGATGTCGGCGTTGAGCTGCGCGATGCCGGACGCGAGCGTGGAGATCTCCGACACCTGGCCGACGAGCGCCTGCTCGATCTGCCGGTCGTAGCTCGCAAGCTCCGATTCATAGGTCTTCAGGCGCTGGGCAAGGCCGTTGGCCTCGCTCAGCAGCACCTGTCGCGCCGACTGCGAAGTGGGCGTGTTCGCCACGTCCTGCAGCGCGTTCGCAAACTTCTGCACGGTGGCGGTGAGGCCGGTGGTGGTGCTGCTGAACAGGTTGTTCACGCGGTTCATCTGCGTGACAAAGGTGTCCAGCGAGGTGAAGGTGCTGCTGGAATTGCGCACCTGCTGGGCGAGCAGGTCGTCGTAGATGCGGCGGGTGGTCGTGACCTGCACGCCGTTGCCGACCCAGCCGTTGGCGTAGGGGCTGGCGGGGCGCGTCATCATCTCCGCCCGCTGACGGCTGTAGCCGGGCGTGGAGACGTTGGCAATGTTCTGGCTCGTCGCTTCGAGTGCACGCTGGAAGGCGAGAAGCCCGGAGACACCAGTGGACAGAAAGTTCGTCATGTCGCGATGCCTCAGCGCGTGCCCGGCACGGTAGTCATCGGCACGTCATCCGAAGACTTGAGTGCCGCGGGGAGAGTGGCGAGATTCTGTGCAATCGACTCGATCTTCGCCGCGTAGGCGGGGTCGGTTGCGTAGCCGGCGCGTTGCAGGGCGCCCGCGAAAGCCTTGGTGTCACTGCCGGTGTTCAGCGCTTCGGCATAGCGCGGGTTGTCGCGCAGAAGCGCTACATAATCGCGGAAGCTCGCTTCGGCGGATTCATAGGATCGAAAGCGCGCCTGTCTCGACATCGGCACACCCCCTTCGAACTCCAGGGTGCGCACGGAGACACTGTCGCCCGTCCAGCGGCCCGTGGCCTTGATGCCGAACAGGTTGAAGCTGCTCCTGCCGTCCGCGTCGCAGGGCAGGGACCTGCCCCAGCCGGTCTCGAGCGCGGCCTGCGCGAGCAGATGACGGGGGTCGACACCCAGTTCCCGGCCCGCTTCCACGGCACAAGGCCACAGATCGCGGACGAACTGGTCCGGCGACTCCGCGAGAGCCGTGACTCTGCTGGCTACCGCATTGGCATCGGCGGCCGCACCTGCAGAGGCGCCGGCTGGCACGAGGCCCGCGCGCGTGAGCTGCTGCACGAGCATGTCGGCGAGCCCGAGTCCCCGGCCCTTGGTGAGCTCCATGGCCAGCTGGTCATCGAACATGCCCTGGTAGAAATCCTGCTGGTCGCTGCCGAGCAGCGGGTCGCCGAAGCTGGCCGAGCGCATGCTGGAGAGCATCATCTTCGCGAAGATGCTCTCGAACTGCCGCGCCACTTCGCGCAGCGCCGCCGGATCCTGCGCGCGCGCGTCGCGCTTGAGCGCGGCGAGCCCACCCAGATCCGAATAGACGCTGGCGTCGGCGACAGGCGAGGTCATATCACGATGAGCTCGGCGCGCAGCGCGCCGGCTTCCTTCAGCGCTTCGAGAATGGCGACGAGGTCGCCGGGCGCCGCACCCACCTGGTTCACGGCGCGCACGATCTCGTCGAGGTTCACGCCGGGGTTGAAGACGAACATGCGCGCGTCGGGCTGCGTGATCTCGATGGTGGAGCGTGGGGTGACGACTGTGTCGCCGCGCCCGAAGGGGTTCGGCTGGCTCACGTCCTGCCGCTCCGTGATCGTCACGGAAAGCGAGCCGTGGGCTACCGCAGCTTCCGTCACGCGCACATGCGAGCCGATCACCACCGTGCCCGTGCGGGAGTTGACGATCACGCGCGCCGGCGCGTCGCCGGGCTGGACCTCGATCGCTTCGAGCGTCGACACGTACGCGATGCGCTGGTTCGCGTCGACCGGGGCGGCCACTCTCACCGAGACCGCATCGATGGCTTCCGCCGTGCCGTCGCCCAGGAGCTTGTTGATGCCCTCGGCCAGCCGCGAAGCGGTGGTGAAGTCCGGCGTGTGCAGGTTCAGCATGACGGTCGGCGTCGTCGCGAAATTCGTCGGCACCTCACGCTCGACCGTGGCGCCGTTCGGGATGCGCCCGCTGCTCGGCACGTTGAGCGAGATGCGCGAGCCGTCCTTGCCGTTCGCGCCGAAGCCGCTGACGACGAGGCTGCCCTGGCCGATGGCATAGACCTCTCCGTCGATACCTCGCAGCGGCGTCATGAGCAGGCTGCCGCCGCGCAGGCTGCCGGCGTTGCCGATCGAGGCGACGGTGATGTCGATGGTCTGCCCCGCCTTGGAGAAGGGCGGCAGGTCCGCATGCACGACGACGGCGGCAACGTTCTTCAGCTGCGGGTTCACGTTCGGCGGGATCGTCACGCCGAACTTCGCGAGCATGTTCCGGATGCTCTGGATCGTGAACGGCGCCTGGCTCGTCTGGTCGCCCGTCCCGTCGAGCCCGACGACGAGGCCGTAGCCGATGAGCTGGTTCGTGCGTACGCCCGCGACCGACGCGATGTCCTTGACGCGCTCGGCCTGCGCAGCCGGAGCCAGCGCGCCGAAGGTCAGCGCCGTCGCGAGGAGGAGCCGCAAGGTCATGTGTGTAGTGGTTCTGTGTATGTGCATGGTGCAGGCGCGCGTTCCGTCAGAAGGGCAGCAGCGGGGAGTTGAAGAACCGGGCCAGCCAGGACTGCTTGTTGGCATCCGCCAGCGCGCCCCTGGCGCCGTAGGAGATGGACGCATTGGCCACCTTGGTCGAGGCGATGGAGTTGTCCGGCTGGATGTCGATCGGCCGGATCATCCCCTGGATGCGGATGAATTCCCGCCCCTGGTTGATGCCGATCCACTTCTGCCCGCGCACGAGCAGATTGCCGTTCGCCAGCCGCTTCACCACCGCGACGGTGATGTCGCCGGTGAGCTTGTTGCTCTGCTGGCTGTCGCCCGAGCCGTCGAACGACGTGTCGTTGTCGACGGAGGTCTGGAGGATCGGCGTGCCGTTCACCGTCACCGGCCGGCCGGCAATGGTCGGGCCCGGCAGCGAGATCGACGTCGCCTTCGACGTCGTCGTGCTGGAGCTCTTCGAGGCGTTTGTGCTCTCGACGAGCCGGATCGTGACGATGTCACCGACACGACTCGCCGTGGTGTTCTCGAACAGCGCCACGTCGTATCCGGCCTGGTAGATGGCGCCGTTGCCTGCCGTCGGCGACTCGGGTTCCGGCCACGGGAGATCGTCGTCGGGCTCCAGCGGCCCGTAAGAGGCGCACGCACCCAGCAGCAGCGCGGCCGCGAGTGCAGCAGCACGTGCGAGCGTCGAGCAACCGGGCTTCATGTGGCGAGTGAGGTGCATGGTCTTACGGGCTAGAGGTTGTTGTTGACGTACTGAAGCATCTGGTCCGTGGTCGAGATGGCTTTCGAGTTCATCTCGTACGCCCGCTGCGTCTCGATCATGTTCACCAGCTCTTCGACGACATTGACGTTCGAGCTTTCGAGCGAGCCTTGCGCCAGGGTGCCGAGGCCGTTCAGGCCCGGCGTGCCCGCCTGCGGCGGGCCGCTCGAAGCGGTTTCGAGCACCATGTTCTCGCCGCGCGCCTGAAGGCCGGAGGGGTTCACGAAATCCACGAGCTGGATCGAGCCGACCTGCACGGCGGCGGTCTGGCCGGCAATCTGCACGGTGACGACACCGTCCGTGCCGACGGCCACGGACTGCGCGCCGTCGGGAATCGTGATGCCCGGCTGGACGCGGTAGCCGCTCGAGGTGACGAGCTCGCCCTGCGCGTTCGTCTGGAAGCTGCCATCCCGCGTGTAGCCGGTGGTGCCATCCGGGAGCTGGATCTGGAAGAAGCCGCGGCCCTGGACCGCGAGGTCGAACGTGTTGTTCGTCGTGAGCAGATTGCCCTGGGAGTAGTTCTTCTCCGTCGCCACGACGCGCACGCCGGTGCCGAGCGAGAGGCCGCTGGGCGAAAGCGTGTCCTGCGAAGTGGAGGCGCCCACCTGCTTCACGTTCTGGTAGATCAGGTCCTCGAACACGGCGCGGCCCTTCTTGAAGCCGTTGGTCGCAACGTTCGCAAGATTGTTGGACGTGACGGTCATGCGGGTCTGTTGTGCGTCGAGCCCGGTCTTGGCTGCCCAGAGTGCTGCGTTCATGTCAGTGTGCCCTCGAAGAATTCGTGTGTGGCGCGCTCAGCGTCGCCGGGTTAGCGCAGAAGCTGCGCGGAGGCCTGCCCGTTTTCCTCGGCCGTGCGCATGGCTTTCACCTGCAGCTCGAAGTTACGTGCGAGCTCGATCATGTTCACCATGGCATCCGCCGCATTGACGTTGCTCGACTCGAGCACGCCAGAGGCGAGTTGCACCGCTGCGTCGGCCGGCGCGTCCGTGCCATCCCGCATGCGGAACAGGCCGTCGCTGCCGCGTTCGACGGCTGCGGCCTCCGGGTTCACGAGCTTGATGCGCCCGACGTTCGCCGTCGTTTCCGGCCCCTGGCCGAGCGGCACGACGGAGATCGTTCCGTCCGGCGCAATGAGAAGAGAAGAGTGCGGCGGCACGCTCACCGGCGCGCCTTCGGCCAGCACGGGGTGCCCGGTGCCCGTGAGCAGCTGCCCGTTCGGATCGACGCGCAGGTCGCCGGCGCGCGTGTACGCCTCCCGTCCATCGGGCCCCTGTACCGCGATGAATCCATCGCCCTGGATGGCAACATCGAGGTCCCTTCCGGTGGAGACCTGCGCGCCCACGGTGGCATCCCACCCGGTCGTGGCATTCGTGGCATAGACGCGAGAGGCGTACCCCGAGCCCATGACCGCCCGGCTCTGGAACGCGGAAAGGTCCGCGCGGAAGCCGGTGGTGCTGGCGTTCGCGAGGTTGTGGCTGTTCACGGCCTGCGCCCGCAGCGTCTCCTTCGCACCGGTCATCGCTATGTAGAGGAGCTTGTCCATCTGGGGCCTCGCGCGCGCTCAGTTACCGGATATTGATGATGGTCTGCGTGATCGAGTCGGCCGTGGAGATCATCTGCGCGTTGGCCTGGAAGTTGCGCTGCGCGGTGATCATGTTCACGAGCTGCTCGGTGATGTCGACGTTCGAAGCTTCGAGCGCACCGGCCTGGACGAGGCCGAAGCCGGAGTTGCCGGCCTCGCCGATGAGCGCCTGGCCCGAGGCGTACGTTTCCGCCCACGCCGTGTCGCCGAGCTGCTGCAGGCCCTGCGGATTCGCGAAGGTCGCCATCGCGATCTGGCCCAGCGGATTCGAGCGGCCGTTCGTGAAGCGCGCCTGCACGATGCCGCTCGAGTCGATGTCGATGCCGATGAGGCGGCCCGTGGTGAAGCCGTTCTGCGGCGTGGCGTTCACGGTGAAGTTCTGGCCGAACTGCGAGGTGTTGCCGAAATCGAAGGTCAGGTTGAGGTTGGCCGCACCGGTCGAGGGCGTATAGGCCGGGAAGGTGATCTCGCCGCCGGCCGGTGTCACCAGCACACCGCCGTCCGTGTACTCGAGAGGCTCGGGGCCGCCGGCAGCCGCGCCGTCGATGTAGAGGTGCGTCTCCCACGCGTTCGGGGTCGCTGTCTTCACGAAGTACATCGACGCCGTGTGGGCTGCGCCCAGCGAGTCGTAGATGGTGAGCGACGTCGTGTGGTTGTAGCTCGCCTGGTCCGCCGGATCGAACGTGGCGGCCGCGGGCGCCGTCGCGTTGGCGGGCAGGTTCAGGACGAGGCCGACGTCGGTCGTCGCCTGCGGCGCGCTGATGTTGGTGGTGAGGCTCAGGTCCGCAAGTCCGCCCGTGTTGAAGCCGCCGGTCGGCAGGGGCGGATACACCTGCAGGCGCTGCTGCTTGGCGTTCACCACGTACCCCTGGTTGTTGACCTGGAACGCACCCGCGCGCGTGTAGGTGAGCGCGCCGGCGTCATTCAGAATGAAGAAGCCCTGGCCGCTGATCGCAAGGTCCAGGCTGTTGTCCGTGAAGTCGATGTTGCCCTGGGCGAACTGCTGCGACACGTTCGACACGCGCACGCCGTTGCCGATGGCCGTGGCGCTCACGCCCTGCTGGGTCGTGGCGAACAGGTCCGCGAACTCCGCGCGGGAGCCCTTGAAGCCCGTGGTGGCGACGTTCGCCACGTTGTTGGCGGTGACCGTCAGGTCCTGCGAGGCGGCGTTGAGTCCCGAGAGGGCAAGGCGGAAAGGCATGAAGAATCTCCTGAAAGAATTCTGCTGGCGTTACAGGACGCGGCGGACATCGGTGATCGGCACGGCGCCGGTGTTCGTATTGAGCGTGAGCGATCCGTTCTTCGGATCGATGGTGACGCTCGCCACCCTGCTGTTGAGGAGCGGGTCGAGCGAGATGTTCTGGCCGGCGATGCCGGCGATGACCTCGATCTTGTATTTGCCGCCCGCGACGGGGTTGCCGGAGCCGTCGTTGCCGTCCCACTCGAACTCCTGAAGGCCGGCGTCGGGCTTCAGCGTGAAGCGCCGCACGAGCGCGCCGGAGTCATCCTTCACGAGGATGTCGACGCTCGCGCTGCCCTTCGGAATGTCCACGGAGCCTTTCGCCTTGCCGCCCGCTTCGATCGACACTTCGGTGCCCGGCGCGAGGATCTCGCGGCCGACGAGTGAAGTGCCGTTCAGCACCTGCGTGGAGCGCAGCGAGTCGGCGAGGCCTTCGACCGACCCCTGCATGTTCTGGATGCCGGTGACGGTGCTGAACTGCGCGAGCTGGCTGATGAACGCCGTCGGGTCCTGCGGCTTGAACGGATCCTGGTTCTGCATCTGGGCCAGCATCAGCTTCAGGAATTCGTTCTGGCCGAGCTGCTGGTTCGGCTGGGCCTGGGCCGTGTTGTGGGCCCCGTTGATCATTGCGTAGGGATCGATTGCCATGGGCTATCTCCGTGAGCTGTGGCGTGCTTGCTCGTCGATCTGCCGGCCGGCTACTGGCCCAGACGCAGCGTCGCGAGCATCAGCTCCTTCGACGTGTTCATGACTTCGACGTTGTTCTGGTAGGCGCGCGAGGCGGAGATCATGTCCACCATCTCCTCCACCACGTTCACGTTCGGCGCGTAGACGTAGCCTTCCTCGTTCGCGAGCGGGTTGCCGGGCTCGTAGCGCGCGGTCGGCGCGGTCTGGCTTTCCACGATGCCGCGCACACGCACGGCGGCGTTGCCGTCCTGGGGCTGCGAGAGCGCCGCGCGCACGGCTTCGAACACCGGGTGGCGAGCCTTGTAAACCGTGTCCGGGCTGCCGCTGACGCTTTCGGCGTTCGCGAGGTTGCTCGCGACCGTGTTGAGTCGCACGGACTGCGCGGAAAGACCGGAGCCCGCGATGTCGAATACCTTGAAGGAGGGCATGTGTGCTCCGCTGCCGTTACTGGCCGGTGATGGCGGTGAGAAGCCCGCGGAATCGCGCGGACAGGAAGCTGAGGGTCGCCTGGTAGCGCACCGAGTTCTCGGCGAATGCGGCCTGCTCCATCTGCACGTCGACGGTGTTGCCGTCGAGTGAAGGGGCGAGAGGCACGCGGTACTTGAGGTTTGCGGTGCCTTCGGGGCTCGCGTCCGCGGTGCTGAGATGTCGTGTGCTCGTCGTCCGGAGACTGACGGGCGCTTCGGCACCACCGCTCGCGGCGGCGAGCGCCGCGCGGAAATCGAGATCACGCGCCTGATAGCCCGGCGTATCGGCGTTCGCAAGGTTGCGAGCGAGCAGCTCCGTGCGCTGACCGCGAATCTTCAGTGCGTCTGCGTGGACGCCGAGATAGGTATCCAGATTGATCGGCATGTCCGAACCCGCCAATAAAATGACCTGCGGGGGGACAAAGCAATACGTATGCCAGGGACGGAAAGCGGCATCGGCGCGCGTGTACGGCGCGTTTCGGTGTTTGTTTTCGTGAAATGCGTCACTCGCGCGGCAAGGGGTTGCCGCACGCGGAGCTGCGAGGGAGGCGAGAGGTGGCCGCGTTGTCGCGCGTTTGTCTGTATCGGCGCTGTGGAGTGGGACTTTAGGGGGATTGAGAGTGGCGTGGTTGGGGGCGGGTCTCGCTCGATGAGGGGTGGGGAGGCACCGGCCGGAAGACGCATCCCTGCGAGCCTCACCTGGCCGGCCGCGTCGGAATGCATCCGTGCATTCCGACGTGCCTCCCGACCCCTCATCGAGCGAGACCCCGCTTGGGCTCGTTGCGCGGTCAGAGTTTCGGACTCGTTTCCATCGAGTCGAGCTTCGCGTGCGCTCGTGGCGCCAACTGTGTTGCGTGGAGGGTCGCGTGTGGATTTGCGTTGGCGCGCGGCTTGCAACGTAGCGGGGCACTATGAAATGGGTGTCGAGTTTCCGACGCGTGTTGTCGTGGGTCGCTGTTGCGGCGGTCGGGGCGCCTGCGTTTGCGCAGGGTGTTCAGTCGCTCGAGGAGATTCGCGGGGTGGCGCAGGCGTATGTGAAGGAGCATGTGCCTCAGTCGCAGCCGGGGTCTGTGCAGGTCACGGCTGGGGCGCTGGATTCGCGGCTGCGGCTCGTGGAGTGCGGCAGGCCGTTGAAAGCGTCGTTGCCTGCGGGGGCGACGTTTCGGGCGCGGATGACGGTTGCGGTGAGTTGCCCGCAAGGGGTGACGTGGACGATCTATGTGCCTGTGAGCATCGAGACGCAGACTTCTGTGCTCGTGCTTCGGCGGGCGATGGCACGCGGGGCCAGGCTCACGGCGGCGGATGTGGAAGTGCAGACGCGGGTCGTCTCGGGGCCCGGTGACGCTTATTTGACAGATCCGGCTGAGCTCGAGCGGCGTACGCTCAAACGGCCGCTCGGAGCGGGCACTGCTTTGACGGCGGACGCCATGGCCGATGACATGCTGGTGAAGCGCGGGCAGCAGGTGACGCTGCTGGCGGTGGCCGGTGGCATGGAAGTGAGGGCCCGCGGGGTGGCGATGAGCGACGCGCCGGCCTCCGGCCGCGTGAAGGTTCAGAACCTGAGCTCCCGTCGAGTCGTCGAGGGGATAGTAGAAACCGCAGACGTGATTCGAATCACACCCTAAAGTTGTCGGTATGCAGGTCGATACAGCGATCACAGGAACGAGGAGTCCGGACGTGTCCAGCAAAATCAACGGCATCGACAATCGCACCGGCCCGGTGGGCGCCGGCCGCGCCGTCGAACGCGTGCGTGATGCGACATCTTCCGACGCCAGGACGGCCGAGCGGGGGTCGAGCGGAGTGCACATCACCGGCGCTGCCCGTCAACTTGCCGATCTCGAGCGGGCCGTGAAGGACCTGCCCGTGGTGGACGAGGCCAGGGTGGCCGCCATCCGCTCCGCGCTGGAGCAGGGCAGTTACCGGATCCAGCCCGAGCACATCGCGGATCAGCTCGTGCAGGTCGAGCAGGCGCTCGCCTCGCTCTCCGCCGAAAAGAAGTAACGCGTGGAGCCCAGCGCCTGCCGTGACGCCATCGCGGCCCTGCTTTCCCGGGAAGCCTCCGCGCTCGAGGAGCTTGCGGTGTTTCTCGACCACGAACATGCGCTGCTGGTTGCCAACGACGTGGATGCGCTCGAAGCCGCCATGGAGAAGCGCCAGGAGTCGGTCGGCCGGCTGCTGCACGTGGAAGAAGAGCGCCGCGTCCTGTGCCGCATGCACGGGCACACGCCTGATCCGGCGGGGCTCGAAAAACTGCTTGCGTGGTGTGACCCGGACGGAACGCTCAAACCTCGCTGGGCGGACTGCGCCAAGGGCGCCACTCGCTGTCGCGAGCTCAACGACAAGAACGGTGCACTGGTTGCCGCGCGCATGAGGCGCGTGGAAACGATGCTGGGCGCGCTCACCGGCGAGCCACAGGCCCCGGCCACATACGGCCCCAGGGGCGCGTACAGCCAGGCTCGCGCCGGCCGCATGCTCACGACCGAAGCCTGAGCCCCGGCCCTGCGGCTCCCGCGGTGCCATTTCTGTTCCAACACACCTCGAATCCGTGATTACGCGGCAAGGGCCGCCACGGCACATTCCGTGTCGCTGAATCCCAGTTGCCACGGCGTACCGCATACGGTACTTTGCACATGCTTCGACTCCGCAAGCTCAATGCCGTCTTCTTCCGGACTGAGGTGGGGCGAGAGCCCGTCCGTGTGTGGCTGAGGTCGTTGACGAAGGCAGAGCGTCAAACGGTCGGGCAGGACATAGCGTACGTGCAATACAAGTGGCCGCTGGGCAGGCCGAGGGTGGACCACCTGCGACGTGGCATCTGGGAAGTCCGCAGCAGCCTGAGCACTCGCATCGCGCGCGTGCTGTTCGCGGTCGCAGACGAGGAGATCGTGTTGCTCCATGGCTTCATCAAGAAAACGCAAGCAACGCCGGGCGAAGACATCGAGCTCGCGGAACGTCGCTGGCAGGCGTGGCAGGACAGCAAAGGTGGCTGAAATGAACAAGCATCGTGGATCGAGCTTCGACGATTTCCTGCGGGAGGAAGGTCTGTACGAACAGACCCAGGCCTCCGCGGTGAAGCGCGTGATTGCCGAGCTGCTCGCGGAGGGAATGAATCGCGAGGGGCTCTCCAAACCGCAGATGGCGCGCCGCATGGGCACGAGCCGCTCTCAGCTCGATCGGGTGCTCGATCCTCGCTACGTCACCATCCAGCTCGACACGCTCATCAAGGCGGCGCGCGCCGTGGGCCAGGAAGTGAGCATCGTGTTCAAGCCCGTGGGCGCGGCAGCGCGCTGACGCCCTCGCTCGTGTGAGCGGCCGGGGGCGCGGTACGGAAACGAAGAAGGCCGGGTTTCCCCGGCCTTCTTCTTCAGCGGCTCCCTGATTTTACGATCAGGGGAAGAACGAACCCCCGGTGAGCGGGAAGGGCGTGTCGTCGTCCACTTCCCAGTTGGCGGGGTCCTTCACCAGCACGGCAAACGCGGCCAGGTCGCTGCGATCCAGCGAACCGGCGTAGCGCATGTTGTCCGCATCGAAGCGGATGTAGCTGCCGGCAGCGACGAGCTCCGGCGGAATCTCACCCGCGGCGCCGCGAATGTTGATCGCCGCCAGGAAGCGGTCGACGTGCACTCCGCCGGCAACGTCCGGGTTGAGAATCGTCCCCTGGAACGCGTAGTAGGTTTCCGCGCTGGGGCTGATGCCACCGCCCGAGCCGTACACCGTGCCCTTGTCGACCAGCAGTGCATCGACGTTGACGCTCACGATGGTGCCGGCCGCGTAGTCCGTGTCCGCCACCCACGTGAATGCCGCTTCGTTCGAGAGGGAAGGCGCACCCGCCGTGTAGTTCTTGTCCATGAAGCCGATCTGCGTGCCGGCGACCACGTCCTTCAGCAGCACGAACGCGATGGCGTCCGGAGCATCCGCGTTCGCGGCCATGAACAGCACGTCCCCCGCACTCAGCGCCGTGCCTCCGAACAGGCTGTCACCGTCCACGGGGAACGCGGTGGTGTCGTTCCGTGTCCAGTTGGCCGGGTCCTTGACGAGCGCGGCGAAGGCCACGAGGTCACTGCGGTCCAGCGAACCGGTGTAGAGAACGTTGTCCTCCGGAAAGCTGATGTACGCGCCGGCGGCTGATATCTCCGCCGGGATGTCACCAGCCGCGGTGCCGAGGTTGATCGCGGCAAGAAACCGATCCACGGTAATCGCACCTGCCCCGGCATCTGTGATGGTGCCCTGGAAGGCGTAGTACGTTTCGTTGCTCGTGCTGATGCCGCCACCCACTCCCGCAACGCTGCCATGACTTGCCACGAGCGGGCTCTCGTCCGGCTGGATCGTAATGATGATGCCGGCAGGGTAGGCCTGGTCGGCGGTCCAGGTGAAGGCCGCTTCGTTCGTCGGCCAGGTGCCCGCGCCTTCCGTGTAGTCCTTGTCCGTGAACGAGATCTGCGTGCCTGCCAGCACATTCTTGAGGATCACGAATGCGATGGCATCGGGTGCGTCCGCGTTCGCGCCGACGAACAGCACGTCACCGGCGTCGAGCTCCGTTCCGCCGACAGGCGGCGGCGGCGCCTCGCCGAACAGGCTGCCGTCGATGAGCGGGTAGCCGGTGGCGTCATTGCGCTCCCAGTTGGCGGGGTCGCGCGCCAGGGCCGCGAACGCGTTGAGGTCGCTGCGGTCCAGCGAGCCGGCGTAGCGGGCGTTGTCCTCCGCGAAGTGGATGTAGGCCCCGGCGGCCGTCAGCTCCGCCGGAATGTCGCCGGCCGGGTTGCCGAGATTGATCGCGGCGATGAAGCGTTCCACCGTGATCTGCCCCGCGCCCGCGTCGATGATCGAGCCCTGGAACGCGTAGTACGTTTCCTCGCTCGTGCTGATGCCACCGCCGACACCGGCCGCAACGCCCTTGTCCGCGGAAGGCGGATCGGTCTGGATCGTCACGATCGTGCCCGCGGCATACGCAACGTCCGCCGTCCAGCTGAACGCCGCTTCATTCGTCGGCCACGTGGGCGCGCCGGCGGTGTAGTCCTTGTCCGTGAACAGAATCTGCGTGCCGGCACCAATGTCCTTCAGCAGCACGAACGCGATCGCATCCGGCGGGTCGCCGTTGATGCCCAGGAACAGAAGATCTCCGGCCGAGAGCTGCGTCGGCTGTGAGCCGCCGCCGCTCGTGGCGGTGGTGAAGTTGAGCGCATCCGGGCCGATCAGGCCGGCGAAGGGGTTCCCGGCGAGATCGACGATCACGCCGCTCGCCATCTGCACGTTGTAAGCCGTGCCCGGAAGGAGATCCGCGCTCGGGTTGATGTCCACCGTGTTGCCGCTGATCGTCACCTGGGTGATGTCGCCCACTGCGAGCGTGCGAACGTCCCCGCCGGTTCCGGTGAGGATGATGTTGCCGTCGCCCGCCTTGACCGGCTCGTCGAATGTGAGCAGTACGCGGCTGCCGGTGACGCCGAGCGCGTTGTCCGCAGGCACCGAGCTCACCAGCATCGGCGGCACGTTTTCGGCGCGCGTGTTGAACGTCAGGCTCACCGCCGACGAGGTGTTGCTGCCGCTGGCAGGCCGAATCACGCCGGCCGCGGCCTGGAGCGTGTAGGCGCGGCCGGGCAGCAGATCCGCTTCGGGATTGAGGGTTATCGTCGAGCCGCTGATCGTCACCTGTTCGGTGTCGCCGATAGCGATCGTGCGCGTATCTGCGGCGCCATCGCTGATGACGATGTTGCCGCTGCCGGCCGCCACCGCTTCAGCAAACGTGAGATAGAGATTGCTGCCGGCGCCAATGGCATCGCCAGCTGTCGTCGGCGTGTACACCCATAGTTGCGGGCGGCCCGCGCCGCCGCCGAGCTCGTTGGCGAGGTAGATGACGTTGTTCTCGTCCGCGGCCACGCCTTCGTGTTGGGCAGGGAGGCCGACGTCGAGACGGCTCAGGATCTGGCCGCTGCGATCCATCTTCAGCAGCACGCCGGATTCCTGGCTCAGCACCAGGAGGTCACCACGGTCCGCCGCATCGGCGGGCAGCGTGTTGGACAGCGCGAAGACGTCCGCGATATCCGCCACGTCCATCAGCGCCGGGTCGAAGAGGTTGGTCGAGTTCTCGGTGGTGTCGGAACCGTTCGAGGCGGTCCCGGCCGCGAAGTCGAGCGTCGTCTGGAAGATGCCCTGCGGCGTCTTTTCCTTGACGAAGATGAAGCCGTCGGTCTGCGGGTCGTAGGAGACCCCTTCCAGCCCGATGTTGCCGATCGTCGTGCCGAGCTTCACCTGCTGGATTTCGGCCGGCGTCACCGTGCCATTGGGCACGTAGGTGAAGAGGTCCGCCCGCCGCAGGCGCTCCTCGATGAGCACGAACTTTCCCTCGCCCACGTAGGCAATGCCTTCGGGGTCGTAGAGGAACGTGCCCTGGGGCTGGTCGGGATCGGCCGGGAGGGTCATCGAGTCGATGAATTCGCCGTCGCGGCTCATCTGCACCACGGAGGTGCCATGGTCGCCGACGACGAAGAGCGTTCCGGTGTCCTTGTTGTAGGTCACGCCGGAAGCTTCGGATGCCAGCAGGTTGTTGCCCGAGCCGACCGGCAGGTCATAGCGCGCGCTCAGCGCGTAGTTGGCGAGGTCGAGTGAGTTGCCTGGCGCGGTGAACCCCAGGGTAGGTGCCTGCATCGGGGTACCGGCCGGCGGTGGGTTGCCGCCGCCTGGAGGATTGCCGCCGGGGCCGGGGTTGTTGTTCCCATCGCTTCCGCAACCGCTCAGCACCGCTGCGGCGATCGCCGCAGCCAACAGCGCTCGCGGTCCATGACCGATATTCAGCATCTCGTAACCCCACTCGTTTGGCAAAGCGGGCAAACGTAGCGTGACCGTATTTCATTGAGGTTGCAGAGACGAAGGAGAGGTCTGACGTGTCCGCAGGGCGAGTGATCATGAGCGGTCCCGGTCCGGGCGCTTGCGTGCTTGCCTTGCGCCAGTCGAGGAGCGCGGGCGCGCAGAGTGCCCGGCGCGGATTCAGTTGCTGAGCGCGAATGCCCCTTCCGTCGCCGCGATCTCCGATGCCGGCAGTCGTGCGGCCCTGGCTCGTTTCTTCCACTCGCGTGTTACGGCCCGCACTTCGTCGACGTGCGTTCTGGCTGCGCGAGCGGATACGCCAGCTCTGGAGCGTCCAGGCAGACTTCGGCCGCGGGTTCCGGTCTGGCACGTGCCATGGCTATTCCCTTCGCCGTGTGGTCGCGTCGAGATCCATGTCCTGCAGCTTGCGGCCGAGCACGTCGTCCCGCGCCAGAAGATCGAGATCGGCATCGAGCCCCAGCACACGCAGCACGCGCAGGTAGATTCCCAGGCTGACGGCCGGGTCGCCTTTCTCCACGCGATTGAAGGTGTCGCGGGATACGCCGACGCGCTCGGCCATGAGAACGGTCGAGATGCGGCGCCGTTTTCGCGCCAGGCGCAGGCGCTCGCCCAGCGCTGTGAGCTGGCGGCGCTGGGCGGGAAAGAGCGCGGGCAGGGTGCGCGGCATAGTGTCCGATATCCCAGGCAATATCGGTCCACATTGTCTAATTTATCGTACACATCCGGGAGCAGGTGTCCGGAGGCGAAGGACAGCCCACCGGTGCCTCGGTATGACGGAGCTGCCAGGGCATGTTCACACGGGGTTGCGCCTCGTCCCAGGCGCCAAAGCCGCGCGCCTCTGGCGGGCCGGAAGCAGAACGGATGTCCGCAAAAGCGCCGGAGGCGGCTTTTGCCAATTGAGCTATCCCAGCGCGTCCCTCAGCGCCGCGATTTCTTCGGCGGACTCGCGCGTGAGGGTTTCGCAGATGGCGCGGGTCAGCCCGAGTTTGGAGATGGCGCGTACGCTCTGCAGGCGTGCTTCGAGGAACTCCGGCTGGTCGGCGAGGATGGCGATGAGGTTTGCGGCAACCAGCACGTCGGTGAGGCTCGCTGCGCCTCGCGGCTCGCGCGCGTAGTCCTCGCACTCGCGCACGGCATTCACGACTTCCGGCGCGATCTCCCAGTTCTCGAGCAGGGCGGTGGCGATGCTCAGGTGCCAGTCGCGCTCGATGAGCTGGTAGCTCGAAGGGTTGGCGAACAGCGTTGGGTGACGGATCGCGCGCACCATGATGTACAACCGCCCCACCCCGTGCAGCAGCCCGGTGAGGAGCGCGGTGTCGGGGTTCACCTGCGAGCGGCGGCGTGCCACGACGTAGCACAGGCTCGCGATGAGCACGTTCCTGTGCCACAGCTCATCGAGCTGCTTCGCGATGGGCTGGAGCTCTTCCATGGCCCGCATCTGGCGCACGGAGTAGGCGATGGTGGCCGTCCGCACGGTATTGAGCCCCACACGCGCCACTGCCGTGCGCAGGTCGCTCACCATCTTGCCGGAAGGGTTCATCGCCACGGAGTTCGACATCGTGAGCAGCTGGGCGGCGAGCACCGGCTCCGCGCTCAACACCTTCACGACGCGATCGGTGCTGACGTTCTCGTCCGCGAGCACGTGCTGCACGCGCAGCGCCACGTCCGGGAAGCCCGCAAGCTCTACCTTGCCGCTCGACAGCTCGCCCGCGAGCGCCTGCACGAACGCGAAAGATTCATCTGCGGTGCCGATTGCGACTGCGGGTGATTCGGCGGTCGTGCCCATGGGTCGCAGGCCGCGGCGGCGACGCGGAGTCTATCGACCGAGTGCGGCTTGCAGAGCCGCGATCTCGTCGCCGGATTCCTGGATGAGCTTGTCGTACCCCGGGCGATCGAGCTGCATGCGCGCACAGGCCGCGACGCCCTGCATGTTGAGCTCGATGCTGTCGGGATGCTCACGATAGGAAGCCAGCAGATAGCCCACAGTGAGCACGTCCGTGAGATCCGTGGGGCCCGCGTGCGTACGGCCGATGTCCTCGTAATTGGCGACGGCCTCGACGATCTCTTCGGCCATGTCCCAATTTTCGAGCAGCGCCTTCGCGATGCTCGAATGCCAGTCGCGCACGATGTTGTGATAGACGGCCTCGTTCTCGAACAGCCTGGGGTGCTTGGCCGTGCGGGTGAGGATGTAGAGCTGACCCACGCCATGCAGCAGCCCCGCGAGGAGCGCGGTATCGGGGTTCACCTTGGCGAGGCGGCGGGCCACCGCGTGGCTCATCGCGGCGACCGCGGCGCTCCGGCGCCACAGCACATCGAGCGGTTCCTCGAGACCCTTGAGCGCGTCCACCTTCTTGAGCTGTGACATCGCGAACGCGATGGAAGCGCTGCGCACCATGTTGAAGCCCATGCGAGCGACCGCGGTTCGCAGATCCGTGACCGCCTTGCCGCTGAAATTCAGTGCTGCGGAGTTGGCGAGCTGGAGCAGGCGCGCGGCGAGCGCGGGCTCGGAGCCCACCACGCGCACGACCTTCTCCGGGCTCACGCTGTCATCCGCCAGCACCTGGCGGACGCGCATCGCGATATCAGGGAAGCTCGGCAGCTCCACCTTGCCGGTGGAGAGCTCGCCGGCCAGGGCCTGAACGAACGCAAAGGCCTCCGGGTCGCTGGTCAGGACCGGTTCGGCGGCTACGGAAGTCTGTGACATCTTGCACCTTCACCCATGGTCACCGGCACTGTGTGAGGCCGGTCACGTGTCGTCTGTCTTGCAGCGACCCGTGCCACCATAACGGCCGGTTGTCGCCGAAATTGAGCCTGCCACAGGGGCTGGCGGCGTTAGGAGCGGCTGCGCACATTTTGTGAAGACGGCAGGGGGGGTGTCCCGGAAGGCATGCGGCGCACGCCCCGCCCGAAGGGCCTGTTCGGGACCGGCCGCAAGACCGGTCCGTCGGGGCCTTGTGAAAATGCGTCCTGCATTTTCACATCCCTCACAGGCCCTTCGGGCGGGGCGTGCGCCGCATGCCTTCCGGGACGCTGCAGTCGAAGAAGAGAGTCGAGAGAAGAGAATCAGGAGAAGAGCTCGATGTCCCCGCCGGCTTCCGTGGCGGTGAGGCTCTGCATGTAGAGCTTCTCGCGGTCGCTGATGCCGCGGTTCTCGATGGGGCGGAGCTTGCGCACGCGGACCTTTCCCTCGGTGGGGAAGTAGACCACCTTGCGAGGCTGGTCGCCGCCGACGTCCTCGGCGTTCACCTTCAGGGATTCGGTGTTCAGGTAGCCGCGCACGAACTGGATGTTGCGCGCCCCGATGTCGGTCATCGCCGCGAGCACGCGGCCGCCGCCGAAGATCTTGATCTCGAGGCGCTCGCGCTGGCCGCCGAGTTTCAGCACGTCGTTGATGAGGCTTTCCATGGCGTGTGAGCCATAGCGCGTCGCCAGGACGACGGTCGATCGGACGTCGCGGGTGGAGTTGTCCTCCGGCAGCATGAAGTGATTCATGCCGCCGACTCCCGCCTCGGCGTCGCGGATGCACGCCGAGACGCAGGAGCCGAGCACGGTCGTGATCGCCTCGTCGTTCTTCGTCACGTAGTACTCGCCGGGCAGGATCTTCACCGTCCAGCGCTGCGTGTCGGGTTCCCAGAAGCGCTGCAGCTGCTCGAAGCCCGGCAGCATCGGCGGTCTGGCGGGTCGGGACGAGAGTGTGGCGAGCTCCGACATGGCGGCCTCAGTTGCGCTGGTAGACCGTGCGACCGATGAGTGTGTAGTCGGTGGACACCTTGAACAGCGTCTCCGAATGCCCGAGGAACAGCAGGTCGCCCGGCCGCTGCAGGCGGGCGATGCGGGCCACGAGCTCGCGCTGGGTGTCCTTGTCGAAATAGATCACGACGTTCCGGCAGAAGATGGCGTCGAACGGCCCCTTCATCGGGAACGAGTGCATGAGGTTCAGCTGCTTCACCGTCAGCAGCCTCGAGAGCGCCGGTTTCACTTCATACGAGGGCTCCTTCGACCCCGCGAGCGGAGTGAAGAAGCGCTGCCGGCGCTCGGGGCTCAGCGTGCGCAGGCGATCTGCCGTGTACACGCCCCGCCGGGCGCGCGCGACCACGTCAGAGTCCAGGTCGGTCGCGAGAATGCGCAGATCCCAGCGCTCGAGGTCGGGCATCGTTTCGAGCACGGTCATCGCGATGCTGTACGGCTCTTCTCCCGTGGAGCAGCCCGCGGACCAGATGCGCAGCCGGCGTGAGGCCGGCGGTTTTGCGACGCGCGGCGCGAGCACGTGCGACGCCAGATGCTCGAAGTGATGGGCCTCGCGAAAGAACGCCGTCAGGTTCGTGGTGATGGCGTTGCAGAGCTCGGCGAGCTCCGTATTGCCTGCGTCGCCGGACAGCAGGTCGCGGTATTCGCGGAAGCTCTTCAGGTTGAGCGCCCGCAGACGACGGGCAAGTCGCCCATACACGAGCTCGCGTTTCTGCTCGGAAAGACTGATGCCGGTGACATCCTTCACAAGCTTGCGCAGCGCCTGGAAGTCTTCCTCCCCGAACTCGAACTCGCGCATGCGGAGCGCGAGCGTTGTGCTGCTCATGTCCACGAGAGTTCGTGCGGCGCGTCGTCGATTGTCGGGGGCGGCGTGCCGGGCCTGCCCGGCGTGAGGGTCACTTCAATACTTTGGCGACGGTGGCGAGCAGCCGGTCCGGGTTGAAGGGCTTGACCAGCCATCCCGTGGCGCCCGCCTCCCGGCCTTCGACCTTGCGCTCCGCGGTCGCCTCGGTCGTGAGCACGAGAAGGGGAATGTGGCGATACGCAGGCAGCCCACGCAGCTCGCGCACGAGCGTGATGCCGTCCATCTGCGGCATGTTCACGTCGGTGATCACGAGGTCGAAGCCTTCCTTGCCGGCGATGTCCAGGGCCTCGCGGCCGTTCGTCGCCTGCGACACATCGTAGCCCGCGCTCGTCAGGGTGAGCTCGACCATCTGCCGCATCGCTGCGGAGTCGTCGACGGTAAGTATTCGCGGCACGAAACGCCTCCGTGTTGCCGATGTCGCCGTCGCTCAGAACTCTTGCCAGTCGCTGTCGGAGCCGCCGACGGCCGCATGCTTGCGCGGTGTCGGGGCAGGCACAGCGGCGCCGGCCGCGCCATTGGCAGCCGGACGCTTCGTCCACGGCCGATTGCGCGAGCGACGCTCGCTCGTGGCTGGCGCGCTGGGCCGGGCGCTCGACGAGTCTTCGGAAGCGCCCGACACACTGTCCGTGCTGCCGGCGCTGCCGCTGACGCGATACTTCCCCATCATTTCGTTGAGCTCGCGGGCCTGGTCCGCCATGGCCTGCGAAGAGGCGGTGGCCTGCTCGACGAGTGCCGCGTTCTGCTGGGTGAGCTCGTCCATCTGCATGACGGCGCGGTTCACCTGCTCGATGCCCGAAGACTGCTCGCGTGAGGCAGCGGCGATCTCAGCCACGATGTCCGAGACCTTCTTCACCGACGACACGATCTGCTCGAGCGTCTGGCCTGACTGGGTCACGAGCAGCGACCCGTCCTGCACCTTGCGGACGCTGTCCTGGATGAGGTCCTTGATCTCCTTCGCGGCGGTGGCGGAGCGGCCGGCGAGGTTGCGCACTTCGCTTGCGACGACCGCGAACCCGCGGCCCTGCTCGCCGGCACGCGCGGCTTCCACCGCAGCGTTGAGCGCAAGGAGGTTGGTCTGGAACGCGATCTCGTCGATGACGCCGATGATGTCGGCGATGCGGCGCGAGGCGTCGTTGATGTCGGCCATGGCGCGCACGGCCTGCGAGACCACTGAACCGCCTTTCTCCGCCTGGTCGCGAGCGGCGGTGGCGAGCTGATTCGCCTGGCCGGCGTTGTCGGCGTTCTGCTTGACGGTCGAGGTCATCTCCTCCATCGAGGAGGCGGTCTCCTCGAGCGAGGAGGACTGCTCTTCCGTGCGCTGTGAGAGGTTCGCGTTGCCCGCGGAGATCTCCTCGGCGCCCCGATACACTTCGCTCGCGGCGCCCTTCACGCGGCGGACCACGTCCGCCATGTTGTCGGCGAGGTGGTTCACGCCGCGGCTCATGGCCTCGAAGAAGCCGATCTTGCCGTCGAGCGAGATGCGCTTCTCGAGATCACCCGCCAGCACGGACGAGAGCATGCTCTGCATTTCGCTCTCGACGCCCACTTCCTGGGTGCGATCCGTCCACTCGAACACGGTGCCCGCGCGGTTGCCGGCCTGGTCGAGCACGGGGTTCGCAACGATCCTGAACGTGCGGCGTCCGAGGCTGACTTCGGAGCTGTTGGCGCCGCGCAGGTCCGCGTACACGCGCCGGTCGGCTGAAGGGTTCCTGGAGAGCACGTCGATGCTCGAGCCCATGACGCTTGCGGCGCTGAACTGCGGCAGATCCTTGCGGATGTCGCTCTCGGCCTCGTTCAGCATGCTGCGCACGGCCGGGTTCGTGTAGATGATCCGGAAGTTCTGGTCCGCGACCATGACGTTCGAGGACACGTTGTCGAGCGCGGCACGAACGCGCGCGTTCTCTTCAGCCTGGGCGCGCTCCGTCTCGATCTGCTGCCGCAGCTTGCCCTGCATCTCGTCGAGCGCGCGCAGCACCTGCGCGACTTCGTCGATGCCCGAATGGCTGATCTCGTTGTCGTACCGCCCGTTCGAGATCGCACCGAACACGCTGATGGCGCGCGTCATCGGGCCGGTGAGGGCCGTCGTGATGAGCCAGCTCAGCGCGAGGGCGAGGGCGATCGTGATCGCAACCGTCATCACGGTGACGTTGCGGCCCGTTGCCTGCGCGGCAGCGCGGTTCTGGATCTCGGCCACCATCACTTCGTAGGCCACGTTGGAAAGCGTGGTGAACGCGTCGATGGTGTTGTTGGCGGCGTCGAACATGGCGGCGCCGGTGACTTTGACTTCCTCCGCCTTCAGCAGCTGCTGGTCGACGTAGCTCGAGTACGTGGAGAATGCATCGCGAGCCTTCTGGAAAGCGGGGGTGACCCGGGTACGAACTTCGGCGGCGTCGGCGTCGATGGTGCCGAGCTGGCGCTCGATCTGGCCGAGCACCGAGGCGGTGTCCTGGCGCGCCATGTCGATCGTGACGCGGTCGCCTTCACTCAGGTAGCCGCGCAACACGCCGGAGGTGGCGCGGTCGCGCACGATGCCGGCGCGGTTCACCGCGTCGGGCATGCGGCCCGTGGCGAGCTCCACGAGCGTGCTGGAAACTTCATCGGGGTCGCGGGCCATGCCGGAGGCCATGGATACGCTGGCGCCGAAATCGATGATCTTGCGGACGAGATCGTTGTGCTGGGCGAAGCTGTCGTCCGGCGAGAGGGCGAGCGTGCGGCTCTTGAGCGAGGACCACTCGGACTTGATGCCGCTCCACTCGGCCGTGGACCCGAGGCCCTTGCCGAGCTCCGCGTCGACGGCGTCGAGGCCGGCAGCGGCCCTGTCGGCCGCCGCCGCGCTGTCGGACACCGCGTCCTTGCGAGTGGCGTCGCCATTCAGCACGACGCTTGCCATGGCCCGATGCCTGATCACTTCGAACAGGAAGGTGTCGAGCGCATGCGTGTAGCGCGCGCCCGTCAGCTCGGCGTTCGCCTGGTGCACCGTCTGGTTTGCGGACTTCAGGTAGAAGACCGACAGCAACGCCGACGGCACGAGCAGTGCCACCACGATGAGCAGCAGCTTCTGCCACAGGACCAATCTGCCGAGGAATTTCATGGGTCGAGACTCCACTCGCACCGCCGCGTCGCGCGGCGGTCACTGTTCATCCGTTTATGCAATCAACCTTTGGACTTGAACACGCGCACCTGTTCGTTGAACTTCGCCGCGGTGGCGGTCAGCGAATCCATCGCCTGGTTGTGGCGACGGGCCTGCTCTTCGCGGGACAGGCGGTTCTGCTTGGCTTCGAACTCGAGACACTTCACGTACGTGTTGACGTCGTTGTCGTAGCGCTTCAGGGTCTGCATGGCGGCAACCATGTCAGCCTCGGTCGACGTGGCACCGTCCGGCACCTTCGTAGGCGCGGCGGGCAGGGCACAGTCGGCCAGCGCCGGCAGAGCGAATCCGCTCGCCAAGAGCGCAAAGCACAGGGTTCTTCCGCGATTCATTTCGTCATTCCTCCTGGTCGGGTCTGGGCCAAACATCGTCAGAACATCGGCAAGTACAGCGACGCACGTACCTCAGCGTCAGGCTGAAGCAACGGCGCACGCGCATATTTCTTGAGGCGCCGCCGCAGCTTCCGTGAATCAGGTCGCACGCTCTCAGTGCACCGAGATCTCCCCCAGGAGCCCGTCGCTCACCAGACGGTCGATGTCCAGGAGGATGACCATGCGCTGGTCGACGGTCGCGAGCCCTTTTACAAAATCCGTCTTGATGCTGGAGCCGAAATCCGGCGCCGGCTTGCAGTCGTCCGCGTTCACGTTGCACACCTCGGAGACGGCATCGACCACGAGCCCGAGCGTGCGCTCGCCGCGCTCACGCACGACGCGCACCACGATGACGACGGTGGTCGGGCCGAACTCGGCGGCCGGCATGCCGAAGCGGCGGCGCAGGTCCACGATCGGTACGATGGCGCCGCGCAGGTTGATGACGCCGAGGATGTACTCCGGCGTGTTCGGAATGGGGGTGACGCGGTCCCATCCCTGAATGCCCTGCACCTGCAGGATGGTGACCCCGTACTCTTCGCCGCCCAGCACGAAGGTGAGGAATTGCTCCGCGCCGGAGGACTGATCGGTCGTGGCTGCGTGGTTCATTGGTTTGCCCTTGCTCCTGCTCCTGCCCGGCGGATGATCCCGGGCAGATCGAGAATGAGCGCCACCGACCCGTCGCCGAGGATGGTCGCTCCGGACACACCGTCGATGTGTCCGTAGTTGGTTTCGAGAGACTTGATGACGACCTGCTGCTGGCCGAGCAGATCGTCGACGAAGAGCCCGACGCGACGGCCTTCGCCTTCGACGATGACGATGAGACCCTCGTCGAGCTGGCGCGAGCGTGGCTCGACGCCGAAGAGGTCGTGCAGCCGGATCACCGGCACGTAGTCGCCGCGGAACGTGAACACCTCGCCGCTGCCGGCCACGCGGTTCAGCGAGCCCTGCTTGATCTGCAGCGACTCGATGATGCTGATGAGCGGCACGATGTAGTTCTGCTTGCCCACCGCGATGGACTGGCCATCCACGATGGCGAGTGTCAGCGGCAGCGTGATCACGAAGCGCGCGCCGCGGCCGGGGTCGTTCCTGATCTCGATCTTGCCGCCGAGCTCCTTGACGTTCCGGCGCACCACGTCGAGGCCGACGCCCCGGCCGGAGATGTCGGTGGTGGCTTCGGCCGTGGAAAAACCGGGCAGGAAGATGAGCTCGCACGCCTGCTCGTCGGTCAGCGCTTCGTTCGGCCCGATGAGGCCGCGCGAGCGCGCCTTCGCCAGAATGCGCGCCGGGTCGAGACCGCCGCCATCGTCGCTCACCTCGACGGCGATATTGCCGCCGCGGTGGCACGCGTCGAGGCGCAGATGGCCGGCGGAAGGCTTGCCCTTCTCGCGGCGCACGTCGGGCTTCTCGATGCCGTGGTCGATGCTGTTGCGGACCAGGTGCACGAGCGGGTCGCCGATCTTCTCGAGCACCGTCTTGTCGAGCTCGGTCTGCTCGCCCGTCATCGTCAGGTTCACTTCCTTGCCGAGCCGCTGCGCGAGGTCACGCACCATGCGGGGGAAGCGGCTGAATACGAAGCTGATGGGCAGCATGCGCACGCGCATGACGCTGTCCTGCAGCTCGCGCATGTTGCGCTCGAGCTCCGCAAGGCCGAGGCGGAACTGCTCGGAGGCGGGCCCCTCGAGATTGCGGCCGAGCTGGCTCAGCATGGACTGGGTGATGACGAGCTCGCCGACGGTGTTCATGAGCTCGTCGATCTTCTCGACGGCCACGCGGATCGAGCCCGAATCGCCGATGCCCCCCGCGGCAGCGGCTTCGGACTTGGAAACGTGTGCTTTCTCGGGGGTCGCCTCCGCTTGCTTCGCTGGGGCGGGCTCGCCGGCGCGCGCGGCCTCCGGAACGACGGCGGTGGCGGCAGGCGCAGCCGGCGGGACGACGATGCGGGGTGGCGGCACGGCCGTCGCCATCATCGCGTCGAACTCTGCGATCAGGTCGTAGTTGACGATGTCGTCTGCAACGGCAGGTGCCGGCGCGGCAACCTGGGAGATCTCGAGGTCACAATCGCCTTCGGCCCAGTCGAACACCTGGCGGATCGCTGCCTCGTCCACGGCTCCGCGCAGATCGAGTGTCCACGCGATGTAGCAGCTCTGGGGGTCGAGGTCCGTGAGGCCCGGCAGCGCCTGCCAGTCCGCTGTGACCTCGAGCGTGCCGATCTCCGCAAGCTCGCGCAGCATCCGCAGCGGGTCGTTGCCGCGTTCGAAGAGCTCGCGATAAGGACGGAAGAAGATTTTCCAGTGGCCCGTGGCCGCCGCCGCGGTGATGGGCACCGCGCTCGAAGCGGTGCTTGCATCGTCCGATGCGCGGCCGGCCTCAGGAGCAGTGTCTGCCGAAGATGTGTCGGCGACAGCAGAAGTGTTGCCGGTCGTGGCGTCAGTGGCCGGCGTGGCGTGAGTGGCGGCGCTCTTCTGCGCGAGGATCGCTTCGGCGTCGGTTTGCAGGTCCGCGACGCGCTGGACGTCGATGGGCTGCTTTGCCTGGACGGCGCGCAGCATGTCCCGCATGGCATCGACGGATTTCAGCAGCAGATCGGAGATGGGCTGCGTCACCTCGAGCCGGTTCGCGCGAAGCTCATCGAGCAGGGTCTCGATGCTGTGCGTGAACGAAGCGATCTCGGTGAAGCCGAACGTGGCGCTGCCGCCCTTGATGGAATGCGCGACACGGAAGATCGTGTTGATCAGCTCCGCGTCGGGCGCACCGAGGTCGAGCTTGAGGAGCGCGGCCTCCATCGCATCGAGGGCCTCGAAGCTCTCCTCGAAGAAGGCGTCGTGGAACTGTGTGAGGTCGAGCGTCATGCGTTACCCACCGTTGCGCCGATCCCGTCGTCCATCACGGGGCTGAACAGTGCACCAAGGCCCAGGAGCTTCACCGTGTTGACGAATTCGGCGGTGGCGCCCTGGAAGCGCACGGGGTGTCCGGCGGCGCGGCGCTCGAGAATGAAAGCGGCGAGGACCTGCACACCCGCAGTGTCGATGCGGCGAACGGACGTGAGGTCCAGCGTCACCGAGGGCTTGCCGACGATGCGGGCGAGAGACGCGCGCAGCTCGGCTGCATGCGGGATCGTGCAATCCGCCGCAATGTTTGCGACGACCGCGCGCGAGCCCTGCGTCGAAGCCGCTTTGCCCGATGCCGCCCTCGAGGGCTTGCGTGCAGCGGTTTTACTTTTCGCGGCCTTCCGTGGCAGAGCCGTCCGCGTGGCGGCCTTGCGTTTGGGGGCGCTGCCGGTCTTGCGCCGGGGTTTCATCGACCAGTGTCCTTTGGGCAGTGCGGTACGCGATCGCTATCGGCGTCGCGGCAGGCCGCTTGAAGTGCGAGAGGGGAAAAAGTGACGCCGGTCTCGTTCAGCCCGCTGCCGCAAGCTTCGTGTGGCGGGCCGGCGCGTGCAGGCGCTGTACGAGCTCGGCTTCCTGGCGAGTGAGCCCGCAGCTTGACATGAGCTCCTCACGCGGCGCGCCGCTTCGGGCCAGGCGGATTGCGATCTGGTAGCTCGGCGCCGCTGAAGTGGTTGCGGGGGCCGCAGTCCGGCGTTGTTCGCCTTCGAACCGCCCCGTGACTTCGGTCAGTTGACGCTGCGTGGCGGCGAGCTGCTCTTCCAGTGCCATCAGTCGCTGCAGCAGCGTGGTGTTCTGTTGAAAGAACAGGTCCACGTTGTGCTCGCAGGCGCGCCGCCAGCGCGTGAACGCGATGCTGGCGAGCACGAAACAGAACACCAGGAACACCGCGCGCCCGGCGATGAGCGCGAGATCGAGCGGAATCTGCGAAAGCGACGGCATTGGACACGCCTCTCCGTGAAGTGCATCACACGCCGCCGGAAATCCGGCGGCGACGACATTCACGGGAACAGGTGCAGAAACCATGCCATCACGGCTTTCCGAGGCTGCAGCTCCCTCAGGGGCGCCTGCTCTCGCGCGTGATATCCATCGACTCGCTGAAGTGACGGGTGGCAGCACAGATCTCCGGCAGCGGCAACACGCTTTCGGCCGCGCCGATGGAGACCGCTTCGCCCGGCATGCCCCACACGACGCTCGTCTCTTCGTCCTGCGCAATGGTCGGGCTGCCCGCCTCGCGCATCTCCTTCATGCCGCGTGCGCCGTCCTTGCCCATGCCGGTGAGGAGGATGCCGATGGCATTGCGGCCCGCGTTCTGCGCCACCGATCGGAACAGCACGTCCACCGAAGGCTTGTGACGATTCACGGGCGGGCCGTCGTCGAGCTTGCAGATGTAGCGCGCGCCGTCCCGCAGGACGAGGAGGTGGCGGTCGCCCGGCGCGATGTACGCGTGGCCCGGCAGGATATGCTGGCCATCCTGTGCTTCGTAGACCGTGAGCTGGCAGCACGCATTCATGCGCTGCGCGAAGGGGCCGCTGAAGGCCTTCGGGATGTGCTGGGCGATGACGACACCCGGCGAATCCGGCGGGAAGCCGGTGAGCACGTGCTTGATTGCCTCCGTGCCGCCGGTGGAAGCGCCGATCGCGATGATGCGGTCCGTGGTGCGCAGATGGCGCGGAGGTGAGCCTTCGGGGATGACGACGCTCGCGTCGTAGCTCGGCCTGACCGCGGAGGGTGGCAGCTGGCGCGTGTCGAGTGCCCGCACGCGCGCCCGCGCGGCAGCCTTCACTTTCTCGATCAGCTCCGCGCTGTATCCGGACAGGGTCGCCGCGACATCGATCCTCGGCTTGGACAGATAATCCACGGCGCCGAGCGCCAGCGCATCGAGCGTGACGTCCGCGCCGCGCTCGGTCAGCGACGAGACCATCACGACCGGCATCGGCCGCAGCCTCATGAGATTGCGCAGGAACGTGATGCCATCCATCTTCGGCATTTCCACGTCTAGCGTGATCACGTCCGGGTTCAGTGCCTTGATCTTCTCGCGCGCCGCGTGAGCGTCGTTCGCGGCGCCGACCACCTCGATCTCGCGATCCGCGGAGAGCATTTCCGTGAGCAGCTGCCGCACGAGCGCGGAGTCGTCCACGATGAGCACACGGATGCGGCTGCGCGCCGCCGGGCGGGCGCTCGGAGAGGAGGGCGCTCTGGAGCTCATTCGTTGTCTCGAACCTTCAGACCATTCTCACATTTGCGAAAGCGCCGGGCCGCGCAGGCCGCAGGCGATTTTTGCCAATCAACTGGTGAACAGCTCGACTTCGCCACCGTCGCCGCGCGCGCCGATATCGGCAAGGTAGCGGCGCTCGCGCTCGGCAATCGATGTGGCTTCGAGCGGCCGCAGGCGCCGCACACGCACCGTGCCCGTCGCCGGAAAGTAGGCGAGCCGGCGCGGATAGATGTCGCCGAGGTCTTCCGCGAGTGCGCTCAGGCCCTCGACGGCGAGATAGTGACGCACGAAGGCGATGTTTCGTGCCCCAACATCCGTCACGGAAGCGAGGATGCGCCCCGCACCGAACAGCTTTATTTCGAAACGGTCGCGGTCGGCGCCGAGCTTCAGGAGCTCGTTGATGAGGCTTTCCATGGCGTGCGTCCCATAGCGCGTCGCGAGACCTGTACCGGGTTCGAGCCACCGGTTCGCGCCGCTGCCGCCGCCGTCCTGCGGCAGCATGAAGTGATTCATGCCCCCGACACCCGCCGCCGGGTCGCGGATGCAGGCGGAGATGCAGGATCCCAGCACGGTGGCGATCACTTCGTCGTTGCGCGTGACGTAGTACTCACCCGGCAGCACCTTGGCCGTCCAGTGCTCCGTGGCGGCGTCCCAGAAGCGCTGGATGCCCTCGAACCCGCGCACGACCGGCGGCAGCGCTTCCTGCGGCATCCGGCCCATGTGCGTTCGTCCCTGAGCAGGCATCCTCGTCTCCGCGGCGAGGCTCAGAAGAGCTCGACGCTGCCTTCGACACTGCCGTCGACGGGCTCGAGGTCATCGTGCAGGGCCGTGAGGTTGATCGCGCCGGCGCGGGTGAGAAGCTCGAACAGCTTGTGCTGGGAGTCCCTGGTGAGACGCTGGCGGAGCATCTTCAGCATTTCCTCCCAGCGGCGCGCGCTGAAGCCTGCGACTTCCACCGGCTCGTGATGAGCGAGCTCCGCCAGCAGGTTGCGTAGCGCGGCGAGCTGCTGGATCAATCGGTCGTGATACTGGAGGCTCTGGATGCAGATGGCCACGTCGTTCTCGATGAGCGTGCGGGCCCGCTCTGCATCCTGCGCGGAAAGCCCTTGCTTCAGGCCGCCTTGCGCGCGCGATTCGCTGCGATAGTCGGCGAGCAGCCGGCTGATGCGCCCGAGCGCAGTGCCGAGGTCCGCCACCGGCCGCTCCGTGTCCAGCATCACGAGGCTGAGGAACACCGCCGCGGCCTCGACGGATGTCTCGAGTTCTTCGCTCACGCAAGCACCTTTGCGATCGTCGCCAGAAGCCGTTCGGGGTTGAACGGCTTCACCAGCCAGCCGGTCGCGCCGGCGGCCTTTCCCTGCTGTTTGCGTTCCGTCGTCGCCTCGGTGGTGAGGACCAGCAGGGGAACGAACTTGTAGTCCGGCTTGCCGCGCAGCTCGCGCACCAGCGTGATGCCGTCCATGTTCGGCATGTTCACGTCCGTGATCACGAGATCGAAGCGCTCTTTGCTGGCAAGCGCCAGCGCCTCCACGCCGTCCGAGGCCTGCTCCACTTCATACCCGGCACCGGTGAGCGCCACGCTCACCATCTGCCGCATCGAGGCCGAGTCATCCACCGCAAGTATGCGCGCCATCATCGAGCTCCAGGTTCAGGATCGGTTGCCGGAATGCCTTCAGTCGGTATCGTCACGAGCGGCTCGCGCTGAAGTGTCGCGGCGCCCGCTGTGCGGTTTCGATCCCTGTTCGATGCCGCCGCACTATCGGGAACGACCCATCCGCATTGAACTGCGGAAAGCCGCAACGGCATGTGATGCAGCTTCCGGATTGCGGGCGCCAGACCGCGCGTCGCGGAGCCCCGGGCATCCGTTCAGGGCACGGCTTCGGCGCGGGGGAGCGCCAGCGGTGTCGCCAGGGCACCGGCAGGCAGTGGGGAAGTGTCGCGAGTCGATGCCGGTGCCGCGGAATCCGTGCTCACAGGCATCGCTTCTGCCGGCGGCGCAGAGGCGGAGTCACCGATGGGCATCCCGGGCGGCAGCGCCCGGTCCTCCGGGCTCGCACTGTCGCCGGCGATGGGGGATCTGGGCTCGCCGGATTCTGTCATGTCGGTCGACAGGATCACGACCACGACGCGCCGGTTCGAGTTGCGGCCTTCTGGCGTCGTGTTGGGATGCGTCGGCCGGTACTCACCATAGCCGATCACCGCGAGCCGTTCCGGCGAAACGCCGCGGCTCGCGAGCACGCGTACCACCGTACCTGCGCGCGCGGCGGAGAGCTCCCAGTTCGAGCTGAACGCCACGGTCTTGATCGGCACGTTGTCCGTGTGACCTTCGACGCGAATCGGGTTCGGGAACCTCGCCAGGGCCACGCCGAGCCGCTCGATGACGCTGATGGCGCTCGACTGCAGCTGCGCGCTCGCGCTCGGGAAGAGAATGTCCGTCTGGATTTCCACTTCGATCCAGAAATCCCGGCGCCGCACGACCACCATCTTCGCCTTCACGAGGTCGTCCATCGCGCGCTCGACTTCGTCGGCCACCTGTCTCAGCGCCTTGGCCGTCGCCACCTGCCTGGCGGTGAGCTCGACGGACGTGTCGGCGGGCCGGTTGGGCATGCCGGTCTTCACCGGCACGGGAGCGAGCAGCGAGCGCGGCTGGCCTTCGAGCATCGATTGCTCGACGAGTGTCGTCTTCACGTCCGCGCCGGAGCCGACCTGCTTCTCGCCCACCTGGACGGGTTCCATCGTGCGAGGTGCGCCGCGGAACGCTGCGAACAGTGAATCCGACAGGACGCGGTACTTGCCTTCATTGAGAGAGGAAATGGCGTACATCACCACGAAGAACGCGAGCAGCAGTGTCACGAGGTCGCCATAGGGAATGGCCCACGCCTCGTGGTTCATGTGCTCCTCGGGCTTTCGCTTGCGGGCCATGCGGGTCTCGCCGCACCGCTAGTGCAGATAGCCCTGCAGCTTGGATTCGATGCTGCGCGGGTTCTCGCCCTGGGCAATGGAGAGCATGCCCTCGATCACCATCTCGCGTACCTGGCTCTGCGAAGCGATGGCGCCCTTCAGTTTCGCGGCGACGGGCAGAAAGAAGAGATTGGCGAGGCCGATGCCGTACACCGTCGCGGTGAACGCCGCGGCGATGCCGTGGCCGAGCTTGCTCGGGTCCGCGAGGTTCTGCATCACGGCCATGAGGCCGAGCACCGCGCCGATGATGCCGAGCGTCGGGCAGTAGACCCCCATGCCTTCGAACACTTTCGCCGCGCGCGTGTCCGCATCCTCGCGGGTGTTGAGCTCCACTTCCATGACGGCGCGGATGGTTTCCGGTTCGCCGCCGTCCACCACGAGCTGCAGCGCTTTGCGCACGAAGGGGTCGCTCTCGCGGTTCAGCACGGGCTCGAGGCCGAGCAGTCCCTGCTTGCGCGCGATGTTGCTCCATTCGACCATTTTCCGGATCAGGAGCTCTCCGTTGAGCGGCGGCGGCTTCATGACCCAGGGGAAGATACGCAACGCGTGACGCATCACGCCGAGCGGCGTCTGCACGCAGATGGCAGCAACCGTGCCTACCACCACGATCATGAAAGCGGCCGCCGACACCAGCGCGTGCACGCCCGCGCCTTTCAGCACGGCGCCGGTCAGTATCGCGGCGAGGCCCAGAACGAGCCCGGTGATGCTGAGAATGTCCACGACGGCCCCGCAGCGTCCCGTTACATACCAAGATCAGAGAGCAGGGCGTCGATGTCCGCCTGCCCGTTCACGACGGCCGCGCCATGATCCACGCCTGGAATGACAGGGCCGGTTCCTCGCTTGATGTCCTCCTCGGCAGGCGTGGCCTCGTGTTCCTCGCGGCCCGCGAGGCGCGACAGGTCCACGAGCACGGTCTCCACCTCGGCGACGAGATTCATGACGCCGCGGATGATCTGCCCGGTGAGATCCTGGTAGTCCTGCGCGAGCAGCACTTCGTTCAGGTTGGCGCGCACGGCTTCCGAGTCGGTGCGGGCGGCGCCGAGGAAGTGGTCGATGCGCTGGATGAGATCGCAATAGTCCGCCACGGAGATGGTGCCGCTGCGGAAGCGGCCCCACGGCCCTGCGAGCGCCTCGGCTTCGCGCGCGATGCGCTCGGCGGGCGGCCCCGATTTCTCCACGAGGTCCAGCGTGCGGTGCGCGGCATTGTCCGTGAGCTTCAGCACGTGGCTCAGCCGCTGCTGCGCGTCCGGAATCTCCTTCTCGGCGAGCGCGGTCAGGCGGGAGTCGAGCCGGAAGCGATCGAGCGCGCTGCGCAGGTTGACCGTGAGGTCAGCCAGCTGCGCGAGAAGGTCCGGCTCGCCGGGAGGGACGCGAAGGGCGATGTTGGTCATCACACGCTCATCAGGCGGCGGCTGCCCGGCTTTCGAGGATCTTGTCGATCTTTTCCTTCAGCGTCTGCGCGGTGAACGGCTTGATCACATAGCCGCTCACGCCGGCCTGCGCGGCTTCGACGATCTGCTCGCGCTTGGCTTCCGCCGTCAGCATGAGCACCGGGAGCTTCCTCAGCTTTTCGGTGCCGCGCACGGTCTTCAGCAGCTCGAGCCCCGCCATGCCGGGCATGTTCCAGTCGGTGATCAGGAAGTCGAAGCTGCCGTTCTGCAGAAGGGGCAGCGCCGTGTTGCCGTCGTCGGCTTCCGTGACATTCGCGTAGCCGAGGTCGTGCAGCAGGTTCTTCACGATCCGGCGCATGGTCGAGTAGTCGTCGACCACCAGAAACTTCATGTCTTTACTCACTTCGCATCACTCCTCAGCCGCATCCTCGCGCCACTCCACGAGCCGCGCCTTCAACCGCATCAGTGCCTGCCCGTGAAGCTGGCAGACGCGCGACTCCGTAACCTTCAGCACCGCGCCGATCTCCTTGAGATTCAGCCCGTCGCTGTAATAAAGCGACATCACGAGCCGCTCGCGCTCCGGCAGCGTCTCGATCGACCGCGCCAGCGCGGCCCGGAAGCCCTCATCCGCCACTTCGCGGAACGGGTCCGCGGACGTGTCGGGCGCCGTGGCGCTCGCCGCCGCGTCGTCCAGGCTCGCCAGGCGGCAGCTCGCCGCGTCCTGCACGATGGAGTGGTACTCCTCGAGCCCCACGCCCATGCGCTGCGCAATCTCGCCGTCGCGCGCGTCGCGACCGGTCTCCTTTTCGATCTCGCGCATCGCGGCCGCGACCGCGCGTGCCTTGCGATGGACCGAGCGCGGTGCCCAGTCGAGCTTGCGAAGCGCATCGATCATCGCGCCGCGGATGCGGATGCCCGCATACGTCTCGAAGCTCGCGCCGCGGTTCGCGGCGTAGTTCGCGGCGGCCTCGAGCAGCCCCAGCATCCCGGCCTGGATCAGGTCCGCGACGTCCACCGACGGTGGCAGACGCCCCGCGAGATGGTAGGCGATACGCTTCACCAACTCCGCGTGGCGCGTCACGAGCGCGTCGCCCCCGCTTGCTGCGCGAGTCGCCGTGTACGCATTCATTGCGTTCACGTGACGACCTCGAGTCGGGCCGCGGGGCGCCGCACCAGCCGCTCCACGAAGAACTCCAGGTTTCCGCGTGGGCCTGCCGGCACAGGCCATGTATCGGCGCTTGCTGCCAGTTTCTTGAATGCGCGGCCCGCGGGGCTCGAGGGGTGCGCGTCGAGGACGGGGCGCTGCATGCGGATGGCGCGCCGCATGTGCTCGTCTTCAGGGATTTCTCCGGCGTATTCGAGGATCACATCCAGGAATCTGGCCGTGACGCGCTCCAGTTTCTTGAACAGCGTCTCACCTTCGCCAGCCGCACGTGACATATTCGCGACGACTCGAAAACGGCTCACACCGTGGTCACGGCTCAGTACCTTGATGAGGGCGTAGGCATCCGTGATGGAGGCGGGCTCGTCCGTGACGACCACGAGAACGTGCTGCGCGGCTTGTGAGAACTGCAGCACACCCGGGGCGATGCCCGCGGCCGTGTCGATGATCAGCGCGTCCAGCCGGGCGGCGAGGCCGCTGAAGGCCTGCACGAGTGCAAGGTGCCCGGCGCCCGCCATGCCGGCGAGGTCGGCGGCGCCCGAAGCGGCCGGCACGATCTTGAAGCCCTGTTTCGCGGTGACCAGGATCTCATCGAGCGTGCGCTCGCCGGAGAGCACGTGCGCGAGCGTGTAGCGCGGCGAGAGGCCGAGCAGCACGTCCACATTCGCAAGACCCAGGTCGCCGTCGAGCAGCACCACGCGTCGCCCGGCACTCGCGAGCCCCGTGGCGAGGTTCACGGCCACACTCGTCTTGCCGACGCCGCCCTTGCCGCCGGTGACGGCGATGACGCGCACCGGCTGCGAGAGTCCAGAAAGCTTGGTGTTATTGATGACGTTCATATCATGCGAGGGCGTGGGCCACTTCTCCGTATCGTCGTCTCAGCAGGTCTTCATCCGCCGCCGCGCCGCTCGACTTCGCGAGATGCACGGCACTCGAAACCAGCTCCAGCGCGCGGGCGGGACGCAGGTCTTCCGGGACGCGCTGGCCTTCGCTCACGTAGGAGATCGGCAGGTCCGCCCGCGTGAGGACGGACAGCACGCCGCCCAGGCTCGCCGCTTCGTCCACCTTCGTGAGCAGGCAGCTCTTCGCGTTCGCGGTGGCGAAACGTGCCACCGTCTCGGCGATCGCGCCGGCCTGCGTGCTCGTCGAAAGCACCAGGGCCGTCTCCAGGTCCGGGGACGCGGCTGAGAGCTGCGCCATGCGGGCGGAGAGTTGCGGATCGCGCTGGCTCATGCCGGGCGTGTCGATCAGCACGAAGCGTGTATTGCCGAGCTCCTTCAGGATGCGCGGAATCTCGTTGAAGCTGTCGGCCGTGCGGACCGGCACGTCGAGCATCTGGCCCAGCGCCTGGATCTGATCGTGCGCGCCGATTCGCACCGAGTCGGCCGAGACGAGCGCGAGGCTTCGCGACCCGTGACGCAGCACCCAGCGGACGGCGAGCTTTGCGAGCGCAGTGGTCTTGCCCACGCCGGTCGGGCCGACGAGGGCGACGCGCCCTCCGCGGTCGAGCCAGCGGTCGCCGGTGACCGGCAGGCGCTGGGCGATGCAGGCGATGGAGAGGCGGCGCGCCTGGGTCAGGTCCGCGCCGGCAGGCAGCTGCGAAACGACATGCGCGGCAAAGTCGTGCGCGAGGCCCACCTCGGTGAGCTCGCGCAGGATCTCGGTGTGTATCGGTGCACGACGCGAGAGGTCATTCCAGGCGAGCTGCGCGAGCTGCGTTTCGAGAATGCGCCGCAGGGATTTCAGCTCGCTGCCGACGTCCTCGGATGCTTTCGCGGCTTCCGCGGCCATCGTGGATGGAGCGCCGCTGTGCTCGGCTATGCCGTCCGCGGCGAGGGAGGCGGCAATTTCCGCCTCGAGATCGGCATCGGATCTCGTGTCGTACGGCTCGCCGACTTCGGCCGGGGTTTCGCAGGCGGCGCTGGCGCGCACCGCTGAGCTGACTCGCGCGTAAGACGACTCATCGTTCGCATCGCGCGGGGCTCGCGTCTGCGAACGCTGCTCGTCGGCATAGGGATCGTACAGGGGTCGGGCAGGGCGCGCGGGCTGTGGCGCGAACTCTTCGGGCTGGAAGCGACGTACGCCGGCATCCGCCTCGCGATCCACATCGGGACGGGACGGCGCGCTGCGTCGTGCGGGGCGCGAAGCGGCGGCCTGCGACTCGAGCTGTGTCGCATCGAAGTCGATCGCCGCGGTCACTTCCACGCCGCTCCTCGTGCGCTTCGAAGTCAGAATGACCGCATCGGGCCCGAGCTGCTCGCGAACGAGGCGCAGCGCCTGTCGCATGTCACGGGCCGTATGTCTTGTGATCTTCATCTCCGTCGCTCCACTACGCGCCGCGTTCAGCGGCCTACGGCCGTCACCAGACGGACCTTCCGGTTATCGGGAATTTCGTTCCAGGCCAGCACGTGCATGCTCGGCACCGTTGCACGCATGAAGCGCGCGAGCGTGTGCCGGATCTGCGGCGCCACCAGCAGCACGGCCGGCTCGCCCGAAAGCTCCTGCCGCTGCGCCGACTCGGTGAGACGCTGTTGCAGCCGCTCGGCGAGGCCGGGCTCGATGCCCGGGCTCTGCGAGCCGTTCGGCGTGCCGGCCAGCGAGCTCTGCAGCAGGCGCTCGAGGTCGGGGTCGAGCGTGATCACGGGCAGCTCGCCCGCGATGCCCGCGATGTCCTGAACGATCTGGCGGCCGAGCGCGACGCGCACATGGTTCTGCAGCTGCGCCGGGTCCGGCGTGCGCGGCGCATGCTCCGCGAGCGTCTCGACGATGGTACGGATGTTGCGAATCGGGACGCGCTCGGCGAGCAGCCCCTGGAACACGCGAACGACCGAAGACAACGGCAGCACGCGCGGAACCAGGTCCTCCACGAGCTTCGGTGCGCTCTTCGCAAGCGTGTTCAGCAGCTGCTGGACTTCTTCGTGCCCGAGCAACTCGTGAGAATGCATCTGGATGATGTGGCTGAGGTGCGTGGCAACGACGGTGCTCGCATCCACCACCGTGTAGCCAAGCGTCTGCGCATGCTCGCGGGCCGAGGGCTCGATCCACACCGCGTCCATCCCGAACGCGGGATCCTTCGCGGGGATGCCCTTCAGCGGCCCGAACACGCGGCCCGGATTGATGGCGAGCTCGCGTTCCGGATACACCTGATCCTCGCCCACCGGCACGCCGCCGAGATTGATGCGATAGCCGTTGGGGCTGAGGTCGAGGTTGTCGCGAATGTGGACCGGGGGGACCAGGAAACCCAGATCCTGCGAGAGCTTGCGGCGTACGCCGCGGATGCGCGCGAGCAGGTCGCCGTTCTGGCTCTTGTTCACGAGCGAGACGAGCCGGTAGCCCACCTCGAGCCCCAGAAGGTCCACGGGCTGCACGTCTTCCCAGGTGATCTCGCGGGACTCGGGTGGCGGCTGCGCCTGCGCTTGCGCGGCGGCAGCGGCCTGGGCCTGCGGGCGTGCTGCGGCTTCCTGTTTCTTCTTGATGAGGTATGCGCCGTAGCCGGCGAGGGCCGCCATCGAGAGGAACGCGAAGTTCGGCATGCCGGGAATGAGGCCCATCACGGCAAGCAGGCCGGCCGCCACGCCGAGTGCTTTCGGTGTGCGGAAGAGCTGGCGGGTCATCTCGCCGCTCATGTCCTGCGCGCCGGACATGCGGGTGACGATGATCGCCACGGCGGTCGAGAGCAGCAGTGCCGGAATCTGCGTGACGAGGCCATCGCCGATCGTGAGCAGTGTGTAGGTGCGGCCCGCCGTGGCGAACGGCAGGTCGTGCGCCATCATGCCGATGGCCAGGCCACCGATGATGTTGATGAAGAGAATGAGGATGCCGGCGACCGCGTCGCCCCGGACGAACTTGCTGGCACCGTCCATCGAGCCGTAGAAGTCCGCTTCGGCGCGCACTTCGGCGCGGCGCGTGCGGGCCTCGTCCTGGGTGATGAGGCCGGCGTTGAGGTCGGCGTCGATCGCCATCTGCTTGCCGGGCATGGCGTCCAGCGTGAAGCGCGCGCTCACTTCCGAGATGCGGCCCGAGCCCTTCGTCACGACGACGAAGTTGATGATCGTCAGGATGATGAACACCACGACGCCCACGGCGAAGTTGCCGCCGATGACGAACTCGCCGAAGGATTCGATGACCTTGCCCGCCGCGTGCGAGCCCGTGTGGCCGTGGAGCAGCACGACCCGCGTGGATGCCACGTTCAGTGCGAGGCGCAGCAGGGTTGCGAGCAGCAGGATGGTCGGGAACACACCGAACTCCACCGGCCGCGCCACGTAGAACACGGACATGACGATGACGATGGAGAGGGCGATGTTGAACGTGAACAGCGCGTCGAGCGCGATGGGCGGTAGCGGCAGCACCACCATGGCCAGCACGCCCAGCACGCCGATCGGCACGCCGAGGCCCACCTTCAGGAGCGAGCGGAGCGAAGAGGCTGTTGCGGCGGCTTCAGCCATGGGCTAGTGCTTCGTGTGCTCGACCGAGGGGTCGATGGCGGGCGGCGTCGGCGGGACGCCTCCGGCGCGCTTCGCGGCGCGGAGCTGGTAGATGTACGTGAGCACCTGTGCGACGGCCACGTAGAGGCTCGCGGGCACTTCGCGCTCGAGATCCACGTTGCGGAACAGGGCTCGTGCGAGCGGGGGCGCCTCGAAGATCGGCACCTGGTGCTCGGTCGCGATCTCGCGGATCTTCGCCGCCACCGCGTCGGCGCCCTTGGCGACCACGATGGGCGCGCGCATGCGCGTCTCGTCGTACTTCAGCGCGACGGCGAAGTGCGTGGGGTTCGTGACCACCACGTCCGCCTTCGGCACCTGCTGCATCATGCGGCGGCTCGCCACTTCCTGCTGCATCTGGCGGATGCGGCCTTTGATCTCCGGCGAGCCTTCCATTTCCTTGTGCTCTTCGCGCACTTCCTGCTTCGTCATGCGCAGCTGCTTCATGTGCTGGAAGAGCTGCCACGGCACGTCGATGGCCGCGATGAGCGCCAGCGCGCCGGCCAGCGCCAGGAAGGCATGGCCGCAAAGAGTGATCGCGTGACCGATGGCCTGCGCGGTGGGCTCGGCGCCGAGGCCGAGCAGCTCATCCGTGTTCATCCAGAGGAAGATCACGGCAACGAGCGCGAGGAGGGCGAACTTCGCGAAGGCCTTGATGAGCTCCACGGCGCCGCGCATGGAGAACATGCGGCCGAAGCCCTTGAGCGGCGAGAGGCGGGAGAAATCCGGCGCGAGCACGCTGAACGTCAGGTTCCAGCCGCCGATCGAAAGCGGCGCGAGGAGCGCTGCGACGAGCGTGAAGCCCATGACCGGCGCGCAGGCGATGAGCGCGGCCAGCGCCGAGTCGCTGAACATCGACACGGCGCCCGAAGCATCCATCGCCTGGTCACGCGAGAGCGCAAGGCCCTTGCGCATCAGCTCATGGAGGCCATCGCCGAGCCCGCGGCCCACGAAATGAAGGCCGGCGCCCGCGATCAGCACGACCGCGGCGGCATTGAGATCCGTCGAGCGGGGAACCTGGCCCTTCTTGCGCGCCTCCTCGAGGCGCTTGGGTGTCGGGCGTTCTGTCCGTTCGGCGTCGTTCTCGGCCATGGGTCAGCCTCCGCCCTGCAGGCTGCGCAGCAGCACGAAGGCCTTGCCGAGCAGGGTGATGAAGCTCGACTGCAGGGCCGGCAGGCCCACGAGCACGATGACGAGGCCGAACACGAGCGAGATCGGGAAGCCGACCGCGAAGAGATTGAATGCCGGCGCAGCGCGGCTCATGACACCGAACGCGATGTTCACGATCAGAAGCGCCGTGATGCCGGGCAGCGCCACGGCCAGAGCGCCGGCGAAGATCTGCGTGCCCCAACTGACCAGGCTCCAGAGCCCTTCGCTACCGAGGCCCGCTTCGCCGATCGGCAGCGTGCGGAAGCCCTCGACGAGCATTTCGATGAGCGCGAGGTGCCCATCGAGCGCGAGGAACGTGAGCATGACGAGCAGGGCGTAGAGCTGCCCGAGCGCCGCCGTGCTGGTGCCGCGGGCGGGGTCGACGTTGAACGCGAAGGACAGGCCCATGCTGTTCGCCAGCAGCTGGCCGCCCATCGCGACCGCGTCGAACAGGATCTGCAGGGCGAAGCCGAGCGCCACGCCGATGATCACCTGCTGGATCGTGATGACGACGCCGGTGGCGGAGAACGCGGCGATCCCTTGCGGATGCGGGATCAGGGGCGCCACGAGCAGGGCAACCGCGCCCGCGAGCACGATGCGCAGGCGCGCCGGGACGAAGAGGGCGCCGAACGCAGGGGCCACCATGAAGCATGCGCCGATACGCACGAACGGCCAGAAGAGCTGGCTGAGCCAACCTTCGAGCTGTCCTGCGGTGAGCGTGATCATGGTGTGCAGCCGTCCGTTCGAGCTGGTTCAGTTGATGAGCATCGGGATGTTCTGGAAGAGCTCGCGCGTGTAGCCGACGATCACCTTCAACATCCAGGGCCCCGCGATCACGAGCGCCGCGGTCATGGCGATGAGTTTCGGGATGAACGACAGCGTCATCTCGTTGATCTGGGTCGCGGCCTGGAAGGCGCCGACGATGAGGCCCGTCACCAGGGCGACGAGCAGGAGGGGCGCAGCCAGCAGCAGCGTCATTTCGAGCGCGCGCTGGCCGATCGTCATCACCATTTCGGGCGTCATGAGTAGAAGCTCGCGGCGAGAGTGCCCATGACCAGCGACCAGCCGTCGACCAGCACGAACAGCATCAGCTTGAAGGGGAGGGATATGAGCACGGGCGACAGCATCATCATGCCCATGGACATGAGCACGCTCGCCACCACGAGATCGATGATCACGAACGGGATGAAGATGAGGAACCCGATGAGGAACGCGGTCTTCAGCTCGCTCGTCACGAACGCGGGCACGAGCACGCTGAGCGGCACGTCATCCGGCGTGGCGTATCCCTTGCCGCCGGCGATGCGCACGAACGTGGCGATGTCCGACTCGCGCGTCTGGTCCAGCATGAACTTCTTGAGCGGCACGACCGCGCGCTCGAGCGCAGCCACTGAGTCCATGCTGCCGGCCATGTAGGGCTTCACCGCTTCCGTGTTCACGCGGTCGACGACCGGGGCCATGATGAACAACGTGAGGAACAGCGAGAGCCCGATGAGCACCTGGTTGGGCGGGGTCTGCCCGGCGCCGAGCGCCTGGCGCAGGATGCCGAGCACGATCACGATGCGCGTGAACGCCGTCATCATGAGCAGGATCGCCGGCAGCAGCGTGAACGCCGTCATCAGCAGCAGGATCTGCAGCGTCAGCGAGTACTGCTGCCCGCCGCCCGGCGCAGTCGAAATCGTCAGCGCCGGGATGCCCTGCACGACGGAGGTCTGCGCGAAGGCGGCCGGCACCACGGCGCAGCCGGCAAGCAGCAGCGCAAGGGGCAGCAGGCGGCGGATGGGGTTCGTGCCGTTCACGGGTTACTTGCCGAGGCTCTTCATGAGCAGCGACTTGAAGTCCGGGCGGCCGGACGTCGGGCCGATCCCGCCATGGCCCTCATTCGACGGAGGCGCAATGGCTACGGGCTCCGTGAGCACGTGAAGCGTGTTGACGCGGCCCGGGGCCACGCCAAGCAGGACCTGTGTGCTGCCCACGCGGATCAGTACGGCGCGCTCTTTCTGACCGACCGGAAGATCGGCGATGACATCCATGGCGCCTGCGCCGAGGCGTCCGAAACCGCGCACACGGCGAAGGAGCCACGCCGCCGCGAAGATCAGGCCGAGCACGATGGCCAGGGACAGCGTCACCTGCCCGAGGCTGCCGACGCCCGGGGGCGCGGCGGACTCCGCGGTGGTCGGCGCTGCGAACGGGCGCGTGGCTTCCACCTGGGCGTGCACGGTCGGCGCGACGAGCAGCGCCGCGAGCGTGCAGACGCGGGTGAGTGGGGATCGCTTCATCACTTCAGCTTGCGGATGCGCTCAGCGGGGCTGATGACGTCCGTGAGCCGGATGCCGAACTTCTCGTTCACGACGACCACTTCGCCGTGCGCGACGAGCGTGCCGTTCACGAAGACATCGAGCGGCTCGCCGGCCGCGCGATCGAGCTCGACGACCGAGCCCTGGTTCAGCTGCAGCAGGTTGCGGATCGGGATGCGCGTGCGGCCGACTTCCATCGACAGCGTGACGGGCACGTCGAGGATCACGTCGAGATTGACGTCCCTGGCGGGCTCGCCGGTGGCTTCATCCTGCAGGGTGTCGAACTGTGCGGCCTGCGCGTTGGCAGATGCGTTCATGGTGAGGGCCTCAGGCTTTTTTCATCATCATGGAGTCGAGCGTGGTCAGCTTCGGGCGCCGGAAGCGCTCCTCCACCTTGATGGCCTGCTGGCCACGCGACAGGCCGAACGTGCCTCGAAAAACGGGCACGCGCTCGGCGAGCACGGTGACCTTGCCGCCGAAATCGCACGGCACGACGTCACCAGGTTTGAGATTCAGCAGCTGCGCCAGGGTCAGGCGGGAGCTGCCGAGCACCGTGGAAAGCTCCACCTCGGCGTCGTTGATTTCTTCCTTCAGGCTGTGCACCCAGCGCTCGTCGTGCTCGACGCGGTCGCTCGTGACGCCGGAGTCGAGCTGCTCGCGCAGCGGCTCGATCATGGAGTAGGGCATGGTCACGTGGACGTCGCCGCCGCCGCCCTCGAGCTCCACGTGGAAGCTCGTCACGACCACGATCTCGGAGGGGCTCACGATGTTCGCGAACGCCGGATTGAGCTCGGACTGGAGGTATTCCACCTCGATGTTCGCCACGTGCGACCAGGCTTCGCGCAGGTCGACGAACGCGGTCTTCAGCACCATCTGGATGATGCGGCTCTCGGTGGCCGTGAAGTCGCGGCCCTCGATCTTGGTGTGCCGGCCGTTGCCGCCGAAGAAGTTGTCGACGATGGCGAAGATGAGGCGCGGCTCCAGCAGGATCAGCGCCGTGCCCCGCAGCGGATGGACGCGGACCATGTTCAGGCTCGTCGGCACGTGCAGCGTGTGCACGTACTCGCTGAACTTCTTCATCTCCACCGGGTTCACCGCCACTTCCGGGGAGCGGCGCAGGAGGTTGTAGAGATTGACGCGAAACAGGCGGGCGAAGCGCTCGTTGATCATCTCGAGCGTGGGCATGCGCCCGCGCACGATGCGCATCTGGTTCGTGAAGTCATACGCCATCACGGTGCCCGGCGGCGGAGGCGCGGCCTCCGTGCTCACCGAGCCCTTGTCCATGCCGTGAATGAGGGCGTCGATCTCGTCCTGGTTCAGGATCTTCTGGTCTTCGCTCACGGCGGCCTACTGCATCACGAAGCTGGTGAAGTACACGGCTTCCACGAAGGCGGGCTTGCCCCCGGCGTTGCTCACGGCATTGCGCACTACGTTCAGTGCTTCCTGCCGCAGCTTTTCCTTGCCGTCGCGGGAGGAGATGGTCTGGTACTGCTGATTGCCCAGGAGCAACAGCAGATCGTTGCGAATCACGGGGTCGTTCGCCTTGATGACATCGATCGTTGCGGGGTCGCGCGACATCACCTGCACGGTCACCTGCAGGAAGCGGACGAGCTGCTCGGCTTCGAAGTTCACGACGAACGGCGGGTCGAGCGGCACGTAGAGCGGCGGGCTCTTGGCGATGACCTCCGGGGAGCTCTGGGCGTTCTTCTTCGCCTCGTTGACGCTGATCAGGTACCAGGCGCCACCCCCGATGACAGCGAGGATGAGGAGCAGCATGAACGTGTACAGCAGCCAGCCGCCCTTTTGCGGCGGTACGCCCTGCCCGGGCGCGGCTTCGAGGACTGGAATTTGAGCCATCGGCGAGACCTGTGAATGAGCGCTAGCGATGCGACCGGAGAGCAGGTTGCAACGCGCATGCCACGGATTCGCGACGGAAAAATGGCGCGTGATGCGCCTCACATCGCGGCCGGGAACAGCCCGCGAATCGTGACCGGAGTCACATGCGCAGCGTGGAGCAGATCACGCTGCGCGCGGTCACGCGTAGGTGTCGATGAGCCCTGCGCGAACGACAGTGACGGAGCTCACAGTGCTCTCCGGGCCAGCGTCAGAAGAACCACGCGTGTCAGCGTGTGACGTGCCGGGCTTGAAGGTCTGGCGAGGGGCGTCGCGCGAAACGCCGGCATCGGCGAGCACGAGCCCCTGCGAAGCGAACAGCTCGCGCAGGCGGGGCAGCGACTGCTCCAGCGCGCTGCGGGTTTCGGCACTGGCCGCGCCGAACTGGACGGTGGCCTGACCGTCCTGCATCGAAATGCGGATCTCGAGCGGCCCGAGATGCTCCGGGGAGAGGCGCAGCGAAGCCGATTCGCGTCCGTTCGCGGCCATCAGGGTCAGCTGTGTTCCTAGCTCATCCCGCCACGCCGCGGAGCTCACGGGATTCTGCAGCGCCGGGGCGGGCTGTGTGGCCTCGGATGCGCGATGTGCGCCCATCAGTGTCTGAAATGCGGGCTGACTGTCTGCGGGGGCGCTCGATGGATCGGTGTCGGTTGTCGGCTCCGCGAGCGTGTCGAGTGCGGCTTCGGCGGCCGCCTGCGAGGTCTCGAGCAGGGTGCGGGAAGCCATCAGCGCACCTGCGATCTCGTCGGATGATGTACCGCTGCCTCCGGCGAGCTCACCATCGGGCGCGGGAAGCGGAAGCATGCCGGGAATCAGCGCGGCGAGGGCGAGTGCGCCTTCGTCGGCGTCTGTCGTCTCGGTTTCGTCCTCCGCGGAGCCTGTTTCCCCGGTCAGGCCCGCGAGCGCGGCGAGATCCGCGGGCAGCGCCTGCGAGGCGTTTCCGCTGGTCATGCCGGCGAACAGCTGCATGAAGCTCGTTCCCGTCCCGGTCTGCTCGGCGGAGCCCTGCAGGATGCTGGCGATGCCGCCCGCGCCGTTCGCAGAAACGGACGGTGTTCCGGCGCCGGGATTGCCCTGCGGGGTGGTCGTGAAAGGAATGGACGCCATGCGTTCTGCTCTCAATTCCCGCTGGACTGAATCTGATGCGCCGGGGAACGCTGGGCGCGTTCGTCGGACTCACTTTGTTCGCGCCGGTCGAGCGCGCGCTGCTCCTCGCCCTTCCAGCGCTCCACGAGCGTGCCGACCGCTTCGGAGCGCTGGGCGGCGTGCTGCCACTTCAGGCGCTCCGCATCGCGGTCCGCCCTGGCCTTCGAGACGATCTGGGCCTGCTGCTTCACGGCGTCGGCGAGCCGCGCCATGAACACCTGGAAGTCCCGCAGGCTCGCCGCGCCGTCACCGGCGCCGACACGCTGCTGGAACTGGTCCGCGTAGGTCTTCTGGTAGCCTTCGAGCTCCGCGAGCTTCGTTTCGCACTCCGCCACGCGGCGCTCGCTGATCGCGAGCGCTTCGGCGCGCTTGCGCTCCACCTCGGAGACGACGCGTTCCACCGTCTGCATTCGCTGGGATCGCTTCACGTTGTCGCCTCAGGGGCGGCTGGCGCCGCGGGCATTTCCAGAACGGTGGAGAGGGCGGCGAGACTTTCCTGGAGGCTCACGCGTTGCTTCATGTCCTGCTGAAGGAAGTTCTGCATGCGCGGCCACAGCGCAATCGCGGCATCCACGCGCGGATCGCTCCCGCGCTGGTAGGCGCCGATAGCGATGAGGTCTCGATGATGCTCGTACGTCGACAGGGTCTGGCGGAACCGGCGCGCGAGCTCGAATTTCGCCGGATCGGCGATCTCGTGCATCACGCGACTGACGGACGCTTCCACGTCGATCGCGGGGTACTGGCCACTCTCGGCGATGCGCCGTGAAAGCACGATGTGGCCGTCGAGAATGGCGCGCGCCGAATCCGCGATCGGGTCCTGATTGTCGTCGCCTTCCGTCAGGACGGTATAGAACGCCGTGATGGAGCCGCCGCCCTTCACACCATTGCCCGCGCGCTCCACGAGCTGCGGCAGGCGTGCGAACACCGAAGGCGGGTAGCCCTTGGTGGCAGGCGCCTCACCGATGGCGAGGCCGATCTCGCGCTGGGCCTGGGCGAAACGGGTGAGCGAATCCATGAGCAGCAGGACGTTCGCGCCCCTGTCGCGGTAGTACTCCGCGATCGCGGACGCAAGCCACGCGCCATGCAGGCGCATGAGAGGAGGGTTGTCCGCCGGAGAGGCGACCACGACCGCGCGCTTGCGATCCTTCGGCCCGAGGATGCGCTCCACGAACTCCTTTACTTCGCGGCCTCGCTCGCCGATGAGGCCGACCACGATGATGTCCGCACTCGTGTAACGCGCCATCATGCCGAGCAGCACGCTCTTGCCGACACCGCTGCCGGCGAAGAGGCCGATGCGCTGGCCGCGGCCGACCGTCAGCAGGGAGTTGATGGTACGGACACCCACGTCGAGCGGCTCCGAGATCGGCTGTCGCATCAGTGGATTGATGAACTTTCCGGTGAGACGCACGCTCGTCTCGCAATGGATGGGGCCGAGGCCATCGAGCGGCTGCCCGGCTCCATCGACGATGCGCCCGAGCAGCTCCGGGCCCACGCGCACGGCGCCGGCACGTTGTCGCGGGATCACCCGGGCGTTCGGCTCGAGGCCGTGCAGGTCCCCGGTCGGCATGAGAAAGAGCCGGTCGCCGGAGAAACCGACCACTTCGGTTTCGACCCTGGACCCGTCACCCGAGAGCACATCGCAGTAGTCGCCCACCGCGGCCTGGCATCCCACCGCCTCGAGCGTGAGCCCGATCATGCGCGTGAGCTGGCCTTCGACCGCCGGAGGCGGCAGGCGCTCGACGCGTTGTGTGTTGCGCGCGAGGCGGTCGCGCCAGATGTGGCTGCGGCTGATGTTCGCAAGCTGGCCGTTCACCGCGCTCATGCGGGCGCGTCCCCGCCGCGGGCATCGGGCGCACGTTCGTCACCAAACGCGGCGCTCACGATGGCGTTCAGGCGCGCATCGAGCCGTGCATCGATCTGCGCAGTGTCCGTTCGCACGATGCACCCCCCGCGCGACTGCGCCGGGTCTTCGACGATGCTCCAGGCGCGATCGCCCGAAGAAGGCCTGGCGAGGAGCTCACGCACGACGGCGGCGTCTTCAGGGTTGAGGTGGACCCGCACGTCCCGCGCGGCCGCCGGAAGGCGGCCCACGGATTCCCGGATGACCGCGATGACCTGTGACGGGTCCGTCTTCAGCTCGCGGCGCACCATCTGCTTGCCGACGGTGAGCGCGAGCAGCGTGAGCTGCTGTTCGATCTCGGGGTCCAGGTTTTCGAGCGGTTTCGAGAGCATCGACAGAATCGCATCGAGCCGCGTGATGCGCGTGTTCATCTCCTTCAGCTTCGCGTCGATCTCGCGGCGCGCGGCGGCGAGGCCTTCCTCGTAGCCGCGCGCGTGGTTGGCGCGTTCGCTCGCGATGCGCTCCGCGTCCGAGACCGGGCGGCCGATGATCGGGCCGTCCACAGCGGGCAGGGCCCAGCGCTGGATGGCCGCTTGTGCGGCGTCGGCCTTAGACATACGCCTCGCCCTTGCCGCCGAGCGAAATGGCGCCGGATTCGGCGAGCTTGCGGGCGGCAGTGATGATTTCCTTCTGCGCCGCCTCCACCTCGGAGAGCCTCACCGGTCCCTTCGTTTCCAGATCGTCCTTCAGCATTTCGGCCGCGCGCTGGGACATGTTCCTGAAGATCTTCTCCTTCAGCGAATCGTCCGCCCCCTTCATGGCGATGAGCAGGCGGTCGCTCTGCACGTTGCGCAGCAGCTCCTGCATGCCGCGATCGTCCACCTCGAGGAGGTTGTCGAACACGAACACGAGATCCTGGATGCGTGAGCCCAGCGCTTCGTCGGCGCGATTGATCTGGTCCATGATCGCGCCTTCCTCGCTCGCGTCGAGGAGGTTCACGATGTCCGCGGCCGCCTTCGCGCCGCCGAGCGAGGAGGTCTTGCCCGTGGACTTGCCGGCAAACTGCTTCTCCATGATGTCGTCCAGCTCGGAGAGCGCGCTCGGCTGGACTCCGTCGAGCGTCGCGATGCGCATGACCACGTCCGAGCGGATGTTCGCCGGCAGCTCCGTCAGGATCTCCGCCGCCTGGTCCGCGTCGAGGTAGGCGAGCACGATCGCGATGATCTGCGGATGCTCCTGGCGCACGAGCTCGGCCACGGCGCGCGGGTCCATCCACTTCAGCGCTTCGAGGCCCTTGCTGGTCGGCCCGATGTTGATGCGCTCGATGACGCTCGCGGCCTTGTCCTGGCCCAGCGCGTCCACGAGCACCTTGCGCAGGAAGTCATCGACGCCGATGCCGACCGAAGTCTGGCTTTCCACGAGCGTCGAGAAAGACGACAGCACGCCGGACACTTCATCACGCGATACGCCGGTGAGGCGCGTCATGGCGGCGCCAACCTTCTGCACTTCACGCGCACCCATGTGCTTCAGAACCTGGGCCGCCTCCTGTTCGCCGAGTGTCAGAAGGAGAATGGCAGCGCGCTCCACGCCTGTGCGGCCGTCCTTGTCGTTCTTGCGAGCGTCGTTCATCGTCTGATTACTCGTCCTCGGCGACCCACGTTCTCACCACCTGCGCGACGCGCTTCGGGTCCTGGCTCACCAGCGTGCGGGCTTGCGCGAGCTGCTGTTCGTAAGCGAGCGGCGGCGGCTGCGCACCCGCGGTGCCTGCCGCGGCGGCGCGCGCGGCCACCATTTCGGGTGGCAGAGCGGCCGCGGTCATCGGTGGGCGGCCGTGGTTCAGGAGGCCGCGCGTCAGCGGCCGCAGCACTGCGAGGATCAGCACGAGCAACGCGATGAGCCCGGCAACGAGCTTCGCGATGTCGCGCACCCACGGCTGCTCCCAGATCGGGATCTGCTCGAGCTCGCCGCCCGCCGGCACTGCGTCGTCACGGAACTCGGAGTTCACGACGTTCACGCTGTCGCCGCGCTCGGCATTGAAGCCCACGGCATCCTTCACGAGCTGCGTTACGTGTTCGAGCTGTTGTGCCGTGAGCGGGGCGACCGTGACCTTGCCGTCCGCGGCAGTCGAGCGCACGTTGTCGATGAGGACAGCAACTGTGAGTCGCTGCAGGCGGCCGGGAGGCGTCTTCGTGTACGCCATGGTCCGATCGATTTCGTAGTTGCGTGTGGCCTGCCGCGAGGTGTTGTCGGGGGGCGGGGCGGCTGCGCCGTCAGCGGCGGGCGCACCTTGTGCCGCGGCAGCACGCGATCCTGCGGCCGCAGCAGGCGCAGCAGCTGCATTCGCCACGTTGGGCGGCAGCGCCGAGCCCGGCGCGGGCGGCTGGTTCGAGAGCGCGCCCGGCACGCCTTGCGGCCCGCTGCTGTCACGACTCGCCGTCTCCGACGTCTGCTCGCTCCGCACGATCTGGCTGTCCGGCCGATACTGTTCACGCGCTTCCTCCGTAATTGATGCGTCCACCTGCGCCACGACCTGCGCGCGCACGCGCCCGGCGCCGACGAAGGGTGTGAGCAGCGCTTCGATGCGCTGGACGTAATCTTCTTCGAGCCGCTGCGTCAGCTCGAGCTGGCGCTCGCGCATCGCGAGCTCCGTGTTCGCCTGGGGGGCCGAGAGCAGGCGGCCCTGCTGGTCCACCACCGTCACCTGGGCCGCATCGAGCTCCGGAATGCTGGAGGCGACGAGGTTGATGATCGACTGGATCTGTTCCTGCTCCAGCCGGCGGCCGGCTTTCAGCTGCACGAACACCGAAGCGCTCGGCTGCCGGCGGTCACGCACGAACGCGGATTCGCGCGGCACGGCCAGGTGCACGCGCGCGCCCTCGACGGGGCGCAGGCTGGAGATGGTGCGGGCGAGCTCCGTCTCGAGGGCGTGCTGATATCGCGCGCCCTCCATGAACTGGCTGACGCCGAACCCGGGGTCCTTCGACATGTTCGCAAAGCCACCGCCGCTTTCCGGCAGGCCCTGCCCGGCAAGCTTCAGGCGCGCGTCGTTGAGCTGTGCCGAAGGCACGGAAAGACCGTTCGGGCCTTCGAGCCGATAGGGGATGCCGGCCTGCTCCAGCGCCGTGGCGACCTGCGCCTGATCCTGGCCGCTCAGGTTTGCGAAGAGCAGGCTGTAATTCGGCCCGCGCGACCAGAGCACGACCATCACGCCGGCGGCAACGGCGGCAGCAACGCCGATGAGCAGCAGCAGCGGCTTCAGGTTCGCGGGGATGCGCGACAGATTCGGCTCAGCGGCAAGAGCAGCAGCTTCCGCAGTCACAGGTCAACCCCAGCAGTGGTCGGTACGGTTCTCACGAGGCGCTCTCAAAGAGGCATGTTCATGATTTCCTGGTACGCACTGACCAGGCGATTGCGCACTTCCGTGAGCGCACGAAACGAGACGCTGGATTTCTGCATCTCGAGCATCACTTGCGGCAGCTCGACACCCGGCGTGCCGCGTTCGAACGCGGCGGCCATGCTGGATGCGGTCTGCTGCTGCTGATTGACGGCATCGATGCCCTGGCGCAGGAGCTTGGCGAACTCCGTGCCGCCGGCCTGCGCGGGGCCCTGCGGCTGCGAGGCTGACCCCACGCCGCCGATGCCGCCCGCGCCGCTGGTGCCCTGCGTGGAGAACGAGCGGATCGTGGCGAGGACGCGATCGATTTCCATCTGACTCATGAGCGTGCTCCGATTTCAGATCAGGCCGCAGGCACTTCGACGCCGGCTTCGCGCAGGCGCGCGAGCTTGTGGCGCAGGGTGCGCGGGCTGATGCCGAGCCGTTCGGCAACCGCGCGACGCGGGCTGCCACTGCGCAGGGCTTCGAGGATGAGGTCCTTTTCCGTCGCGCCGAGAGAGCTCGCCAATGACGCCGACGCCGACGCCGGCGCGTCGAGCGGCGGCGCGCTCGACGGCGCGCAGAGGACAGGCTCGTTCAGCAGCTCGAACTGGATGTGCTCCGGCCCGATGACGGGGCCATTCACGAGAATGAGCGCGCGCTGCAGGAGGTTGTCGAGCTCGCGCACGTTGCCGGGCCAGTTGTAGGTCAGCAGCAGATGGGCGGCATCGGCGCTCAGCGCGGGAATGCGCGTTCCCGGCCGGCAGCGCGCGGCGAGAAGCTGCATGGCGAGCGGCAGCACATCGTCGCGTCTCATGGAAAGCGGGGCGATCGCGAGCGGGAAGACGTTCAGTCGATAGAAAAGATCTTCGCGGAAGCGCCCGGCGGAAACTTCTTCGCGCAGGCGCCGGTTCGTGGTGGCGAGGACGCGCACATCGAGGGCGATGGGGGTGCGGCCGCCGAGACGCTCGACTTCGCGCTCCTGCAGAACGCGGAGGAGCTTCGCTTGCAGCCCGAGCGGCATCTCGGTGACTTCGTCCAGCAGCAGCGTGCCGCCCTGTGCCTGCTCGAACTTGCCGGCGTGCGTGGCGAGCGCGCCGGTGAACGCGCCTTTCTCGTAGCCGAACAGCATGGCTTCGAGCATCGTCTCGGGGATCGCCGCGCAGTTGACTGCGATGAACGGCTTGCCCATGCGCGGCGAATGCCGATGAACGAATCGCGCCAGAACTTCCTTGCCGGTGCCGGATTCGCCGACGATGAGCACCGTGCAGTCGCTCGCGGCGACGCGACGAGCGAGCTCCGCCAGGCGACGCGAGCTGGGCGCGCATGCGACGAGCTCGACGTCATCACGCGGCGGGGCCGCGCGGACTTCCTGCGTCACATCGATTTCTTCGGACATTCGACCCTCGCATGCACGATGCATCGAAGGTCAGGGTGCAAGAGGCGTGCCGGGCGGAAAGCAGGTCGGAAGTGAGAGCGGGGTCACACGAAGCGGCAAGGAACCGCCGCGCGGCGTCAATCTTCCGTCGCGATGTCGCCGCTCAGCAGACCGAGCTTGCGCAGCTTCTCGACGAGCGTGGTTCGCCGCAGGTTCAGCAGCCGCGCGGCGTGTGCGACGACACCGCCGGAGCGTTCGAGTGCCTGCATGACGAACCGTCGCTCGATCTCGAGCAGATGCGCGCGCAGATCGATTCCTTCTTCGGGCAGCACCGCGAGCATTACCGACGTGGCGTTGTCGACATCGGCGCTCTGCGGGGCGAGCGAAGCCTGCGCGTCGAACCCTTGCTCTTCTTCAGGCTGGAGCGCGGTGCCGGGCGGCAGCTCGTCATCTTCGAGCAGCAGCCGCTCGGGGACCGTTGAATCGAGTGCGGCGATCGCGCTGGCCGACTGCGGCGCGACCCACGCGGGCGACCAGTCCGCCGGACGATATTTCGCCGGCAGGTCCCCGATGTCCGTGATGCAGCCGCCCGCCGTGATCGACAGGCGCTCCATGAGATTCGCAAGCTCGCGCACGTTGCCTGGCCAGGGGCACAGCGTCAGCGCTGCAAGCGCGCTCGGCGACAGATGCACCTTGCCGCGCCCTTCGGCAACGTTGTGTGCGGCGAAATCCCGCACGATGAGCGGCAGATCTTCGAGACGCGAGCGCAGGGGCGGCATCTCGATGGGAAACACGTTCAGACGGTGGAAGAGGTCTTCGCGGAATGTTCCGCGAGACATGGACTCTTCGAGGTTGCGATGCGTGGCGGCGATGATGCGCACGTTACAGCGCATCGGGATGTGATTGCCCACGCGCTCGAATACACGTTCCTGCAGCACGCGCAGCAGCTTCACCTGCATGGTGGGGCTCATGTCCCCGATTTCGTCGAGGAAGAGCGTGCCGCCCTCGGCGATCTCGAAGCGGCCCTTGCGCGAGGAGACGGCGCCGGTGAATGCGCCCTTCTCGTGACCGAAGAGCTCGCTTTCCAGCAGCTCAGCGGGAATGGCCCCGCAATTCACGGCGACGAACGGGCGCTGGCGGCGGGGTGAAAGATCGTGGATGGCGCGGGCGGCAACTTCCTTGCCGGTGCCGGATTCGCCGAGGATCAGGACAGTGGAGTCGTGTTCGGCGACCTGCCGGATGAGGGCGATGACGTCGCGGATGGCCTGGGAGGTTCCTGTTGGCAGGCGCGCGCCGATGCGCTCTTCGGTGGAAACCACACTCATCTCTACAGTTCCGGAACCTTCCGTCGCACTTCTGCGCACGGTGGCCAGTTCTTGTGCGTACATCGACACTCCACTTTGAGCCGGCCGCAACGCGTGTCCTGCGTACCCTGTGCGAGGGCGCCTCCCTGACGGCGACCCGACCGTGGCGTGTATTGTTAATTTACGGTGCGGCAAAAGACGTGAAGCAGCACGTGTGCCAAAGAGGAGACACGTGACTGCAGTCACACTTGCGGGCGCTGCGTAGGCGGCAAGGCTTTGCCGTGGTGGCACGAGTCGGCCGGGGTGGTCGAGCGGGTGCTGTCTCGAAGAGGGGTTGGGAGGCACCGGCCGGAAGACGCATCCATGCGAGCCTCGTCGGAATGGATCCTCCATTCCGACGTGCCTCCCAACCCCTCTTCGAGACAGCACCCGCTCTTGAGGTGAGTAGAGAGTGAGTCGTTACCTGCGCTTCGGCGCCTGGCGGCTGCCTGCCACCTGGCGGCGGTGGCGGCGGAAGGCGAGTTTTTCCAGGAGGTCGGACGCTGCCTCGCCCGGTGGCAGGAAGCGCACTTTCACTTCGCCGCCGGCTGAGATGTTCGCGACGCGGCCGATGAGGCGCAGCGGCTCCGCAACGCATTCGCGCAAATAGATTTCCACGCACCCCTGGGCGCCCGGCCGCGGCAGCGGCGCGCCGCTGTGGAAGGTGGCGCCCAGCGCGTTGAACCGTATGGCGACGGCCGGCGGCCGCGGCTGATTGGCTGCGAGGATGCGGCCGACCACATCGAGCAGCAGGTTGATCTTCAGCTCGAGGCGCATGAAGTCCGCGGCGTGCGGGGAGTTGTCGTCGGATTTCTCGAGCTGGCCCTGCTCCTGCAGCGCGGTTGCCGCCTGGAGCACGCGCACGTTCGATGCGGCATGACTCGCGGCGAGGTCCGGGTCGATCTGGTCGCCGAGCGGGCGCCACGCCACCGGGAGCACGTCCTGGTAGGCGAGCTCTTCGAACAGGACGACGGTGTCTGTGCCCTCGTACATCTGACTCATTACCTGGAAGCAGTCGCCTCGGACGCTTTTTCGGACAGTGGCTTCGTTGCCGGCGGACGCATTCTCGCTTATGTCTCGTGCCGCGCGCACTGCCCGTCAGCGCGGAGTGGGACGCAGTGCGCGCGCCTCCGCGGGCAGGGCGATCCAGGCGCTGCGGATCTCGTTCAGCAGGTGCGTGACCTCGTCCAGCGTCTCCACGCGGTTCGTCAGGTTCGCCTTCATGAGCTGGCGACACATGTAGTCGTAGAGGTCGTCGAGGTTGGCGGCGATCGGGCCGCCGGCCTTCAGATCCAGGCTCACGCGCAGCTCGTCGATGATGGCGACGGCCGAGGTGATGAGCTGGTTCTTGTCGGCCCCCGCGCCGTTCTGGATGCAGCCGCGAGCCTGCGCAATGCGCTCCAGGGCGCCATCCATGAGCATGACGATGAGCCGATGGGGATCCGCCGCGGCAACACCGCCGTGGGCGGCGACACTCTGGTAGGCGGCAAGTGTGGATGGACGCGTATAGGCCTTCATAGCCTCATGAACTCCGGGCCAACTCTCCTGGCGTGGGTAACGGCCCGCGGCGGCCGGACTTGAGTCTCATTTTTTCGGGGTGAGACCAAAGTCCCCTGTGATCCTCCGCGGCCGGAAGGGCTGGGAGGAGTGCTCAGCAGCTCGACTACCGAGCGCACCTCACTGTGTTGCGCACAAAGGAGCGCACCGTCCGGCGCGCCGCTGCGCCAATTCAATGGCCTGCGTCAGACGGTCTTCGCCTCGCCGCCAGCCGGATGGCGCGATTCACTGAATCTGGATTGTTTTTGTCGGTAATCCGCAAAAATAAGGTCGAAATTCGTCGAACAGGAGGCTTGGCCATGCTCATTGAGTTCACGGTGGCCAACTTCCGGTCCGTCCGGGACCGTCAAAAGCTCTCCCTGGTGGCCGCAGCGGGGACTGAGCTGGAAAGTCGCAACTGATTCCGGGGGAGCATGGTGGTTTGCGGCTGCTGCGGGCTGCCGTCATCTACGGGGCGAACGCGGCCGGCAGGACCAACGTGCTTCGCGCGCTGGCAACGCTCCGCCAGCTCGTCGAGGCGTCTGCGACCCAGGTGCAGGAGGGGCAGCGGCTGAACGTCGCGCCGTTCCTGTTGAGCAAGGCCTCCTCCGCGCAGCCCTCCGAGTTCGAGTTGATCTTCATTGCCGAAGATGGAATTCGATATCACTACTTCTGCGCCGTAGGGCCTGAACGCGTCTACAAGGAATGGATGGTCGCGTATCCGCACGGGCGCGCACAACGCTGGTTCGAGCGCGAGTACCACACTGAAAAAGACAAGTACACGTGGTGGTTCGGGCCCAGTTTCAAAGCCGAGCGAGCCGAACGGAAGGTATGGCAGGACTTCACGCGCGCCAACGCGCTGTTCTTCTCGACGGCAATCCAGCTCAACAACGACCAGCTGAAACCCGCATTCACCTGGATTACTCAGAAGCTCATCGTTCTGACTCCTGGAGTCGACTGGAATCCGTTCCTGACCTGGGACCTGCTGCGCGAGGACTTCGGCCGTGCGGAGGTCATGCAGTACATGCGTGCTGCCGATGTCGGCATCGATCGGCTGGAGCTCATCGAAGAACACATTGCGCCAACCTCGCTCACCGAGCTGCCGGCAGGCGCCGTTCGGATCAACTTCGACGTGGGTGTGCCTGCAGGTTCGCCGCCGCCAAAGGGAAAGCGCTTTCAGGTTCGGGCGTGGCACAAGCAGGCTGATTCGAACGAGGAGGTTGCGCTCGACATTCAGGACGAATCTGAAGGCACCCGAAAGCTGTTCGAGTTCGCGGGCGGCTGGATTCGTGCGCTCGAGTGGGGCGCGACTCTTTTCATCGACGAGCTGGATCGCAGCCTGCACCCACATATGACCCGATTTCTCGTCGGACTCTTTCAGAGCCAGACGAATACGAAGAATGCGCAGCTGATTTTTGCGACTCATGATACGACGCTGCTGGATGCCGAGCTGCTCCGGCGTGATCAAGTGTGGTTCGTGGAGAAGGCGAGAGACGGATCGTCGAAGCTGTACTCGCTTCTCGAGTACAGCCCGCGGAAGGATGAAGCGTTCGAACGGGGCTACCTGAAAGGTCGCTACGGCGCTGTACCGCGCATCGGCGGCCTCCGGAATTGATCCTTGGCGCGCCGTTACATTTCACGATTGCGCGGCAGAGATGACTTTCGCCGAAAGGCTGGCCTCAAGCCCCCGCGTTTCGATCACTCTCGTCGTCTGCGAGGGGGAGACGGAGCAGCTCCACTTTCAGGCCGTTCGGCTGCATCTCGAGCTCACGACTGCAGAAGTGGTGATTCCGGACAATGACACTGACTCAGCGCCGATCTCGGTTGTGAGGCTCTCTGAAGCGAAGTGCCGGGAGCCTGGGAGGATACGACAAGGTGTTCTGTGTGTCTGACCGCGACGGTCACGAGAGCTTTGCGCAGGCGCGCAACCGAGTCGCTGAACTGCGCACTCGATCCGAGAATCCTTTGCCGATTGCGGATGTGGTGTCCGTTCCCTGCTTCGAGGTCTGGGTGCTGCTTCATTTTGAGCGCAGTGACGCGCCGTTCAATCGATGCATGGACGTCGTAAGGCGTATCAAGCAGAAACACATCGCCGGATACAGGAAGACGGACCTGTCGATTGCGCGGGATTTGATGGCTCGACTGCCCAGTGCGGTTGCGAACAGCGCTTGGCTTGCCGGTCGGGCGCAGGGAAACAACAACAACCCTTCGACAGCAGTGCATGCCCTGGTGCAACACCTGGAGCACGTAGCAGGATCTGCGGGCGGCTTGTGACGACTGGGGCGGAGCGCCAGGGATACGGACACACCAGGGCTCCACGCCACGAACTTTGGTCCCCGGACGTTGTCCGTCGCGAGGACGTTCATCCCGGCACTCACGGGCGGAATCGGCAGCCCCACGAAAGGCGTCATGGAAGGGCAGACATTCCGGCCGCGCAGATACAGCGTCGCATGGGCAGGTGCGGTCGCCGTCCACGTGCTGCTGCTTCTGCTCTTCTGGCGCAGCGCCCACCCGTTGGTGTTGCCGAGCCCGGCTCGCAAGATCGAGGCGTGCTGTTTCTGCTCGACCTCCCGTCACCTCCGCCCGAGCCACATCCATCTCCGAACGACGAGCCGCAGCGTTCCGCCAGCATCCAGGTGCCGCAGCCATCGGCCCCGGAGTTTCCGAGCGACGTGCCATCGGAAGCGCCTGTGCCCGCCCCACCCATCGACTGGTACCGGGAAGCCGAAGCAGTGGCCGAGGCCACGATTCGCCAGGGCGCGCAGCCGGGGCCGCGCAGGTTCGGGCAGCAGCCCGCTACGCCCTACCAGAAGTGCAAGCGCCGCGAGAGCCCCGAATGGACTCCGGAACCGAAGCGAGCGGGCTTCGCGGGCGGGCTTCCGTACGTGCGCGTCGGCGAGCGCTGCATCGTGGGCCTGGGGTTCCTGGGGTGCGCCCTGGGGAAACTGCCGGAAGCCAATGGCCAGCTCCTGGCGGGCATGAACGATCCGGACCGGCCGTCGAGCTCCGTCCCGGACATCGAGGACTGCGTTCCGTGAGCCGCTTTCGAGGCGGCCTGGCGGTTACGGCCGCTCGTCGCGTCGGTTCGCGCGCTAACGGGCGAAAAGCTCCTTCATGCCGCCGGCGATGAGCACGGAAACATCCACGAGGATGCCCGGAAGCGCGACGCCGCCGGGGGCGACGAGATACCGCGGCTCCCACACCGGGGAGAACTTGCCCTTGTAGCGGCGCAGGCCTTCGAAATTGTAGAAGTGCTCGCCGTGGCGGAACACGAAGTTGCCCACGCGATGCCAGGCCGGCGCGAGCGGGTGGCGCTCGAGCCCGGCGAGCGGGGCCATGCCGAGGTTGAACCAGCGATAGCCCTGCGTCCTGCCCCAGAGCATGAGCTCGCAGAAGAGGTAGTCCATGGCGCCGCGCGGTGCGTCCGGCCCGAAGCGCATGAGATCGACCGAGAGCTCGTCGCGTGTGCCGGTCGGCCACAGGTTCGCGAAGGCGGAAGGCGAGCCTTCGCTGCGCACGAGCGCAACCGGAAACTGGGAGATGTAGGGCTCGGAGAAGGACCCGACGGAGAACCGTTTCTCCGCCGTGGATTTGTCCGCGAGCCAGGCGTCGGAGATGCGTCTCAGCGCGGGCATGATCTGCGGCAGCTTCTCGGGCAACACGATTTCGAACGTGGCACCGCCGCGTTCCGCCCGGCGATGCGCCTGCCGCAGCTCGGCTCGCGCAGAACCCTCGAGCGAGAAATCCGTGAGCGGGACGCGCGCCTCTTCGCCGATCTTGAGTGCGGCGAGCCCGAGATCCACGTAGAGCGGCAGCCGTTCGCCGATCACCTGATAGAACACGGTGCGGCCGCCGTGATAATCCGAGAGCTCACGGAAACGCCACACGAGCTCTTCCGCGCATGCACGCGGCCCTACCGGGTCGCCAAGTGCGATCCAGCTGCGACCGTTCACCTGGTACATCACGAAGGCATCGCCGGATTCGTGAAAGAGCAGCCGCTTGTCGCCTGTCAGCGCGGCGTTCGCGAGCGTGAAGTCGCAGCCGGAGATGATCCGGCGGGCTCTTTCGAGATCTGCTTGATCCGCCACGGCGGGCTCCGGGCGTGCGGGTCTCAACAGGTTGAGGAGCAGGTACGCGGTTCCCAGCAGCACGACGACGAGCCCGGCGCGCAATGCACGCGGGGCATTCGCGTCCAGCGCGAAAGTCCACCAGAGGTGCTGCGAGTACTCCACGTGGCGATACGCAAGGAGGGTGATCCAGATCATTGCCGCGATGACGCCCGCAACGCTCACCACCCACACGGGAGAGAAACGCTCCTCGAGGATCGAGGTGGGCCGATAGAACTCACGCCGGCCGAGAGCGAGCACGCCGAGGACGATCGTGAGAATGATCGCCTCTTCGAAGTCCAGGCCCTTCAGGAGCGACGCGGCGATGCCGGCGACGAGCAGCCAGAACGAGATGTGATAGGCCGCCTGCACGCGCCGGAACAGCGCACGCGCCAGCACGATGAGCCCCAGCCCGATGACGCTGCCTGCAAGGTGGGACAACTCCAGCACCGCAAGCGGCAGCACGTTCCAGAGGGCCGTGAGGCGTGCATCCACACTCGGCGTGGCGCCGGAAATGAGCAGCACCACGCCCGCGATGAATGTGAGCGTCCCCGCAACCTGCGGCACCACGGGCGCGATGTAGAGCGAAGCCAGCTCGTGCGCCCGCGCAATGGGGCCGCCGCGGGCACGAAGCTCTTCCTTGCCGAACATCAGTGCGGCGACGCCGAGCGGCACGAGATAGTAGACAGCCCGATACACGAGCATCGAGCCGAGCAGCGAGCTCGCCGGCACGCCGGGCAGAGCGAGAATGATCACCGTCTCGAACACGCCGATGCCGCCCGGCACGTGGCTGATGAGACCGGCGGTTATTCCCGCCGCATAGGCACCCAGGAACGCAAGGAACGTGACGTTCGCTTCGGGCGGGAGCAGCGTGTACAGCACCCCGCATGCGATGGCGAGATCGACCACGCCGAGCCCGACCTGGGCGAAGGCAATGGGCGGCTGCGGCACACGCAGCTGCCAGCCCTTGAGCTCGAGCGGCCCGCGAGCGAGGAAGGAGCTCGCCACATACGCCGCGACGAGCCCGAGCAGCAGGAAGCCGAGCCCGCGCGTCCACCCATGCGGCAGGCGGAGCAGCGTCGTGATGTAGTCCGGCTCGAGCACCATCGAAAGGCCGCTCACGGCGGCAATGCCGATGGCGGCCGTGAGGCTGCAGAAGCCCTGCACGGCCACCACGTCCACGCCGGTCAGCCCCTGCGAGGCATACAGCCGCAGGCGGATGGCGCCGCCCGTGAACGCCGCGAGCCCCAGGTTGTGCCCGAACGCGTAGGCGATGAATGACGTGAGGGCCATGCGCCGGTACGGCACGGATTTGCGCACGTAGCGCAGCGCCAGCAGGTCATAGAAGGTCAGCGTCCAGTAGCTGACCGCGGTGATCGCGAGCGCGGCACCGATGGATGAGCGCGGGATGGAACGCAGGTGATGGATGACGTCCCGCAAATGGAGATGCGCAATCTCCCTGTGCAGCACGTACGCCACGGCACCAAACACCACCAGCGCCGCCAGCGGCCCGAGCCATCGCCATGCGGACGAGTGCCCGGGCTTCCCGGAGGATGGCTGGCCGGTGGACGACGCGCCCTTCGCCTGTCGGCCTGCGCCGGGCGCGTGGGAAGGGCGTGTGCCGGATGCGGGGGCGGTGGTGCTCATAGCGGATCTGGCCTGGCGCCGCTCCTCCTGCTGCGCTCCCGCGTTCGGTCAGCGCGTGAGCGGCTTGTACTTGATCCGGTGCGGCTGATCGGCGTCGTCCCCTTTACGCCGCTTCAGGTCTTCCGTGTACTCCTGGTAGTTGCCTTCGAACCAGACCACCTCGGAGTTGCCCTCGAACGCGAGGATATGCGTCGCGATGCGGTCGAGGAACCACCGGTCGTGCGAAATGACCACCGCGCATCCCGGGAAGCTCAGCAGCGCCTCCTCGAGCGCCCGGAGCGTTTCGATGTCGAGGTCGTTGGTGGGCTCGTCGAGCAGCAGCACGTTGCCGCCGGATTTCAGCACCTTCGCGAGGTGCACGCGGTTGCGCTCACCACCGGACAGGTCCCCGATGAGCTGCTGTTGCTGCGCGCCCTTGAAGTTGAAGCGCCCGAGGTAGCCGCGCGAGGAGGTCTCGTAGTTGCCGACTTTCAGCATGTCCAGGCCGCCGGAGACCTCCTGCCACACTGTTTTCTTGTCATCGAGCGCGTGGCGGGACTGGTCCACGTACGCAAGCTTCACGCTCGGCCCCACGCGGATCTCGCCCGCATCCGGCTTCTCTCCGCCCGTGAGCATGCGGAAGAGGGTGGTCTTGCCGGCGCCGTTCGGCCCGATGATGCCGACGATGCCGCCCGGGGGCAGGTTGAAGGACAGGTTGTCGATGAGCAGGCGCTCGCCATAGGCCTTGCGCAGGTTCTTCGCTTCGATGACGAGCTCGCCCAGCCGGTCCCCCGGCGGGATGTAGATCTCGTTCGTCTCGTTGCGCTCCTGGAATTCCTTCGACTGCAGCTCTTCGAAGCGCTGCAGGCGGGCCTTGCTCTTGGCCTGGCGCGCCTTCGGGTTCTGGCGCACCCATTCCAGCTCGCGCTCCAGTGTCTTGCGCAGGGCTTCGCGCTCGCGCTCCTCGAGTGCGAGGCGCTTTTCCTTCTGCTCGAGCCACGAGGAATAGTTGCCCTGCCACGGGATGCCGTGGCCGCGATCGAGCTCGAGGATCCACTCCGCGACGTTGTCCAAGAAGTAACGGTCGTGCGTGACGGCGATGACGGTGCTCGGGTACTCCTCGAGGTAGCGCTCGAGCCAGGCGATGGACTCCGCGTCGAGGTGGTTCGTGGGCTCATCGAGCAGCAGCATGTCTGGCGCGGAGAGCAGGAGCCGGCACAGCGCCACCCGGCGCTTCTCGCCGCCGGAGAGGGTGGAGATCTTCGCGTCCCACGGCGGCAGGCGTAGCGAGTCCGCAGCGATTTCGAGCTTGCGCTCCAGCTCCCAGCCGCCCGCGGTGTCGATGGCGTCCTGGAGCTTTGCCTGCTCCTCCAGGAGCTTGTTCATCTCATCTTCGGACAGCTCTTCGCCGAAGCGGTCGCTCACCTGGTTGAAGCGCTCGATGAGGCGGTAGGTGTCGCCCACGCCTTCCATCACCTCCGCGCGGACGTCTTTTTCAGGGTCGAGCTGCGGTTCCTGTGGGAGATAGCCCACGCGGATGCCGGCCTGGGGGCGCGCTTCGCCATCGATGGCGGTATCGATGCCGGCCATGATCCGCAGGAGCGAGGACTTGCCCGACCCGTTCAGGCCCAGCACGCCGATCTTGGCGCCGGGGAAGAACGAGAGGCTGATGTCGCGCAGGATGGTGCGCTTGGGGGGTACCACCTTGGATACCCGGTTCATCGTGTAGATGTATTGGGCCATTGAGCTTGCTGCTTCGGTCCGTGTTCACGTGGGTGGAAGGCCGGGAGCCGGGGCGCCGCCACGACGCCGGGCGGTGGCGCCGCGCCTTCGCGGGGTGCGCTTGCGCGCCGGGCGGCGAATTATCCATGAAGTGCCGCTCGCGCGGCAGCGGATCACGCCCGCGGCACCGGTTGCGGCGCCGCGGGGCGCTGGCCGTTGGCGGGTGCTGTGCTAGGCTCTCGCGCCTGCATTCCCGTCCGGTCCGGGGAATAGGAGCCTGTCCGGCCCATGTTCGTCTGCTGCGGCCGTTTCCCGGTGGCATCCCGCCGTCAGGGCTTCGCTTCCATGGTGCCCGCCGCGCGCGCGAAACAGTCGCGTGGCGCGGCTCGACAGCGGGCTGGCCTGCTGCGACGGGCACTGGCCCGAGAGGCTCCTGCGAGCCCATGACATCCGGCGTAGCAGTGGTCGTGGGCGAGCGCATCGCGCGCTACGGCTTCGGCGAGGGGCATCCGTTCGGGCCCGACCGGCACGGCGCCTTCCTGCGGGAATTCGAGGCCCGCGGGCTGCAGAAACGCGCGCTGATGCTCGAGCCCCGGCTCGCCACGAACGAAGAGCTGCTCTCTTTCCATACCCAGGAACACCTGGACTTCGTCCGCGAGCGGTCCGCCACGGGGCAGGGCTTCCTGGACGGCGGCGATACACCGGCATTCCGGGGTGTCTTCGAAGCGGCCGCCGCGGTCGTGGGCGCCACGCTGAATGCCACCGAATCCATCATGTCCGGCCGTACGCGCCGCGGCTTCGTCCCCATCGCCGGCCTGCATCACGCCAGGCGCGAGCGCGCAGCCGGCTTCTGCGTGTTCAACGACTGCGGCGTCGCCATTGAGCTGCTGCGCAAGCGGAACGGGCTCGAGCGCATCGCCTACGTGGACATCGATGCGCATCACGGCGACGGCGTCTACTACGCGTTCGAAAGCGATCCGGGCGTCATCTTCGCGGACATCCACGAGGACGGCCGGTACCTTTACCCGGGCACCGGCCGGGCCGATGAGGCCGGCAAGGGCGCCGCCCGCGGCATGAAGCTCAACCTGCCGGTGCCGCCGGGCGCGGACGACATGACGTTCGACGAGATCTGGCCGCGCGTCATCGAGCACGTGGAGCGGCATACGCCCGAGTTCATCGTTTTCCAGTGCGGCGCCGATAGCGTGGATGGCGACCCCATCACCCACCTGCGCTTCTCGCCGGCCTGCCATGGGCGCGCCGCGAAGGAGCTCGCCGAGCTCGCCGAGCGTCTCGGTCATGGCCGCGTGCTGGGTCTCGGTGGCGGCGGATACAACCGCACCAACCTCGCCCAGGCCTGGACCGCGGTCGTCGAAGGCCTGCTGGCCTGACCTTTCAGTTCCTTACGCTTCACTCCCACTCCCCGCGATTCCGGCCGCCCACACCGGGCGCAAAGCGCAGCCGCGCTCTTCAGGCCCCCGCCGGGGACGTGGCCGTGTTCGGATTACACGGCCACGAGCCTCCGAGGGAGCGGTCTTCCGGGCGGTCCCCGGCGGGGGCCTGAAGAGCGCGGCTGCGCCCCACCAGCGCCGATCTGCCGGAATCGCCCCCCCACCGCACACACAGCCGGGCCGTGGCGGGTACAATTCGCGCCCCGAAAATTACCCCTTACGCAGGTCTACTCATGTTCAGGTCGACGATGGACATCGCCAGTTTTGATCCGGAGCTGCACCAGGCGCTCCAGGGCGAGCTTCGCCGGCAGGAAGAGCACATCGAGCTGATCGCGTCCGAGAACTACACGAGCCCCCGCGTGCTGGAAGCGCAGGGCTCGGTGCTCACGAACAAGTACGCGGAAGGGTACCCGGGCAAACGCTACTACGGTGGCTGCGAATTCGTGGACATTGCCGAGCAGCTCGCCATCGATCGCGCGAAGAAGCTCTTCGGCGCGGACTACGTGAACGTGCAGCCGCACTCGGGCTCGCAGGCGAACGCGGCCGTGTACATGGCGCTCGTGAAGCCCGGCGAGACGGTGCTCGGCATGAGCCTCGATCATGGTGGCCACCTCACGCACGGCTCGAAGGTGAACTTCTCGGGCAAGCTCTACAACGCCATCCAGTACGGCATCCGCCCCGACAACGGCGAGATCGACTACGACGAGGTGCTGAGGCTCGCGCAGGAGCACCGGCCCCGCATGATCGTCGCGGGCTTCTCGGCGTACTCCCGCTTCATCGACTGGTCGAGGTTCGCGGAGATCGCAAAGAGCGTCGGCGCGCTGCTGTTCGTGGACATGGCGCACGTCGCCGGCCTCATCGCCATGGGCCTCTACCCGGACCCGATTCAGCACGCGGACGTCGTCACGACGACCACGCACAAGACGCTGCGCGGCCCGCGCGGGGGCCTCATCCTGGCGCGCAAGAACGACGAGATCACGAAGAAGCTCAACTCCACTGTGTTCCCGGGCACCCAGGGCGGCCCGCTCATGCACGTGATCGCGGCGAAGGCCGTGGCGTTTCTCGAAGCGCTGCAGCCGGAGTTCAAGGACTACCAGAAGCAGGTGCTCGCGAACGCCAAGGCGATGAGCGCGCGCCTGACGGAGCGCGGCTTCCAGATCGTGTCGAACGGCACGGACAATCACCTGTTCCTGCTGAGTCTCGTGGGCCGGAACGTTACCGGCAAGGATGCGGACGCCGCGCTCGGCCGCGCGAACATCACCGTGAACAAGAACGCGGTGCCGAACGACCCGCGGCCACCCACGATCACGAGCGGCCTGCGCATCGGCACTCCGGCCGCCACGACCCGCGGCTTCAAGGAGCGCGAGATCGAGCTCGTCGCCGATCTCATCGCGGACGTGCTGGATGCAGAAGGCTCGGATGCCGCCGTGGAACGCGCTCGGCCGCAGGTGCTCGAGCTGTGCCGCCGCTTTCCCGTCTACGGGGCGTGAGGGCACGCCAGGCGCCCCATGCATTGCCCCTTCTGCGGCCACGAAGACACCAAGGTCTCCGACTCGCGCCTGGCGAGTGAGGGCCGCCAGATCCGCCGCCGCCGCGAGTGCCTGAGCTGCGGCGAGCGCTTCACGACCTTCGAGACGGCCGAGCTCGTGATGCCGCTCGTGGTGAAGGGGGATCGCAGCCGCCAGCCGTTCGACGAACAGAAGCTGCGCACGGGCATGGACAAGGCGCTCGAGAAGCGCCCGGTGAGCCGCGAGGCCATCGACGAGGCGATCGGCCGCATCCTCCACAAGATCCGCGCGCTCGGCGAGCGGGAAATCGCGGCCCGTGCCGTGGGCGAGCTCGTGATGGAAGAGCTGCGGCACCTGGACGAGGTGGCCTTCGTGCGCTTCGCATCGGTCTACCGCCACTTCCAGGACATCGATGCGTTCCGCGACGAGATCGACAAGCTTCGCCAGCATCCGCGGCGCCGCAAGCCGGTGCGCGGCAAGGAAGACGAGCGTGAGCAGCTGCCCCTGCTGCCTTCGGATTCGAAGTCATCCAGTGAAGAGAAGTGACGTGTTGGCATCGTGCCGGCTCATCACCGCGGCGCCCGGCTCCGCACCGGCCTTCGAAATGCAGAGGCGTGCCGGATGGCCGATACTGCTTCCGACGAAGACGATTCCGATCCCAGTGATCCATGTGTAGCGATTCCCGGTTTTCCGAGTTCGACCGGCGTGCGATGGCGCGTGCGCTGGAGCTGGCCGAGCGCGGCGCAGAGACGACGCAGCCGAATCCCCGCGTCGGGTGTGTCATCGCCCGTGACGGAGAGATCCTGGCGGAGGGCTGGCACGAGCGCGCCGGTGGCCCGCACGCGGAAGTGGCGGCGCTTCGAGCGCTCGCGGCCTCCGCGGGGCCGGCAGCTGCGGCCGGCTCCACGGTCTATGTGACGCTCGAGCCGTGCAGTCACTACGGGCGCACACCACCGTGTGCGGATGCGCTGGTGAGCGCACGAGTCGGTCGTGTGGTGTTCGCCATTCCGGACCCGAATCCGAAAGTGGCGGGGTGCGGCGCGGTCATCCTGACGCAGGCGGGCATCGACGTGGACCTGGGCCTGATGGAAGCCGAAGCGGAGGAGCTGAACGTCGGCTTCCTCAAGCGCAACCGCGCAGGCAGGCCGTTCGTGCGCGTGAAAGTGGGCATGAGCCTCGATGGACGTACGGCGCTTGCGAACGGCGCGAGCAGATGGATCACGAGCGACGAAGCGCGTGAAGACGTGCAGCGCTGGCGCGCGCAAAGTGCAGCCGTGCTGACGGGCATTGGGACCGTGCTTGCGGACGATCCGCAGTTGAACGTGCGCCGCGAGGGCGACGTGCGGCAGCCCCTGGTCGTCGTCCTGGACGCAAAGCTACGCACGCCCCCGACCGCGCGGCTGCTGGCTGGCGGCGGGCAGGTGCTGCTCTTCACCGCAAGTGAGGACGATGGCGCAATCAGTGCTCTTCAGCAGAAGGGCGCGCGCATCGAGGCAGTGAGCATCGTTTCCGGAGGCGCGGTCCGTGATGCGAGTGCAGGTGTCGACCTCGACGCGGTGCTGGCGCGGCTCGGTGAGCTCGAGATCAACGAGGTGCTCGTCGAGGCTGGGCCGAAGCTCACCGGCGCTCTGCTGCAGGCGGGGCTCGTGGACGAGCTGCTGCTCTACGTGGCGCCAAAGCTCCTGGGCCCGCAGGGGCGCCCGCTCTTCGACCTGCCCGAGCTGCAGGATTTACAGCACGCGAAGCACTTCGCGATCATCGAGGCGCGCCGGATCGGCCCCGATCTGCGCGTGCGTCTGCGGCCCGACTGACTTTCCCGCGCGAGGCATAACGTGTTCACCGGAATCATTCAGGATCTTGGCGAGGTCGTCAGTCTCGAGACCCGCGGCGTGGATGCGCGCCTCACGATCGCGACGAAGCGTCTCGATCTCACGAGCGTTGCGCTGGGCGACAGCATTTGTGTGCAGGGCGTGTGCCTCACGGTTACTTCCGTGGCACGCAATACGTTCACTGCAGATGTGTCACGCGAAACTCTTTCGCTCACGACGTTGGGTGATCTTGCGCCGGAGTCGCCCGTCAATCTGGAGCCGGCCCTGCGCGCGGGTGACCCGTTGGGCGGGCACCTTGTTTCGGGCCACGTGGATGGCGTCGCGAGCGTGACGGCCACCGGCAGGGAAGGTGATTCCCTGCGCGTGAGCATTTCGGTTCCCGCGGAGCTTGCGCGTTACATCGCGCGCAAAGGCTCCGTCACCGTGGATGGCGTGAGCCTCACGGTGAACGAAGTGAGCGGCACCACGTTCGGCGTCAATCTCATTCCCCACACGCAGGGGGTCACGACGCTCGGGAAGCTTCGGCACGGCACCAGGGTGAACATCGAGATCGACCAGGTGGCGCGGTACGTCGAACAGCTCGCGGTTCACTACCAGAAATAGCCACGTCGTCGACGCGGGCGCGACGGCTCACCGTCGAGCTGTCACGGCCGTTCGGGCTCTGTGAGCTCGCTCACTCCGATCTGCGCGAACTGCGCATCTCCGGCCGCGCCGCGAGTCGTCTACAATGCGCCCCGTTCGCACAACAATCCGCCAAACGGCACACCGGGGTCGCGGGCCACTGCACGTCAGGGCCCGTCACGAAAACGCCGCCTTCGGGCGGCGTTCTTCCGTCAGCCGGGCGTCGCGCTCTGCATTCGCCCCATTGCCTCGCGGCGATCCCCGGCCGGCATGCCGGACGTCGACGGGAGGGCTGCCATCTGCTCGACGAAGGGTCGGACGGGGCGTTCTTTCTCCCCGCAAGGCAGCCTGTCCGCAAAGCCGGTATCCTGCGCGGGTCCGCCATCGGCCTCCTGCCGAGGTTTGGCTTTCTGAACAGGAACCTGGGCCCGAAACGCGCCCCACCCATCCATATGTCGAACATCTATTCCCTGCCGCCCCGCGGCATGCCCGGCGCCGAGCCGCAGCCGGGCCGTGCAAGCTTCAGCAGCGTCGAGGAAATCCTCGCCGAACTGCGCGCAGGCCGCATGGTGATCATCCTCGACGACGAGGATCGTGAGAACGAAGGCGACCTCATCATGGCCGCCGAGCATGCTTCGCCCGAGGCCGTGGCGTTCATGATCCGCTACACCAGCGGGATCATCTGTGTGCCCATGGAAGACGAGCGCCTGGCGCAGCTCGATCTGCCGCAGATGGTGCCCAACAACGACGAGGCGTATCGGACGGCCTTCACCGTCTCCGTCGACTACCGTCACGGCACGAGCACCGGTGTGTCCTCGGGCGACCGCTCGGCCACCATCAAGGCGCTCGCGGACCCGGCTTCGAAGGCGGCGGATTTCGCGCGCCCCGGTCACATCTTCCCGCTCCGCCCGCGCAGGGGCGGCGTGCTCGTGCGCGCCGGTCACACCGAAGCCGCGGTGGATCTCTGCAAGCTTGCCGGGCTCAGGCCCGCGGGCGTGCTGTGTGAGCTCATGAACGATGACGGCACCATGTCACGGCTGCCGGAGATCGAGACGTTCGCGAAGCTGCACAACCTCAAGATCGGCACCATCGCGGATCTCATTCGCCACCGGCTGCGGACCGAGCGCTCCGTCGAGCGTGTGTCGGAGCAGCACGTGCAGACGGAGTTCGGTGACTTCCGCCTCTACACCTACGAAGACCGCGTCCACAATGGCTCTCACATCGCGCTCGCTCACGGTGAGCTCGATGGCCCCACGCCGCCGCTCGTGCGAGTGCATGTGGCCGATACGCTGCGCGATCTGGTCGGCGTGCGGGGCGATCCGCACGCGTGGACGCTGCGCGCGGCGATGGAGCGCATCGCTCATGCAGGGTCGGGCGTCATCGTCATCCTGCGGGATCAGGCCACAGCCGCGGAACGTGCCGCGCAGGGCGCCGGCGGCCAGGTGCTGCGTGAGTATGGTGTGGGCGCGCAGATCCTGAAGGATCTCGGGGTGCACCGCATGCTGGTGCTCTCCGCGCCCAAGCAGATGCATGGCATCTCGGCGTTCGGGCTCGAGATCGACGGTTACGTTGGCGAAAGCTCATGAGCGAAGCGAAGCTCATTCAGGGAGATCTCTCGGCCGGGCGTCGCCGCGTGGTCGTCATCGCATCCCGCTTCAACGAGTTCGTGGTGTCCGGGCTGGTGAAGGGCGCCGTGGAGTCGTGGGCGCGGCACGGCGGCAAGCCGGAGGACCTGCTCGTCGCTCGCGTCCCGGGCGCATTCGAGCTGCCGGCCATAGCGCGTCGCCTGGCCGATACCCGCCGGTACGAAGCGATCGTCGCGCTCGGTTGTGTCATTCGTGGCGATACGGCGCACTTCGAGTACGTGGCGGGCGAGTGCGCGCGCGGGCTCCAGAACGTCAGCGTCGAGACCGGCATACCGGTGGTCTTTGGCGTGCTCACCACCGAGACGGTGGAACAGGCACTCCAGCGCGCCGCGCCCGGCGGAAGCAACAAGGGAGGCGAAGCCATGGATACGGCGCTCGAAATGGCAGGCCTCTGTGCGAAGCTGGATGCCCTGCATGCCGAGTAACACCTCGTCGCCGGCACGCTTCACGTCGGGGCCGAAGTCCCTCGCGCGCAAGCTCGCGATGCAGGCGCTGTATCGCTGGCAGATGAACGATTGCCCCTGGCAGGACCTGGTGCAGGAATTCGCCACGGAAGAGGGGATGGACCGCGCGGATGCCGGGTATTTCCGCGAGCTCGTGCAGGGCGTTCATGACGGCCGCACGGCGCTGGATGAGGAGCTGACGGCGTGGATGGATCGCAGCCCCGCGCTGCTCGACCCCATCGAGCACGCCGTGCTGCTCATCGGCACGTATGAGCTGAAAGCGCGCCCGGAAGTGCCCTATCGAGTGGTCATCAGCGAGGGCGTGAGCCTCGCGAAGCGCTTCGGCGCAACGGATGGGCACAAGTTCGTCAACGCAGTGCTGGATCGCGCGGCGCGCACGTTGCGGCCGCACGAGCACTGAGGCGTCGTTCTCCATGACGGGATCGGCTCTGTCGCAGGCGGAGCGTCGCCTGAAGACTCCGGGGCCAGCGCGCTCGTCCTTGCGCTTCCGGTGGTGGTCTTGAACGAGCGCACGCTCATCGAACGGTTCTTCCGCGACTGCGGCGCGCACCGCACGGACGTGCCGTTGGGTGTGGGCGATGATGCCGCGTTGCTGGATTGCCCGGCGGGGTCGCAGCTCGTGGCGGCGATGGACACGCTCGTTTCCGGCATTCACTTCCTCCCTCACTTCCCACCGGAGTCGATCGGGCATCGCGCGCTCGCCGTGAATCTCAGCGACATCGCGGCGATGGGCGCGCGGCCGGCGTGGGCTCTGCTGGCGCTGACGCTTCCCGAGGCGGAGGAGGGCTGGCTGAAGGGGTTTGCGTCCGGCCTCGGTGCGCTCGCGCGCCAGCATGGTGTGGCGCTGGTCGGCGGTGATACGACCTCGGGCCCCCTCTGCATCACGGTGCAGGTATCGGGGTTCGCGCCGCGCTCCGCGGCCATGCTCCGCTCGGGCGGCAAGCCGGGCGATGTGCTGTTCGTGTCGGGCACGCCCGGCGATGCAGGCGGCGGGCTCGCGGTGGAGCTTGGCACGCTTTCGAATATCAGCGCGGAGGCTGCCGCCCATCTGCGCCATCGGTTTCTTTTCCCGACCCCGCGCGTCGAGCTTGGCCAGAAGCTGCGGGGTTGCGCGAGCGCCTGCATCGACGTGTCCGATGGCCTGCTCGGCGACGCCGGAAAGCTCGCCGAAGCGAGCGGTTGCGGGGTTGTGCTCGAGTGGGAACAGCTGCCCATCTCCGCGCAGCTCGCGTCCGCCGTGGGCGAGCAGCGTGCGCGCGAGCTCGCGCTGTCAGCCGGCGATGATTACGAACTGTGTTTCGCGGTTGCGCCGGAGAATGTCGAGCGCCTCGCGCGCGACCTGCCACCGGACGTGTGGGGCTATCGACGGATCGGCGTGCTTCGTGATGCGCCCGGTGCAGTCGTCACACGCAACGGGACTGTGATGGACTTCTCGCATTCCGGATTCGACCACTTCGGTTCCTGAACGCCGCTGCTCGATCACGGACGACGGGCACGACCCGCCGCGCGGCGGTCGGGTGGCGGGGTGGGTCATGAGGCGCGCATCACAGTCGCAGCGCACGCTCGAACGCATACTGCGCTCCGTTTCCGGCTGACCAGCGCGACATGAGTGTAACGGTCCCCAAGGCGTCCTCTCGCAAGATTCCCGAGAAGATCGGCAAGTACACGGTCGTCAACGAAGTCGGCCGCGGAAGCACCGGAATCGTCTACCTGTCCCACGACGCGTACTACGGGCGCGACGTGGCGATCAAGGTCTACAACATGGACGCGGGCGGGGACGAGGAGCGCGCGCGCATCGCGCGCAAGATGTTCCTGTCGGAAGCCCACCTCGTCGGGATGCTTCAGCATCCGCACATCCTTCCGATCTACGACGCGGGCGAAGAGAACGGTCACTGCTACATCGTCACCGAGCACGTGCACGGCGCGCGCACGCTCGCGGCCTATTGCCGGCCGGACAACCTCCTGCGAATCGACGACACCGTCGAGATCATCTACAAGTGCGCCAAGGCGCTGCACTACGCGCACTCACGCGGCGTGATCCACCGTGACGTGAAGCCGTCGAACATCATGCTCACGCAGGATAGTGACGTCCGCATCATCGACTTCGGCATCGCCCTGGTCCGGGATTCGGACATCTCCCGCATCGAGGGCATCGCCGGAAGCCCTTCGTACATGTCGCCGGAGCAGGTGCAGAGCTTCGAGCTCACCAACAGCTCGGACCTGTATTCGCTCGGCGCCGTGATGTATGAGCTGCTGACGGGGTCGCGGCCCTTCCGCGCCGGCAACCTGCAGAAGCTGCTGCACCAGATCGTCTACGCGACGCCGCCGCCGATCCACACGCTGCGCAAGGAGATCCCCGAGGATCTCGAGAACGTCGTGGCGACGGCCCTGCAGAAGGACCCGGCGAAGCGCTACAAGAGCGGCGTGGATTTCGCCGCCGAGCTCACGCGTTGCCACCAGAAGCTGCGCGAGCAGAATGCCCGCATCGACCGGCAGGAGCAGTTCGGCGTGCTGCGCCGACTGAAGTTCTTCCACGAGTTCTCGCACGCCGAGATCTGGGAAGTGCTGCGCGCGAGCAGCTGGCAGGACTACGCGCCGGGTGAAGAGATCGTCAAGGAAGGCGAGATGGACGATCGGTTCTACATCATCGTCTCGGGCTCCTGTTCGGTGGAGCGTCACTCGGCGAAGGTGGGCAGCCTCGACACGGGGGATTGCTTCGGCGAAGCCAGCTACGTGCAGGGCGCCAAGCGCACGGCGACCATCCGCGCTTCCGCGGGCGTCACGGTGCTGAAGGTGAGCTCCACGCTGCTGGAGCAGGTTTCCGCCTCGTGCCAGCTGCGCTTCAATCGCGTGTTCCTGAGGAATCTCATCGGCCGCCTCCAGAACGGCGAGCCGCCGGCGAGCTGACGCGCCGCGCCGCGCGAGCGGCTGCGGCCGCCGCATCCCGCACTATCGCAACGTTCCTGCCAGTGGCTCCTGCGCGGACCCATTGGCATTCGCAGGCGTTTGTCACATGCCATGGCGACGCCACACCCGATCCGGATGCGCCCAAGGCCCTTCATCGCAGCCCTCCTCGCGGGGGCAGTCGTGCTGGTCGCAGCGGTGAGCGGGGCTGCGAGCCGCACGTCGGCTCCGGAGGCCCCCACGCTGAGCTTTCGCGTCGAGGAGGGCCGCAATCTCAATGCCTTCGTGCGGGATGGCGCGGTCGCCGCGCACCTGGTCCTGCGGTCCGGGCGCGACCCGCGAATCATCGTGGCGTTCCCGGCGGGCAACAGCGGCGTCGGAGTCTGGTTCGGGGCGACCCGGGACGCGGTGACCTGGGCGCTGGATCAGCCACCGCGGCCGATCAGCGGCAGCGATGCCAAGGGGCGCCCGCTGCACGGCATCGAAGCGCGGGTCGTCATCGATGCGAACGAGCTGTCGGTCGACCGCGCTTTGCTGTCTTCCATCCGCGTGCTTCGCGACTATCAGTCGAACGGCATCGTTCCCGAGGACGTAACGACCGAGCCGAAAGCTTCCGGAAATCACCTCGTGTGGGCCCGGGATCGTCTGGACGGCGAGGCGGGGTATCGGCTGTCCATCGATGCTCTGGATGGCGGGACGCTCACGCCGAGCGGTGTATTGAAGAGTGCTGCCGGAAGGCCGCTGCGGCTGCAGGTTTCCGCCATGACCGGCGAGCTGCCTCTGACGCCGCTCGGCGGCGAATCCCTCCTGACTTCCTTCGCTGGCGACGATGAGCGCGCGCGCAACGCGCTCGCCTTTCTGAGCTACGAGGAGAAGTACCTCGCCGGCTCCTGGCGCTTCAACACGTACTTTGGGCGCGACACGCTGATATCGCTCGACCTGCTGGCGCCGGTGATGCAGCCCGCCGCGGCGGAGACCGGCCTCGGCTCAGTGCTCGACAGGCTGGCGCCCAACGGAGAGGTCGCGCACGAAGAGGACATAGGAGAGCTCGCTGTTCTGCGAAACCTGCGTGAAGGTCGCGGCCGGAGCGCCGCGCCCATCTACGACTACACGATGATCGACGACGACTTCCTGCTGGCGCCCGTCGCTGCGGGCTGGCTGCTCGGCAGCGTTGCTGGCCGTACTCGCGCGACCGCATTCCTGGCCAGCCCAGGCGCCACGGGCATGAGCCGGGGTGATGCGCTCGTCCGGAATTTCAGCTGGGTGCTGCGGAAGAGCGCCCGCTTCGCGGCCGACCCCCGGCCGCAACACCTGATCGCGCTCAAAGAAAACCGCGCAGCCGGGCAGTGGCGTGACAGCCCCGACGGCCTGGGTGGCGGGAGGTACCCGTACGACGTCAACGCGGTCCTGGTTCCTGCTGCGCTCGGCGCAATCGAGCGCCTCGTGAAGAGCGGATTGCTGGAGCCGTATCTGTCTGCCGCGCAGCGTGCTGAGTTGATGCGCGCGGGTGAACAGGAGCGAGCCTGGTCGAAGCACGCGCCGCCGCTCTTCGTGATGAGCGTGCCCGCCAGCGAGGCACGCGAACGGGTCGCGCGTTACGCCGCGCAGACAGGCGTTGATCCGCGCGCCGCGCTCGAAGCCATCGGCAGCGACGCGTGCGTGTTCGACGCTCTCTCGCTGGATGCGGAAGGAAAGCCCGTGCCCGTCCTGCATTCCGACCCGGGATTCGCGCTCCTCTTCGGAAGGCCGCGCCCCGCGGATCTGGAACGTGCCCTTGCTGCCGTCACGCGGCCCTTTCCCGCCGGGCTCATGACGCCGATCGGGCTGCTGGTTGCAAACCCGGCCTTTGCCGACCGCGCCTTGCAGGGTCGCTTCACGACTTCCGCTTACCACGGCACTGTCGTGTGGTCGTGGCAGCAGGCGGTGTGGGTCGCGGGGATCGATCGTCAGCTCGGGCGTGCGGATCTCCCATCGCCCCTTCGCGCGAAGCTTGCGAGCGCACGCCTGCAGTTGTGGGCCGCGATCGAGGCGACGAGCGCGCTACGCACATCGGAGCTCTGGTCGTGGTCGTATCAGCACGGCGGCTATCGTGCGGAGCCGTTCGGCCTGCGCCGCGCCGATGTGGACGAATCGAATGCCGTGCAGCTCTGGAGCACGGTGTTCCTGGCGCTGCGGGAGCCGCAGGACGCGGCAGAGATCGCAGCTGCCGGGAGGTGAACAGGCCCTAGTGGTGGTGATCGTCGCCGTCGTGCACGTGACCGTGCGCGAGCTCTTCTTCCGTGGCCGAGCGCACTTCGACGACTTCCACATCGAAGTTGAGGGACTTGCCGGCCAGCGGGTGATTGGCGTCGATGGTGACCATGTCACCGGTCAGATGCGTGACCGTGACCGCGCGCGGGCCGTGCGGAGTCTGCGCATGAAGCTGCATGCCGACGCGCACATTCGCGATGCCCTGCAAAGCCCGGCGCGGCACGCGCTGCACGAGCTGCTTGTCGTACTCGCCGTACCCATCCGCGGGGGTGAGCTTCACCTGCAGTTTGTCGCCGGCGTTCCTGCCTTCGAGCTCGCGCTCCAGGCCGGCGACGATGTTGCCGTGGCCGTGCAGATAAGCGAGCGGGTCGCGGGATTCGGAGCTGTCGATGACCTTACCCGCATCATCCGTGAGCGTGTAGTGGATGGTAACGACGGAGTCTTGCGCGATGGTCATGGTTGGGCTGCCGCGTCCTTGTCGCGCTCGATGAGCGCGTAGGCCGAGTGATTGTGGATGGACTCGAAGTTCTCCGCCTCGACCACGTAGGCCGCGATACGGTCCTCGTCGTTCAGGCGCTGCGCGACATCGCGCACGAGATCTTCCACGAACTTCGGGTTGTCGTAGGCACGCTCGGTGACGAACTTTTCGTCCGGGCGCTTGAGGATGCCGTAGAGCTCGCACGACGCTTCGGTCTCTGCGATGCGGATCAGCTCCTCGATCCAGATGTGGCGGCGGAGCTTCGCCTTGATGGTCACGTGCGAGCGCTGGTTGTGCGCGCCGTAGTCCGAGATCTTCTTGGAGCACGGGCACAGGCTCGTCACCGGCACGACGACGTGGATCCACATGTCCGTCCGGCCGTTGCGGCGCTCACCCACGAGGCTCGCGCGATAGTCCATGAGGCTCTCGACGCCGGACACCGGCGCCTTCTTCATGATGAAGAACGGGAAGGTCATCTCGATGTGGCCGGCATCGGCTTCGAGCCGGCCCGTCATCTTTTCCAGCATGCCGCGGAAGGACTCGACGGAGATCTCGCGCTCGCCATGGAGAATCTCCACGAAGCGCGACATGTGCGTGCCTTTGAAGTTGTGCGGCAGGTTCACGTACATGTTGAACGACGCGATCGTGTGCTGCTCGCCGGCCGAACGATCCTTCACCCGCACGGGGTGGCTGATGTCCTTGATGCCGACGCGGTTGATCGGGATCTGGCGCGTGTCCGCGCGGTTCTGCACGTCCTCCACCTCGGTGTGGAGCGACCGGGCGGTCTTCAGGGTGGCGATGTCGGTCATGGGCGTGGCAGATCTCGATTATGTCGGCACGGGCCCGTCCCCGGGCACTTGAACGGGCAATGTAGTGGTGGGCTGGCGGGGCTTCAACCCGCTTTCGGGGGAGAACACCGGTAGCCGATCAGGCAAGGGGTCCGCCGGGGCCGGGCGCGTCGAGCGCGGCGAAAGCTCGCCTACGCCTCTCGGGCCGCGCGCGAACGCCCGTGCGGCTGCAGCGTCCACCAGCGTTCCACCGCGCCGGAGACGCTCGTGTAATCGAGCCCCGCTGAAGCAAGGCAATCCTCACGCGAGCCGTGCTCGATGAAACGATCCGGAATACCGATATGCATCATCGGTATCGCCACGCCCTCGGCCGCCAGCAGCTCGCCGATGGCCGAACCTGCGCCGCCGGCGGTGGCGTTTTCCTCGAGCGTGACGAGCGCGGTGTGGCGCGCCGCGATCTCGAGCACGAGCGCTTCATCGAGCGGCTTGATGAAGCGCATGTTCACGACGGTGGCATCGAACCGGTCCGCGATCTTCTGCGCCGTATCCACGAGCGGCCCGAAAGCGAGCAGCGCAAGCCCGCTGCGTCCCTGGCGGCGGATCTCTCCGCGACCCACCGGCAATGCGGTCATTTCTTTCGCGAGGGTGGCGCCGGGGCCTGTTCCGCGCGGGTAGCGAACCGCGGCAGGCCCTGGCAGCGTGCTCGCCGTGTACAGCATCTGGCGGCACTCGTTCTCATCGGCCGGTGCCATGAGCGTGAGATTCGGAATACAGCGCAGGAAGCTGATGTCGTAGCTGCCCTGGTGTGTCGCGCCGTCCCCGCCGACGAGGCCAGCGCGATCGATGGCGAACACGACAGGCAGGTTCTGCAGGGCGACGTCATGAATCAGCTGGTCGTAGGCCCGCTGCAGGAACGTGGAGTAGATCGCGACGACAGGCTTCAGCCCTTCGGCCGCAAGGCCCGCCGCGAACGTGATGGAGTGCTGTTCGGCGATGGCGACATCGAAGTAGCGCTCCGGGAAGCGCTTGGAAAACTCCACGAGACCCGAGCCCTCCCGCATCGCCGGCGTGATGCCGATGACGCGCTCGTCCCGTTCCGCCATGTCGCACAGCCACTGGCCGAAGATCTGCGAATACGTCGGGCCGGTGCTCTTTTCCTTGAAGATGGTGCCGCTCACGGGGTCGAACGGACCCGGTCCGTGCCACTTGATCGGGTCCGCCTCGGCCGGCGGATAGCCCTTGCCCTTGCGCGTGACGACGTGCAGGAACTGCGGCCCCTTGAGCTTGCGCAGGTTGCGCAGCGTGCTCACGAGCGCCTTCACGTCGTGCCCGTCCATGGGGCCGATGTAGTTGAAGCCCATCTCCTCGAACAGCGTGCCGGCCAGCACCATGCCCTTCATGTGCTCTTCCGAACGGCGCGCGAGCTCCCAGACCGTGGGCATCGCGCGCAGCACCTTCTTGCCGCCTTCGCGCAGGTGTGCGTACACGCGGCCGGAGAGGGCACGGGCGAAGTAGTTGGAGAGCGCGCCGACGTTCTCCGAGATCGACATGTCGTTGTCGTTCAGGATGACGAGGAGATCGTTCGGCAGCGAGCCCGCGTGGTTCAGCGCTTCGAACGCCATGCCGGCGGTCAGCGCGCCATCCCCGATCACCGCTACCGCGCGGCGCTTCTCGCCCTGCCGCGCCGCGGCCACCGCCATGCCGAGGGCGGCGCTGATGGAGGTGCTCGAGTGGCCCACGCCGAACGTGTCGAACTCGCTTTCGGCGCGCGAGGGGAAGGGCGCGAGCCCGTCCTTCTGCTTGATGGTGTGGAGATCTGCGGCGCGCCCCGTCAGCACCTTGTGGGGATAGGCCTGGTGGCCCACGTCCCAGACGATGCGATCGTCAGGCGTGTCGTAAACGAAGTGGAGCGCGACGGTGAGCTCGACGGTGCCGAGGCCCGCCGCAAAGTGGCCACCGCGGGTGGCCACGTTGTGAATGAGGAACTCGCGCAGCTCTTTCGAGAGCCTGGGCAGGTCGGTCACCCGGAGGCGCCTCAGGTCGCGGGGAGACTCGATCCGGGCGAGGAGCGGGTATTTTTCGGGCACGGCGGCCATTTCGCGCAGTGTACACCGCCGGGCCCGCGGGCCTTCGAGCTTCCGATCATGCTGTCGCCCAGGTCACACACCCGAGGCGGCCTCGCCACGTGCCCGGTCCGGCCCCGCAGCTGTGTGGAAAATGCGACCGGGCGTTGTACAGCTCCGGAGAACGTCTCATGACGAGATCAGGGACGAATGTCTTTGCTTCGGAGCGGCTCACGAGGCGCGGCGCGCGATGCCGTCGCTGCGACCGCCTCGCGATGCGCGGGCGCGATGCCGTTATTGCGGGCGCCTCACGACGCGCGGGGCATCATGCCGCTACTGCGAGCGGCTCACGACGAACCGGGCAAGATCCACGAGCGCATTCGCGCGCGCACCGAGCGGGGCGAGTGCGGCGATGGCGGTGTCACACAGCACTTTGGCGCGTGAGCGGGCACCCTCGATACCCAGAGTGCTCGGGTACGTGGGCTTGTTCCGGGCGAGGTCCGCGCCGGCGGATTTGCCGATCACGGCGGTTTCGCCTTCGATGTCGAGGATGTCGTCCTGGATCTGGAAGGCGAGGCCGATGTCCGCGCCGAATCGGCGGAGCGCGTCGAGCTCTGCCCCGGCGCCAAGACCCGCAGCCGTCGCGCCGAGCATCACGCTGCATTCGATGAGTGCCCCGGTCTTGCGCCGATGCATGTCCTCGAGGGCGCTCTCCGTGAGCGGCTGCCCCACCGATGCGAGGTCGATGGCCTGGCCGCCCGCCATGCCGCTCGTGCCGCTCGCCCGCGCGAGAAGGCGGATCATGCTGAGGCGCGCGGAAGGAGTGATCGCGCCGCTGGTGTCATGCGCCAGCACGTCGAAGGCCAGCGCCTGCAGAGCGTCGCCCACCAGGATCGCGGTGGCTTCGTCGAATGCGCGGTGACACGTGGGGCGGCCGCGACGCAGATCGTCATCGTCCATGGCCGGCAGGTCATCGTGCACAAGGCTGTAGGCATGCACGAGCTCCACGGCCGCGGCGGCAACGTCGAGCTGCTCGAGCGGCGCGCCCAGGGATTCTCCCGTCGTGTAGACCAGCGCGGGCCGCAGTCGCTTGCCTCCGCCGAGCACGCTGTAGCGCATGCCGTCGCGAAGCCGCGCCGTTCCCGAATCCGGCAGCGAGAGCAGCCGATCGAGCACCTGCTCGATCCGCGACTGGTACTTCTCGAGCGTGATCTTCACCAGCAGCGGTGACGCGGGCTCGGCGCGGAGCGCGGCGGTCATGAGGGCTCGTCGGAGGCGGGGGCGCCTTCAGCATCCGCTTCGGAGAATGGCTGGAGCTCGGCCTTGCCGCCTTTTTTCAGCAGGATCTCCACCTTCTGCTGGGCGGCCTTGAGTGATGTCTGGCAATGCCGGGTGAGCGCCACGCCGCGCTCGAAGGTCTTGAGGGCTTCATCGAGAGGCAGGTCGCCGCGCTCGAGGCGCTCGACGAGCTGTTCGAGCTCGGCCAGCGCCTGCTCGAAGTCGGGTTCTTTCGGCTGGGATGCCAACGGCTTACTCCTGGAGGGGCGGCCACGTTATACAGCGCGTTGCAGCGGGGTCAACGCGGGTTGACGCGCCTGGGAGCGGGGCATAAAGTGCCGCCCACATTAGAACCAGTCTACAGAACGGGTCGGTTCCGCCGGCCTGAAAACGTGTGATCCGGTTTCATGGGCTTCTGCCTTCGTTCATGACGAGCACCGGCTGAAGCATCACTCAGGAGAAACGGCAGTGAATCTCAAAGGCAGCAAGACTGAAAAGAACCTCAAAGACGCTTTCGCGGGAGAGTCCCAGGCGAACCGTCGTTACCTGTACTTCGCAGCCAAGGCGGACGTCGAAGGCTTCAATGACGTGTCGGCGGTCTTCCGCTCGACGGCCGAGGGCGAAACAGGCCATGCACATGGCCACCTCGAATACCTCGAGCAGGTCGGCGATCCCGCCACGGGTCTGCCCATCGGTGACACCAAGCTGAACCTCAAGGCTGCCATCGCGGGCGAAACCCACGAGTACACGGACATGTACCCGGGCATGGCGAAGGCCGCCCGCGAGGAAGGCTTCGCCGAGATCGCGGACTGGTTCGAGACGCTCGCCAAGGCCGAGCGCTCGCACGCCAACCGCTTCCAGAAGGCGCTGGACGCGATCTGACGATCGCGCCGGGACGTTCCAGTCTCAATGTGAAGGTGGGGCCGACGCTCGCGCGGCCCCGCTTTCCCGTGCGTTCAAAAAAATGAGCTCAACCGTACCTGGTGGCCGCGAGGGCAGTCTCGAAGCGCCCACTCGCCATCCGATCGACTGGAAAAACCCCGCGTTCTACGACGAAGCCGCGCTCACGAAGGAGCTGGAGCGGGTCTTCGACATCTGCCATGGCTGCAGGCGCTGCTTCAGCCTGTGCAATTCCTTCCCGACGCTGTTCGACGCGGTGGATGAGTCCTCCACCGGCGAAGTCGACGGCGTGGACAAGAAGGTTTTCTGGCAGGTGGTGGAGCACTGTTACCTCTGCGACATGTGCTTCATGACCAAGTGCCCCTACGTTCCGCCTCACCCGTGGAACGTGGACTTTCCACACCTGATGCTGCGCGCGAAGGCCGTGCACGCCAGGAAGGAAGGCATCGGTCTGCGGAACAAGGTGCTTGCATCGACCGACAAGGTCGGCGCCATTGCAGGCATTCCGGTGGTGGTGGAAGTGGTGAATGCGGTGAACAGGTCCGCCGCCGGCCGCGCGTTGCTCGAAAAAACGCTCGGCGTGGACCGCACCGCGCCCATCCCGAAGTACTACTCGAACACCGCGCGCAAGCGGCTGCGCAAGCGTATCGGCACGACTGCGGATGCGACGGCGCCCGCATCGGCGAACACAGTGGCAGGCAGTGCGCTCGCCGCCGCTACGCAGGCTCCTCTTGCGGAAGGCGCGGAGGGCCAGGCCAAGCCGGCTGCCGTACAGTCCATCCGCGGGCGAGTCGCGCTCTTCACCACCTGCTATGGCAATCGGAACGAGCCTGATCTCGACGTGGATCTAGTCAAGGTGTTCGAGCACAACGGCATCGAGGTGCGTCTCGTCGCGAAGGAACAGTGCTGCGGAATGCCCAGGCTCGAATTGGGCGATCTCGAATCCGTCGCCGCGGCGAAGGAAAGGAACATCCCCGAGCTCATGAAGGTGATCGACGACGGTTACGACATCGTCGCTCCCATCCCGTCCTGCGTGCTGATGTTCAAGCAGGAGCTGCCGCTCATGTTCCCGGATGATCCGGATGTGCAGACGGTGCGCTCGCGCATCTTCGACCCGTTCGAGTACCTCATGCTGCGTCATCGCGTCGGCCTCCTGCGCACGGATTTCAAGCAGACGCTCGGCAAGGTGAGCTATCACGTGCCCTGCCATCTGCGTGTGCAGAACATCGGCCTGAAGACGCGTGACGTGCTGAAGCTCGTGCCCGACACCACGGTGGACGTCATCGAGCGCTGCTCCGGCCACAACGGCACGTACGCGGTGAAGAAGGAATTCCGCGCCGCGTCGGTGAAGATCGGCCGCCCGGTGATGACGCGCGTGGAGAACGCGCAGCCCTCGTATTACACGAGCGACTGCCCCATGGCCGGCCACCAGATCGAAAGCGGGCTCAAGGAGCCGAAGCCGCCGACGCATCCGCTGAAGCTGCTGCGGCTGGCGTACGGGTTGTAACGGACGGCGCGGGTCTTGCTGTGCGCTCCGGCGGCGCTGGCCTTCGCGAGGACATCGAGTCACTGACATGCAAAAGCTTTCCCCGAACGACCTCCTCTCCCTCGAGCAATATGCCCGGCAGCGGGCGGCCATTCGCGCGCGGGTGCTGGAGCACAAGCGTCCCCGACAGCTCGCCGTCGGGCCGAATCTCATGTGGCTGTTCGAGGACCGCACGACGGTGCTCTACCAGGTGCAGGAAATGCTGCGTGCGGAGCGCATCTTCGAGCCCGAGGGCATCGAGGACGAGCTCGGCGCCTACAACCCCCTGATCCCGGACGGCAGCAACTGGAAGGTGACGCTGCTCATCGAGTTCCCGGACGAGAACGAGCGGCGCGTGCAGCTCGCCCGGCTCAAGGGAATCGAGGATCGCTGCTGGGTACAGGTGAGCGGTCACGAGCGCGTGTATGCGATCGCGGATGAGGATCTCGAGCGCGAGAACGACGAGAAGACCTCGTCCGTGCACTTCCTGCGTTTCGAGCTTGCGCCGGACATGGTCGCGGGCCTGAAGGGCGGGGCGCCGCTCGGCGTGGGTGTCGACCACGACCACTACCAGGCGCAGCTCGCTCCGTTGCCGGACGCATCGCGCAAGGCGCTGCTTGCCGACCTGACCTGAGCTCGCGCGCGTGCCGGCCCTGCGAGGGGGCGCGCCGGCACCGGCAAGGTCGCCCGAGGTTTTCCCCGGAAGCGCTTCTGTTATATTCCCGGCCCGCGTTTGACAGCGCGGCCTCGCTTCCTTTCGCACCGGAAACCCTTTAACGGATGAGCACGTCGTACACCGCGTCCGACATCGAAGTTCTGAGCGGCCTGGAGCCCGTGCGGCGCCGGCCGGGCATGTACACCCACACCTCGCGTCCGAACCACCTCGCGCATGAGGTCATCGACAACAGCGTCGATGAAGCGCTGGCGGGCCACTGCAAGGAGATCGCCGTCACCTTGTTCAAGGACGGCTCGCTCGAAGTGGCGGACGACGGGCGCGGCATGCCGGTGGACATCCACCCGAAGGAAAAGGTGAGCGGTGTCGAGCTCATCCTCACGCGCCTGCACGCGGGCGGAAAATTCAACGACCGGAACTACCAGTTCTCCGGCGGCCTGCACGGCGTGGGCGTGTCGGTGGTGAATGCCCTGTCGAAGCACCTGGAGGCGCGCATCCGCCGTGGCGGCAAGGAATACAGCATCAGCTTCAAGGACGGGAAGCTGGACGAGAAGCTGAAGGTCATCGGCACGGTCGGCCAGCGCAACACCGGCACCACCGTGCGCTTCTGGCCCGACCCGAAGTTCTTCGACTCGCCGAATTTCTCCGTGCCGCAGCTGCGGCACGCGCTGAAGGCAAAGGCCGTGCTGTGCCCCGGCCTGCGCATGAAGTTCTTCAACGAGGCCACCGGCGAGAAGGACGAGTGGTTCTTTTCGGGTGACCTCGGCGCCTATCTCGCCGAAGAGCTCGGCAAGGTGGAGCACCTGCCCGCCGAGCCCATCTCGGGCAAGGGCGAGCACGAGAACGAGAACATCGACTACGCCCTGTGCTGGGCGCCGGATGCGGAAAACCTCGTCAGCGAAAGCTACGTCAACCTCATCCCGACGATCGAGGGCGGCACGCACGTCAACGGCCTGCGCTCGGGCGTGGCTCAGGCGGTGCGCGAGTTCTGCGAGTTCCGCAATCTCATTCCCCGCGGCATCAGGCTGACCCCGGAAGACATCTGGAACAAGGTCTGCTTCGTGCTCTCCATCAAGATCCACGAGCCGCAATTCGCCGGCCAGATGAAGGAGCGCCTGTCGTCACGCGACGCCGCGCCCCTCGTGGAGACGTATGCGCGCGATTCCATGGCGCTGTGGCTGAACCGCCATCCGGATGCCGGCGAGAAGATCGCGCAGTTCGCCATCGAGAATGCGCAGGAGCGCGTGAAGGCCGCGCAGAAGGTGGTGCGCAAGCGCATCGCCGCCGGCCCCGCGCTGCCGGGCAAGCTTGCGGACTGCGTGAACCAGGACCCGAAGCGCAGCGAGCTGTTCCTGGTGGAGGGCGACTCCGCCGGCGGCTCGGCCAAGCAGGCTCGCGACCGTGAGTTCCAGGCCATCATGCCTCTGCGCGGCAAGATCCTGAACACGTGGGAAGTGGACTCCCACGCTGTCGCCTCTTCACAGGAAGTGCACGACATCAGCGTCGCACTCGGCGTGGAGCCCGGCTCCGGCGACCTGGCCCAGCTTCGCTACAACAAGATCTGCATCCTCGCGGACGCAGACTCGGACGGCCAGCACATCGCCACGCTCCTGTGCGCACTGTTCCTGCGCCACTTCCGTCCGCTGGTGCTGGAGGGCCACGTGTACGTCGCCATGCCCCCGCTCTATCGCATCGACGCCGGCAAGCAGGTGTACTACGCGCTGGACGACGCAGAGCGCGAAGCCACCCTGAAAAAGATCGAATCGCAGAACGCGCGCACCAAACCCGTGGTCACGCGCTTCAAAGGCCTGGGTGAAATGAACCCCTCCCAGCTGCGCGAAACGACCATCGACCCCTCCACGCGCCGCCTCGTGCAGCTCACCGTGGACGCCAAGGACGAGACCGATCAGCTGATGGACAAGCTCCTGGCCAAGAAACGCGCCTCCGATCGCCGCGAGTGGCTCGAACAGAAAGGCAACCTCGCAGACGTGCAGATCTGATACGTGGTGCAAGAACGCGTGCGACGATCTGCTGAACACGTGCGCCTCACGTCCGCTGACACAGATTTTCGGATGTAACGAACGATGGACGACCAGGAACTCAACTTCGAAGGCATAGAGAAGCAACCGCTTCGAACCTTCACCGAGAAGGCGTACCTCGACTACTCGATGTACGTCATCCTCGACCGCGCGCTGCCCGCGCTGGGTGACGGCCTCAAGCCCGTCCAGCGCCGCATCATCTACGCGATGAGCGAGCTCAGCCTCTCCGCCGCCAACAAGCACAAGAAGTCCGCGCGCACGGTCGGCGACGTCATCGGCAAGTTCCATCCGCACGGCGACAGCGCGTGCTACGAAGCGATGGTGCTGATGGCGCAACCGTTCGCCTACCGCTACCCCATCGTGGACGGGCAGGGCAACTGGGGCTCGCAGGACGACCCGAAGTCCTTCGCGGCCATGCGCTACACGGAGGCAAAGCTCACGAGGTACGCGGAAGTGCTGCTCAACGAGCTCGCGCACGGCACCGTGGACTGGCAACCGAACTTCGACGGCACGCTCGAAGAGCCCATGACTCTGCCGGCGCGCCTGCCGAACCTGCTGTTGAACGGCACGTCCGGCATCGCCGTCGGCATGGCTACGGACATTCCGCCGCACAACCTGCGCGAAGTGGCCGCGGCCTGCATTCACCTGCTGGAAGAGCCGGAGGCCACGACGCGCCAGCTCATGAAGCACGTGAAGGGGCCGGATCTGCCGACCGGCGCGGAAATCATCTCCCCGCGCAGCGATCTCGTGGAGCTCTACGACAAGGGCGTCGGCAGCTTCAAGGCGCGCGCCACGTATGAGATCGAGGACGGCAACGCCGTCATCACGGCGTTCCCGTACCAGGTGTCGAGCAGTCGCGTGCAGGAGCAGATCGCGGAGCAGATGCGCGCGAAGAAGCTCCCGATGGTGGAAGACCTCCGCGACGAGTCGGATCACGAGAACCCGACTCGCCTCGTGCTCGTGCCGCGCTCCAACCGCGTGGACATGGTGGAGGTGATGAACCACCTCTTCGCTACCACGGACCTCGAGCGCAACTACCGCGTCAACCTGAACATCATCGGGCTCGACGGCCGCCCGCGTGTCATGGGGCTGAGGGACATCCTCTCCGGCTGGCTCGACTACCGCATCACCACGGTCACGCGCCGCCTGCAGCATCGCCTCGACAAGGTCACGAAGCGGCTGCACATCCTCGAAGGCCTGCTCGCGGTCTATCTCAATCTCGACGAGGTGATCCGCATCATCCGCCGGGAGGACGAGCCCAAGCCCGTCCTGATGAAGCGCTTCAAGCTTTCCGAAGAGCAGACCGAAGCGATCCTCGAGACGAAGCTGCGCCACCTCGCGAAGCTCGAGGAAATGAAGATCCGCGAAGAGCAGAAGGAGCTGTCGGACGAGCGCGACGAGCTCGAAGCAGTGCTGAAGAGCAAGGCGAAGCTGCGCAAGCTCGTGGCCACCGAGATCGCCGCGGACGCGGAAAAGTATGGCGACGATCGCCGCACCAGGATCATCGAGCGCGAGGCCGCGCAGGCCATCGACGAGACCTCGCTGATCGCGAACGAGCCCGTCACCGTGGTGCTCTCCACCGGTGGGTTCGTGCGCTCCGCAAAGGGGCACGAGATCGACCCGCGCTCGCTGTCATACAAGACAGGCGACGCATTCCAGGGTGTGGCGCGCGGCAAGAGCCTGCAGCAGGCGGTGTTCCTTGATAGCACCGGCCGCACGTACGCGTTGCCTGCACATTCGCTGCCTTCCGCGCGCGGCAATGGCGAGCCCTTGTCCGGGCGTCTGAATCCGCCGGACGGCGCGAAGTTCGTCGGCGTCATCATGGGCGAGCCGGAAGATCTCTGGCTGCTCGCGAGCGATGCCGGGTACGGTTTCACCGTGCGGCTGAAGGAGCTCATCACCGACCGGCGTGCCGGCAAGACCGTGCTCAACGTGCCGGAGAAGTCGCTCGTCCTGCCGCCCGCATTCGTCGCTTCGCCGGATGGGCTCGTGTGCGCGGTCAGCAGCGAAGGCAAGATGCTCGCGTTCAAGGTGGCGGATCTGCCGGAGATGCCCAGGGGCAAGGGCAACAAGATCTACGACATCCCTTCGAAGAAGGCCGCCGAGCGGGAAGAGATGCTCACCGCCATCGCGGTGGTGCCGCCGAACGGCAAGCTCGTGCTGTGGTCCGGCGAGAAGCAGAAGACACTGGGCTGGAGCGAGATCAAGGAATTCCGCGGGCAGCGGGCGCAGCGCGGGGCGGTGTTGATGCGCGGGTGGCGTGAGATTGACCGGCTGGAAGGCATCCCGGGGTAGCGGGGCGGGGTGTCGGAAAGGGAGCGAATGACGAGACTGATGTCCCTGAGTGGGGTGTGTGCGCTTTTTGGCATGTCTGTGTGGCGCAGGGTTTGGGGCCGAGGCTCACTCGAAGCGCACCCGGCGGGCACCGGCCGGAAGACGCATCCCTGCGAGCCTCGTGGGAGTGCATCCATGCACTCCCACGTGCCCGCCGGGTGCGCTTCGAGCGAGCCTCGGCGCGCGAGGTTTCAGCGAGCCGCTCTGCTCGGGCTTCTCGTTGTTGCCGTTGCGGCGGGGTGTGCCACTCAGCCTGGTACTGGAGAGCGGTCCGAAACGGGCGCCTCCAGGACGCCCAGAAGTGCCTCGGACAAGGACTCCGGGGCGAAGCAGCCGGTGCCCCGGTTGCCGCCGTTCACGGGGCCTGCGGATCCGTACCCTTCTACGTATCGTGTGCCGCAGAGCCCGCCTACGCTCATTCGCGGTGGGACCGTGCTCACGGGGACGGGGCGGCGGCTGGATGATGCGGATGTGCTCGTGGTCGAGGGGCGCATCAGTGCGGTGGGGCAGGGTATCGCGGCGCCTGATGGCGCGCGTGTCATAGAAGCTCGCGGCAAGTGGATCACGCCGGGGCTCATCGACATTCATTCGCACCTCGGCGTGTATCCGAGTCCGTCGGTTTCGGGCACGCAGGACGGGAACGAATCGACGGCGCCCGTTACGGCGAACGTGTGGGCCGAGCATTCGGTGAATCCGCAGGACCCGGGGTTCGTCACCGCGCTCGCTGGCGGAGTCACGACGCTGCAGTTGCTGCCGGGGTCTGCGAATCTCATCGGTGGGCGTTCGGTCGTCGTGAAGAACGTGTCGTCGGTGACGTACCAGGGCATGAAGTTTCCGGGCGCGCCGTATGGGCTGAAGATGGCGTGCGGGGAGAATCCGAAGCGCGTCTACGGCGGGCGCAACACGGCGCCGATCACCCGCATGGGCAACATGGCGGGCTATCGTGCGCAATGGATCGAAGCGCAGGAATACATCCGCGACTTCGAGAAGTACGAGGAGAAACGCCTCGCCGGGGACCAGGATGCGAAGCCGCCGAAGCGCGATCTGCGCCTCGATACGCTCGCGGGCGTGCTGAACGGCGAGATCCTCGTGCAGATGCATTGCTATCGCGCGGAGGAAATGGCGGCGATCGTCGATATGTCGAAGGAGTTCGGCTATCACGTCGCGGCGTTCCATCACGGCGTGGAGGCCTACAAGGTGGCGAACCTGCTCGCCGACAACGGCATCTGCGGCGGGCTCTGGGCGGACTGGTGGGGGTTCAAGATGGAAGCCTTCGATGGCATCCAGGAGAACCTGTCCTTCGTGGACGCCGCGCCGAACGGTTGCGCCGTCGTGCATTCGGATTCGGAAGAAGGCATCCAGCGCCTGAACCAGGAAGCGGCGAAGGCGAATGCGCACGGGGGTCAGGTCGGGCTGTCGCTGCCGCCGGAGCGGCTCATCACCTGGATCACCTCGAACGCCGCGAAGGCGTTGGGCATTCTCGATCGGACCGGCACACTCGAGCCCGGCAAGATGGGCGATGTCGTGGTGTGGAATGGCACGCCGTTCAGCGTCTATGCGCTGGCGGACCAGGTGCTCGTCGACGGCGCGCTCGTCTGGGATCGGGCCAATCCCGCCGTGAATCCGAAATCGGACTTCCTGTTGGGCCAGCCGCAGGAGGCCACGCCATGAGCCGCGATCGCTCGTTCGGCGGGGGCGCGCGCGCATTCATGCGCACGGCGGTGTGCACCGTTGCAGGCGTGCTTGCGGCCGGCGCGTTCAGCCTCGCTCACGCGCAGGGCGCGGAGCAGGGCGGGCAAAGGCTGGCGCAGGCCGCCACGCCGCAGCCGCAAACCCAATCGGGCGGTGCTTCGGGTGACGTCCTCATTCGCGGCGCGCGCGTCTACACGGTGACGTCGCGCGGCACGCTCGAGTCCGCGGATGTGCTCGTTCGCGGCGGCAGAATCTCAGCGGTCGGGCAGGGGCTCGCTGCACCGGAGGGCGTGCAGGTCGTGCAGGCGAACGGCCGCGCACTGACGCCCGGCCTGTTCGGCGGGCTCACCAACATCGGGCTGCAGGAAGTCGAGCAGGAGTCATCCACCGTCGACGAGAACCTCGTCGCGCAGATGCCCCTGCAGGATCTGCAGATGCGCCCGGAATTCGATCCCACCGTCGCGTTCAATCCGCGCTCGGTCATCGTTCCCGTCACGCGCGTCGAAGGCATCACGTGGACGGTGCTCGCGCCGGATCACCAGTCCAGCACGAATGGCTTCTTTCTCACGGGTCAGGGCTCCGCGGTCACGCTCGACGGGCGCTTCGATGCCGCGCTCCCGGGCAGTCGTTCGCTGTTCGTGGACATGGGCTCCGACGCGTTCGGCATCTCGGGCGGCAGCCGGGCCTCACAGCTCATGCTGCTCGATCAGGCGGTGCGCGAAGCGCGTGGGCCCATTGCGGAAGGGGACAAGCGTCTGCTTCACGCAGCGGGGCGCGAGGCGTTGCGCCGCTATCTTTCCGGCGGGCGCGTGGTGTTCCAGGTGGACCGTGCGGCGGACATCCGGCAGGTCGTCGCCTTCGCGAAGCGAAACGGCATGAAGCCCGTCATTGCCGGCGGCGCGGAAGCCTGGGTGGTGGCGAACGAGCTTGCGCGCGAGAAGGTGCCGGTGCTGCTCGACGCTCTCGTTGCGCTTCCGCTCAGCTTCGATCAGGTGGGCGCACGTCTCGACAACGCGGCGCTGCTCGATCGCGCGGGTGTCACCATCGCCTTCTCCCAGGATGACACGGCGGGTCACAACGCTCGCAAGGTACGTCAGCTCGCCGGTAACGCTGTGGCCCACGGCCTGCCGCCGGAGATCGCGCTGGCCGCCCTCACGTCGAGCCCCGCGGACATCTTCGGGCTCGGCGCCACGCGTGGCCGCATCGCGCCTGGCCAGGCCGCCGACCTCGTGCTCTGGTCCGGGGATCCGCTGGAGGTGACGTCGCTGGCCGAGCAGGTGTGGATCGCCGGCCGCGCCATCCCGATGACTTCACGTCAGACCGAGCTGCGCGACCGCCACCTCGAGCGCCTGCGACGCGGAGAGGCGCGGTAACGGCCGCGCCCGTGGCGCATCAGCGCTCCGCGCGAAGGACGACTTCTTCCGGCGCGTTGATGAAGTAGCCCTGGATGAACTGCACGCCGAGCTGCCACAGCACCGCCATGGTGTTGGCGTTCTCGACGCGCTCGGCGATGGTGAGCACCTTGCGCCGGTCGGCCACTTCCACGAGCGCTCGCACCTTCTGCTGCTGATCCGGGTCTGCCGCCAGGCCCTGCACGATGGCGCCGTCGATCTTCACGTAATCGAGCGGGAAGCTGTTCAGGATGCCGAGCGGATCGCGCCCGGCGCCGAATGCATCGAGCGCGAATTTGAAGCCGCGCTGACGCAGGTTCTTCGCAAGTCCCGCTGCCTCGTTGATCTGCGTCGCCGCCACCGACTCCGGAATCTGGAAGCACAGGCGCGAGGGCTCCGCGCGACTCGCGCGGATGTGGTTGTCGAGCCAGTCCAGGAAGGAGACATCTCGCACCGTGTCCTTCGACAGGCGCACGAACAGGCAGTGGGGCTTTCTCTGCGCGGCGAACGAAAGGGAAGCGCCGACGACCCACCGGTCGATGTTCTTCAGCAGGTCGTTCCGCTCCGCCGCGGCGATGAACTCCGCAGGCAGCACCTCCTTGCCGTTGCTGTCGACCATGCGCACCAGCACGTCGAACATGCTGGGGTCATCGCCCTGCAGGCTCGCAACCGGCTGTTGTACGAGCCGGAAGCGGTTCTCCATGAGCGCGGCCTTGATGTGCTTCACCCAGACCTTGTCGTAGGACTGCACGCGCGCGTCGTTGTCCGCCTTGTCGGAGCTCACGGCCTGGTTGCCGCCCCGGCCGCGGCCTTTGCGGCAGGCATCGACCGCGTCGGCGATCGTGGCATCCAGGTTCGCGCCGGTCGGCGCCACGACGCTCAGGCCCACCGTGCAGGTGACCGAAAGCGACTTCTGGCCGATGCGCACCACGTGCCTGGCCGCCTTGCCGATGAGCTGCTCGCTCCACGCCTCGACGTCCCGTTCGTTGCCTCGCTCGAGCAGCACGAGGAAGCTGACGCCGCCGAAGCGGCCCGCCACATCCTTCGGGTTCAGGTGCTCCTTCAGCAGCTTCGCGAACTCGATGAGCAGTTCTTCGCTCGCGGCCGCGCCCACGTCGTGCTCGATCGTGGCGAACTTGTCTGGCTTGACGAGCGCGAAGTAGCGCACGCCGCCCGGCGCTGGTGTTGCCAGGCGCGCGTTGAGCGCTTCCAGCAGGGGCCGGCGATACAGAAATCCTGTGGAGGGGTCGCGGCGCACGGCGTCCGCGAGATCCTCGGCGATGGCGCGATCGTCACGCGGCCTTGCGGGCACGACCATGCGAACGCACGGCTCGCCGTCGTGCTCGCCGGGCGTGAGCACCAGCTCCATCGGCAGGATGGTGCCGTCTGCCAGCACCGCGTTCAGCTGCAGCGTGTTGTCATTCCAGCGGCCCTGCAGGCATGCCGCGAGCGCTCCCTTGAGCGCGGCGTGCTTCGATTCTTCGAACAGATCCATGATCGGCTGGCCGACGAGGCCATCCGCCGCGACGATCCCGAACAGCTCGAGCCAGGAAGGGTTGGCATCCACCACGATGCCTTCCTGCACCTGCACGATGGCGTCGTTCGAACGCTCGAGGACGGTTTCGAGCTGCCGCCGTGCATCGCGTGCGGACTTGAGCGTGGTTTCCAGCGCGCGCTCCAGGCGGAACGAGCGCAGCTCACGGCCCATCACCGCCTGCAGGCGTGCAGGGTTGGTGAGCGACACCATGTCACGCGCGCCCTGCGCCATGGCCACGGCGACGCGGCTTTCATCGAAGCCTTCGGCGACGACGATGATCGGCACGCTGGGCGCGAACTGATCACGCACGGCCGTGGCGGCCGGAAGCTCGTCCCCGCCGCTGTCGACGAAGAGCAGCAGCTCGGGGTTGATCTGCGCGAGCGCGTCACCGAGGTCCCGGAGTGAAGGGATCCAGGTGCAATGCACCGGATGCCCGGCCCGCCGGAGGATGCTGTTGATCGACTCGACGGATTCGCGGGCCGTGCTCAGAACGATGAGCGGAACGGCGTTCTGCTCGGTCAACGTGAGACCTCCATCACAGTCGGCTGGGCGGCAATCGCGCGAATTCTAGCCCGCGTCCTGTCGCGCCCGTATGCGACGCCGCTCACTTTGAGACGAAGCGCGGGGGCAATGTGACCTTTGCCGGAGCGCCCGCCACCTCCCGTACCAACCTTGGGACGAGGTAGCCGGGCAGGCGGGCACCGAGCGCTCCCGCAATTTCCTGCGCCCGGGCCTCGGGCACGTCGAAGTGTGCGGCGCCGGACACACGATCCAGCACATGGAGGTAGTAGGGCAGTACGCCCGCGTCGAACAAGGTTCGCGACAGCTGCGCGAGGGCGTCCGCGTCGTCGTTCACGCCTTTCAGCAGTACCGTCTGGTTGAGCAGGGTGACGCCATGCTCGCGCAGCCGGGCGCAGGCGGAGCGCACATCCGCGTCGATCTCGTTGGCGTGATTCGCGTGGAGCACGAAAACCACGGGCCACGGCAGATACTGCAGCCACGCGGCGAGCCCGGCATCGACGCGCGAGGGCAGCACGATGGGCTGCCGCGTGTGGACTCGCAGGCGCTTCACATGAGGCATGCGTGCCAGCTCGCTGGTGATGGATGTGAGCCGCGCATCGCTCAGCGACAGCGGGTCGCCGCCACTCAGGATCACTTCCTCGATCGAGGGATCGCTCGCGATTGCGTCCAGCGCCTCACGGAAGCGCGTGGACTCCCCGAGCTGCTCCGAGTACGGAAACTCGCGCCGGAAGCAGTACCGGCAGTGAACCGCACAGGCCGAGGTCGTGATGAGGAGTGCCCGGCCCTGGTACTTCTGCAGGAGCCCCGGGGCGCGCTGCGCGGCGCGCTCACCCACCGGGTCCGGGCCGAAGTCGGGTGCATGCTCGCCTTCCTGCGCCACGGGAAGCACCTGGCGGAGCAGCGGGTCGTTCGCGTCCCCGCGCCGCATGCGGGCCACATAGCCGAGCGGCACACGCAGGCCGAACTTCTCCGCGGCGGCGCGGGCCGGCGCGAGGAGGGCCGGATCCAGGCCCAGGGCTTCGGCGAGCGCTTCAGGGCTCGAAATGGCGGCCGCCATCTCGTGCTGCCAGCGGACCGGCTGCGGGTGGCGGGTGAGGGGGGATGCCGTTATCATGCGCGACTTTTCACGGGCAGGGCCTTGCGACCGGGGGTCGGGGCGCCCGTACATCCTGCGATCTAAAGGGGCTCATTGTGCGGGCCTCACTGCGAGAATCAAATGGCGAGCTATACGACCAGCGAAATCCGCGGAGGCATGAAGGTTCTGCTGGACGGTGAGCCCTACGCCATCGTCGAGAACGAGTTCGTGAAGCCCGGCAAGGGCCAGGCGTTCAATCGCATCAAGATTCGCAACCTGCGCACCGGGCGCACCGTCGAGCGCACCTGGAAGTCCGGCGATTCACTCGAAGCGGCGGATGTCGTCGACACCGAGATGCAGTACCTCTACACGGACGGGGATTTCTTTCACTTCATGGTGCCCGAGAGCTTCGAACAATACACCGCGAGCAAGGCTGCGGTGGGTGAGGGCGCCCAGTGGCTGAAGGACGGCACGATCTGCATCGTCACGCTCTGGAACAACGAGCCGCTCGTCGTCACGCCGCCTTCGCACATCGATCTGAAGGTGGTCGAGACCGACCCCGGCGTGCGCGGCGACACCGCCACCGGCGGTCAGAAGCCCGCGAAGCTCGAGACGGGCGCTGTCGTCCGCGTGCCGCTCTTCATCAACGAAGGTGAAGTGTTGCGCATCGACACCCGCACGGGCGAGTACATCTCCCGCGCCAAGAGCTGATCACCGCTTTCTGCCGGGCGCGCCGCTCAGGAGCGCCCGCTTCGCTGGCCTCGCTCTCCGCGGCCGCCTTCCGGTCCCGCTCGTGCTTCTGTGAGGCTCGGCGGAGCTACGTCGCGAGGCTCTCCAGCAGCACGCTTGCGAGCCGCTCCAGTCCGCGCTGATCGGCTTCGCTGAAGCGCGCGGGGCGCGGGCTGTCCAGATCCAGCACGCCCAGCAGCGCGCCTTCCTTCGTCATCAGCGGGATCACGATTTCCGAGCGGGACGCCGCATCACACGCGATGTGGCCCGGAAAGGCGTGCACGTCGGGCACGACGAGGGTCTCCCGTTTTGCTGCCGCCGTTCCGCACACGCCCTTGCCCAGCGGAATGCGCACACACGCCGGTTTGCCCTGGAACGGCCCGACGACGAGCTCGCCACCCTTCATGAGATAGACGCCGCACCAGTTGAGATCCGGCAGCGCGTGGTAGATGAGTGACGTCGCGTTCGCGGCGTTGGCGATCAGGTCGTGTTCGCCTGCCAGCAGGCCTTCGAGCTCGCGTGTCAGGGCGGCGTAGTCCGCGGCCGGGTCACTGAAGGTGTAGCGGGCGGCCTCTTTGAACATGGGTGTGGACGGGCAGATGGAGGAGTGCGGGCGCACGATGCTGTGCGCGTGACGCTCGATATGCAAGTCGGGCATTGGCAGGGACCATGCGACCCGACACAGACCTGCAAGTCAGAGAAAGCAAGCGATGCCGGGGATGCTGCCGCGCGCCCGCGGGAGTCGCTGCGAGGCGTTTCCCCGTCGTGTCACGCCCGTTCGATGGGGAATGGGATCACCTGGTCGATGTGCGTGGCACTCGTGGCGAGCATCAGCAATCGATCGAACCCGAGCGCCACGCCGGAGCACTCCGGGAGGCCCGCGTCCAGCGCGGCGAGGAGATGCTCGTCCATCGGCGTGGGCGCAAGACCACGGCGCTGACGTTCACGCTGATCCTCATCGAAGCGGGCGCGCTGTTCGCTCGCCGACGCGAGCTCGTGAAATCCGTTCGCCAGCTCAACGCCTCTGCAGTACAGCTCGAACCGCAGGGCGCACCGCGCATCGTCAGGGTCGACGCGCGCAAGTGCCGCCTGCGAGGCGGGGTAACGATGAATGAACGTGAGGCCGCGAGCACCCAGCTGCGGGCCCACCTTCGTGCTCATCAGCAGCTCGAGCAGCTCGTCGCGCTCGGCCTGGGCTGGAGTGCCGGCGGAAGCGGATGGCTCGAAGCCCGCGCTGCGAGCGGCCGCGCGCAGGTCGTCGAGCGGCGCAAGCAGGGGGTCGATCCCCAGCGTTCGAATGAACGCGTCCCGATAGGAGAGGCGCTCACTGAGCATCGTTTCCGCCGCCCGCCCGAGAACGTGACGCGCCAGCGCATCCACTTCGCCCATGAGGTCATCGAGCGAAAAGCCCAGCCGATACCACTCGACGAGCGTGAATTCCGCGTTGTGATGACGTCCGCGCTCCAGGCCGCGCGCGACATGGCAGACCTGATAGATGTCGCCGGAGCCGGCCGCGAGCAGGCGTTTCATGGCGAACTCGGGAGACGTGTGCACGTAGAAGCGTCCGTCCCCGTCGGGAAACCGCACTTCGGCGGAGTGGATGTGCACGTCCGTGACCGGCGAGCTTACGATGGATGGTGTGTCCACCTCCATCACGTCACGCTCTGCGAAGAACTCCCGGACACGCGCGAGCGCGGCGGCCCGCTGACGCAGCGAATTGATGCTTGCGGTAGGCCGCCATATGTCGTCGCGGGTCATGGCCGCGTGGCTCGTGTCGGTGCCACTGGCGCCGCAGGCCGCTGCGCGGCTCGTGCGGGCACTAGCGGCATGAGGCATGCAAGCCGCCGCTGTGAGAGCGGGGCGTTCACGAGACTCCGGAGATTCTTGCGAGCGGCTGGCCCATGCGAATGGTGTCCATCGCGCGCAGCTCGGGCAGCCAGGTGGTCGTTCCCGGCGGCAGAACCAGAACGACCGTGGAGCCCATGTTGAAGCGCCCCATCTCGTCACCCTGACTGCGCTGCAGGGCTGTCGCGACGCGATCCACCGGCAGCTCGACAGGGTTCCGCGGTCTGCGCGGCGTGATGTTCCCGTGCCAGACTGTCGTCATGCTGCCGACGAAGAGGGCGCCCACCAGCACCAGCGCATAGGTGAGTGGCCCGTTGTCGAACAGGCAGACGACGCGCTCGTTGCGCGCAAAGAGCCGATCCACCGCGGCCGCGGTCGTGCCATTCACGCTGAACAGCTTGCCCGGAACGTACCAGGCCGCGCGGAGCGTGCCGTCCAGCGGCATGTGAATGCGGTGATAGTTGTATGGCGCGAGATAGAGCGTGGCGTACGCGCCGCCGCGGAACTGTGCAGTCCAGTCCGAGGGCCTGGCGAGCAGGGCTTCGAGCGAGTAGTGACGGCCTTTCGCCTGGAAGATCTTGTTGCCGTCGATGCGGCCGATCTGGCTGATGGTGCCATCCACGGGCGAAATGAGCGTGTGCGGGTCCTGACGGAACGGGCGGGCATCCGGGCGCAGCGCGCGGGTGAAGAACTCGTTGAACGACTCGTACGCGAACGGGTCGGGCTGCACCGCGTCGCTCATCTCGGGGCGAAAGCCACGCATGAAGCTGCGGATGAGCGCGTTCTTGATCGTCGGATTCCGGCTGCGCGTGACGGAGTGCACGATGCCCGTCAGCCAATGCTGTGGCAGCGCGTACTGCATGGCGACGAATGCTTTCTGCCCCAGCGTGGGAGAGGGCGGCACGGATGCGGGAAGTGTTGACGAATCGGGGGTGCTCATGCAGTGCGCGAAGGAGGTCGATGCGGAAAGGGCTCAACTCCCGAGGTACGCTGCGACAGCGCGCAGGTCCGCGGACATGGGTTCGATCTCGAAGGGCGGCGTGAAGATGGCGACGCGCCGTGCCTGGTCATCCAGCAGGAACGCCGCGGCCGAGTGATCGACCGTGTAGTCGCCGCCGGGCATGTCCACGCGTGCGACGGCCACGCCGAATTCCCTGGACACGCGCTGTATCTCCTCCGGTGTGCCGGTGGCACCTGTGAATCCGGGGTTGAATGCGTGAACGTATTTCTCCAGCTGCGGAGGCGTGTCGCGTTCCGGGTCCACGCTCACGAGCAGCACCCGGAGGTTCGGGATGCTGGCGCGCTTCGCAACCTGCGAAAGCTTGGCAAGAGTGGTGGGGCACACGTCCGGGCAATGTGTGAAGCCGAAGAAAACGAGCGTCGGCCGGCCCTTCAGGCTCTCCAGGGTCAGGGGCTGTCCCGACTCGCTCGTGAGAACGAAGTCCTGCAGCGGCCGGGGCTGCGGAAGCCACGTGCCACTTGTAAGCTGGGGGACTTGCCCATGTGAGCGGTTGGCGACCCAGAAGCCGGCGACCGCCGCGATCAGGGCGAGCACCGCCCACGGCCAGATTGAGCGTGCAGTAGAGGACATGAACGCAGTATCCCACAGGCCCACGCAAGCGCTAACGGTGCGCGAGCTCATCGAACGCGGCGCGCGCCGTCTCACGCGTGCACGAGTTTTCTTCGGCCACGGCACCGATAACGCATGGGACGACGCGGCTGCGCTCGTCTGGCACGCGCTCGACCTGCCGGAGAAAGTGACGCCGCGCGTCTACGAACGCCGCGTGAGCCGGGCAGGGCAGGAGCGCGCAGAGGCGCTGCTGGGGAGGCGCATCAAAGAACGTGTGCCAGCTGTCTATCTCACGGGGCGCACGTGGTTCGCTGGCCTGCCCTTCAAGGTGGACCCGCGTGTGCTCATCCCACGCTCACCCATCGCGGAGCTCATCGAGTCTCAGTTCACTCCGTGGGTGAACCCGCGTCGCGTGCGGAGGATTCTCGACATCGGCACGGGCTCGGGCTGCATCGCCATTGCATGTGCCGCGGCCTTTCCGCGTGCCCGTGTGGATGGCGTGGACATCTCGGACGATGCGCTGGCTGTGGCGCACGAAAACGTGCGCAGCCGCCGCCTCGGCAAACGGGTTCGACTCGTGAAATCCAACCATTTCAGCGCACTGGAGGGTGAGACCTACGATATCATCGTCAGCAATCCGCCTTACGTCGGTGCGCAGGAGATGCGTGGCCTTCCGCCCGAGTACAGGCACGAGCCGCGGCTGGCGCTCGCGGCGGGCCGCTCCGGGCTCGACTCCGTGCGCGTCATCCTGAACGAAGCGGGCCGCCATCTGCGCAGCGAGGGTGTGCTCATAGTGGAGGTCGGCAACACCGAGCACGCCGTGCGGCGGGCGTTCCCCACGCTCCCGTTCACGTGGCTCGACTTCGAGCGGGGTGGCGGCGGAGTCTTCCTGCTGCCGGCCGAAGCACTGGGCCAAAGCACTGGGTCAGCTCACGAGACGCACGATGTCCGGTAACACGATAGGCAAGCTCTTCACCGTCACCACCTTTGGCGAAAGCCATGGGCCGGCCCTGGGTGCCATCATCGATGGCTGCCCCCCGGGCCTCGAGCTCAACGAATCGGACCTGCAGGGTGACGTGAATCGCAGACGCACCGGCACCTCCCACTTCGTGAGCCAGCGTCGCGAGTCGGACGCGGTGCGCATCCTTTCCGGCGTGTTCGAAGGCCGCACCACCGGTACGCCCATCGGCCTTCTCATCGAGAACACGGATGCGCGGTCACGTGACTACGAGAAGATCAAGGATCGCTTCCGCCCCGGGCACGCGGACTACACCTACCAGCAGAAGTACGGCTTCCGTGACTATCGCGGCGGCGGCCGCTCTTCCGCGCGCGAAACGGTCATGCGTGTGGCGGCCGGTGCCATCGCGCGCAAGTACCTTGCCGGGCGTCTCGGCGTGAACATCTACGGATACCTGAGCAAGATCGGCTCGCTCACCCTCGAGCCCGTGCAGCCGGGCTTCGCCTGCGAGAACCCCTTCTTCTGCCCGGACCCGGCGCGCATTGCCGAGCTCGAGTCGCTCGTGTGGAAGCTTCGCGAAGAGGGCGATTCGCTCGGCGCGCGTGTCACGGTCGTCGCCACGGGCGTGCCGCCCGGGCTCGGTGAGCCCGTGTTCGATCGCCTGGATGCCGACGTTGCGCACGCCATGATGGGCATCAACGCGGTGAAGGCCGTGGAGATCGGCGCCGGAACGCATGCGGTGGAGCAGAGGGGCAGCGAGCACCGGGACGCGCTGACGCCCACCGGCTTCAAGAGCAACAATGCGGGCGGTGTGCTGGGCGGCATCTCCTCCGGACAGGACATCGTCGTCCATGTCTCGCTGAAGCCCACGTCGAGCATCACGGTGCCCGGCGAGACCATCAATGTCTCCGGCGAAAGCGTGGATGTGGTCACGACCGGCAGGCATGACCCGTGCGTTGGCCTGCGTGCCACGCCGATAGCGGAGGCGATGCTCGCCATCGTCCTCATGGATCACTACCTGCGCCATCGCGCGCAGAACGGGGATGTCACGTCCCCCACTCCCGTCATCACCCGACACAGTCAGGTCCAATCATGAGCTCCAACAGATCGTTCCGGGTCGCCGTGGTCGGCGCCACCGGCCTCGTCGGCGACACGATGATCCGCGTGCTGGAGGAACGGAAGTTCCCCGTCTCCGAGCTCTACCCGCTCGCGAGCAACCGCTCGCTCGGCAAGTTCGTGGAGCTCAACGGCAAGAGCTATCCCGTGGACGATCTCGCCACGTTCGACTTCAGCAAGGCGGATATCGGGCTCTTCTCCGCGGGCGGGGAGATCTCGCGCGAGTTCGCGCCGAAGGCCGCGGCGGCGGGTTGCGTCGTCATAGACAACACCTCCGAGTTCCGCTACCAGGACGACATCCCGCTCGTGGTGCCGGAAGTGAACGCGCACGCCATCGCGCAATACAAGGCGCGCGGCATCATCGCGAACCCGAACTGCTCCACGATCCAGATGCTGGTGGCGCTGAAGCCCATCCACGACGCCGTGGGCATCGAGCGCATCAACGTGGCGACGTATCAGTCCGTCTCCGGCGCCGGCAAGGAAGCGGTGGAAGAGCTCGCCACGCAGAGCGCCGCGCTGCTCTCGGGGCAGGGCCCGGTGAAGGCGCAGATCATCCCCAAGCAGATCGCGTTCAACGTCGTGCCCCAGATCGACAAGTTCGAGGACAACGGCTACACGAAGGAAGAGATGAAGATGGTCTGGGAGACCCACAAGATCATGGAGGACCCCTCCATCCGCGTGAACCCGACGGCGGTCCGGGTTCCCGTGTTCTTCGGTCACTCCGAGGCCGTGCACATCGAAACGCGGAAGAAGATCACGGTGGCCGAAGCTCGCGCCCTCCTCAAAAAGGCGCCGGGGGTCACAGTTCTGGATGAGCGCAAACCGGGTGGTTATCCAACGGCTGCTACCGAGGCAGCGAACCGCGACACAGTTTATGTCGGGCGAATCCGTGAAGATATTTCTTCGGAACGTGGACTTAATCTGTGGGTGGTAGCGGACAACGTGCGCAAGGGCGCTGCCACGAACAGCGTACAGATCGCGGAGATTATGGTACGTGACTACATTTGAGTTAGACTGCCGGCCGAATTTGTGTGGGCCTCCGGAATGTTGTCCACACTATTGATTTTTAAAAGATATTCGATGGTCTTGCCCCGCGGGGTGTGCTGATGGTCGCCAAATCGGTCAAGTGGGCGCTGGCCTCGCTCGTCGTTTTTCCGCCGGCCGCATTCGGGCTCGGGCTGGGAGACGTGCGTCTGCTGTCAGCGCTGAACGCGCCCCTCGATGCGGAAATCGAGCTCGTCGCGACGCCTGAAGAAAAGCAGAGCCTGAAGGCGCAGCTCGCGCCGCGCGATATCTTCGCCCGCAATGGGCTCGACTGGCCGACCGCGCTCGGCACCGTCACGGTCACTCAGACCACGAGGTCCGATGGCACCGATGTCCTGCGGCTGCGTTCCTCGCAGTCCGTCACCGATCCGTTCCTGACACTGCTCGTCGAGGTGACCTGGGCGCGCGGTCGCTTCGTCCGCGAATACACGATGCTGCTGGATCCGCCGGTGTTCGCGCCGGGTGAACAGCAGGCTGCTCCGGTTGCCGCGCCGGCCACAGGCGGCGCGCGTGAGGGCGCCATCGCGCGCACCCCCGCACCTGCTCCGCGTGAGGAAGCTCCGGCGCCCGCCGCGGAAAGGTCGTCCGCCGCGTCGTCGGTCCCCACTGCGTCTTCCACAGCCGAAGGTTCGTCGCGCACGGTGCGGTCGGGCGAAACGCTTTCCGGCATCGCGAGCGAAGTCGCCGGCAACTCGGCGCTTGCGCGCTCGTGGATGCTGGCCATCTATCAGAACAACCCGTCCGCGTTCGACGGCAACATGAACGTGTTGCGCTCGGGCGCGGTGCTGCGCATTCCGGATTCCGCCACGGTCTCCTCGATCTCACCGAGTGAAGCGACGGCGGAGATTCGCCGGCAGTACGCCTCCTGGCGCAGCTCCGCGCCGGCTCCTGCATCGGGCGAGTCCGAACCCGGCCGCCTGCGTCTCGTCACGCCGGCAGAGCCCGGTGCCTCCGGCGCGCAGACGAGCGAGTCCACCGCAGCTCTGCAAGGGCGCGTGCGCGAGCTGGAAGCGCAGCTCCAGGAATCGCGGCGCATGCTCGAAGCGCGTAACGCGGAGCTCGCGCAGCTGCAGGCACGTCTGTCTCAGCAGCCATCTGCGGCCCCCGCAGAGCCCGCAGCGGCTCCGCCGGCCGAAGCACCGTCCGCTGCGGCTCCCGAGTCGGAAACGTCGGCCCTCGCCGACCAGCCGGCCGCGCAGGAAGAAACACCCGCGGAGGCCGCTGAGCCTGCCGTCGTTGCCGAAGAGCCTGTCGCGGAGGAAGAGCCTCCGGCACAGCCCAGGCGCGCGCCGGCCGTTGCTGCCGAGGAGTCCGGCGGTTCCATTTTCGATACGCTGAAGGACTACTGGTGGGCCGCCGCCGCGCTCATCGTGGCCCTGCTGGCACTGCTGGGCCTGAAGTCCTTCCGTGCCCGCAAGCGCAACGAGTTCGATGATTCGCTGAGCCGCCTCGCGGCCAGCGGCGCGGAGTCGCTCAGCCGTGACGCCACCGGCGACACCCAGCCGCTGCGCGCCGGCCGTGCGGATGCATTCGTCGTGGAAGAGTCCGGCACGCACGAGCGGCCGCGCTTCGGTGCCGATGTCGCGCCCGTGCCCACGGCGCGCCACATCCCCGCGGACGAGACCATCAGCAGCGAGACCGCCATCAACCTGGATCAGGGCGATCCGCTGGCCGAAGCCGATTTCCACATGGCCTATGGTCTCTACGACCAGGCCGCGGATCTCGTGCGCATCGCCATCTCCCGTGAGCCGGATCGTCGCGACCTCAAGCTCAAGCTCCTCGAAGTGTTCTTCGTCTGGGGCAACAAGGAGCAGTTCCTGCAGACGGCCCACGAGCTCGCGGAGACGCGCGAGCGCGCGGCGCCGGGTGAGTGGGAAAAGATCGTCATCATGGGCAAGCAGCTCGCGCCCGAGGACGAGCTCTTCACCAGCGGCGGCGGCGGCCTCGGCGGCGTCGACCTCGATCTCGAAGGCGGCCAGAGCCGCGTGGACTTCGATCTGCTCGGCGAGCCCGTCCCGCAGTCGGATGGCGGCGGAAACGGCATCGATCTCGATATCGGCTCGGCGCTCGGCGAGCGCGAGTCCGGCCCGGATTCGCAGACGTCCACGGACGCGAACCTGGCCCTGCACGAAGACGGCTTCACGCCCGATGCGGGCACGGCGACCACGCGTCAGATGACGCAGAAGATCCGCAGCGACAACTCGCCGACCGTCGCCGCATCCGCTTTCAACGGGGATTACGAAGCCCCCACCGTCGAGCAGCCCGCGCTCTACTCGCGCGACAACCCGACGGTGCGTCAGAAAGTCGAGATGGCGATGAAGCAGAGCGGGGCGCAGGCGGAGCAGACCGCCGAGCTCGCCATCGACGACCTCGGTCTCGACTCGCCGCGCTCGATACGATGGATCAGCCGGCGCTCAGCGCCACGCAGGAAGCGCCCACGCTCGTGGCGGGCCTCGACGAACGTTCACGCCGCATCATGGACGAGGCGGAGCGCCGCGGTCTCATGCGCGACATGGACGCCACGGCGATCTCGTCCACGGGCTCGTGGAACCTCAACGACACCGATCTCGACCAGACGCTGCCGCCCACCCAGGTGAGCGGTCACGGCGACAACGGTCGTGGCGGCGCGGCGGAGACTTCACGCCTCACGGCGCTGAAGGAAGACGATCTCGACTTCAACTTCAATGACGCCGAGGCTTCGCACTCGCCGAGGGTCACGAACGGCTCCGGGGCTTCGGCCGTGGATCTGGACGTGGGCACGGCCACGGTGCCGGATGTGGCGTTCACGGCGACCCAGAAGCTCGACTCCGAAGACCTGGCCCTGCCGGACCTGGAGCCTGTCACGATGAGCGAGGTGGGCACGAAGCTCGATCTCGCGCGGGCCTACATGGACATGGGCGATCCGGAAGGCGCACGCAACATCCTCGAGGAAGTGCTCACCGAGGGTTCCGTGGCGCAGAAGCAGGAAGCTCAGCGGCTGCTGGAGTCGCTGCCCGGCTGAGCTGGGCGGGCGTCCTCGTGAGGTTGTCTTTGCGTTGGGGCGGAAGCCCCCGCGCAGGAAAGGCCCCGCGAGGGCCGGCCGATTGACTCATTCCCTGCGAGCCTCGCCTGGCCAGCTCCATGACGCGCTTCGCTGTTGGGCTTGAATACGACGGCACTGCCTACGCCGGCTGGCAGGCACAGCGCGGCGTCCCAAGCATCCAGGAGCTCGCTGAGAAAGCGTTCGCGCGGGTCGCCGACGCACCCGTGGAGCTCGTGTGTGCCGGGCGCACGGATGCGGGGGTGCACGCGCGCCTGCAGGTGGCGCACTTCGAATCGGCAGCAGTCCGCCCGCTCCGCGGGTGGGTGCTCGGCGCGAATACCTATCTGCCGCGGGACATCAGCGTCGCCTGGGTCGTCCCGGTGCCCGCGCACTTTCATGCGCGGTATTCGGCGGAAGCGCGCACCTATCGCTACTTCATCTTCAATCGGAACGTGCGGTCCGCGTTGGCGGAGAGGCGCGCCGCGCACATTCACCGGCCGCTTGACGCCGAGCGCATGCGGGAAAGCGCGCGCTGGCTGATCGGCGAACACGACTTCAGTGCGTTCCGGTCCTCGGAGTGTCAGGCGAAGTCGACGGTGCGACGGCTGACGCAGCTCGCGGTCGAGCGGGATGGCGACTGGGTCGCCATCCAGGTCACCGCAAACGCTTTTCTGCATCACATGGTGCGGAACATTGCGGGCCTGCTCATCGCGGTGGGCCAGGGTGAGCGGGAGCCGCAGTGGGCGCGGGAGGTCCTGGAGTCCCGGGACCGCACGAAGGGCCACGTGACGGCGCCGCCCGAGGGGCTCTACTTCTGGAGCGTGGACTATCCGGCGGCCTTCGGGCTCCCGGTGGGCCGTGTCGGGGGCGACGCCGCAGGGGGCGGGCGATCCGCTATCATTCAGCCCCCTTTGGTCGCGGCTCCCCCGGGCGCCCGGATCTGACATGTCCTGGTTCGAGAAAATCATGCCTTCGCGCATCAAGACGGAGCGCCGTACGCGCTCGGTCCCCGAAGGCCTGTGGATCAAGTGCCCCGCCTGCGATGCGGTGCTCTATCGCGCGGAGCTGGAACGCAACCTCTACGTCTGCCCCAAGTGCAGCCATCACATGCGCATCGGCGCGCGGGACCGGCTGGAAAGCTTCCTGGATGCCGACACGGGCGTGGAGCTGGGCGCGAACATCACCCCGGAAGACCCGCTCAAGTTCCGGGACAGCAAGCGCTACAAGGACCGCCTCTCCCAGGCCCAGAAGGCCACCGGAGAGAAAGACGCTCTCGTGGTGCTCGCAGGCAAGGTGCACGGCCTCGATATCGTCGCGTGTGCGTTCGAGTTCCGCTTTCTCGGCGGCTCGATGGGCTCGGTGGTCGGGGAGCGCTTCAAGCGCGCCGTGGATCACTGCATCGAGCACGGCAAGCCGCTCATCTGCTTCTCTGCCACGGGTGGCGCGCGCATGCAGGAGGCGCTGTTCTCTCTCATGCAGATGGCCAAGACCAGTGCCGCGCTCGCGAAGCTGGCGCAGGCGCATCTGCCTTTCGTGTCTGTCATGACGGACCCGACCACCGGCGGCGTTTCGGCAAGTCTTGCGATGCTGGGCGACCTGAACCTGGCCGAGCCGCGCGCGCTCATCGGCTTCGCCGGCCCGCGCGTCATCCAGCAGACCGTGCGCGAGACGCTTCCGGAAGGGTTCCAGCGTTCTGAGTTCCTGCTGGAGCACGGCGCGCTCGATATGATCGTGGACCGCCGGGATATGCGGGAACGCGTGTCGTCGACACTGCGCGTTCTCATGAAGCTGCCGCCGGCGCCGACACCTGCGCCGGCCGGTTCCGCGACCCCCTCCGCAAACGGCGTGCAGCCGCAGGTCCAGGCGCAGATATAGGCGCAGATATAGGCGCAGGGCCGCCAGCATTACCAGGTCTTCTCCCACCACGCGCTCGCTCGACGAATGGCTCGAGCTGCAGCAGTCCGTCCACCCGAAGAGCATCGATCTCGGCCTCGCGCGCGTCACGAAGGTGGCCCGCGAGCTCGGCGTGGAGAGGCCGCGCTGCCCCGTGATCACCGTCGGCGGCACGAACGGCAAGGGGTCCGTGGTTGCGCACGCGGACGCGTTCCTGCGCGCCTGCGGCCTGAAAACGGGTGTGTTCACATCGCCGCATCTCGTCCGCTACAACGAACGCATCTGCGTGGATGGCGTGCCGGCGAGCGATGAAGCGCTCGTTGCGGCGTTCGATCGCATCGAAGCAGCGCGAGCGGGCACCACTCTCACGTACTTCGAGTTCAACGCGCTGGCGGCGCTCGTCGTTTTCGCGGAGCGCCTCGTCGACGTCGCGATCCTCGAAGTGGGCCTCGGGGGCCGGCTCGATGCCGTGAATCTCGTCGATGCGGACGTGGGCGTCGTGACCTCCATCGGCTTCGATCATCGTGACTGGCTGGGCGATACGCTCGAGGCGATCGGTCGCGAGAAGGCGGGCATCTTTCGCGCCGGGCGCCCGGCCGTTCTCGGCACCCCGCAGATGCCGGCGAGCGTGTTCGACGGGATCAAGGCCACGGGCGCCCGTCCCGTCATCGCCGAAACGGATTTCTCCTGGGCCCTGCACGCGGACGGCTGGAACTACCACGGCCTCGAGCGTTCGTTCGATGGCCTGCCCGCGTCCGCGCTGGCTGGCGCCATTCAGTATCGGAACGCGTCCACCGCCCTGGCTGCCATCGAGGCGCTTGGCTTCGGCAAGCGCCTGGATGCTGCGAACGTTCGCTCGGCGCTCACGAGCGTGCAGCTCGCCGGGCGCTTCCAGGTGGTGCCGGGCGCAGTCGAGTGGATTCTCGACGTGTGCCACAACGAGCCTGCGGCGCGCGTCTTCGCAGATCATCTTGCCGCGCGCCCATGCTCCGGCCGGACGATTGCCGTCGTGGGCATCCTCGGGGACAAGGACATCGGCCAGATCGGTGAGCTCCTGCATCCGCTCGTGGACGAATGGATTCTCTGCACGGTCGCGGAGCCGCGGGGGTTGCCTGCCGAAGAGCTCCAGCGCCGGCTCGCTCCCCGCGCGGCGCGGGCGCGCCTTGCAGGCTCCGTCGAGGCCGGGTGCGAAATGGCGCGCGCGCTTGCCGTGCCGGCCGACCGGGTCATCGTCTGCGGCGGCTTCAACATCGTGGGCTCGGCGTTGAAATGGCTTCGGATATACTGAAGTCGCGCACTGCGCGGGATCGCGCGGTCAGCGCCGCCAACGCCACAGACGATCAAACCGCCGTGCGCTTGATTTGCAGCCATTGCCCCCCACCTCGGAGGCTCGCGTGAAGGAGCGGCTCACGGGCGCGATCATTCTGGTCGCGCTGCTGGTGCTGCTGGTGCCGGAACTGCTCACAGGTCCCGGCCCCGCAAATCCAGTCGCCGGTAACGGCACGACCGAGTCGGGCCAGATGCGCTCCTACACCATCGATCTGGCGGAAGGTGCGAACACGCGGCGCTCAGCAACGCTGCCGCCGGTGGAAGCGCCCATGCCGGCGCCCGCCGGGCCGCAAGACGGTGGCAGTGAGCCCGAGCCCATTGATCCGGGTACCGCGGGTGTTCTCGAAGCTGCGGACGAAGCAGCGCAGGCAGCGCCGCTCGCCGCTGACGATGCGGCACCGGAACGGCGCGCATCGCGTCCGCCAACCGAGTCTGTTCGCGAGCCCGCGGCGGCTGTCGCGGAACGGGCACCGCCCGCCCCGGCGGTGGTGCCGCCACCGCCGACACGTGTCGTGAAGGCGGACGCGCCGGCCGGAAAGGGCTGGATGGTTCAGCTCGGCAGCTTCGCAAGCCGCGAGAACGCGACCCGGCTCGCGGGGCAGTTGAAGGACAAAGGTTTTGCGGCGAATGTCAATGAAACCACTGGCAGCGGCAAACGGCTCTATCGGGTCCGTGTGGGTCCGGAAGCGGATCGCGCCGCTGCCGAAGCGCTCCGAGCAAAGCTGCGTGCAGCGGGGCACGCCGGCACCCTCGTTGCCTACCCATAGCGCCCCGGTTCCTGCGGGTGCGGGCGATAGTCGTCAAGGCTATGACGTGCGCCTCATTTGGCCAAATTCGTTCGCCGCGCTTCACTTTCAGCGTGATGGCTCTTGTACAATCCGCGCCGCGCGCGAGCCCGCGCGCGCCGTTCCGGGCGCCGATGAGCCTAGTCGACTATCTGGTAATCGTTGCCGTCCTCCTTTCCGCCGTTTTCGGTGCCGTGCGCGGCTTCCTGCGGGAGGCGGTGGCGCTCGCCACGCTCATCATCGCGTTGCTCCTGGCCTGGCATTTCTCGGGTGTGATCGAGCCTCATCTGGGCGGTCTGATCGACAAGCCGCCCGCCAGCACGTGGGCTGCACGGGCGATCATCTTTTTCGTGGTGCTGCTCATCGGCTCGGCCGTGGGGGCACTGCTGTCGTATTTCGTGCGCCTGTCGCTGTTCAGCGGCACGGACAGGTTCCTGGGGTTCGTGTTCGGCCTGCTGCGCGGCGTGTTGCTGCTCGGCGTGTTCGTCATCCTCGGGCAACTTTTGCGCCTCGACAGCGAAACCTGGTGGGCGCGTTCGCGTCTCATCCCATTTGGCGAAAGCATCGCGAACGGGTTGCGGACCGTCGTGGGCGAACAGCTGGCGGAACGCGGCGAGACGTGAGGTAGGGGGCGACCTATGTGTGGAATTGTGGGAATCGTCGGCACCGGTCCCGTCAATCAACGGCTGTACGACGCGCTCACGGTGCTTCAGCACCGTGGCCAGGACGCGGCGGGCATCGCGACATCCACCGAGGGTGAGCTGTGCACGCGCAAGGGCAGCGGCCTCGTTCGCGACGTGTTCCAGCAGCATCACATGCTCGAGCTGCGCGGCAACGTGGGCATCGGGCACGTGCGTTACCCCACTGCGGGCTGCGATGGCATCTCGGAGGCGCAACCGTTCTACGTGAACGCGCCCTACGGCATGGTGCTGGCCCACAACGGCAACCTCACCAATGCGCGTGAGCTCGCCGAAGTCCTCATCCGGGAGGATCGCCGGCATCTCAACACCACTTCGGATTCCGAGGTGCTGCTGAACGTCTTCGCATCAGAGCTGCAGCGCGTCGGGACTCCGCGCGTCACCCCGGCGGATATTTTCGCTGCGCTGAACGCCGTGTATCGGCGCTGCCGCGGTGGCTATGCCGTGGTGGCCATGGTGATCGGCCACGGCATCCTCGGCTTCCGGGACCCGCACGGCATTCGCCCACTCGTGCTCGGCCGCAAGGACACGAACAAGGGCCCGGAGTGGATGCTCGCGTCGGAAAGCGTGGCGCTCACCGGCCTCTCCTTCAAGTTCGTGCGGGACATCGGGCCGGGTGAAGCGGTGTTCATCGACGAGCAGGGGCGGCTGCACTCGCAGCAACTCGTGGCCACCGTTCGTCACACGCCCTGCATCTTCGAGTACGTGTACTTCGCGCGTCCCGACTCCATCATGGACAACATCTCCGTCTACCGCGCGCGCATGCGCATGGGCGACAAGCTGGCGGAGAAGATCGAGCGGGAGCGCCCGAACCACGACATCGATGTGGTCATTCCCATCCCGGATACGAGCCGCACGAGCGCTCTGCAGGTGGCGCAGCGCCTCGGGCTGAAGTACCGCGAAGGCTTCATCAAGAATCGCTACATCGGCCGCACGTTCATCATGCCGGGGCAGCAGCAGCGCGAGAAATCCGTGCGCCGCAAGCTCAACGCCATCGACCTCGAGTTTCGTGGCAAGAACGTGCTGCTGGTGGATGACTCCATCGTCCGCGGCACGACCTCTGCGCAGATCATCGACCTCGCCCGCGAAGCTGGCGCCAAGAAGGTGTACTTCGCCTCCGCCGCTCCGCCTGTGCGCTTCCCCAACGTGTATGGCATCGACATGCCCGCCGCCAGCGAGCTCGTGGCTGCGAACCGCACGGAAGACGAAGTGGCGAAGCTCATCGGTGCAGACTGGCTCATCTACCAGGATCTCGAAGACATGGTGGCCGCCTGCCGTCACGATGACGCACAGGTCACCGAGTTCGACACCTCCTGCTTCTCGGGCGAGTACGTCACTGGCGATGTCACCGTGGAATACCTCGCCCGCCTGCAGAGCGAGCGTTCCGACGAAGCGAAGGCTACTCGGCGTGAGGGACGCGGATCCCTGAAAGTGGTCGGGCGTCCCTAGTTGAGTTGAATGGAAGCGCCGCCTGCGGCGGCGGCATCCCCGGCGGCAGGAGGCGCGCCTCTTGCCGATACACGGTCGATCGAAGGTTTGGCGCGCATCTGAGCCCGCCAGGAATCGATCGCTCGTGGCAGTATCGAAGCACGCAGCCCTTCGGAATCGCACTCCGTGCAGAACGCCCTCATAGAGCCCGCCTCCGGTCGCAGCGATCCTCGCCGCCGGATACTCCTCGAATTGTTTCGCGCAGCGCTCGCAAGCGTTGACGGGCGCGCGTGCGTTCGTGACGCCCTCGCCAGCGCGTCTGCCCCGCAGGGTGCGGCCCGCGCGCCGGTGTGGGTAGCGGCGGTGGGCAAGGCCGCCAGTGCCATGGTGCTGGGGGCGCATGACGCGCTGGGTGCTTCGCTGGAGCGCACGCTGCTCATCACGAAGGATGGTCATGTCGACGCGCAAGCCTACGGCGTGCCGAACATCGAAGTGCTCGAGAGCGCTCACCCCATGCCGGACGAGCGATCCCTGGCGGCGGGCGAGCGGCTGCTGGAGTGGGTGGATGCGATTCCCCCTCACGTGGAGCCGCTGTTCCTGGTGTCCGGTGGGGCGTCGAGCCTCGTGGAAGCGCTGGTGCCGGGGGCAACCTTCGCGCGGCTCACCGCGCTCAACGCACGCGGGCTCGCCAGCGGCCTGGCCATCGGGGAATTGAACGCGCAGCGCGCGCAACTTTCGCGCATCAAGGGCGGTCGCCTCGCCGCGCGACTTGCCGGCCGGCCCGCTCGTGCACTCTTCATCTCCGATGTGCCGGGGCATGACCCGGCCGTCATCGGGTCCGGGCTCCTGGGGCCGAGCGGCGTGGAGGGTGATCGCATCGAGCGGCAGATCGTCGCCTCGATCGACATCGCCAGGGACCGGGTGCAGGCCGCCGCCGCCGCCCTCGGGCTCGAGGCGTGGAAGGACTCCGCCACCTTCGACGGGCCAGCGGAGCGGCTCGCGGTGCGCTTCTCGCACGAGCTACACATGAAGCCCAGTCAGGTGTGCGTGTGGGGTGGCGAATCCGTGGTCACGCTGCCGGAGAACCCCGGCCGCGGTGGCCGCAACCAGCATCTGGCGCTTGCGGCTGCGCGCATCATTGCCGGGCACGACAATCTGCTTCTGCTCGTTGCTGGCACAGATGGCACCGATGGCGTTACGTCCGATGCAGGCGCCCTCGTCGATGGCGAGACGTGCTCACGCATCGCGCTTGCGGAATTGGACGTGCATCGCTGCCTTGCCACGGCAGATTCCAACGCGGCGCTTGCAGCGGCTGGCGACCTCATCCATACCGGGCCGACCGGGACTAACGTCGGTGACATCGTCATCGGCCTGAAGCTTGCGCGCACCGCGGCCGCGGAGCTTCCTGCAGATCGTGACTCGCCGGCCTGACGCGTGCTGTAATCGCGACAACGCCGCCGCACAGAAGCGGCCCTGGCAAGAATGGCCACGACCCGGACAGGCGCACAAGCCGCATGCGGCTGTTGATGATCGAAGACGACGCGCGTTACTGCGCGCTGATTCGGCACCATCTCACGTGCCGCTGGCCCGACGCCGATCTCGTGGTGTCGAGCCCCGTCGTGCATCAGATTCCAGCACCCGAGTACCTCGCGCAGGGCTTCGACGCCGTGCTGCTGGCCCACCAGTGGCCCGGCGGTCGCGGGCTCGAGTGGCTGCGGGACTTCGTCACGCGGCCGCGCTTTGCGCCGATCATCTTCATGAGTGAGCACAGTGACGACAGCGAAGCCCGTGAGGCCATGGCGCTGGGCGCCCACGCGGTGATCGGCCGCTCGAAGATCGAGCACGGCAAGCTGCTCGAGGCGCTCGCCACCGCATCCGGCAAGCAGGTGCAGGCTCGCGCCGAGTGGCGCACCTCGAACGAGGCGAAGGAAGCGCAGCGCTTCGGCGAGGCCTTCATCCGTGGCTATCGACGCATCCGGCGACTGGCGGCCGGGCCCGTGTCGGAGCTCTACCTGGCCGAAAGCGAGCAGGCGGGCGCGCTGGTCGTGCTGAAGGTCGCTCGGGACCAGCAGACCGAGAATCTGCTCGACCAGTCGTTCCGCCGTTTTCTGCAGGAGTACGAGATCGTCCAGCGGATCCGCCATCCAGGCGTGGTGCGCCTGTACGATCTGGGCGTGAGCGATGAGCACGCGTATCTCGTCATGGAGTACTTCCGTGCCGGGGACCTGCGGCGACGTATGCGCTCGCCCATGACCACGGTCGAGGCGCTGCGTGTGACGGCGGAGATCGCGCAGGCGCTCGATGGCATCCATCAGTCCGGTGTCCTGCACCGCGACCTGAAGCCAGGCAACGTGATGCTTCGGGACGACGGAACGCTCGCGCTCATCGATTTCGGCCTGGCGAAGGACGCCGCGCTCGCCATGGAGGTGACGGACCACGGCCTCATCTTTGGAACTCCGCACTACATGAGCCCGGAGCAGGGCCATAGTGAACCGATCGATGCCCGCAGTGATCTCTACAGCCTCGGCGTAATGCTGTTCGAGATGCTCGCGCGGGAGAAGCCGTTCACTGCAGAGAACCCCATGGCCATCATCTACAAGCATCGCAAGCAGCCGATCCCGGCGTTGCCGGACGAGGTGCGTGCGTTCCAGCCGCTGGTGGAGCAACTGCTGGCGAAATCCCCGCAGGAGCGTCCGCCCAACGCCGCGGCAGCAGTGGAGGCCATCCGCGCTGCCGCGCGCGAGCACCTGTCGGAAGAGCTGGCGGCGTGAGCACCGTGGAGACGATTCTGCTGGCACCGACGCCGGCAACCTGGGTCGACCACGCCGTGCAGAACTGGCGTGAGTTGCTCGTGGACCATGCGAACTGCGAGAAGAAGGCCGCCTCCACTGCGCTTGCGCTGATGTTCGCCTATCCCGAGGACCGTAAGCTCTGCTCCGCGCTGTCGCGCCTCGCGCGGGAGGAGCTGCGGCACTTCGAGCAGGTGCATCGGATGATGGAGACGCTGGACGTGCCGTTCGAGCGCCAAAAGCCCGGGCGCTATGCAGCTGGCCTGCGCGCCGTGATGCGCACCGCGGACCCGGGTCGCAAGCTCGACCTGCTGCTCATCGGCGCGCTCATCGAGGCGCGTTCGTGCGAGCGCTTCAGACTGCTGGCGCCACGGCTCGCGGCGCCTCTTGCGGATTTCTACGCGCAGCTCGAGAAATCCGAGGCGCGCCACTTCGAGCTGTATCTGGATCTCGCTCAGGCAGCAGACGGGTCAGGCAGGGCGGGCGACCCTGGGCAACGGCTGCAGGCCATCGCAGTATGCGAGTCGGCACTCGCCACCGAGCCTGATGCGGTGTTTCGATTCCACTCCGGCGCGCCGGCCTGAGCGGCCCGGCGGCATCAGGCGGCGTGGCTCAGGTGCGTGGTAGCGTTTTCAGCTCGAACGTCCCGTTCTCGTAGACGAGATAGCTTCCCTCTTCGTACCACGCGCCTAGCACGATGCGCTGCGCGGGTTCGCCATCCACCAAGGTGTCGTGAATACCGGGACGGTGCGTGTGCCCGTGGATGATTCTCCGTACGCGCGTAGTGCGATACGCCGTCTCCACCGCGGCATCGTTCACATCCTGGATCTTCGGCGCGGTGCGGGCCACGTGCGCCTTGCTGCCCGCGCGCGCCCGGTTCGCGAAGCGATGGCGAACGGAGAAGGGCAGTGCGAGAAAGCGCCGCTGCCAATCGGCATTGCGGACGCTGCTTCGCAGCTCCTGATACGAATGATCGTCCGTGCAGAGCGCGTCACCGTGGGTCACCAGAACGCGCTCGCCGTCCAGCTCGATCACCATCGGGTCGGGCAGCAGCCGCACGCCAGCCGTGTCACAGAACCGCCGGCCCAGCAGGAAGTCGCGGTTGCCATGGGTGACGAAGCACGCGACGCCGCTGCTCGTCAGTTCCTTCAGCAGATCGACGATGCGGGCTTTCTCAGGGTCCGGGTCGTCATCGCCGACCCAGACTTCGAACAGATCCCCGAGGATGTAGAGCGCTTCTGCCTTCGCCGCGTGCGTGCGGACGAATTCCGCGAACTGCTCGGTCGCCTCCGGCGCGCTCGCGTCCAGGTGCACATCCGAGACGAATACCCTGGCCATGCTCAGGGGACCGGAGTGAGGTTGGCTGGCATCATGCCGGACAGGGTCTTACGGCGGAGGAGACGATTCGGAAGGCGGCATGCTGCCCGGTTCCGGCGGCGCGGCCGATGAGGGCTGCGAGGCTTCCGACGCGGGCGGCGGCGCTTCCGAAGCCGGAGGCGGTGCCTCGGAAGAGGGCATGGCCGAGGGATTCACGGCCGAGCCCGGCGCGCGCGTGGCGCCGCCGCTCACGACCTCGACCTTCTCGATGACGATGGGCTTCAGCGGCGCCTCGGACTTGAACGGTCCCATGCTCCCCGTGGCGACCACACCCATGCGCTCGATGACCTCCATGCCTTCCGTCACGCGCCCGAACACTGCGTAGCCCCAACGCGTGGGCAGCGGGTCGAGCTCCGGGTTGTCCGCGAGGTTGACGTAGAACTGCGCGTTGGCGCTGTGGGGCAGGCCGGTGCGCGCGATACCAACCGTGCCGCGCAGGTTCTGCAACCCGTTGCCCGACTCGTTCACGACGGCTTCGTGGGTGTCCTTCAGCTTGTAGTCCGTAGCATTGTGGCCGCCGCCCTGGACGACGAAGTTGCCGACCACCCGGTGAAAGAGCGTGTTGGTGTAGAAGCCCTCGTTTACATAGCGCATGAAATTCGCCACGGTGAGCGGCGCGCGGTCCGGCTGCAGCTCGATGACGAAGTCACCCATGCTGGTGGTGACGCGCACGGACTGGGCGCTTGCGGCACGCGGCAGGACGGAGAAGAGGAGCAGGGCGGCAACGGCCGGGAGAACCGCCGAGTGCCTGCGTGCAGAGGCCAGGCGCCGTGTGATTGGATACATCGAGTCTTCCGTCGTGGGTACGGGGAGCGGCGGATTCTAGCAAGCGTGGCGCGAGGGGTCCGAACGGCTCTGCCCCGGGCCTGCAGGGCGGCGCTGCGGCGGGCTGAGCATCCGCGCCGGCCATCCCGTACCATTGCCGCCCCCCGATCGAGGGTGTGGCGCGCCGCAGGCGGGCACTTCGTCGCGGGCCGGACCGGAACGAGCGTTTGCATGAGTGCATCAGCAGCGGTGGATGAGCCGAAATCGCCGGCGGGCACGGGCCCTGCCGTGGCGACCACTCGCTTTGCACCGAGCCCCACGGGCGAGCTGCACCTGGGCAATGCGCGCACGGCGCTGTTCAACCTGCTGCTGGCCCGGCACCTCGGTGGGCGCTTCATCCTGCGCGTGGAAGACACGGACGCGGAGCGCAGCAAGGACGAGCACATCACGAGGCAGATGGGTGACCTCCGGTGGCTTGGCATCGATTGGGACGCGGGGCCGGACCGCGAGGACGATTGCGGGCCGTATCGCCAGTCGCAGCGCGCTGCCGTGTACGAGCGCTACTTCGATGAGCTCGCGAGCAAAGGGCTCACGTATCCCTGCTTCTGCACTCCCGTCGAGCTCGAAGTGTCACGCCGCACGCAGCTTGCTGCGGGGCGGCCTCCGCGCTACGCGGGAACGTGCCGTGCCCTGTCGTCCGAAGAGCAGGCGCGCAAGCGCGCGGCGGGCCTCGCGCCCACGACGCGTTTTCATGTTCCGGCCGGCCGACGCATCGAGTTCGCGGACTTCGTCCATGGCCCGCAGAGCTTCCTGACCGACGACATCGGCGACTTCGTCATCCGGCGCGCCGACGGTTCGGCCGCCTTCTTCTTTTCCAATGCGGTGGACGATGCCCGCATGGGTGTCACCCACGTGCTGCGCGGTGAGGATCACCTGACCAACACGCCACGCCAGCTCATGATTCTCGAAGCGCTCGGGCTGCGCGCGCCGGGCTACGGCCATGTGTCGCTTCTCGTCGGCAAGGATGGCGCGCCCCTTTCCAAGCGGCACGGTGACCCGAGCGTGCGGTACTACCGCGAGCGGGGCTATGCGCCGGAGGCCATCGCGAATCACCTGTTCAGGCTCGGGCATTCCAGCTCCGAGCACGGGTTTCTGACGATCGCGGAAATGGCGCGCGCGTTCGACTCCGCGCACCTCGGCCGCGCGCCCGCTCGCTTCGACGAGCAGCAGCTCAACGTGTGGCAGAAGGAGTGGGTGCATCGCGTGTCGCCGGAAGGGGCGCGCACGTGGCTCGCACCTGTGGTTCCGGCCGGCGTGGATGAGGACTCGGCACGGGCTTTCGTGGAGGCCGTGCTCCCGAACGTGGTGCTGCCCGACGATGCGCGGGGCTGGGCCCAGGTGGTCTTCGGGGACCTGCCGCCGCTCGCGGCGGACGACGAACAGGTGGTGCGTGGCGCCGGCACCGGTTACTTTTCCGCCGCCGCCACCGCCGCCGCGGCAAACGGCAACGATCTCCCGGCGATCGTGAGCGCGGTCAAGGCGGCGACCGGGCGCACCGGCGCGGCGCTGTACAAGCCTTTGCGGCTGGCGCTCACCGGGCGCTCGCACGGCCCGGAGCTCGCGCCGCTGCTGAAGGCCATGCCTCCCGGCAAGGCACGTGAACGCCTGGCGCGCTTCGCGGCTTGAAGAAACGCGCCGCCTGACGAAACTGGATTCCATGAACGCACGCGACGTCACCCTCCGCATCCACAACTCGCTCACGGGCGAGAAGGAAACACTTACGCCGATCGTGCCCGGGCACGTTGGCATGTACGTGTGCGGCATCACGGTGTACGACTACATCCACCTCGGGCATGCCCGCATGCTCACGGTGTTCGATGTGGTCCAGCGCTATCTGCGTCATCGCGGCTTCGTCGTCCGCTACGTCCGGAACATCACCGACATCGACGACAAGATCATTCGCCGCGCGGCGGAGAACGGCGAAAGCATCGACGCGCTGACGGCGCGCTTCATCCAGGCGATGGACGAGGATGCCGGGAAGCTCGGCCTGCAGCGGCCGGACGTGGAGCCGCGCGCGACCCGGCACATCGCCCAGATCATCACGATGATCGGCCAGCTCATCGAGCGCGGGCACGCGTACGTGGCGCCGGACGGGGATGTCCTCTATTCCGTGGCGAGCTTCGAGGCCTACGGCCGCCTTTCCGGCAAGCGGCTCTCCGATCTGCGCGCCGGTGCGCGGGTGGAAGTGGACGAAGCCAAGCGCGACCCGCTCGATTTCGTGCTGTGGAAGGCTGCGAAGCCGAATGAGCCTGCGTGGGATTCGCCGTGGGGCAAGGGGCGGCCGGGCTGGCACATCGAGTGCTCGGCCATGTCCACCGCCGTTCTGGGCAGCCACTTCGACATCCATGGCGGGGGGCTCGATCTCAAGTTTCCGCACCACGAGAACGAGATCGCGCAGACCTGCGGCGCCTCCGACGCGAAGTTCGCGAACATCTGGATGCACAACGGCTTCGTCAACATCGACGATGAGAAGATGTCGAAGTCGCTCGGCAACTTCTTCACCGTGCGGGATGTGCTGAAGACGCTGCGGCATCCCGAGGTGCTGCGGTATTTCCTGCTGTCGAGCCACTATCGCGGTCCCATCAACTATTCGGCGGACCAGCTCGAGCAGGCGGACGCCGCCTTGAATCGCATCTACACCGCGCTGCGGGATCTGCCGACGGACGCGGAGCCGCCGCGCGGTGAGCACACGAAGCGCTTCCACGAAGTGATGGACGATGACTTCAACACGCCTGAGGCCATCGCCGTGTTGCAAACGCTGACGCGCGAGATCAACACCGCGAGGGATGCGAAGAAAGGCCATCAGGCGGCGGTGCTGGCTGCGGAGCTGCGCGAGCTGGCCGGCATTCTGGGGCTGGGGCGGCTCGAGCCTGAAGTGTGGTTCAAGCGAACCGGCACGGGCGCGCTTCTGGTCGCGGCGAGCAGCGGCGCCGGCACTGGGGCGGCCCTGTCGCCTGCAGGTGAGCCCGCCTACAGCGATGAGCGCGTCGAGGAGCTCGTGAGTGCCCGCAGCGCCGCTCGCGCGGCGAAGAACTGGGCGGAGTCCGACCGCCTGCGAGATGAGCTGGCCGCGGCCGGCGTCATCGTGGAAGACAAGCCTGGCGGGAAGGCGACCTGGCGCCGCAAGTAGCGGTGTTTGGTGAGCGGCCCGCGGCCACGCCGTTGCGGGGTTCTGCAGGCGTGGCGAGTGTTGGATCCGGGCATCGAGCTTGACGGTGGACAGGGCTCGATCCACGGCGGCAGATCTCGAGTGCGCGAGCAGGGTCGAACCTCGGAATTGCCACCTCGCTCGCGAATCGACGGCATGAACGCGTATGGCCACCAACAAGCGCGGGCGCGCGATGGGGGCGCGACATTACGCGCGAGCGCTACAGAAGCACCGGCTCTCCGTGGTGAAGCGAGTGTCTCCCTCATCGGGAGACAGGGAGACAAAGGTGACTGGAGTGGATAGTAAGTTCTTGATTTGGTGGGCCGTGAAGGAGTCGAACCTTCGACCAAGAGATTAAGAGTCTCCTGCTCTACCAACTGAGCTAACGGCCCATCCTCGAAAAACTGGGGTGAGCGATGGGACTCGAACCCACGACAACCGGGATCACAACCCGGGGCTCTACCAACTGAGCTACGCCCACCATCGCATCAACACTCGCACGCCATCAGGCGTATCTGGCGTGCCCGGCAGGACTCGAACCTGCGACCCTCGGCTTAGAAGGCCGATGCTCTATCCGCCTGAGCTACGGGCACGCGGACAGAATCCATCACAAGCTCGAACGCCGCGGAGAACTGGTCGGGGCAGCAGGATTCGAACCTGCGACCCTCTGCTCCCAAAGCAGATGCGCTACCAGACTGCGCCATGCCCCGATCGACCCCCGAGCGGGGCGCGCATGTTAACAGCTCAGCAACAGGCTGCAACAGGCGGGGCCTGCAACAGCCTGAAACCGCTGGAAAGCCACCGGGTTTGGTGGCACCGGCACGGCGCGCGGGGACCAGTGCCGTCCCCACTCGGGCGTGGCCCCGCGGCCAGGAAGAAGCCCGACATGCGACCACGGGCCGTATCTCGGCCGCCCCCGGCTTCGGGCAAGTCTCCCGCGCGGCCGGCGCAGGTTCCAGCGCCGCACGGCTGGTTCGTATGCGCAGATTCCGTCGCATACGGCCGGTTTCCCCACGCGCCGCCAGGCTGAGTGGCGCATCCTCGACGAGCTACGGCGGACTGCTGGCGAGAATGGCGGTCGTCCACTCGGTCGCGCACGATTCGAAAAGGCGACCGGAATTCGGTACGCAGGGTGGCCGGGCGGTAACGGGTGCGGTGGAGTGATGTCGTCAAGGGGTCAGGCCTATCTCCCAATCACTGCTCGAGGATGATGTCATGATCGGTCGGCTCGCACTGCTGACGCAGAAGCTTGCGCATTTCCCAGTCAGGATGGAAATACGAATGCACAAGCGCGAGACCGCGAGCTCCCACGATGCCAAATGTGTTCGACAGCTTTGGGAGCAATGCCACATCTGCTGCCGACAGATCCTCCTCGCCGTTGCTCTGCGAATCGCTTGTGCCAGCAGGCTTTGATTCCGTAGGCGTGCTGATCACATGAAGCAACTCCAATCTCTTCGGGTAGCTTCACGGAAATCTGCCCTCGCCCTGCGCCCAGCAATGTCCGTCTTTCCGGTCTTGAAGCGATTCTCATTGCAGTAGTGCACCAATAGCGCCCGACGGTTCCTATACGGCGTCAGGCTGGCAATATGGCCGAGCCTCTGGAGGACATCAGATGAGCGGGAGCATTTGTCGGCGACGTTGCGGCTCATCTGAAGATAGATCGCGAAGAACTGCTGAAGCGGTTATTCGGCTGACCCATTGAAACGCCGAGTGCGCTTCTGGCGCGCGGCGTCGTCTTGTGCTGGCGGGCGCAGTAGTGACTACGCCATCATTCGCACGATGCCCCGCCGAGCCGTCGCCCGACGTACCCGACCCAAGCCCCGCACCAGACGCAAGAGCCGTCGCCGCTTTCGCATCGGCGGAATCTGGCCTGCCGTCAGCACGTGGAAGCGGCTCTATCGCGCGTTCCTGCAGACGCCGTTCCCGCTGCAGTTGGTCCTCGTCGTGATGCTTGTGGTCGTACTCGCGGTCTCCATCAACTGGATCTACCAGGTCGTGCGCAAGCCCACCGAGCTCTTCTTCCCCGTGAGCGGCACGCTCTACAAGGTGCCGACGGAGACGTGGGAGCAGTACGGGTCGATCTTCCGCAAGCATTCCACCGCGGTGATCACGGCGGATTTCCTGGCGGCGCTGGCGCAGGTCGAGGGGTCCGGGAATCCGATCGTGCGCACGTACTGGCGATGGTCCTGGAGCGCCGAGCCGTTCGAGGTCTACCGGCCCGCATCGAGCGCGGTGGGCATGTATCAGATCACGGATGGCACGTTCAAGGAGGCGAAGCGGTATTGCGTGCACGATCACGTCGTCAAGGAGGACGGGCCGTGGAATGACTGGCGGTCCTGCTGGTTCAACAGTCTCTACATGCGCGTCGTCCCGAGCCACGCGGTGGAAATGACGTCCGCCTATCTCGACCGGGGCGTCGCGAACATCCTGGCGCGCCATCGCATTCAGGGCGCGAGCCTGCAGCAGAAACAGAATCTCGCCGCGCTCATCCATCTGTGCGGGGTCGGTGCCGGCAATGCATACGCCCGCCGCGGCCTGCGTTTCACCCCGGCGCAGCGATGCGGCGACCACGACGCCCAGGCCTACGTCGGGCGCGTGGAGCGCATGAGGAAAGTGTTCGCGCGCCTGGCGGCAGAGGGGTGAGGCTTCAGTCGCGGGTCATGGCCGGCGAAGCGGAGTACCAGTCGATGAGGGAGACGCCGAGGCCGATGTAGTTGGCCGTGTGGTTGTAGTCGATGAGGCTTTCGCCGTAGCCGTTGAAGTACTGGAGATAGCCCTTCAGACGCCCCTTGATCGGGAAGGCCCAGTTGAGCTCGATCGAGCCGCGGGAGCGGTCGCCGTCCCGAAAAGTGTGGCGCAGCTGCGCCGAAACCTCGTGGTCGCGCCAGTTGCGCGTCACGAGGATTTCGCCGCGCCCGATGAAGTCTTCGATGTCGGGGTTGTCATCGTCCGAAGGGCTTTCATGCAGGCGCCACCACGGGCGGAACAGCACAGTCCATCCCGGGCGGTCGAAACCCACCTGGGCAATGACCCGATTCCAGCTGCGGGACAGCGGGACGTTACGGCCATTCGACACGTGCGTGAGGCTGACGCCGGCCATCCGCCCCGTCCAGCCGAACACGGAATAGTGGGTACGAAAGTTGAGGATGAGCTCCGGCTCGTAGTCCGTCTCGCGAAACGGCCGGGATTCCTCGGCGTTGTAGAGCTGCCAGTGCGAAGCCTGGGTGTAGCCGAACCACAGGTCGGAGTAGTTTCCGATGACGTTCTCCCAGAGCTTGCTCTTCAGGCTGAACTGGAACTTCACCTCGGTACTGCGGATGTCGAGCGGCGTGGTGACTGTGTGATCCGGGGCCGGGCTCGACGGTGTCTCGTTCGGATTGCTCGAGTGGAACGCGCCGAGAATGTAGATCGGTTTGTAAGGCGCGACCCTGAACGTTCCCCGCTTCTGCTCCGGGCTCAGTTCCCACCGCTGATCGAGCAGCGAGGGCGTGTCGGTGACGGTCGTGGTTGCGACCGGTGAAGGAGCCGGCTCGATGAGCGCATCTTCAGGCGCACCGAACAGCCCGTCGTAACAAGCCAGACGCTCCGCATCGCCGCGCAGCGCGCGACAGGCTTCGGGCGTCCGCGTGGCTGAGCCCTCGGCCGCGATGAGGCCGGAACACGGGACAGTGACAGCCAGTATCGCGATGACGCGTCGTCGCACGGAGGTCTCCATGGCAGAAGGAGCGCGAAGAGTACATGGTACCTGTGGACCTCGCCGGCCCGGAGCGCGCGTCTTAGAATGGCGACGTGTCCTGGGTATCGAACCGGCGGTATGTGTTCTGGGTCGGCGTGCCACTGCTGCTCGTCGGCCTCTATGCGCTGTTCGGCTTTCTCCTGGCCCCACGGCTCATCCGCTCCGGAATGCAGGACTACGTCGCCGAGCACTACGACCGTCGCCTCGACGTAGGCGAGGTGAAGCTGAATCCGTTCACGCTCGAGCTCATCATTCGCGATCTCAGAATGCCGGACACGGATGGCGCGCCGCTGCTCTCGTTCCGTCAGCTCCTCGTCGATCTCAATCTGGCCTCGGTGTGGAAGCTTGCGCCGAGCTTCCACGCGATCGTGCTGGATGAGCCGTTCACGCACGTGGTCATTCGCAAGAATGGGGCGCTGAACCTTGCCGATCTGGCGAAACCCTTCGAGACCCGGGAGCCGCCCGCCGAGCCCGAGAAGCCGACCAGGCTCTTCATCGACCGGTTCTCCGTGCGCGGCGGACGCACGATGTTCGAGGACCTCACGGGCGCCAAACCCTTTCGCGCGGACCTGCGGCCGATCACGTTCGAGCTCTATGATTTCAGCACCACGGAGCACACAGGCAATCGGTACGGGCTCTCGGGCGCCTCCGCGGAAGGCGAGCGATTCGCGTGGAACGGCACGCTGCGGATGAACCCGCTCGCATCACAGGGGCGCTTCGAGCTTGCCGACGTGAAGGTCCGCACGCTGTGGAGCTATCTCAGCGAGAACCTGCAGTTCGAAACCTCGTCCGGCACGCTGGCACTCAAGGGCACGTACGACCTGGACGCGGCGGGCGAGGCCGTCGGCCTGAAAGCGAAGGTGGACGAGCTCGCCGTCGCGGATCTGAAATTGCGGCCGAAGGGCGCCGGCGAGGATCTGGTGGAGCTTGCGCGAGTCGAGGTCCGGGACACCGCCGTCGACGCGGACAAACGCACGATCACGGTCGGAAACGTGCAGCTTGCGGGCGGTGATGTGCGCGCGTGGCTCGACGGGCAGGGGCGGCTGAATCTGCTCGATCTCACCGAGCCTGCCGGTGCAGGCGCCGGGCCTGCCGTCGCTGGCCGGCCGGAGTCGGCGAAGGCCGCGGCTCCCGCAGCGAGTGAATCCACCGGTGCGGATGGCGGCGGGGCGGCACAGGTCGCGGTTGCGAATGCGCCAGGCGCAAACACCGCCGAGCCCGCCCCGTCCGCGCAAGGTTCGAAGGAGGCCGCGGAAGGCAGCTCGAAGGAAGGCGAGTGGGTCGTCTCCGCCCCGGATATCTCGGTCAGCGGCATCAGGGTTGCGTTCGAAGACCGCCAGGTGACGCCGGTGGTGGCGCTCGCGTTCCACGACATCGATGTGCACATCGCCGGCTTCAATACCACGCCCGGCACCGAGTTCGACGTGAAGGCATCGATGGGCATCGATGAGTCCGGCAAGCTCGAGACGACCGCGAAGGTGACACCGGAGACGGGCGCAGCGAAAGCGGACGTGCAGCTTGCAAAGCTCGATCTCAGGACGTTCCAGCCTTACATCACGCGGCAGGCGCAGCTCACGTTGCGGAGCGGGCAGCTCGGCACGAAGCTGCAGGTGGAGCGCGCGGCGAATGGCTCACTTGCCGCGGACGGTGATATCGAGGTCACCGGGCTTCACACGCTCGATAACGAGCGCCTCGATTTCGTCAAGTGGGAGCGGATGCGCGTCTCCAGGATGCGCTATCGATCCGAGCCGCAGAGCCTGAAGATCGCGTCGATCCAGGCGTATGCACCGTACGCGCGCGTCATCATCGACAAGGACCGCACAGTCAACGTCGCGGATGTGCTGACACCCGCGCAGGCGCCCTTGCCGCAGCCCGTGGAGGGCGCGAACGACAAGGATTCCAGGGGGAGGCAGTCGGACGAGGCGCACGGCAAAGGGCGCGATGACTCCAGCGACGATGCCACCGATGACGCGAAAGCCGGTCCGCGCGATGAGGAGAACGGCGACGCGAAGGGCGGCCAGAAGCCCGCGGCCGTGCGCGTCGCGGATCGCAAGGCCGTGGACGATGCACCTCACAAAGCGAAAGCGTCGGGGGGCAAAGCATCCGGCAGCAGGAACGCTCCGGCCGGCGGCGCTGATGGGACGATGCCCATCACGATCGGCACCGTGCGCATCACCAACGGCTCCGCGAACTTCGCGGATCTGTGGATCCAGCCGAACTTCGCAGTCGGCATCCAGCAGCTCAACGGCACCATCGAGGGTCTCTCCTCCGCGCCGGATTCGCGGGCAAAGATCGATCTGGAAGGCAAGGTGGATCGATATGCGCCCGCGCTCATCAAGGGCGAGGTGAACGTGTTCTCCGCCGCGGCGTTCAGCGAAATCAAGATGAGCTTCAAGGGCGTGGAGATGACGACCGCCACGCCGTACTCGGGCCACTTCGCCGGCTACAAGATCGAGAAGGGCAAGCTCTCGGTCGATCTCGACTACCGCGTGCACGATCGCCAGCTCGAGGCCGGCCATCGCTTCGTGATCGACCAGCTGCAGCTCGGCGAGCGAGTGGAAAGTCCGGATGCCGTGAACCTGCCGGTACGCCTCGCGGTGGCGCTGCTGAAGGATCGGAACGGCGTCATCGACGTGGACCTGCCCGTGAGCGGGAGCCTCGACGACCCGAAGTTCCGCATCGGCCCGCTCATCTGGAAGGCCGTCGTGAATCTGCTGACGAAGGTCGTGACTGCACCCTTCGCCATGCTGGGACGCATGTTCGGCGGTGGTGAGGATATGAACCTCATCGAGTTCGATCCCGGAAGCGCCACGCTCGACGACGAAGCCAGGAAGCGCCTCGCAAGTCTGATGAACGCACTGAAGGAGCGCCCGCAGCTGCAGCTCGATGTACCGATGGTGTTCTCACCCGAGCTCGATGGCGCAACGCTCGCCTCGCAGAAGTTGCAGGCCGCGCTCCTCGAAACGAAGGCGGCGGAGGGCTCTCGCAAACGCGATTCAGGCAAACCCGTCGATCCCGCCGTGCTGGATGACCCGGCCGAGCGCTTCCGACTGCTCGTAGCCCTTCATCGCGCTCAACTGGGGAAGGACGCGCCGCTTCCCCCCGCCGCACAGGCGCTCGAAGCGGCCGGCCGGAGGAAAGACGAGGCGCAGCTGCCGGCCGCGAGCCAGGAGCTCGAGACAGAGCTCCTGGCTCGCATGCAGCCGAGCCAGGCGGAGCTGGAAGCGCTTGGCAAGCAGCGGTCCGATGCGATCCAGGCTGAGCTCCTCGGCAGCGGCGAAGTGGATGCGACACGGGTGTTCGTCATCACAGCGCCTCAGCAGCGGGAAAAACCGGAAGCTCCTGTGCCTCCGTCCGGCCCCGCCCAGCCCGAGGGCTCACCCGGAGCGCCAGCGGACAGTTCTCCACGGGTGGCCGGGGGCCCGGGGCCACCAGGCTCGTCAGCAACTCCGCCATCGGAAGGAGCGGCGCGTGGCGGTGAAGTGAAGCGTGACGCGCAGACGGCCGCCAACGAGCCCAAGCCTGAAGGCCCCGCGTCCGGGAGTGAGGCGGAGCCCGGAGCGCCGCAGCCTGCCAAGGGCGTGCAACCGGAAACGCCCCCCGATGCCCCGCAAGGAAAGCGGATTCAGGTTGCGATGAGCCTGAAGTGAGCCTCGGCGGGTTTTGAACCGCAGAATCCGCTGATTGCCCCCGGCAGCCGCAGGTGGAGACCCCGACGAGCGGGGCTCCGCTCAACACCTCGAGCCCGACCTCTTCAGGCGGTGAGCCCCACGACGCGGGAGACTTCTTCCCGATCCACCCGCCGGCTCCGCCGGGACATGTTGTACAGGGTCGTCAGCACCGCTGACTGCTTCTCGGCAGCCGTTTCCGTGCCCAGAAGAGCAGGGCGTTCCTCGCGTACGGACCTGACCACCTCGTCCATGAGCTTGTAGTTGAGGGGAGGCAGCTCTGGCCCCGCGCCGTACGGCTCCTGCCCATCCCGCACGGCCAGACCGCCGCCCAGGGAGCCCGGTTGCGGGTCCCCCCGCCCCATGACGAGCCATTCCGCGCTGGTGCCGGTCGCCTCGCAGATGGCGCGAAGGTCGGACACGCCGGGCTCGGACTGCCCGCGGAGCCACTTGCGGAGGGCGCCTTCGGAACGGTTGATGGCTCGTGCCATGGCGCTCGTACTTCCGTACGAACCCACGACCTGACGGAGACGGCCGGGAAATCCGTCTGACGAATCAGGTGGCAGGCTTTCTCCCGTCTTCAGCATCGGTGCGAATGTAATGCGGCCGACACAAATATACCAGAGCTTCGTCACGAATGTGTTGAAATACGTACGATCATGACGTAGGGTGCGTGTGCTGGCACGGCCCCGGAGCGGCCGGCCCTCATCAACAGTCGCCTTCAGGAGTAGCGGGCCGGCTGCCTGTGGAGCTACCAGGGAAAGAGGTGTCGATGTCCCATCGTTCGTCGAGCACGGCAGGGCGGCAGATCCGCGTCCAGCTGCAAGGGGTGTTGTCCGGGCTGCGGGAGGTGCAGTCCGCTATCGCGGTTGCCGTGGCCGCATTGAGTGCCCAGAACGCCGATCTGGATGCAGACGTCGCCCGGCTCTTGCGGCGGACGGTCGGCGACAAGCTCGAGGATCAGATCGAGCGCCTCGACGCGGTGTTACGTCAGCTCGGTCCCGCAGAGCTTCGTCGGAAGCCCGCACGCCGAAAGAAGTAATGACCCTTCGCTCTGGTCAATCGCGGGCTGAACCCTTCAGCTATAATCCAGCGCCCCGACGCACGGCCAGAACCGCCACACGGGGCGGCGCGCGAACGGTGCACGCGCGGCACGTGCGAAAGTGGCGGAACTGGTAGACGCACCAGCCTTAGGAGCTGGCGGGGTAACCCGTGAGGGTTCGAGTCCCTCCTTTCGCACCACGTCTGTTGTCGGCCGCGGCCTCGGGCGTTCCCTAACACCTTCCCCGCCGTGATCGGGTTTCGAGTCGAGGATTTGAGCGATGCAGGTATCTTTGACCGCCACCGGAGGTCTCGAGCGGCGTCTCGAGGTGGCCGTCCCGGCGCAGCGCGTCTCCACCGAGGTGGAACAGCGTCTGAAGCAGATTTCGCGCACGGCGCGTCTCAAGGGCTTTCGCCCCGGCAAGGCGCCGTTCGCGGTCATTCGCAGGCAGTACGGCGAGCAGGTGCATGCAGAGGTCGTCGGAGACCTCATGCGCAGCAGCTTCGCCGAGGCCGTCAACCAGGAGAAGCTCAATCCTGCCGCCGGCCCGCGCATCGAGCCGATCGCGGTGCAACCAGGGGCGGACCTCAAGTACGCGGCCACCTTCGAGGTGCTGCCGGATGTGCGCCTCAAACCGGTCGACAGCATCGCCATCGAACGTCCGTCCGCCGAGGTGACGGAGGCGGATATCGACGCGATGATCGAAAGCATGCGCCGCCAGCGCCCCGAGTTCACCGTGGTGGAGCGCGGCATCCAGGAAACCGACCGGGTCACTGTCGACTATGCAGGCAAGGTCGAAGGTGAGGACTTGCCCGGTGGAGGCGAGGGTAAGGACGTCACGTTCATCGTCGGCGACAAGCGCATCATGCCGGAGCTGGAGAACGCCGTGAAAGGCGCCGCTGCGGGCGAGAGCCGTACCGCCTCCGTTGTGTTTCCAGCCGAGCACCCCAACACACAGCTCGCCGGGAAGACCGCTGAGTTCCGGCTGGATGTGAAGAAGGTCGAGGAGCAGAAGCTTCCCGAGGTGAACGAGGAATTCACCAAGGCCTTCGGTGTGCAGGAAGGCGGGGTCGAGGCGCTGCGTGCTGAGGTGCGCCAAAGCATGACGCGTGAGCTCGATGAGCTGGTGCGAAACCGCGTGCGTGGCCAGGTGCTCGACGCGCTCTACCGGGACAACAACATCGAAGTTCCGCGCGCCCTCATCGAAGAGCAGATCCAGCAGCTTCAGCTTGATATGGCACGGCGCGCCAACATTACGGACCCGAAGCAGCTGCCGCCGGCGCAGACCTTCGAGGAGTCGGCGCGACGCCGGGTGGCCCTGGGGCTCCTGCTTGGCGAGATCGTCAAGGCCGAGGGTCTGAAAGTGGACCGCGAACGGGTGCAGACGCGCCTCAACGATGTGGCCTCGGCGTACCCGAATCCGGACGAAGTGCGAAGGGCCTACTTGCAAAACGCCGACGCCATGCGTCAGATCGAATCCGCCGTGCTGGAGGATCAGGTCGTTGACTGGATCGTCGGCAAGGCGAAGATCACTGAGCGGCCGATGACCTTCAAGGAGCTCACGGGGTTCGGCGAGGGCGTGAACGAGTCCGGCGGAAGCGCGGGACAAAGCGCGTAAGGCACGCGCAAACAGAGGGTTGAAATGAACGAGCGAGCGTTGAACCTGGTCCCCATCGTCGTCGAGCAGACGGCCCGGGGCGAGCGGGCCTACGACATCTATTCGCGCCTCCTGAAGGAGCGGGTGATCTTCGTCGTCGGCCCCGTGGATGACTACATGGCGAACATCGTGGTCGCCCAGATGCTTTTTCTCGAGTCGGAGAACCCGGACAAGGACATCTCGCTCTATATCAATTCGCCGGGTGGCGTCGTCAGCTCCGGCCTCGCCATCTACGACACCATGCAGTTCGTGAAGCCAGACGTGAGCACCATTTGCATCGGCCAGGCGGCCAGCATGGGCGCGGTGCTGCTGGCCGGCGGCGCCAAGGGCAAGCGGTTCGGATTGCCGCACGCCCGCATGATGATCCACCAGCCGCTGGGCGGCTTTCAGGGCCAGGCGGCGGATATGGAGATCCACGCCCGGGAAATGCTCTATACCCGTGATCGGCTCAACAAAATCCTCGCCAAGCACACCGGGCAGAGTGTCGAGACGATCAAGAAGGATACGGATCGCGACAATTTCATGGCTGCGCAGGATGCCGTGAGCTACGGCCTGATCGACAAGATTCTGGAAAGCCGTGGCGAAATCGGCGCGACCGTTCCCGGGAAGTCGTGAAGCCGGTACGTACAAGTCTCAGCCACACAATGAGTTACGCGCGATGCGGCGCTTTGCTTGCCGCTGCCTTCGCGTGCTATAAAACTCGCGCACAAGCCAAGGCACCTAACTTGCTTCCCGCTAAGGTGCTGCACGAGGGCGATCGATGAGTGAAGACTCCCGCGGCCGGCACGACGACGGCAAACTTCTCTACTGCTCCTTCTGCGGAAAGAGTCAGCATGAGGTGCGCAAGCTCATCGCCGGCCCATCCGTGTTCGTCTGCGACGAATGCGTAGAGCTTTGCAACGACATCATTCGTGAGGAGCTCGAGGATCGTGCCGAACGCGCGCGCGACAAGCTTCCCAAGCCTCACGAGATCAAGAAGGTTCTCGACGAGTATGTCATCGGGCAGGAGCGCGCGAAGAAGGTGCTCTCTGTCGCGGTGTACAACCACTACAAGCGTCTTCAGACGCGTAGCGGCAGTGGCGCCCGGGCCAAGGATGACGTCGAGATCGCCAAGAGCAACATCCTGCTGATTGGCCCGACGGGCTGCGGCAAGACGCTGCTGGCGGAAACGCTGGCACGGCTCCTGAACGTGCCCTTCACCATCGCAGATGCCACAACGCTTACCGAAGCGGGCTACGTGGGTGAAGACGTCGAGAACATCATCCAGAAGCTCCTTCAGAAGTGCGACTACGACGTCGAGAAGGCACAGACGGGCATCGTCTACATCGACGAGATCGACAAGATCTCCCGCAAGAGCGACAACCCGTCCATCACGCGTGATGTTTCGGGCGAGGGCGTTCAGCAGGCGCTGCTGAAGCTCATCGAAGGCACCATCGCCTCGGTGCCGCCGCAGGGCGGTCGCAAGCACCCGCAGCAGGAGTTCCTGCAGGTCGACACGGGAAATATCCTCTTCATCGTCGGCGGCGCCTTCGCCGGCCTCGAGAAGATCATCCTCAACCGCACGCAGAAGAGCGGCATCGGTTTCACCTCCGAGGTGCGATCGACCGAGACTCGCCAGCACGGCGTCGATCTCTTCCACGACGTGGAGCCCGAGGACCTCATCAAGTACGGGCTCATTCCCGAGTTCGTCGGCCGTCTGCCGGTCGTCGCGACACTCGACGAGCTCGACGAAGCCGCGCTCATTTCGATCCTGACCGAGCCGAAGAATGCTCTGACCAAGCAGTACCGCCGGCTCTTCGACATGGAAGGCGCGGAGCTCGAGTTCCGTGACGACGCGTTGCGAGCCGTCGCTACGCGGGCCATGCAGCGTCGTACCGGCGCGCGTGGTCTGCGCACGATTCTGGAAAACGTGCTGCTCGAGACCATGTACGAGCTGCCTTCGATGCGGAATGTAGCGAAGGTCGTCGTGGACGAGACAGTCATCGAAGGCTCGACGAAGCCTTACATCGTCTACAAGTCGGAAGACGAAGCGCAGCCGCGCAGAGTCTCTGGCACGAATCATCACTAGCACCAACCCGCCGCCGCCGTCGGCGTTCCGCGACTCACGTCGTTGAAACGTGGGCGAGGAAACCTTATTTCCCGCTAGACTACGGCGCACGCGTAGTCGGCTTCGGCTCGCACCTGAAGCCGCTGTGCAATGCAAATAGCGAGGGCTTCAGCGTGTCCGACCCAACTTCCACCAGTGTGACTGCGACTCCTCCCGGCCTCGAGAGCGTTCCAGTGCTCCCGTTGCGGGATGTCGTTGTCTACCCGCACATGGTGATTCCGCTTTTCGTCGGGCGAGAGAAATCCATTCAGGCACTCGACGTCGCGATGCGTGCTGACAAGCGCATCATGCTCGTCGCGCAGAAGCAGGCCGACGTGGATGACCCGAAAGCGGACGACCTGTACCGGATCGGTACGGTCGCTACCATTCTTCAGCTCCTGAAACTCCCAGATGGCACGGTGAAGGTGCTCGTCGAAGGCGTGGATCGCGCCCGCATCGAGCGCCTGCACGCGGGGGAACATTACTCGGCCGACGTCGTGCTGATGCCCGATGTCGAGGCTTACGACGAACGTGAGATGGACGTGCTCGGGCGTTCGGTGATCTCGCAGTTCGAGCAGTACGTAAAGCTCAACAAGAAAGTGCCACCGGAAGTGCTCACCGCGCTTGCCGGCATCGAGCACGCCGGGCGGCTGGCGGATACCGTCGCCGCACACATGTCATTGAAACTTCCCGAGAAACAGAAGGTTCTCGAGATCCTGGATATTCGCAAGCGCCTGGAGCACATCCTGGTCGCCATCGAAGGCGAGATGGACGTGCTGCAGATCGAAAAGCGCATCCGCGGGCGCGTGAAGGCCCAGATGGAGAAGAGCCAGCGCGAGTACTACCTGAATGAGCAGATGAAGGCCATTCAGAAAGAGCTCGGCGAGATGGACGAGGGCGGCAACGAGATCACGGAGCTGGAGCAGAAGATCCAGAAGGCGGGCATGCCCAAGGAAGCCCGCGAGAAGGCCACCAGCGAGCTCAACAAGCTCAAGATGATGTCGCCGATGTCGGCCGAAGCCACCGTCGTGCGCAACTACATCGACTGGCTGGTCAAGGTGCCGTGGAAGAAGCGCACCAAGATCATCAAGGACATCGCCCGCGCGGAGAAGGTGCTGGACGAGGATCACTTTGGCCTGGAGAAGGTCAAGGAACGCATCGTCGAGTATCTCGCCGTGCAGCAGAGGGTGGACAAGCTGAAGGGCCCCATCCTGTGCCTCGTGGGTCCGCCGGGCGTCGGCAAGACCTCGCTCGGGCAGAGCATCGCGCGCTCCACGAACCGCAAGTTCGTGCGCATGTCACTGGGTGGCGTGCGGGACGAGGCCGAGATCCGCGGGCATCGCCGCACGTACATCGGCTCCATGCCCGGCAAGATCGTGCAGAACATGTCGAAGGCCGGGGTGCACAACCCGCTCTTCCTGCTGGACGAAGTGGACAAGATGTCCATGGACTTCCGCGGCGACCCGTCGGCTGCGCTGCTCGAAGTGCTGGATCCGGAGCAGAACACCACGTTCAACGACCATTACCTGGAAGTCGATCTCGACCTCTCCGAAGTGATGTTCGTGTGCACGGCGAACAGCCTGAACATCCCGGCCCCGTTGCTGGATCGCATGGAAGTCATCCGTCTGCCCGGTTACACGGAAGACGAGAAGATGAACATTGCGCGCCGTTACCTGCTGCCGAAGCAGATGAAGAACAACGGTCTCAAGGACGAGGAGCTGAAGGTGTCGGATGCGGCGCTGCTCGATATCGTGCGGTACTACACGCGCGAAGCGGGTGTACGCAGCCTGGAGCGTGAAGTCGCCAAGATCTGCCGCAAAGCCGTCAAGCAGATGCTGCTGGCCAAGAAGGAGCAGAAGCAGGTGCTCGTCACGCCGCGCAATCTCGACAAGTACCTGGGCGTGCGCCGGTTCCGCTATGGCAAGGCGGAGGATGAGAACCGCATCGGCCAGGTGACCGGTCTGGCGTGGACGGAGGTGGGCGGTGAGCTGCTCACCATCGAAGCCGCCATCGTGCCGGGCAAGGGCAAGCTGCAGCACACCGGCCAGCTGGGCGAAGTGATGCAGGAGTCGATCCAGGCGGCGATGACCGTGGTGCGCAGCCGCGCGCAGGTGCTGGGCCTGGAGCCGGAGTTCTATCAGAAGAACGACGTCCACCTGCACATGCCCGAAGGGGCTACGCCGAAGGACGGGCCGAGTGCAGGCATTGGCATGTGCACGGCGCTGGTGTCGGCCCTCACGCGGATTCCGGTGCGGTCCGATGTCGCCATGACGGGCGAGATCACGCTGCGGGGCGAAGTGCTGCCGATCGGCGGCCTCAAGGAGAAGCTCCTGGCGGCGCATCGGGGTGGCATCAAGACGGTGCTCATTCCGGACGAGAACCGGAAGGACCTCGTGGAGATCCCGGACAACATCAAGGGGAATCTCGAGATCAAGCCGGTGAAGTGGATCGACGAGGTGTTGCAGGTGGCCCTCACGCACCAGCCCACTCCAACGCCCGAGGGCGCGGGGGATGACAGCAAGCGCCCTCGGCGGAACGGGCGGCGCGGTGTGAAGGAGACCGTGCCGGCGCACTGATCGTCTGATCGTCGGGCCTGCAGCGAGGCCGGCCGACGTGATGTCGGCCGGCCTCGTCGTTTCTGTCCCCGGCTTCGGGCGGCACCCGGGCGTGACCGCCCTGGAGGGGGTGCGCGATCGCGGCCGCGACGTAAATGGGGCGTCCGCGCGATCAAACGGCGCGGACGCCCCGGTCGACCGGCGGCGGGCGCTGTCGGTATCAGTCGGCCGCCGTCGTTACATCGAATCGCTCATGTCCTGCGCGACAGATTTGCAATGAAGCTCACGGCCGCCAGGATCAGGAAGACGAAGAACAGTATCTTTGCGATGCCCACGGCGCCCGCGGCTATCCCACCGAACCCGAACACCGCCGCGACGAGCGCGATGATGAAGAACACCACTGCGTAGTGAAGCATTCGTTCTCTCCATTCCCCTCGTCGCCAGGGCACCGTGCCCCCGCTTCTGTGGCAGGTAGAGTGCCGCACCCGCTTTACGCTGGCTGTCGGTCAAGCTCGTGGTGAGTTGTAGGACACCTGTACATGACGACGTCAGCTCGAAGGCTGAAGATACCGCTCGCCGGAACATGGCGGTGTAGCAACCTAGTGACAGCTTCCGGCCCGAGCGCACGGGCCCGGCGTGGCACTGCCTGATGGACGTAGCGCAGCCCCAGGGGGACACAATCATATGATTAGAAGGCAATCTTCTTGACCGCCCAGCGCCAGTGCGGGCATCTTGCGCGCGCTCCGAAATGGTGGATTTCCGGGGCTGTCCGGTCTCTCGGAACGCGGCCGTCTTCGCAGTCTGGGCGTCGCGCTCGTAACTCATACTGCGCACGTGCGATTGATGACATTTCTCTTGCCGCATTCCAGTCTGAAAGCCCAAATTGCGCGACCCCATTGAATCGAGGACCCCGATGCGGCGACCGTCTCGCGGTGAGAATTCCGCGCTCGTGACGCGGGCAGTGATGCCCGTGCTTTGTGTCGTGTCGCTGTTCCTGGTTGCCTGTTCCGGCTCCAACGCACCCGGCGGCGGCGCGCCCTCGGGCCCGCCTGGCGGTGGGCCGGCGGCGGGCGGTCCGGGGCGGCCGGGTGGTTTCGGGGGGCCGGGCGGCTTCGGCGCACAGCAGGTATCGGTAGTCACGGCGCCTGCCAGCTCGCAGCTGCTGGGTCTCGAAATCGAGGCCATCGGCAATGCCGTGGCCAACGAGTCCGCGGAGATCACTTCCAAGACGGTCAACACCGTCACCGCCATCCACTTCAGCGAGGGGCAGCTCGTGAAGAAGGGGCAGGTGCTCGTGGAGTTCGACAGCGCGCAGGCGCGCGCCGAGCTCGCCGGCGCCGAGGCGGCGGTTGCCGAGAGCCGCAGTGCCTGGAAGCGCAGCCAGGAGCTCTTTGCGACCAGGGCACTGTCGCAGTCGAACATGGACACGCTCGAAGCGACCCTCAAGTCGAACGAATCTCGCGTAGACGCCGCCAGGGCGCGTCTCGAGGACACCATCATCCGTGCGCCGTTCAGCGGACGCATGGGCTTCCGGCGGATCAGTGTCGGCGGTCTCGTAAGCCCGGGCACGGTCATTTCAACGCTCGACGACACTACGGTCATGAAGCTCGACTTCACCGTGCCGCAGGCCTACATGTTCGCGCTCACGAGTGGTCTGCCCATCACGGCGCAGATTGCAGGCGTACCGAACCAGTTCTTTACGGGCCGGGTCGTCACGCTCGACTCGCGCGTGGATCCGGTGACGCGTTCCATCGTCGTGAGAGCCGAGCTTCCGAACCCGCAGGGCATCCTCAAGCCCGGCATGTTCATGACGGCGAAGATCACCGGCTCGGCCCAGCAGGCACTGCTCATTCCGGAGGGCGCCCTGGTGCCAGAGCAGGGCAAGACGTACGTCTTCGTCGTGAAGGACGGCATTGCCTCCAAGCGCGAAGTCACCATCGGCCAGCGCCGGCCCGGCACGGTGCAGATCGTGCAGGGACTGGACAACGGTGAGCGGGTGATCGTCGAAGGCACGCAGAAGGTGCGCGACGGTGGCTCCGTGCTGGAGCTCGACACCGGCGCCTCTTCGGTCGCCGCGGCCAGCGGCCCGGCCGCGACCTGAGGCGCGGTCATGCGTATCTCAGAGGTCTCGATCCGCCGGCCCGTTTTCGCGACGGTCATCAGCCTGCTGCTGATCATCTTCGGCGCCGTCTGCCTCGAGAGGCTGTCGGTCCGCGAGTATCCGGACATCACGCGTCCGATCGTCTCGATCTCGACCAACTATCGCGGTGCATCCGCGGCCGTCATCGAGAACAAGATCACCCAGGTGATCGAGGACCGCATCGCGGGCCTCGAGGGGATCGAGAAGATCACTTCGCGTAGCGTCGACGAACGCTCGAACATCAACGTCGAGTTTTCGGTCGATCGCGACATCGACAGCGCCGCGAACGACATTCGTGACCGCGTCTCGCGCGTGATGAACGCGCTGCCCGAAGAGGCGGACGTGCCGGAGATCGCGAAGGCGGATTCCAGCGCGGATCCGGTCATGTTCCTGAATCTCAGCGCCGACAACATGTCGGCGCTCGAGCTCACGGACTATGCCGAGCGTTACGTAGTCGACCAGCTTTCGACGGTGCCGGGCGTGGCCCGTGTCGGCGTCGGTGGCGCGCGCCGATATGCCATGCGCATCTGGCTCGACCGCCAGGCGCTTGCAGGCCGCCAGCTCACGGTCGCGGACATCGAGAGCGCTCTTCGTCGCGAGAACGTGCAGCTGCCCGCCGGGCGCCTGGAGTCGCAGACGCGAGAGTTTTCGCTCCGCACGAGCGTGGGACTCGACACGGAAGCCGACTTCCGCGCGCTCGTCATCGGGCGGAGCGGGAACAACCAGCTCATCCGGCTCGGCGAAGTGGCGGACGTGAGGCTCGCCGCGGAAGACGAGCGCTCCATCATGAACGCCGACGGCCGGGCGGGCGTCGGGATCCAGGTGGAGGCCCAGTCCAAGGCCAACATGCTCGATGTCGCGGAGGGCGTGCGCGAGGCCCTCGTGCGCATCAGGCCGACCTTGCCGACGGGCATGTCGCTCGTGGTCAACATGGACAACGCCGTGTCCATCGAGGCGGCCCTGCACGAAGTGGTGATCGCGTTGTCGCTCGCGTTCATCTCGGTGCTCGTCGTCATCTACCTGTTTCTCGGCAGCATGCGAGCGACGCTGATTCCAGCCGTCACGATCCCGGTATCCATCGTCGCCACGTTCACGGCGATGTATGCCCTGGGCTATACGATCAACGTGCTGACGCTCCTCGCGCTGGTGCTGGCGATCGGCCTCGTCGTCGACGACGCGATCGTCGTTCTCGAGAACATCTTCCGTCGTGCCGAGGAGGGCGAGCCGACCGTTGTCGCCGCGATCAACGGATCGAAAGAGATCGGCTTCGCCGTCATTGCCACGACGCTGGTGCTCGCCGCGGTGTTCGTGCCGATCTCGTTCCTGCCGGGAGACATCGGTCGGCTGTTCCGCGAGTTCGGGTTCACGCTGGCGGCCTCCGTGCTGTTCTCAGCCCTCATCGCGTTGACGCTCACGCCCATGCTCGCCTCCAAAGCGAACTGGAGCACGATGAAGCACAACCGCGTGGCCGAGGCCGTCGACCACTTCTTCAGCGCGTTGAGCGCGCGGTACGAGCGGCGCCTGCGCAGTCTGATCCGCCGTCCGTGGCTCATCGTCGCCGCGGTCATGGGCCTCATGGCTGCCGGCGGGCTCACCTTCCACTTTCTGCCGAGCGAGTTCGCGCCGATGGCCGACGTGGGCCGGACCGTCGTCTTCATGGAGGCGCCGGAGGGCTCGAGCTTCGAGTACACGCGGAGCAACGCCGCGAAGCTCGAGGCCATCGTCGAGCAGGAGCGGCAGCAGTACGGCGACATTGAGCGTGTCATGCTGCGCATGCCTGGAGGTTTCGAAGGCGGCGGCGACGTGAATTCAGCGCGTGTCTTCCTCGTGCTGAAGGATTGGCACGAGCGCACCCGCACCGCGCAGCAGATCGGCCAGTCGATCGCGCAGAAAGCGGCTTCCATTCCCGGCGTGCGCATCAATACGTTCTCGCCGGGCGGCCTCGGCCGCGGGTTCGGCAAACCCATTCAGGCAGTCCTCGGCGGGCCGGATTACGAGCAGCTTTCCGAATGGTCGAAGCAGCTCATGGCGCTCGCCGAGCAGAACCCCGGTCTCATCAACATCGACACGAACTACAAGGAGCGCAAACCGCAGATCCGCGTGTCCGTGGATCGCAATCGCGCGGCGGACCTCGGCGTGTCGCTTCAGACCATCGGCAGCACGCTCGAGACCATGCTGGGCTCACGCATCGTGACCACGTACGTGGATCGTGGACGCGAGTACAACGTCATTCTTCAGAGCCGGGCCGATGAGCGGGCGACCACCACCGACCTCACCAACATCCAGGTGCGGTCCGATCGCACCGGCCAGCTCATCCCCCTGTCGAACCTCGTGACGCTGCAGGAGATCGCCGGCGCCACCTCGCTCAATCGGTTCAACCGCATCCGCAGCATCGAGGTTTCCGCGGGTCTCGCGGAAGGCTACACGATGGGTGAAGCGGTGAAGTGGTTCCAGGACACGGTGCGCGACCAGCTGCCGGCCGGTGCTTCGCTGGCATTCAACGGCGAGTCCGGGGAGTTCCTGAAGAGCGGCGGCCAACTCTACACCACCTTCTTCTTCGCCATCGCCATCGTCTTCCTGGTGCTGGCGGCGCAGTTCGAAAGCTTCATCCATCCGGCCATCATCATGGTGACGGTGCCGCTCGCGCTGCTCGGTGCGGTTTTCGGGCTCAAGCTCTACGGCCTCAGCATCAACATCTTCAGCCAGATCGCGGTCGTTATGCTCGTGGGCATCGCGGCGAAGAACGGCGTGCTCATCGTGGAGTTCGCGAACCAGTTGCGGGACCGCGGCCTGGAGTTCACGGATGCGGTGGTCCAGGCCGCCAGGACGCGCCTGCGGCCCATCCTGATGACGAGCCTTTGTACCGCGTTCGGCGCCATCCCTCTGCTGCTCGCGACCGGCGCCGGTGCCGAGCAGCGCAAGCCTATCGGCGTCGTGGTGTTCTACGGGACTCTGGTGTCGGTGCTGCTGACACTGTTTGTGGTACCCGCCGTGTACTCGCTCGTTGCCCGCAAGACCAGGTCGCCGCGCTACATGAGTGATCTCGTGGATCGCCTCATGGGGCCGGGAACGGGCAAGGCTGCAGAACCGGAGAGTGGTGCTGCAGAGCCTGCGCACGACGCGGGCACGCCTGCACCAAGCGGCGTCTCCAAGTAAGCAGGTTCCGGATGGAGGGGTCGGCCGACCCCGCGTCGCAGGGTTGATTCATTCGAAGAAGTCGCCTCCGCGTGAGGCGGCCAGAGGCGGCGCTGACGCCGTGCGCGCGCGCGTGGCAACCTCGAGCGGCACCGCGGCTGCGGGCACCGACGCTTCTGCCGTCGACTCGCGCCTCCCATCCGCTCGAGCGCGATCCATAGACCGCTTCAATCGCTCCGATCGAATCGTTCTGCTGGCCCGATGCCGGGTTGGGCCGTACTCTCGCCCGACGTGATAACGCCGCGCGGCACCTTGTGACGCCGGCCGGGGCGAGGCGGATGCTCACCGCATCCGCAGACGTCAGGTCCGCATCAGGTTCGCGTTGGAACCTGCGATGGCGCGTGATCGTTCGCGCCAGTATCAGAGCGAGGCAGAGCATGCGAGTTGGTGAAGAGCGCTTGAGACTTGGGTACAGCGTTGGCCGGTCGGCAGGGTGGGCACCCAGCCTGTTCTCGAGGGCGCTGACCGTTACGGCCGGTGCTCTGCTCACGGTCGCCGCGGTCGCGGTGTCGATCGTGCTGTTCGTCGTGACGCTGGCAGGCATCATCGTGGGTGGCGGCTATCTGTGGTGGAAGGTGCGAGCTGCGCGCAAGCACATGCACTCGTGGTCGCCGGACGCCGATCCGATCGACCCGCATGTTCCAGAGGGAAACATCATCGAGGGTGAAGTCATCCACCGCGAGGTCCACGACCCGGGCCCCCGGCCAGGAAGCAGGCCCTTCAATATGTAGGTCCCTCCTGCGCCGGCGTTGGCCTGCGGGCGGCTCCGGGCAGGCGAGCAACGACAGTTCTCCAACTCCTGCCGGGTCGCCGTGCGACCGGCCTCCAGGACGTGCGCCGCCCCCCGCGGCTCGCGATTTGCCGGGGGATTCCTTAGACTTACCGCCCGGACAAGACACCCCCGCCGCGGCGGGCGGCATCGTGGGTGCTTAGCTCAGCTGGTAGAGCGTCGCCCTTACAAGGCGAATGTCGGCGGTTCGATCCCGTCAGCACCCACCACTCCAGCCTTCAGAACCTTCGACACCTTTCGTCGAGCCCTTCCATCTCCCCGAACACACTTGTCAGACTGCGCTCGTCGCGAGCCGCGGAACACACCTTTCGCGACGGGGAGATCATGATGGCGATCCAGGGGTCCTGTTTGTGCGGCACGCTTCGATACGAGCTCGATGGCCCGTTCACGACGATGGTGAACTGCCATTGCTCGATGTGCCGCAAGCATCACGGCGCGCCTTTCGCTACGGTCGTCGAAGCCCCACTGACCGGGTTTCGGTGGCTGGTGGGCGAGGGCGTGCTGAGGTACTACGAGTCTTCGCCGGGCGTGCAGCGGCCCTTCTGCAGCGCCTGCGGGTCTGTGGCGCCGCGCGTGCTGGCCGAAGCAGGGCATGTCGTCGTGCCCGCCGGCACGCTCGAGGCGGTGCCCGGTATTCGCCCGCAAGCGCACCTCTTCGTCGAGTCGAAAGCATCATGGCACTCGATCTCGGATTCGTTGCCGCAGCATGCGGCATACGCGCCCGAGTCCAGCGGTGCTGAGCCCGTCGCGCGGTCCGCGGTGTCAGCGCAGCCCGGCAAGACGCTCGGCAGTTGTCTCTGTGGCGACGTGGCCTACGAGATATCGGGCGCTCCGATGGTGATGTATCAGTGCCACTGCAGCCGCTGCCGCAGATCCCGTGGCTCGGCGCACGGCGCGAACCTGTTCTACGAGCTCGATCAGTTTCGCTGGCTGCGCGGCGAAGAGCATGTCGTGGACTACAAGTTGCCGGAGGCCAAACGTTTCGGGGTGGCCTTCTGCAGGCGGTGCGGCGCGGCCACACCCCGGGTGGTGGCGGAGCGTGGCGCGGTCATCGTGCCCGCGGGCGCGTTGGACACCGACCCGGGCGTGAAGCCGATGGCGCACATCTTCGTCGGCTCGAAGGCGGGCTGGTTCGAGATCACGGACACGATTCCGCAGTTCGCAGAGCTGCCGCCACCGGGGTAACGGTGAGCGCTGCCGCGTGCATGGCGTGGGGCAGGGTCATGCAGCTCACGCGCCATGAATGAGGGCTCGAGCGAAAATACCACCGATGCCCTTCCGCATCTTCGCTACCGTAGCGGGCTCGCCATAAGACTGGTCAGCCGGCTTCTGCAGCACAGCTGCACCGGCTGATTCCACACACATGAATCGTCACCGCGCGCCGAATGCCACGCAGTTGCAGAACCGCAGTCGCTACCTTCGCAGTTCTTCCTGGGAGGGCGAATGTGACGCCCGGAGCTCACACTCCCGGAGCCCTCTCATGCTGCCGCGCCAAGACAACGTTCCCCGCATATCCCGCAAGAGAGATTGATCATCCTCCCTCCCGCGCGGCACAGTCCGCGCCCGTTTTTCCGCTTCGCCATTTGATCCACCGTCTGCCAGGACCGGGCGGGCGAGGTGGGTTTTGGCGCCGCGCGCAGATCGAACACCCGTTGCATCGAGGGACGTGGCCGATGAAGGCTTCACAGAAGATCGGGACGAACGCGAAATCCGGCTGTAGCGTGCTGGTCGTCGATGACGATGCGGCGACGCGACGCATGGTCACGCGGTACCTCGAAGAGCACGATCTTCACGCCTGCGCGGCTTCGGGCCGGCTCGATCTGAACCGGCACTTTCAGCTCGACGAGCCCAATCTCGTCATCCTCGATCTGCGCCTCGGCGAGGACGATGGTCTCGATCTGTTGCGGGAGATCCGCTCCACCTCGGATGTGCCCGTGATCATCACGACCGGGCACAGGCTCGACGAGATCGATCGCGTCGTGGGCCTCGAGCTGGGCGCGGATGACTACGTCATCAAACCGTTCAGCCTGAGGGAGCTGCTCGCTCGTGTGCGGGCAGTGTTGCGGCGTCGGGAAGCAGGGCGGAACACACGCACGAGTGAAGGCGCGCCCGGCGGCTACCGTTTCTGTGGCTGGCAGCTCGAACGTTCCGCGCGGCGGCTGACAGCTCCCGATGGTTCCCCGATCCCGCTCACGAACGGGGAGTACACATTGCTGGTCGCGTTCCTCGAATCACCGCAGCGCCCGCTGACGCGGGAACAGCTTCTGCAGGCCACCCGCGTCCACGAGGACATCTTCGATCGCAGCATCGATGTTCAGGTCCTGCGCCTGCGGCGCAAGCTGGAGACCGATGCAAGCGCCCCTCGCATGATTCGCACGGAGCGCAGCGTCGGCTACATCTTCTCCTCTCCCGTCGAAGTCTTCTGAGCGGCAGGCCCGCACGCCACGACGAGCCACGTCGAGATCAAGGTGTCGATGCATATTGATATCGAGACGCGAATGCGACGAGCGGGGCTCGGTGTGTTCGCCGCCGCGGCTCTCATCATCGCAGCTTGTGTCACACGCGCGTCGTTCGCGCAGGGCTCTCATGTGGCGCAGGAGGAACCCATCGTGCCGATCCCCGCCGCTCCGGCGGCAGATCCGGCAAAGCTGGCTCTGGGCGAGCGGCTCTTTCGGGACAAGCGGCTCTCACGTGACGGCACGCGCAGTTGCGCCTCGTGTCACGACCTTCAATCGAACGGCGCCAGTGGAAAGGCGCACGATGCGGCACTGGATGGCTCACCGCTCGCGTTCAATACGAACACGCTCTTCAACGCGGCCCTGAGTTTCAGGCTCGGCTGGCGCGGAGACTTTCGCACGCTCGAGTCACAGGCGGCCGCCACACTTCGGAACCCGCAGATCATGGCAACCGATCCCGAGCAGGTCGTCGTGAAGCTGTCGGACGACCCCGCGCTCGCTCGCGAGTTCCGGAGCGCCTATGGGCGCGAGCTCGATGTTGCAGGGCTGCTCGACGCGCTCGCGACGTTCGAGCGTTCCCTCGTCACGCCGGCAAGTCGTTTCGACCGGTGGCTCGCCGGGGACGTGGATGCGTTGTCCCGGCAGGAGCAGGCGGGTTACCGACTCTTCAAGTCACTGGGCTGCGTCTCGTGCCATCAGGGCGTCAACGTCGGCGGCAACATGTACCAGCGGCCGGGCATCTTCCGCGCACTCGTTCCGGGGGCGCCCGCCCTGTTGCGTGTGCCGAGCCTGCGCAATGTGGCGGACACCGCGCCGTACTTCCACGACGGCAGCGTCCCCACGCTGGAGGAGGCGGTGCGTCGCATGGGCCTCGCGCAGCTCAACGCGCGCCTGACGGACGAGCAGATCTCTTCTCTCGTGGAGTATCTGCGCACGCTTTCAGGTGAGTACGACGGGCAGGGCGTGCGGTCATCCAGATGAGAACGTGCATCCTCGTCGTCGGCGCTCTCGTTCTTGCGTCGCTGCTCACCTGGCTGGGCCTGAGCGGCGCGAGCGCAGGAACCAGCGTCGCGGACGAAGCGCTCCGCGCCCTGGATGAATATGCGATGGCGGAGAGCATGCTGCATCGGGACCTGCTGAGTGCCCGCGCCGGCCTGTTGCGGAACTACGATGCCTTCACACGCGAGACTGCCAGGCTGGGCTCGGCAGTCGCGCAGCTCCGGGCGGTCAGCATCCAGGACCCGCAGTTCGCCGCAGGTATCGAGCGGCTCGCGCAGCGCGTGGAGCAGCAGGAGCAGTGGGCTGAGCAATTCAAGACCAGCAACGCGCTGCTCCAGAACTCGCTCGCGTATTTCGACGTTGCGAGCGCAGAGCTCACTGGCACCAACGCCCCGGCGCCGCTTGCGCAGCAGGTGAGCGCTCTCGCGGCGGCAATGTTGCACCTGACGCTGGATACATCTCCGGCGGCCGTCGCTGCAGTGGATACGCAGCTCGTGTCCATAGCGGCCGCCGCTCGAACGTACGATGTCCACGCCATTCATGCACTCCAGGCGCACGCGCGGCTCCTGCGCACACTGCTTCCGCAGACCGAAGGCGTGCTGAAATCCGTGTTTGTCGTGGCGGGCGGTTCAGAGCCCGCAGATCTGCGATCGCTGGCGCTGGCGCACCGCCAGGATGCCGAGGCGCGGGCGACCTCGTTTCGATACAGCCTGCTGGGCCTGTCCCTCCTGCTGGCCGCGGCACTGCTCGGCCTCGGCATCAATCTGTTGCGGCGAGCAGAGGCTTTGCGCAAGCGGGCAGCCATCGAGCACATCCTCGCGGGGATCTCCACGCGCTTCATCAATTCGCGCCCGGCCGATGTGACGAGCCTCATCGAGGAGGCACTCGCGCAGCTTGGAATGAATTGCGGCGCAGACCGCGCCTACTTCCTCGTGGCAGGTGAGGGCAGTGAAGCTTACACGTGGAGTCGGGGCGGCAAGGCGTACCCGCAGAGCTGGCCGGCTCGGGCGATGCTCGTTGCGCACGCTGCGAAGCACGAAGAGGGCGAGATGATTCACGTGTCCAGCGTCCGCGCGTTGCCGAGCGGCCCGGGCGTGAACGCGCTGGTCGAGAGCGGCACGCAAGCCTGGCTGTCCGTACGGGGGCGGGCGAAGGGCCGCGAGGCGCTGCTGGGGCTGGATTTCGCGACGCCTGGCCGTAAGGACACGGCCTGCGAGCCGGCGCTGTTGCAGATGGCATTCAACGCGGTTGCGAGCGTCGTCGATCGCAATGCCCTCGAGCGCGATCGAAGCCGTCTCGAAGCCAACCTTCAGCAGGCGCGCCGAATGGAGACCGTGGGCTCGTTCGCAAGCGGAATCGCGCACAACTTCAACAACATCATCGGCGCCATTCTCGGCTTCGCGGAGACCGCGCAGGCGTATCTGAAGCCGGGTGGCAGGCAGCGCGCCCACGCTGCCGAAGGGCCCGGTTCCCGCGTCGATGAGACGCTGACCGAGATCCGCAACGCGGGTGAAAGGGCGCGCAAGCTGGTCGAGCAGATCCTGGCGTTTGCCAGGCGCAGCCCGATCCCGCGGACACCCACGTCGCTGAAGGCGGTCATCGCGGAAGCAAGGTCTCTGCTCGAAGCGTCGCTTCCGTCGACGATCCATATCGTCGTTCATCAAAGTCCCCAGCCGGTCATCATCGACGCGCAGCCCACGCAGCTCCAGCAGGTGATCCTCAACATCTGCAGCAACGCGGCTCAGGCCATGGACGGTGCGGGAGTCATCCAGATCGAAATGGACGTGCGGGGCGCGAACACCGCGCCCAGGCTCGATCACGGCAAGCTCGGTTCCGGCCCGCATGCGGTGATCGCCATTACCGACGCGGGGCGGGGCATGGACGGCGCGATCCGCGAGCGCATGTTCGAGCCGTTCTTCACGACGCGGGTGGCCGGCAATGGCCTCGGCCTCGCTACGGTCCGCGAGATCGTGCTGGAGCATGGCGGCGCGCTGCGAGTGAGCAGCAGCCCGGGAGCCGGTACCCGGATGGAGATATGGTTGCCGGCCCTGCATGCCGGGCAGCTCGTCGACACCACCGTGGAGGTCCAGCCGCCGCGACGCGGCCGCGGTGAAGCGATCCTCGTGCTCGAAGCCGACCGCGACCGGTTGCTGCGACATGAGGAGGTGATTGCTGCGCTGGGGTACGAGCCCGTCGGCTTCACTCAGCCTGCCGAGGCCGCCAACGCCTGCCAAGCGGCGCCGGCGCGGTTCGACGCTGCGCTTCTTTGCGGGCACGGGCCCGCCGTGGACGACGCCCTGAGGCTGCTGGCGCCGTTCCGCAAAGGGCCCGCGGATCTGTCGATCATCGTCGCTACGCCCTCGGCCAGGGCCCTGGATGCCCGCTCGCTCGCGCGTGCCGGGGTCTCCGCCGTCGTAGGGCAGCCCTTCATCGCGTCCGAGCTCGCCGCCACGCTCGCACGCCACGTGCGCGCTCCGCTACGAACGTAACACTCCGAAACCCGCCCGTAGCCGGGAAGGGTGATTCTGCAGTCTCCCAGTAAACGAGCCTTCAGGATCTGGAAAGCCATGCCATATGAACTGCGACCCGCGGATGGAGCCCTGTTTGTCTTCGGCCCTTTCCGGCTCTGTCCCGAGCAGCGCGTGCTCTTTCGTGCCGAGACGCCGCTGCGACTGGGCAGCCGCGCCAAGGAGATTCTCTTCGCGCTGGTGGAGCGTGCCGGCGAGACGGTGAAGAAAGCCGAGCTGATCGCACGTGTATGGCCCAACGTCGTCGTCGAAGAGGGCGCATTGCGCGTACACATCGCAGCGCTGCGCAAGGCACTCGGCGAGGGCCAGCTCAACACGCGCTACGTGGAGAACGTGAACGGACACGGCTACCGGTTCGTCGCAAAAGTTCACCGTGTTCGCACGACGGGCTCGCGCATTCCGCACGTGGATGGCGCCCAGTGTCCCGCATGCCTGCACGCGGCCCACAGCCCTGTTCTCGGCCGGGAGGATGATCTGCAGGCGCTCCCCGGCCGGTTGCGGCAACGGCGGCTCGTCACGCTGGTCGGGCCGGGCGGTGTGGGCAAGACGGCGCTCGCCCTTGCAGCGGCCATGCGTATGGATGCGGAGTATTCCGACGGCATCAGGTTCGTCGACTGTGGGGCAATCAAGTCCACTGGGCTCGCGGCTGCTGTCGCCGCCTCGTGCGGCGCCTCCGCTGGCGATCGCGCGGCGTCCGCGCCGATGTCACGTGCCCACAACGCCTCGCGGCTCGATCTCACGCCTCTGAAGCACAAGCGCGTGCTCATCGTTCTGGATGGTTGCGAGCAGGTCATCGATGACGCTGCGACGCTTGCCGAAGCGATCCTGACGCAGACATCACTGGTGGGTATCCTCGCGACGAGTCGCGAGCCGTTGCACGCGCTCGGCGAATCTCTGCTGCGCGTGGCGCCGCTCAGCGTGCCTCCCGCCACGCCGGTTCCGAACGCCGCTGATGCGATCGCGTTTCCCTCGATTCGTCTGTTCGTCGAGCGAGCCACACAGGTGTGTGATCGATTCCGGCTCACCGACGAGGAGGTGCCGCTGGTTGCGGAGATCTGCCGCCGCCTCGATGGCGTGCCGCTGGCGATCGAGCTCGCCGCGTGGCGCGCCGGCCTTCTGGGCCTGAGGGCACTCGCCGAGCAGCTCGACGATCCTCTGAACGTGCTGACGCAGGGCCGCCGCACGGCCACGCCGCGTCACAGGTCGCTGCGTGCCTCGCTCGACTGGAGTTTCGACCTGCTCTCCGAGACGGAAAAGACGGCGCTCTGCAGGCTCGCCGCGGTCCAGGGCAGTTTCGACCTCATGACGGCCCGAAAGCTCATCGCCCGGGGCGACGTCCCGGCAACCGACGTCACCGATCTCGTGACGGCCCTCGCGGCAAAGTCGCTGCTCATTTCGGAAGCGGGTCACTGCCCGCAGGCGCGTTTCCGGCTGCTCGCGGTGGCCCGGGCTCATGCGCTGGAGAAGGCTGCCGCGCGTGAGGTCACTGACGACCTGTCGCGCGCTTGCGCAGTGCCCGTGCTTCGCCCCTCGGTGTGGCCGGCCGTATAGCCGAGCCGCGCCCGAGGATCGGTGAATGGTGAGCGGGAGCCCGAAGCTCCGCGACACCTTTCCCATGTTTTTGCGCATCCGCGCACCGGCAGGGCGGTAGCGCCGCGCAATAGCGGCGCTCCGTGTTCAGCCTCTGGGTGGCTCAACTTGCGCGAGGGCATTCTCTGTTGCGAGCTTCACGCACGCATCTCGCGCCGGTAGCCTGTTGCGCTCGTTCGCGTGGCTCGAAGTGCACACCTGCCGGGCAGCATGTCGAATGCGGCTCCGGAGCGTGTCCATTCCCGCCGGCGACTGCAGGTTGAGGTCCGCGTAGTGCACGACCACGGATGGGCCGCCCTCACTCGCCGCGACCGCGAATGTGCCTGCGGCGAGCGCGAACGCGATTCCTGTGGCGACAATCCGCCCGACCCGGTTTCCCCTGGTCAGGCGCGCGCGCATTGGTGCATTCACAGTGTTCTGTTTCATGATCAATTTTCCTCTCGTCGATTCAAATCGAGCTCGAATCCTGGACTCCCGCGGACGCAGGAACCGTTAAGACCTGCAAACGGCACGGCAGTCGATGCGAGGCAACGCGGCTGCCGCTTCGTTCGCTCATTTTCTTGCCGTCGCGCCATCGGGAGGCGGAATCAGTCGCAGCACGAACGTGCTCACCACTTCTCCCTGCGCGAACGGGCCGGGCACCTGGTGCCGCACTGGTCGCAGGCTCTGCAGGTATGCCGCGATGGCAGCTGCATCTTCTGCGCTGAGCTGGGAGTACGCCGCCCACGGCATGATCGGCGCCAGCACGCGTCCGTCCGGGCGCACGCCGCGCGTCAACGCCAGCACGATCTGCTGCGTGCTCCATCGGCCGAGCCCCGTGTCACGGTCGGGCGTGAGGTTGGGGCCGACGAACGTTCCGAGCCCCGGCATTTCGAGGCCCACATCCGAACCGCCGAGGTAACGAGTCGCATCGGGCCGGCCATGGAAATAGCCGGGCGTATGGCAGTCGCCGCAACCGGTGATCCGAACGAGATACTTGCCGCGGGCGACACGCTCGTCGGGCGTGTCGTTCGACGCGGCGCCGGGTGCGGACGCCAGACAGCTCAGCATCACGGCCGCCGGGGCGGCCATCCGCATTCGGGAAAAGAATGGAGCCTGCATGGTGAAATCTCCTTGGTGTGTGTGTAGAGCGAGAGCGGCTCAGGTGAGTGCCGCTCAATCGAGAAAGGAACGAAGAAGCCGCGCGTAGATCGCGGGCGCTTCCAGCATCGGCAGATGAGAACAGCCGCGCACGATGCTCAGCTGAGACCCGCGGATGCCATCACGAAGGGTCTCGTGGCAGTCGATGGAGACTTCGTCGTACTCGCCCGTCGCGATCAATGTGGGTACGTCGATGGCACGGAGGTCCGCGCTCCTGTCCCAATCCGGTAGCCACGTCGTGAGGCGCGCCGCGGGAGACGTTGCATACTCGATGACGCTGGATCGATACGAAGCAGTCGGCACCGTGCGCAGGACGTGGCGCGTTTCGAAGATATCCCGCAGTTCCCAATACTCGGTGGTGTCGGTCTTCGCGCAGTCCTCGAGGGCCAGCAGCAGCAGGCCCGAGCCATCCGGTATCGCTCTCATCAGAAGCCGGCGCCCCGCGGCGCGCTGGCGTGAGCTCGCAGTAGCGCTGGCGAGAATCAGTTTCTCGATGCCCTGCCGTTCGCCCGACAGCAGATACTCCAATGCAAGGGTTGCTCCCCAGCCGTGCCCATAAAGCGAGACTCGTTCGAGCCCGAGCGTCGCTCTCACGGCCTCGATCTCGTCGACGAAGCGCTGCGAGCCATAGAGCGCCGGATTCTGCGGAATTGCCGAGCGTCCGCAGCCGGCCTGGTCGTAGAAGATCACGGGGCGCTCATCCGCGAGCCTGCTCAGCGATCTCAGATAGTGATGCGCGGCGCCCGGGCCGCCGTGGAGCACGAGCAGGGGCGTTCGGGGCCCGCTGCCATGCTGCTCCCACCAGATATCTCCGCCGGGACCGGGCATGACGCCGCAGCGAACGTTCACGCTCGGCACGAAGGAACGCGGGTGGGTGACGCAAGCTTTGTGTGTCGTCCTCTCGGGAGTCGGGTCTGGAATACCGTCTGCCCGTAAGAGGCAGGAAGCATCGAACGTCTGCATCAGAGCACCTTCCGCCATCGTGAAGTTGTAGTGACTGCGTGAGTCACATGCTGGACGCCGACCGCGTTAAGGGGCGTTACGAGTCGTAAAGAACGAGCGCATTCAGGCTCGCGTCAGCTCGCACCGGAAACTTCGGGAGTGCTGCCCGGGTCCCCATCGCGAACGATGCGCGATTGCCTGGTCATCCACGATCGCGTTCGAAACGCCCCGTTCCAGTCATGAGGAGTACAGACGTGAGAGAGACAATCCAAGCCGAGCACCGGAAACTGCTCGCGGTCTGGCAGCAACACACCTACTCGGAGTTCGTGCTCAAGGATCCGAACACGGCCATGGCCGTGATGACGGAGGACGCGCACGTGGTGCTCGTTGCTTCGAACACCGGAGGGCAAGGATGGCTCGGCGTGTACGAGTTCTACGCGCGGCGCTTCCTGCCATTCATTCCGTCTGACATCGAGCTCATCCCGGTCACGCACGCTTTCGCGCGCGATCGCATCGTCGAAGAATCCGTCGTTCGCTTCACCCACTCCGTTGGCATGGAGTGGATGCTGCCTGGCCTCGAGCCGACGAGTCGGAAGGTGGAGTTTCCGCTCATCAGCGTGATCACCTTCCGCGGCGACAAGATCGCCTCCGAGCATCTGTACTGGGATCAAGCCACCGTGCTGTCACAGCTCGGTGTGGTGGACAACCCGCTGGCCGCCGCCGGCGCGGGCAGCGCCAACAAGCTCCTGAGGCTCGGGCTTCGCGCGGAAGCCGGCGTCGCCTGATCGAGCGGGTGCAGTGCCGGCGGGCGTTCTGCTTCGCCGGCACCGCCTCGCGCAGCTCACGGTAGCGACGCCGAGTGTGCGCACGAACAGCAGATTCATCGCGGATCGCGACAAACCGGAGCGGCGCACGCAGCCACCGGTTGCGCGTTCTTTACGAGTCTTAACACGGGCGCCCCTGTGCCTTCAGAAGATCCATCCCCAGATCGGGCTACAGCGGATCGGTGCGGCCAGGGCCCACCGCCGCGCTTCCTACGCAGTCGAGAGAGGCCGAGAGACAATGACCCCATTGAACGCGCTTTACAGGCAGGCAACGAGCAATCCGAACGCGGTGGCCCTCGTCGAGCGGCAGAAAACGTGGACGTATCGATTGCTCGCAGACGAGGCTGCCCGGCTGGCGCAGGGTTTGCGCTCGCGCGGCGTGCAACCCGGGGATCGCGTCGCGCTTCACATGGCGAACGTCGTAGAGCTCGTGCTGGCCTACTACGCCTGCTTCCATATCGGAGCCATCGCCGTTCCATTGGGCACACGGCTGAAGTCGGCGGAGCTGCGCGCGCTGCTTGGCCGCCTGCAGCCCTCGCTGTACATCGGTCAGGCGCATTTCCATCCGCGGATGGAAGCAGTGGACGAACACATTCTCTCCCGGGAAGCGCGCTACGTCGTGGATGGGCCCGCGAAGGAGGATCACTCACAGCCGCTGCAAAGCCTGCTTGGCGGCGAAGATCCTCTGCCGACGAGCCCTTCGGACGCCGATCCGGCCGTCCTGCTCTGCACGTCCGGAACGACTGGAGATCCGAAGTTCGTGGCCCACACGCCTGCAACGCTCGCCGCGATGACGGACTCCTGGGCGCATGTCGGGCTGTCATCTGTCCAGACGTCCGTCAGCGCAGTGCCGCTGGTGCATGCGGCTGGCCTCTATGCGCTGCTCGTCTGCATCCGCTATGGCGTTCCCATGATCCTGGTCGAGAGCTTCGACCCCGATCGCGTGCTCGACGCCATCGCGACGCATCGCGCCACCTGGCTGCTCGGTCACCCGTACATGTTCGTCGACATGCTCCGCCGGCAGAGCGAGTGCGTCCGCAGGATTCACACCCTGAAGCTATGCCTGGCAGGCGGTGATGTCTGCCCACCGCATCTGCATCAGGAGTTCGCGCGCAAGTTCGGTGTGGTCCTGCGCTCCATGTGGGGCGCAACCGAAGTGGTCGGTTCGCTGCTGCCGGGGCTCACACCCGGGCCCGTGAGTCGCATCGCGCCGGGCGCGCAGATCCAGCTCGTTGACGAGCAGGGCGCGCGTGTCCCGAAAGGGCAGGTGGGTGAGCTGCTCATTCGTGGCCCCAACGTGACGCCGGGATACTGGGAGGGCCCCGGCCGGCTCGTCAGCGCCACGCAGGACGGGTGGTTCCGCACCGGCGACCTGATGCGCCAGGGTGAGGTGAACGATCTCTGGTTCGTCGCGCGCAGGAAGGATCTCATCATCCGGGGAGGCTCGAACATCTCGCCGATCGAAGTGGAGCGCGTCCTGATGTCGCATCCTTCGGTGAGCGATGCAGCCGTGGTCGGCGTTCCGGATGACACGCTGGGGCAGCGTGTCGGCGCCCTGGTTCGGCTGATACCGGATGCGAGTGATGCGGATGTGGCAACGATCCGCGCGAACGTTCAGGCCCAGCTCGCCGACTACAAGGTCCCGGAGCACGTGCACGTCGTGGCGGAGATTCCTCGCAACGCGAGCGGCAAGATCGACCGTCGCGCGGCGTTGTCGGTGCTCTGCGCTCATGTACGGCTCCACTGACTCGCCGGGGCATGTCCCATCTCCCTTCGACCAGCGCAGCACATCGCCGGAGGGCGCGCAGATGAAACCTGCCGCCCGCAACAGGTACGATCCCGCCGACGCCACCAACGGCAAAGGGGATCAGGATGCCTTCCCTCATCGCGGCGAGCGCTTTTCCTGTTCGTCGTGATCGGCGTGGCAACGCCGAACCCCACGAGCGTCGGCATGGAAGCAAAGCTCACGAGCGAAAAGGATGTCGCGCGTGGCATCACTCGTATCACGCGCCACCCGTTCCTGTGGGGCGTTGCGCTGTGGGCGCTCGTGCATGTCGTCGTGAACGGTGATCTGGCGTCGCTCGTGCTGTTCGGCTCGCTGCTCGTGCTGGCGCTCGGCGGAACGGCATCCATCGACGCCAAGCGGCGCCGCCGGTTCGGCGCAGGCTGGGAACGGTTCGCGCAGGCAACCTCCGGCGTTCCTTTCGCCGCCATCGCCACGGGCCGGAATCAGCTGGGGCCCGCTCTTCGTGAGATCGGCGTTCTGCGTCCCCTCGTCGCCGTCGTTGTGTATGGCGTCGTCCTGCTCCCCCACGGCCGTCTTTTCGGCATGCCGGTGACCTGACGTAGCAGACGGCATCGGCCGATCTGATGGCCGGTTCGTGTGTCGGGCGGTTGGCGCCTGCGCCGCGAGCCGCGTCGTGGCCTTGTCGATAGACGGCCCCGATCGGTCCGATTCGATCGTTCTGTTGGCTATTGCGTTGCTCTGGAGCTAGGGTGCGTGCACGCACACGGCCGGAGTTCACCATGAGCAAGCCCACTGACCCCCAGAGCAAAGCTTCCGAATCGGTGCTGACGACCACCGCCGGAAACCCGGTACCCAACAACCAGGATTCCCTGTCTGCCGGCCCCCGCGGGCCGCTGCTGCTGCAGGACGTCCACCTGATCGAAAAGCTCGCGCACCAGAACCGCGAGCGCATCCCGGAGCGCGTAGTCCACGCCAAGGGCTGGGGTGCGCACGGGACGCTCACGATCACCGGCGACATCAGCCGCTACACCAAGGCGAAGGTTCTGCAGCCTGGGGCGAAGACCGATCTGATCCTGCGATTCTCCACGGTGGCGGGCGAGCTTGGCGCGGCGGACGCAGAACGTGACGTGCGTGGCTTCGCCATCAAGTTCTACACGCCGGAAGGCAATTGGGACCTCGTGGGTAACAACACGCCCGTGTTCTTCGTTCGTGATCCCCTCAAGTTCCCGGACTTCATCCGCACGCAGAAGCGCCACCCGCGCACGAATCTGCGCTCGCCGACGGCGATGTGGGATTTCTGGTCGCTCTCACCGGAGAGCCTGCACCAGGTCACCACGCTGTTCTCGGATCGCGGCCTGCCTACCGACGTCCGGCACATAAACGGATACGGCTCGCACACGTTCAGCCTCATCAACGCCGCGGGCGAGCGCGTTTGGGTCAAGTTCCACTTCAAGACCCAGCAGGGTCATCGCCACTGGACCAATACCGAGGCGGTCCCGGTGGTCGGCAAGAGCCGCGAGACGACGCAGGAAGATCTCTTCCAGGCGATCGAGAAAGGCGATTTTCCGCGCTGGACGATGCAGGTGCAGATCATGACGGACGCGCAGGCCGACGAATGGTCCGCGCGCACGGGCTGGAACCCGTTCGATCTCACGAAGGTGTGGCCGCACGCCGATGCGCCCCCGATCGATGTGGGCGTGCTGGAGCTCAACCGGAACGCGGACAACTATTTCGCGGAGATCGAGCAGCTGGCGTTCTCCCCGTCGAACATCGTGCCGGGCATCGGGTTCTCGCCGGACAAGATGCTCCAGGGGCGCATCTTCAGCTACGCGGACGCGCATCGTTACCGGCTCGGCACGCACTACGAGGCACTGCCGGTCAACCGCCCGCGCTCCGAGGTGCACCACTACCACAAGGACGGGGCGATGAGGTTCTTCGAGGCAAAGACAGGCAACGCCGATGCCTATTACGAGCCGAACTCGGTCGGCGGCCCGAAGGAAGCGCCACGCTACTCCGAGCCTCCGCTGCCCCTGCATGGTGATGCGGATCGCTTCAGTCACCGGGATGGCAATGACGACTACACGCAGCCCGGCAACCTCTTCAGGCTGTTCGACGCCGGGCAGCGTCAACGTCTGTTCGACAACATCGCGGCGGCGATGCAGGGCGTCCCGGAGCACATCCAGCGACGCCAGATTGCGCTCTTCACGAAGGCGGACCCTGACTATGGCGCGGGAGTAGCACGCGCCCTGAAGCTGGACCAGCCGGGGGATGATCGCCTGAAGGGAACGAGCGCAACGGACGAGCCGAAGGAGATGCGTGCCGTCAATGATGGCGGCGGCGACAAGGAGCGCGCCTCGCGGGCACGAGTCGCCCAATAGGGCAGGCTCACGGTTGCGGCAGGGTGCCTGTGCGAGGCAGGCGCATCGCCCTCGTCCGGTTCAGCGGGCGGGGGCGGTGCGTGTGTCTTTCAGCGTCAACCACGCGCAAAGGGCACTGAGCAGGGCTGCCGCCGCGGCGAGCAGCATCACGACACGGAAGCTGTGAACGAATGACTGGTGCAGGGCGCGCGTCAGCACCTGCCGTTGAGCCGCTTCGAGATCACGGGGTGCTCGTGCCTCCGCGAGCCTGGCCGCTTCGACGTTCATCGCTCGCCGGATCTCGGCGGAGGCACCGAGTTGCGTGAGGCGATCGTCGAGATCGCCGCGAAACGTTCCCACCGCCACCGCGCCGAGCAGGGCGACGGCAAGCAGACCCGCCACGCGCGCTGTCGCGTTGTTCACGCCCGAAGCAACCCCGGCATCACTGTCATCCACTGCGCGCATGACCGCGGTCGTGAGGGGCGCCACGCTGATCGCCATACCCACGCCCAGCACGATCATGGGTAGGAAGAATGTGCTCCAGTAGGACCCGCCAATGCCGGGAAGCGCGAGGAGCGCGTAGCCGATCGCGGAGATCACCGGGCCCACGACCAGCGGCAACCGCGCGCCAAAGCGATCCATCAGCCCCCCGGCCCAGCGTGACAACCCGCCCATGATGAGGCTGAACGGCAGAAACGCAGCGCCGGCTGCGGCCGCCGAGTAGCCCTGGATGCCGATGAAGTTGAACGGCAGGAAGAACATTGCGCCGCTCAGTGCGAAGTAGAGCAGCAGCGTCATCGCGTTCACCCCACTGAACGGCGCGGATCGAAACAGGCCGAGCGGCATCATCGGGGCCCTGGCCCGCGCCTCGGCCCAGACGAACAGCGCCAGGATGACGATGCCGCCGCCGATCGCGATGAGCGTCGACGGCCGCGACCAGCCGACGTTCGATGCGTCCGTGAGCCCGAAGGCGAGCGCGCCGAGCCCTGCCGTCGCGAGGATGCACCCGCGCCAGTCGAGCCCGGCGTTGCCCGATTCCGCACGGCTCTCGGGCACGTGCCTGATGGCGAGCCACAGGGCCAGCGCCGCGATCGGCACGTTGACGAAGAAGATTGCGCGCCAGGAGAACGTGTCGACGAGCCACCCGCCCAGGGCCGGGCCGAGCGCCGTGGTGAGCGCGGATGCGCCGGCCCAGGTACCGATCGCGCGCCCCCGTTCCGCCACCGCAAACGTGGCGCTGATGATGGCCAGGCTGCTGGGGATGAGCAGCGCGCCCCCGATGCCCTGCACAGCGCGCGCGATGACCAGCGCCGTGGCTGTGCTCGCGAGCCCGCACGCCACCGATGCCGCAGTGAAAAGAGCGATGCCGAGGACGAACACGCGCCGCCGCCCGAACCGGTCTCCGGCCGCGCCGCCGACGAGGATCAGTGCCCCGAGCGTCAACAGATAGCCGTTGATGACCCACTGTGCTTCGCTGACCGCCGCGCCGAGGCTGGCCTGGATCGCGGGCAGCGCGACGTTGACCACCGTTCCGTCGATGAAGGGCATGCTCGAGCCGACGATCGTCGCCGCCAGCACCCACGGCTTGTCCACGGCCGGGCAGGGGCGCGCGGCAACCTCGCCGCTTTGGATGACGCCTGCGTCGCACGGCGTGGTGGCGGGCCCGAACATGTCGTGCGCCAGGTGCGGCTGTTCTGGCGGCTATATGGCGTTCAGCAGGGGCGTTGCTTCAGCAGTTGTCGGGGGGCGCATCGGACTTGCCGACCACGCAGATGCCGGTTGAAAGCGAGAAGGCGTGTTCGCCGCTCTCTTTGAACGTCAGCTCGGAGAACAGCGCTGTGTAGGCGTTCGGGTCCAGCGTGTGGGTGCAAAGGAAGCCGTCCGACGAACGCTCGCAATGGCGTGCCGTCCAGCGGGCCGTCCTGAAGTCCCGCGTTGGGCTGGTTGCGCTCCATGCCTGCACGCGTTGTGCCTTGCGGTCCGTTTGCACGGCGAGCCGCAGCTGGTCACCGCCATCGGTGAAGGTCCACGACACGTCTGGAAGATCGCTGTTGCGGGCCGAGTAGCGGTGCAGGGCGGTGAGGCCGGCGATCAACCGGTCGTAGTCCCTCAGCTTGTGTCCCTGGTTCGGCACCCGCAGCAGGCGTTTCGGCTCGGAAAGACCCTTCCAGTAGACGTTCGTGGCATCGAGCGGCCAGTAACGGTCGTTCGTTCCCAGCAGAATGAGCTTCGGCACCTTCAGCGCGGCGCGATAGCTATAGGGATCGACCATTGCGAGCAGCTTCCTGCCGAGATCCGAATCGATGCGGCCGGGCAGGTCGATGTCCTCGTAGTCACGCACCTCCTCGGACAACGCGCCGAAGGTGGTGCGCTGCAGATCGATCTGCGCGGGAATGTTCAGCATGTCGATGACCATCGGCGCGACGCTCGCCACGCGCGGATCGACTGCGGCCGTGAGCCAGGAGGTCCAGCCGCGCTTGGATGCGCCGGAGACGGTGAACCGTTGAACCCCGATCTGCCAGCGCTGCTGTAGCACTTCCTGCACGGCATCCATTGCGCGGGCCGCGCTCTTGACCATGGGCAGCAGAAGCGGCCAGTCCGTTTGCCCTGTTTGCAGATAGCGGTCGAACGTGTAGGCGATCAGCGCGTCTTCGCGCCGATCGAAGATCGGTTGAAAGGGCACCTGCCGCACCACTGCGACGGGCGCGCGCATGTCCGTGGCCAGCTGCATGAAGAGACGCGCTTCGCGTGGCAGCTTCGGCTGGCCTGCTTCGAACTCCGGCCGCCAGCGGCCGCCGTCGATGTAGAGGAAAGCCTGCCGGCTCGAGCTGTCGAGGGACGGCGGCCGGAAGACGAAGAGCTGGTGCTTCCAGGCAATGCCCTGCCACGTCTGTGAGGTGAGGGCGAGCTCGATGTAGTGGCCGCGGCCGATCTCGCCGGAGCCCACTTCGCGCCACGCGTAGCTGGAGTCCGGCTTCGACAGGTACTGCGAGAGCTCACCCGAAGCGAGGGCGGGGTGGGCGAAGGCCCATGCGAGAACGATCGTGAGGGCGACTCTGCTGGGTCTCATGGGGTCCTCGCTTTGCCTTCATCTGTGCGGTTCGTCGTGGATGCCAGCGGCCCGACGCGGGCGGCGCTTCCGCCTGGAAGTGTCTACCAGACCGAATCAGCAACACGCCAGTGGGCACGGAGCGTCGCCCACGAGCGCGTCATCTTGAGGAAGCTCAGCGCAGCATTGCTCGTATCATCGAGCGCGCACCGCATGCAATGCGGCGCAGGAGCGCGGTTCAGCCCGGCTCGTGGGGTGATTGAAAGCCGCGCTCGCGATAGGTGAGCACGATGGTGTCGCGCACGCCGGCGACCCCGTCGGGCTGGATGGGCGTGGTCTCATGGATGACACGCGCGTCATCGAGCAGGAGCGTGGTCCACGGCCGTTCCATGGTGAAACGCACACCGGCCGGTCCGTTCGCTTCGAAGACGCGCGTCTCGCCACCCCGCACGTCGTGGCGCGCGGCGAGAATCACGGCCACGAAGTCCACGCCGTCTCGGTGGGCGCCCTCCGGCGTCGGGCGGCCGATGCCTGCCGCGGTGTCGATGCGGAACTGATGCGCCTCGATGTGCCACCAACGCACGGGGCGAACCTGCGCGAACAGCGTGCCCAGGGATGTGAGCAAGCGAGTCCACACGGGCGCCCTCGAAATACCGGGCTCGATGGGCTCGAACCAGCGCTCCATTCCGCCGTGCAAGGCGTTGTAGCTCACCGGTTGCCAGTGAGCGCGGTGGGGTGTCTCCTGCAGCGTCCCGCTGTCGAGGGTCTGCACGAAGCAGCTGTGTCGCCGGTGCCTGTAATGGCCGCCGTCACGCAGATGAGTGTCGGGGGGCAGTCTGCCCCACGAAGCGTGCAGCTCGTCGAGCGCTGCGAGGTCCAGGCCGAGCTCACGCTGCATCCGTTCGGGTGTGACGAGCGCGTAGCCATTTCGCGTGATCGCCGTCGCGATCCCGAAATCTGGAGTGACGGAAGAGGGGTCGAGTGGGCTCGAGAACGAATGAGACATGCGTTGGAGTGAGGGCTGTGACTGCGTGCTGGTCGGCGACAGGGTATCGCCTTTTCCGGCTGGAGAAAGCGGATGTGTGAATTTATTTGCCTTGACAAATATTGCCCTGGCAACGAGCATGCCGCACCGTTTTTGAAGCCATTTGCAGGTCATGGCACGCGCCAGCACCGTCTCCGGAGCCGAGTCCGCGCCCGATCCCCATCGGGCGGTCGGCCGGCTCATCAAGCAGGTGTTCGCATCCCTGCTTCGTGGCATCGACCAGCGCATGCAGCCTCTCGAGCTCACAGCGATGCAGTGGGAGCCGGTGCTCATCCTGTCGCTCAACACGGTCGACACCGTGGCCGCGCTCGCCCGCGAGAGCCAGGTGGACTGTGGCGCCATGACCCGCATGCTGGACCGGCTGGAAGAAAAGGATCTCGTGCGTCGCCGACGCAGCGATACGGACCGGCGCGTGGTGCACCTGGAGCTCACGCGCAAGGGGGAGAAAGTCGCACAGGACATCATCCCCGTCGTGACCGAGGAGCTGCAGAGCCACCTGCGGGACTTCAATCCGGAAGAAATCTCGACTCTGACCACACTCCTTGAACGCATGTTGACGAATGGCGCGCGCTGAAGCGCTGCGCGACGGGCTCAAAACCATGAACGACTCACGCCGCATCACACCCTTTCTCCTCCTGCCTCTCGTGCTTGCTGTCGCCGGATGCGGCAGCGACCCGCAGGCCGCACAACAGGCAGCAACCGAAGTCAGCGTCGTCACGCTCGAGCCGCGCGACGTCAGCATCACGGACCAGTTGCCCGGCCGCACCGCCGCCTATCGCGTCGCTGAAGTGCGGCCGCAGGTGACGGGCATCGTCCAGAAGCGCCTGTTCACCGAAGGCGGCGAAGTGAAGGCCGGCCAGCAGTTGCTGCAGATCGATCCGGCGCCTTTCCGGGCTGCGCTGAGCTCCGCGGAGGCGGCGCTGAAGCGGGCCGAGGCGCGCCTCGTGTCCGCGCGTCTGCTGGAGGAGCGCTACACGCCGCTCATCGCCGCGAACGCCGTCAGCAAGCAGGACTTCGATGAAGCCGTCGCGGGCCATGCCCAGGCGGAGTCGGACGTGGCCGCCGCGCGCGCGCAACTCGAGACTGCACGCATCAATCTCGTCTACACGCAGGTGCTGTCCCCCATTTCGGGGCGCATCGGTCGCGCGTTCGTGACCGAAGGCGCGTTGGTGACGGCCCAGCAGGCGCAGTCGCTGGCGATGGTGCAGCAGCTCGACCCGATCTACGTCGACATCTCACAGTCCAGCACGGAAATGCTGCGCCTCCAGCGTCAGCTCGCAAGCGGCGAGCTGCAGAAAGACGGCCAGAACCAGGCGGAAGTCACCCTCACGCTGGAAGACGGCACGCAGTACTCCGAGCGCGGCCAGCTGCAGTTCTCCGAAGTGTCCGTCGACCCGGGCACCGGTGCGGTCGTGCTGCGCGCGATCTTCCCGAACCCTCGTCGCGAGCTGCTGCCGGGCATGTTCGTGCGCGCGCAGCTCACCCAGGGCACGCGGCGAGCGGCGCTGCTGGTGCCTCAGCGCGGTCTCACCCGCAATCCTCGAGGCGAAGCGACCGTGCTCGTCGTGGGCGAGGACAACAAGGTTGCCGAGCGCCTGGTGAAGACCGATCGCGTCGTCGCCGGTGAATGGCTCGTCACGGAAGGCCTTGCCGCCGGGGACCGCGTCGTCGTCGATGGCGTGCAGAAGGTTCGTCCGGGAGTGGAGGTACGCGCCGTCGCCGTGGTGACCCCCACCCAGCCGGATACGCGAGGCGCAAGCGCCCCTGAAGTCGCCCGCCGCTGAGGTCGTCGTAAGTGCTATCCCGTTTCTTCATCGACCGGCCGGTCTTCGCCTGGGTCATCGCGATCATCATGATGATGGGGGGCGCGCTCGCCGCGATCAGCCTGCCCGTCATGCAGTATCCCGGCATCGCCCCTCCGCAGGTGTCCATCAACGTCACCTATCCGGGCGCTTCCGCGCAGACCGTGCAGGACACGGTGGTGCAGGTCATCGAGCAGCAGCTCAACGGCATCGACAACCTCGACTACATCACGTCCGAGAGCAATGCGGACGGCACGGCCGTCATCACGCTGACGTTCGCGCAGGGCACGAACCCGGACACCGCGCAGGTGCAGGTCCAGAACAAGCTGCAGCTCGCCACGCCGCTCATCCCGCAGGAGGTGCAGCAGCAGGGCATGCGCGTGACCAAGCCCACGCGCAACTTCCTCATCGTGCTGGGGTTCATCTCCACGAACGACAGCATGAGCAATGAGGACCTCACCGACTACGTCGCCACCAACGTCCTCGACCAGCTGAACCGCACGCCCGGCGTCGGTGACGTGCAGCTGTTCGGTGCCCAGTATGCGATGCGCATCTGGGTCGATCCCGCGCGCCTCAACAACTTCAGCCTCACGACTTCGGATGTCATCAACGCGATCCGCAACCAGAACGTGCAGGTGTCGGTGGGGCAGGTGGGCGGCCTGCCGGCCGCGCCGGGCCAGGCGATCACGGCCAGCATCATCGGCCCGACGCGCCTGTCCACGCCGGATCAGTTCCGGGACATCCTGCTGCGCGTGAACCCGGACGGCTCGCAGGTGCGTGTCGGGGACGTGGCGCGGGTCAGCCTCAACTCCGAAAGCTACATCCGGGACACGAAGTACAACGGCAAGCCCGCAGCCGGCGTGGCCATTCGCCTCGCCGCGGGCCAGAACGCGCTCGATACGGTCGAGGCGATCCACGCCACCCTCGACCGCCTGGTGCCGTTCTTCCCCACGGGCATGGAGATCGTCTATCCGCTCGACACGACGCCGTTCGTGCGCACGTCGATCTTCGAAGTGGTGAAGACGCTTCTCGAGGCGATCGTCCTCGTCTTCCTCGTGATGTATCTGTTCCTGCAGAACGTTCGCGCCACGCTCATTCCCACCATCGCCGTGCCGGTGGTGCTGCTGGGCACGTTCGGGGTGCTCGCCGCGTTCGGCTACTCCATCAACACGCTGACCATGTTCGGGCTGGTGCTCGCCATCGGCCTGCTCGTCGATGACGCGATCGTCGTCGTGGAAAACGTCGAGCGTGTGATGTCGGAGGAGCATCTGTCGCCCCGGGAGGCGACGCGAAAATCCATGGACCAGATCACCGGTGCGCTCGTCGGCATCGCCCTGGTGCTGGCGGCCGTGTTCGTGCCCATGGCGTTCTTCGGCGGCTCCGTCGGTGTGATCTATCGACAGTTCTCCATCACGCTCGTGTCGGCGATGGCGCTGTCGGTGTTCACCGCGCTCGTCCTCACGCCGGCGCTGTGCGCCACGTTGCTGAAGCCGCTCCCGCCGGGAGCGCATCACGAGCGTCGCGGGTTCTTTGGCTGGTTCAACCGGGGATTCGCGAAGGGCAGCGCGAAGTACGAGCGTGGTCTGCAGGGCGCGCTCGCCCGACCCGGCCGAATGGTGGCCGTGTATGTGGGCATCGCCACCGTGATGGCCGTGCTCTTTGCACGCATCCCCACCTCGTTCCTGCCCCCCGAAGACGCGGGCATTCTCTATGGCCAGGTGCAGACTCCGCCGGGCGCCTCGAAGGAGCGCACCTGGGCGTCGCTCGACGCCGCGCAGGAATACTTCCTGAATCAGGAGAAGGACGTCGTCGAAGGCGTGCTCACCGTCAACGGCTTCAACTTCGCGGGCACCGGCCAGAACTCGGGCCTGCTGTTCGTGAAACTGAAGGACTGGGACGAGCGCAGGAAGAGCTCGCAGTCCGTGGAGGCGCTGGCGCTGCGGGCGAGCGAATACTTCGCCTCCGTGAAGGAGGCCATGATCATCGCAGTGGTGCCGCCTGCCGTCATGGAGCTTGGCAACGCCTCAGGCTTCGACATGCAGCTGCAGAACCGCGGCGGCCTGAGCCACGAAGCGTTCCTTGCCGCGCGTGACCAGCTTCTCGAATCTGCGGGCCAGAACGCCTCGCTCTTCGGAGTGCGGCCGAACGGCGTCGAGGATGCGCCACAGCTGAAACTCGAGATCGACCGGGAGAAGGCGAGCGCGCTCGGCGTGTCGATCGCGGACATCAACCAGACCCTCTCGACTGCGTGGGCGTCCACCTACGTGAACGATTTCGTCGATCGGGGTCGCGTGAAGCGCGTGTACGTGCAGGGCGAGCCCGTCTCGCGCATGCAGCCGGACGATCTGAACCTCTGGTATGTGCGCAACGCGGAGGGCGGCATGGTGCCGTTCTCGGCGTTCGGGCGCGCGGAGTGGACCTACGGGCCGCAGAAGCTCGTGCGCTTCAACGGCGTGCCGTCGTATCAGATCCAGGGCGGCGCGGCGCCGGGTCACAGCTCCGGCGAGGCGATGCAGATCATGGAGGAGGAGGTCGCGAAGCTCCCGGGCGGCGTGGGCTTCGAATGGACGGGCCTGTCGTTCGAGGAGAGGCTCTCGGGCTCCCAGGCTCCCGCGCTCTATGCCATTTCGCTCGCCGTGGTGTTCCTGTGTCTCGCGGCGCTGTATGAGAGCTGGTCCATCCCGGTGACCGTGCTGCTGGTCGTGCCGCTGGGCGTGCTGGGCGCCGTCGTGGCCACCCTGCTGCGCGGGGGCTCGAACGATGCGTATTTCCAGGTGGGCCTGCTCACCACGATCGGTCTCGCCGCCAAGAGCGCGGTGCTCATCGTGGAGTTCGCCAAAGAGAATTTCGACAACGGCCAGAGTCTGAAGGACGCGGTGCTGAATGCCGCGCGACAGCGCCTGCGCCCCATCATCATGACGTCGCTTGCGTTCATGTGCGGCGTGCTGCCGCTGGCCATCGCGAGCGGTGCCGGCTCGGGCGCGCAGAACGCGGTCGGCACGGGCGTGATCGGCGGCATGCTCGCTTCGACTTTCCTTGCCATCGTCTATGTGCCGGTGTTCTTCGTCGTGATCCTGCATTACTTCAAAGTGAAACCCGGCAAGGTGGCCCGCGACCCCGAGCTGCCCATGGCTGAGGGAAGCCGGTCATGAGCGCCCGGCACACGCGTGATCGCTTCGTCACCGCCGGCGCGGGAGCGCGCGTGGCATCCCTCGCGCTCGGCGCTGCCATCGCGCTCGCGATTGGTGGCTGCACCCTGGCGCCGCGCTACGAGCGTCCGGCTTCGCCCGTCGAAGCGAAATTCAACGGGCAGGAAGGCGCGAGCGCCGTCCCGGCTGCCGAGATCGGCTGGCGGGACTTCTTTCCGGATTCGCGGCTTCAGGATCTCATCGGTCGCGCGCTCACCAACAACCGTGACCTGCGCGTCGCGGCCCTGAATGTCGAGGCGGCGCGCGCCCAGTACCGCATCCAGCGCTCCGACCTCGTGCCGAAGATCGATGCCGTGGGAGACGGCAGTTCCCAGCGTGTCCCGGCGAGTCTTTCCCTGACTGGCGACGGCACGGTGCTGCGCCAGTACACGGTCGGCGCCGGGGTGACGGCTTTCGAGCTCGATCTGTTCGGCCGCGTGCGCAGCCTCCGGCAGAGCGCGCTGGAGCAGTATCTGAGTCTCGAGGAAACACGCGTCAGCACACATCTTGCGCTCGTCGCGGAAGTGGCGAACGCCTGGCTGACGCTCATTGCGGACCGGGAGTTGCTGCGCCTCACGCAGGAGACGCTTCAGAGCCAGGAACAGTCCTATGAGCTCACTCGCCTGCGTTTCCAGGCGGGCGTCGTGAGCGAAGTGGACCTGCATCAGTCGGAGATTTCGTTCCGCGATGCCGAGGTCAACATCGCGGACTACACGCGCCGTGTGGAGCAGGATCGCAACGCGCTCGAGCTGCTGATCGGCGAGCCGCTGCCGCCGGAGGCGGATCGTGGCGAGCCCTCCGTGGAAAGCCAGATCTTCGTCCAGGACATTCCGGCGGGACTGCCCGCGGACCTGCTGGAGCGACGGCCGGACATTCGTGCCGCGGAACATGCGCTGAAAGCGGCGAACGCCGACATCGGCGCCGCCCGCGCGGCCTTCTTCCCGCGCATCACGTTGACCGGTCTTTATGGCGAGGCGGACACGGAGCTTTCCGGCCTGTTCAACGGCGGCCAGGCGACCTGGAGTTTCCTGCCGCAGATCCGCGTGCCCATCTTTTCCGGCGGGGCCAACGCCGCAGGTCTCGATCTGGCGGATGTGCGCAAGCGGGCGGAAGTCGCACGCTACGAGCAGGCCATACAGGTCGCGTTCCGCGAAGTGTCCGATGCGCTCGTCGCACGGCGCACGCTGGACCAGCAGCTGCGCGCCCAGGAAGCGCTGACCCGTGCAGCCGAGAGCAGCTTTCGGCTTGCGGACATGCGATACCGCGGCGGCGTGGATAGCTATCTCACCTCACTGATCGCCCAACGGGACCAGTACGCCGCGCAGCAGGAGCTCATCAACACGCGCCTGGCGCGCGCCTCGAACCTGGTGCTCCTCTACAAGGCGCTGGGTGGCGGCTGGCTGGAACAGGAACAGCAGCTGCGCTAGTCGAAAAATCGAGACGGCTTCGCGACGCGAAGCTGTCATCAGGCGCGACGCACGTGCTTGGGTGAGACGCCGAAGCGGCGTTTGAACGCCGTCGAGAAATTCGCCGGGCTCGAGTAACCCGCCGCGTACGCGGCGCTGGACACGGGTGAGCCTGCCTCCAGGGCTCGATAGGAACACTGCAACCGATGCTCCTGCAGATAACCGAACACCGTCGTACCAAAGGCGGCCCGGAACTGCCGTTGCAACGTATCGACGCTCATCCCCGCCATGCGCGCAAGCTGTTCGACCGTCGGAATCCCGGTCGCCGCTTCCAGTTGCTCGCGCACGTCCCGCAGCCGATGCAGTCGGCGGGTGCTCAGCGTGAAACGTTGCGGACCGCCTCCGAAGGCGGTCAGGACCTGATTCACGATGTCGAGTACCTGGCTCTCACGTCGCAATCTGGCCAGTGCCGTGTCCGGACCGGAATCACGTAGCAGTTGCTCGCACGTCGCGACGATGCGTCCTGACGGTTTCCATGCCGGTAGAGACGAGGTGCCCTCGAAGACCGGCGCTGCGTCAACATAGCTACTCACCCCGCTGCGTTCGAGCCAATCGGGCGTCGCCTGCAACGACAAGTGACGAACACGGATGTTCTCATCGACATGTCGCGTGATCTCGATGGCCTGGCCGACCCGAAACAGCGATACCTGCGGCACTGACAACGAGCGACCGCCACCGGCATCGACATGGAATCGGTGGCGACCACAGCGCAGGTCGACTTCGCCGCTCAACAGCACCGAGATGCCCAGCGACGACGGCATGGGCACGTGCTGGACCTGACGCGGGCCGGTCAGCACGTCAACCACCTGCAGCTTCAGGCCCTGCTGGATCTCCACAAATGCCATGCGGGCGCCACGTTCTGCGGCTGCCTCAATCATCGTTCGGTGTTTCGCAAACATCTTGTCCGCCCGCCTCTCGCCACGATCGCCGACAATAAGAACCGTTCTCATTTGGCATTGTAGGGAGTGGTATGAAAATTCGGAAGCGGCGTCCGTCGGGGATCTCTGGCGCCTGCGGTCTGGAGCGGCGATGGCGCGTCCTCGTGATTACCGGGTTGCTGCCCGGCTGCTTCTGGCCCGCCGCGCAGGCCCAGGAGGCTGGCGACGTGCCTGCCCCCGCGTCCGAAGCGCAAGGGCCAGCGCGACGCCTTCCGCCCGTCCGCGTGACCGCGACGGGTGAGGCGGAGGTTTCCCGGAACAGCAGCGCCGGCACCAAGACCGATACTTCGCTGATCGAAACTCCCCAGTCGATCTCCGTCGTCACCCGTGAACAGATCGAGACCCAGGCAGCCGCCACCGTCGGCCAGGCGCTGCGGTACACGCCGGGCGTGGTCGCGGAATGGCGAGGCCTGTCGAGCAGCAAGTACGACCACATCGTCGTGCGCGGTTCGGCGGGCTACACGGTCGATGCGTACTGGGACGGGCTGAAGATTCCAAGCATGGGCTCGATCGGCGGTGCCTCGCCCGATACGTACTTCCTGGAGCGCATTGAAGTGCTGCGCGGCCCGGCGTCCGTGCTCTATGGCCAGGGCGCCGCCAATGGGCTTGTCCAGCTCGTCAGCAAGAAGCCCGCCGCCAACGTGGCTCGCGAGCTGAGGTTGTCGGCTGGCAGCTATGGCTACAAGCAGCTCGGCCTCGATTTCACCGGGCCGGTGAATGACGACAGGAGGCTGCTGTATCGCATCGTCGGCCTCGGGCTCGACACCGACAGTCCGGTGGACCATGTGCAGGAGCGGCGGATCGGCATCGCGCCATCGATCATCTGGCGGGCAGGAGAGAAAACGTCGCTCACCGTGCTGGGAAGCTACCAGCGCGATCCCGACCTCGGTTACTACGACGTTCGCCCGGTCATCGGCACGGCCGTCGCCAATCCGCTGGGCAAGGTGCCGATGCGTTTCTTTGCGGGCGAGCCGGGCGTCGATGATTCGAGCCGCGAATATTCGGCCATCGGATACGAGCTCGAGCACCGCTTCAACGAGCGCTGGCAGTTCCGGCAGAACCTGCGGTACACGGACGCGGACTACGACTTCAAGATCGTCGCCTTCGCGGCGCTGCGGCCCGACAACCGCACGGCCGACCGCTATGTCACCCGCATTGTCCGATCTGGAGACGGGCTGGGACTCGATAACCAGCTGCTGGGTCGCTTCGCGACCGGCGCCCTCGAGCACACCGTGCTGGCGGGGCTGGACCACCAGCGGGAGGACTTCCTCAATACCACCTACGCCGGAACGGCCGCACCGATTGACATCTTCAATCCCGTGTACGGCGGCACCGTCAACCTGATCAGCCAGCCGCGTGCGGATGCCGATCAGGCGACCCGACAGACCGGCTTCTACCTGCAGGACCAGATCCGCTACGGGGGCTGGTCGATCCTGCTCGGCGGACGACGAGATCGGGCTACGAGCACGTCGACCGACCGGCGCACGGGTGGCGTGACGCAGAGCAAGGATCAGGCGACGACCGGGCGCGTGGGTACGGTCTATCAGCTCGAAAGCGGCCTCGCACCGTACGCCAGCTACGCGGAGTCGTTCCAGCCGGTCAGCGGCTTCGACGCTGATGGCAATCCGTTCAAGCCGGCGCGCGGCAGGCAGATCGAAGCCGGTCTCAAGTGGCAGCCGCGGGACGCGAACGCGTTGTTCACGCTCGCGGCATTCGACCTGCAGGAAGACAATCTCTCCACGCCTGACGACCGGAACGTGGGCTTCAACGTTCAGCTGGGCGAGGTGCGTACGCGGGGCATCGAGGTCGAAGGCTGGTTGCCGCTGGCGCCTGGCCTCAATGTCATGACGGCCTACACCTGGCTCGACAGCGAGATCACGCGGGGGGTGGCCGCGCAGCTCGGCAAGAGCCGCCCAAACTCGCCCAGGCAGTCGGCGTCCGTGTGGGCCGACTACGCCTTTGCGGGCGAGCTCGTCGGGCTCGGCGCAGGGGCGGGCGTGCGCTATGTGGGCAAGTCACCCGCCAACGCCACGAACACTTTCGACGCGCCCGCGTACACGCTGGTGGACCTCGCGCTGCACTATGACTTCGGTCGGATGGATAACGTGTGGCGTGGCGCCGATCTGGCTGTCCACGCGAGGAATCTGCTCGACAAGCGGTACGTTGGAAGCTGCGGCGGTGGCAGCGTAGCCGCAGGGTATTGCTGGGAGGGCTTCCCACGCAGCATCCAGGCCACGTTGGCCTATCGCTGGTGACGCAAACGGCCATGACGACGGCCCTCGACCCTCGTGTGTTCTCGGTGTCTCCGGGGAGATCGCGCGCACGGCGGTATTGGCGGAATACGCATCTGTCCATCGCCCTCCTGGTAGGGGTTGTTATGGCCGCGCTGGGCCTGAGCGGCGCTGCGTTGGTGCTGAAGGGCACACTACTGCGGTATGACTTCGGTGCCGCTACGTTCGATCTGCCCGCTTCGTCATCGACGCAGTGGGTTGCCGTCGACGACTGGGTTACCCAGGCACGCGAGCGCTATCCACAGATCCTCTTCGTGGCGAACGTCACCGCGCCGGGGGCCTCGCCGTTGGCGACGCAAGCCGCCCTCGTGACCGCGGTGCTGCAGGATGGTGGCTACGGCTTCGTGACGGTCGATCCCGTCACGGGCCGGCCGCTCGGCTTCTTCCGCTATGGGGAAGGATGGCTGTTCAACCTGCTCGACTTTCATCGCCATTTGCTGTTGCCCGAGTCCGTCGAGGAGCTCGGAGAGCTGCTTGTGCTCTCGTCGGGCATCCTGCTGCTCGTCTCGATCGGCAGCGGTCTATATCTGTGGTGGCCGCGAGGAGCAGGCTGGCGCGGTGCGTTCCGTATCCGCGGTGGCAGAGCGCTGTGGCGGTCACTGCATGCCAGCAGCGCCGTGTGGGCTGCGATCCCCCTGCTGCTGATTGCGATCAGCGGCGTCATGCTCGTGAGGCCGGCCTGGGTAACTGGCCTGATCACCCCGGCCGCGTCCCTGCCAGCGTCTCCGGTCGAGACACCATGCCGAGCATTGGCCGGGTACGCCGAGGCCATTGAGACCGCTCTGCGCAGCGTCGGTGCCCACAGCTTCACGAACGTTGCGCCGCTGCCGGACGGCAGTGCGTACGTGGTCCAGGTACAGGGAAGTAGTCGCTTGGATCAGGAGGGTGGCAGCATGCGCATCGATACGCGCTGCGCGACCGCAACGCCGCTGCCGCCGGATGCCTACGGGCGTAACGCCACCGCGCAGGCACTGCATGCGCGGCTGCTGATGGGGTGGCCGGGGCAGGTGCTGGTGTTCGCTGCCGGACTGATGCTTCCGTTTCTCTACGGCACGGGCCTGTGGGTGTGGTGGAGCCGGCGTGCCGGAAAAGAACCCGCGCCATGAGCGAGCGGATGATCACCACGCCCGACGGGTGCGCGCTGCATGTAACCCTGCTCGAATCCAGCGGGGCGGCAGGGCCCTGGACGATCTTCCTTCATGCCGGCGGCCCCGATCACCACAGCCTGATACCGCTTGCGCGAGAGATGGAGGGCTTCCGCGCCGCGCTGCCGGACGTGCGCGGCTATGGGAAGTCGATCTGCCGGGACCCCTCGAAGCACCGTTGGGCTCAGTACGTCGAGGATGTCATGGCTCTGCTCGATGCACTCGGCGCGCCTTCCGCCATCCTCGTCGGCGTGGGCCTGGGAGCCACCATCGCCCTGCGCACCGCGCTTGCCCATGCGGATCGCGTCGCCGCCCTGGTCCTGATCAGTGTCGAGGATATCCAGGACGATGAGGGGCAGCGCGCCGAAGCTGCGCTTCTGGATGCATTCGCCGATCGCGCCCGCCAGGTCGGCGTGCGTGCGACCTGGGAGCCCGTTCTCGCGCAGATGCCACCCGTGGTCGGCGCGATGGTGCGAGATGCGATCCCCCGATGCGATGCCGAGAGCATCATCGCGGCACTGGCAATCGGTCACGACCGGGCCTTCCGCAGCGTTGACGATCTGATGAGCATCGCCGCGCCGACGCTGATCATTCCGGGCGCGGATGCCCGTCACCCCGCAGCGCTCGCGACCCGCCTGGCCCGAAGCCTGCCTCACGGGCGTCTTGCCGATGTCGATCTCGCCCAGCCCATACACGATGCCGAGCGATTTGCATTCGTCTGTGCACCGGCGATCCGGGCGTTCGTGCGGGAATCGCCGATCCCGCACCGAGCTCACGGTGTGTGATCCGGAACACCCGGGTACACCCCATCCTCGCCAAACGGCCCGAGCAAGCCCGATTGCGGATCGGGTTGTCACGGAAGGCTGTGCGCATCCGGCGCAGGCCCGCCGGCGGCTGAGGCTTTTCTGTCCTGGCCGATTCGGCCGGTGTAGTAGCATCTGTGGCACCCCCGCGTCGCCACATCCAACCGCCTTGAACACGCAGACCGCCGGCGCTCCGGTCCGGACCATTCTTCCTTTGGCCCTCGTCACCGGCACGAGCATGCTGGCGATGGATCTTTACCTGCCCGCGGTCCCGAGCCTGCAGCACTCCTTCGGCACGACTGTCACCCACGCGCAGGCGACCATCGCCGTGTTCCTCTTCGGGCTCGCGGCATCCCAGCTCATCTGGGCGGAGCTGCTCACCCGCATTGGGCCGCGTGCGGCCGTGCAGCTCGGCGTCGGTTTGCTGTTGATCACCGCGGTGGGCTGCGCGCTCGCGCCGACGCTCGAGGCGCTCCTTCTTGCGCGCCTGATTCAGGGCGTGGCCGCGGGTGCCGCCACGGTGATTGCGCCGGTGGTGGTGCGCGCCACGCTCGCCGACGCTGACGCCGTCCGCGGCATTGCCAGCATTTCCATGATCGAAGCGCTCGTGCCCGCGGCGGGGCCCGTTCTCGGCGCGGCGTTGCTGGCGCAGATGGGCTGGCGCGGTCTTTTCTGGGTGCTGAGCGCGCTGACGTTCCTCGGGTTCCTGGTTGTCATGCGGGTGGTGCCGCGGGAGCTGCCGGGCATGGATCGCTCGGTCGACTTCAGCTTCGTGCGCATACTTTCGAACAGAAAGTATCTGCGGCTGTCGCTGTCCCACGCGTTCTGCGTGGGCGCGCTGCTCACGTTCGTGGCCAGCGCGCCGCAGTTGATGATCTACGCGCTCGGCGCGGGCACTTCTGCATTCGCCACACTCCAGGTCATTGGCGTCGCGGCGTTCATCGTCATGGCCAGCCAGTCCGGCCGCATCGCCCGGCGCATCGGGTCGGCGAGGGCGGTTCAATGCGGTGCGTGGATCCAGTTCTCGATCTGTGCGCTCATGTTGCTGCTGGCTCTCACCGTTACGATGACGTTCGCTCTCGTGGCCACGTTCTGGGCGCTCTTCTGCGGTTCGCTGGCAGTGCGCGGGCCTTCGGCCTTCAGCGAGGCGCTCGCCGTTCCCCCTGCACAAATGGGCCGCGCATCCGCCATGCTGATTCTGGCGCTGCTGCTTGCAGGTGCCCTCGGCACGCAGCTGGTGGCGCCATTCCTGGACGGTAGTTCGGCCGCGCCGCTGATGCTGGGCATGCTGGCCCTGAGCAGCATCAGTCTCGCGCTGGTGCTTCCGTATCCAAAGGCGGGTGAGCCTGTGCGCGAAGCGGTGCCGGGTTGAAGGGGGCGCTGCCTGGGGGTGTGCGCACGGGTGCCGTGATGCCACCCGTGCTCAGCAGACTCGAGGGGCTCGTAGAGACGAGTCGTGAAGTCCGTTGGCGGGGCGCGCTAGCGCACCACGGGCCTGTTGATTTCCACCACGCCCGCTTCGGTGACCCTCACGTTGCCGGCCAGAACGGCCGTCGGCCCGAGCTCCATGGCGTAGAGCAGCGCATGGGCCTTGCCATCCGGATCCGTGCGCACCGACGTAGGACGCCCCAGCAGCGCGATGACATCCAGGTCTTTCATTCCCCGGCGCACCTTGTCCCAGTTGGTCATGACGAGCCACGCGGGCGAGCTGTCGTCGCGTGGTGGGATGGGCGCGCTGCGCGGAGCGGAGGAAGTGACGGTGCCGCGGACCGAGCGCTCGAGCTGGTCGATGCGGCGGGACTGAGCGTCGATCTCGCGCTGGAGCCGCAGCACTTCGTTCTCGAGCTGACGCACGCGGAGGTCATCCGCTGGTATCTGAGGAGCTGCAGGCATGGACACCACGACTGCCAGCGCCGCCGAGCACAAGAGGATGTGTCTTCCAGCCATGCGCCAGAGTATTGCCCGCGCATCCGGGGTTCGGCAATCGCACCGGTGAGGCCAATTTCTTGCTACGCCTGAGTGACAGCGCACGCCGGCCACCTGCCGGCCGAGTCTGTCTGGAGGTCCCTCTGTCCCAACTTCCTCCCGAACTGGCCGGCCTCATGCGGCCCGAGGCATACCCGCACGAGGTCTCCGGCATCGAGCTCGTCGAAACGCACGTTTCGTGGGTTCTGCTCACCGGCGAGCTCGCCTACAAGATCAAACGCCCGGTCCGCTATGGGTTCATCGACCTGAGCTCCTACGAGCGACGCGCGTACTTCTGCGGTGAAGAACTGAGGCTCAATCGGCGCTTTGCGCCAGAGCTCTACCTTGCGGTGTGCGACATCCGCGAGTCGGGCGGAGTGCTGCGCATCGAAGGCGAGGGGCGCGTGGTCGAGCGCTGCGTTCGCATGCGGCAGTTTCCATCGCAGCATCAGCTGGATCGGCTGCTCGAGCACGACGCCATCAAGCCCGATGCGCTTGCCTCGTTCGCGCGCACGCTTGCGGATATGCACGCGCGCCTCCCGGTTGCGGGCACGGAGCACCGCTGGGGCCGACCGGCGCTGATTCGCAGCATGATTCTCGAGAATGTCGATGAGTACCTGCGCGCGGCCGCGGTGTTCGAGAGCGGTGACGCCACGTGGACGCTGCGGCCCGCACTCGAGAGCCGCCTGGATGCTCTCGCCGAATGCTTAGGCGCGCGCAGGCGCACAGGTCGAGTGCGTGAGTGCCACGGCGACCTGCACACACGGAACATCGTGCAATGCGAAGGTCGCCTCGTCGCGTTCGATTGCATGGAATTCGAGCCGGCGTTCCGCTGGATCGACGTGGCCGAGGAGATCGCGCTGCTACTCTCCGATCTCGAGGCGAGAGGCTATCCGAAGCATGCGCAGGCGTTTCTGTCTGCCTATTTCGGGCGCTCGGGTGATTACGCGGCGTGCCGGGTGCTCGACCTCTACAAGGCTCACCGCGCGCTCGTGCGTGCAAAGGTGGCCAGCCTCGAGTGCGCGATCGCCAATGACGACAACGCGGTGCGCGCAGCTCGCAAGGAGCATGACCTGCACCTGCAGGCCGCGCGTAACGCTCTTGCTTCCAGGCAACCGCGATTGATCCTGATGTCGGGGCTCTCCGGGTCCGGGAAGACCTGGCTCGCTCGACAGCTGGCGCCGGAAGTGGGCGCCATCCACATTCGTTCGGACGTGGAGCGCAAGCGACTCGGCGGGCTCGACGAGCAGGCTTCGTCGGGCTCCGCGACCGCAGCGGGTCTTTACTCCGAAGCGAACACCACAGCCTTGTACGAGCACCTGGTCGCTTGTACGAGAGATGTGCTCGAAGGCGGCTACACCGCGATCGTCGACGCCACTTTCCTGAAGCGCACGCAGCGCGCGCTGTTCCAGGAGCTCGCTCAGCAAGCGGATGTGCCGCTGCAGTTGCTTCAGTGTGATGCTCCAATCGACGTGCTGCGGGAGCGCGTGTCGACACGGCAGAGCGCAAAAAATGATGCTTCCGAAGCCGGCCTTTCCGTGCTCGACTGGCAGCTGAAGGAGCGCGAAGCGATCGGCGCCGACGAATCACTGGATGTGCAACGCGTCGACACGAGTCATGACGAACCACTGGAGGTGGCCCTGCGTTTCCTGACCCTCTGATGTCCCCGAGACAGGACGGCTCATGTCGTGAACGCATTCGATGCTTCGGTTCTGCGCTTCGTCGAGCCTTACGCGGGAGCGAGCCCGGACATCGATGCATTCCTGGTGCTCGCTTCGCAGAACCATCTGTTCAAGGGCCTTGCCGTGATGGCCGTGGTGTGGGGGCTCTGGTTCTACCAGCAGAAGGATCTCGAGCGGACCCGTCAGATCATCGTCGCGACCCTGCTCGCAGCCCTCGTGGCGCTGCTCGTGGCGCGCGTCATGGCCAACAGTCTTCCGTTTCGTCCCCGGCCGTTCGACGCGGCCGCGTTCTCCTCAGCGAGCCTCGAGCCGGGTGCCGCGCACGCCGGGCTCGATGAATGGAGCTCCTTCCCGAGCGATCACGCGACCCTTTTTGCCGCGCTCGTGGCAGGCGTGTGGTTCGCATCGTGGCGGGTGGGCCTGCCGCTCATGGTCTACGTGCTGCTCGTCATCCTGCTGCCGCGCGTGTATCTGCGCGTGCACTATCTCACCGACATCATTGCCGGCGCGTTCATCGGCGTTGCCATCGCTTGGGCCATGGCTGCCGCGCCCGTGCGCCGCGTGGTCGCTACGCCGCTGCTGCGCTGGAGTGACTGGTCCCCGGCCACGTTCTACGCCTGCGCCTTCCTGCTCACGACCCAGATTGCCCTGTTGTTCGACCCCGTGCGCAAAGCGGCCGAGTTCCTGAAAAGGACCGTCCTGGCCGGCTGAAGGCCTTTGACCGGCAGGCCACCGATGCCTCAGCATGCGCGGCATCGAGATATCCCGGGGGTCTGCCCGTGCCTCGCAGCATTGGTTCGTTCGTGCGTCCGCCGGCCACGGCCGGCATCGTGGTTTTCATCTTTCTGGCAGCAGCTCGACTCGTCATGGCGAATTCACAGGATTCCTCCGACCCGTTTCTCTGGCTCGAAGACGTGGAGGGTGAGCGGGCGCTCACCTGGGTGAGGGCGCAGAACGAGCGCTCACTGAAGCAGCTGCAGAGCGACCCGCGCTTCGAGAAGTTCTACCAGGCCGCGCTGGCCATCGCGGAAGACAAGAGCCGCATCCCGTACGGCACGCTCCGCAACGGCTGGGTCTACAACTTCTGGCAGGACGAAACCAACGTCCGCGGCCTCTGGCGTCGCGCCACTCGCGAGTCCTATGAGACCCAGGCTCCGTCATGGCAGACGCTGCTGGATCTGGACGAGCTCGCGAAGAAGGAGGGGAAGAACTGGGTGTGGAAGAGCGTCACCTGCCTGCCGCCAGAAGGCAACCGCTGCATGGTGAAGCTGTCGGACGGTGGCAAGGACGCGAGCGTCTACCGTGAGTTCGACATCACTACCCGCGAATTCGTCGCCAGCGGTTTCGTCGTTCCCGAGGCGAAGACCGATCTCATCTGGCAGGACGTGGATCATCTCGTGGTCGCCACGGACTGGGGTGAAGGCACGCTCACCACGTCCGGCTACCCGTTCATCGTCAAGCGCTGGGCGCGCGGCACGCCGCTCAGTGAGGCGCGCGAGATCCACCGCGGGGAGCCGGATGATGTGGCGGTCTCGCCGTTCGACATCGATGGCGGTAATGGGGCACGCATCCTGGGCATCAGTGAAGCGGACACGTTCTTCACCGCGTCGTACTTCACCCTTACGCCGGAGGGCATCGCGCGAGTCACGCTGCCCCCCAAGGCAACGCCGCGAGCACTGTTCCGCAATGAGCTCGTGTTCACCATCGAGCAGGATTGGGAGATCGGCGGCCGCAAGTACGCCACCGGCAGCCTCCTTTCGATGCCGGCCTCGGAGACCTCGAGCGCAACGCCGACGCTGCGTCTGGTGCTTGCTCCGGGCCCGCGGGATTCGATCGAGGAGGTGGCGGCCACGCGCTCGGGCTTGCTGGTGGCGAGTTACTCGAATGTGCGCGGCCAGCTCTTGCGCTGCTCCTTCGATGGCAAAGCCTGGGCGAGCTCACGCCTGCCGTTGAACGACAACGGCGCGGTCGGCATCGCTTCTGCCGACGCGGATGAAGATGTGGCCTACGCCACGTACACGGATTTCCTGCAACCCACTACGCTCTATGCGGTGAACACTGCGGAGGGCGCAGCCAAAGCCATCAAGACCCTGCCGCCGAAGTTCGATGCAAGCCGCTACCTCACGGAGCAGTTCGAAGCCGTATCGAAGGATGGCACGCGAGTGCCGTACTTCGTGGTGCGGTCCCGGGATCGCAAGGCAGACGGCGAGGCGCCCACGCTGCTGTATGCGTATGGTGGCTTCCAGGTTTCGCTGACGCCGTCGTATTCCGCCACGCTCGGCCAGCTCTGGCTGGATCAAGGTGGCGTGTACGTGCTCGCGAACATTCGCGGCGGCGGCGAGTTCGGCCCCGCCTGGCATGACGCCGGCCTCAAGCTGAAGCGGCAGGTGGTGTACGACGACTTCATCGCCGTCGCGGAAGATCTGATTCGCCGCAAGATCACCTCACCGCGTCGCCTCGGCATCCAGGGCGGGTCGAACGGCGGGCTGCTCATGGGCGTGATGCTGACGCAGCGGCCGGAGCTGTTCCGGGCAGTCAACGTGCAGGTGCCACTGCTCGACATGCTGCGGTATCACGTGCTGCTCGCCGGGGCGTCCTGGGTGGACGAGTACGGCTCGCCCGATGTGCCGGCGGAGCGGGCGTGGCTCGAGAAGCTCTCGCCTTACCAGAACCTCACGAAGCGGGCGGAGTTTCCGCTGCCGTTCATCGAGACCTCCACGAAGGACGATCGCGTGCACCCGGGCCATGCGCGCAAGTACGCGGCGAAGCTCGAATCTCTCGGCATGCCTTTCCTGTACTACGAGAACATCGATGGCGGCCATTCCGCAGCGGCGAACCTGCGTGAGCGCGCCAAGCGCATCGCGCTGGAGTTCACGTATCTCTCGCAGCGGCTCATCGACTGAGGCGGTTCATCGACTGACGAGCGAGGTGAGCCGCGAGAGATCCTCGCCTGGCCCGGCCGCCCAATGCGCGATTTTCGCCGGCCCCGCGCAGCTGAGCGTGGCGCGAACGCGCTCTACAGCGCGTCTCAGCGCTGCTGGCCCATCTCGCCCGCTGCCTTTCCGGCATGCTCCGGCTTGCGTGTGCCGACTTCGCGGACTTCGCTAGTAGGCGATCGCCGCGCCATCCGCGCGAAGGTCCGCAGCCGCGGCGTAGCGGCCGGGCCAGCGTTCGATGGCCTGGTAGCGGCCGAAGCCGCCGTCGCTCGCGCCGAGCTTCCAGCCGAGCGCTGCCAGCTCTTTCTGTGTGGGTGCCGGAACGCCGGTCTCGAGGCGCAGCACGCCAACGCCTTGCTGCGGCTCGCCCGTCGGCTCGCTCGACCCTTCGTGATGCCAGCGCGGCGCGTCGCCCGCTTCCTGCACGGCGAGGCCGAAATCCACGAAGTTCGAGATCACCTGTGCCTGGCCCTGCGGCTGCATGTCTCCGCCCATGACGCCGAACGCGAGCCACGGCTCGCCACCCTTCACGGCGAAGCCGGGGATGATGGTCTGGAACGGTCGCTTGCGTGGCGCAAACACGTTCGGGTGGCCGTCCGTCAGCGCGAAGAGCTCGCCACGGTTCTGGAACATGAAGCCGAGCCCATCGGGCATGAGGCCACTGCCCATGCCGCGGTAGTTCGACTGGATGAGCGACACCATCATGCCGTCACGGTCAGCCGTGCACATGTAGGTGGTGTCGCCGCGGCTCGGCGCCTGGCCCGGGTACACGGGCGTGAGAATGCGGTCCGGCCGGATGAGCTTCGCGCGCTCGCGCGCGTAGTCCTTCGAATTCAGCCACTCGATGGGGGTTTTCGAGAAGTCCGGGTCCGCGAAGAAGCGCGCCCGGTCCTCGAATGCGAGACGTTTCGCTTCCACGGCATGGTGAATGAGCGCCGCGGACTGGAAGCCCATCTTCTGCACGTCGAACGTCTCGAGGATGTTCAGCAGCTGCAGGGTCGAGAGGCCCTGTGTGTTCGGCGCGAGGCCGTAGACATCCACACCGCGATAGCTCGAGACGATGGGCTGGGTCCACTCCGTCGTGTGCGCGGCGAGATCCTCTTTCGTCATCCAGCCGCCGATGCGCTTGAAGTAACGCTCGATGGTGTCCGCGATCTCGCCTTTGTAGAAGGCGTCACGCCCGTCCTTCGCGATGAGCCCGAACGTGCGGGCGAGGGCGGGGTTGCGGAACACTTCGCCTTCGCGCGGCGTGCGCCCCTCCGGCGCCCAGACCTTGCGGAAGTTCTCGATCTCTTCGATGCCGCTCGCCGGGTCCCTGAATCGCCGGGCGCTGGCGTCGAGGTAGTACGCCACGGTCTGCGCGACCGGCGCGCCTTCTTCGGCATGCCCGATCACCGGCGCGAACAGGTCTTTCCACGGCAGCTTCCCGTAACGCTGGTGCAGCTGCCACCACGCGTCCACGGTGCCAGGCACGGAGACGGAAATTGCACCGTGCGACGGAACGAGCCCCTTGCGTGCACGCTCCCGTACGGTGTTGAGGCTCAGTTTCGCCGGGCTGCGGCCGGAGCCGTTGACGCCGACCACCTTGCGCGCCTTCGGGTCCCACATCATGACGAAGCAGTCACCGCCGATTCCGTTGGCGGTCGGCTCCAGGAGGCCGAGGCAGGCATTCGCGGCGATCGCCGCATCCACGGCCGAGCCGCCGGCCTTCAGGATGTCTATGGCGGCGAGCGTGGCGAGCGGCTGCGCAGTGGCTGCCGCCCCATGGATGCCCCACACGGCCGAGCGGGATGCGAAGGTGGCGCCATCCACGCGATCCCCGGCGGTGATGTCGCGCCGGTTCCGGTTCGGGTTGGCGGCGCGTGTCTGGCCGTGCGCTTCACGCGCCGCGTTCGCGACGGCCAGAGCGGGGATCGTTGCGAGAAACGTGCGTCGGCGCATCCGTGTCACTTTCCTGGTAGCGGTTACTTGGCCTTCTTCGCCCGCTCGATCGACTCACGGATGATCTGCTTTGCCTCATCGGCATCGCCCCATCCCAGCACCTTCACCCACTTCGAGGTTTCCAGGTCCTTGTAGTGCTCGAAGAAGTGCTGCACCTGATGCAGCGTGATCTCGGGCAGGTCCGTGTAATTGTGGACCTTCTCGTAGCGACGTGTCAGGCGCGGCACGGGCACGGCGAGGATCTTCTCGTCGCCGCCGGCTTCGTCTTCCATCTTGAGTACGCCCACGGGCCTCACGGCGAGCACCCCGCCCGGCACCACGCCGCGCTGGTTCGCGACCAGCACGTCGCAAGGGTCGCCGTCATCCGACAGCGTGTGCGGGATGAACCCGTAGTTGCCGGGGTAGCGCATGGCCGTGTAGAGGAAGCGGTCGACGATCAGGGCGCCGGAGCTCTTGTCCATTTCGTACTTGATGGGCTCGCCGCCGACCGGCACCTCGACGATGACGTTCACTTCGTTCGGGGGGTCGCGGCCAATGGACACGGCATCGAGATGCATCTGCGCTCCTGTAAACAATGAAAAACAGAACGACCTCCCGGTGCTACATGACACCGGCCTGTCGGACGTGCTGAGGGTAAAGGGTGTGGCGGATCAATGACTTGGCGAACGCGTTGAGGCTCGCCGCAGATGCCGCCCGGGCCATATCTCCTCGAATCGCAGCGGCGACACTAGCGGATTTCGCGAAAGGACGCATGACACTTGCCGGCGGTGGGGGCGGGCGAGCGGGTTGCGTCCGGGGCAGTGAGGGGAGGGCGTTGGACGGGGTAGCTCGCGTCGCTGTTGGGCGACGGGAGGGGCCTCACCCACTGCCTCGGGTGCGGACAACCTGCTTCGCTTCCGCGGTCGCGGCTGAGCGCTGATCGAAGGTGGGCTACCCACCCGCGTCGAACCGGGTTTCCTCGCTGCACGCGAGCTGGCGTCATTCCTCGCGGGTGTGCTTGACTCGGCGCCATGCCTGCCCAGTCATTTGCGCTTTTCGGATTGGCGCTGCTGGCCGCGACCTCGGAGCCGATTCGTCTTCCCGTGACGCTCGTGCAGTCGAACCCGGTTACGACGATTACCGTGGGGGATCGGACGGTGCAGGCGATCGTGGATACCGGCGGTGGCATGCTCATGTTGAGCCGCGAAGTGATCGACGCGGCGGGTGGCCTGAAGCTGGCGGACATGCAGGTCTCCAATGATGCATTGGGGAACGAGTCCGTCCATGCGCGCTTCAGAATGCCGGCCATCGACATCGGAGGTCGAGCTCTCCGGGACACCGTCGTCATCGAGGCGCCCGCCCGAGAAGCCGGCAACGGTCCGCCGGTTCCCAACTCCATCGGTCGGCAGTTCCTCTCCCAGTACTTCGTTGTCGTGGACTACGCGGGCGGAGCTATCACCCTGTGGCAGCCCGATCCTGGGAATGCGGACCGTGCGAAGTGTGGCCGCACGCGGATTCCGATGGAGCATACGGAGGAGGAACACCTCGCGGTGAGCGTGTTCGAGACACGATCGGGTCGACTGCGGCTGGCATGGGACACCGGCGCGACGTATTCGATGCTTCCGGCCGCGATGGCGGAGCGGTTACGACCCGCGACGATCACTCGCGGTACTACCGAGTTCTATCCGTCCAGCATGCTCGCGGCGGCGGGGCAGGACTTCGGGCCTCTGGAATTCGTGCTGCTGCCGCTGCAGCCTCCAAAGGACTTCCAGGGCATGCTCGGGGCGAATTTCTTCGCGAAGCACGTTGTGTGCTTCGATTATGCGCGGCAAGAAGTGAGCGTCCGGGTTGTCGCCGACGCCGTGCGCTGACGCCTCTTCGATCTGAACGTGAGCGCTGCGCGTGCCAGGAATGCCGGGGCCATGAGATCGAGATGCAGTCGAGCAGGCACTCACAGAGGTTCGCGCTGCGCATTCCCGAAAGGCTGCGGACTCCGCCAGATACTCTGGTGGAAGCGGTCCAGATTGCCCGGCGGGACCGTCGTCGAAGCCACTGACTCATGCCCAGAGTGGCGCCGGCCCAGGTGCCGTCTCCGCAGACCGGCCGGCGCACCTCATTTGGCGCTGGCGGCTGCCCGATCAATCGATTAGGATGCGCCCCCTCGCGACGGATGCCGGCCCGCCAGCACCCCGCGAGCATGGCGAAGCCCATCGCCATCCACCCAGTCGGAGCGGTAGTTCAGCTGGTTAGAATACCGGCCTGTCACGCCGGGGGTCGCGGGTTCGAGTCCCGTCCGCTCCGCCAGTCTTTCTCAATTCTTTCAAGGGTTTGTCGGGTTTCGACTTCTTCCCGCTGACCAATTTTTGGTCAGTGGCAGACGACTTTTCCCGCGCCTTTGCCGTCTTCGGCGGCAGCGAACTGCCCTCAGAACCCGCAATTCCCAGCGCGGAAGGGAATCAATCGATGAAATCCGCCTCGGCGCAGACGGAGTCAGCAGGACTACTTCAGTAATGGGACCAGGGCGATGGAGCGAACAACAATCAGGACGCTCGATACAGGCACTGTGCTTGCGTCACGCCCTTGATTCACTGTGGTCCGAGCGCCTGGCATGCCGCCCCAAGTTGTCGAGCTCGCCGAGTGTGCGGGCGAAGCCGTCGCCGCGGACCTCCATGGAGACCGTCCGAGACACTCTATAGATGGCCATGGAACGGCGTATATGGCTGATGCTGGAGGGCTCGCTACCGAAGGCATTCATTGTGATTTTACCAAGAGGCCCAGCTGGGGTTTTGCCAGCGCGCCTCCGTTCACTTTTTTCAAGGTCTCGGACCGATCTGTGGCGCTCACGGGAAAAGCTGAATTTTTCTGTGAAATAACACGGCAGGTGGGATACAAGTCCGTGCCGCTAACACATATACGTCAGAGCTCTTATTTGTCTTTTGGCACAATTTCGGTCGAGGGAGAAGGGTTCCAGGCCCATGCAGTTGGGCACCAGACACCGTTATCGCCAGCCAGCACCGGATCGAGAAACGCCCCGACGGCTACGGTGAGTTGTTCGAGTGTCGTCCACGAAAGCTCATTTTCCCACGCCATCTCGACGTAAGGCGCCAACCAACTTGCAGGCGGTTCTGGCAATGCCGATGGCAACGGGTGAGTCGCGCGAAATTCAAAGGTCCGTTCCAATGCCGCGCGTAGTCGCGCCGCTTCGAGCGGCTGCGTAGTGGCAAGCAAGGCCATATCCGGAAGATCTTTCACGCGTGTGTTGGGGCGTGCACGTGGCATCGTGTATGCGTGCAGCTTCTCGGCGATGTGAGTTTCAATCGGATACAGACGCAGCATCGGCGGCGCAATACCAGCGAAGCCGAGCACATCAGCGGCGGCGACGACCTCAGGCTCACCCAGAATGGGATCACCGAATGCGACGTCCACGCCGAAGTGTTGTCCGAACAGCCTGCCTGCCAGTCGACACTCGGCACGGAATCTCAGGCCTTCGTATTGCATCCCGTCGTTTTGGATTGTTGGATGCTCGGCGTCGGGATGTATTTCAAAGGCCATGAAGTCGCCAAGCTCCTTCCGTCCGGCCTCTTGCAGCCTTGCGAGCACGCCGTTCGGTGTGCCTGTTAACCGCAGGTCAACGTCTTTCGTCGTCCGAGCGCGCTCCAGTCGAAGTTCCAGGACCAGTCCGCCTTTCAATAGAACCGCATCCCCGAGTACTGCCACGATGCGTGCCAGATAACGATCAAACACTAATAGCTGTCGCCGACGCGCAAGCGTTGTTCCAGCGCCTGTTTGAAGGCTTGGGGCGAGGTGTACGTCCGCGTCGTCATCCTTTGATTCCGCCAAAAGGTTTGAGCACCTTCTCAACATCCTTTAGCTCTGCCTTCGTCACCAGGCCGCGACCGAGTGCTTGCTTCGCAGCTTGACGGAGAAGGTCGGGAGAGAGACCGGCGAGGGCGCAATCGTTAAGTGTTCGAGGTGTCGAGGTCATGGGCACGGCATCGATCCATGAACGCTCCCGGGGCAGCACATCGGAGTGATGCAGTACGAGCCCATCGGGGATTCGAAAGCGCCGCTGTCGCCATGCCAGCGGCAGCGTGAGATGGATTTGCGTCGGCAGCACATCGGAAAGACCCTGCAGCGACAGCGCCGTTTGATGTGAGATCACGCCCTCGCTCTCGGTCCACAGCCACGCGGCGACCAGTTCTTCGTGCTCGCCGGGTGGAAAATGAATGAGGCGGTAGATTCCGCGCCGAACTCGCGTGATACGGCCCGCTTTTTGGTGGTGGGCAAGTAGCGGCGGCGAATAGCCGGCGGAAGCGGCTTGGCGCGTAGTAAATAGCCCCTCTTGCGAGGCGGCGACGTCGTAAAGCGCCTGCCAGATGGGGTCCGGTGGAAGGGTCGGGGTCATGCACAAAACTTAAGTGCTATTTAAGTTTCGTGCAAGGGATCGAATGCACCTGGAGAAGCTCTCCAGCAAGAGCTGGTGGCAAATTTAGTGGCAAATGCGGGGATCAAAGGGGAGTGCAGGGGGTGCTAGCGCCTCCACCAGCGTAACTGCAGGGCCTCCCCGGGTTCGAGTCCCGTCCGCTCCGCCATATCTCATTGATTTTCCGTCGCCCCGTGGCTCGCTGGTGGCATCTGGCGCCAGCCCGATGCTCATCGGGTTTTAATCAGTAAGAGGCGACGGCGATGTCGGTCTGCGGAAAGTCCTCGCCTTTGAAAAGCAGAGGCTCGCCCTTGACCTTCGCCAAGGCGTAACTGAAACAGTCTCCATAGTTCAGGCTTGCGGAATGGCGTCCCTTGCCGAAGCGACGCCAGGCTTCGCGCGCGACGTCCGCCTGTTCCGCGGTGACGGATTCGATCACGAGCCCGGCTTTCGCCACCAGAAGGTCCAGCTCGCGTGCACCCGCGATTCCATATCGCGACTCGATGACGATGCCGACCTCGATGAGCGTTGCGGCGGAGAGCAGCCGATTCGGATCGGACTCCAGTGCCGCAGCAATTCGTGCCGCTTCGGGTTCCATGCCAAGGAGCGCGACCAGGGCTGAGGTGTCGATGACCACGGTCGGTGCGACTAGCGGGGCAGGCCGTGTTCGTCGTACCCGATGATCTCGTCTGCGGATCGTTTGTCGGCTGCTGGCAAGCTGGCACAGCGCTGCGCGATTTTTAGAATCTGTTCGCTCAGGCGGGGGCCGCGGGCACGACGCACACGAGCCAGGCGCTCGCGCAGGGATTGCACGACCGCTGTGGTCAGAGTTTCGCCCGTCGCCTTCGCGACTTCACGTGCGAGGCGATCTGCCTCGGGATCCTTGATGCTGAGTGCCATAATAGCGTCTAGAAAGGTAGAGTTATTTATATACTATGACTCCGCGCCGCTCCGGTAAAGCGGACGACTGGCGAGGTGTGAGGCCATCCGAACTGGAGCCGTACGGACGACGGAGTGCAGGCCCACGTGCTTCATCTGCGATCCTTGGGTGGTGGCACCTCTTGGTGGCACTAGCGGGGATCTGAGGGAAGAAGAGGGGACTGAGCGACCCTTACGATTCAGTAACTTACTGATTCCTCAACCGGTGACCGCGTCTTCGAGTCCCGTCCGCTCCGCCAGTCTAAGTCCTTGTAGCCCTTCGAAATTCCTGCGCTTCGGCGCGGCTTCGCTGGCCAATCCGTTGCCCATTGGCTCTGGTTCGCGGCTGGATCGTGGCGCGGTCCGTGCGGCGTGTGCGGGCGCGCGCCTCGCCCCGGAGGACGCGCAATACACAGCGGCGCGCACGCGAGCCGTCGCGCTCTTCTCAACGCCTCTGCCCCTCGGCGGTAATCCCGTGACTCGAGACGAGCTCCATGAGCGACGTCGTATTCGTTGATACGAACATTCTCGTCTACGCCCACGACGCTGATGCTGGCGTAAAGCGTGAGCGCGCCATCGAGAAGCTCCGGCAACTCTGGGAGGAGGATACGGGCAGGCTATCCGTTCAGGTCCTGCAGGAGTTCTACGTCAACGTGACGCGGAAGCTCACAACACGCGTGGCCCGGTCCAGAGCGCGCGAAGTCGTGGATACCTATGGTGTATGGGTCCGCGAGCCAACGACTGCGGAGACTGTCTTGCGTGCCACGGGACATTGCCGAACTGGCCCAGATCTCATTCTGGGATGGGTTGATCGTTGCCGCAGCTGAGCAAGCTGGGGCTGCGCAACTGCTCAGCGAAGATCTCGATGATGGCCAAGTGATTGCCGGCATCAAAGTCGTCAATCCCCTATCGATTGCCTGAGCTCGGGCCGCAGCGGCGTGAGCGGGAAGGTCGTAGGCCTACTGGCAAATCCGGGGTCGACGGGGCGTGCAGGGGCTTTCTCCAACCGAGCCAAGACTCACGACTCGTACACCACGCCCCGGGACGCGAGCCGCGCTACCGCGCGGTCTTTGAATATCTCGCCGTATCGAGCCACTTCGCCATGTCCTCACGCCCCACAGGTCGCCGTCCTGTCGAGGCGGCAACCAGTGTGACACGGGGGTTCCTCTTTCCTGGAAGACTGACCCTGAAGCCCTGATCGCCTTCGATCGACGAGCGACGCGCGTCATCGCCAAGCTCCGCACAGGTGACATCGTCACGCTCATCTCGCCGGAGTTCCAAAAAACACGCCTCACTCGTACTGGCTCAATGCGGGACATCCCGCAGGCTAGACTGCCAAGTGCGTGACCCCATCCGAACAGGCACCAGACCGGGCCGAGGCGGCGGCCGGCGATGACGATCGGGAAGACCGAGCCGCGACCATTTCGCGCCTGTTCCGCGAGCACAATCGCACGCTCGTCGGGTTCCTCCGCGCGCGTCTGCAGAACGAGCAGGAGGCGAAGGAGATCGCCCAGGAAGCCTATGTCAAGCTCCTGCAGCTTGACGAGGGTCGGGCAAGAGGCTTCCTCCGTGCTTACCTGTTCCGCGTCGCCGCCAATCTCGCGGTGGACCGCCTGCGCCAGCGACGCAGCCGCTCGCGCCTCGACCAGCTCGACGTCTTCGACGACTTCCTCGAAGACGCCACCGCGGAACGCACCGCCATCGCCCGCCAGGAGCTCGCACTCCTGCGCGAGGCCGTCGATGAGCTGCCAGACAAATGCCGGCGGGCCTTCCAGCTGCACAAGCTCGAGGACCGCCCGTTTCCCGAAGTCGCCGCTGCAATGGGCTTGTCCGAGCGCATGGTGCGCAAGTACATCGCCCGCGCGCTCATCTACATCCGCCTTCGTCGCGAAGGTGTGTCCGCAGCGGAAGCGCAGAAGAGGACCCAGCCATGACCCACATGGAACACGAAACGGAACGCGACATGGAGCGCCTCATGGACGACGCACGCGTGCGTCGCCTCGAAGAAGCGGGCGAGTGGCTGCTGCGCCTGAACAGCGATCATCCCTCGGAAGAACAGCTCAACGCATGGCTTCGCTGGTGCGACGCTTCGCCTGCAAACGTTGAGGTCTTTGAGAGCCTGCAGCGGGACTGGCGGGACCTCGATCAGCTCCGGCGACCCAGGCACTCTCACCTCGGACACTCGCGCGTCGGAAACACTCGCGCCAAGTGGGCGCTCGCCGCGGGTATCGCGCTCGCCACGATCATTGCCGCTTTCATCTGGAGCACGACGCCGTGGTCCGCGCGGGAGCTGGCGGCGGCACGCGTGAACAAGAATGCAACCCTTCCAGACGGCTCGTCTCTTGTGCTCAGCGCCCGCACCGTCGTCAACGTCGACTACACCGGATCGCGTCGCCGCCTCGAGCTCTCCCCCGGTGAGGCATATTTCAAAGTGCAGCACGACGCGGAACGGCCGTTCGTCGTGCACGCCGGGGACGTCACCGTCACCGCGGTCGGCACTGCATTCGACGTCCGGCACGACGAGGATCGCGTCATCGTGACGGTGGAGGAAGGGCTCGTGGAGGTCGCGGGTGCTGCGCGTTCGGGCGGTTCCGCACCCAACACGTGGCGAGCAGGTCCCGGATACCAGGTCGCCTACTCGAGGGAACAACGCACCGCCACCATCGCGTCGGTCAACCCGGAAACGGTCCTCCGCTGGCGCCACGGCGAGCTCGCCTACGTCTGGCAGCCTTTTGAATCCGTCATCGCCGATGTGAATCGCTACTCCTCCCGCAGGCTCGTTCTCGCCGATCCGGAGCTTGCCCAGCTGCATTTCACCGGCACCGTCTTCACCGCCTCGATCGATGATTGGCTGCGCGCCGTTGCGGCTGCGTATCCCATTCGTGTGCGCAACTCGCCGAACGGCAATGTCATTCTGGAGCGCGCCCACGAGGATGGGGCCAGTGCCAACACAGACGCGGCGGGCGCCGACACGGTGCGCTGAGTTCAAAATATCGACCCTCACTCGTTGAAGCTGCACAACGAGATCGGGGAGTCGCACCGTCCATGTCCCTCAGCACAGGTCGAATCGGAGTTTCACGTTCCATTGCAGCACTCGCCGTGCTTCTCACGAGCTTCTGCATCGGCGCGCCTGCGCACGCTGTGGATCTCAATCAGCGCATCAACTTCGAGATTCCGGCACAGAAGCTTTCCTCGGCGCTCATTCAGTTCTCGCAGCAGGCAAAGCTCCAGGTCGTCGTCAGTGACAACCTCGGCGAGCAGTCGAGCCCGGCTCTTTCGGGCTCGCACGCAATCGGTGAGGCGCTCGAGACGCTGCTCTCGGCATCTGGCCTGATCTACCGCGTCATCAGCGATACTTCGATCACTGTCGGATACCGCAGCGCTGATGCGGCCACGTCATCTGCTTCGCCCCGGCCGCCCCTACGTCTCGCGCAAGGCGATGCGGACGCGAGAAGTAACCAGGCAGCTCCGGATGCCTCATCCGGCGCCGTGGGGCGATCCTCCACGCGTGCCGAATCGCTCGAGGAACACCGCCTCAACCTTCCCGAAGTGCTCGTGACCGGCGCGAAAACGCTGAATATGGATATCCCGCGCACGCGTGACGACGCCCAGCCGTACGTCATCATCGAGCGCAGCACCATAGAAAACTCGGGTGCGCGCAATCTGGAGGATTTTCTCAAGAAGCGCCTGACGATGAACACCCACGCCAACAGCAACGGACAGAACATTTCATCGCTGGGCGACACGAGCCAGGTGAATCTGCGCGGTCTCGGGACGAATCAGACCCTCATTCTGATCGATGGACATCGCACTGCCGGCCTCAGCAACGCCGGAACGCCGCTGCAGCCCGACCTGAACGGGATACCGCTCGCGGCCGTGGAGCGCATCGAAGTGTTGCCGACGACTGCCTCCGGTATCCATGGTGGCAGTGCCACGGGCGGCGTCGTGAACATCGTGCTGAGGCGTGACTATTCCGGCGCCGAAGTGAAACTGAGCTATGACAACACGTTCGATGCCGGCTCAGCCCTGCAGCAGGTGGACTTCAATACGGGTTTCACGCTGGAAGGCGGGAAGACCTGGTTACTCGCGGCAGGAAGCCTCATCGACAACGAGGGCCTGCTCAATCACGACCGCGATTTCTACGCACGCGGCCGTGCGGCGCTGAGGGCAAACAATCCAGCGGTCCTGCTGCCTCCCACCGCGCCGCCCCTCGGCGCGACGACCAACATCCGCAGCCAGAACGGCTCGCCGCTCTTCGGTCCTGGCTCGCCGAGTTTCACTTCCGTTCCCGCAGGGTATGCGGGGGGTGGTGGTCTGGCTCCCCTCCAGTCCAACGCAGGAAGCTACAACTACGACCTTGCGCAGAGCGCGCAGTTGAACGGTGACCTGCAGGGCCTGCTGATGAGCTCATACACCAAGTCGCTGATGCTGACCGCCCGGCGCGAGCTCAGCCCGAACGTTCAGGCATTTCTCGAGCTGGCGGGATCGGACAGCAGCTCCCGGTTTCAGCGCAGCGGCCTTGCGTTCACGTTCAACGTGGGCGCCGCGGCGCCGAACAATCCGTTCGGTCAGGCGATCCAGGCTACCGTGCCGCTTGCCAATGCGGATGACAGGATCTTCTCGACCAAGGAGGAGCGGCGCGTCGTAGGTGGCGTCATCGTGAAGTTGCCGGGTGAATGGAAATCGGAAGCGGACTTCACGTGGGGCACTACGCGCCGCGTGACAGCTCCGCAGCCGACGCTCAGCGCGGAGGCCACCGCGGCGATCTTCAATGGAGCGCTGGATGTCCTGCGAGATACCACGGCCTTCCCCCTGGATCTCGAGGATCTTCTCGTCCCCAGCAGCTACACGGCCCTTCCATTCCGCTCCAGGCTCAAGGACATCACACTGCGCGCCGGCGGCCCGGTCGGCCGGTTGCCCGCGGGGGCTCCAGTCCTGTCACTGGCGGTCGAGAAGCTGGACGAGTTCATTCCCGACGCGCGCCAGGGTGGGGGTTCGAGTCCTTACTACTATCCCAGCCGGTCGCAGTCCGCGAAGAGCGCCTATGCGGAATTGCGGGTTCCCTTCATATCGGCCGTCAACGCGCTGCCGGGCGTGAGGGAGCTCGACATGCAGATCGCGGTTCGTCGCGATGAATATACGGTGGAGGGCGTCACCGGTTTCGTCTCCGTCCTGGCTCCGACGCCCATCGTGCGCGCAACGTCCAGAACCGCCTCGACAAATCCGACGCTCGGTGTGCGCTACCACCCGGTGCGGGACGTGATGCTGCGTGCCAGCTACGGCACGGGGTTCCTGCCGCCGACCGTCAACCAGTTGGTTCCCAGCCCCCCGGCAACCGGCACCAGCGCCTTTGACCCCCTGCGTGGGAATCAGCTGGTTTCGTTTCTCACGGTTACCGGCGGTACGACCGACCTGCAGCCCGAGAAATCGACGAGCTGGTCCGCTGGCATGGTACTGACACCGCACTTCGTTCCGAACCTGAGAGTCTCACTCGACTACACGCGTATCGAGAAGAGGGACAACATCGTTTCGCTCACCGCGCAGCAGACGATCGACAACGAATCGATCGCACCGGACCGGGTCATCCGTGGTCCCAGGCTGCCGGATGATCCGGCGGACTGGGCGGGTCCGATCACGGTGATCGATCGGACCAACATGAATCGGGCCTGGGCGGAAGTGGAGGCCTTCGATTTGACGGCGGACTACGCCCGCGACACGGAGTCGTTCGGCCGTTTCGAGCTCTATGCCCTGGCCACTTGGCAAACACACTACGAGACCCAGCTCCTCCCCACGGAGCCCGTGGTCGAGAACGTGGGTGTCAGCTCGGACAATCCGCTGAAGTTCAAAGCCAACGCGGGCGCACTCTGGAAGTTCAACCACTGGAGTGCCGGCTGGAACGGCCGGTACTTCGATTCGTACGTCGTTTCGCGCAACGCTGCCACGATTCTGAACCAGGGGACGTCGCGGGTGCCGAGCCAGCACTATCACGATGCCTTCGTCGGCTACCGCTTCGAAGCACCCAGCCGGCTGCTGGACGGGCTGGAGTTGCAGGCAGGCGTCAAGAACATCTTCAACGCGAAGCCGCCGCTGGACATGGGGAACACCTTTTTCTTCTACAGCTTGTTCGGCGATCCGCGTCTCTCCAGCTATTACATATCACTCAAGCAGCAGTTCTAGTATGGCCATGAAGATTCTCCAGGCGCGGTCAGGAACCCGGGTCGCGGCGATCATGACCGCCGTGCTGTGGGCTGCTGCAGGTCCGTGGGCGGCATCCGCGGCTTCCGTCCCGGGTGAGGTCGGCGTCCATGACCTGTTGACGCTCACGGACATTGCCGCGATGGCGCTTTCGCCCGATGGAAGACGGCTCGCGTTCGTGACGCGCAAGGCCTCTCTCGAACGAAACGACTACGATTGCACGCTCTATGTCATGGATGCGCGTGCCGGAGCGGTGCCGGTCCGCCTCGCATCCGTCAGCCCACGCCTGGCCGCGCGCAGCCGGCTGTTTCTGGACCAGACTCCCCGCTGGTCCCCGGATGGCCACGCGGTAATGCTGCTCACAAACCTCGATGGCACCGACCAGATCTGGTCATGGAGTCTCGAGGGAGGCCCGCCGCAGCGACTGACGCAACAAGCCGATGAAGTGCTGTCCTTCGACCTCGTCCCTGGAACGAGCATGCTCGGTTTCACTACCGCCGAGCCCGACGCCACGCCCGCTCAGATCGCTATCTGGCGAAAAGAGATGCTGGAAGAGGGCATGCTGCTCGAGCCGCCGGTCCGTTGGGGAGACTATCTCGACGCGCGGGGCGTCGAAAAGCATCTTGCGCGCCGCGCCGGCATCCGATTCCTCCGCTGGTTTCATGATCTGGACACCGGGAGTGAACGCCGCGCCACCGAGGTCGAAGCTCGAGCATTCACGCACGGCTTTCCGGGCAGCGCCGAGATCGACTACTACCGGTATCGCGTCGGCTCCGGACTTCGGATCGAGGCTCCGCGCAACTGGATCGTCGCGCAATCGGTGTATACCTACGACATCGCGCTCACGCCCGATGGCGACCGTGCCGCCTTCCACACGAAGGAGCATTCCGGGCAGAAGCAGTCCGTACTCTCCGTTGGCGACCTGGATGGCAAGAATCTCGTCGAGTGGCATCGTGCCGTCCAGGGTCAGTTCTCGTCGCTCCGCTGGAGCGGCGACGGCAAGCAGCTGTACTTCAGGAAACTGCGCTACGACGACGGTGGGGGCTTCAATGGGATCTATCGGATCACGGGCCCCGGCGAGACGCCCGCACTGGTCTACGAAACTCGTGGAGAGATCGAGAGCCTGGTCTACGATCGTGCCACGACAGCGGCCATCTTTCTCGAGTCCACGTCGACGCAGCCTGCCCGGATCGTGTCCATGGCGCTTGATACTGGGCGAAAGGTGGTTCTCTACGACCCGAATCCCCGCTTCGCGTCAGCTACTCTGCCCGAGCCGCGTCTTCTGACCTGGCGTAATCGACTCGGACAAAACGCTTTTGGCTACCTCGTCATGCCGCCAGGGAAATCGGCCTCGCAATTGCGGCCCCCACTCGTCATCGTCACCTATCGTGCCAAGGGCTTTCTGCGCGGCGGGACCGGGGATGAGTACCCGATTTTTCCCCTTGCAGCGCAGGGTTTCGCGGTGCTGGCGCTCGATGTGGGCGAGACCTCGTCGTTCCCCTCAGGCCGAAAGGGCGACGCGCGCTATGAGCGGGAGCGGTCCCAGGTGGCCACCGTGAAGGCCGCTGTGCGCGCGGTCGATGAGCTCGGCCTCACGGATCCGGGCCGTCGAGCGCTCACCGGCCTGAGCTTTGGTGCCGGTCTCACGTGGCAGACGCTGACCCACTCGAATCTCTTCCGTGCCGCCATCGTCAGCGACCGGGGATTCGATCCGTTCCTGATCGATCTCGAGGGATTGTGGAAGCACCCGTTTGGCGTCATCGGCATCACCTACTTCCCGCTACCGATACACGACGAGACGCGACGGGAGATATGGCAGCACGTGTCGACGTCAATGAACGCGTTGCGAATTCGCGCCCCGGTGCTGCTGAACGATTCCGATCTCGAGTTCGCCGCGAACCAGCAGACGGCGACAGCAATGCAGGGCCTCGGAAAGCCACTCGAGACCCACATCTATCCCGACGCAGGCCACATCATCAACCAGCCTGCGCAGCGGTACTCCATCTACAACCGCAACATGGATTGGTTGAGTTTCTGGCTCATGGGCAAGGAAGACCCGGCGCCGGAAAAGAGACCGCAATACACGCGCTGGCGACTCTATCGCGAACAACACGAATGGAACGAGAGCCACTGGCGGCGTGGCCAGGATCCCGGAGCCGAGTTCGCGCGGCAGCTGGAGGCGCAATCGTTCGGGGAGCCCGTCGATCCCCGAGTGCTGGCGCCGATGCTTCGGGTCGCTGCGGGCGCGGACGTCGCAGCGGTACGGTCAGTTGAGTAAGCCGCTCGAGGGCGTGATCGCGGACATCGCACGGTACTCGACGCCGCGCCAACCTGAAGAAACCGGGCTCCACGAGCGCTTCCGCAAGACGATCCTGACGAGTTCTATCAGGTGACGTTGCGCAAGACGACAGACATCACCGGAGAACCGGGTTGCTGGCAGACCGGGCGTTTCGCCGGAGCATGCGCCCCAGGCTCCAGAGCATGACGAACGCCAGTACGGCGCAACCTGGAATCCACATGACCAGCCCGCCGAGTTGCTGGTCCTCCAGCGGTGTCAGATGCCACGGCAGCGTGGAGAACGTGTGCGCGCTGTAGAGCAGCCTCGGCGCGAGCGTGAGAATCGCGCCAAGCAGCCCCATCTGCAGGAGCGTTGCAAACTGTGCCAGGAGACAGATGTGGACTGGCTCGGCGCCGCGCGAGGGGAGGAGCGTGCGCCAGACGATGATCGCGCTCACGAGCAACGACACGTGCATGAGCCAATATGCGATATCGCTCGTGAAGGTTGCGTCGTAGGCGGCAGGCACGTGCCAGAACCACAAGAGCACCGCGAACAGTGCCACCGCCGGCGCGGCGCGCGTGAACCAGCGCGGCCGGATGGGCAGCGAGTGCGCCAGCAGCGGTGCCGCAATCAATACGATCACCATATGCTGGGTGACTCGGGCAGAGAAGAGCGCCACGCCGAGGCTGCACAAGGGCGAGATCAACGCCGCGGCCAGCACGAGCCACCCGGAGCCGGCCGAGATCTGCGATGCGCGTGAGGAGCGCGTGCGCCGAAGGTAGTTGACGTGAAGCGCAGCGGCGAACGCAAGGATCGCGATCAGCACGGGATCGAGATTCCACTGCAGCCAGATGTCTGCAGGCACCGGCGGAAGCCCGCAGTAGGGAATGTTCAGCTCCTGCATGGGATCTCCTTGCATCCGCTCTACCCCGCGCAAGATGGAAACGAAAACACGTTGATCGTTCCCCAGAGCACGCCGAGGATCGAGATGCCGCACAGGAACAGCCCTGTCTCGGCGAGGAACTCGTATCGTTCGCGCGGCTGGTCCTCTGGCGTTTGACCGGGCTCGTTCGCCAGGCGAAGGTTGCGCCACGCCTGCCATGTTGCCATTGCCAGCAGGGCAAGCGAGGCAAGTGTGATGATCCAGATGAGACGGTGCGTGGTGAAGATGCCGCTTGCTGAGCCCACGTCACTGCCGCGTTCGCACGAAATCAGGCTGGACAGGAATGTCAGCACGAAGTATCCGAGCCAGACGGCGGGCGGGATGACGAGTGCCAGCGCGCTGTGGCGGGGAACGAGCTTCAGGCGTGGAAGGAGCTTCAGCATGTGTGACTACCCAACCCAATCGGGCAGCGCGTAGATGAGTGCAGCCGTGACGAGCCCAAGCGCCACAACGTAGTACCAGAACAGGCTCACAACCTTCAGGGTGAGGAACGGTCGTCGACTCGTGTCCGGCGCGGCTGCGCGGGCCAGTGCGAACCCGAGAAGCAGAATGCCGATGCCGACGTGCAGGGCGGAATAGCCGAGCAACGCGTAGAACATCGCTGCGAACGAATGATCCGTGGGGGCGAAGCTCATGGTCTGCCGGACTCGCTCGAGCAGCCATAGATGCACGATGCCGCTGCCGATCCCGACAAGGAGACCCATGTGATAGAGGCCCGGCCGTTTGCGACGGAGCCCGAGCTTCGCGATCAGCGGCCCGACGAGGCCGATGACGAGAGCCCAGCAGGCAGCCCCCACAAGCGCCCACGGAGGCGCTGCGAAATTGCCGGGTGGCCACTCCACGTTGCGGCTCCATAGCAGCACGAAGCCGAATGCCAGGGCGATGTAGAGCAGCGCATCGACGATGATCGTGAGCACGACCCCCCACCATCCGGTCGCCTTGGGACCTTCCGCACCCAGGGTTACGTTGGGGTGCTGCGCCTCCGGAACGGGGGCCTTCTGCTCAGCGATGGGTTCCTGCCAGCCCCAGTACAGAAACACACCGAGGAGCGCGACGAGCGCGGCGACGGCGAGCTGGTACTGCTTGGAGAGGAAGCCGACGAAGAAGAGCGCCGTTGCGAGCGCGGCGACCAGAGGGATGTAGGTCGGCTTCGGAAGAACGATCACCTGGTCCAGCTCGCCGTGTGTCGGAGTCGAGCCCGCCGTCAGCCGCAGCCCCGACGAAGGGTCTCCGAGCGCAAAGCGCCCCTGTTTGATGTCCCGGAAGAGGTTCTGCTGATCCCAGAGGGGATAGGCACTCTCTATCGTGGGAATGCTGCGGAAGTTGTAGGGCGGCGCCGGCGAGTCCGTCGCCCATTCGAGCGTTCCGGCGTTCCAGGGGTTGTGGGGAGCGCGTGCTCCCCACCACAGGCTGCGGATCACATCGAATACGAAGAGGAGCACGCCGCCGGCGAAGATGAAGGCCCCGATGCTGGAAGCCAGGTTCCACGGCTCCCAGCCGAGACCTTCCTGGTACGTGTAGACGCGCCGGGGCATGCCCAGGAATCCGGACACGTGCATCGGCAGGAAGGCCAGGTTGAACCCGCCGAACATCACCCAGAAGATCCATCTCCCCAGCCGCTCGGACATCATTCGCCCCGTCATGTTCGGCAGCCAGTAGTACGCGGCGGCCAGGAGCGGGAACACGAGCCCCCCGATCAGCACATAGTGGAAATGCGCCACGACGAAGTAGGTGTCGTGTACCTGCCAGTTGAACGGGACCACGGCGAGCATCACGCCCGTCAGCCCCCCGATCACGAAGATGAAGATGAACCCGGCCACGAAGAGCAGCGGTGTGCGCAGCACGGGCTTGCCGAGCCAGAGCGTTGCGAGCCAGGCGAAAACCTGTATTCCGGTGAGCACCGACACGGTCATGCTCGCGGAGGAGAAGAAGCCCATCGCCAGGAGCGGCATGCCCGTCGTGAACATGTGGTGTACCCACAGGCCCATGCTCACGAACCCCGTTCCGACGACGGCCAGAATGACCCACGTGTGCCCGGCAAGCGGGCGGCGGGCGAACGTCGGGACGATCATCGACACCATGCCCGCGGCAGGAAGGAAGATCACGTACACCTCGGGATGGCCGAAGATCCAGAAATAGTGCTGCCACAGGAGAGGGTCGCCACCGAGGCCGGGTGTGAAGAACGGCCACCCGAACGCGCGCTCGATTTCGAGCAGGATGCTGCCGAGGATGAGTGAAGGGAAGCCGAAGAGGATCATGAGCGCGACGACCAGCATGTACCACGCGAAGAGCGGCATCCGGTTGATCGACATGCCCGGCGCGCGCGCTTTGAGGATCGTCACCGCGAGCTCGATTGCGGCGGCCACCGCCGAGATCTCGGCGAACGTCACGCCCAGCAGCCAGAAGTCCATGCTCGGCCCGGGGGAGTACCGGGGTCCGGACAGGGGCGTGTACGCAAACCAGCCAGCGTCCGGGACGAATGCGAACAGCACGCTCGAGTAGAGAAGGATGCCGCCGAGCAGGTAGCACCAGTACCCGAACGAGCTGAGCCGCGGAAACACGAGATCGCGTGCGCCGATCATCAGGGGAATGAGGTACACGGCGATGCCTTCCACGACAGGCACGGCGAACAGGAACATCATCGTCGTGCCATGGAGCGTGAAGAGCTGGTTGTATTGATCGTCCGTGAGGAACGTGTTTCCTGGTACGGCCAGCTGCAGGCGCATCATCAGCGCGAGCGCGCCGCCGATCAGGAAGAAGACGATGCCGGTCACCATGTAGCGGCGACCCAGGATCGTCTGGTTGACCGCGCTCAGGCGCGCCAGCCCCCGTGGCGGGCGCCAGATGCGTTCGAACATGGCTTCGGCGTCACGCTCCTCCGGTGTGGCTGGCGCTTCGAGGTCACGCTCGGTGGTGCTCATTTCAGGCTCTCGAGGTAGAGCACGAGGGCTTGCAGCTCCTCTCCAGACAAGGTGTTGAAGGAAGGCATGAGATTGTCGGGCTTGATGTGCTGGGCAGAGAGGATCCAGGCGGCCAGGGTGCCGCGATTCATCGGCAGAGCTCCGGCCGCGATCGTGCGGCGGCTGCCGAGATGCGTGAGATCGGGGCCGAAGCTGCCCGATGCCGGGGTTCCCCGAACCGTGTGGCACAGTGCGCAACCCGCGCGCATGAAGACATCGTGCCCCATGAGCTCGGCAGGCCCGGTGGGCTGCGTCGCGGCCTGCTTCTGCCGGAGGCGCCAGGCCTGAAATTCGCCGGGCGCGACAGTGACCACATCGAGCGCCATGTTCGCGTGCTGCGTCCCGCAGTACTCAGCGCACTGACCGCGGAAGGTTCCAGTGCTGGTCGGCTCGAGAATGACGGCGTTCTCGTGGCCCGGAATCAGGTCGATCTTGCCGGCGAGGCTCGGCACCCAGAAGCTGTGAATCACATCCGCGGAGGTCACGCGCACCCGAATGGCTTCTCCCAGCGGCAGGTAGAGCTCGTTCGCTGTCCTGAACTCGGGCGTACCCTCGGCATCGAGGTAGCGCACTTCCCACCACCAGCGGCGACCCACGACTTCGATGTCGACGGAGATCTCCCGCTCGGCCGCGCGCAGACGTTGAGTTGCCGGCAGGCTGTACGCAAGAAGTGCCGTCAGCGTGGCTACCGGCAGCACAACACCACCGGAGACGATCAGCGCGCGCGCGCTTGGAGCAGATCTGGACGAGGGTCGGCGAAAGAGCACATAGAGCAGAATCGCCGTGACGATCCCCTGCACGATGAGGCCCCCGCAGAGCATGACCCACCACAAGCGCTCGACTATCTCGGCCTCGGTGCCATGGGAGTCGAGCGCGGATTGTGGCCCGCGGCAGCCTGCGAGCAGGCCCAGAAGTGCCGCAGCTACCGCGGCGCGTCCGGCTCGTCGGCAGTGCGCATCGACTGGATGTAAGCGACGAGCTTCCAGATTTCCTCCTGCGGCAACATGAATCCCCACGCCGGCATGCCGTTGGCCCGCCCGGCTGCGATCGAGTCGTAGATCTGCGCGTCGGATGCGCCATAGGCCCAGCGCGCATCGCGCAAGCTCGGACCCATGCCGCCGCCACCGTGGCCGCCGTGACAGCCCGAGCAATTGAACGCGACGAAGAGCTCGCGGCCCTGCTGCCGCGCACGCGCGTTGCCGTCGAGTGGATTGCTCGTGGATTGCATCTCTCGAGGGGGACCGGGAATCGGTCCGACTGCGACGATGGCTGCCGCAACGGGCGTCACCGGAACGGATGACGAGCGCTGCTCGCAACCGCAGAATGCAAAGAGCGCGAAAAGGGCGATCCCGAGGCCGCGGCCGCCGCGGCTCCGGGCGGGCCAGGAAGCGGCCGGTAGTCGTATGGCGCCCATCGCCATCGATCTGTCACAGGCCGAAGACATACAACACGTTGCCCGGTGCCGTGTGCTTCTTGAGATCCTTCATGGCGCCCACGGCGCCGAGCGCCGCGTACGGGTCATCGGTGGACATGTCGGGGAAAGCTGCGGCACCCATCCACCCGCCGACGCCTGAGTACACCGCCACGTACTGCCGGCCATCAGGACCGAGATATGTCACAGGGTTTCCTATGATTCCGGACGAAGTCTTGAACTGCCACAGCAGCTCACCGCTGCGCGCGTCCAGCGCCCGGAACCACCCATCCATCGTGCCGTAGAAGACGAGGTCACCGGCCGTTGCGAGAACTCCGCTGTAGAGCGGCAGATCGCGCTCCTTCACGCTCCATACGGCCTTCGCGGCTACCGGGTCCCACGCGATGAGGTCCCCGTGGTAACCGCCCGGCCCCTGATACATCTTCACGCTGGCGCCAAGATACGGCGTGCCGGCGATGTAGTTCGCTTCGGTGGCTTCGTAATCCATGCACGTGTTGTGTGCCGGGATGTAGATCAGGCCCGTGCGCGGCGAGAATGCCGACGGGTTCCATTCCTTCGCACCGGTCGAGGACGGGCAGATGTTCGTGACGACCTGGCCGAAGCGCGTGCGCTTGGCTGGATCCTCCTGCGGGAGTCCCGTCTTCACGTCATAGCGGTGCGCCCAGTTCGTCTGCTCCAGGAACTTCTCGGCGGAGAGCAACTCGCCCGTCTCGCGGTCGAGGACAAAGACGAAGCCCGTGCGGCCGGGATGGATCAGGAGCTTGCGCGTGCGGCCGCCGAAGGTCATGTCGACGAGCACGTTCTCCATGACCTCGTCGTAGTCCCATGCATCGTGAGGGCTGATCTGGAAGGCCCAGCGCGCCATGCCGTCATCCGGATCGCGTGCGATGATGCTCGATGACCATTTGTTGTCGCCCGGCCGCATGTCCGGATTCCACACACCCGGATTGCCCGTTCCGTAGTAGATGAGGTCGAGCTCCGGGTCGTACGAGATCCAGCCCCATACGGTCGAGCCTCCGAACCGCCACTGATCGGGCGGCCACGTGCTCGCGCCGAGGTTCTCGCCCTGGTCCTTCGAATGGAACGGCCTGAAGTCCGGGCCGATGCGCACGTCCGCATCGGGGCCTGTGTTGTAGGCCCGCCAGATCTCCTTGCCGGTCACCAGGTCGAGAGCGAGGATCCAGCCGCGCACACCCAGCTCGCCGCCCGAGTTGCCGACGATCACTTTGTCTTTCACGATCAGCGGCGCCATCGTCACCGTCTCGCCGATGTTGATGTTGCCCACCCGGGTGCGCCAGATTTCCCTGCCGCTGCGCGCGTCAACCGCGATCGTGTGCGCATCCAGCGTGTTGAAGACGATCTTGCCGTCCGCATGGGACGCACCCCGGTTGACGACATCGCAGCAGGCGATGCCGACGGCCCGTGCATCCGGAGCGGGCTGATGGGTCCACTTCATGGGGGCGCCGGGCTTCGTGAGATCGAGCGCGATGAGATCGTTGGGATACGGCGTGACGATATACAGAGTGTCGTTCACGACGAGCGGCCCGCCTTCGTGCCCACGCGGAATACCTGTCGAGAAGGTGAATGCGACTTTCAGGCCGGCGACATTCTCTGTCGTCAGGCCGTCGAGCGGACTGAAACGAGTGTTGGCGTAGTCGCCTGTGGGCAGGTGCCACTCGCCGGCCGGCAGCGGAGAGATCAGTCGGACGCCGGATGCGGTACCGGCGACGGAGCCTTCGTGCCAGCTCGCAGGGCGTTCCGGCTCCCGGGCGGTGTCAGATCCGCACGCCTGTATCGCAATGAACACAAGCGCCGCCACGACGACGCGCCCACGTCGGGTCGAATCTCGTTGCAGATCCCGTTGCGCGTCGCGGGATGCCTGGATGCGGGCTGCATTTGGCACAGGTGAACTCCCTTCGCTGCGATGGTCTGCTGCTGGCGGCCCGACCAGCACTGTGCCTGAGAGACTCTCTGCGTGGCGGAGAGCACTCACCCGCGTCGAACCTCGCATGGCGTTGCCGGCGGGGTCAATTGTGTGGAGCTCCATATCTGATGTAGGTGCCGTCCGACGCGAAGCTTGCGCATGCGAGGCCGGCCGATGTGCCCGATGTGCAGACACATCCGGTACGTCAGTTGCTGGCAGCTGATCGCGTACCTCCGCTGTCAACCGCCCCGTCCGCACCTTGGAAGCCTGTATTGATTTTTTCTGGCGCCAGACGGTTCCTGATTGCCGTCATAGTCGCTGCCACCAGCGCCGCACTGGTGAGCTATCTGCTGGAGCGCGGCGGCGCGCTCCAGCAGACGAGTGGCGGATTGCCCGGTCCCAGGATCGAGTCGCACGCAGCTGAGGCCGATCGTCGCGATCCTGACGGGCTCGAGACGCGGCGGGATGAGCTGCGGGTCTGCGCCGATCCGAACAACATGCCGTTCTCGAATCGGCAGGGAGCAGGCTTCGAGAACGAGCTTGCCCACCTGATCGCGCGAGACCTCGGCTGGAAAGTGAGTTTCACCTGGTGGCCGCAACGGCGTGGCTTCGTCCGGAACACGCTGCGTGCCGGAAAGTGCGACGTGATCATGGGTGTTCCAGCCGGCTATGACCTTGTGGAGACCACTCATCCGTACTACCGGTCGAGCTACGTGTTCGTCACGCGCAGCGAGGACGATCTGCGCATCGAATCGTTCGATGATCCACGACTGCGGCAGATCACCATCGGCGTGCAGGCTCTGGGAGACGACTACGCCAACGTACCGCCCGCGCAGATGCTGGCTATGCGCGGGATCGTCAATAACCTGCGGGGGTACAGCATCTACGGCGACTACTCGGCGCCGGATCCCACAAGGGCTCTGATCGAGGCCGTCTCGCGTGCGGAGGTGGATGTGTCGATTGCGTGGGGACCGATGGCGGGGTACTTCGCGCACCTCGAGAACGTCAGCCTCGATGTGCGCCCGATTCCATGGGCCGCCGGGCTTCAGGCATTGCCGATGCAGTTCGACATCGCGATCGGGGTGCGCAGAGGCGAGCGCGAGCTCACCGCAAAGCTGAATGGAGTGCTGGCCGACCGCCGCGCAGAGATTGCGGCACTCCTCGAGCGCTATCACGTGCCCATCGTTGAAGGCCCGTGAGCGCGACGGCCAGCACCACATTCGCGCTCGCCTCGCAAGCTGAGGCGTGATGAGATTGGTGGCGTGCGCGAGGTGCGTGGCGTGTCTCGCCGTGGGCCGGCTCGACAAGCCATCCGGACCATGAGCCGTTCTCTTGATGCCCGGGGAGGGTCGTTCTGTGGGAAGGGTTGTTCTGGCGGTATTGCTGCTGGCGATTGCCTCATTTGCGTGCGCGGATGAGGTCAAAGTGGCGAAGCCGACGTTGGAAGACTTCAGCTGGTTGGCGGGGCACTGGCGGATCGACCAGGGAGACAGGGTGGTCGATGAGCACTGGATGGCGCCAGCGGGCGGACTGATGATCGGGATGGCCAGGAATGTGCGCGCCGGCAAGGTGCTCGAGTACGAGTTCACGTTGCTGCGCCAGGAGCCCGGCGGCGAGATTGTCTATGTGGCGAATCCATCGAAGCAGTCGGAAACCGTGTTCAGGCTGACATCGCTCATGGAGGGCGTCGCGGTATTCGAGAACCCGGAGCATGATTTTCCGAAGAAGATCATTTACGCGCGGCAGGCTGATGGCAATCTGCTTGCCGCGATCGAGGGGCCGGGGCGGGACGGGAAGTTGCGTCGGGTCGAGTATCCTTTCCGGCGAGTGCAGTGACAGAAACGAGCCCGGCCTGGAGGTTGCGCTCAGGTTGACTACCGGCACCACACTACTACCATCGCTCCGATTCGCCCCAGGAACGATGGAGGTGTATGCATGAGAGCGCTACTGGCAGGAGCCGTGATCATCCTTCTGATGCCTGTTGCGGCACTGGCCGCCGAGCCGAATTCTCGAGCAGAGGATGGCGAAGCGATCCGCCGCACGGCGCTGGACTACATCGAAGGCTGGTACACGAAAGATCCGGTGCGCATGGAGCGCGCCCTGCACCCGCAGTTGATCAAGCGTCGCGTCGGTGTCGACACGGAGCGCAAGCAATCCTACCTGGACGAGGGCAGCGGCCTCCGACTCGTGCAGGGCACGCGGCCAGTGCCCGGTCGCACCGTTCCGCCGCTGGGCAAGCAGCGCCGTGACGTCACGATCCTGGACATCGAGGGCAACGCCGCAACCGTGAAGGTCGACGCAGACGACTGGGTGGACTACCTGCACGTGGTCAAGTGGAACGGCGAGTGGAAGATACTGAACGTGCTGTGGGAGCTCAGGCCGCAACAGTAGACAGCGTGCGCGGGCGATGCATGTCGATTTGGCATGTTCCTGCGGTCCGATGGCAAAGCAGGCGACAGGGAATCCCGTCAGCATGTCCTGACTCCAGCATGAATCGAGCAGGGCCTGTGGGATGTTGGCCCCCGGCTGATCTGACCCGAAGTACACGACCGTCAGGTCCTTCATGAACTGGGCGCGATTGGCCACCACCGACTGTCGGAAGCCATCGAATACCTCCATCGGTATTCCGGTCGGGTTGTCTGCTGTTTGCAGAAGGCCCGGGGTCACCGAGCCGATGAGAACAGCTTTGGCGACACGGCTCGTTCCATGGCGACCGATATAACGCGCGACCACTGCGCCACCCGTCGAATGTCCGACGAGCACGGCGTTCTGCAGATCGAGTGCTGTCATCAGCTCGGCCAGATCATCGGCATAGGTATCCATATCATTGCCCTGCCAGGGCTGGCCGGACCGTCCATGGCCTCTGCGATCCGCCGCGATACAGCGATAGCCTTTGCTGGCCAGGAAGAACATCTGATCTTCGAAGGCATCCGCGTTCAGGCCATAAGCATGATTGAAACGATGGGTGGACCTGTTCCCCAATCCTTGAAATAGAGTCCGGTGCCGTCTTTCGTGGTGATGCCATTCATGATGATTCCTGAGGCGCCGTCACGCAGCGCCGCGAGTGTTGAGGTTGTATCGATCGGCAGGCTGGCTTCGGGAGAGGCTGGGGCCCAAAGCCAGCCGCGCGGACTCGAGAGCATTCCAGTCCGCGATGTTCGGCAAGGCCGGTATGGTTACGAGCTCACCATTGTCGAAACCCGTGAGCGATGCATCGACCATGTCCTCAGCGGACATCACGTAGCCTCCGGCACGTGCATCGATATCCACACCGGCATGATTCCAGAGCGGTGTGCGAGTCGCGCCGGGCAGCACTGCCTGTATGCGAATGCCTTTCTCTGGCAGCTCGTGCTGCAACGATTGGCTGAATGCGAGCACGAAGGATTTGCCTGCGCCGTAGACGCCGTTCAACAACTCGGGTGCTACAGCAGCAATCGACGAGATGTTGATGATGGCGCCATCGCCTCTGGCGACGAATCCGGGGACGGCTGCATACGTGAGACGCGTCAGCGCAGTCACATTGAGCGCGATCATCGCGTCCATGTGCTCGACATCAGAGCTCAGCAGCGGGGCAACGCTGGCGACACCGGCATTGTTGACCAGCAGTGTGATGCTCGAGTCGGTCCGCAACTTCGATTCGACAACTGCGAGTTCTCGCCTGTCGCTCAGATCAGCGGCAACCACTTCAACCGAGCGCCTTGTCTTATCCGTGATCCGGCTGGCGAGGGAGTTGAGCAACTGCCGATTTCGCGCGACCAGTATCAGGTCGTAGCCGCGTCGGGCCAAACGGTCGGCATACACGGAGCCAATGCCCGTGGACGCGCCAGTGATGAGCGCCGTGCCTTTGTGTGTCTGGGAAACCATAGCCGTATCTCCTGAGGGGACCGGGCGATTTGCCCGGATGCGACCAAGGTAAGCCCGAGCCGAATGACCTGAATGACATATAAACGTCTTTTCATGACATGATGGGGCCACCCAGCGTCCTTCGGGACCGCTGGATGCCTGCAACATGCCTCCCACACGACACTTCGGAAGCCTCCCCATGCAGCGTATCGCCTATCTCCTGGTGCCTGATTTTCAGGTCATGTTGTTCAGTTCGCTCTCGGTCTTCGAGCTGGCCAACCACTCCGCGCCGGGACACTACGACATACGGTTGATTTCTGAGCACGGCGGCAACGTTCGAAGCTCGCTGGGCTACTCGGTATCGACCGAGGCGTTCGCCGAAACGCCGTTCGATACCGTCATCACTGGCGGTGCAATCAAAGTCGAGCCTGCAAGCCAGGCTGTCGTCGACTTTCTCAGCAGAGCCATGTCCTCGTCGCGACGCGTAGCGTCAATGTGCACGGGGGCTTTTTATCTGGCACAGGCAGGTCTGCTGGACGAGCGTCGCGTGACGACGCATTGGGCTTACGCGCGGGCGCTTCAGGCGAGTTATCCGAAATCAAGAGTGGAAGAGGACCGGATTTTCATCGTCGATGGTCCGGTATGGACGTCCGGCGGGATGACAGCGGGGACCGATCTTGCGCTTGCGATGGTGGAGAAAGACCTCGGCGGGGAAGTTGCGCGATTCGTAGCCAGGAAGCTCGTGATGTTTCATCGACGCGCAGGCGGACAGTTGCAGCATTCCGTGCTCCTCGATCTCGAGGCGAAGTCCGATCGCATCCAGAGGGCACTGGCCTACGCGAGGACCAATCTTCATACGCCGCTGAATGTCGATCAGCTGGCCGATGCCGCGAATCTGAGTCCTCGGCAGTTCAGCCGGGCTTTTCGCGCAGAGACCGGACGCTCACCTGCGAAAGCCGTTGAGAGCCTGCGAGTGGAAGTTGCACGTTCAATGATGGAACAGGGAAGTCTGCCCATCGATGTTGTCGCACGCGAGACCGGATTTGCCGACAGGGACCGGATGAGACGTGCCTTTCTCCGCGCCTTTGGCCAACCACCGCAAGTCATCCGCCGCAATTCTCGCGCCGGGACGCCGAACGATCTGCCGAATGCGAGACTGTCACGTCGTAGTCATAGCCGAGCGGTGCCGAAGAGATTTTCTGCGCGCTCCTGAGAAGCCTCGTCATCTCGGTATTTCGCTCGGTCTCGCACGGCGAAACGCTCGCGCGGAACTGGAAGGCGGGGAGGGGATGGCTGGCGCCGTGAGCCGCGCAGCAGGCTCGCCACGACTTGCCTGTCGGGCTCGACCGAGAATAAGCCATAATCTTTCGGGTCGGACAGGCGGCAATCTCAGGGAGAAAACCATGACCGGGATGAGCACGACGACCGATGTGACGATCAGGACGCCTTGGCACCTCTGGCTGGTCGGCGTGATAGCCGTCCTGTTCAACGCCATCGGCGTATTCGATTTTGTGATGAGCATGGCGCAGGGCGCCAGTTACCTGGCCAGCGCGGGCCTGACGCCAGCGCAGATTGCGCACTTCCAGGAGATGCCGGGCTGGATGACAGCGGTTTGGGCCATAGGTGTGTGGGGCGCCATGGTGGGCTCGGTGCTCATTCTGCTGCGCAAGAAGCTGGCCTTTCCGGTCTTCGCCGTGTCGCTGGCGGCATTTCTGGTCAACCAGCTCTACACCTATGTCCTGACGGACGGCGGCGAGATCATGGGCGGGCAGATAGCGATTACGAGCGTCGTCATCGCGGCGCTGCTGCTTTTCTTCATGTGGTATTCGGGGTTGATGGCAAGGCGGGGCGTGCTCCGCCAGGGGCGTGTCGGCTTCAGTGCGCGATGATGCTTGGCGCCGGGATTGGTGGTACTCGGAAACACAAGCCTCATCACCGAGTGGTTCGCCGTGCTGACGGGGCGCTTCCATACCGAGGTCGAGCGGCGCACGCTCCAAACGAGGACTGCAGCGGGATCTTCGGACAGCACTTGCACGCGCCCGCCGACTGAGCGTCGAATCGCCAGTGACGACGGCAAGGTCTACCGCGGCGAGCGCCACGGCAGGCGCCTGCGCGCCGGTGAGGCGGGCGTCTGCCACACCAATGATGAGTTGTCGGGACGTCTCACTTAGCGGGACTCGGCCACGCTCGTCCAGCATGCGCTGCAAAGTCAGAAGCGCCGAGTGAACGTCCGCTGCGGGTCGCGTATCCGAAGCGGCAATGCCGACCACTTGGGCAACGGACTGCTCGCCGAAACTCGCGAGCACATTGACGACCCGATTCCCTGTCGAGATGAACGGCAGCAGAGCTGGAATGATGCGCTCATCATCCTTGTGCTGAGTGACCACATCCAGCACGTCCAGCAGCAGCGCGCCTTCAGCCTCGGACGGCGGCAGGGGCTTGCCTTCACGGAGCGCGGCGCCGCGGGTGTCGAGCCGCATGCTCTGCCTGCCCAACTCCTCCAGCAGGGCAGGAAGGATGCCCGCTCCGCGCGCTTCCACTGGAATCGCGCGAATGTGCGCAAGCGCATCTGCCCGCTCGGCCGGCGAACCGCGTTCCAGAGTCTCGGCAAAGCGGGTCTGGTCACCCGCTTGAGCCGCCGCGAATGATGCCCCTCCCAGCATGAGGAGTGCCGCGAGCACGGCGGTTGACGCAGAACGCGAATTGATCAGAGGCATGAGTGAGTTCCCTTCAGCGCCAGTCCGCATGAACACGTGTCGGATCCCTGTGAATACGGCTCGATGAACGTCGCGCCTGCCGCGACGGCGGTTGCCCGGAGCAGTGTAGTGCGTAGAGTACCCCGTGATCAGGCCGAAACGGGTGGCCTCAACGGCGAGCCGTAGAAGCTATGCCAGCGCGGCAGACCGGGCGCGCCAGAAGGCGGGCGACGTTAGTGGCACGTACTCGTCGTCATCTGGGATGCGACACAAGGTCTCGGGAAGCCGGGCTGCGCCGTCGAATGCGTAACGAAGGATCGTCGGCGGCGCGACCCGTCAGTTGCCACAATGGCAACTGGCGGCAGGGATGGGCGTGGGTTGAAGGTGAGCGCGCCCTGGGCGACTCACCCCACACCCGGACGTCCGCCCGAACGCGGACGTCCGAGTGCATCGATCACTTCAGGCGGCAGCGCGCTTCCGGCGCGCAAGGGCACCGATGCCACCAAGCGCCGACAGCAGCAGCCAGCCGGCCGCCGGCAGCGGAACGGGCGTGATGGTGATGTCGTCGAACACCGCGAAGCCCGCCGTGTTGCCGAATTGGATCGACTGCGCGAGGCCGGCGAAGTTGAACGTCACCAGATCCCAGTAGCACAGCGCCACTTCGGTGCAGCCACTCGTGTTCGCCAGCAGCTCGAACGTACCGAGCAACGAACCCGTGCCATTGAGGCCGGAGTAGATGCTGACGGACGTGTTCTCCGAGGAGGAGTAGGAGAAGGACGCCTGCCCGGCGAACCCGCTCGCCACGTTCAGCGCCGCTTCGCTGTCCACCGCGGTCATGACGGTGCTGCCCGAGGGTGCATTGGCGAAGAGATCGCCCCACTCGGGATCATTCTGCAGGCCGAACGCGCCGAGCTGGAAAGAGATGCCGTAGTTCGGGCCGGAGTTCCCCGCGCCATCCGTGCCGCCGTTGTAGTAGCCATCGATCCAGGTCTGGCTGGAGACGCCTTCGAAATCGATGGTGACGGGCGCGGAAAACGCCGGAGCGGCCACGAGCAGCCCGGTGGCCGCGAGAGCCGAGATCAACTTGATGTTCACTTTATCTCATCCCCTATCTGAAACGTTCTGACGTGTCCGGCGCCCGCGCAAACGCGCGCGCGAAATCCACTCGAGCACGGCACCGCCTGGCGCGGTGTCGAAGGGTCGCACCACCTCGATGGCTCGAGGCCCGACTCTCGAAGTGATGCTAGCGCGCGCCGCATTTCCAACTCGTTACACTTCCGTGATGCCGCCGCGCTCTCGCGTGCGGTGCTGGACGCTGTGTTCGGGCGCAGGCGACAATGAAAAAGAAATGGACGAACTCATCGGTCTCTTCCCCATTCCCTTCCTGCGTGTGCCCGGAGTGCTCGGCCGGCCGCTGGTGAAGGGCCTCATCGACCACTTCGCCTCGCTGGCGACGCTGGGCAACAACACTTCGCCGAAGCTCACTCACACCGAGATGCTGCGGCCGGGGGACAGCCCGCTCTTCGTGGAGGCGGCCGGGCTCATCACGCCGAAGCTCGCGGACTTCGGCCTGCATCTCTTCGGTGAGCGCATCGGCTGGTCGCTGAAGGAAATGTGGGTGAACGTGCTGGACACGGGCGGGCACCAGGCCATGCACAACCACGCCAACAGCTTCATCTCGGGGGTCGTGTACCTCACGCCCACTCACCCGGGCTCGCAGACGGTTTTCATGAAATCCCCGGGCGGCACGGATTTCCACTTCAAGAACGATCACGCGGGCACCAGGCCGAGCCAGTTCAACGCGGACAAGTGGATCAGCCCTGCGCCACAGCCCGGCGACATGGTGCTCTTCCCCAGCTATCTCATGCATGCCGTGCCCCCGAACCAGGGCGAGCGCCGCATCTCGCTGGCGTTCAACGCCATTCCGTCGCGGCTGGATTCGTGGGGCTACATCGTTCGGTTCAGCGGTTGATGCTTCCGGTCGACGCCTCCGGCGGACGGCGCTGGCATCTGGCGCTGCTGGTGATGGTCGCCTCGGGCTTTGCCGGCCTCGGCTACCAGATCGTCTGGACCCAGCAATCGGCGCTGTGGCTCGGGCATGAGTCCGCTTCGGTGCTGGCCGTGGTTGCCGCGTTCTTCGGCGGGCTCGCCGCCGGCGCGCTGACGCTCGGGTCGCGCATCGAAAAGAGCGCGCATCCAGCGCGCTGGTATGCGGGATGCGAGCTGGTCATCGCGCTGTGGAGCCTCGTGCTTGCAGTAGCCATGGCACGTGTGAGCACGTGGATGCTTCGCCTGACGGGCGTTCAGCCTTCGCCACTGTGGCAGTGGATGGTGGCGTTCGTCGGCACGTTCCTGCTTCTGCTGCCCGCCACGGCCGCAATGGGGGCAACGCTTCCTGCCATGGAGCGCGTGGCCGCACGTCTGAGCAGGGAAGGGCGCTCCATCGCTCCGCTCTACGCGAGCAATACTTTCGGCGCTGTCATGGGCGTGCTTGCGATCGCCTTCTGGCTCGTCCCCGAGCTGGGCCTGCTTCGCACGGCCGGGGTGTGTGTTGCGCTCAATCTGCTGTGCGCGCTGGCGTCGCTGAAGCTCCTTTCTTCCGCCGTCGACCGCGTGGCTCGCGCAGACACAAAGCGTTTGGCGGGGTCGCAGTATACGGTGCTCGCGAGCCTGGCCGTTACGGGCTTTCTGGGCATCGGCTACGAAGTGCTGGTCGTGCGTGTGCTCAGCCAGGTGGAGGAGAACACGGTCTACACGTTTGCCATGCTGCTCGCCACGTATCTGACGGGCACTTCCGCCGGAGCCGCCGGCTATCAGCGCTGGCTCGTGAGACGCTTCTGCGCCTCCCGGCTCGACGTCGGCCTGCTGTATGCGCTTGCCTTCGCCTGCCTCGCCGGCACGGCGAGCCTCTGGGCGGCGCAGTACGTGAAGATCCTGGCGTTGCAGACGTTCGGCACCAGCATGGCGGCGGCGCTCGCCGCCGAATCCGTCGTGGCGCTCATCGCGTTCGGGCCGGCCACATTCGTCATGGGCGCCACGTTCAGCCATCTCGGCAACCGCGCAGTCGAGTGCGGCATCAGCTTCGGCCGGGCCCTGGGTGTCAACACGCTCGGTGCCGCTATGGCTCCGCTCGTCTTCGGGGTGCTCGTGCTCCCGGCGCTAGGTGCGAAGTATTCGCTGCTCCTTATCAGTCTGGGGTATCTCCTGCTTGCCGCTTGGCGCGGGTGGAAGCGACCGGTGGCGTGGGTGCCCGTGGGCGCCGTGCTGGCTGTCGCGTACCTGGCGCCTCCGCTCGCCTTCATCGATGTGCCGGCGGGCGGCCGTGTCGTCAGCTACCGGGAGGGTGTGATGGCGGCGGTGAGCGTCGTCGAAGACGCGGAAGGCGTCGCCCGTCTGCGCATCGACAACAGGCAGCAGGAAGGCAGCAGCGCAACCTTCCGCGTGGATGCGCGGCAGGCGCTGCTGCCCGTGCTCCTTCACCCAGCGCCGAAGCATGCGCTGTTCCTGGGGCTGGGCACCGGTGTCACCGCCACGGCGGCCACCAGTGACCCTGCGCTCGAAGTCGATGCGGTGGAGCTGCTGCCCGAAGTCATCGCCGCGTCCGGGCATTTCACTCGTGCGCTCCAGGACGGCGAGCCCAATCCGCGCCTTCATCTGATCGCAGCGGATGCGCGACGCTACGTGCGGGCGACGGACCGGCGCTACGAAGTCATCGTCTCCGACAATTTCCATCCGGCGCGCAGCGGCTCGGGTTCCCTCTACACGGTGGAGCATTTCGATGCCGTGCGCACGCGGCTCGCGGACGGCGGCGTCTTCTGCCAATGGCTGCCGCTACATCAGCTCGACATCGAGACCCTGCGCAGCATCGTGCAGTCTTTTCTCGCCGTGTATCCGGACGGCTCGGCCATTCTTGCGAGCAATAGCCTCGACACGCCGGTGGTGGGCCTCATCGGGCGGCGCGACGTGGCGCACTTCGATGTGGATGCCGTGCGCGAGCGTCTCGCAACGCCAGTGCTCTCCGGGAGGCTGGAGCAGCTCGGCATCGAGGATGAGCTCGCCCTGCTCGGCAGCTTCATCGCAGGGCCGAAGGCCCTCGAGCGCTTCGCAGGCAGTGCCGTCCTCAACACGGACGACCATCCGGTGGTCGCTTATCGAGCGCCACGCATCACGTATGCCCCGGGCTCGCAGCCGCGCGACCGGCTGATCGCGCTGCTGAACGAGCTCTCCATCGACCCCGCGGAGCTCATTGCCGTGAACGATCGGAGCACCTGGGCGAGCCGCCTCGCGGCGTACTGGGTGGCGCGCAACCGCTTCATCGAGTCGGGCAGGGGCGTTCGGCCCGTGGCGGACGTGCGCGAGATCCTGGCCCAGGTGCGCGAGCCGCTTCTCTCGGTGTTGCGCATCAGCCCGGACTTCCGCCCCGCCTACGATCCGCTCATCCGCATGGCCATCGCGCTTTCGGAGACGGATGTCGCCGGTGCGCGCGCACTGCTCACGGAACTGCAGAGCGTACAGCCTTCGCGGCCCGAAGCGACGCGGGTTCTGAGCCAGCTTGCCGCGGTCACTCGCTGACCTGCTGCACTCCGAAGCGCTTTCGCCTGTCTGACACTTCGCTGACATCACTGCGGCGACGAGCCCTGCAGTGGGGCGCTATCACTAAAGTTTCACCTGAGTTTCATGCTGTGAATCGAGACTGCACCCCGAGGCCGTACGTGCCGAGTTGATCACAGTTTCCTCTACCAGATCCGGGGAGCCCATCGAGATGAATGTCGGATTCAGCAAGAACCAGATTGCCCTAGCCGTGGCGGCAGCCATCGGCAGCGCTACCTTCGGGTGGGCGCCGCAGGCGGCTACCGCGGCCGAAGTGCCCGGCAAGTACGTGGCAGGCGACGTCCACAACCACACCACCTGTTCCGATGGCTCGACTTCGATGCAGAAGCTGATCCAGAAGTCCACGGACAAGACGGCGGAGACGCCGTGGGGCCTCGACTGGTTCGTGCAAGCGGGCCACGGTGGCAACGGCAACAGGAACTGCACGCTTGCAGAAGACCAGGAGGCGCTCGACACACCTGCGTATCCCGTCACCACCCAGGGTCCCGGCACCACGTGGGTGAGCCTCGGCATCACGCCGAAGGGCCAGCCGTCAGGCAACAACATGTGGCGCTGGCAGAGCGTGCAGGAGTTCCAGTACCCGCTCACCGAGTACCTCGCGGCGTACAAGAACCGGCCGATGTTCATGGGCATCGAGTCGGTCGCCCCCGGTCACGAGCACATCTCGATGTCCGTGATCACCGGCCAGATGCCGGTCGCGCTCGACGATGTCACGCTGCCGACCACGCCGGGCTACTCGGCGCTGGGCAGCGCGACGGCTCTGGCGCAATGGGAATACTGCTTCGATCGCGCCGACACCGACATCAGCCGTGGCAACCTTGCCGTGGGCGACCCCACCGGCAACAACTGGGACTGCTCCGTGCCGGGCAGCGCCAACTCGGCGGACCCGAGCTGGAACGCGACGGCGCAGAAGCTGATACCCGCCGGCGGGAACGGCACGGGCGTGCTGGGTCATCAGAAGGCCCTCGAATCCCTGAAGTGGATGGCGGCTTTCCATTCGAATGGCAGCTACTACCTGCCGACGCACCTCGAGCGCGCCGGGCCGTTCAACCCGGACGGCAACAACGGCTTCAACATCGAGCACCTGCGCAACTTCAACAACGCCGCGCCCGATGTCGCCTTCGGCTTCGAGACGCAGCCTGGGCACCACGCATCGGACAACCGCGGCGAGTACGCGGTCGAGCGCAACACCATCGGCGGTGTGCGCGTGGACAGCGTCGGCGGCACCACGTACGGCGGCACCGGCGTCTATGGTGCTGTGGTCGGCGGCGTGTGGGATGCGCTGCTCGGCGAAGGTCGCAACTGGTGGTTCTTCGGGAGCTCCGACTGGCACAACCGCGGTACCTTCGGATCGGACGACCGCCGCACCACGCAGGACTTCTACCCGGGCGAGTACCAGCGCAACTACGCGCTCGTGCGCAATGGCACGGACAAGCTGCGCCCGCAGACGATCGTCGATGGCCTGCGTAGCGGCAACGTCTTCGTCTCGTCCGGCCAGCTCATCGATCGCCTCGCCTTCGTGGCATGCGCGTCGTACCCGGGCCTGCTTGCCAAGTCGAACGCGGCCGTGGAGGCGGTGGCCATCGCGGCGGCGAACAGCGAGACGGCCCCCGCGGCGTCCGGCTGCGCCACGATGGGTGAGAAGCTGAAGGTGCGTCCAGGTGCGGAGATCGTCCTCTCGATCGTCGTGCGTGACCCGGAAGGCACGAACTACTCGCCGTACACGTTCCCGAATCCGTCGCTGGCGCAGGTCGGTATCAACCAGCCCCTGAATGCACCGGTGCTGGACCACATCGATCTGATCCGTGGCCTCGTGACGGGCTATCGCGCGCCCGGCTCGCCTGAGTACTCGGGTGAGTGGCCGCGCAACACCAACTGGCTGCGGGCCGATGGCACCACGGCGGATCTTTCCGTGGTTCCGGCGGGTGCGAAGAACACCAGCGCCGCAGTCATCAGGACGTTCAGCGGTGAAGGTGATTCGGCGTGGACGCCGGTGACGGCTGCCGATGGCAGCACGCTGTTCAAGATGACCTACCGGATCCCTGCCGTGCAGGCTTCCCAGTACGTGCGTCTGCGAGGCACGAACCTGCCGCCCTCCGTTCCGTACGAGACCGATGCCGACGGCAATCCGCTGGCTGACGTCTACACGAATGCTAGCAACCCGAGCAGGCTCACCATCCCGTGCTCGACGGCTCCGACGGGCGGCAGTCAGTTCAACGGCTGCCCGGACCACCTCGAGGAGGCGGCGGCGCCGAGCCCGATTGCCGGCCAGAAGGCGGTGTCGTATGACGTGTCGGCCTGGGCGGACCTCTGGTTCTACAGCAACCCGATCTACGTCGAAGTGTCCGGCGGGACGCTCGTAGCGGGCGTCAAGTAACCGGCGGTCGACCGCACCTGTGGCGCCGCGCAGGAATGCGCGGCGCCATTGGCACGCGAACAGGCAGGGGGGAGTCGATGAAGCCCGGTCCCGGCTCGAAATGCGCGGCGATGCTGCTCGCTTTCGCCAGCATGTCGGCCCATTCCGCCATCGTGTGGAACGAAGACGTCCACGGCGATCTTTCGAACGCGGGGCTCTCTCCCACGTCGATCGTCATGACCTCCGGCGTCAACACCGTACTGGGTCTCACCGGAGATAGCGGCCAGGGAATCGACCGCGACTACTTCACATTCACCGTGCCGGAAGGCATGAAGCTCGCCGCTCTCGTGCTACTCGACAACACCTTCGTGTCGGGCGGCTCGGGATTTCTCGCCCTGCAGGCCGGCCCGCAGCTCACGGTGCCGACCAATGGCGGCGGGCAGATCGGCGACCTCCTGGGATTCATTCACTACGCGAGTGATCACGTCGGCGCGGACCTGCTGACGTCGATGTTCATAGGATCGCTGTCCAGCGGCGCCTACAGCGTGTGGGTGCAGGAAACGGGCGGCCCTGCAACCTATGGTTTCGACTTCGTGATGACGCCGGTCCCGCTGCCGGGGGCCGCCGTGTTGCTCCTGAGCGGTCTCGCGGGGCTCACACTGCTGCGTCGACGCAGGGCGCGCGTCGACTGATCTCTTTTGTTGGGGCGTGTAGTGGTTGCTGCGCGTCTCGTCCTTCCGTTGTCTTCGTTCTGTCTTGTTCGTGTCCTACGATCCGGCCAGACCGTGCAGCACTCGACTGCAATCCACCGTTGTCGCAAAAGAAGACATGTCCGCTACGCTACCGACCTCGCACACGTCCGCCTCCAGTTTCGAGACCTACGCCGCGTCACCGAGCAAACGATCGCTGCCCGGCTGGCTCCGCGAGCCGCTGCTGCACTTCATCGTTCTGGGTGGAGTGCTCTTCGCCATCGATCAGTACGTGGTCGGGCAGAGCGATGACCCGAATTCCATCGTCGTCGGGCCGGAGGTGGATGCCGAGGCCAAGCGACTCTTCCAGAGTACACATCACCGTGAGCCCACGGCGGCAGAGCTCACCTCATTGCGCCAGCGCTGGCTCGACAACGAGGTGCTCTACCGCGAGGGTCTGGCGCTCGAGGTGGACAAAGGCGACAGCGCGATTCGTGAGCGCGTGATCTTCAAGACGCTGAGCACGATCGACGCCGGCGTCAAGCTGCCTCCCATAGACGACAAGCAGCTTCGCGAGTGGTTCGAAAGTCGTCGCGCGAAGTACGACGAGCCGGCGCGCTTCGATTTCCAGGAGGCGGCCCTTTCCGGCGACAACTCCGAGTCCGCAGTGCGGGCCTTCGTCGCGGCGCTGAATGCAGGCACGCCGGGCGATGCGCAGGCAGGTCTGCGCGTGTTCAAGAACCGGCCGCATTCGAACCTGGTGCAGAGCTACGGGGCCGAGTTCGCGAAGACGCTCGAGGAATCCCCGCCAGGGGAGTGGCGCGCGTTGCAGACGAGCGACGGGTGGCGCGCGATGCGTCTGAATTCAGTGACCCCGGCAAAGCCGGCAGCGTACGAAGCACTGCGCGGCGTGATCCTGCAGGACTGGAATGACACCATGGCCGCCGAGCAGCGCACCGCCGCCGTTCGGGCGCTCGCCGCAAAGTACAAAGTGAGCTACGCGGGCGAGGCGCAATGACGGGCACGATCCGCGTCTGCCTGTTGCTCGCGCTGGCTGTCCTCCCCGGCCTCGCCAGTGCGCACGAGATGAGCATCGCCGAGATGCAGCTGCGCGAGATGTCTCGCGGAGAGTTCCTCTGGCAATGGTCGGCAAGCAATGACAAGCGGCCGGGCGGAGAGGGCCTGAGCCCGAGATGGCCGGAAGGCTGCGTGGCAGATGCCAACGTCGTCAGCTGCGGCGAGAAGAGCATGCAAGGCACGCTGACCATCGACGGAGTCGGCAAGGGCTATTCGGCGGCACTGGTGAAGATCCATTGGCTCGACGGGCAGTCGAGCGTTCACACGCTCACCAAGGGCCAGCCGAAAGTGCAGTTGTACGGATCCGCCGATGACCGGCGCAGCCGTACCGAGATTGCCTCCGCCTACACGGTGCTGGGCGTCGAGCACATCCTCAGCGGCATCGACCACCTGCTGTTCGTCTTCGGGCTGCTGTTCCTGGTCGGGTTCCAGCGAAAGCTCGTGTGGACGATCACGGCGTTCACTGTGGCACACAGCCTGACTCTGGCGAGTGCGTCGCTTGGGTTGCTGACGCTGCGACCGCCACCGGTCGAAGCGATCATTGCGTTGTCGATCGTTCTCGTCGCCGCCGAGGCGCTCAACCCTCGCATGACGTTGGCCCGCCGTTGGCCCGCCGCGCTCGCATTCCTCTTCGGTCTGGTTCATGGCCTCGGCTTCGCCGGGGCGCTGGAGGATGTCGGTCTCCCGCAGAACTACCTGCCCACGGCGCTGCTGACCTTCAACATTGGCGTGGAGATCGGCCAGCTCATGACGGTGGGCGCCGCATGGGTTCTGTTTCTTCTGGTGCGACGCTGGCCGCTGGCGGAGCGTGCGCGGCAGCCGCTGCTGTATGGCATCGGTTCGGTCGCGGCGTACTGGTCCTGGTTGAGAGCCGTTGCCATCTTCGGCTGAGCACGCGTGACACCGATGCCCCGTGGCTCGTTGACTGCCGTGGTGCTCTTCGCACTCGGCTTTGGCGGGGTGCTGGGTTACACGTGGGCCTTGCGTGCCGTGCCAGGCTCGGAGGAGGGCGCGAGGGATGCGCCCGCCGCTCCGTCCACGATCCAGCAGTCCACCCCTCTCACACTAGCCGCGGCCAACGAAGAGAAACCTGCAGTTCAGGAGCCCGATGCCGCCTCGGGCGCGCAGCCTGCACAGCCAGACGCTGCGACCGTAGCCGGGTGGGTTGCTGAGGCGAAGAGCATGGATCCGGTGAGGCGTGCCGAGGCGATCACGGCGCTCTCGAAGGCCCCGAAATCGCAGGCCGTGCCCGCCCTTCGAAGGGTGCTCGATGCCGGCGACCTCGAGGACGGGCAGCATGCTCTGCGTTCGCTCAACACGCTTGCCCTCGAGCAGGGGGATGCAGACAAGAGCATCCAGAACGTGCTTCGGCGCGCGAAGTATCACGTCGGCGACCCGTCTTTGGTACAAGAGGTTCAGGCGGCGCTCGACAGCATCGAATCCGGGGACTCCCAGACGAATACGCGCGTGCAGCCCTGAGCGATCGGGGGCTCCTCAGGAGCCGCCCCCATGCATGTTGTCGTCGTAGACGCCCAGAGTGTCCCATCGCATGGCACGCACGAACTCGTCGACGGCACCGAGCGCTTCAGCGGGCGCGGTGGTGCGCACCGTGACCACCCAACCCGACGCCGAGAAGAAGTAGAGGACGGGTTGCGATGTGCCCGAGTCCTCGCCCGAGACGAACGTGAACCTGCGGCCCTGCACGTCGGCCCGCTGAGGGATCTCGAAGGCCTGCTCCGACTCTGGCGCGCGATCGGGCGCGATGCCGCGACCCTTCAGCAGGCTCGCCGTGGCGCCGGCGAGCGTTGCTCCACTCGCGGCGGAATCGGGCAGGTAGAGGTCGACCAGCACGGAGAGGTGTTGGCCGTCTTCGTCCTTCGTGTACTCCGCGCCGACGTCGTTGTTGCCATCGATGGTGTACGGCGAGCCGTCCCGCTGCAGCCCGCCAATGTCACGCGGAAAGATCCAGCCGCTGTCCGCGTGCCGCCACTCGCCTCGTGTACCGAACTTGTGCAGCGGGTCCGCGATGACCGCCTGTGTGAGAAGAAGCGTGGTCAGCGCCGCGACCGCGCTCAGCTTGCGAAAGTTTCTGTTCATCATCGACTCGGTTCCTCGACTCCGGCGAGGATACCGAGCAGGTGTGACAACGGTGTGAGTCGAGGTTGCGACTGCAGGAAGAGTCGGCTGGACGTATTACCCCGTCGACACTCGATACGACGCCGGGCCGGACCTGCCGGCGCGACGGGTCTATCGATGATGCGCCACGTAGTCCCGCACGACCTGCTCGAGCAACGGCATCGGAACCGAGCCCGCCTGCAGGATGCGCTCGTGGAAGTCACGAATGTCGAACCGCGAGCCGAGCCTGGCGCGAGCGTCGTTGCGCAGTTTGAGAAGCGTCTGCTTGCCGGCCATGTAGCTGCACGCCTGCCCGGGAATCACGCAGAAGCGGTCGACTTCGTTCGCCGCCGCACTGGCGGGTGAGCCCAGCGTGGTCGTGAAGTAATCGATGGCCCGCTCGCGCGTCCAGCGTTGCGCATGCAGCCCGGTATCCACGACGAGCCGCACGGCGCGTTGCAGGGCGTAGGTCAGGTAGCCCACGCGGCCCAGCGGATCTCCCTCGTACGCGCCGGATTCATCGGCCAGCTGTTCGGCATACAGCGACCAGCCCTCGTTGAACACGCTGAACCAGGTGGTCTTGCGGATGAGGGGCAGCCGGGCGGACTCCTGCTGGATCGACGCATGCATGTGATGGCCGGGAATCGCTTCGTGGTAGACGAGCGACGGAAGCTGCCAGCGCGTACGTGTGTGCGTGGGGCTGAGGTTCAGATAGAAGATGCCCGCCCGCGAGCCGTCGATCGCCCCGGGGTTGTAGTAGCCCATCGCAGCGCCCGCTTCGATGTTGATCGGCACGCTCTTCACCGACGCCGGGTTGCGCGGAAGGGTGCGGAAGAGAGTGGGCAGGCGAGATTGCATGCCTGCGACGAGCGCAACCGCATCACTGAGCGCCTGGGCGTTGCCTTCACTGGTGTTGGCATACGTCAGCGCAGGGTCCTCGTTCAACGCCGTGAGCCGCTGCGGAACGGTTCCCGCGGCGCGTCCGGTGGACTTCAACAGTGCATCGATCTGCGCGGTGATGTCGGCGACCAGCGCCTCGCCGAGCTGCGACAGTTCCTTGGCCGGGCGAGCAGACGTGGTCTGTCGTTCCAGGCAGGCTTCGTAGTACGCGGCACCTTCCGGCAGCCGCCATACCCCTGCATCGTGGCTCGCTCGGGGCAGCAGCGCCTCCAGTGCATCAATCTGCCGCGTGAGCGCGGGCGCGATCTCTTGTGCGTAGATTGCCGCGGAACGTTTTGTGTGACGTTCATTGACGCCTGCCGCGCGGGCCTTGGTTTCGAGGCTGCGGATCATTTCCGAATCCGCGGCTGGCGTGTCGCGCAGGGCTCGCAGTTGCCGAAGCGTCCTGTCGAGGATGAAATCCGGCGGTATCACCCCGGCCGCCGCCTCGTGTCGCACCCGCTCAGTCTGCTGATCGAGCACCACCGCGAAGGCGCGCAACCGATCGCAGTACGTGTCGACATCAGCGGCGTTCCCGACGGCGTGCTGGGCGACGAGAAACTCGGGCACGTCCTGGTAAGCGCCCGTGCGCTGGCTCAGCACGTAAGGCTCCGCAATGGGCACCACGAACCGCTCGGCTTCCGTGCTCTGGCCCTGCCGGATGAACAGCAGCACATCGCGGTCGAGCCGGTCCTCGGGTGAGAGTGCCGCGGCGTCGATTTCGCGAAGCCGGCGTGCCCAGAGCGAGTTTGCGCGACGGCGCTCGTCGATGGCCGCGCGCGACCGATCGTTCAGTTGCGAGCGCGCCTGCGCGTGCTCGCCGTGGTCCACGCCGAGCGATGTGGCATGTTCCGGTGAGCGATTGAGGAAATCCGCCTCCATTTCCATGAAGAGGCGTTGCAGGCGTTCGTGTTCATTCGAGCCTGCTCCCGCCGCCACGCCTGGTAACTCGAGCGCGGCGAGCAACGCGGCAGCGCGGGCCAGTAGCGTGCGGCGGGAGATCATCGGTGGCTCCGGTATTTCGTCAGTACGTCTTGGTGAGCATGACACCGATGCTACGCGGCTCGATCACGGCGAGTGCATAGGGCAGCGAGGAACTGAGGTTCGATGCAGATGTGTAGCCGCGCTCATCCGTGAGGTTGCGCAGATAGAGCATTGCCGTGAAGCTGTCGAGCTTTGCGCCCAGGCGCAGGTCGACCACGTCGTATGAGGGAAGCTCCACTCGCTGGGGTGACAACGAGAATTGCGTATACGTCTTCGCCGTGTAGCGGTAGCTCGCGCCGACGACGCCCTGCCAGTCTGCCGGCAGGGCGACCTGATAGTCCGCATTCAACGCGCCGGTCCACTTCGGGATGTTCGTGAGCGAATCGCCTTTGCGCGCGGAGAAGGCCGCATTGTCTTCGCTCAGCGTCGCATCCGTATACCCGACGGTGGTGGTGAACGTGAGCCCGAACATCGGCCGGATCTGGCTGGTGAATTCAAACCCCTTGCTCACGGCGTTGCCCGCGTTGTCGAACACCATGAACGTGCCGCTCGGCGTGATCACCGGGGCCAGTGCCTGGATGTCGGACCAGTTGATGCGGAAGGCCGAAAGATCCGCCGTGACCCGGTTGTTCCACCATCCCGAACGCACGCCGACTTCGTAGTTCCACACCGTGTCGGCTTTGAAGCTGTACACGAAGCCGGGTCCCGGATCGGAGCCGGGCGCGATATCCCGGGGGCCACCGGGCCGATAGCCACTTGCGGCGCGCGCGTAGAACATCGTGTCAGTCGTGGGGCGCCAGCGGGTCGTCAGCAGGTAGGTGCTCACGCCCTCGCTGGAAGATTGAGCCCGGGTCCGGAACGTGGTCGGGGCGGCGGGGTTGCCGATGAGGCCCGTGCGGCTGCGGCTGATGTCCTGGTCGTTGCGGCTGTAGCGGTAGCCGGCGGTGACGTCGAACTGTGGCGTGATGTAGTACGTCACGTTGCCGAAGCCCGCGATCTCGTCGAGGCTCGTGGCGTAGAAGTTCTGATAGATCGTGCCGTAAAGACCCGGTGCCGGCGTGCCATCCGGCCCGATGATGCGGAAGTTCTGGTTCGTGCTGCTGTCCTCGCTCTGGTAGAAGGCGCCGACGAGCCACTCGAGATGGCCATTGCTGGGCGAGGCGAGCCGCAGCTCCTGCGTCCACTTGCTGGTATAGGTGCCGGCGAGCACCGGCGATGTGGAGCCCGCGGGAACGAAGGCCGCGTACTGCACGGGGTAGACCAGCGAGTAGTCCGAGATCGGGTCCGAATCCACCCGCGAGTAACCGGTTGCCGACGTGAGCGTTGCCCAGTCGAAGTCGTAATCGAGCGTCATCGCGTAGACCTGATCGACGATCTCGTTCGACTCGTTCAGCTGCCGGGACGTCTCGAGGTCACCATGGGTGAGCTCGAGCGTGCGGCTCGCGTCCACCGCGGCGATCGCGTCGCCTTTCGATTCCTGGTAGGCCGCGCTCAGGCGGGCGGAGAAACGCTCGGCCGGCCTGTAGAGCAGTTGCGCTCGCGCACTGCGCGTGCGCGCGGTATTGATGTCGTTCTCGCCGGTGTAGACGTTGTCGATGAAGCCCGCATTCTGCCGGTCTGCAATGTTGAAGCGCGTGCCGAGCTTGCCTTCGATCAACGGGAGATTGAGCCCGCCGCGCGCCTCGTAGCCGGTGCCGCCATGATCCACCGACTTCAGGCCAGCCGAGGCGTATCCGGACATGGCCGCGAGATCGGGCGCGCGCGTCACGTATTTCACGAGGCCACCGAGTGAGGAGGCGCCGTAAAGCGTGCCCTGCGGGCCTTTCAGCACTTCCACGCGTTCGAGGTCGTTCGGATCGATGTCGGGGCCCGTGATCGCGCCGCTGGAATAGTTGTTCGACGAGCCAAGAGGCACGTCATCCACATACGTGCCCGTGGACGCCCCGACGCTCAGCGCCGTGAGCCCGCGCAACGCGATGGCGCTGTAGCCCGGCCTGCCGCTGCCCTGGATGCGCAGACCCGGAACGAACGCGGCGTAGTCCGCCATGGACTGCGCCCCGACGCCCTCGAGGAAATCGCCCGTCGCCGCATTGACGCCGCCCGCCACTTCCCTCAGCGGCTCCTGCCGCTTGGAGGCGGTGACGACGACTTCTTCGAGCAGCGGCCTGCTGTCCTGTGCGTGCCCTGCGTTCGGCACGACGAATGCGAGCACGGAAAGGGCCGGCACGGTGCGGGCCAGAATGCGGCGTACGGTGGTGTGGATGTCGTGAGCTGTGGTGATCACTGCGGCGTTGCCCTTCTATTGGTCGTGGTTCTCGAGCCCCCTCCGGGCCGGAGCTTCGGTCTGCAGGGCGGGTTCTGAAAAGAGCAAAGACGCGATTGCAGTGTTGCGTATCTGTGCACACTCCCTCCGGCGCGCAGGTAGCCGGTGGCCGGCGAGTCGTAGAGAACCCGGCCGCGGCCCACGGCTGCCAACGCAAGTGTTTCCGCGCGCGGCCGGCAAGCGTCGCGCTTCTTGTCGACCGCCTGAGTCGACTGCCTGAAGCGGCCATCCAGAGAGCGCCAAGAGCGAGCAGCGCCTTCTCGAGGGAATCAGCGGATGAACGGCACAGCGCCAAAGCGGGGACTTGCTCGCAAGGGGGCTGGGAGGCACGTCGGAATGCATGGATGCATTCCGACGAGGCTCGCAGGATGCGTCTTCCGGCCGGTGCCTCCCAGCCCCCTTGCGAGCAAGTCCCCGCCTACGATGACCTCCACATTCATGCCCCGACCCCGCGCGGACGCCATTCGCGCCGCAGGGACCCTTTTCACCAATAGCCTAGCTCTCCAGCGTCTTGCCGAGCCGATCGAGGAACAGCCGCATGACCCGGGACAGCCTGCGTTTGCGGAGCACGACGATCTCGATGGTCGTCTTGCCCAGGCGCCGGTCGTCGAGGGGCACCCACTTCAGCGCCGCGTTGTCCTTGCCGCGCAGGGCGCGCCCCGGCAGCACGGTGCAGCCGCCGCCGTTGACGACGAAGTCGCGCAGCGTTTCGAAGGCGTTGCTCGTGAACACCGGGTCCAGGCGGAAACCGGCCTTCGTGCAGGCGGCATCGATCATGCGGCGAAAGCCGAACTCGGGGCCGGGCAGCGCGAGCGGCAGCGTCGCAAGGTCGCTCAGCGAGAAGGTGGCCGGAAGCGCGCCATGGTCCCGGTGCGCCACCAGGTGCAGCGGCTCGCTGATGCGCGACTTCACCAGCAGCTCCGGATTCGGCTCCGGCGAGAATGCGAGGCCGATATCCGTTTCCGCGCGCAGCACCGCCTCGACGACGGCGGGCGCGGGCATCATGCGCACGTCGAAGCGCACTTGTGGAAACTGGCGGCGAAACTCGACGACCGCGGCCGACGGGCCGGCCGCGACCATACCCTCGACGGTGGCGAGCCGGATGCGTGCGCGGCGGCCGCCCTTGTAGTCGTCGAGGTCGGCTTTGAGCGCGTCGTAGTCGAGCAGCGTGGTGCGGGCGAACTCCGCGACCATCTCTCCGGCGTGATTCAGCGTCACTCCGCGCGCGCTGCGGTCGAAGAGGGGCGTGCCGACGCGATGCTCGAACAGCGCGATCTGGCGGCTCACCGCGGAGGGCGACAGCCCGAGCTCCTCGCCCGCCTTGCGGATCGAGCGCAGCCGTACCGTCTCGTAGAACACTCGCAGAACTCCGGGAAACATGGCGGCCTCGTCGCGGGGTGGCATGAATGCTGGCGCGGGATTCTCCGGCAGCGGGCGGGGGTGCTTCAATGGCTGTGTTGTAAATTACGCAACACTGGTGTGCCGGCTTTGCGCTTCCCCGCACGCGGGCGGTGACCGAAGCTTCAGCGGCGGGCATGACCCCGCGACGGACGGGGCGGCAGGTCAGCGATGAAGCGAGTGGCGATCGTCGGGTTCGGCGCGATAGGCGCATCCGTTGCCGGGAATCTTCTGCGCAACGGGCAGACGGGTGCCACGCTCGATGCGATCTGCGTTCGCCCCGCACAGGCGGCGCGGTGTCGCCAGATGGTGCCGGACCGGGTGATGGTGAGCACGGATCTGCAGGAGGTGCTCGCCCGGCGCCCGGACATTCTCATCGAAGCGGCCGGCCACGCCGCTGTGCTCTCCGCGGGCGCGCCAGCGCTGCGGCAGGGCTGTGATGTGTGGGTGCTGTCGGTGGGCGCGCTCGCGGACGAGGGCGCCCAGCGCGCGCTCACCGAGCAGGCGCAGGCCGGTGGCGCGCACATTCTGATTCCCTCCGGCGCGCTTGCCGGCTTCGATGGGCTGCTGTCGCTGCGGGAAAGTGGGCTGAACGCCGTAACGTACACGTCCACCAAGCCTCCGGCCGCCTGGCGTGGCACCGCTGGCGAAGCGCTTTGCGACCTCGACAATCTTGCGGCATCCGTCTGTCTGCTCGATGGTACGGCGCGCGAGGCGGCACTGAAGTACCCGCGCAATGCTAATCTGGCCGCCGCAGTGGCGATCGCGGGGATCGGCTTCGACCATACGCGCGTGCGGCTGGTCGCAGACCCCGGAGCCCGAGCCAATACCGGGCACCTGATCGCTGAAGCTGCCTCTGCGCGCCTGGAGCTGACACTGGCCGGCGCAGGCTTCGGCAGCAATCCCAAGACATCGGAAATCACCGGGATGAGCGTTGTGGCGGCGCTGAGCAACGCAGCGGCGGCGATTCGTTTCGTGTGAGCGAGGTTGTGAGCATGGGCAGAGCGTGGGCAGGTGTGCCGATCGTCGGCGCGTTGATGATGGCGGCGGCAACGAGCGGAGTCTGCGCAGCGCCTGTCGAGAACGCGCCGGCTTCCACGGCGCCGCCGCGGTTCGTCACCCATCAGCAGGGCGTGTTCGGCGGAGTTACCGTGAAATACACCGTAACGGCTGGCCCCACGCTCATCCGCGACGACGAAGGCCAGCCCCTCGCCAATTTCTTTGCGATCGCCTACACACGCGACGTGGCGAAGGGCAGCACACCCGAGCGCCCCGTGACGTTCCTCTGGAACGGCGGGCCCGGCTCGGCTTCCGTCTGGCTGCACATGGGGGCCTTTGGCCCGCGGCGCGTGGCAGTGCCGCCGGACGCGCAGCCGGCCGGCGTGCCGCCGTATCCGCTCGAGCACAATGCTTCGAGTCTCCTCGATGTGACGGACCTGGTGTTCGTCGATCCCATCGGCGCCGGATTCAGCCGGCCGGCCGGCGGGCACGAGGTGCGGGAGTTCCACACCCTCATCGCGGATGGTGATTCGTTCGCGCGCTTCATGCGCACATGGCTGGATGCGAACGATCGCAACAACTCGCCGAAGTACGTCATCGGCGAAAGTTACGGCAGCGTGCGCGCGGGCCTCGTCGTGCGCAATTTCAGCGAGGGCAGGGCGGGCAAGATCACGCTGAACGGGCTGATTCTGCTCGGCCAGGACATGGACACCACCGAGACGCAGCAGACGCCGGGCAATGACATGCCGTATGTCATCTACCTGCCGACCTATGCCGCCGCGGCGTGGTACCACGGCAAGGTCTCGCACGAAGGCCGCACGCTCGACAGTTTCCTGGACGAGGCACGCACCTTCGCGCGCACCGATCTTGCCGCCGCGTTGTTCCTGGGGTCTGCCGTGTCGCCGGAGGAGCGCAGCCGCGTCGCCGCTCGCATGGCCGCGTTCACGAGCCTGCCGCAGGAACTGATCGAGCGCGAGAACCTGCGAATCGGCACGGCGCAGTTCATTCGTGAGCTGTTGCGCGCGGAGGGGCGCATCCTGATCCGCTCCGATCTGCGATACACGGTGGCCGCCACGCAGACCGTATCGGACATCGGTGGCATGGGCGAGCCGCCCGGCGTGCCGGAGGCCATTGCGGCGGGGGCCTCGCGGTACTTCCGGCACGAGCTGGGCATCGATCTCGACCGGCCCTACATCATTTCGCAGCAGCCGAAGTGGGACTACACGCTGCCGGACTGGAACAACCAGCAGACCTATCACAACGTGGCGCAGTACGTGGCGACAGCCATGCGCGCCAACCCCTCCATGCGATTGTTCATTGGCTCGGGCATCTACGATGGTCTTGCGGCGATCCTTTCAGGGGAGCGCACGGCGACGCACAGCGGGTTGCCGCTCGAGCGCGTCACGGTGAAGAACTACCCGGCCGGGCACATGATCTTTCTGCACGAGCCGAGCCTCGAGGCGATGGCCGCGGACCTGCGTCAGTTCATCCGGGCGAGCGCGCCATGATGGGCGCGAAGCGCTGCGCCCTGTGGCGCCTGCTCGCGCTGGCCATCGCCTGCATCGCGCCCGCGCTTCGTGCGCAGGAGCCGTCGTCCCTGACGATCCTCCATGCCGGTTCGGTGTTGATCACGCCTGGGGAGCCGCCTGCGAGCCGGCAGACACTCGTGATCGCGGACGGGCGCATCGTCGAGCGGCGCGATGGCTTCGTGGAAGCCGCGGCGTTCGGGCCATCGGCCAGGGTCATCGATCTCTCGGATGCCTTCGTGATGCCGGGGCTCGGGGAGATGCATATCCACTTCGCCTCCTACATCGGCAAGGACAAAGTATCGGCATCGCTCGTTCCACCTGCCCGCCGCGCGCTCGACGCCGCCCGCCATGCGCGGCGGATGCTGGAGGCAGGGGTCACGCTCGCGCGAGACACGGGTGACGTCACGGGCATCACCTATCATCTGCGCAACGCGATCAACGAAGGCGTAGTGCCCGGGCCGCGCCTCTTCCTGGCGGGGCGGGTGCTTTCGCGCACGGGTGGGCACGGCGTTCAGGCGTACTACATGGGCTCCGTCCCGCGCCCGCCGGAAAACCTTGGGGGCTGCGATGGCGTCGAGAGCTGCCGGCGCGTGGTACGCGAGAACGTCGATGCCGGTTCGGACCTGATCAAGATCACGATCAGCGGCTCGGCGAGCGACGAATGGGGCAGGGCGGACGCGCAGCCGATGCTGTTCCCGGACGAGATCGGGGCGCTCGCCGAAGCGGCCCATCAGCTCGGGCGGCCGATTGCCATGCATGCACACAGCACGGCGGGCATCAAGGCGGCGCTGCGCGCCGGCGTCACGACCATCGAGCATGGCACCTATCTCGACGAGGAGTCGGCGCGACTCTTCAGGTCCACTGGCGCCTACCTCGTGCCGAGCACGTGGATCAGCGACTACATCAACACGAATCTCGAGCGGTTCCGGAGCCGCAACACGCCGCGGGATTTCGAGATCATGAAGAAGGCCACGGCCGACGGCATGTCCACGGCCGTGCGGGCCTGGCGGCTGGGCGTGCCGATCGCCACCGGCACGGACACCGCCTGCGACAGCGATCCGCTTGCCACGGTCCGGGAGCTCGAGCTGTGGGTCGCGCAGGGCATCCCTGCGGCGGAGGCGATCAAGGGCTCGACGATGAACGCAGCCGCAATCGTCGGGGAAGCCGCGCAACTGGGGCAGCTGAAGAGCGGCTTTCGCGCAGATCTCATTGCCGTGCGGGGCAATCCGCTGGCCGACATCTCCGCGCTTCGTCACGTGCTGTTCGTCATGAAGGATGGCGTCGTCGTGCGGAGCGCGCCATGACACCGGGCGCCTCGCTCGCGCCACGAACGGACTTCCCGCAGACCGCACAGCAGACTTACCTGAACGCGGCGGGCATGGGCCTGGTCCCCCTGCCGGTGCAGCGTCGCTTCCTGGATCTCGCCACTCGAATCGGCACCGCCGGAACGGATGTGTTCTTCGACTCCTACGACGAGATCATGATCGCGCCGCGGCGATCGGCCGCGCGACTCTTCGGCGCCGCGCTGGCCGATGTCGCCATCATCAACAGCGTTTCCGAAGTCGTGAGCCAGATTGCGGCGTGGCGCCGGCCGGGGCGGCGGGAGAACGTGGTGCTGCTCGACATCGATCACCCGAGCACCAGTTTCCCCTGGCTGCGCATGGCGCAGGACACGGGCTGTGAAGTGCGCTTCGCGCGCGTGGCGGGGGCGCCGGAGACACTGGAGCTCGATCACATCGCGCGGCTGATCGACGAGCGAACGGCCGTGGTCAGCGTGAGCCACGTGCAGTGGACAACGGGGCATCGGTTCGATCTGGCTGCGCTCGCGGATCTGGCGCATGCGCGCGACGCGTTGCTCGTCATCGATGCCACGCACAGCGCGGGCGTGGTGCCGTTCGATGCGCCGGCTTGCGGTGCGGACGTGATCGCCACCGGTTCGTTCAAATGGCTCTGCGCCTATTCGGGCACGGGAGCGTGTTACGTGCGGCCCGGTCTTTCCGACGTGATCCGGCCGGTGATGGTCGGATCGCGGACGCTGCACCAGGAGGCCAGGCCAGAGGGCGCGCCTGTCAGTGAATTCAGCCTGCCGTCGGGCGCGGCCCGCCTCGAGTACGGCAGCTCCGCTCACGTGCTGCGAGTGGCATTCGCGGCCTCCATGGACTATCTGCTCGATATCGGGATCACCCGCATTTTCGAGCACGTGCAGGCGCTGGCGGCACGGCTGACGGAAGGGCTGGCGGCGCGCGGCGCCCGCATTCTCACGCCGAAGAACGGCGCCTCACGCGCGGGCATCGTCACTGCGATGTTCCCTGGCCATGACAGCGCTGAGCTCGTAGAGCGACTCGCGCTGGCCCGCGTGGCCGTGATGCTGCGAATGGGCGCAATCCGCTTTGCGCCTCACTTCTATAACGACGAAGGCGATATCGAGCGCGCGCTGGCTGGGGTGGATCAGGCACTGCAGTCGGCGGCGGCGCGACGGAGCGTTTCATGAATCTGGCCGGCCGGGCGCTCGTGCTGGGGTCGTTTCTATTCACCGCAGGCGGAGCGTTCGCACAGTCTTCGTCCGAATACAGCGTGACGTACGAGCAGAAGAGCGTCGGGTCGATGACCGTCACTGCCGGCGATGCCAGGCGCCACGTGGAGTACGGTTACACCGTCAACGCCCGCGGTCCGAAGTATCGGTTCGAGTTCGTGCTCGATGCCGCGGGTCTGCCGAGCGCGCTCGAGGTGAGCGGCGCGGATATCCTGGGCGTTGCCGCCGTAGAGCATCTGGGCAGTGACGCGCGTGGCCGCGCCTGGAAGAGCCCGGTGGATGAGGGCAAGGTGGCCGCCGGCAGCTTCTACTATCCCTTCTATGAAAGCCCCGAAGCGGCCGCCATGCTCGCACGCGCACTGCTCGCCGCACCCGGCGGGATGCTGCGGCTCGCGCCGGCCGGCAGCGCTTCGATAGAACAGGCGCAGAGCCAGACGGTCGAGGCCGGCGGTGAGGCGCTCAGTGTGCAGCTCGTGCTGCTGGCCGGATTGGACTTCGCGCCGATGCCGTTATGGCTCACGGCGGACCGCGAGCTGTTCGCGCTCGTGGACTCGAATCTCGCCGTCGTGCGCAAGGGCTGGGAGGCGTCGGTGCCGCAATTGCGCGAGGCGCAGAACCGGATCACCGATGCGCGGGATGTGGCGAACGCGGCGCGCCTTGTGCAAACGCCCTCCGGCGCGGTGCTCATTCGAAACGCGCGGCTGTTCGATGCCGAGGCCAGACGGATGCGGCCCGGCACGAGCGTGCTGCTGAAGGGAAACCGGATTGCTGCCGTGGCGCCCGATGGTGGCGTCGATGTGCCGGAGGGCACGCAGGTGATCGAAGCCGGCGGCGCGGCGCTGCTCCCCGGCCTCTGGGACATGCACGTCCATCTGCGCGATAACGCGGACGGCATCCTGAACATCGCAAACGGCATCACCACCGTGCGCGACATGGGCAACACGCTTGCCAACATCAACAACTGGCGGCCCCGCTACGCGTCGGGCGAGCTGATCGGCCCGCGCGTGCTGCCGGCCGGGCTCATCGACGGAAAAGGCCCCAACGCGACCAACGGCGTTCAGGTTTCCACCGCGGAAGAGGTGAGTCGCGCGGTCACGCTGTTTGCCGACAACGGCTATGTGGAGATCAAGCTCTACGGCTCGTTGCCGCGGGAGCTCGTGCCCCAGGCGATTCGCGAAGCGCACTCGCGTGGTCTGCGTGTGGGCGGGCACGTGCCCGTCGGGCTGCGAATGGATGATGTCGTGCGCATGGGGTTCGACGACGTCAGTCATTTCAACTTCGTCATGCTGAACTTCCTGGGAAGCGATGTGCATCAGCGCACGAACACGCTGGCGCGCGTGCTGGAGCCGGCCGCGAAAGGCAGCGGCATCGACCGCAATTCGGATGCCGTGGATCAGCTCATCGAAGCGATGCGCGCGAAACCCGTCGTTCTGGATTCCACGGCGCTCGTGTTCGAGAATCTGTTCGGCGCGGAACCCGGCACGTTGCGGGCCGCCTATGCGCCGTATGGGGATCGCCTGCCGGCGCGCATCACCCGGAGTGGGCGTGGCGGCGGGCTCGCGAAGACGGATGCGGAACGCGCCATCTACCGCGCTTCATTCGAGCACGTGCTGCCGCTGCTGAAGCGCATGCACGATGCAGGCATTCCCATAGTGCCGGGAACGGACGGAACGCCAGGGGTTCTGCTGGCGCGCGAGCTGGAGCTCTATGTACAAGCGGGCATCCCCGCAGTGGATGCCTTGCAGATGGCCACGCTCGTGCCGGCAAGGATGATGAAACTGGACGGCGATCTCGGCTCGATCGAGCCCGGCAAGCTCGCGGACCTGTTCCTGGTCGATGGCGACCCTTCGGTGGATATCTCAGCCGTGCGGAACGTGCGGCTCGTCATCCGCAACGGCACGCTCTACGACGCGGTGGCGCTCGGCGAGGCGGTCGGCATTCGTCCGCGGACCGAGCGAGTCAGCCGATGATCGGCAGCCAACGCTCGTTCACGCTTCCCCTCACGTGCCTCGTCCGGAAGTCCGCATGAGCCCCCAGGGGCAGCTCCGGCAGGGCATGGGCGCGCTCGACGTCGTTGCGCTCGGGGTGAGCGCAGCGGTCGGCGTTTCCATCTTCTCGATCACTGCACCGGCGACCCAGATCGCCGGGCCCGCGATGCTGATCGCGCTCGCGCTGGCGGCGGTGCCCATGGTCATCTTCGTGGTGGTCTACGCCTTCATGGGGTCGGCCGTGCCCCGCTCCGGATCGTCGTATGACTGGCCGGCGCGTTTCGTACACCCCTACCTGGGGTTCATCGTGTCGTGGCTGAGAATTCTCGGCAACGCCGCGTCGCTGCAGCTCATGGCCGTGGTGTTCGTGAGCTACCTGCTGCGCGCCGTGAACGTGCCGGTGAAGCCTACCATGCTGGTCTTTCTGGCCGTGTTCTACGTGCTCAATCTGCTCGGCGTCAGCCGCGTGGGCAAGGCGGCGAGCGTCCTGATGGTGTTGAAGGTGCTGGTGCTCGGAATGTTCATCTTCACCGGCATTCCGCACGTGACCGCGAGCCAGTTCGTGCCTCTCGTGCCGAATGGTGTCGGGAGCATTCTTGCGACGCTGCCGCTGCTCGTCGGGCTCTACACGGGCATCGAGAGTGCAGCGGAGGCGGGCGAAGAGATTCGCAACAGCCGGAAGGTCATTGCGCGGGCGCTGGGGCTTGCGACGTTGCTCGGCATGGCGCTGTATTTTGGCACGTCCATCGTCACGCTCGGCGTGCTCGGGCCGGCGACCGTCGCGCACAGCACGGCGCCGTTGCTCGAAGCCGGCGAGACGTTCCTCGGCTCGTGGATGTCGCCTCTCGTGCTGTTGACGGCGCTCGCTTCGATCGCCGCCGCCGTGAATGCGACGTTCCTGATATTCGGCAGGTTTCTCTTCGCCATGGGGCGGGACGGGTCGTTACCGACCGCGCTCGGCCGCATTCATCCGCGCTGGGGCACTCCACACATCGCTACGACGGTCGCGTTTGCGCTCGGCGTTCTTGCGCTTGCGTTGCCCGACACGCTCGTGCTGCTGTTCATCGCGGCAAACGTTCCCACGATGCTGAAGTACCTGAGCAACTGTCTTTCCGCCCTGCGGCTCGTCGAGCGCTTCCCCGAGTTGCACGCGCAGGCCAGCTTTCGCATGAGCCGGCGGGCCGTGAAGATGTGGTCCTACGCCGGGATCGTGAGCGCAGTGGTGATCATGCTGGCCGGCATCGGTGCGGACTGGCGTCCGTATGCGATTCTCGCGGGCTGGGCGATTGTCGGCACGATCTACTGGATCGTGTACGCGCGGCAGTCGAGCGTGAGCATGCGCGCCCATGCGCAGGGTGTGAGCGCCTGAGAGTCTGAGGAGGTCGCGGCCCCGACGGTGGCGCATCGTCCCGGCGTGCCAGGAGCTGCAGCTCTGCTTCGAGCTGCGATTGCACCGGGTAGTGCCAACGTCCAATTGCCGCCCTGGCCGTGCTCCAGAACGATGCGTGGCTCTCGCAGCGAGGTCGGCACATGCCGCAAGCCACGTCCACGTCTGTTGATACCGCCCACAGGAGCCACTACGAGTTCCAGCGTGGGTTTCCGATCGGCGATACGGCCAGGCAGGCCTATGACGACGCGGATCTGAATCGCGCGCTGCAGGCTTACCGCTTCTTCTATCCCACGGTATCCGGCGCCGCGATCGTCAAGGGCAATGAAGAGATTGGTGTGGTTCCGAACAGGGTGTTCGGCATCCTCGACTGCGCGCCGGAGCAACTCGTCTTCACGGCCAACTCGGATACGCCGTACGGGCCACTGCTGCTCGACCTCTCCATCGGCCCGATCGTCGTCGAGCTCGAGCCTGGGCCACTCATCGTCTGCTCGATGGACATCAACCAGCGCTGGGTTGCGGACCTGGGGCTTCCAGGGCCGGACGCCGGAAAGGGCGGCAAGCACCTTCTCGTGCCGCCTGACTATCGGGGCTCGCTGCCGGACGGCTACTACATCCACCGCGCCAGCAGCAATCGTCAAATCATTGGCGCTCGCTCACTCCCGGTGGGCGGCGATGTCAAAGCGGCGAAGGAACGGCTCAAGACGATCAAGGTATATCCACTCGATGCGAGCTCCGCGTGGACGGAGCCGAAGTGGCTCGACGTGACCGGCAGGAAGCAGGACACGACGCCGGTCAGGTGGGAGGACAATCTCGAGTTCTGGGAAGTGCTGCACGAGACCATCGAGGCGGAGCCCGCCTACTCCGGCTACCACAACGAGTACGGGGAGCTCGCGGCGCTCGGCATCGAGAAAGGCAAGCCATTCAAGCCGGATGCGCGCATGAGGGCGATCCTGCAAGAGGCTGCGCGCGTCGGCAACGCGCAGATGCGCGTGCAGTCCTTCGGCGATCGTCGTGCCGATCGGCAGGTCTGGAAGGACCGCCAGTGGCAATGGGCGGCCCTGCGCTTCGAGGACGGGGATTTCAATACAAGCGGCCATCTCGATACCGATGCGCGCGAGAAGTGGTTCTATCAGGCGGTCGGTGCATCTCCGGCCATGTTCCGGCGCGATGCGAGCGCAGGGTCGTTGTACTGGCTGGGTCTGCGTGACGGCGCTGGCAACTATCTCGACGGCGCAAAGAACTACAGGCTCTCGGTGCCGCTGCCTGTGCCGGGCAAGCTCTTCTGGTCGGTGACGGTCTACGACGCCGACAGCCGCTCGCAGATCCAGACGGACCAGCGCAAGGCCGCGCTGCGTTCGCTCTTCGAGCTGAAGAATCTGAGCGGCCCGGCCGTCGATCTTTTTTTCGGTCCCGGTGCGCCGGAAGGAAAAGAGGGCCGCTGGATCAAGACGATTCCGGACAAAGGCTGGTTCACCTACTTCCGCATCTACGGACCGGAACAGTCGGCATTCGACGGGTCCTGGAAGCCAGGGGACTTCGAGCAGGTGAAGTGAACGGCGCCACAGGCCTTGGCTGCACCACCTTCCTGACCGGTCGCAACCATCACGCCAACGGCTTCGGCACCATCGCGGAGTCTGCCGTTGGCTTTCCGGGCTATGCCGGCCACATTCCGCTCGAGAATGCCACCATCGCACAGGTGCTGCGCGATGCCGGCTGGTCGACGTTCTGGATCGGCAAGAACCACAACGTGCCGGTGGATGCCTTCGATATGGGCTCATCGAAGAAACGATGGCCGCTCGGCCTCGGGTATGACCGCTTCTACGGCTTCATCGGCGGCGGGACGAACCAGTGGTTCCCGGAGCTCATCGAGGCCAACCATTTCGTCGAGCAGCCGTATGGACCGGACGAGGGCTATCACCTGTCGAAGGATCTCTCCGACAAGGCGATTGCCTTCATCCGCGATTCGAAGCAGTCGAAACCGTACAAGCCCTGGTATCTCTGCTACTGCCCCGGAGCCAATCACGCCCCACACCATGCGCCGAAGGAGTACATCGAGAAGTACAAGGGCAAGTTCGACGACGGCTACGAAGCGTATCGTGAGTGGGTGCTGGGCCGCATGATCGAGCGCGGCATCCTGCCGAAGGACACCCGGCTCACGCCGATCAATCCCATGAGCGCGGGGAAGTGTCCGGAGAACGACCTGGTGCGTCCCTGGAACACGCTGTCCGCGGACGAGAAGAAGCTCTTTGCGCGCATGGCCGAGGTGTATGCCGCCTGCTCGGAGTACACGGACGTGCAGGTCGGGCGGCTGATCGACTACCTCGAGGAATCGGGTCAGCTCGACAACACGCTCATCATCTATTGCGCTGACAATGGTGCGTCAGGTGAAGGCAGCCCGAGCGGCTCCGTCAACGAGAACCTCTTCTTCAATGCCTACCCAGACGACGTGGCGCGCAATCTCGCGCAGATGGAAAAGCTCGGAGGGCCCGATACCTGCAACCACTATCCGACGGGATGGGCCGTGGCGTTCTCGACGCCCTACCGGATGTTCAAGCGCTACTCGGGCCATGCAGGCGGAACGTGCGATCCGCTCGTCATTCATTGGCCGAAGGGCATCAGGTCGAAGGGCGAGCTGCGGCATCAATACCATCACTGCACTGACATCGTGCCGACAATCCTCGCTTGCTGCGGCGTGCGGTTCGGTGCCGCACTCAAAAAGAGACGAGGGGTTCGTCAGGCTTCGGCGGCGGTCAACGTCCGCGGTGGGCGCGAGTATTGCAGCGACTGCTGCGGATCCTGAAGCCCGAGCACACGGCGAGCGTTGTCATGCAGGATCTTTTTGCAGTCCGCCGTCGAAAGACCAATTTCCTGGAAGAGCTGCAGGGCCGTTGCCGGATTCCAGCAGGGGTAGTCCGACCCGTACATCACATGATCCACACCGAAGTATTCGATGGCGAACCGGATGCCCAACATGTGCGGCGAGACGGTGTCGGTATACATGCGCTTGAGAAAAGTACTGGGGGGCGCCCCGAGCCTGGCCCCCTTCGCATTCTTGTCCAGACGCCCGGCCTGGTAAGGGAGGAAGCCGCCCGTGTGCGACACCACCACCTTGAGATCGGGATGGCGCTCCATGAGCCCTGACAGGATCAGCCGGCCCGCCGCAACACTCACCTCGATGACGCGGCCGAGCGTCAGGTGCATCGCTCCGCCGTAGCCGTCGAGGGCATCCGCGAAGACAGCGTCGGTGGGATGAAGAAAGAGAGCCGCCTGCAACTGTGCCGCGCGGGCGTAGAACGGCTCGAGGCGTGCGGCGTCGATCTGCGGGTCATCGCCCACGCTGCTCGGCAGGTTCGCACCCACCAGGCCCAGATCGACGATCGCGTGGTCCAGAACCTGCGTCGCGATTTCGGTACGGACGAGCGGAACCGCGGCCGTTGCCCAGAACCGGCCGGCGTGCCGGCGCTGCATGCCGGCCATCTCCTCGTTCCACATCATGGAGACGTCCCGCCCCTCCTCCTCGGGCAGGTCGGAGAAATGCACCGAAAGCGGCCCGATGGAGCCGACGACCTTCACCTCGTGGCCGAGCTGGTCCATTCGCTCGAGTTGCCGGTCGATGTCGAACCATTCGGCGCCCACGTTGAAGCGTGGCGCCTCGCCTTCGCGCCTCCAGTAACGATAGCCACCATTCCCGGTGGGCTCGGCGCGCGGGTATCCGCGCCTGCCGGACATCTGCTCGAATACGGACCGCGGCCACCAGTGAAAATGCGAGTCGAGGATCACCACGTGAGTCTCCACGAACTGCGTCGTTCGTTGGCCAGGACGTTGCGGCCATCCTATGAACCCTGTTGTCCGCCGTGAAGCGGCGGGCGTACTGTTGGGCCAGCTTTTGATGGTGGGGGGCCACTTTTCTGTCGTCAGGGGGTGGCTGCAGGACTAAGTTTTTCGCGAGGGGGTTTCACATGTTCACCATCCGCTCGCTCCTGACCGCGCTCGTGGTGCTCATCCCATTCGGGAGCGCACACGCGCTCGACCAGCTCGTGGTCGGAAGGTCGACCGCTACGGCAATCACGTTCACACCCCTCGAGATCGGTGAGCATGCCGGCATCTGGAAGAAGAACGGGCTGTCCCTGAAGATCATTTCGTTCAGCGGTGATGCGCAGATGCAGCAGGCGCTGACGGCTGGCACCGTGGAGGTCGGCCTCGGTTCCGGGCCAGCACTTGCCTTCATGGCAAAAGGCGTGCCGGCGCGGGCCATCGGGGCGTTCGGAGGCAGGCCGTATGACCTTTGCCTGGTCATTGCCGCCGGCTCCGGCATCAAATCGGTCGAGGGGCTCAAAGGCCAGAAGATCGGTGTGACGAGCCTCGGCTCCCTGAGCCATTGGCTCGTTTTGGAGACATCACGCCGTTACGGGTGGAAAGGCAAGGATGCGCTCGTGCCCGTGCCTCTCGGCACCACGCGGGCGCAGCTCGCTGCGATGTCGCGCGGCCAGATCAGCGGCCACGTCACCACCTCACTGCAAGGCTTCACGCACGAGGCCGCCGGCACCGGCCGGGTCGCCCTGAACTTCGGAGAGCTGCTGACGGACTTCATCACGCACGTGTTCTTCGCGCGCAACGAGCTCATCGGGGCCAGGCCGGATGTCGCCCGGCGCTTTCTCGTGGGATGGCGCGAAACCGTGGCCTACATGCGCGAGCACCAGGACGAGTCCATCCGGCTCATTTCCAAGTCACTGAATCTGAAGCCGGAGATCCTGGCGAAGTCCTATCCTTACGTCATGGCGACGTTGTCCAACGATTCTCATTTCGATCCCAAGGCGCTCTCGGTCCTGTCACGATCCTTCGTCGAGCTGGGCATCCTTCCGCAGGAACCTGACATGTCCCGGCTCTACACGAGCCAGTTTCTTTCAGCGGCGCGTTAGGGCCGCGGCGTCCGGCGTCTGACCTGCGGCGCAACTCACTGGACGCGCTTGCACCACCGCGTGCAGGGCGTCCATTCTCGTGTCAGCCCGAACGCTCAGATGAAGCTGACTTACCCCAACTTCAGAAACCTGAGCAGGATGCTCAGGGTCATTCACATCGGCAGCGTCACCGACGTCGCCGAAGCCGTTGGGCGGTCCCAGCAGACCATCAGCCATTCGATCCAGGCTCTCGAGCAGGAGCTGGGAGTGCGGCTCTTCGAGCGTACTTCTATCGGGACACACCCCACACGTGAAGCCATGGTGCTCGGCGAGCGCGTGCGCAAGGCTATCGGTCACATGGGCCGGGCGCGCGAAATCTTCCTCGACCGTTACAGCACCACGCCGAACCCGCGTGGGCTGCGCATCTGGGACTTCAACATCTCCAACCAGCACATCTTCGTCTTCCTCTGTCTGTGCGAACAGCGTGAATCCAGGCGGGTCGCGACCGAGCTGAAGCTGGACGTCTCCGCCGTGCGCAAGGCGCTTCGCGCGCTGGAGGCGCAGGTGGGGCAACCGCTGTTCGAGAAGGCCTCGCGCGGCCTCCTGATACCGACGGAGTTTGCAGAGCTCCTGGCACGTCACATCAAGCTCGCCCTGGCCGAGATCCGCGCCGGGCTCGATGAGCTCAGAAGCCTGGGCGGTGTCATCGAAGGGGCGCTGGTCATCGGAGCCGCGCCGCATGCGCGCTCCACTCTGTTGCCGCGCGTGGTTGCACGGCTTCACAAAAAGTACCCGCGACTGACGCTGACTTTCCGCTACGACAGCTACGAAGACCTGGAGAGGGGGCTGAGCCAGCGGGATGTGGATTTCGTGCTGGGTTCCGAGCGTGCGCATCCGAGCTCGCCGGATGTCTCCGCGCATCCTCTGCTGAGCGATCGAATGGAGATCGTGGCACGAGCCGACCATCCGCTTGCGCGCCAGGCACGCCCGGACCTGCGCCAGTATCTCGATGCGGAATGGGTGTTGCCGCCCCGATACGTGCCGATGAGGCGGCGGTTCCGGGAGTTTCTGGCGAGCCGCGGAATCTCCGAGCCCGTGCCCGCTTTCGAGACGGGTGATAGCGAGGTGGTGAAGGGCCTGCTTGCGGAGACCGATTGCCTCGCTCTCGCGCTGCGTTGCGAATGTGGTCCACAGGTGGAGCACGGGATGCTGACGTTCCTGCCGTGCCCCGACGAACTGGCGGCGTTGTTGAGCTCGCCGGTGACCGTGCACCTCACGTTTCCCTCACAAGCCGTCCGTCCTCCGAGCGCGCAGGCCTTCTTCGACGAGGCCGCGCTGGTGGCCGCGGAGGTGCAGGCGCAGTACGCCGGCTGGGGGCGGCCGCAGGCACTGCCCCGGCCACGCGTCGTGGTGGCCAGGGAATGATTTGATTCGGGCGAGGCAGATTATCTGTCCGCGCTGAGGGGGTATGCAGCTAATTTAAACCAGCGAACTTCCAGCCCGGCGGTGAGGGGGCATGTCTCACCCGCCGGCACTCAAAGACAGAAGATCAAGACGGTTAGGAGAGGCAAGATGGGGGCCGGTTCTCGCAAAGTCGCTCTGTCGGGCGCAAGCGTGGTGATGCTGCTTGCCGCGGCGGCAGTGGCGTCGTCGTTGCAGACGGATCGGCCGGTGGACACGCCTCAGGGCACCGCCGGCGCCGCGTGCTCCGGTCCGATCTGGACCTACTACTCGAACTGTCCACTGCAGAAGCTTCCGGCCACCTTCTCGGGTGGAGTGGATGCGACGACTGCGGGGGATCTCACTGTGGAGCGGCCGACGCTCATCTCGCTGGGGCTCGACTGGCGCATCACGGGCGACGAGAACCGCAATGCCCAGGTGGCGCTCGCTTATCGCCGCAAGGGCGAAACCGCGTGGCAGAAGGGCCTGCCTCTGCACCGCATCCACAATGAGAGCGTGAACTCCGGCAGCCCGCCGCTGCAGTACGTGCTGCCCAACATGTTCTCCGGCAGTGTGTTCGATCTGCAGCCCGGGACGGACTACGAAGTGCGGCTGACGCTCACCGATCCGGATGGTGTTTCGGGCGAGGCCGAGCGGATAGTCACAGCGAGCACCCGGGCCGAGCCGCAGGTGCCGACGGGCGGCAAGGTCTACCACGTGTATCCCTTCGGCCATCAGGGTCCGCAGGAGCAGCCCGGGTTCCTTGGCCTCAATGCTGCGTACTACCTGGAAGGCGGGCGCCACGCGGACTGGTCGAACGTATCCGCTCCGCGCGTGCATCCTGGTGACGTGATTCTGGTACATGCCGGCGTGTACAAGGACACGAGGACGGAGTACGGCGGAAGCACCACGCGCCCGGGGCTCGGAGCCCCCTTCGACGGGACGTTGTACCTCACGCAGTCCGGCACGCCGGACAAGCCCATCGTGATCAAGGCCGCAGGCGACGGCGAGGTCATCTTCGACGGTGACGGCAACTACAACGTCTTCAATCTGCTGGCCGCGAACTACAACTATTTCGAGGGCATCACCGTCCGCAACACGGAGGTCGCGTTCCTCCTGGGTCTGAAGAACATCATCGGGTCCAGCGGCTTCACGCTGAAACGCTCGAAGATCGAGAACGTCGGCCGTGGCGTGCACACCGACTGGGGCGGCTCCAAGGATTTCTACATCGCCGACAACGTCTTCATCGGGCGGCACGATCCCCACAAGCTCATGGGATGGGGCCGCACCGGGCCCTTCACGAGCCTGCCGGGGTACCCGGAGAAGATCAGCGGCCCTGCCGGCTCCGAGTACGCGGTGAAGGTGTATGGCCAGGGCCACGTGGTCGCGTACAACCTGGTGAAGCATTTCCACGATGGCATCGACGTGGCGAGCTACGCGGACCCGGACGGCGCGCCCGATGAGCTTCCCGATCGCATCCCGGTGTCGATCGACTTCTACAACAACGACATCTTCAGCATGGGGGACAACTGCATCGAGGCGGACGGTGGCGCACGCAACATCCGCGTGTTCCGGAACCGGTGCTTCAACACTGCAGGGGGTGCGTTGAGTGCCCAGCCGCTCTTCGGCGGCCCGCTGTACTTCATGCGGAATGTGGTGGTGCAGGGGCTCGGCAATCCGCTGAAGTACAGCATCATGCCGGCGGGCGTCCTCAACTATCACAACACGTATCTTTCCGAGAACAACAACACGAACCAGGCCTCCAACGTGCACTTCAGGAACAACCTGCTGATCTCGCACGGCGGTCGGGGCGCTGCGGCTCCGAGCTTCTCGGTGAACACCTTCACGAGCTACTCCACCTCCGACTACAACGGCTTTCGCAACGGCGATGACGTGAAGCAGCCGTTCGCCTGGAATGCGCCTCCGGCCGGCGTGAGGACGGTGTATCCGAAGCCCGTCACGCCCACGTGCCCCGTTGGAACCGGGCAGCCGCGTTCGGGGTGCAAACAGGAACCGCCGGAGCCGCTGCCGCTCGAGCGGCGCTCGTTCGAATCGCTGGCCGCGTATTCGAAGGCCACCGGACAGGACAGGCATTCGGTCATCGTGGACTACGACATCTTCGTCCGCGCTCGGGCGCCGAACCTCCCTGACGTGCAGCATCTCTACCGCACCGAGGACTTCGACCTTCAGCTGCGTCGTGGAGCGAAAGCCATCGACGCGGGTGTGGCGCTGCCCAACGTGAACGACGGGTTCAAGGGCCGCGCACCGGATCTGGGTGCGTATGAGCTCGGTGAGCCCGTGCCTCACTACGGTCCGCGGCCATGATGCGGGGGCGGTCATGATGGGCAGCTCAACTCTCTCACGGCTTGCCAGAGTCGCTGTGCTCGCCGCGGGGATCGGCGCAACTTCCGTGGCAAGCTCACAGCAGGCGGCAAGTGCGGGCGCGTCGACAGGGTCTGCGGCCCACGTCGATCTCGCCGCGGCACTGAAGGAATATCAGCTGCAGGAGTACGGTACGCCCGTGCGTGAGCTGGTGCCCGGGTGGACGGCTCCGAAGAAACTCATCGTTACAGTGGACAACCCCGAGCGCACCGCGTGGCTGCAGCAGGTGATGCCGAAGGGTGTAACTGTGATCGGCGTCCGCAAGGAGAGTGAGGCCGAGCCGCATCTCGCAGACGCGGATGCGCTCATCGCCTCGGGTTGTCGTGCGGGCACCATCGCGAAGGCCCCGAAGCTCAAGTGGATTCACGCGGGCGGTGGTGGTTCGGACCAGTGTCTTGCGATTCCGGCCGTCGCCAGCGGCAAGATCCTGATGACCAACAACCAGAAGGTGAAGAACGGCGTGCTCGCCGAGATGGCGATGGGCTACGTTCTCGCACTCTCGCGCTCCATCGACGTCTCCATGCTGAACCAGGCGCGTGGCGAGCTCAACGTGCCGGGCGGGCGTCCTGCGAAGCAGCTGGAAGGCTCCACGATGCTGGTGATCGGTCTCGGTGGCGCCGGCACCGAGATCGCGCGCATTGCCCATTCATTCGGCATGAAGGTGATTGCCACGCGGAACTCGAGCCGCGAAGGGCCGGACTTCGTGAGCTACGTGGGCCTGCCGGACGAGACGGCGCGCCTCGTCGGCCAGGCGGATGTCGTCGTCATCTGTGCACCGCTCACGCCCGCCACGCGCGGGCTCTTCGATGCGGCGATGTTCTCCCGCATGAAGAAGGACGCGATCCTGGTCAACTGGACCCGAGCGGAGCTCACGGTGCCGGAAGACCTTGCAGCGGCACTGAAGGCGGGCACCATCGGGAGCGCGGCGCTGAACTGGGCCACGTCGGCCCCGTTGCCGAAGACCCATCCCTTGTGGGGCGCGCCGAACCTGATTCTCGCGCCCTGGGCCGGCACGGGTGGTGGCGCCGAAGCCAATCGCGCCAACCGGAGCGATGAGAGCAACGAGATGCGCTGGCTCGTCGTGCGCGAGAACATGCGCAGGTTCGCCGCCGGCGACAAGATGTATTCCGTATTCGATCTTGCGCGCGGCTATTGATGCCGGGGGCCGCGCCAACCGTCCTTAGCCAACCGTCCTTAGATGTTGAGTCGTAGAGGAGCCAGCCATGGGGCCTATCGATAGACGAGATTTCATTGCAAGCCTGGGTGGAGCGACTGCGATCGGGCTCATGAGCCACGAAGCGCGCGCCGATGCCATGGAGGACAGGCTCATGGAGAACCTGAGAGTGGCGGCCGCAGGTGATGCGCCGTCGGCGGGTTCGGGCGGAGCAGCTGAACCGCAGAAGTTTCCAACCGTGGCCGAGCTCGATGCCCAGATCACCACGCGCCCCTATCGGCGTGGTGTCGGGCGGTTCTTCGCGAACCGCAACCCGGGAGCAAACGTGGAGCGTCTGGCACCCATGCCGGCCGCGCCGACTCTCGTGGACTTCTTCGCCCTGCGCATGCCGAACACGCGCAATCACTGTCTGCAGAGCGCAAACAAGGCCATGCAGCGCGGCGCCGACGAGGAGATCGTGCTCGCTTGCCTGCTGCACGACATGGTGCAGGAGCTGATCTGCGCGGACCACGGTTACTGGGGCGCGCAGATGGTGGAGCCTTACATCTCGGAGCGAATGACGTTCGCGATCCGCTACCACCAGGCGCTGCGTTTCTATCCGGATGAAAAGGCGGGATACATCTATCCGGACACCTACCGTCGCCTGTTCGGCACGGACTATGTGCCGGACCCCCACGTGGAAGCCGCGTACAAGTACGTTCGCAAGCATCGCTGGTACGACGCGCCGCGCGAAGTGACGGTGAGCGATCTTTACGCCTTCGACCCGAAGGCCGTCGTCACGATCGATCCGTTCGTCGACCTCATCGGGCGTCACTTCAAGCAGCCCAGGGAAGGCCTCGGAAACGACAACAGCCCTGTGGCACACATGTGGCGGTCGATGGCGAATCCGGACGCGCCTCTGTAGCTCGGGCATGCAGCGCCCGCGCGTCCTCGTGGCGCGGGCGGCTGACGAACGGGCGCAGGATCACGGCGTCCGAAGCGATTTCGTGAAGGCGGCCATCAGGCCGCATCGGCTGTCGGGAACCAGCCGTGTCGCCAGTGCGGAAGGCACCAGCAGGATGCACCTCTTCGGGGTGGGGCCCCTCGCAGGAGTCGTGCTGTGGTGAGAAACGAAGAGCTCGCACTGATGCTCACGATGCTGTGGGTCACATCAGTCGTGCAAGCCGCGACGCTGTCCACGCCGGACATTCCGGGCGTCGTCCGCGGTGGCACTCCCATCGAGACGCTGCGCGAGGATTTTCAGGGGTCCGAGGGGCCCCTGGCACTTCCCGATGGCAGCCTCCTTTTCGCGGAGAATGAAGCCCGCCGTGTCACGCGGATTGCAGTGGATGGCAGCGTTTCGGAGTTCCTGAGCGCCGCAGCGGGCCCGAATGCACTTGGCCTGAGTCCACGTGGTGAGCTCATCGCAGTCACCACCGCGCAGCCGCGCCTCGTGGTGATTCATCCGGCGGCAAACGCCAGAACGCTCGTCGACCAGGTGCTCGGCAAGCCGCTCAATCGGCCGAACGATCTCGTCATCGACCGAAAGGGGGGCGTGTACTTCACGGATCCCGGTGGCCGGGTGAAGCCCGGTGAGTCCCCGCCCCAGCCGGTCGTGTACTACCTGAGCCCCGATGGACAGCTGCGGCAGATTGCCGGCGACGTTGCGCTGCCGAACGGCATTCAGCTGAGCCCGGACGAAAAGACGCTGTACGTGGCGAACTCGCAGGGCGAGTTCGTGCTCGCATACGACGTTGCTGATGATGGCTCTATCAAGGGACGCCGGGACTTTGCGCGGCTCGCGGGTCTCACCACGACCGGGAATCGGGTCGCGGGTGGCGCAGATGGTCTTGCAGTGGACTCGGAAGGTCGGCTGTACGTCGCGACGGGAGGGGGCGTGCAGGTGTTCGATTCTCACGGCGCGCCGCTTGGAATCATCACGTTGCCGAAATCTCCGCAGAATCTTGCGTTCGCTGGAAAGGACAAGCACTCGCTCTACGTGGTGGGGCGCGGCGCTGTCTATCGCATCACGATGGTGGCACAGGGGTTCACGGGCCGGGCGAAGTAATGTGCGTCCACCGTGGAAGCTGCTCGAGCAATGCGGCTCGTATCTGCAATCTTCCCGTGTGCACAAATTATTCGCCTGACGCGCTGGACGTTCTGGCACCGATGTATTATCAGTACACTGACGAAAATGAATGTGAGGGGGTATGAGCATGGTCAGGTGTTCGCTGCCGCTGCAGCGCGTCGAGTTCCTGGGCGAAACGCGCGGTCCGTTCACGGCGCTCCAGTCGCGGTTCATGGTTCGCGCCGCCGTAATCGCGGCACTTGCAGGTGCGCAGCCTGTCGTTCTCGCGCAGGAGGCACCGGCGCCCGCGTCGGAGACGGCGCTCGAGGAGGTGATGATCACCGGCTCGCGCGTCATCCGTGAGGGTCTCTCGTCACCCACGCCGGTCACTTCGCTTTCCGCAGAGGAGTTGTTGTCGACGCGACCGCAGGCCCTCGTCGAGGGGTTGGCAACACTGCCGGCGCTGTCTTCGTCGGTGACTCCGAAGTCGATTCAGGGCTCCACGCGCGCAGGTGCAGGAAGCTTCCTGAATCTCAGGAACCTCGGGCCGACGCGCAATCTCGTGCTGCTGAACGGCCGGCGTGTCACGCCCACCAACATCGATGGCAACGTCGACATCAACCTGCTGCCGCAGTCGCTGGTGTCCAACGTCAGCATCGTCACGGGTGGCGCCTCGGCGGCGTATGGATCTGACGCCGTGGCGGGCGTCAGCAACTTCATCGTGGATACGCGCTTCACGGGCCTCAAAGCCGAAGCGGGCGGCGGCATCTCGGACCGTCGCGACGGCGAGTACTACAAGACCTCCGTCGCGTGGGGAGCGCCGTTCCTCGATGATCGCCTCCACGTCATAGCGTCCTTCGACCTGCGCCGTTCGCAGAAGGCGTATGCGGAGAACCGTGACTGGGCGAACAATCATTGCGCGCCCATTCCGATCCCGGGTGTCACGACCGCCAACCAGTCCGCGACCAATCCGCGGCAGACGATCGCTTGCGATGTGAGCCAGGCACATTCGGCGTACGGCGGGTCAATCGTCGCGGGCCCGCTCACTTCGTCGACAGCCGGTATCAGCTTCGGGGAAGGCAGCGTTCCGCAGGACTTCGTCTACGGTGCGCTGCGCACCACGAACTTCCAGGTCGGCGGCGGCGGTGATCCGGCGTATGTGGCGGACAACGTCAACTTCACCACGCCTCTGGAGAACCGGGTTGGGTTCGGTCACGTGCTCTTCGAAGTGACCGACAACCTCGAGGCGTTTGCGCAGCTCACGGTGAGCACGAGCCACGCCAACTACGATCAGACCCCGCCGAACTTCTCCGGCGCGCGTCCATTCACGATCTTCCGTGAAAACGCGTACCTGCCGGAATCGATCCGGCAGCGGATGGTGGATCTCAACCTCGCGAGCTTCACGTTCAACATCGTGCCGAAGTCGTGGGGGAACATCAGCGTCGACAGCCGCTACGAGAACTATGACAGCCTCGTGGGATTGAAGGGCGGCTTCGGCGATGGCTGGAACTGGGAAGCCTATTACGGCCATGGCCGCAGCAAGTGGAACATGGTGATGGACCAGCCGTGGCTCGAGCACCTCTTCCGCGCCGCCGACGCGGTGGTCGGCCCGAACGGCACCGTCGTTTGCCAGAGCGCCATCGCCAATCCGACGGCGTACGGTGGCTGCGTCCCGATCAATCTCTTCGGCCCGGGCTCCGCATCTCCGGAAGCGCTGGCGTACGTGCGCGGCGACCTGCTGAACAACAACGTGATGACGCAGGACAACGTCGCGATGAGCATCGACGGCTCGCCGTTCGAGCTCTGGGCCGGTCCGGTGAGCTTCGCGACCGGTCTCGAGTGGCGCAAGCTGGAAGGCGTCGCCACGTCCGACCCGATTTCGAACAGCTTCATCGATTTCACCGGTGTTCGTGGAGTGCCGAACGCCTTGCGCGCGCAGCACGGCGGCTGGCAGAGCAACAACCCCAAGCCGGCGCGTGGCGAGTCCGAGGTGAAGGAGGGCTTCGTCGAGGTGCTGGTGCCCCTGGCAAGGGACGTCAAGCTCGCCCAGGAGCTGGACCTGAATGCCGCGTTCCGGATCACCGACTACTCGCAGAGCGGAACGGTGGAAACCTGGAAGATCGGCGCGACCTGGCGGCCGGTCGCGGATCTGCTCTTCCGTGCAACCACTTCGCGCGATATTCGCGCTCCCAGCATCAGCGAGCTCTATGCTGGTGACGCAACGGCGCCTCTGACGGTGGTCGACCCGTTCATGGGCGGGGCCACGCTCAACATCCGCTCCGCGGTGTCAGGCAATGCGGATCTCGTCCCCGAAAGTGCGGACACCTTCACGGTGGGCGTGACCTACGAGTCCTCGTGGATCAACGGGCTTGGCGTCTCGCTCGACTACTACGACATCCAGATCGAGCAGGTTCTGAGCTCCATCGGCGCGCAGGAAACGGTGGACCGCTGCTTCAACGGCGCCACCATCTTCTGCAACCAGTTGCTTCGCGACGCCGCCGGGGAGCTCTACCTCGTGAGGCTGCCCACGCTGAACCTGGACGAGGGCCGCACGACCGGTCTCGATCTCGAGGTCAGCTACCGAAGGACCCTGTCCTGGGGTGGTGCGTTCGGCGTGCGTCTCATTGGCTCGAAGCTGCTGGAGCGCTCCACCTCCACGTCCACGCTCACGGGCATCGACTACAGCGATCGCACGAACGACCTGGGTCAGGGCAACCCGGAGTGGCGCGTGAACGTCATCGCGAACTACAACCAGGGCCCGTTCGGCCTCGACGTATACGGCCGCTACATCGGCAGCGGCCTGCTCAACAGTACGTTCAGGGAGGGAGACATGGACAGCCGCTTCCTCAACGTGCCGAGCAACTTCACGCTCGATCTCGGAGCGCGGTACAGGATCGAGGCGGCCCCGGGTGCGCCGGAGTTCTACTTCACCGCTGCGAATGTCCTCGACAAGGACCCGCCGCTCATCCCCGGTTCGGCGCTCACTTCATCGCAGACCAATCCCGCGCTGTACGACACGATGGGGCGTGCGTATTCGCTGGGTGTGCGGGTGAGTTTCTGAAGAAGTGCCCGGGTTCCCGCGCTCGCGGGAACCCGGCAGAAGAATCGAGCTGGCGGAGGCATCAGATGCAGAACGGACTACGCAGGATCGGATCGCGGGCGATGCTTGTTGCATCGCTCATCACGGGCGTCGCATCGGTTGCGGCGTCGGAAATCACATCACAGGCGGAAGGCTTGTCGCAGGCGACGGATCCGCACACGGGCATCGTTCTGGATCTCAGGCGTGAGAAGCCGGCGGAGCCCCCGGCGTGGGTGGATGGCGCGGCGTGCTCCGGCCCGTTCTGGAGCAACTATGTCAACTGCCCGCTGAAGAAGATCCCAGCGACCGTCTCGGGCGGAGTGGATGCGACGACCGCCGGAGACCTGACGCTGGAGCGTCCCACGCTCATCTCGCTGGGCGTCGATTGGCGCATCACCGGTGACGAGAACCGCAACGCGCAGGTGGCGCTGGCCTATCGCAAGAAGGGCGAGACCGCGTGGCAGAAGGGCCTGCCGCTGCACCGGCTCCAGAACGAGAAGGTCACGACGAGTGACACCTTCGGCAGCCCGCCGCTGAAGTACGCGATCCCGAACATGTTCTCCGGCAGCGTGTTCGATCTGCAGCCGGGCACTGACTACGAATTGCAGCTGACTCTCACCGACCCGGATGGTGTTTCCGGTGAGGCGGTGAGAACTCTAGCGGCGCGTACGCGCGCCGAGCCGCAGGTTCCGACCGGCGGCAAGGTGTATCACGTTTATCCGTGGGGCTACACCGGGACCAAGCAGCAGCCTGCGTTCACGGGACTCAATGCTGCGTACTATCTTGAAGGCGGACGGCACGCGGACTGGTCGAACGTGTCCGCTCCGCGCGTGCAACCTGGTGACGTGATTCTGGTGCACGCCGGTGTCTACACGGATACGCCATCCATTTACGGCGTGGTGCCGGATCACCCGACGCTCGGCGGCCTTTTCGATGGCACGCTGTATCTGACGCAGTCCGGCACGCCGGACAAGCCCATCGTGATCAAGGCAGCCGGCGACGGCGAGGTGATCTTCGATGGCGGCGGCAACTACAACCTGTTCAATCTGCTCGCCGGCAACTACAACTACTTCGAAGGCATCACCGTGCGCAACACGGAGGTGGCGTTCCTGGTAGGCATGAAGAACATCGCGGGCTCCAGCGGGTTCACGCTGAAGCGTTCGAAGGTGGAGAACGTCGGGCGTGGCGTGCACGCCGACTGGGGCGGCTCCAGGGATTTCTACATCGCGGACAACGTCTTCACCGGCCGGCACGACAAGACCAAGCTGCTCGGCTGGACGCCCGGCGGGCCCTTCTCGAAGTTCGCGGGCTTCCCCGAGCGCATCAGTGGCCCGACGGGCTCCGAGTATGCGGTGAAGGTGTATGGCCAGGGGCACGTGGTGGCCTACAACCGTGTGGAACACTTCCACGACGGCATCGATGTGGCGAGCTACGCGGACCCGGATGGCGCGCCGGATGAGTTGCCCGATCGCATCCCCGTGTCGATCGACTTCTACAACAACGACATCTTCAGCATGGGTGACAACTGCATAGAGACTGATGGCGGCGCACGCAACATTCGCGTGTTGCGCAATCGGTGCTTCAACACTGCAGGTGGTGCACTCAGCGCGCAGCCGCTCTTCGGCGGGCCGCTGTACTTCATTCGAAACGTTGTGGTGCAGGGCGTCGGCAATCCGCTGAAGTTCAGCATCATGCCGGCTGGCGTCATCAACTACCACAACACGTATCTGTCCCAGAACAACAGTACGAGCCTCGCCTCGAACGTGCACTTCAGGAACAACCTGCTGCTCTCGCACGGCGGGCGCGGCCCCGCGGACTCGAGTTTCTCGGTGAACACGTTCACGAGCTACTCGAGCTCGGATTACAACGGCTTCCGCAACGGTGACGGCGTGAAGGAACCCTTCACCTGGAGCGCGCCGCCCGCCGGCGTTCGCACCCTGTACGGCGGCGGCCCGCCGGCCGGTCCGCCGTGCGGCCGTGGCCCGTACGGCTGCAGCAAGGCACCGACGACGCCGCTCGTGGAGCGCAAGTTCACGTCCCTGGCGGCCTACTCGAAGGCAACCGGCCAGGACCGTCATTCGATCCTGGTGGACTATGACGTCTTCGTCAGCGCGAAGGCGCCGAACCTCCCGGACCTGCAGCATCTTTACAGGCCGGAGGACTTCGACCTGCAGCTGCGGCGTGGGGCGAAGCCCATCGATGCGGGAGTCGTGCTGCCCAACGTGAACGACGGATTCCAGGGCCGTGCCCCCGATCTGGGCGCGTACGAGTACGGCCAGCCCGTGCCGCACTACGGACCGCGTCCGTGATCCCCGGTTTAGGTGAGGCGGCCACGTTTCGAGGGTTCGGCCAGTCAGGCGGGTTGGCCCTCGAACGGGTCGCTGTTGAATCGAGACACTGGTTCCCCCCGAGTGCTCGTTGGCCTCCCTGACGGCCGCCTCACCTTCTTGATGTCTCCCGGGCCCGGGGGCGCGCAGGCCCGGGTGCACGGCGCGCGGCCCCTCGAGGGCTGGCGCGGGCACCCGGCTGCCGGTGTGGTCGGGGGAGCAAATTCGCTGCACCGAGGCGGATTATCTGTCGTCACAGGGGTATCGGGGGGTTAGCGTGACCCATTCATCCAGAGGCCATTTTCGCGAATCGCGACGCTGCGAATCACCGCAGCCTTCACAGCCGGCAGCGGCACTGCCTGAGGGCGCGCCGCCCGCGAGCGACCGCGCCAATATCGAGAGATCTACGACGAACGCCGTGCCCAACAACCGTGATTTGAACCGCGCCGCCGATGCCGCCGATGCGGCGATCAGCATCCGTGGGGTGTCCAGACGCTTCGGCAATCCCGGCGAGGCCCGCCACGTGTCGGCCCTGGAGCAGGTGAACCTCGAGATCCGCCGCAACGAGTTCGTTTGTCTGCTTGGCCCCAGCGGCTGTGGCAAGAGCACGCTGCTCAACATCGTGGGCGGGTTGCTCGAGCCGAGCACCGGCGAGGTGCTCGTGAACGGCAAGCGCGTGCAGGGGCCGCTGCCAAGGGACGTCGCATTCGTGTTCCAGGAGAACACGCTCCTTCCCTGGTACACCATCGTGCAGAACATGCACGTCGCGCTGGAGTTCCAGGGCGTGCCGAAGGAGGAGCGGGAAGCACGGGTACGCCCGGCCCTCGAAGCGGTCGGCATGAGCGAGTTCGCCGGGCACTACCCGCATCAGCTCTCCGTCGGCATGAAGCAGAGGATCGCGATGGCCCGCGGGCTGTCGCTGCAGACGGATATCGTCCTCATGGACGAGCCGTTCGCCGCGCTCGACGAGCAGACGCGGATGGTTCTGGGCGAGGACCTGTCCGGCCTCCTGGAAGAGACGAACAAGACGATCGTGTTCGTCACGCACAGCCTGGCCGAGGCCGTATTCCTGTCCGATCGCATCATCGTGTTCACCGCGCGGCCGGCTCGTGTCAAAAGCATCATCGAAGTGGATGAGCCGCATCCGCGGCGGCCGGCGTTCATGACCTCGGACAAGTTCAATGAGCTGCGCAACGAGCTCTACGGTCTGCTGCGCGAGGAGATTCGCCAGACGGTCCGGCAGAACGTCTGAGCGGCCCACGACGATGAAGCGTCTGATCCGAGTGCTAGGCGAACCCAGATCGATCCAGGTGGGCTTCGTCCTGGCGGTGTTCCTGTCGTGGCACCTGGTCACGCAGTGGGGAGGCATCAACTCGCTGTTCCTGCCTCCGCTTTCCGCGGTGTATGCCTCACTGGTCGAGATCTTCACCAGCGGTGAAGTGCTGGAGGCCGTCGGCACCACTTTGCGCTCGGTGGCGATCGCCTACACGGGGGCAGTGATCCTGGGTGGCGCGGCAGGCTTCGCGATAACGCGCTCGCAGTACCTGACTCGGTTGTTCGAGCCGCTGCTCTCGAGCGTGTTCGCGGTTCCCCTGACGCTGTTCTTTCCGCTGTTCCTGCTGTTCTTCGGCATCGGCCCGGAATCGAAGATCGCCTATGGCATGACCTACGCGTTCTTCCCGGTGGCCCTGAACACGATCAGCGGCCTCAACAACGTGGACCCGAAACTGATCACCGCCGCGCGTTCGATGGGCGCTCCGCAGCATCTCCTGTTCCGGCGCGTGCTGTTGCCGGGTGCGTTGCCGGTGCTCCTCACGGGGTTGCGCATCGGCTTCTTCATCTGCTTTGCGGCGGTGCTGGGCGGGGAGACGCTGTCGTCCATCAGTGGCCTCGGTCACCAGGTGGCCAACTCTGCGCAGTTGATGAACTCCGCGCGCATGTTCGCATGGGTGCTGGTGGTCATCGCGACCTCGTTCGGCCTGGTGCTGCTCGCGGGACGCCTCGAGCGACTGCGCGGTGATCTGCGCGGGAGGGATGCGCGATGAGAGTGCCAGACACCGAGCGATCCGGTCTGGCGGTGCAGAGATCGCCGGCATTCGGGCGGCTCTGCGTGATCGCCGGAGTGCTGCTGGTCTGGGAGCTGCTCGGCCGCACGGTTGGGGATCCTGCGTTTGTGAGCGCACCGACGAGTGTGGCTCACGCATTGTTCACTCAGACCCTCGTGGATCCGGCGCTCGCGAAGGCCATAGGCCGCACTTTCGTTGAGCTCGTCATCGCGTTCGCGCTTTCCGTGATTGCAGGCGCCGCCGTGGGAGTGCTCATCGGCGCGACGGAGCGGGTGAGGCGTGGCGTGTACCCTCTCGTCCTCATGCTCTACGCAATACCGCAAGTGACGGTGTTGCCGCTGTTCGTCATGCTCTTCGGCCTGGGCCCGGCGAGCAAGATTGCCTTCGGATTCACGCACGGCATCTTTCCGATCATCGTCAATGTCGTCGCCGGCATGCGCGACATCGATCCGATCCTGCTGCGTGCGGCACACTCGATGGGTGCGAAGCGCGGGCAGGTCCTGCGCCACGTGGTCTTTCCGCACCTGGTGCCGAGTTTCTTTGCCGGCATGCGGCTCAGCATGGCGATGACGCTTCTTGGCGTGATTCTCGCGGAGCTGTATGCGTCGATCGATGGGGTCGGATATTTCGCGCACCTCTATGCCGAGAGCTTCGATGCGGCACCCCTCTTTGCATTGATTCTGGCGCTGGCGTTCATGGCCGTGCTGCTGAACGAGGCGGCACGGCGTGCCGAGCTGCGGTTCGGTGGGCGGAGGAGGTGATGGGGTGAAGGAGCCTGGCTTGCATGTGGTGGGCGTAGACATCGGCGGCACGTTCACGGATCTCGTCGCTTTTGCTGGAGGGCAGCTCGTGTGCTCCAAGAGCGCGACGACGGTCGACGCGCCGACACAAGGCGTGGCGGACTGCCTGAAGCTCGCGGGGCTCGCGCCCGAAGGGTTATCCGAGCTGCTGCACGGCTCGACCATTGCGATCAACACCGTGCTCGAACGCAAGGGCACGGCAACCGCGCTGCTCACGACGCGTGGCTTTGCGGATGTCTATTCGATCGGTCGCGCCAATCGGCCGCAGAGCTTCGACCTCGGCTTCCAGCGCCCGCGGCCCCTCGTGAGCCGTGCGCTGTGTCTCGAAGTTGATGAGCGCATGGATAGCGCTGGCCGGATCGTTCAGCCATTGAGTGCCGCGCAGGTGCTGCAACTCGGCGAAGAGCTCGTTCGAGCGGGAGTTCGCGGGGTTGCCATCTGTTTCCTGCACAGCTACCGCAATCCGACGCACGAGGTCGAGGCGGCTCGTCTTTTGCGCGAGACGTATCCGCAGCTCTTCGTCACGGCGAGCAGCGAGATTCTGCGGGAGATACGCGAGTACGAGCGCACGTCGACGACCGTGCTGAATGCCTATGTCGGCCCGAAGGTGGAGAGCTACCTCGGTGAGCTCGATCGCTTCCTCGAGCGCCGGGGTTTTCGCGGATCGCTACAGATCATGCGCTCGAACGGCGGCACGATGTCGGTGGAACAGGCACGACGGCAGCCCGTGTGGATGATGGAGTCCGGGCCCGTCGCCGGCATGATCGGTGCGGCGGAGCTGGCCGCGCAGCTCGGGCTGAAGAGCGCGATCGGCTTCGACATGGGCGGCACCACCGCCAAGGCCACTCTCATCGATGCGGGTGTCCCGCTCTTCCGCCAGGGCTATTTCATTGGCGACGAGGCGAGCGGCCAGCCGATGCAGCTGCCGGTCGTCGACGTCATAGAAATCGGGGCAGGCGGCGGCAGTCTTGCCTGGGTGGACGCGCAAGGCGCGCTGCGCATCGGGCCGGAGAGCGCCGGAGCCTCGCCGGGCCCCGCCTGCTATCAGAGAGGCGGAACGCGCCCAACGGTGACGGACGCCAACCTGCTGCTCGGCCGCCTCAACTCACGGCGCTTCCTCGGTGGCGGCATGACGCTGGATGAGGAGCTGGCCGCGCGGGCCATGCGTTTCGATGTGTGCGAGCGGCTCGGCATGCCCCTGCGTCAGGCGGCGCGTGGCGTCGTGCAGATTGCAGACACCATGATGTCACTGGCCGTCCGCGCTGTTTCGGTGGAGCGGGGCATAGATCCGCGTGACTGCACACTGATCGCGTTCGGTGGTGCCGGGCCGCTGCATGCGCTCGCAATCGCGAAGGAGATCCGCATCCCGCGCGTGGCGATTCCGCGTTACCCGGGCACGTTCTCCGCGCTCGGCATGCTGCTCGCTGCCTGGCGGCAGGACTACGTGCAGACCTTCGTGGCGGACCTGGATCGCGTCGATGGCGCGGAGGTCGAGAAACAGTTCGCGCTCATGGCCGAACCGGGAGCCCGTCAGCTCCAGAAGGATGGCCTCGCGGCCGCGGACCTGATGACGATCCACAGCGTCGACCTGCGCTATCGCGGTCAGGACCACGCGTTGGCCGTGCCGCTGGAGGATGCGCGCCTGGACGTTTCCGCCAGGAAGAAGCTGCGCTCCGTGTTCGATTCTCTGCACGAGCGCCACTACGGGCATGCATCCCCCGGAGAGCCCGTGGAGATCGTCAACCTGCGTCTGTCGATGCGTGTGAGGCGCGACCCGGGCCTCGTCGCAAAGCTGCTGGCAGCTCCCTATGAAGCGAGCGTCGAGAAACAGGCTGAGCAGACCCGCGACGTGATCTTCGGCGATGCCGGGAAGCCGCAGGCAGCGCGTGTCGTGTGGCGCCCGGCGCTGCGGCCGAACGAAGTTGTCGAAGGGCCGGCGGTAATCGAAGAAGAGAACTCGACGACGTTGATTCATCCTGGAGACGTCGTGCGAGTGAATGAAGCTGGAGCTCTGCTGATCGAGGTGGCATTGCCATGAGCAACACCCGGAATCTTCACCCTGTGACACTCGAGGTCGTGCGCTACGGCGTCGTCGCCGCGGCAGACGACATGGCGGCCGTGCTGTGCAAGACCGCCTACAACATGATGATCTATGAGGTGCACGACTTCTGTTGCGGCCTCATCGACACGCAGGGCCGCATGATTTCGCAGAACCGCGGCGGCCTGCCCATCTTCCTTGCCGATCTTGGAGTGGCCATTCGCGACGGGATCGAGAAGTACGGCCTCGACGGCTTCGCGCCGAACGACGTGCTTCTCATGAATCATGCCGGCGTTTGCGGGCAGCACCTGAACAACGTGGCCGTGTATACGCCGTGCTTCCATCGCGGCCGTCTCGTCGCTTTTGCGGCGAATCGTGCGCACTGGGTCGATGTCGGTGGCTCGCGCGTCGGGTTTGGCTCCAGCCAGACCACCGAGATCTACCAGGAGGGCCTGCAGTTCCGGTCGATCAAGCTCTATGACGCCGGCGTGCCGAACGAGGGTGTGCTGCAGATCATCCGCGACAACGTGCGCTTTCCGGATTCGGTGCTCGGAGACCTGCGCGCGCAGATTGCCTGCTGCCGCCTGGGCGAGCGGCGTGTCACGGAGCTGGCCGAGCGCTACGACTGGGACGTGGTGACGAGCTGTATCGACGAGATCTGGGACCAGTCGGAGGCGCAGGCACGCGCCGTGGTCTCGAAGATTCCGGACGGCCTCTACGGCGCGGAATCCTGCCTCGACAACGATGGCCGCGAGCTCGACAAGCCGCTGCGGGTCAAGGTCTCTGTCGAAGTGCGGGGCTCCGACATGATCATGGATTTCTCGGAGATGAACCCGCAGGTGGCGGGCCCGCTGAATTCCGGATACTCCGGCGGCCTTGCCGCCGCCCGCGTGGCCTACAAGTGCCTCACGCTCCCCCACGCACCGGTGAATGAAGGCTCGTTCCGCGCGCTGCAGCTCGTTCTGCCCGAAGGCACGTTCCTGAGTGCCCGCCCGCCGGCTGCGGTGGGCCAATGGAGCGTGGCGCTGCCAACGGTGGTCGACACGACACTCAAGGCTTTGTCCCCTGCCATGCCGGATCGCATTCCGGCCGCCCACAAGGGGGACATGGGCGGGTATTCCCTGTACGGGCTGGATGCGCAGGGCCGCCGGTTCGTGCTGCTCAACATGACGGGTGGAGGGTGGGGCGGACACGTCGGCGGGGACGGTCAGGATGCCTCGGTCTCCATCTGCCAGGGGGATGTGCGGAACATCCCGATCGAGGTGCAGGAAGCGATGTATCCGGTGCACATCGAGCACTTCAGGTTGCGGACCGACAGCGGGGGGCCTGGCAGGCATCGCGGTGGGCTCGGAATCGAAACGCGCATCAGCTGTTCCGTGCCGTGCCGGATCAATGTGAACCTCGATCGCACGCGCTGCCCCCCGTGGGGGCTCGCTGGCGGGCTTTCGGGCGAGAAGAACATGGGCGTCATCCACCGTGCGAATGGCGTGGACGAAGTGGTGCTCAAGGGCACGAACCTGCTTCTTTCGCCCGGTGAGGCGGTGACGTTCCGCACGGCCGGCGGCGGCGGCTATGGCGATCCGAAGGAGCGCGATCGCGCACTCGTGGCGACGGATCTGCGAGAGGGGCTCATCAGCGAGGCCGCGGCCCGCGACGTTTACGGCGCGCGCGGCACCGGCTGAGGATGGAGCAGCTCGATGATCTGCCCCACATCCGATTGCGCCTCGAGACTCCTGAGGAACGAGATCGTCCCTTCGATCTTTTCCGGTGCGAGCCGAGGCGTGGCATGTCTGCGGAAGCGCTCGTCGCTTGCCGAGAACGACATGCGCCGCGACGGATGTCCAGGCGGAACAGCGCACTCAGCAGTAACTTCGCCCCCGGCGTCCCGCAGCGTCAGCACTGACGGCCATTCCTGCGGGTATCGGCTGTCCAGGGAGGCATCGCCCGTCACGTGGATGCGCTGCATGAGCTCGAGGATGCGCGCGTCCGTTCGGCCGGCGGTGGAACCCATGCGCGATTCGAGAAGGTCGTCATCGATCAGCAACGCCGCGGCCAGGAACTGCAGGCTCGCGGCGGCCGCCCAGCGGCTGTTGGGCGGTCCGGGCCGGTCCACGATCCGCTGCATCGCTGCCGGCAGCCGAATCTCGATCGACTGTACGGACCCGGCGGCCTTGCGGCCGATCATGATGCGAGTCAGTGCGTCGAGCGCACTCTGCGCCTGCAGCGCGCACGGCCAAGTCTTCAGGCTCGTCTCGAGAACGGCCCAGCTCTGCCCCAGCGCTGCGGTCAGTGGTGATGCATCGGGGTTGCGTCCGAATGCCGTCAGAATGTTCCTGCTGCCGGTAAAGATGTCGCGCGGCCCCTCGACACCCGAGCGCGCCGCCAAAGCGGCATCGACACCAATTCGAACGGTGTGCGCACAAAGCAGGTTGCGCGCCACCGGAGCAGACGTGCCGCCGATGGCGAGGCCCCCGGCATGCACGGCCGCGAGCCCCATGGCGTCGCGCAGCTGCTCTCCTTCAAGGCCCATGCAGATTGCCGCCGTGATGGCTGCCGCCATGCTGCCGCACACCGCGGTGGGCCACCAGCCAGCGGCAAGTAGCGCAGCGCTGTTGAGCGTGCGTCCCGTGCGCACGGCGACTTCATACCCGCCGCAGATTGCGGAGACGTACCGAAGCCCGGACACTCTCGACTTCTGCGCGACCGCGAGCGCTGCTGGAATGGTCACAGCTGCCGGGCAGATGACCGTTGGCGCGTGTATCGGGTCCATCTCCGCTGCATGGGAGAGTGCGGCGGTGGCGGCTGCGGCGAGCGCGAGCTCACTGCGAACGGAGGTTGTCGGCACGGCAACGGCACCGTCGCGTCTTGCATGGATCTGCAGAACAGGCTGCATTTCCGCGACGCTCGCGCCGGCGAGCAGGCATGTGCACAGCTCGAGGGAATGCTGTGCGACGGCCGTGTGCACATCCGATGGAATCGTCGCTGCATTCGTCAATGAATCCAGGAACGCGGCGAATGTTGCGTCACTCGTCATCGTCGTCCTCTCGAGAAGTCCGCTGCGAGTTGCTCTGGCAACCTGTTTGACACGTCATGACCCCCTTGTTAGATTAATGATCAGTATACTCACAAATGTGGGCGCGCAGTGGACCATCGACAGAGCACGAGGAGTGTCAACTTCTCCGAGGCTTCAGTCGAGCATCGAGGCGCGGCGATCAGTGGAGGCCATCGCGCACCGTAGCGCGGTGTGCCTCTGCCCAGCGGAGCACACCGCCGTGCAGAGGCACTCAGACATCAGAATTTGAACGAGTGAAGTTGCCGTCAGGAGCATTCAGAGCATGTTGGTGTTGTCGAACGAAGATGTGGAAAGTGTTTTGACGGTGGAAGACTGCCTGTCTTCCCTCGAGACGGCATACAGGGAGTTCGCCAACGCCAAGGCGGCAAATCGCGAACGCACGCACACATACTTCCCAGTCGAGGATCCCCGTCACCCGGGCTTTCGTTATCGCTTCAAGTCGCAGGAAGGCGGCAGCGTCTCGAGCGGCGTGTGGGCGCTCAGGATCACGTCCGACATCGTGGGCGTGGAGAAGCTCGCCAATGGGGTGCAGCGTCGGCGCCTGCTCCCCGCCGCGCCGGGGGGGAAGTATGTCGGCCTCGTCACGCTCTACAGCATGAGCACGCTCGAGCCCCTCTGCATCATGCACGACAGCATCGTGCAGAAGTGGCGGGTGGGCGCCACGTCCGCCCTTGGCATCAGAGAGCTGGCCGTGAGGAAGCCGTCGGTCGCCGGGCTCTTCGGCTCCGGATGGCAGGCAGAAGCCCATCTGCGCACGTTGCTTCACGTGCGCCCCTCCATCGAGGAGGTGCGCGTCTACAGCCCGACACCTGCGAATCGGGAGCGATTCGCCGCCGTGGAAGGTGACAAGTTCAAAGGTGTGAAGATCGTCGCGGTGAGCGACCCGCGCCAGGCGGTGGAGGACTGCGACATCGTCACCTGCGCGACGGCAGCGATGGATCCGTGCTTCTCGGGTGAATGGCTCAAGCCAGGTGTGCACGTCACCGCGATCACTTCGCCAGACGGCACGGCGATGCGCCGTGAGCTCGATGACGTGACTTTCGACCGCGCCAGCAAGATCGTGGTCACCTCGAAGGAGCAGATCCTGCACGACAACCAGGTTGACATTCTCGGCCCGGTCAAGCGGGGACGCCTGACGATGGATGACATCGCCTCGCTGGCGGATCTGCTCGACGGCAAGGTGGTCGGGCGCCGCAGCGATTCGGACATCACGGTCTTCGCGAACAACACCGGCATGGGGCTGCAGTTCGCCGCAGTCGGCGCACGAGTCCTGGAGCTCGCCAGGAAGAAGGGCATCGGTCGTGAAGTGCCCACGGACTGGTTCCTGGAGGCCACTACGCCATGAGCACACGCATTGGTGGCAAGTGCGTGAAGCTGGGCGATCACGTCAACAGTGACGTCATCATTCCGGGCCGCTACCTCACCAGCATCGATCCGGTGGAGCTTGCGAAGCACGCGTTCGAGCCGCTGGGCCGGGAGTTTCAGGATCGCTTCCTCGCATCGAAGGTGGTGGTCGCGGGGAAGAACTTCGGTTGTGGAAGCGCGCGCGAACAGGCCGCGAGCTGCCTCATCGGCGCCGGCATCCAGGTCGTGGTGGCGGAGTCGTTCGCGCGCGTGTTTTTTCGCAATGCCATCAATACCGGGCTCGTCGCCGTTCAATCCGCAGCGGCTGTTGCCGAGATTGCCGATGGCGGCGAGGTGTTCGTGAACGTCGCCGATGGGAACATCGAAGCCGCCGGGAAGAAGTTCGCGTTCCCGCCGTATCCCCGCAACCTCACGCTCATCCTGAACGCAGGCGGGTTGATCCCGTACGTGGCTCGCAAGCTCGAAGAGGAGGCGCGCCTGTGAAGCAATCACCCAGAACGTTCGCGCAGAAGGCGCTCGAGCGCGCCTCGGGCACCTCGGGTCTCGTGCCGGGTGCCATCGTCGAAGTGGCGCCCGATCTCTACATGAGTCATACCGCGAGCTGGCGCTGCATCAAGACCTTCGAGAAGCTGAAGGGCGCGAAGATCCGTTACCCGGACCGGATCGCCATGGTCATGGACCACATCTCTCCGGCGCCGACCGCGCAGGTGGCGGGTTATCACCGCCTGTGTCGCGAGTTCGCGCGCCAACAGGGCATCCGCAACTTCTACGACGTGAATGAGGGCATTGCGCATCTGGTGCTCATGGAGCATGGCCTCATCCGTCCGGGCGAGATCATCATCGGTACGGACTCGCATTCCACCATCTACGGCGCGCTTGGCGCGTTCGGCACGGGCGTCGGCTTCAGCGAGATCACGGCCACGTGGGTGACCGGCGTTCTCTGGATGATGGTGCCGGAGTCCATGAAGGTGAAGATCAACGGCCAGCTCGGCAAGGGTGTCTACCCCAAGGACATCATGCTGCGGCTCATCGGCGATCTCACCGCAGATGGCGCCACTTACCTGTCGGTGGAGTTCGAAGGCAGCCTGACGAAGGAAATGTCGATCTCGGAGCGCATGACGTTGTGCAACCTCGCCATGGAGCTCGGTTGCAAGAACGGCTACGTTCGGCCGGACGACAGGACGCGTGAGTATCTGAAGCAAGCGGGTGCGGCAGGCGCCATGGACAACGCCCTCCTGCCGGATGAGGGCGCGACGTACGCCCGCGAAATCGAGGTGGACGCAGCGAAGCTCGCTCCCCAGGTGGCGTGTCCCCATGCGGTGGACAATGTCCGTTCAGTCACCGAAGTGGCCGGGACGAAGCTCGACCAGGTCTTCATCGGCTCCTGCGCCAACGCGAAGTACGACGACCTGGTGGAGGCCGCGAGCATCCTGAAAGGGCGCAGGATTGCCTCGGGCCTGCGTCTGCTCGTCACGCCAGGGTCGCGGGACACCATGAAGCTCGCCGCAGACAGCGGCGTGCTGTCCACGCTGATCGACGCCGGTGCCGTGATCACGAATCCGGGGTGCGGAGCGTGTGCGGGCGACGGCGGCGCCATGGACAAGGGGGAAGCGACGCTCTCCACGGCGAATCGCAATTTCCGCGGTCGCATGGGCAGCTACGAATCCGACATCTATCTGGCGAGCCCCGCCACCGCTGCCGCGTCGGCGATCAGGGGCGTGATCACGGACCCGCGGGAGGTCGTAGCGTGAATCTCATCGAAAGCATCCTTGCGCGCGCCAGCGGCAAGAAGGAAGTGCAGCCCGGCGACATCGTCATCGCCGAGGTGGATCGGATGATCATGCACGACCTCAGCGCCTTCATGACCGCGCGCGTGTACGAAGAGAAGATCGCCAAGCCGTTGAAGCATCCGGATCGGGTGATCATGGTGTTCGACCACATCTATTCGCCGCCGCGCGAGCGCGAGGCGGAGGTGCTGAAGTCTGACCGCGAGTGGGCGGCGAAGCGCGGCGTGCAGCTCCTCGACTGCGGCAGCGGGAACATCCACAACGCCGTGGTCCGCAATGGATACATCGGCCCCGGCATGGTAGTCGTGGGCTCGGACAGCCACACGCCCGTGCACGGCGCGCTAGGCGCCTTCGCGGTGGCCATCGGGAACGACTGCCACGCCGGCATGGTGTTCCCCCACGGCAAGGCCTGGTTCCGCGTGCCGGAAACCATCCGCATCGAGTTGCGCGGATCGCTGCCCGCCGGCAGCACTGCGAGAGACGTTGCGCTCTGGCTCGTGAGCCGGATCGGCGAGGGTGGAGCCATCTACAAGGCTCTCGAGTTCGGTGGCCCGTTCGTCGAGGATCTGGACCTCTTCGACCGGTGGCTGCTGCCCCTCATCACCGTCGATGTCGGGGCGAAATGCGGCTACATCGAGCCGGATGAGAAAGTCTTCGCGTTTGCCCGCGAGCTCGGCGTCATGCATCGCTGGGAAGGCCTGAAGGTCACGCCGCTCGAGCAGCGGCGGCCGGAGAAGGTGCTGGAGTACGACGTGTCCGGCGTCGGTCCGCAGGTGGCCTGTCCGCCCTCCGTCGGCAACGTGAAGGGTGTGGGAGAGGTGGCCGGAAAGCCCATCCAGTGGGCAGAAGTCGGTGGCCACGGTGGTGGCCGCATCGAGGACATTCGCATGCTCGCGAGTGTGCTCAGAGGCAAATCCGTGCACCCGGAGGTCCGGCTGAACGTGGTGCCATCGAGTCGCGCGGTGTTCGCTGAAGCGCTGCGCGAAGGGCTCGTGCAGCAACTGCACGATGCGGGAGCGCTGTGGTTCCCGCCCAGCACGGGCTCGAATCAAAGCGTGAACATGGGAGCCATGGCGGCCGGGGAGAGCATGATCTCGACTCACTCCCGCAACTTCCCGGGCCGCAACGGCAGTGCCGCCGCAAGCATGTATCTCGCGTCGGCGCTCACCGTGGGCGCGTCCGCGCTTCGCGGCTGCATCACGGACATCCGGGAGCTGTCATGACGGATTTCAAGTTCACGGGAAAATGCTGGACGGTGGGCGACTTCATTCCCACCGATCAGATCATCAAGTCCCATCGTTTCTTCCTGCCGCTGGCGGAGATCGCAAAGTACGTGCTGGAGGACGAGAACCCGCGCTTCACGGCCGGTGTGAAGGCCGGGGACGTGCTGGTCGCAGGCCGGCACTTCGGGCAATCCTCGGGGCGCGCCATCGCCGTGAGGGCGCTGCAGGCAACCGGCATCTCGTGCGTGCTTGCGGAAAGTTTCGCGCGCACGTTCTACCGGAACGGGTTCGAGGTGGGTCTGCCCATCCTGGAAGTGCCGGGCATACGGGCCGCCGTGGAGGAAGGTGACGTGCTCGAGGTCGATGTGCCGGGCGGCGAGGTGCGGGTGCAGAGGACCGGGCAGGTGCTGAAGGGCAATCGAACGGACCCGTTCCTGCTCGACATGCTGCGCGCCGGCGGTGTGGTCGCCATTGGCTCGCGTCTGGTGGAGGGTAGCAAGTGAAGCGTGGGCTCGTGGTGCTGGATACGAAGGAGACTTCACGCGCGGCGTTCGCCGCACGGCTCGACGGTGTACGCCGGAGCGTGCGGGAGTCCGGCGCGCAGGTCGGGTTGATCTACGGAGATGTCTCGCGCTCCGGCGATATCAACTATCTCACCAACCTCTCCCTGTACTGGAATGAGGCCGTGCTGGCCGTTCCGCTGGAAGGTACGCCTGCACTGATCACCAAGCTCTCGAAGCGTGTTCAGCCCTGGATGTACCAGACGTCTATTCTGGAAGACATCCGCAGCGGTCCGCGGCTTGCGGAGAATGTCGGCAAGTTCCTCGATGAGCGTGGCGGTGGGCGGGCAGGGCGAATCTCGGTGTTCGACATGCCGTGGTGGCCAAACAATCTCGTCGAGCAGCTGCGCACGACGCTGCCGCAGGCAGAGTTGCTGGACGTGCCCGGCGCCATTCGCACCAGTCGTCTCGTGCCGTCGGAGGAAGAGCAGCGTCTTCTCTCTCACGCGTCGAAGCTCCTGGATGAGGCGCTGGCGGTTGCGTGGGCCGAAGGCCGGAGTCCGCACGACCGCACGTCCATCGCTGTTCGCAGCATCCGTCGCGCGGGCTTTCAGGATGCGACCGTCACTTGCGGCAAGCTGCCGGATGGCAGCGAGTACGCGGACGCGATCGGTCAGTTTCGTTACGTCTGGCTGCGCCAGTCGCGCCCGCGCGGCGGTGCCACTGCCGAGGCCGCGCAGGCAATCCTGAGTGCAGCGCTCGCGGCCGCCAGGCCGGGCGTTACGGAGGCACAGCTTGCGAAGGTTGCGGCGGGGCGTGCAGATCAACGTCACAAGGCATCTCTTGTCTGCATCCCCTATCCGGACCTCGAGACGCGCGGCCTGTTCCGAAGCAGTGAAGATGCTCAGCGGCCGCTGCTGACCGGCGAGGTGGTGTGTATCGCCGTCACCCTTGCCAGTGAAGGCGGCGTTCTGGCCGCGGCGGAGACGGTGCGGATCGGGTCTGGCGGCGCGGAGCTGCTTGGCCGGAAGGAGAATGCGTGATGCAACCCCAGACCAGGAAGCCCGAAGCGGCGGAGATGCAATGGCGTAGCAACCGCATCCGCTCGGCGCTCATCGGCGCCGGCATGGAAGCGCTCATCGTGTTTGCCCCTGCATGGCGGCGTGAGAACGTGCGCTATCTGACGGACGCATCGCTGGAATCCAGCGTAGCGGTCGCGTATCTGCCTTCTTCCGGCGCAGCAACGGCATTCGTGTGCTCCGATGCAGATGCCTACGAAGTGAAGCGGGCGGGCTTCGTGCAGGATGTGCGCAGCTTTGCGTTCCCGGATGTCTCGGGCCTCGCGGACCGCGTGCGCGAAGATCTGCCGAAGGGTCGCATCGGTGTGGCTGGCGCGGAGTTCGTTCCGCTTCGCGTCTGGCAGCAGCTCAAGGCACTGCTGCCGAGCGTGGAGCTCGTCAGCGCCAGCGCGCTGATGGATACGGTGCGCCTCGTGAAGAGCGATTTCGAGATCGAGCGACTGCGTCGCGCCGGCGTGATCTGCGACAAGTCGTGGAAAGCGTTTCAGGAAGCCTGCCGCCCTGGCGCGCGCGAGTTCGAGATCGTGGCGGAGGTGGAAGCACGTCTGCGCGCGGAAGGCGCGGAGGACAACTTCATGCTCATTGCTTCCGGTGGCAGTGATGTGCGCGGCATGACGCCCCCATCAGACAGGCGCCTCGAGAAGGGCGACCTCGTGCGCACGGAGCTGACGCCGCAGCTCGAAGGCTACTGGACGCAGATCTGCCGAACGGCCGTGCTCGGGCCGCCGTCCGCGAAGCAGAAGGAATCGTTCGAGCTGTTCAATGAATCGGTGGCCGCCGGACTGGATGTGATTCGGCCGGGCGTCACGGCGCACGAAGTGGCCAAGGCCGAGAACGATGTGTTCAGGAAGTATGGGTACGGGGAGTACTGCACGTCCGAATACACGCGGGTGCGTGGGCACTGCCTGGGCCTCTTCCTCGATGAGGTGCCGATTCTCGAGGGCGTTCACACCGTGCTCGAGAGGAACGCCGTGCTCGTCGTACACCCGAACACGTTCACGCCACTGGCCGGGTACTTCGTGCTGGGCGACCCGGTTGTGGTGACCGAAACGGGGTGCGAGAAACTGCTTGCGACGCCCCGCGAATTCAACGTGGTGTAACGCCCGAAGGGCGGCGCTGCAGAGGCGGCCGTCAGGTCAGCTTCAGCAGCGCCCGCCCGAGATGGTTGTTCTCTTTCACCAGGCGCGTGAGCAGGCTCACGAACATTTCGCGCTCGCTCTCCGTGAGCGCACTGAGAATCTTGCGCTGAGCACGCGCAGCGATCGTCTCCACCTGCTCCACCACTTTCTCGCCTGCTTTGGTGAGCGTGATTTCCTTCTTGCGGCGGTCGGCAGGGCTCGTCTTCTGTCGCAGCAGCCCACGGTTCACGAGACGATCCACCACGTTCGCGACGTTCGAACGATCGAGCCCCAGCTCTTCGGAGATCTCGATCTGACCCACGCCCGGGTACTCCGACACGATGGTCAGAATGCCCCATTGCACTGGCGTGATTTCGAGCTCGGCGCACTCGCTCATGAACACGGCAACCTGGATCTGCTGCAGGCGGCGAATGAGAAAGCCAGGCCGTTTCCAGATGAGGTTCGAGCGTTCCTTGTCCAGCATCATTTCAGGTTCTCTCAAGCACGCGTTCGAATGAAAGCCGTGCGCGGTTCCCAGCACGCGGCCGGTGTGCGCTCTGTGGTCAGGCGCGGTGACACGCGAAGACTAGGGTACGCGCGCGGCAAGCGCAAATCAGCGCGCCACCGGCACGAGCGAAGCCTTGAACAATTGACAGTCCAGCAGACACGCATCAATACTCAGCATACTAACGAACTGTCGCCGGACGAGCGATTCAAGAGGGGGCTCGCGATGAAGATCATGCCGGGTGGCGATAGCGTATGAATGTCGCCGACAGGAAATTCTTCTACGGCTGGTTCATCGTCGCGGCCTCGGCGGTGGGCATCTGCTTCGGGTTCGTTGGCACCACTGTCTACGCCTTCAGTGCATTCACGCTGCCTCTGACGGAGGAATTCGGCTGGGGCCGCGGCGCCATCTCGTTCGGCATGACGCTCGCCCACATGACGCAGATCGTCGTGACACCGCTCTTCGGCTTTCTCATCGACAAGCGCGGCGTCAGAAACCCGCTGCTGGTCTCCACCATCTTCTTCGGCATCATCCTGTGCCTCTTTTACTTCCTCAACCACGACATCTGGCTCTTCTACCTGGGCATGATCATGCTGACGGCCCTGGGCTGCGGTACATCGTCCGTCAGCTACGTGCGGCTGCTCGTCACATGGTTCGACAAGAAGAAGGGCCTCGCGCTCGCGCTCGGCATCTCGGGGGCGGGAGCTGGTGCGCTGATTCTGCCGCCACTCGTGAGCTGGATCATTCGCGAGGGTGGTTGGCGCGATGCCTATCTCACCCTTGGGCTCGTCAATCTCTTCGTGGTGGTGCCCATCATCTACCTCGTCGTGCGCAACAGTCCGGCGGATGTGGGTGCCTACCCTGACGGCGCGGTACCAACGCGGGCCGAAAGCGATGCTCGTGGTGCAATCTATCAGCAGGGCCTGAGCTTCCAGGAGTGCATCCGCACCGCCACGTTCTGGAAGCTTGCGTTGGCAACGCTTCTGCTGGGCATGGCACTGAACGGCACGGTCTCGCAGCTCATCCCGATGCTGGTGGATCGCGGCGTTCCCCGTCAGAACGCGGGCACTCTCGCCGGGTTGCTCGGCCTGTCAGTCATCGTGGCGCGGCTCGTCGCCGGCTACCTGTTCGACCGCTTCCACGCGCCGTTCGTCGCGGCCGGCCTCCTGCTCTGTCCCGTCATCGGAATGCTGAGCCTGGCCCTCTCTCCCGGAGAAACGGTGGCGGCGCTCACACTCATCTCCATCGGCATCGGGCTCGGCGTGGAGTTTGACGCGCTGGGCTACTTCTGTGCGCAGTACTTCGGTCGCGTCGCTCTCGGAAGAATATACGGTACCCTGTTCGTGATCTTCAGTGTCGGCGGTGCGGTGGGCTCCTTCCTTGCCGGCCACAGCTACGACGTGTTCTCTTCCTACGTGGCTCTGCTGTTCGCGGCAGCAAGCATGGTTCTGATCGCGCTCGTGTTCACCGCGGTTCTGGGGGCGTATCCGAAGATGGACGGGGTCAGGGGAGGGCAGTCGCAGCCCGCCTGAGCGCGTGATCCGGCCAGGTTCTGCTTCGTTCGGCGTTGTCGTTGCGCTGATTGGACTGCAGGCACGCGGCTGGAAGTGGTCGAATGCGGACGGGGGGAAACAGGTGTGTGATGACGACGCGCCGCCGCTCCTCCGGCTGCGGCCAACGGTCGCGGTCAGCGGCAGCTCCATGAGAACTGCGCAGCGGTTTGTCGTGTGTGCGTTCTCACTTACCTTTCCAGCGGCCTGCTCACACGCATTGCATTCCGTAGTACAGCTGCGCATACCCGCGTAGTCCCGCGACAAGCTCCGCGAGTCGGGCAGCTATCGGTGCGAGCTGGTGTCTTTGTCGTCGGGCGCGTTCCCGAGCCCGAGTCCCATCCCCATACCGAGGCCCGCCCCCGCGCCCGCTCCGGCCGACGCGGAGCCGGCGCCGCCTTTGCCGCCGCGCTCCCCGCCGGCCTTGTCGCCATCGCCTTTGCCGCCGCCGCGGCCGCCGCCCGATGAGCCAGGACGGGCCGGCCCCTGTTTCGGTATCGCAAGTTCCGCAGGGACGGGGTCAAGGTCCAGCACCTGGCGAATGAAGTTACGCAGCGAGACGACCAGTTCGTCCGTGCGCACAGGCCGACCGGCAGCGAGCTCCGTCGCGGCTTGCGTGGCGAGCCGCACTTGTTCTTCGGTGCCAAGGAGGATCACGTCGGACAGCGCCGCCTCCACGGCATCGCGGATTCGGCGTGAACGTTCGGAGCTGGGCGTCTCGCTGTCCCCGGCCGCCTCCGCTTCGACAGGCTGCGCTTCCCGGCGCAGCAGATCGCGCAGATGAAGTGGATCGACCGCGAGGTTGCCGGTAAACGATCCGCCAAGGACTTTGTACGCCGCGATGAGCGTACGCAGCCGTTCATTGATCTGGCGATTCTCCCGCTCGCGGCGCTGCTGCATGGTCTGCATCACGAGCAACCGGATGCCGACACCGATCAGCGTGATCACCGCCAGTCCCACGAGCGTGGACAGCACTGTCTGCCAGGAACTGAAATCGAGATTGCGCATACGAAGTCCTCGCGGGGCCGTCGCGAGAATCTACAGCAGAGGGCGCGGCAGCGGGCGCTGGACGTGCCCAGGCTGAGGTCAGGCCCGCAGTTCCGATGCTGATCCGTGGAGTCGCTGATCCGCCGGAGGTCACAAGGGCAGCGGGCGTTGCGGGTCCGGTGCCTCGTATGACAGCCGCCCCCCAATGATGCTGGCCGCGGAAGTGTAGGGATGCACCTTGATCTGCGTTTCGTCGAGGATGTGGATCACCTCGATGCCGCGGAAGGTGAGTGCATCCGAGATCAACGCGCGATGACAGCTCCACCAGACCGATTCCGCGCACACCACGGCGGTGCGCTGCCGTGCGGAGAACTTCAGAAGCTCACTGAACGCTGCCGCGAATTCTTCCGTCTCCATATAGTCCGCATAGCCGCGAAAAGAAGCATTCCGCCAGGCAGTGTTCACCGAGTCCGGCGATGGCGTTCGTCTGCCGCCAAGCGCCTCAAACCATCGATAACCGACCTTTGCCTGAGCAAGCCACCCTCTGAACACGGCTTCGTTGAACTGCGGTTGCCGACGCGAGGCGGGGAAGCGGCGCACGTCTGCTACGGCCTGAACTTCGTGCGCGCCGAGTAGCGAGAGAAACTCGTGACTCGAGTGCGTCGAATGGCCAATCGTCCAGATTCGCTGCGCGTCGCTCACGAACGAAAGGTAGCGCGATCGCGGGAACCGGTCGACCGACGTCTCGTCCGTTGGGCCGAGGTTCGTCAACGGCGCGAGAATCTACCGGTGCACGGACGCTGTCGAGCGCATGCGGTTCGAGCAAGCTGCGCGCCGCGGGAACGGCAGGTCTTCGGGGAGCTCCTCAAGGGCAGGCTGAACAAGCAGATCGCGGCGGATCTCGGCACGGTGGAGAGAACGATCAAGGTGCATCGTGCGCGAGTCATGTTCAAGCTGGGTATCCGGTCCATTCCGCAGCGGGTCACGCTTGCCCAGCGCATCGGTTTCCTGGAGCCGATGAGCCTCGCGCGCGTGCCGAAGCAGGTGTGAGGCCAGTGGTTGTCGCTGCCCGAAGCTCGCCTGCACGTGCGAGCTCATGGTGCATGCTTCAGCTGACACGCACCGCACGCCGCAGACGGCGGCTCGGGAATAGGGTCTCGCGCGTCGCTCGAGCCTTGACGTGATCTGCACCAGAAGCCGCCCACCACTGCTGCGCGTCCCGATGGTCGTTCGACAGTCGTGCCCGCGCATCCGCCAGGCCCGCAGCGATGCCTTGAACGCCGCTGAGGACCGAGCATACGGCCAACGTCCAATTGAATGGCAAGCTGTCCGCTATTGATCATGCGCCATTGATCATGCGGTGGCGCTGACGAGCATCGAGCAATCGGCTTGTGCGGTCGCCGAAGCAGACCTGGCCCAGGCTCTTGCGGGCTCGAACGCCATTCGATCACAGGCCGATCCAAGGAGAGCACCGTGAAAGCACGAGTGAAACTGGCACTGGTCGCGTTGACTGCGATACCGCTCGTTGGCGTCGCGGCCGATCAGCCCAACGCGGCAGACCAACCCGAGCTGAGTTGCATCAAGGACATCACCTACAGCCAGGACTTTCTCGATCGACACCCCAAAGCGGGCGCGGCTTGCCGTGAGGTGATCATGAAAGACGGCCAGAAGTGGGCCCGCTTCGATGCGCGCGTGGTCGGGTTGAAGGGCGAGCAGGTGACCGTGAACTTCATGGACAGCCTCAATAGGCCCGTTGAAACCCTGACCTTCACGGCTCCGCCCGAGGCGCGTGTGATAGTGAATGGCCAGGAGATGACATACGGCGCGCTGGGCAGGGGAGACACGCTTTCCTTCTGGATGCCCGAGAGCAGTGTGGGATTCTATGCGGCGCCAGGGGCTGCGAAGCTGAACGAGGTCGTGGTCGCCAGGGCCGAGCGGCCCTGAGACCGGCGCGCGCTTGATTCTCTCGAATGATCTAGGGTGGGAGGATCCGCAGCAGCACGCGCCTGTTCTCCGCCCGGCCTGCTTCCGTGCCATTGTCTGCGATGGGATCCGACTCGCCGTAACCTCGTGAGGTGAGCGCGTTCGTCACCCCATGATCGACGAGGTAGCGGCGCACGGCTTCGGCCCGCCGTTGCGACAGCGACAGATTGTAGGCGTCGGAGCCGCTGCTGTCCGTGTGGCCAGCTACCTCGATGCGCAGATCCGGATTCATGCGCAGCGTCTCTACCGCCTCGTCGAGCGTGGCGAAGGCCTCGGGCTGCAAACGGTCTGAGTTGTATTCGAAGGTGACGCGCGGCAACCGGATCTCTTTCTCGATCTCGCAGCCTCGTGCATCAACGCGCGCGCCCTGGCGTGTGTCGGGGCACGCGTCTGCGGGATTCCGGACGCCGTCACCATCACCGTCGACCTCGCAGCCCTGCGCGTCGACGGCCCTGCCCGGCAGCGTGCCCGGGCAAAGATCGTTGGCATCGGGCACACCATCGCCATCTGCGTCCGCAGGCGGAGCAGCCGGTGACGGTACTGGTGCCGGCGCTGGCGTGAGCGGCAACTCCCGACTGACCGGCGTCGACCCGAATGCATACTGCAGGCCGAGGCCGAACAGATAATCAACACGGCTGCGGCCATCGGTTTCGTCGTGGCGTGCGCGGGCATCCAGCCGCAGGAACAGCGCCCTGCCGGCGTCTTCCGCCCTTCGAAGCCGTGCAAGCAGCCCTGCGCCGAGGTCTTCATACAAATCGGTGGAGGTGGTGCTCACTTCACGGTCCTTCCGCTGCGCCCCGAGACCAACGAGCACGTAGGGCGCGACCCGCGCATCGCGCCGGAACACCCTCAATGCATTGAGGCCCGCTGCGTCCATGACCAGATCGTCCCCGCCCACGCCGTCGAACCGGCCGCGGAAGAGGCTCAGCTCCACGTTCCACCGCGGATGCACCTCGGCTCCCAGGGCCAGGGTGAATGCCGCGTTGTCATCCACGGACCGATCGGAATCCGTTCGCACGGCGTTGATGATCGGCGCGACATGGAAGCCGGAGCTCGGTGCCTCGATCTGGGCGACACACGGCAGTCCATACGCGGCGAGAACGCCGGTCAAAATCCATCTCATACGCATGTTCGTATCGAATACTCCGCAGAAGACACGGCAAGCAGCCGTGGTGAAGAACCCTGCCGGCCACTCCAATTGCCGCGCGTACCCGGGCAGGCGTCGAATCCGGTGCAGCATGCGTCAGACAACTCGCACGTCACCGAGATTTCGCTCACAGCGAGCGATAGCTGATGTACATCCCTGGCTGCCCGCGTCGGCAGGCATCCGCTCGCGCTCATAGCCAGATTCGACCAGCCATCGTTCCAGAGTCGACACGTGGGGCTCCAGGTACTCTGAATAGTGACGATGGCGATGGATCGATCGATCGTTGAGCCCGTTCGTCACCTGTGCGTAGCTCGGCGTCGCCGGGTAGCGGCGAGTCTCGTGGAACGCCAGGCAGGCAGGTTCAAAGGGCAGTTCCAGATACTGGAGCAACCGGCGCGTTTCTTCCTCGGGATGGCGCACGAAATCTTCGTATCGCACGGTGAAGAGGGAGACGTCCAGCTCGCGCCGATAGTGCTGCATCAGATCTAGCATTGCGGCGAGCTGGTGGGCGATGGACTCCAGGCTGTAGCCACAATTGGAGCCGTGCGTGAGCTGGTGCGACAGCATCGACACGCAGACGTCGAGCGGGTGGCGCACGACGTGCACGATCTTTGCGTGCGGAAAGGCCAGGCAGACGAGCGGCAGCCACATCTCGTTGAAGGGCATTTTGTCGGTAAAGAACGCCTTTCCGGGCTGGAGCAACCCTCGGGCTTGCGCGCGTGAGAAATAGTAGTCACGAAGCAGGCTGACGACATGGTGGCAGTCGGCGGACCAGAGCCGTGTCAGATTCTGCGGAAACGGCGCGGCGCCAGGGAGCAGCCGATTGACGAGGCCGGGCCACTCGGCCGCGAAGGTGAGCTCACCTCCCGCGTGCACGGCGGAATGCGCGGCGAGCACCTGCTCGATGAGGGTGGTGCCGGAGCGGGGAAAGCCCACGATGAACACCGGTTGAGTCACATCGCCGCGCACTTCGGCCCGCGGCAGCAGTTCCAGGTTCGCGCGCGTAAAGAATTGTTTGAGGCTCCTGAAGAACGCGTCCACCTCATGAGGCCGGTATCCGGTGTCGCCGGCGAGTGCAGCGAGCTTCGCCTTCCCCTCGACCCAGTCGTGCCAGGCTTCGCGATATCGCCCGGCCCGATCGTATAGGCGTCCGCGCTCGAGTTGCGCCTCTCCGCTGAGCGTGGAGGCCGCCTCCAGCATCGACAATGCCTCCTGAGGCTTGCCCGCACGGGCGAGCAGGATGACTCTCAGCAGCTCGACATCCTGCGGCGAGGAGGCTGCGGCCGCGCGGCCCAGCAGATGCTCGGCGCGTTGCAGATCCCCCCGAAGCTCGCAGGCCCGCGACCATTGCGCGAGCACCTGCAGACTTCCCGGCGAAAGCGCATCCGCGCGAGCGAAGAACGTGTCGGCCTCCGCCACGCGCCCCTGCCGCACCAGATTGACCGCCAGATCCACCAGCCACTGCGCCTGTGGCTCATCGAGCTCGAGTGCGCGGCGCAGATGCCATTCGCCGCCGGAAAGATCGTTCGCCTCCGAGAGAACGACACCGAGCAACGCATGAACGTGGGGATTGCGGGGATTCGCCCCGAGCGCGACGTGTGCGGACTGGTAGGCCGAGGGCAGATCATGGCGCGCGAGCGCTTCACGCGCCCGTCGCGCGTCCGGATCAGGAGATTCGCACATGTCCATAGAATAGTGTTCACCGTACATGTCCTGTGAAGGATACATGTTCAGAATGAACCTTCTTGCGAGTCCGTTGAACGACAGACTGTGATCCATGTCTCGGCGCCCCGGCGGGCATGTGCGGAAATCTCGCCGGCAGCTTGCTTCGAATCCGGGGTCTCGTGTTTGACTTTCATGGCTGGCCAGATTCCGGCCGGCACCAGCACGCGTTGACATTTGAAATCCGCATTGCGCGCGGAAGGTGTTCGCATGCCCGGCGGCGGGGAACAGCCGCTGCCGCGCCGGTGGCCGTTCGCCCCGAACGGTGCGTGTGTGCACCGCCAGCAGCTCGCGAAGGTGAGCCCAATGCGGCTCTGACGCCCCGCCTCATCGATCCACTCGCGCAATCACGGCGGGTCGGTGCCGGCACCATCAGGTCTTGACAGGGCTTCCAGGAGCGAAAACTCCAACAGCACAGGGAGCACCAGGCAGCGCCCGCCGCGAGTGGGCGCCGCCCGGAATTTCCCGGTTTGAGCCGAACGCATCGAGGAGAGTGGAGTGAATCGGATCTATCGCGTCATCTGGTCCAGGGCGCTGAACACATGGATCGTGGCTTCGGAGTTCGCCACCAGCCGCGGCAAGGGCAGCCGCTCGAGACGCGGGGCGGCGCGCAGCGTGAAGGGGTCTGCGGGGGTCCTGGGCCGCGCGGCGTCGCTGCATGGAGCAATGCTCCTGACGGCGCTCGCCGTGCAGTCACCCGTCCATGCCGATGACCGATACTGGGATGCCAACAGGACCCTGACCGGTTCGGGCGGCACGCAGACGTGGGACCTGACCAGCACGTTCTGGAGCGACAACGGGGACGGCGTGAGCGGCCCCTTCATCACCTGGAACAACGCGGCGCTCGACAATGCGATCTTCGCCGGCACGGCCGGCACCGTCACACTGAATGTACCGATCACAGTGCATGATCTGCTGTTCAGTGCCAATGGCTACGCGCTGGAAGGCGGCACGCTGACGCTGGCGGGGGTCACGCCAGCGATCACCGTCACCACGGGCACCACGACCATCAGCTCGGTGCTCGCGGGAACCTCCGGCCTCACGAAATCCGGTGGCGGTGCCATCGTTCTGAACGGCGTGAACACGTTCACCGGTGGCATCACGCTGAATCAAGGCCGCATCGTCGCGGAAACCGATGCCGCACTCGGCGACGCGAGCAACAACATCATCACCGCCGCGGGTGTGAACGTTCGCTTGTCCATCGCCGGCACGGTCGACACCGCCCGCACGGTGACCATCGGGGACGGTGGCACGCTGACCATCGAATCCACCCGGTCGGGATCGGCGCTCATCATGGGAGACGGCAACGTCAGTGTCGCCACCAACGGCGTCAGGCTGACCAACGATGCCAACTCCTATACCGGCACGACCCAGTTCTCTGGTTGCAACGGCGTCTGCTCGTCCTATTTCAGCTCGATCGCGGATCTTGGCGTGCAGAGCTCGCTCGGTGCACCCACCACCATCGAGAACGGCACCGTCCGGTTCAACCAGACGAGCCAGTACTCGGACAGTCTCATCTATCTCGGCACGGGCAACAGTTCCAACCGGAACTGGTCGATCTCGGGAAGCGCTGCAATCATTCGCAACCAGGGCAGCGGCACCCTGACGCTCACGGGCGATATCAGCAATTCCGGCGGGACCAGCTTCAGCGCCGAAAGCGCCGACATCGCGGTGCTGGGCACGCTCAGCGGCAATGCCAACGTGAGTTTCTCGGGCAACGCGGGGCGCACGGTCACGCTGGGAGGCGCCAACACCTATACGGGCGTCACCTCCCTCGGTCCGGTGACCACGGTTGCGCCTGTTCTCGCAAATGCGGGGGTAGCGAGCTCACTGGGAGCCGGCTCCACCGTCAATCTGAACAATCTGACCATTCTCAGCTACACGGGCGCCGCCAGCGCTTCGAGCGACCGCACGTGGCTCAGCCAGGGGGCGGCCGCGATCCGCAATGACGGATTGGGAGCGCTGACGCTTTCCGGCCCGCTCTCCTTCGTCGCGGGTGGCGCAGCGGACGCGCTGACGCTCGGTGGCAGCTACGCCGGCACGAACACCGTTTCCGGCGTGATCTCGGGTGTCGGCGATCTGGTGAGCGACGGTGCCGGCACGTGGGTGCTGGATGCAGAGAACACTTTCAATGGCCGTATCACCGTTCAGAACGGCACGCTGCGTGCCGGCAATGCGCTGGCTTTCGGCACGACGACCGGTGTGACGATCAATGGCGGCATACTCGACCTCGGTGGCTTCGATTTCGAGCTGCCGTCGCTGGCGGGCAGCGGTGGCATCCTTGATCTCGGCGGCCAGACATTGACGTTGAGGGGCAGTGAAGACAGCACCGACTACGCCGGCAACATCACCGGCAGTGGCGGGCTGACCAAGCTCGGCGCGAGCGTGCAGACGCTCTCCGGCGCGAACACCTACACGGGCGCGACCACGATTGGCGGCGGCACGCTGGGGCTGAACTTTGCGGCGGCCGGCGGACCCATCAGCGACATCCTTTCCGGCACGTCGATCCTGAACATGGGCGGCGGAAATCTCGCCGTGACCGGTGCCGCGGGCGAGAACAACACCCAGACGTTCAACGGCCTCAACATCACGGGCGGCACCAACAACATCAGCGCGGTCTCCGGTGCGGGAGGCAGCGTCACCCTGAATCTCGGTGCCATCACGCGCACGGGGGGGCTGGTCGATTTCGACCTGCCCACGAACGGTTTCATCGCGACGAGCAACACCACGCTCGGCGGCTGGGCGACGATCAACAACGGCTCGAACTACGCGAAGGTCGTCGGCGGCCACATCACCGCGTTCGAGGCCACCGACTACACGGTGCAGGACGATCCCACACTCTGGGCAGACGACCAGATCATCACCGATGACGCCACTGGCTTCGGCACGGGGGCGGTATCGAGCCCGGATGGCACGCTACAGCTCGGTGGCTTGCGCTACACGGCAGCCCAGGCCACCACGGTAAACATTGCCGGCGGCACTACGCTCGGGGTGGACGGCAATATTCTCGTGGCCCCCTCGGTGCTCGCCAACAATCAGTTGATCACCGGCGGATCGCTGACGGGCCCGCTCGGCGGGGGCGCGCTGGGCATCCAGCAGAACAGCACGGGCATCTTCACGATTGCCTCACAGATCGTCGACAACGGCGGCGACACCGTCGGCTTCACCAAGGCCGGCACGGGGCGTGTGGTGCTCTCCAACGCCAACAACACCTATACCGGCCCGACCGTGATCAGTCAGGGCACGCTGACCGTCGGCAACATTGCCAACGGTGGCGTGGCAAGCAGCATCGGTGCGTCGGCGGCGGATCCTTCGAATCTCGTGATCGAAGCCGGCACGCTGAGCTACACGGGGGCCACCGCAACGACGGATCGCGGTTTCACCATCGTGCGTGGCGGCCCGGACGCAAGCGAGATCCAGGTGACGAATGGCGCCACGAACCTGACGTTCACCGGGCAGGTCACGAGCCCCGATGACGCGGATCTCGAGAAGACGGGCGCGGGCACGCTGACGCTTGCAAATGCGGCCAACAACTACACGGGCGCGACTATCGTGTCCGGAGGCACGCTGTCGGTGAACACGCTGGCCAATGGAGGTGTTGCCAGTGGCATCGGTATGTCCAGCAATGCCTCCAGCAAGCTCGTTCTCGGTGGCGGTACGCTGCAGTACACCGGCGGCGATGTGAGCAGTGATCGCGGCTTCACGCTTGGGCCCGGCGTTGGCGGCATCGACGTGAGCAGTCCCGGCACCACGCTCACACTGAGCGGAGATGCCGTGGGTGCGGGGGCGCTGCGCAAGGACGGCGCCGGCACCCTGGTGTTATCTGGCACCAACACCTATGCCGGAACAACCACCATCGCCAGCGGCACGTTGCGCGCCGGCTCGACACAAGCGTTTGGGGGCGCTGCGCCCATGGTCGTGGCGTCGGGCGCCACGCTGGATCTTGCGGGGTTCGACAACACGGTCGGTGTGCTTTCCAACAGCGGCGCCGCAGGCGGCAACGTGACGCTCGGTTCGGCGACGCTGACCGTCCAGGGGAACAACGGCACCTTCTCCGGCGCGATCAGTGGCAGTGGCGGGCTGATCAAGGGGGCAGGCGGCACGCAAACGATATCGGGTTGTGGCAACAGCTACACCGGCGCCACCACCATCAACGCGGGCACTCTGAGCGTCAGCTGCCTCGCCGACGGTGGCAGCAACAGCGACATTGGCGCATCCACCAATGATTCCGCCAACCTGGTTCTCGGTGCCGGCACGCTGGCCTACACAGGTGCCACTGTCAGCATCGACCGCGGCATGACGCTGCTGGCGGGCACGAATGGCACGATCAACGTTTCCGATGCGGCAACCACGCTCGGGCTCGAAGGGCAGATCACGGGTCCGGCCGGGTTCATCAAGAACGGTGCCGGCACCCTGGTGTTGTCCGGCTCGAATGACTACACAGGCAGCACGACCATCTCTGCCGGTACGTTGCGCGCAGGCTCGACGAGTGCCTTCGGCGTCGGCGGCGGCATTTCGCTGGGCAATGCGGCTGGCGCGACGCTGGATCTCGACAACTTGAGCAATACGGTGGCCTTCCTGTTGGGAGGCGGCCCGGCAGGCGGCAATGTCTCGCTGGGCACCGGAACGCTGACGCTCAACGCAGGCAGCACGGCCAGAATCTACTCGGGTGCCGTCAGCGGCACCGGAGGGCTGATCAAGAGCGGCGCGTACATGCAAACCCTTGATGGCTGCAACAGCAGCTACACGGGAAGCACGGCGGTCACCGCCGGCGTGCTCGCGGTGGGTTGCCTGGGCGATGGTGGCGCCAACAGCTCCATCGGCGCGTCCGATGCAGCACCGGAGAATCTGCTCGTCAGCGGCGCAACGCTGCGATACATCGGTGCGGGCGACAGCACGAACCGGCAGTTCACACTGGGCGCCGCTGCCACCAGCGCCCTGGACGCCTCAGGCACAGGCGCGATCCAATTCACGAACGCTGCCCCAATCGTGCTCCAGGGCGCCACAGCCCGCACCCTGGCGCTGCGGGGCACGAGCACCAACGACAACTCGCTCGCCGCGCAGATCACGAACGCCAGCGTCGGTGCAACCTCAGTCACGAAGACCGATATCGGCACCTGGATACTGACCAACCCGAACAACACCTACACCGGCGTCACCACCATCAGCGGCGGCGTGCTCGGCGTGAGCAAGCTCGCTGACGGTGGACAGGCGAGCAGCATCGGTGCCTCCTCCAATGTGGCCGCCAGTCTGGTCGTCGGCAACGGTTCCACGCTCCGCTACACCGGCAGTGGTGATACGACGGATCGCCGTTTCACATTGGCCCAGGGCGTCACGTTCATCGAATCCTCCGGCACGGGTGCGGTCGGGTTCGCCAATACCGCGCCCGTGACGCTGCAGGGCACCGGAGCGCGGACGATCGCGCTCGGCGGAACCAACACGGGCGACAACACGATGGGTGGGACCATTGCCGACGCCAGCGTCTCCGGCAGGACCACGCTCGCAAAGAACGACAGTGGCACATGGGTGCTCACCGGCAACAACACCTACACAGGCAACACGGTAGTCAACGACGGCAACCTGGTCATAGGTGATGGCGGCACCACCGGCAATGCAGGCGCCGGGAACGTGATCGTCGATTCGGCGACCTCGACGCTCTCGATCAACCGCGGCGACACTTTCGATTTCAGCGGCACGCTGAGCGGTCCGGGCACACTGGCGCAGATCGGCACCGGCACCACGCGATTGACCTCGGTGGGCAACAGCATCGGTGCCACCACGGTCAGCGCCGGCACGCTCGAAGTCGACGGAGCCCTCGTCACGTCGAGCATCGGAATGAGCGGCACTTCCACGCTGAACGTGGACGGCACTGTGCAAGGCGACACGGGCGGAGCGGCAGCGTTCACCGGCGATGGCGGCGCAAGCACGATCAACGTGAATACCGGTGGGACGCTGCGAGCCAACGGCAGCCTGGGTGGCGGCAACGACGTGCTGAATCTCGCCGGCGCCCTGGACACAGGCAGTGCGGCACTGAGCCTCGGTGACGGCGACGACACGTTCACGTTCAGTGATGGTGCGACGATCAGCGGTGCTGGCATCGACGCTGGCGCTTCCGTCAACGGCGACACCCTGCAGGTGAACAGGTCCACGAACATCACGCTCGATGGCTCCAACATCACCGGATTCGATCGGCTGGTGAAGCAGAACGTTGCCGTGCTGACGGTGACCGGTAATCAGGCATTCAGCGCCGGCACCGAAATCGAGAACGGCACGCTGGACGTGGATGGCGTCCTGCAGACGCCTGCTGTCGCCATGTTCGATGGCACGACGCTGAACATCGACGGCACGGTCGAGGCGGCCGGGTCCGCTCCCGCACTCCTGTCCGGAAGTAGCGGCTCCAACACCGTGCTCGTGAACGCCGGAGCAACCCTGAGTGCCAACGGCGACCTGGGCGACGGCAGCGATTCGGTCACCCTGGCTGGCGCCCTGAACACTGGCGCAGGGCAACTGAGCCTGGGTGCCGGCGATGACACTCTCACGTTGAACGACGGCGCAGTGATCAGTGGCGCGGGCGTGGATGCCAGCACGGGTAGCGATCTGCTCGTGGTGAACAATTCGGCCGCGCTGACTTTCGATGGCGGCATGACCGCCGGATTCGAGTCGCTGACCAAACAGAACACCGGCGTTGCCACCATGACGGGCGGCCAGGCATTCACTGTCGGCACGTCCATCAACGGCGGCGGGCTCGACGTCGAGGGCACGCTCGAAACGCCCGCGATCACCATGGCCGACGGCACGGCACTCACGGTTGACGGCACCGTGCAGGCGGCCGGTGCTGCGCAGGCAACTATCACCGGCAGTGCCGGCGTGAACACCATCGTGGTGAACACTGGCGGCAACCTGCTTGCCAGCGGGAATCTGGGCGACGGCAGTGATGTCGTGACGCTGTCCGGTGTGCTTGATACGGGTGTGGGGGTGCTCGCTCTCGGTGACGGCAACGACACACTGACTTTGAACGACGGAGCGGTGATCGACGGCGCGGGAATCGATGGGGGCGCTGCCACCGGCAACGATACGCTCGTTCTGAACAACGCGACCGGGTTGACCGTGAACGGAAGCACCGTTGCCGGCTTCGAAAGTCTGGTCAAGCAGAACGGCGGCACCGCCACACTGACCGGCACGCAGGCGTTCGACGCCGGTGCGACGATCGACGGCGGCGCGCTCGACGTAGATGGCTCCCTCGAGACCCCTACGATAGCCCTGGCTGATGGCACCACGCTGAGCGTGGATGGCACGGTGCAGGCCGCAGGTGCAACGCAGACGGCCATCACCGGCTCTCCCGGTGTGAACACGGTGATCGTGAATGCGGGCGGCGTTCTGCTCGCCAGCGGCGATCTCGGCAATGGCAGCGACGTGCTGGATGTGGGCGGCACGCTCGACATCGGCGGCGGCAACTTCGACCTTGGTGACGGCGACGACGTCTTCGTGGTTCGTGACGGCACGAATGTCATTGGCACGGTGGTCGGTGGCGCCGGCTTTGATACTCGCGTTTACGACATCACCGGCGCCGCCAGTGTTGGCGCGTTCCAGGAGTTCGAGGGTCTCACCAAACGCAATACCGGCACGCTGAACATCACTGGGCCGGGTGCAACGGATCTTCTCGAAGTCGCAGTAGAGGGCGGCACGCTGAACGTTGCAGTCGCGGGCAACATCACCGGTGTGCAGACCACATCGGTGGATGCCGGCGCGACGTTGAATGTGGATGGCGCCTACAGCGGCAGCACGGGCGACGACATCTTCACGGTGGCGGGCACGGTCAGCGGGGCGGGAAGCATCGATCTGGGCAACGGCGATGATGTGCTCACGCTGCGGGACGGTGCCATCCTGACCGCCGCAATTGACGGCGGCGGCGCCGTTGGCGGCGACCGTGTAGTGCTCGACAACGCGTCCGCTCTCACGTTCGACGGCAACAACGTCAGCGGTTTCGAGGAATTGGCGAAGCAGAATACCGGCACTGCGACGCTTGCGAATTCCCACAGCTACCAGAGCACGACCATCGACGGCGGCACGCTCGATGTCGATGGCACGCTCGAGACGAATACCATCGCTCTGGCCGACGGCGTCACGCTGAGTGTCGAAGGCACGGCGCAGGCGGCAGGCGCAGCGCAGACCGTGATCACCGGCACGGCCGGGGTGAACACTGTGGTGGTGAACGCCGGCGGCGCGCTTCTCGCCACTGGTGACCTCGGGGACGGGAATGACGTGCTCGATGTCGCCGGTACGCTCGATACCGGCGGCGGCGTCTTCTCGCTTGGAGCTGGCGATGACACATTTGTCGTGCACGACACCACGACAGTTCTCGGCACTCTCGATGCCGGCGACGGCAACGATCTCCTGAACGTCAACGTCAGTGATGCCAGCACCGTGCAGCTCGGCAGCACGACGGGCTTCGAGTCGCTCGGAAAATCCGGGCTCGGCGAGCTCGAGATCGCGGGCGCATCGGACTTCACGGACGTGGTGATTCAGGCCGGCACTCTCGATGTGGCCGGGTCCGGCAGCATCCAGGCGCACACCACCACGGTCAGCTCGGGTGCCACGCTGAATGTCGACGGCGCGTTGCAGTTCACCGCGGGGGCCGACGACTTCACGGTCGGCGGCACCGTGACAGGTGCCGGGACGATCGACATGCTCGATGGCGACGACCAGCTCAGGCTGCTCGATGGCGCAGACCTCAGTGGCCTCGCCACGCCTATCGATGGCGGGGCAGGGAACGATTCGCTGACGGCAGATATTGCGACGGTGGCAACACTGGGCGGCGCAACGGGCTTCGAGACGCTGACGAAGCAGGGCAACGGAGCCTTGAATATTGCGGGGCCCGTCAATTCATCGTTTCCAACGGTGCTTGTCGAAGGCGGTCTGCTGGACGTTGCAGCGGCGGCCAATGTGACCGACGTCTCTGCGACGACAGTGGCGGCCGGTGCAACACTGAATGTCGACGGAACCTATTCCGGAACGACGGGTGCTGACACATTCACGGTGGCCGGCACGGTAACTGGCGCCGGCGCCATCGACCTCGGCGATGGCGATGATGTACTCACGCTTCATGACGGCGCGGTCGTGAACGCCGCGATCGACGGCGGCGGTGCGGTTGGTGTCGATCGACTGGTGCTCGATTACGCATCCGATGGCGTTTTCGGCGGCGCGAACGTGAGCGGCTTCGAAGAGCTGACGAAACAGAACACGGGCACCGCCACCCTGGAGAACGCTCACAGTTACCAGAGCACGGGAGTGGAGGGCGGCACGCTCGCCATAGCTGGGTCTCTGGAAACTCCAACGATCACTCTCACTGACGACACCACGCTGAGTGTCGACGGCACGGTGCAGGCCGCCGGGGCAACGCAGACGGCGATCAGCGGCTCGTCCGGTGTGAACACCGTGATCGTGAATGCGAGTGGCATACTGCTCGCCAGCGGCGATCTCGGGGATGGCAACGACGTGCTGGACGTGGGTGGCACGCTCGACATTGGCGGCGGCAACTTCAACCTCGGTGATGGCGATGACATCTTCATCATCCGCGACGGCACAAACGTGGTCGGCACGGTCGTCGGCGGCGCGGGTTTCGATAGCCGCGTGTACGACATCACGGATACCGCGAGCGTCGGTGCACTCCAGGAGTTCGAGGGCCTCACGAAGCGCAACACCGGCACGCTCAACCTCACTGGGCCAGGCACAACGGATCTGGTCGAAGTGGCAGTAGAAGGTGGCACCCTGAACGTTGGAGCCGCGGGTGCTATTGCCGGCGTGCAGACCACCACGGTTGATGCCGGGGCGACATTGAACGTGGATGGGGCCTACAACGGCAGCATGGGCAACGACACGTTCACGGTGGCCGGCACCGTGAGCGGCGGCGGAACGATCGATCTCGGCGATGGCGATGACATCCTCACGCTGGAGGACGGCGCTGTTCTGAATGCTGCAATCAACGGCGGAGGCGCAGCCGGAAATGACCGGGTTGTGCTCGACAACGCGTCCGCTCTTGCTTTTGACGGCAGCAACGTCACGGGATTCGAGGAGCTGGCAAAGCAGAACGTCGGCACCGCGACGCTGACGAATGCTCACAGCTACCAGAGCACGGCCCTTGACGGCGGCACGCTCGGAATCGATGGCACGCTCGACACGAATGCGATTGCTCTGGCCGACGGCACCACGCTGAACGTTGGCGGCACCGTGCAGGCCGCAGGCGCAACGCAGACCACGATCTCCGGCACCGCTGGCGTGAACACCGTGATCGTGGATGCGGGCGGTATGCTGCTCGCCGATGGCGATCTCGGGGACGGGAACGATGTACTCGATGTGGCCGGGACGCTCGACATCGGCGGCGGCACTTTCAGCCTCGGTGATGGCGACGACACGTTCGTGGTCCGCGACGGCACGAACATCGTGGGCACCGTGGATGGAGGCGCCGGAATCGACACGCGCGTCTACGACATCAACCTCGCCGCCGATCTCGGTGCCCTGACCGGTTTCGAAGGGCTGACGAAGGCCGGCATCGGTGTACTGAACGTCCACGGGCCCGGCGCTTCGAATCTCGCCGAGGTTGAAGTGCTGGGCGGCACGCTGAATGTCGAAGATTCCGCAGCAATCAACGGCATCGAGCGCGCAACCGTGGAAACCGGCGCGACGCTGAATATCGACGGCGCCTTCCAGTTCACCGCGGGCGCGGACAGCTTCACGATCGCAGGCAACGTGACCGGCGCCGGCTCGATCGACATGCTCGACGGCGACGACCAGCTGACACTGCTCGACGGCGCGGATCTGAGCGGTCTCGCTGCGGCCATCGACGGCGGCGCGGGCACCGACACGCTGACTGCCAGCATCACAACGCAGGCGACGCTCGGTGGCGCGACGGGTTTCGAGACGCTCATCAAGCAAGGCGTCGGCGTATTCACGATTGCAGGTCCGGCCAGCTCGATGTTCGACACCGTGCTCGTTCAGCAGGGTGAGCTCCAGGTGACCGCTGGTGCTGTGGTGGATCCGCAGACGACGGTGGTGGATGCGGGGGCGACACTGACAGTGGACGGCACCTACAACGGCACCCCCGATGCCGATACGTTCACTCTTTCCGGCACCCTGGCAGGCGCTGGTACGATCGATCTGCTCGACGACAACGACGTGCTCACGATCAACAACGGCGCCGCGGTGACCTTCACGGGCCTGTTCGATGCATCCGCGGGCACGGACCGCTTCGTGCTCGCGGGCGACAGCGGCACGGACAGCTTCGACGCCGGCCTCATCGACACCGTGTTCCAGAACTTCGAAGAGTTCCGCAAGGAAGGCGAGGGCACGTGGCGCGTGACGGGCGCCGGTGCGCAGAGCTGGACTGTTGCGGGCGGTACGCTCATCGGTGACAGCATGAGTCTCGCCGGCAGTATCCTGAACGATGCCACTGTCGTGTTCGACCAGGCAGTCAGCGGCGAGCATGGCGGTGTGCTTTCGGGCACCGGCAACCTGATCAAGGAGAACACGGGCACGTTGGTGGTCACCGCCGAAAACACGTTCACCGGTAGCACACAGGTTGCCGCAGGCACGCTGCAGGTGGACGGCGTGTTGCCCGGCACGATGACGATCGCTTCCGGCGCGACGCTGTCGGGCACCGGCACAGTGGGCAGTGTCAGTGCGCTTGCGGGTGGATTCGTGGCGCCAGGCCATGCGGCAAACCCGTTCGGCACACTGACGATCGCTGGCGACTACGCGGGCGGTGGCACGGTCAGGATCAACACGGAGCTGGGTGACGAGAGCTCGGCGACGAGTCGCCTCGTCATCCAGGGCAACACGAGCGGCACTTCTCCAGTGTTCGTGAGCGCCGCGGGTGGAAGCGGGGCCAGAACCGAGGGTGATGGTATCTCCATCATCCAGGTAGACGGCACGAGCCCCGCGGATAGCTTCCGCCTCGCGCAGCCTGTCGAGGCCGGGGCGTACGAGTACCTCCTGTACCAGGGCGGTAGCTCGGATGCCAACGACTGGTATCTGCGCTCGGAGCTGATCGATCCGCAGTCCCCGTCCAATCCGGATCCGCAGGATCCCGGCCCCGCGTTTCGCGCGGGTGTACCCGGCTACGTGCTTGGTCACCAGGCGAACCTCGAATATGGTTTCGCCGCACTCGGCAATCTGCGCGCCCGTGTGGGCGATCTGGGTCGGTTGAGCGATGCGGCTTCGCGCGGCTCACCGAACGCCTGGTTGCGTGTCTATGGGCACGAGCTGAACCTCGCGGGCACTCGCTTCGAGGCACGTGACCTGCATATGGGCACTCTGCAGTTCGGCACCGACGTCCATGCCAGTGAGGCAGGCAACGCGAGCGCACACCTGGGCGTGATGGCCAGCGTGGGTGAGAGCAGCGCCACGTTCTTCGACAACGCGCGTGCGGCGGCCGGGCTTCCAACACGCTCTGGTTCGGTCGACACCAACGCCAAGGGCGCAGGTGTCTACTGGACCCGTCTCAGCGGCGGCCAGTATTTCGACCTGTCCGCGCAGTTCCTGCATTACCAGAACCGCTATCGTGATTCCTCGCTGTCGCAGAGCCGGCAGGACGGATGGAGCGGCACGGTATCCGCCGAGGTGGGCCATGCGTTCGCGATGGGCAAGAGGGGCTGGAGCCTCGAGCCGCAACTGCAGCTCGCCTATCAGCGCCTGGAGCTGAAGGACTTCGCGGACAACATCTCGACGGTATCGGACGTGAAGGATGACGCGCTGCGCGGCCGCGCGGCGCTGCAATTGTTCCGGGCTCCCACGGAGTGGCTGGGCATGAGCGCAGCGTCGCCGTATCTCGCGCTGGGCGTGCAGCGGGATTTCCGGGATGCCGCGCCCGTCACGGTGGCTGGCACGACCATCGGCGAGGAGATTCCGGCAACGACGGGCGATGTGAGCCTCGGGTTCACCGGCAGCGTCCGCACGGGGGTCGAGCTGCATCTCGACGTGCGGTATCAGCATTCCGTGGACGGAGATGAGAAGGACGGCGTGCGTGCGAACTTCGGCTTCCGCATGACGTTCTGACGCCGGAGCGGCGGCGAGTCAGCTACGGCTCGGGGTGGAAATCACACTCGGGCCGCGTAAGACTTCCGCCGCACGCGGCCTCAATCCTCGTTCTTGAAGTCCAGGATCGACTTGTCGGAAAACCTGCCCTGCCGCAGATCTCCCAGCCCCTCGAGTATGTTCAGGGCAACGGCCCGATCCTGCATGTCTTGCCGAATCAGGGCACGGATATATTCGCTGGGGGTCGCATACACATCCTTGTCGCTTGCGCGCTCATCCACGTACTTTCGTAGCGCATCGGTCAGCTGCACGTTGAGACTGCTGCTCAAGATCGGTTCCTCCCAGGCCAGACTGGCAATAGATGTCAATAGTTGCCAGCTGTTCGTGAATGGTCCACTCCCGCCCATTTCGTTGCGCCACAATTGCTTGCTGGGCCGCGAGCCGGTTCCAGGCTGCCACTGAACCGTCATGGCAGTTTCTGAAAAGATATGGAGGTTCATATAATACGTGCCTCCGTTTCCCGGTAGATCGGACGCGGTCGGGAGTGGGCCGCGGAACGCGAGCGGCGACCTCGCCGTCTGGCAGCCGTTGCGAGTCGACCGGAAATACCCGCACGGTTCTCAAAGCCGTTGTCTGCGCGAGCGAGTGAACGAAGAGGCGTTTGTGTATCCAGTCGACCCGAGCTCATTTCGGAGCTACGCAAACCGAAGCCTCACCAAGGGGTCTCGATCAGTTCGCATCCGGGCAAGACAACGGCCGTCACTCCGGCAGCCGTGACTCTCGAGCTGTACGTCACCTCGCACGGCCGGCTGCGCGTGGAGAGCACCCCCGGCGACGCTTCCGGCCCCTCCGGGGTCGCCGCTTCCGGGAAAATCGAGCGAGCGTTCTCTGCCGGCGAGGGTGCGGGTCTTCTGCATCTGGCGACCGTCGAGGGCAAGGCCGCTCTCCCGCCGTCGCTCGCATTCGCGCGTTCCTTCGCGCATCGCTATTTCACCCAACTCTGCCATCTCAATGAGTCGGAGCACCCGTCCGACACGATGCTCGCGGCCCCACCTGAAGACCCGGAGCTGGAGCAGATCGCGTTCGAGGCGCCTCCTCTGAAGGGGCTCGAGTACCTGGGCGCGGCGGCACTGAAGCAGGCATGGATCGAACTGGATTCATGCGTACGCGCGGATATCGCTGCCTATGGGCGAGATCTGCGTGCGTACCTTCACCGCAAGAATCCTGACTGGCAGCTCGTCGGGCGGATCACCTTCCGCCTGGCCGAGAACAAGCGTGACGAGGACTATCCGTTCGCCTTTCTCGCGACGTACGCCAGCGGCATTTCCGAGCGCGGTGAGTCGAGACATGTGCCGCTCGCAGCAGCGCTTCAGGAGTACGCGGGTGCTGCCAACCGCAAGCGCCTCGTGGCATTGCTGACGCCGATCCGTGCGGTTTCGGAGAGTCTGGGGTGGGTGAGGGCGCTCGTCGAGAGTAGCGATATCTATCAGGCGCTCGCATGGACGCCGGCCGAGGCGTACCGCTTTCTGAAGGATATTCCCACGATGGAGTCCGCTGGCCTTGCCGTGCGAATTCCGAACTGGTGGCGGGCTGCCCGGCCGCCACGCCCTCAGGTCAGCGTTCGAGTGGGCGAAGGCCGGCGTTCGGCGCTCGGCGCGGATGCGTTGCTCGATTTCTCCATGGATGTGAGTCTGGATGGGCGGTCGCTCACCGAAGAGGAAAAGAAGGCGCTGCTGTCCTCGGCAACGGGCCTCGTGAGGTTGCGCGGGCAGTGGGTCGAAGCGGATGGGGAGAAGCTGGCCGCCGCCCTGGCGCATTGGAAGCGCGTCGAGAAGTCGGCGCGTTCCGGAGAGATCTCCTTCCACGAAGGCATGCGGCTGCTCGCCGGTGTCACAGACGGCGGCGACGCAGTGGGCGACGCCGCCATCGCGCCTCGTGAGTGGAGCGGAGTCGAGGCTGGAGAGGGGCTGCAGGATCTTCTCGCCCGCTTGCGCGATCCGGGGCAGGAAGCCATTTCACTGCAAGGCCTGCAGGCAGTGCTTCGGCCCTACCAGCTGGCCGGGGCGAAATGGCTCGCGTTGCTCAATCGCCTGGGGTTGGGTGCCTGCCTCGCAGATGACATGGGCCTCGGCAAGACGATCCAGGTTGTGGCTCTGCTGCTCCAGCTACGGGCGGAGAAACCGGGCGTAGGGCAAAAGGCCGCACGCGGAGCCCGGTCCACCGGAACGGCCCGCAAGGCGGCCGCGCCCAGTCTGATCGTCGCCCCGGCATCGCTCATCGCGAACTGGAAGGCTGAAATTCAACGCTTCGCGCCATCGCTCTGTGTCTTCGTCGCGCACCCGTCGGAAAGCAACGTCGATCTCGCGGACGAGCACGAGCTGGATGCTGCTTTCGCCGAGGTTGACGCGGTCATCACGACTTATGGCGTGGTCACCCGTACTGAAGCACTTCGCCGGAGACGGTGGCGCGTCGTCGTGCTGGATGAGGCGCAGGCCATCAAGAATCCCGGGGCCCGGCAGACGCGGGCAGTGAAGCAGCTTCAGGCAGACGGACGAGTGGCCCTGACGGGTACCCCGGTCGAGAACCGATTGGGTGACTTGTGGTCTCTCTTCGATTTCCTGAACCCGGGCCTGCTCGGCAGCGCCCAGGAGTTCGGGCGTGTCACGAAGCGCCTGGCACAGGATGCTGATCGATCCTATGCACCGCTACGCCAGCTCGTGCAGCCGTACATCCTGCGGCGTCTGAAGACAGACAAGCAGGTGATCGCCGATCTTCCCGAAAAAACGGAAGTGCGTGCATTCTGCGGTCTCACACGTGAGCAGGCGACGTTGTATGAGCGATGCGTGCGGGAGCTCGCGCAAGCGCTGGCCCGGTCAGAAGGCATTCAGCGTCGGGGGCTGGTGCTGGCCCATCTGATGCAGCTCAAGCAGATCTGCAATCATCCGGCGCAGTGGCAAGGGCAGGGCGACTTCACGCCCGGCCGCAGCGGAAAGTTCGAACGCCTGGGCGAGCTGTGCGAAGAGCTTGCTGAGCGGCAAGAGCGCGTGCTCGTTTTCACGCAGTTCCGCGAGATGGTTTCGCCTCTCGTGCAGCACCTGGCAGGCGTCTTCGGTCGACCGGGCCTCGCACTCGACGGCAGCACGGCGGTCGGCCGGCGCCGCGCCCTGGTAGACGATTTTCAGCGCGAGGACGGTCCGCCGTTCTTCGTGCTGTCGCTCAAGGCGGGCGGTACAGGGCTCAATCTGACCGGCGCCTCGCATGTCATCCACTTCGACCGATGGTGGAATCCCGCGGTGGAGAATCAGGCGACGGACCGCGCGTTTCGCATCGGCCAGCAGCGCAACGTGGTCGTCCACAAGTTCGTCTGCCGGGGCACGGTGGAGGAGAAGATCGACGCGCTCATCGAGTCAAAGGGCGATCTGTCGCGTAATCTGCTGGACAATCATGCGGGGCAGCTGCTGACGGAGATGAGCGATGCCGACCTGCTCAACACCGTTGCGCTGGACATTCACAAGGCCTGCGATGCGTAGCGCGGAGATGGCATGAACTGGTGGTCGTACTCTCGCAGGCCTGGTGCCCACGAGCGTCGGCAGAAGGCCGCCCGGGAAGCCCGCCGATTCGCCAAGGGCGGCCGGGTGCTGTCTCCCGTCGTGCTCGATGGCCGGACCATCGCGCGAAGCTTCTGGGGCAAGGCGTGGTGCGAGAACCTCGAATCGTATCGTGACTATGAGTCCAGGTTGCCCCGGGGCCGAAGCTACGTGCGTAGCGGCGCGGTGCTCGATCTCAACGTGGCTTCAGGGAAGATCACCGCGCTCGTCTGCGGCACCGAGGTCTACCAGGTGGCGATCACGATCCAGCACCTGATGGCGGATCACTGGCGGCGGATCAAGACCCAATGTGCGGGAAACGTGGGCTCGGTCATCGAGTTGCTGGAAGGCAGGCTGTCGGAGCGCGTGATGCAGGTGGTCACACATCGCGGCGAGGGTCTGTTCCCGAAGCCTGCGGAGATCCGGATGGAGTGCTCCTGCCCGGACTGGGCGACGATGTGCAAACATGTTGCCGCGGTGATGTATGGCGTCGGGGCCCGGCTCGACCAACAGCCCGAGCTGCTGTTTACGCTGCGAAACGTCGACCACGCGGAGCTCATCGCCGAGGCGGTTGACCTTGCTTCCAATCGCAAGGTCTCCAGCCGCAAGGTGCTCGCGGATGATGTGCTCGGGGATGTGTTCGGAATCGAGATCGGGAGCGCGCCGCCGAAGAAGCCGCCCGTAGCAGCCAGGGTTCGCGCTGGAAAGGCCGGGCCCGCTGTGAAACGAAAGCCTGTCGGTCGGACGATGCGGAAGTCGAAGAGGTAGGCAGCTCGTGTCGCGCCGGCTTCGTAGCCGGCATTTCGGCGGTGTGCGGACTGGAAGACGCCGCGCGCTCGCCAGGGCTCGCGATCGGATCCCCAGCGCCCGCCCGTGCACATGGACGGGCGGCGTCAAAAAAACTTCTCGCGCGGCCCCCGTCGCAGGCCCGTGAATCCCGAGAACTCCCAGGGCCGCAATCCCATGAACAGGCTGATGCCGTAGCGCTCGGCCACAGGCAGCCCGATGTCCTGAGCCACGAGCGCATCGAGCTGCCGCGCGAGGGTGTCCATGGCTTCGTGCAGCTTCAGCACGGACGACCGGGAAAGCATGCCCCCGACGAACCGCATGTGCTCGCCCGGCTGATCGAAGCGCGTGGCGAGGAACTCCGGCAGCACCCGTTGTGCGAAGAATCGCTGAATCGGGCCGTCCTTGCGCCAGCCGAAGTTGCGTGCCGTCCGGATCTTGATGCGGTCGAAGGGCAGGCGTTCGATCAGCCCGAGCTTCTCCAGCCGCTTCAGCATCTGCGCGAGCTCGGACTTCTTGAAGCGGAACACCTCGAGGATCTCCGCTTCGGACCACCGGTTCAGGGTGAGAAAGGCGGTCAGCAGCAGGGCGACATCGCCCAGCAGCTCCCGCTCCTGTTCGGGGCTGAGCTCCGTAACCAGGGGCTGCACCCTTTCGCTGAGCGCAACCACATCGGCAATGTCCACGCCGATCCAGTCGCACAGTAGCTCGAGCCGCTCGACTGACAGTTCGGTGCGTGAGAAGAGTCGCTTGACGCTCGCTTCACTGAGCTCGAGCACCTTCGCCGCTTCCGCGTAGGTTTTTCCTCGGGAACGCATCAAGCGCTTGAGAGCGGCGTGAATCGCCTGAGTTTGCTTCATGGCTTTCCTGGGCACTGAACGAGAAGTCGCACTATACGATACTGCTGGTGGCATAGTTCGTAACGATCCGCATATTCGTTGCACGTGGCGCTCCCCTCTCATAGGCTGCCGCGCGACGCTGACCTGGGATCGGTGGTTGCCCGCGTTGCGCATGTGGGACGGGGAAATGCACGGTCCCTGGTCAGGTGTTGCGATCGGCTACCTGGCGATTACGTTCGTCTACTACTGGTGGCATCGTGCGCGCCACGAGAATCGCTTCCTGTGGAGGTGGCTGCATCAGGTGCACCACAGTCCAGCGCGCATCGAAGTCATCACAAGCTTCTACAAGCACCCCTTCGAGATCGCGCTCAATGGCGTGCTGTCGAGCGCCGTGTTGCACATTGTTGCGGGTCTGACGCCCGAGACGGCAGTCATCGTCGTGACGATCACTGGTGTGGCGGAACTGATCTATCACTGCAATCTGCGTACGCCGTACTGGTTGGGGTTTCTGTTCCAGCGTCCGGAAAGCCATCGGCGCCATCACGAGCGGCACGTTCATCGCGGCAACTATTCGGATCTACCCCTGTGGGACATGCTCTTCGGCACGTTCGACAACCCGCGCGAGCGGCCCGCCGAGTGCGGTTTCGGGACGCACCGCGAGACCCAGTTGATGCGCATGCTGGCCGGGAGGTTGCCGAAATGAGCACGCGTTCCGGACTGGCCTTCGGTTTTCTCGTGGGGCTGGGTTGCCTGCAGATGGCGGGTGATGTGCTGGGTCTGCCCAGGATGAAAGCCTTCGCGGCCGCGATGCAGGTGGCACCGGCCATGAAAGTGTTCACCGCGCACGAGGGGTACGAAACACATGCCGCGCGGTTCGGCTTGCGATGGCATGACCAGACGGGCGCGCATCAGCTTGCAATAACGCCGGGCGTCTACAAGGGCGTGAAGGGGCCGTACAACCGTCGCAATGTCTACGGTGCGGCGCTGGCTTATGGACCTCTGCTGCGCGGGAGCATTCAGACGCGGCGCATGCAGGAAAGCGTGATGCGCTATGCCTTCTGCGATGCCGGTCCGTTGCGCGGGGAGTTGCAGATACCGACCGATGCGACACGGCTCTCCGTCCGCGTCACTCCGTTGCGCGCTGAGCGCGCCGATCTGGAATTCGAATGGGAGGTCGATTGTCATGAATGAGCCGTGGACGGGTGGCCAGTACAGTCTGTACCGCGTCCTGCTGGGTGGCTTTCTCGTGGTCCACTTCGCGCTCCTGCTGCCGTACGGCGCAGAAGTGTTTGGTGCGGGCGGTGTGCTCGCGTCGGCGTCGTTGAGCCCGTTCATCGGCCTCGTGCCCAACCCGCTCGCTTACATCGATAGCCCTTTCGGAGTGGCCACGTTGCTGGCTGCGGGCGTGTTGTGCGGCATCGCACTGGCGATAGGCTGGTTCGATCGAATCGCGGCCGTGCTCGCGGCAGTGATTCTCGCGTGGCTCTTTCAGCGCAATCCACTGATCGCGAACCCCAGCCTGCCCTTGCTGGGCTGGTTGTTGATCCTGCATGCCTTCGTTCCGCCACGGCCGTTCGGCTCCCTGGCCGCTTTGCGCAGGGGAGCGGCCCCGGGCTGGCACTTGCCGCGACACCTGTTTCTGGCTGCGTGGGTCGTGCTTGCATTGGCCTATAGCCACTCCGGATACACGAAGCTTCTCAGCCCCGCATGGACGGACGGCGAGACGATCCGTCTGGTGCTGCAGAATCCGTTGGCGCGCGATCATGTTCTGCGTGACACTGTGCTTGCGTTGCCGCCGATCGTTCTGAAGTGCCTGACCTGGGCGGTACTCTGGGTCGAGCTGCTGTTCGCACCGCTGGCCCTGATCTCGCGAGTGCGTCCATTGATCTGGACCGCAATGCTCGGCGCGCAGCTCGGGTTCTTGTGCTTCCTGGACTTTGCGGATCTCACGTTCCCAATGCTGCTCGCCCACCTCTTGACCTTCGACCCGTCCTGGGTACGGCGATCTGCACCGCGTGTGGCACCCCTGCTGCTCTTCGATGGAGACTGCGCCTTCTGCAATGCCACCGTACGGTTCGCGATGATGGAGGGTCGGCTGCGGCGGCTGAGATTCTCCCCACTCGCAAGCGAAGTCGCGGAGCAGGCGCTGAAGGGTATTCCGCGAGACTGGAGCGGTGACACCATCATTCTCGTCGATGAGCGCGGGCATGCAGTGAAGTCGCGCGCGGTCGCGGGTCTTCTCGAGCACATTGGCGGACTCTGGTTCTTGCTCGGCCGCATGCTACGAGCGGTCCCGCGGCCTGTTGCCGATGCGGCTTACGATCTCGTTGGTCGCTTGCGCTACCGCCTCGGCGGACAGGGAAGCGCATATTGTCCGCTGCCGCAGCTTCAGAACGATGAGCCGCAATAGGCTGCTCTGCCTCGTGAGACTGTGCGGGTTGCACGACTGCGCTGAGCGATGCCGCGCCAAACACCTGTGCATGCAGAAAGCGCCGGCGCGGCAACACTTTCATCTAGAAGCTCGCCTTCAGCCGCGCCCACACGTGGCGCCCACTGTAGTCGTACATCGACGCGAGCAGGTGATTCACGTCCGGAACCCAGGGTGGGTTCTTGTTCATCACGTTGTTCAGGCCGAGACTCACATGCGAGCTCTGCAGCCCGAATCGCTCGCCCATCGAGTACGAGTAGGACAGGTCACAGACCAGATACGACTCGACGAACGGCTTCGCGACCGTGCCCGCGTTCGGTGTGGCGTCGTTGGCGTAGCTGTCCGTGAAGCGCAGCAGCGACTGCACCGAGTTGTTGCCGACGGACCAGTTGTTACGCAGCGTGGCGCGCCATGGCACCGCGAACGACGCGCCTGCCACTCGCGAGTTGCGGCTCGCCTCCGCATTGACGCCGTTGATCGCGTAGTCGGTCTGATACGTCGCCACCAGCGAATGGCTCAGGACGCCGAGACGGCCGAGGTCGTTCGAATAGTTGATGCCGAAGTCGATGCCGGCGGTCTCGAGCTGCGCGTTGTTGATGTACGTCGTATTGAAGCCAACGATCTGGCCGACGTCCACGCCGTTGTAGATCACCGAGCCGACCGCCGGGTTGCGGATGACCTTGCCAGGATCGAGCGTCGTGCTGAGGTCGGCGGCGAGCTGCACCGTGTTCTCCGCGGCGATCTGGTCCTTGAACGTGAAATGCCAGTAGTCGACGTCGAGCGAGAGCCTCTCGATCGGCTTCCAGGTGAAGCCGAGGTTGTAGTTCTCGGACTTCTGCGGCTCGAGATCCGGATTACCCTGGATGAGCGTGGTGAGGCGGGCGAGATTGTCGTTGCCCGGCGTCAGCGGGTCGTCGATGCCGTTCGCGAAGAATGCGCTTTCGCGGAAACGCTGGTAGAGCGTGGGCGCGAGGAACGAAGTGCTCCACGTCGCTCGCAGGGCAAGTGCGTCTGACGGTGTGCTGTACAGGAGCCCAACCTTCGGGTCGGTGGTCTCGAGGCCCGGCCCACCGGTGTTCTCGTAGCGGATCGCGCCCGTCAGGTCGAGGGCGCCAAAGCTTTCCTTCTTCACCAGCGGCATGCTCACCTCGGCGAACACGGCGTTCGAGCTCTGCGAGGCGCTCGTGTCCGTGAACGCCACCTGCAGGTCGCTCTGCCCGGAGTTCTGCAGCGCCGGGAAGTCGGCGGACCATGTGTCGCGCCGATGCTGGCCGCCCACTGCGATGCCGACCTTGCCCGCGGGCAGAGTGAAAAGATCACCCGAGATCACGAGGTCGAGCGTGGTGCCACTCGTGTCGAAGCGCTGCCAGTCCATCGCGTTGACGTAGCGGATGAGCTCCGGTGTATTGGCGAGCGGCGAGCCGGGCGTGGTGGTCACCGCCGTGCCGAACAGGTTCAGGAACTGGCAGGGCCCGGAGCCCGGGCGTGCCGAGCCCGCCTGCAGCGGATCGTTCGACGGCGTGAGGCAGCCGGGGCCGCCGTATCCGGCGAGTGCCGCGCGCAGGGCGGGCATCGAGAACGAGCTCGCGAACGTGGTGTCGTCCTCACTGTTGATGGCATACACGCCGCTGACCATGTAATTCCAGCGCGTGCTGCCGAACAGGTTGCCCTCGACGCCGGCCGTGAAACGCTGAGCGTCGACGTGGTAGCGCGTGGGGTCGAAGTAGTCGCGACAGGGCGTGCGGGTCGCGGGGTCGCCCACGAGCCCGCAGTTGAGTCCCCAGAGCCGGCTGCCGTTGAAGACCGTCACATCTTCCCAGAACGGCACGACCGGCAATCCGCCCGCGGTGGCGTTCGGGTCCGTGCCCACGACGATGACCTGGCCTGTGGCGTCGCGAGCCGGCAGGAAGTCGTTGCCGCCGATGCCATCCTTGTCGTACGTCAGCTGCACGCCGCTGCTCTGCGCGTACAGCGGAGCGCCCGCAGAATTGGTGGCGCGGAAGGTGTTGCTCGGCGCGTAGCCCGGGATGATCACGTTCGGCTGCCCCGGGCCCGGATTCACGGCCGCGGAAGGGTTGTCGCCGATCTCGGTACGGGTGCGCAGGAACTGCGCCTCGCCGAAGAATCTGTGTCCCTCCGCGATGTCGTAGTGCATTTCGATCGCGCCCTGGTAGCGCGTCTCGTCGGCGTTGTAGCTGTGCCCGAACGCGGTGTTCGATATGCAGTTGCCAGGGTAGGTCACGCCCTGCCGTACGATCGGCGTGCCGGTCTCGAACGCGGCTGCCGAGAACTGCGAGCACAGGGGATCGGCGATGGTGATGCCCGCCCCGGCGAGAGCGCCCGCAGCATTGCGATTGGGGATGGTGTAGCGGCCCGGCCACCCGGCGATGCGCCACTGGCCATTGATGGTGTCGATCTGCTCGTCGATCAGACGCAGGTCCTGCCAGTCGTAGGGTGAGCGCTTGAAGTACTCCACCGCGGCAACGATGCCGCCGCGTTCGCCTTGCGAGCCCCAGAGGGCCGAGATGCGATAGTCCGTGTTGGGGCCCTCTTCGCGCCAGTCGCCCTGGGCGATCGTCTCGAACCCGGAGAAGTTGCGGCGGGTGAGGAAGTTCGCGACGCCGCCGACGGCGTCCGATCCATAGATCGAGGATGCACCGTCCTTCAGGATCTCGATGCGCTCGATCATGATCTGCGGCACGAGCGAGTTCACGTCGACATTGGTGAGCGTCACCGCGTCGCGCACGGTGCGGCGTGAGTTGAGCAGCACGAGCGTGGCGCCGGCGCCGAGGTTGCGCAGGTTGAGGCTGCCGCTGCCGTTGGAGGCGCCGACGGCCCGGCCCACTGCAAACTGTGTATTGAAGCTGTAGGGCAGCTCGGTCAGGAAGTCCGCTACCGTCTTCGGCGCGTGCGCCTCGAAACTTTCGCGGGTCACTTCGGCCACCGGGGAGGCGGGCGTGAACCCATCCGAGCGCCTGATGAACGTGCCGGTGATGGTGACCGCCTGCATCTCCTCTTCACCAGCGGCGGGCGCTTGCGCGCGCGCGGCTGCGGAGGCGGCGAGTGCGGCGACGGCCAGCGCGGCGATCCTGGTATTCGCCTTGTTCGAAATACCCTGCATTGTCGATTCCCCCCTCTTGGTCGACGTCGTGACTACGGTGGCTGGATGTCGGGCTCGTGCTCCCTCGGCAGGCCGATCGGCGCCAGCTCACCCGGCCAGCGCGGCACCTTCGAGAGCTCCACGCTCGCGCCGAAGTCAGGCAGGACCTTGGCCAGGCCGGTACGCGGCGGCGAACGTGTGGTGGTGGAGGGGGCGCGGCCCGGCTGCGGCTCGGCCTGCGCGGTGTCGAGATTCGTTTTGCGACAGCGGATCAGTTCGATGACGCTCCAGCGGGAGCGTGTCTCATCGAAGCTTTGTGCGGAAGGCGCAGCTGCGTGAGCTGGCGTTGCAAGTGCCGCCGTGCCGACGGCCAAAGCGACAGTCACAACGGCAACAAGCCTCCAGAGCATGCCTCGTCCTTGGGCGGATGATCCGCACAGCCGCGCGTGCCCCCGCACGCGCAACGGACCGCCCAGCACGAGCCGAACGGCTCCGCGTGCTGTGACGATGCGGCAATCCTAGCGATGAACTCGGGGCCGGGCCGGCTTCTCGCGTCAACCGACCAAAAACGGATAGCAGGGTTGTACTGACACTGACACAACGTGTCGTCCCTGCGCGGCTATTAGTGAGACCACCACTACTGCGAACACTACGATGCGTCCAGACCTGCGATTCCGCCGCGCGGAACATCATCTCGAGTCGTTCTTTGATTTCTTCGGTCTCTTCCGGGAGCCGACGGGTCGCGCGGTGGCACGGGCCGACGTGTTCAGCGCCACGGCAGCGCGAATGAGCGCCTTCAACGCCTTCCCATCGATCTTGTCTTCTTCGTGGAGATCGATGGCGCGCCGGGTGTTGCCTTCGAGACTGGAGTTGAAGAGGCCCGAAGGGTCTTCCAGCGAGGCGCCCCTGGCGAAGGTCATCTTCACGACGTTCCTGTACGTCTCACCGGTGCAGATGATGCCGGCGTGCGACCACACCGGAACCCCTCTCCACTTCCATTCCTCGACCACTTCGGGGTCGGCCTGCTTGATGAGGGCCCGGACCCGGGCGAGCGTCGCGCCCCGCCAGTCACCCAGCTCCCTGACTCTGGCATCGATCAGCCTGGAGGGAACGTCCACGCCTTTTCCTTCCTTCGAGCCGCTCTTCTTCTTCGCGGGAGTTGTCGTTTTCACCATGGCCGTTGTCGCTCGCTGTCACTCGAGTATCGCCAGTCAGCACCTGGCCTCGCCGCATCACGCAACGCTGTTCGCTGGCTGCTCACATTCGTTCGCCCGGCAACTGGCTGGCCTGCTTCACCCAGGCAGTGAGCTGAGCTTCGTCGAGCGGGTCGTTCTCATGGATATCGAGGTAGCGCGTGTGTTGGGTCCTGGACTCCCCGGGAGGCATGGGGCGCAGTGACGTGCCGCGGAAGAACGCCACTTTGACGTACCGCGTGAAGCAGTGGATGCTCAGGAACCAGCCCTGGCCTTCGACTCCGTACAGCGGCGAGTTCCATTTGACCGCTTTGCGCACGCCCGGGATGGCGTGCGCGATGAGTGCGTCGAGGCGGCGGCCGATGTCACTTTTCCAGCCCGGCATCGCCGCGATGTAGGCCTGTATGGGCGCGTCGCCGTAGCCTTTCGCAATCTGAGGGTTGCCACCGGAGAGAAGAGTCGGCTTCGCGGCCGCCGCGGGGCCCTTGCTTCTGGCTGCGGTGGGTTTCGGCAGGGCAGCGTTCGCCGGTGATTTCTTCGCCGCGGGCTTCGCGCGCTCGCGCGCTGATGATGTGGCGATCGCCTCGCGCCCGCCCGGCGCCTTCGCAGCGACCTGCGTCGCGGCGGCCTTCTTTGCGACCTTCACCGACTTGCTGGATGTTCTGCTCGCCATTGGCGGGGCTCGTCGCTATTACGCTCGATCGCGCGGCCGAAGGCTCGCACGGCGCTGCGGGGCTGGGAAGGGGTGAGCGGCCTCGCGAGCGGCTGGCGGCCTCTCTGTGGAGCGACGACCCGCGTGCCCGGATGCTCACCTCATCGATGGCGATGACACTTCTTCGGCACGCGCTCCTTGCGGCACCCCTGCCTGCGGCGTCGAAGTGACGCCCGAACGCGGCAGCACGTCCTTGTAGATCTTCCCGTCCTTCATGATGACCAGAAAGTTGCTGCCGGGGTCCTTGACCAGCTCGATGTTCTCGAGCGGGTTGCCGTCGACCAGCAGCAGATCCGCATAGGCATCTTCCTCCACGACCCCGAGCTTGCCTGGATAGGGGTTGCGGCGCCCGGACAGCGTGAGCAGCTCGGCGTTCTGCGATGTCGCCATGATCAGCGTCTCGGCAGGCGTGTACCAGCGGGTCATGTCGACGAGGCTGCTCCCCTGCCGTTCGGCCAGTGCCTGCGAGAACAGAACGTCGGTGCCGAAAGCGGTCCTGATCCGATATTTTTTCGCCAGCGCGTAGAGCTTGTCGGTGCCGTTCACCACCTCCTTCATCTTTGCCTGTTCCTCCGGGCCCAGCGCCGCGGCGCCTGCGAGATCGACGAAGGGTTGCGTGCTCAGCCAGATGCCCTTCTCGGCCATGAGGCGGGCTGTCGCTTCATCGATCAGATGCGCGTGCTCGATGACCTTGACGCCTGCGGCGATCGAGCGCTGGACCGAATCGGATGTATACGCGTGGGTCGCGACATAGGTGCCCCAGTTCTCCGCCGCCTCGACCGCGGCGCGAAGCTCGGGCTCTGTGAAAGTGGTCACGTCCAGGGGGCTGAACGGCGAGGCGACGCCACCGCCGGCGGTGAGCTTGATCTGTGAGGCGCCCTGCATGAGCTGCTCGCGCACGCGAACGCGCACTTCGTCGGGGCTGTCGGCGATCATGCTTCCGCCGAGCTCTTCGACATGGCTCAGCGTTCCGGCGGTGCGCGGCAGCTCGGTGAGCTGCCGGAAGTCGCCGTGGCCACTCGTGACCGTGATGATCGCTCCTGAGGGGTAGATGCGCGGCCCGGGCAGCAAGCCCTCATCGATGGCGCGTTTCAGGCTGAAGCTCGGCCCACCCATGTCGCGCACCGTGGTGAAGCCGCGCATCAAGGTCGCCGTCGCCTCGGCGGCGGCCAGCAGGGTGGTGTATCCGATGTCGCTGGTCAGAACGACCGCGGGCGTCGGCCTGGCCAGGATCGCGTGCCAATGCATGTCGCTGAGACCGGGCATCAGGGTCCGGCCGCCACCTTCGATGATGCGCGCATCCGCGACCTGATCGACCGCGATCGGCCGCGTGGAGATCGTTGCAATCTTGTTGCCGCGTACCAGAACGTAGGATGGAGCGGACAGCGTGGCGCTCTTGCCGTCGAAGATGCGCACGTTCTGGAAGAGCGTCGTCGGCGGAGGGCTCGCCGCCGTCGCGGGCGCCGGTTGCTGCGCCAGAGCCAGCTGGCAGAGCACCGCCGCCACCAGAGCGGTCAGCGCGCGAAGAAGGAAGGTGCATCGGGAATTCTTCTCGCACAGCTGGGCGCGCTGCGTTACATCGAGCCGGCGCTGACCGTGCTCATCGTCTTCCAGGCGACGGCGCACGGCTACAAGCGTGGGGGGGCCTGCGGCTCTCGCGCGTTTCTTCTTCATACGCTCTCCTGGCAAGTGACAGCGTGGCTGACGCGTTTCGTGGCGACGCGATGAGCCGGACGAGAACGAAGGACGTTCGCACTCCATTGCCTGGACAGCGATTGGACCTTGGTCCACGCCGTGGCGCGTCCAGTGGGTGAGGGTCCAGCTGTGTCGCAGGCTAAAGGTGGCGCTCACCCGGCGCTGTGCGACGCGGCCGAGGTTGGCTTCCACCATCCAACGCGAGCAGGCTGCGTGACCGCCGTCTTCTTCAACGCTCCGCCCGCAGCGTCAAGAACGCCCGGGGCGACTCGCGCACGATCGCGCCACAAGGGGTTGCCCTTTCATCGCAGGACGATTGGGCTCACCCGGGAAATCGACCAGCACGTCGCTGCACGACATCGGGAGTTATCACATGAAGATCGTAGTGATTGGTGGCACGGGACTCATAGGATCCAGGCTCGTGGCCCTGCTTCGTCAGCGCGGCCAGGAAGTGCTCGCAGCGTCACCGAGCTCAGGAGTCAACACGCTCACCGGAGAAGGCTTGTCCGAAGCGCTTGCCGGGGTGCAAGTGGTCGTCGATGTCGCGAACTCGCCATCCTTCGAAGATGCGGCGGTCATGAAGTTCTTCCAGACCTCGGGGAAGAACCTGCTCGCGGCCGAAGCCGCAGCAGGCGTGGGGCATCACGTTGCGCTCTCGGTCGTCGGCGCGGACAGGCTGCCGGACAGCGGCTACCTTCGCGCGAAAGTGGCGCAGGAGCAGCTGATCAAGGCCTCCGGAACACCTTACACGATCCTGCGTTCGACGCAGTTCTTCGAGTTCATCGGACGGATCGCCGATGAGGGCAGCGACGGGGACAAGGTTCGGGTTCCGGCCGCCTTGATTCAGCCGGTCGTCTCGGACGATGTCGTGTCGGTGCTGGCGGAGATTGCACTGGGGCCTCCGGTGAACGACACGCTCGAAGTCGGCGGCCCCGACCGCTTCCGGTTCGACGAGATCATCGGCCGCGTGCTGCGCGCCAGGAGCGACCAACGCCAGGTGGTGGCCGACCGTCACGCCCGCTACTTCGGGACGGAGCTGAGTGACGAGTCCCTCGTTGCCGGCGGCAAGGCGCGAATCGGGCAGGCACGTTTTGCTGCGTGGCTCGAACGGTCGGGCGCATCCCGCTAGCCCGCGCGACCACCGCGGGAACGTGAAGCTGGTACAGAAGGCATACACCCATGACGTCGACAGAACAGGATGGCATGGCCCTGGTGGCCGTGATCAATGGCGAATCGACGGGACCTCGTGAGGTCGCCACGCGATCCGTCGCCGGGGTTCTCGTGCCGGACACGCCGCTCATTTCCCGGGCGATCGACTATGCGCGCCTGCACTCCGAGCCATACCTCTTCAATCACGTGATGCGGTCCTGGCTGTTCGCAGTGAGCATCGCGCAACGACGGAACGTTGCGCACGACGCCGAAGTTCTCGCAGTGGCGACCCTCCTTCACGATGTGGGGCTGGCGGAGACCTTTTGTGGGCCGCTTCGATTCGAAGTGGAGGGGGCGAACGCGGCGCGCCGGTTCGCCCGGGGCGAAGGCGTCGACGAAAGACGCGCGCAGCTGATCTGGGATGGCGTCGCCCTCAACTCGACCCCTTCCATCGGTCTTCACAAGGAGGCCGAGGTCTCGCTGTGCACCTCCGGGATCGGGCTGGATTGGGGCGGCTGGGGCTATGACGCGCTGCCCGCCTCGCAGATCGCGGAGGTTGTGGCCGCGTTCCCGCGGCTGCAGATGAAGCAACGATTCGCTCACGCCGTGTGCCGAGTGGTCGAGACACGTCCCACGACCACGTACGACAACTTCGCGGGAGACTTCGGGGAGCGCCTCGTGCCTGGCTACAAGCGCCCCTCGGCCGTGGACCTCCTGATGAGCTCACCTTTCACGGAGTAACGCACAGTGGTCACACAGGAATGCTCGGCCCTTTCTGACTGGTACGGCTCGCGTCCCGAGATCCGCCGGCTATTGGCAATCCGGGACACGCAAGGTCTACGCGTGCTCATCCACCTGGAACCGGCGAACGACAGCAACGAGATCCACCCCGCATGGATGGCGAACTGCCATCTGTGGATCGACGAGCTTCAGTTGCGCACGGGCGGCGCCGTTCGGCTCGAGCACATTGACGAATCCCTCGCCGACGATGGGGTCACTGACGCCGGTGGCGTCCTGGTCGCCGCGTTGTCCTGGCGGGACCCCTCTTTCATCTGATCAAGAGGAGTGGTGCAGCCATGTCCGCTTGCACTCCGCCCGTCGTAACGAAGATGACGGGTGTCAGATCGTCGAGGCGGCTGTAATGAGGCGCGCACTTTCCACCCGTTCGTGCGCGGGACCGACTCACGCCGGCGCGGCGTCTCCGCGAAGCCGGTCAGCAACGCGACGACACGACGGGCGGAGGCATCACCCCTGACATCAGCACTCCGTCGCTCCGGATATGTTTCGGGCCCTGCGGGAGCCTATGCTGGCACGCCCGGCGGTTCAGAGGGCGATGAAGCGCGAAGGGTTTCCGGTGCCGCGTGCGGCAGGCCGTGCGCTCCTACGAAACGGGATTCGCCCGCGCGCGCCGCCATGCGGCTGGGCTTTCGCCAACGATTCTGCGAAACAGCCGGGTCAGATGGGCCTGGTCGGCGAGCCCGCATTCGGCGGCGATGTCACTGAGTGATCTGTCTGTGGCGAGCATGAGCCCCTGCGCCCGCTCCACGCGCCGCCGAATGATGTATCCGTGCGGGGAGTCGCCAACGCTGTTGCGGAACGCGACGTTGAAGTGGAAGGTGCTGAGGCGGGCGAGCGCGGCGAGATCCTTGTTTCTGATGGGCGTGCCAAGGTTCGCTTCGATGTGTGCCAGCACTCTGCGCACCTGCCAGGGGGCGAGGCCCTGCCGGACGCGCCGCTCTGAAGGTTGCGGTGACGTGCCGTCAACGCCCCGTAGCATGGCTTTCGCACGCTGCAGGCAGGCGGCGGCATTGCTGCGCTCATCGCGCAGAGTCTCATTCAGCGCGGTGGATAGCTCCACGACCGCAGATCGCAGCCGGTCCAGTGAAACCAATGTGGCCTCCGTGACTCCATCGTCAACGGCCAACTCGGTGGTTGAGCCACGAGGAATCGCGCCCGTTCCGGGGGAGGAGAGCAGGTCTTCGTCGTACATGTCACGGACTCCAGTCGACGGCGACATCGGCTTCTCCGCGTCGAAGCAGCCGATGTGAGCCGGTGAGATTCAGGCCTTCAGGAACGCCAGCAGATCGGCATTCACCTGATCCTGGTGCGTGGCGGTCAGTCCGTGCGGCGCGCCGGGATAGTAGATGTCCTTTGCACCCTTGATCAGGCGAGCGGATTTTCGTGCGGAGTCGTTCACCGGCACGATCTGATCGTCTTCGCCGTGCAGGACGAGCGTGGGCACGTCGATCTTCCCGAGGTCCTCGGTGAAGTCCGTTTCAGAGAAGGCCTTGATGCTCTCGTACGCGTTCTTGAGCCCGCTCTGCATGCTCCAGAGCCAGAACTGGTCCAGAACGCCCTGCGTGACTTGCGCTCCCGGCCGGTTCGCGCCGTAGAACTGGATTGCCAGGTCCCGGTAGAACTGCGAACGGTCCTTGAACACGCCTGCGCGGATCGAGTCGAAGACTTCCAGCGGCAGGCCCTCCGGGTTGGCGGCGGTCTTGAGCATGAGAGGCGGAACGGCCGCGATCAGAACCGCTTTCGCCACACGCCTGGTGCCGTGCCGGCTCATGTAGCGCACGACCTCGCCACCTCCCGTGGAGTGCCCGACCAGGGTGATGTTGCGCAGGTCGAGCGTCTCGATGACGGCAGCGAGATCGTCCGCGTAACCATTCATGTCGTTGCCCGACGAGGCCTGGCCTGAACGGCCGTGGCCGCGCCGGTCATGCGCAATCACACGAAAACCATTCTGGGCCAGGAAGAACATCTGCCCGTCCCAGGCGTCGGCATTCAACGGCCACCCATGGGAGAACGTGACGACCGGGCCTCGGCCCCAGTCCTTGTAGTAGATCGGCGTTCCGTCTTTGCTGGTGATGATATTCACAGTGTGGTCCTCTTTGCTTGACCGGGGGATGCATCGGCTTCCCTTTGCGCAGCCCGGGCTGCGGCGGCGGAAAGTGCGGCGGCCATGGTTGCGATGACGCCGGCCCGAGCGCGTCGCGGCGAGAGCGCCTGCGGCGGGACGGGTTCTGCATCGGTCTCTCCGGTGTGAGTGACGCCAGGAATTGGCGGAGGTGACTCTGTCCCGAGGTCGCGCTCGTGACGAGTTGAGCGGTGTTAAGCCGCGTGAAGGCAGTTGTGTGAGCGCCCTCGGGAACCGCACGGCGCATCACGGAGGGCAGCTGGAGCAGCAGTCAGGAAAGACGCGCACGCGGATCGCGCGAACGCGAGCGTGTCCGGGCAAGGCCTGTTCGCCGTCGGCCGTCGCGCTTCGGCATGCGATCGTTTGCGCAGGCCGCAGATGAGACTATCCTCGACACTCCATGGCGCGGGTTGGGGAGCATGCTGTGACCGAAGCCCACACTCCCACCCGGGGTGAGCGTTCGAAGCCAGGTCGCGATGCAGCGACGCGGGCGGGCCAGGAAGACGGCTCGGGCGCCGAGGGCGACATCATTTCATTCGGGCCGTTCAGGCTTTATCCGGCCGCGCGCGCGCTCGAGAAAGACGGCATTCCGCTCGCGTTGGGCAATCGGGCACTCGACATTCTCGTGGTGCTGGCGGAGCGGGCGGGCGAGGTCGTCAGCCATCGGGAGCTGCTCGCGCGAGTCTGGCGCGATCTCGTCGTGGATCCGAGCAATCTCCGCGTCCACATCAACGGCTTGCGCCGGGCGCTCGGCCAGGGCCCTGGCGACAACAACGGCGACAGCGATGGCACGGAGCGATACATCGCCAACGTCATCGGTCAAGGCTACAGCTTTGTCGCGCCGGTCAGGCGCGAGTCCGCTTCGGGTCGGCCGCCGCTCCTTCCGGAGTATCCATGCGGTGCTGCGCGCCAGCGCCTGGTCCTGCCCCCTGCGCTGGCGCGAATGGTCGGTCGGCATGAGACGGTGCGCACCATCGCCGCCGATCTGATCGCCGATCGCTTCGTCACGATCATCGGCCCGGGCGGTATCGGAAAGACGACTGTCGCCGTTTCGGTCGCTCACACGATGCTCGAGGAGTTCGACGGCGCCGTGTGTTTCGTCGACATCAGCACCGTGACGGACCCGAGACTGGTGGCCGCCACGATCGCGTCGAAGCTGGGCCTCACGGTCCAGACAGAACACGTGGTGCCGGCGCTCATGCTGTGCCTGCGGACGCTCCGCATCCTGCTGGTGCTGGACAATTGCGAGCACGTCATCGAAGCGTCGGCGACGCTCGCGGAGAGAATTATTCAGGAGGCGCCCGGAGTTCACATCCTCGCAACCAGCCGTGAGGCTCTGCGGGTAGAGGGCGAGCACGCGTACTGGCTTGCATCGCTCGAGTGCCCGCCTTCCGACGGCAGCGTCAGAGCTGCGGACGCAATGAGGTTCCCGGCGGTCGAGCTGTTCATGGAACGCGCGGCCGCGGGGGGCAGTCGTCTCGAGCTCACCGATGCAGACGTGTCTGTCATCGCCGGAATATGCGGCAGGCTGGACGGGATTCCGCTCGCGATCGAGTTTGCCGCGGCCCGCGTGGGGCTGCACGGCCTTGCCGGAACCGCGGACCTTCTGAAGACCCGCTTTGGGCTGCAGTTTCCGGGGCGGCGCACGGCCGTTCCCAGGCATCAGACGCTCCATGCGTTGCTCGACTGGAGCTATGGGCTTCTGTCCGAGGCGGAGCAGCTCGTGCTGCGGAGACTTTCGATCTGCGTCGGCCCGTTTGCCCTCGAGGCGGCCCAGGCGATCGCGTGCGACGGCGTGCTGGACGCAGGGCAGGTCGTTCGGGCGCTGGAGGGCCTGGTCGCGAAGTCCCTCGTTTCGGCGGCAACGCCATCCGGCACGACGCGCTATCGTCTCCTGGAGACGACTCGTGTGTACGCCCACGAGAAGCTCGAGGAGAGCGGCGAGAAGCAGGTCATCGCGAAGAGGCACGCGATGTACTTCGCGTCCCTCCTGAGTGCCATCAGCGGGAAGATCGGGGATCAGGGCGCCAGCGACGCGGCCGAGATGAGCGAGCACCTGGGCAACATGCGCGCATCGCTGGAGTGGGCTTTCAACTCCGGCGGGGAGTCTGCCGACGTGCAGCTGCTGGCCGTAGAGCTTGCCGCCAGCTGCGTGCCCATTTTCCTGGAGCTGTCGCTGCTTGCCGAATGTCACAAGTGGAGTGTGTCAGGGCTCGCATGGCTCGACGATGGAACACGCGGAAGCAGACAAGAGCTGATCCTGCAGGAAGCGCTCGCCACGTCGGCGATCTGGGCACTGGCGAATCACGAAGAAGCGCGCGGCGCACTCACGCGCGCTGTCGAAATCGCACGGCACCTGGGCGACGCACCGCGCCGGTTGCGTCTGCTCGTGGGCCTGCACATCTTCCGGATGAGGAGCGGGGAGATTCGCGATTCGCTCGCCGTGGCGGAGGAATTTGCCGCCGCGGCCCGGCTCGCGGCCATTGCACCATACGGCGCCGTTGCGGATTTTCTGCTCGGCGGCTCGCATCACTTCATGGGCCATCAGCACCTGGCCAGAAAGCATCTGGAGAGCTCCCTGTCGCTCTGGGGGTCCCTCGATCTGCGGCTCTTCGGTCTCGATACCCGACTGCGGGCGCTCGTGACGTTCGGCCGGGTGATGTGGGTCTCCGGCTTCCCGGACCGCGCAATCGCCGTCGCGCGGGAAGCGCTCGGCCTGGCTGAGAGGTCGAATCGGCCGCTCGGTGTCTGCTTCTCGTTTCTCTACACCGCTCCACTGTTTCTATGGTGCGGTGACAATCGCGCGGCCCGCCAGGTGCTGGAGAAGCTGATGGCGCATCCCAACTGGCACGCCTTGCCGTCGCTGCATGCAACGGCCTTTGCGATACAGGGAGCTTTGCAGATCCGCGAGGGGGACCGCGAGGGAGGGATCGAGTTGGTGCGCTCAGCCGTCAGGAGCTTGCGGGCTGATCGACAGTGCCTTCTGCTGGCCGGCGCAGTGTCCACGCTGGCGAAAGGTCTGGCCGGTATGGGGCAGCTCGAGGAAGCCCTCGCGGTTCTGGAGGAGGTGCTGGCGAATGCGCATGAGGGTGCGGAGATGTCCCACTTTCCCGAGCTGCTGCGCATTCGGGCAGAGATCCTTCTCTCCCTCCCACAGCCGGACGAGGCGGAAGCGGAGACGGTTCTCGGGCAGTCACTCGCAGCGGCTCGGCAACAGGGCGCCCTCTCGTGGGAGCTGCGCACGTCGCTGACGCTGGCGCGCCTTCGGGCCAGGCAGGGGCGTGGTCACGAAGGCCGGCAACAGTTGTCTTCGGTCTATGCCCGCTTCACGGAAGGATTTGGAACGGTTGACCTCGAGGCCGCGAAGCGGCTTCTGGAGGCATGAGCAACCCGCTCGCTCATCCTTGAGGCCTACGCCCGCAGCCGGGCCTTCACGTCTGCGTATGATTCCTGGATCAGCGCACCGAGCGCTTTGGAGTCAAGCGGTGCGCCGGGCTTCACTTTGACATGACGCATGCGCTTGCCGGTGCCTTCCAGCAGGCGGGCCGGGTCTTTCAGCTCTGCACCGAGGAAGAAGCCGACGTTCGTGTGCGCCTTGAACACATTGACGTAAGCGAACGGAACATCCCTCACGCAGGCGACTGGGCAGCCATCATGCATCATTTCCAGCACATCGAAGCCGCACGCCCGCATTCGCCCGAACCATGTGCGCGCAATCGTGCCGAGCTCGCCTCTCTGCCTGCTCAGCCAGGCTTCAACAGCGGGGTCGCGTCTCATGCCCAGTGACAACCGGAACAACGTGTCCATGCCATCAGCTTACTGCTTCAGGAACGTTGCTCGCGCGGTCGCCAGATTTCGCCCGGCGGGGAACGAAGCGTATTCTCCATTGCACTCTACTGACGCGGCGCGCCAGCGCTCGGCAGACGAGCGTCGAAGTGGGACATCGGGCCATACGTCATTCCTGCAACAAGGAGTCCAGAATGCCTCAGTCTCAGAAGGTCGCTCTTGCACTTCCGGCTCTGGTCATCACCGCAGTCGGTTTCCCATCTCTTGTGTGCGCTGCCGAAAAAGGTGGACTGGAGGCCTGTCTCGCGGCGGCTCGCACGGTGAAGGAGGGGTCTTTCGTCAAGGTGGAGAAGCTGTCGGTCGTTCAGGGCGGCGAACCGGCATTCGAGATCGAGATCCGCGACCGCGACGGCGTGGAATGGGAGCTGATGTGCGCGGCGCGCGACGCGCGCATCTATGAGATCGAACGAGAAGCGCGAAACGCGGACGATCCCGCATTCAAGGGGAAGGCGAAAGTGTCCCGGCAGGCCGCTGCGGCCACCGCGACCGCCATGTTCCCAGGCAAGATCATAGAGACCGAGTTCGAGATCGAAGCGAACGGAGACCCGTCCTACGAGTTCGATATCGTGGATAGCGACGGCAGGGAGTTCAAGATAGAAGTGGATGCGGTATCGGGCAAGATCATCGAAGTCTCCCTGGAAGAGTGGCAGATCGGGGAGGAGCCCGACGAGCGTTCCTGAGCTCGCGCCGGACAGGAAGCAGCGCTCCGCCATCGCGGCGTCGAAGCGGCTCGCGCCGTCGGTCGCCCATGCCTGGCAGGACCGTCATCCGGTCCTGCTTCCTTCCTGCCATCGCTGCTCTCCTTCCAACGGAATGTGCGCCTCGAACCGGAAGCCCTGTCCCGGTGAAGAGTCGACGAGAAACCGCCCGCCCATCAGTTGCACGCGCTCGCGCATGCCGCCGAGGCCAAACCCGGTCTTGCCTCCGGAGTGGCTCACGCCGCGCCCGTCGTCGCTCACGATCAGCACGATCTCGTCTGCGCCTGCCGCGTCCGCCCGGTGCCGCATCAGCTCAACACCTATATGGCTCGCGTTGGCGTGCTTGTAGCTGTTGGTGAGGCCTTCCTGGACGAGGCGATAGATCGCGAGGCTGGTGAGCTCATCCAGATTCTCGAGCGCCCCGCTCGTGCGCAGGGAGAAGCGCGCGCCCGGCAGTCGGTCCCGCCATTCATGGACGCAGCTTTCCAGGGCCGCGACGAGCCCGAGCTCGTCGAGCCCGACCGGACGCAGACGGCGGATCATGTCGCTGACGGCCCTGTGCACATGGTCGACCGCGTGCACGATGCGTCGTGAGGCGTGAACGCGCGCATGGGCGCCGGGATCGGCCTGCTCGCCGATCGCAACCGCATCGAGCTTGATGGCATTGAGGTACTGTCCGAGCTCGTCGTGCAGTTCGCGAGCGAGGTGCTTGCGCTCCGCTTCCAGTGCCCGGAGATTCTGGTTCGCCAGCTCGCGATTCTCTGCAAGTGCGGCTGCGAGGTCACGCTCCGCGGCGCGTCGTGCGACGAGCTCTTCAGCTGCCTGCAAGTTCCGGCGCCACGATAGCCACATGAGGCACAGCGCCAGAACGAAGAGCGTGATCGGCCACTCGTCGAGCTGAATGTGCTCGTAGGGCCGCGTCATCGCGAAGAGCATCTCGTTCAGCTCGAAGTGCGCCGATATCAAGGCGGCGCTGGAGGTGATGAGCAGCACGATCGCTACGTCACGGCGCGGTGATGCCTGTTTCGAAGGGGTGGCGACAGTCGAAGAGCTCAGGCTTGGCATGAAGGTACCGCTCCTTCGCTGGGAGAAATTCCCGATCCGTGCATGAACGACTCTCTGATGAGGCCGCCCGGCGTCACGAATTCTTTGCATCAATAGATACAGGGAAACCGGTCGTGAGTCGATCCACGTTCAGTGCGGCCACGTGGGAATGCCGTGAACGCGCACGGCGTGAGGATCGACCAACCGCCCGGCGATGTGGTGAGCGGGAATATCACTCCGCGCGATGCGATCTCGGCGAGGGTGCTGATGTGGGTTCCACGTGTGAGGCCGCGCGCCGTCGCATTCATTCTGATGGAGCCATCATCGTGATCGACTCCCGCGGTCTCACCGCGCGTCAGCCAGCATCAATTGTTACTGGATGCTACAGCAACTGCGCTTAACCGGACTGTCATCGTGATGTAAGACGCGCCTCTCAACATGCGCGCGGTTTTCATCCCCCCTGGAATAGCACCCCGTGAAGTTCCCCGTCGATCTGTATCGCGCACACGCGTGTGCGCTCGCTTTGCTTGCTCCTTGCATCCCGGCCGCCGCAGAAGCCGCTGACACCAGCGCCGCCGAATCCTCTGTCGAAGAAGTCGTGGTGAGCGGCTACCGCGCGCAGAACGCGCAGGCCGTACAGGCGAAGCAGGATGATGACCGCATCGCCGAGTACCTGATGAGCGACGACATCGGCCAACAACCCGACTACAACATTGCCGACAGCTTCCGCCGTGTGCCGGGCGTGCAGACGATCTTCGACGAGGACGAAGGGCGCTACGTCTCGATCCGCGGCCTCAATCCCAGCTACACGCTCGGCGCGTTCGACGGCGCCACGATGGCCACCGCTGAGCGCGGCAACCGGCAGCTGAACCTCGAAGCCATTCCCTCCACGGCCGTGCGCGGGTTGGAAGTGATCAAGTCCCGTACGCCCGATGTCGATGGCAACGCCATCGGCGGCACCATCAACCTGATCACGCGCTCGGCGTTCGACGCGGACGGCACGTACGCGGTGATGAACGCGTTTCTCGGCATGTCTGATTCGCGCGATGTGCCGGGCAAAGGGTTCCACCGGAGCAGCGACGATGGCCCGAGCTATCGTACCGATGGCACCTGGTCGACCCTCTTCGGCACTGACCACCAGTTCGGCGTGCTGCTCACCGGCAGCTACAGCCGCAAGCGCCGCGACCAGGAACGCCTGCTGCCGCAGCAGGTGCCGGCAAACACCGGCGGTGTGGCCGCGCCGCCCGCTGGCGGGGCCAACCTGCTGTGGTCCAACTATCCGAACTCGGTGGACCGCTACGGTGGCACGGCCAAGCTCGAGTATCGTCCTTCCGAGACGTTCGACTCGGCGCTCACCGCCACCTATTTCATGCAGGACGACAACGAGCTGCGCCACTCGCAGCAGCTGCAGAACACGGCCGGCGGCAGCTTCGTGCGCTTCAACGACTTTCCGATCGAGAAGCCTTTCCTGGCCGTGCAGGCCGCGGCGAACTGGAATCCCTCGGGCGCGCATCGCGTGCACGGCCAGGTGTCGTACTCGGAAGCTTCATTCGTCGAGCCGTCCAACGAGCTGCTGTTCAACCTCACCGGAGCCGCGCCCGGCTTCGATCTGCATCTGGGCGAGGACGGCATCGCCATTCCGACGAACGTCGATCCGCGCGTGGGCGACCCGACGCAGTACCGCTTCACGTCCTTCCGGCCTTACAAGGACGACTCGGAGGATTCGGTCAAGGAGGCGCAGCTCGACTACTGCTTCAACGCCGTCGCCGGTGACGAGGGCTTCGGCTGGAAGGCCGGCGTGAAGCTGCGCGAGCTGGTGCGCGACAACGATCGCACGCAGGACTTCTACGCGCCCGCTGCGGGAGTGAACCTGCCTCTGTCGCAGGTTCAGCAGCGCACGCCTTACACGCCGCTGTACGCGGGCTTCAACCAGCTGTTCATCGACTTCAAGGCATTCCGGGATTTCTTCCTCGCCAACCCGCAGATGTTCGTGCGCGATGAGGTCAACACGCGCCGCCAGACCATCGGCGGAGACTGGGAGGTTCAGGAGCAGGTGCTGGCCGGCTACCTGCTCGGGCGTCACGCCGGGCCGCGCCACACGCTGATCTTCGGTCTGCGGCACGAGCGCACCGAAACCGACGCGGACACGTTCCGCCGCACCACCGTCAACGGCGCGGATGTCTTCACGCCGCAGCGGAACAGCGCCAGCTATAGCGACCTGCTTCCGTCCGTGACGTTCGCGTACGACCTGCGCGACGGACTGCGCCTCCGGCTGGCGTACGCGGAGGCAGTGGGCCGTCCCAACCCCTCACAGCTCGCCGGCGCGGAGACGGTGGAGGGCAACGGCGACATCAGCCGCGGCAACCCGGAGCTGAAGGCGCGCTACGGACGCAGCTATGACGCGGCACTCGAGTACTACATGCCGGAGCGCGGCGGCATCATGTCCCTCGGCATCTTCCGCAAGGACGTCGATGATGAGATCTACACGTTCATCGAGCCGCAGGTCGTGGATGGGCAAACGGTCAACGTGTCGCAGCCGCGCAATGCCGAAGGCGCCAGGGTGCAGGGGGTGGAGCTGAACTTCATCCGCAACACGCTGGATTTCCTGCCCGGTCCGCTGAGCAACTTCGGGTTCTCGGCCAATGCCACGTTCCTCGACGGCGAGACCGTCATTCGCGGCACGGGCGTGCGACGCGAGCTGGACAAGCTGCCGGGGCAGGCGGACTTCCTTGCGAACGCGGCACTGTTCTACGAGACCGGTCCGTTCAGTGCGCGCCTCACGTACGCCTACACGGGCGAGTACAAGAGCGCGGTGAACGCCGCGAACGCAGCGGCCGACCGCACCGAGGGCGCGTTCCGTCAGTTCGATTTCCAGACGCGCTACCAGTTCTCGCCGAGCATCGAGGTGGTCGGCGAGGTGCGCAATCTCAGTGGCGAGCGGCGCATCAACTTCACCGGGCCCAACCAGAACATCGCGGCCGATGTGAACGAGTTCGGCCGGCAGTTCTGGGTCGGCACGACGCTGAGCTTCTGAGGGCCGCGCCGATGTTGTCCAGACTTTCGAAGATGCCGGCGATCTCAGCCGCGCTGTTGTTGGCTGCAACGGCTCATGAAGCGTTCGCGCAGACGGCGTCCGGGGCCGCTGAACCGCCGCGGCGCGCGGCGGAGGAATGCAGGCTGCAGGCCACCACAGGCTGCACGCTGTTCGACGGCGTGCGGTACGTGCAGCTGAACCGCACGGTGGCGGGCGACCCGCAGGTAGTGCATGTGCTCACCGTCGATCTGACGCAGGGGTTGCGCATGCGTCTGACGGCGGCCAACCGTTCGGGCGGCCTGGAGCACGTGGCCCGGACCACCAGCGAGTTCGTCGCGTCCACTGGCGCGCTGGCGGCGATCAACGCCAGCTATTTCCTGCCGTTCGCCGGCGGCAGCAGCGCGGGCGACGATTACTATCCGCACGCAGGCCAGCCTGCCAGCGTGTCGGGCGCAGCGCTGTCGCATGGCGAGGCAGTCTCGCCGGTCGAGACGGATCTCGATGCGCGAGTGGACTCGATGGTCTGCTTCGCTGACGGACGGGCAGTGATCGTCGACGGCCAGGTGTGTCCCGAAGGGTTCAGCGACGGCGTCGCTGCCGGCCCGCGCCTGCTGATCGATGGCGCGCCGGCGCCGAAAGCCGGTGCACTGGAATCCGCTGCGAAGCAAGCCGTGGCGGAGGAAGGCGCGGCGAACGAGGCTGCAGCAAAGGAGGGCAGGCGGGGTGATGCGCCTCGCAGCGCCATTGGCGTTTCCGCCGATGGCACACGAGTCACGTTCATCGCTGTCGATGGCCGCCAGCCTGGCTACAGTCTCGGTGCCACATCACAGGAGCTGGCGCAGCTGTTCCTCCAGCTCGGGGCGCACGACGCCATGAGTCTCGATGGGGGCGGATCGACGACGCTGGTCGCGCGCGGAACGGGCGGCCCGGTGGTGCTGAACCGGCCGATCCATACGCGCGTGCCGGGCCGGGAGCGGCCCGTTGCCAACCACATTGGCGTCTATCGCGAAGGCGAGGCGCCCGCCGGCGCAGCTTCTGGCCTGCGCGCGATGATGCGCGAGTACCAGCCTCCCGTGGTACAGCGCCTGAAAGCGCCGATCGATCGCATCTGGCTGGCCCCCGAGGCGCGGCAGGGTGTGGCGGTGGACGAGAAGTACTTCTACGCCATCGTCAACAGCATGATCGGCAAGTACGAGAAGGAGAGCGGCGGGCTCGTTGGCCGCTGGATCGGACCGCGCGGCGGCCTGATCCGTCACCTCAACTCCTGTTACGCCGATGCCGGGCGGCTGTATTGCGCCAACTCGAACTTTCCCGAGACGCCGATGGGCAGCTCGGTGGAGATCTTCGACGCACGCAAGCTCGAGCACCTGGAGAGCCACAGCCTCGGCCTGTTGGACGAGGGCTCGCTCACGTTCTTCGAGCCCTATGGCAAGGGCTGGATTGCAGGCTTCGCACACTACGACGACACGGGCGGCGTCGGCTTCAAGGGCGCGGCCTACGGCGCCATCGCCACGTTCGACCAGGAATGGCGTCGCACGGGCGGCTGGCTGCTGCCGGACGCCGTGCAGAAACGCATGGCCCCGCACGGCGCTTCCGGCGGTTCGCTCGGCCCGGACGGTCTGCTTTATGTGTTCGGGCACGACCTGCCGGAGATGTATGTGCTCGCGCGGCCGAAGCAGGGACCGGTGCTGCTTCACCTGGCGACGATCGACATCGACGCGGCGGGGCAGGCATTCTCCTTCGATCGCTCTGCCGGGCGTGTCATCTACGCCATCGATCGCAGCACGGGCACGGTGCGGCGGTTCAACTTGCCGGTGATCAGTGTCGACGAGAGCGTGGCACGGAAGTTCTGAGTGCCGCTCGAGGGCCCGGCATCGTTCGACGTAGGGCGCCGAGCACAGTATCCCCATTCTCCCGGATGAGCCCGGTCCGCACCGGACCGGGAGGTTCGTGCCCTGGTTCGCGAATGTGCCGTGGAAAGCGCCGCTGGCGACAAAAAGTCCGCGACTGGAGCGCGCGCCAATGCGGCGGATTTCTCTAAGCGGTGGGGCTCCCGGGGGCTTGCGCATCGCGCGTGGCTACGGCTGCCAGATCTTCAACCGTGGGCAGGTCCTTCCTGAGTTGTTCCGGCAGTGCGGTCGACAGCCGGTACTGCGCGACGCCCATGGAGTCCTGCCCGCCGACTTCGAGGGGATACTGGCTACCGACGAAGGCGAATCCCTTGCCCAGCTCGAGAATGGGAGCGCGAACCTGCTGGAGCAACCCCTGTTCGAGCGCGCGTTCCCGGGCCTCGGGTGCGAGGGAGAGGAAGTCGAAGGAGTAGGGGTCCTTGATGAGTTGCTGGGCCAGCTCGGACTGTTCGGCGGGCAGCGTGCGATGGAAGTTGGTGAGCGCCACGCCTTGCCGTGCAAATAGTCCGCTGTCGATCTGATGAGCGAGCACTTGCGGCTCCAGCCGTGTCGATGGTTTGGCGTGCGTACCACTCGCACTCGACTGGGGACTTGACCGCATCCAGAAGATGCATGATGTGGCCCCAGGGCAATTGTGCAGCAACCTGCTGCACAATTGATTCCTGATGCCAGCCCTCCGCGAAGGCTCGAATGTACTTCAGGCTTCTCGCGGAAATTCCCGTCATTTCCGGAAACGCACGCCGGAGGTCAGCGGCGAGACGATCGATGACCTTCGTTCCCCACCCCTCCTTGCTCTGGCGCATGAGGATGTCGTGCCCGATGCTCCAGTACAGAAGCACCAGCTCCCGGTTCACCGAGAGCGAAGCCCGCAAGCGCGCAGTCCGGATGCGCTGCTCGAGGTCTGCCAGGAACGCCGGATAAGTCTCCGGCGCTGCCTCAGGGGGCTTCACTGGAGTGGCGGTCGTGTTGCGCGCCTGCCGATCGTGCTTCATGGCGAGGGAACCCTTACCGGATGAAGATTCCACGGGAGCCGGTCTCATCGGATGTTCCGTGCAGCAGCTGCGACCATTCGGACTGCACAGCTTCGTCTCTCACCACCAGAGGCCCGGAGGTCTCTTCGGGAACGAGCACGGCATCAGGAATGAACTTGTCCAGCGTCGCTAGATGGCCACCGTGAGATTTCGCTAGCTCGAGCAGGTAGCCGTCTGTCGTCTGCGCCGACTTACGCACCCACGCAGGTAGGTGATGGGTGCGGAGATCGTCTGGTATGAACAGCATCCTCTCGCTGGACTTCAGATCTTGGAGATCGTCACGTGCGATCTCCACGCTTGCGGCGTAACCAGCCTTGCCGCTGCCAACTCGTACACAGCCGAGCTCGGTGATCGGGCAGGTGGCGAACGCTACATCGTCTTTCCCAACTTCCGCTTCCAGTTGCGAAATCCACGTGTGCACTCGTTCGTGGTGAATATGATTCGTGTAGCTCATGGCGAGCAGCACGTTGACGTCCAGAAGGAACATCATGGGAAATCCTCGAGCTCGCGACGGACTTCTTCTGAGGTCAGCGGAGGAGCGCCCGGCGCGAAAAGGTGCGCCTTCTTCCCGGTGCGCGGATGGATGAAATAGGGCGACCCCCGGGCAGGCCGGATGATCGGATACGGGATGTGCGGATACTCGGGGTCGGGCTGCGACACCGTCGCTTGCGGTTCCTGACCGTCCCGATGACCAGCATCGAGGGCTTCGATTGAATCGTCTTCAGTCATGATCTGCTCCTTGTTGATGTTGCGAGCCTCCGTGCTCGTTCGGGCAGAACTCTAGACATGTATCGAACACGAGGCAAGCATGAGCGCGTCACAAACGTACGAGTCAAGACGCATGGCTCGTGATCGTTCGCCAGAGAGCGCACTGACTTGATCGCGCGCCAACGCCAGGCCTCCATCGTGTTCCCTTGGCAGTACTCGGTACACATGCGAATCCTCTGCAAGTGTTCAGAAACTCGCAGTCCAGACCGGGCAAGGGCAGACCCCGGTCCAGTACACTTCGCTATCGCACCAGGGAATCGCGGTTCTCCGCCAGCGCCACCAGATCTCGTTGCCAGGTCGACCAGAGGAATGACATGACGATCGCCGCATCCAGATTCCTGCTCCTGAGCGCCGCGGCGCTCGGGCTTTCCAGCGTGATACAGGCGCAGGCACCGGCCCTGCGGAACGGCGCGACGCCCGGCGTCGTGGAGGTGACTGGCGCGCAAACCAGCGTGAATCCAGAGCGCGAGAAGGTCGAGCGCGCCGATGCCGCGTTGAAGGCTCTCCAGGAGGAGCAGATCACCGACCCCACGGTATTCGTCAAGAGTGCTGCGCTCGGTGAATTGACGCAGATGGAGCTTGCGAAGCTTGCCCGGTCGAAGTCACAGGACGCGAACATCCGAAGTTTCGCTGCTCGCATGCTCGACGATCACGATGCCATCCATATTGAGCTGACCACGATTGCGAAACGCAAGGACTTCGACGTGCCGGTATCGCTCGTCTACCAGGACGAGCAGATGGTGGAGCAGGCTGCCGAGATAACTGGCGCACAGTTCGATGCCTGGTATGCCAGGCAGATGATCACGGAATATGAGAAGGCGAGCGCATTGTTCAGGGCGGCCGCGAACATGGAGGATGCGGAGCTCTCCGCATTCGCGAAGAAGACGCTGCCTGCGCTCGATGAGCACCAGAAGCTGGCGATGGTCCTGGCCGGCGCCGCAGGGCAGTAAACAGAACGAGTGGGAGGGCGCCGGCCACTGGCACGGCGTCTTTGTCCCGCACTCGGACACGAGCAACATCGAAGCTCGCATGCGCGGACCGAACGTGCGTTGATCCGGCGCGAGCTGCAGTTCCAGCTTCGCCAAGAAAAGGGGGTGTCATGGAGATCGAGCTCGGTCGCATCGCGCGCGTCGCCTTTGCACTCTGCTGCGGGCTGCTGGTCAGCATCCACGGCGTGCCGCTTGCCGCGCAGGAGATCCGCGGCTACGAGCTTGCACTCGTGGATCTCGAGGGAAAGAAACAAGTGCTCGGCACACTTCCACCGACCGTCTTCGCGCCGCGCCTCGCGCCGGATGGCAAGCGTGTTGCCTTCGAGCTCGCGGATCCTTCATCCACGTCGAGCCCACAAGTGTTTCGCGTCTACGTCGCGGAGCTCAGCCGGCTGGATGAGCGGCGCGCGCTGCCGCTGGTCGGCAAGGGGCGCAACTGGGCGCCGATCTGGTCGCCCGATGGCGAGCGCCTGGTATTCCTGGTTTCGGGTGAGTCGCCCGACGCGCTGTGGTGGCGGCGCGCGGATGGCACCGACGAGGCGCAGCAACTGGTGCTGGGACGCGCCCCTGAAGGCATGACCGCGAACGGGGAGCAGGTCGCATTCATCACGCGCACCAGCAGCGGTGACTATGGCGTCTCGCTGTTGGATATGCGCTCGAAGGCCGTCAGCCTCGTGGCCGATCGACCGGGCTCCGATCAACACAGCAGCCGCATCTCGCCCGAGGGTGGCTGGATCGCGTACTCCTCGAATGAGACGGGCCGTCAGGAAGTGTGGCTCGAACCGCTACCCCACACCGGGCAGCGCTATCGCATGACGCAGACCGGCGGCCGTCATCCGCTGTGGTCGCCCGACGGTTCGACGATCTACTTCGACCAGGACGGCCAGATGTTCCGCATGGAAGTCTCCCTCGCCGCGAACCCACCGAAGGCAGGCGACCCGAAGGGCCTGCCGATCCGTGGATTCCAGCAGGGGGACCTGCGACGCCAGTTCGATCTGACACCGGACGGCAAGCAGTTCGTGATGTTGTTTCCGTTGCGTTAGTTAGCTCGCTATCCACCGCGTCTGCGCGGGGCTGGGAGGTCTCGCCGGCCGACGCTTCATGATCACTGCTCGAGCGAGGGCTTCACCGTAACGCCAATGAGCGGGACTCGAGCTCACTGGGCTGGCGGCCAGTGGAGCGGTTCGATGTCGCTTGCGCATCTCACGCTCCAGGCCACGTCGGCGTCCCGGTGATTCGCGAACAAAGTTCACTTGCGTGTACTCGCGGAGTGGTCGAAGATCGTTCACACAAACTTCGTTCTCCCGCCACTCTTACTCGTGCGAAGACTCGAGCCCAGAACGGCATCCGAGCGACGACCACGCGCAAGATATTGAGGGCAGCATGACGAGGCCACAGAGAGGCTCTCGAGAGATTTGTCTGTGCTACCCGACACCGTATCGTCCACCGCCAGGGCCTTGAAGCTCCACTGCGATGTGACCGCGCAGTCAGGCAGACGTCGGGGGCGCGCGCCTCGGGCGCTGGTGTCGCAGAGCCCGTCCGGGCCGTTCATTGCAGTCAGCGCCCCATGCGAACGCTCTGGCTGCTGACGGCGCTGCTCGGGCTCGCGAGCACCGCGCACGCGAGCGACGGGCAGCCTGTCGATGCCGACGTCGACGTTACCCAGGTCAATCTGCAGGACGACGCGGACCACTCTCGCCGAAACCTCCATGGGCTCGAAAGCCGCAACAGGTCGTTCAGGACCTTTGAAGGCTGGCGTCTCAGCGTGCAGGACCTCCGCAGCTTCCTCCTCGAGCCCAGGATCAGCCGACTCGCCACAGGCGTCATGGGCACGCTGCCCCTGGGCCCGATCGGGCTCCTCGACAAGGCGAGATACCTGTCGTACCCGCTCGACACTCCGGCGCATTTCCGCATCAAGCCCGCGAAAGACCTCGGCAACTCGGATTTCCTGTACGGCATCTACGGCATCGGTACCGGGATGGCGATCCCTGATCATCCGGACGTGCAGCTCAAGAACGAGCTCTTCCATGTCCGGGGCGCAGACGTGATCGACGACTCGGATTCGATCTGGTTGCTGGCGGCATGGCGCTTCTGAGCCCATGAGATCCGCGGCCTCCGGCATCTGATGCCCAGGGATGCGCAGCCACGCGCGCCCCGCTGTTGAGGCACGAATGGCAAAAGCATCAATTGATCTGCCCTGGGAATCCAGGGCGGCCGCGTGTCGCGCCCAGCAGCGTTTGCGGAAGTGGCTCATCGACGACGCCTGCCCGCTCTGGTCCACGCATGGCGTGGATCGGATTCGAGGCGGGTTTCACGAGCGGCTGGATGGAACGCAAGGGCTCGACGAGCCGCGCCGGGCCCGCGTGCAGCCTCGCCAGGTGTCGGCTTTCTCCAACGCAGCCACGCTGGGTTGGAAGGGCGATGCCGCGGTGTTGGCCACTCACGGGCTCGAATACCTTCTCGCACATTATCGGCGGCCGGATGGCCTGTTTCGAACACTGGTGGCGCCGGACGGCGCGGTGCTCGAGGATCATGTGCTGCTGTACGACCAGGCATTCGTATTGCTCGGTCTCGCCGACAGTCAGCTGGTGCTCGGCCCGCGAGCCGACCTCGTGGACGAAGGTCGACGCCTGCGCGAGACGTTGTATCACCACCTCAAACGCGTAAGTGCGGGATTCGAATCAGGGCTGTCACCCGGGCTCCCCCTTTCGGCGAACGCGCACATGCATCTGTTCGAGGCGGCCCTCGCCTGGGGCGCGACGAGCGACGATCCGGAGTGGGATTCGCTGGGCAACGAAATCGGAAGCCTCGCGCTATCGCGCTTCATCGAGGCATCGAGCGGCATGGTCCGCGAGAACTTCATGCCGGACGGGTTACCCGTGCCCGGAGCGGAAGGACGTCTCATCATCGAGCCGGGTCATCACTTCGAATGGGCCTGGCTGCTGCTGCGCTGGGGCGGCGCGGGTCGGCCTGAGACATGGAGTGCTGCGCTTCGATTGATCGATATCGGGGAGCAGCACGGCGTGCGCAACGGCGTCGCGGTCAACTCTTTGATCGATGATTTTTCAGTTCACGACGCCAGCGCGCGCCTGTGGCCGCAGGCGGAGCGTCTGAAGGCGGCAGCGTTCGCGGCCCGTGTGACGGGGGAGAAGCGGTACTGGGACATGACGAGCGCAGCCGCCCAGGCGCTCCAGTGGTATCTGCACCCGAAGGTGCCGGGTTCGTGGTACGACCGGAGGACGCCCGAGGGGCAGCTCATCGACGAACCCGCTCCGGCGAGCAGTTTTTATCACATCGTGGCGGCCATCAAGGAGCTCACCACGACCGTCGAATCTGCGAGCGGCGGTCCGTTTGCCCGCGCGCAGCCGCCGCTGCCCGCCCGGTAGAGGCCGCGACTTCGCGAGCGGGCCGTCAGCCCGCCATGGAGCTCATCAGTGCAGGGATGCTGATCGTCGCGAAGTTGGAGAACGTGTCGGAGATCGCATAAGGCAGGATGAGCCGGTCGCCGTGCCGCATCGCCCCGCAGGTGTAGACCACGTTCGGTACATAGCCTGCGCGCTCGGGCGGCTCGGGCCGCACCAGCGGCTCCCGGGTGCGCGCGAGGACCCTGGATGGATCCGCCTTGTCGAGCAGCACCGCGCCAATCGAGTATTTCCGCACCGGGCCCACGCCGTGGGTCAGGAGCAGCCAGCCCTCATCGAGCTCGATCGGCGAGCCGCAGTTGCCGATCTGGACGAACTCCCACGGGAACTGGGGTTTCAGGATGGCAACACCGCCGTTCCAGGAGCGCAGGTCGTCGGAATAGATGAGGTAGAGGTTCTCATTGTCCTGCCGGCCGATCATGGCGTACTGGCCACCGATCAGGCGGGGGAAGAGGGCCATCCCTTTGTTCTTCGCAGCGTCGCCCCTGAGCGGCGCCAGGCGGAAAGACAGAAAGTCGCGCGTCTCGAGCAGCTCCGACCGAATGCCCCTGCCGTTGTAGGCGGTGTACGTCGCGTAGAAGACCCTGTCCGCGCCGGAGCCGAACTCCACGAAGCGCGCATCCTCGATGCCGTTCGATTGGGCGTCGGTGACGGGAAAGATCACCCGTTCGCTGATGTGCTCGTGCTGCCCGAAGGTGAGCTCGACTTCATCTCCGTCCGGACCTGGAATCCGCCGGGTCACTTCGGGAATGGACGCAAGAGGTGCCGTGGGGTCGAGCGTCACACTGCCATCGGCGCTGAGGGATCCCGAGCGAAATGTCAGAGAGGAAATGTGCCCTTCGCCGACCGCGCGCACGCTCAGGATGAAGCGCCGGCCCTGCTCCGGCGCGCCGGTCTGATCGAAGCTCGCGACGATGCTCGGATTGAACAGCGCCGCGGCTTCGAAGGAGTATTCGTGGAGGAAGTAGGCCCCTATGAGCCGGCGCTGCTCCCTCGTGAAGGTCGCATGCGCGGCGAAAGCGCCTTCCATGTCGTCGGCGCGCGTCTCGAACAGGTCGAGAAGATTCCGGTGACGTCCCTGGAAGTTCTCGAGGACTTCGGCCAGCTGGTGCGCAGCCGTTGCGGCGTCGAGCGCCAGGACGCGCTCGACGATGTGGTTCGCCCGCGTCTTGTCGGTGGGGTTGAGGTCCCGTGGCTCGGTCGCCGGCCTGAACTGGCGAACGACCACCCGGGACGGATCGGGGCGCAGGTACACCCCCTGACGGCTCAGAAGCTTGGCTGGTGACAAAGAAAAACTCTCAGGGTGGCGGAGCGGGGAGGCTGAAGACATTCAGGCGCGCAATGCCCGGATCTGTTCGGGGATCGCGCGATCGCCGCCCATGCGGGCAAGCTGGCGAATCTCCGCAAGACCTAGAAGATAGGACACGACCGACTCGCCGCCCCTGTTCTCGTTCGCGCGATCCGGATGCAGGCCGTCGCGGCAGCTGCCTGTTTCCAGGTCGACGAGCGGCGCAGACAGGTCGTTGCTGCCGAGAAACCAGGCGAACGCCCGCGCGGCGTCTGCCTTCCACCTGGCATTGCCATCCGCGCGCCAGGCGGTGACGCAGGCCGAGATCGTTGCGGTGGCTTCGATGGGCTGCTGATCGAATGCGCGGGGAGGCCGTCTCTTTTCCTGGAAGCTTTCCGTGCCGACCGGCCGAAAGACGCCGGCTCCCGTGGTCTGAAGCGACACGAGCCAGCGCAAGGATCTCAAGCCGGCGGCAGTGCAGGCGCGTGTATCCGTGGCCACGCCCGTTGCAATCAGCGCTTGTGGCAAACGGGCGTTGTCGTAGGCAAGCCCCTCTTCGAACCACACCCAGTCGTCCGTCTCGACCGATGCGAGGATCGACATGAGCCTGCCGGCCAGCAGATGTCGCAGCTCATGTGCCCTGGAGTCTTCAGAGGCCGCGACACAATACGCGTTCAGCCCCAGCAACGTGAAGGCCCAGGCCCGTGGCGAGTGAAAGTGCTCCACGGTGGGCAGCGCCTCTGCGAACAGGCAGGCCGCCCAACGTCTGCGGGACCAGCTGATATCGCTGCGCGCGCATTCGCCCAGGGCCCAGAGAGTGCGTCCGTGGCTGTCTTCGGAGCCCACATCCTCGAGCCAGCGACGCTCGAAGCTCATGAAATTCCGGAAGCGCCGGGTGTCAGGGTTCCACGCATGCTGCACGAAGGCCGCCAGCCGCGCTGTCAGCACCTCCGGCAGCCGCTGCTCGCCCGGCGCGTTCAGCGCGCAGGCAACGAGCAGCGCGCGCGCGTTGTCGTCGACGCAGTAGCCGTGCGAGCGGTCGGGCACCGAACGTACTGCATGCTGAAAGAGACCGGTGTCGTCGCACATGCCCAGAAAATGATTCAGTTGCATCTGTGGTGCAGGCGAGCCCTCGAGAGGCACGGTGCTCTCGCTCTGTCGTGAAATCACCTGGATCGGATGTGCGCGCCGCGCGTTCTCGAAGGTGGTGAGGTAGCGCTCCGCGGTTCTCTCCCAGGTCATCGAGCGGCTCGCCGAGTAGGCGCGCTTTCGCATGGCCTGTCGGCGGGCATCGTCGGTCAGCAGATTCGCGATCTCGGCACCGATGCTGCCGGCATCGCCAAATGGCACGAGAACACCCCGCCCGTCCGCCAGCAGCTCTTGCGCGTGCCAGTAGGGCGTGGAAACCACGGCCTTCCCGAGCCCGAAGCTGTAGGCCAGGGTGCCGGAAGTCATCTGTGCTTCCTGGAGATAGGGGGTGACGTACACGTCGCACATCGAGATGAAGTCGAGCAGCGTCGCCTGATCGACGAACTGGTTGAGAAAGACCACGTGTTCCTCGACACCGAGCGCGCGCGTGCGTGCCATGAGGCTTTCCCGGTAGCCCTCACCTTCATGTCGAACCAGATTGGGATGCGTGGCGCCGAGCACGACATAGACGGCATCGGGGCGACTGCGGAGGATCGAGGGCATGGCATCGATCATGACTTCGATGCCCTTGTTCGGAGAGAGCAGGCCGAACGTGAGGATGATGCACTTGCGGCCGAAGCCGAGCCTCGCCTTCGCGGCATCCGGCTCGGCGAAGGGTGCATCGGGAATGCCGTGCGGGATGACTTCGATCTTTCCGGGCGGCACGCCGTACTCGCCCAGCAGCAGATCGTGCGCCTTCTCGGCCATGACGATGACTTTTGCGGAAGTCTCGACGATGCGGTTCAGGATGGCGCGCTGCGTCGGGCGGGGCTCGGCGAGCACGGTGTGCAGCGTCGTGACCACCGGCATCGTCAGCCGCGAGAGCAGGGCCATGATGTGACTGCCGGCTTCACCGCCGAAGATGCCGAACTCGTGCTGCAGACAGACGGTTTCGAACCGCTCCGCGTTCAGGAAGTCCGCGGCCCGCGCATAGTCGGCGAGGTTCTGGTCATTGATCTGGAAGCGAACCACGCGCGGATAGTCGTACGCATGACCATGGTCGGTCATCGCTACGATGGCGGTGTCGAGCTCCGCGTAGGACCTGGAAATGACCTGCTGCAGGTCGGTCGTGAACGTGGCGATTCCGCACCGTCGCGGGAGCGAATTGCCGATGAATGCCAGACGGCGGGGTGGAGTCACTCGCACCTCCCATGAGCGGGCCGATGAACGGGCCGTCGCACGGCGGAAGAGAAGTGACAGCCGCGAAACAGGATGGAGGGAAAGAGCTTGCGCCCGGGACGAGTGTACAGGAGTTTCGAGACCGCACACCTGAATTGCTCGCGCTGAGCTCATTGCCGCTGCGGCTTCGCGAGCCATGCTCCATCGACGCCAGAGCGTCAGCTTCTCCGGCGGCGCGGCGGAGCGCTCATGCGGTGCTCCAATGGGCGCTCAACCCGCGATGCATGTGCTCTGTGTCTCAGCGTACCGACTTCGCAGTCCGCGCGGTGTATCGTCTCTGACTCACGAGGAGCGCGGAATGCGACGAGATGATGAAGCGAAGACCTGGAGGCGGCTCTCGGACCCCGTGAGCGATCTCGACGAGCCCGGTGTCACACACGGTGCGCCGACGCTCCACGCGCGCGAGCAGAACGCTCAGCTGCAGGCGTGGGAGGGCGAGGGCGGCAGCGCCGGGCCTTCCAGAGGAGCCATGCGGATACTGATCGTCGACAATGATATGGGTGCGGCGGATTCATTGGAGCGGATGCTTCTTGCCGCCGGCCAATCCGAGACTCGCGTGGCGTACTCCGGCCACGCGGCGCTTGCGATCGCGCAGGATTTTCAGCCTGGACTGGTGCTGCTCGATCTCAGCCTGCTCGACATGACCGGCTACGAGCTGGCGAAGTCACTGCGTGAGCAGGCGCAGAGCCGGGACTTGCGCTTGATTGCCTTGACGTCCAGCGCCGAGCACGCGGCGCGTGAGCAGGCGCGCATGGCGGGCTTCGAACGCTATCTGCTGAAGCCGGTTGATTCCCTCGATCTGCCGGACCTGCTCGAGGCACCCGCTGCTCAGTAGCCGGTTTCCCGCCAGCTGCGCGCCGGGCGCTCGCGGTGCCAGCCACACGGATGACTTTGACGCGAGAGCGTGTCTTTCAAAGTGTGACGACTCGCCTTGAGCACGGCCAGCGCCGCCTCGCCTCGTGACAGAGGCTGTATCACGCATCTTTCAGCAACATCAGGGCGGCTTCGACGCGATCGTCCGGCACGAGCAACTGCACGCCTGCCATGCCGCCTTCCATGCCCACGCCCAGGCCGACGACAACCGAGGGAACGTCGGCGGCGTCCAGTGCGATTTTCGCCAGGTCAGCTTCGACGCGGGTCGAATAGGTCTTGATGGCTTTCATGGAGGAGTCCTCGGATGGCGGTGCGTCGGCCAGCTTACTCCGTGGTGCCATTCGCCGCGCGACTCCGTCTTCACGGTATGGCTCGGCTACAGGCCGCGTTGTGTGTTGGGCTTCGATGCTGCGTACTGCTGTCGATTGTCGAGCCGCGCCGGCGCACCGGATGTCTTGCAGTCAGTACAGGAACAGATGACGCGCCAGACGCGTGTACGTTCTCGCACAGACGCCGCTGGCCCCACCGCTCAGAGTCGCCATCCCGGCGGACGATCGGCAGCACCGAAGTCCACCTTCACAGACCGAGAATCATCATGAAATTTAGCTCTCAAGGCAGCCACGGCTTGCGACTGCAGGTCGCGACCGGGCTCATCGGCGCGCTCCTGCTCGTCGCGTGCGCATCGACTCCACCGGTGCCAACGGCCAGCCTGGACGCCGCGAAGCTGGCCATTGCCAACGCCGAGCGTGTCGATGCCAGCCGTTACGCCGCCGGGGAGCTGAATGAGGCGCGCGTCAAGCTCGCGTCCGCATCCGCCGCGGCCGCGGAGAAGAAGATGGTGCTGGCGAAACGGTTTGCCGAAGGGTCGCGCGTCGAAGCGGAGCTCGCGAGCGCGAAGACGGAGGCCGCCAAGGCCGTCGCGGTGAACGATGAGATGAGGCGCAGCACAGGTACTCTGATCGAGGAAATGCAGCGCGGATCTGGAGACAAGCAATGAACACTTCCAATTCGAATCTCAAGTTCAGTCGCACGCTGGTTGCCGCTGCGGTGGCGTCCTTGATGCTGGCTGCTTGTGCCACTGCACCCGTCCAACCGCCGGGCTCGGCCGAAGTCCGCAGCAAGCTGACGCAGCTGCAAGCTGATCCGAACCTGGGGAGCCGCGCCCCGCTTGCGATCAAGGAGGCGGACGCCGCAGTGCTGATGGCGGAGCAGCCGCAGCCCGATACGGAGTTGGCGCAACACCGCGTTTTCATGGCAGACCGGAAAGTGGAGATTGCACGGGCGCAAGCCCAGACCCGCTTTGCAGAGGAACAGCGCACTGCGTACAGCCAGCAGCGCGAGAGTGCTCGGCTCGCCGCGCGCACGCGCGAAGCGGACACCGCCGCAACTCGAGTCGAAGCGGCTCGAGCAGACAGTGCTGAACAGAAGTTGGCCGCGGAGGCCGCGCAAGTGGCAGCCCTGAGCTCAGAGCGGCAAGCCGCGGACCTGCAGCGGCAGCTCGATGAGCTGCAGGCGAGGCCTACGGATCAGGGGTTGGTACTGACTCTTGGTGACGTGCTCTTCGTCAGCGGACAGGCTGGCCTGAGGGCTGGAGCGACCGGAAAGCTCAACAAGCTCGTCACGTTCCTCAACGAGTACCCCAGCCGCACCGTCATGATTCATGGCTACACCGACAGCGTGGGCAGCGAGGACTACAACCAGGCGCTGTCGCAGCGTCGCGCAGACTCTGTGAAGACCTATCTGGTCGAACAGGGTGTCGGCTCAGCAAGACTCGTGGCCTCGGGCAAGGGCGAAAGCTCCCCGGTAGCCGGCAACGATTCCGCAGCCGGACGGCAGCAGAACCGTCGCGTCGAGGTCGTCGTCCAGACTCCGCCGGCCGCGGCGTCGAGGTAGCTCGCCACCGCTCTCCTGGCCGTCGCGAACCTCGTCCGGCGAGGCGCGTTCGGCCATGCGAGCCTGGGTGCGGATCTACCGTTCGACGGCGCACCGACGGGCCGCGCAAACCCATGCATCCTGTGTGTGCATCGGCCCAGCAGAAGGCTGGCCGCTGCGAGCAGGTGGAATCATCTACGCAACCCTGGAGAGGGGCTCATGGGCTCGAGCTTCGAGCGAGGTGATGAGGTCGCCCGGCACGAGCGATCGGTCAACGCATTGGCTGATCGCACCGGAGTGCCGCTGGTGGAAGTTCGAGCCTTGTTTGCTGATGAGTTTGCGCGGCTCGCGCGAGGCGCCACGGTGCGTTCCTATCTGGCTCTGCGCACCGCGTCGAATGTGCTGGCGATGCTGCGCGGGAGGCGCGACCAGCCCGTCCGCGCAATATGAGGAATGCAGACATGCCATATCGCAAACTCGTGAGCGGTGCCACCTGGCACTGGTGTCTCAACTGCTCCGCCTGGCCGCTGGGTGACTTCCGACAACGTGAGGACAAGCCGCCCACCTGGGACGGGCAGTCCCTGTGCGAGGAGTGCGGGAAGAGCGACTCCTGCGGCAGCTGCCGGCACTCCGCGGATCTGAGGACCGGCCTCGCGTCGGATAGTGCTCTGGGGTCGATCCCGGCATCGCCGTAGTCGAGGTCGCGCCCGTCATCGGGTTCGACCTCAAGGCGTGCGCGGCGGGGCCTGCAGCAGCGCCCGCTCGAGCCGATCTAGCATCAGGACGCGGTTGGGTAATCCGGCGAGTGGATCGTGGTGGGCGAGAGGACGCGCCTGCGCCACCTCCAGTTCCGCCACCTTCTGCAGGAGCTGCAGGTTGCTTTCGGCGAGCCTGTCGATGGAGCAGTTCCTCGAGGCGTCAGCGGCGCTCAGCTCCATGCGCGCAGCGTGTACCATCATCGGGCCACATTCCGGCCGGTGGCGAGCATTGCGCTCGCCGGTGCGGCCGGTCCGTGGCGCGCTTACTTGATATGCATGTCGTTCTTGACGGATTTCACGCCGTTCACGGCGCGCGCCACCCTGACGGCGGACGTGACGTCTTCGCGCGAGCTCACGAAGCCGCTGAGTTGAACGACACCCTTGAATGTCTCGACGTTGATCTCGGAGACCTTCAGGCCGGGCTCTCCGAGAATGGCCGCCTTGACCTTGGTGGTGATCACGCTGTCGTCTACATACTCGCCCATTCCCGACTGGGTGCGGGTGGACGCGCAGCCGAGGGTTGCCGCAAGGGCAAAGGCCGCGAGAAGCGTGCTGAGAGTTCTGAGTCTGATGGGATGCATGAATGAATCTCCGGTGAGCGCTGCGGACCAGGATGTCCGCGTTGGGCCCCGGTTGTGCGGAATTTCGCACGAGACTTCGGGACGGCCCCTGGATTGCAGTCTGCTGAACCGGGGCCGTCGCATCAGTGCGCTAGCGCACTCACGTCACCGCGTGAGCAGCGTCCGTGCGCAAACGGGCGCGGCGCTCCTCCGGAGCGACTGTATCGTCCTCAGGACATGAGATGCTGGCGCATCAGGCGATCGGTTTCTTTCTTCACGACTTCGTAGCACTCGCAGGAGAGTGCCTCCAGACGCGGCCGGTCCAACACCGTGATCTTGCCGCGACGGTATTGGATCACCCCTAGTTTCTGCAGCTTGCCGGCGGCCTCAGTGACGCCCTCCCTGCGCACGCCCAGCATGTTGGCGATGAGCTCCTGCGTCATGATCAACTCGTTCGAACCCAGCCTGTCGAGAGACAGCAGCAGCCAGCGGCAAAGTTGCTGGTCCACTGAATGATGGCGATTGCAGACCGCGGTCTGTGACATCTGCGTGATCAACGCCTGCGTGTAACGCAGCAGGACGTGCAACATCTCTCCGTGGCGCTCGAACTCCTGCTTGAGCCGTGCTCTGCTCAACCGGAATGCCTGGCCCGCACTCTGCACGATGGCCCGGTTCGTGGTGGTGGCCCCACCCATGAACAGCGCAATGCCGATCGCTCCGTCATTGCCTACTACGGCGATCTCCGCGGACGAGCCGTCTTTGAGCACATACAAGAGAGAGACAATGGAATCGATCGGAAAGTAGATGTGACGCTGCGCGTCGCCTGACTCGTATAGCACCGCGCCGAGAGGGAGCGTTACGAGTGCCAGGTGAGGAAATAGCCGCTCGCGTTCCGCTACCGGTAACGCTGCGAGAATGTGGTTCTGTTCTGGTAAAGGCATGGTCCCGCCAAAAGAACGGCGAGTAGAGGGTCTCGCGTCGCCGCGCGCGACGGCAGTATACCGCTGTCGCACAACATGTGTTGCATAGCGCACATATGAAAGCGCCCGCGGGTTGGTGCGCTGACGTACCGACCGCGCATGCGCAGGGCGTACGCTGCGAGCTCCCCGCTGTATGCGAATGGCGTGTCCGCGAGTCTCGTCTTGCCAGTTTGCGCAGTCGACTACTCGCCCTTTCGACTCGACCAAGGTGCAATCATGAAACTGTTCAACGCGTTCGCAATCGTGGCGTCAGTCGGTCTCGGCGGGGTGGCGCACGCGCAGGCGCAAGCCGCCAATACGCCGACCCAGACCGAACCGACGGACAGGAAGGGCGCTGGAAGCACCGATCCCAGCGCAGCCTCCAGTCTTCCCCAGCGCGAAGCGACTTCTATGACCGTGCCGGAGAAGACGACGGCGGGTAACGCGGAGGCGAGCTCTGCGTCGAGCACGCATCAGCGCGACGCTGTTTCTTTCACTCGTGGGTCCGACGCCAGTGCCACTGGCCTGAGCGCGAAGTGGGTGTCCGCCATCGTGGGCATGCCAGTCGAGACAGCCGCCGGCGCGAGGCTCGGAACGGTGAAGGACGTCATCGTCGACGGCGATGGCCACGCACGCTACGCCATTGTTTCCTATGGCGGCGTGATGGGCCTGGGAAGCAGAAGCGTGGCCCTGCCGTGGGAGAGCGTCGGCGAGATGCTCCAGAGCGACCGGTTGCTGGTGGATGAGCGGCAGCTGGAGAATGCCCCGAGGCTGGCGGGCGCGAAGCCGGATTCCACCGATACGACCTGGCGTCGCGAGGCCGAAGGTTATTGGCGCGGCAGGGTGTCGTTGAGCCGTGCAACGGCTCCGGGACCCGCAACGCCCGATGCTCGCGCTCCGGCCTCGGATTCCGAGGCGCCCGAGCGCTACTAGCGCTTCCGGGCCGTTTGCGATCCGCCAACTCCATATGAAACGCCCATCGCGTGGAGAGATCGTGGCGACGAGGCCGCGCGGAAACCTGGTGCTGGCGACCCTGCCTGGCGCAGAGCGTAGAAGCCTGACCGCGCGTTGTGAGTCGGTTCAGCAGGCATTTGGAGACGTGCTGTGCGAGCAGGGCTCTCGCATCCACCACGTCTATTTTCCCCTCGGCAGCTTCATTTCCGAGATCTCCACGTCCGGCGGGCGTCCCACGCTGGAAGTGGGCCTCATCGGCTCGGAAGGCATGCTGGGCGCCTCGTTGCTGCTCGGAGTGGACGTCGCGCCGCTGCGCGCGCTGGTCCAGGGCTCGGGCTGCGCCTTGAGAATGGAGACGGCGCAGTTCTGCCGTGAAGTGAAACGCAGTCCTGCCCTGCGGCGAGCCTTGAATTCGTACCTCTACGTGCTGATGGGGCAGCTCGCGCAGATGGCTGTGTGTACCCGGTTCCACGTCGTAGAGGCCCGCATGGCGCGCTGGCTTCTGATGACTCGCGATCGCGCGCATTCGGAGGAGTTCTATCTCACGCAGGAATTCATCGCGTGCATGCTGGGCGTGCGTCGCGTAGGCGTCACGAAGGCGGCCCGCGCACTGCAGAGGCGGAAGTTGATCCGCTACACCCGCGGCTGGATGACCATCCTCGATGACCGCGGCCTGGAGGCAGTGGCCTGCGGGTGTTACGCGTTCGACAAAGAGCTGTACGACCGATACATGGTCTAGAGAGACGCCGGTGTATCGGCTGCTTGCGCAGCGGCGGGCACGCGTCGGGCCGGGACGACCGTGCCGTCCGCCATCACCACGTCATATGACCACTCAGCGGGTTCCACGTACGTCGTTCCCTTCCAGATGCCGTACGTACCGTTGGCCCCGTCCGCTTCCCGAAGGCGCTTCAGCTCTGTGCGGGCCTGGCGCCGTGTCTCGAACAAGAGGGAGCGCACGCGGTGATGCCGCTCGCCACTGACTCCGGCTGTCGTGTGGACGACATAGAAGACATCCATCGGCGCAACGCGACCATCAGTCTTTGAGACCTGCTGGCTTTGTCTGGTGCGCATCCTTCGCATTATACGGAAGATACTGGGCGCTTCAGGGCAGTTCAGTCTGTTCGCTTGCGTACATACAGGACGCGTCGCCGCAGGCAGCTTACGCTGACGCTGTGCGAGGCGTACCGATACGTTCGCCGCGCGCGCCAGGCTTCCGCCTGAGAGATCTCTCTCGAACCTCGTCACCCGCTGAAACTGCGGCTCATGTGGCGCGAGGGCTCGAGGGCTGTGTCGCCTGGCGCACTGACCCGCGGGCGCAGTAGGCGGAGTGTGCGGTTCAGAACCAATGCGCAGATGCCTGCGAGCGTGGTGGTCCCATGCCTGCGACTGTGCAGGCCGGAGGAGTCATGAGCCCCCTCGAAGACGAGTCGAACGGCCTGCGGCTGGAAACGCGCGCTGCAGATCAACGGCCGGTATACGGCGACGATCGGCTGCGAGACGAAATTGCCGAGACGCAGACGGACTATCCGCGTGTGAGCGTGCGCGTCGCCGGCAGCGTGCCGCCTGTGAGTCACACGTTGCGAACGTCCTGTGCTGCCGAGTCGGAAGCCGAAGAGCTCCTGGCCGCCGATCGGCGCAAGGACGAGTTTCTTGCGAGGCTTGCACATGAGCTCCGCAGCCCGCTCGCGTCGATCCACTATTCCGTCACGCTCCTGGGCAGGCAGCCGGGCCAGACGGCCTTGCAACAGAACATCCGGACCTTGATCGAACGGCAGCTGCATCGGGCGAAACAGTTGATCGACGATCTGCTCGACGTGTCGAGCATCGCGCGCGGCCAACTGCAGCTGCACCGCGAACGCGTTGATGCTGGTGCGCTCGTGAACGATGCGATCCAGACCCTCGAGTCGGATATCGACGAACGCGGTCATCGGCTGGCTGTTTCGCTTCCAGGTGCGCCGGTCTGGATCCACGGCGATGCCGCGCGACTGGAACAGGTGTTCGTGAACCTGCTGGCCAATGCGGTGAGGTATACGGACGCAGGCGGCGACCTCGCGATATCGGTTGAGGTTCGAGCCGGTCAGGCCTTCATTCGGGTCCGGGACTCGGGGATCGGGATTGCGCCGGATGCGATGCCGCACCTCTTCGAGCTCTTCAGGCAGGCGAACGAATCCGGTCCGCACTCCGGCCCGGGGCTCGGAATCGGCCTCGCAATCGTACGGAGCATCGTCACGGCTCACGGCGGCAGCGTGTTCGCAGCGAGCGCGGGGCCCGGGCGCGGAAGTGAGTTCACGGTTGGTCTGCCCCTGGAATGATGAAGTGATCGAAGTCTCCGAAGACGTCACGAGCATCGAGGTTTCCGTGGAGGGATATCCGCGCTTCGATTCGAACGGTTACGTTCGGGCTACCTCGGCAGAGCGTTCATCCGCACCGCCCAGCGCAACAGGTGCTCGCGTAACGATCGAGTTCTTCCGGAACGCGCAGTTGCCCCGGGATACCGGCATCCGGGTGTGCTATGACATTGCGGAGAACGGCGGGCGGCGCGAGATGCTGGGCATTCCGAAGCTCACGCACACGACGATGCAACGGGGCGGTGACACGTCCTACCACTATCGACTATCCGCATGGATACCACCGCTCGCGGTCATGCAGTTTGTGCAGGCTTAGCGCCCGCAGAAGGGGCCCGGCGGCGGGGCCTGCAGCGCTGTCCGTGAACGAACACGCCCCGGTCCCGACAACCCCACCATCGCGCGCAGCGCCGCTGGCATGGGGGCAAAGCGCCCGCGGCTGGATTGCGATGAGAATTGGCGCTGATCGAGGCAGGGGTCTAATGTCGGCAGGTCCGGGCACGTGCGCGCCGCTGCCTCGAGCGTGCACACGCGAAAAGGGACTGGTGTGAGAATTCCAATTGTCGGCATCGGCGCATCCGCGGGCGGGCTCGAGGCCCTGTCCGAGCTGCTGGGCGCCTTGCCGGCCCGAACGGGCGCGGCGTTCATCGTCGTTCAGCATCTCGAACCCGCGCATGAGAGTCTGCTGACGGAGATTCTGGGCCGGAAGACGGCGTTGCCTGTCGTCGAGGCACGGGACGGCACCACCATCGAGGTCGATCACGTCTACGTGATCCAGCCCAATACGACGCTGACGGTGGCCAACGGGCAGCTGCATCTGGCGCCCCGGCAGGAGACCCGGGGCGTGCACAAGCCGGTCGATGCCCTGTTCCGGTCGCTTGCGGAGGATCGTGGCGAGAGTGCCGTCGCGGTCGTGCTTTCGGGTGCTGATTCCGATGGTGCGCTCGGTACGCAAGCGATCAAGCATGCCGGCGGCATTACCTTTGCCCAGACGCCGGAGTCGGCACGCATCCCCGGCATGCCTCGCAGTGCCATCGAGACCGACTGCGTCGATTTCGTGCTTCGGCCGAGTCAGATCGCGGGCGAGCTCGTGCGTCTTGCCGCCCACCCCTATCTGCAGCCGACGGACGTCGCCTTCCGGCCCGAGGCGTTGCATGTGGCAGAGGGTGGTGAAGAGCCGGACATGCGGCGCATCTTCCGCCGCCTGCGGGCCGCACATGGCGTCGATTTCGCCCGTTACAAACCCAGCACGCTGCGGCGGCGGCTCGCGCGTCGCATGGCATTGCAGAAGGTCGACGACCTTGCCGACTACGTCGACATCCTCGAGAACGACGCCACTGAGACCGCCGCCCTGTACCAGGACTTCCTCATCCGGGTGACGGGTTTCTTTCGCGATCCGGATTCCTTCGAGGGTCTGGCGGAGCATGTCTTTCCGAGGCTGTGCGTGGATCGCACGCCGAAGGACCCGATTCGCATCTGGGTGCCGGGCTGTGCCACGGGCGAGGAGGTCTACTCGATCGCGATCGCCCTGATGGAGTACCTGGGGGACCAGCCCCTGGCCTCCGGCATCCAGATATTCGGCACCGACGTGAGCGAATCGGCGATCGAGAAGGCCCGCTCAGGGTTGTATCTGGATTCGATCACGCAGGATGTTTCAGCTGAGCGACTCAATCGCTACTTCGTGAAACAGGATGCGCATTACTGCATCGCCCGGCACATCCGCGATCTGTGCGTCTTTGCGCGCCAGGATGTCACGCGGGATCCACCGTTCTCGCGGCTGGATCTCGTGAGCTGCCGCAATCTGCTGATCTATCTTGGGGCCGCATCCCAGCACAGGGTGATGCAGATCTTTCACTATGCCTTGCGGCCGCACGGGTTCCTGATGCTCGGGCCGTCCGAGAGCGTCGGCCAGGCCTCCGAATTCTTCGAGCTCGAGGACAAACAGTCCCGGCTCTACACACGCAAGGCAGTGCCCGGTGCGGGTCTCGAGATGCCGCGATCGGCGGGCAGCCTTTCCCCGAGCGCCCGGACGACGGCGTCCGGCGATGGCCTCGCCGAGAATTTCACCGAGACGGATTCGGCGCTGCGGCAGGCGGACCGCCTGCTGCTCGCCCGCTATGCGCCGGCGGGGATCCTGGTCGATGAGGCGCTCAACATCCTCCAGTTCCGTGGCGAGATCGGGCCGTACCTGGCGCCCGCCAGTGGTCCGCCGAGCCTGAATCTGCAGCGCGTGGCGCGTCCTGAGCTGCAGGCCGAGATCACGTCGGCGATCCAGGAAGCGCGCGGGAGTGGCGGTGTGGCGCGTCGCCCGGGCTTGACGGTGGAGGCGGTGGGGGACGTGAATCTGGAAGTGATTCCGCTGCCGCAACCAGGAACCGCACCCTGCTTTCTGATCCTCTTCGAAGATCAGTCCCGCCACACGAGTGCGCGGCGGGCACGGCAGGCGCAGAGCGCGGCCCTGCCGGATTCGGAGAAGGATCGTCGCCTTGCGCTCCTGGAGCTCGAGAACGCCGACCTGCGCGAGTTCCTGCAGGTCACCCTGGAACAGCACGAGGCGGCGAGGGAAGAGCTGAAATCGGCCCATGAAGAAGTGCTCTCGGCCAACGAGGAGTTCCAGAGCACCAACGAGGAGCTGGAAACCTCCAAGGAAGAGCTGCAATCCGCGAACGAGGAGCTGACGACCACCAACGAGGAGCTCCGCGACCGCAATCGACAGCTCGCTGTGCTCAACGCGGAGCTGGAGCGGGCACGATCCGCCTCCGAGCGCGCGCGCGCTTACGCGGACTGCATCGTCGAAGCCATGCGCGAGCCCCTCGTCGTGCTCGACAGTGAGCTGCGTATCCTGCGAGCGAACCGGGCTTTCTACACCTACTTCAATCTTCGGCCCAGCGATGTCGACGGGCGTTCCCTCTTCGCCGTGAGCGAAGGCCAGTGGGATGGCGCCTTGCGGGGGAAGCTCGTCGCCGTCCTCGCGGGCGGTGAGCCGCTGAGCGACTTCGAGATCCCCTTCACGCAACCGGGCTCCGGACCTCGGCTGTTGTCGCTCAGTGCCCGCCCGATTCCGGGCGACGCGGAGCGGGCCGGTCTCATCCTGATCGCGATCGAGGACATCACGGAGCGCCGCGCGCGAGCCGATACGCTGCGCGAGGGCAGCCGCCGCAAGGACGAATTTCTCGCGATGTTGGCGCATGAGCTGCGAAATCCGCTCGGTCCGATCACGCATGCCATCCATCTCCTGAGGCGCGGCGGTGGCGACGCCCCGAAGCTGTACGAGATGATCGAGCGGCAGACGGTGCGGCTCGTCAGGCTCGTGGATGACCTCCTCGACGTCGCGCGCATCAGTCGCGGGCTCATCGAGCTCAAGAAAGCCCCGGTCGATCTGGCCGCAATCGTGCGCCAGGCGGCAGAAGGGAGCCGCGCACGAATCGATCAGCGCCAGCATGAGCTGGTGCTGTCGCTCCCCGAAGCGCCGGTGTACGTCGATGGCGATGCCGTGCGCCTGGAGCAGGTCGTCGCGAATCTTCTCGAGAACGCCATCAAGTACACCAATCCGGGCGGCCGCATTGCCGTGACGCTTACCGAAGCAAACGGAGATGCGGTACTCAGCGTGTCGGACACCGGCGTTGGTCTCGAGCCGGAGACGCTCGATCGCATCTTCGATCTGTTCGCGCAGGTGGATAGCTCGCTGGCGCGCGCCGGAGGCGGACTCGGGTTGGGATTGACGCTGGTGCGCCGAGTTCTCGAGATGCACGGGGGCCGTATCGAAGCTCGGAGCGCGGGCGTCGGAAAAGGCAGCGAATTCGTCGTCAGGATTCCGCTCCTGACGGCGGTACGTGCGGCGCCGGAGTCCTCTGCGCCTGTTCCTTCGACCGAGGCCGCCGCGCGCGCGCGCCGGGTGCTGGTCGTGGACGACAACGAGGACTCGGCGGAGTCGATGGCCATGTTGATGCGCTCGTGGGGTCACGAGGTCCGCGTCGCGCAGAATGCGCAGGGCGCGCTGGAGCTGGCGTCCAGCTTCGCTCCAGAGACGGCTTTCATGGATATCGGCCTGCCCGACATGAGCGGATACGAGCTCGCGAAGCGCCTGCGTGCCGAGCCGCGGCACGGCGAGCTTCACCTGATCGCGATGACCGGCTATGGACGCGCGGAGGACCGAAAAGCCGCACGCGAGGCAGGCTTCGACGTGCATCTGGTCAAGCCCGCGGAGCCTCAGGAGCTCGCGCGTCTGCTCTCCACGGGCAGATGAGGGCGGTGCTCCCCGGCGCTGATGTGCGTCGATTCAGCGCGGGCCGGAGTCCATTCTTCTCCTTCTCCTACAGATAATCGCCTGCCAGGCGCGCCTAATCCCCGTCCGGAGTTTCGCGGGTTGGAGAGCGCATATGGCTGTCGAACGTGAAGTGTTTGTCGAACGTGCCACCGAGACGTTCGAAGGGATGAAGATCTCATGGGGCGGCGTCTTCGGCGGGGTGCTCGCGGGCATCGGCGCGCTGCTGCTGCTGTCGAGTATCGGCTTGGCGATCGGGGTCTCGGCGGTCGACCCGCGCAATCCCGACGGCTCGACCCTCGGCACCGGGGCCGCCATCTGGACTGCGCTGACGCTGCTGGTGGCATTGTTCGTGGGCGGATGGGCGTCCACGCGACTCAGCATGCTCTGGGAGCGGACCACGGCCATCTTCGAAGGGGCGCTGGTGTGGGTGCTGAGCATGATCATCATCCTCTATCTCACGGCGAGTGGCATAGGCCTCGTCGCGAGCGCCGCGACCGGAATCCTGGGGCAGACCGCGCAAGCGGTGGGCGCGTCCGTCGGTGCCGTCAACCAGCAGGACCTGTCGAGCGGGAACGTCGATCAGATTCTCGCGCGGCTGCGCGATCCGCAGTCCGCAGCTGCGGTTTCCACGGCACTTGGGATACCGCGCGACGAAGTGGAGAGCACATTCAGCGTCATCAGTACGCGCGTGGAGGCTGTCCGCGACGATCCGGCGCGAGCTGCCGCCGAGGTCCGAAGCGGGATGGAAGGCTTGATGGCCCGCGCGAAAGAGAATGCCGCGCAGACCGCCGCGAGGGCGCAACCCGCCGTCTCGAGGACCGCATGGTTCACGTTCGGCGCGCTGGTGCTGTCCCTGCTCGCGGCAATCTGCGGCGCGGCGGTTGGACGACGTGGGGTCGCGGGGCGGGTGGCTGACTGACCCTGATCGGTCGTCGGTCGCTCTGTCAGTCCTCCGTGCCACGCGAGCTCACAGTGGCAGGGCTCGCGTGGCGCACTGAACCGGAGGCCGCTGCTTCAGCGGATGATCTCGAGCTCGGCGAGTGTCCAAAGCATTCGAGCGCATAGCCTGCCATGGCCCGCGCAAGCTCGTGTTCCCCGAGCACGACGAAGTCGACGCCCGCGCCCTGAAGGTGCGTGAATTCGGAGTCGCTGTGCGTGCGCACCGTGGTGCGGATCTGCGGATTCAGCCGGCGCGCGATCTCGAGCACGCCGCGCGCCTGGAATCCGTCGGGTATCGCGAGAATCAGCAGACGCGCGTGCCTGATCCCCGCGGCTTCGAGCACTGCCTCGCTCAGTGCATCGCCGCGAACCACGGGAAGATCGTTGGCCCGAAGCGTCGCCGCGATGTGCGGGTCATTGACCACTACGGTGAAGGGCACGCCTGCTTCGGCGAGGATCGGACCGATGACGCCTCCGACCCGCCCGTACCCCACGATGATCACGTGATCCCGCGGCGACCCCGATGAGTCACCGGGAGCCTGCGCGGCGGATTCCTCGCCGGGGCGGGAGGCGCGTCGTTCCAGCCAGCGTTCGAGCGGCCGGATGCCTGCAAAGGCAAGCGGGTTCAGGGCGATCGACAGGATCGCGCCGGCGAGGATGAGGTCGCGCCCGGTGCTGGGCAGGATTCCGAGCGAAGCGCCCAGCGCCGCCAGGATGAACGAGAACTCTCCGATCTGCGCGAGACTCGCCGAAACGGTTAACGCGACCCCGGGCGGAAAGCGGAACGAGCGCACGATGACGTAGGCCACGATCGACTTGCCGATGAGAATCACGCCGAGCACGGCCAGCAGCTCCAGGGGCGTGCGCAGCAGCACGGATGGATCGAACAGCATGCCCACCGAGACGAAGAACAAGACGGCAAACGCGTCTTTGAGGGGCAGTGAGTCCGCGGCCGCGCGCTGGCTCAGGTCTGACTCGCTCAGGACAACCCCGGCGAAGAAGGCACCAAGTGCGAGTGACACGCCGAAGGCGGCGGAAGACCCATACGCGATGCCAAGCGCGATCGCCAGCACGGCCAGGGTGAACAGCTCGCGCGATCCGGTTCGCGTGACCTGCATCAGAAGCCACGGCACGAAGCGCCTGCCGACGAAGACCGCCAGAACGCCGAATACAGCCACCTTGCCGAGAACGAGCGCAAGCGAAGTGGTGAGATCGCGGGTAGCCGTGTCTGTGGCGTTTCCTGCCGCGAACGCTGGCAGCACCACGATGACGAGGACCATTACGAGATCCTCCACGATGAGCCAGCCCATCGCGATGTGGCCCTCTGCTGAATCGAGTGCATCACGCTTCTCGAGCGCCTGCAGCAGAACCACGGTGCTCGCGACCGACAGGGACAGGCCGAACACGATTGCGCCGCCGACGCCCCATCCCCACGCGATCGCCAGCGCGGCGCCGATCCCGGTGGCGATCGACATTTGCGCGATCGCCCCGGGGAGCGCGACACGCCGCATCTTCAGAAGGTCGGCGAAGGAGAAGTGCAGCCCCACGCCGAACATGAGGAGAATGACGCCGACTTCGGCGAGCTGCGAGGCCAGCCCCGCGTCGGCCACCACGCCGGGCGTAAAGGGGCCGAGCGCTATTCCGGCGAGGAGGTAGCCGACGAGCGCCGGCACGCGCAAGCGGGCCGCGATGAATCCGAACGCCAGCGCCAGCACGAACGCTGCGGCGATCGTCGCAATCAGCGGCGTGTCATGGGGCATGTGAGTCGGCCGGGTAGCTGCTGCGTGAAGACAAACTGGTCTGAGCTCATTGATCAACGAGCTCGTCGATCAGTCGGATGGAGCGGCACACCCTAGCACGGCATCGATTTCGCCGTATGCGCCGTGCAACGCTCCCGACCTCGCTGCACACTTCGCACCCGCGCGATGGCAGTGCCGCGAGAGACTGCTGGCATGAGTCGGAGCTTCTGGTCAGTATCAGCCCGGCGCGGACCAGAGCGTCCGTTCGGTGAGCAAGGTGTCGCACATCCCAGGAGTAGTCCCAGCCATGTCGATGATCACTGCACCTGCGCATGGAGCGGGACGCCGCGGTGCTGTCGAGCGCGCGGAGTACCTCATAGACCGCTTCAAAGTGGCCTACGAGTACGGTGGCGGTTGGACGTGCGGCTGCGCCGAGTTCGCCAGATCGGATGCCTGCAAGCACACGCGTGAGGCGGGCGGCCGGCTCGCCGCGCAGATGAGGATCAACGATCACCTCCGGCGCGGATCGCGAGATCCCTTTGCGTTCAACGACCGTACGCCCGCTCCGACAGAGCGCGTGCTCAGAGACACCGGCAGGGCGAAGCGTCCGCTACCGGACGTACGGGAACGGAAATAATTCGGCGTCGTCAGCCTGACTGCGCGCGATGGGCACGGCCGTCGAGCTTGTGTAGGACACACCTGACGTGCGTTGAAGGGCGCGCGCCATTACCCGCGGCCGGTCACATCTCTACGCTGCAACAGGCGTCACCACTCGATCTTCTGCGAGCCGACGCAGCGCTGCACAGACAGCGCATCCCTTCAGAGGCACAACTCAGAGGACATCCGATGGGCACGCAGTCTCAGGACCCGACGACGCAGAAACAGAGCACTCCCGGCAACCCCGGCTCATCCCAGGAGCAGGCGAGGCCGCCACAGGACCCGAAGCGCCGCCCGCCCGAGGACCGACCGTCCCAGCAGGGCAAGGACGTCGGGCAGGCTCCGACCAACCACGATGACATCGAGGCCAACCCGGATGACATCGAGGGAGGCGAGGACGATGCGAACGAGGAAGACGCCGCCCGCCCGAGCTGATCGACGGGCTGTTGTCCCTTTCTCCGCAGGGTTTCAGCCGGCTCCGGCCGGCTGCTGCCCGTTGACGGAAGGCATCGGTGGGCTCGCGCTCGTCGCCTCACTGCCGGACCCGCCTGGCCGACCCAATCCCTTTCAACCTGGCTCCGTGGCTTCACAGCCGCGATGGAGACAACTTCGATGAACACCATGCAATTCCGCGAGCTGCTGTTGCAGTCGCTCGAACACGAACGCGGTGGAGTGCTGATCTACAAAGCCGGCTTGAAATGCGCGCGGCGCGAGGATCTGCGGGAAGAGTGGACGAGCTATCTCGACCAGACCGAAAACCACGTCGTCGTCCTGAGCGAGCTCTGCGCGGCGTTCGACATCGACCCGGGCCGGCAGACGCCGGGGTGCCTGATCGTGAAGGAACTGGGTGCCTCACTCGTGCAGGCGATCGAAACCGCCCTGGCCGCGGGCAATCCCGGGGCTGCGCAGATCGTCGCGTGCGAGTGCGTGACGCTCGCGGAGACGAAGGATCACGCCAACTGGGAGCTGCTCGGCGAAGCGGCCAGGGCCCTCGAGGGCACGCCCGCCGGCGAGGCGCTCATGGAGGCGTATGAGGACATCGAAGAGGAGGAGGACGAGCACCTGTACCACACGAAGGGCTGGTGTCGGGAGCTGTGGCTCGAATCCCTCGGCCTCGATGCGGTCCTGCCGCCACCCGAGGAGACGGAAGAAGTCACTTCGGCCATCGAGGCTGAAGAGGCGAAGCAGTCGGCGCATCCGCACTGAACGAGCATCTGCACGCTCCTGCGACCGACCCATTCTTCATCTTCCGGAGATTCTTCACCCATGGCCACCCGAAAACCGTTGCGCCCCGGCAAGCGCCCCCCGACTTCCGGCGCAGCACGCACGAAGCCCAGTGTTGCCGCGCGCGCGCCGACAGCGCCGACACGGCGCTCCCCGGCGCGCGATACGGGCAAGCCTGTGGCGCGATCGACGGTCAGCGGGCCGGCGGCATTGCCGGCTGGCGCAGATCTGTCGGACGTGGCCGTAGCGAAGATGGCTGGCGTCGCTGCGCTTGCGGCTGGCATGAAGCACAACCGGGCCAAGGCTTCCGAGTATGGTGACGCTGCGCGCAAGCCCCCGCAGGGCGCTTCGGTCGAGCCGTCCGACCCGGCGGTGACGGGCAGTACGCTGACTGAAGTCAATCCGTCGCCGAAAGTCGGTGGCGGCGCGCCGGCGGCGGGTTTCAACCCCACCGTCGGGCCGCTCGATCGTGTGCGCGTGGACTCGGCCAACCGGGCACTGACGACGAACCAGGGCGTGCTGGTTGCCGACAACCAGAACTCGCTCAAAGCCGGGCTGCGCGGGCCCGCTCTGCTGGAAGACTTCATCCTGCGCGAGAAAATAACGCACTTCGATCACGAGCGGATTCCCGAGCGCATTGTGCACGCGCGCGGCTCGGCGGCGCATGGCTACTTCGAGTGCTACAAGCCTCTTTCCCAGTACACCCGGGCATCGCTCTTTGCCGAAGCGGGCAAGCGCACCCCGGTGTTCGTGCGCTTCTCCACCGTCGCCGGTGAGCGCGGCTCCGCGGACACCGTGCGCGACGTGCGCGGCTTCGCCGTGAAGTTCTACACCGACGAGGGCAACTGGGACCTGGTGGGCAACAACATCCCGATCTTCTTCATCCAGGATGCCATGAAGTTTCCCGATCTCGTGCACGCCCTGAAACCCGAGCCGCATTTCGCGATGCCCCAGGCGTCCACCGCTCACGACACCTTCTGGGATTTCGTGTCACTCATGCCCGAGTCCGTGCACATGCAGCTGTGGATCATGTCGGACCGGGCAATTCCGCGCAGCTACCGGATGATGCAGGGCTTCGGCGTCCACACGTTCCGTTTCGTGAATGCGCGCGGGGAGTCCGTGTTCGTGAAGTTCCACTGGAACCCGGTGGCCGGAACGCACTCGCTCGATTGGGATGAGGCCGTGAAGATCAGTGGCGCGGATGCGGATTTCCATCGCCGTGACCTCTGGGAGGCCATCGAGGCCGGCGCGTATCCCGAATGGGAGCTCGGCGTGCAGATCTTCACCGAGGCGCAGGCCAGCAAGTTCAGCTTCGACGTGCTCGACGCGACGAAGATCGTGCCCGAGGAGCTCGTGCCGGTCGTGCCCGTCGGGCGCATGGTCCTCGACCGCAACCCGGACAACTTCTTCGCCGAGACCGAGCAGGTCGCGTTCTGTACCGCGCACATCGTGCCGGGGCTGGACTTCTCGAACGACCCGCTGCTCGCCGGCCGCATCCACTCTTACGTGGACACCCAGCTCATCCGTCTCGGCGGGCCGAACTTCCACGAGATTCCGATCAACTCGCCGGTCGCCCAGGTGCACAACAACCAGCGGGATGGCTTTCACCGCCAGGCGATCCATCGCGGTCGCGTGGCGTATGAGCCGAATTCGCTCGCTGGCGGATGCCCCTTCCAGGCCGGCATGAAGGGGTTCACCTCGTTCCCCGAGCACATCAGCGACGACAAGGTGCGCGGCAAGCCCGAGAAGTTTGCCGACCACTACACGCAGGCCGCCCTGTTCTACGCGAGCCAGACCCCGGCGGAGCAGGCGCACATCATCCGGGCGTTCCGTTTCGAGCTCACCCGCGTGCAGACGGCGGCAGTGCGCGAGCGCGTCGTCTCGCAACTCGTGAATGTCGACGAAGCACTGGCCGCGGCCGTGGCCGATGGCCTGGGAATGGATGTGCCCAAGGCGCAGCCGGCCGCAGCACCGAAGCTGTCGAAGCCCGAAGTGCGAAAGTCCGAGGCGCTCTCGTTGTTCGCGCGTCCGGGGGACGGATCGATCCGTACGCGACGGGTGGCCATCGTCATCGCGCCCGGAGTGAAAGGCGGCAGTGTCACGAGCTTGCACGAGGCGCTTGCATCGCAGGGTGCCGTGCCGCGTTACGTTGCCGCTCGCCTGGGCACGGTGGAAACGGAAGAAGGTGACGAGCTCGAAGCGGACGTGACGCTCGAAGCTGCGCCGTCTGTGCTCTTCGATGCGCTCGTTCTGCCCGATGGGGAGGCCGCGGTGAATGCTCTCGCTGAGATCGGTCAGGCGGTGGAGTTCGTGAAGGATCAGTACCGCCACTGCAAAACCATCCTCGCGCTCGGGGCGGGACAGCGCCTGCTGGAGAAGGCACAGATCCCAACGACCCTGCTCTCGGGCGAAGAAGACCCCGGGCTGCTGCGTTTCGACGGAGGCAAGAGCGCGGTGGAAGCCTTCGCTGCTGCCGTCGCGCGTCATCGCCACTTCGAGCGCCAGACTGATCCGCCGCGCGTCTGAACGCGCGCAACGCGATCGGCTTGCCGGCTCGCTTCCCGTCTTCGGTCCGGAAGCGCCGGTTACGGCTGCGTCGCGGAGCGTTTTGAAGCTCCGCCGTTCGTGCTGACAGCATGAACGTACAGATCTTCGCGCTTCACGTCGGCTCGAGGCGGTCGCCGAGGGATCTCATAGCGTAGCGGCTGGCGGTGATCGTTGAGGAGGCGCTCTGCGTTGTAGACGCTATTGAACTTCCACAGACTCTTCACGAAGTTTGTCTGCCCACGCAGAAGCAGACTGCCTGCGAGAAGGCCGACTTCCCGCATCGCATGCCAGCCCAGGTGCTTCCTGTTGAGAACCTGCTGTGTCTCGACGAGCTTGCGATAGAACTCGGCGAGCGGCAGTCGGGTGGGCAGCACACAGTGCTGAATGTCGAACAGCCTGTAGTCGTGCGTCTGCAGGCGCCGGCTTTCGGTCAGCCAGGTCTCCGTGCCGGGGTAGGGTGTGTTGACGCTGATGTTCACCACTTCCGGCACTTCCAGGCACCATTGCCGGACCGTGTCGAAGCGGTCGGCGTCCCAGTCCGGGTCAGCGATGATGTTGATGGCCACGTTGATGCCGAGGGAGCGCGCGAACTCCAGCGCCTCGAAGTTGCCGCTCAGCGAGGCGCGCTTGCGGTAGCGCTGCAGCCCTTCCTCATCGAGGGCTTCGATCCCGAGGAACATGTACTCGAGGCCGAGGGTCTTCCACTTCTCGAACACGCGCCGGTTGCGCAGCAGGACATCGCCCCGGGTCTCGAGATAGAACTTCTTCCGGATGCCGGCGCGCGCGATGGCCTCTGCGATCTCGAGAGCATGCCGCTCGTGAATGAAGGCGACATCGTCCACGATGAACACGCCGGGCTCGCGGATCGATTGCAGGTCCTGCGCGATGCGGGCCGGGCTGCGCTGCCGGTACGCGCGGCCATAGAAGGTCCAGGCGCTGCAGAAGGCGCAGTCCCAGGGGCAGCCGCGGGAGAACTCGATCGAGGCACAGGGGTCGAGGTGCCCCAGGAAGTACTTGCGCCGGTGCCGCAGCAGATGGCGGGCGGGCTGCAGATCGTCGAGGCTGCGGGCGAACACCGGCTTCGGCCCCGAGCCGCTTCGACTGACGACGCCGGGCACTGTCGCGATGGCTGTCCGATCCTCCCGCACGGCCTCGAGGAGCGGGCCGATCCCGGCTTCACCTTCGCCTCTGAGCACGCAATCGACCGCGCCATGGCTGTCTTCCAGAATGGCATCGGCGACGAAGGACGCGCTGTGTCCGCCGACGAAAACAAAGGAGCGCGGCAGCGCCTGCCGGGTCAGCTTCGCAAGGTCGATCACTTCGGGCACGTTGGCGAGGTAGTTGCCCGAGAATGCGATGACGTCCGGCTGCCAGGATTCGATGAGGCGCCGATACGCGTCGTGTGTCTGGACCTGCAGGTCGATCAGACGCACGTCGTGGCCCAGATGCAGCGCCGCAGCGGCCACCAGCTCGAGGCCGAGCGGCTCGAGCCGAAGGAACACCTTCGAGTACATCAAGGGACCGGGATGGACGCCAAGGACTCGCATTGCTGGTCAAACCCTGTCGGGAATTCGAACGCCGGGTGAAGGGGGCATGGCGTCGGCCGAACCGAGCAGGCGATCCCCCGGGCCCGCACGCCGGCGCCGTCGCTGGCTCGCCTGGATAAAGTGGAAGCCGCTTGCCCGAGGGCCCGAGCTTCGCAGCTTGCAGCAACGTGACCGTCACGGTTGCGACTGCCCTGGTCCGGGCCATCTTCCGGGTCGGCATGAAGGGCGGCGATGGTCCAAACGTCCAATGGAGCGCGGGTCCTCATCCGGGCGAGGATGCACAGGAGCGCCTCGAGGGGACGACGAAGCGCCGAGGCCATGCATGGCTGTAAGCCCGGGCGCGGCGTCGCGCGCCGGGGTGAAGTGCCGGCCCGCCGCGTCGTGCCCTGACTCTTTGTTGTGCTTCCCCATTCTGCCAGGTGAGCACCGCTGCCCGCGGTCGGGATGGCCCATGCCTGCACACTTCTCGCGCCCCGTGCTGAAAGGGGCGCGCGCCCCCGTGCTTCCATCACACGGCGCATCGTTTCGATGTGTGCTTCCGCAAGGCTGACGAGCGTATAGAGTCCGCACCCAAGAACGAACAAAACCGTCTGGCGGCAGAAAACAGGGGGAGACCATGATGAAGAACCTGGTCCTGGCAGGAATCGGTACGGCGTGCCTGTGGGGTACCGCAATCGCGCAGGATGCGAAGACGGTGATCGCCAACGCGCAGAAAGCGCTGGGTGATCCGAAATCGATCACGTACGCGGGTTCTGCGAAAGATGTGTCGTTCCAGCAGTGCGGGGCCAATGCGGCCGCGATGAGCTGCCAGGGCACGCACGAGCCGATGCGGCCGATCACGAGCTACGTCCGGGTCATCGACCTCGCGACGCTCACGTCGCGCCACACGGGCAGCACGATGAACATCGGGCCCGGCGGCTCGACGACCGTGGCGCCGGGAACGTTCTTCCAGCAGGTGACCGCGGAACAGGCGGATCTCTCGCAGCCGTGGGCCCAGTCGCTCGAGCTCTACATCACTCCGTGGGGTTTTCTGAAGGGCGCCGCGGAGAACAACGCCACGGTGAGCCGCCGCCGCGTCGACGGCAAGAGATACACCGTGCTGAGCTGGAGTCCCGCGGTCAAGGCGGCCTCCGGCAAGCGCTACGAGATCAACGGCTACGTGAATGACCAGAATCTCCTCGAGCGTGTCGAGACGTGGCTCGGCGAGAACATCATGGGCGACATGCACGTGCTCGCGACGTATTCCGGCTGGAAGGACTTCGGCGGCTTCATGGTGCCCGCGAAGATCGTGCAGACGCGCGGTGGCTGGCCGTTCTTCGAGGTCGATGTGACGGAGGCGACGGCGAACCCGCCAGATCTCGCGGCGCTTGCGCCGCCGCCGGCCAATCCTCCTGCGGGGCCGCCGCCCGGTGCGGGCCAGCCACCGGTTCTCGAGGTCACTTCCGAGAAGCTCGGCGATGGCTTCTATCGGCTGACGACCGGCCCGGGCAGCTACGACTCGCTGATCGTCGAGTTCCGCAACCACGTCATGATGCTCGAGGCCGGGCAGAGCGAGGCGCGCTCCCTCGCCTATATCGCGGAAACGAAGAAGCTGATCCCGAACAAGCCGATCCGCTACGTCATGAACACGCACCCGCACTCGGATCACACCGGCGGGCTGCCGGCGCTGGTGGCGGAAGGTGCGACGATCATCACGCACAAGAACAACCAGGTGTTCTTCGAGCGCGCGCTCAACACGCCGCGCACGCTGCTCACGGACACGCTCGCGAAGAACCCGAAGAAGGCGAGGGTCGATCCCGTGCAGGCGAAGAAGGTCTACTCCGATGGGACGCGGACCGTCGAGATCTACCACATCTACCCGGCGCCGCATTCGAACGGATTGATCGTCGCCTACTTCCCCACGGAAAAGGTGCTCTTCCAGGGCGACTTCTCGCTGCCGCCCCCGGGGCAGCCGGCGAACGATCATGTGAAGGCGCTCGTGCCGGCGCTGGAAAAGCTCAACATCGACTTCGACCGCTATATCAACGTACACGCGTCCGCGAGCCCGCAGACCCGAGCGGACCTGTGGAAAGCGGTGGGGAAGTAGCGCGCTCGACCGCGCGAACCGGGGAACTGCGCTACCCGATGCGCTGCGCCGGGTTGTCGTTCAGGAGTCGCGACGTTCGATGCATCGTGCCTGCGGGCGGCGAGTAGGTCCAAGGTCCACTAGGCGACTCCGCTCGAGTTGCGCCAAATCGGCTGTCAGCGCCCGAAGCGCGGCTTCGGTGCGGTTGCGCCGTGAGGAGCAGATCGATGAGCACCAGGTGCCGAGGCCAGCATCGTTCCGGTGCGACACGGCGACATCTTCAGGATGCCATCACTCAGGATCAGCCGCTCGGAATGAGCCGCGCGTGAGCGCGCATGGCCATGCGCTCGGCGGAAGAAGTCGCTCGTCTGGTGCTGCTGGGCGCGGCGACCCTGGCGCTCGCGTGGGTGCTTTCGCCCTTCAGTGGCGCAGTGCTCTGGAGCATCGTATTCGCGATTGTCTTCGCGCCACTTCATCAGCGCATCCAGCGCGTCATGTCGCCTTCGCATGCGGCCCTGGCAACGATCCTGATCGTCCTGGTCGCCGTCATCGTTCCGCTGAGCTTCATCACGGCCTCGCTCCTGAGTGAACTGACGGCCGTAGTAAAGCGCTTGCAGTCCGGCGAGTACGATCTCGCCCGGCACATCACCCGAGTCAGGGACGTGCTCCCCGACTGGGCGGCTCGGGGCCTGGACGAGATGGGCTTTTCGAGTGTGCGCGACTGGATCGTGGCCGGGGTCAGGAGGAGCAGCCAGTCCCTCGCCGGGCAGGCGATGAGGTTCGGCCAGAGCACGTTCGACATCGTCGTGAGTGTCCTGATCATGCTCTACCTGCTGTTCTATCTGCTGCTCGACGGGAGGAGGCTCTCAGGGCTCATCGGAGAGGCGGTTCCGCTGCCCTCGCATCAATGGCGTGTGCTGACGGGCCGCGTTGCCACGGTCGTCCGCTCGGTCGTGAAGGGAATCTTCGTCACCGCAATCTTCGAAGGCCTCCTCGGCAGCCTGATGTTCTGGATCGTCGGCGTCAGGCCGGCGCTTCTCCTGGGCGCGCTCATGGCGATTCTCACCCTGCTGCCGCTGCTGGGGCCGGCACTCGTGTGGCTGCCAGTGGCCATCTACCTGCTCGTCGTGGGTGCGGTATGGCAAGCCGCCTTTCTGGTCGCGTGCGGCGTGGCAGTCATCGGTCTCGTGGACAGTCTCATGCGCCCGCACCTCGTGGGCCGGGATCCGCTGATGCCCAACTACCTCGTGCTGATCTCGACGCTGGGCGGCATCGTGATCTTCGGAGGCAATGGCGTGATCCTCGGGCCCACGATCGCCGCGATCTTCGTTGCGTGCTGGAGTGTCTTCTCTCGGCGTCGGGCAGCGGAAGGCCCGGGGGCACAAACGTGGCATGGCGGTGGGAGCACACGGGATGACGAATAGCCGCGCGCGCTGCCCGCGTCGGCGAGCTCGGGTGCGGGGACTTCCATCCTGGACAAATCATTGATCCTTGCGGGCTATTGCGTTCGGGCACCGATCGGCTAGCCAAACTGCCTTGCGGACGGCGGAGAACGTGCCAGCGAGGCGAGCGGGGCAGGCGCCCGCCCGCTCGGCTACGATGTGGCGGTCGAAGCGACTCCGCCGGAGCGGCTCGTCTTTCGGTTCGGCACGCGAGCTTGCGCAGCCGACTCACCGGCGACGCTTTGCTGCGAACAGGTTGATAGAGAGGGGGGCCCATGATCGTTCCTTCCAAAGCAGTCTCACTGGCATTCGGCGTGCTCCTGGGGCTCGCGCTCAGCACGAGCGGCTTCGCGAAAGACGATGCGGCGCGCCTGAAGGCGCTGAAAGCCCGCGTCAAGGCCATCGCCGAGGAAACGACCTACGTCGAGGCCATCACGAAGATCCAGCGGCTGGGCCGCGCCTTCGGCTACTACACCGACAAGGGTTACTTCGGTGAAGCTGCCGATCTCTTCACCGAAGACGGCACCTTCCAGTGGGGCGCCGACGGCATCTACAAGGGCAAGGCCCGCATCCGGGAACTGCTGACTCGCCACGGTGGCGGCAGCATGAAGGAAGCGCCCGGGCTTCCGTTCGGCCGCCTGAACCTGCGCATGCAACTGCAGCCGATGGTGACCGTGGCCGCGGACGGCAACAGCGCGCAGGCCCGCTGGCGCGAGTGGGGCCTGCTGGGCCAGTACAAGAAAGAGGCCATCTGGGGCGATGCGGTCATCGAGGACCGCTATGTGAATGAAGGTGGCGTGTGGAAGATTGCCGCGCGCCAGTACTACCTGAATTTCGAAGCGCCTTACCAGGGCGGCTGGGCTTCGCTGAAACCGGTGACCGGCAGCTGGCAGTCCGCGGTTGCCAGGGAGTTCCCGCCGGACGCGCCCGCGCCCAGGGCGTACAAGCCGTTCCCGGCCGTGTTCGTGGCGCCGTATCACTATGCAGACGGCAATCTCAGGGCCATCCAGAGCAGGGCGCCGTTCGATCTGCCGAAGCGCGCCGATGACAGCCTCGGCAAGCTCGAAGCATTGGCTGATGCAAAGGAGCTGCAGCTGGCGCGCGCGCATTCGGTGCGCGCCATCGAGAACCTGCAGGCGATGTACGGGTACTACATCGACGAAGGCCAGTGGAAGAAAGCTGCCGCCCTGTTCAGCCGCAACGGGACCTATGAGCTCGGTCAGAGCGGCGTCTACGTCGGCAACGCCAGCATCGAGCGCGGGCTTTCACTGATGGGCCCGCAGGGGCTGGAGGAAGGCCAGCTCAACAACTATGTGATGGTGCAGCCGATCATCCACATCTCCGAAGACAACCGCACGGCCAGGGCGCGCTGGCGCAGTGACGTGCAGCTCGCGCGCGCCGGCCAGGGCCGGTGGGGCGGTGGTGTCTACGAGAACGAATACGTGAACGAGAACGGCACGTGGAAGCTCAGCAAGCTGCACTACTTCGTCACGTTCTGGGGTGACTACGACGCGGGTTGGGCCGCGAAGCCGATTCCGATGGATCCGCCCAGCACGACGAACCCGCCCGATCGGCCGCCGACGGTGGTGTATCAGTCGTTCCCGAAGCTGCAGGTGGTGCCGTATCACTACCCGAACCCCGTCAGCGGCCAGCCGCACGCAGGAGAGTAAGGCCATGCAGAACCCTGCAACAAAGCTCGCTGACGCCCTTCGTCGCTGCGCGCGTGCTCATCGCTGGATGCCTGCGGTCGTGGTGGGGGCGCTCTGCTCATCTGCCGCTCACGCGAGCGATGCGGAGCTGCAGAGCCTGGAGAGGGAGTTGGGCTCGCTCGGCGATCGCATCGAACGCCTGGAGGACCTGACCGAAGTCGAGATCGTGCAGCACGCGTATGGCTACTACATCGACAAGGCGCAGTGGCGCTCGCTCGCCGACCTGTTCGATGACGACGCCACGCTGGAGATCGGTGGGAAGGGTGTCTTCACGGGCAAGAAGCGCGTGTTCGAATACATGAGCGTGGGGCTCGGGCCCATCGGGCCGCGGGATGGGCTGCTGATCGACCACCAGCAGTTCCAGTGCCTGCCCACGATTCTGGAGGATGGCGTGACCGCGAAGGCGCGCTGTATCGCGTTCGTGATGAGCTCGGGCGGCTGGGGGCACAACTACTACGAAGACGAGTTCGTGAAGGAGGACGGCGTGTGGAAGTTCAAGAAGCTCCACGGGCCGTTCAACATGTACTCGGGGTACAAGGTGGGCTGGGTCGACAACGTCATCGTCAACACGTTTCCGGAGAAGTTTCCGCCGTGGCCGGACCTGCCGCCGACGGTGGTCTACCTGACGTACCCGAGCTACTACGTCGAGCCGTTCCACTATCCGAACCCCGTGACGGGCAAGACGATGCCGGCGCCGAGTCCGCGGGCGGGTGGCGAGGCGTTCGGGAGGTAGGGGGGCCGGATCGATTTCGTGATCGTTGGCAGCTCGTTGCGCACACGAGTCGCGAAGCAGCCGGAGCTCACGCCAGAAGTACCTCCAGCGCATCGGCTGCGGGGCGCCCGAATCGTCGAGTGACCCGCCGAAGCAGGTCCAGGTCGAGATGCTCGGCCGTCTTCAGAGCAATGCGCGCGTCTTCGAGGTCCTGCGGGCGGCCGGCAAAGCACTTCATCGCAATGAAGTCCGTGCGGGAGGCCACACGTAGCGTCTCGCCGCTGAACGGGATCTCTACGGTTCTCGACAGCATCTGCGGGTCGAGCCCCCGCAATCCGGCGAGCAGATCAACCCGGTTCTCGTGTTTGTCGCCGACGACGAGCATCGCGGGTATCGGATCTTCGAGGTCGCCCTGATGGAGCTCGACCGTGAATCCGTGCTTCCTGAAGACATGAGAAAGACTCGAGAGCCTCCTCGCGGTGAGTGAGACGAGCGCGTCGGCATCCGCACTGGCACGGATGGTGCCGTATACAGCTGCCGCAAGCGCGCCGATCACGGCGTACTCGACGCCTTCGCGCTTCAGGATCTGGATCACGTCCAGCAGCAGCAGGGGCGATTGCCCAGACCGGCGGGTTCTCATCGTGCTCGACGGGGCTTGCGCGTCCCCGGATTCGCCACGTTTCGGCCGGCACTGTGCAACTCGCTGACGAGCTGAGTCTGCTCGAGCATGGCATTGAGGCGTTGTTCGGGAGTGAGCCTGCGCGAGGCTTCGACCAGCGCGTCCCTCGCGCTCGCGGAGACCTTCGATCTCGATGAAGCAGCGGCCGGGCCGTGCTTGCGGGAAACGTAGGCTCCGGCCTCTTCGGGGACGTTTCCCGTCTGCATCACCACAGGAAGCCCCGCGCGCACAGCGATGCGGATCAACAGCTCCAGCGACAGGTCGCTGACGCGGCCGTTGACGATCTTGCTCAGCGTAGGCTGTGGAATATCCAGCAGGCGGGCTGCTTCGACCTGGCTGAGCTCGCGAAGGCGCAGGCTGCGCGAAATCTGCAACGCTACATCGCTGCGGAGAGCCTGGATCGTGGCGATATCGGGAGCGTACATGAATTCCAGCCTGTATAGCGAATTCACTATATAGCCGGCAGGGCTGGAAAGGAAGGGCCCACTGCGGGGGCCGGCGTGCGAGCGGGAAGAAGCGGCTCCGAAGGTGCTAGGACGTCCTGGCTTCCGGGTTGAATGGCGCATCACCTGATTCCCCCGGCGCGGGGTCTGACGCCGCGGCCCGTTGCGATCTGCGCCGCCTCCATGGCCCGGCCAGCTTCCGGCAAGCCACGTAGAACACCGGCGTGAAGAGCAACCCGAACACGGTGACGCCGATCATCCCGGCGAACACGGCTATGCCGAGCGCCTGGCGCATCTCGGACCCCGCACCCGTTCCGAATGCCAACGGCACCACACCCGCCACGAATGCCACGGAGGTCATCAGGATGGGCCGCAGGCGAGTGCGCGCCGCGTGCGCAGCTGCTTCGGCGGGCGACATGCCGAGCCGCTCTTCCGCCTGTCGTGCGAACTCGACGATCAGAATGGCGTTCTTCGCGGCGAGCCCGATCAGCACCACGAGCCCGATCTGCGTCAGGATGTTGTTGTCCGTGCCCTTGATGTTCACGCCGATCATCGCGGCGAGCAGGCACATGGGCACGATGAGGATCACGGCGAGCGGCAGCGTCACGCTCTCGTACAGCGCGGCCAGGAAGATGAAGACGAACACGACCGCCAGCACGAAGCTCAGCGCACCCGCGTTGCCGGCCAGCTGCTGCTGGTACGCGATGTCAGTCCATTCGAACGCGAAGCCCGCGGGAAGCCGCGCGCGGGCGATGCGTTCCATCGCCGCCATCGCCTCGCCCGTCGAGGCGCCGGCCCTGGTCTCGCCCATGATGTCCGCCGCTGGATAAAGGTTGTAGCGGACCACCTTGTAGGGGCCGACCGCCGGCTCGAAGTTGGCGACCGAGCTCAGCGGCACCATGGCGCCCGAAGCGGACCTCGTCTTGAGCGTGCCGACCCACGCTGCGTCCTGCCGGAACGGCGCGTCGGCCATCGCGATCACCTGGAACGTGTGCCCGATGAGGTTGATGTTGTTGACGTACGTGCCGGCCAGATACGTCTGCATCGTGCCGAAGACATTGGCGGCCGGCACGCCGAGCATCTCGGCCTTGTCCCGGTCGACCACGGCCTTCAGGCGCGGGCTGCGGCTGTTGAACCCCACGAAGGTGTTCGTGATGGCGGGGTCCTTTGCCGCCGCTTCCGCGAGATCCCGCGCTGCCGCCTCGAGCGCCACGTAGCCGTTGCCGCCGCGATCTTCGATCATCATCCGGAACCCGCCGGCGGAACCGAGACCCATGACCGGCGGAGGCTGGCTGATGCGGATGTCCGCGCCCGTGATCACCGCAAGGCGCTTCCTCAGGTCCGCGGTGATCCTCTCGGCAGTGAGCCCCCTGGCGAGCCGCTCCTCGAATGGCTCGAAGATGGCCCACAGCTGGGTCGCGCTCGACTGGAGGTTGAAGCCGTTGCCGTCTATGCCCGCATACGTGGAGGTCGCCCAGACGCCCGGCGTCGTGAGGATGATGTCGAGCACCTGTTGAGTGATCGCATCCGTGCGCGCAAGCGTGGCGCCCACCGGCAGCTGCACCTGCATGGAGACGGTGCCCTGGTCCTGCGCGGGGATGAAGCCGCGGGGCGTGTCGACGATTCTCCAGGCTGCGAGCGTGACGAGGCCGACGTAGATGATCAGCATCATTGCACTCGCGCGGACCGTACGGGCGGCGAGATTGCCGTAGCGGTCGCTGAAGCGATCGAAGGCGCTCGACATCCGGGCGCCGAGTGCGTGCATGAAGCGCATCAGGCTTGCCACGAATCCCGCGCTTCCCACGCTTCGCGCGTCGCCCGGTTCCTTCGCCCCCTCGACGGGGTGCGGCTTCAGGATCAGCGCCGCGAGCGCCGGCGTGAGGCTCAGCGAAACCACGAGCGAGATGAGCGTTGCGCTCGCGATGGTGAGCGCGAACTGCTTGTAGAACTGCCCGGCGATTCCGCCCATGAAGGCGGTGGGCACGAACACGGCCACCAGCACGAGCGCGATGCCGATGAGCGCGCCGCCGACCTCGTCCATGGTCACGTGGGCCGCTTCGTGTGCGCTCATGCCGGCGCGCATGTGCCGCTCCACGTTCTCGATGACCACGATCGCATCATCGATGACGATGCCGATGGAGAGCACCAGCCCGAACATGGACAGGTTGTTGAGCGAGAACCCGAATGCGCCAAGGACCGTGCACGTGCCGATGATCGAGACGGGAATGGCGAGGAGGGGAATCAGCGCCGTGCGCCAGCTCTGCAGGAACAGGATGACGACGATCACCACCAGAATGGTGGCGTCGAGCAGCGTTCGCTGCACTTCGTTCACCGAGTTGCGGATGTATTCACTCGGGTTGTAGATGATGTCGTAGGCAATGCCCGGCGGAAAGTCGATCTCGAGGTCACGCATGGCCGCCAGGACGGCATCAGCGACTTCGAGCGCGTTGCTGCCGGGTGCCTGCGTGACGCTGAGCGCCACCGCCCGCTCGCGGTTCATGAACGCGTTGATGCCGTAGTTCTGCGCGCCGAGCTCGACGCGCCCGATGTCGGAAATCCGGGTGACGCGGCCTTCGCCATCCCGCTTGATGATGACTCGCGCGAACTCGTCCGCGGTGGAGAGCTTCGCTTCGGTCTGGATGTTGAACTGGGATGAGGCCGGATTGTGGGTGAACGGCGGCCCGCCCACGGCGCCCGCGGCCACCTGCACGTTGTTGCTCCGGAGCGCGGCGACGATCTCCTCGACCGTGAGGTTGCGCGCCGCGGCTTTGTCCGGGTCGATCCAGATGCGCATCGCGTAGTCGCGCGCAGCGTTGACCCCCACGTCCCCGACTCCCGGCACGCGCAGGAGCCGTTCACGCACTTGCAGGCTTGCGTAGTTCGCGAGGAACTTGCGATCCGTCGTGGGATCGGTGGCGGTCATGTGCACGATGAGCAGCGTGTCCCCGGCGCCCTTGCGCACGCTCACGCCCAGGTTCTGCACTTCCTGGGGGAGCTGCGGCAATGCGGTCTGCACGCGGTTCTGCACTTTCACCTGTGCGAGGTCCACGTCCGTGCCGAGCCTGAAGGTCACCGTGATACTGACCCGGCCTTCTCCGATGGACTGCGATGACATGTAGAGCATGTCGTCGACGCCATTGATCTGCTGTTCCAGCGGTGCCGCGACGTTGTCGGCCATCACCTCCGCGGAAGCACCGGGGTAGCTTGCGGACACGGTGACGGTGGGTGGCGCGATGCGCGGATACTGGTCGACGGCGAGCCTCGGCAGCGTGATGGCGCCGAGCAGGGTGATGATGACGGAGACCGCGCACGCGAAGATGGGACGCTCGATGAAGAAGTGCGCGAGCTTCATGGCGTCAGGAGCCGCCGGAGGGGGAGGGCTGTACTGAAGGTGCGGAGCCATCCGCCGGAGTGCGTGTCGTGTGCTCTCCCGAGGTGGTCGAGCGCCCGTCCGATGGGGCGGGCTCGTCGGTCGCCGACGAGCCAGGCACAGGGGCCCCTGCGCCCGGCGGCAGCTCGAGCCGGCCGTCTTCCCCTCGCGACACGCCTGAAGGGAATCCGCTCATCTGCGCCAGCTCCGGATTCACTTTGCGGCCCGGGCGTGCGCGCTGAACGCCGCTGATGATCACGCGGTCCCCGGGCACGAGCCCGGACCGGATCACGCGCAGGTCGTCGATCAGCCGTCCCATCTCGATGGTTCGCTGCTGGACGATGCCGTCGTCCCCAACCACGTAGGCGATCTGGCGCGTCTGGTCGTTCACGATGCTCTCGTCCGGAATGAGCATCGCCCGCACCGGCTGCGACTCGAAACGCCGCATCTGGCCGAACATGCCGGGTGTCAGGAACCCTGCCGGGTTCGCGACCAGCGCCCGCGCGCGGATCGTGCCCGAGCTTTCATCCAGCGCGTTGTCGATGAACTCGATGTGGCCCTTCCAGCGATAGTCCTTTTCGTCCTGCAGCCGGATGTCGACCGCGTTCCTTGCGGCGGAGCCGGCCTGCTGTCGCTTGTATTTCAGCAGCGCGGATTCGGGCGCATCGAACACGAACCGGATGGGATCGAGCGTGACGATGGTCGTCAGGAGCGTGGCGCCGGCCTCCACGAGGTTGCCCGCAGCGAGACGATGCCGGGAGATGTGGCCGTCCAGCGGGGCGATCACACGTGTGAACTCGAGGTTCAGGGCGTTGGAGCGCACGTTGGCCTGTGCGGCTTCGACATCCGCCGCGGCCTGCAGGTGCGCGGCCGCGAGCAACTCCAGGTCGGCTTCGCTGATGAGACGGTTCTCGCTCAGTGTCCTGCCGCGTTTGTAGGCCGCCTCGGCGTTCGCTTGCGCTGCCCTGGCGCGGGCAAGCTGCGCCTGGGACTGGGCGAGCTGGGCTGCGATGGGTCTCGGGTCGATCGTGAAGAGCAGCTGCCCTTTCCTGACGGTCTGCCCATCTTTGAAGTGCACGGATTCGAGCAGGCCGGAGACGCGGGGACGGACTTCCACGGCGTCCACCGCTTCGAAGCGCCCTGCGTAGTCATCCCAGTCCGTGACTTCGCGGACGAGGGGCGCTGCCACCTTCACGGTCGGCGGCGGGTCGGCGGGAGGTGCGTCCTTGCTGCAGGCGGACAGGGCGCCGAGGGCTACGCAGAGGAGCGCGGCGTCGGCGCGGGAGTGGCCCGGCGAAGGGTGTGTCCTACGAGACCTCTTCGAGTGCGCCATTGGGCTCCGGCATCTTCTTCGGGAGATTGGCCGGTGAGGAGTTTGGGCTGAAAGAGGGCCAGGGGCGCACTTTGTTGGGGGGCGATTCGCTGGTCGGCCCGCGTAGCGGCGGGTGGACGGCGAGGGATCGCAGCCCGGGCCCACATGAAATTTCGGGGCACGGCAGAGCATGGACGGGGTCAGGCGAGCAGGCCTCATTGCGACATGTCGTGCCGTGGCGCGACCGCGATGTGTGCCAGTCCAGCGGACCGGCCGAGGGCCGATCGCTATTAAAGGAATCGGCCGTTTGCTTTAATAAGCCGGAGTGCTGTTGAAGAAACTTCAACAAGGGACCTCATGAGGCGGGCGGACGTGGGCGTGTATGCGGCTTCCACCGCGAGTGGCGAGCAAGTCCGCGCGTTCGTTCCCGCTCCGCTTCCCCCACAGCCTCCGCTGGACCTGCAGCAGGGGGCCGTGCGGGAGGCACTCGATCAGGCCTTACTGGCCGTCGGCAGGCTGGACGGCGCCGCTGCCACGCTGCCGGATGTCCACCTGCTTCTCTACGCCTATCAGCGCAAGGAAGCGGTGCTGTCTTCGCAGATCGAAGGCACCCGGTCCACGCTGGACGATCTTCTGGCCCATGAGCTTGGTGAGGCCCCCGGCGTTCCGCTTGCCGACGTCGCGGAAGTCTCGCGATACGTCGCCGCGATGACGCACGGGCTGCGGCGCCTGCGCGAAGGTTTCCCGCTTTCGAATCGGCTGCTGCGCGAGATGCACGCAATCCTCCTCGAGAACGGACGCGGCGGCGACAAAATGCCGGACGAGTTCCGCAGATCCCAGAACTGGCTCGGTGGCACGCGCCCAGGCAATGCGGCGTTCGTGCCTCCTCCACCGCAGGAAGTCGAGCGCTGCATGTCCGACCTCGAGCGCTTTCTCCATTCCGGCACTTCCGCGCTGGTCAAGGCGGCATTGGCGCATGTGCAGTTCGAGACCATCCATCCTTTCCTGGACGGAAACGGGCGTATCGGTCGTCTGCTCATCACGCTCGTGCTGTGTCACGACGGGCTGCTGCACGAGCCGCTTCTCTATTCGAGCCTGTACTTCAAACAGAATCGTCAGCAGTACTATGCCGAGCTGGATTCCGTGCGCGAAACAGGAGATTTCGAGCGCTGGCTGGAATTCTTTGCGACCGCCATTCGCGTGAGTGCCGACTCGGCCACCGCAACAGGAAGGCGGGTTTTCGCGGTGTTTCGCGAAGACCGTGAACAATTGAAAGGCATCGGTCGCCAGGCGCCTACGACGCTGCTGATACAAGAGACGTTGCAGGCCAGGCCGCTGGTCACGATCGCCGCTCTCACCGCAGCGACTGGCCTTACGACGCCTACGGTTACTCAGGCGCTGCGTGAGCTGGAAAAGCTCGGAATCGTGCGCGAGACGACCGGGAGGGCGCGCGGGCGGGTGTTTGCGTATGCGCGTTATCTCGACGCGCTGAATGCCGAGAACGGGCCTGCGTCGTGACGAGCGCCATTGCGCCGGCGGGGCGCGTGCGCAAGGCGCCGTGAGCTGTGTCGGGCTCGCTCCTGTACCGTGATCCATGAGCTTGCGCTGCGCCCTAGAAACCAACCCTCACACCCAACCGATACGTCCGCCCCAGCGTGTCGTACAGCCCTTCATTCGTATAAGGCTCCACGTGACTGGCATCCGAAGGCCCGTAGGCCACGATCTTCGGATCGGTGTCCATCACGTTGTTGATCTTCATGAAGACCTGGCTCTGCCGCCCACCCCAGGCGAAGTTGTACGCGAGCGCGGCATCCACGTAGAAGGCGCCCTCGATCCGGTTGCTGTTGATCGTCCTTGCAAACGGATCGGTATCCGGACAGCCGGTCGTGCACTCGATGTACGTATTGTCATACACGCCTGAGCTCACGCCGCGCCCGATGAGGGTGACGGAGAGCTGCTCCAGGTCGTATGCGGCCTGCAGACGATAGCGCCAGTTGGGAGGCCCGGAACCGAAGTTCTGGCCGGACGTGTCCACCGGCACGGCGACGCCATCGGCCACCATGTACTTCATGAAGTGCGTGGCCAACGCACGAACCGTCATCTGCCCTGGCCAGCTGCTGACGAGGCCCGACAGCGGAAAGGCATAGGACGCCTCCACATCGATGCCGCGCGCCGTCTCCTTCACGAAGTTGAAAGGGCCGTTGCGCAGCTCGGTGATCACCTCGCCGCCAATCGAGTTGGAGCCGCGTGTGATGGCGTCGCAGAACGTCTGGTTTCCCTCATGACAGCGGTTGACGATGTCCTGCGCGCTGACCTGACCGATGGCGTCGTCCACCTCGATGTCGTAGTAATCGACCGAGAGCCCGAGTCCCGGAGCGAACGACGGGCGATAGACCAGGCCGACGCCGAGACTGTCCGCCACTTCCGGATCCAGATTCGGGTTGCCGGTGGTGTTCTCGGTGAACTGCACCGCCTGCCCGCCGTTGAACGGGTCCTGAAGCGTATTGGTCCTGCGGCGCCCGGCTTCGTACAGCTCGGAGAGCCCGGGAGCCCGGATGTCGCGGGAGCGTGTCAGACGAAGCCTGAGATCGTCGGTCGCCTGCCAGGTGAAACCCGCCTTCCAGGTCGTCACGAAGCCTGAGGTGCTGTAGTCCGTTCCGCGCGCGGCTCCGTTGAGCTCGAAGCCCTTCGGCAGCGGAACGAGCACTTCGACGTAGCCCTCGGTGACGTTGTAATCGCCGAAAGTGGGCAGGAAGTTTCCGAACTGCCAGTCGTTCTGATAGAGCTCCTCGACGAATCCCGAGATCTCCTCCTTCCGGTACTCCGCGCCGACGGCGACACCGATAGGCTCGAGCCACGAGTTCCGGATGCTGGTAGTGAAGTTCACGGCGGCCACATCCTGCGCAAAACGCTGCGTGCGCTCTGGCGCGCCTGACACGTAGTCGATTGCCGCCTGCGAGTTGACGCCGATGCCCATTCGATTGAACGGGACGCAGCCGTTGCCCGGATTCGCGATCGAAGACCGGCATACGATCTCGCCCGTGACCGGATGGAACACCGCATCCTGCGCCAGCGCCATGTTCGGCTGATATGCGACGTTCACGAGACGCTCGAGAGTGTGCGTGATGCCTTTCTGGTACGACGCATCCCATCTCCACTCGGTGCCAAAGCCTTCGAAGGCTCCTTCGATGCCTGCGAGATAGCGCATTACCTCGCGCCTCATGTCGTTCTCGCGAATCGGAATATCCGCGTTGCTCGTACCGAGATTGAACCGGGGGATGTCCAGTGCCTGCAGCTGCTGGCGGATCTCCTCCGGGATGAAAGCGTTGTCCGCCTGGATGACCACGTTGCCCTTGTTGTAGAGGGACCCGCCCAGGCCGCGTGATTCATGCCCGTTCCAGGACACCTGCGCAAACGCTTCGAGGCCCTCGGCGATCTCGAAGGACGCTCGCGTGAACAGCCCCTCGCGATCGTCCGTCGGCACGAGCGACACCGTATTGTTGTTCTGGCTGAGCGCCCAGTCGCCGCCGATGGTCCAGGGATCCCGCGTCTGGCCGTACGTGAAGTCGTGAACGCTGCCGCCCTCGCCGAAATACTTGCCGCGCAGCGCAGTGTTCGTGATGATGCCGCCCGGCATCATCACGCTCTGTCCCGCATGGCTCGCCACCAGCAGCTCCGGCAGGCCGCTGCCGGGCGCATAGGCCGGGTTCAGCACCATGTACCAGCCTTCGTTGTTCCACCGGCGCGGGACGCCCCACACGCCATCACGCCGGGTGATCTCACCGTTGAGCAGGAAGTGCCCCCGTCCGCCGGCGAACGGAACGCCGCCGGTGAGGCTCGCGGTCCAGTTCTGGTCGTCGCCATGCGTGGTTTCACCGCCCTCGAGGTTGCCCTTGAAGCCCGTGAGCTCCTTGTCGAGGATGAAGTTCGCGACGCCGGATACCGCATCCGAGCCGTAGGCCGCCGATGCGCCGCCGGTCACGATCTCCACGTTCCTGATCAGGGCTTGCGGAAACGTGTTCACGTCCACCGTGCCGTTGGACAGGGACCCCACTGAGCGGCGGCCATCCAGCAACACGAGCGTGCGCGTGCTGCCCAGGGAGCGCAGATTCACCGAGTTGACGGCCGCGGCGCCGTTGCTCTGTGCGCGATTGCTCGTGGCCGGCGTGCTGCTGCCGACCACCGAAGGCAGCTCGTTCACGAAGTCCGCGATGTTGGCAGGCGCCGCGGTGTTGATCGTGGCCTGGTCGATCACGGTGACGGGCGCCGGCATGTCGTAGCCGCTGCGCATGACACGCGAGCCGGTGATCGACACCTCTTCCAGAACAGCGGCCGGGTCATCGACCTGAGAGCGTTGTGCGTCCTGCGCATGGGCGCCGGTTGCCGCCGCAACGAGAAGCGCGTGAACCACGACCGGCACGAGGCCGCGCCGGGCCCGACGGGCGGCACGCTGCTGGCAAACGACACTGATGGCATGTTGTTGTTTCATTCCAAGGAACTCCCGCTAGTGCGTCAGCGAACTCACAGACCCCGGACTTCCTTGCGATTCAGAACGACGCCAGGGAGCGCGCCGGTCGGCTTGCCGTCTTCGAACGTGAACTGGCCATTCACGATCACCTTCTCGATCCCTTCGCTCGGGCCATCGGGCTTCTCGATCGTCGCGGTGTCGCGGATGCGCTGGTAGTCGAAAACGACGATGTCGGCCTTCTGGCCCACGCGCAGCAGCCCCCGGTCGGGCAGCGCGACGATCTGGGCCGGCAGCGAAGTGGATGCGCGAATGGCATGCGCCAGCGTGATCACGCCCTTGTCGCGCGCGTAGTAGCCGATCTTGCGCGGGTAGGAGCCGAAGTAACGCGGATGCAGCCCGGGTCGCGGCCCGGTGTATACGCCGGCATCGGTGGAGGTGGCTGTGAACTCCTGCTGCATGTAGTTATCTACGTCGAAGTCACTGCCCGCGACCGGGCGGAAGAGCACTCCGGACGGGCTGATCTGCCCCGCATTCAGCGCAAACTCGATCAGCTGCTCGACGGGCGTGCGACCGTTCGCTGACGCAACTTCCGCAAGTGTCTTGCCGAGCAGAGAGGGATTCTCGGGCGCGGCCACGATCACGTGCCGCGACGCATTGCCCTGCATGACCAGCGTGTACTCCGTGTCCCTCATCAGGAGCGCACGGGTCCTGGAGTCGGCGAGATTCTTCCTGAGGTTGTCCTTCGCTTCCGCAGGCGTGATCTCCAGCCTGCTCGTCACGAACACCATCGGATCGGTGCCGTGCTTCGCGAAGCCCCAGTCCGGAATGACTGCAGTCGCGCCGCCCCCGAAGGTGTTGTACGGATACTGATCCAGGTAGACCTGCACTCCCTCCTGGCGGGCGCGCTTGATGAGGTTGATGTCGATGGACGACTGGCCCCACATGTCCTCGCCCTTCGCCTTGATGTGACTGCCGACGACACGGATGCCGGCTTCACGGCCGATGCGGATCGTCTCCTTCATGCCGTCGGTCCCGGTGAGGGAGGGGCCCTTCACCATGCTCGGGAGCTGCCACAGAGGAATGGGTGACTGGCTGCGCTGGTGTGCGTAATAGAACCCGTCGTACGGCGCCACTTCCTTGGCCAGTGCGATCAGCTCCTCCGTGCTGCTGAAAAGTCCGGGTACGTACTCGGGGCCCGCACCCATGCCCCACGCACCATCTTCCATGCCCTGGTGCACGAGCTTGCGCATTGCCTCGATTTCCTTCGCCGTGGCCTCGCGCTTGAAATCCTCCTTCATCACGAGCTGGCGCACGGTGCCATGGCCCACCATCGGCACGAAGTTGACGGGAATGCCCTTCGTGCTGAGCGTCTTCATCTCCGCCGCGATGGGCCAGCCGCTGCGGCCGTCGGGGCCGCCCACGATGGTCGTTATTCCCTGGGAGATCAGATTAGGCGCGGTACGTGCCTTTTCGTTATCACCACGCAGATCCCGATCGGCATGCGAATGCACGTCGATGAAGCCCGGAACGACGTACTTGCCCTTCGCGTCGACCGTGCGCTTCGCCGTGGCGCCCTTGAGCGACCCCACGGCCGCAATCTGGTCGCCGCGCACGCCCACATCCGCGAGCACTTCGGGATTGCCGCTGCCGTCGAGCACCCAGCCGTTCACGATCAGGATGTCGAATGACTGCGACTGTGCCAAGGCCCGGGGTGCCGCGATCACCAGCGCGATGCTCGCAGCCACTGCGCCAAGACGCGCGCCCATCATCGGAATTCTGCTCATCAGATCTGCTCCCACCCCGCCCCACGTGAGGCGAACACGCTCGATACTTTTCATAGTCTCCCCGCAGCCATGCCAAGGCAGCCGCCATGGTGTGTCTGGATATCTGGATTTGCTTCGAGAACCGCGACTGTGCGGATGACGCTAACAAAGCGGGATTTGCGGCTCTAATGCCTATTTAGCTTGCGCCGATGCAGATTCTCTATGCTCTTGCGATGTGCAAGGCGTGCCGGCGTTGCACTGACATCGATCGGATAGGTGAGCATCGGAAATGTCGCGCGCTTCTTCCGGATCATCCGGGAATGAGCGTCACGGGTTCGGTCGCCGGATCGTGAGATCACGACGCCAGCGCGGCGTGCCCCGAGCCCTTCAGATGCGCCCAGTAGTCGATGATCGACTTCTCGGCGTGAGAACGGAATTTGTGGAGCATCACCTTGAGCCTGACTCTCGGCAGCTCCTCGATCACCACCAGCGCGCCGGATTCGAGCTCCTTCCTGACGAGCCCTCCGGGTATCCAGCCCATCCCCGCTCCCTGCATCACGAGCGAACGGACGCCTTCGCCGAGCGCGGTCTCGTACACGACGTTGAAGGTGACCGAAGGAGACGCGGCCGGCAGGCATTCGCTGCGGATCAGGTCGCCGAAGAATGATTCGGCGGGAAAGCTGATGACCGGCGTGGGGCGCATGCCGTCGGCGCCGTAGACGGGACTCCCGCGGCTGTCGGCGACGCAGACCGGCAACAGGAATTCCTCGCCGAGCTCCAGATGTTCTATGTCCGCGCGGGAAAGCTGATTGGTGATCTGCGGAGTGACGTAGCAAAGCAGCAGGTCACACTGCTTCGCGAGGAACGTATCCACGCACTCGTAGAGATTGTTCGCCTTGATGTAGATGCTGTTGTTCCGCAGGAACGGGCGGAAGTTGGCGTACCACGTGGGGCAGAAGGAGACGCTCAGCGAGTGCTGTGTGGCGACGACGATGCGATTGCCGTTCCGTGCGCGCTCTCGCATGTTCGTGCGCAGCCCCTGGATGTTGCCGAGCAGGTCCTGGATCGGGGCGATGAACTCCTGGCCGACGGGGGTCAGGCGCAGGGGATACACGTTCCTGTCGACCAGCTCGACGCCGAGCCAGTCCTCGAGCGCCTTGATGCGCCGACTGAATGCGGGCTGGGTGATGTAGCGGCTTTCCGCGGCCCGCGTGAAGTTGCCATGGTCGACCAGCGCGACAAAATCTTCCAGCCATTTCGTATCCACTGCTCACCTTCGATACGGATCAAAGCCCCTCGTGTCCCTCTACCTCCGATGCGTGATTTTCCGTGCAGTCCGCCGCGCACGCCGCTGCCGGTGCACCGGGATCGCGCCGGCCAGCCGCAGCGGCCATGCAGAATACTACTCGCGTCGTGCAAAATCGGAATTAGAACTGGCTGGTGCCGATTGCCTAGTATGAAAACGAAATCCCCCCGGACAGACTCAAGGCCACCGAATGCAGTTGTCGCGCTTCGCCAGATTGCACTTTGCACATCTGCCCACGCCGCTCGAACCGATGAAGAACCTGAGCAGGCTCCTGGGCGGACCCAGCCTCTGGATCAAGCGCGACGATTGCACAGGGCTTGCAGGCGGTGGCAACAAGGCCCGGAAGCTGGAGTTCCTGCTGGCCGATGCGCTCAGGTCGGGGGCTGACACCATCATTACGCAAGGCGCCACGCAGTCGAACCACGTGCGTCAGACGGCGGCGATTGCGGCCAAGCTGGGTCTGTCGTGCCATGCGCTGCTGGAAGACCGCACGAGCAGCGACGATGTCGACTACAACCACAGCGGCAACGTGCTGCTGGACCGGTTGCTCGGTTGCAGTCTGTCGAGGGCGCCGGGCGGCACGGATATGAATGCGGCCATGGAGTCGCTCGCCGGCAAGCTTCGCGAGGATGGGAAGAAGCCGTACATCATCCCGGGGGGCGGCTCCAATCCCATCGGTGCGCTCGGCTACGTCAACGCGGCCCTGGAGCTGCTGGCGCAGGCGAACGCGATGGGCCTGCGGATCGATCAGGTGGTGCATGCAACTGGAAGCGCCGGTACGCAGGCCGGTCTGGTGGCGGGTCTCTGCGGAGCGAACAGCGGCATCCCGGTTCTCGGCATCGGTGTGCGTGCCCCCAGGCAGGCGCAGGAGGCCAATGTGTTCGGGCTGGCGCAGCGAACCGCGGAATACCTGGACATGGAAGGCGTGGTGAAGCGCGAAGACGTCGTCGCCAACTGCGATTACGTGGGTGAAGGCTATGGCGTGCCGACCGATGGCATGATCGAAGCGGTCACGATGCTCGCGCGCACCGAATCCATCCTTCTCGATCCCGTCTATACCGGCAAGGGCATGGCGGGGCTCATCGACCTCATCCGCAAGGGCTACTTCAAGGACAAGGAGAACCTCGTCTTCATCCACACGGGCGGCGCGCAGGCACTGCCCGGGTATCGCAAGACGTTCGTGCCTGACGCGTTGAGCCAGCACGGAGCAATTCCCCGTCCACCAGGATGAACACCGACACTCCACCGCACCTGCAGGACGACAGAACGAATCCCGCAACCGCTGTGCTGTCCGGTGCGGGCGGCAACGCGACGACCGATTCCGGGGGGCACGGTGCATCCGTCCTGCTGATTCTCGCGTCGATCCTCCTGGGCGGGCTCGCGGGCTGGCTGGCGGGCCCGGAGGCCGAATGGGCCGGCGTGCGTCTGCTCGATCTGTTCGGGCTGCTGGGCACCGTCTTCCTGAATCTGCTGAAGACGCTGGTCGTACCGCTCATCGCGGCATCGATCATCACCAGCGTCGCCAATCTCGGCACCGGGGTGGGACTCGGCCGCCTGGGCGCCAGTGCGCTCACGTTCTATGTGATCACGACGCTCATCGCGGCGCTGATCGTCCTGATCATCGTCAATCTGGTGCAGCCGGGGATCGTGGATGGGCAGCCCGCGCGCGAGCTGCTTGCGCTGCATGCGACGGGTGCAGACGTCTCCGCCAGCGTGACGAACCGGGCGTCCGGCGGGTTGCTGACCGTGCTGACCGGGCTCGTACCCGGAAACATCGTCGCCGCGGCGGCGGAAACGCAGATCATCGGTCTCGTGCTCTTCTGCGTGCTGTTCGGATTCTTCCTGGCCCGCATCACCGAGCCGCAGCGCTCGGTGGTTCTGGGGTTCTGGAAGGGTGTCCTGGAAGTCATGATGAAGATGACGGCGTGGGTGATGCGCTTCGCGCCCATCGGCGTCTTTGGCCTGACCGCCAGGGCGGTTGCGACCTCCGGTCTCGATGCCGCCGGCCCCCTGCTGATGTTCGGCGCGTGCGTCATCGTCGGCCTGGTCATCTACACGTTGATCGCGCTCCCACTGCTCATCCGCATCGCCGGGAACGTGAATCCATGGCCCCTGTTTCCTGCGATGGTGCCGGCGCTGCTCACGGCGTTCTCGACGTGCTCGGCGTCCGCAACGCTGCCTGCAAGCCTCGAGTGCGTGAAGCGGGCTGGCGTCTCCGAGCGGACCAGAAACTTCGTCATGCCTCTCGGGATATCCATCAACCACGCGGGCAGTGCGCTGTACGAATGCGCCGCGGCGCTGTTCATCGCGCAGGCGTATGGAGTCGCGCTGCCGCTGGGAACGCAGATCACCATCGTGCTGCTCGCGCTCGTCACGTCCATGGGGATTGCCAGCATTCCGGCAGCGTCGATTGTCGGAGTCGTGGTGATACTCAACGCGGTCGGGCTGCCGCCGGAAGCGGTTGGCATTCTGCTCGTCGTCGACCGGTTGCTGGATATGTCGCGCACGGCAGTGAACGTGTTCGCCGATGCCGCGTGTGCCGTGATCGTGGCACGGCGCGAAGGCGAGACCGACGTGCTTCGGCCGCTGGCGGACCGATAGGCGTTCGTCTGGCGTGGCGTCCGACGCTGGCTCAGAACACGCACCAGGCCAGCGCCAGCGCCCCGATCAGCAGGCTCTCGCCGAGAACCAGCAGAACCGAGCGCCAGCCCGTTGCGAGGAGGGCGCTCACCGAGGTCTTCATTCCGATCGCTACCATGGCAACGAGGAGACATCCCTGCGAGAGACGATCCGACAGCTGCCGGACGGAGTCCGGCACGAAGCCGAGGCTCGAGATCGCCGCGACCAGCACGAACCCGATCAGGAACCAGGGAAGCGTCAGCTTCGGGCTGCCCGGCTCGCGATGCAGATCGGATCTGAACAGCGCGTGGAAGGCCCAGACCACCGGCACGAGCAGCACCACGCGGACCATCTTCACCAGCACGGCGAAATCCCCGACGGACGGGGACACGGAATACCCGGCGCCCACGACGTGCGAGACATCGTGGATCGAGGCGCCGAGGAAGATTCCGGCATGAAGCGGATCGAGCCCGACCGCCTGCACGAGCACGGGATACAGAATCATGGCGACCGAGCCGAACACCGTGACCGTCACGACCGTCACGGCAAGGTACTGATCCATGGCCCTGCTTCTCGGCATGACGGCTGAGATGGCGATGGCTGCCGACACTCCGCAGATCGCGACCGCTCCACCGGACAACGCGCCGAGCTTTCCATCCAGCTTCAGCAGTCGCGCCAGCACCATGCCGCCGGCAATCGTGACAGCCGCCGCACCGGCGAGCATTGCCATGGTCGACCAGCCCAGGGTGATGACGTCGCCCGCCAGAACGCGAAATCCCAGCAGCGCGACCCCGACACGCAGTATCGTGCCGCTGGCAAGATCGACACCCGCGCGGGAACCGGGGTGCTCGACGACGAAAGCCGATGCCATGCCCAGCAGCAGGGCGACGAGCAGTATCGGCATCCGATACTGGTCTGCGAGAAAGGCCGCCGAGAGCGCTACGATCACGCACGCGAACAGTCCACGACGGGCCTCCTGTATCGACCGGACAGCAGTCAGTGACTTCTCACGCATGGGCGCTTCGACTTCGATCGCTGAACAGCCGACAACGCTAGTGGAACCCGCACGCACGAATCCAATGTCAAAGTTCTTGAGTGGCGATACATCCTTGCATTTCACAAGTGCCGCTGATGAAGGCTTCATACGACCATGATCACGAGACGCGACCTGATACAGGGGTCGATCGGGTTGGCGCTGTGTCCGGCCGCCGGCGCGGCGGCGCAGGGCGTGTCGACACCCGAGCCGCTCATTGCCCTGCCGGGCAAGAAGCCCCTCATCAAACGGAGCTTCCGTCCGCCGAACTTCGAAACTCCGCTCGTCGATCTGCGCGCGGCGTTCACCGCGAACGATGCGTTCTTCGTGCGCTATCACCTGGCCGGCATACCGCAGATCGATGCGCGCGCGTGGCGGCTGCGCGTCGGCGGAGCGAGCGCGGGGCGTGCGTTCGAGTTGTCGCTGGATGAGCTGCGGCGCGGTTTCGAGCAGGTCAGCGTCATCGCGATCAACCAGTGCTCGGGAAATCGCCGCGGTCTCTTCACGCCGCGCGTGCCAGGCGTGCAATGGGCGAACGGTGCCATCGGCAACGCGATGTGGAAGGGCGTTCGCCTGCGTGATGTGCTGAATCGTGCGGGGGTCGCGGGCAACGCGCTGGAAGTCGTTTTCTCAGGCGCAGATACCGCGCTGCTGCCCGGGACGCCGAGCTTCGTGAAGAGCCTGCCCGTCGATCGGGCTCTCGATGAGCACACGCTGATCGCCTTCGAGATGAACGGCCAGCCGCTGCCGCATTGGAACGGAGCGCCCGCGCGGCTCGTCGTGCCGGGGTGGACCGCGACCTACTGGATGAAGCATCTGACCGAGATTCGCGTAGAGCCCGCGGCGTTCGATGGCTTCTGGATGAAGAGCGGCTATCGCGTTCCGGCAGGTGCGTTCCCGGGTGCGCGCTTCGTGAGCCAGGAAACCGCCGAGACCGTGCCGATCACCGAGATCCTCGTGAGCTCCCTCGTTACGAGTCACACCTCGGGGACGCGCATTGCGCGCGGGCAGTCCGTGCAGCTCGAGGGTTGGGCGTGGGACGGTGGCACAGGCATTGCGGCGGTCGAAATCTCTCGCGACGGCGGCCGGTCCTGGCAGAAGAGTGCGCTCGGTCAGGACATGGGTCGCTTTGCGTGGCGCGGCTTTGGGGTCCCGCTGGATACATCACGCGCGGGGTCACTCGAGCTGCTGGTGAGAGCCACATCCCGCGGCGGGGCAGCGCAGCCCGCCGCGCTGACGCCCAATCCATCCGGGTACCACCACAATGCCATTCAGGCCCTTGCGCTGGAGGTCACATGAAACGGCCCGGCATTCGCTCAGGACTGGCGCTCAGTGTCGTGCTCGCGAGCGGCGCATTCGCCGGCGAGGAAACCATTCAGCTGAAGGATGGCGCAGGCCGCGAGCTTGCCGCGTCCCGATGCGTCATCTGCCACAGCCTCGACTACATACAGATGAATGCCGAGGTCATGGACAGGGCGAAGTGGGAAAAGAGCGTGCGGAAGATGATCGACTTCGGCGCTCCGATTTCCGGGGAGGACGCCCGGAAGATCGTCGACTATCTGACCGCACAGTATTCCTCCTGAAGGCCGGGAAGCAGTCGCGCGCGTGCCCGGGCCAGCTGATGTCCATCAGTGGCCCGGGCAGCGCCGGGCCCGGCGAGCTCGTCTCTGGCGCGGCGAACGTACTCAGCGAATGATCTCGCCGTCATCCGTGGCCTGCGGCGACGGAGTCGTCCCCAGGTTCACGCTGAGCGTGTGCACGTGGGTGAGCTTCCCGTTCACGAGACGAAAGGTGTGGGAGTCCGGCATGCCCGTCTGGCTGTTGCCGAAGCGGCAGTAGATGTTCACCACCTGCAGCTCTTCATCGACCACGTAGTCACGGTTGTTGATGTAGAGCACGCCCGGCGGAATGCCGACGGCGCACGTGGCCTTCGGATCGTTGTCGCGATTCGAATACGCGCCACCTTCGAGCCTCGCGCACGGAATCCCCCAGGGCTGCTGGACGATCTTGTCCGAGAACAGGTCGAGATACGCGTTGCCTGCATCGATCAGCCGCTGCATCGGCACCCGCTCGTGCGGCTTCGGCGCGCTCCAGTCTTCCGTCTTCGAGTACTTGAGGTAGGCATTGGCGTTGAACAGCCAGTCCCCTTTGTCGGTGACCAGGCTGTCGATGCCGGTGATCCTGCCGTTGTCCACGCTCAGGCGCGTGCCGATGACGTATTGATGGTCGCCTTCGGTAACGATGACCTCGGAGAATGTCCTGCAGCGATCCTTGTCGAGAAAGCTGCGCGAGAACGCAATCGGCAGCGCGGTATTCCACAGCCCCTCGCCGGCGGCAACCTCGCTCATGTTCTCGAGGTACTTCACTTTGTCCGCGAGCGCCATCTTCGCGCGGTCCCCGGTTTTCTGTGCAGCGAGATAGCTGTCGACGGCGGCCTGCAGCGACGGACGCGTGCAGGTGGGCGGCGGCGGCGCAGGCGGCTGGGTTGGGGTCTGGGCATGGGCGGTGACATGGGCCAGGGTGGCCATGCCACAGAGCGCGACCCATCCTGCGAGGCCTTTCTTCATGCGAATCTCCCACTCACCCGCCCGGGTTGTTGGTGGAATCGGCGGGGCGGCTGATTATGGGCGAACTGGCCGGGAGCACTTCAGGCGTGCGGGCGAGCGGTCCGCAGAACGGCGGGGGATGCGCGGGTGGCAATGCCTCTGCACGGCGTGCGGTTCGAGCCGCTAACGCGCAGCGGGCCCGGGCGAGGCCTGCAGATCGATCCGAAAGATGTGCCACGAGCGCTGTTCCGCCGTGGAGCCGGGCACGTCGTTCACGCGCCGGAGCGTCGCCTCTCCCAGCAGATGCAATTCCTCGCCCGACCTGCGTCGCCCGTAGATCACGACGGGAACGCTCACGAACAGCGATCCGGCAGCGCCTTCGATGGGGCCCGGACCGCCGATGTTGGCGCTATAGCTTTCATACGGCGCGAAGCTCTTCGCAAACGCTTCCATCGTCATTCCGCTTCCCTGGCCGCCTTCTGTCCAGAGCCGCCATGCGTCGTCATAGCGCCCCTCGGCCACGAGCGCGTAGTAGGTCTGGAGGACGTTGGCGGCGCCCTGCGCGCTGGTGGGCGTGAAAGGCGCTTCGGAGATGGGCGTGCGGTCATCCGGCAGCCCGCCCGGCGTTCCGGGTGCGGGAGGGCTCACCGGAGGAAGCGCGGCCGCCGGCTCGGTGGCCGGCAACGTGGACTCGGCAACAGGCGGCGGCGCGGCGTCCGGTTCCCGCGGCCGTTCGGGTTCGCGTGCGCAACTCGCGAGGAGAAACAACATGAAGACCGGCAGGGCTCGGGACATGATCGGCTGCGGCAAGCGCTATATGCGGGGACGCAGGATAGCAGCCGGCGCGCGGCCATGAACGACGCGTGAGCGGAGCGGCAGCTTCCCGGTTGGCGAGTGCAGCGTGCGTGTGGGGCCGAGAAACGCAGGCCGCTGAAAGCGCGCTCAGCGAGGTTCTATCTACCAGCTCACCGGCGTTCCGCCACGTTCAGCCCACCGCCATCGTCTCCACGGCGTTGCGCAGGCCGCGGATATCCCGAATCGGCGGCGCTCCGAACATCCGCGCGTATTCCCTGCTGAACTGCGACGCGCTTTCGTATCCCACGCGATAGGCTGTGCTTGCCGCGTCCACGGGCTCGGAGAGCATGATCTGCCGAGCCTCCGTCAGTCGCAGGCGCTTGAGGTACTGCAGCGGACTCATGGCGGTGACGGCCTTGAAATGCTGATGGAAGGATGAGGGGCTCATGTGCACGATGGCCGCGAGCTCTTCGACGCTGACGGAGCGCGTGAGGTCCGCCTTCATCCTGTGAATCGCCTGCGCGATCTTTTGCGTGTTGCTGCCCGTGACGGCGATCTGCGCAACGGCTGCGCCGTGTGAGCCGCGCAGCATGCGGTAGTGGAACTCGCGCATCATCAGTGGTGCGAGTACCGGGATGTCCTTGGGTGTATCGAGCAGCCTCGCCAGTCTCGCCACGGCTTCTATCATCGGCTCATCCAGCGCACCGACGAACAGGCCACGTGACGTGCTTCCTTGTGGCCATGCCTCGTCACCCGCGTGTGCTACGAGCTCACTGATCTCGCGCGGATCCAGATCTATCTGAAGGCACAAGTAAGGTCGGTCTGCGCTCGCTTCCGTCACCTGCCCGAGGAGCGGCAGGTCCACAGAGACCGCGAGGTACTGGGAGGGCGCGTATTTCCAGATCTCACTCTCGAGCAGCACGCGCTTGCGCCCCTGGACCACCACGCAGACGGAAGGCGAGTAGACGGCCGGCGTCTTCATGCTGGGCGCTGACATCTTCAGGCACCGCAGACCGGCAATGGCGGTTGGATGGATGCCGTCTGCGCCGGAGTATTTGTCAATCAGCGCGGCCAGCTCGCGCAGGCGGGAGTTACGCGGCATGCAGGTTTCCTCGTAAAACAGGGCAGTCACCTTACGCCCGGCAGCCCGGCCCTTCAAATCGAGCGCACTGCGGTTTGCAGGATCAGGCAATCGACGCGGAGGTCCCGGTATCCACTGGAAGAGCTCGCGCGGACACACTGCGCTCCAGGGAAAACCTCACTGGAGAGCACCATGTCAAAACCCATCGCCCAGAAAGTCGTCCTGATCACCGGCGCCAGCAGCGGCATCGGCGAGGCTGCCGCCCGCCTGCTCGCCGGGAACGGCGCAAGGGTCGTGCTCGGTGCGCGTCGTGCGGACAGGCTGAAGCAGATCGCCGCCGAGATACGCAACCAGGGCGGCGAGGCGGAATTCAAGGCCCTGGACGTCACCCGGCGCGCGGATGTCCTGTCTTTCGTCAGGTTCGCGCAGGAGCAGTTCGGGCGCGTCGATGTCATGTTCAACAACGCCGGCGTCATGCCTGCCTCGCTCATGAGTGCGCTGAAGACGGACGAGTGGGATCGCATCGTCGACATCAACATCAAGGGCGTGCTGAACGGTATCGCCGCCGCGCTTCCGGTGATGCAGGCGCAGGGCAGCGGGCACATCATCAACACCGCCTCGACCGCGGCTCATGCGGTTGGGCCGAAGTTCGCTGTCTATTGCGCGAGCAAGTACGCGGTGCGCGCGATCACCGAGGGGTTGCGTCAGGAGATGGATACGCTGCGCGTCACGCTGATCTCGCCTGGCGTCACGGAGACCGAGCTCGGCTCCGATATCACCGATGAGGGCGCGGCCGAATCACTGCGGCAGTTGCGCCAGGCGGCGCTGACATCGGATGCCATCGCGCGCGCGGTGCTCTATGCGATCTCACAACCGGCGGATGTGGACGTGAGCGAGATGATCATCCGGCCTGTGCGCAGTGCCGGGCACGCGTTCTGACGGTGTATGTCAGGCGTATGAACGCCGGGTTCCCGATCGACCCGAACGTGAAACCCGACATCAGTGAATACCCCGGATGAGGGTCGATCGACGTGCCGTTGCCTCGGCGCCGGTGACAACCCGGTGCCGAGGCTTCGGGCGCGCGAGGAGCCCGAGCGAGCAGTGTGAGTGACTACTCGAACACGTAAGGGAACTATTCCTGACGCCAGCGATCGCACTTCCGACGTAGCTCTCACATCCGAGCTCTCACCTCATCCATTGACAAGCACGTGTCGCTCTCTGCGGTCACTGCGCCAGTTGATTTTATTTCAACTGGGCAGGGCGGCCGCAGAGCATGCGCAATTCGCTGGTTTTTCCCGCACGAAGTGCATCGTCAGGTTGCCATCGTCTGCGGCGGGAGGCTTGCGCACAGTGGTCGCTTCCTTCGAAGCCCCATTGACGAACCGGAGGTGACGCGTGCTAGAACACGCGCGCGTGACAGACGCAGTGTCACACCTCCGTTCAGCTGATAAAGTTTTTGAGACTACATGACAGCCCCAGTTATCCTCGTAGTGGAGGACGATCCGGGACTCAGAGTGTTGATTGCTCGTGCGCTCCAGCAGAACGGCTTCGTCGTCTGCCCGGTCGGCTCAGCCCCTGAGATGTGGAACATATTCGAGAAGCAGAAGCTCGATCTGATCCTTCTCGACATCATGCTCCCCGGCAAGAATGGCATCGATCTGTGTCGCGAAATCCGCATGCGCAGCGCCTTGCCGATCATTTTCATCAGCGCAAAGGCCGACGAGACGGACCGCGTCATCGGGCTGGAGCTCGGCGCCGATGACTACATTCCAAAGCCTGTCGGCACACGCGAGCTGATCGCGCGCGTTCGCGCGGTGCTTCGGCGTGGCACGCTCGAACGCGGTTCGGACGTGGTGCGCGCGGAAAAAGTGCACTTCGCCGGCTGGCAGGTGGACCTGCGACGACGCGCGGTGTTTTCGCCGTCAGGCGCGAGCATCGAGCTCACCGGAGCCGAGTTCGACCTGCTCACGAGCTTCACCAGCAGCCCGCAACGCGTGCTGGGCCGTGAGCGGCTCATCGAGTTGTCGCGCGTGCGGCTCGGGGATTCTTCGGACCGCAGCATCGATGTCCTCGTCAGCCGCCTTCGACGCAAGCTCTCGAGTGCGGGGCAGCCCGCTCCGATCACCACCATTCGTGGCGTCGGATACATGCTGACGGCAGACGTCACGCACGGCTGACGCGCGTGAAGCTCGTTCCCTTCGGCGCCGTCGGTCGAGTGCTGGCCGTGGTCGCGATCACGGCCGTCCTCGGCCTGACTGCGAACGCGCTGCTCTACGAGGGGGCCGGCCGCTTCAGTCTGCGCGAGGAGGAAGCGCACCGCGCCTCCGAGCACATCGTCGTCGTCGCGCGCCTGCTGGAAGGCGAATCCCCTCTGCGCCGCGTGCGGATCGCCGAAAGCACCTCGACGACGCACTTCAAGCTCGAGTGGTATCCGTGGCCCGTCGAGCCGGGCAGGCGATCCGTCGCGCTCAACAGAATGCGCCAGCAGATGGTGGAATGGGAGCCGAGTCTCGAGGGTCGCGACCTGCGGCTGCATCTGGGGTCCTCCGAGGACGCGACGGAAGTCGTCGGCTCGCTGCAACTCTCGGATGGGTCCTGGCTGCACTTCAAGGCGCACGATCTCGTGGGCGCGTGGCAGCTCAAGCTCGGCCAGGTGGTCATCGCGTCGGTGCCGATGCTGGCGCTCCTGGTCATCGCGATGAGCGTGCTGCACCTCATGCTCCGGCCGCTGCGCTTGCTGGCCGATGCGGTAACGCGCATCGGCCAGGGTGACTCCGTCGTGCTGCAGGAGCAGGGGCCTCGTGAATTCCGCCGCCTGATCCGAGCGTACAACGACATGCAGGCGCGCATCGCCGCGATGATCACGGATCGCACGGAAGCGCTCGCCGCGGTGGGCCACGATCTGCGGACGCCGCTCGCCCGGCTGCGGCTCAACATGGACAGCGTGACGGATACGCCAACGCGCGATGCCGCGATCCGGGATCTGGACGAGATGGAGCAGATGCTCGATTCGCTGCTCACGTTCTTCCGGGGGGACGATCACCCCGAGAAGCCGCGGCTCGTCGACCTGGCCGTGCTGCTCTCGACCGTCGTGGACGACCTGCAGGACCGCGGCTTCCACATCACCTATCTGGGGCCCGAGCACTGCGATGCCCTGTTGCGGCCCGTCGAATTCAAGCGGGCGTTGAGCAATCTCACGAACAACGCATGTCAGTACGGAAACTCCGCGTCGGTACGGCTGCTCGTGGACGAAAGCGTGATCCGGATCCGCGTCGAGGATGACGGGCCCGGCATACCGGAAAAGGACATGCAGCGCGTGCTGGAGCCTTTTCAGCGCCTGGACCCGGCGCGACAGCGGAACACATCGGGTGTCGGTCTCGGCATACCGATCGCCCTGCGTGTCGTTTCCGGGGCCGGCGGCAAGCTCACGTTGAGCAACCGGCCCGAAGGGGGGCTGTGTGCGCAGATCGAGCTGCCGCGCCCGGCCCGCGCAGAAACACTTTGTTACGAAGGGGCTGCAGACTAGAAAAACACCCGCGGCAGGATTCGGGCTGGCCTGCCAGCCGCGAAAGCCGGAACGCAGGCCTCGGAAAATCCAGCTTTTCGGGGTAACGAATGAACGAGCTCATCGGCCGCATCTTCAAGTTCGAGAAGCACGTCTTTGCACGCCATGCCGACCTCTACAGTCGCCTGGCCACCAACGGGCAGAGTCCCAAGGCCCTCATGATCTCGTGCGCGGATTCGCGCATCGTCCCGGAGCTCATCCTGCAGGCCGAGCCCGGGGACCTGTTCGTCACGCGCAATGCCGGGAACATCGTCCCGCCGTTCGCACAGGCGAACGGCGGAGTCTCCTCCGCGGTCGAGTACGCGGTGCTGGCGCTGGGTGTCACCGACATCATCGTGTGCGGGCACTCGGGCTGTGGGGCCATGGAGGCGCTCACGCGCCCCGGCGCGCTCGACGACATGCCGAATGTCGCGGCCTGGTTGCGCCATGCGCACGCCGCGCAGGATGTCGTGCGCAACTGCTATCCGGATCTCGATGACGCGGATCGGCTGCGGGTTCTCGCGCTGGAAAACATCGTTTGCCAGCTCGGCCACCTGAGGACGCATCCGGCGGTCGCCGCGGGCATCGCGCGGGGAAAGATCGCGCTGCACGGCTGGTTCGTCGACATCCACGCCGGCTCCATCCTTGCGCTGGACGACCAGAAGGGGCGCTTCACTCTGGTCAGGGACGATTCTCCGCTGCCGATTGCGCTTCCACACGCGCCGCGTCTCGCGGCCAGCGAAACACTGAAGCGCAGCGCCTGAGGTGAGCCCCGTGGTATCGGCAGCGAGCCCGGCGGTGGCAGGTTCCCGTCAGAACGTTCTCGTGCGCGATTTCACTGCGTCGATCGTCGTGTTCCTGGTGGCGATGCCATTGTGCATGGGCATCGCCATTGCGTCCGGCGTGCCGGCGGAGAAGGGCCTCATCACCGGCATCATCGGCGGAATCGTGGTGGGCGCACTCGCCGGCTCGCCGCTCCAGGTCAGCGGGCCCGCGGCGGGGCTGGCCGTCATCGTGTTCGAGCTCGTCCGCCAGCACGGGATGATGGCGCTCGGGCCGATCCTGCTCCTGGCGGGCGCGATCCAGATCATCGCGGGCGCGGCCCGGCTCGGCGGCTGGTTCCGCGCAATCTCGCCCGCGGTCATTCACGGCATGCTGGCCGGCATCGGCGTGCTGATCTGCATCAGCCAGTTCCACGTGCTGTTCGACGACTCGCCGAAGCCGAGCGGCGTCGGCAATCTCCTGGCGATCCCCGCCGCATTGCTCCGCCTCGTCTCCGAGGTGCATGCCACCGGCAGCGCATTCGCCGTTGGCGCAGCGACCATCGCGGCGATGCTGGCCTGGGAGCGATTCCGGCCCGGCGCACTGCGTCTCATCCCCGGTGCGCTCGTCGGAGTCACGCTCAGCACGCTGATCGCGTTCTTCCTGCAGCTCGAGGTGGTGCGCGTCGACGTGCCGGAGTCGATCTTCGCAAGCCTCTCGTGGCCGACCCTGGGCAGCGTCGCAGGGTTGATGAGCCCGGCGATGATTGCGACCGCGGTCGCGGTTGCGTTCATCGCGAGCGCGGAGACGTTGATTTCGGCTGCCGCCGTGGATCGCATGCACGACGGCCCGCGCACCGACTACGACAAGGAGCTTCGCGCGCAGGGGGCCGGCAATCTTCTCTGCGGGGCGGTCGGTGCCCTGCCGATGACGGGCGTCATCGTGCGCAGCTCCGCGAACGTGCAGGCCGGCGCCGTGACGCGGGCGTCAGCCATCATGCACGGTGTCTGGATCCTCGGGTTCGTGCTCGGTCTTCCCTGGCTGCTGCGGGAAATTCCGATGGCCGCGCTCGCCGGCATCCTCGTCGTCACGGGGTGGCGCCTCGTGAGCCTCGAGCATGCACGGCATCTCTTCCGTCACTATGGGGCGTTGCCGGCGTTCATCTGGGCAACGACGCTCATCATGGTGGTCGCGACGGACCTGCTGACCGGCGTGCTGACGGGCTTTGCGCTGTCGCTCATCGAGCTCGTGCCGCACTTCCGCAACCTGAAGCTGGATGTGCAGGTGGTGCGCGACGACGAGCACGTCGAGCTGCGCCTTCGAGGCGGCGCCACGTTCGTGACCCTGCCCAGGCTGTCGAAGATCCTGGATGGGCTGCCGAACAGCGGCCGCGTTCGCCTGAACGTCGCCGGGCTGGCCCAGGTCGATCACACGTGCGCGGAGGTGCTGGTCGACTGGATTCAGCGCAGGCGCCGGGCGGGCACACAGCTCGAGCTCGCGGGGATGGACGAAAGTCACGGCAGGGGTCATTTCCGCCGCCTCGCCGAGGCGGCGACGTCGCGAGGGTCGGACCATGCCTGACAACGACGTCAAGCGGCTGGAACAGTGGCACATGCAGTGGGTGCTGCTGCACGTGGCCGTGCAGCTCGACCAGCGGTGGCTGCCGGCGCTGCGCTCGCAGAGTGAGGCTGCTGTCGCAGAGGTGTTCTCGATCGCCCGGAAGGCCGGCGGAGTGAAGCGTGAGCTCGCGAATCTGGGCGAGCTGCGCAAACATCTGCTCGAGCAGATCATCGAGACGGGATCGGCGCTCGCCGAGGGCCTGAGCGTCCGGGCCGGTCGCTCGCCGCGGTTTGCACGTCGCAATCGCTGCGCGGAGGAGCTTCTCTTCATTGCCCGAACGCTCGACCGGTGTGTCGGGATGCGCAGTGGCGAGCTCACCGTCAATTCCGGAGCGCACCGGGTTCTCTGGTCTTCCATATCGCCGGCGCGTGACGGGTCCGAGCCGCCCCGCCGTGGCTCGCTGCTGATACGACATGCCTGCTTTCATGTCCTGAGCCGGTTGGAAGACTGGCTGGAAGAGGAGCGGGCGCAAGCGCAGTCGACTCCGGCGCGCTCCATGAGCCTGACATGCGACTGATGGCGTGAAGCCACGTTCGTCGAAGCCCGTGTCACGCCATGAAGCCCTGCCCCGATCGATTCTGCCTGGTCCTGATACCCCACTCGGTGAGCGAGCGATGCGTTCGCACGCCACCCCCCACGATGGAGAGAAGCCTGATGAAAGCTCGTGATCGCAAAACCTCGGCGCGTGTCGTCCTTCCGGTGGGCCTGCTGGTCCTCGGTCTCTTCGGTGGTGCCCAGGCCGGCGTCGCGGACGAAGCGAAAGCCGATGAGACCAGTGCGTCGTGTCGTGAGGAGACGCGACGGGTAGCCCTGCCGCCGAGGGGCGGCAACCCGAAGTTCCATCGCCCCTCCCGCTACGAGGAGCGCCTCGTGACCGTGTGCGACGGGAAGATCGTGTCACAGGCGCAGCATCGGGATGCATCGAATCAGGCGGACGGCCGGCGGTAGGGACGGGGACCGACCGTGCGCCTTCCCTTCGATTTCGCTCAGAGGAATCAATCCATGCTCATCCGACTGATCCGGAGCGCTGCGCTCGTCATTCCCGCACTCGCGGTCTGCGCGTGCGCGAGCAATCCACGTACGGAGCTGTATGGGCTCGATCCGGCCAGTGCCGCCATGGTCCGGCAGACTTGCACCGACATCATGGGGCTGCGCGCAGGCGTTGAGTTCGATGCCTGCAACGACAGCCTCGCACAGAGCGTGCGCGCCCTGCACGATGCCCGGGTCATCGCGCGGGCCAACGAACGGTGCGAGCAGCAAGGCCTCTTGCCGGGAACAGCTGCGCTCGCGACATGCGTGGTCGTGTCGAAGCGGACGGAGGCGCCGCCGGCATGGGAGCATGCTGCGCCGATATCTGTTTCCGATGCGCATCCCGGGCGCTCCTACTTCAGGATGAGCCCTTCGCAGCAGGACGAAAGAATGGAGTTGTCCTGCGCCCAGCTGGGGCTGCATCCCGCCTGGGGCGGCTTCAGGCAGTGCGTGATGAACCTGAAGGACGCCATTTTCACTGCGCAGAATCCCAGGCCGTTATAGGTCGGTCAGGCGCGGCGCCGGCGCTGCGGCCCGGCGCCGACGCCGCGGGTGCGCAGCCCGCTCCGCGCAGCTGCCGGGCGCCGCTGGCGTATCCTGCGCGCCATGCAATCGCCCGAAGACAAAGCGGCGTCACGGCTCGTGCTGGAGCCCATCGGGTTCGTCCGCAACTCACTCGCAACGAAGGTCGACGCCGCGCGGCAGCCGCGGGCGGCTGAAGGCACGCCCGCACGCATCGAGCTGCTGCCCGGTCGCAACTTCGAGCATGCGCTCGAGGATCTCGCACGATGGGAGTGGATCTGGGTGATCTTCTGGTTCCACCGGAACCCGGGGTGGCGCCCCAAGGTGCTCCCGCCGCGAAGCCTCACGGGCCGCAAGGGTGTGTTCGCCACCCGATCACCGCACCGGCCCAATCCCCTCGGTCTGTCGGTCGTGCGACTGGAAGGTGTCGACGGCCTGACCGTGCACATCCGTGATGCCGACATGCTCGATGGCACGCCCGTGCTCGACCTCAAACCATACGTCGCGTACACGGATGCCCACCTGGATGCGGGTAACGGCTGGCTGGACGACGCGGAGCGCGCGGCCGGCGCCCGTCAGCCGGCGGACCCGGTCAACGCGTATTCCGTGGTGCTCGCTCCGCTCGCGGCGGAGCAGGCTCGATGGATCGAGGCGCGAACGGGGCTCGCCATCGAAGCACGAATCCGTTCGACGCTCATGCTCGGCCCGGCGCCGCACCCGTACCGGCGGATCCGTCCGCTCGACCAGGGGATGCAGCTCTCTATAAAGGAGTGGCGTGTCCGTTTCAGCGTGGAAGGCCGCGATGTGCTCGTGGCCGGGATACGTTCCGGCTTCCGCGTGTCGCAGCTCGACGGGGAACCGGATGATGACGTGCTGCGCTCACACCGCGAGTTCCGCGAGCGATGGCCTCGCGACTGACGCCGAACCCGCGTCACTCCGGAATTTCCGGCTCGACGAGCCGTGCCAGATGCTCGAGTGACTCCTGCCAGCCGAGGTAGCAGGACTCCACCGGAATCACCTCCGGGACCCCTTCCTGCACCACGTTCAGCTCGGTTCCACAGGACACCTCGCGTAGCGTCACCGTCGTCACCATCTCGCCGGGCAGGTTCGGGTCGTCGAACTGGTCCGTATGGCGAATCTTCTGGCCCGGCACGAGCTCGAGGTACGAGCCGCCGAACGAGTGGCTGCTGCCCGTAGTGAAGTTCCGGAACGACATCCTGAACGTGCCGCCAACCCGCGCGTCGAGATGCTCCACCGTGCAGGTGAAGCCGTTGGGCGGCAGCCACCGGGCCACGGCATCCGCCTCCAGGAAGGCGCGATAGATTTTTTCGGGCTTGGTACGCAGAACCCGGTGCAGACGAACGGTGTTGGCGGGCATGGCGGGGCTCCTTACGGAAAGTGTCGCTTGTGCAGGCTCGAGGACGGACGAGGTGCGGCCGAGCCGACAACCGGCGACGACTTTATCTCGCCCGGCCTTCTGAACGCCCGGTGCGACCAGCGACTCCTGGCGGAAAGCGCGACAGGTTCCGTTCGCGAGAGCGGGTCAGATAGGCTTCACACCCATCCGCGGGCACCGCCTCCCACCAGCTGGGGCCAGGCAGCTGCGCGCTTTCCAGTATTCCGCTGACGTTTCCGCATGAACCCCTCGACGCTGCCCAACCGCCTCCTGCCCCTGTCGCTCCATTTCTACCGCCAGTTCCTCTGGGGCTGCCTGGGCCTGCTCATCTTCCCCATCCTGGGCCGCGCCGTCTTCGCGTCGGTCGCCTACGCCACCAAGCTCCTGACCGACACGGTGCTGGCCATGCACGAGCCGGCCGCCGAGGCCGGCAGGCTCGTCGGGCCGTTTGCGTTGTTCGTTGCCCTCGTGGTCGCCCGCTTCGCGACCGACGGCGCAACGTGGTTCAGCTCGTACCACACCCGCTCCCCCATGCTCGTCCGCATGAAGGAGGAGGTTTTCGCCTACGCGCAGCGGCTGTCGAGCTCCTATTTCGAGAACACGCTCTCCGGCAAGATCGCGCATCGCGCGGTGCTGCTGCCCGAGCAGGTGCTCGCGCTGTTCGACATGATGGTGTTCGACTTCATCCCGGGCGCCTGCTTCTTCGTGTTCGTCGCGGCGTACTTCTACGTCGCAAGTCCGGCGTTCTGCGCGATCGCCCTCGTGGCGATCACCCTCTACTTCATCATCAGCCTTCTCGTCGGTCGCGAATGCACCCGGCGCGCCGAAGCCAGCAATGAAGCAAAGGCCGCCGTCACCGGGCGCGTCGTCGATGTGCTCACGAACATCCGCAACGTCTTCTTCTTCGCGAATCAGTCGCTCGAAGACGAGCAGCTGCAGCACTACACCGGCGAAGAGCGCAGGCGGCGCCGCGCCTCGTACCGCGCGGTGGTGCGCCTTCGTTGTGTCCAGTACGTCATGGATATCGCGATGTGGCTGGTCTTCGTCGGTGGCGCTCTTCATGCCTGGGTGCACGGCCTCATCGGCGCGGGCGACTTCGTGATGATCACGGCGCTCACGAGCTCTCTGCTGCAGACCGCGTACAACGTCGGCCAGCGCATCCCGGAGTTCTACGATCAGATGGGTTCGGCCCGCGAGAGCATCCATACGCTCATCGTTCCCGCCACCGTTGTGGACAAACCCGGCGCACCGGCATTGTCGGTGAGGCAGGGCGTCATTCACTTCGAGCACGTTGCGTTCGCGTACGAAATACACACGCCGGACGAGGGCCGACCCTCACGCAACGTGGTCAAGGAGTTCGAGCTGACCATCCCGGCCGGGCAGCGCGTGGGGCTCGTGGGCCCGAGCGGTGCCGGCAAGACGACGCTGATGGGGCTGCTCATGCGGATGCACGACGTGGCCGAGGGTGCCATCCGCATCGACGGGGTGGATATCCGGGAGGTCACCCAGGAGAGCCTGCGGCAGTCGATTGCGCTCATCCCGCAGGATACGAGCCTGTTTCATCGCAGCCTTCTGGAGAACATCCGCTACGGCCGGCCGGGGGCCACGGACGAAGAGGTCGAGCTCGCCGCCCGCCGTGCCCATGCCCACGAGTTCATCGCGGAGCTGGAGCACGGGTACAGGACGCTCGTCGGTGAGCGCGGCGTGAGACTTTCCGGCGGGCAGCGTCAGCGCATCGCCATCGCGCGCGCCATCCTGAAGGACGCGCCGATCCTGCTGCTCGACGAAGCGACGAGCGCGCTCGACAGCCACAGCGAGCAGCTCATTCAATCCGCCATGCGCGACGCGATGGCGGGCAAGACCGTGATCGCGATCGCCCATCGCCTCAGCACCGTCATGGACATGGATCGCCTCATCGTGCTCGACCGTGGGCGCATCGTGGCGGACGGGTCGCACGGCGAGCTGCTGCGCCAGGGCGGGCTCTACGCGGAGCTGTGGCGCAAGCAGTCCGGCGGCTTCAATCCCGTCGCGCGGCGCGACGTGGTAGTGGATCGGGTGCCGGACCTGGCGGATCTCGATGAACCCTCGACGAGCGCCATCGAGCGGTCCGACGACCTGGTGCGCGCTTCTGCGAATCCCGACACCTGAGAGCATTGCACGGGCGCACATCGGCCACGGCGCAGCAGCGATCAGCAGGCTGATCGCGACTGCGCTCTGGCGCCGTGCCGGATCGCGGGAAGGGCGCGGGCAGGAAAGCCCACGCCCTCGATCACACGAACGACCGCGCTACTGGAAGCTCTTCCGGAACGACAGTGCCACCTCCCGGCCGCGAGCCGGGCTGCCCGTGCGGTTGTCCGTGACGAGGCCGGTGAGCGTGCTGCGCTCCGGCGCAATCGTGTACCAGTAGAACTTGTCGAGCAGGTTCTCGACCGAGAGCGCCATGTCCCACTTCCCGCCTTCCGGCGCGTAACCGATGCGGGCATTGACGAGGGTGTAGCCGGGCACCTTGTTCGCGAGCCCGGGCAGCTGCTCCAGGTACTGATCGCCGTTGCTGCGGCTGCCCTGGACGAACCAGTCGATGCGGGGTGTCAGCGTGCTCGCACCCAGGTTGAAGCGATACTGCATGCCGAAGCTTCCGGAGAGCCTGGCCTGCACATCGTAGCTCGGGTCCACGTAGCCGGGGTTTGGCGCACCATCCACGACCGGCGCGACGTTCGACTTGAAATCGAACCAGGCGAGCGAGGCGTTGATGCTCAGCTGGCCGACCGGGTTCGCGGTCAGCTCCACCTCGATGCCCCGGTCCTCGCCCGGCGCGCTGTCATAGGCGATCCAGGGAATGCCCGTGGTGCCGGCGAGCGGCGTGCCCGCGGGGCAGGGGTTCGCACCGCTGATGCCGCGATAGACCTGGCCCGGGTCGAGATCGGAGGCGGCGTTGCATTGCGTGCCGCCCGAGGTGAACACACGCGGATCGTAGTCATCCATGAACATCGCGATGTTGAGGCGCAGGCGGCGGTCGAACAGGTCGAGCTTCGTGCCCACCTCGCAGGCGATGAGCTCCTCCGCCGGCACCGGCACGCGTTGCTGGCCGGGCGTGAACGGCCGGGGTTGCGCGCCATCGGAGCGGAACCCCGTCGACACCGTTCCATAGATCATCACGGCCGGGTTGAACCGGTAGTTCGCGCTGACCTTCCAGTCGAAGTGGCTCGAGCCGTACTGCAACTCGCCCGGGACGAGAAGGTACGGGCTGTGATCGAACGCGTAGGTCTTCTTCTCGTCGGTGTAGCGTCCGCCGGCCGTTATCGAGAACGCCTCGCTGATCGCGAAGGCACCGTGCAGGAAGCCGGAGGTGCTCTGCGTCGTGAACGTGTCGTTCTGGTTGAAGTCCGGCAGGATGGAGTTGAACGCCGGCAGGGTCACATAGCCGCCCAGGTGCGAGTGGGCATCGTAGCGGTACGCGCCCGCGGTCCATTCCAGCCGCTGCCCGATCGCCGCGCCGGAAAGGCGCGCTTCGTAGCTGTGCTGCTTGTGACTCTGCAGCTCATACGTGTGATTGAGATCGATGGGCATCTGGTCGCCGTCGCCCATCCAGTCGCTGTCATACGTGCGATAGCCGAAGATCAGGCTCAGCGCCAGAGTGTCTGAGAGCTGGTAGTCCAGCTTGCCGGTCGCATTCCACGCGGTCGTGAGCTGATTGGGCGGGAAGGTCTTCCCCTGGACCGGGTCGATCGGGTTCGCGTAGGTCTTGAACGGATCGCCGGTGAGGAAGCGATCATCGCCCGTGAAACGCAGCCCGTAGCGCGGGAAGATGACCTCGTTGCTGTAGAGATCGTTGAGGAAGTTGCTGGTCTGGTGCCGGGTCAGCTTCGCGTCGGGCTGCGGCTCGGCGACCGTCTTCGAATAGTCCGCGGAGAACCCCATTTCCAGCGCATCCGTTGCCACGTACCTCAGCATCACGCGCCCGGCGTTGCTATCCGATCCGCCGCGCTCTGCGATCTTGCAGTCGCCCTTCTGCGCGCGTTCGGAAGGCACGAGGCTCGGGAAGCTGCCGGCAAGCTCCGGCGTGCCGTTTGCGCGCATCTGGCAGGTGAAGTCGAGCACGTCCTGGTAGCCGTCGATCTGTTTCGATACGCCGGTCAGCCGCACGAACAGCTTGTCCGTCATCGCGAAGTCGTACACGCCTCTCAGGTCGAGCCGAGCGGAGCTGCCGTAGGTCACTTCGAGAGTGCCGGTGTCGTTGCCCTGCGGTTGCTTCGAAATGAGCCGGATGGCGCCGCCGAGGCTGTTCTTGCCGAACAGCGTGCCCTGCGGACCGCGCAACACTTCGATGCGTTCGAGATCGAGCAGGTCGATCGCGGAGCCGGTGAGGGAGCCGTGGTAGACATCATCGATGTAGATGCCGACACCCGGGTCGGACGTGTAGATGTAGTCGGTCGTCATGACGCCGCGCATGCCGATCATCGGAGTCGGCCCGCTGAAGCTGCCTTGCGGGCGGATGTTGGCATTCGGAATCACGAGCCCGAGGTCCGTGACGTTCGTCAGGCCCTGCTCCTCGAGCTGCTGGCCGGAAACGGCAGTGATGGCGAGCGGTGTGTCCTGAAGGTTTTCCCTGCGGAACTGCGCTGTAACGATTACTTCCTGCAGTACTGATTCGTCGTTCGATGAAGCCTGCTGGGATGGCGATTGACCCCACGCTGGCGATGCCAGCGTGAAAGCCATGGCAGCCCACGGCACGGCGGCCTGACGGCCACGCGCCCGAAGCGCGCGCGCCACTGCGCTCGATACGGATGTGGATACAGATAGCATGATGTTCCCCCTGAACTCATGGCCACGACTACGGCCGCAGTCCGCGTGAGAAGCGGCTGCGTCCCCCTGAAGCGCCGCGCGACTCCCGATGTTGGAATTTGTGTGGGAGTCGTCGTAGTGATCTGTTCGGGGTCGAGCCTATATCCGTGAGGCAGAGGATGGCAACCGGGAAGAGTCCGGGCCAGTCGTTCGCTTGCGCGCGTTGCGCGGCGGGATGGGTGGGTTTCGCGCCCGGGCGGCTTCGGCCGCCCGGGCCCTGCAGCTCGCGGTGGTCTACGCGCCGCGCATCACTCGCGGGGCGCCACCCGATCCAGCGCAGCGGCGAGATGGCTTGCCGTACGCTCGACGTGATGCCACTTCTCGAGCCCGAAGAGCCCGATGCGGAACGTCATGAACTCCGGGCCTTCTCCGCACTGAAGCGGTACACCCGAGGCAGTCTGCAGCCCCGCAGCGATGAACCTGCTGCCGTTCTGGATGCCCTGGTCGGTCGTATAACTGACGACGACGCCGGGCGCCTTCCAGCCCTCGGCCGCAACGCTCGGAAACCCGCGCGATTCCAGCAACGTACGCACCTTTGCGCCGAGCTCCATCTGTTCGGCGCGGACCTTGTCGAATCCGTAGTCGCGCGTCTCGATCATCACGTCACGCAGCCGCACGAGCGCATCCGTCGGCATGGTAGTGTGATACGCGTGCTGGCCGTTCTCGTAACCCTCCGCGATCTGCATCCATCGCTTGAGATCGCAGGCAAAACTGGAGCTCTGCGTGCCTTCGATGGCCTGGCGCGCGCGCTCGCTGAGCATGACCATGGCGCAGCAGGGCGAGCTGCTCCAGCCTTTCTGGGGCGCGGAGATCAGCACATCCACGCTGGTTGCCTGCATATCCACCCACATCGCCCCCGAGGCGATGCAGTCGAGCACGAGCAGCGCGCCGACGTCGTGCGCTGCGGCGCCCACGGTGCGCAGGTAATCGTCGGACAGGATCATGCCGCTCGCTGTCTCCACATGCGGTGCGAACACGACCTTGGGACGTTCCGCGCGGATGGCGGCGGCCACTTCCACGGCGGGACAGGGCACCCAGGGTGCCTGGGGGCCTTCGCCCTGCCGGCGCGCCTGGCAAACCACCGTGCCGCTACTCAGGCCGCCGGCGTCGAAGATCTGGCTCCATCGATAGCTGAACCAGCCGTTGCGGACGATCAGCACCTTCTCGCGATTGGCGAACTGGCGCGCCACGGCCTCCATGCCGAAGGTGCCGCTGCCGGGCACGAGCACGGCGGTGTGCGCGCGATAGACGCTCTTCAGCGTGGCGAGGATGTCCTGCATCACGCCGGTGAAGCGCCTGGACATGTGGTTGAGCGCGCGGTCGGTGTAGACCACCGAGAATTCGAGCAGGCCATCGGGATCGATGTCGGGAAGCAGGCCGGGCATGGTGATGTCAACTTTTCGTGGGGAGTGGGAGAAAACCCTGGGGATCGCGCGACATGCCGGGCGCCCGGCGTCCAGGTGCGCCGGACGTGCGCTGCGCAATCGCATTCATCGGGGTGCTATCTGTGCGCGGGGGCTACGGGGGTTCGCTCGACCCGCTCCGGGTGTTCGCTGAGACTGCAGGGCGTCGTGTATCTCGAGTAGTGCAAATTGATGCATTTTCGGTACGAGCCGGTCAAGCGTCACGGGCCGGCGGCCTGCAGCGCGGGGCCCGATGCTGCGCGCTGGCGGGCGATCAGCCCGCTTCTCGATGAGCTGCTCGACGCCGACGATGCGCGGCGCGCCTCGCGCGGCTCGCCGCGGAGAATCCGCGCGGCTGTACCTGTATCAGGTGCTGAAAGATCCGGACGTGCTGCCCGAGGCACCTGGCAGCTGATCGAGCATCGACAGACTCACCTCGCGTGAGCATGAGGAGGACCGCTCCCCCTCACGAGTCGAAACCGACGAGGCTGCCGGGGGTGCGGCCGGCGGGCCCGCCACCGCCCGGCCGAGGGCCAGGTTTTTGCATGCGAACCCGGTACTCGCACGATCGCTCGTGCCAGCCGGAGGACTGCAAGCGTGACAGCCGCCGCGAAACCCCTGGTCCAGAGCTCGGACATCCGCTATCTCGGCAAGCTGCTCGGGGACGTCATTCGCGCCTATGGCGGCGACCGGCTCTTCGAGCGCATCGAGAGCATCCGCGCGAGCTCGGTGGACAGGCACCGCGGCATCGCGGACGCGACGACGCTCGATCGTGGCCTCGACGCCCTGAGTCTCGACGACACGCTGGCGTTCGTCCGCGCCTTCATGCTGTTTTCCATGCTCGCCAACCTCGCGGAAGACCGGCAGGGCGGCCTGAACGAATCCGGTGAGGACGTCGCTTCCGCCCTGCAGCGCCTGGCCGCGAAGGACATCGGCGTCGAGCGGGCCGCGGCGCTGCTCGACTCCGCGCTCATCGTGCCGGTGCTCACGGCGCACCCGACTGAAGTGATGCGCAAGAGCATGATCGATCACCGCAACCGGATCGCGGAGCTGATGCATCACCGTGATCTCGGGCGCACGGAAGCCCCGAGCGGGGATGCCGTGGAGCAGGCGATTCTCAGGCAGATCTCGCTCCTCTGGCAGACGCGTCCCTTGCGCCGGGAGCGCCTGTACGTCGCCGACGAGGTCGAGATCGCGCTCGCCTATCTTCGCGATGTGTTCCTGCAGGTGCTGCCCGTGCTGTACGCGCGGTGGGAGCGGCTGCTCCCGCACCGCCCGAAGAGTTTCCTGCGCCTGGGCAGCTGGATCGGCGGCGACCGGGACGGCAACCCGAACGTCACGGCGGAATCGCTGCATCTGGCGCTCGGCAGCGCTTCGCGCGCGGTGCTCCAGTTCTATCTGGATCAGCTTCATGCGCTCGGCGCGGAGCTTTCCATTTCCACGGAGCTGGCCACGGTCACACCGGAAGTGGCTAGCCTCGCGGCCGCGAGCGGCGACATGAATGCCGCCCGTGCGGACGAACCGTATCGCCGCGTGCTGACGGGGTGCTACGCGCGCCTGGCCGCCACGTACCAGAAGCTCACCGGGCAGCCGCCTGCGCGAAATGCCTCGTGCGCCGGCGAGCCCTACGCCAGCCCGGACGAGTTGCGCTCCGATCTGGTCACCATCGCGCATTCCCTGGCCCAAAGTGGTGCGGGTCTGCTCGCGACGGGTGGGGCGCTCGGCCGCCTGATCCGGGCGGTGGACTGCTGCGGCTTCCATCTCGCCACCCTCGACCTGCGCCAGAACTCGGAAGTGCATGCCCGGGTCGTCGCGGATCTCCTGAGTGTTGCCGGCGTCGAGCCGGGCTACCTGAAGCTGGACGAAGCGTCGCGCGTGACCTTGCTGAGACGGGAGCTGGCGAGCGCGCGGCTGCTCGCAAGCCCGTTCGCAAGGTATTCGGACGAGACGCAATCCGAGCTCGCCATCGTGCGCGCGGCCGCCCAGGCGCACGAGCAGTACGGGCGCGCGTGCATCACGACCTACATCATCTCCAAGTGCGAGAGCGTGTCGGACCTGCTCGAAGTGAACCTGCTCCTGAAGGAGGCTGGCTTGTATAGGCCGGCGGAGCCGGGCAACGCAGCGATCATGGTCGTGCCGCTCTTCGAAACGATCGGTGACCTGCAGGGAGCCCCGCAGGTGATGAGCGCGTGGCTCTCCCTTCCCGAAGTGCGTGCGGCCGCGGAACGCCGCGGCTACCAGGAAGTGATGGTGGGTTATTCCGACTCGAACAAGGACGGCGGCTATCTCACATCCGTGTGGAGCCTCAACCAGGCGACCCGCGCGCTCGCCCGCGTGTTCGAGGAATCCCGGACCGCCATGCAGATCTTCCATGGCCGTGGCGGCGCGGTTGGCCGTGGTGGCGGCTCTTCGTTCGCGGCGATACGCGCGCAGCCGCACGGCACGGTCCAGGGCCGCATCCGGATCACCGAGCAAGGTGAAGTGATCGCCGCGAAGTACGGCACGCCCGAGAGCGCTGCGGCGAACCTGGAAGCGATCACCTCCGCGACGCTGCTGGCGTCACTGGAGCCTGCCGCGGCCTCCGCCGAAGAGGTGGCGCGTTTCGCGCAGGCGATGGAGGTCCTTTCGAAGGAGGCCTTTTCCGCGTATCGCGCGCTCGTCTACGAAACCGAAGGATTCAGGACGTTCTTCCGCCAGATGACGCCGCTGCTCGAGATCGCGGAGCTGAAGATCGGCTCGCGTCCGGCTTCGCGCACGAAATCCGATCGCATCGAGGATCTGCGGGCCATCCCCTGGGTGTTCAGCTGGGCGCAGTCGCGCGTGATGCTTCCGGGCTGGTATGGCGCAGGGCAGGCGCTGCGCTCGTTCGCGGACCAGGGCCTGCTGCGTGAAATGGTTTCAGCCTGGCCCTTCTTTCGATCGACGCTGGACAACATGGAGATGGTGCTTGCGAAGTCGGACATGGCGATTGCGCGGCGCTACGCGACGCTCGTGCAGGACCGATCGCTGGGCGACGCGCTGTTCGGCCGCATTCATTCCGCGTGGCAGGCGACGCACGATGGCCTTCTCTCCATCACGGGGCAGTCGCGCCTGCTGGACAAGAACCCCACCCTCGATGCCTCCATCCGCCTGCGACTGCCTTACATCGAGCCGATCAACCTGCTGCAGGTCGAGCTGCTGAAGCGGCACCGGGCCGGGGAAACCGACATGCGGGTGCGGGAGGGCATTCATCTGTCGATCAATGCGGTGGCGACCGCGCTGCGCAACAGCGGCTGACTGTTCGATCGACCCCGGCCGCGCTTCCGCGCCTGTGCCGATGAGGCGTTTTTCCGGCCTGACCGCACGGAGGTCTTGGGAAATGCGCCGCGCAACCCATTTGGTATCATCGCGCGCCTGCTTCAGGCACGGCTGGAGCAGCGTTCGCGGGGGCCGATGACACGGACGGCATCGTCCAGCATTAATATCTTAGTGATATCAATCGCTTAGGTGAAGGATGGCAAGCCGCGCCCCGGCGCCGGGTGCTGCAATCCATCGCCGTTATACCGGGTGCGTTACGCACCCTCGCTCACAAAGGTTCGTTTCAGATGCTCCAACGGATGAGAGATAGCCTGCAGGCGCAGAGGTGGCTCGCATACACGGTGATCGGTGTGCTCGCGCTCGTCTTCGCGGCCTGGGGAGCTTACGGGATCGTCGACCTCAGCATCGGCAGCGGCGACTACGCCGCGAAGGTGGAGGGCGAAAAGGTCTCGGTCCAGACCGCACAGGAGGCCTGGCAGCGCCAGCAGATGCAATGGGCGCAGCGCTTCGGCGGAGATCTGCCCGATGAACTCAAGCCGCAGCTGCAGGAGCAGCTCCTGGAAGGGCTGGTCCGCGATGCGCTGCTTGGCAAGCACTCGCGCGACCTTGGTTACCGTGTGAGTGATGCGCAGCTGCACGAGCAGATTCGCACGCTTCCGGCGTTCCAGCTCGATGGCAGGTACTCCCCCGACGTCGCCCGTTACGCGCTCACCCAGGCCGGCATGACGGAGCAGCAATTCGAAGCCACCCTGCGTCGCGACCTCGAGCGCGGCCAGATCGAAACCGGTATCCGTGTCTCGGACTTCGTCACGCCGAACGAGTTGAAGCGCATGCAGGCGCTGCAGCTCGAGCAGCGTGAAGTGCGCTACGCCGTCCTGCCCGCCGACAAGTACGCCGCGAGCGCGGTCGTCGATGATGCGGCCGTGCAGGCGTACTACACGAAGAATCAGTCGCGCTTCATGACGCCGGAATACGTGCAGCTCGCCTATGCCGAGCTGCGGCTCGATCAGCTCGCTTCGCAGATCGTGGTGAGTGATGAGGATCTGAAGGCGGAGTACGAGAAGTCGAAGGACGCGTACACCCAGCCCGAGAAGCGCCACGTGCGGCACATTCTCATCGACACCGGCAAGGACGATGCGGCCGCGCTGAAGAAGGCGGAGAGCGTTCTGGCCGATGCGAAGGCCGGCAAGGATTTCGCGGAGCTCGCGCGCAGCAACTCGCAGGACCCGGGCTCGTCCGCGAACGGCGGTGACCTCGGCTGGATCGAGCGCGCCAATTTCGATCCGGCCTTCGCGGATGCCGCCTTCTCGATGACGGCCGGCGAGATCCGCGGCCCCGTGAAGTCGCAGTTCGGCTATCACATCATCAAGGTCGAGGAAGTCGCGCCCGGCACGATCCGCACGTTCGAGGATGCGCGCGCGGAGATCGAAAGCCAGGTGCGGCGCAATCGCGCGGCCGAGCGCTTCGGCGACGTGGAGGAGCAGATCCAGCAGAAGGTCGACCAGCGCGCCGACCTGGAGGCGATCGCCCGCGAGTTCGGCCTGCAGACGGGCGAGGTCGCGCAGTTCCAGCGGGGCAAGGGCGGCGAGCCGCTCGGGGATTCGCCGGAGCTGGAAGAAGCAGTGTTCAGCAACGCCGTGCTCGACGAGAAGCGCGTCGGCGGGCCGGTGCCGGTGGGAGAGGATCGCATCGTCATCGTGAAGGCGCTCAAGCACGAGCAGGCGACACCGATGCCGCTGGAGACCGTGCGTGACGAGATCGTCGCCTCCATCCGGCAGGAGCATGGCACCGAGGCCGCGGCGAATGCTGCGGAAGCGGCACGCGAGAAACTGGCCGCAGGCACGTCGTTCGACGACGTGGCGAAGGAGCTCGGTGTCATCGCAGAGCCTGCCCGCTTCGTGGGGCGTGACGACCCATCCGTGCCGGCCGCCGTGCGTGACACGGTGTTCTCCAGCCCGAAGCCCGATAGCGGCAAGAGCATCGTTCGCACCGCGAAGGTGGAGAACGGTTCCGCCGTTCTTGCAGTCAGTGCGGTGCGTGCGGATGCCAGTGCGCCCCCCGAGCTGCTCGACCAGCAGCGCGTCGCGATGCTCTCTCGCCGCGGTGTGGGTGACTCTGTCGCTTATCAGGAGGAGCTGCGTCGCACCGCCGACGTCAGCAAGAATCCCAAGGCTTTCGAATAAACCTCGCGCGCCGCTCGCGGGCGCGCACGGCGGGCCGGCGCTGGCCGGCCCGATCGCATCCTGACGAGATTCGATAGCGCGACCGCTTCGTTCCGAGCCCGCGGATGCCTGCGGGCGCCGCGCGTCCGATAAGAACTACGCATGCGGCCGTCGCCGCCGACGGCTTTTTCGAATGAACCGGGGGGCAACGTGGCGGATGCGAACCGGCGGCTGGCGAACCGCATTCTCCTGGGCCTGGTCGTAGGCGCCGTCGCCGGCGTGCTCACGCTGGTGGCGGGTCCATTTTTCCCGCGACTGCTCGAAGGCGCGCGCTGGGTTGCCACGCATCTGCTGGACCCCGTCGGGCAGGTGTTCCTGCGGATGCTGTTCTTCGTCATCATCCCGCTCATCTTCGCCTCGCTCGCGCTCGGTATCGTGCAGCTCGGCGACCTCCGTCGCCTGGGGCCGCTGGCCGCGCGCACGTTCACGCTGTTCTTCCTCAACATGTCCATCGCGGTGGTGCTCGGCCTCGTGATGATGAACGTCCTCACTCCAGGGGATCATCTGGATGCGGACGCCAAGGCGCGCCTGCTCGAGGAGTTCGGCGGCGCGGCCGGCAGGGTGGCGGAAGCGCACGCCAGCGCGCCGGAGGTGACGCCCGCCCTGGTCGTCGACATGTTCATGCCGCGAAATCTGTTCGGGGCGTTCGTCGGCAATCAACGCAACGTGCTGGGGGATGTGCTGCCGCTCATCCTGTTCGCCATCCTGGTCGGTGCCGCTGGAGTCGGGCTTGCGGCGGAGCGCCGTGAAAGGCTCCAGCATGCGCTCGAGACGGTCGCGCAGCTCATGACCAACATCGTGCACTTTGCGCTGCGGCTCGCTCCCTATGCCGTTCCGGCGCTCATCTACAGTGTGATCGTCAAGATCGGGTTCGGCATCCTCGTCGCGCTGGGCGTTTTCGTGCTCGGCTGCATCTTCGTGATGCTGCTGCATCTGTTCGGCACGATGTCCGTGTGGCTGCGGCTGTGGACGTCGTGGAAGCCAGCCCGATTCTTCCGCGAGATCCGGGATGTGTTGATCACGGCTTTCTCGACGAGCTCCAGCAGTGCCACGTTGCCGACGGCATTGGCCGCGGCACGCGAGCGGCTGAACATCACGCCATCCACAGCGGGGTTCGTACTGCCACTCGGTACCACGATGAACATGAGCGGCACGGCGCTGTATGAAGGTTGCGTGGTGCTGTTCGTGGCGCAGGTCTTTGGTGTGGACCTGTCATTCAGCCAGCAGGTGACGCTGACACTACTGGCCGTGCTTTCCGCGGTGGCGGTGGCCGGCATACCCGGCGGCGCGCTGCCGCTGATCGCCGGGCTGCTCATCACCTTCGGCATCCCGCCGGAAGGCATCGGTATCGTGCTTGGTGTCGAGCGCCTGCTCGACATGACACGCACGATGGTGAATGTGGGGTCGGACGTGGTGACCACCGTGGTGGTGGACGCGCGCTCGCACGCTGCAGTCAGCGCGGAGCCGTGAAGGCCCCGCGCTGCTGACGTGATCTTTCAGCCTTCGCCAGCTTCGTGGCCGAAGCTCATTCCGACCGTGCTGAAGCCTGCATCCACGTAAAGGATCTCGCCGGTGATGCCGGCCGCGAGGTCGGAGCACAGGAACGCCGCGGCGTTGCCCACATCCTCGAGGGTGACGTTGCGGCGAAGGGGCGCCACTTCCGCCACCTGGCCCAGCATCTTGCGGAAGCCAGCGATGCCCGCGGCCGAAAGCGTCTTGATCGGCCCCGCGGAGATGCCGTTGACCCTCACACCCTTGGGGCCAGCGTCCGCCGCCAGGAAGCGCACGTTGGCTTCGAGGCTCGCTTTGGCCAGACCCATGACGTTGTAGTTGGGGATCGAGCGCACAGCACCGAGATACGACAGGGTCAGCAGCGAGCCGGCGCGACCGGCCATGAGCGGAAGAGCGGCGCGGGCGAGGGCGGTGAAGCTGTAGCTCGAAATCTCATGGGCCACCCGGAAGGCATCTCGCGTGGTGCCTTCGATATAGGTGCCCGCGAGGGCTTCGCGCGGTGCGTAGGCCACTGAGTGCACCACGATGTCCAGATGCCCCCACTCGCGCTTCAACAGGTCGAAGCCCGCGTCGATCTCGCTGTCGCGAGTCACATCCATGGGCATGGTGAGCCGGGAGCCCACGGATTCCGCGAGGGGCACCACACGCTCCTTCAGCTTGTCGTTCAGATACGTGAACGCGAGCTCGGCCCCTTCACGATGCATCGCCTGCGCGATGCCCCATGCAATCGAACGCTCGGTCGCCACGCCCACGATGAGGGCGCGTTTACCCGCGAGGAATCCCATCAGACCCGTCTCCTCGAAGCGGCAGGATCAGCCGCGACGCGAGGATACGCGGATCGTGAGCTTTTGGCCCGGCTTGATGGTCGTGTGGGAGGTGATGGCGTTCCAGGCAGTGATCTGAGCCACGGTCACCTGGAACATGCGTGCAATGGCCGACAACGTGTCGCCGGCACGCACGGTGTATGTGAGCGGGCGCCCGTCCGCAGCCGCAGTGGTGGTTGCGGCGAGCTTCGTGAGGGACGACCCGCCACTGCCAGTGAGCTTCAGCTTCTGGCCTGCGCGCAGCGTATCTCCAGGCTGCATGCCGTTGATCATGGCGAGTGTGTTCACGTCCATGCCGCTGCGGCGTGCGATGCCCCACAGCGAGTCACCCCGACGCACGACATGCACGTGCGGACGCGCGCCGGTGGGGCCGCGGCCATCGACGCGGGCGGCGGCGAGCATGACTTTCGGCGGGAGCTTCACGGAGGCGGCGGGCACGCGCAGCTCCGTGCCGACGGCGAGCGTTCCGGTCGGCAGGTCATTGAGCTGGCGGATGACTTCGATCCGCGTGTTGTGCTTGCGGGCGACGGAGGAGAAGGAGTCGCCGGGCTCCACGATGTGCGTCGTGGTGCTCAGTCGCTGTTCCGGCGTGAGCTGCGAGACGTTCTGGGTGAAAACTTCTGCGACGTCTGCCGGCACCAGCAGGTAGTGCGGGCCGCTCGGGTCCGTAGCCCAGCGATGGAATGCGGGATTGAGCTCTGAAAGCTGCTCGTGCGTGATGCCGGCGATGTCTGCGGCGACCTTGAGATCGATCTGGCCGAGCGTTTCCACGCGTGCGAAATACGGCATGTTCGGAATGCGGCTGAATCCGAGGCCATGGCCCTCCGGATCCGCCACGATGCGCTTCATGGCGAGCAGGCGGGGAACGTAACCGCGTGTTTCCTTCGGGAGCCTGAGATTCCAGAAGTCCGTCGGCTTCCCCTCCGCTTCGTTGTTGCGCACGGCGCGCGCCACCGCGGCTTCACCGCAGTTGTACGCAGCGACGGCCAGGAGCCAGTCGCCTTTGAACTCGTCGTGCAGGAACTGCAGGTAGTCAAAGGCAGCTCGCGTAGATTCGACGACGTCACGCCGGCCGTCGTACCACCAATCCTGCTTCAGGCCGAAGCGGGTGCCGGTGCCGGGGATGAACTGCCACAGCCCCGCCGCGCGAGCGCGCGAATACGCGAAGGGCTCGAACGCGCTCTCCACCACGGGCAGCAGCGCAAGCTCCAGCGGCATGCCGCGAGCTTCGAGCTCCGTGACGATGTGATACATGTAGAGCTCGGCGCGGCCGAACGCGCGCTCGAGGTAGTCCGGATGGTCCGCATACCAGTCGACCTGCACGTCGACCGCTCGGCGCTCCACTTCGTCGAGCCTGAAGCCGGCGCGCATGCGGTCGAACAGATCACCGTACTGCGCGGGGGTGAGGCCGACGACGGGCGTGGGCTCGAGATTCTCGCCGGGCTCGACCGTGGCGCCCTGCGCGCCGGGCGGCGTGAAATCCCCCGGGAAGGTGGAGCTCGGCTCTGCGGGTGACGCAGGCGTGACCGGCGGGGAGGCCCCGACCGGCTCTTCGGAAGAGCCCCGGAGGGTTCGGTCCTGTGTGTGCGCGCAGCCTGCGATGACGAGCGCCGCGCAGACCGCGAGACCAAAGCGTGCCCCCCTGATTGATTGCATCATCAAGTTCCGTGCCCTCTTCGCCAGGCGTTCGAAACGCGACGGCTCCCCACTTTTGTGTTAAGCGGCTCGCCGCGTTAAGGTGCGCTCGCGCGCGGGCGGGACGCCCGGGCACGAAACTACGAGTTCAGGGTTCGAAATTTACCCTGCCAGTTCACAATATTGCCAGCCCGTGACTTCGCAAAACCGCAAGCCCAGACCTCTGAACCGTGATGCGGCACTCGCTTCCTGGTGGCAGGGCTCGCTCGGCAAAGGCCTCTTGCGCGCGGAATCCGAGCTTCTTGGCGAAGCGCTCGAAGATGTTTTCGGCTGGGAGCTGCTGCAGGTAGGCGCGTGGGGCGCGAGCCGCGAGCTTCTGTGCAGCAGTCGCACACGCCGCCAGACGGTCGTCGCTCCGCTGGAATTGCGCGCGGGAGCGGACGTCATCGCTCGTGCAGCGCAGCTTCCGGTCACCAGCGATTCCATGGATGCCGTTCTGCTGCCCCACACCCTCGAATTCGCTGCGGATCCTTACGCCATCGTGCGCGAGGTGGACCGTGTGCTGACGGGCGAAGGGCAACTGCTCGTGCTCGGGTTCGTGCCCTGGAGCCCCTGGGGTTTGCGCGCGCGCTTCAGTCGCAGCGGTTTTCCGCCGGGGATGCGGCGCGTGCTTTCCGAGAGGCGAGTGCGGGACTGGCTCGTACTCCTCGGTTACGAAGTCGTCGCTTCGCGACGGTATCTCTACGGCAATCCGTGGGGCTCGGGCCTGTCGCCTGGAGAAAGCACCGGGCGCTATCTGCGTCGTGGTCTGAATCCGTTCCCCGCCGGCGCGTACCTGCTGAAGGCACGCAAGCGCGTCTACACACTCACTCCGATACGGCCACGCTTCCGTGAGAAGCCCGCCGTCATCGGTGGTCTCGTCAAGCCGACCACGCGTTCGCCATCGTGAAGCACGTCGAGATCTATACGGACGGGGCCTGTCGCGGGAACCCCGGGGCAGGCGGCTGGGGCGTGCTCCTCATTCATGACGGGCGAGAAAAAGAGCTTTCCGGCGCAGAAGCCCACACCACCAACAATCGCATGGAGCTGCTCGCTGCCATTCGCGCGCTCGAGGCGCTGAAGAGGCCCGGCACGCGCGCCCGCATCTACACCGACTCGCAGTACGTGATCAAGGGAATCAAGGAGTGGGTCGCGAGCTGGAAGCGGCGAGGCTGGAAGACGGCCGACAGGAAGCCCGTGAAGAACCAGGATCTGTGGGAGCGGCTCGACGCGCTCGCGAGCGCTCACGACCTCGAGTGGCACTGGGTGCCCGGACACTCCGGCGTCGAGGGCAACGAGCGCGTGGACCAGCTCGCGAATCGCGCGATCGATGCCATGGTCGAGTCGGCACGCGGCGGGTAGACTCGCGCGCAATGCGACAGATCGTCCTCGACACCGAAACGACCGGCCTCGAGCCCGACCTGGGTCACCGCATCATCGAGATCGGTTGCGTGGAGCTCGTGAACCGCAGGCCCACCGGCCGCACCTTCCACCACTATCTCAACCCCGATCGCGACATCGACAAGGGTGCGCTCGAAGTCCACGGCATCACGCTGGAAGAGCTGCAGGGCAAGCCGCGCTTCGCGGACGTGGCCGAAGAGCTCATGACGTTCATCTCCGGCGCCGAGCTCGTCATCCACAACGCCGCGTTCGACGTCGCCTTCCTGGATGCGGAGCTGAGGCGCCACGCGGCGAAGGTGCCCGCGTTCGAGGGGCGCCTCATCGCCGCCGAGTGCCGCGTGCTGGACACCCTGGCTCTCGCGCGCCAGATGCATCCAGGACAGCGCAACAACCTGGACGCGCTCTGCAAGCGATACGAGATCGACAACTCCCATCGCGAGCTGCACGGCGCCTTGCTCGACGCCCGCATCCTCGCGGATGTCTATCTCGCGATGACCGGCGGCCAGGTCGGCCTGGCGCTCGATGCCGCCGTGGCGGATGCCGCTTCCGCCGATGGCGCGGGGCAGGTGCGCGCGCTCGTGCGTCCCGCCGTGCCGCTCGTGGTGGTCGTGGCTTCCACGGAAGAGCGCCAACTACACGACAGCATGCTTCAGGCCATCGCCAAGGCGAGCAAGGGCAAGTGCCTGTGGCAGGTGCTCGAGGCACCCGCAGCCGCCGCCCAGTCGCTCTCAAGTGCCTGATCTGTAAAGCGAAGTCGCGCTTCCGGCGTCGCTCTTCCCGCCGCTGACCCGCTGCCGCCGCCGCAACCCGCGGGTGGCCGGGACCAACAATTGCGCCCCGCCGTAGCTTCCGATGGCCTGAACGGGGAAGCGACTATCGTGCTCAGTCTTCGCAAGTGTCGCGTGGGCGTCGTCGGCCTGGGCTACGTGGGCCTGCCTCTCGCGGTGGAGTTCGGCAAGCATTTCGACACCGTCGGGTTCGACGTGAAGGCGGAGCGCATCGCCCAGCTGCGGAAGGGCAACGACACGACACTCGAAGTGGGCCGCGGGGAGCTGCGCAGCGCGAGCCGCCTCAGCTTCACGACGAATCTTGCGGATCTGAAGAAGTGCCGTGTGTTCATCGTGACGGTGCCGACCCCGATCGATGAGTACAAGCGGCCGGATCTGAGCCCGCTCATCCGCGCGAGCGGGAGCGTCGGCAAGGTGCTGAAGAAGGGCGACGTCGTGGTGTACGAGTCCACGGTCTATCCCGGCTGCACCGAGGAAGTGTGTGTGCCCATCCTCGAGCGCGAGTCCGGCCTGCGCTTCAACCGGGATTTTTTCGCGGGGTACAGCCCCGAGCGCATCAACCCTGGCGACAAGGAGCACCGGCTGCCGATGATCCGGAAGGTGACGGCAGGCTCGACGCCGGAGGCCGCGGAGTTCGTCAACAAGCTGTACAGCACCATCATCCACGCGGGGACGCACCTCGCGTCCTCCATCCGGGTGGCCGAAGCGGCGAAGGTGATCGAGAACACGCAGCGTGACGTGAACATCGCGCTCATCAACGAGCTCGCGCTCATCTTCAACCGGCTCGGCATCGACACGGAGGAGGTGCTGAACGCCGCCGGCACCAAGTGGAACTTCCTGCCGTTCCGGCCGGGGCTCGTGGGCGGGCACTGCATCGGCGTCGACCCGTACTACCTGACCCACAAGGCGCAGGAGATCGGCTACCACCCCGAAATGATCCTGGCCGGGCGGCGCCTGAACGACAACATGGGCCTCTACGTGGCGGGCGAGATCGTGAAGCTGATGACGGACCGCCGCATCCACGTGAAGGGCTCGCGTATCCTCGTGCTCGGCATCACGTTCAAGGAGAATTGCCCGGACATCCGCAATTCGAAGGTCATCGACGTGGTGCGGGAGCTGCAGAAATACGGCGCACGCGTGGATGTCTACGATCCGTGGGCGGATGGCTCCGAGTGCCGGCACGAATATGGCGTGCGGCCGGTGCGCGGGCTGGAGCGCGGGGCGTACGATGCGACAGTGGTGGCTGTTTCCCACCGGGAGTTCCGCGAGCTCGGCGCGCACGGTGTGCGCAGGCTCGGCAAGAAGAACCACGTGCTCTACGACATCAAGCACGTGTTCGGCGCGGCGGATGTCGACGGCAGGCTGTAGGCAGCCTGGAGGTTATCGCGAGTCATGAAGGTCCTGGTTACCGGCTCCGCAGGGTTCATCGCGTTCCACACCGCGAGGAAGCTGCTCGCCCGGGGCGACGAGGTGGTGGGGCTCGACAACCTCAACGAGTACTACGACGTCACGCTGAAGAAAGCGCGCCTCGCGCAGCTCGAGCAGGCGCCGGGCTTTCGCTTCGTGAAGCTGGACCTCGCTGACAGCCCGGGGATGGCGGATCTCTTCGCGCGCGAGAAATTCCAGCGCGTGGTGCATCTGGGGGCGCAGGCGGGCGTCCGCTACTCCATCGATGTGCCGCATGCCTACATCCAGAGCAACGTCACCGGCACCCTGAACGTGCTGGAGGGCTGCCGTCACAACAGCGTCGAGCATCTCGTGTATGCGTCCACCAGCTCGGTGTACGGCGCGAACACGAACATGCCGTTCTCCGTGCACAACATCGCGGATCATCCGCTGTCGCTCTACGCTGCCACCAAGCGCGCGAACGAGCTGATGGCCCACAATTTCTCCGCGCTGTTCAGGCTGCCCACGACCGGGCTGCGGTTCTTCACGGTGTACGGCCCATGGGGCCGGCCGGACATGGCGCTGTTCCTGTTCACGAAGAACATCCTCGCGGGCCAGCCCATCGACGTGTTCAACCACGGCCACCACAAGCGCGATTTCACGTTCGTGGACGACATTGCCGAAGGCGTGGTGCGTGCGCTCGATCGCGTCGCACAGCCGGACCCGAAGTGGGACAGCAACAACCCGGACCCGTCGACGAGCAGCGCGCCATTCCGCATCTACAACATTGGCAACAATCGACCGGTGCAGCTGATGCGTTACATCGAGGTGCTGGAAGAGTGCCTCGGTCGCAAAGCGCAAAAGAACATGCTGCCGCTGCAGCTGGGTGACGTACCGGAGACGAGCGCGAACATCGACGACCTGGTCTCGGATGTCGGCTACCGTCCGGCGACCCCGGTGGAGGTGGGTGTGCGGCGCTTCGTCGAGTGGTACCTGGACTATTACGGCCAGAAGCAGTGATTCGCCGACCGGGGCGGGCGGGCTGATGCGGCACCGCCGCCGACGCGGGAAGCGGGAAGCGGGAAGCGGGAAGCGCCGGAGGGTTGCCGGTACACACCGCCGGTCGAAACGGGCCGGCATTTCCTGAGTGCGTCGCCTGTCGGCGGCAGGCCACTCAACGCCCCGGCTGATAGAATCCGCGCCTGAAATTGTTCCGCGGAGTCCGCATGTCGGTTTCGAATCCGCAGACGGCCCCTGCCATGCAGGTGCCGCTGCTCGACCTCAAGCTGCAGTATCAGCCCCTCGAGTCCGAGATCCTCGCCGCCATCGAGAAGGTGTGCGCGACCCAGGGGTTCATTCTCGGTCCCGCCACGCGCGAGCTCGAGGCTTCCGTCGCCGCGTATTGCCAGTGCCGCTTCGGCATCGGAGTGTCCTCGGGCACCGATGCCCTGCTCGTGGCTCTGATGGCGCTCGAGATCGGGCACGGCGATGAAGTGATCACGACGCCGTTCACGTTCTTCGCCACCGCGGGCACCATCGCCCGCACCGGCGCGCGCCCGCTCTTCTGCGACATCGACGCGGAGACCTTCAACCTCTCGCCCGCGGCGGTGCTCTCGTTCATCGAGCGCCGCTGCGAGACGCGTGATGGCAAGCTCATCAATCGCGCCACGGGCGGGGTCGTCAAGGCGATGATGCCGGTGCACCTGTACGGTCAGGTGGCCGAGATCGCGCCGCTGGTGCAGATGGCGCGGCGCTTCGGTCTCAAGGTCATCGAGGATGCCGCGCAGGCGATCGGCGCGGAAGACGCCAACAAGAGCCGTGCCGGGAGCTTTGGTGACGTCGGTTGCCTTTCGTTCTTTCCCACCAAGAACCTCGGCGCGTTCGGCGACGCCGGCCTGTGTGTGGCGAACGACCAGGCACTCGCGGAGCGCATCGAGATCCTCCGCGTGCACGGGGGCAAGCCCAAGTACTACCACTCGTTCATCGGCGGCAACTTCCGCATCGACGAGATCCAGGCGGCCGTGCTGAACATCAAGCTGAAGCACCTCGATGCATGGAGCGCCGCCCGCCAGCGCAACGCCGCCATCTACGACCGGGCGTTCGAGGCGGCAGACCTCGGCAAGGCCGTGGAGACACCGCGCGCCATGGCCGGGGTGAGGCACATCTTCAATCAGTACGTGATCCGCGTGCGCGACCGGGATCTGCTTCGACAGCACCTCATGGCGGCCGGCGTGGGCACGGAGATCTACTATCCCGTGCCGCTGCATCTGCAGGAATGCTTCGCCTACCTGAAGCACCGCAAGGGCGATTTCCCGCAGGCCGAGCGCGCGGCCGAAGAGACGCTCGCGTTGCCGATCTTCCCGGAACTCACCGAGGATCAGCTCCGTTACGTGGTCGATTCAGTGGCTGACTTCTATAGGCGCTAAACATCATGGTGACCCCAGCCGTGGCCGGTCCGCGCACCTCCGTATGGAAAGAGCTGGAGACGCATGCCGCGCGGCTGAGTAGCGTGCCTGCACGCGAGCTCGTGGCTGGCGATGACAAGCGGTTCGAGCATTTCTCTGCCGAAGCGGTGGCACTGTTGCTCGATTACACGCGGCAGCGCGTGGACGAGCCCGTGATGGCGAGCCTCGAAGCGCTCGCGGACGCGGTCTCGCTGAGAGACCACATCCAGGCGATGTGGCGGGGCGATCCCATCAACGCCACGGAAGGCCGCGCCGTGCTTCACGTGGCTTTGCGCCAGCCGCCCGGCGCCGGCATCGGAGGCGCGGAGGTCGAGAAGCTCGTGCTGAGTGAGCGGGAGCGCATGCTCTCGTTCGCCAAGCAGGTGCGCACCGGCACCATCGTCAGCAGCACCGGGAAGCGCTTCACGCTGGTGGTGAACATCGGTATCGGCGGGTCCGATCTCGGGCCGGCGATGGCCGTCGAAGCCTTGCATCAGTACACCGGTGGCGGCCCGCGCTGCGCGTTCGTGTCGAACGTGGATGGCTGCCGCCTCGCGGATGTGCTCGAGAACGCGGATCCACAGGCCACGCTCTTCATCATCGCCTCCAAGACTTTCACCACGCTGGAGACGCTCACGAATGCGCGCACCGCGCGCGCATGGCTGAAGGGAAAGCTGGGCGAGGGCGCCGTGCGGGACCATTTCGCCGCCGTGTCCGTGAATCACGAGGCGATGGACGAGTTCGGCGTGCACCCGGACTACCGCTTCCAGATGTGGGACTGGGTGGGCGGCCGGTACTCCATGTGGTCCTCCATCGGCGTGTCGCTCGCCATCGCCCTCGGTCGCGAGCATTTCCTCGCGTTCCTGCGCGGCGGCCACGAAATGGACGAGCATTTCCGCTCGGCGCCGTGGCGGCACAACCTGCCCGCTCTCATGGGCCTGCTGGGGGTGTGGAACATCAACTTCCGCAAGCTCCCGACGCTCGCGGTCCTGCCCTACGACGAGCGTCTCGCCAGATTTCCGGCGTATCTGCAGCAGCTCGAGATGGAGAGCAACGGCAAGCACGTGACGATGGCTGGGGAGCCGGTGGAGTGGGAGACCGCGGCGGTCATCTGGGGCGAGCCCGGTAACAATGCGCAACATTCTTTCTTCCAGCTGTTGCATCAGGGCACGCTGCGCGCAGCGCTCGACTTTCTGTTGCCCGCGAAGTCCTCGAGCGGCAACCAGCCGCAGCAGGATCTGGCCATCGCGAACTGTCTTGCGCAGGCGGAGGCGTTCATGGCCGGCAATCCGCCGCAGGCCGTGCGCGCAGACCTGGAACGGCAGAAGCTGGCGGCGGAGCGGGTGGAGTTTCTGGTCCCCCACAAGGTCCACGCCGGTGACCGGCCGGTCACCATCGTGTCCTTCGCGCAGCTCGACCCGGCGACCCTCGGGCGGCTGGTCGCGCTCTACGAGCACAAGGTGTTCGTGCAGAGCGTGATCTGGGGGATCAATGCGTTCGATCAGTGGGGTGTGGAGCTGGGGAAGAAGCTGGCGGAGCAGCTTGCGCCGGCGGTGCGGGACCCGGCGAGCGCGCAGGGCGTGTCGGCGGATGTCGCTCGGCTGCTGCAGCAGATCGACAGGTGGCGGCGCAGTCCCTGATGCGATGGCGGGCAGGAGCGAAAACGGGCGCGGCGGCGTGCGGACGCCGCCGATCACCACAACGCGTCACCGGGTGCCGACGGTGCTGATGGAGTCCGCATGTCCCTCGATCTGAGCGATATCGATCTGCTCGTCGTCGGAGCGGGGTTCTATGGCGCCACGCTCGCGGAGCGGGCGGCCAGCGAGCTCGGCAAGCGGGTGCTCGTCATCGACCGGCGCAATCACATCGGCGGCAACGCCTATTCCGAGAACGATCCGCAGACCGGCATCGAAGTCCACCGTTACGGGGCGCATCTGTTCCACACGTCCAACGTGGCGGTGTGGGACTACCTCAACCGCTTCACGCGATTCACGGACTACCGGCATCGGGTCTTCGCGGCCCATGGCGATCAGATCTATGCAATGCCGATCAACCTCGGAACGATCTGTCAGTTCTTCGGGCGGCGGTTCACGCCGGAGCAGGCACGCGCGCTGATTTCGGAGCAGGCCGCGGAAATGGCGGGCCGCATGCCCTGCAACCTCGAGGAGAAGGCCATTGCGCTCATGGGCAGGCCGCTCTACGAAGCGTTCATTCGCGGCTATACGGCCAAGCAGTGGCGCACCGATCCGCGCGATCTGCCGGCCCACATCATCGCCCGCCTGCCGGTGCGCTATACGTTCGACAATCGCTACTTCAACGACCGGTACGAGGGCCTGCCGGAGCGTGGCTACACGGCGATCTTCGAGCGCATGCTGGCGTCGAGCCGCATACGCGTGCGGCTGGGAGTCGATTTCTTTTCGCTCAGGCCGCAACTGCCGGCCGACGTGCCGGTCGTCTACACCGGCCCGATCGACCGGTATTTCGATCACGCGGAAGGGGAGCTGGGCTGGCGCACGCTCGATTTCGAGAAGGAGGTGCTGTCGGCAGGGGACTTCCAGGGGACGCCCGTGATGAACTACGTCGACGAGGACGTGCCCCACACGCGAATTCTCGAGTTCCGCCACTTCCACCCGGAACGGGACTATCCGCAGGACAGGACGGTGATCGTGAGGGAATATCCGCGCTCCGCGGCCCGGCACGACGAACCCTACTACCCGATCGACACGCGCAGGGACCGCGCGATCTATCGCAAGTACCGCCAGCGCGCGGAAGGTGAACACAACGTGCATTTCGGCGGCCGGCTGGGCACGTACCGCTACCTCGACATGCACCAGGCGGTCGGCGCGGCGTTGAAGGCGTTCGACAACGTGATCAAACCCTACTTCATCGCGGGCCGGCCGCTCGCCAGGGTGGCGGCCTGAAGGCCCGGGCCGGAGCGGCGGCTCGAGGTCAGCGCGATATCGCCAGCTGCGTCAGGTTCGTCCGATGCAGCACGTGGCGCCGGACGATGCGGGACAGATGTGTCATCCAGTTGCGCTGCACGGCCCGGTGCCGCGCCGCGAAGTAGTCCGCCCCCATCATGAAGGCCAGGCGCCAGGGCGCCGCGACGATCGTGCCCTGCGATGTCAGGGCGGCGTAGACCAGGATCTTGGGACGCTTGAGGCCGAAGCGATTCAGGATGCGCTCCTGCTCGGCACGGCCCGACTCTCCGCTCTTCGCCAGTTTCCCGTGCAGCTCCCCGCCCACCGGGCGCGTGTGGCGGACGGTGATGCAGTCGAGAACGGCGGCCTTGCCCCTGTTGTCGGGCAGCAGGCGGGTCCAGACGAAGTCGAGCCCGAAGCCGCTGCGGGTGTCGCGGAATAGAGGCAGCACCATTGCCAGAACATCGCGCCTGAGGCAAGGCACCATGACTTCGATCACGTTGGCGTAGCGCAGCCGGAATGAGGGGCTCCGGAGAAAGAGCAGAAAGGAGAAATAGCTGTCGTGCGTGAGAGCGGGCTGCGCGAGCGCCAGCTCGTGCAGCGCCATCAGCCGGAACAGCTCGGCGATCGTGGCGCTGTCGGCTTCGATGTCGTCATCGGGAAACCAGAAGTAGTCGTAGCGTTCGAGCAGGCCGGGGTCGTTGGCGAACACGGTGTAGAGGCCGTCCCACTTCCCGCCGCGATAATCGACGCGGTGTTCCTCCGGGCTGCGGTACAACCCGGGATCGCTGCCGAAGTAGCTGACGATGAGATCATAGTGACCGGCCCTGGCCCCCTCCAGCCAGGCGCCATGGAGAGACTGGTCGCCCGCGCGCACGATGACGAGATTGCGCGAGGCCGCGTGAGGAAGGGTAGAGGACACGGGTGATGCTCTGCTGCGGATCGGGGTCCTTGGGCGAAGGGCGCCTGGGCGCGCACGTCACATTCAGAAACGTCGCGTCACGAACAGGCTCACGCTCCGGATGTCGTAGAAGCTGTCCGGCCGCTCGGTTTGAGGATCGCTCGGGAGCAGATGATCGCGCGCGATTCTCCTGAAGTAACGCCCGTCCAGGCCGATATCCCAGCCCGGCAGAACATTGCGCCACTGGACGCCGGCGCCGTAGTAGATGCCGTATGCCGGCGTGGCCAGGTCGTAGCGTGAGGCACCGATGAACACGCCGAGCGCAAGAGGATTCGCGAACCGGTAACGGTAGTCGATGGCGCGAAAGCTCAGCAGCGTGTGGCCGTCGATTTCGTCGAGCTCGGCCCGCACGCCCAGATCACTGCGATCAGACACGGCACGGCGCGCCCCGAACGCCACGTGCGGACTCGCATTGCTTCTGTAGAAGGGCGTCGTGGCATCGAGATCGATACGCGTGCGGTTGGCGCTCACCCCGGCCTCGATGAACAGTTCCGCGCTGTCATCCACGGCTCCGGCGGGCTCGGAGTCGAACGTGGAGCTGAAGGTGCCCCGGTCGCCGGAATAGCGGAAGAACGCGCCGATGCGCGAGAAATTCTCCCCGAACACGTCCCGGCCGGCGAACACTTCCGCGCCGACCGTGAACAGGCCCATCGGCCGCGAATAGCGCAGCATGCCGTCGTACGCGCGATCGTACGAAACGGCCGAGTACGATTCGTTGGCGAGCGTGCTCAGGCGCAGCTCCAGCAGCCCTCCGAATGGCGCCTGCCATCCGACGCGCAGCATGTGGGTCTGCGCGCCGACACCGTCATTGAACTCACGCATGTCGCCGCCCCAATGGCCGAGGACGTGGCCCTTGTTGGTGAGGCCATCGCCGTAGACGCCGTTCACGTACCAGGCGTTCACCCACTCCGATGCTTCGTACGCCAGATCGAACCGTCGCCACAGTTGCGGAAAGTGGATGCCGACGGAGAGGGCCTGGTTGCCGAGCAGGAAATTGTTGCCGTCCAGCGTGTCTTCGCCCGCGTATTCGAGGTAGACCGAAAAGGGCACCCGGCCCGGAAAGATGAATGTGCTGGTGATCGAGGCGAGCTGATTGCCGAACTGCTCGTCGCTCGTGAGATTGGGGTTCGTGTTGTCGTAGTCGTAAGGCCTGAAGAATGCCCGGACCAGGTTGCCGAAACTGGACGGCCGCGGGCCGCCGCCATATTGCAGCAGACGGTTGACGCCGAGCGCCCACCCGGAGGCCGGCTCCATCGAAACATGGATGCCCGAGAGGCGTGGGTAGCCACTGGCGAGATCCCCTTCAAAGGAGATCTTGTCCGACCTGGACATCTGGGCGACGAAGGCCTCATAGCTCAGGCCGAATCGCGTGAGGGGCGTGTAGTTGGACAGGGTGACGGACGGCATGGTCGCCGCTTCCGTGCTCAGCAGCATGCTGCTGTCGGTGAATGGCGAAAACCAGTGGGCCCGGTAGCCGATGTCGAGCTGGGCGCGATCCCATCCGACGCTCAGATGAGTGCCCTGGGGCACTACTTCGCCCTCGTACGCGATGGCCCCGAGGCTCACGAGCGCATGGTCGTACGGCTGCCAGAAGCCCTGGGCCGAAGCAACCCAGTCGGAGTTGGTATTCATTCCGTAGCGATTTGGCACAGTCGTGGAGCTGCCGCTGGATGTGGCGGCTTCGAGGCTGGCCTCCGTCACGCTCCAGGTGCGCATGTAGTGCGCGAGGTAGCGGCGCACCTCCTGGCACAGCACGGGATCGGTCTTGCAGGCCTGGGGAAGCGCATCCAGCACGGTGGCGGCGGCGAAGGGCCGCGTGAGAACCGGCTTGTCCGCCAGGATCAGGACGCGTTCGATCTGGCGTTCGATGTACGGATCGAGGTTCAGCGGGAGGTAGGGGCTGACTCCGCGGGCGTGGATCTGGGTGGTGACGACTAGACTCAGCAGCCCGCAGGCGGCGAACACGGCTCTCTTCATGGGTCGCAAGTATCGCATGGGCCGCTGTGGTGATCGGCGCCACGCGCGCCCAAATGCCCGCGGCCTTCAGTACAATCGCGCCTCGCGTGGGGAGGCGAGCGTCGCCCTCGGCAGACAATCAGGGGCCCGGTCCCCGAAAGATGCGCTACCCCGGTGAACGGCAAAAAAGGAATCTGTGCGAGTGATGCGAACCCTGTCTCTGACCTCTGCTGCCGTCATGCTGCTTGCGGTCCTGACCCTTCACTCTCCCGCCTTCGCGCAGGTTCCCACTCCCACACCCGAGCAGCTCGAGATGCTGAGGAATCTCTCGCCCGAGCAGCAGGAGGCGATCCTGCGGCAGATTTCCGGAGGCGTCGGCGGTGGGGGGCTGGGTGGCAGCAGCAGCGGTACGAGCCGGGGTCGGCAGGGCGGCGAGCAGAGCGATCGGGAGCAGCAGCGGCTGGAGACGCAAGACTCGAGGCGCCGCCGACCCGCGGATGAATACGAGGACGAGCCGCTTCGCAACGGCCTGCCGATGCTGAGGGGCGAGGACTCGGTCATCATCAACATCGATCTGCGGCAGGCTCTGCCCGGGCAGGACGCGTTCCCCCTTCCGCCAGGCAACGTGCCGGGCAACGTGCCGGGCGCCACCGGTATCCCCGGTGTAACCAGTTTCCCCGGAGTGCCCACGGTGCCGGGCACGGCCATCGGGCTCGATCCGCGCTCGTCTTCCACGAGCCCCACCCAGCTGCCGCCGCGCCGTCTGCCACCCGAGCTGACGCAGGAAGAAAGAGAACGCCGCGAGAGACTCGTCGAGCTCATCCGCTCGCGCAATCCCTACCGGCTCACTCGCGAGGGCATCCTGCAGCTCCCCGGATTCACCGACATCCCGCTTGCCGGGCTCACCTCGTTCGAAGCAACCGTGCGCCTTCAGGCGGACCCCGAGTTGCGCGACTTCGACGTGAGCCTCATCCGCCTGCCGCTCAGGAGGATCGGCGCGGAGGCGTTGAAGCCATTCGGCTATGACCTGTTCGAGCGCTCCCCTTCGACGTTCGCACCCGTCACCAACGTGCCGGTGCCGGCCGATTACGTGGTCGGCGCCGGCGACGAGCTGGAGATTCAGCTCTACGGCAATCAGAACCGCACGCTGCGGCTCGTCGTGGGCCGTGACGGGCTCATCAACTTCCCCGAGCTCGGCCCCATCAGCGTCGCCGGCCAGCGCTTCACCAGCGTGAAGGAGGCCATCGAGTCGCGCGTCGAGCGGCAGATGATCGGCGTGCGCGCCGCTGTTTCGATGGGCGATACGCGATCGATCCGCGTGTTCGTGCTGGGCGAGGCGACGCGCCAGGGCTCCTACACCATCAGCGGCCTCGGGACCATCACATCAGCGTTGTTCGCGGCCGGCGGCGTCAAGCCGATCGGGTCCCTGCGCAACATCCAGCTCAAGCGCCAGGGCACCGTCGTCCGCAACTTCGATCTGTACGACATGCTGATCCGCGGCGACTCGACCGACGATGCGCGCCTGCTCCCGGGCGATGTGGTCTTCATCCCGCCGGTGGGGCCGACGATCAGCGTCGCCGGTGAGGTGCGCCGGCCGGCGATCTACGAGGTCAGGAACGAGACAACGGTTACCGACGTCGTGCAACTGGCCGGCGGGCTCACCGCCCAGGCCGATACCTCGAAGGTGTCGCTGACGCGGATCGACGACGCGCGTCAGCGAGTGGTGCTGTCCGTGAATCTGGCGCCAACCGGCGCTTCCCCGCTGCCCGTGCGCAATGGCGATGTGCTGCAGGTGCCCCAGCTCAGCCCCACGCTGGACTCGGGCATCGTCGTGGAAGGGCACGTGTTCTCTCCCACGAGATATGCCTATCGCGAAGGGCTTCGCCTCACCGATGTGATCCGCTCGGTCGATGAGTTGCGACCTGACGCGGACATCAACTATCTGCTGATCCGGCGCGAGCTGCCTCCCAATCGGCAGATCACCGTGACCTCGGCGGATCTGGGCGCGGCGCTCAATGCACCCGGAACGACCGCCGATGTGCTGCTGCTGCCGCGCGATCGCATCATCGTGTTCGATCTGGCGACGAGCCGCGACCGCATCATTCGTCCGCTGATGAACGAGCTGCGCACGCAGTCGAATTTCAGCCGGCCAACCGAGCTGGTTACGGTTGACGGGCGAGTGAAGGTGCCTGGTGAGTACCCGCTCGAGCCGGGCATGACCGTGAGCGATCTGATTCGCGCAGGCGGAAGCCTCAGCGACTCCGCGTTCGGTGGCAGCGCGGAGCTGACGCGCTATCGCGTGGTGAACGGCGACACGCGCCGCACGGAGCAGATCCAGATCGACCTGGCCGCGATCCTGCGCGGCGACGAGGCCGCGGACATTCTGCTCGAGCCGTTCGATAGCCTCAGCATCAAGGAAGTGCCGGAATGGGGTGCGCAGGGGCACGTGATGCTGCTCGGGCAGGTGCGCTTCCCGGGGCGGTATTCGATCCGGCAGGGGGAAACCCTCAAGTCGGTCGTCGACCGGGCCGGCGGCCTCACTGAATTCGCCTTTGCGGAAGGCAGCGTCTTTACGCGGGAAGATCTCAAGGACCGCGAGCAGAAGCAGCTCGACGTGCTGGCGGATCGCCTGCAGAACGACCTGGTGACGCTGGCGCTGCAGGGCGCGGCAGCGAACCAGGCCCAGGCCGGGACGGCGCTGACGGTCGGGCAGTCGCTTCTGACGCAGGTGCGGGCGTCCGAGGCGGTGGGGCGCCTCGTGATCGACTTGCCTCGCACCATGCGATCGACCGCCGGTTCGCGCTACGACGTGATCCTGCGGGATGGGGACCGGCTCATGGTGCCGAAGTTCCAGCAGGAGGTGACCGTCATCGGCGAGGTGCAGACGACCACGTCGCACCTGTATCAGCCGGATCTCACGCGGAATGACTACATTTCATTGAGCGGCGGTGTCACGCGCAGGGCGGACACGGACAGAATCTACGTCGTTCGCGCGAATGGCAGCGTGCTCGCGAACGAGGGGGGGCGATGGTTTACGCGCTCGTCGGTCAACATCAGGCCGGGTGATACGGTGGTGGTGCCGCTCGATACGGAGAGAATGCCTGCGTTGCCGTTCTGGCAGGCGGTGACGTCGATCATCTACAACCTTGCCATTTCGGCGGCGGCGGTCAGCTCGTTCGGCAACTGACGCAAGAGGGCATAGGACTTCGCTCTGACGGGTTCGAACGCGTGCTGTGCGATGAGGCAGTGCGTGGACGTCGGGCAGGGCGCGACGGTTGTCCGCGAAGCTCAGGCCGCGCCTCGTCACCTGGGCGGGCCACGCTCACAACGGGACTCACTGGACGGTGCCGAGCAGTGGCGTGACGGGTGCGCGGATCATGACAATTGCCACCTCATCATGCGAAACGTAGCGTCGCCGCAAACGGAAGCAACCGCTGGTTCGATCGCAACTCGATGAGGTCGAGACCGGCGCCGCGACGCGATTGACACATGCTTCTCGGCGCGCCTAAACTTTTGCGTTCAATCAATGAACGCATGTCGGACGGATCCCGTGGCTTTGCCTTTCGATGTTCGATCGCCGCCACTGTGGTTTCTCGTCTTCACCAAGGCCGGTGGCGAGCAGATTGCCCGGGTCAATCTCGAGCGGCAGGGCTATGGGGTCTACTACCCGCGCCTCACGCGTACTGCGTTGTACCGCGGCCGTTGGGTCGAGCGAATTGTCGCTTTGTTTCCGCGCTACCTGTTCGTGCAGATGGATCCGGCACGTCAGTCGCTTGCACCCGTACGGTCGACACTGGGCGTGGTGCGGATCGTCAGCTTCGGGAGCGAGGCGACTGCCGTGCCCGACGCCATCGTCAACACACTGAAGGCACGTGAGGACCCCCAAACCGGGCTGCATCGTCTGGCGGGCGCCCGCCTTCAGCCGGGCTCGCCAGTCAAGCTGACTGCCGGAGTCTTCGGTGGTCTCGAAGGTGTTTTCGAGTGCGAGATCGGCAACGATCGAGCGATCGTGCTCCTCGATCTGCTGGGCCGGAACACGTCCGTGCACGTGCCATCGCAGTTCGTCGTACCCGCTGTCGCCCGCGAATGCAAAGCGTGGTCGCCATCGCGCGCCTGCGCCGTAGCGGCCGGCCGGCGGTCCTGATGGAAACTGATGTCCACTACAAGTTGATGCGGCTCGTCGAAAGCAATCCCGGGATGAGTCAGCGCGAGCTCGCGCGCGAGCTGGGCATCAGCCTCGGCAAGGTCAACTACTGTCTTCGAGCGCTGATCCGCAGGGGTTGGGTCAAGGCGACGAACTTCACGAACAGCCAGAACAAAGCTGCATACATGTATCTGCTCACGCCACGCGGCGTCGAAGAGAAGGCGCGGCTCACCATGCGCTTCCTGCAGGTGAAGATGCAGGAGTACGAGGCGCTGCGGGCCGAGATTGAGCAGATGCATCAGGAAGCCCGGGCCGCGCGCCGCAAGCGCGGTGGCGCTGGTACATAGAGCGCGCACGTGGTCGTGCGCGCGGCAGAGTAGTCATGCGAGTGACGTTGTGTCTCTTGCAGGGCGGTAGCGTGCCTGCGCGCATGTGTCGTCCTGAACTGTCGAGTGTGGGAGGTTGTGTTTGAAAAAGACGGCGCTCATCACAGGTGTCACCGGCCAGGACGGCGCCTATCTCGCCGAGTTTCTCCTCGAGAAAGGCTACGAGGTCCACGGGATCAAGCGCAGAGCGTCTTCGTTCAACACGGACCGCATCGATCACCTGTATCAGGATCCCCACGAGAAGAATGTGCGGCTCACGCTGCACTATGGCGACCTGACCGACGCAACGAACCTCATTCGTATCGTCCAGCAGGTTCAGCCGGACGAGATCTACAACCTTGCGGCACAGAGCCACGTTGCTGTGTCGTTCGAAACGCCGGAATACACCGCGAATTCGGATGCGCTCGGGACACTTCGCCTTCTCGAAGCCATTCGCATCCTCGGCCTCGAGAAGAAAACTCGTTTCTATCAGGCATCGACTTCCGAGATGTACGGCAAGGTCGTAGAGGTCCCCCAGAAGGAGACCACACCTTTTTATCCGCGCTCGCCATATGGCGCAGCGAAGGTCTATGCGTACTGGATTACGGTCAACTATCGGGAGGCGTATGGCCTCTACGCCTGTAACGGCATTCTGTTCAACCACGAGTCGCCCGTTCGAGGCGAGACGTTCGTCACCCGCAAGATCACGCGCGGTCTTGCGCGGATCAGAGAGGGGCTTCAGGACACTTTGTATCTCGGAAACCTGGACTCGCAGCGAGACTGGGGCCACGCGCGCGACTACGTGAGAGCGCAATGGCTCATGCTTCAGCAGGATCACCCGAACGATTTCGTCATCGCCACCGGCGAGCAGCATTCCGTGCGCGAGTTCGTGCTGGCGGCGGCGGCGGAATTGGGCATGAACATCGAATGGACCGGTGCCGGCATCGCAGAGCAGGGCATCGATGCGAAGACCGGCAAGGCGGTCGTGAAAATCGATGCTCGCTACTTCCGACCGACGGAAGTGGACTCGCTGCTGGGCGATGGTACGAAAGCCCGGCAGAAGCTCGGATGGCAGCCCGAGACGAGTTTCGTGGCGCTGGTCAGGGAAATGGTGGCGTCGGATCTCGAAGCGGCGCGGCGCGATGCGCTCGTGGCACGCGAGGGATTCAAGACTTACAACCGTCATGAATGAGAGCGTCCGAATCTTTGTCGCTGGTCACCGTGGGCTCGTGGGCAGCGCCCTCGTTCGCCGGCTGCGGAGCGCCGGTTGCCGGAACCTGATCACGCGTAGCTCTGCCGAGCTGGACCTGCGTCAGCAAAACGCAGTCGAGGATTTCTTCGCCACTCAGCGGCCCGAGCTTGTGTATCTTGCGGCAGCACGGGTTGGTGGCATCCATGCCAACGCCACGTATCCGGCCGACTTCATTCGCGACAATCTGCTGATCCAATCGAATGTCATCGACGCCGCGTATCGGCATGGCGCGCGGAAGTTGCTGTTCCTTGGGTCGAGCTGCATTTATCCGAAGCACGCCCCGCAGCCCATGCCGGAGAGTTGCCTGCTCACCGGGCCGCTTGAGCCTACCAACGAGTCGTATGCCATAGCGAAGATCGCCGGATTGAAAATGTGTCAGGCGTATCGGCAGCAACACGGCTTCAATGCCATAGCCATCATGCCGACGAATCTCTATGGTCCCGGCGACAACTTCGATCTGCAGCAGTCGCATGTGCTGCCGGCCCTTATTCGCAAATGTCACGAGGCGAAACTGCGAGGTGAGCCGGAAATGATCGTCTGGGGGTCCGGCGCACCGCGCAGGGAGTTCCTGCACGTCGACGATCTTGCCGATGCATGCGTGTTCCTGATGGAATGCTACGAAAGTGGCGAGCTCATTAATGTCGGCTGGGGGCAGGATGTGTCGATTCGCGACTTGGCTGAGCTCGTGCAAGATGTCGTCGGATACCAAGGCGCGCTGCGCTTCGACACGAGCAGGCCGGACGGCACACCGCGAAAACTTCTCGATGTAACACGGCTTCGGAATCTGGGTTGGTCTCCCAGTATCCCGCTTGGCGAAGGAGTGGCTTCCACATACGCATGGTTCGGGGCCCACGAGCACGAAGTCAGATCGGGCGGAGATCACGTGGCTGCTCGTGTCTGAAGCCATCACCCGGAATTGCAGACAATCATCGGGTGCCCATATCCATTGGGTCCTTGATCTTTCTCACGATCGTGCTCGCATCCGTGTAGGCGAATGCCATCAACCCCAAGTTTGATCGTAAGGCACTTTCGCGAGAGAGCACTCTTGCGCAAAGTGCTCGGCAATACGTTCTGGCAGCTGTCAGACAAGGTGCTGAGGATGGTCGCGGGCCTGGTCGTGGGGATCTGGGTCGCGCGATATCTAGGCCCGCTCGATTTTGGTCTCCTGAACTTCGCAATTGCCTTTGTCGCGCTCTTTTCTCCTGTTGCCGACCTCGGGCTGCAGGCGGTGATGGTCCGAGAGCTCGTCAGGCGACAAGAGGATCGTGCGCGGATCGTGAGGAGCGCGCTCACTTTACGTCTGATCGGCGCGTTGGTCGCGGCCACTCTCTCCTATGTTGGTATCGTTCTTGCGCGGCCCAGCAGCCCAGATGCCCATCTTGTCGTGTTCGTAGTTGCCGTCTCGCTTTTTCCGCAGGCGTGGGACGTCATCGATTTTGACTACCAGGCCCGCACGCATTCGCGACCTATCACGGTGATTCGAAGCGCCAGCTTGTTAACGTTTGCAGTCATAAAGATCGTGCTGATCATGAGTGGGGCGTCTCTGGTTGCGTTCGCCTGGACGATGGTCGGCGAGGCGGCTCTGTCGGCACTGTTGATGTACGTCATTTTCAGACGCCTGGTCCCGGCTTTCGGAGTCTTGCGCCCAAGCCGGGTGGAGATGAAGGACCTGTTGCAGAATTGTTGGCCACTTGCAATCGCCAGCCTCTCGATAATGCTCTACATGCGCATCGACCAGGTGATGCTGGGCCAAATGCTTGACGACCACAGTGTGGGGATATTCTCGGCGGCCGTTCGCCTGTCCGAGTCCTGGTATTTCGTACCGATGGCGATTCTCGCTTCGGTAGCCCCGACACTCACCGCCGCACACGCACGGTCGCAGCGCGAGTATGAAGATAAACTGGTTATGGTCATACGCGTGATGCTGCTGCTCAGCGTCTGTGTTGCCGCGATTCTCACCTTCTGTTCGCGTCAGTTGGTTGATGTGCTCTATGGATCGAGCTATGCGGATTCCGCGCAGGTGCTGGCGTTGCACGCGTGGGCAGGCGTATTTGCCAGCCTCGGCATCGCCACCGGACCGTGGTTCGTGAACAGCGGGCTGGTGAAGCTCAGAATGACGCATACATTGGCAGGTGCGCTTGTCAACATAGGCATGAATCTGTACATGATCCCCAAGTTTGGAGCTACAGGCGCAGCGGTGTCGACACTGGTCAGTTATTTTCTGGCAGCTGTCGGGTTGAATCTGCTCAGCAGCAGGACGAGGCCAGTTGCTGTTCTGCAAGTCAGGTCCGTTTTTGCAAGAGCGAGTGGTTAAACGCTTCTTGAAGGCTGATCAATGATGAAGGCGTATCTCAAGAAGGTGGGCGCTGGTGTGGCGATCCACCATTGGCTCGAGTTCCGTGCGCGGCTCGGACATCGCACCTACTCGCAGGAGGGTGAGGATTTCATCCTGGCTCGCTTTTTCGATTCCAAGCGCGACGGCTTTTTTGTTGATGTCGGCGCCCACCATCCGCATCGTTTTTCGAACACGTACCTGCTATATCGGCGCGGCTGGCGCGGGGTCAATATCGACGCGATGCCCGGCTCAATGCGCAAGTTCGAACGGTATCGGCCGCGCGACATCAATATCGAAGCAGCGGTCGGCTCGGCAGCGGGTTCGGCAACCTACTACATGTTCAACGAGCCGGCGCTCAACACATTCGATGCGGCCCTTGTGGCTGAGCGGCAATTTCCGCCCTGGAAGGTCATCAGGCAGGTGAGCCTTCCCATCATTCCCCTCGCCGATATTCTGGGCAAGGTCGTGCCGCAAGGGCAGGCCATCGACCTGTTGACTGTGGATGTCGAGGGAAATGATCTTGAGGTGCTGCGCTCCAGTGACTGGAAGCGCTTCCGACCAAGGATCGTTCTCGCCGAGACCCTGGGGCGACGCTTCGATGACCTGAGGGCTGACCCAGCCGTTATGTTCCTCGAGTCGCTGGGCTATGTGCCAGCGGCAAAGACCTTCAATACCACGTTTATGGTCGATGCTTCCGCGTAGGTTGGCAATGGGGCTCAGATCAAAGTTCGAAAAGGCCCTCGTCTGCCTGCAAAGCATGCCAGCCTGGATTGCGATGTCGACCGATAGCAGCTACCTGCGTAGTACGGGGTGGCTCCGGAGCAGGTCGTTGGGCATGCCGAAGGATTTTCGGGGTGAGCCCATCCCCTGGATGACGTATCCGAGCTTGTTTTTCCTGGAGCCAAGGGTTCGGCCGGACATGTCTGTCTTCGAGTTTGGATCAGGTTCGTCGACATTGTGGTGGGCGCGACGGGTCCGGCGTGTAGTAAGTTGCGAGCATGACAGAGTCTGGTTCGAGCAGGTGCGGCCGATGGTGCCGGCGCTTGTCGAGATCCATTGCGTTGCACTCGACGAGCACCAGTATTCGCGTGAGGTGCTCAAGTATCAGAACGAGTTCGACATCATCGTCATCGACGGCCGAGACCGCATCAATTGTGCGCGCAATGCGCTTGCCGCTCTCAAACCAGATGGCGTGATCCTGTGGGATAACTCCGATCGTGACGAATATCGGCTCGGATACGAGCTTTTGGAGCGCAATGGTTTTCGGCGGCTCGACTTTGCCGGCATGGGGCCCCTGAATGCCTATCAGTGGACTACATCTATATTCTACCGGGGTCAGAACTGCCTTGGCTTGTGAATGGAAGCACGCCTGTCAGCCGTGCGGGAGCCAATGAGAACCGCGCCGGTCGCACTGTTCGTCTACAACCGGCCGTTGCATACGCGACAGACCGTAGAGGCTTTACTTGCAAACGACCTGGTTGCGCAAAGCGACTTGTTTGTTTTCTCTGACGGGGCGAAGTCGCCGCAGTCTGCCGAGGCGGTCGCAGCGGTGCGTGCGTATGTCAGGAGCATTCGCGGGTTCAGGTCGATCAACGTCCACGAGCGTACGCAGAATGCCGGCCTGTCGGCCTCGATTATCGAGGGCGTGACGACGCTCTGTGAGCAGTACGGTCGAGCAATTGTTCTGGAAGACGACCTGGTCACGAGCCCGCAGTTCCTGTCGTACATGAACCAGGCTTTGCTGATGTACGAGAACGATACGCAGGTCGCTTCGATTCACGGCTACTGTTGGCAAGCCTCCGAGAGGCTGCCCGAGACATTCTTTCTCCGTGGGGCAGACTGTTGGGGATGGGCGACGTGGGCACGTGCGTGGCGGCACTTTGAACCTGACGGTGAGAAGCTTCTGAGGTTGCTGATCGAGCGGGGGCTCGACAGAGCTTTTGATCTGGATGGTGCATACGCCTTTACCCAGATGCTGCGTGACCAGATCGCCGGGAGAAAGGATTCGTGGGCTGTACGATGGCATGCTTCGTGTTTCGTGGAATCCAGGTTCACCCTCTATCCAGGTCGCAGTTTGGTGGAAAACATAGGGAATGACGCAAGCGGCACGCATTGCCAGGTTACGGCAGATTTCTCTACCAGATTGTCTGATCGCCCGATTCAGCTCAGGCGAATCGATATTGAGTCGTCCGAGTTGGCCAGGCATTCCTTTGCGAAGTTTCTGCGCGGCACGAGGAGAAGTCGCATCCATAGGATATTCACGCGAGTCATGAAGCAAACCGGGTTTTTTCAGTGAGCAGCGCATTCAGGGCGACGCTCAAGCTGTTCGTGCCCCCCGTAGCTGTGGAGTTGTTGAGGCGAATGAGCGGGCGGCGTGGCGCGGTTGAGTTTGCCGGAAACTACGATTCCTGGGATGCGGCGGACGCGCGCGCGACGGGATACGATTCTGAGGAAATACTCAAGCGTGTCGTACGGGCGACGCGCAAGGTTGTTGCAGGCGAAGCTCAGTACGAACGCGATTCGGTTGTTTTCGATCGCATTGAGTACGCATGGCCTCTGCTGGCATCCTTGCTGCAGGTCGCCTTGGAAAGGCAATCCCTTCGCGTCATCGATTTCGGTGGCTCCCTTGGCAGCACGCTGCGCCAGAATAGAAACTATCTTGGCAGGTTGAAAATACCTTTCGCTTGGCGTGTTGTGGAACAGGAGAATTTCGTAGAGGCTGGACGGGAGTTTGCCGATGAGACTCTCGCTTTTTGCCGCACGATCGGCGAAGCAGACGAGGGCGATACTGATGTAGTGCTGTTCTCCGGTTCGCTGTGTTATGTGCGTGATCCGGCGTTTTTCCTGGACCAGGCAACGTCCAGTTCGGCGAAGTACCTGATACTGGATCGTCTGCCGCTGACTGAAGGTAGTAGCGACAGAATTGCGCTCCAGACAGTGGTGGAGCCTATTTATCCCGCGAGCTATCCGGTTTGGCTGTTTTCAAGGGAAAAGTTGCTGGGAAGCTTGCTGGCGAAGTGGCGTGTTATCGAGAGCTGGAAATGCGATTTGCAGCCTGATACGAAGTCCGAGTCCCACGGTTTCTTCCTGGAACGTCGATGACCATGAACTCTATCTTCGAGGGGCGAAAAGTACTCATCAGCGGTGGCTGCGGTTTCATCGGTTCTTCATTGGCCAGAAGGCTCGTGAGTCTAGGCGCCAGCGTGACGCTCATCGACAGCCTAATCCCTTCATATGGCGGCAATCTTGCCAACATCGCCGACATCCGTGATCGGGTCTGGCTGAACATTTCCGATGTGCGCGATCCGTATGCGATGTCCCAGCTCATTCAGCATCAGGACTATCTGTTCAGTCTCGCAGGACAGACGAGTCACCTCGACTCGATGACCGATCCGTTTACGGATCTCAACATCAACGTCACGGCGCAGCTATCGATTCTGGAAGCCGCGCGGAAGTGGAATCCGCGCATCCGGATCGTGTTTGCCTCGACCCGTCAGATATATGGAAGACCGCAGTATCTTCCCGTTGATGAGGCTCATCCCATAGTACCCGTGGACATCAACGGAATTCACAAGCTCGCCGGCGAGGGTTATCACCTGCTGTATCATCGCGTTTACGGCATACCCAGCTGCTGTCTGCGGCTCACCAACACGTATGGCCCGGGGATGCGGGTGAAGGATGCGCGGCAGACTTTTCTCGGCCTGTGGTTGAAGCTGGTGCTCACAGGGCGGTCGATCGAAGTTTTCGGGGATGGCCTGCAGCTACGGGATTTCAACTTCGTGGATGACGTCGTCGATGCCATGTTACTCGCGGCGACCCGGGACGATGCGATCGGGCAAGTCGCCAACCTTGGTAGCGACGAGACGATCAGCCTTAAGGACTTGGCTGAACTTCTGGTTACGGTCAATGGCGCGGGAAACTGGAAGCTGGTGCCGTTTCCGCCGGAGCGGAAGGTGATCGACATTGGCGACTATTATGGGAACTGGTCCCGGGCACACCAGATATTGAACTGGAAACCGAGGGTCGAGTTGAAGGAAGGGCTTGCACGCTCGTTAGAATACTACCGCGGCCATGGCCCGTCGTATTGGTAGTGACATGAGCGCTGTGAAAATGAACCATTTCGCGTCCGAGCCGGACGCGCTGGTCAAAGCACAGCTCGCTGCCTGTGAGCGGGTGATCAGGTCTGGCTGGTGGATATTGGGGCAGGAGGTCGCAGCCTTCGAGAAAGAGTGGGCCCATTCGGCCGGAGCTTCCTGCGCGGTGGGATGTGGGAACGGACTCGATGCGCTGGAAATCGGTCTGCGCGCGCTCGGGATTGGGCCTGGCGATGAAGTGGTGACGACGCCGATGACGGCCTTTGCCACGGTGCTCGCCGTCCTTCGAGCGGGTGCGAAGCCCGTGCTTGCGGACATCGATCCCAATACCGCCATGCTTTCACCGGAGAGCGTGAGGCGCTGCATCAGTTCGCGCACGAAAGCCATTCTGCTCGTGCACCTGTATGGCCAGATTGGGCCGGTCGAGGAATTGCTCGCGCTTGCCCGCCAGAGTGGAGTGCATCTGATCGAGGACTGCGCGCAGGTACACGGTGCCGTATCTCGGGGTAGGGCAGTGGGAACCTTTGGCGCGTTTGCTGCTTGGAGTTTCTACCCCACGAAGAACTTGGGCGCGGTGGGCGACGCAGGAGCGCTAACCACCTCGCGCGTGGAACTGGCGGAGGCGGCGAGGGCGCTGCGCAACTACGGACAGACGGTCCGCTATCGCCACCCTTTGCTCGGCATGAATAGCCGATTGGACGAGCTGCAGGCAGCGATCCTTCGGGAGCGTCTGCCGTTTCTGGGGCAATGGACAATTCGGCGACGTGAAGTTGCACGCCGGTATGCCGCGGGGATCGATCATCCGGGCGTGCGCGCGCTACCGCTGCCAGATGATCCGAACAGACATGTCCATCATCTGTTCGTCGTAACGTGCGCACAGCGCGATGCTTTACACCAGCATCTTAAGGAGAATCAGATCGAGTCCCTCATCCACTATCCAATACCCATTCATCTTCAGAGTCCGTGCAGTCATCTGGATCGTGACCCCGCAGGTTTGCGGTTGGCGGAGAATCACGCGCTGACGTGCTTGTCCCTCCCTTGTCATCCCGGGCTCACCGATCAAATGGTTGACCGCGTCGTTGATGTAGTGAACCGATTCAGAGCGACTTGAGTTTGGAACACTACGTTACGCTGTTCGACAGCCTGTTCCTGCCGCAGGGCCTGGCGCTTCATGCGTCCCTCAAGCGCCATGCTGGTCCGTTCACCCTTTGGGTCTTGTGCATGGATGAGCGCGCCAAGGAGGTGCTCGATCGGCTCGGCGAACCGACAATCAGGGCCGTGGCACTGGCCGACGTGGAGACCCCGGAGCTGCTGGAAGTGAAGCCGGGGCGCAGTCGGGTCGAATACTGCTGGACGATGACGCCATTCACTCCGAAGATCGTGTTCGATCGCGATCCTCTCGCCACTAGAGTGACGTACGTGGATGCGGACATGTTCCTGCTGAAGTCACCAGCTCCGATTTTCGAAGAGTTGGAGCACTCCGGAAAGGCCGTGCTGATTACCGATCACGCGTACGATCCGGAATTCGACGTATCGGTTACCAGCGGACAGTATTGCGTTCAGTTCATGACCTTCGTGCGCGATGCGAGCGAACCCGTCAGGCGCTGGTGGCAGAACGAATGTGTCAAGTGGTGTTTCCACCGGGAAGAGGACGGGAAGCTCGGAGATCAAAAATATCTCGATGACTGGCCAATGCGGTTCGGGAGCCTCGTGCACGTGCTCACCCAGCTCGATGTCCTGCTCGCACCCTGGAATGCGCGACGTTTCCCTTACTCGAGAGCCATCGCCTGGCACTTCCACGGACTCAGGCTCCTGAGAGGGAACAAAGTGTTATTGCACGGCGCCGTCCCCATCCCCAAGGTGGTCCATCGCGCAGTTTATGATCCGTACGTCGAAGAACTCGGACGCAGCTTGAATTTGTTGGACCAGCAGAGCTTCGTGCAGAAAGAGCGTACCGAATGGTCGTTCACCTTTCTCCTCAAGGCGCTGGCGAGGAGTCTGGTGAAACAACTGCGCGGGCTGCGGGACACCTATCCCATCCGCGACGTACCAAGATGAGGTCTGAGCTCCACACACTGTCGCGTACGCTTCACGCTCAATTTCCGGTGGTCGTACCTGAGCAGTGCGCCTTCGAGCCCGATCCGGTGGAATGGTGACACCGGCGACCTGAGCTCGCCAGGCTTGGCAACATGAACGCATTTCCGGATGTCTTCTATGCCGCGGCTGCTCTGGCGGCGATCGCCGCATCCATGGCGGTCTGCATCCAGGGGCGAACGTATGGGCGTGCTGCGATATCGGCCCTCATTGGGCCTCTCATACTCGTTTACCTGCTCGGCATGTACCGGGCCTTCGGCGTGGATTTCGAGAATTATGAGGCGTACTTGGGGAGCGGGCGGGATCAAATCCCCGATATCGGCTACAAGCTCCTCATGGAGTTCGCCCATGCAATCGAGCTAAGTCTCAGTGAGTTCTTTCTGCTTCAGGGGCTATTTACGCTTGGCGCGGTCTACTTGCTGGCCAGAAAGCTCGGGAGTGACTTCGTAGTCACGATTACTCTCTACATCCTTCATGCTGCGATAGTGCGCGATTTCTCGCAGAGCAGGGTTGCTCTTGCCCTGGCAATCTACTTCGTCGCACTGGCCCAGGACAGAAGAGCGGTCTACCTGCTCCTTACGGTGATGGCGGTTTCGGTGCATATCAGCTTGGCGCCGCTCGTGCTCACGTACCACTGGGCGCGCACTGTCGTTGGTTTCCAAAGGGGACAGGTCTTCTTCATCATTGCTCCGGCCGCTGCCTTGCTGGCGGGCGTCGCGTTGATGCTGTCAATGCTGTCGGCTCTGGATCCTCGTATCGAGATCTATATGAACTGGGCTCAGGACCTGTACGGCAGTCCGGTAGGATCGTATTCCACGCTCTTGCTGTTCCTGCTCGTAGCCGCGATCTGTTATCGAGCACACCAGCTGACCGGTGACAAGGAGTCAAAAGTCTTTCTGATCATGATCCTGTACGCAGCAGTCACTTTCATTGCGTTTCGCGATTTGGCAATATTTGCATTCCGTCTCTCGAACGTGGTTGCGGCGTTGTATCCCTTTGCGATTGGCCGCGCGATATTCCTGTTGAGAGATCGCGAGCAAAACAGGCTGCACGACGTCGCTGTGCCCCTCGCGCTTCTAGGCGCATTGCTGCTGGCCATAGTCATCAGGCCCGGCAGTCTGGATGTCCTTCGGGATACACAGTCCGTACTGCTGGCACAGTGACGCATGGGCGATAACATCCAACATCGAGCGACGTGCCTGTCGCAAGGCTTGCAACGTGAATGACTGGACTAAGCAGCGTGTCGCGACAGGTGGCTCTGCGAAGGCGGAGTTCATTGCCCTCGTTGCCAGCGCATGGAAAAGACGATGGTGGTTGGTTGGCTGCGTCCTCATCTTCGCCGTCGTATTTGGCGTCGTTGCCTTCCGCATGCCACTCATCTACCGAGCCTCCACCGTTCTCGTTCCGGCAACTCCGGCTTCGGGCTTGAGTGGAGCCCTGACATCTGCGCTGGGGCCTCTCGGAGGCATCGCGTCGTTGGCGGGACTGGACGTCAATACTGGGGTCGGCAAGACGGACGAGGTGATGGCCGTGCTCACGTCGCGTCAGTTCATCGAAGGGTTCATTAAGGAAAAGCAGCTTCTTCCCATTCTCTATTCAGGCGACTGGGACGAGAGCACGGGCACCTGGAAGAAGGACCGCGAGCCACATACCTCCGCACAGGCCTACAAGTACTTCAAAGGGAGCATTCTGTCGGTTGAGCGTGAGAAGGGTGTCGGGCTCATCACGCTGCACATCGATTGGACCGACGGTGAGCAGGCGGCCGCGTGGGCGAACGAACTCGTTGACCGGCTCAACGCGGAGATGAGAATGCGCGCGATGGAAGAGGCGAACAGATCCGTGCGCTTTCTCGAGGAAGAGACCAGGCGGACCACGCTCGTTCCAACTCAGCAGGCCATCGGGCGATTGATGGAGAACCAGATCAACCAGCGCATGCTTGCGAATGTCACGTCTGAATATGCATTGCGAGTGGTCGACAGGGCCATGGCACCGGACGCCCGGGACCCGTTCAAACCCCGCAAGCGTCTGATCGTGGCAGCAGGCATCGTGATCGGCCTGACCATTGGGCTCTTCCTCGTCTGGTTCTTCGCCGAGCCGCCCATTGTGTCTCGACTCCGTGATTCGGCCCTGGGAGATTGAAGGTGGAGGTCAGGCGACTCATACGACGTGTACTGAACGCAATGGGATATGACGCCCACCGCTTCCTCGCATCCGAGTCATCGTGGGCGCAATTGTCACGCTTGCTCGCGGCGCACGGCATCGACTTCGTGATAGATGTTGGGGCGAACGTCGGCCAATACGCCAGGCAGTTGCGATTCCTCGGCTATCGTGGAGACATTCTGTCCTTTGAGCCCATGCTGGACGCTCATGCAACTCTTGAGCGCGTCGCCAGGCGTGATCCACGCTGGCACGTACCGCCGCGCTTCTGTATTGGTGATCGAGAGGGGCACGCCACGTTGCAGATTTCAGCGAACTCTGAGAGCAACTCTGTGCTGGATGTCTTGCCGGCATCCATGGATGTCGCGCCGGAATCCCGTTTCGTTCGACGTGAGGAGGTTCCGATCACCACGCTGGACAGCTATTTCCGCCAGCATACACTGCCCTCCGAAGCCGTCTCTTTTCTCAAGCTGGACGTGCAGGGATTCGAGCATCGAGTTTTGGCTGGAGCGACAGAAATATTGCCTCGGTTGCATGGAGTTCAATGTGAGATGTCACTGGTTCCCCTGTATGCGGGTCAACCGCTTCTAGGGGAGATGCTGATGTTGCTGCGGGACCTGGGGTTCGAGCTCCATGCGATGCTTCCGGGGTTCACCGACGAGCGCACCGGGCGCAGCCTTCAGATGGACGGCATTTTCTTCCGCGCGACGAATGGTGCAAACGCTTTGCAGCGGACGGGCGAGGCAGTCGGTTTGGCGTCGTGAAGGTGGCGAATATCAGCGTCGTGATTCCGACGCTCAACAGTGCCTGGTGCCTGGGGGAGACACTGCAGTCGATCCTGGGTCAGGCAGGATCCGTGGCGCGTCTACTCGTCGTAGACAGCGAGTCAACCGACGATACGCGCAAGCTCTGCGACCAGCTCGGGATCGAGGTAGTCACCGAGCCTCCGGGGAACATGTATCGCGCGATCAACGCGGGGTTGCATCGTTGCGATACGGAGTGGTTCGCCTATACGAATGCTGACGATCCGTGGTACGGGGATGCACATCGGCGCCTGCTCGAGGCCGGTCAGGCTCAGGGCGCGGACATCGTGTATGGGACGTGCGATTGCATCGACGCACACGGCCGGTTTCTGTATTCCTTCGACCCGCCGTCACCTCATCAGCTCGGTGCGTTCTTTCGTATGGCTTGGATGCCTTTCGCGCAGACCACGGTAATTTTCCGACGCTCATTGTTCGAGCGGCTGGGCGGGTTCGATGAGCGTTACACGTTGTGTGCAGACTTCGATTTCTTTCTGCGTGCATACTTGGTGGGCGCGCGTTTCATTCGAGTCGATGGACGCCCGGTGAGCCGCTGGCGCCTTCACGATAGCCAGCTTTCTCAGCGATATGCCGAATCTGCGGATGCTCAAAAACGTAGCAGCTCGGCTCGCGCAGGGCTGCATGCCAGCCGCGCCGATCCGGCACGCATATTTTTCTGGCGTGTGTCGAACTGGCGAAACTACCTGGAACGGATCGTGCGTAGCGCGCAACTTCGTGGTGAGGTTTCGCTCCCACGAGCTCTGGAGCCGTAGCGCAGGAAGCCTCAGCTCTGCATCAGCGAATTCCAGATGCCACGATGCCGTTCTGCCCATAACGAACGTCGACGTCGTGGAACCCGTGCTTCTGGTACCAGCCGCGGACGGTCCTGAGCGTTTGAGGTCGATCGTATTGAGGTGAATAGTGATCGAACGTGTCCAGCGTCGACCATTGCTTGTTCAGATCGGGCGGCAAGTCCCAGTGTGCATAGTTCAGGATCGGTATGATGCGCGCTCCAACCCTGCCAAAATTGCTTCGCATGAAGGAAGAAAGCGGGATCAGGCGCGTTGTCGCGCCGTCGACGATTCGATATAGCGTCTGCTTGTTCATGCGCTTGGTGATCGGTCGCAGAACGTACTTCCATCCAATGACGGAGCGCAGATTTTTTGCATAGCAGTCGATGACCAGTGAGCCACCGGGCTTGACGTGACGCACGAGGCTGTCGAATGAGGCCGCCGGGCTCGGCGTGTGCTGGATGACACCAAGACAGATGACCTTATCGAAGGCCTGGTGCCGGAAGGGGATGTTCAGCAGGTCGCCCTGAAAGAAGCGCACGTTCGGATACTTTCCATTGTTGCGCTTATTGACTTCGACTGCGGACGACAGGTCGAACGTGAATACGTCGGCTCCCGTCTTCGCCAGCACTTCGGTGAACCGACCAGCTCCGGATCCCGCTTCGAGAATGAGTTGCCCATTGAGGTTCCTGGGCCACTTCGACGCTTCGAACAGCCGGCGTTCCGAGAATGGTCTACCGGTATAGCTGTCGAGCTGGGTTGAATAGTGAAGGTGCCATTGAAAACCGAACGAGGCGGCATAGTTTTCCTTTGGCACGAATCGCGGGATTCCGTCGACGACAGGGAAATTGCTCGCGCATGAGCCACAGGTGATCTTCCCTGCCCCTTCGGCTGCAGTCGTTTCATCGTCGACTGTGAACGCGGAGTTTCCGCATTTCGGGCATCGCAGTACTGAAATGTCGGTCGTTCGCATATGCTCTCTGACTTGTCTTGGGATTCTCGCACCCTGTCGAGCAGTAAGCGAATGCCGACTGCTCGAGCGATTCGGGCCACGCCTAGAACATGAGAATGCACCAGATGGCTGCCGGAGCTAACAAGTGCGGCAGCCTCGCGAGCATGGCCCGCGCCGCGCCCGAGATGCCTGGCGATCAGCCTTATTCGCTATAGTGTACTGCAGGAATGGTCCGATCGATCAGCATTCCACAATAGGGCAGAGGTCGTCCGTCGATAACAGCGGCCTCGTGGCTACCCCAGTACATGCGTAGCTTTCCGAGCGAGCTCACCGCAGCGATGAACCGCTCTCGCTCAAGAATCCACGAAGGGTATGCGGCGCGGTACGAGCTACGCATCTGCTGGATCACGATTCGATCGCGAGTGCCCAGTGGCAGGCGGTTTACGATCACAAAGTTGCCTCTCCTGCCGAACTCGAAAAGTGCCTTATACGGGTCCGGCAAACACTGCAAAACTCCGCTTAGGAAAACGACGTCGAATTTGTCTTCAATGGCAGCGGGATCGCTCTCGAAGCGGATTGGAGATGTGCCGCGATGAGCGCGTGCCATTTCTTCGGTCTCCAGCACGACCCATGTCAGGTGGATCGGCAGATGAGACTTTAGCTTGTAGTAGTACGCGCCGTTTGCCCCCCCGACATCGAGCACATTGAGATGGCGTTGGCTGGCCGCAATTGGAGCGAATGCAGCCAAGGCCTGCAAGAGCAACGCGTCAACCTCGGGGCCGGCCATTTCAGTACGCCGCAAGAACGCCTGAGCAATCTCCGGAGTGTTGTACCCGGAGCACCTGCGTAGTGCGTGCTCGAAAGATTGGAAGTCACCATAGAATCCATCGTGGCCCAAGAGCCTTGCCAGCGAGTGGCGAAGTCCCGGCGGAAGCAGCTCGCGCAGCACTCCTCGAAATGCCATTTATCATCTCCCTTCCGATAGCGTGAAACAAGGTTTCTGAGATACATCAGTGTGTCCGGCGCGAGGAGATACTCTGCGGGCGATTCGGTCGAGAAGAACGCACGGACGAGGATCGTCAGGAGTGCGACGACAACTAGCGCTGGCATCTGGCATCAGGCGAAGCGCTCGGCGGCACGCAAAGCGCACGAGATCAGCGTCACGAAGGAAGCTTTGAGCAATGAGGTAGCCGGAGACCAAGAACAGCTTGACGCCGATGGTGTGTACAGCCATGCCCATAAGTGCAGGTGCCGGATGGCTGCTCAGTGCAAATGAATGCCCCACTACGACGAAGAGTGCTCCGACGAGCCTCAGGGCGTTGAAGCTGTTTGTTCTTGTTCCCTGCATTGACGGAGACACTACCAGAATGACGGACTGGCCCGCGAGCACCGCCGGAACCCGGGTACAACGAAGTGAACTACGAGATCCTGGCTGCGCCCCGTCAGTCGCCGTGCGAAGAAGCGCACCTCGGCGCGCGAGAGCTAGCGCATCTGGAAGTCGGTCATTCAGGCGGCCGCGCAGTTGGCGGGCGCCGACTGCTCAAGTGATTCGAGCCACGCTTGAAACATGAGAATGCACCAGATTGCATGCGTCCAGCCGCCTTGACGCTGCAGATAGTGCTGCCAGATCGAGCTCACGGCAGGCTCGTGGAAATGGCCCTGCTTCCTGAGGCGAACTGGATCCAGAAGGGCTTCGGCCCAATCCCGCAGTGGGCCTCGCAGCCATTCCTGCACAGGTGCCCCAAATCCCATCTTGGGGCGCTCGAACAACTGCGGAGGCAGCTGCTTCGCGAGCGCTCGCCGGATTGGCATCTTGCCCCGATTTCCGTCGTAGAGGTCTTCAGTCCTCATGCGCCATGACAGCTCGACGATGCGATGATCCAGTAGCGGCGCTCTGACTTCCAGCGATGTGGACATGCTGGTCCGGTCGACTTTGACCAAAATGTCATCGGTCAGGAACCCGCGCGCATCCACCAGCATGCATTGTCGACGCAGATCGAGCTGATCAAGCCATGCGGCATCTTCGGTCTCGGGGCTGGCGATTTCGCCTTCGTTGCCCGTAAACCGTGCCGGTTCCGAAGTGATCGACAATATCTCCTGGAAGAGTGCCTTGCCGGGTGTGGCGCACATGGCCTTTATCACGGCCTGCAGCCGCCTCTTCAGACGAGCGTTAATATCCAGTGCATTCGCCATGGGCAACGTCAGGCCGAGTAGCCAGCCAAGCGCGGGCCGGGCGGCGCCCGGTATGATCGAGGCCCAGCGATCGGCTTTGTTCGCCATGTCGTACCGGTGATAGCCGCCCAGGAGTTCGTCGCCGCCATCCCCGGACAATGCCACCGTCACGTGCTGACGCGCCATGCGGCAGACGATGAGCGTCGGGATCATCGAAGTATCCGCAAAGGGTTCGTCAAATGTGGCGGCCAGTTGCGGAATCACCGAAAGCGTATCCTTCGGTGTGACGACCATTTCGGTGTGTTCCGTCTTCAGCGCTTCTGCGATGGCACGCGCATACGGCGCTTCGTTCCACCGGCTTTCCTCGAAGGCTATCGAGAATGTTCTTGGCGGACGGGAGGAGAGCGCGGTCATCCTGGCAACGACCAGACTGGAGTCGAGGCCACCAGACAGAAATGCGCCCAGATCAACATCCGCAATCATTCGCTGGGCAACCGCGCTGTCCAGCAGTGCTTCAAACTCTTCCTGGGTGGCGAAGTTGCCGGAACTTGCCTGTTGCTGGCCAGCAACCGCGACGCTCTCCAGAGCCCAGTAGGCAACGGGGTCGGGCAAAGTGTCGGATCTGTTGAGCTGATCGATATCGATGCGCAGCAGATGTCCGGCCGGGAGCTTCGAACACTGCTTGTAGATAGTGCTGCGTCCGGGCACGTAACCTAGACGCAGGAATGTGTTCAACGCATCCTCGGCTATGCTGAGCTCAGCTTTGACGACATGCAGGAGCGCCTTGAGCTCGGACGCAAATACGAGACCTGTACGTGTCAGCGAGTAGTAGAGCGGTTTCTTTCCCAGCCGATCGCGGGCCAACCACAGTACGCGCGCGGCTTTGTCCCAGAGCGCGAAAGCAAACATTCCACTCAGGTGTCGAACCGCGCCTGCGGCGCCCATTTCATCAACCAGGGCGAGGATGACCTCCGTGTCCGAACGTCCCCGCCATGCAGGAGGGTTCGTGCTCCGATCAAGCTGCGCGCGCAACTCCTGGAAATTGTATATTTCGCCATTGAAAACGATGACGTAGCGGTCGCTTGCGGAGGCCATGGGTTGGTGTCCGGCTGGCGACAAATCCTGGATGGCGAGCCGCCGGAATCCGAGCCCCAACGGAATGATCGGATCGATGTAGTATCCGACGTCATCCGGTCCGCGATGTGCCAACGAGTCGGCCATTCGTCGCAGAGAAGCGCTCAACTGGTCAGTGCTTGTCACCGTCCGTGGAATAAAGCCGCACAATCCGCACATCTTCGGTTTTCCAGGAGATCGCCCAGAGGGCATCGCGCGATGAGATCATGAAATATACAGTAGTCACCGTGCTGATGTCCGCTGCGAACGTCGAAGCCCGCTTCATCGAGATGGGGCGCGCCCTGGCAAACGTAGGCTGAGACCGCATCCGGATCATGAGCCGACATATCTTTGTTCTGGTGCCGGCACCCGTGCCGACCGGACCAATCAAGGGCGCGTACGCGCTGGCCAATGCTTTAGCAGCCGATCGAGACGTGACGCTTGTAAGTATGCGCGATGGGCCTGGAGCCAACGCGCACCTCGACGATAAAGTGCGGTTGCTTTCGCTGGCGGCACATCGAACGTTTACTTCCAAAGTGCGCGCTTACGGTCGGCTCTTGCGTGCGGCCGGAGGGCGCCGTGCTACCGCTTCGATCTCCATGTGCCTCAGCGCCGATGCCGCCAACATGCTCTGCTTCAGACACAGCGTAACGTGCGCAAGTGTGCGAGGTAACCTGCATCAGAACTACCTCCTGGACTACGGCCAGGTCGGCCGTGCCATTGCCAGCGCGCACCTGCTGTTTCTCCGAGCCGCTGACCACGTGGTCGTGATGACCGAAGCAATGGCCAAGCACGTTGCCAGATTTACGGGTCGTGGCAAGATATCGGTCATCCGCAATTTCATCGACGAAGAATCCCTCGAGAGCTTTCGTGCTTCTGAGCCGCCCGGTGGTCCGCTACGCTTCGTGTTCCTGGGTTCCCTGACCGAACGCAAGCAGCCGCTGGCGCTGGTGCGCGCGATGGCGCAGCTGCGTTCAATGGGCGTCGATGCGCGTGCTCAGCTGATCGGCGAGGGTGCCATGGAAGGTCAGCTGCGACAGGAGATAGAGCAGTGCGGGCTAGGGGCTCAGGTGGCGCTGGAAGGGTTTCTGTCCGCGCCCTACGACGCGCTGTCTCGGGCCGATGCACTGGTGCTTCCCTCGCTGTCCGAAGGCCTCTCTAGAGCGTGTATGGAAGCTATGTACCTGGGTGTGCCTTGTGTTTTGCGTGCGGTTGACGGAAACCAAGAGCTCATCCGGTCCGGCGTAACAGGTGTCCTTTTCGATCGTGACGAGCAGTTGGCCTCCGCAATGGTGCAGGCTGCCCACCTTGCAAGGACCAGATGGAGTGCGGGTGCCCGGGCCAGCCTGTTGCCTCATGAGTTCCACCAGGCGACTGCCGCGCACGCGTACTTGAATTTGGTGGAGAGCTGACTTGGAACAGTACGATGAATACTTTCAGTATCTAAAGACACGCAGCCGCTTGGCGCTGCTGTATAGACGCTTTTGGCTTTATCCGCGACTGACGTTGCAGCTGAGAGGCGCAGTCCTCGATGTAGGCTGCGGCATCGGAGATATGCTGAAAAGCAGGCGCGGTATGGTCGGAGTGGACATCAATCCGCGTCTGGTCGAGTACTGCCGCGAGCAAGGTCTGGAGGCGCACCTGATGAAGCCCGATGAGCTGCCGTTCGAGAATGGCCGCTTTGACGGCGTCATCCTCGACAATGTGCTGGAGCACATCGCAGATCCCGAGCCGCTGCTCGGGGAAATCCACCGAGTACTTCGTGTCAGCGGGCGGGTCATCGTGGGTGTACCTGGAGCCTTCGGCTACACACTGGATCCTGACCACAAGCACTTCTACTCGGAAGTCCAGTTGCACGCCCGCATGAACGGCGCCCGCTTCACCAGGCTCCGTACGCTGTACTCGCCCTTTCGCAGCAGTCTTCTTGATTCGCGGTTGCCGTGGTACTCGATATACGGAGTCTACGGCAAGCAAGCGCGGGGACGCCCGGGTGACCGCAGCTCAGCAGATTCCTCCGGCAGAACGGAGTCAGTGGTAACGCCGAACGCCCGCCAGAGTACGAATATGGGCCGGTGTTTTTCGCGGCTATAGGCCATATCGGATGAGCCAAGCGTCGAAAGGCTTCCAATGACTGGCCTTCCCGGCATTTAGGTATTATTCGTCGATGGAATACACTGGCATTCTTCTCGCGGGCGGCGCCGGAACGCGCCTGTATCCCCTGACGCTCGTTACGAGCAAGCAGCTCCTGCCCGTCTACGACAAGCCGATGATCTACTACCCGTTGAGCGTCCTGATGCTGGCAGGCATTCGGCAGCACCTGATCATCTCGACGCCTCAGGACCTGCCGCGCTTCCGGCAGCTGCTGGGCAGCGGTGAGCAGTGGGGCTTGCGTTTCGACTATGCAGAGCAGGCGCGACCAGCCGGAATCGCTGAGGCGATCCTGATCGCGGGCCGACTCTACGGACCGCGGCACTTCGCGCTCGTGCTCGGAGACAATATCTTCTACGGTCACGGCATCACCGATCTGCTGCAATCCGCCGCTCGTCGGGTGCGCGGCGCCACCGTGTTCGCCTATCACGTCCAGGATCCGCAGCGGTACGGCGTAATTGAGTTCGACGCGCGGGGACGAGCGCTCGACATCCAGGAAAAGCCGCAGCAGCCGCGTTCGAGCTACGCCGTGACCGGCCTGTACTTTTACGACGAGCGGGCGTTCGAGCTCGCGCAGTCCCTGCGACCCTCGGCGCGTGGTGAGCTCGAGATCACCGACCTGAACAAGCTGTACCTGGCGAACGCCGAGCTGCAGGTCGAGGTCATGGGTCGGGGCTATGCCTGGCTCGACACGGGCACGCACGAATCGCTCAACGCGGCAGCAACTTTCATCGAAGCGATCGAGACCCGTCAGGCGCTGAAAGTGGCCTGCCCGGAGGAGATCGCGTACCGCAACGGGTTCATCTCTGCTGCTCAGGTCCGCGAGCTGGCGCAGCCGCTCAAGAACACCCAGTACGGGCAGTATCTGTTGCGAATGCTGGAACAAAGAGTCATCGGATGAACTTCGTACCGACTCGCTTGCGCGACGTGGTGCTGATCGAGCCCAGCGTATTCGCAGACACACGCGGTCTTTTCATGGAAACGTGGGAAGCCGCCAAGTTCGCCGCTGCCGGAATCGAGGGCCGTTTCGTTCAGGACAATCACAGCGAATCGCGGCAGTGGGTGTTGCGCGGCCTGCACTATCAGGTTCGCAAGCCGCAAGGCAAGCTCGTGCGCGTAACGAGAGGCGAAGTGTTCGATGTGGCAGTGGATATGCGCAGATCCTCGCCGACGTTTGGCGAGTGGGTGGGCCAGCATTTGTCGGCTGAGAACAGGCGGATGCTGTGGATTCCCCCCGGCTATGCCCACGGATTTCTGGTTCTAAGCGAGCACGCGGAGTTCTTATACAAGTGTACCGACTACTATGATCCGGGCGGCGAGCGGGCCGTGGGCTGGAACGATCCGGCAATCGGGATCGAATGGCCGCTGCCGCCGGGAGTGGAGCCCATCATGTCGGAAAAAGATCGGGTGGCGCCCGGGCTCGCGTTGGCCGAGCGTTTTGCATGAGAGTGCTCGTCACGGGTGCAACCGGGCAGGTCGGTCGCGCCCTTCTGAAGTGCGCGCCGGCGCCAGGCGTCGAGGTGATGTCGCTCGGGCGAGGTGACCTGGATTTCACCGATGTGAGTGCCATCGTCCGGACTATCAGCGATCTGCAGCCGGCGGTTGTCATCAACGCTGCTGCGTACACTGCAGTCGATCTGGCAGAGTCGCAGCAAGGCCTGGCTTACGCGGTGAACTCAGTGGCAGTGGCAGCTCTTGCGCGCGCATGCGCGGAACGGCGGGCGCGCCTCGTGCATGTGTCGACTGACTTCGTTTTCGATGGCGCGCTCGGCAGGCCGTACTTGCCTGGTGACGTGCCGAGCCCGTTGAGCGTGTACGGGGCATCCAAACTTGATGGAGAACTGCATATTGCCGCGCAAGAACATCTCGACTGGCGCATCGTGCGCACGGCGTGGGTGTATTCCGCTGGCGGACAGAACTTCATGCTGACGATGCTGCGCCTCTTTCAGGAGCACGATGTCGTGAGAGTGGTGGCCGATCAGATCGGTACGCCGACCAGTGCTGCCTCGCTCGCACAGTGTCTGTGGCGGGTTGCGCTCGAGGAAGGGGAGGCTGGTACCTTGCATTTCACTGATGCAGGCGTCGCGAGCTGGTATGACTTCGCAGTCGCGATCTACGAGGAGGCACGGGCAATCGGTGTGGCAGGGCGCTGTGTGGACATCGTGCCCATTGCTACTGCGGAGTACCCGACTCCAGCACGACGTCCTCTCTACAGCGTGCTGGAAAAGCGGCAGACGATCGAGCGGTTTGGTATCCATCCGGTGCACTGGCGCGTGAGGCTGAGAGAGACGTTGCAGGAGTTGCAGTCGTGAGGCGTGTGCTCATTACCGGAGGTGCGGGTTTCATAGGCGCGAATCTGGTTCATTACTGGTTGAGGAACCACCCGCAGGATCGCGTCGTCGTCATGGACGCGCTGACGTATGCCGGCAATCGCGCGAATCTGGGAGCCGCCGAAAGTAATCCCCGCTACCGCTTCGTGCACGGGGACATCTGCGACGCAAGCCGCATCACGGATATCCTGCGAAACGAGCGGATCGACTGCATCATCCATCTGGCCGCCGAGTCGCACGTCGACCGGTCGATCACCGATCCCGACGCATTCATCCGCACGAACGTGCTCGGCACGCACACACTCCTGCAGTGCGCCCGGGGGCTGTGGAGCCACGAAGGACGGGTTCGCGATGACGTCCGGTTCCATCACGTGTCGACGGACGAGGTCTACGGATCGCTGACACCGACTTGCCCGGCCTTCAGCGAAACGAAGGCTTATGAGCCCAATTCGCCGTATTCGGCCAGCAAAGCCGGCTCGGACCACCTCGTACGCGCCTACCATCACACCTACGGCTTGCCGGTCACGACCAGCAACTGCTCAAACAACTACGGCCCCTACCAGTTTCCAGAAAAGCTGATCCCGCTCATGCTGGTGCGGGCCCTCGAAGGTAAGCCGATGCCTGTCTACGGCCGTGGCCAGAACATACGCGATTGGCTGTACGTCGAGGATCATTGCCGAGCGATCGACGCCATTCTGGCGAGCGGCCGCGTCGGTGAAACCTACAACGTCGGTGGCTGCAACGAGTGGCGCAACATCGACGTGGTGCAGCTGCTGTGCTCCATCCTCGACCGCCGCTTCGCCGGCGACCCGAAGCTCCGCGAGCGCTTTCCGCGCTGCCCGGCGGCTTCGGGGCGGCCGGTGCGCGAGCTCGTGGACTTCGTGACCGACCGCCAGGGCCACGACTGGCGCTATGCCATCGACGCCCGCAAGATCCGCGATGATCTCGGGTTCACTCCCACCGAGCTTTTCGAGTCGGGCATCGCGAAGACGGTCGATTGGTATCTCGAGAACGAACCCTGGTGGCGCTCGGTGCTGAGCGGCGAGTATCGACGGACGACCGCACCGGAAGTGAGCGAAGGCGGTGCATGACATCACCCTGTCCGTGGTCTGTCATGGCCACGGAAAGCTGCTGCACTCGCTGCTGTGTGACCTGAACTCGTTCGAAACGCTGGCGGGCGCAAGCGTCGTGGTGACCCTGAACCTGCCTTCGGACCAGATCGATCCCCGCGAGTATCCGAACCTGCGTCTGCACGTGATCAGGAACCGCAGGCGTCAGGGCTTTGCACGCAACCACAATGCGGCGTTTTCCCATTGCGCGACGACGTGGTTCGCCGTGCTGAACCCGGATCTGCGCATGCCGATCGACCCCTTCGCGTCGATGATCCGGCTCGCCGAACGGGACCCGAGGACGGCATTGGTCGCCCCCGTGGTCACGGACTCTGCCGGCAACGTGGAGGACTCGGTTCGCACCAATCTTTCCCCGACGTCGTTGCTGTTTCGCAGGTTGAGCCCGCGGGCGACCGCCCGCTCGTATCAATCGCACCTGGCGTCTGGCGAGTTCTGCTGGTTCGGCGGGATGTTCATGCTCTTCCGGGCTTCCGCATTCCGTGCCGTGCGGGGCTTCGACGAGCGGTTTTTTCTTTATTGCGAAGATTACGATATTTGCGCGCGCCTGCATCTGGAGGGATACACGTTGCAGCTCGAGTCAGGGAGCCGCGTAATACACGACGCTCAGCGGACGAGCCACCGCTCTGCCCGGCACCTCGGGTGGCATCTGCGCAGCCTTTTCAGGGTCTGGAGCTCACGCCCTTTCTGGCGGATCACGCTCGGTCGTTGAGTGGGTGATCTGCAGGCGCCGCCGGGATCAATGGCGGCACACTTCCCGGTGCGCTAGGAGGCCGGCAGTCAACGTTGCAGCGTTCGAGCGGTGTACTGCCTTGCAAAAACCGCCTCGGCATGAACGCGCATGAATGGCCGGCGGACGTGTTTCAGTCGCTCTGCTGTGACGCACGCCTCGCGGCCGGATGCTTGAATGCAATCTCGACCTGTAGCCAAAGGTTGGGGATATGTATACTGTGCGCCGCACGCGAACGCGCATAGAGCCATGAGCGGAAAGCTCGAAAATGCGCCGCGCGGAGTGTCTGGGTCTCATATGGAGGGTTCGTGCTCGGGCTAATCGGATCGGCCATGGCGAGTTCGGTTTGATGCCAGCTCGAGACTTCCGTCATTCGTCCCACCGCGCTCACCGGTTCGACCGCCGGGTATGTCACCTCTTCTCCGTCTCTGTTCGTCCCTGCATTGAACGGCAATCGAGGCCCGGGGCGGGCTGCATGATGGCGTGGCCGCCGGGCAGCTTCCACGGCGTCTGCCTCTCACGACATCTGGCGTCCGCTTGATTTTGCGGTGCAGGCCCGAGACCGCTCCATTTCGCAATTGCTAGCTTCATGGACGAAATTGTCGCCGAACTCGGACGGTTTGATGTGGCATTGGGAACCAAACTTGCCCCTCCGCAGCGCCGGTACACCAAAACAGAATCACCAGCTCTGGCGGGGCACTATGAGAGATAGGTCTTTGCAGCAAAGTCACTCCAGGCTCGGGCCGCGCGCTTCGTCCCATCTGCATGTGGAGGGCGTGTGATCGGAGTCATCGGACCGGCCCTGGCGAGCTTCTGCGTCTGCCTGCTCGCGATCTTTGCACTGCGGCCCATCGCCATCGCCGTGGACCTCATCGACCGTCCCGGCGGGCGCAAGACGCATCACGGGGACGTCCCCATCGTGGGCGGCCTTGCGATGTTCCTGGGTGTCATTCTCGGCATCAGCCTCCTGCCGTTGCCGGGCACCACGAGCGGGGCGTTCCTCGCCGCGGCCACCGTGCTGGTCACGGTGGGCCTGATCGACGATCGTTTCGACCTGTCTCCCTGGACGCGGCTGCCGGCGCAGATTGCCGCCGTCATCGTGCTGATGGGCAGCTCGGATTCCATGGTCCACAGCTTGGGCACGCCTTTCGGCGGGGACGAGATCATCTTCTCCGACGCCGGCTCCATCGCCTTCACCATCCTCATCACCATCGCGGCGATCAACGCCTTCAACATGCTGGATGGCATGGATGGCCTCGCGGGCACGACGGCGCTCACCTCACTGCTCTCGATCGCGCTCGTGTCCTGGGCCGGGAATCTGTGGATTCCGCTTGCCGTGAGTCTCGTCGTGGCCGGCGCGGTATGCGCATTCCTCGTCTTCAATCTCCCGGTTCGCATGAATCGTCCCATGCGATGTTTCATGGGAGATGCGGGCAGCACGCTGCTCGGGTTCGCAGTTGCGTGGCTCTGCATACACGTCTCGCAGGGCCCTTCGCGGGTCGTTTCGCCGACCACCGCGCTCTGGCTGGTCGCGCTGCCGCTCTACGAGCTCGTGTGGACAACCGTGCGACGTCTGTTGAACGGCGTCTCGCCCTTCCGCGCGGACAACCTTCACTTTCATCACCTGGTCCTGAAGGTTGGTTTCGGGGTACGCGGGGCGTTCGGGATATTCGTCTTCCTGACGCTGGTTCTGGCGGGCATCGGTCTCACTCTCGATGCGCTGCACGTGGCCGATGCGCATTCGTTGCTCTTGCTGCTGGCGGCGGGTGTGGCGACAGTGCTCCTGATGCATCGGGCCGAGCTGCTGTGGCGCCTGGTGCCGGACTCGCTTCGGCGCCTTCCGCCCCTGGATCCAGCAGCTGCCCCCAAGGCGTCGGACTGAGAGTCCTGGCCGCCGCCGGGTGTCATACTCCCGAAGCGGCTCGAAGCACACACTCGCGTCCGGTGGGGTGCGAGCCACCGCACGGTACTGGGACGTGCAGTTTCTGCAGAGGTACGTGCCTTGCTAGCATAACGTCTCTCTGAGAAGCGCTATTTGGACCACAACGGGGACGGCCGCACCGGCCGAAAATCAGCTCAATGCGTGTCACCATCTTCGGCTCCGGCTACGTGGGCCTCGTCACCGGTGCCTGCCTTGCCGAGGCCGGCAACCATGTCATCTGCGTCGACGTCGACGCAGGTAAAATCGACCGCCTGAACCGCGGCGAAGTCCCCATCCACGAGCCCGGCCTGGATGCGCTCATCAAGCGCAATGCCGAGGCCGGCCGCCTGGAGTTCACCACCGACGCGCTCAAAGGCGTCGACCACGGATTGTTTCAGATCATTGCAGTCGGCACGCCGCCGGACGAGGACGGCTCCGCGGACCTGCGCTACGTGCTGGCCGTGGCCCGCACGATCGGCACCCACATGAGCCGCTATGCCATCGTCATCACGAAGTCGACCGTGCCGGTCGGCACGGCCGACAAGGTGCGCAAGGAGCTCCAGACCACGCTCCAGGGCCGCAACGCCGCCGTCGAGTTCGACGTCGTTTCGAACCCCGAATTCCTGAAGGAAGGCGCCGCGATCCAGGACTTCATGAAGCCCGACCGCGTCGTCGTCGGCACGGACAATCCTCGTACCCAGGAGCTCATGCGCGCCCTGTACGAGCCCTTCACCCGCCAGCACGACCGCCTCATCGTCATGGACATCCGCTCGTCCGAGCTGACCAAGTACGCGGCGAACGCCATGCTGGCCACGAAGATCAGCTTCATGAACGAGCTGGCGAACATCGCCGAGCGGGTGGGGGCAGACATCGAGAGGGTGCGCGTCGGCATAGGCTCCGACCCGCGCATCGGCTACAGCTTCATCTATCCGGGCGCCGGCTATGGTGGCTCCTGCTTCCCGAAGGACGTACAGGCGCTCGTGCGCTCCGCCCGTGAAGTGGGCCACGAGCCCGCGATCCTCGAGGCGGTGGAGGCGGTCAACGCCCGCCAGAAGCAGCTGCTCGTGCAAAAAATGCGCCGGCACTTCGGCGGCAGGCTCGAGGGCAAGACCATTGCGCTGTGGGGCCTGGCCTTCAAGCCGAATACGGACGACATGCGCGAGGCACCTTCCCGCGCGGTGGTCGATCTGTTGTCACAGGAAGGCGCTAGCGTGCGCGCCTACGATCCGGTCGCAGGGGCCGAGGCGAAGCGCATCTATGGGGACCAGGCGAATTTCACACTGTGCAAGAGCGCCTACGAGGCGGCCGAGGGTGCCGATGCGCTCGCGATCATCACGGAATGGCAGGAGTTCCGCAGCCCCGACTTCGACCGGCTGCGGGAGGTTCTGAAGACTCCGCTCATCTTCGACGGCCGCAATCTCTACGATCCGGCGATGGTGGGCCGGTTCGGGATCACCTACTACGCCATCGGCCGCGGCAAGGCGCTGCCGCAGGCCTGACGAGCCGCAAAATGCTGGTACCAGTCATCCTCTCGGGCGGTGCGGGCACCCGCCTGTGGCCGCTCTCGCGCGAGCTGTATCCGAAGCAGCTTCTCGCCCTCACCAGCGAACGCACGATGCTGCAGGAGACTGCGCTGCGCCTGAAGGGGCTCGAAACGTCCGCGCCGGTCGTGGTCTGCAACGACGCGCATCGATTTCTCGTCGCGGAGCAGCTGCGGCAGATCGGCATCCGCCCCGCGTCCATCGTGCTCGAGCCGTTCGGCCGGAATACGGCGCCGGCCATTGCGCTGGCCGCGCTTGCCGCGCTGAAGAGCGCCGGCGAGGGCGACGATCCGATCCTGCTCGTGCTGCCGGCCGATCATGTCATTCGCGATGTCATCGCCTTCCAGCATGCCGCGGTCGCCGCGATGGCCGCGGCAGAGCAGGGGCAGCTCGTCACGTTCGGCGTCGTGGCGCACACGCCCGAGACGGGCTACGGGTACATCCGGCGGGGTGAGCCAGCCGGTCCGGCGTTCCGGATCGCTCAGTTCGTCGAGAAGCCGACCTTGCAGAGGGCGCACGGTTTCGTCGCGTCCGGCGACCACTACTGGAACAGCGGCATGTTCGTGTTCCGGGCACGCCGCTATCTCGACGAGCTGGAAAAGTTCGCCCCGGCCATCGCGCAGGTCTCCCGCGAGTCGTTCGCGGCCGCGAAGGCGGATCTCGACTTCACACGCATCGATGCCGCCCGCTTCGAAAGCTGCCCGAGTGACTCCATCGACTATGCCGTCATGGAGAAGACCGCGGGCGCCGTGGTGGTGCCGCTCGACGCGGGGTGGAGCGACGTGGGCTCGTGGGCCTCGCTGCATGCCGCGAGCGATGCGGACGGCAAGGGCAACGTCGCGCGGGGCGACGTGCTCGTGGAGGATTCCACGAACTGCTACCTCTATTCCGAAAGCCGCCTCGTCGCCGCCGTCGGGCTCGAGGATCACGTGGTCGTCGAGACGAAGGACGCGGTGCTCGTCGCGCCCAAGAGCCGTGTGCAGGATGTGAAGGCCCTCGTCGGCAAGCTGAAGGAGCTCGGGCGTTACGAGCACTCGCTTCATCGCGAGGTCTTTCGACCGTGGGGCAGCTACGACAGCCTGGAGAACGGCACTCGCTTCCAGGTGAAGCGCCTGGTCGTCAAGCCTGGCGCGCAGCTGTCATTGCAGCTTCATCATCATCGCGCCGAGCATTGGGTAGTGGTGTCGGGCACCGCGCGCATCACGCGTGGGGAAGAAACGTTCATCCTCGAAGAGAATCAGTCCACTTACATTCCCGTCGGTGTGAAGCATCGCATCGAGAACCCGGGAAGGATTCCGCTGCAGGTGATCGAGGTTCAATCCGGCTCGTACCTGGGCGAGGACGACATCGTGCGCTTCGAAGACCGCTATGGGCGCGAAGGTACGACCAAGTGACAACTGGCCCACAAGTAGCTGATTACACATCGGTCATGGCGGTCACGGCGTCTAGCCGAGCGACCTGCCGCTGATGTAACCTCCGCGCCGTCTTAGTCACGATCCGGCAGCGCGTCCTTCCGCGGGAAGGGCGCACAACATCAATCGCCGGACGTTGGGGTCTTCAAGGAAGTGTCCGCGCCTGGAAAGGCGCCGGTACTGGGAGGTCTTCACGCTGGTCGCAATACGACAGCACGGCTCCAGGCAGATCCGTTTGCGGGCGCGTTTGTCGTCCCGCGTCGTCTGCCGCTTCGATTTCCCCTCGCGCCATTGCGCCCGTTGATGCGCCCTGATCCCGGGCCATCTCCGCCGTCCGTCCAGCCGCATTCGCGGCCAACGTGAAGGCTGGCTCGTGAACCAGTTTCCCCTTCATTTCCTCCGCCAGACGCACACACCCATGAACGAAAGCTTTCGCGCCCGTCCCTCGTGCCGCGTGCACCTGTCAGGTCTCTTTCTCACCGGCGTCGTTTTCCTGCTGCTGCAGGCTTGCGGGGGAGGCGGAGGCAGGGAGGTCACCAGCGTTCTCGTAAGTCCCGGCACGAGCGAGATCGGTCCGGACATGACGGTCCAGCTGAGCGCCACCGCGCTGGACGATTCCGGGAACGTCGTCAACGGGGTCACATTCGACTGGCAGTCGGCCGATTCGGCGATCGCGTCCGTGAATGCTTCGGGTCTCGTCACCGGAATTGCTCCGGGAAGCACCGCGGTCACCGCCTCCGCAGGCCGTGTCAGGAGCACGGGTGCGGAGCTCGTGGTGCTGCCGCCCACGGCGGTAACGGGCACTGCCGCGATTGGCTCACCTCTGGGCGGTGCCGAGGTGATCCTGAAAGATCGTCGCGGCCGGGCCGTCACCGGCAGGACGGAGGCGGACGGCACCTTCTCGATCTCCACGACGACGCTGATGCCGCCTTATCTCCTTCAGGTGAAATCGGCTGATGGGGCGACGGTGCTCTACAGCGCCAGCAACACCGGTCAGGCGGGCGGCCTCATCAACGTGACGCCCCTGACCGATCTCATCGTGCGATCCTGGTATCGGCTCGAGGGCGCGGACCCGAAGGCTGGTTTCGACGGCGCGGCCGTCGGCAGCTGGCCCACACCGGAGTCTGTCGAGCTGATCGGCGGGCTCTACACGACCAGCCTTGCGATCTGGCTCGAGCGCGCCGGCGTCGACAGCAACACCTTCAACGCCGTTTCGACCGCGTTTGCGGCAAACGGCGCGGGCGCGGACCGTGTGCTCGACGTGCTCACCATCCACGGGAATGGCGAGCAACTCACGCTGAAAGAAGCTGGGATCGAGCAGCAGGTGACGTTCAATCATGACGTCGCCAACGGCCGCATCGTTGCCACCACAGCCATCACCAGCGCGAGCGGCACCAGTGGGGCCGTGCTTCAAACGCTCGTGCCGCGCTCAGACCTGCAGCAGCAGGCAACGCAGGCCATCGGTGCGCAGGTGCAGAAGCTCGGAGAGACGATCAGCGCACGGGGGAACAGTCTCACGGCGAACGATCTGCTGCCCTTCCTCAGCCCGACTCTGCTGCATGACGGGCTGGATCAGGGCGAGTATGCGGCGATTCTGGCCACTGCAGAGCGCGGAAGGAGCACCTCCTGCAGGCTGGCGCAGGTCGACAGTCTCACGGGGGCGCCGCTGATCGCGGATGTGGTCGTCCGGTGCGTCAGTGTGTCGGGCGAAACCTCACAGAAGACGGATCGACTCTATCGATTCAGCGATGGCGGGCAGGCCGGGTGGCGCATCGAAGGCAACCGGCGGGTCGCACGGCTGAGCGTCAGCACCGAGCTGCAGCACATGCAAGGTGCATCCGCGGCGGGTACGGCATTGAGGATCGCCGCTGCAGCCACAGCGCCCGTCGGATCGGTGGTGGACGGCAGGGTCCTTGGTACCGGCATGGCGGAAGGTGGCACGGCACTGGCGCCGGGAATGGCGCCTGTGTTGCAGGTGGCACCCGAGCCCGAGAGCGTGCTCAACATTGAGCGAGAGCGGTTCCTGGCAACCTCGACCGCTCCGATGGACTCCCTGACCGCGCAGCTCCTGTACGAATTCCATCTCACGTCGGCGGCGGGCGAGGCGGTGAAGTACACCGTGAGCGGCGGTGCCTATACGACGGAGCCGGTCTCCGTTGTCAATCTGGCAGGCACGGCGCTGTCAGATGCCGCGCTCGGACATCCGCTGGAGGTGGAGTGGACGCTGCCCACCACATTTGCAGTGGCAGGCGTGCAGCTCGAGGCATACGTCTTCGTCAGCGCGGATCCGTCCTCGACAACTCCCGACTGCGTCGTCGCAGGGCCGTCGCTTTCGCGCTCGGCTACATCAGCCGTGATCACGATTCCAGCGACCTGCAATGGCAGCGCGGTCGCACGGGTTCAGCTCAATGTGATCGTGACGGGGGCTTCTGGCGAGCGAACCGTCGCGGTCTATGCCTTTCAGCGGGTCCCGGAGGAATTCATTCCCGCGGCAATGGATCTGCCGATCGTGCGGATCGTGACTCAGAACGAGGCCCCGATAGTCAGCAAGGACGACTACGTCAGGGCCACTCTGACGATCGACCCCAATGGCACCGGCGAGGCTGCGGTGAGCGTGCCCTTGAGGATCCGGGGGCGCGGAAACTCCACGTGGGCCATGCCGAAGAAGCCATACAAGTTGAAGCTCGACGACAAGGCGTCGTTCCTCGGCATGCCTTCGGACAAGGACTGGGTGCTGCTCGCCAACTATTCCGACAAGAGCCTGCTTCGCACTCGTGTGGCGTTCGAGCTGGGTGATCGCGTCGGACTGCCCTGGTCTCCCCGGTCGCGCTTCGTTGAGCTGTTCATCAACGATCAATACCAGGGAACCTACCAGCTCGGTGAGGGCGTCAAGGTGGCCAAGAAACGCGTCGACATTCCGGAGCCAGACGAAGACGAGATATCAGAGCCCGAGATCACTGGCGGCTACCTCCTGGAAGTGGACGCGCGCCTGGATGGCGACGTGTTCTTCTTTACGAACGTGGGTTTGCCCATTCTCATCGACACGCCTGAAGCCCCGGCTCCCGAGCAGTACGAGTACATTCGCGACTACGTGCTGCGGACGGAGAACGCAATTTACGCGCCTGATTTTGCGGACCCTGAAACGGGGTACGCGCACTACGTCGACGTCGATTCATTCGTCCACTGGTATCTCGTCAACGAAATATTCAAGAACAACGACGCGGCGTTCTACAGCAGCTGCTGGATGTACAAGCAACGGGACGGCAAGCTGTTCATGGGGCCGCTGTGGGACTTCGACATCGGCGCCGGAAACGTCAACTACAACGGCAACGACAATCCGATCGGCTGGTACATCCGGGACAGCCTGTGGATCAGCCGGCTGTTCGAAGATCCGGCTTTCGAGGCCCGCGTCAAGACCCGATGGAACGAGCTGAAGGCCTCACAGTTCGACACGATTCTCGATTTCATCGATGAGTCGGCGACGTCACTGGCGCTCGCGTCCTCCAACAACTTCGAGCGTTGGCCGATTCTCGACCAGTACGTGTGGCCCAACGCGGTGGTCACAGGCTCGTATGAGGGTGAGGTGCAATACCTGCGGGACTGGCTGGAGACCCGCATCGCGTGGATGGACGCACAATTCAACCCCTGAGGTCGAAGTCCTGGCTGCGGATCGCGCCGCACTCGTGCGCGACCCGCAGCCAGGGCCGTCGGGGAAAAGCAGGGCCGTCCGGAGAGGGCGGTGGTCGCTTCCGGCGGAGGCCGCTCGCACTGCGCGAGTTTCAGGGCGCGCGCTTCGCCCCGAGCACCGGCTGCGGCCGATTCCCCTCATCCAGCAACACCACCACCGGCCGATACCCCGCCAGCTCCGCTTCGCTGTAACTGGAGTACGCAGCGATGATCAGCAAATCCCCCACCATCGCCTTCCGCGCAGCCGCCCCGTTCAGGGAAATCTCCCCGCTGCCGCGCGGCGCAGAAATGATGTACGTGCTGAACCGCTCCCCGTTCGAGATGTTGTAGATCTCGATGTACTGGTTCTCCCGCAGCCCCGAGAGCTCGAGCAACGCCTGGTCGATGCCGCACGAGCCTTCGTAGTGAAGGTCCGCGCAGGTGACGCGTGCGCGGTGAAGCTTGGCTTGAAGCATCGTTCTCTGCATCGAAAAGGCTCCGTAGCGGCAAGGGGCGGGGTGGCTGGACGCGCCCGCCCCGTGGTGGGTCGCGAAGGATACCACCGCATCGGTCCGGCGCCTTCCGGCCGCCACTTGTCATCCACGGGTCACGCGGGGCTGCCCGCCCAGGCCGAGCGCTTGCTGGCGAGGGGCCACCCTGCAATCCTTGTCGCCCCGGGGAAGGACAACGCCAATGCCGAAACTCACCGCCTTCAAAGCCTACGACGTCCGCGGCCGCATGCCCGATGAGATCAACGAGTCGCTGGCGCGGGACATCGGCCGGGCCTACGCCGCGTTCGTGAAGCCCCGGCGTGTTGCGGTCGGCTACGACATCCGTCTCTCGAGCCCGAAGCTCGCCGCCGCCCTGAAGGAGGGCCTGAAGGCCGGGGGCAGCGACGTGCTCGATATCGGCCTCTGGGGCACCGAGGCGGTGTACTTCGCCACGTTCCACGAGAAGCTCGACGGCGGCGTCATGGTCACCGCCAGCCACAACCCCCCCGACTACAACGGCATGAAATTCGTGCGCGAAGATTCGCGCCCCATCAGTGCCGACACGGGGCTGAAGGAAATGGCTGCGCTCATCGAATCCGGCAGCCTGCCGGCGCCCGCCGCGAAGCCGGGCGAGGAGCGCCGGCTCGACATCCGCCAGAGCTATCTCGATCACCTCCTGGGCTACGTCGATCCGAAGAAGCTGCGCAAGCTGAAGGTCGTGGTGAACGCCGGCAACGGCGGCGCCGGGCTCGTCGTGGATCAGCTCGAGCCGCACCTGCCGTTCGAGTTCATCAAGGTGAATCACGAGCCCGATGGCACGTTCCCGAACGGCGTGCCCAACCCCATGCTGGAAGAGAATCGCGCCGCCACGGTGGAAGCCATCCGCCGCACCGGGGCGGACGTCGGCCTTGCCTGGGACGGCGACTACGACCGTTGCTTCTTCTTCGACGAGGAGGGCACGTTCATCGAGGGCTACTATCTCGTCGGCCTCCTCGCCGAAGTGTTCCTGAAGCGCGAGCCGGGCGCGCGCATCGTGCATGACCCGCGGCTCACCTGGAACACCATCGACATCGTGCGCCGGCACGGTGGTGAGCCGGTGCTGTGCAAATCCGGCCACGCGTTCATCAAGGCGAAGATGCGCGAAGTGGATGGCGCCTACGGCGGCGAGATGAGCGCGCATCATTACTTCCGCAAGTTCTCGTACTGCGACAGCGGCCAGATTCCCTGGCTCCTCGTGCTGCAGACGATCTGCGAGCAGGGCAAGACGCTGTCGCAGCTCGTCGGCGAGCGCATGCGGCTCTTCCCGGCGAGCGGCGAGATCAATCGCCACCTTGCGACCGACGCCAAGTCCGTGCTCGCGCGTGTGCAGAAAATCTACGAAAAAAGCGCACAATCGGTCGATCACACCGATGGCCTGTCGGTGGAGTTCGCGGACTGGCGCTTCAATCTTCGCGGCTCGAATACGGAGCCGCTGGTGCGGCTCAACGTGGAATCGCGCGGCAGCGAAGCGCTGATGCGCGAGAAGACGGCGGAGCTGCTGAAGCTGCTCGACGGCTGAGGTCGCGGGGCGAGGATGTCGGGCACGGCTGTTGCTATCGAAGCGTCGCCGTGCGCAGGGCCGTCGCCGTATCGGCCACCGATTCGGCCAGAACGAGGTGAGGGTTGCGTTGGCCGTGGGGAAACCGTTGAGGGTTCTGATCGCTGAAAATCATCCCGACTTGAGCGAAGCCGTCGCCCGGATCGTCGACGCCGAGCCCGACATGCATTGCGTCGGGCAGGTGGCGAACGTTGCGGAGGTCGTGCAGGCCGCCCTCGACGCCTCGGCCGAGGCGCTGGTGCTGGACCTTTCGCTGGGCGGCGGTAGCAGCCTGCAGCTCATCGAAGAGCTGACGGGCGCCGTGCCCGGGGTGCACATCGTCGTGTTCAGCGGCCTCGCCAACGTCGAGGAGGCTGCGCGCGAGACGAAACGGCGGGGTGCCGCCGAGTTCGTGGCCAAAGGCTGCGATTTCGAGGTGCTGCTGGCCGCCCTGAGACGACGCACCGGCGACCGCGAATGCGGGGCCGCAGGCTCGGCGTGACCGCCCGGCAAGCGCGCAAGCGCTTGAAAACTCGCGTGTATCAAGCACTTGGGCCCCGCGCGGCAGCGTGAGCCGGGCACAATGTCGCCCTGCAACGACACTGGTAAGCCCACCGTCACTGCGGTTAAGTTTCGCGCTCTTCCCGCAACCGACACAGGTGACTCATGGCCCTTTGGAAGGACAGTACTCCGGCAGCGCCCGCACAGACTCCAGTGCCGCCTGTGAGGGAAACGTTTACCCGCGAGCCGGAGCGCACCAACGTCGCTCCGATCACTGCCGAGGTTCCGAAACGCCATCACAAGGAGCGCCCGGAGATGAAAGAGTCGGTCATCGCGTCCGATCTCACCATCGAAGGCAAGATCGTCGGCTCCGGTCACGTGCGCATCGCCGGCCGCTTCAAGGGCGACGTGCAGGTGGATGGCAACCTCACCATCGACTCCGGCGCGAACCTCGACGGGCAGGTGCGCGCAAGCGTCGTCATCGTCGGTGGCGAGCTGAAGGGCAACATCGAAAACGCGCGCCGCGTGGAGCTGCTCGAAGGCGGCATCATCACGGGCGACGTGAAGGCGGGCTCCCTCACGGTGGCCGCCGGCTCGCGCATGCGTGGCCAGGTCGAGTTCGGCTGGGAAGACGACAAGAAGGCCTCGCTCGAAACCAAAGGGTTCGGCACGGCCACATGAGTGCGGTCCGCCCGGCGACTCCGGGCAAGACGCGCAGCTGTCCTCATTGCAAGGCGGTCATCCTCGAGAGCGCGAGCGTCTGTCCGGGCTGTCAGCACCATCTCCGCTTCGGCTCGGATGCCGGGGAGAGGGCGGCTGCCCGTACGGCGCTCGACATCGAGGGCAGGATCAAGCACCCGCCGGCTGAAGATCCCTGGGAATACAGCATCGTCGTGTTCGTGCGCAACGAGCGCGGCGAGGAAGTGGCGCGCCACGTCATCAACGTGGGCGCCCTCGCGAACGCGGAAGAGCGCACGGTCAGCCTGCAGGTGGAGGTGATGCCACCCCGGCCCGTCGTTCCCGTGCAGCCAAAGCCCACAGCCACGAGAGCGGGCGAGTCGCAGTCCCCGCTTGCGGCGTCCCGGCCGCCGCTCATTCCCCCGCCTCCCAACCGGCCGGCTGCGAAACCGGCGGCGGAACCGCCCGGCCAGCCGCTGCGTCCCGCGAAGGAAACGCTCGCTCCGCCCAAGCCTGGCGACCCCTACACCTCGCCCTTCGGGCGTGGCGGAAAGCGATAGCCCTCGAGTGGGCACTGCCGCGCGTTCTGCGTGGCCAAAAAATCCATCGAGCCGATTGATTTCATGTGCACCGCACGTCTCACGTGCGGTGGCGTGTGGTAGCCGGATGCGGCACGATCCGCGCCAGGCGTTCTCGCCAAGCCCGGCAGGCGGACGCTTCACTACATGCCCGGGCGACGCGTATACAAGGCGGTATTGCAACGTGGGCCAAAGGCTCGTCGAAGTCGGTAATTTCTCCTTCAGGTACCGCGGCTACCTGCTCCCCATCGCCGTCATCCTGCTGATCCTGCCAAGCCCCCACTTCAGCGCCGACCCGGCCATCGCGGGGCTGATCGGATTCCTCGTCGCCCTGCTCGGGCAGGCGGTGCGGGTGGTGACGATCGGGCTTGCCTACATCATCCGGGGCGGCAAGGATCATCGGGTGTACGCGGAGGACCTCGTCACCTCCGGCCTCTACTCCCACTGCCGCAATCCCATGTACGTGGGTAATTTCTTCCTGCTGCTCGGCCTTGCGATCGCATCCAACTCCTGGGTGTTCGCGCTCGTCGCGATTCCGCTCAGCCTCGGCATGCACAAGGCCATCGTCGCCGCGGAAGAGCATTTCCTGCGCACGAAATTCGGGGCGCAGTTCGATGACTACTGCGCCCGGGTGCCCCGGTGGGTCCCGCGCCTCGAGGGGCTCGCGACCACCGTGCGCGGCATGCAGTTCGAGTGGCGCCGCGTCGTCATGAAGGAATATGCAGCGACGTTCGACTGGTTCTCGGCCACGGCGGTCGTCGTGCTCGTGAATCTGTGGCGCGCCGGGACGCTCGATGACGACGAGGGCCTCACGGCCGCGATGGCCCTGGTCATCCTCGTGCGCTTCGCGCTGTGGCTGGCCGCGAGGCACATGAACAAAGGGACTCAACCTGCCGCGGCAAAAGCCTGAGCCGGATCGCCCCCGCGGGGCCCCGCCCGGCCTGACGGACGTACCCGAGCCGCTTGCCATGAGCGCATTCGATGCCGAGCTGCGGCTTCTGAGGCAACGAGTGGATTGCATCGACTCGCAGATCCTCGCTCTGCTCAACGCCCGTGCCGCCGTGGTGCGCGACATCTACGATCTCAAGCAGCGCACCGGCACGCCCCGGCTCGACCGGGCGCGCACCGATGCGATTCTCGATCGGCTCGTGGCGCACAACACGGGCCCGCTCGCGCCGCAGGACGTGCGCGCGCTCTTCACCCCCGTGCTTGCGTATTTCGTGGAACGCTACCAACCCGCTGACCCCGCCGGCACGTCGCCGGACGCGCCCGGAAGCTGACGGGCTCACTTGGAGACGCCCATGGCCAGAGACATGCTGTTTCAGGAAGAGAACGCCGCCCGGGACTTCACCTTCGACACGAAGGTGGCCCAGGTCTTCGACGACATGGTTTCGCGCAGCGTGCCCTTCTACGACGAGCTGCAGCGGATGCTGGCGGACCTCGCCCTGCAATTCGTGCCCGCGCAGGAGGGCGGGGTGTGCGACCTGGGCTGCTCCACCGGAACCACGCTCGACCTCATCCTCTCGAACCCCGCCTGCCCGGCGAACGCGCACGTGTACGGGATCGACAATGCCCCTGCGATGCTCGATCAGGCCCGCGAGAAGCTCGAGCGGCATGTGCGTGCGGATCGTGTCACGCTCACCGCTGCCGATCTCGATGAGGACCTGCAGCTGCCCAGCGTCAACGTCGTGCTCATGAACTGGACGCTGCAGTTCGTCCGGCCGATCCATCGCGAGGGACTGTTGAGAAGAATTCATGCGAGCCTGCGACCCGGCGGCGCGCTGCTGATGGCGGAGAAGGTGCTCGTCGAAGATTCGCTGCTCAACCGTCTCTACATAGAGCTCTACTATCGCTACAAGGCGCGGCAGGGCTACACCGCGGAAGAGATCCAGCGTAAGCGTGAATCGCTGGAGAACGTGCTCGTCCCGTATCGCGTGGAAGAGAACACGGAGCTGCTGAAACGCTGTGGCTTCGGCACGGTGGATACCTGCTTCCGCTGGTTCAACTGGGCAGCCTTCGTTGCGATAAAGAAATAGACGCGCGCTTCAGGCGACGCCGTCTGCCGCGATCGATCCTGTACCGAAGGCAGGACAACAGGCTTGCAGGGGTTGCTTTCGGGCACGCCGAAGTCTTAGCGTGGGTGTCCCAAGGGGCAGGGACTTCCAGGGTACCGCATGCCGGAAGCCGTCGGGTCGGGGGGAGCGCCCTCCGCCTATAGCACCGTTTCGCGTTTCGCAGCCGCGGCCGTCACAGTCGTAGGCGCATTCCTGCTCGCGGGGTGGGCGTTCGGCATCGCCGCCCTGCAGGCCGGCACCGGCCTCGTCATCGCTCTCGTCTTCATCGTGGCGCTCTCCGCGATCATGTGGTGGGCCGTCCGTGCGCTCGGCCGCGCGGAAGAGCAGATGCTGCATCGTGAGCGGCTCTACGCAATGTTGAGCCATTGCAATCAAGCCATCGTGCACGCGACAGATACGGACGCTCTGCTCGCGGAGATCTGTCGCATCGCCTGTCTCGACGCCCGGTTCGGGCTCGCCTGGATCGCGTGGCTCCAGGAGTCGAGCGGCGAGATCAAGTCGCTGGCCCATCAGGGTGACCGCACCTGTCTCGATGCGCTCGTGCGCGCGCTCGGCCCCCGTGGAACCGAAGGCGACGATCCGGTGGCGCAGGCCATCGCAGGGGGCGAGCACGTTGTCGTGAATGATGTGAAGCGACACGCAAGCACCTCGCACTGGCGCCTCGCGGCTGTGCGGCACGGGTTCGGGTCGCTTGCGGTATTTCCGATCCGTTTCGAGGGGCGCGCGCTCGGCGCGCTGGCCGTGTACGCGCGCGAGGCTGAAGAATTCGGGCGCGAAGAAGTGCGGCTGCTCGACGAGGTGGCGCGCGACCTCTCGTTCGCGCTCGATACGTTCGACCGCGAGACGCGCCGGCGGGAGGCGGAGGAATCGCTGCGCGAAACCTCGCACATGCTGCAGACCCTGGTGGATGCCTCGCCGCTCGCCATCGTCGTGATCGACGAGCAGTCGCGCGTGCTGCTCTGGAGCCCGGCGGCGGAGCGCATGTTCGGGTGGAACGCCGGGGAGGTTGTGGGGGAAGTGGTGCCGTTCGTGCCGCGTGAAGAGATCGCCAAAGCGGAGGCGCTGAGGCCCGATCGTCAGTTCGGCGTGGAGCGGCGTCGCCAGCGCAAGGATGGCACGCTGATCGACATCAGCCTGTGGAGCTCGCCGCTGCGTGACGCAGATGGCGAGATCATCGGAACACTCGGCATTCTTGCGGATATCACCGAGCGCCGGCAGCTCGAGAAACAGATTCGCCAGTCGCAGAAGCTCGACGCGCTCGGCTCCATCGCCGGCGGCATCGCGCACGACTTCAACAACGTCCTCACCGTTCTGCGCGGAAATCTGTCGCTCGCGCAGGCAACGCTCGAGCCGGATCACGCAGCACAGGTCAACCTGGCGGAGATGGACAAGGCGTGCAGCCGCGCCGCGGATCTCGTGCGCCAGATCCTGACCTTCGGTCGGCAGCAGGAGCAGTCGCGAAAGGTCATGTCGCTGCAGCCCGCCGTGCAGGAAGCATCGAAGCTGCTGCGGGCCACGGCTCCCGCGCGCATCACCATCAACACCCGGCTGCCGGGTCAGCTCCCCACCGTCATGGCAGACAGCGCGCAGATTCAGCAGGCGATCCTGAATCTGGGGATCAATGCGGCTCACGCCATGGAGCAATCGGGGCGCATCGACATCGCGCTCGAAGCGCTGACCGTGGATGCCGGCCTTGCGGCCACGTGCCCGCAGTTGCACCAGGGTCGCTACGTCCGTCTCACCGTTGCGGACACGGGTGTCGGCATAGCGCCGGAGATGCTCGATCGCATCTTCGAGCCGTTCTACACCACGAAAGCGGCGGGCCGGGGCACGGGCCTCGGGCTTGCGGTGGTTCGCGGCATCGTCCGCAACCACGATGGGGCGATCACCGTGTCGAGCGAACGGGGGCAGGGCTCGCGTTTCGACCTCTATTTCCCGGTGGTGGACGGCGAAGTGGCGGGCAGGCACGAGCAGGTCGAGGCATTGCACGGGAATGGGGAGCGTGTCCTGTTCCTCGACGACGAGGAGCCGCTGGTGGCTCTTGCGAGCCGCATGCTGAAGCGCCTCGGCTACGAGGTGGAGGCGCACACCCGCGCGGCCGATGCCCTGGCGGACTTCCGCAGGCGCCCCGCGGACTTCGACCTGGTGCTCACGGACCTTTCCATGCCCGGCGCGAGCGGCATGGATTTCGCGCGGAGCGTGCTCGACATCCGCAAGGACGTGCCCGTGGTCCTCACCACGGGCTACATCGACCCCGACGACCTCGATCTCGTGCAGCGGATCGGCGTCCGGGAGGTCATCCTGAAGCCGACCACCATCGAGGAGATGGGCCGTGTGTTCCGGCGGCTCCTGGCGGAGCGCCCGCACTGACCCCGTCCACATGACGGCGATTTCGTGACACGGGTCCGTCAAGTTGTCTGGTGTCGGTGCAGATTCAGCTTGACGTCCGGCCGCGGTAACGCTTGACTCTAATTCGAGCCTGCGGGGTGCGAAATCTGGGAGCAGCATCACGTCCCGCGGGCTCGTCGCGCGCGACTTTGCGCGTCTGCGCCCCAGGTCTGCGGGAAGGGGCGAGTGGAAGAGGGAATCAATGCGGGGTCCCACTGTTCGCGGCGGAATTGCGGTGGCCTTCAGCCGATGGGACGTCACCGCGCCGGCGCGTCCGCTGGCTCGTCTCTTGGCCTTGATGGTGTCGGGGGTGCTCCTGGCGGCGCCCGCGTCGGCGGCTGTTACTGCCGGGGACCTCAAGAAGCTGAGCGTCGAGGAGCTGCTCGACGTCGAAGTCACCACGGTCTCCCGCCGTCCCGAGCGTCTGCTCGACACGGCCGCGGCCGTCCAGGTGCTCGGCAACGAAGACATCCGCCGCTCCGGCGCCACCAGCATTCCGGAGGCGCTGCGGCTCGCGCCGAACCTCAGCGTCGCGCAGATCGACAGCTCCAACTGGGCCATCACGGCACGCGGGTTCAACACCGGCCTCGGCAACAAGCTGCTGGTCATGGTGGATGGCCGCACGGTCTACACCCCCATGTTCGCGGGCGTGTTCTGGGACGTGCAGGACACCGTCATGCAGGACATAGATCGCATCGAGGTCGTAAGCGGCCCGGGCGGCTCCGTATGGGGTGCGAACGCCGTCAACGGCATCATCAACGTTCTCACGAAGAGCGCGGCGGATACCCAGGGCCTGCTGCTGCAGGCAGGAACGGGCGACGAGCTGAAGGAGTTCGGCGCGGCCCGCTTCGGCGGTACGTTCGGCAACGATGTGAGCTTCCGGGTCTACGGAAAATATACGGACCGTGACCACTCCGTCCGCCCCAACGGCTCAGACTGGACGGATGGAACGCGCGCCTCCCGCGGCGGCTTCCGGGTCGACGCGCCGCTCGGCACCCGTGATGCGCTCACGGTGCAGGGGGATATCTACGACGGCGAGAGTGGCGAGGTCGTCACGGCCAACCACGTCGAATACGACGGCGGCAATGTCCTCGGAAGGTGGGGGCGCACGCTCTCATCCGAATCCGACCTGAGCCTGCAGGTGTACTACGACAAGTCGCATCGTGTAATCACCGATCAGTACACGGATGACGTCGAGACATGGGACCTCGACTTCCAGCATCGCTTTGCGCTCGGCTCGCGGCACGGTCTGGTGTGGGGCCTCGGCTTCCGGCACTTCGAGAACACCTTCATCAGCGCGCCGCTGCTCGCGTTCCTGCCTTCGCGCCTGGAGCAACAGCTCTTCAGCGCCTTCATCCAGGATGACATCGCCCTCGTGGGGGACAGCCTGCGTCTCACCCTGGGAACGAAGCTGGAGCACAACGGCTACACGGGTTTCGAAGTGCAGCCGAACGTCCGCCTGACCGCCAAACCCGCGGACAACCAGACGCTGTGGGCCGCGGTGTCGCGTGCCATCCGCGCGCCGGCGCGCATCGACCATGACTTTTACATCCCGAACCAGCCCCCGTTCCTGGTCGCCGGCGGGCCGGACTTCGAGTCCGAGGTGCTGGTGGCGTACGAAGTGGGGTATCGCATCCGGCCGCGCGACTGGGCGTCCATCGACGTTGCCACTTTCTACAACGACTACGACAAGCTGCGCAGTGTGGAGCCCGCGAGTCCCGCCGTGCTGTTCCCCTTCCAGGTGCGCAACGGCCTGGACGGCAGGTCCCGCGGTATCGAGATCAGCGCAGACCTGCAGCCGGTGAACCGCTGGCGCCTGGCCCTGGGCTATCGCTACATCCACCTCGATCTTCGCACCCAGCCGGGCAGTCTCGACACCACGAGCGTGCAGGCCGAGGCGCGCGATCCCCGTCAGCAGGTCACGCTCCGTTCCATTCTGGATATCACCTCCACCCTCCAGCTCGATCTGGGTTATCGCACCGTGGCGCGCATCGTGAACGACGCCGTGCCGGGCTATGACGAGATCGATGTGCGGCTGGCGTGGCACCCCACCTCACAGCTGGAGGTGTCCGTCGTCGGGCAGAACCTGCTGCACGAGCAGCACGCCGAATTCATGCCGCTTGCCAACCGCCGCGAGATCGAGCGCAGCGTCTTCGGAAAGGTGACATGGGGGTTCTGAGCCGCCCGTATCGCCGCGGGGCCGCGCTCTGCCGCGCTCTGGCCGTCGCGTCGCTGTGCACGCTCGGCCTCGTGCTCGCCGCCGCACCGTCGCCCCCCGCCATCGCGGCGGCCGCAGCGTCGGAGTATCAGCTGAAGGCCGTCTTCCTCTTCAATTTCGCGCAGTTCGTGGAGTGGCCGCCCGAGGCATTCGAAACGGCGGACGTGCCGATCGTCATCGGCGTAGTGGGGGAGGACCCGTTCGGCCCTTATCTCGACGACGTCGTGCGCGGGGAGCAGGTGAAAGGCCGTGCGCTTCTCGTGAAGCGCTTCAAGCGCCTCGAGGACGTGGATGACTGCCACATCCTGTTCATCAGCTCCGCGGAGGCGGCGCGCGCGCGGGGAGCCAGAGGCGCGCTTGCCGGCCGCTCCATCCTCACGGTGAGCGACGCGGGGCGCACCGCGCCGAACGCGACGATGATCCAGTTCGTGGATGCGCAGAAGCGCATCCGCCTGCGTATCGATGTGGAGACGGCGACGGCCGCCGGGCTCACCATCAGCTCGAAGCTGCTGCGCGCAGCCGAGATCGTGCCCGGGGGGAGGGGGTGAGCGCGCCAATGGCAAAACCCATCCCCATTCGCCGCATGCTCATGTCGATGACTCTGCTGACGAGCGGCGTCGTCCTGCTGCTGGCGGTGTCCGGCTTCCTCGTCTATGACTTCGTGACGTTCCGCCAGGTCACGGCGAGGCATCTCGCCACCCTCGGCCAGGTGATCGGCGCGAACAGCACGGCGGCGCTGGCCTTCAACAACGCAGAGGACGCGCAGGCCATTCTGACGGCGCTGGAGGCGGAGCCGCACGTCGTGGCGGCCGCGCTCTATGACGCGGACGGCAACGTCTTCGCGACGTATCCGGTCAACCTGGAGGGCGAGGCGTTGCCGTCTCTTTCGGGCGCGGAAGGTGATGCCGGGGAGTCCCTGGAGGGGTCGCACCTCGTCAGCCGTCAGGGCGTGAGTGAAGGCGAGCGTCGGATGGGTACGCTGGTGCTGAAGTCCGACCTTGGCACGCTCTACGACCGCCTGCCGCTCTACGCCGCCCTGGCGGCCATCATCGTTGCCGTTGCGGGTGTGCTTGCCTATCTCATCTCGCGCGGGCTGCAGCGTGGTGTCTCGGACCCCATTCAGGCGCTCACGCAGACGGCGCAGGCCATCTCGGATCGGCGGGACTATTCCGTGCGTGCGGCGCCGAGCTCGAGCCACGAGCTCAACCTCCTGACCCAGGCCTTCAATCACATGCTCGAGCGAATCGAGGCTCAGCATGGCTCCCTGCGCGCGCATCTGGCGCGCATGAACCTGCTTCAGCACATCACGCGCGCCATCGGCGAGCGGCAGGACCTCGAGAGCATCTTCCAGGTCGTGCTGCAGAGTCTCGAGCAGAACCTGCCGATCGACTTTGGTTGCCTCGGCATCTATGACTCCTCGGCGGAGGTCATTACCGTCGCGAAAGTCGGCGGCGCGAGCGTCCCGCTCGCGGTGAAGCTCGGCATGACGGAGCAGGCGCGCATCGCCATCGACGCGAATGGTCTCTCCCGCTGTGTGCGGGGCCAGCTCGTGTACGAGCCGGACGTGCGCAACGTGGGCTTCCCGTTTCCGCAGCGTCTTGCGGAAGGTGGCCTGCGATCGCTCGTCATCGCACCCCTCAGCGTGGAAAACAAGGTGTTCGGCGTGCTCGTGGCGTCACGTAGCCAGGAAGAGGCCTTCAGCAGCGCCGATTGCGAGTTCCTGAAACAGTTGTGCGAGCACGTGGCGCTTGCCACCCAGCAGACACAACTTTACGGCGCGCTCCAGCAGGCCTACGACGACCTGCGGCAGTCCCAGCACACGGTCATGCAGCAGGAACGGCTGCGCGCCCTCGGCCAGATGGCCAGCGGCATCGCGCACGACATCAACAACGCCATCTCGCCCGTCGCGCTCTACACGGAATCGCTGCTCGAGCGCGAGCCGGACATGAGCCCACGAGCGCGCAGCTACCTCATCACCATCCAGCGTGCCATCGATGACGTGGCGAGCACCGTGGCCCGGATGAGGGAGTTCTACCGCCCGCGCGAACCGCAGCTCGTGCTGGGGCGCGTATCCGTGAACACGATCGTCGAACAGGTCATCGAGCTCACGCAGCCGCGCTGGGGTGCGCTGTCCCATCAGCGGGGCGCCTCCATCGATGTGCAAGCGGTCCCCGACCCTTCCGCGCCCGAGATCATGGGCGCCGAAGGCGAGATCCGGGACGCGCTCACCAATCTCATCTTCAACGCCGTGGACGCGATGCCCGAAGGCGGCACCATCACGGTGCGCACGCGGGTGGTCGACGCGCCGTCCTTCGGGGGCGGTGACACCCCATCACGACAGGTGCTGATCGACGTGACGGATACGGGCGTCGGCATGGATGAGGAAACACGCCGGCGCTGCCTCGAGCCGTTCTTCACCACGAAGGGGGAACGGGGCACGGGTCTGGGTCTTGCGATGGTCTACGGCATGATCCAGCGTCACAGCGCCGAGCTCGAGATTCACAGCACGCCGGGGAAGGGAACCACCATGCGACTTGTATTCCCCACGTACGCGCCGTCGCCCGGCGCGACGGTGCGAGTCCATGCACTGCCCATCGTGGAGAAGCGTCTGCGCATCCTGCTGGTGGATGATGACCCGCTGCTCATCAAGTCCCTGCAGGACACGCTCGAGGCCGACGGTCACGTCATCACGGCCACGCACGGCGGGCAGCAGGGCATCGACGCTTTCACGGCGGCCCACCAGTCCGGCAACCCCTTCGCGCTCGTGGTCACGGACCTGGGCATGCCGCACGTCGACGGGCGCAAGGTCGCCGCCACCATCAAGTCGCTCTCGCACTCCACGCCCGTGGTGCTGCTGACGGGTTGGGGCCAGCGCCTCGTCGCCGAAAACGACGTGCCACCGCACGTCAACCGCGTCCTGAACAAGCCGCCGAAGCTGCAGGAGTTGCGCGCCGTGCTGGCCGAGCTGACCGCCACGCCAGCCTGAGGGGGAGAGGAAGAGTCACCACCATGCTGGCCCCCGAAATTCGCGACGACAGCACCGCCCGGCTGCTGGTGGTGGATGACGAAGAGGCGCAGATGCGTGCCTTGTGCAACACGCTGGCGGCCGAGGGGTTTGCCGCCTCCGGCTGCACCTCGCCGCGCGCCGCCCTCGAGTCCCTGAACGAGGCGCGGTTCGACCTGCTGCTGACGGATCTCATGATGCCGGGCATGGATGGCATCGCGCTGCTCGCCGCGGCCCGTGTCATCGATCCGGACCTCATCGGCATCGTCATGACTGGCCACGGCACCATCGATACGGCCGTGAAGGCCATGCAGGCCGGCGCGCTCGACTACATCCAGAAGCCGTTCAAGCTGAAAGCGATGCTCCCCGTGCTGAAGCGCGGGCTGGAAATCCGCCGGCTGCGCACGGAGAACAGCGAGCTGCGCAAGGCGCAGGCCACGATCCAGCGGATGAACGAAGAGCTCGAACAGCGCGTGCACGAGCGCACCCGCGAGCTCGAAGTGGCGAACCAGGAGCTCGCGACGGCCAACAAGGACCTGGAGTCGTTTTCGTTCTCCGTGTCCCACGATCTGCGCGCGCCCCTGCGCGCCGTGCGCGGCTTCTGCGACATCTTCCTGGAGGAGCACGGAGCCACCCTTCAGCCTGAAGGCCGCGTATTGCTCGAGCGCGTGCGCGAAGGCGGCACTCGCATGAGCCAGCTCATCGACGACCTGCTGGCCTTCTCGCGCTTCAGCCGCCAGCCGCTGCTGATGCGGCCCGTCAGCTTGCGCGCGATCGCCATGCGGCTCATCGAGGAACTGCGGGCGCGTGAAGCGCGCACCGTGGAAGTGCGCGTCACCGAGCTGCCGGACTGTCATGGTGATGCGGCTCTGCTCGAGCAGGTGCTCGTGAACCTGCTGTCGAACGCCTTCAAGTTCACACGGCGGCAGGCGCTGCCCGTCATCGAGATCGGCAGCCGCAAGCCCGCTGGCGAAACCATCTACTTCGTGACGGACAACGGCGCGGGTTTCGACATGAAGTACGCCGACAAGCTCTTCGGCGTCTTCCAGCGCATGCACTCGGTGTCGGAGTTCGAAGGCACCGGGGTCGGTCTCTCGATCGTCCACCGCATCATCGAGCGGCACGGCGGACGCATCTGGGCGGAGAGCGCGCCCGGCAAGGGCGCCACGTTCTACTTCACGTTACCTGCGGCACCATGAGCGAAGGCGTGCGCATCCTGATGGTGGAGGACATGCCGCTCGAGGCGGAGCTGAGCGTGCGCCAGCTGCGCAAGGAGGGCATCGAATGCGAGGTCCGGCGCGTGGAGAGCGAGTCGGCCCTGCGCACGGCCATCGCGGAGTTCCGCCCGCAGGTGATCCTGTCGGACTTCACCTTGCCGGGCTTCGACGGTCTCGAAGCGCTGGAAGTGGCGCGCGAGGCGGCGGCGGATGTGCCGTTCATCTTCGTGTCCGGCACCATAGGCGAAGAGCGCGCGATCGAGGCGTTGAAGCGCGGCGCTGCGGATTATGTGCTCAAGACGAATCTTGCGCGGCTCGCCTCGGCTGTGCGCCGTGCGCTGGAGGACGCTGCCGCGCGAGAGGCTCGCCAGCGGCAGGAAGCGCAGATTGCCCGCCTCACGCGGGTGCTGCGCATGCTGAGCGGCGTCAATGCCATGCTTCCCAGGGCGCGCGAGCACAACGAATTGTTGAAGGAAGCCTGTCGTCTCGCGGTGAGCATTGGCGGGTATGCGGTGGCGGTCGTGCTGCTGAAGAAGCCCCGCAAGTCACATGCGCATCCGGTTGCCTGGGTGGGCACGGATTCCGATGTGACGGACCGGCTGCGAACGCTCGTAGGCGAGCCCGAGGAAGAGGGCGGGATCATCGCGCACGTGATGCAACAGGCTACGGTGTTCGCATCGAACGACACAGCCGAGCTCGACGAGACCGCGCACCTGCGAGCCATGCTACTGGAGGCGGAGCACCGTTCCCTAGTCGTACTGCCGCTGACGGTGGATGGCACGGCCGTCGGCGCCTTCCTTCTGACCGCCCGCGAGAAGAATGCGGTGAGCGACGAGGAGCTCGACATGTTGCGCGAAGTCGCCGGCAACATCTCGTTCGCTCTCCAGTACCTCAACAGCGAGCACACCGTCCGGCGCCTTTCATACTTCGACCCGCAGACAGGGCTCGCCAAACGCCAGCTCTTCTGCGAGCGGCTGGATCAGCGCATCGAGGCGAATGCCGGGCGGCAGGTGCGACATGCCGTGGCCGTCATCGACATCGAGCGTCTAAGCGCCATCAACGATTCCTTCGGCCGCTACACCGGGGACCGTCTCCTCGAGCAGTTTGCAGACCGGATGCGTCAGCGCTTCCACGGTCGCGAGCGGCTCGCACACCTGGGTGGGGGCACGTTTGCCGTGATGCTCGAACACGGCGGCCGCGCAGATGATCTGCTCGGCATCCTGGACGAGCACGTTACGGCGCTCGCCGGTGATCCGTACCAGATCGAGGGCCGTGCCTTCCCGGTGTCGCTGAGGTCGGGCGCCGCCGCTTCACCGGAGGACGGGCGCGAAGCCCACGCGCTCCTGCAAAAGGCGGAGGCCGCCCTGCGCAAGGCCCGGGCGTCCGGCGAACGCACCGCGCGCCAGTCCGCGGAAGCGCACGCCGCGGTGGTGGCCCGGCTGTCTCTCGAACACAAGTTGCGCGCGGCGCTGAGCCGTGAGCAGTTCGAGCTGCACTATCAGCCCAAGGTGAGCATCCGCACCGGGCGTATCGAAGGCGTGGAGGCGCTGCTGCGCTGGCGTGATCCGGAAGCGGATGCGCTCGTGCCTCCCGGCGTGTTCCTGCCGATCCTGGAGTCGACCGGGCTCATCATCCCGGTGGGCGAGTGGGTGGTCAGCCGCGCAGTGCGTGATTGCCAGCACTGGATGTCGCTGGGGCTGCCTGGCGTGCGGGTTGCGGTGAATGTCTCGCCGGTGCAGCTGAGACACGGCAGCTTCACGCAGAGCTTCGTGCGGCATGCCGAAGCGCTGGATTTCACGGAGAGCGCCATCGACATCGAGGTCACGGAGAGCGCGTTGCCGGACAACTCTCCCCTCGAGTTGTGGAAGCTCACGACACTTCGTGCGCGCGGTTCGCGCATCGCGCTCGATGACTTCGGCACCGGGTATTCCTCGCTGAGCCGCCTTTCGGAGCTGCCGATCGACACATTGAAGATCGACCGCAGCTTCATCGATCGCCTCGACGACGAGCGCATCGGCCGTCCGCTCGTCAGCACCATCATCGCGCTCGGCCGCACGTTCGGCATGACCACGGTCGCCGAGGGTGTGGAGACGCTCGAGCAGCTCGAGGTGCTGCGCGAGCTCGGGTGCGATCATTCGCAGGGCTGGCTCCACTGCAAGGCCTTGCCGCGTGACGGGGTGACTTCGATTCTTGCGCATGGCCCGGGTGGCACATCGTCCTGCGAGCCGCCAGCCGCTTCGGGCGACGCTTAGACGCACCGGGCAATGTGCCCGCGTCGCTTTGACGCTCGGCACCCTTCGGGGTACAAGTCCCCGCGACCCGCGGGGGGTCGGTCAGAGCATCAGTCAGAGCAACATCGGTGCGGATCATCCTGGTCATCGTAGGCGCGCTGCTGGGCGCGGTCCTGGCGTCCGGCAGCACGTGGCTGTATGGCGCAATCCTCGGCGCGATGGCCGCGCTCGTGCTCGTGGAGCTCGGGACGGCCCGGCAGCGTATCGACGCACTCGAGAAGCAACTGGCAGCGCTGCGCAAGGCGTCGCTGGGTCGTAGCGCGGAGGAAAAGCCACAGCAGGCACGCGGCGAGCCGGAGCCCGCGACGGCGACGCGTGACGTCCCGCAGTCTCGATTCGAACCGGCACCGCCACCGATGCCGGGCGAAGAGGTGCCGTCAGCAACCCCGGGGACGGTCGGCACAGAAGTGCCTTCAACGACGCCGGGTGGGGTGGTGCCATCGCCGGCGTCCCGCGAACAGGCTTCGCAGGCATCGTTCCGAATGGCGCCCGATGCGGCGTCCGGCGGTTGGGCGCCGCGCGGGTCTGCTGCTGCGGCCGCCGGTTCGGGCCGTCATTCGCCGCCGCCGCCCGAGGCACCGCTCGTGCGCGCGGTACGGGAATGGTTCACCGGCGGCAATACGCTCGTGCGCGGCGGCATCATCATCCTGTTCATCGGCGTGGCCTTCCTGCTGCGATATGTGGCCGAGCACACGCACGTGCCCATCGAGCTGCGTCTCTCCGGCGTTGCTTTGGGCGGCATCGTGCTTCTGGTCCTCGGATGGCGTCTGCGCACGAAACGCCCGGGCTATGCGCTCGCCCTGCAGGGCGGCGCCATCGGCATCCTGTATCTCACCGTCTTTGCGTCGCTGCGCCTGTTTTCGGTGCTGACGCCGGGGCCGGCATTCGCCGTTCTGGTGCTGCTCTCCGCATTTTCCGCTGCCCTGGCAGTTCTGCAGAACTCGCAGGCACTCGCCATGCTCGCGGTCGGGTGCGGTTTCCTCGCGCCGGTGCTCGCGTCGAGCGGGCAGGGCAATCACGTGGTGCTGTTCAGCTACTACGGCGTGCTCAATCTCGCGATTCTCGCCATCGCCTGGTTCAAGGCGTGGCGTCCGTTGAACGTCGTCGGGTTCCTCTTCACGTTCCTGATCGGCACCGCCTGGGGTGTGTTGCGCTACGAGCCGCGTCTGTTCGCGAGCACCGAGCCGTTCCTCATGGCCTTCTTCGTGCTGTATGTCGTGATTGCAGTCCTGTTCTCGCTCCGCCAGCGCCCCGTGCTGAACGGCTATGTCGATGGCACGCTCGTCTTCGGCGTGCCGGTCGTGGCGTTCGCTCTCCAGTCCGCGCTGGTGCATGACCGGCCGTTCGCGATGGCACATAGCGCGCTCGCAGCCAGCGGCCTGTATCTCGTCGTCGCGTGGCTCCTGCATCGGGGGAAGCGCGAGACGCAGCGGCTGCTGGTGGAGGCGTTCATGGCGCTCGGCGTGGCGTTCCTGACCCTCGCCGTCCCGCTCGCGCTCGATGGGCGCTGGAGCGCAGCGACCTGGGCACTCGAAGGCGCGGCGCTGGTGTGGGTGGGCTGTCGTCAGGGGCGGCGCGTGCCGCGCGCATTCGGCGCTTTGCTGCAACTCGCGGGCGGCGTCATCTTCCTGGCCGATATCGGCGCCGAGCACAGCGCGGTGCCGCTGCTCAACAGTGCGTATCTGGGCGGCGTGATGATCGCGTTCGCGTCGGTCTTCTCCGCGCGTGTGTTCATCCGCAACCAGGAAGCCCTGCACGCGTACGAGCGGCCATTCGCCCCGCTGCTGTTCTTCTGGGCCCTGTTGTGGTGGCTCATCAGCGGCACGACGGAGATCGCGAGGCACGTGCCCGATCCTTACGAGCCCATGAGCATTCTCGCCTTTCTGGCCTTCACGGCATTGGTCTGCAGCGAGGTCCGGCGCCGGCTCGAAATCGGCGTCGCGCGGTTGCCAGCACTGGCGTTGCTGCCCGCGATGCTCGCTTTCGCCGTACTCGCCGCTCGGGCGGTCGAGCATCCGTTCGCGGAGGGCGGTTGGCTCGCATGGCCCATAGCGTTCGGCGTTTTCTACCTCGTGTGCCGACGGCACGAAGGGGAGGGCAGGATCGAATCGCGGCTGCTGCATGCCGTGTCGGCCTGGCTGCTCGTGGCGCTCCTCAGCTGGGAGCTGGCCTGGGTGGTGGATCAAGGCGTGGATGGCAGTGGCTCGTGGCCCGCCATCGCATGGGCCCTCGTCCCCGCCGTCGCGCTGTTCGGCCTGCCGAGGCTGGCGAAGCGCCTGCCGTGGCCGGTGGGCGCACACGAGGAAACCTATCTTGCCATCGCGGGAAGCGGGCTTGCCCTCGCGCTCGCCACCTGGACCTTCATGGCGTTCGGTCTGCGCGGCGACCCGTTCCCGTTGCCCTATGTCCCGCTCCTGAATCCGCTGGATCTCACGCATGCCCTCGTCCTGCTGGTGCTCGTGCGGTACTGGCTCCACGTGCACAAGGCGAGGTATGCCTCGCTTGCCGACGTATCACCTGTCGGTATCGCTGCCGTGCTGGCCGGGCTCACGTTCCTCTGGTTGAACGCGGCTCTGCTTCGGACGCTTCATTACTGGGCCGGAGTGCCGTTCGAGCTCTACGCGATGCTGGTATCGCAGCTCGTGCAGACTTCGCTGTCGATCTTCTGGACGGTGCTTGCGCTCGCCATGATGCTGTTCGCGACGCGCCGTGGCAGTCGCGTGGTGTGGATCACCGGTGCCTCACTGCTCGGTGTCGTGGTCGCGAAGCTGTTCCTGATCGATCTTTCGAGTATCGGGACCGTTGCCCGTATCGTGTCCTTCGTGGGAGTCGGGTTGCTGATGCTGGTGGTCGGATACTTCTCGCCTCTTCCGCCCGCGCGGAAGGAGGCTACATCGTGATCCAGGTCCGCGAATCGTCGCAGGTCCGCGGGCGCCAGGCGGCGAAGCGCGCGCACGCGGGGTGGGCGCGCTTTACGCTGCCTGCAGCAGCGCTGCTCGTTTTCGCCGCGCCTGCGTGGGCAGCGGATGAAGATGCTCTGACCACGCCGCAGGACTTCGCGTACGGGACGCAGGCCGTCACGAACGGGGATTTCGCGGCATACCGTGCATCACTCCCACTCGCGGTCTATCAGAAGCTCACGCGCCCGGATCTGGGAGACCTGCGCGTGTTCAATGGGAGCGGCGAGGTTGTGCCTTATGCGCTGGAGCGGCCTCGTGCGCTGTCGACCACGGTTCGGCAGGCTCCTTTGCCGCTGCCACTCTTCACGTTGCGCGGCGATGAGCGGAAGGCGCTCGATGCCATCCGCGTCACGATCGAATCCGGTGAAACGCGCATCAACATCCAGGCGCCTGTCGCGCTCAGCACCGGCGCAGGCGCGCAGGTCGAAGCGCCCGCGGCGGCCGAGCCGGCCATTGCCAGCTACGTGCTCGACGGGCGTTCGCTGACGGCACCGATTGCAGCGCTGGAGCTTTCCTGGGCTGAAGATGCGCCGGTCTTCGCCGGGCGGCTGCGGGTGGAGGCGAGCGATGATCTCGGCTCATGGCGCACCGTGGCCGATGCCGCACCGGTGGCCAATCTGCGAGCGGGCGAGGCTCGCCTCATCGAGCAGCGCGTGGAGTTTCCGCCGACGCGCTCGAAGTTCTGGCGCCTGGCATGGGCGGGCGAGCACGCGCCTTTCGAGATCACATCCGTCACCGTGGAGCCCGCGGTCGATCTCGTCGAGGCCGACCGCCCGACGCTCACCGTGCCCGGCGTTCCGGTGCCCGGCCAGCAAGGTGAGCTCGAGTTCGACCTCGGCGCCCGTGTGCCCGTCGATCGGGTGAACCTCGTGCTGCCCGAAGCGAACAGCATCGTCGAAGCCCGGCTTTTCGCGCGTGCAGCCGTCACGGACGAGTGGCGCCCCGTGACGCGCGGGGGGTTCTACAGACTTCGCAGTGGCGACGCGGACTTCGCCAACGGCGCGATTTCCGTCGACGTCACGGCCTATCGCTACTGGCTCGCACGCGCGGACGTGCAGGGCGCCGGGCTCGGCAACGGCACGCCTCAGTTGAACGTCGCCTGGGTGCCGCACACGGTGCTGTTTCTTGCGCGCGGGCCGGGGCCGTACACACTGGCGTATGGAAGCGGCTCAGCGCAGCCCGCAACCGCGTCACTGGGCTCGATGCCACAGAGCGTATCCGTGGGCAGCGCCACTTTTGCGGAACCGATCGCGCTTGGCGGGGATTCCCGGCTCGCCGCGGCGAGCGGGAAGCCGCGCGCGTTCCCATGGAAGACGGCGTCGCTCTGGGGCGTGCTCGCGATCGGGGTGATCCTGCTGGCGTTGATGGCCTATCGGCTCACCCGGGAGCTGAAGTAGCCCTTCGTCCCGCCAGCTGCAGGCCCCGCAAACGCTCAGACGTCGAATTTCACGCCCTGCGCGAGCGGCAGCGTCGTCCCATAGTTGATGGTGTTGGTCGCGCGGCGCATGTAGGCCTTCCAGGAGTCGGAGCCGGCCTCGCGGCCGCCGCCGGTTTCCTTTTCGCCGCCGAACGCGCCGCCGATCTCGGCACCGGAAGGGCCGATGTTCACGTTGGCGATGCCGCAGTCCGAACCTTCCGCGGACATGAAGCGTTCGGCCTCGCGCAGATCCCGCGTGAAGATCGAAGACGACAGGCCCTGTGGCACATCGTTCTGACAGCGCAGGGCCTCATCGAAGTCCTGGTAGCGCATCACGTACAGGATGGGCGCGAAAGTTTCCTGCCGCACGATGTCCGCCTGTTTCGGCATTTCGACGAGCGCGGGCCGCACGTACGCCCCGGCGCCGGGATTGCCGAGCCGCTCGCCACCGCTCACGACACCGCCTGCGTCCTTCGCGGCATCCAGCGCTTGCTGCATGCGGGTGACGGCGGCCTCATCGATCAACGGGCCGACGAGAGTTCCTTCATCCCGCGGATCCCCCACGCGCACGGACGCGTACGCCGCTTTCAACCGCGGCACGAGCGAGTCGTACACGCTTTCGTGCACGAACAGTCGTCGCAACGTGGTGCAGCGCTGGCCCGCCGTGCCCATCGCCGCGAAGGCGATGCCGCGCAGAGCGAGATTCAGATCCGCGGAGGGGCACACGATGGCCGCGTTGTTGCCACCCAGCTCGAGCAGGCTGCGCGCGAACCGCGCCGCCAGTCGCGGCCCGACCTGGCGTCCCATGCCCGTAGAGCCCGTCGCGGAAACGAGGGGGACTTTCGGGTGATCGACCAGCGTCTCACCCACCTCACGGCCCCCGATGAGCAGGCCGGAAAGGCCGCCCGGCGCGGCGCCGAACTTCGCGGACGCGCGCTCGAACAGCGCCTGCACGGCCATCGCGGTCAAAGGGGTCTTTTCCGACGGCTTCCACACCACGGAATCACCGCACACCAACGCCAGCGCCGCATTCCAGGACCACACGGCGACCGGGAAGTTGAAGGCGGAGATGACCCCAACGACGCCGAGCGGATGCCATGTTTCCATCATCCGGTGCTCACAGCGTTCCGTGGCGAGCGTGAGCCCGTAGAGCTGGCGCGAGAGACCGACCGCGTAATCGCAGATATCGATCATCTCCTGCACCTCGCCCAGGCCCTCGGAGGTGATCTTGCCCGCCTCGAGCGTGACGAGACGCCCGAGATCCGCCTTGGCGGCGCGCAGCTCCTCACCGAAGAGACGCACGAGCTCCCCGCGCCGGGGCGCCGGCACCTTGCGCCAGGCCAGGAACGCGGAATGCGCCCGCTCGATGATGGCCGATGCCTGCGCGACACGCGTCGCATGGAGGTGGGCGATGCGCTCGCCCGTCAGCGGGGAGTGCGCGGCCAGCGTGCCGCCGGAGAGCTGTTCCTTGCGCACGCCGAGCCGCTGCAGCAGCGGGCCGATCTCTTCCGCGACGGAGGGAATGCGGGGTTGTGCGTTCATGCCAGCTCCTGGGCGTAGGCCCGGCCGAAGCGGTTCTGCAGGAAACGTTGCAGCGGGATGTCTTCCTGGCGCACGAAGCCGCGCGAGGGCAGCGCGCCCTCGGCCAGCAGATCCAGCACCGTGCAGATGCCGGCGGCCGTGGTGATCTGGATGGCACTGCGCATGACGCCGTTCACCGTCTTCGCATAGATCTTGTTCGCGTACGACTCCTGGACGAGCCGGCCGTTCTTGCTGCCGCTCACCGTCACGAAGACGATGACCACGTCCTGAAGCGTGGCGGGCAGCGCGTTCTCCAGGATGTCCTTCAGCACATCGCGCCGGTCACGCAGGCGCAGGTCGTTCAGCAACGCCTTCATGATCGCCGCGTGCCCGGGGTAACGGATGGTGCGGTAGTTGAGGTTGCGAACCTTGCCCGCGAGCGTCTCGCAGAGCGTGCCGAGGCCGCCGGAGGTGTTGAACGCTTCGTACGTGACGCCGTCGAGCGAGAACTCTTCGCATTCTTCCAGGGGAGGCACTTCACGCAGCTGCCCGTTCACGATGGCTTCGCAGGGCTCGCAGTACTCGTTGATCACGCCGTCCGTCGACCACGTCAGGTTGTAGTTGAGCGCATTGGCGGGGTACTTCGGCAACGCGCCCACGCGCATCCGCACGTCCTGCAGTGTATCGAAGTGCTTCGCGAGGTCGTACGCGACGATGGTGATGAAGCCCGGCGCGAGGCCGCACTGGGGGATGAACGCGGTGTTCGCGTCTTCCGCCAGTTTCTTCACGAAGCGGGTGCTGGCCACGTCCTCGGTCAGATCCAGATAGTGCGCGCCGGCCACCTTGGCGGCTTCGGCAACCCGCGTCGTGAGGTGATAGGGCGCGGCGCTCAGTACCGCGAACTTGCCCTCGAGCACGGCCTCGAGCGCGCGGCGGTCCGTCACGTCGAGCTCCACACACTCGACGGGCGCTTCGGTCTCGAGCCGGTCGAGCTGCTCGCGCGAACGGTCGGCCACGGTGACGTCGTAGTCTGCGGAGTGGGACAGCAGATCGACGATCATCGAGCCGATCTTGCCGCCGCCGATGACGGCTACCTGTTTCTTCACGTGTGTGCTCCCGTGGTGTGCGGCCCGTCGGCGCGGCCTCTGGCGCGGCCAATCTGCCGCGGCCGCGGGCAGGATGCCATTGCCAATTCGACGCTCTGCCGCGATCATTTCGTCACTCTGACGCGAGGGCTGGGCGAAATGACGATGGACAAGCTCGACCACCTGCTCATCGCGAGGCTGCGCGAGAACGCCCGGGCATCGGTCGCCGAGCTCGGTCGCGAGCTCGGCGTGTCGCGCACCACGGTGCAGAGCCGGATCAAGCGGCTCGAACGCTCCAAGGTCATCACCGGCTACGCCGTTCGGGTTGCCGAGAGCCACGAGAAGAACCAGATCCACGCGTACGTCATGATCACCGTGCGCCCCAAGCGCGCGGCCTCGGTGAGCGCGGACATGAAACGCATGGCGCCGGTGCGGCTGCTTCAATCCGTCAGCGGCGCGTTCGACATGATCGCGCTCGCCGTCACGCCTTCGGTGCGCGAGATGGATGATCTCATCGACGCCATCGGCAATCTCGAGGGCGTCGAGCGCACCACGTCATCCGTCGTGCTGTCCACGAAGCTCGACCGTTGATCATCCCGAGCGGGCGCGCTCAGAGGTGCGAAAAGCCATCCCACGTGAGCTTCGCGCCCACGCCCAGCAGCAGCACGTACATCGCGGTGTAGAAGCGCTCGCCTGACACGCGCCGGATCAGGAACGCCCCGATCACGGTGGACGCCACGGCGAGCGGAAAAAGCACGACGGACGTTGCCACGTTCGAGCGCGTGAGCTGGCCCAGGGCCGCATAGAACGGCACCTTCATCCAGTTGACCGCGCCGAAGAAGATGGCGGACGTGCCGATGAGCACGTCACGCTCCAACCGCCTGGGCAGCATGTAGATCTGGAACGGCACACCGCCGGCATGCGCGATCTGGCTCGTGAAGCCAGCCGTCACTCCGGAGACGAAGCCGATCGGGTTCGAAGCGTGTCTGGCCCGGGGCGCGGCGTGCCGCTGCGCCAGCAGCTGCTGCACGCCGAACGCGATCGAGATGAGGCCGATGGCGAGCTCGACCGCCGCCGCTGAAACACGCGCAGCCAGCAGATAGCCCAGAACCACGCCCACCAGCGCGCTCGGCAGGAGGAGGTAGAGGCTGCGCCCGTCCCACGTGCGACGGAAAATCCAGACGCTCACGGCGTCTTGCACCATGAGTATGGGCAGCGTGATCGAAGCTGCCTGCACGGGCGAGACCACGAGCGTCATCAGCGGCACCGCGAGCACACCGATGCCGGAGAACCCGCCCTTTGCCAGGCCCAGCAGCATCACCGCGGGGATCGCCGCGGCGTAGAAGAGGGGGTCGGTGATCACCTGGCTCATTGGAAGAAAGTCGCCTGCGGCGCTTTTTTCAAGACGCGACTTTTGCCGGTCTGCACAGCAGTGACGCTCGAGAGCCCGACACGCTGCTACGACAGCGCGGTGGCCGGCATGCGTTGCCCGAAACGCTCCCGATAATCCCTGGGGCTCACGTTGAGGTGACGCTGGAACGTGTTGCGCATGCGGTCCTCATCGCCGAAGCCGGTGAGGCGCGCGATGGCTTCGATGCGCTCGTCCGTGTCTTCGAGCAGCCGGCGCGCGCTCTCGAGACGAAACAGCTCGATGGCCTTGGCAGGCGTACGGCCTGTCTTGGTCTTGTACACGCGCGCGAAGTTGCGCGAGCTCATGGAGGCCCGTCGCGCCAGGGTCTCCACTGACAGCGTCTCGTCCGAGAGATGCTCGGTGAGCCACTCGTGCAGCTCCGCGAAAAATTCGGTGTCCTTCACCTGGGTGTGCAGCAGCTCGCTGAACTGGGTCTGGCCACCCGGCCGCCGCAGATAGACGACGAGCTGGCGCGCGACGCTCATGGCGATGTCTCGCCCGCAGTCGTCTTCCACCAGGGCGAGCGCCAGATCGATGCCCGCGGACACTCCCGCTGACGACCACACCGGGTCGTCCCGGACGAACATCGCGTCCGGCACGAGCCTGAGTGAGGGGTACCGGGTGCGCAGGGCTTCGCTGGCCTGCCAGTGCGTCACCACGCGGCGGCCATCGAGCAGCCCCGCCTCCGCCAGGAGAAATGTCCCCGTGCACACGGAACAGATCCGGCGGGCGCGCGGAGCGTGCTCGGCGATCCAGCTGATGAGCTCGTGATCCTGCAAGGCCGAGGTCACGTCGAGCGCGCCGGGCACGACGAGCGTGTCGATCTCCGCGCCATCGAAGGCCGAGAGCGGCTCGGCGACGACGGTGAGGCCGTCGGTGGTCGCGATCGGCCCGCCGCGCACGGTGGCGAGGCGCCTCTCGTAGGGCCGGCCGCCGCGCTGGCTGAGGAACCAGGAGGCCGACCAGAACACCGTGAAGGGGCCCGCCACGTCGAGCAGGCCCACTCCTTCGTAGCCGATGAACAGGACCGTGCGCGCAGGTGTGGTGTCCATGAGCGTCCGTCGGGTGCCGGAGAGGGGCTGATTATTGTCGCGTGGGCCACTCATGTCGATGCCCGCGCGCGCCGGAAGAGGGCGCCGGCGGACGGCTCGTCCCCGAGTTGCCGCGCAGATGAGTCATCTCCAGGGTCCCGGCAGGCGCCCGGGCGGCGGGACGCTCATCGAACATCCGGCTTCGAGGCGCCTGACAGCGCGATCCAGGGCCGTGCCCGCCCGAACGGCGCGGGCGCGGCGACCACACTGCGAATGACTAAGGCTGCAATCCCCGTCGCATGGCGCTGAAGCGCCGCCGATACGCCGCGGGCGTGAGACTCACCTTTCGCCTGAAGAGCCGGGCGAAGAACCCCGCATCTTCGTAGCCCACCTCGTTGGCGATGGCCTCGATGGGCTCTTCGGACGCCTCCAGCATCTGTTTGGCTTCCTCGATGCGCAGGGTGTGCACGTATTCGAGCGGCGCCATGCCCGTGGCCTGCTGGAAGCGGCGCTTGAACGAACGTTCCGCGAGCCCGCTGAGCCGCACCATGCCGGCGACCGGTGTGGGCTCCTGGTAGTGCCGGGCAACCCACTCCTGGCAGCGGGCCACGATGGCATCGTCGGTCTGCCGTGATCGTGCGAGCTGTGCGAACGGTTGTTGTCCGCCGTCGTGCCAGGAAATGAGGTTCACGCGCGCCGTCTGCATGGCCACGTCCACACCGGCGTAGCGCGCAATCAGATACAGCGCCAGGTCGAGCCACGAAGTGCCGCCGCCTGCCATGACCAGTCGTTGCGCCTCCCCGGACACCACGAGTGCTCGCTGCTCCCGGACGGTCACGGTCGGATAGCGCTTCCTCATGAAGTCGCAGAACGCCCAGTGAGTGGTCGCCTCGAGCCCATCGAGCAGCCCGGCCTCGGCGAAGAGCAGGGCCGCCGAGCACGCGGAGGCCAGCGTGGCGCCTGCCGCGTACCGCTCGCGCAACCAGCGAATCTCCGGTTCGAAGCGCCCGCTGAGCGGCTCGCCGGGCATGATGATGACTTCCGGGACGCACACGATATCCACGGGCGGACAGCGGTCGAGCGTGAGGTCTGGCGTGACCAGAACACCGTTTCCGGCACGGAATGGCTGCTCGCGCGCGGCAACGACGATGGGGCAGATGAGCTGCGGGCCGGGCCGACCCGTCGTGAGCACGCCCCAATCCCGGCCGGCGGAATTGAAGAGGTCGAACATGCCGTAGATGACGGAGGCCGAGGATTCCGGCAGCGCCAGGATCGCGACCCGCGCGACGTGCGGCGCCTCGGTTCCGGTTCGTAGCGTGAGGACAGGAGGTTGCTCACTCATACGGACACTTCCGTTGACTCAGTGCGCGGCGGCGATGACCCGGGCGCACCCGGCGAGCTCCTGGTCGATCTGCGCGGTCTTGCCGCTCGCGTCGCGCCGCCATTGTCCATCCGCTTCGGCCGCAACGAGAATCGGGCGACTGAGGTCGAACCATTTTCGCGCTTCACGGCACGCGTGCGTGTGCGAGGTGCCGCGGCCCGCCGCGAGAGCTCGCGCGGCGTGCGTGCGGCCCAGGCGAAAATAATTCATTCCCAGCAGCACCTTCGTGTCGTTCAGCTCGAGGTCCGCGATGTTCGCCGCGCGGGAGAGGATGGCGAGCGCATCCGTGAGCCGGCGCTCGGCGGAAGCCAGGTCCCCGAGCGCAATGTCCGTGTCGCTCGCTTCGCCCAGGGCGTAGGCCGTGTCATAGCGCGCGACCTCGTTCCGCGGGTCGGCATCGAAAGTCGCGCGCAGCAGCTCGACGGCCTGAAGCTGCTTCTGCAGGGCTTCGCGGGGCCTGCCGAGGCGCGCGAGCGCCTCCCCCATGCCCATGAGCGCGTAGCCGGAGATCTTGCTGATACGGCTGCTGCGCGGATCTTCCTTCGCCAGGCCCTCGACCATCTCGAAGCCGCGCTCCTGAAGCTGGTAAGCCTCGGCGTACCGGTCGGTGGTGTCGAGGAGCGTCTCGGCGATGCGACCGTAGGTGAGCGCGAGATTGCGGCGGGTCACGACGTCCCGCGGCTCATCGGCGACGAGCGCTTCGAGCACCGCCGCGCCCTGTTTCATGAAGAGCAGGCCGTCTCCCACCTGATCCATGCGCACGAGTTGCGTGCCGAGGCTCAGGTACGCGGTGCCGAAATTGCGCCGGTCCTCGACCGTGGCATCCGTCGCAGCGACGAGCTGCTGGGCAAGCCTTGCGGCCTGGCGGGCATTCTCCACGGCGCCATCGAAATCGCCGTCGCCGCCGAGAATCTCGCTGAGCTTGCCGTAGCTGCGCAGGAGCTCGCGACGCAGCTCCCGGTCCTGTGGGGCGCGGGCGACCAGTGCCTGTCGCATGGCGAGCGCCTTGCGATGGCTCGAAATGGCGCCGGCAACGTCACCGAGGTTGGCGTTGCGGAAGCCGCCCTGCACGTCGCCCACCTTCTCGTAGGCGGAGGCAAGCTCCCGTTGCAAGGTCGGCTCTGCGTCGGACTCCGCGGCGAGCGCCTCGAGGTAGGTGAGCGAGTTCTCGACGAGCATCTGGCGCGCGGGAGTGGAGCCGGGCAGATCCGCGATCGCGCCGTGCACGTCGAACATGAACACGTTGGCGAGCTTGCGCACTTCATCGAAGTGACGTTCGGCGCGCTCGCGTTCGATCTCTGCAATGCGCGCCTGGCGGGTGGTGGAGAAGATGCCGCCGACGAGCGTGACGACGAGCAGCATGATGGCGGTGATGCCCGCTTTGTGACGGCCGACGAACTTCGTCAGCTGATAGACATAGCTGGCGGAGCGCGCCGCCACCGGAAAGCCCTCGATGTGCCGCCGGATGTCGTCGTCGAAGCGCTCGACGGAGGAGTAGCGCTTCGCGGGATTCCTCTCGAGCGCCATGAGAAGGACGTTGTCGAGATCGCCGCGCAGCTGGCGGGCGAACCCGAGCGTCTCGCCGTTCTCGTGCGCCTTCGCCGTCACGCTCGGGGTCAATGCGTCCTGCTCCACGATCTGCGTGGCGAGATCGAACGAAAACTCCGACGGGCCGCTTCCCCGCGCCCGGTGCGGCAGCACGCCCGTCAGCAGGCGATACAGCACGACGCCGAGGGAGTACACATCGCTCGAGGTGGTGATGGGGCCGCCGCGAATCTGCTCGGGGCTCGCGAACTCCGGTGTGAGGGCGAGCACGCCCGTGAGCTTGTGATCCGCGGCGAGGCTGGGCGTGGGGTTCAGCAGCCGGGCGATTCCGAAATCGAGCAGCTTCACGGTGCCCTTGTCCGACACGAGCACATTGCTGCACTTGAGATCGCCGTGGACCATGAGGTGCTGGTGCACGTACTGCACGGCCGAGCAGAGCTGCCGGAACAGGTCGAGCCTTCCGCGCACACCCAGGCGGTGAAAGCTGCAGTAGTCATCTATCGGCCGGCCCTGGATGTAGTCCATCACCAGGTAGGGCAGCCCTTCGGGCGTGCTGCCGGCATCGAGCAGCCGCGCGATGTTCGGGTGGTCCAGCGTCGCGAGGATCTGCACCTCGATCTTGAAGCGTTTGAGCAGCGCCTTCGTGTCATAGCCCCGGCGCAGCACCTTCACGGCGACTTCCTTGTGATACTCGTCGTCGTCGCGGACGGCCTTGTACACCTCGCTCATGCCGCCGCGTCCCACCTCTTCCACGAGGCGGTAGTCGCCGACGCGGCGCCCGATCCAGCTCACGGGTCCAACTTCGGGCGGGATGCCGAGCGCGCGCTGTGCGGCCGGCTTCTCGATGAAGTCGCCCGTCGTGTCATGGGCGCCGAGCAGCGAATCCACTTCCGCGCGCAGCCCGGCATCATCGCCGCACGCGGCGTCGAGGTACGCAGGGCGATCGGCGGCGGGCTTGTCCAGCGCGTCGGAGAAGATCTCCTTCACCCGCTGCCAGCGATCGGCTTCCACGTTTACAGGCCCCGCAACAGTTCCCGGCGCAGCCACGCGCGCGCGAGCGTCCATTCCCGCTTCACCGTTGCGTCGGAGATGCCGAGGACCTGTGCGGTCTCCTCGATCGTGAGACCGCCGAAGTAGCGCATCTCCACGATCTTCGCCTGCCGCTCGTCGATAGCCGCGAGGCGCGTGAGCGCTTCGTCGATCGCCGCGACGTCGTCGTCCGTCTCCCCGTCGACGTGCTGCGGCTCGGCGAAACGGGCGGCGGGGGAGTGCGTGTCGTCGGGCTCGGAAGGGTTGGTGATCTCATCGAGGCTCACGAGCGCAGCGCCGCCACCCCGCTTGGAAGCGAGGCGCGCGCGAGCGTGATCGACCAGGATGCGACGCATGAGATTCGAGGCGAGGCCGAAGAAGTGCGCCCGGCTCTGCCAGTCCACGCCCTGCTGGTTCACCAGCCTCACGAACGCCTCATGCACCAGCGCTGTGCGCTGGATGGTGTGATTCGGCCTTTCCCGGCGCAGGTGCCGCTGCGCGAGGGCCCGCAGCTCCTGGTAGATGAGGCCGGTGAGCTCCCCGAGCGCGGCCTCGTTCCCGCCGCGCCACTTCGCGAGCAGCTGTGTGACCGGTCGATCCGGGCCGTGATTCACGCGTGTTTCCCCGTCGGGCGTCGGGATGGTGCGGCCGCACAGACCCGCGCCCGTTCTTTCAAATTGTTGAGCCGGATTCTAGCGCCTTTACGCATAGCCCCTCATCAGTCCCGATCAACAAAAGGAGACCTCCGTGACTTCCGAGACGACCGACCGGTACGTGAAAAGCATCAGCGCCGTGGGCGCCCTGGTGATCGCGACCGTCATCCTGATGTGCGTGAACCTCGCCTTCACTTCACAGGTGCGCGCACAGACGGTGCAGCGCCCCGCGGCACCGCAGACAGCACCGGAGACGCGGGTCGCCGCCGCGGCTCCGGCCGCTGGTGCCTCGGTCGAGCGCGGCCGCTACCTCGTGGCTGTCGCCGGGTGCAACGACTGTCACACCGGCGGCTATGCCGAGAGCGGCGGCCGTGTACCGGAATCGGAGTGGCTGCTCGGCACGCCCGTGGGCTTCCGGGGGCCGTGGGGTGTGTCGTATCCCTCCAACCTGCGCCTGACCGTGCAATCGATGACGGAAGCGCAGTGGATGCAGTTCGCCCGTGTCGAACGCCTGCCGCCGATGCCGTGGTTCGCGCTGCGAGATATGACGGAAGAGGACCTGCGGTCGCTCTATCGGTACATCCGCGCGCTGGGCCCCAAGGGTGAGCGGGCGCCCGCCGCGGTGGGGCCGAATGGCAAGGTGGCCACGCCCTACATCCTGTTCGTTCCGCAGAACATGCCGCCACCGGTCAGCCAGGCGACGCCCTCGAAAGCCACGGGCGGCTGAAGGGACCGCTCAGTCGGCCCCGCCCGGTCAGGAGGAACGCCATGCTCGTGAGGTTATGGGACGCCCGATGCTCGGCGGCCGCGCGCGGCCAGGGTATCGCGCAGCCCGACGCAGAGCCGGCGGCATCCCCCAGTGTGCGAACCAGTGTGCGAACCAGGGTGCGAACGACGCGGGAGGCCCAGCCGTTCTGGGCCCCCCGCATCTGGGCCGCGGAAGTGCTGCGCGGCCTGTCAGGTTCGCCGAAGCGCTGTGGCAACGGGCAGCCGCGCGGCCCGCAGCGCGGGAAGTGAGCCGCCGATCAGCCCGATGGCGAGGGCCCAGAACACGGCGACGCCGACGAGCCCCGGCGTGACGGTGAGCCGGAAGACCAGGCCCTGGGTATCCACCACGTTGCCGTTGAACAGCGCCCACGCGATGAACGCGCCGATGAACGCGGCGGGCAGCGCGAGCACCATCGCCTCCGCGAGGACCGACACCACGATCGGGCCGTTGTTGAACCCGATGGCGCGCAGCGTGGCGATCTCGCGACGTCGCGAATCGACGGACGCATATAGCGCATTCAGTGCGCCGAAGATGGCCCCGCTCGCCATCACGCCGCCGACGAAGTAGCTGACGAAGGTGAGAAGGCCGCGCAGCTGGCCCATCGCCTGCTCCTGGAAAGCCGCGTCCGTCTGCACGTTCACCTGGATGGCGGGGTCGCTCGTGAGGGCGTCCTTGAATGCACCGTAGGCGGAGGGGGACTCGAGCTGCACCACCACGGACTGGAACGTGTTGCGGGCGAAAGCGGACATGAGCGTGTCCGCGTCGGTGCGCACCATGCTGTCGTTGCCGCTGTTGGTGTCCTTGTAGACGCCGACGATCGTCCACTCCGTCCCGCGCAGATTGATGTGATCGCCGACATTCATTCCCTTGTAGAGGTTGCGGACGGACTCGCTCACGTTGAGCTCGCGCACGGCGGGCTGATATCGGCGGCCGTCGACGATCTCGAGCTCCTGGTTGACGAGGAACGAGCCGGGCGTCGCCCCCACCATGAAGACCGAGCCGCGCTCGCCCGTTTTCTTCACCACGTCCACCTGCATCATGACCGCGGCGGTGGAGTACGGTGTGCCGTCGGGAGCTCTCCTGACGCCCGGGGCGTTGCCGATGTTGATCACTGCTTCGCGTGGGAGCGAGCTCTGCGCAACGTTGTTCGCCCCGCTGGAGAGAACGACCGCCCGATCAGGCTTGGCGTATCCGCTCGACAGCGCGACGACGCCCTCATTCATCGACAACAGCGAAAGCAGCACGGCGACGACCGTGGTGATGCCGATCACTGTCACGAGTGAGGCGCCGAGGCGCTGGCCGATTCCGCGGATGCCGGTGAGGGTGAGTGAAGCGGTCTGCTTGAAGAAGGTCATGGGTGTCTCCTCAACGATCCGCGAGAGCGTCCGCGACCTGCAGACGCAGGCCGCGCCACGCGGGAACCGCGCCCCCGACGAGCGCGAGCGCTACGGCGAACGCGAGCCCGGCCACGACCACGATCCCCGGCATGCCCGCGAGGGGAATCTGGACCGCGCGCACCATCGGCAGCAGCAGCGAGGCGAGCCCGAGGCCGATGCCTGCGGAGAGGACGCAGAACGTGATGGCCTCCGCGAGGATGAGTCCCATCACCAGCCGGTCCGAGAAGCCGACGGTCTTCAGCACCGCGAGCTCCGGAACGCGCTCGCGCGTGGACTGCATCATGAGCGCGCTGGTGGCGAGCAGCAGCGCGAAGAAGACCGCGGCGACGATGCCATTGACGATGAAATCGAGGTCGCCGATGCGGCGCAGCTGCGATTGCACGAGCTCCGATTCGGTCTGGGTCTGCGTCTCGTTGGCCGAATTGGCGAACGCGTTGTCGATGCGCAGGCCGACCTCGGTGCGAAGCGCGGAGTCCTTGATCTTCACGACGTACATGCCCACGGTGTCCTCCCCGCCGGCGCGCGCCTCGTTCACGTAGTCGTAGTTGATGGCCATGCCCATGGCCTGCTCCGGGTTGTCGGGCACGTCGAAGATACCGACGATGTCGAACGCCCAGCCCCGCGACCCATCCTTGCGAGGGATGGGCGACTGCAAGCTCACGCGGTCACCCTTCTTCCAGCCATACCGGTCCGCGGTCTGCCGGCCCACGAGCGCGCCCGCCCTGTTGTTCACGAGCTCCCGCAGATCCTCCGGGGCAACCTTCACCTCGGGGAACAGCCCGAAGTAGGTCGCCGGGTCCACCACGGCGGCGGGCACGGGCTGGTTCGCCTGCTGGTATGTGCCGACCCATCCGTGCCGCAGCGTCACCTGTCCGACGCCCTCGATGGTACGGAGGCGCTCGTACATGCTGTAAGGCAGCGGGCTGCCCACGGCGACACGGCTCATGACGTAGAGCCTGTCGGCGTTGGTGCTGGCGACGAGTTGCTTCAGGCCTGTGTTGAACCCCTGCAGCGCGCCGAAGAGCGTGAAGGCGCTGACGATCTGCAAGAGCATGAGCACGGCCCGGCCCGGCTTGCGGAGAATGCCGGCGAGAACCAGAGGCAGATATTTCATCTGAGTCGACCCCCCTGAGCGACACGAGCGCAGTGGAGTCTAGGTCACGCGCAAGAGTGCTGAAAGCACTGCATTCACGCCGGTGAACCCGCCTCGTTCGCCGGTGGAAAGGGCGGGTTCACCGATTGCACGATCTCTGCGTTCGCGCGACGCGACCGTGGCCGGCGCACTTCGAACACGAATCCGGCAGTGGATACGCACGCAGCAGCGCGCCTCCACCGTGTGGGGCCATGGCAGAATCGGCCACCGACGAAGGAGGCAGCAGATGCAGGCGAAAAGACTGTTCGCGCGGGTGGCTACGGCCTTCGCCCTGGTATCAGGCATGTGTATAGCCCCGGGCGAGGGCACTGGCACCGCGCACGCCCATCACTCGTTCGCGGTGTTCTTCGACGCGGACAAGGCCGTTTCCGTGACGGGCGTCGTCACGGAGTTCCAGTTCGTGAATCCCCATGGCGTCATCCGCCTGAGGGTGAAGAACACGGCAGGCGTGGAGGAGGACTGGAAGTTCGAGACGAACTCACCCTCGATCCTGCGCCGCCGCGGCTGGACGCCCGAGAGCCTGCAGGTCGGCGAGACGGTGACGATCGAAGGCTGGCCCGCCAAGGACAACCCGCACTACGGCCGGCTGCGCGCCGCGAAGCGTGCGAACGGGGAAGCCATCGGCAAACCCCTGACGACGGAGGACTGACCATGAGGATGGCTTTCTCCCTGCTCGGCACGGTGGCGTTGTGCGCCGTCATCGCCCAGACCCGGGCGGCCGAGGAGGCGGCACCCGCCGCCCGCAGCCGCCCGGATCTGTCGGGTTACTGGAACCCTTCGAATCGCGGCGCGCCCGACAAGGCGCTCATGAGCCTCATTCCTCCCAACACGGTGCTAGTGGACGACACCGGTGCGGTGGAGCTGCCGAGGGGCGACTACGGCGGACTCAAGCTCAAGCCGAAGGCCCTGGCCGAAGCGCAGAAGTGGGACCCGAAGGACGACATGTCGCTCGTCAACGCGTGCAAGCCCCCCTCCATCATCTATGCGATGCAGGGGCCGTTTCCCATGGAGATCTACCAGGGGACCGAGCTCATCGTCATCAAGCTCGAGTACTTCGACCTGATCCGGGTCGTGTTCATGGATGGCCGCCCGCATCCGGGCGCGGAGTACCCGAATTCGAAGCTCGGGTTCTCGACCGGGCGCTGGGACGGCAACACGCTCGTGGTGGAAACCTCCCACCTCGCGCACTCGACCATCACCAACAACGGGCTCAATCACAGCGACAAGGTGAAGGTCATCGAGCGCTTCCGCCTGAGCGAGGATGGCACCACGCTGCTCTCGACGCAGGAGTTCGAGGACCCCGAGATGCTCGACAATCGCGGAGCCCGCTTCATCGCCTGGAAGCGCCGGGCGGGTGAGCACGTGTACCCCTACGACTGCGATCCCACGTTTGCGCTGGAGTATCAGAAGAACTGAGGCGCCTCGTGCGCAGTTTGCGCGGGTGCCGACGATCGATCGAGGCGGTTGACGCGCGCCCGCGCGGAACCAATCATCCGCGCTCAGGGTCTGTGAAGGCGCGCTCCGCGCCTGCGGGCCACCGTTCTCACGAGCGGGGCCGTGAATGATGTCGCCGAATCTGGGTTAGGTCCTCGGCGCATCCACGTGCTCCGCTCGTTCTCACCGCGAGTGCTTCAAGCCGCCGCCAGCTGCATCCGCGCGAAGTCCCGCCGGTAGGGGGGCATCGTCAGCAGCACCATCAGGATTCCGAGGGTCCCCGCCGTCGCCACCGTCAGCGCGATGGAATGACCCACCTTCATCGGGTCCGCGAACAGGTGGTCGTTGAAGAACCCCGGCAGCAGCGAGCCGAGCCCGAGGCCGATGATGTTCACGATGAAAATGACCACCGCCGAGGCGACCCCGCGCGTCTGGTTGGGAAAGATGAGCTGCACGGCCGCATAGGAGCAGCCGATCGGCAGGCCGATGAAGAGCACGCTGATCACGAGCGTGCCCACGGTCAGGGCCGCCGTGGGCATGAGCATTGCCGCCGGGAGGGTGAACGTCACACCGAGCAGGCTGATGAGCCCCACGCGCAGCGTCGCATCCGTGATGCCCTGGCTCTGCCAGCGATCTCCGAGCCGCCCGCCCGTGAAGAGGCCCAGGCATCCGGAGCCGAGCGTGATGAGGCCCAGCGCGAGCCCGGTCTGGTTGCGTGGCCACTCGTGCACGCGCTCGAAGAACGTGGGCCCCCAGCTCAGCAGCGCGTAGTTGCACATCGCCTGGCAGCCGATCATCACGGAGATGCCGACCAGCGATCGCCAGCGGGCCCGGACCTCGGGCAGCGCCGCATTCCATTTGACCGGGGCCTGCGCGCCCGACTCGGTGCGAACCAGGGCTCGCCGCGGCGGCTCCTTCACCGTGAAGACGAGCAATGCGATGAGGAAGCCGGGCAGCCCCACCGCGAGGAACGTGAGCCGCCAGGGGGAGAGCGCCCCGAAGACGGGCAGCTCCACCGGCGGCATCTGCGTGATGGCGTGCACGACGACCCCGCCGATGATGAGCGCGAGGCCGGCGCCGAGCTGGATGCCCATCATGTAGATGCTCATCGCCGAGCTCAGGCGCTCGCGTGGGAAATAGTCCGCGATCATGGAGAAGGCGCATGGGTTCATGACCGCCTCGCCGACGCCCACGCCCATGCGCGCCAGCGCGAGGGTGAAGTAGCTGCGTGCGGCGCTGCTGAGCGCCGTCATGAGGCTCCAGAAGAAGACACCCAGGAAGATGATGTTGCGACGGCTGAACCGGTCCGCCAGGAACCCCATCGGCAGGCCGAAGAACGTATAGAAGAGCGCGAACGCCAGGCCCTGCAGGAGCCCGATCTGCGTATCGGTGATGCCGAGGTCCACCTTCAGCGGACCGACGAGAAACGCGATGATCTGGCGGTCGATGTACGACAGTGTGTAGCAGACCGTCAGTACGAACAGTGCATACCACGCCGTGCTCCGGCGCGGGTAAGGCTCCGCGGTGTCCACCGATACGCCCCCAATCAGCCCCTGATCTTCGTATCGAAGTCGCGATCGACTCTGGCGCACCGGAGCCTGTCATAAACGCGGGCCTGCCGTGCAGGCAGCTGCGGACCGGCTCGCCACGCGGCCGGCCGGTAGCTCAGCCCCGGGCGCTGCTCGCCCTGCAGTACCGATGGAGGAGCTCATGGTGGGCTGGCAGGCGCGCAAGGGCCCGGCTATCGAGCTTCGCAGCATGTTTCGGCAGTAGCGCGAGAACAGCGTGTCGTCCCGCCCGGTCGGGCGCGAGGTGCCGGCGCCCGCGCGTGGGCGCCGGCGACAAGTGGCCGAGGCGGCATCGACAATGCCGGATGCGCCGGCTGCCGACCCGGCTCCTGCGCGGCGGCCGGCGCGATCAAGGTCCTGACACATTCGCATTCCATACTTCCAGCGCGGCCCGCGCATCGGCCGGTGTTCAGTTCTTTCGGAAGTCCGTTTGCATGTCCAGCGATAGAAAAGTCCCTTTCGATGTCGTCCTTCAGCAACGTTTCTCGCGCCGCGCGCTGCTCGGCACTGCCGGCGCGCTCGCCGCAGCGGGCTCGGTAGCGACGTTCCCACGCTCGCTCGCCGCCAGCGTCGCGAGATCGCCTTCGACTTTCGATCCCATTGCGCCACAGAGCACGGACGGCGTCGTGCTCGCGAAGGGCTATACCTTCGATGTCGTCGCCCGCTGGGGCGACAGCCTCTACCGGGACACACCGAGTCTCACGGGCGCGGACATTCGGGGTGGGGCCCTCCTGTCTTCGGGGGCGGCGCAGCGGCAGGCGCGGCAGTTCGGTACGAACTGCGACGCGGTCGCGTACTTCCCCATCTCGGGAAATCGAAGCGATCGCGGCATTCTCTGCGTCAACAACGAGTACGTGGTGCCCGAGCTGATGTTCAGCGGGCGTGCGAAATCGGAGACGGGGAGCGCCGAACAGCTGCGCCAGTGGAACTTGAAGCACCCGCGCGCCGTGGATGTCATGAAGGCCGCGCATGGCGTGAGCATCATCGAGGTTGCGCGCGAGCGTGGTGGCTGGCGGATGCGGGCCGGGTCGCCGTTCTCACGGCGCATCACCGCCGAGACGATCTGTGAGATCTCCGGCCCCGCGCGCGCGGCGGCCCTCCTGCGCACGCGTGAAGATCCGGGCGGCACGCGCGTCAGAGGCACGTTCGCGAACTGCGCGGGCGGGAAAACCCCCTGGGGCACCTACCTCACCGCGGAAGAGAACGTCGACGACTACTTCGGCTCCGGCCGCACGTGGCTTGCTTCGTCGGACGACGAGGCCACATCCGAAGCGCACCGTCGTTTTCCCCTGCGCGAGCACAGCCTCTATGGCTGGGATCATGTGGACGCGCGCTTCAACGTGCGCGAGGAACCGCGCGAGGCCCTGCGCTTCGGGTGGATCGTCGAGATCGATCCCCGGGACCCGACCGCCACGCCACGCAAGCGCACCGCCCTCGGCCGTTTCTCACATGAAGGGGCGAACACGAAGCTCGGCAGTGATGGCCGGGTCGCGGTGTACATGGGCGACGACGATCTCTTCGAGTACGTCTACAAGTTCGTCACCCGCGACCGGTTCGAGCCCGGAAACGACGCGCGCAATCGCGATCTGCTGGACGAGGGCACGCTCTACGTCGCCCGCTTCGACGCGGATGGCACGGGACAGTGGCTGCCCCTCGTCCACGACCCCGATGGGCCGCTCAATGCGGGTGCCGGCTTCGCGAGCCAGGCCGACGTCGTGATCAAGGCGCGTGCCGCGGCAGACGTGCTCGGCGCCACACCGATGGACCGCCCGGAGGACATCGAGCCGTGCCCGGTGTCAGGTCGCGTGTACATCGCCTGCACGAAGAACAAGGAAAGAACCGCGGAGAGTGCGCGTGCAGAGTGGTCCGGCCGCGAAGTCGACAAGCGCGTCGACGCGGCGAACCCGCGCCCCGCGAACGAGTTCGGTCACATCATCGAGCTCGAGGAAAGCGACGCGAGTGCCACGACGTTCCGCTGGAATGTGTTCCTGCTTGCCGGCGACCCGCGGGTGCCGGGCTCACGATTCGTGAGCCACTACGAGGATCTTGCGAGGACCCGTCTTCTGGGGCAGGACACTTACTACGGCGGTCATGGCGACAGGGCGGCGGTGAGCCCGCTCGCCTGCCCGGACAATCTCGGCATCGACCGGTTCGGGCGGCTGTGGATCGTCACCGACAACGATGAGGGCCAGCTTGCCAACAATGGATGCTTCGTTTGCCCGACCACCGGGCCCGATCGCGGCAAGCTCCGGCAGCTCATGAGCTCACCGGTCGGCTCGGAAGTGTGCGGCTGCGAGTTCACGCCGGACGGCACCACGTTGTTCCTCAGCATCCAGCATCCTGGTGAAGGCGGAACCGTCGATGCGCCTCGCAGTCACTGGCCGGATGGAAGCGATCTGCCGGCGCGATCCGCGCTCATCGCGGTCCGTCGCAAGGACGGTGACCCCGTCTAGTCCACGCTCGCGCGCAAGCAGCACTTTTTCTTCACATCGTCGTAAGTTGTTTGTAAAGCGTTGCTGCGATCTTGCGTGGAGTGGACCATGCAGGTCGAGGCCGAGCAATGAAGGAACTCACGCGCCGCGGCTTTGTTGTCGCGGCTTCGCTCGCAGCGGTGGGAGGGACGGTACGCACGGCCGCAGGTCACGAGCGATCGCGTCCGCGGGACCGGTCACCCGTGTTTCGCCATGGCGTCGCGAGCGGCGACCCTCTGCACGACCGGGCCATTCTCTGGACGCGCGTGACGCCGAAGAGAGTGCACGACGACGTGCTCGTGCGCTGGCAGGTGGCGCGCGACCCGCGCATGAAGAAGCGGGTGTGCGGCGGGTCCGCATGGACCGATGCGTCGCGCGATTTCACGGTGAAGATCGATGCCCGTGACCTCGAGCCCGATCGCACCTACTACTACAGGTTCGAAACGAGCGGCGCGCGCTCGCCCATCGGGCGCACCAGGACGCTCCCGCTCTTCGCCGCGCGCCGCCTGCGGTTCGCCGTGGCATCGTGCGCCAACTACCCGTACGGGTACTTCAACGTCTATCGGCGCATCGCGGAGCGCGCGGATCTCGACTTCGTCGTGCATCTCGGCGACTACATCTACGAGTATGCGAATGGCCAGTACGGCGACGGCACGGCCACGGGCCGCATCCCCGCGCCGGATCGGGAGATGGTCTCCCTTGGCGACTACCGGCTGCGCCACGCCACATACAAGACCGACCCTGATCTGCAGGAGGCGCATCGCCAGCATCCGTTCATCGCGGTCTGGGATGACCACGAGAGCACGAACGATTCGTGGCAGGGTGGGGCACAGAACCACAATCCCGAGGCCGGCGAAGGCGACTGGGAAGACCGCAAGCGCGCATCGATCCGCGCGTACTTCGAGTGGATGCCCATTCGCGAGCCGCAGCGGCGCTCGAGCGGCGTCATCCATCGGTCGTTTCGCGTCGGCAATCTCGCGGAGATCGACATGCTCGACACTCGCCTCTACGGGCGGGACCAGCAGGCTTCGGGCCCCGGCGATACAGCCACGCTCATCGACCCCACCCGCCAGCTCCTGGGCGTGGAGCAGGAAACATGGCTCTTCAATCGCCTCTATCACTCGCATGCGCAAGGTGTGCGCTGGCGGGTGCTCGGTCAGCAGGTGATGATGGCGCAGCTCTCGGCGGACCGTGGGGCTTCGCCGATCAACGTCGATCAGTGGGATGGCTATGCGCCCGCGCGTGCGCGCCTGTTCGAGCATCTCATCGATCACGACATCAGGAATACCGTCGTGCTGACGGGCGACATCCACTCGTCGTGGGGCAACGATCTGACGACGAACCCTTACGACTCGACCGTCTACGATCCCATCACGGGGCGCGGCTCGCGCGGCGTGGAGCTCGTGACGCCCGCGGTGACCTCACCGGGAATCGAGCCGCCCGCCGAGGCGGCGCAGACCGCGGCGCTGCTTCGTGCGGTCAATCCACACATGAAGTACGTGGAGCTCAACAAGCGCGGCTATGTGGTCGTGGACATCGATCGCGATCGGGTGCATTCGGAGTGGTATCACGTCGAAACGATTGCGGACCGCGACAACACGCAGACACTGGCGGCGGCGCTGCGATCCGAGAGCATGTCGGATCACCTCGTTCCCGCGCAGCAGTTCGCCCCGCTGGGTGAGGCCGCAGAGCTCGCGCCCGACAGCGAGACGGGCTAGCAGTCATGAACTCGAGCCCACGCACCGATTGGAAGTCCGCCGCCGCTGCTGCCGCACGGGGAGAGTTGACGGACTGTCTCAATCGGATCGCTGCTGCGTGGGCAGCCGCTCGAGACACACTTGGAGCGCAGACGTTCGTCGCGCGGGGCAGCGCTCAGAGTGGTTTCACGCGCGCTCGGTCGCAGATTCCATAGGTCTGCGACAACCGGTCCATCGGGCTTCGACCCCCCTTACCGGGCCCCTGGGCCGGCGAGCACGCGTTTTCGGAGAGCGCGCGCCGCCACTCCACTTGACCGCTCTGCGGTACATGCTGGGTTTGCTTGCGCCGCTGCCTGATCCAATGCTCATATACGCGCGCGAGCTGGTCAGAAGACAGCCACCGTGCCCAATCCATCGAAGCCCAGTGATGACAGCCCGGAGTCGCTGGCGGCCACCGCAGAACGCAAGGATCTGGAGGCCGCCGTCGCGAAGCAACGCGTGCGCCTTCTGAAGAACCAGCTGAAGCGTTTGCGCAAGTGGTTCAAGGAAGCCAAGCGTCATGCCAGGCGTGCCTCCCGGCGCGCCGCCACGGCGCGAAGAGCGGCCAAGCGGGCATCCGCTGGAAGCACCACGCCGCGCCGGCGCAAGCGCGCCAGTCCGGCGGCCTCGAGGCGATCCCGGAAACCGGCGGCACGATCGAGGCCGTCGCCGAAGCGACGGGTAGCCCGGTAGCCCGCCGGGTACCCGCGCGCTACAGTCAAAGTCCCGACGCGGCCGCAATGCTCTGCGAGCCCGCGACTTTCACTGGAGCCCATGACGAATGCTTCGACTTCCGCGCCTGTTGCCTCTGCTGCTTCTCTTTCTGACTGCCGAGCTCCATGCCCAGCGCACCTTCACGTTCGCCCCTTACTCCGTGCCTGCGACAGGCACCATTGCTCTCGCTGTTCCCGAAGGCCTCCCACGGGATGGCGCGTTCGCCCAGGTCGACACCGTAACCAACGGCGCCGTCACTCGTGCTGCCACCGCAGCGAATTTCCGCGGTCAACGGGGTAAGCAGCTCGATCTGCCTGGTGTGGCTCCGTACGACCGCATTCTTCTCATCGGCATGGGTTCCGATGCCGTGACCCCACGGCTGCTCGCGGATGTGGGTGGCCTCATCGGCCAGAGCGGTGCGACGAGCCGTGCGGCAACCATCGAGATTCTGTGGGCGGGCAATGAGCCGGACGCCGCTGCTCACCTGGCGCTGGGGGCCTCGCTTGGCCAGTACCGCTTCGGCAAGTACCAGCGCCCCACGGACGATGCCGCGGCGGGGCAGGGCCAGTTCGTCATTCGCACACCTGCGGGCGCCGATGCGGCACGGGCGTATGAAGCCAGCTGGCGTCCGGTTGCAACCGCCGTCGCCTTTACGCGTGACATCACGACCGAGCCCTCGAACGAGATCTATCCGGAGACTTTCGTGGAGCGCGCCCGTCAGGCGTTTGCCGGCTTGCAGAACGTCCGCATCGAAGTGCTCGACGTGCCGGCGATGGAGCGGCTCGGCATGGGCGGCATCCTGAGTGTGGGGAAGGGGAGCCTGCGTCCGCCCCGCCTGCTCATCATTCATTATGCCGGCGGCAGGAAAGACGAAGCCCCGCTCGCGTTCGTCGGCAAGGGAATCACGTTCGACAGCGGGGGCGTCTCACTCAAGCCGAACGATGGCATGTGGCGCATGAAGTCCGACATGGCCGGTGCGGCCACCGCGGTCGGCACCGTGCTTGCGCTCGCCGGTCGACGCGCTCCGGTGAACGCCGTGGGCATCGCCGCACTTGCGGAGAACATGCCTTCCGGGTCTGCCTCGCGACCCGGCGACGTCATCCGCACGATGTCGGGCCGCACGTTCGAGATCATGAGCACGGATGCCGAGGGACGCATGGTGCTCTCCGACGCAGTCTGGTACGCGCAGCAGCAGTTCAAGCCGCGCGTGCTCATCGACCTTGCGACGCTCACGGGCGCCATCGTCACGGCCCTGGGTGACGAGTATGCAGGCCTCTTCTCGCGCAGCGATGTGCTTGCGGATCAGCTCCGGGCGGCAGGTGAGAGCTCCGGTGAAGAAGTCTGGCGCATGCCCCTGCACCCCTCGTACGCCAAGGATCTCGAATCCCCCGTCGCGGACCTGCGCAACGGCGCGAGCGGCCGCGGCGCCGGCGCCGGCCTCGGGGCCCACTTCATCGGCGCATGGGTCGAAGAAGGCACCACCTGGGCGCACCTCGACATTGCGGGCGTCGCATGGCGCGAGAGCGAGGGGCTCCCGACGGCTCCGAAAGGCGCATCTGCTTTTGGTGTGCGTCTCCTCGATCGTTACGTGCGGGAGTATCACGAGCCGCGCGGCTAGATTCAGGAGGGGCGTCGCGCAATGGAGAGGCTTTTCGGGCTGCTGCGGGACAAGGATCACGTGATCTGGGACTGGAACGGCACGTTGCTCGATGACGTGGAGCATGCCGTGGCCACGATCAACACCCTGCTCGCGCCGCGTGGCCTGCCGTCGATGAACGTCGACAGGTATCGAAACGTGTTCGGCTTTCCCATTCGGGCGTACTACGAGGCGTGCGGCTTCGACCTCAACGCCGAGTCTTTTTCGGAGCTGTGCGAGCGCTTCGTCGATACCTTCATGGCGAAGGTCTACGACTGTTCGCTCGTCCCCGGCTCGCGCGAGCTTCTGCAGGCCCTGAAGCTCGCCGGAAAGACTCAGTCCGTGCTCTCTGCCACCGATCAGGCGAACCTGCAGAAGATGGTGAGCGGGTTCGAGCTCGAGGCCTGTTTCGACTTCGTCTTCGGTATCGAGGACAAGCTGGCCGCGAGCAAGGTGCACCGTGGCCATGAGCTGCTGAGCGTCAGCGGTGTGGATCGCGATCGAACCATCCTGGTCGGCGACACGGCCCATGACCTGGAGGTCGCCAGTGCCATCGGGATACCCGTTGTGCTGGTGGCGCACGGCCACCAGAGCGCCGAGCGCCTTCGCCGCATCCACGACAACGTAGTGGAGTGCGACTAGGGGCTGCAGCTTGCCTCAGCCGCGGGCGAGCTGCAGATCCGAGAGCTTCACTTCGTGGGTCACGGCGGGCTTGCCGTCGATGTTCATCGCCTGCAGCGCTATCGTCGTGCCGCCCGGCGACCAATCGATCTCGATCACACCGAAGTTCGGCTCGCGCAGCAGCGTGCCGACACGGTTCGCGTTCGGGACATCCACGGGCCACACCTCCGTCAGGCCGCTGGAGGTCAGGTCCCAGAGCGTATAAGGCACGTTGACGTCGAGCTTCGAAAGCTCGGCATAGTGCGTGTCCCCGCTGATGAAGACGACCCCTGTGGCGCGTTTGCGGCGGATCAGGTCGATGAGGCGCTGGTGGTCGCGCGCGTAGTTGATCCACGCCTCCCAGCCGGGGAAATCCGCCACCACCTGCAGGCTCGACGCAATGATCCGGATCTCCGCCGGCACTTCGAGCTGGCTCTCGAGCCACGCCCACTGACGCTCACCGAGCATCGTCGCTCCGGTTTCCGCGGAGCGCGCATAGGGACCGGGCACTTGCGCACCGGCTTCTCGCTTCGCCGCTGCCCATTCCTTGTAGGGCGACGCGCCGAGGTCCAGGTGCGTGAGAGGAGTTCGATTGAACCGCAGATCCGGCATGATGATCTGCACGCGGCGCCCGACGGGGCCGTGGAGCTGCGCGGTGTAGATTCCGTCCCGTGACCACCGCGGAGAGTCTGCCGGTTCCTTCCAGAAGTCGAGGAAGATACGGCGCGACTCTTCTTTCATCGGGTAGTCCGCGCCGGCGTCATCCTCGCCGAAATCGTGGTCGTCCCAGATGGCAAGGGTCGGGGTGCTCGCTCGCAAGCGCTGAAAGCCCGGCTTGCCCGCGAACAACGCATACTTGCCGCGCAACACGTTCATGTCGCGCGTGTCGCCGTAGACGTTGTCGCCCAGGAACACGAAGAGATCCGGCTTCTTCGCAAGCACCGCTTCCCAGATCGGCTGCGGCTTGTCCTGTTTCGCACACGAGCCGAAGGCGATGCAGGTGAGGGGCCGGTCAGGCGACATCACCCGACCGGCCTCCGCGATCTGCGACCTTGCCGGGCGACCGCCGAGCAGCGCACCGCCCAGCAGCAGACCGCCGGCGGTCACGAGTCGCCGGCGATTTTCATCGTGCCCGTCGTGCATCAGAAGCGCGCCTTCACGGAGAGGAAGTACTGGCGCGGCGCCCCGAGCTGCAGGGTCTGCATCGTTCCGTTCGGGTCCGCTTCCACGAAACCGTTCGTATCGATGGTGCTGAAGTAGTCCTCTCCGGTGAGGTTCGTCACGTCCGCCTGCACGATCAGCTGGTTGATGAATCCCAGCTGCGAGAAGCGGTATCCCGCGCCCAGGTTCAGCAGCGTGTACGAGTCGACGCCGCCCTGGTTGAGGTAGGTGTAGAAGCGCTTGCCCGTATGGTTCACGTCGGCATGGGCGAAGAACGCGCCGTCGTCGTACGAGAGCTCGGACTTGAAGAGCACTTTGGGCGTGTCGGTCACCTGCTTGCCGGAGACCGGCACCACCGTCTGCACGCCTTCGGAGTCCGTCGTGACGTAGTCATCGTCGTAGGTGGAGTCGTTGTAGGAGAGGGAGGTGAACAGATTCACGTTCGATACGGGGCGCCAGTTGATGGCGGTCTCCACGCCGCGGGTCGTCACGCTCCCGACGTTCGCGAGCACGGAAGGGTTGCCGACGATGCCCGCGCCCTGCGTGATGCCGAGCAGACGATCCTTGAAGTCCACGTTGTAGAGCGCGACGAGGCCTTCGAACGTGCCGGCGCGGAAGCGCAGGCCGGTTTCGACGTTGACGGCGGTCTCGGGCTCGATCACGTCCCGGATGGCGGCGAAGCCGGCAGCCGTCGTGCTGAACGGGCCGGATGTGCCGCTGCTCGCGAAGGTGCGGACGTTCTTCGACGCGGAAGCGAAGAGCTCGAGATCGTCCCGGACGTTCCAGTTGATGCCGACCTGCGGCAGGAACGGCTCGTCCGTTTCCAGGGTGCCATCCTTCAGGGCGCCGACGATCGTGCGGGCTTCGTTCTCGGACCACACGGACCGGAAGCCGGCGTTCAGGCGCACGGTATCGGTGATGGCCCAGGTATCCTGCAGGTGGAAGACCCGGGTCTTCGTGTCGAAGTCGTACTCCCACTCCGTGAAGAAGGGGTTGCGCTGGAACTTGTCGAAGGAACGCGTCGGCGCCGCGGATGAGGGCTCACCATAGAAACGGCGCGCCTGCACGAAGTTGTTCGTCTCGTACCAAAGACCGCCGTTCAGCTCGTGCGCGCCCACCTGCCAGGTGAGGGAAGTCACGAGGCCCTCGCGCTCGAGGTCGTATTCCGTGGTGCGGATCGACAGCGGCGCGCCGTTCGGCGTGACGGTGTACGGCGTGCCCCAGAGCCCCTGACCGTCATTGCTATGGAAGTACACGTTCGTCTTCCACTGGATGTTGTCACCGAAAGGCATGTCGAGGGCGAGGTAGCCCAGGTTGTCCTTGCGCAGTCCGGCTGCGTTCCAGTACGCGTCGTCGCACGCGATCGGGTCGCTGGTGGCACGGCAGTCATTCGCAGCGGCGATCGCGGCGGCCCAGTCCGGATAGTAGTTGTCCCACTTCGTGCCGCGGCGCTCGACGATCGCAAGCGACAGATCCTGATAGTCGAACTCCACGCGGTCGGAGTAGTTGTAGAACGCGGTCAGCTTCGCGTCGCCAAAGGGCTGAACCACCTTGAGGTTGTAGTCCCGCTGCTTCTGGTCACCGCTGCCCCTCCACTTGTCCACATCAGCGTCGACGATCGCGAGATAGGCGCGTGTGCCGGGACCAAAGGTGCCGGTGTCGAGCGCGGCGAACGTACGGCGCGCGGAGTCGCTGCCGATCATCTGCTGAAGATTCGCGCCGAACCGCTCCGCGGGGTCGGCCGAGAAGAACTGAACCGTTCCACCGAGGTTGCTGCTCGATGCGGTGTCGAGGCCGCCCGTGCCCTGCGACAGGACGACGCGATCCACCCGCTCCGACGGCACCGCACGGCTGACGTGCAGGCCGTTGTGGTTGCCGTAGGTCATGTCCCCCAGCGGCACGCCGTCGAGCGTGAAGCCGATGCGGTTCTGATTGAAACCGCGGATCGTGATCCGGGTGGACCACTCGTAGGCACCGAACGGATCGGCGGACTGGAAATTCACGCCCGGCAGTTTCTCGATCGCCTTGAGAGGGCTCGTGCCCGCGGGAAGCTGATCGATCTGCTGCGCGCTGACCGCCTGGACCTGGCGCGTCTCGCCGCGACCGAGGATCACGACTTCCTGCACCTCGTCGGTCTGCGGCGGTTCCTGAGCGTACGAGACGGTCGCACACAATGCTGCGGCGGGGAGGGTGGCGGCAATCCGCAACGTTCGCCGAACGTGTCGCGCAATGTGAAGGCCGTGCTTGTGGTTCATAGGAGACAACCCTGTGTGTGCTAAGTGGCCGCGAAGCTAGAGGGCGTTCGTCGCAATCCCATGACGCTTTTGTTTCGTGTGCGTGAAGGGCGGGGGCGTGCCATGCAACCTGTCTGCGAGATGAGACAGCTGAGATGGAGCACGATCGCGCGACGATCGTCGCGGTCGTTTCAGATCACGGGTTCACACGTACGCACACTGCTGTCACCTGCGTGTGCCGCTTGTCGACGCGTAGTAATCGTTTCACTCGCGCAGCCGATAGGGGCGTCATCGCACTTGCGTCGACGCAGCCGACACCGTTTTTCAAATGGGGGCTAGCGGTGGTCAGGTGGTGTGGTTGCGGCCGTCAGGTTGCGAGACCCGGCAACAGGGAGGCCAGCGAGGCGCTGCATACGATGATGCAGACGCTGCCCATTGGCGGTCAGGTCGAAGCGACGCCTTTCTTGCGCCAGTAGTCGATATTGCGCAGCAAGTCAGCGACCGGGAGGTCGTAGCCGACCAGGCGATCGCCCGACCAGTTCACTCCGACGTGAATGCCATCTTTCCCGAACTTGGCCAACGTCGTTTCGAGGAATTCCGGGAGCGGGATCTCGTGGATGGTGTAGCCCGCATATTCTGGATGCCGGGACTGCACCTTCTGGACCCGCGTGCGGCTGGACCAGAACGGCACGACTTCCTTGCCGTGGATCGGAAACACCAGGAAGCTGCCGTCGTCCAGAAAAGTGAACACGGAGCCGTCCTTGACGACTTGCTCGTAGAAGGCACTTGCTTGGGCTGCTGCAACTGACATGGGGGAAGAACGGGAGGCGTGTCCTGTCGTGTTGCCGCAGAGTAGCAGCACAGGCTCGTACCCGCGAATTGCGGCATGCCATCGTCTTCAGCCGAAGGTTCTCGGCAGTCGCGTCGCGCCCGGTCCCCCGGGTTGCGGCTTTGACTTCAGGACTCCGGCGGGGAAGTGCGGTCCACTGCCGGCCTTCGCGGCGCGGGGCTCAGTCCGCGCGGCGCGGCGGCCCGCACGAGAAGCCTTCGCGTAGGTGTCGCGCAACTCGACTGCAGCCCAGGAAGTGCGATCACGCGCCTTCCGGTCCACGGTTACGCAGTTGTCGACCTTGGCCTCCAGACTCCACGCCACTTCCGGGCACGACCGTGTTCGCGAAATATCCCTGGGGCCTTTGCCGCGAGCCGGGCCGAGCGTCCCGACGGATTGCCGAACCCGCATTCGGGCCTTAGACTTCGCGTCCTCTTGCGGGGGACGGTTAGCTCAGCGGTAGAGCACTGCTTTCACACGGCAGGGGTCACTGGTTCAATCCCAGTACCGTCCACCACTGAACATGCGCGGCTCGACCACTGTCTGCCGGTTCACCTGGCACACAGCGAAGAGGACCCCACCTTCGCCGGGTTCAATTTTTTGCCGGTCTATCAAAGAGTTGCCGCAGTTTCACCGTGAGCTCGCCGCGGTGGCTGGGGCTGCCGCTGAGCCTGGTATCTGTGGTCTTGCGATAGAGGGCAGTCGCTCGCGGAAGTGCCTGAAAGGGTCTCTCGGCCATGCTCCCGCTGTGCGCTCCTGACCTGTCCTGATCGTTCCAGCTGGACTCGTCCATCGCCGCCTGAAGCTCGTCTGACTCCATAATCAGGATTGCCGGTGAGTTTTGCCCGGAGCCGGTGCGGGCGCGTGTCGAGATCCAGTAGCTCCCGCGGCGCTGTTTCAGTCGCCGACTCCAGTTCCTTCAGCCGTTCTGCGCCATGCTTCGATGTGTATAATATCTTGAATCTATACACATCGGCTGCGGCAATCCCATGCGTACGAACATCGACATCGACGAAGAGATAATGGACCGCGCCCTGAAGGTTTCGGGGCTGCCGACCAAGAAGGCTGCCGTCGAGGCCGGATTGCGCTGGCTGATCAGGATGAGCGAGCAGGCTGGCGTGCGCGCCATGTTCGGCAGGATCCCCCTGGACGTCGATCTGAATCGCAGCCGCCAGGGTCGCCGCCTTGATCGTGGTCGATAGCTCCGTCTGGATTGATTTCTTCAACGGCAAGGCGACCGCCCCGGCTTCGAAGCTGATGGAGCTGATGGGCAACGAGCCCTTGCTGGTCGGTGACCTGATGCTGTGCGAGCTGCTTCAGGGCGCCCGTACCGACGAGCACGCCAGGGCCCTCGAGAAGCAACTGCGTCGATTCGAGATCGCGCACATGCTCGACGCCAATCTGGCGGTCTCCGCCGCGAAGAACTACCGGCGTCTGCGAGACAAGGGCATCACCGTCCGCAAGACGATCGACCTCATCATCGGCACCTACTGCATCGCCAACCACCACAGTCTCCTGCATGCCGATCGCGACTTCGATCCGATGCAGCAGCACTTGGGCATGAAGGTCGTGCCGGTGTCGTTGCAGGTGCACGAACCATAGCCAGCGCCAGGATCACCCGCCGCAGCGGTGGACTTCGTGATCGGCCCTTCATGCGGATTCATGCAGCTGTTTGTTGTCGATGTGCGGACGACTGAACTGCGTCAGGTCACATCAGTAAAGTGGCTCATCCGTCGGAGAAGGGAGGCGCCGTACGACCAGTGTCACTGAGGGCAGAATTAGCCATTTCGATCCTTTTTGGCTAAAATGCGGTTCGCAAGCTGGAGACTCGAGCATGGCCCCAACCCCCCCGAGAAAGCGTGTTTCGAAACCCCCTCGATCGGGCGTCCCCGCGCGAGTCGGAAAGGTGGGGGAACCTCTTCCTCCGAGCGAGCACCGAGTGAACGCCACGCAGGCGAAGAACCAGTTCGGCGCGATCCTGAAGCAGGTGCGCACCGCCCAGCCCGTGTTCATCGAGCGGCACGGCACCACGCAGGCGGTCGTTCTCGACATCGGTTCATATCGGGCGCTGGTGCGCAGGGCACGCGAGCCGCAGCAGGTGCAACTCGATGTCCTGCGGGAAGAGTTCGATGCGTTGTATGCCCGGATGCAGTCGCCCGAATCCCGCAAGGCTGTGGACCTGTTGTCGTCCGCGTCCCCTGACGAACTGAACCAGGTGGCGGCACGCCGCATCAAGCCGTGTGGCTGAACGCCGCGGCCGGATCGTCGTCGCGGCGGGGACGAATGGGGCCGGGAAGAGCGCCATCGTCGGCGAGTTCATGGCGGCGAAGGGCGGCGCGTACTTCAATCCGGATCTGTTTGCCCGCAAGCTCGTCGCGATCGGTCTGCCGCTCGATGAGGCAAACGGCGTGGCGTGGAAGGCCGGCTTCGACGGGCTGCGGCGAGCGATTGCGCGTGACGAGGATTTCTCGTTCGAGACGACGCTGGGTGGGCGCAGCATCGTTGAAGAGCTGCATCGAGCGATCGAGGCGGGGCTCGAAGTCCGCCTCTGGTACGTGGGTCTCGCGACGCCGGAGCTGCATGTCGCACGCGTGCAGGCGCGCGTCGCCCGCGGTGGACACGACATTCCGGCAGCGAAGATTCGGGAGCGTTACCCGAAGAGCCTGGCCAATCTCGTGAGCCTGATCGGGCGGGCGGCCGAGATCCACGTCTTCGACAACAGCACCGAGTCGCCCGACGGCGTTCCCGCCGCACGACTCGTCTTCCGCATGCGTGGCTGGAAGCTCGTCGAGCCGGATCTGGAGACGCTTTTGTCCGGGAGCCCCGACTGGGCGAAGCCCGTTGTCGCCGCGGCCTTGCGAGTGGACACTGCCGGACGCCGGGCGCGCGCCAGGTAAGCTGTGGGAGGAGGAGGGCTCGCCGCAAAGATCACAAAGCTCAGATCCTTGTCTCGAGAAGCCTACGCTGGTCTTCCTCTGCGCCCTCGTGCTCTCTGAAACCGTTGCTCCCCTCAGTGGGCGGCGTTCAGCTACCTTCGGCTCTTCCAGCGGTCAGGATGTCGGCTGCCGTGGAGGACTGCCACTACCAGCGCCCCCACGTCGTCGATTTGATAGAAAGCCGCGAACGGGAAACGGTGCATCAGGGCACGTCGAGCGCCTCGATGCACTATCGTGAACATTAGTGGCATGTCGGCGATCGCCGCGAAAGTGGCCGCTGCTTCGTCGAGAAATTCTCGTCCGAGGCCTTCCCGCTGCTCTTCGTATCAAATCGCGGCTTCTTCCAGGTCTCGCTCCGCCTCTGGTCGGAGACGGACTTCGACGGTCATAGCCGCCTGCGGATACCGGGATCGCCCAGATCTCTGCCGTCAGCATCGTGGCCGAGGTTGGTGAGCTGTCGCGCTTGGCGCGGCCGAAACAGCTGATGGGCTATTCCAGGGCGGTGGCGAGTGAGCACTCCAGGGCGAGCGCGTGCGTCGTTACGGGATCACCAAGAGCGGCAATGCTCAGGGATGGCTCTGCAGGAATTCATCGACCCGGTGGGTCTCGTGGGCAGAGAAGTTGTCCGCGATCACGTGATCTCCTTGCCACGCGGTTGGTTGGCCACGATGTCGCTGAGGAAGGCGACGAATTCAGGCACACGAGTAGCCCGAACGCCCTCCGGAGGGTGAGGCACGAAGATGCGCGGGACCTGATCAACGTTGACGAACATGACGACCAGCGGCCAGCGCGCTGGGCAAGGAAGGGCGGACCGTTGCAGGTGCGCCAGGCTATCCGCCGCACGGACGTGGCAAGATTGCCGCACGAGAAATGCGCCCGGCAGCCCCGGGCGCATCCGACCGGCGATGCCTGAGCTTGCCTGGTACAGACTGAAGGAAGTGCGTATCCGTGGAAGACATCACGATCTCGCTGTTTCTGCTGCTCGCTGTCGTAGTGAGCAGCTGGGCCACCCGGGCCATCCCCGTGCCCTTGCCGCTGCCCATCGTGCAGATCGCGCTAGGCGCGCTCATCGCGTGGGGCACCGAGTCCAGCGTGGCGCTCGACCCGGACGTCTTCTTCCTGCTGTTCCTGCCCCCGCTGCTCTTCCTGGATGGCTGGCGTATTCCCAAGGAGGGACTGTTCCGCGACAAGGAGACCATCCTGGAGCTCGCCGTCGGGCTCGTCGTCTTCACCGTGATCGGCCTCGGCTTCCTCATCAACTGGATGATCCCGTCGATGCCGCTGCCCGTGTGTTTCGCGCTCGCCGCCATCGTCTCGCCGACGGACCCGATCGCCGTCTCGGCCATCGCCGCGCGCAACCCCATCCCCCGCCGCCTCATGCACATCCTGGAAGGCGAATCGCTGCTCAACGACGCGTCGGGCCTCGTCTGCATGCGCTTCGCCGTGATGGCGGCGCTGACGGGGGCATTCTCGCTCACGGGCGCGCTCGGGACGTTTCTCTGGCTGGCACTCGGCGGCATCGTGATTGGCATCTGCGTGACGTGGGCGGCCACGCGCGCGAAGGATGAAATCGCGCAGCGTCTCGGCGAGGAGCCGGCATCGCAGATCCTCATCAGCCTGCTCATCCCGTTTGGTGCCTACCTGCTCGCCGAGCACCTGCGGTGCTCAGGCATTCTCGCGGCGGTCGCCGCCGGCATCACGATGAGCTACGCGGAGCAGAGGGGGCGGGCGCTCGCGATTACGCGGGTCCGCCGCAGCGGCGTCTGGGATACGGTGCAATTTACCGCGAACGGCATCATCTTCGTGCTGCTCGGCGAGCAGCTCCCCCAACTCGTCTCGGATGCGGCGACCGTCGTCCGCGAGACGGGGCACCACGACCCGGTGTGGCTCGTCGTCTACGTCATCACGATAAACCTCGTGCTCGCGCTGCTGCGTTTCGCGTGGGTCTGGGTGTCGCTACGTTTCACGTGGTTCCGCGCGAGCCGCCGTGACCTCGGCCTGAAGAAGCCCAGCTGGCGACTCGTCGCCGCCACTTCGCTGGCCGGCGTGCGCGGGGCGATCACGCTCGCCGGCGTCCTGACCCTGCCGCTGTTCATGAACGATGGGTCGCCCTTCCCCGCGCGGGACCTGGCGATCTTTCTCGCCGCCGGCGTGATCATCGCCTCGCTTCTGGCCGCCACCTTCGGCTTGCCCTTCCTGCTGAAGGGCCTGCAGCTGCCGCCGGAGCCCTCGCACGACGAGGAAGAAGACAAGGCGCGCGTCGCCGCGGCCGAGGCCGCCATCAAGGCTATCGAGAAGCTGCAGCACAACCTGGGTGAAGGCCGCGCCGACGCGGATCTCTACGCGGACGTGAGCGCGCGCATCATGGACCTGTACCGCAAGCGTATCGACGGGCATTCCAGGCTTGGCGAGGAGGCGGTGCGCGTGAGGCAGATCAATGGCCTGGAGCGCGAGCTGCGTCTGGCGGGCCTGCAGGCGGAGCGCGACGAGCTCTACCGCCTCGCCCGGTCGCGCCGGCTGCCCGACGACCTCGTGCGCCGCCTCGTGCGGGAGATAGACCTGCTCGAAACGCGCTTCACGGTTACCTGAAAGCTGCGCGTCCGGCGTCGTATGGCCCGGTGCTGGTGAATCGGCTCGAGCCGGATCGGCGGCGTGCCGCCTTCGAGAACAACGGCTTGGGGAAGTTTCCTGAGTCCTTGCCACCAGGAAGACGCCCCGTGTCGGCCTTCGAGGGCGGGAGACAGGTTTCGGGAGAGCACCGCCCGACGCCGTGGCCTACCCGCCAGCCGCGCGGGGCCACAGATGGCCCGCCTACATATATAAGTGTCCCCCCACACCGGGTGGAGCGACCCGGAGCCTGAGGTCGGCAGCAGCAGCCGGCAGCGATGAGCGTGACGCCCCTCGCTTGCAGCAGTGCCGCCCAACCCAGCCCGCACGCCGTCCTTTGCTAACATTCGCGCCCCCCGAATCCAGGTGCATTCCCGTCATGTCCGTAGTCACGCGTTTCGCCCCCAGCCCCACGGGCCTCCTTCATGTCGGCGGCGTGCGCACCGCGCTCTTCAGCTGGCTCTATGCAAGGCGCCTCGGTGGCAAGTTCATCCTCCGGGTCGAGGATACGGACCGTGAGCGCTCCACTGACGAAGCCGTCCGGGTCATTCTCGAAGGCATGCAGTGGCTCGGTCTCGATCATGACGAGGGGCCGTACTACCAGACCAAGCGCTTCGACCGATATCGCGAAGTCATCGCACGCATGCTGGCGGAGGGCACCGCCTACCGCTGCTACTGCACCAAGCAGGAGCTCGAAGAGATGCGTGAGCAGCAGATCGCCCGCAAGGAGAAGCCGCGCTACACCGGCGTGTGGCGGGATCGCACGGATGCGCGGCCCGGCGTGGAGCCTGTGATCCGCTTCAAGAATCCACTGGAAGGTGCTGTGATCGTGGAAGATCTCGTGCACGGCAGTGTGAGCTTCCAGAATTCCGAGCTCGATGATCTGATCATCGCCCGATCCGACGGCACGCCCACCTACAACTTCACGGTCGTAGTGGACGACATGGACATGGGGGTGACGCACGTCATCCGCGGTGATGACCACCTGAACAACACGCCGCGCCAGATGAACATGCTGCGCGCCCTCGGTGCGACACCGCCTGTCTACGCCCATGTTCCCATGATCCTCGGCCCCGACGGCGCGAAGCTCTCGAAGCGTCATGGCGCCGTGAGCGTGCTGCAGTATCAGGAGGACGGCTTCCTGCCCGACGCGCTGTTGAACTATCTCGTGCGTCTCGGCTGGTCGCATGGAGATCAGGAGGTGTTCACGCGCGAGGAGATGATTGCCGCCTTCGACATTCACGACGTCAACAAGGCGGCCTCGGCGTTCAACCCGGAGAAGCTGCTGTGGCTGAATCAGCAGCACATGGTGCGCTTGTCGCCGTCCCGGATCGTGCCGCACCTGCAGTACCAGCTCGGCCGGCTCGGCATCACGAGCAACGACACGGCGCTGCTCGAGGGCATCATCGTCGCGCAGCGTGAGCGTGCGAAGACGCTCAAGGAAATGGCGCAGAACAGCCGCTTCTTTTTCACGGATACCATCGAGATAGACCCCAAAGCTGCCGCGAAGCATCTCGGCGCGGATGCGGCCGAACCCCTCGCGGAAACCCGCAGTCGCCTGGCGAAGCTGGCGGAGTGGACGGCTCCCGCGATCCACGAAGCCGTCGGCGGGCTGGCTACGGAGCGGGCAGTGGGGCTCGGCAAGATCGTTCAGCCGGTGCGCGTGGCTGTTTCAGGCGGAACCGTTTCGCCGCCCATCGATGCGACCCTGGCCCTGCTGGGCCGCGAGCGCACGCTGGCGCGCATCGACGCGGCCCTGGCGCGGATGTCCTGATTCCATGAAAAAGGGAGCGCCGTGACCGGCGCTCCCGTGTGGCTGGGCGCCCCCAGCCGGGCCCCTGGTGAGGGGCGGTGTGCGGACCTCGAGCCCGGCTACTGGATCGTCTTGCTCGCGGTGTTCGAAGCGGCACTCTCGGAGCCCGAAGAGGTGTACGCCCGCACGCTGAAGTACCACGTGCCTGCCGTCAGGTTCTCCACGACGTAGGTCGTGACGCCGGCCGTTGCCACCTGAATCGACTTGTCGAGATTCGAAGCCGACGTGCCGTAGTAGATGCGGTAGCCCGCGAGATTGGTGAGTGTCGAGCCATCGGTGTTCTGGGTCGGCGGGTTCCAGCTCAGGGTCGCGGACCCGATCACGGGTGGCGCGGCCGGCGCCGTCACCCGCACGGAGAATGCGGGGAGCGAGGCACTGGATTTGCCGTCGCTGACGCTGATCCGGATGTTCGAGAACGTCCCGGCCGCGGTGGGCTTGCCGGAAATCTGCCCCGTCGCGATGCTGAACGTGGCCCACTCCGGCAGCCCCTGCACGCTGAACGTCAACTCGTCTCGATCCGCATCACTCGCCGTGGGTGTGAAGGAGTACGTCGCGCCGACCACGATGCTGGTCGACGGCGTGCCGGATATGACCGGTGCCCGGTTGGCCGGCGCGCCACCACCACCACCGCCGCCGCCACCGCCGCCGCCGCCGCCGCCGCCACCGCCACCGCCACCAGTGCTGCTGCTCGTCACCGTGATGGTGAACGCCGGCAGGGAGGCGGACGCCTTGCTGTCGGTCACCGTGATGCGGATGTTCGGGTAGGTGCCGGCGACCGCGGTGCCCGAGAGGCGACCGGTGGTCGAATTGAACGAGGCCCACGAGGGCTGGTTCTGGATCGAGTAGGTGAGCGTATCGCCGTCCTGATCCCCGCCAGTGGGCGTGAAGGAATAGGAGCTGCCCGCCGTGGCGGACGTCGGCGGCGTGCCGGAGATGGTCGGCGCGCGATTGGTCGGCGCCACGGGCGCCGCTCTCACCTGGATCGAGAACGCGGGCAGTGCCGCGGTAGAACGGCCATCGCTGACCCGGATGCGGATGTTCGTGAACGTACCGGCCGAGGGCGGTGTGCCGCTCAGGAGGCCCGTGGTGGTGCTGAACGACGCCCACGTCGGCCGGCCGAGGATCGAGTAGACGAGCGTGTCGTTGTCCGCGTCACGGGCCGTCGGCTGGAAGGAGTACGCCGTGCCCGCAGTGGCAGTCGTCGCGGGAGTTCCGGAGATGGTCGGGGCGCTGTTCGGCGGCGCCTGCACCTGGATCGAGAATGCGGGTAGTGAGGTGGTCGCCTTGCCGTCCGTGACGCTGATGCGGATGTTCTGGTAGGTCCGCGCGTCGGTGCGCGCCGGAGTGCCAGCGAGCTGGCCGGTGGTGGTGCTGAACGTGGCCCATGTCGGCTTGCCGGTGATGGCAAAAGTGAGCGCATCGCCGTCCGCGTCCGCCGCAGTCGGAATGAAGATGTACTGCTGCGTCGCCATCACGATGGGCGAGGGCGTGCCGGAGAGCGTGGGTGCCTTGTTGGGGGTCTGGGGCGGCGCCGCGCCGCGCGGCGCGACCTGGATGTTGAACGGGCCGATGGAGCTTTCCGCCTGCCCGTCGGATACGGTGATCTCGATGTCGCCCGTCGGGCCGACATTGCCGTCTTCGGGAGTGCCCGAGATCTGACCGGTGCTGTCGTCGAAGGTGAGCCAGGCCGGCTTGCCGGAAATGCTGAACGTGAGCTCGTCGCCTTCCGCGTCGGTTGCCCTGGGCTTGAAGAGATACGCGGTACCGGCTTTCGCAGTGAGGGCCGGGGTGCCCTCGAGGGTCGGCGCGGTGTTCGTGGCCTCGAGCGGCGGGGCGGGGGTGGGGTCGCCTGCAGGTGCGGAAGAGGGCGGCGGTAAATTCGAAGTCGGCGGCAGAGTGGCCTCTGCTTCGTCTTCTCCGCCGCCACCGCATGCGGCGAGAGACAGCGCGCCGAGCGCGCAAGCGACCATTCGGGCGAGATGCCCACCGTGAGACCTGTGATCAACCATTCGACGACCCCGTATCCAAGCAACCCACATTGCTCGGGCGGCTCGACCTTCGGCCGGCGGGGAAGCGACTGGCCGCTGCAACTCCTCACAGCGCCTCGTCGGCAACCCCGCTGTCTCGCGCATTCACATTGTCTTCATTTGCGCCAAGACCGGAGGCTTTGCGTCCCCGCCTTGCGGCGGGTTTGCCCTTGTCTTCGCAGTGGAGTAGATCGATGCGCTCACGCGTACGCAAATGTCTCGACTCGCAGACGTTTGCGTTTGGCGACAAAAGAAAGGCCCCGCATGCATCGCGTTCGATGCATGCGGGGCCATTGTCAAATCGCGGACGGATCGAACTCGAACTACTGTATCGACTTGCTCGCGATATTTGAGAGAGCACTTTCAGATCCGGAGGACGTGTACGCCTTCACCGCGAAGTACCACGTACCCGAAGCCAGATTCTCGATCACATAGCTCGAGACGCCCGGGTTGGCGATGGTCGCGGTCTGCGTGAGCGAATTCGCGGCGCGCCCGTAGCTGATGCGGTAGCCCGCAAGATTCGTGAGCGCGCTGCCGTCCGTGTTCTGCGTGGGCGGCGACCAGCTCAACGATGCCGATCCGGTGCCGCCGGAAGGTGCGGCGGAAGCGACGATTGCGAAGGCAGGCAGGGACACGCTGGCCTTGCCGTCACTCACCGAGATCACGATGCCGCTGCTCGTGCCCGCCGCCGTGGGTGTGCCCGAGAGCCGGCCGTTGGATGTGCTGAAGGCGGCCCACGAAGGCTTGTTCGCGATGCTGAAGGTGAGGGGGTCGTTGTTCGCGTCACTTGCGGTCGGAGTGAAGCTGTAGGCAGTTCCCACGGTCGCCGAGGTAGCTGGTGAACCGCTGATCCTCGGCGGCGTGTTCGTGCTGCCGCCGGAGGACGCTGTCACGTTAATGTCAAATCGCGGCAGGACGACGGAGCTCGTGCCGTCCGTCACCGAGATCGAGATGCCTCTTGCGACGCCGGCGGCCGTCGGCGTGCCGGTCAGGCGACCGGATGAGGTGCTGAAGGTTGCCCAGGACGGCTTGTTGCTGATCGAGAACCGAAGCGTCTGGCCTTCCGGGTCTCTCGCGGTCGGCGTGAACGAGTATGCCCTGCCGACCGTCGCGGTCGTCGGCGGCGAACCTGTAATGGTGGGCGGCCTGTTCGATGACGCTCTCACCTGCAGGGAGAACGCCGGCAGGCTGGTGCGGCTCCGGCCATCGCTCACCGAAATGACGATGTTGCGCCAGGTGCGCGCGTCGGAAGCGGAAGGCGTGCCCGACAGGCGTCCCGTCGTGGACGAGAACGACAGGAATCGCGGCTTGTTCGAGATCGAGAACGTGAGCCTGTTGCGATCCGGGTCCCACGCCTGAGGTTGAAAGGACCACGCCTGACCCACCGTGGCAGTCGTAGAGGGCGTGCCGCTGATCCTCGGCGCGGCGGCTTGCGCCAGAGGCGTGACAAGGAAAGAGATCAAGACGAGCGCGATCGCGCAGATCGAGCGCGCGCGCAGCGCGACGGTGTAGTGCATGGTTCCCCACTTTCAACAATCGAGACGGGACGTTCTTCGTGAACGCCGTGCGCCTGCTCGATCGGAGAAATGCGTCCTCGCGCGCGAGTGCCCACACACTGCGCATGCTCGTCATCGCGAGTCGTTGCCGCGATCTGCTTTCTCTTGAATCGCGCGGAGCGGTCCTGGCGTTCGCGACGCAGTAGAGCGTGACCGGTGCATTTGCATGAAATGTCGACTAACCAAGACGTTTGGTTTTCGCGACATTCAACTGCCAAGCTTGACGGGGTGATGCGCCGCAAGTATTTTGCGCGGCTTTTTCGCGCGAGCGTGGTAGCTCGTGCGCCGGAAAATTCGGTGTTGGGAATTCGCCTGATCCGGGCCGCGCTTCACGCCGGGAAGCGTGTGGGTTTCAGTGCACAGGGCGCCGGGGCGAATTGAAATCTGGATGCCGCCCGTGGTTCTGGTATTCTCTCGCGCCCCCGCTGGGGCGCGGTGCGTGCGAGGCACGCGCGCGACCCGGAGAGGGTTCTGATTCGCTATCCAATACAGTATCTTACGCGTACGGGGCCATAGCTCAGCTGGGAGAGCGCTTGCATGGCATGCAAGAGGTCGGCGGTTCGATCCCGCCTGGCTCCACCACCGTAGTCGTTCAAGACGTCCCCATCGTCTAGAGGCCTAGGACATCGCCCTTTCACGGCGGTAACAGGGGTTCGAATCCCCTTGGGGACGCCACGGACAGGCCCGCTCACCGCATCGAAAGATGCGCGGCGCGGCGGGCACTCCGCCCGGCGCGCCGTCCCGTCACCCGACCGTCTTCGATGCGCTGTTCGATGCGGCGCTTTCGCCGCCTGCGCTATCCACCGCCGTCACGACGAAATAGTACGTCCCCGCCTGGAGGTTCTCGACCACGTAGGTCGTGATCCCGGGGTTGTTGATGGTGATGGGCGAGCCGAATTGACCCGGCGCGTTGCCGTAGTAGATGCGGTAGCCGGAGAGATTCGTGAGCGCGGAGCCATCCGTTCGCGAGAGCGGAGGCGTCCAGGAGAGTGTGGCCGCGCCAGTTGTGCTGCCGGGCGGGGCCGCGACTGCGGCAACGACAGCGATCGAAAAAGCGGCGAGACTCGCCGAGGCCTCACGGTCCGCCACGGTGATGACGATGCCGCTCGATGTCGAGCCCGCATCCCTGGAGCTGGGCGTGCCCGCAAGCTGCCCGGTGGACGCGTCGAACGTGGCCCAATTGGGCTTGTTCGTGATGCTGAAGGTGAGGGTGCCCCCGTCAGGGTCGCTTGCCTGAGGCGCAAAGCGGTACGGCTCCCCGACCACGACCTTCGTTGGCGGGGCACCGGTGATCGTGGGCGCACGATTCTGTGACGCCGGCGGCTTCGTCCCGGGCGCGGAGTCGGGCGTGTCAGATCCGCCACCGCCGCACCCCTGCAGGGACAGCACGAGCGCCAACACCCCAACCACTCCGACGAATGGGGAACGCATCCAGGAACTCCTCACGCAAGCTTGGACCAAGCCTACGGGGCACCTGATGCACCAGCAACACACTCAACCGTCTGTTTTCGGAGACATTTCCGGGACCGTGACCCACCGCGCGCAACGTTGCACCGCGGGTGCGGCGGCTCGCGGTGTGGGGGTGGCGGGCGTGACGGTCTTCACAATCTCCCGCCGGTCGTTTCTCTAGACTTGCCGCTTCCGCTGGGGACCGGATGAGCGCTCATCATCGATGAGTGCCTGCTCGTCGCTGGCGACAGGTTCCTTTGATGGCCCGCGCCACGCGCGGTGAAGGGGAGGGGAGCGCGATTGAACGTCCTGGCGGTCGCGAGCTACGGAACGGCTTTCGTTGCTTTCATCGCCCTCGCCGCATTCGCCGTGTACGCGCCAGCCAACGCGTACCGCCCCAAGCTGCTGCTCGCACTGTGTATCTCGGCCCTCTGGGCTCTGCTTCCCGTAGTCGGCGGGTACGGCGTACCGATCTCGCCAATGCTCGTGCTGCTTGCCGAAGTGCTTCGCGACGGCGCGTGGACACTCGTGCTCCTTGCCTTGTCACCGCCGGGTCTTCCCAGGCCGCTGCGGTCCGGTCTCTATGTGTTGTTCGGAGTGTGGGCGATCCTGGGGCTCACTTTTCTGGACCCCATGATTGCACTCGTAGCCGGAGGGCTTCTCGCCTCGCTGTGCGGCCTCATCCTGCTCGAACAGGTGTATCGGAACACCACAGCGGGAACGCGACGCGAAGTCTGGTTTCTGGCAATCGGTGTCGGCGGGTTCTTTGCCTATGACATCTTTCTGTACTCGCAGGCCGTACTGATGCACGGCATTGACCGGGTCTCGTGGGAGGCGCGCGGGTTCGTCAACGCGCTGTTGGTGCCATTCCTCGCAATCGGCATACGTCGGCTGCCCGCGGCGGATCGCAGTGTTTATGTCTCGCGCCAGGTGACGTTCTACACGTCGATGGTGCTGGCCATCGGCGTGTACACGCTGCTGATGGCAGGCGCGGGCTATGTGATCCATCAGCTCGGTGGGCGGTGGGGCGAGATGGCTCGGCTCGTCTTCTTCGTCGGCGCCATCGGTGTGCTCCTCGTGCTCATCGCCTCGGGCAGCATGCGACGGCAGCTGCGCGTGTTCGTCAGCAAGCATTTCTACCGCTACAAGTACGACTACCGTGCCGAGTGGCTGCAATTCATTCGCACGCTGTCCTCGACGAACGCGTCGGACGCGCGCAAAGCCGCCGTGCAGTCCGTCGCCCAGATCCTCGGGGCTCCGGGCGGACTGCTCTATACCCTCGATCTGACGGACCGTCGTTACGAGCCCGCCGGCGCATGGCCCATCGAGGTCGGCGACGTACCGGAAGCCGTCGCGCTCGGGGAGGACGATCCGCTCGTCACCTTCATGCGCAAGCGGCGCTGGATCGTCGATCTGCGGGAGCGGGAAGCCGCGCCCGCGCTCTACGATGATGTGCCCGTTCCCGAGTGGCTCGCTCGCGACCGGCGGTGGCGCCTGGTCTCGCCGATCTTCCGGCTCGATAGCCTGGTGGGCTTCTTCGTGTTCTTCGAGCCGCCGGGGAACTTCGAGCTCACGTACGAGGACCGGGACCTGCTCAACACCGCCGGACAGCACGTGGCCACGCTGCTCGGCCAGTACGAGGCCGACCGGCGCGTTGCCGAGCTCAGCCAGTTCGAGGCCTACAACCGGCTCACCGCCTTCGTGATGCACGACCTCAAGAATTCCGCCGCGCAGCTCTCCCTCGTCGTCGGCAACGCGGTCAAACACAAGCACAACCCGGAATTCATCGACGACGCCATTGCGACCATCGCCAATACGTCCGAGCGGATCACGCGCCTGATCGGCCACCTGCGCCGCGGGACCGTGGAGACGGCGCCGCGCCCCGTGCCGCTTGCGGACGCCGTGAGCGCGGCAGTGGAGCGTTGCCAGGGTCGCATGCCTGCGCCGGTGTTCGCGGAGGGCAGGCACCACACCTTCCGGGTCGCGGCCGATCGCGACCGGCTCATCGCGGCGCTGGAGCACGTGATCCGCAATGCCCAGGATGCGACGCCGGAGAGCGGCACCGTGCGCGTCGAGATCACCACAGACGAGGAAAATGCGCGCATCATCGTCGCCGATACCGGCCGCGGCATGGAGGCGGAGTTCATCCGCAACCGGCTGTTTCGCCCCTTCGACACCACGAAAGGCTCCAAAGGCATGGGAATCGGCGCATACCAGGCGCGTGAGCTCGCGCGCAGTCTCGGGGGCCGTGTGGAGGTCGACAGCCGGCCAGGCGACGGCACGCGTTTCGTGTTCGTGATTCCGGCGATGCCATGAGTGAGGAACGGATGGAGGACAAGCCGCGGCTGCTCGTCGTCGAAGACGACTCGGGGCTGCAGAAACAGCTCAAGTGGAGCTTCGACGACTATGAAGTGCTGCTGGCGCGCGAGCGCACCGAAGCGCTGGCGCAGTTGCGCCGGTTCGAGCCGCCCGTAGTGCTGCAGGATCTCGGCCTGCCGCCTGATGCGGAAGGCGTGGCCGAGGGGTTTGCGACGCTCGCGGAGATTCTGAACGCAGCGCCTCATACCAAGGTCATCGTCGTCACCGGCAACAACGACCGGGACAACGCGGTGCGCGCCATCGCTGCGGGTGCGGCGGATTTCTACCAGAAGCCGCTCGACCTCGACATCCTGAAGCTGATCGTCGGCCGTGCCTTTCACCTGCACGGTCTCGAGCAGCAGATCCGCGCGCTGCAGAACGCGCAGGCGGTCTCACCGCTCGAGGGCATCATCGCGACAGATGAGGAGATGTCACGTGTCTGCCGCATCATCGAGAAGGTTGCGGGCGCGGATGTCTCGGTGCTGCTGCTCGGCGAAAGCGGCACCGGCAAGGAATTGCTGGCCCGCGCGATCCACAATCTCAGTCCGCGGCGCACCGGGCGCTTCGTCGCGATCAATTGCGCAGCGATCCCCGAGCAGCTGCTCGAGTCGGAGCTCTTCGGATACGAGCGCGGCGCATTCACCGGTGCGGTCAAGCAGACGATCGGCAAAGCCGAGTATGCCGCGGGCGGCACGCTGTTCCTCGACGAGATCGGCGATATGCCCTCCTCACTGCAGCCGAAGCTGCTGCGCTTCCTGCAGGAGCGCGTGGTGGAGCGCATCGGCTCGCGCACGCCCATTCCCGTGGACGTGCGGGTCGTGTGCGCCACGAACCAGGATCTCGAGGGGCTGATCCCCGAGCAGCGTTTCCGGCAGGATCTCTTCTTTCGGGTCAGCGAAGTGACCGTTCCGATTCCGCCGCTGCGCGCTCGCAAGGGCGCGCCCACCGTGCTCGCACATGCGTTCCTCAGGAAGTTTGGCGTCCAGCACGGCCGGCCGCGGCGCGGCTTCACGCAGGAAGCGATTGCGGCGCTCGAGGCGCATTCGTGGCCGGGCAACGTGCGCGAGCTCGAGAACAAGATCAAAACCGCTGTCATTCTGGCGGACGGGCCAATGCTTACCGCGCACGATCTGGGTCTGAAGCCCCCTCACGAGGGCACGCTGCGCTTCAACCTTCGTGAAGTGCGCGCGCAGGCCGAGCGCGAGGCCATCGCTGCAGCGCTCGCAATCAGCGAGGGGAACGTCACGAAGACCGCGGAGCTCCTCGGGGTCAGCCGTCCGACGCTGTACGACCTGATGACGCGGCTCGATATGGCGGTGCCGCGTTGACGGGAGAGGTCGGTTTCTTCTGTCCAGCGGCACTGGCAGGCTGAGATCCCGGGGCCGACACGCGGGTTCGCGCTGTGCGCGCACAAGTGGTCGCTCGAGAGAATCGCGTTCACGAGCCCGTACCGAATTCGGAGAGGCTCGTGGCGCGGACGTGCAGCTCATCGAGCAACGGTCTTGTCTTGCGCGTCCGTTCGCCCGGTGTCCATGGGCGCGAGCTATAGCGGGGCCATGAGGGCTGCAGTGCAGATGGCCACATCGCAGGCGCGGCGCGCGCAGTCTGCACGAGGTGGCCAAAAAAGAATCGCGCCCTTTCGCTGCGACAGCGGGCGGCGCGCGTTAGCAGTCAGCCGTTCGCGCCTCGGTGAGGCCGCGTCTTCCCGCGTGGTTGGCCGCTGACTCTGTCATAAGTCCTGCGCGGGAAGAGGGCTGCAATGGTCCATGGAGCACGGAATCTGCGAGGCCCACTCTGCTAGACTCGCCGCGATTCGAGGTATTGGCATGAAGCGCTTTTTCGTCGTCCTTCTCCTCGCCGCCGCGAGCTCACTCTGGGCTCAGGAGCAGCCTGCTCAACCGGCGGTCGGTCCGGAGTACGTCATCGGGCCGGGTGATGTGGTCCAGGTGTTCGTCTGGCGCAATCCCGAGCTCTCCGCGACCATTCCCGTGAGGCCGGACGGCAAGATCTCCACGCCTCTGGTGGAAGACATGATTGCGGTCGGCAAGAGCCCTTCAGCGCTCGCACGGGATATCGAAGTCGTGCTCGCCGAGTATGTGCGCACGCCGAAAGTGAACATCATCGTGACGCAGCCGGCGAGCCACTTCAGCCAGGTGAAGGTGGTTGGCGAGGTGCAGAAGCCCCAGTCCCTGGCCTACCGCGAGGGCATGACCGTGCTTGACGCGGTGCTCGAAAGCGGCGGGCTCACGGCGTTCGCGGCGGGTAACAGGGCACGTATCGTGCGGACGGTGGACGGCAAGCAGACGCAGGTCAGCGTGCGGTTGCATGATCTTTTGAACAAGGGTGACATGAAGACCAACCTTGAAGTGCGCCCGGGCGACGTGCTCGTCGTGCCGCAGTCGTACTTCTGAATGGAGCAGGAACCTCCGTCGTGAGCATCATCGAACAAGCCCTGCAAAGAATGCGGAAGGCTGAGCCGCTCCCTGACGGACGGCAGCCCAGGGACGCTGCCGCGGTGCGCCCGGTGGCGTCGGCCCGCCTCACGGATGTGGTCGCGGCGCCTGCGCCGATTGCTCCGCGTCGCACGGTGCACATCGATCCAGCGGCGCTGCGTAACGCAGGCCTGTTGCCCGTGGCGGCTCACGAGCGGCAGATCGAGCAGCAGTTCCGGCGCATCAAGCGCCCGGTCATCGAGCAGGCGTTCGCGCCGGACAAGCTCGGTGGTGCGCAGCCCGGGGCGGCCAGTGCGCGCCTCATCATGCTGGCCAGTGCGCTGTCCGGAGAAGGCAAGACGTTCTGTTCGGTCAATCTCGCCCTGAGCCTGGCGCGGGAGCGCGATCTCGATGTGGTGATCGTCGACGCCGATGTCGCCAAGCAGAACATCAGCACCGTGCTGGGCGTGGCCGAGGAGCCCGGCCTGCTCGACGCCCTTGCGGATGACACGCTGGCGGTCGAGTCGCTGATCCTCCCGACGAACATCGAGCGCTTGAGCGTTCTCCCCGCGGGTCGTCGGCAGCCTGAGTTCGCTACCGAGCTGCTGTCCAGCGGGCGGATGCGTGACCTCATGGCGCGCGTGGTCACGATCAGGCCCAGCCGCATCGTGGTTTTCGATTCGCCGCCGCTGCTGCTGACTACGGAGTCCGAAGCACTGATTGCGGCTGTGGGTCAGATCCTGCTCGTGGTGCGCGCCGGCGCAACGCCGCGAGAGGCCGTGATGAATGCGATCGGGATGCTGGGGGAGGGCAAGCCGGTGGGCCTCGTCCTCAACCAGAATCCGTTCGAACTGTCCGACGCTTATTACTATTACGGCGCCACTGATGCCGGCGCTCGCACTTGATCATCAGTGCGACGCGATGGCTGCCGCGCAGTGATTCGGCTGTGTTTGCAGCCTCGATGCAACAATAAACCGGTATACAAAAAAGAGCAGCAGTTCCGGTTTATTGTCTGACGCCCAAGGTTATACTCTGAAGGCCGGCATGCAATCTCACCAAGAACTGCCGGCGACCAAGGTGATGTGCCCCCTTCAGCGCGCGTGCCCCATGCAAAGCGCGTGTGGGTTCTGATCATTCGAGACTCCCGATAAACAGGGAGAGCGCTGCGCACTATGGCGAATGCAACGAACGGAGTGGTGGTCGACGCTGCGCGTCTGCGAGACGCCCGTGCCCGCACCCGAGATTCGGGATCGGCGTCGTCCCCGGCCCCAGGCCGCGGCGACGAGATCCTGTCGTCTCAACAGTTCCTGAAGCAGCTGCGGATCGAAAAGCGTCGCACGGATCGCACCAAGTCGCCTGTCTCGCTGGTGCTCGTTCGCGTGGATGGCGAGCAGGGCGGCGGGTTTGCCACGGTCGACGAGCTGCTCGACCTCCTGAGCCGCAGCAAGCGTGAAACGGACATCCTGGGTTGCGTAGGAACGGACCGCGTGGGGCTGATCCTGCCGCATACGGACGAGCAGGGCGTGCGCGCGCTCATCGACAGCATCCTTCGGCGCACCATCCACATGCCCCTCTCGATCGCCTCGGGCACGTATCCGGATCACCTGCTGGATAACATCATGAGCGGCCTGCAGGACGTTTCCGATCCGCTCGCGTATTTCTGCGACGAGAAGGTGGAACGCACCCTGTTTGCGGCGTGTGTGAAGCGCGCGCTGGACGTCGTCGGCGCACTGGCCGGCATCGTCGTGCTGTCGCCCTTCATGCTGCTGACGGCGGTGGCCGTGGCGACCACCTCGCCCGGTCCGGTCATCTTTCGTCAGAAGCGCATCGGCAAGGGCGGCGTTCCGTTCACGTTCTACAAGTTTCGCTCGATGAGGACGGATGCTGACGACCGCATTCACCGGGAATATGTCGCAAACCTCATCCAGGGCAATCTCGATCAGATCAACCAGGGTGACAAGGAGCGTCCGCGCTACAAGATGAGCGCGGACCCGCGCATCACGCCCGTGGGTCAGATCATCCGCAAGACGAGCCTCGATGAGCTCCCGCAGCTCTTCAACGTGCTGAAGGGTGACATGAGCCTCGTCGGGCCGCGTCCGCCGCTGCCGTACGAGGCCGAGAAGTACCAGTCCTGGCACCTCCGGCGAGTGCTGCAGATCCGACCCGGCATTACCGGGCTGTGGCAGGTCGAGGGGCGGAGCAAGACCTCCTTCGACGACATGGTGCGGCTCGACCTGCGCTACATCCGCCACTGCTCGCTGTGGCTCGATCTGAAGATCCTGCTGAAGACCGTGAAGGTCGTGCTCTGGCGCGACGGAGCGGGCTGAGTCACTGCAGGGTGGCGCGCGCACTCACCGCGCGCCGTGTGATCTCCTGACTTCTTCCGCAGCAGGCGAATGCCCTGCCGGGTCGGTGTCAGGCGCTCTTCAGCAGCCCGTCGAAGTAATCGATCGTCCTGCGCAAGCCATCCTGGAGTGCCACGGTGGGGGCCCAGCCGAGCTGATCACGGGCTCTGGTGATATCGGGCTGGCGCTGCTTCGGGTCATCGACCGGCAGCGGCTTGCGGTCGATCTTCGACTTCGAGCCCGTCAGTTCCAGCACCTGTTCGGCGAGCTCGAGAATGGTGAACTCGCTCGGGTTGCCGAGATTGATGGGGCCCGTGACCGAGCTGTCGGTCCGCATGAGGCGCAGCAGTCCGTCGACGAGGTCATCGACGAAGCAGAAGGATCGCGTCTGCTGCCCGTCGCCGTAGATGGTGATCGGCTGTCCCTTCAGCGCCTGGACGATGAAATTCGATACGACGCGGCCGTCGTTCGGGTGCATCCGCGGCCCGTAGGTGTTGAAGATGCGGGCCACCTTGATTTGCAGCTTGTGCTGGCGGTGGTAGTCGAAGAAGAGCGTTTCGGCACACCGCTTGCCTTCGTCGTAGCACGCGCGCGGGCCGATCGGATTGACGTTGCCCCAGTACGTTTCCACCTGCGGATGGATGCTCGGGTCGCCGTACACCTCGGAGGTCGAAGCCTGCAGGATTGGTATGCGCAGCCGTTTCGCGAGGCCGAGCATGTTGATCGCGCCGTGCACGCTGACCTTCGTGGTCTGCACCGGATCGTTCTGATAGTGCACGGGGGAGGCCGGGCAGGCCAGATTGAAGATCTGGTCGACTTCGAGGTACAGCGGGAACGTCACGTCGTGGCGGACGATCTCGAAATAGGGATTGCTGAGCAGATGAGCGATGTTGCGCTTGCTGCCGGTATAGAAATTGTCGACGCAGAGGACGTCATGCCCCTGCGCGAGCAGGCGCTCGCACAGGTGCGAGCCGATGAATCCGGCGCCGCCCGTGATCAGGATCCGGGCCTTGTTGTCTTCTTTCATGATGTACCGCCGTAGAGAGTGTGGTTCGCTTCGCCTGCTGCTCAGGACGCGGCGTGCTGCGCGCGGCTGCGGAGGAGCCCGTCGTACCGCTTGCGCAGCAGAAGCTTCGCGCCGCGCCAGTTGGTGATTGCTTTGCGTGTGAACTGCGGCCCCGCCAGCAGCTCGAGGGGTCGATACTTCCAGCTGACTTCGGGCCGACGCAGCTCCCTGCCCAGGAGCTCGCGCGCGACCGCATTGAGCTCCGCGTAGAAGCGCTCATCGCTCCCGTAGAAGTAGGACATGAAGGTCTGCAGGTAGCGCGCCGCGGCGTCGCGAGTGCGCGGGCTGTCTTCGAGGCGCAGCAAGTGCCGGACTGAAGTGGTCAGGGAAAGCACCAGGGACTGCAAGGCCTGTTCGTTGGTCTCCATGTTCCAGTTCAGGCTGCCAACCGTGCCGATGCGGTAATAGCAGCGAGCCTCCGGAACGAAACGCACGCGGTCCGCCCCCCCAACGACCCGGCAGATGTACTCCCCGTCATCGTCGCCCGAACGGGCGAGCCGGGAATCCCATGGACCGGCGAGCTCCGTCAGCTTGCGGCTGACGAGCCAGACGGCGGGGTTCATCCACACGTTGTCTCGAAACTTGGTCACGATCCAGTCGATCGCTTCGAGGTTCTGCCAGAGGCTGTCAGGGGAGAACTCCGCTCGGTCCGTGCGGAAGAAAAACTTCCCCCACGAGGAGGTGAGCAGCGTTCGCGAGGTGAGCCCGCTGTCCGCGCCTTCGAGCTGCAGACGGATCTTGTCCGGGTGAAGCAGATCGTCAGCGTCGAGCCACTGGATATATTGGCCCTGCGCGAGGCTGAAAGCGGTGTTGCGCGCGCTCGGCGCCCCGCCGTTCTCCTGGCGCACGACCTTGAGATCGGCCGCCTCGAGGCGTTTCGCGGCCTCGTACGTCCGATCCGGGGAGCCGTCATCGACGATGATGATTTCCTTCCGCGGCCAGGTCTGTTCGCGGACGCATCGCACGGTTTCGGCGATGAAGCTCTCGGCCTTGTAGGCCGGTATCAAAATGGAGACGAGCTCGGCCAATGTACAACCCCTGCGGAGAAGTGCGTTACGGCAGACGCATCAAATAAACATTAGTGTGCGTAGTATGCGAAACCGCCCATCGCACGCGCACTGCGCCACCTCACACTCGCGAATGGTGCGCGAGATGTGCAAGGCGCATGTTCTGCTGCACGCGAGAAGCGTTGTCCCCAGCCGCTCGTGGAGCGGGCGCCGGTATTATGGATCAAGTTGAACATAACGGACCTGAGCAACACGTCACAACATGCGCGGAAGGTCACTCTGAGATTTGGACCCGGGTAACGGTACGGAGAGGACTGCAGGAGTGTGAGTTGGTGCGTCGCCGTCGGTGCGCGCGCACTGCACCGGCCGTCCGCGGCTCCCGTCGACAGCCGCCGGAGGCGCTGTTCCAGGAGGGCGTGGACACTTCGAGTTGCTCAGGCGGCGGCCAAAGTCTCGCCCTGGCCGGGCACGAGCGGAGTTGCTGTAAGCGCGCCCCGGCTCGCGCGGTCGGGCCGGGGCGCACGCGACTCTTGCCAGGACCTCAGGGCAAGGGCTGCGGTGTGCAATTGTTGAGCGACACCGCGAATTCGCCGTAGTAGTCGTTCGTCTCGATCATGGCTCCGTCCTCGGGCGAGAGCAGCTGAATCACGTGCGTCTCGCCGGGATCGATATAGGTCTCGCGCCACACGTCCGTGCCGCGCTCCCACTCGATGATCAGCACCTGCTCAAAGTGAGCGGTCACCTCACAGCCGTGCGCCCACGAGCCCATGTAGGGGAAGAGCTCGGCCCCATCGGCGCCGTACGTGGTCCGGGACTGGTCGCCTGCACGGATGTTGCTCGAATAGGCGGCCCAGGACGGCCAGTTGATCACGCGGCCGAGCCACGGATCGCCGGAACATTCTGCGATGTTGCAGTGCCAGTGCGACGCCACGGAGTACATCAGATTCGGGTCCGGCTCCGGCCCTGGCCCTGGATCGGGACCCGGCGGCGGATCTTCCGGATCGGTGGGCGGTTCGCCCTCCTGGACCAGGGAGCGGAAGGCCTCACCGCTCTGAACACTGATGACTTCGTTCGGCGCCAGGCCGACCACCACGTACTCACCGCCGGCGGAGATCGTCGAGAGCAGGCGATGCGAGGTCTGTTCCGGCAGGCCGGCATAGACGCTTGCGGATCCGCTGGTGATGGCGATCGTCGCGCCATTGGCCGCGCTCGCGGGCAGGTAGATGGCCTCGGAGGTCGTGTAACCCAGCCGCGCGGTGAGCGCGCCGGAGTCGGTCTCCCACTTGAGCGCGTAACCGTTCGTGCTCGCGCCCCACGGGCATGGGCTGCCCGTGCACGCCCAGGTGACGAACGGCGAGATGGCGCCTTCGGCCGGCGGCAGCTCCGGTTCTTCCGGCTCCTGCGGTTCCTCAGGGGGCTCTTCCCCGGGCAGCGGTGTGGCCGGTATGTCCGCGTCGAAGGTGAAGGGCGAGTCGCTCTGGACACTCAGGACTTCGTCCGCAGCAAGGCCCGAGACACCGTACGAGCTGCCTGCCGCGATGGTGGTGAGCAGTCGATGCGAGGCTGCGTTCGGGTGCCCGGCGTAGAGAGACACCGTGCCGCTCAGCACGTCGATCGTGGTCGCGTTCGCCCGATTGGCAGGGAGATACACGGGTTTCGACGTCGTGTACCCGAAACGGGTCGAGAGCGGCTCCGCCCAGTTGGGCCACACGACGGCGGCGCCATCGGTCGTAGCGCCCCAGGGGCAGGGACTTCCCGCGCACGTCCAGGTCACGAACTGGGAAGGCGAGCCCGGCGGCGGCACTTCGGGCACCGGTTCACTCGGGCCCTCCGGTGCGATGTCGATCTGGTAGGTGAAGGGCCCATCGCCCTGGACGCTCATGAACTCGCCCGGGGCGAGGCCGGAGACCGAATAGAACTGGCCGGCGCTCAGCGTGGCGAGCGTGCGGTGCGAGGCTTCGTCGATCTGGCCGGCGTAGAGGGTGGCGGTGCCGCTGTCCACCCAGACGACCGTGCGGTTGGCCGCACTGGCGGGCAGATAGACGTTCGCGGAAGTGGTGTAGCCGAACCTCAGGTTCGTCGGGCTCGCGCTAGTCGGCCAGGGCAGCGCGTGGCCCTCGAGCTGCGAGCCCCAGGGGCAGTAGGCACCGGTGCAGACCCAGGAGACGACCTCGGAAGGTCCTGCGATCGGATCTTCTTCCGCCAGTACCGGCGCTGCGCCCAGCACTGCCGCTACGAGGAGGAGAGAACGAACGTCTTTGATCCGTTTAAACATATTGCTTTCATGCGCGCGATGTTGTCGTGACGAAAGCAAGAGCCAGGCCAATTGCACTAAATGGCATGTTTTCGCTGGCTTGCAGTAAGTGCGGGTTCGCCGAGCGTAAGGAATCCCGACATTTCCAATGACACAGTGATTGGAGTCTGCGTCTACGACGCGTCGGCGGCGGCGGTGTGTCTCTTCTTCAAGGCAGCCCGGATATCGACGAGCAGCGTGCGCAATTCCGTTCTGCCCTTGCGCTGGGCCCCGATCGCGGCGAGATAGGTCAGAGCCCCCAGGAAGGCGCCCAGCAAGAGCGGCTCGATGACGCCTTCCGCAGGCACCGCCCGACGGAGAGCGACGAGGCTCGCAACCATCGCGAGTCCGGCCACCGCGGGCGTGCGCACAGCGCTGAAGAACCCCCCTATCGTCGCGGGCGTGCTGGCGAAGCTGTAGAACAGCTTGGGATACAGGAATGCGAATGTGGCTGCGAGAGATGCCAGCGCGACTCCGGGTGCGCCCCAGTTCAGACCCAGGAACAGGAATACCGTCAGCAGCACGCTGTGAATGATCGCCAGCACCATGAACCGGGTGGAGTGCCCGCAGGTGAGCAGCACGACGGCACTCGTGCCGATCGCCGGTCTAACCGCCGCAGCTACGCCAAAAATCCGCACGAATATGGCCGCCTCGGCCCATTTCGGGCCCAGAACCAGCAGCGTGATCTCTTCCGAATAGACGGCGACAAAGAGGCCCAGCGGCAGTGTTCCCAGGGTGACGAGAAAGACGATCTTCTCGTAGAACCGCCGATATCGGACCGGGTCGTGCTGGAGCGCGCTCAGCGCGGGTTGCGCTACGCCGATGATGGGTCCATTGAGCTGATCGACCGGCGCGAGCACGAGCTGCTGCGCCTGGCGATACATTCCGACCGGGCTTGCGCCGAAGAAACGTCCGATCAGCAGCCGGTCGACGTGTGCGATGAGGTTCGCCAGCAGGTAGGTCACGCTGACCTCCCCGCCGAAGCGGATGAGGCTGCGTGTTCCGGCGCTCCGGCTCGGTAATCCAGGGAGCCAGTGACAACCAATCCACACGCCCGATGCAATGAAGGCGCTGCGAGCGATCTCCCGCCACACGAGCGCCCAGTAGCCCCAGCCGTTCAAGGCCATCCAGATCGCGATCCCGACGCTGAGGACACTCGCCAGCAGCCTGATGAGCGCCAGCTCGCCCTGGCGCATCTGCCTCGTCATCAGGGCTTCGTGCTGAACCGTCAGGCCGTTCCACACGAATACGAGTGACAGCATGACCGAGATACCGACGAGCCGGTTCTCGTGAAAGAACGAGGCGATCAGCGGTGTTGCGAGACAGAGGGCGAGCGCGAGCACGCAGCCGACGGCGGCATTCACCCAGAACAGGTTCGAGACCTGCCGGTGGTTGATTTCCGGGCGCTGCACCGTGGCGGTCGAGAGGCCCAGATCCTTGAATCCGTCCATCACGCCCGTGAGCGCAGTCACCATGGCGATGAGGCCGAAATCCTCGGGATGGAGCAGTCTTGCCAGAATCGCGATCGCCAGCAGGCGAATCAGGATCTCCGAGCCGTTTCCGGACGCCATGAACACGGCCCCGCGGATGGACTTGCGCTTCAGGTTGGCTCGGATGTTGTCGGTCTGTGAGAACCGAGCAAAGGAATCGGCATCTTTCATTGCATTCTCGTTCGGCGGGTGCTGAGCCGAGCAACCCGAAGCGGCGATGGCATCGCCATTATTGCAGAGGCAATCGCACCATACAGGGCCCACGGCCGGCGCAGCTGCGGCGTAGTGCACGGTATCGCGGGCAGGCAGGCGTGACGAAAATGGGGTTGGCGCGTGCCCGCAACGCCCGGACTGTGACACGGGGCGGTGCTATGTCGCGCGGCGACTGCCTATACTTACGCCCGCGTGCCTGGCGGGCATTGCCAAAGACAAATACAGAACATTCACATGACGGGAAAACCAGGTGAAGAGATCGCGTGGTGGGACTACTGGAACACGCACGCGCGCACGACTGCGTTCAAGCTCGACTCGAGCGCAGGGAGAACGGGTCTGCTGGCGCTGGAAGAAATCCGCCGCCTGCAGCTGCAGTCGCCATCCGTGCTGGAAGTGGGCTGCGGCACGGGTTGGCTCGCCGAGCAGATAGCCGATGCCGCCCGCTATGTGGGTCTCGATCTTTCGCCGGCGGCGGTGGAGACGGCCCGTCAACGCGTCCCGGGGGCAGAGTTTCTGTCCGCCGACTACCACACGTGGTCGTGCGAGCCCGCATCGTTCGACGTCGTGGTGATGGTGGACACCATCGCCTATTTCCGGGATCAGGATGCGGCTGTCGCGAAGGCGTGGAACGCGCTGAGGCCGGGTGGGCGCCTGATCGTCACGACGGTGAATCCGATCGTCTTCTCCCGCCTGAGCTCCGTCGGCCCGCCCGGCAAAGGTCAGGTCCGGAAGTGGCTGAGTCGTACGGCCCTGCGCGACCTGCTGCAGAGAAATGGCTTTGCGCTGGAGCGCTCCTATACCGTGTTTCCTGCCGGGGACCGCGGATTCCTGCGTGTACTGAATTCCAGGAAAATAGCCGTTGCCCTGTTCGGCGGCGAGTACCCGAAGTGGATCACACGATGCAAGGAGCGACTCGGGCTCGGCCAGTACCGGATCGCCGTCGCACGCCGCCCCTCGGATGGGAGCTGAGACCGGCTCCCTTCGTGGGTGATCAGGCGCAGTGATATGGCACGTCGCAGGGTAGTGCTCTTCGGCCTCTTCGGCATCGGCAATCTCGGCAACGAGTCGACCTTGTGGGTCACGCTGCAGCATCTGCGGCGACGGTTGCCCGATGTGGAGGTGGCCTGCGTCACCGACAAGGTTCCCGCGTTCGCAGCGGAACACGGGGTGACGCGGTTGCCCTTCGATCCGCTGCCGGTTCCTGGTGCGCGGTTTCTGATATTCAGGCTCTTGCGGCATGCATATCTGGCGGCCGCCACCCTCGTCACTGAACCGATTCGACTTCGGCGGGCCACTCACATGCTGGCCGATGCCGATCGGTTGGTCGTCGTCGGGACGGGGGCGCTCGATGATCTGGGCGAGCAGCCGTGGGGGATGCCGGCGTGGATACTTCGTTGGAGCCGAGCGGCGCGCCTCAGTGGCGCGACGGTTCACCTGCTTGCCGTAGGCGCGGGTCCTATACGCAGCGCTGTCAACCGTTTCCTCATGACTCGGGCAGTGGCGAATGCGGGCATTCGATCGTATCGCGACGACTATTCGCGCGAGTACATGGCGCGCCTTGGCGTCGGGTCCGATGGAGATCAGGTCGTCCCCGACCTGGTGTTTGCGTGGCCAAAGGAGCGGCTGCCTGCATGGCGGCCTGCGGACAGCCCTCCGAGAGTGATCGGTGTTGGCGTGATGGCTTACTACGGGTGGAACGTGGGGGGCACGCAGGGACAGCAGATCTACTCGACGTACATCGCCAAGCTGGCGGTATTCGTCCGTGGGCTCCTGGATGCCGGGTATGGCGTGCGCTTGCTCATTGGTGAGCGGCACACCGATGCCAGAGCGGCGCGCGATGTGCTGGAGGCCATCGGAGCCGCAGAGGTCTCAAAGGCGGGCGAGCGACTGGTTGCGCCGCCCATCGAGTCTGCGCATGACGTGCTGCGCGAGATCATGTTGACGGACATGGTCGTTGCGAGCCGGTTTCACAATCTCGTGTTCGCGCTCCTTCTGGGCCGGCCGGTCCTGTCGATCGGCTACTCGGCAAAGTTCGAGGCACTGATGCAGGAGATGAACCTTGAGCGCTATTGCCAGTCCATCGAGAGCCTCGATGTGGAGCGGCTTCAAGAGCAGGTGCGCCACCTTGCACAACACCACGCCACTGCCGCGGCGAGAATCGCATCCAGGGCTGCTGAGTACCGTGAACGGCTGGAGCGCCTCTACGATTCGACGTTCGGCGCCGTGCCCACGGCGGGGCAGCTGACCTCGACGACCTGCGAGCATGCTGCGGATTGAAACAGAAGTGTGTGTAGCCGGACGCGAAGTGCCAACGGAGTCGTTCCTTGAAGGTCTCGCCCATCTCCTCCATCGCGATGTCGACGCAGCGTGCTGAATCCGTGCACTGCGGCTTGCAGCGTGATCGTGACGAAGGGGAGGGACTTGACCGCAGCCGTCGTTGTTTTCTCGCGGGAGTCCTGGGGCAGTGCGCACTCGGGCTCGGCCTGGCTGCGTGCAGCGCCGGCTCCACTTCGGATGCGCCGAGCGCGGCAACACCACCCCCGTCGACGGGCGAGCCGCCGCCGCCCTTGCCGCCTCCTGTGATCTCCACGCCGGTCACGTTTCCGCTTCGAGTGGAGGCGGGGAAGCGCTACCTCGTGGATGCGGACGGGAAGCCCTTCCTGATCCATGGCGACACGGCCTGGTCGATCGTGGGACAGCTGAACGACGCCGAAATCGATCTCTATCTGCAGGATCGAGCTTCGAAAGGCGTCACCGCCATTCTCTTCAGCGCTCCGGAGGCGTACTACACGAACGCCAGCCCGAGCTACCAGAACGCGGACGGCGTCGCGCCGTTCGCGCCGATGACGAACTTCGCGAGCCCGGCGGAAGCCTACTGGCGCCGCGTGGATCGGGTCGTCGATGGGGCCAGGTCACGCGGTATGGCCTGTGTCATCAATCCAGCCTATCTCGGCGCCATCGGTGATGGCTGGCTCGAGGCTGTAAACGCGGCATCGGAAATAGATCTGCGGACCTATGGCGCCTGGCTCGCCAACCGGTACACGCAAGGGAACATCATCTGGTGCGTCGGGGGCGATCACGACAGCCCGAACGCGATCGCCAGGCAGTGGAGCATCGTGCAGGGGATGCGAACCGTCAGAGCGAGCGACATCGTCACGGGCCATCCCCTCGCGGACAAGTCGAACGCGGACGATGCCTATGCATACTGGGGCGATCGTGAAGGCTTCACTCTCAACTCGGTCTACGGATGGGAGCAGAATGGCTTCCATGTAGATGCACTGTGCGCCCAGGCACGTGCGCGCCCGATGCCCTTTCTCTTCTTCGAAGGGCAGTACGAGAACGAGGGCGCGCCTGTCATCGATGCGGCACAGCTTCGCCGGCAAAGCTATGGTGCATTGCTCTCGGGCGCCTGCGGGCAGTTCTTCGGCAACAATCCCATCTGGCACTTCGAGAGCCGCAGGCGACCCTTCGCCTATCCCGGGACGTGGCGATCGAACCTGAATTCGCGGGGCTCGATCGATCAGATCCATGTCAGGGCGCTCTTCGTGTCCTGCGACTGGTGGAAGCTCGAGCCGAGTACCGACTCGAGCCTCGTCACTTCAGGTCTCGGCCGGAATGGCGGCCATCTGTATGCCGCGCGCGCGAATGACCGGAGCTTTGCAATGGTTTATGTGCCGGCCGCGCAGCTCGTGTCGATCGACATGACGGCGTTGAGTCCACAGCGGGTGCGCGCCCGGTTCTACGACCCGACGCGGGGTGACTACACTGCGGTGCCGGGAAGCCCGTTCCCGAACACAGGAGTGGCCTCCCTCCGGACCAGTGGCGAGCGCGTGATCGTCCTCGATGGCGATGAGCCAGCAGCGTGATGGCATGAGCGTAGAAATGCGTGATCCCGCAGCAGCTTCGGACGAGTGGAGCGTGACGGAGTGCTCACTTGGCCCGGCCATATGCCGCGGCACGCTGGCAGGCATCTGGCGCAAGGCGTATGGTGCCGCCGTGAGAGCTGATCTCACGGGCCCCACTCCGGGCCCGCGTGTTACCGCAGTCGGCGGGTCAAGTTGCGGTAACGGTGCGTCTACTACACTAACTAAGAGATTCCGCCGACAAGGGTCGAGTAATGTCCCGACTACAATCTGACGGCAACGCAGAAGGGCGCGGCCTTGGCCCGTTCCTGCTGGCCTGCGATGGCGGCTACGCCGCGCAGCTCGCAACCTGCCTGCGTTCGATGGTGGAGTCGAATCGGACCGGCTGGCCGATCGATGTGCACGTTCTCGTCGAAGATTTTCCGGGCGACCTGCGCCAGAGGGTGCTGGATTCACTGCCGCCGGGATCCGCATCGATCCGGTGGATCGACGCGGACGTTACCCGCTTCAACGGTTTACCCACGCCGGATTACATCTCGCGCATGACATTCGCGCGCCTGTTGATTCCGGACGTGATGCCGGAGGGCACCTCGAGGCTCGTCTACCTCGATGCGGACATCCTGGTGCTGAACGACCTGGCGCCGCTGTGGGAGGCCGATTTGCAGGGCCGGCCCATAGGTGCCGTCATCGACGCGCTCGACACGCACATCAAGACGAATGCGCCCGGGTTCGAGGAAGTGCCGCGTGTGAGGTCGTATTTCAACGCCGGCATTCTCGTCATCGATCTGCCGCGGTGGCGACAGCAAAGGGTGTCGGAGAGGGCGCATGACTACCTGCGCCGGTTCCCCTCGACGCCGTATTGCGACCAGGACGCGCTCAACGTCGTGTGCGATGGCGACTGGAAGCAGCTGAGCACAACCTGGAATTATCAGGGCCATCTCAGCGGGCGCATCCAGGAGCTCAGCGCGGAGGAGGCACCAGCCATCGTGCACTTCGTCACGACGCTGAAGCCCTGGAAGCCGACGAGCATGAGCGTCAACGCCTCGCTGTACGATTCCTTCCGGAAGCGAACGCTGTTCGCGCGCACGCCGCGCGAGATCGTCAGGGAGTCCCTTCAGGCCTCCTGGTGTCGCGTCAGGCGCTTCTTTGGGCGTTTCGCGGTCCTGCGTGCACTTCGCGATCGCGTCTCTGCCCTCCTTGGCCGGGACGAGCGCCCGGCGCAACGGCTCAAGCTCGGATGAGCGGCTGCCTTGCGCAGCGACCCCTGCGTCCACGTTCTGCGTTGTCCGCCGAATTCCGAGGTTGAGTGGAAGTGCCCGCTCCTGATCCCCTCGTCACGATATGCATCCCGACCTTCAACAGGGCGGAGACCTTCCTGCCGCAAGCGCTGGCGGCCGCGTGCAACCAGACCTACGGCAACCTCGAGATCCTCGTCTCCGACAATGCCTCGGCGGATCGAACCTCCGAGGTGGTCAGGGGGCAGGGCGATCCGCGGATCAAATACCATCGACAGGAACGCAACCTCGGCGCCGTAGGCAACATCGACTTCTGCATCAACAACAGCAGTGGCGAATACACTCTGCTGCTGATGGATGACGACTCGATCGATGCGGACTTCATCGAATGTTGCGTGCGCGGAGCGCGCGAGAACCCTGAAGCGGGCCTCATTCGGACGGGCGCGCGCATCGTCGATGAGAAAGGAAAGCTCGTCTACAGCGCGCCGAACATGGTTGCGGGGCTCGACTTCACGCAGTTCGTGATCGCGTGGACCGAAGGCAAGACGCTTCCGTTCATGTGCAGCACACTGTTTCGGACCCGCCCGCTGCAGGAGGTCGGCATCCGTTCCCGGCATCGCCGCTGGGACGATGTGATGGGTGAATTCGAGATTGCGTTCCGGTACGGCCGCGTCGACATTCCCGACATCAAGGCAACCTACTGCGTGCATCCCGGAGAGTTGACGTTCAGGGAGGGCATGCGGGAGTGGTGCGAGGATTCATGCGAGCTCATCGACCTCATGTGCAGGCTGGTGCCGCGGGATGAAGCGCTCCTGCGCAGCCGTCTGAACCCCTACCTGGCTGTGCTGAACTACAGAATTGCGGCGCGCCTCGAGGAACGCTGGCCCACGCGCGTGGCGGCAGCGCTGGCCGTGTATCGCACTTTCCGTGTCCCGCCGGGCATCGAGTTCTTCCGGGACTTCTTTGCGCGCATGCCATGGTTTCCGGCAGTGCGATCGATGAAACGATTCTGGCGCATTCAACAGTCCGGCGTGCCGTAGCGTCGGGGTCCTGCTTCGAGCAGCGCGCAGGCCGCGTTGTGCATCAATATCCGAGACCAGCTCGAGCTTGGCCGTAAGCGTGCCGGTGCGTATCCCCGTGAATGGCTCGCGTCGATCGACGAGGCTGTGCACACCAGCTGCCTCGATCGTCTGTTGTGTGCGGCACTGCCTTCGTCCGGAACCGGACAGCGCTCGAGGTCGTTCGTCCTCAGCGGCATTCGGAACGGGCCCCCCGGCTATAATCCCCGTCGCTCCCCCCATGATGGCGCGAACCACGAGATCTGGATGAACGGCTCCGACCGCTTCGCGCGTTTCTCGGGAACGGATGGCGTTCGCGCCAACCTGAAGCACAAATCCATTCGCGGGGCCGTGTTCATGGCCTCTGGCAATGCAGCTGACGTGCTCGTGCGCATGGTGTCCATCGCCATTCTGGCGCGGCTGCTCCTGCCAGCGGACTTCGGCCTCATCGCGATGGTGACCGCGCTGAGCGGCATCCTCGACAGCTTCCGCGACTTCGGCCTGTCGGCCGCCACGGTCCAGCGACCCGAGATCACGCATCGGCAGGTGACGAACCTCTTCTGGGTCAATGCGGCGGTCGGCGGGCTGCTCGCGTTGGCGTTGTGTGCGGCCTCGCCGTTCATCGCCGCGTTCTACAAGGACGAGCGCCTCGTCACCGTCACCCTGGCGCTATCACTCGTCTTCGTCTGGAATGGTCTGACCGTCCAGCACGAAGCCCTTCTCATCAGGCAGCTCCGGCAGGGGGAGCTCGCCGCGATCCGTCTGTTTGCGAGCGTAGTCAGCGTGGTCATCGCCATCGCGCTCGCGGTCGAAGAGTGGGGGTTCTGGGCGCTCGTGTGCCGCGAGATCTCGCGAAGCGCCATCGTGACGTGCGGCGTGTGGTTGCGCTGCCCGTGGCTGCCCGGGTTGCCGCGAAGACATGTCGGCACCTCGAGCCTCATCCGGTTCGGGGGTGAGCTGAGCTTCGCTCACCTCATCTGGAGTCTCTTCGCGCAGCTCGACAAGCTTTTGATCGGCCGTTTTTTCGGCGCGACTCCGCTCGGCATGTACCGCCAGGCGCAGCAGTTGCTGCTCGCCTCCGTCGAGCAGCTCAACGGGCCCATCATGGGTGTGGCGCAGCCCGCGTTGAGTGCCCTGCAGTCGGACCCGGTCCGCTATCGCAAGTTCTACGAGAAGATCGTGTTTCTCGTGGCGATGGGGACTTTGCCGCTGGGGCTCTTCGTCGCCGTGTGCGCTGAAGAGATCACGCTGCTCATGCTCGGGCCGGCCTGGAGGGAGGCCACGGTGTTCGTGCGGATCTTCGGCATCGCCGCCGCGATTCGCCCCGCCGTCGCCACGGCCTCGGTGGTCCTCGTCACGTGCGCCAGGTCGACACGCTACCTCGCGATCACCATCGTCCACAGCGTCGTGCTGGCGATCATGCTGCTCGTCGGATTGAATTGGGGAGTAACGGGGATCGCGCTGGCGTACATGGCAACCACGTTCGTGCTCCTGTATCCGAATTTGTACTACAGCTTCCATGGTTCTCCGGCGACCGTGCAGGGGTTCTTCAGCGCGCTTCGCACACCTGCGCTCGCTGGCCTCGCGATGGCGGTGGGGCTGGTTGCACTTCAACAGCTGAAGCTCACACACACCGTTCCCGGGTCCCTCCTGCTGAGCCTCCTGGTGGGTGGCGCCATCTACCTGGCCGCCATCTGGACGCAGCGTCGGGGCAGGACAGAGCTCAAAGGATTGTTCGTCGATCTCCGGGCCGCTCTCGAAAGCAAGCGCCGCCCGCCGGCGCTCGATGCGTCCTGATCGATCGCCGTTGCCGGCAGATCAGGATGACAACGAGGCGCGGCCTTTCTTGTGAGCATCCAGCGCGCTTCCGAGCTTTCCGGGGCTCGCGAACGGGCGTAGCAGCTTGGTCGCCGCAATCCCTACCGCGCTTGCTGCGATTCGCGACTTGCTGAGTCTCAGCCCCATGCCGCGAAGGCCGGCATCGTGAAATTCGAGGTACGAGCGGCCCTTCAGCCGCAGGAGCCCGCGCGTCAGCGTGCGGTAGTAGGCCGCTTCGACGCGCGCACGAAGAACTCGCAGCTCGCTCTGCGTGAGATAGGCGGGGCCATGTTCGATCACCGTCTCGAGAAGGGCCAGAACTCCGGTGTCGAGCAGCTGCGCGCGAACGGACACGCGCTCGGCGTGCACCCGTTCCACGGTGAGCACCTCGTGGATGAAGCCGAAGTCGCAGTCGTGCAGATTGGCGTAGCACGCGCTCGTGTCGGCGTAGGGGCGATCGTGCGGAAAGAAGCTCTCGGCGCGCCGCACGAGGTCTGAACGATAGAGCAGACTCGTCGGATTGCCAAAAACCTGAAGCTCCTCGAGAAGCGTGCGACGACAGACTTCCCTGCCGGAGATCACGGACGTGTCTGGTGACAATCCCTTCCATCGGACTGTGTCACCGCTCTGTTGGTACGACCCGACGATTCCGACGGTGGGATGCTCGAGCGCGAAATCGACGAAGCGCTCCAGTGCACCGGGAAGCAGCCAGTCATCCGCGGATATGACCTTGCAATAGCGGCAGTCCGGACTGATTCGCCGGAACGCATTGTTGTGGTTCGATTCGCAATTCACGAACGAATCGTTCGTCACCACGGTGATTCGCGAATCCTTCCGCGCATAGCGCTCGGCGACGGCAAGCGTGTCGTCCGTGCTGCAATTGTTGACGATCAGGTAGCACCAGTGCGTGTAGGACTGGGACAGAACGCTCTCGATCGCCTCGCCAAGATACCGTCCGCCGTTGAAGACCGGTGTGAGAATGCTGACGAGGGGTCGGCTACTCATGCGGGCACCCTACTCGATGCGGGCGCTCGAGTGGAGCGCGAGGTGTCGGTGCATCGCGAGGCGTGCAGTGTTCGGGACGGCCCGCGACCGCGTTCTGCGCCGCGCCGCGGCCGCGAAAATGAGAACTGGGTTCGACGTCAGGCTGCCTCGGACGCGTAACATCCCCGGTGAAGGGGATAGCTCTGCCGTTCTGCAGCGGGCGTGAAGGGCTTCCGGAACAGAAACCACGCCGGCCGTTTGGCCAGGCGGCAGTCATTCCATCCCGCACGCACGCAGCATCAGGGGTCACGAATCGGTGGCCGTGCGCGGGACTTTCGCCGGGGCGCCTGTGGGCGCTGTCACGCCGGTGAGGGATGCGCGCCTGATAATGTTCGGCGTCTCAAAAGAAGTCTCGACAGGCGGAACAAAAGTTGGACGATCGTTACCTCGCCACGCTGCGCCCGGCACTCGAGCGCTTCACACAGTGGCTGGAGGCGTACGGCACCGTCTCGTACGACCACCAGAGCTACTACGCCGGCCCATTCGGTGGGCGGGCCAAGGCGCTCTATTACCGGCAGCGCATGCTCGGAACGCTGGCGGTCGCACCGATGGTGCTCAGTGAGGCGTTTCTGCCGAGCGCGCGGCGGCTGTTCGGCTCGAAGCTGCGGTTTCCGATCGCCGATGCGCACTACGCGATGGGCCTGGCCCGGCTCGCCGTCGCATCGGGAGACATGCTGCACTACGAGAGGGCGGTCGAGTTTCTCGAAGCCCTGGTGCAGTCGCGCTGCCCCGGCTACGAGCACTACTGCTGGGGATATCCGTTCGACTGGGTGACTCGCACCGGCGTGATGGCGAAGGGCACTCCGCTCATCACCACGACGCCGTATGTCTACGAAGCCTTCTCCGCGGTTCATCGCATCGATGGCAAGCCGCGCTGGCTCGAGATCATGCAGTCGATCGCCGAGCATGCTGTCCGGGACATCAAGGATCGGGAGATCGCGCCCGATGCCGCGACGGCGGGCTACAACCCGCACGACACGCAGGGCGGGGTCATCAATGCGAGCGCCTATCGCGCGTTCCTGCTCGTTGCGGCGTCGCATGAGTTTCAGCGGGAAGACTACCGGCAGGTCGCGCAGAGAAATCTGAACTTCGTGCTGCGCTCACAGCAGCCGGACGGCTCCTGGTTCTATGCCGCCGACGGCGTGCGGGATTTCGTGGACCACTTCCACACCTGCTTCGTGCTGAAGGCGCTGGCGAAGATCGAGCAGATTGCGCCGCAGATGGGCTGCACGCCGGCGATCGAGGCGGGCGTCGCCTACTACACGCGCAACCTGTTCGACGAAAGCGGGCTGCCGAAACCATTTTCGAGCGCGCCGCGACTCACCGTATACCGCCGTGAGCTGTACGATTACGCTGAGTGCATCAATCTCGGTGCGCTGCTCCGGGGCAGGTTCCCGTCGCTGGACGAGCGGCTGGCCTCGACCTTGCGAGACCTTTTCGAGAATTGGCAGAAGAACGACGGCTCCTTCCGGTCGCGGCAGCTCCTGCTGGGCTGGGACAATGTGCCGATGCATCGCTGGGCGCAGGCACAATTGTTTCGCAGTCTGTGCATGCTGCTGCCCGAGAAGGGCGGCGCGCCCGGGCGCGTGCACTGATTCCGGAGGTATTTCCTCGAGATGTGCGGCATTTGCGGTCAATACAATTTCCGGGATCACGCTCCGGTCTCCCGGCAGCGCGTGAAGGCGATGGCGGATTCCATCGTCCATCGCGGGCCGGACGACGAAGGCTTCCACTTCTCCGACGGCCTCGCGCTCGGCTTCCGGCGCCTGTCGATCATCGACCTCTCGGGCGGACACCAGCCCATGTCGGACGTCGAGGAGACCGTGTGGGTCGCCTTCAACGGCGAGATCTACAATTTCCCCGAGCTGCGGCGTGAGCTCGAGGGTCACGGGCATGTCTTTCGCACCCGCTCGGACACGGAGGTCATCATCCACGGCTACAAGCAGTGGGGCCTCGATGTCTTCAATCACCTGAACGGCATGTTCGGGATCGCGCTCTGGGACGAGCGCAACAAACGCCTGACGCTCGCGCGGGATTCGGCCGGTATCAAGCTCGTCTACTACAAGGTGGATGGCGGGTCGGTCGTGTTCGGATCCGAGCTGCGGGCCGTGCTGGCGGCACTGCCACAGCGCCCGGGTGTGGATATGGCGGCGCTGAATCTGTTCCTCCGCTACCGGTATACGCCGTCGCCGCTCACCCTTTACGAGGGCGTGCGCAAGCTTGCGCCCGGCACGATGGCGGTGTTCGAGAACGGAACGTTCCGCGTCGAGCGCTGGTACCAGTTCCAGCCGCGGCCGTTCTCACCACCGAAGTCCGATGCCGAGGCCGCGGAGGAGCTGCTGGATGTCTACAAACGCGCGCTGAAGCGGCACCTTCTGAGCGATGTGCCCGTGGGCCTGCTGCTGAGTGGTGGCGTGGATTCGGGCCTGCTGCTCGGTCTCATGAGCCTCTACGGCAAGGACTGGCCCACATACACGGTGGGGTACGGCAAGTCCGCATATGACGACGATGAGCTGACGGATGCCGCGAGCAGTGCCCGCATCTTCGGTGCGAGCAACGTGTCCGTGCAGCTCGACAAGGCCACATACGAGCGGACGCTGCCCGGAATCGTGGCGTCGCTCGAGGAGCCGATCGCGTCCTCATCCATCGTGCCGATGTACTTCGTCTGCGAGCGGGCGCGGCGCGACGTGAAAGTGGCGCTCGTGGGGCAGGGACCCGACGAGCTGTTCGGAGGCTACACACGCCATCTCGGGGTGCAGTACGGAGCGTACTGGCGCGGCATGCCGGGCTGGTTCCGCCACGGCGTGGAGAAAGGCATCGGCAGGTTGTCCCGCAACGAGTCCCTGAAGCGCGGCGTGTACTCGCTCAACATCGAGGACCGGATGCGGCGCTACCAGAACGTCTTCTCGATCATGCCGGGGGAGGCGGTGGACAGCCTCTTCCGGCGGGACTATCTCCCGCAGGGCGCGGGCGAGAGCATCGTCGACCTGTGGGCGGACCTCGAGCACGAAATGAAGGAGACGGACGAGCTCGGCGGCTTTCAGGTGCTCGAAGTGCGCTCCTCGCTGCCGGACGAGCTGCTCATGTTCTCCGACAAGCTCTCCATGGCGCACAGCCTCGAGGTGCGCGTTCCGTATCTCGACAAGGAGGTCATCGAGTACGCACAGCGCCTGCCGGCTTCCTTCAAGGTTCGCTACGGCCAGCGCAAATGGCTGCATCGCCGCGTAGCCGAGAACTTCCTGCCGCAGGAGATCCTGCGTCGAAAGAAGCGCGGGTTTGCCGTGAACGTCGTGGACCAGTGGTTCGACGATTCCCTGACCGGTGGGCTCGGCTCCTGTCTCGTCGACCCCAGCTCGCTCATGTACCAGTTCCTGGACCCGGGCGTGGCGACGCGCATGCTGGAGGAGCACCGCAGCGGCCGGCACGACAATCACAAGATGCTGTTCAGCCTGATCGTGTTCGAGCACTGGTTGCGCTCGAACGAGCGGGTGAGCGGGCGCGCGGCGGCCTAGCCCGATTGCCGGAACCCCAATGAGCCTGCAATACGTCCTCATCACGCCCGCCCGGAACGAAGCCGATCACATCGAGCTCACGATCCAGTCGGTGATCGCGCAGACGGTGCTGCCGCTGCGCTGGGTCATCGTCAGTGACGGCTCCACGGACCAGACCGAGTCCATCGTGGAGAAGTACCAGCCCGGGCGCCCCTGGCTCGAGCTCGTGAAGCTTCCACCGCGCAAGGAGCGGCATTTCGCGGCGAAGGTGAATGCCTTCAACGCGGGCTACGAGCGCGTGAAGGACCTGCCTTTCGATGTGGTCGGCAACATCGACGGCGATGTGTCCTTCGGCGCCGACTACTTCGAGTACCTCCTGGGCAAGATGGCTTTGGAGCCACGGCTCGGTGTCGCCGGCACGCACTACATCGAAGGCGACTTCCACTCCTTCAAGGACAGCTATATCAACGTGCAGCACGTGAACGGCCAGGTGCAGATGTTTCGCCGCGCCTGCTTCGAGGACATCGGCGGTTATGTGCCCATCAGGGGCGGGGGCATCGACTGGGTCGCCGTGACCACGGCGCGCATGAAGGGGTGGAAGACACACTCCTTCGCCGATCGCACCTTCAATCACCACCGAAAGATGGGGACGGCCGGAACGAGCGAGCTTGGAGCGCGGTTTCACTACGGGAAGAAGGATTACTTCCTGGGGGGGCATCCGCTGTGGCAGGTGTTCAGGAGCACGTTCCAGATGGCGAAGCCTCCATACGTGGTAGGTGGACTGGCGCTACTCGCCGGCTACGTTGCCTGCTGGGCGCGTGGGGAGAAGCGCCCTGTATCGGTGGAGCTCATGCGTTTTCACCGATCTGAACAGATGGCGCGACTGAGGAAGCTGCTCGTGGGGAGAGCGCCGATTGATCGCGCGCCTGGCATCGATGGCCACTAGGTCGCACAGGTCAAGCGCGCCAACTGCGTGCGACTACGATGCAAGCGGAAGATTTGGGCTCAAATCGAGCGAGGCGACCTGAAATGAAGATTCTCATCCTGAAGCTCAATGCTACCGGTGACGTCGTTCGAACCACTGCGTTGCTGCGGCGACTGACGGGCAGCATCACCTGGGTGACCGCGCATACGAATGCTGTGCTTATCGAGGGGATTTCCCCAGACCTCCGATGCGTCACGTGGGAAGAGCGCGAGACCGCGCGGGACCAGACGTATGATCTCCTGATCAACCTCGAGGATGAAGTTGCCACCGCGGAGTTCGCGCAAAGCGTCGACCATCGGCGCCTGTTCGGTGCACACCTCGATAGTGCGGGCACGGTTGTTTACACGGACGACGCGAAGCGGTGGTTCGACATGAGCCTCATCAGCGTGTTCGGCAGAAAGAGGGCCGACGAGCTCAAGTTTCTGAATCGCTCGTCTTATCAGGAGATGCTCTTCGAAGGTCTGGGAATGCGCTTCTCGGGGGAGCGCTATTTGCTGCCCAGGCCCGCCACGACCGACCTCCATGGGGACGTGGCCATCGCGCCAGTTGCCGGCCCGGTATGGCCGATGAAAAACTGGGCTCACTACGATGAGCTGAAGGCGAAGCTGGAGTCTGGCGGGCTGACGGTGAATGTTCTTCCGCGGCGGCAGTCGCTGCTCGAGCATTTCGGGGACGTCGCCAATCACCGTTGTCTCGTCGGCGGGGACAGCCTCCCGATGCACCTGGCCTTGGCGAGTGGAGTTCGTTGCGTAAGCATCTTCAATTGCACGAGCCCGTGGGAGATATATGACTACGGGATCCAGACGAAGCTCGTCTCACCGCTCCTGGCTGAACATTTTTATAGCCGGAAGTTCGATCCGCGCGCGACAACCGCAATCAAGCTGGACGAAGTAGCAGGCGCGGTTCTGGACCAACTATCACGCGCGCCCGAACGTCACGTGCGGCGAGCATCATGACGGACCTTGCCCGCGCTCGGCGGGATGTCCCCGCACCCGAAGCACCGCAAAGTCTGCCGCGGCGTGACGTGCAGGCGAGCATTGGCACCGATGTGTTGATCAGCCTTCTGACGGGGGGCGACGATCGCTCCTACGCTCTTGGCTTGACAGAGTCGCTGACGTTGAAGGGCGTGCGCGTGGAGTTCATCGGTAGCGACAACCTCGACGCACCCGAGCTCCGTTTGAACTCGCGTGTTAGGTTTCTGAATCTGCGGGGGGATCAGACCGAGAGCGTCTCTCTCAGCCGGAAGATCCAGCGGCTCGGTCTGTACTACCTGCGTCTCGTCAGGTACGCAGCTGCGGCAAGGCCTCGCATCTTTCACATCTTGTGGAACAACAAGTTCGAGTTCTTCGACCGCACGCTCCTGATGTTGTACTACCGGATGTGCGGTCGTCGTGTGTTGCTGACCGCGCACAACGTCAATGCAGCTGCACGTGACGGGCGCGATAGCGTAGCGAATCGATTCAGCCTGCGCATGCAGTACCGTCTTTGTGATCACATCTTCGTGCACACGGAGCGGATGGAGGCCGACCTGCGTCGCGACTTTGGCGTTGCCGCCGACAAGATCAGCGTCATCCCATTCGGCATCAACAATACGGCGCCGAACACCGCGCTTACCCGATCGGAAGCTCGGGCAAGGCTGGGTGTAGCCGAGAGCGCGAAAGTGCCGCTCTTCTTTGGCCAGATCGCTCCCTATAAGGGCCTCGAGTACCTGGCAGCAGCAGTCCCGGAGCTGGTGCAGAGTCACCCTGACTTCACGCTGCTCGTCGCCGGTAAGCCAAAGAAGGGCCACGAAGACTACTGGCACGGCGTGCAGCGACAGCTCGCGCCCTTCATCGCGAAGGAGCGCGTGCTGACTCGAATTGAGCACATACCCGACTCGGATATCGAGGTTTACTTCAAGGCCGCAGATGTCCTGGTCATTCCGTACACGCATATTTTCCAGAGCGGAGTTCCATTCCTTGCCTATAGTTTCGGTTTGCCGGTCGTCGTAACCGACGTCGGCGCGCTGAAAGATGACGTGATCGAAGGGGAGACGGGCTTCGTGTGCGAGCCCCGAAACCCTGTGAGTCTGGCCAAAGTCCTGAAGCAGTTTTTTGGAAGCGAGCTTTACAAGAATGCGGAGCACAACCGCGTTCGGATCGCACAGATCGCCAACGAGCGGCACTCATGGCAGAAGGTCGCCGCGATTACGCGCGCCGCATACGAGCGCGTGCTGGGTAGTGGTTAGGCGTTGCCGCCATGCTCTCGGCTGGCACTCGCGCGCTGCGGGCCGTCGCGGTAGTGGCGCGAAATCAATAACATAACGCCCCCGGCGGCCATCAATGATTTACGCGCATGTGTCAGCTACAGCTGCGAACGGTGTCACCCCGGGGGGCGAAATCGTTGACCTGTGTCTTATGGAGCGATGGCCAATCCCGGCATACTCCGTCGTCAGAAGAGGGGCGCGGATTGAACGCCCTCCGACAGTCTTCCTCGACCACAACCCTGGGATGACCCCATGATTCTCGTTACTGGAGGAGCCGGCTTCATCGGCTCGAACATCACAGCCGCCTTGTGCGATCTTGGCAGGCCTGTCGCGATCTGTGATCGGCTTCGCAGCAATGACAAGTGGCGCAACATCGCGAAGCGAGATCTGGTCGAGATCGTCCCGCCCGAAGGGCTCAGTGTGTGGTTGTCGGAACACAAGAGGCTGGACGCCCTGATCCACATGGGCGCGATCTCATCGACGACCGAGCAGGACGCTGACCTCACCTACGACGTCAACGTCAACCTGAGTACTTTCCTTTGGGAATGGTGCACGGAGCACGACACGCCGTTCATCTATGCGTCGTCCGCCGCAACGTACGGGGCTGGGGAAAACGGTTTCAGTGACGATGCAAGTCCGCAGGCGCTCGCGCGCCTGCGGCCGCTCAACGCATATGGCTGGAGCAAGCACTTCTTCGACCGGCGACTCGCACGTTGGGTGGCTGAAGGCCGCCGTGTCCCGCCTCAGTGGGTCGGCCTCAAGTTCTTCAACGTCTTCGGGCCGAACGAATACCACAAAGGCTCGATGCAAAGCGTCGTAGCGCAGAAGTATCCCCTCGTTGCCAGCGGGCAACCGATAACCTTGTTTCAGTCTCATCATCCGGGCTATCCAGATGGCGGTCAGCTGCGCGACTTTGTATATGTGCGCGATTGCGTCGATGTCGTGCTGTGGCTGCTGGAGCAACCCGGTGTGAGCGGCCTGTTCAACCTCGGGACTGGTCGGGCGCGCAGCTTTGCAGACCTTGCCACAGCGCTCGCGGCGGCGGTCGGAACTCCCTCGCACCTGGAGTTCGTTCCTACTCCGGAGTCGATTCGGCCGAACTATCAGTACTTCACTCAGGCTGAGATGGGTCGGCTGCGCGGCGTCGGGTACAACAAGCCGTTCACCCCATTGGAGGAGGCAGTACAGGACTACGTGCAGGGATATCTCTCTCAATCCGACCGCTATCGGTGAGAGGCATGTCTCGCGCGCTGCCGCTGCACGTCATTCTCGATCGCGATGGCGTCTTGAACGAAGAGGCGCCAAATGGCGGTTACATCAGCACGCCGGCTGACTGGCGGTGGATTTCCGGAGCGCTCGAGGGGCTGGCAATGCTGTCCCGAGCGGGCGTGCGGCTTTCGATTGCAACAAACCAGTCGGGAGTGGGACGCGGCTTGATGAGCGAATCAGATCTCGAAGCCGTGCACCATCACATGCTGAGAGAGGCTCGAGAGAACGGGGCTGACATCGCTGGAGTCTTTGTCTGCCCCCATGCGCCCACCGCGGGATGCGATTGCCGCAAGCCCGCACCCGGCCTTTTGACGCGGGCGATGTCCTTGGCGGAGATCAGTGCTGAGCAGACTCTGATGGTCGGGGATGATTTGCGCGATCTCGACGCCGCGTCGTCGGCCGGTGTGCCCGCTGCACTTGTATTGACCGGGAAAGGACGGGGTGCGCTTGTGAAGCTGGAGGGAAGGGATGTTCCGGTCTACGAGAGCTTGCGGCTGCTGGTTGCAGCGCTTCTCGCCAAACGCTTTTAGCGGAGAACACACAACATGATTGCCAATCAGGCGTTCCAGGAACACGCAGCGGTGATGGCTGAGGCGGCGACGTTGCTTCCTGCCAGCATAGAGCGTGCAGCGAACGAGCTGCACGCCTGCTTCGCGCGCGGAAGCAAGTTGCTCGCATGCGGAAATGGTGGCAGTGCGTCGGACGCCGATCATCTGGTAGCCGAGCTCGTCGGACGCTACAAGGATGAAAGGCGCGCCCTGCCCGCGATAGCGCTGGCTGGTGGCATGGCAACCATTACAGCGGTGGCAAACGACTATGGATACGAGACGGTGTTTGCCCGCCAGATCGAGGCGCTTGCACGGCCGGGCGATGTTCTTTTTGCCATCAGTACCAGTGGCAACTCGCGCAATGTGCTCGCGGCTGTGAAGGCCGCCAGGGAGCGCGATGTTCGTGTCGTCGGCTTCACCGGCGGGGACGGTGGCCAGCTTGCGGTGAATTCGGACGTGCTGATCTGTGCGCCATCGAAGGTAACGGCGCGCATCCAGGAGGTGCATATCCTGTGCATCCACGTAATCTGCGAAACGCTCGATCGGAAGCTCCGGGAAGAGGTGGGAGCGTGAGCGCGTTGGCTGCTGCAGCAAACGGGCGATTCCGATTGCTCCAGGTGGTCGAACAGTGTGTCGGCCGAGAGGTCTGGGTAGTCGGCGACCTGATGCTCGACGAGTACGTGCATGGAGCTGTGGAGCGGATTTCGCCTGAAGCACCTGTTCCCGTAGTGCGCGTCGGCGACGTGCAGTATCGCCTAGGAGGTGCCGCAAACGTTGCCCGGCAGGTTGCCGTGCTAGGAGCCAAGGTCGTCCTTGGAGGGATCGTGGGCGACGACGACGCGGGCAACCAGATCATCGAGGACTGCGCCAGAGCCGGAATCGATACACGTGGAGTAGTCCGCGATCGCTCGCGGCGAACTACTCGCAAGTTGCGCGTCCTGGGGCAGGGGCAACAGCTCGTGCGGCTCGATTGGGAGGATTCGAGGGGCTGCGGCGGGCCGGTCGTGCAGGAGCTCTGCGATCGTATGCGGTCCGGGCGATCCCCTGAGGTTGTCGTGCTGAGCGACTATGCAAAAGGGGTCCTGACGGACGCGTGTCTGGGCGCGCTGACGGATGCAGCGCGCTCGACAGGCTGTCGCGTGCTCGTCGACCCGAAGCGACGCGATCTCGCCTCGTATCGTGGCGCCAGCCTTCTGACACCCAATCTGGGCGAACTGTCGGCCGCCGCTGGGCGCCGGCTCGACCCGGACGACCACGACTCGATCGTGGCCGCCGCGTTGCCGTTCATCGAGTCGGCCGCACTGGAAGGGATCGTCGTTACCCTCAGCGATCGCGGCATGATGTTCGTCGGTGCGGACGGGGTGCGGTATCACATACCCGCGGAGCGACGCTCCGTGTCCGACGTGACCGGCGCCGGGGATACGGCGGTCGCAGTGCTCGCAACTACTCTGGCTGCCGGAGCGACAATCGATCAGGCGATGAATATCGCCAATACTGCCGCCGGCCTTGCGGTGGCCGAGGTCGGTGCGGTGGCCGTCGAGCCCAGCCAGATCAGCTTTGCGCTGGCCGATGCACCCGGCAGCAAAGTCCTCAGCAGGCAGGCGCTTGCTGCGCGTGCGAGCGGGTGGCGTGTGCAAGGCAAGAGGATAGTGTTCACCAATGGCTGCTTCGACCTCCTCCATGCCGGTCATCTATCTTTGCTGCATGAGGCCGCGCGCCTGGGTGACGTGCTGATCCTCGCTATAAACAGCGATGAATCGGTCCGGAGGCTCAAGGGTGCCGCGCGACCGATCGTTCCCGCGAGCGACAGGGCCGCGTTGTTAGCCGCGCTCTCATGCGTGGATGCCGTCACCATCTTCGAAGAGGACACACCCCTGGAGACGCTACAGGTCGTGCGCCCACACATCCTGGTAAAGGGGCAGGACTACGGCATTGGAAATGTGGTTGGTCGTGAGTTGGTCGAAGCTGACGGTGGTCGCGTCGAGCTCGTGCCGCTGCTGGATGCCCGTTCCACGTCGGCCATCGTGGAGCGCATCCGCAAGGGGCCGACGGCTGGATAAATCTTGACGGACAGGCTGGACACAACACATGCCGGGCATAGTTGGAATCGCGGGATCGGCGCCACCTGAGGAGTCTCAGCATCTCCTGCGCAGGATGTTGAGCGTGCTCATGCACGATCCGTCCTATTCTTCGGGTGTGTGTTCTGCGCCGGAGATAGGCGTGTATGGCGGATGGGCCGCCCTTCCGGGATCGTTCTCCGAGGCGCAATCCAGATCCGAGGAGCCCGGGAAACCCGTGCTTCTCTTCAGCGGTGAGTGCTTCCCGGCTCAAGCCGGCAGCAGTAAGCAGACCTCGCTCCTCCTGTCCTATGCCGCAGATGGCGAGAGATTCATCCACACGCTGAATGGCCTGTTCAGCGGCCTGCTCATCGATAGACGCAGACGCATCGCGCTGCTGTTCAACGACAGGTTCGGCAGCGAACGTATCTACTTCAGCGAGAGTGACGGCAACCTGTTCTTCGCAAGCGAAGCGAAGGCGCTGCTTGCGGTGCTGCCGCAAACGAGAGCTTTCGATGACGAGGGAGTCGCTCAGTTCCTGGCGTATGGGAGCACGCGCGACAATCGGACACTCTTCCGGGGAGTGAGCCTGATGCCAGCGGGGTCCGTCTGGCGGCTCGGCGAAGAACCTGCTCGACGGCGTTACTTTCTTCCCGCCGAATGGGAGGCACAGGAACCTGCTAGCACGGAGGAATTCGAGACAGAGCTGGTCGATGCCCTGCGCGCGGTGATGCCGTCTTACCTCGAACCCGCATCCAAGGTCGGAATATCGATCACCGGAGGTCTAGACACGCGCATGATCATGGCGTGCCTCAACGCTGGCGAAGGCGGGCAGGTGTGCTACACATATGTAGGTGCAACCGGTGAGACACTCGACGCGCGCATCGGGAGGGAGGTCGCGGAAGCAGTCGGGCTCGAGCACCACAACCTCAGGGTCACTCCAGATTTCCTGGCTCGATTTGATCACTTCGTGGACGAGACCGTTCGCGTCACGGACGGGTGCTGCGGCGTGCTAGGTGCGCACGAGATTCTATTCAGCGATCAGGCACGGAAGCTCGCATCCATTCGACTGACTGGAAATTTCGGTAGTGAGATACTGCGGAGCGTCACGACGTACAAGCCGAGACGGCTAGCGCCGGGTTTGCTCAGTCCGGATTTTGCGGGGCACGTATCGGCCGCGGCCCGGGCATCCACCGCGGATCACCCGGTCACGGCGGCCGCATTCAAGGAAATACCCTGGCATCTGTTCGGTACGGTATCGGCTGCTCGGTCACGTCTCACGTTCAGAAGTCCGTTTATGGACAACACTATCGTGAAGCTCGCGTACCGAGCGCCTATCGCCTCGCGCACCTCGGCGCACGCGGCGCTGAGATTTGTCTCTGCAAATGAAGCGGTTGCTTCGATCCCGACGGACCGGGGGGTGATCGCCGGAGCCAAGGGCGCTGGGGCTCTCGCGCATCGCCTCTTTGCGGACTTCACTTTCAAGCTCGACTATCTCGACAAGGAAGGCTTGCCGGACTGGCTCGCGCCGGCTGCGCCGGTCCTGCGTATGCTTGCCAAGCTGGGGCTGCTTGGCTTGCACAAGTTTCTTCCGTATCGCGCCTGGTTTCAGCGTGAGCTCGCGCCCTTTCTAAACGAAGCCCTTCTGAGTTCGCACACCAGGGCGCTTCCGTATTTCGATCCCCGTTTTTTTTCTTCGGTCGTGCGTGACACTACCGCCGGAAGGAAGAACTACCTGAACGAGATCAATGCCGTTCTCACTCTGGAGGCGGTGGAGAGGGTCCTGATCCGGGCCAGCTCCGACTAGCGGCATCGAATGTCGTTGCCCATCTCAAGCTGGTTCCCACGCTCGTCTGCTCCTGCGGCGATATTGCCGATGTTGCTGGCGCGTGGCCCGTGGCCCGAGTCGCGAGGCTAGAGCGCATGCCAGCTTCCGTCGCCATTCTTCTAACCGTGGTTTTCGTAGTCGGAGCCATACTCTGGGACGTGCGTCGGTCAAGAGACGTGAGTCCCGCAACATGGATTCCCGTCCTCTGGATAGCGATCATCGGCTCGCGTTTCGTTTCACAGTGGCTACAGCTCGGTAACCCGGGCGCGACTCAGAATGTGACCGACGGCAGCCCCCTCGACGCTGCGTACTTCATGTTTGTTATCTTGTGCGCCCTCATCGTGCTGGTTCGCAGGCGTATCAAGCTCGCCGAGATCGTGCGCAACAACGCGTGGCTCTTCGCCTTCTTCCTGTTCAGCTTCATCTCCATCGCCTGGTCCGATTTTCCGTTCATCGCATTCAAGCGATTCGTGAAAACCATGGGCCATCCGCTCGTCGCGCTCGTCATTCTCACGGATCCGAATCCGTCCAGCGCATTGCGAGCGGTGTTGCGACGCTGCGCCTTCTTTCTGCTGCCGACGTCGATACTCTTCATCAAGTACCTGCCAGAGTACGGTCGGGGATTCGATAGCTGGCTCGGTACGGCCTATAACCAGGGGGTCATGATCACGAAGAACGACCTCGGTTGCATGACCATGATCTTCAGCATTTTCTTCGTCTGGGTTCTTCTCTCCCGGCGGAATCTTGCGGATGTCAGATCGCGTCGTATTGAGATGCTGGCAAGTCTGGGGTTGCTGAGCATGGCGCTCTGGCTACTGGCGATCTCCGATAGTGCGACATCGTTGATGTGCATGGTCCTCGGCACAGCCGTGATGCTGGCGCTGGGTCTGCCGTTCGTAAACAAGCGATATGTCGGCACCTACGTCGTGACGGCAATTGCTCTCGTGATACTCACTGAGGTGAGCTTCGGAGTCTACGCGACGGTAATCGAAATGCTTGGGCGCGATCCCAATCTCACGGATCGGACTGATGTGTGGATAGATGCGCTGAAACTGCAGCCGAATGTCGTGCTGGGGGCCGGCTTCGAGAGTTTCTGGCTCGGATCGCGACTGGAAGCGATGTGGGCCAAGTGGTGGTGGCGGCCAAGCCAGGCGCACAATGGATATATCGAGACGTACTTGAATCTCGGTGCGGTCGGAGTGTTCCTGTTGACCGGAATGCTGGTCTCCACCTTCCGCAAGATCTGCGCCAGGCTCGAGTCGGACTTCGAGATCGGGCGGCTACGGTTGGCCTTCCTGTTCGTTCTGATCGCGTTCAACTACACCGAAGCATCGTTCAAGGCGCTGCATCCGATGTGGACTGTGTTCTACCTCATTGCACTCGACTATCCAAAGCGCAGTACGTCGGCCGCGCCAAGTGATGCAGAGGCGGGTGGGCGCAGGCGGCGAGAACCGAAGCGAGTCATTCGGTATGGAGAGCAGGTAGTTGGCCGCTCACGTACGTGAGATTTGTGTTCTTCTGAGAACCGCTGACGCCCTGACTCCCAGGGTGCGATACGTGGTGGACACGCTCTTCATGGCGGCGGGCATCATTCCGCGCTATGTCGGTGAGGTCCCCGCAAGCGGACCGTTGCTCTACTACGGGTCGCTCGCCCTTCGTTCGTTGCCCAGGGAGCGCTGCATTTTACTGGCTCACTCTCCGGGGGCGTGGGCTGGGTTCGACGGGACGACGGACATCGCGAGACAGCAGATATCCCATGACCTCTGTACAGTCCTGCCCCATAGTGAGCTCCCGCCTGACGCCGGCTTCGACGTCTGTGCGGACATCCTCGCTAACGCGTTCTATTTTCTGACGAGCTGGTCCGAACGGCTCGTTCGAGGCGCGCCGACGCGCGGACTCAGCGCCGCAAGCGTATTCGCGCGCCTGCAGGTTCCCATCGATATCGTGGACCGCTATCTGGCACGGCTGGTCGATGTTTTGCAGAGGCTCCTCGAGCGATTGAATCTTGCGCCCGCCGTAGGTCCGGACTGGGGCGAGGGGCGACGATATGCCGTGGTTCTATCGCATGATGTGGACTTTCTTCCGAGCGGCATGGGTGACGTGCTGATACAGGGAGCCAAAACATTCGCGCGCCATCTCGTGCGGCAGGCAGATCCGGTCGACGCGGCGCGCGCGCTCGCCGGCCTGGTGTCAGCAGTGGCTCGAGGACGCGATCCGTACGGATGTGTTCCGCACATCATTCACGAAGAACAGTGCCGAGGGGTCCGGGCGTCTTTCCAGGTCGCCGTCGGGCGCAGGCATCAGAACGACGTTCGTTATCGTGTCGAGGACGACAAGGTTCGTGACTACCTGCGAGTGATCCCCGAGTCCGGCTTCGATCTCTGCCTGCATGGCAGCTATCTCTCCACGCAGAATTCCGCGTGGTATGTGGAGGAGGCCGAGCTGCTCGCGGCACGCCTTGGGCGGCCGCTTGGATCGCGTCAGCACTACCTGTCTTTTGAGTACGACACGCTGTTCTCGGCTCAGGAGCAGGCCGGCATCCAGTACGACATGTCCATGGGATTTCCCGACGCCCCCGGTCCGCGCGCGGGTTTCTCCTTCCCGTACTTTCCTTTCAATCTGCGCGAGAACAGACCTTATGACGTTCTTGAGATCAGCCTATTTCTGATGGACGTGACTTTGCGCGGCTATCTCGGTCTCAAGGGCGCGCGCGCCTGGGAGGTCATGGAGTCGCACCTTGCTGATCTGCGCCGCAAAGGCGGCTGCGCATCGGTCGTGTGGCATCCGATTGTTTTCGGAGGTGCGCGCGACCCTGGTGACGCCGACCTCTTCTGGAAGATGGTCGAATACATCAAGGACACGCGAGGTCTTGCCACGGACGGAAGGGAGCTGAACGCGCTATGGCGTGCACGGGCACGCCAGTACTCAAGCTTTTGTCGTTGAACGAACTAGAGTTAGAAATATGGCGACTATTCTGATGGCGGCCTACACCAACTATCGGCGCGATCCGCGCGTTCGCCGAGAAGCCGAAGCGCTTGTCGAGGCCGGGCACCACGTCGTTTTTCTGGCGAGCCGTCAGCCTGGCGAACCCAACCGCGAGACGATCGCCGGCGTGGACGTCTTGAAGGCATTCGGACTGAAGAACAGAAAAACCTCCGCAGTTGTCTACATGCTCGACTACGCCCTGTTCTTCCTGACGCTGTTCGCGCACCTCCTGCGGCATCCGGTTCGCTATGACCTTGTCCATATCAACAACATGCCGGACTTCCTGGTATTCGCAGCAGTGGTGCCGCGGGTGCTTGGGCGCCCGATCATTCATGATGTGCATGATCTGATGCCCGAGATCTACGAGGAGAAGTTTGGTGCGGGCAGGGGAAGCTCGATACTGAATCTGCTGCGTTTGCAGGAGCGATGGGCCGGTCAATTTGCAACCGTCGTCCTGACCGTGGAAGAGAGGCTGAAGGACATCCTCTCCGAGCGTGGTGTCGCTCGCGAGAAGATCCATGTGCTCATGAATCTTCCCGACCATCGAATCTTTTCGCCTCGTGGAAGCGCGCCGGTCAAGGCTGCTGATGATCCCTTCGTCGTTGTCTATCACGGAACGCTGGCGCGCCGGCTGGGGCTCGACGTCGCCATCCGCGCGGCGGCGGTGGCCCGGAAGCAGATTGCACGTCTGGAGCTGCGAATCATCGGTGCCGGGGAAGAGAGGGAGAAGCTGATCAGGCTCCGGGACGAGCTTGGTCTGGCCGATGTGGTCACTTTCAGCGAGGGGTTCGTGCCTGTGGAGCAGATTCCTGCGCTCATCCGTGATGCCGACGTCGGGATCGTCCCGCTTCGGATCTCGAGCGGTACCGACATCATGCTCCCGACGAAACTTCTCGAGTATGTGAGCATTGGCATTCCATGTATCGTTCCAAGGACAGGTACGATCCTGCGTTACTTCGACGAAGAGATGGTCGAGTTTTTCGAGGCGGAGAACGTCGAGTCGCTCGCGACCGCAATGGTCGGCCTCCATCAGGATCGCGATCGCCGGCTGTCGCTTGCGGACGCGGCCCTGCAGCGTTTCGGGCGCACGTACAACTGGGGGGTACACAGGCGTGTATACACCGACCTCGTGGAGCAGCTACTCAGTCGTCACACGCGCGAACAAAGTGTGCTGTAGATCACGCACTCCGCGCACAAAGTGACGGGGAAACGGGCGTTTCCGGCTTCGGCACGCAGCTCACAAATGTCGTGAATCGGCTTGTTTTCATGCCTTTTGTCGCCAATTCCGTACAGCGTCACTACTAGACCCCGCGCAGACCCGTACTCCAGAATGGCGTCAGCGATGGCGCGATTTATCCCCACCAGGTCCCTTGGGGCCTCGAGCGGGGAAGAGAATTGCACTTCGAGCGACTACGTAAGAGTCCAGGGCGGGCGCGTCACGCGACCTTCGTTCAAACCAGAATCAGCTTGTCCGTACGCGTGCGGCTGACAGGCCGGTTTGTTTCAGTGCCGGGGGAAAGTGGAGTAATGCGGAACACATCGATGAGCGCACCAGCTCGCAGCAAGCTCACATATCGCGAGCCATTCGTCAGAGAAGCGTCGGCGGTTCGCGCTGTTGCGAGGGGTGTTGCTGCTATCGCCGCAGTGCTGGGTCTGGCAGCGGGATTTGTCTCCACCGCACAAGCTCAAGCGTGGGCTGGCGTTCTTTCGGCCGACCGTGGCGTCGATTGGAGCCGCGCCGGTGTCAAGGGGGGGCCAGCCTCGCGATCGCAGGTCTGCGCCACGTTGAATCCCGGCGCGACGATTTCAGCAATCAACAGCGCGATTGCCAGCTGCCCGTCAGGGCAGGTCGTTTTCCTCAATGCGGGTACGTACAACCTCGGCTCTGGGCTCATCCAGCTCACCAAGAACAATGTCACCTTGCGTGGCGCCGGCCCGAACCAGACCAAGCTCGTATTTACAGGGCGGGGAAACTGCGTCGGCATCCCCAGCGTCGTGTGCATCCCTTCCACCTGGATCGGCATTCCGGGCCACGGCGGCACGCCCCAGAACCAGGCCAACTGGACTGGTGGGTATCAGAAGGGCTCCACGGTTTTGACGTTTGACAGAGCGACGGGCCTCGCGGTCGGTAACACTGTCATTCTGGACCAGCTGGATGACAGCTCCGACGGGGGCGGGATCTACGTCTGCGGAAGCGCGGGCGTCTGCAGTTACGATGGGGGCCATGGCAACTCACGTCCGAGCAGGGGCCAGTGGCAGCTGGTCAAGGTGGCGGCAATCAACGGGAATCAGGTCACGATTGCGGATCCGATCCAGATGCCGAATTGGCGATCGAGTCAGAGCCCGCAGGCGTTGTGGGTGAACGATCAGCGCACCGGCGTAGGTCTGGAGGACCTGTCGATCGACGTGTTGGGCGCTGGTGGCGGCAGCGGGAACCAGTCGAACATCGTGTTCCTGAATGCGAGCGACTCCTGGGTCAAGGGTGTGCGCTCCGTGCAGGCCGATCGCAATCACGTATGGGTCTACCAGTCCACTCGGATAACGGTACGGGACAGCTACTTCTGGGGCAGCTACAACGGCATTTCCCAGAGTTACGGCGTCGAGCTTTTTGGGACGACTTCCGTGCTCGTAGAGAACAACATCGTTCAGCACAACACGGCTCCCTACATCATCAACGGGAGCGATACAGGTTCGGTATTTGGTTACAACTTTTCGATCGACAACTACCGGGCGGATGTCCCGAGCCTCATGTCCGCCACCGTTCACATCCATGAGGTGGGGACTTCCTATGCGTTGGTCGAAGGAAATGACGGTCTAGGTATCACATTTGACGACTGGCACGGTACGACGCACTTCATGACGGTGTTTCGCAACCATTTCTACGGCGATATCGCGAACACACCTGCCAAGTCGGGCCAGACCGGCATTCTGCAGATTGGTGCGTTTTCGAGGTTCTTCAACGTTGTCGGCAACGTGTTCGGACGACAGGGCTACTACGACACCTATGAGCCATCGGGCAGCATCGGATGCGGCACGAAAAGTGTTTACTGCATTGGTCACAGTGTCGCCACGGGGGGGCCGACGGACGCGGCAGTCAAATCCACCCTGATGCGTTGGGGAAATTACGACACCGTGACAGCCTCCGCGCGCTTTGTGCCAGCGGAAGTTCCCACGTCACTATCGAGTTTCGCCGTGCCGATGCCGAGCTCTCAGGCGTTGCCCTCTTCGTTCTACAGAACCAGTAAGCCATCCTTCTTCGGCAACACCCCGTGGCCGGCGATCGGTCCGGATGTTTCAGGCGGCGATATCGCCGGATATTCCGGTCACGCACACAAAATTCCCGCTCGGCGCTGCTGGGAGAGTGCGCAGATCGATAGCGCGTACGGGACGAGAAATGTTCGCGTATTCACCCCGTCTACCTGCTATGGCACCACGAGCACCACAACGCCGATGCCGCCATCAGACTTGCGGATTCAAAGCTGATGCGCGTAGTTCTAGACCACTTCCGAGGTTGATCATGAAGCGGAACACCATTCCAGCTCTCAACGTGTCGTTGCTGCTGTTAGGTACAGCGGTACTTTCCGAGCCAGGCCTCGCGGCCACCATCACTGCATCCAGTTGCTCCCAGACTGCAGTGCAATCAGCCATTTCATCGGCCGCCGATGGCGATGTAGTGAGCGTTCCGGCAGGCTCTTGTACTTGGAGCGCGGCTGTTTCGGTCAACAAGCCGATCACGCTGAAGGGGGCCGGTGCGACGGCTTCGGGAACCAAGATCACTTACGGGGGGACTGGCCACCCGCTGATCAACATCGATCCTGGTAACAAGACTGGATACGTGGGCGTGTCGGGCTTTTGGCTCGTTGGAGGCGATAGCAACAACTGGAACGGAAACGCCATCGTTCTAAATGGCCCGAGTGGCTGGAAGAACGTGCGCATTCACGAGAACGTTTTCGAGAACAATTATCCTTGGACGATGTTCGTCAGTGGCTCCACCCATGGATTGATTGACAACAATACCTTCCGCGGTCGCGCCTACGGGATGAAGGTCTACGGCAACGGGGCTAGGGACTGGTCAACGCCACTGACCCTCGGAACGGCAGACTTTCTGTTCGTGGAGAACAATGCATTCGAATATGACGACTTCTACGGCAGCACCGGCGTGCCGGCAGTGGACATGAACAATGGCGGTCGGGTCGTCTTCCGTAACAACAAGCTGACTCACAGCTTTTTCGAGACGCATGACAAGGCTCGCAGCGGTCTCGTCAGCGCCAATGCGTACGAAATCTACAACAACACATTCGCTGCGGGCACGAACAAATGGAAGGGCGTAGATCTCACCGCTGGAACGGGCGTAGTGTGGGGCAACACGTTCACCGGCGACTGGACAATTCCGATCGGGGCGATGGACTATAAGACCTTCGATCCGCGAAGCGTAAAGCGGTGCGACGGTAATGATCCGGCGGATCAGAATGTGGCTGGGGAGTCGGGTTGGCGTTGCCAGTACCAGATCGGTACCCAAGGTGAGGGTGCGTCCGCCGTGAGCTACCCGCTTTACGTCTGGAGCAACACCAAGAATGGTCAGGCTGCGCAGATGCAGTGCAGCGATGGATGCACGCATATCAAGTCCGGGCGCGATTACATCAACAACGGGACGACTCCCAAAGCCGAGTACAAACCGTTCCAGTATCCTCACCCTCTGGTGATCAACGCCCCGAGGCCGAAGCCGCCTGCGGATCTGTCTGTTCAATAGGACTGAGAACTGCGTCTCATCATTTGGTCACTGAAGAACGATAAGAAGTAGCCATATGAAAGTTACCGTTGTCGGGGGAGGCCGCATGGGCCTCCCCCTTGCTTGCGTTTTCGGAAAGAACGGCGCGTCCGTCACGGTCAGTGACATCAACGCGGAGCTCGTGGCTGCGATCAATGCCGGCAGCTGTCTCTATGAGGAGCCGGGTCTGGCCGAGCTGATGGCTGATCTGCATGCGGCGGGTCGCCTCAGTGCCACGACAGACACAGCGAGTGCGGCATCCGAGTCTGATGCCGTAGTCATGATCGTTCCGGCGCATCTTACGCCGGAACGCGATATCGACTTCCACATCCTTGCCGCAGCGTCCGCCCAGGTTGCGAAAGGGATGCGCCGCGGCACACTCGTGGTCTACGAGACCACTGTCAGCATCGGTGGCACGCGGCGCACACTTATTCCGATTCTCGAAGAACACAGTGGCATGAAGGCCGGTGTGGACTTCCATGTGGGTTACAGCCCTGAGCGGGTGAAAGCCAACCTGGTGCTCGCCCGACTCGAAAGCACTCCCAAGGTGGTCGGCGGCCTGGATGCCGCATCGCGCGAGAAGGTCGTAGCACTCTATCGTGACTATCTACGCGCTCCTATCGAGGATGTCGGGACGCTCGAAGCGGCCGAATCCGCGAAACTCATGGGAATGCTGTACCGAGACGTCAACATCGCGCTGGCCAATGAGCTCGCCGCATTCTGCGAAATAGCAGGTGTCGATTTCGAGCGGGTTCGGAAGGCAGCCAATAGTGACGGGGAGGCTAGCTTGCTGATTCCGGGTATCGGGGTCGGCGGTCACTGCACCCCGGTCTATCCGTACTTCCTGACACGCGAGTCGCGTCGCAGAGGTATGAATCAGCGCATATCGGAGGCGGCTCGCGAGATCAACGATCTCCAGCCGGGGAGGCAGCTCGAGCGCATCGCTGCAGTCTGGCAGCCACTCCGTGGGAAGCGTGTACACATCATGGGGCTTGCTTTCCGTCCGGGCGTGAAGGTCGACACTCTGAGCCCTGCTTTCACGCTTCGTGAACATCTTCAGCAGCTGGGTGCAATCACGACGCTGGAAGATCCGTGTTACACGGATGAAGAGGTCCGTGCAGCGGGTTTCGACCCGGGAGTCGCTGGCGATGCGCAGGTCGTGGTTCTCAACACGGCACACAGAGAGTTCGCGCGCCCCGATTTTGCTCAATGGAGAAGCAGCGGAGTCGAGGTGGTACTCGATGGTCGCAATCTCTGGCAACGCTATGAAGTCGAAGCGACAGGTATTCTGTACTTTGGCATCGGCCGTTCCTCACGTCGCGAAGTTGTTCTTTAGGCAGTGCGTAGCGCGCCATGCCTTTGGTCCCGGTATCGTCTTGAGACTCCCCTTGCGGGCGGTCCCGTAGGCTGGTCCGGAAGCGCAGCAGGACGGCGGGTGAACCGACCACCACACGAAAACCGTGCTGCCTGCAGATTCCATCTGGTCTGCTTTTGACGGGTAGGAAAGATAAGAAGAATGAGCTCTCCGGCTATGACAACGAGATACGAAGAGATCCGGATTCGTGGCAAGGATACCCTGGTGCCCGCGGAAGAAATCTGCGGGCGCACAGTGATCGTCACGGGGCGCTTCTTGCGCCGTGCGCAAGTAATGGACGAGGAACTCGTCGAAGGCGAGCTCATCGCGGACCCTGCTCCATTTGTTGCCACGCTTCGTCGTAGCCAGTTGCGCGCGGATCTGCTGACGTTCGCAGAGCGCCCTCCGCAATTGACCCCGCGATACGACTACCGGGTCGAGTGGGACAACTGGGCCGTCATTCCTCTTTCCACATATGCAGATTGGTGGGAGAAGCGTCTGCCGCAAGAGGCCCGCAAGAATGCCCGGCGAGCAGCGAAGCGTGGTGTGATCGTTAGAACCGTCCCGTTCGACAGCGAGCTGGTGCGGGGCATTCAGCGGATATACAACGAAACCCCGGTGCGGCAAGGACGAAAGTTCTGGCACTACGGCAAGGATGTCGACGCGGTAACACGCATCAACGAGACATACAAAGCCCGGAGCGCGTTCATTGGCGCGTTCTTCGAGGACGAGCTCATCGGGTTCGTGAAAGTCGTGTTCGCGAACGGAGTCGGCGCGTTGATGCAGATTCTTTCGATGAACGCCCACTATGACAAACGACCAATGAACGCCTTGCTCGCGCACACAGTGCAAGAGTGCATCGAGCGCCGCTGTTCCATGCTTGTGTACGGTCAATACACTTACGGGTCCAAGAGCGATAGTTCGCTGGCCGAGTTCAAACGACGCACGGGATTCGAGCAGTTGAACTTCCCGCGATATTATGTCCCGCTCACGTTGAAGGGCCGCGTTGCGATCGCAGCGGGGCTTCATCTGGGCGTCCAGAACCTGCTTCCTGGCCCCGCAGCTAAGGTCCTGCTAAGCTCTCGCGCGCTCTATCATCGTCTTCGGACGAGGCGCGCCGCAGCGCTCTCCGCCGAATCGTGAGGGCTCGAACGCATGCCGGTGTAGCTCAACGTTAGAGCGACTGAATTGTAATCAGTTGATGGAGCGTTAAATTCCTCCCGCCGGCTCCAACCCTCAGACAAACAACAAGAACAACCGCGTCCTGGCTGATCCCGGGTACGCCAGAATCAAAGGGTCCCCGCAATGACGTCTGATCCTGACACTGTTGCGCAGACGTACGACAACAAGTACCGAAGGGCGAACTACTTCGAGTACCGGGACTGGTGGTACTACAGCTACCTCAAGGCGGTTGTAACGCGCGCTGGTCTTCGGCGTGGGGCGTCTGTCCTTGATGCCGGCTGCGGGCAGGGGTTCTTCACCGCTCTCTTTGACCGATTGGGTTTCGACGCGGTCGGCGTGGATTTGAGCGGGGAGGGGATCGCTGCCGCCAAGGCTCGGTACCAAGGGACAGGCACTCGGTTCATGGTCGGTGACGTGACCGATCTTCCATTCCGCGGTGAGTTCGACTTGGTATTCACGCGCTCGTGTTCTTTGTACAACACCGAGGACTTCGGACTCGACGATGCGGTGACGCAGCGCATGTTGGAGTACGTGAAACCAGGCGGAGTGTTCATCTTCGACTACTACACCAAGCTCAAGAGCGGCAAACGTAGTGACACTTGGTTGTACCACTCTGCTCGGGACATGGAGCGGCACTTTGCAGCATTCCGAAACTGCCGCATGTACTTCTGTCTTCGGTTCGACGCGCTTCTGTTAGGGGCACTGATCCTGACCCGGCCATGGTCGGAGGTCGCTCAATCCTTGAGCCGCTTGAGCGGGTTGGGCGGAGAGTTGGTGGCTATAGTTCGGAAGGATTGAAAAAGAGCCGTCCCGGGTTGCCGGACTGCGAAGCGGCGCAGCCCGCGACAGCAGTGGGGTGATATGCTACGCGACGCTCCAAGTGCTCCGACTGCGGTCTGCCAATGCATGAGACGTTGAAATCCATCCTGGCTGAGGTCCGGGGCGCCGCGCGCTTCAAGTGGTCCGCGATGCTCGTCACCTGGGGCCTGTGTCTGGTCGGCTGGGCGCTCGTCGCCGCGGCACCCAGCAAGTACGAGGCCGTCACACGCGTGTTCGTGGACACCCGCACGGCCCTTTCGCCCGTCATCCAGGGGCTCGCAATCCAGCAGGACATCGCCGCGCACCTGAATCTCGCCCAGGAGTCCTTGTTGGGCCGGGAACGGATTGGCCAGATCCTTCAGGAAACCGGCATGGACGCAACGGCGACGACGCCGGAGCGGCGGGCCAACCTCGCTGCCAAGCTTCGCAATGACATCAGGGTCGAGCTGCAGAATACCGGAAGCGGCTCTCAGCCCGGCGGCGTCATCTATGCGATCAGCTATCGCGACTCGGATCGCGATCGAAGCCTGCAGGTCGTGAAGATGCTTCTCGACTCCTTCATCGAGGAGACGCTGGGTGGCAAGCGGCAGGGCTCGGAAGCCGCACGCACCTTTCTGATGCGGGAGATAGGGGAGAACGAGCAACGCCTGCGTGAGGCGGAGCAGCGGCTGGCAGAGTTCAAGAAGCGTAACGTGGGTGTGATGCCCGGCGTGGAAGGTGACTACTTCACGCGGCTGCAGAACGAAATGGATGCCACGCGCAAGGCGAAGGCGGATCTGTCTGTGGCAATGACGCGCCGGGAGGAGCTGCGCAAGCAGCTGCAGGGCGAGACGCCATTCAGCGTCGTCGCGGGAGCATCCGGCGGCACCCGGGGCGCGGGCGCGCGTCCTGGCGGCACCGATACGCAGGCCTTGCGCGCGGAGGCGGAAAGCAGGCTGGCGGCATTGCTGCTGCGCTTCACGGACAGGCACCCGGACGTCATCGCCGTGCGCGAAGAGATCGCGGGTCTGGAAGAGCGTCAGGCGCGCGAGCTCGAAGCCCTGAAGCGTGGCGACACTGCGGCGGCTCTCACCAGCGGCGCGGCGGCGAATCCGATCTACCAGAATATCCAGCTCGCCCTGAACCAGGTGGACGTCGAGGTTGCCGAGCTGCGAGGGCAGCTTGCCCAGCGTGAACAGAAGATCTCGGAGCTGCAGCGCCTCGTGAACTCCGTGCCGGAGGTCGAGGCGGAGTTCGCCCGTCTGAACCGCGACTACGAGGTGACTCGAACGCAGTACACCGCGCTCGTGGAGCGGTTGAAGAAAGCAGAGCTGGGCCAGGAAGCCGAGGCAGCCTCCTCGGTGCGCTTCGAAGTCATCGATCCGCCCAACGCGCCCTTCAAGCCCGTCTCACCGAGCCGGCCGGTGCTGGCAGCACTCGTCCTCCTGGCGTCGATCGGGGGAGGGGCGGCCGTTGCCTATCTCTTGAACCTCCTCCGGCCGGTCTTCAACCGCCGCGAAGAGCTCGAACAGGCCACCGGCCTTCCCGTCCTGGGCAGCGTGTTCCTTGCGATCCCAGACAGCGCGATTGCGGCACGCCGCCGTGAGTACGTGCTGTTCTCGGGCGGCGCCGCGATGCTGGTCGTCGCGTTTCTTGCGGTGCTCTGGCTCAGCGTGACGAACGCGCTCGTCTGAGCGACGAGCGCGTTCGTTCCAGGCGTTTCGTCAGGATGCCTTGGCCAGCCCGCCACCCTTGGCGAGCTCGATCACGGCGCGCGCCACCGTCTCGCACTGCTGCGGGGTGAGCTCCGCGAACAGCGGGAGCGACAGCACTTCGCGGGCGGCTGCTTCGGAGTGCGGGAAGTCCCCTTCCTTGTAGCCAAGGTTCTTGTAGGCCTCCAGCGTGTGCACGGGGAACGGGTAGTGGATGCCCGTCTGGATGCCCTGCGCATTGAGCGCGTCCATCCATGCCTGACGGTCCTTCGTGCGGATGGCGTACACGTGATACACGTGCCGCTGGTACGACTGCGGCTGCGGCACCACGATTCCCGTTTCGCTCAGCAGGCGGTCGTAGATGGCTGCGGCCTTGCGGCGGCCCTCGGTCCAGGCTTCCAGGTGCCGCAGCTTCACGCGCAGCACGGCGCCCTGCAGGCCCTCGAGGCGGAAGTTGTAGCCCTTGAGGACGTGGTGATACTTCTTCTCGGCGCCCCAGTCACGCAGCATCCGTACCTTCCTGGCGAAGTCCGGATTGTTGGTGACGACCATGCCGCCCTCGCCGTAGGCGCCGAGGTTCTTGCCCGGGTAGAAGCTGAATGCGGCGAGATCGCCGATGCTGCCGGCGCGACGGCCCTTGTACTCGGCCCCGTGAGCCTGGCAGGCATCTTCGAGAACGATGAGCTTGTGGCGGCGCGCGATCTCCATGATCGGGTCCATCTCGGCCATCAGGCCGTGCAGATGCACCGGGAGAATGGCCCGCGTGCGCGGCGTGATCGCTGCCTCGAGCGCCTTCGGGTCCATGTTGTAGGTCTGCGGGTCGATGTCGACGAGCACCGGCTTCGCGCCGGTGTACTCGATGGCCGCGACGGTCGCCACGAACGTGAAGGGCACCGTGATGACTTCATCCCCGGGGCCGATGCCCGCTGCCAGCAGCGCGAGGTGCAGTGCGCTGGTCCCGGTGTTCACACCGATGCCGAAGCGCGCGCCGGAGTAGGCCGCGAACTCTTCTTCGAACTTCGCTACTTCGGGGCCGAGAATGTAGCCGCAGCTGTCCAATACCCCGTGAATGGCGGCATCGACTTCCGGCTTGATGCTGGCGTACTGGGCCTTGAGGTCCAGAAATGGGATCACGATGCTTTCCTCTTCTGAATGTAAACTGTTTCGCCGCGCCCGCGCATGGAGCTCGTGGCGGCCTCGATGAGCTCGACCACGCGCAGCCCCAGGTGACCGTCGGTCTCGGGCGTCTTGCTGTTCTCGATGCAGTCGACGAAGTGCTCGCCCTCGAGCCGCAGCGCTTCGGTGGTCGGCAGCTTCGGCGCCCACATGTCGCCCGTGCGGTAGCCGACGCGCATTTCATGGATGCGCTGCGGGTCGTCGGTGAAGCTGACACCGGAATCGTAGACGCGCACCTTCTCGCTCGGCTCCAGATCGTTGTAGACGATCATCTTCTTGCTGCCGCCGAGCAGGATCTGGCGCACCTTCACCGGCGCGAGCCAGCTGACGTTGCAGTGCGCGATGGTGCCGCTCTCGTAGAAGAGGGTGATGTAGGCCAGGTTTTCCGGCGTGCCCGGGAAGTGGTTGATGCCGCTCGCGGAGACCGCCACGGGGTGCTCGCCCAGCAGGTAGTCGAGGATGGCGAAGTCGTGCACGGCCAGATCCGAGATGACGTTGACGTCACGCTGGAAGAGGCCGAGGTTGATGCGGATCGAGTCGTAGTAGAAAAGCTTGCCGAGATCGGTGCTGCGCACGATATCGCCCATCTTGCGGATCGCGCCGGTGTAGATGAACGTGTGGTCCACCATCAGCACGCGCTTGCGCTTCGCGGCTTCCTCCACGAGCTTGCGCGCCTGGTACGAAGTCTCGGTCATCGGCTTCTCGAGCCACAGGTGCTTGCCGGCCTTCAGGGCCGCCATGCCGAGCTCGAAGTGCGTGTGCACCGGGGTTGCCACCGCGATGGCATCGATGGAGGTGTCCTCCAGCAGATCCTGGAAGCGGGTGGTGGTGCGTGCCGCAGGAAAACGCTTGTTGACGATCTCGAGCTTCTTCGGGTCGAGGTCCGCCACGGCGGCGACGGTTGCGCCGTTCACCTCCGCGAAGTTGCGCACGAGGTTCGGACCCCAGTAGCCGTAGCCGATGACGCCGATATTGATCATGTTGAGTTACCGTTCGCTCTTTTTGTTGCGGGTGTCGCCGATGACGCGCGCCGGCACGCCGGCGACGATGGCAAAGGGTGGGATGCTCCGGGTGACCACGGCGCCCGCGCCGATGAGCGCGCCCTCGCCGATGGTGATGCCGGCCAGAATGGTGACGTTCGAGCCGATCGAGGCGCGCCGGTCGATGCGCGTTTCCACGACCTTCCAGTCCGCTTCGGTTTGTGCGGAGCCGTCCTCGTTGGTGGCCCGCGGGTAGATGTCGTTCGTGAACATCACGCCGTGGCCGATGAAGACCTCATCAGCGATGTGCACGCCCTCGCAGATGAAGGTGTGGGAGGAGATCTTGCAGCGCGCTCCGACGGAGGAGTTCTTCTGGATCTCCACGAAAGCGCCGATCTTCGTGCCATCGCCGATCGTGCACCCGTACAGGTTCACGAGCGAGGGGTGGAAAATCCGCACGTCCTGGCCGAGGGTCACTGTTTCAGTTATGGGCATTGTTTGTGATCCACCATTGATAGCCGTACCGGTCCGCGGGCGCGGCGTGCCCCCCGGGCACGATACCGTCGCGGGCAGGGCGAATCGGTGTCCCGGTTGGCAGTCCGGCGCGAGCGAATATGTCTTGCGGCATACCCACGGCTTGTATCTTTACCGGTGCCGATGGGTCTGCCGATCCCGTGTACTTCCCTTCTGGGGAGAATTCAATCACGACATAGGTTCCAGGAGCGTGACGGGATTCCACTTTCTGCTCGCGCTGCGATGGCGTCGGGCGGCGGCCGGCGCCGCAGCACGCCGCCGGCGGGAGCCGCGGCAGGCCACGCAAGCTCCGGGCCGGCGCGATATGGATCACAATTCGGTCAAAGGGTGATCGGATATCATCCGGGCACCATTCCAAAACAAATCTGACGATGGGGAGCTCCAATGATCCGCTTGCATCCAGCAGCCCGCGTGGCTGGCGTGGTGGCCGCACTACTTGCGTGCGCATTCCCCGTCGCAGGTGCCGAGAGCGGGTGGGCCGTCGATATGAGCGGAGGTCATACCGACAACGCGAGGCGCACTGAAACCGGGCGGGTGAGCGATACCATCCTGACGGCCGGAGTCGCGGCGACATTCAAGGAGCAGACCCGCCGCCTCAAGGCCTCGATCGAAGGCAGCGGCACCTGGTTCGATTACCTGGATGACACATACGACGACGATTTCCTCGCCTCCGGGCAGGCCGAGCTCGTCTTTGGCGTCGTGCCTGACCGCTTCCTGTGGTCCGTCGAGGACACGCTGCGACAGATCGCCGTCGACCTCACCCAGCCGGTCACACCCGAGAATCGCCAGAGCGCGAACGTCTTCCGGACCGGCCCCGATTTCATCTTTCGTCTCTCCGACCGCTCCGAAGTCACCCTCGGGAGCCGCTTCACCAAGACCGCCTACGAAGAGACCACGCGCATCGACGACACGCAGATCAGCGGTGAGCTCAGGTGGTTGCGCCGGGTTTCGAGCGCCACGGCCTGGGGCGCCGTCGCATCCCATCAGCATGTCGAGTACGACGCGCCTGAAGATCCCGCCTACGAGCAGCAGGAGCTGTACGGAACGCTGCAGTCAGACGGTGCCCGTCAGGCGATCAGGCTCGATATCGGCGCAACGCGGCTCTCTGGCGATGCCGGCAGCGGCACGTCCACGAATCCTCTGCTGCGCGTGAGCTTGTCGCGGCAGCTGCGGCGCACCCTGGTCCTGGGCCTGAATTTCGGCTCCGAGTATCGAAATTCGTCCGACCGGTTCTCCCGGGACAGTCTCGTGGTGGCGCCCGGGCCGGAGCGGGTGGTGCTTTCGGCCGTTCCGGCGCAGGCGCGCTTCGGCGACGTGAAGCTCTCGCTGACGCGTCCACGAACATCGGTCGACATTGGCGCGAGCTACTCGCGGGAAAAGCCGGTCGCCGGCCCCGGCTTCGAGGAGCGTCTCTGGCGCCTGTCAGCCGGTGCGAGCCGGAGCCTGCGCCCCACGCTGCGAGGCTTCGTCAACTATGGCTACGAGGATCGGCAGCTGAAGTTCACCGAACTGCAGGCGGATCAAACCCAGGTCGCCTCCCTCGGGCTCGACTGGCGTGTCGGCCGCTCCACGTTCATCACGGTGGGCTACCGGCGTGAGGATCGTGAAGGCACCCTCGGCACCGGGACATACGTGGACAACCTCTTCCAGCTCCGGGTGGCCTACCGCAACGGTGCGCTGGCGGAGACGGACGGGCAGGGGCCGGGCGGGTTCTAGCGAGCGCGTGCGGCTGAAGAGGTCGCCGGGGCGACCCTTCAGCGCAGGGTTTCAGCCCACGATCTCGATCTTCGGGATCGGCACGACGAAACGGCACCCCCACTCGCGCACCGGGCTGAGCGAGCTCACGATCTCATCCTTCAGATTCCACGGAAGGATGAAGAGGTAATCCGGCTTCGCCTCCTGGATGGCTTCGGGCGCGAGAATGGGAATGTGCGTGCCCGGGGTGTACTTGCCCTGCTTGTACGGATTGCGATCCACGGTGAAATCGAGGAAATCCGTGCGGATACCGCAGTAGTTCAGCAAGGTGTTGCCCTTGCCGGGCGCGCCGTAACCCACCACCTTCTTGCCGGCCGCCTTCGCCTCGATGAGGAAGCGCAGGATGTCCCGCTTGGTTGCCATGACCTGCTGCGTGAAGCTCGTGTAGCGCTCCAGCGTGCCGAAACCTTCGGCCAGCTCGCGATTGCGCAGCTCGATGAGGCGCGCGGAGACGGGACGGGAAGAATCCTGTTCGTGGCGGCCGTAGATGCGCAGCGAGCCGCCGTGCGTGGGCAACTCCTCCACGTCGAAGAGGGTGAGGCCGTGCGCGGCGAAGACCTTCTCCACGGTCATCAGCGAGAAGTAGCTGAAGTGCTCGTGGTAGATGGTGTCGAACTGGTTCTGCTCCATCAGGCGATACAGATGCGGGAACTCCATCGTCAGCGTCCCACGCTCGCCGAGCAGGATCTTCATCCCCGCGACGAAGTCGTTGAGATCGGGAACGTGCGCGAGAACGTTGTTTCCGAGGAGGAGATCCGGCCGGCCGTACTCGGCTGCGATCTCGCGCGCGGTCTGCTGCCCGAAGAACTTCACCACCGAGCGGATGCCTTTTTCCTGCGCCACGCGCGCAACGTTGGCCGCAGGCTCGATACCGAGCACCGGAACCTTGCGCGCGACGAAGTGCTGCAGCAGGTACCCGTCATTGCTCGCAATTTCCATGACGCTGCTCTTTTCACCGAGCCCGAGCAGCGTGGACATGTGGTCGGCGTAGCGCTTCGCGTGCGCCACCCAGCTGTCGGAGTACGAGGAAAAGTAGGCGTACTCGCTGAAGATCTCCGAGGGCCCGACGAACTCTTCGAGCTGCACGAGGAAGCAGCGCTCGCACACGTACGCGTGGAGCGGATAGAACGCCTCCACCGAGCTCAGCTGCTCGGGCGTGATGTGCGTCTGGCAGGGCGGGGACATGCCCAGATCGACGAATGTGTGCACCAGGGGCTGACGACAGAACCGGCAGGGCGAGCCCTCATGTTGCGCCTTGGCAGGCGCATCCTGAGTCGGACGCGAAGAGTTGGCAGTCACGGCGATCCTCGATAGGGTCAATGCGTTTGTGTATGTCTTATGTCCGGGCGCTGGGCGCTCGGGGGCGCGTGGCGATCGGGCGCGGGTGCCAAGTGTGCCTGAGCGCGCGGCGATCTGGTGTGACGGCGTTTGCGAACGCCTGCGTGCGGGGCCCGGGGCGCCTGCGCAAACCGTGCGCCAATTCAAACCCCGGTCGACCTGCAGTTGCTAGACTCACGGCTCAACGAGCCGCTTCATGGGGCCTCCCGGTGGCGGCTCGACCCATAACGACACAAAACGGGTACGACATGCGTGTTTTCGTGACCGGGGTGAACGGCTACATCGGTGCCGTTCTCGCGCCCTACTTGCTGCAGCGTGGCCTTGACGTGCGTGGGCTGGACACCGGCTTCTATCGAGACGGCTGGCTCTACAGCGACGACCGGAACCTCCCCGCCTCACCGCTCACACTCAACAAGGATTTGCGGCATGTCGCCGAGGCGGACCTCCAGGGCTGCGATGCTGTGGTGCACCTCGCCGAGCTTTCGAACGATCCGCTCGGGCAGAACAATCCGGAAGTGACGCACCAGATCAATCACAAGGGGTCGGTGCGGCTGGCAGAGATCGCGCGCAAGCTGGGTATCCGGCGTTTCGTCTACACCTCGTCGTGCAGCGTGTATGGCGCGGGCACCGGTGACTTTCTCGATGAGACGGCCAGCCCGAACCCCCAGACGGCGTATGCCGAGTGCAAGGTGCTGGTGGAGCGTGATGTCGGCGCCATGGCGGGGCCGGACTTCTCTCCCGTCTTCCTCAGGAACGCAACCGCGTACGGTCCTTCGCCGCGCATGCGTTTCGACATCGTCCTGAATGACCTCTCCGCGCTGGCCTGGACCACGCGGCGCATCGCCATGGTGAGCGACGGCAGCCCGTGGCGCCCCCTGGTGCACGTTCTCGATATCTGCGAGGCGATATACCGGAGCCTGCAGGCGCCCGATGAAGCAGTGCGTGGGAAAGTGTTCAATGTCGGCCAGAATGGCGAGAACTACCGTGTGCGCGAGATTGCGCAGATCGTGGCTTCGGAGTTTCCCGGCTGCGAAGTGAGCGCTGGCCCTCCCTCGGCGGACAATCGCAGCTACCGCGTGAGCTTCGACCGAATCCACCGTGAGCTCCCGGGCTTCAAGTGCAGCCACACCGCGCGTGATGGCGCCCGCCAGTTTCGCGAGCTGTTCGAGCGCATCCAGTTCGGGCCCGACAACTACCAGTTCCGTGCCTTCACGCGCCTCAAGCAGCTGAAGTATCTTGCGGCCACGAGGCAGATCGACGCCGCCTTCTTCTGGACCTGACGTGATATTCGAGGAGACCCCGCTGCCGGGAGCCTTCGTCGTGAAGATCGAGCCGCACCACGACGTGCGCGGGTACTTCACCCGGACGTGGTGCGCGCACGAGTTCGCTGCCAGGGGTCTGGCGGCAGGGCTGGCGCAGGCGAGTCTCTCGCACAACGACAAGCGCGGAACGCTGCGTGGCATGCACATGCAGCTGCCGCCTTCGCAGGAAGGCAAGATCGTGCAATGCACTCACGGCGCCATATACGACGTGATCGTCGATCTGCGGCCGGGGTCGCGCACGTACCTGAAGCACTACGGAGTGGAGCTGACCGGCGAGGCCCACAACGCGCTGTACATCCCGCCCGGCATGCTCCACGGTTTTCAGACGCTGGAGGACGATACCGAGGTCTTCTACCAGATGACGGATGTTCACGCGCCGGACCTGGCCTTCGGCGCGCGCTGGAATGATCCGGCGTTCGGCATTCAGTGGCCCATCACGAGCGGGCTCGTGATGGCGCAACGCGATGCCACCTACGCGGACTTCGACCGTGTCGCGTACGAGGCCCGGCCCGCAGCCGTGTCGCAGGAGGCGAGGGTGTGATGGCGCGGGCGGCAGAAGCGGGCGTTCCGTCCGAAGCCCTGGCCGGCCTGAGCTCGCTCGCCGCGTGCACGCAGCGCATGGACGCGGCGTGGGCGCTGATGGCGGAGCTGTATCCGATCTGCCGCAGCATCACCGGTGACGGGGTGCGCAGCACGCTCGCACGCATCGCCGCGGATGTGCCGCTGCAGGTCACCGAAGTCCCCTCGGGAACGCCCGTCTTCGACTGGGAAGTGCCCCGCGAGTGGAACGTTCGCGAAGCTTGGGTCGCCGATGAAAGCGGGCGGCGTGTCGTCGACCTGCGGGACCACACGCTGCACCTGATGAGCTACAGCACCCCGGTGGATGCTGTCATGACGCTCGAGGAGCTGAGGCCGCACCTGCATTCGATTCCCGATCATCCGGACTGGATTCCCTACCGGACGAGTTACTACCGCGACAACTGGGGCTTCTGCCTCACGCATCGCACGCTCCAGGGCCTGCAACCCGGCCGGTACACGGTGCGCATCGACAGCACGCTGGCGCCGGGCTCGCTCACCTACGGCGAGTGCGTCGTTCCCGGCCGCACGTCCGACGAAGTGCTCATCTTCACGCACGTGTGTCACCCGTCCCTTTGCAACGACAACCTCACAGGCATCGCGCTGGCCACCGCGCTTGCTGCGGAGCTGAGTCGCTCTGCGCCGCGCTTCACCTATCGGTTCGTGTTCGCGCCGGGCACCATCGGGTCCATCACCTGGCTTGCGCACAACGAGCACATCGTCGAGCGCGTGCGTCATGGCCTGGTGCTCGGTCTGGCGGGGGACAGGGGGCCGCTCACCTACAAGCGCAGTCGCCGCGGAAATGCGGAAATCGACCGCATCGGCGAGCACGTGATGGGGAGCATCGGCAGCACTGCGCGCGTCGTGCCGTTCTCGCCCTACGGTTATGACGAACGGCAGCTCTGTTCACCCGGCTTCAACCTGCCGGTGGGCCGGCTCACGCGAACGCCGAACAATGAGTACGCCGAATATCACACCTCGGCGGATGACTTCACGCTCATCGATCGGGCCGCGCTCGCCGAATCCCTGTTCGCCTGCGCGTCGATGCTCAGAATCGTGGAGCGTGATGCGCGTTACCTCAATCTGAACCCGAAGTGCGAGCCACGCCTCGGCAAGCGCGGGCTGTTCCGCCCCACCGGGGGCGGGCATCCCGGCGAGTTCGAGCATGCATTGCTCTGGGTCCTCAACCAGTCGGACGGCTCGGCGAGCCTGCTCGACATTGCCGAGAAATCGCGCCTGCCATTCGAGGTGCTTGCGGCCGCCGCCGACGCGCTCGTCGGCGTCGCGCTGCTTCGCCCGCTCGAACCGGCGGCCGTGGGGAGAGAAAACTGATGAAAGTCGTCCTGTTCTGTGGGGGTCTGGGTACGCGGCTGCGCGAGCACTCCGATACGATTCCAAAGCCGCTCGTGAACATCGGCCACCGTCCGATCCTGTGGCACCTGATGCGCTACTACGCGCACTTCGGGCACACGGAGTTCATTCTGTGCCTGGGCTATCGCGGCGATCTCATTCGCGAGTATTTCCTGAGCTATCGCGAAGAGCTCACCAACGACTTCGTGCTCCGGCCGGGTGAAGGCAAAGTCGAGCTGCTGAGCCGCGATGCCTCGGACTGGAGCATCACCTTCGTCGACACGGGCCTCCACAGCAACATCGGCCAGCGCCTCCTGCGTGCGCGCCGCTTCGTGGAGAACGAGCCGCTGTTCCTCGCGAACTACGCGGATGGCCTCTCCAATCTGCCCCTCGACGATCTCGTCGCGCTGTCCGAGCGCACGAAGGCGATTGCCACCTTCGCCTCGGTGCGCAGCGCGCAGAGCTTCCACACGGTCCGGGCGGACCGGGACGGCACGGTGAGCGGCATCGGCGTCATGAACCAGGGTGAGCTCTGGATCAACGGCGGATTCTTCGCCCTGAGGCAGGAGATCTTCGAGCACATCAACGAGGGCGAGGAGCTGGTGGAGAAGCCGTTCGCCCGGCTCATCGAGCAGCAGCGGCTCGTCACCTACCAGCACCACGGCTTCTGGCAGTCGATGGACACGTTCAAGGACAAGATCACCTTCGACCGGATGGAAGCGCAGGGGAACTGCCCCTGGATGGTGTGGCGGAAGTAGGCGGATGCTGCGGCTGATTCCGGAAAAACGTGGCGCATTGCAGGTACTCTGCATCGGCGCGCATTCCGACGACATCGAGATCGGCTGCGGCGGCACGATCCTCGAGCTCACCGCGCGCCGGCAGCCGGTGCAGGTGACCTGGGTGGTGCTGAGTGCCAACGGAGAACGCGAGCGGGAAGCCAGGGACAGTGCGCAGAGCTTCCTGAAGAGCGCCCGGCGCAGCGACATTCGCGTCGGCACGTTCCGTGACGGCTACTTTCCCACCCAGCACACCGAGGTGAAGGATTACTTCGAGCAGTTGAAGCGCGACGTGACGCCGGACGTCGTGTTCACTCATGCTGGCGCGGACCTGCACCAGGATCACAGGCTCGTGTCCGAGCTCACCTGGAACACGTTCCGCGACCACATGATCCTCGAGTACGAGGTCGTCAAGTACGACGGCGGGCTCGGTTCGCCGAACGCGTTCGTGCCGGTCAGCCGCACGAACTGCCGGCGCAAGGTGCAGATGCTGATGCGCGGGTTCGCTACGCAGCGTTCCCGACGCTGGTTCACCGAAGACACGTTCATGGCGCTGTTGCGCATTCGAGGCATCGAGTGCAACGCGCCCGAGGGCCACGCGGAGGCGTTCTATGTCAGAAAATTCATCCTCTGACGGCCGCGGGACACCCGCGCCGGAATTCGCGCCACGCGTACGCAGTGCGGCGCTGGGTGCTCGCGCGCACGAGATCATTCCCGGTGGCGCACACACGTACGCCAAGGGTGACGACCAGTTCCCCGTGCAGGCGCCCGGCTTCATCGTGCGCGGCCAGGGCTGCCACGTCTGGGACCTCGATGGCAACGAGTTCATCGAGTACGGCATGGGGCTGCGCGCAGTCACCCTCGGCCATGCGTTCGCTCCGGTGGTGGAGGCGGCGAGGGCGGAGCTCGGCAACGGCGTGAACTTCAGTCGTCCGTCGCCGCTCGAGGTCGAGTACGCGGAGCGGCTTCTCGAGCTGATCCCCGGTGCGGACATGGTGAAGTTCGCGAAGGACGGCTCGGATACGCTCGACGCGGCCGTGCGCCTGGCGCGCGCCCACACGGGGCGCGACCGCATCGCCATCTGCGGCGATCACCCGTTCTTTTCGACGAGTGACTGGTTCATCGGCACCACGGATATGCCCGGTGGCATTCCGGAGTGGATCCGCTCCCAGACGGTCAAGTTTCGCTACAACGACGTCTCGAGCCTGCGCGCGCTCTTCGAGAAGTATCCCGGAGAGATCAGCTGCGTGGCGCTCGAAGCGGCGCGGACGGAAGAGCCCGCCCCCGGATTCCTGCAGGACCTGCAGGCCGCGTGCCGGAAAGAAGGCGCGATCCTCATCTTCGACGAGATGATCACGGGCTTCCGCTGGCACAAGGGTGGCGCGCAAGGCGAGTACGGCGTGGTGCCGGATCTTTCCACCTGGGGCAAGGCACTGGCGAATGGCTTCTGCCTCTCGGCCCTGGCAGGGCGGCGCGAGCTGATGGAGCTCGGGGGCATGTCCCATTCGCGTGAGCGCGTGTTCCTGCTCTCCACCACGCATGGCGCGGAGACGCATTCCATCGCTGCCGGGCTGGCCACGTACAAGTGTTATCAGGAGCTCGGTGTCATCGACGTGCTGTACGCGCGCGGTGCCGCGTTGCGAGCCGGTATCGCGAAGCTCACCTCAGAGCTCGGGCTGCAGCAGCACTTCGGTGTCGTCAGCCGGGATTGCAACCTGCTCTTCTTCACCCGGGACGCGCAGGGCCAGCCGAGCCAGCCATTCCGCACGCTCTTCATGCAAGAGCTCATTCGCCACCGCGTCATCGCGCCTTCATTCGTGGTGAGCTTTTCCCACAGCGAGCAGGACATTGCCCGCACGCTCGAGGCCATTGGTGAAGCGCTGTACGTCTACAGGCGCGCGCTGGCCGAGGGATACGAGAAGTACCTGCTCGGGCGACCCGTCAAGCCGGTCTTCCGCCGCTTCGCGTAGCAGGCACCGGTAATCTGCCGGCACCGCACCGCGCGGCTTGCGCGAGGCGGGATCGGCAAGTCCGATTGCCGCGTCCCCCGGTTTTCCGGGGCCTGCGGGGTTCGCGGGCCACGCAAGCCCACGGCCGCGTGCGCCCTTTCCCTGCCAGAATCAAAGATGTAGCCGTCACCGCGCGGCACTGCACGAGGAGGGAACGTTTCCTGCTTGGCAGGGCTGCATGCGCATCAGTGTTTTCGGTCTCGGGTACGTGGGGGCTGTTTCCTCGGCGTGTCTCGCCGCGGGCGGCCATCAAGTCATCGGCGTCGACAAGAACGCCACGAAGGTGGACCTGATCAATCGCGGCGCCCCGCCCATCATCGAGTCGGGCGTCGACACGATCATCCGGTCCGCCACGCAACAGGGCCTGCTCCACGCGACCCTGGATACCTTCGAGGCGGTGCGCGATACCGAGCTCTCGCTCGTGTGCGTCGGCACGCCGAGCGAGCCGAACGGCAGCCTCAAGCTCGATTTCGTGCGCAAGGTCTGCGAGGAGATCGGCGTGGCGCTGAAGGCCATCGAGCGCTACCACGTCGTCGTCATCCGCAGCACGGTCCTGCCCGGCACGATGCGATCGGTCGTGATCCCCACGCTCGAGCAGGTCTCCGGCAAGCGTGCCGGCACGGATTTCGGCGTGTGCTTCAACCCCGAGTTCCTCCGCGAGGGCACCGCCGTCAATGACTACCACCACCCGCCGAAGACGGTGATCGGCACCGATGACGCCCGCGCCGCGGAGCGCCTGCTGCGCCTGTATGAAAGCCTGGGCGCCCCGGTGTTCCGCACGTCCCTCGAGACGGCGGAGATGGTCAAGTACGTCGACAACACCTGGCATGCCCTGAAGGTGGGCTTCGCCAACGAGATCGGCTCGATCGCCAAGGCGCTCGACATCGACAGCTTCGAGGTCATGGACATCTTCTGCCGCGACACGAAGCTCAATCTCTCCCCGTACTACCTGCGGCCCGGCTACGCCTTCGGCGGCTCCTGCCTGCCGAAGGACCTGCGTGCGCTCAACTACCGCGCGCGCACGCTCGATGTGGAAACGCCGATCCTGAGCTCGATCCTGCCCAGCAACGAGGCGCACATCCGCCGCGGCATCGACCTCGTCATCAACGGGGGCAGCCGCAAGGTGGGCGTGCTCGGCTTCAGCTTCAAGGCCGGAACGGACGACCTGCGCGAAAGCCCGCTCGTCGAGCTCATCGAGAGACTCATCGGTAAGGGCTACGACCTGCGGCTCTACGATCGCAACGTCAATCTCGCGAAGCTGACGGGCGCCAATCGCGACTACATCCTCAATCACATCCCGCACATCGCCAATCTCATGCGCCGGAGCATCGATGAGGTCCTGGAGCACGCCGACACCGTCGTGATCGGCAACGGATCGAACGAGTTCGCCCAGGTGCCGCAGCAGCTGCGCAGCGGCCAGAAAGTGATCGACCTGGTGCGGGTGAATGCGCACCCCGCGCGCACCACCCAATACACCGGCATCTGCTGGTAGGCGTTCGGTCCCCGATCGCGAACGAGAGAGGAGGTCCTCCGCCGTGCGCCAACGCCGTGTGCTCATCATCGTCGAGAATCTGCCGTGCCCGTTCGACCGGCGTGTGTGGCAGGAAGCCCGCACGCTCGTGTCGGCGGGGTACCGCGTGTCGATCATCTGCCCGACGGGCAAGGGCTGCGAGAAGAAGTACGAGGAGATCGACGGCATCGCGATCTACAGGCACACGCTGCCGGTCGAAGCGGATCGGTGGTGGGGCTATGCGCTCGAGTATCTGTGGGCGTTCTGCGCGCAGATGACGCTCTCGCTGCGGGTGGCGTTCAGCCGCGGGTTCGACGTCATCCACGCATGCAACCCGCCCGACACGATCTTCCTGGTCGGCGGCTTCTACAAGCTGTTCGGAAAGAAGTTCATCTTCGATCACCACGACATCAACCCGGAGCTGTACGAGGCGAAGTTCGGCCGCCGCGACACCTTCTACAGGCTGATCCTGGCGCTCGAGCGCTGGACGTTCCGGACGGCCGATATCTCGATCGCCACGAACGAGTCCTACCGTCGCATCGCGCTCGAGCGCGGGCGCATGCCGCCGGACAAGGTGTTCGTGGTGCGCAGCGGCCCGAGCCTCGAGCGGCTGAAGATCCTGCCGCCGGAGCCGGCGCTGAAGCGCGGCCGGCGCTATCTCGTCGGCTATGTCGGTGTCATGGGCCGGCAGGAGGGGATCGATCTGCTGCTGCATGCAGTGAGGCACATCGTTGCCCGCAAGGGCCGGACCGATGTGCACTTCGGGCTCGTGGGGTCCGGCACCGAGCTTGCAGCGATGCAGTCCCTTGCGCGCGAGCTGGGGGTGGCCGACTACGTGACTTTCACGGGCCGCGTTCCCGACCCGCAACTGCTCGCGATGCTGAACACGGCGGAGGTCTGCGTGAACCCCGATGTGGCGAACGAGATGAACGACAAGTCCACCATGAACAAGATCATGGAGTACATGGCGCTCGGCAAGCCGATCGTCCAGTTCGACCTCACCGAAGGTCGTTTCTCCGCGCAGGAGGCCTCGCTCTACGCCCGCCGCAACGACCCGGTGGATCTCGGCGAGAAGATCCTGCTGCTGCTCGATGATGAGCCGCTGCGCGAGCGCATGGGCCGCTTCGGCCGCCAGCGCGTGGCGGATGAGCTGTCCTGGGACCACGAGGTGCCGAAGCTGATCGAGGCGTACGACGCGATCTTCGCCACCGGCAAGGCCCGGAACCCGAAGGATACGCGGACCGCGAGCACGTCCGCGTGAGCCTCAAGTGGCGCGTGGCGCGCATGCGCGCGATGAGCAGCCGTGAGATCGCGTTTCGCGTGGGGCGCACCGTGCGGGCACGCGTGGAGAAGCTCGGCGTCGGTCTCGCGCGGGCGCCGGATGCGTCGGGCGCTTCCGGCAAGGGGTGGCTTCCAGTTCTGCCGTCGCACTTCGATGCCGCGAAATACGTGGCCGCTGCGGACCGCATTCTAGGCGGCTCCTTTCACGTGTTCTCGATAGAGGACGCGCGCCTGGGTTTTCCTCCGCGCTGGAACACGGATCCGCGCACGGGCACGACGGCGCCGCTCGATTTCGGGAAGAGCCTGGACTACCGGGACTCGGGCAACGTCGGCGACATCAAGTATCTCTGGGAGATCAACCGCCACCTCGAGCTCGTGACGCTTGCCCAGGCGTGGCATCTCACGCGTGAGGAGCGCTTCGCCACCGGTTGCAAGGTGCTGCTGGATTCATGGATGCAGGCGGCACCGTATCCCTTCGGTGTGAACTGGTGCAGCAGCCTGGAACTGGCGGTGCGGCTCGTGAACTGGGCGTTCGCGTGGCAGCTGCTCGGCGCAGACGGGTCACCGCTCTTTGTCGGCGAGGAGGGCGAGCGATTCCGTGCTCGCTGGCTCGCGTCGATCTACCAGCATTGCCACTTCATCGCCGGAAACTTCTCGCGCCACTCTTCGGCGAACAATCACCTGCTCGGCGAGGCCACCGGTCTCTTCATCGCCGCTTCCAACTGGCCGATGTGGGAGGTCAGTGCTCGCTGGCGGGTCCACGCGCGCATGGAGCTGCAACGCGAGGCTGAGGCGCAAACCTTTCCGGATGGCGTCAACAGGGAGCAGGCGGTGTGGTACCACCACGCCGTCGCGGACATGCTGCTCATCGCCGGGCTCGTGTCGCGGGCCGACGACGCGGACTTCGGTGTCACCTACTGGCAGCGCATTCATTCGATGCTCGACTATCTCGCGAGCATCATGGATGTGGGCGGCAACGTGCCGGCGATTGGCGACGCAGACGACGGTGTGCTCGTGCGCTTCGACCCGGATCGCAGGCTCGACGTCTTCCGTTCCCTGCTGGCGACAGGCGCAGTGCTGTTCGGTAGCGGTGAATTCAAGCTGAAGGCTGGCCGCGTCGACGACAAGACGCGCTGGCTTCTCGGTGACGCGGCGGATGAGCGTTTCGAAGCGCTGGATACGTCGTCGACCACGCTGCCGCCCAGGCGCGAATTTTCAAAGAGCGGGTACTTTGTTCTCGGGAGCGACTTCGAGACGCCGCAGGAGGTGCGCATCGTCGCGGATGCGGGTCCGCTCGGATTTCTTTCGATCGCAGCGCACGGGCACGCAGACGCGCTCTCATTCACGCTGAGCGCGGCAGGCTTGCCGATACTCATCGACCCAGGCACCTACGCGTACCACACCGAGCGGCGCTGGCGAGACTATTTCCGCGGCACGTCGGCGCACAACACCGTGCGCGTGGATGGCAAGGATCAGTCCGTCCCCGCGGGAAACTTTCTGTGGCTGGAGCACGCGCGCGCGTGCCTGGAGTCGTTCGATGTGTCGCCTGAAGCCGACCGCCTGGTCGCGCATCATCACGGCTACCTGCGCCTCGCCGATCCGGTGCGTCACCGCCGCACGTGGCGCTACGAGCGGCGGAGCAGGAAGCTCTCGCTCGTCGACGACATCGAGTGCCAGGGACCGCATCGCATCGAGTGGTTCTGGCACTTCGCGCCGGGGTGTGGCGTGAGCGTGCGTGCGAACACGCTCGTCGCCAGACGCGGCGCCGTCACCCTGACGGTGACATTCCCCGCCGCGTTCGCAAGCCGCCTCGAGACTGCGTCGGACCACCCCCCGTTTGGCTGGTACTCGCCGAACCTCGATCTGAAGCAGCCTGCGATCACCGCCATCCTCGAGGCGCTCGTTCCGGCGAGCGCCTCCTTTGGCTTCGAGCTGCAGGTGGAGATCAGTTCACCTTGACGTTGATCTCCGGTGAGAACGCGCTTTCGACTCCCGCAGCGTTCACGGCCGTCATCGCGATGTAGTAGGTGCCCGAGCTCAGCGAGTCGAGCACGTAGCGCGTCAACCCCGCGTTGTCGAGCGACACCGTGGCGGTGTAGTTCTGCGATTCCGGCCCGTAGTGGATCCTGTAGCCGGCGAGGTCGCTGAGCGCCGAGCCATCCTCGTTCTCCGTCGGCGGCGTCCAGGCGAGCGCCACGCTGTTGACGCCGGCTGGCGCGCCCGTCACGGAGATCTCGAACTTGGGCAGCGCCGTCACCGCCTTGCCGTCGGTCGCGGCGATCTCGATGTCCGGATACTTGCCGGCCTGTTGCGCCGTCGGTGTGCCGGTGAGCGTGCCGGTGGCAGCATCGAACGTGGCCCAGGCGGGCTTGTTAGCGATCGTGAACGTGACGGTATCCCGATCCGCGTCGCTCGCGGTGGGCGTGAATCGATACACCTGGCCAGCAGCCACGGTCGTGGCGGCGGTGCCGCTGATGGTGGGGGCCTGATTGCCTCCCCCCGGATTGCCGGCCGATGGAGGCGGGCTCCCAGATCCCCCACCGGTCGCAGGCGCTGTCGGCACCTCGTCGGAAGATCCGCCCCCGCCGCCACACGCGGTGAGCGCTGCAGAGCCAGAGATCAAAGCAAAACAAAACGCCAAACGAATCCATGAAGCAGTAAAGCTCCGCATCTTGTGCGACCCCTAAATGACCAACCCCGTACCGAATCCCGAGCGTCGTCCCCGCGGTGGCATCGCGCGGATCGCAGATCCGCGTGCGTCCCATGGGGCTCGCGCTCGAGACGTTGCCGCTTCGTCGCCGGATCTGCTCAGACCCGGCTCCAGCCGCGGGCAACGGCGAAACAAAGTGCAACGGGTGTGCCACGCGATCTAAGTGCGCGTGGTGTATGCACTTTCAGGGCGGGCGTGGTTGAGCTTCAGCTCCCAGATCACACGGATGTGTAGGCACCTGCCGACAGGCGAAGACGTGTGCGTCGGCGTACGGGCCTCAACTCACTGATCGGGCAGAGGAAACCGCTCGTCGCAGCCTGCCGACAGGTGACACGGGGGAAGACGCCCGCTACCGGATGGATCGATGCGCATGCATCGATCGAGAGACGCGAGCCATCCCAAGAGAAGCGCGATCGAGCGTGGCAGGACGCGCGCGGACGAGCCTGAAGCTTCGCAGCATGGGAGCGCAAATTGCTTTTGAACGCAGGCGCGGCCTACGCGAACACGAACGCACGGCGCGCCGCGCATCCACACGGATGCGCGCTCTGTCGACTCAACAGAAAGCGTCGCATGACAGAGCCCTTGATGTTCTCGAGAGGATTCTCGATCGCCATGGTGGCGACGCTGCAGGTCACTCTGCCGCCCATCGTTGCTGCCGGCACGCTCCTGCTCCTGTGCCGCCTGTATCAGGTCGAGATCGACGATTTCTTCAAGGCGCTCGCGACCGTCGTTGCAGTACTCGCATTGACGCTTCCCCACGCCAAAGCGAACGGCAGCGCGCAGCTCGTTTCCGCGCCTGGCTCGCTTGCGTTACACGTCGTGGCCCGATGGCTCGTGATCACCGCGATCCTGCTCGCCATCGGCTACGTCACGAAGTACTCGGAAGAGTATTCACGGCGCGTCGTCGTCACCTGGATCGTCGTCACTCCGGCGCTGCTCGTCGGTGTCGCCCTCGGGCTTCACGAGCTCATGAGGCGGGTGCTGCGCAACCAGATGCCCGCGCGCCGCGTGGCCTTCGCGGGCTGCACCGAAGCCAGCAAGACACTGGCGGACCGGCTGGTCGCCAACACCGGCGCACTGGGATATCGCGTCGAGGGCTTCTTCGACGATCGCAATACGGACCGCCTCGGGCTCTGCGGCAGCATCCGGCGCCTGGGCACGCTGGTGGATCTCGTGACGTACGCAAAGGCCGGTCACGTGGACGTCGTCTTCGTCGCGCTGCCGGTGCGGCAGGTGCTGCGCGTGATGGATCTGATGGAGCAGCTGCGAGACACCACGGCATCCATCTACTACGTACCGGATATCTTCGTCAGCGATCTCATCCAGGCCCGCACCGGCGACATCCTGGGAATGCCCGTGGTGGCTCTCTGCGAAACGCCGTTCTACGGCTACCGGGGGGTCGTCAAGCGCATCACGGATGTCGCGTTCTCGTTCCTGATCCTCACGCTGGCGGCGCCGCTCATGGTCGGCATCGCGCTCATGATCCGTTACTCGAAGTACTCGTCACCCGGGCCGATCGTCTTCAAGCAGCGGCGCTACGGGCTCGATGGGCGTGAGATCGTCGTCTACAAGTTCAGGACCATGACGGTGAGCGAGGATGGCGCGCACGTGCCGCAGGTCACGCGGTTCGATTCGCGCGTGACGCGCCTCGGACGCTTTCTGCGCCGCTATTCCCTCGACGAGCTGCCGCAGCTCATCAACGTGCTGCAGGGGCAGATGAGCCTCGTGGGGCCGCGTCCGCACGCGGTCTCGCACAACGAGGAGTATCGGAAGCTCATCAAGGGTTACATGATCCGGCACAAGGCGCCGCCGGGCATCACCGGGCTTGCGCAGGTGAACGGCTGCCGTGGCGAGACCTCGCGCATCGAGGAGATGCAGGCGAGGATCGACTACGACCTCGAATATCTGCGCCGCTGGACGCCGCTGCTCGACCTCAAGATCCTGTTCCTGACCGCGATCCGCGTGATCCGGGACGACAAGGCCTACTGAGCGACCCTCAGGAACCCCAGCAGGCGCAGGATGCGCGCCTCGCGCCCGTGCAGCACGGAACCGAATAGCGCGCGGTCTCCCGCGGAGAGCGCCTGGCTTCTCACGTAGAGCAACGAGGCCACCGCCACCAGCACCACACCACAGGCGATGTCGGCAAGGTCGGGGAGCGCGACCGAGCGCTTCAGCGCGTACGCGAAAAGGACGAATACCCCCCAGTAGAGCAGCGCGGAGCCGAGCGCGCCGCGGGCATTCAGCCAGCGGGCCGAGTCCCGGACGTGCCACCAGATGTACAGATTCTTCATGAGCTCCGCCGACCCGGTCGCAACGGCGGCGCCGAAGACGCCCGCCCGTGGAATCAGCACGAGCAGGGCGATGATGTTGTAGACCGCGAACATCTTGCTGAAGAGGATGATCGAAGCCTTCTCCGCGTACTGCGCGACGAGCGTGACGGGAGAGCCGATCAGGTTGGCGGTGGCGAATGCCATGACGACGGGCAGCAGGAGCGAATCTTCGATGAACTTGCCGCCGAACAGCACGGCGACGATCTCATGGTGATACACCACGGAGAACGCAAGCATCGGCATCTGTACCAGCAGGCTGGAATTGAGCAGTGCCGTGAAGTATCGCGGGAGCCGCTCCCGCGCGTCCTCGGGGCGAATGGAGAAGATCAGGGGGTTGACGACGTTCTCGAACATTCTCACCGGCAGGATGTGGCTCGCCATCTGCGAGAGGCGTGAGTAGAACGAGTACGACCCGACCGCCACGGGGCCCATCATGGCGGCGATGAAGAAGTTCTCCGCGCGCAGGTTGAGAGCCAGTGACCCTGCGTCATTGAAGTTGTAGATGAACGCGTACTTCGCCATCCGCTTGCGCTCGGACTTCGCGAAGCGGTAGGTCCGCGATTCCGGTGAGCTGCAATGCCGCCTGTGGATCACGTGCAGGACGGCATACGAAACGGCGTAGGCGAAGATGTCACTCAGGATGGCCGTTTCCAGCGTCAGCGCGCCGAACGCCGCAAATGCTCCATAGGCCACGAGCTTTCCGGCCGCCAGCACGGTCATCGAGCCGACGCTGTACCGGTGCATCATGTGGGAGGCGAGCGCGAGCTGCAGCACGCGTGCCTGGAAGTGGAACAGGACGAGCAGCCCGAACAGGGCGAACTCCGCGCGGTAGGGCCCGAGCTGGAAGAAGGGCGCGAACCGGTTCCACGTGAGAAGGATCACCCCGATGACCACGACGCTCGCCACGAAGCGCAGGCCGGCAACCACGCGGACGAGGCGCGCGGCCGCGGCCGTGTTCGCGAGCTGGAGGTACTCCGGCTGATAGCGCCGCAACGTCTGCTCGAGCCCGAGGGACGCCGCCGTGCTGATGACGGGGATGATCGTGTAGAGGAGGTTGAAGACGCCGAAGTCGTGCTCCGACATCACCCGGACCATCACGATGTAGCCGAGCATCGTGAAGAACTGCCCGCCGGCGCGGAACAGCACCGTATCGAATACCGAGCGCCGCGCCTGCGGCTTGCCGTAGAGGGTCAAGGGTGGTTCGTCTCGTTGAGGCCGGGGACGCCGAAGCGCTGATAGATGGATGCCAGGCGATCGATCGCCGCACCCTGGGAGAACCGCTGCACGATCGTCTGGCGCGCGGCAGCGCCCAGCCGTTCGCGCTCCGCTGGCTGTTGCAGCAGGGCTGCGATCGCGCTCGCGAGCGCGTCGATGTCACCCGGCTGCACGAGCAGCCCGCTCTCGCCATGCCGGATGGCTTGCGGGATGCCGCCGACCGGCGTCGTAACGATGGGCAGCCCGTGCGCCATGGCTTCGAGCACGGCCATCGGCAGCCCTTCCGCATACGACGGAAGCACGAACGTCGTGGCTCGGGAGAGCGCCTCGGCCGCCTGCGCGGCATCGAGCCAGCCCGGGCAGACGACGCGCGAGCCGATGCCGAGATCCTGCGCACGCTCGCGCACCTGCTCGATGGCGCCATCGCCCGCCAGCACGAGCACGCTTCCGTTGTCGGGCAGCCTGGCGAAGGCTTCGAGCAGGTCGAACGAGCCCTTGCGGCGGCCGACCCGTCCAAGACACAGCACCGTCGGAGGTGCAGCGGCTCGTGCAGCGGGGTTCGGGTGCGGCAGGGACACGGCGTTCGCCAGAACTTCCACGCGGCTCGCGGGCGCGATGCGTAGCGCGTTGGCGCGCCATTCCTCGGAGAGCGCGATGACGAGCGCGGCGGACTCGAATACGCGCTTCACGAGGCGCCGTTGCCGCGGGCTGCATTCGGAGTCGAAGAAGGTCATGAACTCCGACCCGTGCAGATGCAGGATGTACGGACGTCGCGCGATGCCGGCGAGGGCGCAGACCACGGACTTGCGCCAGAACGACGCGCGGGAGGACAGGTGAATGTGCACGAGGGGCGCATCGAGCGTGCAGAGCGCGACCGTCACGCGCGCCCAGCCATGCAATGCGGTGGTGAGCTTGCGCCACCGGTTGCCGTCCCGATGTGTCGGGATGTACTGGCACACGAACCGCTCGAAGAGCCCGCCGTTCACGTAGCCGCGCACCACGGAAGAGATACCGCCTCGCGTGTCGGGATGAGTACCCACCATGAGCACGCTGCGGCAGCGTATGTGGGTCCCCGCGTTCGCCGGGGGATGCAATGCGGACCCCGCTTCCGCAGCCATGGTTCTTATCCAGTCGGAGCGGCGCAGCGGCTCACGAGTGAGAGACAACGGTTGTAGGTCGGCGCGGCATGCTCGTCCACGAGCTCGCGCATTCGTCTGGGCATGCTCGTCGCCTTGTCCAGGCTGTCACTGCGCAGGGATCGCGCATACGCGGGGTCGTAGGGCTCGCCGATGAACGCGAAGATCGCAGGCAGCCACCTGTCAGGAGCCTGGACCATCTGGTCGTACTCGAGCACGAACAGCCGCTCCGCCCCGATGATGTCGCGGATCGTCTCGATCTGGGCCGTCTTCGCTGCGTAGGCAACCGAGGCTTTCTCCGCGGCCGAGGGGCCGAAGGGCCAGATCCGCGGCCGCGACGATCGGGCCGCGGCGGCTGGAGCACACGACTCGTACAGCTCGTCGAGGGCGAAACGCTTCCAGTTGTTGACCATCGAGTACACCACGGAATACGGGTTCCGCAGCACCCACACCAGGCGCTGGTCGGGCCGCATGAGCGCATAGTCCGGATAGCGCTCGTTGAGATAGGTGGTCTGAAAACAGTAGCGCCGGCCCTGTGGCAGGCGCACGTGGCCGGCCAGGATGAGCGCGGCATCCAGCTCGTCGTCGTGCGTGAACGCGAAGCTCTGGAAGCCCCGTGCCCGCGCGATGATGCGGGTGGTGATCGTCGTCCCGGAGCGTTGGCAGCCGGCGACGAGCACGGCATTCGGGAAATCGCCGATGCTCGTCAGCAGCGGTGTCGCCTGTTGCCTCGGCCCGTCGTGGAATCGCTTCCACGTGCGGAACCGCTGCAGCGTAGCGCGCTCCTGGCGCGACAGCCCGTCCGGAGTGAGCGGCTCGGATTCGATCATGGGGTCTCGCGTTCAACGGATCAGGCGGAGCTCGTGCCCGCCGCGGTTCGCCGTGAGTAGTAGTAACGGCGGCCGTAGTAGTCCGTAACGCGCTCGCGCGAGCGGTTCAGCATCACGCCTGCAAGTGTGAACCCGCTCAGCAGCTCCATGGCACGGACCACGCCATCGCGTCGCGTCTTGCCTTCCGCCAGCACGAGCAGGGTGGCGTCGGCGCGCGGAGCGGCGACCAGGAAGTCGTCCGTTGCCAGCACGGGCGGCAGGTCGAGCAGGATCAATGCGCCGGGCGATATGGAGCTCACGTACTTCAGCAGCAACTCCAGCCGGCCCGAGGCCAGGAGCTCCGAAGAGAAGGGCGTCGCCTCGACACCGCCGGCAATCGCGAGCCGCTCGATGCCAACGCTGAAGAACACCTGCTGGGGCTCGAGCGTGCCAGCAAAGAAGTGCACGATTCCTCGCGGTGGCGTGATGCCGAGGTAGGCACACACGCTCGGGTTGCTCATGTCGAGATCGATCAGGAAGACGTTCTGGTTCTGCTCGCGCGCGAGGCTCAGTGCCAGGTTGATCGCCGTCACCGACTTGCCTTCGCCGGCGCCCGGGCTCGTGAGCGCGAGCGTCGACCACCGGTTCGAGCGCATGAGGTGCAGGACGCGTGTGCGCAGCATTCGATACGCAGTGAGGCCGCAGGAGGTGTCGTTTCCCTCGGATTCCGGCACGAGGACGTGGGCCTGTTCACAGGCGCCGAGATCGTAGTCGAGGCGCGGGAACTTGAGCTCGACGGGTGCCGGATCCTGGGAATCGTGGCGGCGTGCGGCCGATGCGCTGAAGACGGGACGCGGCGCGGCTTGCGTCTGTCGCTTCATGCGCTCGATCGCCTGTTCGATGATCATTAGGGATACCTCGTGGCGGCAGACTGTCTGGACTTCGGGGCGCTCAGGCGCCGGAACGGATCACGGCCGTGCCGACCGCGACCAGGGCGATACCGAATGCAGCGGCGACGACGGCGAACCGGAAGCGCTGCGATCGTTGTTCGGCGTGATTGAGCAGGGCGGGGACCGCCGCGATCATCGTGTGGCCGGTCAGTGCCAGCAGGTCCGAGGCACCGCGCACCGTCGGGTCGCTCAGCTCCGCGAACATGGCGGCGCCGAAGCCGAGCGCGACGCCGAGCACCGAGCCGAGCAGGATGATGCCGAGTCGATTCGGGAACTGCGCGCTCGAGGGCAGACCGGGCTCACGGATGAGGGTGAACCGCTCCCCCTGTTCCTCGGCGACGAGCGATTGCGCCAGCGCCGCCTCGGTGAGCTTGCCCTGGACCTCCCGGAAATGTTCCTGCGCGAGCTCGTAGTTGCGTGCGAGCTGCACGTACTCCCTTTCGACCGACGGCGTGCGCGCAAGCGACCGCGTGTAGTTCTGGATCTGGGCGGAGGCGCGGCTTGCGTCCGCGCGCAGCGCGGCCAGCTCGCTTCGTGCGCCGGAAAGCTCGCCGGCAACGCGGATGTACTCCGGATTGTCCGGGCGCACCCCGGCGGAGGCGGCTGCGCCGCCCTGCGCGGTGAGATCTGCGATGGCACGGCGCAACCGCTTCACGTCCGGATGCTCAGGCGTGTAGCGCTGCTCGGCTTCCGCCAGCTGGGCCCGCAGGCCGGCCATGTCCGCGCGCTTGTCGCTGAAGGCGCCGATGAGCGAGGGGTTCAGATCGTTCAACTGCAGCTCCAGCATCGAGACACGCTGCTGCGCCATGCGAATCTGCGCCTGGGTCGATTCGTAACTGCGCTGCGCGGCGTCGAGTGCCGCGAGATTGCGCGTCTCCGCGGTCGGAAGCGCATCGCCATACTTGCTCTTGAACTCCTCGAGCCTGACTTCCATTGCCCTGATCGAATCACTGAGCTTCCCCGATTCGGCGAGCAGGAACCGATACGTTCCCTGCGCCCGCTCACGCCGCGTCCGCGCGTTGTAGTCGAGGAAGAGCGCGGTCAGCTCCTTGGACACCGAGCGGGCGAGCGCGGGACTCGGGTTGTCATAGTGAATCGAGAAGGCATTCGATTCCTGCAGCGTTTGCATGGTGATCGGGTCGACACGCTCGATCTCGGTGGCCTCCGAGATCATGCGCGCCTTCTCCGCCACGGTGGCCTGCGGAAGATTCGGGTACGGGTCGACCTTCTGCACGAGCTCGCGCAGCGCTTCGGGGGTCATGACCCGGCGCTGCACGATCTCGAACTGCTGGTCCGCGTAGCTCGTCGCCACCTCGACGAACTCCTTCGGCACCGAGGAGGGCTCCAGCATGATCGTCCCGGACGAGCGGTACAGCGGCGTGAGCACGAACGCCGCGAACACCGCGATGAGGATACATGCCGGGGTGATGAGTGCCGGGTATCTCCAGCGCCGCCGGAGAATCTCCATGCGCGCGCCGAAGGTCGAGCCACTGTCGTTTTCCATGTTGTCTGCCTGTGCGGTCAGGTGCGTGGGCCTAGCCCGTCGAATCTCATCGAAAGAAAGAGCGAGTTGTCGAACGCGTTGCCCTGGTCGTCGGTCACGAACTTGCGATACTGGAACTGGTAGCCCATGCCCACGGACCACGTTGGCGTCATGGCCCACTTGAACCCGAGAGAGGCGTTTGCCGTGTCGCGATCGTCACCCCGGGCCGCAGGGTTGTGTGCACGTACGCGCAAGCCGCGTACCGCGATGGTCGAGGACCAGCGAGGTGACAATGCGCGCTGATATTCGACGTTCACCTGGTCGCTGTCGGCGAGGCTGCCGCTGCCGCTCGGGGTGATGGAGCGGCCCGCGGCCAGTCGCAGGACGCCGGCCTCGCTGTCGCGCTCGAGCTTCAGCATGGCTTCCCACGCAGTGTCGGATTCGTCGACCCGTACATCGTCGAAGTCGTCGGTCTTCTCGCTTTGCGCGCCAAGAGTCACCGAGGCGCGCAGACGCTCGGACCACTCCCGCTGCCACAGCATCCTCGCGCCGTATGCATCCGTCTTGCTGCCGTCGTCTGCGTCGTAGCGAGAGAAGTAGGGGCCGACGGTGAGACTGGTGCGCTCGTCGAGCTCGCGGCGCCATGCCACCTCGGCCAGGCCGTATCGGTAGTCGATCTGTGTAACCGGCACCTCCGACGAGTAATCCACGACCTCCGCGATCAGGTTGGTCGTGATGCCGTCGCGCTCCGTGAACCGGTAGGTGTAGGTCGGGCGCACGGAGATGCTCGTGCGCCGGGTGGAAACGAAGAGCCGTCCGGTGTCGCCACTCTGTTCCGGGGTCGAGGGGTCGAAGGGGTTGAAACCAGCCTGCAGCAGCTCGGCGGTGTACGCATCGCGGCGCGAGTAGTTTGCCTTCAGCCCGAAGTCGCTCCGCAGCGTCCGGTAGCCGGTGATGACATCGAGGTATTCCTCGAGGCGCTGCAGATCGCTGCGTTGGGGAAAGTCCTGGAAGCGGATGCGCGGGCGGATACGGGTGTCGCTGCGCTCTGTCCTGCGGCCCCACGTCACCGCCGCATCGGCGAAGTAGCCCATCATTTCTTCTTCCCCGTCCGGGGTCAGGTCACGGTTCGTGTGCCCCTCCACGCGTGCTTCGAACGCGGGCTGCCAGTACGTCTGCTGGGCCTGCGCGGCAGCGCCGACGCCGCCGGCGGTGAGGATGAACGCCCAGCGGGAGATTGCGGCTCTGCTCATGTGCCGCGGCATCTCACGGGACGACGACGACATCGCCGCTCTCCAGCAGAACGTTCTGGTCGAGGTTGCGACCTCGGCTCACGTCCTCGTACCGGAACGGCAGCGTCGACTGGCGCCCATCGACGCTGCGGACGATGGTGATGTTGTTGAGCGCTGCGAACGGTGTCATGCCTCCGGCGAGGCTCAAAGCCTGAAGCACGTTCATCTGCGGGTTCATGATGAAGGCGCCGGGGGTTCTCACTTGTCCGATGACGTAGACCTTGTTGCCTCCGACGTTCGTGAGCGTGATCGAGACCACGGGGTCGGGGATGTACTTCTTCAGTTTCGTCTCGATCTCCGCCTGCACCTGGCTCAGCGTGCGGCCCGATGCAGCGATCTCGCCTACGAGCGGGAACGAGAAGCGGCCATCCGGACGGACGACGATCGGCTTCTGCAACTCGGTTTCCTTCCAGACAGCGATCTCCAGCTCATCGCCCGGATGCAGTGTGTACGAGGGCCCGCCGGGGGCTGGTGCCGGCGGCGCTGCCGGGGCCGCCGAAGCCGTGCGCGGAGGTGTTTGCGGCTGCGCCTGTGAGTGGGCAGGTGCAGCTGCCGCGAGCCAGGTGCTGACGATCGTCAAACACAAAGTGAGGCGCGCCCCGGCGGAAAAAGTGATCGGCATTCGTTGTTCTCCCCGTGCCATGTGGTGCAGCGGTGCGCTGCGCCTACGCAAGAAACGTACCTTGGCTGGAGCGGGACAGGAGCGTGGGTGCTGCAGGTAATCCTTACACCTGATCCTGCCGCGTCGAATGCGTGCGCCGCGAGTGAGTGCGCGCCTATAGTTTGCGAGGAAACCTGTGTCCCGCGCTCACGGACTCGTGCGTGGTGAAGCTTGGCACCGAGATTGCAGGCTCGCCAGACCGATCATGCGACCCGTCGTTCTGCTGCTCATCCTCGTCACCTGCCTCGTGCCGTACTTCGCGGAACAGGGCTGGCTGCCTGCGGTGGCGAAATACTCGGAGGAGATCATCGCCGTCATCGTCGCGATGTACGTGGTGGCGGTCGGCGCGCGCACGCAGTTCCGGAACGTGCGTTCGGAGTACTGGCTCGTCTTCGGCGCCATCGCAACGGTGATGGTCTGCGGCGTCGTCATCAACGCCGTGGCGCCCGGGCCGCTCTTCGCCGGCATGCGCTCGTACCTTCGCGCGCTGCCGCTCTTCTTCCTGCCCGCGGTGCTCGCGATCGATGACAGATCCCTGAAACGGCAGCTGCTGCTGCTGCTCGCCATATCGTTCCTGCAGGTTCCAACCGCGCTGTATCAGCGAACGACGCGTTGGGCGGCGGGCCACATATCGGGAGACTGGGCCGTCGGCACGCTGCTGAATTCCGGAATCCTGTCCATTTTCCTCATCTGCGTGGCGTGTGTGCTCACCGGCTTCTACATGCGCAAGCGCCTCAGGCTCGCGCCCTACCTGGCCCTGATGCTCGTCGTGCTGACACCCACGATGGTCAACGAGACCAAGGCGACCATGGTGCTCCTGCCGATCGGCATGCTGACGACCGTGATCGCGGGCGCGCGGCCGCGCAAGCGGCTCGGCAATGCGCTGTCGGCGCTTCTGGTGCTGGCGGTGTTCACGTCGATCTTCATTCCCGTGTACGACTACTACGTCAAGCCGCGCTGGGGCTATGGCCTGCTCGATTTCGTGACGATGCCGGGACGCGTCGAGGGCTACCTGGAAAAGCGTGGCGCAGCCGTCGGCGTGACGAAGGAGGTCGGTCGCGTCGATGCCATCGTCGTGCCGCTCAAGGACTTCTCGCGGGATCCGACCAAGCTCGCCTTCGGGCTGGGCATCGGCAACGCGTCGCTGTCGAAGCTCGGAAAGCAGTTCACGGGCGAGTACTTCAGGCGCTATGAGCCGTTCGGCCAGACGACCGCGGCGCTGCTCATTCTCGAGACGGGAATCCTCGGGCTCACACTCGTGTTCCTCCTGCACGTCATGATTTTTCGGGACGCGAAGGTCGTCGCCGCACGCGACGAGGGAATACGTGGCGCGCTGGCGGCGGGCTGGACCGGTGTGATGGCGGTGTTGATGATCTCGATGTTCTACAAAGAGATGATTCCTTCCGGGGCGATCGCTTTCCCGTTCTGGTACTTCGCCGGCCTGATCGCCGCGCATCGAATGCGTCTACGTTACTCGGTGCGCGAGCCGCTCCCTCCCGATGTCACCGGAGTGGAACCACGGCCCGGCGCGCTCGCCTGAACGCGGTAGGTACACAGCTTGCTCACGCGCAGTGCGTCACGTGATGACTTCGGGGTCGTTGCCAGCAGGCCGATGCGCTACGTCTATCTCAAGAACGGCGATGCAGTCGACCAGGTACGCCGCATCTCGCTCGGTGCCGATCGCCGGGGCGGGCCGGATGCTTTCATTTCGGATTTCGTACGAGCCCATGCCGCGGATGAGCTGCTGATTCTCAGCAACTGGCATCGTGACGAATTCGTGTGGGGGAACATCCAGGCACGCAGCTTCGGACCGGCGCGCGGGCTCGCGGTGCGGATGTGGTCGGCGCTGCAGATCGGTTACGAGATGCTGCGCTTCCGGCCCGATCGCATCGTCTGCGGGTGCAGCGCGGAGCTCCTCTGGGTATCGCTGATCGTGGCACGGCTCGCCGGCGCGCAGATCGTGAACTCACGTCATACCGGGCTCGTGAAGCATCGGTTCATCGGCCGCCTGAGCGGCGCGCTCGATCGCCTCAGCATACGGGCGTGTGACGGCGTCGCTTGCCATGGAACCTACCTGCTCGAGCAGATGCGCGCGCTTGGCGTGCGGGTTTCCGAGACGCACGAGTTCGACGTGGACTACGCGGACTTCGCGGAGAGCGCGGCGCGCTCGACTCCTCCGCGGGCGATGCAGGTGTTCGCGCAGCGCTACGAGATCGTCTTCATGTTCGTCGGGCGCATCCAGCGGGACAAGGGTGCGCTCGATCTGCTCGAGGCGTACGCGGCATTGCCGCCGGAGGCGGCGGCGAAAGCGGGCCTCGTCTACGTAGGCGACGGAAAGGATCTGGCCACCCTGACCGACGCTGTCGCGAAACTTCGAATCGCCGATCGTGTGCTGATCCTGGGGAAGTGCCCGCACGCGCAGTTACCGGGCGTCATGAACCTTGCGGGCGCCGTTATCACGCCGACGCAGGCGATCCTGCAGGAAGGCCGTTGCATGGTCGTGTCGGAGTCACTGGCGCTCGGCGTGCCCGTCATTGCGCCGGACTTCGGGCCGTTCCCGTTCGGCGTTCGTCGCGATGTGGATGGCCTGCTCTACAGGCCGAGTGACCAGCGTGCGTTGACCGAATGTCTCGCGAGCTTCGTGCTGGACGAGGAGTTGAGAGCTCGCCTGCAGCGTGGAGCGGCACAGAGTGCCGCCGCGCTCGCGAGGCCGCACAACGGGTTCGCGCGTGCCGTGGATGCGGCGTTCAATTGACCGGGGGTGGAGTGAACGACAGCGATGCAACCCGGACAGCGCAACCTGTGAGCCGGGTGCTGCCCGAGCGGCGGCCCGGCATCGCGCGACAGGCGCCGCGGCTCCTGATCCTGGCGAAAGATACGTTTCCGCCCTTCCGCGTCGACGTGTCCGTGCTGTTCGGGCGTGAGTTGTCCTCGCGTGGCTTCCACATCGACTGGATCATGCAGTCCGAGCAGCCGCGGCCGGCGGATGCGCATTGCCGCTGGAACGGTGGCGTCGTATGGGTCGGCCGCACGAATCGCGGTGAATCGCGGCTCGCGCGCGTCCACAAGCACTGGCTCGACCTGCTGAACGATCTCAGGGTGCTGCGGCTTGCAAGGCCGGGCGAATACGACATCGTGCAGGTTCGCGACAAGTCGCTCGCCGCTCTGCCGGCGCTCTGGGCGGCACGCCGTTCCGGCGCGGCATTCGTCTACTGGCTGTCGTTTCCGGAGCCGGAATCATCCACGTATCTGGCCAAGATCGGCGCTGCCCGCTTTCCGCTTCTCTACAGGCTGCGCGGCTGGGTGCTGTTTCACCTGCTGTACCGCTATGTGCTGCCGCGGGCAGACCGGGTGTTCGTCCAGAGCGAGCAGATGAAGGCGGATCTCGTGAGTTACGGTCTGCCCGAATCCAGGCTCGTTCCGGTGCCCATGGGCGTGGATCTCACGGATTTCGAGGGGATCCCCATAGAGCCGCCGCCGCAGGACGAGCCGCCGACGATCGCCTACCTCGGCACGCTCGCGGCAGAGCGTCGCATCGACTTCCTGGTGCGTTGTCTGGCGCTCGTGCTGAACGAGCGGCCGGATGCACGGCTGCTGCTCGTAGGTGACGCGGATCGCATGGCGGATCTCGAGCTGCTCAAATCCGAGGCGCGTCGCCTGGGCATTCTCGATCACATCGAGATCACCGGATTCCTGCCGCGCCGGCAGGCGTTGCGCAGGGTCGCGCGCGCCACGGTCTGCGTTTCACCCTTCTTTCCCACGCCCATCCTCAACTCCACGTCGCCCACGAAGCTCGTGGAGTACATGGCGCTGAACCGCCCGGTGGTGGCGAACGACCACCCCGAGCAGCGCCTCGTCATCGAGGCGAGCGCGGGCGGATTGTGCGTGCCGTGGGACGAGCGCGCATTCGCGAAAGCAATCCTGACCGTGATCGGCGACCCGGCCGAAGCGGAGCAGATGGGCAAGCGGGGCAGGGCATACGTGGAGGCGCATCGCGACTACAAACGGATCGCAACCTGGGTCGAACGCGAGTATCACGACACAGTCGATCGCCGCGCCTCCGGCAAGCTCGCGAGCCGCGTGTCATGAATCGCAAACGTCTCTGCATAGTGATGGGTGGCCATTGGGATGCGCAGATGGGCGGTGCGCAGTTCCAGGCGAAGTGTCTCGTCGAACAACTCGGATCACGGCGCGACGTCGAGACGTACTACGTGGCGAACATCGTGCCGCCGGTGCTTCGGCAGGAAACGCACGAAATCGTCCCGTTCGGCTCGCGTCCTTCGGCGGGGGCGTGGGATGTCCTGCTGAGCCTGCCGTCGCTCTATCGAACCCTGAAGAAGCTGCGGCCCGATGTCGTGTATCAGCGCTGCCTGATGCCGTACACGGGAGTGTGTGCGCTCTATTGCGCCTGGCACAGGGCACGATTCGTGTTCCATGTCGCATCGGACATGGACGTGACGCCCTTGCCGGTGCGCGGCTTCGGTCCGCGCGCCTTGCTCTATCGGCTGTCGAGATGGATCGGGGATTACGGGCTTCGCCACGCGAATGTCGTTGTGGCGCAGACGCGCACGCAAGCCGGCCTTCTTCAGAAGCAGCACGGCGTGCAGGCGGGTGCGGTGGTGCCGAATTTCCATCCGGTGCCGCGGATGCGCGATGACGTGCGGGATGATCGCGTCCTGCGGGTGATCTGGGTTGCGAACCTGAAGCCGGTGAAGCGGCCCGAGCTGTTCGTCGAGCTGGCCGAGGCCTTCGGCGGCAGGACGGATGTGCAATTCATCATGATCGGCCGCGATGGCGGGCCGCAGTACCGCGCCCTGCATCAGCGCATGCGCGGGCTCCCGAATCTCGTGTTCCTCGGGGAGCTGCCGCTCGAGCGGGTCGAAGCGGAGATCGCCGCGAGCCACGTGATGGTGAACACGAGCTCGATCGAAGGTTTCCCGAACACCTTCATCCAGGCGTGGCTGAGAGGCCTTCCGGTCGTGAGCAGCCTCGTGGATCCCGACGGCTGTCTCTCGAAAGGGGGCGGAGGTCGCGTGGGCGGGGAGGGCGCAGATCTCGCCGCGGTGATGCGCGAGCTTCTCGACGATCGCGAAGAGCTGCGCCGTCTCGGCGAAGCGGCTCGCGCCCACGGGCTCGCGAACCATCGGCCGGAACGCGCTCAGCCGCTGGTCGATCTGCTCCTGGATGACGGCAGCGCTCCACGTACGAAGACGGATGCCGCGCAACCCCGCCTGAGTTGAAACTCCATTGCGCGCGGTCCCGCGCGCATCGGCGTTACGTTCGCGCTGGCGCTTGCTCCGCAGCCGCGAGCGTGATCGTGACCTCGCATTGTCGCGATTTGGCGATATTGAGAGTGGTCACGCCCACCATTACTGTAGCCGCACGTCAAGACTGGCGCGGGCGCGAGCTACGCTTTTTTTCCGGTTTATCCGCACCGCGCGCCACCCTTCAGCCAGATGCCTCCGGCATCTACCACATCTACTGCGCACCAGGCATGCGCAAGAGGAGCACGATGCCTTCAACCACAAGGAAACAGTTCCTGGGGTCGCTCTTTACCGCGGCGGCGATCATCGCTGCGCCGATTGCACTCACTTCGGAACCTGCCGCGCCGGCACCGAGGCCGCAGGCCGCGTCGGTCGTCTTCAGCTCCGATTTCGAAGGCGGCATCATCGACAAGGCGCTCTGGGGCATTTCCGGAAACGCGCCGACGATCACGACGGAGCAGAAGCGCGCCGGCAAGTACGCCATGAAGACCGTGCTCGACCGCAAGAAGTCCGCCACTTCGTATCGCACGGAAGTCACGACCGGCGGCCGCGACCATGTCACGCCCGGCGAGGATTACTGGTATGGCTTCAGCGTCTACCTCCCGGACGACTACGTCACCGATGACACGTGGGAGATCGTCGCGCAGTGGCATTCGACGCCCGACCCGTCGGAGAAGGACGCCGCGCTGAACCCGCCGCTTTCACTGCAGACCGACAACGGCCTGTGGATGGTGTCGACCATCTGGGATTCGAAGCCGACGACCGACAAGAAGAACTACGACGGCAAGAAGATGTACACGCTGCAGAAATACGCCACCGGCCGCTGGACCGACTGGGTGTTCCACGTGAAGTGGTCGCCGAAGCAGGACGGGCTCCTGCAGGTCTGGCAGGACGGCAAGAAGGTGGTGGACGTTCCGGGCCCCATCGGCTTCAACGACCAGGTGGGCCCGTACTTCAAGATGGGTATCTACAAGGGCTGGGCGGACCGCAACGCGCCTCCGGGCACTCCGACCACGCGCACGCTCTATCACGATGAGCTGCGCATCGCCGGACCCACCGGCAAGTACGAGGACGTCGCGCCGGGCGGCGGCGGCCCGGTGATCCGTCCCGCATCACCTGTCGGCTTCAGGCTGGAGACGCAGTAATCCGCTCGCGAGGCTCCCGCGCTCAGCGCGCCGGTGCCTCGACGGCCATCAGCGGCCGGTCGCCGCCGGGCTCGAAGCGGATGATGTCGATGCCGCGCTCGATCGACGTCCAGACGATGCGAGGCTCGTGCGAGGCATAGCGCTCCAGGAGCTGGGGCGCCATGCGGTTGCTCGCAACGAGATACGTCGGCTGCCCTTGCACGAGCCGCTGCTCCAGCGCGGCATCCGTGTAGAGCAGGGGAAGATTGCCCCACCGCTCGCGAGTGCCGCGGTCGCACGCGTAAGCGGGAAAGCGCTGGCTGCGCGAGTCGATGTACGTGTAGTCGAAATCGGGGTAGTAGAAGTCCACGCTCGGGAAGCCGTTCACGACGACGTCGTCGCGCTCGGCGTGGTGAGAGAGCCAGTCGGCGGCGCCGCGAACATCCGAACGGGAGAGCAGGTGCGAGATCTGGCGGCCCTTCAGGTCCAGCCGGAAGTTCACCGGTGCGCTGTCGATGTTCGCGAGATGGGATGCATTGAAATCTTCGGACGCCACGAACAGCGCCGTCGCCGCTCCCGCGCCCAGCGCCACGCCGAGTGGCCGACGCAGCGGCAGCCTCTCGAAGGCCCGCATGACGACCGTGACGGCGATCAGTATCGCCACGGGATAGAGGAAGAACACGTAGCGGGTCTCGTGCCGAGGCGGCCCGCTCGAAGCGGCGGCGGCCAGCATCAACACCAGAACCACGAGCAGCACACGTTCCGTGGTGACAGTGGCATCCCGTCTCGCGATCGTGCTCAGCAGGGACACCGCGAGCGCAATGGCAAGGCCGAGAGAAAGCATCGGGAGCGCGCCGCCCCAGGGTCGCGCAATCTCCTGCACGAAGTCCGGGAAGCGCAGCAGCTCATAGGCGAGGAGAAGAATCGTCTGCGTGCTCGCACCTTCCGGAGCAATGCCTGCGCGCCATTCCACGGTGCCGAGCCCGAACGCGACCCAGAACAGCAGTGAGCTGAGCACCGCGACGATGTAAGGCAGCGCCTCGCGGTTTCGGAGCTCCTGCCAGTCCACCAATCGCGTGAGCAGCAGCAGGACCATGAAGGTCCCGAAAGCGGAGAACTGATGCAGGAGGGCCGCCGCGAGCGCGACAGTCAACCCAAGCGCGGCGAGAGGGCGCGTGCGCAGCGACCACACCCATCGCAGCGCCGCCAGGGCTGCACCGGCCGGCACCAGGGCGGCAAGCCACCACACGGGATGATTCGTGAGCGTTCGCCAGAAGGCGATCGTATCGATGGAATCGACGTCGTACGGTGCGCCGCCTTCCGGATCGAAGTCGCCGGGCAACGCAGGTTGCGCGCCGTCGATGCCCGTACGCAGGTCGGCCATGACGAACCAGGCGATCGGCGCGAGGAGCGCGCCCATCCCGACGAGGTATTTCCAGTCCTCGCGAGACAGTCGACCCGAGCGCGCTCGCAGAAACGGCGGCACGAGGTTGAGCGCAGCGAGGAACACGCCACCTTCCCACGTCAGCGCGCCCACCAGCGTCAGCAGCACCATGCCCCACAATGCGCGGGCCACGCCATCAACGGTGTAGCGCAGGAAGAAGACCAGGTACCACAGGAACACGGCCTGGAACGGCGCGTACATCCGGCCGAACCGGGCGAGCTCGATCTCCCAGACCGACAGCGCAATGAACGCCACTGCGAGCAGGCCCACGACCCAGCCGTGCAGGCGTCGCCCGAGAAGGAGAACTGCCGGCAGCGCGATGAGACTGCTGACAGCGGCTACGACGCGGCCGGAAAGCTCCGGCGAGCTTCCTGCCATCTGCAGCCCCGCGACGACGTACTGAAACGCGACGCCGCGGGTGTAGTAGCCGCCGCAGTCGTACTGGGGCAGCCCAAACGCCAGAACGTTCTGCACGGACCGCGCGATGTAGTACTCGTCCACCGCGAGTGGCCATGTGCCGAGGCCCTTGAAGCGAGCGATGACGCCGATGACGAGCGCGGCACCGCCGAGTGCGATGAGGACGAATCGCGCAGCGGGCCAGCTGGCGTCAGCTCGTTGATCCACGAGAGCCTGCGGCGGGTCAGCTGTTGATTACTTCGCGTCGCGGAGCAGGGCGGGTCTCCGCGAAGCGCACGACTTCATCTACCTGGTAGTCCTTGATGTGGCGCGCGTGCGTGAAGATGATCAGCTCGCCGAGAAGGCCGAGAGCGAAGATCTGCATGCCGAGCACCACGAGCAGTGAAGAGAGCAGCAGCGCGGGGCGGTCGGCGAGCGCGCGATCCAGGAACAGGCGCTCGATCACGAGCCACGAAGTGAGCAGCGCGCCGACACCGAATGTCGTGGCGCCCACGATGCCGAAGAATCGCAGCGGCTTGTGGGTGAAGCGCGCGAGGAAAAAGATCGTGAAGATGTCGAGTGTGCGCCGGAGGTAGTCCGCCGGCCGGTAGCCTCCGTCGAAGCGGTCGCGCTTCGACTGGCGCACGTCCACCTCCAGGACCCTGAACCCCCTGCAGTGGGCGAGCACGGGCAGGAACCGGTGCTGATCGCCATAAAGAGCGATCTCTTCGAGCACTCGCCGCTTCATCGCGCGTGCGCTGCAGCCGAGATCCGAGTACTGCTGACCGGTCACGGCGCCGATCAGCTTGTGGAAGCCCGCCCGGCGGAATGATTCGAGCCGTCCTCCGGCGCGCGGTGTGCGATGGCCGATGACGAGATCCGCGCGGTCGAGCGTCTGTACGAGCTTGCCGATCTCGGTGGGCTCGACCTGGTGATACGCCGGCAGCGTGACGATGACCGCGCCGGAAGCACGCTGGAAGCCCGCAGTGAGCGCGGTGGCTTCGCCGAACGGCCGCGTGAGCGCGATCACGGTGACGTCCGCGCCCTCTTCGAGCAGCTTGCGCAGTCCCGCCGCAACGGTGGGACGCGGCCCGTCGAGCACGAAGATGATCTCGTAGCGCACGCCGCCGAGCGCCTGCAGACCGCTCGTGTATTCCAGGTAGAGCTGCTCGATGTCCGAGTGCCGCGAGCCGACGGGTACGATCACGGACAGGTCGGCCGGTGCCGCTTTCGTCTGCATGATCATTGCCCGGTGCGCTGGGTGAGGCGCGAGAAGTCGTGCTCGCGCACGTCACCGAGCTTGTAGATGAGCTCGCCCATCGCGCCGCTGCAGAGGAGGATCGTGGCGGAGCTCAGGAAGATCACGCCGGACCCCGCGACCGGTATCGACCACTGCCCACCGTGCGCCGCCGCAGAGAAGAGCGACCAGCCGAGCGCGATCGAAGCAAGCGCGAACAGCGGAAGGGCGAGCAGACTGAACCACAGCATCGGGCGGGACGTGAACGACGCCACGGTCTTGATCACCATGAGGTCGAGCAGCACCTTGTAGACGCGGGCGAGCCCATACTTCGACGTGCCGAACTGCCGCGCGTGATGGCGCACCTTGATCTGCGCGATCCGCGGGCCGGCGATGGACGCCATCGCGGGAATGAAACGATGCATCTCGGAATAGAGCGGGATCTTCTTGATGAGACAGGCGCGATAGGCCTTGAGGGAGCACCCGTTGTCCTGGATCGGAACGCCGGTCACGCGCGCGATCAGCCGGTTCGCGATGCGCGAGGGGATCTTGCGCGAAACGAGCTTGTCCTTGCGATCGTGACGCCAGCCGACGACGATGTCGTAACCCTCGTCGATCTTCTGGAGCAGGTTCGCGATGTCCGCGGGGTCGTTCTGCAGATCGCCGTCCATCGTGACGATCACCTCGCCGCGCGCTTCCTCGATACCGGCCGCCATCGCGGGGGTCTGGCCGTAGTTGCGCCGGAACTTCACGACGCAGACGCGCGGGTCGCTCTTCGCAATGTCCACAGCGGTGCGGGCGGTGTCATCGGTGCTGCCGTCGTCCACCAGCACGAGCTCGAACGAAATCCCGAGCGGTTCCACCGCGCGCACGATGGCCGCATGCAGCGGCACCACGCTTTGTTGCTCGTTGAAGAGGGGGACGACGATCGAAAGATCCGGGCTCATTCTGCTTGGTAATCCCTCGGACGGGCAGCGGCTACGAGCAAGGCTCGTGCCCGGGATGTCCGAGCGGAAGCGGAGGCACGGCCACGGGCTACTTCGGCCGGGCCGGCTCGAGCGCCTCGGCGCGGGCGACGATCGCCCGCTCGAAGATGGCCTCGTACTCGCGCGCGCAGCGATCGATGTAGTACTGCTCGACTGCCGCGAGGTTGTGCCGCCGGATGTCTGCCCGCCGCTCGGGCGAGCGGTGCAGGTCGAGCACCGCGTTCGTGAACGCGTTGAGGTCGTTGAGCCCGATGACGTTGCCCGTGGCGGGCGTCGAAAGAAAGTCCACCTGCCCGCCGCGGTCGTAGCACACGATGGGAAGCCCGAATGCCATCGCTTCCAGGAACACGAGCCCGAAACCTTCGTGCTGGCTCGTGGAGACGAACACGTCCGAGAAGCTCAGCGCCGCGTACTTCTGCCCCTCCGACACGTGCCCGAGCAGCTTCACGCGATGGCTCACCCCGAGCTCGCTCGCCGCGCGCTGGACCTCGGCGGCTTCGGGGCCATCGCCCACGACCACGAGATAGATGTCGGGGTGCATCGCTGCCGCGAGGGCGGACACCAGCTGCGCCGTGGCTTTTCGCGGCACCAGGCGACCCACCGTGACCATCACGAAGGCGTCGTCGGGAATGCCGTATGCGGAGCGGTTGCCCCGGACGCGAGCGGGAGGCCGGGTGATACCCAGCGGAACGAGCTCCACCGGCCGCTCGACGCCGTAGATCCGGGCGACGTTCTGGGCGGTATCGCGGGACTGGGCGACGAGCGCGTCGGCCCGGCCGAGCATCCCGGAGATGGCAGAGCGCAGGAACGCATGACGATGTGGCGACGTCGGTTTCGATGGGTCGAAGAGATCCCCGCCGTGGACGGACAGAACGTTCGGCACCTGGAAGCGACGCGACAGCCAGTCGCCCAGGGGCCCGGTGGGCACGACGAAATGCGTGTTGATGACGTCGAAAGGCTTCCCGCGGCAGAGCCTGAGGCCACGCAGGAAGCCGGCCGGCAGGTATGCGGCCATCGATGGAATGTTCGCTACGGCGAGCTGGCGCCGGAAGAAGACCGGCACGCGCACCACGCGCACGCCGTCCTCCATGCGCTCCGCTGGCAGGCCGAACGCGCGCGATGTGAGTACCGTGATGTCGTGACCGCGGCGGGCAAGCTCGGTGGCCATGGCCGCCATGACAACGCCGCCGCCACCGCCGATCGGCGGGTACTCGTAGTTGCAGAACAGAATTTGCATGCGCTTCAATCGAAAGGCGGCCCCGTTGGACTCGATCCGCTAAGCATCCTGCGTGCCACCCGCAGCGGTTGAAGTCACCGATCGCCGACAACCCACAGGAGTGTCCTCCGATGAGCTCGCCCCCGCGCCCGCACCTCGTCCCCTCGATCGCGCCCGCCGTGCCCGGGCCCCGTGTGCTGGCGGCGCGGCTCGAGCCCTTCGACTCGTACTGGCAGGCCCCGAAGGACATCGACAAGGGGTTCAAATCCTTCACGGCGTACTACGCAGCGAACTACCTCCGGCGCCTGCCGCGCGATCGCAGCGCAAGCATCCTGGTCGTGAGTTGCGGCCCCGGTTACCTCGTGAACATGCTGCGGGAGCACGGCTACCGCAACGTGCTCGGTATCGATTCAGATCCGGTGAAGGTGGAGCACGCGCGCCGCCACGGTCTGCCTTGCGAGACCGCGCGCGCGTTCGATTTTCTCGACGGGCGGGCGGGCCAGTACGACATGATCATTCCGGAACAGGAGCTCAATCACCTCACGCTCGAGGAGACGATCGATTTCCTGCGCCTGTGCCGCGCGGCACTGAAGCCCGGCGGGGAGGTCATCGTCTACGCGATGAACGGCGCGAATCCGCTCGTGGGATCGGAAAATTTGTCCCACAACATCGACCATTTTTACAACGTCACCGAGTACAGCCTGCAGCAGCTGCTGGAGCTGGCGGGGTTCGGCGGCGTGCGGGTATTCCCGCTGAAGCTGTATGTGTTCTGGAAGAACCCGCTCAACTATGTGGGTCTCGCCATTACCACCGTGCTGGAGCTTTCCATGCGCGCGGTGTTCGCGCTGTACGGAAAGAAGGTGCGCGTGCTGAGCAAGAAGATCGCGGCGTCCGGCGTGAGAACCGGCTAGCTCAAGAGACCAGCTCCACGGTACCAGGCAGCCGTGCGCTGTGCTCCTTCAGCGAAGGTCACTTCCGGCTGAAAGCCGAGCAGGCTGCGCGCGCGATCCGTGCGGAAGCGGAAGTTCTTGCGGAAGAAATCCAGGCGGCGCCGGTGAAGCGGCGGGCGGATGCCAAGAGGCGGCAGGCACGCCTCGCAGACGACGGCAGCCATGTCGAATGGCCACAAGGGCACGTGGCGCCGGGCCGGGCGCCGGCCGAGTGCGCAGCTGATCGAGGCCACCATCGCATCCGTCGTGATGCGCTCGTTCCCCGCCACGATGATCGTCTGGCCGGCAGCGGCCGGCGCGTGGGCCGCGGCCAGCAGCGCGCGGCACAGATCATCCACGTAGATGAGCTGCCGCTCGTTGCGGCCGGTCCCGAGCGTGACGTAGCGCCCGCGATCGATCGCGCGAAACAGTTTCAGCAGGCGCAGGTCCGCCGGGCCGTAGGTTTCGGAGATGCGAACGATCGCCACCTGAAGCCGGTTGCGGAACTCGTGCACCACTGCTTCGGCTTCGGCCTTCGTGCGGGAATAGGCATTGTCGGGCGCGAGCGGGCTTGCTTCGTCGAGCACGGCCAGATGGGCGTCCCCGTAGACGCCGATGGTGCTGCCATGGACGAAACGGCGCACGCCGGCTCCTTGAGCGAGCTGCAGCAGTGTTCGCGTGCCTTCCACGTTCACCTTGCGGAAGTGGCTTTCCGGCGCTTCGGCTTCGTGCTGGGCCGCTGCCAGATGGATCACGACATCGTGGCTCGTGAGTGCGGCGCGCAGACGCTGGACGTCATCCAGTGCCGCCTCGACGATGGCAATGCCTTCCCGCGACAGCATGTCGCAGCGGAAGCGCTCGGCCGGGCTCCTCACCGGGCTCGCGACAGTGACATCGTGCCCGGCGCGCGCCGCGTTCAGTGCGAGCTGGGAGCCTATGAAGCCGGTTCCGCCGGTGACGAGGATTCGCGACGTGGCGGGCATCGCGGCTCAGCAGGCGATCTGCCGCAGCGGCTCTGTGGTGGCAAGGTAGCGGGCGAGCTGCGTATCGACGGCGCTGCGCTCTTCGAGCGTGCGCTTGGGGCTCCATCCTCGCGCCCGCTGCATGAATGTAGCCAGCTCGTTGAGCGCGGTATCCCCGGGGTGGCGGCCGGTGCCGAGCTCGGTGCGCCGGAAAACGATATCGCTCATCGTCTGCGCCATCTCATCGCGCAGGGCGCAAGCAATCTCCGCGAGCGTCACGTGGCTGTCTGTCAATGAACGGCGAAGTGCAGGGTCTGCGTCGGCCATCGCCAGAACGCGGCTGGTGTGTGTGCCGAAGTTCGCGACGAGCGCTTCGGCGGATTCGGGTGTCATCCACGCAGGGCGATCGCGCACAGCGTCGCGCGCAAGCGTCGTGAAATCCGTGATCTCGCCGCCCGGCAGCGGTGTGGCGTCTGAGCGGCCGTTCCGCGCGCGCGTGCCGAGCTGAAGAGCCGCGCAGTCGATCGCGTTGACGGCATCGAGGCGCGCCACGGTGTAACGAACACTGATCGAGGTGATGAGCCCGTCGATGCCGTCCGCCTTGCGATGATCCACGAGCCGCGAGCTCTTGCCGAAGCTCAGCCGGGATGCGCCCTGGTGAGCCGCTTCGCCGAAGGGAACGAGCCCGAAGTCCACGCGCTCGACCTCGCTCGAGCGCAGATCGAAGCCCGGATAGCAGGCGTTGATCTCCGCGATGTAGGCGCCGAGCTCGGTCGGCGTCAACATCGCGGCATCGGGGTTGCGCGGGACGACGGCGTGCCACACTCCAACGAGCGTGCGATCTCTCCACGGAACCATGAACATGTGGCGCGCGCCGCGGGCCAGAACCGCATCCGCATCCCGCGTCGCGCCCTGCAACGCGAGTGCGCAGGGCGCAGAAGGCTTGCGATTGATCAGGAAGCACGCATCGCGCGAGTAGGTGCCCGGTGTGCTCAACACGCAAGGGCTGACGCCATCCAGCAGGCCTTCGGCCCACGGGCCCGCCGCGTTCAGCACGACACGCGCGCGAATGTCGAAGCGTTCACCAGTCAGCACGTCGCGCGCGGTCACGCCGTTTACGCGCTTGTCCTTCAGCAGAAGACGTTCCGCCTCGACGTAGTTCGCCGTGTTCGCGCCGAGCTCGTGCGCGGCCATCGCGAACGCCAGCACGAGCCGCGGCGGGTTGTGCATCTGCCCATCCTCGAATGCCGCCGCGCCCGTCAGGCCCATTTGCGGAATGCCGGGGAAGAGGCTCAAGGTCTCGGCCCGGCTGAAGAAGCGGGTCCTGCGGATGCGCCGGCTGCGGTCGCGCACGCCGAGATTGCGATCGGCGCTGAGCGCGTCGTAGAGGAGCATGCCGGTGCCCAGGAACCACCGGCTGTTGCGGCCGAGCCCGTATGTGGGGATGACGAAGGGCATCGGCCTCACCAGGTGTGGGGCGAGACGCAGGAAGACGGAGCGCTCGTGGCAGGAGGCACGCAGCCGCTTCACATCGGCATGCTGGATGTAGCGGATGCCACCGTGAACCACCTTGAAGCAGTGCGCCGACGCGCCGGCCCCGAAATCCTCGCGCTCGATGAGGGCCGTTCGGTAGCCGCGCAGGGCCGCTTCGCGCGCAGCCGCGCACCCGGCCGCGCCACCGCCAATGACGAGCACGTCGTAGGTCGTCCGGGCCAGTTCGGGAAGGTCTCGATGCATGTTGTTGTCCGCTCCAGCGGCTTCTAGTCGCGAAAGTCGCCTGCTGCGCAGGCGTCGAGCAAGGGGCGTTCCCGGCGGGCTTGCCCTTCCGCAAAAGGAAAGGGCCGGCCCGCTTTCGCGAGGCCGGCCCTTCGATGGGAGGCCGCCGGAATCTACCGCTGCTTGAATTCTTCGGGCGTCAGCTGATGACGACCGAGCAGCTTGTAGAAGTCCGTGCGGTTGCGCTTGGCGAGCCGGGCGGCCTGACTGACGTTGCCACCGGTGATCTGCAGGATCTGCGACAGGTAGCTGCGCGTGAACTCGTCCCGCGCCTCGTCGAAAGAGGGCAGCCGGCCCGGGCCGCCGCCCAGGGATTGCTGGACCAGCTCCACCGGAACGATCGGCGTCTGCGAGAGCGCGACGTTCTGGCGAACCACGTTCTGCAGCTGGCGGATGTTGCCCGGCCAGTCCGCCGTGGCGAGGAGCTCCACCGCCTCGGGCGCATAGATCTTGCGCACGCCGCTTTCCTTCGCGATCTGCGAGAGGAAGTGTGCGACGAGGAGCGGAATGTCCTCGCGGCGCCGGTTGAGCGGCGGCATTTCGATGTGCACGACGTTGAGCCGGTAGTAGAGATCTTCGCGGAACTGGCCGGAAGTCATGAGCTGCTGCAGATCGCGGTGGGTGGCGGAAACCACTCGCACGTTGACCGCAATGGCGTCGGTGCTGCCCACCGGACGAATGACATTTTCCTGGAGCACACGCAGCAGCTTCACCTGCAGGCGCGGCGGCATGTCGCCGATCTCGTCGAGCATGAGCGTGCCGCCGTCGGCGGACTGGAAGAGGCCGCGGTGCGCGCGCGTGGCGCCGGTGAACGAGCCTTTCTCGTGGCCGAAGAGCTCGGACTCGAGAAGGTTCTCCGCCATCGCGCTGCAATTGATCGCGACGAACGGCTTGTGCTTGCGCGGGCTCGCGCGGTGGATGGCGCGTGCGAGCAGCTCCTTGCCGGTGCCGCTCTCACCGGTGATGAGCACGCGTGCATCGGTGCCCGCGACCATGTGAGCCTGCGCCAGCTTCTCTTCCATGAGCGAGCTGCGCGTGACGATCTCCGCGCGCCAGTCTTCATCCGAAGCGCCGAAGCCGGAGATGCGCAGTGCCTTCTGCACCTGGTCGAGCAGCTCCTGCTTGTCCACGGGCTTCGTGAGGAAGCCGAACGCGCCCATCTGTGTGGCCTGCACCGCATCGGGGATGGTGCCGTGGGCGGTGAGGATGATGACCTTCAGGCCCGGCCAGCGATTCTGCAGCTCCTTCAGCAGGCCGATGCCGTCCATCTGATCCATGCGCAGATCGGTGATGACGAGATCGGGGCGGAAGCGGCTCGCTGCGGCGAGCGCCTGCGCGCCGCTCTCGACGGCTTCGACGTCGTAGTTCTCCGCGCGCAGCCGGATGGTGAGCAGGCGCAGGAGACCCGGGTCGTCATCGACGACGAGGATACGAGCCTTGCGTTTGCCGGTCTGGTTCACGATTGGCGTCCTTCGATTCTCGGTGTACATCGCAGGCTGTAACACGTCACTCACCCTTCAAATTGCGCGACAGTCCGCGAATCCTAATACATCCAAAGCTTGTCGCCGTTTGGAGTCAAGGTGAGCGTGATTCAGCGCTCGGTTTTCGCTCGTTGAGCGAGCGTTCGATGTCGGAAATCGCATCGAGCTTTGCTTGGGCTGCCTCGAGCTCCTTCTTGAGCCGCGCGTTCTCCTCGATCTCCTTCTGGAGTCGCGCATTCATCGCCGCGGTCCGGTCCCGATCGTTGCGCACCGCGTTGCCTTGCAGACGGCGATTTTCCGCTTCGAGTGAAAGCTGGGTGTCGACCTGCTGCTGCTCGAGAAACGCGAGTGCGCGTTCGGCGGGCAGGAGTGTGGCGGGCGCAGTGGTGAGCTCACGCAGCAGACGCTGTGCTCGAGGCAGATCCGTCGCGCCGTGGCCCGGGGTTGCCAGGATGAGCGCGAAACGCAGCTGGTGGCTCGGTGTGGGCGCGAGCTCGAACTCACGCTGCGCTTCCGAAACGATCTCCGCCTGCTGCGCGGGCGGGGCGAGAACGAGCCGCTGCAACGTTTCCAGATACGACGTGATGAGCGTCGCGTTCGCTGCCTGCCGATCCACGACGGGTGTCGTTTCGCCGGTGGTTGCCGGCTGACGCGTGAGCATGTCCATCGTGCATCCGCCGAGGAACGCAAGCGCCAGCGGTGCAGTGATGGCGAGCGTGAGCCGCGTCGCCCCCGAGGCCCGACGGTTATGCGGCATGCGCCTGTTCCTTCGGCGTGCTGCTCGCAGGAGTGTCATCACCGGCCGCACGGATGGGCATCACGATGCGAAAGTGCGCCCCCGGAAACTCGCCATCGACGATCTGCACCGTGCCGCCGTGAGCGTTCACGAACTCCAGCACCACGGACAGCCCGATGCCCGTGCCCTTGAGGCTGCCGCCCTTCGCCGCACGCCCGGTGTAGAAGGCTTCGAAGATGTGCGCGCGATCTTCGTCGGGAATGCCGGGGCCGTTGTCAGCCACATCGAGCACGAGCTGATCGAACTCGCGCTGGGCGCTCATGTGGATGGCGCCGCCCTTCGGTGAGTACTTCACCGCGTTGGAGAGGAGGTTCTCGAGGATGAGCCGCACCTTGCCGCGGTCCGCGACGAGCGTGACGTCTTCGATCTTCACGTCCAGCCGCACACGTTGCGAGAGCAGGGTGAGCTGCTGGTTCTCCAGCACCTGCTTCACGAGCGGCCGCAGCCGGAACTCGCTGGTGTCGAGCGTTGCACGGCTCGACTGCCAGGCGCTGAACGACAGCAGGTTCTCGATGAGCCGCTGCAGCTTGATGCCGTTTTCCCGAAGAATCCCCGTGACCTCCCGTTGATTGCCATCCAGCTCGCCGACCGCGCCATCCATCAGGAGCTCGGTTCCTTCTCGTATGTTGGCCAGCGGCGTTTTCAGCTCGTGCGACATGTGCCTCAGGAACCGGCTGCGCTCCTGCGCGAGATCGAGCAGGCGTCCGCGCAGCCATTCGAGCTGCCGGCCGAGCCGCTCGAGATCCTGCGGGCCCGAAACGGCGATCTCGCGCGAGATCGTGCCGGCACCGAGCTCGTTGATGGCGCGATCGAGCGCACGCAACGGCCGGCCGACGGCGAGCGTCACGCCGATGATTGCGATGACGGTCAGCGGCAGCAGCAAGGCGGACTGCAGGAGGAGCTGCCTTCTCGCGCGCTGGGTGCGCTGTTCGAGCGCCGCGATTTCCGCATCGATCTGCTCGTTGCTGAGCCCGGAAACCGTGCTGGCGAGCTCTGCGAGATCCCCGAAGCGTTGCGACAGGTCGCCGGGGTCGGCCGCGCCGTTCGGCATGGACAGCACGCTGAGCCGTATCGTTCCCTGCAGCTGCCCGAGCGCCTCGAGCGCCTGGTGCGCCGCGGGGGCACGCAGCTGCCGGTCGAGTTGCGCGCGCGTCGTGGTGAGCTCCTCGTCCTGGGAGCGGTAGAGTTCAAGCATCGTCTTGTCGTTCAGTACGTTATAGAGCCGGGCGGTGCGCTCCAGCTTGGCGATCTGCGCCGACATGTCCTGGCTCGCCCGGGCCGCCGCGCGGCCCTCGTCGACGAGCTTCTGCCCCTGGTCGGCAAGCACGCGGATCTGCATCCACGCGTACATGAGCGCGACGACGAGTGGCACGGCAATGAGTGCCAGACCGAGCAGCATCAAGCCGCTCAAGGACTTGGGCCTTGGCCAACGCATGGTCGCCCATTGTAGCGGCTTGCCTCCCCCTGTCATTGAAAAGGGGGCCGCCACGGGCCCGGGCGAAGGCTATTTCATCAGGCGACGTGAATCACCAGGGAGCGCTCTGCAGCTTGCGCTCCCACTCCAGGGAGGTCCGGACGATCGTGTCGAGGTCGTCCAGGCGCGGCTTCCAGCCGAGGGCGGCCCGGACGCGGTCGGCCTTCGCGATGAGGGTGGGCGGATCGCCCGGCCGGCGGGGCTCTTCCCGCACGGGCAAGGTCCGGCCCGCCACCCGCTCGACACTGCGGATCACCTCCCGCACGCTGAACCCATGGCCATAGCCGCAGTTCAGCGTGGTGGAGGCGCCACCGTCGCGCAGGTAGGCGAGGGCATCCAGGTGGGCCGTGGCCAGGTCTTCCACGTGGATGTAGTCACGGACGCCCGTGCCATCTTCGGTGGGGTAGTCCGTGCCGAAAATGGAAAGGTGTGGCCGCTTGCCGACAGCCACCTCGCAGGCCACCTTCACCAGCAGCGTGGCCACACGGGTGGCCTGCCCGATGCGCCCGCCCGTATCCGAGCCCGCGACGTTGAAGTACCGAAGCGCCACATAGCGCAGCGACGAGGCCTGCGCAAGATCACGCAGCATCCACTCCGACATCAGCTTGGACGTGCCGTACGCGTTGATCGGAGCCGTGGGCGTGGTCTCGTCCGCATACTCGCCCTCGGGGATGCCGTAGACGGCGGCCGTGGACGAGAACACGAAATGCTTCACGCCGGCTTCCGCACAGCATTGCAGGAGATTGCGGGTGGAGCAGGTGTTGTTGCCGTAGTACTTCAGCGGATCGGCGACGGATTCGGGCACGATCGTATGGGCCGCAAAATGCAGTACCGTGTCGACATTGTGTTCGCGCAGCACGCCAAGCACCTGCTCACGGTCGCCCACGCTGCCGACGATGAGCGGCACATCCAGCACCGCCTGCCTGAAGCCCGTGACCAGATTGTCGAGCACCACCACGCGCTCGCCACGAGCGCGAAGCTGGAGGACGGTATGGCTGCCGATGTAGCCGGCGCCGCCGGTGACTAAGATGGTGCCCTGATTCATGCGCATTGATCTGCTTTGAGAAATCCTCCGCTGATGATAGACAAAAGTTCCGATGATGATGTGAAGCCTTTCTCCGGGCTCACTCCCGATCTGGTGCTGGATGCGGCCGCTTCATTGGGTTTCGAAGGCGATGGCCGCCTCTTCGCGCTCAACAGTTACGAGAACCGCGTGTACCAGATGGGGCATCCCGACGGCGCGCTCGTCCTCAAGTTCTATCGGCCGGCGCGCTGGTCGGATGCACAGATCCGCGAGGAGCACGCCTTCGCGGCCGAGCTCGCCGCGGCGGAGCTGGCCGTGGCGGCTCCGATCGAATCCGGCGGCAGGACCCTGTTCCGATTTCAGGACTTTCGTTTCGCGATCTTCCCCTGGTTGCGCGGCCGTGCGCCGGAGCTCGATGCGCCCGAGGCACGCGCGATGCTCGGCCGCAGCATCTCCCGCATCCACCGCATCGGCGCCGTGCGGCCGTTCCGCACGCGCGAAAGGCTTTCCATCGAGCGGCTCGGCTTCGCCGCGCGCGAACAGATCATCGACAGCGGCATGCTCCCCGCATCGCTCGAAGAATCGTACATGCGTGCCACGGATGCGCTGCTCGAGCGCATCGAGCGCGTGTTCGAGGAGGTGGGGCCCACCCGCCAGCTGCGGCTGCATGGCGACTGTCATCTCGGCAATCTGTTGTGGAACGAGCATGGCCCCGTCTTCGTCGATCTCGACGATTGCCTCACCGGGCCCGCGATCCAGGATCTGTGGATGCTGCTGTCCGGCCCGCCGGCGGATCAGCAGCGGCAGTGGCAGGATCTGCTCGAAGGCTACGAGCAGTTCGGCATGTTCGACTTCGTGGAGCTGCGGCTCATCGAGCCGCTGCGAGCCTTGCGGATGATGCACCACGCTGCCTGGCTGGCCTTGCGCTGGAGCGACCCCGCCTTCCCGCGCGCCTTCCCCTGGTTCGGCAGTCAGCGGTACTGGGAAGGACACCTGAACGACCTCCTGGAACAGGTGGCCGCCGTGGACGACCCGCCTCTGCTCAGCGTCTGACGCCTGCCCCGGCCGGAATGAGACACGGAGCGTGCGGCGCGCCCGCCGGACGATGTATTGTCCGCAGCCATGCGAGCCTGGGCCCTCATCGTGCTGTCCGCGAGCGTCGCGTTGGGCGGCTGTGAGCCCGAACCCGCGGCGGACGTGACTGCCGCACCGGCGAAGGCGGCCGCCGCCGCGCGCCCCAAGCCATCGGACCGGGACGACATGGTTGCCGCCGTGAGCGCCGCCGGCGCGCGCGGTCTCGTGGATCTGCATTTTTCCGTCACCCAGCGTCCGCGGGTGGGAGAGCCCGTGAGCATCGAGCTGGCGCTGACACCGGCCGTCGAGCTCGAACACCTGTTTGCGCGATTCCAGGTTGCCGAGGGCCTCGAGCTCCTGAATGGAGCGGAGACCGCGCGTCTGGAAAGCCCGGCCCGGGGCACGCCCATCGCGCACACCGTCACCGTCGTGCCGAAAGCCGACGGCATCTTCTACGTCACCGCCGTCGTGCTTGCGGACTCGAGCACGGAATCGATCGCGCGCACGTACACCATCCCGCTCATCGCCGGCAACGGCATCGCCGATCTGCCGGCCGCGCCGCCCGCGGCGAGCACCGCCGACTTGCGTCCTTCCGACAGCCGCGAATAGACCGCAGCGCTGAAAAGCGGGAGACGGATCACGCGGTGCCCGTGGCCGCGCCTCTTATGATGGCTGCCGGACGGGACACCATCCGTTATGTCAAACACGTCGAAAATCCGGGCGCGGATCGATTCGCAGGAGGCGGAATCAACGCGGGTCGGAGAGACGGCGTCATCAGCCACTACGACCGTCGTCCGCGTTGATGCCGCCATCCTCGGCGAGGATACCGCGGACCTTCATCAACACCTGCGTGCGCAGCTTCGCGAGCTGCGCCTGCGCACGGGCTCGCCCATCGTCGACCTCGGCGCGCTGCTGCGACTCGTCAGCGCGCACTACCAGGCCGTCGACGACGAGCGCCGGGGCATCGTGCAATCGATGCGACTCATGGCGGACGAAGCCCGTGCCATGGCGCACGAGGTGCGCACGCAGAGCTCCGAGCATCTGCAGGTCATCCTTGATCACATCAAGGATGTCGTGCTCACCGTGGACGAAGAGGGCGTCATCCGCACGTTCAACCCAACCGGGGAGCGCGTGTTCGGGTTCGGTGAGGCGGAGGTCGTTGGCGAGCGCATCGATCTGCTCATACCCAAGATCGCCCAGCACGAGAGCGTGACCCAGGCCTTGCAGCGGCTTGCCGCGAGCTCGGGCGACACACACGTGGACCTTGCCTCCCGCGAGGCGTGGGGGCTGCGCAAGGATGGCCGCGCGTTTCCCATCGAGTTCGCCGTCAGCAATGCGCGTGCGAGCCGCCGCGAAATGTACGTCGTGTGCCTGCGTGACGTCACGGAGCGCCGCGAATCCGAGCAGGCCATGCGCGAGAGCGAGGCACGATATCGCCTGCTCGTGGATCACGCGCCCGACGCAATAGTCGTGCTCGACGCCGAAGCAGGGCGTTTCGTCGACGTGAACGAGAACGCCGAGCGTCTGTTCGGTCTCGATCGCGAGCAGCTGCTGCGCGTTGGCCCCGCGGACCTCAGCCCGGAGCTGCAGCCCGGGGGCGCTGTCTCGCAGGATCTGGCGCGCACCTATGTGGAGCGTGCGCTCGACACCGGTCCGCAGCTCTTCGAGTGGGTCCATCGCGACGCATTCGGCACGGAAATAACGTGCGACGTGCGGCTCGTTCGCCTGCCGAGCAGCAACCAGAAGCTGGTGCGCGGAAGCATCACGGATATTTCCGAACGCAAGCGTCAGGAGACCGGCGCGGCCGCGGAGCACGCGGTGTTCGAGAAGCTCACGGGCAACGCGCCGTTGCCGGCCGTGCTCGAATCCATCGCGCGGCTCGTCGAATCCCAATCCGCCGGCACGCTGTGCTCAGTGAGCGTGCTCGCGGATGAAGGCGCTTCTTTTCAGTACGTGGTGGCACCGGGGCTGCCTGACGCCCTGCGCGACGCGCTTGCCAACGGCCCCATCGACATTCGCCATGGCTCCTGTTCCGCCGCCGTCTATCTCGGCCGGCGGGTGCTCGTGCCCGACATCTCGAAGGACCCTTTCTGGGAGCAGCGCCGGAAGGTGGCCATCGATGCCGGCGTGCGCGCGGCCTGGTCCGCGCCCATCAAGGCCGCCAACGGCAAGGTGCTCGGCGCGCTCGGCGTGTTCCAGGCCGAAGCCGGCCTGCCTTCGGCCGCCGAGTCGGAAACCATGGCGCACGCCGCGCAGCTCGCGGGCATCGCCATCGAGCGGCGCCTCGCGGAAGAAGCGCTCCGCAGCAGCGAAGCCAAGTTCCGTGGCCTCTTCGAGAGCATCGTCGAGGGCGTGTACCAGACGCGGCGTGACGGCAGGTTCCTGTCGGTGAACCCGGCATTCGTGACGATGTTCGGGTATCGCAGCGCCGACGAAATCTATGCCTTGCGCAGCGCCGAGGCGCTGTACTGGCACCCCGTGGACCGCACGGAGTTCATGCGCCGTGTCGAGGCCGAGGGCGAGATCCGGAACTTCGAGTTCCTTGCGCGGCGGCTCGATGGGCAGCAGCTGGTGCTGCTCGAGAACTCACGCGCCATCCGGGATGTTGCAGGTCGCCTCATCGGCTACGAGGGCACGATCAACGACATCACCGAGCGCAAGCGCGCCGAACAGGCGGTGTTCGCTGAGAAGGAGCGCGCAGAGGTGACGCTGCAGTCGATCGGGGACGCTGTCATCAGCACCGATGCCGACGGCCGCATCGACTACATGAACCCGGTCGCCGAGAACCTCACGGGCTGGAGCGCGGACGAGGCGCGCGGCCGGGCCATCGGGGACGTGCTGAATCTCGTCACGGAGCTGAGCCACCAGCCGCTCGAGAACCCGCTGCTGCGCGCGCTCGGCAAGGGCGAGGGTCGCCTGGATGGCGGCGCGGCCGATCATTCGGTGCTGGTCACACGTTCGGGGCAGGAGATCGCCATCCAGGAATCGGCGGCGCCCATCTGTGACCGGCAGGGCCGCATGATCGGCGCGGTCATCGTGTTCCACGACGTGACCCGGGAGCGCCGGCTGAAGCGCGCGCTGGCCTATCAGGCGAGTCACGATGCGCTCACCGGGCTCATCAACCGCCGCGAGTTCGACAACCGGCTGCACACGGCCGTGCAGAAGGCCCAGCGGGGAGAGGGATCTTTCGCGCTGCTGTACATCGACCTGGACCAGTTCAAGGTCGTCAACGACACGTGCGGACACCAGGCGGGCGACCGGCTTCTGCGTGATATGACAGGTCTCCTGCAGACCCGCGTGCGCGCCGCAGACACCATTGCCCGCCTCGGCGGCGACGAGTTCGGCGTGCTGCTCGAAGGCTGCGCGCTCGATCAGGCCGCGCGCGTCGCGGAGGGTGTCCGGCAGTCGATCCGCGACTACCGCTTCGTGTGGGGCGCCACGGCGCTGTCGGTCGGTGCGAGCATCGGCGTGGTCGAGATCAGGCGCGACACAGAGAACGTCGCAAGCATCATGAGCGCCGCGGACATCGCGTGCTATGCGGCGAAGGATGGCGGGCGCAACCGCATTCACGTCTACGATGCCGGCGGCACGTCGAGCCGTCATCGCGAGATGCACTGGGTGGCGCGCGTGACCCGCGCGGCGGAGCAGAACCGGCTCGAGCTGTATTTCCAGCCCATTGCTGCCATCGGCTCGCAGGGTGTGCCGCGCTTTCACGAGCTCACCGTCAAGCTGCGCGGAGACGACGGCCATCTCGTGCCGCCGAGCGAGTTCATCCCCGCTGCCGAGCGTTACAACGCCATGACCATCATCGATCAGTGGGTGGTGCAGCAGGCCGTGGCGCTCCTGCGGGAGCGCCGGCAGCGAGGCGTGCCGCTGCCGACCCTCGCCGTGAACGTCTCCGGAACGTCCCTCAACGACCAGGCGTTCATGGACCTCGCGCTCGCCAGCCTCGCGGACCCCGTGATCGCCGGTGCCGTGTGTTTCGAGATCACCGAGACGGCGGCCGTGACGAACCTCCAGGACGCGGTGCGCTTCATGCGGGAGCTCAAGACGCGCGGGTGCAAGTTCGCGCTGGACGACTTCGGCACCGGGCTGTCGTCCTTCATGTACCTGAAGACGCTCCCCGTGGACTTCCTCAAGATCGACGGGCAGTTCATCGCCCAGATCGGCGCCGACCCGGTGGACCGGAGCATGGTCGAGGCCATCAGCAAGGTCGGCCGGGCGCTCGGAATCGCCACCATTGCCGAGTGCGTCGAGACCGCCGTGGTGCTCGAAGAGCTGAAGCGCATCGGCGTAGATTTCGCCCAAGGCTATTTCATCGCTCGTCCCCTGCCGATCGCCCAGCTAAACTGATCGCCCAGCGAGCGAAAGGTGTCCGCATGGGCTACAAAGAGCCGCCGTTCACGGTCGGTATCGAAGAAGAATATCTGCTGGTCGATCGCGGGAGCCGCGACGTCGAGGTGGATCCGCCCGCCGCTCTCCTGAGGGAATGCACCGAACGCGGCGCAGGTCAGATCAGCCCGGAATTCCTGCGCTCGCAGATCGAGGTGAGCACCCGGGTGTGCCGGTCCATGGAGGAGGCGAGGGCGGATCTGGCGCGCCTGCGCGGCATCCTGGTGGCAGAGGCCGCCCGGTTCGGGCTCGCTCCGATGGCCGCCTCGACGCATCCCTTCGCCAAGGCCTTTGCGCAGAAGCCCACGGAAGAGGACCACTACGCCGCCCTGGCGAAGGAAATGCAGGCCACCGCCCGGCGCCTGCTCATCTGCGGCACGCACGTGCACGTGGGCATCGATGACGACGATCTGCGCATCGACCTGCAGAACCAGCTGTCGTACTTCCTGCCCCACCTCCTGGCGCTGTCCTGCTCGTCGCCGTTCTGGGAGGGGGAGAAGACCGGTCTCAAGTCGTTCCGGCTCACCGTGTACAACTCGCTGCCGCGCACGGGTCTGCCCGAGCGCTTCGACAGCTACAGCGAATTCCGCCGGCACCTCGACACGCTGATCCGCAACGGCCTCATCGAAGACACGACCAAGATCTGGTGGGACCTGCGACCGAGCTCGCGCTACCCGACGCTCGAGACCCGCATCATGGACTGCTGCACCAGTCTCGAGGACTCGATCTGTCTCGCCGCGCTCAACGTGTCGCTGCTGCGCATGCTGTTCCGTCTGCGGCGCGCGAACCAGAGCTGGCGGAAGTACCCGAACGTGCTCATCGCCGAGAATCGCTGGCGGGCCATGCGATACAGCTTCGATGAGAAGCTGCTGGACATGGCGAAGGACGAGATGGTGGATTTCTCCACGCTGCTGGAAGAGCTCATCGAGCTCGTGCGCGAGGATGCGGAGGCCCTGAGCTGCTCCCGCGAAGTGGCCCACGCCCGCACGATCCTCGCGCGTGGCACGAGCGCGCACCGGCAGATTGCCGTGTATGACGAGGCGAGGGCGCGAGGCGCCAGCGAGCGCGAGGCGCTCGAGGCTATCGTGGACTTCCTCATCACCGAGACGGCTTCGGGTACTTCGTGAATCACTGGAACGTCACGCGCGCCCGGGCGTAGAAGAACGCGCCGTTGAAGCCGATCGGTGATAGCACGTCGTAGGGGAGGTTGCCCGCATACGCGATGTCCTCGATGGATCGGTCCGGGTATTCGTCGAGCACGTTCGTGCCGCCGAGCGCGAGCCCGATGTTCGGCCGCGGCTTGAATTCCGCTTCGAGATCGAGCTGGTTCTTCGCGCCGTACTCCTGCCGCGGCTCGAAGCCGCCGCCGAAGTTGAACACGCGCACGGCGCTGCCGTAGCGCGTGAGACGGCTCACCAGGTTCCAGCGTTGCGAGGACCAGTTCCCCGTGAGAATGGTCCTGGTCTTCGGGGCCGCATCGACGAGCGTGTTGCGCTCTTCCACGCCGATGATGACGTCGTCGAACCCCAGGTCTGCCAGCTGCTGTGGCTCGTCCCTCACGCCGTCGATCCTGGTCTGCGCGTAGGAGAACGCACCGGTGAGCCTGAGTGTGCCCACGGCAAGGCGGCTTGCGTAGCTCGCCACGAAATCCACGCCCTTCGTGCTCGTGTCGACGGCGTTGGTGAAGAAGTTGATGCCGTCCACGCCAGTCACGCCGAACGCGTCTTCGATGAAGCTCGTGAGATCGCCGCCGCTGATGCGTTCGGAGATCGTGATGCGATCCTTCACCTTGATGCGGAAGACGTCGACGGCAAAGTTGAGCTCGTCGAGCGGCGCGTACGTGAGCCCGAAGCTGACGTTCACGGACTTCTCCGCATCGAGATCCGCCGCGCCGAGCGCCCGGGCGAGCGGGTCGGACACCGGCAACGTGAGCACCTGCGCCAGCACACCGCCCTCGCCGAAGCTCGTGCTGGTGGATCTGAAGGCCACCTGGCTCAGCGAGGGCGCGCGGAAGCTGTTGGAAACCGCCCCGCGCAGCGCGAAGCCCGGCGCAAGATGCAGCCAGGCACTGAGCTTGCCCGCGACGGCGCTGCCGAAATCGCTGTGATCCTCGAAGCGTCCGGCGAGATCGACGAAGAAGTCGTCCGTGATGCTGGCGGAAAGATCGACGTACGCGCTGCCGACCGTGCGGTGTGTATTCGCCTCGTCTGCCGGGGTGAGCCCCGGGCCGGCCTGCGCGCCCGGATCGAAATCGGTGAACGGGCCGGCGGCATAGGAGGCGGCGTCGCCGGCGCGGGTGCCGAACTCCTCCCGCCGGAGCTCTGCACCGACCGCAAGGTTCAGCGGCCTCTCCAGCGCGGCCACCTCGAGCGGCCGCGCGGCGTCGACGTTCAGGGTGAGCTGGTCGATCTCATAGGTGCCGATGCGGAAGCGCGTGGGGCTCGTGGGCCCGAGCGAGGCGTTCAGCGAGTTGCGCAGGCCGTACTCGAACTTGTTCCGGCCGAAGGTGAGGCTCGTGTCCCACGACCATTCGCCGAGCGCGCCTGCGGCGCCGCCCGTGAGCCCGAGATCCTGGTTCGTGCCGAGGGATTCGGGGCGATAGCCTGCGGGATAGATCCCGGTCAGATTCTGCGAGCTGTCCGGGTAGCGAAAGAACGCCGCGCCGACGGACTTGCGGTGCGCATAAGTGCCGAAGGCATACACTTCGGCACCGCTCGGGAGCGGGCGCCGCGAGTTGAACCAGAAGTCGACATCCTTTGTCTGCGCATCACCCGGCCGGTAGTTGCGCTGGCCTTCGGTGGCGAGATTGGCGGGCGTCGGGTCCGCCTGGAAAATGAGGGTATCGAAGCCGGAACGGTTGGTGCTCGCGCGGTCGCGATACTCCGCGCCCAGGGAGAGATACCCGCCATCGCCGATGGCGAAACCCTGCTTCACCTGTGCCACCCAGGTCTCGCCGTCACTCAGCGACTGACCCGTGGGCTGGAAAGAGGTGACGTTCTGGCCGAAGGTGAGCACGGCCTCGCTGCCGGAGGCCGCGTCATCCAGGATCACGTTGATGACGCCCGCGATGGCATCCGACCCGTACTGCGCGCCTGCCCCGTCGCGCAGCACCTCGATGCGCCCGATGGCATTCAGCGGGATCGAATTGAAGTCGACCGGGGTCGTGCCCTTGCCGATCTTCGCTTCGAGATTCACGACGGAGGAGGTGTGCCGGCGCTTGCCATTCACGAGCACGAGCACCTGATCCGGGCTCATGCCGCGCAGCTGGGCCGCCCGCACGTGATCGGCTCCGCCGGAATTGGACTGGCGCGGAAAGTTGAATGACGGCGCGAGGGATTGCAGCGCCTGCCCGAGCTCACCCGCGAGTGCGCCAGTGCTGCGCAGATCGTCGGACGACAGCACATCCACCGGCACGGGCGAGTCGAGAACGGTGCGATCCTTGAGCCGCGTTCCCGTGACGATGACCTCGGGGGAGGCTTCCTCTTCTGCCAGGGCGGGGCTCGTTGCGGTCACGGCGCCCAGGGTGACACCCAGTGCGAGAACGGTCGGCGGCAGTCGCTGCATGATTCTTCTTGAGTGGGAAGCGGGTTCGCGATCGTATGAAGCACCCGGCCGGCCCGCAAGTAACGGCTCGTGATGCCCTTATTCCAACGGTTCCGCGGGGCCCGTCCCACGTTGCGCATCGGTTGCCGTTCGGTTCTCATGAGCGCTCCGCCCTTTTCGACGTCAAGGCATCCCCGCACGTGTCATCCCCTCTGCTGACCGATCCGCCCGCCGGGCTGCCGGGCGCCGTGCCTGCCGATGTCTCGCCACGCGAGGCGGGTGGCGCTCGAACGATGCCGCGCCGGCAGCTCAACGTCTGGCATGCGGTGTCGGTGTGCGTGGGCATGGTCATCGGCGCCGGCATTCTGAAGACCACCCCGCTTGCGGCGGAGAATGTCTCCTCGGGCTCGATCCTGCTCGTGGCGTGGGCCATCGGCGGGGTGATGTCGCTGATCGGCGCGCTGTGCTTCGCGGAGATGGCAGCCGCCTTCCCGGATACGGGCGGCGACTACTTCTTTCTGCGCAAGGCCTACGGCGAGCGCATGGGGTTCCTGTTCGCATGGTCGCGGTTCGCGGTCATCCACACCGGCTCCATGGCGCTGCTCGCTTTCGTCTTCGGCGACTACCTGAATCAAATCGTCCACCTCGGGCTCTATGGCAGCGCGTTCTTCGCGGCGATCATCATCATCACGCTCACTTGCGTGAACCTGGCGGGCATCCGTTTCGGGGTACACACGCAGATCTCGCTGATGATGGTCGTGCTCTTCGGCCTGCTTTGCGTCGGGGCGGCAGGCGTCTGGCTGAGCGTGCAGGGTGTGCCGCCTGCGCTGGTGCGCGAAGTCACTGCGCCCGTTCCGCCTACGCACCTGGGCCTTGCGATGGTGTTCGTGTTCCTTGCCTACGGCGGCTGGAGTGATGCAGCGACGTTGTCCGCGGAAATGCGCGACGAGCGCCATGGCATCACGCGCGCGCTCATCATCGGGATGTCCATCGTCACCGCGCTCTATCTGCTGGTGAACTGGGCATTCCTGCGCGGGCTTGGTCTCGAAGGGCTCGCGGCGAGCGAAGCCCCCGCCGCGGATCTGATGCTGCGCGCGTTCGGCAAGACGGGGCAGATCCTCATCGTGGGCGTCGTGGCGATCACGTCCATCACCGTGATGAACGCGATTCTCATTGCCGGGGCGCGCACGACCTACGCTGCCGCGCGCGACACGCCGGGGCTGGGTTCTCTTGGGCACTGGCACGTCGTGCGCGGCACACCCTCGGAGGCGTGCATCGCCATCGGTGTGTTCGCATTGGTGCTGGTGTGCTTCGGAACGTACACCCGCGGCGGGTTCGCCACGATGGTGGACTACCTTTCCCCGGTGTACTGGTTCTTTCTCGCGTTGAGCGGAGCTGCAGTCATCGTTCTGCGGCGGCGATTCCCGGAAGTGCCGCGACCATTTCGCGTGCCGTTGTACCCGGTGCTGCCGATCCTGTTCGTGCTGAGCAGTCTCTACGTGCTTTATTCGAGCCTCGTGTACGTGAAGGTTGGTGCGGTGGTGGGCGTGATCGTGCTGCTGCTGGGGGTGTTGCTGCTCCTGCCGTTGCAGTGGCGCGCCCGGCGCGCCGGGCCGCGTCAAACTGACGTTGCGGCGGGCTGCGGCGGCGCCTAGAATCCGCCGCGTCATTGGGGAGTAGCCTCCCCGGGCGCGCCCACCTGGGTCGTCGCGGGGGCCTGCATCAACAAACTTGGCCCTCATGGCCATGGTGCAGGCAGCTTCAGTGTCTGGTGAGACCTTTGACCATTCTGTCCTGGCTTTCTGGGCCGCAGGGCGGGGTGGTCATCGTGTCCGCACAGGCCCTGGAGTTGAAATGGAAGCGTTCCTCATTTCCACCGGGGTCGTCGCGCTCGCCGAGATCGGTGACAAGACCCAGCTGCTCGCCCTGGTCCTGGCCTGCCGCTATCGCAAGCCCATTCCCATCATCCTCGGCATTCTTGCCGCCACGCTGCTGAACCACGCGCTCGCGGGCGCCGTTGGCCGCGTCGTCGCGAACCTCATCGACCCGCAAGTGCTGCGATGGATCCTGGGGATTTCCTTCATTGCGATGGCGCTCTGGATGCTGGTTCCCGACAAGTATGAAGAGCAGGAAGCGCGGCCTCCACGCTTCGGGGTTTTCTTCACGACGGTGTGTGCTTTCTTCCTGCTCGAGATGGGTGACAAGACGCAGATCGCGACGGTCGCGCTCGCCGCGAAATTCCCGTCGCTGGTCGGGGTCGTCCTTGGAACAACGTTCGGGATGATGATTGCGAACGTGCCTGCTGTGCTGCTGGGGGAGGTTGCGGCGAAGAAGCTGCCGTTGCATCTGGTGCATGGTGTGGCGGCGGGGGTGTTTCTGGTGGTGGGGGTGATGGTGTTGGTGAGTTGAAGGGGTTGGGGATTTGAGAGGGTTTGGCGAGGGGCGGGTATGCGGACGCGTGAGGCGCGCAGCACGGATTGAAGGGGTTGGGGAGGCGGGCGCTGCCGCTGGGTGTAGTTGAGGTGGGTGCGATCGAGCGAGGGCGGTGCGGCGTCGTTCCAGCCGGGCGTGGCCGATTTTTCCGTGTTCGGAGGCTTTGAGCGGAGATGATGACGGATGACGCTTCAACAACGGATTTTCTACGGCGGGATGTTGTTCTTATCTGGAGCTTGCGCAGGCAGGGAGGACGGTACGGCCCCAGGAGCTGAGCGCGGCGCCTGTGTGAGTCAAGGGGGCGATTGGCGACGAGTGTGTATGGCGCAGAAGTATCGCTGCGTGATGCCGTACAAGGATGCTGGAAAGTCGTGCAGCGACTCGTCCCAATGTGATGGTGAGTGTCTTGTCGATCTTGCGATTCGGTGCACTGAGCCAGGCAAGTGCGTCCATCCAGTCATCCCTGAACCTGGGAGCGAAGTGGTGGGTTCATGTCAGGTCTTCTTCTCCTTCAGCGCTTCCTCCGCGAACGCTTGACGAGCTCTCGGCGGAGATCACCGAGCTGGCCGGCCACCTGAACGCCGCGCAGCACCGCTGGCTCACGCTCATCGCCGAGTTCGATCGCCGGGAAGGCTGGGCTGCGGCCTCGTGCTGCTCCTGTGCTCATTGGCTGAGCTTCCAGTGCGGCATCGCCATGGGGGCGGGTCGCGGGAAGGTGCGGGTGGCACGGGCGCTCGAAGGCCTGCCGAGCATCTCCGCTGCCATGGCGCGCGGGGCGCTGAGCTACTCGAAGGTGCGTGCGCTGACCCGTGTGGCCGATCCTGCCAACGAAGAGACCTTGCTCTCGATCGCCCTGCACGGCACCGCGCATCACGTGGAGCGCCTGGTGCAGCACTTCCGCCGGGCGCAGGAGGCGGAGGAGCTCTCCCGTGAGGCGCGTCAGCAGGCCGGGCGCAGCGTCACCTGCCTGTTCGATGACGATGGGTCGATGGTGCTGAAGGCCCGGTTGCCGGCAGAGATCGGGACGCTTCTCATCAAGGCACTGGATGCGGCGGTGGAGGTCCTGTCCACGCCAGACGTTCCCGCTGGAACGTCTGAACCCCAGCAACCCTCGCACGCGGCTGGCGTCGTGCGGTTCGATGACTCGAAGCGCCCGAGCTTTGCAGCGCGACGTGCCGATGCCTTGGGAACCCTGGCGGAGAGCTTCCTCAAGCACGGTGGGCATGCCCTCTCGGGCGGTGAGCGTTACCAGATCGTCGTGCACGTGGAGGAACAGACGCTGCGTGAAAGCACCCCGGGCCAGTGTGAGATCGAACAGGGCCCGGCGCTGCCGGCTGAGACCGTGCGCCGTCTGGCCTGCGACAGCAGCGTGGTGCGGCTGGTGCAATCCGGCTCGGGTGAACCGCTCGATGTCGGCCGGCGCACGCGGAGCATCCCGCCGGCGCTGCGCCGGGCATTGAACGCCCGCGACCAGGGCTGCCGCTTTCCGGGCTGCACGCATACGCGTTACGTGGATGCCCATCACGTGCGCCACTGGGCGCAGGGTGGGGAAACGAAGGCTTCGAATCTGGCGCTTCTGTGCCGGCACCACCACCGCAAGGTGCATGAAGGCGGCGTGCGCATGGAAGTGCTGGATGATGGTGCATTTCGCTTCGTGCGGCCGGATGGGCGGGCGTTCGACAGCGTTGCGCCGGCCCACAACTCCGACTGGACGCAGCTGTCCTGAGAGCACCGCCAGCGGGAGCTGAGGATCGATGCCGGCACAGCTGCCACGCGCTGGCGGGGGGAGCGGATGGACTACGGCCTCGCCGCTCGAGATCCTGTTCGCGCAAGCCGCGCAAGCCGCGCAAGCCCTCTCCGCGAAGGCGCGGCCTACTCGTGACGTTCCCGCTGGAACGTCATGATCTGTCGAGAGCGCGCGCTCTGTGATCGTCTGGAGCGTGTAGGCCGCAGGCGTGAAGTGCAGAATGTCTTCGAGCACTCCTTCCTTCCATGTGCACCGTCGGGTTGCACGCGCGGGTGATCGTGAAGCGGCAGGAGAGCTGCGTTCGCTTGGTCGGCATCCCGCAGGCTGAGGCCGGCGGCCACGAGATCGTTCACGCCGCTCTGGATGACGACCGCGCAGGCTTCAGATCGAGCACGTCGGAACGAGCCCGGTGCATCATCCGCTGCGTCGTCTCGCCGCCCACTGCGCGGTTGAGCGTCTTGAAATCTTTCGAACCGCGGCAGAGGCCTCCAGCGCCCCAGGCGCGAGTCGCCGAACAGCACGATGAACGGGCTGTGGGCCGCACGCATCACGGTACGGTTCTCTTCCTGATACACGTGCTCGAACGCGGGCTGCGCCGTCTGGAGTTTGCCGCGATGTAGAGATCGCGCGCGATGATGAGCGGCCGCAGTGGCGCCGAGCACGGGCCTTTCACGTTATCTTCGCGACCCGGAGACCTCGAGTCCAGATGCGTCGCAGGAACGAGACGTGCGAATCGAGCTATTGATGTCCAGCTTGCGATCGCGCTTCGCGGCGGGGCTACGCATGCGTGTCGGCATTATTCGACATTGGCGCCGACCTGCACGGATGTATAGCCTGCGCCCGCTTGATCGGCCGCGACCGCGCGGCCGAGTCGCTTTTGCGGAGTAGATCAGAAGATGAGACGACAATACGGGTGGTTTGGGTTGAGCCTCGGACTCGCGTTGTCCGTGGCCGCGACGGCGCCAGTGCCGGCGGCCAGCAGCGACAAGCAGGTTCTGTTCACGTCGGACTTCGAGTCCGGCATTCTCAATGATGCCGCGACGAGGTCGCCCTCGCAGGGGTGGCAGCGCGCGGGAACGATGCCTGTCATCACGAAGGAGCAGGCGCGTGTGGGTGCGTATTCCGCCAAGGTGTACCTCAACAAGAACACCTCGCCGACGCCGTATCGCGCGATGATCAACACGGCCTGGGACACGACGAGCGACACGGCGAACCGCACATCGCCGCATGCGCCGCACTTCCAGGACAGCTGGGTCGGATTCAGCGTCTACCTGCCGAGCACCGGCCCGGGCAACTGGAGCAAGGAGAGCAAGACGTACGAGGTGCTCGTGCAGTGGCACGACGCGCACAATCCCTATCCGCCTCCGGCCTGGGACACGGAGGAGTCGAAGAATCCTCTCTTCTCGCTGCAGATCAGCCAGACGGATCACGCCCCGGCGCGTCACTGGAACATCGTGTATCTCGGCGAGAGCCGCACGCCGTATCCGACGCTCGGCATGCCTCGTGAGTGGAAGTACGAGACGAACAAGAACATCGATGCGGGTTCCATCGACGACGATCTCGACAAATGGACCGACTGGGTCGTGAGAATCCGCTGGAACTACTGGAAGGTCGGCACGAAGGACAACAAGGCCTTCATGCCCGTCGCCTCCACCGAGAACATCGCGGGCTCGCCGACGGCCGGGCTCATCCAGGTGTGGAAGAACGGCAAGCTGATCGTGGACCAGAGCCCTGTGCAGATCGGCGCGCACGACAATGCGGGCCCGACGTTCAGTGCGGGTCTCTACAAGGGCTGGCGCACGGCGGCGGATCGGGCCTCCGATCCGATCGTCGATCGGCTCATCTACTTCGATGAGTTCCGGTATGGCGGCCCGAACGCCACGTATGCCTCGGTTGCTCCGGGAGGTACGAAGGCACCCCCGCGGCCGAAGCCGCCCACCACGATTCAGGCGGAACGCTGAGTCGGGCAGTGGCGCGTGCCTCGAAGGCGCGCGCCACTGCGCTTTCAGCCCAGGGCGTCTGCAGGCGCCGGCCGCAGCAGGCGTCCGAGCGCGCGGTCGGCGAGCGCGAGGCACAGCACGGAAAGCCCGAGCAGCGGCAGCAGCACGCAGAGCACTCCACCCACTGCAAAGATGAACCGTGGCACGTGGACCGCTCTTCTCGGTGGTGCGGCCAGCCCCCCGGCCGGCCGCCGGCGATACCAGCCGATGAACCCCGTGACGCTGAGCCAGACGAGGCTCGCGGCAACCGCGGTATTGAAGAGCTGGTTCGCGCGTCCGAAGAACGTTCCTTCGTGCAGGTTCACGCCGAGCGCGACCACGCGTGGAATGAACGACCAGTCCGCCCACGTGGAGCGCGAAAGGACGGCCGCGTTCGTGACATCGAGCTGAACGTACACGTCATCGAATGCGCGGCCGGTCTGTGTACGGATCTGCACGGGCCCGGCCCCTGTTCCCAGTCGGATCTCGAGGGGGCCGTTGAGGCCAGCCTGCCGCGCGTTCGTGATGAAGGCGTCCAGCGGGGCGCGCTCCGCGGCAGCGGCGCCTCGATCCTGATGCGCGTGGTGGTGCCCTCCGCCGGAGAAAAACGTGCTGGCCGGTGAGGTCTGTCCCGTCGCGCGCTGAACGCTGCCGAGCACGCTGCCGCCCCAGAACGTGGTCCACGGAAGCGCGGTGAACAGAAACCCGAGCACGATGGCCGCGAACCAGATACCCACGGTGCTGTGCACGTCTCTCCAGAACACACGCGAGCCGGATCGCAGGCGCGGGTAGAGCACGCCGGCGAGTCCGCTCCGCGAGCCGCGCGGCCACCACAGATAGATGCCGCTCAGGATCATCACGATTGCCCAGCTGGCACCGAGCTCCAGCAGATAACTTCCCCATGAGCCGAGAGGCCACCCTCCATGCAGGCTTCTGGTGGTGCCCGGCAACCAGGCAGCCGGTGAGACTGCACCGAGATATCTGCCGGTCCAGGGGTCCGTGAAAGCGGGATACGCGAGTCCGTTCGCGGCCGTGAACATGAACGCGATCGATCTTGCGGGGTCGTCAGAGAGTCGAACCTCGGTGAGCCGCTGCCCGGCGTGATGCTGCATCACTGATCGAAGCTGGGATTCCAGGCTCGCCCGCGCCACGCCCGGCTCGACGCGCAGCAACTCCGGATGAGCGGCCACGGCAAGCTCCCTGTGCCACAGGTACAAGGTGCCCGTCACGGCCTGCCAGAGCGCGAACGGAATCACGACCAGTGCGGCGAAGAAATGCCAACGCCACACGCGAGCGTAGAACCGGCCCGCAGCGGGCCCTTCCGGGCCCGCGCCATTCGTCGCTGCGCTCATCTTGGCTTCCAGGCCACGCCGGCATATACCGCGCGACCGTCTCCCGGCAGGAACTGCGCGGCATCGCGCCCGAGTGCGTCGGCGATCACGCCTGTGGTTGCCGCATATGTGCGGTCGGAGAGGTTGCGGCCCTCCACGAACCAGGAAACTCCCCGATCGAGATCGCGGCCCACCTTGAGACCCCAGATCGCATAGCTGTCGGCGTAGAAGGAATTCGCCATGTCGATGGGGTACTTGCTCGGCGACCACTCCGTGTTGACGGAGACGAAGTAGCCGTCACGCGGTGTCCAGGTCACCTCGCCGCGATAGAAGTGCTCGGGAATGCCGGGCAGCGTGTTGTCGCCATAGCTGGCGTTGTCGTCGAAGCGGAAGTCGCTCCAGAGATAGGACGAGCGCCACGCAAGGGTGCGGGTGATCGAGATCTGCGCCCCCAGCTCCAGGCCGCGATGGATCGTGCGCGGTGCGTTCACCGTGCCGAGCGGCTGGCCGCCCGGAGCGTTGAGGCCCAGCAACTCGTCGTGGACGCGCGCGGAGTACGCGACCACGTCCCATTGCACGCGGCCGACTGCACCGCGCGTTCCGACTTCAACGGTGCGCGCCGTCTGCGCGTCCAGCAGATCCACGCCCGGGCCGCCGCTGAGCTCGCCGAAGCTCGGCGGCTCGAAACTGTCGGAGACGTTGCCGAACACCTGCCAGTCCTCCGTCGCGCGCCAGAGGAATCCGAGCTTCGGCGAGAAGCGCGTGTATGCCGCGTCGAGGCTCTGATCGCCGTTGGAGAGAAACAGATCGTCGTACTTGCGTCTGGCGTCGCTCCACTGCAGGCCCGTGACGAGCGTCCAGCGCGGATGCAGATCGAGCTGATTCTCCGCATAGGCCGTGAAGTTGCGCGAGCGCTGGTCACTCGCAGCGGCCAGCTCACCTTTGCGGCCCGCGACGTTGACGAACCTGTCATCGTTCACGCGGTTCCACGTCGGCGCGAGTCCCACCACGAGCCGGTTGGGCCGGCCGGCCAGTGTGCCCTCGTCGACGTACCGCACACCGGCGTTGAAATCGTTCGAGCGCTGTTGCAGCACCTGGAAGATCGGATGGAACAGATCCTTGTAGCTGTAGCCCGCAGTGAGCTCGAGTGAGCGGCCGTCGAAATCGATGACCGTGCGGTTCGCGAAACGATACAGCTGGAAGTCCCGCTTCTGGCGGCCCGCGAGACTCGAGGCGTTCGCCTGCCGCGGATCGGTGGCGAGCTGCGCCCTGGTCAGGGCTCCCGGCAGCTGCGAATCCGTGTTCACGGCAGACAGGAAGAAGCGGGTCTCCGTGCGCTCGTTGACGCGCAGGCCCACGTTGCCGAAGAGCCGCTGGTTCTGCTGCTCGGACCAGTCGCGAAACCCGTCCTGCGAGTAGGCGGAGAGTGACGCGAAGTAGTCACCGGAGCCGAATACGTCCCCCGCGCTCACGAGCCCGCGACGGTAGCCGAAGCTGCCGCCTTCGAGGCGAGGGCGGACGCCGCCGCCATCATGACCCGAAGGCGAAATGAAGTTGATGGAGCCGCCGAGCGTCGTGCCGCCGTACTCGAGCGCATTCGCGCCGCGAAACACTTCGGTATAGGCGAGGGCGAGCGGCTCCACGGCCTGAAAGTCGCCGCTGCCATCCGCGAGCGTGATCGGGACGCCGTCCTGCAGCAGGTAGATGCCGCGCATGTGAAACGTGCGCTGCAGGCCCGAGCCGCGGATGGAGAGGCGGGCCTCTTCGGCGCCGAAGCGCGGTTGGGTGAACACACCCGGCGTGAACGCGAAGACGTCGGCGAGCGTCGAGGCGCGGCCGTCCGCGTATTCCTTCTGGCTCACCACGTCCGCGCCACCGGGCACGCGGGCGGCTTCGGCCCGGGCCGCGGCTTCACCGGGCGCAGTGGGTGTGATGCGGCCGGCGGTGATGGTCACCTGCTCCGGCGTCTGGGATTGCTGGGCGGCAGTGATCTGGCCCAGCGAAATGAAGGCTGCTGCGGCTACTGAAGCAGCAGGGCGGCGTGCGACGGATGAACGTCTCACGCCTGGAATCGAGGCGTACATGAGCTCTCTCCACGAATCAACGATGAATGGCTGCGACGTGCGCGACAGCCAGGCGGATCGCTATGAGTTGTTCGTCAGGAGAGCGCGGGCGGGCCGCGGGGTTGCTGGATGCGGAAACGGTGGGATTCGAATACGGGAGGCGCTGCGACGGAGCGAGGTGCCGCGCCAGGGTCTGCGGCTGCGGCGATGATCGGCGTTTGGGCCAGCGGGCCCGCGCCGGCCGCGGCCGCGAAGACGCAGTGCTCCGCGCGAGGCGATTCGTGCTGGTGTGCCGGAGAGCCGTGGTCAGGCTCAGGGGCATCTGCCATGCCCGCGTGATCATGCCCGTGATGACCCTCGTGACCCGCGGGGCTGTGCGCGGGGGATTGCTGGAGCAGCTGCGCCGGGAACCCGTCGGGGCAGATCTGCAGCGTGAACGGATGGTCCGGCGAGGGCATGAAGCCCGCGGGAATCAGCGCACGAACGGACACGGCCACCAGCAGCAAGCTGATGAGCCAGTGACGTGTGCTTCGGCTGAGGAACCGGCTGCGCATCCGAACGAGACCTTCGAGGTGGGCGGAGCATAGCACCAGGATGCCCGCGCAACAGGTACGCTACGATCCGGATCGTCCGGACCGGATCTTCAGCCTGACTTATCTCGCGTCCGCGATCTGCACGTCCGCGTTTTCTCTCAAGTGGCGAAGATGGCTTTCGCGCACCGCCTGCTGCGCATCCCGCCTGAGATCCGCCCACACCTGGTTCGCGGCCTCGTCGAATTCCCGCTGCCGCGGCGGCTCGCGCTCGTACATCACGACGATGTGCACGCGGTCCGCCACGGTGATGGGTTCGGACACCTCACCGCCGGAAAGCGCAGAGGCCGCGTGGAACAACCCCGGAGCGAGCCTGGCGCGCACGGAGGATTCGACCAGCCAGCCCGGTTCGTCCTGGCCGGAATCGGGCAGCTTGCCTGAATCCCGCAGGCCGAACTGCTGCATCACCCCCTGGAGCGGTGCACCGCCGCGGAGCGCGACGACCGCGGCCTTGGCGATCTTTCGCGGGTGGCCGACCTCCGCAGGCACCACGAGATCGCGAAGCTGCATGCGGCCGTCGCGGACATACTTGTCTTTGTGCTTCGCGTAGTAGTTGCGCAGGTCTTCCTCGCTTGGCTGCTGCGCCAGCACACTCGCGAACATCTGCAACTCCACGCCGCTGACGAGAGCCTTGCGGACTTCCGGATCATGGAGCGGCAGGTCGGCCGCGAGCCCCCGCTGCACCAGCAGCTCTTCTGCGATCATTTCGTCCAGCACGCGCCGGCGCTGTTCGCTCGTGGCCGCGGCGAAGGGAATTTCGAGCCGCGCTTCGGTTTGCTTCACGTGATCCGTGCGCAGGATGAGCCGATCGTTCACGGTGGCGATCGCTTCCGGCGGCACGCCGCGCTTCGACCGGTCATCCACTGCGAAGAGGCCGTATGCCGCGACCGCAAGGCCCGCCAGCGCGGCGAGTGACAGGGCGATCAGCGAGCGGCGCGACCGGACCCGCGGCGATTCGAAGACTGGCAATTCACGACCCCTACGTTGCCGGAGTTGCACGCGCTTCCCTGCTGGAAACGCTGTGCAGATACACCGCGAGCTCGCGAATGGCCGCCGGGCTCAGCTGATCGATCCACGCCGGGCAGAGGCCGTGCCGGCCCTCGGCCACGGAGTGGCGCAGTGCCTCGCGTGTGCCGCCATAGACCCATGCGGCTCCGGTCAGCGCGGGGGCGCCGTAGTCCGTGTTGCCGAGGCCGTCGGGCCCGTGGCAATCCCAGCAGTGTGCCTTGTCGGCGTAGACGCCGAGTCCGCGCTGCGCGGCGGTGGCGTCATGCGGCTGGTCACTGAGCTTCAACACGTATTCGACCACGTCATCGATCTCCGCAGGGGTGAGCTGCCCCGTGCGCAGGTACGCGGGCATGTCCGTGAGGTTGCGCGACCTCGGGTGGCCGGAGCGGATGCCGTACTGGATGGTGGACTCGATTTCGGAGACGAGGCCCTGCCCGTAGAGCCACGTGCCGTCCTGCAGATCCGGCACGCCGCGGGCGGCGTCGCCCTGCAGATGCTCGCCGTGGCAGCCCGCGCAGCTCGTCATGTACTGGGATTCGCCGCGCGTCCTGGCAAACGCGGCGAGCCTGGGGCGCGCCGGAATGTCGTCCGCCGGCAGCTTCACGAGGGTCTCTTCGACGCGGTGGCAGCGCCAGTAGTCGTACGCGACCATCGAGAGCACGCCGACCGCGAGCAGCCCGACCACAGCGAGGAGGAAGCGGGGGCCGAGGGTCACGGGCGATCTGCCGCCCGGCCCGCGGGTTCATGGCCTGTGCTGATGCACTTCGATGGTGACATGCGAGAGCGTGGGCAACCTGCGAAGCCGGGCCTTAAAATGCCCCGGATCGCACGCCGACGCACACACAACCGATGCCACTACCGCACTATGGCCGGGTCCCAGCCGCCAGATGTGCAGATCGGCGACGCAAGCCCCGTCCTGCTCGAGCAGATCCGTTACCCGACGTCGCAAAGAGGGGTCCGTCCCATCGAGCAGCACGCGGGCCGTCTGCCGCATGAGCCCGTACGACCAGCGCAGGATCACCGCCGCCCCGACGATTCCCATGCCCGCATCGAGCCAGACCCACCCGAGATAGCGGCCGGCGACGAGCGCGACGATGGCCAGTACCGAAGTGAAGGCATCCGCGAGCACGTGGACATAGGCCGCCAGGAGGTTGTGATCGACATGGTGACGCCGAGGGTCGTGATCGTGGTCGTGATCATCGTGCGGACGGTCGTCGTGCTCCTCGACAACGCTGTCCTCCTCGCCTTCCTCGCCATGATGTGGATGCATCAGCAGCGCGGCGCTCACGAGGTTCACGACCAGGCCGACCACCGCGACGAGGATGGCGTCCGTGAACGCCACCGTTACGGGACTGATCAATCGTCCTATCGACTCCACCGCGATGAGCACAGCCACGAGGCCGAGCCCGAGCGCACTCGCGAACCCGGCGAGGTCGCCCACCTTGCCGGTGCCGAATGCGTATCGCTCATCGTGCTGATGCCGCCGTGCATAGCGATACGCCAGCGCCGCGATCGAAAGCGCGCCGGCATGCGTTGCCATGTGCACGCCATCCGCCAGCAGCGCCATCGAGCCGAAGGCGATGCCAGCCACGATCTCGACGATCATCATCAGGAAGGTGATCGCAACCACCGCCCAGGTGCGGCGCGCGTTGCGGTCGTGATGCGCGCCGAGAAAGTCATGGGAACACTGGTAGCGGGTGAGGTCGATTGGCGGCGCCACGTCGAATTCTCCAGGGGACAACAGCCTGCAAACGGCATAGAGTAGCGCCCCGTTTGGTATACGACAGTTTCTGTTCGTGCGGGTGCCCATAACGGGCTTGATCGGGAACGCGGTGGGAAGGTCACGCCTTCGAATCCGCGGCTGTCCCTGCAACTGTGAGCGACGAGCGAGAAGCGCGCGTGTCCGGCCACCCTGATGCCGGCACAACCACTGGGACGGAACCCCGGGAAGGTGCGCTTCGAGCGATGACTCGCGAGTCAGTAGACCGGCCCGCACGTTCGCTCATGCCTTGGGCCAGGTGAGCCCGGGCGCAGGAGAACCCTCCGAGCGAGATACCGACAGGCTTTGGGCCTCGTCGTGCTGCTGCCGGATGTAAAGCGTCCGTCCGCGCGAGCCGAGCGCTTCCCGGTCCCCGCAGGCCGGAACGGTGCGCCCGCGAGCCTTCTCGATTCGACGCTCGAGCTCGTTCGGAAGGGAAAATCATGTCTGCCTACAAGTCTTGCGCCGCCGTTGCAGGGACGGCGCTCCTGCTGCCCGTCGCCCTGCACGCCCAGAATGCGGAAACGCCGGAGCAGGTGGTGATCACCGCCACGCGTGCCAGCGAGGGCATCCGTGCGGATCTTCTGGGCTCGTCGTTCACCATCCTCGAGCCGGAAGACCTGGAGCAGCGCCAGACGCGAATCGTCTCCGACGTGCTGCGTGACGTGCCGGGTGTTTCCGTGAGCCGGCTCGGCGCGGTGGGTGGCCAGACGCAGGTGCGCCTGCGCGGCAGCGAGGGCAATCACACGCTGGTGCTCATCGACGGCATGGAAGCGAGCGACCCTTTCTTCGGCGAGTTCGATTTCGCCACCCTCATCACGGATGACGTGGCCCGGGTGGAAGTGCTGCGGGGTCAGCAGAGCGCGCTCTATGGTTCCGACGCCATCGGCGGCGTCATCAACTACATCACGCTCACGGGCCGGGAAGCGCCGGGCGTGCGTGCACGCGTGGAGGGCGGCTCTTTCGGCAGCGTGGACGCTTCGGCGCGCGCGGCGGGCGTTGCGGGCCCGCTCGATTACGCCGTCAGCGCGGGCTACCAGGATACCGATGGCGTGCCGACTTCACGCTTCGGCACGCGCGATGTCGGCGCGACCAACAAGGTGGCGTCCGGCCGCTTCACGTATTCGCCAACGGATGCATTCCGGCTGAAGGCGGTCGTGCGCTACGGCCGCACGCAGGCGGATGCGAACGACCAGGACTTCAACTTTCCGCAGGGCCCCACCTTCGGCTTCGTCATCGATAGCGACGACTTCTACAAGAATCGCGCGCTCCACGGCCTGCTGCGCGGGGAGCTCGACACGCTCGAAGGCCGCTGGAGCCATGCGCTCGCGGTGCAGGGCGTGGATGCGAAGCGCGAAGGGTTCTCCGATGGCGCGTTCGATTCGGGGGACAACGGCAAGCGCCTGCGCTATTCGTACGAGACCACTGTCCGCTTCGGCAGCGATGCGTTCCGCCAGAGCCTGACCGGCGCGTTCGATCACGAGCGCGAGAACTTCCAGAATCTCGGCGTCTTCCTCAGCCCGGAGCAGATGCTCGATCGCGAGATCACGACCAAAGGCGTGGTGCTCCAGTACGAAGCCAGCGTGAACGACCGCATCGGCCTCGGGGCGGCGGTGCGCCACGACAGCAACGACATGTTCGACGATGACACCACCTATCGCCTGCAGGGCAGCTACCGGCTCGACACCGGTCTGCGCATTCGCATGGCGGCCGGCACCGGCATCAAGAACCCCGGCATCTTCGAGCTCTTCGGCTTCGACCCCGGCACGTTCATCGGCAACCCGGGCCTCACGCCCGAGAAATCGCGAGGCTGGGAAGTGGGTGCGGACCAGCAGCTCGCCGGCGGCCAGGTGGTCGTCGGCTTCACGTACTTCGACAACGAGCTGCAGGACGAGATCGCCACGGTCTTTGCCCCGGATTTCACCAGCACCGTCGAGAACCTCGATACGGATTCCACCCAGCAGGGCGTGGAGCTCTACGCGCAGGCGCGAATCTCGCAGTCCTGGCGCGTCGATGCCGCGTACACCTACCTCGATGCGCAGGAAGATGGCGACGAAGAGGTGCGCAGGCCACCGCACATTGCCAGCCTCAACGTGGGCTGGCGCGGCGTGGGCGGGCGCGCCGGCGCAGCGCTGACGGTGCGCTACAACGGCTCGACGTACGACAGCGACCTGACGTCACTGAGCCCTGGTGCGCGCGTGAAGCTGCCGTCCTACACGCTCGTCAATCTTGGTGCGGACTGGCAGGCCACACCGAACGTGCAGGTCTATGGTCGCGTCGAGAACCTGCTCGATGAGGACTACGAGGAGGTCTACACGTACCGCACGGCGGGGCGCGGTGCGTTCGCAGGTGTGCGTCTCACTTTCTGATCGCGGTCACGCCTGCGGTCTCGGGGCGCGCTTCGCGCCCCGAGGCAGTCAGTTCAGGCTCAGTACCTCGAAGATCCTTCGGACGTCCTGCTCGACGCGACGCGCAGGTTGTTCGTCACCGCGACGACGCCGTCGATCTTCTTGGCGTTCGCCTCGGCCTTCTCCTTCTCGGCCTCCGATTCCACGGCGCCGTTGAGGCTCACCACCCCGTCCCGGGTCGTGACGCTGATGTCCGTCGCCTTCGTCGATTTGTCCATGGCGAGCTCCGCCTTCACCTTCGTGGTGATCATGGAGTCCGTCATGGGCTGATCGCTCGTCTTGCCTTCACCGGCAAAGACCGCGCTCGCCGCCAAGGCCCAGCACGCCGCCGCCGCTGCAATCCACGTCTTCCTGGCTGTCATGTCGTTCGCCCCTCTGCTGAAAATGAAACACAGGGTGAAAAGTCACCGCAGCGCGCGCGGTTCCGTCGGCGCTGCGCTGTTTCTTGCTGGGCCAATTGAGTGCATGACTACGGTGCGTGGCGCGCGATCGATGGAGGAGTCAGGCCGATGCAAAAGAAGACGGGCATTCCGCACGGTGGGCTGGTGCTGGTGGGCGACGGCTCGCGAGCCGTGTTCCTGCGCAACCACGGTTCACCGCAGGCTCCGAGCTTCGCGGTGGAGAACGTGCTCCAGCAGAACAATCCGCCCACGCGCGAGCAGGGCACGGACAGACCGGGCCGGCTCGGCAAAGTGGGCAGCGTCGGCACGTTCCGCAATGCCCTCGAAGAAACCGACTGGCACCGGATCGGCGAGGAGCGTTTCGCTGCGCAGATTGCCGACTCGCTCTATCGGCTCGCGCATTCGAATCAGTTCGAGCGCCTGGTGATCGTGGCGCCACCGAAAGTGCTCGGCGTCCTGCGCAAGATGCTGCACAAGGAAGTGCTCGATCGGGTGGAGAACGAAGTGCCGAAGGAGCTCGCGTCCTGCTCGGTGGAGGAGATCAAGAGCCAGCTCGCCAGCTGGTGGTGAGGCCGAAGCGGCGGCCTACTTTGCGCCCATCGCGCGCAGCGCGGAGTCGATGACCGCCGCTGTATCGGGCTTCGTGGACGGCTCGCCGGCGGCGAGCTTGTCCGCGTGCTCGAACAACGGCACGAAGAGCCCCTGCTGATCCACCGCGCCACGCAGCGTGATGGTGGGCGTGGAGCGGAAGCTTTCCGTCCAGGCGTCGCGCACCTCGTCCCAGAAGACACGAGTGCGCTCGTAGTACTCGTCCGCTGCGGCGAAGTCCGCGTCCTTGAGGCGCTCGTAGCGCGCTACGCCGTACTCGCGCGCGACGTAGGGGTCTGCCGCGAGATTGCGATTCTGTGCGAGCACGCCCTTGAGATTGTTCTCTTCCTGGATCCAGCCGGTCGGGATCACGGTGTGGCGATTCGTGCCGATGAGCACCTGGTAGTCCTTGCGGACGCTCCACTCGCGCCGCGGCAGCGGCCGCCACGTTTCACCGCTCAGCCACGTGGAGAATGATGCGCTGTGCTGCCACTTGCCGACGCTCGCGTAGCGTGGCGATTCGTCCACCTGGTACACCGTCTGTGACCACTGGCCCGCGACGTCGCGCCGGTTGAGCACGCGCCGCTGCCACTGCTCGAGCCCGCGATACTCGACGAGCTCGGACGGCTCGTACCGCCAGTCCTGCCGCCAGTGCTTCATGACCATGGGCTCGCTCAGCGTGCCGTCCTTCTGCACCACGCGCATCGCGAGGACGTGCGAGAGGCTGATGAACTTGCCGTCGTCGCGATCCACGTAGACACGTTCGGTGCCCCAGGACTGATACGGGCGCTCGCGCTTCGCGTCCGCGTGAAAGGGAGTCACCTCGAGGAAGTCGAACGTGACGCGATAGCTGCCCGCCATGGCGAGAATGGCGCGCCGGTCCCGCTCGAAGGGCGAGAGCCCCGGTTCCCGCAGGGAACGCCACGCCCCGGATTCGGACTGGTCGAGCGTGAGCTCCGGCCCGCGCGTGCTTCCGCCGCGCGGCGCGAGGCTGGGGTCGCTCGTGATGGGCCAGCTGAAGGTGTAGCGCCTGGTGGCGTCTTCCGGCCTGACGGCCTTGTTCGCGGAATCGTCGGCGCGGGCGAGGGTGGCGATGAGCACGCCCACGACGATGATGGCAATGAAGCCGAGCCTCACCAGGATTCGGGCCGCCCGGTCGAGCCAGGGCGCGGGTTGCGGTATCACGATTGCCACCTTGGTCCTTTCCATCCAGGCTCGGTGGGCTTGGCTGCCGCGCGTCGAACGCGGGGTGGCTGGCTGGCCGGCCGGGAGCCGTGCACACGGACGCTGACTCGGCCAGATAGTAGTTATTCTCATTTGGTCGCACAAGGGAAGTTGCACTTCACCCATCCGGGCGGTTGTTCGCGCCGCCCGGAGCGGGCAGCATTGCGCGCCAGGTTCCAACGCGGAAGCCTCAGTGTCTGCATCCGATATCGCCGGCCGCCTCGATCGGCCGGTGGACGAACAGCGCGATCATGTGCTGGGCCCGCCCAACGCCGAGATCACCCTCGTCGAATACGGCAGCTACGCCTGCCCCCATTGCAGGGCGGCGAACGAGCGCATCTCCCAGGTGCGCGATGAGCTCGGCGACCGGCTGCGCTACGTCTTCAGGCACCGGCCCCTGACCAACAGCGAGATCGCTCGCCGTGCGGCAGAGCTCGTCGAGCGCGCGCCGGATCAGGAGGCGTTCTGGAAGGCGCACATCGCGCTCATGACGCGCTCCCCCACGCTGACGGAAGACGATCTGCGCGCCGTGGCGAACGACCTGGGGCTCGAGCACGAGAGCGCAGCACAAGCGGCATCCGAGGAGCAGTTCGCGAAGAAGCGGGTGGAGGCGGACGAGGCCAGCGCTTACCGCAGCGGCGTGCGATTCACGCCCACGTTCTTCATCAATAGTCGCCGCTACGACGGCCCATGGGACGAGAGCTCCTTCTCCGACGTGATGCTGGGCTCGCTCGGCTTCCGCGTGCGGTCGGCGGCGCTCGACTTCGCAAGCTGGGCACCGTCGGCGGGCCTGCTGCTGCTGCTCGCGTCCATCATCGCGGTGCTGATCACGAATTCGCAGTGGGGCCCGGGCTTCACGGGCTTCTGGCAGCAATACTGGGGCCTCACGTTCGGTGACACGAGCTTCCTGCTGCCCGTGCTGAACTGGGTGAACGACGGGCTGCTCACCATCTTCTTTCTCGTGGTGGGCCTGGAAATAAAACGCGAGTTCACGGTCGGGCACCTGGCGAGCCGCCGCTCGGCGGCCTTGCCGGTGGCCGCCGCGATCGGCGGCATGGTGGTCCCGGCCCTGATCTACAAGCTGATCGTCCCGAGCGGGCCGTGGACGCATGGCTGGGGTGTCCCCATGGCGACGGATACCGCGTTCGCCGTGGCGCTCATCGTGATGATGGGCCGGCGCGTGCCGGTCGAGCTGCGCATCTTCCTGACGGCGGCGTCCATCGTGGACGACATCGGTGCCATCACCGTCGTGGCGTTCTTCTACTCGGGGGATCTGCACCTCGGATACCTCCTTGCAGCCGGCGCCGTGACGGTGTTCCTCGCGTTCCTGAATCGCTCGCGCGTCTACCGGACGGCGCCTTATCTCCTCATCGGCGTGCTGCTGTGGCTGCTCGTGCACGAAGGCGGGCTGCACGCCACGCTCACGGGCGTGCTGCTGGCGCTCTTCATTCCGACGCGGCCGCCGCCGGATCTGAACGCGCTGATGGTGCAGGCGAACTCCATCATCGAGAACGAAGCCGAGCACGGCGGGGAAGTGTTGCGTCACGGGCCGTCGCTGCCGGCGATGCGTGCCCTCGATGCCATTCACGATCGGCTCGAGTCGCCGGCGGACCGGCTGCTGCGCCAGGTTGCCCCGCGGTCCAGCTACGTGGTGCTGCCTCTCTTCGCGCTCGCCAACGCAGGTGTGGTGCTGAGCGCGGGGGTCTTCACCGGGCACACGCAGCTTTCCCTCGCCATCGTGCTGGGGCTGGTCGTCGGCAAGCCGCTGGGGCTCGTGCTGGCCTGCTGGCTCGCGGTGAACATGAATCTCGCCGAGAAGCCCGCAGAGTACTCGTGGCGGCAGATGATCGGCGCCGGGGCGCTCGCCGGCATCGGGTTCACCATGTCGCTCTTCATCGCCGCGCAGGCCTTCCCCGATCCGGCGGATTTCGCCGCCGCGAAGATCGCGGTGTTCGCCGCTTCGGTCATCTCGGCGATCATCGGCGTGGCCATCCTGTGGAACGCGAGGCGCACCCAGGAAGTGCGCGAGACTGTGGTCCAGCCCGCCGCGACCTGCGACGTCGATGCGCCCGCGCCGAGCCATACCACTCCGTTATGACGGCGGCTGCTGACCGAAGAACGGACCGCTTTCGGCGCGGCGCGTTTCGTGCGACGCTGCCGCGCCCGCGCCGACACGCAACGTGTCCATCGCCTGCGGGTTCAATGGAGGCAATACGATGAACAAGCTTCTGACGGGCGTTGCGGCTGCGGCTGTCTTCGCCATGGGTCTCGGGGTCGCGCATGCGCAGGACGTGAAAGTGTCTCTCAGCGGCGATGAGGAAGTGCCCGCGGTCACGACTTCGGCGCAGGGCTCGGGAACGATCACGGTCAAAGCAGACAAGACGGTGAGCGGATCGGTGACGACGACGGGCATCGTCGGAACCGCCGCGCACATCCACCTGGCCGCGCCGGGCAAGAATGGGCCGCCGGTGATCACGCTCGAGAAGGGCGCGGATGGCAATACCTGGACCGTGCCCGCCGGTGCGAAGCTCTCCGACGAGCAGTACGCGGCGTTCAAGGAAGGCAACCTCTACGTGAACGTTCACAGCGAGGCGCATCGGCCTGGAGAGATCCGGGCGCAGCTTACGCCCTGAAGCCGCGCCTCAGCGGGTTTCGAGAAAGCGGCCGGCGACGGCCGCTTTTTTTTCAGGTCGGTCAGTTCAAGTCGACCGTGGCGGTGCCGGTCGCCGTGTTCCGCAGATCGATGAGGGCGACGCCGGGCTGGCGCACGAAGGTGGCCTCCGGGTTGCCGGAGCTCCACGCCCAGGCTTCCACGTAGTACACGCCACGCTCGAAGGGCGTGGCGCCACCCGCCGGCACATCGGGGACCTCGATCGTTTCGGTTGCGGAAAAGAGCGCAGCGTCCAGCGAGGTGACCGAGACGATGGCGCCGTTCTGCGTCACGAAGAGCGCGCCCTGGTCGAAGGTGCCCGGGTTCGCGAGGTTGAGCGTCGTCGTGATGGTGCCGGCCGTCGCGGTGGCAGGGATGGGGATGGCGGGCACCGCGAATGTGGCGGTGTCGAGCGTCGGGTTTGCGGGCGGGGCGAGGGATGTCGCGCTGAAAGCACCGTCGCCGAGCAGCGCGGCGGAAGCAGCGACCCGATAGCGTGAAGGCCCTTCCGCGGGCGTGTTCACCGTGAGCTGCAGGAGCTCGTTCTGCGCGAAGGTGCCGGAGACGATGTCGGGAGAGCCCGAGATCAGCGCGTCGAGTGCGAACGTGCCGCTCAGCGGGTCGATGACGCGCTCCTCGATGAGATACGGCACCTCGCCGTTCGCCGGCAGCGTTTGATAGAACCCCACGCGCGCGCCGCGCTGAGTCACGGGGCTGTTCGCCGCGACGTTCACGAGGTACGGCTGCGCCGCCGTCGGTGTGAGGGAAAGCGTGACACTCGACGTGGAGCTCGGGTCGCCCCGCGTGACCGGAACGGCCTTCAGGATGATCGTGCGGATGCCCGGCCCATGAACGACGAGATCGTATTCCGTCGGGTCGCCATCGCCGGCCGGCAGCGGGTAGAGCACGAAAGTCCCGTCCGTGCTCACGGCCGCGTTCAGCGCCACGCTGTGACGCGTGGAGGAGGGGTCCGCGAGAAATTGCGCGCTCACCTGGATGTCCGGCCTGCCGGTGTCCGTATCGATCGTCAGGTTGATGAAATCCAGCGTGCCGCGGATGGTGCCGGCGGCCCTGCGGTCCCGGGCTGCGAGGCTGGGGTTCAGCACGAAGCCGGGCTGGTCGCTGAAGTTGAACAGCGTGAGATCGCGCGCGGCGTCGAAGAAGATCACGGCAGTCGCGGTCACGGTGGAAGCGTTGTTGCCACGCTCCGTCGAAGTGTCGTCCACGGTGCTGTCGGGGTTGGTCGTGCTGCTGCCGGTGTCGTTCCTGCTGCCGGTGGAGCCTGTGTTCGGGACATTCGTCTGGTCGAAGGCCCCCGTGTTGATGTCGTCCGGGTCGAACGAGCCGTCGTCCACATTCGAGAACAAGGAGCTCGTGCCGGTGGTGTTCGGGGTGGTCCTGGCGCTTGCCGCGAGGATGGCGCTCGTCGGCGAAGGCACGCGCAGCTCGAGCTCGATCCCGATGCCCTGCGCCGCATTGGCGAGCTCCAGGGGGAGGGTGCGCGGGTTTCCGTCGATGTCGGTGAAATCCACCTGGTTGTTGAAGATTGCGCCGGCGCTTTGCGCCGATGCAGTGAGCGTCTCGGTGCGATCGCTGAGCACGAGTCGCATCTCGCGATACGTGCCCGGAGGAATGGCCAGCTGATTCGCCAGGCCGATGAGCGTGCCGTCGTTGAGGTCGACGAGGTTCAGCGTCTGCGGCTGATCCAGTGTGAACCTGAGCCAGCCCTCGTCCTCCGGCGCGGCCGTGCGGTTCGGGTTGACCCACAGTTCCTTCACGGTCACGAACACATTCGTGTACTGCGCGGGCACATTGGCGGTGGCAGACGTGTTGACGCTGGTGTCGCACGCAGCAAGCGTGACGCACGCTAGGAGAACCAGGGCTGCGCCCCGGATGGCGCGTGACAGGGACGGCGCGTTCACGATTGCAGCCCGAGCGGCATGATTCCAGGACCCGTGGTCGTCACGACTATGCCATCAACGAGCGAGTGGAACTATGGTTCGGGCATCGAGGCTCAGGACCGTGAGCGCGGCCACTGCGATACGGCGAACGGGCTCGCCCTGAGGTCGCCGGTCCATTTTTTCGTTGAGAATCCGCGCCCACCTGCCTACTGTCGCGGCGCATTCTTCAACAGGGGGGAAGTCATGCACACCGCGCTCGTTTGCAGGGGCCGCGCCATCGGCGCCGCGCTCGTGCTGGCTGCCGTGATGACAACTGCCGATGCTCACCACTCCCGTGCCGCGTTTCAGCTCGACAAGCTGAGCGTCATGAAAGTGACGGTGACTCGCGTCCGGTGGAGCAATCCGCACGTGTTCTACGCAGGCACGGTGGTGAATGAGAAAGGCGTCGCGGAGGAGTGGATCTTCGAAGGCCACTCCATCTCAGGCCTCGCGCGCGCCGGCTGGTCGGAAGACACCCTCGAGGTCGGAGACCGCGTGGACGTCTACGTCAACAGGCATCGCGACTCCACGAAACACTTCGCGCTTCTCGATCACGTGGTCATGGCGGACGGCAAGACCTACTGGTCGGTGGGCCAGCCGCCCGCGGGCGCGGTGGCGAAGCGGCCGCCGATCGAGCCCTCGCAGGATTTCTCCGGCAACTGGCGGTTCCGTTTCCCGGGCACGCCGGAGCAGGTGCGCGAGCGCGTGCTGCTCGGACAGGCCGGTCCGGATGCGAGCCGGCCCTACACGGCGCTGGGCAAGGCGCAGGTGGCGAAATACGACGCGGACCAGAACCCGGCGCTCACGTGCGAGCCGATCAGCATGCCGGCGATCCTGATGACGGTGTACGAGTACAAGTGGATCCGGCATCCGGACCGCATCGTCATCGAGAAAGAGCAGTACAACGATTCGACGCGCACCATCTGGCTGAAGTCCACTGCGCGTCCACCCGGCTACGAGCCGAATCCCATGGGCTTCTCCGTGGGCCGCTTCGAGGCGGATGGCACACTCGTGGTGGAAACCACGGGGTTCAGCGCGGTGCGCTGGGGCAACGGCCAGGGCATCGATTCCAGCGAAAAGAAACAGATCGTGGAGCGCTACAGGCTGCTCGATGGCGGGATGGGCCTGAGCCTGTCCTACACGCTGGAGGATCCGGTGTATTACACCGCACCCGTGAGCGGCGCCGGCACGTTCACGAAGTCGTACGACTCGGAGTTCGCGAAGAACCCGCCGTGTGATCTCGAAGCAGCGCGGCAGCACTTGAAGTTCGACTGATCCTGCAACGCGCCGGATGAATTCAGCCGGCCGGCATGCAACTCCCGTCTCCAGGCAGCGTCTGCCGTTGGCACGGCGCCTGGGAGGCTCACGATGCATGTTGCCACGCGTTGTACGCACCTGGTCTCTTTCCTGACGCTGACTTTGCCATTGACGCTGAGTGCGTGTGGAAGAGACGACAGCGGCGGCACCAGTGGACATCGCGCGGACGCATTCTCCGACGCGCCGCCCTCGGATGTCATCAAACCGGAGCCGGGCCCGCGCAACACGGTGATGCGGCTCTTCGTGAAGCCGTTCGCCGGTGAATACCCGCTCGTCAACTACTTCGATCACGACCGGCCGGTGGCGCCAGGCGACACCAACGGCTATCAGCTGACGTGGCGCGGCGAACGCGCGTATCCGGGTGTCGACATCAGTGGCTATGACGGGCACCGCGGAATGGATTGGGAGTTGCCGCAGAACACGCCGGTGTTCGCGGTCACGAACGGTGAAGTCGTGTTCGCGGGTGACGAGACGTTCCCGTGTTTCCTGCAGAACAACAAGGTGCTCTCCAACCCGACCGTGGTGCTGCAATTCGTCGCGCCGGACGGTTCCACGTACCGGGCGCTCTATACGCACCTGAACCGTATCGATGTTGCGGTCGGTGATGTGGTGGCCGAAGGCCAGCAACTGGGCCTCTCCGGCGCAACGGGATGCGTCGGCAAAGCCAGGGCGCCGCATCTGCATTTCCAGGTGAGTCGTGTGCTCAGGCAGTCACCGACCGAGGTCGCCGTGATCGATCCCTATGGCTGGGAGGGCCCGACGCCTGACCCCTGGGAGGCCGGCAACGCGGGCCGGGCCAGCGTGTGGCTCTGGAAGCAGGGGCAGGCGCCCGACATCGTGAGGCGCTGAACGAAGCTCAGCTCAGCAGGCTCGACGGAACCTTTCCGCCATTCTCGGCGAGCTTCTGCATGACTTGCCGGTGCAGCCAGATGTTCATTCTTGCCGAGTCGCTCATGTCGCCCGTGTAGCCGAGCTCGCTCGCGAGGTCCTTCCGGTTCGCGAGGCTCGAATCCAGGTCGAGCAGCTTCAACAGGTCCACGATCGAGGTGCGCCAGTTGAGCTTCCCGGAGTGCTTCTGGGAGAGCCTCTCGAGCACCACTTCGACATCCACGATCTCGAGAGCCGGCGCGGCCACGGGAACCGCGGCGGGCTCGAGCCTCGGCTGAGTCGCCGCGGGAGCGGAGGCGGAAGCGCTGGGGGTCGGCGCGGGGCGTGTGGGCTGCGCGGCAGAGGGTGAGCGCCGCAGGATCGCGTTCTTGATGCTGTCGAAGATGCTCATGCGCAGGTCTCCCGTGGGGGCATCCCGTTCACAGCGATCCAGCACGGTTCATGCCGCGGCCCGGCGTGCACGCGGTCAGTTCGGCGGCGGTTGCGTCGACTGATCCTGAGCAGGCGTCGAGGCAGCGTTCGGGTCCGTGCCCTCTGCCGGCGGCGTCCCCGTCGGTGGCACGGTCGGCACGTCCTGCGCGCCGGTGGCTTCCTGCTGGTGTGGGCTCGATGCGGCGCTCGGGTCGGAGGTGCCGGCGGGCGTGGTGTCCGAGTCATGCTTCGAACAGCCTGCAACGGCCAGCGTCAGGGCGGTTGCCAGGGCGAGGTTGCGCAAGGCATTCATCTGTCGTGCCTCCTTCGCGAGCCCGGGAGCTCGCTACACGAGCACCGCAAAAACTGTTCCTGTCGACCGCCTGACGAGCAGCCGCCGCCGCTGCTGGCGGATTTCCACGGCTCGCCGGTCTTCCATCCACTCAAAGCAGGGGGATTCATGAACAGCGAACGTCGGGGAACCTTCATCGGCCCCGTGCTCGCCGCGTTGGCGGCGGGTGCGGGCGGTATGGCTGCTGCACAAGAGGCAGGCTCGGAGCAGAGCGCAAACACACCGGTGTCGGAGGTGACGGTGACCGGCTCGCGCATCCAGCAGACCGTCACCGGCATGAACACGCCGACGCCCGTCACGTCGATGAGTCTGGACGAGCTCTCCAGACTCGCGCCGACGACGCTTGCCGACGCGCTCCAGCAACTACCGCAGTTCCTGCAGAACGCATCCGCGGCAACGGTGGGAGCCGGATGGACCGGCACGGCCGGCGCCAGCATCCTGAACCTGAGAGGCGTTGGTGCTTCGCGCACGCTGGTGCTGCTCGACGGGCGGCGCGTTGTGCCGTCCACTCGCAGCGGCACCATCGACGTCAACCTCTTTCCCGAAGCCCTGGTGAAGAGTGTGGACGTGGTGACGGGTGGCGCTTCCGCGGCCTACGGCTCCGATGCGGTGAGCGGTGTGGTCAACTTCGTGCTCGACACCGAATTCACCGGCCTGAAGGGCGATTTCCAGAGCGGCATGACCGGCGAGAGCGACAACAAGGATGTCGAGGCCTCGCTCTCCTGGGGCCGTGCGCTCGGTGATCGCGCGCACCTCATCGCATCGGCGGATTATTACAACGCGAGCGGCGTCGAATCCTACCTCGAGCGCGACTGGTTCCAGAGCTGGGGACGTATCGCGAACACCTCGCCGACGGGCCCGCGACAGCTCATCGTGCCGAACGTGCATTCCCGGGAATTCACGTACGGCGGCTTCATTCCGAGCGGCCCGCTGGCCGGAACTGAGTTCCTCGCAGGTGGCGTGCCTTCGACACTGGCACCGGGTGACATCGTTGCGCGCAATGCTCAATCCGGCGGCGGTGGCATCGACGGTGGAGCGGACACCTGGCTGATCCCCGCCACCAGGCGCGCCACGGCGTTCGCGCACCTGACCTATGACATCACGGACACCACGAGCGCGTTCGTGCAGGCCCTGTATGGCAACAGCGGCGCGTCGTACGACACGCAGGGCGCCGCGATGTTCGGCAACTGGCAAGCCACCATCTATCGCGACAACCCGTTCCTCGATGAATCCATCCGGCAGCAGATGTTCGATCTCGGCCTGCCGTCGTTTCCGTTCGGACGGCTCTCGAGCAAGGCGGATCTCGGCGCGCCGCGCATCGTGACGGACAACGACATGATCTCCGTCACCACGGGCTTCAAGGGCGGCAACGTGGACGGCTGGCGGTACAACGCGTACTACCAGTACGGGCGCAACAAGCAGCTGCTCACGCTGAACAATGCGAACCGCGTGGATCGCATGTACCGCGCGCTCGACGTGGTCGCCAACCCCAACGGCGGCGCGCCGATCTGCAACTCGACGCTCAGCTTTCCGGATGACGGCTGCATCCCGCTGAACCTCTTCGGCCCCGGCTCTGCCTCGCCCGAGGCGATCGCGTGGATCCAGGGCGACTCGTGGCGCGACCAGCTCGTCGAGCAGCATTCGGTGGAAGCGGTGCTGCAGGGGCAGCTCTTCGAGACCTGGGCGGGCCCGATCGCGGTGGCGACCGGCGCCGCCTACCGCGAGGACTCGCTCGACCAGACGGCAGGGCCGGATGACCTCGAGGCCATGACGGTGCCCGCCGCCGGTTTGCAGGGCTATCGCGGGCTGCCGGATTCGTACGTGAACGCGCGCATCTTCGAGCGCGGCAATGCAGCGCCGGTCTCGGGCCGCTATGACGTGTGGGAAGTGTTCGGCGAGGCCATCGTGCCGCTCGCCAAGGACGCGCGCTTCGCGCAGTCCCTCGACTTCAATGCCGCCGTCCGCCATGCCAATTACCAGGGCAGCGGCGGTATCTGGGCATGGAAGGCCGGGCTCGACTGGCAGCCGCTCGATGACCTGCGCCTGCGCGGCACGTTGTCGCGGGACATCCGGGCGGGCACTTTGTCCGAGCGGTTCGACATCTCGCGCGGCGGCAGCTCCGTGATCGATCGCATCATCGGTCTCAACGAGTCGTATGCGATGACCGCGCTCACCGGCGGCAACCCGAACATCCTGCCGGAAGAGGCCGATACGCTCACGATCGGCGCCATCTACCAGCCCTCGTGGCTCGATGGCTTCGCGATCTCCGCGGACGTGTACGACATCGACATCAGCGGTGCCATCGCGACGATCGGCGTGCAGAACATCGTCGACAACTGCGCGGCCGGCGTGCAGAGCAACTGCGACCTGATCATCCGCAATCCCACGAGCGGGCTGATCACGGAAGTGGTGAACACGTTCCAGAACATCGACGGTGCGCGCACGCGTGGCGTCGACGTGGAGGCGAGCTACTCCACGCCCGTGAGCTTCTTCGGGCGTGCGGAGAATCTCAGCATTCGCGCGTTCGCGGGCTTCGTGACGGAGCTGTCGACCACGCAGGCGGGCGCCTCGCCCATCGACCGCGCCGGGCAGACGGGTGTGGGCGGCGGCGCGCCGGACTGGCAGGGCATGCTCACGGCGACCTATCGCATCGGGCCCGTGTCCACATCGCTCACGCACCGCTACATCAGCGGCGGCAGCTATGACGCGACGTGGACCGAGAACGACGTGAACATCAACCGGGTGAGCTCGGTGGCGTACACGAACATTCGCGTGGCGTACCGCATGGACATCCTGGCGGGCTCGGGCGAAGTGTTCGCGAATGTGAACAATGCGTTCGACCGCGACCCGCCGCTGGCGCCAACGTGGGGGTTCACGGGCTCGAACCACTCGAACTTCGCGCTGTTCGACAAGATGGGGCGGCGCTACACCCTCGGGATGCGGTTCGACTTCTGAAGGCCATACAATGCGCCCTCGTGAAACTCGCCGCGAACATCAGCCTGCTCTTCACCGAGCTCGAGCCCCTGGAACGCATCGGCGCCGCGCAGGCCGCCGGTTTCTCGGGCGTGGAGCTCCTGTTTCCGTACGACCTCGATGCGCGCGCCATCGGCAGCGAGGCGCGGGCTCGAGGGATGACGGTCGTGCAGATCAACTCGCCTCCCGGCAATCGGGAAGCGGGGGAGGTCGGTTTCGCGGCGTTGCCGGGTCGGGAGGCCCGGTTTCAGGACAGTGTCCGCCAGGCGCTGGCGTTCCTGGGGGATTGCGGGTCCTCACAGCTGCATGTGCTGGCAGGCGTGCCCGCTGCGGGCACGGATGCGGCGCTGGTGCAGGAAACGTACGTCCGCAATCTTCAGTGGGCCGCGGATATAGCGGCGACAGCCGGCGTGCGCATCATGATCGAGCCGCTCAACACGCGGGACACGCCCGGCTATGCGCTCACCACGCTCGCCCAGGCGGCACAGGTGCTGCAAGCCGTGGCGCGCCCCAACGTCGGACTGCAGTTCGACGTGTATCACTCGCAGATCATGGGCGGGGACCTCACGTATCGCCTGCGGCAGCTCGGGCACCTCGTCCGTCATGTCCAGATCTCCGGCCCGCCTGACCGCAATGAGCCGGATCGTGGAGAGGTGAACGTGTACCACGTGCTGCGCACACTGGCAGCGCTGGGGTATGACGGCTGGGTCAGCGCGGAATACCGCCCGACGGCAGGCACGCTGGCGGGCCTCGGCTGGATGCGTGAGCTAGCCGCGCTGGGCTTCGGCGCCGCCGATCAGTTTCAGCTCCCCGCGCGGTGAGGGAATGACGATGCCGCGCCCGCGGAACGTCGCGGCAATGGCTTTGTTGATCTCGCCGGACGCGACGACGTAGTCCGGCACCGCCACCCACGGCCGGACGGCGATGCGAACGGACCAGTCCGCAAGGCGTGCCGCCTGGATGACGGGCGGCGGGTCCTGGAGCACACGGGGATTGCTGGTCAGCACATCCCCCACCGCGGCCAGGGCTGCATCCAGGTCAGCGTCGTAGGCGATGCCCACCTCGATTTCGAGCTGCCGCATCTTTCCGTAGTTGTGCAGGATCTCGCCCACGATCTTCCGGTTCGGGATGACGACGAGCGAGCGGTCGGGATGGCTCAGCGTGGTGCTGAAGAGCGTGATGGTTTCGACACGCCCTTCCACGCCGCTGATGGAGATGTACTCACCGATACGAAACGGCTTGGTGAAGATGATCGAAAGCCCGGCCGCGAGGTTGCCGAGCACGCCCTGCATCGCGAGCGCAATGCCGGCGCCGGCCACGCCGAGCCCGGCGATGAGCGGCAGCAGCTGCACGCCGAGGTTCTGCAGCGCCATGATCAGGAACAGCGCCAGAACGAGCAGCTTCGTCAGCCGCACGAGCAGCAGGCGCACCGGCGGTTCGAGCTCGAGGCGACCCGTGCCCCGGCTCGTCCATTGCCCCACCCAGCGGCTCGCCAGCAGGCCGACGGCGAGAATCACGAGGGCGGCGAAGAGCTTCGGGCCGAACCGGATCGCCAGGTCCAGGATCGTCGTTCTCGCGTGTTCGATCGCTGCAAGCTGCTCGTCCATCGTCCGTCTGCTCCTCGCTATCCGGTCATCATCGGCGCGCGCTCAGTGCGCACGGCGGAACATTCTGCGAATGAAGCGCACCGCCACCCAGCAGAATGCGACAACGAGCGCGAGCGCGGCGAGAGGCGCTGCGAACGCCAGCAGTGACACGAGGACGGAGCCCCCGAGCTCCGCCGTCGCGACGACCGGATTGGCGAGCCCCCCGGTTGCCGCCGTGGATTTCGCGCGCAGCAGCGCCGTCACACTCTGGGTGAGACCGGCCGCACCGCCGCCTGCGATCACCGCGGTCGTCCATTTGATGATGGGCGGCAGATCCGTCATGACGGCCGCGGAAACGAGGGTGCCGGCCACGAGCGCGGCGGGCGTCGTGATCGTGTCCAGCAGGTTGTCGACGGCAGGGATGTAGTACGCCAGCACTTCGACCACCGTGGCGACCCCGAGCATGAGGAGGGCGGGCAATGTGCCGAGCCACGCCAGACCCGGACTGAGCTCCAGGTGGCCCGTGCAGGCGGCAATGCCGGTCGCGAGCAGCGGCACGAACACCCGGAAGCCCACCGCCGCCGCGAGCCCCACGCCGAGCGCAATCGACACAGCGAGGTCGAACTCCGACATGTTCCACAGCTTCCACTTTCCGGGCGTCAACGTTGCCGCAACAGGGGCCGCCTCGTCCGGCGCGAGCGGACGATACGTCCTCGGCACGCCGATGGAAAGCCAGGCGGGAGTTGGCCTCGCGCCGCAAGTGCCCTACGCTGCGCACGGGCACGATGAATCCGCGGAGTGATGACCCATGGCCGGTGGCTGGAGTGCAGCAGCGAGAGTGAGCGACGCCGTCATCGCGCAGATGCTCGTCGACCTGCTGATCTCGAAGGGCGTTCCGGCACGCGTCGCGGGTGATACGGTGCTGCTGGGCATGAAGCGCGAGTGCCGCATTCTCGTGCCGGACGACTTCCTGCGCCGGGCGCGCCTCTTCGTGCCGCCGGCGTACCTCATCGGCGGGGATTCCGGGAGCCTGGCGACGGAACCGGCCGGCGACGAGGGCGAGGACGAGGACGACGACCCGGTCGAACGGTGAGCGAGTTGCGATTCGAGTATGACGGTGCGCTGCCGATCACGGCGCACCGGGCGGAGATTCTGGAGGCGCTCGCGCGCCATCCGGTGCTCATCGTGTGCGGCGCCACCGGTTCCGGCAAGACGACGCAATTGCCGAAGCTCTGCCTGGAAGCCGGTCGTGGCGCGCGCGGCCTCATCGGGCACACCCAGCCGCGGCGGCTCGCCGCGCGCGCTCTGGCGAGCCGCGTGGCCGAAGAGCTCGGCACACCCCTCGGCGGTGTGGTCGGCTACAAGGTGCGGTTCAACGACCGCACCGGCCGCAACACCCGCATCAAGCTCATGACCGACGGCATCCTGCTGAAGGAGCTCGAAAGCGACCGCGCGCTGCGCCGTTACGACACGCTGATCCTCGACGAGGCGCACGAGCGCAGCCTCAACATCGACCTGCTCTTCGGCGTGCTGAAGCAGCTCCGGCCGCGGCGGCCGGATCTCAAGGTGATCATCACCTCCGCCACCATCAACCCGGAGAAGTTCTCGGCGTTCTTCGGCGGCGCGCCGATCATCGAGGTCTCCGGCCGCAGCTACCCGGTCGAAGTGCGCTATCGGCCGCTCGTCACGGAGGACGACGAGGACATCGCCGAGCTGTCCCTGCCCGAGGGCATCGTCGAAGCCGTGCGAGAGCTCGACCGCACGGCGCCCACCGTTCGCGGCGATACGCTCGTGTTCCTGCCGGGCGAGAAGCAGATCCGCGAAGCAGCCGAAGCCCTGGAGCAGGCGGAGCTGCGTAACACGCAGGTGCTCGCTCTTTATGCGCGCCTTTCCGCAAGCGAGCAGCAGCGGGTCTTCGATCGCCACAGCGAACGCCGCGTGGTGCTGGCGACGAACGTGGCGGAAACCTCGCTCACGGTGCCCGGCGTGCGCTTCGTCGTGGATTCCGGGCTCGCGCGCATCAGCCGATACAGCGTGCGGGCGAAAGTGCAGCGCCTGCCCGTGGAGCGCATCTCCAGGGCCAGTGCCGAGCAGCGCAAAGGCCGTTGCGGTCGCGAGGCGGAAGGCATCTGCATCCGGCTCTACTCGGAAGAGGACTTCACGCAGCGAGAGGATTTCACGCCTCCCGAGGTGCTGCGTACCAACCTGGCGAGCGTGATTCTGCGCATGGCCACGCTCGGTCTCGGGACGCCGGAGGATTTCCCGTTCCTCGATCCGCCGGACACGCGGCTCGTGAACGATGGCGTGCGGCTCCTGCAGGAGCTGCAGGCCATGGACGACGAGCGCCGGGTGACGAAGCTCGGCATGCAGATTGCCGGCCTGCCGGTCGACCCGCGGCTGGGGCGCATGCTGCTCGCCGCCACGCGCCACAACTGCCTGACCGAAATGCTGGTCGTCTGCGCATTCCTCGAAGCGCAGGACCCGCGCGAGCGCCCTGCGGATGCCCAGCAGCATGCGACTCAGCAGCACGCCCTGTTCGCGGACAAGCGCTCGGATTTCATCACCGTGCTGAGCTTGTGGCGCGCATACGGGGAGCAGTCCGCCGCGCTCAGCCGGAACCAGCTCCGCAGGTGGTGCCGCGAGCATTTCCTTTCGTTCCTGAGAATGCGCGAATGGCAGGACCTGCATGCGCAGCTCTCGGAAGCCGTGAGCGAGTTGAAGCTGCGCCCGAACCAGGTGCCCGCCAGCTACGCGGAGCTCCACCAGGCCATTCTCACGGGATTCCTCGGCTCCATCGGCAGTCTCGACGAACGTCGCGAGTACGACGGTGCACGCGGAACACGCTTCGTGATCGCGCCCGGCACGCCGCTCGCTTCGCGGCCGCCCAGGTGGGTGGTGGCGGGAAGCCTCGTCGAAACGACGCGCCTGTATGCACGCATGGTGGCGGCAGTGGACCCGGGCTGGATCGAGGCGGCTGGCGCGCATCTCATCAAGCGCACGTACACCGAGCCGGAATGGGTTGCCTCGCGCGGCTTCGTCTCGGCGCTCGAAACGGTCACGTTGTATGGGCTCACGCTCGCTTCCCGGCGGCGCGTCAACTATGGCGCCATCGCGCCGGCGGCGGCCCGCGAGATCTTCATCCGCGAAGCGCTCGTGGCCGGGCACAGCGAGGTGAGCGGCGAATTCCTCGACGCCAATCGCCGCGTGATCGGCGATGTCGAGCGGCTCGAAGCGAAGATCCGCCGGCGGGACATCCTCGTCGATGAGCAGGCGATGGTGGATTTCTACTCCGCCCGTCTTCCGGAGCGCATCAGCACCGTTGCTTCGTTCGAGAGCTGGCGTGGCAAGGCAGAGCGCCATGACGCACGGCTGCTGTACATGGCCCCGGCGGATGTCGTTCGGCGCGACGCGCCCGAAGCCGGCGCAGAGCAGTTTCCCGATACGCTGCCCGTCGGCGCGAACGCGCTACCTCTGAAGTACAGGTTCGAGCCCACGGAACCCGACGACGGCGTCACGCTCACCGTGCCCGAGCCGCTGATCGAGCTCGTGGATGCAGAGCGCATTGCGTGGCTCGTTCCCGGCATGCGGCTGGAGAAGGTCACCGCACTGTTGCGCGCACTTCCGAAAGCGCTGCGCAAGCAGTTCGTGCCCGTGCCCGATGCCGCGAAAGAAGCGATGGAGGAGCTCGGCTCTCCAGCGCTCGACAGCCTGCCGGGTTTTCACGAGTGGCTCGCGCAATGGATCTCGCGAAGAGCCGGTGAACCACTGACACCCGCGCAGCTCGCGGCCCTGCCGCTGCCCGATCACCTGCGCATGTATGTTCGCGTCGTCGATGCGCAGGATGGCGTGCTTGCGCAGGGCCGCGACCTGTCCGCCATCAAGAAGGCCCTCGGGGCGTCTACTCCACCGCAGGGGCGCCCGCGTGCGGAGCCTCAGCCCGGCCTGCATCGCGCCTGGGATTTCGGGGATGTGCCGGAAAGCCGCGAAGTGGAGCGCAACCGCCTGCGATTCCACGTGTATCCGGCCGTGGAAGATCGAAACACCGGCGTCGCGCTCGTGGAGGCACGGACCGCCCTCGAAGCGGAAGTGATGAGTCGTTCCGGTGTCACGCGGCTGGCGATGCTCGCTCTGCCGCAACAGGCGAAGTACGTCGCGCAGCGTCTCTCGGAAGATCGTCAGCTCGTGCTGCTCGGCTCCGGGCCGGACCTTGCGCAGCCACTGCCACAGGCGCTGGCCTGGCGTGCGTTCCGCGAGTGCTTCGTGCCGGACGGCGCCCCGCTGCCGCGGAGTGAAGGTGAGTTCCAGGCACTGCTCGACGCCAGGCGTGGCGACCTCGTCGACGTGGCCGATCGCCTCGGCGCCACCGTGCTCGAGACGCTGAAGGAGTGGCGTGCGGCACGCAGCGGGCTCGATTCAGTGCGCGCTCCGGCCTTTGCGGCATCCGTTGCGGATATCGATGCCCAGCTTGCGATGCTCCTGCCGCCGGACTTCGTGGAAGCGACGCCGAAGGCGTGGCTCGACCAGTTCCCGCGCTACCTGAAGGCTCTGCGCCGTCGCATCGAACGGCTGCCCGCGAACGTGACGCGGGATGCGGAGCTCGCCCGACAGGTGACTCCGTACGCCCGGGCTGCGAAGGCACTCACCGCGCGCTCTCCGCGCTGGCGCCCGCGGCCGGAGCTGGACAAGCTGAGGTGGATGATCGAGGAGCTGCGCGTGTCCCTGCATGCCCAGGACCTCAAGACCCTGATGCGGGTGTCCGGCAAGCGCGTGGCGGAGCAGCTGGAGCGCGCGGAGGTCGAGGCGCGCGCGTGAGCGAACGCGGACGGCTCGGGCGATCGCGCTCGCCTGCCCGGCGCGGGATTGACTATGCTCCGGCCAAAGAGGGGGGTACCGGTCCATGAACAGCCGACTGTGCGTCGCCATTCTCGTTCTCATCGCCATCCCGATCACCGCCACCCTGCCGGCGCGCGCCGACGTCGCGTGCGAACCGGAAGAGGCGGCGCAGTTCATCTGCGGGCTCGCGAGCCCGGAGGATCTCATCCGCGTTCCGGGCAGCGACTGGATCATCGTCAGCGGCATGGCGGATGCCGCCTCGCACCGCGGCCAGCTCTACGCGGTGGACGCGAAGACGAAGGCCTGGAAGAGCATCTATCCCGCCGCCACCGCGCGTGTGAGCCACGACAGGAAAACCTACGGTGCCTGCCCCGGGCCGCTGTCGAGTGATTCGTTCGGCGCGCATGGCATCGACGTGCAGCCGAAGGGCAATGGCGTGCACACGCTTCTCGCCGTGAATCATGCGGTTCGCGAATCGATCGAGGTGTTCGAGCTCGACGCGAAGGGCGCGACGCCCGTGCTCACGTGGGTGGGGTGTGTGGTGCTGCCCGCGGGCACATCCGGCAACGGCGTGGTCGCCCTGCCCGAAGGCGGCTTCGTGACCACGAATTTCAAGGATCCGGCCGATGCCGGCGCGTTCCAGAAGATGTCCGCCGGGCAGGTGACGGGGAACGTGCTCGAGTGGCACGCGGATCGGGGCTGGGTCACGTTGCCGGAAAGTGCGATGTCCGGCGCGAACGGCGTCGCGCTCACGCCGGATGGCAGATCACTCTACGTGGCGGGCTGGCCGGGCAAGAACGTCACCCGTTATGAGCGCGGCGCGCCCGCCGCCGCGTGGGTGAAGAAGGAAGTGATCGCCACCGGCATTCTCACGGACAACCTGCGCTGGATGTCCGATGGCGCGCTGCTCGCCGGCGGGCAGGATGCGGACATGCCAGGAGTGTTCGCTTGCCAGCCGCCGAAGTGCAAGGTCGGCTCCGCCGCGGTCAGGATCGACACGCGCACGGGCGAGGCAACGAAGATCGTGAGTTATGCCGGCGGAAGCGCGTTCGAAGGCGCCACCACCGCCATCGAAGTGGGCGACGAAATCTGGTTCGGCAGTTTCCGCGGCCAGCGCATCGCCCGACTCCCGCTGAAGTAGACCCTCACGTCGATCCGTTGCAGCCCGCACTGCGTGGCTGCGACGGATTGCACGATGACGCGCGCCCGCCCGCCCTGGCGAGCGCATCGGGCACCGTTTCGCGCGTGCGCGGCCGATCGAACCAACAGGACCCATCGGCCGGGACGGCTCCGCGCCCCATGTACTCGATGATCTTCCGGATCGTCGACTTCTCATGTCCGTTCATGTGACAACTCCCGCCGATGTTCAGAGGCAGGCAGTCTGCATCCTGCGCACGTGCCTGGTTTCGCGGCCTTCTGAAGCAGCTTTCAGAAAACCTGAAACAGGCTCTCCCTTTCGGGAGAGCGCACTGTCTGCCGAATAAACCCGCTGCCGGAATCGCCTCGGCGATACGCTTCGCGCCCAACAACAAGAACAAATACAGACAGCGTGACATCAGCGCAGAGAGGAGCGTCGAAAGATGAATCGCCATCGCCTGATCAGATCATCGATCCTCGTTGCAGTGGTCGTGGGGCTTGGCGCTGCGCTTGCGGTCTGGAAGTACACAGCTGTGCAAGCGACCCAGGCTGCGTCCGCGAACCAGCCGGAACCCATGGAGTCCGTCATGGCCGCCGTTGCGGAGCAGCGCGAACATGGGGATGCCACGACGGCCATCGGAACAGTCATCGCCTTGCGCTCCATCACGCTGCGAAACGAGCTTCCCGGAACGGTCCGGCGAGTGACGCTCACGCCAGGCCAGGTCGTGGAGGAGGGGACCGTGCTCGTGGCGCTCGATGTCTCGGTGGAAGAAGCGGAGCTGCAGGCACAGCAGGCCCAGGCCGCGCTCGCCGAACAGCAGCTCGCCCGCATCCAGCGCATGAACAGTCAGCGCGCCGCGTCCGAGATGGAGCTGGAGCAGGCGCGAGCGGAGCGTGATGTGGCGCTGGCCCAGATGGCGCGCACCCGCGCGGTCATCGAGCGGAAGACCATTCGCGCGCCGTTCCGCTCGCGTGTCGGCATTGCGGACGTGCATCCCGGCCAGTACCTCAACGAAGGCACGCTGCTCACCACGTTGCAGGGTGTGGATGAGGCGGCGCACGTGGACTTCACGGTGGCCCAGCAGTTTGCCGCGAGTCTCCGGCACGGCGATCGCATCGAGGTGCTGGCGGGCGGCGCGCCCGTCGAAGCACGCATCCTGGCCATTGATTCGCGTGTGGATCCGAACACGCGCAACGCCACCGTGCGCGCACGCATCGCGGGCGGCCCGGGCTCGCCTTCGCCCGGCGCTTCGGTGCGCGTGCGAGTCCCGGTGGAGGTGCCGGGGATGGCAGTGAGTGTTCCGGTGAGTGCGCTGAGGAAGGGTCCGGACGGGGATCACGTCTTCGTGCTGCTCGAGGATGCGCAAGGCAAGACGCGCGCGCACGTCCGGCCGGTGCAGGCCGGGGCGGTGCTGGGCGATGACGTGATCATTCGCGCCGGTGTCGAGCCCGGCGAACGGGTTGCGGTGTCGGGCTCGTTCAAGCTGCGCGAGGCGGTGCTGGTTGCCGTCGCGGGTGATCCGGCGAAGGGCGCCGCTGCCGGCCGGACCGCTGCCGATGTCATCGTACCGTCCGGCGCGCCCGACAAGGGCGGAAGCTGATCGGCCGGCGAATCAGGGGATCATCACCATGCGTTCGATCACGGACATCTTCATCAAGCATCCCGTGCTCGCGTTGGTCGTCAACATCGTGCTCGTGCTGGTTGGCTGGCGCGCCATCACGGCGTTGCCCGTGCAGCAGTATCCGCAGATCGAGAGCTCCTCGGTCGTCATCACCACCGTCTACTACGGCGCCAGCGCCGAGACGGTGCGAGGCTTCCTGACCACACCGATCGAGCGCGCCGTGTCCGCCATCGGCGGCGTCGATTACATCGAGTCCACGAGTCGCGCGGGCCTCAGCACCGTGACGGTCCGCCTGAAGTTGAACCACAGCAGCACGGCGGCACTGGCGGAAGTGACGGCGCGTCTTCAGCAGGTGCGCTCGGAGTTGCCGCAGGAAGCGGAGGCGCCGGTGGTCGAAGTGCAGCGGGCCGATCGCCCGTATGCCACGTTCTATCTCAGCTTCACCTCGAAGGAGCGCAGCGTGCCCGCCATCACGGACTGGCTCGTGCGCACCTTGCAGCCGCAGCTCGCCACGCTCGAAGGCGTCCAGCGGGTCACCATCGACGGTGGGCGGCAGCTCGCCATGCGCGTGTGGATCGACCCGGATCGCCTGGCGGCGCTCAACCTTGCCCCCGGGGACGTGCAGGAGGCCCTGCGACGGAACAACTACCTCGCCGCGGTGGGCCAGACCAAGGGCAACCTCGTGCAGGTGAATCTGCTCGCCAACACCGATCTGCGCTCCGCACAGGAGTTCGCCGACCTCATCGTGGCGGATCGCGACGGCGCCCTCGTGCGCCTGAGCGATGTGGCGCGCGTGGAGCTCGGCGCGGAAGAGGCCGTGCAGGTCGCGAAGTACAGCGAGCAGGAAGGCGTCTATCTCGGCATCTGGCCGCTCGTGGGCACGAACGAGCTCGATGTCGCCGAGCGGCTGCGCAGCGAGATGGATCGCATCCGCCCGACGCTGCCGCGGGACATCGAGATGCGCCTCGTGTGGGACGGCACCATGTTCATGCGCAACGCCCTGCAGGAGATCACCAAGACCCTGGGCGAGACCATCATCATCGTCGGGCTCGCGGTGTTCCTGTTCATGGGCTCGATCCGCACGGCGCTCGTCCCGCTCATCGCCATGCCGGTGTCGCTCATCGGGGCGGCCGTCGTCATGCTCGCGTTCGGCTTCAGCCTGAACCTGCTCACGATGCTCGCCATCGTGCTCGCCGTCGGCCTGGTCGTGGACGACGCCATCGTGGTCGTGGAGAACGTGGAGCGGCACGTGCGGCTCGGCAGATCCCGCATCGAGGCCGCGCTCGTCGGCGCGCGCGAGCTCATCGGGCCCATCATCGCGATGACGATCACGCTCGCCGTGGTCTACGCGCCCATCGGCTTCCAGGGCGGCCTCACCGGCGCGTTGTTCATGGAGTTCGCCATCACGCTCGCGGCGGCCGTGATCGTGTCCGGTGTCGTGGCCATCACGCTGTCACCCGTCATGAGCTCGCGGTTCGTGCACGCCCATGGCGAGGAAGGTCGGCTCACCCTCGCCGTGAACCGTGCCTTCGAAGCCGTCCGGAAGGTGTACGCGCGCTTTCTCGATGCCGCGCTCGACATGCGCTGGGCCATCGTCGTGGCCGCCGGGCTCCTGGCGGTGGCCGCGTGGCCGCTCTATGTCTTCTCACGGCAGGAGCTCGCGCCCGTGGAGGACCAGAGCCACATCAGCCTGTACTACGAGGGCGCGCCGGATGCGTCGCTCACCGCCACCAACCGCGAGGCGCAGAAGGTCGTCCACGCGCTCGCCGGTTTCCCGGAGATCGAGTACGTCTGGTCGCAGACGGAGGCGTGGGGCGGTTTCGGTGGCGCCGTGATGAAGGATTGGCGCACCCGCGAGCGTTCCACCGAGGAGATCTACGGCGACGTGTATGGCGCCGTCTCGCAGGTGCCCGGGTTGCGCGTGTTTCCGCGCCTCGACCCGCCATTGCCGACCCCGGGGCAGTACGACGTGGAGCTGGTGCTCCAGAGCAATGCCCCGCCGGCCCAGATGCTGGAGACGACCGGTGCGGTGCTGGATGCCGGCTACCGCAGCGGCAAGTTCCTGTATGTGGATACGGATCTGAAGATCGATCTGCCCGAGGCGCGGGTCGTGCTCGATCGCGAGCAGATCGCGGACCTGGGGCTCGACCTCGCGGGCGTGGGGCGCGAGCTCGGCACCTTGCTGGGTGGTAATTACGTCAATAGATTCAATTACTTTGATCGTAGTTATAAAGTGATACCGCAGATCGGTGAAGAAGGCCGCGCGACGCTCGAGCCGCTGCTCGATCTCAAGATCAAGACGCCCGATGGCCGCCTCGTGCCGGTTTCCACCTTCGCGCGGGTGGAGACGAACACCGCGCCGCGCACGCTGAACCGCTTCCAGCAGAGGAACTCCGTTCGGGTGTTCGGCGGTGTGAACCCCGGCGTCACGAAGGCAGAAGCGCTGGACGTGCTCGAGAATGCCGCGGTCGCGGCAGGCGGGCAGGACGTCATCGTCGACTACGCCGGTGAATCCCGTCAGATTCGCCGCGAGGGCTCGGCACTCACCGTGACTCTCGGCTTCTCGCTGGTGCTCATCTATCTGGTGCTGGCGGCTCAGTTCAGCAGTTTCCGGGATCCGCTGATCGTGCTCCTGGGCTCGGTGCCGCTCGCGATCTCGGGTGCGCTGCTCTTCAGCTTCCTCGATCTGACCACCATCAACATCTATTCGCAGGTGGGCCTCATCACGCTCGTCGGCCTCGTCGCGAAGAACGGCATCCTGATCGTGCAGTTCGCGAACGCGCGGCAGGCGGCGGGGCAGCCGAAGGCCGACGCCTTGCGGGAGGCATCGCTCACCCGCCTGCGGCCGGTGTTGATGACTTCCGCCGCGATGGTGCTCGGTCAGCTGCCGCTGGTGCTCGTTTCGGGGCCCGGCGCCGCGGCCCGCAACAGCATCGGAATCATTCTCGTGGCCGGCATGGTCGTGGGGACGGTCTTCACGCTGTTCGTGGTGCCGGTGTTCTATTCACTGCTGGCTGCGGATCATCGCCCGGCCGAGGCGCAGTCGCCCGAGCTCGTGCCAGCATGAGATCCCGCTCGCGCGCGTTGCGGGTGAGCGCCGCCGCCCGCTCGAACTCCACGCGCGCCTCCTCGAAACGCCCGAGCTTCGCGAGCAGGTCCCCGCGGACGCTCGGCAGCAGGTGGTAGCTCTTCAGCGTCGGCTCCGAAGTCAGGGTGTCGACGACTTCCAGGCCGGCCTCCGGGCCCTGTGCCATGCCCAGTGCGACCGCGCGGTTCAGCTCCACGATCGGCGAAGGCGTGACGCGGCCGAGTACGCCGTAGAGCGCAGCGATGAGCGCCCAGTCCGTCTCGTCCGCCGTGCGCGCCCGCGCGTGGCACGCCGCAATGGCCGCCTGCAGCACATGCGGCCCGTTCGCGCCACCGAGCTCGAGCGCGCGGTCGAGCGCGGCCAGACCGCGCCGAATGAGGAGCTGGTCCCACATCGCCCGGTTCTGCTCCAGCAGCAGGATGGGTTCCCCGGATGGGCCGATGCGCGCGGCAGAGCGTGAGGCCTGAATTTCCATGAGCGCGACGAGGCCGTGGACTTCGGGCTCCCCGGGCGTGAGCCCCGCAAGGATGCGGCCGAGGCGCAGCGCTTCGTCGCACAGGGCCGGGCGCATCCAGTCGTCCCCCGCGGTAGCGGAGTAGCCCTCGTTGAAAATGAGATAGATCACCGCGAGGACGGATGAGAGTCGCTCCGCAAGTTCCTCTGCCCGCGGCACTTCGAACGGCACGCTGGCGTCGGCCAGGGTGCGTTTGGCGCGCACGATCCGCTGCGCGATGGTCGGCTCGGGGACGAGAAACGCGCGCGCAATCTCTTGCGTGGTGAGCCCGCCGAGCAGGCGCAGGGTGAGCGCAACACGCGCCTCCGGGGAAAGCACCGGGTGGCACGCCGTGAACACGAGGCGCAGCAGGTCGTCGCCCACGTCATCGTCGAGCGCCGCATCGAGGCTCGGGGCCGCATCCGCGAGCAGCGCGTCGATTTCGCGGCCGATCTCGGCTTCCTTCCGCTCGTGGAGCTTGCGATGACGGATGCGGTCGATGGCGCGATTGCGGGCCGTGGCCATGAGCCAGGCCCCGGGGTTCTGCGGGACGCCGCTGTCGGGCCACTGTTCCATTGCGGCGACGAGGGCGTCCTGCGCGAGCTCTTCAGCCTGGCCCACGTCGCGCACCATGCGCGTGAGCTTTGCAATGAGGCGGGCGGACTCGATGCGCCAGACCGCTTCGATGGTCTCGTGGAGATCGGAGGCAGGCATGCCTCCGATTAGAGCACGCCTGCCTCAGGGCTTCTTCTTCTCGAGCCCCATCTCGCGGAACCGGTCCACCGCCTCGTTCGGCGGGAAATCGTCGAGCTCGAAGAACTCGCGGATCTCGATTTCGCCGTCATCGTCGCCGAAGGGGGCGGGGAAGCGGCGCGCCCATTCGAGGGCTTCCTCGCGGGTGCGGGTCTGGATCACCGTGTAGCCGGCGATGAGCTCCTTCGTTTCGGCGAACGGGCCGTCGATGAAGGTGCGCTTGCCGTTGCGGTAGCGGATACGCGCGCCTTTCGAGCTCGGCTTGAGGCCCGATGCGTCGAGCAGCACGCCGGCTTTCATCAGCTCCTCGTGGAAGGTGGCCATCTCCGCCATGATCTTCGGGTCGGGCATCGTTTCGGATTCGGTGAGCGCGTTGGCCCTCACCATGATCATGAATCGCATCGTCGGGTCTCCTGTGTGGGGTGTCCACTGGAATGTCGAACGGGCCACCGCGGAATCGACACGCCTCGCCCGAATATTTCCGCCCTCGCACGGTGGAGTAGACTACCGGCCCGCTGTCCACCGCACAGGTCACGCAAAGAATGTCATTCCTGAACCGGCGCAAGTCCCTCGATGAAGGGGCGACGCTCGAGAGCGGGTCGCGGCTCAAGCGCACGCTCGGCTGGCCCCATCTCATCGCGCTCGGTGTGGGAGCCATCATCGGCACGGGCATCTACACGCTCGTGGGCGTGGGCGCAGAGCGCGCGGGGCCTGCGGTCATCCTGGCATTCATCGTTGCGGGCGTGGTGTGCGCGTGCGCGGCGCTGGCGTATGCGGAAATGGCCACGATCATGCCGGTGGCCGGCAGCGCTTACACCTATACATACGCCGTGGCGGGCGAGTTGCCGGCGTGGGTCGTGGGGTGGAGCCTCATCCTCGAGTACACCGTGGTCTGCAGCGCAGTCGCGGTGGGCTGGTCGGGGTATGCGGCCGGCTTCCTGCAGTCGATAGGCATCGATCTGCCGGCCGCGCTGCTCTCCGGGCCGCATGCCGGCGGGGTGTTCAACCTGCCGGCCGTGGTCGTCGTTTTCGCGGTCGCGGGCATGTTGCTCGTGGGCACGCGCGAGAGTGCGAACGTCACGGGGGTTCTCGTCGTCGTCAAGGTCGCGGCGCTGCTCATCTTCATGGGCATCGCGTTCACCGCGTTCCAGGCTGCGAATTTCACGCCGTTCATGCCGTACGGTTTCAACGCCCACGTCGACGGCAACGAGACGCGCGGCGTCATGGCCGCTGCCGCGATCATCTTCTTCGCGTTCTACGGCTTCGACGCGGTTTCCACCGCCGCGGAGGAAACGCGCAACCCGGGGCGGGATCTCGTGCGCGGCATCGTGGGCTCCATGGTGGTGTGCACGATCATCTACATCGGCGTGGCGGCCGCAGCGCTCGGCGCCCTGCCGTTCCAGGACTTCGCCACGAGCACCGAGCCGCTGGCGCACGTGCTGCGCACCCTGGGCTCGCCGACGGCCGCCAATCTCATTGCAGCCGCGGCCATCGTCGCGCTGCCCACGGTGATTCTCGCGTTCCTCTACGGGCAGAGCCGCATCTTCTTCGTGATGGCGAGGGACGGGCTGCTGCCGCGCCGGCTCGGCGCCGTCAACCAGAAGACCGGCACGCCCGTCGCCATGACCCTCGTGACGGCGATCATCGTTTCGGTCATCGCGGGCCTGTTTCCGCTGGCGCAGATTGCGGAGCTTGCGAACGCCGGAACGCTGGCGGCGTTCGTTGCAGTGGCCGCGTGCGTGCTCGCGCTTCGCGTGCGCGAGCCGGCGCGCCCGCGTGTGTTCCGCACTCCGCTCGCGTGGCTCGTCGGGCCCATCGCCATCGCCGGGTGCATCTATCTTTTCTGGAGCCTTCCGGAGATCACGCGCATGAGGTTCCTCATCTGGAACCTCATCGGCATCGCGGTCTATTTCCTGTGGGGCATACACAAGAGCAATCTTCGGAATGCTCCCGCTTCCCTGCCGAAGGCCGATGCGGCGGCCGAATGAGGATGATCAGTCGAGATGATTCTGGACAGAACGCTGGGGCTCGAGGCACTGCTGCGACAGGTTGAAGGAAATGCGGAAGCCATGGTCGCGCTGGCGCGTGTGCTGTGGCCGGAAAATCGGGCGACAGCGGTGCAGCTGTGCTCGCGCGCGCTGGATCTTGCGCCGGCCAACGGCGAGGTGCGGGTGATCGCCGCGGAAGTGCTGAGCGCAGGAGTGCCGACCTGGCACTTCGACATCGTGCGCGATCACGCCCGCAACGACGCGTACGAGGCTGCCTTGCGGCGCGCGATCTTCCCCGGCTGCAAGGTGCTGGAGATCGGCGCCGGAACGGGGCTGCTCGCGATGATGGCAGCGCGCGCGGGCGCCGGAAGCGTCATTACGTGCGAAGCGGATGCAGCGGTCGCGCTCGCCGCGCAGCGAGTCATCACGCACAACGGCTTTGCCGATCGCGTCAAGGTGGTGGCGAAGCATTCCACGGCGCTCGACGTCGACGCCGATCTGGGCGGGCCTGCGGATATTCTCGTCTCCGAGATCATCGCCAACGACCTCGTGGGCGAGGATGCGCTGCCGGCCCTCGAGCATGCCTGCCGCCACCTGCTGAAGCCGGGCGGCCTCATGATTCCGGCGAGGGGCCGCGTTCGCGTGGCGCTCGCGTTCGACGAAGACCTCGACGATGCGCGCATGGGGCACGTGGCAGGCTTCGATCTCAGCCCGTTCAACCGCATCGCCTCGCCTCACCACGAGCTGTACGTGGGCGCGCCGAGGATCAATCTGCGCAGTGCGCCGGCCGACCTCTTCGCGTTCGATTTCGCCTCCGGCGGGCCATTCCCGCCCGGCGCGAGCGAGGTCGCGCTGTCTGCGGCCGGCGGTCGCATCAACGGCGTGGTGCAATGGATCGCGCTCGAGCTGGACGACGTCGTCCGCTATGAGAATGCACCGGAGCCGGGAACGAGCTCGAGCTGGATGGCGGTGTTCTATCCGTTCGGTCGCGAGATCGACGGGGCGCCGGGTCATCGCGTCGTCGTCCATGCGCGTCACGACCGGGGCGGCCTGCGCCTCTGGAGTGATTGAAACTTCGCCGCGCGTTGCGCACTCTATCCGCCGGCTGCCATGCTTGCCCCAATGCGTTCACATTTCTCCGGCTGGGTTCTGGTCGCGCTCGCCCTGGTGTTGAACCTGGGCAGCAGCCCGTGGGCTGTTGCGGGGCTCGGCCACGCCGCGCCGACGGCACCGGCGAGCGAGCATTGCGCCAGCCACGGCCAGGCGGCCGGGCATGGCGCGGCGGTTCATCATGAGCCCCCTGCGGGCCAGGGCTCTCCGCTCGAGCATCATTCCTGCTGTGCCGGCGGCGCCTGCGTGTGCAGCTGCCCGGCGGCGCCGGCACTGTCACTTCGGCCCGCCACGGCGCAGCTCCTGGTCGCCTTCACACCGGGCCCCGCTGCCTCGGTCGCGCTGTTTCCGGCGCCGCCCGACAATCTCTTTCGACCTCCCATAGCCTGAGCATTCCGGTGCGCCGCTTCCCGCGGCGTGTGTGGCCGTGCCTGCCGTTTTTCACGGGTGGGCGGGCCATCGATGCTCCGTGCTGCCTGTCGAAAGGTTGGGTTGAATCATGAGTCGTCGCCGCCCGGTCGATGATCTTTCCGCGCCTGTGTCGAGGCGTCGTTTCGTTCAGGGTCTGGCCGCGGGAGGCGCCGTTGGCACGGTGGCCGCGTGGCCGCGAAATCTCTGGGCCTTGAAGGGGGAGGGTGAGCCGCACGTGCTGAGCGGCACGGAGTTCGATCTTTCCATCGGCGAGACCGACGTGAATTTCACCGGCCGCACGCGACCGGCGGTGACCGTGAACGGCTCGTTGCCCGCGCCGCTCCTTCGCTGGCGCGAAGGCGACACGGTGACTCTGCGTGTCGCGAACCGAATTCCGGCCCGCTCGATTCACGCAGCGGATGCGTCGATTCACTGGCACGGCATCCTGTTGCCCGCGAACATGGATGGAGTGCCGGGCCTGAGCTTCCACGGCATTCCAATGGGGCAGAGCTACGTCTACCGGTTCCGGGTGCGGCAGGCCGGCACGTACTGGTACCACAGCCATTCGGGGTTCCAGGAGCAGGCGGGCCTCTACGGTCCGCTCATCATCGATCCGCGCGAGCCAGAGCCCTTTGCCTGCGACCGCGACCATGTCGTGATGCTCTCGGACTGGACGGATCTCGCGCCCGACGCGCTCTTCTCGCGCCTGAAACGCATGCCGGGCCATGACAACTACTACAAGCGAACGCCGCGCGACTTCGCCCGCGACGTGAGGCAGGACGGGCTCCGCGCGACGCTGCGCGATCGCGGCATGTGGGGCCGCATGCGGATGACGCCCACGGATCTTTCCGACGTCAACGGCAACACCTACACCTACCTCATGAACGGCGCCACGGCCGCGGGAAACTGGACGGCGCTGTTTCGCCCGGGCGAACGGGTGAGGCTGCGGTTCATCAACGGCTCCTCGATGACCTACTTCGATGTCCGCATTCCCGGGCTGCAGATGACGGTGGTCGCGGCGGACGGGCTGCCGGTGCATCCCGTCACGGTGGAGGAGCTGCGGATTGCCGCCGCCGAGACGTTCGATGTCATCGTGACGCCCACAGGGCAGGAAGCGTTCACGATCTTCGCGCAGGACATGGCGCGCACCGGCTACGTGCGCGGCACGCTGGCCGTGCGCAGAGGGCTGCAGGCGCCCGTGCCGCCTGTGGATCCGCGGCCGATTCTCACGATGGCCGACATGGGGCATGGGGATCACGGCGGTTCCGCCCATGCCGGGGAAAGAATGGATCACAGCGCTCACGGATCTGCTGCCGCCGGCGCTGGGTCTGCCCAGCAACACCCGGCCAGTGAGCTGCGCAGCCCGCTCGTGGACATGCGCGCTGCCGCGCCCGTCCCGCGTCTTTCCGATCCTGGCGTCGGCTTGCGCGACAACGGCCGTCGCGTGCTGACCTACGCCGATCTCAAGAGCCTGTTCGAGGACCCGGACGGGCGGGACCCCGCGCGCACGGTGGAGCTGCACCTCACGGGCCACATGGAGAAGTTCGCGTGGTCGTTCGACGGCGTGCCGTTCGCCGATGCCGAGCCGCTCAGGCTCACTTACGGCGAGCGCCTGCGCATCGTGCTCGTGAACGACACCATGATGACGCATCCCATCCATCTGCATGGCATGTGGAGTGATCTCGAAGACGAAGCGGGCACATTCCTCGTTCGCAAGCACACCGTCGACGTGCAACCCGGTACGAAACGCAGTTATCGCGTGCGCGCGGATGCGCTGGGCCGGTGGGCGTATCACTGCCACCTGCTGTATCACATGGAAGCCGGCATGTTTCGCGAAGTGCGGGTGGACGAATGAGCACGCGCACGGTGAAGAAGCCTGTTGCAGGCGCCGCCGCACTGATGTTCCTCTGCGCCGTGCCCGGTATCGCGCAGGAGCAGGATCATGCCGCGCATGGGGATGCCGCTCACACCGATCATTCGCAGATGGACCACTCGCGCATGAACCACGACGCGCCGGCATCGTTGCCCCGGGAACCCATTCCCGTGCTCACCGATGAGGACCGCGCCGCTGCGTTCCCGGATCTCCCGCCGGGTCACGCCATGCACGGCACCAGGGTCGAACGATTCGTGCTGCTCAACCGCGCCGAAGCGTGGGACGACGGCGGCGAGGCTGGCGTTGCGTGGGACGCGAAGGCGTGGGCCGGTACGGACATCGATCGGCTCTGGCTGCGAAGCGAAGGGGAGCAGGTCGGTGGCAGAACCGAAGCGGCGGATCTGGAAGTGCTCTACGGCCGCAGCGTCGCGCCATGGTGGGATCTCGTCGCCGGCGTGCGGCAGGATTTCGGGCCCGGCCCGTCACAGACTTTCGCCGCCTTCGGGATCATGGGCCTTGCGCCCTACAAGTTCGAGATCAACGCGACGGGGTACGTCGGCGAGAGCGGCCAGAGCGCCGCGCGGCTGGAAATCGAGTACGAGCTGCCCTTGTCGGGGCGCCTCTTCGCGCAGCCGATGGTGGAGCTCAATGCCTACGGCAAGCACGATCCCGCCCGCCACATCGGCTCCGGCCTCGCCACGGCAGAGGCCGGTCTCAGGGTGCGCTACGAGATCAACCGCCAGCTCGCGCCGTATCTGGGGGTCGTCTGGGAGCGCTCGTTCGGCGGCACCGCGGATCTTCGTCGCGCGGAAGGGGATGACATCGAGGACACGCGGGCGGTTCTTGGGTTGCGCGTGTGGTTCTGAGCCAGTTTCCCGCGGGCGCGAATCAGTGCGTCATGGCGTAGACGGCGAAGTTCACACCCATCCGCATGCCGACGCTCGCGGATTCCTGCGGATAGTCCGGGTCGTCCGCCCACTGCCACGAATCGCCGACGTCATTGTTGAATGCGATGGCCACCATCACGCGACCGGTGTCGTCGACGATGGCGCGCCAGTGAGGGATTACGCCGTCCGCGCGATAGGGCACGCCACCCAGCAGCGCGTTCATGTTCGGCACCTGGGTCCTCACGGTGAGGTCGTACACCGTGTGGAAGAGCGGGTGGTCGTCCTTCAGCTCCACGATCGGGCGATCGGGGAAGACGCGCCGCATGCCGGCGACGAACCCTTCCCATTCCAGCGTGCCGAAGAAGCTGTCGCAGAACAGGAAGCCGCCACGAAGCAGGTACTCGCGCAGCTTGGCGACCTGCGAGTCGGTGAGATCCCACATTCCGGGCAGGCCCACCATGAGGAACGGCCAGTCGTAGACGTCGTCGCCGTCATCGAGATTCACGGGCTGCTCGACGGAGCGCACGTTCACCCGGGTGAGCCGCCGCAGCAGGCGTGCGAACGTGCGATCCGCCCTTGGATAGTCGACCGCCCAGCTCGTGCCTCCCTGCGTCCAGTCACCGCCCCAACCGAACCAGCGGAAGCTGCGGGCGGAGGGATACATGAGGCGACCGATGACGAACTCCCCCGGCACCAGGTAGTCCGGCGGCAGCTCGACGTCTGCCTGCGCTTCAAGGCTCTGGTAGACGCGGAATTCCCGCTCCGCATGTGAGGACGGGTGCAGCAGCGCGAGCGACAACGCAAAGAGCGCTGGTTTCACGAGTCTGCGCAGGAACCGTGGCATGCCGTCGATTATGCCTGAGCCCATGAACACGATGCGGCGGGCACAGGGATTGCGAGGTGAGCAAACGGCAGTCCCAACAGCACAGGGCGCGCAGGACTATCGGCCATGCCTGTCATGACACAGCCGCGAATTCCGCTCGATCATGAGCTGGCGATCGCGCAGGTCTCGGACTACGCCATCTTCATGATCGACACCGTGGGCCGCGCCGCTTCCTGGAATGAAGGCGTGCGTCGGGTGCTCGGCTGGTCCGAGAGCGAATGGCTCGGGCAGCCGGCACACGTGCTGTTTCCGCCCGGCGAAAAGCATCAGGCCCAGCAGGAGCTGGCAACCGCCCGCCAGAAGGGCCGCGCGAACGACGATCGCTGGCTCATCCGCAAGGATGGGACGCGATTCTTCGCGAACGGCGTCACCACGAGCATCTCGCAGGATGGCGTGCAGGTGGGCTATCTGAAGGTGCTGCGGGATCAGACGCATCAGCACGATATCGAAGAGGCCCTGAGAGTGGCCGATCGCCGCAAGGATGATTTTCTGGCGACACTCGCGCACGAGCTGCGCAACCCGCTCGCGCCGATCCGCAACGGCCTGCACATCATGCGCCGTGCGGGTGACAACCCCGAAGCGCTCGAACGGGCGCGCGGGATGATGGAGCGGCAGCTCGGGTACGTCGTCCACCTCATCGACGATCTCATGGACATCAGCCGGATCACCCACGGCAAGCTCGAGCTGCGGCTGCAAACCTTGCGACTCGCCGCGGTGATCGACAGTGCGGTCGAGATGGCGCGAACCGCCATCGAAGCCGAAGCGCACGAGCTGGTCGTCGAGCCGGTCGAGCCACAGGTTCGTGTGGAAGGCGACCTCACGCGCCTGGCGCAGGTGTTTGCCAACCTCCTCATCAACGCGGCCAAGTACACGGAGCGCGGCGGGAGGATCACGCTGCATACGAAACGGACGGCCCGGCATGCCGAAGTCCTGGTCACCGATACTGGCATCGGTCTTTCACAGGACGCGCTCGAGCACGTCTTCGAGATGTTCTCGCAGCTCAACCGTAAGCCGGATGTTCCGCAAGGCCTCGGCATCGGCCTGGGGCTCGCTCGTGCGCTGGTCGACATGCATGGCGGCACGATCAGTGCCTCGAGCGCCGGGCCGGGCGAGGGCACGACATTCACCGTCCGGCTGCCCCTCGCCGCGACGGAGGTCGCGAGCACCGGCACTGCTGAAGAGGCTGTACCCATCGCGGTCGACCGGAGGCGAGTGCTGGTCGTGGACGACAATGCAGATTCGGCGGAGTCGCTGGCCACGCTGCTGCGGATGAGTGGACATGAGGCGTGCACGGCGTACGACGGAGCGCACGCCCTGGAAGTGGCCGAGCAATTCCGGCCTGATGTCGTTCTGCTCGACATCGGCATGCCGCGCATGGACGGCTTCGAAGCCGCGCGCCGCATCCGCCGCCGGCCGTGGGGCCAGGGCGTGCTGCTGCTCGCCATGACGGGGTGGGGTCAGGAGGCGGACCGCCAGCGCTCGCGCGAAGCCGGCATCGCGCATCACCTCGTGAAGCCCGTAGACCCGCAGATGGTGGAGCGGCTGCTCGCCGACCTTTCCTCCGTCGCGGCGCTCGACTGATCAGGGTGCGGAGGCGGAGGTGGGCGGCGTCTCGCTGCCGTCGGCGGCTTGCAGGGTCGGCTGCTCGACGGTCTCCCACCGCGGGTCCCATTCATCGATCTCGTATCGATTGGTGACCGGGAAGCCCGGCGGCCGCAATCTCTCGAAACGTGAATCGAACTCGATGCGCGTGGCGTAGCGCGGCTCGGTCGCGGACAGCGAGCCCGCCGTCAGGCTGCCGAGGATGATGAGCGTTCCCGTCGGGGAGCTCTGCTCTTCTCTCACGATGAAGCGCCGCTTGGCGTACACCGCTGCGTGAATCTCCAGGTCGCCCGGCCCCGTGACCTTGCGACCGGCGATCTCGATCACCCTGTCCGAAACGAGCCCCAGGTAATCGTCCGCATCGGCCGACACACGCGGATCGTGGCCATAGACGAGATCGTTCTCGATGACGATGCGCTCGGGCGAATACACGAGAACCTTGCCGACCACGTTGCCCCGCACGTACATCGTGGCGCCCGGCGCGCCGAGCAGGTACACGGGCGCGGTGGTTGAAATCGGCTGGATCTGTTCCGGCGCATCGGCGTTGGGGTTGCGCCACCCGAAAGTGCCATCGGCGTAGAACGTGATGCGCACGTCGTGCGCGAACGCCACGGCCCTGGTCTCTTCCTGGCCCGCGCGGGGAGGCAGCAGTTTCGAGGGAAGCGAGATGCGGCCCGAGCGGGTTTCGATGCCGGCGCGGAAGATCTCGTCGCTGCGCTTGCGGCCCCGCGAGCTCGCCACCGCGAAACCCCCGGCAGCCGTCGTCACCTTGCCGAGAAATTTCGGCGCGACGTTCCGGTCGTAGCCCACGAAGATCTGCGAGTTGCTGTGGAAGCGGCCGACGATCTCATCGTCGTGGAACTGGATGTCCGGGTCCCATCGATCCACGAGCTGGGTGAAGTGCGAGAACGCGAGCCGCTTCATCTGCAGCCGGGTGCGCAGGCGTTTGCCGTCCTGCTCCGTGTCGATTTCCACGGCGACGCGCTCGATCGCGGTGCTCTCGACGGCGGGCTGGCGGGTGAGGTGCGCGACGTACTCCCGTCCATCGTGCTGCCAGGTCATGCGCGCCTGCGTCAGATCCGAATCCTGCAGGCCCTGGGCCTCCTTGGTGATCCAGCGTGTCAGCGTGGCCTGCTGCGCTTGCGGAATCTCGATCTCCTCGGCTCTGGGTTGCGGCGTCTCGGCGGGCTGGGGCACGTCGTACGAGCTGTCCGCCGATGCGACCAGCACCTCGGCGTCACCCGGCGCGCCGGAAGGCGCTTCGGATTCGACGTGGAGCGGGGATGGGTCGTTCGAGGACTCGCTGATGCCCGGCTCCGGTGTGGAGGCGGCTGCGCTCGGGAAAGGCTCGGCGTGCACGGGCGGCGCGGCGGGCGGTGTCGGCGGCTGCATCTCGGTGCTGCGCGCCATCAGCGCAGCCGCCCGCTTTTCCGCCGGCGGCGTTTCCCGCTCGGAGTCGTGCCCGTCCTGCAGCTCGACGTTCAGACGCAGCTCGGGAACCTGTTCCCCTTCGTCCGTGTGCAGGCTGACGAGACCGATCGCGATCAGCACGGCAATGTGCAGCGCCACCGAGAGCGCCATGGCCCAGCGGATCGGCTTGTTTGCTGACGCCTGCGCCACAGCGCCGCCAACCAGATGGGGTGGCGCGGCTTGACCCGGGCTTTCGACGAGCGCAGACGTTGGCACCCTGTTGCCTCCGAAAACTCTCGCTCACGTGCTCCCCCGAAGCCGCGCCGCAATGTTCTCGTTGGTGGCTGCGCGGTACCGGGGATCACAGGATATTCCCGACGCACAGCACCCTGCCAGCGCAAGTGCCCGGGCTCGGGCGGGCGAGGGGTGGGGCTCGTGCCGTGAGGCAACCCACAGTTCAGGGAAATTCGAAACCGTTTCCGTGCCTTACGGGCCTGCGGCGGTGTGCCGGAAGGCCCGGCCGCGATGCATTTCACGTATCGCCGCAATTGCTGCGCATATCATCGCGCCCCATTTACCGGCTGCGCCTCGCTCGAAGGGCATGAATCCAAATCACAGATTTCTGGTGGTCGACGATTTCGCGCCGATGCGCGAGATCATCAGAAAGGTGCTCAACGAGATGGGCTACGAGCACATCCAGGAGGCCAACGATGGGGCGACCGCGCTGCCGCTGCTGCAGGAGGCCCCCGCGCCGTTCGACCTCCTCATCACCGACTGGAACATGCCCAGACTCCCGGGCATCGAGCTGCTCAAGGCCGTCCGGCGCGAACCGAAGCTCTCGAAGCTGCCCGTGCTGATGGTGACGGCGGAAGTGAAGCGCGAGCAGATCATCGCGGCGACGCAGGCCGGCGTGAACGGCTACATCATCAAGCCGTTCACGGCGCGTGCGCTGGCCGACAAGGTGAAGAAGATCCTGCACGGCTGAGCCGCGCGATGCGGCGTATCAGGTCGTCAGGGAGCCCTCAGGCAATTCCCTGCGTCGCGGATAGCGGCGTCCGTTGAGCACGTTGCCGATTGCTGTCGAGCGCACCAGGAAGTGATAACTCGCCAGCAGCAGCGCAAACGACATCGCCAGCAGCAGCGGGAACTTGATCGTCCAGTGCAGGTTCCACTGCATCATCCAGGCCTGCAACAGCATGAGCAGCGGCATGTGCACGAGGTACATCCAGTAGGATGAATCGGCGATGTAGCGGCGGACGCTGCTCGCGCCGGAGCAGAAACGCATGCCGATGCCGACTATCGCAAATACCCACGTCCACGAAGCGAGTGCATAGGTCGCGGCGTACGGCAGCCTCGCGGACTGCGGCACTTCCGTCTGGAATGACAGCGGTGCTCCAACGATGAGCCACGCACCCGCCGTCGCGACAATGGCGACGACGAGGTGCGGTAGCCAGCGTCGCTCCAGAACGCTCAGCAGACCCGCCTGCCGGTGAAGCAGCCACCCGAATACGAAGGCCGTCCCATACGCCACCGTCGCCGGTACATACGGCGTGAACCCCGTCTCCGGTGTCGGAATGCCGATCCAGAGCCACCTGGGCAACAGGTAGAGGCAAACCGCAATCGGCAGTGCGAGGACGAGCGGTGCGAAGTAGCTGTTGACCAGAGCGCTCACGGCGCGATCGATGGCTGCGCGCCGGGTGCCGTCGCCATCGAGCCATTTGACGAACACCGCTCGCACGGGAAGTGCGACGGCGTAGAAGAGGAGCAGGTAGTAGAGGAACCAGAGATGCGCCCACGGCACACCATTCGGCGTCGCGCTGCCATTCGCTGGCGGCGCGGGCAACTGGTTGCCGTTCAGTTTGTACATCGCCCAGAGGACGGCGATGCCGATCAGCGGCAGCGTGACGAGCCACGCTGCGATGAGCGGGCCCAGGATGCGCTTCGCCCGGTCCCGGATGAAACCCGCGGTGCCCCGGCGGTGCAGGAGCAGGCGCGCGAAGAAACCGGCAATGAGGAAGAACGCCGTCATCCGGAACACATGGATGACCCAGAACGTCACTTCGAGCGTGAGACTCTGGGAGCGATCCTGGATGGGCCAGGCGGTGGCGCCGATGTCCGGGAGGTACGACATGGTCGCATGCAGGACGATGCCGCTGAGGAGCGCGAATGCCCGAACGGCGTCCAGCGCGTGAAAGCGTTGTTCCCCTTGCATGCGGCGGATTGTAGAGAACCGCCGCGGAGTGCTGGGGGCGATTCGCCGGTGTGCCGCCGCCATTGGCCGGCGGCGTTCGGCGTGGCGGCTCAGGTTGTGGGTGCCGCGCCCGAAACAGCCGCAAACGCGGGCTTGGTCGCGGTGAGGATCTCCAGGATCGCCTTGCGATCCGCCGCGGACAGATGCGAGTAGGACTTGCTCTGGTCGCGGCCGCTCAGGATCTCCGCGAAGCGCCGGTAGATGTGATCTTTCGCGTAGTCCGGCAGCCCGTCGAAGCCGTGCGAGTACACGAGATAGCTGAGCGGATACTTGAACAGGCGCGCCTGCAGATCGAGCTGCCGCAGCGAGCGGCCCTGCCGGTCCTGCGGACCCTGCTTCTCGAACCAGGCGTCGAAGCCGGAGCCACCCTGGATGCGATCCGTGATCTGCGCGGCGTCCGAGAACAGCATGGCGCGCACCAGCGGCTCGATCATCGCGGTCAGGATTCGCTGCGTCTTCGGTGGCAGCTCGTCGAACGTGCGCGCAGAAGCGGCGCGCTCATCCGCTTGCCGCTCGAGAACCGTGCGCGCCTTGTAGTTCACACGCGTGATCAGGTTGTGGATGTAGACCTGGTGTTGCAGCACCAGCAACGCAACGATGTCGCTCGTGTCGGTGAGATGCAGGCTCGTGTCGAAGAAACCCGCGAGCGTGTTCAGGTTGCCGCGACGCAGGCTCTCGAGCTCGGCGGCATTTCGCGGGCCCTTGGCGGTGATGTTGCCCAGGTGCACCTGGCTCCCGTGCTGGCCGGTCACATACCAGCCGCCCCAGCGATTGCGCAGCGGCGTCGCATCGGTCGTCATGATCGAGCCATCGCGGGACACGGCGCCGCTGTCGTCGCCAACGTATGTCGACACCATGAGGAAGCTCGGCACGCCGCCACCCATCAGCGCGAACGAGTCGTGACAGTTGAGGCAGCGAAGCGTCTCGCGGTCGAAGCGGGCGATCGACGGGTCCCGGTTCGGCATGGTGTAGAAGACCGCGCCGAGCGCGCCGTCCATCGCCATGAGCTCGAGCTGCTTCGCGCCGGGCACCCACGCGACGTAGGTCTCGTCGTTGAAGTAGATCGCCCGCGGATTCGTGTCCCTGATGAGCCCGATCTCCAGGCTCGTTTTCGAGAACACGAGCGTCTGGGAGCTGGGGTCGATCTCCAGCGCCCGGAGCAGCGAATCGAGATAGCCGCGCGGCCCCTCGAATTCCAGCTTCACTTCGCCGCGGTCCAGGCGCTGCTGGAGGCGGGCGAACGCGTTGTTTCGCGCCTCGCCCGCGTAGCCGATGCTCGGGTACTCGGTGTCATAACGAAGCGCGGAGCGCACCGGCGGCGGCTGCAGCAGATTGCCGGCGGAGCTCGCGCCGGATGCACCGGAAGCGGCCGCGTCGCCTTGCGATTCCGACGCCCAGGCGGCCGCGGCCACGAGGGCGCAGATCACGGGGAGGAGCCGGGTGGCGTGCGTTTTCGTCGGGCTCGCGCCCGGTGTGTTCGTCATTCGCAAGACGGTCGGATCGGCAACGGATCGTTGGACGATGCTGATTTCACCAGATTTTTCGCCGGCGAATTAGCGGCAGCGGCAACAAAAGACCTTTCGGCCCGGGGGCGAGAGCTGGGCAACACCTAGTGACCCAGGTGCGCGAGCTGCTGGTCGATGAGCCCCTGGGCCTGCGCCAGGTAGCCGCCTCCAAAGAGGTTCAGGTGATTGAGCACGTGGTACAGGTTGTAGAGATTCATCCGTGCCGGGGCGCCGGCCGGCAGCGGCCACGCCGCTTCATAGGCCGAGTAGAAGCTGGCGCTGAAGCCGCCGAAGAGCCGTGTCATGGCGAGATCCGCTTCACGGTCCCCGTAGTAGACGGCAGGGTCGAAGACCACCGGCCGCCCCTCGGCGTCGGCGCCGAGGTTCCCGCCCCACAGGTCCCCATGCAGCAGCGATGGCCCCGGCGCGTGATCCTCGAAGAGCTCCGTCAGGTGGTGGAGCAGGAGGGCACCGCGGGCCTGCAGGCGCCCGCCGAAGCCGTTCTCCGCCGCCAGGGAAAGCTGGTATCGCAGCCGCTGCTCGCGGAAGAACCCGGGCCAGCTCTCCGACCAGGTGTTGATCTGCGGCGTGCTGCCGATGGTGTTGTCGCGGGACCAGCCGAAGCGCTGCGCGAGCACGCGATGCTGACGCGCGAGTGCTTCTCCGAACCGCGCCCCGACTCGCGAGGACGACGGGGAGAGATCGATCCACTCCAGGGCGAGATACGCACTCGCGCCTGACACGTTGCAGGCGAGCACGCGCGGAACGCGCACTGCGTTGGCTCGTGCCAGCTCCTGCAGCCCAGCGGCTTCGGCCTCGAACATGCGCAGCCGATCGCCGGGCGCCACTTTGACGAAGAGTGCGCCGGCGGGGCTCTCCCACCGGTAGCACTCGTTGATGCAGCCGCCATGCACACGCCCGCCCGGCTTCGCCGCGGTGTTGCGGCCGAATGCGGCCGTGAGGCCCGCGGCGACTTCCTCCACGGAGCTCATTGTCCGATGAGGTGAATCAGTGCGCGCACGGTGATGAAGGCGATCCACACAGCCCCCACGAGCAGCGCCACCAGCGCAAGGAGCATGACGGCGAGCAGCAGGCTGCTCGAGCGCTGCGTCTTGCGTGGACTCGCAAGCCAGCTCTCCAGCAGGGCGAGGTTGCGCACGTGTGACTTGAACGCGAAGTCGAACAGGTCGCCCAGGAACGGAATGGCGCCGATGGTCGTGTCGATGAAAAGGTTCAGCAGCATGCGCGCCTGGACTGAAGCCGGTGCACCGAGCTGCCGCGCGATGATCACTCCATACGCGCCGACGAATGCGGTGACCGCGTCGCCCACGCCCGGAAAGAGCCCGATCAGCGCGTCGAGCCCGAAGCGCCAGGAGGTCCCCGGCACGCGGAATGCCTGGTCGAACCAGTACGCGAGCGTGGAATAGCGGCTCAGCTTGCCTTGCGTTTTGGCTGACCCGGGGGAGTCATCGGCCATGCAGCCCTCCGAGCTGCGGCACGGTCGCGCAGCCCCCTCGGCAGAGGCAATTAGTCGATCTGCGTCGCCGCTGCAAGGTCTAGGCGATCGCGGCCCCGGCCTGCCATTTCTCGCGCAGCAGGTGCTTCTGCACCTTGCCGGATGGCGTGCGCGGCAAAGCCGGGACGATCTCGAAGCGCTTGGGAACCTTGAACTTCGCGAGCCGCTGGCGGCAGTGCGCCTCCAGGGCCGCCGCATCGAGCGAGCCGCCGGGGGCGACGACGACGAAGGCGCAGCCGACTTCACCCCACTGCGCATCGGGGATGCCGATGACGGCGACATCGCCCACGGCTTCGAGCTCCACGAGGGTCGCCTCGACCTCGGCCGGGTAGACGTTCTCGCCACCCGAAATGAACATGTCCTTGATGCGATCGACGATGGTGTAGAAGCCTTCGGCGTCGCGCACGGCGACGTCGCCGGTGCGGAACCAGCCATCTTGGAACACGGTGGCGTTGAGCTCCGGGCGCCGCCAGTAGCCGGGCGTCACGTTCGCGCCGCGCACCCAGATCTCGCCCGCTTCGCCGACGCCCACTTCGCGCCCGGCGCCGTCCACGAGCTTCATTTCCACGGTGAGGTGGGGCAGCCCCACGGCGCTCGGATGCGCGCGGATGCGGTCGAGGTCGCCCACCGGCTGGGCGACGGCCGAGCAGATCTCGCTCATGCCCCAGCCGTTCACCATCATCACGCCGTCGTCGATCCAGCGCAGGATATGGGCTTCCGGGTTCGGCGCGCCGCCCGTGATGAGCGCGGTGAGATGCGCGAGCCGGCGGCCTTCGAAGCCCGGGAGCTGGCGCATCATCATGGCCATCTGCGTGACGCAGAAGTAGTGGGAAACGCGCAGCGCCGGGTCTGCGAGACGATCGTAGGTGACCTGCGCTTCGAACTTCTGGCTGATGAGCACAGTGCCCCCGACGAGCAGCGGCACGCGCGCGGCTGCGAACAGCCCGGCCGTGTGGAACATCGGCATGTCGCAGAGAAAAACCGAGTCGGGCGAGCAGCGGGTGCCCAGCGACAGGTTCAGCGCGCCCGCGAACGCGTTGAGCTGCGTCACGATGACGCCCTTCGGCTTGCCCGTGGTGCCGGAGCTGTAGAGGAGGGTGATCGGCCGGTCGCCATCCACCGCAACGCCGGTCGCCGGTGCGGCCGGCGCCGGCTGCGCCTTCATTCTGGCTGCGAGGCCGTCGGGGCTCTCGTCGAGCATGAGCTGCAGGGCAGGCGGCTCTTCCACGCGATCCGCGAACAGGGGCTCGAGCACGACGAGCGCCGGCTCGCAGTCCGTCAGCATGAAGCTGATCTCGGCGGCCGCCAGGCGCCAGTTGAGCGGCACGAAGATGGCGCCCGAGCGGATGCAGGCGAAGTGCAGCACCAGCATCTCGGCGGAGTTGCGGGAGAGCACGGCGACCCTCGCGCCCGGGGTTTCCCCGAGCAGCCCGCGAAGCACGCCGGCCGCGCGGTCGACGGCATCGTCGAGGGCGGAATAGGTGAGGCGAAGTCCCGAGGTCAGGTCGTGGATGGCGATCTTGTTCGGGGTCGTCCGGGCGAAGTGCGCCACGAAATCGAGCAGCAGCGGCTGCGCGGACGGGACTTGCGAAACCATGTGACGGCGGACCCCCAGGAAGAATGACGCGCGGAAACGGGCCCGCAAGCATACCGAATGTGTCCACCGGACAAATGCCCCGAAGCGCCGGCGGCCGCAGAAAAGAGAGGTCGCACCCGTTGCCGGATGCGACCTCCCGTGCCGGTGGGTGTCCGGTCGGACCCGGCCCGCCTCAGAACGTGGCGCGCACGCCCACGCGGTAGGCACGGCCCATCGTGTCGAAGAACACGGGGTTCGTGCCGCCGTTGCCGTTCGCGCCGTTGCCCACGGCGATCGGTGGCTCCTTGTCGAACAGGTTGTTCACCACGCCGAAGACCTGCAGCGTGCTCGTGCCGAACAGGTTCTCGAAGCTGTAGGTGCTCGAGAGCATGAACACCGAGTACGCCGACACCTTGTTCACGCTGAGCGAGGTGCCGCCCGGGATGAACCCGTTCGGGAAGCCCGGGTCGCCAGGCGCCACCGCACGCGCGTTGAACACGCCCTCGCTCACGTACCGGCCCTGGCCCGTGATGCTGAGCGGCCCGCGGTTGTAGGTCGCGGACAGCGTGCCGATCCAGTCCGGCGAGGGCTGGTTGTCGGACAGGAACGAGTTCGCCGTGCCCGTCTGGCCCACGATGTTGTACACGGGCAGCACCGAGCGCTGCTGGAACTTCTGGTCGATCATCTTCGTCGCGATCAGCCGGAAGTTGAGGTTGCTGATGTCGTTCAGCTCCCACAGGTAGTTCGACGTGAAGTCGACGCCCTTGTACGTGTAGCCGGCACCGTTGTAGGCAACCGGCGTGATCGTGTCGATGTCATCGACGTTGCCGTCCACATACGAGATCTGATCGCAGATCTCCTTCGGACCCACGCCCCGCGGGCAACCATCCAGCACCACACGCGAGCTCGCCTGGTTGATCGAGTCGATCACGTTGATGCGGAAGTAGTCCGCCGCGAACTGGAACGGGATGCCGCTCGGCTGGAACACGAAGCCGATCGTCGTGGTGTCCGCCTTCTCCGGGTTGAGGTTCACGTTGCCGCGCAGGTCGTACACGCAGGGGTCATCCGTAGTGCCCGGCGCGCCGCAGTAGCCGAACTGGCCGCCCGCGTTGATGACCTGGCGGTAGTACAGCTCGCGGAAGTTCGGCGCACGCGCGTCACGCGACTGGGTGGCGCGCACGCGCAGCCAGTCGACCGGATCCCACAGCCCCTGGATCTTCCAGGTGAAGAGGTTGTTCGTGCGGGATTCCCCGGTGGTGCCGAACCTGCCCTGGTTGTCGTAGCGCGAGATACGCGCGGCGAAGTTGAAGTCGAGCTTGCGCGCGAAGGGCATGTTCTTCAGCGTCGGCACGTCGATTTCCACGTAGCCTTCGGTCACGTCCACGTCGCCGGCGAAGGATTCGCCGTACTGCACGTTGTAGTCCGTGCGCACGTAGTCCGGAACGCCCTGGGCCGCGAGGTTCTCACCCTTCTCCACGCGATACTCGGCGCCCACGGCGGCCGAGATCGGCCCCGCGCCGAAGCCGGCGAAGAGCTCACCCGAGGTGTTGAGCGCGATCACCTGCTGCTCGTACTCGAGGTTCTCCTGCAGGAAGCCGAACGCATAGTCGTGCGCCGCCTGGGAGATCGGGCCGCTGCCGAACGCGTTGAGCGGCACGCAACCGGTGGCCAGGCGCGGATCGGAGTTCGCATAGCCGCCGTTCGGGTTGGCCGCAACCGCGCCGTCATAGCCGTCACGCGTGACGCGACAGACCGTCTGGCCGGTCAGCGGGTCGACGACCGCGTCGACAGCCATGTTGTACGCCACGAGGTGGCGGTTGTCGTTCACGAACTGCTCGCGGTTGGTGACGCCGTACTGGTAATAGGCATCCCATCCCCACGTGCTGTCGCCGAACGTGCCGTCGAAGCCGATCGCGGCACGCTTCACATCGGTGGTGAAGCGGGAGAACGAGTCGACCTGCGAGGTCCAGTCCTTGTTGAGGCGCGCGCCGTTCGGGCCGACGAACGCGGCGAGCGCGGGCGAGGCCATGACGAACGCGTTGTCACCGGTGACGAGGATGTTCTGCGCATCGCTGGCACCGGTGATGTTCACCGTCTCGACCTTGCCGTACGACAGGTCGATGTTCATGTTGATGCTGTCCGTGACCGGCATCGTGTAGGTTGCAGTAGCAACCTTGCGATCGATGGGAGCCCGCAGGTTCGTGTACTGGTAGATCGAGCGGCCGTCGCCACCCGGCACGGCGTTGAGGGGGGAGCTGCCCGCGAACGGCTGCTGGCCGAGGTTGAACGGCACGAGGCCCGTGCCGGCAGCATCGAGCTGCCAGGTGGTCGTGTCGGTCGGGCTGTTGTTGAAGAACGTGCCGGTGGAGCTCATCTGGTTGACGCGCACGTCCCGGGCCAGCACGAAGTTCGGGTCCGCATCCGGGTTGGTGCGCACGTTGTTGACGAAGCCGTTGCCCTCACGGCACCAGTCACGCACGTCATAGCAGCCCACCGCGTCGGTCTTCTGGTATTCGAAGCCGACGACGAGATGGCCTCCCCGGTCCCCGAACAGATCCAGGCCGTAGGCGGCACCCACGTGCCTGTCATCGCCGTCACCCTCGCCGGTGCGGCCGAAGTCCACTTCGACCTTGCCGCCCTTGAGCTTGCGGTTCAGGAACACGTTGTTGACGCCGGAGATCGCGCCGGAGCCGTACGCCGCCGAAGCGCCGCCCGTGACGATGTCCACGCGCTCGATGAGCACGGAGGGAATGAAGTTGAGGTCGACGCCGTCGCCCTGGTTCGTCGGCACGAAGCGCCGGCTGTTGAGCAGGGTGAGCGTGCGGCTGCCGAAGAACGGGTTCAGGCCGCGCAGGTTCGCAATGGTGGAACCGGCGAAGAAGTTCGCGTTGCCCGTGGTGTTGGGCGTGTTGTTGGAGAGGTTCGCCGGCAGCTGCGCGACGACGTCGCCGACGTTCACGATGCCGAGATTCTTGATGTAGGCCTCGTCGACCACCGTGGTCGGGTTGGCCGTGTCGAAGTCCGTGGTGCGACGGATGCGCGAGCCGGTCACCGTGACTTCATCGAGTGTGGGCGCGTCTGCCGATTCAACGCCCGCGGTCTGGTCCTGCGCATAAGCCGCTGCGCTCATTCCGAGCGTCAATGCCATCGCGTATAGCGCGGCACTGGTGCTCTTCTGCCGGGCGCCGCTCCTCAGTGCGTTCGACACGGCATTGCGTACTGACGTCATGGGGTCCCCCTCCCATTACAAAATTGCGAAGAAATGAAGTGGATTGGCCGTAGGTCGTCTCTCGTCATCCTTGCGCCACACGCGCGCGCGCCAAGCCGCGGCCTGGCGTGGTGGGCATGAAAGCGTGGGAGGCGTGACTTTTATGCAACGAGTCGACGTTGCAGGAAATCAGGTTCGTCCTCTGGATAGATCGCTAGCAAACTACACGAATGGGACTGTAACGGCGCTGCAATGTCAATAGCTGCAGCGATGCAACGGGCGTGAATCGCGCTCGCCGGTTGATGTATCAACCGCTCCGCCGACACCTCGTGTCGAAACGTGTCTGGCCGTCCGCTGGGCGCGCGAAAATCAATGCGGGCCGTTCGGCGTCCGGCCTCGCAGGCGATTGAGTTGAAGCTCCATCTCCGCGCGTGCCGCCTCCGCGGCGTTACGGTCCGTGACGTCGCGATTGACTTCCAGCACGAGCCATGGGCGATGTTCCTGGGACATGAGGGAGAGTCGCGCCTCCACTTCGACGATGCGCCCGTCGCTGCACGTGTGGCGCAACTCTCCGAGCCACACTCCATGACGAGCGAGTTTCGCCTCGAGCTCTCCGACGCCGCCGGCGATCTGGGTCTTCAGCAGGTCATGTGTCACTTTGCCCTGCGCATGCTGTCGGCTGTAGCCGTATAGCCGCTCGGCGGCCCGATTCCAGTAGACGATCCCGGCGCCCTCCATCTCCCAGATGATGATGGCGTCGTGTGTGAACTCGAGAAGCTCGGCCGCCACGGACGGGCGGACGGCCGCGGTGCCGCGCAGGCCCACCGCGAGCGGGACGTCCGCGGGCGCGCCGGGCTGCGGGCGGCTCAGCACGCCGAGCTGCGCGACGGGGTTTGCGGGGAGCAGGCGGGCCCGCTTCCGGTAGCACCGCAATGCATGGAGCTGCTGCGTCCCGAACAGCACGTCGAGCGTGAAGATGGGCAGGGACGACACGACGGCCAGCCAGATGAGCCCGCCGTAGATGCTCGTGGCGCAGAGGGCCGCCGCCAGGATGGCGATGGGCTTGGCAATCCGGGGACCGACATAGCGGGGTTTGCCGTCCGGAAGCCGCTGGACCACCAGGACTTCGCAGAAGCCTTCCACGCAGGGCTGCCGGATGAGTGCCCGGATGAGGTCCCCCTCGCACAGGTGCGCCCCGAGGCGGGCCTCGACGAGGCTCATGAGGTGATCGCGCACCCGGAAATCCACGATTCCCCGGGCGCAGACGAGGTCGCGCACCGGCCCCTCGACCAGCTCGAAGTCCTCGTCCGGGTGTGAGAAGTGCATGGGTGCCGAGCGCGGGGGGAGAGCGGATGGAGCGGGGTCGGCAAGTCCCGTTCCCGGGCCGGGGTTTCCCTGGTGGTCTCCGGGCGGGCGCCCATGGCGGATTTGGCCGCCTCGCCTGTCTTTGCTTTCTCGAAGTCTTGCCGCGTCACCCCGGGTGACGCGAGCGGCGTTGCGTCGAAGCTGGCGAGGGGGCGGCTGCGATGGTGCTGCGTCAGAAGATTCCGGTCCGTGGGACGCCTGCCCGGCAGCGGGGGGATGTCCCGCGCGCGCCTCCTTCCCGATCCATTCCGCGATGCACGTAGAGGAGTTCGGCTCCCGAATTGTCTATGTGCACACGGAACGTCGTGATCGTGATCGCCGTCTGGCTGCAATCGACAGCTCTGGCTGCCGAGACGGTTCACTTCGACATTCCGAAACAACGGGCCGATACGGCCCTGACGCTGTTCGCTCAGCAGGCCGGAGTGCGTGTCCTCTTTCCATACGACACGCTGAAGGCGGTTACCGCGAACCAGCTGCAGGGTACGTATCGAACAAGAGACGGTCTGAGAATCCTGCTCCGAGGGACTGGCCTGGAGGCCATCCCCGAGAGCAGCGGCCAGATCACCGTCCGTACGGTCGACAGAGGCAGAGGGGGGTCTTCGGACATGAGTGGAAGAAGAGGATTTTTCGGGTCGGTGCTGACGGCGCTCGCAGCACTGGGCGCCGGCAGCGTACAGGGCCAGGATGCCGCCGCACCGGCAGAACAGGGCGCAGCAGATGAGGCTTCCGCGGAAGTGACCATCACGGGCTCACGCATCCAGCAGCGCAGCGGCATGGTCACGCCGACACCCGTCACCATGGTGACGTCGGACGATCTGCAGAACCTCGCGCCCGGCACGTTGATGGATGCGCTCGAGGAGCTGCCGCAGTTCGTGAACAGCAGCACGGTCGAGACCTCCGGCAGCTGGACCACCGTCGGTGGCCAGAGCGTGCTCAACCTGCGCGGCATCGGCTCGAACCGCACGCTCGTTCTGCTCAATGGTCGCCGCGTCGTGCCGACCAACCGCCTGAGCACGATTGATGTCAGTCTCTTCCCCCAGCCGCTGATCCAGCGTGTCGAGGTGGTGACGGGGGGCGCATCCGCGGCCTACGGCTCGGATGCGGTGAGCGGCGTCGTGAACTTCATTCTCGATACGGAGTTCAGCGGGCTCGAAGCCGAGGTGCAGGGTGGTCAGACGAGTCGTTCCGACCAGGAGAACGTCGGCGTGTCGGTCGCCGGCGGGCGGGCTGTCGGCAGCCGCGCCCACATCGTCCTGGGGCTCGACTACTACAAGAGCGACGAGATCTCCGACTACCACGACCGCAGCTGGTATCGGGACTGGGGCGTGCTCACCATGCCGACCGGCAGCACACCGCTGCGCCTGCGCCGGCCGGATGTCCATTCGATGGAAGGCACCTACGGCGGCCTCATCCGCACGGGCCCGCTCGCCGGCACCCAGTTCCTGGACGATGGCACCACGGCGCCGTTCCTGGACGGCTCCGTCGTCAACTCCAACCGCTCCATGCAGGTCGGCGGCAGCGGCATGAACTTCGCCCGCGACGAGCTCGTCATGCCGAGCCAGAAGCGCTACAGCGTCTTCAGCAACTTGAAGTACGAGCTCGGCGCGAACACCACGGCGTTCCTGCAGGGCATGTATGGCTACAGTCTCGTCGACAACTACAAGCTCGGGTACGTGATCAACGGGCCCTGGGCGGCCACGATCTATCGCGGCAATCCGTTCCTGCCGGAGAACCTCCAGGCGCGCATGCAGGACGATGACATTCCTTCGTTCCAGTTCTCCACGCGACGCAGCCCGGACGAGCTCAACAACGCGGCGGCCCCGCTCGAGAGCAACATGTTCTCGTTCACCACGGGTCTCGACGGGAAGCTCGGCGACTGGCGCTACAACACGTACTACCAGTACGGGCAGAGCAAGCGCTCTCTCGAGCTGTATGGCTTCCGCGTGGACCGGCTCTACAAGGCACTGGACGTGGTTCGCGATCCGCAGGGAAACATCGTCTGCCGCTCGACGCTCTCGTTCCCGGACGACGGCTGCGTTCCTCTCAATCTGTTCGGCGTCGGCAACTACTCGCCGGAGGCGGCCGAGTGGGTGCAGGATTCCGGTTGGCTCGACACGGAAGTCACGCAGCACGTTGCTGAAGCAACCATAAACGGAGAGCTGTTCGACAACTGGGCCGGCCCCGTGTCGATCGCGGCAGGCGTGTCCTACAAGAAAGACAAGCTGGTGCAGGTCGGCGGTGACGCAACCGGCAGCCCCGTTCCCGACCCGCCGAACGGCCCCACGCGACCCGCCGCGGAAGAAGGCTATCGCGGGCTGCCGGCGGTGTACGTCGGCTACGGGCTCATCGATCGCGCGGGGTTCGTCTCCATCGCGGGTGAGTTCGACGTGAAGGAAGTCTTCACCGAGACCATCTTCCCGCTGGTGCGCAACGTCACCGGGATGCAGTCCGTGGATCTGTCCCTGGCCGGCCGGTTCGCGGATTACTCCGGCAGCGGCGGAAGCTGGGCGTGGAAGGGCGGCCTCGACTGGCAGGTGACGGATGCCTGGCGCCTGCGCTTCACGCGTTCGCGCGACGTGCGCGCCGGCACGCTGGCAGAGCGCTTCGACATCACGCGGACGGGCGCGAACATCGTGGACCCCTTCCTGCCCGGCAACCCGGAGTACCAGATCCGCACGGTCTTTGGCGGCAATCCCCTGGTGGACCCGGAGGAGGCCGACACCGTCACGTTCGGCACGATCTACCAGCCAGGCTGGCTGCCGGGCTTTGCGGTGTCGGCCGATGTCTACGACATCCGGATCCGCGGCGCGATCTCGCAGCTCGGCAACCAGGCGATCGTCGACCAGTGCTTCGAGGGCACGCAGCAGCTGTGCGAGCTCATCGTGCGCAACTCGGAGACGGGGGCCATCGACAACGTCTTCAACACGTACATCAACGTCGACCAGGCGAGAACCCGCGGCGCGGATGTCGAGATGAGCTATGGCCGGCCGATCGAGCTCTTCGGCGGCGGTGAGCGGCTGCGCGTGCGCCTCATCGGCACGTACACCGACGAGGCATCCACGACCAACCTCGGCGCGGACAAGATCGATCGCGCCAATCAGACCGGCACCGTCGGCGGTGTGCCGCGCATGCAGGCGAACCTCGGCATCACCTACTTCCGCGGGCCGTTCACGCTCAACTGGCAGCAGCGTTTCATCAGCTCCGGCAAGTGGAATTCGGACTGGGTGGAAGGCATCGACATCGACGACAACTCCGTGCCGTCGGTGTCCTATTCCAGCGTACGCGCCACGTACGACCTCGATGCGCTCGGCGGTCGCACGTCGGTGTTCGCGAACGTCAGCAATCTCTTCGACAAGGCACCGCCCGAAGGGGCGGCGATCGGGCTCTTCTCCGCCGTGGGGCGCAGCTACACGGTAGGAGTGAAGGTGGCGTTCTGAAGGAATGAAGTCCAAGACGAAACGTTCCTGGTTTGCGGCACTGGCCTTCGGGGCCGGTGCCCTCACGTGTAGCGCGACGACGCTGTGGGCCGCCGACCCGCAGGCGGAGTCGCGTTCCCCCCGGGAGGGCCTCACTGCTGCCGAGCAGTGGGGCCTTCTCGACCAGTATTGCGCGGACTGCCACAACGCGACCGACTGGGCGGGCCAGATCGCGTTCGACGCCATGGAGCGCGAAGCCGTCCATGCCGACGCGGAGACGTGGGAGAAAGTGCTGCGCAAGCTGCGCGGCCGGATGATGCCGCCGCCGGGCGAGAAGCAACCCGAGGGTGAGAAGCTCGATGCCTTCGTGCACTGGCTCGAGGGGCGGCTCGACGGTGAGGCCACGACGGCCTCGGGCGTCTCTCACGTACCGCTGCATCGGCTGAATCGCAAGGAGTACGCGAACGCCGTCGAGGACCTGCTGGGTCTGAAGGTGAATGCGGCGGCCCTCCTGCCCCCGGATGACGTGAGCGGTGGGTTCGACAACGTGGCGAACGTGCTGCAGGTGTCGCCATCGTTCATCGATCAGTATCTGGCGGCCGGGCGCACCGTCGCCGTCCAGGCCATCGGCAGCCCCAACGCGCGGCCCGGCAGCCAGGCGTATTTCCTGCCCGGTGATGCCGAAGGCAAGCAGGCCTTCCACGTGGACGGTCTGCCGCTCGGCACACGCGGCGGCATGGTCGTCGATCACTTCTTTCCGTCCGACGGCGAATACGTCGTGAACGTGCAGAACGTCGTCACGGGCATCTACATGCTCGGGGTGGAGTTCCGCCACACGTTCCTCGTCACGCTCGACGGCGTGAAGGTGTTCGAGACGCGGATGGGCGGGGAGGAGGATCTGAAAGGCATCGACCAGGACCAGTCGCGCACCGTCGATGCCATCAACGCGCGCGTCCGGAACATCCGCTTCAGGGCCACGGCCGGCACGCACAAGGTCGGCGTCACGTTCCTGGCGCGCACGTTTGCGGAGAATGACGGGCGCCTGTCCTCCCTCGCACCGGGCGGTGGCCAGGAACGCCTGCCTCGCATCAGCGGCTTCGAGATCAGCGGGCCATTCAGCCCTTCGGGGCTCGCGGAGACCCCCAGCCGCAAGCACATCTTCACGTGCTACCCGGGCGAAGAGACCCAGCAGGAACCCTGCGCGAACGAGATTCTCACGACGCTTGCGCGGCGCGCATTCCGTCGTCCCGTGACGGATGCGGACGTGGCCCCGCTCCTGCAGTTCTATCGTGCAGGCAAGGAAGAGGGCGGGTTCGAAGGCGGCATCCGCGCGGCGCTGACCAAGATTCTCTCGAGCCCGAGCTTCCTGTTCCGGGCGGAGCCGGCGCCGGAAGGGCTCGCGGCCGGCAACACCTTCCCGCTGAGCGATCTCGAGCTCGCCTCACGCCTCTCGTTCTTTCTCTGGAGCCGGCCGCCGGACGACGAGCTGCTCGAGGTGGCAACGGCCGGGAAGCTGAAGGATCGCGCAGTGCTCGAAACGCAGGTGCGCCGGCTGCTGGCGGACCCGAGGTCCGGCACGCTCGCGAGCAACTTCGCGTACCAGTGGCTCAGCATCGGCAAGCTCGATGAGATCGTGCCGGACTCGGCCACCTTTCCGTTCGCCGCGAACCATCGTGATGTCGTCGGCATCGACGGCGACGTGCGCGATGACATGAAGAAAGAGATCAACCTCTTCGTCGACAGCATCTTCCGCGAGGACCGCAGTGTTCTCGATCTGCTCACCGCGGATCACACGTATCTCAACGAGCGGCTCGCGCTTCACTACGGCATCCGCACGGTCAAGGGAGATCGCTTCCGCCGCGTGCAGCTCGAAGATTCGAACCGCTGGGGGCTGCTCGGCAAGGGCAGCGTGCTCATGATCACGTCGTACCCGAACCGCACGGCACCCGTGCTGCGTGGGGCGTGGATCCTGGACAACCTCATGGGGACGCCGCCGTCCGCGCCGCCGCCGAACGTCGAAGCGCTCCAGGAGAACGCGGCGGGCAGCAAGGAGCAGCACACCGTGCGCGAGCTCATGGCCATGCACAGCAGTAACCCGTCATGCAACGGCTGTCACGGCGTGATGGACCCGCTTGGCTTCGCGCTGGAGAACTTCGACGCCGTGGGCGCATGGCGGGAGAAGGACCGGCTCGCCACCACGGGCATCGACGCATCCGGCGTGCTGCCGGATGGCACGCCGATCAACGGCCCGGAGGATCTGCGCCGCGCGCTCGTGCGCCGGCCGGACCAGTTCGTCCAGAACCTCACCGAGCGCCTCATGACCTACGCGCTCGGCCGCACGGTCGAGTACGGGGACATGCCCACCGTGCGCGCGATCGTCCGCAGGAGCGCCGCGGAGGACTTCCGGTTCTCGAGCCTCGTCATGAGCATCGTCGAGAGCCCCGCCTTTCAGATGAGTCGCATCCCCGATCCCGACGCGAAGGCGTCGCTGCACACGGCATTGCATTGAGCACCTGAGGAGACAGCCGATGTTCTTCATTACCCGAAAGCATCTGTCCCGGCGCACCGTGTTGCGCGGCATGGGCGCCAGTATCGCCCTGCCGCTGCTCGATGCCATGGTTCCGGCGGCCACCGCGCTCGCGAACACGGCGGCGAAGCCCACGCCGCGCCTCGGGTTCATTTTCTTTGCGCACGGCGCCGTCGCGCAGAAGTGGACACCGGCGACGACCGGCCGCGAGTTCGAGCTGCCGCCCATCCTGGCGCCGCTCGAGAAGTATCGTTCGCAGATGACGGTCGTCAGCGGCACGCGAAACAAGGCCGCGGACAGCAAGTCTCCGCACGGAATCAAGGCAGGCACGTGGCTCGGGTGCGTGGCGCCCGCGATGAGCCAGTTCCCGCAGGCCGGCATCACGGCGGACCAGGTAGCCGCCCAGCGCATCGGGCAGGAGACGACCTTTCCTTCGCTCGAGCTGTGTACCGAAGGAGGTACGGGGGCAGTCTGCGACCCGCACTACGGGTGCAGCTACGGCAACACGGTCTCGTTCCGCACGCCGAATCAGCCGCTGCCGATGGAGTTCAACCCGCGCACCGTGTACTACCGGCTGTTCGGGCAGGGGGATACCTCCGAAGAGCGCGAGTCGATCGTCAGGGAGACCGGCAGCACCATCGATCTCGTGAAGGGCGAAGCAGATACGCTCAGCCGCAAGCTCGGGCCCGCGGATCGCGCGCTGGTCGGCAACTACCTGGAGTCGGTGCGCGAGGTCGAGCGGCGCATCCAGCAGATGAAGGAGAAGGATTTCTCCGGCCTCGCTCTGCCCGAGGCGCCCGTCGGCGTGCCGAACGACTTCGATCAGCACCTGAACATCATGTTCGAGCTGCTGGCGCTCGCGTATCAGGCGGATCTCACCCGCGTGGCGACGTTCATGATGAGCCGTGAGGTCAGCATGCGAACCCACAACAACGTGGGTGTGCCTGATGCCTTCCATCCGCTGTCCCATCACCAGGAGGACCCGGCGAAGATGGATCGGCTCGCGAAGGTGCAGGCCTACTACAGCACGGTGTTCGCCCGTTTCCTGGATCGCCTCGCCAGGACACCGGATGGCGACGGCTCGCTGCTGGACCATTCGCTGCTGCTCTACGGAAGCAACATGGGGAACAGCAATCGGCACGAGAGCGACAAGCTGCCTTCGGCGTTGTTCGGCGGATGCTACGGGCGCATCAAGGGCGGCCAGCATCTTGCGTATCCGCAGGATACCCCGCACGCCAACCTGCTCGTGACCATGCTGAATCGCGCCGGTGTGACGGTGGAGTCCCTGGGCGACAGCACGGGCCAGTTCGCGGAGATCTGACGTGAGAGTGATGTGGAGTGGCGCAAGCCGCGCGGCGGTGTGGGCGGCCGCGTGGGCTTTCCTGGTGCCGGGTTTCTCGGCGGCGGGCACGCTGGTGGACACGGTCAGGGAGGGGAACAGGGTCGCCGCGCTCGCGCTGATCGGGCAGGGCGCGGACGTGAATGCGCCCGAAGCCAACGGCACCACCGCGCTTCACTGGGCCGTGTACCAGGGGGATGCGGAGCTCGCGGCCCGGCTCATCCGTGCCGGGGCGAAGGCGAACGTGACGAATGCCTTCGGTGCCACGCCCATGTCCGAAGCCGCGGCGAGCGGGGATGCGAAGCTCATCAAGCTGCTGCTCGATGCCGGTGCGGACGCGGATTCGCCGAATGCCGAGGGTCAGACCGCGCTGATGGCGGTGGCTCGCACAGGAAACGTGGAAGCCGCGCAGCTGCTGTTGAAGCGCGGGGCGAAGGTGAACGCGATCGAGCAGTGGGGCGGTCAGACCGCGCTCATGTGGGCGGCGGCGCAGAGCCAGCCGGAGATGGTGAAGCTCCTCATCCGGCATCGCGCGGACGTGAACGCACGGGGCGCCGTCCGCGACTGGCAGCGCCGCATCACCGCCGAGCCGCGTCCGAAGGATCTGCAGCGTGGCGGCCTCACGCCGCTGTTGTACGCGGCCCGCGAAGGTTGTGTGGCATGCGCGCGGCACCTGGTCGAGGGCGGGGCCGACATCAACCTCGCGGACCCGGACCGCATGAGCCCGCTGTTGCTGGCCATCGAGAACTTCAGGTTCGACACCGCGGCGTATCTCGTTTCGGCCGGGGCGGACGTGAACCTGTGGGATCTGTACGGCCGTTCGCCGCTCTTCTCCGCGGTAGACATGCACGATCTGCCGCGCGGCGGCCGGCCGGACCTGCCGTCGACCGACGCGACGACTGCGCTCGAAGTCGCCGAGGCGTTGTTGAAAGCCGGCGCGAACCCGAATCTGCAATTGAAGCTGCGTCCTCCGTATCGCAACGTCATCTACGATCGCGGCGGCGACAACATCCTTGCGACCGGGGCAACGCCGCTGCTGCGTGCCGCGAAGGGCGGAGACGCTGCGGCAATCAGACTGCTGCTGAAGTATCAGCCGCTGCTCGATCTGCCGAACGAAACCGGGGTCACGCCGCTGATGACCGCGGCCGGCATGGGGAACGGCAGCAATCCCACGCGAGGCCGCTTCAAGACGCAGCAGGATGCCCTCGAGTCCGTTCGCCTGCTTGCAGAGGCTGGCGCGCAGGTCAATGCGCGCAACGCCACGGGGCTGACCCCGCTGCACAGCGCGGCCGCGAAAGGCTGGAATGACGTCGTGAAGGAACTGGCCGCGCGCGGCGCGGACCTCAAAGCTGCGGATGCGAGTGGAGCCACGCCGCTCGACGCGGCGCTGGGCAACTATCGCGAAGGCGGCGCAGGCGGCGGGGCGGCTCGCCAGCGCGGCGAAGCGCACGAAGACACCGCTGCCCTGCTGAGGGAGCTCATCGCAGCCGCAGACGGCAGATCCTCCGGCCCTGCCACCGCACTCCAGCGCTGAGCGTCTGCACCGACGCACGATTGCAGCCGGGGCAAACGCCCCGGCCACGGGAATCAGCGCAGTTGCCAGTTGATCCCGGCGAATACCTGGTTCTGCAGTTTGTCGGTCGGCTGGTTCACCAGGTCCATGTTGAACCAGCGGTACCCTCCGAAACCGAGCACGCGGCTGCTGAGTTTGATCTCGGCACGCACCATGAAGTCGGTGGTGCGATTCGCGGAGCCGAACGTCAGGATGTCCGGCGCGTAGAACGCGTTGCCCGTGATGGCGAGCTCCCGCTCCCGCACCAGCACATACCGCAGCTGCGCGCCGATCGCGATCGAGAAGACATCGTTGTTCTCGTCCCTCAGGAATGCCGCGTAGGCCTGCGGCCCGAGCTTGACCTCGAGCGGACTGAAGCCGAAGTTGAGCTCCGTGCCGAAGAGCAGTGCGGCGGAGCCGACGAAGTCCCGGTGCTCACTGAGGAACAGGCCGTAGGCCACCTCGCTGTCGGGCTGACGGCCGAAGTTCGTGTCAGACCGATAGTAGAGCTGCAGGGTCTTGTCGCTCGCGGCGAGCTCCACTGAATGTTTCTTGTCCGGTTTCTTGTCCTGTTGTCCCTGTGCCTGTTGCGCGTGCAGCGTCGCAGGCAAAGCAACCATGACTCCAAGCGCAATCAGCAGGGGAATACGCATACACCCTCCTGAAGCAGCTGCTTCGGCAAACTCTTCGCAAACCGTGTGCCCGGCCCGGGGCGCGGAACCGTGTGCGGTGTGGCGAATTGGTCCGTCAGCACGCGCACTTTCCGGAGCGTCCCATGCTGACCGATCCCCGTTCCGCCGGACCGCGGCCGCCCTTTCCGCCGCAACAGCAGCCCATGCCAGGCAAGACCGCGGCGCTCGATCCGCGCCCAGATCACGGTGAGGAATCCTACGAAGGGCACGGGCGCCTGAAGGATTGCGTTGCGCTCATCACCGGCGGGGATTCCGGCATCGGCCGCGCGATCGCGATCGCTTACGCGCGCGAAGGTGCGGACGTGCTCATCTCCTATCTCAGCGAGCACGAGGACGCGCAGGAGACCGCTCGCTGGGTCGAGCGGGCAGGGCGCAAGGCGGTGGTGATGGCCGGCGACATCAGTGACGAGGCGCATTGCCGGAAGCTCGTGGAGCGCGCGCGTTCAGAGCTCGGGCGCCTGGATATCGTGGTCAACAACGCAGCATTCCAGGCAACCCACGAGAACCTCGAGGATCTCACGGCGGAGGAGATCGACCACACCTTCGGCACGAATATCCACAGCATGTTCTACCTTTCCAAGGCCGCGGTGCCGCACCTGTCGCCCGGCAGCTCGATCATCAACACCAGCTCCATCAACACGAAATCACCGAACGCGGAGCTGCTTGCCTATGCAACGACGAAAGGCGCGATAGCGAACTTCACGGCGGGCGCCGCCCAGTTGCTCGCAAAGCGGGGCATCCGCGTGAACTGCGTCGCACCCGGGCCGGTGTGGACGCCGCTGATCCCGTCGACGATGGGCGCGGAGAAGGCCTCGCAGTTCGGGGAGAACACGCCCCTCGGCCGGCCCGCGCAGCCGGCGGAGCTCGCGCCGGCCTATGTGTTCCTCGCGTCGAACGACTCGACCTACATCACCGGCGCGGTGCTGCCCGTCACTGGAGGTCGACCCATGCTATGAGCATGATCGCACCCACCAGCAAGGCGACTTCGAGCACCGCGACGCCGATCGTCGCGGGCGCGAGAGGCCAGAAGCGCCCGATGGTGATCAGGCGATACAACACGATCGGTGCGTAGAGGCAAAGCGCGAGCAGTATTCCTACGCCGTGCAACGTCGGCCGCCATGCGCACCATGCGAAGAAGGCGGACAGCCCGAGCTGCAATCCGCCATAGATGACCAGGAATTCGGACCTGCCGGATGCGCTCAGCGTGACATAGCCCACCGCGGCGGATGTGCGCCACGGCCGCAGGGTCATCCAGAATGCGAAGACGAGGTAGAGTGCGGCATTGACCCACAGGTAGATCGCGCGCACCGTCGACTTCCTCCGCGGAGTGCGGGAACGTCCGCTGCAGGCTAACGCCCGGGCCGTGCAAAAGTTCATCCCGGCGGGACCGCGAGGTTGACGCGATATGACACGTGCTGCTGCCGCGCACCCGCTTTCCTCTCACAGGTCGCGGTTCGTTATGAGCATCAAAGAACAAGGCTTTTCACACCGCGCGCGGGTTCGGATAGCTTTCGTCCCCGGCGCCTCGAGGCCCCTCTTCGCCGCAGTGACCCCTCGCTGCCCCCATTTGTGGCCTCGAGGCTGCCACCACCCCTTTCGATGCGCACACCTCGAGTGACAATTCGATGACATCCTTCGCGGACCCTCCGCGTCTGCCTGCGATCGACCTCTCGCTGTTCGACGTCGGCGACCCCTGGCGTGATCACGTCGCGGCCCAGGTGGATTGGGCGGCGGCCGAGTTCGGCTTCTTCCAGCTCGTGGGCCACGGCATCGACGCAGGCGTTTCGGATTCCCTGCTGGCGCTCGGCGGCCGGCTGTTTGCGGAAGGCGAATCCGTCCGGCTCGGCAATTCGATCCCGGAGCAGCTGGGCGTGCGCGATACCGTGCTCGATTTCACGAATGCGCTCACCGGTCTCGGCCACAAGCTGATGGCCTCCATCGGCCGCGGCCTGCGTCTCGGCGACAACTATTTCGTCGATCACTATACCGGTGATGCCGAGACCCGGTTTCGCGTGTTCAGCCATCCCCCGGCTTCGCGGGCGCGCAGCTCGGGCGTGGAGCAGTCCGACGAGGGCCTGCTCACGCTCCAGAGTCAGGATGATGTCGGTGGCCTGCAGATCCGGCACGGCACTGCATGGCTCGACGTGCCGTACGTGCCGGGCTCCATCCTCGTCAGTGTGGGGGATGCGCTGGAGCGGCTCACTGGCGGGCGCTACCGGTCCGCGGTGTACCGCGTGGTGAATCGATCGGCGCGCGCTCGCATTTCGTTGCAGTTCTTCTTCGATGTCCGCCGGGGCGTCGAGCTGAGCCCGATCTTCAGCCGTTCGCCGCGCGCAGCCGTGCGCGGTCAAGCACAAAGCCCAGTGCCGACGCGCACGGCGCCGCCACTTTCAGGTTCAGCAACGCGTCCGCGCGCGTCCGGCCGAGGTTGATGGCGGCCACGGGCTTGCCGGCCGCCGCTGCCGCCTGGACGAAGCGGTAACCCGAGTAGACCATCAGGGAGGAGCCCACGACGAGCATGGCGTCCGCCAACTCCAGATGGCGGAAGGCGGTTTCCACCCGCTCCCTCGGCACGCTCTCGCCGAAGAACACCACGTGCGGTTTCATCAGGCCGTCACAGCTCGCGCAGGACGGCACGTCGAAGCGGCTGAAGTCGCGGCCGCCCAGGTCCGCATCGCCATCCGGCGCATCACGGCCTTCCAGCCCGACCCAGTCGGGGTTCCTCGCGGCGAGCTCGGCTTGAAACGCTTCCCGCGCCGTGAGCGCTTCGCAGGACATGCATCGCACCTGGTCGAGGCGGCCATGCAGGTCCACCACGTTTTCGCTGCCGGCGGCCTGGTGGAGTCGATCGACGTTCTGCGTCACCAGCAGCTCGATGCGCTTTTCCTGTTCCAGCTGCGCCAGCGCGAAGTGCGCGTCGTTCGGTGCGGCACGACGAATCCTGCGCCAGCCGACGAGGCTGCGGGCCCAATAGCGCTTTCGCCAGTGCGGATCGGTCATGAACGCCTGAAAGGTGACGGGCGGAGCCACCTTCCATTCGCCCGCGTGGTCGCGATAGTCCGGGATGCCGGAGCCGGTGCTGCAGCCGGCGCCGGTCAGCACGAAGAGGCGGGAGTGACGCCCGATGAAGTCGTTCAGCGCGGCGGAATCGGTCATGCGGCAGTAGGATAGAACAGCGGGCGGTGATGCGTTCGCCCGCCTGCATCGGGCTCATCTACCGCGAGTTCAAGTCATGAGCAGCCAGACAGCGCCCGAACCGTCGCGTGCCGAGATCGACGCCCTGCGCGGTCGCACGATCGTCGAATTCGGCACCTCCTGGTGCGGGTTCTGCCGGGCGGCGCAGCCGCACATTGCCCACGCGCTCGCGGCGCATCCGGACGTTCGCCACATCAAGGTCGAGGACGGCAAGGGGCGTCCGCTCGGGCGATCCTTCCAGGTGAAGCTCTGGCCGACGCTGGTGCTGATGAACGACGGTGCGGAAGTGGCCCGCGTCGTGCGTCCCGGCAGCGCGGATGAAGTGGCCCGGCTCCTCGACAGCACTGCGCCGGAATAGTCCTCTGCCCGGTGCACACGCACAGTGCAACCCTCGTGTATTTGTTGCCGATCCCTGTGAATAACCGGTGCGAAACCCGCCCCGGAAGGCTCGAGTTATTCACACCTCCGGGCACGGGGCTTGTCCGGCCGCTTGTCGGAACGGCCCCGTCTCAGGCGTCTGAGATCGATATACATATGAATGTGTGCGGAGGAAGCGGCCATGCCGAAGATCACCCCTCACCTGTGGTTCGATGACCAGGCGGAAGACGCAGCGCGGTTCCAGACCTCCCTGTTCAGGGACTCGACTACGGCGACGCTGGCGCCGAGGTCTCCGGCCGGCGCAAGCGGTCCGTCATGACCGTGACCTTCGAGCTTGCGGGGCAGCAGTTCCACGCCTTGAACGGTGGCCCGGCCTTCCAGTTCAACGAAGCTGGATGTCGCGGAGCTGCAGCGGGCTTACGACAACGGTTGAGGTCGTTCCTCGCCATCTTTCCTGGCCGCGTACGTTTCATGCTACCGATGCAGGGATCGGTGACACACGTGGAGCACGCGGATGAACGCAGAAAAGCGATCGTCGTGGCCGACGTCCGCAACCGCAGTGGCCTCCGGTGAAGGCGACGCCGAGGCCGGCATGCCCTCGCGCCGGCTCGACATGGAACGTTTCGAGCGCAAGCTGCGCGAGCGTGAAGCGCAATTGCTCGCGGAGCTGCGCTCCGGGCAGCAGGATGCCGAGCGCGAACCGTTCAGCCAGATCGCGAGTGAAGCGCCGGACAGCGGGGATTCCGCGCTGGCCGACGTGGTCACGGACACCCGCAATGCCGATCGCGAGCGCGATGCGAATGAGTTGCGGGACGTGCGCGAGGCGCTCGGCCGCATCGAAGCCGGCACGTACGGTATCTGCCAGCAGTGCGGCGAGCCGATCGATGAAGAGCGGCTGGATGCCTTCCCGACCGCGAAGTACGACCTGGTCCACCAGGAAGAGCGCGAGCGGCGCGGCGACGCGCGGCCGACACCCTCTCTCTGAGACAACTCTCCCCAACGAGAGATAGCCGGGCTGTTTGCCGGCTGCGAACAATGCGGGCTGCACCCGATTCCCACTGCGGAGCTGTAGTCATGCCCATCAAACTCACCGTCAACACCCAGCCGCGCGAGCTGGACGTCGATCCCGGGATGCCGCTGCTCTGGGCCCTGCGGGATCATCTTTCGCTCACTGGCACCAAGTTCGGGTGCGGCATGGCGCTCTGTGGGGCGTGCACGGTCCACATCGACGGGCAGCCCACGCGCTCGTGCGTTACGCCGGTCTCAGCGGTCGAGGGCAAGAACGTCACCACCATCGAGGGGCTCTCGACGCCCGCCGGCAAGGCCGTGCAGGACGCGTGGGTGCATCTGGATGTGCCTCAATGCGGCTACTGCCAGAGCGGGCAGGTCATGTCCGCCGCCGCGCTGCTGGCGACGAATCCCCGGCCCAGCGACGCGGAGATCGACTCTGCGATGACGGGCAACATCTGCCGGTGCGCCACCTACGTGCGCATCCGCGCCGCCATCCACCAGGCCGCGAGCTCGCTGCCGGCTGCCGCCGGATCGAGCGCTGCCGGGTCCGGCGTCTGAGCCAGGAGAAGCCATGTTTTTCCGCCGCATCGAGAATCTTGCCAGCTACCTCCCGCAGCCTGCGCCCACGGGGCTGTCGCGTCGCACATTCCTCAAGTTCACCACCATCGCCGGCACCGGCCTCACGCTCGGGGCGATGCTGCCGGCATGCAGCCCGGGCTCGGGTTCAGGGAGCGCGGCCAACGTGAAACCGTTGGTGACGCCGTTCGTGCGCATCGACCCGGACAACACCGTCACCCTCATCTGCAAGCACGTGGAAGCCGGGCAGGGTGTCTGGACGGGGCTCGCCGCGGTCGTTGCGGAAGAGCTCGACGCCGCGTGGGACCAGATGCGCGTCGAGGGCGCGCCCGCCAGGGTGCCGATGTACGGCAATTTCGCGTTCGATCCCAACGGAACGGTGCAGGGCACGGGCGGCTCCACCGCCATGGCGAATTCGTGGGAGCAGCTGCGCCACGCCGGTGCCGTCGCGCGCGGCATGCTGATCGCTGCGGCGGCGAAGCGGTGGGGCGTGCCTTCCAGCGAGATCACCGTGAGCGACGGTGTGGTCGCGCACGGCTCCGGCAAGCAGGCGACGTTCGGTGAGCTGGCGAGTGATGCCGGCAAGCTGCTGGTCCCTCACGATCTTCCGTTGAAGGATCCCCGGCAGTTCAAGCTCATCGGGCGTGATCATCTGCCGCGCCTCGACAGCCGCGCGAAATCGAGCGGCACGCAGCAGTTCGCCATCGACGTGATGCTGCCCGGAATGATGACCGCCATGGTGGTGCGCCCGCCGCGGTTCGGCGCGAAGGTGCAGTCGTTCGATGCAGCGGCGGCGAAAGCCGTGCCGGGCGTGGTGGATGTGGTGCAGATTCCGCGTGGCGTCGCGGTCGTTGGTCGCGATACGTGGGCGGTCAAGAAGGGCCGCGAGGCGCTGAAGGTCGTGTGGGACGAGGCCGGCGCTGAAACGCGCGGTACCGATCAGCTCATGGCCGAATACAAGCGGCTCGCGAAGCAGGACGAGGCTCTCGTCGTGCTGAAGCGCGGCGACATCGAGGCGGGCCTGAAGCGTTCCGCGCACATCATCGAAGCGGAGTTCGAGCTGCCCTATCTCGCGCACGCGCCCATGGAGCCGCTCACCGCGGTCTGCCGGCTGGGCGAGAACCACTGCGAAGTGTGGGCCGGCGCGCAGTTCCAGACCATAGATCAGATGAACGCCGCGGCGGCCGTGGGCCTGAAGCCGGAGCAGGTCACGATCCACACGCTGGCGGCCGGCGGCACGTTCGGTCGTCGCGCGAACGTGGAGTCGGACTACATTTCCGAAGTCGCCTCCATCGCGAAGGCCACGGGCGGGAAGTACCCGGTGCGGCTCGTGTGGACGCGTGAGGATGACATCACCGGCGGCCGCTATCGGCCGCTGAACTATCACCGCATCACTGCCGGTGTGAGCCGGGACGGCACTCTCGTCAGCTACCGCCAGCGCGTCGTGGGTCAGTCCATCGTCGGTGGAACGCCGTTCGCCGCCATGATGAAGGACGGTGTCGATCCCACTGCCGTCGAGGGGAGTGCGCCCGAGCAGTACGGCATCGGTCACTCGCTCGTGACCTGGAACGATCCGAAAGTCGGTGTGCCCGTGTTGTGGTGGCGTTCGGTCGGCCACTCGCACATGGGGTTCTCCAAGGAAGTGATCATCGATGAGCTCGCCGAAGCCGCCGGGAAGGATCCGGTTGCGTTCCGCATGATGCTGCTCGAGAAGCATCCGCGGCAGGCTGCGGTGCTGAAGCTGGTGGCGGAGAAGGCCGGCTGGGATGCGCCGCTCGCCGGGAGCCCTGTCAAAGGCGAGAAGCGCGGGCGCGGAGTCGCGATCCAGGAATCGTTCGGCACCGTCGTGGCGCAGGTGGCCGAAGTCACCGTGAAGGACGGTCAGATCCAGGTTGATCGCGTCGTGTGCGCGGTGGATTGCGGGCTCGCCGTGACGCCGGACGTGGTGCGCGCGCAGATGGAAAGCAGCATCGGTTACGGGCTGGCGGCTGCCCTCCACGGCAAGATCACGATGACGGGTGGGCAGGTCGACCAGACCAACTTCCACCAGTATCCGGTGCTGCGTATCAACGAGATGCCGCGAGTCATCGAGGTGCACATCCTGCCCTCGACCAACCCGCCCTCGGGTGTGGGTGAGCCCGGTACGCCGCCCATCGCTCCGGCCGTGGCGAACGCCGTGCGCGCGGCGACCGGCATCAGGCTGCGCAGGATGCCGTTCGATCTGGCGGCAGCCGGGGCGGCGAAAACCCAGGCGAAAACCTAGTGTGCCGAGTCACTGATTCGGTGAATGTTTCCCGCTATCGTTCCAGGTTGCGATCAGGCTGAGATCGGCGTCATCACACGCGGAGGCGGGCTCGCGGAAGGGACCCGGCCGGTGCCCGGCGGCAACCTTGATCGGGCGGGCCGCTGCGTGCGACAGCGCTCCACCGCTTCCCGCAGACGCCGCGCAGCTTCGCGTGGAAAAGTTCAACGAGCTTCTGATTCGGAACACTGGGAGGCGATCGCCTGGCGGCGTTCGTTCTGCACGACGACTTTGCAGAGCTCCGCGCCGAGAAAGATCATCTGGCTGACGAGGTTCATCCACAGCATGATGATCAGCACGCCGCCGAGCGCGCCGTAGGCGCCGTGGCTCGTGCCGAAGAACGCGCCGTACAGCGCGAGCGCTTCGGCACCCACGAGCCACGCCACGGCACACAGCACGGATGCGAGCCACACGTGCCGCCACTCGAGTCGTGTCGGCGGCAGGTAGCGGAAGATCAGGCCGAAGGTGAGCGGCGCGATGACCACGGGCCCGATGAGGGCGAGCACCAGGGCGGTCGGCTCGCTCAGCCAGGGCAGGCGGCTCATGCGCGCACCCACCCAGTGAAGCGCCGCAATGAGCACGAGCGCCAGCAGCAGAAGCCCCCCGCCCGCCAGCATCATCACGAACGCCGTCGCCTTCTCCAGGAGCGTTGCCCAGATGACTTTCAGCATCGGGCCGGAGACGAGCGGCGATTCGTACTTCCAGATCGCGCGGAACGTCATTCTCAGGTGATGGAACAGCTTCGAGCCCGTGAGCAGCAGGCCGACGAGGCTGATGATGGTGGCGAACACGGATTCCTCTTTCAGCCGCTCGAAGAGCTGCTCGACCGTGTCCCTCACAGGTGCTCCGAACGCTGTCTCCACGCCTTGTAGCAACTGGGCCGCCGCGCCTGCCGCGAAGTCCGACAGGCGTAGCAGCAGCCCGAGCCCCCCGAGCAGCAACAGCAGCAGCGGCACCAAAGAGATGAGCGCGTAGTAGACCATCGCAACCGCAAAGTAGCGTGCGAAATCGCGCTCATACTCCTGCCAGGCCTCGCGGAGCAGCCCGCGCAGCACTTCAGCGGCGCGGCGCGGGGAGTGACGCGCGAATCTGTTCCGGAAAGTCGGTGGCGTCACCGGCGGCCTGGGCCGCAGCGTTGATATGCGCATCGCGGCGCAACTCGGGGAAAGGAATGGAGGTGTTCAGAAGACCGCTGCTGTACAGATAGCTGTCGAAGAGCCCGTTCAGATAGTGGCGGACGTTGAAGGGCCGGCTTGGGCCGATGGCCCGTGCGTAGCGCACGATGTTGATCGTGCAGCTGTTGCTCAGCAGGTGATAGAACTCCGGTTCGTCGGCGAGCTCGTTGAGCCGCTCGAGATAGACGAGGAAGAGCTGCCGCACGCTCTCCGGGGAGGTCTCGACGTGATAGAGGAACACATCCTCGTGGCGGTGGTTCGTGCGCACGCCCACGATGTCCCGCTCTTCGCCCACCACGTAGATCAGCTCGAACTGCTTGAACAGTGACCCGATGGGTGAATAGCCTTCCCCCACTTCCGGCCGCGCTTCGATGGAGATGCTGAGCGGAGGCGCGTTGTCGAACACGAAGCTCACGAAGGTGTGTCCGACGGGCCCCGGCATCCAGTACGAGATGTAGAAATCCACGCCGGCCAGGTGCGAGAGCGAGACTTCTCGCTCTTCGTAACGCGGCGTGAACTCGTCCGTGCTGGTGTATTCGAAGTCCCGGACGCCGGTGATGCGCACCTTGTCCCCATCGATCGTTGCGCGCGGCGTGACGGCCACTTCGGGGCGCCAGGGCCTGTCGTTCGTCGGCTTGATGGTCATCCACCAGGCCAGGACGCCGACGAACAGTATCGCGAACGTCAGCACGCCCCGGCGCGTGCGCGAGACCCACAACGCCCAGATGCCGAACGCCGCGAACGCGACGCCGAGAATCGTCCGCAGGCCCGGCCAGGGCAGATTCGAGAAATGGATCGCGAGCGCCGCCCACATGATGAGCAGCGCCTCGATCACTCTCATCAGGACGGCGGCGACCCAGCCCACCGCGCCGCGCGCGCGCGCGGCCGGAGGATTGCCGGCGCGCGCTTCGGCTCGCGTCATGACCGGCTCAGGACGCGAGCAGCTTCGCTTTCGCGGCGGCGAACTCTTTGTCGCTGAGCGCGCCGGCGGCCTTCAGCTCCGCGAGCTGTTGAAGGCTCGCGACCACGTCGGTGCCGCTCGGAACGGACGGTTCGGGTGACGCGGGCGCCGACCGCTTGGCCTGGCTGGCGTGCTTCTGCTGCTGGTGCCGCGCCACCCGACCCGATACGGCGGTGGCCGTGCCGGAGATGACGGCTGTACGTCCTGCGGTTCGAAGGAGGCCTCGTCTTCGCGCCATGGTGAAGTGCTCCGGGTGGGTTCAGATGGGCGGTCAGGCGGACGGCCGCTCGGCGCGTCGCACGAGGAACTCGGACAGGAGCGGCACGGGGCGGCCGGTCGCACCCTTTGCGGGGCCCCCGACCGACGCCGTGCCCGCGATGTCCAGGTGCGCCCAGCGGTACGCCTTGGTGAAGCGCGAGAGAAAACACGCCGCAGTCACGGAGCCGGCGGGACGGCCACCGAGGTTGCTCATGTCAGCGAAGTTGCTCTTGAGCTGATCCTGGTACTCCTCCCACAACGGCATGCGCCAGGCGCGATCGCCGGTGTCGGTGCCGCACTGGTACAGCTCGTCCGCGAGCGCGTCGTCGTTGGCGAAGAGCCCGCTCGTCTGGGTGCCGAGCGCGATGACGCAGGCACCGGTCAGCGTGGCGATGTCGATGACGCACTCAGGCTGGAAGCGCTCGGCGTAGGTGAGGGCGTCGCAGAGCACGAGCCGGCCTTCCGCATCCGTGTTGAGGATCTCGATGGTCTGGCCGGACATCGAGGTCACGACATCACCCGGGCGGGTTGCGTTGCCGCCGGGCATGTTCTCCACGGCGCTGATGATGCCGATCACGTTCATGGGCAGCCCGAGGCGCCCGACAGTCTTCATGGCACCGAGCACGCTCGCGGCCCCGCACATGTCGTACTTCATCATGTCGAGGTCATCGCCGGGCTTCAGCGACACCCCGCCCGTGTCGAACGTGACGCCCTTGCCGACGAGCACGATGGGGCGTGCCTGATCCGTGCTGCCCTCGTGGCGCATGACGATGAACTTGCAGGGCTGGTCCGAGGCCTGTCCCACCGAGAGCGCCGAGAACATTTTGAGCTTCGCCATGTCCTCGCGCTCGAGCACCTCGACCTCGAAGTTGAATTCCCTCCCGAGGGCGCGCGCGGTTTGCGCAAGGTACTCGGGGTTGCAGACGTTGCCGGGAAGGTTGCCAAGATCCTTCGTCAGCGCCATGCCCTCCGCGATCGCCTCGCCGCGGCGCAGGGCCGCCTCGAGCTCGGGAGTCGCTTTTTCCGGGATCCACAGGGCGATGCGGTGGGCGCCGCGTTCGCCGTTGGGCTTTCCATTGGTCTTTGCTTTCGGCGCGTCGAAGCGATAGCTGCCGTCGGCGAGGATGCGCGTGGCCTGCTGCAGGCGCCAGGCGAGTGGACGGCCGGGAACGTCAAGCTCGGCGAGCGCGACGACCGCATCCTTCGCCTTGCCTTCACGCAGGGCGCGGGATGCGCCGTCCATCGCGGCGAAGAACGCCTTTTCGCCGAACGGGTCCCGGTCGCCCAGGCTCACGACGAGCACACGCGCCGCCGCCGTCCCCGGAAGGTCGTAGAGCAGCAGCGATGAGCCCGCTTTGCTTTCCAGGTCGCCCCGCTCGATCAACGCGGTGAGCCGGCCCCTGGAGGCACCGTCGATCGCCTGCGCTGCGGGTGAAAGCGTGCCGTCGCTGAACGCGCCGACGACGAGTGCCTGCGTGCGTTGCGTGGCCGGCACGCCGCTCGCGAGAGTGAACTGGATGTGCCCCGGTTGCGACATCGCTCCGGCGTCGACGGCTTGCGCGGGAGCGGTCCTGGATGCAGCCATGATGAGAAACCTCCGGTCAGATCGCTGGTGCTAGCCGAGCCCCCAGGGGAGGCCGAGCAGGTGCCACGCTGCCAGTAGCAGTGTCCACAGCAGGAACACGACGATTACATACGGCAGCATCAAGGCAATCACGGTCCCCACCCCGGCCTTCGGGTCGTACTTCTGCGCGAAGGCGACGATGAGGGCGAAGTACGCGTTGAGCGGCGTCACCGCGTTGAAGGGTCCGTCGCCCACGCGATAGGCGGCGAGCACCGCCTCGGGATCGACGTTGAGTCGCATGAGCAGCGGCACGAACACCGGTGCGAAGATGGCCCACTTCGGGATCGCGCCGGTCATGATGAGATCGAGCAGGGCCACGACGAACACGAATCCGACGAGCAGCGTCAGCGCGCCGAAGCCCGCGTGCTCGAGCACGTCGCCGAGCTTCACCGCCGCGAGCGTCGCCATGTTGCTGTAGTTGAAGAAGGCGATGAACTGGCTGATGACGAAGAGCAGGAAGATGAGGCCCGCAAGCCCCGCGACCGCCTTCTCCATCGACTTGATGACGTCCACGGAGCTCTTGATCGTCCCCGCGCCGACGCCGTACGCCCAGCCGGCGGCCAGGAAGAGGATCGTGATGAACACGATGAGCCCGTTCATGAACGGCGAGTCGCCCACGATGGCGCCGGTCTCGGGGTTGCGCAGCGGCCCCCACGAGGGCGCCGTGATGAGCACGAAGACGGCGATGACGCCAAGGATGGCGTAGCCCGCGTATCGCAGCCCGCGCGACTCCTCGGGCGACATCGTCTTGCCCGGTGTCGGCGGCTTCTCGCCCTGGTACTCGCCGAGCCGCGGCTCTATGACGCGCTCGGTGATGAAGGACACGACGAGCGTGAGCACGACGACCGATGCCACCGAGAACCAGAAGTTGGCGGTGAGGTCGATCGAGCGCGACGGGTCGAGGAGGTGAATGGCATCGTTCGTGATCTCGGTCAGGATGCCATCGAGCGGCTTGATGAGAATGTTGACCGTGAAGACCGCGGCGACGCCGGCGAAGGAGGCCGCAAGGCCCGCGAGCGGGTGTCGCCCGAGGCTGAGGAACGCCGCGGCAGCGAGCGGAATCAGCACGAGGTAGCCCGCATCCGCCGCGATGCTCGAGAGAATGCCGATGAACACCAGGATGTACGTCATCAGCGCCTTCGGAGCGACCGTGACGAGCTTGTGGATCAGTGCACCGATGAGCCCCGCGGAGTCGGCCACCCCGACGCCCAGCATGGCGACGATGATCACGCCCACGGCGGTGAAGTTCATGAAGTTCTGCACCACACCGGTGTACATGAACCGCAGGCCGTCCGCGGTGAGCAGGCTCTGCGCGGCGATCGACACCTCTTCGAGGACGTGGGTCTCGGGGTCGATCGTGTCGTAGGTCGCGCTCACGCCCATCATATAGAAGAGGTGCGAGAGCACCATCACGATGGCGATCAGCAGCACGAAGATGACGACGGGGTGAGGGACCTTGTTGCCGACCCGCTCGATGACGTCGAGCGCGCGCTCTATGGCCGTCTTCGGCGCGCCGCCGGGTCCGGCCCCGTTTTTCGTGCCGGCACCCTCTATGGCGCTGCCGGATCCCACCGATGCTGTTCGCCTGGCCATAGCGTCCCCTGCGCGAGAAGCGCGGCAGTCGATGAGAGCGTAAGTCGCGCAAATCTGCGAGCGGGCGCATGGCGAGTCTATTGGGCCTTCGTCCAACCCGCGCGCGCTAGGGGGACGAGAGCGTGAGCGAGTAAGTTCCGGCGCCTATGCATGCACGGCTTCACACCTTCAGCACGGACGCGCCGTCGCTCGTGTCTACGGGAGCCTTGCCGGGGAAGGCTCACGTTCAGCGTCTCGTTTTCGAGGCGCACGAACAGTTCCGGCAAATGAATGACGGCAGGGTTGCGGACTACATTCCTGCACTGGCGCGTGCATCGAGCGCACGCTTCGGCATCTGCGTGACCGGGACCGACGGCATGGCCTGTGTGGCCGGTGATGCCGACTGGGAGTTCTCGATCCAGAGCATCGCCAAGCCGTTCGTGTTCGCGCTCGTCTGCCAGGCGCTTGGCGGTGCCGAAGCGCGCAGCCGCATCGGCGTGAACAGCACCGGCCTGCCGTTCAACTCGCTCCTGGCGATCGAGCTGCACGAGGAGCGCACCGTCAACCCGATGGTGAATGCCGGCGCGATCGCGACGACGAGTCTTGCGCCGGGCGCCACGGCCGAAGCCAAGTGGCGGTTCATCCAGGAAGGGCTGTCGCGCTTCGCGGGGCGCAATCTGCTGGTCGATGACGAGATCTATCGCTCGGAGAGTGCGACCAACGAGCGGAACCAGCGGATCGCGCGCGTGCTGGAAGGCTACGGCCGCATGTACTTCGACTCCATCGAAGCCACTGACGTGTACACGAGGCAATGTGCGCTCCGTGTGAGCGTGCGGGATCTCGGAGTCATGGGCGCGACGCTGGCGGACGGCGGCGTGAACCCGCTCACGCGTGAGCGCGTCATCAGTGCCGAGCGTTGCAAGCGCGTGCTTGCCGTGCTCGCGACCGCCGGCATGTACGAACAGTCCGGCGACTGGCTCTACGAAGTGGGCTTGCCGGGGAAAAGTGGCGTGAGCGGCGGAATAGTGGCCATCGCGCCGGGCAAGGCGGCGGTGGGCACGTTCAGCCCGCCGCTCGACGAGGCGGGGAACAGCGTGCGGGGGCAGCTGGCGACCCGGTTCCTGTCTGAGCGACTCGGGCTGAACCTCTTCGCATCGAAGGACGCCTGCGATGTCGACGATACCTCTCTCAGACACTGAGGCGGAGCCGCGCGCGTCGTGGACGCCGATGATGGTCATCGGCCTGGCGCAGATGCTGATGGTGTTCAACATTTCGACGCTGCAGGTGTCGATCGACGGCATCGTCTCGAGCTTCAACGCCCCGGCCACGATGATCGGCACCGCGATCGTCACCTATTCCCTCGTCGTCGCGGGTCTCATCATGCTCGGCGCGCGCGTCGGGCAGCGGGTGGGCTCGCTGCGCGTGTTCCGTGCCATGGTGCTGCTGTTCGGCGGGGCGATGGGGATCATGGCGCTGAGCCCCAACGCGATCTTCATGCTCATCGGGCAGGTGCTCGCCGGTGTGTCCGCGGCGGCGCTCGTGCCCACGCTCGTCGTGCTCATCGCGAACAGTTATCGCGGCCATCAGAAGGCGAAGGCGCTCGGCTGGCTCGGCGGCGCCCAGGCAATGGGCATCGTGCTGGCGTTCCTCATCGCCGGGTCGCTCGCGACCTGGATCGGATGGCGGGTCACGTTCGGGCTGCTCGTGCTGCTCGCCGGAGGGATCTACCGGCTGAGTGACCGGCTGGCACCGGTGGCGGCCGAGGCGGGCGTGCGGATCGATTACGTGGGCGTGGTGCTTGCGGCTTCTGCAATCCTCCTCATCAGCCTGGGCTGCAACAACCTGACGGATTGGGGCGTCCTGCTCGCAGCGCCGGGTGCGCCCTTCAGCGTGCTCGACATGTCTCCTGCGCCGATCATGATCCTCATCGGCATCTTCCTGATGCAGGCGTTCATCTCCTGGACTCGCAAGCGCGGCGCCGCCGGCAGGACGCCGCTCGTCGCACTGGAAGTGACCGAGTCGCCCGAGGAGCGGGCGGCGCTCTTTTCCATGTTCGCCATCGGCGCGCTCGGCTCCGCGATCACCTTCCTCATTCCGCTCTACATCCAGATCGTGCAGGGTCGCAGCAGCCTGGAGACGGCCGTCGCGGTGATTCCGTTCTCCGTGGCGAGTTTTGCGGCAGCGGTGCTCGTGGTGCGGCTGCACGACAGACTGAGCCCCCGAGACATCGCGCGCTACGCGTTCCTGCTCATGTCGGTCGCCCTCGTGGTGCTGGGCGCCGTAATCCGCAACGACTGGAGCACCGCGACGGTCATCGTCAGCATGGCCGCCGCGGGCCTGAGTGAAGGGGCGCTGATCACGCTGCTGTTCAACGTCCTGATGACGGCGTCGCCGAAAGAGCTGGCAGGAGATGTGGGCTCCGTGCGCGGCACCACGAACAATCTTGCTGCAGGCGTCGGGACGGCGGTGGCCGGCGCGCTGGTCGTCGGGATGCTCGGCACGCTCGTGCACCGCGCATTGGTGGACAACCCGCGTATTCCTCAGGAGCTGAAGTCGGAGGTCAATCTCGACAGCATTTCGTTCACGAGCAACGACCAGTTGCGCAGATCCCTGTCCGGCACGAGCGCAACGCCAGCGCACGTGGATGAAGCCGTGCGGATCAATTCTGAGGCGCGCCTGCAGGCGCTGAAAGTTTCGTTCTTCACGCTCGCGGGCCTGGCACTGCTGGCGTACTTCCCTGCCGGCAGGCTCCCGGCGCGTTTCGCTGGCGAGGCGGCCGGCAACGCGCGCAAGCCGGAAGCGTCCGAAGCGGGTGCGGCGAGCCCCAGAATACTGTGACCCAGCTGCAGCTGGTTCGCGCCGCAAGCGTGGTCCCGCCGCATCACTGCCTGCCACGCGTCGATGCAAACTGTTGGACCATCGGCCAATTGTTCGATCGACGCATCCGGCTTCAGTCTCGCACGCCCAACGCCGAGGAGAGTGTCATGATGCGGTCTACCCTCATCGTTGCATTGGTCTGCGCACCGGTCCTCGTGTTTGCGCAGGAAACGCCGGAACCCTTCGTGGCGGCATCGACGAAGACGATCACAGGCACCATTCAGGCCATCAGCCAGAGTGATCGCCACGTCGTCCTGCAAGGAACCGGCGGCACGCGACTGATCCTCGAGGCCGGGCCCGGTGTCAGCAACTTCGACAATGTGAAGCCCGGCGATCGCGTCGTCGTCAATTACCAGGAAGGCCTCATCGCTGCGGTGACCCCGCCGGGCGAGGGCGTGCAGGGCACTGCGCGGGCCGCGGGCCCCGCACCCGATGGCGACCTGCCGGGCGCGGTCGCAGGAGAGGTCATCGCGACCACGGTGACGATCAAATCCGTCGACAAGGCCGCCAACAAGGTGACCTTCGAGCGGCCGGATGGCACCGAGCGCACGCTCAGTGTCAGCGACCCGAAGGCCAGGGAATTCGTCCACGGGCTGAAGTCCGGTGACGAGGTGCAACTCACCTACAAGGAAGCTCTGGCCGTGAGCATCGAGCCCGCGAAGGGCTGACTGGTCGAGTCCAACAACCCGGGAGCCCCGTCATGAATCCAGCCGTCACCCGTTTGCTGTTGGGAATGGTCGCTGCCGCCGGTACTGCCTATTTCATGGACCCGACGAGCGGCCGCAGACGGCGCACGGTGGTGCGTGAGCAGGTGGCGGGCGCGGCGTCGCGGCTCAGCGAAGGGACACGCGAGGCACGCCGCGGCCTGTCGGACCGCGCGTCCCGGTTCGCCGATGAAGCGAAGAGCCGGTGGCGGGGTGAGAAATCGGTCGACGAGGCGATGGCCCGGCGTGTGCGCTCGGCGATCCGCCAGGCCATCGCCCGCCGCGGAATCGGGGTGTGGACTTCGGAAGGGCGCGTGCTCCTTCACGGAGATGTACTGCCGCACGAGCACGAGACTTTGCTGAGGGCCGTGCGGTCGATGCCTGGCGTCAGCGACGTCGTGGATCACCTGATCGAGCGGGAAAGCCTCGATGGCGGTGGTGCCTCTTCACAGCAGGCGGTGCGGGTTTCCGCGTGGAAGCGGCACATGGACCTCACGCAGGAGAACTGGCCGCCAACGGCGCGCCTCGTCACCGGCCTCGTCGGGGCCGCGCTCGTAGCGAATGCCGCGCGGCATCGCTCGGTGATCGGCGTGATCTCGGGCGTGGTGGGCAGCTCGCTGCTCCTGCGCAGCGCCACGAACCGGCCGCTCACGCGGCTCGGCCGCGGGCAGGGCGTGATCGACGTCCACAAGAGCATCGTCGTGCACGCGCCGCTCGAGCGGGTGTTCGGCCTGCTCGAGGCGTACGAGAACTTCCCGTCGTTCATGCGTAACGTCCGCGAAGTTCGACGCCATGAGGATGGCCGTTCGCACTGGGTCGTGGCCGGCCCGGCAGGCTCCACGGTCGAGTGGGATGCCGTCACGACGGTGCATCGGCCGAACGAGATGCTCGCGTGGCATTCGGCGCCGAGCGCCGAAGTGGAGCACTCGGGGGTCATCCGCCTCGAGCGGCTCGACGATGATCAGACCCGCATCGATGTGCGGATGAGCTACAGCCCTCCGGCAGGCGCCTTCGGGCACGTCGTTGCGAAGCTCTTCGGCAGCGATGCGCACACCGAGCTCGAGGCGGACCTGGCACGTCTGCGGAAGGTCGCCGAGTCCTGGGATACCTGGCGGAGTGTCGTGGAAACCGGCAAGGCAGCGCGGGAAGGGCGCCGGATGCGCACGGTCGCGAACGGCGCGGAGGGCTCCGAGAGCCACGTCGCGTGATGCGCGGGGCGCGCGGCAGGCGCCGGGGCGCCTGCACACTGATGCTGGTGGGTGTGCTCCTCGCCGCGGCCTCCGCGCATGCCGACGATGAGGTCTCCCTCACGAGCGGCAACCGGATGACGGGAACGCTGAGGGAGCTCTCGCGTGGTGTGCTGAGTTTCAGCGTTGCGGGCGCGGGCCGGATAGACATCGACTGGAACAATGTGGAGACCCTGCGCAGCGAGCAGCGGTTGGACATCGAGCTCGTGTCCGGGACGAGGTTGCTGGGAACGATCGCGTCACCCTCCACCGGCATGCTGGAGATTCGTGAGGCGAGCGGCGGCACGCAGACGGTGCCGATGCAGGATGTCGTTCGCATGACGCGTGTGCGCGCCACGCTCACCGAGCGCACGACGGGTTCGGCGGACATCGGCATCGACTTCCTGACCGCCAACAGCGAGCTCGACCTCACGTTCAACATCGACGCGCAGAACCGCACGAAGAACTTTCTGACGTCCGCCTATCTGAGCTCCATCCTGCGCCGGCGGAACGGCGAGGTCGCGCAGCGTCGCGATCGCTTCCACATCGACACGCGGCGATTCCTGGCGGACCGCTGGTTCGTGCTGGGCCAGTTCGAGGTGGAAGACGACAGGGAGCTCGACCTCGACCTGAGGGTCATGCTGGGCGCCGCCCTCGGCCGCACGCTGCACCAGTCCCAGCGGCAGATCTTCGCGCTCTACGCGGGCCTCGATTACATCTTCGAGGAGTATCGGCAGATCACGGACTCGGATGACTCGGGCGAAGCCTTCGGCACCCTGGAGTGGGACTGGTTCGAGTTCGACGGCAAGGTCGAGCTCGACGTCAGGGCGACGACGTATCGACGCCTCGATGAGGACCGCTGGCGGATAGCGTTCGACAGCAGCATCCGCCGCTACGTCATCCGGGACTTCTACCTGGCCCTGAACCTCTACGAGAGCTACGACAGCAGGCCGCCCCCCGATCGCAAGCACAGCGATTTCGGCGTGTCGCTCACGTTCGGAAGCAGCTTCTGAGCTGCGAAGCGCCGCAGCGACATCGTAGGCCTGACCAGGCCGGACTCAACGCGTTGGACCAAGGTCCCATCACCGCGGCTGCGTGTGTTGGATATGGTGATGCAAGAAAGGCGCGAGGGTACGACTGTGGAACCAGCGAACACCATCACCGGTTGGGGAGCGGCATTCTTGAACTCCACTACGGCGGCCCTGGCGATGTTCGCCGCTGCCATTCCCCGCATCATCGGCTTTCTGGTCATCCTGCTCGTGGGGTGGTTCATCGCTTCGCTCGTGGCGAAGGGTGTGGCCATGCTCCTGCGCAGCGTGAACTTCAACGAGCTCTCCCAGCGCGCGGGCCTTTCGGACTTCGTGCAACGGATGGGCGTGAGATCCGACTCCGCCGGCTTTCTCGCGGGCGTCGTGAAGTGGTTCGTGCGCCTCATCGCCCTGGTGGTGGCGTTCGACGCGCTGGGCCTGCCGGCCGTGTCGCAGGTGCTGCGCGAGTTCCTCATGTGGCTGCCGAATCTCGTGGTTGCCCTGGTCGTGCTCGTGATCGGCGGTCTCGCAGCGAAGGGCCTGTCGTCCGTCGTGCGCGGCGCGGCGGCGAGCGCACAGCTCGGTGATCCGCAATTGCTCGCGCGGATCGCAACGGTGGCGGTCTGGGCGTTCACCATCGTCGTTGCGGTGAATCAGCTTGGCGTCGCGGCCACGCTCATCAACACGCTGTTCATGGCGACCGTGGGTGCCGTGGCGATTGCCGTGGGGCTCGCGTTCGGCCTGGGTGGGCGGGACACCGCGGGGGAGATCGTGCGCAACTGGTACCGGCGCAGCCAGGCCAATGCCTCGAAAGCGCGTGAGGCGCTGAGCGCGGCCGGTGAGATCACCCGCGAAGAAGCAGGGCGCGTGCAGAAAGAAGCAACCGAAGGCCGCGCCACCGATCCGGAACCGCGCGGTCGGACGCCGGTGCCTCACTGAGAACAGCTCGGCGCCGCGCGGAGCGTATCCGCGCGGCGCAAGCTGCTCGACGGGGCTTCAGTGTCTGGGTGACGTCCCGGTGCCGGTGGTGGTCGCGCCCGTGGCCGTCGTGGTCGAGCTCGAGGGGTGGGTTTCCGATGTACCGTACTTGCCCTCGTGCTGGCCCTCGTACTGGCCCTCGTGCTGGCCTTCATACTGGGCCGCGCGCTTGACGCGCAGGTTGTTCTGCACGTCCTTCACGCCGGAGACATAGGCCGCGATGTCCTCCGCCCGACGCTTCGCCATGCGGCTGTCCACCGACCCGGTCAGCGTGACCTCACCATTCGACACGGCAACCTCGATGTCGGTCGCGTCGACGCCCCAGTCATCCGTGAGGCGATCGTTGATGTCCTCGCTGATGCGCGCATCGGAGCGCGTGTAGCCGCGTGGGCCGCGACCCTGATGATCCATGCGGCGGCGTTCCTCCGCATCGGCGTCGCCCATCCAGGACCGCACTTCGTCCTTCGTGCGATCCCACCAGCCGCGCGCTCCTCCATGCTCGCGCCTCCAGTCCTGGGAGCCGATATCCCTCCACTCGCTGCCGAAGTCGCGCCCGCGATCCGCATAGCGGCGCCAGTCCTCACCATATCCACCCTGCCATCGGCCGGTGCCGTATGTGCCACCGCCATGCAGCGTTCCGTAGTACCCCGTGCCGCCGTATCGGCGGTCGCGGCGGTAGTCGCGATCCGGCTCATCGGAGCGACCGTCGTCAGAGCCGTGCTCAAAGCCTCGGCCGTAGCGCTCCCGCTCCTCGTCCCGCCAGCGATCATTGGTCATTGACGCACCTCCACTTCGATGAAACCAGGTGATCACTCCTGCAACGACAGCTCGCCGTGACGGTTCCTTGCAGCGCCCCCGGAACATTTGATGCTGGCGAACGCGGTTCCCGAAACATCCCTGACGATGAAGGAGATCCAGGTGGCGAGTGAAGCGCAGTTGAATGGAATGAAGGTGGCGATTCTCGTGGCCGATGGCTTCGAGCAGGTGGAGCTGACGGAGCCGCGGCAGGCGCTCGATGAGGCCGGGGCGAAGACCCGGATCGTCTCTCCCGTTGCAGGCCAGGTCCAGGGCTGGAAGCACTACGACAAGGCGGACAAGTTCAAGGTCGACGTGCCCCTCGATCGGGCGGCGGCGGATGAGTTCGATGCGTTGCTGCTGCCCGGCGGCGTGGCGAACCCCGATCAGCTGCGCGTGAACCCGCGCGCCGTCGCGTTCGTGAAGGCGTTCTTCGACGCGTCGAAGCCCGTGGCGGCGATCTGCCACGCACCCTGGACGCTCATCGAGGCAGGTGTCGTCGATGGGCGGAAGGTCACGTCGTGGCCCTCGCTCAAGTCCGACCTGACGAACGCCGGCGCCACGTGGACGGACGAGCAGGTCGTCGTCGACGACGGCCTGGTCACGAGCCGCAAGCCGCAGGACATCCCCGCGTTCAATCGCAGGATGATCGAAGAATTCGGCGAAGGCCGGCACTGAGGAGACCCGAGATGCCCGAACAGAAGACACTGGAACGCGCTCGAAGGGACAAGCGCCAGGGCAAGGCGGCCAGCACGCAGGCAGGCGAGTTCGTTCGTGAAGAGATGGAACACATCCGCGAAGGCAAACACGGCGCGCGCAGCGCGAAGCAGGCGGTCGCCATCGGCCTTTCCAAGGCGCGGCGTGCGGGGGTGGATCTGAAGCCGCCTGCGAAAGGCACCACGTCGGAACGAACCCGCAAGAGCTCCAGTCGCTCGTATGCGCGTGGTCATGGGGCGGCGCCGCGTGCGCGCTCCTCGGCCAAGCGATCGCGGGCGAGCGCCCAGGCGCTGCGGCGTGAGGGGCGAAGCGCCGCCTCGCACTCTGCACTGGCCCGGCAAGGCCGCGCGGCGGCCTCACGGCGCACCGCAAGCCAGCGGGCCGCCGCGGCACGCAAGGCCTCACGCACGAAGAGCCCCGCGCAACGCTCAGCCGCTGCACGGAAGGCCGCCAGGACGCGGCAGGCGCGTCGCGCGTCAGGGTGAGCGGGGTGCCAGCGTAGAGCGTGAATGGCCGCGAGCCGCGTGCGTCCCTGCATCGAAGGGCGGCGCGGCTTGCGCGCCGAGCAGCTGCTCGTAGATCTGCGAGAGCCGGGCCGACGCCTGGTCCCATGTGAACAGGCGGGCGGCCCGCTCACGGCCCGCGGCACCCATCAGCGCGCGTCGCGCGGGGTCGCGCAGCAGAGCGTCGATCGCCTGCGCGAGCTCGCGCACGTCGCCCCGTTTGACCAGGAGGCCGGTGACGCCGTCGTCGACGATCTCGCCGGCCGCGCCGCCTTTCGTCGTGATGACGGGAAGCCCGGCCGCCATGGCTTCGACGAGCGGTATGCCGAAGGGCTCGTGCCAGACCGACGGGAACACGAAGATGCCCGCCTGGGCGTACTGCGAGCCGAGGTTGATGTTCGGTGTGGGCGGCACGAAGGTGACACGCGCGCCCAGCCCCTGCGCCCAGCGATGCAGTGCCTGCGAGTAACGGTTCGTCTTCGCGTAGTACCGCGAGATCGGCGCCACGACCCGATCACGGTCGAGCGGGTCCACGAACTGCCTGGGCGCCACGTCGAACGGGCCGACGAGGCGCAGCTCCGCCTGCGGGTGCTGCCGCGCCACTTCGCCGAACGCCTCGAGCAGCACATGCACACCCTTCTCTGGTGAAAGGCGCCCGACGAACAGGACGGTGTCGGAATACTCCGGTCGCGTGTGGAACTGCAGGAATCGCGCGTCGACACCATTGTGGAGTGAGCGGCAGCGATCCGCGACCTCCGGGAAGCGGGCGCGGATGCCGTTGATGATGTGATCACTGCACCCGAGGATCAGCGTGGCATCCGCGAGCCGCGCGCGCGTCGGGACAGGGTCGAAATCCGTGAGCGAGTGGTCGTGCATGTGAAGCACGATCCTTGCGTCCCGATTCGCTTTGCGGAACACCGGAACGAAGCTCGCGATGCTGTGGATGTGCACGATCTCGCACTGCCGGGCGCGCACGTCCCGCGCGACTCGTCGCGCGTACGGAGCGTAGTAGAGCGCCGTGTGGCGGTAGGGGCGATCGGCACCCAGGATGTGGAGCGAGTCGAGCGCCTTCAGGGTATTCATGGCACGGTCGAGTGTCACGGGCACACGCTTCCACGTGACGTTCTCGAAAATCTCTTCGCGTGGCTGGCCCTCGACGTGCGCTGCGTAGACGACTACGGAGTGATCCTTGCCCAGTCGGCGCGCGATCTCGTAGTTGACGATCGATATGGCATCGAAGAGCCGCATGGGCGGTTGCGGAATGACCGCATGCGGGTAGACATGCGCAATCTTCATGTCCGCGATCGCTCATCGAAGGGGGCTTCAAGAAATACACGCGGCAGGATCGAGCTGCGCGTGGACCAAGGTCCAATGGCCCGGCCCACCGTAGGCGCCACGCCACAGGGCGGCGAGCCGCACATGCAGCTGTCCCATCCCCGGCACAGGTGCGCCGGGTGCTGCGCCTGCACCGTGGCAGCTTCTTGTTTGGCAAGGGGTGCGGGAAAAAATCCCAGGTGCTTTCGGGAAATTGTCTCTGTGCAAGCCTTGGCCTGACGTGAAACCCTCCCGGGTCTTTCAGCGAGTGTCCACGCTGCTTCTGTCGCGGCGGCGCCGCAGAACGACAAGAGGGGAGTGTCATGTCACATCATCATCGGGGCGCGAGCGTCGGCCTCGTGCTGGCGGTCGCGGCCGGTGCGGCGATCCAGTCTGCGCAGGTCCTGGCCCAGGGCAAGGAAGGGCCTTCACGCGATCCGCTGGAGCAGGTCGTCATCGTTGCGCCCTACGGCACCGAGCTCTCGCCCGATCGCATTCCCAGCAACGTGCAGAGCGCCAACGCGGACCGGATCGGGCGCTCCCAGGCGCTCGACCTCACGGATTTCCTCAATCGCTCGTTCTCGAGCGTGAACATCAACCACGCCCAGAACAATCCGCTGCAGCCGGATTTCAACTTCCGCGGCTTCACGGCCTCGCCGCTCCTCGGCCTGCCGCAGGGTCTCGCGGTGTATCAGAACGGCATCCGTGTGAACGAGCCCTTCGGTGACACGGTGAACTGGGACCTGATCCCGCTCTCCGCGATCGACGGCGTGCAGCTGCTCGCCGGCGCCAATCCGGTGTTCGGCCTCAACACCCTGGGCGGTGCGCTCTCGGTGCAGATGAAGAACGGCTTCAACTACGAGGGCACCTCGGCGCAGGCCTATGGCGGCTCGTTCGCGCGCCGCGGTTACACCGCGGAGAGCGGCGGCAACAACGGGCGCTGGGGCTACTACGCCAACGTGGACTACTTCGAGGAGGAAGGCTGGCGCGATTTCTCGGACTCGGACGCGCTGCGCTTTTTCGGCGCCGCGAGCCTGCGCGGCGAGCGCTCCACCCTCGATCTCAGCCTGGCGCACACGGAGAGCGACCTTCGCGGCAACGGCGCCTCTCCCGCGGAGCTGCTGGCGCAGGATCGTGCCGCCGTGTTCACACACCCGGATCTCACCCGGAACAACATGACCCAGGCGATTCTCGAAGGCTCCTTCAGGTTCTCCGACAACCTGCGCCTCACCGGTAACACCTACTACCGGGACATCGACACCAACACGTTCAACGGTGACGGCACCATCTTCGAAGAATGCGAGCTCGGGGACGACGAGTTCCTGGTGGAGGAGGACTTCGACGACGACAACGGGGACGGCGAATGCTCGTTCGACGACGACGATGACATCCGGCTCGTGTTCGACCAGAACGGCAACCCCATCGAAGCCGAGCTGGACGACGAGGAGCTGAACGCGGTCAACAACATCGGCCGCCGCGCGCAGCATAGCTACGGCGCTTCGTTCCAGCTCGCCCATGGCCTGAGCCTGGGCGGCGCTCGTCGCAACGACCTGACGCTCGGCACCGCCTTCAGCCGCGGCAAGACCCGCTTCAACTCGCTGGTGGAAGTGGCGCAGCTCCTCGAGAACCGCGCCACCTCGCGAACCGGAATCTTCGCGGACGAGTTCCGCACGGCCGTGGAGAGCGAGCTCACCACCTGGAGCCTCTACCTCATCGACACCTTCGATCTCACCGACAAGGTGTCACTGACCGCCGGCGGCCGCTACGACAACACCCGCGTGCGGCTCGCGGATCAGAGCGGGCAGAGCCCGGAGCTGGATGGCGATCACCGCTTCGATGGCTTCAATCCCGCCGTCGGCGCCACGTTCCGCGTCACGCCCGACCTTCTGCTGTACGCGAGCTGGTCGCAGTCGGCGCGCGCGCCCACGCCCGTGGAGCTGGCCTGCGCCAGCGAAGACGCGCCCTGCAATCTGCCGAACGCGTTCCTGGCGGATCCGCCCCTCGATGAGGTCAAGGCGCACAGCGTGGAGATCGGCGTGCGCGGCACGCTCGGCAACGGCCTGAAGTGGCACCTGGGCGCGTTCCAGACGACGAACGACAACGACATCCTCTTCCAGACCACGGGCGGTCCGCAGGCGAACGTCGGGTTCTTCGACAACGTGAGCGACACACGCCGTGCCGGCATCGAGCTCAGCCTGACCCAGCAGCTCGGGCGCTTCGGCTGGTTCTTCGAATACAGCCTTATCGATGCCACCTTCGAGAACGACTTCATCGTCAACAGCCCGAACCACCCGGTGTTCGAAGATGACGATGACGACGTGCCCCAGATCGTGGGCGACGACAAGCTGCTCGTGTCGAAAGGGGCGACCATCCCCGGCATTCCCCGCGACCAGGCGAACGCCGGCTTCGATTTCGCGTTCAACGACCGGTTCCGCGTCGGTGCGGAAGTCTCGTATCGCTCCGGTGTCTACCTGCGCGGTGACGAGGTGAACCTGCTGGGCAAGACGAGCAGCTACAGCATCGTGAACCTGCGCGGCGAGCTCCGCTTCAACGACAACGTGCAGCTCTTCGCCCGCATCGAGAACCTGTTCGACGAGGACTACGAGACCTTCGGGCTGCTCGGCGAGCCGGACGAGGTCTTCGCGAGCTTCGAGGATCCGCGCTTCTACGGTGCCGGGCCGCCGTTCGGCGCGTGGGTGGGCGTTCGCGTGCGGCTGTAGCCCGCGCGTGTGATCGTGCACGGGGCAGGCGGCGGCGTCCTTGCGCCAGAAGAGGGCAAGGATGGCGCGCCGGGCGGCGTTTTCGCCGCCCCCCACCCCCTTGCATGCATGAAATCTGCTCGTCACAGAGGTGAATTTGTTTCGTGCATGAGCGCGGTCTGGCGCCCGCCAGGCTCGCGCTCGCCGGTTTTCGCATTCCTCCCGCCGCCCTCCGCCGCGCCCGGCATCACCGACCCGCACTGTCCGCTGCACTGCATGGCATGGCGCATGCTTGAGCCTGCACCAGTCAAAGCTGTTGGTTGCTGGAGCACCTCGACGACAGTGACGTTTGTCGATTGATCACGGTTTCGCAGGAGAGTGAGCCCGGCCAGGCCGGGGCTCCGCCGAAGGCGCAATCTCCCATGAACGCTCAGGTCCCTGTACTGCGAAACTGCTCAGCCGTCTGAAGAGTGATGCACGCTGAAGGCGCGCATCCACCGAAGGAGCAACGCGCGGTCTGCGCGGAAACTCTCAGGTTCCAGGACAGAGGGAGCGGCGCGTAACCCGTGATGCGGGGGCGTGCTGCTTGTTGTCCACTGGGAGAAGCAAATGAAAGCTGGAGTGCGCATACGGCGCGTCCGCGCAGCACTGGCTGCCCTGGCGGTCGCGGTGGCGCTCATCAGTTTCATCCTCACACGGGAGCCCGAAAGTGGTGCGGGCCCGCTCGAACGCCAGGCCGAGGCGTTCGTCGGTCTTGCCCTGTCGCTGGGCCAGCAGCGCGCGCAGGAAGTCGATGCGTACTTCGGCCCTTCGGCCCTGGCATCCCGGGGCAAGTCGGATGGAGCGGATCTGGCCGGCCTCCTGCGCAGGTCTCAGTCCCTGCGTGCCGATATCGAGGCAGAGGAGGTGCCCTCGTTGCGCCTGAGCCGCCTTCGCGACCAGGTGCGCAGTTTCAGCGCGCTCGTGGAGGTGCTGAACGCGCCCGGCCAGCGTGACTTCGACGATGAGGCACAGCAGATCTACGGCATGGCCCCCGTCGTTGCCGACGCGGCCGGCTCCACTGAAGCGCTGCAGACTCTCGAAGCGCTGCTGCCCGGAACAGGCAGCCTCGCGATGCGGGTCGCCACGTTCCGCAATCAGTTCATCGTGCCGGCGGAGCGGCGGAAAGCCGTGTTCGAGCGGGCACTGCACGAGTGCCGGACGCGAACCCTTGCGAAGTGGAACCTTCCCGCGAACGAGAAGCTGGACATCGTCTGGACGCGGGACGTGCCGGCCGCCTGGCACCGGTATGAAGGCAACGCCCACAGCACGCTGAAGCTCAATGCCGCCGCGGTGTCGTTCCTCGGCTCGGCAATCGATGTGGCCTGCCATGAAGGCTACCCGGGCCATCATGCGCAGTTCGTCGTGATGGACGCGAGCGCCGGCGCCAAAGGGCCGGCCGTCGAAGACACGGTCGTGCTGCTCCGCTCGCCCATCTCGATGCTGCGCGAAGGTGCGGCAACGTATGGCGTGGAGCTCGCCTTCTCGAGCGAGGAGCGGCTGGCGTTCGAGCGCGATGTGCTGTTCCCTCTCGCCGGGCTCGACCCCTCGCACGCGGAAAAGTACGCGCGCGTCCACCGTCTCGTCGATGAGCTCAGCGCGAACGTGGTGCCGATCCTCCGGGACTATCGCGACAAGCGGCTCGTGCGCGAGCTGGCAAGCCGGGCGCTCGAATCACGGGCACTCGTTTCCAGCCCCGAATCGCTGCTGCGATTCGTGGACGAGCTCGGGCCCTACGTTCTCGGCTACACCGTCGCGCGCGACCGGGTTCGCGGGTACATCGAAGCGCAGGCTCATGAATCCGGCGAAGACCGGTGGGTGCTGCTGCACGCGATGCTCGCGCAGGCGGATGTGAGCCCGCTCGGCCGCGCCGGGCCGGCCGCGAAAACCAGTACTGCCAGGCTTCAGCAGGGCGCCGGAAAGACGCTCAGGTAGAAAAACAGGCTCGCCGTGCCCGCGGCGGTGAGCGATGTCATGAAGAGAGAAAAGTCCATGAATATGAATCAGAACTTCACTCGTGAGAGCAAGCTCGAGATCGTCCGTCGGATCCTCGTTGGTGGCGAAGGTGTGGCCGCGGTGGCGCGTTCACTCGACATCGACGAGAAGGTCGTCGCCCGCTGGCGTCGCGAATATGCCCGTGATCCGGAGAACGCGTTCTCGCGCCCTTCGCGGCTGCAGCGGGCTTGAGGTTGCACTGAGTGAGCATCGCGTGCATGCCCGTGCGCTCTGTGCTGGTGCGAAGGCGAATGCCGCCGGCGAGCTGTACGCACGTGCATGCCGCGTGTCACGAAGTTTTTTCTGGTGTACGTGATCCTCTTCGTTTCAGCGATATGGGTGTCACGCGCGCGCGCCGGGCGCCCCGACGACCGGGCTGCGTGAATCGCGTGGCATACGTTGTGCATCACGCAGACAGCTTCAAGGGAGGGCAGAGAACACCCAGATAGCGTTCGATACAAGTCGGGCTCGCAGGAGAGCGGGTGGCGGCGACGACAGCCGCGACCTCACCGAAGGCGCAATCTCCCATGAACGCTCAGGTCCCTGTACTGCGAGCTCTTGATGCCGTCTGAAGAGCGATGCGCGTGCAATACGCGCATCCACCGAAGGAGCAACGCGCAGTGGTCTCGCGCGCGGAAACTCTCAGGTTCCGGGACAGAGGGAGCGGCGATGCAACCACGAAAGTGGCTGCGCGTGGCTGCGGTTCCCAGAACACTTTTCAGAACGGAGAAACCAGAATGACGAAAGATCGTGTCCTGCGCGCGGCGGATGTGCGCCTTCTCATCAGCCTGATCGCCGCTGCTCCGCTGCTCGTCAGTTGCGGCAACAGCAACGCGCCGACCACCGCGGCAACCGCGGAGTCCGCCGTGACGGCGCCGAAGAGGAAGCTCGGCATCCGTCCCCACGGCGATGAGACGGCGAAGATCAACATGGACATGATCCAGTCGGAGGAGCTGAAGAAGATCTTCGCTTACATCGACGAGAACATAGACGACCACGTCGTCAACCTGCAGAAGTGGATCCAGCAGCCCAGCATCTCCAACACGGGCGAGGGCATGCAGGAGTCCGCGGAGATGGTGAAGGGCTTCTTCGACCAGCTCGGGTGCCAGGAATCCAGGGTGTATGACGTCGGCATCACCGAGTGGGGCCAGCAGGGCAACCCGGTGGTCTACGCCAGGTGCGACGAGGGCGCGGAGAAGACGGTCGTCATCTACTGGATGTACGACACCATGCCGATCACGCAACCGGACCTGTGGAAGGCACCGCCTTTCGAAGGCCGCCTCGTCGAGCAGGCGCCCTTCCAGAAAGTGCTGATCGGGCGCGGCGCGGCGAACTCCAAGGGCCCGCAGATGGCGCAGTGGAACGCGCTGATGTCGATCAAGGCGGTCACGGGCAAGCTGCCGGTGAACCTCATCTTCGTGGCCGAGGGCGACGAAGAGCGCATGTCGATGGGCTATCGCAAGTTCGTGAAGGATCATCCGGAGCTCTTCGCGGGCGCCGACGCCATGTACCGCTTCGGCGGGCAGGCGGGCCTCGGCGGCGGCTCTGAAGGCTGCGTGTTCGTGGAGCTCACGACGAGCGGCGAGAAGTGGGGCCGCGGACCGACGTACAGCGACATCCACGGCGGCTTCAAGCGATCCGTCGATGCGCCGGCCTGGCGTCACATCAAGATGCTCTCGACGCTCGTCGACGAGACCGGCAACAAGGTCATGATCGACGGCTTCTACGAGAACATCGAGCCGATCTCGAAGGAAGAGGAGGTCAAGCTGCGGGCGCAGGCGGCGAAGATGAAGGTGGACGTCGCGGCGAGCCGGCTCGGCGTCGCGCGCTTCATTTCCACGGACCCGTACGAAGTCACGAGGATGGGCCGCTACGGCACCTCGATGAACATCGACGGCATCTGGGGCGGCAACATGTTCGCCGGCGGCTCCGGCGCCATCCTGCCGAACAAGATCACCTCCAAGCACAACTTCCGCTACGTGCCGAACATGAGCGGGCCGGACATCGTCGCGAAGCTGCGCAGGCACCTGGACAAGCACGGCTACCAGGATGTGGAGATCAACATGGTGGGTGACGTGCCGTGGGCGAAGATGACCTACGACAACGATATCTCGCGCGCGGTCATGACGATGTACGACCAGTTCAGCATCGAGTACACGCCGCCCGTCGAAGGGCAGGGCACGATTCTCGGCGGCTACTGGCCGGCGTACCTCTTCGCGGGCGATCCCATCAACATCCCCATCATCGGCGGCGCGGCGGGCGCGGGTGGCAACTCGCACGCGGCGAACGAGTACTGGGTGATCGAAGGGGCCGGGGAGACCTACGGCTTCGCCGGCGCGGAGAAATCCGTGGCGACGGTGCTCTACAACTACGCCGGACTCAACGGCGCGCCGACGGAGAAGGCCATCCGGTCCTCCGCGGCGAGCACCCGGAAGGAGCTCTAGATCATGCCGCTCATTTCGCTCCAGGACCTCCGCAAGGTCTATCAGCTTGGCGACAACACGGTGCACGCGCTCCGTGGCGTGTCGCTGGACATCGAGCCCGGCGAGTTCGTCACGATCACGGGCCCCTCGGGCTCGGGCAAGTCGACGTTGATGCACATCCTGGGCTGCCTCGATCGCCCGACCGAGGGGAAGATGTTTCTCGGTGGCAAGGATGTGTCGAACCTCTCGCGCAGCGAGCTGGCGGACATCCGGAACAAGAAGATCGGCTTCGTCTTCCAGGGGTTCAACCTGCTGCCCCGGACCAGCGCGGTGGAGAACGTGGAAGTGCCGCTGCTCTACTCCCGGCCGGTGATTCCGGCCGCGGAACGGCGGCGACGTGCGCTCGCTGCGCTGAAATCCATGGGCCTGGAGGAGCGCGCGGATCATCACCCGAACCAGCTTTCCGGCGGGCAGCAGCAGCGGGTCGCCATCGCGCGTGCGCTGGTGACGGACCCGTCCGTGATTCTGGCGGACGAGCCCACGGGCAATCTCGATACCGCGACCAGCATCGAGGTGATGCAGCTTCTGCAGGACCTGAGGGAGAAGCGGAAGATCACCATCATCCTGATCACCCACGAGCCGGACATCGCCGCCTATGGCACGCGCATCATCGCGGTGCGTGACGGTTCCGTGGTCAGTGACATGGCGAACACGCCAAAGCGCATGCTCGAAGAGGTGAAGCCGCAGCGCCCGATGTCCGTCGTCTCCGCGCACGCCTGATGAAGATGCTGCCGCATTTCCTGGCACTGGCCGGCAGTGCGCTCCTGCGTAACCGGACGCAGGCGCTGCTGGCCATGCTGGGCATGACGGTGGGGGTCGGCGCGCTCGTGACGAGCATTGCACTGGGCCGCGGCGCGCAGGATGCGATCACCGAGCAGCTGCGCGCCGCGGGCGCGAACGTCATCGTCGTGACTGCCGGCAACTACCAGACGCAGCGGGAGCAGCAGGGCGGAGGCATCGAGAGCCACAACGCGTGGCTGGACGTGCCGAAGGCCAGGCCGGTGCACGCCGCGTTCTGGCAGCCCGGCGCAGGCGGCTTCATCAAGGCGCACTACGAAGATGATCCGATGGCGGAGCACGATCATCCCACCGCCAAGGAGCGGCTGGGCGATGCGATGGCCGGTCTGGGTGCCGCGGCAACCCTGACACGCGACGATGCTGAGGCCATTCGCAAGGAGATTGCCGGCATCGACGACGTGGCTGCGGGCGTGCACGAGAACGCGCGCGTTTCCGCGGAGACGCCGTCGGGAAGGAAGGTGTGGTTCACGCGCCTGCATGGCACCGAGCCTGGTCTCGCCCGGATCCGCAACGGGTGGACGTTTCCGTATGGGAAGTTCCTGACGCGCGGCCAGCTCGACGGTGACGAGCAGGTGATGGTGCTCGGTCGCATCGTGAGCGAGAGGCTGTTCGGAGCGGGCTTCGACCCGACGGGGCGCACCGTCACGCTCTGGAATCAGGCGTTCCGTGTCGTCGGGGTGGTGGACAGCCGCAGCTGGGCGACGCCGCCCACGCCCGGGGACGACCAGTTCGATGCGATCTATGTGCCGGTCTCCACCGTCCATCACCTGCTGAACCTCAGCAAGCTGAACACCATTACGATCACCACCGAATCGGCGGGGGATACGACGCGTATCGCCAGGGAGGTGGTGGCGCTGCTGCGCAAGCGGCATGGCATCACGGAGAGCATGCCGGACGACTTCACCGTCAGAACCCAGGCCCAGCAGGTGCTCGGCGCCGGCCTGCCGCCACAGCTCGCCAAGGCCGTGTCGGCGAACATGGAGAGCGTCGATCAGCTCACCCTCGAGAAGCTGTCATCGTCGCTCCAGCGCGCGAATGGAACGATGCTCGCGCTGCTCGCGGGGGTCGCGACCGTTTCGTTGCTGGTGGGCGGCGTGGGCGTGATGAATCTCCTGCTGCTTTCGGTCACTCAGCGCACGCGCGAAGTCGGCGTGCGAGTGGCGCTGGGCGCGAGACGCAGCGACGTCGCGACCCAGTTCGTTCTGGAAGCCGTTCTGCTGAGCGTGGCCGGGGGCCTGCTCGGCACGCTGTGCGGCGTGCTCGCTTCGGGCGGCCTGGAGCGGTTCTTCAAGTGGTCCACGAACATCTCGCCCGGCTCTGCCGCGCTCGCCATCGTCGTGGCCATGCTCCTGGGCATCGTCTTCGGTGTCTATCCCGCGCGGCGTGCCGCGCAGCTCGATCCCATTGAGGCCTTGAGACATGAGTAGAGTGTTCCGGCGCGTGGTGTGGTCGGTTGTCGCCGCGTGCGGCCTCGGTTCGTCGCCGCAGGCGCAGGAGGCAAAGCCGCACGGCGATCACAACCCGCACCACGGCGGCATCGTGCTGATGTATGGCCTCGATCTGCACTACGAAGTCGTGCTCCAGCCGAACGGGACGGTGCAACTGTGGCTTTCCGACGCGGCTCGCGAAGAGCTGCCGGCGGCCACCGTCTCCGAGGTCGCCGTCGAGATCGAGCGGCAGGGCGCCAGGCGTGAAGTCGTCGAGATGGACATCGGCGATAGCGGCGAGAGCTGGGAGGGCAAGGGCGCCGCCGTGAAGGAGGAAGGCACCGTGCTGCATCTGGCCTTCGTGTTTCGAGGCGAGCCGGCGGTCGTGTCGTTTCCCGCCACGGCGCTGATGGGCGCGGGCAGGGACCGGCTCATGAAGGAAGCCGCGCACGGGCCCACTCACGACGCCACGGCGCACGCCGGGCACGAAGGCCACAACGGCACCGGTTGAGCGCATGGAGAACCTGAAGACCGCGCTGAAGGTGCTGACCCAGAATCGCCTCCAGGCGCTGCTCACGCTGTGCGGCATGAGTGTGGGGGTCGCCATGGTGGTGATCGTGTCCGGCCTCGGCCGCGGCGCGCAGCTCACCATCGAATCGCAGATCGAAAGCGCCGGCCCCACGCAGATCGTCATTCGATCCGGCAATTTCCGCCCCGCGGCGATCGTCGACTCCGGGCAGGACAACAGTGGTGGTGAGCTGTCCGAAGGCGGCATGTCCGACGATGAAGCCGAGTCCGGCGGTGCCGAGCGGCTGAAGCAGATCCGGAAGTCGGTGACCCTCAGGAATCGCACGCCGGCTGCACCTCTTGGTGCCGCAGAGCTGCGCATGCTCGCCGAAGACGTGGAGAACGTTCGCGCCATCGCCGCGACGGTCGAAGGCAACATGAGCCTGGATGCGGATGCCGGCCTGCCCGTGAGAACGGTGCGGCTGCACGGGTTCCAGGCTGCGTGGCCGGACATTCGGGGCTGGAGCCTGGCGTCGGGGCGCTGGATCTCGGCGGACGAGCACGCGAACGGCGCACCGCTCGCCATCGTGTCCGCCGACGTCGCGAAGCGGCTCTGGCCCGGCGAGGCCGCGGCGCTCGGCAAGTCCTTCCGCATGGGCGGGCGGGACGTGCGCGTGGTAGGCGTGCTCGCATCCGCGGCGCCGGGTGATGGCACGCCATCGACGATCGTTCCGCCCGTCAACGTTCCTCTCGCGCTGGCGCAAAGCCTGCTCAGGCGTGAGACCTTCGACTTCGTCACGGTGCGCACGAAGTCGGTCGGCGTGACGACGGCGGTCGCGACGGACATCAAGGCGCGCCTGCGGGCGCTGCGTGCCTTGCCGGAGGACACGCTGGAAGACTTCCGCGTGGAGACGCAGAGCGCCTCCGCGATGCCCTCGATGGGGCTCGACCCGCGCCTCGCGCGCGCCGTGCACGCCAATATCTCCGGCTTCGAACAGGAATCGTGGGAGGAGATGGCGCGCAGCCTCCGGCAGGCCGGTCGTACGTTCACGCTGCTGCTCGCGGCGGCGGCGACCGTGTCGCTCGTCGTCGGCGGCATCGGGGTCATGAACATCATGCTCGTCTCCGTGGCGGCCCGCACTCGCGAGATCGGTCTTCGCATGGCCATGGGCGCGCGCACCACAGACGTGCTCACGCAGTTTCTCGTCGAGGCCGTGACGCTCGCGGCGCTCGGTGGCGTGATTGGTCTCGTGCTCGGTGCATTCGGGCTGACGATCGCCAAGTACGGTCTTCACTGGGCGACGGCCATATCGCCCGGCATGCTGCTGCTGGCCGTGGTGATGGCCGCGGCGACCGGTATCGCGTTCGGATTCGGGCCGGCGCGGCGCGCGGCCGTTCTCGACCCGGTCATTGCTCTGCGCGCGGAATGAGGGAGAGCTCCATGTTTGCCATGTTTCCAGTCAATACGGCGCTCGCCTTCCGATCGCTGGGCCGCAACCCGATGCGCACGATACTGACGATGCTCGGCATCATCATCGGCGTGGCCGCGGTGCTCACGATGGTGGCACTCGGCACCGGCGCACGGGCGTCGGTGGAGGCCGAAGTCGGCTCCGCGGGAACCAATCTCATCTTCGTCAAGGCCGGCAACTACACGCGCGGTGGCGAGAGCGTGGGTATCACCGCAGGCGCGGGCAGCGCGCAGACGCTCGTGCCGGCGGATCTCGAAGCCATTCTGGAGTCCGTCAAAGGCATTGCCGGGTCGAGCGCCGCCGTCACGCGCCGCGCCTTCATCGCGAACGGCGGCACGCGTGCGTTTGCCCGCGTTCAGGGCATCGGGCCCGAGTTCGCGAGCGCGTATTCGTGGGACCTGCGCCCGGGCCGGATGCTGGCCGACAGTGATGGCTCGGGCTCACTGCCGGAGGCCGTGCTCGGCCGCGAGCTGGCGGACAAGCTGTTCGGCGCGGGGTCGAGCCCGCTTGGCAAGACGGTCGAGGTGCGTGACACGACGTATACGATCGTAGGTGTCACCGTGGGCGATGCGGAAGATCACAAGGAAGTTCTGTTCGTCCCCTGGAGAGCCTTCCAGCGAAGTCTCGGCGTGGCGCACCTGGACAGCATCGTGCTCGCCGCGGAGAAAGCCGGGGAGACTTCGCGCATCGCGGCGGATGTGACAGCGCTCCTCCGCAAACGTCATGGCATCGGCGCGGGGCAGGAGGGAGCCGGGGAGGGCGGATACCTCGCGGGGCAGCGCGGCGTGGGCGGCATACCGGATGACTTCACCGTCGAAACCCAGGCGGCCCAGGCGCTCACCCGCGGGCTCTACACGCCGGCCGCTGCATTCGCGCTCGCCAATCTTCCGCGCCTGGATGAAGTCACGCTGGAAGAGATGGCCGATACGCTCGACCGTGCAAGTGACACGATGACGGCGCTTCTCGCGAGCATCGCGGGCGTCTCTCTCATCGTCGGCGGCATCGGCATCATGAACATCATGCTGGTGTCGGTCACCGAGCGCACGCGGGAGATCGGCCTGCGCATGGCCACCGGTGCACGCGCCGAAGACGTGCGACTGCAGTTCCTCACCGAAGCCGTCACTCTCAGCATGATCGGCGGCTTCACTGGCCTCGTGCTGGGCCTCATTTCCGCACGCGTCGTCGGCTGGTCGCTCGGCTGGCCCACTTCCGTGTCGATCGGGGCGATTGCCCTGGCCATCGGCATCGCCGCGGCGGTCGGGCTCGTCTTCGGCAGCTATCCGGCGCGCCGCGCGGCCGGCCTGGACCCGATCGAAGCGCTTCGCATGGAGTGAGGCGGCGCGCGATCGGGGCAGGTGCTAAAGCAACTCTGCGCCATGTTCGTGCCTTCACGCTTCGCATCGGTGCGTCGGAAGCTGTTCGCGAGCCTGTCATCCACCGCTCCGTTTCACGTCGAATCGCCAGAATTCCGGGCGGCGCACGAGTGAAACTAACATCTGGATTTGTCGAGTGATGAAGACAACCGCGGCACGTGGTCTCTGTGCCGAAATGGATACGTTGTCGCGTGAGCGCCGCACCTGTTGACGGAAGCTGGCATGGAACCTGCTTTATTCGCTGCAGCGTTGGCGTCTGACGCAAGCAGGAGGATGTTGCAGGGTTAATACAACAGCTAGGACAGAGAGCGGATTCGCAGGAGAGCGAGCTCCGGTCACCAGCCGGACTCCGCCGAAGGCGCAAACTCCCATAAACGCTCAGGCCCAGAACTGCGAAGCCGACCAGCCGACTGAAGAGCGACACGTGCGCAATGCACGGGTCCACCGAAGGAGCAACGCGCGCCAGCGCGGAATCTCTCAGGTAACTAGGACAGGGGGAGCGGCGCAAAAAACCCATAGCGAAGGGCGCCACCGCCGGTCGTCCATGTGCTCCGAAAGTTTTTCGTTTCCCTGGGGAGATCCATGAAAGCTCATGAACTGCGTGCCGCTGACACGAAATCAGCAACTATCAGGTCGTTCATCCGTTCCCAATGCCGCGCATCCCGATTCAATGCGCGTGCCTCGCTCGCAGGGATTGCCGGGCTCATGTTGTATGCAGGCGCCGTATCGGCGCAGGAGGTCGATCCTGCCGCCGCTGCGGAGCCCGAAGCCGTTGCCGACGAGCTTCAGGAGGTTCGCGTAACCGGGTCGCGTGTCGTGCGCTCGGGCACGACCACGCCCACTCCGGTTACGACGATCGGCCAGGAGCAGATCCGCGCTGAAGCTCCGCAGAACATCGCGGACTTCGTGAACACGCTGCCTTCGGTCACGGGCAGCACGACGGCGTCCTCGTCGTCAGGCTCGCTCAGCAACGGTCTCGCGGGCATCAGCGCGCTGAACCTGCGTGCGCTCGGCACGGGCCGCACGCTCGTGCTGTTCGACGGGCAACGGTCCGTCATTTCCGCCGCGACGGGCCAGGTCGACACGAACACCTTTCCCCAGTCGCTCATCGAGCGCGTGGAAATCGTGACGGGCGGTGCCTCCTCGGCCTACGGCTCCGATGCGATCGGTGGCGTGGTCAACTTCATCCTCAACAAGAGCTACACGGGGTTCGAGACCACGCTCGACTATGGCTCGACCACCTACGGTGATGCGGAGAACTGGAAGTACAACCTGACGGCCGGCGCGCCCTTCAGCGGCGGCCGCGGGCATGTGCTGTTCAGCGGCGAGATCACGGGCCTCCAGGGCGTTCACTACAAGACCCGCGACTGGAATCGGAGCGGGTTCTTCGCCATGCAGAACCCGGACACCTCCCCCGGCGCGCCGTTCTATCTCGTCTCCGACCAGATCGGCATCTCGACCTACACGCCGGGCGGGCTCATCACCTCGGGGCCGATGAGAGGCACGTACTTCGGCGTCAACGGCACGGTGAACCAGCTGGCGTACGGTGACGTCGCGGGCCAGTGGATGAAGGGTGGCGACTGGGAATACTCCACCTCGGGAATGCTCGGCACCAACTCGCTGCAGTCGGAGGAGGACCGGCAGAGCGTCTTCACTCGCGGCAGCTTCCAGCTGACCGAGGGTGTCGAGCTCTTTGCGCAGGCTTCCTATGCGCGCTTCGAGGGGCTGAGCTACTACATCAACCCCACGACGACCGGCATCACGATCCAGCGGGAAAATCCCTTCCTGCCGACGGAGGTCTTCGACCGCATGGTGCGGGACGGCCTGCCCACCTTCGCCATGGGAACGAGCAACGCCGATATGCCCGCATCGGGCAGCAACATGGTGCGCAAGACGCAGCGCTACGTGGTGGGCGCGAACGGCAAGTTCGGGCTCTTCGGCAAGGACGTGTCGTGGGACACGTACTACCAGAAGGGCATCACCGACGCGGATGAGCAGCTCACGGCGACCTACAACGTGACGCGTCTTGCGCTGGCGACCGATGCCGTGCGCGACCCCGCGGGCAACATCGTGTGCCGCTCGACGCTCACGGATCCGACGAACGGCTGCGTCCCGCTGAACCGTTTCGGCGTCGGCGTCGCGAGCCAGGAGGCGCTCGACTACGTGCTCGGCGAGCCGCTGCGCACTCAGGAGTTCGAGCAGGACGTGGCCGCGTTCAACTTCTCGAGCGCCGTCTCGGATGGATGGGCGGGCCCGATCTCGGTGGCCTTCGGCGCCGAGTATCGCAAGGAGAAGATGACCGGCGTGGTCGACCCCCAGTACGAGGCGAACTGGAAGTACGGCAACTTCAAGGTGACCGAGGGTGACTACAACGTCGCCGAAGCCTACCTGGAAACCGTGGTCCCGCTCTTCAAGGGCTTCGAGTTCAACGGTGCCTTCCGCTACACGGACTACAGCACGTCGGGAGGCGTGAACACGTGGAAGGCCGGCGTGACCTACAAGCCGATCGACGACGTCATGTTCCGCGTCACGAAGTCGCGCGACATCCGTGCGCCGAACCTGAGCGAGCTCTACGCGGCCGGCACGGCGCGCACCAACAACGTGCGCATCAATGGCCAGTCGCTGTCGTTCGTGCAGAACCTGCAGGGCAATCCCAATGCGCTGCCGGAAGAGGCGGATGGCCTGGGTCTCGGCGTGGTGCTGCAGCCGCGCTTCCTGCCGGGCTTCGCGATGTCGGTCGACTACTACGAGCTCGAAATCGACGGCGTCATCAACTTCGTCGGTGCGCAGGACGTTGCGGACTACTGCTACCTGCAGAACGTCCAGAGCTATTGCAACCAGATAAACTTCAACGGCGACACGCTCGAGACCATCGATCTCTTCTACGACAACCTGGACAGCATGAAGGCACGGGGTCTCGATCTCGAGATGTCCTACCGTCAGCAGCTCGCGGACGTGTTCGAGGGCGGCGCGGGCACTCTCAGCCTGCGGGCACTGGCGACCCACTACCTCGAGAACGTGACGGACGACCGTGTCACCGCGATCGATCTGGCGGGCTCCAACATCGGCAATACGCCGGACTGGGTGTATCGCATCACGGCCACGTATGCACTCGACCCGTGGACGCTCTTCCTGGGCGCTCGTGGCGTCAGCAGCGGCGTGATCAGCAATGCCTACACCGAGTGCTCGAGCAACTGCCCGCCGAGTGTCGCCCCGTACTTCACGGTGAACGACAACAGCATCGCGGGGGCGGTCTACTTCGATGCCTCGGCCACGCGGGACTTCAGGATCGCGAACGTGGTGCATGGGCAGGCCTTCCTGTCGGTGAAGAACCTGCTCGACAAGGATCCCGTGCTGACCGCGAATCCCGGTGGCTCGGGTGCCGAGAACACGCCGGGCTATGTGCAGACGAACCGGACGTTGTACGACGTCATGGGGCGCTCGTATCGCGTCGGGGTTCGCTTCGACTGGTAAATGAGGCGGAGGCACCCGGCATCGGGCCGGGTGCCCCATCGCGGATCAATGTTCAGGGGTCAACATGTCGAGTTTGAAATCCTGGCTGCGGCAAGGTGCCGCGGCCGTCGTATTGACGTCGGGTCTTGCATACGCCACCACCGCGCTGGCGCAACAGCGCACCATCGCCGCCAGCCTCGTCCAGCGGACGACCGGGCTCGAACGCGCCGAGGGGTTCATTCCGTTCTACTGGGACGCGTCGCGCGGCCGCGTCCTCATGCAGATTCCGGCTTTCGATGAAGACGTTCTCTACTACGTGTCGGCCGCCACGGGTGGCGGCTCGGTGGAAATGCCGCTGGACCGCGGCATCATGAACACGAGCGTCATCCACTTTCAGCGCTCCGGCCCGAAAGTGCTCGTCGTGGAGCAGAACCTCAAGTTCCGTGCGACTGGAACGGCGGCGCAGGCCGCCAACGTCAAGGATTCGTTTCCTTCGTCCGTGCTGGCCTCACTGCCCGTGGAAGCGGACGAGGGCGGCAGGGTGCTCGTCGATGCCACGTCACTTTTCATGCGTGACGCTGCCGATATCGCAACCTCCCTCGCGCGGGTGAACCAGGGCCGCTTCCGCTTCGACGCGGAGCGCAGCGGGTTCTATCCGGCGCGCATGAAGGCGTTCCCCGACAACACCGAGATCGAAACGGTGTCGACTTTCACGGTCGAAGCGCCGGGAACGGTCACGCGGAACGTCCTGCCTGATCCGCACGCCATGACGCTGCGGATCCATCACTCGTTCCTGAGAGCGCCGACGGGATACAAGCCGCGCCCCGGCGATCCGCGCATCGGCGTGAGCACCGTCACCTTCCAGGATTACGCGAAGCCGGTGAACGAGGGCATCACCACGGATTGGGCGACGCGCTGGCGGCTCGAGAAGAAGGACCCTTCGGCGGCGCTCAGCGAGCCGAAGAAGCCCATCGTCTTCTACATGGACCCGGCGATTCCCGAGCCTTTCCGCCAGGCGATGCATGACGGCGCGCTCTGGTGGAACAAGGCGTTCGAAGCCGCCGGGTTCAGGAATGCGGTGCAGGTGAAGGACCCGGCGCCGGACATGGACCCGATGGACATCCGCTACGCGTGGGTGCTGTGGATCGATCGCGACGAGCGGGGATTCTCGAGCGGCGGTACTTTCCGCGACCCGCGCACCGGCGAGATCCTGGGCTCGAAGACGCGCATGGACTCTCACCGCATCCGCACGATCGCGAGCTACTGGGAAACCTATGCGGCGGCCGGGACGAAAGGCGCGGGGCTGCCCGCGGAACAGCGGGACATGGTCGTGCTGCGCCAGTCGCTGCTCACCGCGCACGAGCTCGGGCACGCGCTCGGATTCGGCCACAACTTCGCGTCGAGCCTGAACGACCGCGCTTCCGTCATGGAGTACCCGACGCCGCGCGTGAAGGTCGTGAACGGCAAGCTCGATCTCAGCGAAACCTTCCAGCCCGCCGTTGGCGCCTACGACATCTTCATGGCTCGTTATGCGTACACGGAATTCGAGCCGACGAAGGAGAAGAAGGGCCTGGACGGCATCCTCGCCGAGATGCGTGCGCAGGACATCCTCTACGTGCCGAGCACGGACCCGCGCTGGTCGTGGTATGACGATCGCGCCACGCCGATGGAATACCTGCGCGAGACGATGTCCGCGCGGAAGATCATCCTCGGGAACTACGGCAACGGCATGTTGAATGCCGGCGAGCCGGTCGGTGGGCTGCGGAACATCCGGTTGTGGATGGCCTATCTGCACCATCGATGGGCCATCGAATCCGGCCTGCGCTACGTCGGCGGGATGTTCCACAACATCGTCGTGAAGGGCGAGACGCTGCCCCCCACGCAGATCGTGCCGGCTGCCACGCAGCGCGAGGTGCTCGGCCTGCTGATGGACGCGATCGAGCCCGGCGAGCTCTTCCTGCCGGAGTCCCTGCTGGTGCAACTGACGCCCGACCCCCTTCCGAACCTGGAAGACATGGCTGACGACTACGCCTTCGACCAGCTGCGTGCCGCCCGCATCCTCGCGGCCGAAGTGCTGCAGCCGCTGCTACAGCCTGAACGAGCCGCGCGTCTCGTGGCCTTCGCAGACCGGGACCCGCAGATGCCCACGCTGCCCGAAGTGATCGGCACGGTGATGAATCACACGTGGAGTGCAGCGCGCGACGCGGACGCGCGTCATCGGTCACTGCGCCGCGTGACTCAGCGCGTCGCGCTGGATTCACTGATGATCCTCGGCGCCGCCCCAACGACGACGCCAGATGTTCGCGCCTACGTGCTCGACCAGTTGACCGTCCTCGGCACTGATCTTGGCAAGCGCACGGACAAAGACCCGATGACCCAGGCGCACTACCGGCAGGCCGCACGAGATATCTCGCGCTACCTGGAAGACCCCGCCGCCAACGCGCCGAAGTCCGCTTCGGTCCAATGGGGAGACCGTCCGCGCTCCCGGTTCCCGCTGCCCCCGGGGCCGCCGCTCTGAATCAAGGCGTGCGCCGGGTAGCCTCCGCAAGTCACTGGGCATGCTTGCGGAGGCACCCGGCGTGAGTTTGCGGCTCGCGTTACCGAAGGCCTGCGAAAGACAGAGGGGTTCGGCGAGCGGGCGTGGTGGTTGTCGAATGAGCGGCGGGCACGCGTTGCGGTCGGTGCACGGGTCGGCGAATCGCAGAGTGAAGAGCACGCGCTGCCGCTCGCAAGTGGTGTGTCCGACTGGGCGTTCGAGGTGGTGAGGAGCCGGCGCGGCTGGAGGTTGTGTGGCCGTTCAATGCGACGCTCTCGAGCAGTCGTTGCGTTCGAAGGATGACGAAGCAGCAAGCCCAACGTGACGACGTACCGTGGAGCGTTACAAGAGCCCCAAGCGATGGCACAAGGCAAGTCGAGTCTGCTCAACCGCCGCGCAGCTGTGACGCTGCGCGTGACGGCGACACAGCCGCGGTCACGCGGGCATCCCTCGCAAAATGATCCCGCAGCGGCGGAGGTCACGCCGCGCTGAACATGGCGAGTCACCTTGTTTCTACGAGGCTCTCGAGTAGGGCTCGCGGCAGCAGGCCTCAAGACGTTCCCGCTGGAACGTCATGCCCGCATTTTACCGCATCAGAACGCAACGTGGTCTCTGCTTTGATACAGATATTCAGACGCGCATTCGAAGCGCGACAAGGCGTCGAGCAATACCGCCCCGGCGCAAGGTCTGTCGTGTTCTTCCGCGCATGGGCGACAACGCGCGTCACGCAGTGCCGCCTGCGCGCCAGCCTCGCGCAGAGGAGGACAACTCGAACGTAACCCGACACAAAATGATTCCGCGGCGCAGGGGTGTTCACGCCCCGCTGAACACGACGACTCGTCCGACTTCCCCGAGACGCTTGCGCAAGTCTCACGGCGTTCCCGCGGGAACGTCACGCGCGTCACCGCAAATGGGTTCACGCGCAATGAGAATGGATCGTTTGAGCTGGGGGGTAAGGTAGATATCTCGCTCGGCGATCACGACCCTGGCGACGCCGGCCAGCTTCAGCCCGAGTGATCGGGACGGACAACGCAGCGCGTCGCTCGCTCGCCATACAGACACTCACGTGCGTCTTCGAACGCCCAACGCCTGCGGTGCCACAAGCGCTGATCGACAAGCACAGGGCCCGCAACGCGGACGCTTCACCGTTGCCCTTAATCGTCGCAACGCGACGCCGCGCCCCTCAATCGCACCAGTCTCAACCCTGCCCGGCGGCAGCGCCCACCTCTCCACTCACCCGAAATCCGTGCAACCCCCTCACACCCAGCACCGCGCCCGCATCCCGTGACGCGCCCCCTCGCCAAACATCCCCCTTTCCACCTCCCCACAGCGCCCTGCGCTACCATCCATCGCCAGGCATCGGAACGCTGAGGGGGGGAACCATGCGAAGTGTCTTGTGGAGTGCCGCTTGTGCGGCGGCGACGTTGCTCCTGTCTGCATGCGGGAAAGGCCCGGATGGGGGCTCGGCAGGGTCCGGTGCCGGTGCCGCGGAGCATCCTGTCGCGGCCGTGGATACGCGCCGCCTCCTGGCGGCGGACGAAGAGCCGGGCGAGTGGATGGCGCCTGGTCGTACGTATAGCGAGCAGCGCTACAGCCCTCTGAAACACATCCACGACGGCAACGCGCACGAAGTCGGGCTCGCGTGGTACTTCGATCTGAACACCCATCGCGGTCAGGAAGCATCACCGATCGTGGTGGACGGTCTGATGTACACGATCAGCGCATGGAACGTCACCTATGCGCTCGATGCAAAGACTGGCAAGCAGCTATGGCGGTACGACCCGCAAGTCGATCGCGCGCGCGCGCGTTTTCTGTGTTGTGACGTAGTGAACCGCGGCATCTCGGCGTGGAAAGGCCGCATCTATCTCACGACGCTCGACGGTCGCCTCATCGCTCTGGATGCGAGAACAGGCGCGCCGGTCTGGAGTGTGCAGACGTTCGACAACAGCTGGCCGTACACCAGCACCGGTGCCACGCGTGTCTTCGATGGCAAGGTGGTGATCGGCAATGCGGGTGGCGAGTATGGCGTTCGCGGCTATGTCACGGCGTATGACGCCGAAGATGGCAGGCAGCTGTGGCGCTTCTACACAGTGCCCGGGGACCCCGCGAAGGGCTTCGAATCCAGGGCGATGGAGATGGCGGCGAGGACGTGGACGGGTGAGTGGTGGAAGCAGGGCGGTGGCGGCACCGCGTGGGACTCCATCGTGTACGACCACGATCTGCGGCTCGTCTACATCGGAGCAGGCAACGGCTCCCCGCACGCGCAGGCGTATCGCAGCCCCGGCGGTGGAGACAACCTCTTTCTCGCATCGATCGTCGCCGTCAACGCCGACACCGGCGAGTACGTGTGGCACTACCAGACCGCGCCCGGTGACAGCTGGGACTTCACGGCCACCATGCCAATGATCCTCGCGGAGCTGCAGATCGGCGGACGGGAGCGCAAGGTCCTGATGCAGGCGCCGAAGAACGGGTTCTTCTACGTGCTCGACCGCGTGAGCGGTGAGCTGATCTCTGCCGAGAAGTTCACGCCTGTCAATACCTGGGCGACGCATGTGGACATGAAGACGGGTCGCCCCGCGCTCACCCCCGAGGCGCGCTACGGCACCGAGCCCGTGCTGATGACGCCTTCAGTCGCGGGCGCGCACGGCTGGAACCCCATGGCGTTCAACCCCGACACGGGTCTCGTCTACTTCCCCGCGCAGGAGCACTGGTGGGTGTACTCGCTCGACCCCGGCTATGTGGCGCCATCGGGCGGGGCGCAGCGCGTCTCCACCGGCACCGGCGGTGCGATGACCGAGAAGCGACGGAAGCTCATGGAGATCGCCGAATCGCGTGAGAAGGGCTGGCTCACGGCGTGGGACCCCGTGAATCAGAAGGAAGTGTGGAAGATCCCGCATGAGCGTGCCGGCAACGGCGGCGTGCTCACCACCGCCGGCAATCTCGTCATCGAAGGCACGGCGGCGAAGACCTTTGCAATCTATCGCGCGAACGATGGCGCGAAACTCTGGGAGATGCCGGTGCAGACGGTGCCCATCGCAGGCGCAATCACTTACATGGTGGACGGCGAACAGTACATCGCGGTAAACGCCGGCTGGGGCGGCGGAATGGCGATGGCGGAGCTGCGCGGCGGCCGGGGCATGCATCGCTCTGACGCTCGCGTGCTGGCTTTCAAGCTGCGGGGGACCGCAACCTTGCCCCCTCTGCCGGATCGCCCGCCGATTCCGTTACCACCACCGGCCACCGCCTCACCCGAAGTCGTCGCGCAGGGAGCGGACCTGTACGCCCGAACGTGCGCGCAGTGTCACGGTCCGCAGGCGGTCGGCGGCGGCGTAATCAAGGACTTGCGCCACATGAGCCCGCAGACGCGCGCCCTCTTCAAGGACATCGTGCTGAAGGGCGCGCTGCTCGGCGCGGGCATGGCCGGCTTCGGTAACGTGCTGAGCGATCAGGATGCCGATGCGATCAACGCCTACCTCATCGCGCGCGCGAACGAAGACTGGGAGCGTTAGGCCGACGTCGAGGGTGATCAATTAATGATCATTCCGTCAAACGCTGCACAGAACCAAGGGCGAAAGCGCTCCGGAAGATAATTGCACACAGGGTTATCCACAGCTTTTGTGGATAAGCCGGAGCGAATGCGATGCGGTGCAGCGCGAACGGCCGCGCGCCGTAGGACTGATCTGACGATCGAAGCCGCGGGCCGCTCATTGCCGGCCGGCGCGCGCCGGCGCATGCTGCAATCGTAGATTCGAGCTCCGCCTCCGGGCCGGATGTTTTCGAGTCCTACGATGAGAGGCCGCATTCGTGCGGCCTCTTTTGTTGATGGCGCCGGCCGGAACCTCGGAGGGAGCGGCCCGTTGCCAGTAGGACTTCGATCGAACCACGGAAGCGCGACCCATGACGAAGCTTGAAGGCGAGCTCAGGCGGGAAATCCTCGTTGAAGGCAAGCCTTATACGCTGACGCTGTCACCCCTCGGACTGAAACTGACCGAGAAGGGGCGACGCAAGGGCCAGGAGCTGCTCTGGAAGGATCTGCTGAGCGGGGAGGCCGCGCTCGCCGTGGCGCTCAACGCGTCGCTGGACGGCACTCGCCCCTGAGCCGGCTACGCGCGCAGCCAGGCGCTCGTCGCCAGCAGCTGCGAGCGGTCGGCGCACGGCCCTGCGAGAATCTCGATCTCCCCGGGCTCGAAGACCGGCCTGAGATCGGCACCCGCAAAGCGCAGCTCCGCAGCCGGAAGCGTGAAGCGCACTGTGCGGGTCTGCCCCGGCTGCAACGTGATTTTCGCGAACCCCTTCAGCTCGAGCAGCGGCCGGGTGACGCTCGCGACCTTGTCGCGCGTGAAGAGAAAGACTGTCTCATCGCCCGCGCGCGTGCCGGCGTTCGTCACATCGACACGGATTTCGAGGGCCTGCGTTTCAGTGACGCTCGCGGGTGAGACCTGAAGGTTCGCGAACGTGGCACGCCCATACGTGAGCCCATGGCCGAAGGGGTAGAGCGGCTCGTTGGGCACATCCAGATACTTGCTGGTGAAGGGGTCGCGGGCATCGGCCGGGCGGCCGCTCGGGCGCTCACCGAAAAAGATCGGCACCTGCCCGAGCGCGTGCGGCCAGGTGATGGGGGTGCGGCCGCCCGGTGACACGCGTCCCGTCAGCACATCGGCAATGGCATTGCCGGCCTCCGAGCCGAGGAACCAGCAGGCCAGGAGCGCGTCCGCGTTCTGCGCGAGCCAGGGCACGATGAGCGGTCTCCCCGAGAAGAGCAGGACGATGACCGGCACGCCAAGCGACTGCGCGCGCTGGAGCACCGCTTCGGCGAAGATACGCTGATGCCCCGGAAGCTCCGGGAACGCGCGGCTCGCCGCCTCACCGCTCATCGCCGCCCTCTCGCCGAGGCACAGAAGAATGGCGCTCGCGCCTTCGCAGAGCTCGAGCGCAGCAGCGATGTTGCTGAGATCGCCACCCTCGATCGGGACACCCGGCGCATGCACTATGTCGGCATCAGGCAGTGCCGCGCGCAGCCCGGCGAGCACGGTGACGTGTCGTTCGGGAACCTGGGCGGCGCCCCAGGGGCCGCCCATCTCATCGCGCGCATCGGCAAGCGGGCCGAGCACGCAGAGCCGTCGCGCGGTGCGGCTCTCCAGCGGAAGCGTTTCGCGATCATTCTTCAGCATGACGATTGCGCGCGCGCCCACATCCCGCGCGAGCTGCCGTCGTTGCGCGAGGGTCGCCGCGGACTCGGACCGGGACCCTCGCGCGTACGGGTCATCGAAGAGCCCAAGTCGTTCCTTCAGCCGCAGCACCCGGCGCACGCTGGCGTCGATCTGCTCCATGGAGACGAGACCGCGCTCGAGCGCGATGGGCAGGCCGGTACGGTAGGCATCCGCCATCATGTCGATGTCGATGCCGGCGTTGAGCGCAAGAGCTGCGGCCTCGGCCAGATCCGCGGCCACGCCGTGCCGCATGAGCTCGCCGATGGCGTTGTAGTCACTGACGAGCACACCATCGAAGCCGAGCTGGCCGCGCAGGTAATCCTTCAGCAACGGGATGTGCGCAGTCATCGGCACGCCGTTGAGATCCGTGAACGCAGGCATTATCGCGACGACGCCAGCCGCCACCGCCGCTTCGAACGCGGGCAGATGCACTTCGGCCAGCGTGCGTTCAGAGATGTCCGCCGAGGCGTACTCGCGGCCGGCGTTCACCGCACCGTACGCGCAGAAATGCTTTGCCACGGCGGCAAGCGAGCTCGCGTGCGCCAGGTCCGCACCCTGAAAGCCGCGAACCGCGGCTTGCGCCATGCGCATGGCGAGCCACGCATCTTCGCCCGGGCCCTCCGCCGTGCGGCCCCAGCGCGGGTCGCGCGACACGTCCAGCATGGGAGCGAACGTCATCGCGATCCCATCCGCCGCGGCCTCGGTGGCGGCCTCACGCGCCGTCAACGCCCAAGCCTCGGGATCGAACAGCGCCATCTGCGCAAGCGGAATCGGAAACAGCGTCCGGTGCCCGTGGATCACGTCGAGCCCGATGAGCAGCGGAATGCGCAGCCGGGCGTTTTCCAGGGCCAGGCGCTGCATCTCATGGGTGGGGCCCGGGCCCGCGATGTTCAGCAGATTGCCGATCGAGCCGTTGCGGATGGACTCCGTGGAATCGCCGGCGATGATCGGGCCCGTGACGGCGTAGCCGGCCGCCGACATGGTGAGCTGGCCCAACTTCTCCGCAAGCGTCATGTCGGCCAGCAACTCGTCGACTCGGCTCATCGAATCCAGTCCTTTCCCGAAAAAGGCTACCATCATGAGCAATCCGCCAGCGGAAATCTCGGGTGTTCTGCCACCGCGAGCTTGGCTGGGGGGCGATTGAAAGGAGAGTCGTGCCAATAGCGAACCGGGCCAGCAGGGCCCAACGGGCCCGCCGGCCTGTCTCGGCAGCGCGCATCGCGAGCCCCGCAGCGCTGGCCGGGCTGCCGGATGACGAGTTGCTCGAGGCCGTGCAGCGTCAGACGTTCAAGTTCTTCTGGGATGGGGCCCACCCCGTGAGTGGCCTTGCGCCGGACCGGCGCACGACCCGCCCTCAGCCGGTCGATGATCTCGTCGCCACCGGCGGGTCGGGCTTCGGCGTGATGTCGCTCATCGTCGCCACGGAACGCGGCTGGGTCACGCGCGAAGCTGCGGTGGAGCGTCTCGGGCGCATGCTCGATGTCCTCGTGCGCGCCACCTGCTATCACGGCACGTATCCGCATTTCATGAACGGCCTCACGGGGGCCACCATTCCATTCAGCCGCAAGGATGACGGAGGGGATCTCGTCGAGACCTCGCTGCTCTTCATGGGCCTTCTCTGCGCGCGGCAGTACTTCACGGCAGATGATCCCGCGGAGCAATCCATCCGGGGCCGCATCACCTGGCTGTGGGAAGAGGTGGAATGGAGCTGGTTCACGCAGGGCGGCCGCAGGCTGCTCTACTGGCACTGGAGCCCGAACAACGGCTGGGCGCTGGATCACGAGATCCGCGGCTGGAATGAATGCCTCATCACCTACGTGCTCGCCGCGTCGTCGCCGCGCCACGCGATCGAGCCCGTGGTCTACCACCGCGGCTTCGCGTCCGGCCGCCATTTCGTGAACGGCAAGTCGTACTACGGCATCGAGCTGCCGCTCGGCATGCCTTGCGGCGGCCCGCTGTTCTTCGCGCACTATTCGTTCTGCGGTCTCGATCCGCGCGGGCTCGAGGACCGGTACGCGGACTACTGGGACCTCAACGTGCGTCACGTGCGCATCAATCGCGCGCACTGTGTCGAGAACCCGCGCGGATATGAAGGCTACGGCGCCACATGCTGGGGCCTGACAGCCAGTGATGACCCCGCGGGCTACTCGGCGCACGCACCGGACAACGACAACGGCACCATCTCGCCGACGGCCGCGCTCGCAAGCCTGCCGTATCTGCCGCGGGAGGTGCTGCAGGTGCTCCGGCATCTGCTGGTCGAGCACGGCAGCCAGGTCTGGGGTCGCTACGGCTTCGTCGACGCATTCTGCCTGCGCCAAAAGTGGTACGCAGACACTTTCCTGGCCATCGACCAGGGGCCCATCATCGTGATGATGGAGAACCACCGCACCGGCCTCCTGTGGAAGCTCTTCATGAGCGTGCCCGACGTCCAGGCGGGCCTGCGCCGGCTCGGCTTCGCCAGCCCGTGGCTGGGCGGGGCGGGCAAGCGCTGATGGCAGCGCGCGCCGCGCCGCCCGGCGAGTGGCTCGATCGCCAGTACCGGTACTCGGCGACGGCCATGCTGAAGAGCGTGTCAGCGGTGGACTTGCAGAAGTCGCGGCCCGGGTTCGGCCACGTGATCCGGGCGAAGCCGGGCTCGGTCGTCGCCTCGCCGGTGCTCGCCTCCTACGACCCGGACCCGGATTATTTCTTTCACTGGTTCCGTGACTCCGCGGTCGTCATCGATGCGCTCCGGCTGCTTTTCGAGGATGGCACCCTGGGCCGGGAAGCGCTCACGCACGTCGCGGACTTCATGCGGTTCAGCCGTTCGCTCGAGGCGCTCGATGGCCGCACGCTCGTCGCCGCGCCGGCGTGGCGTGAAAAGGTGGCGCCGGATTTCATCCAGTACCTGCGCGACGATGCGAGCCTTGCAGCCGCTCGCGGCGAGGCGATCGTCGGTGAGACGCGCGTCAATCCCGACGGCACGCTCGACATCTCGAAGTGGGGCCGACCGCAGTTCGATGGCCCCGCGCTCCGCGCGCTGGCTCTCATGCGCTGGATGCGCAGTGCAACTTTCGATGCCGGGACTCGTGTCGTGGCGTCGGAGCTGATCCGCTCCGATCTTGCCTTCGCGTTCAGCCATTGGCGCGAGCCGTGCTTCGACATATGGGAAGAGGAGTCCGGCCGCCACTACTACACGCTGTGTGTCTCCGCGGCCGCGCTGGAAGAGGGGGCGCGCTGGCTGCAGGAGCAAGGCGAGCACGGTGGCGCGCAGATCTATGGCACTGAAGTCGCGGAGATCCGCCGCGCGCTCGATGGCTTCTGGCTGCAGGGCGCGGGGTATTACCGCTCCCGGGTTCTCGCCTCGGGCGCGCGGTCTGCGAAGGAGCTCGACATCGCGCTCATCCTCGCCGCGATTCATGCGGGTGGCAGCGCGGGTGCGCACACCGTCCACGACCCGCGCATGCACTCGACGCTTGCGCAGCTCGAAGCGCTGTTCGACGCGGCGTATCCCATCAACCGTGATCGATCGCATTCGATGGGGCCGGCCATGGGCCGCTATGCGGGCGACGTCTACTACTCCGGCGGCGCGTACTACTTCTCCACGCTGGGCGCCGCAGAGCTCTGCTTCCGTGCCGCGGCTGGCAGCCAGGATGCCGCGAGCTGGATCGCCCGCGGTGACGCATACCTCGCCACCGTTCGCCGCTTCACACCGCCGGGTGGCGAGCTGTCGGAGCAGTTCGACCAGCGCACGGGGGCCCAGAGCTCCGCGAGGCACCTCGCGTGGAGCTATGCGGCGTTCATTTCGTGCGCCGCCGCGCGCCGGCGGGTGGCGGGCCGCTGATGGGCGCAGACCCGAACGCCGTGCCGGCGGCCGTCGCCTCCGAAGGGGAGACTCCGCGCTCAGGTGTCATTCGGCAGGTGCGGATGCTGCTTCGGGCCGTGTTCGCCTCCCGCGTGGGCAAGGCGCTCATCGTGCTCACCTCCAGCATCTTCCTCGTGATCGCCGCGACGGCCTACGGGCAGATCCGCCTGAACAGCTGGAACAAGCCGTTCTACGATGCGATCTCCCGGCGCGACCTGCATGACTTCCTGCTGCAGCTCGGTGTGTTCTTCATCATCGCGGGGTCGCTGCTGGTGCTCAACGTTCTGCAGCGCTTCCTCGTCGAGACGACGAAGTACAAGCTGCGTGAAGGCCTCGTGCACGATCTGCTCAACAACTGGATGCAGCCGCGCCGCGCGTTCTGGCTCGCGAGCTCGGGTTCGATCGGGGTGAATCCGGATCAGCGCATGCACGACGATGCGCGGAACTTCTGCGATCTCTCCGCGGATCTCGGCACGGGCCTGCTGCAGGCCTCGGTCCTGTTCCTCACGTTCGCCGGCGTGCTGTGGTCGCTCTCGAGCGACTTTTCTTTCCGTGTCGGCGACGTCGACTATGCCGTGCCGGGCTTCATGCTGTGGGCGGCCATCCTCTACGCGGGGGGCGGCTCGCTTCTCAGCTACTCGGTGGGGCGCACGCTCATCAGCCGCAACGAACAGCGCTACGCACGCGAGGCGGACCTGCGCTTCTCCCTCGTCCGTATCAACGAGCATCTCGACGGCATTTCTCTCGCAGCCGGTGAGGCGGATGAGCGGCGGCGTGTCGAGATGCACCTCGGCAATGTGCTGGGCTCCACGCGGCGCCTGGTTTCAGGTCTCACCAATCTCACCTGGGTGACTGCCGGGTTCGGCTGGATCACCGGCGTCGCGCCGACGCTGGTCGCGGCGCCCTTGTACTTCTCCGGCAAGATCTCTTTCGGCGGCCTCATGATGGCCGCGGCGGCCTTCAGTCAGGCGCAGTCTTCCTTGCGGTGGTTCGTGGACAACTTTCCGGTGATCGCGGACTGGCGCGCCACGCTGCTGCGCGTCGCCAACTTCCGTGAGGCCCTGCTGAAGACGGATATCGGGAAGGAGTTCGACAGCCGGATCGTCTACGCCGAGGGTGAGCCCGGCACGATGACCATCGAGGACCTCGAGATCGTCTCCATCAGTGGCTGCGACATGCTGCGGGAGCAGAAAATCGTCATCGGCGCGGGGGAGCGCGTGCTCATCGTGGGCGCGCCGGGCACGGGCAAGACGCTGCTCTTCCGCGCGCTCGCCGGCTTGTGGCCCTGGGGCTCCGGGCGCATCACGCGCCCGGCCGGCGAGCAGATTCTCTATCTGCCCCGCGGCACACCGTACCTGCCGCGCGGAACGCTCCGGGAGATCCTCGCGTATCCCATGAAGGTGGAGCGTTTCGAGGAGGGCGCCTTCGCGCACGCGCTCGATCGGCTCGGCCTGAATCGCCTCGTCCCCGTGCTCGATGAGACGCGCCGCTGGGACCGCGAGCTGAGTCAGGATGAACAGCTCTCGCTGGCATTCGCCCGCATGCTGCTGCAGGCTCCGCCGTGGGTGCTGATCGACGATACGTTCGGCGCGCTGGACGACGAGACGCTCGAGCGTGTGACGGATCTCTTCACCCGCGAGCTGAAGCGCACGAGCATCATCCACATCGGCAAGGCGGCCCAGGTCCACAATCCGCTGTTCAGCAGGGTTCTGCATCTGGTCAAGGCTCCCGTGCAGGCCGGGCCCGCGCAGGAGGATGCGAGCGCTGCCCAGGCAAAAAAACAATCGGCTATCGGTCCGTGACGCAAACCCATCTGCTCAGGCGCATCCTGTTGTGGCTGCTGCTCGCACTCGCTGCCCCCTGCGCGGCGGCTCAGGATTTCGATTTTCGTGCACCGGCGAGCGCCACGGACCCGGCACTGCCGGCCGCGATGCGCGACCTCGCGCGGCGAATCATTCCCGTCTATCAGCAGAACGATCCGGAGCGCTATCTCTCGAACCTGTCCGCGCTACAGATGGTGGCGGGGGACTACGCGTCGGCATGGGCGTCGCGCCAGTCGCTGCGGGACCGGCGGCGCAGCGCGAACGTCGGGCCGGTGGGCCGCGCCGCGGTGTACGACATCTATGCGAACGCGCGTGCCATCGAGGCAGGCGTGCGCATTCCGTTCGCGCAGGCTTATGCGCAGGCGTTCCGGAACAACGTCAATCGGCTGGATGATCTCGACGCCTACATTCTCGGAGGCTGGCTCGGCGAATCGCCTGCCACGGTGCAGGAAGGCTTGCAGCGGGCGCTCGATCAGCGCCGCGGCAAGACGAGCGTGACGCTGCAGGAAGCCATCGATCTCATCTGGGCCTTTTTCGCGTTCGAGGCCTACCGCAGCTTCAGCTCCCTGGCCGGCCCGCTCAAGGCGGAAGAGGATCGCCGCCGCTACATCCGGGACGACGAGATGATCCGCACCCCGGAGGGCCAGCGGCTCGCCGCGGTGGTGGTACGGCCGCGAATCGCATCCGGGAAGCTTCCGGCGCTGCTCGAATTCACCATCCTCGATTCACAGGAGCGTGCACTCGAAGCCGCCGCGCACGGCTATGCGGGCATCGTGGCCCACAGCAGGGGCGTGGGCGGCAGCTCGGGCACCGTCGTTCCTTTCGTGCACGACGGCGGTGATGCGCATGCCGTCATCGAGTGGATTGCCAGACAGCCGTGGAGCGACGGCCGTGTCGGCATGTTCGGCAGCCAGTACAGCGGCTTCACCGCATGGGCTGCTGCGAAACACGCTCCCGCCGCGTTGAAGGCCATCGCCACAGTGGATGCAATGGCGCCGGGCATCGACTTCCCCATGACGGGACACATCTTCCACAACGCCGCGTATCGCTGGGCGTTCGACGTGACGAGCGCTCCGGAGGATCGCCGGCCCGATGAAGATGCCCGCTGGCGTGCGTTCGACGAGGACTGGTACAGGAGCGGGCGGCGTTACCGTGAGTTCGCCGGCGTTTCCGGCCTGCCGGGCACGCTCTTCCGGCAGTGGCTCAATCACCCGAGCTACGACCGGTACTGGCAGAAGATGGTGCCGTACCGCAACGAGTTCGCCCAGGTCCGGATTCCGGTGCTGACGATCGCGGGCTACTTTTCCGGCGCGAGCACCGGCGCGCTCTACTACTTCACGCAGCACCACCGTTACAACGAGCACGCGAACGACACGCTTCTCGCCGGCCCGTACGATGGCAACGTGATGCGCGACGGGCCCGCGCCGGTCATCGAGGGCTATCACGTGGATCCGGTTGCCCTCATCGATCTGCGCGCGCTGCGCTACGAATGGTTCGACTCCGTCTTCAAGAAGGGGAACAGGCCAGCGCTGCTGAAGGAGCGGGTCAACTACCAGGTGATGGGCGCGAACCTCTGGCAGCACGCGCCTTCGATCCCGGCGATGGCCAATGACTCGCTCAAGCTCTACTTGCGTGCCGCGCCGGCGGAAGGGCCGAATCAGCTCCTGCCGGCGGAGGGCGCGCCCAGCGGGTTCCTGCCGCAGACCTTCGACCTGGCGGACCGGAGCGACGCCTCCGTCGCGTCCGCCGCCAGTCTCGTGAGCCGTGTGCTGAAGCCCCGGAACGGCGAGCTGTACGTGAGCGAGCCGCTGCAACAGTCCCTCGAGATCAACGGGCTCCTCTCGGGCCGGCTCGATTTCACCGTGAACAAGATGGACATGGATATCACCCTCGGGCTCTACGAGCTCATGCCGAGCGGGGAGTATCTGAAGCTGTTCGACCCTGCCTACGAGGTCCGCGCGAGCTATGCGAAGGACCGTTCGCGGCGGCAGCTGCTGAAGGCGGGTGTGAGACAGCAGCTGCCCTTCACGAGCGACCGGCTGACGAGCCGCAAGCTCCAGGCCGGCAGCCGCATCGTGATCCTCCTCGGCATCGTCAAGCGGCCCGACCGGCAGATCAACTACGGCACCGGCGATGACGTGAGTGAAGAGTCCATCGAGGACGCGGGTGTGCCGCTGCGAATCCGCTGGTACGACAGCAGCTTTCTCGACATTCCCGTCCGCCGGTAGTCGCGATTACAATGCCGGCCGCCCGCGACCGCCTCGGAGAGCGCGCACGACAGCGGGCAAGTCTTTTCAGCATTGGGGGTTGCAGCGTGAATCGTACCTGGGCCGTGGGACTGTGCGCCCTGTTGTCTGTTGTCTTGTCCGGTTGCGAGGGGTCCTCCCAGGGCAGCGCTGAAAGCGCGTCGGCCGCCACCGCAGGGCCCGCCGCGAACGTGACCACCGATCGCCTCGTGAATGCGGCCTCCGAGCCTTCCCAGTGGATGACCTACGGCGGCACTTATTCGGAACAGCGTTACAGCAGGCTCTCACAGATCAACCGCGAGAACGTCAGGCAGCTCGGCCTCCTCTGGTTCGCGGATTACGACACCAACCTGCAGCAAACCGGCACGCCGCTCTACATCGATGGCGTCATCTACGTTTCCACCGCGTGGAGCAAGGTTTATGCGTTCGATGCCAGGAGCGGCAGGCAGCTCTGGCAATACGACCCGAAGACTCCCGGCGAGTGGATTCGCAACGTCTGCTGCGGCATCGTCAATCGCGGTATCGCCGCCTACAACGGCAAGATCTTCGTCGGCACGCTCGATGGGCGTCTCGTGGCGATCGATGCGAAGAGCGGGCAGGAAGCCTGGTCGACGATGACCGTCGACAACAGCATGTCCTACTCCATCACGAGCGCGCCGCGCGTGGCCAGGGGCAAGGTGTTCATCGGCAACTCCGGCGGCGAGTTCGGTGTGCGGGGCTACATCAGCGCCTACGACACCGAGACGGGCAAGATGGAGTGGCGCTTCTACACGGTGCCCGGCGACCCGAGCCGGCCGCACGAGAACGAGGCCATCAAGAAGGCCGCGGCCACATGGGGTGAGGGGGACTGGTGGAAGCTCGGCGGTGGCGGCACGGTGTGGGACGCCATCATCTACGATCCGGTCACCGGGCTCCTGTACTTCGGCACCGGCAACGGTACGCCGTGGAACCAGCACAAGCGTGACGCTTCCGGCAAGGACAACCTGTATCTCGCCTCCATCATCGCGGTGAAGCCCGACACCGGCGAGTACGTGTGGCACTACCAGACGACGCCGGCGGATACATGGGACTACGACGCCGTCAGCCCGATGATGACGGTCGATCTCACCATCGACGGCAGGCAGCGCCATGTGCTGCTGCAGCCTTGCAAGAACGGCTTCATGTACGTGCTCGATGCCGCCACGGGCGAGCTGCTGCGTGCGGACCCGTTCACCGAGGTGAACTGGGCCGACGGCGTGGACCTGACGACGGGCCGGCCGAAGGTTCGCAAGGAAGCGCGTTATCCCGCGGGCAAGCCCTTCAACCTGACGCCAGGCGTGCAGGGTGCGCACGGCTGGCACTCGAACGCGTTCAGCCCCGACACGGGCCTCATCTACATCCCGACGCAGGACGCGTGGTTCCCGATGATCGAGGACGAGAAGTACGAGCCGCAGGACGTGGGCTACAACCTCGGCATCGACTTCGCTGCGCAGTTCACGTTCTATCGCGACAATCCGGATGCGAAGAACGGGTTCGTCGGTTATCTGCAGGCCTGGGACCCCGTGACGGGCAGGCAGGTGTGGAAGGGTGAGCTGAACCAGGGCCCCACGGGCGGCGCGCTGGCCACGGCCAGCGGCCTCGTGTTCCAGGGCGGCGGCAGTGGCCAGGAATTCCGCGCCTACGATGCGAAGACTGGTGAGAAGCTGTGGAGCACCGGGGTGCAGACCGCCGTGCTCGCGGCGCCTATCACTTATGAGCTCGATGGCCAGCAGTACATTGCACTCAGCGTGGGCGGCGCGGTGGCGGGCGGTGACTATTACGCGCCGAACTACTCCCGCATGCTCGTGTTCGCTTTGAATGGCACCACGCAACTGCCTGCGGTGAAGGAATACGTTCCACGTCCGCTCAATCCGCCAGCCGCCACGGCCACAGCCGATGTGGTCAAGGCAGGTGGCGAGGTGTACTCCAGATACTGCGCGGCCTGCCACGGTGATGACGGTCAGACCCGCGGCGCGAACTTCCCGAACCTCACGCGCACGCCGCTGCTGCATACGCAGGAGGGCTTTGATCAGGTGGTGCTGAAGGGCGTGCTCTCCGAAAAGGGCATGGCGTCGTTCGCCAGCGCGCTGAAGCCGGAGGACACGCAGGCCGTCCGCGCGTATCTCGTCGATCGCGCGAACTTCATCAAGAACCTGCCGCCTCCGGGCGGTCCTTCGCAGCCGGCTCCTGCCCGCCAGCAGCACGAGACGCCGGGCACCTGAGGGTGCCTGTCCCCGATGTGCACGGGGAGTCCTCGAAGCCGGTCAGGGGACCGGCCCTCGATGGGTTCGCCCAGTTCTCGTTCGAATCGGGTGGGATCGCCCATGCGGTGTACTACGCGGGGCACCCGCATGACCCACCGTTGCTGCTGATGCCGGAGATCGCCGGGCTCTCGCCGGGGCTCCTCCTGTTCGCGAACCGGCTGGTCGAGGCGCGGTTTCAGGTGTACGTGCCGTGGCTCTTCGGCGAAGCGGGTCGCAGGGCGCCGCTGCGGAATGCGTTGAGACTGTGTATCTCGCGTGAATTCGCGTATCTGCGCGCGGGGGTCTCCGCGCCAGTGGCCACATGGCTGCGTTCGCTCGCGTCGCATGTGAGCCGGCACAACGGGCACACGCGCGTCGGCGCCATCGGCATGTGTCTCACGGGCGCCTTCGCCATTCCGCTCGTCATCGATCCGGGTGTGGTGGCCGCCGTTGCCGCGCAGCCTTCGGTGCCCCTGTCGCCGCTCTTCGCGGCGTTCGGCCTCGGCGCAGGGACGGGCGATCTGAACGTGAGCGACGAGGACATCGCGGCAGCACGCGCGCGCCTGTCTTCCGGCGCCGCGCGCCTGCTCGCCATTCGGTGCCGTGCGGACCGGATTTCTCCGCCCGCCAAGCTGGAGCGGCTCGAGCGCGAGTTTCCGGCGGGATTGCAGATCCGCGAGTACGGGACGCCCGAGGACCGCAACTGTCTCGGGGAGCGTCCGCATGCAACGTTCACGAAGGAGTACCGGCTCGCCCCTCATGCGCCGCCGGATCATCATTCGCGTCAGGCGCTCGCGGACCTCGTTTCATTCTTCGATCGCACGCTACGCCAGCTGCGCCAGTAGCGTCCGAAATGCGCCGCGAAGCGCGCCGGCTTCTCTTCGTAGAGCCGCGTGCCCAGCACGATCGCCTTGTCCTGCAGTTGCAACCGGAACCGGTCGATGAGCGCGAGCAGCGGGCCGGCGCCGCCCCGGCCGGGAAACATCGCGGGCTGCTCCAGCACCTTCTGGCGCAGCACGGCGAGGTCATGGTCGTCGCCCAGGTAGTCGGCGAGCTTGTGGGCCTGGTCGGCGAGCTCGCCGATCGGCCCGGGCCACAGCGGCTCCAGGATCTGCAACTGGTGCCAGAGGTACTTCACCTGCTTGCGCCACTCGTGCAGCGCTTCCACGGAGCGTTCCGAGCGCGCAACCGCGAAAGCCTTGCGTCCCTGCCCATAGATCCGCTTCAACGCGCGGCCCAGCTCGGGCCAGTCGCCCTCGTCCAGCCGCCAATGCGCGATTCGCCTGCGCGAGCGCACGAGCGCGGCCCGCGGCGAGCGCGCGCCGGAGCCGAGCCCGGAAACCTGACGACGCGTCCGACGTTGCTGCTCGTTCAGGTGATGGCGGAACGCCTCGGGAATCGCGTGTTTCGCCGGCGCGCCATAGCGTTTTTCCAGCCGGTCGAGGGAATCGATCAGAATCCGCGCATCGCGGACGGCGCTGAGCGGACGGGCCGCGTCCCGGAGCGCGATGTTCTCGGACTCGTACGCGCTGCCCGGGATCGCATCCCGCAGCAGGCGCAAGGTAGCGCGGGCTTTCTTGATGGTCTTGCGTGCGTCGTGCACATCGCGGTCCGTCGCCCGCTTGCCGGTGAGCGCGGCCACCGCATCATCCACCTGGCTGACGAGAATGCGCCGGATCTGTCGGGGGCCGGGCTCGCCCGGCTGCAACCCGGCGGCCATCTCAACGCACGCGTGACCGGGCGAAGCGCCGCACGGCGCGTTCCAGCGACGCCTCCGCCGCGCGTGGCCCGCTGCGCGCGGTGAACCGGAAGTCACGCCCCTGCGCCCGGTTGTACGACACGAAGAACTGCTCGATGTGATGCAGGTGCTCGCGGCCCACCGAGTCGAGATCCCGGAGCGAGGGCGGGTTCACCGGCGTCGAGGCGACGGCGATCAGCCGATCGTTGCGGACCCGCTTGCGGTGCTCCGTCTGGACCGCCTGCAGCACGCCGAGCAGATGAACGGTCACGAGGCAGCCGGGAAAGGCAGGCGCGAGGCCCAGCACCATGACGTCCAGCGGGTCGCCATCTTCCGCGCGGGTTCCGGGAATCGAGCCGAAGTCGTGCGGAAACGCCATGCCGAGGGGCAGCACGCGCGACACGCGGAACAGCCCGGCCGCCTCGTCGAACTTGTACTTGTTGCGGCTGCCCGCCGGAGTGTCGATGACCACGAGCACTTCGTGCGAATGCGGATCACGCGATTCGAGCTCGTAAGGGTGCATCCGGATACCTCGACCATTCCCGACGGGACGCAAGCACGAACCATACCCTGCCGAGCGACGGCCGGTCTCGGCCTTGTGCGAAGCGGTTGACGCCACCCGAACGCGGCGGCTACTTTCTCGCCCCGGTCCGGCGCTCCCGAGTGTCCATGCATCGTCGAGAATTCCTGGCGAAAGCGGGTTTGAGCCTGGCCGCTGCATCAGGTGCGGCAGCGTTCGCCGCCGCCCCGGCAGCGCCTGCACAGGGCTGTTCGGGGTTGCTGCCGGAGTTCGCTTCGTTTCCTCTCGTGCGTGCGCAAACCGACCGCATCATCGCGCTCACCGTCTGCACGCGGCCCTTCCGCGCCAGCGGCCCGCGCATCGAGACCGAGCGCCTCGGGCGCAAGACCATCGTCCACAACTATGGGCACGGCGGCAGCGGCTGGTCGCTTTCGTGGGGCTCAGCCGAGATGGCGCTGCGCCAGGTGCGCGCAACTCGCCGGGATGAGGTCGCTGTGATCGGCTGCGGTGTCATCGGCCTGACATCTGCAATCGTCGCGCAGCGCGCGGGGTTGAAGGTGCGCATCTATGCGAAGGATCGCCCGCCCGACACGCGTTCAACCTACGCCACCGGCAACTGGTCACCGAATTCGCGCTTCTGCTCTCTCGAAGGCGCCACACCCGAGGTCACGGATCGTTGGGAGGAAATGGCGCGCATCAGCTTCCGTGCCTTCCAGTTCATGCTCGGGCTGCCCGGAAACCCGATCGAGTGGCGTGATGGTTACTACCTCGCGGACGAGACCTCCGTCGCGGCACAAGGGAACGGGCACAACGGCGAGCCGGAGTATCCGAGCCTCGACAGGCGCCTCAGCGACATCGTGCCCGCCAGCCGTGTGCTGGCGCCGGGCAGTCATCCGTTCCCCGTGTCGCATGTGCGCCGCTACGCCAATCTCATCTTCAATATCAGCGCGTACACGCATCTGCTCATTGCGGATTTTCTCGCCGCCGGCGGTGTGATCGAGACGCGTGAGTTCGAGCAGCCCGGGGATATTTCGCGCCTGAAGGAGAAGACGGTCATCCATGCCACGGGGTATGGCGCGCGCGCCCTGTTCGGCGATGAGTCGATCATTCCCGTGCGTGGCCAGATCGCAAGACTGATTCCGCAGCCGGAGATCACGTACGGGCTGACATATGGTGCGGTTTACATGCTGCCGCGGCGGGACGCGATCATCGTGCAGGCGCAGGCGCCGGGTGACTTCGGCAATGCCGACATCACTCCGGATCGCGCAGCCGCAGACCGTGCGGTGCTGACTCTGGATGCGCTCAATCAGCGCATCCTTGCCAATGCGCCATGCCGGTAGGCGCGACGTTGCGCAAGTTGGCGACAGCGCGGCGTTCGTGACACTCTGCGCGTCGGCGCATCGGCCACCGGAGCGGGATCATGCCTGTCCCCTGGATTCAGATTGTTCAGCTCATGCCATCGATCCTGGATGTATCCCGGGAGCTCCTGAAGCGCACGCGGCGCCAGGCGGCGCTCGACGCGACGGCCCCGGCTGACAGCCTTCCCGCGAACGGCACGCTGGAAGCGCGAGTGCGCGCGCTGGAAGAGAACGAGCGTCGCCAGGCGGAGCTCGTCACGAAGATGGCGGATCAGCTTGCGCAGCTCACCGTGGCTGTCACCGCGCTTCATCTGCAGGCGCGCCGTCTCGTCATCGGGCAGATCGCAACGACCATGATCGCGATCGTCGCTCTCGTCTTCGCGCTCCGTTGAGCCGCGCGTTCGCCGCGCGCTAAGGCTTCCGGACGATGAGGGTCACGGTTTCGGTGTCCGGGTCGAACATGATCCGGGCTTCATTGCGCTCGAGCTGACGCAGCACCTGCGACACCTTCTGCTCGAGCGAGAACTCCGATTCGCCGTAGTCGGTTCCTTCGCGCAGGACGAAGGATTCGACGACTCCGCGCAATGCTTCCGCCGACAGCTCGGTGTGCGGGATCTCCACGGGCGGGGCCGGTTCGCGTTCCAATTCGGCGGACTCGTTGGTCGGGGCGGGGCGGGAGGGAATTCTATCGGCCCGCACCGCCCGACAGGCGGTTTCGCAGTGTGACGGCCGGCAGCAGCCGGTGAGCGGGCGCTACGCTCCCGCTCCGCTGGGACTCGCTCACCAACATCAAGAGGAACGGGAGGGGCCATGTGCGATCACGATTCATTCGACGACATGATCGAGTACGAGCTGAAGTCCGGTGGGCTCTCACGCCGGCAGTTCGGGGCATTGACGGTGGGGGCGGGCCTCCTTGCCATGTTGCCGCCGGTCGCCGGGGCTGCGCAGACGAGTGGGTCCGACGTCAGCATCAAGACGCCGGACGGCGAGGCGGATGCCTATTTCGTGCACCCTGCGGAAGGGGCGCATGCCGCGGTTCTCGTGTGGCCGGATATTTTCGGTCTGCGTCCTGCGTTCCGGCAGATGGGCAAGAGACTGGCGGAGTCGGGCTACTCGGTGCTCGTCGTCAATCCGTTCTACCGCCAGCAGAAAGCACCGGTCGCCCCGGAACGCGCGGACCTGCAGGACCCGGCCATACGCCAGGTGCTCATGGGGCTCGCGGGCTCGCTCACGGTGGAGACAGCGCTGACCGACGCGAACGCCTTCGTGACCTGGCTGGATGCGCAGCCCGCGGTCCACAAGACGCGCAAGATCGGAACGACCGGCTACTGCATGGGTGGCCCGCTCACGATGCGCACCGCCGCCGCGCAGCCGGATCGCATCGGCGCCGGCGCGTCCTTCCATGGCGGCAGCCTCGTCACGGACAAGCCGGACAGCCCGCACCTGCTCGTGCCGAAGATGAAGGCGCACTATCTCTTCGCCATCGCCGAGAATGACGACCAGCGTCAGCCCGATGCCAAGACCGCGCTTGGCGCGGCGTTCTCGAGCGCGAAGCTCCCCGCCGAGATCGAGGTGTACACCGGGGCACAGCACGGCTGGTGCCCGCCGGATTCGCGCGTGTACAACGCCGAGCAGGCCGAGAAGGCCTGGTCCCGGATGCTGGCGCTGTTCAAGACGGCACTCGCCTGACGGTGCAGGGGTCGGCGCGGTGCATCGCCGCGATGATCGGGAAACCGTCCCGACGCATTCGCCTTTAAGATAGCGGCCTCGCAGATTCCTGCGTTCGCGCGCGGAGCAGCTCATGGAAACCCAGGTGCTGGTGGTGGGTGCGGGCCCCGTCGGGCTGACCATGGCAGCCGAGCTCGCGCGGTACGGTGTTTCCGTTCGCATCATCGACAAGGCCGCTGAACGCACGCGCAGCTCCAAGGCGATCGTCATATGGAGTCGCACCCTGGAGCTGCTCGACCGGGCCGGTTGCCGCGCGCCGTTCATCGCCGCGGGCCACAGGGTCGATGCGGCCAACATCGTTGCCGGCGGCAAGGTGATCGGCCACGTGGGCTTCGACGGCATCGATACACCTTTTCCGTACGCGCTGATGCTGCCGCAATCGGAAACCGAGCAACTCCTCGAGCGTCACCTCGAAACCTTCGGCGTGCGGGTGGAGCGGCAGACCGAGCTGACTTCCTTTGCAGCCCGGGCAGACGGCGTCGTCTGTGAGCTGCGCGGCCCGGCCGGGGGCACGGAAACCCTGCATGTCGAATGGCTCATCGGGTGCGATGGGGCCCACAGCACCGTGCGCCATGCGCTCGGCCTGGCGTTCGACGGCAACACTCTGCAAAGCGACTGGATTATCGCGGACGTTCACATGAAAGGGCTGCCGCTCCCCTCATCGGAGCTCGGGATGTACTGGCACCAGGACGGGGTGCTCGCGGTGTTCCCGATCTCGGCGGAGCGCTATCGCATCGTCGCGGATGTCGGCCGGTCCGTCGGGGCGGACGCGGCGCAGCCGACGCTGGAGCAGGTGCAGGCGATCGTCGATCGGCGCGGGCCAAGAGGTGTCACCGTATCCGATCCGCTGTGGCTCTCGGCGTTTCGCATCAACGAACGGAAAGTGCACAACTATCGCTCAGGTCGCGTCTTCGTGGCGGGCGATGCGGCCCATGTGCACAGCCCCGCGGGCGGCCAGGGCATGAACACGGGCATGCAGGACGCCTTCAATCTCGCCTGGAAGCTCGCCCTGGTCTGCTGCAGGCAGTGTCATGCGGAGAAGCTGCTCGACAGCTACGGCACCGAGCGAAGTCCCGTGGCGACGCAGGTGCTGGCCGATTCCGGGCGCCTGACCTCGCTCGCCCTGATGAAGAATCACGCCGCACAGGTGGTGCGCAACGCGGTGGGCCACGTGCTGCTCGGGCTTGCGCCCGTGCGGGAGGCGCTGGCGGACACGCTTTCGGAAATCTCCGTCGCCTATCCGCACAGTCCCCTGAATGGCCCCACGCCGCACGCTGTTCACGGGCCCGCGCCAGGGGACAGGGTGGCACCCGTTGCGAACCAGATCCCGGCGGGCGCGGGGGGTATGCCACGCTTCGTGCTCTTCGGGGACCGATGCGCGGGCACGGACCAGCTCGTCGTGGATCACGGCACCTTGCTCGATTCCGAGCTGCGCCCCCCTCTGCGGGGCGGATGGATGTGGCTCGTGCGCCCGGACGGCTACGTCGCGCTCGCCACGCGCGAAGGACAGTGTGGTGCCATTGGCGATTACCTGAGTTCGCTGAGCCGCGCGCATTCATGATTCGCGGCAGAAAACAACTCCGCTAGCGCGGCGGGTCCATGGTGGCGCTTGCATGCAAGTGCATGTCGCCCACGCGCAGGAGCAGTCGTTCATCAGGCGCTAGCCTTGCCTGCGGGACGGACCTCACGCACGGAAAAGAATGAGTGATGCACGCGAACGGCCGCTCAGCCGACGCGACCTGCTCATGATGATCGGCACGCTCGCTGGCAGCAGCGCGAGCTACGGCGCCATGGCTGCGCTGGGCCTGGCGCAAGGCTCCGCGCACGCGGGTCCGCTGAGGCTCGCGCGTGCCCCCGGGGCGGCCTCGGTGCTCGTGCTGGGCGCGGGCATCGCCGGCCTCGCCACGGCGCTCGAGTTGCGCGATCTCGGCTACGAGGTGCAGGTTCTGGAGTACAACCCTCGCGCGGGCGGCCGGTGCTGGACCTTGCGCGGCGGCGATGAGTACACCGAGCTCGGCGGGTTCACACAGAAGTGCGAGCTCGACAAGGGGCTGTACTTCAACCCCGGCCCATGGCGCATCCCGCATCACCACCACACGTTGCTCGCCTACTGCAGGCGTTTGGGCGTGGCGCTCGAGCCATTCGTGCAGGTCAACCACAACGCGCTGCTGCACTCGAAGCGCGCCTTCGGCGGCAAGCCGCAGCGCTACGCCAGCATCCAGGGCGCGTTCACGGGGTCGGTGGCAGAGCTGCTCGCGAAGGTCGTGAACCAGTCGGGCCTCGATGCACCGGTGTCCCGCGAAGACAAGGAGATGCTCCTCGAGGCGCTGCGGTCATGGGGCGCACTCGAGCAGGACTTCACTTTCGCAGGCGGCAGCGGCGATTCACCCGGCGGTGCCATTGCTTCGGGCGCGGTGGGCCGTGACGACCTGGTGAGATCCGGATTGTGGCGCGCGATCGAAGCGCGGGCCGGTTTCCAGTCCGTCATGCTCCAGCCGGTCGGCGGCATGGACCAGATCGCGCGCGGCTTCGAGCGCGAAGTGGGCAGCTTCATCCGCTACGGTGCGAAGGTCACCGCCATCCATCAGGACGCCAGTCACGTCACGGTGAGCTATGTTGATGCACGCGCCGGTGGCCGGCCCGCACACGTCACCGCGGACTGGTGCGTGTGCACGCTGCCGCTCACCGTGCTGAGCCAGCTCGAGATGACGGTCAGCCCGTCGATGCGTGCGTCCATCAATGCTCTCGCATACCACCCCGCGGTAAAGGTCGGCCTGCAGTTCAAGCGCCGCTTCTGGGAAGAGGATGATGGGATCTACGGCGGCATCACCTACACGGATTTGCCGATCCGGCAGATCGGATACCCGAGCGCCGGCGTGGGCAGCGGAGGCAAGGGCGTGTTGCTTGGCGCGTATCTGTTCGGAGTACCCGCCGCGTACGAGTTCACCTCGCTCGCGCCACCGGAACGTGTCCGGCAAGCCGTAGAGATCGGGGCACAGATCCACCCGCAGTACACACAGGAATTCGAGACGGGCATCGGCGTCGGCTGGCATCGCGTGCCCTGGGTTCTCGGCTGCAGCGCGCGTTGGACAGAAGAGCTGCGAAACTCCCATTACGAGACGCTGCGCCAGATCGATGGCCGGATCGTGCTTGCGGGCGACCACGTGTCCCAGCTCACCGCCTGGCAGGAAGGTGCGGTGAGCTCGGCGCGCGACGCCCTCACACGTCTTCACGAGCGCGTGGTTTCCGCGTGAGCACCCGACACAGTTGCGGAATGCTTCTCTCATCGGCCTGCCTGTGGCTGGCGCTCGCTCCCGGCTTGCCTGCGGCCACACCGTTGCCCGTCATTTTCAGCGACGGCCAGTCCTTCGCGGAGCGCGAGGGTGATGTCATCTATCGCAGTGTCTGCCAGGCGTGTCACATGCCGGACGGGCGAGGCGACCGCGGCGCGGGGATCTACCCCTCGCTGATCGCAAACCCGAAGCTCGGAGCGAAAGGATACGTCGCCTACATGGTGGTGAACGGAGCGAAAGCGATGCCGGCGTTCGGCGGGATGATGGATGATGAGCAGGTTGCCGCCGTCGTGAACTACTTGCGCTTGCGCTTCAACAATGGGCGAGGCGAGGACATCACGCCGGCCGAGGTGCGGGCGCTGCGCCAGCAGCTCTAGCCGACAGCGCATTTTCCGGAAACAACACTCGAGCAAGAGGTTCAACATGACGTTCAGAGGATCGCTCCCTGCCGCTGCCCTTTTCATGCTGACGGCGAGTGCCGCGCTTCCCGCCGCAGACGTGATCCGTCACACGACGCCCGGGGCTGCAATCGCAAAGGCGGTGGAAGTGCCCGCGGGCAAGACCATGGTGTTCCTGAGTGGTGTGGTTCCGCCCGTGGCGGATGCGAGCGCGCCGAAGGATTCGCCCGCGGCCTACGGGGATACGAAGACGCAGACGCTCGCCGTGCTGAAGGTCATCGAGAACAATCTCAGGGAGATCGGCCTCGGTATGAAGGATGTCGTCAAGATGCAGGTGTTCCTTGCCGGCGATCCGGCGAAGGGCGGCAAGCTCGACTTCGCGGGAATGATGGAAGCCTATCGCGCCTACTTCGGCAGTGCCGATCAGCCCAACATCCCCGCGCGCTCCACCGTGCAGGTGGCGGCGCTCGTGAACCCGGGATATCTGGTCGAGATCGAGGTCGCCGCCGTTCGTCCCTGAGGTGCGCTGCCGCACTACGGGAGTGCGGCAGCGGCTCACGATGCCCCCCGAGCGTGACGATCGACCCGGCGGGCCGCGCTCTTCCCGCCGCGTATGAGGGCGGCGCGTGGTCTGCTTCTTGCAAAACAGCGTGCACGCCAAAGCCTCACGAAGTACGCACAATGCTCGTCCGGAACGCGGAGTCGCCACGGCACTTTGGGTTTCTGACCCTGCCGGCTTTCTCCATGATGCCCTTCGCCAGCGCGGTCGAGGTACTGCGCCTGGCGAACGACCTGGGCGGTGAGCCGCACTATCGCTGGACCGTGTATTCCCTTGATGGGCTGCCAGTCGTCGCCAGCAACGGGCTCGTGGTCGGGCAGACGGAACAGCTGGCGGAGCATTCACGGCCCGACATCCTGTTCGTCTGCGCAGACAATGAAATCAATGCGCGGCTGGACGATCGCGTGCTCGCGCTGCTTCGGGATGCCGCCCGAGTGCACCTGGAGCTCTCCGTCGGCCTGATGCTGAATCTCGTGACGCCACGAGTGGGCGCTGAGCTCGCGGGCCGCATCTCGGAGCGGCTTCTCGATGATGCCTCGCAGACGCGCAGGCCTCGTCAGTCCCCTGGACGGCCGGCGTTCAACCATCGCGCGCTGGGTGAGGCGGTGTCGCTGATGGAAGCGAACATCGAAGAGCCCCTGCCGCTCGGGGAGCTGGCTCGCAAGGTTGCGCTTTCGGAGCGGCAGTTGCAGCGGATGTTCCGGCACGCGCTGGGCGTCACGCCTACGCAGCATTACCTGCACGTGCGTCTACGTCACGCGCGGGTGCTCTTGCGAGAGACGAGCCTGTCCATCATGGAAGTGACCTTTGCGTGTGGGTTTCAGTCCCCCTGCCACTTCAGCAATTCCTACCGTGCGCAGTTCGGCTGTTCGCCGAGCGGGGAGCGCGGGCAGACCGCGCGAATGTCGCGGGGCGAGGCGTTTCAGGTCGTCATGCCCTGAAGTTTCAGGAACCGGGTGCCGCCGCCGCGAGGCGCTGGCGGCGAGCGCGCCACAGCCCGTCCAGCGCATAGGTGAGCAGCGCGAACCAGATGAGCACGAACCCGATCGCCCGGCTGCGTTCGAAAGGCTCACCCAGCACGAGCACGGCACACGCGAGCTGCAGGCTCGGTGCCACGTACTGCATCACGCCCATCGTGGAATACGGAATCTGCCGGGCGCCGTAGGAGAAGAGAAAGAGCGGCACCGCGGTCACGACGCCGCTGAACACGAGCAGGACGTGCACCCATGCGCTGGGGTCGCCGAAGATGCCGGCCCCGTTCAGCTCGCACCAGGCGAGATAGCCCACTGCCAGCGGCGCGAGCATCGTCATCTCGATGCCGAGCCCTGGAAGCGCTTCCACGTTCGCGGTCTTGCGGATGAGGCCGTAGAGCCCGAAGGAGATGGCGAGCGTGAGGGCGATCCACGGCGGGTGGCCGGCCGCGACCGTGAGATACGCCACCCCGCTGGCCGCGATCGCCACGGCCGTCCACTGCACTCGATTCAACCGTTCGGAGAGCACGAAGATGCCGAGCAGGACGTTCACCAGCGGATTGATGTAGTACCCGAGGCTCACTTCGACCACGCGGTCGTGATTGACGCCCCAGACGAACGCGATCCAGTTGACGCTGATGAGCAGCGAGGTCGCAATGAGGCGCGCGGGAACGCCGGGGCGCGCCAGCGCTTCGCGCAGCTTGCCGAGCTCGCGTCGGGCGGCCAGCCACGAAAGCACGAAGACGCAGGACCACACGATGCGATGCGCCGTGATCTGCACGGCAGAGACGCTCGTGAGGCCGGCGAGGTACAGCGGAAACAGCCCCCAGATGACGAACGCACCCAGCGCGGCCGCGAGGCCCCGGGTGGGAAGCGTCGTTGCGGATCGATCGGGCAACGTGACGGCGCCTGCTGTGGCGCTGGAGACGGAGGTTCTGGACATGATTCTGCGCAGTATTGTGCCGCGCGGCGGCGTGTGACGCCGTCTCCCGGAAGAGAGACGGAGGTTCACTAACAGATTGATGTGATGGCAATGAGCCGGAGGATGCTTAGGCTCGGTCACACTCCGGGAGCACTTCCATGGCTGTTGACCGAATCAAACTGCTGATCGCGCACAAGAGTCCCCTGGTGTCCGCCGGGCTGGAAGCAGCCTTTCGCACGCAGGGCGACTTCGAAGTCGTCTCGTGCACTGCCGAATCGGGCCGTCCGCCGCCCGCTGAGACGCAACTCGGTTCAGTGAACGTGGCGGTGGCGGATTGCGAAACCGGTATTCACCTCGTGGTGCCCGCATCGCGCAACGGCTGCCGTGTATTGATCGTGACACAGGATGAAAGCGAGGCGAGCATTCGGCGCGCCGTGGAGCTCGGCGTGCGCGGCTATCTGCTGCTCACGTCGAGCCTGGAATCGGTCGTGCGGGCGGTGCGATGCATCAGTCACGGCGGCACCGCGCTCGATCCGCTCGTCACCACCAAGATGGTCGCGAGCCTCACCGGCCGGCCCCTGACCCATCGCGAGCTCGATGTGCTGCGGCTCATGATGCTCGGGCTCAGCGACAAGGCGATTGCCCGTCGCCTCGCGCGCAGCGTCGGCACGGCGAAAACACACGTGAAGGCGATCCTTGCCAAGCTCGACTCCGCGAGCCGGCTCGAGGCCGTCGTCGTCGCGCGCCGCCGCGGGCTCGTCCCCGAAGCAAGTGTCGTCAGCGTGCCGGAGCACGACCGCGGCCGTATCGGGCAGGCGGGCTCCGCGATCCGCTACTGAGAACTGGAACATCGGGTTCAGACGTGGTCGATCTTCGAATCAACGGCGAGATGAAGGCGGTCGATGCCTCCAGTGACACGCCGCTGCTCTGGGCGCTGCGGGATGTGCTCGGCCTCACCGGAACGAAGTTCGGTTGCGGTATCGCCCAGTGCGGCGCCTGCACCGTGCACCTGGACGGCAAGGCGGTCCGCTCCTGCCTGCTTCCCATCGGCACCATCGGGGATCGCAACATCACCACCATCGAAGCGGTGGGCGAGACGGCCATCGGTCGCAAGATCCAGCAGGCGTGGCTCGGCCGGGAGGTGGTCCAGTGCGGCTACTGCCAGTCCGGCCAGATCATGTCGGCCGTGGCGCTGCTCGCGAGCACGCCGAATCCGACCGATGCGGACATCGACGCGGCGATGTCCGGAAACATCTGTCGTTGCGGCACCTATCTGCGCATCCGCGAAGCCATCAAGCAGGCGGCGCGCACGACCTGATTCGCCTGCGAGGGCCCAATCATGTCCATGACACATCCGGACGTGGGCGCGGGGCCAAGCGCCTCCCGCCGCGCGTTCCTGCAGGCAGGGGTCGCGACCGCGGGCGTGTTGCTCGTCGGCTTTCGCGTGCCGACGCGCGCGAGCGAGAGAAAGTCGGGCGAGGGGTTCGCGCCCAACGCATTCGTGCGCATCGACCGGCAGGGGACCGTCACGCTGATCATGCCCCAGGTGGAAATGGGGCAGGGTGTGTACACGTCCATCGCGATGATCGTTGCCGAGGAGCTCGACGCGAACTGGGAGCAGGTTGGCGTCCAGCATGCGCCGCCGAGCGATGCGCTCTACAAGAATCCGACGTTCGGCCTGCAGGTCACCGGCAACTCGAATTCGATACGGGCATTCTGGATGCCGTTGCGGAAGGCCGGCGCGAGCGCACGGACGATGCTCGTCCAGGCAGCCGCGCTTCGCTGGGGGGTGCAGCCTGACGCGTGCCGCGCCGACAGCGGCACGGTGGTGAACGCGTCGGATGGCCGCAAGCTCGCGTACGGCGCCCTCGTGGATGCCGCGAGCCGCCTCACCCCTCCCGCGGACCCGGTCCTCAAGTCGCCTGCGGATTTTCGTCTCATCGGCAGGTCGCTGATGCGGCTCGATACCCCCGAGAAGGTGAACGGCAAGGCCATCTATGGCATCGATGTCATGCCGCCGGGGGTCAGATTCGCGACGCTCGCGGCGAGCCCGGTGCTGGGCGGAAAAGTCCGCCAGGTCGAGGACGGCAAGGCGAAGGCGGTTCCGGGAGTGCGTCAGATCGTCGTGCTCGAGGATCTCGTCGCGGTCGTGGGCGACAACATGTGGGCCGCAAGGCAGGGCCTCGCCGCGCTGGCCATCACCTGGGATGACGGCCCCAATGCGGAAGTGACCACGGACATGGTGTGGAGTCAGCTGCGTGCCGCGAGCGAGAAGGCCGGTGTCGTCGCCAGATCGGTGGGTGATGCCGGGAGGACCGTCGACCAGCCGGGAGCGATCGAAGCGACGTACGAGATGCCCTTCCTCGCGCACGCGGCCATGGAGCCGTTGAACTGCACGGTCCATGTGCGGCCGGATTCGTGCGAGGTCTGGACGGGAACGCAGGTGCTCGCGCGCGCTCAGGCCGTTGCCGCGAAAGTGACGGGCCTGCCGCTCGAGAAGGTGACGGCGCGCAACCACTTCCTGGGGGGCGGCTTCGGCCGCCGCCTCGAGGTCGACATGGTCGAGAGCGCCGTGCGCATCGGCCAGAAAGTCGATGGTCCGGTGAAGGTCGTGTGGACGCGTGAAGAGGACATCCGGCATGACCTCTACCGGCCGGTGTACCTCGATCGTCTGAAGGCGACCCTGGACGAGGGCCGCATCGCGAGCTGGAGCCACCGGATCACCGGTTCCGCGGTGATGGCGCGCTGGCTGCCGCCCGCCTTCAAGGACGGGATCGACATCGATGCGATCGATGGCGCGGCGGACATGCCCTACGCCATTCCGAACCTGCGCGTGGAGTACGTGCGCGATGAGCCGCCGGGCGTCACCACCGGGTTCTGGCGCGGGGTCGGGCCGAACAACAACGTGTTTGCCATCGAGAGCTTCGTCGATGAGCTGGCGGCCAGGGTCGGGCAGGACCCGGTGGCCTTTCGTCGCCAGATGCTCGACAAGACGCCCCGACTGCGTGCGGCACTCGAAATGGCGGCACGAAAAGCGGGTTGGGGCTCCGCGTTGCCGGCACGCACCGGGCGTGGCGTCGCCGTGCAGGTTGCGTTCGAAAGCTTCATCGCCACCGTGGCCGAAGCCGAAGTGGATACAAATGGCGAGGTGCATCTGCGCCGCGTGGTGTCGGCAGTGGACACGGGCATCGCGGTGAACCCCGATACCGTGGTCGCGCAGCTGGAAGGCGGGCTCATTTTCGGTCTCACGGCGGCGCTTCACGGCGAGATCACGCTCGACAGGGGCCGCGTGCAGCAGAGCAACTTCCACGACTACCGGATGCTGCGGATGAACGAGGTGCCGAAGATCGAGGTGCACGTCATCCGCAGCGGCGAGCCACCCGGCGGCATCGGTGAGACCGGCACGGTTGCGGCACCCCCCGCGCTCTGCAACGCCATCTTCGCCGCCACGGGCATCCGGCTGCGCCGGCTTCCCATCGATCGGGATCAGCTGGCGGCGAGAGGCTCCACATGAGCGCCCGACGGCCGCTCGGGTGGATAGGGATCGCGATCGCGGTCGTCGCGGTAGCGGGCGTTGCCGTGCTGGCCTGGTACGCGACCCGACCAGGACCCCTGGATTTCGTGGACGGCAAGCGGGTGGCGATCGAGAGCTACAGTGGCGCCCGGCCCTCGGGAATACCGGCGGACGTTCACGCACTCGACACCATGGCACGCGGCCGGTATCTCACGCAGGCGGCGGATTGCGAGGCGTGCCACACGATCCCGGGGGGCACGCCCTTCGCGGGCGGCCGGCCCTTCAAGACGCCATTCGGCACGCTCTATGCGCCGAACATCACGCCGGATCCGGAGACCGGCATCGGTTCCTACAGCGATGCGGATTTCCTTCGTGCCGTTCACAAGGGCATCCGCCGCGACGGCGCGCGGCTCTACCCCGCATTCCCGTACGCCTCGTATACCTATCTCACCGACGAGGACGTGCTGGCCATCAAGGCGTACCTGTTCACTCTCGCGCCGGTGAAGAGCCCGCCGGAGCAGAACGAGCTGGCGTTCCCGTTCAACCAGCGCTGGCTCATGACGTTCTGGTCCGCCCTGTTCAACCCGGACGAGCGGTTCCGTCCCGTGGAGGATCGAACCCCCGAATGGAATCGCGGCGCGTACCTGGTGGAGGCGCTGGGTCATTGCGGGGACTGCCACACCCCGCGCAACCTGTTCCAGGGGCTCGACAACAGCCGAAAGTTCGCGGGCACCACGGTCGAAGGCTGGCATGCGTACAACATCACCATGGACGCGGGCACCGGCGTTGGTGCGTGGAGCGACGCGGAGCTGGCGCAGTATCTCTCGTCCGGTCACGCGCATGGCCGGGGCACGGCGGCCGGCCCGATGGGGGAGGCGGTGGACCTCAGTCTGCGGCACCTCTCGCCCACCGACATCAGCGCGATGGTTGCGTACCTGCGCAGCGTGCCGGCAGTCGCGAGCGCGGGCGTGCCGACGAAGCTGGCCGGGCCGGCGCCGGCTTCGCACAGCGCCGGCGTCCCACCGGACTTCGACGTGCGGGGCAAGCAGATATTCGAAGGCGCCTGCGCCAGCTGCCACGAGTGGAACGGCACGGGCGCGCTCACCCCGTACGCGACGCTCACCGGCTCGCGCACCGTCAACGATCCGAGCGCCATCAACGTGGCGCAGGTCATCATCGCGGGGGCCCGGCGTGACTCGCCGGAGGGCAACGCCTACATGCCGGCGTTCGGCGACGCGTACTCCGACGGGGAAATCGCGGCCGTGGCGAACTACGTGACCCGCCGATTCGGCGCCGAGGGCTCCTCGCTCAGCGCCGCGCAGGTCGCGAAGCTGCGCCAGAGCGACTGATCCAGGGCGCGGCCGGCTTCAGCGCGCGAGCGGCTCCATCATGACGGGCTCCGGGGTCGTGTCGTAGTCCGTCGAGAGGCTCAGCTTGCGCCACGCCCGGTCCGATTCGATCCGGGCCAGGTCCGCGAGCTCGACCGCGCGCACGGCGTCGCTCCCGAGCAGCAGACGCAGGGGCGGGTTGTCCATCGCCGCCACGCGAAGGATGACCGCGGCAGCCTTGGCCGGGTCGCCGGGCTGCTTGCCGTTGTAGTCGCGCTGAAACCGCGCCGCGGCCCCCACGGTGGACGCATACTCCGGCCGGCCATCGCGGATCGTCGTGGACGTGCCGGCAAAGTCCGTCCGGAATCCGCCCGGCTCGATGATCGTCACCTTGACGCCGAGGGGCTTCATCTCCTTGGCCAGCACTTCCGAGAACCCCTCGACACCCCACTTCGCCGCGGAATAGGGCGCCCGGCCGGTTGCGCCGATGCGCCCCCCGACCGAAGAGAGCTGGATGATGTGCCCCGAGCGCTGCTCGCGCAGCACCGGGATCGCGGCCTTGGTGACGTTGATGACGCCGAACAGGTTCGTCTCGATCTGGGCGCGGAACTCGGCCATGTCCGTGTCCTCCACGGAGCCGATGTTGCCGTAACCGGCGTTGTTGACCAGCACGTCGAGCCGCCCGAATGCGGTGAGGGCGTAGTTGACGGCATCGCGCGCGCCGCGCACGTCCGTCACGTCGAGCTCGAAGCTGCGCGCACGGTGGCCGTACTGGCCGACGAGATCGTCGAGATCGGCAGGCTCGCGCGCCGTCGCGATCAACCGGTGGCCGGCGGCGAGTACCGCCGCGGCGAGGCGCCGACCCAACCCTCTCGAGCTTCCGGTAATCAACCAGACCTGGCTCATGGAGACCCTCTCTTGCCCGCGAGCGTGGTGACGCATCGCAGGCTACGGTCCGCAGCAATGGGTGCCTATCACACGTTCTTGCTATACACGGATCTGTGGTGATGCTGGTCGCGACGGATCAGTGTCTCATTTCCCGACCACCCGGAGGCCTCAACGGCATGGTTGCAGCTGAAATCACCCGCGCGCGGGCACATTCTGGCAGAGGAGGCCCGCCAGCGCGCGCGCGATGTCCCGCGATTGCAGCGGCTTCGAGAGCACATCGCGCGCGCCCGCAGCACGTGCCCGTGCCGCAAGTGTCGCTCCCGCATAACCGCTCATGAGGATGATGGGAGTATCGGGCCGGACGGCAATGATCTTCTCCGCGAGCTGCGAGCCCGTCATGCCGGGCATCGTCTCATCCGAGAGCACCGCGGCGAATCGTTCGGGCTCCGACGCGAATGCACGCAGCGCTTCGGCGGCAGAGGTGAACCCCACCGGCTCATAGCCGAGACTCGCGATGGTCTCTTCTCCGAGACGCACCAGCGTCTCTTCGTCGTCCACGAGCATGACCGTCTCGCCATTGCCGCACGCGACCGGCTCGTCTTCGGTCGTGGTGAGGTCGACGCGGCCCTGGCGGGGCAGGTAGACGGTGAACGTCGTGCCCCGCGCGACCTCACTCTTCATCTCCACGCCGCCTCCCAGGTCCGTCACGATGCCGTGGACCAGCGACAGGCCCAGCCCCGTGCCGACGCCCACGCCCTTCGTCGTGAAGAACGGATCGAAGATGCGTCCCTGCAGGTCTGGCTCGATACCGATACCGGTGTCGACGACGGCGAGCTGGACGTACTCCCCGGGGGCGAGCGTGCCGGTGATGACGGTACGCGGACTCTCGATGCTCACGGACGCCAGGCGCACGCTCAGCGTGCCTCCGGACTTCATGGCGTGGGCCGCGTTGGTGCACAGGTTGAACACCACTTGGTGGATCTGTGTCGCATCGCCCGTGACCGCGGCATCGTCCGCGAGCAGCTCCTGCTCGAGGTGAATGTTGTCGGGAAGCGAGGCGCCCAGCAGCTCCAGCGCTTCGGCGACGACGGACTGGACATGCACCGCGGTCCGCGGGCCGACGCCGCTGCGGCTGAAGGCCAGGATGCGTTCCACGAGAGACTTCGCGCGCTGGCCGGCGCTCATCATGTTGTCCACGTACCGGCGCAGCGCGCTGCCGGGCGGCGACGCGTTCTGCGCGAGCTCGCCGTAGCCGAGCACGGCGCCCAGGATGTTGTTGAAGTCGTGCGCCACGCCGCCGGCGAGCGTGCCCATGGCTTCGAGCTTCTGTGCCTGCAGCAGGCTGCCTTCCAGGCGGCGGCGATCATCTTCGGCACGGCGTCGTTCGGTGATGTCGTTGTTGGTCTCGAGGATCGCCTCGACCTCGCCGTTCGGACCGCGCTGTACCGCCCAGCGGCTGGCAACGATGATCTCGGTGCCGTCGCGCCGCGTGTGGACGAGCTCGCCTTCCCAGCGATCGTTGCGCGTCACTTCTTCCCACACATCGCCGATCGGCACCGGGTAGCGTGTCTTCAGCAGGTCGTCGGCCGTGCGGCCGATGGCCTCGTCGGCGCTGAAACCATAGGTGTCGCTGGCCGCACGGTTCCAGTAGCGAATGATGTCTGCGCTGTCGCGCAGAAAGACCGTGTCGTGTGTGAGGTCGAGCAGCTGCGCTTGCTTGCGCACCGCTTGCGTCATCTCGCCGGCGAGCCTCGTCGCCCGGGCGCGCAGCGTCGACTCTGACCAGGCGATTCCGAACAGCAGCAGGGAAAGGGGCACGCCTGCCGCGAGCGCGACGAGAGGCTTGCCGCCTTGCCAGGCGGCCGTCGCGTTGCGCTTCAATGAAAAGCGCAGCAGCCACTCGCGCCCGGAGATGGTCATGGGCACATCTGTCGTCAGCACCTTGCCGGCGGCCCCTTCATCGAGCTCCGCGGCGCGCGCGTTCGCAAAGAGGAGGGTGTCGGGGCTCGGGTCGTGATCTTCCCAGACCGAAACGCCGAGGGGCAGCGTCCGGTCGTCCAGTACGCCTTCGATGAGGTTGTCGAGGTGGAAGGCGGCGATCACGTAGCCGGCGAGCGCTTCGCGCCGCGCCCGCACCGAGACCGGCCTGGCGTCGTGATGATACACGGGCACGAACATGAGAAAGGCCGGGCGCGGCGGCCGCGACAGATCGGAGAGCAGGTAGACCTTGCCCGACAGGCTGACACCACCCGTATCCCGTGCTTGCGCCATTGCGCGCCGGCGCGTCGGCTCGGAGGCGAGATCGAAGCCGAGCGCGCGCGAGTCGCGCGTACCAAATGGCTCCACCAGCACGATGACCACCGACTCGGAGCGGTTCGACGTCGGCCAGATCTGGAAACCCGTGTTGCCCGCCGCGTGCATGCGCGCCTGCAGCTCAGGGACTTCATCGGCGGTCACGCGCTCTGCATAGTTCACCGTTTCGATGCCGGGGTAGGCACGGGGCAGCTCGAGCCGATCGACGAACCGCCGCCACTCTTCGCGGGACACGAAATCGCTTGCGGCCATGAGCCCGGCACCGGCCTGCAGCACTTCCTCGAACCCCAGCATTTTTTCACGCATCTGCGCCGCGGCCTGCTGAACCTCGCTGGCGAACTCGCTGCGCGCCTGCTCGTTGGCCTGCCTCTCGAGCACCAGCCACGAGATCGTCGTCGTTGCGAGCGAAACGGCCAGCACCACGAAAGGCAGCAGCGTGGAGAAGCGGAGCCTGTGAAGGAAACTGCCAACCGCGGCCGCCAGCCGCGGCCTGATCTGGTGCACGCGAAGAGTGCTCGACAGAAAGCCCCCTTCAGGCCGAGGCCCGGTGTATTGCGTGGAGCAAGGCGTCCTTGGTGAATGGTTTCACGAGCACGGCCGCCGCGCCAAGTTCGCGAGCCAGTGCTCGCGAAGCGGCCTCGCCGGAGGCCACGATGTCTGCCGACATCGCGACGATCGGTGTGCCGGGAACGGCACGTGTCAGGCTCGCGACAGTGTTGCGTGCAACCTTGAGTGGCGCGGGTACATCAGCGAGCACGAGGTCGTACTTGCCCGGCAACCTGGCTGCTGCTGCTGCATCGCTTGCGCACACGGTGTCGTTGCCCGCCATGTGCAGCCACTCGATGATCAATGCCTTGATCAACCGATCGGTTTCCAGGATCAGAACGCGCTGGCGACGCGGAGCGGCTGCCTCGATCGAGGGATTTGTTTCCGTTCTAAATATGCTCATTCTGTGGCACAGCAGGCACGGGACGTGAGACGAGAAACCCGATTGGGCCAAGCGGCGATTACCGCAGCGTTTCCCCCGCTGCGGCAGTGTTTCGCTTGAAATCCAGTGCGCGTGCCTGCCGAAAGTTGTGAAATCGTACGTGTGAGCGTTTCGAGGACGATGGGCGTGGAAACAGCAAACTCCTCCCATGTGCTGGTCGTCGATGACGACGTTGAGCTGTGCAACCTGGTCCGCGAATACCTCGGCCAGAACGACATCCGGGTGACTGCCGTCAGCACGGGCAGGCAGATGCTCGAAGTCATCGGGCGTGAAGCCATCGATCTGCTGCTCCTCGATCTGCGCCTGCCGGGTGAGGACGGAATGCGCCTCGCGCGCACGGTCCGTGAATCATCGAAGGTGCCCATCGTCATCCTCACGGGTCGTGCCGAAGAAGCCGACCGCGTCATGGGGCTCGAGCTCGGTGCCGACGACTACGTGACGAAGCCGTTCTCGCCGCGCGAGCTGCTGGCGCGCATTCGCGCGGTTCTGCGGCGCTCGCAGGCCGAAGCCGCGCCGCCCGGGCGGGACGAAACACTGCGGGCGTATCGCTTCGCGGGCTGGGAGCTGAACGTGCGGCTGCATCGCCTGCAGTCCCCGGAAGGCCGGCGCATCGAGATCTCGAGAGGGGAGTTCAGCCTGCTGTGTGCGCTGCTTTCAGCGCCTCAGCGCATCCTGACCCGCGACCAGTTGCTGGAGCTCTCGCGCCTGCACAGCACGGAGGTCTACGACCGTTCGATCGACGTCCAGATCCTGCGTCTGCGCCGGAAGATCGAGGTCGACCCTTCCCAGCCGCAGTTCATCCGGACGGAGCGGGGCGCCGGTTATTATTTCGACGCCCCGGTCAAAGTCATGCGCTGAAGCTGCGGGCCCTCACGCGGCGGGGAACGTCGCGTCGATCGTCTTGCCGTCACCGAGCTGGCACTTCCCTTCACCGCCCCCTGCCATGCCGCTTGCGGGCCGCACCAACCGGAAGTTGCAGCGCATGTGGTCACCTTCCGGGCTCACGAGGTTGGCGAGCACGCGCCCCGAGTAGTGCGTGATGAACTGGGGGCCGGCGTCCCAGTACGGCCACGCGCCGAAAGCACCAAAACGCCGCGGTCCCCAGCCCACCCACAGCGGGCCCATGTCGTCGACCCGGGTGTCACTCGTGATCTGAAACAGCCTGCCGGTGTAGGTGGCTCCGCCTGCGATTGCCGCGGTCATCTCGCCCGAGCGGGCGCCTTCAGCCTTCCAGGAAAAGCTCACGCCCGGCCCACCGCCGCGCGTCTCGCCGACGCCCGTCCCCATTGTGGTACAGGCGGTTGCCATCAGCGCCGAGAAAACCACGATGCCAGATTGCCACATTCTGCGACTCATGATCGTTCCGTCCCGATTCGGGGCGACGGAATTGCCGCCCCTTCGCGGCAACGCTAGATCAGTTGTGAGGTGCACTGATGTCCGGCGGTAGCGCGAGCGTTTCATTCGCAACGTCAGTCGCAATCAGGCGCCAGCACTGTAGGTGGTTCCTGCGTCCTGCGCGGAAAGCCCACCGATCGCTGCCCAGTCGAGACTCTCTCCGCCTTGTGCGAGCAGCCTGAGGAAGCGGTCATTGAGGAGACCTGCGAGCGGCATCGGCACGCGCAGCGATTCCGCGGCGGCAAGCGTCAGGCGAACGTCCTTGTGGCCCAGCCGCGCCGCGAAGCCTGCCGGTTGAAAGCGGTTTGCGGCGATGAGGTCGCCGTACGTCCGATACGTCGGAACCTGGAACAACGTCGAGGTCAGCACCTCCACCAGCGTGCGCGGATCGATGCCTGCCTTGCCGACGAGCGCCGCGGCCTCGCCAAGCGTCTCGATGACGGACGCGATCGCGAAGTTGGCCGTGAGCTTGATGAGATTGGCGTCCGCCGGCACGCGGCCGATGGGCAGCGTCTTCTGCCCCATGACATCGAAGAGCGGTCTGCAGGCGCTGATCGTCGCGGCGTCCCCCGCGGCGATGATGAAGAGCTGCGCCGCGACGGCCATCTCGGGGCGGCCCAGCACGGGGGCCGAGATGAATCGCTGTCCGGCCTGCTCGTGCGCGCTCGTCAGGCGGTGCGCAAAGCCAATGCTGATCGTGCTCATGGACACATGGATGGCGCCGTCCCGCAGATGCCGGATGATGCCGTCTTCAGCGAGCGCCACCTGGGCGAGCGCGGTGTCATCCGAAAGCATGGTGATGACCGCATCGCCGCCGCATGCGTCGGCAACGCGCGTGGCCTCGTGAGCACCGAGCTCGACGAGCGCGCGTCGCGGGGCGGCGCTGCGGTTGAAAACGGTCACGTCGTGCCCGGCCTTGACGAGGTTGGCCGCCATCGCGGAGCCCATGTGCCCCAATCCAATGAATCCGGTTTTCATGTCGCCCCTCCCGCGTGGAGACGCGTGGACCGTTCGGCTCAGGAACGCTGCAGCGGGGCCATGAACTCCGGCCCCACCGGCTCGGTGATCGTGTCCCTGAGGATACGATCGATCCTTGCCCGTGTCGGGACATCCAGCGACCATCCCGAGACACCCAGCGCAGGCTGCATCTGCTCGGGGTGACGACCGCCCCACAAGGCGACGCCAACGCCCTGGTCCAGCATCCAGCGGACGGCGAGGTGGATGATGCGGCGACGGCGCTCGCGCGCGAGCTGGTCGAGCTGCTGGACGGCCTTCAGGTACGCCTCGAATCGCGGCGACTGGAACTTGGGATCGACCTGGCGCAGATCATCGCCTTCGAAGGTCGTGCCCGGCCGCATGCGGCCACTCAAGAGGCCGCGACACAGCGCGCCGTAGCCGAGCGTGACGATGCCCTGGCCGCGACAGTAGGGAAGCACATCGTCCTCGATGGCGCGCTCGAACAGGTTGTAAGGCGCCTGCAACACGTGCAGAGGCGCAACACGCTGGAAGCGCATCATCTGCTCCACGGAGAAGTTGCTTACTCCGATGGCGCGGATCTTCCCCTGCTCGTAGAGCAGGCGCATGGCCTCTGCGGTTTCCTCGATGGGCACGAGGGGGTCTGGCCAGTGAACCTGGTAGATGTCGATGTAGTCCGTGCGCAGGCGGCGGAGGGAGTCGTCGATCTCGTGCAGGATTCGTTGAGGCGTCGCATTTCGGTACACCTTTCCGTCATGCCATTCGAGGCCCACCTTGGTGGCGATCAGCGTTCGTTCGCGAACGCCGGCCTCCGCGAGCGCGCGGCCGACGATCTGCTCGGAGACACCGAAACCATAGGCGGGTGCCGTGTCGATGAGATTGATGCCCTGATCCAGGGCCGACTGGATCGTGGCAAGCGATTCACGCTCGTCCGTGCCGCCCCATTGAAAGCCGCCCATCGCCCACGTGCCGAGCGCGACGCGCGAGACGCGCAGCTCGGTGCCCGGAACATGCACGAATTCCGTGTTGAGGGCGTGGTGCGAGGGGTGTGGCTTGACCTGTATCGACTGAAGCATGGAGCGCCTCCCGCTGAAACCTTCGGCGCAGGGTCAGTGGAACGCATGTCCGACGTATTGCAGCAGGTTCCCATTCGGTTACCGTTGAAATCAGCTGCGTTCCTGCCAGCCGCCACCGAGTGCGCGATACAGGTCGACGATATTCGTCAGACGATCCAGTCGCGCCGACACGAGCAGCTGCTCGGCGCTGTAGAGATCGGTCTGTGCGGTCAGGACATCGAGGTAGCTCGCTTCACCGTTCTTGTAGAGCAGTTGCGCAAGGTCGAGACGGCGTCGCTCCGCGGCCGCGTTGCGCTCGAGCGACGCGATCTGCTCATCGAACGTGCCGCGCGCGGCGAGCCCATCCGCCACTTCGCGGAACGCGGTCTGTATCGTCTTCTGATACTGGGCGACGCCGATCTCCTTGCGCGCGTGTGTCGCATCGAGGTTCGCGCGGTTCGCACCGCCGTCGAAGATCGACTCGGTGATCGAAGCGGCCCAGGACCACGCTGCCGTGCCCGGCTGGAACAGATCGGAGAGCGTCGAGCTCGCCGTGCCACCCATGCCCGTGAGCGTGATGTTCGGAAAGAACGCTGCGCGCGCCGCCCCGATGTCTGCATTCGCGGAGCGCAGCAGCGCCTCGGCCTGCAACACGTCCGGCCGGCGGGTCAACAGCTCCGAGGGCATGCCGGCCGGGATATCCGCGAGGATCTTTTCTTCCCCGAGCCGCACGGGTGGTGAAGTCAGGGGGGGCTGCGGCTGGCCGAGCAACTCGATGAGGCCGTTCTCCGCTTGCGCGCGTGCACGCAGTTGCGCGGCGCGGTTCGAGCGCGCCTGTTCCACTACGGTTTCGGCCTGGCGCAGATCGAGCTCCGTGACGACGCCCGTGTCGTATTGGAGCTTCACGATGTCGTAGGAGTCGCGTGCCGTCTGCAAGGTGCGTTCGGTCACATCGAGCAGGGCATCGAACGCCAGCATCGACAGGTACTGATCGGCCACCTGGGATACGAGCATGATCTGCGCCGCCCGTTGTCCCTGGATCGAGGCCAGATACTGCTGCCGCGCCGATTCCTTCAGGCTGCGCAGCTGGCCGAAGACATCGAGCTCCCACGCCACCGACAGGCCGACGGTATTGGTCGTGAAATTCGTGGTCGGGAACTGCGACACGTCACGCGGCGATCGCAGCCGCTCGCGCTCCGCCACCGCGTCCAGTTGAGGATAGAGCGCCGCGGACTGGATACGAAGCTGTGCGCGCGTCACTTCGACGTTCAGCACGGCCGTGCGCAGATCCTGATTGTTCTTCAAAGCGATCTCGACGAGATGCTGAAGGCGCGGGTCCGTCAGGAACTCTCGCCACCCGATGTCGCTGGCAAGGCGGGCGCCGGTTGCCGGTGGGTTTGCCGCATAAGCCGGCCCGCTCGGATACTCCACCGCGATGGCGGGGTCGGGCCTCACGTAGTCCGGCTGGAGCGTGCAGCCGGCGAGGAGCGCCGCGAAGGCGGGCACGGATGCGCGACTGCGGATCAGGAGGTGGCTCACGTTCACACCTCATGCCTGATGGGGCGGGGGAATCGGGTGCGTCGGCGGCTCGCTGGCGGGCCTGCCTGAAGAGAGACCATGACCGAGTCTGCGCGCCACGACCACGAAGAACATCGGGACGAGGAACGTTGCGAGGAACGTGGCGCTCAGCATTCCGCCGATCACGCCCGTGCCGATGGCGTTGCGGCTCGCCGAACCGGCGCCTGTGGCGAGGGCAAGCGGCAGCACGCCGAGCATGAACGCCATGGAAGTCATGACGATCGGCCGCATCCGCATGTGCGCGGCTTCGAGTGCGGCGTCCGTCAATGAACGCCCCTGCAGGCTGAGATCCCTCGCGAACTCGACGATCAGGATCGCGTTCTTCGCGGAGAGGCCGATGGTCGTCAGCAGCCCGACCTGGAAATAGACATCGTTCTCGAGACCGAGGAGCGTCGCGGCCGTGAGCGCGCCCAGCACGCCCAGCGGCACCACGAGGATGACGGACAATGGAATGGACCAGCTCTCGTAGAGCGCGGCGAGACTCAGGAACACGACGAGGATCGAGATGGCGTACAGAAGAGGCGCCTTCGAGCCCGACAGCACTTCCTGGAGCGAGAGGCCGGTCCACTCGTAGCCGACGCCCTGTGGAAGCTGTTCCATCAGCTTCTCCATCGCGGCCATCGCTTCCCCGGTGCTGTAGCCAGGCGCCGCGGTGCCCTGGATCTCCGAGGACGACACGCCGTTGTAGCGTTCCAGCCTGGTCGAGCCCATCTGCCACGAGCCCGTGACGACGGTGGAGAGCGGCACCATCTCGCCGCTGGCGTTGCGCACGTAGTACAGGCGCAGATCATCGGGGTTCATGCGGAAGGGCTCGTCGGACTGCACGAACACCCGCTTGATGCGCCCGTCGGTGTCGAGGAAGTTGTTGACGTACCGCGAGCCCCAGGAGATGGAGAACGAGTCGTCGATGTCGCTCGGGCTCACACCCAGCGCGCTGGCCTTCTCGCGATCCACGTCGATCCTGAAAGTCGGCGCGTCCTCCAGGCCGTTCGGCCGGGCGAGCCCGATCGATGGCTCCTTTTTGGTGAGTGCGAGCAGCATGTCGCGCGCCTGCATGAACCGCTCGTGTCCGAGTCCGCCGCGATCTTCCAGCTCGAAGTCGAAGCCGGCGGCCGTGCCGAGCTCGCGGATCGGCGGCGGGTTGATCGGCACGATGATGGCCGCGCCGTAGTTCGCGAAACGCTTCGAAATGCGGTCCATCAACGCGAAGACGCTCAGGCTCGGCTCCTGACGCACGCTCCAGTCGCGGAACTGGACGAAGACGAGGCCCTGGTTCTGGCCGCGCCCCGCGAAATTGAAGCCGTTCACTTCGAACACCGCGTTCACCATCCGCGATTCTTCGTGCAGCAGGTAATCGCTCACGTCGTCGAGCGCGCGGGCCGTGCGGCCCTGGGTGGCGCCCGGTGGCCCCTGGACCTGGATGAACACGTAACCCTGGTCCTCGTCCGGGAGGAACGAGGTCGGCAGCCGCCAGAACAGCAGCCCTACCGCGGCGACCACGGCGAGGTAGATGAGGAGCCATCGGCCGGAGCGGGCAATGATGTGACGGACCCCGCCCATGTAGTGCTGGCGGCCGCTCTCGAAGGTGCGGTTGAACCAGCCGAAGAAGCCCCTTCCTCGTGCGCCCTCCGTCTTGCGCGGCTTCAGCAGCGTTGCACAGAGCGCTGGAGTCAGCGTGAGCGCGATGAACACCGACAGCAGCATCGCCGCGACGATGGTGAGCGAGAACTGGCGATAGATCGCGCCGACCGACCCCGATGAGAACGCCATGGGCACGAATACGGCGGAGAGCACGAGGGCAACACCGACCAGCGCGCCGGTGATCTGGTCCATGGCCTTGCGCGTTGCCTCCAGCGGCCCGAGACCCTCCTCGGCCATGATGCGCTCGACGTTCTCGACGACGACGATGGCATCGTCGACCAGGAGGCCGATGGCGAGCACGAGGCCGAACATCGAGAGCGTGTTGATGGTGAAGCCCGCGGCCGCCATGATGCCGAACGTCCCGAGCAGCACCACGGGTACGGTGATGGTCGGGATGATCGTCGCCCGGATGTTCTGCAGGAACAGGAACATCACGAGGAACACGAGCCCGATGCCCTCGAAGAGTGTCTTCACCACTTCCGAGATCGAGATGCGGACGAACGGGGTCGTGTCGTAGGGGTAGACGACACTGAGGTCGCGCGGGAAGTAGCGCGACAGCTCTTCGATCCGCGCGCGGATCGCATCGGCCGTCTGCAGGGCGTTCGAGCCGGAGGCGAGCTGGAATCCGATCGCGGCGGCCGGCTGGCCGTTGTACTTCGTGTCGATCGTGAAATCCTCGGCGCCGAGGCCGACGCGTGCCACGTCGCGTATGAGCACCCGCGACCCGTCCGGATTCACCTTCAGCAGGATGTCCTCGAATTCCTTCGGTGTGCGCAGGAGCGTGGCCTCGGTGATCGTTGCGCTCAGTCGCTGAGTGGGCGGGGCCGGCGTTCCTCCGAGCTGGCCCCCGGACACCTCCACGTTCTGGGCGAGCAGCGCATCGACGACATCGACCGGCGTCAACGACATCGCGTTGAGCTTGTTCGGATCGAGCCAGATGCGCATGGCGTACTGCGTTCCGAACACCGTGATGTCGCCGACGCCGTTGAGACGGCTCACCGGGTCCTGCACGTGCGACACGACGTAGTCCGCGATGTCGAACTTCGTCATGTGGGGGTCGGAGGAGACGAAGGCCGCCACGAGCAGGAACGAGCTCGTCGACTTCGTGACGCTGATGCCGGTCTGCTGGACGGCCTGGGGCAGCTGCGGCAGGGCGAGCTGCAACTTGTTCTGCACCTGGACCTGGGCAATGTCGGGGTCGGTCCCGGCCTCGAACGTGAGCGTCGTCGTCGAGTCGCCGAAGTCATCGCTGGTCGATGACAGGTAGAGCAGGTGGTCGAGCCCGCTCAGCTGCTGTTCGATGATCTGTACCACCGTGTCTTCCACCGTCTGGGCGGAGGCGCCCGGGTAGTTGGTGGTGATCTGCACCGTGGGCGGCGCGATGGTCGGGTACTGCTCGACCGGAAGCGTCGTGATCGCAAGCCCGCCGATGAGCATGATCAGCAGGGCGATGACGATCGCGAAGATCGGCCGGTCGATGAAGAAGCGCGCCATCGTCGTTCCCCCTTCTCACTCCGAGGCGAGGCGGGGGGCGGGCGCGCGCCCGTCCTTGTGGGGGACGGCACGCACGAGCATGCCCGGCTGAACCCGCTGCAGTCCGCTCACGATGACGCGGTCGCCATCCTGGAGCCCGTCATCCACGACCCAGTTCTCCCCATACGTACGCGCGGCATGCACCATGCGCAGCGCAACCTTGCTGTCGTTGCCGACCACCAGCACGGTGGCACGGCCGGTTCTGTCATGCGTGAGCCCGTCCTGGGGGACGAGAATCGCCTGGGTGTTGATGCCGTTCTCCACGCGCGCGCGCACGAACATCCCGGGCAGCAGCACGTGATTCGGGTTCGGAAAGAGCGCGCGCACCGTCACCGTGCCGGTGCCGCGATCGACGGTGATGTCCGTGAACAGCAGCTGGCCCTCGAGCCCGTACTCCGAGCCGTCTTCGAGGACCAGCTTCACCTTCGCCTGGCCCGGGCCGGTCAGCTTCAGGCGGCCATCGGCGACCTGCTGCCGCAGCTCGAGGCCCTCGACGCTCGTCTGGTTCACGTCGACGTAGATCGGATCGATCTTCTGGATGGTCGACATCAGCGTGGCGGCGCTTGCCTGCACGTACGCGCCCTGCGTGACGATCGACGTCCCGATGCGCCCGTCGATGGGCGCGAGCACATCCGTATAGCCAAGGTTGATCTGTGCGGCCCGCACGGCTGCGCGAGCGGCGGCGACATCCGCTACCGCCTGGCCCTGGGCGGCGATGGCATTGATGTACGCCTGCTTGCTGACGGCATTGCCGGCCACGAGCACGCGATCGCGCTCGGCCTGCGCGCGCGTCGATTCGACGTTCGCCAGCGCACGCTTCAACTGCGCCTGCGCGCTGTCCAGCGCCGCCTGGTAAGGCGCGGGGTCGATCTTGTACAGGTGCTGGTCGAGCGCGACGTCCGCGCCTTCCTCGAACTCGCGGCTCAGCACGATTCCATCTACGCGCGCGCGCACTTCGGCAACGAGGTAAGCGGAGGTTCGTCCGGGAAGCTCGGTGGTGACCGGAACGGGGCTGCGATGAACCGTGACGACGGAGACTTCCGGCGGCCCGGGCGGCGGCGCGCTTGCCTTGTCTTTGCAGCCACCGGCCAGCACGACGCAGAGCACCGCTGTCGGCAACGCTCGCAGAAGTGCCTGACCGGGAATCATGACCGATCCTCCCTCTCGTTCGTTGAAACACCGGGTGGCATCTCCTGCACAGTCAGCCATGCCGTTCTGGCGGGGGCATTACGTACGGCCCCGCCTACTGTTTCGGACGTAACGGCGCGCGGTGCGATGGAAACGAAACCGGCAAACGCGGGACACACGATCGTCCGTCGTTTCAAATTCCGATCAGGAGATACCGATGGTGACACTGGAAGAAGCGCGGAAGGTCATTGCTGCAGCGGAGCGCCGGGCGAAGGAGATCGGTCAGCCCATGAACATTGCCGTCGCGGACGGCGGAGGCAACCTCGTGGCACACGTCCGTATGGACGATGCCTGGATCGGCAGCATCGACATCGCCATCAACAAGGCGTTCACGTCGCGCGCGTTCGACATCAGCACGCGCGACCTGGCGCGATATTCGCAGTCCGGAGACCAGTTCTTCGGCATTCACGTCTCGAACCACGGGCGCGTGATGATCTTTGCCGGCGGCGTGCCGCTGAAGCGCGACGGCAAGGTGATGGGCGCGGTGGGCGTGAGCGGCGGCTCGGGGGAACAGGATCATTCGGTCGCGGAAGCGGGTGCTACCGCGTTCAAGTGACAGTCAGCAAAGAGTAAGGAGCGCGGCAATGGCAAGCAATCGAGGTGTCGTCTACGTGGGGCCGGGAAAGGTGGAGGTGCGCAGCATCGACTACCCGAAGCTCGTGGACCCACGTGGCAAGCGGGCCGAACACGGTGTGATCCTGAAAGTGGTGAGCACGAACATCTGCGGCAGCGATCAGCACATGGTGCGCGGCCGGACGACTGCTCCGCCGGGGCTGGTGCTGGGCCACGAGATTACCGGGGAGATCGTCGAAGCCGGGAAAGACGTGCAGTTCATGGGCGTCGGCGATCTCGTCTCGGTGCCTTTCAACGTGGCGTGCGGCCGCTGCCGCAACTGCAAGGAACGCTATACCGGTGTATGCCTGAACGTGAACCCGGACCGGGCCGGTGGCGCGTACGGCTACGTGGACATGGGTGGCTGGGTCGGCGGGCAGGCCGAGTACGTCATGGTGCCGTACGCGGACTTCAATCTGCTGCGCTTCCCGGACAAGGCCCAGGCGATGGAGAAGATCCGGGATCTCACGTGCCTCACGGACATTCTGCCGACGGGCTATCACGGCTGCGTGACGGCAGGCGTGACGACGGGCTCCACCGTGCTGATCTCAGGTGCAGGCCCGGTGGGCCTTGCCGCCGCGGCGGCGGCATTCCTGCTCGGGGCATCCGTGGTCCTCGTTGCGGATTTCAACAAGGATCGCCTGACGCAGGCGCGCTCGTTCGGCTGCGAGCCTATCGATCTCGGCAAGGAGGGCACGCTCGCCGATCACGTGGAGAAGGTCCTCGGTGTTCGTGAAGTCGACTGCGCGGTCGATTGCGTGGGCTTCGAAGCCAAGGGGCAGGGCGGCGCGGAGCAGCCGGCGATCGTGCTGAACCAGCTCATGGAAATCACGCGCGCGGCCGGTGCGATCGGGATTCCGGGCCTCTATGTCACGGAGGATCCGGGCGCGAAGGAGACCGCGGCGCGCACGGGAAGCCTGAGTCTGCGGTTCGGCCTCGGCTGGGCCAAGTCGCACACGTTCTCCACCGGGCAGACGCCTGTGATGAAGTACAACCGCGGCCTGATGATGGCGGTGCTATACGATCGCATCCGGATCGCCAAGGCCGTGAATGTCGAAGTGATCTCGCTGGATGAAGCGCCGCGTGGCTACGCGGATTTCGATCGGGGCGCGGCGCGCAAGTTCGTCATCGACCCGCACGGGCTCCTCGGCAAGGCGGCCTGAGGAAAAAAGCCCCTCCTCAACGCACTCGGGCTCAGGGGGGAGGAAGCCGGCGAGTGCGGGTCGTGTCGAGGAGGGGCGGGTCAACGGGTCAGCTGAAGGCCACTCCGAGCACCATCACGCCGAAGAGGAACGCCATGCCGAAGGTGACGATCCAGAGCGGATTGCGCAGGTCGTTCGGCTCGGGCTCCCGGGCGGAGCCATCGTTCGCCGCGGCATGGGGCGCGGACACCCGCTCTATCGAAACGGCCTGGCGAAGAGGGTCATCGAGCGGAGAAGGGAAGTGAAGCGGAGCGGGCGAGTCCATCGTGAGTCTCCTCTCTTGAGGAAGGAACGATGGAGCGACAGTGCGGCGGGCACGTTGCGGAGCGGTTTCGGAACGGCCGTAGAGGGGTTTCAGATGAAGGGCGAGCCCGCGTCCGATGCGAGCTCGCCCTGGGCCTCGTCAATGTGCGGCCGGTGCGCTCTGGTCCCCCGCGGTCAGGCGGCTTCCCGCCGTGCGGATTTGAGGGCCCGGCTCCACCACACCAGGTTGTCGAGCAGCGCCGCGCGGGACTGGTTCAGGAACTCGTAGTCGTTCAGCGACTTGCCGTGCATGAGGACGCCGATGAACGGCTCGAGGCCGATGTTCACCTCGTGCTTGATTGGCGCCATCTGCAGCTCGATGGTGATACCGCGCACCTGCTCGATGGCGCGCGCGCCGCCGACGCCGCCATAGCCCACGAAGCCGATCGGCTTGCGGTTCCATTCGAGGAACGCACTGTCGAATGCATTCTTCAGGACGGCCGTCGGCCCATGATTGTATTCGGCCACGGTCGCGATGAAGCCATCGCACTGGCCGATCTTCCGGCGCCAGTCTTCGGCGGCCGGGCTGGTGTAGATGCCCTGGGTGGCGAGCGGCGAGGCGGGCTCCGAGAAGAAGGGCAGGTTCTGATCCCTGAGATCCAGCGTCACGAGCTCGAGGTCGCGGCGCCCCGAGGCGCCTTCCTGGAGCCACCGCGCGGGGGTGTCCGCGAAGCGGTTCGGCCGGGTGCTGCCGATGATCAATCCGATTCTCTGCATAAGTTCGAGCCCCATGGGAGGTATGGTCCTGGTCCGGACCGGTCGCTATGGTGATGCCTCGTTTCCGGGCCAACAAGGAGGCACATCGTTGTCTGTGACTACCCTGCCTGTAGTGGAGGCGGCCGCGCACGACGCGGAGAAGTGCAAGATCGCGAATGACATGCTCGCGCGAGTGTCTGAAAAATGGAGCATGCGGGTCGTCCTGTTCCTCAGCACGCAGTCACGCCGTTTCTCGGACATCGAGCGCGGCATCAATGGCATTTCCCAGCGCATGCTGACGCGCACGTTGCGCAATCTCGAACGGGACGGGCTCGTGACCCGCACCGTCACCCATACCAGACCGCCGCGGGTCGACTACGAGCTCACGGAAATCGGCTTCTCGCTGAAACTGTCGCTGAGCGCGCTGGGCGGCTGGGTGCAGGAGAACGAGGCCGCCGTTCGCGCGGCCCGCGCGGCGTTCGATGGCCGCACGCGCTCGTGACCCGCATCGATCCGGAGCGCCCGGCCCTCGCGCCGGGCTGAATCACGCACCGTGGCGCACCCTGGCGCCGGGCGCGCACGGGGCCATAGCGAGCCGGTCTTGCATGCCGGCGCCATTGCGCGCCGGCTCATATCGCTGTCCGCAGGCGCCGTAACGCATTCGCTGCATCACGGCGGCGCGATTACGGCTGAAACACCATGCTGCACGCTTTCGCGGCGGAGCGTCGTTTCCTGCGACGTTTCCCGTGAAATCCGCTCGCGTGGCCAGAAAATAAAGCCGTAACCCGCTGGCGGGAATTTATGTACCCAGAGAGTTCAGTCTGCCGACGCAGTCGCACGACTACTGGGGAGACGCGCCATGAGTCCATTCAACAGAGGAGGCTATCGCAATGATCAGAGCAGATCAGTACGCCGCGCGCACTGGCTCCTGGGTGCAGGACAGGAACCGCCTCTGGGTGCGCACATTGTCACACCACGTCGCGCATATGTGCATCACGGAATCTACGTCGGCGGCGGCAAAGTGGTGCATTACGCGGGCCTCGCGTGCGGCCTCCGCAGACGTCCCGTGGAAGAAGTTTCTCTCGATCGTTTCTCCCGTGGCCGAGGCATCATGGTCAGGGCCTGTGCCTCGGCCGTGTTCGATCAGCGCGAAGTGATCCGGCGGGCCAGGTCCAGGGTGGGCGAGGACAGCTACCGGATCCTGACCAACAACTGCGAGCACTTCTGTGAATGGTGCCTGCGTGGGCAGCACCGGAGCTATCAGGTCGAGGCGCTGCTCACGAGCCCCGGGCGAACGCTGCAGGCCCGCTTCCGCTCCCTCGCCCGGGCGCTGGCGGCAAGCGTTACAGGCGAAACGGGCTCCGCGGCGACCGACATGCTGCAGTAAGCGGCCGACGGGACGCTACCCGCACATCGACAACCGATGGCGTCTCGCCCAGGACGGCCAATCGATGAACGCAGTGTTCAAGTGCACGATCCAGCCGGCGTGGTTGCGTGTGACGCACTGGGTGAACGCGTTCGCCGTCTTCATCATGGTGACCAGCGGCTGGCGCGTGTACAACGCCTCGCCAATTTTCGAGAGCGTGTATTTTCCGCCGGCCATGACGCTCGGCGGCTGGCTCGGCGGGGCATTGTTGTGGCACTTCGCCGCGATGTGGCTGCTGGTCACCAACTTCATCGTCTACCTGCTGCTCAACGTCGTCTCCGGCCGCTTCGCCAGAAAGCTGCTGCCGGTGAGCCCTCGCAACGTGGCCCGTGATTTCCGGGCCGCGCTGCGAGGGGCGCTCGGGCACGAGGACCTCACCCGATACAACGCCGTTCAGAAGCTCGCCTACCTTGCGGTGATTCTCGATACGGTGGTGCTCATTCTCTCCGGTCTCGCGATCTGGAAGCCGGTGCAGTTCCCGCTGTTGCGGGAGCTGATGGGCGGCTACGACAACGCGCGCGTGGTGCACTTCTTCGCCATGGTATTTCTCGTGCTGTTCTTCGCGGTGCACGTCGTGATGGCCATTCTCGTGCCGCGATCGCTGCTCTGGATGGTGCGAGGGCGCTGAACACGATGACGTCGCGCAGACCCGATCCACGGACGATCATCAGGGATGCGCAGCGCGAGCTCGCACTGCCGACACGCCGGCTGTTCGCGCGGCAGATCCTGACGCTTGGCGGGCTTTCGCTCCTGACGGGCTGCTCGATCAGCGATGACGAGTCCGTGGAGTCGATGTTGCGTCGGGTTTCACGTTTCAACGATCGCGTGCAGGCGTGGCTGTTCGACCCGGGGAAGCTCGCGCCCACGTACCCGGACTCCATGATCACGCGGCCGTTCCCCTTCAACGCGTACTACGACATCGACTCGGTTCCCGCGGTGGACGCCGCGACGTACCGGCTGGAGTTGGGCGGGCTCGTCAGCGGCAAGAAAGCGTGGACACTGAAGGAGCTCAATGCCTTGCCCCAGGCGAGCCAGGTGACGCGCCTCATCTGCGTCGAGGGCTGGAGCGCGATCGGCAAGTGGGGTGGTGCGCCCTTCGCGACGTTCCTGCAGCGCTGCGGAGCGGACACGACCGCGAAGTACGTTGCCTTCCGATGCGCGGACGGCTACTTCACGAGCATCGACATGCCGACCGCCCTGCATCCGCAGACGCTGCTGACGCTCACCTTCGACGGCGAAACGCTGCCGCCGAAGTATGGCTTTCCCCTGAAGCTCAGGATGCCGACGAAGCTCGGGTACAAGAATCCGAAGCACATCATGTCCATCACCGTGACCAACACTTACCCGGGCGGCTTCTGGGAGGACCAGGGCTACAACTGGTTCGGTGGCTGCTGACCCGACCGGCCGCCGCCCCGCCGGCGGCGCGGCAACCTCCCCGACGCTCGTCACGCCCGCCGCGCGACGGATCCTGCCGTGGCTCGTGGCGGTGGCGTTCTTCATGGAGTCGCTGGACACGACGATTCTCAACACCGCCGTGCCCACGATTGCCCAGGCGCTCGGGGTGGCGCCGCTCAGCATGAAGGCGGTGCTCGCGAGCTACACGCTCAGTCTGGCGCTCTTCATCCCGCTGAGCGGCTGGATGGCGAACCGCTTCGGCACCCGGCGCGTGTTCGCGTGCGCCATCGGTGTGTTCACACTGGGCTCACTCCTCTGCGGCCTGTCGCGAAACATAGACCTGCTGGTGCTCTTCCGGATCCTGCAGGGAGTGGGTGGCGCCATGATGCTGCCGGTGGGCCGGCTGACGATGGTGCGCGCGTTTCCGAAAGGGGATCTCGTGCGTGCCATGAGCTTCGTGGCCATCCCGGGCCTGCTCGGCCCCATGCTCGGGCCGACGGCAGGCGGGTTGATCGTCGCCTACCTGCACTGGAGCGTCGTGTTCTTCGTGAACGTGCCGATCGGGCTCGCCGGCCTGTACCTGGTCTACCGTCATCTGCCGGACTTCCGCGAGGAGAAGATCACGCCGCTCGATCTCGTCGGGTTCATCCTGTTCGGTTCCGGTGTGACGCTGCTTTCGTACGTGCTCGAAGTGTTCGGCGAGCACAGCCTGGGCATCGGGGAAATGCTGGGGCTCGTCGCCCTGTCGGCGTGCCTCCTCGCCGGCTACACCATCAACTCGCGCCGCGTGGAGCATCCGCTGCTGCAGCTCGCGCTGTTCCGCATCCGCACGTTCCGCGCGGCCGTGAGCGGCAGTTTCTTTGCACGGCTCGGCATCGGCGGCATCCCGTTCCTGTTGCCGTTGCTGTACCAGGTGGGGTTCGGGTTCACACCGGTGCAGTCCGGGTTGCTGATGGTCCCGCAGGCATTCGCCGCAATGAGCCTCAAGACGGTCATGCCGCGTATCCTGGCGCGTGTGGGGTATCGGCGGGTGCTGCTCGCGAACACGCTGGCGATCGGCCTCATCATCATGTCGTTCGCCACCATCGGCGCCGAGACGCCGCTGTGGCGGGTGGTGATTCAGCTCTTCTGCTTCGGGTTCGCGACCTCGCTCCAGTACACGAGCATGAACACGCTCGTGTACGCGGACGTCAACCCTCATCAGGCAAGCGGCGCCAGCACCATCGCAAGCGCCACTCAACAGCTCTCGATGAGCTTCGGTGTGGCGATCAGCTCGATCGTCACGGCGCTGTTCGTTCCCGAGGGAGACCATTCGGATCCCGCGGCCTTGATCCATGGGCTGCACCTGGGGTTCATCGCGCTCGGCGCGGGGACGATCGTCTCGGCCTTGATCTTCGATGCGTTGAAAGACGAGGACGGCAGCTCGGTGAGCCGTCACACCGCGACCGCTCCGCCGCCTCCGGCGGCGTGAGCGGCCGGGGGTCTACTTGACGCTGTAGCCCCGTGCGTCCAGGCAGGCGGTCTCCGCGCGCGTGTAGTCCGCACGCTTGTTGGTTGCGATGTCGGCCGGTACGCCGCCTCCCGCGGCCGTCGGGTCGTAACCCGTCGCCAGCACGGCCGAGCGGTGACACTCGTAGCGATCCTGCGCTTCCTGCTCCGCCGACTGGCCGTCCTTCGGGTAGACGAAGATGGAGTCCGCGGAAGGTGCTTCCGTGGTGCCGCCCGCTTCGATGCCCGCGGGGGGCTCGACGACCTCGTACTGGTTTGCCGCCGAGTCCCACGTGTAGTACGTGTCATCGGCGTAGTAGTACGGCACTCCGCTCCACCAGACCGTGGAGTAGTACGGCGGCAGGAACGGCACGAACGCTCCGAACGGCGCGCCGACGACGACGAAGAAGTTGCCGCGCCGGTGATACCACTCACCTCCGTGGAAAAAGTAAGTGTCGCCGGCGTGATGGATCGCGTACGAGCCACGGGGAATGCCGGGAACGGAGTACCCACGATCGTGGTAGTACTGGTTGTGCGAGAAGCGACCGTCGAAGCGCATGCCCGGAGGCCCCGCATAGTGCGCCGGGCCGCCATGCGGCCCGGCGAAGCCGTGTGGGCCGCCGCCATGGCCGAACCCGCCACCGTGCCCGAACCCTCCGCCATGCGCCTGCGCCTGCACTTGCGAGGAGAGAGCGAGCGCCAGCATGGCGAGAATCGTCAGGACGATCAGCTTGATTTCCGTGTGTGTCCGCGTCGCCGCGCGCACGCGAGGGGCGGCGTTCGTTCGCGCGCGCCCCGGAGTTGAGTAGAACATGACCTTCACCTTCCTCTGTTCGTCAGCATTCACTTCACGCTGTAGCCGCGTCCCTCGAGGCAAGCGGCCAGGGCCCGCCGGAATTGCATGGCCCTCTGTTCCATCGCCGCCGCCTGCACCCGGTTCGCGTTGGCGTTCGCCTGTGCCTGCAGGCGATCGACCTGTGCGTTGTGCTCGGCTTCGGCAATGCCCCCGATCGCCGCGCCGGCGAGGCCGCCGAGCAAGGCCCCCCGGCCGCTTTCCCAGGGGCTCGACACCGCGGCGCCGACGACCGCGCCAGTGAGTGCGCCCGCACCCACGACAGCGCCCGGCGGTGGCCCGCCGGCAACGACCTGCACGCGCTGATGCGGCGGCACGTTGGGCAGGCTGGGGTCGAAGCCAGTCTGCTGCACGGCCCATGAGTTGCACTCGTACTTGTCGCGGTCCTGCTGCTCGGGAGAGACGGTCCGACCCTGCATGGGATAGAAATACACGTTGGTGTCCGGCGCGGGGGGCCGCGGCGCAGGCGGCGGTGGCGCCAGCGGCTCGCTGGCGCAGCCCGCGAGGGTGGACAATCCGAACAACAGGACGACGGGAAGCGATGCTTTCACGGTGACAGCCCTTTGCAGAACCTGACGTGAAGCATCGAGATCGCACAATACTTGCAGATTGCGCTGTCAGTGCGGCGCCGTTACCGCTGAAACTCTGCGGGCGATGACCCGGCGGCGAAGGCCACGGTTGCCCGTCCGCTTTCCGGAACGACGCAGCGACGGTGATGCCCTTCGCACGGACCGCAAGACGCGTGTGCGTTCGCGAAGCTGCGCCGTATCCGTTGCTGCCCCGGTCGCAGCCCCGTTGCGATGATCCGGAACGACAGCGCACTGCAGATCGCAACTCCAAGGGCAGATGCACATGTGCGCCGACGTTGCGATGTCGGCCGCAACTAGTGGAAACCTGTAATGGCAGCCCATCACGTCGCTGGGAACACTGCCATCGCAGTGACCGCTCCGCCTCCATGACCGGGTCACTGCGGAGCGTTTCCTGCTTCAAGGACGCTAACCACAACTGATTAGCCGGAATACATGATTGGCATCAGGCAGGAATTGAAGGAGCCTGTTCGCACGAGGGTCGATGTTGCAGGGACATCGAAGATTGCGAGGGCAGCGAACGTGGATACGACAAGCTCACATGTGCTGGTTGTTGATGACGACCCGGATGTCTGCAATCGGGTCTGCGAGTACCTCGGCCAGCACGATTTCAGGGTCACGGCAGTCAGCAACGGGCAGCAGATGCACGAAGTCATCGGCCGGGAGGCGATCGACCTCCTGCTGCTGGAGTTGCGGTTGCGTGGGGATGACGGCTTGCGGCTGACGCGCAGCGTCCGCGAGTCATCGAAGCTTCCCATCGTCGTGTTGTCGGGCCTCATCGAAGAGGCCGACCGCGTCATGGGGCTGGAGAGCGGCGCGGACGACTATGTCACCAAGCCTTTCTCGCCGCGCGAGCTGCTCGCGCGCATCCGTGCAGTTCTGCGTCGCACGCAGGCGGAAGCCATTGCGCCGACGCGGGATGAGACGCTGCGCGCGTACCGCTTCGCCGGGTGGGAGCTGAACGTGAGGTTGCATCGGCTTCAGTCACCGGAAGGCGCGCGCATCGAGATCTCTCGCGGCGAGTTCAGCCTGCTGTGCGCGTTCCTCTCGATGCCGCAACGCATCCTGACGCGCGACCAGCTGCTCGAGCTCTCGCGCCTGCACAGCACGGAGGTCTACGATCGCTCCGTCGACGTGCAGATCATGCGCCTGCGCCGCAAGATCGAAGCCGATCCGACCCATCCACAGTTCATCCGCACGGAGCGCGGTGTCGGTTACTTCTTCGACGCACAGGTCAGGACGATCCGCTGAAACGGCCTGCGGGGCCAGGGATCGGCCCCGCCGGGTCAACGCTTCGTCGCCTCCCGTGGGCGGGCGCGGCGTGAATTTTTTTCGCGCCCCCGGAGGGCCGCGGGTCCGCTTTCTCCCTTTACAGTGTCAGCAAGCCGGCTCGTACCCGCCGGCGAATCTGCGCTGACTTGCCGAGGAATCGCCCATGAGCGCGTGTGAGCCGGTACCCCGGAATGACGAGGATCGATCATTGGCGACGATGGATGAGCTCGCCGCGTCGATCGCCCACGAGGTGAGCCAGCCGCTCGCCGCGATCGTCACGAACGCCGAGTCGTGTCTTGCCTGGCTGGCAAAGGATCGGCCGGATGTGGAGCGGGCGCGCCGGGCGGCGGAGCGCATCGTCCGCAATGGGCAGCATGCGACGAACGTCATCCGCAGCCTGAGGGCGATGCTGCACAGGACGCCACTGCAGGTGTCACCGCTCGACTTCAATGCGCTGGCCGTGGGGGCGCTCGATCTCATGCGCAGCGAGCTCGCCCGGCATCACGTGATCGTCGAAACACAGCTCTGCCCGCTGCTCGGGGTCGTCACAGGGGATCGAACCCGGTTGCAGCAGGTCATCGTCAACCTCGTGTCGAATGCCCTGGAGTCGATGGCCGAAGGGGCGATCTGGCCGCGGCACCTCCGGGTGTGTACCGGGATCGATGCCGATGGCGCCGCGCGGCTCTCGATCTCCGACTCGGGCACCGGTATCGATCCGGCGACGATGAGCCGCATCTTCGAGCCGTTCTTCACGACCAAGCGCGATGGCATGGGGCTTGGGCTCTCGATCAGCCGCTCCATCGTCGAAAGCCATGGCGGCCGATTGTGGGCGTCCGCCCGCGAGCCCCGCGGCAGCACGTTCCATCTCTGCCTGCCGGCACGAGACCTCTGCCCGGGCGTTTGTTCATGAGGCGCCCGGGCGGCTGCGGGTTCAGCGCGAGCGCTCGTGAAGACTTGACGGGTCGAGGTACGGTGAGCGGGATCGGGACAGCGCCCGTTTCAGCACACGCGTTCCCTCGTCGGCCAGCACCTCGTCTTTCCCGGCCTCCAGCGCGTCGAGTGTCTGGCGGACCACCTCGGCAGGGCTCGTCTTCGGTACGTCGATCGCCTTGACCAGATCCGTGTCCACGAAGCCCACGTGCAGCGCGAGCACCTGCGTGCCCTGGTTCTTCAGCTGCAGGCGCAGCGTGTTCGTGAGGCTCCACGCCGCGGCCTTCGACGCGGCGTAGGCTGCCAGCATCGGCGAGGGGAGCCAGCTGGCGTTGGACAGCACATTGATGACGGCGCCGCCGCCGTTCCTCGAGAGCACCGGCGCGAACGCCTGGGTTACGCGCAGCACACCGTAGTAGTTGGTCTCGAACACATCGCGGGACTGCTGTTCCATCACGCTGTCGAGCGGGCCCGTGCCTGCGCGGCCGATGCCCGCATTGTTGACCAGCAACGTGGTATCTGCGCACTGCGCGGCGGCGGCAGCGACAGAGTCCCCACGGGTGACGTCGATCTGCACCGGAACGACCCCGGGGACGTCGAACCCCTGCGCGTTCCTCACTCCGCCGTACACTCTGGCGGCGCCCCGTAACGATGCTTCCCGCGCAAAAGCCAGGCCGATGCCGCGATTTGCGCCGGTGATGAATACAACTGCGTCCTTCACGTTCATGTTCGCTTCCTCGGCGCGGGAGTGGTTGAGGTGACCCGCGCGTTGTCCTTGCCCGTCGAGGGCAGCTTGAAGATGGCGATGGTATCCCCGTACGGATACGTCAGCTGGAAGTTGCCGCCCGCGGCGACCGCCACATACTGCTCCCCGTTCACCTGGTAGGTGATGGGCGGTGCATTCACACCTGCCCCGAGGTTGTAGCGCCAGAGGAGCTGCCCGGTCTTCGCGTTGAACGCATCGAACCAGCCGTTGCCTTCGCCCATGAAGACGAGGTTGCCGGCGGTCGCGAGGGCACCGCCGATGAGCGGCTGCGGCGCGGTGTATTGCCACGCGATCTTCCCCGTTTCCGTATCGAGCGCGACGAACGGCCCGTTCTGCACGCCGCCCGGCTCGACATTCGTGAACGCGCTGCCCAGGCGCAGCAGCCCCGGCGCGGCCGGCGAAGGTCTGGTCGTGAACCGCATGAGCTGGTTCATCGCCAGGATGTACAGGTAGCGCGTCTGCGGGGAGTAGGCGGGCGGAGACCATTCCGCGCCCCCGTTGGCACCCGGAAGCATGCTGATGCCTTCGCGAGTGGGCGTGCTGAACATGTTCTTCGACATCATGACGTATGGGTCGGACTTGCGGATCAGCTTGCCCGTGCGCCGATCCACGATGAACACCCAGCCCACCTTGCCAGCCTGGGCGGCAGCGGGAATCGTCTTGCCGTTCTCGTGAACATCGAACAGCACGACGTTGCTCACCGCATCATAGTCCCAGACGTCGTGCTTCACTTCCTGGTAGTACCACTTCAGCTGGCCGGTGTGCACATCGAGCGCGACGATACTGTCGCTGTAGAGGTTGTCACCCTTGCGGCGGGTGCCGTCGAGGTCGGGGTTCGGGTTGCCGGTGCTGAAGATGACGAGACCGAGCTCAGGGTCGAGGGCGGGCGTCGTCCACACCATGCCGCCGCCGCTCTGCCAGGAATCGCCCTCGTACGTCTTCGGGTCCGTCGCCATCCAGCGCCAGCGCTGCTTGCCGGTGTGCGCGTCATACGCTGCAACGAAGCCGCGCAGCGCCCATTCACCGCCGGCGCTGCCGACGATGACCATGCCGTCGTAGATCTGGGGCGCGAGCGTTTCCGAATACCCGTTCTGCGAGCCCACGATGGTCGTGTCGAACAGCGTGTGGCCGTCCACGGCATCCAGCGCGACGAGGTGGTCGTCGAGTGTCACGAAGTACACCCGTCCGTAACCCACCGCGACGCCGCGGTTCACGGGGCCGCAGCAGATCTGGAACGGTCCGAGGTTGTAGGTCACCTCCCAGATGCGTTCACCCGTCGCGGCGCGGGCGGCCATGATCTTCATCTTGTTGTTCACGACAGGGGTCGTGATGTACATGACCCCGTCGACGACGACGGGTGTCGTCTCGAAGCTTGCGGTCATGCCGGTCTGGATGAGTGCCGCCGGGGTCAGGGACTTCACGTTCTCCTCGTTGATCTGATCCAGCGGCGAGTAGCGCTGGTTGTCGTACGTCCGGCCATGCAACAGCCAGTTGTTCTCGTCAGAGGATGCGTTCCGCATCATCGAGTCGGTGACGTTCAGATTCGCACCCGCAGGCGGCCGCGAGTAAACCGTGCGCGTCGGCGGGGCGGTACGCACGATCTCATCCGTGTTCGGGTCGCTCTCTGCGGGCGCGCGGGTGCCCAGCCCGGCGAGTCGGACGTTGCCGAGCGAGGACATGTCGAGCGCCGTCTTTCCGGAGGGAATTCCGTTTCGTGACAGGATGAACGCCGTCACATCCAGGTACTGCTGCGGGCTGAGGGAACCGGGCTTGTCGAGCGGCATCTGGTGGCTGATGAAGTCGAAGAGCTGCGCGGCCGTTCCACTGCCATACAGTTCCTTCAGCGTCTTGCCGGAGAGCGGCGGGCCGGATTCGCCCTGCAGCTTTGTGCCGTGGCACAGGGCACACGACTGCGCATACACGGTTGCGCCGCGAGATGCCTGCTCACCCGTGTACGCCCCGTTGGTCCCATCCGCGCCGAAGGCTTCGTTACCGAGCGCGAAGAGCCCGATGACCAGTACCGCAACTCGCATGTCCAGTCCTCTCTCTAATCTTTCCTGGGGGAGGCGAGGCTAGCCCGGTGTCTTCGGGACCCGATTTCAGGCGCAGGTGCCGCAGTTACAGGCGACACGCAGCAATTTGCACGATGGCAGGCGAACGTGAGCGGCGGTCGCGATGCGCAGGCGGGCGGTTTTGCGACGCGACGGCAGCCGCCATGGTCGAGGAGTACCTCGACAGCCTCGGGGGCGGGCGCAAGCTCGAGCCGGCGGAAGTGGACAACGGCCGTGCGGTTGCTGCCAAGAGGGGGATGACATCGTCCCCATTCCGGGCATCCAATGGCGCACCGATCTGGAGGAGCGCCCGGGAGCGGCGCCCCTTAAGCTGACGGCTGCACATGAGAGGAGACAGGCATGCCCCATGCGATCCGAATCCACGAGACCGGCACCCCTGAAGTGATGCAGTGGGAGGAGGTCGAAGTCGGCAGACCGGGGCTGGGGCAGGCGCGCATCAGAAGCACCGCCGTCGGGCTCAACTACGTCGACACGTATTACCGGTCGGGCCTGTATCCGGTGCCGCTCCCGAGCGGGCTCGGCTCCGAAGGCGCGGGCGTCGTGGAAGAAGTCGGCCCTGGCGTCACGGACCTGAAGGCCGGTGATCGCGTCGCTTACGGCAACGCGCCGCTCGGCTCCTACGCTGAAGTGCGCGTCATGCCCGCCGATCGCCTGATCGTGCTGCCGCCGGGGATCAGCGACCAGCAGGCCGCGGCGATGATGTTGAAAGGAATGACTGCGCAGTACCTGCTGCTGCAGATCGGCAAGCTGAAGCAGGGCGATGCGATCCTGTTCCACGCGGCCGCCGGCGGTGTCGGCCTCATCGCCTGCCAGTGGGCCAAGGCCCTGGGCGCAACGGTGATTGGAACAGTCGGAACCGCAGAGAAGGTGAAGCTCGCCCGCGCGCACGGTTGCGACCACGTCATCGACTACACGCGCGAGGATTTCGTCGCGCGCGTGGATGAGATCACGAAGGGTGAGAAGGTGGCCGTGGTCTACGATGGCGTCGGCAAGGACACGTTCCTGAAATCTTTCGACTGTGTTCGCCCGCGCGGGATCGTGGTGAGCTACGGGACGGCTTCGGGGCCTGTCGCCCCATTCGATACACGGCTCCTGACGCAGAAGGGCTCGCTCTTCCTCACGCGGCCGACGCTGAACACGTACGTGGAGAAGCGCTCGGATCTGCTGCAGGTCGCGCAGGATCTCTTCGACATCGTGCGCTCGGGAAAAGTGAAGATCGAGATCAACCAGACCTATCCCCTGCGGGACGCCGTCCGCGCCCACCAGGACCTGGAGAGCCGCAGGACCACAGGCTCCACGGTGTTCACCGTCTGACCTCGCGAGGAGGGTTCACATGCCTGGAACCCGCAGGCGCGCCTGCATCAGGTGTTCAGGCGTCGAATGATCGGTTCGTCGAGCGAGTGGTCGTAGGAGAGCACGCTCACGGATGCGGGCTCGAGATAGAGCCGCCGCGCTTCCAGGGCAGGGAGCGAGACCCACAGCGCGCTGATGACACGAAGAATGTCCCGGTGCGCGAAAAGCAGCACATCGCCTCGCGCCGAGCGCGTTCTGGAAATGACACGCACGGCGCGCGCGGCAACCTCCGCGAGGTCTTCCCCTTCAGGTGAGCCATGCGTGAAGGCGCTCCACCCCGGGTTCTCCGCGCGGATCTCTGCTGTGCGGCGGCCTTCATAGCGGCCGTAGTCCCACTCCATCAGGTCGTCGTCTAGCTGGACCGAGCCGCCGAACCCCGCGAGCTCGCACGTTTGAAGCGCCCGGCTCGAGGGGCTGCTCAGCACCAGCGCGAAAGTGTGGTTGCCCAGCCGGGCATTCAGATCCCGCGCCTCCTGCTCACCGCGCGCGGTGAGTGGAATGTCGCTGCGCCCAGTGTGCTGGCCGCTCAGGGACCAGGCAGTCTCGCCGTGCCTGACCAGCCACGCCTGCGGAAATTGAGCCATCGGCAGCCCTCGAAGAATGCGCGGACCTTCAGATCGCGGACCGGATGGTGCCTCCGTCGACACGCAACACGGCCCCGCTCACATAGTCCGCATGTGAGCTCGCAAGATACGCCACGGCCGCTGCGATTTCTTCCGGCCGTCCGAGCCGGCCGACGTCGTTCGGAACGAGGTCGAGCACGGCACGCCGCTCGATCTCGTTCCAGGTGCCGCCCCAACCGCGGCGCAACGCCATCTGCGTCAGCAGATGCTCCACCGCCGGAACGAGCACGGCGCCGGGAGCCACGACGTTCGAAGTGACGCCGGAACCGCTGAGCTCCCGCGCGAGCGAGACCGCAAGGTTGTGACGAGCCGCGAGCGTCGCGTTGTAGTCGGGCTGCGTGGGCTGCGGCTGCTGGGCGAGCCCGCCGCCAATCTGGATGACGCGACCCCAGCCACGCTCGCGCATCGGCGGCACGAGGCGCTGGATCATGCGCACGGCGGAAATGACGTTGATCTCGTAGGTCTCGCGCCACTGGCTCGCGGTTGCCGTGCTCCACGTGGAGTGGTGGTAGGTGCCGGCATTGTTGACGAGGATATCGACGACCCCGCTTGCCAGGGACTGTTCGGCGACCGCATCCGCGCCGGCATCGGTGGAGAGGTCACCGATTGCGATCTCGGCGTGGCCGCCGAGGGCGGTGATGGCATCTGCGACGGCAAGGGCCCGCCGCTCATCGCGCCCATGAATGATGACGATGACGTCTTCAGCCGCGAGAAACTGTGCGATCGCCTTGCCGAGCCCCGCAGTCGATCCTGTCACGAGGGCCCGTCTCCCGGTCAGCTTCAGGTCCATGTCTCACCTGCCACCGGCTACGCGCGCCGAGGTATGGTTTCCGTTTCTTCCGGAAGAGACTGTGCAACGATTCCTTCAGACCGATTTCAGCGGATACGGTCGATGTCTCAGCTGTAACTGGCATGGCGGCCCCGCCCCCCGGCGGGGCCGCATTTCGCAGGCGCGTCAGAAGTTGTAGCCGACCGTGATGCCGTAGGTGCGCGGCGGCAGATACGTGACGCCGATCAGGCGGCCCGTCGCGAGAGCGAACGTGCTGCTCGCCACATCCTCGTCGAACAGGTTCTTGCCCCAGACCTGCACGCGCAGGCTCTCACTGGGCGACACGTACTGCACCGAGGCATCCACCATCGTGTAGCCGGCGGCGCTCTCGATGTCGCGCTCGTACTCGCTGAAGTACACGCGGCTCTTGCGCGACACGTCTCCCGACAGCAGCAGGCGACCGCCATCACCGATGGCGACCGGCAGGTTGTACTCGCCATGCAGATTCCACGCCCACTCCGGCGTGTTGCGGACACGGTTGCCGGCGAGCTGCTGCTCACCGCCGCCCGGCGCGCCGAACGCAGTCGGATCCGGATTCGTGACCGGGTCGTAGACCGGCGCCCCCGGCGTGGCGACGTTCGCGGGGTTGAGCGGATCGAGCGTGAGGTAGTCGTCGAACTTCGCATCCGTCCACGAGACCCCGCCGCTCCAGTTGAAGTCGCGGCCGACCGCGCCCGCGAGCTCGAGCTCGATGCCATCCGCGGACGTGCGGGCGGCATTCTGGAAGATGGTGAGATACCCAGTGGGCCCGCCGGCGAGCGTCTTGTTGAGCTGCGCGCCATCGAGCTTGTAGGTGTAGAACGCGAGGTTCGCCTGCAGCCGCCGCTCGAGCAGCGAAGTCTTGATGCCGATTTCGTGGTTCTGCATCTCTTCCGGATCGACGATCGTCGTGCTGCCCGAAGCGTTCTCGCCCGAGCCCGCCTTGAAGCCTTCGGAGTACGTGTAGTACGCGAGCACGCGGTCGTTCGGCTTCCATTCCAGGCCGAGCTCGGGGGTGAAGTCGCTGAAGTCCCGTTTGCGATACGTGCCCTCGGTCGTGTACTGGATGACGTCCCCGGCGCCGCCGGCCGTGATGACGATCGACGGGTTCGCGGACTCGACCTCTTCCCTGCTGTAGCGGCCACCGAGCTTCAGGGTGAAGGCTTCATAGCGATCGCCGAACATGCCGAGGTTCAGGTTCGCCTGGCCGAAGAGGGCGTACGCCTCGGTGCCGAGGTCGGACTTCGTGCAGACGCGCTTGGGCGCGATGATGGCGCCGCCCACGGAGCCCGGCGAGTACCCGCACAGCTCGTAGGCCGTGTCGAGATCGACGCCGGCATCGAGCAGCTTCTGGATGTTCGACTCCATGCCGTTGCGACGGGAGAGCCCGACGTTGTCGATGGGCCGCTGGCGCTCGTGGAAATAGAAGAGGCCTCCGACCACGTCCACGAAGGGCGCGGTGAAATTGACCTGGAGCTCGTTGCTGTACTGTTCGCTGTCGATGCGCCGTTCCTGGAACGTGGTCGGGGCGCCATTCGTCTGCAGGCTCTCGACGACCGCGGACAGGTCGAGATCCTGGAACAGCGAGCTCCTGAACCGGCGATAGTTCGCAATGTTCGTGAAGGTGAGCGCGTCCGTTGCCTCGATGCGCAGCGTGCCGGTGACCGAGTGGCTGGTCGTGTCCGTGCCGGGCTGGCCTTCCGAAGCCACGTCGCGCGGGTTCAAGGCGTATCCACCAGCGCCCAGGGCCGCCAGACGCGGCACTCCGGGGAAGGATTCGCGCAGGAAATGCACGGCGCCGGAGCTGTCATCCTGGCGGAAGTATTCGCCGGTCAGGAGCAGGCTCGTGGTGCTCGTGAAGTCGTACTGCAGGTGGGCGCGGGCCATCGTGCGGTTGAGGTCGTCGACGTCCTGGCCCGTTACGGGGTTGATGCCGAAACCGCCGCGACTCTCATCCTTGGCCGCAACACGAAAGAGGAGCTTGTCCGTGATCGGCCCGCCGATGGCCGCTTCGGTGTTCCGCGTGTCGTAGTTGCCGAAGCTGATGCGCGCGTAACCTTCGAGCTCCCTCGTCGGTTTCGCGGTGATGAGGTTGATGGAGCCGCCCGTCGCATTGCGGCCATAGAGCGTTCCCTGAGGCCCGCGCAGCACTTCCACCCGCTGCAGATCGAACAGCGAGGTCAGCTGCGCTTCGGCGCGCGCGACGACGGCGCCGTCGACATGCAAGGCGACGGCGGTGGAGTTGCCGGTCGTGGAGGTGTTGGCACCCACGCCGCGAATGAAGATCTTCGCCTGATTGAAGTCGCTGCCGAAGTTCACCGAAGGAACGATGGTCTGCAGATCCTGGATGCTGTTGACCTGCGCGCTGGTGAGCCGGTCTGCACCGACCGCGGTCACCGCAAGGCTCGTATCCTGGAGGGATTGTTCGCGCTTGGACGCCGTGATGAGAACTTCCGCGATGCCTTCGGCCTCGCCGGTTTCCGTCTGGGGTACTTCCTGCGCGCTTGCCGTGCCCCACGCCAGCAACGCACTGCCGGCGAGAAGAAGATGATCGAGATTCCGCTTTGCCATTGCCTCTCTCCAATTCGTCGTGAACTTCAACAACTGCACACGCACCGGGCGCAGCTCGCGCGCGTGCGCCGCGTCATTCGACGGGCGCTCGTGCACGACCTGACGGTTCAGGCGCTCCTTCCGGCTTCAGCTGGGATTGCAGTCCGCGCGCGGGCGGCGGATCACGTCGGCGAAGGAATTCGCGACGGCGCTACGATCACTGTTCGGCGGAAAGGATCAGGACCCTTGCCACGGATCTCAGCCGGCGAATGAGCGTCGTCCCTGCCTCTGCGCAACTGAAACCCTCCCACCTCGTCCCGAGTGTGCGCGCGAAGAATACCGGAAACATCTGATGCGACGCGGCCACAGTCGCCCACTCCACGGATGATCCATAGCAAACGAATGAAGGGGTCCGGCACATGGATTGCTCTTCAGACAATCACGCGTCGACATGCTGGCAACCCGGATGCGTGCGGGAGGCTTGCGCGCCGATGAGATTCGCATGCATCGATGACGGCGCAAGCCTCAAAGAGTAGAGAGGCGAGCGGCGCCGGGTGTGGAAGTCCCCTCTCCCGATCGAGGTGCTTGCAGGCACGGCATTTGCCCCTCAGCATCCGCCCGTAGCGACGGGAGGCGGCGCGCGTGAGGCGTGCCGCCCGGGGCGGGGGCCGCCGACACCTTATTAAAGAGGTGCGGATGCCACTAAAGGGGTGTGGACGCCGTGCCCCGCCGTCCGGTGATATTTCGGGAGTGGTTTGCTGGTCCGGGGTCTTCAACGCAGGACGGGAGCGGGAGCGGCGGCTTTTTTCCATACGCCCAACGTCCAATTGAGCGGGATCGGGCCCACCGCCAACCATGCGCCTGCGGCACTGCCTCAAAAAACACGCGAACAGGTGTCTCGCGGAACAGTCTGGAGTCGGTCATGCGTCAAACTGCAGGTTATTCCCTCGGTGAGCTGGCAACCCGGTTCGGGTGCCTCGTGCAGGGCGATCCCACCATCCGGGTGACCCGCGTCGCCACGTTGCAGGACGCCGGGCCGGATGCCGTCGCTTTCGTCACCCGGTCCAGGTATGTGCGCCTGCTCGAAGAAACCCGGGCGGGGGCGGTCATCGTCAGTCCGGAGAACGCCGCCCGATGCGCGGCGACCGCGCTGGTAACCGGCAATCCGCGCGCCCTGTACGCGCGCATCGCTTCGCTGTTGCATCCGCCGGAGGCCGCGCCCGCCGGAGTCCACGAATCCGCGATCGTCGACCCGAGCGCAGTGATCGACCCCACCGCGTCGATCGCCGCGGGCTGCGTCATCGGCCCTCACGTTCACATCGGGCGGGGCGTGGTGCTCGGTCCGCATTGCATCGTGATGCGCGAGGCCACCATCGGTGCGGAAACGCGCCTCGTGGCTCGCGTCACGCTCTGCGAGATGGTGCAGATCGGTGAGCGGTGCATTCTGCATCCCGGCGTCGTCGTCGGTTCCGACGGGTTCGGAAACGCGCCTGAGCACGGCGCCTGGGTCAAGGTGCCCCAGCTCGGGTCCGTGCAGGTCGGCAATGATGTGGAGATCGGCGCCAACACCACGATCGACCGCGGCACGCTCGACGACACCATCATCGAAGAGGGCGTGAAGCTCGACAACCAGATCCAGATTGCGCACAACGTGCACATCGGCGCGCACACGGTCATCGCTGCGTGCGTGGGCATCGCCGGCAGCACGACGATCGGCAAGCATTGCATGATCGGCGGCAAGGTCGGCATCGCGGACCAGCTGCACATCGCCGATGGCGTCACCGTTCTCGCGATGACGGGTGTGGGCGCATCGATTCCCGAGCCGGGCACGTATTCGGGCACGATCGGGTTCGCCGAGGTCAGCCGGTTCCGCCGGAATGCGGCGCGCTTCCGGTACCTGGACGATATGGCAAGGGATCTGCGTCGTGTGAAGCTGCTGAGCGGGACGTCAGGGGGCGCGGCGGAGCCGCCGGAGATGCGCTCGCCGCCTCCCCCGAACGGGTGAGGCGGCGGCCGGCCAGTGCCGGCCGCATCCCTGTCGGTTGACCCTCGCCGGGGCCTCCCGCCGCCCCACAGTCAGCGCACCGCGCGCCCTTGGACTCACGGCCCTGCCTCCGTTATAGAAGCGCCACCAAACGGGGGAGACGCCGGAATGTCAGATCACGAGAAGTCACGCAAGCGCTCACTGAGCCGCCGCCACTTTCTGGAAGGCTCGGCGCTCGCCGCAGTCGGAACTTCGGCCGCTGCGCTCGTGAGCGCGCAGGCCGGCTCCGCACCGGCATCCGCGTCGGGAGCCTGCCAGGCGGTGCCCACGCCCATGAAGGATGTGGAAGGGAAAGTCGCCTTCATCACGGGCGGCAACAGCGGCATCGGGCTCGGCATCGCCCGCGCGTTCACCGACGCCGGCATGAAGGTGGTCATCACCTATCGCACCAGATCCAACCTCGACGAAGCGATGAAGCACCTCGAGAGCGCCGGGAATCGCGTGCACGCCATCAGCGTCGACGTGACGGACCGCGCAGCCATGGACAAGGCCGCGGAGGAGACCGAGAAGGTCTTCGGCAAAGTGCACGTGCTCGTCAACAACGCGGGCGTTGCGGTCATCGGTGGCCTGAGCAAGGCCACGTTCGAGGACTGGGACTGGGCGATGGGCGTCAATCTCACGGGTGTCTTCAACGGCATCCGCAGCTTCCTGCCTCGCATCCAGGCGCATGGCGAAGGCGGGCAGATCATCGCCACGTCATCACTCGCGGGTCTTCTCGGGCACGGGCCTGCCGGGGTCTACACGGCCTCGAAGTTCGCCGTCGTCGGCATGATGGAAGCGCTGCGCTTCGAGCTCGCGGAAACCAACATCGGTGTGTCCGTCTTCTGCCCGGGCATCGTCAACACGAACATCGGACGGTCGGCTCGCAATCGCCCGGGCGGTGCTCCGCCGCCGAACCCCACCATGCCGGCGCCGCCGCCGGGCGCCGCCGCGGCAATGAGCGGGCCGCCGCCGGGAATGGATGCGCTGGAGGCTGGGGAGCGAGTGCTGCGTGGCATGCGCACGAACGATCTGTACATCCTCACCACGCCGGAATTCGAGGCGGAGTTCCAGGCGCGCGGGGAAGCGATCCTCGCCTCACTGCCGACGGACGTGACCGCGCCGCCGAATCGCGAGGCGGTCGGACGCATGATCCTCGGGAAGACCGGCTACGCCGTGGAGCGGGATCGCAAGGTGTGCGAGCGCGCCCGCTCGAGCAAGGCCTGACCGGGGCTCACGGGCCCGAATCGAACTTCCGGCTGGCGTCGATGATGGCGCCGGCGATCGCGGCGTCGTCCTGCGCCTGGAGGGCAGGGTCGAGGAACACCGCGTAGGACTTGATCGCCAGCACGGCGATGCCGGTCGGAGCGGTCGGCGCGCGGCCCCCGGGAAAGCAGGCCGCTTTCGCCTGGATGAACGACGCCGCCGACTGCACGGCGCGATGCGCCAGCTGGTCGGCGTGCGTCGGATAGTCGAAGCGCCAGCTCCGCACGCGCTCATTGATCACGTGCTTGTCGGGGCCGCCGGCATCGATGCCCGCCGCGGCGAAGATGCGGCAGTCATAGTCCCGGCAGGTTTGCGGGCGCTCCCGATAGATCGAGCACTTTCCCGCTTCGAGCATCGGGCAGGCGCCGTCCGGCAGATAGCCCATCATCCTGTGGCCCTCCGGCATGCCCGGCGCGCGAATGAGGTGACGGGCGGGAATTCTGGCGAACGCGGCTGCGTCCTCACGCCTTATCGGAATGAAATAGGACGACGTGCAGCAGCCCACGCAGTCTCCGCAGGGCACGTCCGTTCCGCCGTCACCGCGCAAGGCGGCACGAGCTCGGGAAAGCCAGGTGCCGAAGGCCCCTGCGGCAACCGGGTTGCCGGCTTCGGAAGGACGAGGAGAAGTCGCCACCGATCTCAGCGCCGGAGCGCCCTCACTCAACGGGGTGGCACCGATGCTATGCACGCGTTTGTCTGCGCGACACCTGCCGCTGCGAAACCGACGAAGCCGGTTGCGACAGCAAGCGCAGGCAGGGAAAACTGGGAAGCCTCCGCGGCTGCGGCAATTCTCCAGGCGCTTCGCAATCTCGCGGACACCATTGACCTCTCCGTTTTGCGGCGGGCCGAGCTTACCCGAAGCTCGCCCCCGGGGGAGCCGGGTCGTGCTGCAGGCAGGAGCCGTCTCCTCGCAGCGGATGGTGATGCACGTCGATGAATACGGCGGTCCGCCAAGCTTCACACTTCCGTGTAGTTGAAGCCGCCAGGGGGCGCGAGCCGGCGGCGATTTCACAGAACACAGGTCTTCGGGGTGTCCAATGCATAAAGCTCTGATGAGTGTCGTCTGCACCCTCACGCTTCTGGCTGCGGGCTGCAGTCGCGAGAACGGCGGCGGCAGCGCGGCCACGCAGTCTGCGGCCATGAGATTCGCGGCTGTCGACAGCGCTCGCCTGCTTGCGGCGAACGAGCCTGCCAACGCGGGCCAGTGGATGTCGTACGGGCGCGATTACGAGGAGCAGCGCTTCAGCCCGCTGAAAGCCATCAACACCGACACCGTCGGCAACCTCGGGCTCGCCTGGTTCGGGGACTTCGATACCCGTCGCGGGCAGGAGTCCACGCCGATCGTCGTCGACGGCGTCATCTACGTGACGACCGCCTGGAGCAAGATCTACGCATACGAAGCGAAGTCGGGCCGGCAGCTGTGGCAGTTCGACCCGAAGGTGCCGGGCGAGTGGGCGGTGAACGCGTGCTGCGACGTCGTGAATCGCGGCGTGGCGGCGTGGAACGGCAAGGTCTACATCGGCACGATCGATGGCCGGCTGATCGCCGTCGATGCGGCGACCGGCAAGCCCGTGTGGGACATCTACACGATCGAGCGCGATCAGCCTTACTCCATCACCGGCGCGCCCCGCGTGGTCAAGGGGCTCGTGCTGATCGGCAACGGCGGCGCGGAGTTCAGCGCGCGCGGCTATGTGTCCGCCTATGACGCCGAGACCGGCAGGATGGTCTGGCGGTGGTACACGGTGCCGGGCGACCCGACGAAGCCCTTCGAGAACCCGCAGATGGAAATGGCCGCCAGGACCTGGGGCGGCGAGTGGTGGAAGACGGGCGGCGGCGGCACGGTGTGGGATGGGATCACCTACGATCCGAAGACCGACCTGCTGTTCATCGGCACCGGCAACGGCGGCCCCTGGCCGGCGGAGATCCGTGACCCGGGCGGCAAGGGGGATCATCTTTTCCTGTCGTCGATCGTCGCGCTCAAGCCGGAGACCGGCGAGTACGTGTGGCACTACCAGCAGGTGCAGCGCGACTCCTGGGACTACACGGCCGTACAGCAGATCACCGTTGCGGACCTCGAGATCGACGGCAGGCAGCGCCACGTCATCATGCAGGCGCCCAAGAACGGCTACTTCTACGTGCTGGATGCGGCGACCGGCGAGCTGATCTCGGCGCGGCCGATCGTGCCGGTCAACTGGTCGACCGGCATCGACATGAAGACCGGACGGCCGATCATGAACCCCGCCGCGCGCTACGACGTGACGGGCAGGGGCTTCATCGCCATTCCGCATTTCGGCGGCGCCCACAGCTGGCACCCGATGTCGTACAGCCCGCAGACGGGTCTCGTCTACATCCCGACGATGGAAGTGAGCTTCCCCTTCGTCGTCGCGCACGAGGACGACAACCCGATGGGCCAGAAGCTGTCGATCAGCTTCGCCGGGATCGCGCAGATGCTGCGTGACCCGAAAGCGCAGCGCGTCGACAAGGGGTACCTGCTCGCGTGGGACCCGGTGAAACAGCAGGAAGCCTGGCGCGTGCCCCATGAAAGCGGCCGCAGCGGCGGCTCGCTCGCAACGGCCGGCGGCCTCGTGTTCGCGGGTAATTCGAAGAACGAAGAATTCGCGGCGTATCGCGCCGACACCGGTGAGCGTCTGTGGGGCCACGCCGCGCAGACGGGTGTTCTCGCGGGCCCCTCGACGTTCGAGGTCGATGGCGAGCAGTACGTAGCGGTTGTCGCCGGATGGCGTCAGACGGGCAGCTACTGGGCGCCGAATCATTCACGCCTGCTCGTCTACAAGCTGGGCGGAACCGCCCGGCTGCCCGATGCAATGCCCGTTCCGGAGCCGGTGCTGAATCCGCCGCCCGCCTTCGGCACGCCGCAGGTCATCGCGCATGGCGAGCAGCTCTACGGAAGGTTCTGCGGCACCTGCCACGGCGACGACGGCTTCAGCCGCAGCATGTTCCCGGACCTGCGCTATGCCGGCGCACTGAACAGCGCGGAAGCATTCAAGGCCATCGTCATCGATGGCGTGCTCAGGCAGAACGGCATGGTGTCGTTCGCGGAGGCGCTGAAGCCGGACGAGCCCGAAGCGATCCGCGCCTATCTCGTTTCCAGGGCGATCGAGGCGAAGCGCCTGCGGCCGCCGGTCGCCGCGCCACCTGCGCCTCGCAATCACGGGGAGTGAGCGCAAGCACCCCGGCGAACGCCGGAAGTGCGGCAACCGCCGTCTCAGGACGGCAGCAGAATGCGCGGTTTTTCGGGGTGCCGGCGATAGAGCAGGGCCGTGTGGCCGATGCGGCCGACCATCGCGCTCTGCGTGCGGCTGGCGAGTGAGGCGAGGGCGACGTCGCGCGTCTGCCGCTCCATGCCACTGACGCGGACCTTGATGAGCTCGTGATCGTTCAGGGCACGGACCGTCTCGGCGACCACGGCATCGCTGGCACCGGCCTGGCCGATGTGGACGACCGGCTTCAGGGCGTGGCCCAGGCCGCGAAGATGGCGGCGCTGCTTCTCGGTGAGCTCCATTGCCGCATTGTACAAGCCGGCGCGCGGCCCGGCCGCGATCGAACGGCCCGACGCGACAGGATGAGGGACGAGCCGTGTCCGATCCTGCAACAAATACGCGCCTTGCCGTGTTCTGCCCGCTGCATCAGAACGAACGGCGGTTCCAGCGCGTCGAATCCGACCTGGATGCGAGAAGCTCGCGGGCGCGGCCTGCGACGTATTTCGCCGCTGAAGCATCGTTCATCGAATTTCCAAGGGGGGATGGGTGACATCAAGAATTCGAGCTGTTCGCCGCATCGGTCTCGTGGCCGTCCTCACGGCCTCGGTCGGCGGCTTCGCCGGGTGCGGCAAGGTCGCCAGCACGAGCCCCGAGAATGGAAGCGAGGGTCCGCCGGCGAATGTCGCCACACAGCAGCCCCTTCTGCTTTCTCCGGAAGATCTGCTGACAGTGCACAGCAATGCGCTTGCCTCCGGGCCATCCATCACGGGCTCCGTGCAGCCGGAGCGGCGGGCGGACCTGCGAGCGGAAGTCTCCGCGGTGGTCCTCGCGGTTCTCAAGGAGAACGGTGACCCCGTCCGGCGCGGCGATCTGCTCGTGCGCCTCGATGACACCGCGATCCGTGACAGCCTCACGTCCGCAGAAGCCTCCGCCACCGCGGCCGTCCAGGCATACGAGCAGGCGGAGCGGCAATTCCAGCGCATGGCGACGTTGCGTGAGACCGGCGTGGTGTCCACCCAACAGCTCGAGGACGTCGAGATCCGCCGGAACACGGCCCAGAGCGAGCGGGAGGCGGCCAAGACTCGCGTCGTCACCGCGCGCCAGCAACTCGAGCGCACCGAGGTGCGTGCGCCGTTCGACGGCGTCGTCAGCGACCGCAAGGTGTCCGCCGGTGATACCGCGCAGATCGGCAAGGAGCTGGTGAAGGTCATCGACCCGCGCAGCCTGCGCTTCGAGGGGCTCGTTTCAGCCGACAACATCGGCGAGGTGCGCGCCGGGCAGCGGGTCATGTTCCGCATCCACGGTTTCGCGGAGCGCGAGTTCGAAGGGAAGGTCACGCGTGTGAATCCCGCAGCCAACGCCACCACGCGCCAGGTCGAGGTGCTGGTGGGCTTCGCCGATGCCACGCAGCAGCCTGAAGTGGCAGGGCTCTACGCCGAAGGTCGTATCGAGACGCGTACCACATCCGCGCTCACCGTTCCCACGACGGCCCTCGTCCGGGAAGGGGATCGCGCGTTCGCCTGGCGCGTCACGGACAGCGCTCTGCAGAAGGTGAGCTTGACCGTGGGCGAGCGTGATGCGCGCACCGGCGAGTTCGCGCTGGTAGCCGGCCTCACGGAAGGGGAGACGCTGCTGCGTTACGCCACCTCCACCTTGCATGACGGCCAGCCTGTCGAGCTGTCCTCGAAGACGCGGGCCACTCCGGCGCTGGTGGAAGGGGCGTCTCTCGCCACCGCGACGGGCAAGTAGCCATGTTCCTCTCCAACTTCAGCATCAGGCAGCCGGTCACGACGGTGGCGATCGTGATCGTCCTCATGTGTGTCGGCCTGCTGGCGTTCAAGAACCTGCGCGTCAACCAGATCCCGGACGTGGAACAGCCGGTCATCGTGGTCAATGTGACCTATCCCGGCGCATCCCCCGAGACCGTCGAGCGGGAGATCATCAACCGCGTCGAGAAGGCGCTGCAGAGCATTCCCCAGGTCTACGAGATCCGCTCGACCGCCTCGGAGAGCCTCGCGCGCATCATCATCATCTTCAACTTCAAGAAGAACATGGCGGAAGCGGCGGACGAGATCCGCAACGCCGTCGCCTCCGTGCGCCACAAGCTGCCGGTGGAGATGCGCGAGCCCGTCCTGTTCCGCGTCGACCCTGCGGCGCAGCCCATCATGCAGGTGGCGCTCTCCTCGAATACGCAGACCCACGCGGAGATCTCGCGCCTGGCGGAAGATGAGCTCGCGGATCGCTTCCGTGCGCTCGATGGCGTGGCCGTGGTGAACGTGAACGGCGCGCTCCAGCGTGAGCTCTCCGTGCTGCTGCGTGCGCAGAAGCTGCGCGAGTACAACATCTCGGTGACGGATGTCGTGAATGCGCTCAGGGCCCAGAACACGACGGCCCCGGTCGGGCGCGTCAAGGGCTCGATGGACGAGCAGAGCATCCGGCTCGTGGGCCGCATCGAGTCGCCGAAGGAATTCGAGAACATCGTCCTCAAGCGGCAGAACAACGAGATCGTGCGCCTGGGGCAGGTGGCCACCGTGGAGGACGGTTTCGCGGAGCTGAACGGTTTCAGCCTTCGCAACGCGCATCCGAACGTCGGCCTGTCGATCACGCGGTCGCGCGAGGCCAGCACCGTCACCGTTGCCGCCGGCGTGCGGCACATGGTGGAGGAAATCAACACCACGCTTCCGTCCGGGACGAAGCTCGAGATCACGCAGGATGGCGGCCGGGATGCCGAGAGCAGTCTCAGGAACGTCGTCGAAGCGCTCATCCTTGGCGCCGGCCTCACCATCTTCGTCGTCTACGCGTTCCTCAACTCCTGGCGCTCCACGCTGATCACGGCACTTTCGCTGCCCACGTCAGCCGTTGCGGCGTTCATCGCCGTGTGGGCGTGCGGCTTCACACTCAACTTCATGACGCTGCTCGGCCTCTCCCTCGCCATCGGCGTGCTGATCGACGACGCGATCGTGGTGCGCGAGAACATCGTGCGACACATGGAACGGGGGGAGGATCGCATCACCGCCGCCCGCAACGGCACGGCGGAGATCGGGCTCGCCGTCACGGCGACCACCTTTTCCATCATCGCGGTGTTCGTGCCGGTGGCCTTCATGGGCGGCGTGGCGGGCGAGTGGTTCCGGCCATTCGCGGTCACCGTCGCAACGTCCGTGCTGATGAGTCTCTTCATCTCCTTCACGCTCGATCCGATGCTGTCGGCGTACTGGGGTGATCCGCCCGACTACGCGCATCGCGAGCGGCGCGGCCTCCCGAAGCTGCTGTTCCGGTTCAACCAGTGGTTCGATCATCAGGCCGACCGCTACGGCAACGTCATCGCCTGGGCCCTGCATCATCGCAAGTGGATGGCCGCCATGTCGGTCCTCTGCCTGGTGCTGGCCCTGCTGCTGCAGGCGAAGGCCGGCGGTTCGAGTTTCCTGCCGCGAACCGACGGCAACATGATCGCCGTCGACGTGCGCACGCCATCGAGCGCGAGCCTCGAGTACTCGAAGCTGAAGGTGGAGAAGGCGGCGGAGCTTGCGCGCGGCCTGCCGGAAACCCTGGCCACCAACACGCAGGTGAACGCGGGCGGCGGTCGCGTCTATGTCGATATCGGCAGGAGCAACAAGCGGGATCGCTCCGCGCAGCAAATCGCGGCAGCCCTCCGCACGCACCTCGCGCGCCTCGTCGGGGCGGAGTACGTGGTGCTCGATGAGCTCAACAACGGCGCGTCGAAGCCGGTGCAGATCCAGTTCTACGGCCCGGACTCGCGGCGTCTCATGGTGCTCACCAACGAGTTCATGGAAAAGGTGAAGCAGATCCCGGGGGCCGTGGACGTGGGATTGTCGGAGCAGGACCCGAAAGACGAGCTCAGGATCGAGCTCGATCGCGGCCTGGCCAATCAGCTCGGTATCTCGGTTGGCGATGCCGCGCAGGCGCTGCGCGTGGCGTTCGCCGGCGTCGAGGTGGGGGACTGGGTCGATCCCGTCGGCGAATCACGGGACGTCTCGGTGCGCCTGCATCCTGAGGATCGCGTGGACGCCTCGAACATCGAGCACCTGCCCGTGGCCGTGGGCGGCAGCAACATGATGGTGCCGCTCGAGCAGATCGCGAAGATCACCCTCGACAAGGGCCCGGCGCAGATCCAGCACCTGGATGGCAAGCGCACGGTGACCGTTTCCGCGAACGTGCAGGGGCGCGCGTCGGGTGAGGTGACGGCGGATGCGATGAGGATCGCGAACGCCATCGATTTCCCCAGCGGCTATGGCCTTTCGCTCGGCGGCGCTTCGCGCGACCAGGCGGAAATCTTCACCGAGATGGGCCTCGCGCTGATCATGGGCATCGCGGTCATGTACCTCGTGCTCGTGATGCAGTTCGGCTCGTTCACCGCGCCCGTGCCGGTGATGCTCTCGCTTCCCCTTTCGCTCATCGGCGTGGTCGTCGCGCTCATCGTGACCCGGGGCACGCTGAACCTCATGAGTCTCATCGGCATCATCATGCTCATGGGCCTCGTGGCGAAGAACGCCATCCTGCTGCTCGACTGCGCTCGCAAGGAGGAGCAGCGAGGCGTCGAGCGCGAGCAGGCCCTGATGCATGCCGGGCGCGTGCGTCTGCGGCCCATCCTCATGACCACCTTCGCGCTCATCGCGGGCATGATGCCGGTGGCCATCGGTCTTGGTGAGGGCGGGGAGTTCTATCGTCCCATGGCGGTCGCCATCATCGGTGGGATCACCACCTCGACGCTGCTGACGCTTCTCGTCATCCCGACCTTCTACGACAGCATCGAGATCTCACGCGAGCGCGCGGCCGCCAAGTTCCACGCTCGCGCCGAGCGCGTGAATCCGCTCATCGCGTTCGTTGTCACGCTCGTCGAGGCGATTCTCACCCTTCTGCTCGTGAGGTTCGTCTACCGCTGTGTCGCGGCCCTGCTCAGAGGCGGTCGCGGCCCTCGGCCGCCGGGGTCGCTTGCACTGCCGGCGCACGCCGAGCCCGCGCCAGTCAGCCCATCTCACTGAATGCATCGCTTGCGCGCCGGGCTGACGTGCCCGGCGCGCAACACGCGCAGGTCATTGACACCACGCCGACGCTGTGATCGCCGAGTGCTGCAAGCACCGGAATGGATCGCCTGCTCTCGAGCTGCCCCGCACTGATGCGAAAGCGGAACGCGCATAACACCAGGTTATGCGTGTTCTCGACCTTTTCATTGGCTGCCGCAAAACCCGCTTGTTAGCGTGATCGCAGGCTAAATGCCGGCGGTCAATCAGGGGTCTTGTCGTGTCAATACAAAAAGGTTTGATTGGTCTAATCGCGTTAACCGGTGTCGCTACTGCCCACGCGCAGGATCAGAGCGCAGCCGCCGACGCTGCTCCGGCTGGAGAGTCGGCGGAGCTGGCGGAGGTCACCGTCACGGGATCGAGCATCAAGCGTGCGGACAACGCGGCCCTTCCCGTCACGGTCGTCAGCCAGGAGGCGATGGAGCTGCGCGATGCGACCACACCGGTCGAGCTCCTCACCTCGTTGCCGGCGGTCGTCAACGTGCCAATCAACGATTCCAACCAGGGCGGCGTGAGCGCGCGTGGTGATATCTCTTCCGTGAACCTGCGGGGTCTCGGCTCGGGCAACACGCTGGTGCTGCTCAACGGCCGCCGCGTCGCTGCGCACGGCATTTCGTCCACGGAGGAGGGCGTGCCGCAGATGTCGGTGAACGTGAACACGCTGCCGAGCCGCGGCCTTTCGCGCGTCGACATCCTGCGTGACGGCGCGTCAGCCGTGTACGGCTCCGATGCGGTCGCGGGCGTCATCAACTTCGTCGCCGATACCGCGCTCGACGGCGACGAGATCCAGATCTCGACGGGCCTCACGGAGATCGGCTCCGGCTCCGACGCCGGCTTCACCTGGACCCACGGCAACTTCGCGATGAACGACCGCTTGCACTGGATCTCGACGTTCGACTTCTTCAAGCGCGAAGCCATCGAGACCGCCGACCTGCCGAACGCGAAGGACTCCAACAAGGTGGCGCTCGCGAAGCCGGGCTTCGATTCCGCCAACGGCCCCTTCTTCGACCGCAACGCCTCGAGCATCTATCCGTCCTTCCGGGTCGGGAGCGAGACGCTGACCCGGTATCTGACGCCCGTCGCGGGCGGCGGGGTGACATTCAAGAACACCGCTCCGGCGCGCACGGGCGCGGAGCTGGACTACTACTACGATGTGAACGCCGACGGCTATTCGGTTCCCGAGACCAGGCGCTTCAACTGGTTCAACCAGGTCGACTTCACGGTCAACGACGACCTCAGGCTGTTCAGCGAGCTCGCGCTCTACAAGGCCGACTCGACCATGGTGCGCCCGCCGGTCGCCTATGGCATCAATTCGGACCGCGCGCTCGTCGTGCCGGCAGACAGCCCCTGGAATCCGTACGGCTCGCGTTTCTTCGATCCGGCCGGTGCCCCGAATGCGGACGGCTCGCCGCGCCTCGAAGGCACTCCGGAGACCGTGACGCTCGTCAACAAGCGCCTCGTCGAGGCCGGGCCGGAAACCATCGACGTCGAGACGCAGTTCATGCGCGTCGTGGCGGGCGCACGCGGCAGGATCACCGACGGCTGGACCTGGGAATCCGCAGCGCTCTACTCGCGTGCCGAAACCAAGGACGACTCGCTGAACGCCATCCGCGAGAGCGCGATCCTGGCGCAGACGAATCGCAGCGATGCGAGTGCCTTCAATCCGTTCGGCTACACGTTCCGCATCGACGGCACGGACATCGTGCCGGATCAGCCGTATCTGAATCCGGCTGAAGTGACGAACCCGTTCATCCAGAGATTCCATCAGGAAGGCCGGAACATCCTGGCGTCCGTGGACGCTCGTGTGAACGGTGAGCTGTGGGAGCTGCCGGCGGGCCCGATCCTGCTCGCCGTCGGCGCCGAGCACCGCTGGGACGACTACGAGCTCGTGCGCCCGCAGTACCATGGCGTGAACGGCCCGAACGACCTGGGGCTCAATCCCCAGGACAACGACTTCATGCAGGCTTCCGCCGCCGGCGACGTCATCGGCGATCGCACGGTGGCGGCCGGCTTCGCCGAAACGGTGATCCCGATCTTCGGCGCCGCGAACGCCATCCCGTTCGCGCAGCGCCTGGAGCTCGGCGCGTCGATGCGCTACGAGCACTACAGCGACTTCGGCAGCACCTCCAATCCGAAGTTCACGCTCGACTGGCGCCCGTTCGCGCCGCTCATGATCCGTGCCTCATATAACGAGGGCTTCCGCGCGCCGAACCTGAGCGTGATGAACTACCCCACGCGCTTCACCGTCGGCTCGAACACCGACCCCTACCGCGGCCCGGTCACCCTCCTGCCGATCGACGGCCAGTCCCAGCGCCAGACCGGCATCGAGGGCAACCCGAACCTCGTGCCGGAGACTTCGGAGGGCAAGACGCTCGGCTTCGTGCTCGACGTGCCGTTCGTCGAAGGCCTGCGCGTCTCGCTCGACTACTGGCGCATCAAGCAGGATGGGCTGATCAGCAGCCCGAATGCCGAGGAGATCCGCGCCAACGACGCGCGGATGCTGCTCGCCGCGACGCAGGCCGCCCTCGCAGCCGGCACGCCGCTCGACGCGATCGACCTCGGCAGTGGCACGGATGCGTACAGGGGTGACACGCTGATCCGGCGTTCCACGGAGATCACTGACCAGGACCGCGCGCTCTTTGCCGCGTACAACGCGGGCCGCCCGCAGTCCGAGTGGGTTGCCCCGGTCGGCGTGCTGCAGGTCACCTACACGCCGTACTCGAACCTCGCCTCCGCCGAGATCGCGGGTTACGACTTCAACCTCACCTACAACTCGCCGCAGCTCTCGTTCGGCCGCATCGGCGTCACGACGGACTGGACCTACCTCGACAAGTTCGAGCGCCGGGCGAGCGCGGATGCGCCGATCGAGCATCGCATCGGCAAGAACGGCGCGACGGAGTGGCGCGGCTCGATGAACGTCTTCTGGTCGAAGGACGACATCTGGTCGGCGGGCCTCAGCGCCTACTACATCGGCTCGTACGCGGACATCGGCGCCTCCATCAACCAGGCGACCTACGACGCGCTCGGCCAGCCGAGCTACGTCTACGAGATCGATGGTGTCTACTACTGGAAGGTCGACAGCTCGGTCACGTTCAACGCGTTCGGGGCGTACACGCTCCAGCTCGGCAACGACAGCTGGTTCAACGACCTGAACATCCGCCTGGGCGTCAAGAACCTGACGAACGAGGACACGCCGCTCACCGCCGACTCTGCCGGGTATGACTCCTCCGTCTACAACAGCGTCGCCGCCGGGCGCACGTGGACCCTCCGTCTCAGCAAGACTTTCTGATCAACCATGAACCGTCACACTTCAATCGCCCTGACCCTGACCCTGACACTCGGATTCGCCCTGGCGCAGCAGGTTTCTGCTGCCCCACCCGCGAAGGCCTGGGAATCCGCCGCCGGCTCGAAAGACGAGACGGTCTTCGCCGTGACGGGGGATTCGATCATCAACCGGCGCCTGTCGAAGGCCGCCACGCCGAGCAACGAGCCGCTGTTCAATCTCATCCGGAAGGCGGATGTCGCGTTCACGAACTTCGAGACGCTGATCCACGACTTCACCACTCCGGGTGCGCAGCAGAGCGGCGGCACGTACATGGGCTCGCCCCGCTTCGTGACGGACGAGCTCGCCTGGGCGGGATTCGACCTGCTCGGCATGGCGAACAACCACACGAACGACTACGGCGTCGACGGCATGCGCAGCACGGTTGCGGCGCTGTCGAAGACGGACTTCGTGTTCGCGGGTGTCGGGGAGAACCTGGCGCTCGCCCGCAAGCCGGGCTACCTCGATACGCCCAAGGGGCGCGTCGCGCTCATCTCGGTGTCGTCCTCGTTCCCGTCGGCGATCATCGCGCGTGCCCAGCGCAAGGACATGCCGGGCCGTCCGGGCCTGAACCCGCTGCGCCACACGGTGACCTATACCGTGCCGCAGGAGACCTACGACACCATCCAGACGCTCGCCGGCTCGGGCGGCTCCAACATGGGCGAAGCCCCGTCGGGGCTCACCTTTGGCGGTGCCCGTTACGTCGTCGGCAACGAGATCAGGATCAACTCGAAGGCGGATCCCCGCGACATCGCGGAGCTGCAGGCGAGCGTGCGTGATGCCGATCAGCAGGCCGACTGGGTGGTGATCAGCATCCACGCGCACGAATCCGCCACGCCCAGCGACCGGTCCAGGCCCGCCGAGTTCGTCGTCGAGTTCGCGCACGCCATGATCGATGCCGGCGCGGACATGGTGATCGGGCATGGCCACCACATGCTGCGCGGAATCGAGGTCTACAAGGGCAAGCCGATCTTCTACTCGATGGCGAACTTCATCTTCGAGAACGATCTCGTCGCGCTGCAGCCTGCGGACAACTACGAGAAGACCGATCTTCCCGAGACCGCGCTGCCGAGCGATTACTACAGCAAGCGTTCGAAGAACGACACGATCGGGTTCCCCGCGGACCGCAGGAACTGGCAAAGCGTCGTCGCGGAGGTCGTGTATGCCAACGACCGCACGCTGAAGGAAGTGCGGCTGCATCCGGTCGCGCTGGGCTTCGGTCAGTCGCGCACGAAGCGTGGCCAGCCGTATCCCGCGCCGGAGTCCGAAGCCGCCCAGATCTTCAAGGATCTGACGGAGCTGTCCGCGCCGTACGGAACCAGCCTGACCACGAAGAACGGCGTCGCCACGCTCTCCTGGAAGAAATGACGCCGGGCGGGCGGCGGGCCGGATCACCCCCGGCCCGCCGCCCGCCATGACGGACTCCCCCCATGTCTTTCGGCCTGGCCCCAGGACGGCACGTCGTGCCCGCGTCCATCACCCCGAAGAAGGCTGAACCGGTTCCGGCCGCCCGGCCCATCGAGACAGAACGCGCATGGAAGTGAAGTGGCTCGAGGATTTCCTGGCCCTCGCACACAGCCAGAGTTTCTCGAGAGCGGCGCAGACCCGGAGCATCACGCAGTCGGGCTTCAGCCGCCGGATCAGGGCGCTGGAGCAATGGGTCGGGGCGGAGCTCGTCGATCGCAGCGGCTTCCCTCCGGCGCTGACCGCGGCCGGGCGGCTGTTTCACGAAGTTGCCGCAGACGTCGTGCAGAAGCTGCTCGACACACGTGCGGTCATCCGAACGGAGCAGCGCCTGCCCGGCAGCGGGCTGAAGATTGCCGCCGGTCACACCATCGCGCTCAGCTTCCTGCCTTCCTGGCTCAACACGCTGAGCGCGCAGTTCAGCGAGCTGCGGGCGCGGATCACGCCGACGAACGTGCACGACTCGGTGCTGATGCTCGTGAACGGCAACTGCGAGCTCATGTTCGCGTATCAGCACCCGGAGCTGCCGCTGCACCTGGACCCCGCGAGATACGAAAGTCTTCGCGTGGGCCGCGACGTGCTCATGCCGGTGTGCAAGCCCGGGCCGCGCTCCGGCCCGCTCTACCGGCTGCCCGGCACGGCTCGCCAGCCACTGCCCCACATCTCCTACGCGGAGACGACGTATTTCGGGCGCTGCTTCGCGCGCCTGCTGGCGCGCGGGGATCGCACGCCGTTCCTCGTTCCCCGCTACGAGTCGGACATGGCGGACGTGCTGAAGCGCCTGGCGCTGGAAGGCGAGGGCATCGCCTGGCTGCCGCAGAGCCTGATCGCCTCCGAGCTGGCCACGGGCGTGCTGCTGGCCGCCGGTGGCCCGGAGTGGGCGGTGGAGCTCGAGTTGAACGTGTACCGGGACTCTCTGAACCGGGACGACCTGACCGGACGCCTGTGGACCCACCTCCAGTCCCTTTATTGAAGCCCATGCGGGGATCGCATCGGGCCATTCCGCACTGGAATCGCCATCGCCGATGAAGCCCATACCATCCATTTCCATGTTCCGACCAGGACAATCATGACGAAGACCGCAACGCGCGAGCGGTCGCTGGGCGTCATCGGCGGCCTGTCGCCGCTGGCTGATGCCGACCTGCTGATGAAACTCGTCGAGGCCACCGAGTCGCACCCGGATGCCGGGCGGTTCGAGATCGTGTTCGAGCAACGTCCCTTCGTGCGCGCGACGGCGCCCCGGGCGGCGACGACGGAGCGGATGCTCTACATCTTCGACCGGATCGACAGCTTCAGGGACCGGGGCATCGGCACCGTGGTCCTGCCATGCTTCCTCAGCCACACGTTCATGGAGGAGCTGAGGGCGAATTCGCCGCTGCCGATCGTGGACATGCTGGACGCCCTCAGCAGCCACGTGAGGGGCCTTGCCCCGATGCCGCGACGCCTCGGCGTGCTGACGCCGGACTCGCTGCGCGAGCAGCGGCTGTTCGAGCGCTACTTCCCTGCCGAAGAGTTCGAGATCCTGCATCCCCGCCGGAAGGATGAGCTCGATCGCGTGACCGAGGCGGTGTACGGCGAGAACGGCATCCGCAAGGGTGTCCGCACCGGCCGCCCGCTCGAGCTGCTGCGCGAAGCCTGCGCGGACCTGGTCGCGCAGGGCGCACAGATCATCCTGCCGGGGACGAGCGAGCTCGCGCTGGTCGTCAAGGCGATCGGTCCTTCGAGCGTGCCGATCGTGGACCCGCACCGCGTGTACGCGCAGTACGTCGTGTCGCGCCCCCTGACGCCGGTCGAGCGCCCGTTCAAGCTGGGCGTGGTCGGCGGTGTTGGCCCCGCGGCCACGGTGGATTTCCTGCACAAGGTGGTCCGCAGCACGCCGGCCCGCAGGGATCAGGATCATCTGCGGCTGGTCGTAGAGCAGAATCCGCAGATTCCCGACCGCACCGAGCATCTCGTGGGCGAGGGCATGGATCCGACGCTTGCCCTGTATGCGACGTGCAAGAAGTTGCAGGCGGGCGACGCGGACCTCATCGCGATCCCGTGCAACACGGCGCACGCCTTCGTGGAGGAGATCCAGGCGCACCTCGACATCCCCATCATGAACATGCTCACGGTCACCGTGGCACACGTACGGGAGTCGTTTCCGGCCCTGCGCAAGGTCGGGCTCCTGGCGACGTCGGGCACGGTCGCGAGCGGCGTGTACCGCCGGGCCCTGGAGGAGCACGGGCTGGAAGAGGTCGTCCCCCGCCCGGTGCTGCAGGCCCGGGTGATGGAGGCGATCTACGGTCCCCAGGGCGTGAAGGCCGGCTTCACGAGCGGTCCCTGTCTCGATGACATCAGCGTCGCGATCGACGACCTGGTGGCGCAGGGGGTGGAAGTCATCATTCTCGGGTGCACGGAGTTGCCGCTGCTCTTCCCGCGCAGCGAGGTGACGAGCCGCAGCGGGCAGGCCGTGACCCTCGTCGATCCGACCGATATCCTCGCGAAGCGTTGCGTGTCGCACGCCATGTCGTGGTCCAGGCGTTGACCGGAAAAGTCAAGCGCTCGCTCCATAAAAGGGCCGCGCGACACCGCGCGCCCCGTCGTGGTGAGGCTGCGGACCCATCCGGTCGCAACGAGACTCTCATGGGGCATCTCATGGCTGCGCCGTACGGCGCGCGACGTGCATAGGAACCTACATGACTTCGAAACGACTCACGATCCTCATCGTCGCGGGCCTGGTGCTCGGCGTCGTCACCGGGTATACGGTGCATGTCATGGGCAGCCCGGAGACGGCAACTCGCTTCGCGGATGCCGTCGGGCTCCTGCCTTTCGCATTCCTGCGCCTGATCAAGATGATCATCGCCCCCCTCGTGTTCTCGACCCTCGTGGTCGGCATCGCGAAGATGGGCGACATCGCGACCGTCGGCCGCATCGGCGGCAAGGCGCTGGGCTGGTTCATCTTCGCATCGCTCATCTCCCTGGTCCTCGGCATGGTGCTGGTCCAGATCTTCGAGCCGGGCAAGGCCCTGAGCCTGCCGCTGCCCGATGCCGACGCCACCTCCGGCATGACGGCCAGCGCCATGACCATGAAAGGCTTCATCGAGCACACTCTGCCGACCAGCGCGTTCGATGCGATGGCGCGCAACGAGATCCTGCAGATCGTGATCTTCTCGGTGTTCTTCGGAACCGCCATGGCGGCGCTCGGGGAGCGCAGCCGCGTGGTGCTGGATGCGCTCGATGTCGTCTCCCACATCATGCTGAAGGTGACGGCCTACGTGATGCTGTTCGCGCCGCTCGCCGTCCTGGGCGCGCTCGCGAGCACGGTGGCGAAGGAGGGGCTCGGTATCATCGGCGTCTACGGCCTCTTCATCGGTGAGTTCTATCTCGGCCTCGTGGTGCTGTGGCTGATCCTGGTCGGGCTCGGGGTCCTGTTCGTGGGCGGCAGCACGTTCCGGCTCGTTCGCCGCATTCGTGAGCCGGTGCTGCTTGCGTTCTCCACTGCCAGCTCCGAGGCGGCGTTCCCACGCACGCTCGAGGAGCTAGAGCGGTTCGGCTGCAGCAACCGGGTGGCGAGCTTCGTGCTGCCGGTGGGCTACTCCTTCAACCTCGACGGCTCGATGATGTACTGCACGTTCGCCGTCATGTTCATCGCGCAGGTGTACGGCATCGAGCTCAGCATCGGGCAGCAGGTGATGATGGTGGCGATCCTCATGCTGACGTCCAAGGGCATCGCCGGCGTGCCGCGCGCCTCGCTCGTCGTCGTCGCCGCCACCCTGGCGCAGTTCAACATGCCGGAGGCGGGGATGCTGCTCCTCCTCGGCATCGATCACTTCCTCGACATGGGCCGCTCGGCCACGAACGTGGTGGGCAACAGCATCGCGACCGCCATCGTGTCGAAGTGGGAGGGCGAGCTGAGGAGCGAGGCCCACGAGAAGAGCGTGCAGCAAGCGCCAGCGGAGCAGGGGAACGCCGCATAACTCGGGGTTATGCGCAGTCTCGATCAATTCATTGGCCCCCCGTCGGCACGCTGCCTATCTTTGGCTCGAACCTCCAGTGGAAGAAACGATGAACGCGGCTCGCGTCGAAGCCATGTCTGAATCCTCTATCGGAGCACAGTGGTCGAACCGCTTGTCGAGCGAGATCGGGAAGGCCGTGCTGGGGCAGCTCTCCGTGGTCGAGCGCCTGCAGATCGCCCTGCTGACCGGCGGCCACGTGCTGCTCGAAGGCATGCCGGGCCTCGCGAAGACGCTGCTCGTGAAATCCCTCGCGCAGGCGCTGGGTGTGGAGTTCGAGCGCATCCAGTTCACGCCGGACCTTCTGCCGAGCGACATCGTCGGCACGATGGTCTACTCCCCGGGCGACGGCCGGTTCACCGCGCACCGCGGGCCGATCTTCGCGAACCTCGTGCTCGCGGACGAGATCAATCGCGCACCGGCGAAAGTGCAGAGCGCGCTGCTGGAAGCGATGCAGGAGCGGCAGGTGACCATCGGCGGCGCCACCCATCCGCTGCCGCAGCCGTTCCTCGTGATGGCGACGCAGAATCCGGTCGAGCAGGAAGGCACCTATCCGCTGCCCGAAGCGCAGCTCGACCGTTTCCTCTTCAAGCTGCTGCTCGACTACCCGACGCACGACGAAGAGATCCAGATGGTTCGCCGCTGGGGCTATGTGAGCTCGCATCCGGAGCTCGCCGCGGTGTCGAGCGGAACCGAGCTCCTCGGCCTGCGCCAGGAAGTGGATCACGTGCACGTCGCAGAATCGATCCAGGACTATGTGGTGACGCTCGTTCGTGCGACGCGCGCCATCGCCGCCGGCGGCAGCAGCGGCAACGGTACGCAGAAGACGCTGGCCTACGGTGCTTCACCGCGCGCCTGCCTGGGCCTCTTCCAGGCGAGCAAGGCGCTGGCGTGGTTGCGCGGCGGTGACTATGTCACGCCTGCGCTCGTGCAGGACGTTTTCGCGGATGTCATGCGGCATCGTGTGGGTCTGACCTACGAGGCGGAGTCGCTCGGCCTCACTGCCGATCACATCCTGATGGAGATCCTGAAGAAGACTCCAGTTCCGGAGAGCGCCCCCCGCAAGGGCTGAGCGCCCCGGTGCCAGCCCCGACATGAATCCGAGCTCTGCCCCCGTCAGCGGTCCGCTGCCTTCCGTACCCACGGCGCTGCTCCAGCGGCTGGAATGGCGGGCTCGTCACGCGGTCAACACCACGGTCAGCGGCGAATACCGGTCCGCTTTTCGCGGCCGGGGCATGGAGTTCGACCAGGTCGTCAAGTACCAGTGGGGCGATGACCTGCGGGACATCGACTGGAACGTCACCGCCCGCCTCGGTGAGCCGTACCGGAAGCGATTCATCGAGGAACGGGACCTGTCGGTGATCTTCGTCTTCGAGGATTCCCCGGCACTGCAGTTCGGTTCCGACGGGCGCACGCGCCGCGAGACGCTGCTCGAGACCGCCGCGCTGCTCATGCTCGTGAGCTCCATCAATCGTGACCGGGTGGGGCTGCTCTACACCTCGCCCGGGAAGTCGTGGTTTCAGCGCGCGTTGCCGGGCCGCAAGGGCATCCTTCGCGTGGCCTCGCTGCTGCTCAGGCAGCATGCTCCGCCGCTCGATGGTCCCTCCACCTGCGAGCTGCCATGGCGTTTCATGCGCAAGTTCGCTCCCCGCGGAAGCGTGCTTCTGTGGCTGGGGCCATTCGCGCCCGCAGGGATGCCGGATACGTGGAGGGAGCTGCAGCAGCGTTATCAGGCCGTGGGTGTTCGTGCCGATGACCCGTGGGACAGCGAGCTGCCCGAGGGCGCGCAGTTCGCGGCTTACGATCCGCTCGCCGGGCGACTCACCACCATCAACACTTCGTCCTCCGCCGAGCGCGCGGCGCATGCACGATGGCGCGAGCAGCGTGAAGCGTACTTCGCAGAGCTCTTTCCGCGGCTCGACGATCGGCTCACGGTGCGCAACACCGAAGATCCTTTGCAGACATTGATCACGTGGTTTCACCGCCACCACCGGCAGGGTGTGGCGCGAGCCTGAGGGTCGAGTGTGGGCATGAGCAGCTCGACATTTCACGATCCACTGTGGCTTGCGCTGCTTCTCCTGCTTCCCCTGATTGCCTTGATGCGTCGCCGGCGCAGTGTGCCCGCGCTGGTGGTGCCGGGCGCGAATGAATGGCATTCGCCCGGTGCCACGCCATCGACCCTGTGGCCGATCGCCTGCGCCTACATCGGGCTCGCGCTGCTCATCGTCGCGCTGGCGCGGCCGCAGGTGCTGGTGCCGCTCGAGGATCACAAGCGCAAGGGCTATGACTTCATCATCGCGATCGATCTGTCCACCAGCATGTATGCGGAGGACTTCCAGCGGGGCGCGACCACCACCAACCGCCTGCAGGCGGTGAAGCCGATCATCTCGGCATTCATCAACGAGCGGCCGAACGACCGGATCGGCATCGTGGTGTTCGGTGGCAGGGCCTACACGTTCGCGCCGCTGACGTTCGATCACGAGTGGCTTCGCAAGCAGACCGCGCGGCTTTCCATTGGCCTCATCGAGGACGGGACGGCCATCGGTGATGCCATCGGCGTGGGCCTCCGGCGGCTGCGCGAAGGGTGGAAGGATGAGGAGGCGCAGGGCCGGCAGGGCTCGTTCATCGTGCTGCTGACCGATGGCTCGAGCAACAAGGGCTCGCTCGACCCGCGCCAGGCGGCGCGGCTCGCGGCCGAGGACGGCGTCGCCATCTACACGATCGGCGCGGGCGCCGAAGGCCTGGTGCCGGTGCCCGTGTTCGACTACGCGGGCAACCGCACCGGCACCGAGATGCGCGAGTCGGAAATCGATTCGCTTCTGCTGCGCGACGTGGCCGCCGCGACCGGGGGGCTCTTCTTTCGAGCCACCGACAGCAATGCCGTGAAGGATGCGTTCGCGCGGATCGACGAAGCGCAGAAGATCGAGTTCGCCGCGCCGCCGCCGCTCGTCAGCCGCGAGCTCTTTCACCTGTTCGCGCTCGTCGGGGTCGCCCTCCTGGGGCTCGCCTCGTACGGCGCCCATTTCCGCGCCGGGCGGGGGGAGGCCCTGGCATGAGCGTGCATCGGAAGCCTCCCGTGTCCGGTATTCCTCAACGAAAGGGTCAAGTTGTGAAAATTCCAAGACGCCAAGTCCTCCTGGGCCTGGGCACCACGGCTGCCATGTTGCCGCTGGGCGTTGGCGCCCAGACAGGCTCACGATCGAACGCGGCGACACGGCCGATACGCATCGCGGTGATGCACTTCTCGCACGAGACCGTGACGTTCCTGCCGTATGACACGACGACCGAGGACTTCATCTACGAAGGCTCACCCGCGCGCGGCGAGGCGTTGCTGTCCTCTGCGCCGGAGGGCTACATCGGAGGGTTCGTGAAAGTGGCTCGCGAGCACGCCAACGTCGAGCTCGTGGGCATCGAATCCCCGCTCGGCTCCAAGAAGGGCTCGGGCTCCGGCTGGATCACGAAGCAGGCGTTCGACCACTTCACCGAGAAGATGATCGCGGACCTGAAGGCCCAGGGCCCCTTCGACGGCGCATATCTTTCACTGCACGGCGCGATGGGCGTGCGCGATGTGGCGAAGCCCGAAGCAACGCTCGCGCGCCGCGTGCGCGAAGTGATCGGCCCCCGGGGCTTCATCGCCGGCACGTTCGATCCGCACGGCAACGAGGACGACGAGTTCCTGCGCTACGCAAACCTCGCGTTCTGCATCAAATACTACCCGCACTATGACGGCGCCTTGCAGGGCGAGCGCGCGGCGCGCACGCTGATCCGCTGCATTCGCGGGGACTACAAGCCCACGACAGCTACCGCCAAGCCGCCGATCATCACGCCCTCCGTGCTCCAGTGGACCGGCAAGTCCCCGTGGATGGATCTCGTGCAGAGAGCCCTGGTGTGGGAGGCGCGTGAGCCGGACGTGTACGTGAGTTTCTACTACGGGTTTGCGTTCATGGATGCCGCCGATGCCGGCATGACGTTCCAGGTCATGACCAACGGCGACCCGGAGCTTGCCAGGCACATCGCGGACGACATGGCGAAGACGGCCTGGCGGCTGCGCGATGAGCTCGTGCACGGCACGAAGGTGTATCGCCACACGGAAGGCGTGCGCCTCGCGAAGGAGGCGATGCAGAAGGGCGCTGTTCCCATCGTGCTCGCGGATCACAGCGATCGCACGGGTGCGGCCACCTGGCTGCTGAGCCAGATCATCGACCAGAAGCTCAGCAACACGCTCATCGGCACCATCGCCGACGAGGAGACGATCAACGCGCTGCGCAGGAAGGGCGTGAAAGTCGGCGACGCATTCGACATGACGATCGGCGGCAAGCTGGACGTCTCGGCCGGCAAGCCCGTGCGGGTGGTCGGCAAGGTGCACACCGTGAGCGGCGGTATCGGCCGCAGGAGCCAGGCCGCCGGCTCGCAGCTCTGGGTGAGCGTGAAGTTCGGCGACAACAACGTCGTCGTCATCAGCCCGTTCCTCAGCCAGATCGTGGACCCGGAGGCGTTCGTCGATCTCGGCATCAATCCGGCGGAGTTCAAGGCGTTCGCGATCAAGTCGCGCGTGCACTTCCGCCGCGGTTTCGATGACAACGGGTTCGCCAGGACGATCCTGCTGGTCGAGCCGGATGAGCCGTTCGTCGGCACCGTGCGCCTCGAGGCGCTGAAGTACCGCTACCTGGATCTGAACAAGTTCTACCCCTACGGGAAGAACGTCACGTATCCGTAACAGCTCAGCAGGCGGGGGCGGTGCCGAAGCGATCGAGGGCTCGCCGAGGCACTGCCCCGGCCGTGTGCGGGGGCGGTGCAGCGAAGCGTGTCAAGCCCAAAGCCAGCCTCAGCTTGATTTCTGGCCGGCGCCGACGAATGGTCGAGGGTACGGATTCCACCCTCCGCAGGAGAGCACCTCATGAGCGCAACCGCTACCCAACGTCGGCAACCCGCTTCGTTCGAGCCCCCGGTCGGCATCTCGCCCGACGGTGCGGACGCGATCGCTGCGTCGCTGACCCGGCTGCTTGCCGACACGTTCGCACTCTACGTCAAGACGAAGAACTTCCACTGGCACATGTCCGGCCCCCACTTCAGGGACTACCACCTTCTGCTCGACCAGCAGGGTGAGCAGATATTCAACATGACGGATGACATCGCCGAGCGCGTGCGCAAGATCGGCCGGCCGACGCTGCGCTCCATCGGGCAGATCTCGCGCCTGCAGCGCATCCCGGACAGCGAGAAGGCGGATCTGTCGGCCCAGGACATGCTCTCCGAGCTGCTCCAGGACAACAAGGCGATGTGCGCCTCGATGCTGGAGGCTCACGAGCTGTGCGATCAGCACAGTGATGTGGCCTCCGCGAGCCTGCTCGAGAACTGGATCGACGAGACCGAGCGGCGCGCCTGGTTCCTCTACGAAACGGTGCGGCGGGAGTAGCTCATCGGAAAAAAGTCGCCTGCGGCCCGCGCGGCCCGGCGTTTTTTTTTCGAGACCCTGCACGGTTCACGGCCGGCAGAAGGTGCGACTTTTGCCGGCCTGCGCGGTAGCCGTCGCAGGGCCGACACGCTGCCAGTGGCATTCGAGGTGGCACCGGAGCGGCGATGGTCGGCGGGGCGCGCCCGCAGCGAGCCCTCGACTCAGGAGCGGTTTTCGTAGAACGGCATCACGGCGTTGCGCCGTATCCATCCTGATGCATTCCCACCGACGGCGACCTGCTGCCAGCCGAGGAAAGAGCGCCTGGTGAGGACGACGGTGCCGGCGGCGACGGGTGAGGTTTCTTCCTGTGGAACGAGATCCGTCGGGACCGGGCTCAGATTCACGTTCTGCAGAAGAATGGCTGCCGTGGGCTGGTTCATGGCGCCGTAGGCGTTCCAGGATGCGACGGCCATGGCGAACATCAGCGTGCCGGCCGCGAATGCGCCACGACCCGCCCAGGACAGATGACGCCGGCCCCGAGCGCGGCCGGGCAGGTAGAGCGACAGGACGATCGCGGTGAGCGCAACGGCGATGATGAGCGCTGAAGCCAGTGCGAGCCGCTGCCAGCCCGCCGCCGACAACAGGGCAGGCATTCGCTCGTACCAGATTCCGGCCAGCATGCGACGCAGGCGCGGGTCTGCCGTCTCCGTCTGTTCCAGCGCGACGCGGAGCGTGTCGCGCGTGGCGGCAGAGGAAGGGTGCTGCAGGAATGAGGCGATCGCATGCGCGATCGCGAGATTCCACTCTCCATCCTGAATGCCGGCGGCAGCCACGTTGTGGTGTGCGGCCCAGTCGTTCCAGTGCGCGCTCAGCGCCTTCTTCGCGGCTTCACGCGCTTCGGGAGCGATCGTCGTGCTCGAAGGATCTGACGCGGCGGCGTGTGCGGGCACATCCGCCTGGGACGATGACGGAACGACGCACGCGACGCCGAGCAGCGTCGCAGCGATCGCAGGCAGCCAGTGGCTCAGCCGGTTCGGAAACCGCGTCTGGCGTTGTGGCATTTCAACGGCCGCGGCGGCGGACGATGCACGTTCGAGCCAATCCTGAGGAGGCGCAGCCTGCGCGGCGAACAGGCCGCGCTCCGTGGCACACCAGAGGTCGCGCCATCGGGAGGTGAGCGTGGCGTCCCCGGTGATGGCGTGCAGTGCCGTGGAGACTTGCCCGGCCGTTGGCGCGGAAACGCGCACCCCCCACGTTCTGGCGGCCGCACGCAGCCAGGCGTGGAGGTGGCGTGACTGCGGAGCCGAGCGGGACCGGCGGAGGTCCGCCAGAAGCCGCCGCATGTCTTTCACGCCGGAACGGCGGATGCGATTCGGATCCAGCTCGAAGGCGCGTCGCCACGCACAGGCGAGCCACGCGATGCCGGGCACGGCGAGCGCGAGCAGCACGAACCAGAGCGGGCTGAAGGACCAGGGCGTGGCGCTGATCTCACCAAGGGGCAGGGGCTCCATCGCGTCGTGACCTCTCACCAATCGATCTGATTCGAATCCTGCTGCGGCGTCGTCTCGGCCATGAGCTGATGCAGGCGGCCCGGCGAATCCCTCTTCGCGGCTTCCTCGAGACGCTTGCGAGTGAGCCCGAGGATGGGGTCTTCCGCGTCACCGCCGCCGGATCGGGAACGGGTGGCGGTCGCCGAGCGCACGTTCTTCGGCGGCGGGGGCTTCTTGCCGCGCTGGCCAGGGTTCACGTCCTGGTCCCCGGGCGAAAGATCTCCGAGCGCGGCATCGGTCTTGGCGGAGGCGCCTTGCCCGAAGGAATCGTTGGCGAACTGCTGCGTGCTGTCACCCACGACGATGGGCGGGTTGTCTTCCTCGTCCATCACGGCCTTGCGGTTCTGGGATTCATCCTTCTCCGCGGCCTGCGCGGCGGGCTCCAGCATCGCGGTGAGCTGCGCGCGATAGTACGACCAGTCCGCGATCGACTCGTCGATGCGCTCCCCCTGCCGCGTGGCCTCGATCGCATCACGGATCACACCCTCGGAGACCGAGGTGCCCGTGCGCTGTGAATCCACGCCGTACTTGATCGACTCCTCGACCATGAGACGCAGGTCGAACGCGTCGTAGTCGAACTCGGCCAGGTGCCCGGTGATCGCCCGAAGGCGTTCGACGGGATTGCTCTCGAAGACCTCGCGCACGTCGAACTCCGCCTCGGAGTCGAAGTGGGCGCGTGCCTCGTGCGCGGCGCCAACCGCGAGCGCCAGCACGAGCCCCGCCGCGAGGCGCGTCGGCGCCTTGCCGGCCGGGGTGCTCGCGGACTTCGCGGCTCCATCCTGACGGACCTGTCTTGGCTTCGGGCGCTGCCTGAACTCTTTCGAGAGGCTCACGAGCCCGAGAATCACCGCCGGGAGCAGGAACCACTGAAAGCGCTCCGTGCGCACGGCGTTCGCTTCGTTGCTGATGCGCCCCTTGCGGCCGGTCTCGACCGTTTCGGCGAGCACGGCCTGCACGTCACCGGCGTCCTGGAGCGTGGCGGCATCGATGTACTTGCCATTCGTGCGCTTCGCGAGGGCCTGAAGAGTGGCCGGCATGAGCGAGGAATGCACCGTATCGCCATTCGCATCGACCATGTAGCCGCCCTGCAGGTCGGGCACGAACGCGCCCTTGGCCGTGCCGAGCCCCATCGAGACGACGTGGATCTCACGCTTCGCCATGTCCTCGAGGCGCTTCTCCCAGCCCTGGGTGCTGCTCTCGCCATCGCTCAGCACGATGAGGTAGCGATCCCGATCGGGGGCGTCACTGAACCCTTCGAGCGCCGCATCGAGCATCCTCGAATAGTCGGAGCCGCCTCGAGGCATGTAGTCCGTGTCGAGGCTCGGCATGAACTCGCGGATGATCTGGTAGTCCGGGCTCAGCGGGACCTGCACGAAAGCCGTTCCCGCGAAGACCACCAGACCGACGCTTTCGCCCTTGAGGCTGTTGAGGAGATCTTCCGTCACCTTCTTCGCGTGATCCAGGCGGGAGGGCGCCACGTCCTCCGTCAGCATGCTGCGCGACAGGTCGAGCGCGATCATCACCTCGCGCGTGTGGCTGAAGGATTCCTCCGTGTGCTCGCCCCATTGCGGGCGCGCGATGGCGATGATCGCGAGCGCGACGGCGAGCATCACGAGGAACGCGGGCCGCATCTGGCGCGGAACGGCAGGCCGCACACGCTGGCCCGAGACGGCCACGCGCTTCATCGCCGGCCATCGCAGTTGCGGGCGTTGCTGCATCAACCGCCGGACGCCGATCGCTCCCAGCAGCGGGATGACCAGCGCGAGAAGGATCCAGGGATTTCCCCAGGTCATGCGAGCGTCTCCATCAGAACGCGCGCCGCACGAACCAGAGCAGCGCGCACAGGCCGGCGATGGAGGAGCCTCCATAGACCACGCCGGTGCGGTAGAAGCGGGTGTTGCGAAGCATGTATGCGAGGGGCAGGAACGCAGCCACGATGGCGAGCTGGCCCAGCTCCACGCCGACATTGAAGGCCACGAGCGTGCGCCACAGCGGCGCGCCGCCTGCGTCGACCTCGCTCAGCACGCCGGCAAACCCGAACCCGTGCAGCAAGCCGAAGCCGAAAGCCAGCCACGCGCCGCGCACGCCCGCCGTCGTGGGCAGGAAGTTCAGAACCGCCGCGATGACGACCGACGCTGCGATGGCCGATTCGACCAGCCGGCCCGGCAGAACGATCCACTGCATCGCTGCGCACGTCAGCGTGATGGAATGCGCGACGGTGAAGGCCGACACGATGATGACGACACGTGTGAAGGCGTCGCTGAACTCCGGCACCGCCTCGCGCCCGGTGGCGGTGCGCTGAAACACGGCGGGAATGAGCAGGACGAGCAGGAAGAGCACGTGGTCGTAGCCGATCCAGATGTGCCAGACGCCGGACTGAAGCATCTCCAGGAAGCCGGCGCTGGTCGCCGAGTCGCGCGTGAAGCCCGTGACGCCGGAGCGGGCGGAGAGCTCGGCCTCGTGCGTTCCCTGGCCGGGCCAGACGAGCTTCAGAATGCATCGATGATCGACGCGCTGGTCGAAGAGCAGCGAGCAGCCGACATCGACCCTGCTGATCTCACCCTTCGCCCGGCCGGTGATGTGGGCGAGGATGAACGGCTCACCCTTCTGTGCCCCGTAGACCAGCTTGCCGATGTCGAGGCCGGGGTCCGCGCCGTCCGCGAGGAGGCTCAGGTTCGAGCGCAGGTAGCCTTCGATGTCTTCACGGCGCGGCTCCATCTCGGGCCAGGTGACTTCGCCGTCATGATCGGCATCGAGCTCGAGTGCGGTATCGAGGTCGCGGACCCTGACCTTCCACTGCCCGTGCAGGCTCGCCTTCTCGACGGTGACGTCAAGGTAGGACTCGTCGGCTCCCTGGGCGGTCGCGAGCCCCGGAAGCCACAGGAGCAGCAGCCAGAGGAGCCCGGCGACCCGCCTCATCGCACCGAGTGGAGCTTGACCTCCGGGCTCGGAAGGAAGCTGATCGAATCGCTGGCCGCCGCTTTTACGCATTGAACGAAAGACTTCTGCACACTGTTGAGGGGACCATCGATGCGATAGACGGCGTAGAGGTCGATCGGCATCACCGGTTGCACGACCCGGATCTGAAGCTCCGCCCCGGCGGAGACTGCGGTAAATGGATCGACGAGCGCAAGGCCCTCACCGCTGCAGACGAGGTCCTTCGCGATCTGATAGGTCTGAACCCACGTGGAGATCCGCGCCGGCGGATTGAGTTGTTCGAGATACGCTTCGAGCTGGCGCCCGAGCTGGTCCGCCTTGGTGATGCCGACGAGCGTGGTGTCGGCGAGCGAGTCGATCGAGATGGGCTGCGACGCCTCGAGTCTCGACCACGTTCCCATCGGCGCGATCAACGCAAGCGGGCCCTGGCACAGCGGCTCGCAGCGCACGTCCGGGTGGCTCAGCTCCTGCAGCGTGAAGCCGACGTCGGCCTCGCGCAGCACGATGGACTTCAGCATCTCGCGCGAGTGCTGAGTCGACAGCTCCACCGAGGTCTGGCCGAGCTGGCGGCGCAAACGCGCGATCGACTTCGGAATCACGGCGTTGGCGAGCGTGGGCGTGCTGATGGCGCGGAGCAGGTACTTCTCCGCGCGCGCGATGTTCGAAACGAGCCGCTGCAGATCGCGCAGCTCGTCGAAGATCCGCTCCATCTGGCCCTGGAGCAGGCGGCTTTCCGGTGTCAGGTGCCACTGGCCCTTGGCGCGCACGAACAGCGGGAAGCCGAGGCGGCGCTCGGCCTGCTTCAGGAGCTTCGTTGCGGCCGGCTGCGATATGTTCAGTAACGAGGCCGCGTCGGTGAGCGTGCCCGCTTGCAGGATGGCCTGGAACATCTCGATGTAACGCAGATGCATGACCCCCATGGGAGCGAGATCGAAGTTCGCGTCGCGCATCGGAGATTGCATCGGGCCCACCCTGCTGATGAAAGCCATTGCGCTGCAGAATTCATGCCATGGCGTCAAAGCTGTGGTGCCTGCGCATCGGCTGTATTTTTTTCGGCGACAACATCGCCGGGGGCGCGTTGCTCGCCGGCGCTGAAAAGCCAAGCGACGCAAACCGTTTGCGCGTGCGGCCGCCTCTCGTGTCGATTCGCGAGATGCGCGGCGGCCGTGCGCGCGGAACGCTGGTGCGCGCGTGCCAACGCGGGCACCGAATTGGGGCGAAGCGTTCTGCCGGATGCGTGAATGGGGCATGTGAGTCGCTGCATAACAGGAGGTTATGCGCGTCCGATGCCTTTTCATTGGTCCATCGAAAGCTGGCTTGCTAGCGTCGGTGGCGTAGGTGATCCCTGTTCAGCGGAGAGTTCCATCTCGTTGATGCGGGAAAGTGTGCCGGGGTTGCAAGCGATTGCGGCAGGGACACGCACCTCCGGGCAGAAAGCATCTGCGACCGTTGCGAAAGCGCAAACCGGCGGAGGGTGTCGTTGCGCCACGATACGTTCGGGCTGAGCGGAACTAGACGCTTCCGCCCCAGAACGCTTCGGATGGTGGCAGCAGCAGGCCGTTCTCCGGGCGCACACCCTGCTCACGATCCTGCTTCAGCCACAGCGGCCCATCGAGGTCGATGAAATCCGCGTGCCGTGCAATGTGGAACGCCGGGGCGATGCCGAGTGAAGTGGAGACCATGCATCCGCACATCACCTGCAGGCCTTCGGCCCGTGCGCGCTTCAGCAATTGCAGCGCGCCGGTGAGCCCTCCGGTCTTGTCGAGCTTGATGTTGACCGCCTGATATCGGCTGAGAAGCTTCGGAACATCCTCGGCGGTGTGGCAGGACTCGTCGGCGCAGATGGGCCGGGCGGGGCGAAAACCTTCCAGCGCTTCGTCTTCATTTGCAGGCAGCGGCTGTTCGATCAGCTCGACGCGAGTGTCGACGAGCACAGGCTGCATGGCCCGCAACAAGTCGAAGTTCCAGCCTTCGTTCGCGTCGGCGATGAGGCGCGCCTGCGGGGCGCCAGCCCGCACAGCGCGCAGCTGCGCTTCGGGGTCGCTGGAGTCCACCTTCACCTTGATCACTGGTGCGTCACGCAGCCGCGCGGCTGCGGCGCGCATGGCCTCCGGCGTGTCGATGCCTACCGTGAGCGCAGTCGGCAACGCGGGCAGTGGCCCGTGCCCGAGTTGCGCGGCGACGGACTGCCCACTCAGAGACGCCGACAGGTCCCACAAGGCGCAGTCGATTGCATTCCGCGCGGCTCCTGGCGGCATTGCTTCCTGCAGCGCTTCCCGCGTGATCCCCGCCCGAATCGCGGGTTCAGCACCGCGCACCTGCTCCAACACTGAATCGGTGGTCTCGCCATAGCGCGCATATGGAACTCCCTCACCTCGTCCCCGTGCTTCGCCCTGGATGATCTCGACGACTACGACCTCCGCGACGATCTTGACCCCGCGCGAAATGCGAAAGGGTGTCGCCAGCGGCCACGACTCGCGCGTGGCGGTCAGCTCGCGAAGCATGACAGCAGGTTCTCTGTGATGCGCTCGACGCCCATGGTCACCGGATCCTGGCACGGCAGGCCCAGGGTGTCCTCCGCGGCCTTGCATGCATCCGCGGCGGCTTTGCTCGTCAGCTTCGACGTGTTCAACGACACGCCCACAGCCACGACATGCGGCTGGGTGAGCCGGGCGAGCTGCAGATTCGTTTCGAGGCAGAGTTTCAGCGCCGGCAGCTGGTAGTGCGGCAGGCCGCGCATGTGCGGGCGCTCGGGCTCGTGACACAGCACCAGCGCATCGGGCTGCGCGCCGTGGAGGAGGCCCAGCGACACCCCGGCAAACGATGGATGGAACAGCGAGCCCTGGCCCTCGATCAGATCCCAGCCGCCGTCCTCGCGGGCGGGGGAGACCCACTCGGCGCCACCCGCGATGAAGTCCGCGACGAGCGCATCGATCGGCACACCCGCGCCGGCAATCAGAATGCCGGTCTGGCCGGTGGCGCGAAAATCCGCCGGGACGCCCCGCCGGTGCAGCTCGCGTTCGAGAGCGAGCGTCGTATACATCTTTCCTACGGAGCAGTCCGTGCCCACCGTGAGCAGCCGCCGGCCGCTACGACGCAGGCCTTTGCCCACCGGGATGTCGTGCGGAAAGCTTCTGGCATCGAACAGCGTTCGCCCGGTGCGGGCCGCTGCTTCCACGATGGTGGGGTGGGCGGTGAGGCGCTCGTGCAGGCCGGACGCGATGTTGAGGCCCGCGTCGATTGCGGCCACGACGTCGCGGACGATTTGCGGCCCCATGACGCCACCGGCGTTCGCGGTTCCGACGACCATGGTGTTGGCGCCAGCCGCGCGGGCTGCGGCGAAGCTCAGCTCCGGCAGATCCAGGCTCGGTCTGCAGCCCGGCCGGCGGAACTGCCCGATGCACCAGTGCGGTCGCCAGAAGGCGAGCCCGCGCGCCGTCTTGATCGACAGGTCATCGGGCGCATCGCCCAGATATAAAAGGTAGGGAGGACCCCAGGCCGCGGCGGCGGGTATTTCGCGACTCGCGGTGGGCGGGAGCGGGACGGTCATGGTGCCGGGGTCTGCGCTGGACGCATTGCTGATCACGATAAACCATAGCCGCCGCTCAGTCCGGGGCACCAATCAAAAGAACGGCGGGGCGTATAACCGGAGGTTATGCGCGCATAGACGGCGCGACAGCGGCTACCACCCGGCGGGAATGCGGGGCCAGGTGCCGGCCACCCTTCCATTGGTGATGACGACGTATCCACCATGCTGCGCGGCGGTCGCGCAGGCGTGATTCGGAAGAATGCGCACCAGCGACCCGACCGGCAGGGCAGGCAGCGGCCTCGCGCTCCCCGTGCGCATTCCCAGCACACCATGCTCCTGGTTCGTGTTCGTGACGATGAGATCGTCGAGGGGGTCGCCGTCGGCATCACAGACGAGCCCGTATCCCTGATCGACGGGCTGGCTCGACGTGCCACGATCCCGCGAGAGCGCCATCCAGCCGGCATCGACGATGATCTGCCGCTTGTCGGCACGATGCCCGATGACGGTGGCGAGCACGCTGACCGCAATGTCTTCGATCTCGCAGACACCGATGCCGGCCATCACGAGATCGAAGAACACGAACACGCCGGCACGCACTTCGGTGACCCCGGTGAGATCGCGGGCGAAGTGGGCCGTGGGTGACGAGCCGACACTCACGACCGGTGCAGGCAGACCTGCGGCGCGAAGTCTCTGCGCGGCTCGAACGACGCTTGCGCGTTCCTGCTCCGCCGCCTCGATCAGTTGTTCCTTGTTGCGAGAGTCGTATGAGCCGCCCGCGTGTGTCATCACGCCACGCAGCCTGGCGCCGCCACGATGGAGCAACTCGCCAATCTGCGTGAGCACCGGATCCTCCGGCCTCACACCAGCGCGGTGATCGTCCGAATCGATTTCGATGAGCACGGGAACTGGAAGCTCAGGAGTGGAAGCCGCCACCACGGCGCGTGCCTGCGCGATGTTGTCGAGCACAACGGTCACATCGATGCCGCGACGATGCAATGCGAGGACGCGCGCGATCTTTCCGGGCGCGATGCCTACGGCGTACAGGATGTCCTTCACGCCTGCGTCCGCGAACGCTTCGGCCTCGCGAAGCGTGGAGACGGTGGCCGGGCCCGCGGGCGTGTCCATCAAACGGCGCGCGACCTCGATGGACTTCGCCGTCTTGAGATGCGGGCGCAGCGTGACGTTCATGGGCTGAAGGCGTGCCCGCAGCCGGGCGATGTTGCGTTCCATCTTCTGCTCATCGAGCAGCAGGCAGGGTGTGTCGAGCTCGGCGAAAGACGTGGACGAGGGGGTTTCCAGTGGCATCGGTTCGTTCATCTGCGGGCGGCAACGCGGGCCGCAGATTATGGACCTCTGCCGGCGGCGCCGCGTTGCCCGCTGGCGATGGCACGCGTGAGAGCGCTGCGAGGAACGCAGCGCGCGCGCGAGCGTTGTGTTGCATGCATGACCCGCGACCGGCCGCGAGTCTTCATGGCGGCCGGCCGCACCGATCCTCTGCCTGGCCCTGCGGGTCTGCATGGTATCTTGGTCTCGAGGAGCGGCGCACACCATGCTGATGCAGACCCGTTTCCGGTTCATCACGCTTCGGCCCCAGCCTGCCTGCGATGGGCGGCGGACGTTGGCACTCATGAGCGTCCTGCTGATGGCGCTCCAGGGCGAGCCGGCCCGGGCGTTCGGCTTCGATGACGTCGCTGCGATCGCCGGGCAGCAGGCCCGGAAACCCTATGCGAGCGAGAGCCGCCCGCCGCCGGCCGAGCTGCAGGCGCTCACCTACGATGAATACCGGGACATCCGGTTCCGTCCGGATCACGCGCTCTGGCGCCCGGAGAAACTGCCGTTCGAACTGATGTTCTTCCACCTCGGCAAGTTCCAGACCGAGCCCGTGCGCATCAACGAGGTCACGGACCGGGAGGTGCGCCACATCCCCTATCAGAGCGCCGACTTCGACTACGGGAAGAACAGGCTGTCACCGCAGACCTGGGGTGACCTCGGTTTCGCCGGCTTCCGTGCCCACTACCCGTTGAACGGCCACGAGTACAAGGACGAGGTCGTCGTGTTCCTCGGCGCCAGCTACTTTCGCGCGCTCGGTGCGGGGCAGCGTTACGGCCTGTCCGCGCGCGGGCTCGCCATCGATACCGTGGGCGGGCAGGTGGAGGAGTTCCCCAGGTTCACGGAGTTCTGGATCGTCCGGCCCGCCTCCGACGCGAGCGCGCTGACGCTCTACGCGCTGCTCGATTCGCCGCGCGCAAGCGGCGCCTACCAGTTCGTCGTCCGCCCGGGTGATGCCACGATCATGGACGTGCGCGCGCGCATCTTCCTGCGCGCGGACGTCGCGACGCTCGGCATCGCACCGCTGACCAGCATGTTCTTCTTCGGCGAGAACCAGCCGCATCGAACGGATTTTCGCCCCGAGGTGCACGACTCGGATGGCCTGATGGTCGCCACCGGCGATGGCGAGTGGCTCTGGCGTCCGCTGGTGAACCCGAAGCAGACGCTGACCACCTCGTTCTCCGTGCGCCAGCTGCGCGGCTTCGGACTCATGCAGCGGGACCGTGCTTTCGGCAGCTATGAAGACAGCGAAGCCCGTTACGAGCTGCGTCCCAGCGCCTGGATCGAGCCCGTGGGCACCTGGGGGCCCGGTCGCGTCGAGCTCGTGCAGCTCAGCACGGCGGATGAGACGAACGACAACATCGTCGCGTACTGGGTGCCGGATCAGCTTCCCGCCGCCGGCCAGCCGCTGGACTTCGCCTACCGCCTGCATTGGCAGGGCGCGCAGATGCAGCGCCCGCCCGGCGCGTGGGTGACGCAGTCGCGAGTCGGGCGCGGCTTCGCCGAGCTCGCGGAGAACGAGCAGCAGTTCGTGGTCGATTTCACCGGTCCGTCACTCGCCGCTCTGCCGCCGGATGCGGTCGTGAAGGCGGTGGTCACGGCGCCCTCGAACGGCCAGATCGTCGAGAGCAACGCCTATCGCGTCGAGGCCACGGGAGCGTGGCGCATGACGGTGCGGGTGAAGCAGCTCCGCCCGAACGAGGCGACGGAGTTGCGGGGCTTTCTCCAGAGCGACATGAGCACGCTGACGGAGACGTGGAGCAATATTGTTCCGCCGCGCTGAGCGCGTCGTCGCAAACGGCCGCTGTGAAGCTGCTGTGTTACAAATGATGCACCGGCCGCGATGCGCCCCGCGGTCGGCGGGTCTGCCAGCCACTGGCGCGGTCCGGTCGGTCTCGCTAACCTGACCCGATGCGATTCACGGCTTTCCTCTTCCAGCTCCTCGTAACGGCAACGCTTGCGATCGCGAGCCTGGTGCCGGCCAACGCTGCCGGCACTGCCGAGTCCTATGCAGAGGCGCGAAAGGCGTTTCAGGAAGCCTATGCGCGTGTTTCGGCGGATGTGAAGGAGCCCGCTGCCGACGACAGTGCGATCCTCAGGGCGTATCCGCTCTATCCCTACCTGGAGGCGGCACGCATTCGCCAGGCCCTGGGTGGCCCGCCCGATTCACTGGCGAAGGCGGACGAGCGGGCCGCGGAGTTCCTCTCCGCCTATGCGCAGGCGCCGGTCTCGCGCCCCTTGCGCCGGTCGTGGCTGGAGAGTCTCGCGCGCCGTTCCCTCTGGGCACCATTCCTTGCGGCGTATCGTGACGCCGAAGCGACTGAAGCTCTGCGTTGCCAGGGCTTCGTGGCGCGCATCGAGCTCGGCAAGACAGCGCAGCTCGCCGGGGACATCGCGAAACAATGGCTGACCCCGCGCAGCCTGCCGGATTGCGAACGCCCGTTCGCGTGGATGAAAGAGAACGGCGTTCTGACGACGCAGCTCATCGAGGAGCGGATCCGCCTGGCGTTGAAGGACGGCAATGCCGCTTTCGCGCGCCAGCTCATCCCGCAGTTGCCCGCTGAACGCGCCGCGCCGCTGGTCCAGTGGGCCGCGCTGATCGAACGGCCCGCCCGGAGCATCGACAAGCTGATCGCAGAGCCCGACACGCGCGTGGAGGCGGAGGTTCTGCTCGCGGGGTGGAGTCGCCTGGCGCGCACGGATCGCGCGGGCGCGAAGGAGCGCTATGACCGCTTCGTGCGTGCACGTGGGCTGAATCGCGAAGCGGCGAGCCGGTACGCGCTTGCGCTGGCTCTGCCGTTGGCCTGGGACCGCGATTCGGCGGCGCTCGACTACTTCGGGCTCGTGGCGCCCGCCGATCTGGACGACACCGCGCTCGAGTGGTGGGCGCGCGCAGCGCTCTGGTCGAAGAACTGGCCGCTCGCCTCCCGGATCATCACGCGTATGTCGGAGTCGACCAGACAAACTGCGCGCTGGAGTTACTGGGCCGCGCGCACGGCCGAGATGCAGAAGGATTCCGCCGCGTCGAAACGAATCTACGAAGCGCTCCTGCCCCGCGACAACTACTACTCGGCGATGGCGGCAGCGCGCCTGGATCGCCCGGTGATACCGCATCCGGAGGAGCTTCCGCAGGACGCGAGACTGCTCGCTGCCATCGGGAACATTCCGGCGATGGAGCGCGCGCGCGAGCTGTTCCTCTGCGGGATGCGTTCGGAAGCCCTTGCGGAATGGCGCGTCGGCTACGACGCGCTGCCCGAAGGAGGGCAGCGGCAGGCGATTCATCTGGCGGCGGGCTGGGGTTGGTACGACCAGGCGGTTGCCGTCGCTGTGCCTCAAGGCGTGTTCAACGACTACGCGCTTCTCTACCCGCGGCCGTTCGAAGCCGAGGTCGGCGCCGCGGCGCGCCAGGCGTCGGTGGAGCCGGACATCGTCTATGGCATCGTCCGCCAGGAAAGTCTGTATCGGGTGGATGCAGTGTCGAGTGCGGGCGCCCGCGGGCTGATGCAGCTGATGCCGGATACCGCTCGTCGCACCGCGCGCCACTGGAAGCGCTCGCCGCCGGCGATCACGGATCTTCTCGACCCTTCCATCAACACGGCCCTTGGCACCGCGCACCTGCGGATGCTGCTCGACCGCTTCGGCGGCCAGTTGCCCCTGGCGCTGGCCGGCTACAACGCGGGCCCGAACGCGGTCGTGCGCTGGCTGCCGCCTCAGGAGATCGATCCAGACATCTGGATCGAGAACATCCCCTACAACGAGACACGCATCTACGTGCAGCGAATCCTGTGGCACCAGTTGATGTTTGCCTGGCTGCGCAGCGAGGGGGAGGCGCAGCGCACGGACTCGTGGCTGAAATCGATCCGGCCGGTCGGGTAGTCGATCGCCCCGTGTGAACAGCTGATCAGTGACCGCCCTGAACGATGAGGCCCGCGTCCGCGAGCGCCGCGGCGAGCTCGGCTTCGATACGCACGCCTTCGCTGCGCGGAATGCGTTGCAGGTGTAGCGTCGGGCCGGTCAGCACTTCGATCCCCCGTTTCAGAACGCTGCCTGCCGAGCGAATGCCGGCCTTGTGCTGGTCGAAGCGTTGCGCGGGCGTGTAGTGGCTCATGCCGACGTACAGTCCGTGCGCATCGCCCCGCCGATCCGAATAGTCCAGCAGCACGAGGTAGATGTTCGAGCGCCCCTTGCCGCTCGCCTGGAAGCGCGCGGCAACGTCATAGGCGACCGGCAACCAGCTGACGTAGGTCATGGGCAGCCAGTCCGGAATGGATCGGGCGGCCCGTTTCCAGAGCCTGTCGAGCGCGGCTTCGATGCGTGCGGGGAATTCACCGCGCATCCAGGATTCGTGGATGCAGTGGGCGCCCGCGCCACCGTCTTCGGCGGACAGTGCGCGCTCGAAGCGCGCCACCAGCTCTGCGTTCGTGAGGCCCCGGAGAGGGCGATCTCGCGGGTTGGCTGAAGGCGTGCGCATGGCTCGCCCATAGCTTGGATGAGGAGAGGGCGGCAGGGAAGTGCGCGCGCTGCGCCACGGGCAGGCGCGAGTCGGCGCGATCGTGCGGCCGTCATCGAGCATTGCAGGAGCAGGCCGTTCGGGCGATAGTCGCGCAACATCGGTGTGGAAGCGACGCCTTGAGTGTCAGCAGGCAGGACGGGCCCGGCATAGCGCAACAGTTCGCGTTCGATGCGGTTGGCGACACACTCGGCAAGGCCACGGATGTCGACGCTTGCGTCGCGCTGGCGGCGCGCATCAATGGCCTGATGAACGAGGCGCTCGACTCCTTCCAGAACGACGGCGCGGGCATCGCGTGCCGTGCAGGCTGCAGCTTCTGTTGCCATCTGCGCGTGATGATCTATCCGCACGAGGCGATCGCTCTGTTTCGATATCTTCGGTCGCGCATGCCGAAGGCGCAGGCGGATGGTGTGCGCGCGCGCCTCGTCGGGAATGCCGCCCACATCGGCAAGCTCGCTCGTGAAGGGCGCATCGCCACTGGCATTGCCTGCGCCTTCCTCGTCGAGGGGAAGTGCGGCGCGTATGAAGTGCGGCCGGCAGCGTGCTCCGGATATCACTCCCTCAGCAAGGAACGGTGCGAGGCTGCGCACGACAGCGGCGCGGCTTCATCCGAAAGCATTCCGGTTCTCGAAGGCCTCCGCTATGTCGCCGCCACGCTCGACGACGGAATGGATCAGGGCCTGGCCGCGCTCGGCCTGAGCGGCCATCGCGTCGAGCTGAACACGGCCGTGGCGGCCCTGATCCGCGACCCGGCGCTCATCGAGCGATGGCGGTCGGGACGTGAGCTGATGAAAGAGAGCCGTTAGCGTCGCCCTGCAAAGGACGGCCCGGACGGGGGACAATCGAGCGCGATCGCGCACAGGGAGCACTACCAATGGCTGACGAGATGCAGGCCGGTCGCGACGATACCCGGCGCGCCATCGATGAGGGATCGTTCGTGACTATCCATGGCCTGGAGCAATGGGTCACGCTCCGTGGCAAAGACGTCGGCAATCCGGTGCTGCTCATCATTCCTGGCGCCGGCGCCGGCATGAGCGTTTTCGCGCCGTTCTTCGCGCCGTGGGAGAGCGAGTTCACGGTGGCGCAGTGGGATCAACCTCATGCCGGCGTCACCTACACAAAGCATCGCAACGCCGGCGTGCGCGAGTATTCCATCGGCCGTCTCGTCCGGGATGGGATTGCTGTCGTGGAGCACATCCGCGCACATCTGGGCGTGCGAAAGGTAGTGCTGCTGGCGTTGTCCTCCGGGACGATCGTGGGTCTGCGCCTGGTGCGGGAGCGCCCCGATCTCGTCTCCGCGTACGTGGGCGTCGGGCAGATCGTGAACTGGGCGCGTCAGGATGCGCTGAGCTACGCCATGGTGCTCGAGCAGGCGCGTGCCGCGAACAATGCCGCCGCCGTGGCGGAGCTGGAGCGCATCGGAGCGCCGCCTTACCCGGACACGGCAACCGACGCAATCAAGGCGCAGTACGCCGTCGCCCTCACCGCGCTGGAGCAGAGCGCCTTCGCGTCACTCGACCCCTCGATTCTGGCGCGGATGAGCGCGCCGCCTTCCGATGCACGGTACGTTCCGTCTGACACCATGCCCGACAAGGACCCGCGCGCCGTTGCGATGGCCGCGTATGACGCGCTCCGCAGTGAAATCGTGTCGTTCGATGCCGAGCACCTCGGGCTCGATTTCGCTGTGCCGATGCTCTTCCTGCAGGGCGAGCAGGATGCGTGCACGGTGAGCTCCGAAGTGCGCAGGTATGCCTCCGTGATCCGCGCCCCTCGAAAGGCGTTCGTGCCGATCGAAGGTGCGGGGCATTCGCCCTGGATGATGCGCGATCAGTTCCTGGCGCTGCTGAGCGCGCACGTGCGGCCTGTCGCGATCGCGGGCGAGTGAGAGCGGGCCGGCGCCTTACCGGTGCCGGCCCGCGAACCCGGTGGGAAGATCAGGTGGCGCTCTGCAACGAGCGCAGCAGCCGCTGTTCCGCGCCGTAGGGGTCGTTCACCAGCCGGCACTCGTTGTCGAAGATCATCGTCGCGCGCGTCGTGGTGTCGAACTTCGTCCAGCCCGGCAGCCCGCCGTGATTCGGATCGCCCGTGCGCGCGAAGGCAACCCACGCCTTGCTCATGCGGTCGGCCAGCGCGTACCGGTCCTTGCCGGTGCCGGTCATGGACTGCGCGGCATCGACATCGTCGAACACGAACGGGATCTCCATGCAGTGCATGGAGCGCAACTTGCCTTCACGCACCGGCGAGCGCCACGTGAAGTAATAGTGATACACCGGCGCCCCGACCTGCTGGGCCTTCCGGTCTGCCTGGGTGAGCACGCCTGCGCGGAAGGTGGCATCCGAGGCCATGATCAGATACAGATCCGTGTTCTTGTCGCGTGGGCGGCCCGCGCGATACGCGGCGATGAGCTGTTCCACCTGCGCGTCGCTGGCCTTGCGCACGAGATCTTTCACGCGCGTGCGCAGCGTGGCGTCATCGATCGGGTCGAGGATCTGGCCCGGGAAGAACGTCACCTCGGTTTCCGTCGTGCCGATGAGGAGCGGGATGTCGGCCGACTGCGCGGGCGCGAGCGGATCGAACGGATCGGTCGGCAGCGAGCGGCCGTCGACGACCGGGGACAGGGTGAGCGGCGGGCCCTTGGCCTGTTCCGTGACCGCGAGCAGCTGATCCATCGAGAGGGTCTGCAGCTTGTCGACATCGTTGCGCGTCAGATCGAGCCGCGCCAGGAAGTCCTCGGCCGTCCTGAGCGCAGCGTCGCGCGGCAGGCCGCGCACGGCGGCGCCGCTCTGAACGATAGCCCGATGGAACAGGCCCTTCGCGCGCGGCATCGCCATGAGACTGCTCACCTTGCCCGCGCCGCCGGATTGACCGAACAGGGTGACATTGCCGGGGTCGCCGCCGAACGCGGCGATGTTGTCCCGCACCCATTCGAGCGCGGCGATGATGTCCAGGTTGCCGACGTTGCTCGCCTCCGCGTAACGCTCGCCGCCGAGACCGGCGAGGTGCAGGTAGCCGAACACGGTCAGCCGATGGTTCACCGTGACGGCCACCACGTCGTGCTTGCCCGCGAGCTGGGTGCCGTCGTAACACACGAAGCCGCCCGAGCCGCTCGTGTATCCGCCGCCGTGCAGCCAGACCATGACCGGGCGCCTGGTGGCAGTGCCGGTGCCCGGCGTCCAGACGTTGAGCACGAGACAGTCCTCACCCATGGCTTCGTCGCGATCCATGGGCTCGAGCTCCGGTGGCACGAACCCGTGAAATGACGAGAGGAGCTGCGGTGAACGCGGGCCGAGATTCGAGACATCCCGAACGCCCGTCCACGGGCGCGGTTTCTGCGGCGGCATGAAGCGGCGGGGCGGGGCGGTCGTATCCCCGTAGGGGACGCCCTTGAATGCGTGGACCCGTCCCTGCAACGTCCCGCGAACCTTGCCGGCCGTCGTCTCGACCGTGGCCCCGGGAACGGGCTTTTCACTCTGCGCGAGCGCCACGTTCAGCCGGCCCGCGGCGAAAGCGCCCGCCGCCAACGTTCCCAGCCCCACGAACTGCCGTCGATCGATCATGGTGTGCCCCCCTGGTATGCGGCTTCTGGCTCAATCGGATTGGCGCCGCTCGAAACCCGGAGACCTTGCATTCCGCACGCGGCCGGCGCAATGGCGTTCGGGTGTTGCCTCCGCCCGTTGAACACAGATGCCGGCCCATGCCCGGGGAGGCGGATGCTTCCTCCCGCTCAGTGACTCATCGCGTAGAGAACGTAGTTGATGGCGAACCGGTATGCGATGGCCGTGAGCGGCTGCGGGTACTCCGGGTTGTCCGCGTTTTCCCAGGCATCGCCCATGTCCATGTTGAAGTTGATGATGACGGTGAGCCGGCGGTCATCGTCGTAGATGCCGCGCCAGTGCGGCTGGTATCCATCCACCTCGAAGGTCTTGCCCAGCAGGATCGGTCCGAGGCCCGGGATCTGGGGATGCTCTTCCAGGTCGTAGAGCACGTGGAAGACCGGGTCGTCGTTCGGGATGTCGACGACCGGCCGATTCGGATACACACGGCGCATCGACTCCATGAAGCCGCCCCATTCGCGCGAGCCGTGAAAATCGTCGACGACGAGCGTTCCGCCACGATCGAGATACTCCCGCAGGCGCTGCGCTTCCTTCTGGCTGAGGTCCCACCCGCCGACCTCCACGGCATAGAGCAAGGGATGATCGAAGAGATCCTCGTCTTCGAGTGACACCGCAGTGCCTTCCGGTGCGGTGTGGATGCGCGTCAGGCGACGAATGCCCTGCACGAGGTGCCTCTCGGCCGCGGGCGAGTCCGTGGTCCATCGCGCCGGGCCTGCCCACTCGCGCGCGAAATCCGGATTCTCGGTGTACATGAGCCGGGCGAACTGGAACTCGAACCGGGGCTGATTCCGGTAGAGGACCGGGCCGTGCTCGTTGGTCATCACCCAGCGGCCGCGCGTCGAAACGTCATCGACGACCGGCGCGGAGCCCGCCGCGAGCAGGGACCAGGTGCTCAACCCGATGCACAGGGCGAGCTGCGTGAAGGGCCGTGATTGCGGCTTCATGGCGTTGCGTCCACGGTGACCACGGGCTCACCTTGCGTCATGACCCCGACCGGCGTCGCCTGATCACATCCACTGCGCTGGAGAATCTGCACGACGTCGTCGACTGCACCGGGAGCGCACGCGATGAGGAGGCCACCCGATGTCTGCGGATCGCAGAGCACGGCTCGGTGTGCACCTTGCAGATCCGCCGCGATGCGAACGGCATCACCATACGATGCCCAGTTTCGCCCCGAAGCGCCGGTGACGAGACCGGCCTGTGCCAGGGAGAGCACATTCGGCAACAGCGGCACGTGTTGCATGCTGATGCGCGCGCCGAGCCCGGCACCTCGGCACATCTCGAGCAGATGGCCGAGAAGGCCGAAGCCCGTCACGTCCGTCATCGCGTGGACGTCGGGCAGCTTCGCCAGATCCGCGCCCGCGCGGTTGAGGCGCGTGGTGATATCGATCATGTCGCGATACCCCTCGGCATCCAGCTGGCCCTTCTTGAGCGCGGCCGAAAGAACGCCCACACCCAGCGGCTTGCCGAGCACGAGCGCATCACCGGCGCGTGCTTCGGAGTTGCGCTTGAGATGGCGCGGATGCACGACGCCGAGCGCGGCCAGGCCGTAGATGGGTTCGACCGAATCGATGCTGTGCCCACCGGCGATGGGGATGCCGGCCGCCGCGCAGACCACTTCACCGCCGCGCAGGATCTCGCGGATGATTTCAGGCGGCAGGACGTTGATCGGCATCGCAACGATCGCGAGCGCGAGCACCGGGCTGCCGCCCATGGCGTAGACGTCCGAGAGCGCATTCGTGGCCGCGATGCGACCGAAGTCGAACGGATCGTCCACGATCGGCATGAAGAAATCCGTCGTCGCGATGACGGCCTGCTCGTCGTTGAGCTGGTACACCGCTGCATCGTCTGCCGTCTCGGTTCCGACGAGCAGCCCGGCGAACGGTGAAGGCGGTGCCTGGCGCGCGAGCAGCCCGGCCAGCACGGCGGGCGAGATCTTGCAGCCGCAGCCGCCGCCGTGGGAAAGCGATGTCAGCCGAGGCACGGCAGTGGAAGATGCAGTCATGGCTCACCTTCGGAACGGTTTCGATCGACGACTCATATTGCGCCGCCGGCCGGCGAGGCAACATGGCAATGGCGGAAGGCAGCAGGAGTCGAACCTACCAGGAAGCGTCTGACGCCCCCTTCTGGGTTTGAAGCCCAGCCGCACCACCGGGTACGTGTGCCCTCCGGAATCAGTTGATCACACCGTCGAGCTCGCGTCCTGCCGCGACGCGCGCCAGACGCAGTCCGGGCGCAGCACGTGCGAATCACGCACGCGACGCGTGTAGCCGATGCGATCGAAGAACTCCAGGATCTGGACGGCACGTTTGCGGCCGAGCCCGAGCGCATCACGGTACCGGGCGGCATTGACGGCACCGTGCTCGTGCGCGAGCGTGGCCACGACATCCGCGAGCTCATCGATGCGCTCGCGATGGTAGAAGAGGTCGTGCACCACCTGGTACACGGCGCCCTCCCGACCTTTCTTCTGCAGGACCTCGCGGACGCGACCTTCCGGTTCCTGAATCGCGCTGGCCAGGTCGCGCACCCACGGCGGATCGAACCTGCCGGTGGAGATCAGCGGCTCCAGCTTCTGCGCCAGCACCTGATCGCTCGCAGTCAGTCTCGCGACATGGTCGGGCAGATGAATCCATGGTCCATCCAGCGCGACTCGCCGCTCGCTCGCGAGCCGCGCGATGACGCTGCGCCAGAGCTCCACGGGAAGATCCGGCAACGCGATGCGGCGCAGGCGACCCGCGTCCGGGCCGGGCTCGTCGGGCGCCCGCGCGTGGAACTCGCGCAGGCCCGTGATCACACGTTCGCATAATGTCTGCCAATGGGCCGGCAGTAGCACGAAACGTTCGCGCCCCGCCTGGATCGTCACGGCCCCGGGGGGCAATGGAATGCTCTCCGGCGCGAACCCGGTGAGCCGAACGAGGTCGCTCACCTTCACCCCGTGCCGTTCCTGTTGCAGCAGGCTCGCGAGACCTTCGCCGGCGATCAGCCCTTCGAGCGCATCGAGATGGCGTGATCGTTCGACCGAGCGTCTTCTGCGCGAGGGCGCGAACGGATCCAGCACCGCACCGCCTCCCACCGTATGGGTCGCCTGTGCGTCCCGCGCAATGAAGCGATCCCCCGGCACGGCACACAGAGGCTTGTCGAAGACCAGCTGGACGCGATGCGACTCACCGGCCGCCATGACGTCTGCCTGCAGCGGCACGACGTGCGCCAGGCGATGGGAGGTGCCCAGATGAATGTGCAGCGGCGACCACGCTTCCAGATGAGCGCGGCTATCGGGAAGGAGGCGCAGACGGACGTCCATTCGCGTGGTGGGGGCCAGCGCGCGCGCGTCGGCCAGCCAGTCACCCCGCGAGATGGCACGTTTGTCGATGCCCGCGAGATTGAGCGCACAGCGCTGGCCGGCGCGAGCCACGGCCGTCGCCCGGTTCTGGGCATGAATGCTGCGAACGCGTGCCGCGGTGCCTGCCGGCATGACGAAGAGAGTGTCGCCCACCCGCGCCTGCCCGGAAAACACGGTTCCGGTGACGACGGTCCCGCGGCCCGCCAGCGTGAAGACACGATCGACGGCCAACCGGAACAGGTGCTCATGCGGGCGCGACGGCGTGTGCATCGCCGCCTCGTGCAGGTGGCGGCGCAGGGCAGCCGTGCCCGGGTCGTCCGGGGAGGCTGCGTGCACGGGGAAGACTGGCGCGTCGTGAAACGCCCCGTGCGCCAGTGCGTCTTGCAGTTCGGCGCGTGCTTCGGCCAATCGCTGATCGGTTGCGCGGTCCGTCTTCGTCAATGCAATGGCGCCGCGCGTGACACCCAGCAGCTCGAGGATGGCGAGGTGCTCCCGCGTCTGCGGCATCACGCCGTCGTCGGCGGCCACGACGAGCAGCGCGAAGTCGATTCCGCAGGCGCCCGCGACCATCGTGTGCACGAGCCGCTCATGGCCGGGCACGTCCACGTAGCCGAGCACATCCCCGTTCTCCAGGGACGTATACGCGTAGCCGAGCTCGATGGAGATGCCTCGCTCTTTCTCTTCCTTGAGCCGATCGGTGTCCACGCCGGTCAGCGCACGCACCAGTGTCGTCTTCCCATGATCGATGTGCCCGGCGGTCCCGATGATCACGGCCGCAGCCCCGCGCACTGCGCGGTGAGCTCGGGCTCATCGGCTTCCTCGAGGCAGCGCAGGTCGAGCCACAGAGTCTTGTCCGCAATGCGGCTCACGACCGGTCGCGGCAGGGCGCGCAGAGCCGCATCGAGTCGATCGAGGCTGCCTCGCCGTCCCTTCGTGACGCGCACGGCGAGTCCGTGGCTCGGCAACTCTTCGACGGGCAGTGCGCCGCTTCCGATCTGGCTGCGCATCGGCCTGTCCGTGACGTCGTACGCATCACCAACGGCGTGCTGAATGACTGCGCGCAGGCGTTGTGCCTGCGCCTGCATCTCCGCGACAGGCCGAGTGAGCCAACGTATCGTCGTGAGCCTTGCAGGGAGGAGCTCCGGTGCGCGATAGAGCGCAAGAACCGGCTCGAGCGCGGCCAGCGTCAGCTTCCCCACGCGAAGCGCTCTCTTCAGCGGGTTTCGGCGGAGCTGCTTCACGAGGTCCGCGCGGCCAACGACTATCCCGGCCTGGGGCCCGCCCAGCAGCTTGTCTGCGCTGAAGGTGACGATATCCGCGCCTGCAGAAAGCGCTTCGTCCACGGTGGGCTCTTTCGGCAGTTGCCAGCGCGCGAGATCGACGAGGGACCCGCTGCCAAGGTCCACCGCAACCGGGATGCCGTGTGCGCGACCCAACGATGCGAGCTCCGCCACCGTCACGCTGCTCGTGAACCCTGTGATCGCGTAGTTGCTCGTGTGGACCTTCATCAGCAATGTGGTGCGTGGACCGATGCGTTCCGCGTAGTCGGTGAGGTGAGTGCGGTTGGTCGTGCCCACCTCCACGAGCCTGGCACCGGCCTGCCGCATGATGTCGGGGATACGGAACGAGCCGCCGATCTCGATGAGCTCGCCGCGGGAGAGCAGCACCTCCCGACGGAAGGCGAGCGTACTGAGCGTGAGCAACACGGCCGCCGCATTGTTGTTGACGATGGTGGCGGCCTCGGCACCCGTCAGCTCACACAACAGCTCCTCGATCAGCTCGTCGCGCTCGCCGCGCTGCCCCGAGGCGAGATCGAGCTCGAGATTGACCGGCGCCGTCAGCGCCCGCGTCACCGCGGCGACGACGGATTCCGGCAACACGGCCCGGCCCAGGTTGGTGTGCAGCACCGTCCCGGTGAGGTTGAAGACCACCTGCAGGCGCGTGCGGCCGGCCCGGGCAAGCTGGGCTTCAACGGCGCGGGTGATCTCGGCCTCATCGAGCGCGGCGCGGTCGAGCTCCCCGGCCAGCGCGGCACGGCGCAGATCACCCAGATGCGCGCGCAAGGTCGCCGTCACCTGGCTGCGGCCATGCTGCGCGAGCACAGGCTGGAGCGCCGGCTGCCTGAGCAGCCGGTCCAGCGACGGAATCTCGGTCACCTGGGCGAGCCGCTCTTGCGCAGGCAGTGCGTCCACACCGAAGGCCTCAAGAGTGTTGCCAGAGCAGCGGGTTGCTGACGCCGCGATGATATCCCGCCTCGCTCATGAGCAGATCGAGAGTGAGGCTCGCGAGATCATCGGCAACGGCTTCGACGCCGACGTCCTTCTCTTGATACAGGATCTTGAGATAGCCATGGCACACGTCGCAGGACTCGGCGCGGATCGATTCCGGCCCCCCTTCGATCGAGTGGTAGGCGATGCCCTCCGTCGACTGGCAGTGGCTGCACTTCACCCGGACCATGTGCCATTCCGTCGCGCACAAGGCGCAGGTCAGATAGCGGTAGCCCTGGTTCGCCGTGACGATGCTTGCAACGGGCAGCGAGCTGCAGACGGGGCAGACGACAGCCGCGCCTGAAGACGGCACGTCGCCCGGCGCGAGCCTGCTTGCGATGTCGACCCAGTGCACCTGCAGCGCGGCCATCAGAAAAGGAGCGGTGCCGGGTTCGACTTCTGCTGCGCGCCTGGCCAGCAGCGCGCCGGCCTGTGCGTCGATCTGGCCGGGCGTCTCCTGCAGCAGCGCGGCGCACGCCTCGCGCACCTTCACCGGTGTGCTGGGCGACGAAAGGAGTGGTTGGTACAACCGCTCGAGCACGCCGATGTGAAAGCCACCGTGTACTGATGTTCCTGCGTCCGGGAGGGCGGCGGCCTGGGCGTCTGCGACGCTCGCCATGAGGCGCAGGTAATCGGCGATCGAACGGCCGACCGCGTTGCTCCCGCCAAGCTGACGCAGCCGTTCCGCGCGCTTCTGAAACAGTGTGGCGCGATGGGGCAGTCGAATCCGGGGAATCGACTGCTCGGAGAAGGCCTCAATCGCGCTCGGATCGAGAATGCGTTGCACGAGTCATCTCACGGAACCACGCACGATGATGCTTCCAGGCCCAGCCGGGTGTCACCGTGCCGCGTGTCATGGCGTGAACCGAGCCTTTGATCCAGAACGCCGAGTAGATGTGCACGATGATGGCGCAGATCAGCACGGCCGCGCACACGGCGTGCAGGACGGATGTCGCCCGGATGATGCCGATGGGGAAATAGAGTGAGAAGTAGGCGCGCCAGATGACGATGCCGGAAACGATGAGGCCCAACATGCAGGCGACGATCGCGAAGTACAGCAGTTTCTGCCCTGCGTTGTAGCGCCCGACTTCCGGCAGGCCTTCTTCCTGGTTGTTCACGACTTCACGTATCCGCCCGAGCCACTGCCAATCGCGCTTCTGGAGCCAGTTGTCCTTCCACATGCCGGCGGCGAACAGCACGAAGGCGATGAACATGAAGACGCCGATCATGGGATGCAGGATGCGCGTCCACGGCCCGCCTCCGAACAGCGTGCTCAACCAGAACATCGACGGATGGAACATGGCGAGGCCCGAAAGCGCGGCGAGCACGAACGACATGGCGATGAGCCAGTGATTCGTGCGCTGCCGCAGCGTGTAACGCACGATGGTGTCGCGATGTTCCGGGTCAGTCATGGCGCTTCTCCGGATCCTGCGCGGCCGATCGAGGCTTGTGCGGGTCCTGCGGATTGGGCGGGGACTCTGTCGAGGCCTGCGCGGCGGCCCGCTCGTCACGCTCGGTGGTGTCGTTGCGCCCCGAGCGCAGGAAGTGGAAGAAACCCGCAAGGGCGGTCAGTGCCATGGCCGCAAGCGCGAGGGGTTTCGCGGCGCCTTTCCAGAGCGACACCATCGGGCTGATGTGCGGGTCGGCGGGCAGGTTGTCGTAGAGCTGCGGCTGGTCGGCATGGTGGAGCACGTACATGACGTGCGTGCCGCCGACACCGGGCGGGTCGTAGAGGCCCGCGTTCTCGAATCCGCGGGACTTCAGGTCCACGATGCGATCCGCCGCGTGCTCCTTCATGGCTTCCTTCGTGCCGAACACGAGAGCACCGGTCGGGCAGGACTTGATGCAGGCGGGCTCGAGCCCGACGGCCACGCGATCCGAGCACAGCGTGCACTTGTACACCTTGTGATCACGTTTCGAGATGCGCGGGATGTCGAACGGGCAGCCGGTGATGCAGTAGCCGCAGCCGATGCAGTTCTCCTCGTGGAAATCGACGATGCCGTTCGTGTACTGCACGATCGCGCCCGGCGACGGGCACGCCTTGAGGCACCCGGGGTCCGCGCAGTGCATGCAGCCGTCCTTGCGGATCAGCCATTCCAGATCGCCCCTGGCGTTCTCGACTTCCGCGAAGCGCATCACCGTCCAGGACTCATAGGTGAGGTCGGGCGGGTTGTCGTAGCTGCCGACGTTCACGCCGATCTTGTCCCGCAGATCGTTCCATTCCATGCAGGCGGCCTGGCACGCCTTGCAGCCGATGCACTTCGTCGTGTCGATGAGCTTCGCGACGGTGCCGGTGTGCGACTGCCGCACCTCGGGCGAGGGAAGAGTGGTCGCCGAGCGCCGCGCGATATCGAGTGACTGAAGCGCCATGGTGTGTTCCTACAGTTTCTCGACCTTGACCAGGAACGACTTGAACTCCGGCGTCTGCGAGTTCGCGTCGCCGACGACGGGCGTGAGGGTGTTGGCGAGGAAGCCGGGCCTCGCGAGCCCCTTGAACCCCCAGTGGATCGGAATGCCGACGGTGTGCACGGTCCGGCCCTCCACGTTCAGTGCCCTGATGCGCCTGGTGACCACCGCGACGGCTTCGATGTATCCGCGGTTCGAAGTGACCCGCACCCGGTTGCCGCCCGCGATGCCGAGCTCCTTCGCCAGGGCCTCGCCGATCTCGACGAACTGCTCGGGCTGCAGGATCGCGTTCAGCCGCACGTGCTTCGTCCAGAAGTGGAAGTGCTCCGTGAGCCGGTAGGTCGTCGCCACGTGCGGGAAGCGATCGGCGTTGCCGAACTGCGCCCGGTCGTCGGCGAACACGCGCGCGGCCGGGTTGTGCAGGGCCAGTGGCTGCTTCGGGCTCAGCGGGTTCTTCGCGAGCGGCGTCTCGAACGGCTCGTAGTGCTCGGGGAAGGGGCCTTCCGCCATGTTCTGCCGCGCGAAGAAACGCGCGACCCCTTCCTGGTTCATGATGAACGGACCGTTGCCGTCGGCGGGATCGTCGTTGGTCGCGAAATCGGGAATGTCCGCGCCGACCCAGGCGGTGCCGTTCCACCGGATGAGGACACGATCCGGATTCCACGGCTTGCCGGCCGGGTCGCACGAGGCGCGGTTGTACAGCACGCGGCGATTGGCGGGCCAGGCGTAGGCCCAGTGGGTCGTCTCGCCGATACCGGTCGGGTCGGAGTTGTCCCGTCGCGCCATGAGGTTGCCCTCGGGCCCCCACGCGCCGCAGAAGATCCAGCAGCCGCTCGCGGTGCTGCCATCGTCGCGCAGCTCGGCGAAGCCCATGAGCTGCTCGCCGGCTTTGCGCAGCACCTTGCCGCGGTCAGCGGGGTCGACGACGTCCTTCAGCGCCCAGCCCGAATACTCCCGCGCGAGCTCTTCCGGCGTCGGGCTGCGCGGGTTCGCGTAGGGCCACGCGAGATCGAGAATGGGGTCGGGGAAGGCGCCGCCCTCCGCGGTGTAGAGCGACCGGAGCCGCGTGTAGAGCTCACCCATGATGTGCAGGTCCGGCCGTGCATCGCCCGGCGGCTCGGCGCCTTTCCAGTGCCACTGCAGCCAGCGGGAGGAGTTGGTGAGCGCGCCGTCCTCTTCGGCGAAACACTGCGTGGGCAGCCTGAAGACCTCCGTCTGGATCGCGCGCGGATCCACGTCGTTGTGCTCGCCGAAGTTGCGCCAGAACTCGGACGTCTCCGTGGCGAGCGGATCCATGATCACCAGGAACTTCAGTCTGGCGAGGCTCGAGCTGATCTTCCCCTTGTTCGGCGCCGCGCCCATGGGGTTGAAGCCCTGGCAGATGTAGCCGTTCATCTGGCCGTGATGCATGAGCTCGAAGGCCTGCAGCAGGTCGTAGAGCTTGTCGTGCTTCGGCAGGTAGTCGTAGCACCAGTTGTTCTGCGCGGTGGCGGTGTCGCCCCACCAGGCCTTCATCAGGCTCACGAAGAACGACGGATAGTTCTTCCAGTAGCTCGTCTGGTTCGGCCGCAACGGCTTGAACGCGCGCGCCGCGATGTACTTTCCGTAGTCCTGTTCCCATTCGTGCGGCAGGTTCAGGTAGCCGGGCAGGGCATCGGAGAGCAGGCCGAGGTCGGTGAGCCCCTGGATGTTCGAATGGCCGCGGAGCGCGTTCATGCCGCCGCCCGCGACGCCGATGTTGCCCAGCAGGAGCTGCACGAGCGCACCGGAGCGGACCATCTGGGCGCCCACCGAGTGCTGCGTCCAGCCGAGCGCGTACATGAAGGTCATCGCGCGCGTCGGGGTGGCGGTCGAGGCCATCATCTCGCACACCTGCAGGAACTTGTCCTTCGGCGTGCCGCAGACGCGCTCGATCATCTCCGGCGTGTACCGCGCGTAGTGCTCCTTCATGAGGTTGTAGACGCAGCGCGGATGCTGAAGCGTCGGATCCGTCTTCACGTAGCCATCCGCGCCCAGCTCGTAGTCCCACGAGGCCTTGTCGTAGCTGTGCTTCGCGGAGTCGTAGCCCGAGTAGAGCCCTTCGTCGAAGGCGAAGTCCTCGCGGACGATGAACGTGAAGTCGGTGTAGTTCCTCACGTACTCGTGCTGGATCTTGTCGTTCGCCAGCAGATAGCGGATGACGCCGCCGAGGAAGGCGATATCGGTTCCGGTCCGGACCGGCACGTACAGGTCGGCCACGGAGGCGGTACGCGTGAAGCGCGGGTCGATGACGATGAGCCGCGCCTTGTTGTGCGCTTTCGCCTCGGTCACCCACTTGAAGCCGCACGGGTGCGCTTCGGCGGCGTTGCCGCCCATGACCACGACCAGATCGGCATTCTTGATGTCGACCCAGTGATTCGTCATCGCTCCACGGCCAAACGTCGGGGCAAGACCTGCCACCGTCGGGCCGTGTCACACACGCGCCTGGTTGTCGAACGTGAGCGCTCCGAGGCTCCGCATCACCTTCTGGGTGAGATAGCCGACCTCGTTGCTGGCGGCCGACGCGGCGAGCATGCCGGTGGTGGTCCAGCGATTGACGGTGAAGCCTTCCGGTGTCTTCGCGATGAAGTTGGCGTCCCGATCCTGCTTCATCAGCTTCGCGATGCGATCGAGCGCGTCGTCCCACGAGATGCGCTGCCAGTGATCGGAGCCGGGCGCCCGGTACTCCGGGAACAGCAGGCGGCTCGGGCTGTGGATGAAGTCGATGAGCGAGGCGCCCTTCGGACAGAGTGTGCCGCGGTTGATCGGGTTGTCCGGATCGCCTTCGATGTGGAAGATGCTCGGCTCGGCGTTCTTCGATCGATCGCCGAGGCTGTACATCAGGATGCCGCAGGCGACGGCACAGTACGGGCACGTGTTGCGTGTCTCGGTGGCGCGCAGGAGCTTGAACTCGCGGACCTCGGCGAGCGCCTCCGTGGGGGAGAACCCCAGCAGGGCCAGGCTCGATCCGGCGAGGGTAACCCCGGTCACCTTGAGAAAGTCACGCCGGGTAAGGTCGGTCACGGCGAACCTCTATTGCATCGATGGACGCGGGCGAGTGTATGCCCGCGATGCCGCGGCTCACAGCGTGCACTTCAGCTGGTGTATCGGCTGTGAGTCAGTGACGGGTGCGGCGCGGGCAAGCGTCGCGCGCGGACCGCATGTCCGGGTTACGCCAGTGTGGCTTGACACATTTGCCTTGAAATATTGCTGCGGTTCGCTTGTGTTCGATCAGTCACACGGCCGCTTCACTCTCCTCCGCGGCGCTGTGAGCTCCGGGCGATTCCGGTGCCATCGCGCCTGCCACTTCAGTTTTCGAGGTCTCATCGAATGCTGCTGCAATTCTTACTTGCCGATTGCAGAACAGGGATGCCTGCCCCGCATCGTGGGGTCGCAGGAGCGCCGTTGCACTTGCGAAGCGCGCCTGCGGCGGCAGGCGCTGGCTTGCGTCGTTCCGGCGCATTCGTGATCTCTGTCGCTCTCGCGTCGGTGCTGGGTATGTCGGACGTCAGTGCGCAGTCCGACGAGAACACCACACGCAAGATCGATCTGCTGACGAAGCAGGTTACCGAGCTTCAGCGCCAGCTGGAGGAACTGCGGGATCAGCAGCAGCAGTCACAGACCGCTCAGGGCCGAACCGTGCCGGCGGACCCCCGACCGGTGCAGGTGGCGGACCAGCAGCCGCAAGCGCAACCGGTCCAGCAGGCAACGCAGGCCCCGCAACAGCCGCAGACCAGGCCTCGGCATGAGCACCCCGGCGCAGAGCCTGCGATCTCCGCACACAGCGCGGATGCGGAGCCGAAACCCCCCGTGCCGGCTTTCGAGGCAGGCCCGGTCACCGTGGTGCTGGGCGGCTTCACGGAGCTCGCCACGATCTACCGCAATCGCAACGAGACGGCGGACGTGGGTTCGAATTTCAACACGGCCATCCCGTTCCCGAGCTCACCCAACTACCACGTCTCCGAGTTCCGCCAGTCCGCGCGGCAGAGCCGGCTCTCGATCCTCGCGCAGGGGCCGCACGACGAGAATTCCGCGGCCGAGGCCTATTTCGAGATGGATTTCCTCGGTGCCGCGCCGACGGCCAACTCGATCGAGAGCAACAGTTACAACCTGCGATTGCGCCATGCCTACGGGACGTACACCCGGAAGGACTGGGGTCTGTACATGCTCGCGGGGCAGAACTGGAGTCTCGCGACGTTCCTGCGGCGCGGCCTGCGGGGGCGTTCGGAGCAGATTCCGCTCACCATCGATGCCCAGTACGTTCCCGGCTTCAACTGGACTCGCAATGCGCAGCTGCGCGTGGTGAAGGAGCTCAGCGAGGCGCTCTCGTTCGGCGTGTCGCTCGAGAGCCCGCAGGCACTCATCTTCAACGGCCCCAATCCGCCTCTCGTCGGCACCGTCTTCAACAACCCGGGCGGTTCGCTGTTCTCACCGACGAACAACTACTCGCTCGATGTGGCGCCTGATGTCATCGCGAAGGTGAGCTTCGATCCCGCCTACGGCCATTACGAGCTCTACGGGCTCGTCCGCTGGTTCCGCGACCGGGCCGGCGAGCGGAACGACACGGTGACCGGCGCCGGCGCAGGCGGCGGGGCGATGCTGCCCCTGACGAAGAAGCTCGAGCTCCACGCGAGCTTCCTGGTTGGAGATGGCATCGGCCGCTACGGCACGACGCAGCTGCCCGATGTGACGCTGCGGCCGGACGGCAGGCTCGCGAAGGTCTCGGGGTACGACGTGCTGGTCGGCCTCGAGTTTCGCGCCACCCACACGTTGTCGCTCTACACGTATGCGGGTATCGAGCATGCGGATGACGAAGCCTTCACGGCGGTGGTGGACGGCAGGACGCTCGGGTTCGGGTACGGCAGCAACCTGTACGACAACAGCGGCTGCCTCATCGAGGGCAGCACCCTCTGTGCGGCGAACACAAGGTCGATCGAACAGGCGACGCTCGGCGGCTGGTGGAAGTACTACGAGGGTGAGCTCGGCAACCTGCAGTTCGGCTTCCAGGGCTCCTACACCCGGCGACGCATCTTCGACGGCATCGGCGGGCGCCCGAGCACGAACCTGACCACGGGCCTGCTTTCTTTCCGGTACTACCCGTATCAGAAGTAGCGGCGCATCAACTTTGCGCGGCGTAGATCCGGCGGATGGAATCCATGGTGTCGGCTTCCGCCACGCGTTTGTCTTCCCGATAGCGTTTCACGCGCGCCAGCCGCAGGGCGAGGCCGCCCGCGTAACGCGGGCTGTCCTGCAGGTCACTGAAGGCGATTTCGACGACGAGCTCGGGGCGCACGTGGACGGTCCACTGGTCGCGATGACTCTCCCGTGCGAGCAGCGCCTTCGTCTGCCATTCGAGCATCGCGTCCGTGAGGCCCTTGAAGGTCTTGCCGAGCATCACGTACTCGCCCGTGGCGGGGTCGAGCGCTCCCAGGTGCAGGTTCGAAAGCTTGCCGGCACGGCGGCCGTGGCCCCATTCGGCCGCGAGCACGACGAGGTCGAGCGTGTGGGCGCGCTTGATCTTGAGCCAGCTGGCGCCGCGGTTGCCGGCCTCGTACGGCGAGTCGAGCGACTTGGCCATGAGGCCTTCGTGCCCCGCCGCGAGCGCCGCGAGGTAGAACGCGCGCGCGTCATCGTCGGAACGCGTGACGAGTCGCGGGATCTGCAGCAGGTCCGGCACGGCGCGTGACAGGGCTTCGAACCGTTCGCGCGCGGGCCGATCCGCCAGGCTCTGCCCCTCGAATCTCAGGCAATCGAAGAAGAATGCCCGCATCGGCAGCTCCGATCGCAGCTTCGCCACGTCCAGCTTGCGTCCGAACCGGCGCATCGTGACCTGAAAGGATTGAGGCCGGCCGGAGGCCGTGAGCGCGATGGCTTCGCCATCGAGGACGAGATCCTGCGCCGGAAGACGTTCGACTGCCGCGACGATCTCCGGCACGGCTGCCGTCACCTCGTTGAGACTGCGGGTGTAGAGCCGAACCACGGAGCCCGCTTTGTGCGCCTGGATGCGTGCGCCATCCATCTTCCATTCGAAGGCCACGTCACCGATCAGTTGCTGCAGCGCCTCCGTGGTGTCCGCGGCCGTCTGCGCGAGCATGGGGACGACAGGGGAAAGCACTTCGAGCTGAAACTGTTCGAGCCCCTTCGAACGCTCGAGCAGCGCCACGCGCGCGACTGCCCCGAGACTTTTCGAGTACATGGAGGCGCGACGAACGTCCGCGGCCGGCAATTCCGCCGCGGACGCGATCGCGTCGACCATCACTCCTGCGAGCGCGCCCTGGCGCAGCTCACCAGGGAGCAAGCGCATCAGGAATTCCTGCTCGGCGAGGGTGGCGCGCGAGAACAACTCCTTCAGTGCGTTGGAACGTCTCGCGGCTGCTCCGGAGCCCCGAATGGCCGCGATCTCCGCGAGAGAGCGATCCACGTCGGCGATGGACAGGGCCGGTTCGGTTGCGGCGGCTCCGCGGCTCGCCGCGGCCAGCGACGCATGGCCGATGCCGAACCGACCCTGGCGGGTCTCGCCGGAAAGGTAGAGCACGCCGATCTCGATCTCATCCGGCGCGAACGCGCGCAGGCACGCGGCCAGCTCACGCACTTTGGCCAGGCGCGCGGATGTGGCACCTACCCGTTGGGACGTGTCGACAACCCTGGCCAGTAACGTCATGGTCCGCCGTTACAGCGCCTTGCGAAAGGTGAGATTGATGCGCTGGCGCCCGAGGGCGCGATGAGCGCCTTCCTTCAGCGGCCGCACGCCGTGATAGCGACGCCGTGCCGGGCCGCCCCAGACCACGATATCTCCGTGGGCGAGCCGGACCGGCTGGGCGCGGTCGCTTCTGCGCTCGCCACCGAACAGGAACACGGCGGGAATGCCGAGCGACACGGAGACGATCGGTGCCGCGAAATCGCGCTCGTCTTTGTCCTGGTGCAGGGACATGCGCGCGCCAGGCTCATAGCGGTTGATGAGGCAGGCATCCGGCGCGAACCCGGAAAAGCCTGCGCGCGCGGCGGCCTCCGTTGCGGTCTGGAGGAAGATATCCGGCATCGGCGGCCAGGCGCGGCCGGTCATGGGGTCGGCCGCATCGTAGCGATAGCCCGAGCGGTCCGTGACCCACCCGGCCTGCCCGCAGTTCGTCATCGCAACCGACATCGCATAGCCACCCGGGGTCGTCATGTTGCGGAAGGGCGCCCGGGCGACGATCGACTCCAGGGCTGCCAGGATTCGCGACCCGCGAGCGCCTGCGAGCCCGCGCAGCACGACGGCGCCGGGAGCCAGCGATTCGACACCACCGCCCGGGTCGAGGTGATCGAAGAGATCCTGCGTGATCATGACGCATCGATGATGAAGAAACGGGCTGCATCTGGCTACCTGCAGGCAGACCTGTGCCCGAGGCGGAGAATGGCGCGAATGGAATGGTTTCCCCTCGCGTGATTTCGCCGGCTCTGCCGCAGCTCCGCGGAGGCTGCGGTAATGGGAGCTCCCTCACAGTTTCAAGATGCGGTGGAAAGAGGAGTGCGTGCCCCGTCCTGTGCGGACGCGGGCAACTCACTACCATCGGCGCTTCTCGGAAAGGGAGAACAGGGCTCCATGGTTCGTTCAGACGTGCGCCTGCAACAGGTCGCACTCACGGGAGCGCGTCTTTCGTCGTGTGGCGACGACGCGCTGCTTGCCCGCCTCAGGGCCCGCTTCAAGGTCTCCGAGGCACAGGGCGCGGCGATGCTCAAGGGTCGCTGCGTCGTCAAACGCGGGATCGATACCGCATCCGCGACGAAGCTCGTGGCCGTGCTCGCCGAAATGGGGCTGCAGGCCGTCGCCGAGGACATGCCGCCGGCTTCTGCTGCTGCATCGAAGTCGGCTCCCGGGGTTGCGCGCAGCGGTCCCCGCGCGCAGGCGCAAGGCGCCACGCCTCGAGCAGTGGTGCAGCCGGAACATGTCGCGGAGCGCGGTGATCGTGGTCGAGCGTCCGCGCAGGCCAGCTCCGAGCCGCTCGAAGCGCTACGCGCGCTTGCAGGCCAGCGACTGCCGAAACCGCGCACGAGCATTGGCTACATTTTCGGACTGCTCGTGGTCACGCTTTTGTGTGTGACGCTACCCGCGCTCTACATCGGGCTCACGGCTGGCATCGCAGTTGGCTGGGTGTGGTATCTCACGCATATCCACCACCATCTGCCGGGCAGCGGTCACCTGGTCGCTCTCATGTATGCGGTGCCTGGGCTTGCAGGTGCGGTGCTCGTGCTGTTCCTGGTACGGCCGTTGTTCGCGGCGCGCCCGCGGCCGAGGGAGGCGCTGAAGCTCGATCCGGAAAAGGAGGCCGCATTCGTGTCCGGCGTGCACGCGCTGTGTCGTGCCATCGGCGTCTCGCCGCCCATCGAGATCCGGCTCAGCTGGGATGCGAACGCATCGGTACAGTTCCGCACACGCTGGCTGAGCCTCTTCACCGGCCACAAGGTGCTGACCATCGGGCTGTCGCTGGTCAGCGGTTTGAGCGCGCGGCAGTTCGTCGGCGTGCTGGCGCATGAGTTCGGTCACTTCGCGCAACGCCTCGGCATGATCTGCACGTTCACGGTGAACTCCGTCAACGCATGGCTCGAGCACTGTGCATACGGTGAGGACACCTGGCATCACAAGCTGCGTCAGTGGTCGGACCAGGCGGTCGAGAAGGAGCATTGGTTCTCCTGGCTCGTGAATCTCTCCATCGCCGCCACCTGGCTCGCCATTCGCGCGACACGCCTCCTGATGACCGGCCTGTTCCACGTGAGCCTGCGGCTTTCGCGGTACATGTCGCGGCAGATGGAATTCGATGCCGATCGATATGAGGCGCTGCTCGCCGGCAGTCACATCTTCCGCACCACGGCTCGTTCCCTGCGCGCGTTGAATCACGCGTTCGTGGAGGTCAACGAGGCCAATATCGAAGCCTGGCAGGAGCATCGCCTGCTCCGGGACCTGCCGGATGCCGTCGCGGCTCACGCGCGCGAGCTCGGCGAGGAGCGGCTCGCGAGAATCGAAGAAGAAATGCGCGAGCAGACGACGACGCGCTACTGGGACTCGCATCCGCCGGATGTCGAGCGCATAGACAATGCCGAGAAGCGGCATGCGCCGGGGATCTATCTTCACGAGGCCCCCGCGACGGTGCTGTTCCGGGATTTCTCCGGCTGGTCGCAGCGTGCGACGCGCATGTTCTATGCCGAGCAGGGCGTGCAGCACGCGCCGGAGCACCTGCGTTCACGCGATGAGATCTTCGGGCACGTGCGGAATCGCAGCCAGCAGAGGGAGCAGCTCACCCGGTTCTTCAACGGCCAGCTCCAGAACTGGCCGCTGCTGCAGTTGCAGGTCAAAGCGTCTGCCGGGGCGGAGCGACCGGGCTGGCAGGACTGCATAGACCAGATTCGTGCCCGCTCGCCTGAGATCGCCCGCCATTGGCTGCAGGCCTGGCAGGCGCATGAGCGCCGACCGCTGCTGCGCACGGCGGTCAAACTCGATGTGGGCTCGCGTGAGCTCGGCCTGCCCGGCGCGGATCGCCCGGCGCAGGAGCTGCGCACCGAGCTCGAGAACATCTCTGCGCGCCGCATGGCGTTCCACCGCCCGCTGGAGGAAGCGTTTGCGCTCTATGCTGTTCGCATCGAGCTTGCCATCGCTTCGATGCCGGCCGCCGAATGCGGCCAGGCTGCACGGCTTCGCGACACGCTCATCGGCATGGCTGCGCTCGAGCGGGAGGCCGGGGCGCTCGAGGAGCTTGCCGGTGCCCTGCGGGCATTCGGCGCGATGGCGCAATCCAGCGAACAGATGCCGGCGGGGTTCGGTGAGCTCGAAGCGGAGTTCGCGCACCTCGCCGCGCAGCTTCTCGCGAAGACCGATCGCCTTGCGCAGGCTGTTACGGCGGACGGGACAGTTGGCGCCTACCTGCGCGCCTGCTGCCGCGGGTTGCCCGCGGACATCGCCACGGCGACACCCGGCGTGCTCGCCCGAGCATGCTGGCCGCTCCCGGGCGCGTTCCACCACCTCTACCTGCTTGCGCTCGGCGAGCTCGTGAATCTGTGCGAGGCGGCCGAAAAGGGATGCGGACTCCGCCCGATTCGCCTCGTGGCCTGACGCGCGACGGGTCCCTCGCCGATAATGGCCGCCTGCGGCGCGCCTGCCCGGCGCGCTGAATCGAAACGGATTCCCATGAACGACGCGACCCCCTCACTGCTCGCCTTCACGGCCCTGATCGCGGCCGCACTGGCCGGATGCGATTCCGGCTCTTCTTCATCTGCTTCGAGCCCGCCCGAGGCGCGCCGGGTGCAGGTCGACGCGGACGACATCGGTGGCGTCGTCACGAGCGCGAGCGGGCCGGAGGCCGGCGTCTGGGTCATCGCGGAGACCACGGATTTCCCCACACGCTTCGCGAAGATCGTCGTCACGGATGATGCAGGGCGCTATCTCGTCCCGGATCTGCCCGAGGCCACCTACAAGGTGTGGGTTCGCGGCTATGGCCTTGCGGATTCCGCGGGCGTGCAGAGCACGCCCGGGAAGCTGGTGGACCTGACCGTGGCCGTGGCGCCGGACGCGGCCACGGCGGCGAAGGTCTACCCCGCGGCGTATTGGTACGCGATGATGAAACTCCCGCAGGATGCGGAGGTCGCCCATCTTCGCGGCGGCCGCAACGAGTACCTCATGTGGGTGAAGAACATGGCGTGCATCGGGTGCCACCAGCTCGGCAACCTCGCCACCCGCACGTTTCCGCCGAGCCTGGGCAAGCTCAACTCATCGCACGACGCGTGGGTTCGTCGCATCCAGTCCGGCCAGGCCGGCGCGCAGATGGTGGATACGGCGATGGGCCTGCTTCGCGGCGTGCCCATGAAGTACATGGCGGAATGGACGGACCGCATCGCGTTCGGCGAGCTGCCCGCATCGAAGCCGCAGCGGCCGGGCGGCGTGGAGCGGAACGTGGTGGCAACCGTCCGCGACTGGTCCAGCGAGAAGGCATACCTGCACGACTTGTCCGGCACGGATCGCCGCAACCCGACCGTGAATGCGTATGGCCCTCTCTACGGTGCGCCGGAGCTGAGCACGGACGAGTTCCCGATACTCGATCCCTCGGCCAATGTCGCCACCACCTTCCACGCGCCAGTGCGTGATGCGGACACGCCGACCACGCACGACGACCCGGTCACGGCGCGCTCACCGTACTGGGGTGACGAGCGAATCTGGGACAGCAGGGCGAACGCGCACAACCCGATGCTCGATCACCTGGGTCGCGTCTGGTACACCGCGCGCATCCGCGCCCCCGGGAACCCTGCGTTCTGCAGGCAGGGCTCGAATCATCCTTCCGCGAGAGCGTTCCCGCTGAACCGAGCGGGCCGGCAACTGGCAGTCTACGAGCCGAAGACGAAGGACTACAGGTTCATCGACACCTGTTTCGGCACGCATCACCTGCAGTTCGCGTCCGACGCGAACAACACGCTCTGGACGAGCGGCGGTGGCCCGGTGGTGGGCTGGCTCGACAGCCGGAAGCTCGACGAGACAGGGGACGCCGCGGCATCGCAGGGCTGGTCGCCCTTCGTGCTGGACACGAACGGCAACGGCCGGCGCGACCCGTGGGTCGAGCCGGACCAGCCCGTCGATGCGCAGCTCGACAAGCGCATCGCAGGCGGCTTCTACGCGGTGATGCCCAGCCCGGCGGACGGGTCGATCTGGGGCTCGGTGGCGTTCCAGTTTCCGGGCGCGCTGATCCGGTTCGACCCGCACACGCAGCTCAGCGAGCTCTACACCGTGCCGCTGCCCGGCTTCGGCGTGCGCGGCGCGGATATCGACCGCAACGGCGTCGTGTGGGTGTCACTCGGCAGCGGTCATCTGGGTGAATTCGACCGGCGCAGGTGCAAGGGGCCGTTGAATGGCCCGACCGCAACGGGTGATCACTGCCCGGAAGGCTGGGTGTTCCACAACCTGCCGGGCCCCGGCTTTGCGGAGCTGCCGCAGCTCAGCGTCGAATCCAGCTACTACACGTGGGTGGATCAGCACGACACGCTCGGCCTCGGCGCGAACGTGCCGATCGCCACCGGCAACCTGTTCGATGGTGTGCACGCGCGGGTGGACGGGAAGTTCGTCACGCTGCGCATTCCCTATCCGCTCGGGTTCTACACGAAGGGCTTCGAGGGTCGCATCGATGATGCGACCGCGGGCTGGAAAGGGCGGGGTCTCTGGGTGCCGAGCGGCGATCGCACGCCGTGGCTGAAGGAAGGCGGCCAGGGCACGCGGCCGCTGGTCGTGCACTTCCAGGTTCGGCCCGACCCGCTCGCGAAGTGAGCACACGGGGGTTCAGCGTCATCGCGCTGCCGGCGAAACGTTCGCGGTGGTGCGCGCGGCCCGGTGCGCGTCGTGGCGCCTCGTACCGCGACAGTCGTCGCGCTTTTGCGAAGACCGCGAGTTTCAGGGCGCCTTGAAGTTCTTCGCGACGTACGCTGAGAGGGCGGCGAGCTCCGCATCCGAAATCTCGGTCTTGCGGAACGGCGCCATCATCAGCACGCCTTGACGCACGAACACCGACACCGCCTGGGGTGACAGGTCCGTGCGCTCGAGCAGCACGGCGGGTGTCTTGTCCCCGTACTTCAGTTGCAGCGACTGCGTGCCGGGGTGCCCCGGCCCTGCCGCGTGACAGGGCGCGCACCACCGTTCGTACACCGCCGGCCCCACCGCGGCGGGCGCGGCCTTGGTTTCGGGCGCTGTTTGCGCGATGGCAGCCGGCGGGGCCAGGCACAGGAGCAACGCGCCCCATCGAAGCTCGGACGTCAGTGGGCGCGCCATGTCAGGTCTTCCTCAGGTGCTTCGGCCACACGCCATAGCGGCCTGCTGAAATGATGCCGTTCGGGTCGACGGCATCCTTCAGCGTTTCGCGGAGCCGGCGCAGCGCATGGTTGTTGTAGGAGTAGGTGTCCGAGACCAGATCCTGGAATGCGGCGGGCGCGCGATACTCCGCCCAGCCGCGCTCGGCCGCGAGGTGCACCCAGCTCTCGAACGCGCGACGCATCTTCGCATTCAGCGCCTTGTCCCGGCCGATGGGGAACATGATCAGGCAGACGAGCGTGCGCTCCCAGCACGTCATGTACACAGGGCCCTGGATACCGAGGTTCTCACCTCCGCTCACCTTCGACAGGTTCTCCTCGTAGAAGCGCTTGAACTCGAGCAGCGACTCGCCCGTGCGCGGCACGATGGGGGAGAAGCCGATGTGGCCGCCCGCCGGGTCCGGGTTCCCGGGGTTGCGCCCGAGCATCGCGAACGTGGAAAGGTTGGGAATACCGAAGTTCACAAGCCGCACGCGCGCCATCGCCTCCGGTGACAAGGGGGTGCGGAGGAGCTCGCCGTCGATGAAGTTGACGCCGGGGATGGCTGCGAACTTCACCCTGGCGTAGTCCATCTGCGCCCGGACGACTTTCTCCGGGCCGTAGATCGGCACCTGGATCGTCCACGTCGCCGTCTCTCCGGCCGGGCCGCGTCCGCCGCCGAAGATCTGCGTCGAGCCGTTCACGACGTGCTGGTTCTCGAGCAGGTTGAGCGCATCCAGCATCGGCACGATGTCCTCGTCGCGCCGCGCGGTCACCGTCGCGGACATCAGGGCTTCCGGGCGCGGCATCAGATAGAAGCCCATCTTGGTGACGACGCCGAAGTTCGACTGGCGGAAGAGACCATCGACCCACGGGCCGTATCCCCAGCGGCTGTGCTGCCAGGACTTCGAGCCCGGCAGTGCGCCCATGCCCGTGCGCACCACGTCGCCGTTGGCGAGCACGACCTCCATGCCGCAGTGGGAGCCGAAGTGATCGCGGAAAGGAGAGGCCGTCCAGCCGCCGCCGCCGTCGAGGGCGTTGCCGATGACGCTGCCCCAGCCCGGGTCCGGCGGGTCGATCCACACATCGAGCTTCGCCTTCTGGATGTGCTCGTAGAGATCGAAGTAGCTCACGCCCGGCTCGACCAGCGCGTACGCGTTGCGTTCGTTCACTTCGATGACGCGGTTCATCCGCTTGAGATCGAGCACCACGCTGCCCGAGTAGACGGGCGCCGAGCCGCCGTATGCGAGGTTGCGGCCGGTGGAAATGGGGTAGAGCGGGACGCGATGCTGGTTGGCCGCGCGCACGACCGCCTGCACCTCTTCCAGGGTGGCGGGTGCCACGGCGGCGGAAGCGACGCGCTCTTCAGGCTCACCAAAGAAGGGGGAGTAGGCGTCGCGGTACAGCGCGACATCCTGTTCGGCGGTGAACACCCACTGCGGGCCGACGGCCTGGCGCCATGCGGTGAGTGCAGCATTGAAGGCGGTCGGGCTTACGTTCGGCGGTGTGGCCATGGGCAGACTCGCTGAAGAAGGGTAGGGGCGATCAGACGGCGGCGATGATCCACGACGTCAGCAGCTGCGCGTCTCGGGGCAGAGTGGGCTCCAGGGCGGCGTCACTTCGGCCGGGACGAACAGTTCCCGCCCGATGACGGTGGGTCGCGATGGCCTCTGCGATGCGGCCCGGCCAGAGCGGGCCGGCACGCGTGAGATCCCGCGCGGAGAGCTGGGCGGCTTCCGCACCACGCAGCAGGAAATGACCCACGTGGCCGTCGGCATGCACGATGTGCTCGGCGTGATACACCACCCGCAGCCCGCTCGTCAGCGCGAGCTGCTCGAGGCAGAAGAGGGCCGGGCGCGCCGTGAGACCGGCCACGGCAGCAGGATGCTGCCTCCAGGCGGGGCCGATCGTGCTCAACCAGAGCTGTGTGATGTCGCCATCAGGAAGGGTGTGGACCGTCGCTCCGGCGCTGGCGAGGTAGCAGCCGACGCTGCGCGCCTCTGCATGGCGCTCGTCGATGAGGATGGTGCGGAGATCTGCGTTCCTCCCTGGCATTGCGATTCCGGCGGATGCTGACGCGCCAGCGAGCGCGGGCAGCCCGGCGATTGCGGCGGCCTGAAGGAATTCACGCCTGTTGGTCATGCCGAGCGCCCCTTTGCCCGTGCCTGGGAGCCGCGGCGGGCGCCTGCCACGCCCGGAATCGGTCCCGACCCTCTTTATAGTGGCGGGCAGCCTCGCGCGTCTGTCGGTGATTCGTCAAGCGGGGGCGGCCTGCACGGTCCATTTTCATGCCCCGCCCGAGAAGTCGGGGTGTGGGCGAGGGCGCGCCGGCGGACGGGTGTGAATGAGCACGCTGAGCCCGAAGCCGGCGGCGCGTTCTTCATGATCGATGCGTCGTACATCTCGCTCACGTCGATGTGCAGCAAGAAGTCGCGCGCTTTCTCTCGTCATCGTGTTGCGACTTCAGTTCGTTTTGATGCGTCGCCTGCGGCATGAGCATTGCTGACCGCGATCCCGGTCTCTTCAGAAATCGAACGAACATGACTCGACAAGAAGTCTCGCTCGCGGCGGCGGATATCGTTGCACCCACTCGAGCCCACCCAGCGCAAAGCCAGCTGCCGCGCATCGCGGATTCGCGTTGGCATCGCAACGCATATCTTGCCCTGCAGAAACTGCGAGGCCGGCCCGTCGGCAGATACGTGAGCTATCTGCAGGCACGTGAGCGTCTCGATCGCGCGAGTTTCGAGGCGCTCGTTCACAGGCATCTGCTCAACACGCTGAAGTTCGCGCGCGAGAACGTTCCGCTCTATTCGAGCGAGCAGTGGAGGGCGGCACTTTCCGCGGGGCATGCGGAAGATCTGCTGTCATGGCCCGTGCTGGAACGAAGCACGGTCCGCTCCGAAAGACAGAGCCTGCTGGCGCGCCGCATTCTGCCCGGCAGATTCTGGCGCCAGAGCTCTCAGTCGAGCGGTGCGCCGGTGCGTGTTGCGATCAATCCGCAGGGCGCAGCGTGGAACTGGGCGAACGAATTCCGCGCGATGCTCTGGCATGGCGTCCCCATCGGCGTGAAGACGCTCATGTTGTGGCGCGTCGATCATCCGGCGACCGACTGGGTGAAAAACTGCCATGTATTCCTTACTACGAACCTGGCGCGCCCGAGGCTGGATGCGGCAGCCCGCTTCCTCCTGGAAAAGCGTCCACCGCTCTGCGCGGGTCTGCCGTCCGCCGTTGCGCAGCTCGCTCGCCACGTTCGTGCGACGCACCCGCACGCGCCGCCCTGTCTCGTTCCCTTCGTGAAAGTGGGCGGTGAGCAGCTGTATCCATTTCAGCGTGAGGAGATCACGCGGCACCTGGGCGCACGCGTCATCCAGTTCTATGGCTGCACCGAAGTGGGTGCAATCGCGGCCGAGTGCCCGCTCGGGTCGTTGCACCTCTTCGCGGAGAATGTGTGCGTGGAGATCCTGCATGAGGATCAGCCCGTTCCGCGAGGCGTGATCGGGGACATCGTCATCACGTCACTCACGAACAGGGCGATGCCGCTCGTGCGGTATCGCGTGGGGGATCGCGGCGCCGTCTCGTCCGAGCCGTGTGCGTGCGGGCTGCCTCATCCCGTGCTCACGAACCTGGTCGGCCGCACCGCAGATGTCTTCCCCGCCGTCGATGGCGGCCGCATACACGGCTCGGCGCTTGGCGCGGGAATCGGGGCGGTGCTCGCCAGCACGCCTCCCGGCTCACTCCGGAACGTGAGGTTCGAGCAGGTCGACCCGTGTCACTGGAAGGTGCTGGTCGAGAACGATGGCGAGCTGCAGGCCGGTCTTGCGGGGCAACTGCAGAGCGTCGTCCGGGCCACCTTCGGCGAACGGTGCCGCGTTCAGGTCGAGCGCGTCCCGTTCATTCCCCGCGAGCCTTCCGGGAAGTTCCGCTATTACCGCAGGGCCGTCGGAGACGGTGAGCGACGCGAGTAGCCGATCGACGTGGGGACGTCGGGGGAGGGCGCAAGTGAGAGTCGCAGACCGCACCTTACGTACGATCCGGAGAATGCTCCGGACACGGTATCCGGCGTTCCTCTTCGGGCTGCCGATGCGCACCGGGGAGATCCCGATCTTCAACTATCACGATGTCGAGGGCCCCGAGCTCGAGGGGGATCTCGCATTCCTCGCGCGCAACAGGTACCGCACGTTGTCGCTCGAGGAATTCCTGGCGCAGGAGGGCAGGTCACGCGACGGCCTGGAAGTGCTCCTCACCTTCGATGATGCGCGCGCGAGCGTTGAGCGAGTGGCGCTGCCGGTGCTGGAGGCATTCCGGGCGCGTGCCGTTCTGTTCGTTCCCACGCACTGGGTGGGCGAGCTTACGCCGGGCTCTCGCGAGGCCGCGCTCTTCATGTCGTGGCGAGGTGTCCGCCGGTGCCGCGATTCGGGCGTGTTCGACATCGAAAGCCATTCCCATCGACACGCTCTCGTGCACTCGTCGCCCCGGCTGGTGGGTTTTGCAGACGCCGGGATGCGCACGCGCTTCGACGTATACGACTGGCCGATGCAGGATGCCGCGGGTGAGCAGGGCCTCGGGTTTCCGCCGCTCGGCACGCCGATCTACGCCGCCGCGCCACTGCTGTCGGCACAGGCCTGCTATCTCGAAAGCGTCGAGGCAACCCGCGTCTGCCAGGCGCTGGTGGCGGGCGAGGGGGGCACCGAGTTCCTTCGCAACCCCCGCGGCCTGACCGAGCTGCGCCGCGTACACCGGTGGCAGATGGACATCGACGGCGGGCGATACCTCGACGCCAGGTCGCTCCGCAAACTCATCGAATCAGATTTCGAGCTCTGCTGGCGGGCCTTCGAGCGTCACCTCGGCACCCACCCGAGCTGCTTTGCGTTTCCGTGGATGCTCGGCTCCCAGGCCGCGCTCGAATGCGCAAGACGGATGGGCGTCGTGGCGGCTTTCGGCTGTGCCCTCGACTATCGGCGCGCGCGTGCGGCGGGGCTGCCCGTCAAGGTTTTCGGTCGCCTCAAGTCGGACTGGCTACGGCTGCTGCCGGGGGAGGATCGAGCGAGCCTCGCGTCGGTGCTGGCGCGCAAAGCGGCGTCTTTCTCGTCACTCCACAACATCGCGCACTGAAGAGGTGAGGCAATGAGCGGACGTGTCATCGCGATCATGGGTCGCTCCGTCGATCAGGACGATGGAATAGGGGTCTACACGACGAACCTGTTGCGGGAGATGTTCCTGCTCGATGGCGAGAGCCGCTATCTCATGCTGCTGCAGACTGAAAAGTGCCGCCACCTCTATGACGATTTCCGGAACGTGGAGACGCACGTGCTCCCGGCGAGAAGCAAGCTGCTCTGGGACCAATGGGTCTGCGCCCGCGCGGCGCACCGGCTCAACGCGCAGCTCATCTTCAACCCGAAGTTCTCGATTCCGCTCCTCACGCGGATTCCGTGCCTCTTCGTGCATCAGGGCTGCGATTGGTACGTCAATCCGGACCACTATCCGTGGTGGGACAACTTGTACATCCGCCTGATGCTGCCGCGGTACAGTCGCGCAGCGGCCCATGTGCTCTCCATCTCCCAGGCGATACTCGATGATCTCGAGAAATACGGGAACATCGACGTCGGCGAAACGACGGTGACATACGCGGGCATCGGCCCGAACTTCACGCCCCAGGCGGATGCGGAGGAGCAGTCCCGGTTCAGGCAGGAGTACGATCTGCCGCCGCGCTACATCCTCATGGTCACGCGTGCGTATCACGTTGGTCATCCCACGTTGCCGCCATACCCCGGTGGCAACATCGAGCGCATGGTTCGTGCGTATCAGCGGTATCGAAGAGGGGGCGGGGATCTGCCGCTGGTCATCGCCGGGCACCGGATCTCGGATTACCTGCGGGCCAACGGGTCTGGTGATGCGGATCTTCGTGGAGTGCACTTCCTGGGATTCGTGCCGAACGCGCGGCTGCACGTTGCGTACCAGCTCGCGGAGTGCTTCGTGCTCGGCACGCTTTGCGAAAGCTTCAGCTTTCCCATCGTGGAGGCATTCGCCACCGGCTGCCCGGCCATCGTGCCCTGCACGTGCGCGAGCCCCGAGATTGCCGGCGGTGCCGCCCGGCTCATCGACCCTCGCGACGAAGGGGATATCGCGGCTGCAATCGCCGAGGTCACATCGTCGCAGGCGCTGCGCGCGGAGTTGCGCGCCAGGGGGTTGCACCGGGCCCATGATTTCTCCTGGCGCCGTACCGCCGCGCGCACGCTCGCCGTCATCGATCAGGTGCTTGGGGAGGAAGCGGTTCCGGTCCGTGTCAGGGCGTGATCCGTGCGTCAGGACACGCGCGGTCGAAGCGAGCCTGATCTCATGCCGTGAACGAGCCACCACGGCAGCAGCGCCGCGGCGACCAGCACGCGCGACACGATGGCCATGGCCAGCGATTGGGCCGGGGCGAGCCCCGCCTGGCTCATGATGACCACGAAGATTCCTTCGAAGATTCCGATGCCCTCGAAGCTGATGGGCAGCCTCGAGACGAGCAGCGCGACCGGCAGGGCGCCGATCAGCACGATGACCGGCACGTCGAGACCGAGGGCGTGGGCGACTGCCCAGTTGAACGGCACCGCCAGCAGCTGCTCTGCGAACGTGAGCAGTGTGAACACGACGATGAGCGACCCGCGCGTACCGAGCGATCGGTACGCCTCGTGCAGGGAGTGCATGCCTTGCATCACCTTGAGGGCCCGCCACCTCGATGGCACGAAGCGCATCAGCGCACCGAACGCGCGGTCGCTGAAGGACATGACGAAGAAGAGCACGCCCGCGGCGAGGAGGGCGCCGCCCGCCGCGAACCAATGCCAGAACGCGACGTTGCCGGGCCAGAGGGGGCGCAGCGCGAGCAGGCCGACGAGCGCGAGCGCCAACGCGCAGAGGGAGCCGATGCCGCGTTCGACGATGATCGAAGACACCGCGTCGCTGGGCCGAACACCGCGATTTCGCAGGGACAGGGTGCGGACAGCATCGGCGCCCACGGTTGTCGGCAAGGCCATGCCCCACAGCATGGCGCTGCAGTAGAGCGCGGTTCCCTCGACGAGTGTCAGCCGGTAACCCCGGGCGCCGAGCAGCAGGAGCCACTTGAAGCTCATGAGCACGCGGTCGCCGACCATGATGAGCACCGCGAGCGCGGCCCAGCGCCCATCGACGCCCTGCAACGTCCGCCAGGTTTCCCGCGGGTCTGCGAGCAGGAGGAGCAGCGCAGCCAGGATGAGTACGGATACGGTGATTCGTACGCGCTTGCTCAAGGGATTCCGTCTTGCGGTGAAAGGACGCGCGCAAAGCGCCGGCGCGCTCGCCGCAAGCTCCATTCCCGCACGGGCACGCGGCGCCCCTGGCGCCGGCGCCCGCCGGCACGCCGTTACGCGGAGCCGTTGTCCCGCTGCAGGGAGGCTGCGATCCTGCGGACTTCCTCCGGGGTGTGTTCCCCGGCGAGCGGCGTGCCCGGCATGAGGTACCGGCCCATGGTGAGCCCCCCGACCAGGACCGGCTCGTAGCCGATCTCCCGGATCAGCCGTGAAGCGACTTCGATCGCCTCCTTGTCGTCGCCGGCAATGGGCATGCCGAAGCGCCCGGGCTGCTCGTGTGCCTGGCCCATGCGTGCGGCGCCGACCGCATTGAACGCCCGGACGATGCGTGCGCCCGGCAGCAGCTCCGCCGAAACGAGTCCGGCGCCCTGCTCGCGCGCCCGGTTCGCGATCTCGCCATCGCGCTGCGGAAAGGGGTTGCACGCGTCGATCACGACCTTGCCCTTGATCGGGCCGGCAAGGGTCCTGCCGAGCTCCGGCAGCGCGCCGTAGGGCACCGCGAACACCAGCACTTCCCCGAATGCCGCCGCCTCCTGCGGTGTGCCGGCGCGCGCGTTCGCGCCCACTTCCGCGGCGAGCTTCCTGTCGGCATCGAGGTTGCGCGACGAGAACATCACCTCGTGCCCCGCCTTGGCCCACACGCGCCCGAGCGCGGCGCCGACATTGCCCGAACCGATCATGCCGATCTTCGTCTTTTGCCCCTGCGCCGATGCGAGCGGCAGCGAGCAGAGCATGGCTGCGGCTGCCGCGGCCTTGAGCAGCTGGCGACGACTGGATGCGAGAAGACCCTGTGTTTTCATTGAAGGCTCCGTGGGTTGTCCAGGTCACGAGACCGGCCGGCCGGTCCGCAGGTTGCAGGGTGGGTTGTAAGTCCTGGCGATGCAATCGGCAAGAGCGGCGGTGCGCCCTGCGGATCGGCTACGCTGGCTGCATGAAGATGCCAGGCCGCATGAAGATACAGGTTGCACGAAGATGACAGGGCACCTCTGGCCGTATCGCGGCATCCTTCCGTCTCTCCACGAGACCGTGTTCATCGCGCCCGGCACGCACGTGATCGGAGATGTGCAGATCGGGGAGGGCACGAGCATCTGGTTCAACTGCGTCGTGCGCGGCGACGTGAACAGCGTCCGCATCGGCGCAAGAACCAATGTGCAGGATGGGTCGATCGTGCATGTCACGGGTGGGCGGTTTGGCACCGTCATCGGCGACGGCGTCCTCGTCGGGCACCAGTGCATCATCCACGGGTGCCGGCTCGAAGATGAGTCGTTCATCGGGATGGGCTCGACGGTGATGGACGGCTGCGTGATCGAGCGCAGTGCAATGCTCGGTGCCGGCAGCCTTCTCTCGCCGGGAAGAATCATCAAGGCGCGTCAGCTCTGGCTCGGGCGCCCGGCACGCTACGTTCGCGACCTCACGCTCGAGGAAGTGGAAGCAAACCGCCAATCCGTTTCGCACTACGTCAAGCTCGCAGCGGAGTATCGTGCGTCGTCAGGTTCCTGATGGCGACTGCAATGACCAAGCTTTCGCACGCGACATCGCCCGCGGCGGCGGGCCGATACTTCGAGGATGCGGATTTCGACTTCGCTGCCCGAACGGCCCTGGGGCACGCGGCCCAGGGCACGGGTGATGCCGGGGCGGTGCTTGCCCTGCTCAGCCGAATCGAAAATGGCAACTCCGTCAGCTGGTACGACGCCTGGCATGAAGCCGCGGAGGAGGCGCGCACGGAAGCCGTGGCCGCACTCGCAGCGCTTCATCATGAAACCGCGGCGGCGTTCTTCCTCACGGCCTCCGAGGCCTACGATCAGGCGCTGGCCTTCGTCGACGGCATGCCGGACGACTCCACGCTGCTCCCGACGTTCAAGCTTCATCGCGAATGCTGGGATGCCTTCGTGCGCGCGAGCAACGGCAGGCACATGCCGGTCGCCGTGCCGTATGAGGGCGATACGTTGCCCGGATACCTCTTTCGCCCGGATTCGACGTCCATCGCGAGGCCCACCGTCGTCGTCACGAACGGCAGTGATGGCGCGCTGAGCGGACTGTGGGCGACCGTGATCCGTGCAACGCTCGAGAGAGGCTGGAACGCCTTCGTCTTCGACGGGCCCGGGCAGCAGTCGCTGCTGTTCGAGCGCGGATTGTTCTTCCGTCCTGATTGGGAGGCGGTGCTGACGCCGGTGCTCGACTGCCTCGTCGAACGTTCCGACGTGGACCGCGATGCGTTGCTTGCCTATGGAATCAGCCAGGGCGGCTACTGGCTGCCGCGCGCACTCGCGTTTGAGCATCGCTTCGTCGCGGCGGTCGCCGATTCGGGGGTGATGGATGTTTCGAGGTCGTGGTACTCGCAACTTCCCGCGGAGCTGGTCGAGATCTTCAAGGCAGGGGACGCTGCGACCTTCGACAAGTACATGGCCATGGGCGATGCGGACCCGAAGACCGCCCGCACGTTCGCGTTTCGCGCCCGCCCTTACGGAAAGGATTCCCCGTTCGCGCTGTTCACCGCAGTGGGCCGGTACACGCTCGCGGGGCTCACCGACCGCATCGTCACGCCGCTCATGATCACGGACGCGGAAGGCGAAGCGTTCTTCCCCGGGCAGTCCCAGGAGCTCTTCGACGCGCTGAAGGGCGACAAGGTTCTCGTGAGGTTCACGCACGCACAGGGTGCGGGCTGGCACTGCGAGCCCATGGGGCGACGCCTGGTGTCATTGCGAATGAACGATTTCTTCGTGGACCGGCTGGGACGCCGGCAAGCGTAGAGAGGCGAATGCAGTCGAGGATGTGACTGTGGTCGCACACCCTGCCAGGGGTTGGTGCCGGAGCTCGACTCTTCCTTAGAATCGCCACCGGTTCGGCAGCGGCCCACGCGTGCGCCGGGCGTCTGAGTCAGGGAATCAACAGAAGATGCATAACACGAATGCGCGGAGGCCCGGGCTGCCGGGTATCCGGATCACGTCCTGCCTGTTGCTGCTGCCGTGCCTGGCAGCCAGCGCGCAAGAACCCGATGCGCCGGGGCTCGCGCATCCCACGTCCACTCCCGTGGAGGTGGAAGTCTTCAAGGGACCGCAGATGCGCGGCAAGGCTGTGGGCTTGCGCTATCCCGACAGCGAGAGCTCGCGGGGCCACGAAGGCTGGGTCAGGCTCGACATGATGATCGACTCGCAGGGCAAGCCCTACGAGGTGGTCGTAGCCGAATCGACCGGCAACGAGGCGTTCGAGTACGTGGCCGTCAGGGCGGCGCAGAACTGGAAGTTCGACCCGGCCACTCGCGACGGCACGGCGATTCACGGGAGCTTCTCCCTGAAGGTCGGTTTCTACATGCGCGACCCGGCCAAAGGCGCCGCCCCGAAGTTCGTGGGCGCGTACCGCGACCTCATGAAGGCCATCGAGGCCGGGGACCAGGCCCGCGCGGACGGGCAGCTCGCGAAGCTCGAAGCGCGGAATCTGTACGAGGATGCGTACAAGAATCTGGCGAGCTATCACTACCACAGAAAGTGGGGCACCCAGGAGCAGCAGCTCGCCGCTCTGCGTGGAGCCATCGCCGGGGAGAGTGTGCCGCGCTACCTGCCCAGCGATACATTCGCCGGTGTGCTCGCCTCGCTGCTGGGTCTCGAAGTGAGAATGCAGGATTACGGAAGTGCCCTGAAGACCTGGGAACGGCTGCAGCCGATCGCGCCCCGGGAGAGTCTGCCGGCCTGGCAGAAGACCATCGACCAGATCCAGGCGCTCCGCAGCGGCGACGGAACCGTGCGTCTGGCAGGCGCGATCAACCGGGGCACCTCCTGGAACGGCCAGCTTTTCAAGAATCGCTTCGAGATCGCGCTGTCGAGCGGCCAGGTCTCGGAGATCAAGCTGAGATGCGAGAAGCAGTATCTCTTCTTTCCCTACGAGCCGGGCGTGCGGTATACGGTCGAGACCCGTGGCGGCAGCTGCTCCATCGAGCTCGTCGGCGACCCGGGGACGAAATTCGAGCTGGTTCAGTCCTGATCTTCCGCCGTTCGCCGGCAGCGCTCGCTGCGTTGCTCCGGTAAACCAACGCTTCGCGCGGTTCGCCGCGGCATCGAGTCGCGGCGCTCGCCGCATCTGCGCTCTTCGCGTCACGGCGTTGGCCTCACGGCCAATTGAACGTCCGGCAACGCATCGCGAAAGTGCTGCTCGTCGGGGTGGTCCGTGTCGAGCTCCGACAGCCATGACCGGAGTCGGTGCTCGTGAAACTGCTGCACATCTTTTCGCTCGGCCTCGTGCTGGCAGCGGCCGGCGCGTCGGCGCAGGACACCGGAGAGGCCAGGCCGCGCACGGCCCGCTTCGAAGCCACTCCATTCCTGGGCTACCGTGCCGGGGGCACCTTCGACATCCCGCGCTCCACGGAAGACTCGGATATCGAGGAGCACATCTCATACGCAATCGCGCTCGACTATCGAGTCGACGACGAGGCGTCGTACGAGCTGTTCTACTCGCGCCAGCCAACACGGGTCAGCCTCGGGCCGCAGCCGGGCAGTGCCGGCCTCGACGTGCGATATCTCCTGGTCGGCGGCACATTGGGCATCGAAGAGACGAGCCGCGTGCGCCCGTACATCATCGGGCTGCTCGGCCTCGCGCGATTCTCACTGGATGTTGCGGATGCGGCCGATACCACGCGATTCGTGATGTCCCTGGGCGTGGGGTTGCGCGTGCCTGTGTGGCAGCACGTCGACATCCGGCTCGAGACGAGGGGCTATCTCACGCTCGTGGGCTCGGGCTCACCCCTGTTCTGCCGGGCCGGCGCCGCGGGCGAAGCGTGCCGGTTCCAGGGCAACGGTTCGACGCTCCCGCAGATCGAGGCCCTGGCGGGCGTTGCGTGGTCCTTCTGAAGCGGTCGCGACCTCTTTTTCGATGCCTCGCTGCGTGGCGCGCGGCGTACGGGGAGCGGCCGCTGCCGTTCCCGGGCTGCCGGTTCCGGGCGCGCGTGGCTTAATATCGCGACCGACCGCGCCGGCGGTCGACTCCAACGCAGGCGGCAGCGATGCGACTTCACCCCACTGGCAAGTTCGACAATCACGCGGCCCGGTATCGGCACATCGAGGCCCGGCCGCTCGCCGCCGCGATGGGTGCGGAGATCTGCGGCGTCGATGCCGCGCGGATCACGGACGAACAGTTTGCAGAGCTGCGCAGCGCCCTGTTCCGGCACAAGATGATCTTCCTGCGCGGCCAGCAGCTCACGCACGCCGACCACGAGGCTTTCAGTCTGCGCTTCGGCCCGTTCGCGGAAGATGCCTACACGCAGGGCGTGCCGGGCCACCGGAACGTGCACCCGCTCATCAAGGAAGCGGATGATCCCTCGAAGATGGTGTTCGGCGAAGGCTGGCACACGGATTCACCGTTCCTGCCGGAGCCGCCTTCCATCACGATCCTGTACGCGGTGGAAGTGCCGCCCTTCGGCGGTGACACCATCTGGGCGAATTCCGCGCTCGCCTGCGCGATGCTGAGTGATGCGTACCGGAAGCTGATCGATGGCCTGCAGGTGCGCTTCTCGATGCGGGATGTGCTGCGCGCCGCGCAGGATGCCGTGCAGGTGAGCGAGAGCCCCATCGGGCGTCTCGCCGCCACGCGTGACGCCGAGCGCCTGCCGGATGATCTGCTGCGAAAGATTCGTGGTAGCGCGCATCCCATGGTCCGCACGCATGCGGTGACGGGCGAGAAGTCGCTCTATGTCGACGGTGCCTACGCCATAGGTATCGAAGGCATGACGGACGAGGAGTCCGCGCCGATCCTGCGGTTCCTGGCGGAGCACGTCACGCAATCGGCGTTCACGTGCCGCCTGCGCTGGTCCCCGGGCACGCTGGCGATGTGGGACAACAGGCTCTGCGTGCACCAGGCGTACAACGATTACCAGGGCTACCGCCGCGAGCTCTATCGCACCACCGTTCAGGGGGAGAAGCCTCGCTGAGCGCGTGAGGGCGCAGAGGCAGGTGAGCTCGTCCGGCTGTCGAGCTTCCGGCCTGCGTGATCTGCGGCGTGGTGCCCTCGTGGCAGTCGTCGGCGGAACATGTCATCGTTCCCGGGCTGTTTCGGTCGTCCGCGGCCTCGTCCTGCTGGTAGGCTTCAGTGCGCCGGCCCGTCTGGCCGGTTGCGACGAGGCGTGAGCGCCTCTGCAGCGGAGCGTTTACTTGGCATTGATGGCATCCCCCTGGGTTATCGCGATCACGTCCGCGATCCTGCTTGGCGCCTGCTCGTCGTCCACGGACGGCAGCGGTTCGGCGGACAGACGAGCTGCGGAAAAGAAGGCGCCCGAGGCCGGTTACGTGGTCCTCCAGCGCGAAGCGGTGCCGCTGCGACTGGAGCTGCCGGGCCGCACGACGGCGTTCGAGACGTCGGAGGTGAGGCCGCAGGTGTCCGGCATCATCCAGGCGCGCCTGTTCACGGAAGGTGCGACCGTTCGGGCCGGGGACGTGCTCTATCGCATCGACCCTCGTATCTACGAGGCCGCGCTCAACCAGGCCCGCGCAGATCTCGCAAGCGCCATTGCAACGCGCGATGCCGCCCGCACGCGGGCGGAGCGGCTCGGTGAGCTCGCCAAATCCGGTGTCGTCAGCCGCCAGGATCTGCTCGATGCGCAGGCCACCGCCGAAGCCGCGGCCGCGGCGGTGGAGGGGGCCCGCGCGCGCGTCTCGACAGCCGAGATCAACCTCAAGTTCACCCAGGTCAGCGCGCCCATCACCGGTCGCATCGGGCGCTCGGTGGTCACGACGGGCGCGCTCGTCTCGGCGGGGCAGGCGGAACCGCTGACGACCATTCAGAGACTGGACCCCATTTTCGTGGACATCCAGCAATCGAGCGCCGCGCTCCTCGCGTTCCGGCGCCAGGTGGCCGGAGGCGGGCTCGCGCGCGCCTCCACGGAAGTCTCGTTGCGGCTCGAGGATGGCAGTCGCTACGCGCACTCGGGCGTGCTGCAGTTTGCCGAGTCCGTCGTCGACATGAACACGGGGACGGTCACGGTGCGCGCGCGCTTCCCGAATCCGGACGGCTGGCTGCTTCCCGGGATGTACGTGCGTGCGGAGTTTTCGCCCGTCGAGACACGGGATGCGATCCTCGTGCCTCAGCAGAGCATCTCGCGGGATCCCAGGGGGAATGCCACGGCGCTCGTGATCGATGCGGACTCGAAGGCCGAGGTGCGAAGCGTCGTCACCGAGCGCACGGTGGGGGACAAGTGGCTCGTGTCGAAAGGGCTCGAGCCGGGTGATCGCGTCATCGTCGAGGGGCTGGGGCGCGTTCAGCCCGGCCAGACCGTCCGGCCGGTCGAGATCACGACTCCCGCGCCAGGCGCGGAGGGCAGCGCGCCGCGAGTCTCCGCCACGACCACTTCGTCCCGATAGGCAATGATCTCCCGGACATTCATCGACCGGCCGGTGCTGGCCTGGGTGATCTCCATCCTGATCATGCTGGGCGGCGTCGGTGGCATCGCCCTGCTCCCCGTCGAGCAGTATCCGGACATCGCGCCGCCGTCGGTCAACGTTCGCGCCACCTATCCGGGGGCTTCCGCCGAGACGCTCGAGTCGAGCGTGACGCAGGTGATCGAGCAGCAGCTGACGGGAATCGACGGGCTCATCTACTTCTCGTCGAGCTCCAATGCGAACGGCGTATCGCAGATCTCCGTGACGTTCGAGCGCGGCACGGACCCTGACATCGCGCAGGTGCAGGTCCAGAACAAGGTGCAGCAGGCGCTGCCGCGTTTGCCGCAGGCGGTCCAGCAGCAGGGGCTCGTCGTGACGAAGTCGAATCCCGACTTCCTCATGGTCATTTCCGTCTACGACGTCTCGGACAAGGCGGAAAGCGGGGATGTCTCCGACTACCTCGTGTCCAATCTGCAGGACGCGATAGGCCGGCTGCCGGGCGTGGGAGACATGCAGGTGTTCGGCGCGCAGTACGCCATGCGCATCTGGCTCGATCCCTCGCGCCTTGCGAGCTACCAGCTCATGCCGCGGGACGTCGTCACGGCAATTCAGGCGCAGAACACACAGGTCGCCGCAGGCCAGCTCGGCGCGCTGCCGTCCTCGTCCTCGCAGATGTTGAATGCGACGGTGACGGCCAGATCGAGGCTCTCCACGCCGGAGCAGTTCCGGAACATCATCGTGAAGACGCAGCGCGACGGTTCGCTGGTGCGTCTGTCGGATGTCGCTCGCGTCGAGCTCGGGAGCGAGAGCTACAACGCACAGGCGCGCCTCAACGGCCATCCCGGCTCGGGTATGGCGATCCAGCTCGCCCCGGACGCAGACGCCTTGCGCACCGCCGAGCTCGTCCGGGCGGAAGTTGCGCGCCAGTCGAGGGCCTTTCCCGAGGGCTATCGCTATGCCTTCCCCCTCGACAGCACCGATTTCGTCCGGCTTTCCATCCGCGAGGTCATCATCACGCTGATGGAGGCGATCGGGCTCGTCGTCATCGTGATGTTCGTGTTCCTGCAGTCCTGGCGCGCGACGCTCATTCCCGCGATCGCGGTGCCCGTCGTGCTGCTGGGCACGTTCGGCGTGCTCGCCGTGTTCGGGTTCACGGTGAACACGCTCACGCTCTTCGCCATGGTGCTCGCGATCGGCCTGCTGGTGGATGACGCGATCGTCGTCGTGGAGAACGTCGAGCGCGTGATGCGCGAGGAGCCCGGCATCTCCGCCCGCGAGGCCACCATTCGCTCGATGGGCGAGATCCAGACCGCGCTCATCGCGATCGCGCTGGTGCTGTCCGCGGTGTTCCTCCCGATGGCGTTCTTCGGCGGCTCCGTCGGTGAGATCTATCGCCAGTTCTCCGTCACTATGGTCGCCGCGATGATGCTGTCGGTGGTGGTCGCCCTCGTGCTGTCGCCGGCTCTCGCCGCAACGCTGCTGAAGCCGCCGAGTGCGCACCTCGAAGCCCGCCGGGCCGGCGTTCGACGCATGCTGCACAACCTCGGGCAGCGCTTCTCCACGGGTTTCGAGCGCCTCGCGGACCGCTATCGGGATGCCGTCCGGCGAGTGCTGGATCATCCGACGCCGGTCATGCTGACCTACCTCGCCCTGGTCGGGATTCTCGTGGTCGTGTTCCTGAAACTGCCGACGAGTTTCCTGCCCGTGGAGGATCAGGGCCGGGCGCAGATCCAGTACACCTTGCCGCCGGGCGCCACCATGCCGCGCACGATGGATGCCGTACGCCAGATCGAGCACTACTTCATGACCGAGGAGCGTGAGGACGTCCCGGTCGTGTTCACGATCGTCGGTCAGAGCCAGGCCGGCGCGGGGCAGAACGCGGGTCGCGGGTTCATTGCGCTTGCGCCGTGGGACGACCGGGCGGGGAAAGAGCACAGCGCATCGGCCATCACGCGTCGTGCGACTGCGGAGGTCGGCGCGCGCCTGCGCGACGTGGAGTTCTTCGCCCTGAACCCGCCACCGGTGCGCGGGCTCGGTCAGTCGAGCGGCTTCACGATGCAGCTGCTGAACACGGGCGGCCTCACGCGAGCCGAATTCAAGGCGGCACGTGACAAGCTGCTCGCCGCTGCGCGCGCGGACCCCGCGCTGACGTCGGTGCGCTCGAACACGCTCGAGGACACTCCGACGCTGAACGTCGACATCGACCAGGAGAAGATCGGCGCGCTCGGCCTGACACAGGGCGATGTCGATTCGACACTGTCGGCGGCCTGGGGCGGCAACTACGTCAACGACTTCGTGGACCGCGGGCGCGTCAAGCGCGTGTACGTGCAGGGGGACGCCCCGTTCCGCAGCCGTCCGGAGGATCTCGCCGACTGGTACGTCCGCACGGCGACGGGCGCGATGGCGCCGTTCTCCGCATTCGCGTCGACCTCCTGGAGCCGCTCGCCGGCGACGGTCAGCCGCTTCAACGGCTGGAGCTCGTACGAGATCGAAGGGGCCGCCGCTCCCGGTCGCAGCACCGGTGATGCCATGGCGCGGGTGGAAGAGCTCGCGCGCGAGATTCCCGGAACGTCGATCGACTGGAGCGGCCTGTCGTACCAGGAGCGCAAGTCGAGCGGCCAGGCGCCGCTCCTTTATGCGATTTCGTTGATGGTGGTCTTCCTGTGCCTCGCCGCGCTGTACGAGAGCTGGTCGATCCCGGTCTCCGTGATGATGGTCGTGCCCCTCGGGTTGCTCGGTGCGGCCGTCGCCGTGTGGTTGCGTGGATTGGAGAACGACGTGTACTTCCAGGTCGGCCTGCTCACGACGATGGGGCTCGCGGCCAAGAACGCAATTCTCATCGTCGAGTTCGCCGAGCAGGCCGAGAAGCAGGGGCAGGACGCCCATGAGGCGGCGTTGCGCGCGGCACGGCTCCGTTTGCGCCCGATCATCATGACCTCGCTCGCGTTCATCTTCGGCGTGCTGCCGCTCGCCATCTCGACAGGGGCGGGCGCACAGAGCCGCATCGCCATCGGCACCGCCGTGATCGGCGGCATGATCACGGGAACCGTGCTGGCCGTGCTTTTCGTGCCGCTCTTCTTCGTGCTCGTGCGCCGCCTGTGGCGCAAGTCGATGGTGGCCATCGCCAGTCCTGCTTAGCTCGCTTGCAGCGGCTGTTGTCCGTGCCTGAAGCCGCAAATGTTGCGGCTACTCCGCACTGACCCGGGCAGCACGCGCGCACCCAAATCTTGCTGATGGCTCAGAAGCTACGCAGCCCGTTCGCGTCGTTGCGCCCGCGTAGCTGTAACTGGAGCCCCGCGGATGCTCTCGCAGCGATCAGATGATGCGGCAAGCCATGCAGCGCTGCCGCCAGAGCAAGGTGCGCACGCCTCGTGGTCGTACGAGAGAGACACCACCGGCACGTTGGAGCGGATCGGCTGGGCAGTGGCCATGGGTATCTGCGTCGCTTATGTGGCGTACCTCGTCCAGCTCACCTCCTTCCCCCTTCTGGATTATCCGAATCACATCGCACGTGGGGCGGTGATCGCGGATCTGCTGTTTCACGGAGGGGCGCGCTTCGGCGAGCAGTTCGATCTTCAGCTCGTCCCTGTCCCTTACGTGTTGCACGATCTCATCCTGGCGACGTGCATCGAGCTCTTCGGCACGGTGGGAGGTGCCGGCGTGTTCACCGCGCTGGCGCTGTTGTCGCTTCCGTGCGCGCTGCTGTTCTACATGTGGGCGAACGGTGTAGCTCCACGGGCGCGGCTCGCCGTGTTCCTGATCAGCCTGTACCTCACTACCGACTGGTACTTCCTGATGGGCTTCATGGGGTTCCGGTTCGCGATCGCGCTGATCCTGGTGGCCCTCGCGCTGGCGGACCTGCTCCGGCGGCGATGGTCCGCGCCGCTCTTCGCCACCTACGTGGCTGTGCTCGTCGCCGGCTACCTCATTCACCTCACGTTCCTGATGTTCTTCGCCGTGGTCATCGGCATCTCGGCGGCGGTGCGGCTCTTCTTCGGGGTCACGACGATTCGCCGCGAGGCGTATCTGCTGTTTCCTGTTGCTGCGCTGCTGGCGCTGCATGTCGGCTTCGTGCCCGAGGCCCATGGGCCTGCCAATCCACCGTCATCACACTACGACTGGGGCACGCTCCACCAGAAGAGATCTCGTCTCTGGCACGAGTTCAGGCGTTTCGGTGGCACTTCGGCGAAGTTGCTGCTGCTCGCACTCGTGGTGTGCGTGCTCTGGCCCTTGCGGCAAGACCTGCTTCGCTGGCGTCGGATCCTGACGCCAGGGGTGCTGGAACACCTGCTCATCGCGGCCGCATTCTGCGGGATCTACATCGTGCTTCCCAAGGAGTATGCGGACGCCGCGTATGTGGACGTGCGAGCGCTGCCGATGATCGCGCTCTTCGGCATTCTCGCGGCTCTGCATCTGGCGGATTTCCGCTCAGGAGGTGCAGCATTCGGGACGCTGCCTGTACGCGCGCTCGCGGGTCTGCTTGCTCTCGCCAATCTTGCGTACCTGGCGGCGCACCTGACGAGGAACGACGAGTGGATCACGCGATATCGCGAGGTGGCGGCCGTCGCACCCAGAGGCGCCAACGTGCTGCCGGTGTACACGCTGCTGAAGCAGGGGGATTTCTCGTCCTTCCTGCATGTCGGCTCGTTTCTGGTGCTCGACAGCGGAAGTGTTACACCCTACCTGTTCAGCTGGGATCGCGGCGATTCGATGATGTACTTCAAGTATCGCCACAGGCCCTACATGCCGCACGAGAGCTGGTACAGGGCGCACAACATCTGGGAGGCCGCAGTCGAGAAGACCTACGAGGTGCTCGGGAAGCCGTACACCTGGCGGTTCATCTACTCACCGGCTGACTTTCGCTGGCACGGGGTGGAGCTCATGCCGGTGGATTGGAACAGCGTCGCCTGCGATTACCGGTTCCTGCTCGTCTCGAAGCCGTTCGAGGCGCGCTTCATCCGCGTCCCGGTGAGAAAGGTGGTGGAGAACGAGGCGGCGATACTGCTCGCGGTCGACCGGCACGCATGCCGCGAGGGCCCCAGGGAGAACGTGCCTCGCATCGTTTCCCTGGAGCACTGATCCGGGTTTCCGGTCAGGCACCCGACTGCTGCGGAGCCTGGCTTCCGGAGAGGGCCTGCTGCAGCCGTGATTCCTGCTCGGGCGAAAGAGAAGAGCGAATCACGCGACCCTTGAACTGGGACAGGTCCTTCAGCACTTTGTCGGGCTGCACCTTCCGGAACAGCACGAAGACGGCGGAGGTGTCAGGCTTCAGGGTCTCGGCGAGGGAGCGCATGAACTCATCGTTGATGCCGTAGTCGCTCAGCTTGCCGGCCAGGGCGCCGGTGCCCGCCCCGACGAGGCCGCCCAGCGCGAACCCGATGATCGGGTTCAGGAACAGCAGGCCGATCAGCATGCCGAACAACCCGCCCCACAGGCCACCTTGTGCGGCGCCGACGCCCGCCAGGTTCACGCTTTGCTTCAGATGCACCTTGCCTTCCGGGGAGCGCACGGCGACCACCGCGTCCGCCAGGTCGACGAGATACTCGGTCTGCAGGCGGTGCAACTCGGTCAGGACGCGATCCCCGTCGTGAGGGTTGTCGAATGCGATCACTACCAGCTCTGACATCGCCGTCTCCCGTGGTCGGTGGGACGCACGGGACGCAAGTGTCGTGCCGACCTTCCTGCGCGCGCGGCGCTGGAGCCGCCGCGTCACACTCCCCGGTGCCCGCGTGGCGCGCGGCTACTTCACCCGCCGCTTCTCCAGCTTCCTCGCGAGCGTGCGGCGATGCATGCCGAGCCGGCGCGCGGTTTCGGAGATGTTGAAGCCGGTTTCCGCCAGCGTTTCGTGGATGTGCTCCCACTCCAGCGTCTTGATGGACGTGGGGCGTTCGCTCACCGCGACCCCGGCATCGCCCTCGGCCCTGCTGAATGCCTGCTCGATGTCGTCCGTGCTCGAAGGCTTGGCGAGGTAGTGGCAGGCGCCGAGCTTGATCGCCTCGACCGCGGTTGCGATGCTCGCGAAGCCCGTCAGCACGACGATGAGCGTGGCTGCATCGTGGGCGTGCAGCGTCTCGACGCACGCCAGCCCGGAAGCACCGGACGCCAGCTTCAGATCGACGACGGCGTAACCAGGCCTGTGATCCCTCAGGAGCAGGGTGAGCTCGTCGTGATTTGCGGCCGTGAGCACGTGGTAGCCGCGGCGCTCGAAGGAGCGCCTGAGCGTCCGCGCGAACGAGGCGTCGTCCTCGACGAGGACGAGGAGGCGCTCTTCACCGGCCATGGGCGCGGGCTCCGATCTGCAGTGCGTCGAGCGGCAGAGTCAACGTGACGATGGCGCCGCCTTCCGGGCGATTCCGGGCCGTGATCGAGCCACCGAGTTTGCGGACCACATTGACCACGAGGAACAAGCCCAGGCCCCCGCCACGGGATTTCGTCGAAGAATAGGGCGTGCCGAGCTTCTCGAGGATTTCCGGTGCGAAGCCGGCGCCGTGGTCCGTTACCTTCAGCACCAGCGTCTGGCCGTCGCGCAGGGCTGTCAATTGCACGTAGTCGGGTGAGGCCTCGAGCGCGTTGTCGAGCAGGTTGAACACGATCTGCTCGAGCGTGGAATCCGCGACGATCGACACATCCGAGCGGAACGCGTTGACGAAATGCAGTGGCGCGGCGGGCCGGGCGGTCTGCCATTCGTTCACGACATCGACGAGGAATTCATCCACCGTCGTGATGACCGTTGCCTCGCCGCGCGCCTCGCCGGCCGACATCAGGATGCCGCTCACGATGGACTTGCAGCGCTGCACGGCGGCCTGCATCTCGTCGATGTCCTGCGACAGCTCGGCGTTGCGCCGGATCTCCGGCATGCGTCTCCAGTCGCTGAGGATGACGGCCACGGAGGCCAGCGGCGTACCGAGCTCATGCGCCGCGCCGGAGGCGAGCAGGCCCATCCTCACGATGTGATCTTCCTCGGCGGCCTGCTGTTTGAGCGCGGCCACGCGCGCGTCGCGGTCCCTCAGGTTGCGGGTGATGCGAAACACGAATACCACGAGCAGGGCGGCATCCAGCGCGAAACAGATGAGCATTCCGAGGATGTGCAGGGCGAACGGGTCGCCGAGCTCGCCGCCACCGCGCAGGACGAGCGGCAGATTGAACGCCGTGAGCGCGACGAACCCGCTGCCCGCGACGGCCGCAATCGCGCAGGCGGACCAGACATCCAGCAGCACCGCGCCGAGCGTGATCTGCAGCAGGTAGAGGCCGGTGAAAGGGTTGGCCGCGCCGCCGCTCAGGTACAGCTGGGCAGTGAGTGCGGCAACGTCGAGCATGAGGGCGAGCAGCAGCGCGCGGCTGCTTACTTCAGCGCGATTGCGCAGCCAGCGGTAGCTCGCGACATTCAGCACCACGAGGGCGGCGAGCACCATCGCCATGGGCATCAGCGGCAGGTCGATATCGAGGATCTTCTCGGACACCGCGATCGTCGCGAGCTGGCCGATGGTCGCGATCCAGCGAAGCTGGATCAGCAGGAGCATGTTCTTGCGATTGGCGGTGTCGCTGGCCACGGGCGCGCTCACGCCCGGGCTTCCTCCCAGCACGCCTTGCCCCACGGCGCCTTCTAGCATCGGCCGCTCCGGGGCCGGCGAGAGCGCGGCCGTTTCAGCCACACGTCATCGGCGGAGGGCCAGTTCGCGCCGTGCAGCCAGCGCGGCCTGTGCAGAGAACAGCACCGCCAGCGTGAACCAGGTGAACGCGTAGAGGAGGTGGTGGTTATAGAACGCAACGACAGTCAGCCCGCCAGCAGGGGCGCCCTCCGCAGCAGCTGTCGACTCGGCATCGATGAAGTAGGGTGCCGTTTGCGACAAGCCGCGCGCGGCCGAAATGGCGCCAACGTCGCGAGAATACCAGCGATCCGCCCCGGGGTCGTTGCTGCGCAGGAACGCTCCCTCGGGCTCCGTCATCCGCAGCAGCCCTGTAAGGGTCGTGTGGCCCGCGATGTTGCCGGCGGCGCGCGTGGCCGGGTCCCGGCGCTCCGGTGGGACGAAGCCTCTGTTGACCAGCACGATGAAGCCATCGTCGGTGCGCAGGGGCGTGAGGACCCAGAACCCGGGCCCCATCGCAGTCGTGGCGCGCACGAGCGTGTCGCGGTCGTTCAGGAACTGCCCTGACACGCTCACCCGCCGATACTCGGCATTCGACGCGTCGAGGGCGGCCCATTCGGCAGGCCCCGGCGCGGCGACAGGCTCAGCGTGCACGCGTTGCTCGACCCGGTCGATCAGCGCGAGCTTCCAGACCCGGCGCTCCAACTGCCAGACGCCGAGTGCGGTGAACAGCGCAACCGCCAGAACCGTGATGGCCCCACCAATCCACAGTCGCGCGCGGGAGCGCGGCGGCTCGGCGTGACCCGCGGCATCACCGTTCGGGATCACCGCTCCGGCGCGGCTCATGGCAGCTGGCTGGTATCGTGCATCGGCATCATGTTGGTGTTGAGGTGGTACATGACCCAGAGCGACCCCACCAGCATGATGAGCACGACGATCAGGGTGAACACGAGCGCCATGAGCGTCCAGCCGCCCTCGGAGCGGCCGTTCAGGTGCAGGAAGTACCGCATGTGGACGAAGATCTGCACCACCGCGAGCGCCATGATCGCGAACGCGGTCGCCTGCCTGCTCTCGAGGGTGCCGCTCATCACGAGCCAGAACGGAATGGCGGTCAGGATGACCGAAAGGCCGAAGCCGAGCAGATAGCCGCGCAGGGTGCCGTGGCTCGCGCCGTCGCTGTCGGCATGTTCGGGGGCGATGGCATCGGCGGAGGGGTTGTGTCCGGGGGTCATCGGAGCGTGCTCATCAGGTAGACGAACGTGAAGACACCGATCCAGATGATGTCCAGGAAGTGCCAGAACAGGCTGAGACACATGAGACGCCGTTCGTTGGCCGCGATCAGGCCGCGCTTGTGCACCTGTACCATCAGCGTCGCAAGCCACACCAGGCCCATGGTGACGTGAAGGCCGTGCGTGCCGACGAGTGTGAAGAACGCTGAGAGGAACGCGCTTCGCTGCGGTGTCGCGCCTTCCATGATCAGCTGGCTGAACTCGTGCAGCTCGACGCCGATGAACCCGAGCCCGAACACGGCCGTGATCGCGAGCCACAGCTGCGTCGCCCGCTGGTTGCGCTGCTGCATGGCGAGCATCGCGAACCCATAGGTGATCGATGACATCAGCAGCAGCGCGGTGTTCAGCGCCACGAGGGGAAGCTCGAAGATCTCCTGCGGCGTGGGGCCGCCGGCATAGCTGCCTCCGAGGACCCCGAATGTCGCGAAGAGCACGGCGAAGATGAGGCAATCGCTCATCAGGTAGAGCCAGAAGCCCAGCATCGTGCTGCGGCCGCCGGCGTGCTCGTGCTCCTGCGCATCGTAGAACGCGAGGTCTGTGTCGGGGCGCTGGAGCCCGGGCTGATCTCTCACATCGCGGAAGGCGAGGGTGCCTGCGTTTTCTACGGAGCTCATCGTGTTGCCACCCGGTCAGGTTCCCGCCGCGGCGAGCTGCGCGGTTCGCTGGCTTTCGGTGCGGAGGACTTCATCTGCGGGGATGCGGTACTCGCGTTCGTAATCGAAGGTGTGGTGAATGGCGATGGCCAGCAGCGCGATGAAGCTCGACGCCGCGAGCCACCAGATGTGCCAGACGAGCGCGAACCCCATGACGACGCTCACCGCCGCCAGGATGACCCCCGCGCCCGTGTTCTTCGGCATGAGGATCGGCCTGAAGCCCGTGAGCGGCCGCTGGTAACCGCGCTGCTTCATGTCCCACCATGCTTCGCCATCGTGGATGATGGGCGTGAAGGCGAAGTTGTACTCGGGCGGCGGTGAGGACGTGGACCACTCGAGCGTGCGGCCGTTCCAGGGGTCCCCGGTGGTGTCGCGCAGCGCCTCGCGGTTGCGGATGCTGACGTAGATCTGGATCAGGAACGAGGCGATGCCCATGAAGATGAGCGCCGCGCCGCAGGCCGCGATGATGAACCAGATGTGCAGCGACGGATCATCGAAGAAGCGCAGCCGGCGCGTGACGCCCATGAGTCCGAGCACATAGAGCGGCGCGAACGCGACCCAGAATCCGATCACCCAGAACCAGAAGGACACCTTCCCCCAGAACGGATCGAGCCGGAATCCGAACGCCTTCGGGAACCAGTAGTTGATGCCGGCGAACATCCCGAACAGCGTGCCGCCGATGATCACGTTGTGGAAATGCGCCACCAGGAACAGGCTGTTGTGCAGGACGAAATCGGCCGGCGGCACGGCGAGCATCACGCCGGTCATGCCGCCGATCACGAAGGTGAGCATGAACGCGATGGTCCACATCATGGGAAGCTCGAAGCGGATGCGGCCGCGATACATTGTGAAGAGCCAGTTGAAGATCTTCGCGCCGGTCGGGATCGAGATGATCATCGTCGTGATGCCGAAGAACGAGTTCACGCTCGCGCCGGACCCCATCGTGAAGAAGTGGTGCAGCCACACGAGGTACGACAGGATGGTGATGACCACCGTGGCATACACCATGGACGTGTAGCCGAACAGCCGTTTGCCCGAGAAGGTGGCGGCCACCTCCGAGAAGATGCCGAACGCCGGCAGTATCAGGATGTAGACCTCGGGATGACCCCAGATCCAGATGAGGTTCACGTACATCATCGGGTTGCCGCCGAGATCGTTCGTGAAGAAGTTCATCCCGAGGTAGCGGTCGAGCGTCAGCAGCACGAGCACGCCGGCGAGGACGGGAAACGCGGCGACGATCAGCACGTTCGTGCACAGCGAGGTCCAGGTGAAGATGGGCATCTTCATGAGCGACATGCCCGGCGCGCGCATCTTCACGATCGTGGCGAGCAGGTTGATGCCCGACAAGGTCGTTCCGACGCCGGCCAGTTGCAGTGCCCAGATGTAGTAGTCGACCCCTGCATCCGGGCTGCTCGTTATGCCGGAGAGTGGCGGGTAGGCGAGCCACCCGGTGCGCGCAAACTCACCGACGAACAGCGACATCATGACGAGCACCACGCCCGCCACGGTCATCCAGAAGCTGAAGTTGTTGAGGAACGGGAAGGCGACATCGCGAGCGCCGATCTGCAGCGGGACGATGTAGTTCATCAGGCCCGTCACGAGCGGCATCGCCACGAACAGGACCATGATCACGCCGTGGGCGGTGAAGACCTGATCGTAGTGCTGCGCGGTGAGATAGCCTTCGGAGCCGCCGAACGCCATGGCCTGCTGGAGGCGCATCATGATGGCGTCGGCGAAGCCCCGCAGCAGCATGACGATGCCGAGCACCATGTACATGATGCCGATGCGCTTGTGGTCGATGGTGGTGAACCACTCGCGCCAGAGGTAGCCCCACAGGCGGTACCTGGTGATGACGCCGACGAGGGCAATGGCGCCGGCCGCCACGAAGGCGAACGTCCACACGAGAATCGGCTCGTGGTACGGGATCGACTCCAGCGTGAGCCGTCCGAAGATCAGTTTCTGGAGGGAGGGTTCGTTCAGCATCGAGAGCTCATTGCGGCGCGGGGTGGTGATGGGCCTCGCGAGGCGCGCGCGCCGCGGCGGGGGCTTCGTTTGCCCCGGCCTCTCGTGAGGCGGCATCACGGGCGTTGCGGGCGCCGGCGTTGCGGGCGGCATCCATGGCCATGGTGTGATCCATGCAAGTCGTTCCCGGCTCGACGCAGCGATTGAGGATCGCCCGGTAGAGACCCGGGTCCACGCTCGCGAAGTGCCGGATGGGCTCGTTTTCGCTGGGCTGCGCCACCTGCAGGTAACCTGCGCGCGTGAGCTCACCGCCGCCCGCTCTGGCGGTGCCCAGCCACTCCTCGAAGCCTTCGTGCGTCAGTCCGCGCAGCGTCAGCCGCATTCCGCTGAACCCGGCCCCGCTGTAGTTCGCAGAGAAGCCTTGCGAGACACCCGTCCTGTTCATGACGGCATGCAACTGCGTTTCCATTCCCGGCATCGCGTACACCTGGCCGGCGAGTGCGGGGATGTAGAGTGAGTTCATCACGGTGGATGCCGTGATGCGCAAGGAGACGGGCCGGTCGGTGGGCAGCGCGAGCTCATTGATCGTCGCGACGCCGTATTCGGGGTAGATGAAGAGCCACTTCCAGTCGAGCGCGACGACGTTCACGACCAGCGGCTTCGTGCCCGGCGCCACGGGCTGCCCGGGTGCGAGGCGGTCCAGCGGCCGATAGGGATCGAGCAGGTGGGTTCCGAGCCAGGTGAGCGCGCCGAGACAGATGATGATCAGGAGCGGTGCGGACCAGATGACGAGCTCGAGCTGCGTGGAGTGATGCCAGTCCGGCGCATAGGTCGCGGATTTGTTGGATTGCCGATAGCGCCACGCAAAGATCACTATCAGCACCATGACCGGCACGATGATGATCAGCATCAGCACCGTCGCCTGGATCAGCAGGTCACGTTGCTGGAGCGCAATGTCACCGGAGGGATTCAGAACGGCGGAGTTGCAGGCCGCGAGCAGCAACGCGGCCGCCGGCACCGCCACATTGCGGATCCGGGTCCATGGAATACGGATGAACGGGGAGCTCACGATGCAGTCACAATAACTGCCGGCGGCCGGGCCGAACATTGGACAATTTGTCCAATTGCCCGGAGCACGCGGGGGAGTAAAAACGTAGTCGTTTGGAGGAGATCGATCGCCGTGAATGCCCCGCCTGTCACGCCTTCGTCATCGCTCGAGCGTGACGCGAGGCGTATCAACGCCCATCCGGGCGAAGTGAAACCCGGCGAGATCGCGGTGGGCGTCGTGGTGGGACGCACATCGGAGTTCTTCGATTTCTTCGTCTACGCCATCGCCTCCGTTGTCGTATTCCCCAAGCTCGTCTTTCCATACGTCGACGCGTTGACCGGCACGCTGTATTCCTTTGCGCTCTTCGCGCTGGCGTTCGTCGCGCGCCCGATCGGCACCCTCCTCTTCACGCCCATCGATCGCAGGTACGGGCGCGGCACGAAGTTGACGGTGGCGCTCTTCCTGCTCGGCGGCTCGACCATGGCGATCGCCTTCCTGCCAGGGCATGCGGAAATCGGCGCCGCATCGGCGTGGCTCCTGGCGCTGTTCCGCGTGGGGCAGGGCCTTGCGCTCGCCGGCGCCTGGGACGGCCTGCCCGCGCTCCTCGCCCTGAACGTGCCGCATCGTCGGCGCGGCTGGTACGCGATGCTGCCGCAGCTCGGCGCACCGCTCGGCCTCATGGTCGCGAGCCTGCTGTTCGCGTATTTCATGATGAATCTGTCCACGACGGACTTCCTGTCCTGGGGGTGGAGATTCCCGTTCTTCGTTGCGTTCGCCATCAACGTCGTCGCGCTGTTCGCGCGTCTGCGCATCGTGGTGACACCGGAGTACTCGGAGCTCTTCGAGAGCCGGGACCTGGAGCCTGCGGGCGTCTGGCAGACCATTCGCGCCTGCGGCCGCTACATCGTCATCGGGGCCTTCGCGCCGCTCGCGAGCTTCGCGTTGTTCCACATCGTCACGGTGTTTCCGCTCTCGTGGGTGTTCCTGTTCACGCAACAGAGCGCCGCGCGGTTTCTGATCATCCAGTCTGTCGGCGCGGCGTTCGGTGTTGCCGCGATCGTGGCCTCCGGCTGGATCGCGGATCGCATCGGGCGCCGCACGCTGCTTGCGATCACGGCAGGCGGCATCGCGGCGTTCAGCGGCTTTGCGCCGCAGCTGCTGGATGCCGGCGACATCGGCGAAACGGTGTTCATGCTGCTCGGCTTCGTTCTGCTGGGGCTGTCCTTCGGGCAAGCCTCCGGCGCCGTGGCGGGCATCCTGCCGATCAACTATCGCTACACGGCGTCCGCGCTCACGTCCGATCTGGCCTGGCTGTTCGGGGCGGGCTTCGCACCGTTCGTCGCGCTTGCGATCTCCGCGAGCTTCGGTCTCCTGTTCGCCGGGGCGTATCTGCTGTCGGGCGCGGTGGCGACGCTCGTGGCACTGGCGATCAACAGGCAACTCGAGGCACAGGATCGCTGAGCCGATCGCTCCCCGCGACGGCATCCTGGCGCAGTTCGTCCAAGGTCCAACAGGCGCTCCGCGCCGCACGCGTGGCATGCTGCGACAGGTCGTCGGGCAGTTGGCCTTGCGTCGCATCGCCTTCTGCCCCGCAGATGGAGCAGCGCGACTCCGAATGCCATGTCGTCAGCCGCAAGCACGCACCGCCATTTGAGGCAAGCCAGCCACCGGAGGCGAATCAGTGGCGTGGCGGGCTGGGCGAGCTTGCTTCTCGCCGCGGCCGTGGCCGCGCAGCCCTCCAGCGAGGACGTGAACGCGGCGAACAACCCGCTGCAGCCTACACTCGGCGTCAACTTCCAGGACCAGTACACGCATCGCTTCCACGATCTCGGCGATGCGGATGCCAACGCCTTCCTCCTGCGCGGAGTCGTGCCCCACAAGCTGTTCGGCCAGCCGCAGATCCTGCGGGTGACGCTTCCAATCGTCACCTCTGCCGATGTGCCGCCGTCCGGGAGCCGAACGGATATCGGGGACTTCAACCTGTTCGATCTCTTCATCATGAAGCGGGGCTCGGTCCAGATCGGAATCGGGCCGCAGCTGACGGCCCCAACCGCCGGCCGCGACGAGACGGGGACGGGCAAATGGCAGGCGGGTGCGGCGGCGGTGCTGATCGCGCCACAGAAGTGGGGTCTCCTGGGCGGGCTCCTCACGTGGCAGCATTCGTTCGCAGGGGATGACGATCGCCGCACGCAGAACAACATGCAGCTCCAGCCGTTCATCATCTACAACCTGCCGCAAGGCTGGTACGTGCGCAGCACGGCGACCTGGAGCTGGGATCTGCAAGTCCACACGCACTACATCCCGATCGGGCTCGGCGCGGGCAAGGTCTGGAAGCTGGGGACGACCACCTTCAACCTCTTCGGCGAGCCGCAATGGACCGTCACCCATCACGGGGAGGGAGCGCCGAAGTTCCAGGTCTTCTTCGGGTTGAATCTGCAGTTCCCCCTCGGCAAGTGACCGCGTCGGGCCGCGGGCTCGTTCCGCGGGCGGCCCGATCGATGTTCAGCCGGAGCATTCACGGCGTCGGCAGGGGCGTGGGTCGAGCACATCGATGCCATCGTCGTGATGCCGGGTCTGCGCCGGAGCCGTGGCGCGCCCGACCGGGATATGGCCAACGTCCAATTGAGGCGGGCGGGCTTGCGCGAAACCATGCGTCGATTTCGTGGATCGCGGTCACGTGAACGCGATCGGTCAACCGCAGCAGAGGGGAACGTCATGGCACAGGCGAAGCAGAACGGCAAGAAACCCAACATCCTCGTCATCTGGGGCGATGACATCGGCATCTCGAATCTGAGCTGCTATTCGCACGGCCTGATGGGCTACCAGACGCCCAACATCGACCGCCTGGCCCGCGAAGGAATGATGTTCACCGACAGCTACGGCGAGCAGTCCTGCACGGCGGGCCGCTCGGCGTTCATCACCGGGCAGAGCGTCTATCGCACCGGCCTCTCGAAGGTGGGCATTCCGGCGGCACCCGTCGGGATGTCGGAGAAGATCACGACCATCGCGGCGCTGCTGAAAGAGCAGGGCTACGCCACGGGGCAGTTCGGCAAGAACCACCTGGGTGACCTGAACCACATGCTGCCCACGAACCATGGTTTCGATGAGTTCTTCGGCAACCTGTACCACCTCAATGCCGAGGAAGAGCCGGAGATGTACGACTATCCCAAGCCCAGGGACTTCCCGGCGTTCCGCGAGACGTTCGGCCCGCGCGGCGTGATTCGTTCCTGGGCGACGGACAAGGACGACGCCACGGTCATGCCGCGCTGGGGCAAGGTCGGCAAGCAGAAGATCGAGGACACCGGGCCCCTCAACCGCAAGCGCATGGAAACCTGCGACGATGAATTCGTCGCCGCGGCGAAGGATTTCATCAAGCGGCAGAACGATGCGGGCAAGCCCTGGTTCGTGTGGCTCAACACGACCCACATGCACCTGTACACGCACACGAAGAAAGAGAGCCTGGGGCAGGCCGGGCGCTGGCAGTCCCCCTATCACGACACGATGATCGACCACGACAGGCACGTGGGGCAGATGATCGACCATCTCGACGAGCTCGGCATCGCCGACGACACGTTCGTGCAGTATTCGACGGACAACGGTCCGCACCGCAATTCATGGCCGGACGGCGCCACCACCCCGTTCCGCAGCGAGAAGAACACGAACTGGGAGGGTGCCTTCCGCGTGCCGCTCATCGTGCGCTGGCCGGGGAAGATCGAGGCCGGGGCGATCTCGAACGGCATCGTGCAGCACCACGACTGGCTGCCGACCTTTCTCGCGATGGCCGGTGCGCCGGATATCGTCGAGCAGCTGAAGAAGGGCTACAAGGCCATCGGCCGCACCTACAAGAATCACATCGATGGCTTCAACCTGCTGCCCTACCTCACGGGCGAGGCGAAGGAGAGCCCGCGCCAGTACTTCTTCTACTTCAGCGACGACGGCAACGTGCTGGGCGTGCGTTACGACAACTGGAAGATCGTGTTCATGGAGCAGCGCGCCCAGGGCACGATGCTGGTGTGGGGAGAGCCGTTCACGGCGCTGCGCGTGCCGAAGTTCTTCAATCTGCGCACCGATCCATACGAGTTCGCGGACGTGACCTCCAACACCTACTGGGACTGGATGCTCCATCACGCCTTCATCGCGTACGCCGCGCAGGCGATGGTGGCGAAGTTCCTCGAGACGTTCCGGGAGTTTCCGGCGGTCCAGAGGCCGAACACCTTCACGATCGATCAGGCCATGGAGAAGATGGCGGACGCCGCGGTCGGGGCCAACTGAGGGCGCGGAGCGCGATGTCTGCCGTGCCGGCGCCTGCGGCGCAGAGCGAAGGCGCTGTGCGCGAACCCGTGCCGAGGCGAGCGGCGCTAGCGCGAGGCCCGGTCCTGGTCGTGCTTGAAGTGCTCGGGGAACATTTGCTGCTTCAGCTCGGGCGGCCAGTTGCGCGTCATCTGTCGATAGATTTCGAGCTCCTGCGCCGTGGGCGGGCGTTTGCGGAATGGGATGACCTTGTTCTGGCTCAAGTGGATCTCCGAAGCGGTGACGTGGACGACACGAGTGTGCCCGAGCGGTGTGCGATGCGGAAAGAGGCGAATGGTCAAGCTCGAGCAGCGGAACGTCGCGGGGCCTGAAGTCAGGGTCCGGTGAACCGGGTGCGATGGCGAGCCATCGCGCGCGCAAGCCAGAGGAGAGGGGCGGCGAGCTCCACTGGGTGCAGATCGAGATAGGCGAAGAGCGACTCAGCCTGGCGATGGCCCGCGAGTAGTTGCCGACGTTCGTTGCGCCTGGACGCCGGGTTCGGTTGCAAACGGGGCTCCGGGTCACACGACGATGATCCCTGAGCGTGCATCGTGTGCTCCACGGTCGCGCTTGCCGGTCGGTTTGACCTGACGCAGGGCGCGGCCCTGTTGCTTGCGCGCTCCAACCGGCCCTTGTTCTTGCCAACATCGGGCGGGCGGGTACGATGTTTCCATGACAGGTCCACCCGTGGCGTTCCGGCACGCCGCTGGTCCAGGAGGGAACGGCAAAACAAAGGTTCGCGAGCGCAGCCCCCGCGCCGATCTCCACGGCACGCTGATCCGCCCGCGATTGCTGGGCCCGATTCTCGAGGCGAGCCGCAAGGGCTGCGTCACACTGCTCCACGCCCCGCCCGGTTACGGAAAGTCCACGCTGCTTGCCCAGGCGGCCGGAAGCCTGAGGGATGAAGGCGTACACGTCGCGACATGCGACGGCGAAGGCGGGTCCGGTGACCCTGCAAGGCTTCTGGGGCAGCTGACCGGCGCGCTCGTCGAATCCGATCGTCGTTTCGCGGCGCTGTGTGGGCCAGGAAGCGCGACGCCTCGCGAGCTCGGACGGCTGCTGGGTGAGATCCTTCGCGGCACCGAACATCGCGTGGCGATCATCATGGACGATCTCCATCGCGTCACGCAGCCCGAGGCGCGCCGCGCCATCACGTCGCTGGTGGAGAATCTTCCGCGTGCCGTCTCGTTCCTGGCCGCGACGCGCCAGCGGCCGGCGATCGGGCTCGCAAGGCTCAATCTGCTGGATCGCGTGAATGTCTTGTCAGCCGAAGCGCTCGCGTTCACCGAAGAGGAAACGTGCTCCTGGCTGAGCGGGCAGGCGGGGCGCGAGCTCGCATCCGAGGCGCGCGCCCAGGCAAAGGGATGGCCCGTTGCCTTGCATCTGATGAAGCGGCATCTGCAGTCCCGAGGAGGAGGTGGGATCACGCTGGCGGCACCGTACGCCCCGCTTCAGGAGCCACTCGCCGAGTACTTTTCGGAACAGGTGCTGGGCGAGGTGCCACCGCGCCTGGCCGACGCGGCGCTCTGGTGTGCCGTACCCGATCGCATCTGCGCGCAGCTGGCGGCATCGCTGCTGCCCGGCACGGATGGCGCCGCCGTGTTGAGAGATATCGAGGAGTCCCAGTTGTTCCTCGAGCCTGCGCTGTCGGACGGTGTCTGGCGCGCGTTTCATCCCATGTTCGCCCGCTACCTGCGCGACTGCGCAGAGAGAAAGGACAAGCGCCTGATGCGCGCCGCGCATCGCCGCGCGTGCGAGTGGTTCTCCGGGAACGGCTATCTCTTCGAAGCCGTGACGCATGCGAATGCGGCAGGCGATGCCGAGATGGCCCGTGACGTTCTGATCCAGGCCGGGGGCTGGCGCCTGCTCCTGAAGAGCGGACCGCGTCATTTCCGCGTGTTCCGCGAGCTGACGCACGATATCGTCAGCACGAATCCGTCGCTGTGGCTCGGGCAGATCTACGTGCTGATTCGCGACCGGAACATCGACGCCGCGCGAAGCCAGCTCGAGGGTCTGCTGCGGACCCTGGATTGCGATACGAGCGCCGAGGCAAGAATCTGGCATGCGCGAGCGCTCACGCTCGGGATGGTGCTCAAGTTCTATGCCGGCGAGCCAATGACGCCGCATGAAGAAAGCGCGCTCGCACAGGCGTATGCGTCGCCTTCCGTGGACGACGACCATGTCGCTGCTGCTGTGGGAAATGCGATCGCCTGGCTTTCGTACCAGAGCGGCGACTTCCCCCGGTGCGCGGCCGTGGCCGGCAGGGCGCTGCAATCCAGTGCGAACGGGATGCCGTTCCTGCAGTCGTTCACGCGCCTGACGAGTGCCATGTCGCTCGTCGAGATGGGGCAGCTCGACGAAGCGGTGCGCATCATGGAAGCCGCGCCGAAGGCGGGCGATGTGCGCATCGCGGAATGTGAGCTCACGGGCCGCCTCCTGAAAGCCGATATCGCTTCCGAAGGCGGTGACGATGCGCTGGCACGCGAGTACCTGTGGCCGGTGCTCGCCGAGCTCGATTCCGGCGAACAGCTCTACGAGATCAACGCGCTGGCCTACCGCACCGCATTTTCCCTGGCCTCGCGTGACGAGATCGATGGACTCGCGCGGCGCTGCCAGGAGCTGGCGCTGAGCGCCGCGCAGCCGCGACTTCTCATTCTCGGCAAGATCTGCTGGGCGCTCCGCGCCATGCAGTTGATGGGGCGCGACGCCGCGCTGCGCGCGGAACATCACAGGCTTCTGTTCGGCGATCCCGGTGAAGCGCTCGCGGACTGGAGGGTGCAGACCGCGCGAACGCTGGCACGCTCGGTCTGGGCGCTGCTGCACGGTCGATTCGTGCAGGCACTCGACGAGGCACTCGCGTTCAACCAGCGTCTGCAGGACAGATCCCATTTGCGCTACATGATGAGAGCCGCGGTGGTCGTGACCCTGGCTCATCAGGAGCTGGGGCAGCGTGCCGACGCCGATCGGTGCGCCGACGGGTTGCTGGACCTGGCGGCGAAGACGTCGATCTGCGCCCCGCTGCTTCAGGACGCGCGCCGGCTCGCACCCCTGCTCGAATCGGCAGCGAGCAGAAGCGCCGGTGAGCCGCTGCGGCTCGCTCTGGCGGAGGAGGTGCTCGGTCGCGTTCGCAAGCCGGCGCCAGATGCCGATGCCACGGCGCCTCGCGCCGCTGAGGGGTTGCTGAGCCTGCGGGAGAGTGAAGTGCTCTCCGCCATGGCGGGCGGCCTCACGAGCAAGGAGACGGCGCGCCAGCTGGGGATCTCGATCAATACAGTGATGTTCCATCGCAAGAACCTGTACAGGAAGCTCAACTGCGCGTCGCGCTCGAAGGTCGTCTCGACCGCGCGGTCGCTGGGCCTGCTCACATCCTGATCACCTTCAGGTGATGACCTACCCGTTTTCGTGAGTGTGGAGGGTGGTTCGTCGCCCTACGATCCGCACACAGTGGATCGGGGAGGTCGACGTGACCGGCGAGAACGCACAGCAGGCCATACAAAGCGCGGGCGCCCGCGGCCGCCGCGACCTGCCGGCCGAAGGGCAGGACGGGCTCTTCAGCCAGACATGGTTCGCCGTCTGCCTGTCCCGCGACGTGCCGGCCGGCACCGTGAAGGGAATCGATTTCCTGGACGGCCGCATCGTGGTGTTCCGCGGCGAGAACGGCCAGGTTCAGGCGCTGAGCGCGTACTGCCCGCATCTGGGTGCCGATCTTTCGGTCGGTTGCGTCGTGGGCAATCACGTGCAGTGCGCGTTTCACCGCTGGCAGTACGACGGCTCCGGGAAATGCGTGCGCACCGGGTTCGGCTCCCCACCGCCGCCGACCGCGAAGCTGTTCAGGTTCCCGACGCAGGAGCGCCTCGGCATCGTCTGGGTCTTCAACGGCCCGACGCCCCTCTGGGAGCTCATGGATTTTCCGTATCCGGACGAAGCACTGCTGGTCGAGAACGCGGCGACCGAGGAGATCCGGTGCGACGGCTGGGTGTACGCGAGCAACACGGCAGACCTGCAGCACGTGCAGATCGTGCACGGTGTGCAGTTCGATCTCGAGAAGGTGCTGAAGGAAGCGCGCTGGGACAAGTGGGGCTACATGTGCGAGTACGACGGCACCCACAAGAACGGGCTCAAGGCGCGATTCGACCGCGGCGTCCGCGGACCTTCCACCTTCATTCAGCACGGCGTGCTCGATGGCTGGTGGCTGGGTCTTTACGCGGGCTTCTCCTGCCCGCGGCCGGGGAAACACCAGGTCTTCTATGCCATGTGCCTGCTCAAGACGGACACCAGAGCCGAGGAGCACTACGAGTACATGCGCAGGACATGGAAGGTCCTCGTCGAGGAGGACCTCGCCATCCTCAACACCATTCGCCCCCGCGCCGGAACGCTGATCCGGCACGACCTGCAGCTCGCGCAGTACTTCGAGCTGCTGCGCAAGTACCCCCGCACGCACCCCTCCGCGAGCTTCATAAAATAGGAATCACGCATCATGAAACGTGATCGCACGCTTCGCGCTTTCAGCCCCCTTGCCGCGGCGCTTGTTTCGACTGCTCCGCTTGCCGCAGCAGCCGCCGGCGACCCGGAGATCCTGCAGGACATCGTCGTGACCGCGCAGCGCTTCGCGGAGCGCAGCCAGGATGTGCCGATCGCGATGTCCGTGCTGTCCGCGGAATCGCTCGAGGCCCGGGGCGCGGAAGGGATCGACGCCTTGCAGAACGTCGCGCCGAACACGCGGCTCGTGGCGTCCTCCGGCGGGTCGGGCTCTTCCGCGCACATCTTCATCCGGGGCGTGGGGCAGCGCGACTACGACATCACGCAGGAGGCGCAGGTGCCGGTCTATGTGGACGGCGTCTATCTCGCGCGTACGACCGGATCGCTGCTCAACTTCATGGACCTGGAGCAGGTCGAGGTGCTGCGCGGACCGCAGGGAACGCTCTTCGGCCGCAATGCCGTGGGCGGGGCGATCCAGATCGTTTCGGCGCGCCCGTCGGATGAGTACTCGGGCCGCGTGCGCGCCACGATCGGGCGCTTCGACCGGCTCGATGTCGAAGGGGTCGGCAACATTCCGCTGTCCGACACGCTGAGACTGCGCGTCTCGGGGGCTTCGCTGAACCGCGACGGATACGCGAAGCTCGTGCCCACCGGGCGGGAAGTGAACGATCAGCAGGAGCTCGCCGGGCGCGCGCAACTCCTGTGGAAGCCGAGCGAGCAGCTCGAGTCCACGCTGCGCTTCGACTACACATCGCGCGACACCAACGGCGGCCTGCAGAACCTCTTCGCCGTCAACGATCCGGCGGCGCCGCAGCTGGTGGCCGCCAACGCGCAGCACGCCGCGCTCGGCCTGCCGCTGGTCGACGCTGCGCTCATCCCGACGGACCCGTTTCGGGGCCTGTCGTACTTCGAGTTTCCCGAGGAGACGGACATCTGGGGCGGGTCGCTCCACGTGAGCTACGACTTCGGGTCCGTCACCCTCACGTCGATCAGCGCCTATCGTGGCCTCGATTCCGTGTTCGCGATGGACTACGACGGAACGCAGTACGCACTGATGGAGAACCGCACGTCGAACGATCAGCACCAGGTGAGCCAGGAGCTCCAGCTCCAGGGGGCGGCGCGTGACGAGTGGCTCAAGTGGATCGCTGGCGTGTACTACTTCAAGGAGAACGTCGTGCAGGCGCAGGAGTTCGTCGGCGCGCCGCCCCAGATCGTGCGCACGGGCCCTGGCATCTACGACTTCGAGTACGTGCCGAACACGGGCTTCCCCTTCTCCTACGAAGGGGATCAGACGACGCGCAGCATCGCCGCCTACGCGCAGGCGACCTTCCGGCTGGCCGAAGGCCTGAATGTGGCCCTCGGCGTGCGCGGCACGCGCGACGAGAAGGACTACGACTCGTTCGTGCTCAACTCCGTCGGGCCCACCTACATCCGCCCGCCGGGTCGGGTCTCCGAGAGCTGGAACGACACATCGCCGCGGTTTGCCATCGACTACCGGATATCGCCCCGGGTGATGCTCTATGCCTCCGCGGCGAAGGGGTTCCAGAGCGGCGGGTTCAACGGGCGCGTATACGCGCCGCGGGCGCCGGAGAGCTTCGACCCGCAGGAGATGTGGGCGTATCAGGCCGGCGTGAAGACGGACCTGCTCGATCGCCGGCTGCGGCTCAATGCCAGCGCCTTCTTCTACGACTATCAGAACTACCAGGGGCTCTCGATCATTCCGGGCACGATCAATCTCGTGGTCAGCAACATCGCCGCGGTGGAGCTGACTGGCGGCGAGATCGAGGCGGACTTCCGTGCGTCCAGCGGCTTCTCGATGAACGCATCGATTGCGTACCTGCACTCGGCGATCAAGGACATCGTGCCCGGCGGCGCGGTGACGATCCAGGAGAACTTCCATCTTCCGGAGGCGCCAGAGTGGACCCTGCAGATCGGCGCGCAACAGGCGATTGCGCTGGGCGAATGGGGCGCTCTCACGATTCGCGCGGACGCCAGCTACGTGGATGACACGCAATTCCGTCTTGGCATCACGCCTACGGAGCGCGAGGAAGGCTACGCCCTCGCGAACGCGCGCCTGATACTGACTCCTTCGAGTGAACGCTGGTCCGCTGACTTCTTCGTGACGAACCTCTTCGACAAGGAGTACCGCACGTATGCGCAGTACAGCTCCGGGGTCGGCGTCACGACGGCGGTGTGGGGCCGGCCGCTGGAGTGGGGTCTGTCGGTCAAGGCTCGATTCTGAGGCGGCCGGGAGCACATGAACCTGGGTATCGCCGGCCGTCGCGCCATCGTGGGAGCTTCGAGCCGGGGCCTCGGCTACGCGTGCGCCCGAGCGCTTGCGCTCGAGGGCGTGCACGTAGTGCTGAACGGCCGAAACGCGGCCTCGCTACAAGCGGCAGTCAGCGCATTGCGCGCTGAGGCGGGCAGCGACATCGATATTGTGGAAGTCGCGGGTGACAACACCGCCAGCGCAGGGCTGGCGGCCTTGCGAGCGGCCTGCCCCGAGCCGGACATCCTGATCCTCAACACCGGCGGGCCGCCGGTCCGGCGTTTCTCGGCCGCGACTCGTGAAGAGTGGGGCAGTGCGCTGGAGTCGGGAATGCTCGCGCAGCTGCAACTCGTCTCGGCCTTCCTGCCGGCGATGCGCCGGCGCAAGTTCGGGCGAATCGTCAGCATCACTTCGGGTGTGGTGACGAAACCTGTGCCGGACATGGTGCTGTCGGCGGGCGCTCGCGCCGGGTTGACCGCAGTACTCAAGGCGCTGGCGAGCGAGGTTGCCGCGGACAATGTCACGATCAACGGGGTGCTTCCCGAGCGCATCGCGACTGATCGCATGAACGACCTCGCCCGCGCGCAGGCCAGGGCGCGGCAGATGGACGTTGAAACGGCGCATGCGGCGTTGATCGAGCACGTGCCGGCAGGCCGATTCGGCAAGCCGGCGGAGATCGGTGCGCTTTGCGCGTTCCTCTGCAGCGAGCTCGCGGGCTTCATCACCGGGGAGAACATTCGCTGCGACGGGGGCGCGTATCCAGGTCTTCTATGAGCCGTTCAGAAAAACGCCGTCGCCTGGTCCTCGCGCTGCTCTTTCTCGCGTATCTGCTGAGCTTTCTCGACCGGCAGATCATCACGATCCTGATGGAGCAGCTGCGTGTCGAGTTCAGCTTGAGCGATGCGCAGCTCGGATTGCTCGTGGGGCTTGCATTCGCATCCTTCCACGCGCTGTTCGGTTTACCGCTCGCATATATCGCGGATCGCGGCTGGAGCCGCAGGGTCATCACCGTATCACTGGCGTTGTTCAGCGTCGCCACGGCGCTATCCGGTTTTGCCGCCGGATTCGTGCAGCTCCTGCTGGCAAGGTTCGTGGTCGCAGCCGGCGAGGCGGGAGCGAACCCCGCGTCGCAGGCGCTCATCTACCGATACTTCCCGCCGGCCGTGCGGTCCAGGGCATTCGCCTGGTACGCGTTCGCGATTCCGGTCGGAACGGTGTGCGGGCTCCTGCTGGGCGGATTCATCAACGAGGCGCTCGGGTGGCGCATGGCCATGATCACGGCCGGCGTGCCGGGAGTCCTCGTTGCGGTGGTGCTCTACTTCACGCTCGAGCCGGATGCCGTGCCGACACGCGAGCCGATGAAACCCGCCCGCGAGGCAGAACGCATGCTCAGTGACATGCGTGCCCTGATCTCGCGAAGTGGCTTCGTCCTCGCGACCCTCGGTGCGGCCGTGCACCTCTTCGTCTTCAATAGCGTGGCGCAGTGGATTCCGTCGCTCTTCATTCGACAATACGGAATCGGTACGGCGGATGCGGCGAAGAGTCTTGCCATCGCGATCGGCGCCATGGGCGTCGTCGGAGTACTCGGCAGCGGCTGGGTATCGGACAAGCTCGGTTCAGCGAATCGCCGCGTCAGCTTCCTCATTGCGATTGCGAGCTGTCTGTGCTGCATCCCATTCGGATACGTGCTGCTCAGCGGGGAGCTGTCGCAGCGCGAGTCGGTGGTGGCTGCATGCTTCTATTTCAGCATCGCATGCATGTTCCTCGTTCCCACTTACGTGCTCGTTCAGGAGTTCGCGGGCGAGCGCTACCGCTCGGTCGCGGTAGCACTGTTCGGCCTCACGATCACGCTGATCGGGTACGGCGCGGGCCCGTACATCGCCGGGGCGCTCAGCACCTCGCTCTCGCCGGGGGCGAGCGCCGAGTCCCTGCGGCAAAGTCTTCTCTATCTGCTTCCCTGCCATCTGCTGGGAGGCGCCCTGTATGCCTGCGGTGTGCGCTCGAAAGAGCAGCCTGCCGCGGCGATATCCGTCCCGGTCAAGAGTTAACTGGATCAAGAGGTCTTCACATGGCTCGAGCGCAACAGGTGATTCACAAGCGTCCGGCGCTGGAACAGCAGCTGGGGTTTTCGATGTCGGTGGGTGTGGGGAACACGCTCTACATCTCGGGGCTGCCGAGCGCCGATCAGCAGGGCGGCACCCTGTTCCCGAACGACATGCGGGCGCAGATCCAGCACATCTACACCGAGCTCGCCGAGATTGCCGCGGAGCGTGGATTCAGCTTCGCGGACGTCGTGAAGGAAACCGTCTACACGCTCGACCTGGAGCAGTTCCTGGCGAACGCGGACGCGCGCCTGTCCTTTTTCAAGGACGTGGCGGCACCGGCAGCGACCTGGATCCAGGTCGCGAAGATGTTCGCGCCCGGCATGCTGCTCGAAGTGGAGCTGACGCTGCAACGGGAGTAGCGGCTTGGCCTTCGACGTCCTGATCGTCGGCACGGGCCATGCCGGCGCGCATGCGGCCATTTCACTGCGGCAGCAGTGCTTCGGTGGAACGATCGCCCTGCTCGGCGAGGAAACCGGGCTGCCGTATGAACGCCCGCCGCTCTCGAAGGCCTATCTCGCCGGCCGGAAGGCGCCCGAGCGGTTGCTCATTCGCACCAGCGCTTTCTGGAGCGAGCGCGGCATCGCGCTCCTGCCCGGGCGGCGTGTCGTGGCGGTCGAGCCGGATCGGCATGTCGTGCGCGCGGCGGATGGCGAACGGATTCAGTACGGCAAGCTGATCTGGGCAGGCGGCGGCCGGGCGCGGAAGCTGGGCTGTGCAGGGTCCGGGCTCGCCGGTGTTTGCACGCTGCGCTCGCTGGCCGACGCCGATCGCATGAGGACGGGGCTGCAGGAGGCAGAGCGGGTGGTCATCATCGGCGCGGGATTCATTGGTCTCGAGGTCGCCGCGACGCTGAAGGCGTTGGGGAAGAAGGTCACCGTCGTCGAGTCGGAGGCACGGGTGCTTTCGCGTGCAGTGGGTGTGCCGCTTGCGAAGTTCCTGGAGCAAGAACATCGCGCCAGGGGCGTGGATCTGCGGCTCGGCAGTCACGTAGCGCACATGGAAGGCATCGATGGGCACGTCTCCCGCGTGGTTCTGGAGTCGGGTGAGCGACTGCCGGCAGACATGGTGGTGGTCGGTGTTGGGTTGATCCCCGAAGCAGACGCGCTGCTCGATGCAGGAGCGGCAGGCGGCGATGGCGTGGATGTCGACGAGCGATGCCAGACGAGTCTGCCGGATATCCATGCCGTTGGTGATTGCGCGAGTCAGGTCAGCCCGTTCCGGCACGGCGCGAGGGCTCGGATCGAGTCCGTTCAGAATGCCGTGGAGCAGGCGAGCACGGCGGCGTCTGCGGTGCTGGGCAAAGCCACTGGCCGCCACGCCGTTCCCTGGTTCTGGTCCGAGCAGTACGACTTACGCGTGCAGATGGCGGGCCTTTCCCGGGACTACGACGATTGCATCGTTCGCGGCGCGCCCACTTCGGGCAGCTTCTCGGTGCTGTACGTGCGGGACCAGCGCCTCATCGCCGCAGATTGTGTGAATGCTCCGCGCGACTTTGCGCAGGCCCGCGCGCTCATCCTGAACGGTGCCCGGGTCAGGGGCGGCGGCGCCCTGAGTGATTCGACGATTCCGCTGACGGCGCTCGGCTAGCAGAGCCGCCCGTGTTCGCGCGCAACGCTGCCTGCGGGCGGCGATGGCCAGTGCTGATCACGGCGGCCCCTTCACCTTGCCCGTCCCCGGGCGTTCATCGCGACTCGTGAAGTACACTCGCGGTCGCCCAGGGTCGGGCTTGCGGGATCCGCCACATGTCGCGCCTCGTTGCATTCGTCGTTTCGGCAAGTCTCATGTTCCTGGTTTCGGGCCATGCACAGTCCGCCCCCGCCAGCTCGAGCGCGTTCGACTGGGTGTGGCAGACGGTCGACGAGAAGTTCTACGACACGAAGCTCAACGGCGTCGACTGGGCTGCGATGAAGGGTAAATATCGCGCCCGCGTCGAGCGCGCCGGGTCGCGGGATGAGCAGGCCGCTGCCATCAATCAGATGCTGGCGGAGCTGCGCACGTCTCACACGCGGTACTACACGCCCGACACGACCGAATATTTTCAGATCGTGGGTCTCTTCCTGCCCGCCAACGCAGGGCTCGGCGAGAAGACCGCGAAGGCGCTGACAGACGGCAAGCCGCTGTATTCAGGCATCGGAATCTATACGACGGTCGAAGGGGGCCAGCACTACGTGCGAGCCGTCTTCGAGGGGTTGCCGGCACATCGCGCGGGAGTGCTGCTCGGCGACCGCATCGTCACCGTCGACGGTGCCCCGTATCACGAGATCCGGTCGTTCGAGGGGAAGGCGGGGAAGCCCGTCTCGCTCGTGGTGGAGCGCGCGCCGGGCGTGTCGAGAACGCTCCCGGTCGTCCCGGTCATGCTGGATGGGAGCACGATGTTCGTGGACGCGATGAGCGCCAGCGTCGAGCTCATCCGGCACGACGGAAAGCAGATCGGCTATGTGCACGCCTGGTCCTACGCCGGCCAGCAGTACCAGGACATCCTCAGGAGCGAGCTGTTCTTCGGGCGCCTGAAGGAGGCGGACGCGGTGGTGCTCGACGTGCGGGATGGCTGGGGAGGCGCCGACCCTTCGAACCTGAATCTCTTCACCCGGCGCGGGCTCAGCTGGACCGTGCGGGAGCGTGATGGAAAGACGGCTTCCTATCCTTCCGCGTGGAGCAAGCCGGTCGTGCTGCTCACGGACCATCGCAGCCGTAGCGGCAAGGAGCTCGTCGCGTATGCGTTCAAGCGAGGTCGCGTTGGCACGATAGTGGGGGAGCGTACCGGTGGCGCGGTTCTTCCAGGCACCATCTTCGCCAACGATGAGGGCAACGTGCTGTACCTCGCGACTGCGGACCTCGTCCTCGATGACGGCACTCGCCTGGAGGGCGTCGGTGTCGAGCCGGACATCGAGGTGCCGCTGGCCGTGCCGTTCGCGCAGGGGAAGGATTCGCAGAAGGAGCGTGCCGTGAGCGAGGCGGCGCGGCTGTCCAGGCCAGGGGATTAGCGTTGCTCGCAGCCTGATCGACGTCAGGCCCACGGCTTCGGCAGTACCGGTGCAGCGCGACGGTGCTGCCTCGACCTCGAGGCGGGGCGGGCAGCCGCTCGCAATTGTTGTCGGGAGCACCGCGGATCGCGATAAATAACGGCACGGGGATCGCTGCACTACCGGCGATCACCTCTGGAGGCTCTTCATGTCCACTGTCACGACCTCTGTGCAGGATCATCGGCGGTCATCGATTTTCGCGCGCCGCCCGGTGCTCACCGGCATCGTCATCGGCGTGGCGTCGCTGCTGCCGCACGTCTTCCTGCCGCCCGAGGCTTCGCTGGGTTACGCGGCAATCCTCATCGCGCTCATCGCCGGAATCCACTTCGGCTTCGCGGTGGTCAACGGTTCCCCGCGTGACCAGATGGTGGAGCTCAACGTCACGGGGCTCTTTGCCGTAGCGGGCCTGCTCGGGCTGCTCTACTGGCCGCTGCTGCTGCCGCTGGCCTATTTCGCCCATGCCCTTTGGGATCTGGCGCACCATAACCGCTCGCGGCTCTCGCTGGTTGCGATCCCCCGGTGGTACGTACCCTGGTGTGTGGTGATCGACGTGATCGTCGGCGCGGGCCTTCTCGTCGTCTGGCGCGGCAACGGCATCCTCTGAGCCCACGCATCCAGGGGAAATGACACGAGGCGAGCGCAGCTGGGCCGGCCCGAAACTCTCACGGAGACGCATCATGACCACGAAGCTTTCCTCGCTGACAGGACCCGAGCCGGTGCTGCGCCGGGTTGCCGTCGCAGATGTCACGGTCTTCTATCGCGAGGCCGGTGATCCCAGGCGGCCGGCCTTGTTGCTGCTGCATGGCTTTCCGACTTCCTCGCACATGTTCCGCAACCTGATCCCGCGGCTGTCGGACCAGTTTCATGTCGTGGCGCCCGATCTGCCCGGCTTCGGCTTCACCACGGCCCCGGAACGCGGGAAGTTCGACTACCGCTTCGACAAGCTCGCGCGTGTGGTGCAAGGCTTCACCGACGCCATCGGGCTAGATCGCTATGCGCTCTACGTCTTCGACTATGGCGCGCCGGTGGGCTTTCGACTGGCGCTTGCCCGCCCGGAGCGGGTGCGGGCGCTCATCTCCCAGAACGGCAACGCGTATGAGGAGGGACTGAGCGCCGGCTGGGCGCCGCTGCAGGCGTACTGGAAAGACCCGAGCCCCGCGAATCGTGAGGCGCTTCGTGCGCTCCTCACACTCGACACGACCCGATGGCAGTACGTGCACGGCGCACCCGACGCGGACCAGATTGCGCCGGAAGCCTATTGGCTCGACTACGCGCTGATGTCGCGCCCGGGCAATGACGAAATCCAGCTCGACCTGTTCCTCGACTACGCGTCCAACGTCGCGCTCTACCCGCGTTTCCAGGAGTACTTCGCCCGCCATCGGCCGCCCATGCTCGCGATATGGGGCAGGCACGACCCCTTCTTCCTGCCCGCGGGCGCTGAGGCGTATCGGCGCGACAACCCCGACGCCGAAGTGCATCTGCTCGAGACCGGCCATTTCGCGCTCGAGACGCACGTGGGGGAGATTGCCGAGCGTATTCGCGCATTTCTGAAGCACGTCGCGGGCTGAGAGCCGCCCGCCCGGGGGGAGAAGCTCCCGGCGATGCCGATCGGGGCGGGCAGGGGGTGTGACCGAAGGTTACGAAGCCCCGGCCGTTCGCCGACGTGCCCTCCGTTACGTGGCGCAAGATGCACACTGTTGCCCTGAACCATGGGAAAGCGGTGCCGTGTTCGCTATAACGCGACAGCCTGGACCCATTCCATCGACGAGGGGCAAATGCAGCGACTTTTTTCGCAGACACGAGATTTTTCTTCGGACAGAAAGGGAATTACGTCCGCTGGCTGGCTGCTGAGGATGGCGGTGGCGACGGCGATCGCGAGCGCAAGCGCTACCGTTGTGGCACAGGAACAACCAACTGACGAAGAGCCTCTCCAGAGCGTTGTCGTGACGGGTTCCCGCATCATCCGCGAGGGGATGTCCTCGCCGACGCCCGTGACCGCGCTCTCCCCCGAAGAGCTGCTGCAGGCCAACCCGCAGTCCATCTCGCAGGCCCTCGCGCTGCTGCCATCCATGGGCACCTCCACGACACCGAAGTCGATCGGTGGCCGCAGCACACTCGGCCCCGGCAGCTTCCTCAATCTGCGCAACCTCGGCCCGACCCGCAACCTGGTGCTGCTCGACGGCCGGCGCGTCGTCCCGAGCAATATCGCCGGCAACACCGACATCAACCTGCTGCCTCAGGCGCTCATCTCGAACGTGAGCGTGGTGACCGGCGGCGCGTCCGCGGCCTACGGCTCCGACGCGGTGGCGGGTGTCACCAACTTCATCCTCGATACGAAGTTCACGGGCGTGAAGTTCGACTTCAACGGCGGCCAGTCCTCGCATGGCGAAGACGGCGGCTCCTACAAGGGCTCGGTTGCATGGGGCGCGCCTCTGCTCGAGGGCCGCGCGCACCTCATTGCTTCGTTCGACTGGCGGCACTCGCAGTCCGCGTACCAGGACAACCGGAGCTGGGCGAACCGCAACTGCGCGCTCATCCCGATCCCCGGCGTGACGACCGCGACCCAGTCGGAAAGCAATCCGCGCCAGACGATCGCATGCGGCGTCACGCAGGCCAACGCGTCTTACGGTGGCGCCATCATCTCGGGCCCGCTCGTGACACCGACGCAGGGCATCTCCTTCGATCAGAACGGCAACCCCGTGCCGTTCCTCTACGGCGAGAACAGGACCACGAACCTGCAGGTGGGCGGCAGCGGCAACCTCATGGGCGACGTGGTGAACTTCATCACGCCCATGGACAACAAGGTGGGCTTCGCGCATTTCTCCTTCGACCTGACGGACAACGTGCAGACCTTCGTGCAGGGCACGTTCAGCCGCGCCGAGTCGCTGTATGCGCAGACGCCGCCTTACTTCAACGGCTCCACGCCGCTCAACATCTTCAGCGGCAATCCGTTCATACCGGGCTCGATCCAGCAGCGCATGGCGGACCTGGACGTCGCCAGTTTCGCGCTCAACACGACGCCGAAATCCTGGGGCGTCATCGACACGGACACGAGCTATGAGACCTGGGAGGCGCTGGCCGGCTTCAAGGGCCGCTTCGCCGACACCTGGACGTGGGACGCCCACTATCAGCACGGCCGCACGGCGTTCAAGGTGGTGTACCGCGACCAGATCAACGTCGAGAGGCTGTATCGCGCGGTCGATGCCGTCACCGCACCCGATGGCACCATCCGGTGCCGCAGCGCGCTGCTCGATCCCGCCCGCTTCGGGGACTGCGTGCCGCTCAACCCGATGGGTGCGAGCTCGGCCTCTCCTGAGGCGCTCGCGTACATCCACGGCGAGCCGTGGAACTACAACATCATGGAGCAGGACAACGTCGCGGCCAGCATCAGCGGCGAGCCGTTCTCGTCCTGGGCCGGTCCCATCTCCATCGGTGCCGGCGTCGAATGGCGCGAGCTCAAGGGCCTGACGAGCTCCGACGAGATCTCACACAGCACCATGGACTTCACCGACGTGCGCGGCGTGCCGAGCTCGCTGCTCACGCGGGTGGGCGGGTGGTCCACCACCAACCTGCTCGAGACGAGCGGCTCGTACACGGTGAAGGAAGGCTTCATCGAGACGCTGGTGCCGCTGGCGAGCGACAAGGCCTGGGCGAGGTCGCTGGATCTCAATGCCGCGGCTCGCATCACCGACTACTCTCAGAGCGGCACGGTGGAAACGTGGAAGATCGGTCTGACGTACCGGCCCATCGATGAGCTGCTGCTGCGTGCCACCCGTTCGCGGGATATCCGCGCTCCGGGCATCGGTGATCTGTATGCGAAGGACAGCCTGAGCCCGAACGTCATCCTCGTGGACCGCCTGAACAACGACGCATCGGTGAGCGTGCCGACCGCGCTCGCGGGCAACCCGGCGCTGAAGCCCGAAGAGGCGGATACGGTGACGGTGGGTTTCACATACCAGCCGTCGTGGCTGACGGGCTTCGGCCTTTCGGTCGACTACTACGACATCGAGATCGCGGACGTGCTCGCTTCCGTGGGCGCGCAGGAGACGATCGATCGCTGTAACCAGGGCCAGCAGCAGTTCTGCGACCTGCTCATCCGCAACGACGTCGGCGCGCTGACGCTCGTACGCCTGCCCACCCAGAACCTGAGTGAGGCCAGGAGCCGTGGCTTCGACATCGACACCAGCTACCGCCTGAACCTTGGCGGCGGCAATGCTGTGTTCCGCCTCATCGGCACGCGGTTGCTCGAGCAGTCCACCACCGTGCCGAACGCGACCGGCCAGGTCTACAACGACCGCGTGGGTGACATGGGGCTCGGCTACGCCAAGTGGCTGCTCACCGGCATCGCGAACTACGACACCGGTCCGCTCGGGTTCAATGCCATCGCGCGCTTCGTCAGCAGCGGTGACTTCAACACCACCTACGTGCCGGGGGATATCGACCCTCGCTTCACGGAGGTGGCGAGCATGCTGACCATCGATCTCGGGGCGCGCTATCGCTTCGAGCAGGTGAGCAGCGTGCCGGAGGTGTACTTCAACGTGGCCAACGTGCTCGACAAGGACCCGCCGCTCATCCCCGGCGCCTCGCTCATCGGGTTCCAGACGAACTCGACGCTGTACGACACGATGGGCCGCTACTACACGCTCGGCGTGAGGATGGCGTTCTGATCCGAGAGGGGGGCTCCTCCGGGCGGCGGATGGCCGCCCGGGGGGAACCATCACCCTGCGCGGTCAATCTGCCCACTCGATGCGCTCCGCGTCCAGGTACGTATCCGCGCTCAATTCGGTACATCGAGCCACTTCAGGCGGCTGCACCACGCGAACGACCGACGAAGAGCTCACAAGTTGTCTGGGGAAGAGGGCGAGACTGAGGCGCTTCGTGAGCGTCGACGAATACAGAATACCCTCGAACCCTGCCTGAGACAGCAGATGCCCGAACAGTTGAGAGCTCGCGGGAGTCGAGAACATCGCAGGCAGCTCGCGCCAAGTGGCTGCCATGAATGTCGTCTGCAACTGCTTCGGCGTCCTCGCGAGTCTGAGCGGGGCCGCGCCCAATCTGGCCTCTGCGTCGCGCACGTTACGCGAAAGCTGAAATCTGTTGATCGCTTCGGCAAACGCCCGGCGGTTCGCCGCCCGCGTGCTCGAAGAATAGGTACTTGTGTGAAAATTCAGGTCATTATGCGCACCAGTCAAAGACGACCCTGCAGCGTCTTTCCGTTATGGCCCCGATGCTGGTCCGGAGAGGGCTGCGGGGCCCGGATCGACCGGCTGTTCGCTATCGGACCGCAACCCGTCGCCAGCGGGGGCAGGGGAGGGTTCTTCCACCGCGCCCGGCGCCGGCACTGCCGCAGCCGCAGGGGCTGCCTCCGAACGAGCCGCCTCTTCAGGCGGCGAAGGCAGCTCCTCGGTAACGAGTGTCGCGGAATTGATCACTGAAGGATCATCACGCAGCTTCAGATAGAGTGCGCCCTTGCCCGGATGTGGAACGGGCAGCGCCCGCCCCGGGAATCCATCGGGCACCTCCGTGGCCTTCGTGAACTGCGCGTCGCCGGACACCGAGCTCACCAGGAACAGGTTGGCGCCCGTGAGCTTGCAGGCCTTCTCGGGCGTGGAAGGGCACTGCAGTGCCTGCAGCGCCGGCAGACGAACGAGCGTCGCCAGGGGTTGCCAGTCACCCGCGACGCCGTTGGCCGTCACGCGAAACTTGAGAGGGCCGAAGGCCGAAAAGCCGAACGCCTTGGCCGGATCGAACGTGGCCACGGCCACTCTGGAATCCGCAAGCGTGAGGCCGCGATTCGCGAGGTTCAGCGTGGTCGAGAACGCTTCGTCGTTCGTGGCCACCTCGATGCTTTCCTCACGGCCGAAGGTGGCGGGCGATCGGGCGCGCACGGAAAAGATGAGCTGCGCGTCCTGCGGCAACTGGTCCTCGCTCGCAAGCTGAATGTTGCTCTGATGCGTGTGGGAAGAGGACTGCACGCTCCTGCCGATGAGGTCCACGCTCGGGCGAGGCGCGGCGACCGAAACGTTGACGGTGTAGATGCGCCCGTCCCGCAGGGCGACCTTCGCTTTCGCCGCGTCCCCGGGCCTGAAGTCCGGCACTACTGGGTTCGCGGGCGGCAAGTCCGTGCTGGCCTGCGCTTCCCCTTCGGGGGGCGCTGCCGGCACCACGGGCTTCAGCTCCATCAGCAGGGAGTCACTCATCGGCGCAGGCCCGGCCGGCGCGAACTCGTGTCCTTTGAGCGAGAGGCTGACCACTTCGTCGAGCCGGCTGCCCTTGAGAACGCCCCGGGTCTCACCCGCATGGATGGAGAAACCTTCGAGCCGCCCGGCCTCCGGAAAAGCGCGCAGCTGCACCGGTTGCGGCTCACTCACTCCGTACTGCGAGACGAGCAGCGTCACCGCACCAGGCGGTGCCTGCTGCAGCGGAAGGTTGATCTCGACCTCGTTGGACTTCACCGGCGCCCATTCGGCACGCAGCTCCTTGCCCGCAGGGTCCTTCACCATGATGCGATCGATGCACGCAACGCTTCCAGCCTGCAGATGAATGGTGTTCGCGCGCCCGACGATGAGCGAGCCATCGTCCACGGAGGAGGGGGCCCAGGGCTGTGCATGCGTGTTGACGAGCTGAAAGCGCGGCCCGTCGAACGGCTCGAAGCCCCAGTAGCCCTGCAGCGAGCCCTGGAAGCGGTCGGCGAGACTCGCCGTTCCGAGCGACGAGGTGTCGATGACGAAACCGCCTCGCGCTGCATCCGCCGAGGCCGGCAGGTCGATGACGTCTCCGTTCCGGGCGGTGAGGCGGAGCACCGTGCTGTGCGCGTACTCCGTGGAGAACACCAGCGGCGCGCCCTGCACGGGCAGCACAAGGGCATTGCGGCGCGCACAGTAGATATCTTTCGGGTTCACGGCGTGCAGCGGTGGCGGCTGTGCCTCCTCGATGGCAGGCAGTGCCGCGACGAGCACCGATTTCGGATCGTGGAACGACGGCGGCGTGTTGAGCATCAGCGCGAGATGCCTGCCGAGCGGCGTTGCGAGCGCCGGAATGTATTGATAGTTCGCGATGCGGAACGAATCGAAGAGCCGCGCGAGATCCCGCACCGATGCGATGTAGGGGCTGTAGTAACCGTAGCTCAGCTCCGGCGTGAAGCTTGCGGCCATGGCGAGGTCGCTCGCGGGCCCGGACGTGAGCGCCTCGACGATCGATGTGCTGTGACCATCGTTCAGGATCAGCGTCTCCTGCCCCTGCATGAGGCACGGCGCCTGGAGTTGCGGAATCTTGTCCAGGCATTTCTCGTCGACCCGGATGCCGAGACTTCGAGCCAGCAGCGGCGTCGTTTCCCCGAGCGCGACCGGGTTGCCGGCATTGAGTGATCGAATCGCCAGCAGATAGCGCTCGAGACGCGAGCGATCGAGCGTCGCCTGATTGAGATCCTGCGAAGCGCGAACGAATGCGCCGGGGCGGCCGCGCACCGCATTGACCAGGGTCTTGAAATCACCGCCGCTCTGCGGCGCCAGGAAGATCAGTGCCTGTTGCGCACCCTCGGGCACGGAGAGAGTGAGGCCCTTCTCGGCGCAGTCGCGCTTCCACACCTCGCAGCGGAAGAACCAGTTCTGCGGTGGTGGATTCGTCGCGCCGCGCAGAAACGCCACGACCATCACGTAGCGCTCGGATTGCGTGGCCGGAAATTCCGCCCGGATGGAGATGCGGTCGCCCGAGGCCAGATGAGGAACCTGCGCGATCGAGAGCGTGGTGTCGCCACGGGTGACAGTAGCTTCGAGCGTGGGGCCCGCCAGATCGAAAGGCGCCGGGCTGGCGGCGTTCACTCCGGCGGTGAAGAGGGCTGCAAGGGCCAACAGCCAGGGTGACAGTCGTGAGCTCATGGGTGGGATCGTAGGGGAGAGAGCTCGTGCCCGCCAACCAGCTCACACGATGTGGCCTTTCGACGCACGTTGTCGCTGATTCGAGACGCGCCCGGCCGGGTCGGCTGTATCAGCCTCGAATCGGCACGAACGGTGCGCGATCAGTGCGTCATCGAGTAGACCGCGATGTTCACGCCGATCTGCAGCCCCAGCGTCGCGCGGTCTGCGGGGTAGTTCGGGTTGTCCGCCCATTGCCAGGAGTCGGCGACATCGTTGTTGAAGGCGATCAGGACCATGAGCCGTCCGTCGTCGTTGAAGATGCCGCGCCAGCGAGGCACCGCTCCGTCCCCGAGGTAGCCGCGGCCGCCCGCATACAACGAGTTCATGTTCGGCAGCTGCTGCTTCGACATGTTGGGCAGGTCGTAGACGATGTGGAAGATCGGGTGGTCGTCCGGCAGGTCGACGATCGGCCGATCGGGGAAGATGCGTCGCATGCCGGCCTCGAACCCCACCCAGGAGTCGGAGCTGAAGAAGCTGTCGCAGAAGAGAAAGCCGCCGCGGAGCAGGTAGTCGCGGAGCCTCGCCACCTGGGTGTCCGTCAGCTGCCAGTAACCGGCGAGCCCGACCATGAGGAAGGGCCAGTGATTCACGTCGTCGCCATCGTCCAGGTTGACGGGCTGCTCGACGGAGCGAACGTTGATGCGCGTGAGCCGGCGCAGAATGCGCGCGAACGTGCGATCGCCCTTCGGATAGTCCACCGCCCAGCTCGTTCCGCCTCGCGTCCAGTCGCCGCCGCCGAAGAATCCGAACCGCGACGACGGATACATCAATCGACCGACGACGAATTCACCCGGCACCTGGTAGTCGGGCGGCAGGTCCGCACTTCCGTCCTCGCCTTCGAAGCTCATGTAGACCCGAAATTCACGCTGGGCGTATGCGGCGAGGCAGAAGAACAGCAGCCCGGCGAGGGCCGCGATGCCGCCACGGAGCAGTGCCCGGGACCGGGGGCGTGCTGATGTCCTGGCGGGGGCAGCGTGCATCCACGCGATCGTGCATGCCGCCATCGGCGGCGGCAAGCGGCGCCGCGCGGGGGGAGCTGAAAAGAAGGGTCTCGCGCTCGTGCGGCTCGATCGCAACGGCTTCGCGCGTTCGGAAGCGCGTGCGCCGGGGGGATTTGCACAAAGGCTCGCAGAGCGCCCGCGTTCCGGAAGAACGCGGGCGCTCCACTACCCACCCACCGCTCAGGCATCGTCCGCCGGCAGGTCGAACACCAGCACTTCGGCCTCACGACCTTCATCGAGCGTCAGCGTCGAAGCATCCCGGACCTTGAGGGCATCGCCGGCGCCCAGCGCGACGCCGTTCGCACGGACGGCACCGCGGGCCACGTGGACATAGATCCACCTTCCCGCGCCCACATCGAGCCGCGTGCTCTCCGTGCCATCGAACAGCCCGGCATACACGCGTGCATCCTGGTGAATCAGCACCGAGCCGTCCGCGCTATCCGGCGAGGCGATGAGCCGCAGGTGTCCGCGCTTGTCTTCCGCGCTGAACCGCTTCTCCTCGTAGCTCGGAGCGATGTTGCGCGCGTTCGGCTGAATCCAGATCTGCAGGAAGTGCACCCCGTTGCTGGAAGACGGGTTGTACTCACTGTGCCGCACGCCACTGCCCGCGCTCATTCGCTGCACGTCGCCCGGGCGGATGGTCGAGCCGTTGCCCAGCGAATCCTTGTGCGCGAGCTCACCCGAGAGGACATAGCTGATGATCTCCATGTCCCGGTGCCCGTGCGTGCCGAAGCCCTGGCCGGCCTCCACACGGTCCTCGTTGATGACCCGCAACGGGCCGAATTCGATGTGCTGCGGGTCGAAGTAGTCCGCAAAGGAAAAGGAGTGGTAGGACTTGAGCCAGCCATGGTCGGCATAGCCCCGTTCGTTGCTGCGTCGGACTTCATTCATGGTGAACCTCCAGTGCGCGGCAGAATAAGATTCACCAGTCCGATAAAAAAGCGCAAAATTTGGCTGTCACTTATCAGGAAATTGCATAGGTATGGCGGTCCCGAAGACTTCCCTGGAGCAGTGGGCGGTGCTCGCCGCCATCGTGGATCGGGGCGGGTTCGCCCAGGCGGCCGAGGCGCTGCATCGCAGCCAGTCCGCCGTGAGCTATGCAGTGGGCCGGCTGCAGGAGGCGTTGGACGTGCCGTTGCTCGTGGTGGAAGGTCGCCGTGCCGTGCTGACTCCGGAAGGCCAGACACTCCTGCGCCGCGCCCGGGACGTGCTGAAGGATCTCGAAACGCTCGAGCGGCTCGCCGCGAGCCTGAAGCGGGGCTGGGAAGCCGAGCTGCGCCTGGTGGTGGACGCCGCGTTTCCTCGGGAACGTCTGCTGAAGATCATCGCTGAGCTGCAGCAGCGCTGCCCGGACACGCAGATCCAGCTTTCGGATGCGGTGCTGTCCGGCGCGGAAGAGGCCATCACCGACGATGCCGCGGACGTGGTCATCACTTCGCGCGTTCCGCCCGGGCATCTGGGCGAGTTCCTGATGGACGTTCGATTCGTCGCGGTGGCCCGGCCGGATCATGCGCTGTTCGCGCTCGACCGTGCCCTGACGAGCGCAGATCTCGTGCGTCATCCGCAAGTCGTGGTGCGTGACTCGGGCGTGCAGCATCCCCGCGATGACGGCTGGCTGGGCGCAGAGCGCCGCTTCACTGTCAGCAGCATGGAAGCTTCGCTGGCGATCGTGCAGGCGGGGCTCGCATACGCCTGGTTTCCAGAGCATCTGGTCGCCGACGCGCTGAATCTTGGTGCGCTTCGCTCACTGCCGCTCGACACCGGGGGGCATCGGAACGTGCCGCTCAGTCTCGTGCTCGTCCGGCCGGCTATCGCGGGCCCTGCTGCGCGTGCGGCGGTCGAGTCCTTTCAGCGGCATGTGCCGCAGACGGGAGCATCGGTTTAGCCCCGTGGGGCGGCTCGCCGCTCAATTTCGACCCAGGAGGATCAGCGATGTCTCGCGTCTTCATCACAGGCTCGACCGATGGATTGGGGTTCATGGCCGGAGAGTTGCTCGTATCGCAGGGGCATGAGGTCGTGCTGCACGCGCGGAACACGGAGCGTGCCGCCGAAGCTCAGCGGAAGCTGCCGGCGGCGCAGGCTGTGGTGGTGGGTGATCTTTGCAGCATCGCGCAAACCCGCAACGTCGCCGGGCAGGTGAATCGGCTGGGCCGTTTCGATGCGGTGATACACAACGCCGCCGTCGGCTACCGGGAGCGTCGTCGCATCGAGACCGAGGATGGGCTGCCGCACGTGTTCGCCATCAACGTGGTGGCGCCGTACATCCTGACCGCGCTCATCGAACGGCCCGAACGCCTCGTATATCTCAGCTCCGGCATGCATCGCGGCGCGAATGCGGACCTGTCGGACATCGAGTGGAAGCGGCGCCGCTGGGATGGCTCGGAAGCCTACGCGGAGACCAAGCTGCACGATGTGCTGCTGGCCTTTGCAGTCACGCGATACTGGCCACGTGTTCTCTCCAATGCGGTCGATCCCGGGTGGGTGCCCACGAAGATGGGCGGCGCCGGGGCACCAGATGATCTCGACGAGGCGCACCGCACCCAGGCGTGGCTTGCCGTCTCGAACGACGAGGCGGCGCGCGTCACGGGAAAATATTTCTATCACATGCGGCAGCGACAGGCGGTTCCCGCGGCCCACGACGAGAGTCGGCAGGATCGGCTCGTCGAGATCTGCGGCCGGCTCTCGGGAGTAGCGTTGGATCGCTCCGCATGATGAACCGGCGCGCGGCGTGCTCGCGAAATCCGCAGTGACGGTGAACGGTGAAGAGCTGCCGGCATCCGCCGCGCTGAGTATTCCAGCTCCCGCTCGGGAATCCCTTGCCACCATCGAGACCGCGCAGGTAGCGTGTGGGGCGTGAGCAAAACGACTCGCGCCGCGCAGACGGCCCGCATCCCCGTTTCTCAATCGACGCCGCCGGCATTGCCCGCGCAGGTGATGCGGCGTTTCGTGTCGCAACCGGGCTTTCTGCTGGCCCGGATCAACCAGATCTACGTGGCCCTGCATAACGAAGTCTCGAAAGGCAGGACGCCGGCGCAGGCGGAGTTGCTGCTCCTGCTCGCGAGCGGCGAAACGCCGGACCAGATCTCGCTTGCGCGCGCGGCGGGCCTGGACACGTCCACCACCGCGCTCGTGCTCACCAACCTCGAGGGGCAGGGGCTCATCGTCCGCGAGCCGGACCCTGACGATCGCCGGCGCTCGCTTCTGCGACTGACGAGCAGCGGCCGCCGGCAGATGGGCGGTGTGCGGGATGCGTTCCTCGAGACTCAATCGCGGCTCGTCGAGCCGCTGGAAGCCGCTGCCGCGGCGGACGTCGCACGCATGCTCCGGCAGATCGGTGCGAACCCGATGAGCCCGGCACCGCTCTGGGTGCCGGAAGACCGGCATGCCGGTGTCGGCGAGAACATCGTCACGAGCTCGTTTGGCTTCCTGAGCCGCCGGGCGCTGCAGGTGAGCGAGGCTTGTTTTCTGGCGTGCGCGGAGTCGCTGAATCTCACGCCGCGGCAGTTTTCAGCACTGTTCATCGTGAACCGCATTCCGCAGCTCAGTCAGGTCGCGTTCTCGAGAGTCTTTGGCCTGGACCCCGCGACGTGCGCGGTCATCCTGAAGAATCTTGCGAGCCGCGGCCTTCTCGTTCGCAGGGTTTCGAGCGAGGACCGGCGCGAGCGTCTCTACTCGCTCACCGCAGAGGGAAGGGCAGTGCTGGAGGCTGCCCAACCCATGGTCGACAAGTCGGAGCGGCTCGTCCTGCACGCGCTTTCCAATGCGGAAGTTCGCAGGCTGGTCACTCGTTTGTTGCAGATCGTGAGAACGCAGAGTCATCGTCTGGCTTTCCCGGGGGCGGGCTTCTCCTCGCCTTGACAACTTTCCGGGCGGGCATAAACAATGACGTCTGATGATTTGACGTCTGATGATCGGCGGCGCCTTCGAGAGGCGCTCCCGGCGTGTGTGACTCGAGGGGGTTTCCATGGAAGATGTCGGCATCCGGTCCATTCCAGTGCGCAACCCGCGCACCGGCGCAATGGACTTCACGTTCACCGCCGCGTCCACGGCGGAGGTTGCGCAGAAAGCTGCGCGCCTGCGCGCCAATCAGAAGGTGTGGGCGGCCCGGCCAATCGCTGAACGCATCGGCATCATGCGTCGCTGGGTGGCAGAGCTCATCGCGCACGCCAAGGTCATCGGCGCGGCGGATGGGGCGGATACCGGCGGCTGCCACACTTCCCAGTTCACGGCATTCATCGCCGTCGCAAACATCAACGGCTGGTGTGAAGACGCTGAAGGCGTGCTGGCGCGCGCGCAGGTGAGCGGCCAGGCCCTCACCATGCCCACCGTGCAGATTCGTTCGCAGCTCGTGCCGTATCCGCTCGTCGGCGTGATCAGCCCCTGGAATGCGCCAATGATGTTGTCGCTGCTCGATGCGGTGCCGGCGCTGTTCGCAGGCTCCGCCGTGCTGCTGAAGCCCAGCGAAGTGACGCCGCGATTCGTCGAGCCGCTGATGCACACCGTGCGGCGTGTGCCCGAGCTCGCTGAAGTTCTCGACGTCGTCCTGGGGGATGGCCGCACGGGGCAGGACGTCGTCGCGCACTCCGACGTCATCTGTTTCACCGGCAGCGTGCCGAACGGCCGCAAAGTCGCCGTGGCGTGCGCGGAGCGCCTCATTCCCTGCTTCCTCGAGCTGGGCGGCAAGGATCCGGCCATCGTCACCGCGAGCGCGGACATCGATCGCGCGACGACCTCGGTGCTGCGCGGCGGCGTCTATGCCACGGGCCAGGTCTGTTATTCGGTGGAGCGTGTCTACGTGCACGAGTCCATCCACGATCGCTTCGTCGAGGAGCTCGTCCGCAAGGCGAAGCAGGTGCGTCTCAACGATCAGGACCCGCTGGAGGGGCACATCGGCCCCTTCATCTTCGTGCGCCAGCCGGCCATCGTCGAAGGGCACCTCGCGGATGCGGTCGCAAAGGGCGCGAAGATTCTCACGGGCGGTGTGACCGAAACGCTCGGTGGCGGCCTGTACATGCGGCCCACCGTCATGACGGAAGTGAACCACACCATGCGTCTCATGCGCGAAGAGACCTTCGGCCCGATTCTGCCGGTGATGCGCTATCGCACGGTCGAAGAGGCGGTGGCCCTCGCGAACGACACGGAGTTCGGGCTCACCGCATCGGTCATCGCCGGCACCGAAGAGGAGGCGCTGCCGATCGCGGAGCAGGTGAATGCGGGCAGTGTGTTCGTGCAGGACACGTTTCTCACCTTCGCGAAGCTGCGGCGGATCGGCACCCACAGCTTCGGCGTCTCGGGTCTCGGCGGGTCGAGAACCGGGCCGGAGTCGATCATGCGGTTCCTCCGGCGCAAGGGCATTCTCATCAACCGGGGCGCGCCCGCCAGCATCCTCGACGACAAGCCATCGGACGTTGCGGGCCCGCGCCGCTGATTCACGCGAACATCGGGGGGATTATGGCCACCAACTGGTCCCTGAGTGCGCTCGACAGGCTGGAAATCCAGGAGCTGTACGCGCGCTACGCGTGGGGTATCGATCTCGGCGACGCCGAGATGGCGCTCTCCACCTTCGCGGAAGACGCGTGGTTCGATCACCTCTGGCAGGGCCGCGTGCAGGGCCACGAGGCCATCCGCAAGAATCTCGAGTCGCTGTGGTACGACCGCCAGAGCTGGTGGTACGGCCGGCAGCACGTCATGAATCACTTCATCATGGATCCGCTGGAAGAAGAGGGCACGGTGCGCGTGCGCTGCTTCTTCCAGATCCTGCAGTTCAATGTCGAGTACCGGACCAACTTCGTGTTCGGCATCGGCACGCGCGATGACGTGCTGGCCAGGATTGGTGGGCGTTGGGTGTTCAAGTCGCTTCGCGTGAACGCCTGGACGGAGATGGAGCAGGTGCCGTGGAAGGCGGAGCTGCGCATGAAGCCGCGCCCCAAGGTGCCGCTGCCCGCGGATGCTGATCAAACCGCTGGGCCGTCGGGCACAGCGACACCTCCCGGCGCCGGGACTCCGCCGGGCTCCACCAAATGAAGATCAGCGCCGCGATCAGCCGGCCGCACGCACCGGCGCCGGTGATCGAGACGCTGCATCTCGAAGCCCCCCGCGCGGGGGAGCTGCTCGTGCGCATCTCCGCGGCCGGCATCTGCCATACGGATCTTCACGCTCACGCCGGAAGGCTCTCGCCATTACCCATCGTGCTCGGGCATGAAGGTGCCGGCGTCGTCGAGGCCGTGGGCGATCGCGTGCGCGGCTTCGCGCCGGGTGATGCAGTCGTGCTGAGCGGCAGCTCCTGCGGCGCGTGCCCGAATTGCGAAAGCGGGTTGCCGAGTTACTGTGATGAGGCCATGCCCCGCAACTTCGGTGGCGGGCGCATGGATGGCAGCACCGCGCTGAAAGGCGAGGATGGCGCGCCGATCCACTCGCATTTCTTCGGCCAGTCATCCTTCGCCACGTACTCGGTCGTTCCGGAGCGTACAGCGGTGAAGCTCGACGCGTCCGTGCCGCTCGAAGTCGCGGCACCGCTCGGCTGCGGCGTGATCACCGGCGCCGGGTCGGTCATCGAATCCCTGCGAGCAGGCGCGGGCAGCACCATTGCCATCTTCGGCGTCGGTGGCGTGGGGCTCAGCGCCGTGATGGCCGCGCGCCTCGTCGGCGCGGATCGTATCGTGGTCGTCGACACCAACCCCGCGCGCCTGGCGCTCGCGAAGGAGCTAGGGGCGACAGACGCGTTCGCCGCGGACACGGAGGATCTCGTCGCGCGCATCCGCGCGGTCACCGGGCGGGGCGTGAATTTCAGCTTCAACACCACGACGAGTCCGGCCGTGTTCACGTCCGCCATCGAGTGCCTCGCGATGCGTGGCGTGGCGGGGTTCGTCACGGCTCCGCGAGGCGAGTGGTCGCCGCACATGTTCAAGATGCTGGCCGGCGGCCGCATGCTTCGCGGCATCCTGGGTGGCGATGCGGCGCCCCGCAAGCTCATTCCACAGTTGATCCGCTACTGGCAGCAGGGCCGCTTTCCGCTCGACCGGCTGATCCGGTTCTATCCGTTCGCCGGCATCGGCGAGGCGTTTGCCGACATTGCGGCCGGCAGGGTCATCAAGCCTGTCCTGCGCATGAACTGAGAGCGAGGTCGTATCTTGAATCCGGCCATCCGCACTTTCCTTCGCAGTCTCGGCGCCGAGATATCCCCACAGATGCTGCAGGGGACGCAGCGGTTCTTCGCAGAGCGCTTCGTCGGCATCGATCCGGCCACATCGATTACTCGCGATCACCCGTACGGCCCTCACGAGCGGCACAGGCTGGACATCTTCACGACCGCAGGCCGCAAGGACGCGCCCGTGCTCGTCTTCGTGCATGGCGGTGGCTTCGTCATGGGGGACAAGCGCGCCCCCGGCGGCCTGCCGTTCTACGACAACCTCGGTGACTTCGCGGCGAGTGCTGGCTTCGTCGGTGTGACCATGACATATCGGCTGGCGCCGGCTCACCCGTGGCCGGCGGGCACCGAGGATGTTGCAGCGGCCGTGCGCTGGGTCCGGGAGAACATCGCCACGTATGGTGGCGACCCGCGGCGCATCTTCCTGATGGGGCAGTCCGCAGGAGCGGTTCATGTCGCCGGATATGTTGCGCACTCGCGCTTCCACGTCGCCGAAGGCGGAGGAATCGCCGGCGCGCTGATGATCTCCGGCAGTTATGACGTGGCGCAGGCCGATGCCAACCCGTTTCATCTCGCGTACTACGGCGAGGCCCGCGATGCATGGCCAGCCTGTTCGACACTGGATGGGCTGGCCGCCTCGCCGCTGCCGCTGTTCTTCTCGGTATCGGAGCTCGACGGCGCGGATTTCCAGAGGCAAGCCGCCCTTCTCGTAACGGCGTTCGCGCGCGCACGCGGCACTTACCCGCGCATGCACTGGCTCGAGGGGCACAACCACCTCTCGCCGGTGCTGGCGATCGGTTCTGCGGCAGACACGCTCGGCCCGCTCGTTCGAAGCTTCGTTGCGTCGACCGGAGCGGAAGTCGCACGAACGCCATCCGAAGAGGCGCACAGCGCTTCTTCAAGATGAACCAGGAGAGTTGCACACATGGTGGAGCCCGTCAGGTTTCCGGACATCGAGTTGTACAGGGGTTGGGGCGAGCCGATGCGCACGGAGGTCGAGATCCGCGGGCTCGAGCTCGTGCAGGGTGAGATCCCGCCGGGGCTGGAAGGCGCCCTCTACAAGGTGGGGGCCGACCGCCAGTACCCTTCCGGCCGCACCGATGACATCTTCATCGACGGCGAGGGCATGGTGCACCTGTTCCGTTTCAAGGACGGCCAGGTCGACTACCTCAGCCGCTGGGTGCACACGGAACGCTACAAGCTGCAGAAGGCGGCGAAGCGCGGTCTGTTCGGACGCTATCGCAATCGCTACACGAACGACCCCAGCGTCGAGGGCGTTCACATGGGAACGGGCAACACCACGGCGATGTTCCACGCCGGCCGGTTGTATGCGCTGAAGGAAGATGATCTGCCTCACCGCATCGACCCCGACACGCTCGCCACGCTGAGCCGTGACGATTTCGACGGCGCCATCCGCTCCGTGTCGTTGACCGCGCATCCCAAGGTCGACCCGGTCACGGATGAGCTGCTCACGTTTTCGTACCAGGCCCGCGGGGATGCAACGCGCGACATCGTCTTCTACGTCTTCGATCCGGATCGAAAGCTGAAGACCGAAATCTGGTTCGAGATGCCGTACGCGGCATGCGTCCATGATTTCGCGATCACGGACGAGTGGGTCGTGTTCCCGTTCTTTCCGCTCATCACCGATCTCGATGTCGTCAAGAGCGGCGGGCCGTACTACCAGTGGCACCCGGACGAGCAAGTGCACGTCGCACTCGTGCCCCGCAATGGTGGCACGGCAAAGGACATTCGCTGGTTCAAAGGGCCGGTGGCGAGCGCGGGGCACATGATGAACGCCCACCGCGACGGCACGAAGATCCATCTCGACCTGTGCCTGTACGAGGGCAATTGCTTTCCGTTCTTCACCACGCCTTCCGGGGAGACCACGGCACCGGTGCCGCCGTTTCTCACGCGCATGACCTTCGACCTTTCCGACCCGAGCGGGCGCATCGAGAAGCGCAGGCTGCTGCCGAACGTCTGTGAGATGCCGCGCACGGATGACCGCTACCAGGGTCAGCCCTATCGGCATGGCTACGTGATCTGCAATCGGGGCATGGACGGCTCGAGCGGCACGGGGCACGTGGACGTGCAGACCGGCGCGCTGGATCTGTGGGCTCCGGGGCCGGGGGATGGCGTGCAGGAAGCCCAGTTCGTGCCGCGAGCGCCGGATTCACCCGAGGGTGATGGCTGGCTGCTCGTGCCGGTCTCCCGCGTTTCGAAGATGCGCAGCGATCTCGTCATTCTGGACGCGCGCAATCTTGCGGCCGGGCCCGTGGCCACCCTCAAGGTGCCCGTGCGGGTGCGCTCGACGTTCCATGGCACCTGGGTGCCGGAAGCGACCCTGCGCACGGGGCGCTTCAACTTCCAGCGGAAGATTGCCTAGCGCGCGAGGCGTTCCGGATCGTTTCTCGGCCACTTCGAGGGGGAAGTCGATGAGAAAGTATGTGATGGCGACTGGCATGCTGAGCCTTGCCCTGGGGACCGCGCACTCGCAACAGGCACCGGAATCGGAAGAGTCCGCGGGCGTGCTCGAGGAAGTGGTCGTCACCGCCGCGCGGCGCGAGCAATCCGTGCAGACATCGTCTCTCGCGATCGCGGTGCTGGGCGGCGAGTCTCTCGCGGAAGCCGGCGTCACGCAGGCGACGGATCTCGGAACCGTCGTCCCCGGTCTCACGGTGAGCCTGGGCGGCGGCACGAACCAGACCTATCTTCGCGGCGTGGGCAGCTTCGCGACGGATGCGGGGGCGGAATCTGCCATCGCATACAACATCAATGGCGTCTACATCTCGCGCCCGAGCGGTGTCGGGCCGATATTCTTCGACCTCGAGCGCGTGGAAGTGGTGAAGGGCCCGCAGGGTACGCTGTACGGGCGCAACGCCACGGGCGGTGCCATCAATCTGATCGCGCGTCGGCCCACGCGGGAACTGACGGGCGAGGCGGTCGTGGACGTCGGCAACCACGACTCGCGGCGGGTCACCGGGGTCATCAGCGGCGGCGTGACGGATACGCTGTCACTTCGCGCGGCCACTCAGTACAACAAGCGGGACGGCTTCCTGAGCGACGGCTACAACGACCAGGACAGCATCGCCGCGCGTCTTTCGGCCCTGTGGGAGCCGAGCGATACCACGTCCCTGCTCATCACCGGCGAGTATGCCGACGTCGACTCGCAAGGGGAGGCGACCGTGAAACGCTCGACCCTGTCGCCCGTGCCGGGTGATGCATGGGCCGGGCCTTCCGTCGGCAACGATCAGCAGCCGCCCACGGCGTTCATTCCGGGCGGCACGCGCATCCTCGACGACGGCTTCAATGACATCCGGGTCGCGGCGCTCAGCGCGCAGCTCGACATCGATCTGGGGCCGGCGACCCTCACGTTCATTCCCGCCTACCGTGACACGAAGGTCGCCTACATCACGTACACGCCGGGTTTCTATTTCCGCACGAACGAGACCTCGAAGCAGCAGAGCTACGAGCTGCGCCTCGGAAACGACGGCGAGGTGCTGAAGTGGGTGACGGGCCTGTACTACTTCGACGAAGACCAGACGCAGCTCTACAACCTGCAGGCCCGCCCCATCCAGGAAAGCATCGTCGACACGCCCCTGCGTACGCGCAGCTACGCCGCGTTCGGCGAGCTCACGTACAGCCTCACGGACACTTTTCGCCTCATCGGCGGGCTTCGCTACTCGAACGACGAGAAGCGGCAGGGGGGCTCCACGCAGTCCGTGCTTCCTTCGCCCGCGACCACGAGCAACAGCGGCGAGCGCGAGTTCAACGATGTGAGCTGGCGCGTTGGCGCGGAGTACGACCTCACGTCCCGGAACATGCTGTTCGTGACCGTGGCGAATGGCTTCAAGGCCGGTGGATTCTTCCCCTCCGTGCCCGCGCCGAACAACAGTTTCGAGCCGGAGGAGCTGACGGCCTTCACCGTGGGCTCGCGCAACCGCTTCCTCGATCGCCGGTTGCAGATCAACTTCGAGGGGTTCTACTGGAAGTATCGCGACAAGCAGGAACGGTATCTCGGCGCCACTCCGTCCGGCACCACGGGCCTGCTGACGACCAACGCCGGCAAGGCCACTCTCTACGGCGTCAATGTCGACCTGCAGTTCAAACCCACGAGCAGGGACACCTTCCGCCTCGCGGCCGAGTACCTCAACACGGAGTACGACAGCTTCGTCTACAGCGTCTACAACCCGTCGATCCCCGGGCCGGTCATCAACAGCTATCCGGTCGAAGCCACCAGCTGCTCGATTGGTGCGGTCGTGCCGTACACCGCGAACGACTTCGTGCCCGCGTTGACGAACGACTCCACTCAGTCGATCGACTGTTCCGGCATGGCGCTGGTGCGTGCGCCGGAGTGGACGGGCACCGCCGGTTACGAGCGTATCTTCGACGTCGGGGGCAGCTCGACGCTCCGGGCCAACATCGACGCCCAGTTCGCGAGCAGTCAGTTCCTGTCGCCGGACTTCATCCAGTCGGGCCGCGATGATGGATACCTGGCGCTGAACGCGAGCGTCGCGTACGTGAGGCCCGACAATTGGGTCTTCACGGTCTGGGGCAGGAATCTCGGCAACGAAGAAATCTACACCGGCGGCGGCCGCTATGCGTTCTCGCGCGCGGTGGCAGCGGGCGGTGATCCCACACTGTTCTACGCGAACATTCGAGCGCCCCGCACCTATGGGCTGAGCATTGGAAAGAGCTTCTGATGGATACTCGATCGACAGTAGTGACTCAGGACGCCGCGGGCTCCCCGCAATTCTCGGTGGGCTACAGGCGGTGGCTCCTGTTCGTCATGCTGCTCGTGTGCCTCATCAATTACGCGGACCGTTCCGTCGTCGGCGCGGTCGCGGAGCCGCTGCGGCGGGAGCTCGGGCTCACGGATCTGCAGCTCGGGTTGCTGTCGGGGTTGAGCTTCGCCCTGCTGTACTCGGTGCTCGGCATCCCGTTCGCCCGGCTCGCGGAGCGCTTCAGCCGCGTGCGCATCATCGCAGCGGCGACGCTGGCCTGGTCGGTGATGACCGTGCTGTGCGGGGCCGCGGCGAACTATGCGCAGCTGCTGCTCATGCGCGTGGGTGTGGGCGTGGGGGAGGCGGGCTTCATGGCGCCCGCGACGTCTCTTCTCGGGGACCACTACCGCAAGGACCAGCGTGCCTTCGCCACCTCCATCATGATGCTGGGCGTGCCTTTCGGTGCGCTCATCGGGGCGATGTCGGGCGGCATCATCGCCCAGTCGCTCGGGTGGCGCTGGGCCTTCGTCATCATGGGCGTGCCGGGCATCTTCGTCGCGCTGCTCGTTCTCATGACGCTCAAGGAGCCCCTGCGAGGCGCGATAGAGGGCAACGAGTCCAAGGACGTGCCGGCGCTGCGCGTCGTCGCCAGGGAATGCTTCTCGAACCCCACCTTCAGGCACGTGCTGATGGGCGGCATGCTTGCCGGGTTCGGGCTGCATGGGCTCGGGAACTTCCTCGGCGTCTACTTCGTGCGCGTGCATGGGCTGCCCTACAGCACGGCGGGCATGCTCTACGGGTTGCAGACATTTGCGTCCGTCGGCGGCGGGCTGCTGGTGGGCGGGTTTCTCGCGAACCGGCTCGGCAAAAAGAATCTGCGCTGGTATTCGCTGATTCCGGCCATCGGCATGTTCGTGTGCGTGCCGTTCTACATTGCCGCGTTTCGCGCAACGGATCTCACGGCCGCCGTGGTGCTGATCGTGCTGGCGGGCATCAGCCTCGTCCTGCACTACGGGCCCGGGCTCGCCATCGTGCAGAACCTGGCGACGCCCCGCACGCGGGCGTCCACCATCGCGTTGTACATGCTCTTCGTGAACGCCGTCTCCATGGGGCTCGGGGCGCCGCTGATCGGGTTCATGAGCGACTTCTTCGCAGGGCAGGTCGCGGAGTCCCTGGGCAGCGCCGTCTGCGCGCCGGGCGTCGAGTGCCTGCAGGCGCAAGGCGTGGGCTTGCGGTACGCGCTCATGGCGTCAACCGTCTTCTATGCGTGGGGTGGGGTGCACTACCTGCTCGCGCAGCGACCCTCGAGCCCGAAGTAGTCCACGAGCCACGGATCGGGCGACGCACTTGCGCCGGAGGACCTCGGCGCTCACATCCCTTTCGCATGCTGCGCCCGGCGCACGAGCTCCAGGAACTGCGCGCGATAGCCGTGCGGATCCTCACCGACCGCGCCTTGCGCCTGCCGCAGCACGTCTTCGAAGCCGAGCGAACCCGTGTATGTGCCGCCCCGAAGCAGCTGTCCAAAGCCTGCTACCGCGGTGGAGAACTCCACTTCCTGCCTCAGTGCCGCCGGCACGCCGGTATCAACGCGAATCGGCTGCTGCAGCAATCGTGACCGGGAGCCGTTCGGCAGCTTGTAACGGATCTTCAGGAACCCGTATTCGTTCGCCTTGCCCCGCCGATCCGCAGACGGCCTGCCGCGCTCTGCGTAACGTCGCTCGCCGAAGAGCGCCGCTTCCGAGCCCACAGGCGTGATCTCGTAGATCGCGGTCACCGTGTGGCCGGAGCCGACGTCACCTGCGTCGACCTTGTCGTTGTTGAAGTCCTGGCGGTTGAGCGCACGGGTTTCGTAGCCGACGAGCCGATACTCCGCCACCGTGGCCGGATTGAACTCGACCTGGAGTTTGACGTCCTTCGCGATCGTGAACAGGGAGGCCGTCGCCTCCTGCACCAGGACCTTCCTCGCTTCGCTCAGCGTGTCGATGTAGGCCGCCACGCCATTGCCGTTCTGTGCCAGCGTCTGCGCGATCTCGTCGCGATAGTTTCCCTGGCCGAAACCGAGCACGGACAGATAGACGCCTTTCTCGCGCTCCCGCCGCACGAAGCTCTCGAGCTCGTTCCGATCGGTGATGCCGACGTTGAAGTCACCATCCGTGGCGAGCAGGATGCGATTGACCCCGTCCTTGCGGAAGCCCTGCCCGGCGAGCTCATAGGCCAGCCGGATGCCCTCCGCACCGGCCGTGGAGCCGCCGGCTCGCAGCATCTCGAGCGCCCGCAGGATGACTTCCTTGTTCTCCACGGGCGTGGGTCGCAGCACGGCACCCGCGGCCCCGGCGTACACGACGATGGCGACGGTGTCGGTGGGCTTCAGGCTGTCGAGCAGCAGCGCCATCGAGCGCTGGGCGAGCGGGAGTTTGTCGGGCTCGTCCATCGAGCCGCTGACATCGAGCAGCAGCACGAGATTGACATCGGGCTGCTGCCGGATGGGCAGGGTGTAGCTCCTGATGCCAATGTGGATGAGCTTCTTCCCTTCGCCCCAGGGCGAATCACTCACCGTCACGGTGGGCCTGAACGGCGGATCCCGCGATTCCGGCACCGGCCAGGCATAGTCGAAATAGTTGATCATCTCCTCGACGCGCACCGCATCCGCCTGCGGCATCACGTCGCTGGTCAGCTGCCGTCGGACGAAGCTGTAGGAGGCCGTGTCGACATCCACCGAGAACGTCGAAACCGGCTCGTCTGCCACACGCTTCACGGCGTTGGTTTCGAAGTGCGCGAACCTGTCGCCACCCGTTGCAGGCGCAGTAACAGGGGCGGGCGCGGACACCCGCTTGCGCGAGGGCACGGTGTTCCGCGGCGGCGCAATCCGGGATCCGGTGACGGTGGTCTCCTGCAGCTCGTCCTCTGAAGGCGTCGCGGCACTGCCGGACGGGGAGCTGCTCCGGGAATGCTGGAGCTCAGCGCCGCTGACGATCACCTCCTCGAGGCGGGAGGTTTCCCCCGTCTGCCCGGCTGAACCCGGCACGATCGTCTGAGGCGCCGGCGGCGCCGGCGCGCGCGCCGAGGAGCTCGCCACATTCGTGATGGGCGTGTGCGGTTGCGGCTCAGCCTGAGGTCGGGCGCCAGGTGTGCCTGGTGCCCCGGTACCAGCCGGCTGCGCACCCGCCGGTGTCTGCACGGGTTTCTTTTCAGCGCGCTCACCTGATGAAGGCTCGACCGATCGCCGTTCGGCGCGCTGGCCGCTCGGCGTCGTCCGGGCAGGTGGCCCGTCGACGCGCTGCGCGCCGGTCGATGCTTGCGCGGATTGCCCTGTCTCTGCTTGCGCGCTCGCCTGCGCCTGCTCCCCATTCTTCGGCGCACTCGCAGAGGGCTGTTCGGGCTGCCCGCTGTCAGACTGCGCGTCCGCGAGGGCGGGCTGCGTCTTGCTCGCAACTGGTACACGAAGGTTGATCACGCGCTGCTCTGGCGGCATGAGCCACACCACCGACACGCCGATCACGACCACGCACGCGGTCGCAATGCCACCCCACAACGTGCTCCTCGACACCCGGCCTGCCGGCGCGGGCCCATCGCCTCGGTGGAATGCGCGCAGCAACCCGGGAATCCCCGGGCGGCGCGCTCGTGCGAGCGGGCCGGGCTCACCCTTCGGCCCGTGAAGGCGCTCGAACTCCGCGACCGCCGCGCCTCGCGCGCGCAGCCGCGCTTGCGGGTCCGGGGCCGGAGGAATCGTGTGCCGCAGCTGGTATTCGAAGGATTGCGCTTTCATACGCCACCGCTCATCAGGGGTTCACGCTTGTTCATGTGCTTGCGTATGGCGTGCACCCGCCAGGAAATGGTTGATTCGCAGACACCCAGGATCCGTCCGGCTTCGGCGTGGCTCAGGCCTTCGGCATGCACGAGCAACGCGGTTTCCTTCATGCCCTCGCCAAGCTCGTCGAGCTGTTCCAGCAACTGTGCGAGGTAGATGAAGTCTTCGGTGCATGCGGCGTCCGCGGTCGGCTCTTGCTCGGGCATGGCATCGTGCTCGTGACGTTGCTGGGTGCGCTGCCAGTCCCGCGCGCAATTGATCACCAGCTGGTAGAGCCAGCTCGCGAACGCCGCCTGGAATCGAAATTGCGCCAGGCTGCCGGCAAGCTTGATGCAGGCGAGCTGGGCGATATCCTCGGCATTCGCGCGGTGGCCACACCATTTCCAGGCGATGCGGTAGATCGTGTCGTAGTGGCGATCCACCAGCTCGGCGAAGGAGGAGACGTCCCCGCCCTGCGCGCGCCGTATGAGACTCGTCAGAAGTTGATCGTCCATCGGGTTTCTTCTTGGCCGTCGCTCATTAGACGGTGCGACTCGCTGAAAGCTTGGAAAGGGCGTCCCTCGAGTGAAATGTTGCGGTAGCCTTTAGCGCCGGGCGCCCGGTCGCGGCCGGCAGGAGGCCGCCCGAAGCACCCGGCACCATCTTAAAGAGGGGCACGGCATTGCAGAACGATGTGGTTTCCGGGCTGGCGCAGCGGGTGGGCGCGGATGTGGTCGTGGCGCCCGATGCGCAGAACATCCAGCGTCACACGCACGACTTCGGGGTTCCGGCGAACCCGGGCGCCAATATCCTGGCGCTGGCCTACCCGCGGAGCACCGGGCAGGTCTCGGCCATCCTGAAGTTCTGCAACGAGCGGCGAATCCCCGTTCAGCCGCAGGGCGGCATGACGGGCCTCGCCGGCGGCGGGGTTCCGCTCGGCGCGTGCGTCGTGCTTTCCCTGGAGCGTATGCGCGCCATCAAGGATCTCGACGTGGCCGCCGGCACCATCACGGTGGAGGCCGGCGTCGTGATGGAGGCCGTGCAGAAGGCGGCCGACGCGGCGGATCTCTTCTTTCCGCTGGATCTCGGTGGGCGCGGGTCCTGCCAGATCGGGGGCAACGTCTCGACCAACGCCGGCGGCAACCGGGTGCTGCGCTTCGGCATGGCGCGGGACCTCGTGCTCGGAATCGAGGCGGTGCTGGCCGACGGCACGGTCATCGATTCGCTGCGCAAGGTGATCAAGAACAACACGGGCTACGACCTGCGCCAGTTGTTCATCGGTTCGGAGGGGACGCTGGGGGTCGTCACGGGCGCCGTGCTCCGTCTCTTTCCCAAGCCGCGCAGCGTCTGCACGGGCATCTGTGCCCTGGATGACTACGCCGGAATCCTGGAGCTGCTGCAACGCGCGCGGCTCGGGTTCGGTGCGCAGCTCACGGCCTTCGAGGTCATGTGGCCCGACTTCTACGAGCTCGGCACCGTGGGGCTCGGCCGCAAGCCGCCGCTGCCCGTGGGGGCAGGCGCGTACGTGCTGCTCGAAACGATGGGCCAGGATCCGGAGCCGGATCAGCAACGCTACGAGGCGGTGATCGGCGAGGCGCTCGAAGCCGGCATCGTGAAGGACGCGGTCGTCGCGAAGTCCAGCCGCGAGTCGACCGAACTGTGGACCGTGCGGGATTCACCCGGTGAATGGCAGCGCACGCCGCACTGGCCGCAGCTGGGTTTCGACGTGAGTGTTCCGACCGGCGAGATCGGCGACCTCATGGGTGAGATCGAGGCCGAGCTCAACTCCCGCTGGCCGGTGCTGAAGACGGTGTACTTCGGTCACGTCGCGGACGGCAATCTCCACGCCTCGGTGAGGATGAACGGGCACTCGGTGCCGGCGCTCGAGATCGAGGATGCGGTGTACGGCATCGTCTCCCGGCGCAAGGGCTCGGTGTCCGCCGAGCACGGAATCGGCTCGCTCAAGCGGGAGTTCCTGCACTACTCGCGCAGCCCGGAGGAGCTTGCCCTCATGCGCGCGATCAAGCAGGCGATGGACCCGAACGGCATCCTGAATCCGGGGAAGGTCCTATAGCGTCGACGTTCGCCGCAGCCGGGCCGAAGGGCCCGGCTGCGGCATCTGACACAACGATCAAACGAGGGGGGCGGAAAACATGAATTCCAGACTGACCGCATGGCTCTGCGCCGCGGCGCTGGCTGCATTGGCGGGCGCAGCGCAGGCATCGGGCACGGACAATGCGCTCGACCGTGGCGGCCTCATCAAGCTCGCCGATGACTACTTCGCCGCGCTGCTCGCGCACGATCCGCGCAAGGTGCCGCTCGCTTCCGACGTGAAGACGGTCGAGAACGCCAGGCGCATCCAGCTGGGCGAAGGGTTGTGGAAGACCACCACCGCCGGCCCGACGGAGTTCAGGATCGTGGTGCCCGACACCGTCTCCCAACAGGTCGGCGGCATGGCCATGATCCAGTCCGACGGCAAGCCGGCGCAGGTGGGGTTCAGGCTGAAGGTCGTGGGCGGCAAGATCGTCGAGGCCGAGCACATGATCGCGATGCCACGCGAGGCGTTCCTCGCGAACCTGCAGAAGCTGCGCCCGGGCATCCTGATGGAAGTGCCCTATGAGTATCGCGATTCGCGCGGCCGGCTGCTGCACATCGCCAGGTCCTACTACGACGCGCTCGATCTGAACAACGGCTCGCTCGCGCCCTTCGCGCCCGACTGCGAGCGCCGTGAGAACGGCATGCGAACTGCGCCCTTCGGCGGAGTGGTGCCGGGGGCGGGCATCCCGGGCGCGCCGCCGCGGCCGCCGAGCCTCGTGGGCATGCAGGACTGCAAGAGCCAGCTCGACTCGCAGTCGATGGCCTACATCAGCACCATCGACAACCGTCGCGTGGAGATCGCCGACGAGCTGACCGGCCTCGCGCTCGGGTTCTCGCATTTCCACCACGACATGAAGGTGAAGGAATACAGGATCGTGAACGACCCGAGCCGCGAGGTCAGCACGATGAGCTTCGATCCCTTCGATCTGCCCGCGATGCACATCTACAAGATCTGGGGTGGGCAGATCCACGAGATCGAGGCAATGGGGTTCACGGCGCCGTACGACTCACCGACGGGCTGGGAGTGACGGTGGGCGTTCGTGTGCCGGCACGGGGATCTACGTGCCTCGTAGCTCTTTGCTCTAAGTACGTAATCAAATCTCCACGGGTTCTGTAATGCGGTTTCTGATCTCGTCCATGACTGAAACCTCCATTGATGGGCGATACTTCACTGATGGCGTGCTTTATAGAAACTTCCAAGAGGCCGCCCAGGCCGAGGCATTCGTACAGGGCTCGATACGCTTGCCGACACTAGGTGCATGTCGACGCATGGAGGGAGTCCGAGGCGACGGCGGCGAAGGCTCCATGCTATACGCAACCGGCCCTGAGGTTCGAGGCACTCCGGAGACGAGTCCGGTCGCACTTGTTGCCAGAGTCGCGGGGATTCATTTCAGGCACAGCACCAATGTTGTAATGCGCAACAGCATCGCCGACTACTCGACGCTGGACGCGTACGTGCTCTGCACGTCTACTCGTCAAACGATCCAGTTTGGAACGGCCTGTGTGCGCATCAACTTGCCATGGTCTTTCTTTCGTGCAGTGTCAAGGGCCATATCATCCAGGTTTCTCGTCACATGCCGGGCCTTTAGACACATCAAGTACGCTGACCGCTCTCATGAGGGACATGAGATGCCGCCGTCTCCGGTCGATTTCATCAAGCCAGCATCCTTTTCTGAAGATCACGAAGTGCGAATGCTCTGGCGTGTAGTCGGTGAAGGTCCATTGGAGCCCTATCCAGACATCGAAGTCCCCGAGACAAAGCGATTCTGCGAGCGGATCGCATAGTTCCAAAGTGACCTCGGTTGGATTTGCAAAGCGATCAAAGAACGATTCACATCATCCGATCCTTGTTCCCCGCTTGCTAGTCGATCGGGTGGCGCAGCCGGTGCTCAACCTTCTTTATTGGCAAATGGGGGGTCTCGTTCAGGTGTTGCTGGAGGGGGCTGACGAAGCATCTGCGAATCTGTCGGGACCCGGTGCCGGGCCGCGTCCGGGCGTCGGCGAAGTTGTCCGGGAGCCCTTTGTGTGTTCGAGATCGCTGGGCTTGGCGACCGCCGCACCGCGGTTGGACCAGAACGTGAACAAGGGTCGCGGCGCTCCACCGCTTCGAAGCTCACGAGCTGCCGGGCAGGTCGTGCCGATGCAACCTGCCGTTCGCTGACGATCGAGCTCGCACCGCGCGTGGGCGTGGCCCTCGCTGTTTCCCGAACGCACGGACGATCGATGACAATGATCAGCGCCAGCGCCACGGTGCAGTCGGTCTCGGACGAGTGCGGGAAGCCGGCAGTCACTGTGTCAATTTCGGGTCGCGAGCAGCCTTCCGCCTCGCGTCATGGAGATCATGGGACGGGGCGCGGATACTCTGCAGCCGATCGGAGATAGTGTGGTGCACAGGACTGTCCGCGAACGTGTGAAGGGAGTCCGGAGAACCCGTGTGGCGAGGCGAAGCTCTGCCGCGAGTCGAGGTGGTTCCTGCGCTGCCCACCCAGCCATGTAGCGCCGCTGCGGCAACAGCCGCACCCGTTTCGGGAACGTCCGTGATGCCAGTGCGACCGTCACTGCGAATGTATGGCCTCGCTTTCGCCGCTTCCGCCGCCGGACTGGTGGTGGTGTCGCTGTCGGGGGAGCTCGTGCCGCTGCTTGCGCTGGCCGCCCTGGTCTTTCGCTTTGGCGGTCAGGGGCCGGGCCTCCTCTCGGCCGGTGTCTTCGCAGCCATCGCGGCCTCCCATCTGCTGGGCGCCGGCCGGATGGGCCTGTTCGAGCCGGATGCCTCCTTGCGGCTGATGCTCTTCGTCGCGACGGCGCTCGTCATCGGTATCGTGGCGGGCAGCGCGCCGAGGAGGAGCGGCGGGCTCGATCCCGCGATCGCGGAGCTCATTCCGGGCCTCGCCTGGAGCGCCGACGCGACGGGCCGGCTGCTCAGCCTGAACAGGCGTTTCCTGCGCTATCTGGACGTCACCGACATCGGCAGCTTCCGCTACCGGGAAGCCATTCATCCGGACGATCTCGAAGAAACGGTCGATCTGTGGCTTCGATGCCAGAGGAACGGCGAAGAGTTCCACAGCACGCACCGCATCCGGGGCCGCGACGGCATCTACCGCTGGTTCCGCTCCGTTGCCCGCCCCAGGCGGGACAGGCACGGAAAGGTCACCGGCTGGTACGGCACGATGATCGACATCAACGACCAGAAGGTCGCCGAAGAGGCGCTGCGCGCAAGCGAGGCGAGTCTCCGATCCACGCTCGACAACATCCCCGGGATGATCGCCGCCGCCGACGCGGAGGGGAACCACAACTACGCCAACAAGAGGAACCTCGAATACTTCAGGTTCGACGTGTCCAATCTCGCGGGCAGCGGATGGCTCAACATCATCCATCCGGACGACCGCGATGGCGTTGCGGCGGCGTGGCAGCATTCCGTGCGGACGGGTGAGCCGATGGACGTCGTTCACCGCCTGCGTCGATTCGACGGCGAGTATCGGTGGTTCAACGCGCGCGTCGAGCCCGTGTTCGAGGAGAACGGCAAGGTCCAGCGCTGGTACGGCCTGATCACGGACATCGACGATCGCAAGCGGGCCGAGGAGGCGTTGCGCGACCGCACGCGGCAGCTGCAGCTGCTCGTGGACACGATACCGACGCTCGTCTGGGCCACGACGCCGGACGGCGAGCCCGCGTACATGAACAGGCGGATCTCGGTCTACTACGGCCTGACGCTCGATGAGATCGAGAGGGTGGAAGGCTCGAAGCTCACCGGCGCCATCCGCGCCCGCGTTCATCCGGATGACGCGCCGGCCGTCGAGAAGGCCATGCGGCATTCATTCGAGACCGGGCAGTCCTTCGCCATGAGGTATCGCAATCTGCGGGCCGATGGCGTCTACCGCTGGGTCGATGGCCGCGCCGAGCCGTTGCGGGACGACGATGACCACATCGTGCAGTGGTACGGTGTCTGTATCGACATCGATGACGAGAGGAGGGCGCAGGAAGCCCTGCGCGCCGCGCAGGACCGACTGTCGCGCGCTTCCCACCTTGCCACGCTCGCCGAGCTTTCCGCCTCGATCGCTCACGAGGTGAATCAGCCCCTCACGGCCCTCATTGGCAACAGTGATGCGTGCCAGCGGTGGCTGTCGGCGGCGCCTCCCAATATCGATCGCGCGCGAATGACCGCGGCGCGCATCGTCGGCGATGCGATGGCCGCCGCGGACGTGGTGCGCCGGATACGTGCGCTCTTCATGCAGAAGGCACCTCCGGGAATCCCGATCGACCTCAACGAAGTGATCGGGGAGGTGCGTGAGCTCATGATCGACCGGCTCGACTCCGAAGGGGTTCTCATCGAAACGGATCTCGATCAGGCCTTGCCGCCGACCGTGGCCGACCGCGTGCAGATGCAGCAGGTCCTGGTGAACCTGATTCGCAATGCCATCGATGCCATGAAGTCGAACGCCGGTACACCGAAATCGCTCGTCATCGAGTCGCGGCGGAACGGGGAGGACACGGTCCTGATCGAGGTTCGCGACAACGGCAACGGAATCGCCGAGCCGGACCGGATCTTCGAGCCGTTCTTCACGACGAAGGACGGCGGAATGGGAATGGGTCTTTCCATCTGCCGTTCGATCATCGAGTCCCACCACGGCCGCATGTGGGCCGCGTCGCTGCGGCCAAGGGGCGCGGCTTTCTCGTTCACGCTGCCCGCGGGGCCGCGCGATATCGGGTGAGCCGCCGTCGCGCGTGGCGACGGCGGCTCGTCTGCTGGCTCAGAAGCGCGCGGTCAAGCCCAGGTAATAGCGGCGACCGAGAATGTCGTAGTTCTGCGGGTCCGTATTGCCCGGGATGCCCCGGACGGTCGGTGGGTCGTTGTCGAGCAGGTTGTCGACGCCGACGCGCACGTCGAGCATCTCGCTGGCCTTGTAGCTGCCGTACAGGTCCAGTTGATCCCACGACGGTGTATCGGCGAAGCAGCGCGAGGCTGTGCACGGTGCCACGAGGTAGTCCTGCGCCTTCACGCTCGGCAGATGGCGCCAGCGCAAGCCGCCCGCCACGGGCCCGGTGGCGTAGGAGAAGGTCGTGAAGCTCTTCCACTCATAGTAGCCGCCCGCGAAGCCCGTGTAGTCGAGCAGGGGAGCGCCAGGACCCACGCGTCGCTTGAAGCTGTCCAGGTAGTTCATGACGACGTTCACGCCCGCGACACCCGGCCCCAGGTCGAACTTGACGTCGGCCAGCAGGTCCATGCCGCTCGTCAGGATGCTGCCCTGATTCAGATACAGGCTGAATACGCCGGACGGCACGCCCTGCGTCGCCGGGTCCTGCTGGCGGCCGATGGTCTGGCAGTACGCGTTGTTCGGATCATACGTCGGGTTGCTCTGACCGTCCGCGTTGAAGCAGAGCTGGTAGGTCAGGTTGGCGTTGATGTAGCCGATCGCTCCCTTGATATCGATCTTGTAGTAGTCGAGGGAGGTCGTGAAGCGCAGATTCGCCGGCAGATCCCACGTGGGCGAGAACACCACGCCCGCTGTGTACGTGTTCGCCTTCTCAGGCTCCACGTCCGGGTTGCCGCGCGGGTACGAGTTGAGCGCGCCCGAGTTGCTGCCCAGATAGGTGTTCAGGCCGTACGGGTCGTTGACCGGGTCCGTGATCGGCGGTGCGGCGGCTCCCATGAGCGCGCGGCAGAGTGCCTGGACCTGCGCCCGATTCGGATTCCTCTCGGTGTTCGCGTAGCTCGCCGAGACGTTGTACTGGCACGCGTCTACAGCGCTGTCGAACACGAGCGTCGGCGGGCCGAACTGCTCGACGACGTTGGGCGCGCGCACCGCGCGCTGGTAGCCCGCCCGGAAGCGCACCGGATCGAGGATCGTCCAGTTGATTTCCGCCTTGTACGAGCTGGCAGTGCCGGCGTGGTTGTAGTCCGAGAAGCGGTAGCCCACACCGAGCTCGAGGTTCTGCACGCCCGGCAGGTTCCGCAGGAGCGGCAGGAGCGCCTCGCCGAAGATCTCCTTCACGTTGTTCCTGCCGGAAACCGGCAGGACGCCGAACTGGCCGATGATGTCCGCGAAGTAGCCCGCGTCCGGCGTGAAGGCCTTGTCGGGCTTCGAGCTGACGCTGTTGCTGCGGTAGTCGGCACCCAGCGCGAAACGCGCTTCGCCCGCGGGCAGATCGAGGAGCTTGCCCTGCGTCGTGAGCTCGATGTTGTCCTGCTCGAGCTTCGTCGTGCTGCTCCAGTACGGGTTCAGGTAGTCGATGCAGTCCGCGGAGACCTGCGGCAGCGAGGGGTCGCCGAACTGACCGGCGCCGGCGCCGTTCTGCTCGCCGAACGGATTGATGCCGCTCGTGCAGGTGCCGTACTGGCCCTGGTAGTTGGCGCCGTAGTTGGGCGCCTCGAGCAGCTCTCGATAGCGGATGAGCGATGCGAAGCCCGACACGCCCTTGTCGACGAGCTGCGTCTCGCCGTGCGAGGCATTCAGCTCCCAGGTGATGTCCGTGCTCGGGACCGTGCCGCGGAAGCCGGTCATGAACTGGAACACGTCGTTCGTGTGTTCCACCACGCCGAGGCCCATGAACGTGAGGTCCTTGTTGAACGCCCACGGGGCGTTCGGGTCCGGGCGCGAGTCCAGCAGATCCTCGAACGCCGCCGGCACCGGATGGGCCCCGTCACGCGGAATATCCGCACGCCAGGTGTTCGCGGCAACCGGCGCGCCGCCCATGGTCGTGCTGTTGTAGCGCGTGTACATGAGCTGCGTGAAGAACTCGACGTTGTCGTTGATGCTGTAGCTCGTGGAGCCGAACGCGGAGTAACGCGTGAGCGGCAGGGAGGCGAGCGTGTCGGCGTTGAAGTTCTGCTTTACCGTCTTCGACGCCGGGTTCGTGTACGAGTCGATGGCATAGCGCGGGAAGAGCGGGTTCTGGTAGTTGTAGATCTCCGCGCCGGTGATGTTGAACAGCGACTGCTGGTCGTTGTTGAACCCGAGCTGGGTCGCGCGCCCGATGGAGTCGGCGGGGGCACCGAACTGTGCGAAGTAGGCGTTGAGCGCGTCCTGCGAAGGCTGGTTCGCGATCGGGTTGTAGTAACCCATGGAGAGGAAGCTCGAGGAGGACGGGATGGCGCCTACCCGGAAGCCTTCCTGGTTGAAATCGATATCTGCATTGCGCACTTCGCCGCGATCCGCGTAGCTCAGTGAGAGGACGGCGTTGCCGCGGCCGTCCGCGAAGTTGCCGCCCAGCGTGGCGTTGATGTCGAGCACGCGGTTGTCGCCGCGCTCGGAGAGGCCGTAGTAGCTGCCGAACTGCACGCCCTCGAAGTTCCGCTTGAGCTTGAAGTTCACGACGCCCGAAACCGCGTCGGCACCGTAGGCGGCCGAGGCGCCGCCGGTGATCACTTCGACGCTCTCGATCAGCACCGAAGGAATCGAGTTGATGTCGATGGCGAGCGCAGAAGTGGACGGCTGCAGGCGGCGGCCGTCGAGCAGCACGAGATTGCGATTGTCCCCGAGGTTGCGCAGGTTCAGCGTCGCGGCGCCGCTGTTGAAGTAGCCGGTGGAATACTGGCTGTTCGCGGCGCCCGAGAACTGTGGCAACTGCAGGAGCTTGGATTCGAGAGCGAAGCTGCCCGTCTGCTCGAGGAGATCCTGCTGCACGGTGGTGATCGGCGAGGTGGCTTCGAAATCACGACGCGCGATGCGCGAGCCGGTGACGAGCACCTCGGCGAGCTCCGGGGATTCTTCCGACGATGCGGACTCGCTCGGGCCGGTGGCCTCGGCCTGCCCCTGCGGAGAGGGGTTCGCGACAGCCATTGGCACACTGCCTGCCGCACAGGCCAGGGCCACGGCAACGGCAACAGAGATGAGTGAGCGCGGGCGCCCGTTGAAGTCGACTCGACTGTCAGGCGCAACAAAGCCGCCTGCGACGCGGGCCGGAAGGTCGTGCATTCGGAAATCCCCCTTGAGATTGGTAAGGCGTGTGGCCGACGAGCCTGTAACGCACGTTCGGCGGGAAGCCTCAGGGGAGATCGTAGCCGTGGCAGGCGCGGGAATTTTGATCGAGCTGGAGCACAGAGTTGATTCAGCTGGAGGCGGCGCGCAAACACTGCCTCCTCATGGTGCACATCGGCGCGCGAAGCCGAAGATTCGATAGACACCTACCGAGTCAGAGCGTGCCGCCGACATGAGTCAGAAGCGCGGATGTTGCTCGGCTGCGATGTCGGCTAGATCTGTCCCCGGGCGCAAGCTTCCCGAGTTGGCGCGGGCGCCCGCATGGCCTCGGGGCGTGAGCATGCCTTTCGTCGTTGGGCCGGGGCAGCGCGACCTTTCGACCCTGAATGTGCCGGATGCTCCCATCGGCGCGCCGCCCGAGCTCGATGCGCAGCTCTTCGTGGCTGCCTCGTGGAGCCCCGGGCGTGCCTGGAGCCGCGGCCCGAAACAACGGTCTATCATCCGCCGGCGTGCGCTGGACGCGCGCCGATATGAGAAGTCGAAAGGGGGGGCATGATGAAGAAGACGTATCTGGTTCTGGCCGGCTGCGTGGCGGTTCTGGCGTTCGCCGGATGCCGGCAGTCCGAATCACCGGCCGGCGCGGCGGCCTCAGGGGCAGCAGGGCAGCCGGCGCAGGTATCGGCCGAGCGGCTCCTGAAGGCGGAGAACGAGCCTTCCCAGTGGATGACCTACAACGGCACGTATTCCGAACAGCGCTACAGCCGGCTCACCAGCATCAAGCGCAACAACGTCGGCGGGCTCGGCCTCGCGTGGTACGCGGACTACGACACCAATCTCACCCAGTCCGGCACGCCGCTCTACATCGACGGCACGCTCTACGTCTCCACTGCCTGGAGCAAGGTGTATGCGTACGATGCCAGGAGCGGCAAGCAGCTCTGGCAGTACGACCCGAAGACACCTGGCGAGTGGATCCGCAACGTGTGCTGCGGCATCGTCAATCGCGGCATCGCCGCCTGGAACGGCAGGATCTACATCGGCACGCTCGACGGCCGGCTCGTTGCCATCGATGCCAGGACGGGCAAGCCCGCCTGGGAAACGCTGACCATCGACAAGAGCAAGCACTACTCCATCACGAGCGCGCCGCGCATCGCGAAGGGTCTGGTGTTCATCGGTAATTCCGGCGGCGAGTATGGCGTGCGCGGCTATGTGGGCGCGTACGACGCGGAGACCGGCAAGCAGGTCTGGCGCTTCTACACCGTTCCCGGCAATCCGAACGAGCCTCAGGAAAATGAAGCTCTGACGAGAGCCGCAGCCACCTGGCCCAAGGACAACGGCTGGTGGGAAATCGGCGGTGGTGGCGCCGCGTGGGACGCCATCGTCTACGACCCGAAGACGGATCTGCTGTACTTCGGCACGGGCAACGGCTCGCCGTGGGACCAGTCGCATCGCGACCCGAGCGGAGGCGACAACCTGTATCTCGCTTCGATCATCGCGGTGAAGCCCGCCACCGGCGAGTACGTGTGGCACTACCAGACCACGCCCGCGGACACGTGGGACTACGATTCCGTGAGCCCGATGATGACCGCGGACATCGTGATCGACGGCAGGACGCGGCACGTGCTGATGCAGCCGTGCAAGAACGGTTTCATGTATGTGCTGGACGCGGCCACCGGTGAGCTGCTGAAGGCCGACCCGTTCACCGAGGTGAACTGGGCCGACGGCGTGGACATGAAGACGGGCCGCCCGCGCACGAAGCCGGAGGCGCGCTATCCGGAAGGGCGGCCGTTCAATCTCGCGCCGGGCGTGCAGGGCGCGCATGGCTGGCACTCGAACGCGTTCAATCCGCAGACGGGCCTGATCTACATCGCCACGCAGGAAGCGTTCTTCAACATGGCGCGGGACCCGAACTACAAGCGTTCGCTCACCGGCTACAACGTCGGCATCAACATGGGTGCGCCGCCGCCTCCGGGTGCGAGGAGCGGGTTCATCGGGTTCCTGCAGGCGTGGGACCCGGTGGCCGGCAGATCCGTGTGGAAGAGCGAGCCCAACCAGGGCCCCACGGGTGGTGTGCTGGCGACGGCCAGCGGCCTGTTGTTCCAGGGGAACGGCAACGGACAGTCGCCGCGCGGTGCGGCCGCGCAGGCGACCAATGCTCTGCCGGCGGGCCCGGAGGCGAGCCCGGAGCTGCGCGCATTCGACGCGAAGACCGGAGAGAAGCTGTGGTCGTTCGGGACGAAGACCGGCATCGTCGCCGCGCCGATCACCTACGAGCTCGATGGGAAGCAGTATGTGGCCGTCAGTGTCGGTGGCGCAGTGCCGGGCGGTGACTACTACGCGCCGAACTATTCGCGGCTTCTCGTGTTCAGCCTCGACGGGAAGGCGACGCTGCCTGCGACAGTGGAATACACACCGCGGCCGCTCGACCCTCCGCCGCACACCGCGTCAGACGACGTGGTGAAGACCGGCGAGGCGCGCTATGGGCAATTCTGCTCGCAGTGTCATGGGGACAATGGGCAGACGCGCGGGGCGAACTTTCCCAATCTGACGCGCACGCCGATGCTTCACTCGCAGGAAGGGTTCGACATGATCGTGCTGCAGGGCGTGCTCCAGGAGAAGGGCATGGCTTCGTTCGCGGATTCGCTGAAGGCGGAGGATACGCAGGCGTTGCGCGCGTACCTGATCAAACGGGCGAACGATCTGAAGAATGCGCCGGCGGCAGGGCCGGGAGCGGGCCGCCCACCGCGGCGGCAACAGCAGCAGGAGCAGCAGCACCAGGCGCCGGGGACGTGAGCGCTCAGCCGTGCGGTGTCACGTTCCGGCAGGGGATGTGCCGGCCGTGTCTGTCAGCGCTGCGTCCCGTGCCCGATCGATGCGCTCACGTGTGAGCCCGGGAGCCAGCATGGCAAGGAACTCGTATATGTACTGCCGGATCAAGGCCTGCCCGGAGAACCCAACCCAGGTGGGTGCTGCCGGGAACAGATGCGAGACCTCGCGCGCGACGAGTTGCTGATCCTTTTCCGGATCGAACGCGACATCGGCGATGATTCCGACTGCGAAGCCGAGCTCGACGTACGTCTTGATCAGCTCGGCGTCCGGTGTGGTCAGCACGATCTGCGGCTCGATTCCCGCGGCGACGAACAGCTCGTGCAGCCAACGATCGGTCGTGGTGGAGGCATGTGATGCGAGGGGATAGGCGGCGAGCCGGGCGAGGCTGAGAGCCCGCGCACTCGCCAGCGGGTGAGACGCGGGAACCACCAGGCGTCGGCTGCTCTCGTAGCAGGGCAGAACGACCAGCTCCTCGAGCAGATGCGAAGCGCCCGCGACCACGGCCAGATCGATCTGATTCAGCCGCACGCGCTCCGCGATCTGCTCGGGCGTTCCCGGATGCAGCGACAGGCGCACTTGCGGGAACCGCGCCCGGAACGGGTGTATGACACGCGGCAGAACATACCGAGCCTCCGTGTGCGTGGTGCCGATGCGCAGCTCGCCTCGTTGGGGATCGCTGAGCTCCTCCGACACGTGCTTGATGTTCTGCGCTTCGCGAAGCGCGCGCCGCGCGTGCGCGAGCACCCGTTGCCCCGCATCCGTCATTCGCACGAGGGCGCGACCGTTGCGCGAGAAAATCTGGAAGCCGAGCTCCCGTTCCAGGAGCAGCAGCTGACGGCTCACCGCGGGCTGCGTGGCCTTCAGTCTCGCGGCCGCGGCAGTGATGTTGAGTTCGTTCTCGACGATCGCGGTCAGAAAACGGAGCTGCTGTAACGTCATCCTCTGGCAGCCGCACGCGTGCGCGCGTGCGGCTGCTCCTCGGCTTTACATTGACTTCGACATTTTGACTGCTTCAGATCAGAAGGACAGCCGCGCCGTGATGCCATAGGTCCGCGGATCGCCCGGCTGGCCGATGACGAGGCCGGTGCTGCCCGACTGCGTCGACAGGAAGTCGAAGTACTCCTCGTCGAACGCGTTCCTCACCCAGCCGTAGATGTCCCAGCCGTCGTCAGCACGGAACCCCGCCCGGAAGTTCGTGATCGTGTATCCCTCGATATCCGTGTAGATCGAGCGCGACGGATTCGACGAGAACTTCGAGCGATAGCTGCCATCGACGCCGAAGTACGCGCCGCCCGCCTTGCCGAAGAGCTGCGTGGGCAGGTTGTAGTTCAGGCCGTACGAGACCGCGATCTTCGAGATGCCGGGCAGCCACTGGCCCGAGATGTCGCAGAACGCCGGGCTGAAGCCGCCGGGCGTGCCGGGTGGGCTCGGCGGATTGGCCGCGCTGGCCGCGGTGCCGCCGGCCAGCTCGGGCGGGCAGGGCGCGTCGGGGAAGCTCACGTATTCGTGGTCCGTGAATGCGCCGTTGAGGTACACGTTCAGACGCTCGGTCGGGCTTGCGGCCAGATCTGCTTCGATGCCCCGGACGCGGATCTTGTTCGCGTTGGCGAGATAGCCGCGAATGACGTTCGCCTGGCTGTTGGTGACCGTGGCCTGGTAGTCCGAAATCTCCGTCCAGAATGCTGCGAAGTTCGCCGTGACCGCGCGATCGAAGAGCTGCGTTTTGAGGCCGCCTTCGAAGTGATTCACCTTTTCCGGCTTCACCGTCTCGACAGCCGTGATCGGCTGGTTGTTCGCATCGAGCGGCAGGCCCGAGAGGTTGATGCCGCCGGATTTGAATGAGCGGGCGAAAGTGAGATACCCGAGCGCGTCGGACGTGAGAGCGTAGGACGCCGTGAAATCCCCGGAGAGGTTGGTGTCGCTGAACTTCGGCGTGTAGCTCTGCGGGGCCAGCACACCCAGTTGTGCGGACGTGAGAGGCGTGTTGGTCGCGTTCGTCACCGTGGCGATGTAGCGGCCATCCTTCTGGTCGTAGTTGAACCGCAGGCCCGGCTGCAGTTTCAGTCTGTCCGTGATGTGCCAGGTGAGCTGGCCGAACGCCGCGGCGCTGGTGTTCTTCAGGCCGATATCGTTTTCGGAGCGCAGCCCGTCCAGGATGGTCGGGTCGTTCGCATTGGCCCCGCTCAGCAGCCACCGGCTCGCAAGCGCGCCCTGCTCCTGCACGCCGGCGGTCTTGATCTCCTGGTAGAACCCGTAGACCCCCACCACGTAGTCCACGCGCTCCCCGGAAGCGGCGAAACGCAACTCCTGCGTCCACTGGTCCTGCCGTGATGGATTCTCGGAGACGGTGGTGATCGGCAGGCCGATGAAGTCGCGATCGTTCGCCGGGCCCCAGCGCCACGAGCGCCACGCCGTCACGGAAGTGACCTTGCCGGCATCCAGGTTCCACTCGGCCAGCAGCGACGTGCCGCCGAGAGTGTTCTTCGCGGAGATGTTCGCGTCGAGATCGGTGCGGCGGTCGAAGGGGTTGAAGCTCGGCGGCGCGTAGTTGCCGGATGCCGCGGCGAGCTCGGCGTACTGGCGATTCAGGGGGCGCTGCGTCGACCCGGTGCGGACATAGATCTGGCCGTATCCGAGCGGATCCTGGCGGCTGTAGTCGCCGGAGAGCGTGAGATCCAGGTTCTCGGTCGCATGCAGGAGGAACTGGCCCTTGACGCCGAGGTTGTCCTGCTCGTTGATGTACTTGCCGGAGAACGTGTTGTAGATCGTGCCGCGTCGCTCCGTGTAGGACGCACCGATGCGCCCGGCGAGCTTGTCCGCGATCAGCGGACCCGAAACGGACGCCTTCACCTGTTTGAAATCGAGGTCGCCATAGCTGACCTCGACGCGGCCTTCCGGCGTGAAGCTCGGCTTGCGCGATGTGATGTTGATCGCGCCGGCGGTCGTGTTCTTTCCATAGAGCGTGCCCTGCGGCCCGCGCAGCACTTCGACCTGTTCCACATCGAGGAAGTCGAATGTCGCGGAGGCGCTTCGCGCGTAGTACACCTGGTCCACGTAGAGGCCGACACCCTGCTCGATGCCGTCATTCGTGAGGCCGAACGGCGCACCGATGCCGCGGATGTTCACCGCGGAGTTGCGCTGGTTGCTGGAGTAGAACTGGATCGAAGGCTGCAGCTGATTCAGCCTGCCGATGTTCAAGGTCCCGGTGGCGTCGAGCGATGCGGCGTCGAGCACGGCGATGGCCAGCGGCACGTCCTGCGACCGCTCTTCCCGGCGCCGCGCGGTCACGATCACATTCTGGATGTCTTCTGCGCCGCCCCTTGCGCTGGGGCCACTTTCCGCGGGCTGCGCCGCCGCGGGAGACGTGCAGACCACCCCCATTGCGAGTGCCACGGCAAACGCCACTGGCGAGTGGACCTGCTTTCTGATCGGCACACGTGAAACAGCCGCCTCGGCGAATGCCACAAGGCGCGTCGGAATGCTCATGACTTTTCCTTAGTTTGTTAGACCTGTTGATGCGCGTAGGTGATGTATTCATGCACAGTACATCGCGGAAGCGCTCTTCCTCGGCGGGGCGCAATTTATTGAGCGGCGGGTGACAAAGTCAGTCGAGGCGGGATAACACGAAGGTTACGCCAGCGTTTGGCCGGCGCCGGGATGCAACGGCTTCGAGCGGCGGAATCCCCGTGGGAAAAGCGAGTGCAGAGCAGATGGTGCGAGCTCTTTTCACACCAGCATGCGCTGGCTTCATCAGCAAGTTCGACTCGCGGACGTCTATTCCGACGGCGCCGCGGAGGAGATCCTGGGCGCGGCGCTTCGAAGGCGGCGCGGCCAGGGGATCATCTGTGGGAGGTTCACTTCAGCAGATCGTGAGCGCGCCTCGATGAGCGTCGCGACGTCGTGCACGAGGGTCTGCATGCGCGCCGGTTCATATCCATTTGAAGCCGCGAGCCATCACGCCAAGGAGGGCCCCCATGGCCAGAAGCATCCACACCCTGTCCACCACTGTGCCGATCCTGATCGCCTCGAAGGACCTGCTGACGTCCTGAAACGAGGCATTGACGTCCTTCTGAAAAGAATCGAACTTTCCCTGCAGAGACTCGAACCTCGCATCGATCTTCTCATCCAGGCGCTTCAGGTCCTGCCGGATATCCTTCACATCCTGGCGAAGCTCTTTGACATCAGACTGAATGTGCTCGACGGTTGCTTCGAGTCGCGCGACGCGCGCTTCCATGGTGCCCTCCGATTCGATTCGTCTTGCAGGAAGTGCCATGACACTCTCCATTGCGGGGCGGGGAGCATCGATGCACCGAAGGATATAGTCCACAACTGTCGCGTCACGAATGTACGAGAAATACCCATGAATTCCTGCGAAATCGACATGAGATGGCGCGTGTGTGACGACCGCGCGAGTGTCGAGTGCGCTTCACGCACGCAGGGTTCTGCTGGTGGTCTCCCAACGCTCGCAAGCATGGGCATCGTCTGCCGGTGCTCCTCGGGAGGTGGCTCGCCATCGAAGCTCCATCGAGTGCGGCGACCCACCTGCGCGGATGAGCATTGAGCGCCGAATCAAAAAGGGCGCACGACCGAAGGCTCTCCGGTCAAAGCCTGGCTCGCGAGTACGGTGACGATCTCTCCCCAATGGAGTGCCGCCGCCCCGTCTCAGAGACCGCTTGCGCCCGGCGCGCCGCCACCCAACGCTGTCGGCACATCGTGGGTACTGACGGAGTTCGAGCCATGGCTCAGCAAACGACCGATGCTTCCGTTCTGAGGCACATATCGAAACTGGTGGAGGAAGAAGAGGGGCTGTATGCGCGCGGGTCGCTGGAAGAGGAGGACCGGAAGCGATTGACCGCGTTGGGCGTGGAGCTCGACCAGTGCTGGGATTTGCTCCGTCGGCGTCGTGCACTGCGCGAGGTGGGCGGCAATCCGGATGAAGCGCAGGTGCGGTCACCTGAATCCGTGGAGAAGTACATCGGCTGAGGACTCCGCCCGCCCGCCGGAGAGGAGCGGTACCTCGGCTCGGCCGGGAAGCCGCGCCATCCAGGGGCGCACGAAGCGCTGAGGCGACGATCGATCCGCCATGTGATCGGCTTTTGCGATAGTTTGCGCAGCGCGCGCAGCGGAGTTTCAGGAGAGAGCAGTGCAGTTCAGGCAACTCGGTGGCTCGGGATTCAAGGTGCCGGTGCTCAGCTTCGGCACGGGCACCTTCGGCGGCCGCGGCGATTTCTTCGGCGGCTGGGGCGCCTCGGACGTCGATGAAGCCACGCGCCTCGTCGATATCTGTCTCGAGGCAGGGCTCAACATGTTCGACTCGGCGGACATCTATTCCGGCGGCGCCGCGGAGGAGATCCTGGGCGCGGCGCTTCGAAGGCGACGCGACCAGGCGATCATCTCCACCAAAGGAACGTTCCGCTCGGGCAGCGGGCCGAACGATGTCGGCTCCTCGCGCCATGCCCTGACCCGGGCCGTCGAGGGCAGCTTGCGCCGGCTGAACACGGACTACATCGACATCTATCAGCTGCATGGCTTCGATGCGACCACGCCGATCGAGGAAACGCTCAGCACGCTGGACGACCTGGTGCGCGCCGGCAAGATCCGCTACATCGGCTGCTCGAACTTCTCGGGCTGGCATCTCATGAAGTCGCTTGCGATCTCGGAGCGGTACGGTTGGGCGAGGCACGTCGCGCACCAGGCCTACTATTCGCTCATAGGTCGTGACTATGAGTGGGAGCTGATGCCGCTCGGCCTCGAGCACGCGGTGAGTGCCATCGTGTGGAGCCCCCTCGGCTGGGCGCGCCTCACCGGCAAGATCCGTCGCGGACAGCCTTTACCGCAGACGAGCCGCATGCACTCGAAGGTGACGATGGAGGGCGGACCGCCAGTGCCTGATGAGTATCTCTATCGTGTCGTGGATGCGCTGGACGAGGTGGCGCGCGAAACGGGCAAGACGGTGCCGCAGATCGCCATCAACTGGCTGCTGCAGAGGCCGACGGTCGCGAACGTGATCATCGGGGCGCGCACGGAAGAACAGCTGCGGCAGAATCTTGGTGCCGTTGATTGGAAGCTGACCTCGGAGCAGATCACGAAGCTCGACAAGGCGAGCGAGACGACGCCGGCGTACCCGTACTGGCATCAGCGCCAGTTCGCTGAGCGCAATCCACCTCCCGTGTGAGGTGACGCTGCTGCACGTTCAGAGCCCGCTTTCCCTCACGTCTTTCTTCTGGCGGGCGGCTGTCCCGGGCGTTTCTTCCGCCACTCCGACGCAAACCCGATGAACGCCGCGAGCGCAGGCGGCGGCTGCCGCCGGCTCGGGTAGTAGAGAAACGGCCCCGGAAACGGTGGGCACCAGTCTTCCAGCACCACTTCCAGCTGGCCCGCGCGCACCGCTTCACGCGTCGTCTCCTCGAACGTCATGATGTACCCGAGCCCATCGATCGCAGCCTGCAGCTGCAGGCCTGTATGCATGCAGACGAGCTGCCCTTCGGGGATGACCCTGATCTTCCGGCCGCCTTTCTCGAACTCCCAGGGCAACACCACCCCGCTCGGAAAGCGGATGACGATGCTCGGCTGGCCCACCACGTCCTCCGGCGTCTTCGGGCGGCCGTGCGCGTCGAGAAAGTCAGGCGACGCCGTCAACAGGTAGCGCTCGGGTGGGCTCAGTGATACGGCGATCATGTCGCGCGCGAGGTTCTCCTCGTACCGCACGCCGGCGTCGAAGCCTTCCTCCACGATGTCGACCAGCGCCGGGGTGTCCATGATCTCGAGGCGAATGTGCGGGTAGCGTTTCAGGAATGGGCCGACCATGGGCGCGAGCACGTGCTGAACGGCAGGCGGGGGTGCGTTGATACGCAGCCGCCCCGCCGGGATTTCCCGCTGGCCCTGCACGTCGTTCACGGCATCGCGCACGTCACGTAATGCGGGCACAAGCCGCGCAAGAAGGCGCTCGCCTGCTTCGGTGGGGGCCACGCTGCGAGTCGTCCGGTTGAGGAGCCGCAGGCCAAGCCGCTCTTCGAGCTTTCGCAGGTTCTCGCTCAACGCCGCCGGTGACATCTGCAGCTCGCTCGCAGCGCGACGGAAACTTCGATGCCGGGCAACGGCGGCGAACGCGACGAGGTCGCGCAGATCCGGATCAGGGGGTGCCATTGTTCGATTAGCCGAATAGCTCGTTCTTGATAATCCGTCTTATCGAACAGTGTGCCACTCCCTATCCTGCTTGCCCAGGCGACCATGATTCACCAGAGGAGGGCTCCCATGAACCATCAGCAACTCGGCTCCCACGGACCGGCGGTCTCGGCCATCGGCCTCGGCACCATGGGGATGTCGGACATGTACGGTCCGGCCGATCGGGCGGAAAGCATCGCGACCCTCCACGCGGCGCTCGACCAGGGCATCAACCTGCTCGACACCGGGGACTTCTACGGCATGGGTCACAACGAGATGCTCGTGGGTGAAGCGCTCCGGGGCCGCAAGCGGGACCAGGTGCAGATCAGCGTGAAGTTCGGTGCCCTGCGCGGGCCCGGGCCCGGGGAATTCCACGGCTACGATTCCCGCCCCGCGGCCGTCTGGAACTTCGTGGCGTATTCACTGAAGCGGCTGGGCGTCGATTACATAGACATCTACCGGCCGGCCCGGCTCGACCCGGGCGTCCCCATCGAAGACACGGTGGGCGCCATCGCAGAGCTCATCAGGCAGGGCTATGTGCGTTACATCGGTCTTTCAGAGGTCGGCGCGCAGACGATCCGCCGCGCCCAGGCGGTGCACCCCATCGCGGATCTGCAGATCGAGTACTCGTTGATCTCGCGCGGCATCGAACGCGAGATCCTGCCGACGTGCCGCGAGCTCGGCATCGGCATCACGGCCTATGGAGTGCTGTCGCGTGGCCTCATCAGCGGGCACTGGCAGAAGGGCAGTGACAAGGGCGACTTCCGTTCCCGCGCGCCGCGTTTCCTGGGCGCCAACCTCGATACCAACCTCGCGCTGGTCGAGAAGCTGCGGGCGGTTGCAGACAGGATCGGTGCCTCCGTGGCGCAGGTCGCCATCGCGTGGGTGTTTGCCCGCGCCGCAGCCCAGAAGGCCTCGATCGTCCCGCTCATCGGCGCGCGGCGCCGGGACCGGCTGGCGGAATCCCTGGGTGCCCTGAGGGTGACACTTTCGCAGGAGCAGCTCGCTGAGATCGAGCAGGCGGTGCCGCCGGACGCAGCGGCCGGGGAGCGTTATCCCGAAGCGCAACTTGCGCACATGGACAGCGAACGGGCGGGGTGAAGCGGACGCCGCCGCGCCTTGCGGGGATCTGGGCGGGGCCGCAAACTCGCGGTCCCGACGACATCGGCAGCATCCTGGCCGGCTTTTTCACCGGTCGCTCGCGGCGCACGCGGCCGCGAGCATCATGTCGTCGCTGACTGTGAAGGAGAGTTCTGGTGAGTTTCGTCCTACCCCCGCTTCCTTTTTCCATCGACGCTCTGACCGCCCGCGGCATGTGCCGTGAAACGCTGGAGCTGCATCATGGCAAGCATCACAACACCTACGTGACCGCCCTCAACGGTCTCGTCGAGAAGAACGACAGCCTGAAGGGCAAGTCGCTCGAGGAGCTGATCAAACTGAGCTACGGCAAGGAAGACCTCACCCCGGTCTTCAACAATGCCGGCCAGCACTGGAATCACAGCGTGTTCTGGGAATCGCTGTCGCCGGAGGGCGGCGGGGTTCCGGGCAAGCTGGAAAAGAAACTGGTCGAGGACTTCGGCAGCGTCGACAAGTTCAAGGAGACCTTCAAGGCCGCGGCGCTCGGGCAGTTCGGCTCGGGCTGGGCGTGGCTCGTCCTGGCGAACGACGGGAAGCTGAAGATCACGAAGACGTCCAATGCCGGCACGCCGCTTGCCACGGGCGAGGGCAAGGTGCTGCTCGTGCTGGACGTGTGGGAGCACGCGTATTACGTGGACTTCCGCAATCGGCGGCCGGACTTCACGGACAACTTCCTCAACAAGCTCGCCAACTACGAGGCGGCGGCCGCGAAGCTCTGAGTGGAACGGGCGGGTGCTGGGTGCGCTCAGGCTGCATCCAGCGCCCGCGCGGCGTGAGCGCGCGATTGGCGCGTGCGCTGCAGAAGCGGGGCCCTGGGCCCACCGCGAGGCGTGCATGGAGGCAAAGCGACGATCGCCATCCGGAACGTCATCAGGAATACACCGGGTCGCTGCAGGGGCCCATGACATCAGGAAGGCCGGCCGGCCTTCCCGCGACGGGAGCAGCATTCACAGAAGCGTCACGGACATCCGATCGGAGCACCACCATGGCGAGTTCCAGGAAGAAGGCACCGCAACCGAAGGCCGTATCAGGCGGGGTTGCGACGAAGAACACGCAACTGGGCGATTTCGGGGAGCGTCGGAAGGGAGTGTTCGCCGGTGCAGCATTGCGCGCGCTCTGCCAGGCAGCCGGCATGACGGAAAAGCAGCTTTGCGAGATCAGCGTGCGGGCTATCCGTCACAACGAACAACTGGCCAGGCGCCCGGATGAGCAGATCGAGCGTCGCCGGCTGGTACTACTTCGACGTGCCGCTGGTCATTGCCGGCCCCTACTACGTCATTGCCGACGACGGGCCCTGCGAGGACAAGTACGCGCGCGTCGAGGGGCGCTATTCAATGGGCGTTGCCGTTGATCCGTCGCCCTATCCAGCTCCCGTCGCAAGCACGGGGTCGATTCCGCTCATCCTCGAGGGGCAGACGAACGCGTCCATCGCCGACGATCTCATTCTGGGAACACGGCTCCGGGCTGGCACGCCGGCCTTCATGGGATGGCCGTTTCGCGCCGGCGTCCCGGCACACGTCGGTATCAGTCTGTGGGGCAAGGCGGCAGCGTGCGGAGACGGATCGTTCGCCAGGATGGATCTGCAGGTCTATGCGCCGTACGTGAATGTCAGCTGGATCGAGGGAACGCTCTAGCTCTCGTATCCCATCGCGCGGCGGCGCTTGTCCATGGCGTTCTTCATGACCGTCTGCGTGGACGTCTGCCTCGCGGCGGTCAGGAAGTACCCCCAGCTGTCCGCACACATCACGGCGTCGGGCGTGTCCTTGATCGCGCGGCAGTTCGGCAGCTCATACACCTTGTCCGACGTCTTGATGATCTTGTGGGTGAGCTCGTGCGCGAGCGTCATGTACCGGTAGATGGCGGGCGTCTTGAGAATCTCGTCGTAGCCTCTCCTGACGCTGAAGTAGAGCGGCCCGATGAATATCTTGAGCCCCGAGGGCACTTTCAGATACGCGCCCGCCGTTCGATAGTCCGGGCGATCCTCGCCTTTCAGCATCACCGTGGGGATGACCTGGCCGGCGAGATTGCGTGTCACGAGGTCATCCGGGTCATCGACGTCGCTGTCACATCGCATGCCGACGTGCAGCCGCTTGAACGTGAGGCGCGTGCAACGCGTGTTGAGATACTGGTCGAGGTTGTCGAGTGAGGTCGCCACCTCGTCCAGGGACTGCTGGGCGAACCAGTCGCGGCGCGGGCCCGCTTTGGGATCCGCGGCGAGCTCGCGGATCAGCGGGCAGAGGATGCGCAGGTTCCCGATGATCTCTTCCATGTCACCGGGCGCGAGACCCTCGCCCCGCACGAGCAGCTTGGCGGATCGGCCGGGGATCGTGACGTCGCGCTCGAAGTCCGCCACGGAGAACCTGCTGAAGCCCGAGACGCGGTTGTGGAAGAAGTCCCACTTGTCCTTCTTGCCCTGGAGGAAATCGACCGCCTGCCTGTACTTCAGCTTCTTGTCGCTGGGGACCTTCGAGAGCACGGCTTCCACCTCGCTCCATCTCAGGTCCTTGTCCTTCTCCAGCGCATCGCTGAAGAGCAGATAGAGGGGACGCAGGGCGCTTTCGGTCTGCCAGGGCAGCGTCGCCGAACCCAGCCGGACGCCCTTGTCGCCGCTGCGGACCTCTGTCTTGAAGTCCTCGAGAAACTTGTGCGTGATCCGCATGCTGATCCTCAATAAAGAACACGAGCCAAGGGCGGAGGCATTCTCATCTGCGTCCTGCAATCCGCGGCCGATGCTAATGGAAGCCTCCAGCACCGGCAACGCTACGAACCCGCTCGAGCCAGGTTGTACTCGCCAAGTGAGAAGTGCGTTCCACCGCGCAGTGGTTGAGGCGCACCGCGCGCCCGGTCAGCGCCGGACGGCCGGGACGATGAGCTCGTGCGGGCAGAAATGGCAGTCTGCGGGCGGAAATGGCGACGCAGGGACAACCGCGGACCCGTGCAGCCGCCCGACGCCATGTCGCTGTCAGAATCGATACAGCGCTGCGAGGCCGGTGGAGGAGGGCATTCGCGCCGCGGGCACCACGACGACCTCACCTTTCATCCGGGCGACCATCTCGTCCAGGTCGTTCAGCACGTCACCGACCTCCGGGTCGGCAAGATCCCCCGGCGTGATGGCGCCGCTGCGATCGTCGACCTGCCCTGGAATCTGTCGATCCGCTTCGACGAGCAGTGTGCCGACCCGCCCGGCGACGACCGCCCTGGCGACGTCGGAGACGTCGTCCGATGCAAGATGCCGATGCTGGGCGGCGCGATACTCATCGACCAGTTTCGCCAGGCGCTGCAGGTAGAAGGGCTCCACTTTCTGCCATGCCAGCCGGCGCAGCTCATCGGGATCCAGCGCGTCCGGATTCGTCTCGATGCCTTCGGGGAGCAGGAACGGGTTGTGGCTGACCGCGCGAAACGGCGCCTGGGACTCGGTGAGAGCGACCAGCATCAGGGGCAGGCCCGAGGGCCGGGAGTGATGTTCCAGGATCGCGCGGTCCACCGCGCGAAAGAATCGATCCCGGTCGGTGTCCACTTCATCCGCTCGCTGGCCGGAGCCGTAGTGCACCACCTTGCCCCCCGGAGCGGAGCGGACGCCGAGGCGCGGCGCTGTAAGCTCCTCGCCCAGAGCGGCGGTGAGTGTCGTGGGAACATCCGCGAGGTCCACCGGGTCGAGCGCATCGCGGTTGCCCTCGTAGAGCCGGACTTCGCTTCGGCTCAGGCAAAGAACCTGGTAGCGGTCGGCGGACTGCAGAATGCGCAACAGGGGCTTCGTGTAGAAGTTCTGCGCCACGATGAGAAGCTCGCGCACCGGGCGCTGCAGCTCGAAGAGCTGAAACGTATCGGGAGCGCTCATGATCACGAGTCCCTCCGTGCGATGGTTCCAGAACTCCTCGTCGCCCTCGAGTGCCTCGTACTTCTCCAGCAAGGCTCGAACGTCGCGCGCGGGATGCTTCTGGCGCAGGGAGTCTTCGAGCCGGCGCCGAAGGTTGCGATAGCGGATGGGGTCCTGCTGGTTGTCCGGGTGGTGCCGGTGAGTGGGCTGGTACAGCGAGATGCACGGAGGCTCGTGACCCGACCGTAAGCGGACGAGATCGTCCGTGGTGACTTGACGCATGAACCCTCCTCGCGCGCGCTGGCGAGCGAACGTTCGCGCCCGAAGGGCACCGGCACGATTGGACCTTGGTCCACCCGGCGCCTTCTACGCGGGGTCGCCCTCGCTTGCGCCGCCGATGGCGAGCGCGAACGAGAACGTCGCGCCGTGCGGCGAATTCTGCCGGGCCGAGAGCCGCCCGCCATGCGCGTCGACGATCGAACGGCAGATCGCGAGCCCCATGCCCATCCCGCTCGACTTGGTCGTGAAGAAGGGGTCGAACATTGCGTCGGGCTGACTGAGGCCCACCCCGCAGTCTTCGACCTGAACCGTGACTTCCGTGCCGTCCGCCAGCGACGTGATCCTGAGCTCTCGCGGGCGATCGTGAACACCGTCCATCGCCTCGATGGCGTTGCGGACGAGGTTGGCGATCAGCTGTTGCATCTGGACGCGGTCGGCGGCGGTGATGGGCAGCTCGCGCTGCAGTTCGGTGTGGAGCGCCACGTTCCGGCGACGCAGGTCGTCGGCCATGAGCTCGCAGACCTCCCTGATCACGTCGTTGATGTTCAGCGGCTGCTTGGTGGGCGGGGCCTGCCTGAAGAGCGAGCGAACGCGGGCCACGACCTCCGCGGCCGTGTTCGCGTCGCGCATGATTCTCTCGGCGCTCTGCACGGCGCGTTCGACGCTCGGTACCGGCGCCGTGAGCCAGCGATGGCAGGCGTGGGCGTTGGCCACGATCGCGGCGAGCGGCTGGTTGATCTCGTGGGCGAGCGAGCCAGCGAGCTCGCTCAGCGTCGCGAGGTGCGCGGCCCGCGAGAAGCAGGCCTGCAGGGTGCGAAGGGATTCTTCGGCGCGCTTGAGATCGTCGATATCCGTTGCCGCTCCGTACCAGCGCATGAGACGGCCGGACGCGTCGCTCACGGGTGCCCAGCGGAGGTGGAACCACCGGTACACGCCATCGGAGCGCCGCAGGCGGTGCTCACTCACGAACGGCACACCCGCTGCCAGATTCTCGCGGCAAGTGCGCATCACCCGGTCCTTGTCATCGGGATGGACCGAATCGTTCTCTTCCCACGCCTCGAGCTCAGCCTGCGTGCGGCCGAAATAGTCGAGCAACCGCTGGTTGTTGTATTCCAGCTCGCCGGCGGCCGTCATCGTGAACACGAGGCCCGGGATGCTTTCGACGATCAGGCGATAGTCCTGCACGCCACCGGGTGCGTTGCCCGGGCTTTCAGGCAGGGATTGACCGGATGAGGGATCTGCATTCATGACGACAGGTCTTGGAGCCAGGCCGTCCCTGGGCACCACGCGAATCCACGCGAACAACTGTATCACCGGCGCGGGCCCGGGCCAGCCGCCGAAGTGTGCTCGAACGAGGCCATGACAGCTGCGAGGCGAGCTCGCCGGTGCGTCAGCCGGCAGGCCGCAGGCGTGCGTCCCATGCCGGAGTGGAAGCGGCGTGTGAGGTGACTCTGGTCCGTGTACCCGCTTGCCAGGGCGATGTCGGCCATGGAAAGGTCCGTGGTCACGATGAGCTCCCGCGCGCGTGCCAATCGTCTCTGCATGACGAACGCATGTGGCGTGAGTCCGGTCGAGTTGCGAAAGCAGTGAGCGAAGTACGACAGCGACAGTTCTGCCAACGCCGACATCGCTTTCACCGCGATGCGGGCATCGAGGTTGGTGTCGACATACTCGCGCAGGCGTTCGATCACGCGGGACGGCAAGCACGGCTTCCGGGTGGGCAGTCGATGAGCCTCTCTGGCCGGAAGATGAGCTGCGTTCCAGCAGGAGATGGCGGGATATCGACATGCAGGCGTCTCCGACGATGCGACATTCTTCTGAGCGATGCGGCCACGGCGTCAAGGCAGGGCCAACAAGATTCTGCGACATGCCGACCCCACACCCAGCGTCGTCGAAGACGACGTTGCCGCCAGCGCAGGGGGATTTCGGTCAGCGGCCGATCGCGCAGCTGTGAGGGCTGTGGTTCCGACGATGGCGAGGTTGGCGAGGCGAGCAGCGCCAGCACAGCCGCTGCAATGATCCGCCAATCGAGTGAACGCGACGCGGGGGACGAAGCTACATCGGGTTTGCTCGATGCAGCGAGGTCGTGCATCTGCAGAATCGGTTGCGATTGTAATCGGCACCTGTGAGTCGCTCGCCACGACGACTCATGCGCAACGAGTTCAACTGTAATCCGACGTCACCTCTTCGAGGGATATTCATCACCGGACCGCAGATTCAGTATCTACACCGCGACGGCTCATGTCCTTCCGCGGCAGCGCATCCACGGCGTCTGCACGCGCGACGATCCAGTTCTCGAGGAGGTTTCAATGCGCAGCGTAATGGTTTCAATGTTGGCTACCACCCTGCTTTGTGGCGCCGCATACGCAGGCGAAGGGGATTCGGCACCGGTCGCGGACGACGCCAGGCCGGACGGAACCGTGACTCTGAAGGGCGGCAGTGTGGCGGCCGGCATCGGGTATACCTGGGGCTCGGGCGAGCTCGAGTTCGAGGGCGCCAGGCACCCGTTCTCCATCAAGGGTGTTTCGGTCCTGGATGTGGGCGCCACCGACTACACGGCCACCGGGCATGTGTACAACCTGAAGAAGCTCAGCGACTTCGCCGGAAACTACGCTGCGGCTGCCGCTGGTGTGACGGTGGCCGGAGGCGGCACGGCGAGCTACCTGAAGAACGAGCACGGCGTGGTGATCAGGCTGCATGCCACGGATGTCGGCCTCAAGTTCAATCTGTCCGCCGACGGCGTGCACATCGCCCTGAAGCAGTGAAGAGGGGCGCGGCGGCACGTCGGCACCTGCCCGATCGTGTCTCCGTGCGTCTCGAATCAGGTCCATTACAACGTGCCGCGGCCGTGCGGCCCGATGAGTGTGCTGAGGCGACGCGCAGCGCCGCTCGTGCCGCCGGCAGTGGCAACGTGACTGAAGATCGCGAGTCCGACGGCGTAGCAAGTGCTCGCAACTGACACAGCCGAAGGTGTAACGGTGGTGCTGGAAGGCCGCATCACCGCGTACACGGCTGCGCCGATCTGGCAATCCGTCAGCGAGACGCTCGCGCGCAACCCGGATCGGCCCGTCGTGGTCGATGCGTCGCGGCTCGAGCATGTGGACAACGTTGGTCTTGCTCTGCTCTTCGACCTGGTTCGGCGCGAACGCCGACCCGGGGCCGGCGTCGAGCTGCGCGCGCTGGCGCCCAGATTCGCCACGCTCGTTGGCCACTTCGATCCTCACGACTTTGCAGCGCCCGTTGCCACACGGCACATCGGCACGGCCGAACAGCTCGGCCGGGGGGCCGCCCAACAGGTCGGTAGCATCCGGGAGCTGATTGGCTTCCTCGGCCGGTGTGCGCGGGCGCTCTGGGAGGCGCGCACGCGGCGGGTCGTGCAGTGGCGCGACGTGCTCGACGTCGCGACCGAGACGGGCGCGAACGCCGTGCCGATCGTCCTGCTCATGGGGTTTCTCATCGGCGTGATCATTGCCTTCGAGGTGTCCCTCGTAGCGCGGCAGTTCGGTGCCGTGATCTTCGTCGTCAACGGCATCGGAGTCGCCATGCTGCGCGAGCTGGGCGCCCTCATGACCGCCGTCGTCGTTGCCGGGCGCACGGGGGCCGCGTTCGCCGCGCAGATCGGCACGCAGAAAGTCAACGAGGAGCTGAATGCGCTCTCGACGTTCGGCATCGATCCGGTCGAGCTCCTCGTGCTGCCCCGATTGCTGGCAGTGACCCTGGTGATGCCGCTGCTGACCGTGATGGCGGACATCGTGGGGATACTGGGCGGAGCCCTGGTGATGACGAGCTTCGATGTCACGTTCCTGCAGTTCTACAGCCAGCTGCGTGGGGCGGTGGCGCCATGGGACCTGGTCCTGGGCCTCATCAAGTCGGCGGTTTTCGGGTTGACGATCGCGGCAGTGGGATGCTACCGGGGCCTGGAAACGCGCGCGGGTGCGGCATCGGTGGGCCTGTCGGCAACGAGTGCGGTCGTGACGAGTGTCGTGCTCATCGTCGTGATCGACGGCCTCTTCGCCGTCTTCACGAGCTGAAGTGGGCGGCGTGGCTCTGCCCCTGCCGCGCGTGGACCACGGGGCATCGGGTGCGCTGCCGGCCATCAGCGTCCGGAATCTTCGTGTGGGCTACGGGCCGCATGTCCTGCTCGAGGATGTTTCCTTCGACGTGCATCGCGGCGAGATCGTCGTGATCATCGGCGGGTCGGGCAGCGGCAAATCGACCCTCATGAAGAACATCATCGGTCTGTACGAGCCGCTGGCCGGTGACATCCTCATCGACGGAACGAGCCTCGTCAGGGCGAGCGCGGAAGAGAAGACGAGCCTGCAGCGCAAGCTCGGAGTGATGTACCAGAGCGGCGCGCTGTTCGGCTCGCTGAACGTGCTGCAGAACGTGCGGTTTCCGCTCGACCGGTTCACTGACCTCACGCTCGGGGAAAAGAATCTTGCCGCGCGCATGCTTCTGTTCACGCTCGAGATCGCACACGCGCAGTTCCAGATGCCGGGCGAGCTTTCCGGCGGCATGCTGAAGCGCGCGGGCATCGCCCGGGCGATGGCGCTCGGGTGCGACATCCTGCTCCTCGATGAGCCGTCGGCGGGCCTCGACCCGATTACCGCCGCCAATCTCGATCGGATCATCCTCTCGCTCCGCAAGAACCTCGAGGTCACGTTGCTGGTGGTGACCCACGAGCTCCAGAGCATCTTTGCGATCGCCGATCGGGCCATCATGCTGGACCCGGTGTCACGCTCGATCATCGCCGACGGCAAGCCGGCAATCCTGCGCGATGACAGCCGCGATGCGCGCGTGCACCAGTTCTTCAACCGTCAGCCCGACGCGCTCCGGGTGCGGTAGCCCATGGACGAGAACAGGCGTTACGTCCGGCTCGGGTTGTTCGTGCTGCTGGGTCTCGCAGCCCTTGCGGGCGCGCTGTTGCTGCTCGGCGTGCGGCAATGGTTCAAGCCCACCTTCATTTTCGAGACCTACTTCGACCAGTCCATTGCCGGCCTCGGGATCGGTGCGCCGGTCACTTTCCGCGGCGTGCCGCTTGGGCAGGTCACGCAGATCCTGACCTCTGCCGCGACCTACGAGCACGACGTGTCGTTGGACGATCGCCGCGATTACATCGTGGTGCGCGTGACGGTGGACACTTCGGGCCCGGAAGCAGTGCAGATGAAGCGCGACGCGGTCGCGCTGGCCAGAAGAGGGTTGCGGGCCCGGACCCATCTGGCCGGTGTCACGGGCCAGCAGTATCTGGAGCTCGATTTCATGAATCCCGAGCGGTATCCGCCTCTGCCGTTCGCATGGAAGCCGGAGTACACCTATCTGCCATCCGCCCCGAGCTCCGCCGGCCAGATCATCGCGAACGCACAGGCCTTTCTGGCAAGCCTCGACGAGGTGGACATCCGGAAGCTGGGGCAGAACCTGAATGCGCTCGTCACGCGTCTCGACGGGAAGCTCGGCGAGCTGCCGGTGGCGGAGCTTTCCGCAAGACTGCACGACGTGCTGGGAAGCGCGGAGGCGACGCTCAGCCGGATCGATACGACGCTCGGGGATCCTGCCATCCGGGAGACCCTCGACAACGCGGCCGTCGTCAGCGCCCGGCTGCGCAAGATCGTCGACGACGGCGATCTGGACAGAACGATCCGCAGCGTCGAAGAAACAGCCGAGCGGCTCGACAGCCTGCTCGGCGACAACCAGTACGATGTCCGCGTGATCGTGCAGGACCTGCAAACAACCGCGGACAACCTGCGTTCGCTCTCGGAAACCATCAGGCGTTACCCCGCGGGCGCCGTGTTCGGCGGGCCGCCCGAGAAGGTCGAGCTGCCCGAGCGCTCGCCATGAACGGCGTGTCTCTGCTCATCGCAATGTGCTCGTGCTTGACGATGGCGGCCTGCTCGATCGGCAGGCCGACGCCTCGGCCGACGACGTATATCGTCGATCCGCCTGCGAGTGGTGCACCGTCTTCAGACCCTCGCCGCCCCGAAACGCTGCGGATGGGCAGTGTGCGCGTGGCGGCGCCGTACGCGCGAAGCGAGCTCGTCTACCGCCTGGACGATGTCCGCTACGCCTCGGACCCCTATCACACGTTCGTCGCGGAGCCGGGTGCAATGCTCGGCAGCCGGATGGCCGAGTGGCTCGATCGCGCCGGGCCGTTCAGCCTGGTCGCGCAGCCCGGCAGTGCGCGGCCGGCGTCGTATGTGCTCGAGGCGAGCGTGGCCGAGCTGTATGGCGATTTCCGGGCAGGCCAGCCCCCGGCGGCGGTGCTGGCCGTGCAGTTCGCGCTCATCGACCAGGGTGGCGTGCGGCCCAGGGTGCTGTACGAACGCTCGATTGCCCGACGGGTCGATCTGCCGAAGGCCTCGCCGGAGGTGCTCGTCCGGGGGTACGGGACCGCGCTTGCAGAGATTCTTGCGCAGGTCGCTTCCGAGCTCGGCGCGCAGATCCCGCATCAGTGAATCGAGGCGCGCGCGGGCGGGCCCGATGCGTGACTCGAGCGGCGGGTGGGCTCGGCTGCCGGCTGCGGCGGCCGGCGCAAACGAAGGTCGTGAGGGGTCGAAACCTCTACAATTGCCCGCGGAAAGAGCGGCTGCCGCCTGGCTCTTCGAGCGAGTGCATTGATTCCAGAGAGAAATAGTACCGTCGCGCCGGTCGCGGACCGGGCCTGGGCGGTGAGCTTCACGCGATCCGCGAATCGCCTGCACGCTGCAATGTGCTGCCCGCGTCACGTCCGGCTCAGCCTCGAGCGCAGGCATGCGGACGCGTGATCCCTGACGACTACGCACATGAAGCCTGCGCCGCGCATCCTGTCCATCATTCCGCCGATGACCCAGCTCAACACGCCATACCCCTCGACGGCGTATCTCACGGGTTTCCTGCGCTCGCGCGGATTTCACGCGGAGCAGAGGGATCTCTCCATCGGGCTGGCGTTGCGGCTGCTGTCGCTCGATGGCCTGCGTGCCATCCATGGGCAGGTCGAGTCGCTTCCACGCAAGCGACACACCGCGACGACACGCTTCTTTGCCGAGCACTTCGAGGTCTACGAGGCGACCGTCACGCCGGCAATCCGGTTTCTGCAGGGCCGTGACCCGAGCCTCGCGCATCGCATCGCCTCGCGGCGCTACCTGCCTGAAGGCCCGCGCTTCACATCGCTGGAGCACTACGTCGAGAGCGAGCAGGGCGCAGGAGACGCACTCGATTGGGCGTTCGGCGCGCTGGGCCTGCAGGATCGCGCCAAGCACATTGCAACCCTCTACCTCAACGACCTCGCCGATGTCATTCGCGACGGTGTCGATCCGCGCTTCGAGTTCGTTCGTTATGCCGAATCCCTGGCGGCGAGCCAGCCGACGTTCGATCACCTGCACGCTGCGCTCAATGCGCCGCATAGCCTGGTGGATGCGACGCTGCACACGCTGACCCTCGAAGCGCTGGCTCAGCATCAACCCACATTGGTGCTCGTCACGGCGCCATTTCCGGGAAACGTGTACGGGGCCTTTCGAGTTGCGCAGACCATCAAGGGGGCGCGGCCATCCATCGTGACCGCTCTCGGCGGGGGGTACTGCAACACCGAGCTGCGCGAGCTGAACGAGCCGCGTGTCTTCGATTACTTCGATTTCGTCACGCTCGACGCCGGCGAAGCGCCGCTGCTCGCGCTCATGGAGCACCTGGAGGGCAGGAGGCCCGCGGAACGGCTGGTCCGGACCTACACGCGCGAGCTTCACTACGTCGATCACAAAGAGCCCGAGATCGCCTTCTCGACAACCGGAGCACCCACCTACGCCGGCTTGCCGCTGGACGACTATCTGTCGCTGCTCGACATGCTGAACCCGATGCACCGTCTGTGGTCCGATGGCCGCTGGAACAAACTGACCGTCGCCCACGGCTGCTACTGGAAGCAGTGCAGCTTCTGTGACGTGAACCTGGATTACATCTCCCGCTACGACCTGGCCTCCACCGAGGTGCTGATCGATCGAGTCGAGGCCCTGATCCGCGAGACCGGGCAAACGGGATTCCACTTCGTCGATGAGGCGGCGCCGCCCAGGGCGCTCAGGTCCTTTGCCAGGGCGCTGCTGCAACGGAAGCTGGATATTTCGTGGTGGGGCAACATCCGGTTCGAGAAATCATTCAATGCCGACCTGTGCCAGCTGCTCGCAGACAGCGGCTGCATCGCCGTGACCGGCGGATTGGAAGTCGCCTCGGATCGGCTGCTGGCGTTGATGAAGAAGGGGGTTTCGGTGGAGCAGGTGGCCCGTGTCACCCGGGCGTTCTCGGACGCGGGCATACTGGTGCACGCCTACCTGATGTACGGCTTCCCCACGCAGACGGTGCAGGATACCGTCGACGCGCTCGAGTACGTGCGGCAGTTGTTCGAGGCCGGGTGCATACAGTCCGGGTTCTTCCACCGCTTCACGTGCACGGTTCATTCGCCGGTGGGCAAGCATCCGGAGCAGTACGGTGTCACGTTGCATCCGCCGCGCAACCCCACGTTTGCCAACAACGACATCAACTTCACGGACGCGACCGGCGTCGATCACGACCTGTTCGGCGCGGCGCTCAGGAAGGCACTGTACAACTACATGCATGGTATCGGTCTCGATCAGGACGTGCGCAACTGGTTCGAAGTGGAAGTGCCGCGCACCCGCGTGCCCAGGGCCTTCGTGGCGCGCGCGTTGAAGGAGTAGCCCGTGGAGATCGTGCTCGACCCACCATTCATCCGCGGCATCCTCGAGGACGAGCGCGACCGCGCCCGTGATGAGATCGAGAAGGCAGGTGTGCTGCGCGCATTGGAAAGCTCCCGGCAGCGCCACGACCAGCGAATTGCTTCCGCGCCGGATGTCGGCACTGTCGCGTGCCGCGCCGGCTGCACGTGGTGCTGCTATTTCAGTGTCGATGTCCGCGCCGTCGAGGTCTTCGCCATCCTGGATTTCGTGGAGCGTCACTTCACGGTCGAAGAGAAGGAGCGCGTTTACGCGGAAGTGCGCGCGAACAGCACGGCCTTCCAGGATCTGGGCGAGAGCGAGCGCATGAGGCGGAACGTGAGGTGTCCGTTCCTGAGCGACGGACGATGCTCGATCTATTCCGTGCGTCCCCAGGCGTGCCGCAACTATCACGCAACGAACGTCGCCGGCTGCCAGAAATCCTTCGAAGAGCCCGACAACCCGGACATCGACCCGGATTTCGCGCCCTGGGTGTATCAGGCAGGTACGGCGCACGTCGATGCGTTCAGCACGGCCATGCGGAATGCGGGGTACGACGTCAGCGCGTACGAGCTCAACAGCGCGCTCGATGCCGCCATGGCGGAGCCTGCTGCGCGCGAGCGCTTCGAATCGAGGTCACGACCGTTCACCCGCCTCGGCGGCGAGGATGTGCCTGCGGAGCTCGATGATCTCGAGCCCTGAGCCCTGCAAGAAGGGGCAGGCTCATCGCGGTATCGGTGCGCAACCCGGCTGGCTAGAATCCGGCCGCACCACACACGTCGGCGCGCCGGTTCCGGTGCGATACGGGAGGGGTCGAGATCATGCTGATCAGGCAGATTCGGTCTGTGCGGGCACACTCCATGTTCGCTGGAGCGTTGTGCGCCATCCTGCTGTTGCCGGTTCTCGCCCGGGCCTCAGGCCTCTCGACCGAGCAGATCCGGGAAATCTCGGAGCTCGCGTCCAACGCAGTGCAGGCGAATCAGCTGCCGGGCCTTTCCGTTGCCGTGTCGAAGGACGACGTCATCTGGACCGCGGCGTTCGGCAAGGCCGATCTCGAGCAGGATGTTCCGGTCACGCCGCAGAGCATGTTTCGCACGGCCTCGATCGCGAAGTGGTTCACGGCCACCGCGGCCATGCGGCTGGTGGAAGAGGGGAAGCTCGATCTCGATGCTCCGGTGCAGCGTTATTGCCCGCAGTTTCCGCAGAAGCAATGGCCGGTCACGTCACGGCAATTGCTCACTCACATGGCTGGAATACGTCACAACCATGGCAGCAACGGTGAGAAGCGCGACACCGACGCCGAGCGCCAGGCGCTCGAAGCGCTGATCCAGCGCGAAAGAAGCCTGCAGCACAGGCGCTATACGGATGTGATCAAGCCTCTGGACACCTTCAAGGACGATCCGCTGGTGTTTCAGCCCGGCACACGTGTTCTCTACAGCTCGCTGGGTTACCGGCTGCTGGGGTGCGTGCTCGAAGGCGCGGCGGACGTGCCCTATCGCAAGCTGATGCGCGATCTCGTGTTCGAGCCGGCTGGAATGCAGTCGACAACGGAGGACGATGCGCTCGCCGTCGTGCCGCACCGTGTAGCCGGATACAGCAGGGCGCCGGGCGGCAGCATCGTGCGCGCTACGTTTCGTGACGTCAGTGAGAATCTTCCCGCCGGCGGGTACCTCTCGACGGCTGCGGATCTCGTGCGATTCGCGCTGGCGTTCCAGTCCGGCAAGCTCGTGAAGATCGCAACGCGCGATCAGATGCTCGAACGCCCGACGCTCATCGACGGCACGCCGGTACCGTTCGGAGCGCCGAGCTACCACTACGGCCTCGGCATCATGGTGGGCCCTGCGGATGACCGGCCCGCCTGGTTCCACACCGGCGGGCAGAGTGGTGCTTCGTCCCTGCTCTTCTGGTTTCCGGATACGCGCGTCGCGGTGGCGCTTCTTGCCAATCGGGATGGCTCGGCTATCCGCGAGTCTCTGGCGCGCAGGATAGGCGACGTTGCCGGCCGCTGACGCGGGCTTCCCCCAACACACCGGGCGGCCGGCACCTTTACCTGACATGACGAGCATCACCGCAATCTGGTCCACAGGCCCGGTGCTGCTGTCCTGGGTTCCGGGCGACACCTGTGATCTGCCGATCACCGGCTCCCATGGTTTCTGTTTCTCGGGCGGCAAGGTGCTCGTGTGCCAGATCCGAAGCCGTGGGTGGAGCATTCCGGGCGGGCATCTCGAGGCAGGGGAGACGCCGTATGAGTGCCTGGAAAGAGAGTTGAGGGAGGAAGCCTGCGCGGAGATCGAGCGAGCCACGCTCATAGGCTTCCTCGTGGCGGATCACTCGATCAACCCCGGGTACACGGCCCGTTACCCGGTGAAGTCTGCTCTGGCCGTCTTTTCAGTGAGCGTCGGCGAGTTGAGTCCGCATGTTGCCTCGAACGAGGCGGAATCCAGGCAACTGCTCGAGCCGCAGGACCTGCCGCGCGTGCATCATCAGTGGGACCTCGTGCTGGGCGCGGCCTATGAGGAGGCGCGGCGCAGGATCGGTCTCCAGCGAGGGCCTTGAGTCGGGCTTGCCCGGAGCGCGCCAGGCCCAGATCACGCCTTGGTCGGCAGCGCATTCGATGTGCTTGCGCACCAGCGCAAGGTCGCGGTGCGGCTGCCCGTCGGCACCAGCAGTGACACACATGCACGCGCCGCTTTTTCCGCGTTCCGGCATCTGCGTCGTTGAAGAAGCCGTTCACTGCAGCGGCTGCGGGGCTCGTCATGGATCGTTGTGGCTGTTCGGGCCGGCGCTGGTGTGATTCGATGCCGGGTCCGCGGAGTGCATGGCCTCGTTCCGCATCAACCTCAACGCATGGATCACCGCCTGACTCATGCTCCGCCGAATGCCTTCGAAGTCGATCGCTCGCGAACCCTGCGGCAAGGAGCAAAGCATCGCGGAGCATGGCGGGCCCCGATGCGACGCACTGCAGCTGGTGTGGCAGTGAGACGCCAGCGAAACCCGTGGTGCGTTCTCGCCTTGCTCGTTGGCGCAGTGTGTGGGCTCCCTGTCGCGACGGCCGCTGATCCCCAATCCTACAAAGTGGACCTGGCATCGACCGGGAATGGGGATATGGATGACATACTGAAGGCGAGCTCGCAGCTCGAGGCGCTGCGGTCCACGGCGCCCGTGGATCCTTATGGTCTCATTGCGCGTGCGCGCGGTGACGTCAAGCGTCTGAAGACGGTGCTGGAGAGTTACGGCTACTACCAGGGCTCCGTGACGATCGCGATCAACGGGCTCGGGCTCGATGACGCGACACTCGGCGATACGCTCACTGCGCTGCCGAGCGGGACGGATGCGGTGTGCACGGTCACTTTCGATCTGGGCCCGCGGTATCGCATCGGCCGAATCGAGCTCGACGGCGCTGTTCCGGACGCCGTGCGTGGAAGCCTCGGTCTCTCATCGGGTGCCCCAGCGATTGCAGCAGACGTGGTCGCCGGCGGAGACCGGCTGCTGACGAGCCTGCAGAACCATGGCTACGCGTTCGCGAAAGTCGATCCGCCGATTGCCTACGAGGATCCGAAGCAGCACGTGCTCGATCTGAGCTTTCGCGTTTCGAGCGGGCCCCGCGTCGATGTGGGTGACATCGAGCTCGAGGGGCTGGGGCGCGTGAACAGCGAAGTGGTGCGCAGGCGGTTGCTGCTCCACACCGGCGAGCCGTACACGGCGACGGCTGTTGAGCGCGCGCGGAAGGATCTGCTGAGCCTTGGTGTTTTCTCCACCGTCGACGTGCGGCTTGGGACGGCGGCAGACCGCAAGGGGCGGGTGCCTGTCACGTTCCAGTTCCGCGAGCGACAGCGGTACGCCTTCAGCACAAACGCTTCCTACTCGAGTGATCTTGGCGTGAGTGCCGGCGTGAGCTGGACGGACCGGAACGTGCGCGGCAACGCCGAAGAGCTGGAGCTGTCAGCACAGCTGATCAACGCGGGTGGCACGGCCACCACGGGCGTCGGCTACAACGTCAGCGTCAGGTATCTGTTGCCGGAATTTGGCCATCGCTCGCAATCGTTGCAGTTCTCGTTGGGCGCGCTCAAGCAGTTCCTGCAGGCCTACGATCAGACGGCGCAGACCGCGGGCGTGACGCTGAAGCGCAAGCTGTCATCCATCTGGACCGCGAACGCCGGCGTCTCGGCAACGCATGAAACCATCGTCCAGGAAGGCCACACACGTACGTACACGCTGTTCGCATTGCCTCTCGGAGTGCTCTATGACACAACGGATCTCGAATCGGCACTTGCGGATCCGACCCATGGCATGCGCGGCTCGCTCAGCTTTGCACCTACGCTTTCGCGCGGCCGGCCGAACGCCACTTTCCTCGTCACTCAGGCGAGTCTCTCGGCGTACTTCGATCTGCACGACGTGTTCAGGACCTCCCCCGGGAGGAGTGTGCTTGCCCTGCGCGCAGTCGGCGGTACCGCATTCGGCGCCGACCTCGTCGACGAGATCGTCGGCGGCCAGGTCGTCGGCGTGCCGGACCTGCCTCCCGATCAACGTTTCTATGCGGGGGGCAGCGGCACCGTACGCGGCTACAGCTATCAGTCCGTGGGCCCCGAGTTCCCGGACGGAAACGCCGTGGGCGGCGTGACGATGGCCGCATTCACCGCCGAGTTTCGGCAACGCATCCGGAGCAGCTTCGGTGCCGTCGTGTTCGTGGATGCAGGCCAGGTCAGTCAGGACCGCAATCCCTTCTTCGGCCTGTTCCATGGCAGCCGGTGCAGCGACACGACCCCGTTGCAGGACAGTTGCTGGGCAATAGGCGTGGGCGCGGGCGCGCGGTACTACACGCCGATCGGAGCGCTGCGCCTGGACGTTGCAGTCCCCACGTTCCGTCGCCGCAACGATGACAACTTCCAGGTCTACATCGGCCTGGGCCAGGCCTTCTGATGCGACGTGCCCTGAGAATCGCGGCGTGGAGCCTCGGCTCTCTGGTGTTGCTGGGCGCGCTGGGGATCACGGCAGTGCTTGTGGCCGGCAACACCGCGGCGGGGCGACAACTCATCGAGCAGAAGACCGCGGCACTGACAGGAGGCCGTGTGCGCCTCTCCGGGCTCTCCGGGGCTTTCCCGTCCGCCATCGATCTTGCCCGGCTGCAGTTGAGTGATGACGACGGCGTCTGGCTCACTGCCGAGCGCGCGACGCTCCGCTGGTCGCCGCTCGCGCTGCTGACCTGGCACGCGGATGTCGAGCTCGTCAGCGTCGAGCGGCTCGGCATCGAGCGTCGGCCGGCATCACGGCCAGCGCCGGGCAAGCGCGAGCGCTTGCGCCTTCCTCGTATCGACATCGGTCAGCTGCACATCGAAACGCTGGAGCTTGGGGAGCCGCTGGCGGGAACCCGCGCCTCCCTGTCGGTACAGGGCAGCGCACATCTGGTCTCGCTCGAGGATGCGAAGACCAGTCTCGTCGCACATACCACGGATGGGAGCGGCACATACGAGGTGACGCTGAGCTTCGATCCCGCCCGCATGGACGCGACCGTGAAACTCGAAGAGCCGGCCGGCGGCCCGCTCGCGAATCTGCTGAAGCACCCGGGCCTGGGCGCGCTGTCCGTGGCGGGGACGCTGAAGGGCCCGCGTGGGGCGGAGCGGGTGCAGCTGATCGCGCACGCAGGCGAGCTGGATGCGCAGGTCAATGGTGTCGTGGATCTCACACGGGAATCCGCGAATCTTGCCTACAGCGTCGAGTCGCCCGCGATGAGTCCGCGCGCAGGCCTTTCCTGGCAGCGCGTATTCCTGCAGGGGCACTGGCTTGGCACGCTGAGGGCACCGCGCGCCCAGGGTCAGCTCCAGATCGTAGGACTGCAGGTTCCCGGGGGTGCTCAGCTCGCGACCCTCGATGCGCATCTGAATGGAGACCGCGGGGAGCTCGCTCTGGATGCGACAGCGCAGGGTGTCGTGGTGCCGGGCCCGAAGCCGAGGTTCCTCAGCGATTCGCCTCTACGATTGAATGCCAAGGTGCGGCTGAACGAGGCGTCGCGTCCGCTGCAGTTGCTCGCAGACCATCGCCTGTTCTCGCTGCAGGCGAGCGCCACGACCGCGGGGGCGCGACAGGGCACATTCAATCTGCGCCTGCCCGATCTGGCTGCGTTCACTGCGCTCGTCGGCCGGAGCGTTCCGGGGAAAGCGCAGCTCAACGGGAAAGTGGAGCAGCGTTCCTCGGCGATTCGTCTGGATCTGGAGGGCACCGCGGAGCTGCCGCCCGACACGGTGAACGCGTTGTCACGAACGCTGGAAGGTACTTCGAGACTGCATCTGGCGGCCACGTTGTCGGACAGAACCGTGGATGTGCAGCGCCTCGCTCTCAGGGGGCATGCGCTATCCCTGGTCGCGAGCGGTAGCGCGCAACGTGGCGAGACGCGTGGAGCCGGGCCGGTTCGATCGATTCGCGCCCGGTACCGCATCGAGCTTCCGGACCTGAACATTCTCGCGCCTGCGCTCGCCGGCTCGTTGCAGGCCAACGGGCAGCTCGAGGGGCCAATCGGGTTGCTCGCGGCCCAACTGCAGGCGACATCGAACCTTTCCATTCGCGGCGCGCCACGGGAAACCGTCGAAGCCAGATTTACGGCACGCGGTCTGCCGTCACTCTCCAGCGCCACCGTGCATGCGGAAGGGCACCTGGGCGGTGCGCCGCTGCAGCTCGACGCCAAGGCGGCTAGGGGCGCCGGCAATATCTTGCACGTCGTCGTCCAGCGCGGAGAGTGGAAGAGTGCACACATCGAAGGCGATTTCACTGCCGACGCCAGACTGACGAATGGCAACGGCACTCTGCAGTTGCGAATGGATCGTCTGGAGGATCTGGCACCGCTTCTCGGCACGCGCCTCGCGGGCAGCGTGGCCGGCAATCTGACGCTGAGGCCAATGAATGGCCGCCCCTACGCCCAGGTGCGGCTCGAGGCACGGAATGTTGCGGCGGAGAATCTGACGGCGAACGCGCAACTGACGGCTGCGGGACCAGCCGATGCGCTGTCACTCCGGCTGGCGGCGCAGACAGCGAATCCCGGCGGGGAGCCTGCGAGCCTGACAAGCGAGGCACGGCTCGATTTGCAGGCGCGTGAGCTGCACCTCCAGTACGTGGAGGCGCGCTATCACGGTGAATCCCTCCGGCTTCTTTCTCCCGCGCTGCTCAGTTTCGCGCAGGGGCTTGCGATCCGTCAGTTGAGGCTCGGCGCGCAGCGGGCTGTCGTGTCGCTGGAGGGGCGGATTCTTCCGGGCCCCGACCTCCATGCGACGGTCCGACAGGTCGACTCGAATCTCGTGAATGCGTTCGTGCCCGGCCTGCTCGCCCAGGGAACGATGGAAGCAGACGCGCGGCTGCAGGGGACTTATGCGGAGCCCTCGGGCCTCGTGACCTTCACGGCGAGCGGCCTGCACCTTGCCAGCGCGGAAGCGCGCGACATTGCGGCGCTGGACGTGAAGGCGTCGGCCCGGTTGATGGGGCAGACGGCCCGGCTCGAAGGCCAGCTCAACGCGGGGCGCGTGGGGCACGAATCGCGGCTCACAGTCAACGGCGGCATCCCCCTCGGCGCGGACGGCCGGCTGAATCTCGAGGTGGCGGGCAAGCTCAATGTGGCCGTTGCGAATCCCATGCTGGAAGCCCAGGGGCAGCGTGCTGAAGGTGCGCTTGCCGTGAATGCTGCTGTGAGCGGCACGCCTCGCGCGCCCCGGATCACGGGCACCTTCGATCTCACCAACGGCGACCTGCGCGACTATGCTGAAGGGCTGCACCTCGCAGATATCACGGCGCACGCTGTTGCCAGAGAAGGAGCGCTCGAGATCACGAGTCTCACCGCCCGAGCCGCGCCAGGCCAGATCTCGATGCAAGGCACGATCGGTGTGTTGCAGCCGCAGATTCCTCTGGATATCAGGCTGACTGCCAGGGATGCTCAACCGGTTGCGAGTGACCTCCTCACTGCGAACCTCAGCGCCGATCTGCATGTGACGGGGACGCTGCGTCAGCGCGTCGAGCTCGGCGGCACCATCGACGTGAAGCGCGCGGTGGTCGGTATCCCGGACGGCTTGCCACCGGAGGTGGTGGTGCTCGATGTGCGGCGGCCCGGTGAAGCGCCCGCCGCGCCGCCGGAGCGGCCGCTCGTGGTCGGGATGGATCTCACGGTCCGCGCACCGCGTGCCATTCTCGTTCAGGGTCGTGGGCTCGACGCCGAGCTCGGTGGGGATGTGCACATCACCGGCACCACCGCTGCGCCGGTCATCGACGGCGGCTTCGATCTGGTCCGCGGCACCTTCCAGCTCGCCAGCACCACACTGACGTTCACCAAGGGGCGCGTCAGTTTCAACGGCGTGGGTCTGAAGCACGGCATCGATCCGACGCTCGACTTCACTGCGCAGGCGCAGGTCACCGATACCACGACGACGCTGCACATCACGGGTCTCGCGGATTCCCCGCAATTCGAGTTGAGTAGCGTTCCGCAGCTACCGCAGGACGAGATGCTCGCGCGATTGCTGTTCGGGCAGAGCGTGGGGCGGTTGACGCCCTTGCAGATCGCAGAGATCGGCCCGGCCCTCGCTACGTTGAGCGGCGTCGGCGGCGGCGCGGGCGGGTTCAACCCGATTGCCAGGGTGCAGAAGGCGATCGGGCTCGATCGGCTGTCTTTCTCGGGTGGAACCAACGGTAACACCAACACCGCAGGGCCGAGCTCCACCGGCACCACGGTTCAGGCCGGCCGGTACTTCTCCAACCGCGTATATGTCGGCGCGAGAGAGAGCACGACGGGGCTGAGCCAGGTGGAGGTCGATGTGGATCTCACGAATCGCCTCAAGCTGCAGACCCGCATCGGAAACGGGTCCACCAACACGCAGGGGACGACGCCGGAGAATGATCCGGGCAGCAGCATCGGCTTCACGTATCAGATCGAGTACTGAAGGGGATCGAGTATTGATGCGGGCGGCTGCTGATGCTTCGCAGCACCTTGCGCCGGGCATGCTCTTTGCGCCCCGGACGGCGCCATGGCGTATGACCGCGGACCAGGTGCCGGCCCCGGTGTCACGCCATGTCGCAGCATCATCCCGTCCCGAGAGAACCCTCCAATGTCACACCACCTCGACTCGCCCCTCGCCCGGCAGGACATCCGCCTCGACATCACGGACCTGTACGTCTTTCGAGGTGAGGCGGGAACCGTCTTCGCCATCAATGTGTGCCACTCGATCTTCGGGAAGATCCCGACCCCGGGGTATCACCCCGAGGGCATGTACGAATTCAAGATCGATCTCGATGGCGATGCCATCGAGGAGCTGACCTACCGCGCCACGTTCGATCCGGTGGATTCGAACGGCAGGCAGCGCTTCGTGCTCCGGCGGATCACGGGGGCAGAGGCCACGAAGCCCGATGCGCCCGGCACCGTCATCGCTCGAGGTCAGACCGGTGAGGCGGTCGCCGCAGGCGGATTGCGGGTCTGGGCCGGCAAGGCCGGCGACCCGTTCTGGATCGAGCCGGACGTGCTGCATGCCGTCGGCCATGCATTCCAGGATGGCACGGTCATCGACCTTTCCAGGTGGGATCCGGCCGGGGCGAAGAACCTCTTCGCAGGACACACCGTGCATTCCATCGTGCTGGAAGTGCCGGACACCGAGCTCGCCGCCGCGCGCAACAGGAAGATCAACGTCTGGGCCGTGGCGACGCTCGCCACTGACGCGGGCGGCTGGCAGCCCATCAATCGTGTGGGGCTGCCGATGATCCATCCGCTTTTCACACAGTTCAACGAAGACCTCGGCAACCGGCTCAATGGCGGGCGTCCGGCGGACGACTTCGCAACGTTCGGCGATCAGTTGAGCCGGGCGGTGGCGAGCGTCGTGGCGGCCTTCGGCACGTCCGAGGATCCGCAGAGCTATGGATTGAAGGTCGCCCACCGGTTCTGCCCCAACATGCTGCCCTATGTCGTGGGAACGCCTGCAAGCTTCGGCTTCCTGGAATGGAATGGGCGATCGCTGACGGACAACGCGCCCGACGTGATGTTCAGCATCGCGGCGAACACGCCGGTGCGCCTCGGCATCGGCAAGGAATCGGTGCTGAGGAAGCCGTCGAAGGCTTTCCCGTACGTGCCGCCGGCAGACTGACGGGCGCAGGCACTGCGCCCCGATGCCGCTTGTTCAGTCCCAGGTTGTCACACGGTCGGAATGTTGCCGCCGTCGATCGTGTACTCGACACCGGTGATCGCGGCGGCGCGCGGGGAGGCGAGAAACGCGATCAGGTCCGCCACTTCGCCGGGCTTGCTGGGGCGGCCGATCGGAATGCCGCCGAGCGCTTCCATCAGGCCCTGCCGTGCCGCCTCCTGATCCACGCCGCGTTCTTTCGCAAGCCGCTCGACGAGCGCCACAGCGGCTTCCGTCTCGACCCAGCCCGGAGAGATCCGGACCACCCGAACGCCTTTCGGGCTGACTTCCTTCGAAAGCCCTTTGCTGTAGTTCGACAACGCCGCCTTCGCTGCGGCGTAGGCGAGCGTTGCCGCATGGAGAGGCAGCCGGCTCTGAATGGAAGTGACGTGAATGACGACTCCGCGCCGTCGCTCGATCATGTACGGCAGCAGTTCCCGGTCCAGTCGCACCGCGGGCAGCAGATTCAGGTCGAGCTCCCTGGACCATTCGGTGTCGTTCAGCACCGCGAAGCCGCCCGCAGGCGCTGATGACCCGCCGAGCACATGGACCAGAATATCCAGTCCGCCGAAACGTTTGCGCACGGCCTGCGCCGTCCTGGCGCAGCCCTCCGCCGTCGTCAGGTCCGCCTCGATGAACCCTTCGTCGTTGCCGGAGCGAGGAGCCGAACGAGCCACGGACATCACCGTGGCGCCCAGCTCGCGCAGCCTCGCCACTACCGCAGCGCCGATGCCCTTCGTTCCTGCGGTGACCAGGGCCCGTGCGCCGGCCAGCTCGCGAATCGCTTCCATCGCTCCAATCTCCCACTCGGTGTGCAACCGGGCGCGAGCGTGGGGCTGCGGGCAACGAAGCACAAGAACCTACGACAAGGTGAGTAACTTACCTTCGGGTGAGTGCCTGCATTCGAGTGAGCGTCGCCCTATCTGGTGAGGCCCGCGGCCGGTGATGGACGGTCCCGCAGTCCGAGAGCGTCAAGAATGGTGTGACGCATCTCCAGCGCTCAGCAGCTGCCTCGCGGCTTGCAGATCAGCGGTGCCGGCGCCTTCCGTGAACTGGTCCGCAATGGGCTTCAGGAGCGCCAGCGCCCGCTCGCACTGCCCCTGTTGCAGGAGCAGAGTTGCAAGGTCGGTCGCCGTGCGCAGCTCCCAGCTTCGCGCCGACTGCCGCCGTGACCACTCCAGCGATTGATGCAGGCAGGACTCCGCCTCGATCCGATCGGGCGCAGTCATCGACAGCAGCAGCTGGCTTTTCACCCGGAGCAGCTCGGGCATGAAGCTCGCATCCCCATTTTTCTCGACCTGCCGGATCGTCTCGTCAATTGTCTTCACGCCTTCGTCGGCTCGGTGCGTCGCGCCGAGGCCCTGAGCCATTGCGATGCTGAAAGCGGTGCTGACCAGCCGGTAGCGGGCGGCATGAAGGCTTTCCAGCGAATCCCGCAGCATCCCGACGCCGATCTCCGGCTCGCCTCGGCGAATCGCGAGGTCTCCTTTCAGGCCGCGTCCCACCGCGAGGTAAGGTCCGAGCGAATGCGTTTCGGCGCGCGACAGGAATCGATCGATGTGCGCTTCGGCGCTGTCGAGATCGCGAAGCCACAGGAACACCGAGGCCGCCCAGTGAAGAACGATGGTCAGCGTGACAGGGTGGCCCAGCCGCTCGGCATCCTGGATGGTCTGCCGGACGCGCGCGATCGCCTGGTCCGGGTAGCCCTGCAGCCACAGGGTTCGGCCGAGGGCCATGCCGGCCCAGTTGTAGTAATCGAAGCCGAGATGGAGCGTGCGGGTTCGGTGGTTGCCAGGGTCGTGTCGCAACGTGGCCTCGAGCTCGGTGCGTGCGGCATTCAGCTCGCCCATCGAATGCAATGAAATGCCCGTGAGGCAGCGGGCGAGGGCAACGGTGGCCGGATCACCCATGGCCGCTGCGGCTGCCGCGCTACGCCGCGCATAGTCCAGTGAGATCCGGTACTCGCCCCGGCGAAAGTGGAACATGTGGAGCGGGGCGAGCATCAGCATCTGATTCGCGGCGTCCCCGCGTGCTTCGGCGATCTCGAGACTCCTCGTGAACGCGGCGCTCGCGGCTTCGCCGTGATCGCGCGTGAACATCAGCGACATTCCCAGGCCCGCTCGAAGCCGCATTTCCTCCGGCCCGCCGCGCGCCGAATCCGGAAGGGATGCGAGTGCCCGCTGCGACCAGCGATGACACTCCGTCAGCAATGACATTGCGAGGAACACGGGCGCAGCAGCGGCAGCCAGCGCAAGACCTGTCATCGGGTTGCCGGCGGGGCCAAAGCACCACTCCAACGCCGCGCGAACGTTGCCGAGCGCTGCGAGGTGTGGCGCGCGTTCTGCCGCATTCGACAGGTCGGGCCATTCGGCGCCGACGCGCTCGAGCCATCGGCGATAGTACGCGGCATGTCGCGCGGCCAGCTCGGTGCGTTCATCGTCACTCTGCTCGATCTGGCTGGCATACGCGCGAGTCGTGTCCAGAAGTCGGTAGCGCATCATTGCGCCGAGCGGAAGCGCGGCGACCATCGACTTGTCGATGAGGCTCTCGAGCGCGCGGAACACCTGGCGCTCCTCCAGCGTCGCGTCCGTGACTACCTGCAGCGCGGCTTCGAAAGTGAAGTACCCGACGAACACGGCGAGCCTGCGCAGGACGGTCCGTTCGGTTGGCGACAGAAGCTCGTAGCTCCAGTCCAGCGTCGCCTGCAGCGTGTGCTGGCGTGGATGAGCCGTGCGCAGCCCGGGCCACGACAGTGTCAGGCGTTCGTCGAGAAGTGCCGCGGTTCGCTCCAGCCCGTGCGTGTGAACGCGCCCCGAGGCCAGCTCGATCGCGAGTGCGACGCCATCGAGCTTTCTGCAGATGCTCGCAATGATCGCGAGGTTCGCGTCATCCAGCTCGAACCGGGCGCCGGCAGCGCGCGCACGCTCGATGAACAACTGAACGGCGGCGAAGCTCTGCAGGGCGGCGGCGGGCAGGTGCGGGTCATCGGGTGGGTAGTCCAGCGGCCCGAGCTTGCAGACGTGTTCGCCCTCTGCCCGCAGTGCCTCCCGGCTGGTGGTGAGAATGTGCGCCTGCTTTGCGGCAGTGAAGAGCGTCGACGCCAGCTCGGCGACCGGCTCGATGAGATGCTCGCACGTGTCCAGTATCAGGAGCATTCGTTGGTCGCGCACGTGCGCGACCAGGCCGGGCATCGCGTCATCGGTCCGGACGAAAAGCCCGAGCATGCTGGCGAGCGTCGGGGCGACGAGCGTCGGATCGCTGAGTGCGCCGAGATCGACGAACACGACCGCCCCCGAAAAGGTCTCGAGCAGATCGTGGCCGACGGCGATCGCCACCGTGGTCTTGCCGACACCGCCCGAGCCGAGGACGGTCACGAAGCGATCTGCGAGGACTCGCGCCGAGATCTGATGAACATCATCTGTGCGACCGACCATTCGCAGCAGGCGAGCGGGCAGATGGGTTTGGGGGATAGTGCGGGCAGGCTGCGCCTGATTCGATTCGCCGCCGCCGCCGCCGCCGCCGCCGCCGGTCGATCGGACGATCGGCGCGACGAAGCAGTAGCCACGACCCGGCACCGTCGTGATGTATCGCGCACCCGCGGACCCGTCGCCAAGCGCCTTGCGCAGACTGGCGATGTGAAACCGCAGGCTTCCTTCTTCCACGACGGCGTCCGGCCACACCTGCCGCAGCAGATCCCGCTTGCTCACGACTTCGTTTGCGCGCGCGAGCAGCACGATCAGGATCTCGAGGCTCCGGCTGCCAAGATCGATCGGCTCGCCGTGCTTCGTCAGCACCCTCTCACTCGGGCGCAGCTGAAAGGGGCCGAACGAGACGACGTCTCGTGAAGCTGCCGCTCCGCTCGTCGTGGAGGTGCCCGAAATCACGGCCGTATCGTAGCGAGCGCTCGCGCGCGCTCACAACGCCTCACAAGAGATAACGGGCTTTCCGGTGCACCGCGGGCCAGCATCCCTCGGCGTCCACTTTCCGGAAAGGCATTCACCATGGCTCAGCTCGATAGCGTCCTCTACACCGCTCGCACGCACACGGTAGGCGGAAGGGAGGGCGCGTCACGCAGCTCGGACGGGCGGCTCGACGTCCAGCTGTCGACTCCGGGAGGCCCCGGCAGCGGCAGCAATCCGGAGCAGCTCTTCGCGGCCGGGTGGTCTGCCTGCTTCATCGGTGCGATGCAGCTCGCTGCAAGGAGCATGAAGGTTGCGCTGCCGTCCACAGTGGCAATCGATGCGGAGGTCGATCTCGGGATGAAGGACGGCGCATACACGTTGGCGGCTCGCCTGAAGGTCGAGCTGCCCGGCATCGGGAAGGAAACGGCCCGGCAGCTGCTGGAGGTGGCGCATCAAACCTGTCCGTACTCACGCGCCACGCACGGGAACATCGACGTCGACATCCAGTTGGCGTCACCGGGCTCATGAGCATCACCTCGGGCTGCACTGGCCATGGCGGATGGGACGCCCGGGTCCACCGCACCATGTGTCACGCTCGACACGATGCCATCGGCTCGATCGACATCGTCGTGTGATCGGACCGGGTTCTGACCCGATCCCCGGACGGACTCACGACCAGGAGAATGATCATGCTGGCAGTATCGACTTCTTCACTCTGGCGCCATCTGGCTGCGTCGTACACCGTTGCCGGCGCGCTGGGCGTTGCATTGTTCATTGCGCCTTGTCACGCACAGCGCGCATCCAGCGCAGACAGCACTGTCGTGTCGCCGGGCGTGCTTCCGCAGAAGCGCCAGGTCGCCACGGGCGACACCGGCATTCATCCATTCCGCGTCGATGTTCCGGACGCGGCGCTCGTCGATCTGCGTCAGCGCGTGCTCGCGACGCGATGGCCGGACAAGGAGACCGTCGACGATGAGTCGCAGGGCGCGCAGCTCGCGAAGCTGCAAGCGCTGGTGCGCTACTGGGGGACGGACTACGACTGGCGCAAGGTGGAAGCGAGGCTGAATGCCTTGCCGCAGTTCGTGACGCAGATCGATGGACTCGACATCCACTTCATCCACGTGAAGTCACGTCACCCGAACGCATTGCCGTTGCTCATCACGCACGGCTGGCCGGGGTCGATACTGGAGCAGATCAAGATCATCGCGCCGCTGACCGACCCGACGGCCCACGGCGGCAAGGCGGAGGATGCGTTCGATGTCATCATTCCTTCGATGCCCGGCTACGGTTTTTCCGAGCGACCGACGACGACCGGCTGGGGGCCGGACCGCATGGGCCGCGCGTTCGACGTGCTGATGAAGCGCCTCGGCTATACGCGTTACGTGGCGCAGGGCGGGGACTGGGGATCCGTCATTTCGGACGTGATGGGGCGGCAGGCGCCGTCGGGCCTGCTGGGCATCCATGTGAACATGCCCGCCACCGTGCCGGCGGATCTTGCGAAAGCGATCGCTGCCGGCGAGGCGGCGCCCGCGGGACTGTCGGCGAAGGAGCAGGCGGCGTTCGATTCGCTGAGCGCGTTCTTCACGAAGAACGCCGGCTACGGCGTCATGATGGTGACCCGGCCGCAGACGGTCGGTTATGCGCTTTCCGACTCGCCCGTTGGGCTTGCAGCATGGATGTACGACAAGTTTGCGCAGTGGACGTATAGCGGCGGCGAACCCGAAAGATCGCTGACGAAGGATGAAATGCTCGACGACATCACGCTGTACTGGCTCACGAACAGCGCTGTCTCGTCCGCGCGGCTCTACTGGGAGAACAACAACAACAACTTCAGCGCCGCGGCTCAGAAGACCACGGAGATCAAGGTGCCTGTGGCAATCACGGTGTTCCCGGGCGAGATCTACCGTGCGCCCAGGGCATGGGCCGAGAAGGCGTACCCGACGCTGATCTACTTCAACGAGGTGGACAAGGGCGGTCACTTCGCGGCCTGGGAAGAGCCGGAGCTCTTCAGCGCGGAGATGCGTGCGGCGTTCAGGTCGCTGCGCCAGTGAGCCTGTGCATGCGCGGCGCGGAGGCTCTCCGCGCTGCGCGGCAGAAATCTGTGTGAGCGTTCCTCAATGAGTCCTCCCATGAAGTCGATCTGTGTCGCGTTGCTTGCGCTTGCCGCACTGTCATCATGCGTCTCGCCAGGGCCACCGCCAGGGCCCGCCTCGCCGATCTATGGAGTCACGCTTCCGCCTGCATACCGGCAGTGGGAGCTGATCGCACCCGCCGAGGAGGCGGAGCCTTTGGACGAGCTTCGCGTCGTCCTGGGTAATCCCGTGGCGGTGCAGGCGTATCGAAAAGGGACGCTGCCCTTTCCGGATGGGACGGTGCTCGTGAAGCTCGCCTGGAAGCGCGTTCCATCGCCCGAGTTCGAGCCCGCTTCAGTACCCGGCGAAGCCACGACGGTGCAGGTCATGGTCAAGGATGCATCCCGCTACGCCGACAGCGGAGGCTGGGGATTCGGCAGATTCGTGGCCGGCGTGCCTGCGGACGAGGCTCAGCACCAGACGTGCTTCGCCTGTCATGCGGCCCGTGTCAAAGGGCACGATTTCGTCTTCACACGATGGGCCCGCTGAACGCGCGCCGCGCCCGTCCATTTCTCCCTCGATGAAGGAGTCCCCCATGTCAGCAGAGATCGACCCACGCCGCCGCCGGTTCCTGGGCGCCGCCGCCATGACGATCGCTACCGTTCAGCTCGGCAGGACGCGTCTGGCCCATGCGAACGCGGCGGCATCGTTCGGCCCCCTCAAGCAGGTCGACGCAGGCCTGTTGAACGTCGGATACGCCGAAGCCGGCCCCCAGGATGGACCCGTCGTCATTTTGCTGCATGGCTGGCCATACGACATCCACAGTTACGTCGAAGTGACGCCGCTCCTCGCATCGAAAGGGCATCGCGTGATCGTGCCGTATATTCGCGGCTACGGGACGACGCGCTTTCTCTCCAAAGATACCGTCCGCAACGGCCAGCAGGCAGCGGTCGCTGTGGACACCCTCGCGTTGATGGATGCACTGAATATCGACCAGGCGACCCTGGCCGGGTACGACTGGGGCGCGAGAACCGCGGACATCATCGCTGCCCTTTGGCCTGAGCGCTGCAAGGGCCTCGTGTCGGTGAGCGGCTATCTGATCGGCAGCCAGGAAGCCAACCGCAAGCCGCTGCCTCCGGAGGCGGAGCTCGCCTGGTGGTATCAGTTCTACTTCGCCACTGACCGGGGCCGCGCGGGCTACGACATCCATCGACACGATTTCGCGCGGCTGATCTGGAAGCTCGCCTCACCGAAGTGGCACTTCGATGACGCCACGTTCGCACGTTCCGCCGCGGCGCTGGACAACCCCGACAACGTTGCCATCGTCATCCACAACTATCGCTGGCGGATCGGCCTCGCTGAAGGCGAGCCGCAGTATGACGAGCTCGAGAAGCGTCTTGCCGCGTCCCCGGTGATCTCCGTGCCGACCATTACGATGGAAGGGGATGCCAATGGCGCGCCCCATCCCAAGGCCAGCGCCTACGCCGCGAAGTTTTCAGGCCGGTACGAACATCGACTCATCAAGGGCGGTGTCGGTCACAATCTGCCGCAGGAGGCGCCGCAGGCGTTTGCGGACGCAGTCGTTGCCGTCGCGCGCTGACGAACCGTCGCTGAATGGGCGTGATCCGCGGCCGCACCCGCGGACAACCCGCAGTTTGCGCCCGGGCACCATGATGTCTCCCGCGCTGCCGGAAGCAGAACGTCGTGGGGTGAGCCGGTAGCGCCGGAACATGGAACGGCTGGAGCGGCCGATCCGGCTTGCGCTCACCACCGCGCCCAGCCACGATGCCCTGCATCGATCGAAGAGGGGGGGTTCATCGTGAAGGCATCATTCGCTCTCGCGGCGTTTGCTTTGTTTGCGTTCAGTGGTGTGTGCAGCGCGCAGCCCGCCGGCATCACGCCTGAGATGATCGCGTCGGCCCTTCCCGAAGAAGGCGCGCCGAAGGCGGAGCCGGGCTCCTACCCGGTCACCGTGGAGCCCGCCTTCGGCACTCCCGGCCTGAAGACATTCCGACCCACGAGCCTCGACCGGTTCCCGGGCCACGACACGATGCCCGTGGTGGTGTGGGGAAACGGGGGCTGCGCCATCGACAACCCTCGTTACGACGGTTTCCTCTCAACGATCGCCTCGCACGGCTTCCTCGTCATCACTACCGCCAGCGCGCCCGGGGAAGCCGCACCCCCGGCAAGTGCACCGCCGGGCAGCGCACCGCAGGCGGGCGCGCCTCGGCGCCAGGCCACGGCGGACAATCTCAGGGCCGCCATCGATTGGGCGGAGCGGGAGAACACGCGCGCCGGCTCGCTGCTGAACGGCAAGATCGAGATGAAGCGGGTCGCCGTGATGGGCCAGTCGTGCGGCGGAGCCCTCTCGATCACGTTGGGCGCCGACCCGCGCGTCGGCACCATCGGCGTGTTCAACGCAGGCGTTCAGCCGCGCAATGCCGACGCGCCGCCTTCCACCTTCCCGACCCCGGACGCGCTGAAAAGCCTCCACGGGCCGGTGCTGCTCATCAACGGCCATGAGCGCGACTTCATGATGGCGCGCGCCCGGGCGACCTACGACGCCATCGAAACCCTGCCGGCCTTTTACGGTGCCCGGCACGGCGCCGGCCACACGGCGACGGCGTACCACCCCGGCGGCGGTGAGTTCGCGAATGTCGCGTCGAGCTGGGTGCTGTGGCAGCTCAAGGGCGACAGCAAGGCGAGCGCGATGTTCGTCGGCGCGAAGTGCAGCCTCTGCACCAGTTCGAACTGGGATGTGGACTCGAAGCGCCTCGTGAAGTGAGCGATCCCTGGGCGTGGCCCTGGCTGTGGCGGACAGTCCGCAATGCATGGGTACATGTGCCACAGCGGGCTGTTCATGAAGGCCTCGCGCGAGGGCCCGGTCCGGTGCCGGGCCGGCCAGCATTTTTCGGCGCATGCTTCGAATTGCCCGATGGCATGCGGGGCCGCGATGCGGCGCGGTCAGATTCGTCGCTCTGAATTGCTAGAGCAACCTCCGCACGCCTGGCGTGCTATCCATTCCGTGGTCTGCAGGCGTTGATCTGCTGAGTGGGGTGAGCTCGACGCGTGCTATGGTGCGGGCGCCGGATCGCGCGCGCATGCGCGATGGGCAAAAAGATCAAATAAAGGGGGGAGCATGCGCAAGAAGAATCCGGGCGCGTTTCAGGCGGCCGCCGCAACCATTCCGTTCATCCTCGTCACCACGGCGCAGGCTCAGGCGCCCGAGCAGACACCGGAACGTGAAGATCCATTGCAGGAGATCACGGTCACCGGCTCGCGCATCCAGCGCGCCAGCGGTTTCACCGCGCCCACGCCCGTCACCGTGCTGGGCGCCGATCGCCTCGAGCAGCGTGCCATCGCCAACGTCGGCGATGCGCTCAACGAGCTGCCTTCATTCCGAGCCTCGACCAATCCCGCCACGAACCAGAACACGGGTGGAAACATCGGTGCGCGCGTGCTCGATCTGCGCGGCCTGGGCGCTTCGCGCACCCTGGTGCTGGTGGATGGCAAGCGCTTCGTCGCCTCCACCTCGCAGGGCACGATCGACACGAACCTCGTTCCGAGCGTGCTGATCGACCGCGTCGACATCGTTACGGGCGGCGCCTCCGCGGCATACGGCTCCGACGCGGTGGCAGGCGTCGTCAATTTCGCTCTCGCCACGAACCTCGACGGGATGCGCGCCAACGCGTCGTACGGCTCGAGCTTCAAGGGAGACGATGAGAACCTCAACGCGTCGATTGCCGGCGGGCTGCCATTCGCCGGTGGCCGCGGGCATTTCGTGTGGGCGGGCGAATTCTCGAACGAGCACGGCCTCGGCGACTGCTACACGCGCAGCTGGTGCGGCGAAGAGTGGCTCAATCTCGGCAACTCCCCGCCGGGCACCGACGGTCGTCCGGCGAACAACATCACGAACGATGTTCACACGGCGACGCTGTCGCAGGACGGTGTGATCAACTCCGCTTCGGCGTCTTTCCCGTTGCGCGGCATCACGTTCAACTCCGACGGGACGACGCGCCCATTTCAGTACGGTGAGCTCTACGGCACCAATCTCGTGCCGATCTTCATGAAGGGCGGCGAGGGTCACGGCGAGAACGTCTTCATCGACGGCTACCTGCTGAAGGTGCCCGTCAAACGCTACATCGCCTACACGAAGACCACCTTCGATTTCACGGATACGGTGACGGGCGCACTCGACCTGTCGTACGGGCAGGTGGATGGCCAGTCGAACGGCGTGCAGTATCGCGACAGCGCGGGCAGTCTCGCCAATGCGCAGAGCTTCGGCGCCATCCTCTCCGGCAACCCGTTCATCCCTGCCTCCGTCCAGCAGATCATGACGGACAACGCCATCCCGACCTTCACGCTCGGCCGCTCCTTCGGCGACGTCGGCAACGCGCTCGCCGAGTCGACCACGAAGACCTATCGCGCCGTGGCCTCCCTGAAGGGAAAGTTCGGCGACAGCAGCTGGGGATGGGACGGCTACTACCAGTTCGGCAAGAACGACGTGCGCCTGGATGTCTCCGGAAACGTTTCCATCTCCCGCATGCGCAACGCGATCGACGCCGTCACGAACGGGTCGGGGCAGATCGTGTGCCGGATCAACGCGGATGCGAGCACGGCCAACGACGACCCGGCCTGTGCGCCGTTCAATCCGTTCGGTCGCAATCGCTTCTCGCCGGAGGCGCTGGCCTACGTGACGCCGCATGGCTTCCAGACCACGGCGATCCGCGAGAACGTCCTGGCGGCAAACGTGCAGGGAGATCTCTTCACCCTGCCGGCAGGCGCCGTGCAGTTGGCGGGCGGCGCGGAATGGCGGAAGCAGAAACTGGAAGGCGATGCCGACCCCATCTCCCAGGCAACCGACTTCTACTCGCTCAACGGCCAGTCGCTCGCCGGGCAGATCGAAGTGTCGGAAGGTTACCTGGAAACGAATATCCCACTGCTGTCGGAACTGCCTTTCGCGCGGGCGCTCGAGCTCAACGGTGCCGCGCGTCGCACTCACTATTCGTTCAGCAACCCGTCGACTCCCGACAACTCGCTTTCCGTCACGACGTGGAAGGCGGGCACGACCTGGGAGGTGATCCCGCAGGTTCGCCTGCGTGCCACGCGCTCCCGCGATATCCGCGCGCCCAACCTTTCCGAGCTCTTCGGGCCGCTCACCACGGGCGGCGGTGGCGTCATCGACCCGGCGACGGGCCGGCAGCTCAATCCGCAGCAGATCTCAGGGTCGAACCCGGCGCTCACTCCGGAAACGGCAGATACCTGGACCGCAGGCATCGTGCTGCGGCCGAGTGGCTTCCTCGAAGGGCTGCAACTTGCGGTCGATTACTACGACATCCAGGTCGACAATGCGATCGGCACGCTCGGCGGGCAGACGGTGGCCAACCGCTGCTTCCAGGGTGCAATTGAGTTCTGCCCGCTGGTGGATCGCGACCCGGTTTCCGGCGAGATCGTGCGCATCCGTAACGTGCTGTTGAACGTCAACAGCGTCATCACGCGTGGCGTGGACGTCGAGGCACAGTACCGCTTCACGATGGGTTCCGCGGGCACCCTGGACCTGCGCCTGCTGGGCACGATCGTGAACGACCTCATCACCGTCGACAGCGCGGGTGAGACTCAACGTGCCGGCATGACCGGCTGGCGCGCGGGCACTCAGCCCGGCATGCCGGACTGGAGCGCGGATCTGCTGACCACCTGGAGTCGGGATCGCCTGTCACTGACGATGCACAACAAGTACATCCCGTCCGGTCAGTACAACAATTCGCTCGTCGGCCCCAACGAGCCGGGCTGGAGCGTCACGCTGCTGAACGGCGCGAACCTCAACGAGGTCGACTCGGGCTTCTACACGGACCTGAGCGGGCAATTCCAGCTGAAAGACGACGATCTCGTGCTGTTCGCCGCGGTCAACAACGTGTTCGACAAGGAGCCGCCGCTCGCGCCGAGCGTGGCCGGCAATGGCAATTTCATCCTGTTCGATCCGATCGGGCGATCGTACAGGCTGGGGCTGCGCGCGCGGTTCTGAGTGGTGGCGCCTGGGGTACCCGTGATGAAAAGCATCACGGGTACCGCGAGATCTCGCTGCGAGCGTGAGAGCGATCGCTGGTGTTACGGGCGCTGAAGTGCCCGCGCTCCCTGCGTTCTGGCCCTCACGCGCGTAGCGCCCTGGTGGTTGCCCGACATACCGGCTGAATGCGGTGCTGAAGGTGCTCGCCGACCCATAGCCAACGCGTCTTTGCGCGGACAGCGGTCTCCCTGTTCAATGGCGCCCTGCGCAAAGCGTAAAGGACGCTGAATGTTGCTGGAGACCACTGCCCCGCGCGCGGGCCTCCCGTGGGCGGACCGGCTTCTGATATGGAGCTGGACCGGCCTTGCCACCATCACCTGGATCAGCGCGGGCCTGTTCGGCCTGTACATCCTGGCCTTCTACGCCGCTGCTCTCTACGACGGTGAGATGGCGAAGTGGAACGAGATTCTGCCGGGCCTGTATGAGCCCGCGAGCCCCGCCGCCACTGTCGGCATCGGCGTGCACTTTGCGGCAGGGGGCATCATCCTCGCGCTCGGCAGCATCCAGCTCATCGGTGCGATTCGCGCGAGACTGCCGGCCGTGCATCGCTGGATCGGCCGCATCTATGTGTCGGCCGCGATTCTCGCCGGCCTGGGCGGCCTCGCATTCATTTTCGTTCGCGGGACCATCGGCGGGCCGGTGATGAGCCTGGGGTTCGGGCTCTATGGCGTGCTGACCGTGCTTTGCGCCGTGCAGGCTTTTCGTTACGCCCGCGCACGTCGGTTCGATGCCCATCGCGCGTGGGCGTTGCGACTCTTTGCGCTGGCCATCGGTTCATGGCTGTACCGGATGGACTACGGGTTCTGGCTCCTGCTCACGGGGGGCGCTGGTCACACCGATACGTTCCGTGGGCCTTTCGACCAGGTGATGGCGTTCTTCTTCTACGTGCCCAATCTGCTTGTCGTCGAGCTCCTGCTGCGCTCGGGCCGGCGGAATGCGTCGTTGAGCGGGAAGGTTGCCGCGACGGGAGTCTTCGTCGTGGCCACGGGTTTCCTGCTGCTCGGGACTTACTACTTCACGAAGTTCTATTGGGCGCCTGCGATACTGAGTCGCATCGTGGGGTGATGTTCCGCCGCTGAAGCCGGGAACCGGCCCGTGGCGCCCGCCGTCTCATGTGCCTGTGATCCAGTGCGCAAACGTCATCCACGTGCTCGAGCCGGCGAGAAGAATCGAGCCCGCCTGCGCCGCGACTACCGTGAGCCCACCCCAGAGCGTCACGGCATGCACGCGCCCGCGGCTCAGGAAGTCGTATGCCGCGAGCGCCACGATGAAGAGGTCGGTCGCGCCGAAGAACATCGGCGGAGCCACGCCAGGGTCCACCAGCCACATCATCAATCGGTGAACGGCTGCGGTCAGGAAGACCATCGTTCCCAGCACCATGAGCCGTTTGTGCGCCCCTGCATTCCTGCGAAGGAGCAGCGCTGCGCCGATCAGTGTGGGGAACAGAAGTAGCGCCACCACCGCGATTGCGAGGAACGCAAGAATGGCCTCGTGCGGCACGCCCGGAGTGATCGTCGTGCCGCGGGCGTACACCACGGCCGCGCCCGACACCACCATCAGCACTACGAGGACAGCGCCTCCGATCCCGAGCTGCCGATGCAGCCGCACGTTGGCAGCCGAGATCACCGAGGTCTGCACGATCATCAGCACCATCCACATCGTGAAGACGAGTCCGTGGACGTGAAGCAGGGGTTTGAGCTGCGGCGTGCCGAACTGTGCCTTCAGATAGTAGGACGGCGCAAAGCCGGCGAAGCACACGAGTGCCATCGCGATCGCGATGCCCGTGAAGAATCGGCGCTCGCGACGCAGACGGGTCGCGGCGGGGCGTGCCTCCGCCGGGCGGCGGGGAAGGGTTGCGGATACGCTCGTCATCGAAGTGATCCTCCCGGTCGGGCGCCTGGCGGCACCCGGTTGCATATGGAGAGGTACGCGCAAAGCGGGGAGAAACTGGCTCAGGTCGTCCGGCATCGAGCGACGCCGTCGTGCGAGCGGAGTCGCCCGGGCCGCACGGAAGGCACATCGAGTGGGCGCGGCTCCCGCATCAGGCCCATCCGCTGCCTCGAGGCGCGCTGGATTCTTCCGGGATCCACGACACCGCCGGTTGTTCGACGTCAGGACGGATGACGCTGGCCTGGCCCACTGCGGCGCGTTCTTCGCTAACATCCGCGCGGCAAGACAGACAACCAGTCAGGGGGGCATTCCGTGAAACTCGTATACCCGTATCTCGCGCTCTGCGGAGCGTTGTTCGGTCCGGCGCTCAGCCATGCGCAGGTCTCCTGCACGCGCGGGGGGCTGCAGCAGGCCGTGGACCTGTACATCGCGGCCCAGACCAGGGGCGACCTGTCGGGCCTGCCGCTGGCGACGGGTGTCGGCTACTGGGAGAACATCGCCCCGGCGGACATCAAGACAGGCTTCGTCAACAAGCCGCTGAAGATCGATCATCACCGCAGCTTTCTCGACGCCGATTCGTGCCAGACGTTCACCGAGGTGATCGTGGCCGACAAGGCAGCACCCTACGTCGTTGGCACGCGTCTGCGCGTGAATCACGACAAGATCACCGAAATCGAGACGCTGTGGACCACCACGGGCTACTGGCTCTTCAACGCCGACGCGTACCTGAAGTACTCCTCCACGGAAAAGTGGGACCCGATTCCCGCGGAGAAGCGGGATTCGCGCGGCACGCTGGTCGCCGCGGCGAACGCCTATCTGGATGCCTTCCTGGAAAAGAAGATCGACCTCGTGCCGTGGGGTTTCCCCTGCGTGCGTATCGAGGGCGGCGCGTACACGGGCAAAGGCTCACCCTCGGACAGCTGCGAGGTGGGCGTTCCGGCCGGGGTCAACATCTCCAATCGTCGTTTCATCGTGGACGAAGTGCTCGGCACGGTCGCGGTGTACTGCACGTTCGGCGCCGGCGGCCCGAACGGTGGCAGCGGCGCCCCAGATACCCATCTGTTCCGTGTGGAGAACGGCAAGCTGCGTTACGTGCATACGTTGACGCACATGCTGCAGTCCAGTTTCCGGGGCAGCACGAGCGGAATTCCGGGCGGCAGCGGAACGCAGTGAGCGGGCAGGTGTGTGAGGCGGCCGTGCGCCTCGATACGCCGCGCGGGTGCGGCTGAAGGCCGCGCGACGTTGGCTCACGGGCACAGCGCCAGTGCCCGGAGTTTCGATCTGCTGCAGATCCGCGGCGAGCGCCGTCGTCTGCAGGCAGACCCGGAGCCCCGTCAGCGCACCACTTGCCGCTTTGCTGCCGCTGGAGCGCCGGCACGCACGAAGTCGACGATGTAGTGGTCGCCGTCGAACTTGACGACGCTTCCGACGAGATCGGAGCGAATGTGGATCTCGCGACCCGGGTTGCCTTCGGGTCGAGGCTTGTCTGCGATGATGATCATCCGCACCGGCAGATTGCCATCGCGCGCGAGGCTCAGGTGTGTGCTGAGTGCGGCGAGCTCCGCTGAACGGCGCGGATCGCGGGAAAGATTGTCTTCGTATCTCAGGACACCGGGAGCGGGATGCCCGAAGCGCGTGGCCGAACATCCCAGGATCATCGCTCCGTCTGCCGCCATCGCGGAGAGGCTGTGCAGACGGTTTTCAGGCTTGCCGCCGTACTTCGCGAAGGCATCGACGAGGTTCAGGTTGAGCATGTCTATTCCGTTGAGAGGCGAGGTGTTGCGGCTGCCCCTGGTGTTTTCTCGCACAGCAGCCGTCCTGCCAAGCGTACACCCGATGAGTTCCACTGAAGAAAATTCTTCTGTCAATGCTGCAGGAGGAAGCGCACACTGCGTGCGTCGTCGGCGGATGGCAGACATCGCCCGGCGCTTGTGAAGACTGCCTGCCTTTCCCCCCGCATCATGTTTCGCTGGAGCCCCGTATGAGCTCGAATTCCTGGACGTTCACCCACGATCCGCAGGCGCCTCGTACTGTGGCTTTGACTACCCAGAAGCGTGCCGAGGAGATCGCGGCTGAAGACTTCGAGCGGGCCGAGAAGAGGCGGCTTGCGTTCGCGGAACTGAAGTCGGAGTTCAGCTCGCCCGCGGACCGGATCAGGGCATGGGAGAAGCTGCACGGGTTGCGGCTTCCAGTCGACGCGGGCCACGCCATTCTCTCCGTCGTCGCCCGATGCACTGCATTGACCCTGGCACAGGTTCGTGACGAGCAGCGAGCGCGGAACGAACGGGTGCCCGCGCTCGTCAGCGCGCCCAGCGCGTATGGTCAGAGCGCCTAGTGGGGCTATCGAGCCGAATTTCGCCACTGTCTCCTTTTCCGGTCGGTCGGGCCTGCTTCAGCTGTGCTTCGCCGGCGAAACTTCGACAATTGCGACGCCCTTCGCGTATAGTGCCCGCGGCTCGTAAATTTCGCCTTGTCAGCCCTTGGTCCTGCGCAGTCTCGCGCGTCCTTGCCGACCAATGACCGCCACCTCGGAAATCTACGCATCCCGGAGGCGGGCCATTTCCGCCACGTCTTTTCTCAAATTGCGAGTATCTCAAGTGACCAAGCTCTACGTCGGAAATCTTCCCTTTGATACCACCGAAGAATCGGTGCGCGCCCTGTTCGCGACCCACGGTACTGTGGAAAAGCTCACGCTCGTTACAGATCGTGATACAGGTCGTCCCCGTGGCTTCGGCTTCGTCGAAATGTCCAATGCGGATGCCGCGCGCGCGATGCAGGCATTGAACGGTGCGGACTTCTCGGGCCGCGCCCTCAGGATCAACGAGGCGCAGGATCGCAACGGTGGTGGCGGCGGTCGTGGACCACGCCGTTACTGAGACGGCGTGATCTCGCGTTCCGGTGCGCCGGAACGCTCTCCTGGAAGAGGCGATGAGATGAGCGACTACGAGTTCACGATGTCGCTGCGAATTCGCCATCCCCATGCCGAGCCGGCTGAGATCACGCGCAAGCTTGGATTGGAGCCGCAGCACGTCTGGCGGGTTGGCGAAGAGCGCCGGGATGCGGAGGGCGCTGCGCTCGGGGGCACTTATCACGAGAGTCTCTGGATTTGTGCGCTCATGGCACGTCCCGAGCTCTCCAGCGATCTCGTCGACGTCGAAAGCGAGTTGCTGCACGCGGTAGGGGCGCTGCGGAGATCCTTCGATTTCCTGCAGTCGCTGCGCGACAGCGGCGGAGTCGCAGAGCTTCACATCAGCATCTTCGCGCGGCAGGACTTTCGGCTGGAGCTGCCAGCGGACTCACTCGCTTCGCTGGGACAAATGGGCATCACGATGGCATTGGAAGTCAATCCGCACTCAGGGTCCATGGTACGACTGCCGGTGCAGCGGTGAGGCCACCCCGAAGCAAGAAGCTGGCGGCGATCTGGGACCGGCGCGATGAGCTGCGCAAAGGCCGGGCGGCTGCCGAAACGCTCCGCACGGCATGCCCGGACGCCGCGTCGATTCGGGTGGAGCTCGAGTTTCGTTCGGGGACGCAACCTGTCCATGCGCCCCAGTCCTATGCGCTGTTCCCGCCGGCCAAAGCCCACTTCGTCTATCCCTGTCCGTACGGCGATTGTCGCGGGCTCTATGACTTGCAGGCCGTCGCACTCGATACGCTGCAGGGCAAGCAGAGAAGTGCCAGGGGCACGCTGAAGTGCACCGGCGACAGATCCCGTGACGGGACGGGAGGGCAGCCTTGCGGTCTGCAGGTGAGCTACTCCATCACCATCATCGCCGCCGACCGTCGCGCGCCCGCGCCGAAGGCGCGTGCCTCGACGACAGCCGAGTCCTGACATCCCCAGCAGAACCGCTTCGCAGAAATACAGGTACCCGGGAGGGAGGCTGCTGCCATGACGATGACGATCGCCGCAATTGGAGCTCTCCTCGCCGCGTGCGCCTTTCTTTCGAAGAGAGCGCACGACACGCGCTCCGAGAATGCCATGCTGAGGGATCAGGTCGCTTCGCTCAAACGTCAGCTCGCACGACTACGGCGTTAGGGGAGTGCATGCCCGCCGGTGACCTGAGAGCTCTGGAGCCGGCGAATTGATCTCACTGTTGTTCACGTTCAGTGGCGTTCCGGTGTACGCGCGCGGCGCGTTCTTCAGGATCTGCGCGGACAGCACGTTGCGCGGCCCGGACGGCGGCCTGGTGGCCGCGTACAGCTCACGGGGCTGGCAGCTGGGTCCGCGCTATTGCCGTGAGTTCGACGCGATAGGGCCGCTGTTCCTGCGGGCGCACCGGTCCGATGGCCGCGCAGACGTCATGGGGCCCTTCGAGATGATCCGCGCGAGTCATGGCGCGCTCTTCGGTCACGGTCGCTGCCTGGGCACGTATTGCACGAATCGCGCGGCCTCGCCCGGTGTTCCGGAATGGAGCGGGATCACGCTGCTGGATCGCTGGAGCTGAGTTGCGCGTGCGCTCGGAGTCTGGCTGTTCTACGTGCAGCACACCTTCGAGCACGCGTACTGGTCACGCCAGGAAGGCTGGAGCTACGAGAAGGCAGCCTTTGCCGGAAGCTCGTTCTGAGTGGGGCGCCGTGGCGTGGCGCCGCCAGAGGGTCAGGGGACTTCGGGCTTTGGCCCGTCGCCGTTGTCGGCGAGCGCCTGGGGCGCGGATTTGCGTGCGGATTTGCGTTGCTCCGCCTCGGCATTGCGTTTGCGCCGCGCGTCTTCGCGGCGTTTCTTTTCCTGTTTGTAGTTGGGTGGTCTGGGCATTGAACCTCCGTGGATCTGGGATCCGGAAAGAATGAGCGACAGGGTAGCAAGTGTCGTGCGTCCCTGCCGGGTCGTATGTGCGTCGGCGAACAGAATACCTGAAATCGACCGATATACTCGATCGGCTGTCGGCCCGCATCACGCACCGCAGCCTGTGGGACATTGCGAACGCGAGGAATCATGAGCGCGGAACTGGAGCGTAACGGACGAACCGCCGCTCACGAGCGCGAAATCAGCGCGCTCACCTCGATGACGGGCTTTCCGGAGAACGAGGTCAGAACCCTGTTCGAAGGGGAATTCGCGCGCCTGGCAGACGGCGCCACAGTCGGAACATTTTTGATCGTGCGAACCGTTTCGAACGTACTCACCATCCTCAGAGGGCGATGCCAGCCTCAACTGCGGTAATCGAGCCCCCTTTTGCGACAAGACTGGAACTGCGGCATGCCAACTGGATACCCGGGATTCTCTTCACAGCTGCGGCGCTCCTTCGCCGTTGCTGCAATGCTGCTCGCCAGCGCGCATGCGTTGGGTCAGAACGCGACGGCGCCGCCTCCACCCGATTCGCACCCTGTGGAGTATCGCCACGGTTGGGAATGCAATCGGGGGTTCATCAGAACCGCCGACACGTGCGTGGCGCTGGCGATCCCGGTGAACGCCTTCCTGAGCGCCAGTGGAACGACGTGGGATTGCGACCGCGGCTTCCTGAAGGAGGGCGGCGGGTGCGTGCGTGTGAGCGTTCCTGCCAATGCCTACGCCGATGATGCCGCCTACAGGGGCGGCTGGGAATGCAACAGGGGCTACCGCAGAGTCGACAAGACCTGTGTACCGGTTTCAGTTCCGCCGAATGCCCACGCGCTCGAGGCGGGTTTCGGGCGTGGCTGGCAATGCAATCGGGGTTACCGCCAGGAGAAGGAGGCGTGCATCGCGATCACCGTTCCGGAAAACGGCTACCTGGTATCCGCCGGCGATGACTGGAAGTGCGACCGCGGTTACGCTCGAGTGGAGTCCCGCTGCGCGCAGGTGCAGGTTCCGGCGAACGGCTATCTGGAATCGAGAGGCACTGAGTGGCGTTGCGACCGTGGCTTCAAGCGCGAAGGCAGCGGATGCATTGCACTCACTGTTCCGCCGAGGGGGTACCTCGACTACTCCGGCAATGACTGGCGCTGCGGAGACGGCTTTCGCCGGCAGGGCGCAGCCTGTATCGCTGAGAGGTAGCGAGGGATCGGGCGGGTGAGGGGCGGGCACCCGCAGGGCATTCAGCTCTGCGTGGGTGCCGCTTCGAGCCTCAAAGGAGGCTGCGCAGGATCAGTCCGTTGAGCGTCCAGGATGGCACCGGCTTCGTGAGCAATCCGAGGAAGCCCGCTGCGCGTGCCAGTTCTGCTGTCGCGAACTCATGTCGCTCCGCGACGGCGATCAGGGGCAGGTCGCGCACCTGTTGTTCCGCATGGGTTCGCAGCGTGCGGGCGAGGCGATAGCCCGTCATATCAGCAAGCTCCAGGTCCACGATTGCGACGGCCGGCGAGTACGTCGCGACGGCCGCGAGGGCGCGCTTTCCCGAGTAAGCCACCAGGGTTGCGGAGTAGCCCAGCGATCGCAGCGTGTCTTTCAGCGTTGCCGCCGAGCGCGTGTCGTCGTTGACGATCAGGATTCGGAGCGTGTCGTGGTTCGACGCCTGGATCGGCAGAGCGTGATTGCGACCGCTGTCGCCCGAAGCCGGCAGAAGCTGAGGTTCGTCGCGGGAGGCGGGAAAGTAGTGCGGATAGGAACGTGCCTCGACGGCGCTGAAGTGGGTTGTCACGAGATCTCCTTGAGCGATCTCAAGGTTAGCGGAGATTTGCGCGTTGCTCTGTGCGCCGGCGAACGGACGGCCGGATTCGGCTGGTGGCGCGAACCGTCCGGCAGCAGGCGCCTGGTTTCAGCCCTGACCCACCGGTCCCGGCTCCACTTTGCTGGTGCACCCGGCGTTACTTGGTGCGGCGGCGTACGGACTTCGCCTCTGCGGAAGCGCCTCAATGAGCGAACTATGGCTTTGGCTGGATGGGAGGCTCGTATGTGGTACTTCTGTGATTCAGCCCGCTCGCGAGCGAGGGATTGCTTCGCTGGTTCGCCGCGCGCGCGGATTGGGGGCGGTTCACGTCGGCTGTGTGGTGCAAGGAATCTCGAGCCGTGCCCGTTGGGGCCTCCCAACTGCAAGAAAGTGAGACGCGTCTGTAAGACGTCGCATCGCTGGAGCGGCTGATGGAGGCGGGCTCCGAGAGCACTGGCTGCGGCGGAAGAGGGCAGCGCGCAGACGCCGCGCGGCAATCGAGAGGGTGGCACTCAACGCACTGACGTGCGCCGCGCCAGCCGAATCTGCCCATCGCCCGTGCGTTCGGCCTGCACGGGGAAGTACGTCGTCACCGCGTCCATGAAGGCGTTGGTGTCCCCGGCCTTGAACACGCCGCTGATCCCGATGGAGTCGATGTCGGGGGCCACCTGGATCTGAACGCGTGCGTAGCGATTCATGCGCTCGGCCGCGTCTGCGAGAGGCTCGTCGTTGAAGAAGAGCTTGCCGTCCTGCCAGGCGGTGGCACGACCCAGATCCACATCGTTCCTCACGTGGGCCCGCGCCCCTCCCGCCGCGACGAGTTGTTGGCCCGCCTTGAGCTCGATGACGTCGGTTGCCGACGCTTTCGAGAAAGGCGAGGGAACTGGCGCTGTGCCGCCAGCCGCCGCGTCTGCGAGCGCTGGAGCTGGAAGGGGCTCGCCGCGCGCGTTGCCCGCAGCACCGTCACGCGCACCGGTCACCACGGCCACATGCCCTTCGATCAGGGTAACGAGCAGCGTATCCCGCACGATCTCGACGTTGAACTCGGTGCCGAGCGCAACGACCGTGTGATCGCCAGCACGTACGCGAAACGGTCGCGCGGGGTCCTTCGCGACCTGGAAGCTGGCCTGGCCCGCCTCGAGGGCCATGAACCGGATGTCATCCTTGAACGACACGCGCAGACGGCTGCGTGCATCGAGGTTCACGATGGAGCCATCGGCCAGGGTCAGCACCCTGCGATCGCCGACGCCGGTCTCGTACACGTCACCGTGCCCGAAGCCGTTGGCCCACAACAGGATCAAAAGAAGTGCGAGCGCCGCAAGCCCCGCGGCCAGGCTTTGCCAGGAGTGCCATCGCCACGACCCGGCGACGCGGCGCTTACGGGCCCGACGCGCATCTTCGAGAGCATCCCGCCGGCCCTCCATCAGTTCCGGTGCCGACGCGAAGGAGCCCATGGCGCCCCACGCAGCACAGACCTGGCGGTAGGCGGCCGCATTGTCGGGATGCTGTTCGAGCCACTCTCGGAGGCGCGTCAGGTCAGCATCCTGCACATCATCCGCACGGAGGCGGATGAACAATTCGGTGGCTCGCGCCAGCCGATCCTCCAGATTCACGTTTGACGCCTCGTCTTGCTTGATCCTCACCTGCTTTGCAACCGTTTCGTCAGATGCAGCAAGGCCCGCGCAAGCTGCTTCTCCACGGCGCTCGCCGAGATGCCGTAGATGTCGGCAATCTCGCGAACCTTCAGGTTTTCCAGCCGGTACAGATAAAACATGGCCCGGTTCCGTTCGCCCAGCTCGCTGAGTGCCGCGTGGACCGCCTCGAGCGTTCTCTCTCCCATTACGACGCGCTCGGGGGAGAAATCCACAGCAAGCGCTTCGCCGAATTCCGCGGCTGAATCCCCCGGCAGCGCTTCTTCCGTGCCGTGCGCGCGACGGCGCCGGGCCCGATCCCTCAGCAGGTTGACGGCGATCCGGAAAACCAGCGCTTCCGCATTCAGTACCGGCCCATTCCTCAGCGTCTTCAGCACGCGCTCGAAGACGTCCTGCGTCAGGTCCTCCGCCTCAGCCGCACTCGCCACGCGCCGGGCGAAGTAGGCCAGCAGCGCGCGCCGGAACAACCGGTCCAGCTCCTGCAGCGCTTCCTGCGGTGGCCGATCGACCCTTTCGGTGCTGCCGAACATGTTCCGCAGCATGCGACACCGCCGCGAGCTGCGACAAGGCCTGCGGTGTTCCCAGAATGGAAGCGCTTGCAGATTTCCGGTGCGCGCGGCGTGTTTGATCTGGCGCTCGATACCACCTGGCGCTAGATTGATACGGGCCAGGAAAAATCATGCCCGCTGCGCTGTGGTTTTCACCCGCTGGCGCGTCGGAACTGAATAGCCTGCTGCGGAAGTAGGGGGAAACCGTGCGATGAGGGGTCGCCCGGATCGGTCGTGTCCCGCGCGTGCGCGGCGCTACGCCTGGCTGGCGTGCGCCCTGGCGGTGGCTTCGGGCGCGCTGGCGGGCGAGGCCGGCCAGCACTTCAGCATCCGCAGTCAGACGCTTGCCGAAGCCCTCAAGGCATTGAGCGCCGCGGCAGACGAGCAACTCCTGTTCTCCGCGGAGCTCGTCGCCGGAAAGCGCAGCCCCGAGTTGAACGGCACGTACACTTTCCCCGCCGCGCTCAGTCATCTTCTGGAAGGCTCCGGTCTCACCGTCGATCGCACGCGGTCCGGCGTTGCGCTGATCGTGCGCGCGCCGGCCCCGGCTGTTCGGACGCGCAGCGAGCCAGTGACGGCCGCCGTGGAGACCCCGAAGTCATCGGGTGGGAGCGCGGCTTCGATTCCGGTACGCCACGCGGAGGCGTCCTCGTTCGGCAGCATCACCGAAGTGAGCATCACGGCTGCTCGTGTGCCGGAAGCGGGGTTCGAGCTCCCTGCGCCACTGGCCACCATCGGTTCCGATCGAATCGAGCAGCAAGCCGCGACGAACGTCGTGCAGGTTCTGAACGAGACTGCCGCATTCAAGGCGACCACGACTCCCACGACGAACGGCGTGCGCGCGGCCACGCCCGGTGCGAGTTACGCCGATCTGCGCGGGCTCGGCTCTACACGGACGCTGGTGCTGGTGGATGGGAAGCGATTCGTACCGCAGATTGCGACGGCGCTCGCGTCCTATCAGGTGGACCTCAACCAGATTCCGGCGCTGCTCGTGGAGCGAGTCGAAACCTTCACGAGCGGTGCCTCCGCACATTGGGGCTCCGATGCCGTAGCCGGTGTCGTGAATCTGGTGCTCAGAAAGGATTTCCAGGGGTTTCGCACGGATGTGCAGGCGGGCGCATCGGACTACGGCGACGACCAGGAGTATCGCGTGGGCGTGCTGGCGGGCACGCGTCTCTTCGGCGGCCGCGGTCACCTGGAAGGCGCCGTGGACTACGTTCGCAACAACGGCACCGGCGATGTCTACACCCGGCCGTGGGGCAAGGCGGGATACCAGCTCGCCGGCAACCCGTGTTCGGTGCTCGCAACCGCCGGGCAACTCGCCGCCCGTGGTTGCGACGGCTCCAACGGCCTCGCACAGATGCTCATTCTCCCGGGAGTGCGTTTCGGGAACATCGCGCCGGGTGGGCTGATTCTCGACACGGCGCTGCGCGGAACCCAGTTCGGGCCGGGCGGTGTGCCGATGCCGTTCCAGTTCGGAGCGTACGCGGCGGCCGGAGCGACGATGCAGGGCGGTGATGCGTCCAATCTGCGCAACAACATCAACACCGGCATCACGATGGCGAACTACGTGCACCGGCTGGGAATGTATGGGCGGCTCTCCTACGATCTCACCGATCAGGTGTCGACGTATCTCGAGGCCTCGGTTTCGAGCTCGGCGGGCGGCGGCCAGACGCTGCCCTCGCGGGATGCCGGCCCGATGGTCAATACCATCGGGATCGACAACGCGTTCCTGCCCGCGTCGATTCGCGATTTCATGCTGGAGAGTGGCATCGATGCCTTCCAGCTCGGGCGTGTGAACCGCGATATCGGCTACCAGCAGATGCGGCAGGACAACGACACGCTTCGGGTCGTCGCAGGTCTCGAAGGCTCGCTCGCAGGGCCGTGGCGGTGGGACGCCTCCTATGTCTACGGCACGAACCACTATCGTCTTGCCGATGCACCCAACCGCATCGCCGATCACTACCGGTGGGCCGTGGACGCGGTGTTCGATCCGGCGGAGGGAAGGGTCGTTTGCCGATCGACACTGACGGATCCCGGGAACGGCTGCCAGCCGCTCAATCTCTTCGGTGAGGGCTCGCCTTCGCAGGCGGCAATTGATTACGTCACGGCAGCGACCTGGCAAGACACTCAATATCGGCAGCACGCGGCCTCGGCGAACCTCACCGGCGAGCTATTCGAGAACTGGGCTGGCTCCGTTTCGCTGACCGCGGGTGTGGCGTACCGCGCCGAGCGCCAGCACTCGCGCGTCGACCCGATCGCGGATGCACAGCGATACGACTCGACCAACTCGCGTCCGCTCGATGGCGGCTTTGACGTCAAGGAAGGCTATGTCCGGTCCATGTTTCCGTTGCTGAGCGGCCTGCGCTGGGCGCACTCGCTGTCTCTCAATGCCGGGCTGAGGCTTGTGGACTACAGCACAGGTGCCGGGACGCAGTGGCCCTGGACGGTGGGCCTGACCTACGGCCCGTCGGAGGATCTGACGCTGCGCATTGCGAAGTCGCGCGATATCCGGGCGCCGAACCTCTTCGAGCTGCACAGCCTGCCGATCTCCAGCACGATGAACGTGGCCTACAACGGGCTCATGCTCCAGGTGATGCAGGACGCCAGCGGGAATCCCGACCTGCATCCCGAAAGGGGCAGCACTTTCACCGTGGGCGCTTCCTACCGGCCGCCGCGAATACCCGGTCTGCAGCTCTCCGCGGATTACTTCGAGATCGACGTGCGGGACATCATCGCGCAGCGAAACCTGCAACAGATCGCCAACTTCTGCAGCCTGGGAACCCTCCCGGAGCGCGCGTTCAACTGCGCACTGCTCACGTTCAGTGACGGAGACGAAGCCACACGCGTTCCGCTGCGTGCACGGGTGCCTTACGAAAATCTCGCCAGCAGCAGACGCGCGGGGGTCGATTTCTCCGCCGCCTACGGGTTCGAGCTCGGCGGCGGAAGCGTCTCGCTGAACCTGGGCGGCAACTACGTCATGCACTATCAGGCGGATTTCGGCACAGGGCCAGTGGAGCGCGCCGGCGACCTGCAGGGCTCTCCGAAGCTGCGTGGCACGTTCTCGCTGGGCTACGAACGCTCGCCCGTGGCGGTGACCGCGGCCGCTCGCCACACGCACAGGATGTTGTACGACAACACCTATGTGGAGGGCCTGCAGATCAACGACAACACGGTGCCCTCCACGACGTATGTGGATCTCTCGGCGCGCTACGCCGCGAGCAGCAGCCTGCAGTTCTTCGGCGTCATCCGGAATGCGCTCGACAAGGCGCCGCCGTATGTGCCCACCGCATTCGGTTATCCGACGAGTCCGGTCTTCTACGACATGATCGGCCGGACCTACCGCGTCGGCTTTCGATACGAGCTCGGCGATTGAGCCGATCGGCAACAACCTGGTACCTGGAGCTGTGGATTCCACCCACTCGCGCGTCGGAACCTGCATGAGTCAACAATCGAAGATCGATCGCCGGGGATTCCTGGCCGGGGCCGCGGGTCTGGGCCTTGGTGCGGCCAGCATTCAGCGGAGTGAGGCTGGCGTGGGCGCTCCGGGCAGCACGGATGATCCAGTGCGGCTCGCTCAGGCTCCCGCCGACAGGCCTGCTGCGGCAACGGCCGCTGCCGCACCCACACCTTCGCGGACGGGCTTCTACACGCCCACCCGTTTCGAAGGCGACGTGTACGACTGCGAAGTGCTGGGCAAGCTTCCCGCCGACCTCGATGGCGCGTTCATCCGCGTCGGCGGCGAGTGGGTCTACCCGCCGAAGTATCCCGATGACGCCGTGCTCAACTCGGATGGCTACATCAGCCAGTTCACGTTCCGCGGCGGGAAGGTCGACTACAAGGGTCGCTGGGTGCGAACCGAGCGCTTCGAGGCCAATCGCGAAGCACAGCGTCAGCTCTACGGTTATTACCGCAATCCCTACACGGATGACCCGAAGGTTCGGGATCCCTCACGGCCCGCGCTGCGTACGGTGTCCAACACCTCGCCCGTGTTCCATGCAGGCAAGCTCTTTGCGCTGAAGGAAGACGGCCTGCCGAGGCAGATCGATCCGGGGACGCTTGCGACGCTGGGCTCCTGGGACTTCGGCGGCAAGTGGAAGAGCCAGACGTTCACCGCTCACCCCCGCATCGACCCCGTGAGCGGCGAGATGATCGCGCTCGGCTACGAGGCGACGGGGCTCGCCAGCGACGATCTCTTCGTCTACACCATCGATTCACGTGGCCAGGTCACACGCGAGGTGAGGCTGAAAGTGCCTTATGTGAGCGTGGTGCATGACATGGCCATCACGCAGAAGCACGTGCTCCTGCCCTTCGGCGGTTACGTCACCAGCAAGGAGAGGCTGCAGGCCGGCAAGATCCACTGGGGCTGGGACGCCTCGAAGCCGAGCCACATCGGCGTGCTCCCGCGCGACGGGGACGCGACGGACGTGCGGTGGTTCCGCGGCCCGGAGCGCTGCATGATGCACGTGTTCAACGCGCACACCGAAGGCAACAAGGTCATTCTGTACGCGCCGTTCTACGAATCGAATTTCTTTCCGTTCTTCCCGCCGGTCGACGGCACTCCATGGAATCCCGCCAAGGCGCGCGCGTACGTGCGCAGGATCACTCTCGATCTCGCATCGCGGGCCGATACGTGGAAGGAAGAGATTCTGTGGGACTTCCCCGTTGGTGATCTTGGCCGCATCGACGCGCGCTTCACTTCGTTGCCGGCGCGGTACGGATTCACCGGCTATACCGATCCGCAACGCCCGTTCGATGAAGCCCGCGCAGGCACCGCACGAGCCCGTGTCACGAACTGTTACGGCCGTTTCGATTTCGCCACCGGCAAGCTCAGCTCCTACTTCGTGGGGAACACGCACAGCCTGCAGGAATGCCAGTTCATTCCGCGGGGCCCGAACGCGGCAGAGGGCGACGGATACCTCATCGGCGTGGCAGCGAACTACGCCGAAGCCCGATCCGAGCTGATCGTGGCCGACGCGCAGCGGCTGGAGGAGGGCGACATCGCCCGCGTGATCCTGCCGTTCCGTGCCAGCACGCAGGTTCACGGCGTCTGGGTCTCGCAGGGTGCGCAGGCGCAGACGTGAGTGGCACGCCCACGCGGCCGGTGGATTTTCGATGAATGCGGAAGGGTGCACGAGGATGACCATGAAGAACCTGTTTCACGCTGCAGCGGCCGCGCTGCTCGTCTCGGTCGCTGCGCCAGCGCTGGCTGGTTACGCGGACGACCGGGCCGAGATCGAGAATCTGTCCAACCGGTACATGATTGCCGTCGACGCCGGAGACATCGAGACGGTGATGTCCACCTGGGCGGAGGACGCGGTGCTCGAATCCGTGTTCGGTGTTCAGCGGGGCAAGGCGGAGATTCGCAAGGCGATGTCCGCGTTTGGCGGAGCGCGGCCCGTCGCCATTCCGGAGGGCGCCACATCGCGGCCCCGCACCCGCCACCAGATCATCAATCACGTCATCGACATCGACGGCAACACGGCGAAGACCATTGCCTACTGGTTCGCCCTGACCAACAACACACCCCAGAAGGATGTGCAGCTTCTCTACTTCGGGCACTACGAGGACGAGCTGGTCAAGGTGAACGGCAAGTGGCTCTTCAAGACCCGCAAGGTCTTCAACGAGTCGCAGCCGAATCGCTCGGTGTTCTATCCGGGGCTGAGCGAGACGGACCCGCGCACGAAATAGGCGGCTTTTTTCGGGCACCCGCGCTGTGGGTTCTGCCGGGTCCCGCGTCGAAACAGATACATCGCTGGAGCATAGGGGGCGCGGCGAATGAGAGACTCAGGCAACGCGAGCGGCTTTGGCGGGATTGGTGGCGACGGCCCCGTGGGCACGCCGAGGGGCGGCGGCCGGTTCGGGGCGGTTCGCTCGGCATGGCGTCCCGGCGTCGCGGCGGCCGCCCTGGTGCTGCTGGGAATGATGCGAGCGCCGGAGGCGCAGGACGGTGCCGCGGCGCAGGCCACCCGAGCGGATCCTCGCTCGCCGGCAGAGCTTCGTGCCAGGCTCGCCGAGCTCGAGCCGCGCCTCGCGTATCTCAGCGACCGGCGCGACATCCTCGATGCCCTCATGCGCTATACCCGCGGTGCCGATCGCCACGACAAGGACCTCGTCCGCAGCGCGTTCTGGCCGGAAGCGACCATCAGCCATGGCAAGCCGATGCCCCTGGACGAGTTCGTCACGTGGGATGACAGCAGGCTCGCCGGATATGCGGCGCATCAGCATCACGTCACCGGTCAGACGGTGGACATCGACGGCAACACCGCGCACGTCGAAAGCTACGTCGTCTATTTCCTCGTGCCGCGTGATCGTCGCGCGGATGGCGTTGGAGCCGCCACACCGGGACGCTCCCTCACGAGCGAGAAGAGCCTCGTTGGCAGCGGTCGCTATGTCGAGCGCTGGGAAAAGCGTAACGGGGAGTGGAAGATTCTCGTCCGTGAGTATGTGGAAGACCTGACGCTGAAGGGCGAAACGGTCGACTACTGCAGCACGCGAGTCTGTCTTGGCAGCTGGGATCGCAACGACCCTTCCTACCTGCGTCCGCTCCAGGCACTCACAGAGGAACAACGCCGAGCGCGTGGGGAGGCCAGCAGGAAGCCCACGAGCCCGCAGGGCGGTGGCACGTGAGCCGCAGGGGTGTGCGTGCCGGCTCGGCTGTGGGTGCGGTGAATGCTGAGCGCGCGAGCACGCTTGTCGTCGCGCGTGCGGGTATTGCGGCGGTTGGAGTCGTCGCGGCGGTTTGCATGTCCGCGTGCTCGTCCGGCGGTTCCGCCGGCACGGCCGACTCGGAGGACGTGGTGCCCGCGGACCTCGTCGCTCAGCTCACCCGCATGGAGGCCGCGCTGGAGAAGATCGGCACTCACGAAGCGATTCTGGAGAACGAGCTGCGCTACACACGCGGACTCGACCGTCATGATGAAGCGCTGATCCGTGACGCGTACTGGTCGGATGCCGCGGTCACCTATGGCGTGCGCAGACCGGTGAGCGAGCTCGGTCCGTGGGCGAACGAGACTCATGCAAAGCGTGCCGCCCATCAACATCACGTCACCGGGCTCACGCTGGACGTTGCAGGTGATACTGCGCACGAGGAGGGTTACATCCTCTTCTCGGCAGACCTGATCCGGGACACGCGATTCGACACGCGTGGCGCACCGACACCAGGCCGGGTCACCGCCGGCTCACTCGCAACGCTCGGCACGGGTCGCTACGTCAACCGTTACGAGAGGCGTGACGGCCAGTGGAAGATGATCGTTCACGAGTACGTGCACGACTCGAGTGTGCGCTTCGAGCCGGTCGATCTCTGCGCGGTGAGCTGTCTTGGCCGATGGGACTCCACCGACATTTCCTACTTGCGTCCCTTGCAACCCCTGCCCGTCGAGGTGCGCCGACAGCGGGCGGAGCTGGGGAAGAAGCCGCACAGCGCGCTGCCGTAGCACGTGTTGATCACTCGTTGATGCCGCTGTCCAGACTCGATCCCGTGTTGCAAACCAGGTGCCGCCCATGACGAAACAGAATCGCTCTCAGGTCTCCGGTCGCTCGAAGCTCGCTCTTGCAGCGATCGTGCTGGGTTTCAGCGGTGTGGCCGTGGCCGACACGGTGCTCATCACGGGCGCGAACTCCGGCATCGGCCTCGAGCTCACCAGGCAGTATGCGGCGAAGGGCTGGGATGTGATTGCGACCCACCGGCGCGAACAGACGCCGGAGAGCCTGGCGGCGCTGGCGAAGCAGCATCCGAAGCTGCGGGTCGAGAAGATGGATGTGTCGAGCCATGAGCAGGTGTTCGGGCTCGCGCAGAAGCTGCGCGGGCAGCCCATCGACGTGCTCATCAACAACGCCGGTCTCTTCTGCCTCTGCGACTGGGAAGACGACAACGACAGGAGCCAGCAGTTCGGCTCGCTCAACTACGAGCATTTCGACCCGATCATGCGGGCGAATGTCATGGGCGTGATCATGGTGTCCGAGGCGTTCGCCGAGAACGTGAAGGCCAGCAGGCAGAAGAAGATGATCACCATGTCCTCCTCGGTGGGCACGATCAGCCGCCCGGGGCGGGGTGCATTCTGGTACGCATCGAGCAAGGCGGCGGTCAACAAGATCAACGTCAATCTTGCCGAGGTGCTGAAGAGCGCTGATGTCATCGTGGTGCCCATGCACCCTGGCGCAGTCCGCGTCGAGAAGCAGGCGAACGACCCGGGCACGCACCTCATCGACACGGATTTCTCCGTGCGCAACATCATCACGACCATCGACAAGCTCACGATGAGCCAGTCCGGCAAGTTCACGAATTACGACGGAAAGGAATTGCCGTGGTGAGCCCCTGCGGGCGGCGCGCATGAATCGGCGTGACCTGCTCGTCAGCGGCGCGGCCGCGACCGCAACGATCTCGCTGGTGGGCATCCGGCCCGGGCGCGCGCAGGGTCAGGCTCGCGAGCCCGTCGTCGAGACGACGCTGGGCAAGGTTCGCGGCGCGCAGGCGGGTGGGGCGTATACGTTCCGCGGCATCCGCTATGCAGCGCCGACCGGGGGCCGGAACCGGTTCCGGCCTCCGCAGCCGGCGCAGCCATGGAGCGGCGTCGAGGACGCGCTCGCGTTCGGAAACGTCGCGCCACAACGAAATCCACAGCCTCCATCGGGCCCGCCGGCGGTCATCCTGCCCCGTCTCATGCCCCCACCGCCGGCGGGCTCGGTCGGACCTTCCGAGAGCGAGGACTGCCTGTTCCTGAACGTGTGGACGGGCGGGCTCGATGCGGGGCGCCGTCCGGTCATGGTCTGGCTGCACGGCGGATTCTTCTACACCGGCTCCGGAGGCACGGTGGACGGTACGCGGCTCGCCTCGCGCGGCGATGTCGTAGTGGTGAGCATCAATCATCGGCTCAACGTCTTCGGCTACGCGCACCTCGCTGACCTCGGCGGTGAGGCATTCGAGCATTCGGGCAATGCCGGCATGCTCGACATCATCGCTGCGCTGGAATGGGTGCAGCGGAACATCGAGCGCTTCGGCGGGGACCCGAAACGCGTGATGGTGTTCGGGCCTTCGGGGGGCGGGATGAAGACCGCGTTCGTGATGGCTTCTCCACGGGCGAGTGGCCTCATCCACCGCGCCGGTGTGCAGAGCGGGCCGGCCCTGCGGTTCATGGTGCGTGAGCGTGCAAGCGAAGTCAGCGAACTCCTGCTGCACGAGGTCGGCGTGAAGCCAGATGGGCTCGAGCGGCTGCGCGAGCTGCCGGTCGAGCAGTTGCTCGCGGCCTATTTCCGGCTGCAAGGCAAGGATCCGGCTCAGGAGTTCCGCGCACTGTCGGCGTTCGCTCCCGTGCTCGATGACGAGCTGCTGCCGCAGCAGCCGTTCGACCCGCGAGCGGCTCGGCACGCCGCGCAGGTTCCGTTGCTGATCGGCTGGAATCGCACCGAGATGACCTTCTTCATGGGTGCTGACGAAGCCGGATTCTCTCTGGATGAGGCGACGATGCGTGCGCGCCTGCAAAAGGTCTTCGATCATCATGCGGAGCGGGTGACGAGCTCGTATCGAAAGGTGTACCCGCAAGCGACCCCGTCGCAGCTCTACATCCAGGCCGTGTCGGATCGCGCGATCATGGAGAACACCATTCTGCAGGCGGAGCGCCAGGCCGCCTCCGGCGCACCGGTGTTCCTGTATCGCTTCGATTGGGAAACGCCTGTCTTCGGCGGAAAGCTCGGCAGCATGCACACGCTCGAGACACCATTCGTGTTCGACAACACCGAGGCGCAGAAGGCGATCACCGGCGGAGGGTCGCGAGCGGCGGCTCTTGCAGGCCGGATGAGCGAGGCATGGGTGAGCTTCGCGACCGCAGCAGATCCGAGCTCGACGCGCAGCGGATTGCCGCGCTGGCCCGCGTACGACGGCCGCCGGCGCGCCACGATGATCTTTCGAGACGAGAGCACGGTGGCCGACGACCCGACGCGTGAGGAACGCCTCGCGTTGCTTGCGGCGACTTCTGCGGATGCTCACGAGCCGGACCGCTGAGCTCGCCCTGAGCGCGGATGAAACTTTTTTCGTCGTGACGCTGTGGGTTCCGCCCGCTGCCGCGTCGAATTCAGTACGAGGCAAGTCCAAAGTGTCCCCGCGCCGTGACGGTTCGGAGTCGTGCGCCAGAACGACGCGGGCGGGCTCATGAGAGGGGGGGCGATGTTGCAGGAATCCAGAACGGTAGTCGGAGCGGGTGGCCGGCGCGGACTCGAGCAGGCCCTGGGCGCCTGCTCCGTGCTCGCTGCGGTAACCCTTTCGAACGTGTGCGCGGCACAAGAGGAGCGGACGGCCGATCCGGAGCCGATCGCGGAGATCGCCATCACCGCTTCTCGTATCGAGCGCTCGGGATTCACGGCACCCACGCCCACCACCACGCTGGGCGTCGAGGATCGTGAGCTGCGCGCGACGGTCAACGTCGCAAGCCTTCTGAACGAGCTGCCATCGGTCCGCCCGGCCTCCGCGTCCCTCACGTCCCAGAACACGGGCATTCAGGCGATCAACCTCCGGGGCCTGAACGGTGCGAACAACGCCAGCACCCGCACGCTCCTGCTGGTGGATGGGCGCCGGTTCGTTCCGACCACCCTCACGGGCGTGGTCGACTCGAACGTCGTGCCGAGCGCGCTCGTCGAGCGCGTCGAAGTCGTCACCGGCGGCGCGTCCGCGGCGTGGGGCTCCGATGCGGTCGCGGGCGTCGTCAACTTCATCTTCAAGGACAAGGTCGAGGGCTTCCGCGCCGAGGCGCAGTATGGTCTTTCGGAACGCGGCGACAACGAGGAAACCAGCGTTTCACTGGCGTGGGGCACGGGCTTCGCCGGTGATCGCGGGCAGGTGATGCTCGCGGGCGAGTACAGCGAGCTGAAGGACCGGCAGACGTGGGGCGACCGCGAGTGGTCGAACCGGCGCACCGGCTTCGTCTCCGGTGCCCTGAACGGCGTCAATGTCACGCGCCTGCAGGTCGACGGGCTCACCATGTCCGGTGTGACGACGGGCGGTGTGATCACCGCGGCGAACGGCGGGCCGCTGCCCGCTTCGAGCCCCTTGCGGGGTATCCAGTTCGGCCCGGGCAGCACGGTGCAGCCCTTCAACTACGGCACCAATGCCGGCAACGTGGTGATGGCGGGCGGCGACGGCGACTGGTGGGAGGACTACCTGCTGATGTCCGCGCCCGTCGAGCGCAAGAATGTCTACGCACGCACGACCTTCCAGTTCACCGACACGTTGCGCGGCTCGCTGGAGGGGTCCCTCATGAAGTCGAGCACGGCCTCGCCGACGCAACCGCTCTACCACCCCAATGCCGACGCGCCGATCACCATCCGTCGTGACAATGCGTATCTGGAGACCTTGCCCGGGCTTGCGTCGCTGCGTGACATCATGGATGCCAATGACATCACGTCGTTCACGATGGGCCGGCGTCATGTCGAGCTGGGTCGCGACATCTTCGCGGTCGACAACCAGTCGACGCGATTCGTCGCGGCGCTGGATGGCGTGATGGGCAAGAACTGGCGCTGGAAGGTGTACGGCACGCATGGCGAAACGGAGTACGACTCGAACGTTCCGAACCATCTGATTGCGCCGAACTCTCGCGCATCATTCGACGCCGTGCTGGAGAACGGCCAGATCATCTGCCGCATCGATTCCACGCTGGCGGAGAACATCGCGATCGTGACGGCGCCGACGTACGCCGGCCGTGGGGCCTCAGCAGGCTGCGTACCGGGAAATGTGTTCGGTCCTGGCAGTCTCGACGCGGCGGTGAAGAACTACACGGTTGCCGCGCAGACGTTCTCGGCCACCTACAAGCAGGACGCGGCAGCGGCCTCGCTGCAGGGCGAGCCGTTCTCCACCTGGGCCGGCGAGGTCTCGCTCGCCGGCGGAGTGGAGTGGCGCAGGGAGTCCGTCGAAGGCGACAGCGACCCCGTTTCGCAGCTCTCCAACCCGGTGTACCTGACCGGCGGGTTCCAGTTCGGCAATCCGAAGCCGATCCGCGGCTCGTACGACGTGAAAGAGGTGTTCCTCGAGACACTGCTGCCGCTCGCCGTCGACGAGGGTTGGGCGAAGAGTCTCGATCTCAACGCCGCCGTGCGCAGGACGGACTACAGCACCAGCGGCCAGGTGACGACCTGGAAAGCCGGCCTCACGTACCGGCCGGTCGAGAGCGTGATGATTCGCGGCACCAGGTCCCGCGACATTCGTGCGGCGAATCTCAACGAGCTGTATGCATCGAGCACGATCATCGCGTTCGCCGCGACCGACTACGGCCTCATCGTCAACGGCCAGCCCAGCGTCTACAACGGAATCATGTCGACCACCGGCAACCCGAACCTGCTGCCGGAGGAGGCCGACACGAAGACGTTCGGCGTCAGCTGGTCGCCGGAGTTTCTGACGGGATTCCGCGCGTCCGTGGACTATTTCGATATCGGGATCTCGGGCAGCATCACGGCGCGCACGGCGCAGTCGATCGTCAACAGCTGCTACGGTCAGCAGGGCAGCCCGTTGAACACTGCGGATTGTGCGCTCATCAATCGTGACGCGTCGAACGGGCGCATCACGGCCGTGAACACATTCCCGATCAACGCTCAGGAGCAGAGCACTCGCGGCGTCGACTACGAGGTGGGTTACGACACCCTTCTGCCCGAAGGGCTCGGCGGCGGCAATCTGAAGTTGCGCCTGCTCGCCACGCAGCTCATGCGGCTGACCGTTCTTGGCATCGATCGTGCCGGAGAAATCGGTACGGGGACGAGCTCCCCACGGTGGCGAGGCACGCTGAGTGCAACCTATCAGAAGGGCCAGTGGACGGTGTTCGGGCAGGCTCGCCACATCGACAGCGGCACCTACGACAACACGTTCGGCCCGACCGCCATCTCCAACAACGAGATGTCCGCGCGCACCTACGTCGATGCCACCGTGCAGTATCAGTTCCGGAACGCAACCTTCAACCCGCTGCAGGTCTTCGGCCGGATCACGAACCTGTTCGACCAGTATCCGCCGGTGGTCGGCAACGGCCTGATCAACTCGCCGCCGACCAACCAGTCGCTCTATGATGTCGGCGGCCGTTCATTCGTCGTCGGTGCGCGCCTGGCGTTCTGATACACATCGACGTGAAGGTCCCGGGAGCGTGCTGCGGCGGGCCGCCGCTTCCGGGACGCATGCAGTAGATACAGGGGGACTCATGAACACGAGGGATCAGTACGCCCGGGTCGCGCGCGGTATCCGCTTGCTCGCAGTGACGATAGCGCTGGGCTTCGCAGGCCACGCGTGCGCGGATACCGTGCTCATTACCGGCGCCAATTCCGGCATTGGCCTGGAGCTCGCCAGGCAGTATGCGGAGAGGAACTGGACGGTCATCGCCGTACATCGCCGCGACGAGACGCCGGAGTCGCTCGCGCGCCTTTCGCAAGACCACCCCAACGTGCGCGTCGAGAAGATGGACGTTTCGAGCAGGGAACAGGTGTCCGGGCTCGCGAAGAAACTCCAGGGAGTGCCGATCGACGTGCTGATCAACAACGCGGGCATTTTCTGCCTGTGCGACTGGATGGATCAGGACGACAGCCAGCGGTTCGGCACATTGCGATACGAGGATTTCGGGCCCATCTTCGAGACGAACGTCAGGGGCGTCGCCATGGTGTCCGAGGCGTTCGTCGAGAACGTGAAGGCCAGTGCGCAGAAGAAGATCATCACGATCTCGTCAACCGTCGGCACGCTCAGCACGCCAGGCAACCGCTCGTTCTGGTACGGCGCCAGCAAGGCGGCAGTCAACAAGATCAACGTCAACATGGCCGAGGTGCTCCGGCCCTCGAATGTCATCGTCGTCCCGATGCACCCGGGCGCGGTGCGCGTGGAGAAGCAGGCGACCCGACAGGGCAGCCTCTTCATCGATACCGACTACTCGGTGCGGAACATGATCGAGACCATCGGGAAGCTGACGATGAGCGATTCGGGCAGGTTCACGAGCTACGACGGCAAAGAGCTGCCCTGGTAACCGTCCGAACGAGGCACGGAGGAGTGACGTGATGAGAACCGGAAACGTGACGGGATTCGCGCTCGTGGCGGCGATCGCATCGTTCGCCTCCGCGTCCTTCGCGGCGACGTGCGACAAGCCGTGCCTGGAAGACATCGGCGACCAGTACCGCGCCGCCTACCTGAAGCACGATCCGAAGGGCGCGCCGTTCGCGCGCAAGGTGCGGTTCACCGAGAACAATGTGGAGATGGAGTTCCCGGACGGCAGCTGGGATACCGTGACGCAGGAAGTCGGCCCGCCGCTCACGATCTCGGACCCGAAGACGGGTGGCATCGCCATTTTCACGGCCATCATGCAGAACGATGTTCCGGGCTATCTCGCCGTGCGGCTCGGCGTGAAGGGCGGCAGGATCACGGAGGTGGAGCACATGCTTTCCACCCGTCGCAATCTCAGCTCGCCGCCCACGCCGATCGGTGATCACGCGAGCTACAAGCACGAGCCGGACACCGCGAGCATCGTGCCTCCCGCCGAGCGCGCCTCTCGTGCGCGGCTCATCGAGCTCGGGCACGGGTACTTCAACACCCTGCAGAACAACACGGGCGAGATTCGCGGCGCGCGCTTCCACCCGGACGCGACTCGTCTCGAGAACGGTCTCAGGTTCGTGGACATCGAGAAGGCGTTCCGGCTCGGGCGCTATCGCTTCAACGAGCGGGTGCGCCGCGAGCCCATCATGGCCGATGAGGAGCGCGGCATCGTCCTGTTTCGTGGCTTCATCGATCACAAGGGCGTGCTGGACGAGTACACGATGACGGACGGCACGAAGACCCGTTCGGTGTTTCGTGAGCCGCACACGTGGGCGTTCCTGGAGATGTTCAAGGTGCGCAACGACATGATTACGGCCGTGGAAGCCACGTTCATCGGGGCGCCGTACTACATGCAGTCACCCTGGACGAAGAAGGACAGGAGCTGAGGGGCGTGGCCGTGAACACACCGTGCTCGCCGCCCAATGCACAGACACTCCGGACCTGTTGCGGCAGAGCGCTCCCCGGCTGAAACTCCCCGGCACTCCGTCGTAGCACGGCGCCATGTTTTCGAAGGGGGGAGGACAATGACAAAACCGTATGCGGTGCTTTGCCTGTTCGTGTCACTTCTGGCCAGCGCCGCAGTCAGCGCGCAAAACTGCAATCGCGACTGCCTCAAACGGCAGCTCGACACCTATCTCAACGCAGTCGCCAGCCACAAACCGGAGGCGGCCGGGCTCTGGGTGGGCTTTCGCCAGACGGAAAATGCCATCGTCGTCCCTGAGGGGCAGGGCGCCTGGGCGAGTGTCACGGGCCTGGGTTCCATTCAACGCCGGTACCTGGATCCGGTTCAGGGTCAGGCGGGCTATTTCGGCACGGTCCACATGGGCGAGGAAGAAGCCGTCGTCGCCATCCGCATCAAGGTGCAGTGGAACCAGGTGACCGAAGCCGAGTGGTTCATTTCCAGAAAAAGCGATCCGGGGCTGACGGGCGAGCCTGGCAAGACTCCTTTCAACATCGACACATTGCGCGCCACGCTGCCGGCGCAGCGGGTGGTGCCCAAGGGCGAACGTATGCAGCGCGAGGCCTTGCAGGCGGTGGTGAACTCCTACTTCGATGGGATCACGAGCCACAACGGCTACATCGTCAAGGGCCACCCCGGCTGTACGCGTTACGAGAACGGCTTCCCGACGTTCAGCACGCCCATGAAACCTGAGATGGACATCGGCAACGACGGCAAGACGGACTGCCGGACGCAGGCCGATTTCGGCGTCGCCATCGTGGCGATCCGGAATTTCTTCGTGATCGACGAGGAGGCGCAGGCGGTGATGGTCTCGGCGATGTTCCGCCGCGACGCGCAGAATCCCAAGCGCCGCAATCACTTCACCGAATTGTTCCACCTGGATCGCGGCAAGATCCGGGACATCCATGCGGCGTTCTACTATGCGCCGGAAGATCGCCCGGTTCCCAACTGGCCGCCGTACGATGGGCTGTATCCGCTGCCGGCCAGCTACAGGTGACTCGCTGCGCGGCTGGCGTGACACAGCATCGGGAGGTCGATCACGTACCCGCGCAGTGGGCGGGATTCTAGCGTCTGGCTCGTCGGGCCGGCAGCAGGCCTATGCTCTCCGACCGCAGGCCTCATCGCTTCGTCCGATTCCAACAGCAAAGCAGGAAGGAGTCTCGCATGGCCCAACACCATGCCCGTCTCGCACTGGCCGTCGCGTCGGCCCTCGCGCTCCTGCCCCTGGCAGCTCCGGCGCTGGCCCAGAAACAGATCCTGGAGGACAGGCCGGTCACGGAGAAAACTCTGCTCGACCGTATCCAGATCGAGGACTTCCTGACGCGCTACTACTACGACCTGTCCACAGGCAAGGCGAAAGAGCTGGCGGAGTACTTCACCGAGGACGCCGTGCTGGACGTCGACGGCACGGTCGCCAAGGGCCATGCCGAGATCGCCAGGCTGTACCAGCGGCCCGAGGGCGAGGACGCGTCATCGCCTGCGGCCACGGCGCAGCGCCGCCGCGGTCACATGCTGCTGACGAACCCGATCATCAACGTGGAAGGCGACATCGCCACGGCGCACCTGATCTGGACCGGCGTCATGAACGAAGGCATCGGCAAGCCGCCGAGCCTGTACGAAGAGGGCCGGGAATACACCGAGCTGCGCAAGGTCAAGGGGAAGTGGCTCATCACCCGGCGCTTCATCAGCTCCGACAGCGGCCTGCCGGATCGCTTCGATGCGACCTGGCAGCCCCGCGAGCACCGCTGAGCAAGCGATAACGGCTCCGCTCAAACAAACCGCGCGCGATACGAAGGCTTCGAAGAATGGCGTGGCTGCCGCTGCCGGCGCGCGAAATTGGGTTAAGCTGCTTCGAGGGTCTCCCGCAGCGGTGTTCCGGGTATGAAACGACAGACGTTCATCTCATGCCTGCTCCTGTCTCTTCTGCCGCCAGCCGCCGCCCTGGCCCAGGCGGATCATCACGATCACGCCATGCCGGCGACCGCAGCCGATCAGAGCATCGGAACGGTGGACTTCCGGACGTCCTGCAAGCCAGCAGTCCGGGATGAGTTCAACCGGGCGACCGCGCTGCTGCACTCGTTCTGGTTCTCCGAGTCCAGGCGAACGTTCGAGAGGGTCCTGCAGACGGACCCTGATTGCGCGATGGCGTATTGGGGCATCGCCCTCACTCACTGGGGCAACCCGTTTGCCGGGCTGCGATCCGCCCAGGCCCTCGAGCTCGGTGGGGCCGCCATCTCGAAGGGCAGGGCGACCGGGTCGCCGAATCCCAGGGAGCGGGGTTTCCTGGATGCGGTCGCGGTGCTCTTCTCGGACAAGGAATCCGGGACGCAGCCTGCGCGCGTCGCTGCATACGAAGCGGCGATGAGTCGCGTGGCGGAGCCGGATGCGTCTGACATCGAGGCGCAGACCTTCTGGGCACTCGCGCTGGTCCAGGCGGCGAAGCCGACGGACAAGACCTTCACCAGTCAGTTGGGCGCCGGGGCCATCCTGGAGGCTTTGTTCAGGCAGATGCCGCATCATCCGGGCCTGGCGCACTACATCATCCACGCCTATGACGCGCCCGCCCTTGCGCACAAAGCGCTACCGGCAGCACGCGCGTATGCGGGCATCGCGCCAGCGGTGCCGCACGCATTGCATATGCCATCTCACACGTTCACGCGTGTCGGCTTGTGGAAGGAATCGGTCGCGACGAATGCCCGGTCGGCGCAGGTTGCCGAGCAGGCAGGTGAGCCGGGGGATGCGCTGCATGCGCTCGACTACATGACGTATGCCTACCTGCAAATGGGCATGGATACCGAAGCCGCAGAAGCGTTACGCCGGGCGAGCGCTCTTGCGGGTGGCGCTCCGGGCTCCACTGGCGCAACGCCGGCAGTCGTGGTGAATCCATTCGCCGTCGCAGCCATCCCCGCGCGTTTCATGCTCGAGCAACAGAACTGGAAGGGCGCCGCGCAGCTGGACGTGATTCCCACGCCCAACACGCCGTATGTCGAGGCGATCACCCGCTTTGCCCGCGCCGTGGGGGCCTCGCGATCGGGCAATCCGGCGGCGGCTCAACCGGACATCGATCGGCTCGAGGCACTTCGCGACCGCGAGATCGAGCTCCAGGATCCGTACTGGGCCAGCATCATCGATGTCCAGTATCGCGGCGCGAGAGCCTGGCGGCTATTCGCGGAGGGCCAGTGGCAGGAGGCGGTGGGGCTCATGGAGGCTGCAGCGGACGCAGAGGACGCTACGGAGAAGGCAGCCGTCACACCGGGCCCGCTGGCGCCCGCACGTGAGATGCTGGGGTTCATGCTGCTCGAATCCGGAAGGCCGGCCGAAGCGCGCACCGCGTTCGAGGCGGTGATCGTGAAGGAGCCGAACCGCTTTCTCGCGTTGTGGGGCGCGGCGCAGGCGGCCGGGAAGCTCGGCAACGCGGAGCAGGCGGGCAAGTACTACGGGCAGATCGTCGAAATCTGCAAGGACGCTGGCCCGGGCCGTGCAGCGCTCGATCTCGCGCGGCAGATGACGAAGCATTGATTGTGTGGCGCGCGCCTGAGTAGCGGCGCAGGAACCGGAGTACTGCATGCCCAAGATCGACATCGCCGCCGTCCCCGTGCGCAAGGGGTCGGGCTATCCGCCGCCGTTCGATGCGCCATGCGCAGCACGAACCCGGCAGCGCCTGGGCGACGCAGGCGGGCTTCGCGATTTCGGCGTCAATCTCATGACCTTGCCGCCCGGCAGCTGGTCCAGCCAGCGCCACTGGCATAGCCACGAGGACGAGCTCGTCTATGTGCTGGAAGGCGAAGTCACGCTCGTCGAAGACACCGGTGAGGTGGTTCTGCGCGCCGGCGACTGCGCGGCCTTTCCGAAGGGCACCGGCAATGGCCATCACCTGATCAACAGGTCCTCGGCAAGGGTCATTTACCTGGAAGTCGGCTCGCGCAACCCGAGTGATCTCACCACCTGCTCCGACATCGACATGATGAGCGCCAACGCCGACGGCCGGTTCGTGCACAAGGATGGCACGCCCTGCGCCGGGTAGCAGACCAGCGTCGCTGCCTGTATAGCGTCAATCGGCCGCGCCGGCTGCTTCCTGCAGGGCTCTCCGTCCTGCACTAGCCGTGGATGGCGGCGAGCTCACGCGGCACGTAAGCTCCGGCCCCTCACTACCCGGAAGATCGAGACCATGCCCAGGATGACGACTGCACCGGCTTTGGCCGCTCTCCTGATCGGCCTCAGTGCCGCTTCCACTCTTGCACCAGTGAAGGCCGCCACGCCCCAGGTCAGTGCTGAGCGGCACGAGCAGGCGCTCGATGTCCTGCGCACGTCCGTCGGCTTTCGCACGGTCAAGGACGGCGGGCAGATAGCCGCCTATGCCGGGTATCTGAAAAGCGTGCTGGTCGCAGCAGGGTTCGCCCCGGAAGACGTCGTCATCGAGCCGGTCGGCACGACCGCGATCCTGATCGCCCGCTACCGCGGCAGCGATGCCGCGAAGAAGCCCATCGTGGTGAACGGCCACATGGACGTGGTCGATGCGCACCCGCAGGACTGGCAACGCGACCCCTTCACGGCAGTTGTCGAGTCGGGATACGTCTTCGGCCGCGGCGCTACCGACAACAAGTTCGATGTCTCGATGGTCACGGTCACCCTCGCGCACCTCAAGCGCTCGGGCTGGAAACCGAAGCGCGACATCCTGCTTGCGCTGACGGGCGACGAAGAAACCGAAATGGCGAGCACGAAAGTGCTTGCCCAGAAGATCAAGAACGCGGAGCTCGTGCTGAATGCGGATGGTGGCGGTGGGATCCTCTCCGAGGACGGCAAGCCGATCGTCTACGGGATCCAGGCGGCCGAGAAGGTGTACGCCGACTTCACTCTCACGGTGACGGACGAGGGCGGGCATTCCAGCGCTCCGGGCAAGACCAACGCGATCAACGAGCTCGGGCAGGCGCTGGAGCGGATCGCGCGCTACGAGTTCCCGGCCCTGCAGAACCCGATCACGCGCGCTTTTTTTCAGGCGACCGCAGCGACAGCGGCGCGGCCCATCGGTGAGGCGATGAAGCAGTTCGTAGCCGACCCCACCGATGCGAAGGCGATTGCGACACTGTCAGCAGAGCGCGAATACATCGGGCTCGTGCGCACGACCTGTGTCGCCACGCAGATCGAAGGTGGGCATGCGCCCAACGCGCTTCCCCAGCGCGCGACGGCGAACATCAATTGCCGCATCTTTCCGGGCACGCCGGTGGCGAGCGTGCAGCAGACGCTGGCCACGGTGATTGGAAACGATCGGGTTCAGATTGCGCGAGTGGATGACGGATCGGTCGAGAGTGACGCCTCGCCGCTGCGGCCGGATGTGATTGCCGCCGTTACGAAGGCAGTCCGCGCAACGCATGGGGACGTGCCGATCGTGCCGAGCATGCAGGCGGGCGCGACGGACAGCATGCACTTTCGGGCGCTGGGCATTCCGAGCTACGGCGTGTCGGGACTCTTCATGAAACCTTCGGATGACTTGTCACATGGGCTCAATGAGCGGGTGCCCGTCGCGGCGATCGACCAGGCACTGATTCATTGGGAGACGGTGCTCGAGGCGTTGGCGCGATGAGGTGGGATCGCTCAGCAGCGTCTCCACCTCAGGACTTTGGCGATAGCGATTCGAGGAACGCCACCGTCGCCGCGCGGCTTGCCGCCACGTCCGGCGCTCTGGCGGCCGCCGGATTGGGGCCGGCCGGGGGGCCCGAGCGGGCGTAGTCGAGGGCGGTCTTGCCGGCGGCATCACGCACGGCCGGGTCTGCGCCGCGCTCGATCAGACGCTTTACGACCTTGTCCCACCCCGCTTCAGCAGCGGAGAAGAGCGCTGTCTTGCCCTCGTGGTCGCGGCCCTGAACATAGGCGGTGAGCTTGGCCGTGCGGGTATGGCTATCGATGACGCGGGCGTTGATGTTCGCTCCGGCATCGAGCAGGAGGTCGATGGTCTTTATCACGCGGGCCTGGATATCGACCTGCTGGGCGTCGGTGCGGCCGATGCCGCTGCCGATGCCACCGCGAGCCGACCCGCTCATGCCAGCGGCGGCCATCAGCGGCGTGATCTGGAATACGTTCGGCAGATCCACCTCAGCGCCATGCGCCAGCAGCGTCTTGATCGCCGCATCGTCATAGTTCAGCGTGGCGAGCATCAGCGGGCCGGTGCCACCGCGCATCATGTAGTCGGCGAAGCGGCCCCGGCCGTTGCCGTTGGGCCGCATGCGTGTGAGCTCATGATTCGGATCGACGCCCATGGCGAGCAGCCGCTCGACGAGATCCATCGCCGTGGCTTTGCTCGGCGGGCGAGGCGGCCCGGGCGGTTCGCCAAAGCCCTGGAAGTTGCCGCTGCCGGAGCCATTTCCCCCGCGGTAGGAGCTCATGTCCACCGCCACATAGAGGGGCGTGCGGCCATTCATGTCCCACGCACCCGGGTTCGCGCCCTGGTCGAGCAGGAACATCGCGATGTCGAAGCTGCGATTGTCGATCGCGTTGATCAGCGGAGTGATGCCGTCCGGGTTCGGCTGATTGACGTCGGCACCGGCCTTGACGATGGCGACGGCGCAGCGGTAGCAGCCGGAGCGGGTCGCGTAGAGCAGGGCGGTGAGGCCGCCGGTCTGACGGTACTGGGCGCGCGGTTCCGAGGTCATCTGGCGCTGCCAGTCATCATGCTTCGCGCGCAGTTTGACGTTGGCGCCGCGGGCAATCAGGAGGTCGACCACATCCGGATGGTTTCCCGCCGCAGCCCACATCAGCGCGGTCTGGCCGCGGAAGCTTTCCACCGCATTCACGTTCGCGCGCCGGCCGATCAGGAGTTTCGCAATCTCGAGCGAGCCGATGCTGGAGGCCAGCATCAGCGCGGTCTGGTTGTCGTGATTGGGTGAGTTCGCGTCCGCGCCGGCGTCGAGCAGCAGGCGCACGAGCTCGACGTCGCCCAGCTTGACGGCCTCGGTGAGCGGTGACGAGCCGTACTTGCTGGTGACGTTGGCCTTCGCGCCTGCTTTCAGCAGCGCGCGCACCAGCTCATGATCGACCTTGTACGTCGCCCACAGCAGGGCGGTGGAGCCGTCAGGCTCTTTCGCATCGATATCGATGTCGGGCGACGTGATCGCGGCCAGCACGGCCTCGCGTTGGCCGGAGCGGACGAGGTCGACGAGCGTCTCCGGCCCGGATGCCGCGGCTGGAAATGCCGCCCCGAGCGAAAGCAAGGCCATGGCAGCGAGGGTCGGGATTCTCGAGAGGCTCCCCCTGGCCAGCCCCCACGCGCGGACGGTCAGCTCAAACAATGTTGCCCCCGAAATTCGTGTAGTGGGCCCAGTGGCCTTTGCTGACGTCGTAGAGGAAGCGGTACGGGTCTTCGAACTCGCGGTTCACCTCTTTCAGGACGCCCTCGTCGAGCATGTCCTGCGCGCTGCGGCCCTGCGTGGTGAGCTGCGTCGTGCGGTCGTAGAGATGCAGCATCATGTCGCGCTCGGCCTGCAGCTGGGTGCGTGTCATCACCGGGCCGTAGGCCGGCACGATTCGCGTCTCGTCGTTGGCCAGTGCGAGCAGATCATCCAGCGCGTCGACACGGCCGCCGAGCCAGCCGCCCGCGTACCAGTCGTGCGCCGGATCACGCAAGGGTGAGGCGACATCCCCGACAGCCAGCACGTTGGAGTCACGGAAGAACACATAGAGGTCGCCGCGCGTGTGCGCTTCGAGCAGATAGCCGTATTCGATGCTTTCCGCGCCCGCCTTCATCTGGCCTTTCTGGCGAAACGTCACGGTGGGCCGGGCAACTTCCGGGAGAGCCTTCACCCAACGGTCTTCTTCCGGGACGTAATAGTCGGTCGACAGCCATTGACGCGTGATCACGTGGGCATGGATGGCCGCGCCCTCTTTGCCGAAGAGCGTATTCCCGCCCGTCTGGTCCGCGTGGTAGTGCGTGTTGAACAGAGTGCGCACCTTGGCGCCGGCGAGACTCGCTTTGACGGCGCGGGCCGAATCGGCCGCGCCGCTGTCGACGAGCACCGCTCCGTCGCCGGATGACAGCGCGATCACGTTGCCCGGCGCACCGGTGATGAGCGTCACCCGGTCGCTGAGTTTCTCGCTCGTCAGCGCGGTCGCCCGCGCACTCGTCGACCCGGGTGCCTGCCGGGAGGAAAGCGGCTGGCAGCCGACGAGGCCGAGGAGCGGCACGGATGCCAGCCCTGCGAACCCACCCACACCCGCCTTCAGGAAGGCTCTGCGGTCAGTCATCTTCATGTCCGTTCCTGACAGGTGCCTAGACTTCGGTGAGGAGGCCGGTGCTGTTGGCAAAGCTCGGCTGCTTGATCCCGAGCTTGTCCAGGATCGTCAGATGCAGATTCGCGAGCGGCGTGCGCTGGGGCAGCACGAGGTTCTTGCCGCCGGTGTGCGCACCGTTGGCGCCGCCGACGAGAATCTCCGGCAAGGGATAGTTGTCGTGCTGATTGCTGTTGCCCATGTTCGAGCCATAGAGGAACAGCGAATGGTCGAGGATGCTGCCGTCGCCTTCTTTCGTGTCGGCGAGCTTCTGCAGGAAATCCGCGAACCGTTCCATGTGATAGCGCTGGATGATGGTCAGCCGGCGAATGCGCTCGCGGTCATTGGAGTGGTGGCTCACCGGGTGGAAGGAATCCGGCACGCCGACATGGTTGTAGGTGCGGTTGGTGCCTTCGGCGACCATCACGTATGAAGCGATGCGCGTCAGGTCTGCCTGATACGCGAGCGCGATCAGGTCGAACATCAGCCGGACCTGCTTGTCGAAGTCGTCGAGCTCACCGACCGGCGCGTCCGGCACGTTGACGCCCTTGAGGTCTCGCGCGCCCGCCATGGCCACCCGCCGTTCGAGCTCGCGAACGGTGTCGAGATAGTCCGACAGCTTCGCCCGGTCGCCCGCGCCGAGCTCGGCGCTCAGTGACTTCGCGCGCTCGGAGACCATGTCCAGGATGCTGGCGTTCTTGCGCAGCAGCGCCTCGCGTTCGGCGGCCGTGTCGCCTTCGCCCATGAGCTGGATGAACACCTTGCGCGGGTTGTATTCCATCGGCAACGGTGAGTTCGGGCCGGCATAGGAAGTCGTGGAGGCGTAGTAGCAGCCGGCACCGCCGCAGGCGGCCACCTGAATGGTGGTTTCCGAGCAGACTTCCAGCGAGGGCAGCGCGGTGGTCTGCCCCAGGCGCTGGGCGATCACCTGATCGAGCGTGATGGCCATGCTGGCGCCCTTGGCTGCGGTGTCCGGGCGCACGCAGGAGAGCCAGGTCGCCGGATTGAGCGTGTGCACCGAACCGCCGGCCGCGATGTTCTCGATGTTCTCGAACGTCGTGACGTATTTCTTGAACGGTTCCAGCGGCGCCACGATGTGGCCGAGCTTGAAATCCGCGCCCTTGCCGCTCGAGGTCCACGCGTCTGCTTCCTTGCCAAACGGCGTGTTGTTCATGATTGCGCCGTGCGGAATATAGAAGAAGCCCGCACGGGTTCTCGGTGCGGCCGCGGTCTGGGCCAGCGCGGTGGCGGCCGGGACCATGGCGTCCAGGAAGGGCAGACCCAATGCCACGCCACTGCCGCGCAGGAACGTGCGTCGGGACAGATGCTTCTTTGTCAGGAACATCGCCATCACCTATCTCCCTTACTCTACCGCTGCTTCGCTGCGTCTGTGCCGCTGGGTTCCGTGGACGCGACCTTGCCCGCGTGCGCTTCTTCGGGCCCCTGGTGACGGAAGGCGTCGCTGTTGACGATTCCGGTGAGGATTGCGGCGAACGTGTAGTTGTTCGCGGCGGCGTCGCGCACGATCTGCCGCACCTGGGGCATGTCGAAGTATTCGATCTCGCGATTGAGCGCGTACATCATCAGGCGCTTGGTCACTGTCGTCGGGAACTGGTCCGGACGGCTCGTCAGATAGCGGCGCAAGTCCGTCGGGCCGCGCAGAACGATCCCGCTCGACAGCTCCGCGGTGGCGTCGATCGACTCCTTCGCGGCCGCGTCGACGGTGCGCCAGCGCCCGGTCACATCGAAATTCTCCAGCGCAAGGCCCGGCGGGTCGATGAGGCCATGGCACCCATTGCACGTGGGGTTCGCGCGGTGCGCCTCCAGCCGGGCGCGCACGGTGGTTGCTTTCTGGCCCTCGTGGATCGACAGATCCGTGACCACGTCGGGCGGCGGCGGAGCGGGCGGGCTGCCGATGATCCGCTCGAGCACCCAGGCGCCACGCAGCACGGGCGAGGTGCGGTCGCCATAGGAAGTGCGCAGTAGCATGGCGCCCTTGCCGAGCAGCCCCCAGCGATTCTCATCCTCGAGTGTCACCCGCCGGAACTGTGGGCCGAGCACGCCGGGAATGTCGTATTGCCGTGCGAGCGCCTCGTTGACGAAGGTGTAATCCGCGTTGAGCAGGTCGAGCACGCTGCGATTCTCGAGCAGCACGCTTGCCAGGAAGAGCCGGATCTCGGTCTCGAAATTCTCCCGCATCCCGGCATTGAAGGCCCGATCCTGGGGCTCGACCTGCTCGAGCTCGTCCAGGTTCAGCCAGGAGAGCGCGAAGTTCTCCACCAGCGACTGGGCGCGAGGATCCCTGAGCATGCGCTCGACCTGCGCGTTCCTGACCGCGGGATCGGAGAGCCGCTTGCTGGCGGCGAGGCCAATCAGCTCCTCATCGGGGCCTGTGTTCCAGAGAAAGAAGGACAGGCGCGAGGCCAGCTCCAGGTCCGTCAGCTGCCGAATTTCATGAGGAGTGGGGGCTGTCGGGAGGGCGCGATAGAGGAAGTCGGGGCTCGACAGAATCGCCGTGACCAGCTCGGTCACGCCGGAATCGAAGCCGCCGGTGTCCGCGCGACCGGTCTCATAGAACTTCATGAGCCGTTTCACGTCCGCGTCGGTCACGGGACGGCGGAACGCCTGGGTCGCCAGGTGCCGCGTGATCCGCTCCGCACAGGGCCGCTCCTCGGCCTCGTTGGCGGGCTGGCAGACGAAGATCTTCGCGCGACTTTCGCTCAGCGAGAGGCCCTGGGGCGCGAAGGGCCCCACCACCTGCACGCCGTCCCGGATGATCGGCATGCCGAAGACCCGGCCATTGCCCGTCGCGTCGTTGCTCATCGCCCAGGACCGTTCGATGAACGTGACGGTGACGTTGTGTGCGCCGGCCTTGATCTGTGCCGGAATGCCGGACACTTTGGCGACGAGTGCCTCCCGGCCCTGCGGCCCGTCACGGTCGGCGAGGGCGAGGTCCTCCGGCCCGCCGATCTCCCGGCGGGAGACTTCCGCGCCGTCAACGAGGATGACGAGCGTGGCTGCGGTTTCCATGCCGCGCGGATACAGGCCGGCGTCGATGCTGTCCCCCTCCAGGAAGTTGAAGCGATACTCCCCATCAGCCGGAAACACGTGCGTGAAGCTCACACCGCCGCGCGTGCCCAGGGGATACCCGTCCTTGTGAGCGAGCTGGGTTGGTGAGCCCGGCCCGGCCTGCCCGCCGCCGCCGCCGCCGCCGCCATAGAACACGCTGGCCATCTTCGGCACCGGCTCGCCGATCGCGCGCTGCGCGACCTTGCGTGCCGCGGACAGGTACTGCTCCATGAAAGACGGGGAGATGCCGAGCGCGCCGGCGATATTGTTGAATCCCTCGACCTCGATCTCGGTGGGCAGAACCTGCCGGGGGTCGACCTCCACCCCGACGAGCCCCTTCACGGACGCCGCGAACTCGGTGCGGTTGAGACGCTGGATCGGGACATGGCCGACATGCCGGTTCTTTGCGGCGGTGTCGACGGACGTCTCGAGGTAGCCGACAAAGGCGTCGATGTCGGCCTGGCCGGGCTGGGACTCTCCGGCGGGGGGCATGAGCCGGCCGCGAAGCTTGCCGATGGCCTTTTCCCAGACTTCCGGATCCTCGGCGGCGTGACCCAGATCCAGCGTGTCCAGCGCCAGGCCTCCGGCCCAGTCCGTGGCGTTGTGGCACTTCTCGCAGTAGGTGTCGATCAGCCCGTTGAACGCCTGGTGGGCATCCGTACCCGCCCCCTGGCCATGCGCGACCCCGGCCGGGAGGGCGAGCCACGCCAGAGGCATGCAAGCCCCGGCCAGCCGCAGCGCATATCTGAACCTCGATCCGCTCTTGCGCATTCCCCCTCCCTCGTCAGTGGCGGCGATTATCTTATTTTGCGGCCGCCCAATGCGACTGAACCAAGGGATCAGTCCATTCTTCCGCCCGGGAGGGGGGAGCTGAGAGCAGGGTGAGGCGCTTGCATCGCCTGAATCGACCGCACTTCAGTGCGGCAGGCACGAACCTGGCAGGTTCCGGGCGCGCGGGACGCCCGGGTCAGTAGAGCACCAGCATCCGCAGCTCGATGCTCTCGCGCGGAATTGCGGTCGGCGGTGCGGTGGGATCTTCGAACGCCGCGTGCGGCACGAAGCGCGCACGGCCATCCTGCTCGGAGTCGTAGCATCGGAACAGGAGCACTTCGTCGCGGCTCATGCGCGGCGCGTAGAACCAGCGGTGCGCGGGGTTGTAGCGCACGTTGTACGTTTCCCCGATCCGGTCCTGATAGAGAAGATCCGACGCAATGAGGTCTTCCGCCACGACACTGGGCGCAGCGCAGAGGGCGAGTGGGGCATCTTCCAGCGGGCCACGAATCGGACGCCAGACGTTGATGATGGAGAAGCGTCGACGCAAGAGAGCTTCCGCTTCGTCGGCCAGGAGATCGCGCACGCGTTGGGGGCCGGACTTCAGCGTGTAGTCGACGTGCACTCGCGGCACCGGTACGCGAGGCGGGCGACTGCTGTCATCGTGGTTTTCGAGACGGCGGCGAACGGTGTGGTCGAATACGTGGACGCGCACGGCCCCGGTGACCTCTGCGACGAAGTTCGCCACCTCGGGGTAGTGCCTGTCACGCACTTCATCGTCACTGTAGAAATCGCGGACGCGGCTTTCATGGCTGATGAGGCGGAAGCCTTCGACATCGAGCGAAAGCCTGTGCGCGATCGGCCGAAGGCTGCGAATGACGGTGTCGTGCGGCTCGCAGGCGGCGCTGAATTTGGGGATGCCTGGCGGAGGCTCGTACATGTAGCTGTGCGGTTTGTCCGCCGTGGGCACGATGTAGCTCAACGGCGCTGTCACCTGCGGCAAACCTTCTGTGTCTTGCACACGCCCGAGCACGACAGCTTCTGCAACGCTCATGACTTCACTCCGCAAACGAAGACACTGTGCAGCAGACTAGCGTCTCGCCGGGGATTGCCGTTCAGTCCTGCTGAAGCCGGGTTCAGCGGAATCGCATCGTTGCGCCTCCCGGGATTCGTATCGACGAGATGGGAATCGGCTGCCGCGCGGATCTCTGCAGGGTGATTCGCGTGACGACCAGCCTTTGCGCGTTGCCTCAGCGATCGGGTGAATGTTCGGCGTTCGGCGGATCCGCATCGATCACGTGAACGGCGCCGCCCGACGTTTGCGGGGACACGGACTCGTCCGTGACGAACAAGGTGGCTCCGGGGCTCAGGATCGAATTGACGTGCCTGACGAACGGGGTGGAGAGCTGGATCCTGGCGAGCTCCGCCGGATCGACCTGAGTGCCGGCCTCGTCCGGGTGGCCGGGAATGCTGACCCTGAGCCAACGGTATCGGGATGCATCCGGAACATAAGGGTCCGGCACGGCGCTGGGGCCTTCCGCCAACACCAGAGCATGACTGGCAAGCGGCCCGGCGCCGCTGACGCTGAGCCGGGCCCGACCGATCTCGATGCCGTTGCGATACACGACCATGAGTTGACTGCCCCGGCTCAGCACGATGCTGACGGGGCCGCTCGGCGACAACTCGGGATGCCAGCGTTCTTCCTCGGTCGGCGCGAGCGGTGCGGGGGCGACGGGTTGGCCACGAACGCTGACCGGCGCGAGATATCCCGGATGCGCGACGGGCTGCGGCTCGGAGGCGTCGTTCGCAATGACCACCGTCATGCCGGTCGAGGAGATCCCGAAGAGCAACTTCGCAAACGCGCTCGGCAGGTGAATGCATCCGTGCGACTCGGGATAACCAGGCAGCCCGCCCGCATGCAGCGCGACGCCACCCCAGGTGAGCCTTTCCATGTACGGCATCGGCGCGCCGTCGTAGAGGGTCGAGCGATGCTCCTGTTGCTTCTGCAGTACGGTGAACACGCCGGTGGGCGTCGGGTGCCCGGGCCGGCCGGTGCTGACGCTGGTTGCGCCGATGAGAACACCGTTGCGATACACGTACCCTCTCTGGTCAGTGATGCTGACGACCATGACCAGGGGGCCCGACGTCACGGCATCACCCAACCACAGAAACTCGCCGCTCTTCAGGTGATCGATCGGGGTGTCGATGGGAACCGATGCGCGCGCTCCCCAGAAGGGCACGGAGCCCGCCTGCGCGGGGCCGTGCAACGCGATACCGGCGAGGCTCAGCAGGAGCACACATAACCCAGGAGTCATTCGACGCATGGAAAGCCTCTGACGCCGTGGATGAGTGAACTTCGCGCTGCGGATGGAGTCCTTTGCAGCTTATTCAAATCGGGGGTCCGTTGTCTTGGTACGTTCGCGTCGTTTTCTGCTGGGCGCCGCGCTGTTTGCCGTGGCGTCCAAGGCAGCGCTGCCGGCCGTGGTCACTCGTGAGGTGACGGTCGATGAGGAAGTGAGCCCGAGCTTGCTACGGCGCGCCCTCGCTGCCTTGCAGGATCATCGCCATCGAATCGTCCACCGGGACGTCATCGGCATCGCCGATTTCTCGCTCCCTTCGCGAACGCCGAGATTCCACGTGGTGACGCTCGCAGACGGCTCCGCGCGCTCGCACCTGGTCGCGCACGGAAGGGGATCCGACCCCGCCCGCACCGGATGGCTCGAACGCTTCTCGAACGAGCCCGGCTCGAATGCAACATCCGCGGGAGCGTACCTGACGGGTGATCGCTATGTCGGGGCGCACGGTCAATCGATGCGTCTGGCTGGGCTCGACCCTAGCAACAGCAACGCCGCCTCCAGGGCTATCGTCGTGCACAGCGCGTGGTACGTGAGCGAGCAGATGGCGGGAAGTCGCGGAGTGCTCGGGCGCAGCCAGGGGTGCTTCGCGGTTTCAGACCCGAGCCTGGAGGAGATCATGATGCGGCTCGGACCCGGGCGGCTGATCTACGCGGGCAAGGCGCAGGGGTCGTAGCTTCGTCGGCCTTGCGCCGACAACGTCTTCTGTCGGGATCGCTGATCTGTTTGAGTCGGGAAACGTGGGACCGCTTCGTGCACGAGGACGGCACGCGCTGTCCCAGGTAGCGGGGAAGGGCGCGATGAATCCAGGCGACTGCTGAAGCCTGGATTGATCGCGCCCGGGTCCGGCTAGTGCGCCATGGAGGCCAGCGCGGCTGCGTCGAGATGGGCGATGGAGCGGGTGTCCTGGAAGGCGCGGATGCCTTCGATGCCCTGCTCGCGCCCGATACCCGAGGCCTTCATGCCGCCGAACGGCGCGCGCAGGTCGAGGCGTGTCGCGCCATGGTCGTTCACCCAGACATAACCGCAGACCAGCTGGCCGCCGACCCGATTGGCCGTCTTGGGATCGGCCGTCCAGACCGAACCGCTCAAGCCCGCCCAGCTGTCGTTCGCCAACCGGATGGCTTCCTCTTCGGTGTCGAAGGGGATCACCGGAATCACCGGGCCGAACTGCTCTTCGGTCACGACACGCAGATCGAGCCTGGGATCGACGACGATGGCCGGCCGCACGAAGTTGCCGCCCTTCATGTCCCCGCCCGGCAGCTCGCCGAATTCCAGCACCCTGGCGCCGGATTCCCGGGCTTCCCTGATCAGGCTGTCGACGAAGGCTTTCTGCGCCGGCGAGTGCAGCGGGCCCATCGTCGTGCCCTTGTCGAGCCCGTAGCCGAGTTTGACTTTCTCCAGGCGCGCGGACAGGCCCTTGACCACTTCATCGACGCGCGACCTGTGCACGAACAGGCGCTTGGCGTTCATGCAGATCTGGCCGGTGGTGTCGTAGATGGCCGCGAACAGGCGGTCCAGGTGCACGTCGTCGAGGATCGCGTCGTCGAGCACGACGGCCGCATCGTTGCCACCCAGCTCCAGCGTGACGCGGGTGAGGCTCTGCGAGGCGAGCTCCATCATCTTCTTGCCGCCGTTGACCGAGCCCGTGAAACAGACCTTGGCCACGTCGGGATTGCGGATCAGTGCGCTCATGTTGGCATCGGGGCCCGTGACCACGTTGAGCACGCCGGGCGGCAGCTGTTCGGCAATACGCTGCACGATGCGGGTCGTGGCGAGCGGGGCCGTCAGGGGCGGCTTCACGATGGCGGTATTGCCTGCCAGCAGCGCGTGGGGCAGTGCGGCGCCGAGGATGGCCACCGGCCAGTTGAAGGGTACGATGACGGTGACGACGCCCAGCGGCTGGTAAGCCACCGTGGTTTCCACCGGAATGGCGCCGGGAATGGGGGGCAGCACCTTCGCCGCGTTGACTTCGTCGGCGTGACCCAGGGCCAGCTTCCAGCGCAGCTCCAGCACCAGCGAATCGATCCACGCTTCGAAACGGATCTTGCCGTTCTCCTGCGACAGGATTGCGGCGTCGTCATCACGGTTCTCCGCAATGCCGCCGAGCGCGGCCAGCATTTTCTCGGCGCGCTGCTGCGGGGCGAGGGCGGCCCAGGCGGGGTACGCGGCCTTCGCGGCGGCGACGGCATCGCCGACATCCTGCGTGGTGGCGGAGGCGGCATGACCGACGACAACACCTGGCTTGGCGGGATCGGCAATCGCCATCTTGTCGGCGGTCTGTCGCTCCTTGCCCCCGATATACAAAGGAGTGGTCACTGACTTTGACATTACTTGCTACCTCTTTGTCCATACCGTCAGCCGTGTGCGAAATCGCGGCGGGCCAGATAGTAGCAGCTGCCGCAAGGGGTTCAGGCGTGACTTGAACCTGCGCCCGCATATCGCACCCACGGCCGCTCCGATCGACGGCTCGACCGCCAGTCAGGAGTGACTCGGGCAACGCTCGCCGTGAGGATCATGGCCGCGCGTTCGCCGCGCCAGTCACCGCTGGATTGGCGCGGCGCTACTCGTCGGCCAACGCGGCTTGGCCCGCGCGCCTTCGAACGCCCGCGCTGGACGAGCAGTCCGGATTTCGGGCGCGCGCCTCGAGCGCGGCTCTCACGTCCTTTTCAGGACGACCACCGGGATCTGCCGATCGGTCTTCTTCTGGTAGTCCGCGTAGGGCCCATAGATCTCCACCATCAGGGGCCACAGAGTGGCGCGCTCCTCGGCATTCGCCGTGTGCGCATGAGCCTTGAACTTGTCGGCCTTGACCTGCACCTGCACTTCGGGATTGGCCTCCAGGTTCAGGTACCACGCCGGGTGCGTCGGCGCGCCGCCCTTGGAAGCGACCACGACATAGTCCTCGCCCGAGCGGCCGAAGATCAGCGGCAGCGTGAGAGCTCGCCCGGACTTGCGGCCAACGGTGGTGAGCAACAGCGTCGGCACGAGTCCCTTGCCGCCGCCGACACTGGCGTCCCAGAGGTAGCCGTCTTCGCCGTTGGTGGCGAGATAGCGCGACAGGTGATCCTTGATCCAATCCGGCAGTTCTCTGGACTCGCTTGGCTCGGCCATGATGATGTCCTCCACTTCGGTGATGTGATGTCTGCTTGCAATCCGGTGTCGATAGGGTACGCCCGCGATCACCGTGATGCGACGAGTGAGTCGGCGGCTTGCAGCACCGCATGAGCGAGCTGCAAGCGGTCAGCGACGGTGCTCATGAGCGTCGCGGCGCTGAAGAAAGTGATGCCCTCGGCCGGCTCCGGAAGCGGGTCCGCGCGATCGATGACGAATCCATCGATGAGGTCGGCATAGCGTCGCGCGACGGCTGCGCCACTGATGTCGAGGCCGAGCTCGGCCATCATCTTCGCCGCCGGGCCCTTGATCGCCTTGCCACCGATGATGGGTGTGACCGCCAGGACCGGCGCCCGGCACTCGCGTAGCGCGCGCCGAATGCCGGGCACCGCGAGGATCGGCTCGACGCTGACAAACGGGTTCGACGGACAAATGACGATGGTGCGCAGATCGCGCCGTTCGAGGGCGGCCATCGCGTGCGGTTGCGCGCGCGCGGCCTCCGCGCCGGCAAACATGAAATCCCGTACCGCAGGGCTGCATTGCCGGCGGACGAAGTAGTCCTGGAAATCGAGCCATCCTTCGTCAGTCAGCACGCGCGTGCGCACCGGATCGTCACTCATCGGCAGCACGCGCACGGCGATGCCCAGAGCACTGCACAGATGAGCTGTGACCTCGCTCAGGGTCGCGCCCTGTGCGAGCCGCCAGGTGCGCTCCACATGCACGGCCAGATCTTTGTCGCCGAGCTGAAACCAGGTTTCGGCGCTCAGGTCCCGCAGCGCTTCCATGAACGCCCAGGTCTCCTCGCGTCGTCCCCAACCCCTGACCGGATCGGACAATCCCGACAGGGCGTACATCACCGAATCCAGATCGGGCGCGATGTGGAGCCCCAGGTGCAGGAAGTCATCGCCCGTGTTCACGATGACGGACAACTCTTCGGGCGGCAGCGCCAACGCGAGGCCGTGTGCGAGCTTCGCGCCACCCACGCCGCCGCACAGCGCAACCACGTGACCGGTCACCGGAAAAGATCCTGCTGTTGAGGGCGAATGAGCGCAGCGGCGGGCTGATGCGGCGCTCGCGACGCAAGACCCCGCACCAGGATCACCGGCCGTGCTTCGTTGGCTTGCCCCATGAGTATCGAGGCCGCCGACGCGATTTCGTCCGCGTGACCGACCACCGTGACGCGCAAACGGCGGCCGAACAGATCCGTCTCGCCGCGCAGATCGAGGGCCGCGGGAAGCCCGGCACAACCGATCGCCACCCCGACGGTGCCCAGGCGCCAGGGGCGGCCGAAGCTGTCACTGATCACGACACCCGGCGCGCACCCCGTCAGCGCGTGGAGCCGATCGCGCAAGCGTGCCGCGCTGGCATCCGGATCTTCGGGCAGCAGCAGGGCAAACTCCCCACTGGCGGCGTCGGCGACGTTGGACTGGTCGATGCCGGCGTTGGCCATGATGAGCCCCAGTCGGTGCTCGACGATCAGGACGTCCTTCGCGGAGCGGACGATGCGTCGCGATTCGCGCAGGACGAGCTCCACGAGTCGCGCGTCCTTCTGCACGGTCTGCGACAACTCGAGCGCTTGCGCGCCAGGCACGACCTCGGCCAGATCGATCTGCCGGCCTTCCGCTTTGGAGATCACCTTCTGCGCAACAACCAATACATCGTCAGGGCGCAACTGCAGGGCGGCGCGCGTCAATGCTGCCACGGTCAGGGCGGCGAGATCATCACCGCTTGCCACCTGCGGAAAATCGGGTAGTGCGATGAGGCGCAGCTCGGCTGCAGGGCTCATCTTGCAACGCCTCGCATGCGCTCAGCCAAACGCCGCGCGCAATCGGGGCAGAACGTGGTCGGCATACAGATTCAGGAAGCGCTCCTGATCGGAGCCTGGGGCGTGAAACACGAGATGCCGGAAGCCCATTTCCACGTACGGTCGAATTTTCTCCACGTGCTCGGCCGGATCGGTCGAGACGATCCAGCGCGTCGCCGCGCGCTCGGCCGGCATCTGGTCGGCGAGCCGCTCCATCTCGAGCGGGTCCTCGACGGACATCTTCTCCTCGGGGGAGAGCGCCAGCGCCGCCCAGTGGCGGGTGTCTTCCATGGCGCGCTGCCGGTCGCTGTCGAAGGAGACTTTCATCTCGATCATCAGGTCGACGTCCTGCGGTTTGCGGCCCGCGGCCTGCACTCCCGCGGCCACGTTCGGCAGCAACGTATCCCGATACAGTTCCTGGCCCTTGCCGCTCGTGCAGATGAAACCCTCGGCGAGCTGGCCGGCGTACTTCGCCATCACAGGGCCCGCACCCGCGACATAGATCGGCAGCATGCTTGCGGGCTTGTCGTAGAGGGTTGCTTTTTCTGTACGGTAATACTGCCCCTGGAAACTGACGCGCTCCTCGCTCCAGAGCTGGCGGATCAGCGCCACGGATTCCTTGAGGCGCGCCGTGCGCTCCTTCGGCTCGGGCCACGCCAGTCCCGACGCCGGGACCTCATTGACCGATTCGCCGGTCCCCACCCCCAGGATGACCCGCCCGGGAAACATCACGCCAAGCGTTGCAAAGGCCTGCGCGACGACGGACGGGTGGTAGCGGAAAGTGGGTGTGAGTACGCTCGTGCCCATCACGATGCGCGATGTGCGCGCACCCAGCGCACCCATCCATGCAATCGAGAAGGGAGAGTGGCCGTCGGTATGGCGCCACGGCTGAAAATGATCGCTGATGAAGACGGAGTCGAAGCCGCGCTGTTCGGCGAGAATCGAAAAATCGAGCAGCTCGTTGGGCCCGAATTGCTCGGCCGAGGCCTTGTAACCCAATCGCAGCAGCACTGTGGGTCCTCCTTTGCGATCAGTCTGCCGCCGCCACGCCCGAGAGCGACGGGGATGCGGCTGATACAGGCAACGCAGCGGTTGCGGATACCGCAGCCGGGCCAGATGCCGCTGCCGGACCAGCGGGCCGCGCGGAGACCGAAGGCGCCGCGGCTAACGCAGGCGGCGAGCGTAATGCGGCCGACTCCCGTAGCGCGGCCGGTGCGGTCTGGAAGTGCATCGCGCGATCCGCCGGTGGATTGTCGGGAGCTCCGTAGAGCGTGGTGCGCTGACGCGTCGGGCGCCCGATGCGGTGGGCCAACGCCTGCAGCTGTGAAGCACCGAGCTCCTGTCCGTGCACGCCGCCCGCCGCGCGGGTGATCGACTCGTTCATCAGCGTCCCACCCAGGTCGTTGGCGCCTGCCTCCAGGCACAGAGCGGCACCCGCCGCGCCCATTTTCACCCACGACACCTGGATGTTCCGGATCAACGGATGCAACACGAGCCTGGGCACCGCATGCATGAGCACCGCTTCGCGCAGGGTGGGACCTGAACGCGTTCGCCCCTTGCGCCACAAGGGCGCTTCCATGTGCACATAGCCGAGTGGCACGAACTCTGTGATTCCACCTGTGCGTGCCTGCAATGAGCGCAGGCGCTGCAGATGGCGGGCCCAGTGAACAGGCTGCTCCACATGCCCGAACATTATTGTGGCCGTCGTGCGCAGGCCGGCCGCATGCGCCGTGCCGATCACTTCGAGCCATTCGTCCGTGCGCAGCTTGTCCGGGCAGATGATGTCGCGGATCTCGTCATCCAGGATCTCGGCGGCCGTACCCGGCAGCGTCGAGAGCCCGGCATCCCGAAGTCGTTCCAGGAAGGTCGCGAGCGGCAGGCCGAGCGTGCTCGCGCCATGCATGATTTCAAGCGGCGAGAACGCGTGCACGTGCATCCACGGCACAGCCTCTTTCACGGCGCGGACGATGTTCAGGTAGGTGTCGCCCGTGAAGCTCGGATGGATGCCGCCCTGCAGGCAGACTTCAGTCGCCCCCGCGGCTGCAGCTTCGACGGTGCGACGCGCCACTTCGTCGAGCTCGAGGTTGTAGGCGGGGCCGCGCAGATCCGCGGCGCTCCGGCCTTTCGAGAACGCACAGAAGCCGCAGTGATACAGGCAGATGTTCGTGTAGTTGATGTTCCGGTTGACGACGTAGGTGACCGTGTCGCCGACCGACTCGTGACGGAGCTCGTCCGCCGCGGCGATCACTTCGTCCAGATCGCGGCCTTCGACGCTGAAGAGGCGAACGATGTCCGCTTCGTTCAACGCATGCCCGGCGCGTGCAGCCTGGATGATCGCGCGTGTGCGCGAGGAGGGGCGCCTGGACAGCGTAGTACCGGGGTAAGCGCGGGGCGTATCGGCGTGAGGGCGGGGCATCGAGACTTCTGCCCGCTGCGTGAGGTCGTCACTGCCGCCATTCTGCGGGGCCAACGCCGAGTCACTCTTGTTCGCGGACGACCAACGCACCGCTGTCGACGGCAACTGCGCACCGGAGCCGGCATACCACTTGTCCGGCCGCGCGAAACCGCGGCTGTCACTGAGTCTGCGTGTGCGTGGCGTGATGGTGGGGTCTGTCCAGACTTCCGGCCGTGACGCATACGCCGGCACCAGAGCCAGACGCTCCACCAGATCTCTTCCGGCAGCATCAGTGGCACGGGCGAGATCTTCCAGATGAGGCCAGGGCGCTTCGGGATTCACGTGATCGGGCGTCACGGGCGATACGCCGCCCCAATCGTTGATGCCGGCGCGCACGAGGCTGTCGAGCCCTTCGGGTTGCAGATTCGGCGGAGCCTGAATCGACATCCCTGAGCCGAACAACAAACGCGCCACCGCAATCGTCCAGAGCTGCTCCTGCAGATCGGGCTCGGGGGCGGCGGCCATCCTGGTTCCGGGCTTGGCCCTGAAGTTCTGGATGATGAGCTCCTGCAGATGGCCGTGTTCATCCTGAACCGCACGCAGCGCCAGCAGGGACTCGATGCGCTCCCGACGCGTTTCGCCAATGCCAATGAGCAGGCCCGTCGTCATCGGGATGCGCAGCTCGCCCGCGGCCCGCAACGTGGCGAGTCGCAGGGCCGGCGCCTTGTCGGGGGAGCCGAAATGCGGGCCGCCTCGCTGGCACAACCGGTCCGAAGCACTTTCGAGCATCAACCCCATCGATGCGCTCACTGGCCGCAGCCGCTGCAAATCCTCGGTGCTCATCACGCCGGGGTTCAGATGCGGCAGCAGCCCGGTCTCCTCCAGCACGAGCCTGGCCATGCGCTCCAGGTACACGAGTGTGGTGGCGGCACCTGCGGCATCGAGAGCCGCGCGGGCCGCGGAGTAGCGTGCTTCGGGCTTGTCACCGAGCGTGAAGAGCGCTTCCTTGCAGTCGACCGCTTTGCCAGCGCGAGCGATCGCGAGCACATCCTCGGCCGTGAGATAGGCCTGCCTGAGATGCCGGGGCGCTTTGGCGAACGTGCAGTAGTGGCAGACGTCCCGACACAGTTGCGTGAGCGGGATGAACACCTTGCGCGAGTACGTGACCGTCTCGCCGAACCCGGCAAGGGTCAGCGACTCGGCGACCGGCAGCAGCTCCTCCACCGGTGCTTCCGGAAACAACGCCAACGCATCGGCGGCATCGGGCCGGCGACCGGCCTCGGCGCCGTTCAGCAGTGCGTTCAGGCGCGAAGACGTGCGAGCCATGCTTCAGTATCGAGCAGATCGAGGTCGGCCGGCGAATCCACATCGAGCGCCAGGCCCGGGAGGCGGACCACTTGCGGGCTCAAGCCCATGCGCTGCGCTTCCTGCACGTGCAGACGCCGGCTATCGAGCCCGAACTGAAAATGAAAAGGCTCGGGGGAGACCAGGCACAGCGCGTTCGTGCCCACGCCCGCGGCGTCGGGTGCGATTGCGAAACCACCAGCGCGGCCGGCCCGCACCAGGGCGTCGATCTCTGTGTGGGTGATCTTCGGCAGATCCGCCGGCAGTATCACGACTTCCCGACAGCCGAATTCACGCAGCATCGCGTGAGCCTGCATCAGCGCGCCGTTGAGGGACTCGCCCGTATCGGCAAGCACCGGAACCTCGGCGGGTATGCAATCCCGCTCCGGGCTGATGACGATGACCTGATGCACCGTTTGCGCGCTTCGAGCGGCCGAGAGCACGGCGGTGAGCATCGATCGCACGAGCTCGATGCGGGCTGGTGGTGAGAGGGCGTCCGCGAGCCGGGTCTTGCTGCGCGCACGCTCCTTGACGGCAATGAGGACGCAGGCGTCGCGCTGACGATCAAGACGTTGCGGCAGACCATGCACCAGACCGTGCGCAGGGATGCCAGACGCGCTCGAGCTCAACGAAGGCTCCTGAGGAAAGTGCCCTGCAACTCCAGGGTCAGAATACTCACGCCGCCAACCTTTTTGCCAGTCGAACGCGACGCCGCTCTACGAACGTGGAGCCAGCAGACCGAGCAGACGCTCATCGACCGCGCCCTCCGCCCCGATCGCCTGGATGCAGACGTGGTCCGCGCCAGCCTGCCAATGCTCCTCGATGCGCGCGCGGATCGCGCTTTCGTCGCCCCAGGCGATCACCGCGTCGATCAGCCGATCCGACCCGCCGCCGGCCAAGTCCGTGTCCGAGAAGCCCAGACGGCGCCAATTGTTCACGTAGTTGGGCAGGCCCATGTACAGCGTGAGGAACTGGCGGGCGAGAGCCCGTGCCTTGGTGGCATCCGTTTCGAGGATCGCACCCTGTTCGACGCACAGCAGCTTGCCCGCACCCAGAATCCCACGCGCCTGCCGGGTGTGTTCGGGCGGGACGTTGTAAGGGTGGGCGCCGTCTGCGAGCTCGGCGGACAGCTCCAGCATCTTCGGTCCGAGCGCGGCGAGGACGGTCTTCGGTGGCGCCGCCGGCGGAACAGACTTGTACGGGGCAGCGGCCATGCCTTGCAGGTACGCACGCATGGTGGCAACGGGCTTGCCGTACTCGTGCTGTCGCACGTCCTGCACGAAAGGAATGTGCGAAACCCCCAACCCGAGCAGAAACCGGTCGCCGGACTGCTCGTTGAGCCCTTTCTGCGCCGCTGCCGAAGAGAGTGAATCGCGTGCGTAGATGTTGGCGATGCCGCTCGCGATGATGAGGCTGCTCGTGTTGGCCAGCAGCCAGGCGGACGCGGAAAACACCTCGCGCCCGATGGCTTCCGGTATCCACAGCGCGCCATAGCCCCATGCCTCGACGCGTTTCGCGAAAGAGGCCGCATCTGCCGCGGACAGGCTATCGGTTCCGCTCCACACCCCGAGTTTCTTCAGGTTCATCGCCGCTCCAGGTCATGCACGCGTGGCTCAGTATTCCAGCATTCAAGCATGCCTGCACGATCACTGCGGTTTCAGATTGGTAGAACAGGGATATCTCGTTGGAGATATCTCGCTGCATCGCACGGGATGTCAGACTGACGCGAAGATCATGCCCGCCCTCGGGCCGAGTCGAGGGCCAGCACCTCGTCGGTCCACACGCGAAAGCCCTCCAGGGTGTTGGGCCCGAACGTGGTGCTGATTGCCACGTCGGCCGCATCGCGGCCGCGCGCAATGAGAATGCGCCCGATGCGCGGCGTGTTGTTGCGGGGGTCGAACGTGTACCAGCGACCGCCGAGGTAAGCCTCGAACCAGCCGGCGAAGTCCATCGGCGCATCGACCGGCGGCACGCCGATGTCGCCGAGATATCCCGTGCAGTACCGCGCCGGGATGTTCAGGCATCGACACAAGGTGATGGCGAGGTGCGCATAGTCCCGACACACGCCCGCACCTTCATTGAATGCCTGCGAAGCGGTCTTGGTGGACCGCGCGAACTCGTAACCGAAGCGGATGTGGCGGTGTACGAAATCGCACACGGCTTGTACGCGGGCCCATCCGGGAGGCGTGCTTCCGAACTTCTGCCATGCGGTCGCAGTGAGGTTGTCGGTGTCGCAGTAGCGACTGCCGAGCAGGTAGATCAGTGTTTCTTCGGGCAGCGACTCTACGGGGTGTTGTTCAGCCTGGGGCACAACGGGCTCGCGCGCACCCGAATCCCAGATCACGGCATCCGTCGTGATTCGAAACTGTCCCGCCGGGGCCACGAGCCGCGTTATCCAGTTGCCGAAGCTGTCCCGATACAGTGTCAGGGGCACGAAGGGATCGGTGAGCATGTCGTCCCGCCGGACCAGGTGGCTGCTGCGTGTGTAGTGCGCGTGCAGCGTGAGCAGCATCGGCGTGGGCTGTGGGCAGCGAAAGGAAATCTCGTATCCGAATCGAATGTGCACCAGGCCTCCGGGCACACGCGAGCATGCGGTGCGCTGATTTCAACGTGCGCCGGTCGGCGGTGTTCCGCGAATCCGGCGCAGGGGATCGACTCACGCGCGGTCGACGCGCAATGCCTCATTTCAGGGCGAGCTTGCGTCCCGGGCTTCCATCGCGACATCCGGCAGTTGTCGGAACACCGCGCGCACGCCTTCGCTCCACTGCTTGCTGAGCTCCGTGAAATACGGGTCGCCAGGAGCGAAACGATACCGGGCGGCGAGCTTGAGTCGATCGCGCTCGTAATACGCCAGATCGATCGGCATGCCCACCGACAGGTTGCTGCGCATGGTGGAGTCGAACGACACCAGCACGCACTTGATGGCATCGCTGAGCGAGGTCGCGGGGCTGATGACCCGATCGAGGATCGGTTTGCCGTACTTCGCCTCGCCCGTCTGGAAGAAGGGCGTATCGCGGCCCGCTTCGATGAAATTCCCTTCCGCGAAGGTCCGAAACAGCCTGACGGGCTCGCCTCTGATCTGCCCGCCGATGATGAACGAGGCGTTGAAGGGGGCCAGGCTGCGGGACAGGTGCTCGCCGTCGCGCCGTTCGATATCACGGACCGCGTCTGCAACCACCGTGGCCACGTCGAACATCGTGCGCGCCTGCCAGATGTTGCCGCCGGCGGCGTTCGGGTCGTCTCCGCGTTGCTTCAGCAGGCTGATCACCGCCTGGGTGCCGGCAAGGTTGCCCGAGCTCAGGAGCACGATGGAGCGGTCGCCCTCGCGCTCGAAGACGGTCATCTTGCAGAACGTGGCGATGTTGTCGATCCCGGCGTTCGTGCGCGAGTCTGAGGCGAGAACGACGCCGTCGGCCAGCAGCACGCCTACACAGTACGTCATCCGAAGCGTGCTCCTGGGTGGGGGTTCATCGGGCGCATGTTAGTCCTGTTTCAGCATTTCGAGCCCGGTATCGATCGCGAGCGCGGCGGCGAGGCGATGCGCCCAGTCGTCCTGCTGTTCCGGCCGCAGGAGCAGGTCCTGACGGATTTCGACCAGAAGTGCGGGGTTTCCAGCGCAGTCGCCATATTCGAGCAGGCCGTAGTACTCGTCAGGCATCACGGAATAGGGCACGTTGGCGCCGGCATCGAGCGTCGCGTCATGCAGGCGGAGGCGCCCGAGCGTTGCTTCCGCGAATGCCATGCCCTTGTCGTAGATGATGCCGGCCTCCCAGGGACGCTCTTCTCCGTGGAACGTCGGGGTAAAGCTGTGAACCGCGACGATCAGCGTCGGGCGGCCCGCGCGTCGGCGTTCTTCGAGCAGGCGCTCCACGGCATGATGGAACGGCTCGAAATAGAGCGCCGCACGCCGTGCGCGCTCCGCCGGGTCGAGCGACTCGTTGCCCGGAATGCCGGTCGCCTCGGAGCGGGTGACGATGCTCGCGGGAGAGGTCAGCGGCCGGTTGAGGTCGATCAGCAGGCGCGAGTACTGGCCGAGGAAGGCCGGCGCGGCGATGAGCTGAGACAGCCGGCGTGTCACGCCGGCAGCGCCAATGTCCCACGCAATGTGGCGCTCGAGATCCGCGGAGGAAACCCCAAGTCCCGCGTACTCCGGAGGGATGAAATTCGAGGCGTGCTCACACAGGAGCACGACGGGCGATGAACCCGACTCGTTGAGGATTTCGACCGCCGGCCTGTGCGGCGAGTGAGAAGGCAGTGTCATGGGCGGTTCCGGTGCGTCGGCGGACATGTTGGTGCGGCGTGGCTGCGCACTGTACAGCCTGCGCCATGGGACCAAGGGAGCATTGCCTTGCATGGCGAGCGCAGCCAGATTTCCATGGTGTGTCGACGGCGGCCAGGCCGGAGGCGGACACGAGCCTTGAATGTCCCACCGGGGCAGGGCAGAGAGCGAAGTGAGGCAGCGCAGCGTGAGCTCGTCTACACCCCAACCGCGAGACGAAAAGCCTGTCGGGCGTTCAGCCTGGAGCGCGCTCCAGGCTCATCACCGGCAATTGCAGAACGTTCACTTGCGTTCGCTCTTCGCGGACAACCCCACTCGCGGTGAGCGATTTGCTGCCGAGGCTGTGGGCGTCTATCTCGACTACTCGAAGAACCGCGTCACCGACGCAACGCTGCAGCTTCTCGTGCAGCTCGCCGAAGAATCCGGGCTGCGGGCACGTATCGATGCCATGTTCCGTGGCGAGAAGATCAACGTGTCCGAGCAGCGCGCCGTGCTGCATGTGGCGTTGCGCGCACCCAGAGGCGCATCGATCGTCGTGGACGGGCGGAACGTCGTGCCCGACGTTCACGCCGTGCTCGACAAGATGGCGAGCTTCTGTGATCGCGTGCGGAGCGGGGCGTGGATTGGCCACACGGCGAAGCGTATCGACGCGGTCGTCAACATCGGCATCGGCGGGTCCGATCTCGGGCCGGTCATGGCGTACGAAGCGCTCAGGCACTACAGCGAGCGGGGGCTCACCTTCAGGTTCGTTTCCAACGTCGACGGCACCGACTTCGCCGAGGCGGTGCGCGATCTCGATCCGCAGCAGACGCTGTTCATCGTCTCCTCCAAGACGTTTACGACGCTCGAGACGATGACCAATGCGCACACCGCGCGTGCGTGGCTCCTGGCGGGCCTCGGTGGCGATGAGAAGGCGGTGGCCCGGCATTTCGTTGCCGTATCCACCAACGCGGCGGAGGTGGCGAAGTTCGGCATCGACACCGCCAACATGTTCGAGTTCTGGGACTGGGTCGGCGGGCGCTACTCGATGGATTCGGCCATCGGGCTCTCGACGATGCTCGCCGTCGGGCCGGAGAATTTCCGGGCGATGCTCGCCGGTTTCCACGACATGGATGAGCACTTTCGCACGGCGCCGTTCGCCCGGAATCTCCCCGTGCTCATGGGCCTGCTCTCGATCTGGTACAACGACTTCTTCGGCGCCCAGACCGTGGCCGTGTTGCCGTACGAGCAGTACCTGAAACGCTTCCCGGCCTATCTTCAGCAACTCACGATGGAGAGCAACGGCAAGCACGTCACGCTCTGCGGCGCGCCCGTCGACTGCGACACGGGCCCGGTCTACTGGGGTGAGCCGGGCACCAACGGGCAGCACTCGTTCTATCAGCTCATCCACCAGGGCACGCGCCTCGTCCCCTGCGATTTCATCGCCTTCGGGCAGACGCTCAATCCGCTCGGCGCGCACCACGACATCCTGCTCGCGAACGTGTTCGCGCAAGGCGAAGCGCTCGCGTTCGGCAAGACGCCCGAGGAAGTCCGGGCCGAAGGGTCGCCGGATGAGCTCGTGCCTCATCGCACCTTCAAGGGCAATCGACCTTCGAACACACTGCTGCTCGAGCGGCTGACGCCGGCCGCGCTGGGGAAGCTCATCGCGCTCTATGAGCACAGCGTGTTCACCCAGGGCGTGATCTGGAGCATCGACTCGTTCGATCAGTGGGGCGTGGAGCTGGGCAAGGTGCTGGCCAAACGCATCATTCCGGAGCTCTCGGATGCGCACGAGCCGCAGTTGTGCCACGACAGCTCGACGAATGCGCTCATTCGACGCTACCGCACGCTGAGGGCACGGTGAGGGCGCAAGCGCGGCAGGCGCAAGCGGGCGCATATCCGGAACGGGCCGACGGCCATGCGCGGGCGCCACGGTGCGTGGCCCTGCATCCCGGACCAATCTGCAGCACGTGCCCACCGAACGGCAACCGGCTCAGGAGCCGCTCGACCCTGACGAGAAGATCTTCTCGAGCTCGTAAGGCTTCGTGACTTCGAGCTGATCATACCGACAGTCCTGCGGGCGCTTGTCGGGCCGCCAGCGCAGAAAGAACGCAGCGTGGCGGAAACGATCGCCCTGCATGTGGTCGTACTTCACCTCGCAGACGCGCTCGATGCGGAGCGGCTCCCACGAAAGGTCCTTGCCCGCGTTCCAGCGGCTTTGCGCGCCCGGCATGCGACTCGATTCGGCGGCGGCGTCGGCCCACTCACGCCAGGGGTGATCGTCCATCGCATTCTTGCGAAGCGGCGCGAGATCCTTCACGAGTTGCCTGCGTACTGCCTGGGTGAACGATGAGGCGACCCCGACGTGCTGGAGTACCCCATGGTCGTCGTACAGGCCGAGCAGCAGCGAACCGACCGCTGCCTTGCCGCTCTTGTGCCAGCGGAACCCGGCCACGACACAGTCGGCCGTGCGGGCATGCTTCACCTTGACCATTGCACGCTTGCCCGGCAGGTAGGTGCCCGACGCCAGCTTCGCGAGCACTCCATCCAGGCCGGCGCCTTCGAAGCGCGTCAGCCAGTCGAGCGCAATTGCGTGATCACGCGTCACCGGTGTGAGGTGCAGAGGCGGCTGGACGCCGGCGAGCAGATCTTCGAGGGCCGCACGGCGGGCCTCTTGCGGCTGACCCATGAGATTGCGCGCCCCGATCGCGAGCACGTCGAAAGCCACGAAAGAAGAGGGCGTCTCTTTCGCGAGCTTCTCCACGCGCGAGGCCGCAGGGTGCAGGCGCAACTGCAGCGCGTCGAAGTCGAGCCCTCGCGCAGTCGCGATCACGATCTCACCATCGATCACGCAGTCTCCTGGCAGTCGCTCGAGGAGCGTGGCGTGCAGCTCCGGAAAGTAGCGATCGAGTGGTCGGGCATCGCGGCTCTGGAGATAGAGGTCAGTCTTGCCGCGAAATGCGAGCGCCCGGAACCCGTCCCACTTCGGCTCATACAGGTAATTGCCGGCCGGCAGCTCGTCCGCGAGCTTGGCGAGCATGGGTTCGATCGGCGGCTTCACGATGTTCTGAGCACTGCTGTGGCTGTGCAGGGATCCTGCCCTCGCAAAGTGCATCTTGGCCGTGTAGCCCTGTGCCATGGGACCAAGGGTGCATTGCCGCCCATGACAGCGGCAGCCAGATTCCACAGCCGCTCCACGATGACGTGGCCGCGGGCGGGCACGAGCCTTGAATGTTTCCCTCGGCCGCCGGGCCGCTCGGGCGACTCTCTGAAACGGCGGTGCGAGAGGTGACTTGCAACGTGAAGGCAATGACAGGTTTCCATCCCGAAGGCGCTCGCAAGGCGCGCGCCGCGCGCGGGCGTCGGCTCGCTGAGTGCCAGGGAGCGCACGCATGAGCACGCCAATCGTGAGCGCGACCGACACAGGGCTCGACCAGCTTTGCGTGAACACGATTCGCACGCTCTCGATCGACGCGGTGCAGGCCGCCAACTCGGGCCATCCCGGAACACCCATGGCGCTCGCGCCGCTCGTGTACACGCTGTGGAATCGCGTCATGCGGTTCGATCCGCAGGACCCGATCTGGCCGAATCGCGATCGGTTCGTGCTCTCGAACGGGCACGCGTCGATGCTGTTGTGGTCCGTGCTCCACCTCACCGGCACCCGGGCCGTGAATGCGAAGTACGAGCGCCTCGGCCAGCTCGCCGTCACCCTCGAGGACATTAGGCGCTTCCGGCAGCCGCACAGTCACGCGCCGGGCCACCCCGAGTACCACCTGGTTTCCGGAGTCGAGACGACCACGGGGCCGCTGGGGCAAGGCATCGCCACGAGCGTCGGCATGGCCATCGCGCAGAAGTGGCTCGCCAGTCGTTACAACAAACCCGGCTTCGATCTCTTCACATACGACATCCACGCCGTTTGCGGCGATGGTTGCTTGATGGAAGGCGTCGGCTCCGAGGCCGCATCGCTCGCGGGCCACCTGCAGCTCGACAATCTCTGCTGGGTCTACGACAACAACCACATCACCATCGAAGGCAGCACGCGTCTCGCGTTCACCGAAGATGTTGCCGCCCGCTTCGCAAGCTATGGCTGGAACGTGCTGCGTGCCGGTGATGCGAACGACATCGACGCTATCGAACAGAGGATTCGTACGTTCCGCGAGACGCGGGGCAAGCCCACGCTCGTCATTCTCGACAGCCACATCGGTTATGGCTCTCCGCACCGCCATGATACGGCTGCGGCACACGGCGAGCCTCTGGGCGAAGAGGAAGCCAGGCTCACCAAGCGCGCTTACGGTTGGCCGGAAGATGCGAAGTTTCTGGTTCCGGAAGGCGTATGCGAACACTTCGCGGCCGGCATCGGCGCTCGCGGCGCGCAGGCACACCGCGAGTGGAATGACCTTCTTGCTTCCTATCGCACCCGGTTTCCGCAACTTGCCGCCGAGATCGATCAGATGCAGGAACGCGCGCTGCCGGCGGGTTGGGATCAGGGCCTGCCGGTGTTTCCACCTGATGAAAAGGGTCTCGCCGGGCGGGATGCTTCCGGCAAGGTGCTGAACGCGCTTGCGCAGAACATACCGTGGCTGATCGGGGGATCGGGCGATCTCGCGCCCTCGAACAAGACGGCCCTGACGTTTGCGGGGGCCGGCGATCTCGAGGCCGACACGCCGGGCGGGCGGAACCTGCATTTCGGAATTCGCGAGCATGCGATGGGCGCCATCGTGAATGGCCTGTCACTGTCGAAGCTGCGCGCCTTTGGCGCGACCTTCTTCATCTTCAGCGACTATGCGCGACCGGCGATTCGCCTCTCCGCGCTGATGGAGCTGCCCACGATCTTCGTGTTCACGCACGACGCGATGGGCGACGGCGAAGATGGCCCGACTCACCAGCCGATCGAACACCTGGCGTCGATGCGGGCCATCCCGGGGCTGCTGGTTCTGCGCCCCGGCGATGCCAACGAGGTCACGGAAGCCTATCGCGTCGTCATGCAGCTGCGCCACGAGCCTGCAGTCCTGGTGCTGTCGCGGCAGCCGCTGCCCACACTCGACCGGCGCCGTTACGCCTCGGCTTCCGGTGTGGCACGCGGCGCATACGTTCTCGCAGATGCGCCGGGTGCCGGGCCCGAAATCATCCTCATTGCGAGCGGCAGCGAAGTCAGTCTTGCTGTGGAGGCGCACGAGGCGCTTGCCGCGAAGGGCATCCGCTCGCGGGTGGTGTCCATGCCCTGTTGGGAGCTGTTCGAACACCAGGACGAGGCCTACCGGGACGGCGTGCTGCCGCCCGGCGTACAGGCGCGCGTCGCGATCGAGCAAGCATCGACGTTCGGATGGGAACGCTACGTGGGGCGCAAAGGGCGCGTGATCGGCATGCAGACATTCGGCGCGTCGGCGCCGCTCAAGGAGCTGCAGAAGGAGTTCGGCTTCACGGTCGAGAATGTGGTCGCTGCCGCGAACGCCGAGCTGCAGCGAAACCGCGGATGATCGGGCAGCGGTTTCATTCTGGCGAGGGCACGGCCCGGGTGACGGTGATCCGTGCAGATCATGCTCACCGGCGTCATGTCGGTACCTGAAGATCGGCCATCAGCAGAACGAGGCAGGCTCGATGTGAATCAGCTCAAATCCGTCCCCACTTCACCCCTCGACGCACAGGCCATCACGGAGACGCTGAGGCAGTACGGATGCGGGCCCATCCGGCTGAGCGGCAACGATGGGTTCTATGAACGGCACCTGCTGTTCGACGATGTCATCGATCCCGCGATCGCGACCGCGCGTGAGCGTTACGAGGCGCTCGCGCGCTCGGTACGGGATGTTCTGTCGCAGCGCTGGGTGCGCACCGAGCAGACCTACGACAGCGCGAATCCCAAGCGCATCTATTACCTGTCGATGGAGTTTCTCATCGGCCGCTCTCTCGGCAACAACGTCATCAATCTCATGCTCGATCCGCTCGTGCGGCAGGCAGTGGAGCATCGGAATCTCGACTGGGTGGGCCTTCTCGAGCAGGAACCGGACGCAGGGCTCGGCAACGGTGGCCTGGGCCGCCTCGCCGCCTGTTTCCTCGATTCGATGGCGACACTGCAGCTGCCGGCGATGGGGTATGGACTGCGCTACGAATACGGAATATTCAAGCAGACCATCGAGAACGGCTGGCAACACGAGCAACCCGACAGCTGGCTGCGCCGCCCTGATCCGTGGGAAGTGCCACGCCCGGATGAGACGGTGGAGGTGCGGGTGGGGTGCACGTTCGCAATGCGCGGCGGGGCCCTGCAGCTCATTCCGAATCTGCCGAGCATGCTGGTCGGAGTCCCGTTCGACCGGCCCGCCGTGGGCTATGGCGGCAGGACCATCAACACATTGCGTCTCTGGACGGCGGTGGCGCCGGACTATTTCGACTTCCAGCGCTTCAGCCGCGGCGACTTCGTGGCAGCGCTGGCCGAAACACTTGCGGCTGAAACGCTGACGCGCGTGCTGTACCCGGACGACTCGACGCAGCGCGGACAGGCGCTGCGTTTCGTGCAGGAATACTTTCTCGTGGCCTGCTCGCTCGCGGACCTCGTGCGCCGCTTCCGGGCCAGAAACGCCGACTGGGCGCTGCTGCCCGAGAAGGTCGCGATTCAGCTCAATGACACACACCCATCGCTCGCCGTGCCGGAGCTGATGCGCATTCTGCTGGACGACGCGCATCTTGGATGGGATCAGGCCTGGATGCTCACGCAGCGGACTCTCGCCTACACCAATCACACGCTGCTGCCGGAAGCGCTCGAGAAGTGGCCGATCGAATGGTTCGAGCGGATGTTGCCGCGGCACCTGGAGATCATTTTCGAGATCAATCGGCGCCTGCTGGACAACGTTCGCGCGCGCTTTCCGGGCGACGATGGGCGCGTGGCGCGCGTGAGCCTGATCGAGGAAGGGCCTTCGAAGCACGTGCGCATGGCCAACCTTGCCATCGTGGGCTCGCACAGCACGAATGGGGTGGCGGCGATCCACTCCGGGCTGCTGCGCACGACGACGGTCAAGGACCTGGCCGAGATGTTCCCGGAGCGCTTCAACAACAAGACGAACGGTGTCACACCGCGGCGCTGGCTTCTGGCGGCCAACCCCGCATTGGCAAACGCAATCACCGCTGCAATCGGCGACGCCTGGGTCACCGATCTGCGGGAGCTCGCGAAGCTCGAGCCGCTCGCCGACGACGTGAATCTGCAGGAGAGCTTCCGCGCGGCGCGGCGCGAGGCGAAGGACCACTTCACCGACTGGGTCAATGCGACCACCGGGCAGGAGCTCGACCCCACCACGATCTTCGACTGCCAGGTCAAGCGCATCCACGAATACAAGCGGCAGCTGCTCAACGCGCTGCGAATCGTGGTGCTCTACAACCGGCTGCGGCAGAACCCCTCACTCGAGATGGCGCCACGCACATTTCTCTTCGCGGGGAAGGCGGCGCCCGCCTACCAACTCGCCAAGGTCATCATCAAGTTCATCAACAATCTCGCCGGTACGCTCGATGGCGACCCTGTCACGCGTGGCCGCCTCAAGGTGGCGTTCCTGCCCGAGTACTCGGTCACGCTCGCTGAACGCCTGATTCCCGCGGCCGATGTGTCCAACCAGATTTCCACCGCAGGCTACGAGGCGAGCGGCACGAGCAACATGAAGTTCATGATGAACGGTGCTCTCACCATCGGCACGCGCGACGGCGCGACGATCGAGATGGCGCAGGAAGCGGGGGAGGAGAACTTCTTTCTCTTCGGCCTGACCGCGCAACAGGTGACCGACAGCCGCGGCTGGTACAGCCCGCGCTGGCACTACGACCATCAGCCCGAGACGCGCGCGGCGCTCGATCTCATCTTCTCCGACCATTTCAGCCGCTTCGAGCCCGGCGTGTTCGCGCCGCTGCGCGATGTGCTGCTGGAAGGTCGTGACCATTACATGCACCTGGCAGACCTCGAGTCCTATCTCGATGCGGATGGGAAGCTTCTCGCGCTGTACGCAGATCCGCGGGCGTGGGCACGCAAAGCCATTCTGAACGTGGCCGCGTCGGGGAAGTTCTCGAGCGACCGAACCATCGAGGAGTATGCGACGCAGATATGGCAGGCGAAGCCGTGTCCCGTGTCGGCAAACCCGGGTGCGTCGAGTTGAGTTGATGGCTGGATAGCCAGACCTCTGGCCTGGCAGAAACGCCCGCACCCGACCACACACGTCTCTCCCGGATCGCGGGAACAAATAGGTAGCTTCCGCATTGGCGCTGCAGCTCTCAGCGCGGGCATCAGCCATTCGACATAGTGCGTGAACAGCGCTTCCGCGGGCCTCACGGACTTGAGTGGCGGATCGCGACATCACTTCGAATGCGGATCTCGGCCGCGAGTGGTTCCAACATTCATGAAGGGGGGAGCCTGCTGCCATGGATATCGCGTCAACACGGTCCGGGAAATCCACGCCGACGTCACGGCGCCGAAGCGGTTTGCTGCTCGGCGCATGCGCCGTTGCAGTGGCGGCGCGCATGGATGCGACGGTCGCGCAGGTCTCCACGAGCGGCGTCGTGACACCCATTGGAACGATGTCGCCGACGTGGAACGTCGGCGCCTCGCTTGTCGTCGGCAACGCCGGTAGCGGCATGCTGAGCGTCGATGCCGGAGGGACCGTGACGGCGACGCAGTGCTTCATCGGCCAGTCGACCAACGGCATCGGCACGGTTACGGTCGCCGGTGCCGATGCGCTCCTGCAGACTTCAGGCAACCTCTACATTGGTCGCACCGGCGCGGACAACACGCTGAACATCACGTCGGGCGGAACGGTCATCAATGGCACGGCCCTGGTGGGCGATCTGACCGGCGCCCGCGGCACGGTGAACGTCTCCGGCGCAGGCTCGTTGTGGCAGAGCACGTCGAATTTCTGGCTCGCAAACTCCACGTCGAGCTCCGCAACCCTCACCATCAGCGACGGCGCTACCGTTATGAGCGGGTCGTCGGTGGCCGGCCGCACGGCGAGCTCCATCGGCATGGCGACCGTGTCGGGCGCCGGGTCCGTCTGGCAGCTGACCACACTGATGCTCGGTCAGGAAGGTACCGGCGTTGCGACGATCGAAGAGGGTGGAAGGATCGTCGCGACCGGAAGCATCTCGCGTCTGGGGCAGCTGCCCGGAGCAAGCGGCACGATGACGGTCACCGGGGCGGGCTCCCTGTGGGAAGGATTGACCCTGTACGTCGGCGATCGTGGTGCCGGCGAGCTCACGATCGCAGACGGCGGAAGAGCGCTCGTCTCCTCGGCAACCATCGCAGCTTCCGGAGCCGCATCCGGCACGCTTCACCTCGATGGCACTCCCGGCGCTCGCGGTGTTCTGGAGACCGGGTGGATCATCAGCGGAAGCGGCACCGGAGGCTCCACGCTCATTCTCGACGGCGGCATTCTGCGTGCCACGGGAAACCAGACGAATTTCCTGCGCAATTTCACTTCCGGGCAGCTGCTCATGGGTGCCGGTGGTGCCTTCATCGACAGCAATGGCTTCGACATCACCATTGGTACCGTTCTCGAGGGTTCAGGAGCGGTCGAGAAGATCGGCGCGGGGGGTCTGCTGCTGACGGGTGACAGCTCAGGGTTCACGGGCACGACCACCGTTGCGGACGGCACGTTGCTCGTCGGCGCCGGCGGCGTCGGAAGACTCGGTGGCACCGTTCAGGTGAGCGCCGGTGGCACGCTTGGCGGCTCCGGTGCGCTCACGGGTGACGTGTTCGTCGCGGGTACGCTTTCGGCGGGTAACAGTCCCGGCACGCTCTCATTTGCGGAGCTGACATTGACTGCCGGTTCAACATCACTCTTCGAGCTGAATACGCCGGGTGTCATTGGCGGCTCGAATCCCTCCACCGGGAACGATCTGGTCAATGTCAGCGGGATGCTGACCCTGGACGGCACGCTGGAGGCTCGTGTGGCTTCGGCAGGGTATTACCGCCTTTTCAACTACGGCTCGCTTGCGGGCGCATTCGCTGCAGAGGACGTGACCTCGACGACGGCGTTTTCCGTGGGCCGTCACGAGGTGCAGTACGGTATCCCCGGGCAGGTCAATCTCTCGGTGCTCGGCGCGGGCCAGACGATGCAGTTCTGGGACGGGGCGGATTCTCTGGGTAACGGGGCGGTGGACGGTGGGACAGGTTCATGGGGCGACGCGGGCAGCAACTGGACCGGCCAGCCCGGGCAGGCGGCGATCAACGGTGGTTGGGGCCGCTCGGTGGGCGTGTTCACGGGAACGGCGGGCACGGTTGTGGTGGATGGCGTGCAGAGCTTCGACACACTGCAATTTGCCACGAATGGCTATGCGCTTTCCGGCGGCACGCTCGCGTTTGGTCCGCACTCCGGAAGCGCGGCGACGATCAGCGTTGATAGCGGACTTGCCGCGACGGTCGGCACGACGCTTGCGGATGGTACGGCGACAGGCCTGCTGAAGAGCGGTGGCGGGACGCTGATACTGTCCGGTTCCAACACCTATACCGGAGGCACTACGCTTTCCGGTGGCACGCTGTCGATTACCGATGACGCCAGCCTTGGCGCGCTTTCCGGCAGTCTGACGTTTGCCGGGGGCACGCTCGCGACGACGGCGGATGTCAGTGCAACGCGGCCTGTCGTTCTGGCTGCCGATGGGCGATTCGATGTCGCGGGCAGCACCACGCTTACACTGTCGGGAGCTCTGTCCGGTCCGGGAGATCTGCTCAAAAGCGGCTCCGGCAGCCTCATTCTGAGCGGGTTCAATTCGCATGGTGAAACGCATGTGCAGTCCGGCGCGCTCGCCGGCAACACAGACGCATTTTCCAGCGCGATCCGTAACGCAGGCACGGTGATCTTCGATCAGGCCTCGGATGGTGCCTTCGCGGCGGACATCGCCGGTCTCGACGGCACGAATGGCGCGATGACGAAACGGGGTGCCGGTGCACTCACCCTGACGGGGCACTCGTCACTCGACTGGCTGCTCGAGGACGGGAAGCTGGTCGCGGCGACCGACCGCTTCAGTGGAAACGCAGCGTTGCTCTCCGGCGCGGAATTCGTTCTGGACCAGTCAGAAGATGGCGCGTTTGCGGGAGTGCTGTCTGGCAACGGCCGCTTCACGAAAAGCGGTTCCGGCAGCGTGCTGCTCACGACTGACAGCTCCACGTTTTCTGGAACGACAACCGTCTCGTCCGGTGGGCTCACCGTCGACAGCACTCTCGGCGGCACCGTTGAGGTGTCGAGCGGCGCGTTCCTCCGCGGAACCGGCACCGTCGGAGCCGTCACGGTCCGTTCTGGCGCTCGCCTCGTCGGAGGCGGCGACCAGACCTTCAACATCTCATCGCTCATGCTCTCCGCCGGGTCGAGGGTCGACGTCGCCCTGGGATCGGGCACCAGTCCTTTCAACGTGGCTCATTCACTCACGCTCGATGGCTTGCTCCACGTGAGTGATGCGGGGGGCTTCGGGGCCGGCGTCTACCGGCTGTTCGACTACGGCGGCGCACTCACCGATCGGGGCATGTCCATCGGAAGCACGCCCGCAGGCATCTCTGCGAACGCGCTCTTCATCCAGGCCGGCATCGTCGGTCAGGTCAATCTCATCTCCAGTGCCGGTCTCACGCTGGGTTTCTGGGATGGCGCCGCCCCTTCGCTGCACGACAACGGGGCTCTCGACGGCGGCGATGGCACGTGGACCACGAACGATCGCAACTGGAGCCGGAGCGATGGCTCGCTCAACGGCACGTACGGGCCGAATCCCACTTTTGCGGTCTTTCAGGGGACGCCTGGCGTGGTGACCGTCGCTGAGAGCGGCATCGGAATCGCGGGAATGCAGTTCGCCGCGGATGGCTTCACCGTCACTGGCCAGCCACTCACGCTCGCTGGGGCCGGCGGCGAGACGGTCATCCGTGTGGGTGACGGCTCGACGGCCGGCGCCGGAATCGTTGCCGTCGTTGATGCAGAGCTGACTGGCGCAAGCGGGCTCGTGAAGTCCGACCTTGGCACGCTGGTACTGCGCGGCTCCAACAGCTACGCGGGTGATACGCACGTGCGCTCCGGCACGCTCATCGGGGACGCGCGTGCATTTGGCGGTGCGATCAGGAACGCCGGCTCGGTGATATTCGATCAGAGCTCCGATGCTGCGTTCGCGGCAGACATCGGCGGTCTCTCCGGGATCGATGGCACGATGACGAAGCGCGGTGCCGGCGCACTCACGCTATCGGGGCGCTCATCGCTCGACTGGACCATCGAGGGCGGACAGCTGATTTCGGCGGCGGACCGCTTCACAGGCAATGCGGCCCTGTTGCCCGCGGGCGGGCTCATCCTGGAGCAGTCCGCTGATGGGAGCTTCGCCGGCATGCTTTCCGGTAGCGGTGATCTCACGACGCGTGGCCCCGGCACCGTGCTGCTCGCCGGTGACAGCTCCGCATTCTCCGGAACCACGACCGTGACGGATGGCTCGTTGCTCGTGAACGAGTCGCTCGGCGGCTCGCTGCGCGTTCTGGCCGGTGCCCGAGTCGGCGGATCGGGGTCGTTGGGAAGTGCCGGTGCCGTGTCGCTCTTCGATGCGGGCAGTATTCACGCGCCAGGCGATGGAGCTTCCAGCGGAGCGCAGCGCGTTTCGGGGGACTACATCAACCACGGAACGCTGCTGATCAGTGGTGGGCCGAGCGGCACCAGTCGCGTCGCCGTGGCGGGCACGGCGGACATCAGCGGCGCCACGCTTCATCTTCAGCTCGCGCCGGAAAGCTCCTCGGAATGGAGTCCGGTCAGCGGCCCCTTCATGATCCTGGACAAGCAGAGTGCCGGGCCGGTCACCGGTCTGTTCGGCAGCGTCGTCGACAACCTCCTGTTTCTCGACGCCTCGGTCGACTATGCGGCAGGCGACGGCAACGATGTGATGGTCGGATTTCTCCGCAATGACATCGCGTTCGGCGAGATGGGAACGACGCGCAACCAGCGTGTCATGGGCAGGGCCGTCGAGCAGCTGGCGAGCACCAACCCTCTGTGGAACGCAATCGCGCTGTCAACGAACGAGGCTGTCGTGCGCGCGGCGTTCGACCAGCTTTCGGCTGAAGTGCATGTCGCCGCACGTGCGACGATGCTCGAGGAGACACGGTTCATCCGCGAAGCATTCAATGATCGTATTCGTGCCGGCTTCGGCGGCGTTGCTTCGGAGTCGGCGCCGGTGCTTGCCTATGGCGCGAATGGCCCGGAGGTCGTTGCACCGAGCACCGCTCGCTTCGCAGCCTGGGGTCGCGTCTTCGGCTCGTGGGGCACGATCGATGCCGGGAGCAATGCGGCCGGTGTGGATCGTGACATCGGCGGCGTGATCCTGGGTGCTGACGGGTTCGTGGGTGACTGGCGTGTCGGTGCGCTTGCCGGTTACACGCGTGCCAACTTCGACGTCGACGAGCGTTTCTCCAGCGGCAGCGGTGACACTCATCACCTTGGTGTGTACGCAGGGACGGAATGGGACAAGCTCGCTCTGCGCGGCGGCCTTTCCTACGGGTGGCACGACGTGGATGCGACCCGCTCGGTCTCCTTCCCCGGCTTCTCTGACCGGCTCGCCACCGATTATCGTGCGCGCACCTTCCAGGGTGTGGGCGAGCTCGGCTACGGAATCACCGCCGGTCGCGCGCGTGTCGAGCCCTTCGCCGCGATCGCTTACGTGAGCGTGCGCCCGGATGACTTCGTCGAGCAAGGGGACACTGCCGCGCTTTCCATCAGCGCCGCGGCCGCCGACGTCACCTACGCGACGCTTGGCCTGCGAGGTGAGACCAACGCTTCGCGCGGGAGCTCCGACGTCACATTCCGCGGCATGCTGGGTTGGCGAGGGGCCTTTGGGGACACCGACCTTCCGAGCGCGCAGGCGTTCGCGGGCTCGTCGCCCTTTTCCATCACGGGCGTGTCGATTCCGCGGAACGCTGCCGTGATCGAGGGCGGAATGGACTTGCGCGTCACGCCAGGGGCCACGATTGGATGGTCTTATCACGGGCAGCTCGCATCCGGAGCCCGCGAGCACGGCGTACGGGCCGATATCTCGGTCAGGTTCTGAGGCGGCGAGCGAGCATCGGCCGGCCCGCGAGTGCCGATGCTCGATCCGCGTGGTGCTCGAGGATCTCCAGCTGTCGTACTACGCCGACTCAGCGATCGCAGCGATCACTTCGCTCGTGGTGACGATTGCACTGGCGTAGTTCGGGAGGTTGATGTCCAGAGCGGCATGCATGTGCTCGTCCGAATAGCTCGCAGTCGCATCTCTCACCACCGTAACCTGGTACCCAAGATCAACCGCCGAGCGTACGGTCGCGTCCACGCACGTGTGGGCGATGAGACCGATGACGATGAGTTGATGGATGCCGTGCTGCTGGAGCAGCAGATCCAGATCCGTATTGGCGAAGCCGCTGGAGCACCAGTGCTCGTGGGCGACGAGCTCGCCCGGGACCGGTGCGAGCTCGCCGCGGATTTCGCTTCCCCAGGTCCCGGCTTCGAACGTCTTGCGCGACCAGGCCGCCTGCTGGATCGGAGCGACGTACTTCCAGCTCTCATAGTCGCCAGGCCGGTACCGACGATGAAGCGCATAGAAGACATGAAGCTTCGCCGCCCGGGCCGATTGCAGAACCTGCGACATGTGGGCGACGCAACTGTTTGCCTCAGCCACGGCCTTGAGGCGATCCCACACCTTGCCTCCCTCCGAGAGGAAGTCGTTGTACGGATCGATTACCAGAAGGGCGGTGAGTTGCCGTTCATACGTCACTTTGGCCATGGGATCTCCTCGGGACGCCCGCTGCACGCGACTCGCTATTCAGGGCTCGGGCGTGAGGAGGCCGACGGAAGAAGCCCACCGGCATCGGAGGGATAGCCTGCCGAGGCGAATTCCCGCGCCTTCGCATCGAAATAGCTGCGCACCCACCGGAAGCGCTCGCCGTCCTTGGGCAGGCCGACACTGTCGGCGATGCTGGCGAGGCTGATCGTCCTGCCGCCGGCGCCCCAGTTCCCTTCGGTGACTTCGTCGATCACAACCATGACAGTCGCGCCAGGGTTGTCATCAGGTGAGGCGCCCAACGCTACGCCGATGGCACGACCCACGGCTGCATGAACTTCGCTCTTGTGCTCGGCGTTCATGTATCCCTCGGGGATGGTGACGTGAGCGAGCGATGCGCCGGGCGGGGAGACGAATGTCTTGTCGGCATGCCCTCCGACCCACCAGTCGCCCGGCTCGAGCTCGGTAAAGAGCACCCACGCGAATGCCCGCCCGGTACGCGTGTTCGCGCCGCCCTCCATTTTGATGAGGATGTCGGTCAAGGATTGCGCCAGTTTTTCCTTGGCCGGCACGTCCAGGCTTCCCGCGGGGTATCGCACATCGATGATGGGCATCTTGGTCTCCCGGTGGCGGTCGATGTCACAGGATGGTTTCGACGAACAGCACGTCCGTCTCGTCGACGGTGGTCGCGCAGGGAATGCTCGGCATTCCGGACACGCCCATGCTGTCGCGCCGCCCGAGCGGCTCGTCGGCGCAGCGCATCCCGCCTTCGAGAACGAAGGCATAGACGCCATGCGCTTGCGATCGCGGACGGTATTCGTAGCTCTCCGGGCGATCGCTGATCAGGCGGGAAACGCGCACGTCCTGCGGAATGGGCAAGGCGCCGTCCGTGTCGCCAACGAGTTGCTCGATGCGATTGCGTCGTACGTGCCTGTCGAAATGCGCGCGGCGGTAGCTGGGTGGCAGGAAGAGCTGGCCCGGAATGAACCAGACATAGATCGCATGCATGTCCTCGTCGGTGATGCTGAGCTCTGCATGCTTGCCGCCCGAGCCGGCGGAGAAAACGTAGTAGTCACCCTGATGAAGCTGATCGACGTTTCCCACCGTGTTCACGTGGGTGAGCTGCCCCTGCAGGACGAATGCCGCGATGACGAAGTTGTGGTGAGGATGCATGTTGTATCCGCACCCGAGGCCGGAGAAGACCTCGTCCCCGAAGACACGCATCCTGCCGAAGCCGGGCCGCCCGCCCTGGTACTCGTGAAAATTGAAACTCGATTCGCGGGTGATGAAGGCGTCCGGATGGCCCGCGACGTACGATGAATGTATCCCTGTTGAAGCGATGCGGTTGTGACCGCGCTCGTGGGCGCGCAGCACGAACGAGCTCGACGACATGGCTCCACTCCTTTCTCAGGTCGCGTGCGCAGCAGCGGGTTGGCCGGGTGCGTAGCCGATGACCACCATCTCGAACAAGTGCTTTGGTGTACCGCAGTCGGGGCAGCACCAGTCCTCTGGAATGTCTTCCCACCGCGTTCCCGGTGCGAGGCCGTGCTCCGGGAGGCCCACCGCTTCGTCGTAGAGAAACCCGCAACCCAGGCACATCAGGCGCTTGAGTGGTTCATCTGACATTGCTGCGTCCTCGGCGGGTCATGCGTGGGCGTCCGCGCATTGTTTTGTTAACTATCACGCGTGCCGCTTGCGTGTACAGCGTACACGACAGCGTGGCGCGCGGGGTTGAGCTCAACATTCGCGACGCAGCGCGAACGCATCTAACGCATCTACTGTTCAAGAGCGTCGAAGCAAACGGCGCGCCCTGCCCATGAAAGAGATGCACTGGGTCTCGCTGAGTCGCACAGACCACGCGGCGTTACTTCAGGTGCCGCCTCTCCGCCGGAATCGTTGTGCTCGGCCGTTGTCGCCTGGCCGTGTTCATCGTCCGGAGCTCAGACTCCGCGAACGCGGATTGCAGGGGGCGCCGGGCCGGAAGAGCCCTGTTGAGCGCGTGTCGTTCCGTATGCCGGACGCTGGGAAGGAGCAGCTCGGATGGGCAAAACAGCTCGCATTGTCATCGCAATCCCGTTGGTGCTTTCCGCATGCATGTCCCGGCTGCCGGGAGACGAGGTGCATTCAGTGTTCATGTGGCACTGCCCGACGGGTTCATCCTTTGCCGTGTATTTCGATGCGCAGGGCGCCGCCGTCGTCTCTGCTGCAAACCAGAAGTACGTGCTGCCACCGGCGCGTTCAGCATCTGGAGCACGGTATGCGGAGGGGAACGTCGAATTCCGGGAGCATCAAGGTAAGGCCACACTGCTTGGAGCCGCCGGTGGCCCGTATCGTGAGTGTGTGCGCGATCGCGGCGGCCGCAGGGGAATGTGACCGGAGGAACCGCTCGACGCTCGCTCGTCCTCGACGGCACGTCATCCGTAGTCGAAGCTTCTGAGCTTCCTCGGTGTGCGCGTCAGCCTTCGCGGCGCGTGATCAGGAACTCACGGTCACGAATGAACTGCGACACGATCCATTTCTCACCCTGGAGCACCGGGCGGCCCGCATGGAGCATCCGCAGGTCGGGGTCGCGGTTCGGGAACGCGTTCACGAAGCAGAGGCCTTCACCGCGCTGACCCCGATGCCGAAAGCCCAGCCGTGGGAAATCCGTTTCACCGCCCTGGTAGCCGTCGTTCAGGTAGATGAGAAAAGTGACGATCCGCTGGCCGTTTCGCTGCAGCTCCTCGGCGTAACCCGCGCTCTTTGGATTCACGAAGTCGTAGTGATTCGTGATCTGCTCGCCCACGTCGTAGTGCAGAACGGTGGACGCCTCCATGTTCTGCATCGGCAATCCGCAGGCGGCGGCCATGCGCGCCTGTGTGAACGCGTGTACGAGGCCCACGTCCGGAAAACTGAAGATGGCGGCAGTGTTCGTGCGCGCTTCGTGCGTGACCTCCTTGCTCACGGCGGAGTCGTAGACCCTTGCACGAGCCAGCTTCGGCCGGGCCTGCTCGATGAGCCAATCACAGACTTCCGGCGTGATGAGATACGGCACTGAATGCACGGCAGGGTCTGCGCTCAGGACCTTGCGCTGGGGAATCCCGGATGTGAGGGCGTTACCCACGCTTTCGGCCAACCGCTTCCAGATGTCCGCTGGCCCAGCAGACCTGAAGGTCTCCGGCACGTTCGCGAATCGCGCCGCCTTTGCTGCAAGCTCCAGATCCTGGGCGAGCACGCAAAGCTGGGTGCGTGCCGGCTCCCATCCGCGCTCGGCTGCCATTGCGAATGCTTCGAGAGCGTCATTCCAGTTCCGGCGAACGTGAGCGCCGAGCGCAAGGAGCAGCCCCATGCAGGCTGCGGCCTCGGCACTGCCCTCACGGGCCGCTTCCGCCATGAAGCGAACCGCATCGTTGGGAAGGAGCGGCGCGCGGTCGCCGATGATGAGTCGCCTGGCGAGCCGCGTTTTGCCTTCGATGTCGCCCGCCCGGGTTGCGCGGGCCAGGCAGTTGAGCGCCTCGGTGTGGTTGCCGGCGGCGTCGTGCTTCTCCGCCTCCTGCACGGTCGGTGACAGGACGGCGGCGGGCGAGGGCATGCCCGAGGCGGCTTCAAGCGTGGGGCTCACGGCAATGGTCTTCGGCTGATCCAGTGTGGGGAGTATAGGGCAGGGGGGGATCGTGGGTGCCTCGACGATCCGCTGCCCGGTCTGGTGCAGGGGTCTCGGCGCAGGATCCGGCATGATGGCGCTGCTGAATCGCATCGAGCGCGAAATGGGAAGCGCCGATCCAGTGGTGCAGTGGACGATGAACATGACTCTCGCGGCAATCGGAATCCCCTTCCCGAGGTTCCGCAAGCGAGCGATTGCCATTGGAGAGGCGTTGGGGATCGACCGGGACTATCCCTTTTCGAAGGGCCCATCGCGCCGATCTGGAGCAGCGCGATGGTGAGTACGGCAAGCCTGAACGAATGCCGCGTTTGCGCGTTACCGGACATCCTGAATCGCGTCGGAGATGGACTGCTCGTAGGTGCTCCAGCCTGAAGGGATGCCATACGGGGCCTGGTGGAAGATCGCCTCGATGCGGGCGATTCGTCCCTTCTCGATCCTGAAGAGCTCCGCGAGTTGCCAGGTCCAGTTGATGTTCTCGTGGTCGAAGAACGCAAAGGCGAACACGATGCCCTTCTCGCGATCCACGGCGACGAACCGGCGATCCCTCACCTTGGACACGACGCCCTTCAGTGCCGCCTCGAACTGGCGCTTGCAGGTCATGCGGCCGCGGGTCCGGGTGTCCGGGTCCAGCAGGTTCGCCAGCACGTCCACGCCGTTCTCGAAGCGGATGCAGTCGTCGGTGAAGGGGTAGTCGCCCTTTCCGTCGTTCTGCTGGAGGCCCGTGAAATAGGCGTTGGCGGTGCGGATCAGCTCTTCACGTGTGGCTCGCTCGTTCGCGGGGATGTCCGCGGCAAAGCGTGGATGGGGCGCGTTCATCTTTTCCACGTTGTCGCCGGTGTTGCCGAACGGCGAGCTGCTGGTGTCGGCAGGGCCGAACAGGTTGGTGGCCGGTCTCGTGACGAGTTGCTCGACCTCGGTGATCTTGTCGCCCCGGATCTTCAGGCGCAGCGAGAAACCGACTGTGCGCTGGTCAGTGGCGTTGCGGCCTCTCTCCTTCAGCGTGCCCAGGAAGGCGACCTGCTGCGTCTCCACGTCCGGCACGTAGAAGCTGTAGCTGCCGCGTGCCGTGGCGAGGTGCCAGCTGCCTTCGCTGCCGAAAGGCATGCGGATGCCGTTCTCGGTGAGCTTCAGCTCGCGGGCGAAGAGGTCGTCGCTGGCCTTGTGCGTCACCATCGCGTCGATGTACCGATCGACGTACCTGTTGAGGCAGCTGCGGTCACATGCCGGTGCTGCCTGGGATGCCTGCGCGATGGCGGCGATAGCCGGCATCGTGAAGAGTGCGGCAACAGCCCATGCTTGCTTCGTGTTCATTTGTTTTCTGCCCCCCTGTCGTCGGTGTAAAACCTGAGTCGCCGTGCGGCCGAAGCGTAGCAGGACAGTGGCAGGCAGCGTCGTGGATAGCGGCCGCCTATCGGTGCGAGCCTTCATCAATTTCTGCACAGAATCGCTCTGAACCCGTGTTCGCCCGGCCGAGAAGGCTCACTAGCCTTCGCGCATGCCCTCGCAGCTGCATGAATCGCATCTGTTCCTGTTCAGGAACCAGCCGGCCCTCGCGGCGGACCTGATCCGGCGCGCATTGGGCGCAACCCTGCCGGCTTATGAAGAGGCCCGTGTGGCCTCTGCGGATCTCACGGAAGTTCAGCCTCCTGAATATCGCGCGGACCTGGTCATCGAGTTGTGGCGTAGTGCGCCCGTCTACGGGGTCATCGTTGAGGTGCAGCTCAGTGAGGACGATCAGAAGCGCTACGCGTGGCCGGCCTACGTGATGAATCTGCGTGCGCGATTGAAGTGCCCGGTGTCGCTGCTGGTGGTCGCAGCGGACGACGCTGTGGCGCGGTGGGCGGCCAAACAGGTGGAGATCGGCGGGCTCAATCAGTTCACACCGCACGTGCTGGGGCCGTCGGGCGTGCCGGAGATCACGGATCACGCGCAGGCGCGCGAGAACCCCGAGCTCGCTGTGCTCTCTGCAATGGCACATGGGCGCGACCGTGACCCGGCACGAGTCATCCAGATCGCACTCGCGGCTCATACGGCGTCGGCCGCCCTCGACTCCGATCGCTCGAGGATTTATGGTGACCTCATCTTCAGCTCACTCAGTGAGGCAGCGCGTCGGGCGCTGGACCACATGGACGTACGAACATACGAATTCCAAAGTGACTTCGCACGGCGCTACATCGCGCTCGGCAGGTCCGAAGGCGAGGCGAAAGGGCGGACGGAAGGCCGGACGGAAGGCCGTGTGGAAGGCGAGGCTCAAGGACGCGTGTCGTTGATTCTGCGGCAACTCCGGTGCCGCTTCGGCGAGCTCGAAGCCGAAGTACTGGCCCGTATCCAGCGCGCTTCCATCGACGATCTGGAGGCCATTGGCGAGCGGCTGCTCACAGCGGGAACCCTGCAGGAGGCGCTCGGCCCTACACGATAGGGCCGAGCACTTTCGTCGCAGCAAATCACTTTAACGGGCGCCACGCCGCCGCCGCCGAGGGCACGCGCCCCGCTGATACGAGCTTTGCCGCCAAAACGCGCCCCCGGGCAACAGGAACCGCAGAGCCCATCCGCCCGATGCGGGCGCTTACTTCGGAACCGGGTCGGCGGACCGCCAGAAGCGCGCCGTCGAGATGGGCAGCCCGCGGAAGAAGGCGTTGATGGCATGAATCTGCCCGCCCCACACCTTGAAGGCTTCGAAGGTCACGAGCGCGTTGCCTTCCCCATAGGCCGAACCGGTGTGCCCGAAATTCATCCACAGCAGCACGACACCGTTCTCTTCGTCCACGGCGGCAATGCTTGCGATGATGCCCGGGTGCACGATGATGTTCTGCGTGTACAGTCCGCAATCGTCGCGGCCGCAGCCGCTGCCTGCGGTGATCACCCCGTTCTCGACACGGTAGGCTTCCGGCGCGAAGGGTGTTCCCCCGTCCGTGAAGTTGCCGATGCGCAGTCCTTCGGTATAGGTGAGGGCGGTCTTGATCATCGACTCGCGGGGCTGTTTCTTGTCCGCGGGCACGGGATCGTTCATGCCCCGGACCGGCTTGCCGAGCTCGGTCGGCTGAAAGCGGGATTCGGGCGTCACCCGTTGCACCAGCGTCTCGATGCCAGCGATCTTGCTGCCCTTCACATGAAGCAGTACGGACAGGAGGACCTGGTTCTTGCCTTCGTGAAGCTGCACGTGGGTGGCGGCGATCTGCTTCTTCGTGTCCAGGTAGTCGTGGCGGAACTGGCCCCTGGTCGTCGTGGCTTGCCATAGGCCTTCGCCGAGCTCGAGGGCCTTCGAGTCCTCGGTGAAACGGACGGTTTCTGCCAGGGGAAGCCTGGAGTGGTCACGCGCGACGAGGGCATCGACATACTGCGTGATCAGGCTGCTGAGGCAGGAGCGATCGCAGAGCTCTGTTGATGCGGGAGCTTGGGAGAAGCCAAGCAATAGTACTGAAGAGAATGCGACGGCAGCGATTCTTGCCTCGAGCGCGCGGCGTTTCTGAAACATGGAGTCCCCCTGGATGTTTTCTGGAGCGTACAGGAATCATCCGAGGGATTCGTCGTCTGGATGTGTGGGGCTGCCACCGAGCGGTCATTCGATGGGCGCGGCTCGTAAGCCAAGACCATGGCTTGTTCCGCTCCCACTCCAGCCTGGATGAATGGCGGCGCCGGACTTCATCGCGAAGCTTTCCGAAATTTCGTTTGGTCTCGACGCGGCGCGCGGTGAGGTTGGCGTTGACCGCATCTACCCTCGCATCGGGTCTTCTGCCAAGAGCTTGAGTCCATGGGACTGCGGACGTCGGAGCAGATGAAGCTGGCTCTTCATCCAATGTGACCAGGGAAGACCGCCAGAGCGGAGGGGTTGTGGACGCTCGAGTCGCTTCGTGCGCAAGCGGCGTTTGGCGACACACGTCGATCTCTTTTCGACCACTGGTGCGCATACGCTGAAAGGACATCGGCCACTGACGAGAAGAAGTCGTCGTCTCGAAGCCGATCGCCGCGCCAGGAGAGCTTGAGTCCGGACTTGTGATGAGAACGCTCAGCGTACGCGGTGTATGCATCGTTCCGCCTGGGCGGCGCTTTCGCTGTGTGCAAAGATCACCATGCCGATTGCGAACACGGAACCAGATCCGCGGGATGGCTCGAATCCGGAACAGCCACTTTCGTCGATGAAGACAAGCATCGTGCGAGTCTACGTGAGCTCTGCGAGCGCACTCCGGGGTCGACGCCGCCTGGCCTTTCTCTATCCCCCGAGCGGGGAGACAACACCGGCGGGCGCTCCCGGCCGGGAGCGGTTTCGCGTGCTGCAACTACGAAGTCGATGCCGCTTGCGCTCATTCGACCCCCTATGTAGAGTTACAACCATGGGTAGGGATCGAAATGTCCGTATGTCGCTTCAGACCTTGAAGGTGCTGGAAGCGTTTCTGGAAAACCCGACCGATGAGCTGGCCGGCGCGGATGTCGCGAAGCGCAGTGGGCTCGCGTCGGGGACGCTGTACCCGATTCTGCTGAGGCTGGAATCGGCTGGATGGTTCGAGAGTCGTTGGGAGAAGATCGATCCGGCCAGTGAAGGCCGGCCGCGTCGGCGATTGTATCGGCTGACGCGCAGTGGATTGACGCGCGCGAGTGAGGTCTTCGGGAGCTTCAAACGAGGAGTTCTGACATGAGCGGGCGAACGACGGACGACGTGGCGCAATGGCTGGTCGAGCATGCCGCGCGCAAGGCCCCGCCGGCGCTCGCCGGGCGGCTGCGGGAAGAGTGGCTGGCGGATCTCGCGAGCCGCAAGCCAGGCCTGGCCCGATTGAGTTTCGGATTGGGCTGTTGCTGGGCAAGTCGCGCGATCGCGCTGGAGTTCGGCGAGGCGAAGGTCGCCGCCGCGACTCATGGTGGCAGGAGCGTAACGATCCAGGCGCCGCATGGCGCGCCGCTCTTCTCCCGGCGAGCGACGGTGCTGCTCATCATCATTGGCGTGCATGTCTTTCTGGCTTACGCCGTGACGTCGGGATTGAAGGATCACATCGTTCGCGTGCTTCCGGCGGACATGGTGGTCAAGTTCATTCCGCCCGCGGCTCGCATTGAGACACCGCCCCCACCGCCGGCCGAACCCCGGTTCGATCAGCCCCGGGTCGAATTCGTGCCGCCCGAAATTCCAGACGCGTGGCCGGTCGACGCCCCGCCGGCGAACACGATCGCGGTCGAGCAGCCGGCCGGCGCGCCCGTGACGAAGGCCCCTGAGGTGCCGATCGCGGTCAAGCGTGTCATCGGAGGCCCAGGGAAAGGATTCCCAGCCACGGATGACTTCTATCCGGCGGATTCACGGCGCCGAGGCGAGCAGGGCGTCGCCATCGCGCGCGTCTGTGTGGATCCTTCGGGCCGCCTGACGGGACAACCCGTGATCGCGGAGTCCTCCGGCAGCGCGAGTCTCGATCAAGGTGCCCTGCGCCTCGCGCGTGCGGGCTCTGGCCGTTACCGCCCCACGACGGAAGATGGGCGGCCGGTGGACTCCTGCTATGCGTTCCGTATCAAGTTTCAGCTGAGCAATTAGCCGAGCGGCCGCCGCGCGCGATTCGGCCTTCGTCACGCTACGGGTGGGTCGAGCAACGCGACATGGAGAAAGACATTGGCCAGGAACGTAATTTGTCTCTGGTATGACGGCACAGCAGAAGAAGCTGCCAGGTTCTACGCCCGGACTTTCCCGGACAGTGCCGTGACAGCAGTTCACCACGCCCCCGGCGATTACCCGGCTGGCAAACAGGGGCAGGTGCTCACGGTCGAGTTCACGGTGATGGGTGTGCCCTGCCTCGGCCTGAATGGCGGCCCGGCGTTCAAGCACAGTGAAGCCTTTTCGTTTCAGATCGTCACCGAGGACCAGGTCGAGACCGATCGCTACTGGAATGCCATCGTCGGGAATGGCGGCGCCGAGAGCGCATGCGGGTGGTGCAAGGACAAATGGGGATTGTCCTGGCAGATCACCCCACGCGTACTGCTGGAAGCAACGACCGATTCTGATCGTGCGGCCGCGAAGCGCGCATTCGAGGCGATGATGAAAATGAAGAAGATCGACATCGCCACGATCGAAGCCGCACGACGCGGACCGGCTCGCCCGTAGAGCTCACGCTGGTCTGCCGGCAGCAGCGTGACCGGCGCGTCGTCCACCAATCTGCCGGTCGGTATCACTCAGCAAGGGCCTGAGGCATTGCGGCTCGTGGATGTCAGTTGGTTTCACCCCGAGCTCACGAAGCAAGTGCCGCCAGCGGCGCGCCCGGCGAAGGCGGGCGCCGGTGGCGATTCAGCGTGATGGAGCTCAAGCGCAGTGCCGGCCAGCGATGCGAAGCGCGCACTGGCCGATGTCGCTCTGACGTGGGCCCGGCCTCGCGTTAAGAAGTCCTGCCTCGACTCACGAAATCGGCGATCCGATCCGCGCAATACGTGGCGTGGGTCTCGAGAAGAAAATGCGGCCCATCGAGAACATGCGCTTCCATCCGCGGCAGATCCTGCAGCCAGGAAAGGATTTCAGCGCAGTCGAAGAAGCTGTCGTGCCTTCCCCACAGCATGAGCGCGGGCGGCTGATGTTCGCGCAGGTATCGAGCGATGTCTTCGAATCGGGCGGCGTAACGGCCGTAGTCGGCTATCAGCGCGCGTTGCAGGTCGAGATGGCCGGGCTGGCTCATCGTGCGCCAGTCCTCGATCCAGTTCTCGGCGGGGATGCGTGAGGCGATGTCGGCCGGTATGCCGCCGACATACTGGTCGCGCGTCCCTTCAAAGGTGAGATGGGCCGTGGCGCGTTGTTCGGTGTCTTTCGATGGCGCATTCCAATGGTCGATCGTGTCCCGCCATTGTGGCCCGAAGCCGGTGCGATGCGCGTTCGCGTTCTGGATGATCAGTCCCCGCACGCGGTGCGGATCGCGCATCGCCAGATCGAGCGCAACGGGCGCTCCGAAGTCGTGCACATAAAGATAGGCACGGACGACGCCAAGCCTTTCCAGCAGGCCTTCGATCAGATCGCCGAAGCGGCCGAAGGTCGGATCGGGAATGAGATCGGACTGGCCGAAACCGGGAAGATCCGGCGCGATCACGAAACAGGCTTCCGACAAGCGCGGGATGATGTTCCTGAAGGTACGCGATGAGCTCGGAAAACCATGCAGGAGCAGGACCGCCGGGTTGTTCCGGCCTCCGGCCACTACGGCGGAAATCCTGCAGCCTGCAATATCGAAGCTCTCGCGACGCGCCGGACTGGCCTCCATTGCGGTTCTCCCTGTCTGGATACGCAGTGGGTTCGAGAATTCTAGGCGACTTGCGTTCCTCGGCGCCAAGGGGCGCACGTTCATCACGAGTCGTGAATGGGGGCGGCACGAGCGATCAAGCGCGATACCGGGAACTGGGCAGGACATTCTGCGAATGACCGCTCTTGGCCGAATCCAGCTGGCGACCTCGCGGACGCCTGTCAGCTCGTGGGCGGCTTGCCAGTGAAAACCGCCAGCTGAGCGTCGAAAGCACGCTTGTAGGCGGGGCGCGCTTCGCCGCGGGCGACATAGGCGGAGAGGTTCGGATATTTCTCCAGTACACCCGAGCCATTCAGCCTGCGCAGCACCGTCACCATCAGGAGGTCACCGGCGCTGAACGCAGCGTCGAGCCAGTCGGCACGCCCGAGCCGACTGGAAAGCTCGCCCAGCCGAACACGGACGCGATCCTCGAGGAAGCCCAGGCGCTCCTCATGCCAGCTTTTGTCACGCTCCAGGAGCATCGCCATTTCGCGCTCGACAATCGGCGGCTCCACCGTATTGAGCGCGGCGAACATCCATGCAATCGCGCGCGCCCGGGCATTCGCAGCATCTGGCAGCAGCCCCGCATGGCGCTCCGCGATATGGAATACGATCGCCCCCGACTCGAAGAGCGTGAGGTCGCGTTCTTCGCAGGTCGGAATCTGGCCGAAAGGATGAAGTGTACGATGCGTGGCTTCCTTCATCTCACGGAACGAGAGAAGCCGAACGCCGTAAGGCTGGCCCACTTCCTCAAGTGCCCAGCGAACGCGCATGTCACGCGCCAGTCCTCTGCCGCGATCGGGCGACCGTTCAAAAGCGGTGATGGTGGGAATCATCGGGACGGTCCTGGCGATTGCATGACGCTATCGTGCGTCAGGTTGATTGCGAGAGCATTCAGGGCGTGTCGAACCTGCATATCGCGTTTCCTCGAATCTGAATGTCGTTCGGCGGCTCGGCTCGATCGCGGCTGCCACGCCAGCCTCTCAAGGACGACCGGGCTCGACTGGAGCCGACACGAGCGCGCGCATATTGCTGGCGGCAGAGTAGTCCCGCACTGAGGTCCACATCCGACCGAGAGCCCACGCCTCCCGAAGTGCCTGAGGGGCAGGGTTCTGCTTCTCTACGGTCTCATCAGCCGCGACAATGGAGCCGGGGCTGCATCCTGAGCTGCACGGTTCTTCCGGCAACCGGACCTGCGTTCTCCTGAAGCCGGTGGCGCCGAGCTCTCCCTGGAGCCGAACGCAAATCCCGCAGCCAGGGCTTATCAAGAAGCGATCTTCAGGCAAGGTGTGCCGTGCACCGCGTTCGAGGTTGACGACGTCAGCAGTGAGTTCGAGCGCCTGAAGGCGCAGGGCGTGGTGTTCACGATGTCGCCGACCGTCATGGGTCCGGTCAAGATTGCCGTGTTCGCGGACACCTGCGGCAATCTGATCCGGATTTATCAGGGTCGGACTGCCCCTGCTGGAATACGGCAACGCCCCCGCAGCGATGCGAAGAGATCGAGCTGCCGGTGCAGGACCGCAACGAGGTCCTGCACCGACAGTGCGCGATGCGTGCTCGGCCTGCACGATCCGCGGCAACGCTCAGTGCCGTTGGCCGCAGGGCGTGAACCGAGTTTCACTCCCGCTACCTGGGGTAGTTGATGATGATGTTGACCCTGCGGTTTTCCTGCCGTCCTTCCAGGCTGGTGTTGTAGGCGAAACGCCGTGCCTGGCCGAACCCTTCCGCGGTGAGCCGCGAACGAGGAACATCGAATTGATCCACGAGGTAGCTCACCACGTTCTGCGCGCGGCGCCGGGAGATCTCCATCGCCAGCGCCGGGGTCGCTTGCAGGTTGGCCGTGTGCCCCTCCACCGTAGCGGTGACTGAGGGATTCGCTTTCAGGAAATCCGCCACCTTGCGCAGCTCGTCCCGGTACTGCGGCTTGACGTTCGCCGCGTTCCGGTCGAATTCGATCAGCATCGCCATGGTCATCCTGGCGGGAGCGACCGTGAGCCCCTCGACGTCCGTCGCGCAGGCGACGAGCGCGTTGATGCGCCGGTTCAACCGTTTTCCTTCTTCGGTGCGGTTGTCCCCCACCGGGCGCGTGTCTCCGTAGCCTGCCGCCGTGAGGCGGGATGGCATGATGCTCAGATTGTTCACCAGGTAGCTCACCACGCTATCCGCCCGGCGCTGCGAGAGTGTCATGTTGTGCTCGGCCGTTCCGACATTGTCGGTGTGACCTTCGATCACCGCCGTCGTGTCGGGGTACTTCCGCATGAAGGTGCCGATCACTGCGAGCCTCTCCGTCTCTTCGCGCTGGATGTCGTCCTGGGCGATCTCGAACTGAATGTCGAGGATCGTGCAGTACTGCTGGGTCGGCGTCGGGGCCGGCACCACGACCAGCACGGGTGCTGTCACGACGACAGACGGTTGCGGCAAGCTTGCGGGGCGCGTGTCGGCGGTTTCCGCGCCGAACCGATAGAGGAAGCTGGCCGACAGCAGGTCGATGTCGCCCCGGTTGCCGACGGCATCGTCGACGCGGTAACGCTCCGCCTCGACGCGCATGCCGAACGACTCGATGAAATCGTACCCGAACCCCACGCCGAACTTGACGCCTGCTGCGCGCTTCTTGCGGCGGGGCTCGAGAACGTTGACCGCGCCGGAGCCGGCAAAGGAGTCGCGAGCCTGGGTGTAGCCCACTCCGACGCGGCCCAGCGCGTAGAGTTTCTCGGTGAAGGGCAGCGTGCCCACGCCATCGAAATTCACGCCCTTGAGCTTGATACGGCCGCTCAGGGTGCCCGGCGGCAGCGTGTCGGCGGTGAAGCTGAACCGGCCCAGGTCGTAGTAGCCGCCTTCGAGCCCGATGTAGCGGTTGAACCGGTACCCGCCGAAGACCTTGTAGGCGAAGTGGCGGTCGTCGTCGGTGATCGAGGTGGTGGTGAGGCCTGTCTCCAGCAGGGTGCCGATGATGCGCTCGTCGTCGATGTTCGCTCTGGACTGGCCGGCGCCGGCCCCGACGTACCAGCCGGCTTCGTCTGCCATGGCGAACGGGCTGGCGATTGCGACGAGCGTCGCCATGCCCAGCATCCCTGAGTGTCTTGATGATTTCACGTGCTTCTCCAGAAGGAATGGAACGCGCTCGCCTTACGGGGCGGGCACGTTGATGATCGTGTTGACCAGCGTGACGGATGCGCCCAGGGACAGCGCTCTGCCCTCCAGTGTCACGATCGCGACGTTGTCGGCCGTCGAGAACGCGGCTCCCTCCGCGGCAATGATGGTGCCCACCATGGTCCCGCCGCCTGCGGCATTGATCGTCGCGGCACTGCCGACCTGCCAGAAGACGTTCTTCGCCTGGGCCCCGCCGGCAAGGATGATGCTTCGAGGGGCTCCGGCTCCGCCGACAGTGAGCGTCGACGCCATCTGGAACACCCAGACCGCATCGGCGTTGCCCTGGGCGTCGAGGGTGAGATCCTGCCCTCCCTGGATCTCGAACGAACCGTCCGGAGCGGTGTAGACGCCTGGAGCGAGGGTGAGGCCGGCAAGATTGGCACCCGGATTGGCGCCAGGCGGCAGACCCACCAGGGCGAGATACGCGGCCTGCGCATCGAGACGGGCCTGGGCCGCGATGGCGCACGAGACGGGATTCGGCAGCCCGCCGGATGTCGGGCCCGTCGTGGAGACGGTGCAGGAGTAGATCAGCCCGGTCACGGCTCCTATGTTCAGGGGCGATTCTGTGTAGATATCTCCGCCCGTGTCGTGGAATCCGGTGACCGACGAAGCCTCCGTGTTGGTGGTCCCGATGTCGCCATCGATCACGGTCCAGATTCCCGTGTTGGTCATTCCGGCGCTGCCGCCAAAAGTCCCGAACGGCGTGACCGATCCAAGGGCGACCGGAGCCAGGCAGTTTCCCGTCGCGGGGCCCACCGTGAAGCTCCACGTGAAGTCACTCACCATCTCATTCGCGGGGATCACGAGGTCCCGCACCCCACTGCCGCCTCCTGTGAGGGTGGCCGTGTAGATTCCACCGACGGTCAGAACGCTCTGCGGCGTGAAGGTCGCAATGAGGCCGGTGGGCGCGTCAAGCACCACCGATGCTGCGATGACCGGCGTCAGCGCGGGTGCCGGGCCGGTTACGGTGAAAGTCGCCGCGTCGACCGTGAGGGGGTTCATCCGCGAACCGGATGGCACGTCGAACGTCGCGTTGAGGGTTGCGGTGGGGCATACGCCGATCGCGCCAGCGGCAGGGTTGGTGGAAAGCACCGAAACGTTCGCCGCCGGCAGCGCGGCGGCGGTCGTGAAGGTCCACACATAGTCACTTGCCGCGGGCAGGGCGGCTTGATTGCCTGCGAGCGCATTGCCTGCGAGATCCGTCGCCGCGGTGGTGATCGTGGCGGTGTATGTCGCACCGGCTTCAAGCGGCGCTGCCGGAGCGAACCCCGCGGTTCTGCTGCCGACTGCGTAGGTCACATTGCCAGAGGGAGAGACGCAGGGCGCCACGCACGTCACCGTGAAGCTCGTCCCGCTGATCATCGTGGGCGCCATATTCTCCGTGAAGATTGCGACGATCGTCGTGTTGGTGGGCACGCCCGCGGTCGGTCCGGGGTCCGTCGTGGCAGGGATGGTGAGCGTCACGCGGGGCCGGGTCGTGTCCGGTGTCGCGCCGGTGGTGAAGGTCCACACGTAGTCACTCGCCGCGGGCAGGGCGGCTTGATTGCCTCCCAGCGCATTGCCTGCCAGGTCGGTTGCGGCGACGGTGATCGTGGCGGTGTAAGTCGTGCTGGGTGCAAGCGCTACCATCGGCGTGAAGACGGCGGTTCTGCTGCTGCCGACGTAGCTCACAACACCTGTGGGCGAGACGCAGGGTGCTGCACACGTCACGGAGAACGTAGTGTCGATGATCGTTGCAGGGGCCATATCCCTGGTGAAGGCTGCCGCGATCGCCGTGTTCGTAGGCACGCCGGTCGTCGGGCCGGGAACCGTCGTGACAGGAGCAGTGGATGTCACGCCGGGTCGCGTCACCGCGGGCCCTTCACCCGTCGTGAAGTGCCACACGTAGGGGCTCGCCAATGCGAGCCCGGTCGCGAGGCTCTGGGCGCCAGTGATGGTGGCGCTGTAGAGAGTGAGCGGCGCGAGGCCGGTTGTGGCGGCAGGTGTGAACGTGGCGATTCGGCTCGTGGCATCCAGAGTCACCGTTCCGATGGGACTGACGCACGGCGCGGCACAGGTCACCGTGAAGCCCGTTCCTGCGGCGATCGCGGCCATGGGCTCACTGAAGGTGACATTGATGATGGTGTCGTCGATGGGCACGCCGGTGGCGTCATTCGCCGGCACCGCGGCGGTGACCGTCGGTGCGAGTGCGACGGTGCCTCCACCGCCCAGGATCGGATCCTTTCCGCCGCCACAGCCTGTCGCCAGGGCGCTCAGCAGCAAGGCCATGAACCACGCCGGGCGTCCGGAACAGCTTTCGAATTTGGTCACGTTGTTTCCCTCAGGTTCTGATCCGGAAGAAGAGCCATCGGTGCGGCCGGTCAGCCGGGGTCGGTGGTGCGCGCCGCCGTTGCGCGCTGTGTGTGGAAGCTGTGGAGGCGGACCTGCGCTGCGCGATCGGCAGCTCGTCACAATGAGGAACGGCGTCACTCGCGTGCCATCGCTGCGCTCGCGCGCTCGAGGCAAAGAATCTCGAAAAAGGCGGTCGCGCGTTCGGCGCCGCGCCGGCAAGCCGCAAGGGTCGGAGCTCGCCGGTCAAGAGCTGTTCGCATGCGTGTCACCGTCGCATCTGTCCGTCGCGGCGGAAGGCAGCGACGCCTGCTTGTCACTCGTGGCCGCCAATCGGTCGGCGAGCCTCCTGAGCGCTGTCCAGACGCAGGAATCGTCCACCGGCGCGGTCAGGACGCAGCTCGCCGCCTGCTCCAGCGCGTGCGCGGCGGTTCCGATGTCGGTGGCCTCGAATATCGCCGCGGCTCCGCGCAACCGGTGCGCGAACAATCGAATGTCCTCGTGGATACACGCCGTGTCTCCATCGGCGCGCGCGAGCGCCGCGGCGAGCGTCGTCAACTGCAGCCGGTCGCTTCGCAACCGGAAGTGGAAGGCGCTGCGAAGCGTTTCGAGCGGATCATCCGGTGCGGCGGCCGCTGGCGCGATGGGTTGCTCGTACTCAGTCGATCTCATTCTTGCCTCCCGCCCTGTGCGGCGGACGTTGCTGGGCCGGCCGCCCGTGCGGCAGTGGCCCGATCCTTGCCCAGGTTCTTGCTGACATACAGGCAGCGATCGGCTGCGCGCAGCAGCTCGACAACCGAAACGCTCGCGAGCTCGTCCGTCGATTCCACCGCGGTCACGCCGATGCTCACCGTGATGGTCAGCGAGCCGGCGCACGTGGGTATCGGCTGGCCCGCGACGACGTGACGCAGCCTCTTCGCGACCTGGCTCGCGCCGCCCAGAGTCGTCTCGGGCAGCACGACCACGAACTCTTCCCCGCCCGAGCGCGCGATCCAGTCGGTCGACTCCCGCAGGCAACTCATCGAACGCACGACGAATGCCTGCAGCACTGCATCGCCGGCCTCGTGTCCGAAGCTGTCGTTGACGCGTTTGAATCCGTCGAGGTCGCAGCTGAGGATCGCGAGCGGGTGATCGTGGCGCCGCGAACGCTCGAGCTCGCGCGGAAGGTATTTCATGAGGTAGCGCCGATTGCGTGCGCCCGTCAGCGGGTCCGTCACGGCCAGGCGTTGATGCTCGCGGTTGCTTGCGCGCAGCGAATGCTCGAGGCTCGTGATGCGGCGGCCGACTTCCAGGCGCGCAAGAATCTCGTCTATCGGCGCTCCCTTGATGATGTAGTCGTCGGCTCCGGCTGCGAGACCTTTCAGGATGTCGCGCTTACCGCTGCGCACGGTCAGCATCAGGATGTAGACGTAACCCGTGTTGTCTCTGAGCCTCAGTTTGCGGCAGAGGGCGAGCCCGTCGATTTCGGGCATCTGCCAGTCCGTGAGAACGATCTGGCACGAAACCGCGGCCAGAATGCACAAGGCCTCTTCCCCCGTGCCGGCGGCATGCACGTCATAGCCTGCCATCTCGAGAAGAGCGGTGAGCTGCGCCCGCACCAGCGCGTCATCATCGACCACCAGGACACGACATGGGCGCGCCGGCTCGATCCGCCGCGGGACGATCGCGTCGTTTCCATCGGCCATGGGCTCCCCTTGGTCCATGGTGAAGGGCTCAGGGCGCATGCATGCACGCAGTGGCGATGCCGGCCACGTGTGAATGCACCGGACGACGGTCTCCCCATCTCCTCGTCAGGAGCGCGCGCGCCTCCGCGGCGCACGTCGGACGGGCGAGCAGGTAGCCTTGCACGTGCTGGCAGCCCAGGTCGTTCAGCATCTGGAACTGGCCTTCGGTCTCGACGCCTTCGGCGATCACCGCGAAACCCAGTTCCGCCCCGAGTGAGATCAATGCGCGCACGATGGCGGCATCCTTCGGCTCGGACGTCATGCTGTGGATGAGCGACTTGTCGAGCTTCAGCCGATCCACGGGTAGCCGGGAGAGATAGCTCAGGCTGGAGTAGCCGGTACCGAAATCATCCACGGCGATCCGCACGCCGAGCTGCTTGCACTCCGTGAGACACTCGAGCACGAGATCCGCGTTCTTGATCAGCACGCTTTCGGTGATCTCCAGCTCGAGGCGCGCGGCGGGAAAGCCGGTGAGCTCGATCACGCGGGCAATGATGGTCGCGAATTCGCCGCAGATCTGCTGAGTGGATACGTTGACGCACAGGGTCGGCGGACGCCCGCCCGGGCTGCGCCAGCCGGCAACGGTAGTGCACGCCTCCTGCAACACCCACGCGCCGAGCGTGGTAATCAGGCCGGTCTGCTCGGCGAGCGGAATGAACAGTGCGGGGGCGATCGTCTCGCCGTCGGGTCGAAACCAGCGCGCGAGGGCTTCGACGCCGCATGCGCGGCCGCTGTGCAGCTCGAATTGCGGCTGGTAGTGCAGGGACAGCTCATGATGCTGGATGGCGTTGCGCAGGCCTGTCTCGAGCTCCAGGCGGCGCTGTGCCTGCAGCTGCACATCTCCTGAGTGAAACTTCCATCCGCCGTGAGACCCGGCCTTCGTCTCATGCATCGCCGCGCTCGCATTGCGCAGCAGGGTCTCGAAGTCACCGCCGTCGTCCGGATACATCGCGATGCCCGCGCTGGCGGTGATCTGCAGATCCCGCCCCGCGAGGCCGCGCAAGGCCGCGATCGAATCGAGGAGCCGTCGCACCCGCTCGGTTGCGTGCAGAGGATCGGCAAGCTCGGACAGGACTACGAGGAACTCATCCGGTCCGACGCGCGCGACCGCATCGCGCTCGCAGACAGCGCCCATCAGCGCCGCGGTGACGCTCTTGAGCACGGCGTCGCCAAATGCACGACCGTAACCTTCGTCCACCAGCCGGAACTGGTCGAGATTCAGGACCACGAGCGCGATCACGCGGCGGCCGCGGCGTGCGCGGCGGATCGAAAGGCTCACCAGGTCGTCCATGTACGAAAGGTTCGGCAGCCCGGTCAGCGTGTCGAAATGCAGAAGCTGGTGAATCTGGGCTTCGAAGGCTTTGCGATCACGCAGGTCGCGCGCGATCGTGGAGAAGTGGCGAATCCGGCCGTCCCTGTCCCGGTGCGCGGTGACCACTTGCGATGTCGCGATCGCGGCGCCATTCCGCGCCGCGACCACGACCTCGCCCTGCCAGCTTCCATTCTGAGCCGCCGCGAGCATCACATCCTGGCGCATTCGCCGGTGGAAGTGCCGCTCGCACGTTGCTGCGGATTCCGTGCACAGCAGGACCTGTCGGGATTCACCGAGCAGGCGACAGGCCGCATCATTGACGAACGTGATCCGTCCGTCGGAATCGCTCATCAGCACCATGTCGGCGCTTGCATCGAGGACTTCGGTCAGCCTCTGGTGTGACTGCTCGACTTCCCGCATGTGCTCCCACTCGCGAGCGTTGGCGATCGCGCGCCGTACCGCCGCGGCGAGGCGCCGCAGATTCGATTTCAGCAGATAGTCCGTGGCGCCGCTCTTGAGGCCCGAGACCGCAACGTCCTCGCCGGTCGCTCCGGACAGGAACAGGAACGGGGTCGCCGGGCACAGCAGCCGCACCAGATCGAGCGCGGCGGCACCGGGGCAGCCGGGAATCGCGCAGTCGCAGAGAACGATGTTCGGGCTGAAGTCCGCGAGCGCGCGCCGCAATCCGGATTCCGAGGCGACACACTGCGCGACGAACTCGAGGCCATCGTGCTCGAGCTCGCGCCGTGCGAGCGCGACATCCTCGTCCTGATCTTCGACAAAGAGAACTCTGAGAGCTTCGCCCATCGCCGTCCTCCCTGGGTATGGTGACTGACAGTGCTCGTCGAACAGTCTAATGAGGCGCGCGGGTCGGTGGCTGTAGGGCGATTGATACAATTCGTGTCGTCAAGCGCGGCCCACGATGTGTTTGTCGTCGCGCTCCCGACAGCTCACGCAGGCGTCATGGCGTGCTCGATCGCGAAATGGATCAGTGCCGTCCGATCCGGGACGCCGAGCTTCTCCATGGCCCGGCTGCGATACGTGTCCACGGTCTTGCGCGACAAGGACAGTCGCTGCGCTATCTCGGCGCTCGAGGACCCGGCAACCGTCAGGTGCAACACTTCGCGTTCGCGCCCGCTCAGGCGTTCGAGTGGGCTGGATGACATGGAGTTGCTCAGCAACCCATCGACGACGATCTCGGTGATCTGCGGGCTGAAATAGCGTTCGCCGATGAACACCGCCCTGATGGCGCGCACGAGCTCGGCGCCGGCCGCTTGCTTCACGACGTAGCCGCGCGCGCCCGCGCGCAACGCGCGGAACACGTGCTCGGAAGAGCGGCACGAGGACAGGATGACGACGCGTATCTGTGGGAACAGCGCGAGGATGCGTTCCGTGGCGTCGATTCCGCTCAGCTCCGGCAACGTGAGATCCATGACCATGACGTCAGGCCGCAGCCGCGTCGCCTCGAGAACGGCCTGCCGGCCGCTCGCCGCGGCACCGACCACTTTCATCTGGTCCTGGCTGTCGAGCAGGACGGTGAGGCCGTCCCGGACGATCCCATGGTCGTCAACGATGACGATTCTGACGGGTGGGGGTATCGATGAGCAGTCCATCCCTGCATCTCCATGGCGTCGAGTCCGGGCGGATGTCGCCGCAACCGCCGGCGCGTTCCAATGAACGGAATCGATCGATTGCGGTGTGAGCGGAAGGCGGATGTGTTGCCAGGGCCGCATCTGGCGGATGCCGGCGAGCTGGCGCTGGGGGCGAAGTCATGCCGGCGCGCGGCGCGCTCGTCGCAGGAGCATCGGCCGAAGCCTGATCCGATGCGGGGGACACGCCGCTTGCCGCGTGAATCAGGCCGCTGTAAAGGACCGATCGACACTACGTCCTTTCACCAGTCTCATGACCAAATGTGTCTCAATTTCGTCAACACATGCCGTTGGACGGGAGTCTCCTGCGCGTGGACTATGCGCGTATGTGCGGTGCCTAACATACCAGGTGCGCAGCAGTGCGCATTCCTGCGTACTCTGTTTTGCTGGGGGATCATGTCCTCGTATAGATACAAGTAGCCGATTCATCATACGGAGCGGCGTGAAGATCCGGCCGCATCGTGAGCTGCACGCGCCCTCGGCGAGCGGTCACATCGTGACTCACGGCGGGCGCGCCATGAATGCCATGGCGGCAGGTCCGATTCACCGCGGCTCACTGCAGTACTGCCGCTCGAGCGCTTCGAGCGGATGCGACCAGAAGATGATCGAGCTCGAGCTGCAGCGGACCAGTGCCGACCTGGACGAGCCTGTCTGCGCCGCGTCCCACGATCTGAAGGCGCCCCTGCAGGGCATCGGCCGATCTCACGAGTGGCTCGTCGAGGATCTGCGCACCTGCGCGCCCCGATGCGACACGTGGCAACCGGCGGTCGTGCGCTATCCCGTTGCGGGAGCGGGGCAGTACACGTGCAGCCCTGTTCCAAGAAACGGGCACCTGTATTCACACTGCTGTGACGGTTCCTATCCGATCTGCATCGCTGCGCTCCGCTTCCACCTTCATTCCTGACACCCGTACTTGTTTCAGCACACTGTGGAACACATCACGTTCTGCGGTCGACAGCGCGCAGCTCTATGTACGACCCCGCACGGAGTCTCGTGCAGCCTGCGGCAATACTCGATTTCGTGAAGCCGCTGGAACGGTGACTGCGCAGCTCTTCGCTCAGTAGCGCAGCGAGCCGTCGGCCGACTCACATCGAGGCATCAGGGAAAGGGACGGGATGGATGAGCAGAGTCGAGATCGCATGGAGCTTCAGGACGAAGGGTGCCGGCCCGCCCGTGCAACGAGCTTCCGCACCTGCTGGCGCAGCATCCCTGCCAGCAGCGATATGGCCAAGCTTGTCCCCTGTTCCGGACAACTCTTCCGCTTCTTCGCGGTCGCCCCTGAACGCGCCAGCCGAAGAATCCCCGTCGCCAGCCAGTAGCTCGAAATCAATCCATGTCGCAGTCGCGGCCCAGTATCACGAAGGAAATACCATGTACGGAAAACCCCGGTCGCGGGCCATCATTCGGAGCCATCGCGAAGAGACGATCGCCCCCTCCCCAGGCACGCCAACCAGCCTCTGCACGAGACGGGACGAACCAAACGCCGCTGCGACTCGCGGCTGGTTCCCGAAATCGGCCGCGACAACGTCGCTCATCATGCTCTCGTGCGCCTCGGCCAACGCTCAACAGGTGGTCGTCGATGCCGACGAGACGCTCCTCCCCGCGGGCAATCCCTATAGCGGGATCCAGGTGACGAACGGAGCAACGCTGGAGGGCAATGGCCTCGTCATCGACCAGAGCACCAACAACTACGGACTGCTGGTGACCAATGGTGATGCAACGCTGACGGGTGGATCGATCACTCAGGCGGGCATCGGGAAGTATGTCATCGGTGTCGGTGTCGTCGAGGGAGCGGCCCACGTCAATGGGCTGTCGATCTCGATCGATGGCGCAAAAGACGCGGGCGCGCTCTACGCCAATGGCGCCAACGCCGTGATCACCGGCGACAATCTGGACATCCACCTTACCGCAATCGGTTCCACGTCGGCCGAGCCCGCCGCGGGCATCAAGGTGCGGGCGGGTACCGTCAGCACCTCCAGCAGCTCGATCGCCGTCCAGGGCACGAGCGTCTTCGGCCTGCTGGCCTCGGGAAACAACGGGAACCAGAGCGTCGTCTTCAGCCAGGGCGATGCGATCAGCACCTCCGGGGAGAGAGGGTGGGGCGCTTTCGCCTTCTCGGATGCCAACGCGCTCAGCTCCGGGTCGATCGGAATCAATGGCGGTTCGATCACGACCAATGGCCTCAACAGCTACGGGCTGCTCGCCCAGGGTGCGAATGCCTCCATCGTCACGTCCGACGGCCTTGCGATCACGACGAACGGCGCGTCGGCCCTGGGAGCCTATGCGTCCGGCGGCTCGATCGATCTTCGCGACACGAGCGTCGAAACATTCGGGGCGTCTGCCTATGGTGCCCGGGTCAATGGCGGGCGGATCGGCATCATCGACACCAACGTCACCACGCACGGCGAAAGGGGCTATGGGGTCTATGCAACGGATGGCGCGATCAACCTCGTGGGCGGCAGCGTGCGAACGCTCAACGAAAAGGGCCGCTTCCTCCAGGACGGCGACGGCGCGCGCGCCTACGCGCTGCACGCCAGCGGCGCTGGAGCCTCGATCACCGCAAATGGCACGACGATCGAGACCCTCGGTCAGCGCGCCTATGGCGTCCATGCGATCGATGGCGCGGCGATCGGGCTCGATGATCTGGCGATTTCTACCGCAGGCTTCATGGCCTATGGCATCTATGCCTCGGGGGCCGGCTCGGTCATCACCGCCAACAATGTCGATGTCACCACGACCGGACTGGTCGGTGATGCCGGCTGGGCCTATCTCGGTGGGCGCCTCGAGCTGAACGGCGGGACCTACCACGTTCAGGGTGAGGCCAACCCCGGTTCGGGAGGGGAGACCGCGAACGGGTTCCTCGCGTTGGGAGGGACGGCGGGCACCAATGACGGCGTCATCAACGCGCGTGGCGTGACCGTGCTCACGGAAGGCGCGGATAGCACAGGTGTGGTGGCCGGTGCGAGCGTCGGCACGGCCGGCACGTCGGGCCAGATATTCCTGACGGACAGCAACGTCACCGCGCGGGGTGCCAACGCTGAGGCCGGCCGCGTCTCCTACGGCAGCGCGCTGAGCGCCCGGAACTCCACCCTCGTCTCGACACAGGGCATTGGCATCTACCTCTACGACAACGCCACTGTGACCCTCGACGCGACGCGCGTGTCCGCCGGCCAGGAAACCTTCTTCTCGAATCTGAGTAGCGCCGGCCAGTCACAGCGGATCATCGTCGGTGGGGCGTCGGTTGCGACCGAGAACAACGGTACGTTGCTGAAAGTCATTCGCAGCGCTGCCGGCGCGGACGGTGTCGTCGACATCGTCCTCGGAAATGGCTCCGTCACGCGCGGAGACATCCTCGATGAGGATGCCAGGACCACCGGGGGAACCGACGTCACGCTCGAGGAGGAAGCCTCCTGGACCGGCCTGCTGCGGGGCGTCCGCCATTTCTTCGGCAACACGGGCGGCGAGACGTCGTTCGAAGGTGAGGCCGATATCCAGGGCGATCTCACGGGCAACGGCACGAGCTTCATCTTCAGCGATCAGGGCGGCCAGATCGGCGGTAGCGTCAATCTCAACAATGGCTCGCGAACCACGGGCGGAACGGTCGAGAGCCGGATCAACGTCGCGGGCGATGTCGCCATCGATGACCGTTCGGTCTTCGGCGGCAACTGGAACATCGCCGGCGACCTGGCGAATGCCGGAACGCTGACGCCGGGCAACTCGATCGGGCGTGTCAGCATTGCGGGCGACCTGCTTCTGGCCCCGACCTCGATATACGAAGTCGAGATCGACGCGACGGGCGACGCCGATCTCGTCGAGGTCGGCGGCACGGCGACGCTCGACGGCGCGGTGACCGTCACGCCGCTCGGCGGTTTCCTCGTCGGTTCACCGTATACGATCCTCACGGCAGGAGATCTCGTCGGCAGCTTCGACAGCGTCAGCTTTTCGCAGGCCTCTGCCTTTATCGATGCATCACTCAGCTACGATCCGAATGCAGTGCTGCTGACGATCACGCGTAACGGTGTCGGCTTTGCGTCCGTGGCGACAACAGGCAACCAGGCGGCAGTGGCCGGTGCGATAGATCAGCTGCCGCTCACGAACGCATTGGCGACTGCCATGGCATTCAGCACCGTCGAAGGCGCGGCCGAGGCCTTCGACCAGCTTTCCGGTGAGATCCACGCCTCGGCCAGCGCCGCGCTGATCGAGGATTCACGCCATCTTCGCGATGCCGCGACGGCCCGCATCCGATCGGCCTTCGGCAGCGTCGACGCCTCGAATGCCCGGGTACTGTCCTATGGACGGGATGGACCGGTTCTCGTGCCGGCTGCCGGCGATGGCGGCGTCGCCAGCTGGAGTGAGGCCTTCGGGTCCTGGGGCAAGTCGGATGGTGACGGCAACGCGGCCTCGATCGACCGCAGTACCGGTGGTCTGCTCGTGGGTGCCGATGGCCTGATCGACGATACGTGGCGGATCGGCCTGATGGCCGGCTACGGCCGATCGTCCTTCCATGTCGATGGGCGGGCTTCTTCGGCCAGCAGCGACAACATTCATCTCGGCCTCTACGGCGGCACGCAGTGGGGTGCTCTCGGCTTGCGCTCGGGGCTTGCCTACACCTGGTCGGACATCGAGTCCAGCCGATCCATCAGCTTTCCCGGCTTCGCCGACGGTGCGTCGGCCGACTACGATGCCGGCGCTTTCCAGGCGTTCGGCGAGCTGGGTTATGCCATCAACAGCGGGACGACTTCCTTCGAGCCCTTCGCCAATGTGGCCCATGTCCGCCTGAAAACGGATGGCTTCACGGAGCAGCTCGGCGCGGCGTCACTGACCAGCCAGAGCGAGAGGGCGAACACCACCTTCACCACGGTTGGCGCCCGTGCCGCCACGATGTTCAACGCCGGGCGACTCGATGTCACGGCCAGCGGCATGGTTGGATGGCGCCATGCCTTCGGTGACACCGATCCAACCCGTACGCAGTCCTTCGCGGGCAGTAGCCCGTTCACCGCCGCCGGGATTCCGCTGGCCGAGAACCTCGCGGTGCTCGAGGCCGGGCTTGGTGCCGGCCTCAGCGAGCGCCTGACGGCAGGCGTGTTCTACACGGGCCAGCTTGGGAATGGGGTTTCGGATCAGGGCTTCCGCGCGAACCTCAGCTGGCGCTTCTGAACAGGCGCTTCGCGATGTCGAGCGGGCCGCTCGCCTGAGGTGCGAGCGGCCCGCGACGCGCAGCTCACACGGCATGCCCGACGCAAAGAGCCGGTGCCGAAGGTCGCACGCCGAGCAGTCCCTGGAAGGGCGCCATCAGCGCCCCTGGCGCAGACGCATCCGCGCACCGACGCGCGCCGCCAGCACGGGGGGCAAGGCAAGGATCGCGAACAGCATCAGCCCCAGGGGCAACAGGCCGAAGGAGCTGCCGCTGGTGAATACCATCAGGACAGGTTGTATCAGCATCATCGCCAGGGCCCATCTCCATGGGCGCACCGGTTCGACGTATGCGAGATATCCCGAGAGCAGGATGCAAAGAGGATAGGTGATCATCCAATAGAGCGGTGAATCCCATGCTTCGCCGCGGCCGCTCACGGCCATCGTCAACAACCACAGCACCCCGCCGATGGCGAGCGCAACGTAGTAGAGCCGGGGAATGGCAGCGTCATTCATGGACGAACTGATAGCGCGTCCGGGCTTGGAAGAACGGGAGCGCGATCACAATACGGGCAGCGGCATGCTCTCGGGCAGCTTCCGACCAGCAATCCCGTGAACGGAAGCGCCGTTCAGCCTCAGGGTACGTTGCTGCTCACGGGGCGCCGCGGCCACGTGCGCCAGCATCCACTTCGGCCGCTTGGGGATACGAACAGCGCCACAACAATGGGGCCAGTATTGGGCGGAAGCCGGAACAACAACGGTTGGTGTGTGGCCACCGTTCAACTCGGATACGTCGCCAAGGTTCTTTCGGTGCGGACGCGATCTGTTCGATCAAACAGACGCGTGACACGACGACGCGAAGGTTCCTCGCACAAACATACGAGAGCCATTCCCTCGTGTTTTGCTTAAGATCGTGCACATCTCGCGAGAAGGAATCTCGCTTCATCCCAAAAAGACAAGGAGAGCACATGATCAAGCGTGAAGTATCGTCGCGGGCCGCGATCTCGCCGTTGACGACTCGTTCAGTTCGTGTTGAAATTTGCTCAACCTCCCGGCCTGACCTGTCCGACAAGAACGGACAAGCGACCGGGCGCAAAAACCGCCGCAAGGCGGTTTTTGCATTTGTGGAGCTTTGACGCGTGCGGCCGGCGAGCGAAGGTGCGCTTCGCACCCGCGTCTACGTTGATGGATACAACCTTTACTACGGCTGCCTGAAGAATACCGCGGACAAATGGCTGGATCTGCGAGCGCTGGTCGTGCGCCTTCTTGCCAACGTCCCTTATGAACGAAGCGGCGAACGGGTCAACTATGAATTCTGCGCGCCGACCATCAAGTACTTCACAGCTCCGATTCTGAGTGCCTTTGCGAGGTCTAACGACTCCGTTATTTGCCAGTCTCAGTATCACGCCGCACTCCGCGGTCACCTCGGCAAGGAGCTGCAGATTATCACCGGCTACCATGATGCCCGGCCCGCGCGCGCCCATGTATGGGTCGAAAGCAAAGCGGCGGCCGGGTGTCCTGTCGTCGACATCTGGAAGCTGGAGGAGAAGCAATCCGACGTCGCGCTGGCCCTGCATGCCTTCTGTGATGCGGTTCTGGACGAGATCGATCAGGTCATCGTCATGACCAACGATTCCGACTTCGCGCCGGCGATGCAGATGATCCGTCAGCACACGAGCGTGGTCCTTGGGCTGATCGCGCCGATCAGGCAGGGCGATGGCCGAAGCAGAGTGAACCGCGAGCTGAACAAGCACGCTCACTGGACTCGCACGCACATCCTGGATGAAGAGTTTGCCGCGAGCCAGCTCGCACCGATGGTGCGGCTCGAGGGCGGCGCAGTTCACAAGCCGCTATCGTGGTATCCCTGTCCGGAGCTGCTCATCCCGATCTACGAGGAAGCGAGACGTGTCAGGGGAAGCAACGGCGCCGCGCGCAGGTGGCTGAATGAACCCTGCAAGCAGCTCGGGAATCGCGTGCCTATCGAGATGTGCAGCTCACAGGAGAGCGCTCTAGAGGTTCTGGAGTACATGAGACGGTACGCGATGGAGTCTTGTGCGGACCGGAAAACTCCTGGCAGGCAAGCAAGCCCAGCTCACGCTCAGGGGGGTTGACTGAATCGTCCTCGATGCCCCGAGCCGAGGCGTTCCTGACCCGGCCGCTGCTGATGATCGCGGGCAGGAACGCCGGCAGCAAGTGGATGAGCGACGACCTGTTCGCGCGCGCGGGCAGCAAGGACAAGACCTGCCATGTGGTCGAAGGATCGAACCACATGCAGCGCTACGATGGCGAGAAGCACGTCGACGAAGCCGTGTCGAAGCTGGCGCCGTTCTTCAACGAAAGGCCATGAGCAATCGGTGTCGCCTGTCGATCCTCCCGCCACGAGCTAGGTAGAACTACGTTCTGACTACGAGCTGGAGGCGAAGCGAGTGCCTTGTCCGTTCACTACCATTTGCCCGCAGAGACGGCTTTCACCTTGTCCTGGCAGGCGATTCGACCATGAGCTGGACCGAGCACGATTACGACGACATTCCGGGAACCTACGTTTTCGACGGTCAGCACGCTCATGGCGCGTACCCATTGAACAAGCTGCTTTTCTCCTTCAACAGTGAGGTGAATCGCGCGGAGTTCGACCGGGACCCCGCCGCGTACTGCGACAGGTACGGCGTCACGGGCAAGTACAAGGACCTGGTGCTGAAGAAGGACTTTCTGGGCATGCTTCGCGCCGGCGCGAACATCTACTACCTGGCAAAGATGGCGATCCCGCGGGGCACCTCAGTGCAGGACGCCGGAGCGCAATTCCAGGGAATCACGACACAGGAGTTCCAGGCGAGGTTGCTCGAAAAAGGCGCAGGCCTGCCGGAGCGTCTGGCGAAGCGGGGTGGTTACTGGAATGGCTAGGATCATCGGCGGCGTGACCAGCTCGCACATCCCGGCAGTGGGCAACGCCATTGCCAACAACCTCACGCAGGAACCGTACTGGAAGCGATTCTTCGACGGCTACGAGCCCGCGAAGGCGTGGCTGCGCGAGAAGAAGCCCGATGTCGCGATCGTCGTCTACAACGACCACGGCCTGAACTTCTTCCTGGACAAGGTGCCGACGTTCGCCCTCGGCTGTGCGGACACCTACCAGAACGACGATGAGGGCTGGGCGCTCAAGCCCGTGGCCCCCTTCAGGGGCAACGCGCAGCTCTCCTGGCACATCGCCGAGTCGCTCGTGGAGCAGGAGTTCGACATTTGTACGTGCCAGGAAATGAAGGTGGATCACGGCTTCGTGAACCCGCTTCGCGCGCTGTACGGAACGCAGGAGGTCTGGCCGATCACCACCATCCCCCTCGCCGTGAACACCGTGCAGCACCCGGTGCCCACTGCGCGACGATGCCTGAGTCTCGGGCACGCCTTGCGTCGCGCCGTGGAGTCGTATCCGGAAGCCCTGAGCGTCGTGGTGCTCGGCACCGGGGGAATGTCCCACCAGCTGCAGGGTGAGCGCGCCGGGTTGATCGATGTCGAGTTCGACCTGGAGTGCATGGACAAGATCGCCAACGACCCCGAGTGGATGACGCGGTTCAGCAATGCGGAGCTCATGCGCCGGGCCGGCACCGAGGGCATCGAGACGATCATGTGGCTCGTGATGCGCGGCGCGCTGCAGTCGAACGTCAAAGTCGTGCACAAGCACTACCACGCGCCGATCTCGAACACCGGGGCGGGGGTGCTGGTGCTCGAGAACTACGCTTGATGGCCAGCAGGCTGGCCGGCATCCGTTCGGGGGCCTGCTTCGCCAGCCCTGCCACACGCCGGTAGCGCGACCACCTTCTGAACAGCGGCCGGCTTCCCGGGAAGGGGATGGCCGCTGACAGCGCACCGGGTACCCACTTTTCGGCGGCCGACACTCTTTAGTGTAGTAGCGTGCGTCTGCGCACCGATTGCTGCTGACGGCCCCCAATGAAATACGAGCGCAAGAACGCCTTCATCGCCTCGATCGTTTCGCGGCACAGCCGGCAGCTCATCAAGTTCTTCGCGTCCAGGCTGCCGGATGCCGGTGAGGCCAGGGATCTGTCCCAGGAGGTCTACCTGCGCCTGTTGCGCATGGAGCGCCCGGACTTCATTCGCTGTCCGGAGGCCTATGTTTTCGCGATTGCCGCCAATGTCGCCCGCGAGCATGCGCTCAAGCGCTCCCGACGCCCCATCCACATCGCGCTGGAGGATGTGCCGCTGGACGACTTCTCGCTGGATGCCGACGCCTTCGTCGCCCTCAGTCCGGAGGACACGGCCGAGCGCAATTACAGGATCCAGCGGCTCGAGGCGGTGCTTCAGCAGCTCTCGCCCAAGGCGCGCGCAGCGCTGATCTGGCATCGCCGCGATGGGCAGACCTATGGGGAGATTGGTGCGCGTCTCGGTGTCTCGACGAACATGGTGAAGAAGTATCTCTCGCGGGCCCTCGCGCACTGTCGCGAGCACCTTGCAGCGGCGGAAGCCAGGAGGCCCAAGCAGTGAGAAAAGGAGATTCGGGAGTGGCCTCGCACATATTGGATGAGGCGTCGGGTTGGTTCATCGCCATGCGTGAGCCGCGTGTCGGGGCGGATCTGCGGGAGCGATTCGCCGAATGGTTGCGGGCATCCCCGGTCCACGTGCGCGCGTATCTCGAGATCGCGTCGGTGTGGACAGATGCGGCTCACATCGGTGCCGACGTGCCGGCCGAGGCGGCCGCGGCATCGCATGAGTCGGCCAACGCCGAGAACGTCGTACCCCTGACGCCATTTCATGCTCGGGTCGCTGCGCCACACGGAGCCCAGGCCGGGCGGCGCGTGCGCTCCTGGCTTGCGGCGGCGGTGCTTGCCCTGTTCGTCGCGGGCGGTGCATTCGCGTGGTGGCTGTCAGAGCGTGCGCCGACTTACGAGGCGAGGGTGGGCGAGCAGCGCGTCCTCGTGCTCGAGGACGGCTCGGTCGTCCGGCTCAATGCCCGCTCGCGCATCCGCATCGAGATGTCCGAGCACCTGCGGCACCTCGATCTTCTCGAAGGCCAGGTGCTGGTGTATGTATCGAAAGACAGTGCACGTCCCTTCGTGGTCCAGGATGGCCCTGTGGCGATCAAGGCGGTCGGCACGGCATTCGACGTGAATCAGCGCAGCTCAGGCACGGTCGTGACCGTTGTCGAAGGCCACGTGCTCGTCGATGGCACGGCAGATCGGGGCCGCCGCCTGGCCCAATCTCCGGCGAAGGCGACGAAACTCCGATCCGCGCAGAACGAAGAGGCGTCATCCGTTGCGCTCGTCGCCGGAGAACAGGTCATGATCAGCCCGAAGGGCGTGGTGGGGCACAAGTCCAACGCCGATGTGGCCGCTGCCACGGGCTGGCTGGAGCACACGCTCACGTTTCAGGGTGAAACGCTGAGCACCGTGGTCGAAGAGCTGAACCGGTATTCGAAGACGCCCATCGTCATTGCGGACGCCTCCCTGGGCGAGATGCGCATCAACGCCGTGCTGCGCTCGTCGAGCCCGGAATCGTTCCTGCGCTTCGCGCGCCGGATCGACGGCGTCGAAGTGACCGAATCCGACATCGAGATCCGGATTTCCCGCCGTTCCCACCGGTAGCGGTCTGGATCGATAGCCTGCCTGGACCGATAACCGACCGGGACGTGCGCTTCCCCCGGTACCCACTTTCGTCGCCGGTACACTCTTACTCTGCATAGAGGTTGCGCGGGGGGCCTGGCAAGCTCGGTCGCCCGCGACAGCACGGTAGGGGGGGGAGTGCTGATAGCGATGCGAATTGCATTCGCAAGCGTGCTGCTGACCGCGGCAGGCAGTGACGTGTCACTGGCCCAGGCGCGGCTCACACACGAGATCAACATCCCCGCCCAGGATCTCGGTTCGGCGATCGCGGAGCTTGCGAAGCAGACCAACATCCAGGTGGTGTACGCGATGGAGCTCGTTGAGGGGCAGAGGTCCGATCCGCTGAGGGGTGCGATGACGCCCGAAGGCGCGCTCGATTGCCTGCTCGGGCACACCGGGCTGCGCTACGAGTTCATCGACGATCAGACGGTGACACTCATGCCGGACGACGAGGCGCGGGATGCGCAACCGCCATACGGTCGATCTGCGGCTCGTTCCGGCGAGTGGCCATCGGATGCCGGGGAGCCCGCAACGCCTGCGGGTGCGGCTGAGCGCGGTGAAGTCCGGGACGCAGCTGAACATGATGTGCGCGGCGTCACCGGTTCGGGCTTGCAGTCTGCCCAGCCCGGCGGTCCCCTCGAGGAAATTACGGTCACGGCCACCCGCCAGGCAGAGACGACAAACCGCGTCCCGCTCACCATCGCCGCCATCACGCAGCACACGCTGGACTTGCATGGCGCGCGCAGTCCCGAGGATCTCGAGCAGATGGTGCCGGCGCTCTCCGCGGTCAGCTCCACGGCCGGGCGCACCACCTTCTCCGTCCGCGGAATTGCCGCCAGCACCGGAGCCGCCACGACCGGCGTGTATCTGGATGACACCTCGCTCACCAAGCGCAACAGCTCCGGCGTCAATCAGAACAACGGCGCGCCGCTGCCGCTGCTCTTCGATCTGGAGCGCATCGAGGTACTGAAGGGGCCGCAGGGAACGCTCTACGGCGGTTCGTCGCAGGGCGGCACCGTTCGCATCATCACGCCGACGCCGAGTCTCACGGAATACTCCGGTTTCACGCGGTTGCAGCTCGATTCGGTCGCGCGCGGCGAGCGCGGCTACGAATATGGCGGTGTCCTCGGTGGCCCGCTCCTTCGCGACAAACTGGGCTTCCGGATGAGCGCGGTGAAGCGCTACACCGGGGGCTGGGTCGACGAAGTAGACCCTTACACCGGCGAGCTCGTGCGGCCGAACGCCAACAACAGTGAAGAATGGGGCGTACGCGCCGCGGTGCTCTGGCAGCTCTCCGAGCAGGCGCACCTCACCACGGCCTATAGTCATTCCCGCAGCGAGACGGAAGGTGGGCCGGAGTCACCGACGCGGCCGCTCCCGCCGGGGCAGACGTTCACGATTCCGAAGGCGTGCTACGACCTGTCCCGCCCACGCCTGGGCGTGCCCTTTTCCGCGCCCTGCCCGGAAGGGGAGGCACCGTCGCACATCTTCGTGCGCCCGGAGATGACCGCCGGGCCGTTCGACTTTCTCGATGGCCGCGAAAAGGCGATCAGCATCCTCAACTACCGCGGCATGGTGCCCACCTGGGACCGCACGGATCTCGACGTCACGAGCATCACGTTTGATTACGACCTGAGCAGCTTCGCCGCAAAATCCATCACGTCGTACATCTCGGATCGCACCAACTCACGCTCCGGCGACCGGAATCAGGCCGGCCGCGCGCTGTCTTCCGTCGAGCGGCCGGAGTCACGCTTCTTCCCGCTCTTCCCGGCCTTTCCCGCGTACTTCGGCATCTCGTACAACCTGAACGATCGGCACGGCTGGTCGCAGGAGCTGCGCCTGTCCTCGCAGGACGCACACGCGCCGTGGAACTGGGTCGTCGGGCTCTACTACTCCGACGCGTCCACGCGCATCAACTGGTCCATCGTCAACGACTACGATCCGATTCTGCGGGCGCTGTTCGGCGTGGACACGCTCACGTACTACGGCATGCCCCGGCGCGACGACGACGTCGTCGGCACGGTGGACACCGACATCGACGATGGAGAGCTCGCCGTGTTCGGCGAAGCGGGCTACGAGCTCACGGAGCGCCTGAAGCTCATCGCGGGCATGAGAGTCTCGCGAGTGTCGCTCGACTTCCATCAGCACAACTATGGCATCACGAGCGGGCGCGCGGCGGATGACCCGTACGCGACCGCGGAGGGCTCCGCTCACGACACGCCGATCAGCCCGAAGGTGGGCGCCCTGTATCAGCTCGATGACAACGACATGCTCTACGCCACGGCCGCAAAGGGTTTTCGGGCGGGTGGGGTGAACGTGCCGTTGAACCCCGTGCTGTGTGCAACGGGCCTCGCGCAGTTCGGGCTCACCGTGGACGACATCCCGCGGCAGTACGGCCCGGACACCGTCTGGAGCTACGAGCTCGGCGGGAAGTTCCGGCTGTTGCAGGGCCGGATGCAGCTCGACGTTGCGGCGTTCCGCATCAATTGGGACGACGTGCAGTCTTCGATCGACGCCCAGGGTTGTGCGCAAGGCTGGGTGCAGAACGGCGCGAAGGCGCGCAGCGAAGGACTGGATCTGCAGCTTCGGTTCCGGCCGGCGGATCCGCTCACACTCTCGCTGGCAGCGGCGTACACGGATGCGAGGTATCTCGAAGCCGTGACAGGGCCGGTACCGTTGAGCGGCGCACCTGCGGCGACGGTCATCAGCAGGGGCGCCGGGTTCGACGTTGCGCCGTTCACCGCGAGTTTCAGCGGCCAGTACACCATCCTGATCGGGCGATCCGAGGCCTATGTGCGCTCCAACTTTCAGTACGCGAGCGCTTACACGAGCGGAAACGATTTCGGCGCGGCCAACTACACGCCGTACCGGCACGTGCCGCACCGGCAGCGCCTGGATCTGCGCGCCGGCGCGTCGTTCGACCGCTTCGACGTCCACCTTTTCATCAACAACGTGCTCGACGACGACGACGTGCGCAACGAGCGCAATGGGCTCGGCGAGATCAGTGACGGCCGCGGCGCCTGCAATGCCGAGCGGGGCGGGCCGGATTGCACGGTCTACGGCACATTCAACCCGTTCGTCACGCTCTCTGTACCGCGCCCTCGAAGCTTCGGCCTGCAGTTCAACTATCGGCTGGGGCAGTAGGCACGGCATGAATGATGGAGTCCCGAGAATGAGTCATGTCACGGATCGCAGAACCTTCCTCAAGCGCGCCGTCGGCGGCGCAGCGGGCCTGTCACTGTCGGCCGCGGTGTTTGGCAATACGCCAGCCCAGCCCGCTGCGGGCGGTGCGGGTGCCATCACCGTTACGCAACTCGGTGCGCATCTCTTCAGCCTCTCGGGCGCTGGCGCCAACGTAGTCGCGTTGGTTGATCCGAGCGGCGTCGTGCTGGTGGACGGTGGTCTTGCTGAGCACTCTGCCGCGCTTCTGAAGGCCGTCGCCGAAGTGTCCGGCGGCGCGCCCGTGACGACGCTGTTCAACACACACTGGCACCCGGAGCACACCGGCTCGAACGCAGTTCTCGGCAAGGCCGGTGCCAGGATCGTTGCGCACGAGAACACCAGGCGCTGGCTCCGTGGCAGCTTCGACGTGCCCTGGCAGAGCCGCAGCTACACGCCCCAGCCGCCGGAGGCGCTGCCCAACGATACGTTCTACACCGCCGGCGGTGAGATGACGGTCGGCGGGCGCCTCGCCTTTGGCAGCGAGCACATCGAATACATCCACCTTCCCCAGGCGCACACGGATGGTGATATCGGCGTCTTCTTTCGTGAAGCGAACGTTCTCGTCACCGGGAACGTCGTTTCGGTCGGGCAGTATCCCATTCCCGACAGCATCACCGGCGGCTCGCTTCCCGGGCTGACCCAGGCGGCGAAGGATCTGCTCGGTCTCGTCGACGCGCAGACACGCATCGTTCCCGGTGATGGCCCCGTGCAGACGCGCAAAGACCTGGAGGCGTTTTCGGAAATGCTTTCGACCGTGTACGACCGCACCGTGAAGATGCTTTATCGCGGCTTCAGCGCGCGGGACATGGTCGCCCACGGCGTCACAGAAGGGTTCGACGCGACGTGGGGCAGGCCGGATCGGTTCATCGCGAACGCATACCAGAGCATGTGGGGCCACGTTCGTGAATTCGAGGACATCGTCTAGGACGCAGACAGGCTCCCCAACCATGAAGACGAACGTACGTCGCGCGCTCATGATCACCGTTCTTTCCGGCGCAGCATTGCCCGGTGGCCTCTCGGCATCAGAGACGCAGGCCGCTGCCGCACCGGATGCGCACATCTCGCCCCCCGCGTCACTTCAGCGGGACTGGGGTCTCCTCGAGAAATATTGCAACGAGTGCCACAACGCGACCGACTGGGCCGGTGGCGTTGCCTTCGACACCATGGCCCCGGAGGGTATTCCTGCCGAGGCCAAAGTGTGGGAGACGGCGATGCGCAAGCTGCGGGGTCGCCTCATGCCTCCGCCGGGCAAGCCGCAACCGGATCAGCACAGCATCGATACGTTCGTCGCGTCAGTCGAGTCGTACCTGGATCGCAGCGCCGGTGTGAACCCCAACCCGGGCTACGTGCCGCTGCACAGGCTGAATCGCGTGGAGTACGCGCGAAGCGTGGAGACGCTGCTCGGCGTGAAGGTCGATGCTACGCGGCTCCTGCCGGCAGACGGTCAATACTCCGGCTTCTACAACATCGCCACGGCACTCACCGTGTCGCCGACATTCATCGATGACTACCTGGCCGCGGCCCGCGAGATCAGTCTCCTGGCAGTAGGCAGCCCCGCGCCCGCCACAGCCGTCCATAGCTACCGGCCGGCGACGGGAACTGATCAGTCCGCGTACATCGAGGGCATGCCTCCGGGAACGCGGGGCGGCATGCAGACCGAGCATTTCTTTGCGGCGGACGGTGAATACCGCTTCACCATCGGCGGGCTCACGGGGCGGGGAGGCCTCGAGGAGCAGCACACGGTCATTCTCACGATCGATGGGAGGAAGGTCTTCGAACAGCCGCTCGGCGGCTACGAAGAGCTGACGAAGGTCGATCTGGAGCAGGCGCCGGCTTCCGAGGCCATCAGGGACCGCTTCAAGGACATCCCCGTGAAGGTCACGGCAGGCCCGAAGAAGGTTGCGGTCGCCTTCATCGCGAAGAACCTGCTCGCCTCCGAAGACAAGCTGCAGCCGCAATCGCCGATGCTGGGCATGGATCGCGTGCCCACCGTGAGCAACCTGGAGATCGTCGGCCCGTTCGAGCCTTCCGGAATCAGCCAGACGCCGAGCCGGGCACGTATCTTCACGTGCCAGCCCACGGCGCAGAGCGAAGAGCTGCCCTGCGCGCGGCAGATCGTTTCACACCTGGCGCGCCAGGCCTATCGGGGGCAGGACGCCGATGAGGATGTCACGGCGCTCATGGAGTTCTACCGCCTGGGCCGGGAGGAAGGCGGTTTCGAAGCCGGCATCCGCAGGGCGCTGACGGCCATTCTGGCGAGCCCGAAGTTCCTGTTCCGCGTTCCGCAGGCTCCGCGCGAGGGAATGGCCGCGAGCGCGAGCTACCCCATCGGCGATCTGCAGCTCGCGTCGCGCTTGTCCTTCTTTCTCTGGAGCGAGGCTCCCGATGCGCAGCTGCTCGAGCTCGCGGGCGCCGGGCGCTTGCAGGACGCGAGCGTGATGCAGGCCCAGGTGCGCAGGATGCTCGCCGACCCGCGCTCGCAGGCGCTCGTCTCGAACTTCGCGTTCCAGTGGCTCGAGATGAACCACGTGGACGAGGTCGACCCGGATCCGAAGCTCTACCCGGTCTTCAACGCGGCGCTCCGCGAAGACTTCAGGCAGGAGATGCGGCTGTTCCTGGGCAGCGTCCTGCGCGAAGACCGGCCAGTAGTGGAGCTGCTCACGGCGAACTACACGTTCGTCAACGAACGCCTCGCCCGGCACTACGGCATCTCGGATGTGAGCGGGAGTGTCTTCCGTCGCGTCACGCTGAGCGATCCACAACGCTGGGGGCTGCTGGGCAAAGGCGCCGTGCTGCTCGCAACTTCGTATGGCAACCGCACATCGCCGGTGCTCCGCGGCAACTGGATTCTGAAGAACCTCATCGGTACGCCGCCCGCACCGCCGCCGGCGAACGTGGATACCAATCTTGCGGAGCCCGCGGGTGGCAACGCGCTCACCGTGCGTGCCCGGCTCGAGGAGCACCGCCGCAATCCCTCCTGCAATCAGTGCCACGGCGTGATCGATCCGCTCGGCATGGCGCTCGAGAACTTCGATGCCATCGGGCAGTGGCAGCAGATGGATCGCTTCGCCCGGGCGGCGATCGATACCGGCGGCGTGCTTGCGGACGGAACGCCTCTCACCGGCCCCGACGATTTGCGCAAGGCGCTGATGAAGCGTCCCGGCCAGTTCGTGCAGACGCTCACCGAGAAGCTGCTGATGTACTCGATCGGCCGGCCGCTCGAGCACTACGACATGCCGGCGGTGCGCGCCATCACCGCGTCCGCCGAGCGCAGCGACTATCGGTTCTCGTCGATCCTCATGGGCATCGTGGCGAGCGAGCCCTTCAGGATGAGCCGGGCGCCCGAGTCCGACGCGACGCCAGGCGTCACGGCCAGCGCCACCGCCTCGAATCACTGATGTACGGAAGCCCGGAAATCCAGATCTGCCATTCGAAAGTCGGAAAACACCCGCCCCGCAGCAGGAGACATCGATGTTCATCACGAAGAAACACCTTGATCGAAGGACATTCCTGCGTGGAGCGGGTGTCGCCGTCGGCCTGCCATTGCTCGATGCGATGGTTCCCGCAGCTACCGCCATCGCGAAGACGGCGGCCAGCGGCGCGGCGCGTCTGGGTTATTTCTACCTGCCGCATGGCGCGATCATGGACAACACGCCCCATGGTGCCGCGCTGGACAACTGGACGCCCACGGCCGTCGGCCGCGAGTTCGAGTTGAAGCCGATCCTGAAACCGCTCGAGCCTCACAAGCGCTACCTCACCATCGTGAGCGGGCTCGACAACCGTCCCGGCACCAGCTCTGCGGTACACGCCATCAATCCTGGCACCTGGCTCACCTGCGTTCACCCGGGCAAGGGGAGCGGCGTGCAGATCGGCGTGAGTGTGGACCAGATCGCCGCAAGCCAGATCGGCCAGACGACACCGCTGCCCTCGCTCGAGCTCGCATCCGAAGGGAAAACAGGTAGCGCGAGCTGTGACGGCAATTTCGGTTGCGGCTACAGCAGCACGCTTTCCTATCGCACCCCCACGACGCCGCTGCCGATGGAGAACAACCCCCGCGCCGTGTTCGAGCGCATGTTCGGCCGCGGTGCCAATGCTGCAGAACGCAAGGTGATCTCTCGTGAGAACGCCAGCATGCTCGACCTGATCACGGCACAAGCTGCCGGTCTGCAACGCTCGCTGGGCGAGCGCGACCGCGCCGTGCTGGCCGACTACCTCGAGAGCGTTCGGGAGATCGAGCGCCGCATCCAGATCATGGACCAGCGCGACCTTTCGACCCTGAACGTGCCGGATGCCCCCATCGGCGCGCTGCCCGAGTTCGATGCGCAGCTCAAACTGATGTTCGACATCGTCGCGCTGGCCTATCAGGCGGATCTGACGCGCATCGTCTCCTTCATGATGGCCGCGGAGGCCACCAACCGCACGTACAACCACATCGGCATCTCCGATGCGTTCCACCCGCTCTCGCATCATGGCAACGACGTCGAGCAGATGAAGCGGCTGGTCACGATCCAGACCTGGCACACGCAGATGTTCGCGAGCTTCGTCGCGAAGCTCGCCAGGATGCCGGATGGTGACGGGAGCATGCTGGACCACTCGATCCTCCTGTACGGGAGCAACATGAGCAACAGCAACCTCCACGACATGTTCCCGCTGCCCGAAGCGGTGGTCGGCGGCGGTTGTGGGCGGATCAAGGGCGGCCAGCATCTTCGCTACCCGGATCACACGCCGCTTGCGAACCTGCACGCCACGCTCCTCGACCGGGCAGGCGTTCGCGTGGACTCGTTCGGTGACAGCACCGGCGAGCTGTCGGAGGTCTGACCGTGAAAGCCTGGCTCACGGCTGCAATCCTCATCGGCGCGGCCTCGCCGCTCGCCTGGGCGGACACCTCCCTCGTCGATGCCGCAAGACAGAAGGATCGGGCCACGGCGCTCGCGCTCATCAAGGGCGGCGCAGATGTCGATGCCGCCGCGCCGGATGGAACGACGCCACTGCATTGGGCGGTGGTGAACGATGACGTAGAGCTGGTGGACCGGCTGCTGAAAGCGCGGGCGAAGGTGGACGTCAGGAACGACTACGGGGCCAGCCCCCTGTCGGAAGCGGCGATCACCGGGAATGTCGCTGTGCTCGGACGCCTGATCAAGGCAGGCGCGAAGGCCAACAGCACGAATGCAGACGGGCAGACCCCCCTGATGGTGGTCGCGCGGACGAGCAACGTGAAAGCGGCGGAGCTCCTCCTGCGTCATCGCACCGACGTCAATGCCGCAGAGAAGTTGCGTGGTCAGACAGCCCTGATGCTGGCGGCCGCCAATGGCCAGCCGGAGATGATGCGGCTGCTGGTGAAGCACGGCGCCGATATCGATGCGCGCTCGAAGGTGCATGACTGGGAGCGGCAGGTGTCCGGTGAGCCGCGTGCGCAGTACCGGCCGCGCGGTGGGCTGACACCTCTGCTGTTCGCCGCGCGCCAGGGCTGCCTTCGCTGTGTGGAAGTGCTCGTGGAGGCCGGCGCGGATATCGACATGACCGACCCGGAGGGCATCACGCCGCTCCTCATGGCGATCGACAACATCCGCTTCGATGTCGCCGACTATCTGATCGACCACGGCGCCAGCATCGACAAGTGGGACTGGTTCGGCCGCACGCCGCTGTACTCCGCGGTCGACATGAACACCTTGCCGCGTGGCAGGCGGGCGGACCTGCCACCCCTCGACAAAGTGACTGCCGTGGCGTTGATCGAGAAGCTGCTGAAGGCCGGCGCCGATCCGAACGCGCCGCTGAAGCTGCGGCCGCAGTACCGCTCGCTGGGTGATCGCGGCTGCGACTCGATGCTCACCGTCGGGTTCACGCCGTTGTTGCGGGCCGCGAAGGCCTTCGATGCGGAGGCCATCCGCCTGTTGCTGGAGCACGGGGCAGAGGTGAATCGGCCGCAGGTCATCGGCATCACGCCGGTGATGGCAGCCGCGGGACTCGGCTCGTGGGACTGCGACACGCGTGGCAACTTCGTTTCGCAGGATGTGCAGCAGCGCTCCATCAAGGCCCTCGAGCTGCTGGTGAAGGCCGGTGCAGACGTCAATGCCCGCGTGCGCACGAAGCGGGGCGAGTTCTGCTGCCCGGTGCCTGACAGCGCTGAAGCCTTCGCCGTGATTTCCGGCCAGAGCGCAGTGTATGGCGCCGCGTTCTGGGGCTGGAACGACGTGGTTCAGTATCTCGTCGACCATGGTGCGCAGCTGGATGGAACGGATGCCCACGGCAAGACGGTGCTCGACGCAGCGCTTGGGCGTGCAGGCGGCAATGGGTTCCAGGGCCGCCGTATCGATGTTCACGAGAAGACGGCTGCTCTGCTGAAGGAGTTGACGTCATCCAAGAGGGTCGCGCAGCAGAACTGATCGACGAAGTCCGAATGCGGTGGCGTCTCGAATTCGAGGCGCAAGTCGGACCCGGCGGCCGGTGACCCGTGCCGCTCTGACCGGCCGTAACCAACGCGTGTGATGCCAGCACCGGCTCCTCGAAGGAGCCGGCAGGGCCTCTGCACGCCTCGATATGCCAGTTTCCATCCAAAAAGGGGGCACGATGATCATTCGTAGTGGTTTGCCGAGCAGGAATGGGCGCGCGCGCGAGCTCGCGCGAAGCCTGCGTGGAACGGTGCGGAAAGGCAGCGTGTGCGTATTCGCGCTATCCGCCACGGCGCTGAGTAGTGTGCTCGCAGCACAGGAGGCCACGAGCGCGGCCGAGCCGGCCAGTCCCACGGAGACCCAGAATCCGGTCGACGAGGTGCGGATCACGGGTTCGCGCATTCTGCAGCCGGGCATGACTTCGCCTACACCGGTCACCTCCATGACCGCGGAGGACCTGCAGGTTCTCTCGCCCGGCACACTGATGGACGCCATGGATCAGATGCCGCAGTTCATGAACAACATCACGGCCGAGAGCGGCGGCTCGTGGACCGGCTCGGGCGGGCCCACGGGCCAGAGCGTGCTCAATCTGCGTGGCCTCGGTGTCGCACGAACGCTCGTGCTGCTCGATGGGCGACGGATCGTTTCCACCACCCGGCTCGGCGGCACGGACGTCAATCTTCTGCCGCAGGCGCTGATCCAGCGGACCGAGGTCGTGACCGGCGGCGCCTCCGCGGCGTATGGCTCCGATGCGGTGAGCGGCGTCGTCAACTTCATTCTCGACACCGGGTACACCGGGTTGCAGGCCGATATCGAAGGCGGCATCACGAGCCGCAGCGATAACGAGAGCCGCAAGCTGAGCCTCGCCGCGGGCACCGCGGTGGGCGAGCGCGGGCACGTGATCATGTCGGCCGAGTACTACAGGGCCCATGGCATCATCGGTTACGAGGGGCGCGACTGGTACAACGGCTGGGGGCAGCTCATTGTGTCCGGCTCGGGGCCGGATCGCGTCACGGTGCCGGATGTGCGCTCGAGGCGCGCCACCTATGGCGGCCTCATCCTCGATGGGCCGCTTGCGGGAACCCAGTTCCTGCCCGGTGGTGTGCCGGCGCCGTTTCTGGATGGCACGGTGGTGGACAGCTCCCGCAGGTCCCAGTCCGGCGGCAGCGGCGATCTGCCCGGGCAGTACTCGACGCTGATTCCTGAGCAGGACCGCTACAGCGCATTCGCCCACTTCAAGTACGACCTCACGGACAATGCCGAGTGGTTCGTGCAGGGCATGCTCGGCAACAGCCTCACGCGTCGTGGCAAGGGCGGCAACACCATCGAGCCGGGCGCGAACCCTGGCGTCATGCGCATCTTCAGGGACAACGCCTTCCTGCCCGACTCGATCCGCCAGCAGATGATCGACCAGGACATCGAGTCGTTCGCGTTCGGCCTGAACCTGGTGCGCAATCTGTCCGACACTCCCGCGCGCAAGGCCGAATGGATACAGCCGGGCAACGACACACGGAACAAGATGTTCTCCGTGTCCACGGGCCTCGACGGACAGCTCGCGGGCAACTGGCACTACAACGCCTACTACCAGTACGGCCGCAACGACCAGGATCTGGATCATCACGGCAATCTGCGCGTGGACCGCATCGGCCGTGCCATCGACTCCGTGATCGACCCGGAGACGGGCGAGGCCGTCTGCCTGGCGACGCTCACGAACCCGAATGCGTTCGACAACGACCAGTGCGTGCCCTTCAATCCTTTCGGCGAAGGGTCCGCTTCGCAGGACGCCTGGGATTACGTGCTGGGTCGCCAGGTGCAGGTCCAGCAGCTCAAGCAACACGTTGCCGAGGCCACGATCGGCGGCCCGGCGTTCGACAACTGGGCGGGCGCGGTGCAGGTGGTGGGGGGCGCCTCTTATCGCAAGGATTCGCTCAGTCAGTATGGCGAGCCGGAAGACCTGTGGAGCGCGCGCGTCACCGTGCCGGATCCGGTGGAGGTCGGTTACCGGGCCGACAGCGTGCCGCCGCTCTGGCGCAGGCCCGATGCGGCGCTGCTGGGGCAGGGCACCATTCCCGAAATCAATGGCAGCGCCTACGTGTGGGAGCTCTTTGGTGAAAGCATCGTGCCGCTGGTGGGAGAAACCCGCTTCTCACGCTCGCTCGATCTGAACCTTGCCGCACGCTATGCGTACTACGAGGGCAGCGGCGGTATCTGGGCGTGGAAGGGCGGCCTCGACTGGCGGATGACGGACGACCTGCGGTTCCGGACGACCGTGTCGCGCGATATCCGTGCCGCGAATCTGTCGGAACGCTTCGACGTGCGGCCATCGGGCTCCACGGTCACCGATCCGTTCCTGCCGGGCGAGCCGCTGCAGCCCATCACCGTGCAGCTGGGCGGCGATCCGTCAGTGAAACCTGAAGAGGCCGACACGATAACGTTCGGGGTGGTGTACCAGCCATCGTGGCTTCCGGGTCTGTCCCTGTCGGCGGACGTCTATGACATCAACGTCTCCGGGGCGATCGGCACCCTCGGCGCGCAGGTGATCATCGATCAGTGCCAGGCCGGCGCGACGGCGCTCTGCGATCGAATCGTGCGTGAGGCGCCCACCGGGGGGGCGCCGCTCGGCTCGATTGTTCTCGTCAACAACACGGTGCTCAACATTTCGGAATCGCGCACGTCGGGCGTCGACGCCGAGGTGGTGTACGCGAGGCCGATCAGTCTCTTCGGCGGCGACGAGCGTGTGCGCATGAGGGGCATCGTCACGTATGTTCGGGAGCAGTCGCTCACGAACCCCGGGGCGCCGAAGCTCGACCTCGTGGGCCAGTCCGACCAGGCGCCGGATTGGCAGGCGCTGCTCAACGTCACGTACTCCAGGGGCCCGTTCAGCATCACGGCGACGGAGCGCTTCATCAACTCCGGCGTCATCGACGCAACCTGGATAGAAGGGATCGATGTCGACGACAACTCGGTCCCCGCGCGTTACTACACCAACTTGCGAGCCGCGTACGCGACGGACACGTGGGGCGGCTCACTCGAGCTGTATGGAAACGTGAGCAACCTGTTCGATGCGGACCCGCCGCGCGTCGGAGGCGGGAACCAGTATTCCGCGCTGGGTCGGCGCTGGGTGGTCGGCGTGAAGTTCGACTTCTGATGCCGTGACCGGAGCGTGGCAGAGATTCTGACCGGTTTGAGTCGAGCGGGGCGCAGCCGCGATCAGCAGGCTCCGGTCGAGGACCGCCCGCAAGACCGAGCCATCGGAGGCTCGTGGCCGTGTAATCCCAACACTGCCACGTCCTCGACCGGAGCCTGCTGATCGCGGCTGCTCTTCAGGCTCCGTGCATCCGGTCAGAATCTCTGTGCTGCGCTATCAGGCCGCCGGCAAGCGGTGTGAGCCGCGTTCAGCGAACAGACATCCCGTTCCCACTATGCCCAGTTGCAGGCCGAACAGCATTCCGGCCGCCATGCCACCGAGCATCATCGCAACGGATGCCGCGTCGCCCTCGGCGGGGTGCAAGGCAAGCGCACCCACGGTCATGCCGAGCCACATCGTGCCGAGGCATCCGATGTTCTTCAGCAGCAGCGCAGGCATGCCGGCAAGGCCGCGACTGGTGCGCTGGGACGGTATCGCCACCAGCATCGCGACGAGCATGCCCAGATGCATGGCGGGAAGCTGCTGATAGTGCATCTGCATCCAGTACAACAGATCACGATCTCCCGTGATGCACAGGGCAGAGAATGTGGCGAGCCGGCCCTCCAGGGCATCGATCGACAAGCCGGCCAGCATGCCGAGCGAGCACGCGAGTGTCATGGCCAGGTGTGACAGACTTTCACGGCCGCCCGACGGCGCGCCGAATGTGCGCAGACCCAGCGCGTTCAGTAGCCCAGTAGCCGGATTGGCAAGAGTTGCCGGTGGCGCTTCCGCGGACATCGGCTGCGCCTGGCGCCGCCAATGGCCTGGCTTTGGCGGCGGCCCTGGCTGAATCCACTCTAGTGTGAACATGTCCGGGCACGCGGGGCGGCCACGTCGCGCAGATCCATCGGCTCCTTCCCATGTTGCAGTTCCAGCTCGGCGCGAATCCGGGCGTAGTCTTGTGGCGTATCGATGTCGCGCACGAAACGATCATGGTCGAGCTCGTACTGCATGACGTCCAGCGGATGGTCTTCGATCAGCCGCCGACAGCCGGGATTGATCGTGCCGGCAAGTACTTCCGGAACGCGGCTCGCGGCGAACACCACAGGATTGCCACGCGCACCGCGATGATGTGGAACGAGGATCGTGTTGCCAGGAAGCCCGGCGTACACCGCGGCGAGGTGCCGGTAGTCCTCCGGCTGGATCAGCACCATGTCCGCAAGGCAGATCATCACGGCGGAGCAGGGCGCGCGAAGCGCGGAGAGCCCTGCAGCCACCGAAGTCATCTGGCCTTCCGCGTATCGCGGATTCGACTGGAACGACAACGGCAGGTCCGCCAGCGCGCCGATGACTTCCCGGCCGCGATGCCCGGTCACGACGACCACTTCTTCGGCTCCGGAGCTGAGCAGCGCGCATGCGCTGACGCGGACGGCCGGTTCCTCGCCGTCCGGCGTCGGCAAAGGCAGCAGCTGCTTGAACTGGCCTTGCATTCGCGAAGCATTACCCGCGGCAAGCAGTACTGCGGAGAAGGGGAGCTCGCTCATCGAATGGACTCCTGCCGACGTTCACTCATGTGTGCGGCGATCCGCAGGTATTTCTGCGGGTTCCGCTGAAACTCCGCGCGGCAGCCGTGACAGCAGAAGTAATGGGTCTGGCCGTCACAGGAGATGCTGCTCAGCGCAGTTTCCGGATCCACGACGGCGCCGCACACGGGATTCACGTAGCCAACCTGGTTCGCCTCCGGATGCGGGGCGCGCGGAGTGGGCGTTGCAGACGTGCTCGCTGAAGCGCTGGCGAGTGCGCCGGCGGAAGGATCATGCCCCCTGCGCGATGCGACCAGGCCGGCCACCGCGGCAAGCGCAATCTCGTTGGGCGTCACTGCACCGATATCGGGCCCTGCCGGCGCGTGAATGACGGCCAGCCGTTCCGCCGGCAGCTCCCGCTCGGCCATGATCGTGCGCAGCCGGTCGGCCTTGCGTCGGCTGGCGACGAGCAGCACAGCGCGCGCGTCGGAGCGCAACGCGTCTTCGAGCGCTTCTTCATCTCCATCACCTTGCGTGGCGACGAGCGCGTAGCTCTCGCGCCTCGCGGCGGGCAGCGGCTGAGGCGCCGTTGCGGTGGCAGCGAGCGAGGCCTGCAGGGCGGCGGCATCCGCTGCTTCGGCATCCGTCAGGGGATCGAAATCAGCCTGGCGGGCGAGCCATGCGGCTGCACGCGCGACCGGCGTGCCACCGTAGATGCGCAAGCGGGGAGCGATGGCTGCGGGCTGAATGAAGAGCTCGACTTCGCCTCCGCTGGCGCACGCCATGGGACGAACATCTATCGTGTCGGTTGCGTCGGCCGAGTTGCTGAGGCGGAGTCGTCGGGGTGTGGCCGATGCGAGGGAACGTAGTGCCGCGGAGCGCGCAGCGCCTTGCACGCAGCCGCCACCCACCCAGCCGTGCATCTCGCCATCCGCCTCGACGATTGCCTGCGCCCCGACGTACGCGGAGCTCGGGCTCTGGACCGCGACGACGGTGATCCACGCGTGAGGCTGCCCTCGCATGCGAAGCTCCCTCGAGAGCTCCATGAGGTCGGGATTCTCCATGGCATGCTCCTTCATCGGAGCGCTCCCACGATGCGCGCGAACGCCCGCTCGGTGCTGGCCAGATCGTGAGCGGGCGCCAGAAGGTCCAGATGCGGAAGCACGGCCTGCATGCCCCGGGCGAGCGGTTGATAGTCGTTGCGGCCGGCAAGCGGATTGAGCCACATCACGCGACGTGCGCGCCGCCGCAAGCGCTGGACGACATTGGCCAGTTGAGCCGGGTCGCCCGTGTCGTACCCATCGCTCGCAACGATCAGTGCGGTGCGCGAGTGAAGGAGCTTTCCGTGCTGCCGTTCGAACTGGCCGAGGCAGTCGCCGATGCGCGTGCCGCCGGCCCAGCCCGCGGACAGAATCTGCAGTTTCTCCTGTGCGCGCCAGGGGTCCGGGTCGCGCAGCGCTTCGCTCACGCCGGAAAGCTGCGTATGCCAGATGAACACGTGTGTATCGAGATGCGCGCCCTGCAATGCGCGCGCGAGCCTCAGGAAGAAGAAGCTGTAGAGATTCATCGAGCGGCTCACGTCGAGCAGCAGGATGAGACGCGGCTCGGCGCGGCGATACTCGCGGAATTCGAGATCGAAGGGCTCGCCGCCATGCGCGACGCTACGCCTCAGCGTCGCCCGAACATCGATGCGGATGCCCGGTCCACTCCGCTCGCGGCGGAGGGCGAGCCTGTGAAGGCGATGGGCGATGCGCCTCATCAACTCATCGAGTGCCCGCATCTGCTCCGGATCGTGCAGGTGGCGAAAGTCGGTGTTCGCGAGCGACTCCTCGCGCGTAGCGCCCCGCTGGCTCGCCCCGCCGTCGGGCTTGCCGATTCCGGCGTCGCCGGCCGTGGCGGGCATGCCTTCACCGGTATCGCGGTCGGCATCAGCGTGCGTCGAACGATCGAGCGCGCCGCGGCCGCCGCCGCGCGTCTCGACCATGCGGTGACGATTGGGGGGCAGGAACCACGCATCGAAAAGATCGTTGAAACGGTGCCTGTCGGCGGCACGGCGGCACAGGAGAGCCTGCGCCGACCAGCGTAGCGGCAGCGGTTGCGTGAGACCAACGTGGTCTGCGGCGTCGACCAGCAGCGTCGCGTCGTCAACGCCGACCGGGAAGCCATTTGCACGCAGGAACGATACGAAACCCGCGAGCCTCGCGCACAGCGCATGCTCGACGGAGCCGGAGCGGCTCAGCATGCCGCCACCATCCGCTGCAGGACTTCCGGCGTCACACTCGCGCGGTCCGAGCGCGTTTTCAGCACGGCGGTGAGCGTATCGAGCAGTGCTTCGGTCGATGAAGCGTCGAGAGACTCGATATCCAGCCTCAAGAGTGCCGCCGTCCAGTCGAGTGTTTCTGCGACGCCGGGCTTGCGTTGCAGATCGAGCTGGCGAAGCTCCTGCATCACTTCGACCAGTTGCCGTGCCAGCCGTACAGGTGTCTGCGGCAGACGGGTCTCGACGATCAGCAGCTCCTTCTCGAAGGAAGGGTACTCGACATAATGGTAGAGGCAGCGGCGACGCAGGGCATCCGACAGCTCGCGCGTGCCATTGCTCGTGAGCACCACCCACGGGCGGGAGCGCGCGCGAATCGTGCCGAGCTCCGGGATGGAAAGCTGGAAATCGGACAGAAGCTCCAGCAGGAACGCCTCGAAGGCCTCGTCGGCGCGATCAACCTCGTCGATCAGGAGCACGACTGCGTTCTCACGCATGATCGACTCCAGCAGCGGGCGTCTCAGGAGATAGCGCTCCGAGAAGATGTCTTCTTCCTTCATCGCGAGCGGCCGCGCGTCGTGCTCGAGGAACCGGATCGCCAGGAGCTGACGCTGATAGTTCCACTCGTAGATGGCCGAATGGACGTCGAGGCCCTCATAGCACTGCAGTCGCAGGCATTCGGTGTCGTGAAGGCGCGCCAGCACTTTGGCGACTTCGGTCTTGCCCGCCCCGGCTTCGCCTTCGAGCAGCAGCGGACGCTGAAGATCGTTCATGAGAAGAAGGGTCGCCGCGAGCGGGCGTTCAGCGATATATCCCTGCTCCTGCAGGCGCGCTTGCAGAGAGACTATCGCCTGCATGCGGTCCATCATGGTGTCCGTGTGTCGGGGCGCGGCTTGCGATGGAACAGGTTATGCACGGCGTTGCGCAGGATCGACCACAACAGGCCGAGCGCATTCAACTCCCGCGCGGCCGTCGCGGGAGGCGTCGCGTCGGTCGAAGGGGCCGGCTCCGAAGCCCGCACATCACCCGTCGGCGTGGACGCCGACGCTGGCCCTGACGTGTCGGGCTTCGAGGCCGGCGCGGGGGATTGCGTTGCGGCCTGCGCCTGCACCGCGCGGGCGAAGTTTGCGGCGAAGTCCTTCAGGATCTGGTCCGCGACAGTGGTCATCATGCGTCCGCCGAACGCCGCGCCCTTGCCGCTCATCGTCACTTCGCTCCGGCCATTGAGTGTGCTGGTGCCAGGGTCGTCGGCGCCGGCCTCGATGCGCGCGGTGAGATCCATGGAGGCGCCCGACGTGCCCGAGGAGTCCGAGCCCTTGCCGACCAGGCGCAGGAGACACCGGGACGTGTCGATCTCCAGCACTTCGATATCGCCCTTGAACGACATGCTGGCGGGGCCGACTCGAACCGCTACCGTTCCCTTGTAGTGGCGGTCGTCCGTCCGTTCGGTGATGCGGGCGCCAGGCATGCACCCGGCCACGGCTTCGATGTTCTGTAGAAACGCCCAGGAGACAGCGCTCGGCGCCGGCAGCGGGAAGGAGCGTTCGAGCTCAACTTTCATGCGACCTGCCGGTCGAGCCCGAGCGCGTGCAGCTGCTGCCACACGCGGTATGCATTGTGAGGCATGTTCATGTGGGTGACGCCGAGATGGGCGAACGCGTCGACCATGGCGGCGGTGAAGCATGGGATGGAGCCCACGTGCGGCGATTCCGCCACGCCCTTTGCGCCGATGGGGTGGTGCGGGCTCGGCGTGACGGTGAAATCCGTTTCCCACACCGGCGTCTCGACGGCGGTCGGCACGAAGTAGTCCATGAGCGTGCCGCCGAGCACGTTGCCCTGCTCGTCGTAGGGAAGCTGCTGGCCCATCGCAACGGCCAGCCCTTCCGTCAGGCCGCCGTGGACCTGGCCTTCGATGATCATGGGATTGATCCGGGTGCCGCAGTCATCCAGCGCGTAGAACCGGCGGACGCGCGTTTCTCCGGTGAAGCGGTTGATGTCGAGCACGCAGATGTAGGCGCCGAACGGGAAGGTGAAGTTCGGCGGGTCGTAGTAGTCCACTGCCTCCAGTCCCATCTCCATGCCGGGCGGTACGTTGTTGTACGCGGCCCAGGCAATCTCCTTCACGGTTCTGGACTGGTCGGGTGCACCCTTCACGGTGAAGCGGTCCATGTCGAACTCGAGGTCGTCAGCGCTCACTTCGAGCAGGTGCGCGGCGATTCGGCGCGCCTTCTCCCGAATCTTGCGCGAGGCGCGCGCCACGGCCGCGCCCGCCACCGGTGTGGAGCGGGAACCGTAGGTCCCGAGCCCATAGGGCGCGGTGGACGTGTCGCCTTCCTCCACGTTGATGACCGACGCCGGAATGCCCGCCTCGGTGGCGATGATCTGTGCGTAGGTCGTCTGGTGGCCCTGTCCCTGCGTGATGGTGCCCATGCGGGCGATCGCCGAGCCATCCGGATGGACGCGGATCTCGCATGAGTCGAACATGCCGACGCCGAGGATGTCGCACATCTTCGAGGGGCCCGCGCCGACGATCTCGGTGAACGTGACGATACCGATGCCCATGAGTGTCTCGGCGTTCGGGTCGGCACGGCGCTTCGCCTGCTCGGCACGCAGGCCCTTGTAGTCCACGGCGTCCAGCGCCTTGCGCAGCGCCCTTTCATAGTCTCCGGAGTCATACTCGAGACCGAGCGGCGTCGTGTACGGGAACTGCTCCTTGCGCACGAAATTCCGGAACCGGATTTCCGCCTTGTCGAGGCCGAGCTTCTGGGCAAGCACGTCGATCATGCGCTCGATGAGATACACCGCTTCGGTGACGCGGAAAGAGCAGCGATACGCGACTCCGCCGGGAAACTTGTTCGTGTACACGCCGTCGACGGACACGAACGCGTTGGGGATGGCGTACGACCCCGTGCACACATGGAACATGCCTGCGGGCCACTTGGTCGGGTCCGCGCAGGCGTCGAATGCCCCGTGGTCGGCTGTCACCTGCACGCGCAGCGCCTTGATGATTCCATCCTTCGTTGCCGCGAGCTCCCCCGTCATCCAGTAATCCCGTGCGAAGGCGGTCGTGGTCAGGTTCTCGGCGCGTGATTCGATCCACTTCACCGGCCGGCCGAGCACGATGGAGGAGGCGATGGCGCACACGTAGCCCGGATACACGCCCACCTTGTTGCCGAAACCGCCGCCGATGTCCGGCGAAATGATGCGGATCTTCGATTCGGGAATGCTGGAGAGCAGGCCGACGACCGTGCGCACGACATGCGGCGCCTGGGAGGTGATGTACACCGTGAGGTCGCCTTTGACCTTGTCGTAGGAGGCCACGCATCCGCAGGTCTCGAGCGGGCATGGATGAACGCGCGGGTAGAGCATCTCCTGCCGCACGGTGACTTCTGCCGCGTCGAACGCGCGAGCCGTCTTGTCCTTGTCGCCGATCTGCCAGGTGAAGATGTGATTGTGATGTCGACGTGGCCCGTGTGCGCCGACATCCTTGCCGGCGAGGTCCTCGCGCACCACGGGCGCGTCGGGCTCCAGCGCTTTGAACGGATCGACGACCGCCGGCAACTCCTCGTACTCGACCTCCACCAGCTCCACGCCGTCGGCGGCGATGTAGCGATCCTCGGCGATGACGAACGCGACTTCCTGGTTCTGGAAGGAGATCTTGCCGTCCGCGAGCACCGCCTGCACGTCGCCCGCCAGGGTGGGCATCCAGTGCAGCTTGAAAGGCTTCAGCTCTTCGGCCGTGATGACGGCGATGACACCCGGCAGCGCGAGCGCGCGGCTGGTGTCGATCTTCCTGATGCGTGCATGCGCGTACGGGCTGCGGACCATGGCGCCGAAGCACATCCCCGGCATCTTCACGTCATCGACGTAAGTGCCTTTGCCCTGGATGAAGCGGGGGTCTTCCCGGCGCTTGCGCGCGCAGCCTATGCCCTCGAGTTTCGTGAGTCGTTCGGTCCGTGCGTCTGTGTTCATCGGCGTGCCTTGCTTCGTGCTGGGTCAAGCCGCTGCGTCGGCCGCGCTCTGCTCGATCAGCGGATGGGAGGAGGTGACCGGCTCGCCCCGCAGCTTTCGCGCCGCGTACTGCACCGCCTTGACGATGTTCTGGTAGCCCGTGCAGCGACACAGATTTCCGGCCATCCAGTAGCGAATTTCCTCATCCGTCGGCTGGGGGTTTTCCTTGAGCAGGCGGTAGGCGCGCGTGATCATTCCCGGCGTACAGAATCCGCATTGCAGGCCATGCTCCTGCATGAAGCCTTCCTGGAGCGCGTGCAGCTCGCCACCCTGGGCCATTCCCTCGATGGTGAGGAGCTCCGCGTCCTGCGCCTGAACGGTGAGCACGGTGCAGGACTTCACGGAGATGCCGTTCATGTCCACCGTGCAGGCTCCACAGTGAGAGGTCTCGCAGCCGATGTGCGGCCCCGTGTGCGCGCATTTGTCGCGCAGTGTATGAATGAGCAGCTCTCGCGGCTCGACCACCACGTCGGTCTCGTGGCCGTTGAGCTTGAAGCTCACCATGCTTTTCTTTGCCATGCTGGTTTCCTCTGCTACCGCGTCGCGCGCGCAGCGGCGGTGCGCAGTGCGCGTTCGGTCATCGCGCCCGCCATCGCGGTCTTGTATTCGACGCTTCCGCGCAGGTCTTCCACCGGCTCGCAGATCGTCATGGCGAGACGGGCGGTCTCGGCGATGGCGGCCGCATCGAGCGTGCGCCCTTTGAGAAACACCTCCGCACCACTTGCTTCCAGTGCCGTGGGGCCGACGTTGGTGAGCGCGATGGAGACGTCCTGCACGACTCCGCCTTGCGCGCGCAGGAGCACGGCGGCGGCGGCTGTGGCGAAGTCCCCGGTCTTGCGCTTGAGTTTCGAGTAGCACCACCCGGTGCCTGCTGGTGGGATCGGAATGCGAATCTCGCTCATGATTTCATCTGGTTCGAGCGCCGTGGTGTACGTTCCAATGAAGAACTGATCAGCCGGCACGAGCCGCTCGCCGCGAGGCCCTCGCAGCACGAATGTGGCTTTCAGGCATAGCATGACGGCCGGATGATCGTTGCCCGGGTCGCCATGCGAGATGTCTCCGCCGATGGTGCCGCGATAGCGTACCTGCGGATCGGAAATGAGCTGCGCGGTCTCCACCAGCAAAGGGCAATGCTCTTTCAGCACCGTGGACCAGATGAGGTCGTTCTCACACGTCATTGCACCGATGCGGATCTCTTGTCCTTCCCGGCGAATGCCCTTGAGAGCGGCGATGCGGTTGAGATCGATGAGGTGCGCCGGTTCCGCGAAGCGGAGCTTCATCATCGGCAGAAGGCTGTGCCCGCCTGCGAGCAGCTTCGCTTCCGGGCCGAGGTTTACGAGGAGTGCGAGCGCATCCTCGAGCGACGTGGGCGCGTGATACTCGAACGGCCGCGGAATCATCGCTGTGTGCCTCCGGAAACGCTCTTCATTCTGTGACCCCGATATGCAAGAGAACGGATCGGCTGCGCTCATGCAACGCCCGTTTCGCGAATGGCGGCCGGACGTGCGCGAGTGACTTTACTGCTGCGCGAATCACCGGATGCGCTGCCGCTGGACGAAGTGCTGCTGCAGCTCGGCGACGATCGCGAGCGCGACCGCGTCGGGGCCCGAGCCACCGAGCCCGAGCCCCACGGGACCATGCAGCCGCGGCCGCAGGCGTCCAGCGTCGTGCGCGCCAAGGTCGGCCAGCAGCGCGTCCCGGCGCGCGCCCGGCCCGAGCAGCCCGACATATGGCAGGTTGCTGTGGGCGCAGACACGCAGGTGCTCGAGATCCAGCGCGAAGTTGTGAGTCATCGCAATCGCGGCGTCAGGCTGCTCGCGCAGCCAGTGCGGCGCGGCCTCGTCCGGTCTTTGCTGCACGATGTGCTCCACACCGGCCGCGTGAGCAAACTTGAGCCACCGGCCCCGGTGCTCGACGGCGAGCACGCGCCAACCGAGCTGTTGCATGAACAGATGCAGCGGCGCGGTCTCCGGGCCCGTGCCGAGGAGAACGACCGCAGGCGGGGAATTGACGCTCACTTGCGCGATTGGGGCAACGGACATCGCCCTCTCGAATTCGGTACGTGCCAGCGGTTGCCCATCGCGTCGCCAGTACCAGGTTTCGTCGCCCAGCCGCGCGCAGCCGCAGCCGGTGTCATCCCCTTCGATCACCAGCGTGACTTCCATGGCGCCTGCGGCTTCCGACAGGCTCGTGAGCGCGAGAAATAGCGGTGCCGAGTGGGCCTGCGGCAGCAGCAGGAGCCGGATGCGGCCCCGGCATCCCGTGCCGCTGCCGAACACGAGATCCTCGTCGCTGCGGGTATCGAACTCGACGAGGCCCGCGTGGTTCTCGCGCAGAACCATACGTGCCCGGTCTTCCAGCTCCGGCTCCAGGCAGCCGCCACTGATCGCACCGTGACGCATCCCGGTCTTGTCGAGCAGCACGATCGCCCCGGGCTTCTGATAGGTCGAGCCGGTCGTCGCGACCACCATCCCGAGGGCGCAGGATTCGCCGCTGGCGTGGATCGCGGCCATGCGCTGCAGAAGGTGAGGCAGGCCGCCGCGAAACCGGAGGTCGTCGGTCGCGCTCATGCGTGGGTACGTTTACAGGCGGTAGCCGACATACAGCCCCGCAACGATCGGATCGACGGCCACCGTGCCGACGCCGGCGCCGTTGACTCTGGCGCGCGTATCGATGTCGATCCAGCGCACGTCCACACCGGCGAGCCATCGGCCCCGCAGCTGAAAATCGATGCCGGCGTGCGCGGCGAATCCCCATGAGCTGCCCAGGGAAAGCTGCGCGCCGTCGAGGGGGCCGCGCTCGTCGATGCTGAAGAAGCGCGTGTAGTTGAGGCCGGCGCCGATGAATGGGGAAAACGACCTGCCGGGGTTGAAGTGATACTGCAGCGACAGCGTGGGCGGCAGCTGCTTCACCTTTGCGGCCAGGGTTCCGTTCAGGCGGACCTCGTGCTCGAACGGCCACGCGGCGAGGATTTCCAGCCCCAGATTCGGCGTGAACAGATACTCGAGGCTCGCGGTCGGCCGCACGGAATCATCCACGTCCACGGTAAGCGCGCCGTCGGCGAGCCGGCCGTTGTCGGACTTCGGAATGACATCGTGTGCGCCCAGCTTGATGATCCAGTCCCCGGTCTCCTGCCCGGACGCGGGCGCGGACAGCAGCAGCGCAAGCAACGTGGTGGTGCGGAAACGACGTGCTAAGCTCATGAAGGCCCCTTACTCTTCATTGCGCCGGCAGGCGTGAATGAGTAATGGGGAAGAGGTGCGCCCGCAACGGGCACTTCGTGAACGACGGGTTGGGTGCGTGGCTGCGCACAATCTCTGCGCCAATGGCACGGGGTTGCGCGGACATCCCGGTCACGCCTGAAGGGGCAGCTCGGATGGACAACGAAACCTTGCAGCATCGGCTGCAGCGACTCGATTTCGGCATGGTCTGGATAGACACGCGGAATCGCGTGACCGGATTCAACGATATCGCGTGGCAATTGCTCGCTCCCGCGGGGGAGCAGACTCTTGGGGTCTCCCGCGAGCAGCTTCTCGGTATCGATCTGCTACAGCTTCATCCCGCGAAGAGCCGGGAAAAGCTCGCTCTGCTCCTCGGCAGCGACGAGGCGCCGGGCGTCGATCGCTGCCCGGTGCGCTCTGCGCCCGCGATGACCATGATGATCAATATTCCCGACCGCGTGCTGCTGCTGAAGGTGTCCAAGATGTTCGGCGCGGGCGGCATCGTCGGCGCATGCATGGTGTACTGCGATCTCACGGACATCACCACGTCCCCGCGCGCGGAAGGCGAGCCGCGCGCGCGAAACGACTTGCCGCGCGGCCGGCCGCCGATCCGGCAGTTGAGCAAGATTCCGGTGTACCGGGCGAACCGTCTCGTGCTGATCGACGTGGAGGATACGATCCGCCTCGAATCGAACGATCACTACACGTGGATCGTGACGGCGACGGATCGTTTCCTCAGCAATCTCTCGCTGAGCGATCTGGAGGAACGGCTCGACCCCGCGATGTTCTTCCGCTGTCATCGCAGCCACATTCTCAACCTGAGCCACGTCAATGAGATCGAGCGCGACGGGGACACGCTGCACGTCGTGTACGGGAAGCCGCAACCTTACCGCGTGCCGGTCAGCCGCGCGCACGTGCGTGAGTTACGCGAGATGGTTGGCGTATGACCGCTCGCGCGGGTTCCTGCGGGAGCCGGAATCGGCGCGCCCACGTGCGGTGTGATTCGATAAGTTAAACTGTGGTGGTCGAATCGCGCCGTGTCAGAAGGAGATCGCAGGTGAAACCCCATGTCTCGATACTCATGGTTACGTCAATCGATGGCCGCCTGCATCCCAGCCGTTTCACGAGCAGTCCAGATGGCACGCGTCGCGACTGGTCCACACAGTACGAGAAGGTCCACGAACGCCTCGGCTCGGATGCCTGGCTGGTTGGCCGTGTCACGATGGCGGAGATGAGCAAAGCAGCTGCGCATCCACCGTCGAAGGCTGTGGCAGCCCGCCGCCCGATCCATGTCGCAAAGGCAGGCGCAGCAACCTTCGCCGTCGCGCTCGATCCCTCGGGCAAGCTTCATTTCGCGCGGGGCGAGCTGGCGGGTGACCACGTCATCGTCCTGCTCGGCCGGGACGTTCCGGACAGTCACCTTGCAGAGCTCGCAGCCGATGGCGTGTCGTACATCGTTGCGGAGAATGCCGACATCGATTTGCCCGCTGCGCTCGATGTTCTTGCGCGGGAGTTCGGCATCAGGCACCTCGTCGTCGAAGGGGGCGCCGCGACCAATGGGGCTTTTCTCGCCGCGGGTCTGGTGGACGAGTTGCAGATTCTGGTGGCTCCCGCGATTGACGGCGGGGAGAACGTTCAAGGCATCGTCGCCTGCCGCGACGGCCTGGCGGGCAGGGTGAGGCTGCAGTTCCGGTCGGTGGACGCGCTGGATCACGGCGTCGTCGCGTTGCGCTATGCCGTGTTGCCCGCGGAAGACGTTGCCCGACCGGGTTGATCTCCTGCTTCGCTGGGTCGCTCTCGACTGAGTATCTCTCGTGCCGGGTCGTCGAGCCGCTCCGCTCGCCAACGGCCGATCGCGCAATTGCAGGCGAGGTGAGCCGCCCGGCTGCAGGACAGCCGGGCGCGTTTTGACTTTGCGGGCCTCTGCCGGGGCATTTCCTGCTAGCGCTCAGCGAGCGCTCAATTCAGGCGCCCGGCATCCACGTCGAGGATGAATCGGACGAGACCGTCAAAGTAGAGCTTCTGATCGTCGTACATCGCCGCGTGACTGCCGTTGGGGCAAAAGAGAAACCGGCCCCGCCTGACCTGCGTCGACATCCATTCCATGTGCTTCGGATCCATCGTGTCGTAACGGGCGCCGATGATCAGCGTCGGAACCACGATCTTCGGCAAGTCCCCGCTTCGATTCCAGGACAGCAGCTTGCCGCCCAGACCCAGCTCACTGGGCCCCTGCAACGGTACGTAGACAGACCGATTGAGGTGCTCGAACGAGCGAGTCAACGGCTCCGGCCATTGCTCCAGCGGCATGCGGAGCAGGTGCTTCGTGTAGTAGCTCGGTAGCAGCAGCTCCATGTAGCGGGGATTCTCCGTGTCACCGCTTGCCTCGAGCGCGTTGATTTCTGCGAGCACCCGGGGATCGATCTCCCGACTCAACACGCGCCTCCCGTAGTCGTCGTATGCCTTGCCATCCGACATCATGTTGGAGACGACCAATCCGGCGAGGTGCTCCTGATACTTCAGCGCATACTCGATCGCGAGCACACCTCCCCAGGAATGCCCGTAGAGGTAGAAGTTCTGGCGATCGAGCTTCAGCGCCTTGCGCACCTGCTCGACTTCGTCGACGAACCGGGGGATGTCCCAGAGTGAAGGATCATCCGGCTGGTCACTGTAGTGCGAGCCCAGCTGATCGTAGTAGTAGTACTCGATGCCGGCGCCCGGAAAGTAGCTGTCGAACGCTGCGAAGCCTTCGTGAGTTGCGCCAGGCCCGCCGTGCAGGAGCAGCACCTTGATCCGCGGATTGTTGCCGACCCGCCGCGTCCATACCTTGAAAGTGCCTCGCGGGGTCTGGATGGGGATCATCTTGACGCCCCCCGTCAGCACATCATCGCGCCCGGTGTTGTCGAAGTAGGCGCCTGTCGGCCCACGCTCGCCCGCGATAGAGCAGTGGGGCTTTCCGACGCCCGGCACACAACCTGGCGCCGGCGAGCTGGAGATGGCCTTTCCGTCGCAGATCTTCACGGCGCGCTCCTCGAAGTGCGGAAGCGGCCTGAGCTTCGGGCTGCCGCCTTTCGGCGTTACCTGGACGCGCCGCACCTCTTCACTGCACGATGCGCCGGCATCGTGCGCCTCCCCAGCCTGCGCTGCGCTGGCCCCACCGCCGGCGATCAACGCGATCAGCAGAAGGCTCGCACAACGCCTGGAATTATTTTTCGGACCAACGTTTTCCACAGACACCCTCGCATCTCGACGCGACTTCGCGTCCGGAAGGCGATGATCCGGTGATATCGCATTAACATGTGTTAAGTCTCGACGCGCCAGCGGCCGACAGCGAACCTGCGGTGACTCGGCGCTGGATGGGTGTGCCGCTTTGACGCCCCCCGCGTGGGGCCGGCAGGCCTCCCACCCCACCCAGGCCAGGCAATGAGACCCGGGCGCGGGGTGGGCTGGCTGTAGCTCGATGTGCCGGCCGGTGAGCGCCATACCGTCGCCCGATACCCCTTTGGGGTAATACCGCAGTTCGTATTTGGGATATTCGACGGATCCGATACCTCCGCTAAGGTGCCGCCCGCTTTGTACTTACTCGCATGTCCGTACGAACGCGGACCCGGAGACCCGATGACAAGCGGCACTGAGGGCTCGCTGGCGTTTGCCGGCGAAGACATCATTCACTTCGGCTCGTTTCAGCTCAACCGTACGAGACGCGCATTGACGAAAGACGGAAGCCCCGTCGCCGTCGGCAGCCGCGCGATGGGGATTCTGCTGGCGCTCACGGAAGAGCCGGGCGTCATCCTGAGCAATCGCGACCTGCTCCGGCGCGTGTGGCCGAACACTGTCGTGGAAGAAGGCACCATCAGAGTGCACATCGCGTTGTTGCGAAAAATTCTGCGTGAAGCGGAGCCGGGCAGTGACTACGTGCACAATGTTACCGGCCGCGGATATTGTCTGGTCGCACCTGTATCGCGTCGACGCGCGCCAGGTGAGTTTCCGCCCGTGCAGTCACCGGGACCTGCGGTGAGCGCGTTGGCCGTGCCGCCGCCCTCACGAAGGAACAATCTTCCGGTGCTGCTGACGCAGATTTTCGGTCGCACGCAGACGATCCGCACGCTCGCGGAACGGGTGCGGCGGCAGCGGTTCATGACAATCACGGGCGCCGGGGGCAGCGGCAAGACCACGGTGGCGGTCAGTGTGGCGGAGGCGGCAGCGTCCACGTACTCGCACGGTGTCTGCTTCGTCGATCTCGCCTTTGTGCGAGAGGGTTCGCGCGTTCATGACGCCCTCGCTGCCGCACTCTGCATCACCGCCGGCCCGGAGAGCTCATTCGCCGATGTTCTTGCGTCTCTGTCGGCGCAGTCCATGCTCATCGTACTCGACAATTGCGAGCACGTAGTCGAGGCGGCCGCAGGGCTCGCGGAAAGCGTGTGCGGAGCAGGCAGTGTTTCGTCGTCTGTCCGTGTTTGCGGACGGTTTCGATGCGGGTCGCGCCATTGCCGCGGTCGCGGATGAGCGTCTCACCGGGCGCACCGTCTTCGAGTGTCTCATCAACCTCGCTCGCAGATCGCTGATCGTCGCGGAGATGAAAGACGACAAGATCTCCTATCGTCTGCTCGGTCTGTCGCGCGCATATGCACGGGAGAAACGGCTGGAAGCGAAAGAGCTCCTGCCGCTCCACAAGCGGCATTCGAAGATCAGGTGCAGGGGAGGCGTAGCGCGGCTCCCCATGCATGAGCGCCTCTCGCAGGTCGCCGCTCGGTGGAGCACTGCTTGACACCTTTTAACACCTGCTCTTCGCTCAACGAGCGAGGATGCCGCCGGGTCAGGCGCTGAACGGCTGGCCCTGAGGAGACCTTGAAGGCATGACGAACATTTCTGCGCAGCGCGGTGTGAATCCAGTGAGCCGCGATCCCATCACGATTCCTGTCGAGGAGCTCGAGGGTGACCCACACCGGATGTTTCGCCTGCTTCGTCCGGCGGCGCCATTCGTCCTGCGCAGCGACGGGGTCTACATTGCCATGCGGGCAGCGGACGTGGAGAAGCTCGCAACCGATCCGCGCACGAGGCAGGCGGAAACAGAGCTGGTGAGGTCGCGCGGCGTGCTCGACGGGCCGCTGTTCGACTTCTTCAGCAACACGATGCTGCTGTCCAACGGGCCGGACCACCGCAGACGACGGGCGCCGGTCTCACGCGCGTTCGCGTTCAAGCTGATCACCGGCATGCGCCCGCGAATCCGCGCCATCGCGAACGACCTGATCGACCGGCACTATTCGAGCGGAGAGATGCGTCTCATCAAGGATTTCGCCGCGCCGTTGCCGGCGCGGGTGATCAGCGAGATTCTCGGAATCGCGGAGACGGAGATCCCCCGGTTCACGGCTCACGTCTATGCGCTGGCGCGTGCCTTGAGCGCCTTTTCGCGCGACGACGTGCCCGTTCTCGAGGACGCTGCCCGAGAAATGCTGAACTACGCGGACGACTTGCTGCAAGGTCGCCGCGCCAGGCCCGCGAATGACTTCCTGAGCGCCTACGTCCGCGCGCTCGATGATTCGGAGAAGCTTTCCGCCACCGAAACGCTGGTTCAGATCGTCACGCTGATCCTGGCAGGGAGCGATACGACACGGGCGGCCATCCCCATCCAGGCTTCCCTGCTGTTGCAGCATCCCGAGCAGTGGAATGCGGTTTGCCAGGATCCCACGCTCATCCCCGGCGCGGTCGCGGAGAGTCTGCGGTATGAGCCTTCCGTCGGGTCCTTCCTCCGGTTCACGCTGGATGACATCGAGATCGACGGTTGTGTCGTACCGCGCAACAACATGCTGTCGCTCTCCACGCTTGCCGCCATGCGCGACCCTGCGAGTTACTCCGAGCCGGACGTGTTCGATATCCGTCGAACGGATCACCCACGCAAACACATGGTATTTGGCATCGGCGTGCACCGCTGCCTGGGTGAGGTGCTTGCAGCTGCCGAGCTGGAGGAGAGTCTCGCTGCGCTGGCGGCGCGTCTTCCCAACATGAAGTTTGCGGGCGATCCACCGATCGTGCGGGGAAGCGGCGGCATCCGGACGGTGACGGAGATGCGAGTGCGCTGGCCGACGTGATCGGCGCGGCCATCGACGCCGTCCGCAATCCACCCAGGGACCGGCTGGTCTGGTTCGCGTGCTGGCACTGTGCCCAGATTCCCACCGTGCCGCGCGCGTTCCAGACCCGCCTTCGGGATCGCGTTCACAGGCGCTGTTGTCATCGTCGCCTGCATCGCGAACCGGCTCCGTCAGAGCCGCGAGCAGCTGACGGGCCCGGGAACAAGATCGAAACGGCCGGAACTTCGGGCATCGTGAAGAAGTCCTATCCGTCTCCCCACTCCACCCAAGAGCGACGTGATCGAGTGAAGGCGCGGTCGAGCGCCGGTCACCGCGCGCACGGCCCTTCATGAGGCTGGGCCCGACTGCCGAGCTTCGTTCGGCCCCGTGCTCTTGCTGATCAACGGCAGCTTGCATCTCTACATGCGTTATCGCCCTGTCACCGCGCGTTGGCAGCTGATCGTCAGCGGGCTCCTGCTCAGCCTGTGCTTGTCGGACGCCGTGCGGGCGTTGCCTTCGGATCTCGCCATCGCGCAGCTCTATCACACCCAGTGGACGATTCATGACGGCGCGCCGGCGGGGATCGACTGCCTCGCACAGACCCGGGACGGCTACATCTGGATCGCGGCGGGCGGGCGGCTCTATCGATTCGATGGAGTGGCGTTCGAGCAGATCCAGCGCGTCGGCCAGTCGGCGCTGCCCGGTGGGAAGATCTTCCGGGTCTGGGCGTCTCCGGAAGGCGGGCTGTGGGTTTCGTATCTGTATGGCGGTGCGAGCTTCATCAACGAAGGGCGGATCGAGAGTTACTTCGAACGGGAAGGTCTGCCGCCCAATTCCATCGTGGACTTCGGCCGTGATCGCTCCGGCGGCATGTGGGCCGCGACGACCCGGGGTCTCATGCGCCTCGAGGGGGGGCGGTGGACATATGCCAGTGACACGTGGGGTCTGCCGAAGATCTACGCAACCAATATCTCCCTCGATCGAGACGGAACACTCTGGGTTCTATCGGACGAAGCGATCTTCTTCCTGCGGGCGGGCAGCCGCCGTTTCGAAGAGGGAATGCGGATGCACGCGGGCCGCGGGCGGCCGTACTTCGTTTCCTCGCCGGACGGCGCCACATGGGTCGTTCAGTCACGGTTTGGCCTGATGCCGTTGCGCACGCCGGCGCGAGGGAAGCCCATCGAGCAGAACTGGGACACGCGCGGGTTCGATGGCCAGCGTGAATTCCTGGTGAGCCTGTTCGACCGGGACTCGAGCCTGTGGCTCCCATCGCCGGATGGCGTGGTGCGTGTGCCCTTCGCGCACGGCCGGCGCTCTGGAGCTGCCGCGTCGGCAGATCCGGACGAATCCCAGGAGCGCATCGCGCTGACTGGCGAGCGAACGATATGGATGCTGGAAGACCGGGAGGGAAACATCTGGATCGGAACAAACGGAGGACTGGACAAGTTCCGTGCCTCCGCGCTGGCGAAGGTGACGCTGCCTCATGCCTCGAGCTGGCCCGTGCTCGCAGCCGGAAACGATGGCGAGATATGGGTCAGCGCGGGCGGCAGGCTGCATCGATTCGTGAAGGGAGTGGAGACTGAAGTCGTGCAGGGTCCGGGAGTCGTGCTGGAGTCGATGTATGTCGACCGCGCGGGAACGCTCTGGATCGGGTTCGGCAAGTCGATCTTCCATTGGAAGGATGGCAAGTGGATCGAATGGCATCTTCCCGCGGGCGCCGGCGCGCTGGGCGGCGGCGCACAGGCCGTGACGAGCGAGCCCGGCGGCGCGCTGTGGGTGTCGGTCCTGAGAGCCGGTGTGTACCGGGTAGTCGACAACCACTGGACATTGTGGGGCGGCCATGCCGATCTCCCGCGGGAGACCGCCACGACACTGGTGTTCGACTCGAAGGGTCGCCTCTGGCTCGGTTACATAGATGGTCGCGTTGCGATTCTGGATGGCGGGCGCGTCACGATCTACGGCGCGAGCGACGGTCTGAATGCCGGTGTCGTGCAGGCGATGCTGATCCGGGGCCCTCACGCCTGGATTGGTGGCGAGCGGGGCCTCAGCTGGTTCGACGGCAAGCGATTCCACCCGGTGCGGCCCGCTTCGCCCGGGCAATTCGAGGGCGTGAACGGGATCCTCGAAACGTCGCAGGGAGATCTCTGGCTGAACACGGACGAAGGCGCGGTTCACATCTGCGCGGACGAAGTGCGCAAGGGCGTGGCCGACCCCGGCCATGCCGTTCAGTTCCGTCAGCTCAACTATCTCGACGGCATGCCCGGTGCGCCGACAGACATCCGCCCGAGCCCGACCATCGCGCAAAGCGGCGACGGGCGCATCTGGTTCATGAGCACGAACGGAGTCGTGTGGCTCGACCCTGCGCGACTCACGCGCAACAGCGTCGTTCCCGGTGTGTACATCAGATCGATCACGGCGGATGGTACCCGCTATGCTCCCGGGGCGGACGCGGCCTCGCCGCTGCAGCTGCCTGTGCATCCGCACACTGTGCAGATCGACTACACCGCCTTGAGTCTTGCGATTCCCGAGCGCGTCCGTTTCCGGTACCGGCTCGAAGGCACGGACATCGGCTGGCAGGATGCCGGCACGCGGCGCGAAGCGTTCTTCACCGAGCTCGCGCCGGGCCGGTATCGTTTCCACGTCGTGGCATCGAACGATGCGGGCCTCTGGAACACGACCGGCGCGACGATGGATTTCGTCGTTCCGCCGACATTTTTCCAGTCGCGCGAGTGGATCGTCCTGTGCGTAGCGCTCGCTTCGGCAGCGCTGTGGTTGCTGTTTCTGTTCAGGATCCGGCAAGTCAAAACGCAGCTTCACTGGCGAAACGAAGAGCGCCTGCTGGAGCGCGCGCGCATCGCGCGTGAGCTGCACGACACTTTTCTTCAGGGCGTGCAGGGCCTGGTTCTGCGGTTCCAGTCCGCTGCCGAGCGCATTCCCGAGAGCGAGCCGGCCCGCCAGCTCATGGAGGATGCACTGGACCGCGCGGATCGGGTGCTCGCGGAGGGGCGCGACAAGGTGTCGGGCATCCGCGCGTCCATCGGCTCGGACCTGACGCAATCGCTGAGGATGATGGGCGAAGAGCTGGCGCGCGACTACGCGGTCGCGTTCGACGTGCAGGTGGAAGGCGCGCCGTGCGCATTGCATCCGCTCGTGCACGAAGAGGCTTATCGGATCGGCACAGAGGCGCTCGCGAACGCGTTTCTTCATGCGCGCGCCTCGCGTATTGCGGTGTGTGTGGACTTCAACTGCCTGTCTTTGGGGATCGTCGTCACTGACGATGGCACCGGTTTCGACGAATCGACTGCCAGGAAAGCCGGTCATTGGGGGCTGCACGGGATGCGCGAGCGCGCCGCAAGGATCCGCGGGCGGCTTGTCGTACGCAGCAGGCCAGGCGCGGGAACCGTGGTGGAGCTGCGTGTTTCCGGCAGGTTTGCCTACAAGAATGCGCCGGCCAGTTGCTGGACGCGCCTGCTCAGGCCTCGATGGCCTGGCACGGAGGATGCGACGTGAGTCCCACACCTGATGACCCGCACGTCATTACGGTGCTTACCGTGGACGATCACCCCTTGTTGCGCGATGGGATCGCAGCGGCACTCGCTGATCAGCCCGATATGAAGGTCGTGGCCGAGGCAGAAGATGGAGACAGGGCCATCGAGCAGTTTCGCGAGCATCGGCCGGATGTGACGCTCATGGATCTGCAGATGCCCGGAATGGGTGGCCTCAAGGCCCTGCGCTACATTCTGCGGGAGTCTCCTGAGGCACGTATCGTGGTGCTGACGACGTATCGCGGCGATGCGCAGGTGATGAGCGCTCTGAAGAGCGGCGCGCGCGGGTTCCTGCTCAAGGGAATGCTGCGCAAGGAGCTGCGGGACACCATTCGAGCCGTGCATGCCGGTGGGCGGGTCATGCCCCCCGAGCTGGCACTGGAGCTCGCCCAGCATGCCGGTGAGGAGGCGCTGTCCCCGCGTGAGTTGCAGGTGTTGAGAGAGCTCGCGCGGGGCAACGCCAACCGCGAGATCGCGGAGATCCTGAACGTGACGGAAGGCACCGTGAAGGCTCACATGAAGAGCATCCTTCTGAAGCTGGGTGCGAAGGACCGTACCCATGCGGCATTGCTGGCGCTGAAACGCGGGCTTCTGGAGGTGTAGGGCCGCGGGTCTGTTGCAGCTCTATCAGGGTGGCAGGGCGCGATCGTACCGGCATGGGAGTCAGGCGTCGTCGGCGCCGAAGGCAAAGCCCACGTCGCACCGGCATTCCCGGTGCCCGATCGGACCAGGCTTCTGCGGCGCCGATGTATCGGCGCCGCCAATCGTCGGTTGACGTCAGGGCCCGGAGCCTTTCACCTGTGCCAGCGCATTGTTCGTCGCGGTGCGGGTGCAGCTCCCGAGATTCCGGTTGATCCTCGAGCCGGGCGCCTGCCGGTTGGCGCAATCCGGGAGGCCATGGATGAGCGTCTTTCCCTGCGGACGCTTGCAGGGAGGCGCCTGGCGCCAAATGACCCAGTCGAGGGGACGCCTTCCCCGCATCACAACGAATAGCGGTGCCACCACACTGGCGGCGCCGCTACCGCAGCCGATGGCGATGCGCGTTTACTGCCGGCTGCGGGGTGAAGATTCGCCCCCAGCGCGGCCGTCACCCGTATCCCGGTGGATCTGGCTCGCCGGTGCCGGTGTGCCGGGCGCTGGCGCGTTGCGTGCCGCGTCGGCTTGAGTGATGAGATAGGCGCGCACCGCTTCGGTGTCTGCCGGCTGGAGGCGGCCGGCGAAGGAGCCCATGCCGCGCGAGCTGAGTGCGCCCTGCAGAACCACGCTATCGAACGCGGTCTGGTTCGCGAGCATCTGCGAGCGCCGCAGGTCCGGGAAGGTGGCTCGCGCGGCGCCGCCCTGGCCATGACACAGGGCGCAGTTGTCGGCGAACACTTCGTCGCCGCGCGCGATCACCTCCGCGGAAGCGGTTTGTGCAATCTGGACGAAGTCCGGCTGCTGATATTCCGGCACGTTGGGAAGTGTCGCCGTGCCTCCCAGCTTGAACACGAGGAGCCTCGCGCCGCTCGGAGCGTAGTAGCCGCCCTGTGGGGGGCCGCCCACCGCGAGCGCCACATGCTGATCGCCGTCGAGCTCGTAGGTGATCGCCGCGTTGAACACGCCGGTCTTGATGTCGTACCTCCAGAGCTTTTCGCCGTCCGTGGCGCGGTACGCCGCGAATTCCCGGTTGGGCAGGTTGCCGTGGAAGACGAGTCCGCCTGCGGTCGCCAGTGCTCCTCCGGTCAGCTGAATACCTCCGGTGCCTGGGGGAAAGTCCGGAGTGCTCCAGGCCTGCTTGCCGGATACGGGATCGAACGCGATCAGGCGGCTGACGAAACCCCGTGGCGCGTCGGGGTTCTCGGCGTAATAGCGCTGCGTGATGGGCGCGCCCCCCGTGCCGGCATTGGGTCGACCGCGTGTGGGCGTGTAGTTGTCGGGGTTGGACATCACCGACCAGTGATCCGTGGCCGGTATGTACACGTAGCCCGTTTCGTGGCTGTAGGCCATCGGCTGCCACGCGTGCGCGCCGGCAGGGCCGGGAAGCATGTTGAAGGGCCTGCCCGTCAGGTTGTAGCGGGCTTCGGGCACCTCGATCGGCCGGCCGGTCTTCAGGTCGACGCCCGTCGTCCACGTCTGCTTCGCGAACGGATTGGCGGAGATCAGCTCCCCGGTCGCCGCGTCCAGGATGTAGAAAAAGCCGTTCTTCGGCGCCTGCATCACGACGTGGCGTTCTTTCCCGTCGAGGGTGAGGTCCGCGACGATGATGGGCTGGGTGGCGGTGTAGTCCCAGGTTTCGCCAGGCGTCTCCTGGTAGTGCCAGACGTATTCACCCGTGTCCGGCTTCAGCGCCACGATCGAGGAGAGGTACAGGTTGTCGCCGCCCTGCGGGCTGCGGTACTTCTGGTTCCAGGGGCTGCCGTTGCCGACGCCGATGTACAGCAGGTCCGTCTTCGGGTCGTAGACGATCGCGTCCCACACGGTGCCGCCGCCACCGAGCTTCCACCACTCGCCGGTCCAGGTCTTCGCGGCCCGTTCCATCGCCTCGTTCTCGAAGCCTTTGGACGGATCGCCGGGCACGGTGTGGAAGCGCCAGAGGAACCGGCCCGTTTCCGCGTCATACGCGGAAACGTAGCCTCGCACGCCGAGATCGGCACCTGCGTTGCCGATGAACACCTTGCCTTTCGCTACGCGTGGCGCTCCGGTGATGGAGTACGGCCATTCCTCGTCGATGGTGTTCACCGACCAGGCCTCCTTCCCGGTTGCAGCGTCCACTGCAATCAGGCGGCCATCGAGCGTGCCAACGATGATCTTGCCGTTCCAGGCGGCGAGCCCGCGCGTGTCGATGCCGCAGCAGATGTTGATGTTCCACTCGCCTGGCACCTTCGGATCGAAGAGCCAGAGCTGGTTGCCCTTGCGCGCGTCGTAGGCCGCGACCTTGCTCCAGGGCAGAGGCTGGTAGATGACGCCGTCGATGTAGAGCGGGGAGCCTTCGACCGGCAGGTTGGTCGGGAAGTCTGCGTACCAGGCAAGGCCCAGCTTCGACGTGTTTTGCGTGTTGATCTGGTTGAGGCGCGAATAGCGCTGCTCGTTGTAGTCGCCGTTGTAGGTCATCCACTGGGAGGGCTCGTTTGCCGCATTGAGCAGCCGGTCGGTGGTGACATTGGCGGCCGTCCGCGCCTGTGGCGATTCAGGGCCGCCGCCGCACGCGGACACCATGGCGGCAAGCAGAACGGAAAGACAGAGCCTGTGCATGAGATCCCCCCTGACGTCTCGTGCGCGCCGTTTGCGGCGCTTGTTGACGAAGCTGTGCTGTCCGGGAAGGGATGCAATGAACGCCTCTGCGCATCCCCCCGCGCGTCGACATTATTCTATTTCTGAGCTGATCAACGCGACTGAAGCCGGGTAGTGGTCCATTCCGTGTACGGGCGCAGGAGGGTCTCCCGGTCGTTGCGGGGTGTGCGATCGCCCAGACCTCGCGCGCATTCGTGGCGAGGTTTCCCAGAGATCCGTAAGTCTTCAGTACCTGCAAAGCACTGTGGATTTGCCGAATAGTGCGTCAGAGTACTATAGTTACAAGGAGTACTATTTGTCGGGATAGAGCGGGAGGAGCAGATATGCCGCAGATCGAGATCGACTTCGAGGTCTTCAAACAACTCACGAATCTACGTCCCACAGAATCGGTCACCTACAACGATGTGATCCGGCAGCTGCTGAAGCTGCCTCACGCCGCGGAGGCGCAAGGCGTCGGCGGAGGGCACCCATGGATCGTCTCCGATACGAGCTTCCCAGCTGGCTCGGAGTTTATCGCCGAGTACAAAGGCAGGACGTACTCAGGTGTTTCAAAGGACGGGAAGCTCGAGCTCGGTGGCGGAAGGAAGTTTACGACACCGTCCGCGGCAGCCATGCATATCACAGGCAGTAACGTAAACGGGTGGCGTTTCTGGAAATGCAGGCTGCCTGGGTCTTCTCAGTTTGTGCTGATCGAGCGTTTGCGCGGCAAAACACATTGATTCGCAGACTCAACGTTCCACTCAATTCGTGTTCGCATACTCCCCTGTCATCAGTGTCTCGTTGGTGGTCCTGCATCGCCAGAGCGCTGAGCTGGATCACTGGAAGGTCGCGGGCGGAGAAACAGGGTCTACGGCAAGCCTGGCATGACACCGAAGAGTCGCGGCTTATTTGCAGGCTCGACCTGCAAATAACGATTCGAGCGGAGAATCGCCCCGAAGAATCAACATGTTGGTGACTCGGTTTATTTGCAGGCGGAGCTACAGGTATGAAGACGCCGCAGGCAGAAGCGTCCACAACTGAGGTCATGTGGCCGCTACGCTTTGTTCGCGCCGTAGCGATCTACGTACTCGCCGCCCGCAGCGCCGCCAACACCCGCTCACTCCGGAACGGCGGCCGCCGCAACCGAACCCCCGTCGCATCGTAGATCGCATTCGCAACCGCGGCGATCACCGGTTTATGGCTGGTTTCACCCGCCCCATAGTGCGGCAGGTCCGGCCGGTTCGGGTTGGGATCACCATTGACCAGCACGATGTCGATGCTCTCGGGCGTATCCGAATGCCGCAGGCTGGGATGTGAAACCCAGTCGACACTCATGACTTTCTCGGTATCGAACTGCACCTCTTCCCACAGTGCCCGACTGAGCGCATGCAACATGCCGCACTCGACCGTATGACGCAGCCCCTCGGGATTGATCGCCAGCCCGCAATCGTGGGCGCACACCAGGCGCTTCACCCAGACACGCCCGGTCTCGCGATTCACCTCGACGTCGGCGATGACGGCGGCAATGGTGTTGCTGCGATACGTGTAGGCGATGCCCCGTCCCGAGAGCACGTTGCCGCGCGACGCCGCCCTGCGCGGTCTCGGCGACGGGCGCGCATCCCATCCATAAGTCTTCGCAGCCGCACGCACGGTCGCGAGTGAGCGCGCTTTCCGGAACGCGCCATCCTCTTCGGCTGCTTCCAGCATCTCGAGGCGGAACTGCACGGGATCGGCCTTTGCCGCCGCGGCCAGCTCGTCGATGAACGACTCGAAGGCGAAAGTCACCTGCGGCCCGTTGGGATCGCGCAGATTGCCGGTGCGCAGCGGCGTCTCCCAGGTCATCGGCAGCCCGACGACACGCGTCGTCGTGCGCCGGTTCGGGATGGCGTACATCACCGACGGGGCCGCAGCGTTGCCCTTGGCCGGGCGCGCGGGGCGCCGGCCCATGAGCTGCGCAACCAGCACCGTATCGGGTTCGTTGTATCCCAGATGGGCGTGGTCCGCGGCACAGGCATCGTACTCGAGCGCCACCAGCTTGCCCTGATCATCCAGCCCGCCACGCAGCTTGAAGACGTAGGGCGGGCCCTTGGTATCCCACCCCGTTTCTTCGTCGCGCATCCACTGCATGCGCACTGGACGGCCCAGCTCCTTGGCCAGGAAAGCCGCTTCGAAACCGGCATCGTCCGCGGCGGTACGGCCATATACCTGCGGGCCATCCATGTAGACCACGCGCACCTTCTCCCGCGGCATGTCGAGAAACTTCGCGACGCCGTTGCGCAGGCCGTAGGTCTTCATGTCGTTGGAATAGATCGTCATCTGCCCGTCGGAAGGGTCTGCCATGGCGTGTGCCGGGCCAATGGCCGTGTGCCCCTGAAAGGGCACTTCGTATTCGGCCTGGAGGACGCGCCTGGCACCCTCGAGCGCCGCAGCCGGGTCACCTTGGACCTCGGGTTCGCTCGTCGACGTGGGCGTGGCGCGACGCATGTAGTCGAACAGCTCGCTGGAGGCCGGGAATGGCGCGGTGGCGGGGCGTTTCCATTCCGCCTTCAGTTGCCTCGCCGCGCGGATGGCCTGTTCTTCGCGCTCGCAGATCACCGCCACATAGTTGCCGCTACGGACGACGCGTATGAAGCCGGGCACGTCGGCCACCGACGATTCGTCGATGCTCTGCAGGGTCGCGCCCGCGAACGGCGGCCGGACGTTGCGGGCGTGGACCATGCCGGGCACCTTCATGTCCACGGCCCACTTCAACGATCCGTCCACCTTGGCGGGAATGTCGTAGCGTTTCAGGGACTGGCCCACGACGCGCAGCTCGCTGAGCGGCTTCACTTCGGCCTTGCCGGTTGCGGCGTCGACGTTGCGCCCGGTGAGCGCGACGTCGAAGCGTTTCCCGCCGACCAGCTCCGCGTACGTCACCTTCTTCGCAGGCTCGGACTTCAGCGAAATGGTGGCGTTGGCGACCGCGAGCATTCCAACCGGCGCCCCCAGGTGCTCACCACCCAGTTCCAGCAGCACTCGCCGCGCTTCGGCGGCCACCCGGCGCATCACGCGGCCGTCGCGCTCGACACCGTCGGAACCGCCCGACCCGCCCTGGTCGGGGGTGATGTCCGTGCAGCCCATCACGAGGCGGGTCCTGTCGTACTCGATGTCCAGCTCGTCGCACATCATCTGCCGGAAGGCAGTGCCCGTGCCCTGGCCGCCATCGGTCTTGCCGACGTAGAACGTTGCGGTGTTGTCGGGATGAACCACGATCCACGTGTCGAGCTGCAGGAAATCGGGATCGGGATAGGGGCCGGCGGCGGCGGCTGCGGGGGCCTGGGCGAGCGCGCCGGCGCCGGGCAGGGCGCTGACGCTCAAGCTGATCACCAGCGCGCCGGATGCCTTGAGGAAGCTCCGGCGCGAAGCCTGATACTGCGCGCCGCCCTGATGCAGTCCGGACTGTCCGAGCCCGAGGACTGCGTCCTCCACCGCTTGCGGCAGCTGCAGGGCGTTGCTCATGTGCCTTCTCCTGCAGCCTTTGTCGCGCGCACCGCGCGTCTGATCGCGGCCTGGACTCGATAGTAGGTCATGCATCGACACAGCGCGCCGTCCATCGCCTCGCGGATCTCGGCATCACTTGGATCTGGATTGCGATCAAGCAGTGCCTTGGCCGTCATGATCTGGCCGTTCTGGCAATAGCCACACTGCGCGGCCTGCTCGTCGATCCACGCCTGTTGCAGCGGATGCAGTTTGCCGTTTTTCGCGAGGCCTTCGAGCGTCGTGATCTCACCACGCACGCCCGCTACGGGCAGGATGCAGGAACGCACGGCCGTGCCATCCATGATGACGGTGCACACGCTGCACTGGCCCATCCCACATCCGAAGCGAGGCCCATGGAGATCGAGGTCGTTTCGCAGCACATAAAGAAGAGGAGTCGACGGGTCCACGTCCACCTCGTGCGTCGCGCCGTTGACGTGCAGTTTGACGATGCTCATGACTCACCTTGGCAGGACGTGGATTCGATGCCCACCGGAGACTAGGGCAGAGCCCGTGTGGATTCAACGCGCGGCCATCCGTGAGCTGGCATGAGGATCATGATGCGTGAGTGATCGAGGCGCCGAGCGTCCCTGCATGGCCAGCCTGCGGTCGTCCGTTCGGTGCATCGGGGCCGGAGGGACTGCCGGCGTATCAATGACGAGTCGTATCTCGGCGTGCCCTACCTGCGTCAGGTCAATTTCCTCTTGGGCGCAACCAGGGCGACTCTCAGTCCCCCAGCATCTCCCGGTTCCGCACCGCTCCGCGATCCGCGCTCGTCGTCAGCGCGGCATATGCCTTCAGCGCTGCGCTGACCTTACGTGGGCGAGGCGCAGCCGGCTTCCAGCCCTTCGCGTCCTGCGCCGCGCGGCGCTGCGCGAGCCTCGACTCTTCCACTTCGAGCTGAATGTGCCGCGAAGGGATGTCGATGGCGACGACGTCACCTGCCTCGATCAGCCCGATCGCGCCGCCTTCCGCAGCCTCCGGCGACACGTGTCCGATCGACAGCCCGGAGCTGCCACCCGAGAAGCGCCCATCGGTGATGAGCGCGCAGCTCTTCGCCAGACCCTTCGACTTGAGGTAACTCGTCGGGTACAGCATTTCCTGCATGCCTGGCCCACCGCGTGGACCTTCGTAGCGCACGATCACGACGTCGCCCGCTTTCACCTGGCCGCCGAGAATGCCTTCGACGGCAGCATCCTGACTCTCGAAGATCACAGCCGGCCCGCGAAACGATAGAAGCTTCTCATCCACTCCCGCCGTCTTCACGATGCAGCCGCGCTCGGCGATGTTGCCGTAGAGCACGGCGAGCCCACCGTCCTGACTGTACGCCGACGAAGCTGCGCGAATGCAACCCGCGACGCGGTCCGTGTCGAGCTCGGAGTATCGGCACGACTGCGAGAACGCCTGCTGCGTCGGAACGCCGGCCGGACCGGCGCGATAGAACTCGTTGAGCTCGGCTGACCGGTTACGAACCACGTCCCCGGCTTCGAGCGCCTCTGCGAGCGTTGCGCTGTGAACGGTCGGGCCTTTTGTGTTGATGAGCCCCGCGCGGTCCAGCTCTCCGAGAATCGCCATCACGCCGCCAGCGCGATGCACGTCTTCCATGTGGAAGTGACTGGACGGCGCCACTTTGCACAGGGTGGGGACGCGACGTGACAGCCGATCCACGTCCCGCATCGTGAAGTCGATTGCGCCCTCCTGCGCGGCCGCCAGCAGGTGGAGCACCGTGTTCGTCGAGCCGCCCATCGCGATATCGAGCGACATCGCATTCTCGAACGCGGTCCTGTTGGCGATCACACGAGGCAGGGCGCGATCGTCGTCGCCCTCGTAGTAGCGCTTCGCGAGCTCCACTACGAGCGACCCGGCGCGGCGGAACAACTGCTCGCGATCCGCATGCGTCGCGAGCAGCGAGCCGTTGCCCGGCAACGAAAGACCCAGCGCTTCGGTCAGGCAGTTCATCGAGTTCGCGGTGAACATGCCCGAGCACGAGCCGCACGTGGGGCAGGCGGATCGCTCGATCCGCTGCACATCGGCTTCGGCCACTCGCGTGTCCGCCGCGGCCACCATCGCGTCGATCAGATCGAGCGGCACCGACTTGCCGGCGAGCTGCGTCTTGCCCGCTTCCATCGGTCCACCCGAAACGAACACCGCCGGAATGTTCAGGCGCAGGGCCGCCATCAGCATGCCCGGTGTGATCTTGTCGCAGTTGGAAATGCATACCAGCGCATCCGCCATGTGCGCGTTGCACATGAACTCGACGCTGTCCGCGATCAGCTCGCGCGAGGGCAGGCTGTAGAGCATGCCGTCGTGGCCCATCGCGATGCCGTCATCGACGGCGATGGTGTTGAATTCCCTGCCGACGCCGCCTGCCTTCTCGATCTCGGAGATCACGAGCTGCCCGAGATCCTTCAGGTGCACGTGACCCGGCACGAACTGAGTGAAGGAGTTGGCCACGGCGATGATGGGCTTGCCGAAGTCGCCGTCCTTCATGCCCGTGGCGCGCCAGAGGGATCGGGCGCCAGCCATGTTGCGGCCGGAAGTGCTGGTGCGGGAGCGTAGAGCGGGCATGCGTCGATCCTGATCTGGCTGCCGGATGGGTAGCGATACGCAGATTCTGAGCGGCAGGCGGCTATACTGAGAAATACAGAATCCGGTTACGCGATATAGGGATTTCGAATAGTGGAACTCAGGCAGCTCCGATACTTCCTGGCCGTCGCGGAGGCGGGAAGCTTCTCTCGCGCGGCCGAGCGGTTGCACGTGTCGCAGCCGCCGCTGTCGCTGCACGTGAAAGTGCTGGAGGAGGAGCTGGGCGTGCGGCTGCTCGATCGCACCAACCGTGGCGTCTCGCTGACGCCCGCGGGCCAGGTGTTCTACGACGAGACGCGTACGGTTCTGCGGCGACTGGATCAGGCCAGGGTCAAAGCCCAGCACGCCGGGCAGGGCGAGGTGGGGACGCTTTCCGTCGGATTCGTATCGATCGCGGGCTACGGCATCCTGCCGCCGGCGTTGAAGCGATTCCGCGAGCGATTCCCGAAGGTGGACGTGCAGCTCCACGAGCTCACCACCGATGCGCAGATCCGCGAGATGCGTGCCGGGCGGCTCGATCTCGGCATTGGCCTCGGGCCGGTGGATGAAACCGACCTGACGTTCGAGAAAGTGCTCCGGGAGAGTCTGCTGCTCGCGGCACCGGTGGGCCACCGGCTGATTCCGCGAACGGGGCCCGTGCGGCTGAAGGCGCTCTCGAACGAGCACTTCATCATTCCGCCGCGTGACATCGCGCCGGGTCTGTACGACATGATCATCAGCCTGTGCCGCGCGAGCGGCTTCACGCCGAAGATCACGCAGCACGCGCGGCAGATGCAGACGGTGGTGGGGCTCGTTGCAAGTGGAATGGGGCTCGCACTCGTGCCGGCCTCCGTGCAGAAGCTCCAGCGCGCGGGTGTTCAGTACCGGGTGCTGAAGGGCGCGACTGGAAGCGTCGAGCTGGGGCTGCTGAGAGCTCGCGACGACGACGAAGGGCTCATCGCGAACAGTTTCGTGGCGGTGCTGAAGGAAGTGGCGCCGGGCTCGTAGGCAGTTCCTGCGCCGCGGCTGAAACCCGGCGCGTGCGCTGCGATGGGCACCTGGGCGACGCATGCAATGAGGATTGGGCGCCGCGCGTGCGTACGCTGTGGCATGGGCGTTTCCGGCCCCACTTCACTTTATCATTCGTAGCGCCGGGCACTCGTGAGCATCGCGTCGGTGCCCAGAAGCTGGTTCAGCTCGTCGAAGTCGAGCATCTGATCGCGTACCGCACCAGTCGCGCCGTCTCGGGCCAGTGCGCGGAGCATGCGCTCGGCGGCAAATGTTTGCGCGCGCACGAGCGCGCCAGGAAAGATGGCGATCGAAAAGCCAAGCTCCTGCAGCTCGAGCGCGCTTCGTAGTGGGGTGCGGCCGCCCTCCACCATATTGGCAAGCAGTGGCGCGCGCCCGGCGAACCGCTCGCAGGCCTCCGTCATGGCATCCAGGGTGGGCAGCGCCTCGATGAACAGCACGTCTGCGCCGGATTCGAGATAGCAGTCAACGCGCTCGAAGGCCGCGCCCATTCCCTCCACTGCAACCGCGTCGGTGCGCGCGATGATGACGGTGTTCTCATTGCGGCGGGCGTCGCAGGCCGCGCGAACTTTTCCTGCCATCTCGGCCAGGGTGACGAGACGTTTGCCCGCCAGGTGCCCGCAGCGTTTCGGGAACTGCTGATCTTCGATCTGGATGGCCGAGGCACCCGCGTGTTCCAGCGCCTGGACCGCGCGCTGCAGGTTGAGCGCGTTGCCGAAGCCCGTGTCCGCGTCCACGATCAGCGGCAGCGAAACACGCTCGCGCATATATGTGACAACTTCCGCAACTTCGCTCTGTGTGACCAGACCGATGTCGGGCCTGCCGAGACGCGTGTAGGCGATGCCTGCTCCGGATACATAGGCGGCGCCGAATCCGTGGCGTTCGACGAGTGAAGCGCTCAGCGCGTCGTAGCATCCGGGCGCGACCAGGATGCTCGACCCCGGCGCCAACGCTGCGCGCAGGGCAGCGGCGGGGTCGGCGCGCGCCGTGCACGGTGCACGACTCACTGCGCGGGCACCATCCACGTTCGGGACTCTCCCACCTGCTCGCGATACTGCCTCAGGTTGTAGAAAAGGAAGATCGCCGCCAGCGCGCCGGCGACGGCCGTCGCGCAGGCCACCGAGTATCTGAGGGCTTGTGTGTCCTGGAAAACATAGTCCGTGAGCAGAGCGATGCCCGTGGGACCGAGCGTGAGCCCGAGCACGTTGACCACGAGGTAGTACAGCGCCGACGACTGCGCCCTCATCTGATTGGGCGTCACCGTCATGAGGGCCGAGAGACCGGAGGCCGTCGCGGCGGTGGTGCCGACGGAGGCGGGCAGCAGGAACGCTACGGCGAGCCACGGGCTCGGGCTCAGGGAGGCTCCCAGCGCACCCACCACACCAAGGCCGATTCCGCAGACCGCCGCGCGCATCTGGGCGTCTTCATTGCCCCGGGCCGTGAAGAAGAAGCCCAGCGAGGAAGCCACGACGACGGCCAGCGGGCCGGCGAGCAGCGTGACGATGCCGTATGCGATGCCGATGTCCCGGATGGACCAGCCCCAGGTTCGCACGAACATGGTCGGGACCCAGGCCGACAGGCCGTAGGCCAGAATGGCGACGGCGGACATGCCGAGAAAATGGCTTCCATACATGCGTACGCGCTGGCCCAGGAATGCGGCCACCGCCGCGAATGGCAGGTGCGCCTCACCGTTCGGCCCGCTCATTCGTTCGAGTCGAGCGGGCTCCTTCACGGTGAGCATGAGCAGCGCCATCACGAGCCCCGGAAGCCCGACGACGAGGAACACGGTCTGCCAGGCGTACAGCTGGCCGACGACGGGCAGCGTGACGGGAGGTGCGGCCGACACATGTGCGATCAGGCTGCCGCCGACGATGAGCGCAAGCCCGGTGCCGAGGGAGATGCCCGTGTTGTAGATGGCGATTGCCCGCAATCTCAGCCGCGGAGGGAAGTAGTCGCTCAGCATCGACAGGGCACTCGGGCTGAGGGCGGCTTCGCCGACGCCGACGCCGATGCGCGCGAGGAAGAGCTGGCCGTAGTTGCGTGCCAGACCGCACGCCGCGGTCATGACACACCACACGGCGATTCCCGTTGCGATGATGGCGCGCCGACTGTACCGATCCGCCAGGCGCGCGATGGGCACGCCGAGCAGCGTGTAGAACGCGGCGAAAGCGAGACCGATGAGCAGGCTCACCTGCGTATCGGAGATGCCGAGATCGCGCCGGATCGGCTCGATCATCAGCGCCATGATCTGCCGATCGATGAACGACACCGTGTAGGTGAGCGTCAGCACACCGACCACGTACCATCCCTGTGCCGCGGGCGGATAGTGGGTCTCCGGAGGTCGTTCGGGATTCACCTGGCTCATCTGCACCTTCCACGGCCGCGTGTCGCCGGCAAAGATAACCTCGCGGTTCCGTCAACAAAGATAACTTAGTTGCATCTTCGCAGGAAGGGTGACTAGAATCCTGGCATCGCCTCGAGTCCGGTACTCGCACATGACACGCAAGCCATCGCCACCCAGACGACCCGAGCAGGTCTTCTTCGATGATCCGGCGATCGATCGGCTGATGGGCGTGGTGATGTCACTCGCATCCGAGCAGTACGTGCTGAGGGATCGCCTCCAGGCGCTGGAGGATCAGCTTGCGAGCGCGGGCCATCTCGATGCCGCAGCGCTGGGCGCGGCACCGACGGCGGACAAGGAGGCCGCGTGTCGTCGGGATGCCGACGACTTCGCGCGCACGATCCTCGAGCCCCTGCTGGGCCGGCAGCAGGCGCTGGGCGCGAGCGGGCGCTTTTCGCTGCGCAAGGGGAGACGCTCGTGACGCAGGAGCGCGCATTCAGTGCCGGTCAGCGTTTTCTGCTGGCTGCCAAGGGTTTCTGGACCACCACGCTCTACCCGCAGATGCGCGAGGAATACGAGGCTCGCGCCGCGGGCCGCCCGGCAAAGAGCGTCGCGGACGTGGCGCGGGTTCTGGAGGACCTGACCCTCTATCAATACTTCGCCTGGCTCGAGCGCCATCTGCAGAGAATGAAGTACTCGGGGCGCTACGGGCTTGCGCGCTTCTACGACGAGCATCGGGAGACCTTTCTGAAGCGGCTCGGCGCAGTCGCCCCGGACGACCCGGTGCTCGAGTTGCGGCCGGACCTGCAGATGCCGCGTTACTACACGGACGTAGACATTCATCAGCACCCCGGTGGCGTCTGGTCTGATGATGTGGCAGGGCTCGTCTACGAACACGGTGCCCGCACTACCACGCCGCTTCTGGGCGCTCAGCACGCGGATCTGCACGTTCGCTTCACGGAGCTGGTGGCGCAGGATGGCGCTCCCAGCCGCATCCTGGACTTGGGGTGCGGCTTCGGCAAGAGCACGCGTCCGTTCATCACGAAATTCGACAAGGCGAGCATCGAGGCCGTGGATCTGTCGGAGCCCTGCCTGCGCGTTGCGGCGCGGCTCGCGCAGGAAGCCGGCACATCCAACACCCGTTTCCGCCAGCGCGACGCGGGAAACACGGAGTTCGACGATGGCTCGTTCGACCTCGTCACCTCCACGATGTTGTTGCACGAGATTCCGCCCGGGCCGCTGAAGTCCGTGTTCGCCGAAGCGTTTCGCGTGCTGGAGCCGGGCGGCCGCATGGTGCATCTCGATTTCTATCACTTCCGCGATGCGTTCGCCCGATTCCTCCACTACGGGCACGGCCGCCGCAACAACGAGCCCTACATTCAGCCCCTCGCGGAGCTCGACCTGCCGAAAATGCTGCGCGGTCACGGCTTCACCGATATCGAGATCACACCGTTCGCGGAAGCGCCGGGCGCGGAGTCCTCCAACGTGTGGCGCTTCCCGTGGACGGTGATCAGCGCGCGCAAGCCGCTGCGCCCGCGAAAGGCCCGGCGTCTTCGAGGGAAGCAGGCGAAATAAAGTACTCGCTTCGCGGGAGGCGTCTTCGTGCTGAAGCTGATTCTGATCATCACGCTCGGCGTGCCTGACGTCACAGCGATGGAGCGCGCGTACTCACAATGGCTGGGCTATACCGTGGAAGCCCGTGGCGAGGTGGAGCAGGATCTTGCGTCCGCCTGGGCGGCGCCTGCGATGAAAGGGCGGCCCTACGTGCTCATGCAGCCCGAAAGCAGGGAACGCATCTATCTGCGGTTCGTGCAGGTGGATGCAGCAACGGGCTACGTGCCGATGAAGACGTACGGCTGGAACGCCATCGAGATTCTCGTCGAAGATCCGGATGAGCTCGCGACGCGCCTCGACAGGCCGGGCTCGCCTTTCGAGATCATCGGGCGACCCCGCCCGCTCGGCGCGAATTCGCCCATTCGCGCGATGCAGGTGGTGGGGCCTGCTCGAGAGGTGCTCTATCTCACCCGCATTCCGCCGCGGGCGCACGACAGCCGCGCCAGCGCGAGAACCTTCGTGGATCGTCCGTTCATCCTCATCGTCGGCGGGCGCGAGCTCGAAGGCCTGCGCGAGTTCTACGGCACGGGCCTCGGTGCAACGGTCACTCCGCCGGTCAAAGGCCGCATGACAGTGCTCAACAAGGCGCACGGGCTCGACATCGAAACCACGCATCCGTACTCCATGGCGCGCCTCTCCGCGCACTACTCGATCGAGATGGACGGCTATCCCGACACCGCGACGGAGCGTCCCGTCAGGGCAGGGGAGCTGCCGCCCGCAATGGCCTCGGTCGCCTTCGAAGTGGAATCGCTCGAAGCCCTGGAGCTTCCGCTCCTCACGGCGCCCCGCGCCGTGGCATCCATGCCCTACGACGGGCGCCGCGTAGCCGTGACGCGGGGGCCCGCAGGGGAGCTCGTGGAGCTGGTCGAAGCGCGCCCGGCGCCTTGACCGGAACGAAGGGGCGCCGGGGATGGCGTTGAAGTGAGCCGCGGCCGGGTCGGCCCGGCGTGGAGAGTCGTTTCACGCGACCGGACCTGCCGGAAGCGCAACGAGGCGAGGTGGGTCAGGACCGGCGGGCTGTCCGCGTTCAGCGCCGCGGGGTCTTCGAGCTGGTGTAGTCCGCTGAGACCTGCACGCGGAGCTTGCCGAGGCCGGTGCGGCTGAGGAACGCCGCCGTGTCCTGCATGTAGTTGCGCCAGAACTGCTCGGATTCCGTTGCCTTTCCCTCTGCAATGAGCTCCATGAGCTGGGCATGCGCGGCTGCGGACTGCTCGGTGCGGCGCTTCACGGCCTGGCGCTCGCTCGACGAGCCTGCCACGAGCATCTGCGGATACACCTTGAGCGAGATGTCGTGGAGCATGCCGGAAAGCAGGCCAAGCGCGCCGTTCTCCGAGCAACGAACCATGACGTCGTGAAAGTCGATCACGCTCGAGATGACGGCGAGATAGTCCTCGTTCTTGAGGCCTTCCTGCTGGGCCTTCACGCACGCGCGGAGCGCTTTGACATCTTCCCTGCGGCAGCGTTGCGCAATGAGCGCGGCGAGCGGAGGCTCCAGCAACATGCGCACCTGGTGAATTTCGGCGATGGTCGTGCCGCGGCTGGCGAGGAACGTGCCGCTGTAGCGGGCGACGGCCTCGATGGAAGGGCCGAGCACCACCGCGCCGGAACGGGCACCGCGCCCGAGCTGAATGAGCGTTTCGGACTCCAGCACGCGCAAGGCTTCCCGCAGCGTCGGCCGAGAGACACCGAACTGCTCCAGGAGCTGAGCTTCGGAAGGCAGGGAGTCGCCGGCGGACAGCTCTCCATCAGCAATCTGCGCGCGCAGCCGCTCGGCGACGAGGTGCGACAGTTTCGGTGCGCGTACGCGATCTCCCACGGTTCTCGGTCGCTGCAAGCTCATGCTCCTTTACCTGCTCTCCCTCAAGCGCTGTCTGATGTGCGGCGCGAGTTTGACATGACTGATAGCGCATCACCACAGCCGCACGACTGCTGGCGGCAGACATGCTCACCCCGATCGTGCGGCGCCGTTGCTCACGATCAGAAGCATGAGCAACGAGGCGCGCGAACGCATCGACGTGCTTTCGAGAAAGCGGGCCGGGCTGCCGGAGTCACGTTGGCGGCCGGGAAGCGGCGGGTCTCGACGTGTGCGCTGACAAAGCTACCTAGGTCGGCTAAGTAAACCACCAGAAGGATATCTGTCAAGCGCCGTCGAAAGGTGCCGGCGCAACGCGGGGCGGCCCGCCCCCGGCTTCGCATGAAGACGGGCGCGCGCCTTGCATCCCGTCGCTGCCAGTGTGCATTCGCCAGGGTGATGCCCGGCGGTCCTTCCGGCGAGCAGATCGGTCACGCGCCGGGCGCGAACACGATCCGCCGCCGCACCACGTGCGTGCCCGCGCGCAGTGGTACGCACGCATGAAGTGCGGCAAGGGCGTTGCGCGCGCGCCCCGTGGGCGGATGCGCGCGCGTGGCGTGCCGGCGCGGAAATTTCACCTTGACCTCCATTGACAACCAGCCGTGGCATTCGGCATCGTCGGTAACATAGATCACTAAGTTATAACGAGCAGCGTCTCACTGGAAGGATCTCGGTCGCATGCTCTGTCGTCAGCAACAGGCGGGGAGAGAGATCGTGACAGCAAAAGAAATTTCCTTTGGGAGGAGTGCAGTTCGTCGCGCCGTAGTGGCAGCACTCGCGTTCTCCGGTGCCGCGAATGGGCAGCAGGGTGCGCAGGGCAACCCGGATACCGTTGCGCTGGAAGAGGTGCGTGTCACAGCGGAACGATTCAGCTCGACCGTGCAGACGACGCCGGTGGCCGTTACGGCCGTGAGTGCCGAGCAGCTCGAGCAGCGTCAGGTCACGAATGTTCTGAACGCGGCTGCGGAGATCCCCGGCATCATGATTACGCCCACCCAGGGCAGCAACAACTCCGCCCGCATCGCCATGCGCGGCGTCAATCAGAGCACGGCGGGGATCAACTTCGATCCGGCGGTCGGCATCTACATCGACGGCATCTACCAGCCGCGCATCAACGGCGCATTCTTCGATTTCTTCGACATCTCCAGCATGGAGGTGCTGCGCGGCCCGCAGGGCACGCTCTACGGCCGCAACAGCCCGGCCGGCGCGCTCAAGATCCAGACCCGCAGACCCTCGTCCAGCTGGACGGGCAGGGCCGAGATCAGCGCCGGGAACTACGACGCGTTCGGCGGCAAGGCCTATGTCAGCGGCCCGGTGATCGAGGACGTGCTCGCGTTCTCCGTGAGTGGCGTCTTGCGCAAGCACGACGGCTTCATCTATGGCAAGGAGTACGGCCGGCGCATCGGCGACATCGACACGCGTGCGGAGCGCGTGAAGCTGCTGTGGACGCCGAACGGCAGCTTCGAGGCGGAGCTGTCGACGTTCGCGATCCAGGACTACTCGGAAGCCGGTGTTCCCGTTCCCTTGCAGGTGTTTCCCGGCATCAACATACCGGAGGCGAACGGCACGTTCGACCGGGACTACTCGCGCACGGAGAACTACGGCCCACTGGGTGCCGGATTCATCAACAACCTCGGCAGCGCGCTCAACCTCAGGTACTTCCTCAGTGACTCGGTCGAGCTCGCATCGATCACGGGCTACGGGAACATGCGGACGTACAGCACGGGCAACACCCTGTTCGTGTCCCTTGCGCAGCAGGCTCAGAAGGAAGCCGGCCAGGACGTGACGGCGCCCAGCTCGAACGAAGGCAGGACGCGGAACGAATACTGGACGCAGGAGCTCACCGCCACCTACACCAGCGATCGCCTGAAAGGTGTGGTCGGTCTGTATTACATCAATGAAGAGGGCTCGAGCCGTTCCACGGCCGCATCCAGCCCGACCATCGACCAGGATCGGAACACCAGGGCGAGCGCCGTGTTCGCGCAGGGCACGTACACGCTGGGTCATGGAGTTGGTGTGACTGCGGGCATCCGCCGTACGAGGGAGGAAGCGGAATTCACTCAGTTCTACCGCCAGCTCCTGAACGTCTCGCAGACGGCCTCCGAGACCTTCACGTCGACGACGCCGAAGCTCGGCATCAATTGGCAGGCCACGCCGGATCTGCTCATGTACGCGTCGTGGACGAAGGGCTTCAAGAGCGGTGGGTTCAACCCGATCCCGCCGAACGCCAATACGGGCGTGCCGGATCAGATCGGCGCGCCGACCCCGTATGACCCGGAGGACGTGAAGAGCTACGACGTCGGCGTGAAATGGACCACGCTCGAGGGCAGGTTGCGCCTGAACGTGGCTGCGTATCGGGCCGAGTATGATGGTATGCAGCTGCCGGTGTTCTTCCCGGGGACGACCACGATCTACACCTCGAACGCCACGAGCGGTGTCGCGAAGGGCGTGGAGATCGAGCCGACGTGGCAGGCCCTCGACACTCTGCAGATCTACGGCAATGCCGCGTTCAACTCCGGCGGCTACACGGGGCCGTTCCCGTGCGCCAACCAGTTCGGGACGATCGTCGATTGCAGCGATCGCGATCTGGTCGGGCTCATCCCCGCCAAGACGCTGCTGGGCTTCCGTTACACGCCGGTGCTGCCGGTTCCCGGGGACTTCAGGCTCAATGCGTCCTGGGCCTATCACGACAGCTACTTCAACAATTCGGCAAACGAGGGCCCTCTCGTGCGGACCGTATCGGCCAATCTCTACAACGCGGGCCTCGGCTGGCGCAGCCCGGACCAGCGCTGGGACGTGAACCTCGACGTGCGCAATCTCACGAACAAGCGCTACTCGCTCGCGGGCCTGCAGCAGTCGCATCCGGTGCGGCCGGCCGTCAGCGCGTTTCCCAACTCGCCGCGTGAGATCTTTCTGCGCGTCGGCGTCGGGTTCTAGGCACTGCCTCTCGCCGCATCGGTTGACATGGCGCGTAGCGCAAGTGACCATCGATCGAGAGCCGACATAGTTAACGTAGTCATAGTACAGGCATGCCGCCGAGCGTACCGCGCGCGTGCCCGGGGAGAATGCATGTTGACGTCGAAATCCCGGCAGCGTCTTCTCATTGGCCTTGCGCTTTGTGCTGCCGCGGGCGGCGCCGCGGCAGCGACGGAGGCGGTGCCCGAACCCCCCGCCGCGACGAAGCCGATCATCGGCGTGCTCACGCCCCGGGCGCAGGGGTGGGGCGAGATCGGCTTCGTGTACGTGCCGAAATTTCCGTTCGACGGCACGCCAGGCTCGGCGATCAGGAAGCCACCGCTCGGCCCCACGTCCAGAACGATCTTCCAGAGCCCCGAGGCAGGGGCCGACAGCGCGCTGCCGGTCGGCCAGCTCATCCATCTGGAGTACCAGCCGACATTCGATTCGAAAGTGCCGCGGATGGGCGGCAAGCCGCACTATCACGAATTCTGGGAATGGGGTTACACGCTCAAGGGCGACTCGATCATGCCCGAGCCGGTCAGCCCCCTTCAGCAGAACGGCATGCTGTATCGAAAGAAAGAAGGGGGCTGGTTGACGCGGCCCCCGTACTCACTGCACGGCGGCAGCTGGGCCACCGGCGCGATGCGCAATCAGCTGCCGTACAACCTGATCATCTTCGAGGAAGGCGACGGGCATGTGATCAACGTCGGCGAACCGGGGGCCGCCGGCTCCTACAGAGGTCGTGATGGTGGTGGCCCGCCGCCGGGAACGGTCGGGGACTGGCGCCAGGTGAAGCAGTTTTCGCGCCCGTGGCTCCTCGATTCGGTACGCGACGTCGATTGGGAGGATGACAAGGAAGTGCCCGGCAGGTTCGTGAAATGGCTGGATGACGACATGGCACAGGGCTTCCGCGCGCAGCTGGTGAAGATTCCGCCGGGCTGGACGCCCCCCGGGGAATGGGTCAAGACCTACTTCGAGAACGCGAACCGGCTGCGCTACATGGTCTGGGGTGAGATGGTGGTCTGGCAGTTCAAGAGCCCCGCCGACGCCGGCAGCGCCTACAAGGTTGGCGAGGACTACTTCATCTATCAGCCGCCGCGCGCCATCTGGGGCTACGGCCCCGGGCCTGTCACGGACCGAGGGGCGATCTGGCTCGAAGTCACCTACGCGAAGGGCCTGAAGCATGGTGGCGGCCCCATCGAGGAAGTGAAGCGGTTGAACTGACGCGCACCGCGGCTTGCGAGTTTCGCTCAACTCCGGCGAGGGGCCATCCCAATCCACCGCGGGAGGTGATGTTCCGGCCGGGTGTGAATTTCTGATCGGCCCTTTCATCGAGCAGCTGTCGGGCGGAGGTTGAATGATCTGCAGACGAAGAATGATGCAAGCCATCGCGGCCGGAACGCTGCTCCCCTTCGCAGGCGCCGCGTCCCGTGCGCTCGCGCAAGCTGCGCAGCCGGCGCCATCTGCGGCCGACGCAACGCTTGGTGCCATCCGGGCGCTCACGCACACGGCCAGCTCGCTTCCGGAGGTCGAAAGCGCCTGGACGAAGTTCATGGACTATCGGCTCATCGGCCGGGGCAGGCTCGCCGCGCAGACGGCAGAGAGCTGGAACGCGCCGGCGCTCGCCGGCAAGCCCTACATCGTCCTGGGGCCGGCCAGCGGGGAGCCGACGTACATCCGCTTCGTGGAGCAGGCGACCCCGCAGGGCTACGACACGAGCGACACGTTTGGCTGGAGGACCATCGAGATCACCGTGCAGAACAGCGATGAGCTCTACGCCCGGTTGAAGGATTCACCGTTCGCGGTCCGCGGGCCACCGAATCTCGTGCCCACCTATCCTTATCTGAAAGCGCTGGGCGCCCGCGGCCCGGCCGGCGAGCGTCTCGCGCTCACCTGGATCACCGAGCGGCGACCCGACCTCGCGGTGGCCGAATCGTTCGTCGGCCGCTGTTTCATCGCGACGCAGATGTCACCGGACCTGCCGGGATCGCTCGCATGGTTCAAGGCCACCTTCGGCAACACGGCGAGCCCCATCCGCCAGCTGCCTTCGATGCAGCTCTCCGTCGTCACGCTGAAGGAGGGCGCGAAGATCGAGGTCGATCAGCACGGTCCGGGCGGCCGGCGCCGGGAGCCGGTGCCGGGCGGCCTGCCGGCCGGTCTCGCCGTGGTGAGCTTCGAATGCACGAGCTTCGAGCGTCACGCAGAGAAGTTCATCTCGAAGCCGGCGATGAATCAGCTGGAACCGTTCCGCGACAGGCGCGTGGCGACGATGACGGGCCACGCGGGAGAGCTCATCGAGCTGATCGAAGCCTGAGCGCGGTCATTCTTCGATCTCAGAACGCGCTCGCTCCGGTGAGCTCTCGTCCGACCGAGAGTTGATGGATGGTCTCGGTGCCTTCATAGGTGATGACACTCTCCAGGTTCAGCATGTGCCGGATGGGCACATACTCCGCGCTGATTCCCGAGCCGCCGAGCATGTCGCGCGCGTCGCGCGCCACGTCGAGCGCCATGCGGCAATTGTTCCATTTCGCAAGGGACACCTGCGTCGGCGTCATACGCCCTGCGTCCTTGAGACGCCCGAGCTGAAGGGAGAGCAGCTGCGCAGTCGTAATGCGCCGCGCCCAGTCCGCGAGTCGTGTCTGGATCGCCTGATTGGAGGCGAGCGGACGGCCGAAGAGAGTGCGCGACTTCGTATAGTCGAGCAGCTGCGCGAGGCACGCCTGCGCGGCGCCGATGACGCCCCACGCGATGCCGTAGCGCGCTTGTGTGAGACAGGAGAGGGGCCCCTTCAGGCCGCGCGCCTCCGGCAACACGTTCTCCGCCGGCACACGCACGTTGTCGAAGAACAGGGCGGAGGTCACCGATGCGCGCAGCGAGAACTTGCGCTCGATCGCCGGCGCGTCGAAGCCCGGAGTCCCCTTCTCGACGATGAACCCGCGGATGCCCTGATCGGTCCGCGCCCACACGATACACACGTCGGCGATGGAGCCATTGGTGATCCACATCTTGGCGCCGTTGATGACCCAATCCGCGCCGTCCTGTTTTGCAGACGTCTTCATGTTGGCCGGGTCCGAGCCGCCGTGCGGCTCGGTCAGGCCGAAGCAGCCGATGAGCTCACCCTGTGCCATGCGCGGCAGATAACGCTGTCGCTGCTCCTCCGAGCCGAATGCATGGATGGGATACATGCAGAGCGACGACTGCACCGAAACGAAGCTGCGGATGCCGGAGTCCCCGCGCTCCAGCTCCTGGCAGATGAGGCCGTAGCTCACCGCGTTCAGGCCGGCGCAGCCGTAGCCTTCGATGGATGATCCGAGCAGACCCAGCCCGGCGAGCTCCCGGATCAGCTCCTTCGGAAAGCGGTGTTCCTCGAAGCACGTCTGGATGACAGGCAGAACGCGCTCGTCGACGAAGCGGGCAACGGACGCTTGCACCATGCGCTCCTCTTCGTTCAGAAGGCCGCGCACGTCGAAGAGGTCGGCGGGATCCAGGGCCATCAGAATTCTCCGCACAGATGTAGCAATAGAGGACCGCTCACGTGCCGGACTTCTGCCCGTGGAGTCGTGCATGAAGATGGGGAATCAGGCCGCCGGCGCGAAGCACGTCGCGAAGGAAGTCCGGTACGGGCTCCAGCTCGTGCTCGGTGCCCTGCGTGAGGTTCCGCAGGCGACCGCGCACCAGATCCACGGCGAGCTCGTCTGCCGGCCTGACGAGGTGCGCCTCAGCAAACCGCGCCACCGGAAGGCCGACGTTGATGGCATTCCGGTAGAAGATCCGCGCGGGGGCTGCGGACAGAACCGCGCCGACGCGCAGGTGCAGGAGCGCCTGGGCGGCCTGCTCGCGAGATGATCCGATTCCGAAACCCTCGCCCGCGACGATGAAGTCGCCCCGCTTCACCATGCTAGCGAACTGGGGCTCGAGCGCCTCCAGGCAGTGTCGGGCGAGCTCCTCCAGCGGCTTGCGCATGGCGTGTCCGGGGGCCAGGAGGTCCGTATCCACGTTGTTGCCGAAGACCCAGGCGCGGCCGAGCAGGTGTTCGAGATCGGTGCTCACGATGCGCTCAATGCAGGAGCGGGCGAGGGTCGGTCACGTGGCCGGCCACTGCCGAGGCCGCAACGGTGAAGGGCGAGGCGAGATACACCCTGGAGCTCGGGTGACCCATGCGACCTTTGAAGTTGCGTGCGGTGGACGAGATGCACGTTTCGCCTTCGCCAAGGATGCCCGCGCCGTAGCCAGCGCAGGCACCGCAACCCGTCGGGAGCAGAATGGCACCGGCGGCTGTGAGCGTCGCGAGAGTGCCATCTGCCGCCGCAGCCTGCGTCGTTCGAGTGGAGGCCGGCGCGATGAGCAGGCGAACGTGAGGCGCGATCGTGCGTCCGCGCAGAACCCGGGCTGCCATGTGCAGGTCCGCGAGCTTCGCGCCGGTGCAGGCGCCGATGTAAGCCTGGTCGATGCGCACGCGCCCCACCTCTGCGACGGCGCTCGTGTTGCCGGGGCTGTGCGGCGCCGCCACCTGCGGCGGTAGCGAGCTCGCATCGAAGGACGCCGTGCGCTCGAACACAGCCTGTGCGTCGGAGCGCCAATCGAGGGCCGTTTCGTCGATGTCTCCGCCGTTCCCGCGAATCTCTGCCAGAGTGACTGCATCCGGTGCGATCATTCCTGCCTTCGCACCGAGCTCGGCGGACATGTTGCAGAGGACGAAACGCTCCGCCATTGGCAGCTCGCTCACGGCGGAGCCGGCATACTCGATCGCCCGGTAGTCGTTGTTCTGGCCGAGGTCCCGGCAGAGCGCGAGCATCATGTCCTTCGCGCACACGCCTTTGGCGAGCCTGCCGTGCCACTCCACCCGGATCGTGCCCGGCACACGCAACCAGATCTCTCCTGTCACGAGCACTCCTGCCATTTCCGTCGCGCCGATCCCGACCATGAACGCGCCCACCGCGCCACCGGAAGTCGAGTGCGAATCGCCCCCCACCACGAGCATGCCGGGTCGCAGGTGTGCCTGCTCCTGCAGCACGACGTGGCAGATGCCCTGCATGTCATGGAATCGCTTGATGGCGTTGTCCTGTGCCCAGCGGCGTGTCAGCGACAGAATCGCGGCGCTCTGCGGATCTACGGCCGGCACGTAGTGGTCGGTGACGAGCACGATCTTGTCCGGGTCCCATACGCCTGCTTCGAGACGCTCGAGGTAGGGCGCTACACGGCGCGGCCCGCCGGAGTCGTGCATCATCGCCAGATCGACCCGGGCGACCACGATGTCGCCGGCGCGCAGGGAGGCTGCGCCGGCGGCACGCATCAGTATCTTTTCCGCAAGCGTGTGCGCGGCCATCAGCAGGGGCGTTTGAGATAGCGGCCGCGTGGCTCGCCCACGACCTCGCCCTCATCGTAGATGAGCTGGCCACGCAGGTAGGTGCTCATCACCTTGCCGGTGAGATCGAGCCCCTCGAAGGGCGTGTACCCCTGCGTGGAGGGCGAATCCTTCGCGTGCACGGTGAAGCTGCGGTCCGGATCGACGAGCACGATGTCGGCATCGAAACCGGGCGCGAGGTCGCCCTTGCTGTCCAGCCCGAAGCGCCGCGCCGGGTTCCAGCACAGAAGCTCCGCCGCACGATGCAGTGGCAGGTTGCGCTTGCGCGCTTCGGTGAGGAACGCGGAGAGCAGGTACTCCGTGCCTCCGAACCCGGATTTCGCGAGGAACACGTCCCGGCTGCAGTCGTGGTCGCCATGCGTCTTGATCTCGTGACGACAGCAGGCATGGTCGGAGCATACCCAGTCGATCTTGCCGTCGATGAGCGCCTGCCAGAGGTACTCGACGTCTTCGCGTGAACGGATCGGAGGGTTCACCTTCGCCTGGTAGCCGGTGGATACGTCATAGTCGATGACCAGGTGCGCGATGGTCACCTCCCGTCGAAAATTGATGTGCGGGAACGCATCCGCCATCTTCAGCGCGGCTTCGATGGCCTTTCGCGACGACAGGTGCAGCAGGTTCAGGTTCACGCACTCGGTCTCGTGTGCGAGGTACGAAGCGATGCACACGGCGAGCCCCTCGGAGTGGGGCGGGCGCGCAGCGCTGTAGGCACGCAATCCTTTGAGCTTGCCCTCCTTCTGAACGATCTTCGTGTAGGCATTCATGATCTCCGCGGTCTCGCAATGCATGGAAAGCGAGATGGCGTCGCGTTTTTCGGGGAAGCGCTGCAGGGCATCCGTCACGCCGCGCATCACGAACTCGAAATGCGCGAGGTCGTACTTCTCGTCCTCCGGGATCATGAGGAAGTCGCGCTGGGAGCTCGACGCGCCATGCAGGCCGTAACCGCCGTAGAACATGAAGATCTTGAAAGTGGTGACGCCGAAGCGGTCGATCAGCATGGGAATTTCACTGATGTGCCGGCGATCCATGGGAGCGAGGTGATAGGCGTAGTCCACATGGAAACGCCCTTCGGAAATCGACAGCACTTCGGGGAAGAACTGCTCGTACGGGCCGCCTTTGTTGAGGTAGTACTGGCCCGAGCGGAAGTAGTTGAGGCTCGAGGTGACGCCGCCCTGGGCGGCGGCGGCGCTTTCCGTGAGCGCATCTTCGCCGAGCGGCGAATAGATGCCCGTGTGCATGTGGGCGTCCACGAGGCCCGGCAGGGCGAGGCGGTTCCTGCCGTCCACGACCTGCCGCGCCGAGGTCCCGAGATCCGGCGCCACCGCGGCGATCCTGCCCCCCCGCACGGCGATGTCGCTCACGGGCGCACCAGGGCTGTGAGGGCGGACGAGTCGCACGTTCTTGATGAGCAGGTCGTAGGAAGCGGGTTCGGTCATCGGGATCTCCGGGTCGTCATCGGATCACTGCCCGGGCGCGCAGCTCCGCGAGATCGCTCGCGGAGAGCTGCAGCTCCCGGGTGAGCACTTCATCGGTGTGCTCGCCCAGGGCCGGAGGCGGTGAGCTGCTGGTAACAGGTGTTCGTGAAAAGAGCGCGGGATTGCGGATCTGGGGAACACTGCCGCCTCCTGGAAGCGGCAGGTCGAAGCGGACCTTGCGGTGCACGGCCTGCGGCTCGGCGAATGCCGCGGCGATCGTGTTGATGGGCCCGCAAGGGATGTGGGTGGCCGTGAAGGCACTGAGCCACTCGCGCGAAGACCTGCGGGCCAGGAGCTCACTCACACGCTCGATGAGGGAATCTCGATTGAGGACACGCTGGGCATTCGTGGCGTAGCGTTCGTCGAGAGCGAGCTGCGGTTCCCCGAGCGCTGCACACAGATGTGAGAACTGCCGGTCGTTGCCCACGGCCAGCATGATGTGGCCATCCGCCGTCGCGAATGCCTGATAGGGCACGATGCTCGGGTGCGCCGTGCCGAGCCGGGGCGGCGTGCGACCCGAGACGAGGTAGCTCATCCCCTGGTTTGCCAGGGCCGCAAGCTGCGTGTCGAAGAGGGAGAGATCGATGTGCTGGCCGAGGCCCGAGCACTCGCGCTCGTGCAAGGCGGCGAGGATCGCGGCAACCGCATAGAGGCCGGTCATGAGATCCGTGACGGCGACACCCACCTTCTGGGGGGCACTGCCGGGCTCGCCCGTGATGCTCATGAGCCCGGCAGCCGCCTGGATCATCGCGTCGTAGCCCGCGCGCGCGGCGTCGGGGCCGTCCTGCCCGAACGCGGAGATGGAGCAGTAGACGAGACGCGGATTGATGCGGCCCAGGCGCGGCCAGTCGAGGCCATAGGCGGCGAGGCTGCCCACCTTGAAGTTCTCCACCACGACGTCGGCGCGCGCCGCGAGCGCGCGCACGAGCTCCTGCCCTTGCGGTTTCGAGAAGTCGATGGCGAGCGAGCGTTTGCCGCGATTCGCGCTGAGGTAGTAGGCCGATTCCGCCGGCCGGCCCGGCGCAGCGGCGTGCCAGGGCGGGCCCCACGCGCGCGTATCGTCCCCGCGCCGGGGGTGCTCCACCTTCCAGACGACCGCGCCGAAGTCCGCGAGGCACTGTGTGCACCAGGGGCCGGCAAGCACGCGGCTGAGGTCGAGCACTCGGATCGGTTCTAGCGGGGCCATGAGGTAACTAAGATAACCTTGTTGACGGAGCGAGCGGAAGAGGCCGCGCGCGTGCCAGCGCCACAATTCGCTTGACAGCACGCGCACGGCGCGGCAACTTTTGCGCACATAGACAACATAAATAACTACGTGAACTCTTTTGGATGGGTTCGGCCCGCGAAGACCATGTGTTCGTGAACACGACAGGGGAGATCATGCGAATGTCCATCGACTCTTTGCGCTCGCGTTGGGCGCTGCCGGCCCGGGCGGCGGCGGTGGCCTGCACCGTGTTCGTGGCGCAGGCGGCTGCAGTTGCCTCCGAAGTGCCTGCCTTCGAACGACGGTCCACCGCATCGGCACCGTATGCATCGATACGCGTGCTCGACACGGAAGGCATGCCCGTTGCCGCGCCGCGCACCGGCTCCGGCTGGGGCACCAAGACCCTGTTCCAGGCCCCGAATGATGGCGGGACGCTGCGGATCCTGTACGTGCCGCCCGGGGCCGAAGGCGCCTACGTGCACTACCACGAGTTCCACGAATGGGCCTACAACATCATGGGCGATTTCACCAACAACGAATCGACCATGCCCGACAACGTCTCAGGCCCTTTGCAGCGGTTCCGCGAAGGCAACTTCCTGTCACGGCCGCCCTATAGCCTGCACGGTGGGGAGAAGGGGCGCATGAAGCACATGGCCTCGCAGATCGGCGCCATCATCATGATCATGGAAGAGTCGAACGTGGGTGCAGGCACCTTCACCGTGGATCCGGCGGTGCGCAACTTGCCGCCGCAGCAGGGCGGCGGCATGAAATACAACCCGGACTACAAGAAGATCCAGCACTGGTCGACGCCGCGCATCATCGACACGCTCGAGAAGATGCCGTGGCAGCCCGTGGAGGGCTCGCCGGGGCTGAACGTGAAGTACCTCATCGACGATCCCGCGCACGGGTTCCGGGCGACCATGTGGTTCCTCGAAGCGGGCGCGAAGACGCCCGCGCAGCTGCGGCCCCATTCGTACAGCAAGGCCCACCAGTTCAACTTCGTCATCAATGGTGACCTCGCCATTCAGGCGTATGCCGGGCCGGGCAGGAAGGCGGAGACCTTCAAGCTCTCCAGGCACTACTTCGTCGAGCGGCCGCCGATGAGCATCTTCGGTCTCGTCGACACGGCTGCGAGCACGGGCGGCGTCGTGTGGCTCGAGGTGACCTACGCAAGCGGAACGCGGTGGACGGACGTGCCCACGCCGATCGAGCAGCCCACTTATATCGAGGCGGCGGCGAACTGATCGAGCGCTCCGTCAGGCCCGCGCCGGGCAAGCCGGGCGGGCGACGGGGAGACCTGGGCGTCGTTCGCTCGCTCGACCCGAGCAGCGTCTCCTGATGGACGACTCTCTCACGCCGACGTCCTGAGCCTGAGCTCGCTGGCTCCATCGATGCCGCCTGCCAGGGACTGCGTGGCGCAGGCTGCATCAGCTCGCGCGTTACATATCTGGCGATGTAAGAAAAGCGCGAGCTCGCGACACTTCTTTAATACTTGACGAGCTGCGATCCGCGCCCCCGCGACGCGTTCGACCGCAACGAGCGCGTCACTCACAATCACCGCGCGCCGGTTTCGTCAACCCTGGCCTGTCGCAAACCACTTCCTTGACAATCTGCGCAAGCGGGTTTTCCAAGTTGTATTCAACGCGAGCAGATGCGGGCAGGCGTTGCTCTGGTGCGTTGGCCGGAAATGCTCGATGAAGTTGTCTTCAGTCAGTGACGTCGCTCGGCGGCGACAAACGAGGCCTCCCTGTTCGGGCCGTACGATGGAGGGCAGTCGTTCTTCACAGTTCTTCGAACAGGAAAGTCAGCGTGAACAGGAACTCACTGGTTGGGCTAGCGATGGCAACGCTGTTGGTTGCTTGCGGCGGTGGCGGAGGTGATGGCGGAAGCGGTCCATCTGGCACCAATCCGCCGCCACCGGCATCCACGACGCCACCACCTGCTACAAACGAGCCTCCCACAACTCAGCTACCGATGCCTGAGCCCGACCTCGAAGCGCCGCCCGTCGCGGCGCCTCCGTCGTTGCCGACGCCTGCACCGGCCGTGCCCGCGCCGCCGCCCTCACATCAACTCCCTCCGGGCGTCGACATGAGCAACCCGGGCGTAGCGGTGAGACCGCTGGCCGCCACTTCCTCGACGGACCAGGGGGGAAACACCGCGGCAAAGGCCATCGATGGCGTCTCGACCACCCGATGGGAGAGCGCACGTGAGGACGACTCCTGGATCCAGTTCGACTTCGGCACCAAGACCCAGATCGGCTACATGAAGCTGACGTGGGAGAACGCTTACGGGAAGGAGTATTCGCTCCAGGTCTCCGACGATGGGCAGACCTGGTATCAGCTGCGCTACGTAGCGGACGGCAGGGGTGGCGCGGAGGAGTTCATGAACCTGAACGCCAACGTCCGCTATGTCCGCATGAATGGCGTGAAGCGCGCAACCCAGTACGGGTTCTCGTTGTTCGAGGTGGAGTTCAAGTCCCCCGGCAGCGACAACACCCTGGGCGCCAAAGTGGCGGCCTCGCTCACGCCGTTCCCCGCCAATGGCGAGCCGCTCGCGCCGCCGCCCGCGGAGAAGCCGCCGCTCGAAGGCGTGCAGTTCTCGCTGCCCGACGGGACCTTGGTCACGCGCTTCGGCGTGATTGGCCGGTCGCGCCATGCGCGGGAGCGTGGCGAAGACTGGAACGAGATCGGCTACGGACCCAACGAGACGGTCGACGCCGCGGGCAATCCTGTGGACAAGGGGCCGGGCGCTCACCTCAACTTCGTGGCGAACTACTTCAAGAACCGCACGTGGGGTTTCGAGATCATCGACAACAGCCGTGTGGCGGGAGTGACGAAGCCGACACTGCGAGTCAACCAGTACTTCCAGCAGGCACAGAAAGCTGGCGGTCATTCGTTCTTCCATGCCTTCGACCGGCCCGGCGTGACGGGCTTCGGGTGGATGGCGTCAGGGAGGCTGGTGGATCCCTCGTTGTACGGAACCGACCGTGCGGACTGCCAGGTCGTGCCGAAGCCCCCGGAGGGCAGGCTGGCCAACCCGAGCGGGCTCAACGACGGTTGCAGCGTGACGGTCGACAGCTACCCCGGGCATGCCGAGCTCAGTCCCAACGCCAACGGCGTTCTCGTTCCCAACGGCAGGAGCGTGCCGGCGCGTTCGCTGAAGGTGGGCGATGTCATCGAAGTTTCGACGTCGTTCTTCTCCACTCCGGCAGCCATGGCCGCAGTGAACGACACGGGTGGCCTTCGCTACTACACCAACGAATGGACCTACGTGGTGGGCACGGGCCTGCGCCCGTGGTACGGCGTGCAGCCGCGGCTGATGAACGAACCGTTGCCGGACGAGACCCTGCAAGGCGGCATCGGCTCGATCTCGTACGACTACGCCGACAACGCGACGTTCATGTTCCAGCAGCCGCACAACCACATCGGCATGCAGAACATGCAGCGCTTCGTGGAAGGGCGCCGCTGGTTCCATACCAACATGCGAACCGGCGACCACAACGAGAGCGGCAACGACCGGAACCAGGAGGCGGTGGGTCTGCAGGGACCGCTCTTCAACCAGTCGACGTGCTTCGGTTGCCACGTCAACAACGGGCGCGGGCTGGCTCCGACAGTCGTCAACCAGCGCCTGGATACGATGGTGGTACGTACCGCCGAGCCCGACGGCAGCGGCCGGCAACTGCCGCACCCGATGTATGGCGCGGCCGCACAGATGAACTCGCAGCCCTCCACCAACGGCGTCAGAACGGATTGGGGCACCGGGGTCCGCGTTGCGGGGTTCGACGTCAAGACGATGACGCTCTCCGACGGTACAACGGTTGAGCTGCGCAAGCCCAAGGTAGCGTTCGACGGGCCGACACCCAGCGTGTACTCGCTTCGAAGCGCACAGCCCGTGATCGGCATGGGCCTGCTCGAGGCGATTCCCGATGCCGACATCATTGCGCGCGTTCGCATCAGCCCGGACGCCGATGGCGTGAAGGGCACTGCGAACTACGTGTATGACCCGGAAACGGGAGCCGTGCGTCTCGGGCGCTATGGATGGAAAGCATCCAAGGCCAGCTTGCGTCACCAGGTTGCTGTGGCGGCTCTGCAGGATATGTCGGTCACTTCGCCGCTCTATCCCAACCGCGACTGCCTGTTCGGGCCCGCCAAGTGCAACACGAGCAAGGTCGAGCCCGGCATCTCCGACGATGTCCTGCAACTGTTGACGCGCTACGTCGGCCTGCTGGGCGTGCCTGCACAGCGCAGTGTGGTCAGCGGCTTTCCGAAAGGTGTGGCGCCGCTATCGTACCTGGACGTGAATCCGGCCCAGGTGGCCGCTGGCGCAAGGGTCTTCGAGAACATCCGGTGCACGAGTTGCCATACCAAGGAAATGAGAACCGGCACGGGCTCCGAGCTCGCCGAAGTGCGCAACCAGACGATCAGGCCGTACACCGACCTGCTGTTGCATGACATGGGTCCCGATCTGGCTGACGGCCTGACCGAAGGGCAGGCCACGGGCAGCATGTGGCGCACGTCGGCGCTCTGGGGTATTGGCTACACCGAAAAGGTGGCCGGCAACGGTATCAAGGTGGGCTACCTGCACGACAGCCGCGCACGCACACTGACGGAGGCGATCCTGTGGCACGGTGGTGAGGCAACTACGAGCCGGCAGCTGTTTCAGCAGCTGAGTACAGCAGATCGTCAGGCTCTGCTGAGCTTCCTGGGGTCGCTGTAAACAATCGATGAGACGGTCGTCAGTGCGAACGTAGGTTCTGCACTACTCATACGCGGCCGGTAGCGCCTGTGCGCGGCCGGCCGCGATGTGCCGTCGAGCTCTGCAAACGGCATTGAGTGCACGCATGCCCTTTCGCAGTACGTGGCTCGAAATTTGCGTTAACCTCCGACTCATGTCTCGAAACGATCATCAGCTGTCACCCTACCTGGCAGGCGTGAGCTGCTTCGCTTGCGGCACGCCGCACGACCCGCGCCAGCTGCTCACCGTTTGTACCGCATGCGGCATGCCGCTTCGTGTGGACTACGACCTCTCGAAGATCAACGTCAGGCTCTCTGACCTGCGTGACAGGCCGCCTTCCCTGTGGCGGTACCGGGAAGTGCTACCTTTGCAGGAGGGCGGGGCGGTCACGCTCGGCGAGGGTTTCACACCGCTTCTCGAAATCGAGCCGAACGTCTGGGTGAAGGACGAGGCACAGAACCCCACCGGCTCGTTCAAGGCGCGCGGCATGTCTCTCGCCGTGTCCATGGCGAAGTTTCTGGGGGCGTCGGCGCTCTCGGCGCCATCAGCAGGCAATGCGGCCGGCGCGCTGGCCGCATACGGAGCGCGTGCGACGCTTCCCGTGACGGTCGCGATGCCCGACGACACTCCGGCGCCATTCGTTCGCGAATGCGAGCTGTATCGTGCCGAAGTTCATCTGGTGCGGGGGACCATCGCCGATGCGGGTCGCTTTCTGCGCGAGAGGGGCCCCGGCAACTCATTCGATGTCTCCACGTTGCGGGAGCCGTATCGCATCGAAGGGAAGAAGACGATGGCGTATGAGCTGGTGGAGCAGATGGCTCCCGAGGTACCCGACGTGGTGATCTATCCCACGGGCGGCGGCACCGGGCTCGTCGGGATGTGGAAAGCATTCGGAGAAATGGAGCGCCTCGGCTGGATCGCGGCAGGCCGGCGTCCTCGTTTTGTATCGGTACAGGCGGCGGGTTGCGCTCCCGTGGTCAAGGCATTCGTCAGTGGCGCCGAGCGCACGGAGCCCTGGCCCGACGCAAGCACGCGCGCGTACGGCCTGCGTGTGCCGTCGCCACTCGGCGGTTTCATTTGCCTGCGCGTGCTGCGGGAGAGCGGCGGGACAGCCATCGCCGTGACAGATGAGGATGCCGGGAAGGCCACTCGCGAGCTCGCCGCGCGGTCGGGGATCGACGTGTGCCCCGAAGGTGGCGCGGCATGGGCGGCGCTTGCCAGGCTGCGCGAGCAGGGCTTCGTGAAGCCCGGCGACAAGGTTGTCGTTTTCAATACGGGAACGGGATTGAAGTATCGCTAGCAGGCAGCAGAAGGCGGCGGCCGGTCGCCAGGCCAGATCGTTCTGATCGAAAGTGAAATGATCATTTCCACCCGGTGGCGGATACCTTGCAGAATGTGCGCTCACGCGGACCGTCGAGAGGAGCATCGAGATGGTCACCGAAGCCTCTGCATCGGATTGGAAGCGAGCCGCGCCGGAAGGCACTCGCGCAGCGTCAGCGCCCGGGTCCTCATCCTGTCGGGCGCAGGCAAGCGCTGAGTTCGTGGTGAGCCCCGTCATTCGGACGGGAACGCCTCCGCGGCCGGCAGAGCGCGGGCCGTTGGCTGCAAAGCGAAGCGATTCACCTTGACTACTCAGCGCCAGCTTCACCTGGGCGCGTTCATGCGTCCTGTCAGCATTCACACGGCGTGGTGGCGCTATCCCGGCAGCTTCCCCGACGCGAACTTCAACTTTGCACATCTGAAGCGCTTCGCGCAGACGCTGGAGCGCGGCCGGTTCGATGCGTTTTTCATGGCCGATCACCTTGCCGTGCTCAACATGCCGGTCGAGGCCCTGAAGCGCAGCGCCACGGTGACCTCGTTCGATCCGTTGACGCTGCTGCCGGCGCTCGCCGTGGTGACGGAACGGATCGGGCTGATTGCTACGGCCTCCACGACGTACAACGAGCCTTATCACGTGGCGCGCAAGTTCGCCTCGCTCGATCATTTGAGCGGCGGCCGCGCCGGCTGGAACGTCGTGACATCGGGCAACCCGCAGGAGGCGCTGAATTTTGGCCGTGACGAACATCTCGAGCACTCCGTGCGTTACCGCCGCGCCCGCGAGTTCTTCGATGTCGTGACGGGGCTGTGGGACAGTTGGGCCGACGATGCCTTCATCCGCGATCAGGCCTCAGGCATCTATTTCGATCCCGACCGGCTGCGCGTGCTCGATCATCGGGGGGAGTTCCTGAAAGTGCGCGGTCCGCTCAATGTCGCACGGCCCGTGCAGGGCTGGCCGGTCATCGTGCAGGCGGGCGCCTCGGACTCGGGTCGTCAGCTCGCTGCCGAGACTGCTGAGGTCATCTTCGCCGCTGGCTCCGACGTTCACGCGGCTCGCGCCTTCTATGCGGACGTCAAGAAGCGCACGCGCGAAGTGGGCCGTGATCCGGAACACCTCAAGGTTTTGCCTGGTGCGCTGGTCGTGGTCGGGAGCACGCACGAGGAGGCGAGAGAGAAGCGCGCGCGCCTGGACAGCCTGGTGCACTACGCGAGCGCGGTTGCCTCGCTTTCAGTTGCGCTCGGAACGGATGTTTCCTCTTTCGATCCGGATGGCAGATTGCCGGAGATCCCGGAGTCGAATGCCAGCAAGAGCAGTCGCGAGCGCGTGATCGAGCTTGCGAAGCGCGAAGATCTCACTGTGCGTCAGCTCGCGCAGCGAGTCGGCGGCTATGCGGGGCTCACGTTCGTGGGCACACCGCAGAGTATTGCCGACGAGATGCAGGAATGGCTGCTGACGGACGCGTGTGACGGCTTCAATGTGATGTTTCCGTTTCTGCCGGCCGGATTGGACGACTTCGTCGACAGCGTCGTACCCGAGCTGCAGCGCCGGGGAATCTTCCGGCGCGACTACGAGGGGAGCACGCTGCGCGAGCATCTCGGCCTGCCACGTCCGGAGAATCGCTATTTCCCGGCCGCCGGCCGCCGTTGACCCCTCGGCAGCCGGGTACCGGTGAGCTGCTCGCTGAGATTCCACAGCCGCGCCGCGGCAGCGGGGTCAACTGCATGGGGCAGCACGCCGACTTCCGACAACGCATCCACGCCGAGCGCTTCATAGCTCTCTTTCGGCAGTAGCGGCGAGATGTCGCAGTTCTCGCAATAGACGCCGCCGAGGCCGTCGAGCCGGGGACTTGTCGCGCACCACACCTGGGTCGCGGCACCCTGTTCGGGTGTCTTCAGACCTCTTGCAGGATCGATGATCGGCCGTCCTGCTGCGTCCACGGCGCCAAAGGCTTTGTACGCATCCAGCGACACGTGCCTGGCGAGTCCCGTTTCAACGATGCCGCCCGGATGCAAGGCGAACGCACGCACCCCTGCCGCCGCGCCCCGCCTGTCCAGCTCAACGGCGAACAGCGCATTGGCTGTCTTCGATTGACCGTAGGCGAGCACGGGGTCATAGGGTCGCGCCGTGAAATCCACATCCTCGAAGACGACGGGCGAGTAGCGATGACCCATGGAGGAGACTGAGATCACTCGCGCGCCAGCGGCCTTCGTCAGCGCGGGCCACAGCTGGAGCGTGAGCCGGAAATGTCCAAGGTGGTTCGTTGCGAACTGCAGCTCGTGGCCCTGCGCGTCGCGCGTCAACTCCGGCACGGCCATGATGCCCGCGCTGTTCACGAGAATATGCAGCGGCTCCCGCTCCGCGAGAAATCGTGCCGCGAAGGCGTCGATCGAGGCCGGCTCGAGGAGGTCCATCGGCCAGACTTCAGCTTTCGGAAGCGACGCGAGCGCGGCTGAGGCACGCGCGATGTCCCGGGCCGGCACGATGACGCGAGCGCCGGCGTCAAGGAATGCGCGTACGGTCTCACGACCCAGACCCGAGTAGCCGCCGGTCACGATGGCTGTCCTGCTGGCGAGATCGATTCCCCGAATGACATCGGCTGCGGTTGAGGCTGCGGTGAAACCCGACCCGATCGGCTCTTGTGGTGTCGACATGGTTGAAGCTCCAGATCTTTGCTCGGGCCGGATTCTGGGGATCGAGGCGCGGACTATGAATAATTGAAAGTCCGGAATGTTTGCGTGATAGTCCAGGCATGTCGGCCGATCCTTTCTCGTCGCTGCTCTCCCTGGTCGATGCCCATGCCGCGTGCGCTGGACGATTCGAGGCCGGCGGCAGTTGGGCGATTGCCTTTCCGCGGCCGGAGAAGCTCAAGTTCTTCGTCATGGCCCGCGGCGCCTGCTGGCTGACGATCGACGGGGAGAAGGCTGCCGTTCACTTGCGCGAGGGGGACGTGTGTCTGCTTACGCTGCGGCAGGGCTTCGCGCTCGGCAGCGACCCTCTGTTGAAGCCGGTCTCTGCGGCGGATCTGCCGGCCGCCAACGACTCTTCGGTCCTCACCGTGGGTGAAGGCAGTGAAACGATGCTCATCGGCGGGCATGTCGCTCTTGCCTTCGGCAGCGGACGCCTGCTTCTCGACAATCTGCCGCCGGTGGTTCATCTCGACGCGGGCTGCGCTCAGGCACCGGCCTTGCAGTGGCTGGTCCGCCAGCTCGTCGACGAATACTCGGCGAAGCAGGCCGGCGGAGACTTCGCGTGCGTTGCGCTGGCGCAGCTCATCTTCCTGCACATCCTGCGCGCGCACCTGGAACGCGCGGCGCAACTTGCTCCCAGCTGGCTGCGCGCGATGTCGGATGCCCGTCTCGTGCCCGTTCTGCGACTGATGCACAGCGAGCCCGGCCGCAACTGGCGTCTGCGCGAGCTTGCCAGCGCCGCGGCGATGTCACGCAGCGCGTTCGCCGCACGCTTCAAGACAGTTGCCGGCATTGGCCCCCTCGCGTATCTCACCCAATTGCGCATGCGCCTGGCCGAGCGCTGGCTGATCGAAGGCAATCTGTCGATCACTCATATCGCGCGCGCCACGGGCTTCGCTTCGGACGCTGCGTTCAGCAATGCATTCAAGCGGCACAGCGGCCGTGCTCCATCACACTATCGGAGCGTTTCGCGGGACGTCGCCGTCGTCTGAAAGAGCGTCAATCGACGGGCGCCTGCCGGGAGGCGCCCGCTACGCCTTTCCGCGTCGCGCCCATGAGAGACCGGACCGACGAAGTCGAATCGGGTGGCAGGTCGGGGAACGGCTCACCGCGCTCGGTGCCGGCGCGGCAGCTTCCAACGTATCGCAACGAGAACGGCGAGCATGCGCGTGAATACGGCTCCGGCTCGTTGCGCAAAGTGGTGCCGCTCACGCTCATAGGGACGATCGGTCACCCTGATGAAGATGCCGTGGTCTTTCACTTCGTCCCGTGCGAGATCCAGAGATCGTTCACCCCGTGCAACGACGCGTTGCGCCCTCTGGTGCGCAGTGAAGCGGTTGCCGGGCGGCTCACCCTCAGGCGCACTGGGGTAGGGTCTGATCGGATAGCCGGGGTGCAGACCGCCTGCCTGGCAGAGCCATTCCACGCACTCTTCGGGCAGTTCCCCCTGCAGCACCGTTACCCCGCGCGACGAACCGTGCTGGGCCCAGTATCCGAACTCTTCGGCATAGCCACCGGCGAGGTAGGAATTGTGGTCGGCCTCGAGCTCTTCGCGAACCTCGGGCACGCGGCACGCCCAGTCTGGAAAATAGCTACGCTGCTCGTCCGCCGTCTGTGGTGAATGGGGCTCGAGGCGCATGGTGACGCTCCCGCGTGATGCCTTGCGACGCACGCTTCGCCAAGGGCAGGGTAGCTCGGGCCGGCAGCGAATTCGAGCGCAGCGGAAGTGGACGCCACGGCGCCTGCAGAGGCATCGGCCAAGATGGCAACCGGGTCAGCGCGATTCGCGCCCTGGATGGGCCGATCAGCGCCGGCATCATCAGCTCGACGTGGCTCCCCGGTCGATGCCATTGAGGAACACATGTTCCGAACGGTTGGGCGTGGGGCCACCGTGGACGATACCCGCGGCATCGATCGCCTTGTTCAGAACCCGCACGGGTCCGACCGTAACCTTGCCGTCGGGATCGAACGTTCCCTTCGAGTTGCGCGTGATGTGGAATCGCTGCACCCAATCCACGGCGAACAGCGCGTGCCTCGGCGCTGAATTCCAGGATCCCTGCACGGCGAAGCACGTAGTGAATGCGCCGCCCAGACTGGCCCTCAAGAGCGCGGACTTCGACTCATTGGGGAACGTCGACGGAAACCCTGTGTGGGGCGTGTCGGACACCTCCAGCTCGAAGTCGGGCTCCTCGCTCGTCGCGGTCTCTTTCTTGTACCAGTCCGTCGAATGGTCCACGAGCGGCAGTCGATCGATGGGCCGGCGCGTCAACAGGTTCTCGCGGGGCTGATTCTCATACCATCCTCCCCGAACGACGACGCGAAGGTTCTGTATGAATCCGAGCGTCAGGATATCCGACTCGCCGGCGTGCTCTACGCCCAGTCGCCGGATCGTCCCCTGGACCTTGAGGCCGAACGCGTGCGGCTCACCGTCCTGCGCAACGGGGGTGATCACGATTTCCGTTCCCAACCAGCTCTTCGCCTGGGAGACATCTGCGCGAGCCGCCCGAGTCGTCGTGATCGCAGGCACCTCGATTTCCCAGTCAGAATAAGTCACCTTCAGCACGTTCTTCCGCTCCCTGCCAATCCTGGCTGTCTCTCACCACGGTAGCGCCGGCCCGTTGTGCGAGTCCCGGCGTCTCGCCCTGCCAGTGTGCGGCAGACACCGAGCCGCCTTCTGCGACGTCCCCCGAATTTTTCGATGCCGAGGCGTGTTGGCGCCGCATTCGAGCCCGAGGCTCTGGTGGCCGGGCGTGCGGGTATCGAAAGCGATCCATGCGCCGACGCCCCTCGGCGTCGCCTCACTTCCCGTAAGTCATTGAAAAATCGACACGTGAGGAAATTTCAAAGCGACGGGGTATTCCCTTTTCGAGTGCTCGCACTCCTTGATATGCAGGGAGGGTCGACGGGATACATCTTGGCTTCCAGCGACAAGAAAGCGTTCGTCGCCGAAATCGAAAAGCAGCACGGTCGGCGGTTGCGGAAGTTCCTTGCATCCCGGTTGCGGCATGGAGCGGCGGACGTTCCGGACCTGGTACAGGAAGTGTTCCTGCGTCTGCTGCGCATCGACCACCACGAAACGATACGAAGCTCCGAGGCGTACCTGTTCACGGTCGCGTTTCATGTCCTGCACCAGCACGCCATGCGACGCTCGGGGACGCCTGAGGAGATAGAGGTTACGACATTGATCGATCAGATGGTGTCCGATTCGGACACGGATCCGATGAACCACGCCGAAACCCAGCAGCAGCTCGAGAATCTGCAGCTCGCACTCGACCAGTTGCCGCCGAAGGCTCGCGCGGTGCTCCTGTTGCATCGTCGTGACGGGTACTCGCTCGAGGAGATCGCCGAACAGCTCGGGTTCTCGCGCGCGAATGCGGCCAAGTATCTGGCCAAAGCATTGGTTCACTGCCGACAGCATCTAAAGGAACGGGAGTAGGGATGGACCGCATGTACACGCAGGTTTATGACGAAGCGGGTGAGTGGGTCGTGCGGCATCGTGACGACATGCTCGATATCCAGGCGCGCCGCCGCTTCGACGCGTGGTTGCGCGCCTCACCGTTGCACGTGCGCGCATATCTGGAGATGTCCGAAATCTGGGAGCTCCTGTCGGACCTGGATCCGGGGCGCAACGCCGCCTCCGAACAACTCATCGCCCAGGCGAAGGGTTCAGCCAACGTCGTCGCCTGGGATGCCGGCGTCGGCGCAAGGCGCCCACGGGCAGCGGCGCACGTCGGCAAATCCGGCGCCCGAACGAACCTCGTGTTCTCCCTGGTCGCCACTATTCTCCTCACCGTTGGTGTCGCGCTGTGGGTGCATCTTCAGAAGGAGGTGTACTCCACTGGCCTGGGCGAGCAACGTACCATCGCCCTGCTCGACGGCTCGAGTATCGAGCTCAACTCTCTCTCGCGCGTGAAAGTGCGGTTCTCTGACCGCAAGCGCTCTATCGAGCTCGTGAGGGGCCAGGCATTCTTTCGCGTGGCGAAGGATCCAAAACGACCCTTCATCGTGAATAGCCACGGCACGCAGGTTCGCGCGGTCGGCACCGAGTTCGACGTCTACCGAAAGGCGGCCGGCACGCTCGTTACGGTCGTCGAAGGCCGCGTATCAGTGCGAATGGCTTCGGAGCGACCCAAGCTATCTCCGGGGGCGCGCGTTGAAGCTTCAGCGGAAGCGGCGGCAGCGCTTGCGGATAGCAGAGCCGCCACACACGAGCGGACACCGCCAACCCGGGTCGGCGAGGTGCTGCTGGTTGCAGGAGAGCAGTTCCTGGCTGCCGAGGCCGGGCGAGGCGGTCCACCACAAGTGGCGAACGTAGATGCCGTGACCGCATGGACTCAGCAGCGTCTCGTGTTCGATAACACGCCGCTGTCGGAAGTGACTGAGGAGTTCAATCGCTACAACCGACGCCCTCTCGTCATAGAAGATCCCGCTCTCAGGACGCTGCATGTCAGCGGCAGCTTCTCCTCGACCGATCCCTCTTTGCTTCTGCGCTTCCTGCGCAATCAGCCTGGCATCGTCGTCACGGAAACAGAGAGCAGGATTCTCATCTCCGCTGATGGGACGCTGTAGCAGCCAACACCTGCAGCCGTCCCTCTGCGCTCTTCGCGGAAGCTGACGCGCTTCTTGCGCGCTCCATTGGTCCGATAGCACGTCGTCATTCGATGAGGGAGCGCCCTCACGCGTGACGTCGTCACGCGTGCCCGCCCTCGAGTGATGAGCGGGCCTCGTTCGATGGAAGAGGAACATTCATGCGACGCGGGTAAGCGGTTTTCAGAAGGCATTGCTCTTTACAGGTATCAAAGTCGTTACCGCACGGTGACGGCAACAACGTAAGCGATACTGGATGGGGAGTGATCATGCGATATGCAGTGCTGGCCGCAGTGGCGTGCCTGATGACCGTTGGCTTGTCGACCGCAGATGAAGTTCAGGCGGCAATCAGAAAACAGACCGAGATTCCTGCGCAGGACCTGGCCGCTGCGCTTCGACAATTGGCGGTCGCGCACAACGTGCAGCTCGTCTATCGTTCCGAGCTCGTGAGCAATCGACAGACGAGCGGCGCGGTCGGAGAGCTCACGCTCGAGGAGACGTTGACGAAGCTGCTCGCTGGAACGGGCATCACCTTCGAGTATCTCGAGGACGACGCCGTGACGCTGGTGCCGGTTGCTGCGACATCGAGCGCACTCGCGCCCGGAGGCACGTGGAATCGCCCTGCGACGGAGCGGCATCGCTCCTCGCCGCGATTTCGCGTGGCTCAGGCAGACCGGGCAATCGATCGTCAGCAAGACTCCGGCGCAAGGTCCGACAGCTCCGTGGGAGCACAGACGAGCTCGGCGGGCGGGCCAGCGGCTCCGCCGGCGTCTGTTTCGGAGGTGGTCGTCTCAGGCAGCCGCGTCGCGCGTCGCGGTTTCGAGGCGCCCACCCCGACCACTGTGCTCGATTCCACGGATCTGTCGCGCATGGGCTCACCTGACGTGGCGGATACGCTCAATCGACTTCCCGTGCTGAGACCGACGCTCACGCCGAGCAGCACGACGAACCAGTCGAGCGTCTCCGGAGGAAACTTCCTGGATCTGCGCGGCCTGGGCGCGCAGCGAACCCTCGTGCTGGTGGACGGGCGACGCTTCGTCTCCTCGGTGATCGAGGGCCCGACGGATATCAGTGTCATTCCTCAAGCAGTCATCGGAGGTGTGGACATCGTGACCGGCGGCGCTTCCGCGGCCTACGGGTCTGATGCCGTCGCCGGCGTGGTCAACATCCGGCTGGTCCGGGACCTGGAAGGGTTCAAGGGGAGCCTGCAGGGTGGAATCACGGATCACAACGATCATCGCAACTATCGCGCCTCGCTCGCCTGGGGCTCGCCCTTCAGCGACGGCAGGGGGCACATCCTCCTTGCCGGTGAATCGGCCCACAACAGCGGAATCGAGAGCAACTACGATCGCGCCTGGAGTCGCGAGGGCCGCGGCACAGTGGCAAACCCGGCCTACACGGCGACCAACGATGAGCCTCTCAACCTTCTCGTGAGGAACGCACGCCGGGCGAACACGAGCTACGGTGGGGTCATCAATTCCGGACCGCTGCGCGGAATCCAGTTCGCTCCCGATGGCTCTCCGATTCCGTTCACATACGGATCGCTGGCAACGACGCGAACGATGATCGGAGGCGATGGCGCAGACCCGAATTCCACCGGGCTGCTGGAGGCGGCGACGCGACCGAAATCGGCCTACGCGCGGGTGACTTACGAGCTGTCGTCCGCATTCAACCTCTTTGCCGAAGGCTCGTACGTCGATGCGTGGGCGAGGACACTCAGCTCCACTCGGGAAGATACGTCCATCGTCGTCCGCGACGACAACCCGTTCCTGCATGAATCGATTCGGCAGGCCATGGCGCTCAACAACATCACAAGCTTTACGCTTGGGCGATACAACCGCGACTACGGCACCGGGATCTACCGCATGCGCAACCGCACCACTCGCAGCGTGGTGGGTGCGGAAGGCGAGATCGGCGCCGGGTGGAGCTATGACGCCTACTTCACGCATGGGCGCAGTCACAACCTGAGACTCGGCGAGAACATTCGAAACAACGTCAACTACGCGCTTGCCGTGGATGCCATCCTGGACCCGTTGAGGGGCACGCCGGTGTGTCGCGACGTCGCGGCGCGGGCTGCGGGTTGCATTCCCCTGAACGTGTTCGGAGACGGCGCTCCGTCCTCCCAGTCGCTGGACTATGTCACCGGCGACACCTCATCCCGGCTGATGGAGCTGATTCAGGATGTGGGGGCGCTCACCGTTCGCGGCGAGCCCTTCGGCACGTGGGCCGGTCCTGTCTCCGTAGCGCTGGGCACCGAGTACCGCAAGGAACAGGCCACGGTGACGGCTGACGAGCTGACGGCGAACTTCAGCTTCGCGACCGGCAACAGCGTTCCATGGGATGGCAGCGTGAAGGTCAAGGAGGTCTTTGCCGAAGGCGTGATTCCGCTCGTGAAGGACAAACTGTTCGCGCAGTCGCTGGAGCTCAATCTGGCCGGGCGTGTCACGGACTACAGCACGTCCGGAACCGTCAACACCTGGAAGGGGGGGGCGACGTGGGCCCTCAACGACATATTCCACTTCCGAGGCACGGTGTCGCGTGACATCCGGGCACCGTCACTGAAGGAGCTGTTCTCCGGTGCATTCGTCACACGAACGACGATTGTCGATCCCGTTCTCAACCAGACCTACACGGCCCTGGATTCGGAGCTCGGCAACCCGGACACGAAGCCCGAGATCGCGGACACCAGAACCATCGGCGTCGTGCTGAGCAATCCTCTGCCGGGCCTGCGGGCGTCCATCGACTACTACAACATCAAGATCGACAGCGCGATCGGCACGCTCACGACGGGCACGATCGTCGACAGGTGTTTTCGCGACAGCCAGCCGGAGATCTGCGGGCTCATCTCGCGCGACCCGGTCAGCAACATGGTCATACAGGTGAACACGCCGGCGTTGAACCTGCAGACCGTGAATCTGAGCGGCATCGACTTCGAGGTGGACTATCGCACGCGGGTGTTCGGAGGCTCCCTTGCCTTGAGGGGAATGGTCAACTACGTCGATACGATCGAGTACGACGATGGTGAGGTGAAGGTCACCCTGGATGGCAGCCTGGAGACGCCGTTTCTGTTCGGCACCAACGGCTCTCCGCACTACCGCGGCGTCCTCTCCGCAGATTACGAGAATTCCGGCGCGAGCCTTTACGTGGCCGCCCGGTACATCGGCAGTGCGAACTTCAACAACAGGTTGACGAGCAAGGACCTGAACGTCCGTCGCACGCCGAGCGTCGTCTATCTGGACGCTTCGACGACCTACGACCTGACGGCGGGCACCCAGCTGTTCCTGTCGATCCAGAACATGCTGGACAGGGATCCGCCCATCACGAATGGCGGCGGCGGGGCGACACGCAGTGTGTATGACGTCATCGGGCGTGTGTACACGACCGGTGTGCGCGTCAGCTTCTAGAGTCGATCTCCCGGGGAACCCTTTTCAAACCTTCAAGAGAAGAGAAATGACCATGAAGAAAGTCGCAAACAAGCTCGTTCTCGGATTGATTTCCGTCTGTTCGCTGTTCATAGGCCCCTGCGCCGTCGCCGCGGAATACCTCTTCGTGGCGAATGGAAACTCGCTGGACCTGTCGATCATCCGGGCCTCTGACAACACTCTGCTCGGCAAGGTGCCGGTCACTGGCACGGGGCAGCTGGACGACCTCACCGTGACGCCGGATGGCCGGATCCTGCTCGTCATGGTCCACCTGAAGATCGACCCCAATGTGAGCTGGGCCGATGGGGCCGAGGTCATCGCCTTCGACACGCGCAGCGGCAAGAAGATCTGGACGACACGGATGGAGGGCAAGTCCGATCACATCACGACGTCCAAGGATGGGTCGATGCTCTTCGTGCCGGTGTTCGATCACCAGTACATGGCGATCCTGGATACGAAGACCGGCGCCAGGGTGGACAACCTGTATGGCCTCTGGGGCATGCACACGACGAGATTGTCCGCGGACGGCAAGACGATCTACGTGGGCTCGTTCCTCACGGGTCTGCTGCACTCATACGATATCCAGTCCCGGAAGCTTCTGAAGACGCTTCCGTTCAGCGGCGGGGAATTCGGTGCCATCGGCGTCCGGCCGTTTGCCGTGACGAAGGATGACAAGACGATCTACGCGCAGCTGTCGGGCTTCCACGGCATCGCCGTCATGGACGTCGCCACGCAGAAACTGAAGTACATCAGGCACGGCGACCTGCCGAAGGACTTCACCTACCCGACGCGGTTCCCCTACAACATTGATCATGGACTGGAGCTGTCGCCGGACGAGAAGACGGTGGTCGCCGTCTCCGAAGGCACGCAAAAGGCATACATCTATTCGACGGACACGATGAAGCTGAAAGGCACGGTGCCGCTGGGCCGTGTCTCGAAGTGGGTCGTCTTCTCGAAGGATGGTCAGCGCGTGTACGTCTCCAATGCAGGGGACAACAGCGTGAGCGTGATCGGACTGGAGTCGATGAAGGAGATTGCCAGGGTCGATACCAGCGGAGTGCGCGGTGCGCGAATCAAGATAGTCGATCTTCCGGAAGCGAGTATTGCCGCGCTTCTTGGAGCGACCTGAGCCCCATTGTGGCCGTCGACCCGCGATGGGTCGACGTGCCGCCTGTGCCCGGTGTGAGCGTTCCTGCCGCGTCCGGCCCAGGCGGGTCGGCGCCGGCGGACCCGGCGTGGCGGAGTTGGTGTGGACAAGTACAAACAGCACTGTGCGGCGTTCGTTCTCTGCATCCTTTCCGGGTCTGCGTCCGCGGACGTTGCGCCCGCCGCGCCTGCAACAGGCTTCCCGGACGGGGCTGGGCGAGATCGCTTTCTGGTTGTCTGCAATGGTTGTCACAACCCAAACTTCACTCTCGGGCGGGGATACACGCGTGCGCAATGGGAGCGAACCGTGAATGCCATGAAGGAAAGGGGCGCGAAGATCACCCCGCAGGATCTGGAAGCAATCGTCGGCTATCTGCAGCTCATGAGCGAAGCCGAGCGGCGTAACAAGCGGTAGACGAAGAGGAGCCTTGCAATGTCGGTGCCTCGGGTGGAACGCGGTCGTTCGATTCTTGCTCACGCTGTTCGATGCGCGCTGCAGGGCGCGGCAGGCATCAGCGGCATGCTGGCGGCCGTGTTGCCTGCCCAGTTGCACGCGCAGGAGCGCGGCGAGGCGGCAAAGGATACGCAGCGAGAGACAGTCGTCATCGAGTCCAGCAGAGTCATTGATTACGCAGAAGAAACCTCATCCCTGAGGAAGCTGACCCAGCCGCTGCGTGATACGCCGCAGGCCGTGACAACGGTCACGCGGCAGGAAATAGATCAGCGCGCTGTCGCGTCGATGAGCGATGCGCTGCGTGGTGTTCCCGGCATCAGCCTGGGTGCGGGGGAGACCAGCTGGCAGGGCACGAATCTCTTTCTGCGGGGGTTTGCCACGAGAAACGACATGTTCTCCGACGGTATGCGTGACTATGGCTACTACTACCGCGACCCATTCAACGACTCAGGCATCGAAGTGCTGAAGGGCCCGGCGTCGATTCTCTTCGGGCGAGGCTCCACCGGAGGCGTCATCCAGCAAGTCAGCAAGAGCCCGTTTCTTGGCAGGCACGTCTCCGCGTCCCTGCAGGTCGGAAGCGACGACACGCGACGGGCGACGTTCGATATGGGCACGCCGCTGCCACGACTCAGTGAAACGGCGGCGGTTCGTTTCAATGGCATGGTGCACGAGGGGGAAGTGGCGAAGCGCGATGGTGCAGAGAGTCATCGTTGGGGAGTTGCGCCCTCCCTGGCACTGGGAATCGGCACGCCGACGCGGTTGCGCGCCAGTTACCTCCACCAGTCCGACGACAGCCGCCCGGACTATGGCCTGCCCTGGCTGGCCGGGCGCCCGGCCCCGGTGAAGCGCAGCAACTTCTACGGCTTCGAGAGCGACTACCTGGACACGGACGTCGATGTCGCCACCGTGCGCATCGAGCACGACATCAATCCGTCACTGACCTTGAGCAACCAGATCCGGCATTCGAGCGCCCGGCGCCGGTTCAGGATTTCCGAACCCGTGATCCCGGCCGGCACCTCACCCGGGGCGGCGCCCGAGACCGTCAACGTCTCCCGCAACGTCTTCGAAGGCTACAGCACCGACCGGTTCACGCAGAATCAGACGGACCTCACGTCGAAGTTCTCGAGCGGGGGCCTGGGCCACACGCTCGTCACGGGTCTGGAAGTCGGCCGTGAGGAGCCAAACCCGGTCTATATCACCAACGTGGACCCGCCGACGACCAACCTCGCGAACCCGCAGCCGCAGTCATACTCGGTAGCGCAGAGCTACAAGCGGCTTGCTGCGCATACTCGGGCCGACACGTTGGGTCTCTATGTGCTGGATACGATCAGGATCTCGGAGCGCTGGCAGGCGATGCTGGGTGCGCGTTGGGATCGCTTCAAGAGCAACTATCGAAGCACGGGCTACGCGCCCGATGGCGCCGAGGCCTCCTTCACTGATGTGAGTCAGACGGACGCGGCGTTGAGTTACCGCGCGGCGCTCATCTACAAGCCCATCGACGAAACGACCGTGTACGTCAGCTTCGGCAACTCGTTCAACCCGTCGGCGGAAGGCATCGAATCGATGGTCTCCAGTGGCCGTGCCGTCGCGCAGGCGAATCTTGATCTCGATCCGGAGAAGAGCCGCACGTACGAGCTTGGCGCGAAGTGGGAGCTGCCGGGCGGCTCCGCGCTGCTCTCGGGTTCGGTCTTCCGCATCGAGAAGACGAATGCCCGTGTGCCGGACCCGCTGGTCCCTGGCTTCAACTCGCTCGACGGTGAACAGCGTGTGGACGGAGTGGAGCTCGAGCTGGTGGGTGAGCTGGCTCGCAACTGGTACGTGAGGGCAGGGTATTCCTACCTCGACAGCGAGGTCACGCGATCGTCGCCGGGCGGGCCGTTACCCGGTGCGCCCCTCACGATCGCACCCAGGAGCGCTGCGAGCCTGTGGAGCCAGTTCCGGCTGTTGCCCGCCCTTGATGCCGGAATTGGAGTCGTGAGCATCTCGAGCCGCCTTGCGCAGAACACGCCGGCGGCGTACCTGGTCGCCCCCGCGTTCACGACCGTCGACGCGATGCTGAAGTATCGCGTGACCTCGAAGCTGGCCGTGCAGGCCAATGTCAGCAATCTGACCGACCGGTACTACTTCGATCAGTTGCATCCGTTCCACGTCATTCCGGGTGCGGGCCGCACCGGCATGCTGACGCTGCACATGGATTTCTGACCGGCGTGGCATTGCAGATACCCAGCTTGCTCAGCCACGACCAGGTCATGCACTTCAGGCATGCGCTGAAAGTGGCACGGTGGATCGATGGGGCGGCGACGGCGGGTCACCTGTCGCGGAATGTGAAGCGCAATCGTCAGCTGGCGGAGCGGGACCCGATTGCGCTGGATCTTGGAAACATCATTCTGGATACGCTCGAGCGGCACGCCGTGTTCATGTCCTATGCGCTGCCCGCGCGAATCGTTCCTCCGTTGTTCAACGCGCATCGCGGCGGGGAGGAATATGGGAGGCACATCGATGGGGCGGTGCGCCCTGTCCCCGGGCACTCGACGAGGATACGCACGGACCTTTCCTGCACGCTGTTCCTGAGCGAGCCGCATGAATACGATGGCGGCGAGCTGATCATAGAGGAATGTCGCGAGGCGCAGTCCTTCAAGCCGCCCGCGGGCACGTTGGTGCTGTATCCAAGCGGCGCTGTGCACCGCGTTGCACCCGTCACGCGCGGGGAGAGAATTGCGTCATTCTTCTGGGCGCAGAGCATGGTCCGCCGCATCGACCAGCGAACCCTGCTCTTCGAGCTCGACCAGTCTGTCCAGCAGGTCCGGCTCGCAGTGCCGGACGCTCCTTTCCTGGTCGATTTGACGGCTCACTACCATACGCTGCTGCGGATGTGGTCGGAGGTGTGACGCGTCGGGACGACGCAGTCGTCCGCGGCGCTGTGGACGGCTCGTTGATCACCGGCCAGGACCCGCCGTCGTCAAAGCAGATTGCCCGGACGCTGCTCGATGCCATGAGAAAACAAGGCGCGTACTGACGCGCGCGGACGGTCTGACGCCGTGTACGGAATCTCCCACGAGCCCGATTGGCTCGGGATTCTGGACAATCCATCCAGATGCCCCGGGCTGATCTTCGCTGGGGATCGTTCCTACACTGATGCTCGCGCGATCGGCCGGGAGTCCTGTGATGACAGATCATTCCATCAAAGGCAGAGTTGTTCTCATCGCCGGGGGTGCCAAGAATCTCGGGGGCCTCATCGCCCGTGACTTCGCTCAGCACGGGGCGAAAGCCGTCGCCATTCACTACAACAGCGTCAGCAGCAAGGCGGACGCCGACGCGACTGTTGCGGCAATCCAGGCCGCCGGCGTCAGGTCAGTGGCCTTCCAGGCAGATCTCACTACTGCGGCCGCGATGGAGAAGCTGTTCGCCGATACGATTGCCGCGGTGGGCCGGCCTGACATTGCCATCAACACGGTCGGCAAGGTGCTGAAGAAGCCTCTGGCCGAGATCAGCGAGAGCGAGTACGACGAGATGGCCGCGGTGAACTCCAAATCGGCTTTCTTTTTCCTGAAGGAAGCGGGCAAGCACGTCAACGACCACGGCAAGATCCTCACGGTAGTCACCTCGCTTCTGGGGGCCTTCACACCGTTCTATTCCTCGTACGCCGGCACCAAGGCTCCCGTGGAGCACTTCACACGTGCGGCAGCGAAGGAGCTCGGAGCCCGCGGCATCTCCGTCACAGCCGTCGGTCCCGGTCCCATGGATACGCCGTTCTTCTATCCTGCCGAAGGAGCCGATGCCGTCTCCTACCACAAGAGCGCTGCGGCGTTGTCGCCGTTCTCGAAGACAGGGCTTACGGACATCGAGGACGTTGTCCCGTTCATTCGTCACCTGGTCACCGACGGATGGTGGATCACGGGCCAGACGCTCCTTATCAACGGCGGCTACACCACGAAGTAGGCAGGGGACTGATCGCCGGCTCTACACGAGAGCGAACGCATGCGGACGCTGATTTTCATTCTTGTGGGTACATTGTTGGCGGCCGTGGCGTTGCGCTTTGCGCCGTCTGAACATCGGGTACTGACAGCGAGTCTCTTCAGCGTCGTCTGGCTGGTCGTCGCCGCCTTCAACTTGCGCATCGGCCTGTCGCATGGATACACGCTGGCAGAGGAGTTGCCCATTCACCTCGTGCTGTGGGGCGTGCCCGTCGCCGGCGCCTGGCTCTGGGTGTGGTGGGGGAGAAAATGAGGGAAACGGGAGGCTGATCCCGGAATGCCGGTCCCAACTTGGGGGAACGGGCGCTTCCGAGGGCCGGAGGGCTTGCGTGCTGAGTCGTTCGCGCGGTATGGAATCCGCACGAGGTCGACTGGGCGGGTTCCGCAAGCGGGATGGACAAACTCAATCAGTATCGCGTTTTTCTGCAAGTCGCCGAGATGGGCAGCTTCATCAAGGCTGCCCATGCGCTGTCTCTCCCCCGGGCGTCTGTATCGGCCGCCGTTCAGCAGCTCGAATCCGTCCTGGGTACGCGGTTGTTGCACCGGACGACGCGCCGGGTCCATCTGACGGCGGATGGCGCCCAGCTCGCCGAATACGCGCGGTCACTTCTCGAGCAGGCTGAGGATATCGACCAGCTCTTTCAATCCCGGCAGCGTCAGGTTGCCGGCCGTCTGGTCGTGGACGTGCCCAGCCGCATCGCCCGGCGGCTGATCGTTCCCGCGCTGCCGGCGTTGCTCCGCCGCTATCCGCGATTGCAGCTCGTGCTGGGGTCCACGGATCGCCCAATCGATCTGGTTCGCGAAGGCGTGGACTGCGTCGTTCGGGTGGGGACGCTCAACGACAGCAGCCTTGTGGCACGTCCTCTTGGACGTCTGGCACTGATCAACTGCGCGAGCCGCGCGTATCTGCGCGAGCACGGAACGCCTGCCAATCCGGCGGACCTGTCTGAGGGACAGTGGGCGGTCGGATACTCCGCAACGGCAGCGGGTCAGGAGGTGCCATGGGAGTATGTCCAGGACGGTCGGTTGTTGCGGATCGCCGTCCCCAGCCGCGTGATCGTGAACAATGCCGAGAGCTACATTGCGTGTTGTCGTGCCGGGCTCGGGTTGATCCAGATTCCGAGATTCGACGTGCAGTACCTGCTGGATGCGGGTGAGCTCGTCGAGATCATGCCGGAACACCGTGCCGCGCCCATGGACATCTCCGTGCTGTACGCACACAGACGCCAACGCTCCCGTCGAATAAGCATCTTCCTGGAGTGGTTCGGGGCATTGATACGGCCGCATCTCGAGCCATGAAGCTGTACCGTTCGACCTTGGTCTCTTTTTGCGAACAGCCCTTGATCAGCAGGGTCTCATTCCTCAGACGGCTCACGCGTCATCGACGGCCGGCGCGCGCCGTACCGTTGCGGAACTTAACGCTCGTTAAGACCGCGCAGGCAAAAAATACGGCACCCCCCCAAGCCCGGGAAGCCGAAATGATGACAAGCCGCGCTCCGATCACCCTCGCTACGGAGGACCTCGAGCAGCGTCCTCACGAGATGTTTCGCATGCTGAGGCCGCTGACTCCTTTCGTCGAGGTCCCCAAACCAGGCGGCAGCGTCTATGTCGCGATCCGTGCCGCAGATGTGGATAGCCTGGCGATGGACCCCCGCACGAGGCAGCTCGAAGCGGAGATCGCGTTGGCGCGCGGTGTGGTGGACGGCACGCTGCTGGAGTTCTTCAAGAACACGATGCTGTTCACGAATGGCCCGGACCACCGGCGGAGGCGGGCGCCGGCCTCGCGTGCCTTCGCATACAAGCTGATGACTGCGATGCGCCCGCGCATACGCGCGATCGCAAACGAGCTGATCGATCGCCACTATGCGCGGGGCGAGATGAATTTCGTCGAAGACTTCGCCTCCTGGCTGCCGGCGCGAGTCATCAGTGACATTATCGGGATCGCCGAGACCGATATTCCCGAGTTCACCCGGTGCGTCTACCGGCTGGCCCGTTCGTTGAGCTCTGCCTGTTCGAGTGAGGATATTCCCGATCTCGAGGCGGCCGCTGCCGAGCTCGCATCATTTACCTGCCGGCTGCTGGACGAGCGACGAGTTGCTCCCCGTGACGATTTTCTCACTGAATACCTTGCTGCGATCGATGGGACGGAAACGCTTTCCGCCATCGAGGCGACCATGCAAATCGTGACGTTGATCCTGGCGGGCAGCGACACCACGCGGGCGCGATGACCATCCAGACATCGCTGCTGTTGCAGCATCGTGAGCAGTGGAATGCGCTCTGTGCAGATCCCGCGCTCATTTCGGGCGCGGTAGCGGAATGCATGAGATATGAGCCGGCGGTCGGGTCGTTTCCACGATTCACCCTCGAGGACATCGAGATTGACGGGTGGACCGTGCCGCGTCGCTGCGTCCTGGCGCTGTCAACGCTCTCTGCGATGCGCGATCCGGCGCTGTACGCCGACCCGGACTCGTTCGACATCAGGCGAACCGACCACCCCCGCAAGCACATGGTTTTCGGAGCGGGCGTCCATCGTTGCCTGGGCGAGGTGCTGGCGAAAGCGGAGTTGGAGGAGGGGCTCGCCGCGCTCGCGGCGCGGCTTCCGGATCTGCGATTCATCGACGGGCCGCCGGTCGTCCGTGGCGCGGGCGGCATTCGACCTGTGAGCGAGCTGCGGGTGCGATGGTCTCACAGGGATTGAAGAGCGGGATTCACGCGCGGGCCTGTGGGCCCGTGCCGCGCTTTTCAGAACGTTAGCGTCGCCGGGTCGGTCAATATCCACGCAGAGCTCGGTCGGGCTGGTCGTGGCGCGAAGCTCCCAGGCCAGCGCTCCCTGGCGCCGCGACCAGAAAGGCCTCGAGGTGATGATGGCGGGCGTCTATTGCCCCGCGCGGCCCCGCGATGTCGTCACCGGGCCGAACGCCGGCGGCGGCTTGCGATGATGCGTGGCCGCTTCATAGGCGGTTCCCACCTTGATCAGTGTCGGCTCGTCGCCTTGCCCGGCGAAGAACGTGATCGCGATGGGCATCGGGTGCTCGAGCTTCGTCGGCCCGGCGCCCGGCGGCAGCACCGACGTGTAGCCGGTTCCCGCCGGGTTCAGCGCGAACACCGGCGTCACCTCGACGTCGGTGAATCCCGCCGGCACGACGATCTTCGGGATCTGGAAGAACGGCGTGATGCCATCGAGGCTGAACGAGCCGACATTCGGCCCCAGCAGCTTCGGCGTCGGCACGGTGTTCTCGGCGTGCACGAAGGCGTCGATGCCGTTCTCGTACATCACTTTCAGCAGCGCCAGCCGCGCGATGTGGCTCCTGGCGAGGCGATCGCTCTTGCCTTCCTCGGCGTGGTCCTTCAGGTTCGCCCAGTTCACGGCGCCGGCCCGCGAGGGCTCGTCGTCGAACTTTGCGTTCGCGACCCAGTTCTTCCAGCTCGTCACGCGCGTGTCGCCACGGTCGGCCAGGTAACGCTCGATGTCGAAGCGGACGTCGCTGCAGGCAGGAGAGAAGCAGGGGATGGCCGCGAACGTGGCGAAGTTCGTCATGTTGATCGCCGGGGTGAGCGGCGCCTGTCGACGACTGAGCTGGAGCAGGTAGTCATACGACGTCACGTCGTACCCCGGTACCGCGAAGGTGAGCGTGCCGTCGGCGTTCTTGCGGTGGAAGATCTCCGGCATCATGCGCGGCAGAATCTCCGACAGGGCATCGGAGAAGCTGTAGTCGAGATTGGGGACGGTCGGGTCATCCGGATAATCCGGCGTGACGGTCTCCACCAGCTCGGCACCGAGCTGGTCGCGCAGGATCGCCTTGAATTCCCGGTCCGTCTGGTCCGAGATCGCGACGTGATTCGCCGTGCGCTTGACCATGTGCTCGCGCAGGATGGCGATTCGCATGCCCCTGAGGGGCTTTGGGTCCTTCTTCAGCTGCGCATCTCCCAGCGCGCTGCTGACATACCCTTCCTTGGGAATGAGTGCGCGCGGGATAGCGGTGAACGGATCGCGTGAATCGAAGTAGCCCATCACCGGGTCGCGGATCGCGTCGAGCACACGGGCCGCATCTGTCAGGGTTCGGGCGTGGATGCCGGAGCGATCCTGGAAGAACTGGTTGCCGATTCCGCCGCTGTCCGGCGTCAACCCCTTGGTTGTCAGCAGCAGCGCAACGCCGTTGCGCGAGGCCGGGCCCTGACAGGACGCCGCCGTCTGTTCGCAGATGCCGACCGTCACCAGGTTGGCGGCCACGCCCACACCCGAGCCGTTGCTCGTGCCACGCGGCACGCGGGTGGTGTCATAGGGGTTGCATGGTTGCCCGCTCCACGCATTCATCTGCTGGCCGCCGTTGATCTGCGTCGTCGTCGGCCTGGCGTCGCCACCCGGGTCGCCCGGTCCGCCGTTGAACTCCGCGGCCACCGACTTCGCGTAGATGATCGCGCCCTTGTCCCGCATCCGGGCGACGATGGTCGAGTCGAACGGCGGAACGTCCATCGCGAAGTTGACGTCGTTGTTCGAGGTCGTCCGCATGTCCTTCGTGTCGTAGGGGTCCTTGAACGAGACGGTGCTGCAGTAGAGGGGCATCGCGTCGAGATCGGGATTGCGGCCGTACTTCGCATCCAGCTCAGCCGCCCGTTCGAGCGCGTCCGGTTGTTGACGGAACGCCTCACACGGGGGCGGCGCCCCCTTGGGCAGCGGCCCGGTGGAGGGGTGAGCGTCGAATCGCCCCTTGCAGGTCACCGAGCGCTCGCCGCGGATGTTGAGGGTTTCCAGCGCGTTGAGCTGCCCGGCGTTCGGCAGGCCGACGCGCATGCCCATCTGGTGCATGACGCTCGGGTCGGAGAGCGTGGGCTCCATGCGCCCGTAGTCGAGCGGCAGGCCCTTGTACTTGTCGAGATCGGGGAAGAGGGTTGACGCGGCGACCGTGCTCGTCGGGAACGTCAGCGGCGCACCGGCGCGAACATAGCCCTTGGCGGGCCGCACCGGGGCGCCGTCCTTCGTCACCAGTGCGGTGCACACGCCGTTGTACGCCTTGGCTCGATCGAGATACGCCTGCACGACCGCACGGCAGGTGGCCTCGCCGGAGCGGATGGCGGCGTGGATGCTGGCGATGGTTGCTTCCTCCACCTGGAACGGCAAGGCCGTCTGCGTGGTCTGCGCGAACGCGGCCAACGAATGAAGGAAGGCTGGCAGCACGATCACAGTCAATGTCATGGGTTTGAACATGGGCCGTTACATACCTGCAAACAGGGCAATCGATCGGTGATGAGCCGCGCGCACCGTCCTGGCGGCCACGGGAAACTCAGCATGGGTTGTGCGCCTGCGGCGTCAGATGTTGGGATTGGCCCTGTACCAATCCACCACTTCCGAGGCGCTGGCCTTCCAGACGCCCGGAGACCTGCTGATGTGGGCGAGAGCGCGATCCAGGTACTTCGAACGCCACGGCCACCCCATCACCCACGGATGGATGTTCACGACCATCAGTCGCCCGCTCTTTGCGCCGTCCCGATAGAGACCGTCGAACTGGTCGACCAGGATCTGGCGGTACTCGTCGATGAGCCGGCGGCCGGTCCAGTGGATGAAGACGTCATCCAGATCGTAGTCGACGCCGATGGAGAACAACTCGCCCTGCGGCACCTTCATGCGGTACGGCTGTTCGTCGTTCGACCAGTCGCACACGTATCGGATGCCCTCGGCCGCAAGCAGGTTGGGCGTGTTCATCGTCTCTGCGAAGTCCGGGCCCAGCCAGCCGGCGGGTGCCTTGCCCATGGCCCGGGTCACTGCGGCGATCGAGGCACGGATGTAGGCGCGCTCGGCATCGAGGCTCATGCCCGAGTGCAGCGGCCGGCGGGCCGTCGCGCCATGCGCCATCACCTCGAGCTTGCGCTTCTTGCACTCCGCCACCAGGAACGGTTTCGACTCGGCGACGGTCTGGTCCATGGCGATGGTTGGCTTGATGCCGTGCTCGTCGAGAATCTTCAGGATGCGGAAGACTCCGACACGGTTGCCGTACTCGTGCTGCGAGTATTCCGCAAGCGGCGGCCGGAACGGCCCCGGCGGTGCGCCCGGAACATCCGGCGGCAACTCCCAGTCCCAGTGTTCCAGGTTGACGATGACGACGAGCGCGACGCGCTCGCCGTTCGGCCACTTCAGCGGGCGGCGTCTGGTGATCGGGGACCAGTCGTAATAGCCGTGGTCCTGTCCCACTTTGCGTTCTGCAGGCATCAGGTGAGCCCTCTCTGTTTCTGCTGCGCGACATACGCCACGACCGTGTCGTAGTAGTTCTTCAGGTAGTAATCGGCGATGTCATCGGCCGTCGTGTGCCAGACCTGATCGTGGGACCGGATATAGGTGAGTGCTTCGTCCAGATACTTCGCGCGGTGCGGCTTGCCGATCCAGTACGGGTGCAGCGAGATACACATCACCTTGCCGCTCTCAGCACCTTCTTCGTAGAGCACGTCGAACTGGTCCTTGATCATCTGCGCGAAGTAGGCGGCGTCGCGACCCTGGCCGGGCACGATCGCATCGTTGATCTGATAGCTGTACGGCACGTGGATGAACCTGGCGCCGTTCTTCACCTTCAGCGGGAACGGCTGGTCGTCCATCAGCCAGTCGGTGTGGTAGGTGAGGCCGAATTCGGCCATCAGGTCCGGCGTGTTGATGGTGTTGCCGCCGCCGGCACCGAGCCTGCCCTTCAACTGCTTCCCTGTGTGCTTCTTCACTGTCGCGATCATGTCCGTCCAGTAGGCGCGCTCCTCCTCGATCGAGTAGGCGGTGATCGGACGGGTGTTGTAGAAGCCGTGCGCCATGTAGTCCCAGTTGCGCTCGACCATGGCATCGCGAACTTCGGGGCAGTGTTCGAGCACGGCGCCGTTGAGACAGACGCAGCAGCGGATGTTGTGTTTGTCGGTGATCTCCAGCATTCGCCAGAAGCCTGCGCGATTGCCGTAGTCGCGATAGGAGTAGCTGGCGATGTCTGGCTGTGTCGGCCGGCTGAGCGGGGTGTATTCGTACCACTCCATGTTCGGCGCCACCCACAGCGCCACTCGGGCGCCGTCCGGCCACTTCAAGACCGGCCGGTCGATGCTCGGGGAGTAGTCGAATCGATCCGGGGTCAGCGTGCCGCGCGAGCCCGGTATGGCGGCGGTCTGCGCCCGGGCGAGGGTGGCGAAGCCTGGAGCATGAGCAGCAGCAATTCCTGCTGCGCTCATCCGCCCCGCGCGATCCAGGAACGAACGCCGCGTGATTCCTCGTTCGCGCCGGGACCCGGTGGCGAGGGCCTCAGCGTCTGACCGGGTGTCGTCGTGGTGGGTCATCGTCATCCGCTCCTGAGCTTCCGATGTCGAGCCACAGGGCGAGCCAGATGGCCTGTCACCAGCGAGCTCGCATGTTGTTCGTGAATCTGCGGTCAGCGGGAATACGGCACGTCATTCACTCCCGCCGGAATCAGGCTAGCGCTGCAAATGCGTCATCGTCAACACGTAGTAAGCGATGTTAACGAGGTGAGATACGATCACCCGATGTGTGCGCAGGAATGGCGCGCGCCGCGCACAGGTTCGGTGCTCGGGCACTGGTTCTGGTGCGTCGTGTGGCCGCTGTTGGCGGCATCCCCGCGGCCGGGGCTGGACTGCCCTGTCGAGCTCGCTCGAGCGAGTCGAACAGAGACGCGTCGAGCGCTTCTGCCACGCGCGTTTTGTTGAAGCTCGGCCGAAGCGGCCACCGCGGCTCTCGCGGGTCGTTCCCGCGGCCGCGGCGTCGTTGCCTTCGCGCGGCGCTCGGGTGAACCGAAAGAGAGACCGCGGAGATTTCACCATTTCGGTACGGACGCACTCCGGGTGTGCGCGGCTCGTTCCAATGCGGCGCAGGACGATGTCCCGGTTAATCTCGTTATATAAATTAACATCGTCTACGTAGATAACTATGTGTTGACGATCGAATATTTGGCGGGTTAGCCTGAAATCAACCAAAGGGCGAATGCGAGAACGTGCGCGTTCGGCGACCGACAATTCGAACACGGGGAGATTCCGATGACGGGTCATCTACATCCGAACGCAATGTCTCGTTCGCTGCTCGCTGCCTTCGCGGCACTCGTTCCGACAATCGGCAACACACAGACAGCATCCACGACCGCGGGTGATTCTGCGGACGTAGATGAGGTCACCGTGACAGCGGAGCGATACCGCGCGACGGTCCAGACTACCCCCGTTGCGGTTACCGCAATCTCGGCGGAGACGCTCAACGATCGTCAGATCGCCAACGTGTTGCAGGCCGCGGCCGAGATTCCCGGCACGGTCATCATGCCGAACATCAACAGCAGCAATAACGCGCGCATCGTCATGCGCGGTGCCGGTCAGGAGAACAGTGGCATCAACTTCGACCAGGCGGTGGGGGTGTACATCGACGACGTGATTCAGCCGCGCGTCAATGGCGCTTTCTTCGACTTCTTCGATGTCGGATCCATTGAAGTGCTGCGCGGCCCGCAGGGCACGCTGTACGGCCGCAACTCATCGGGCGGTGCCGTCAAGATCATCACCCGACGCCCGTCGTTCACCTGGACCGGCGGCGGCGAAGCCGCGGCGGGCAACTGGGACACGCTCAACGGCAGGGCCTATCTCAGCGGCCCCCTCATCGACAGCAAGCTGGCGTTCTCGTTGAGCGCCTCGCGAAACGAACGTGACGGCTATCTGTATTCGCCGTACTACGACAAGCGGGTTGGTGACGTGAAGAACAGCGCCGAGCGCGCGAAGCTCCTGTACACGCCCACGGACAACCTCGAATTCCAGCTCGAGTATCACTTCATACAGGACTATTCGGAGTCGACCTACGGCGTGCCGCTGCTCGTGGCGCCCAACGTCGTCGGCACTCAGGCGAACGGCACACGCAATCGCGATCTCACGATCACGGAAAACCTGGGTGATCCGGGCGATCCATTCCTCTACAACGACGGCGGTTCGCTTCACGCCACGTGGCACAACGGTCCACTCGAGGTGAGCTACATCGGTGGCATCGGCAACCTGCGCACGTACAGCAATGGAACCGTGTCGCTCACGCTCGCCCGTGCTGCGCAGATTGCATACGAGAACGGTACTGAGGCGCCGGCGGGGGCGAATGAAGGCCGAGCCCGGGTCGAGTGGTACAGCCACGAGCTCAACTCCACTTACTCGACGGAGCGCCTGAAGGGCGTCGCCGGCCTCTACTATTACAACGAGAAGGGCTCGAGCCGGTCGATTGCGTTGGACAGCCCGACGATCGATCAGGATCGAGGCGTCGATGCCTGGGCCGTCTACGCGCAGGGTACGTACACGTTGGACAACGGCCTCGGCTTCACCGTTGGCGCCCGCCACACGGAGGAGACGGCCGACTTCACCCAGTACTACCGTCTGCAGCTTGCCGAGCCGCAGTCGGACTCCACGACCTTCAAAGCCAACACGGTGAAGCTCGGTGTCAACTGGCAGCTCACGGATGACTTCCTGGCCTATGCGTCCTACACGGAAGGCTTCAAGGCCGGCGGCTTCAACCCCGTGCCACCGGCCAACAGCATCGGCGGCGGTCAGATCGGGCGCCCCGTGCCATACGACCCCGAGAACGTGGAGAGCTACGAGATCGGCGGCAAGGTCACCCTGCTCGATCGGCGGCTGCGCATGAATCTCGCGGTGTTCCGGGCGGAATACTCGGACATGCAGCTGCCGCAGTTCTTCCCCGGAACGACCACGAGCTACACCACGAACGCCACGGGCGCGATCGTCGAGGGCATCGAGTTCGAGCCGAGCTGGCGGCCGCTCGACGAGCTGCAGATCTACGCCACCGGCTCGCTGATGAGAGGCCACTACACCGGGCCGTTCGCCTGCTCGCTCTCGAATACGGTCGTGGTCGATTGCTCGGACAAGGATCTGAAGGCCGTCGTGCCCCGCAAGATGACTCTGGGCGCCAGGTATTCGCCGCTGCTCGCGTTCGTGCCTGGCCAGCTCACGTTCAACGGCTCCTGGAACTACAACAGCAGCTTCTACACCAACCTCTCGAACGAGCTGTCCGTGTTTCAGCCGGAACAGGCGGACATTTTCAACGCGTCCATCTCATGGATATCGCCCTCCGGCATGTACCGGGCTGCGATCGAAGGCCGAAACATCACGGATGAGCACTACATCATGAACGGTGTGCAGCTCGCGAGCCCGACCGCTCCGCAGATCACGGGCTATCCGAACGAGCCGCGGGTCGTCTTGCTCCGCCTCGGCGTGAGCTTCTGATGCAGCCCTGAGCATTGGGCGAGCACGCTGTCGGGTGTGGCGCGAGATTTGCGCGACACCCGACGAGAGATGAAGCCGCTCAAGCGGTTGGCGAGACGATGAACGCGGCAGCCGTCCTGATCACATGCCGGACACGATCGCCTCGCGCCTCAATTCTTGCTGCGACTGCTCTACAGCGGGTGCGAGCCACATCGGAGTGACCCAGCTCGATCTTGTCCGGGTCGGCGTTGCGCGCCGGGATGATTCGATGACCCTCGTCCTGTTTCCGATAGCAAAGGCGTAGAGCCGAAAAGGGCTGGCGCATCTTCCATGGACGCCCGACGGGGTTCGTTGTAAACATTCCGGCCGTGTGATTGAAGGAGGCACAGCATGGACCGATTCACGGGCGGTTGCCTGTGCGGCAATGTTCGAATCGTGGCGTCGGGACCTCCATACCGGGTCGGTCTTTGCCACTGTCTCGATTGCCGCAAGCATCATGGGGCTCTTTTTCACGCTTCCGCGGTGTTTCCTCAGGACGCGGTGACCATCGATGGCGAAACACGCGACTATGCCGGGCGGTTTTTCTGCCCCCGCTGCGGCTCGTCCGTTTTCGCACGCACCGCCGACGAAATCGAAGTGAACCTGGGATCCCTGGATGCCCCTGACCAGCTGCGGCCAACCTACGAGCTCTGGACCGTCCGTCGCGAGTCCTGGCTGCCGCCGTTTCCCCTCACGAAACGATACGAGCGCGATCGTGGCAACACGAGTCGCTTTGAGGAGTAGGTCGCACGAACGGCGCGAAGGCGCCGTGGCCATCAACGAAATGCTCGCGTTGAGCTCATGCAGGTGTTCGGCCTCGTCAGATGCCTGTACGGCGTGCTGCTCTACGCCGACAGCAGATCTTCTCGCCCGTAGTTGCGCTGTACGATCGTGCGCTGTTCGGCGAAACATCGCGGCTCGCGCCGACGTCTCAAGTTCCGTCGGTGAGCAGCTCGGCGAGCCGCTCGCCGATGACGACGCAGGGCGCCATGGTGTTGCCGGTGGTCACGCGCGGCATGATGGACGAATCGGCGATCCGAAGCCCCTTGATTCCGTATACGCGCAGCTCGGCATCGACGACCGACATGGGGTCGCGGCCCATCTTTGCGGTGCCGGACAGATGCCAGACGGTCGACAGGCTATCGCGGATGAAGTTTTCCAGGCCCTTCCGATCGAGGTTGCCCGGCATGACTTCCCGTTTGATCAGGCCGCGAAGCGCTGCGCCGTTGCCGATCTCGCGAGCGATCTCGAGGCCGCGCATCAAGGCGCTGAGGTCGTCCGGCTCGGCCAGGGTGTTGGCCTCGATGCGGACCGGATCCGACGCCTCCCGGCCGGACAACTTGATGCGACCCCGACTCCTGGGCCGAACGAGTGCGGGCAGCAGCGAGAAGGCGGCAGCAGGCACATTGAATCGGGCTCGAGTCTCCTGCGTGGTGATCGGAATTTCCGCCACGATCGTCTGGATGTCGGGTGTCGGCAGATCGGCTCTGGTCTTCCAGAAAAAGGTTGCCTCGCCGACGTTGTTGCGGGGCGCCTCATGAGGTTCCTCGTATTCCCAGATGGCGCCGGCGACCATGACGTGATCCTGGAAATTCTGTCCCACGCCTGGCAGATGCCGGACCACCGCAATGCCGTGCTGCTCGAGATGTTCGGCGTCCCCCACGCCGGACTGCATGAGTACCTTGGGTGTATGCACCGCGCCAAGTGACAGAACGGTCTCCCTGCGGGCGCGGACCTGGATTCGCTTGCCGTCATACTCGAGCTCGACGCCAGTAGCCTGCAGCCCGTCGAACAGCACGCGGGTGACGCTGGCATGGGAGAGGACCGTGAGATTTTTCCCTGCCATCAGGGGATGCACATAGCTGCGAAACACCGACTGCCGCCTGCCATCGCGCACCGTGAGATTGGTGATCGCGGCGCCGGCGTCGCTTTCCATCAAGACGCCGTTCTGGTCGTTGAAGGTTGGGATGCCGACATGGGCCGCAGCCGTCAGCGCGGCGGCAGCCAGCGGGTGCGGGTCGGGTGCTGGCTGCACCGACAAGAGCCCGCCGCTACCGCGCCGTATCGGATCGGACTCACCCTGCCAATCCTCTATACGGCGATAGGTCTTGAGCACGGATGGGTAGTTCCAGGCTTCGTCGCCAGATTCGGCCGCGAAGTAGTCCCAGTCGTTCCGGTGCCCGCGAGCCCAGATCAGGCCATTGATGGAAGATCCGCCGCCGAGCACTTTGCCCATCGGCAGAGGCATGGCGCGACCATTGAGATGGGGGTTGGGTTCAGCCAGGAACCCCCAGTCACGCTCAGTCCCAATATTGGTGAACCATATACCCGGATTGGTGACGCTCGCCGCATCGTCACTGCCGCCGGCCTCGAGCAGCAGAACGGATAGGTCCGGGTTCTCGGCCAACCGTCGCGTAACCACCGAGCCAGACGATCCCGATCCGCAGACGATGTAGTCATATTCCGCGCGTAGCTCGCGCTGCAGCCGTGACTGGTTTTCGCGCACCCGGATGTGAAAATCGGCGGTGCTCATGATGATCTCCTCTCGAGCGGTATCGGCTTGCGTGGAAGGCGGCCGATGCGACGTTGCTCGGGGCGCCCAAAGCGAATCTTTCGCGGCGGCTCACGGTCGGCGGCACGATGGACGCTGGATGCTCTGCCGTGCCTTGCCGGGGCCACTGCTGGTTCCGGTGATGAACGTTGCGTTGCCCATAGAGCAACCCGGCGTTCGTGGCTCAGCGTTGGCACCGCGCTGGGACGAAGGTAGTCCTCAACTGTTGAAGTGGAATCCCTCAGAAGACCCATTCGCGAGACCTGCTGAAGTTGAACACGATCGTCCGCAATGAGCGGACGTCAATGGCGAATTCGGGCCGCCAGCACCCGGTTTCGCTGAAGGTGGCCACTGCTCCGTTCGTCCGACGGCGGGTCCTGGAGAAGTACGGTTGAGACGCAATTTTCCGCCCGCGGGTTCTACCCATCCGTCGTTCCAGACGCTCGGTCAGAGCTTGATTTCCGCCTCTCGATCATCGGCAGAGAACAGTCGCGACCCGCTGCGAGGACAGAAGTCTTGACCGTGGAGCTCGGACGTCTCCCCCACGTGTTCAAACTGGTGAACGGGTCAGACGGCACCTGTTCTATCTCATGTCCGTCGCCGATGAGGCGGCGCGGCTGCGCATCTGCGCTCGGCGGGATGGGATGTGCTCAACGCGCATTCCGGGCTCCGCAGAGCTTCCGCGGTAGCGCCTCGAGCTCCGAGCTGGAATTCCGCTACTTCGTCATGAACGCTCGCGCCGATCGCACTTCTTTTAACCACGCTTAACTCGCGCCAGGGCAGGTGAAGGGAGTATTCATGCGGTCACACAACGAGGAGCGGTGCAATGAGACTCCAGAACAAGGTGGCGCTGGTGACCGGCGCTGCGAGTGGCATCGGCCACTCCGTGGCGGAGCTGTTCGCCAAAGAAGGCGCCTCGGTTTTCGCCAGTGATATTGCCTCGCCAAGAGCCCCTTACGCGGAGGGCATCGTCCCGATGACGTTCGATGTCACGCGTGAGAATAGCTGGGCGAAAGCGATCGATGCCGTGGTCGAGCGCAGTGGGCGCCCCGATGTGCTCGTCGACAATGCCGGAATCATCGCCTACGAGCCCCTGGATGAGCTGGACCTGGAGGACGGGGTGGCGATGATCGCGGTGGATCAGACCGGTGTCTTTCTCGGTATGCGCGAAGCGGTTCGTGTCATGCGGAGGCAGAAGTCAGGCTCGATCATCAACATTTCCTCCATCTGGGGCAGTGCCGCCGTCTCGGGAGCCCATGCCTCATCGACGGCGGCTACCTCGCGCAATAGCGCGACCGCTACTACGGCAGGGGACACGACGTGAGCGCATCGCTTGTCCGGAGGTTTGGCATCGCCGCTGGACTGGTGTTGGCAGGAGTGGCTGCCTATCTCTGCTTCTGGCCCGTTCCCGCAGAGCCCATATCATGGCCGGCCCCGACGCCGCCTGGCTATACCGGTGCCCATGCGCCGAACACACGCCTGTCTGGCTTGCGCACGATCGATATCGGGGAGGAGGTCGGCCCGGAGCACATTGCAATCGGACCGGACGGCAGACTGTACGCGGCGATGACGAGCGGCAACCTGTTACGCATGGATCCCGACGGCGGGAGGCAGGAAGTGTTTGCAAACACGCGTGGGCGGGTTCTCGGCTTCGACTTCGACGCCGAAGGAAGGGTGATTGCCGCGGATGCCATGCAGGGCTTGCTTGCAATTGACGCCGACGGGCGTGTCGCCGTGCTCACCGGGCATGTGAGCGCTGATGATCCGGCGGCCGGCGACCCGGTTCGCTACGCAAACTCCGTCGTCGTGGCGCAGGACGGGACCATCTATTTTACTGACGCGTCGACGCGCTTTTCTCCCGCCGACTGGGGCGGAACTTACGAGGCGAGCGTGCTCGACATCATGGAGCAATCCGCCACCGGCCGCGTGCTTGCCTACGATCCGGCGACCACCCGCACGCGCGTCGTGGCGCGCGGCCTGTCGTTCGCCAACGGAATCGCTCTGTCGTCCGATGGGGCGACGCTCTTCGTGAGCGAGACGGGCCGTTACCGCGTGTGGAAGATCGATGGCCGCGCGCGCGAGCTCGACGTGCAAAGCGGCACACCGCAGGCGCAAGTGTTGCTCGACAATCTGCCGGGCTATCCCGACAACCTCATGCGAGGCCGTGATGGTCGCATCTGGCTTGGCATGTTCAAGCCGCGCAACCCGGCGGCGGATTCACTGGCTCAGCGGCCGTTCCTGCGAAAGGTGCTGCTGCGGCTGCCGCGATCCGTGTTGCCGTTAGGCGAATCCTACGGGCACGTCTTTGCCATCGACGAGCAGGGCCGCGTCATCGAGGACTTGCAGGATCCCAGTGGCGCCTATCCGGAAACGACGAGTGCGACCGAGACCGCGGATCGTCTCTACATCCATAGCCTGCATGCGCACGCGATCGGTTGGCTGCCGCGATGAGACACGAGACGGCTCATCGGGGCGCTCAGCCTTCTGTGGCTTCAATCGTATGCGCTGTCATGGTGCTGTCTGGTTGCGCCTTGCCTGCCCGAAGTGCTTCGGCGGCGACCACAACGTTGGAAGAGATTTACGTTCTTCGCAGCATCCGTGAGCAGCAGGCGCTCCCTGAACAGAAAGCGTTCCCTGAACAGCAGGGGCTCCGCGAGCAGCAGACGCTCCGCGAGCAGGAGGTGCTCCACGAGCAGCAAGCGCCCTCTGGCAACTGGTGTTCCTCGGCGAGATCGGGATTCGAGCCGTTCCCACAGGACGCAGAGCGCTTCTTCTCGTTCTGGAGCCTCGAGTTGCGGCCTGAAGACGGGAAGGTCGTCGACGCCAGGCGCACTCGCGTCGCCGAGCTGCGCGCCTGCTTCGGCCCGGGCAGCGAACCCGCGCAGCAGAACTTCTATGCCGAGGTCCAGTTGCGCTCGATTTCCTTTCGAGGCCGCGGCGAGTGCCTCGCCCTCGCGATCGACTTCCCGGAAGAAGGCCTCTTCCCGGTCCGCTGTCAGCTCACTCTGAGCGATCTGCCGGCGCCTTACGTCGGAGGTCTTCTGACGACGAATACGGTGACGAGCCGTGCCGCCTTCGGCGGCGACACTGATCCGCCCGGATACACGCAAGCGTCGATCGCGACGATTCGCCTGTGGAAGAGTGTCGCTGTCGCACGTAGCGCGCGCGGAGTCGACGTCGATGGACGCCAGTCCAGGTAGGGGCTTCGGGCCATGCAACACGTTCCATTCAGCGAGAGACGCAACATGAGCGATCATCACAACGACACTGACCTGCAACGGCGCGATGTGCTTCAAGCCGTAGGCGCCGCGATGCTGGGCGGACTGGCCGTTTCCGCCGCAACGCCCACGACTGCGCAAGACGTGCGCGGGATGAGCGCTTCGGCGCGAACCGGCGAGCCCCTCGGCATGCGGCTGCAAGGGGTGCAGCACTTCGGCCTCACCGTCCAGAACATGGACCGGGCCTTCGCGTTCTACACCGAAGTGCTCGGCGGGACCGAAGTGATGCGCGATGGCGACTTCCACGGCGAGCGCATTCACAACACGTTGCTGACCGATCAGGAGATCGAGGCGCGTGTGCGACAGGTCAACCCGCGCACGATGGGCATCCCGGACCTGCGCGGGGGCACGCAGCGCCTGGATGTGCGCTTCATCCAGTTCGACAATGTCGTGATCGAGCTCTTGCAGTATCGCGATGCGGAGCAACCCGCCGGCCGCGGCGCAGCCTTCGCCGAGCCGCTCGACCGTATGAGCCCGGCCTTTCCGCGCATGATGCATATCTGCTTTCATATTCGCGACGACGTCGACTTCAACAGGTTCATCGCCGATCTGGAAGCGGAAGCGGCGCGACGCGGGATGACGCAGGTCAGAGCCAACCGCGTCATCACGGTGACGACCGAGCAGGGGCGGCTGGCGGCGCCGATCGAGGCGAACAGCAACGGCATCACCGAAGGCCTGTCGAACGGATGGAGGCTGATCTATTGCAAGGGCTCCGAAGGCGAGCAGCTCGAGTTCGTCCAGGCGCTCGGGCCGGTGAAGCGCACTTTCGACAGTGCGCTGGAGGCGCGTCGGAGGATGCCGGGCGCGGCGACGCGTTGGGGAAGCTGTCTTTGAGTGAAGCAGTCTTTGAGCGAAGCGGTTGTTGAGTGAAGCGGCCGTCGAGTGAAGGCGTTCGGCCTTCGGATTCCAGTCATCACAGCAGTTTGCGGGAGAGCACAGATGCACACGATCAACCCAGGCCCTGAAACCGCCGCGAGTCCGGCGGCCCGCGTTCCTCCGGCCGGCGCACCGGCGGCCAGCGCTCCGGTCAACCCGTTCCTCAACGGCGTTCACACACCCATGAACAGGGAACTGACGATCGAGAACCTGCCCGTCGAGGGCACGATCCCGGCTGCGTTGAATGGGCGCTACCTGCGCCTCGGACCGAACCCGATGAACCCGGACCCGCAGAACTATCACTGGTTCTCCGGTGACGGCATGCTCCATGGCTTCAGGATCGAGGCAGGGCGCGCGCTCTGGTACCGCAATCGCTGGATCCGGTCCGAGGCGGTCAGCGAAGCACTGGGTGAGGAGCGGATTGAGGGTCCGCGCCACAGCTTCGACACCGTCAATACCAACGTTCTGGGCTTCGCCGGCAAGACGCTGGGCGTGGTCGAGGCAGGCAGTACGCCGGTCGAGATCGGGGACCTGCTTGCGACCCTGCGATACACCGATTTCGACGGGACCTTGCACGGCAGCTTCACTGCCCACCCGCATGTCGATCCACGCACTGGCGAGATGCACGGCATCTGCTATGACGTCGCCAATACGGCCGCAATCCGCTATGTCGTCGTCACACCCGAAGGCAAGGTGCGGCGTGAGGTCGAGATCCCCATCGAGCACGGGCCGATGATTCATGACTGCGCGTTCACGCAGCGCTTCGCGATCATCCTCGACCTGCCCGTCACCTTCTCCATGGAAGCGGCGGAGGCGGGCCATCCATTTCCGTATCGCTGGAACGAGTCGCACCCGGCACGCGTGGGCTTGCTGCCGCGCGAGGGCGGGGCGGATGACATCATCTGGTGCGCGATAGATCCCTGTTACATTTTCCACGCGGTCAACAGCTTTGACGCTGCTGATGGCACGGTGATCCTGGATGTAGCCGTCCACGACCGGATGTTCTCGAAGAGCAAGGCCGGCCCGGATTCGCAGCGAAGCGGCCTGGAACGCTGGACTCTCGATCCGGCGACCCGCACCGTCAAGCGCGTCACGCTCGACCCGACTCCGCAGGAATTCCCGCGGCCGGACGAGCGGCGCCTCGGTTTGCCCTATCGCTATGCCTACACCATGGAGCTGACCGGCCCGTTCCTCGGCGCGCGCCTGTTCAAGCAGGACCTGGAGAAGGGCACACGGCAGGCGCACGACTTCGGGCCGGAGCGTCATCCCTGCGAGTTCGTGTTCGTGCCGGCCCATGCCGAGGCCGAGGAGGACGAGGGTTGGCTGATCGGCCTCGTGATCGATGCCGGGGCGAAAACCACGGACCTGGTCATTCTCGACGCGCGCAACTTCGAGGGGGCGCCCCAGGCCAGCATTCGAGTGCCCCACATCGTGCCGCCGGGGTTTCACGGCAATTGGGTGCAGAACATCTGAAGAGAGCAGCAAGGTGGTGCGCCTGCGCGTATGCGGTGGCGCGGCCGCAAGGCTCCCCAATGCCAGCGTTGAAGTCGAACCAGAGAGATCCATCATGCGTCGTTCATCCCCGATCCGATCCCTGATCGTTGCGCTCATCCTGGGCACGGTGAGTATTGCGTCGGCAATAGCGTCGGAGAGGGAGCAGGAAGGCGCCACCATCCGCTATGGCGAAATTCCTGACGGCGCGTATGCGGTGGTCGCAGAAGTTCGCGCCAAGCCGGGCAAGGAGCAGGCACTGCGGGAGGCCACTCTCCCGCTGGTGGCGAAGGTGCGCGCCGAGCCGAACAACCTTCTCTATTTCCTGCACGAGAATCGTGAAGCGCCCGGGCATTTTGTGTTCTACGAGATCTTCGCCAGCCAGGCGGATTTCGAAGCCCACAACGCCACGCCCCATGTGCAGGCATGGTTCGCGAGGTTGCCCGAGCTCGCCGAGGGCGGCGTGACGGTCGTTCGGATGCAGATTCTCGGCAATCTGACGGGGGTGCGGCAGTGACTACGCGGGGCTCCGGCAAAAGCCGGACAACGATCGTGCTGGTCCATGGTGCCTTCGTCGATGGATCGGGCTGGGCGGGGGTTCATCGCATCCTGCGCGATGACGGTTACCCGGTCATCGTCGTTCAGAACCCGACGACCTCGCTGGCGGACGACCTGGCGGTGACGCGACGAGCCATCGACGCCGCCGAAGGGGATGTTGTCCTCGTCGGCCATTCGTATGGCGGTGTCGTGATCACCGCGGCCGGTGCTGCGCCCAAGGTGTCCGCGCTCGTCTACGTCGCCGCCTTTGCGCCCGATGAGGGCGAGTCCGTCTCGTCGCTGATCGCCAGTGCACCACCGGGTGCCCCGGCGTTACCGATCCTCCCGCCGGTCGAAGGATTCCTGCTGCTCGACAAGACGAAGTTTCCAGACGCATTCGCGGCGGACGTTGCGCCCGACGTCGCACGATTCATGGCCGACTCGCAGCGTCCATGGAGTGCCGAGGCGCTGGAGGGCAAGATCGGCAGGCCCGCGTGGAAAGTCAGGCCGAGCTGGTATCTGGTCGCACAGGATGACAGGATCATCCCGCCTGCCGCGCAGCGCGCAATGGCCGGCCGAGCCGGCGCGACAATGCGGGCGATCTCCGGAAGCCATGCGGTGTATGTCGCCAATCCCGGGGCGGTCGCTGCGGTGATCGAGGAAGCGGCGACTGCGGATAGGGGGACCGCGCAGTCTGCCAGCCGCACGAGCCGCTGAAGAGTTCTCGGCGCATGCTCCTCTTGAGGACATCACGCGTGCAATCGTCGTTCTTCGGGGTCTCAATGACCGCCATCACGAACTCGTACCCCATGACAAACGGTTCCGCGCGTATGAGATCCATGCGTTCGGGTGGTCCTAAGGCGACGACCATTGTTGGAGCGGACCGGCCGGCGCGCCGCGGCTAGTCCCCATTTGAACATAGAAGGATCGCTCGCGAGGCCGTCCCAGGTGAGTCGAACGGCTGCTCATTCAACCCGAAGCGGTCGTCCCACAGATTTGCTCTAGTGGAACTGGAATCAGTCCGGTCGGGATGGCCATGCGATGGCGGCTTCAGCCGTGCTTGACGGTTTGGCGTGCGGCACGTGCCCGACTTGCCCGGCTACTTAGGCTTGCGGAGTCGACGCGCGCGCCCAACAGGCTTTCGAGAAAACAGCTGCTCGTGCGTTCCGATACGGTGAAAGATCACCGCGTCGCGCCGAATTCGATATATCACCAAAAGGTCCGCGCCGAGGTGGCACTCCGTCAACCCAGCCCAATTGGTACTGCGCTTGTCGAGTCGATGCTCCCGGAACGCCTCCGGCAGAGCGCTACCAGAGATCATCAGGTCAAAGACATGCTCCAGCGTTTCGGGCTCGAATTCCGGGTGCTTTCGTGCGTAGCGATAGTCGCGCTTGAAGCGCGGCAGGATGATCAGCTCCCGAGCCAACGCAGGGCATCACGGCCGCTTCGGAAGGTCTTCCCCTTTCCTGCAGCCTCTTCCTTGAGGGAGTCCCTGAGTGCAGTCCGTAACTCCGTGGCCGAGCGCTTCGGGTTTGCACGCGAAACCCACGCTTTCAGCGCAGCCGACGCGTCCTTCTCGCCCGTCCGTGCTTTGAGCATTTTGATTTCGCGGTCAGTGAGTCGGACTGTCACGCTGGTCATTAGCGCCTCCAGGGTAGCGCGTGGATTATAGGCCAGGAGGCCTCGATGGCGACAGCGATGTCCGGACGGCCGGCGCGTGAGGGAATCGTAGTTCCGTGCGTGCAGGGATCGGCGCCAACATTTGGGCTCCGACTGGGCCCGCCCCAGGTGCTGCTGAGCAGGCCGTGGTGCCGACTGGCGTTGGTGACGGGTCGACAGCAACGTCCGAGCTGCGATGCCCGGTGGGTGAGGTGACATAGTCGAACTTCGGTATCCTCCGGACGAGGATGGGCAGAGAAACCTGTGTGAGATTCGATTGGTCGATCCCCTCCGACTCAGATCACGGGCCCGTTCGAGCTACCCTTGGCCCCGTGATTCACCTGATCCGACCGAGGTCGAGCCCGTGGCGAATGGCAATCCCGATTTCGAGCTGACAGAGCTGCCGGCGCTGGAGCGCTTCTACGCTCCCATTGCCGACCTCCTTCAGGCATTTGCCGTTCGTCATGGTCTGGTGCTCTCGAAGTATGAGAAGGGCAATCACAGCTGGGATTTCCTCTTTCGCCACCCGGCAGGAGGAGTCGCGCGAGTTCAGGTTCTCGAGGCGCAGGAGAATGCCGTTCACCTCGTAGCTCACTGGGGAATTGCGGACTTCAACGCCGGCACGCGTAGAAGATGGTCTGCGGACCGGGGCGTTCTGAACCTGATGGATCCTGGGCTGGCAACCGTGCTCGACAAGCTACTGCGGGAAGTTCTCACGCTGAAGGTCGAAGACGCCCTGCCGGATGGCGTCGATTACAGGTCGATATGGAATGCCGAGCACATTCCTCTGATGCGCGAAAGTGAAATGAGGCTTCCGCTTCCAGCAGAGAACTGATGCCATCCTCGGCCAGTCGCAGCTGTCGAGGAAGACTCGACCGTTTGCGCAGTGTCGCGCCGCTACGCAGCGATTCATGCTGACCCTTCTGTCGAGATCAACAGGTCGGCTGAAATATGAAACCTCTGTTTCATCTTGCGTAGCATGGACCTGCTCAGCTCCCGTTTTCCGCTCAGCACTTCGCTTACACGGCTCGCCGTTCCGAGAAGCGGTATGAGATCGGCTCGGGAAAGATCGTGCTGATCCATGAGGTAAGCAAGAAGATCTGGCAGAGCCAGGGGGCGTCGCGGCCAACGTGACTGCTCATACGCCTCCACGAGCCGCGCCTGAGCCACCATGCGCGCCCGATCCGAAGAATCTTTCGATCCCATCAGCTTCTCGGTCAGGGCCTTTGCCTGGGCGTGATCCGCATCATTCTGAATGACGATCAATGTGGCTGTCATTACCCGTCTCCGCGTCAATCCTGTCGTACTCCTGTATCGCCCCACGGAAATTGTGCAACAAGCTGTTGCACAATTGGGCGAAGCACCCGTCCGAAGTCGGCGACTACGAACCACTGCCGCGGAGCCATCGGTTCACTCGATCCTCATTCGCGGCTATCCAGGTCCGCGCTGCGTCCGTCGGAGTCATGTTTCGTACGTTGACGTACCAGTCCATCTGGGTGACCGAATCGATGTCGAGCTCGATCCGAGCCAGCGCTTCGCGCGTCTTGCCGGGAAGTGCGTCGACGCGCTCGCGAGGCCCCACGAGCGCGGCCCGATTGACTCCACCGAACGTTCCACGGGGATCGTGCAGAGGACGCAAGCCGCCGTCGCGATTCAGGAACTGCGGACGCCAGGTGGGAAAGATGATCCAGCTCTTCTGCTCGAGTGCCGTGCGATAGGCAGCCAGCCATTCCACCTGCGTTCCGGGACGGAACGAGTATCCGCGGGCGCTCAGTGCGTAGTCACTTAGCGCTCGTTGCGAGAGCACGCTGATGGTCGCGCCCTGCCCAATGCCCTGGATCACTCGCGTCATGCGCTGCGCGACCTCCGGCTTCGCAAGGTCTTCGATGGAAGCCACATCCGCCTGCGGCACATAGGCGGGCACCGCCCAGAAGAAGCGAGCGTCATCGTAGAGCTTCGCAACTTCCACGGCGGCCGCTCCGTAGCGTTCCCAGTAGGTGGCGTGCCCTTCGGGCAACCACGCCGCTGCCATGAGGTCGATTTTCGCCTCGCCGAGCAACGGGAAGATCTGTTCGTGCGTTCCTTCTCTCAGCTCGACGCGATGGCCCAGGCGCTCGAGCACCGCCGCGACCACCGCGCCGGTCACGCTGTAGAAGCTCAGCGAGACGTTTCCCAGAACGATGGGTGGTTGGTTCAACTGCTTCGCTCCAAGGGTCCGGCGACTGGCCAGGGCCGCCAGGCCCGCAACGAAGAAGGTGCGTCTTTTCATCACTTGCGTGTCTCCTTCGAGGGGTGCCGAGGGCGTTCGGCAGCCCTCGCCGGGCCGCGCACGCGCTTCGGCACGGTCGCTGAATTGGGCCATTTCGAAGCGAAGCCAGTCTAGGTCAGCAGGACTGGATCGGCAGTAAAGTGTGGTTAAGGATGGCGAGCACGGCGCGAATCTTTACTCGGACTCGGTCGTAGCCCTCGGCGCGAAGACGGGGAGGCTGAAGTGGCATTTCCGGGCCGTGCACAACGATCTTTGGGACTACGATCTGGCGGCGCCTCCCGAAGGGTCCCTCAGATCCATCCCAGTGTCTTGGCGAGACCTGCAAGCGCGACGAGACCGCCCAGCACCCAGAACAGCGCGTTCAACTTGCTTCCGATGGTGGACACTGCGGCTGCTATCTCGTCGACCTTGTCGCGAAGCTCTTTGTGCTCTTTGCGAATCTCGGAGAGCAGCAGATCGGTCCGAGCGGCGTAGTCCCTCAAGTCGTTCTCCGCTCTCTCGCCGCCATGGCGCGGATCTCAGCGCGCAGTTCCGAAACCGCGGCCTTGATCTCGCTGTCGAGCCGTGTAACGGCAGTCTTGATGTCCTGGTCGAGCCGTGCAATGGCGGTGCGCGTTTTCGTCGTGAAATCCTTGAAATCGGTCTTGTGCTCTTTCAGCTCGTCGCGAATTGAAACGACATTTGCTTCGAGAACTTCTGTCGAGCTCACGGCTACCTCGTCGTATTCGTCTTCGTAGGCAAGGGCAGCGCTGCGCATGAATCTCGCTCGCACGGAAACGGCCGCGCGTGATTATCTGCTCGACGATGGATATCGTCTACGTGTACGAAAGTACGAATCGGCATGATGTGAGAGTCGAGGAGTCGATGCTGTGACGACGGCAGGTGGGCGTTCTGCGATGAACACGCGCGCGTGATGAGCGGCGACCCGCTTGGGCGCAACGAAGCGCCGATCAGACGGTCGAGGTCCCCGCGCGGTAACGGTTCCGGAGCAGAAGCGCAGGCCCTCGGGATGATGCTCAGAACCAGTGAAGTGCCTTCCCGATTCCGACGACGATGCCTGCAATTGAAATGACCGATGCCCCGATGCTGACGATCAGGAAGGTGGCCTTCACGGTGCCGCGCATGCCCTCAACCGCGGTGCTGAGGTTATCGATCTCTCTACGAATTTCTTTGTCCTCAGCAGCGAGGGCATCCGTCTTCGTCTCGAGCCGGTCGCGGAGGGCGTCGATCTTGTCGTCAAGTCTCTCGACGCGGCCCTCGAGCTTCCCGACGCGATCCTCGAGCTTCCCGACATGGTCGCACAGGGTGTCGACCTTGGCATCCAGGGCGGCGACCCCTTTATCAAGCTGGACGACGCTTTCACCGAGTTTGAGGACCCTGTTGCCCAACTCGTGCAGATCGCCCTTCACGTCACCCAGGTTCGCCTGGATGAACTTGACACGCTCTTCGAGCACCGCGTCATTCGCCGCCACAAGTCCCTCCCACTTCAACTGCTGCTCTTGAACCGCTGCGCTCATTGCGGCACTCACTCACGCAGGAGCTTTGCTCGCGACCTGGATTGCGCGGGAAGGTATCGCGTTGTCTGATCGCCGTCTACGTGCATAAAAGTACGAAAAAAACAGCTCCGCAGCGTTCTGCTACTAACTGCTCGAGCAGTGAGAATGGCCGAGAGACTATCAACAGGTGCTCAGTACTCCGCGGGCGCGCAGTGAAGTGACGGACTTCCCCACGATCACGTAGTCCAGCACCGGGATCTGCAGCAGATGCATTGCGCGAGTTATGCGTCGTGCATCTTCCATATCTGCCGACGTGGGCTGATGGTCTCCCTGCGGATCACTACGCACACAAGAGCGGCGGTAGATACGCTCCTGTTGGGCTGCGCAGTGGCGGATGGTGTTGTGCGTTGCCGTCGAAGGACGCAACGTCCTCGGCCGTGAGCTTGCGGCAGATGCGGCGACGTGGAGGTTTACCGGCTGTTCGGCTGCAGCTGCGGTCGCCCGATGTGGTCTGCATAACTGCGTTCCAGCCATCAGGTTATTAGCGTCAGGATGGCCGCCATCCGTCAGCGCCCCCTTCCGGCCATCTGCGCGAGCCGGGAAAAATGAATGTTCCTAGCCGTGAAGCATACGTCTCTGGTCTAATTCCGCCAATGAAGTACGGCGGCAAGGAATTTGAGGAGATCGCCAATTGTGGAGGGACGGTCACCTTCACGATTCGCACGAGCGACGACGGAAGACGCTCCTATCAAGTAGGGTTCAGCGGAAGCCGCCCCGTGCCCATGGTCCTGATCGGCATCTATGCGCTGCCTCAGGGTATCCCGGTCGATACCATCCAGATGGGCGGCATTGGTCAGCCGTCGAACGCGCCGCCAGTCCCGAACTGCATACCGGTGATGATCGGCTCGGATAGCACTGGCCACTTCGGCCACAACTGCCCGAAGTGCAAAGGTTACTGGCGCAGCGGTGCGTGGGCGAATATGTGCCCCTACTGCGGCTTTCAGGCCGCTCGCCACGAATTTCTATCCGAGGCACAGCACCGATACGTGATGCACTATTGCGAAGTGCTCGCGGGCGCGCTGGAAGGCGAAGATGGCGAAGTGAAGATTGACATGGATGCGGTCGCGGACGCGGCAGGCAAGGAAGGTGAAAAGCCCGCGTTCTATGTGTCCGAGCAGAGCCAACAACGGAAGTTCAAGTGCACCGCCTGCGATGAGTTCAACGACATTCTCGGACGCTTCGGCTACTGCGCGGCCTGCGGCACGCGGAACGATCTTGCGGACTTCGAGGGCAGGACTGTTCCGGCGATCCGGGATCAGTTGAACAACGGAACGGCTCCCGAGGACTGTCTGCGCAACGCCATTTCTGCATTCGATTCGGTTGTGGCCCAACTCGCCAAGGAACTGGTGCACTTTGTCCCCATGACCAAGCGGCGCGCGAGCCGGCTTGAAAGTCATCGGTTCCACAATGCCGATGAACTGCGCAAGGTGATGCGGGACTGGTTCGATGTCGACATAGCGGACGGCATCAAGGACGCGGAGTGGGCTTCCATCGTCCGCATGTTTCATCGACGCCATGTGTACGAGCACAACGGCGGCGAGGTTGATCAGAAGTATCTGGATGACAGCGGGGATACTTCAGTCAAGCTGAAACAGCACATTCATGAGACGCGCGAGGGATTGCACGACCTGGTGAGCAGCTTGGTCAAGATGGTGCGCAATCTTCACAATGGATTTCACGAGCTACTGCCACCGCTGCCGGAACCGATTTCAGCGTTCGAGGCGAAGAAGGGCCCGGATAGCGAAGTATAGCAAGCAGCGCTGAGCACCGATTGCATTTTGCTATCCCGCCGACGTCCGCTTCTGGCCGGGAGTTGCCCGATACGTGAATCTCGGATCGACCCGAAGCGGTCGTTACGGTGCGAGCCTCGGATAGTCTGTTTCGAGGAGTACGAAAAAATGCCTCTGGAAGTCGAGCGCGGTCTCGTACGCCCAGCGAGCGCATCCGCTTCCGAGGCATTTGTTCCATCGAAATGCATAGTCGAAGCACAGGCGCGATGCCTCGAAGTGCTTATGAAGCCGCTTTTCAATCCAGTCATCGGACTCGCTGACAGGTTTGCCTTGTTCAACCGTAATGGGCTTGTGGTGAATGAGCGTATTTCGCAGATCGATGAGGGCACTCATCTTCTGTGAAGAGCCACATCCGAAATCGATCCGAGGTTTCCCCGCAATTGCCGTGGCGATCTGACACTTCGTCTTAAGCTCATACATATCCACTGTCTGCCATTCGCTAGCGAACGCCTTTGCAATGTCGTCGCGGAGCTGAGGGAACCACATGCCACGCGCGTAAAGCTTGCGCTCGATAAACAGCTCGTTGACTGACGCCTCTACGGCCGCGCACGACGTCAGGACAGCTGATAGTGCAGCATCGACAAGATCTTCGACCTGCCGCTTCCTAGCTTCTGAGCCTGCTGCGGACTTAGCAGGGTCATCGAGATCTATTGCGCGTTGTGCATACCGCTGTGCCGCGCCAATGTGGACCAATGACCCTACAGTCGTGCTGGCGACACTTACGTGTGCTTGATGACCGGTGAGTGTGAGATTGTTCATGGGCTACCCTGCTCGGTATTGCGAGCTTGCCACAATGTCGCTGATGGTTCTCCGCTTTTGATCGGCAGCATACGGTCGGATTGCGACGAAGACTTACTCCACCGCTACCATAGAACCACGTGACCCTCATACCATGTGACTCGGATGCCCCGCGGAGTTAAGGATTCAGTGTGGTGGTTCGCTGGCCGAGGTAGGTGGACCCCTCTAGGGCATAAGTCTGCAGCCGCAGACGCTGGGCGGCGTTGCCGAACGCCAGTGCCCGTTGATGCATGTCCTCGCAAAATGCACTGACGTCCGCGAACGTCGCGTCGAGGTCGATGGCCTTTACGATCGCTTCGATTCTTCCAGGCTCAAGTGGCACTACTGTCGTAGGATCGACATCTGAAGGGTGAACGTATACCTCGCCCGTGTACTGCTCCGGCTTTGCGTGCACGATCCGGAGTCGTAGACCATTCAGCGCGGCCACTCGCTGGTAGGGTGGCTGCCCCCGATTTGAAGCGAAGCCGAGCTGTTGGCCGAGCCACTTAAGCTTCTCGTGAGTATCACTGCCGAACTTTTGCTTCTCCTGAGAATATTCCACCGGAAAAAGGACGGCGAGGAGAAAGTTCGCGTATGCCTCGACAGTCACTCGTGCCATCAGTAAGGAGGGCATTTTGAAAAAGAAGTTCTCATACTTGTCTGCAGTGGACTGATTCTTCAGTATCACCGCGGTCCGCCAAAGGATTCTATGGTTGAAGTATTCTCGGTTTGACACCGTCGTCACCATGGTCATGGAGCACCTACCACCATTCGTAGCCAGCGGTATTGAGAACAGTTGAGCCCGTATGGGGCCCTTGCCAGGAACAGGAATCGAGTATCGCACGGGCTTGCCGCTGCCTCGCAGGGCGACGACTACCTTGTTACCCCCGTTGCAGAGGATGATCCCGATCGAGGGGCTGTCGACGGGATGGCGAAGCAGGTCGTCGATCGCCGAAAATAGAAGTTCATTTTGCCTGCGAACTCCGGCTTGAATCCTTCGACCTTCAACTCGAAGACAACGAAGCATCTGATGCGCAGGTGGTAGAAAGGCAAGTCGAGGTAGAAGTCCTGCCCACCGACGTTGAATGGATACTGGCTACCGACGAACGCGAAGCGCTGCCCAGCTCGAGGATAAGAGCGCGAACCTGCTGGAGAGCCCTTGTTCGAGAGCGCGCTCCCTAGCCTCCGGCGCGAGCGAAAGGAAGTCATAAAGAAGTTGGGATTCTTGATGAGCTTCTGCGCAATTGTATCGTCAGGCCACGCTTCGGCTGCGGGTTGAAATTCCAGTCATTTCCGGGAACGCGCACCGCTGATCCGCAGCGAGACGATCGATGACCTTTCGATGCTTCCGGAACGCCTCCGGCGGAGCGCTACCAGAGATCATCAGGTCCAAGACATGCTCCAGCGTTTCGGGCTCGAACTCCGGGTGCTTTCGTGCGTAGCGAAAATCGCGCTTGAACCGCGGCAGGATGATCAGCTCCCGAGCCAACGCATGGCCTCACGGCCGCTTCGAAATGTCTTCCCCTTTCCGGCAGCCTCTTCCTTGAGCGAGTCCCTGAGTGCAGTCCGTAACTCTGCGGCCGAGCGCTTCGGGTTTGCACGCGAAACCCACGCTTTCAGCGCAGCGGACGCGTCCTTCTCGCCCGTCCGTACTTTGAGCATTTTGATTTCGCGATCAGTGAGTCGGACTGTCACGCTGGTCATTAGCACCTCCAGGGTAGCGCGCAGACTATAGGCCAGGAGGCCTCGACGGCGACAGCGATGTCCGGACGGCTGGCGCGTGAGGGAATCGTGGCTCCGTGCGCGCAGGATCGAGTGTATTGCACCAGGGCGATTAGTCGATAGTCGTTGGGCTTGATGTTGAGCCCCACGCGGCCGCTCTTGAGTATGCTGGCCTTGGGATGAGACTTTTCACATCGTCTGGGCGCTTCCACTGGGACCTCTCGGAGCAATTCCTGGGCGGCGCGCTGGAACGAGCGGTTGGGCCTCGCGGTGGATCGGTGAAGATCCAGAAGGAGACTGGACGGATCCAGGAGGAGCGGACATATCCGCGAGAGCCGGATCCGGCGAGGAGTAAGGGGGTAGCACGCGGTGCGCTGCGACCTCAAATTCTGCGCTTGATGGCCAGGGCGATCGGCGGTATATGCCGTGGACATATCGATATGCAGACCATCCACGCGCTTCAAGTCGCCTTCGGTTGACAGCTGGCGATCCCACTTCTAAAGTGTCCGCGAACGCAATAGCCAGCTCGGCGTTCGCCCGCCTCGTACGAGGTCCACACCGGGAGTGGGATATAAAAGGGGTCCTGGACTAACAAGCCCCGCCACGTGCGGGGCTTGGCCTATCCAGGGGGCTCCCGCAGGGGTTTGCCCAGCAGGGCGTTCAAGAGGATGACCCGGAAACGCACTTGCTTCCTTCGCGCGCCTTTCGGACTCAGCTGCCTCCGCCCGAAATAGGCACTCTGAACGATCAGGGTCACCGAGTCGGCGTTCGTCTTGTCCCGTCGCACGTTAAAGAACACACGGTATTCATGGTCCGCTGGTGCGTGGGCCATTTCGACAGTGAAGAAGTTGTCGTTCTTGGCGAAGAAGCGCTTTCTCTTCTCGATTCCCCGCACCAGCGCGGCCAGATGTAGGGACGCGTTGTATCGCTCGTGATCGAACGTACGATATTCGCGGTCGTCCCGATACTCTTCAGTCTCCGGCGCCGCATTCGAAAACTCAGATGTAAATACGTGCAGAGCGAATCCGACGTTGATCGTGATCGTGCGAGCGGAACCGTTGGCAATCCGCACCTCACACGTGAACCGGAACGGGTGCAGATGCGCAAGCGAATGCGTTCTGCCATCTGCACTGACGTGCGGTCTCCATCGAATCAAGCCGGCGGCCCAATTGACACCCATGCTCCGAGTCCTTGGAAAAAGAAGCACGACTGACGGCGCGTATGCGCAGTGCAGTTGTGCGTTGAATGGGGAGAAGTCGATGTCATCGACTTCATGTGCGACGCGAGAGACGAGTTGTCGTGCGCTGAGCACGGCAACTCCATGTCGCAGTTAAGGCCCCGGCGCGCGAAGTGTAGTTGTTCTTACCGCGATGTCACGCGTTCATTCGTACGAGTTGTGTTCGCATTAAGATACGAGAGCGAGGGTAGGGTCGTGTGCGTACTTGTCTGGCGGTGTGGCTGACACTTCTGCCGCGGCAGCAGCGCAGCCCCTCGGGATGATGCTCAGAACCAGTGAAGCGCCTTCCCAATCCCGACGACGATGCCTGCGATTGAAATGACCGATGCCCCGATGCTGACGATCAGGAAGGTGGCCTTCACGGTGCCGCGCATGCCCTCGACCACGGTGCTCAGGTTTTCGATCCTGGCGTTCACCTTCTCAAATCCTTGTGCCATCTCTCTACGAATTTCCTTGTCCTCAGCAGCGAGAGCATCTGTCTTCGTCTCGAACCGGTCGCGGAGGACGTCGATCTTGTCGTCAAGTCTCTCGACGCGGCCCTCAAGCTTCCCGACGCGATCCTCGAGCTTCCCGAAACGGTCGCCCAGGGTGTCGACCTTGGCATCCAGGGCGGCGACCCCTTTATCAAGCCGGACGACGCTTTCACCGAGTTTGAGGACCCTGTCGCCCAACTCGTGCAGATCGCGCTTCACGTCACCCAGGTTCGCCTGGATGAACTTGACACGCTCTTCGAGCACCGCGTCATTCGCTGCCACAAGACCCTCCCACTTGAACTGCTGCTCTTGAACCGCTGCGCTCATTGCGGCACTCACTCACGCAGGATCTTTGCTCTCAACCTGGATTGCGCGGGAAGGTATCGCGTTGTCTGATCGCCGTCTACGTGCATAAAAGTACAAAAAAATAGCTCCGCAGCGGTCTGCTACTAACTGCTCAAGCAGTGAGAATGGCCGAGAGACTATCAACAGGTGCTTAGTACTCCGCGGGCGCGCAGTGAAGTGACGGACTTTCCCACGATCACATAGTCCAGCACCGGGATCTGCAGCAGATGCATTGCGCGCGTTATGCGTCGTGCATCTTCCATATCTGCCGACGTGGGCTGATGGTCTCCTTGCGGATCACTACGCACACAAAGTATCTGCTCAGCGTTGCACTCGAGCGCGTCACGCACCACTTCTCTCGGCCGGACAAGGACGATCTCGTTCTGACCGTGGAAGATCTCGGTGAACCGGATGAGTCGCTGATGGCGGTCCAGGAAGAAGACCGCGAACACTGGGCGCGGTTGGGATACGAGGCGCAACTGCAGGAACCGGAGCAGCAGATTCGGGTCGCCCAGGATTCTCACGCCGCGGCGGAGGCGGTGCTGAAGAAGGGCGGTCGCGCTTTCGATGATGAGGGTCGGGTCGGCGGGTATGAAGGATTCGCCGTGGTGGGCGCTGTCTCCAGTGCAATCTGGTAAGGAAGTGCGCGTGTAGAGCGGCGGGAGATACGCGCCTGTTGGGCTGCGCAGTGGCGGATGGTAGTGCGCGTTTCCGTCGAAGGACGCAACGTCCTCGGCCGTGAGCTTTCGGCAGATGCGGCGGCGGGGAGGTTTACCGGCCGTGCGGTTGTGATTGCGCTCACCAGATGCAGCGTCGCCCTTGATCGCTTCGCTATCCGGAAACGGCGATAGGAACGTCAACTGAAAGGGCACCTGCACTGAGTTGCGCGCAGGCGAATTGACCCAGGAGCACGCGCCCGCGTGCTCCGTCAGCGGAGTTTCCATAGATGATCCCCTCGCGACGGATGCACGCGCCGGTGCCTACAAAGACACCAGCGCGCGATCCCTCTCGGCTATGGACTACCGGTCGTTCTTCGGCCGAGCCGACGCGCGGCGGGTCTCTGCCAGCACCCTGCGGACTTTCGCAGCCACTTCCGCGTAGCTCTCCGGCACGGGCGGAGGCGGCTGTTCTGAGAGGTGCGTGAGCAGCTGAATGGCGGTGTCGAGCTGGGCACGCGATTCACGCAGGCGATCCAGAAGCATGCACGCAGCGATAGCGAGCTCGCCGATTTTCTGACGCTCGGGGTCGTAGTTAGGGGATGTCGGGGGAAGGGGGATTGCGGGTAAAGTGGTCACAGCATGAACTCCTGTTGTAGAGGTGTTCGTGTCAGGCGCTCGTCGGTGCTTCCAACACCGGCGGGCGCCGCCTTCGATTCTTCTTTCGTGCGATTGTCATCGCGTGGAGAAGATGAAGCGCTCCGCGTTCACGATTGCGCGGAGTGCGGCGAATGTACGCCTCGGGGCGCGCGAGAGCAGCTCGCATAATTGGATAAATTCGCGGAAATGCGTGGCACTACGGCTTCACTCAGCGCTGATACTTTGCTCGATCATCCGAGCCGTTCAAAACGAGCTCATGTTCGTACAAAGATACGCGCGCAGCCGATCCGCTCTTTGCGTAAGATCGCTCGCCTTCAGCGAGAGGGAATCTCGCTTCGCCTCTGCAATCACATCAGGGATGCGCAGATGATCGACTCACCACTTGTCCTCGATTCAGGCAACCTTTACACTTTCGCTCGGACGTCCTGTGCTACGCACCGACTCCACTTCCGAAGCCCGCGCGAAAGCGCGGGCTTTCGTGCTTCTGGGAATCCGAACTCGGTTTATGTCGTCTACCTGGACGAGTTCGGTCATATCGGCCCCTTTGTCAGCCGCTCTCACGCGATCCACAACACGAGCCCGGTGTTTGGGCTGGGTGGCATCGTGCTTCCGGTGGAGCGTGTCCGTCCTTTTGCCTCCTTCTTCTATCGGCTGAAGTGCAACCTGCTGGCATTCGAGATTGAAAGGGCAGGTGTTCCGGCCCACCGCTGGGAAAAGAAGGGAGCGTCGCTCTATACGACGCAGAATGTACTCAAGTACGCAGAGCTGCGCCGCGCTACAGCTCGGCTTCTCAATCGCATCGAGAAGGACCAGGGTATGGTTTTCTACGTTGGAGTCGAGAAAGCTCGCTCGCCTGAAGAGCATGACGCAAAGGACCTCTACCGGACGGTGTTGGAAGAGGCGATCGCCCGCCTGGACGCCTTCTGCGACCGGTGTGACGGTCTGTTTCTGGCCGTGCTCGATGAACATCAGGACCGGAAGTCTCGCGAGGAGTTGGTCGCCGCGGCGTCGCGCGAAATGTTCGGCGATTCCCGGATAGCGCGGATGATCGAGCCGCCGATTCAGGCGGAGAGCCACCTGTTTCAGACTCTACAGTGCGCCGACTGGATCTGCGGGCTTGTCGGTCGCGCTGGCTGTTATCGCGTCGCACCTTCCGAGTACGACGACCTTTCGTGGGTACCAAAGTATTTCGCGCAAAGATTGGCGCGAGTCGCGCCGATCAGCAGCATTAGCTCACTTACGCCGTGCCCCGAGTCAGAGAAGGTATGCACGGAGCATTGACAGTAATCGAGGCGGACCGACCGCTTGGCCTTCTGCGCAAGCAGTCCTCCACGCGATGCCAAACGCCGCAGATGTGCATCGCGCGCTGGATGACGGTAGCGGTGGTCTCGACCATCCAACTGATGAGTCGGGTTATCCAACCTTCTTCCACATCAAGGAGCGATCGTGAAGAGAAGTCCGGGTTCGGTCTTACTGTCAAAGGCACCTCTGTTGCTGTGCTCGCGCGCGACGGGGACGACTACATCAGCCTTACTGATATCACAGGCCATAAGGACACCGAGCGCGCACGGACCATGTGCTGCAGAACTGGCTCCGAAATCGCAATACCGTCGAGTTCCTGGGTGTCTGGGAGCAGATCAACAACCCGGACTTCAAACCCCTCGAATTCGAGGAGTTTAGATCTCGGGCAGGATTGAACAGCTTCGTTCTCGCTGCCAGGCAGTGGATCGAGGCAATTGCGGCAGTCGGGCTCGTAGCGAAACAAGTCCGCAACGGCAGCACCTTCGCCCACAAAGACATCGCCTTCCAGTTCGCGTCGCGGATCGCGCGCTTGAACCTTGTGCGTCGCCGCGACCTGAAAGCGCGATGCGGAAGCTGTGACGCGACGAAGACGTCATACCGTCCAGACCGCCGACAGGAGGGCGTGGTCAGCGAATAGCGAACAGATACTCCGCTCGCCGGGATTAACATACGAACTGTCTGACGCGTTGGCGATGCTCTCTGGCAGCGAAGCCGGTCACGGGTCAAAGGCGTGAAGAGAAGGCACTTCATCCAGGCGGCAACTTCATCCGTGCTGCTTCCGGCAACCTTCGGATTGCCCTGCGTCTCTGCATTTGCCGCATTTTGGGAGAGCCGCGCGGACCTCTTCTTCGATGAACGATTCGACAGAGCGCGTCATGTTGCGGTCGCGTGGTCTGCGCCGTGCCGGCTGATTGCCGTTCAGGGCGATCTCACTCCGGTGTGGCTGGGCGGGCTCGATCGAGCGGCGCGCCAGCACGGGCTGACGCTGCGGGGCGTTACCACCGCGTCCTTCCATTTCTGTCTGAAAGTCCTGCTCTGCGAGCTCGCTCGAGTCGAGGCGAGGGTCGCACGGCTCGACCCGAACCTGTTCCTCTGGACGATGCGTACCGTCCCCCACCCCGCAGCGGGATGATGCCATGAATGAACCCTTGCCCCCGGGCGTGAACGCGGAGCAGATGACGCAAGCCCTGGAGCAGTTCCGGAAGATCGTCGGTGGCGACTGGGTCTTCTCCGGCGAGAGGGTCGCGAGCTACAACGATCCTTACACGGTCTCCAATGACGAAGCGCGTTACAAGGCGCATGCCGCGGTGGCGCCCGCGTCGACCGGGCAGGTGCAGGAGATCGTCAGGGTCGCAAACGAGCACCGCGTGCCGCTGTGGGCGGTTTCGCGCGGAAAGAACTTTGCGTATGGCGGGGCGGCGCCCGTTCTGTCCGGGTCCATCGTGCTCGATCTGAGCCGGATGAATCACATCCTCGAAGTCAATGAGCAGTTCGGCTACGCGCTGGTGGAGCCGGGGGTGAGCTACTTCGATCTGTACAAGTACATTCAGGACAAGGGGCTGAAGCTGTGGCTGGACGTGCCTGACCCCGGGTGGGGAAGTGTGGTCGGGAACGCGCTGGATCACGGAGTGGGCTACACGCCCTACGGCGATCACTTCATGATGCAGTGTGGGATGGAAGTGGTGCTGGCGAACGGTGAGATCGTGCGCACCGGCATGGGCGCGATGCCCGGGAACAACACGTGGCAGCTGTTCAAGTACGGGTTCGGCCCGTATGTGGACGGCATCTTCTCGCAGTCGAACTTCGGCATCGTCACGAAGATGGGCCTGTGGCTCATGCCGGAACCTTCGGGCTACAAGCCGTACCTCATCACCTTCCCGCGCGAGGAAGACATCGAGCAGGTCGTGGAGATCGTGCGGCCGCTGCGGCTCAACAACGTCATCCAGAATGCGGCCACGATCCGCAGCCTGGTGCTGGATGCAGCGATCTTCTCGACGAAGAGCCAGTACTACGCGGGCAAGGGCCCCATCCCCGACAGCGTTGCAAGGCAGATCATGGCCGATCAGCAGATCGGCATGTGGAACTTCTGCGGGGCGCTGTACGGGCCACCGCCCATCACGGATGCGTTGTGGACGGTGATCCGGGATTCGTTCGCGAAAGTGCCCGGTGCACGGTTCTACTTCCTGGAAGACCGCCAGCGCCGGCCGGATATCCTCGCTCATCGCGCCGAGACGATGCGGGGCGTCCCGAAGCTCACGGAGTTCGGCTTCCTGAACTGGGACGGCGGTGGCGGTCACGTGGGCTTCTCGCCGGTGTCGCCGACCACCGGCACGGACGCAATCAAGCAATACCGCATGGTCAGCCGGCGCGTTCGCGAGCATGGCTTCGACTACATGGGGCTGATGGCCATCGGGTTCCGGGAGCTGCATCACGTGACGGTCATCGTGTACGACCAGGCGGACGCGAAGGAACGGCAGAAGCTCGACGAGCTGTTTCACCTGCTCGTGCGTGAAGCGGCGGCCGAAGGCTACGGTGAGTACCGCACGCACATCCATTACATGGATACCATCGCCGGCACCTACAGCTGGAACGACAGCGCCCTCATGAGGATGCAGCAGACGCTCAAGGATGCGCTCGATCCCAACGGGATCCTGTCGCCGGGCAAGTCGGGCATCTGGCCGCGGCATCTGCGCAGGAGCGAGGTATTGCCTGGGAGTGAGGCATTGCCTGGGAGTGAGCCATCGGGGAGGAGTGGGCCATGAGGCTGGTCGGGCTGATGTACGTTTCGCTCCTGGCGCTCCTCGTTGCGTCGATGCCCTCGGCCCGCGCTGAAACGTCGGGCAAGCAGGTGTTCGACCACTACTGCGCGCATTGTCATGGCGCCGGCGACGCCCCCGGCACGCTGCAGCTGGGACGAACGCGTGGCAAGGACCGCGCGCTGCTGGCCGCCCGCAGCGATCTTGCGCCGGATTTCATCGAGCACGTCGTGCGGCATGGGCTCAAGTCCATGCCGCCTTTCACGCCGAGCGATCTCAATGACGCGGACCTCGAAGCGCTGGTGCGGTTCCTGACGAAGTAGTGCCGGCAGTACGTTTTCAGAGAAGCACGCCTTGCCGATCGAAGAGGCGGTTCTAGATCTGATGCACGAGGACGTTGCGGCTCCAGCCGTGCTCGATGGTTTGGCGTGCGTACCATTCGCGTTGAAGCGGGCACTTCACGAGGTCGATCAGGTGCGTGATATGACCCCACGGAGGCGCTTTGCGGACCCATCATGCTGGCGCCGGCCATCTTGGGTCTGTAGGAGTGCCGCAGGAGGCCACTCCGTCGGTTGGTGTCTTCCGTCCAGATCTCATGGGCGAGACGGGCCGATTGGGCGTTGTCAGCAATCGGACCCGTCAGTGACAGGCAGTATCCAATGCGGATTGGTACCGGGGGCGCCGGCATGTTCAGTGGCCGGATCCAGCCCGAATGCCCAGCAGCTGCCACTCCCACGCCAAGGCGACCGCGGCGGCACCACCGTGTTCGAGCACGACACTGCTTACGCCGGCAGCGGTTTCCTCGCGTGCCCAGTCGCGTTGCCATTCGCCCAGGACCGCCGTGGTCGTGATCGGCACTACGCCGGCCTGAACCATGCGTCGCACGGCCATGTCGTGAGCCTCCAGCGACACACCACCCGATGCATCGGTCACGGCAAACACGTCATAACCATCATCGAGCGCCTGGATTGCCGGCATCGCCAGACAGATCTCCGTGTAGAGCGCGGCCATGACCACCTGCTTCCGGCCACTCTTCTTGACGATGTCCGTGACTCTCGGATCTTCCCAGGTGTTGATGAAAGTGCGGTCGATCGGCTTCTGGTCCGGAAACAGATCCTGCAGGCCCTTGATGATGAATCCGCCTCGGTCCTGAAGCACCGTGGTCAGAATCGTCGGCACATTGAAGACTTTGGCCGTCTTCGCCAGGCCGACGACGTTGTTGATGATCATCGTCGGCTCGTGACTATGCAGATTGGCGAACTGGAACGGCTGATGATCTATCAGAACCAGAATGCTGTCGGCGGGACGGAGCAAGGCATCGAGGCCGACTTTCGGAGTCTTGGACATAGGTACTTCCTTCAATGTGTGCTCGGCCTAGTGGCCGGCTGGATCGACGAAGACGGTCAGCTCTTGAATGCGGCCGTCCTCAAAGCGAGCAACATCCATCCCGGTGACTGCGACCGGGCCTTTCGCTGGACCGGAGCGCCATGGGAGACGCCCAATTCCGTGGTGACCCACAGCGGGGCGAACCGCGGTGAATACAAAGCTGGGTGGCAGGGTTTGAAGAAGCGTCGTGACAGCGTCGCAGATCGCTACATGCCCCGTAGCCGTTGCATGCGGTTCATTGAGTACTGCATCTTCGGCGTACAGCTCACGTATCGCGTCCATGCGACGACCCGCGTCGCGCTCACCGAAAACGCGTGCAAGGTTGGCCTGCAGTAAGGTGTCATAGTCCACGTCCGCCATCGCATCGTTGCTCGCGTCGCGATTCGTTGCGGATTGAACCGTGCTTTCATCCGGCGCGAACATAGAGATGCCGGACTTGCTGCCCTTGGCTGGCGCCTCGTCCTGCAGAACGTCCCAGTGCTCGGCGAGTCGCCCGTCCTTCACCCGGAAGATGTCCACGACGACCTGTGGATTCGGCGCCCAACCACGGATGCGTCCGTGGATGGCCACATACTCCCCTTCTGCAATGATCATCCCTGGCTCATAGAAGACCGCCGACGGCAACTGCGCGACCAGCTTGGCAAGCACCTCCCGGCCCTGAGGTATTCCCGGGTTGTGCTGGATGTACTCCGGCGCGTACAGCCGCTCGACGGCAAGCGGGTCCTTGCGTTGAAAGAGCGCGGTCATGGCTTCGAGCACCAGCGCTCTGTTGCGTTCCGCTTTTCTGCTCATCTCGTCACCTCATGGGAGACCACGCGAATGGGCGCTTGCATTCGAAGGAAGGTGCCATCGGGCAATGTTGCATGGGAGTAGAGGGCTCCCTGAGCGAAATCCTCGACATGTACGACCGTCGCCCCACCGGCTTCGACCCAACTCACGATGAACACGCCCGGCCGGATCAAGGTCGTGACGATCTTTACGGTTTCCGTTCGCGCGTACGGACCCTCCGCTATGTGGAAGCGGAGCTCGCTGTCGGGAAGCGTGGTCAGCCTTGCGGCGAACGTATCGAACTTGACGTCAAATTCCAGGCCGACCGGATACTCGGTCGACCCCGAAACCGACGCAGGAATGCTGTGTCTATCGTGAGCGCCCATCATCATCTTGCCTTCTGGACGAGTGAGTCCGATTGAAGGCGTGTGGCTACTCGCTCAACGCTGCTCTGCCTGCCCCATCGGTTGGGAAAATATGCTGTGCAGCCTGGGGGAAGGCACTGTCGATTCTTGCGATTTCCAGTCGGAAATTGCTACCGCATTGCGGTCAAACTTTGTGAGCTTTCCGCCACGCTGCCGGCGTCATGCCGACGATCGTCCGAAAGGTTCGGCCAAAATGCACCGCGTCGGCAAATCCGGTCGCTTCTGCGACCTTCTCCAACGATGCATGAGTATCGAGCAACAGATTCTGTGCACGCCGAGTACGTGCCTCCAATTGCCAGCGGTAAGGCGCCACCCCTGTTGAGGCTTTGAATGCCCGACTGAAGTGCCATTGCGAGAGCCCTGAGAGAATTGCCAGGTCAGCCAGTGCGACATGGTCAGGCAGATGCGCATCCAGGTACTCGAGGACACGCCGGAGTTGCCATGGAGCCAGACCCTTTGCGTCGTTGGCTTGCGCCGCGGGGCGAGAGAAGAGCCTTGCCGCTATCGCTGCCGCCAACCCATCGCCATAAAGTTGCATCGAGGGATCTGGATCATCCACCGCTTCCGCAAGCAGCTTGACCAGGGTCCATATGTTGTCCTCCGCGAATCGCAACCTGGGCGTAGAGACGATCGTGGCGTCGAAATTCGTCGCCATTCGCTCACTCATGTCTGCGATATCGAATGTCAACATCGCGTCCTTCACATAGCGCACATCAGCACCGTAGCCCCACACCTCCATGCCGGCTGGGATGTACGCCATGTGCCTGGGGATGTAGCCGATAGGACATGGCTTGTCTTCGCGCAGCCGCGGTTCGACATCGCCAATCTGCTCGAGGACCACGCTGAGCTTCGGATCTATGTCATTGCTCAACTTGTGAATGACACGTCCGGCACAACGGAATCTCGCGACATCGACGCCCAAGCCGTTCCAGGCTCGGCGGGCTACCGAAACATTGAGAATGTTCTCCGGCAACGAATCTCGTCTTCCGATTTGTGCATTCACGTGCGTACGTCCTGATCTGTGCATAGCCAGGTGCACACAGAGCCTTTTCGCCCGACGACTCGTCGAGGAGAGCGGCCCAGGACGCCTTGCTTGTAAGGCAGACAGGATAGCCCATCTCGGCTCAAATCAAGCCCCCTTGCTCTCACGGGATGCGGCTCGAAGACCGGCGCTCGCCCAAATGATCGGTCCATGCCCGCGTCATTCGTACGCATGGCTCCGGCGTGGCCTCGAACACGTTGTGGCCAAGGCTTGATCGGCGCTGGAGGGCTGCCAAAGCGCCGCCGTCCAGCGGCCACGGAAGTCCTGTCAGCGGCGTTGGTATGCACCCTACCAGGGGAACAGATCGCTGTTTCCGATGCCGAGCTTTCGAGCCGTGTTGTGCTTTTTGCTGCGCAGAGGCCAACAATCGTTCTCAATCCAACACGATTTCAAGTATGACCCTGACAAGCGGCTGGATGATGGCTCGAACGTTCTGGCCACCGCACACGTCGATACCGAATGGTTGACCTTGGAGTGCGGACTGGTGCGAGGCATGAATCGCTTTCTTCGCCCATCTCAAAAATCCGGGAGCACCTCTATCGCTATCCCGGAACCGAGGTCAAAGCTGTAATAGTGGCCATTAGATGTCCGCTCATGGCTTGATCAGGCTCAGCGCGTCGCCTTCAGCGCGCAATTTTAATATCGGATAGGTCGCTCGTCGTGGTGATCCATTCACAAGATGCGCCGGTCGCTCATCCGGTCGCAACGACTGTATGCAAGAATCCGATCCTGCGATCGCCCTGGGAGTGAACTTACCTGATGTCGAATGCAAACCCCCGCAGTGTCGGGCTGGACTTCGGCACCTCGAATAGCGCCGTAACGTGTGTCGACGCGACGGGTGTCCCGGTGCTCGCGCGGTTTTCGACGGCGGCCGGCATGACCGACACGTTCCCTTCGGTCCTGCATTTCGAGCGTGAGCTCGAGAATGGCGTACCGACCGTCCACGCCTATGCCGGCGCGGAAGCCATCGAGCGTTATCTCAGCCACGATACGCCCGGCCGGCTGATGCGCTCACTGAAGGCTTATCTGGCGGATCGTCATTTCGACGGCACCAGCGTTTACGGCAGGCATCTGTCTCTTGCCGATCTGATCGCCGCCTTCCTCAAGAAGCTGCTCGGGGCGGCCGCACTGTCGCTGGGGCCGATTCCCTCGCGCGTCGTAGTGGGCCGGCCGGTTCACTTTTCCATCGAACGAACGGAGGCCGCGAACGAGTTTGCGTTGGAGCGGTTGCGGCAGGCCGTGCGGGCCAGCGGTTTCGAAGAGGTCATTTTCGAGTACGAACCGGTGGCAGCGGCATACAGCTACGAGCAGACCGTGCAGCGTGATGAGTTGATCCTCGTCGGCGACTTTGGCGGCGGCACAAGTGATTTTTCCATTCTGCCGGTGGGGCCGCGTGCGCGCAGCGGTCCGTTGCGGCCGCGGGAGATTCTCGGCAACGACGGTGTGGCCATTGCAGGCGATGCGTTCGACCGGCAGATCGTTCGGCATCTCGTGGCGCCGGCACTCGGTTTCGGTTCCGAATATCAGGCTGCTCCGGGCAAGAGACTGCCCATTCCGAACTGGCCCTACGTGAGCCTCGAGCAGTGGCATTCGCTGTCGCTGATCAACCGACCGAAGGTTCTGCAGATGCTCGAGCGCCTGCGGCCGTTGGCGCTGAACCCGTCGGGCGTCGAAGCGTTTGCGTACTTCATCGAGACCGATCTCGGCCTGCGGCTGCACGAGTCGGTCAGGGCGCTGAAGATCGCGCTGTCACGTTCGCCCAGCGCGACGTTCACTTTCTCCTGTGGGCCGGTGACGATCGAGCGCAGCGTCTCGCGTTCCGAATTCGAGAGCTGGATTCAGGCAGAGCTGGACGCGATGGGGGCTTCCGTGGATCGCCTGATCGCAACTACGGGCGTACGCAGTGCTGAGATCGATCGCGTGTTTCTGACGGGCGGCTCGGCACTCGTTCCCGCCGTGCGGCGTCTCTTCGAAGAACGCTTCGGCGCGGAAAAGATTGCCGGGGGTAGCGAATTCACTTCCGTTGCAACGGGCCTCGCGTTGCGTGCGGAGCGCGACTTCGGATCGGATTGAGCTCGAAGTCGCGCGTAACGCGTGTGGGAGGGCGGCTAGTGGCCTGTAACAGCACTCGCGCCATGCGCCGAACTGCTACTTTTCTTGCATCTGCGAATGGCCATCTGCGAATGGCAAGCGCCAGAGCGCCGGTATCGAATCAGCTGTTACAGGCCGCTAGTCCCAACCGCCCTTGGCCAGCTCCAGCGGCAGGATGCGTATGAATGCCTCGACCGCGTGGATCTGCCCGTCATACACCTTGAACGCTTCAAACGCGGTGAGCTGGTCCCCGTTGGGTTCGCGCACGCCCCAGTTCAGGCGCAACAAGACGATGCCCAGCCGCTCGTCGACGCCGACGACGCGCGTCGTGACCTTACCCAGACGGTTGAAGATCGCGAGCGACTGCGTGGAGATGTTCTCGCAGCCCGGCGCGAATTTGCAGTCCGGCCCGGCCATGATCTGGCCGTTCTCGTATCGATAGGCAATCGGTGTGAAGGGCGCGTTCACATCGGCGAAGGTCTTCGCCGCGTTCAGCCCTTCCGGGTATTTCAGCGCGACTTTGATGGCGTCCTCGCGCGAGGGGAGCTGTTCCGGGCGCGGCGCGTAGTTCATCGCTTCGCTCGGCGCGGAGAGGCCGTCGATGTTGAAGAGGAGGCCATCGGCGCGACTGCGGGTCGCAACCAGCTCCATTTCGGTGATCTTCTGATCGACCACCTTGAGGCGCACCACCAGCACCACGGGCGCGCCGACTTCTTCCACGAGGGTGCCGGTGGTGGCCATGCCGCCGCGCTCATCGAGAAAGTCCTGCCGGTAGCCGCGCAGCCGGGTCACCGTGTTCACGAGACCGACCTTCGCGAGCGGCTTCTCGATGGCGTCTTCGGTGACGCGCACCTGGTCACTGAGCGGAAGCTTGCTCGTGTCGTGCTTCACGAGCGCGTAGAGAGTCGCGGTGAGCATGCTGCGCAGGCATTCCCGGTCGCAGCTCGAAGCGGGCGCGGTTGCGGGTTTGGTTGCCGCCTGCACAGCGGATGCGCAGGCGAGCAGGATCAGGCACAGCGAAGTGAGTTTTTTCATGTTTCCCTCTGAACCCAACGGTAGCCGAGGCGTGCCGGAGCGTCCACGCTTGGGTCTGAGATTCTGCTCTGACGCTCGCAGAGCGCACGCGCGGAAACGCCAAACGTGGAAAACGCTGGTGTGGGCTTGAGTGTCGCGATCGGGCTGCTCGGCGCATCGCTGTCTGCGATGCGCGCCGCGCGACTGCCCGTCGCAACGGCGTTGTGGGCGGGTGCAGGCGCTACGGGCGGGGGTGCATCTGCGGATCGAATGCGCGCACGAATCAGTTACGGCGCACCCAGTGTCTCTTTGATCGGAGCGCAGATTGACCTGGCCCCCTACTTCTCACCGGTCGCCTGGTTCGGCCTGGCACGCTGTTGTCGGCCAGCGTCGTACAGTTCCATCACGAGCTGGCAGTGCTCCAGAAACGCATCGAGCCGCTGCTCGGGAGTCATGCGTCGCATGGTGTCGAGCAGGGCTGCTTCGGCCTGGCGTGCCAGTCGGGATTCCATGGGTTGATTCTAGCTCGGGCCCGCGACGGGGCGCCGAGCGTGGCCCCACGCCTATGGATCAAGCACAGATGGAATCTGGCCGGCACGGCTGCCCTCGGGCGAACCTGGAACGAGCGTCGTTACCCAAGAACGGAGTGCCAGGAACGGCAAGTTGTTGTTTTTACTGGTTCCGGGAAGGCTCCCCGCCTGCCCGGTCAGTCATGTTCACGCAGAGTTCCTGCCTCGAAGCTTGCCGGAGCTGCCCGCAAATCTGCCCACCACCGCGCCACGGCCCGAAGTCGGCAGGCGTTTGGAGCCGACGCCGATCGCGAGCGTGATCTCGAGGTCGTTCGTGAGCGCTGGGCTCGCTTGCGGCAGGCATTGGTGGCTGACCGGACGCTATTGCCGGAAAGCCTGGTCATCACAATCGGGCCGTTCTGATGACAGGCGCGACAAGGGCAATCGAGGACGCCGATGGATGGATCTGCGCTCGAACGGTGGAAGTCGAGGCGCGCAGTTCGAGCACACTCTGATCATCACTCGAGGCCAGCCGAGCGTCGTGACGCGGCCTGTTTCCTGAGAAAGCGGAACTTCCGTGGCTGGAGGCGGCCCGTTGCAGCCTCAAAGGCATTGGATTTCTGGATACCAATACGCGCGCACCGCGCCCTCTCGTGAGTACTATCGGCGGCATGAACAAACCTGTCACACACTCAGCTGCGCTGACCCTGCTCATACTGGCATCCCTGATCTTTGCTGGATGTGCGACGACAGGCGGCGCCACTGATGAGACTGAGCCCACGCTGATCGATGCAGAGCGTGTCCCCCCGGCCGAGACGGCAGCGTCGATCGAGGAAACGGCTCCCATCGCGGAAGAAGGTTCGAAGCAGGAAGAGGGCGAGGTTCCGCTTGCCGTTGCCGAGTCGGAGCAACCCGATGAGGCTTCCGAGGAGGTCGTCGTCCAAGGCCGCAGTGGCAACCGTCATGAGGCCATCCACGATCTCGTCGCCGAAGCGCAGACCCTTCTCCGTGACGTCGAGCTCCGATACGTCTTCACTGGAAAAGGGAAGAATCAGGTGCTCCGCGGCCGCCCCGTCGCCTTTGCGCTGTGGAGCGAAGAGAAGCAGGAGTGGTCCGTCGCCCACATCGAGCTCCCGCGTCCGCCGATCAAGTGGACACCCGGCAGGAAGCCCCTGGCCTTTCGAACCCTCACGCCGGGGATCCAGGCGCGGCACGTGAAGGGCACCGGTGCCGAGCGGCTGATGTTCGCCTTCTCCCAGGACGGGGAGCCCCTGAAGGTCTACGGACGCAAGTTCCCCGTGTTCGACAACAACCTTCTCAAGCGCAGGCAGTGGCGGGCTGTTGCCCAGACCGCGAAGCCGATCGTCTATCTGCCCTTCACCGAAGACACCTTCGACCCGGGTTTCGTCAGCAGCGGGAAGGAGTTTCTGGTCGCCACGGCGCGCAAGGCGATCGAAGAGCTGCGTGACGCGGAGGTGCCGAGTGCGGCCTTTCCCGGCGAGCTGCTTGCCGATGCCATCCCCCTCCAGGTCATCACGACACTTGCGGTCATCGAGCAGACCGACGACGCTGACTACCGGGAGAAGCAGGCGCTCGCCTTCGACGAGGTACTGAGCCAGTACGGGCTCAAGCGGGAGGAGGCGTATCGGTACAGCGTCTCGAGCGCAAACGCGCTAGGGCCGATGCAATTCACCAACCGCAGGGGCAACGGGACCTACGCGTTCGTGGTCAGGCGCTGCCGCGGCGCAAGGCTCGACCCGGTCTTCGAGCGCGGCGCGACGAATCTGCTGAATGCCATGAAAGCGGCGATCTGCCTGCTGGACCTGGAGCTTGCGGCGATGCGCGCGGACATTCGCCTCGCATATCGTGTCGACCCGGCCGTGCTGGGCATTTTTCCGGTCGCCGCGTACAACGGCGGACCCCGCAACGTCACGAAACTCTACCGTGTCCTGACCGGAATGAAGGTCAAGCTCGACGAGCTGAGCCGCCCGGGAGTGCAGCTCGCGGGAGCTTCGGTGACCTGTCCGTGTGTCTGGAAAGCGGACGGCACGGATGTCCGCCCGGTGTCGATCCCGAGATACAACAACGAGAACCGGTGGTACATCGAAAAGTACCAGAGCATCGTTAGCCTGTTCGAGTGAGGGCGCGTGATGGTACTGGGGGCTCGGTGAGGGTGCGCGTGAGACCCGTGTGCTCTTGCGCGTAGGGTCAGACGAAGAGATCACGCACGCGAACAAGAGGTACACCTGTGTGAATGTGGGGTCGCCGGCTGTGGCAGAGGCCGGCACGCTTTTGCACGTTGCGGAAGCTTTCAAGCTTCTTTGAGCCGGGTCCCGTTCCATTCACTCGCGATATCAATCTCTTTCGGAGAATGAGGCGGCTACACATTTCGTGGCCCGGGGTGTGTATCGCATTGGGTACCATCCGATGCCTGCGACGCGGCCTGGAATCCTACCGATCGAGGTCGAGGTTCCAGGAGCTCCAGCCGCACCTGAAGCGATACAGGTAACAGAGAACCATAAATACTCAGCCGCGTGTTGCGGCCCTCATGTTCCGAGCTTCATGCCGTGGTTGCGCACGACATTGATGCGCAGCTTGTCGGTAGGCCACTCCCGCAAGCCGTGAACGATGATCTTGCAGTGCCCCGCGAGCTCGGGAACAAATCCCATCGCGCCGGGGAAGTGCGCTCTGGTGCGGACTGGATGACTCGTGATAGTCCCACCCCGACGACGAGGAGGATATCTTGAATGCCTGCGCTGGCGCTTCGCATGGAAAGGCGCCGCCTGCGCAGTGAATTGCTGCTCATCACGTCGACGTGCGCGTTCTCAGTCGTTGCGCACGCTCAGGAGAATGCGGCTGTGAATGAGGTCGTCATAGAAGGCGTGCGACCTGCTGAGGCTGGGCCGCTGCCCGGGCTGCTCATCCGCAAGGACCAGATCCCGGGCAACGTCCAGAGCGCCGATCAGAAGCAGATCGAGGAATCGCGGGCGCTGAGCCTCAGCGAATTCATGAACGAGCGGATGCAGGGTGTCAGCGTCAATGACTACGCGGGCAACCCGTTCCAGATGGACGTGAACTATCGCGGTTTCACCGCGAGCCCACAGGCAGGCACACCACAGGGTCTGTCCGTGTTCTTTGATGGCATCCGCGTCAACGAACCCTTTGGCGATGTGGTGAACTGGGACCTGATTCCGCTCAATGCGATCGAGCGCTTCGACGTGTTTCCGGGTTCCAATCCACTCTTTGGGCTCAACACACTGGGCGGTGCGCTCTCGATCCGCACTCGCAATGGATTCTCGGCGCCGGTGATCGAGGCGAGTGTGCTCGCGGGCTCGTTCGGAAGGCGGCAAGCTCAGCTCGCAGCAAGTACGAACAATGGCACCCTTGCAGGTTTCATTGCTTTGAATTACTTCCATGAAGAGGGCTGGCGCGATGATTCACCTTCGCGCGTGCGGCAGTTGTTCGCACGTGGGGATTGGCGTGGAGAGGCTGGTGCGCTGACGGCCTCTGTTCTCGCAGTCGACAACGATCTCATCGGCAATGGGCTGATCCCGATCGAGCTGTTCGCGCAGCGCTCCGAGTCGGTGTTCACCTCTCCAGATGAATCGCAGAACAAGCTCGTTCAGCTCGCGCTCTCAGGCGCATATGACGCGACGGAGATACTGAACGTCACCGCGCAGGCCTACTACCGCAAGAGCGATCGCGACGGCCTGAACGGAGACATCTATGAAGGCTTCGATGACTTCGACCTCGAGCACGATTCGATCCCGAACCCGAATCAGACCGACTTCGATCGTCTCATCGCGCGCAACGGCGCGAATCAGAACAGTCGCGTGGGAGGAATCACTGCAGGCACGGGTGTGATCGAAGGCACGCCGATCGGATTGCTCACGCCCACCACGCTCAGCCAGAAGACGACCGGCGGCGCGCTGCAATCGAACTGGAACGGAACCAGGCACAAGTTCATGGTTGGCGCAGCGATCGACCGCAGCCACAGCGCGTACTTCATGGAGCAGGAGCTCGCGCTCATAGACGCCAGCCATGCGGTCTTTCTCGATCCGAACGACATTGCGGGGCTCTATTACGCCGCTGCGCATGCGATACCGGGGAACGACTTCCACGGCACCGAGACAACCTGGAGCGTATATCTGTATGAGACGTGGTCGATCCTGAGCAACCTGCACCTCACCCTGGCCGGCCGTTACAACAAGACGAGCGTGGAAAGCGATCTGCTCGTGCGCGCATCCCTCGAGGCTCTGCATGAGCTGCGCACTACGCGTGTAGATCTCGAGCAACTGGTAAACACGCAGACGCGGACGCTGGAGGGCTTCGACTACAGCTCGTTCAATCCCCAGGTTGGCGTGAACTATCTACCGATCCCGTCGCTGAACCTCTATGGCAATCTCGGCAGAGGGTCGCGCGTTCCATCCGTGGTGGAGCTGGGCTGTGCGTTCGACTCAACGCCAGTCGACATCTCCGTCGGCACATCCGTGGGTCAGGCACCGCGAGGACTGCTGCAGTCGGGATGCAGTCTGCCCACCACGCTGTCCGGTGATCCTTTCCTGCCGCAGATACGCTCGATCTCTGGCGAGGTCGGTGCGCGCGGCGATCTCGGCAGCAAATGGGCGTGGGATGTCAGTCTCTTTCGCACAGATTTGAAGGACGACATCACCTTCGTGGGTGTCGGTGACAACAAGAGTTACTTCGACACCATCGGCAAGACGCGCCGGCAGGGCCTGGAGGTCGGGATCGACGGCGCTCTCGGACCGTTCACTGTGCAGCTTGGGTACTCGTACACGGACGCAACGTTCCAATCGGCCTTCTACGTCGTCAGCCCGCACAACAGCACGGCCGATTTCGATCAGAACTCACAATCCCAGGCGAATCTGCCGGGCCTCGTCGGGTCCGCATCGCTCCCCACGCCTGACGCGAGCGCCAACAACGGACGTGGCACGTACCACATGATACGCGTCGATCCCGGTGCGCGTCTGCCAGGAATTCCTCGCCACAACTTCAACGCCCGCATCACGCTGCACGCAACCCCTCGCTGGCAGGTTGCGCTGGGCGTGGTAGCTCACTCCTCATCGTTCGTGCGGGGCAACGAGAACAATCTGCACGAGCCCGCGGGCACCGATCAGGAGACGGGGCTCTACTTCTGTACGAGTGGTGCCGGCTGTGGTGTCGATGGCCTCACGCAGGCGTTCGTACGCAGAGGCCGGCCGTTTACCACCAGCGGCCAGCTCGAGGGGTTCGTGGTCGTCGACTTTGACACGAGCTTCAGGATCACCGACTCGCTCGTGCTGTTCGGGCAGGTCAAGAACCTTTTTGATCAGGACTATTTCAGCGCGGGCCGACTGGGCTTCAACCCGTTCTCACCGTCAGTGAGCGGAGCGATCGGTCCGAGCGGCTGGAACTACAACTCGAGCGAATGGCAGAACACGACATTCATCGGTCCTGGCGCGCCGCGAGGCGTCTGGGTGGGTCTGAGCTACGAGCGCCCTCGACGGCGCTGATCCACACCTAACCGGAGTATCCAGCATGAAAGCGAACGGATGGTTCTGGCAGACCGCGTTCTCGTGCGGAGTGGCGATGGCTACTGCGACGACGGCGCTGGCCGCGGGCTTCGAGGAGCTCTCGCAGGAGGGCGAGGCAGTGCTGACGTCCTGCAATCCGGACATTGTGCCGTCCGACACCCTTTGCCGGGTGACGAGTCTCCCGGGCGAAGAGGATTACGACCTCGTGGCCGCACGCGCCGCGCCACTGATCTACAACGAGGTCACGATCGGCACCCTCGAGGAGAATGTTTGGCGAAATCGCGCGCAGCCGAACCTGTATATCTTCGGCGCCCGCGTGATCATGTATGCCAATCCGTACGACGCCAGCGGCGCGGCGTTCAGCGTCAACGACGTGTTCCGGCAAACGACGCCAGAGAGCCAAGTCTCCGTCGCGTACTCTCTGAATGGCGCGACCGAGCCTCTGCGAAGCGCGGGCCGCACAGTCCAGGGGCTGAACGAGTTCGAGGAAGAACAGCCCGAGCGGGACAACACCTGGGTCGATTTCAGGATCAATGTCAATGCGCCGGAGTCGAGCGGCCCAGGCAGCCCGAGCTCACCCTGGCTTCTCACGAAGACCGAGGCGCCAACGGGATTCGACATCAACGTACTCGGGTTGCGCGTCCTGAATTCGAACTTCGAGAGTTCTCTGGATGCGCTCGAATTCTTCACCGCAGGCTACCAGCCGAACGGAGTGCCGCCACCCGAGGACGACGATGATGACGACGACGATGGCGATGGCGATGACGGCGACGATGAGTGAGCACAGCCCAGGAGTCTCATCATGAAGACGACACACGCTTGGTCTTACGCACTGCTGCTCTTCGTAGCGGCCATTCTCTACCACTCACCAGTTCGTGCAACGTGGTGCGAGCTTCCGGACAGCGAGGCACCTCTTGTGGCGGTGAACCCGAAGCCGTTTGTAGTGCCTCCACCGGAGACGTGCCTCCTGACCGAGGAGGACCTGACCGGCTACATCACAAAGGCGAGCAGGACGGCCGATATCACCGTCAGCGGCGTCGTGGTCGGCACACTGTACGACCGTGTCCTGTGCCTGGGCACGGGTTCGACGTGCGATGCGACGGATACCTACGTGCTCGCAACGCGCGTGCGCATGAATGCAACGCCCGTGAACTTCCCGGATCGCAATCCAAACTGCCCGTTGTGGAGCGGGACGAACAATGAGTGCTTCGAGATAAACAACGCTTTCCGCGACATTCTCGGCGCCATTGACGCACCCGTCGCTGCGGCATCGGGCTACGTGATGGGCACTGACAGCGCGACCGTCGACGATCCGGACACCGCGCTGGCGTTCAAGTACCTGGAGTACACGGGCAAAACGTACAAGGGGCTGAACCAGATCACGCCGCCAGGCACCGCCGCTGACAGGGACGACTCCAAAGTGATGTTCTGGGCGGATACCAACATCTTCGATCCGGATGGCGTGAACAGCCCATGGTCGCCGTGGCTGTATGTACGGCAGGTGTGCCCGTTCGGTGGCGCAGATGACCACTTCACGCTCGCGCCGTTCGCAATCAAGTTCTGGCAGGGCGGGGAAGAAGCGCAGATTCCGACAAATGTGCAGGCGTTTGCGTACGCCTGTAAGACTTCGTAAAAGGGGACTGCATACAGGGGCATGGCGCGGGCACCCGCCCGTGAGCGTTACGGCTGTCTGCATTTTTCGCGAGACGTTCATGAATACAGCCTCCAAGAGCGTTGTGGTTCTTGCCGCTCTGCTGGTGATCGCGGCGGTGGGATGGTTGATGCTGCTGCGAGAAGAGCCCGGACCGGATGCTCCGCCGGTCGTTACACCCGTGACGCCTCAGGCCGCGAGTGTTCGCCCGCCTGCGGCCGCTGTGCGTGCACCTCCCGTCACGCAGCCTCAATGCGAAGGCACGCCGCTCACGCTCGTGCTCGATGGAAAGTCTCAGATCGCGTGCGGGGGGCCTCTCGACACGATGCAGAACGGCAGTGTTCGGACGTATCGGGTCGAGATGCACGGAGAATCCGCCCGATGGTTGCGAATTGATGCCATTGGCACTCGGGTTCTCTCGGTCGCGCTCGGCGGCACGTCGGCAAGAGCACCGGATTTCCGGTGCAAAGAAAGCAGCTGCAGTGGCGTCTCGATCAGTCGGCATGACGCGCAGGGAGTCCGGACCATCTCGTTGAGCAATCTCCGGCTGAGGCCAGCGCACTCGGGCGATGACGCTTGGGTGAGCGGCGAGATTCGAACGCATCCGGAGGATCAAGTCGCCGGAGCCAGTTGTCCTGATCAAGGTCTGAGCATCGTCACCAGTGATGGCTCCGTCAGCGCCTTCTGCCCGAATGGCGGAGCTGGATTCGAGCTGGGAGACGACGGCAACCGGACCTATCGCTTCACGAATCTCGATGGTGCCTCGATTCTCGTGGCGCTCGATGAAGCACAGCGCGTACAGCAGGTGCGCTACGAGGGGGACGACACGCTCGCTTGCAGGGGCAGCACCTGCGGTCATGTGGGTGTGTCTGCTGCCGATGCGAAAGGTCCGCGCACGTTCACGTTTGCAGGCACGACCCTTATCGAATCGAGCGCCGGCGAACACAACGCCGTGCTGAACGGAACGCTGGTCGTGCCGCCGCTCTGAGCGCGTCAATTGTTCCGCCCGAAGAACGGTTGGACCTCGATGGCGGCGCTGCTGCTCGTTGCTTGTGGTGGCGGCGGCCCCGCCCCGCAGGTCAGGACCGAGCCGCCGACGCTGAGTGGCACCGCAACGTACGATGAGACCGTCTCGGCGAATGAAGTCGGTGTCAAAGGAACGATCGGGATACCACGGACGGCATCCAATTCCACGGGCACCAATCAATTCAGGGTCAGCCTCGAAGCGCTGTCAGGTCCGTACATGCTGCGCTTCATCGGCATCGACAACCGTGGCGCGCAGGTCTTTCTCTACGGGCTCGCCACGAAGGCCGGTGTGTCGAACGTAACGCCGCTGACCATGCTGCTCGCCGCTCAGCTTCTCGGCCAGGATCCGGCGGAAGCGTTTGCGGCATTCGGTGCGAGCGGTGGGCCGCGAACGGAGCTCGTCACGGATGAAAATATCTCGGATGCGCAGGAAATAGTCGTCGCCTACCTGCAAGACGTGCTGGGTATCACCGTGACGTCCGGAACATCGAGCTTCGTGACAACCCCTTTCAGTGCGACGCCGGGCGATGCCATGTTCGACACGATCAAGGCGCTGGATGACAGGTTGGCGGCGGACGGCGTGTCCGTCGCCACGCTGGCAAGGCAGATTGCGTCGGTCGCGGCACTGTGTATTCGCGAGAAGATCGTTGTGAACATCGGCGGTCAGTCGCGCGATTTCTGCCCGGCAAGCAAGAGTGCCACTCCGGAGGAGGCGGCGCCCTCGATCATCGACTATGTCTTCCAGGATCTCCTCGACAGTACGCTCACCGTGAAGGTAACGGGCGACGAAGTGCTGAGTGGGCGGTATGTCACCGCATCTGGAAGCAGCTTCGCGTGTGAGGGTACGGCATGCGGCGGCATTGCGTTGGGGAGTGCGAACGAGGATCGGACGCGGACGCTCTCGTTTGCGAATTCGGATCTTGCCGGCGCTACCGGGCCGGCGGTGCTGAATGGCGCTTTGCTCGGCGCGATTCCGGGAATCGCGTTGCCGATACTTCCCTGTGACAACAACAGGTATCACGTCATCCTCGAGGATCGCATCGTCATTGGGGATTGCGTCGATGCAGTCGATCCCCTCAACTTCGGTGGCACCCTGGCGCTCATCTTCGGCGCCGAGCCACCCCGGGGCCGCTATCGGTTCATCAACAGCGGCTCGACCCATCCGAACCGTCCATCCGTGGAAATGGTGACAGATGCGAACACCTCCGTCCTCAGTGTCTATTTCTCCACAATCGACCCGAATACGTCCGAGCCTGACCTTCGATACGTGTGTCAAGGGGCTGGCTGCAACGGCATCGTACTGGGACTGCTGACGGAAAGTGACGTGCAAGGTCCCGGCCTGCCGGTCTTCGTCCGCGACATCACGTTCGATAACACGGTGCTCAGGGAAATCACGGCGGATGGCGCCGCGACCGGGATGGTGGCAACCCTCGAGGCCGCATTCACAACAGTGTACTTCGCGGATCCGAGCTCCAACATGCGCTTCCCGAGCCTCTCGAGTTGCCAGCCGGGCACCGATGCGGTGTCGATCGCGCCGGATATTGCCGGCGCGTTCAACTTCTGCTCGGACCCGATCGAGCGGCGCGCATTCGACCTGGGGGACGACACTCTCCAACTGCTCGCGACCAATGATCTCCAGGAACCGATCACGATCGACCTGCACGCGGGCGCCATCGTTCGCGTGAGTTACAGGAACTTCCAGGTGAATCAGCGCTACATTTGTTCCATCGACTGTGCGGGAGTGATCGTCTCGCCACCCGCAGCAGATGGTACGCGCACGGTGCAACTTGACGGCACGGTGCTACATGAAGAACAAACGTTTCCTCTTCCCGGGCCGCGGACGCTTACGCTGAACAGTGGCGATCTCGTATTCCCGGCACCTTAGCAGTACCAGAGCATCGTGAGCCTGTTCGAGTGAGAGTGCCGGGGCCCTCGCTGAGGGCTGGGCACCACATCGGTGCCCAGCCTCCTTCTGCCTTGGATGATCTCGACCAGCCGCTCGTCGCTTCCGCGCTCAATTGGAGTCCGCGGCGCCCGAGTGCTCAGCGCTGTTCGCCGAAATGCGTGCAGCGGCTTCAGTGGAGCGTGGCCAGGCGACGCCGACGCGCCATCGCCAGGGTTGCGAGGCCTGAGCCCAGCAGCCATACGCCAGCGGGCAACGGCACAGGAGGGGGAAGCGCGTTTGCATAGATCCCGAAGTTGTTGCCGTTGTAGCGCTGTGCGTTGCCGCTCGGGCGGTTGAGCTCCTGCGGCAGACCGTCGCTGCCTTCCACCACGAGCGCAGTCGAACCGCCGCCATCCAGGTTGATGGCGTTGTAGGCACCGAGATAGAACATGAAGGCCGACGCTTCCGACTGGGATACGCCGGCGCTCCAGCCCGGGCGCCGTCCGTCGATCGCAACCAGGTACATGAACCCGGCGTCCTCCGACAGACCGAGAACGGAGCGCGGATTGGGGTTCAGCGGATCTCCCGGCAGCGAGCCATTGACGACGTTGACGCCGTCCTTCAGCACGAAGCCACCGCCGGAAATGGCAGTCCAGATGCCGTCCGTCGAGGGATTGGCACTGCCATCCACCAGCGAGGCCAGATTGTTCTGTGTCAGCAGCAGGCTCGCGTATCCCACTTCGCCAGGCGATACCTGTACGCCGTTCGAGATCGCGAGGCCACTGAGATTCTTCGCGTCCGAGGTCGTCGTGGAGCAACCACATGGGCTGAAGAACGCTGCGTTGATGGCCACCTGTGTCCCGTTGGACTGCAGGAACTGACTGGTGGTCTGGGACATCGTTTCCAACGGCCCACTTTGCGGCGTGGTGTAGAAGCCGATGCCGGGTGCATCGAGATCGACGCGTACGACGAACGCCTCGCTGTGACCGCTGCCGCCTTCAATTTCGGCGGTGGCGTAGTCGATCCCCTGGAAGAGGGACGTGTAGCTTCCGATGCTGAACGTCGCTGCTTGAGCGACCGTCAGGCCAAATGTGGCGAAAAGTCCGGCGGCGGCGGCCAGAGTTCTGGCGCGAAAAGTCTGTCGATTCACTTGCTATGCTCCACATTCACGTTGTTCGAGCCGTGCCCGGCGGCGCGGCGTCGACGAACACCAGCCAGCAGGCCGGCGAGACCCGAACCCAGCAGCCAGACGCCAGCCGGCAGCGGCACCGGCGGGGGCAAGGGCTCACCCAGCGGCCTCGCCTTGATGCCGAGATTGGTGCCCACGGCTCTGTCGGCGCCCGTGTCCAGCAGCTCGGCGGCGCCGGAAAAACCGGCGTAATACAGCGACGCGGACTGACCGCCATTCAGGTTGATGGCATCGTCGGCGCCAAGCGCGAAGAACAGGAGCGCCTCCTGTTCGAAGTTGATGTTCTGGCCCTTCAGCAGGTACAGGTACAGTCCGTCGGACGACAGTCCAAGCCCGGATCGGTTGGCGCTCTGGTTGTCCGTCACGCCGGTGTATGCACCGTCTTTCAGGATTGCGCCGGCGGTTCCCGCAACAGCGTTGATGACTCCGGTCAGATCGGCGGTCCCGCCGGTCACGATCGAAGCGATGTTGCCCGCCTGGATCAGCAGTGCGTCGTTACCCGCCTGGTCCGGCGAAACGAGCACGCCGTTCGATACGGCGAGGCCGAGATTCGACGCATTGGCACCGCTCACCCCGTCGCGGTTGGCATTGATCGCGATCTGAGCTCCCGAGCTCGTGAGGAAGCTGGAAGTCGTCTGGGCGGGGACCTCGACGCCGCTTCCGGTATTGGGCGTGCAGCCCGCGCACGGCGGAGTGGTGACGAACTCGATGCCGGGATCACTCAGATCGATGCGCACGATTGCCGCCGCGCGACCATCGACGTTCGCATTCATTGTCGAAACACCGCGGAACAGGTCCGTATATTCGCCGAGGTTGATCGTGGCTGCTTGCGCGGCAGGCATGGCAGCCATGGCAACAAGCGCCGCAACGACGAAGCCGGAGATCGGGCGTGGCTTCAAACCCGCAGAACTGGTCATGCATTACTCCTGATGAGAGGACGTCAAGATGGCAACGTGCGTCATGCGACTGCCGCACGACGATCAAGATTGGTAGCAACCTACCAATATGATCATTGTGTGAATCGTGCACTTACACATTGATGACCGATCAATGAAAGCGGTAACGACTTCGTTTTGTATCGTCGACGAAGTCATGACAGACGCGCTCGTCCACGAGACGCCAGTCATCGTACGAATGGCGTACAAGTGCGCGCGTGCCGTAGAGGTCGGCGAGGACACATGCAAGCGGAACCGGCGGGACCCGTACCTGGACGCAGCACCAGCGAGATTCCCTGTCGACGAAGCGCGCTGGGATCTACGCCAGCACGGATGTCGACGTTGCGGATGGACGGCTTCGATATCCTGAAGCGCATTCGGCTCGGTAGCTGGCCCACGGCGCTGACACGAGCCGGGCCGCTGGCGACCAGCGGGGTTGACCGGCGCTGTACGTTCCGGCTAATTTCGCGCCGTGACTAGGGGAGTCCCGGCAAGGGGCTGAGAGGTCATTGGCGCGGCGGCGCGCGGCATGGCGACCCTTCGAACCTGATCCAGTTCATGCTGGCGTAGGGAAAGTTTGGACCGAGTCGTCGTGCACCATCGTGGCATTCGCCACGGCTCCACGTTCATCACTCGGCTCTCCGCTTCACCTCCACTGCGTTTCTGGATCTTCCGTAACGGCCCCTGCGTGGGGGCGAATGGAGGGTCTGATGAATGCTGTTTCCACGCGCGTCACCACGGGCGCGCTGCCTGCTTCCCGCAAGATCTACGTGGCGGGGGTCGTGCATCCCAGCATCCGCGTGCCCATGCGGCACATCGCCGTTCACCCGTCCGCGGGTGAACCCGGCATAACGGTCTACGACTCGTCCGGGCCCTATACGGACCCGGATGTGGCCATCGACATCGCGCGCGGACTGCCGCCGCTGCGCAGGGCGTGGATCGGGGCGCGCGGCGACGTGGAGCCCGCTGCCCGAAGCCCGACGAGTGATCGCCCTCGTGCGCGCAGCATTCTGCGCGCCAGGGATGGTCGCGCCGTCACGCAGCTTGCGTACGCACGCGCCGGCATCATCACGCCCGAGATGGAGTTCATCGCCATCCGCGAAAACTCGGGCCGGCATGCGCGGCACGAGGTCGCAGCCCGGGACGGCCGCTCCTGGGGCGCGAACCTGCCGGACCTCGTGACGCCCGAGTTCGTGCGCGCCGAAGTGGCGGCGGGCCGCGCGATCATTCCGGCGAACATCAACCACCCCGAATCCGAGCCGATGATCATCGGCCGCAACTTCCTCGTGAAGATCAACGCCAACATCGGCAACTCGGCCGTCTCCTCCGGCATGTCAGAGGAGGTGGAGAAGATGGTGTGGGCCATCCGCTGGGGTGCCGACACTGTGATGGACCTTTCCACGGGCCGGAACATCCACGAGATTCGCGAATGGATCCTGCGCAACGCGCCGGTGCCGATCGGCACCGTGCCGATCTACGAAGCGCTGGAGAAGGTGGGCGGCATTGCCGAGGACCTCAGCTGGGAAGTGTTTCGGGACACGCTCATCGAGCAGGCGGAGCAGGGCGTGGACTACTTCACCATCCACGCGGGTGTGCGGCTGCCGTTCGTGCCGCTCACCGCCGAACGCACGACGGGCATCGTCTCGCGCGGCGGCTCCATCATCGCGAAGTGGTGCCTGGCCCATCATCGCGAGAGCTTCATCTACGAGCACTTCGAGGACATCTGCGACATCTGCCGCGCGTATGACGTGAGCTTCTCCCTGGGCGATGGCCTGCGGCCCGGCTCCATTGCGGACGCGAACGACGCTGCGCAGTTCGCGGAGCTCGAGACACTGGGCGAGCTCACGCGCGTGGCGTGGGCGCGCGACTGCCAGGTGATGATCGAAGGCCCCGGCCACGTGCCGATGCACAAGATCAAGGAGAACATGGACAAGCAGCTCGCCCACTGCGGCGAGGCGCCGTTCTACACGCTGGGGCCGCTCACCACGGACATTGCGCCGGGGTACGACCACATCACATCCGCCATCGGCGCGGCGATGATCGGCTGGTTCGGCACGGCGATGCTCTGTTACGTCACGCCGAAAGAGCACCTTGGCCTGCCGGATCGCAACGACGTGAAGACCGGAGTCATCACCTACAAGATCGCGGCACACGCGGCGGATCTGGCCAAGGGCCACCCCGGCGCGCAGGTGCGCGACGACGCCGTGTCCCGCGCGCGGTTCGATTTCCGGTGGGAGGACCAGTTCAACCTGGCACTGGACCCCGAGACGGCGCGCGCCTTCCACGACCAGACGCTGCCGAAGGAGGCGCACAAGACGGCGCACTTCTGTTCCATGTGCGGGCCGAAGTTCTGCTCGATGCGCATCTCGCACGACCTGCGCGGGCAGGCTCGGGAGCAGGCGCAAGGGCAGGCGGCGGAACTGGCACGGCAGCAGGGAATGGAGCAGATGTCGCGCAAGTTCCGGGAGGCGGGCGAGCTCTACGTGCCCACTTCGCAGGGCTGAGTCGCTGGCATGCGCGTGATGGTCATCATCATCGCAAGGCCGGTGCGGCTCGTATGCACGTAACCGTGATTGGTGCCGGCGTGGTGGGCCTGGCGTGCGCCGTGGAGCTTGCGAAGCGTGGCGCCAGCGTCGAGGTGCTCGAGCGCAGCCCCGTGCTCGGTGATGGCGCATGTTGGTGGAACGCTGGCGGCATGCTGGCGCCCTGGTGCGAGCAGGAGAGCGCAGAGCCCCTGGTGGCGCGCCTCGGCGAGGAGGCCATCGCGTGGTGGGCGGCGCATGTTCCCACGGCTCACCGGGGAACGCTGGTCGTCGCCCATGCACGGGATGCGGCCGAGTTGGCGGCCTTCGCGCGCAGAACCGGGCGGCACGCGCGTCTCAACGCCGAGCACATCGCGGCTCTCGAGCCGGACCTCGCCGGGCGGTTCCACCGGGGGCTCTACTTCGAGAGCGAAGGGCACCTGGACCCGCGCGAAGCCGTGCCGGGGCTCGCTAGCCAGCTGCGCGAGCGTGGTGGAGTGATTCGGCTGGGGAGTGACGGTTGCGACGTGCTTGCTCGGGCGCGCGGCGCCTCCAGTGGCTGCGAAGTGCTGCCCCGTGCTCGGGCCGCCTCCGGCACTGATGGCGAACGCGCGAGCTTTCACCAGCGCGTTCTGGTGGACTGCCGCGGTCTTGCGGCACGTGACGTCCTGCCGGACCTGCGCGGCGTGAAAGGCGAGATGATGCTGCTTCGCCAGCCCGAGATCGTGCTCACCCGACCGGTTCGTGTGCTTCATCCGCGTTTCCCGCTCTACGTCGTTCCCCGCGGCGACGGCCTCTACATGGTGGGTGCCACCAGCATCGAAAGCGATGAGCCGCGCAGGGTGAGCGCGCGCTCGGTGATGGAGCTTCTGAGCGCGGCGTACGCATTGCATCCGGCGTTCGGCGAGGCCGAGGTGGTCGAGATTGCCACGGGTGTGCGGCCCGCATTCCCGGACAACCTTCCGCACGTTCGGTGGCGCGCGGGGGCGCTGCGGGTGAACGGGCTCTATCGCCATGGCTTCCTGCTGGCGCCCGCCATCGCGCGCATCGTGACAGACGCGTTGTTCGAAGGTCGCAGCGACCCGGAGGTGATGGATGAAGATCATCGTGAATGGCGAAGCGCGTGAGATCTCCGCGGTGACCGTCACGGCAGCGCTCGAGGAGCTCGGGTTCTCCGGTGCCGTGGTAGCGACCGCGGTGAACGGGGAGTTCGTGGGCGCAGCTGATCGGTCCGCGACATCACTGCGCCCGGACGACCGGCTCGAAGTGCTCGCGCCGATGCAAGGAGGCTGAATGGCTGCAAAGGCGATGCAAGGGCGCTCCATGGCTACACAGTCGATGCGGGGGACTGAATGAGCACGAAGGCGGAAAGCACGCCGTGCGGGCGGCGCGCCGGCCGGGTCGCGGAGACGCCGTTCTACGGCGTGACGCTGCAATCTCGTCTCATGCTGGGGACGGCGCGGTTCCCGTCGCCCGCCGTGTTGGCACGCGCCATCGAGGCAGCGCGCGTGGAGGTGGTGACGGTGTCGCTGCGGCGCGAGTCCGGCACGGAGAGGTCGGGTCAGGCGTTCTGGTCTCTCATCCGGGAGCTGGGTGTGCGTGTGCTGCCCAACACGGCGGGTTGCCACACCGTGAAGGAAGCCGTGACCACGGCACACATGGCACGCGAATTGTTCGGCACCTCGTGGATCAAGCTCGAAGTGATCGGTGAGGACGACACGTTGCAGCCGGATGTGTTCGGGCTCGTCGACGCGGCGCGCGTTCTCGTTTCCGAAGGGTTCGAGGTGTTTCCCTACACCACGGAGGACCTGGTGGTGGCAGACAAGCTGCTGCAGGCCGGTTGCCGTGTGCTGATGCCGTGGGGCGCGCCCATAGGCTCGGGGCGCGGCCTCAACAACGTGCTCGGGCTGCGCACGTTGCGTGCGCATTTTCCGGATGTGCCTCTCGTCATCGATGCGGGAATCGGCCTACCTTCGCACGCCGCGCAGGCGATGGAGCTGGGGTTCGACGCGGTGCTCATCAACACAGCCGTCGCGCAGGCGCGAGATCCGGTGGCGATGGCCGAAGCCTTCGCGCAAGCCGTGGCGGCCGGACTGCGCGCACACGCTGCCGGGCCCATGCCGACGCGCGACATGGCCGAGCCCTCGACACCCGTGATCGGGAAGGCGTTCCTCTCATGACACGACGGATCGACCGGTTCTATCCCATCGTCGACAGCGCGGCCTGGGTGGAGCGGCTGGTGAGGCTCGGCGCGCGATTCATCCAGCTGCGCGTGAAGGAGAAGCCGCTCGACGTGGTGCGGGTCGAAGTGCGGGTGGCGAAGGCAGCTTGCGCGCCGCACGGCGCAGTGCTGGTCGTGAACGACTACTGGCAGATCGCGCTGGAGGAGGGGTGCGAGTTCGTGCACCTGGGGCAGGGCGACCTCGACGGCGCAGATGTCGGCGCGTTGCGAGCGAAGGACGTGCAGCTCGGCATCAGCACTCACGACTACGCCGAGCTGGATCGGGCGCTGTCCCTGACGCCGAATTACATCGCGCTGGGGCCGATCTATCCCACCGTGCTGAAGCAGATGCCTTGGGCACCGCAGGGTCTGTACCGCATCACTGAGTGGAGGCAGCTCATTCGAGACATTCCACTGGTGGCGATTGGTGGACTCACGGTGGAGCGGCTCGCCGGTGTATTCGAGGCGGGTGCCGACAGCGCTGCGGTGGTCACAGACATCGTGCGGAATGCAGATCCGGATGCACGCGCTCGGGAGTGGCTTGCGGCCACGCGGAGCACCTCGCCTGATGCTGGCGCGCGGCCGCATCCGCTCCCACGCGACGGGACAGGCGTGCATGAGGGGACGGGCGTGCCAGGGCCGGTGTCCAGCTTTCCAGGACGCACGCGCGATGACTGACCGATACGCACGGCAAATGACGTTGCCGGAGGTGGGCCAGGCTGGGCAGGCGCGGCTGCGCGCGGCATCAGTTCTGGTGGTGGGGGCGGGCGGACTGGGCTGTGCAGTGCTTCAGTACCTGGCTGCGGCGGGTGTGGGGAGACTGGTGGTGGTGGATCACGACCGGGTGGAGGAAGGCAACCTTCATCGCCAGCCGCTCTATCGCGTGAGCGACTGCGGGCGGCTGAAAGTGGCGGCCGCGCATGCCGCGCTGCATGCCTTGAATCCGGATGTGACTGTTGAAGCCGTGCCGGAACGCCTCACTCCGGCGAATGTGTGCGCGCTGGTGCAGCGAGCACACATCATCGTGGATGCGGCGGACAGCTTCGCCGTGACATACACGCTGAGCGATGCGTGCACCGACGCCGGCAGGCCGCTGGTGAGCGCATCGGTGATTGGCCTGGCCAGCTACGTGGGCGTGTTCGGCGGAAGCGCGCCGAGCTACAGGGCCGTGTTCCCGGACATGCCTGCGCAGGCCGCGTCGTGCTCGACGGCGGGCGTGCTGGGCACGGCCGTTGGAGTGATGGGCACGCTGCAGGCCCATCTCGTTCTGTCGCTGATCCTGGGACTGGAGGCGGGCGCGGCGGGGCGGCTGGTCTCCATCGATTTTCGCAGCTTGCGTGTGGGCGGGTTCTCGTTCGCGTCGGCGCGCGAACCGGCGGAGCGGGTGCCGCTTTTCATCGCGCCATCCGAGGTGTCTGCGGAGGATTTCACAGTGGATCTGCGAAGTGTGGAGGAGGCACCGGCGCCTGCGTTTCCCTCGAGTGTGCGTTCGAACGTTGATGCTATCGGCGAGCTGGCGGGGCGCGTCGAGCCGACGCAGCGCGTGGTTCTATGCTGCAGATCTGGCATGCGGGCGTGGCGCGCGTCGCAAACGTTGCGCTCGAAGGGCATTGCGCGCGTGGCGCTGATTGCGATGGGAGACTGAGCGCGTGTCTGAGCAGGCGGACGAGATGCCGGCGGTCCTGGTGATCGGCGGCACGGACTCGAGCGGCGGAGCGGGGCTCAGCCGTGACCTGCGCGTGCTGACGGATTGCGACGTGCTCGGCGTTCCGGTGGTAACCGGCGTGACCGCACAGACGCACGCGGCCGTGCACTCGATGCACGCCGTGCCACCGGAGGTGGTGCGCGAGCAGATCAGCGCGGCGCTCGAGTCGAACGTCATTCTCGCGATCAAGATAGGCATGCTCGGGGCGCGGGCTACCGTGGAGGCAGTCGCGCGGAGCTTGCCGGTGAACGACGCCGTGCCCATCGTGCTCGACCCGGTGCTGGTGGCGTCTTCCGGCAAGGCGCTGGTGGATGACAGCGGCCGCGAGGCGATGCGCGAGCTGTTGTTGCCCAATGTCACCCTGCTGACGCCGAACATTCCGGAGGCCGCGGCGTTGCTCGATGCGGCTGCTTCGCACGGAGCGACTGCTACGCACGAGTGTGTCTCCTGCGAGGCTGCCTTGCATGACGAGGCCACGCTTGTTGACCTTGCGCAGCGCCTGCGTGCGCTCGGCCCTCAGGCGGTGCTCGTGAAGGGCGGTCATGGGTCCGGTGAGCATTGCGTGGACATTCTCTCGTGCGATGACGGGGAGATCGTGCGGCTGAGCGCGCGCAGGTTGCCAGTGACGATGCGGGGCACGGGCTGCGCGCTGGCATCGGCCATTGCCGCAGGCCTGGCGCGGGGACTGCCGCTGCCCTATGCCTGCCGGTTCGGGAAGCACTACCTGCTGAATCAGTTCCAGGCGCGCGCGGCGGGGGGATGAGCGGGGCGGTGCGCCAGCGTTCGCGGATCCGCCTTATCTGGCTTCGGACCTCCACGCGCCCGCGCCCCGCTGCCTCATGCAGCCCGCGGAGAATCTCGATGGATTGATTTGCGAGCGGCCCACAGACGTGCCGAACGATTCAGCTCGGAAGTGGATCGGGTTTGCGGTGCGCTCGCTGATGGGGCGCCTGACACGTCGCCGATCGAGCTGCAAAGGTCTCGTCTCGGATGCGCGCACCGTTGTGCCACTGTCAAAGTAGGCCTCTCGTCCAATTCAGTGCTGGCGAGCTGGCGCACAAACTCTGTGTGTGCCAATGAAGGTTTCGATCCAGTGAGAGGCGCCGCGCGCACCTGCTGCTCAGTCCTGCTCTTTCTCCCCTGGGTTGATGCACGAGCAGAGAGCTCGGATACCGAGGTGCCGGAGCGCCCATCGATCATGTTCAATCGCTGGCAGGAGGACTGGTCGGTGCTCGCCGATCCGCGGGTTCCCCGACAGCCACTCGACAGCCTCAAATATATTCCGCTGTCATCCAACGATGCCAGGACCTACCTGACCTTCGGTGCAAATCTCCGTGCGCGCTTCGAGAGCAACGACGCTTTGAGCTTCGGTGTCGGCGGAACGAGGGTGCAGAACTACGTCATCATCCGCTCGGAAGCTCATGCGGGCGTGTGGGTCGCCGGAAAATGGCTGGCATTCGTGCAGCTGCAGAGCGATCCTGCGCCGGGGAAAACGATCATCACGCCGCCGGACCGGAACAGGCTCGATCTCGAACAGGCGTTCATCAGGCTCGTCGAACCGCTGGGCCGCGGAACGCTGAAGCTTGGCCTGGGGCGGCAGCAGATCGCGTTCGATCTGCAGCGCTTCATCTCCGTGCGCGACGGACCCAATGTTCGCCAGTCCTATGACGCGTTGTGGGGGGCTTACGAAGTCGGGCCCTGGCAGCTCGTATCCTTCTACACTCATCCGCTGGAAACCCGGGACGTTCGGTCGTTCGATGACTACAGCAGCGGCCGGTTCACGTACGGCGGCGTGCGCCTGGAACGCAGGATCGGTGGACTGGGAGGTGAGGTCAGCGCCACGCTTTCTCACTTCAAGCAGGACGAGGTCGTGTTCCCATCGGTTGCGGGCAACGAGCGGCGCAACGTTTTCGACATGCGCTTCGTCGGCGAGCACTCCGGATTCGACTGGGATGTCGAAGCCATGGGTCAGACAGGGCACATCGCGAACCAGAGGATTCGCGCCTGGGCGTTCGGCTCACGCGCCGGCTTTACGATCCCCAACGCAAGGGGGTCACCGCGACTCGGGATGCAGGTGGACGCGGCATCGGGTGACGAGGATCCGCACGATGACACGCTCGGCACGTTCAATCCGCTTTTCCCAAACGGCTATTACCTCACGCTCTCCGGTTACACGGGCTTCACGAATTTCATCCATGTGAAGCCTTCAGTGACGGTGCGTCCGGCACCTGCGCTCACCGGGTCGCTCGCCATCGCGGCGCAGTGGCGCGCGACGACAGCGGATGCCGTGTACACCCAGCCCGATATCCCGGTGGCCGGCACGGCGGGTCGCCCGGGAGCTTATACGGGTACGTACGTGCAGCTGCGGGTGGATTGGCGCGCGACGCCGAATTTCGCAGCCGCGTTCGAGGTCGTGCGCTTCGAGGTGGGCGACGCGATCCGCGACGCCGGTGGGCGCGATGGGAACTACATCGGGATCGAGGGGAAGCTCGGCTGGTAAGGAAAGTCACGGTGAGCGTGCCGCAGTCGACCGGCCCGTCTCGATGTCGACTTTCACGGTGGACGCTCCGGCTTCATCGGTCCCAGCTCAGCGCATGCGATCCGGAGTTCACCGATACGCAAGCGATCGTTTGAGAGCCCTCCGCTCGCCAACGGTGCGCACGATGAACGGGCCGACTTCCGCCCGGAAATCGCGACAGGGGTTCCGATCCATCATCGGCGCGACGGCGACTCCTCCGGGCAGCCTTCCACCGCCACTTTCGACGAAAGCGCGTTGCCTTGTAGCCCTTTGCGCTTTCGCGATGATTCTCGCGCCGTCACCTTTTGTACGACGCCATCGCGACGTCATCCAGTCCCACACGGTTCAGCAGGACCGGGTAGTGGGGATGCTGCCGAATGGGCGTCAGCCTGGGATCATTGCGCAGGAAGACGAGACAGTTCGAGCGCTTGGCAACGGCTTCATCGAGCAGGCTGATCGCGCGCTCCCTGTCGCCGATGCTGAGATACGCCGCGGCCGATTCATACGGGCATATATAAGTGCCCGCGCTCGCGGCCTTCTCGAGCAGCGGGAGCACCTTCTCCTTCTGCCCCGCATACCCATATGCCTGGGCCAACAGGATCAGCGCGAGTGGCGACCCGTCCATCCCGGCGCCTCGTTCCGCAAGTTTCACGGCCCTCTCGAAGTCACCGGCGATGTAGGCGCCGACCCCTGCGCCCGAGTACAACACCCCGATGTCCGGATGCTGCTGTATTTTTCGATCGACCCAGTCCCGCGCCGCCTCGCTTTCGCCCACCATGAACAGGGCCCAGTTGCCCCAGTCCGCCATTTCCGTGTTGAGCGGATCGAGGCGTTCGGCGTCGGCCAGCGCGCGCTTCACCTTTTCCGCTTCGCCGAGCCCGGAGTAGTACAACGCAAAGCCCAGTTCCGTCTGGGCGAGACCCGGATCGCGGCGCTTCGCCTTGTTCAAGGCGATCCAGGCGTCCTTCCAGCGCCACGCCATCACATAGGTCAGGCCGAGGGAAGACCAGGCTTCGGCGGAATCGGGGCGCAACGCCTGTGCTTCGGCGATCGAATCGATCACCGTCTGCAGCATGTTGATCGGCGGCTCGAAGTAGGCAAACAGCTGGCGATAGGCATCGCTCCGGGCGATATAGGCGTCGAAGAACTTCGGATCGAGTGCGATGGCCTGCTCGAACAACTTGATCGACTGCGGCAGGGAGTCATGACCGAGCAGGCCCAACTGATGCCGCCCCTCCACGTACGCCTCGTAGGCTTTGAGATTGGTGGTGGGAAACTCATCCAGCGCGCGCTGCTCCTCCGCGAGGATCGCCACCTTCAGCGAATCCGACACCGCGGCGGCGATGCCGGACTGCATCGCGAAGAGATTCGTGTCGTCGGTACGGCCGTCGTAGTCCTTGTCCCAGACCACGAGGCCCGTGCTCAGGTCTTCCAGTTCCGCGGTGATGCGCAGGGCTTTGTCGGCGGAGATGCTGACCACGCCATCGAGCACATAGTGCACGTCGGGCAGCTGGCGCCGGATGTGATCGCGCGCCTTGTTGTCCTTGAAGGTGAACGCCGACGGCGCCGGCACGACCCTGAGGCCGGAGATCTTCCTCAGGTTGCGGATCAGCTCTCGTGTGACCTGGTCCGCGAACGGCGCCCAGCCTTCCGGCGCATCGCCGGACACATCGAAGGGCACGACCACGACATAGGGCGAGTCGGAGCCCGGTTGCGCCTGCTCGGAACCCGGTCGCGTCTGGAATGACGCGAGGGCGCCCCAGCCGAGCAACGCAGCGACCAGCACGCCGAGGATCACGAGCGGCAACCGCCAGGCCGGTACAACCCGGTCGGTGACGCGCCGCGCCGCGGACTCCGGCTGCGGCGCAGACGCCGGCCCGGGTTTCAGCTCCGACTCCGCATCGGGCTTCGACTCCGACTCTGACCCTGGCTTCAGCTGCGACTCCGGCTTCGGTTCCGGCAAGGACTCCGGGCTTGGCGCCGGGGCCGCGTTCCTGCCCGCGTCCTTGCTTACATCCTGGCCCACATCCTGGCCGCCTGCCGGGATCGCCGTCACCGGCGCGATGAACTGATAGCCGCGGCCGCGGATCGTCAGGATGGTCTTCTGCAGCTCGCCGCTGTCGCCCAGGATCTTGCGCGCGCTCTTGACGTGATTGCTCAGCGTCGCATCCGAGACCTCGCGTCCGTTCCAGACTTCCCGAAACAGCTCTTCCCGGGACAGCACCCGGTCGCGGTGCCGGATCAGGTACACCAGCAGATCGAATACCTTCGGTTCCACGGGGATGGCGACATCCCCGCTGCTGATCCGGTACCGGGCCATATCGATGATGTATTCGGCGATCTGGTACTTCATTTGACCGTCGCCGGTACGGAAGGGGCCGCCCGGCGCATCATCATTATCAAATCATTACCCAAAAATTATGCAGGCGCCATGCAGCGCCCCGGCCGACCCGCCAACGTGGCGCCCGCTCGACAACAACAGCCACTTCGGGGAGAGCCCACATGCCGACACCACTGCAAATCCTGCTGGACCCCATCTCATTGACCGTACTGGGATTGTACGGAGTCCTGATACTGCTGGAGGCGCTCTTCCCCGCGCGCACCCTGCCGCGGGTGAAGGGCTGGAAGACCCGGGCCCTGGCCGTGTTCGTCTTCTATTTCTTCCTGTCCTCCTACCTGCCCCTGCTCTGGGACGACACGCTGGCCCGGTACCAGCTCGTCAATCTGGAAACGCTCAACCCCTTTGTCGGGGCCGGAATCGCCGTCCTGATCTACGAGCTGCTGATCTATGTCTGGCACCGGACCCTGCATCGCGTCCACTGGCTCTGGCGCTCCTTCCACCAGATGCATCACAGCGCCGAACGGCTGGACAGTTTTGGTGCGTTCTACTTCAGCCCCCTGGACATCGTCGGCTTCACCTTTCTCGGCAGCCTGAGTCTGACGGTGGGCGTGGGCTTGAGCGCGCAGGCCGTGACGTACTTTCTCTACGCGACGATGTTCCTGGCCGTCTTCCAGCACCTCAATGTCCGCACGCCGCAGTGGCTGGGATACATCGTGCAACGGCCCGAGAGCCACAGCGTTCATCATGGTCGCGGCATTCATCAGTACAACTATTCCGACTTGCCGCTGTTCGACATCCTGTTCGGCACCTTCCGCAACCCGAAGGACTTCGTCAGCGAAAGCGGTTTCTACGATGGTGCTTCCGCGAAGGTCCCGCAGATTCTTGTGTTCAAGGATATTGCGGGAAGCGACTTCGATCCTGCGATGAGGGTTGGCAGGCACTGACGCCTGGAGCGTCCGCGGACGCGGTCGGCGTGGAGCTCCCGAGCGCGGCCTTTCTCGAAGAGCTGCTCGCGGATGCCGTATCAGCAGTTACTTCGCGCTCCTGTGAACGTCTGCGTCACTTTCGCGCTGGGCTGGCGCCAATGCGTTTGAACCCTGAGACGCCGAGGAAATCATCCGGAGGGTTCCTGAGGTACAGCGAGCGGTACCAGAGTGTCGTCAGGAAACGGGAGACGTCCTCGTCCGAAGGATGGGCCCGACGCAGCTCGGGGTTGCGCTGTACGAAGTATTCGAACAGGAAGTTGTCCGCCGTGCCGGCAAGTGCGTACGCCAGGGCGAGGTATTCGGCCTCCGTGGCGAAAGCACCTGGAAACTGCCGCGCGATGCTGGAAGCGATGCGTTGATTCCAGCTGAGGGTGAGCTCGCGCCACATGGGAGAGAACGGGGCGATGCCATCGTGCACTTCGAGCAGGCAGCGCATCGCACCGGGGTTCTTTGCGTAGAGCGCGACCATCTGCTGATTGGCGTAGTGAATGGCGTCGAGCGGGCTGTCGTCCCGTGGCCGGTCCTGTACCGCGTCCCGGAAGCTCGTGAGGATGGAGGACAGCACCTCGTTGGTGATGTCCACCTTGCTCTGGAAGTAGTGGTAGAAGAGGCTCACTCGCACGCCGGCTTCCTGCGTAATGTCTTCGAGCCGGATCTCGTGGAACGGCCGCACCTGGAGGAGCTTGGTCAGCGCGGCCATCAGGCGCTGGCGGGTCGCCTGGCCGCGACGGGTGGTGGGGGGAGGCGGCTTCACCTGCACCGCGTTGCTCCGCTGGCGTGGCTGGCGATGCCTCATGGCCCCATCGTCGCGCGGTGTCGGAGTGCGTTTCGTGGACGCGGAATGGCGCGACCTGCCCCCCGACCCGTCTGTGCTGCTCATCAATCCCTCTCAGTCATGCATGAAAATAAAGCCGCCGTGTTCGATCTTGCGCAAGAAGGCCGGAACGGGCAACATGAAAAAGAATTCAAATTCATGTAGGGCTGCAAAATGACAAAGTCCGGGGGTCGGGTAGACGAAGGGCGCGGCGTCGGGCATGCCGTGGGAATTGCGCTGCTTGGCGCTGCCGGCATGGCGCTCACCACGTTCGCGAATGCCGCAGAAGCGACAGGTGGGCCAGGCGCCACTGCCGTGCTGCTCGAGGAGGTGGTGGTCACCGCCCGCAAGCGCGAAGAGCGCGCGCAGGACGTGCCGATGTCGATATCGGTTTTGAGCGGGGCCCACCTGGAACGCACCGGTGGCGCGAATCTCCGTGACGTGGGCGCGCTCTTTCCCGGCATCTCGTTCAATGACAGCAATGGCAGCGGGGGCGAGTTCAGCATCCGGGGGCTCACGTCGGCGGGCTCGGGCAGCGACACCAGCATCGGCCTCTATGTGGATGAAGTGTTCGTCGGCGACGAGGCGTCGATGAGCCAGAGACTCTACGACCTGCAGAGCTTTCAGGTGCTGCGGGGCCCGCAAGGCACGCTGTTCGGCCGCAACACCGTGGCAGGTGCAGTCAACATCGTCACGCGCAAGCCGGGGCCTGATTTCGGTGGCAGCGTCCATGCCACCGTCGGCAACTACGACCTGCGGGAATACGGGCTCACTGTGAACGCACCCCTGATCTCCGATCGCCTGATGGCCCGCGTCAGCTACGTGGATCGCGAGCGCGACGGGTACCTGCGCAACACGGCCGTTCCCGGCACCGCGGGAAACGACGAGAACGGCCACAGCCTGCGGGTCCATGTGCTCGGCCGGCCCACCGATGACCTGGACCTGCTGCTGAGTGTCGACGATTCGAGCGACGACACCTGCGACAACATGTTCCGCGTCGTTTCCGGCACGCTCTACACCGGCAACACGAATCCTGACGTGTCCGCCTGGGACGGCCCCTGCAACAGCCAACGCGACGTTCAAGGCATCTCGCTGCGGGCGGATCAGCGCTTTTCCGGCATGACGCTCACGTCCATCTCCGCGTACCGCGACCGGGAAACCTCCTTCCTCACGGACCGTGATTTCACGAACCTGCCGATCCTCGCAACCGGCCTGGACACCGATGAGCACCAGTTCACCCAGGAAGTGCGGCTTGCCAGCGCGGGCGGTGAGCGCATGAGCTGGGTGGCAGGCGCGTTCTGGTTCGAGCGGCACTATCTGCAGGACACCATCCTGGATCTCGGCCCCGGATTCCTGGGGCCCGGCCTGCGCAACACCGTGCACTCGTTCGCGGACACGACGGCGCGCAGCTTCGCGGGCTTCGCATCTGTGGAGTGGAATGTCACGAACGCGCTGATGGCTGATGTGGGCCTGCGTTACACGTCGGAGCGGAAGTCGCTCGACTACGTGCAGACCGCAACGCTGCCCATTCCCGGCTTCGGCGTGGTGGCGCCATTCAGCCGCGACGTGGATGGCGGGGAGTGGTCGCCGACCGCGACACTCACCTACCGCTTCAACCCTGCCGCCATCGCGTACGGGCGCATCGCGCGTGGCTTCAAGGCCGGCGGCTTCAATGCCGGCCCGAGCTCGGACCCGGCCCGTATCGAGTTCGAGCCGGAGTTCGTGACCAGCTACGAGCTCGGCTACAAGGCGGATCTGCTCGAGGGTCGCGTCACGTTCGACGGCAGTGTGTACTATCTCGACTACAGCGACATCCAGCAGTCGGATCAGGACGGCGCCGGGTTCTACATCGGCAACGCCGCTTCCGCGCGCAGCTATGGCGTGGAGACGCAGTTCTCGGTTCGCCCCTTCGAGTACCTCACCCTGAACGGCGGTCTCGGTTACGTCAATGCGAAGTACGATGAGTTCGGAGCGCGCAGCGGCAACGACCTTCCCCGCGCGCCCCGATGGACGGGCTCGTTGAGCGCGGATCTGCGATGGAACGTGACGGCGAACGGCTCGCTGTTCGTGCTGCCTGAAGTGACATACCGCAGCGAAAACTTCGTCGATAGCGCCAACACGCAGCTGTTCCTCCAGCCCTCGAACACGCTCGTGAACGTTCGCGCGGGCTTCGAGAGCCGCAGCGGCTGGTCGGCTACAGCCTGGATGCGTAACGCAACGGATGAGCGATTCACGCTCGGCGGGTTCTCCGTGGCTCCCATCCTGTACGCCGTCACCACGTCGCCGCCCCGCACCTACGGCCTCGATCTGCGATGGAATTTCTAGGGCTCGATGGAACGGTGCCGCCGCCGGTGCGCCGGCGCCTGCTGACGGAGCTCTCGCTCTATCTTGCAGGAGCATTCGGCCTGACGTGGGCCATCGTCGGGCTGTACATCTGGAACATGGAGACGGCGTCGAGGCTGTTCGGCCCCATGAAGCTCGGAGCGCCCGCGTTCTATCTCGCGGTGTGCGCACCGTCCATTGCCGCAGTTGCGGTTGCCGCCTTGCGCGGCGGACGCGCCGGTCTTGCAGACCTGTTCGGCTCACTGGTCCGCGTGCGCGCGGCGTGGTGGTGGGTGGCCATCAGCGTGCTGGGGTACCCGGCGATCTGGCTAGTGGTGGCGTTGGTGCGAGCGGCAGGGGAAGGCAGCCTGGCTTCGTTCGACTTCACTCCCTGGCTGGTGACACTGCCTCTGCTGCTCGCGGCTGGCCACTTCCTGCGAGATCCGGGCGCGCTCGGAGAGGAGCTGGGATGGCGCGGCTTCGCTCTCCCGCGCCTGCTCCAGCTGATGAACGCCCGCGCGGCCGCGGTGGTGCTCGGTGTGGTGTGGGCCGTGTGGCACCTGCCGGCGTTCTTCTCGAGCACACTCTCGCAGTCGAGCGTGAACTTCGCATCGTTCGTCGTGAACGTCGTCGCGTTCTCCGTATTGATGACCTGGGTCTTCGTGAATACACGCGGTAGCGTGCTGTGGGCTGGCGTCGTGCCGCACATCCTCTTCAATGCGACGCCGCGGGCCGGCATCACGCCTGTCGTGTGGATCACGGTGCTTGTGGCGGCCGGTGTGCTGGTGCTGGGCGGAAAACACCTGCGCGGCGTGGGGCGCCCAAAGATGCAGTCGGGCGCATCCACGATGCCGACGGAGAGCGGGGGCGGCGCGTGACCCGAAGCCCGCTGTCGATCGAGGAAATGCTGGAGCGCATCGGCACCGAGCTCGGAGTCACGGATTGGCTGGAGGTCGATCAGTCGCTCCTCGATGGCTTCGGCCACTCGACCAAAGACCTCGACTGGATGCACATGGACCCGGAGCGTGCCGCCGCCGAAGGGCCTTATGGAGGCACGATCGCCTTCGGATTCTGGACGCTTTCGATGCTCACGTACTTCTCCCACCAGGTGGGCATGTGGCCGCGCAACGTCCAGTATGGGCTCAACTACGGGCTGGAGCGCGTCCGGTGGTTGCATCCGGTGCGAGTCGGCTCGCGTGTTCGCATGCGCTGTACGTTGTTGAGCCTCGAAGAGCGCGGGGATGAGCGATTCCTCATCCGCACACAGAACGTCGTGGAGATCGAGGGCACCTCGCGACCGGCCCTCATTGCGGAATGGCTCGGCCTGTTCGTGCGCGCCACTGCATGAACGCAGTGGCGGGCACCCACGCGACGAGGCGCCTCGGGGCGGGGCGCCTCGTCGCGTACGCCCTGCCGTCGCTGCCTCTGGCGATGGTCGCATTTCCGTCCTACGCCGTTCTGCCCGGCTTCTATTCAAGACATACGCAGATCCCGCTCGCCACGATCGGCGTCATCCTGATGGTGGCACGGGTGTTCGATGCCGTCGTTGATCCGCTGATCGGCTATCTCTCCGATGCCACGAAACATCAGGTGCCGCGCAAGGTGTGGCTCATCTGCGGTGGACTGGTGATGTCGGTCTCGGTCGTGAACCTGTATGTGCCGCCGACCACGGCAGGCGCGGCCTACTACCTGGGCTGGTTCCTGGCGTTCTATCTCGGCTACTCGCTCATCGAGATCACGCACAAGGCGTGGGGCACCGACATCGCGCGTGACTACGACGGTCGCTCGCGCATCGCCACGATGCTTGCAGTGGCTTTTGCCGTCGGCAATCTCGTTTTTGCCGTTGCGCCGTTCCTGTCCCGGGGCGGGTCGCTTGCGTTCGATGCGGAGACGCTCTCGCTGGTGGCGTGGGGGGTGGCGACGATTCTCCCGCTGTCGGTGCTCGCCGCAGTCTGGTTCGCGCCGAGCGGCCAGCCGACGCCGGTGCATCGCGGCGGCTTCAACGGAATGCTCTTCGCCGTGTCGGCCAATCGCCCACTGCGGTGGTTCATGAGCATGTTCGTGCTCACCGGGCTCGGTCAGGGGGTCTTCTACGGCCTTGTATTTCTCTACGTGGGCTCGGTCGTTCAGCTGGCCGACCACTTCGCATGGGTGCTTCTCGCCGATGCGCTCGTGTCGCTCGCAAGTGTTCCGCTGTGGTACTTCATCGTGCGCAGAATCCAGAAGCATCGGGCCTGGGCACTGGGTCTCGCGGTTTCGGCGTTCGCCATACTTGCCATGTGGATGCTGCCAACGGGTGAAAGCGCGCTCGCGCCGCTGATGCTGCTGATCGGCGTTCGCGCATTCGGTGCGAGCGTGGTGTACGTTGCGCCAAACGCGCTGCTCGGCGACGTAGTGGACTACGAGCTTCTCAAGCGAGGTGTCAACCGGGCGGCCAACTTCCATGCGCTCGTCTCGCTCGTGACCAAGATCACGGCTTCGGTGGGCGGTGGCGCCGGGCTGCTGCTGATCGGCCTTGCGGGCTACGATGCGAGGGCTCTCAATCCGCCCGAGGCCGTCGCGGCCTTCAAGTGGATCGCGCTGATCGCTTCGGCCTGCATCCTGCTCGCCGGTGCCGCGCTCGCCCTGCGCTTTCCGCTGGACCGGGAGAGGCACGAGGTGGTCCGGCGGAGAATCGAGAAGCGGGGGTCCCATGGCGCATCCGCCTGAGTCCATGACACGCCCGCTGCGCGCATTCACGGCTGGGCTCGGGGCCGAGACCAATACGTTCAGTCCGCTATATATCGGGCTCGAGGCGTTCGCTGAGACGTTCCTTCATCGCCCAGGAACGCATCCGGTTGCGCTGACGGAAGTGTCTGCGCCGCTGCACGTCCTGCGAAGGAAGCGAGCGGAAGAGGGCTGGCACGTCGTCGAGGGCACGTATGCGTTCGCGTTGCCCGCCGGCCGCGTCGGCCGGCTTGCTTACGAGCTGTTGCGCGACGAAATCCTGAGTCAGCTCGAGGCTGGCGGGCCGTTCGATCTGGTCGCGCTTTCCCTGCACGGGGCGATGTGCGCCATCGGCTACGACGATTGTGAAGCGGATCTGCTCGAGCGCGTGCGCGCCATAGTGGGACCGGCGACGGCGATCGGTGTCGAGCTCGATCCTCACGCGCATCTTTCCGCCGCGGTCGTTCGGAATGCCGACGTGCTGGTTGCGTTCAAGGAGTACCCCCACACGGATTTCCTCGAGCGGGGTGTCGAGTTGATTGCGCTGCTGGAGCGATGCGCGCAAACCGGCTGGCGCCCGGCGCGGGCAGTCTACGATTGCGCGACGATCGGCCGCTTCCACACCTTGCGCGAGCCGATGCGCTCATTCGTGAGCGACATGAAGAATGCGGAGCGGCAGGCAGGCGTCGCATCGGTTTCACTCATTCACGGATTCCCGTGGAGTGATGTGCCCGACATGGGCGCGAAGTGTCTGGTGCTCGCGGACACTGCAGCGCTTGCGCGAAGCACAGCCGCGAAGCTCGGGCAACGTCTCGTTCAGATCAGGGAACACACGTTCGCGCCGACGACCCCTTTGGCGGAGGCGCTCCAGGGCGTGCTTGAGGCTGCTGAGTCGCCCGTGGTGCTCGCCGACGTTTCAGACAACCCGGGCGGCGGTGCACCGGGGGATTCGACGCTCCTGCTGCAGCATCTGCTTCGCCACTCAGACTTGTCTGCGTGCGTGGGGCCCTTCTGGGACCCGGCCGTGGTCCGCATCGCTCATGTGGTTGGAGTGGGGGGCCGGTGCCAGGTGAGGCTTGGGGGCAAAGCCGGAGCCGCGTCGGGTCAGCCGCTCGATCTCGAAGTGGAGGTGGTGGGGCTGGCGCAGGAGCTGCGGCAGTCGTGGGCCGGAACCATGATGTCGCTCGGGCGCGCCTGTGCGCTGCGCGTGCGCGGCGTCTCCATTGTGGTGTGCTCCATTCGTGACCAGGCGTACGGGCCCGATCTCTTCACGCAAGTGGGCATAGAGCCGACGGCGCACCGGCTCATCGTCGTGAAGTCCGCGCAGCATTTCGTAGCGGGCTTTGCGCCGCTCGCGAAGAAGATCGTTCTGGCTTCGGGCGGGGGTCCGCTGGAAAGTGATTTCCGGAAGATTCTGTATCGGAGCATCCGTCGGCCCATCTGGCCGCTCGACGAGCCTGCCGCCTGCGTCGGCGGCATCACCATCGAGATACCGGGCAGTGAGTGACTCCGTGCGCAAGGCAGGGGTGGATGGGCTCCGCCTGCATGACTATGTGGCGCGCTGGGCCGCCTCCCGGCCGCATACGTTTGCGGCCATCGAACGGGGCCGCCGTGTCACATACGCCGCGCTCAGCGATGCAGTCGACGAGTGTGCGCGGGCGATGCTGGCCGCAGGTTTCGAGCGCGGAGACCGGGTTGCAATGCTGGCAGTGCCGGGCGTGGATTTCCTCACCGTCTTCCTGGCAACGGCAGCGATCGGAGGCATCTGGGTCGGACTCAACCCACGATACTCCGATGCGGAGCTGAGCTCCGTCGTCGAGCGCGTCACGCCACGCCTGGTCTTCGCGAACCTTGCGATCGAGCAGCGCTCCTACGCCGAGTGGCTTCGCCGCCTTTCGGGGGCCACGACAACCGTAAGTCTGGGCGGCAGCGTGGACGGGGCGCCGCATCTCATGAGCAAGATCGCATTTCTCGCGTGCGGAGCGGGTCTGCCGCCGGATGAACTGAAGCGTCGCTACCTGGAAACGAACCCGTCCGATCCCTGCCTGATCGTTTTCACGTCGGGGAGCACTGGAACGCCGAAGGGCGCGCTGATCAGCCATGCGGCGCTCGTTGGCGCGAGCGAGGTGCAGTGGAGGGTGTGGCGGACGGAGCCTCTGCGCATTCTCAACAACCTGCCCATCAACCACATCGGCTGCGTGGGCGATCTCACGTGCTACGCGCTCATTGCCGGCGGCACGGTGGTGTTCTCGCCGCGCTTCGACCCGGCCGACTCCGTGGCGCTCATCCGCGACGAGCAGATCACTGTCTGGGCACAGGTGCCCACGATGTTCCAGCTGACGCTCGATTCGCCCCATTTCGACGTCGCCGCGTTGCGCAGCCTGAGGCTGATTTTCTGGGGCGGCGCGCATGCCTCGGCGGAGCTGATCGAGCGGCTGGCGAAGCTCGGCACGCGCCTGGCGACATCCTACGGGCAGACCGAGACCGTCGGGTCCGTCGCGTTCACTCCGGAGGACGCTCGGCTCGAGCTGTTGGCCGGAACCGTCGGCCGAGCGGTGCCTCCCTACGAGATACGCATCGCGACTTCGTCTGGGGCAACGGCGCCGCCGGGAGAGAGCGGTGAGATCGAAGTGCGCACGCCGTTCGGCATGTCCGGCTACTGGGGCGATCCGCAGGCGACGCGCGGCATGCTTGCTCGTGAGGGCTGGCACCGCACGGGTGATGTGGGGGCACTGAGCGCAGCAGGCACGCTGCGCTTGCTCGGGCGCGTGCATGACGTGTTCAAATCCGGCGGGTACAACATCTACCCGCAGGAGATCGAAGCGGCACTGCAGGCGCATCCGGACATTCGTCAGGTTGCTGTCGTCGGCGTGCCGGATCGGCTCTACGGTCAGGTGGCGGTGGCTTTCGTTGCTGTCCAGAAGGAATCGGTTCCGCCGTCCGACGATGCGTTGCGTGGGCACCTGCGCGCGCGCGTTGCGAACTACAAGGTTCCCAAGCGCTTCATTTTTGTCCGGGAGCTGCCACGCCTCGCCGTCGGAAAGGTCGACAGGCAGGCGCTGCGCGAGCTTGCGAATGGGCCGTGAACGCCCGATCTGAAGACTTCCGCACGCTGGGGCTGCTCGGCGGCATGGGGCCAGGTGCCACGGCCGACGTGTTGACGAAGATCGTGGCCGCAACCCCTGCGACGAAGGATCAGGACCACATCCCGATTCTCATCCGCTGCGTGCCGCAGATTCCGGATCGCACGGACGCGGTGCTCGGCGCCGGGCCGTCGCCGCTCGATGCGCTCGTTGCCGGCGCGCGGGCTCTGCGCGATGCCGGGGCCGACTTTCTTGCCATCGCCTGCAACACCGCCCATCACTGGTATGAGCCTGTGCGAGCCGCGTGTGGTGTGCCGGTTTTGCACATTGCGGACACGGTCATACGGGAGCTGCGGGATCTGGAATGCCGTGCTGGAAGAGTCGGCTTGCTCGCAACGCGCGGAACCTTGCGATCGGGGTTCTATCAGCAGCGCCTCATCCGGGCGGGCTATGTTCCGGTGGTACCGACGGAGCGTACTCAAACGCAGAACATCGACGCCGGCATCGCTGCGACGAAGGCCGGTCATCTGGATTCCGCACGCACCCTCGTTCAGAGCGCCGTGGGCCTGATCAGGCGGCAGGGCGTATGCAGCATCGTGCTCGCCTGCACGGAGCTTCCGGTGGCGCTCGGGCGCGTCGATCCGTCCGCGGAGATGATCGTGGTCGATGCGAACATGGCGCTGGCGCGTGCATGCGTTCGTGCCGCTCGAGCGGATGAGCTCGCCAGCGCGCGGCACGAGGCCATGCGATGAATCCGCGCCCGCTTGAGGGCGCTGCTGCTCAGGCTCCTGTCACACCTGCGGCCAGAGCGCGAATCGCCTGAGCGGCCCCGTCGATGGACCAGCGATCGAGCGCATCGCCGATCACGACATCGGCGAAGGCCGCGTCGGGGATCACGCTTTCCTGGAACCAGTTGAAGAGCCACGTGCCCGTGGCATCTGCCTGCCTTGCATGCAGGCGCTGCAATGCGGCCGGTGTCACGTTGTGGAAGTGAAGCTGGAATGCGTTGATACAGGGGACTTTGGGAATTGCGGTGAGGCCGGGAACGTCGCTCAAGGCCTGCGCCAGCCCGCGTGCAGTTGCTGCGTATTCCGCCACTCGGGGCAGATGGCGCTGGAGCCCCGCATACGCGGCAAATACCAGTGGGAACAGGGAATGCAGCTGGCCGCCGTGGCGATGCTGCCATAGGCGGGCCCCTGCGATGAGCGCTTCGGGCCCTGCCAGTACCGCTCCGGAAAGCCCGCCCAGTCCCTTGTACACGGAGACGCAGACGCTGTCCGCCAGACTCGCAATGGCGGCGGGTGAGCGCTCGTAGTAGGGGCTGCATTCCCACAGCCTTGCGCCGTCCAGATGCACCCGTGTACCTGCTGCGCGGGCCGTTTGCGCGAGAGCGGTGAGCTCGTTCCAGTCCGGAAGGGCGTAAGTGAGCCGCCGCAATGGCAGCTCGATGAGAAGCGTGCCGACAGGCTCCCGCACAGCTGTGAGGTCGTCCGCATTCGGATATCGGGGTTCGTGCGTGAGCGGAATGCCCCTCAGGCCGTGCAGGCGTTCATATGCGCTTCGTTCGTCACGATGGATGTGCGCTTGCGGATGAATCGCGACTGTGCGGCGGCCACTGGTGTCGGCCCACACGCGCAGCGCAGCCTGCTGTGCCATCGTTCCGGAAGGCATGAAGACGGCAGATTCCTTGCCCAGCAAGCCGGCGAAATCGGCTTCCAGGGCGCGGATGCAGGCGCCGGTGCCGTAGAAGTCCGGCTCATCCGAAGGCACCGGCGCGTCGGCCAGATCTCGCAACCATTCACGACTCGTGCGCGGGTGATGATAGGAGAGGAAGCGATGGCATCGGGCCCGGATCTGCGTGTCGGATTGTGCGTAGGTCACTTCACCTGCTCCAGCCAGCCGAAGTAAGTCGTCTCCAGCACGATGCGGTCGTCCTTCACGGTGGGCCTGGCTTCGAAAGGCGGATCACGCGGCATCGTTCGCATCGCCGGGCTGTCGAAACGAAACGTATGGATTCCATCCGGACGCGGCTCGAGCGTTGCGTCGAAGGCCGGCGCGTCGCTCGCGGCAAAGCGCAACTCGCCGTGCTCTCCCTGCGAGATGTCGACGGAGCCGGTTACCGCGTTTGCGTAACGCCCCGTCAGCAGCGGATCGGGCCGTGCAGCGCCTGGGTCTCGCCGCAGGCGCTGCGCTTCGTTGCGATTGCGGGCCTCCCGATCTGCCCGTTCAGCGAGCAGGGTGATGCGGGGCGCCGGTGTTCTGTGGTCCAGCAATTCCAGGATTTCCAGCGCGAGCGCCTCTGCGGCCACATCTTCGTGCGCGAGCATCACCATTACCGCGCGGTGTCGTGAGGCATCGATCATCGCCATCGATCTCCAGCCCCGTCCTCCGCCGCTGTGCTGCAGGATTCGGGAGCCCTCGAGCTGCGCCAGCTGCCAGCCCAGCCCGTAGGCATACGGGGTTGGAGTCCCGTCTGTCGGCGCAGGTGTCGGGCGGATCACCGACTGCGGCGAGAACAGCTCGACCGCGGCGGAATGCGCGCCTTCGGCGCACAGGGAGAGATTGAAGGCGAGCCAGTGCGCGGCATCGCGCGCCGAAAGATGCACGCGTGCCGAGCCCTGTGAATTGGCAGCTGTCAATTCAGGCACTCGCGACATCCCGCTGCCCTCAGGCATGTGAGGCTGGGCGGTAAGCCCCGAGGCCTCGAGGCTCGCCGTGTGCAAGCCGAGCGGGCCGAAGACGTAGTGACGGAGGCATTCCGCGAAACTCGTGTGCGCAATCCTCGATAGGGCGCATGCGAGGCCGATATAGCTCAGGTTCGAATAGCTGAAGCGGTCGCGAAACGGCGCGGTCAGTCGCATGGCGCGCGCCCGCGAAAGCCGCAGCTCCACGGGTGCGTCGGGACGAAAGCCCCACTCGGCGATGCCGTCGCGCTCGAGGCCGATGCGCATTCCGGCAAGATCCCTCAATGTGTATCGGGCGGTGATCTGGGCGTCCGGGAGCTGGAGCTCCGGGATGATGACGGCGGCGGGCTCGTCCCATCCTGTCAGCCCGTCCTTGACGAGGCTGGAACAGGCGAGCGCCGTGAACGCCTTGGAGCACGAGCAGATGTGAAAGGGCGTATCGGTCGTGACCGCGCCGGGTTCGCCACTGCTCAGCGAGCCTCCAGCCGTGAACGCCATCTCGTCGCCGGAGACGACAGCCACGGCATACGAAGCGACATCGAGCCCTTCGACGCGCTGCGAGACGTAGTCCTTCAGCCGGGCTTCGATGTTCAATCGGCTGACGCCTCTGACTGGTCGACGTAGCCCACCGCCAGGATCACCACGAGCGCCACGAGCTGCAGCGGCGTCGGCTTTTCCGCCGCTGCATCAGAATCGAAGCCGCCAGCGTGCCGGCGCTCGCCAGCGCGAATACCACGCTGGTCCAGGCGACGCGGGCTGAACGGCAGGTCGCCAGAGCCTCGTCGATTCCGGATTGCCATGGCCACAGCCACCACCGGACCGATGTGGGCGTTGAAGACGAGGTGAACGGTGACGACCGGGCGCGGAGCGGCCCGTGGATGGGTGGGGGTCACGGCTGGTTTCGTTCGAGCCATCACGCAGAAATTGAATTGAAGTTCACTTTGGCATACGGCCCCCAGCCGCCGCAAGGCCTGGCACAGCGCTCGCGGTCTTCATGAGTGGCCGGAGCGATTCGGGCGCCGGCGTCGTGGCCGGGGACACATTTGCCGGCACTGCGGAGATTGGTGGCATGGAGAAGGTGTCCTACACCGGCGTGCGCATCAAACAAAGCAAATAGACGAAGTGAGTACGTGGCAGGAAGCGGCGGCTCGAGACGCCGGTTCCGGCGGAAGTTCAGAACCGTGCGCGTGGATATGGGCGTAACGGGAGCATTCTGCCGCGACCGTGAGCGGTGCCGCGTGCGTGCTTGTCGCATTTCCCGGGCCAGGAGAGCGGGATGTCGCTCCGGGGTCGTGCTCCCAAGGTCCCATTCCGCCGCCCCGTCTCGCTTGCGAGGATAGCCGCCGCAGGGCGTCCGTGGCGGCAGCAAACCTCAAGCGTCGGGGAGAGTGCGATGGCCAGGCAAGACAAGCCCAACATTCTTTTCATCATGGGCGACGACATCGGCTGGTTCAACGTGAGCGCCTACAACATGGGCATGATGGGCTATCGGACGCCCAACATCGATCGCATCGGCAAGGAAGGTGCGGTCTTCACGGACTGGTACGGTCAGCAGAGCTGCACCGCCGGCCGAGCCGCGTTCGTCACCGGACAGTCGCCGATCCGGACAGGCCTCACCAAGGTCGGCCTGCCCGGCGCGACGCTGGGCCTCAGCGCCGAGGATCCGTGCGTCGGCGATGTGATGAAGTCATTGGGCTACGCCACGGGCCAGTTCGGCAAGAACCACCTCGGGGACCGCAACGAGCATCTGCCGACGGTGCATGGCTTCGACGAGTTCTTCGGCAATCTCTATCACCTCAATGCGGAGGAGGAGCCCGAGAATCCGGACTATCCCAGGGATCCGAAATTCCGTGAGCGCTTCGGTCCGCGCGGCGTGTTGAAGTGCAAGGCTTCGAACAAGGACGACGCGACCGTGGATCCCGCCTTCGGCCGCGTGGGCAAGCAGGTGATCGAGAACACCGGCGCGATGGGCAAGAAGCGGATGGAGACGGTGGACGAGGAATTCCTCGATGCCGCAAGGGACTTCATCAAGCGACAACACAGCGCCGGCAAGCCGTGGTTCTGCTACTTCAATTCGACCCGTATGCACGTCTTCACCCATCTGAAGGCAGCATCCGAAGGAAAGACGGGGCGGGGGCTCTATGCCGACGGCATGGTCGAGCATGACGGCCATGTCGGCCAGCTGCTCGACCTGATCGACGAGCTCGGCGTCGCGAATGACACGATCGTGGTCTACACGACCGACAATGGCGCCGAGGTCTTCACCTGGCCTGATGGCGGCTCGACGCCCTTCCGCGGCGAGAAGGCAACCAACTGGGAAGGGGGGTTCCGCGTTCCCTGCCTGATCCGCTGGCCGGGAACGATCGAGCCGGGCACGGTCATCAACGATGTCTGCGCGCATGAGGATTTCATTCCCACCTTCGCTGCCGCCGCGGGCGAGCCGGACCTCGTCGAGAAGGTGAAGAAAGGGCATACGCTCAACGGCAGCAGGTTCAAGGTGCATCTCGACGGCTCCAATCTCGCGCCCTTCTTCCGGGGCGAGGCCGACAAGTCACCGCGCGAAGGTTTCTTCTACTGGAGCGACGACGGGGACCTCCTGGCGCTGCGCGTCCGTCACATGAAGCTCACCTTCCTCGAGCAACACGGGGAAATGAGCGCGAAGACGCCGATCGGCGTGTGGCAGTCGCCATTCCTGCCGTTGCGCGTCCCGAACATGTTCGATCTGCTCGCCGATCCGTTCGAACGGGCCACCGGCAGCGTGTATTACGCCGACTGGCAGATCCGTCACGCTTTCTATGCCGTGCCCGCCCAGGCGCTGGTTGCGAAGATGCTGGGGACCTTCAAGGAATTCCCACCGCGCGCCAAGGCGGCGAGTTTCACGGTCGGCGACGCGATGGACAAGATCCAGACCGCGAGCCCGCAGCGCAACTGAGCGATCGGCCCGGCACCGGGCGTGCCGGAGAGCGCGGGAGAAGTGGATCGCAGTGACGGCATCCTGGTGGTGTGCCCGTCCCCATCAGAACGCCAGGCGCGCATTTTCCTTGACCTCCTTCATGACGAAGAAGGTTCGCGTCTGCCGGACACCGGGGAGAGCGATCAGCTTGTCCCCATGCAGCTTGTTGAAGTCCGCCATGTCGCGGACGCGAATCTTCAGCAGGTAGTCGAAGTCACCCGCGACCAGAACGCAGTCGAGAACATCCTTCAACTTCAGCACGGCTTTCTCGAAGGCAGCGAAACTCTCCGGCGTCGAACGATCCAGCACAACGCCAACCATCACCAGCGCGCCCAACCCGACCGCCGCGGGTGCGATCTCCGCCCGCACACCCGTGATGTAGCCCTCATCGAACAGCCGCTGCATGCGTCGGTGGCAGGTGGCCGGGCTGACATTCACTCGTTCCGCAATTTCGGCATTCGTCAGCCGCCCCGCGGCTTGCAGCGTGCGCAGGATATTCAGGTCGATGGGGTCCAATGGAGTCGTGAAAGATGCTTCCATAACGCGCCGCAAAGTTGCAAGGAACAGCCAGAAGAATACTTCAACAGGACGTAGAAGAAAATCATGAGACAAGAAGTTGAAAGCACATTTCTCAGCGTCTGTCCCAATATCTGCTCCGAAATCACATGGAGCCAGCTGGATGTCTCTCGTTGCGAAGTTTGATCGCTATCCACTGACGTTCGGCCCGACGCCGATCGAGCCGCTGCCGCGGTTGTCTGCGGCGCTCGGCGGCAAGGTGCAGATCTTTGCCAAGCGCGAAGACTGCAACTCGGGCCTTGCCCTGGGCGGCAACAAGCTTCGGAAGCTCGAGTACATCGTGCCGGACGTGATCGAGTCCGGTGCCGACACGCTCGTGTCGATTGGCGGCGTGCAATCAAATCACACGCGCATGGTGGCGGCGACTGCCGCGAAGCTCGGCATGAAGTGTGTCGTGGTGCAAGGGAGCTGGGTGCCGCACTACGACGCCATCTACGATCGTACCGGCAACATCCTGTTGACGCGCCTCATGGGGGCGGACAGTCGCCTGGTCGACGAGGGTTTCGATATCGGCCTCCGCAAGAGTTGGGCGGACGCCATCCAATCGGTCAAAGATGCCGGCGGCACGCCGTATCCAATCCCAGCGGGCGCCTCGGGTCACAAGCTTGGTGCGCTGGGCTATGTCGGCTTCGCCGAAGAAGTCGCCGCGCAGGAAAAAGAGCTGAATCTCCTGTTCGACTACATCGTCGTCTGCGTCGTCACGGGCTCGACGCAAGCCGGCATGGTCGTGGGATTTGCCGCGCAGAACAGGGCGGCACGGGTGATCGGAATCGACGCCTCGGCAACGCCCGGCCGCACCCGCGCGCAGGTTCGCCAGATCGTCGATGACACCGCCTCGCTCGTCGGGCTGGGCCGCGCTGTCCGCGACGACGAGATCGTCATTCATCACGACTATGCGTATCCGGCGTATGGCGTGCCTTCGCACGAGACCAACGAAGCGATTCGCCTTGCCGCGCGAACGGAAGCCATGATCACGGACCCCGTGTACGAGGGCAAATCGATGCAGGGGCTGATCGATCTGACGCGCAAGGGAGTCTTTCCTGAAAGCTCGAAGGTGCTCTTCGTGCACCTCGGTGGCGTACCAGCGATCAACGGATACACCTACTACTACAAGGATGGCTGATTTCGATTCATCGCGCCCAATCGGCGCGAACGTCGTTCAACGAAACACAAATGGAGGAAACAATCATGCGACCCACACGACTCTCACTTCTGCTGGCCGGCATAGTGGCGTTCACGCTCTCCGGTTTCGCGCCGGCCCAGGCTGCCCCGATCAGGAACGTAGTCATTGTTCACGGCGCGCTCGCCGACGGATCTGGATGGCGGAAGGTCTACGACCTGCTCACCGCTCGAGACTACAAGGTCACGATCGTGCAGCAGCCGATGACCTCTCTGCACGACGACGTGCAAGCCACCCGGCGCATCCTCGACCTGCAGGAGGGTCCTTCGATCCTCGTCGGACACAGCTATGGCGGAATGGTGATCACGGAGGCGGGCAACGCGAGCAACGTCGCCGGGCTCGTCTACATCGCCGCCTTTCAGCCTGATGCGGGTGAGACGCTGCTCGAGCTCGCGGCGCAGATTCCCGCGGCGACCACGGGAATTGCCGCGACGACGGACAAGTTCCTGTATCTCGATCCCACGGTCTATGCGATCGACTTTGCCGCGGACCTGCCGCGGGCCGACGCGGAGTTCATGGCGCGCTCGCAGGTATTCCCCGCCAAGGCGAGCTTCGACACCCGCATCAGGAAAGCGGCCTGGAGGGCCAGGAAGAGCTGGGCCCTCGTCCCAACGGATGATCGCGCGATTCATCCCGATCTCATGCGGATGATGGCCCAGCGCGCGGGCAGCATATCGGTCGAGGTCAAGGCAAGCCACGCGGTGTTCATGTCTCAGCCGAAGGCGGTGGCGGACCTCATCGATGATGCGGCCCAGGCCCTGTCCAGATGACCTCGTAATTTCGATCGACCACGGCAAATCACGGAGTTGTTCCATGACTGCTCATTCACCAATCACGAATTCCCGTTACGACTTCATCGTCTGTGGCGCTGGCCCTTCGGGCTCCGTCGTCGCTGCACGGCTTGCGGAGAACCCGCACGTCAGTGTCCTGCTGATCGAAGCAGGCGGCAGTGATGATGTGCCTGAGGTGCGCACGCCGGGCCAATGGGTGTCGAACCTGGGGACCGAACGCGACTGGGCGTTCGTCGCGCAGCCCAATCCCTATCTCAACAACCGCGCCATTCCGCTCAACATGGGCAAGGTGCTGGGCGGCAGCTCCAGCATCAACGTGATGGTGTGGGCACGGGGCCATCGCAACGACTGGGAGCATTTCGCTGCGGAGGCGGGAGACGATGCCTGGGGCTACGAGTCGGTGCTGGAAATCTATCGCCGCATCGAGAACTGGCAAGGCGCGTCCGACCCGCGGCGTCGAGGCACGGGAGGGCCGGTATATGTGCAGACCGCGCAGAATCCGCAGCCGGTCGCGATCGCGATGGTGGAGGCGGCCAGGTCGCTGGGCTTTCCCACCTTCGACAGTCCCAACGGCGCAATGATGGAAGGCCGCGGCGGCGCCGCTCTCAACGATCTCATCGTCAGGAACGGGCAGCGCTCGAACATCTTCCGTTCATATGTGTTTCCGAAACTCGGTCAGCCAAACCTCACGGTGCGGACACGCGCCCTCGTCAGCAGGTTGATCTTCAACGGCACCACCGTCGCCGGTGTGGAGGTCATCGAGGCCGGGGAACGCAGGCGCTACATGGCCGATCGCGAGGTGATTCTCTCTTTGGGAGCCATCAATACTCCAAAAGTGCTGATGCAATCCGGGATCGGGCCGGAGGCGGAGCTGCGCCAGCATGGCATTCCGATCGTCCAGCATCTGGCAGGTGTGGGGCGCAACCATCAGGACCATGTCTCCTTCGGCTGCATCTTCGAGTCGAACGAGCCACAGCCCGTGGGCCATGGCGGTTCGGAAGCGACCTTCTACTGGAAGAGCGATGCGAGCCTGCCGTTGCCGGACATCTTCCATTGCCAGCTCGAGTTTCCGGTGCCGACACCCGAAACCGCTTCGCGTGGCGCGCCACAGCACGGCTGGATGGTATTCGCGGGGGTGTCCCATCCCAAGAGCCGGGGCTCCGTGCATCTATCCGGCCCCGAAGTGAACGACCCCGTCAGGATCGAGGCCAACACGCTTTCGCATCCCGACGATCTCAAGGCAGCGTTTGTCACCGTAGATCTGTGTCGCCAGATGGCCGCCCGCGCACCGTTCAAACAGCTGCTCAAACGCGAGGCCATGCCCGGCAATCTCGATGGCAGCGCCATGGAGACGTATTTGCGCGATTCGGCAGTGACGTACTGGCACCAATCGTGTACGGCCAGGATGGGTCGAGATGCGATGTCCGTCGTCGACGGCAAGCTGAAGGTGTACGGCATCGAAAACCTGCGCATCGCGGACGCTTCGATCATGCCGAACGTGACCAGCGGCAACATCATGGCGCCATGTGTCGTGATCGGAGAGAGGGCTGCGGAAATCATCAAGGCTCAACATGGCATCTGACGACGTAGTGGTGTCGACGCATGAATACTTTGTCCCTTCGGCATACCGTCGTTACATCCCACGGTACTCTCGCTGTAGAGGAGCGAGGTCATGGCGGACCGCCCGTGGTTTTCATTCACGGCAATTCGTCTTGCCGCGGCGTGTTTCGCCATCAGCTGGCAGGGCGACTTGCCGGTAGTCACCGTCTCATCGCGTTTGATCTGCCCGGACACGGAGAGTCCGGCGACGCGCCCGAGCCGATGCGAACCTATACGCGGCCCGGCCTTGCCGGGGCAGTCCTCGAGTTGCTGGATCGATTGGCTCTGGCCGAGGCGGTCGTCGTGGGCTGGTCGTTGGGCGGGCATATCGGCATCGAGATGATTCCTCGCTTCAAAGGCATGCTCGGCCTGATGATCATCGGTGCTCCGCCCGTCAGTCACGGTCAGATGGCATTGGGTTTCTCACACTTGCCGCAGGCGGCGGGCAAACAGGACCTGACTGAAGCAGAGATCGAAGAGTTCGTGCAGGTGATCTTTGGCGCGTCGGCTGAGCCATTTCTGCGTGATGCCGTAGCACGCGCAGACGGTCGCTTCCGGCGGCGCCTGTTCGAGGCTGCGCGTGCGGGTGCGGGCGTTGATCAGCGATTTACGGTGGAAACGAGCACGGTACCGCTCGCGGTCGTCAACGGCGGCGCGGACCGTCTCGTCAACCTCGATTACTTCGACAACGTCGCGTATGGCAATTTGTGGGAAGGACGATGTCACCGGGTGGCCGGCGCGGGTCATGCGCCTTTCTGGGATGCGCCGGATCGTTTCGATCCTGTTCTCGAGCGCTTCCTGCGGGATCTGAAATCTGGTCGAGCCGTTCCGCGCCCCGGGTGATCACGGCTGTGTTTTCGCAGCGAGCTCGCGCGTGGCACTGAAAACGCCAGCTTGAATGTTCGTCAGTGCGCGATAACCGCATGAGGCCATGGTGAGCGAAAGGAGCTCAAAAACTTCTTGCAATTGCACCGGATCGAGTTGGCTGCCCTCTGGCAGGGTAGAGCGAGTGCATTGATTGTAGAGAGAAAAATCTCTGTGCGCCCATGATGGACTGGACCGACCTCGCCGACTGTCTTTGGCAGATAAAAGGCCGAGAAGACCTCAGTGCTTCGCGATCTCGCAGAAGTCGTTGCGATTGCTGCTCGTCCTTCTCTCGATGGCAGATGCGCGCCGTCGCAGAGCTCAGTGTGCAAACGGCTGTTCGCATGAGTAGCGATCATATATCGCCGTCCTGAGGCCCCACTCGATGCTGACCGGCGACTTCGATGGCAGCGACCGAACTACTTCTTTCTGGTAGCCCGCTCGATCTGTAGCCTGCAAGGGCCGGCGTCGTGACGACAGCCCCTCGCGCACAGGGATCGCATCCGACTGGCCAGCTGCTGCCATTTCCCGCGCGCGGCGTACAATCATCGCAATCGGTATAGCAAGGGAGCCGCGCATGCGAGGCATCACCGCTTTGCTTCTCGCTGGAGTCGGTGCACCTGGCGGATGTGCTGTCAGCGAGCAGCACGCGACCGGGCACTCATGGCTCAACGAACAGTGCTCAACAGCGGACCCTTGATTCCCATCCACGATGCGATCTGCGGGTGCCGCGCACGGCAATCATCGTTATGCCCGTGGAAGAGCGAGCTAGCGAGGTCTGGCGAACGGCGGACAGCGGACGGCGGCTGGCGTGTGTTTGCGGAGTGAGGGACCGTTGACAACACCAGGCCGAACAACACCAGGCCGAACAACACCAGGCCGAACAGCACCAGAGCGAACAGCACCAGAGCGAACAGCACCAGAGCGAACAGCACCAGAGCGAGACGATCAGCGGCAGCTGCGCAGCACCCACGCTGAGACTGCTACGCCCAGCAGGATCGGCAGATCGCGTTACGGACGCAGCATCATGGCCCGCGTCCCGGGCCTTTCTTCACCGCGAGCACGCCGTCGCCTTCGAGTTGCGTCGAGAAACCTGCCTGCCGCAATCGTCTCGCCACTTCCTGCGGCACGTCGCGGCCGCTGGTGAGCTTGTTCGGCGTGCCGGTGTAGTGGAAAAGGCGTCCGCCGCGCCTGAGCACACGCGCCAGTTGATCGTAGAACACCTGCGAATACAGCTCGCCGGCGATGCCGAAGCGCGGCGGATCGTGCAGGATCGCGTCGACGCAAGCCGCGGCCAGCGTCTCGATCTGCACGGAGACGTCGCCGAGCGTCAACGACAGGCGCGAATCCGCCTCTTGCTGCGGCGACCAGGGATTGAGGCTGCGCAGCCAGAGGACATCGGGATTCTTCTCGTACGACAGTACCCGCGCCGCCTGTCCCTGCAGGCACCACGAGGCGAAATATCCGAGCCCGCCGCAGGTGTCCAGAATCGCCTTGCCGCGGGGCTGGATCAACCCGACCTTGCGCTCCGCATCCGCGTAGGGCGATACACGCTCGGTCGGCAGCATCTTGATGCCGTCGATCTCGAAAGTGGGTGCGCCCCACTGCGTGGGCACGAGCTTGATGAGGCCAGTCGTGAAACGCGACGCTGGCTCGAAGGCCTCGCCCGCCCAGTAGTACACCGTGCGGTCCTTGCACGTTTCGAGGTACGGGAATTGCCTGCCCTGCCAGCTCCAATGCGTGGCGCCAGCGTCAACGACGGTGGTCGTACGATCCAGGTCCAGCGAACACTCGGCCGGGATCTGCGCTGCACGCGCCGCGCGCAGTTGCTCGTGCACCTTCAATGTGATGAGTGGAGTCACGCGCAGGCACGGCTCATTGAAAGGTTGCGCCGTCGCGCCTGATCCAGCCGCCCGGGTGCGAGCGGGCCGGGTCGCGATGCGTCCAGTGCACCACGCCGCCCTTGTCGTTCCACTCGTACTCGCCCTTGAATTCGACGGTGTCGCCGGCCGAGAGCGGCGCGACGCGCGGTGCGAGGTCGGTGTTGTGCGCGATCAGCACCGTCTGCCCCGACGGGAGCTGGACGATGAAGCGCTGGTGCCTGGAACCGTCTTCGTCGTCGACGAGCACCTTCACAACCGCGCCCGATGCCTGCACCTGCACGTTGCTGCGGCGATCGGCAAAGGCGCGGCCGATGGCGTCGTCGCTGCGCGCCGCAGCCGGCGCTTCGACCGGCACCGTGGGCTCGAAAGGCCGCGGTGCCTCGTGCAGTTGCATCAGCACCAGGTAGAGACCGGCTGCGACAGCGGCCGGGAGAAGCAGCCTTTTCATCGATCCCTCCGCAGAAGACGGCTGCTAGGATATCGCGGCGTCGCGAGCCGCGCCTATTGCAGACTGGGAGGAAGCTCGAGGAACGCCGCGCGCCTGGTCGGTGAGCGCGCTGCCCACGCTCCTGCGCCTCATCGACCCGCAGGAACAGGCTGAATGGAAACCGCTGCGAAAGTGGATCGCAGGATCAGCGTCGCTCCAATGATAGATGATGTCTAGTGTTGCGTCCCGTTAGTAACTTTTCGGATCGAGCGAGGTCTCATGGCTATCATGTGCGCTTGGGGAGAGCACGCGATGGCCGCGAAACGAGTCGAACGATCCTTGAATCTGACGAGCGAGGAGCGCGTGCAGCTTGAGTCGATCGCGAACTCGCGCAGCTTGCCTGCGGCATTGGTGCGGCGGGCGAAAATCATTCTGGTGACTGAAGAAGGCGTCACCGACCGACAAGCGGCTCGTCGTCTGCAAGTGACCCAACCGACAGTGAGCCTGTGGCGGCGGCGCTTTCGTGCCGCTCGCGTTGCCGGTCTTCACGACGAGATGAAGCCGGGCAGGCCGCGCACGCATGACGAGGAGCGCCTTGCGGAACTGCTGAACACCGCACTCTCGAGCAAACCTGAGGCCGGCACACACTGGAGCGTGCGCACGCTGGGCGAGGCAACCGGCATCAGCAAGACCACCGTACAGCGTTACCTGTCGCTCTTTGGGGTGCAGCCGCATCGGACGAAGTCCTTCAAGCTCTCCAACGACCCCTTCTTCATCGAGAAGGTACGCGAGATCGTTGGCTTGTATCTCAACCCGCCCCACAACGCGCTCGTGCTGTGTGTGGATGAGAAGAGCCAGTGCCAGGCGCTCGAGCGCACCCAGCCCGTGCTGCCGATGGGATTGGGCTATGTCGAGGGCATCACGCATGACTACGTGCGCCACGGCACGACCACCTTGTTCGCTGCACTGGACATCGCCAACGGCGAAGTCCTCGCCCAGTGCAAGGCTCGGCACCGCCATCAGGAGTATCTGTCCTTCCTGCGGCACATCGATCAGAGCGTGCCGGAGAATCTGGAGGTGCATCTGATCGTGGATAACTACGCCACGCACAAGCATCCCCGGGTGCGGGCCTGGCTGGCTCGCCGGCCACGCTTCCACGTGCATTTCACGCCGACCTACGCCTCGTGGCTCAATCAGGTTGAGCGCTGGTTCGGCCTGATCACCCAACAGGCCATTCGTCGAGGATCCTTTAAGAGCGTGCGCGAGCTCGTCAGTCGCATTGAGCACTTCGTGAAGCACTACAACACCCACGCCAGGCCCTTCGTGTGGACCGCCACCGCAGAGTCGATCCTTCAAAAGATCGAGCGCCTCTGCAAAGTTATTAACGGGACGCAACACTAGCTCCCACTTCAGACACAGATCAATACCCCGAGCGATCTGGCCCCGGTCGGCGAGGGGACCAACCACCTTGGCGTCGATCCTGCGGAAATCCGCGCCTTGTACGCGTGTCCATGCCTCTTCCAGCACACGACGCCTAGCGCTAGCCGGGGCACTTTCCAATACTTCGCGCATCCATGCGCCATGCTCTTTGTTTTCCAGCACGCCGGCAATCGCGGCTTCGAGAAGCCTCTCGGGAGCGTGCGCGTTCAAGATCGGAAGAAGATCTGTCGCATCGAGGCGAAAGTCGTCGCGAGTCATTAATGCAAAGAGGGCGTCCACGGCGGGCGGTGAAACATTCTTTGGATCGGAGCGCACCAGCGCGACCAGCGTGCCGGGTGAGCTACCGCTCAGCGCAATCTCCTGCAACCGCGCACGTACGCCCTCAGGCGCATGATCTTCTTCTACGGCATCGATCACATGGGGCAATACATTCCGATCCATTTGCACCGAAGGCGGCGCGCTCAGCCAAGCTTTGACGGGTTCTTCGGAGGCAGGAGAATGCCAGAAGAGCGAGGCGATCGCCGCCGCGCGCACGCTGTCCTCGGACTCGCGGTACGAAAGATCCACCAGGAGCTGATAGTTGTCGGGGGTATTTCCGAGTTCGTGCAGGAGTTCCGCGCGGCGCTCGGGAGGCCATTTCGAAATGCGCTGCCAAGCATCCTCGTCAAGCTGCTCCAGCGAAATCGCCATTTCTGTCAGTCGATGCGCTCGCAGCCGCGCGCTACGATCGGAATCTTCGAGGAGCTCCCATAACGCGGGGGCCAAGGCGGGAAAGCGCGACGCGATCTGGTACATCGTCGCGAGCGTGCGCACGGAGGAGTGCCTCGAGGTGCCGAGTGCATTCACCTGCTCCACAAGTGAGTTGTGCAGATGCGGGTCATCGAGTGAGGTGAAGCCGCACGCGCCGACGAGTTCGCATGTAACACCGAGATCGATTGCCGCTGCCGCGGCGATCAGCCTGCGTTTGAGCACGCCGGATGATGCTTGCGTGGCGAGGCGCTCGCAAATCAGGAACAGCACGTCGCCCCAAGCGGAGGCGTTTATGATCTGGGCCAACAGGCCCGGATCCTCGCGCTGGAAGGCCGCTCGCCACAGCCATTCCGCCGAGAAGTATTCCTGGAAGCGCTGATGCGCAAAGCGTACGCCGTCCTCTTCAATGTGCAGAAGGTGATGATTGACGAGCGCGTCCAGTACCGCTGCCGAGCCGGGCGCGGTCGCGTACAGGCCGTCGTTGGCAAGATGTCGAGCTGTCTGTGTAATTACGCGGAGTGCATCAGCTCTTGCGCAGCGCGTGATGCCTTCGTCTGTCAGATGACGCGCGAGACGTTCGAGAAAGATCCGGTGATTGGCCTCGATCGGCGTCGCGGCGAGTAGCGGCTGACGTTGTGCATCTTTTTCAAACGTAGAGACAGCCGCGCCCAGGAGATCCAGGACCGCCGCATCGGAGGCGATGTCCGTCTGGGCTTTTGCGATTGCACCTCGCACGATCAGCGGGCTGCGCGTTGCATGGCGCAGCGGAGTGTTGGTGGCGAGGACTGCGATGAGCTCGGCAGCTCGCGCGGTATCCAGTTCGGCGCGAATGATCCGAGATTGGCCACGCCAGGTGAGGCCGCGCACTTCCACTTTCTCGGTGTTCGCGAGACCTGGTCCGTCGTGCGGCGTGCGAGTGGCAACCACGACACCGAGCTTCGGCGCAGTGACTGTCAGCTGAATGAGATCGTCGCGACAGGAAAGCTTTGCTTCCGCGGACATCTCGTTCCAGCCGTTTAGGAGCAAGACGAGACGCCCGTCCTGTGCAAGTCGCATGAGATCCTCGCCAGAGACGCGAGAAGCTTGTGCGGCCGTCTGATCGACGAGGTATTGGAGTAGCGAGGTATTGCGGCGCGTCCAGGCTGCGGCGTCCGCGAAGATGGGCACTCGATCACCGGATGTCAGGCAACGCTCGCCAAGATCCAGTAGGAACGTTGTCTTACCGATACCACCTGCACCGTACAGAAGCAGTGGCGTCCCGTCGGCGATGAAGGTCAAAAGCTCGTCACTTGCGGTGAGGCGCGGCTTTCCGTCGTGATCCTCGTACACGTCCAGCGTCAGTGGCGCCACGAACCGCGGCATCTTCCAACTGCTCTTTCCCGATTCAACCAACGCCGCGGCGAGATGTCGCACGCGGTTCGTGGGGTCGTCGTCGCGCGTCAGAAGCGCGACTGTCGCGGCCGTGCGTCGTACTAGTGGCCTGTACCAACTGATTGTGTACTGATATGACGCGATGGGTCTGCGTACTTCCACTTCACGGTACGGGGCGACTTGTTGTACTGCCGGATGTAGCGCATGAGCTTTCTCTTCAGATCGGAAACGGAAGTGAACACACCGCGGGCGATGACATCGCGCTCGATCTTGCCGAGCCACAGCTCGACCTGGTTCAGCCACGATGAGTAGGTGGGAGTGAAGTGCAATTGAACCTTGGGATGCGCCGCCAGGAAGTCCTTGACCGGCCCGCTCTTGTGGGCCGAGAGGTTGTCGGCGATCACATGGATCTCTTTGCCGCGGGGCTGGTTGATCACGATGTCGGTAAGGAAGGCGACGAATTCGGCGGAGGTGTGCCGCGCGGCCGTCTTGCCGAGCACTTCACCCGTCTTCGTGTTGAACGCGGCATACAGGGACAACGTACCGTGACGAAAGTACTCGAAGCCGTGCCGTTCCGCGCGCCCTGGGGAGAGCGGCAGCACTGGATCCTTGCGATCCAGTGCTTGAATTGCAGTCTTTTCGTCTACGGAAAATACTGCGGCATGCGCCGGTGGGTTCAGCCGATTGTTGCTGACCGATGTGAGCCACGTAGACCCGCACGAAGTCGCTCAGGTTGTCGCTGTCACGCAGCCAGTCGCGGAGTGGCTCCGGCTCCACGTTACCGGGAAGATCCTCGTCACCGACTGCAGCAAGGTTTAGGAGGCCCCTGCCAACGAGGCTGTCGATCGCGCCCTGATCGCGGTGGTCCTCACCGTCTAACGCGGCTTTTCGCGCGCGATGTCGCTTCCATTGCGTCCAGCCGCCCTTGATGGCGGAAACTGCAGTAGTGCGAAGTCCAAGAAGCACACTTACAATCAACATCGGCATTCGATTAGCGCTTCCGCTTCCTTTCGTTGTGTTTCGTCGCTGCTATCGAGCGCACTGCCATGTGCTAAGCATCCAGTTACTCGTTTGGGATCGTTTCGGTCACCTCGATTGAGGAGCCCCGGTCGTCCGCGAGCAGATTCGCCGTCCGCGCGCGTGTTCCAACACCCGGCTGAAAATGGCGCAGCAACGTCGTCGTGCTGCTGTGGCCGTTCAGCACTATCGCTTCGCCCATAGTGAGACGAGGGTTCGCATATCAGATGAAGAGCATGAAGTCTCTGTCGGGTTCGCTAGCCCCATTTCATGGCGAGCTTCTTTTCCGACTCCGCGCATTCGCGCAGGTAGAGATTGATCAGGTTCTGGTACGGAATCCCATTCTTCTCTGCCAGAGACTTGAAGTACGCGATCGTGTCTTCATCCAACCGGATCGTCAGTTGCTTCTTTGCCTTGCTGAGATACGGATTCCGAGCGGATTTTGAAAAGTCGTAGTGTTTCTTCATCGTAGCCACCATTGATACTGTTCGATTTCATCGCGGTCCGCCTTGCGAGCCGAGATGATTCGGATGACTTCGCCGCTGCGCCGGTAACAGTGACAGACGACCAGCACCCGCAAGGAAATGCTCAAACCCAGAAGCACGAAGCGCTCTTCGTCTTCGGAGTGCTCTGGATCGGGTATTACTCGTGCGTTGTCATCCAGGAACGCAGTCTTCGCTTCCTCGAAGGAAATGCCGTGCTTGCGCCGGTTGGCGCTGTCCTTTTTCTCGTCCCACTCAAAATGCAGAGCACTCATCTACTGTAGCGTAACTACACTGTAGTGTACTGTCCAATGAGGTGGCAGCTTTGTGCCCTTGAGCCTGGACTGCAGGGTGTGATTGCCGCGCTCCGCAACCAGCGGCCCGTGGAAAGGCAGAGGAAAAACAAGGGTTTGCAGAGCTCTGCCGTCACCGGGAAGATGTGTCGGTCCAATCGGCGGTAGGATCAATCAGGGGTCATTTTGTCCAGTAGAATCAAAAACATAGATCGAAGAATTTCCGTGGCCCCCATGATGGACTGGACCGACCGCCACTGCCGCTACTTCCTCCGCGGCTTCTCCCCCCACGTCCTGCTCTACACGGAAATGATCACGTCCGCCGCCATCCTCCGCGGTGACCGCGAACGTCTGCTTGCCTTCGACCCGGAGGAACATCCCGTCGCACTCCAGCTCGGCGGCAGCGAGCCGCGCGATCTCGCGGCGGCGGCACGCGCGGGAGAAGAGGCCGGGTACGACGAGATCAATCTCAACTGCGGGTGTCCCAGCGATCGCGTGTCGAGTGGATCGTTCGGGGCGTGCCTCATGCACGAGCCCGAGCGTGTCGCTGACTGTGTCTCGGCGATGAAGGCCAGTGTGCGCGTGCCGGTGACGGTGAAGATGCGCATCGGTGTCGTGGAGGCTCGGCAGCGAGACTCCGCTACTGCCATCGCACAAGTCTCGCAGCAGGATGTCGAAGAGCTCACTCGCATCGTCACCCTCATCCGAGACGCCGGCTGCGACGTGGCCATCGTTCACGCGCGCAAGGCAGTGCTCGGCGGCCTCTCCCCGAAGGAGAATCGCGAGATCCCGCCTCTTCGTTACGACGTAGTCCGCGCGCTCAAGCAGAACTTCCGCGACCTTCCGGTCGTCGTGAACGGCGGGTTCCGCGACGCGCCTTCGGTGCTGGGGGCACTCGAATGGTGTGATGGGGTGATGCTTGGGCGGGAGGCGTATCACCGGCCCATGGTGCTGGCGGAGCTGGATCGGGCGCTGCGGGCTGAGGCGGGCGCCGCTGCCTCCGGTTCCTCCGCCGGCGCGCCGCCGAGCAGCACGCACTTGCGCGAGTCCATGCTGGACCGCATGGCCCGCTATGCCTCGCGCGAGGCGGCGCGGGGCGAGCGCCTATCCGCCATCACGCGCCACATGCTCGGGCTCTATAGCGGCGAGCCCGGCGCACGGGACTATCGACGTGCCCTCAGCGAAGGGGCCCGCGTTGCCGGAGCCGGCCCGGATCTCATCAGGCAAGCAGCGCCGCGCGCGGTCGCGTAATCTGCGTGGCGGGGCCGGTTGCCGAGGCGGAATCGAGCGACGGCTTCGAAAACAGTACAGCCGCAGCACATATATTGAGAGTCCGGGCGCGCAGGGGTAGTCGAACGGGTTTCGCCGCCCGGCCCGTTGCCGTATGGCCACGCCGCAAATGTTCGAAAATTCAGGACGTTCGGCTCGGTAGCCACTGTAAAGTAGTCGTATATAATCGCCCGCGGGTCGCGCACCGGGCGACGGATAGCCGGAATTCCTCGCCGCAGTAATGGGCAAAGACATCGAGCTCGCCATTCTGTTTGCCGACGTCGTCGGCTCAACCCGGCTCTATGAGCTGATGGGTGACCTGCGCGCGCGGGACATGGTGGCCATCTGCATCGACTGTATGCGCAGCGCCACCGACCAGCACCAGGGAACGGTCATCAAGACCATGGGCGACGAGATCATGGCCACGTTCCCTTCGCCGGACGACGCCCTGAATGCCGCCTCGCAGATGCAGCAGCAGATCTCGATGCATGCTCAGCTCAAGGTCGATGGGCAGGCGGTCGCCATCCGCGTCGGCTGCCATTTCGGCCCCGTGGTGCTCGAGAACCGGGACGTCTTCGGGGCCACCGTCCACACCGCCAATCGCATGACGAGCCAGGCCAAGGCGGGCCAGATCATCACGACCGCCGCCACGGTGGAGCGCCTGTCGCCCGAATGGCGTGCCTCGGTGCGGCAGATCGACGTCGCCATGATCAAGGGGCAGGGGAGCGAGGTCACGCTCTACGAAGTGCTCTGGCAGACGGAAGACGTCACCAGCATGGTCCCGGCCATCGCCATGCAGGCGCGCGGACCGCGGAGCATGCGGCTGAAACTGCGGTTCCAGGACAGGGAGCTGTTCCTGGACGAGGCCCGGCCGAATGTCACCATCGGGCGGGCCGAGGACAACGACGTCGTCATCAAAGGCAATCTCATCTCGCGCATTCATGCGCGGATCGAGGTGAATCGCAGCAAGTTCGTGCTCATCGATCAGAGCACCAACGGCACGTTCGTGCAGACCTCCGATGGCGAGGAGTCGTTCGTCCGGCGGGACAGCCTGCAGATCAAGGGCGAAGGGATGATCGGCCTCGGCAAGCTGCCCGAAGGCGAATCCCCGCAGACGATCCGGTTCGTGCTGGAAGAAGGCTGAGCGGCGGCCCCTCGTCGACCAGGCTTTCCCGGGTCTTCCATGCGCGCCTCGCGAAAGCGCGGAATCAAAGAAAAAGCCCGCGCCGATCAGTGTCGGCGCGGGCTTTGTTCTTCGTGCCGTCCGGTGCGGGCGATCAGCTCGCCAGGCGCTGTTCCGTCGTCTCGAGCTGCTTCAGCAGTTCGGCGGGCAGGCGGCTGCCGTACTGGAGCAGGTACGTGCGGATGTCCGCGACTTCCTTCTGCCACAGGGCCGGGTCCACGCTCAGCAGGGCCTGCAGATCCGAGGAGCTCACGGTGAGGCCCCTGGTGTTGAGGTCCTGCGGACGGGGCAGGTTGCCGATGGCCGTGTCGTTCGCCTGGGCCTTTCCGGCGCAGCGGTCCAGGATCCAGGCGAGCACGCGCAGGTTCTCGCCGTAGCCCGGCCACAGGAACCTGCCATCGGCGTCGCGCCGGAACCAGTTGACGTGATAGATGCGCGGCGGATTCTTCAGCTTCGAGCCGATGTCGAGCCAGTGCGACCAGTAATCCGCGAAGTTGTAGCCGCAGAACGGCAGCATGGCCATGGGGTCGCGGCGGACCACGCCCACCTTCGCTGTCGCAGCGGCCGTGGTCTCGGAGGCCACCGAGGCGCCCACGAGCACGCCGTGCTTCCAGTCCCGCGCCTCGTACACGAGGGGCGCAAGCTCACGGCGCCGGCCACCGAACACCAGCGCGCTGATCGGCACGCCGCGGGGGTTCTCGGCTTCCGTCGAGTAGGCCGGGTTCCGCTTGGCGGAGACCGTGAAGCGTGAGTTCGGGTGCGCGGCGGGGCCGTTCTTCGGATCGTAGGACTGGCCTTTCCAGTCGATGACGGGCTGGCCGGTGCTGAGGCCTTCCCACCAGGGCTGGTTGTCCGCCGTGAGCGCCACGTTCGTGAAGAGCGTGTCGTGACGGATCATGTCGTACGCGTTGCGGTTCGTCTCCGGGTTGGTGCCGGGGACGACGCCGAAATAGCCAGCTTCGGGGTTGATCGCCCACAGTCGCCCATCCGGGCCGGGCTGCATCCAGGCGATGTCGTCCCCCACCGTGAACACCTTCCAGCCCGGCAGCGACTCCGGCGGGATGAGCATGGCGAGGTTCGTCTTGCCGCAGGCAGAGGGGAAAGCGCACGCGATGTAATGCGTCTCGCCCTGCGGGTTCTGCAGGCCGACGATGAGCATGTGCTCCGCGAGCCAGCCTTCCGAGCGGGCCTGGTAGCTCGCGATGCGGAGCGCGTGGCACTTCTTGCCCAGCAGCGCGTTGCCGCCGTACCCGGAGCCGAAGCTCTGGATCTCGAGATCTTCCGGGAAGTGCATGATGAACCGGCGCTCGGGGTCGAGCTCGCCGATCGAGTGCAGGCCCTTCACGAACGAGCCGTCACGGGCGATGCGCTCCAGCGCGCCGCGGCCCATGCGCGTCATGATGGCCATGTTCAGCACCACGTACGGGCTGTCCGTGATCTCGACGCCGCAGCGCGCGTACGGCGAATCGAGCGGGCCCATGCAGTAGGGCACCACGTAGAGCGTGCGGTCCTTCATGCTGCCGGCGAAGAGGGCGCGCATCTTGGCGCGCGCCTCATCAGGCGGCATCCAGTTGTTGTTGGGGCCGGCGTCTTCCTGCTCCTGGGTGCAGATGAAGGTCAGGTGTTCGACGCGTGCCACGTCGCTCGGGTGCGAGCGGGCCAGGTGACAGCCGGGGAAATATTCCTGGTTCAGGGGCTTCAGCTCACCATCACGCTCCAGCTTCGAGGTGAGCTGGCGGACTTCCTCGTCGGAGCCGTCGCACCAGTGCACGGCCTTGGGCTGGGTGAGCTGCCGAACCGACTCCACCCACTTCGCGACTTCGCTGTTGAGACTGGAGAGTGGGGTGAGGAGATGCGGAGCTGTTGCCATGCTGTGACCCTTCCGAAATCGGAGGGCGATTATAGCCACCGACCTTTGCTGCGGGCGCCCCCATTTGCCAGAACGCCGCCGTGTGGCCCGCTCCGCGACGACGCCGTACGCGAGGGGCGCAGGAAACGCGCCCGCGATCACTATTTGCCGTGTTTATGGCTGCTATTGAGCATGTTCCATTACCGCCCACGGCCTGCGAACCGGCGCGTTTCGAGCCCGCATGCAGCTCGACACGGAGAACCCCCCGCGATAGCGTGCGCGGCCTGTGACTCGCCCTTGGCCCGCTGCCTCCCGACGCTGACATGCCGCTCGATCTCGAGGATATTTTCGGCCCGGAAGGCCCCCTGCAGCGGGCGCTGCCGGACTTCCGGTTTCGCCGCCAGCAGCTGCACATGGCGCAGCGCGTGGCGAACGCGCTGGATCACCGCGAAGCTCTCGTCGTCGAGGCGGGCACCGGCACGGGCAAGACCTTCGCGTACCTCGTCCCCGCTCTGCTTTCGGGCAGGCGGGTCCTCATCTCCACGGGGACCCGGACGTTGCAGGACCAGCTGTTCTCGAAGGACCTGCCGCTCCTCTCCGCTGCCCTGGGCAGGCCGGCTCGCGTCGCGCTGCTGAAGGGCCGGGCGAACTACCTTTGTCGTCACCGACTGGCACTGGCGGGGGAGCAGCTGGCGCTCGAAGGCGCCAGGTCTCAGGACCGCACGCTGGCGCGCATCGGCCGGTGGGCGGCGGTCACCCGCACGGGCGACCTCGCCGAGGTGCCGGGCCTTTCGGATGCCCACCCCGTCTGGTCGCAGGTCACCTCGACGCGGGACAACTGCCTCGGCACACGTTGCGAGGAGTTCAGTCGCTGCCACGTGGCGCTGGCCCGTCGCGCGGCGCAGGAAGCGGATGTGGTCGTCGTGAACCATCACCTGCTGCTCGCGGATCTGGCGCTGAAGGAAGACGGGTTCGGGGACATCCTGGGGTCCGCCGACGCGCTCATTCTCGATGAGGCACATCAGATTCCCGACCTCGCAACGCAGTTCTTCGGCGCGAGCATCGCGAGCCGGCGCATCGACAACGTGCTGCGGGACGCGCAGGCAGAGCTCGCCTCTGCAACGCGAGGCTCCGCGGAGGAGGCGGCGGATGGCTCGGCACAGCAAGTGACGGAAGCGCTGCGTGCGGTGGCGGATCACCTCGCCGCCATCGCCAACCTTCTGCCGCGCCAGCAGGGCAGGTTTGCATGGGTCGAAGTATCAGCGCGGTTGGGCCCGCTCGTGGACGAGCTGGCGCATTCCATACGTGACCTTGCCGGTCAGCTCGAGGCCGCAGGCGCTGAATCGCCGCTCGAGACCGTCGCCGAGCGGGTGACCGATCTTGCGGAATCGCTGGAGCGTGTGGCCGGCGTGGACGAGATGGAAGGCACGCGCGCGGTCGAGGTCACGGCTCGCGGATTCACGCTCAGCCTGATCCCATTCGATGTGGCGGGCCGGTTCCATTCCCTGATGCATTCGCGGCCGTGCGCGTGGGTGTTCACCTCCGCCACGCTCTCCCTCGGTGAGGATTTCACGCACTTCACGAGCCGACTCGGCCTCGCGGAAGCGCAGACGCTGAAGATCGACAGCCCGTTCGACTACGAGCGCCAGAGCCTGCTCTACCTCCCGCAGGGCATGCCCGAGCCGCAGGACCCGGCGTTCGTCGCGCAGGTCATCGAGTGCGCCGTGCCGCTCATCAACGCCGCCAGGGGCGGGGCATTCGTGCTGTTCACCAGCCATCGCGCGCTTGCGCGCGCCGCGCAGCTCCTGCGTCAGCGTTGGGAGGAAGAGGCGCCCTACAACCTCTATGTGCAGGGCGAGGCTCCGCGCGAGCGGCTGCTGAAAGAATTCCGCGACGACGGCTGCGGCGTGCTCCTCGGCACCACGAGCTTCTGGGAGGGGGTGGACGTCAAAGGCGACGCGCTTCGTCTCGTCGTCATCGAGAAGCTGCCGTTCGCCTCGCCGGACGACCCGATCGTGAAGGCACGCATCGACCACCTTCAGGCGACCGGCGGCAACGCTTTTCGGGACTACCAGCTGCCCGAGGCCGCGCTGGCCCTGAAGCAGGGGGTGGGGCGCCTCATCCGCAGCGAAGAGGACTATGGCGCGGTGGTCATCTGCGACCCCCGTCTCGTGGGCCGCAACTACGGGCGTGTGTTCATCGGGGCGCTCCCCGCCATGCCGGTGACGCGGGATCGCGACGAGGCATCGCGGTTCCTCCGGAAGCACGCGCCGTCTCATCCCCAGGCGGCGCTCGGGGCTCAATGACGACGCGTCTCCCATGAAGATCCTGGCGCTCGACACTGCGACGGAGGCGTGCTCTGCCGCGCTGCTGGTCGACGGGCGGCTCATCGTTCGGGAGGAGGAGTTCGCGCGCGGCCACGCGGAGCACATCCTGCCCATGGTCGATGCCGTGCTGGCGGAGGGCGGGGTCGGGCTCGCGCAGATCGATGCCCTGGCCTTCGGCCGGGGACCTGGCGGCTTCACCGGCGTGCGGCTGGCCGCGAGCGTCGTGCAGGGCCTCGCGTTTGCCTCGGGCAGGCCGGTGGTTCCGGTGTCGGACCTTTCCGCGGTGGCCCAGCGCGCCTTCGAGCTCCCTGGCACGCCAGCGCGAGTGCTGGTCTGCAACGATGCCCGGATGCACGAGGTGTACTGGGGGTGCTTCCAGCGCGCCGGCGATGGGCTGGCGGTTCTGGTCGGCGCTGAGCACGTGGGGGCGCCGTCGGCCATCGTGCTGCCGGAGGGCTGGGCGGCGCTGCCGGCCGGCGCCGTCGGAGGTGTCGGCCGCGGCTTCCGTGCCTATCCGGAGCTGCTGCCAGGCGTTACACCCGCGGTGACTGTCGTGCAGGATGACATCCTGCCGCGTGCGGCGGAGATCGCCAGGCTCGCGGTGCCCGAGGTCGCCGCTGGCCGTTTATTGCAGCCGGATGACGCAATCCCCGTCTATCTGCGGGACGACGTCGCCCATCCGGCGTCACGAAACTGACATGACGCCGCGTATCGTCATGAATTTGCAATGATTGAGCCCTGTAATACGCCCGCCCCGTGAAGTCAGGTCGAGCATGCCCGCAAAACAGGTGCTGATAGTCGAAGACGAGCGGCCCATACGCGAGATGATCGCGTTTGGTCTGAAGCGAGCCGGATTCGAAGTTCGCGAAGCGGAGGACTGCCGCGCTGCGCGCGCAGCGCTGGCAGATCGTCGGCCCGACCTCGTGCTCATCGACTGGATGCTGCCGGACATGAGCGGCCTCGAGCTGGCCCGCTCGCTCAAGCGTGACCGTGACACGCGTGAGTTGCCCATCATCATGCTCACCGCGCGCGCAGAAGAGGGCGACAAGGTGGCCGGCCTCGAGGGCGGCGCTGATGACTATGTGACCAAGCCGTTCTCGCCCCGCGAGCTCGTGGCACGCATCAACGCCGTGCTGCGCCGGGCGGCCCCGCACAAGGGCGACGAGCGCATCGAGTTCGAGGGCCTCGCTCTCGATCAGGCGAGCCACCGCGTGCTCGTCGGCGAGAAGACGGTGGCGCTCGGGCCCACCGAGTACCGGATGCTCGAGTTCTTCATGACCCACCCGGAACGCGTGTACAAGCGCGACCAGCTTCTCGATCGCGTGTGGGGCGGCAACGTCTACGTCGAGGAGCGCACCATCGACGTGCACATCCGGCGCCTGCGCAAGGCGCTCGAGGAATTCGGCTACGACCGGTTCATCCAGACGGTGCGCGGTTCGGGGTATCGCTTTTCCGCTCGCGCGGAGTGACCATCTCCACCCATGCAGGGTGACACGAAAGCCTGGTGGTTCGCGGCGGGCCGGCTGCTCGGCACGGTCGTGCTGGGTCTCTTCATCGGCTGGATCTTCGGCAACCTCTGGGCCGGGCTCGCCGTTACGCTCGCCGGCCACCTGGCGTGGCAGTTCGCAAACCTGTTCCGTGTGGACTACTGGGTTCGCCATCGCAGCTACGCGGATCCGCCGGAGCTCGGAGGCGTGTGGGGTGACGTGGTGACGCAGGTCGTGCGCCTTCACAGGCGCAAGCGCTACCACAAGCAGCGGTTCTTCAAGCTCATCCGCCAGATCCAGCGGTCGACGGCCGCATTGCCGGATGGCGTGGTCATCCTCAACGAACAGCGCGAGATCACCTGGTTCAACCGCACGGCCGGGCGTCTGCTGAGTCTGCGCGGCTCGGACGACGTCGGCGTGCGCATCGACAACCTCCTGCGTCAACCGGAATTCGGCCGCTACTTCGATAGCGGCGAATACTCCAACGCAGTGGTGTTGCAGCCGGATGCGGGGCTCGACTGCTACCTGTCGCTGCAGCTCGTTCCCTACGGCGAAGGCCAGCACCTCCTGCTCGTGCGCGACGTGTCGCGTCAGATGCGTCTCGAAAACATGCGGAAGGATTTCGTCGCGAACGCCTCGCACGAGTTGCGCTCACCACTCGCCGTGATCGCCGGATACCTGGAGACGCTCGGTCACGACCCGGCGCTGCATGAGGATTTGCAGGCACCCGTTTCCGAGATGCGGCGCCAGGCAAGCCGCATGACCTCCATCATCCAGGATCTGCTCGCGCTCTCGAAGCTCGAGGAGAGCGACGAGATCGTGGGTGGTGACTACATCGACGTGCCGGCGCTGCTCGCCGTGCTGCGGAAGGACGTTCTGGCACGCCCCACACGGCCACGCGACGTGCGGGTGAAGATCGAGTCCTCCGCGATGCTTCGCGGCGACGAGCCCGAGATCCACTCGGCCTTCTCGAATCTCGTGGACAACGCAGCGAAGTACACGCCTACGGAAGGCGCTCTCGAGATGCGGTGGTGGGCAGACGCTGAGGGCGGTCACTTCTCCGTCACGGATACCGGCATCGGCATTCCCTCAGAGCACATCCCGCGGCTGACCGAGCGGTTCTACCGCGTGGACGCCGGGCGCTCCCGCGCTACTGGCGGCTCGGGTCTCGGTCTCGCTATCGTCAAACACGTGCTGCAGCGTCACGGCGGCACTCTCGACATCAAGAGCACCCTGGGCTCCGGCAGTACCTTCACGTGTCATTTCCCTGTGGAGCGAGTCATCGACTCGTCGGTGGAGTCCCGCGCCGCGGTCTGAGTACTGCCGCGGCCCCTGCGCGCGGACATTGGATATTGCTCAGACAGGCTCCAAGGTTTCGCTCCTAAGTGGGCTTGCTGCAAGAAATAGTTAGCAGCCCTGTCATCCGGTCGACACACCCCCTTCGCAGGCTTGCGTACGTCATTCTGCAGAGCTTCTGGGAGGCTCATGCGTGCCACGACTCCGCGTCTGGTCAAGACGCTGTTCCTGTCTGATATCCACCTCGGTTACAAGCGCGCGCGAGCACGCGAGCTGGCGGCGTTCCTGCAAGGCATCGATGCGGAGTGCATCATCCTCGCCGGAGACATCGTCGATCACCTGAGCCTTGCCCAGCGCTTCTTCTGGAACCACGAGCACACGCAGGTGGTGCGAACGCTGCTGGCGAAGCGCCGCGCAGGCGCGCGGCTCATCTACATTCCCGGCAATCATGACTCGAACCTTTCCATCGTCGCCGAGATGCTCCAGGGGCAGGTGGAGGTTCATCGAGAGTGGGTTCACCGCACGGCCCGCGGCGAGCGGCTCCTGGTCGTTCATGGCGACCAGTTCGACTCGGAGATGGCCCACGCCTGCCCCAAGTGGGTGGGCTGGCTGGGGAACCTGCTCTATGACTTCTCCATCGTCGTGAACGACAGGCTGAACGACGTGCTGCGCGTGATGGGGGGGCCCTACTGGCCCCTGGCCGAGCGGCTCAAGCTCGCCATCGGGACCAGCGCACGCTACATCGAGCGCTTCGAGGCGGTGGCTGCGCGTTACGCCGGCGAGCAGGGGTTCGATGGCATTCTCTGTGGTCACATTCACCGGGCGTCACTGCGTTGGGTCGGGAGCACGCTCTACTGCAACACCGGAGACTGGGTGGAGACCTGCTCGGCCGTGATCGAGGATCGTGATGGCGAATTGAAGCTGTTGAAGGCTGGTCGCGCGCAGGCATTCGGCTATCATCGGCCGATCGAGCCGCTCAGGGCGCCGGAGTACTAGCCGCATGGAAACTGCCGACCTCAGCCATCACATCTCGCGCCGCTTCAATGAAGACCTGGAGCGGGTGCGCAGCAAAGTGCTCGCGATGGGCGGATTCGTCGAGCAGCAGCTGCAGAAGGCGGTGACGGCACTGGTCGAAGGTGACAGCTCGCTGGGCGAAGCCGTCGCAATGGACGACTACAAGGTGAACGACATGGAGGTCTCCATCGACGAGGAATGCAGCCGCATCCTCGCCACGCGCGCCCCGGCGGCGGGGGATCTGCGCCTCATCGTGGCCATCATCAAGACCATCACCGATCTCGAGCGCATCGGTGACGAGGGCGAGAAGGTCGGCTACATCGCCTCACGGCTCGCCACCATGGAGCGCCCGGCCGACAAGTATCGCGAGATCAAGCATCTTGGCCGTGTCGTATCCGAGATGGTCCACGACGCCCTGGACGCCTTCGCGCGCATGGACGTGGAGGCGGCGCTGAAGGTGGCCCGGCAGGATCGGCTCGTCGACGAGGAATACGAGGCCATCCAGCGTCAGTGCATCACCTTCATGATGGAAGATCCGCGCACCATCCGGCGCGCCCTCGACATCCTCTGGGTGGTGCGTGCGCTCGAGCGTATCGGGGATCACGCCAAGAACATCAGCGAATACGTCATCTACATGGTCCACGGCAAGGATGTGCGCCACACCTCTCTCGACGATGTCGAGCGGCAGCTGAAGGAGGGCCAGAAGGAAGCTCCGAAGGAAGGTCAGAAGGAAGCCCAGGCCAGCCGCCCCGCCACACGGCCCGCGACCGGCTGACGGCTGCGGTTGGCGACATTCCCCGCGTTGCTTCCCGGGCTTGGGTCTTGCGGCGTCCCTTCGTTTCAAATCCGCGGGTCGGTGACGTAGGATCGGCCGCGTGAACAATCGACGTCTCCTGAATTTCGCGGGCTTTCTCGCGTGCGCCGCGCTCATGGGCTATGCGCTTTACGCACAGCATGGGCTCGGGCTCGAGCCGTGCCCGCTCTGCATCTTTCAGCGCGTAGGTGTCATCTCGCTGGGAGTGGTGTTCCTGGTAGCGGCGCTGCACAACCCCCGCGGGTGGGGTCGCTACGTGTACGGCGGGCTGATCGGGCTTGCCGCGCTTGCCACCGCAGGCGTCTCCGCGAGGCATCTGTACATCCAGAGCCAGCCGGCCGGCTCCGTTCCCTCGTGCGGTGCCCCGCTGGATGTGATGATCCAGTTCACGCCGCTCTTCGAGGTCGTGAAGAAGGTGCTGTTCGGCGGCGGTGAGTGCCAGAAGATCGACTGGACCTTCCTCGGGCTCTCGATGCCGGCGTGGGTGCTCATCTGCGCGCTGGCGCTGGGTGCGGCCGGGGTGCTCGTCAACATGCGCAGGACAGGCCCGCGTCCCCTCTCGCTGGCCATCAGAACCTGATCGTCAGGCCAGCAGGTTCTTCAGGGTGTTGAAGTACATGTGGTGAAGCGCGTCGATCTCCGACACGCTCACGGACTCGTTCACCTTGTGAATGCTGGCGTTGATGACGCCCAGCTCCACCACCTGCGCACCGGTTGGCGCGATGAAGCGCCCGTCCGAAGTGCCGCCGCCCGTCGAGTACTTCGGCCGCGAGCCCGTGACGGTCTCGACCGCGCTGCTCACAGCCTCGGAGAAGTCGCCGGGGGGCGTATAGAACGGCTCGCCGGAGAGGTACCACTCGATGGTGAACTTGACCCCGTGCCGGCGCAGGATGCCCTCGACGGTTTCCTTCAGGCCCGCGAGCGTCTGGACGGGTGAGTAGCGCAGATTGAACCGCGCCTTCAGCTCGCCCGGGATCACGTTCGGCGCCCCCGTTCCGGCATTGAAGTTCGAGATCTGGAACGTCGTCGGCTGGAAGTGCTCCGTCCCCTTGTCCCACTCCCGGGCCACGAGCTCTGCCAGCGCGGGCGCGAAGGAGTGCACCGGGTTTTCCGCGAGCTGCGGATAAGCCACGTGACCTTGCACGCCGTGCACGGTGAGGCGCCCGCTGAAGGAGCCGCGCCGGCCCACCTTGATGGTGTCGCCGATGGCCCTCTCGCTCGAGGGCTCGCCGACGACGCACCAGTCGATGCGCTCGTTGCGGGCGTTCAGCGTTTCCATGACCCGCCGGGTGCCGTCGACCGAGGGACCTTCCTCGTCGCTCGTGATGAGGAATGCGATGGAGCCCCTGTGGTCCGGGTGGCGGGCGACGAACGCTTCGCTCGCGGTGACCATGGCGGCGAGGCCGCTCTTCATGTCGGCCGCACCGCGCCCGTAGAGCACGCCGTCACGTACCGTGGGGGAGAAGGGGTCCGAGCGCCATTCTTCCAGCGGCCCGGTGGGCACGACATCCGTGTGGCCGGCGAAACAGAACACGGGGCCGGTGGTGCCGCGACGTGCCCAGAGGTTGTCGACGATGCCGTAGCGCAGCCGCTCCACCCGGAAGCCGGCGGCTTCGAGGCGGCGGGCCATCACGTCCTGGCAGCCTTCATCGGCGGGGGTCACGGACCGGCGGGCGATGAGATCCTGGGTCAGCTCGAGCGTTGCGGACATTCGCGTTTCGAAGGCCAGTGGACGTTAGCGGAAAAAGTTGCGCGTTTATACGGTGCGCCCTTGCGCGCGGCAAGTGCTGTCACACAGCGGCAATATGAGTGAGGCGTGGCGAATCAACTGCTTGTCCGCCCCTGTGGCATTTGCAACATGACTGTAATATTTCGCCCATACAGTGCCGCGGCCACTATCGGAGGTACTTCCGTGACCCACAAATTCCTGATGTCTCTCGCCGCCGCGAGTCTCGCGGTCGGGGGGCTGGCGCATGCCCAGACTTCGCGCGACTACATCAGCATCGTCGGGTCATCGACGGTATATCCGTTCACCACGGCGGTCGCCGAACAGTTCGGGCGCGTCGGCAAATTCAAGACACCGAAGGTCGAGAGCACCGGGACCGGCGGTGGCATCAAGCTCTTCTGCAATGGCGTCGGGGTCCAGCACCCGGACATCGCGAATGCCTCACGCCGCATCAAGCAGAGCGAAGTCGACGCCTGCACGAAGAATGGCGTGAAGGAGATCGTCGAGATCAAGGTCGGCTACGACGGCCTCGTGCTCGCGCACAGCAGGAAGGGCAAGAAGCTCGACGTGTCACGCAAGGACGTCTACCTCGCGCTCGCCAAGCAGATTCCGGATCCGGCCAAGCCGGAGACCCTCATCGCGAATCCCTACAGGACCTGGAAGCAGGTCAACCCCTCCCTGCCGGACGAGAAGATCGAAGTGCTCGGCCCGCCGCCGACCTCCGGCACGCGCGACTCGTTCGCCGAGCTCTACATGGAAGCGGGCTGCCAGAGCTATCCCTGGATCAAGACGCTGAAGGACGTGGACGAGGACCGCTACAAGCGCATCTGCCACACGGTGCGTGAGGATGGCGCTTACGTCGAAGCCGGCGAGAACGACAACCTCATCGTCCAGAAGCTCGACGCGAACCCCACCGCGGTCGGCATCTTCGGCTACAGCTACCTCGAGGAGAACGAGGACAAGCTGCTGGGCAGCGCGCTCGAAGGCGTGACGCCCGTGTTCGAGACGATCGCGTCCGGCGAGTTTCCGGCCTCGCGCCCGCTCTTCATCTACGTGAAGAAGGCGCACGTCGGGGTCATCCCGGGCATCAAGGAGTTCGTGAGCGAGTACGTGAGCGACAAGGCGCTGGGCGAGGAAGGGTACCTTGCGGACAAGGGCCTCATTCCGCCGAGCACGGCGGAGGCCGGCAGGATCCGCGCCGATGCCATCGCGCTCAAGAGCGTGCAGCTCTGATCCCGAAGCCCCCCGGTCCGGCGCGACGACGGCCGCACACGAAAACCGTGAGGACCAGCGCCCGCAGCTCGATCTGAACGTGAGCTTCCGAGGAGTGCCGCGCCCGGTTCTGCCCGGAGCGGTTTTCGGGCAGACTTGCGCGCACTGCAACCCGGGCTCGGCCGCGCCAGCACGCGACCGGGCCCGACTGTCGGAGCCGGGTCGATGCCGGGCTTCACTGATCTGGGAATGGCATGACACCAGCGGCTCTTCTCGTCGTCCTCATCGGCCTGTCGCTGGTGGCCTATTCAATTGGGAAGTCGCGTGCGTTGTCCGTGGTCGGCGGCAGCCGCGGCATCCGGAACCTCCATTCCCTGCCGAGCTACTACGGCGCGCTGACGGCATTGTGGTGCGCGGTTCCCGCGCTCGTCGTGCTCGCGGTATGGGTCGCTTTCCAGGATTCCATCATCACGAGCCTCGTCACCTCCCACATGCCGGAGGCGATGCGCAATCTCGCGCCATCAGAGCTCGGTCTCGTGCTCAACGACGTGCACAACGTGGTGGCGGGCAACGTGCCCATGGATGCCGCGCGTCCGGAGATACGCGCCGCCGCAGAGGAATACCTCGAGCTGCGCGGCCTGAGCCGCATGGCGCTCACGGCGCTCGCCGTCGCGGTCGGCATCGTCGGCATGGTCATCGTCCGCGCGAAGATCTCCGCGCCATTTCGTGCCCGCAATGCCGTGGAGCGCATCGTGGAGTGGGCGCTCATCGGCTGCTCCCTGATCGCCGTGCTCACCACCGTGGGCATCATCGCTTCGGTCGCCTTCGAGGCCGCGCGCTTCTTCGGCAAGGTGCCGTGGTACGAGTTCCTGTTCGGCCTGCAGTGGAGCCCGCAGACCGCCATCCGCGCAGACCAGGTCGGGTCTTCCGGGGCATTCGGCGCCGTGCCGCTCTTCTGGGGCACCATCATGATCTCGGGCATCGCGATGCTCGTCGCGGTGCCTGTCGGGCTCTTCTCCGCCGTGTACCTGGCGGAGTACGCGCACCGCAAGTTCCGTGCGTGGACCAAGCCGTTCCTCGAAGTGCTCGCGGGTGTTCCGACGGTGGTGTACGGGTTCTTCGCGGCACTCACGGTGGGCCCGGCGCTGCGCGCCTGGGGCGAGTCGGTGGGTCTCAATGTGGCTTCCGAAAGCGCGCTCGCCGCGGGGCTCGTCATGGGCATCATGATCGTGCCTTTCGTGTCGTCCCTCGCGGATGACATGATCACGGCCGTCCCGCAATCATTGCGCGACGGCGCCTATGCGCTGGGCGCCACGAAGTCCGAGACCATCAAGCAGGTGGTCGTGCGCGCGGCGCTGCCGGGCATCGTCGGTGGCGTGCTCCTCGCGATCTCCCGTGCCATCGGTGAAACCATGATCGTGGTGATGGCCGCGGGTCTCGCAGCGAACCTGACCGCGAACCCCTTCGAAGCCGTGACCACAGTGACCGTGCAGATCGTCACGCTGCTCGTCGGCGACCAGGAGTTCGACAGCCCCAAGACGCTCGCCGCGTTCGCGCTCGGCCTGGTGCTGTTCCTGGTGACGCTCGGGCTCAACGTCCTGGCACTGCACATCGTCAAGAAGTATCGGGAACAGTATGAGTGAGCCCACCGGCGCGACCAGCGTGACGGCTGCGACGCGCGCCGGCGGCGCGGTGGGGCGCACGCCGCAGCAAACGCAGGAGCTCGTGGCAAAGAGCCTGCGGCGCCGCTACTGGGCGGAACGGCGGTTCCGCTTCTACGGCCTGGCGGCTGTGCTGCTCGGTATCGCGTTCGTCCTGTTCCTGTTCGTCACGATCTTCTCGAAGGGTTTTTCGACCTTCCAGCAGTCCTACATCAAGGCGGAAGTGTTCTACGACCCCGCCATCATCGACCCGACCGGCGCGCGCAACCCCGAAGACCTTGCGGCCGCGGACTACCAGGCCATCGTCCGCGAGGCCATGAGGAAGCGGTTCCCGCAGGTCGAAGGGCGCGGGCCCACGCGCGAGCTCATGCGTCTCGTCAGCGGCGGCGCCGCATTCGACCTGCGCGAGCGCGTCATGAATGCCCCGGAGCTCATCGGCAAGACCGAAACGCAGTGGCTGCTGGCGAGCGACGACGTCGACATGTTCATGAAGGGCAGCATCGCGCGTGGCAGTGGGGAGACCGGCGGCCCTCTGTCCGCGGACCAGATCAGCTGGGTCGACAAGCTCGAGGCGGATGACGCGCTCGAGCTGCGCTTCAATCGCACATTCTTCACGCACGGCGATTCGCGGGAACCTGAGCAGGCTGGCGTGGGCGGTGCGGTCATGGGTTCGCTGTTCACGCTGGCGCTGACGCTGCTCCTCTCGTTTCCCATCGGCGTTGCCGCCGCGATCTATCTCGAGGAGTTCGCGCGAAAGAACCGCTGGACGGATCTCATCGAGGTGAACATCAACAACCTCGCGGCCGTGCCTTCGATCGTGTTCGGGCTGCTCGGCCTCGCGGTGTTCATCGGGTTCTTCGGGCTGCCGCGTTCGGCGCCGCTCGTGGGTGCGCTCGTGCTCACGCTGTTGACGCTGCCGACCATCATCATCGCCTCCCGTGCGGCGCTGAAGGGTGTTCCGCCGTCCATTCGCGAAGCGGCGCTGGGCATGGGGGCATCCAGGATCCAGATGGTGGTGCACCACGTGCTGCCGCTGGCCATGCCGGGCATGCTGACGGGTACGATCATCGGCATGGCGCGCGCGCTCGGTGAAACAGCTCCACTCTTGATGATCGGCATGGTTGCCTTCATCGTGGACGTGCCGCGGGGTTTCACGGACCCGGCGACGGTTTTGCCGGTTCAGGTGTTCCTGTGGTCCGACAGCCCCGAGCGCGCGTTCGTGGAGCGCACGTCCGGTGCAATCATCGTGCTGCTAGGCTTCCTCGTCGTGATGAACGCTACCGCGGTCATCCTGCGAAACCGGTTCGAGCGCCGCTGGTAGGCGGCCGCCTCGTGTTACCTTGAAACAAGCGAGCTGATCATGGATTCCACGACAGTCGAAACCAACCGCGGCGCCACTTCGCCCGACGCCGGCATCAACGTGAAGCCGAGCGGGCGGCGCAGCTCCGCGGCGACCGCCGAGTCGCTCGCGAGCCACGGGGACGTTCAGACGGTCGGCTCCGTCACGGTCGAGAATCCGCTGTTCAACTGCCGCAACGTCGACGTGTATTACGGCGAGAAGCACGCCATCAAGAACGTCAGCATCGACATCGGGCGCGAACAGGTGCTCGCGATGATCGGGCCTTCGGGCTGCGGCAAGTCGACGTTCCTGCGGTGCCTCAATCGCATGAACGACACCATCCAGGGGGCTCGGGTCACCGGCACCATTCTCCTCGACGGCAAGGACATCCACGATCGCAAGCAGGATGTGGTGCAGCTGCGCGCGCGGGTCGGCATGGTGTTCCAGAAGCCCAACCCGTTCCCGAAATCCATCTACGAGAACGTGGCGTATGGGCCGCGCATCCACGGCCTCGCGGCGGATCGCGTCGAGCTCGACGAAATCGTCCAGACGAGCCTGCGTCGCGCGGGCCTGTGGGACGAGGTGAAGGATCGCCTCAGTCACCCCGGCACGAGCCTCTCGGGCGGTCAGCAGCAAAGACTCTGCATCGCGCGCACCATCGCCGTGAACCCGGAAGTGATCCTCATGGACGAGCCGTGTTCCGCCCTCGATCCCATTGCGACCGCCCGCATCGAGGATCTGATCGATGAGCTGCGCGCGAGCTATGCCATCGTCATCGTGACGCACTCCATGCAGCAGGCGGCTCGCGTCTCCCAGCGCACGGCATACTTCCATCTCGGCGATCTCATCGAGGTCGGCGAGACGGACCGTGTGTTCACCAACCCGCGTCACAAGCTGACTGAAGACTACATCACGGGCCGATTCGGATAATGTTGGAAGGACATACCAGCCGCGCCTTCGACGGCGCGCTCGCCGCGCTGCACATGCGCGTGCTCGAGATGGGCGGGCTGGTGCTCGAGCAGGTGCGCGAGGCGGCATCCGCCTACACGGAGTGGGATGCGACGAGCGCGGGTCGCGTCATCGAGCGCGAGCGCACGGTCAACGCCTACGACAAGAGCATCGATGCCGAGCAGCTCACCCTGATCGCCCGGCGCCAGCCCATGGCAAACGACCTGCGCGCCATCATCGCCATGTCGAAATGCGTGGCGGAGCTCGAGCGGGCGGGGGATGAGGCGAAGAAGATCGCGCGTACCGTACTCGGGCACGGCGCGCGGCCCGGTGCGGCCACCACGCGTGATGCACGTCATCTTGCGCGCCTTGCTGTCAGTCTGCTGCGGCTGGCACTGGACGCGTTCGACCGCATCGAACCGGCGCTTGCGGCGGAAGTGATCGCGCGTGATCGTGATCTCGACGAGGAATACAGCGCGGGCCTGCGCCGCCTGCTGACGCGCGCCATGGAGGACCCGCGGCACTTCGACATCGCCCTCGAGGCGGCTTTCGTGCTGAAGTCCCTGGAGCGCATCGGGGATCACGCGCGCAATCTCGCGCGGCACACCCTGTCCATCAACGACGTGGGCTCCACTCCGGAGCAGGCGGCGCAGGCTCCGGCTCCCCAGAACGGCTGAAGCGCGCGCGGGGTGCGATGGCCGCGTGCCGTTACAGCACGTCGTCACCCCGCCAGGGTCGAGGACGGCAGAAGAGCCGCCGCATGCGCTAGTCCGCGGCGCGCAGCAACTCGTTGATGGAGGTCTTGGCGCGCGTCTGCGCATCGACCTGCTTCACGATGATGGCGCAGTACAGACCGTACTTGCCGTCCTCGGAGGGCAGGGTGCCCGGCACCACGACCGAGCCTGCCGGCACACGACCGCGATACACCTTGCCGGTGGCGCGGTCATAGATGCGGGTGCCCTGGCCGATGAACACGCCCATGGACAGCACGGCACCCTGCTCGACGATGACTCCCTCGACGACTTCGGAGCGCGCGCCGATGAAGCAGTCATCCTCGATGATGGTGGGTGCGGCCTGCAGCGGCTCGAGCACGCCGCCGATGCCCACGCCGCCGGAAAGATGCACGTTCCTGCCAATCTGGGCGCACGAGCCGACGGTGACCCAGGTATCCACCATGGTGCCGCTGTCGACGTAGGCGCCGATGTTCACGTAGCTCGGCATCAGAACGGTGTTCGGGGCGATGTACGCACCCTTGCGCGCGATGGCATGCGGAACCACGCGGGTGCCGCCGGCGCGAAGCTGCTCTTCCGTCGCCTCGGCATACTTCAGCGGCACCTTGTCGAAGAAGCGGGTGTAGCCGGCCTCGACGGCCTGGTTGTCGTGCGTGCGGAAGTGCAGCAGCACGGCTTTCTTCAGCCATTCGTTGACGACCCACTGACCGCCCTTTTTTTCAGCCACGCGCGCCTGGCCACTGTCGAGCAGGGCAATGCAATCGTCGATGGCGCGGAGGAGCGAGGCATCGGCGTTCGAGGGCGTGATCTCGGCCCGGCGCTCGAAGGCCGCCTCGATGGTGGCCCGGAGAGCCTCGGAGGCTTGGTGCGTACTCATGCGGGGCGCAATGGTGCCGATGCGCGAGGCATCCGTCCATCATTAGTTTGATCGCGCGGCTCGCTGCTACTTCCGTTCCGCGAGGAATGCCCGGATGCGCGTGGCCGCCTCGACGCATTGCTCGATGCCGGCGGTGAGCGAGATGCGCACGCGGCCGCGGCCGGGGTTCTCGCCATGGGCCGAGCGGGCGAGATAGCTGCCGGGCAGAAGAGTGAGGTTCTGGGATGCGAACAAACCGCGAGTGAACTGCTCGTCATCCTCGCCGACGTACGGCCACAGGTAGAACGCGCCGTCCGGCTGTTTCACGTCGAGCAAGGGCGAGAGCATCGGCAGGACGCGCGCGAACTTCTCCTGGTACAGGCGGCGGTTCTGCGCGGCGTGAGCGTCGTCGTCCCACGCCGCGATGCTGGCAAGCTGAGTGGGCACCGGCATGGCGCTGCCGTGATACGTGCGGTAGAGCAGAAAGCGCGACATGAGCGCCGGATCCCCGGCCACGAAACCCGATCGCAGACCGGGAACGCTGGAGCGCTTCGAGAGGCTGTGAAACACGGCGCAGCGCTCGAACCGCGAGCGGCCGGTTGCCAGAGCAGCTTGCAGCAGGCTCGGCGGCGGCGCGTTCTCGTCCAGGTAGATCTCGGCGTAGCACTCATCCGCGGCGATCACGAAATCGTGGCGCTCCGCGAGCTCGAGCGCATCTTCGAGATACTCGCGGGAAGCCGTGGCGCCCGCGGGGTTGCCGGGATTGCAGAGGAAAAGGACCGCGCACCGCTTCCAGACTTCATCCGGGACCGCTTCCAGATCCGGGATGTAGCCGTTCGCTGCAGTGGTGTTGAGGAACCACGGCTGCGCGCCGGCTAGAAGCGCTGCGCCTTCGTAGATCTGATAGAAGGGGTTCGGCATCAGCACGAGCGAGTCGGCTCGCGCATCCACCATGGACTGCACGAACGCGAACAGCGCTTCGCGCGTGCCATTCACCGGCAACACCATCGTTTCGGGGCCCACCGCGCCCGCGCGGAGCGAGAAGCGGCGTTCGAGCCAGCGGCCGATCGAGGCGCGCAGCTCGATGAGGCCGATCGTGGCGGGATAGCTGCCCAGCCGATGCAGGTTCTGTCGCAGCGTCTCGAGGACGAAGGCTGGCGGTTCATGCTGCGGCTCGCCGATCGACATGGCGATGTGCGCAAGCTCCTCCGGCGGCTCGACGCCCGCTTTCAGGCGGGCGAGCTTTTCGAAGGGATAGGTATGGAGCAGGTTCAGACGCGGGTTCATTTCAGACTCTCGGATTCGGCGCCCCGCTCGCGCGGCGCCCCGGGCGGCGCGATGGCGAGGCGAGCCCTCTGGCCGTCACCCTCATCAGGCGGCTTGTCGGCGGTCGAGGGCCTGGGTGAGGCGGCTCTTCAGGCGCTGGGCGGCGGCCTCGGTCAGCGGCCGGTTGTCGAAATCGGTGACGTAGAAGACGTCCTCGGCGCGCTCGCCCACGGTCATGATCTTCGCGGCATGAAGCTCGATGCGCTCTTCCATCAGCACCTTGCCGATGTCGCAGAGCAGACCGGGCCGGTCGCCGGCAATCAGCTCCAGCACTGAGCGCTGGTTGCGCGCGTCCACGTTCACCGCAATCTGGGTGGGTGTGTTGAACATGCGCGCCTGTCGTGGGGCGCGGCGCGACACGGCGAGCGGCGCATCGTCCGGACGCTGCACGGAGCGCCACAGGGCGCGCTCGATCTCGCCCTGCCGGTCCTCATCCGTGATGGGCGCGCCGTCGTCCTCGAGCACGTGGTAGAGGTCGAGGCTGAAGCCATCGTCCGTGGCGGTGATGCGGGCATCCACGATGTTGAGCCCGAGCTGGTCGAGGACTGCGGTGGCGCGCGCAAAGCCATGACGGCGCGGACGCCCGAAGACGAGCACGCCGGTCGTGCCGCGCTCGCTCTGCGGCTCGATGGCCACCAGCGGCTCTTCCGAGCCTGGCTCCCGCTCTGCGAGCAGCCGCGTATGCCATGCCACCTCGTCCGGCGAGTGGCGCAGGAAGTAGGGCGCGGAGAAGCGCGTCCACGCGCGCTGGATGTCGGCCTCGGTCATGTGCTGATCGAGCAGCAGGCGCTTCGCCACCTCCTGGCGTTCGCGCACCAGCTCGTCCTGGTCGATGGGGCTCTCCAGTCCGCGGCGCAAGGCGCGCTTCACGCGCTGGTAGAACTCGTGGAAGAGCGAGGCTTTCCAGGAATTCCAGAGCTTGGGGTTCGTGCCACGCACGTCGGCGGACGTGAGCACGTAGAGGTAGTCGAGATGCGTCTCGTCACCGACCTTGCGCGCGAACGCATTGATGACCTGCGGGTCGCCGATGTCCTGCTTCTGCGCGGTGATCGACAGCTCCAGGTGATTGCGCACCAGCCACGCCACCAGGCGTGCGTCGTATCTCGACAGGCCCTGCTCCAGGCAGAAGGCTTCCGCGTCGACGGCGCCGAGGTCCGAATGATCCCCGCCGCGGCCTTTCGCGATGTCATGGAAGAGGGCGGCGAGGTAGACGATCTCCGGCTTCGGGAGCTGCTGCATGATGCGCGACAGGTCCGGCAGCTCGTGATCGTACCGGGGAATGGCGAGGCGCCGCAGGTTGCTCACGACGAAGAGCGTGTGGGCATCCACGGTGTACGCGTGGAAGAGGTCGTACTGCATGCGGCCCACGATGCGCCCGAACGCCGGAATGTAGCGGCCAAGCACGCCGTAGGTGTTCATGCGGCGAAGCTCGTGGGTCACGCCGACGGGAGCGCGCAGGATGTCCACGAACAGCCGGTGATGGCGCGGGTTCTGCCGGAACTCTTCGTCGATGAGCCACAGGTTGCGCGCGACGGCGCGCATGGTGGAGGCGCGCACACCCTTGATGTCCGGGTGCTGCTGCAGGAGCTGGAACATTTCGAGGAGCGCCGAAGGCGTGCGCGCGAACACATCGTCGCTCACGGCTTCGAGGGACCCGCTGCGAACCTGGAAGCGCGCGTTGAGAGGACGCGGCGGTTCGTTCTCCGTGAGGATGGCTTCGCGGAAGAGCTGCAGCAGCAGCTCGTTCAGCAGCATCACGTCCATCACCGTGCGGTAGTAGCGCTGCATGAGCTGTTCGACGGCCAGCGTGTATGACGCATCCTCGTAGCCGAACGTCTGTGCGAGCTTGATCTGGTGATCGAACAGCAGCCGGTCCTCGCGCCGGTTCGTGAGCACGTGCAGGCCGAAGCGCACCTTCCAGAGGAACGTTTGCGCCTGCTTCAGCCGCCGCAGCTCCGCCACGCTGAGGAAGCCATGCGTGGCGAGCTCATCGAGCGTGTCGGCGCCGAAGTGGCGCTTGGCGACCCAGGCGATCGTCTGGATGTCCCGCAGGCCGCCGGGACCGGTCTTCACGTTCGGCTCGAGGTTGTAGGCCGTGTCGTTTGCCTTCAGGTGCCGCTCCGCCTGTTCGCGCACCTTGGCGTCGAAGAACTCCTTCACGGGCCAGATGCGATCCGGCCCGATGGCGGCGCGCATCTGCGTGAGCAGCTCCGCGTTGCCGGAGAGCAGGCGCGACTCGAGCAGCGTCGTCATGACGCTCACGTCGGCGGCGCTTTCCTGTGCGCACTCTTCGACGGTGCGCACGCTGTGGCCGACTTCGAGACCGATGTCCCAGAGGAACGCCACGAACTGCTCGACACGCGAGCGGCCCTCGGGGTCGAGCGGCGCAGGCACGAGGAGCAGCAGGTCGATGTCCGAACAGGGGTGAAGCTCGCCACGGCCATAGCCGCCCACTGCGACCAGAGCCCACTGCCGGGTTTCCGCCCCGAACTTCACGCGGCACGCCTCGCGCAGAACGGCGTCCACCAGCAGCGGGCGCGCATGCACGAGCGTGTCGATGGATTCTTCGGCGAGGAAGCGGGCGCTCAAGTCGTCGTGCCCCTGCTTCAGCAGGGCACGGAACGCCGCAGGGGAGCCCTGCGCCTCCGCGATCAGCGCGGGCAACCGCGCAAGAAATGGCCACGGCGCCGCCCGCGAGGCCGGCGGCAGGAAATCCTCCAGAGAGTCAGGGTCGCCGACCACGTATCGAGACCTTCAGCGCCAGTTGAATGATTCAGCGGCTGAACCGGCCGCAACAGTCGAGCCTCTTGCGGCTGGAAACGCCGCCACGCACCGAAAAAGCGCCGGGCCGCGCGAGGCCCATGCCGACTCTCTCACATGAATGATCTCAGTGCCGGCCACGGGCGCCGAGCGTCAACACCTCGAATCCATCCTGCGTCACGAGCACAGTGTGCTCCCATTGCGCGGAGAGCGAGTGGTCCTTCGTGATGACGGTCCACCCGTCCGGCAGCAGCCGCACGTGGCGCTTGCCCGCGTTCACCATGGGCTCGATGGTGAAGGTCATCCCCGGCCGCAGCTCGAGGCCCGTGCCCGGCTCGCCATAGTGGAGTACCTGCGGATCCTCGTGATAGATGCGCCCGATGCCGTGACCGCAGTATTCACGGACGACGGAGAAGTTCTCCGACTCCACGAACTTCTGGATCGCGTGGCCGACATCGCCCAGGCGCGAGCCGGGCTTCACGGTCTCGATGCCGCGCCACATCGCCTCGTGGCAGATCTCGTTGAGCCGCAGCGCATGCGGGGCCACCTTGCCGACCGCGTACATGCGGCTCGTGTCGCCGTGGAAACCGTCCTTGATGACCGTGACATCGATGTTGATGATGTCGCCGTTCTTCAGTCGCTTCTCGTTCGGAATGCCGTGGCAGACGACGTGATTCACCGAGGAGCAGATGGTCTTCGGAAAGCCGCGGTAGTTGACGTTCGCCGGAATCGCCTTCTGCACGTTCACGATGTGGTCGTAACAGATACGGTCCAGCTCTTCGGTGCTGACGCCGGGCACGACGTAGGGCCCGATCATGTCGAGCACTTCTGCGGCGAGCCGGCCGGCGGCGCGCATCTTTTCCTGATCTTCCGGAGACTTGATGGTGACGTGCATCGATGCGTTGCGACCCGTTCCCGGGTTGCGTGTAACGTGTTGTTCCGATGGGGTCTTCATGGTATAAAGCGCGGCCTTTTTTGGCAAACAAACCCCACACGCGCAACCAGTAACCTGGCGGCTGGGTGTTCGGCAAAGCGCTGAAAAGCTGCGATTCCGGATGTCCGCCAGGGGTGCGCGGAGGCCCAACCCACACAGGAGATTGTCGATGCCCGGCGTGTCCATGAGACAGATGCTGGAGGCGGGAGTCCATTTCGGACATCAGACCCGCTTCTGGAACCCGAAGATGGCCCCTTACATCTTTGGCGAACGCAACCGTATTCACATCATCAACCTCGAGAAGACGCAGCCCATGTATTCGGAGGCTGCGAACTTCATCAAGAGCGTGGTCGCGGACGGCGGCAAGGTGCTGTTCGTCGGCACCAAGCGCTCGGCCCGTGAAGCCATGCAGGCCGAAGCCCTCCGCTGCGGCATGCCCTTCGTCAACCAGCGCTGGCTTGGCGGCATGCTCACCAATTTCAAGACGATCCGTCAGTCCATCAAGCGCCTCGGCGAGATCACCGAGCTCGCCACGAGCGGGGCGCTCGAGAAGCGCGGCAAGAAAGAAGCCACCCAGCTGCGCCGTGAGCAGGAGAAGCTCGAGAGGAGCCTCGGCGGCATCAAGGACATGGATTCGCTGCCGGACGCCATTTTCATCGTGGACGTCGGCCATGAGTCCATCGCGATCCACGAGGCCAAGAAGCTCGGCATTCCGGTGATCGCGGTGGTCGACACCAACTGCTCCCCGGATGGCGTCGAGTACATCATTCCCGGCAACGACGATGCCATGCGCGCCATCCAGCTCTACGCCGTCGGCATCGCCGATGCGGTGCTGGAAGGCAAAGAGTCGGTGCCCCAGGTGGCTGTCGGTGAGGACGAGTTCGTCGAGCTCGACGAGGCGGGCAACCCGCGCCGCAAGGCCTCGCGCGGCAGGCCGCGTCCGGCTGCCACGGTTCGCAAGAAGACCCCGCCGCGTCGGCGGCCGGGTCCGGCCCGTGCTCCCGCGCCGGGTGAGGCTGCCGAGGTTGTCGAGACGGCTGTCGTCGCGGCGACTGCGGAGATCGACGATCTGGACGATGTCGATGACACCGAGACCGTCGCGCCGGCCACCCCGGCCTCCGCGCCCCGTCGCCCGACAGGTGGTGGTGACACGCGCCGGCGCCGCGACGGCGGTCGCTGAGGTTGGGTTTCCGCGTCTCGCGGAGCTCTTGAGCTGAATGTGCGGGGTCCGCGCCTTTGCGACCCCGCAAGTCCCGGCGCGATGCCGGGATGACACCCGGCCGCAGGCCGTGGGAAGGATTTTGAGATGGCTATTACTGCAGAGGCGGTCAAGCAGCTCCGCGAGCGCACGGGCGCTGGGATGATGGAGTGCAAGAAGGCCCTGGTCGAAACCAACGGCGACCTCGATGCCGCCGCGGACCTCATGCGCAAGCAGGGGCTCGCGAAGGCCGACAAGAAGGCCTCGCGCGTCGCGGCCGAGGGCGTCATCGCGATCGAGAAGTCGGCGGACGGCAAGTCGGCCGCCATGGTGGAAGTGAACTGCGAGACGGACTTCGTCGCACGCGAGGCGGATTTCCGCGCCTTCGCGCAGGCGGTGGCCGCCCGGGCCGCGGCCGAGAAGCCCGCGTCGCTCGAAGCGCTGCTGGCCGCGAAGCTCGACAGCGGTGAGACGATCGACGAGCGCCGGCGCGCGCTGATCGCGAAGATCGGCGAGAACATGAGCGTGCGGCGCTTCGCGCTGCTGTCGGCGCCAACTCACCTCGGTGCCTACATTCACGGCACCCGCATCGGCGCGCTCGTTGCGCTCGAGGGCGGGGAGCCCGCGCTGGCCTACGACGTGGCCATGCACGTGGCCGCCAGCAACCCCCAGTATCTTTCCGCGGACACGGTGCCGGCCGAAGCCGTCGCCAAGGAACGCGCGATCCTCGTCGAGCAGGCCCAGAACGAGAACGCGGCGTCGGCCAAGCCGAAGCCGGCCGACATCGTCACGAAGATGGTGGAAGGCCGTCTTCGCAAGTCGCTCAGCGAGATCACGCTGACCGGCCAGCCCTTCGTGAAGGACCCTGACACCACCGTCGAGAAGCTGCTCGCGGGTGCCAAGGCGAAGGTGACCGCGTTCGAGCGTTACGAAGTCGGCGCCGGCATCGAGAAGAAGCAGGAAGACTTCCGCGCCGAGGTCATGAAGCAGGTGAAGGACAGCGGCGGCGGTTCGACCAAGCACTGACAGTCGGCAAAAAACCCCGCCCCGGCGGGGTTTTTTCTAAAAGCCCGGAAAGACTCTATGAACGCAACCGCAGACCTTCCTTACAAACGCGTCCTCGTGAAGCTCTCCGGCGAGGCCCTGCTGGGCTCGGGTGACTACGGCATCGATCCCGCCGTGCTGAAGCGCATCGCGGTCGAGCTGCAAGGGCTCGTCGGGCTGGGCGTCAAGGTCGCCGTCGTCATCGGCGGCGGCAACATCTTTCGCGGCGCCGGCCTCGCCCGGGCGGGGATGGATCGCGTCACCGGCGACCACATGGGCATGCTGGCGACCGTGATGAACGCGCTCGCCATGCAGGACGCGCTCGAAAGCCTCGGCGCACACGTTCGCGTGATGTCGGCCATCCGCATCAACCAGGTGTGCGAGGACTACATCCGGCGCCGCGCCGTGCGCCACCTGGAAAAGGACCGAGTGGTCGTTTTCGCGGCCGGCACCGGCAACCCCTTCTTCACCACGGATACCGCGGCGGCCCTGCGCGCCATCGAGATCAACGCGGACCTGCTGCTGAAAGCCACCAAGGTGAACGGTGTGTACTCGGACGATCCGGTCCGCAACCCCAATGCCACGCGCTACTCGCGCCTCACGTTCGACAAGGTCCTGACCGACCGGCTGAACGTGATGGACGCCACGGCAGTCGTCATGTGCCGCGACAACCGCCTGCCGCTGCGCGTGTTCAATCTCAACAACGCCGGTGATCTCACGCGCGTCGTGCGCGGCGAGGACGTCGGCACGCTGGTTACGTTCGAGTAGGAGCCTGCCCGGGGCAAAGGCCATCGGCTGCGCTACGATGCCCCTTGCCCGGACAGGCTCCTAGCCAGTCGAGGAGTCGAACCATGCTCGAAGACATCAAGAAAGACGCCATCACACGCATGACCAAGTGCGTGCAGAACTTCCAGGCCGATACGCGGAAGCTGCGCACCGGCCGTGCGCATCCGAGTCTCGTGGATCACCTGAAGGTGGATTACTACGGCTCGGACGTGCCCCTCCAGCAGGTCGCCAACATCGCCGTCGAGGACGGGCGCACGCTCGTCATCTCGCCGTGGGAGAAGTCCATGGTGCAGGCCATCGAGAAGGCGATCTTCAAGTCGGACCTGGGTCTCACGCCCATGACCGCGGGCACCGTCATCCGCATCCCCATGCCGCCCCTCACCGAGGAGCGCCGCCGGGACATCACGAAGGTGCTCCGTCACGACGCCGAGAATGCCCGGGTCGCCATCCGCAACGTGCGCCGCGACGTCATGGGTGACGTGAAGGACGCGCTGAAGGAGAAGCTCATCTCCCAGGACGATGAGCGCCGCGCCGAAGCCGAAATCCAGAAGCTCACCGACAAGCACGTGGCCGACGTCGAGCAGGTCCTGGCGGCGAAGGAGAAGGAGATCATGCAGGTTTGAAGCCGGTGAGTCTGCCGCGGCACATCGCGATCATCATGGACGGCAACGGCCGGTGGGCAGCGGCCCGCGGCCTGCCGCGAGCCGCGGGTCACAAGAACGGCATCGCCGGAGTGCGCATGTCGATCGAGGAGTGCGCGAAGCGCGGCATCGAAGCGCTCACGCTGTTCGCGTTCTCGAGCGAGAACTGGCATCGGCCCCAGGACGAAGTATCGAGCCTCATGGGGCTCTTCCTCGAGGCGCTCGACCGCGAGATCGCGGAGCTGCACGCGAACAATGTGCGCGTGCGATTCATAGGCGATCGCAGCACACTCTCCGTGCGGCTGCAGGCGCGCATCGCGGCAGCGGAAGAGGAGACCGCCGGGAACTCCGGCCTCAAGCTGCAGGTGGCAGTGAGTTACGGGGGTAGGTGGGACGTGGTTCAGGCAGCTCAGAAGCTCGCGAGGCGTTGCGCGGAAGGGTCGCTGCGCGCGCAGGACATCACCGAAAGCGATTTCACGGCGACACTCGAGCTCGGCAGCGACACGCCCGACCCGGATCTTTTCATCCGCACGGGCGGCGAGCTGCGCATCAGCAATTTCCTGCTGTGGAACCTCGCATATACGGAGCTCTACTTCACAGAGAAGCTCTGGCCGGAGTTCGACGTGGTGGAATTCGAGGCGGCACTCGCCTTTTTCGGGGCGCGTGAGCGCCGCTTCGGGCTCACGGGCGCCCAGTCGCCGGCCAGTCGGGCCGGTGGGCGTCGCGCCTGAATTTTCGCCGCGGCGCTTTGCATGGCTGAGGGAATCAAGAAACGCGTTGCGACTGCCGTTGTGCTCGTCGCCGTTCTGCTGCTGGTGCTTCTTTTGATGCCGCCTGTTGCGACCGTCATTGCGCTCACGCTCGTGGTGCTCGCAGGTGCATGGGAGTGGTCGGCATTTCTTCGAGCCCCCAGTGTGGCGTACCGTTGGACCTACGTAGCGTTCGTGGGTGTCCTCATGCCGATCGTCTGGCAGGTCACCGCCCAACCGGAAGGCCGTGATTTCGTACTGTGGGTTGCCGTGGTCTGGTGGCTCGTGGCACTCGGCTGGGTGATGTTCGCGCCTCGTCGCGTGACGACGTCGATGGCCGCCATCGCCGGCGTGCTTGCGTTGCTGCCCGCGTGGATAGCACTCGTGCGCTTGCGGCTCGATCTCGTGCGCGGGGCGGAGTGGGTGCTCTTCGCGCTCGTCCTCGTGTGGATGGCGGACATCGGTGCGTTCTTCGTCGGGCGGCGTTTCGGCCGCACGCGGCTCGCGCCGGACGTTTCGCCCGGCAAAACCTGGGAAGGCGTGCTCGGCGGCACGGTGGCGAGTGCAGTCGTCGCGGTCATCGGCAGTGGCTGGTTCGACATTCCTCTGGTGCACTTCCTGCCGTTGTGTCTCGCGGTGGTGGCTTTCTCGATCGTGGGTGACCTCACGGAGAGCCTCCTGAAGCGGTTCGCCGGCGTGAAAGACAGCGGCAGGCTCTTCCCAGGGCACGGTGGTGTCATGGATCGGATAGACAGCGTGACGGGTGCCGCGCCCGTGTTGTTCTTCGGCCTCGTGGTCGTGCTGGGAGTCTCCACGTGATCGGCGTGGCGGTGTTCGGCTCCACGGGCTCCATCGGTGAGAGCACGCTGGACGTGCTGGCCCGCCACCCGGATCGCTTCCGCGTCGTGGCGCTCGCGGCGCGACAGAACGCCGCGAAGCTTGCCCAGCAGGTCATCCAGTACCGGCCGGATTTCGCCGTGCTCACCGACGCGCGCGGTCTCGACGAGCTCAACGAGCGCCTGGCGCGCGCAGGTGTCACCGGTACACGCGTTCTCACCGGCGAGGATGCTCTCGAAGAAGTGGCGGCGCACCCTGATGCGCACTACATCATGGCCGGGATCGTTGGCGCGGCGGGGCTGCGCTCCACGTTCGCCGCGGCCCGCGCGGGCAAGCGCCTGATGCTCGCGAACAAGGAATCCCTCGTCATGGCAGGGCCGCTGCTCCTGGAGGCGGCGCGTGCCTCCGGCGCAACGCTTTTGCCGGTCGACAGCGAGCACAGCGCCATCTTCCAGTGTCTGGCGGGCCTGACGCGGGCAGGCGAGACGCCCCGGGGGGTGCGGCGCGTGCTGCTGACGGCCTCCGGCGGCCCTTTTCTCGACTGGCCGCTCGAGAAACTCGCGGTCGCAACACCCGAGCAGGCGTGTGCACATCCGAACTGGGTCATGGGACGGAAGATCTCGGTCGACTCCGCCACTCTCATGAACAAGGGGCTCGAGCTCATCGAGGCCGCGCTGCTGTTCGGGCTCGATCCGGCGCACGTCGAAGTGGTGGTGCACCGGCAGAGCATCGTGCACTCCCTCGTCGAATACATCGATGGGTCCGTGATGGCGCAGCTCGGCTCGCCGGACATGCGCACGCCCATCGCGTACGCGCTCGCGTGGCCGGAGCGCCTCGCCTCCGGTGTAGAATTCCTGGACTTGATCCGTGCGGCGCGGCTCGATTTCGGCGCGCCGGACGTGGAGCGGTTCCGCTGTCTCGCGCTTGCGCAGGCGGCGGCGCGCGCCGGGGGGCTCCACCCGGCACTACTCAACGCCGCTAACGAGGTGGCAGTGCAGGCATTCCTCGAGCGCCGGTTGAACTTTCCGGGGATTGCGGCAGTCTGTGAGGCCGTGCTCGCGAAAGCGACGGCAGGGCCCACGAATAGCGGCCCCATCAGAGACCTGGAAGACGTGCTGGGCGCCGATGCCGAGGCGCGACGACTGGCTCGCGAGCTCATCCCCACCGTCCATGTCCGCGAGCGAGGGGCTCACGTATGAGTATCGCCTGGTACGCCTTATGGTTCATCGTGGCCGTGAGCTTGCTCGTGACCGTTCACGAGTACGGCCACTTCTGGGTGGCCCGGCGGCTCGGATTCAAGGTGCTGCGGTTCTCGGTCGGGTTCGGCCGGCCGATCTTCGAACACACCGGGTCCGACGGGACGGTCTACGCTGTTGCGTGGCTGCCTCTGGGCGGCTACGTCAAGCTGCTCGACGAGCGCGAGGGCCCCGTGCCCACCGCGGAGTTGTCGCGCTCCTTCACACGCAAACCGCCGTGGCAGCGCATCCTCGTGCTGCTCGCTGGGCCCGCATTCAACATCGGTTTCGCCATCCTCGTGCTGTGGGGAATGCTCTGGTACAAGGGCGAGACCGAGGTCGGCAGGCCCGTGGTCGACGATGTGGTCGTCGGCTCCGTGGCGGACCGGGCGGGGCTTCGCTCCGGGGATGAGATCGTCGGGCTCGATGGCAAGACCGTCGTGGGCGATCGCGACGTCCTCTTCGGGCTGCTCGATTCCATCAGCGCCAACGGCGAAGTACGCCTCACGGTGCGCGACCGCCAGGGCGCGCAGCGCGTCGCCCACCTCCAGGTCGGCAGCAACGAGGAGCGGCGCAGGCTCACCGAGCCGGCTGCGCTCTTCAAGGGCCTGGGGTTCGACTTCTGGCAACCACCCATTCCGGCGGTGATCGGCAGCCTGATCGAGGAGGGCCCCGCTGCGAAGGCCGGCCTGCGCAAGGGCGACCGCATCGTCGACCTCAACGGCCGGGCGATCACGGACTTCCGCGACCTCGTCGACGTCACCAGCAACTCGAAGCCGGGTGAGGGGCTCGCCGTACGCTTCCAGCGTAATGGTGTCGAGGAGAGCGTGCGCATCACCATCGGCAGCATGAAGAACGCCGAGGGCAAGGACATGCCCTACATCGGCGTGCGACCGGCACCCACCCAGACGCCCTCGGACATGCTCATCGTGACGAAGCTCACCCCGGCCACGGCGCTGCAGAAGGCGGCCGTCGAGGCCTGGGATCTCACCGTGCTCCAGGTGCGCATGGTGTGGCGCATGGTGATGGGGCAGGTGTCACTCAAGAACCTGAACGGCCCGCTCACCATCGCGGAATTCGCCGGCGAGTCGGCGAGTGCGGGCACCGGGTCGTTCCTGGGCTTCCTCGTGCTGATCTCGCTCAGTCTCGGATTTCTGAACCTGCTGCCCATACCCATACTCGACGGCGGTCAGGTCGTGTTTCAACTCGTCGAGTGGCTGAAGGGCAGTCCTCTGTCCGAGCGGGCGCAAGCCTTCGGACAGCAGGTCGGCATCGCGCTTCTGATCCTGCTCATGGGCGTCGCGCTGTACAACGACGTCGTGCGTCAGATCGGATAGCGGCGCGAGTGCGTCGAGCCATCATCGTTTGAGTTTGTGTCTCTCTAAGGGGCGGTCCTGCATGCGCCGTGCGGCTTTGGTCTCGGTTGCGATGTTCGTGCATTCGACGCTGGCGTTGGCCCAGCAAACTTCGCCTGAACAGGCGAACTTCACCGTGGGTGATATCAAAGTCGAAGGCCTGCAGCGCGTCTCGGAGGGCACGGTCTACAACTACCTGCCCGTCAACATCGGCGATTCGCTGAACGAGCAGCGCGTGCGCGAGGCGGTGCGCGCGCTCTACGCCACGGGCTTCTTCCGTGACGTGCAGATCCGCCGCGAAGGCAACACGCTCGTCGTCGTGGTGCTGGAACGTCCTTCCATCGAGAGCTTCGAGATCACCGGCAACAAGGACATCAAGACCGAGGATCTGCAGAAGTCCCTGCGCAACGTCGGCCTCGCGACGGGCAAGACCTTCGATCGCCAGGTGCTCGAGGACGTGAAGCAGTACCTCACGGACCAGTATTTCAGCCGCGGCAAGTACGCGGTGCGCGTCGACACCACGGTCGAGGAGGAATCCGGCAACCGCGTGAAGGTGAAGATCGACATCAAGGAAGGCAAGCGCGCGAAGATCCGCCAGATCAACCTGGTCGGCAACGAGTCGTTCCGCGACAAGGAAGTCCTCGAGGACTTCGAGCTCAAGACGCCCAACTGGCTCTCCTGGTACAGGCAGGACGACCGCTACTCCCGCGAGTCGCTGCAGGGGGACCTCGAGAAGCTGCGCTCCTTCTACATGGATCGCGGCTACGCCAATTTCCAGATCGATTCCACTCAGGTCGCGATCGCGCCGGAGAAGGACGACATCTTCATCACGGTCAACATCGATGAAGGCCAGGTCTACAAGATCAGCGACGTGAAGCTCGCCGGAACCTTCGTCGTGCCGGAGGCGGAGCTGCGCCGGTACCTCCTCGTCTTCAAGGGCGATACGTTCAATCGCAAGATGATCACGAGCACGCAGGAGCTGCTCCAGAACCGCCTCGGCGCCGACGGTTACGCGTTCGCGAAGGTGGACCCCGTGCCGACGCCCAACAACGAGACGAACGAAGTCGCGCTCACCTTCTTCGTCGAGCCGGGCAACCGTGTCTACGTGCGCAACATCACCTTCGGCGGCGCGAACCGCATCAACGACGAAGTGCTGAGGCGCGAGATGCGCCAGCTCGAAGGCGGGTGGCTGTCGAACGTGGCGGTCGAGCGCTCGAAGCAGCGCATCCAGCGCCTGCCTTATGTGAAAAGGGTCGAATCCGAGACCACGCCCGTCGCCGGCGCGCCGGACCTCGTGGACGTGAACTTCGACGTGGAGGAGGGCCCGAGCGCGCAGCTGGGCGGCGGCATCGGGTATTCCGAGTCGCAGAGCTTCATCCTGAACGGCAACTACGCCGATTCGAACTTCATGGGCACCGGCAAGCGCATCGCGCTGGAGCTCAACTCGGGCCGTTATGCCAAGGTGTACAGCTTCTCGCATACGAACCCGTATACGAATGTGGACAACCTGGCGCGCACGCTCTCGCTCACTTACCGGGACGTCACGCAGTTCGTCTCCGCCTCGTCGGACTTCGGCTCGAAGACCATCGCGGGCGGCCTCGACTACGGCTACCCGATCACCGAGTACCAGACCATCCGTTTCGGGCTCTCGCTGCAGAGCGCCCAGCTGCTGACGAACAACCTGGGCAGCGCGATCCAGGCCCAGCAGTGGGTGCAGGAGAACGGCGATTCCTACACCCGGGTGACGGATGACGGGTTCGGCAACACCATTTCGTTCTTCGGCACCAAGTTCAAGACCGCGGAGCTCCTGGTCGGCTGGAGCTACAACTCGCTGAACAAGGCGCTGTTCCCGGACCGGGGCACGCGCAATTCGTTCTCGATCTCCTATACGGCCCCGGGAAGCGACGTCCAGTACTACCTCGCGAACTACGAGTTCCTGAAGTTCGTACCGCTCTTCGGTCGCTTCGCCCTGTCCCTGAACGCCGAGGTGGGTTATGGCAACGCGATCGGGGACACGACCGCGCTGCCGCCGTTCCGCAATTTCTTCGCCGGCGGCCCGGACTCCGTGCGCGGCTATCGCGAAAGCCGCCTGGGCCCGAAGGACAACTTCGGCAACCCCTACGGCGGCAACATGAAGGTGGTGGGCCGCACCGAGCTCATCCTGCCGCTGCCCGAGAAGTTCGCGAGCAGCGCCCGGCTCAGCGTTTTTTACGATATCGGCAATGTCTTCTCGACCGGCGGGGTCGACTTCTTCAGCAAGCCCCAGGCCGACGGTGTGCGGGTGCCGCTCGACTACAACTTCGCTTATGATAGTTTGAAGAAATCGACCGGCATCGCGGTCCAGTGGCTCGCCCCGCTCGGCCTGTTCCGGTTCAGCTATGCCTTCCCGCTGAACGCGGACCCGGGCGACAATTTCAGGTTTGAAGACGAGGAAGAACGGTTTCAGTTCTCGATCGGCCAGGCGTTCTAGCCCCGGGGCCGCAGTTGGGCGAACAAGAGGCGACCGCGGCCCGCGCCGCTCTGCATGAGGTGAGAGTTCCGTGAATCGTTTGAACAATTCGAAGCTGTGGGGAATCGCGCTGGTGGCTTCGGTCCTCGCCGTCCCGGCGTGGGCCCAAACCAAGATCGCGGTCGTCGACTACGGCCGTCTCGTTGAAGAGTCTCCCCAGGCGAAGGTCGCCCTGGAAGCCATCCGCAACGAGTTCACCCCGCGCCAGCGCGAGGTGGAGAACCAGGCCGTGAGCCTCAAGGCCAAGGAAGACAAGCTCACCAAGGATGGCGCGACGATGTCGCCGGAGCAGCGCGCCCGCGCCGAGAAAGAGCTTCGCGACGGCGCCCGGGACCTGCAGCAGAAGCGCGCCGAAGTGCAGGACGACTTCAACGCCCGCCGCAACGAGGAAATGTCACGCCTGCAGCGCACCCTCATCGAGGAAGTGCGCAACTACGCCAAGGCCCAGAACTTCGATCTCGTCATCGCGGACGGCGTCATCTATTCGGTGCCGACGCTCGACATCACCCCGGCCATCCTGAGCTCGCTGCAGGCGCGTGCGCCGAAGCCGGCCGCGGGTGCCGCTCCGGCCGCTCCGAAGCCCCAGACCCCGGCCCGCTGAGTCGGGTCGTCGAAGCTTTCGGCCCGGGCACGTAATCCGGTGGGGCTGCCCGTGTCTTTCTCGCTCGGCGAGCTCGCAGTGCGTTTCGGCTGCGAGCTGCGCGGCGATCCGCAAACGCGTGTCGACAGCGTGGCGAGCCTGACCGGCGCGCATCCCGGCTCCATCACGTTCCTGGCGAATCCGAAGCTGCTGCCGCTGCTCGCGGAGACGAAGGCAACCGCGGTCGTCGTGAACCCGAAGGCGGCGGACGCCAGCCCGGTGGCCGCGCTCGTCGCCCAGAACCCGCACGCCACTTTCGCTCGCATCGCCGCGCTGCTCTACCCGCGGCCGATCCATCCGCCCGGCATCCATCCCTCGGCGGTCGTCGCGCCCGGCGCGCGCATCGATCCGACAGCGACGGTGGGCCCGTTCGCCTATGTCGGCTCCGGTGCCATCGTGCGCGCACGCGCTGTGGTCGGTCCTCACTGCGTAGTCGAAGAAAGCGCCTCGCTGGGGGAGGGCGCGCATCTGGTCGCCCGCGTCACGGTGTGCCATCACGTGCTGGTCGGTGCGCGCGTGCTCATCCAGCCGGGCGCGGTCATCGGCGCGGACGGTTTCGGTTTCGCCAACGATTCAGGTCGCTGGCTGAAGGTGCCGCAGGTCGGCAGCGTCGTGATCGGCGACGACGTGGAGATCGGCTGCAACACCACGATCGATCGTGGCGCCATCGGCGACACGGTGCTCGAAGAGGGCGTGAAGCTCGATAACCAGATCCAGATCGGGCACAACTGCCGGATCGGCGCGCACACGGCGATGGCCGCGTGCGTGGGCCTTTCCGGGAGCGTCACCGTGGGCAAACGCTGCATGATCGGCGGCATGGCGGGCATCGTCGGGCACCTGTCCATCTGCGATGACGTGGTCGTCACAGGGCTCACGATGGTGAGTAATTCGATCACGCGGCCCGGCGTATACTCCGGCGGCATTCCGGCAGAGGATGCGCGCACGTGGCGCCGTATCGTCGGGCGCCTGAAAAGAATCGATTCCATGGCAAGCCGCCTCACCGCGCTCGAACGAGCCACGGGCGCGCAATCGCCACAAGCCGAAGACAAGGCCCAGGACGAGGACGATGACTGACGCGACCCGGCTCGACATCAACGCCATTCTCAAGCAGCTTCCGCACCGCTATCCCTTCCTCCTCGTGGACCGGGTCGTCGAGTACGAGAAGGGCAAGAGCATCCGGGCGCTGAAGAACGTGACCTACAACGAGCCGTTCTTCCCGGGGCATTTCCCCCATCGGCCGGTGATGCCGGGCGTCATGATCCTCGAGGCGCTCGCGCAGACCGCGGGCATCCTCGCTTTCCTCACCGCCGGTGTCGTGCCGGACAACGACACCCGGCTGTATTTCGTGGGCATCGACAAGGCCCGCTTCCGCAGGCCCGTGGAGCCTGGCGACCAGCTCGTGCTCACCGCCACGCTGGAGCGCTCCCTGAAGGGCATCTGGAAGTTCTCGACCGCCGCGCTCGTGGACGAGAAGGAAGTGGCGCACGCCGAGATGATGGTGGCGCCCGATTCCGGCCCGGGCAACGGAGCCAGGGGTGGCGGTGCCGCTGCATGATCGATCCGCGAGCCATCATTTCGCCCAAGGCGGAGCTCGCCCCGGACGTGTCCGTCGGGGCGTTCTCGATCATCGGGCCGGACGTGGTGATCGGGGCAGGCACGGTCATCGGGCCGCACGCCGTCATCAACGGGCCCACCCGCATGGGCACGAACAACCGCGTGTTCCAGTTCGCGTCCATCGGCGATGCCCCGCAGGACAAGAAATACAGGGGCGAGCCCACGCGCCTGGAGATCGGCGACCGCAACATCTTTCGCGAGTCCTGCACCATCAATCGCGGCACGACGCACGACAAAGGTGTCACCAGCATCGGCAGCGACAACCTCTTCATGGCCTACTCCCACGTGGCGCATGACTGCCAGCTGGGGAGCAACCTCGTGTTCGCCAACGGCGCGACGCTCGGCGGGCACGTCGAAGTGGGGGACTGGGTCATCATCGGCGGGCTCGCGGCCATCCATCAGTTCTGCAAGATCGGTGCTCATGCGTTCGTCGCGGGCGGCGCCATCGTCACGCGTGATGTGCCGACGTATGTCATGGCGGCCGGCAATCCCGCCGCCCCCCATTCGGTGAATGCCGAGGGCCTCAAGCGTCGCGGGTTCAGGCCGGACCAGGTGCGCAATATCCGCAACGCCTTTCGCGTCCTGTACCGGTCGGAGCTGCTGCTCGCCGACGCCGTCGCGCAGTTGAAGGATCTCGGCAGGACGCAGCCGGAAGTGGCCGCGCTGGTCGAGTTCATCGGCAGGTCCGAGCGCAGCCTCGTGCGGTGAGTGCCGCTCCTTCGTTCGCGCCGCTGCGTGTCGGGCTCGTAGCGGGCGAGTCCTCCGGGGATACGCTTGGCGCCGCGCTCATTGCGGCCGTGCGCGCTCGCTATCCCGACGCGCAGTTCTTCGGCGTGGCCGGCCCGAAGATGATCGCCGCCGGCTGCGAGGCCTGGGAGCATTCCGAGGAGCTCGCGGTGATGGGTCTCGTGGAAGTGCTGAAGCACCTGCCGCGGCTGCTGTCCTTGCGCCGCTCACTATTGCGGCGGTTTCTCGAGGCGCGGCCTGACGTCTTCGTCGGCATCGACGCGCCGGAATTCAATCTCGGCCTCGAAAAGAAGCTGAAGGCTGCGGGCCTGCGCACCGTTCAGTACGTGAGCCCGCAGGTCTGGGCGTGGCGCCAGGGCCGGGTCCGCACGATCGGGCAGGCCTGTGATCTCGTCCTGTGCCTGCTGCCCTTCGAAACGGAGTTCTACGCGCAGCACGGCGTGCGGGCGGAGTTCGTGGGGCACCCGCTGGCGGACCAGATTCCGCTGGATATCGATCGGGATGGCGCGCGTCGCGCGCTCGGCATCGACGCCTCGTCACGGGTCATCGCGCTGCTGCCCGGCAGCCGCCTCGGTGAGGTCGGCAAGCTCGGAGCGGACTTCATTGCGGCAACCTCGTGGATCGCCGCGCGCGAGCCCGGCGCCCGCTTCGTGGCGCCGATGGCTTCGGCGCGAGTGCGCGCCGCATTCGAACAGCAGCTGAAGGAGGCTCGGGCAGCGCCGAATGCGGCGAGCGTGCCTGCCATCGAGGTGCTCGACGGTCAAGCCCAGCGGGCGCTCGCGGCCGCGGACGGGGTGATCGTGGCGTCGGGGACCGCGACCCTCGAAACCACGTTGACGAAACGTCCGATGGTCGTAGCCTATAGGCTCGGCGCGGTCACCGCGTTTCTGCTCAAGCGGCTCGGGCTCGTCAAGGTGCCTTACTTCTCGCAACCGAATCTGCTGCTCGGCCGCCGGCGCGTGCCGGAGCTCTTCCAGGACGCCGTCACTGGCCCCGCGCTCGGCGCGGCGCTGCTGAAACAACTCGAAGATCCCGCTGACGTCGCGCGATTGCAGGCCGAGTTTCGCGGCGTGCACGAAGTATTGCGCCGTGGCGGGGCGGAGCGGGCGGCCGCAGCCATCTTCGAATACGTGGGCGGACCAGCAACATCGGCGGCTGCCGAAAGTCAGGGCGGGGATGCACCACATGGGGCGTAACGCAGAATCTCCGCCGCTCCAGAAGTCTCTGCGTGTCACCGTCCGGGTGAAACGCGCGCCGCCGCTGGCGGGCGGCGTGCGCCGGGTGGCGGGTGTGGATGAAGCCGGTCGTGGCCCGTTGGCCGGGCCGGTGGTCGCCGCGGCGGTCATCCTGGACCCTCGGCGCCCCATCCGCGGACTTGCGGATTCGAAGGCGCTCACACCGGAAGAACGTGCCGTGCTGGCGCCGCGCATCCGCGAGCGTGCGCTGGCTTACGCCGTCGGCTGGGCAGACCGAGAGGAGATCGATTCGCTCAACATCCTGCAGGCGTCGTTCCTCGCCATGCGCCGGGCGCTCCTGCGCCTTCCCGTCTGCCCGACGCACATCGAAGTGGATGGCAACCAGCTGCCGCGCATCGATGATCTGCGGCTCGGCTGCACCATCAAGGCGATCATCGGCGGTGACGCCACGCGCTCGGCCATCAGCGCCGCGTCCATTCTCGCGAAGACGACGCGCGACGCGCTGATGGAGCGTCTCGACGCTCACTATCCGGGGTTCGATTTCGCGAGCCACAAGGGCTACTCCACGCCGGCGCACCTCGAGGCGCTCGAGCGCCAGCGCCCGTGCCCGCTGCATCGCCGCTCTTTCGCTCCGGTGGCGGAGCTGCTGGATACCCTCGAGCTCGAGCGGCAGCTCGCCTTCACGTTGCCGGTCACCTGATCGCATGTCGGCGTCCTTCGTCCATCTTCGTCTGCATACCGAGTACTCGCTCGTCGACAGCGTCGTGCGCATCGACGACCTCGTGCAGGCCGCGGCCGCGAAAGGCATGCCCGCCGTCGCCGTCACGGACCAGAACAACCTCTTCGCGATGGTGAAGTTCTATCGCGCGGCGCTCGCGGCGGGTGTGAAGCCACTCATCGGGGTGGACCTGCTCGTGCGTGAAACCGGCGATCGCGTGCAGCCTTCGAGGCTCACGCTGCTGTGCCAGTCGCAGGTGGGGTATGGCAACGTCACTCGGCTGGTGAGCCGGGCGTACCTGGAAGGCCAGCAGCGCGGCGCGCCGATGATCGATCGACGCTGGCTCACGGTGGAGAATCTCAGCGGGCTCATCGCAGTCTCCGGCGGCATGGAAGGCGATGTCGGCCGTGCGCTCGCCAACGCCAAGGAGCGTGACGCCGAGCAGGCGCTGGACCGGTGGCTCGAGCTCTTCGGCGACCGGTTCTACATCGAGCTGCAGCGGCTCGGCCGCCCGGGCGAAGAGCCCTACATCGCATCCGCGGTGTCGCTGGCTTCCCGGCGAGGCGTGCCGGTCGTGGCGACGAACGACGTGCGCTTTCTGAAGCCGGATGATTTCGAATCCCACGAAGCGCGCGTCTGCATCAACGATGGCACGCTGCTCGCGGATTCCGGCCGCCCGCGCAAGTACACCCAGCAGCAATACCTGCGCTCGCCAGAAGAGATGGCGCAGCTCTTCTCGGACGTTCCCGAGGCGCTCGCCAACACGGTGGAGATCGCGCGCCGCTGCAGCCTGATGCTGAAGCTCGGTGAGAGCCGGTTGCCCGCGTACCCGGTGCCAGAAGGCGAAACCACTGACTCGTTCATTCGTGCCGAGTCAGCCCGCGGTCTTGCGGAGCGGCTGAAGGGCCTCGAGGTGAAGGAGCCGGCGCTCTACGACGAGCGCCTGGCGATCGAGCTCAACGTCATCTGCCAGATGGGCTTCTCCGGCTACTTCCTCATCGTGGCGGACTTCATCCGCTGGGCACGCAACAACGGTGTGCCGGTCGGACCGGGCCGCGGCTCGGGTGCCGGCTCGCTCGTGGCCTATTGCCTCGGCATCACGGATCTCGATCCGCTCGCGCACGACCTCCTGTTCGAGCGCTTCCTGAATCCCGAGCGCGTGTCGATGCCCGACTTCGACGTGGACTTCTGCATGGAAGGCCGCGACCGGGTCATCGAGTACGTCGCGGACAAGTATGGGCGCGAGCGCGTGTCCCAGATCATCACGTACGGCACCATGGCCGCGAAGGCGGTGGTGCGCGATTGCGGGCGCGTGCTCGGGATGAGCTACGGCTTCGTCGACCGCATCGCGAAGCTCGTTCCCTTCGAGCTCGGCATCACGCTCGATGATGCCCTCACGAAGGAGCCCGAGCTCAAGCGGCTCTACGACAGCGAAGAGGAAATCCGCAACCTCATCGATCTCGCGCGCTCGCTCGAAGGCCTGACGCGCAACGCCGGCAAGCATGCGGGCGGCGTGGTCATCGCCCCGTCCGTGCTCACGGACTTCGCGCCGCTCTATTGTGAAGAAGGCTCGCAGAGCGTCGTCACCCAGTTCGACAAGGATGACGTCGAAGCCGCCGGCCTCGTGAAGTTCGACTTCCTCGGCCTGCGTACGCTCACGATCATCGACTGGGCGGTGAAGATCATCGACCGCGTCAGGGCGGCGAAGGGGCAGCCGCCGCTCGATATCAACGCCATTCCGATGCATGACGCGGCGAGCTTCGCGCTGCTGAAGGCATGCAGGACCACCGCGGTGTTCCAGCTGGAATCCCGTGGAATGAAGGATCTCATCCGCCGCCTGCAGCCGGACTGCTTCGAGGACATCGTCGCGCTCGTGGCGCTCTTTCGCCCCGGCCCGCTGCAGTCGGGCATGGTGGATGACTTCATCAACCGCAAGCACGGCCGCATCGACGGCCCGATCGACTACCTGCATCCCGACCTGAAGCCGGTGCTGCAGGCGACCTACGGCGTGATCCTGTACCAGGAGCAGGTCATGCAGATCGCGCAGGTGCTTGCCGGCTACACGCTCGGCGGCGCCGACCTGCTCCGCCGCGCGATGGGCAAGAAGAAGCCGGAGGAGATGGCGCAGCAGCGCTCCATCTTCATCGAGGGCTCGACGGGTCGCGGCGTCGATGGCAAGCAGGCCGCGTTCATCTTCGACCTCATGGAGAAGTTCGCGGGTTACGGCTTCAACAAGTCGCACTCCGCCGCGTACGCGCTGCTCTCCTACCAGACGGCGTATCTGAAGGCGCATTACCCGGCTGCCTTCATGGCCGCGGTGCTCTCGGCGGACATGGACCACACGGACAAGGTCGTCACGCTGATCCGCGACTGCCGCGACCAGTGCGGGCTCGAAGTGAAGCCGCCGGACGTGAACATTTCGCGCTACGAATTCACGGTCGACGACGATCGCACCATCCGCTACGGGCTGGGTGCCGTGCGCGGCGTGGGGCAGGGCGCCGTGGAAGCGCTCATCGCGGAGCGTGAAGCGAACGGCGTGTTCACGAGCCTCGAGAATCTGTGCCGCCGGCTCGATCTGCAGAAGCTCAACCGCCGCGTGCTCGAAGCGCTCATTCGCTCCGGCAGCCTCGACTGCCTCGGTGTGAACCGTGCCACTCTCATGCAGCGGCTCGGCGCGGCCATGCAGCTCGGGGATCAGAACTCGAAGGCACTCGATGCGGGCCAGAACGACATGTTCGGCCTCGCCCTCGACGACCGGGCTGAAAGCGCCGCACCGCTGCAGAACGCGCCGGCCCTTCCGGAATGGAGCGAGCGCGTGCGCCGCGACGGCGAGCGCGAGACGCTCGGCCTCTATCTCACCGGGCATCCGATGGATGCGTTCGAATCCGGCATCTCGCGCTTCGTCACGCATCGGCTCGGTGATCTCGCGAGCGAGAGGCCAATCGGCGGTGGCGGCGAGGGCGGCTACCGGGGGTTTGGTGGCGGCAAGCCCGTCTCCATCGCAGGCGAGATCAATGAGGTGAAGAAGCGTGGCCCGCGCACCGTCATCACGCTGGACGACGGCACCGGGTGGCTCGAAGTGACGCTGTTCGACGATGTCTTCCAGCTCTATCGCGACCTCATCGCCAAGAACTCGCTCGTCATCGTCGAAGGCATGTTGCGGTTCGACGAGTTCAGCGACGCCTGGCGAGTGAGCGCAAAGCGCGTCAAGGCGCTCGAGAAGGCCCGGGAGGAGCAGGCACGACGCCTGGTGCTGCGCTGGCCTGCGGGCGACCCGGCCCATTGCAGCAGTCGGCTCGCGGAAATCCTCAAGCCCTGGCGGGGCGGTCAGTGCGCCATCACGGTGGAGTATCGCGGGCGCGGCGCGACGGGTGCGCTCACACTCGGCCCGGATTGGAACGTCAAGCCCACCCGCGAGCTGATCGAGCACCTCGAAGGTTTCGTCGGCGACGGCGGCCTCGAGGTGAAGTACGGAGCGCCACCCGGCTACGCGGCGACGCTGGGTGCGTCGGGATAGCAGCCGGCCGCAGGGCTCCCTTTTCCGCGGCGCGCGAGAATCGGCGCCTGCCGGATGGTCTGCCGGGCCAGGCGGCCCTCGCGCCGCTCCTGTGACGCCCGCCACGGGCGGCAGCCTTGCGGAAGACCGCCCCCACCCTTAACCTCGCGCAGCGCTTTTTGCGGCAAACACTTGCCAAGGCAGACAATTTCCACATGGCCGTCGCATTCCTGGATTTCGAACAACCCATCGCCGAGCTCGAAGCGAAGATCGAAGAGCTGAAGCACGTCAGCTCCGACTCGGAGGTGAACATCCAGGACGAGATCGGGCGGCTGCAGGCCAAGAGCCGGCAGCTCACCACCAGCATCTTCGCCAACCTCTCTCCGTGGCAGATCACGCAGCTCGCGCGTCATCCCCAGCGGCCCTACACGCTCGACTACGCGAACGCCATCTGCAGCGAGTTCCATGAGCTGCATGGTGACCGCATGTTCTCGGACGACCTCGCCATCGTCGGCGGGCTCGCCCGCCTCGGCGACCGCCCGATCATGCTCATCGGCCACCAGAAGGGTCGGGACACCAAGGAGCGCGTCCGCCGCAACTACGGAATGCCGAAGCCCGAGGGCTACCGCAAGGCGCTGCGGCTCATGCGGCTCGCCGAGCGTTTCGGGCTGCCGCTCATCACGTTCATCGACACGCAGGGCGCCTATCCGGGCGTCGGCGCGGAGGAGCGCGGTCAGAGCGAAGCCATCGCGCGCAACCTGTTCGAAATGTCCGTGCTGCGCGTTCCGATCGTCAGCATCGTGACGGGCGAGGGCGGTTCCGGCGGTGCCATCGCCATCGGCGTCTGCGATCGGCTGCTGATGCTCCAGTACAGCGTCTACTCGGTCATCTCACCGGAGGGCTGCGCTTCCATTCTGTGGAAGAGCGCCGACAAGAAGGAAGCCGCCGCCGACGCCATGGGCCTCACGGCGCAGCGGCTTTCGCAGCTCGGCCTGGTCGACGAAGTGATCGAGGAGCCGCTCGGCGGCGCGCATCGCGACCACGCGATGACCTCGGACCGGCTGAAGTCCGCGATCCTTCGTCACCTCACATCGCTCGAGAAGCTGTCGCCCGAAGAGCTGCGCGCGCGGCGGCAGACCAAGATCGCCTCCTTCGGCGTGTTCTCCGAGACGCCGGAGTAGTTCCGGCCCGGCGATTGCGCGGACATACGCCACGCGCTCGCGCCGCGTGATGACAGGACGGAAGCCGGGCCGGCGATCGCAGCGGCCTGCTTGAACGGAGCCACCGCGTGAAGAGTGCAGCGTTCAGTTCCGAATGGCTGGCGAGCCGCCTGGCCACGCTGCTGCCCGAGTTTCCCGACATTTCGCTCTGTGTCGCGTTGAGTGGGGGTCTCGATTCAGTGACGCTGCTCGCCGCGCTGGCTGGCACGCGGCCCAGGCGTTCACGCAAGCCGCGGCTGCGTGCCGTGCATGTTCACCATGGGCTGCACGCCAATGCGGACAAGTGGAGCGAGCATTGCGTGAAGCTCGCGTCGAACCTGCACGTGCCGCTGGCGAACGTTCGGGTGCGGGTTGCCCGCCCGCGCGGGGCCTCCCTCGAAGCCGCTGCCCGCGAGGCGCGTTACCAGGCATTCGAACGCGAGCTCGCGCCGGGCGAGGTGCTGCTCACTGCGCATCACGAAGATGATCAGCTCGAGACGGTTCTCCTGCAGCTTCTGCGCGGCGCGGGCGTCGCCGGGCTCGCGGCGATGCCGGAGAAGGCACCGTTCGCGCAGGGCTGGCTCGTGCGGCCGATGCTTTCCCGTTCGCGAGCGGAGCTCGAACGCTGGGCGCGCGAACATCGGCTCTCGTGGGTGGACGACGACACCAACGCGGACGAGAGCCTCGATCGAAACTACCTCCGCCGGCGCGTGCTGCCGGTCTTGCGGGATCGCTGGCCGGGTGCCGCATCCTCGGTTTCGCGCAGCGCGCGTCACGCCGCAGAGGCGAGGAGGCTGCTCGACGCGCTGGCGCTTGCAGACGTGGAGCGGGCCGCCGTCGGGCCGTCGCTTTCAGTGCAACGCCTGCGTGTGCTGGATGACGATCGCCGCCGCAACGCTCTGAGATTCTGGATCGCGCGCGCCGGCCACCCGCTTCCTGACACGCGTCGCCTCGACGAGCTCGCCGGCGCACTGCTGCAGGCCCGCCCGGATGCCAATCCCCACGTGCAATGGCAAGGGTTGCGGGTGGAGCGTCACGCGAACCTGCTGTCGATCCGCACGGAAAGCGAGGCGGCTCGAATCGGAGACATCCCGTGGAACTGGCGCGACGCTCCCCGCATCCCGCTCGCCGGGTCCGGCGCGGAACTGTCGCTGGAAGCGGATCCGCATGGCCCGGTCGACATCGACAAGCTTCCTGAGACGCTCACCATCCGCGCCCGGCAAGGTGGCGAACGGCTGCGCCCGCGACAAGGCGGCCCCACGAGGACGCTCAAGGCGCTTCTCCAGGAAGCGCGCATCGCGCCCGGCGAGCGTGCGCGCCTGCCGCTCCTGTTCGCCGGAGATGCGCTCGTCGCGGTCGGAGATCGCTGGCTGGACAGCTCCTTACGCGCGACATCGCAGAGCGCACATCGCGCGCGCCTGCGCCTGCTTCGCCGAGCGTAAGTGCCGCGAAGAGGTCGGCCCGCTCAGGAGGATTTCCGGGCGGCGATCGGCCGGGAGCTGTTCTTCTGCGTGATCTGTCTTCCGGGCACGTCGCCGATTTGCTAACCTGTCGGCCCGTCGATCCTGGCCCACAGTGGCCTTCCGGCAGCGGTTCTCTCGACGGGTTCCCAAGCAAAACTTTATTTAAGGCTCACCACCTTGACGCGTTTCGTTTTCGTCACCGGCGGCGTCGTGTCCTCATTGGGCAAAGGCATCGCCGCGGCCTCCCTGGGCGCCATTCTGGAGGCACGCGGCCTCAAGGTGGCGATGGTCAAGCTCGACCCGTACATCAACGTGGATCCGGGCACCATGAGCCCTTTCCAGCACGGCGAAGTGTTCGTCACCCACGATGGCACGGAGACCGACCTCGACCTCGGCCACTACGAGCGCTTCGTGCGCACGACGACCGGCCGCCACAGCAACTTCACCACCGGCCGCATCTACGAGCGCGTCATCGCGAAAGAGCGTCGCGGGGACTACCTCGGCGCCACGGTCCAGGTCATTCCGCACATCACGGATGAGATCAAGCGGAGCGTGAAGCTCGGCGCAGATGGCGCTGACGTCTGCATGGTCGAGATCGGCGGCACCGTCGGTGACATCGAGTCCCTGCCGTTTCTGGAGGCCATTCGTCAGCTCGGCGTGGAGCTTGGCCGCAGCACCTGCGTGTACATCCACCTCACGTTGATTCCCGTGGTGGGCGGCTCGGGTGAGATCAAGACGAAGCCCACCCAGCACTCCGTGAAAGAGCTGCGCGGCATCGGCATCCAGCCGGACATCCTTCTGTGCCGCGCGAAGCACCAGCTGCCGGAAGAGCAACGGCGCAAGATTGCGTTGTTCACCAACGTCGAAGAGCGTGCCGTCATCACGGCCGTCGATGCTGACGACATCTACAAGATCCCGAGCCTCCTCCATGAGCAGGGGCTCGACGACATCGTCATCGACAAGCTGCACCTGCAGGCTCCGCAGTCCGATCTGCCGGAATGGCGCCAGGTGGTGAATGCCAAGGCGAATCCCGACGGCCAGGTCGATGTCGCCATGGTCGGCAAGTACGTGCAGATTCGCGACTCGTACATCTCGCTGAACGAAGCGCTGACGCACGCCGGCCTGAAGACCCGCACGCGCGTCAACATCCACTACGTCGAGTCCACGGACATCGAGCAGCACGGAACGCAGATCCTGAAGGGCATGGACGCCATCCTGGTGCCCGGCGGCTTCGGCGAGCGCGGCATCGAGGGCAAGATCCAGGCGGTGCGCTTCGCGCGTGAGCATCGCGTGCCATACCTGGGCATCTGCCTGGGCATGCAGGTGGCCATCGTGGAATACGGCCGCAACGTGCTCGGCCTCCAGGAGGCCAACAGCACTGAGTTCAACCGTGCCACGCCGCATCCCGTGATCGCGCTCATCACGGAATGGCAGGATCTGGCGCTCGGCAACCAGGTTCGCGACGAAGCGTCCGTCAAGGGCGCGAGCATGCGCCTCGGTGCGCAGGAAGTGCTGCTGGCCGCGGGCTCCCGCGCGCGGGAGATCTACGGCAAGGAATCCATCGCGGAGCGCCACCGCCACCGCTACGAGTTCAACAACAACTACATGGAGCGCTACCGCAACGGCGGGCTGCGCTTTTCCGGATTCTCCCGCGACGGGCTCGTCGAGATCATCGAGCTGCCCAATCACCCGTGGTTCGTGGCCACGCAGTTCCACCCGGAATTCACTTCCACGCCGCGCGACGGGCATCCGTTGTTCACGGGCTTCGTGCGCGCCGCGCGCGCGCATCGTGCCGCGGAGCTTCCGCAAGCGGCGGGGGCGTAGACGAGCGCATGAAGCTCGGCGGTCACCAGGTCGGTATCGATCGGCCGTTCTTCCTCATCGCAGGCCCCTGCGTCATCGAGAGCGCCACGCTGGTCGAGGAGGTGGCGGGCCGGCTGCGCGAGCTCACCTCGCGCCTCGACATTCCGTTCGTGTTCAAGGCGTCCTTCGACAAGGCGAACCGCTCGTCGAAGGACAGCTTCCGCGGGCCCGGCCTGGAAGCGGGCCTGAAGGTGCTGGAGGGCGTACGCCGCAAGCTCGCCGTTCCCGTGCTGACAGACGTGCACGAGGACACACCGCTCAACGAAGTCGCCGCCGTGGTCGACGTCCTGCAGACGCCGGCCTTTCTCGTCCGCCAGACCAATTTCATCCTGAACGTCGCTTCCCAGGGCAAGCCCGTCAACATCAAGAAGGGCCAGTTCCTGTCGCCGTGGGAAATGAAGAACGTCGTGGACAAGGCGCGCTCCACCGGCAACGACGCCATCATGGTCTGCGAGCGGGGCTTCACGTTCGGCTACAACAACCTGGTCTCGGACATGCGCGCGCTGTCCGTGATGCGGGAAACCGGGTGCCCGGTCGTGTTCGATGCCACGCACTCCGTGCAGTTGCCGGGCGGAAAGGGTACCGCCTCGGGCGGGCAGCGTGAGTTCGTGCCCGTGCTCGCCCGCGCCGCCGTCGCCGCCGGGGTGGCCGGCCTCTTCATGGAGACCCATCCGGACCCGGCCAACGCCCTGTCGGATGGCCCGAACGCCTGGCCGCTCGACCGCATGGAGCCGCTGCTGATGACACTCAGGGAGCTCGACCGGGCCGTGAAGAGCCGGCCGTTCGAAGAATCGCTCCTGTAAGCCCGGGCCCGACACGTTTTCACCGTTTCAACCCGTTTCGTCGAGGAAGCTCAAGCCATGACCCGTATCAGCGACATCCGCGGACGCGAAATCATCGACTCGCGCGGCAATCCCACCGTCGAGGCGGATGTGATCCTGGAGAGCGGGGTGCTGGGGCGCGCGGCCGTGCCTTCCGGTGCCTCCACGGGCACGCGTGAAGCGGTGGAGCTGCGCGACGGGGACAAGAAGCGCTACCTCGGCAAGGGCGTGCTGAAGGCCGTGGAGCACGTCAACACCGTGCTGAAGACGGCATTGATCGGCCAGGACGCGAAGGATCAGCCCGGGCTCGATCGAAAGATGATCGAGCTCGACGGCACCGAGACCAAGGGCCGCCTCGGCGCGAACGCGCTGCTGGCCGTGTCGCTCGCGAATGCGCACGCCGCGGCGAAGGACGCGAAGCAGCCGCTCTACGAGCTGCTCTCCCGCGGGCGTGAGCCGGTGATGCCCGTGCCGATGATGAACATCATCAATGGCGGCGCGCATGCCAACAACAGCCTCGATATCCAGGAGTTCATGATCCTGCCCGTGGGCGCACCGACGTTCCGCGAGGCGTTGCGTTACGGCGCGGAAGTCTTCCACACGCTGAAGAAGGTGCTGAACGACCGCGGCATGTCCACTGCGGTGGGCGACGAGGGCGGGTTCGCCCCCGATCTCGGGTCGAACGCGGAGGCGCTGGAGGTCATCCTGGAGTCGATCGAGAAGGCGGGATACGAGGCGGGCAAGGACATCTACCTCGGCCTCGACGTCGCGAGCTCCGAGTTCTTCAAGGACGGGCGGTACGACCTCGAGGCGGAAGGGCGCAAGTTCACCTCGTCCGAATTCACGGCGTACCTCGCGGACCTCGTCTCGAAGTACCCCATCATCACCATCGAGGACGGGATGGCGGAAGGGGATTGGGACGGCTGGGCGGAGCTGACCCGCGCCCTCGGCAGCCGTGTGCAGCTCGTGGGGGATGATCTCTTCGTCACGAACACGAAGATCCTCCAGGAAGGTATCGACAAGAAGATCGCGAACGCCATCCTGATCAAGCCCAACCAGATCGGCACGCTCACCGAGACACTCGCGGCGATCGACCTGGCGGATCGGGCGAAATACGCGTCTGTGGTGTCCCATCGTTCGGGGGAGACCGAGGACAGCACCATTGCGGACATCGCTGTGGCGACGCCTGCCACCCAGATCAAGACGGGCTCCCTGTCCCGCTCCGACCGCATCGCAAAGTACAACCAGCTGCTGCGTATCGAGGCAGAGCTGGGAACGGTGAAGTACGCGGGCCGGGAGGCGTTTCCGGTCAAGATCTGAGCGGGATTCGTCCCGCCCGGCCCGGGAGTCGGAACGCGAGCAGTCTTTCGAGCCAGGGCTGCTGTCGTTCGCAAGAGCGCAATCGTCTCTCGAGCGGGGGAGATCCCACACGGGCTCGCGCGATGGTCTGCCTTGATTGTTGCCTTGGCTGTAGCGCGAGGTAAACCTCGTGCCGAGCCGCGCGGCCTCTGCTAACCTCGTCCGCCCATGAAGTGGTTTGCCGCAGCTCTCGGCCTTGCAGTTCTGCTCCTGCAGTACCGCTTGTGGGTCTCCCCGGAGGGGGTCCGTGAGTTGTCCCGCCTCGAGGCGGCTGTCGAGGCGCAGCGGGCCGAGAACGAGCGGGCGGTGGCGCGCAACGCGCAGCTCGCGGCAGAAGTCCGGGATCTCAAGAAGGGCGTGACCGCTCTCGAAGAGCGTGCGCGGAGCGACCTGGGAATGATCGCCGCCAACGAGACGTTCTATCAGGTGGTCCCGTCGCCGCGGAACGAGGCGGCTCCCGCGGAGTCGCGCACGCGTACCGCTGCGCGCTGACCAGAGACTCTCCACGTGCGTTATTGGCTCGTCATGCCGGCCGCGGGTGCGGGTCGGAGGTTTGGTGAGCGCGTTCCCAAGCAGTACTCGGCACTTCACGGACGCACCGTCCTGGAGTGGGCGCTGGCGCCGTTTCTTTCCGATCCACGTTGTGCCGGTGCGGTGGTGGCGCTTGCCGCCGGGGACACCTGGTGGCCGAAGATCTCCGAGCGCATTGCCACGGTGACCGTGTCGCCCGGCGGTGCGGAACGCAGCGATTCCGTGCGCAACGCCCTCGCGTCGTTGAACCGGCGGGCCGGAAAGAGCGACTGGGTGCTCGTGCATGATGCGGCGCGGCCCTGCCTGTCGAACGCAGACAGGGATCGGCTGCTGCAGCGACTCGAGGCGCATGCAGTCGGGGGCATTCTCGCGTTGCCGGTGGCGGATACCTTGAAGCGCGAGCAAAGCGACGGCGCCATCTACGAAACCATCGACCGCACGGGCCTGTGGCGTGCCGGCACGCCGCAGATGTTTCGCTATGCACGATTGTGCGAAGCGCTGGATAGCGCCATTGCCAGCAAGCGCGTACCCACGGACGAAGCCCAGGCGATCGAGTGGTTGGGGGACCGTCCCGCGCTCGTGGAAGGCTCCGCGTCCAACATCAAGGTGACGACGGCGGACGATCTCGTGCTCGCGGAGGCGATCCTGAGCGCACGGGAGCGTGCAACCGACGGCATGCGCGGCAAGCCGTGAGCCCGGGCATGCGCGATACGATCGCGTGCCGGGTCGCGCTGCCGGCCGTCATCGCGAGGCGTGTGGAGTCTGAGCAATGAAGATCGGGTCTGGATTCGACGTTCATGCCTTCGGGCCTGGGCAGTTCGTGATGCTTGGCGGTATCCGGGTGCCTCACACCTCAGGTGTGGTCGCGCATTCGGACGGTGATGTCGTGCTCCATTCCGTGTGCGATGCCCTGCTGGGCGCGGCGGGGCTGGGCGACATCGGCCAGCACTTCAGCGACAGGGACCCGCAGTGGAAAGGCGCGGACAGCGCACAGTTCGTCGCGGCGGTGCTCCAGATGCTGAGCGCGCGGCGCCTGCGCGTCGGCAACGTGGATGTGACCGTGATCGCGGAGTCACCGAAGATCGGGCCCGTCCGCGAAGGGATGCGCCGGCGGATGGCTGAGCTGCTTCAGATCGCGCCCGAACAGGTCAACGTCAAGGCGACGACGACGGAGCGGCTCGGGTTCCTCGGCCGCTCGGAAGGCATCGCGGCGCAAGCAGTCGTCCTGCTGATCGATGCGTGACGCCTGGATCGAGCGCGCGCTCGTCACCCCGCGTGCCTTCGGAGCCTCCCTGGGGCGAGGCCGGCTGCGCACCGAGCCCGAGGACTTCATCGTAGAAGAGGATCTCGGGTTCGCGCCCTCCGGCGCGGGGGCGCACGTGCTGCTGAAGGTTCGCAAGCGCAATGCCAACACGGAATGGGTTGCGCGTGAGCTTGCTCGTGCAGCGGGCTGCCGCCCCGGCGACGTGGGCTACGCCGGGCTCAAGGACCGGCGCGCCGTCACGGAGCAATGGTTCTCCGTCCCGTTGCCGCGCAATCGCGGGCGCGCCGGCGCCGAAGCCACCGCGGCTGCGGCACCCGATGCCGTCGCTGCGCTCGCGGGTGTGCGCGGCGAGGGCTTCGAAGTGCTCGAAGCCCACGCCCACGCAAAGAAGCTGCCGCGCGGCGCGCTCGCGGGCAATCGGTTCGTGATCCGTGTCCGCGGCGTCGATGTCGACGATGCCGCAATCGGCGGGCGTATCGATGCCATCGCGGCGCACGGTTTGCCGAACTTCTTCGGCGCCCAGCGCTTCGGCCGTGATGGCACCAACCTGAAGAAGATCGCGCGTGATCCGGAGGCTATTCACCCGCGGGAGCGCGCATACGTTCTGTCGGCCGCACGCAGCCTTGTCTTCAATGCCGTGCTCGCGGAGCGGGTCGAAGATGGCACGTGGTGCCAGCTGGAGCGCGGTGATGTCGCGAATCTCGACGGGCGGGGAAGTGTCTTCGCTGTCGACGATGTGGATGACACTTTGCGCGAGCGGGTCGCGCGGCTGGATGTGCACCCGACCGGCCCCATGTGGGGGCGCGGCGAGTTGCCGTCCCGTGAGCGGATCCGCGCGCTGGAGCAGCGCGTGGGCGCGGAGCTCGATGAGCCCTGCGAGCTCGTCATCGCAGCCGGCATGAGTCAGGAGCGCCGAAGTCTGCGGCTGTCCGTGCGGGCGCTGGCGTGGAGCCGGGAGGGCGCCGACGTGGTCATCCGCTTCTGGCTCACGAAAGGCAGCTTCGCAACCACCGTGCTGAGAGAGCTGTTCGAGGCCGAGGGCGAGTCGGGCGCGGCGGAGGAAGGGTGATTCAGCTCGGCCCGCGGCCGATGGCAATGGAAATGGCCCTCTGCGCGCGGTGAGCAGGCGTGGCCCCGGAGGCCGCTGCGGGCGAGCTACAGCGGCGAAAGCAGCACGTACACGGCGCCCGTCCCTCCATCGACCGGCCGGGCTGAAACATAGGCCACGACCGCGGACGTTCGCCGCAGCACTCCGCTCACCACACCCTTGAGGACCGGCCCGCGATGGCCCGAACGCAGTCCCTTGCCATGGATGATCCTCACGCAGCCGGCATGGCGTGCCAGCGCTGACACCAGGAAGCCCCGCAGCGCCTGCCTGGCTTCGGCGACGGTGAGTCCGTGCAGGTCGAGCTCACCTTCCACCCGATACTCCCCACGGCGGAGCTTGCGCAGGACGCTCTCCGGCACGCCGGGGCGACGATAGGCGAGGGACTCGCCGCTCGCGACTGCCGGCTCTTCCATCGGCCCGTGCAGGCTCTCGTCGAGCACGGCGAGCCGGTCGGCCCGCGTGAAGCGGGCATGCCCCGCGCGGCGCCGGGGCGCGGGGATGTGACGGTCCTGGCGGATCGGCCGGACGTCACCCACGGCTTCGCGGAACAGCTCGACGTCTTCTTTGCTGGGCCGGATCTTCACGGGACACTCCGCCGGGACCGCGACCAGTATAGGCAAGGACGTGCAGTGCGTGCCTTCGTGCCGGGCGGGGGATGCCGCCCCTGTAGGGGTCGCCCGCTCTGGTATATTGACGCGCCTTTAGAAGGCGCCATCGAACGCCAGTCCCTTGAAGATCCTGATCAGCAACGACGACGGTTACCGGGCCGAAGGCATCCGCCGCTTGCGCGAATCGCTCTCGACGCTCGCCGAGGTCACCGTGGTGGCGCCAGACCGAAACCGCAGTGGCGCCAGCAACTCGCTCACCCTGGATGTTCCGCTTCGCGTGTTCGAGGCGGAGCCGGGCGTGCACTTCGTCATGGGCGGCACGCCGACCGACTGCGTGCACATGGCCATCTCCGGGCTCCTCGACTACGAGCACGACATGGTCGTCTCGGGCGTGAACGATGGCGCCAATCTCGGTGACGACGTGCTGTATTCCGGCACCGTGGCGGCAGCGATCGAGGGGCGGTTCCTGGGTGTTTCGGCCATGGCCGTCTCGCTGTGCATGGAGCCGGACAGCGGTCGTCACTTCGAGACGGGTGCGGAGGTAGCCCGCCTGCTCGTGGCGCAGCTGCTGCGCAAGCCGCCCGAGCGGGCCTTCATTCTCAACGTCAACGTGCCGGATGTGCCGGTCGGGCAGCTGCGCGGCTTCCGCACGACACGACTGGGTTTTCGTCATCGGTCCGAGCCCGTCATCCGGGCGCTGGATCCCCGCGGTCGGCCGGTCTTCTGGGTGGGGCCCGCAGGCCCGCAGCAGGACGCCGCGGAAGGCACGGATTTTCACGCCATCGCAGAGGGCTTCGTTTCGGTGACACCGCTGCAGATCGATCTCACGCGCCACACGGCGCTGCCAATGGTGCAAAGCTGGCTGGACGACATCAATGGCTGATCCGCGCTTCGCCGGCATCGGCATGACTTCCGCGCGTACGCGCGATCGCCTCGTGCAGCGGCTGAGAGAGCAGGGCATCACCAACCTCGCAGTGCTCGAACGCATGCGCAACGTTCCCCGCCATATCTTCGTGGACGAGGCATTGGGGAGCCGTGCGTATGAGGACACGGCGCTGCCCATCGGGTTCGGGCAGACGATCTCGCAGCCTTACATCGTTGCGAGAATGACCGAGGCACTTCTCGAGTACGGCTCCGTGGACAAGGTGCTCGAGGTTGGAACGGGTTGCGGTTACCAGACCGCGGTGCTCGCTCCGCTCGTTGGCAAGCTCTATAGCGTGGAGCGCATCGCGCCGCTCGTGGAGCGCGCCAAGCAGCGTGCGAAAGAGCTGGATCTGAAGAACGTGCGCTTCAAGCACGGCGACGGCATCGTCGGCTGGAAGTCCATCGCGCCGTTCGACGCGATTCTCGTCGCCGCCGCCCCCCTCACGGTGCCCGAAGCATTGCTGCAGCAGCTGCGGGTCGGCGGGCGGCTCATCGTGCCGGTGGGGCCGGAAGGTGAGCAGGAGCTCATCCGCTTCACGCGGCGCGAGCAGAAGATCGACAAGGCTTCGCTCGGTCCGGTGGCGTTCGTCCCGCTCCTCGGCGGGCTCGTCTGAGTGCTGCCGGAATCAAATGAGCTTATTCGTCTATCTCAATGATCAAGCTGGGCTTCTCACTCATCGCACTGACTTCATTTCGAGCCGGGCGGCTGCCCCGCCCGTGAACGCTGTGCGCCGGCGGGTCGAGGTCACGGTGCACAGCGATTTTGTGCGTTTGAAAAGTCCTTGATGCTCAAGGTGCTTGCGCGATGATCTGTGACGTGATTAACATGTCTGCGAACACCGACACGTGACCTTGACGGTGTCCCGCATGGAGCGACCCGCAGAGGGCACAGGGCGGAGGGGAGTCGAGAGAAGAGCAAGAATATCTGTCGGCAAGAACAAGAAAAAACACGCAATTGTTCGAGTCTGTCAGCTTCGAATGATTGGTTGGTTGAGCTCCTTCCCCTGTGCCTTCTGCCGGTCGTTCCAAAGGGACCTGAACGACCGGCCCAAGCCCCGCGTCACGCCACCCGCCAGGGACGAGCGCCCGCCCGATCCGGGCCGAAGAGCAGCGCTGCGCACACGCGCCTTTCCTCCTGCACCAGAATGTTGAACGTGCGGCAGGCCGCACCGAAATCCATCGTCTCGAGTGCGAGACCGCGCTTCGCGAACGCACCACGCACGGCGATTGAGGGGAAGCGCTGCTTGTTGCCCGTGCCGAGCAGCACCAGCTCCGGTTTGAGCGCGAAGATGGGTTCGAGGTCTGCCTCCCGCAGATCATCCACATCCACCGGCCGCCAGTCTGCGGTCACTGAGTCCGCCATCACGAGACAGCTCCTGTGGAGGACGTGTTCTCCGGCGTGCAACTCGCCGTTCGAGTAGGACCGGATCAGGTTCACGCGCGTATTCGCGTCGAGAGTCAGCTTCATACGGGTACGATACGCGCCCGTGGAAGAAGTCGTCATCGTCCTTGCAGACCTGTACCTCTCGAGCGCCGCCGAAGCGGCGTCCATACGAGGCGTCGAACTACCGGGCCTGGCACGCATCGCACGCTATGGAACGGGGCAGCCTCTCGCCACTGGCTGGCGGCCGTGGCTCGCCACTTGGTCAGGGCAGGCATTGCTTGCGCCCGAGCCACCTGCGACGGTGGCCGCGGCTGCATCACAGGCGAAGGCGCACGAAATCAACGGCAAGATGGTCTGGCTCGCCACACCGGTACACCTGGTGGCCGGGCTCTCCAGCGTTCACCTGGATCCACGCGGGTTGCTCCAGGTGGAGTCCCAAGTGCGGCGGGAGCTCGCTGATGACTTCAATACCGTCTTCGGAGCCTCCGGGCTGCACCTCGAGGCCCTGCCGTCGTCCGGTTTCCTCATGCTGACGCCGCAACTGGGGGATGCCACCACAGTGGACCCCGCTCGCGTCCTCGGCGGCAGCATCAGCGAGGCGCTGCCGACCGCCTCCAGTGCCCCGACGTTGCGCCGCCTGAGCGCTGAGATAGAGATGTGGCTCCACGATCATCGCGTGAACGCCGAGCGCGCGAAGCAGGGAAGGTTGCCGATCAGCGCGCTGTGGCTTTGGGGTGGCGGCCCGGCACGTGAGGGCTTGGGCGCGGAGCCCGAGCCGAGCGCGCAGGTGGCGGATACCGTGCCTGCTTCCGCAATACGTGGGGCCACTCTGGCGAGGGCGTCGCACGCGCCAGGCGTTGCTTTCGGGCGTGACCCATACCTTCATGGCCTGTGGTGCTCCGGCGGCAGCCGGCCCCGCGCAGTGCCGGAGCACTTCGAGGAAGTGCTTGCGCACAGCGGTCGCCGGGCAGTGTTTGTCCTGGAGCTCTCGCACTCGTTCGATGAACATCGCACCTGGACCATTCGGGAGGCGCTCGCTGACGCAGACCAACGGTGGATCGCGAGCGCACTAGGCGCGCTCCGACGAAAGGATGTAGCGCGTGTGACGGTGATCGCGAACGACCACAAGCTGTCCCTCAGCGCACGCGACCCGTGGAAGCTGTGGCGCATGCCCCGCGCGGCACTCACGGCTCTGCAATGAAGCTGCGAGTCGTCAGGCGCAATGGCGCCGTATCCGCGGGCCTGGGCGCTGGCCTTCATCCGGTGCTCCGGCGTGTGTACGCCGCGCGCGGCGTGCTCTCTGCATCAGATGTGAGCCCCGCGCTCGATCGACTGCTTCCGGTTGGCACCCTCGAAGGGGTTTCGGCGGCGGCTGATCTCCTCATGGCACACCGGGAGAAGGGTCGCGTCCTCATCGTGGGGGACTTCGACGCCGATGGCGCCACGAGCACGGCGCTGGTGGTTCGCGCCCTGCGGGCGTGGGGCTTCGGTCACGTGGATTTTCTCGTGCCGAACCGGTTCGAGTTCGGCTACGGGCTCACGCCGGAGATCGTGGCGCTCGCCGTGCAGCGCGCCCCCACACTCATCGTCACCGTGGACAACGGGATCTCCAGTGCCGCCGGCGTCAAGGCGGCGCGCGAGCTGGGCATGGACGTGCTCATCACCGACCATCACCTGCCCGGGATCGAGCTGCCGAGCGCCAATGTCATCGTCAATCCGAATCTTGGCGAGAGCCGCTTCGGGAGCCGGGCTCTGGCGGGGGTCGGTGTTGCGTTCTACGTGATCGTTGCGCTGCGCAGGTTGCTCGACGAGGCGGGGCTTGCGCCCGCCGATGCGCCGCGGCCAGCAGAGCTCCTGGACCTCGTTGCGCTAGGCACCGTTGCAGACGTGGTTCCGCTGGACGTGAACAATCGTGTGCTCGTCGCGCAAGGACTGAAGCGCATTCGGGCGGGGCGTTGCACAGCCGGAATTCGCGCGCTGCTCGATGTCTCCGGCCGTCGCCGCGACGACCTCACGGCGACAGATCTCGCGTTCAGCGTTGCGCCGCGGTTGAACGCTGCGGGTCGCCTGGACGACATGAGCATCGGCATCCGGTGTCTGCTTGCGGATGATCTGCCCACCGCCACCGCGCTGGCCGCGCGCCTGGATCAGCTCAATCAGGAACGCCGTGCCATCGAGGCGAAGATGCAGACTGAAGCACTGGCGGCCGTCCGCCATCTGCGTGATCCGGGCCCCGCAGCGGTTCAGCGCAGTGGCGTCTGTCTCTACGACGAAAGTTGGCATCAGGGCGTGGTGGGGTTGGTAGCGAGCCGAGTAAAGGATCGGGTGCGGCGTCCGGTGATCGCGTTCGCGAGGGCGGCGGACAACGGGCTGAGGGGCTCGGGCCGCTCGATCCCCGGAGTTCATATCCGTGATGTTCTGGATGCTGTCGCCGCGCGGCATCCGCAGCTCATCAGCAAGTTCGGCGGCCACGCGATGGCGGCAGGGCTTTCCATCGAGCTCACGCACCTGGACGGCTTCGCGCGCGCATTCGATGAGGAGGTCGCACGCTGCATGGCCGCCATGGTGGGAAATGACGCCATCGAGACCGACGGCGAGCTCGCGCTCGATGAAATCGCGCTCGAGACTGCTCGCGCCCTGCGCGCCGGCGGGCCGTGGGGGCAGGCGTTTCCAGAGCCCTGCTTCGACGGTGTGTTCGCGATCCGTGCGAGCCGGATCGTCGGTGAGCGGCACCTGAAGATGTGGGTCGAGATGCCGCGCACCGGCCGCACTTTCGACGCCATCGCGTTCAACTACACGGACGCGCAGACGAATGCCCCACTTCCCACGGGCAATGCCCAGCTCGTGTACCGGCTCGATATCAACGAGTACCAGGGCGAGCGCCGGCTGCAGCTGCTGGTAGACCACGTGTTGCCGGATCCGGCGGGCGCCGCGCCAGGCGAGCCTCCGTCACTGTTTTCGGGTGGTGTCCCGGCCGGCGGCGGTCCAATGCCCGGCATCCTGGCACGCACCCCGTGATCCCCGCCGACAGCGCGCCCGCGGGTCGGCTAGAATCGCCGGCCTTTTCGTCCCTCAGTGCCGAGACCGCATCGCCATGGAATTGAATCAACTCAAGCGCCAGCTCAAAGACCTCGGGGAGCGAACAGGCTCTCTCAGGGGGTTTCTTTGAGTACGACAGCAAGAAGGAACGCCTCGAAGAGGTAAGTCGCGAGCTGGAGGACCCCGCCATCTGGCAGCAGCCCGACAAGGCGCAGGAGCTGGGGCGCGAACGTGCCAGGCTCACCGCGCAGCTCGAGGAGCTGGACGGCACCTCGAAGGCCATCACCGACGCCGCGGAGCTCCTCGACCTCGCCGAGAGCGAAAACGATGAAGGCGCGGCGCGGGACATCGAGCGTGACGCCGCAGGGCTCGAGGAACGGGTTCGCCGGCTCGAGCTGAAGCGCATGTTCAGCGGCGAGATGGACTCCCACAATGCGTTCCTGGATATCCAGGCCGGCGCGGGCGGCACCGAGGCGCAGGACTGGGCGCAGATGCTGATGCGCATGTACCTGCGCTGGGCCGCTTCGCGTGGCTTCGCAGCCGAGGTCATCGACTCCAGCCCGGGTGAAGTCGCCGGCATCAAGAGCGCCACGATCCAGATCAGCGGCGAGTATGCATACGGCTGGCTTCGCACCGAGACCGGTGTGCATCGCCTGGTGCGAAAGTCGCCGTTCGATTCCGGCAACCGCCGGCACACCTCCTTCGCATCGGTGTTCATTTCTCCGGAAGTGGACGACGACATCCAGATCGACGTGAACCCCGCGGACATCAAGATGGACGTCTATCGTTCGAGCGGCGCCGGCGGCCAGCACGTCAACAAGACGGAATCGGCGGTGCGCCTCACGCACATGCCGACGGGCATCGTCGTCGCGTGCCAGAACGAGCGCAGCCAGCACAAGAACCGTTCCACCGCCATGAAGATGCTGAAGGCGAAGCTGTACGAGCTGGAAGTGAACAAGCGCAACGCCGCCGCGCGCGTGCTGGAGGAGTCCAAATCCGACGTGAGCTGGGGCAACCAGATCCGCTCCTACGTGCTCGACCAGTCCCGCATCAAGGATCTGCGCACGGGCGTCGAAGTCGGCAACACCACTGCGGTGCTCGACGGCGATCTCGATCAATTCCTCGAAGCCTCGCTGAAGGCGAAGGTCTAGCGACATGACGACCGACCACGACAAGCCGAACGCCCCGGGCAAGCCCGAGGACACCGCTCCGGCCGACGAGAACAGGCTCATCGCCGAGCGCCGGGCGAAGCTCGCCGCGGCGCGCGCCGCGGGCCAGGCATTCCCCAACGACTTCCGCCGGGACGCGCTGGCGGGTGAGCTGCACCAGGCATTCGGCGATCGCGACGACGCCTGGCTCGAAGCGAACCCCACACGCGTGCACGTGGGAGGCCGCATGCTGTTCAAGCGCATCATGGGCAAGGCGAGTTTCGCGAAGCTCGCCGACCGCACCGGCCAGATCCAGATCTTCCTGCAGCGCGAGACGCTCGGCGAGACGACGTACGACGCCTTCAAGAGCTGGGATGTCGGTGACATCGTGGGTGCCGAGGGCGTGCTGTTCCGGACGAAGACCGGCGAGCTCAGCGTGCGGGCCGAGCGCGTGCGGCTGCTCGTGAAGTCGTTGCGGCCGTTGCCGGACAAGTGGCACGGGCTCGCGGACACCGAGACGCGCTATCGCCAGCGGTACGTCGATCTGATCGTGAACGAGCAGAGCCGCGAGGTGTTTCGCGCGCGCACGAAGATCATCCGCTATCTGCGGGACTTCCTGGACGCGCTCGATTTCCTCGAAGTCGAGACGCCGATGATGCAGCCCATTCCGGGCGGCGCGGCGGCCAGGCCCTTCATCACGCACCACAATGCGCTCGATCTGCAGATGTACCTGCGCATCGCGCCGGAGCTCTACTTGAAGAGGCTCGTCGTGGGCGGTCTCGAGCGGGTGTACGAGATCAATCGAAATTTCCGCAACGAGGGGCTTTCGACGCAGCACAACCCTGAGTTCACGATGCTGGAGCTGTATCTCGCGTACGGCGACTACCGGGACCTCATGGACTGGATCGAAAAGGCGCTGCGTGGCCTTGCCGAAACGGTGCGCGGCTCGACGAAGCTCGACTACCAGGGCCGGGCGTACGACCTGTCCCAGCCGTTCCGGCGTGTGACCGTCGAGCAGGCGATCCTCCAGGCTGACCCGACGTTCAACGCCGCTTCGATCCGTGACGAGGCGTACCTGCGCAAGGCGTGCGAGAAGTACGGCATCCAGCTCGGCAAGCACGATGGGCCGGGCAAGATGCAGATCGAGCTCTTCGAGAAGCTCGTGGAGTCGACGCTGCTCGATCCGACGTTCGTCTACGCGTATCCGACCGAGGTGTCGCCGCTGTCGCGCGCGAATGACGACGATCCATTCATCACCGACCGGTTCGAGTTCTTCCTGGGCGGGCGCGAGCTCGCGAACGGCTTCTCCGAGCTCAATGACCCTGAGGATCAGGCCGCGCGCTTCCGGGCGCAGGTGGCGCGAAAGGAAGGGGGCGACGAAGAGGCCATGTTCTACGACGCGGACTACGTGCGTGCGCTCGAGTACGGCATGCCGCCCACGGCTGGCCTGGGCGTGGGCATCGACCGCCTCACCATGTTCCTGACGGATTCGCCGTCGATCCGCGACGTCATCCTCTTCCCGCACATGCGCCCGGAGGCGGATTGAACGACGCACCGATCGGAGTATTCGACTCCGGCGTAGGGGGGCTCACGGTTCTGAAAGCGCTGGCCCAGGAGCTTCCGGGCGAGCAGTTCGTCTATCTTGGCGACACCGCGCGGCTGCCTTACGGCACCAAGAGCATGGAGACCGTTGCGCGTTACGCGTTGCAGGCGGCCGAGGCGCTGAAGGGCTACGACATCAAGGCGCTGGTCGTCGCGTGCAACACCGCCTCGGCCGCGGGCCTGCCCGCCATCGAGGCAGCCCTGGCAGGCTTGCCGGTCATCGGTGTCATCGAGCCTGGCGCAGAGGCAGCGTGCCGGCTGTCGAAGTCCGGTCACGTGGGGGTCATCGCCACCGAGGGAACGGTGCGCGGCGGCGCGTACCAGGAAGCAATCCAGCGGCGCCGGCCGGATGCGCGGGTCAGCGCCAAGGCGACGCAGCTCTTCGTTGCACTGGCGGAAGAGGGCATGCATGAAGGCCCCGTCGCCGAGGCCGTGGCCCGCCACTATCTGGACTCACTGTTTCATCCGCCGGCCGCACTCAGTGCGCGCTCTCATTCGCATGCACCAGCGGTCGCCCCCGTGCCCGCGCCGGACACACTCGTGCTCGGTTGCACGCACTTCCCGATGCTGGCGAGCGCCATCCGGGCCGCGGTGGGCTCCGGCGTGCGCATCGTCGATTCCGCGGCCACGACAGCGAAAGTCGTGCGTGAGCGCCTGGGCCCGGCTGGCCTTTGCGGCACTTCGCGACGCAGCTCGGTGCGCTTCCTCGCGACCGACGGGCCCGAGCGCTTCGCCCGTGTGGGGAGCCGATTTCTCGGCCAGACGATCTCGCCCGAGGATGTCGAGCTCGTCGATCTGTAGCGGCTGGCTCCCGGCGCGTTATTGCGGCAGGTCGTACGGAAGCGCGAGTTGTTCAGCCGCAATGGGCGTGGCGGCGATTGGGGCTTGCGGCGCGTGCTCTGAGCTCGCAGGTTCGCTTGCATCGTGCCCGACACTCGTCTGCGTCACGGCCAGGAGCTCATGCCCTCCGTCGGGCGAGCGCACGGCCTCCACGACACGGAACGTGCGGCCGTCGATGAATTGACCGGTAGTGCCGGGAGCGGGCAGGGCGGCATCGGCTGAATGGAAGCGCTGCATGCGGCGCTTCACGCGACCCCGGTAGTGGGCGCGAGCAATCACTTCCTGCCCGGTGTAGCAGCCCTTGTCGAAAGCAATGGCGCCCAGCACATCGAGATTCAGCATCTGCGATACGAATGCTTCGCTCGTGGAGACGTACACCTGAGGAATGCCGGCGGCGATGTCGAGCGCGCGCCACTGCTCGCGCGCGGCCGCCTCTTGTGTGCCTGCGGTGGGGGACGTTTGCGCATGGTGGCCTGCCGCCAGAGGCGTAGCGACGAGCCAGCGTGCCGGCGAAGCGCCGACGCAGACGACGATGCGGCCGTCTTCGAGGCGCTGCGCAGCGTTCATCTCGGTGGGGAAACCCGCTTCGGCGCTGCCCGCCTGGCTCACACCGGAAAGCTCCCATTCCGCCGATGCGTCGCTCACCTTCGCCTTCGCGCGAAGCACGAATTTCGCCAGCCGCGTGGCCACAACCGCCGCGAGCTCACGGGGCAGCACGCCCAGCACTTCATCGGGGCCCGCGGCAATCAGCCTCAGCACCGCGATCACGCGCCCCTGTGGCGTGTGAACGCCCGCAAGCATCGAAGTTGCGGGCGTCAGCTTGGAAACATCGCTCGACACCTGGCCCTGCAAGAACCGCACGGCATCGGGCCCGAGCACGCGCACGGCGCCCAGGTCACCGAGCCGCACCGCCGGCGGGCCTTCTGTCAATGGCTTCAGCATTGTTTTTCCACGGGTTTTGGGTAGTCGCGCGGCGCGAATTCTGGCAAACTTGCGCGCCATGCAAATTCCGGCCGAGACGCCCACGTCGCCTTCCGAAAGCCCCTCGAACGATCGCCCTGCGACGCCCGCGGGCCAGCGGGCGGCCGTAGCGCCGCCGCGGCGGCCCGAGCTCGGTGGCCCTGCCGGCCCGGAGCCCACGCGCTACGGCGACTGGGAGAGAAAGGGCCGTTGCATCGATTTCTGAGGTTTGGCCAAGAGCGCGGCACTGCCTCGAGAGGCACCGCGGGAGCACTGATGCCTGATCGCCCATTGTCGCCGCACCTGTCGGTGTACAGGTTCAAGTACACGCTACTCACTTCCATATTGAATCGCATCACCGGACTTGCGCTCACTGTGGGCCTGGTCGTGCTCGCATTCTGGATCATCGCGCTGTCTTCCGGCCCGGAAGGCTACGCGAGGGCGGAGGTGGTGCTGTCCCATCCGCTCTTCAAGCTCATCTTCGCGGGTTTCGCGTTCGCCTTCGCCTATCACCTCGTGGCGGGCATCCGGCACCTGGTGTGGGACACCGGCCGTGGCCTCGAGCGGCGCCAGTCCGAGCGCAGCGCCTGGGTCGTCGGCATCGTCGCGGTGATCCTCACGGTTGCGCTCATCGCGTGGGCCTGGTCCCGGGCGGGTGTGGCATGAGTCTGCGCAGTCCCCTCGGGCGGGTGCTGGGTCGTGGCTCGGCGAAGGAAGGGGTTCATCACTGGTGGGTGCAGCGGGTCACCTCGGTCGCGCTGATTCCGCTCACCATCTGGTTCGCCGTCTCGGTGCTCTCGCTGCCTTCATACGATTACACCACCGTGGTCACGTGGATCACCCACGGCTGGACGGCGCTGCTGCTCGTGCTGCTCATCGCCGTCGGCGCCTGGCATTCGAGGCTCGGCGTGCAGGTGGTGCTGGAAGACTACGTTCACGGCGGCACGAAGACGCTTTCGCTCATCCTGTCCACATTCGCGCACACGCTGGTCGCCGCCGCTGCCATCTTCGCCGTGCTCAAGGTGGCTTTCGGAATCACTTCATGACTCGCGACTACAAGTTCATCGATCACACCTTCGACGTGCTCGTCGTCGGCGCCGGCGGAGCGGGGCTCCGCGCAACGCTCGGGCTCGCCGAGGCCGGGCTCTCGACGGCGTGCATTACAAAGGTGTTCCCCACTCGCAGCCACACCGTCGCGGCGCAGGGTGGAATCAGCGCCGCGCTCGGGAACATGGGCGAGGATGACTGGCGCTGGCACATGTACGACACCGTGAAAGGCTCGGACTGGCTCGGCGACCAGGACGCCATCGAGTTCATGTGCAAGGAAGCGCCCGCCGCCGTCATCGAGCTGGAGCATTACGGCATGCCGTTCTCCCGCACGGAGGACGGCCTCATCTACCAGCGCCCGTTCGGCGGCATGACCACGCACTTCGGCAAGGGCGTCGCCCAGCGCACCTGCGCCGCGGCAGACCGCACCGGCCACGCGATGCTCCACACGCTGTATCAGCAGTCGATCAGGCATTCGGCGAACTTCTTCGTCGAGTACTTCGCCGTCGACCTGATCATGGAAGATGGCGCGTGCCGCGGCGTCGTTGCACTGGACATGACCGAAGGCACGCTTCATCGCTTCAGGGCGCACACCACGATCCTGGCCACGGGCGGCTACGGCCGGGCCTATTTCTCGTGCACGTCCGCGCATTCGTCCACCGGGGATGGCGGCGGAATGGTGCTGCGCGCGGGGCTGCCGCTGCAGGACATGGAGTTCGTCCAGTTCCATCCCACCGGCATCTACACCGCGGGCTGTCTCATCACCGAGGGTGCGCGAGGCGAGGGCGGCTATCTCACGAATGCTTCCGGCGATCGCTTCATGGAGCGCTACGCTCCGAATGCGAAGGATCTCGCGTCGCGCGACGTCGTGAGCCGGGCGATGACCATCGAGATTCGCGAAGGGCGCGGCGTGGGTGACGAGAAGGATCACATCCACCTGCACCTCGAGCACCTCGGGCCGGAAGTCATCAACGAGCGCCTGCCCGGCATCGCCGAGACGGCGCGCATCTTCGCCGGCGTCGAAGTGACGAAAGAGCCCATTCCGGTGCTGCCCACTGTCCACTACAACATGGGCGGAATCCCCTGCAACATCCATGGTGAGGCGCTGTCTCCGCAGGGGGGCGATGCCGATGCCGTCGTGCCGGGCCTCATGGCCGTCGGCGAGGCCGCGTGCGTGTCGGTGCACGGCGCGAATCGCCTGGGCTCGAATTCTCTGCTCGATCTCGTCGTGTTCGGCCGGGAAGCGGCGCGCCGGTGTGCGGAAGTGATCCGCCCCGGCAGCACGCACAAGCCGCTCCCGAAGGATGCGGGTGAGCTCGCCGTATCGCGCCTGGACAGGCTGCGCAACGCGCAGGGCTCGCGCCCGACGGCGGCCATCCGCCTGGAAATGCAGAAGGTCATGCAGTCGGACGCCGCGGTCTTCCGCACCGGCAGCTCGCTGAAGGAAGGCATTGAGCGTCTGGGGCGCACGTTCAGCTCGTTCGCGGACGTGCGCGTCAACGACCGCTCGCTGATCTGGAACACGGATCTCGTGGAGACGATGGAGCTCGAGAACCTGCTGCTGCAGGCGACCGCCACCATCAATGCCGCGGAGAACCGCAAGGAGAGCCGCGGCGCCCAGGCGCGCGAGGATTACCCGAACCGTGACGATGTGAACTGGCTGAAGCACACGCTCGTGTGGGTGGATGGTGCCGGACAGGTGAAGTTCGATTACCGCCCGGTTCATCTGGAAACCCTCACGCGCGACGCGGAGCCGATCCCGCCCAAGGCGCGAACGTACTGACGAGCGAAACCGAATGGCCGAATTCCGTCTGCCCCAGAACTCCCGCATCAACCCGAACGGCAAGGTGCACAAGGCCGCAAGCGGCGCCCGCGACGTGCGCACCTTCCGCGTCTACCGTTTCGATCCGGACTCGGGTGAGAACCCGCGAATCGACTCGTTCGAGCTCGAGCCGAAGAGCTGCGGCCCCATGGTTCTCGACGCCCTGATCCAGATCAAAGGGGCCGTCGACTCCACACTGGCTTTCCGCCGCTCCTGCCGCGAGGGCATCTGCGGTTCGTGCGCCATGAACATCAATGGCGTGAACCGGCTGGCCTGCACCACCTCGATGCAGGACCTCGGCAACGAGATCAAGATCTACCCACTGCCGCACCTGCCGGTGGTGAAGGACCTGGTGCCCGACCTCACCACGTTCTACGCGCAGTACGCGTCGGTGCGCCCGTGGCTGCAGACACTCACCCCCGCCCCGCCGGACAGGGAGCGGCGGCAGTCGAAGGAAGAGCAGGAGAAGATCGATCGCCCCGCCGCCTGCATCCTGTGCGCGTGCTGCTCAACGGCCTGCCCGAGCTACTGGTGGAACAGCGACCGGTTCCTCGGCCCGGCGGCGCTGCTTGCCGCCTACCGCTGGATCATCGATAGCCGGGACGATGCGACGGGCGATCGGCTCGACGAGCTCGAGGACCCGTTCCGTCTTTACCGCTGCCACACCATCATGAACTGCACCGACGTGTGCCCGAAGGACCTCAACCCGGCCCGCGCCATCGCCGAGATCAAGAAGATGATGGTGGAGCGGCAGCATTGACGCGCGTCATAGGCAAGCCGATTCGATGCCGCGGCGGCCGGCCGCCGGCTGCCGGCGGATGCGCTGCATGGACATAGAAGCGCGGCGTTTGCTGTGGCGCTGCCGCCGTGGCCTCAAGGAGCTCGACGTGCTGCTCGAACGCTTTGCGCGGGATCGGGTTCCGCATGCGTCAAGTGAAGAACGGCGCGCTTTTGCGCGGCTTCTGGACTTGCCCGACCCGGACCTTGCCGATTATTTCTTCGGGCATGCCACGCCCGACGAACCGGAGCTCGCGCGCCTCGCGCAGCTCATCGCCACCCATCGCCCTTGATGTTCCACCCCCGCGCAGGTTGCGTAACGCGGCGGCGCTTCTCGCACTGCTCTCGGCAACCGCACTGTGTCTGAGCCCTGCACCCTCGTCCGGCTGGCACCTGCTGTGTGTCGCTGCCGCAGTGGCGCTCGCCTGGCGCCCGGCCCGGGCCATGCTGTTCCAGCGCGGCGCGGCGGCTGTGCGGCATTTCGAGTGGCAGCAGGACGGAAGCTGGTTCGTGACGGAGCATCCCGCGGCGTCCTGGCCGGACGGTTCGCTCGTGCCGGCGAGGCTCCACCCCGCCACGGCATGTTTCGGTCCGTGGGTGCTCCTGGCCTGGTCGACCGGACCGGGCTGGCCGCGAGGCCGTTCTGGCCGCCGGTATGCGTTCATCGACGCCCGGGAGGTGGGTCCGGCGGCGTTCCGGCTCCTGAAAGGCCGGCTGGCGCTCGAGGCCTCGCGAGCAAGTCACCGGCCGACCGACCACAACTGATAGACTCGTCACAACTTTTTGCCCCTGGGGGCAATTTCTTGGCCATGGCACGCCGACCCTGCGAACTTCGCGTGACGTTCAGGGTCTATTCAGCGTTTTTCGGCGCGGCGGCCTTCAGACTGCGGGAGTAGAGGGCGCGCATGAGCGCCGATGTGAGCGATCTGAGCCTGGTCCGGCGCGTACAGCGCGGGGATAAGGGTGCGTTCGATGCGCTGGTGCTCAAGTATCAGCACAAAGTGGTCAAGCTGGTCATGCGATACGTTCGCAACCCGGCGGAAGCCGAGGACATTGCCCAGGAAGCCTTCATCAAGGCCTACCGTGCGCTGCCCCAGTTCCGGGGCGACAGCGCCTTTTACACGTGGCTTTACCGAATCGCCATCAACACGGCGAAGAATGCGGTGGTGTCCCGCGACCGCAGCCCGATCGATTTCGATCTCGACCTGCAGAACCCTGACGAGTCCTATGACATGCAAGGCCGCCTGAAAGATTCCGAAACACCCGAAGCGCTCACGTTGACGGAAGAAATCCGCTCGACGGTGAACTCCGCTATCGATGCACTGCCTGAGGACCTGCGCACGGCCATCGTGCTGCGCGAACTCGAGGGCCTGTCCTACGAAGAAATTGCCGACGCGATGGAATGTCCCGTCGGCACCGTGCGCTCACGCATATTCCGTGCGCGCGAGGCGATTGACCGCCGCCTGCGAGAAGTGTTCGAGGGTGGTTTGGGCCGTGCAGAGGAGCTGGGATGAACGAAGAGCTCGACAGTCAGCTATCGGCGATGTTCGACGATGAGCTGCCGGAGGCCGAGTGCCAGTTGCTGGCGCGCCGGCTCTCGCGCGATGAAGCCCTGAAGGCACGCTGGCGGCGCTATGCCGTCATCGGCGCCGCCGTTCGGGCCGAGCGGGGTGTGCGTCTCGAGACCAACCTCGCGCAGCGGGTGAACGCGGTCATTTCCGCAGAACCTGCGCTCACGGCCACTGCTGTGGTCGCGGGTGAGGGGCGAAGGGCAGGCGGGTTCCGCTGGTGGCAGCCGCTCGCGGGCGGCGCAATCGCCGCGGGTGTGGCGGCCATGTCTGTATTGTGGATCCGCGGTCAGGCTCCCGTTGGCGGCGAGACTTTCGTCGCGCAGAATGCCGCCCCGGAAGCGATCGTCGCCCAGGCCCAGCCGGAGACGGGCGTACCCGATAGCTATGTCGTACCCACCGTGGTGGAGCCGAGATCGTTAGTGCCGACGGCTGAGCTTGCCAACTATGTGGTCGCCCACAGCGAGTTCTCTTCGCCAGTGACCCGGCGGAATCTCCTGTCGGCGCTGGTAGCCAGCGAGTCGGGAACCCCGGGGTCGGCTGACGAGTCCCAAGCCGCGGATGGCAACGCAGTCGAGGACCCGAGCGCGAATGCTAAAGAAACGAAGTAGTCGACCAATGGGCTGGGGCGTGGTCGCCCTGCTCATGAGCGCGGTTGCCGCGGCAGCGGACGACCCGCGCGAGTGGCTCGAGCGGATGAATCACGCGCTCACCACTCGGAACTACGACGGCGTTTTTTCACACATTCAGGACGGCAAGGTGGAGATGCTGCGCATCATCCACCGGGTGAAGGACGGCAAGGTCAGCGAGCGGCTGGTCTCGCTCGATGGCTCGGGCCGGGAGTTCATCCGCACCGGCGGCGAGCTCGCCTGCTATCTCCCCGACAAGCGTACGGTGCTGGTGGAAAAGCGGTCGGATGGCAACCCGCTCCTCGGCAACTTCCCCAAGTTCGACGAAACCTCCACTGCGTTCTACGACATCAAGGAGCTGAAGCCCACCCGGCTCTTCGGGCGCACCGCCCGCGTCATCTCGGTCACGCCCAAAGACGAATTCCGCTACGGCTATCGGCTCTGGATCGACGAAGACACCGCCATGCCGATGCGCACGCAGCTCTGTGACGCACGCGGCCGTGTCATCGAACAGCTCGTGGCGGCCGTGGATGTGGCGGATCTCAAGATCAACACCCGGATCCCGGACTCGGCGTTCGTGCCGGCGGTGTCGACGGAAGGCTTCCAGTGGCTGCGTGCCGACCGCGGTGAGCGGCAGGTGCTGTCCGCCGGGACCAGCCCGGCCTGGAATGTGGACAAGCTGCCGCCGGGCTTCCGCATCACGTTGCGCGCCGCGCAGGTGATGCCGGGTTCCACCGGCCCCGTGGCGCACCTGGTGTTCTCGGATGGGCTCGCGTCGGTTTCCGTGTTCGTGGAGGCGCAGCCGAGGCCCGCATCGTCGATCATCCAGGGCGAGCCGCCGGCGCCCCCGCAAGGGGTGGGGCGGGTGGGGTCCACCTCTGCATTTTCCACTGTGATCGAAGGTCACAAGGTGACCGCCGTCGGCGAGGTGCCGCCGGAGACGGTCAGGTCCATCGCCAACTCGGTGAAGTCGGCGCCGCTGTCCCTGCAGGCTCCCCCGCTGCGCTGAAGCGGCGCGGGCGCGCTCGTGTCATCCCGCCTCACCGTCGTTCATCGGGAGGGGTGCGAGCTCTGCGACGAAATGATCGCGGAGCTGCAGGGCCTCGGTCAGACCCTCGCACTGCCGCCCGTCGACGTCGTCGACGTGGACTGCGACCCGGAGCTGACCCGGCGTTACGGACTCAACGTGCCCGTTCTGCTGCTGGACGGCACCGTCGTCTGCCGCCACCGGCTCGATGTGGGCGAGCTTTCACGTCTGTTGCGGCTCGGGCCCCCACGAGCGCACCCATCGGTATAATGCGCGCCGCCGCTGGACAGACGGTGCGGCCCGACCGGAATCCATGCGGCTCACACGCAATTTCTCGATCATTGCTCATGTCGATCACGGCAAGTCAACGCTCGCCGACCGCCTGATTCAGCTCACCGGGGGCCTCGCCGACCGGGAAATGCAGAATCAGGTGCTCGATTCCATGGAGCTCGAGCGCGAACGCGGCATCACCATCAAGGCGCAGAGCGTCACGCTCTACTACAAGGCCGCCGATGGAGAGCGCTACCAGCTCAACATGATCGATACCCCCGGCCACGTGGACTTCTCTTATGAAGTGTCCCGTTCCCTGGCCGCTTGCGACGGTGCGCTGCTCGTGGTGGATGCGTCCCAGGGTGTCGAGGCCCAGAGCGTCGCCAACACCAACACCGCGATCGACCAGGGGCTGGAAGTGCTGCCGGTCATCAACAAGATCGACCTGCCTTCGGCCGACCCGGACCGGGTCAGCCGCGAGATCGAAGAGATCATCGGCATCGATGCCACCGACGCGTGCCGCGTCAGCGCCAAGACCGGCGAGGGCGTGCCGGAGCTGCTCGAGACCCTCGTCAAGCGTATCCCCCCGCCCAGGGGCGACCCCGAGGCGCCGCTGCAGGCGCTGATCATCGATTCGTGGTTCGACAACTACGTGGGCGTCGTCTCGCTCGTGAGGGTGGTGAACGGCGTGCTGAGCGTGGGCGACAAGATTCGCGTCATGTCGACCGGGCGCAGCCACCAGGTCGACAAGCTCGGGCGCTTCACGCCGAAATCCGTGGCCGACAAGCAGCTCCTGACCGGGGATGTCGGCTTCGTCATCGCGGGGATCAAGGAGATCGATGGCGCCCCGGTCGGGGACACCATCACCCACGAAAGCCGCCCCAGCGCGCAAGCCGTGCCGGGCTTCAAGCAGATCAAGCCGCGCGTGTTCGCGGGGCTGTTCCCGATCAATTCCGAGGACTACGAGAAGTTTCGCGATGCGCTGGCGAAGCTGCGCCTGAACGACTCCGCGCTGCACTACGAGCCGGAGGTGTCGGGGGCCCTGGGTTTCGGCTTCCGATGCGGCTTCCTCGGCCTGCTCCACATGGACATCGTCCAGGAGCGGCTCGAGCGCGAGTATCAGCTCGAGCTCGTTAGCAGCGCACCCACCGTGGTCTACGAGGTGCTGCAGACCGATGGCACGGTCGTGCCGGTCGATAATCCCTCCAAGCTGCCGCCGTCCGACAAGGTCGAGGAGATCCGCGAGCCCATCATCGTCGCGAACATCCTGGTGCCGCCGGACTACGTCGGGGCCGTGATGAAGCTCTGCAGCGAGAAGCGTGGCGTGCAGAAGAAGATGTTGTACGTCGCGACGCAGGTGTCATTGCAGTACGAGCTGCCGCTCGCGGAAGTCGTGCTCGATTTCTTCGATCGCCTGAAGTCCTCCAGCCGCGGATACGCGTCGTTCGACTACGAGTTCGCCCGCTTCGAAGCGGCGCCGCTCGTGAAGCTCGATATCCTCATCAACGGCGATCGGGTGGATGCGCTGTCGATCATTGCCCATCGCGAAAGCGCCTACACCCGCGGTCGCGAGCTCGTGGACAAGATGCAGGAGCTCATTCCGCGGCAGATGTTCGAAGTCGCCGTGCAGGCGGCGATCGGCAGCCAGGTCATCGCGCGCGCCACGGTGAAGGCGCTGCGCAAGAACGTGCTCGCGAAGTGCTACGGTGGCGATATTTCTCGCAAACGGAAGCTCCTGGAGAAGCAAAAAGAGGGCAAGAAACGCATGAAGCAGGTGGGGTCCGTCGAGATCCCCCAGGAAGCGTTTCTCGCGGTGCTGCAGGTTGGTCGCAAGCAATAACCGCAAGCCGGCCCAGAAAATCGGGAAAGGCATTCCATGCTGATGAATCTCATCGTGCTCTTGAGCTGGGTCGCGCTGCCGGTCAGCATCCTGTGCATCGTCGACGACTGGTTCCTGCGGCCGCGGCGGCAGATCGCCGCGGCGCCACAGCCTGCTCGCGATCCGGTGCTCCTGACCTTTGCGTACCGGATCCTGCCCCTCCTGATCGGCGCGGCGGTGCTTCGCCTCCTCGTTGCGGAGCGGCTGGACTTCAGCGCCGTGCTGCTGCTCATCACGGTCGTGACCGGCATCGTGTGGTGGCTCGACGCCATGGTGTTCCGCAAGCTGCGGGACCGTACGGCCCGCGCCGCCGGCAAGGACCCGGTGGTGGCGCAGGAGCCGGGCACGGTCGACTACGCGCGAAGCTTCTTCCCGGTGGCCCTGGTGGTGCTGCTGCTGCGGTCGTTCGTCTTCGAGCCGTTCCGCATTCCCTCGGATTCGATGATGCCGACGCTCCTCGACGGCGACTTCATCATCGTGAACAAGTTCGCCTATGGGCTCAGGCTGCCGGTGCTCAACACCAAGTTCCTGTCCATCGGCGAGCCGCAGCGGGGGGATGTGGTGGTGTTCCGCTTCCCGCTCGACCCCAGCATCAACTACATCAAGCGTCTCGTCGGCCTGCCGGGGGACAAGGTGCAGGTGAAGAACGATCGCCTGTACATCAACGGCGAGCCGGTTCCCTTCGAGGTGACGGGCCCCTACAACGATGGCTGCTACGTGAACATGCAGGAGGCCGTGGAACACCTCGGCGAGCACCCCCACCGCACCATCTTCTGCCCCACCGCCATCGAAAGGACGCCGATGCGCCTGCCCGGCTGCAACCGGAGCGAGGTGCTGGGTTATGTCTGTGGCGACGGTGACTATCCCACGCTCTTCAGTGAGGCGCCGACCCCGGTGAAGGAGGTCCCGGCGGGCATGTATCTCATGATCGGCGACAACCGCGACAACAGTGAAGACGGCCGCGTCTGGGGCTTCGTTCCTGAGAACCATTTGGTCGGCAAAGCAACCCGAATCTGGTTCAATTGGGACCTGCAACGCACGGGCGGGCCGATGTGGAGCCGCATCGGAACCCGTATCGAGTGAGTCCTGGGCGTTCTTCGGGAGGGTCGATGCACAAGAAACAACGCGGCGTCACGGCGATCGGCTGGCTTTTTCTGCTGGTCCCGGTGGCGATCGTCGGTTATTCGGCAATCAGGCTGGTGCCCGTGTACCTGAACTACACGAAGGTCGTGCGTAGCATGAATCAGACTGCGAGCGAGGCTCGCGGCACCGATAGCGCGCAGAGCCTGCGGTTCGCGCTCGACAAGCGCCTCGACATCGAGAGCATCTCGTTCCCGACGACGAACGACTTCGTCATCCGGCGCGATGGCCAGTCCTGGGTCATCGAGATCGCTTATGAGGATGGGGCTCCGCTCCTGTCGAACGTGTCGCTGCTTGCCAGGTTCAACAAGTCTGTGCGGGTCGGCCCGCCGGCCGACTGACGTTGACCAGCGCGGACTGGCCGGCCCCGTGGGTGCGCGAGAAGCTCGCGTACGAGCCTCGCGACCTCGGCCTGTTCGTCGCCGCGCTGACCCACCGTAGCGCCGCGAGCCAGAACAACGAGCGCCTGGAGTTCCTGGGCGACGCGGTACTGAACCTCGTCGTCGCGGAACATCTTTACCGCATCTTCCCGGATTGCACCGAAGGCGACCTGAGCCGCCTGCGTGCACGCGTGGTCAGCAGTGAGCCGCTTGCGGAGGTGGCCGCCGAGCTCGGCCTGGGGGACGTGTTGAAGCTCGGGTCCGGCGAGCTCAAGACCGGCGGGTACCGCCGCAAATCGATTCTCGCGGATGCGCTGGAAGCAGTGTGCGGAGCGCTCTTCCTGGACGGCGGGCTCGAGGTGGCTCGCCGGGTGATCGAGGCGCAGTTCGAGCGGCGCATCGCCTCGCTTCCGCCTCCGGACGCGCTCAAGGATGCAAAGACGCGGCTTCAGGAGTATTTGCAGTCTCGTGGGCGCCCGTTGCCGAGGTACACCGTGGAGCGGATCGAAGGCGAAGCGCACGCACAGGTGTTCTGGGTCATCTGCGAGGTGCAGGCGCCCAGCATCCGCGCTCAGGGCAGCGGTTCCAGCCGTCGTCGTGCGGAGCAGGAGGCGGCGGAGCGAGTTCTTCAGCAGATTGCAGAGAGTCCGGCCACGAAATGAACATTGGGGATGAGCCAGAAGTGACTGATGACGGCGAGGCAGGGCGCGAGCCGGCCGGCGAGGACGCCGGTGAGTTTCGCAGCGGCTTCGCGGCGCTCGTCGGCCGCCCCAACGTCGGCAAGTCGACGCTGCTCAATGCACTCGTTGGCGAGAAGCTGAGCATCGTGACGCCGCGCCCGCAGACCACCCGTCACCGCATCACCGGCATCGTGAACCTGCCTGGCGCGCAGATCGCGTTCGTCGATACGCCGGGCCTGCACCGTGGCGAGACGCGCGCCTTGAATCGCGCCATGAATCGCACCGCGTCCTCCGCCCTCGACGATGCGGATCTCGTCGTGTTCGTGGTGGAGGCGCTGCGCTGGACGCAGGAAGACGGCTTCGTCCTCGAGCGAATCGTGAAATCCCGGCGGCCGGCGCTGGCGGTGGTGAACAAGGTGGATGGCGTGTGGCCGAAGCCCCGCCTCCTGCCGTATCTCTCCGAGCTCGCCCGGCGCCATGAATTCGTGGACATCGTTCCCGTGTCGGCCCTCAAGGTGGACAACATCGATGCGCTGAAGCAGGCGATCGTCCGGCAGCTCCCCGTGGCACCCGCCATGTTTCCGCCCGAAGAGAAGACCGATCGCGGCGAGCAGTTCCGGATCGCGGAGATCATCCGCGAGAAGCTGACGATGGAGCTGAACCAGGAAGTGCCCTACGGCGTCGCCGTCGAAGTCGAACGGCAGGCCGAAGGTGAGGATGGGCAGGTGGAGGTCGACGCCGTCATCTGGGTCGACCGCGAGGGCCAGAAGCCGATCGTGATCGGCCCGAAGGGCGAGCGCCTGAAGCGCGTCGGCCGCTCGGCACGGCTCGAGCTCAATCGCCTGCTGAACCGCAGGTTGCACCTGACGCTGTGGGTGAAAGTGCGCGAGAACTGGGCGGACAACGCCCGGCACCTGAAGCAACTGGGCCTGGAATGACGGGTCAGGCCCGCCGGGCGCAGCTCGTGCCCGGCTACATCCTCCACCACCACCCGTACCGGGATACGAGCCGCATCCTGGAAGTGCTGACCCGCGAGTGGGGGCGCCTCTCGATCTTCGCGCGCGGCGTGCGCGGCCCCAAGGCGAAGCTCGCATCGGAGCTGCAGCCGTTCCGGCCGCTGCTGCTGTCCTGGAGCGGCCGCGGCGAAGCACCTCATCTCTCTGGCGCCGAGAGCGCGCCGGATGCGCGGGCGATGCCACCGGCGTGCCTCATGGCCGGCTTCTATCTCAACGAGCTGCTGCTGAAGCTCACGCACCGGCATGACCCGGTGCCCGGTGTGTTCGACAGCTATCACGCGACGCTCGAAGCCCTCAAGTCGGGGGCGCCGCTCGAGCCGTGCCTGCGCATCTTCGAGAAGCGCCTGCTGGATCTCCTGGGCTATGGGGTGGCGCTCGACGTGGATGCGCGGACCGGGCAAAGGATCGAGCCCGATGCGTACTATCATTTCCGCCCGGCGCAGGGTGTGGTCGGTGCGTCCGGGGACGCGCCGGGGGCGCTGTCCGGAGCGTCGCTCCTCAGCCTTGCGCGCGAACAGCTCTCGCCGGGGCGGGAGCTCGAAGACGCGCGCAAGCTGCTGCAGGGCGCGCTGGCACATTGTCTGGAAGGGCGTGAGCTGACGACGCGCGCGGTGGCGCGCTCCGTCGCGCGCCGGGGGACTCGAACATGATGAACAGGTTCATCGCACTGGGGATCAACATCGATCACGTTGCGACGCTGCGCCAGGCGCGGCGCGCGCGCTATCCCGACCCGGTGCATGCGGCGCTTGCGGCGGAGATGGCGGGTGCGGATCTGATCACGCTGCATCTGCGTGAGGATCGGCGGCACATCCAGATCCAGGACGTCCGCTCCCTCAAGGAAGTGGTGAAGACCCGCATGAACCTCGAGATGGCCGTGACCGACGAGATGCTGGACATCGCTCGTGCCGTGCGGCCGCCGGATGTCTGCCTCGTCCCGGAGAAGCGGCAGGAGATCACGACAGAGGGGGGCCTCGACGCGGCTTCGCAAGTGCAGCGCCTGAAGGAAGCGGTGGCCATTCTCGTGGTCGCGGGCATTCGCGTGGCACTCTTCATCGATCCGGATCCGCAGCAGATCGAAGCCGCCGTGCAGATTGGCGCCCCGGTGGTCGAGCTGCACACCGGCGCCTATGCGGAGTCGGCCGGCTCCCACCAGGCGACCGAGCTGCAGCGACTGCGCGCTGGTGCAAGGCTCGCGGCGAGTCTGGGTCTCGAAGTGCATGCCGGGCACGGGCTCAACTATCACAACGTGCAGCCGGTCGCCGCCATCCCGGAAATCGTGGAGCTCAACATCGGTCACGCCATCGTGGCGCGGGCCATCTTCGATGGTATGGGCGCTGCCGTGCGTGACATGCGCGCGCTCATGGTGGCATCGCGCGCATGATCTTCGGCATCGGTGTGGACGTGCTGGAGGCCAGCCGCATCAGCAGGACGGTCGAGCGATTCGGTTCGCATTTCACCGAACGCCTGCTCATGCCCGCGGAGCAGGCCCAGCTCGCCCGAACCAGGCGGCCCGAGCGTTTCCTCGCCATGCGTTTCGCGGCGAAGGAAGCCATCGTCAAGGCGATGGGGACAGGGTTCGCGCACGGCGTATGGATCAGGGATGTGGGTGTGGTGCAGAACGCCTGGGGAAAGCCGGAGGTTGTGTTCTCCGAGCGTGGCGAAGTGGTGCGGCGGGCGCTCGGGGTGGGTGAAGGCCACGTCACGCTGACGGATGAGGCCGGCCTCATCGTTGCGGTGGCCGTGCTGATGCGGGCCGAAAAGGCGGCACAGTGAATTCGCTCGTGTTCGACATCGAGACGGTGCCGGACGTTGCCCTTGGCCGCCGGCTGTTCAACCTGCACGGCCTCTCCGACAGCGAAGTGGCAAAGGCGATGTTCACGCTGCGCCGCCAGGAGAGCGGCTCGGATTTCCTGCCGCACGAACAGCATCGGGTCGTCGCTATTTCATGCGTGCTGCGCACGAAGGACGTCCTCAAGGTCTGGAGCCTCGGTGACCCGGAGTCGCCCGAGGAAGAGCTGATCGAACGCTTCTTCGACGGCATCGAGCGGTTCTCCCCGTGTCTCGTTTCGTGGAATGGCACCGGGTTCGATCTGCCGGTGCTGCACTACCGGGCGCTGAAGGCCGGGGTACAGGCTCCCCGCTACTGGGAAACCGGCAACGAGGACGCGGCCTTCCGCTACAACAACTACCTTGGGCGCTTTCACTGGCGGCACATCGATGTGATGGATGTCCTCTCCGGTTACCAGAACCGCGCGCGTGCCGCGCTTGTGGACATCGCCGGCATGCTGGGCTTGCCGGGCAAGCTCGGTTTCTCGGGCGACAAGGTGGCGGAGGCATTTCTCGCGGGCGAGATCGTCCAGATTCGCCGTTACTGCGAGACGGATGTCCTCAACACGTATCTCGTCTACCTGCGGTTCGAAATGATGCGCGGCAATTTCACGCGCGAGCGGTATGCGGAGGAAGTCGAGCGCGTGAAGGCGCTCCTTCGAGCCAGCCCCGAGCCGCACTTCGCAGAGTTCCTTCGCGTATGGGAAGCGCCGATCTGAAGCATAACGATGGCGCGCCCGAACGCCGGGTCGCGCAAGAGGGGGTTGGCGGAAAGCAGGCGCCGGGGGATGCAGGCGCCGGAGCGCCCGGTGCCGCTGCGGGCCCGCGGCCATCCGGTCGGCGCAGAGGCCCAACGGAAGGGCCGGACGAAGAGGGCGTGGTCGCGGCGCTCACCCACGAAGGCGAGGGCGTCGTGCGGTCGGGCAAGACGGTGTTCGTCGCCGGTGCCCTGCCGGGTGAACGTATCGTCTTCCGGCGCGCCAGGCGGCATCGGCAACACGACGAGGGCCGCCTCGTCCAATTGATCGAACCCGCCACGGATCGCGCGCAGCCGCGCTGCGCGCACTTCGGTGTGTGCGGAGGCTGTGCACTCCAGCACCTTGCGCCGGAGTCACAGCTCGCTGCCAAGGAAACGGAGCTTCGAGACAACCTGGAGCGCGTGGCGCGTGCCATGCCGGACGAGTGGCTCGCGCCACTCCGCGGGCCGGTGTGGAACTACCGCCGTCGCGCGCGGCTTGGTGCGAAGTACGTCGCAAAGAAGGGGCGGGTCGTCGTCGGCTTCCGCGAGCGCCTGTCACCCTACGTGGCGGCGCTCGATCGCTGCGAGGTGCTCGCGTCGCCCGCGGATGCGCTCATTTCCCCGCTCTCGGAGATGCTGACGACGCTCGACATCCGGGAGCGACTGCCTCAGATCGAAGTCGCCGTCGCGGATGATGCCGTTGCCCTCGTCATGCGGGTGCTTGCGGCGCCATCCGAATCGGATCTCGCGACGTTCCGCGCCTTCGAGCAGTCTCATCGGGTCCGGATCTATCTTCAGCCTGCGGGTCTGGACTCGGTCCACCGCCTGCCAGCGGATGCGGCCGCGCCTGAAGCCCCGCTGACCTACGGCTTGCCCGCGTTCGACCTCACCCTGGAATTCCTGCCGACCGATTTCATCCAGATCAACGGCGCCATCAACCAGGCCCTGGTCACCCGTGCCGTGCAGCTTCTGGCGCCCGGCCCGGATGACGCCGTGCTCGACCTCTATTGCGGTCTGGGTAACTTCACGCTGGCGCTCGCTCGAAGGGCAGCCCGCGTCACGGGGGTGGAGGGCGATCGCGCGCTCGTGCAGCGCGCGGCCGCAAATGCGCTCCGCAACGGCATCCAGAATGCAGAATTCCACGTAGCCGACCTGTCCCAGGCCACGGCAGGTGCGGCGCAATGGGCAAATTCAGCCTTCCCGTACATTCTTCTGGACCCGCCGCGCGCCGGCGCGCGGGAAATGTTGCCAACCGTCGCACGTTTGGCGCCAAAACGAGTGCTGTATATTTCCTGTCATCCAGGCAGCCTGGCCAGGGATATTGGCCTGCTGGTCCACGAATACGGATTCGGGCTGCGGGCAGCAGGAGTGCTCGACATGTTCCCGCATACAACTCACGTCGAGTCGATCGCCGTTCTCGAGCCGGCGACCTCCGCCCGTTCGTGACGGACCCCACGAGACGGCGCGCCAAATGACTGCCCTGACCACGACGCCACTGCCATGAAGAGCCCCGTATGACACTGGGCCCTCTCATGGTGGACATCGCTGGTCCCGAGCTCACCGCCGAGGACGTGGAGGTCCTGAAGCATCCCCTGGTCGGGGGTGTGATCCTGTTCACACGCAACTATCGCGATCCGGAGCAGCTCACCGCGCTCGTCGCGGCCATCCACGGCGCCCGTTCACCGGCCCTCATCGTCGCCGTGGACCAGGAGGGCGGGCGCGTCCAGCGCTTCCGTTCGGGTTTCTCGGTGCTGCCGCCGTTGCGCCGCATCGGCCAGGAGCTCGACCTCAATGCGCGTGCCGGGCTCGATCTCGCGCGCCACATGGGCTGGCTCATGGCGGCAGAGCTGCGCGCTTGCGGGGTGGACCTGTCGTTCGCCCCATGCGTGGATCTGGATTACGGCGTGAGCGAAGTGATCGGCGACCGGGCCTTCCATTCGAAGGCCGCGGCGGTGTCACAGCTCGCGAGCGCATACGTGCACGGCATGCGGGATGCCGGTATGGCGGCGACCGCCAAACACTTTCCCGGACACGGCGCGGTGGTTGCAGACTCGCACGTCGCATCCCCCGTGGATCGCCGGCCGCTCGAGGACATGGAGGAAGATCTCACGCCGTATCGCCGCCTCATCGCCAATGGGCTTCCGGCCGTTCTCGTGTCACACGTGCTTTTCCCGGCAGTCGACGATGCCGTGGCGAGTGTTTCGTCGCGCTGGATTCGTGGCGTGCTGCGCGAGGGGCTCGGGTTCAAGGGCGTCGTCTTCACCGACGACATGTCGATGGCGGGCGCCGCCATCGCGGGTGACATCGTCGCCCGCTCCAGACGCGCTCTCACTGCAGGCTGCGACATGGTGCTCATCTGCAATAGTCGTCCGAGCGTGGTCGCGGTGCTCGACCAGCTCCAGGTGGAACCGGAGCCGGCCTCGGCGGTGCGTCTCGTACGCATGCGCGGGCGCGAAGGCATGGCACGTGAAGTGCTCATGGCGTCCAGCGAGTGGCGCCAGTCCCGCGAGCTCCTGGCGCGCTGTACAGCGGCACCGGCGCTCAAACTCGAAGCGGGCCGCGCATGAGCGACTGGCCCATCGAAACGTGGAAGAGCGTGGTCGAGGGCGCACCCGACGGCGTCGTCGTGTGTGACGCAGCGGCCAGCGACTACCCGGTGGTCTATGCGAACGCCGCTTTTGTCGCGATGACCGGGTACTCGGCGAGCGCGCTGATCGGCACGAATCTGCGCATGCTGCAGGGGAACGACCGGGCGCAGGATGCCCGTCACCGAATGAAGGAAGCGCTGGAGCGCGGCGAATCCTGCCGCGTGCTCATGCGCAACTACAAGCCGGACGGCACTCTGTTCTGGAACGAAACGCTGCTGCAGCCCCTGAAGAATGCGGAGGGGCGCATCACGCACTGGGTCGGGTATGCGCGGGATGCCGGCGGTCGCATGAAATCGATGGATCGCGCGGCGCCCGGCTTGCCCGCCTTCCAGCGCGAGGACCGGCTCACGGGCCTGCACGCACGCGGGTATTTCGAAGAGCTGCTGAGGCGGGATTGGCAGTTGGCGCAGCGTGACTCGCACGCTATCGGCCTCGTGCTGTTCGACATCGATGAGCTCGGTTCGTACAACGAGAAGTTCGAGAAGGCTGGGGGCGATGCGTGCATTCGCCGCGTGGCGCGCGCGATCCACGGGTCATATCGGCGCGGTGGCGATGTCGTGGGCCACTGGGAAGGCGGCACGTTCGTCGTCCTCACGCAGGGTGAAGCGGCGGAACGGGCGACCGAGTACGCTCGCGTGGTGTCGCAACGGGTGCGGGACTTGCTGATCCATCACCCGCGCGCGGGGGCGGAGCGTTACGTGACCCTCAGTGCGGGCGTGGCGAGCCTCGTGCCGCCCCGCGAGCTGGCGCTCGAAGCGCTCATCAACGCTTGCCGGACCGCGCTCCAGCGCTCCAAGCAGCAGGGCAAGAACACCGTTGCCACCGCTGAAGCCGCGGATTTCCAGTAGCGCTGCCAGCTTCTGGCCCCTGGCGCCCATCGCTGCGCGCCTCGAGGCCACGCAGAGATCGGGTCAGCTTCCTGGCGCCCGAGCGAGATCCGTGTAGCTGAGGCTCACTTGCCAGCCGCGTCCGCGGGAAGGTTCCGCGACGGACAGATGGGTTCGATGCTCCCTTTCTCCCAGAAGGCCACCTCCGTATCCGATCGCGACAGGGTGGCGCCGGCGGCCGCCATCTTCTGCCGGTGTTCCTGGGACGCGAAGTCGTATGAGGGCTTGCCCTGCTCGCTCACGAGCCGGCGCTTCAGCGTCTGGTAGAGCGAGGAGGCTTCCGCTTCATCCTTCACCGCGAAAATGTAGGCGCCGCGATAGAGACCATCGCCGCTGCAGGAGTACCCGATGATGACCTCGCGTTCCATGAACACTCCCCGGAACGCGGGGGAATAACCCGAGAGCGGCTGGTTATGCGGAGCCGAGCCTGCAGCGGACTCCAGCGCGGCAACGTTGGCACAGGACTGGCCGAAGTCGAGCGAGCGGAAGTCGGCGGCGGCTGCCTGAGTGAGCGCGCCCGCAATGGACGCGAGCGCTGCGAGCGCGATCAATCGTTTTCCGTTCATTCGCGGACGGTAGTAGGCTTCCGTGCCCATGCGCAATCTTTTTGTGTGTCTCGTGGTCCTCGTCGCAACGAGTGTGCTCAGCGCGAACGCTTGCGCGGAGAGCGGGATGGCAGAGCAGTACAGGATCCATGTTTCCGACGAGACGTTGCAGGACCTGCAGGCGCGGCTCGCGCAGACGCGCTGGCCCGATCAGCTGCCCGGATCGGAGTGGGCCTACGGCACCGATACCCAGTACCTGAAGGAGCTCGTCGCATACTGGGCAAAGGGGTTCGACTGGCGCGCGCAGGAAAAGAAGCTCAATGCGTTCAGCAACTATCGCGCCGAGATCGACGGGCTGCGTCTGCACTTCATCCACGAGCGCGGCAGGAAGCCCGGCTCCATCCCGGTGCTCATGCTGCATGGATGGCCGAACTCGTTCGTGCAATTCCAGAAAATCATTCCGCTGCTGACGGACCCTGATGCGCACGGCGCGCCGGGTGCGCCCAGCTTCGATGTCGTGGTGGCCTCACTCCCGGGATACGGCTTCTCGGACGTGCCGACGGTGCGCGGCTACGCGATCCGGGCAATGGCCGAAGCGATGACGAAGCTCATGACGCAGACGCTTGGATACCAGCGTTTCGCCCTGCGAGGCAGTGACATCGGCGGCAGCGTGACCCAGCAGATCGCCCTTGCGTACCCGGACAAGGTGATCGGCGCGCATGTCAGCGGACTCATGCGTGGGGTGCCCATGCAGGGTGACAAGCCACCCACGGAGGCGGAGCAGAAGTTCGCACGCGATCTCGACGCGTGGCAGGCGAACGAAATGGCCTATGCAAACCTTCACGCTTCCAAACCGCAGACCCTTGGCGTGGCCCTGAACGATTCTCCTGCGGGCCTGGCTGCGTGGATCGTGGAGAAGTTCCGGACGTGGGGCGATACGAAGGGGAACGTCGAATCGCGCTTCAGCAAGGATGAGCTGCTCACCAACCTCACCATCTACTGGGCCACCGGCACCATCACGCCTTCGATTCGACTCTATTACGAGTTTCGGCGCGAGCAGCGGCTGACTGGCAAGGTGCCGGTGCCGACCGCGGTGCTCATTGCCACCCATGACATGGTTCCGCCGCCCCGTGAGGTCAGCGAACGCATGTACAACGTGGTGCGATGGAACCAGACGGATGTCGGAGGCCACTTCCTCGAATGGGAGGAGCCGCAGCTCGTCGCCGAAGACATGCGCGCATTCTTCGGCTCGCTGCCCGCTCCGCATTGAGCCGGTGCCGCTGCCCGCGGCACGGGTGGGCGCGAGCGCGCGGCTTGTTTTGCCGATCGGCGCAACCCTATGCTGCCGCGCTCGAAAGAAGGGGGGAATCGCATGCGATCACGGGCAGCAGTCCGCTTACGTCTTTTCATGGCAGCTGCGGCAGCACTGGCTGTCGCAATGCCCGGCGCGGCGAGTGATTTCCAGCCCGCCATCAAGCCGGCTCCGGCGTTCAGGCCCGCGCAACTCACCGCACCGCCCACGAACGGGTGGATCACGAACGGCGGCAACCTGGCGAATCAGCGCTACTCGCCCCTCACGCTCCTCAATCGAGACAACATCAAGGGCCTGAAGGCGCTCTGGCGCACGAGCATGGGCTCGGGTGCCGAGCCGGGCAACGGAGGGCAGGCGCAGATCCTCGCGTACGAAGGCACGCTTTACGTGGCGAACGGCGTCAACGATGTGTTCGCCGTGGACGTCGAGACCGGCAAAATCCTCTGGACCTATCGCGGCAAGCCCGACCCGCGCGCCGGGAGCCCGATCGGCAAGGTCAGCCGTGGCGTGGCACTCGGCGACGGCAAGGTGTTCGTGGGGCACACCGATGCACGGCTCGCGGCACTCGATCAGCGCACGGGCAATGTCGTCTGGAGCATCGAAGCCGAACGCTGGCAGGATGGCTTCGCCATCACCTCCGCGCCGCTCTACTACGACGGTCTCGTCGTCATCGGCTTCAACGGCGGCGAGATGGGAACGCGCGGCCGCCTGAAGGCGTACGACGCGAAGACCGGCAAGCTGAAGTGGACCTTCTACACCATCCCCGGCCCCGGCGAATTCGGGCACGACACCTGGCCGCAGGACAGTGACGCCTGGACGCGCGGCGGCGCCCCGATCTGGCAGACGCCGGCCGTCGATCCCGAGCTCGGGCTGCTTTATTTCTCGACCGGCAATCCGGGTCCGGACCTGAACGGCGCCGTGCGCCCGGGCGACAACCTCTTTTCGGTGTCGATCGTCGCCGTCGAAGCGAAGACGGGGAAATACCGGTGGCATTTCCAGCAGGTGCGCCACGATATCTGGGACTACGACTCGCCGAACCCGGTGGTGCTGTTCGACGCGCCGTACGACGGCAAGATGCGAAAGGGCCTGGTGCAGGTCTCGAAGACCGGCTGGGCCTACATCCTCGATCGTGAGACGGGCAAGCCGCTCATCGGCATCGAGGACCGGCCGGTGCCGCAGGAGCCGCGCCAGGCGACCGCGGCCACACAGCCGTACCCGATCGGGGATGCGATCGTGCCGCAGGAGATCGACATCGTCCCGGAGAACGCGCGTCTCGAAGGCGATACGGGTGAGCTGCCCAACAAAGGCCGCATCTTCACGCCGTTCTGGACCGACGTCATCACCGTGAAGCCCGGCACCATGGGTGGGGCGAACTGGCCCCCGAGCTCGTACGACCCGGAGTCGCATCTGCTCTACGTGTGCGCGTCAGATCGCATCAGCACGTTCTGGGTGCGGCTGCCGCTCGAGACGCCCGGGCCCAACAAGGTGTACATGGGCGGCAGTTTCGCCCAGGCAGATGTCGATGATGCCGGCATATTCGCGGCGCTGGACGTGCGCACGAACCGGCTCGCATGGCGGCAGGAGTGGCGGGAGATCTGCTACAGCGGCTCCGTCGTCACGGCAGGCGGGCTGCTCTTCGTCGGTCGCTCGGACGGTCGCCTCACGGCGCTCGACAAGCGCAACGGGCGCAAGCTCTGGGAGTTCATGACCGACGCGGGAGTGAACACGACGGTGACGACGTTCGAGCAGAAGGGCAAGCAATACGTCGTCGTGCATGCGGGCGGCGGCGTCTTCGCGAACGGCAAGCGTGGCGATGGCATCTGGATGTTCTCGCTCGACGGCAAGATCGAGTCGCTTGCGGCGCCGGCGGCGGTCGGGAGCCGCGCGGGTGGGGCAGTGAGTGGCGGCCAGGCTGGTGGCGGCGCAGGGGCGGGTGGTGCAGCAGGCGCGGCTGCGGCGCCGCGAGTGCTCGATCGATCGAATGGTGAGCGGATCTACAAGGCCGCCTGCCTGCCGTGCCACGGAGAGTCGGGCGCCGGCGGGCACGGTGGTGGCCCTTCGCTCGTGGCTGGCCAGACCGCCGACCGGCTGATCTCGGTCACCGCGGCCGGCAAGAACAACATGCCATCGTTCTCCGGCGTCTATTCGGCCGACGATCTGCGGGACATTGCCGACTACATCACCGGAGCTCTTGCGAACAGCCCGTAGCAGGCCGAAGCCCGCGGCGGGCGTGAGCGGGGCCTAGGCGTCGGGCGCGAAGTGGCCCCAGAGGCTTTTGAAGGCGAGCGTGACGAACTGCGTCGGCTCGCCCCATTTCGCGTCGAATTCCTGCGTCGGGTTCGACGCGAGCACCTCCTCGGGCCCCATGCCCTTGCGCAGCAGCTTGGTCAGGCGATCGAAGATGGCGGCGTACATTTCGCGCTGCGCCTCGAGGTCCGCGCGTGTGACGAGCGGCCCGTTGGCGGGCACGATCTTCGTGTTCGCATCGGCGACGGCGATCAGCTCCTGGAGGCCCTGCACGAGCCCACCGATCCAGCCGCCCGTCCTGTAATCGATGATCGGCCAGCCTTCCGATGAGACCACGCCCCCCGTGACGAGCACGTTCGCTTCGCGGAAGTGCACGTACAGGTCCCCGTCGGTGTGGGCCTGGAGCATGTAGCCGTAGTCGATGTTCTGCCCGCCGTACTCGAGCTTGCCGTCGTTGAACGTGGTTTCGTTGGGCAGCGCCTTCGGTGGCAGGGGACCCCACGTTTCGTCGCGCGGCGGGACGGGGTTCGCATAGCCCAGCCAGAGCCTGGTGTTCTCGTGGGAAATGATGCGCGCTCCGGCCTTGCCCAGCCGCTCGTTCGAGCCCGTCTGCTCCGGATGCCAGTGCGTGTTGAAGAGCGTGTGGACGCGCTTCGCCCCCGTCTCCCGGAGAGCGAGCTTCACGAGCTCCGCGGAGCGCGCCGCGAGCCCGCCATCGACAAGGAGGGCGCCCTCGGGCCCGGTGGTTGCGACGACGTTGGCGCCCGCACCGCTGATGACGACCATGTCGTCGTTGAGCCGTGTGGCCACGAGCGGCGCGCGGCTGTCTCTTGCGAAGCCGGTGAGGGGCACCCATTGTGCGAGCGAAGCGGCAGCGGCGCTGCCGACGGTGGCTTTCAGAAAGCCTCTGCGGTTTGCGATGAGCGTCATGAGCGGGACTCTAGCAACCTCGATTCCGGATTTGTGAAGCATGCTTACTTTTGCCGTTTCGAAACAGCTGCTTTGCTTCGCTCGCCCATCTGTGGGCCGCGTGTCGGCATTTCGATCTGGACTGAGTCCAACACTCGGACGGAGCGGCATCTGTGCTTGTTTGAACGGGATTTCGGACGGTTTTTGGAGGGGGTCGGCGTTATGATCCGGCCGGCCCTTCGATGTCGCGAGGAAGAAACGCAGGGCGCGAATCGTTGATGAGTCTGTTCAACATCCCGGGACGAGATTGATGCGAAAGAGACTGCTCGGACAACTCCTCCTCACCGCAGGCGTCTGCGGTATCACGGTGCTCTCCTGGGCCGCCGAGAAAGATTCGTCTCCTCCTGCAGCAGCTCCTGTCTCCACCGATGCGAATGCGACGCCACCCAAGGTCGGTGGCCACGCCGAACACCCGATCGAAGATCCCAAGGGTCCGCCGCCTGCCGCCGATGATCACTGGGGCTTCCTGGATTACTACTGCGGCAAGTGCCACAACGCCACGGACTGGGCCGGCGGCGTCGCATTCGACACGCTGACGCCCGACACCATTCCCGATGAGGCCGAGACCTGGGAGCACACCGTGCGCAAGCTGCGCGGCCAGCTCATGCCGCCCGCGGGCAACCTGCAGCCCCCCGCGCAGGCGCGGAAGGCCTTCATCAGCTACATGGAAGGCTCGCTCGACCAGGCGGCCAAAGAGCATCCGGATCCGGGCCGCGTCGCGCTCCATCGCCTCAACCGCAAGGAGTATGCGAACGCCGTGCAGGATCTGCTCGGGGTCAGCGTGGATGTGAATTCCCTGCTGCCGCAGGACGACGTGATGGACGGCTTCGACAACATCGCCAAGGTGTTGCAGGTGTCGCCGTCGTTCCTGGATCAGTACGTCGCTGCAGCACGCGCGGTCGCGGTGCAGGCAGTCGGCGATTCCGCGGTGAAGCCCGTCGGCACGCAGTACTTCGCGCGTAATTCCGGCACGCAGCACTTCCACATCGAAGGCATGCCTCTTGGCACGCGCGGTGGCGCCGTGGTGGAGCACAACTTCCCCGCGGATGGGGAGTACGAGCTCAACATCGCCAACATGGCCGTGGCCCTCTGGGTCTACAACATGGAGTTCGAGCACACGCTCATCGCCACGCTCGACGGCAAGAAGTTCTTCGAGACCACGATCGGTGGCGAAGAAGACATGAAGGCCATCGACCAGAAGCAGGATCCCGCGGTCGATGCGATCAACGAGCGCTTGAAGGGCATCCGCTTCAAGGCAACCGCGGGACCGCACAAGGTCGCCGTCGGCTTCGTGCACCGCACGTTCGCAGAGTCGGAAGACAAGCTCTATCAGCAGGTCCCCGGCGGCGGGCAGGATCGCGTGCTGCGCGTGAGCTCGTTCGAAGTGAAGGGTCCGTTCACGGTGACCGGCATCAGTGACACGCCGAGTCGCAAGCAGATCTTCTCCTGCTATCCAAAGAGCCCCGCCGAAGAGGCGCCCTGCGCGGACCGCATCATCGAGACGCTGGCGACCCGCGCGTTCCGTCGCCCGGTGACGGGCGCGGAGAAGGCTTCGCTCGTGAAGTTCTATGAGGATGGCCGCAACGGCAAGGACGGCAGTTTCGACGCGGGCATCCGGCGCGCCGTGACGGCTGTGCTCGCAAGCCCCTACTTCCTGTATCGCGCCGAGCCGAAGCCGGCGACGGCCGACCCGGGCTCCATCTACCGCATCAACGACATGGAGCTCGCCTCGCGTCTGTCGTTCTTCCTCTGGAGCACTGTGCCGGATGATGAGCTTCGGCAGGTGGCCCAGTCCGGCAAGCTGCGTGAACCCGAAGTGCTGCGCGGCCAGCTGATGCGGATGCTGAAGGATCCGCGTTCGGAGACGCTTGCCTCGAGCTTTGCATTCCAGTGGCTGAACATCGGCAAGCTCGCGGAGATCGATCCCGACGCGAACATCTTCCCGTACGCGGGTGACCCGCGCGAAGACTTCCGGACCGAGATCCGCATGTTCGTGGACAGCGTGTTCCGGGAGGATCGCAGCGTGCTCGAGCTGCTCTCCGGCAACTACACGTATCTGAACGAACGTCTGGCGCTGCATTACGGCATCAAGAACGTGCGTGGCGACCAGTGGCGGCGCGTCAGCCTCGAAGGCAATTCGAGCCGTTACGGGCTGCTCGGCAAGGGCGGCGTCCTCATGCTCACGTCATATCCGAACCGCACGGCCCCGGTGCTGCGCGGCGCGTGGATCCTGGAGCGCATCACCGGCACGCCGCCGGCGCCGCCGCCGCCGAACGTGGAGGCGCTGAAGGAAACGAAGGCGGGCGAGAAGCCCAAGACGATGCGCGAACAGATGGCCGCGCATCGCGCCAAGCCGGCGTGCTATTCCTGCCACGGCGTCATGGATGCCCTGGGCTTCGCGCTCGAGAACTTCGACGCCGTCGGCAAGTTCCGCGAGAAGGATCGCCTCGCTGGCGCGCACATCGATTCATCGGGCGAGCTGCCGGATGGCAGCGTCGTGAACGGGCCGGACGACCTGCGCGGCGCGCTGCTCGCCAACCCGGATCAGTTCGTCCAGACGCTCACCGAGAAGCTCATGATGTACGGCCTCGGGCGAACGGTGGAGTATCACGACATGCCCGTCGTGCGGCAGATCGTTCGGGACGTCGCGAAGGACGACTACAAGTTCTCGTCGCTGGTGATGCACATCGTCAACAGCGAGCCCTTCCAGTTGCGGAAGGTGCCTGCAGACACCAATGTTCCCGCGCAGAAGACCGCGCAGCGTTAGAGAGAAGTAAGGGGTTCCGGCATGTTCATCACCAAGAAGCATCTGTCCCGCCGCACCGTCCTGCGTGGTGTGGGCGTCAGCATCGGTCTGCCGCTGCTGGATGCAATGATCCCCGCCAGCACCGCGCTTGCGAACACCGCGGCGGCACCGAAGCCGAAGGTCGGGTTCACGTACTTCCCGCATGGCGCCGTCATGGAACGCTGGGCGCCGAAGGCGACCGGCACCGACTTCGAGCTGCCGGCGATCCTGAAGCCCTTCGAGCCCTACCGTCAGCAGATGACGGTGGTGACCGGCCTGCGCAACAAGGCCGGGGAAAGCCCGAGCCCGCACGCCATCATTGCCGGCACATGGCTCGGCTGCGTGGCGCCGGCCGTTGGCCAGTCACCGAACGCCGGCACCAGCGCGGACCAGGTCGCCGCGCAGCACATCGGCCAGGACACCACGCTGCCTTCCATCGAGCTCGCCGGGGAGGGCGGCGGCGGCGCCTGCGATCCTACGTTTGGCTGCAGCTACAGCGGCACCATCGCGTTTCGTACGCCGACCCAGCCGCTGCCCATGGAGCACAACCCGCGCAAGGCGTTCTATCGGCTCTTCGGGCAGGGCGACAACGAGGCGGAGCGCGAAGCGATCATCCAGGAGACGGGCAGCATCCTGGATCTCGTCACGCAGAATGCCGCCGATCTCAAGCGCCAGCTCGGCATGTCGGATCAGGCGATGGTGGATGACTACCTCGACTCCGTTCGCGAGATCGAGCGCCGCGTGCAGAAGCAGAAGGAAAAGCAGGACGCCGGTTTGAAGCTCCCCAACGCGCCGGATGGCCTGCAGGAGGACTTCGGCAAGGTGCTCGACACCATGTTCGACATGATCGTGCTCGCCTACCAGGCCAACGTCACGCGTGTCACGACCTTCATGATGGCGAAGGAAGTCAGCATGAGGACGTACAACCAGATCGGCGTGCCGGATGCGTTCCATCCGCTGTCGCATCACCAGAACGATCCCGCGAAGCTCGATCGCCTGACGAAGGTGCAGGTCTATCACAGTGAGGCGTACGCCCGCTTCCTGAAGCGCATGGCGAGCACGCAGGACGGCGACGGCACGCTGCTCGATCATTCGATCCTGCTCTTCGGCAGCAACATGAGTAACAGCGACATGCACAACAACGACCCGCTTCCCCTGGCGGTGTTCGGTCGCGGTTACGGCAAGATCAAGGGTGGCCAGCACCTGCACTACCCGCAGGACACGCCACTCGCCAACCTGCTGCTGACGTTGCTGAACCGCGCCGGCATCCCGGTCGACAGGCACGGCAACAGCACTGGCGTGCTCGCAGAGGTCTGATTGATGATGAAGGCGCGGCTCGCAGCTGTCGTTCTCTGGGTGCTGGGCCCGGCACTTGTCGCGGGTGCCGCATGGGCGGCACCCGAAGGCACGCTGCTCCACGCGGCTGAGACGAAGGATCACGCCGCTGCGGTGAAGCTGCTGGAGCAGGGCGCGGATGCGAAGGCGAAGGACGTGGATGGCACCACGGCGCTTCACTGGGCCGCGCACTACGGCGACGCGGATCTGGTGGACCGGCTCCTGCGCGCCGGCGCTGATGTGTCCGCCGCAAATGACTACGGCTCCACCCCGATGATGGAGGCCGCCACGCTCGGCAACGCCACGATTCTGAAGTCGCTCCTGAAGGCGGGTGCGGACGTGGAGTCGCCGAACCGCGAGGGTCAGACCGCGCTCATGGCCGTTGCCCGCACCGGTAACCTCGAGGCGGCGCAGCTGCTGCTCTCGAAGGGTGCGCAGGTCGATGCGGTGGAACAATGGGGCGGTCAGACGGCGCTTCACTGGGCTGCCGCGCAGAGCCAGCCGGAGATGATCCAGCTGCTCATCAAGCACAAGGCGAACGTCAATGCGCGTGCCGTGGTTCGGGACTGGCAGCGCCGCGTCACGGCGGAAGGGCGCCCGAAGAACATGAACCGTGGCGGCTTCACGCCGCTGCTCTACGCTTCGCGCGAAGGCTGCATCGAATGCGTGAAGCATCTGCTCAAAGGCAAGGCGGACATCAATCTCGCCGACCCCGATGGAGTCACGCCGCTGGTGCTCGCACTCACGAACATGCGTTTCGATCTGGCCGCCGTGCTGATCGATGCCGGCGCGGACGTCAACAAGTGGGATTTCTACGGCCGCACGCCGCTCTATTCCGCCATCGACCTCAACACGCTGCCCCGCGGGGGCCGGCCGGATCTGCCGCCCACCGACCATCTCACGGGTTACGACATCGCAGAGAAGCTGCTGGCGAAGGGCGCAAACCCGAACATCCAGCTGAAGCTGCGTCCGCCGTATCGCAATGGCGTCTACGACCGTGGCGGTGACGGTGTGATCGGCACGGGCGCCACGCCGCTGCTCGTGGCGGCCAAGGTGGGCGACGCCAAGTCCGTGGCGCTGCTCCTCAAGTACAACGCTCTCGTGGATCTGCCGAACGAGCAGGGTGTCACGCCGCTCATGGCGGCCGCGGGTGTCGGCCAGGGCTTCAACCCCACGCGCGGTCGCTTCAAGACGGACGAGGAAGCCGTGGAATGCCTCGAGTTGCTCCAGGCGGCCGGAGGCGACGTGAACGGCAAGAACCGGCAGGGGCTCACGTCCCTGCACGCTGCGGCCTCGCTGGGTTGGGATGGGACCATCAAGGCCCTCGTGAAACACGGCGCCCAGCTCGAAGCGCTCGACGACAAGGGCATGACGCCGATCGACTACGCGGTGGGGCGCCACGAGCGAGCATTCCTCGAGCCGGAGCACACCCGCAAGGAGTCGTCGATCCTGGTGCTGAAGGAGCTCATCTTCGCCTCCACCGGGCGCGCTCCGAAGGAATTCTCCGGCAACCTCAACAAGTCCACGCGGGGCACCCGCGGCGCGGGCAACTGACCGGGCGGGAGGTCCTCCCGCCCGCTATCCACCGTGCGGCGCGTCGCGTCCGCTTCCTCGTCTCGGCCCGGCAGTGATTCCGTAATCTAGCGGGATTGTTTCAATAGCAACCGCGTGATCCGCCCACCGCACGGTGCGGGCCGGCCCGCGAGGCGTTCCGAAAATGAAGTCTTTCATGGTCAACGCGTTGGCTGCCCTGTCACTCGGCCTGCTTTCGACGATTGCCGTGGCGACGTCGTAAGGAGGGCACGGCCGGCGGCCCGGCCGCGGTCGACACACGGCGCATCACCAACGCGAACAAGGAACCGCAGAACTGGATGACCTATGGGCGTACGTATGACGAGCAACGCTACAGCCTGCTGAAGCAGATCAACGAGAAGAACGCCAGTCAGCTCGGTCTTGCGTGGTTCTACGACCAGAACACGCTGCGCGGAATCGAAGGCACGCCCGCGGTGGTCGACGGCGTGATGTACGCGACGTCGGCGTGGAGCATTGCATTCGCGCTCGACGCAAAGACCCGGCAAGGAGCTGTGGCGCTACGACCCCAAAGTCCCGCTGGAGTGGAATCGTTACGCGTGCTGCGATGTCGTCAGCCGCGGGCTCGCGGTGTATGACGGGAAAGTGCTGATCGCCACTCTCGATGGCCGGCTGGTCGCCCTCGACGCAAGGGACGGCAAGCCGATCTGGGAAACGCTGACCGTAGACAACAAGAATTGGCCGTACTTCATCACGGGCGCGCCACGTGCGTTCAACGGCAAAGTCGTCATCGGCAACGGAGGCGCGGAGCTGGGCGTGCGGGGCTATGTTTCCGCGTACGACGTGAACACGGGCAAGCTCGCGTGGCGCTTCTGGACGGTGCCGGGAAACCCTGCGGACGGCTTCGAGAACGAGACCGTCGAGATGGCCGCGAAGACCTGGCACGGCGAGTGGTGGAAGCAGGGCGGAGGCGGCACCGCGTGGGATTCCATCGTCTATGACCCGGAGTTCAATCGCATCTACATCGGCACGGGGAACGGCTCGCCCTGGCCGTTGAAGCTGCGCAGCGAAGGAAAGGGCGACAACCTCTTCCTGGCGTCCATCGTCGCGGTGGACGCGGACACAGGCGAGTACCAGTGGCACTACCAGCTCGTGCCCGGCGAGAACTGGGATTTCACCGCCACCATGCCCATGATGCTCGCGGACCTGAAGATCGCCGGCAAGCAGCGCAAGGTCATCATGCAGGCGCCGAAGAACGGGTTCTTCTACGTGATCGATCGCACGAACGGCAAGCTCATCTCGGCGGAGAAGTTCGTGCCGAACAACTGGGCGAGCCACATCGATCTCACCACCGGCAGGCCCGCGCTGCTGCCGAACGCGAACTACGACGACGAGCCGCGCATGCTGTCGCCGAACAACGTGGGCGCGCACAACTGGTACCCGATGTCGTACAACCCGAACACCGGGCTCGTGTACTTTCCGGTGCTGCAGAACTACACCGCGTTCGAGATCACGCCGAACTACAAGCCCGAGAAGTTCAAGATGAGCTGGGGTGCGGCGGCGCCCTCCGAGAAGAACGCGAAGGTCCGCGCCGAGATCGCATCGAGGTCCCCGGATGGCTGGCTCACAGCATGGGACCCTGTGAAGCAGAAGGAAGCGTGGCGCGTGCCCTACGGCAAGGGCAACAATGGCGGCACTCTGTCCACCGCAGGCAACCTGGTCGTCGAGGGCACGAGTAACCAGACGCTCGCCATCTATCGCGCCACGGATGGGCACAAGCTCTGGGAGGCGCACGTGCAGACCATTCCGATGGCCGGCCCGATCACCTATAGCGTCGATGGCGAGCAGTACATCGCGGTCAACGCGGGCGGCGCGGCGAACTTCGGCGCGCTGCGCCAGAAGGCGACGGATCGTTCAAGCGCGCGCATGCTCGCCTTCAAGCTTGGCGGGAGCCTGCGGTTGCCGCCGATTCCGCCGCCCACGCCCGTGAGCGCGCCGCCGCGGCCCACTGCGAGCGAAGATACGATCAAGGCCGGAGAGTTTGCCTACGCGACCGTGTGTGCGCAGTGCCATGGCCGCGACGCGATCAGCATCAACGCGATACCGGATCTGCGGCAGATGACTCCGCAGACGCGCGCGGAATTCAACGACATCGTGCTGAAGGGCTCGCGCGCGTCGAAGGGCATGGTCGGCTTCGCGGACCAGGTTTCCCCGGAGCAGGCCGATGCCATCCATGCCTATCTCGTTGCTCGCGCGTGGGACGACTGGAACAAGTAGCTGGCTAGCGATCTGGCCGTCACCGCCCCGGCTTCCCCGGGGCGGCTGGGCGGCTAGCGAGCGCCGCCGGGGATCAGCTCACGGGAGATGTAGCCCGCGATGTCCCGGATTTCGCCGGGCTTCAGGGCCCCGCGGAACGGGGGCATGCTCGTGTTCTTGCCGTTCGTCGCGGTCGTGTAGATGACGTTCATGTCCCTGGACGCTTCGGTCAGGGCGACCCCGCCGCCATGGCCGCCGAGGCCTTCGGCGCCGTGGCACGCGACACAGAAGCGTTGGTAGAGATCCCTGCCGTTCGCGAGGCTTGGCTCGCCCGCCGGCATGGAGAGGTCAGGCTCAGGGGCGGCGGCTGAACCCGGGATGCGCGGCGGGGGTGAGTTGATCGGGATCGATTCGATCTTGCCTGCCAGCGAGAACAGCCAGACGCTGTCGCCTTTCTTGCCCGCGCCGAAGAGGGTGCCGGCAGACAGCACGGCAATGTACTGACGACCCTTGTGGAGGAACGTGCTGGGCGTGGCATTCACTCCCGCGTCGGTCAGGAACTCCCACACCTTCTGCCCGTTCCGCTTGTCGAGCGCGGTGAAACGCCCGTCGCTGCGGCCCACGAAGACGAGCCCGCCCGCGGTATTGATCGAGCCGCTGAAGCAGCCTTCCGGCCACGCCTGATTCCAGACGAGACGGTTGGTCTTGAGGTCGTAGGCGCCGAAGACGCCGCGCCGTGGCGCGTTCACTCGCGGAATGGGGCCGCCCGCCTGCCACATGCCCTGAAAATGCGGTTCCTTGAATGGCCCGGGGTCTGCCACGGAGATGGCGAGGTTGTCGATGCCACACACGTAGAAGTGGTTCGTCTCGGGATCGTACGAGCTCGGCGGCCAGTTCACGGCCATCTGCGGCTTGTAGATGACGGGCTTGTCCCAGAACGGCGTGAAGATCCTGCCGCCGTTCACGAGCTCGAAGCCTTCGGGCGCGATGTCCACGTACTGCGGGATGAGCGGGTCGCCCAGGACGTAGGGCTGCGTGGCCGCTGTCTTCTGCCTCGGCTCCTGGGGGACGGGGCGATCCTCGATGGGTGTCAGCGGCTTGCCGGTTTCGCGATCGAGGATGTACACCCACGCCGTCTTCGAGATCTGCGCGATGCCCTTGCGCATCCTGCCGTCGTACGGTGCGTCGAATAGCACGACGGGATTGGGTGAGTCGTAGTCCCAGATGTCGTGCCGCACCTGCTGGAAGTGCCAGCGATACTTCCCAGTCTTCGCCTCGATGGCCACGATCGAAACGGTGAAGAGATTGTCGCCCTCGCGCTCGGCCCCGTTGTAGTCGGGCCCGGCGTTGCCCGTGGAGAAGTACACGAGGCCGAGCTCCGGATCGACGGCGGGCGTCTGCCAGACCGGTGCGCCACCGTACTTGTAGTAGTCGTTGTTGTTCGGCCACGTCTCGCTGCCGATCTCGCCGGGCGCGGGAACGGTGTAGAAGGTCCAGAGCAGCTTGCCGTTCTTCGCGTTGTAGGCCTTCACGCGGCCCCGTATGCCCATGTCACCTCCGCCGAAGCCGGTGATGATCATGCCGTCGTAGTAGAGCGGGGCGCTCACGATGGAATAGCCGACCAGCGGGTCTTCCGCCTGCACGGACCACACGATCTTGCCTGTGCGCTGATCGAGCGCGATGAGCTTCGCGTCGAGCTGACCCACGTACACCTTGCCGTCACCCAGGCCCACGCCGCGTGCGACCCAGCCGCAACAGACCTTCACGCGCGCCGGATCGAGGTTCGCTTCGTACTTCCAGAGCACGCCGCCCGTCTCCACGTCGATAGCGAATACATCGTTCGCGCCGGTGACGTAGTACAGCACGCCGTCATGGAACAGCGGTTGTGCCTGCCCGGAGTACTGAGGGCCGATGCCGGAGTTGAGGTGCATGCGCCACTCGGCCTTGAGGTTTCCAACCGTGTCCCGATTGATCTCGGTCAGTGGCGAGTAGCGTTGGTTCAGGATGTTGCCGCCGTTCGTGACCCACGCATCCGCAGGCAGAGCGAGAAGCTGCTGTCGAGTGAAAGCGGGGGCGGGCCGGATGGGCCTCATCGACGCGGCGGCCGTGTCCGACGCGGATGCTGCAGGGCCGAGCGCTGCCGTCGAGCAGACGACGGCGGCAAGCGAGACAAGAAACCGACGGATGTGCGTCACCAGGGTCTCCGGTTTTGTAGTCATGCTGAGCGAGGTGACTGCGATGGATGGAAGCATTCCCCCTCGGATCGCGTGGACTGTCTTCTCGCGCGGGCGAAGATTAGCGCCAACGCGGCGAAAGGACATATGCCCGAAAAGAAAAACTGCACAAAACCGTGCGTTTTCAGGCTCGTTTCGTGACATCCGCGTTGCTCGCCGCGAGCGCATATGTTACCCAGCAACTGCATTTTTCGCGGAGTGAACGAGGGTGTATCAGAGCATTGACCCGGCTGCGAAAAACGCCGTCAATGCAGGCTCGGGAAAGAGTGAAGTGAGAGCGATGAACGAACGCAGGTCAGGGCGAAGAGAGTTTCTGAAAACCGCACTCGGCGCAGGCGCCGGTGTGTCGCTCGCCTGCATGGCCGGCGTGCCCGCGTTTGCACGCAAGGCCGCAGAGTCGATCGCCATCAAGCCCGTCACCGACAGCATCGCGCTCGTCACGGGCGCGGGCTGCAATGTCGTCACGCTCACGGGTGGCGAGGGCGTGCTGATGGTCGATGGTGGTCTCGCGGATCGCTCCGGGGATCTCTTCAATGCCATCACGAAGCACACGGGCGCTGCGCGTCCGTCGGTGCTCTTCAATACGCACTGGCATTGGGATCACACCGGCGCGAACGAGCGCGCGGGCAAGGCGGGCGTGAAGATCATCGCGCACGAGAACACGAAGCTGTGGCTTGGCGCAGACTTCATCGTTCAGTGGGAGCAGCGCGAGTACAAGCCGCGTCCCAGGGTGGCCTGGCCGACCGAGACGTTCTACACGGACGGCAAGCTCGCCTTCGGCGGGCAGCGGGTCGAGTACGGCTACCTGCCGCGCGCGCACACGGACGGTGACATCTACGTGCGCTTCCCGGATCAGAACGTGCTGGTCGTCGGCGACCTGCTTTCGGTAGAGGGCTACCCGATCCTCGATGTGGACACGGGCGGCTGGCTCGGCGGGGCCGTGGATGCGACCCAGGCGCTCATCGATCTGGCCGATGACGAGACGGTCGTCGTGCCGGGCAAGGGCCGGCTGGCGACGAAGGCGGATCTCGTGGCCCAGCACCAGATGCTGTCCACCATGCGCGAGCGACTGGTGGGTCTCATGCGCAAGGGGCAGGGCACGGACGACCTCCTTGCCGCGCCGCCGACGGCCGAGTTCGACGAGAAATGGGGGGACCCGAAGCTCTTCCTCGTGAACGCGTACCGGGGCCTCTGGGGGCACGTGCGCGAGCTGGGCGGAATCGTTTGAGCGACAGATCATGCGTAGAGGCGAATCGATGAAGAAGCCCCAAACGACTCGAGTTGCGCTTGCGGCCGCCGGCGTGCTTTTCGGCGCGATGACCGCATCCGCCGTCGCCGAGGATGCGAAGCCCGCGGGCGCGGTGAGAACCGCCGCGGCGAGCGGCGCGGACGCCCCCACGACACCCACTGACCCCGCTACCGCCGGTTCAGGCACCTCCGCCGGCGAGCCGGAGTGGAAGTTCTTCGACGAGTACTGCGGCAAGTGCCACAACTCCACGGACTGGGCGGGCGGCGTCGCCTTCGACACGTTGCAGCCGGAGAGCCTGGCCGATGACGCGCAGATCTGGGAGGAAACCGTGCGACGCCTGCGCGGCCGCCTCATGCCCCCTCCGGACAAGCCCCAGCCTGACCAGGTCGAGATCGATCGGCACGTGGCGTGGCTCGAGGCGAAGCTCGATGCCGCGAGCCAGGCGCACCCGAACCCCGGCAGCGTCGTTCTGCATCGCCTCAACCGCACCGAGTATCAGCGCGAGATCAAGAACCTCCTGGATCTCGACATCGACGCGGCGTCGCTGCTGCCGAAGGACACGAAGGCCGACGGCTTCGACAACGTGGCGAACGTGCTGCGGGTATCCCCGTCGTTCCTCGACTCGTACATCGTCGCCGCACACGAGGTGAGCACGCGCGCTATCAGCAGCACCACTCCTGGCCTCAGCAGCGTCACATATCGCTCCGACGGCGGAAGTCCGCAGGGCGTGCACGTGGCCGGCATGCCGCTCGGCACGCGCGGCGGCCTGCTGATCGAGCACCAGTTCCCCGCCGACGGCGAGTACACCTTCAACATCAATCAGAGTGGTGGCGGTGGCGGCGGCTATGTCGCGGGCCTCGATACGCGTCACAGGATGATCATGACCATCGACGGCGTGAAGGTCTTCGAGACCGAGGTCGGCGGCGAGAAGGATCTGAAGTCCGTCGACCAGTTGCAGGCGCCGGCGGCGAAGGCCATCCGCGATCGCTTCGCGGACATCAAGGCGAACGTGAAGGCCGGGCCGCACAAGGTCGCCGTGACGTTCGTGGCGCGCACCTTCGCCGAGAACGATGAGCTGCTCGAGCCCATGGGCGCCGGTCTGCCGAGAGTGCCGAACGTGTTCGGGCTCGAGGTGGTTGGCCCTGGAAAGGCGACCGGTCTTTCCGACACGCCGAGCCGCAAGAAGATTTTCGTTTGCCGCCCCGCGGATGAAGCGGAAGAGACGCCGTGCGCGAAGCAGATCGTGAGCACGCTCGCGCGCAAGGCGTTCCGGCGCCCCATCACCGAGGCGGATCTCGTGAGCCCGATGCGCTTCTACGAGAAGGGCCGGGCCGCGAAGGACTTCGAGGCAGGTATCCAGCAGGCCGTGATGGCGGTGCTGGCGAGCCCCAAGTTCCTGTATCGGGCGCAGGCGGTTCCGCAAGATGCAACGCCCGGCCAGATCTACCAGATCAGCGACGTCGAGGTCGCCTCACGCCTGTCGTTCTTCCTGTGGAGCCAGGGCCCGGACGAGGAGCTCCTGAAGCTTGCGACCGAAGGCAAGCTGCGTCAGCCGGACGTGCTCGAGCAGCAGGTGCGCCGCATGCTGAAGGACGGTCGGTCGGAGTCCCTCACCACGAGCTTCGCGGACCAGTGGCTCACGGTGGAGGAGATCGATGCCATCGAGCCCGATCCTTCACTGTACCCGGAGTTCGACAACACGTTGCGTGAGGCCTTCCGGCGCGAGATGGAGCTCTTCGTGGGCAGCGTCTTCTCTGAAGATCAGAGCGTGACGAACCTGCTGTCCGCGAACTACACGTTCGTCAACGAGCGGCTGGCGCTTCACTACGGCATTCCGAACGTGCGGGGCGATCGCTTCCGCCGTGTCGCGCTGAACGATTCGCACCGGTACGGGCTCCTCGGCAAGGGCGCGTTCCTCATGGGCATGTCCTATGCGAACCGGACCTCGCCCGTGCGCCGCGGCGCGTGGATCCTCGAGCAGATCACGGGGACGCCCCCGGCTGCGCCGCCTCCGGGCGTGGAAACACTCAAGGAGAACATGAGCGGCATGCGTGCCACGACGGTCCGCGAGCGCATGGAAGCCCACCGCGAGAACCCGACCTGCAACTCCTGTCACGGCATCATCGATCCGCTCGGGTTCTCGCTGGAGAACTTCGACGCTGTCGGTGCCTGGCGCGACAAGGATCGTGAAGCGGGCACGCGCATCGATGCCGGCGGGGACCTGCACGGCACACCGCTCAACGGACCGGACGATCTGCGCAACGTTCTGCTGTCGCGACCGGACCAGTTCGTCCAGACCCTCACGCAGAAGCTGATGACCTACGCACTGGGTCGTGCCGTCGAGTATCACGACATGCCGACGGTTCGCGCCATCGTGCGTGACGCCAAGGCGCACGATTACAGGTTCTCGTCGATCGTTCTCGGCATCGTGAACAGCGACCCGTTCCTGAAGCAGATGGTCCCGGTGGCCGACGCCCCGGCGCTGAAGACGGCCGAAGCGGCCCTGCACTGAGCACTCAACGAGGAAAGCCCGGATGTTCATCACCAAGAAGCACCTGTCCCGCCGGACCGTTCTGCGTGGAGTGGGCGCCGCCATCGCGCTGCCCCTGCTGGATGCCATGATTCCGGCGAGCACCGCGCTCGCGAAGACCGCGGCGAGACCCACGCCGCGCCTGGGCTTCGTGTACTTTCCGCACGGGGCGATCATGGAACAGTGGACGCCCGCGACCGAAGGCGCCAATTTCGAGCTCTCCCCGATCCTGACGCCGCTCAAGAGCTTTCAGAAGCAGCTGACCGTCATCAGCGGCCTCGGCAACCGTCCTGGTGAAAGCCAGGCGGTGCACGCAATCGTCCCCGCCACCTGGCTCTCCTGCACGCATCCCAAGCAGGGACAGGAGCCGAGCATGGCCATCACCGCCGACCAGATGGCGGCGCTGCACATCGGCCAGGACACGCCTCTGCCGTCACTTGAAATTGCTACCGAGGCGCAGGGCGGCGGCGGTGCGTGTGACCGTGACTATGGCTGCAATTACTCCGGCACCATTTCCTTCCGGACGGCGTCGACGCCGCTGCCGATGGAGTACAACCCCAAGAAGCTCTTCCAGCGCCTGTTCGGCCGCGGCGATTCTCCGGAAGAGCGTGCGGCGCTCGTGAAGCAGTACGGCAGCGTGCTCGACATGGTGACCGAAGATGCCGCTTCGCTGCAGGCTTCCCTCGGCGCGCGTGACAAGGCAGTGCTGTCCGACTATCTCGAAACCGTGCGCGAGCTCGAACGCCGCGTGCAGAAGACCGAGGCGCAGGATCTTTCGAAGCTCGAGCTGCCGAGCGTGCCGGTCGGTATCCCGGATTCGTTCGACCAGCACCTGAACCTCATGTTCGACATGGCGGCTCTCGCGTATCAGGGCAATCTCACGCGCATCGTGAACTTCATGATGGCGGCCGAGGTGAGCGGCCGCACCTACAACAACGTGGGTGTGTCTGACGCCTTTCATGCGCTTTCGCACCACGCGAACGATCCGGCGAAGAAAGAGCGGCTCGTGCGCATCCAGCGTTATCACACGGAGGTGTTCGCGAAGTTCCTCACGAAGCTCGCCAACATGCCGGATGGCGACGGATCGATGCTCGACCATTCGATCATTCTGTACGGCAGCAACATGAGCAACAGCGACCGTCACAACCAGTTCCCGTTGCCGACCGCGATTCTCGGTGGCGGCTGCGGCAAGCTGAAGGGCGGCCAGCACCTGCGATATCCGGATCACACGCCGCTCGCGAACGTGCTGCTCACCATTCTCGACCGGGCCGGCGTGCCTGCCGAGAAGGTCGGCGACAGCAACGCGAAGATGGTGGAGATTTGAAGATGATGCGGCGGACGATCCCGCTGACGGCGGCCGTGGCGAGCGTGCTGTTGGCGGGTGCGGCATGGGCGGAGGCGTCCCTGGTCACAGCCGTGAAGGCGGGTGACCTCGACGGCGCGCGCACGCTCCTCGGGCAGAAGGTCGACGTCAACGCGAAGGAGCCGGACGGCACCACGGCACTGCACTGGGCCGTCTACAACAGCCAGCCGGAGCTCGTCGATCAGCTGATCAAGGCCGGCGCCGATGTGAATGTCGCCAACGAGTATGGCTCGAAGCCGCTCTCCGAGGCGGCCGTCACGGGCAACGTCAAGATCATCGAGAGTCTGCTGAAGGCGGGGGCGGATCCGGAATCCCCGAATGCCGACGGGCAGACGGCGCTCATGATCATCGCGCGCACCAGCAACGTCGAAGCGGCGAAGCTGTTGCTGAAGCGCAAGGCGAACGTCAATGCGGTGGAGCAGTGGCGCGGCCAGACGGCGTTGCACTGGGCAGCGGCACAAAGCCAGCCGGAGATGGTGAAGCTCCTCGTGAAGCACGGCGCGAAGGTGGACGTGCGATCGATCGAGAACAACTGGCAGCGGCAGGTCACGGCGGAACCGCGCGCACAGGCGCGCCCGGTGGGCGGCATCACGCCGCTCCTGTACGCCGCGCGTCAGGGCTGCCTCGAATGCGTCAAGACGCTCGTTGCCGCCAAGGCCAATGTCGACATGGCGGACCCCGAAGGCGTGACCCCGCTCATCGTCGCCATCCAGAACTTCCATTTCGACGTCGGGGCGTTCCTGCTCGAGAGCGGCGCGAACCCGAACAAGTGGGACTGGTGGGGGCGCACGCCGCTCTACAGCGCGGTCGATCTCAACACCATCCCGCATGGTGGCCGGCCGGATCGCATCTCGCTCGACGAGACGACGAGCCTCCGCATGATCGAGCTGCTACTCGATGCTGGCGCGAACCCGAACGCACAGCTGAAGCTCTTTCCGCCGTATCGCGCGCTCGGTCCCGATCGTGGCGCGGACCAGATGCTCACCATGGGCGCCACGCCTCTGCTGCGTGCCGCGAAGGCGGGCGACGTTCCGGCCGTGAAACTGCTGCTCGCGCACGGCGCGAATCCGAACCTGCCGCAGCTCACGGGGATCACGCCCCTCATGGCGGCCGCCAATTTCGGGTCGAACGAGATCGACACGCGCGGCCGCTTCAAGACGCAAGCGGAGGCGGTCGAGACCATCAATCTTCTCGTTGCCGCCGGCGCGGACGTCAATGCGCGCGACACCCGGCTCGGCCAGACGGCCTTGCACGGCGCGGCCCTCTGGGGTTGGGACGACGTCATCAAGACGCTCGTCTCCCACAAGGGTGACCTCAATGCGAAGGACAACAAAGGGATGACACCCTTCGACTCCGCAATGGGCCGGGCGGGCGGTCACGGCCGTGGCGGCACCCGCATCGAAGTGCGTGAGACGACCGCTGCGCTCATCAAGGAACTGGGCGGCACGTCGGACAGGCCCTGATCCCAGCCTGCGGCACCTTCGGGCGCCGTGACGTTCGGTCACCCTTCGGCGTCGCGATGCGCCAGCCTATACTCCCGCGCCGTTTTTCCGTGTGGAGTCACGTTGGTGAATCATGCGTTCCCGGTGAGTGACCAGCGCATGCCCGCGTCCCTCTCGGCGGATCTGCCGCAGGCGGAGCGGCCCGGTGCTGCCGGTCGACACGACGAAGCAACCAACTCGCTCGCCCGCGCCGCCAAGGCGCGGGACGTGGAGGGCACCACACGTATCGTGAAGCGGCTCCTCTCGACGATCGGGCAGCTGATCTGCCGTGGGATGCCGCACGTCTCCTGGTCGAAGCTGCACGGGCTGGCGGAGGAGGCAGCGGCTCTCCCGGCGGTCATCGCTGAGGCCGCCGCGTGTATACGGCGGAGCTGGAAGGACGGCCTGAGGGCGCTCGTGTTGGCTGCTGAACGGCGTCGGGGATCCCGCCCGGACGCGCTTCGGATTCTCGCCAGGGATCGCGAGCTTGCGGCCGTTGCCCCGAGTTCCTGATCGCCCGATTCTTCACCCGAGACATCACCCGGAACACCACCAAAACACTAGTACCTCTGCACAGAGGTTTTGACAGGTTGAGGGGGAAGTAGAACGGGGAGCTGCTCAGGAGTGACGAGCAACTCGATGCTGCGGGGGACACCCGGGCGACGGCGGATGAATCCCTGGCGCTGCAGAGTGAGGATCATCTGGTGTACTGAAGGCGGTGTGACCCGGAAGAAGCGCTGCAGATCGGCTTCGGCCGGCGGGCGCTCCATCACGCAGATGTAGGCATGGATGAAGGCCAGATACTGGCCCTGCGTGGGGGTGTAGTTGGGGGCCTGGGCGGGTGGCATGGGGGATTACTGTGGAGCACTGCGTCTCCTGAGACAAGGAGGTGCAGATGAACGTACGGTATCGGGTCGAGTTGAACAGCGGCGAACGCGATGAGCTGGAGAAGCTTTTGAGCGGAGGCAAACACCCGGTGCGCAGACTCAAGTGCGCGCAGATTCTGCTGGCGGCCGATGCGGGTACGAGCGACGAACAGATTGCCCGCAACATTGCGGTCAGCCTTTCCACGGTGTATCGGACCAAGCAGCGATTCGTGGAAGGCAACCTTCCCTGGGCACTGAGTGAGCGGGCACGGCGGGGAGCGGTGCGCAAGCTCTCGGGGAAGCAAGAAGCATTGTTGGTGGCGACGGCCTGTGCCGCGGCTCCGAAGGGCCGGGCCCGCTGGACGCTGGAGCTGCTGGCGGGGGGGATGGTGAGACTCACCGAGCACGCAGAGATTTCGCGGGAAACGGTGCGGCGGCGGCTGGCCGAGAACGAGCTGAAGTCGTGGCGGCGGGACATGTGGTGCATTCCGAAGGTGGATGCGGAGTTTGTGGCGCGGATGGAAGACGTGCTGGATCTGTATGCCGAGGAGCCCCCGCCGCAGCGGCCGGTGGTGTGTTTCGATGAGAGTCCGATGCAGCTCATCGGGGAGGTGCGTGCACCGCTTCGCGCAAAGCCCGGACAGCTGGAGCGCTTCGACTGCGAATACCGACGGGAAGGCACCCGCAACCTGTTTGTGTTTCTCGACGCCCATCGCCCCTGGCGCCATGTGAAAGTCACCGAGCGACGCACCTCGCAGGACTTCGCCCATTGCATGCGCGAGCTCAGCGACGTCCACTATCCGCACGCCGAGCGCATTCGCGTGGTGCTGGATAATCTGTCCACGCATTCGGCGGCCGCACTCTATGAGACCTTCTCACCGGCCGAAGCCCGGCGGGTGTTACGCAGGCTTGAGTTCCACTACACGCCCAGGCACGCCAGCTGGCTCAACATGGTGGAGATCGAGATCGGCGTGCTGCGCGGCCAGTGTCTGGATCGTCGTATCCCGGATCCTCAGACGCTGGCATCCGAGATCGCAGCCTGGGAACAACAGCGCAACGCCTCCGGTGCCCGCATCCAGTGGATGTTCGATGCCGAGCGCGCGCGCCAGAAAATGGGGCGGCTCTATCCCACAGCCCCTACCGCTCTGCCGCTCGCGGCGTGAACCGGTCAGAATCTCTGTGCAAAGGTACTAGAAGGAAATCCTCCATGCCGAATCTCAAGGGGCGGGTCGCCACTGCAATCGCGTTGTCTTCGGTGGCTGCGGCCGCTTTCTCCCAGGCGCTGCCGCCGCCTGTGCTGGCGTGCGCGAGCGTCGACAACGACATCGCACGGCTCGAGTGTTTCGATCGTGAGGTGGCAAGGTTTGGCGGTGCCGCAACGGTCGTAGCGCCGACGCAATCCATTGCTCCCTCGGGCCCGCCACCAACAGCCAATGTCGCAACGGCGCCACAGACTGAAGTCGCACCGCCAAACGCAGATTTCGGGCTGAGCGGCGATCTGCGGCGTCGCAAAATCGAAGAAGAACGCAAGACCAGACCGGTTGCCGAGGAGCTCACGGCGGTCGTGACGAAGGTGACGGAGAGGCCTCACGGAGAGCTGGTGCTGGAGCTAGACAACGGCCAGGTCTGGACCCAGCCGGAGAAGAAATTCGGCACGATTATCAAGGCTGGAGAGAAGGTTCGTATCACGCAGGGTGCGATGAATTCATTCTTCCTCAGCACGGACGCTGGCACTACCACGCGGATTCGCCGCATCCGGTAATTGTCCCCTGCGGTCTCTCGCGCCGACAGGTGGTAGCGCGCAGCGTTACCCCTGCGGCGGCGTGCGAGTTTGTGATTCCTGTCACCCAACCCCGGTTTAGTTGCTTAAGTGCAAAGATGTAGCATTCCCCGCCGACCGCAACCTGCGACTGTTGCGGAAATGGAAAGAGAGCTTTGAAGGAACGAGTCTTGTCGGTGCGTGACCACGCATGGACATACTCAGGGAGGGTCTGCAATCCGACTGATGATTTCTCGAGGGGGGAGCTCATGGAACGCCACCGTGCGACGGTGACTGTCCGGGCAAAGAATTACGGCAGTGGAGCGCTGCCGCGCCAGGGAACCCCCCTCATCCGAAGTGACGGTCCGCGCAACGGCTGCGCCGGCCGGCCGCTTTCTCAACCGGCGGTGTGAACGGACTTCAGATCTCCTGACGGCCAGGAGAGGTGCCGCCATGTGTCTCATCCGCTTGTTCACTTTTTGGGGGGTTTACTGGTGACTCATAAATACTCGATCTATCGGCCGACTCCGGTCGCCGTGGCCGTCGCCGCGGTGCTTGGAACGACCGCGATGGCTGGCTTCATTGCTCCGGCGCACGCCCAGGAAGGCGAGGTCCTCGAAGAAGTGAGGGTCACCGGTTCGCGCATCCTGCGCCGTGACCTCGAAGCGACCAGCCCGCTGGTCACCGTCGGCACGGAAAACTTCGAATCCACGGGCACGGTGGCGCTCGAAACGAGCCTCAACAAGCTGCCGCAGTTCGTCCCGTCCGTCTCGCAGTTCACGACGACCGACGTGCAGAACACCGCCACGAACACCGTCGGTGCGTCGACCATCAACCTGCGCGGTCTCGGCGCGAACCGCAACCTGGTTCTGCTCGACGGCCGGCGCGCGATGCCGGTCAACGCATCGCTGGTGGTGGACATCAACTCCATCCCGGCAGCCGCCATCAAGCGCGTGGAAGTGATCTCGGGCGGCGCATCGTCCGCCTACGGCGCGGACGCCGTCGGCGGCGTCGTGAACTTCATCCTGAAGAACGACTTCGAGGGCATGGAGTTCGACTCCCAGTACAACATGACCGAGTTCGGTGATGACCAGGAGTTCAAGGTCAGCGCCCTCATGGGCGGGAACTTCTCCGACAACCGCGGCAACGCCATGTTCGGCGTGGAGTACTTCAAGCGCGGCGCTGCGCGCGCGGACGAACGCGAGTTCTACACGAGGGGCTGGTCGGACCCGTCCACCGGCGGTACCGAAGCGTTCTTCTCGGACACGTACTTCCAGCCGAACGCGACGACGCCCGTCGACCAGAGCATCGTCAACGCCATCTTCAATCAGGCCGCGGCCGGCTCGGTGTCCGCCGCCAACAATTTCTTCTTCAACACGGACGGCTCCATCTTCACGGCCACCGATGCCGAGGGCGCGTACCGCTACAACGGCATTCTCGATGGGCGCTTCCGCCAGACCACGCTGCAGGGAACGATCAAGGAGAACCAGCTCGATCAGCTCGTCTCGATTCCCTCCGACCGCTACTCGATGTTCGGTCGCGCGGACTACGAGATTCGCGACAACCTGTCGATGTTCGTCCAGGGCAACTTCACCAAGAACCACACGCGGTCGGTGTTGCAGTACTCGCCGGCGGTGGCGGGCTGGGCGGTGAGTATTCCGCGTGATGACGCGAGCTTCCCGATCCCGACCGAGCTTGCGGCGCTTCTCGACAGCCGCATCCAGGCGGACTTCCTGGGCAACCCGATCCTCGACGGCAGCGGCAACACGATCTCCGCCGCCGACGCACCGTGGACCCTGAACCGCGTGCTCGATTTCCTCGGGCCGCGCAGCTCCGTGAACGACGCGCAGACCTACCAGATCCTGGCCGGCCTCAACGGCGCGCTGCCGTTCGGCGACTGGACCTGGGAAGCCTACGCCTCACACGGCAACACCGAAGTCACGAACGGATTGATCGGCTTCGCCTCGCTCGAGCGCTATCGCGCCATCGTGAGCGCGCCGAACTACGGTAAGGACGCGGTGCTGACGGGCAACGGCGGCGCGCCCGGCAACGGCTTCGCGGGCGCCACCGTCACGTGTACGTCCGGCCTGCCGATCTTCGAAGACTTCGAAGTGTCGCAGGACTGTATCGACGCCATCACCGGCAGCATGCAGAACGTGACGAAGATGGATCAGAACATCGCTGAGGTGAACCTGCAGGGTGCAGTCGTCAATCTGCCGGCTGGCGAGCTGCGAGCGGCTGTCGGTACGAGCTGGCGCGAGAACACGTTCTCGTACCAGGTGGACATGCTGGCGGGCACCGCGTCGTTCCTCGACGGCCCCGTTGGCCTGTTCCCGGCGGGCTCCACGTTCGGCTCCACCGAAGTGAAGGAGGTCTATGCCGAGCTGCTGGTCCCTGTGCTCGCGGGTCTGCCTGCGATCCAGCGGCTGAATCTCGAGCTCGGCTACCGCTTCTCGGACTACGACACTGCGGGTAGCGTGGACACCTACAAGGCGCTGGTCGATTGGACGATCACCGATGCCGTTCGCTTCCGCGGCGGCTATCAGCGCGCCAACCGCGCGCCGAACATCGGCGAGCTGTTCCTGCCAGCAACCCAGGCGGTCGGTGGTACGTCGTTCGGTGATCCTTGCGCCACGAACAGCATCGCGCCCTACGGTGCCAACCCGAACGTGAACCCGAACTTCGCGGTCGCACAGGCCCTCTGTAGCGAGCTCATGGGTGGGGCGGCCGCCGCCACGTTCTACAACCCGGATACCCAGCCCACGGGCGGGTTCTTCCCCTTCGTGACCGTCACGAACCAGGGCAATCTGAACCTGAAGTCCGAGACGGCCGATACGCTGACGGCCGGCTTCGTGTTCCGCCCCTCGTTCGAGACCCCGGCCCTGCGTCGCCTCACGGCGTCGGTGGACTGGTATCAGATCGAGATCGAAGACACGATCGCCGCGGTCACCTTCGATGCCATCTACGGCCAGTGCGTCAACCCGGCGAACAACCCGACGCAGGATGTCAACAACCCGTTCTGTCAGCTGCTCACGCGTGACCCGACGACCGGCCTTCCGGGCCAGACGATCGGCTCGTACCAGAACGTCGGCAAGCTGAAGACCGCGGGTATCGACCTCAGCATCGACTGGGGCGCGGACCTTGCGGACCTCGGCCTCGCGAGCGTGCCGGGTGCGGTGTCGGTCAACCTGACCACGACGTATCTCGACACCTTCCAGACCCAGGAGATCGCGGGCGATCCGGTGCGCGACTACGCCGGCACGGTGGGTGGGCTGCCACTGCAGGCCGGCCAGTACCGGTACAAGACGTTCACGACGATCGGGTACGCGAACGGCGGTGTGTCGGGCAGCCTGCGCTGGAGGCACCTGCCTTCGGCTCATGCGGCCGGCTATGCGGCCAATCCGGTCACGCCGTTCCGGGGGCCGGGCCACTACGACATCGTCGATCTGTCGGGCAACTGGGACATCAGCGAGACGTTCCAGCTGCGCTTCGGTATCGAGAACCTGTTCGACAGCGATCCCGAGATCACGAACTACAACCCGACTGCGGATCTGACGTTCGACTCGGGTCAGGGCACGACCCTGCCGGGCTACTACGACGTGCTCGGCCGCCGCTACTTCGTGGGCTTCAAGACCCGCTTCTGAGTAGCGCTGGACACACAGTTTTCTGAACTGTGGAACGGCGGGTGGAAACACCCGCCGTTTTTTTCGGCTCCCCCTACAATCGCCGGCTGGTTTCCAACGCAACCGGTAGTGGAGCGAAATGGCCGAAGAACGACGTCTGGTGTGGGACCTTCCGCTGCGCCTGTTTCACTGGCTGCTCGTCCTGAGCATCGCCGCCTCGTGGATCACCGCCGAGCTCGGCTTCGACTGGATGCAGATCCACATGTACCTCGGCTACTGGACGCTGGGGCTCATCGTTTTCCGCATCATCTGGGGCTTCATCGGGCCCCGCCATGCGCGCTTCAGCAGCTTCCTCGCGAGCCCCGCCGCCATGTGGCGGTATGCGAAGGGTTTCGCAGCGGGCACCATGATCCAGACCGTGGGCCACAATCCGCTGGGCGGCATCATGGTCATCATCATGCTGGTGCTCGTCGGGTTCCAGGCCGTCTCGGGTCTCTTCGCCACCGACGACATCGTGTGGACGGGGCCGTACAACGCCGCCGTCAGCGCCGACACGGCGGAGCGGCTCACCTCGCTCCACCACTCCAATTTCAATCTCATTCTCGCGGCCGTGGCGCTTCACGTCATCGCCATCGCCCTGTACTTCCTGGTGAAGAAGCAGAACCTCGTCGCGGCGATGGTCCACGGCCACAAGCCCGCGACGGTGGTGCCCGCGCACGAGGCCATCACCACTTCCGAGATCGTGAAGGCGGTGGTGGTCGTCGCAATCAGCGCGGGCCTCGTGTACTGGCTCATCAGCGCCGCGCCGCCGCCGCCCGAGTTCTCCTTCTAATCACGGGGCCGGAAGAGGGCGGGCCCGACCGCCTCTGCCAAAAAAGAAAAGCGCCGGCGGGATCGCCGGCGCTTTTGCTTTGATGCCGTGCTGGTGGCGCTTCCTTGCCACCCCGAGCGGGCTTACTTGTCGCGGAAGCTGTCGTGACAGGCGCCGCAGGACTTGCCGACCGCGACCGCGGCCTGCTGGAACGCCTTCTTGTCGCCACCCTTGGCCGCCTCCGTGAGGGCGGCAGCAGCCTTGACGAAGTCGTCGTTCTTGGCTTTGAAATCCGCCGCGCTCGTCCAGATGCCCGAGCGTGCCTTGGATTTCGCCGCGGACTTGCTCGTGTCGGTCGCGAACAGCTCGGGGACCATGGTGCCGAGCGCTTCGATCCGCGCGGCGTTCTTTGCCACCAGCGCCGCATCGAAGGGCATCTGGTTCTTCAGCATGGCGCCGATCGGCGCGAAGTTCCATTCGATGAGATCGAAGTTGGCCTGGCGCAGATGCACGGCCTTCTGGGCCTGCTCCTCCGGCGAAGCGGGTCCACTCTGCGCAACGGTGGCGGACACCGAGGCGACCGCGCACGCCGTGATCAGCCCCAATTTCACCAGCCGTGTTTTCACCTGAGATCGCATGTCATCAGCCCCTTTCGAGCGGTACTGCAAGAAAATTGCGGGGGAGTCTAGCAGACCGGCCGCGCCGGTCGATGCGGGCGCCATGGTGGCGTTCACGACGTGAAAGCCGGCTGAACCAGGCCGCCCTCGCTTTTCACTTTCGGGCTCAGGACCTGGAACTTCCGGGCTCAACGCGCGTTCACGGCGCGCCCGGGCGCGGGGCTGATGTCCCGATCCCAGTACGGAACATCGGGGCCGAAAACACCCGCCAGGTAGTCGACGAATGCGCGCACCTTGGGCGGCACGAGCCGGCGGCCGGCGTACACCGCGTAGACGTTCACATCCGATGCGCCGGTGTAGGCGGGCAGCACCCTCTTCAGCATGCCGAGCTTGAGCTCGTTACCCACATCCCAGGTGGAGCGGAACGCGATGCCGAGACCCGAGAGCACGGCCTCCCGCACGACCTCGCTCGAATTGGTCTGCAGGGCGCTCTGCGGCTTGAGGAGCGCCGGACCCTGCGGGCCCTCGAGCCGCCACGCCACCTGCGGATCCGCTGCGAGCAGGCGATGGTGTTCGAGATCCTCGATGACGCGGGGCGCGCCGTACTTTTCAAGATACAGGGGTGATGCGCAGAGCACGCGCCGGTTCGGCGCCAGGCGGCGCGCGACGAGCGCGGAATCCGGCAGCGTGCCGATGCGAACGGCGACGTCGAAACTGCCGGCGGCGAGGTCGACATACTCGTCACCGAGATCGACGTGAAGCTTCACTTCCGGATTGGCGTCGAGGAAAGCCTTCAGGCGCGGCGCCACGTGCATCCGGCCAAAGGAGGTGGGCAGCGAGACGCGTAGCAGCCCACGAGGCCGGTCCACGCCGATGGAGGCGAGGCTTTCTGCATCCTCGACCGCCGCGAGCACCGCAAGCACGCGCTCGTAGAAATTCTGACCCACCTCGGTCGGCGTGAGCCGGCGAGTGGTGCGGTGGAGCAGCTTGACCCCCAGGCGGTCCTCGAGACGCGTGAGGCGCTTCGAGATCATCGCGGGTGTCGAATGCAGCTCCCGGGCGGCAGCGGAGAGGCTGCCTGCCTTGATCACGCGGGTGAATATCTCGTAGTCGAGCAGGTCGGTCATCGATCCGTCAGGGGCGCGGGTGGATTCGTCGCTCGATCACCTTGTAACACGCCGATTATCGCCATGTGGAATTCCTCGGAAGCTTAGCAGTTGCGGGGGCAACCACGACACGGGCTGCCGCCCCAGCCGTGTGCGCCGTGCGCGTTCCTGGGGCGCCCCGTGATCGCTGATGGAAAGAAGCCGGCCGCATCGCTGTCAGGGATGCGGCCGTTCAGATGCATGGCTTGCTTTGTTCTTCGACCGCCTCGGGAACGCCGCCCGAGCCCCGCAGTACGAGCGCTCCGGCACGTCCGGAGCCAGGAGTGGGCTGAGCTCCGCGAGGGCGGAAATCAGGGTGTCCGCCCGGGAAGCGGCAGGACGCTTGCCTGCAGACGGGCGGTCCGGCGAGTCGCAACGAAGCGGCATCCATCGGATGCCGCTTCGTGCGGAGCGCCGTCGCCCTCGTCGGGTCAGTGCCGTTGCGTCAGAACCGGGTCCGCAGGCCCACGCGATAGGACCGGCCGAGAGTGTCGAAGAACACCGCGTTCGTTCCGCCATTGTCGTTGCTGGGACCGAATGCACCGCCGCCGGGGGCGACGGGGGGCTCCTTGTCGAACAGGTTGTCGACGGTTGCGAACAACTGCAGGCTCGAGAGCGGCCCGACGCCATCGAACCGGTAGGAACCCGACAACGTGAAGACCTGGTAGCTCGGCACCCGGTTCGTGTTCACGGTCCGCGTGCCAGGCGGCGGCGACGAGAAGCGCGGGTCGCCCGGGGTGATGCCGTTGTAGTCCATGATGCCACCGCTGACGTACTGCATCTGGCCCGTGAAACTGAGCGGCCCCCGGTTCCAGGTTGCCGACAGTGCGCCGCGCCAGTCAGCCGTGGGCTGGTTGTCGGACAGGAACGAATTGCCCGTGCCGGTCTGGCCCACCACGTTCACGAAGGGCTGTCCGGGCGTGGGCTGGAAGTTCTGATCGATCATCCGCGTCGCGAGCAGGCGGAAGTACAGACTGCTCGCATTCCCGAGATCGAGCTCATAGCTGCCGGTGAAATCGATGCCCTTGTACTCGTAGCCGCTGCCGTTGAACGAGAGGGCGCGGATGTCCGTGATGTTGCTGAGCGGATCGGCCGGGTCGACCTGCGCCGGGTCGCCGAAACTGATGAGATCGCAGAACTCATCGATGCCCGAGAGCACGCATCCATCGCGCACGCGCTGGATGCTGGCCTGCTGGATCGCGTCCGAGATCTCGATGCTGAAATAGTCCGCGGCGAACTGGAAGCCGCGCAGCGTGTCCCGCGGCGTGAAGACGAAGCCGATCGTCGTGGTGTCCGCCTTCTCCGGCTTCAGGTCGACGTTGCCTTCGAGGCTCCAGTTGCAGGCATCCCGCACGGCGGCGCCGGGTTGCTCGCAGAAGCCGAAGAGGCCGCCGGCCATGATCTTCTGTCCGTAGTACAGCTCGCGGAAGTTGGCGGCACGGCTGTCCCGCGAGCGGCTGCCGCGCAGACGCAGCCAATCGACAGGGTCCCAGAACGTGCTCAGCTTCCATGTGAACATGTTGTGGCTGCGGGTTTCGCCGGTCGTCCCCGCCAGGCCCTTGTTCTCGTACCGCGACTGCCGCGCAGCCACGTTGACCTCGAGCCGCTTGGCGCCGGGCCGGTCGCGAAGCAGCGGCAGGTTCACCTCGGCGAAGCCCTCCGTGACATCGACGTCACCGGAGAACGATTCGCCGTACTGGACCAGGAAGTCCGTGCGATCCCAGGGATCGATCTCCTCGGCGGCGATGTTGCGGCCTTTCTCCGTGCGGTATTCGAGGCCGATCGCGCCCTGGATGGCCCCGGCGCCGAAGCCATCGAACAGGTCGCCGGTCGCATTGGCAGCCAGGACCTGCTGCTCGTACTTGAGGTTCTCGCGGAGGAAACCGAACACGTAGTCGCGCGCCGCCTGCGGCAGGGGCGCGGTGCCGAACGGATTGATCGGCACGCAGCCCTGCGCGATGCGCTCATCGAAGATGAGCCCGAGGTTCGCGGCCGGCGCACCATCCCGCGTGACGCGGCACACCGGATTGCCGTTCGCGTCGAGCACGGAGTCGAGCGCCAGCGTGGTCGCGTTGAGGTGGATGTTGTCGGCGACGAACTGCTCACGCACCGTCTCGCCGTACTGGAAGTACGTGTCCCACGTCCACGTGGAGGCTCCGAACTGCCCGTCGAGGCCGATGGCCGCGCGCTTCACTTTCGTCGTGGTGTTGTTGAAGGCGTTGACCTGCGCATCCCAGTTCTTGTTGAAGAACGCGAAGGGTCCGCCTGCCGATGCGGCGTCATACGCGGCCTGCAGCGCGGGATTGCCCTGCAGATAGGCGTTGTCCGGCTGGATCTGGATGAAGTTCGAGTCCGGCCCGCCGCCGTCGTTGAGCGTCTCGACGTTGCCCCAGGACAGATCGACGTTGAGGTCGATGGTGTCGGTGAGCGCGACGGAGAAGACGCCCGTGGCGACGTGACGTTTCACCGGCGCCCGCAGGTTCGTGAACTGGTAGATCGAGCGGCCGTCACCGCCCTCCACGACGTTGAACGGTACGCCGTTGAGGCCAGAGCCGATGTTGAACGTCGAGGTGCTGCGGCCGTCGGGGTTCACCTGGATCGCGGTCATGTTGCCGGGACCGGGGGCCCCGTTGTTGAACACGCCGCCCGTGGTGACCTGGTTCTGGCGCAGGTCGCCCGCGAGCACGAGTGAGGGGCTGTCCGGCCCCGCAACGTTCTGTCGGAACCCCATGCCCCTGGCACACCAGCTGCGCGCCTCGAAGCAGCCGACCGGATCGGAGTCCTGGAACTCGTATCCGAGCACCAGGTGTGCGCGATCGCCGAACAGCCTCGTCCCGTAGGCCACGCCGACGTGCTTGTCGTCGCCGTCGCTTTCGGCGGTCTGGTAGAAGTCGACGTCGAGCCTGCCGCCCTCGAGCGTGCGGTTCAGGAAGATGTTGTTGACGCCCGAGATCGCCCCCGAGCCGTAGGCGGCCGAGGCTCCGCCGGTCACGACGTCCACGCGGTCGATCAGGACGGACGGGATGAAGTTGAGGTCGACGCCGTCGCCCTGGTTGGTCGGCACGAAACGCCGGTTGTTCACGAGGTTGAGCGTGCGGCTGCCGAAGAACGGATTCAGGCCGCGCAGGTTGGCGATGGTCGAGCCTGCGAAAAACGCGCTATTGCCGGTGTTGGTTGCCGAGAAGGTCGACACGTTCGAGGGCAACTGCTCGATCGCGTCGCTCACGTTCACCATGCCGAGGTTCTGAAGATAGGACGCGTCGACGACCGTGGTCGGGTTCGCCGTGTCGAAGTCCGTTGTGCGCCGGATGCGCGACCCGGTTACCGTGACTTCGTCGAGGGATTGGACCCCCGCCGGCGTGGTCGCACTCTGCTCGGGCTGTTGTTGCGCGAATGCCGCACTCGTCAATCCAAGTGCGACTGCCAGGGAGTACAGACTGGCGCTGCCGCTTCTGCTGCCCGCCGCCTGCCTGGACTCGATCATCGATCGGTGGAATGCCGTTCCGCGCGCTCTCAAGGCTGCTTTCACGGCAAAACATACTTCGCTCATGGGTCCCCCTCCACATGAAAGTTTCTGTCTTGGATGTCTGTCGTCTGCTAGCTCGTCTCGTGTGTCCTTCTGGAAGTCAGTGTCACTCGTTGATGTGTCCGATTATTGCGATCGCGCGCGTTCGTGCTTCAAGGCATCAACCATGTCGCAACCACTGCGCGGCGTTTCTGAAAGAAAATGTAACGGACGTTCTGTCTCGCCGGGCCACTTGGCATGAGTTCTCCCGGTGCGGTGCGCGGTTCAGCGCGTCACCAACTCGAGCACGTAGGCAGACAGATCCTGCAGAGCCTCGGGTGAGAACGCCGTGCCGAATGCCGGCATGTCATTGCGACCGCGGCTGACCACCGTAGCGATCGCCTCCGCGGTGAGTTTCGACGTCAACGGTGCGCCGCCGTGAGTGCCGCCCTTGCCGTTCTCGCCATGGCAGACGACACAGGTGGTCGTGTAGAGCTCCTTGCCCCTGTCCTTGTCCGCGACGCGGGGTGCAGGTGCCGCCGCCGCGGGCGGCGGGGCGCGCGGGGCCGCCGGGTCCGCAGAGCCACGGGGCAGGGATTCCATCGTTCCATCCAGGGAGAAGAGCCAGACGCCGTCGCTGCGCTTGCTGCCTGCGAGAGCGGTGCCGCCAGCGAACACCACCACGTACTGCCGACCCTTGTATTCGAAGGTCGAAGCGGGCGCATTCACGCCGCCGTCCGTCTGGAATTCCCACAGTTTCCGGCCGTTCGCCTTGTCGAGCGCGGTCAGTCGCCCGTCGTTGCGGCCGATGAAGACGAGGCCGCCGGCCGTGACGATGGAGCCGCTGTAGCACTGGTCCACCCACTGCTGGCGCCACGCGATGCGGTTGGTGGTGAGATCGACGGCGGCGAAGATCCCGCGGCGTGGGGCCGCGAACCGCTGCACCACGCTACCCGAATAGAGCGCACCGGGTTCGACCGGATAGTCCGGGTCGCCGCCCACCGCACCCCACATCGAGTCCGTGGCGCAGATGTACATGAGGTGGGTCTCGGGATCGTATGAGCTCGGCGGCCAGTTCACGGCCGCGAGCGGTTTCCACACGGCCGGGGTTTTCGTGAAGGGCGTGAAGATGCGCCCCTCGTTCACGAGCTCGAAGCCCTCGGGGGCGATATCCACGTGCTGGGGCACGATGGCGTCGCCGATGGGAAAGGGCTGTGTCGGAGAGGTGTGTTGCTGAGGCTCCTGCATGACCGGCGTCTCGACGATGCCGATCAGCGGTTTGCCGTTGGCGCGGTCGAGAATGTAGACCCAGCCCGTCTTCGCCGCCTGCGCGATGCCCTTGCGCAGCGTGCCCTCGTAAGGTGCATCAAAAAGGATCACGGGGTTCGGCGAGTCGTAGTCCCAGATGTCGTGATGGACCTGCTGGAAATGCCAGCGGTACTGGCCCGTCCTGGCGTCTATGGCGACCATCGAGACGCTGAAGAGGTTGTCACCCTTGCGCAGATTGCCATTCAGCACCGGCCCGGGGTTCGCGGTCGAGAAGTAAATGAGCCCGAGCTCCGGGTCGATCGCGGGCGTCTGCCAGATGGCGGCACCACCGTACTTCCACACGTCGCTGTCTTGCGGCCAGGTGTCGTGGCCGAGCTCGCCGGGGCCGGGCACGGTGTAGAAGGTCCAGCGGAGCTTGCCGTCCTTCGCGTCGTAGGCTTTCAGGCGGCCGCGCGTTCCGAGGTCACTGCCGGCGAAGCCCGTGATCACGAGACCGTTGTAGTAGAGCGGGGCGCTCGCGATGGCGTACCCGAGCTTCGGGTCTTCAGCCTGGATCGACCAGATGACCTTGCCTGTGTGCTGGTCGAGCGCCACGAGCTTCGAGTCGAGCTGGCCGACGAAGATCTTGCCGTCTCCCAGCCCCAGGCCACGCCCCACCCAGGAGCAGCAGGGTCGCGCGACCTTCGGATCGATGTTCGCCTTGTATTCCCACAGGAGCTGGCCGGTCTCCACGGAGATCGCGAAGGCGTCGTTCTCGCCGGTCATGATGTAGATGACGCCGTCGTACACCAGCGGCTGGGCCTGGTTCCCCGCGCGCGGGCTCATGCCGGAGCCGCGCAGCGATGCACGCCAGCTCGCCTTCAGCTTGCCGACGGTGTCGCGATTGATCTGCGTCAGCGGCGAGTAGCGCTGGTTGGCGAGGTTGCCGCCGTTGGTGATCCAGCCCTCGCGCGGCAGGGCGTTGAGCTCGGCGGCCTTGAAAGCCGGTGCTTTCCGGTTCGGTGGCGCATTCCCCACGCTTTCGGGCAGGGCCGGGGCGGCGAACAGGGCAAGGCACAGTGCAGCGCTTGCAAGGCGAATGCCGGTGGGGCATGAAAGCATTGGCATCCCGTCGTTGTTATAGGCAACGACCCGGCACTCTAGGGCGCGGTATCAACAAATGCCAGCTACCACCCCATGGCAGCCATCGCACGGGGACCGGCTAGTGGTGCTCGTGAAACTTCTGTCTTGCCGTTGCCCGAATACGAGCGGCATTCTCCGCACCGCGACGCTGTGGCAGAGGAGCGACTAGCAGCGGCGTACTCGAAGCGGTGCGGGCCCGGACGCCAGTCTCGTTTTCGAACCGGTCACCGGCAGCAGCGGCTCACAAGAGGCCGACGCCGGGATCGACAGAAAAGATCTGGCATCTCGGGGGGGCCATGACTGACCAGTCACGTTTGCATCGTCTGCAGCGCGCTGCCCATGCGCGCAAAATTGTTCCGCTCACCGTCGCGGCCGCCGTTGCCGCAAGCCTGGGCACGACGCCGGCATTGTCACAGGAGCCCGCGGCTGACGTGCTGACGGAGATCGTCGTCACCGCGCGCTACCGCGAAGAGAACATCCAGACCACTCCGCTCGCCATCACGGCGCTGTCGGTGAATGACCTCGACGAGCGGCAGCTCACGAACGTCGACGACATCGGTCTTGCGATTCCGAACGCGTTCATCCGGGCGCCCGTGAGCAACTACGGCCCGACGACGACCATCGGCCTGCGCGGCATCGTTCAACACGACTACAGCTATGCCTTCGAGCCGGCGGTCGGTATCTACATCGACGACATCTATCACGGCACGCTCACCGGCTCGTCCATGGACCTGCTCGATCTCGAGCGTGTGGAAGTGCTGCGCGGGCCGCAGGGCACGCTGTTCGGAAAGAACAGCATGGGCGGAGCGATCCGGCTCATCTCGCGCCGCCCTCAAGGCGACAACAGCGGCTCGGTCGAAGCCACGTACGGCCAGTTCAATCGTATCGACCTGCGCGCGGTGGGCGACTTCGCACTCATCGAGGACAAGGCGTTCGTGCGCGTAGTGGGTCTTTCGAAGCGGCGCGACGGCTACGGCCGGCACCTCGATTTCACCTGCGAGATGAAGCGGCGCGGCACGCCGGAGCTCGCCGGCATCGGCGATGGCATCGGCGCGGACGGCTCGGCGGGCGCCGGCTTCGATGGCAGCCCCGACATCGTGCCGGTGGGTAGCGCCGCGGACAACAACTTCTCGCTGCCTCAAGTGGTGGACTCCATGGGTCGCGGCGGCTGCGCGCTCGGGTCCCTCGGCGGCCAGCAGGCGAGCGCGGCGCGCCTGATGCTGCGTCTGCTGCCGTCGGATCGTCTCGAAGTGAACTTCGCCGCCGACTACTCGGCGCAGAACGACGATCCGCCGGTTGAAACGCTTTTGAGCCGCCGCGGCGGCAACGTCGAGAACGGCTACAGCAACAACGTAGTCTTCAACCGGTTCGGCATCCAATACACCGCCGACGATCGCTTCCTCACCGGTGACCCGTATTCGAGCTACGCCACGTACGGCGATATCGTGAACAGCAAGGCGTACGACACGGACCAGACGCTCGACTCCTGGGGTGTTTCGGCAATCGTGGACTACGAGGTCACCGACAAGGTGCGCGCCAAGCTCGTTGCCGGCTACCGCACGTACGAGGCCAACTGGATCAACGACAGCGATCTCACGCCGTTCGGTCTCACTCAGACGAACAACCTGCAGGAGCACCTGCAGAGGCAGATCGAGCTGCAGGTGAGTGGGCTCCTGGCTGCGGATCGGCTGGAGTGGACCACGGGTCTCTTCTTCTACAACTCACGCAGCCGCTCGTACTACACCACGAATTTCGAGGCGTTCGCCTCCACCGGCGCGCTGCCGAACTTCATTGCAGACGACGGGTACACGTCGGAGAACAAGTCCGCCTTCCTGCATCTGAACTACCAGTTCACCGATCACTTCTCGATGTCCGCGGGCCTGCGGTACACCGATGAAGGCAAGTCGAACACCTTCAATCACATCGGTCAGATCACCGTGCCGTACCCGCTGCTCTTCGGTGACAACCGGCTCGACTACAACGTGGTGGCGGACTTCAAGTTCACCGACAGCGTGTTCGCCTACGCCACTGTGGCCACCGGCTTCCGCTCACCCGGGGTGAACCCGCGCATCTCGACCGTCGGGCAGCTGCAGCCGATCTCGGGCGAAGAGGCGATGAACTACGAGATCGGCGCGAAGTTCGATCTCTTCGACCGCCGGCTGCGCATCAACACCGCGGCGTTCTACATGGACTACGACCCGCGGCTCTTCCAGACCACCGCGGCCCAGTGCAACGACGCGAGCGATCCCGACCCGGGCCAGCCGTTCTTCCTCGGGCCCGGTGGCCTGTGTCCTGCAGGCACGCCGCGCGGGGGGCAGGTGGGCCTCAGCCCCTGGTTCTACTACCTCAGCGTGCCGGCCAAGGTGAAGGGCGCGGAGCTCGAGCTCTCGGCCTTCCCGGTCGACAACCTCGCGATCAACTATTCGTTCGGCTACAACCGGACGACGGTCGATGTCGACAGCCCGCTCCAGACCGGTTACGTGGACAGCTCCGTGTACACGCAGCCGAAGTTCAACATGAGCGGCGGCATCCAGTACACGATCCCGTTCGTGGGCGGCGGCAAGCTCACCCCGCGCCTCGACGCCTTCTATCAGGGCTATCGCACCAATGGGCCGATCAATCGCCCGCAGGTGGCTCCGGACTGGATCATCGGTGGCTACACGCTGGTCAACGCCCGCATCGCGTACGACACGCCGGCGGGCAACTGGCAGGTCGCGCTTGCGGCAACCAACCTGCTCGACAAGTTCTACTGGCAGCAGCTTGGCGCGGCGAGCACCACCCCGAGCGTGCCGGCACCTCTCGCCCTCTCGCCGTCGATCGGCCGGGTGGGCACCCCGGGGCTGCCGCGGATGTGGGCGGTCACCCTGAAGAAGACCTTTTAGTCGAACCGGCATCGGTTCGAGAGACGGAGCCTCGTGCACGCGAGGCTTGAAATGTCGGCCCGTTGGGTGAACATGCCCGACGGGCCGGTTCCGACGCAGGAGAATCGCTATGGCGGTCGATTTCAGAGGCCATCCCATGTTCCCGCGGGGCTTCAACAGCCCCACGCGCTTCGAAGCGGATGTCTACGACTGCGAGGTCTGGGGCAAGATCCCGGCCGATATCGAAGGCACGTTCGTTCGCATGCAGTGCGATTTCGAGTACCGCCCGCCGCAGAACGAATGGATGACCGGGTTCAACGGTGACGGCCACATCAGCCGCTTCCGCTTTGCCAACGGCTCGGTCGACTACAAGGGCCGCTACGTGAAGACGGCCCGCATGGAAGCGGAGCGCAAGGCGCGCAAGCGCCTGTATGGCGTCTATCGCAATCACCTGACCGACGATCCGAGCGTCGCCGGGCTCGACCGCTCTGCCGCAAACACCCACGCGTACTGGCATGGCGGGAAGCTCTTCGTGCTGAAGGAGGATTCGCTGCCCTGGACGGTGGATCCGCACACGCTCGAGACGCTGGGGCCCTGGGACTTCAACGGCAAGTACAAGGCCACGAGCATGTCCGCGCATCCGAAGATCGACCCCGTGAGCGGGGAATTGATCGCGTACGGCTACCAGGCGAAGGGCGACCTTTCCGATGACATCGCCGTCTACACGATGAACCCGAAGGGGGAGGTCGTGAAGGAGGTATGGCTCAAGTCGCCGTACCTCGGGATCATCCACGACATCGCGATCACGCAGAAGCACATCATCATTCCCGTCATTGCGCGCACCACGAGCCTCGAGCGCCTGAAATCAGGCGAGCCCATGTGGCAGTGGGACGGCAACCTGCCCACCATGGTGGGCGTGCTCCCCCGGGACGGGGAGGCGAAGGATGTGCGCTGGTACAAGGGCCCGGCCCGCAACACGCTGCACTTCCTCAACGCGACGGATCGTGGCAGCAGGATCACCATGGAGCTGCCAACATCGAGCGGCGAGCGGGACCCCTCGCAGATCCGGCGGTGGATCTTCGACCTCAAGTCGAAGAAGGACAGCTTCGAGGAGGTGCTCGTCTCGAACACCCCTGGCATCCTGCCGCGCATGGACGATCGCTTCCTGTCGCTCGACTATCGCTACGCCTACGTGGGCAGCCGTGATACGAGCGTACCACCGGATACCAAGCGCGCCCCCGGCATGGGGCCGATGACGTCGAACGTCATGCAGCGCCTCGACACGAAGACGGGCGAGATCAGCCAGTGCTTCGTCGAGCCGGTGCAGAGCCTGCAGGAGAACTGCTTCGTGCCGCGCAAGAACGCGAAGGACGAGGGCGATGGCTATGTGATGGCCATCGCCAGCAACTACGAGTCCATGACTTCGGATCTCGTCATCGCGGACGCGCAGCGCATCGACGAAGGCGTGATCGCCACGGTGAAGCTGCCGTTCAGGCTGCGCAGCGGCACGCACACCAACTGGTTCCCGCAGTCGGCATTGCCGCCCATCAAGGATCAGTACACATGAGCGCGAAAGCAGGGTCTGTGAGCATGCTGCTCGACCGGCGCGCATTCCTGGGCGGCGCGGGGCTCACCGCCGGGGTGGTCATGGCCACGGCCCTCGTGCCGCTGTCGGTCGTCCACGCAGTCGGGGCGGACTCGCCGGCGGCTATGGACGATCCAGCCTGGACAGGGCACATTGATGACGCATGCGGGCACTGGCCACCGTATTCGCATCCGATACCGTATGGCCACCCGGCCGCGGCCGTCGCGCTGACGGCGGCGGACGTCGACCCGATCGACCACATTTTCGTGGTCTGAATTTTGAGGCGGGCCCGTTCCGGCGGGCCTGACGAACCAAGCGAGGGGGGATGCATGCGCCATCGGTTTGCAGGGACAACGCTTGCAATGGTGGTCGCGGCTTTCGGGGTGGTGTCATCCGCGGCACATGCCGCGGATGACACCGCAACGAATGTCCAGGCGCGGCTCGACCGGCTCGAGGCCGAGGTTGCCGCCGCGGAGGACCTTCGCGCCATCAAGCGCCTGCAGCGCTCGTATGGCTACTTCCTCGACAAGGGCATGTGGGAAGACCTTTCCGCGTACTTCACGGAAGACGCGGTGGCGAACTATCCCGCCGGGGTTTTCGTCGGCCACGAAAGCCTTCGCAAGCACCTCTTCCTGAACGTGGGCGGCCGCAAGGGCGCGCTCGGTCTCGGGGACAACCGCCTGTACAACCACATGAGCATCCAGCCGGTCGTGCACCTGGACCCCGGCGGGCAGACGGCGAAGGGCCGCTGGCGCGCCTTCGCCATGTTCGGCAGCCTCGGCGGCGGCGCCACGTGGGCCGAGGGCGTGTACGAAATGCAGTACGCCAAGGTGAACGGCGTCTGGAAGATCAGCAAGCTCGATTACCACGCGGGATTTGGCGCTCCATACGCCACCGGCTGGGCCGGGCCCGCGCCGGTGGCTGGAAGCTCGCCTGCAAGCGCGGCGCCTGCTTCGGGCCCGAGTGGTGCCGCTGCGAGCGGTGCAGCAGCGGCGTCCTCTGCGGCCGCGGCGCAACGCCCGCGACGGGTCCTGGCACATCCCCCGGACCGCGAGCGGGACGCGCAGTGCGAAGGGTTCGCCTCCGCGTGCATCGCGCCTTTCCATTACGAGAATCCGGGCACGTCTGCCGGCGGCGTCGTGTGGAATACGGATTCCATGCCCCGCGCCACGAAAGGCAAGGGTGGCGATGTGCGGAGGCGTGCGGCCGAGCTGGCCCATCGCGCGACGCTGCTCCAGGACGAGCAGCAGGTCGAGAACCTGCAGCGCATCTATGGCTACTACCTCGACCGCGCCATGTGGGATCAGGTGGCGGATCTCTTCGCCGAGGACGGCACCATCGAGATGGACCAGCGCGGCGTGTACGTCGGCAAGAAGCGTGTGCGCGAGTTCCTGAACCTGCTGGGCCCCCACGGTCTGCAGCCAGGGTGGCTCAACGATCACCTCCAGCTGCAGATCATCGTCGACGTCGCAGCGGACGGCAGGACGGCCCATGCCCGCAGTCGCGAGCTCGGCATGACCGGCCGTGTGGGGGGCAAGGGCTACTGGAGCGATGGCATCTACCGGAACACGTACGTCAAGGAAGGCGGCGTCTGGAAGATCAAGTCGCTCCACCTGTATCCCACATTCATCACCGACTACGACAAGGGCTGGGGGCAGGACGCGCAACCGGTGCCCACCGCCAGCACCACGCTGCCTCCAGACAGGCCGCCGACCGAGACGTACGAGATCTATCCGAAGGCGCATGTGCCGCCGTTCCACTATCGGAACCCGATTACCGGCAAGCCACCGACATATCCCACGGAGGGAGGTCCGAGTAAGGCGCTCGCTTCCGCGGCGCTGATGCCCGTCAGGCGCTTCACCCCGCCGCCATCGAAAGATGTCGCAGCCACTCTGGCAGAGGCAGAGCGGCAGATTGCGCGCATCAAGGACTACCACGAGATCGAGAATCTCGAGAGCGCGTACGGCTACTACCTGGACAAGAACCTCTGGAACAACCTCGCCGATCTCTTCGCGCAGGATGGCTCGATGGAGCTCGCGCAGCGAGGGGTCTACAAAGGCCAGAAGCGGGTGCGGCAGTTCCTGCTCGAAGTGTTTGGTCGCGGGCAGGAAGGCCCGGTCGCCGGGCGGCTCGGCAATCACGTGCAGATGCAGTCGGTCATCCACGTTTCTGACGATGGCCGGACCGCGAAGATCCGTCAGCGCATGATGCAGCAGATGAGCTTCGGCCCGCGCGCATCCATGGGCGGCGCCGTCTACGAGAACGAGGCCGTGAAGGAGAACGGCGTGTGGAAGTTCAGCAAGGTCCACGCATACAACACCTTCACCGCAAACTACGAGGGCGGATGGACGAAGGTGACGAGCAGCAACGTCCCCGGGCCCAGCAAGGAGCTTCCACCCGACGCGCCTCCCTCGCTCGTGTTCCAGATGTTCCCGGCCGTCTACAACTTCCCCTTTCACTACGCGAATCCGGTGACGGGCCGCACCGAGGTGCCGCCATTGGCGCAGAACATCACATCGTCCGCGGGCAGCGCCGCGGATGCGTCGTCGGCCCCGGTCAGCGGGATGCCCGCTCACATCGCGGCCGCGCTCCGCGAGATCGGCCCGAAGATCGAGGGACCGCGCACCACGGCGCTCTACGTGCCGTTGCACCCGAAGGAGCCGTATCAGAACGTTTCGCTCACGCGTGATGTGTCGTACGGCCCGCATGAGCGCCACGTGCTCGATGTGTTCGCGTCGCCGGAGAAGGGTAGCGGCAAGCCGGTGGTCGTGTTCATTCATGGCGGCGGCTTCGCGCGCGGGGCGAAGAGCGCGCCGGGCTCGCCGTTCTACGACAATGTCGGGTTGTGGGCGGCCTCGAAGGGCCTGATCGGCGTCACCATCAACTACCGCCTCGCGCCGCAGTTTCAGTTTCCCGCCGGCGTCGAGGATCTGACGCGCGTCGTCGCGTGGCTGAAGGCGAACATCGGCAGCCATGGCGGAGACCCGGAGAAGATCTTTCTCTGGGGCCATTCCGCAGGCGCCGCGCACGCCGCGGACTACATCGCGAATGCCACCTCCACTGGAAAGAGCCCCGGTATCGCCGGCGCGATCCTCACGTCGGGGTTCTACGTGCTTGGCGACACGGTCTCGGTGTGGAAGGCGTACTACGGCGAGGATGTCGCGAAGTACGAGGAGCGTTCATCCCTTTCGGGACTGGTGAGCAGCAAGCTGCCGCTGCTCGTCGTGGATGCGGAGCTCGATCCCGAAGACTTCAAGCCGGAATCGGATCGCCTGGCCGATGAGCGTGCGAAGGCCGGCAATCCCGTGCGGCGCGTGAAGCTTGCAGGGCATTCGCATCTCTCCGAGCTCTACGCAATCAATACGGCGGATGAGTCGCACTCCGCGCCGGTGCTCGAGTTCATCCAGGACACGGCAGGGAAATAGGACAGAAGTGGGAGCAGTGCGTATGAGCAGGTCAACGTGGCGTCCCTTCGCAAACGCCGTGGTCACCGTGACGCTGGCATGCCTGACGGCCGCCGCGAGCGCGCAGCAGGGCGCGACGACATCTCGCCCGCCGGGGGAACGACGCCTTTCGGATGAGCAGATCCAGGAGCTCTCGCACGCCCACCCCACCCACTGGGGCGCCCTGGCACCCGAGAACCTCGCGAAACCGCGGCCGAAGCCGCCGTTCGACATCACGGGCACCTGGTTCATCGATCTGCGCCGCTCGTTCGCCGATTTCCGCTTCGGGCCGCCGTACCCCGAGTTCTACGAGGCCGGGCAGAAGGCGATGAAGGAGGCCGCCGCGGCCCAGGCCTCCGGCAAGCCTTATCGGGACAGCATCGGCCAGTGCTACCCGGCGGGCATGCCGATGATCATGACGCGCGTGTGGCCGATCAGCATGGTGCAGCTGCCCACGGTCGTCTACATGCTCTTCGGGTTCACGAACAGCATGCGCTTCATCTATCTCGATGGGCGCAAGCATTCGGACCCGGATGTGGTCATCCCCACCTACAACGGTGAATCGATCGGCCACTGGGAAAAAGACGCCCTCGTCGTGCACACGAAGTACTTCGAGACGAACGAGCACTGGATCGATTCCGGCCTGCCCATCAGCGACCAGTTCGAGATGATCGAGCGCATCCGGCTGAAGGAGAGCGGCAAGATCCTCGAGATCGAGTACACCATGACCGATCCGAAGATGTGGAAGGGTGAGTGGAAGAGCACCAAGCGCTGGATGCGAATGGACTACAGCGACATTCCCGAAGTGGAGTGCCTGCCGAATCTCAACAGGAACCTGCCGAGCACCGAAGAGGGCTCGGCGGATGTGGACGAGCGTGCCAGGGCGGGCTCCGGCTCGGCGCCGGCTCCTGCGGAAACGAAGTAGCGAGTGGTGTGCGCCGCGCGGGGCTTCGCGCGGCGCCGGAAGCGGCGCATCAGCGCGGAGCGCGCGCCGATGCGCGACGGGTCAGTAGCTGTCGGCGGGCTTGTCGCCCGGCCTGGCCGCCGCCGTGTCGGTGCCGAGGTACTTCCCGTCGGGCAGCGTGATGCCGATGTAGATGCCGCCCGGCCGGCCGTCGCGCAGCGGGTTGATCTTGACGGTGACCTTGTCGCCGGCCTTGATGGTGGTGCGCTTCCAGCCGAGGTGGACGAGATTGTTCGGGCTGTTCATCTCGATCGCCCAGTTCTCGACCTTGCCGGCGGCATTCGGGACATCCACGCGGAAGGAGGCATGCGGGTTCGTCCAGTTGAACTCGGTGACCGTGCCGGTGATGGTGGTCAGCTTCTCCCGGTCGAACATGGCGCCGGAGTGGTGGACCCACGCGGGTGTCGATACGGCGAGCAGTGCTGCGCCGAGCGCGCCGCTTGCGAAAGCTCTCACTGTGCGGCTACCGATGAGCTTGCCGATGCGATACATCTATATTCTCCGGCAGAATGGCTCTGCGCCAGACTGCGGCAAATCTAGCAACGCCAGCGACGGGCAACAAGCGAGGGGGGCTCGATGATTCCGAATAGCGTGCGACGAATGACGGTGTTCGGCACGATTGCGCTGAGTTTCGTCACCGGCGTCTACGCTGCGGGCGAAGCGCAGAGCGCGAAGACCGGCGCCGCGTGGCCGAAGGGGCACTACGCCGCACTCGATAAATTACCTGATTGGGGCGGCATCTGGACCATCGTGCCCGGTCGGCGTGCAGTGCCGACGCTGAAGGGCAGATACCTCGAGGAGTACGAGGCGTGGCGAAAGGATTCGGAGGCGAACGATGGGTTGCAGAAACGCAAGACTTCCAACTGCACCCCGCCCGGCATGCCGTACATCATGAACGTCGCGCAGTATCCGATCGAGTTCATGTTCACGCCCGGGCGCGTCACCGTGCATCACGAGGCATGGCAGCAGTGGCGTGTCATCTTCACGGATGGCCGGGAACATCCGGACATCGAGCCGAGCTTTCAGGGGCATTCCACCGGCAGGTGGGATGGCGACACGCTCGTCGTCGAGACCGTGAACATCAAGGACACCGTGCCGCTCATGCCCGGGATGCATCACAGCGACAAGATCCGCATCCTCGAGCGCTTCTCGCTCGATCCGAAGGACGCGGACACGTTGCGGGTCGAGATCACCGTGGAGGACCCGGAGGCGCTTGCGAAACCGTATACGAACGCTCTGAGCTTCACGCGCTCGCGCGACGGAGATCTCATCGAGTTCATCTGCGCAGAGAACGATCGCAACTCGGTGGACGGCGAAGGCAACACCACATTCGAGCATTGAGCTCGTGACCGCCGTTGCCATACGGCAGTCCAGGCTCCGCCGGGGCAAGGAGTCTCTCAGGTCGTGGCGACGCTCGAGAGCAATGCCCACGCCACGTGAGGCTTGCAGATGTCGGAGTGGTCGGTGATCACCGCATCGGCGTTGAGGTTGAAGACCTTGCCCGCGGCGAGCTCATACGGTTGCCCGGAGGCGAGGAGGGTGAGCTTCGTCGCTTCGGGCGTGCGCATCGCCCCGTTGCGGCCGATGCCGCCGTAAGGGTCGTTCTCATCACCGAGGGCGGCGGCGTTCACGCCGCTGATGCGGGAAGCGAGCGGGTAGGCGATGCCGACGGCGCGATCGTTCTTCGTGCACGTGATCAGGATGGGGCCGCTCACCTTCCTGTCGGCGATGACCTTTCTGAAGAACCCATCGTTCTTGCCGTCGAACTTCGGTGCGAGCCCGTTGTGTGAGTACGCCGCCTGCAGCAGCGTGAGGGAGTTGGGTCGGGCGGCCGCGGTTGCAGAATCCGCGGCCGCCGTCATCACGCGGCCTCCGAAGCTGTGGCCAACGAGGTGCAGCTTCAGTTGCGGCGACGTCTTTCGCAGTTGTGCAAGCACTGGGGCGACGCCCTTCGAACCCACGGTGCCTGCGCGTTCCTTCATCTGATAGTACGTGGTGAAGTTGAGCAGGCGACGCACGCCCGAGACCACGCTGTTGCCGAGGTCGCTCAGAACGCCAGCCGCGCCGCCGGGCCCCGTGCTGCCCAGGGAGCCGAGACTTGCCGCGCCGCCGCTGCCCACCGGCTGGGCGACCACGACGTCTGCGCGCAGATCCTGCAGAAGCTGGGCGTCCTGCGCCTTGAAGAAGCTCTTCGAGCCGTCGTCGGCGTCCGCCGCTTTCTCGGACAGGAGCGAGCGGATGATCTGCACGAACCGTTGTTGCGCCTTCGGGTCCGTGTCCAGGGTCGGCAACAATGCCGTGGCGCGCTCGATCTTCTTGCGAATGGCGACGCTGGCCGGCGTTGACCTGCCGAGCCTCACAGTATCTTTCGCGAGCCCCTTGAGCTGCGCGCGCACGGCTTTGAGCTCATCCTTCGTGAGCGCCGCGGCGCCACCGCCCGGAATGAGCTCCTTGTCCGTGAACTTCTTGGAGGGCCACAAGGTGACGGCGCCCGCAAACTTGCGGCCATCGATTCCCCGCGGCGCAGCCGCCGTGAGCGCGCCGCCGATCTCGGTAAAGAGGCGCGTGTAGAGATCCCGCGCATCGGTCATGTCGTTGTTCCAGCCGTGAGCAAACACGACGAGGTCCGTGACGCCTGCGCTCTTCAGGTGTGCCTGAAGCGCTGCAAGCTGCGGTGGGCTGAAGAGCTTGCCGCTCTTGTCGAATTCGATTTCGAACACGGGGATCGAGGCGATGCGCTTCATGGCCGGCTCCGGATGGGTCGGGATCAGACGGATTGGATGGCGCGCATCAGGTCGAGAAGGCCGTTGCCTTCGAAGTACCGCTCGCGCCCGAGGGGTGTCGCGCTTTCGATAAACACGCGCTTCACATCGACAGGCTTGCCGATGAACTCACGTCGGATGGAAAGGAACGCCGCGATTGCGCCGGAAACGTGCGGGGCGGCCATGCTGGTGCCGCTGTCATCCACGTATGCGGCGATCGCATTCGCCGGGCGCGTGGCACCGGACTTGCCGTTCTTCTTCGATGGCACGGGCAGGGCTTCGAGCTTCGCGCCGGATGCGCAGGAAGTGATGCGCTCGCCCGGCGCAACGAGATCCGGCTTCAGTCGGCCATCGCCGGTTGGCCCTTTCGACGAGAAGTACGAGACACCATAAGTGTGCGGGAACTCGCGGTGCGTCGCCCCGACCGTGATTGCGTTCCTGCAACGTCACGGTGTGCGTCGTATCCGAAGTCGGCGTGTAAACGCGCTCGAATGCGACCGTGGGTGCCAACTTCGAATCGGGCGCCTGCCCGCTGATGATTCCCGCTACGTGCGTTCCGTGCCCGCACGGGTCTGCGAGTGCACTGGCGATGTTCGCCTTCGGGGCGGGCGTTGCCGTGGCGCTGGGATGAGTGAAGTCGCGATGCAGATCGGCCACTTCGGAATTCAGCAGGCGGTGGTTCTTCAGATCAGTCGCCGAGCCGAAATGCGGGTGATCGGCCTGCACGCCGGAGTCCACGATCGCCCAGACGATGTTTCGTCCGCGTGCTTCGAACGAGCGCACGGCCGCATCCGCCTTCACCGTCATCACCGAGCGATCGGTGAGTGCCTTGACTTCGAAGTCGGGCCAGATGCGATAGATGCAACGGACCCAGCCATCGAGGCCCTTCGGCGGCCGGCCTTTGCCGGACTCCCAGTCCTCATCGACGCTGATGAGTCGGCGCCACTCGCTCACATTGAGGTGGCAGCGAAAGTAGGCAGAGGTGATGCGCTCACAGGTCGGTTTGTTCTTTCCGAGAACGGCGGGCAGGAGCTGGTCTGTGAAGGCGGCGGCGGCGCCGGCGGCGCCCTGTGGATGGCGCAGATTGAGCTCCACCATGTAGGGCCCGCGTTTGCGCGGATCGGCCGGCAGGCCCCATTCCTCGCGGCGCTTCGGGTCATGCATCGCCGGAAGGGCGGCACCGCGCGTGAGCTCGACGCCGTCCGGGCGCCTGCGTCTGCTGGCCATTCACTGCTCCTGCGGAAGTTCGGTTCGTCAGGTTATGTTTAGCGGCCGGAAGGCTACACGCGGCGCTGAAGCCGTCGCAAGGCGTTACCACTCTGAAAAGAGACGCACGTCTGCTTTTCGGGTCAGCACCGTCCGTCATCATTCGCCACCTTATGACACACGGCAGCCGCGGCATCCTGTGAAGGCGCTCATCCAGAACGACTACGGCGATCCGGCCAAGGTGCTGGAGCTGCGTGACGTGCCGGCCGCGACGGCGGGTGAGGGCGAGGTCGTCATCGATATCGAAGCCGCCGTGGTTCACATGGCCGACGCCCGCACCGTTCTCGGAATGGATGGCTTCCGGAAAAAGCTTCCTCGCACTCCGGGCTACGAAGGTGTGGGCCGCATCTCTTCCGTCGGGCCGGGCGTGGAAGGTCTTGCGCCCGGGCTGCGCGTGTTCGCGCCGATCGGCTCGGGCACGTATCGCGAGCAGATCACTGCTGCCGCGGACGATCTTCTGCCCGCTCCGGAAGGCGATCCCGTTCAGGTGGCCTTGCTGTCGCTGAGCCCGGCGACGGCCCTGCAGATGCTGCAGGATTTCGTGACGCTCGAGCCCGGTGATTTCCTGCTGCAGAACGCGGGCAACTCCGCGGTCGGCCGCATGGTGATCCAGCTGTGCAACGAGATGAAGCTGAAGCTCATCAACGTCGTGAAGAGCACGCCGGTGATCTCCGAGCTCAAGGAGATCGGCGCAGGTGTCGTGCTCCTGGACACCAATGACCTTCCCGATCGCATCATCGCCGTGACACAGGGCGCGCCCGTGAAGCTCGCTCTCGATGCGGTGGGCGGCGAGGCGACCGCGCGTCTGGCCGAGTGCCTCGCCGAAGAGGCGACGCTCGTGAACTACGGCTCGATGAGCGGTGAGCCCTGCCACATGCCGGCGGATCTGCTCGGGTCGCGCGGCATTCGCCTTCGCGGCATCAACCCGACGAGGCAACTCGCACGTCACCCGCCGGAGGAACGCAAGGCGATGTTCGAGCGCATCGGCAGCCTGGTCGCCGCGCGCCGGCTGCAGGCCCGTCTCGGCGCAACCTACCCGCTGGCCGAATTCGCGTCGGCGTTCCAGCACGCCCTGCGCGAGGGCGACAAGCGCTTCGGCAAGATCGTCATGCGCGTGCAGGAGATCGAGGCGCCGCCCGCAGCGGAGCCCGCGGAGGATGCGATTCCGGACGCCGCTCAGGCAGATGAGGTGCCGGCCGAGGCCTCAGAGCCCGCGGTGGCGTAACACCCGCGTCTTCAGGGGAGCGTGCCGTCCAAAGGCAGGCCGTCGAAGAACTCGACGACGCCGGTCTCGAGCGAGTATTCCGCGCCGACGACGAGCAGCCCGTCGTTCTGGATCAGGTTCTCCAGCACTTCCGAGCCGTGTCGCAGGTGGCCCGCGGACATGCGGATGTTCGCGCGCACCGCACGCCGCACCAGCGCTTCGGGGTCGTGCTCCGGGCCCGTGCCGAGCACGGCTTCGACTGCGGGCCGCACGCGGTCGACGATGGAGCGCAGGTTGCGTGATTGATCTTCGGACTTGCGCCCCAGCTCCTCGATCGTGGCGAGAATGGCTCCGCAGCTCGAGTGCCCGAGCACGACGACGAGCCGGGTCCCGTAGCGCTCGGCGGCGAACTCGACACTGCCGATCTGCGAAGGAGCGACGATGTTGCCGGCGACGCGGATGACGAAAAGGTCGCCCAGCCCCTGGTCGAACACGATTTCCGCCGGCACGCGCGAATCCGAGCAGCCGAGAATGATGGCGAAGGGCTGCTGACCGGTGGACACCTCGCGACGCCGGGATTGCCCGGTCAGCGCGTCGCTCGCGCGAACCTCGGCAACGAACCGGCTGTTGCCTTCGCGCAGGCGTTCGAGTGCTTCGGCCGCAGAGATCATCAACGCTTCATCCCCGATCGAAATGGTGAGGGGCGCGATTGTGACCTAACGGGCGGCCACCAGTCGATCTACCGAGAAGCGTCCGGCGCCGTGGAGGGCGAGATGGAGACTGATGAACACCAGCACGAGCGCCGGCCACTGGCTGCGGAAATCCTGCTCCAGGTGGACAGCGAGCACGGCGACGATGAAGTTGATCGTCATGACCACACCCGCCCAGCGGGTGAGCGCGCCCGCGATGAATGCGAGCCCACACAGAAACTGCGCATACACCGAAAGCGGGGCAGCCAGGCGAGGCAGCGGCACGCCGTTGGCCTCCAGGAAGCGGATGAACTCTTCCATGCGCTCCGTGCTCACGATGTTGTCCAGCGTGCCCCACATGAGAAAGGTACCCGTCAGGAGGCGGAGGAGCAGCAGCCCGTGATCGCTGAAGCGGCCGGGCGAGCTGAGCAGGAGCAGGTCTCTGGACATCGTTCGTTTCCTTTCCATGGCCGGCAGCGACCTGGGGTGGTGCGAACGTGCGTCACCAGCGCGCTTTCCAGTCTGCATCCCGCAATTCGTACCGGACCTCCCCATCCGGCTGCGTCCCGATGAGACGCCAGCCTGCCGTCTCGTAGAAGCGCTGTGCGCGCGTGCCGGCATCCGTGACGAGCCAGACCCGTTCGGCGCCCTGTGAGAACAGCCACGCCATCATTTCACCGTGGAGCGTTCTGCCGATACCGAGGCCTTCCTGCTCCGGCGCGACGAACAGCGCCCAGACACGGGTGGCTGCGAGGTCCGCGACGGCGAAGCCGGCAATCGCTCCATCCCGCTCGCAGACCCAGGCACAGCCGCCTGCACTGATGATGCGATCATAGTCTTCGAGCGTGACCGAGGCCGGGTTGCGAAGACGATTCTCGCGCACACTCATCCGCAACCGATGCATCTCTCGGTAATCCGACTTCTCCGCGCGACGAATGTGCATCGAGTGTGATCCCTGGCCTCGTGGACCGGCCGACTTCTTACTGCATCGGAGCGAGTGATGCACGAACAATGTTCTGGTGCCGGCTCTCTTGCGGGCCGGGCGTTCTGGGCCACCGGGCCACGGTCCCACAGGCCGGAACAATGTCGTGCGCCAGCCGCGCCATCATGCATCCCGGCTCGAATTGCGAGGCAGGGCACGACTATGGATCGCAGACAGTTCTACGCGGAAATGCAGGGTGGCGGCGACCTCGACTACGAGCGCTACCTCGATACGCCGGCGCTGCTCGCCTGCCAGAAGCCCTTCGACGCGCTGTGCAATCGGGACGAGCTGCAGTTCCAGGTGGTGCACCAGGTCGAGGAGCTGTGGATGAAGCTCATCGCTTACACGCTGCTCGACGTGGACGAATACCTGGAGAAGGAAGAGTCGTTCCGTGTCGTGACCCTGCTCAGGCGGTGCCACGTGACGCTGCGGCTCATGACCGCGCAGCTCGATCTGCTCGAAACGATGTCGCCCAAGGAATACCAGCAGATCCGCCTCCAGCTCGGCAACGGCAGCGGCCAGGAGTCGCCGGGGTTCCGCGTGCTGGTGAAGATGCTGCCGAACCTCTGGCGTACGTTCGAGCGCGTGTACCTGCAAGGTCGCGGCCTCACCGTGGAGGCCATCTACGATTCACATTACTCGCACGATGACGCCTATGCCGTGGCCGAAGGGCTGATGGAGCTCGATGAGCTGTTCCAGAAATTCCGCTGGAACCACATCCTCCTCATTCACCGTTCCATCGGCATGGGTGCGGCCTCGCTCAAGGGACGCTCCGTGGACCTGCTGCAGACCGGCGCGAAGCATCGTTTCTTCCCGCAACTCTGGGAAGTCCGCAGTCGCATGACCGACGCCTGGGGCGGAACCTACGGCAAGGTGCGTGAGAGCATCGCGGCTGCCAGTGCCGTGGTCGCAGAGGATGGCTGACCCGCCTCTTCGGGTAACGCGCCGGCTGCAGATGAACGCGCGCCGCGGCCCGGCAGGCGCGGCGACAGCCCGCCTTCGAAAACGCGCCCCTGGCACGTCGCGATCGCCGTGCCAGGGGCCGCGGCTTTCAGAACCTGCGCTTCACGCTCAAGGCCCACTCACGCGGCCGGCCGTACTGACCCTCGTTCGTGGCCAGGGACTCGAGGAAGTCCAGCGCGCCGTTGAGGTAGAGCCTGTTCGTCAGGTTCGTCCCTGAAAGCGCCACGGACCACGTGTCATCCACCGACTGCCAGCTCACATTGGCATCGAGCAACGTGTAGCCCGCCTGACTCGCGCGCTCGAAATTGTTTGCCGAGTAGAACACGCGGGACTGGTATGAGCCGTCCGTGCGGAAAGTGAACGTGCCGACCTGTGCCACGGGGACGCTGTACTGCAGGCCAAGCGAGCCCGTCCACTTCGGCGTGCGCAACGGGCGGCATTCCCTGCAGGGCGCTGCGCGCGCGTTCTGTTCACGCTGCGCAGGCGTGAGCGACGGAGGCGAGTTGTTGCGGATGAAGTCCGGATCCGCGCGGCCAAGGTCGTCGTACTGGAAGCCGAGATAACCCACTGCGCCATCGATGTGGAAGCCGCCGCCGAACGGGCTCGCCTGGAATTCGAGCTCCACGCCTTCCATGTGCGCCTTGCCCGCGTTCAGCGGCGGGAAGGTGACGACGTCGTTGCTGTCGACGAATACGCTGGGCAGCTGCAGATCCGTGTATTTCACGTAGAAGACAGCGAGGTTGGCGCGGAGCTTGCGCTCGAACCATTCGCTCTTCAGGCCCCATTCGTAGGAGTCGAGGTCCTCCGGATTGAAGGCGGTCACTTGCGCGGCGCTTGCGGGCCGCGGGTTGAAGCCGCCGCCGCGGAACCCTCGCTGCCAGCTCACGTAGGAATTGACGGTGTCCGTGAACTGGTAGGAAAGGCTGGCCATCGGCGTCGTGCGCGTCGCTTCCGTGTTGGTGGTCGTGATCGGGAACAGCAGCGAGCCGTCGGATTGCTGCGAGCGGACGACGGTGAACTCCTTCTCGTCATCGGTGTAGCGCACGCCCGCTGTGAGCGTCAGTGCATCCGTGAGCCGGGTGACGGTGTGCAGGAAGAAGGCCCAGTTGTCCGATTCCTGGTTGTCGATGCGATCGATGAGCGCCTGGCTGAACGGCGGCGTGAGATTCGGATACAGGACGACGAAGTTCGGCTGGAAGTCGGTGGCGGTGAACCAGAATCCGCCGGCGGTCCACTCCGTGCGGTCGTTGAAGAAGACGCCGTTGAAGCGCAGCTCGACGCTGTCCTGGTCGTGCACGAAGCGATCGAACGTGTGATTGATCGGCAACGGCGAGCCGTCGGTGTCGCGCCCGAACGCCGCATCGAACTTGCGGTGCGCGAGGATGAGCTTCGCGCTCAGCCGCTCGGTGAGCGCCCAGTCCGCCGTGGCGCTGACGCCCCAGTGCAGCACATGACTGATGTTCGGCGTCTCGAGGCCGTTGATGGGGTCCTCGAAGCTCGCGTAGCTCGTGAACGGGCTGTCGGTGATGAAGCGGTCGTCGAAGGCAACGCCATAGCGCGGGCCCGCCACCTGGTTGTTGAAGCTCGTCGTCAGCCCGATGGCGGGGTTGATCTCGAGGGTCTTGTCGGCCGGGCCTTTGCTGTTGTCATCGGTGATGTCGCCGATGAGGTTGAGCTCGAAGCGGTCGCTGCCGATGAAGCGCAGTGCCAGGCGCGCGGCCTGCACGTCCTCACCACCCATCTCGTCCACCTTGCAGCCCCTGCCGGAGCCGCGCGGCGCGGTTTCCCGCGGCAGGCTGCCGGCGAGCTCCGGTGTGCCCCGGAGGGCCATCTCGCACGCGAAGTCCAGCACATCCACGTAGCCGTCCCGCTTCTTCGACGAGAAGGAGAAGCGCCCGAACAAGCGATCCTCCACGATCGGCGTCTCGAACGCGCCCCGGAAATCGAGGCGATTGAACTTGCCGTAAGTGCCTTCGAGAAACCCGGGCCCGTTACCGGTCGGCTTGCGCGAGACCATGCGAATGGCGCCGCCCGCGGCGTTCTTGCCGAAGAGCGTGCCTTGCGGACCGCGCAGCACTTCCACGCGCTCCAGGTCGAGCAGGTCGAGCACCGCTCCGGTGGAGCGGGCCAGCACAACATCGTCGACGTAAATGGGCACGCCGGGCTCGAAGACAGGCTTGAAGTCCGTGAGGCCGACGCCGCGGATGTTTGCTACGAGCGTGGGGCCATAACCAGCCCCTAGCGGGTTGATCGTGACGTTCGGCGAGAACTTGCCGATGTCCACGACGTTCGTGGCATTCCGAAGCTCGAGCGCGTCACCGGAAAGTGCGGTGATGGCGAGCGGCGTGCGCTGGAGCGGCTCCTCGCGGAAGCGCGCGGAAATGACCACTTCCTCGAGCGCGACGTTGCCGGAGCCTTCGGCGCCAGGGGAGGGTGCAGCCCCTTCCTGCGACAGGAGCGTGGCGGGAGCGAGAAATGCTGCCATCACCAGCATCCGCAGGCCCGCGCGTGGTGCGAGTGTCGAAGAAACGAAAGACCTAGTCGTGAAGTTCACCTTTAGCCTCCTGGAAGCTCTTCTGAATGGAGCGGTTTTGATGCAGGTCACACGTGGATGCCCGCAGGAGGATTCGGGCCCCGGCTCGAGCGCACACGTGGAAGCGTGGCGCGCTTGGCAGTCACCGTCTGGCGCGGTGCTCTTGTTTACGAAATCGACTCCAGCGTGGTGTCCCACAGCTGTATCCCCCTTGCGAGGTAGGGTAGCCGTTGCCTCGAGCCGACAGTACTGCTCCTGTAGCGCGATCACCCTTCTCGATTCACGAATAATGTCTGATGCACGCCACAACTTGGCCCGAAGGGGCGTCTGATGCGCGGACCTGCCTGGGTCAAGTCGCGCTGGTTCAAGTCGGTGGTCGCGTGTGTGCTCCTGGGCGCACTCGCCCTGGGTGTGGATTGGCAGAGTCTCCCCGCTCATCTGGCGCGCCTGGACTGGCGACTGGGGCTTCTCGCCATGCTCGTGGTGGTGGTGGAGCTGCCTGTGAATGCATGGAAGTGGTCATGGTCGTTGCGGCTTCATGATCTGCACTTCGGGTGGAGGTATCTGCTCCGGACCGCGTGCTTCGGATTCTTCTTCAACAATTTCCTGCCCTCGGCCATTGGCGGCGACGTGTATCGGATCGTGCGTACCGCGGGGCGCGAGGGCGAGCGCTCGCAGGCCGTTTCGGCCGTGCTCGTTGAACGGGTCGTCGGGCTGGGCGCCATGCTGGTGAACGGGCTCCTTGGCGCCTGGTGGCTCTTCGAGACCCACGAGCTCGCCCGCTGGTATGTGCATCTTGCGCTTGCCGGCTTCGGGGCGACGCTCGTCTTCGCGGTGTTGCTGGGACTCGGCGCGTTTCAAGGCATTCGAGCCCGGCTGGAGCGCGTCGCGATCCTTCAGCCGGTGTGGACGAACGTGCGACGTATCGCGCGCCTGCGCGTGGAGTGGTTGCCGCTCATCGCCACCTCGTTCCTGTTTCAGTTTCTTGCGGCATTCGTGGTGTACCTGGCATTCGCCGGGACGGGCGCGGAGATTTCCGTGGCGGCAGCGCTGCTCATCACCGCAGCCGCAGGCATCGCATCCGTGCTGCCGATATCGATCAGCGGCATCGGTGTGGTGGAAGGTTCCATCGCCGGGACCGCCGTTGCACTCGGCGTGAGCTACGAGTCAGCCGTCCTCGCGGCAATCATCATCCGGCTCGTCGTGGTGCCGGTCAGCGCTGGCTGCGGGCTTCTGTACCTGACGGAGCGGAACGTGGCACCCGCGCACCCGAACGTGAGGGACGCATCGCGTGATGGCGTGTGAGCCTTCGATGCAAAGACTCAGGTGAAGGGCCGCGCAAGCAGGCTGAGGGCTTCCCCGAGCACCGCAATCTTTGCGATCGCCATACAGCCCTTCAGGACTGTGCCGCGACTTGTCGGCTCCGCCTGGGAGCGCAGCGTGCGAGCCAGTCCCTCGCGCAGCGGCACCTTCGGCTCCCAGCCGAGCACACGGCGGGCGCGCGTCGAATCGAATGCAGCATCGTTCGTGTAGAAATCCATGCGACGTCTGTAAATCGGCGGGTTGATCCGCAGGCGGGTACACAGGTCCTCGGTGATCGCGGCCAGGCCCAGCATGGGCTTGAGCGGCAGCCGTGGCCCCGCGCTGCGACGGTTCGACAGCGCCGCGAGTGTCTGCAACAGCTCGCGCAACGGCACCGCCTCGGGCCCCGCAACGATCATTTCCTGGTTCGCGGCTTCCATGCGTGTGCACGCAAGCAGGAAGGCGTTCGCGAGATCCGACACGTACACCATGTGTCGCCGACCGTCGCCGCGGCCGAAGAGCGGGAAGCGTCCCTTTGCTGCGCTCCGAAATAATTTCAGCAGTCGCTCGTCGCGGGGGCCGTATACCGCGGTCGGCCGCAGGATGACGTATTCCATGCCCACCTTGGCGGCGCACTTGCGCACTTCGGCTTCCGCCGCGACTTTGCTGCGCTCGTAGGCATTCCAGGGCAGCGTCGGCCGGGACTCGTCGATGAGCCCCGGCACACGCTGCCCGTAGATCCCCGCGGTGCTGCACAGAACGAATCGCTTCACGCCGGCGGCGTGTGCGGCATCCAGCAGATTCGCGGTGCCCTTTACGTTGACGCGGCGGAAGTAGTCCTCATCCGCGCCAGCTTCCTTGAAGGCCGCGGCGAAGTGGCAGACGCAATCGACGTCGCGCAGTGCATTCCGGAGCGACGCGGGGTCGAGCACGTCACCGGTCTTGATTTCGACTTTCGGATGCGCAAGCTGCTCCGGCGGCAGGCCGCTGCCGTTCGGGGCGTGTCTGCACAGCGCGACGACAGAGTGTCCGGCGGCGACCGCATGCTCCACGAAATGGCTGCCGATGAACCCATTGGCGCCGCTGACGAAAACTCGCACGTCGTGACCTCCCCACGCTGCTGCAACCCGGCGGCGCAGCAGTATTTGTTCCCGCAAGAGGTGTCCATTCCTGTCATCGAGTGGTGCAGCTCACTCTGAGCTGCGCCGGCACCGAGCGCGGCGTGCTGGACAGCGACGTCGAGTGTGCCAGCGGTGCGCAGCGACAGACTGGCGGGTGATGCGACCCATATCCGCGCCACCTCGACTTGGTTCACGCGCAGAGTTGGCACCAGAAGAACATCGCCGCGCGAAAAATCGAACAGCTGTCGGCTGCCGAACGCAACGCCCACGAGGCCCGTATGCGGCCTCACCTCGGAGAAGATCGTGCCCGGGCCCTGTGGCGCTGGACGGCCCGGCGGCCTGGCCGCAGGATTGCGGCGCCATGACAGCGAAGCCCTTGTTGGCCGGCGTCGAGCTGGGCGGAACGAAGTGTGTGTGCATCCTGGGCACCGGCCCCGACGACATTCGTGCGGAGGAGCGGCTGCCTACACTTGCTCCGGAGGTGACGCTCGCTCGCATCCATGCGGTCATCGATGAATGGCGTTCCGCGCATGGGCCTGTCGCCGCACTGGGCGTGGCTTCATTCGGTCCGCTCGATCTGAACCCTTCCTCCGCGACGTACGGCTACATCAGGTCGACCACCAAACCTGCGTGGAGCCATACGAACCTTCTCGGTAGCATTGCGAACACTCTTCGTGTGCCGGTGCGCCTGAACACCGACGTGAATGGGGCCGCGCTCGCAGAGGGTCGCTGGGGCGCGGCCACAGGGCTCGAGAATTTCGCTTACATCACCGTCGGCACGGGAGTGGGGGTGGGACTGATCGTGAACGGACAACCTGTCCAGGGATTCAGTCACACGGAGATGGGGCACGTCCGTATCGCGAGAATGCCCGGGGACCTCTGGCCAGGTGCATGCCCCTTTCACGGCGATTGTGTGGAAGGGCTCGCGAGCGGGCCCGCCATCGAAGCCCGAACAGGAGCCCCTGCGGAGACTCTGGGCCCGGAACATGCTGCTTGGAACACGGTGGTCCATGCGCTCGCGCAGTTGCTGCACACCATCGTGCTCTCGACAGCGCCGGAGCGAATCCTGATAGGCGGCGGGGTCGTGGCATCGCGCAGCTTCCTGCTCGAACGGGTGCGAGGCGAGTTACAGCGAAGCCTCAATCGCTATCTGCAGCTCGCGGAGCTGGAAGCAGGCCTCGATCAGTATGTGGCGCCTCCCGGGTTGGGCACGCGCGCCGGACCGCTGGGCGCCATCGCGCTCGCCGAGGACGCGCTGCGCGCCGGCAGCTGACCTGCGGCTGCGGGGGGTCGAAGACGATTTCGTTCCCGGCTTGCCTCGGCGGCGTAGCCGCTTGGTCTCTGCTAAGGTTCCGGGGCTACGCGTATTGCGGCAGGGTCCGGAGGCATCGATGTCGAAAGAGAACACGGGTCTGCGTGCCGCCTTCATCTCGGTGACCACGCTCTTCTTCGCGTGGGGGTTCATCACCGCCACCATCGATCCGCTCATTCCGTCCGTGCGAGCCACTTTCAGCCTGAGCTACACGGAGTCGATGCTCACGCAGTTCGCGTTCTTCATGGCGTACGGTGTCGTCTCGCTGCCCGCCGCGGCATTCGTGAATCGCGTGGGATACGGACGGGCCATCATTGCTGCGCTGGGTGCAATGGTGGTGGGCTGCCTGGTGATTCCGCTCGCCACGCACCTCGGCAAGTACGAGCTCGTGCTCGTGGCGCTCTTCATCGTGGCGAGTGGCATCACCGTGCTGCAGGTTGCGGCCAATCCGCTCGCCGCGGCGCTCGGCCGGCCGGAACGTTCACACCTGCGTCTGCTGTTCTCGCAGGCTTTCAATTCACTCGGCACTGTCGTTGCGCCTTATCTCGGCGCGGTGATCATGTTGAGTGGCGGCTTGTTCGCCGCTGCGGGCGACGGTGAGATCGACGGGGCAGCCCGGCGCACGGAATCCCTTCGCAACATCGACACGGCGTTTCTCTACATCGTCGTGATGATCATCCTGCTTGCCGTGCTGATGGCGCGCTATCGCACGCGCATCGAGGCAGCGGCTCCGTCGCTGACCTCGGGCTCGCGAACGCCTGTGCTCGCCGCCCTGGAGTCGCGCTGGGCCGTGTTCGGAGCCGCAGCGATCTTCCTTTACGTAGGTGCGGAAGTGTCCATCGGCAGCATCATGATCAATTTCCTGCATCAGCCTCGCGTGCTGGATGTGTCGCTGGAGCATGCGGGCAAGCTGCTGAGCTTCTACTGGCTCGGCGCCATGATCGGGCGCTTCGCGGGGAGCGCGTTGCTCACCCGTGCTCCTGCTGCGCGGCTGCTCACCATCTTCGCACTGGTTGCCTCGGCGCTTTGCCTGACGGTGAGCCAGGTGGATGGCGGGCTCGCGGCATACGCGGCCCTCGCGGTGGGCCTGTTCAACTCCATCATGTTCCCGGTCATCTTCACGCTCACGCTGGAGCGCTCGACAGCCTCTTATGCGGCGACGTCGGGCCTGCTGTGCATGGCTATCGTCGGCGGGGCCGTCCTGCCGCTTGCGGTCGGCGCCATTGCGGACAGGGCAGGGCTGCACGCTGCGTTCCTCGTGCCGATGGTGGCCTACGCAATCATCGGCGTATTCGCGGTCGCGGCGTCGCGTGCGCGCGTGCTGACGAACGGGCAATCGACAGCGGAAATGGCGCACTGATGCGGTCTGACGGAGACCTCGCGGCCCTGGCGCTCGAGGCCGTGGCCCTGTCGTGCATTCCGTTGGCGGGCACATCGTGGATTTCGGGTTGAGCTGGGCGCCGCGCATTTGCCGTGGCACCGGCACATCCATAAGAATGGAGTCCACCCGGCCCGACCGGGACGGTAACCCAGGTGAATGATGAGCCATCTCCAGGAGAAGATCCGATCGAAGCGTTTCGTGATCACGACGGAGCTGACGCCGCCCAAGGGCACCGATCTCACGGACCTGCTCGCCAAGGCGGATGCGCTCAAGGGGCGCATCGACGCGATCAATCTCACCGAATCTCCCCGTGCGCGCATGGCGGTGGAACCGAAAGCCGTGGCGCGGCTGCTGCTCGAGCGCGGCATCGAGCCTATCGTGCAGATCACGGCGCGCGACCGCAATCGCATCGCCATTCAGGCCGACCTGCTCGGGGCTTCCCTGCTCGGTGTGCGCAATTTCCTGTTCATGACGGGGGACAACCCCGCGAATGGCGATCACCCGGAAGCGAAGGGTGTGTTCGACCTCACGACGCTCGAGATGCTGAGCGCGGCTCGGGGCCTTGCGCACGGCCGCGACCTGGCGGGCAACGAGTTGAAGGGCGTTCCGCAGGTTTTTCTCGGCGCCACCGCGAACCCGGGGGTGCCGGACCTGGCACGGGAAGTCGAGAACACCTGGCGCAAGATCGATGCGGGTGCGCAGTTCTTCCAGACGCAGGCCATCTACGATACGGATGTCCTGGCGCGCTTCCTGGATGCGGCGAAGCTGGGCGACGTCGCGCTGCTGGCCGGTGTCATCCCGCTCAAGTCCGCGAAGATGGGCGCGTGGCTCAACGCGAACGTGCCCGGCATCCGGGTGCCGGATGCGCTGCTCGCGGAGATGGAGGCGGCCGGTCCCGAGGGCGAAGCGGCTGCCGGTGTCGCCATCGCAGCCCGCATCATCCGCGAGGTGCGCAAGCTCACCGGGGGAGGTGTGCACATCATGGCCATCGGGTGGGAAGCGCGGATTCCGGAGATCCTGGACGCCAGCGCCGTATGAAGCTGCGCGCGAGCCCATCCGGGCAGGCGGCGAAAGTCACGCTTTTTGCCGCCGGAAACGAAGGCACAGGCCGAAGAAGCGCCGCAGGCGACTTTCTTCCAATGGATCAGCTGAGGGGCGTGAGGTCCAGCTCGTCCTTCGAGGCGTGCTGTTCGGCAGGGGCGTCGCGACTCGTGTAAAGCAGCTTCCCGCAGGCGTGGCATTCGATGTCCGGCACCTCCATGCCATAGGGCACGCAGCACGCGCAGCCGATGCCCAGGGCGAGGTCGAAGAGGGCGACCATCTCGTCATTCCACTCGGCCCCGCAGGCCGGACAGCAGGGGCGCGGGACACATTCGTACGTCATGGCAGGGCGCGGGATACGTTCGGGGCGACTATCATGCGCGCAATCGTTGCATGACCGACTCTCAAAGGCGAATCGAATGAGCAAAGCCGCTGAACGCTCCACCGTCTTCATCACGGACTACGCGTGGCCGGATGTGGAGATCGAGCGCGAGGTGATCGAAGGCGCGGGGTTCAGTCTCGTGTCAGGGCCGTCCACGCCGGCATCGGCGGCCGAGATCGAGGCACTGGTCGAGCGGCATCAGCCCGCCGGCATCCTCACGAACTGGGCGCCGGTCACCGCGCGCGCCATCGGGCTGAGCCCGGGTCTGCGCATCGTCGGCAGGCTCGGCGTGGGGCTCGACAACATCGCCGTGGACGAGGCGACGCGCCGGGGCATCTGGGTGACCAACGTGCCCGACTACTGTTTCGAGGAAGTGTCGGATCACTCCGTCGGCATGCTGCTGGCCTTCACGCGCGGGCTCGTGCATTTCGATCGCGAGGTGAGGGCGGGGCGCTGGGAACCCTCGACCGCGAAGTTGCGACGGTTGGGCACGCTCACCGTCGGGATCATCGGCTTCGGCCGCATCGGGCGCAGCACTGCGCAGAAGCTCGCGGGTTTCGGTGCGCGCGTGCTCGCCTACACGCGCAGCCCACAGGCTTCGGATCGCGGGGTGGAGTTCCTGCCGCTCGATGAAGTGCTGCGGCAGTCGGATGCCATCATCGTGCACATTCCCCTCACCGCGGAAACGAAACACCTTCTGAATCGTGAGCGGCTCGCGCTCATGAAGCGCGGCGCCTTCATCGTCAACGTGAGTCGCGGCGCGGTGATCGACACTTCGGCGCTCATCGAGGTGCTGCAATCCGGCCACATCGGCGGCGCGGCGCTCGACGTGCTGGAAAACGAGCCGAACGTGCCCGCGGGCCTGCTCGCACAGGGCAACGTCATTCTCACGCCCCACATCGCCTTCACCTCGGATGCGTCGCTCCGCGAGCTGCGTCAGTGGGCGAGCGAAGAAGTGGTGAGGGTTCTGCGCGGCGAGCAGCCGAAAGAGGCGCGCAACAAGCCGGTGCGCCAGGCCTAGCCTGGGGGTTGATCAGCCTGCAGAAGCCTGATCCGCCAGGCGCAGGTCCATGCCGATGCCGGCGAGCTCGTAACCTTTGCGGAAGTCGCGGACGTGTTTCGTCATCCAGGTGCGGGCGGCCTCGGCATCGCGTGAACGGATGGCATCGCAGATGCGCCGCTGCGCTGCCGTGATGCGCGAGCGTGCCTGCGGCACCTTGTCGAGCATCGCGCGAAGCGAAGGCTCGAGAAGCTGCAGGACGGGCTCGTGGCCCATCATCAGAATGCGGTTCTGCGTGGCCGCACCCACCACCCGGAAGAATTCTGCGGCGTGGGTTGCGGCACGAGCCGTGTCGGCATTGTCCGTGGCGAACTGCCCGGCGGCCCCGTCGATGTGGTCGATGTCCTGCGCGGTGCGCCGGAGCGAGGCCGCCTCCGCGATGGGCGGCTCGAGGATGGTGAGCGCCGTCCACACATCGTGGTACGTCACATCGTGCATGACCAGCGCGCGGCCCACGCCTTCCGCCACGAGATCGGCCTCTGGCCGCGTCACGACCAGGAGTTTCGACCCGCGGCGCCGCCCCAGGAGCCCACCGCTCTGAAGCTCGCGCACGGCTTCACGCACGGTGGAACGGTTCACCCCGAACTGGCGCGCCAGCTCCGTCTCGGAAGGCAGGCGATCCCCATGCCGCAACGTGCGGTCGAGGATGCGCTCCATCAGCGCCGCCGCGACTTTGCGATACGCCGGCTCGGCGCGAATCCGCTCGAACTCGATGGCCATGGGATGCGAGCTTACGCCACGGCCTCGAAGAGCTCGCGGCCGATGAGGATGCGGCGGATCTCCTGCGTGCCGGCGCCGATCTCGTAGAGCTTGGCGTCTCTCAGCAGGCGACCGGCCGGATAGTCGTTGATGTAGCCGTTGCCGCCGAGCGCCTGGATGGCTTCGAGCGCCACCTGCGTGGCGCGCCCCGCCGCAAAAAGAATGCAGCCTGCCGCGTCCCGCCGCGTCACTCGCTGGGCATCACAGGCACGCGCGACTGAATACACATACGCGCGGCTCGCATTGAAGTCTGCGTACATGTCCGCGACCTTCGCCTGCATGAGCTGGAAGGTACCGATGGGCCTGTCGAACTGCTTGCGTTCCCGCACATAGGGCAGCACGAGGTCGAGCGCGGCCCCCATGAGGCCGAGCGGGCCGCCGGCGAGCACGACCCGTTCGTAGTCCAGCCCGCTCATGAGGACTCGCACGCCTTCGTTCTCACCACCGAGCACGTTCGCCGCCGGCACGAGGCAATCCTCGAACACGAGCTCGCAGGTGCTGGAGCCGCGCATGCCGAGCTTGTCCAGCTTCTGCGCGGTCGTGAAGCCCGCGAGCCCCTTCTCTACGATGAAGGCCGTGATGCCGTGGGAGCCTGCGGCCGGCTCGGTCTTCGCGTAGACCACGAGCACATCCGCATCCGGGCCGTTCGTGATCCACATCTTGCGGCCGTTCAGCACATAGCTGTCGCCGCGACGCTCGGCGCGCAGCTGCATCGACACCACATCCGACCCCGCGCCGGGCTCGGACATGGCGAGCGCGCCCACGTGATCGCCTGACACGAGCGCGGGCAGGTAGCGATCGCGCTGTGCATCCGTCCCGTTGAGGCGGATCTGGTTCACGCAGAGATTCGCATGTGCGCCGTAACTCAAGCCCACGGCGCCGGACGCGCGGGAGATCTCTTCCATGACGATGACGTGCGCGAGATAGCCGAGATCCGCGCCGCCCCAGCGCTCCGGCACCGTGACGCCGAGCAGCCCCTGCGCCCCGAGCTTCGGCCAGAGCGCGCGCGGAAACGTGTTCGTGCGGTCGATTTCGTCCGCGAGCGGTGCAATCTCGCTGACGGCGAAACGCCGCACTTCGCGACGCACATCATCGAGCGTCTCGCCCAGACCGAAGTCGAATTCCCACGCGCTCGGGTCCGTCATCGCTTGCCACCGGGAAAGTGAGGATCGTAGGATTGTCGGACAATCGATCCGGTGCGACAAGCGCTCGCGTCGCGCGCATCCACCGTTGCGCTTCCGCTGAAGACCGCCTCGAGGCTGCTAGCATTGGCCATGTTCCGCAAACTCCTCATCGCGAACCGCGGCGAGATCGCGTGCCGCATCGCGCTCACGGCCCAGCGCCTCGGCCTCGGCATCGCAGCCGTGTATTCGGACGTGGACGCTCGTGCGCGTCACGTCCGGGTCGCTGACGAAGCGTGGCCCATCGGCCCCGGCCCGGCGGCCGAGAGCTACCTCGACATCGAGCGCATCCTTCGTGCCGCGAAACTTGCCGGCGCGGACGCGTTGCATCCTGGATATGGCTTCCTGTCGGAGAACGCGGGCTTTGCCGTGGCGTGTGAGCGCGCCGGCATCACATTCGTGGGGCCGCCAGCGGCCGCCATCGAGGCCATGGGCTCGAAGAGCGCGGCCAAGGAGCGTATGGCGCAAGCGGGGGTCCCCACGCTGCCCGGGTATCACGGCGAGGATCAGTCCATCGAGGGGCTCGAGCGCCGCGCGCGCGAGCTCGGGTTTCCGCTCATCATCAAGCCGAGTGGTGGCGGTGGCGGCAAGGGCATGCACATCGTCAACGAAGCAGGGGAGTTGCGTGCCGCGCTTGCGACCGCGAAGCGGCTCGCTGCCGCCGCCTTCGGGGACGATCGACTCCTGCTGGAGCGCTACCTGCCGGCGCCACGGCACGTGGAAGTGCAGGTGTTCGCGGACAAGCACGGCACCATCGTGCACCTCTTCGACCGCGACTGCTCCGTCCAGCGTCGCCATCAGAAGCTCATAGAGGAAGCGCCCGCGCCCGGCATTGACGCGGATGTGCGCGCTCGCCTGCATGCTGCGGCGTGCACGGTCGCGCGTGAGGTGGGTTACGTTGGCGCGGGAACGGTTGAGTTCCTCATGAGCGGGCGAGAGTTCTACTTCATGGAGATGAACACGCGCCTGCAGGTGGAGCATCCCGTTACGGAGGCGATCACAGGGCTCGATCTCGTGGAGTGGCAGCTTCGCGTGGCGGCCGGGGAGCCGTTGCCCCTGCAGCAGCCGGAGATCGAGAGCCACGGGCACGCCGTCGAGGCGAGGATCTGCGCGGAAGATCCCGCGCAGGGCTTCAGGCCGAGCGCCGGGGACCTGGAGCTCCTGCGCTGGCCCGATGAAGGTTCGGGCGTTCGCGTGGATGCCGGATTCGAGACGGGCGACACCGTCTCGGCTCTCTACGATTCGCTCCTCGGGAAGGTCATTTCCCATGCGCCTTCGCGCGACGCGTCGATCGAGCGGCTGACCCATGCCCTCGGCGAATTGCGCGTGAGCGGCGTGGCCACGAACACGCAGTGGCTGTCCCGGGCGCTCCAGACGTCGGACTTCAAGCGTGCCGAGCTGAGCACGGCATTCGTGAGCCGGCAGGGTGATGCACTGGCGGCAGAGCCGGACCCCATGTCGGCTGCCGCGTTTGCTGCGGCCGCCTACGGTGCATCACTGGCGCCATCCACTCCGCCCGTGTCACCTTGGGACGTCGCGGACGGCTTTCGCCTCGGCCTGCCGTCCGTCATTCGCGTTTCGCTGCGCAACGGCGACCGCACCATCGATGCGGCCATCAGCGAGTCATCCCAGGCAGGGGCGACGGTGACCGTGAATGGCGAGACGACCGTGCTCACGCGCGGCACGGCGCAGGCTCCCTTGCAGAGCTGGCAATCCCGGGGCGACGGCACCCGGGCCGACGTCCTGCTGTCCAGTCACCGCATCACGGTCTGGCGGGGCGCGGAGCGGGTCCGCTATTCGCTGCTCGATGGCAGTGAGCTCGAGGCGGCTGCAACCGTGCACCCCGGCAGCCTCTCGACGCCACTTCCGGGTGTCGTCGTCAGCATCGCCGTGAAGGAGGGCGATCTCGTCTCCGCCGGCCAGACGCTGCTCGTCATAGAAGCCATGAAGATGGAGCACGCCATCAAGGCGCCACGCGCCGGAAAGGTCACCGCGCTCAAGTTCCGCGTCGGCGACCGCGTGCGTGAGGGCAGTACCCTCGCCGAGGTGGAATGACAGGCCCTTCCGGGCGGTGACGGGCTCATCTGCGTCGTCCCGAATCGAGGTGCGTGGGCTGCGCATCCCGCTTCCGGATGTCATCCGGCCGCAATGAGCGCCGCGCGCGGGGCAGCGTTCGATACGGCCGTATACAACCCTTCACCGCGCATCGGTCTTGCGGGGGTAATCAGTTGACTCGTAAGGTCAATCGGGGCGAAAAATACGGCCCGCGCCGGCATGGACCGCTGAGGACCCTGGCGCATCGGTTCCGACGAACACACGGCAATGCGCCGTGCATTCGGCAGGTCTCTTCCTGAAGGCTACTAGGCTTCGCGCGCGGACGCCGCGGCGCATACCGAGGTATCGCATGAATTACACGATCAAGGTGAACGGCAACTCGCGCACAGTGGATGTTGCGGAAGACACGCCGCTCCTTTGGGTGTTGCGCGACGAGTTGGATCTGAAGGGCAGCAAGTTCGGCTGCGGCATGGGGCTCTGCGGGGCCTGCACGGTTCATATCAACGGCAATGCGACCCGCTCGTGCGTCACCCCGATCTCCGCGGTGGGCAACGCCTCCGTGACGACGATCGAGGGCATCGGCAGCACCGAGGTCGGCAAGAAGCTGCAGGACGCGTGGCTGAAAGCGGACGTCATGCAGTGCGGCTACTGCCAGGCCGGGCAGATCATGTCCGCGTGCGACCTGCTGACGAAGAAGCCGAAGCCGACCGATCAGGACATCGACGATGCGATGAGCGGCAACCTCTGCCGTTGCGCCACCTACACGCGCATCCGCGCAGCCATCAAGGACGCCGCCGGCCTGCCGACGGCGGACACCCGGGAGGTCGTGTAATCATGGCACCTCGCGATCAGGACAAGGCGCCCCGTGCTGGCGGCGCAGGCAAGCGTGAAGTGGTTTCCCGTCGTGCGTTCATCACCGCCAGTGCGGCGGTGGGCGGCGGCCTCATGCTCGATTTCAGCATCCCGGCGTTCGCCCAGCGTGAGAGCAGCGCGCCGGAAGCGGCCTCCACGCTCAACGCGTACATCCGCATCGCTCCGAACGGCGAGACGTTCATCGTCAACAAGAATCCCGAGATCGGTCAGGGCGTCAAGACCTCCCTGCCGATGATCATTGCCGAAGAGCTCGACGTCGCCTGGAACGACGTGCGCGTCGAGGACGCGGAGGTCGATCCGAAACGCTACGGCGCGCAGTTCGCGGGCGGCTCGCTCTCCATTCCCATGAACTACGACCCGCTGCGCCGCGTGGGCGCCGCGGCCCGCCTGATGCTCGTCACGGCCGCCGCCAGGACGTGGGGCGTTCCTGTGGAGCAGTGCCGCACGGCCGACGGTGTCGTGTACCACGACGCGAAGAACCGCAAGGCAACGTACGGCCAGCTCGCCGACGAGGCCGCGCGGGTCACGCCGCCAGACCCGACGACGTTGAAGCTGAAGGACCCGAAAGACTTCAAGATCATTGGCAAGCCGATCGGTGGCGTCGACAGCGCGCGCATCGTGAGGGGCGAGCCCATCTTCGGCATCGATGTGTCCGTGCCCGGCATGCGCTATGCCGTGTTCGAGAAGTGCCCCGTGTTCAACGGCAAGTTCGTCAGCGGCAACCTCGATGAGGTGAAGGCGCTGCCGGGCGTGCGCAACGTCTTCGTCGTCCGCGGCAACGTGACGCAGCTCGATGCGGGCCTCTACAACGGCCTCACCGACGGCGTCGCCATCGTCGCGGACAAATGGCACCAGGCGAGCAAGGCGCTCGAGAAGCTGCAGGTGAAGTGGGACGAGGGCGAGACAGCCACGCGTTCCACCGCCGGCTTCGCCGCGCAGGCCGAGGCGTTCTCCAGGCAGGCGCCGGCCGAGAGCCTGAAGAAGGATGGCGACGTGGATGCGGCGCTCGGCGGCTCGGCCAAGGTGCTCGAGGCCCGCTACGAGTATCCGTTCGTCAACCACTCCGCCCTGGAGCCGATGAATACCACGGCCCACTTCAAGAGCGGCAAGCTCGAGATCTGGTCGCCGACCCAGATGCCGGGCGGCGGCAAGACCGCGGTCTCGAAGGCGCTGGGCATTCCGGAGGAGAACATCACCCTGCACGTCACGCGCAATGGTGGCGGTTTCGGGCGGCGCCTCTCGAACGACTTCATGCTCGAGGCGGCGGCGATCTCCAGGGAGATCGGCGAACCGGTGAAGCTCGTGCGCAATCGCCGGCAGGACGTGCAGACTGGCGTGTTCCGTCCGGGTGGTTTCCACTACTTCAAGGCGGGGCTCGACGCGCAGGGCAAGGTCACGGCGTTCCGCGACCACTTCGTGACGTTCTCGAACAGCGGCAAGGTGGCGGGCTCCGCCAACCTGAACGCCAACGAGTTCCCGGCCGGATTCCTGGAGAACGTCGAGCTCGGCTTCTCGATGATGCCGCTCGAGATGCCCACGGGGCCGATGCGTGCGCCCCAGAGCAACACGATCGCGTTCGCGTTCCAGTCGTTCATCGACGAGCTCGCGCATGCGGCCGGCAAGGATCCCCTGCAGTTCCAGCTCGATCTGCTCGGGCCGCCGAAGGCGCCCACGGTCACCAAGACGCCTTTCGGCGAGCAGGTGGGCTTCAACAATGCTCGCCTCGCCGGAGTGCTGAAGGCGGTTGCCGAGAAAGCCGGCTGGGGCAAGAAGCTTCCGAAGGGCACCGGGCAGGGCATTGCCTGCTACTACAGCCACCAGGGGTACTTCGCTGAAGTCGTGCAGTGCTCGGTCGACGGCAAGACCGGCGCGGTGCGCGTCGAGAAGGTGTGGGTCGCCGGTGATGTGGGCCGGCAGATCATCAACCCCAGCGCGGGTGGAAACCAGGTGGAAGGCTCGGCGATCGACGGCGTGTCGCAGGCGCTTCATCAGGCGCTCACGTTTGCAGGCGGCCGCGTCCAGCAGACCAACTTCCACGACTACCCCCTCCTGCGGATGAACCAGGCGCCGCAGGTGGAGGTGCATTACGTGCTGACGGACAACAACCCGACGGGGCTCGGCGAGCCGGCGTTGCCGCCGGCCGTGCCGGCGCTGACCAACGCGATCTTCGCGGCGACGGGCAAGCGCGTGCGCAGACTGCCGATCCGTCCGGAGGACATCCGGTCGGCGTAACGGCGGGCCTGTCGGCGAACGCCCGGACGAAGGGCCGCCAGGGAAACCTGGCGGCCTTTCTTCATGAGGCCCCGTCCTTCGCGGGATGCTCCGCCACCCACTTCTTCACCGCCGCCATCGTATTGGCGACGTGCTTGTCCGGGTTGAGCGCGGTGTACGAGTAGAGGATCTCGCCCGTGGGCGCGATCACGTAGGACGTCCGCTTCGCCCAATCGGGCTTCAGCAGCAGCTGCGCGTCGTACGCCTTCATGATCTTGCGGTCTGCATCCGCGGCTACCGCGAACTTGTTGCGGCATTCGCTCACCGAGAAACGATGCAGCGTCGCGAGATCGTCGTTCGATACCCCGATCACCGTTGCGCCGAGTGACTTGAATTCGTCGGTCGCCTCGGCAAAGTTGTGCGCCTCGATCGTGCAGCCCTTCGTGAAGGCCGCCGGGTAGAAGTACAGGACGACGGGGCCCTGCTTCAGCGCTTCGGCCAGCGAGAAGGTGAAGGGCTTGCCCGCGAGGGACGCCTGGGCGGTGAAGTCCGGCGCCTTCGTGCCGTCAGGCAGCGCGGCGAGTGCCGAGGTGGAAGCAATGGCGAGAAGGGCCAGGAACGGGGCGTGTGCTCGGGAGGCTCTCATGGATCTGATCCTGTCGGTCGAAAGTGACGGGGCCGCCGTCCTCACGGCGGGGTCATGAGCGACTACGGCAGGTGATCGAGACCGGATGCTGGCTGCAGAGGCGGACACAGGGGCAGGTCCGGTGGGTCGAGCTCTGCACCCATTGAAGTGGAGGTTTCGCGGAAGCACCGCGCGCCTGCGTTCCGCCTGTCGATCGCATCGCGCGCACGCATTGCGCACGGCGCTGCCGCCTGCCTGCAACCGTGTCAGTGCTTGTCTGCGAGGCCCGGTTTCGTGGAGCTCACCGACTGGCCGGCCTTCGACTCGCCCGGCACCTCATCCTTGAAATAGAGTCGGCGGGCGTCGCCGTTCTCCCCCTGCGCGTACAGGAGGTCCGCGATGTCGTCGGCGTGTTCTTCTTCCTTCGCGAGAATCTCCTCCAGCATGCGCCGCGTCGTCGGGTCCTTCTCGCCGAAGAAACGGATCATGTCCCGGTAGCTTTCGATGGCGATCCGTTCGGCGATGAGATCCTCCCGCAGCATCTCCGCGAGAGTCCCGCCTTCCTTGTATTCACTGTGGCTGCGGCTGGCCAGGTCGGCCGGATTCATGTCCGGCTTGCCGCCGAGCTGCTTGATGCGCTCCGCGATCTGGTCAGCGTGCTGCTGTTCCTCGTTCGCGTGCTCCAGGAACTCCTGCTTCGCAGCCTGCGAGTGGATGCCGGTGGCCATGAAGTAGTGGAACCGGTATCGCAGCACGCACACGATTTCCGTAGCGAGGGCTTCATTCAGCACGGCGATCGCTTTGTCGCGGTCGAGGCCGTAGTCCTGCGTCACGGCGCCTTCGCTCATTTGCTGGCGGGCACGTTCGCGAATCTGCTGGATGTCGCTGAGATGGCTCATGCTGGCTGGCTCCCGCCCGGAAGAAGAAGATGAAGCTCGTGCAACCGTTGAATGCGTGGCGCGCGGCGCAGTTCCAGCAAGTTCCGGCCCTGTCGGGAACGCCGGGGATGCGGGGGCGGCCCGGGTGGGACCCGATGTCGACGCCTTTGCGTGGCAACGCTGCTGCTGCGTCGACGGCCCCGGCGTGCCGCTCGCGCTGACCGGGCTCGCTGTCGGGATCGAGCTGCCGTTCGCCGCCTGGATGATGTTCGTCACCGCCACCGCCTGATGGGCCCTGGTGCCAAGGTCGATCGCGGGCTTCCCCCCTCATCCGGCAGCTCGGCCTTCCTCTTCGGCGCCACGAATTGCAAAAGTGGCCCTATGACCCCTCATTCAGCCTCGACGGACCGAAATCGGTCCGCTAGAATGCGCGGCCCGTGCGGGCCTCGGCCGCATGGGGCAGGGGCTGCACCCCCGGCATGCCAAGGCGGGTAGCGGTGGCGGCCGGCGGGGCGAGAAGGCCCAAGAGCTTGTCTGGAAAGCCCCCCGAGGGGCTTTTATTTTTTGGGTACGGCGATATACGACCCCTGGCCGGGGTCGGGTGGGAACCGGGTTCCCCCTTGAAGTTCGGCGGTTTTGGGAATGGGCCTCGCGGCCCATTTTCGTTTGTGGAAACGGTGGGTTGCGATGGCGTCGGTCTTGCGTGGGCGGCTGATCGCCCTCATTGAGCCGCTCCTGGCGGGGCTGGGTTATGAGCTGGTCGAGCTCGAGTACGTGCCTGGCCGCGGCAACGCGCTGTTACGCATCTACATAGATCGCCCGCCAGGCAGTGACGGCCGGAGCGATGGCGACGGGCGCACGGAACAGAAGAACACTGAGGTCGTGCTCGATAGCACAGGCCACGTAGAGGAGGGGGGCGAGCGGCTGACGGAAAGCGGCATCGGCATCGACGATTGCGAGCGGGTGAGCCACGAAGTGTCGGCCCTGCTCGATGTCGAGGACCCGATCCCTTCCGCTTACACGCTGGAAGTGTCCTCGCCTGGCACGGACCGGGTGTTGCGGACGCGGTCGCATTTCGACCGGTTCGCTGGCTCGCGGGTGTTCGTGGAACTGAAGGTGCCGCGTGACGGGCGCAAGCGCTACACGGGGCAGCTCGTGTCGGTGAGCGACGCGGGGGTTGAGCTCGAAGTGGATCGGCAGCCGGTGTCGGTGTCGTTCGATGAGATCGAGAAAGCAAGGCTTGCGCCTGAAGCGACAAGCCCGAGCGGAGGTAAGAAGCGGTGAACAAGGAAATCCTGATGGTCGTGGATGCCGTCTCGAACGAGAAGGGCGTCGACAAGGAAGTCATCTTCGAAGCGCTCGAAGCAGCGCTTGCTTCGGCTACCCGCAAGAAACACGGTGAAGAGCTCGACGTGCGCGTCTCCATCGACCGCAAGACGGGCGACTACGACACCTTCCGCCGCTGGAAGGTCTTCGCGGACGATTCGACCGAGCTCGAAGTGCCCGAGCGCGAGCTGCGCCTGGATGACGCGAAGGACTTCGACAGGAACGTCGAGGTGGGCGGTTTCGTCGAGCAGCCCATGGAATCGGTGGCCTTCGGGCGCATCGCCGCCCAGCAGGCAAAGCAGGTCATCGTGCAGAAGGTGCGCGAGGCCGAGCGCGCCCAGGTGGTCGATGCCTACCAGGACCGCGTCGGCACGCTCGTGAGCGGCGTCGTGAAGCGCGTGGACCGCAATGGCATCTACGTCGACCTCGGCAGCAATGCCGAAGGCTTCGTGCCGCGCACGGACATGATCCCGCGCGAGCAGGTGAAGCCGCAGGACCGCATCAAGGCCTTCCTGAAGGAAGTGCGCTCGGAGCCCCGTGGCCCGCAGCTCTTCCTCACCCGCACGGCGCCGGAGTTCCTCATCGAGCTGTTCAAGCTCGAGGTGCCGGAAGTGGGCCAGGGCCTCATCAACATCCTCGGCGCCGCCCGCGATCCGGGCGTGCGCGCCAAGATCGCCGTGCGGAGCAACGATCCGCGCATCGACCCCGTCGGGGCGTGCGTCGGCATGCGCGGCTCGCGCGTGCAGGCGGTCTCGAACGAGATTGCCGGCGAGCGTGTGGACATCATCCCGCACGACGAGAACCCGGCGCAGTTCGTCATCAATGCGATGTCGCCCGCGGAGGTCATGTCCATCGTGGTGGACGAGGACTCGCACAGCATGGATATCGCCGTCGCGGAGGAGAAGCTCTCGCAGGCCATCGGCCGCGGCGGGCAGAACATCCGCCTCGCGAGCCAGCTCACGGGGTGGGATCTCAACGTCATGACCGAGACCGACGCCGAGCAGAAGAGCGAGAGCGAAGCGAAGGAGCTCGTGCAGAACTTCATGAAGCAGCTCGACGTGGACGAGGACGTTGCCACGATCCTGGCGCAGGAAGGCTTCTCGACCATCGAAGAGATCGCCTACGTGCCGCAGGCGGAGCTGAAATCCATCGAGGAATTCGACGAGGAGATCATCAAGGAGCTGCGCAATCGCGCGCGCGACGTGCTGCTCACTCAGGCGATCGCAAGCGAGGAGAGCCTCGACCAGTCGATGCCGTCGGACGACCTGCTGCTGCTCGAAGGCATGAGCCCGGACCTGGCGCTTGCCCTCGCGCGTCGCGGCGTGCGCACGCGGGAGGATCTGGCGGAGCAGGCGATCGACGATCTAACGGATATCGATGGGCTCGGGGCCGAAGAGGCCGGCCAGCTCATCATGAAAGCGCGTGCTCATTGGTTCGAAGCGGGCCAGTAAGGCGCGGGGGTGTAATGCATGGCTGACGTGACCGTCTCCCAATTCGCAGAAGTTCTGAAAGTGCCGGTCGACCGGCTGCTCGTGCAGCTCGACCAGGCTGGCATCAAGGTCGAAGGGCCCGATGCGCGCATCAGCGATGATGCGAAGATGGAGCTGCTGACCCATCTGCGCCGCAGCCACGGCAGCGGCGAGGCAGGCAGCGCCCCGCGCAAGATCACGCTCCGTCGCAAGACGCAGAGCGAGCTCAAGCTCGCGAGCGCTCAGGGCCGCGCGCGTACCGTGAACGTGGAAGTGCGTCAGAAGAAGACGTACATCAAGCGCGACGTGCTGCAGGAGCAGGCGCGCCAGCAGCAGGATGAGATCGATGCCAAGCGTCGCGAGGCGGATGACGCCGCGCGCGCCGAAGCCGAGCGCATCGAGGCCGAGCGCCGCGAGCGGGAGCGTGTGGAGACGGAGAACCGTCGTCGCATCGAGGACGAGGAGAATCGCAAGAAGCTGGCGGCCGAAGAGGCCCGTCGCGCGGCCGAGCAGAAGGCCCTCGATGAGCAGGAGGCTCGCGAGCGCGAAGCGCGTCGTGCGGCCGAGCCGCCGCCGCCACCGCCGGCGCCCGCTCCGGCAGCACCCGCGCGGCCCGCGCGCGCACCTGCTGCTGCCGCTGCGCCCGAGCGGCCGCGTCCGCCTGCGGCCGCCGCGGCACCCGAGCGCCCGGCGCGTCCGCCGGCCGCCGCCGTGCCCGATCCGAAGCAGGAAACACGCTACGGCCGGCAGGAGCTGCACGTCGTTGCGGACGTGAGCTCGCGCTACAAGAAAAAGCGCCGGTTCAAGTCCCGTCCCATGGGCGGCGATTCCGACTCGCGGCACGGCTTCGAAATGCCGACCGCGCCCGTGGTCCGTGAAGTGGCGGTCGGCGAGACCATCACCGTTGCGGAGCTCGCGCAGAAGATGGCGGTGAAGGCCACCGAGGTCATCAAGGTGCTCATGAACATGGGCGTGATGGCCACCATCAATCAGGTCATCGATCAGGACACCGCGGTTCTCGTGGTGGAAGAAATGGGCCACACCGCGAAACTGTTGAAGGAAGACCAGCTGGAAGAGGATCTGCAGGGCGCCGCCGCCTCGGAGGCCGCGCTCGAGTCGCGTCCGCCGGTCGTTACCGTCATGGGTCACGTCGACCACGGCAAGACCTCGCTGCTCGACTACATCCGCAGCACGAAAGTGGCTGCGGGCGAAGCGGGCGGCATCACCCAGCACGTGGGTGCGTATCACGTCACCACGCCGAAGGGCGGGGTCACGTTCCTGGATACGCCTGGCCACGCGGCGTTCACGGCCATGCGTGCACGCGGCGCAAAGGCGACGGACGTGGTGGTGCTCGTGGTTGCCGCTGACGACGGCGTCATGCCCCAGACCATCGAGGCCATTCAGCATGCTCGCGCCGCGGGTGTGCCGATCGTGGTCGCGGTCAACAAGATCGACAAGAGCGATGCGGACCCGGAACGGGTGCGCACCGAGCTCGCCAAGCAGGAAGTCATCCCTGAAGAGTGGGGTGGCCAGAACATCTTCGTGAACGTCTCGGCCCGCACCGGTGCCGGCATCGACCAGCTGCTCGAAGCCATCCTGCTGCAGGCGGAGGTGCTCGAGATCAAGGCGCCCCGCACCGGGCTCGCGTCGGGCCTCGTCATCGAGGCCAGCATCGAGAAGGGTCGCGGTGCTGTCGCCACGGTGCTCGTCAAGAAGGGCACGCTGAAAGTGGGCGATCCCATCATCGCGGGCTCCGAGTTCGGGCGCGTACGCGCCATGTTCGACGAGACCGGCCAGTCGGTGCAGGAAGCGGCTCCCTCCATGCCCGTGGTGGTGCTGGGCCTGTCCGGCGCGCCCAATGCGGGCGACGAGATCCTCGCCGTCGAGAGCGAGCGCAAGGCACGCGAAGTGGCTTTGCATCGCCAGGGCAAGTTCCGCGACGTGAAGCTGGCTCGCCAGACCACGCGTGCGGAAGATGCGTTCTCGCAGATGGAAAGCGACAAGGCAGCCGGTGTTGCCGTGCTCATCAAAACGGACGTGCAGGGCAGCGCCGAGGCGCTGCGCGATGCGCTGAACAAGCTCTCCACCGACGAAGTGCAGGTGAAGGTGCTCGGCAGCAACGTCGGTGGCATCACCGTTTCGGACGTGCAGCTCGCCGCGGCGTCGAAGGCGCTCATCATCGGCTTCAACGTGCGCGCGGATTCGGGCGCACGCGAGGCGGTGAAGGACACGGGCGTCGAGATCCGCTACTACAGCATCATCTACGAGGCCATCGACGACGTCCGGGCCATGATGACGGGCCTGCTGCAGCCGGAGATCAAGGAGCAGATCATCGGCATCGCGCAGGTGCGCGACGTGTTCCGCTCGAGCAAGTTCGGTGTCGTGGCCGGCTGCCTCGTCACGGAAGGCTCGGTCAAGCGCAACAACCCGATCCGTGTGCTGCGCGACAACGTCGTCATCTTCGAGGGCGCGCTCGAATCCCTGCGCCGCTTCAAGGATGACGTGAACGAAGTGCGCGCAGGCACGGAATGCGGCATCGGCGTGAAGAACTATCAGGACGTCCGTGTAGGCGACCAGATAGAGTGCTTCGCGCGCGTGGAGGTGGCGAGGACGCTGCAGTGACGGCCATTTCTTGTCGGCGCGCTTTGCGCCGCTGCATGTTCCGGGTCGCGGTCTTCCGCGATCGCGGCTGAGCCCGCGTGCAGCCCGTGGCCAGTTCAAAGCCCCGACATCGCAGGATCGAAGGGGAGCTGCAGCGTACGCTCTCCGAGCTGGTGGCGCGTGAGGTGAAGGACCCGCGCGTCGGCAGCATCACCATCACGGACGTGAAGGTGGATGCGGATCTCGGCCGCGCTCGCGTGTTCTTCACTCCGTTCGCTTCGAAGCATCCGCCGGAAGAAGTGCTCGAGGGCCTCACTCGCGCCGGGGGGTTCCTGCGCGGGGAGTGCGGGCGCCGTCTGCGCCTGCGGCATGCGCCGCGCCTGGAGTTCGTGTTCGACGATTCCATCGACAAGGCGGCCCGGCTCACGGAGCTCATAGACCGCGCGCCGAAGTAGGCGGCCGTGGCGGAACGCATTGCTTTGACGGGCATCCTGCTGCTCGACAAGCCCCTCGGGCTTTCGTCGAACGGCGCGCTTCAGCGCGTCAAGCGGCTGCTGAGGGCTGAGAAGGCCGGGCACGTGGGCAGTCTCGATCCCCTGGCCACCGGCATGCTGCCGATCTGCCTGGGCGAAGCCACCAAGATCGCGGGCGAGATTCTTTCGGGCCGCAAGCGCTATCGATTCACCATTTCGCTCGGCACGCGCACCGCGACCGGGGACGTGGAGGGTACTGTCGTCGAGACGCTGCCCGTGCCACCCATCAACGACGCGGTGCTGGGTGCCGTGCTGCCGCGTTTTCTCGGCCCGCAGACGCAGATTCCCCCCATGTATTCCGCGATCAAGCGTGATGGTCAGCCGCTCTACAAGCTGGCGCGCGCCGGAGTCGAAGTGGAGCGCGCCCCGCGCGAGATCGAGATCCATGATCTGGTCGTGCTGGCGGCGGATGCGCGCTGCGTCGAGATGGAAACGTCCTGTTCGAAAGGCACGTACATCCGCACGCTCGCGGAGGACATCGCCCGTGCCCTTGGCACGTGCGGGCACGTCTCACAGCTTCGCCGTTTGTACGTGGAGCCGTTCGAGAACGAGCCCATGCAGACCCTCGAAGCGGTGGCCGCCCTGGCCGAGGCGGGCCAGTCGCCGGTGCTACTGGGGGCGGACCGCGGCGTGCCGCATCTGCCGCCGGTATTCTTGAGCGCGGCAGCGACGGCGCGCGTGCTGCATGGCCAACCCGCGGCCGTGGCACCCGAGACGGCCCCGGGCCGCGTGCGGCTCTACGATGCGCAGGGCGTGTTTTTCGGCATCGGCGAGGCGGACGGCTTCGGTTCGGTGCAACCGCGGCGGTTGTTCGTCCGCTAGAGGTAGGTGCCTCTTCGTGGCGCACGCCAGGCGGGGCGGGCTCCGGTCCACGCTTCGCGAATCCCCGTAGAAACCGGTGCGTAGCCCCCAACAAACCTTGTGGCCCGAAGGGTGCACGGGTAGAATCCCGCGCCTCGTAAAAGGGCAGTCAAGACAAGCTTTTAGGAATCTCTGACGCAATGTCGTTAACCACTGAGAAAAAGGGCGGAATTCTGGAGCAGTACCGCCGCGGGCCGAAGGACACAGGGTCCCCCGAAGTGCAGATCGCGCTCCTCTCCGAACGCATCACCGGTCTCGGTGAACATTTCACGGCGCACAAGCGGGATCACTCCTCGCGCCGTGGGCTGGTGAAGCTCGTGAACCAGCGCCGCCGGCTCCTCGACTATCTCAAGGCGACCCAACCGCAGAAGTACCAGGAGCTCGTCGAGCGACTGGGCCTCCGCCGCTAAGAACACCCTGAGGGCCGCGCGACACGCGGCCCTTGTGTTTTTGCGCCGGGTTTTCTTCCACTGAGTTTTTGTTTCGAGGATTGAAGCGTGAGCGCTGTCACCAAATCTTTTCCTTACGGCACGAATACGGTCACCATCGAGACGGGCGAGATGGCCCGCCAGGCCGAGGCGGCCGTGCGTGTTTCCATGGGCGATACCGTGGTGCTCGTCACCGCCGCAGCCGCCAAGAAGGCTGTTCCGGGGCGCGACTTCCTGCCGCTGACCGTCAACTACATCGAGAAGACCTACGCCGCGGGACGCATTCCCGGCGGGTTCTTCAAGCGTGAAGGCCGGCCCACCGAGAAGGAGACGCTCACTTCGCGTCTCATCGATCGCCCGATCCGCCCACTGTTCCCCGACGGCTTCTACAACGATGTGCAGGTCGTCGCCACGGTGCTCTCGCTCGATCCGGACATCGACGCGGATATCCCGTCGCTGCTCGGCGCGTCGGCTGCCCTGGCCCTCTCGGGTCTGCCGTTCAACGGCCCCATCGGCGCGGCCCGAGTCGGCTACAAGGATGGCCAGTACATCCTCAACCCCACCGCGAAGCAGCTCACCGAGTCGCAGCTGCACCTGGTGGTGGCCGGCACTCAGGCGGCCGTGCTGATGGTGGAATCAGAAGCCAAGGGCCTGCCTGAAGACGTCATGCTCGGGTCGGTGGTGTTCGGCCACCAGCAGATGCAGATCGCGATCCAGGCCATCAACGAGCTGGTCAAAGAGGCTGGCAAGCCGCGGTGGAACTGGCAGGCACCCGTCGACAACGCGGAGCTCACGAGCGCGCTGGCGCTGCACGCGCAGGCGGCCCTGGCCGAGGCCTACTCGATCACCGAGAAGCGGGCCCGCGTGGCCCGCCTTGCCGAAATCAAATCTCAGACACTCGCGTCGCTCGCAGCCGGCGAGGGCGCCAAGTTCACCGAGGAGCAGGTCGATACCGCGCTCTTCAAGCTGGAGAGCAACATCGTTCGCCAGCGCGTGCTCAACGGTGAGCCGCGCATCGACGGCCGCGATCACAAGACCGTTCGCCCGATCACCGTGAAGGTGGGCGTTCTGCCGCGTACGCACGGCTCCGCGCTCTTCACTCGGGGTGAAACGCAGGCGCTCGTGGTCACGACGCTCGGCACCACTCGCGACGCGCAGATCATCGATGCGCTCGAAGGCGAGCGCCGCGAGCCGTTCATGCTCCACTACAACTTCCCGCCGTTCTCGGTGGGTGAGACCGGCATGATGGGCAGCCCGAAGCGCCGCGAGATCGGCCACGGCAACCTGGCCCGTCGCGGCGTCAATGCCGTGATGCCGGACATGACGACGTTCCCCTACGTCATTCGCGTCGTTTCCGAGATCCTCGAGTCGAACGGTTCCAGCAGCATGGCGAGCGTCTGCGGCAGCAGCCTGTCCATGATGGATGCCGGTGTGCCCCTGAAGGCACCGGTGGCGGGTGTCGCCATGGGCCTCGTGCTCGAAGGCGGCCGCTTCAAGGTGCTCACGGACATCCTGGGCGACGAGGATCACCTCGGCGACATGGATTTCAAGGTCGCCGGTACGGCGGAGGGCGTCACGGCCCTGCAGATGGACATCAAGGTCGAGGGCGTCACGCCCGAGATCATGAAGGTTGCCCTCGAGCAGGCGCGCGACGGCCGTCTGCACATCCTCGGCGAGATGAACAAGGTCATCAGCAAGCCGCGCGAGAGCATGTCGGAGTGGGCGCCGTCGATCATCACGATCAAGATCGACGCGGAGAAGATCCGCGACGTCATCGGCAAGGGTGGCGCGGTCATCCGCCAGATCACCGAAGAGACGGGCACCACCATCGACATCGAGAACGATGGCACGGTGAAGATCGCGTCCGTGAGCGGCCAGGCCGGCCGCGAGGCGCAGCGTCGCATCGAGCTCATCACGGCCGACGTGGAAGTCGGTCGCATCTATGAGGGCAAGGTTGCTCGCCTCATGGACTTCGGCGCGTTCGTCACCATCCTGCCCGGCCGCGACGGGCTCGTGCACATCTCGCAGATCTCCGAGGAGCGCGTCGAGCGCGTGAGCGACAAGCTGAAGGAAGGCGACGTCGTGCGCGTGAAAGTGCTGGAAGTGGACCGCCAGGGCCGCATCCGCCTCTCCATGAGGAACGTGGACGTAGCCTGACCCACTGCACGCCCCCGCGCGATACCTTCGCGCGGCGGGTGTCATGCGTCAGTTCGATCCGAACGCCCGCGCCAGTCAACCGCCGCTCCCGCAGAGCTCACTGCGGGTCCGCCCGGAAACGAACCGCTTCCAGGTAACCACGAACCCGTCGGTTCGCACCCGTCCGGCCACCGGCTTGCCTCATTGCAGCCCGCAAAAGTCGCACCTCTTGCGGGCGGAAACGAAGCCCCGATCCGAAAAAAGCCCCCGTCCGGCGACTTTTTTCCAGATGGAAGGTAGACGTGGGCCCGCGCCTCCCCGAGACGCGGGCCCGCTTTCGTTTCAGCGAGCCCGTGATCTACTGGCGCGAACGCGCCAGCTCGTCTTCTTCCAGCTCGCCACGCCGGCCGGCAGCACGCACAAGCGTGGTATAGATCTCGTCCTGAACCGAACGCCAGCGCTGGTAGTTCCGGCTCGCCAGAGCCGCTACGGCGTCACCGTCATCGGTCGCGAAGGTCTCGCCCCGTTCGCGCATTTCGCGCTGCTGGGCCACGAACAACTTCACGCTCTGCTCGAGATAGCTGCCGATCATGCCGTGGAGGGAGCCCCCGTAAGTCCGTATGACGTGCGACAGAAAGTCGCGACTCATGACGGGCTCACCCGAGTGCTCCTGCTCGGCAATCACCTGCAACAGAATGCTGCGCGTGATGTCGTTCTGACTCTTCTTGTCGATGACGACGAAGTCGATGCGGTCCACAACGAGTTTGCGGACATCGGCCAGTGTGATGTATCGGCTCTCGACGGTGTCATACAGACGCCGGTTCGGATACTTCTTGATAACCCGCGGATCGCTCATCGCACCCCCTGTACTGAAAAAGTGGACACGTTCCCAATCCGTTGCGTCATTGGCCGGCAGCTGCTGCATACCCTAATACAAACGATCGTGACGAACCATTCGAGAAAGGCTGAAAAAATCGCGAATCAGGATGCAGACAGCTCACGGACACCATGGAAAGAGGTTGGATTCCAGTGCCGGATCGCCCAATCGAGCCCTTCATCGACTGACTCGAATTCGAGCCCCGGCGGCGGACACTGACGCAACAGCTTCAAAGCCGCATAGAGGAGCGCCGTGGCCCTGCTCGAATCGAGCGCCACGGACCGACGTGACTTAGCGAGTTTCGACCCATCCGGCTCCACTACGAGCGGCAGGTGTCCATACGCAGGAGATGCGACACCTAGCGCTCTCTGCAGGCACATCTGCCATGCAGTGCTGCTCAAGAGATCTGCTCCGCGTACCACCTGCGTGATGCCTTGGTGAGCGTCATCGACCACCACGGCGAGCTGATACGCGTAGACGCCATCACGCCTGCGAATCACGACGTCGCCCATTGTCCTGAGGTCCAATAGGCACGAGCCCTGGAATCGGTCTTCAAGGGGGATGGACCCGTCGTCGATCCGGAAACGGGTCGCGGTAGGGGGGGAAGCCGGCGGTTTGTCCCTGCAGGTCCCGGGGTATCCCCGGTCCTCGTTCTCCATGCGCAGCCGACGGGAACAGCTGCATTCGAAGGTGAAACCCTTCATGCGCAGGGTTTCGGCCGCCGCCCGGTAACGGTCACCGTGGCGACTCTGCCAGAGCACCTCGCCGTCCCAGGTGAGGCCAAAGGCTTCGAGCGTCCGGAGTATGCCATCGGCACACCCCGGCACCACACGAGGGGTGTCGAGGTCTTCCATGCGCAGCAGCCACCTTCCCCGATGATGACGGGCATCGAGGTAGCTGCCCAGGGCCGCTACCAGCGACCCCAGGTGGAGCGAGCCCGTAGGGGAGGGAGCGAACCGGCCGACGTAGGGCGCCGGCCCGGTGGGGCTCCTAGCGGTAGCGGTCGTCCCGATCGCCGTACTGGCGCTCGCGGCGCTCACGGCGCTCCTGCGCCTCGATGGTGAGCGTGGCGACCGGACGGGCCTCGAGCCGCTTGACCCCGATCTCCTCGCCGGTTTCGAGGCAGTAGCCGTAGGTGCCGTCCTCGGTGCGTTTCAGCGCCTCGTCGATCTTGCGAATGAGCTTGCGCTCGCGATCCCGCGTCCGCAGCTCGAGGCTGAATTCCTCTTCCTGCGTGGCCCGGTCGTTCGGGTCGGGGAAATTCGCCGCCTCGTCCTTCATGTGCGAGACGGTGCGATCGACTTCTTCCATGAGGTCGCGCTTCCAGCCCATGAGGATCTGGCGGAAGTGCTCGAGCTGTTCCTTGCTCATGTACTGTTCGCCGCGCTTGGCGATGTACGGCTGCACGTTGCGCGGGCCGGCCAGGAGGCTGCCCGGCTCGATGCCGTCGCTGTCGTCCGAGTCCGCGGTGGACGCACTCACATGGTTGACGCGCGCAGGAACGGCGGCCTGCGGCGGTGGGCTCGCGGGGGCGCGCGCCGGAGCGGCGGCCGCGGGATTGTCGGGTGTTCTGGCCTTCGTCGCCGGGGCGTCGGCTGCCGGGACATCGCCAGGCGGCGTACCGGCAGAGTTCGCGGGACGGGGGGAGCTGGGAGCTTTCTTCGGAGCGGGTGACACGGGTACGGGTTTCCTCACGGGGGCGGCGCTGGCGGCCTTCGGGCGCTCTGCAGGGCGGCGGCTTTCCGCCTTTCGAGCGGCGGCCGGCCTGGTCGCCGGCTTCTTGGCCTTGGCAGACTTGGGCGCGGAACGTTTGGCCGCCATCAGTCGCTCCTCAAAAGCATGTGCCTTATGAAGGACGCGGGATTATACCGGCCGACTTTCGCGTGTAAACGGTGCTCGAAAACGCCTCTCTGGTCAGTGTTTTGTCCCCTTTTCGGGGGCCTCGCCCGCGGGTCTGGCCGGCCGCCGCCGCGTGTCCATTGGCGGAAAGGACACAGCGACCTCCTCCGGCGGTGGCCCGCAGGGCATTTCCGGTGGATCAGGGCAGGGTGGTCGCCGGGGGTTGCACCCAGCCTTCCTGCCGCCGCTCCACCACCACGGTGGTATAGATTCCTCCACGCACGTTGAAGCGAGCCGTCAGGCGCATGAAACGGGGCGATGTCGCCGCCGCAAGGCGATCCACGATTTCATTCGTAACCGCTTCGTGAAACGCTCCCCGGTCGCGGAACGACCAGATGTACAGCTTCAGCGATTTCAGCTCCACGCACGAACGGTCGGGGACGTACTCGAGTTCCAGTGTCGCGAAATCCGGCTGGCCGGTCTTCGGGCACAGGCACGTGAACTCCGGAATCTGCATGCGGATGGTGTAGTCCCGCTCCGGCGCCGGGTTCGGGAAGATCTCGAGCTCACTCGACGGTGATTTCTTCGATGGTGATTCAGACATGACAATTACCTTACACTACCGCGCGCCGCCGCGCGGGGCGCCCCACCGAGAGACACGTTAGATGCGGCTGACCAAGATCAAGCTCGCCGGTTTCAAATCCTTCGTCGATCCCACCAACGTCACCTTCCCCAGCAATCTGTCAGGCATCGTCGGCCCGAACGGGTGCGGCAAGTCGAACGTGATCGATGCCGTGCGCTGGGTGATGGGCGAGCTCTCCGCGAAGCATCTGCGTGGGGACTCGATGACGGATGTCATCTTCAACGGCTCCACCTCGCGCAAGCCGGTCGGCGGAGCCTCCGTCGAGCTCGTCTTCGACAATTCGGACGGCAAGATCGGGGGCGAATACGCCAGTTACAACGAAGTATCGCTGAAGCGGCACGTCGAGCGCGACGGTAGCTCGAACTATTACCTGAACGGCGCGCGCTGCCGCCGCAAGGACATCACGCAGCTCTTCCTCGGCACCGGGCTCGGCTCGCGCAGTTACGCGATCATCGAGCAGGGAATGATCTCCCGCGTCATCGAATCGAAGCCCGAGGACATGCGCTCGTTCGTCGAAGAGGCGGCGGGCATCTCGCGCTACAAGGAGCGGCGCAAGGAAACCGAGAGCCGCGTCAGTGAAACGCGCGAGAACCTCGAGCGCCTGCAGGATGTGCGGGACGAGGTGGAAAAACAGATCCGGCACCTGCAGCGCCAGGCCGCCACCGCCCGCCGCTACCAGGCCCTGAAGGAGCAGGAGCGGCGCCTCACTGCGGAAGTGCTCGCCCTTCGCCTGCGCGAGCTCGACAGCGGCACCGAGGTGCACGACAGTGCCGTGCGGGAATGTGACCTCGCGATGCAGGCGGCCCTGGCCGACCAGCGTTCGGCCGAGGCCGCAATCGAAAAGCAGCGCACCTTCCACACGGAGCAGAGCGAGATCGTTTCCGCGGTGCAGGGTCGGTACTACGAAGTCGGCGCCGAGATCTCCCGCACCGAGCAGACCATCGAGCACACGCGGCAGCTGCGTGAGCGGCAGAAGGCGGATCTCGCCCAGTCCCGCGGCACGCTGAACGATCTCGCCCTGCACATCGAGCGCGACGAGAAACAGCTCGCGGACCTGCGGGCGGAGATCGAGCAGCTGGAGCCGGCCCTCGAAGGCGCGCAGAGCGCCGAAGGCGCCGCCGCCGCCTCACTCGAGGAAGCCGAATTCGCACTGCAGATGTGGCAGCAGACCTGGGAGGACTTCAACCGCTCCCTTGGCGCTGCCCACCAGACCACTCAGGTCGAGCGCGCGCGCATCGAGCAGCTGGAGAATCAGTTGCGGCGCTTCGTGGCGCAGGCCGATCGCCTGGCTGTCGAGCGCGACACGCTGGCGGCCCAGAGTCCCGATGAGCAGCTGGCCGTGCTCGCGGAGAGCGAGGCTCAGGCGCGCCTCACGAGTGAGGAGCTGGCGAACACGCTCGCCCAGGCGCTGGATGTCGTTCAGGGCCTGCGCTCGGAGCAGCTCGCCGTTGAAGCGCGACTCGAGTCCGCCCGTGCCGAGCGGGAGCGCACACGGTCCGAGCTCATGTCGCTCGAGGCCCTGCAGAAAGCGGCGCTCAGCCACCAGGCCGGCAAGGCGGCGGACTGGCTCGCCAACCGCGGCCTCGCGGGCAACACCCGCGTCGGGCAGACGCTGGAGGTGGAGGCCGGCTGGGAGCGCGCCGTCGAAACGGCGCTCGGGGACTACCTCGAAGCGGTTTGCGTCGAGCGTCTGGACGAGGTCGCCGGTGCCCTGGATGGTTTCAGCAGCGGGCGCCTGGCGCTCATCGAGCAGAACGGCGCGTCGGATGGCGCCGTCCCCGGCAGCCTCGCCGCGAAAGTGAAGGGGCCCGCCGCCGTCATCGATCCGCTGGGCGACGTCATCACGGCCGACACGCTGACCGAGGCGCTGGCCGCGCGCTCGTCGCTTCCGCCGGGCAAGTCCATCATCACGCGCCAGGGTGAATGGCTCGGCCGCAACTGGCTGCGCGTCAGCCGGGGTGAGGACCGGCACGCCGGCGTCATCGAGCGCGAGCATCGCCTCAAGACGTTGCGTTCGGATTTCGCGGTGTGCGAGGAGCGCGCGCGGGACCTCGAATCGCAGCTTGCTTCCGTGCGCCAGTCGCTGTCGGACGCCGAGGCGCAGCGCGATGGCGCGCAGTCCGGCATCCAGGGTGCGCATCGTGCGCATGCGGACTTGCTGGGCCAGCTCGAAGCCATGCGCGCGCGCGCGCAGGAATCCACGCTCCGTCGCGCCCGCCTCGAAGCGGAGTCGGCCGATGTCGCCCGTGAAGTCGGTGTGGCGCAGGAAGCGCTCGCCCGCGCACGCAGCGAGCTGGATCGTGGTCTTCTCGCCCTCGGTGAGCTCGACTCCCGTCGGCCGGATCTCGAGAACGAGCGTGAAGAGCGTCGCGAGACCGTCGCCTCACGTCGCGCGGACGCGCAGCAGGCGCAGCTCGCCGCCCGGGATCTGCTCATCCGCATCGAATCCCGCCGGTCCACGGAAAGCTCCGTCACGGTGGGTCTCACCCGCATGACCGAGCAGCGCGGCCAGCTCACCGAGCGCGTGTCGACTCTCGAGAAGGAGCTGGCCAGCGGGGATGCGCCGATTCTCGAGCTGCAGACGCGGCTCGATGACGCGCTCGCGCGCCGGCTCGAAGTGGAGGCGGAATTGTCCACGGCGCGTCGCGCCCTCGAGGATGCCGACGCCGAGCTCCGGCAGCTCGACGAGCAGCGCATGGAAGCCGAGCAGCGGGTACAGACCGCGCGGGATGCCATGGAAGCCGCGAAGCTCGCCGCGCAGGAAACGCGCGTGCGGCGCGAATCCATCGCGGAGCAGTTCGTCGCCACCCGCTTCGAGCTCGCGCAGATCCAGCAGGGCCTTGCTCCCGAAGCGACGGTCGTCGGCTGGGAGGAAACACTGGGCGGTGTCCGCGCGGACATCGAAAAGCTCGGCCAGGTGAACCTCGCCGCCATCGACGAGCTGAAGGAACAGACGGAGCGCAAGGAATACCTCGACCGCCAGTTCACGGATCTCACGAGCGCGCTCGATACCCTCGAGCAGGCCATGCATCGTATCGACAGGGAGACGCGCACCCGCTTCGAGGAGACGTTCAACCGGATCAACGCGGGCCTGCAGGAGAAATTTCCGCGCCTCTTCGGCGGCGGCCACGCGTACCTCGAGATGGTGGGTGAGGACCCGCTCGCCGCCGGCATCGCGATCATGGCGCGCCCGCCGGGCAAGCGGAACAGCTCCATCCACCTGCTCTCGGGCGGGGAGAAGGCCCTCACCGCCGTGGCGCTCGTGTTCTCGATCTTCGAGCTGAACCCCGCGCCCTTCTGCCTGCTGGACGAGGTCGACGCGCCTCTCGACGAGCACAACGTCGGGCGCTTCTGCGATATCGTTCGCGAGATGTCCCAGCGCGTGCAGTTCATCTTCATCACCCACAACAAGACCACCATGGAGCTCGCGTCGCAGCTCATCGGCGTCACCATGAACGAACCGGGCGTCTCGCGGCTCGTGGCCGTGGACGTCGACGAAGCCGTGCGGCTGGCGGCGGTCTGAAGCACGGGAAGTCTGCCTATGCCTGAACTACGGTGGACACTGCTCGTTGTCGGAGTGCTGTTCGTCGTGGCGCTGGCCTGGTGGGAGCTGGGCCGCAAGCGCCACGTGCGCGGCCAGGGCCTTCCGCAGTCCGCCGATCAGGAAGCGGGCCGGGATGCGCCCACGGTGGAAGGGGCTGGCGATGGGGTGCGGTCGCATCGCGAACCGATCCTGACCCTGCCGGAGCTCCGTGCGGAGGCCCGGTTCGACGGGCGTCCGGACGCCCGCGGCCGCGAGGCGGCGCAGAATCCACGGGTCGTGGAGATCAACGAGGAATCGTTCGATCAGCTCGAACAGGCGGCCGGCGACCCGCGCGCGAAGCCGCGTGTCCGGCAGGAAGTGCCGGTGCGGGAGTTCCAGCGCACCGAGCCCACCATTTCGGATGTGCCGGAGGACACCGGCCCCGCGCAGCACGCGCGTGAGCAGGCCGACGCGGACGAGGAATCGCGGTTCGCGGATGAAGAGTCCGTGGCAGCCGAATCCGCGCTCGAGCTGACGGACGAGGAGCCGCTGCACGCAGAACAGCCCAACGGCGAGGTGTCGTACGCCGATGCCGGAGATGCGACGCCCGAGGAGTCCGGTACCGGCTTCGTGCGCGCCGAGGACGAGGAAGAGCCCCGGCCCGCCGCGGCGGTGAATGTGGGCGCCGCCGAGCCGCCGATCGTGGAGTGGCCCGGCGAGGAGACGCGCAGGATCGTCGCGTTGCGCCTGGTGTCGGGCCCGACGGAGCGCTTCCAGGGCCGCGCCGTGCGCCTCGCGCTCGCCTCCGAAGGGTTCGTGCTCGGCAAATTCGACATCTTCCACAAGTCGGGGCCGGATGCGCGCGCGATGCTGAGTGCCGCGAGCCTGACCAAGCCCGGCACCTTCGCCATGAGCACCATCGACGCCCAGCGCTTCGGCGGGCTCAGTCTCTTCGCCGTGCTGCCCGGCCCGCTGCCGCCCCAGGAAACCTTCGACGAGCTGCTGCTGACCGCGCGCAACCTGAACGATCGGCTGCAAGGGGCGTTGCAGGACGAGCGCGGCGAGCCGCTCACGCCGGTGCGCAGCGCGAGCATCCGCGAGAGCCTCGGTGCCAGTTTCCAGCGGGGAGCTGCTGGCGTCGGCGCCGAGTCCGGCGGAGCAGGTCAAAGCGGCAGCATCCAGTAGCCGCCGCCCATGGCCGGGACGGACCCAAAGACGCGCGTCGCCGAGCTGCGCGAGCAGATCGCGCATCACAACCGGCGCTACTACGAGCAGGACGCCCCCGAGATCTCGGACGCGGCGTACGACGCGCTCATGCAGGAGCTGCGGGATCTCGAAGCCGCGCACCCGGAGCTGCTGGCGCCAGACTCACCCACGCAGCGCGTGGGCTCAGCCCCGTCCTCCACCTTCGCCAAGGTGCGCCATGGCGTGCCGATGCTCTCGCTCGGCAACGCCTTCTCGGCGGAAGACGTCACCGACTTCGTGGACCGCATTCGCAGGTTCCTGCGGCTGCCCGCGGAGGAAAAGCTGGTCTTTACGGCGGAGCCCAAGATCGACGGGCTCTCGATGTCGCTTCTTTATGAAGGCGGCCGGCTCGTGCGCGCCGCGACGCGTGGGGATGGTTACGAGGGCGAGGACGTCACCGCCAACGTCCGCACCCTGAAGCGCGTGCCCAGGCAGCTGAAGGGCAAGGTGCCGGAGGTCTGCGAAGTGCGCGGCGAGGTCTACATGACCCGGTCCGCGTTCCGCGTGCTGAACGAGCAGCGCGCCGCCGCGGGGGAGCCCATCTTCGCGAACCCACGCAACTCCGCGGCCGGGTCCATCCGCCAGCTCGATGCGAGCATCACCGCGAGCCGCGACCTGGGTTTCTTCGCATATGCATGGGGCGCCCTGAGCGAAATGCCGGCGGAGACCCAATCCGGCATGCTCGAGTGGTTGACGGCCGTGGGGTTCGTGACGAGCCCCAGGTGGCGCACGTGCAGCTCTGTCGAAGAGCTGCTGTCCTTCCATGCGCAGGTGGGGCTCGAGCGGGCGAGCCTCGAGTACGACATCGACGGGGTCGTGTACAAGGTCGACCGGCTGGATTGGCAGGAGCGCCTTGGCTTCGTCTCGCGCAACCCGCGGTGGGCGATCGCCCATAAGTTTCCTGCGGAGAAGGCGGTCACCAGGGTGAACGCCATCGAGATCCAGGTGGGGCGGACGGGCACGCTGACGCCCGTTGCGAAACTGGAGCCGGTGACGGTTGGGGGCGTCGTGGTGTCGAACGCCACGCTCCACAACGAGGACTACATCGCCTCCCTCGACGTGCGCATCGGGGACTCGGTGACGATCCAGCGCGCGGGGGATGTGATTCCGCAAGTGCTCGGCGTCGTGATGGAGAAGCGCACGTCCGGGGCGAAGCCGTACGAGTTTCCGAAGAAATGCCCGTGCCCCCTTCACACGGACGTGGTGCGCGAAGTGACCGCCACCGGGGAGCAGGGCGCCCGCGCACGCTGCACTGGCGAGTTCGCCTGCCCGTTCCAGAAGACCGAGCACCTCCGTCACTTCGTGTCGCGGCTGGCCTTCGACATCGAAGGGCTCGGCGAGAAGCAGATCCAGCTCTTCTACGAGCGCGGCTGGGTGCGCGAGCCGGCGGACATCTTCCGGCTCAAGGCCCGCAAGGAGGACCTGGAGAACGAAGAGGGGTTCGGCGAAGTCTCCGTGCGCAAGCTGCTCGCCGCCATCGAGGCCCGTCGCGAGATTTCGCTGGAGCGGTTCATCTACGCGCTCGGTATCCGCCAGATCGGTGAGACCACCGCCCGCGCGCTCGCGCGGGGCTACGGGAGCTGGAAGGCGTTTCACGACGCGAGCCTTCGCGTGGCGGCCGAAGATGCCGACGCGCGGCAGGATATGGATGCCCTCGACCAGATCGGTGACACGGTCATCGACAGCATCGCGGCGTATTTCAAGGAGTCGCGCAACGTCGCCATCGTGGATGATCTCGCCGGCATCTCGAACGGCGAGCCGCTCGTGCGTGTGCTCGATGCCGAGCAGCCGCTGAAGGGTTCACCCGTCGCGGGCAAGACGGTCGTGTTCACCGGCTCCATGGAAAAGATGACCCGCGAGGAGGCGAAGGCTCTCGCTGAACGCCTGGGCGCCAGGGTGAGCGGCAGCGTCTCGAAGAAGACCGACTACGTGGTCGCCGGTGCCGAGGCGGGCTCGAAACTCAAGAAGGCCGCGGAGCTCGGCGTCACGGTGCTGACGGAGGAGCAGTTCCTCGATCTCGTGAAGTGATCTCGGCGCCCGAGGGCACGAGTGCCCGGCCGCGCGGGGCTCTTCCGTCGTCTGCAAGCGGGTTGGTCCATCGTCCAATGGAGGGTGGCTCGCGGGTCCGCGTAGTCTTGGCCGTCCCAGCCGCGAGATCCGTGAGTGTTGGACCAGGCCGCAGGTTCTGAAGAGGCGCGTTCGAACCGGCGCTTTCGGCCCCGCCACTCATGATGCGTGACGCGATCGGGCTGCCACTGTGCGTCCGCGTCGACCGGCTGGAGGCGCTGTTCCAGGAAACACGGTTCGCGCCGGCGCGACCGGAACTGGATCCGGGCCCGGCCCTCGACCATCTGGTGCGGCGTGCCGAGTTCCGAAAGCTCGGTCGCGGCACGCCTTTGCGAGTGTATCTGGCGTCGGAGCCGGTCACCGCGGAACTGCGGTCCATAGCGGAGAACGCAGTGAGAACCTATTGCATACGGCGCGCGCAGGAGAGTCGTGCGACGGTCCGCGCGATCCGCAGTGCCGGGCAACGCACCATGGTGCTCGCGCTTTGCCTCATGGCCGCGGCGATGAGCGCGTCGGTAGCCCTCACTCATTTCGAACCGCTGCCCGCGGTCTACAACGAGCTGTTCAGCGAGGCGTTCGTCATCGCCGGCTGGGTCATCCTCTGGCGCCCGCTGGAGCTCCTGCTCTACGAATGGATCACGCCGTGGCGTGACGCAATGGATTACGAGTGGCTCGCGGAACGGCCGGTCGAGCTGCTCGCGGATGACGGAAGCGGGGGAGCGCCGTCGCACGCAGCGGCCCGTCCGATCAAGGTTGCCACCGGGCACCGGCCGTAGGACGCATCCCTGCGAGCCTCGCCTAGCCGGCCGCGTCGAAATGCGTCCCTGCATTCCGACGCGGCCGGCTAGGCGAGGCTGCCAGGGATGGCTTTTACGGCCGGTGCCCGGCGGGTCCCTCTGCGAGCCCGCCCCGCGCGCGATGACGCTGATCCCAGCCTCACCGCAACCTGGGACCAAGGCGGGAAACATTCAACGAATCAGTGGGACACTAGCGCCCTCTGCGAGCAAGCGACTTCTTCTACTGCTCCGCGGCCGGAGCCGGCGCGGCGGCGGCCGCGGGCGCAGCACCGTCGAGTTTCTTCTCGACCTTAGCGGTCTTCATCAGGTCATCGACGTAGCTCTTGAACTTCTTGCCCTGGACGATGGGCTCCAGGCGCTGCTTGACCTGTTCGTACGGCGGGGCCGCGAGATCCCGCGTCTCTTCGAGCTTGATGACGTGCCAGCCGTACTGCGTCTGTACGGGGGCGTGCGTGAACTCGCCCGGCTTCAGGCCGACGACGGCATCGGAGAACGGCTTCACCATGCGATCCGGCGTGAACCACCCGAGGTCGCCGCCCTGTTCCTTGGAGCTGTCCATGGACTCGCGCTTCGCCACGTCGTCGAACTTCGCGCCTTTCTCCAGCTCGGCGACGATTTTGTTCGCGAACTGCTCCGTCGCCACGAGGATGTGCCGCGCGTGGTATTCCAGCTTCGGCATCGCGGCCACCTGCGTTTCGTACTCCGCACGCAGCTCCTGCTCGGTAGGCTGCTTGTCCTTGAGGTACTTGTCCGAGGAAGCGGTCTGCAGGACGTTCAGGCGCGACAGCTCGAGCAGCGCGGCCGTCTCGTTGTCTTTCGCCGTGCCATCCTGCTCGGCCTTCTCGGCGATCACCTTCGCGCGAACGAGGTTGTCCAGCGCCTGCTCGCGCTGTTCCGGCGTGAGCTCGTTGGAGGGTTTGCCGGCGACGTTCCTGACGTAGAACTCGAAGACATCGCGATCGATGTTCTGCCCGTTCACGGTGGCCACGGGGGCGCCCGAAGTGCCCGCTCCGGGCGTGCCCGTCTTCTGCTGGCAGGCAGCCAGCCCGACGAGCCCTGCGATGACCAGGATCCTTTGAAAATTCATGCTTATTACTCAGTAAGTTAGAGGGAATAGATCAACCAGGTTCTTCCGGCGTGCGCGCATCGATGTTGAGCGCGTGGATGTCGGTCTTCATGAGACCGCCCACGGCTTCGAACACCAGCCGGTGGCGCTGAATAGAGCGCTGGCCGCGAAAAGCGTTCGCCACGATCCGCACCCGGAAGTGGCCGCCCTCGCGCGCGCCGGCGTGGCCGGCGTGCTTCGCGCTGTCATCGATGATCTCGAGCTCGACGGGCGCGAAGGCCTTCTCGAGAGCCTCGCGGAGGCGGCTGACGCGATCGGCGCTCATCGTCAGGTCTGGGCCGAGGAGGGTGCCGCCGGCCGCTTCATGAGCCACACGAGTTGAGCGGCGGTGAAGACGAATATGGCGACGGTGACACCGAACACTTTGAACTTCACCCACGTGGCCTCGGAAGCGTTGAACGCGACGAGGATGTTGGCGGCGCCCAGCACCGCGTAGAACACAACGGAAAGCAGATTGAGGGTGCGCCACGCCCCATCCGACACGACGACCTGACCTTCGAGTGCCCGCCCGAGCAGGCGCTGGGTGAGGGTTTGCTTGCCGATCCACATGCTGCCAAGAAAGGCGAGCGCCAGCATCCAGGAGAAGATGGTGGGCTTCCACTGAATGAAGCGCTGGTCATGCAGGATGAGCGTCGCCGCGCCGAACGCGAACACCAGCACCGCGCTCACGGCATGCATCGCGGGGATGCGCCGTTCGCGGATGTAGTCGGCCACCAGCAGCAGCGCCATGGCGCCCATGAGCACCGCGGTGGCCACGTAGATGCCCGCCATGGAGTACGTGACGAAGAACGCGACCAGGGGAAGCAGCTCGAGAAGGGTCTGCATAGGCTCGCAGCAAGAAAACCTGCGGGAAAAATGGCCGCGTATGATAGCCGAAAGTCAGGGGGTCCCTGTTTCTTGCGTCCTGGCCTGGGCCGGCGCCTGGCGCCGCAGGCGGTGTGCCTGTGTGCGTCGCGAACGCCGCCCCCGGCCGGCCGTGCAGCTACCATGAGCCAGTATTTCGAAGTCCATCCGGTCAATCCGCAGGCGCGGCTCATTCGGCGTGCCGCGGATATCGTGCGCCAGGGGGGTGTCATCGCGTACCCCACGGATTCCTGCTACGCCCTCGGCTGCCACATCGGGGACAAGGACGCGCTCGAGCGTGTCCGCCGCATCCGGCAGGCCGACCGCCATCACCACTTCACGCTGGTATGCCGCGATCTGCGCGAGATTGGCCGTTACGCCAGGGTCGACACCTGGCAGTTCCGGCTGCTGAAGGCGTGCACACCGGGGGCTTATACCTTCCTGTTACCGGCGACGCGCGAAACCCCGCGCCGGCTGCAGCACGAGCGCCGGCGAACAATAGGAATCCGGGTGCCGGATCACCCGGTCCCGCTTGCGCTGCTGGATGAGCTGGGGGAGCCGCTCATGAGCTCCACCCTGCTGCTTCCCGGCGAAGAGCGGCCCCTGACCGACGGGCAGGAGATCCGGGCCAGGCTGGAGCATGAGATCGACGCGGTGCTGGACGGTGGCCACTGCGGAATGGAACCGACCACGGTGGTCGACCTCGCCGTCTCGCCCCCGGTGATCACGCGCCAGGGCAAGGGAGATGTGTCCCGTATCCTGGGCGCGGAACGGGCGTGAACCGCCGCGGGTTGCCCTCCTGGCGATCCCTGCGGCCCGGGGACTGCCCCTCGGCTATAATCCGCGCCGCCTAATGAAGGGTCTCTCGAGTCCAAACGTGCCCAGTCGCAGCCAGCGCCTTTTCCCACCCCATTCCCTGTCCCGAGCTGCGCGGAACGCGGGTCGCCCGCCGGACGCCACGTGAGCACCACTCCGCAAACCCGGCGCATCCTGTCGGGCATGCGCGCCACCGGGGCGCTCCATCTCGGCAACTACCACGGCGCTCTCAAAAACTGGGTCGAGCTGCAGTATCAGTACGAATGCTTCTTCTTCGTCGCCGACTGGCACATGCTCACCACCGGCTACGAAGACACGTCGCGCCTGCAGGAAAACATCCGGGAGGTGCTGATCGATTTCCTGGCCGCGGGGCTCAACCCGGGCGTCTGCACGCTGTTCGTCCAGTCCCACGTGCCGGAGCACGCGGAGCTGCACCTGCTGCTCTCCATGATCACGCCGCTCGGCTGGCTGGAACGCGTGCCCACCTACAAGGACCAGCAGGAAGCCCTGAAGGAAAAGGACCTCGCCACGTACGGCTTCCTCGGCTACCCGCTGCTGCAGAGCGCGGACATCCTGATCTACCGCCCGGCCTTCGTTCCGGTGGGTGAGGACCAGGCCTCGCACGTCGAGATCACGCGCGAGATTGCGCGCCGCTTCAACCATCTCTATGGGCGCGAGCCGGATTTCGAGCTCAAGGCGGAGCACGCCGTGAAGAATCTCGGTGGCCGCAATTCCACGAGCTACAAGCAGCTGCGCCGCAGGTACCAGGAAGCCGGCGATACCGAGGCGCTGGAGCGCGCGCGCGCGCTGGTGCAGGGGAACAACCGCATCACCGTTGCGGACAAGGAGCGCCTGCTCGGCTACCTCGAAGGCTCCGGCGTCACGATCCTGCCCGAGCCGCACGTCATGCTCACGGCGACCCCGAAGGTGCCGGGGCTCGATGGGCGCAAGATGTCGAAGTCCTACGGCAACACCATCGGGCTGCGGGAAGACCCGGACGAGGTCGCGAAGAAGATGCGCGCCATGGTCACGGACCCGGCGCGCGTCCGCCGCACGGACCCGGGCGACCCCGAGAAATGCCCGGTGTGGGACCTGCACAGGATCTACTCGGACGATGCCACCCGCGAGTGGGTGAACACCGGCTGCCGCACGGCCGGCATCGGCTGCCTCGACTGCAAGAAACCGCTGATCGACAAGGTGGTCGAGGAGCTCACGGCCATGCGCAAGCGCGCGCAGGAGTTCGAAGAGAGCCCGGAGCTGCTCCGGAACATCATCACCGAAGGCGCCGACAAGGCCCGCGAAGCCGCGCGCGATACGCTCGATGAAGTCCGGCGCGCCATGAACCTGAGGGCCGATTAGCTTGGATGGGAGCAGTCGCCACCTGGCCCGTGCGGCCTGGCGCACCTTTCAGGCAGCGGCTTTGTCGTCGCCGCCGCAAGGCGCGACTCCTGCCGGCTGCGCCCGGGCGGGCGACCGGTGTGGAGAAGCCATAGGCCCATGAAGCCGAAACTCGAGCTCGTCGCCTCGAACGACCCGGCGCCGCGGACTGCACCGGAAGGAGTACCCCAGCAGGTGGAAATGCCATTCGCCATGGTGAACGGGGAGCCTGTCACCGAGCTGCCGAAGGATCTGTACATCCCTCCGCAGGCGCTCGAAGTGTTCCTCGAGGCGTTCGAGGGGCCGCTCGACCTGCTGCTGTATCTCATCCGGCGGCAGAATCTCGACATCCTCGACATCCCGCTCGCCGAGATCACGAAGCAGTACATGCAGTACATCGAGCTCATGCAGGAACTGCAGCTCGAGCTTGCGGGCGAGTACATGGTGATGGCGGCGACGCTCGCCGAGATCAAATCCCGGATGCTGCTGCCCCGGCCGAAGGTCGATGCGGAAGGCAGCGAGGAAGACCCGCGCGCGGAGCTCGTGCGCCGTCTGCAGGAATACGAGCGCTTCAAGCGCGCGGCGGAAGATCTGGACAAGCTGCCGCGCATGGAGCGCGACACATGGAGCACCGGCGCGGAGCTGAAGGACCGCAAGGTCGTGCGCGTCCTGCCGCAGATCACGCTGCAGGAGATGCTCGTCGCGTTCAAGGAAGTGGTCGTTCGGTCGGAGATGTTCTCGCACCACCATGTCGCTCGTGAGCGACTTTCGGTTCGCGAGCGCATGTCGAATATCCTTTCGACACTGGAGCAGGCGAGTTTCGTAGAATTCGTGCACCTGTTCCGGCCCGAGGAAGGGCGCATGGGCGTCACGGTCACCTTCATCGCCGTGCTCGAGCTCATGCGCGAAGGGCTCATCGATATCGTGCAGGCCGAGCCCTTCGCACCGTTGCACGTGCGGGCCGCGCCAGAGAAGCGGAACCTGCGTCTCGTGGCGAACAACGAGAGGCAGCGCGACGTGGCCTCCGGGGAGACCGTGCTGGCGGACGACACGGTGCCCGCGGAAGGCCCGGACGATGAGCTCGCCCAGCGCGAGCAGCGTGCACGCGCCGCGCATCCGGCCGGCGGGCACGATGACGACGACGATGAGTATGTCGATCCCGCTGATGCGCACATCGACGCGCTACTTGCGGGTACGGCCGGCGCGTCGGCCGAAAGCGGCGCGGGCGCTGGCATCCAGGGGGGCGCCGGCGAAGAGGATGACGTCAGTGAAAGTGTCGAGCCCGGCGAGGGCTCCGCGGTCAGTGAGGGCGTCGACGGCGCAAGCGTTGCAAGTGATTCCGAAGCCGGCGCAGAGGGGCCGGATTCATCGCCGCCAGACGAGGGGCGTTCATGAACGAAACGTATATCAAGAATGTCATTGAAGCGGCGCTCCTGGCCGCGGGCAGGCCGTTGCAGGTGACGGAGCTCGCTGCCCTGTTCGATGAGAACGTGCGGCCCACGGTGGAAGCCATGCGCGCCGCGCTCCAGAGTCTCGAAGCGGACTACAGCAGCCGCGGCATCGAAGTGAAGGAAACGGCCAACGGCTTCCGCATCCAGGTGCGCCGTGAGATGGCGAACGAGGTTTCGCGGCTTTGGCCCGAGCGCCCGCCGCGGTACTCGCGCGCGCTGCTCGAGACGCTTGCGCTAATCGCGTATCGCCAGCCCATCACGCGCGCGGAAATCGAAGCCGTGCGCGGCGTGGCGGTGAACCCGAACATCATCAAGACCATCCTGGAGCGCAACTGGGTGCGCGTCGTCGGCACGCGCGATGTGCCCGGCCGCCCGGAGCTGCTGGGAACGACGAAGGAGTTCCTGGACTACTTCGGCCTGCGCAGTCTCGAAGACCTGCCGCCGCTGTCCGAGCTGAAGGCGATGGGGGACATCAACCTGCAGCTCGATCTCACCAAGCCGGACGTCACCGGGGAAGCGGGCGGGGCAGGTGAAGCGGCGCGGACGGATGCTCAGAGCACGCAAACCACCGCCGGAACGGAAGCCACAGGAGATGCGGAAGGCACTGGCAGCCCTGAGGCCCAGGGTGCTGCTGCGAGCGATGCCGCCGCCGCCGAGGGTGAAGGCTCTTCGAACGACGGTCGCGCCGCCGCGGACGCGGCGGTTGCTGCTGGAGTTGCCGTGGGCGCCGCTGCCCTGGACGCCGTTGCCTCCGCCGACGATGAGCTGGTCGAGCCGGCGCCGCGGGAGGGTGCCGCAACTGCCGACAGCCCCGGCGAAATCGAGCTGGCGGATGTCACGCCCGACTCGCTCGCGGATGACCCGGAGTTCATCGAAGTCGGGCTCGAAAGTGATGATGCCGACGTCGCAAGCCTCGACGAAGAGTCGAGCGACGAGGAAGAAGACGAGCTCTCCGCCGGCCCGCAATCCTCCACCGAGCTCGTCGCGGCCCCGCGCGACCGCGACGACTAGCCCATGGCCGCCCGCGGCCGCAACGCCCCGCGCGGCCCGCGCCCTTCCGGCGGCCGCAGCGGCGAAAGCGGTTTCAAATCTCGAGGCCGTGCCGCGGCCTCCGCCCGCACTGGTCATCACGAAGAGGGCAGGCGTGAGCGCGCTCGCCCGGAGGGGCGGCGCAAGCCCGCCGGTGCAGACGATCATTTCCGCGATACACGCCCGGGCGCTGGCTCACGGGGCGGCCGATCCGCGCAACGCCCGGGCGTTGGCTCACGGGATGGTAGATCCGCGCCACGCCCGGGAGGTGCGCGCAGCGCGCAGAAGCCACAAAGGTCTCCCGGCTCGCGTGCTGGTGGTCCGCGGGCAGCTGCCGCGCGCGGCGAGCCGGAGCGTCTGCAGAAAGTGCTGGCCCGGCTGGGCGTAGCTTCGCGCCGTGAGGCAGAGGAGTGGATTCGCGCAGGCCGTCTCACCGTGAACGGCGAGGTGGCGGTGCTCGGCGCACGTGTGGGCCGCACGGATCATCTGCGTCTCGACGGGCGCCTCATCCATCGCCACGAAGTGGCTCAGGGCCAGGTCTATCTCTGCCACCGCTCGCCCGGGGAGAACCTGCGCACTCCCGAGGAGCCCGCCGAACACAACGCACTGCTGGAACGTCTGCCGCGCCGCGCGGGCAACCGGTTCATCGCCATCAGCCCGATGCCACGCGTCGACGGGGGGCTCGAGCTCGTGACGTCCGACGGCGAGCTCGCCGTAGCCCTGCAGCGAACCGTTCACAGCCTCACGAGCGAGTTCAGCGTGCGCGTGCGCGGCGAGCTCAATCCGGATCAGCTCGCCGCCATTCTCGAAGGCAAGCTCGATCGCGGTGATGGGCTGCACGTCGCGAGCTGCGAGCCGGGCGGCGGTGAAGGTGCCAACCGCTGGTACGCGTTCGTCGCGCGCGGCGGCAGCGGCAAAGACGTGCGCCAGCTCTTCGAGCGCCAGGGCGCGCTCGTGAGCCGCGTGCTGCGCACGAAGCTCGGCACCCTGGATCTGGACCGCCATCTCTCGCGCGGGCAGTTCCGCGCCCTCACTCGTGAAGAAGTCACGGCGCTCACGGCGCCCCCTGAAGAGAGCTCCGTGGAGTGACGGTGCAGGCTTCCATCAACCCGTTGTTCGGGGCGCTTGGACAGCTTGCGCCGGTGGTGCGCGCCCACGCGGACGAGGCCGAGCGCCAGGCGCAGCTATCTGCTCCGGTAGTGCGGGGGTTGGTGGAAGCCGGCCTGTTCCGGTTGTGGATTCCCAGGCGCTACGGCGGGCTCGAAACGCCGCTCCCGGACGCCATTCGAGTGTACGAAGCGGCAGCGCGCATCGACGGCTCGTTCGGCTGGGCCGTCATGATCGGCTCGGGCGGCGGGCTCTTCGCGGCCTATCTCGAGCCGGGCGCAGCCGAAAGAACTTACGCCAGGCGCGATGCGGTGATCGCAGGCTCCGGGGCGCCCACGGGCCAGGCGGAGCGCACCGAAGGCGGCTATCGGGTGAGCGGGCGCTGGCGGTATGCGAGCGGTGCGCACTACGCCACTCGCTTCACGGCGAACTGCGTCGTGCTCAGCAACGGGCAGCCCGTGCTCACCGCCCAGGGGCCGCCGCTCATCCGGGCCATGTCGTTCGATCCTTCGCAGGTCAGCATCCGGCCCACCTGGGACACGAGCGGCATGCGGGGCACCGGCAGTCATGATTTCGAAGTCGAGAATGTCCTGGTCGACGAGCGGGACACGTTCTCTGTATTCACTGACGCATCGAGAGAGCACGGCGCGTTGTACCAGTTGCCCTTTGGCGTGTTGACGGAGCTGCCGGTGGCCGCTGTGGCGCTGGGCGTTGCGCTGCATGCACTCGAGGCGTTCGCAACGCTCGCTCGCGCGAAGAAGGGCGGTGGGTCGGGCGTTGTGCTTTCAGACGAGCCAGCCGTGCAAACGCTGTATGCGGAGAGCCATGCCCGTTGCCACTCTGCACGCGCTCGTCTTCATGAGCTCGCGGGCGCGGCGTGGGCAACAGTGAATGCCGGCCGCGTGCTGACCCCGACGGATCTCGCGGAGATCACCGCAGGTAGCGTGCTCGGCGTGTCGGATCTCTGTGCCGCGGTTGGCCAATTGGCTCGCGCCGCGGGCATGTCCGCCGTGATGCAGGAAAGTGAATTCGCACGCGCATGGCGGGATCTGCAGGCGGTCGCCGCTCATGTGTCTGTCTCGCCGCGCCAGCTTCCCTCCGCCGGGGCGGCGCTTCTGGCGCGTTGAGCGAACGGAGGCTCGCAGCCGCCGGAACCGGAGCTGGTCTCCGCAAAAGCGCCGGGCCGCGCCAGGCCGGGGGCGACTTTTGTCAATTGGATTTAGCGCGGTGCCTGCGCGTCGAACTTCTGCCCGGTGATGCCGCGGCTCGCGGGGCCGAGCAGGGCCAGATACGCGCTGGTGAGCGATTCCGGCGTCGCCACGGTGTTGGGGTTCTCGGAAGGGTAGGCCTGCACACGCATCGAGGTGCGCGTGGGCCCGGGGTTCAGCGTGTTCACGCGAATCGGCGTGGTGTCCTGCAACTCATGGGCGAGCACCTCCGCGAGGCCCTCGATGCCGAACTTCGATACGGCGTACGCGCCCCAATACGCACGCCCCTTCCGGCCGACGCTGCTGGACGTGAACAGGATCGACGCATCGCTCGAGCGCCTCATCACTGGCAGCAACACGTGTGTCAGGGCGAATGCGGCCGTGAGATTCACGTGCATCACGCGCGACCACGTAGGCACGTCGTAGTGGTCGATGGGCGCGAGCATGCCCAGCAGGCTCGCGTTGTGAAGCAGTCCGTCGAGGCGGCCGTAGCGTTCCACGAGCGCAGAGGCGAGCGTGTCGTAGTCCGACGCGATGGCTTTCTCCAGATCGAACGGCGCGATGCTGGCTTCCACGCCGCCCGCCACTTCGATCTCGGCATGCACGGCTTCGAGCCGCTTCACGTTGCGCCCCACGAGCACGACGTTCGCGCCATGCGTGGCGCAGGCGAGGGCGACGGCACGGCCGATGCCGCGAGTGGGGCCGGTGATGGCGATGACTCGGCCGGCGAGCTCATCGGCGCGCGGCGTGAACGTGCGGGGATCGAACGATGTGCTCATGGCCTGCAGGTCAGTGTTTGAAAGGGCATCGCGATGGGGAACGGCGGAGCTTCGCGGCCTCGCCGGCTCACGTCCCGGCCGACCGGGACGATTCGGTGTCGGCGGGCTCGTCAGGTTGCCCTTCGCCTTTGGGCAGTTCTACCTGCAGCGGCACGCTCTGGAACAGCTCGGACTGGGACGACGCGGGGGGTGCCGGCGGCGGCTCAGCGTTGGCGAGGGCGGCAGCAGATTGCACCGAGGCATCTTCGACTGCCGCCACTGGCGTGCTCTTGCGCGCGAGCTGCGAAACCGGCTCCAGCGTTGCGATGGGTGTATCCGCGGTGACCCCCAGCTCGGGAAAGCGCCGGGCTTGCGGAAGCACCTGCCGTTCGAGTGAGCCGACAGCCGAATTGTAGGCTTCCACGGCCCTGCCGAGCCGCTGGCCGAGCTGCGCGAGGTGATTCACGAACGTGCCGAGGCGCCGGTGCAGCTCCTGCCCCAGGCCGCGGATCGTTGCCGCGTTCTCGGCGACCGCTTTCTGCCTCCAGCCGTACGCCACGGTCTTCATGAGCGCAATGAGCGTGGATGGGGTAGCGATGATGACTCGCTGCTTCAGCGCGGTTTCCAGCATATCCGGCCGCTCGGCGAGCGCGGACGAGAGGAACTGGTCACCCGGCAGGAACAGCACGGCGAACTCCGGGCTGTTCTCGAACTGCGCCCAGTAGTTCTTCGAACCGAGCTGGCGAACGCGTGTTTCCACCTGCTGCGCGTGGCGCTTGAGCGCCACGCCGCGCGCCTCGTCCGTGGCGGCTTCGATGGCTTCGAGATACGCGTCGAGCGGCGTCTTCACGTCGACGACGAGATCGCGCGCTTCCGGCATGTGCACGACGAGATCCGGGCGCAGCGCGCCGTCTTCGCCGACCACCTGCAGCTGCTCGGTGAAGTCACAGTGCTCTGCCATGCCCGCGAGCTCCACCACCCGCCGCAACGTCATCTCACCCCAACGGCCGCGCACCTCGGGACGGCGCAAGGCGGTCACGAGATTGCGTGTCTCCCGTTGAAGCTGTGCGTGCCCGCCGGCAAGGCCCTCGATCTGGGTGCGCAGCGCCGTGAAGGCATCCCGCCGCTCGCGCTCGATGGCCTGCACCTGGGCTTCCGTGCGTTCGAGCGCGGCGCGCAGCGGCTCCACCAGCTGTGCGATGGCGGTCTCCCGTTCCTTCAGGGCGTTCTGTGCGACGACCTGGTCGCGGCTCATGGATTCGCGCGCGAGGCGCAGGAACGACTCGCTGTTGGCGCGCAGCGTTTCGCCGGCCAGAGAATCGAACGACGCGCGCAGGCGCTGCTCCGATTGCTCGAGCAGGGCCGTGCGCTCGGCCTGTTGCTTCTCGTTGGCTTCCCGCCGCACGCGCTCGCCTTCGAGCGCGACGTGCAGCGCATGCTTCTCGCGGCTCGCCCGCAGCGACGCCACGAGATAGCCCAGGGCCGCGCCCACAGCGAGCGCAGCGACCACGAGGACGATGAAGGTGATGCTCAAGACCGCACGAAATGAACGATGTAGTTGATGGAGGGATCGCGTGTCAGCCGGCACTGGGCCGTGAACGGGTTGAAGTCGAGCCCCGCGACCTCCCGCAGGCTCAGGCCCGCGACGCGACCCCAGCCCGCAAGCTCCGCCGGCCGGATGAGACGCTCGTACTCGTGCGTCCCGGGAGGAATGAGCTTCATGACGTACTCGGCGCCGACGATGGCGAGCAGGAAAGACTTCAGGTTGCGGTTGATGGTGGAAACGAACAGCGAGCCGCCAGGGCGCACGAGTGCTGCGAGCGTCGCCACCGTGCTGTGGGGTTGCGGCACGTGTTCCAGCATTTCCATGCAGGTGACGATGTCGTAGGGCTCTGGGCTCGTGGCCGCAAGCGATTCCGCGCTCGCGATCCGGTAGTCGATGTCGAGGTGCTGTTCGGCCGCGTGCAGTCGCGCCACCTCGACCATGCCTTCCGCGAGATCGATACCGGTGACCTGTGCGCCGGCGTGATGAAGCGCTTCGCAGAGGAGGCCGCCGCCGCAGCCGACATCCAGCACCCGCGCGCCGGAGACTTTCGCACGATCCTCCACGAAGCGCGCCCGCACGGGATTGAGGATGTGCAGCGGCTTGAACTCGCCACGCGGATCCCAGAAACGATGCGCGAGCGCGTCGAACTTGCCGACCTCGGCCGCATCCGCAGTGGATGAGTGCGAGTGGTTCGCAGCGGTGGAATTCATGCTCCGGCCCCCGGTTGGATGCGATTGCCCCAATGCTGCGCCAATTGCAACAGTTCCTGCTCATCGAAAGCGAGCAGTCTGCCTTCGCTGACCGCGGCCCTTCCGCCGACCCACACGTCGGTGACGTGCCGGCGTGTGGCCCCGAACAGCACACTCTCGGCCACGGAAGTGACCGGCTGGCTGTCGAGCGAGGCCAGATCGATGCAGGTGAAATCCGCCGCCTTGCCGACTTCGATGGAGCCGCACGTGCTGCCCAGCCCGAGCGCCACAGCGCCGCCCAAGGTTGCGAAGCTCAGCGCGTCCAGCGCGGCGAGAGCCGGCGCGTCTCTGCCGCGCGCGGAGGTGTCACCCGCGTTGGCTGCGAGCAGGGTGGCCAGCCGCGCTTCGGCCAGCAGGTCGAATGCGCCGCTCGAGAGCGGCGAATCGGTGCCGAGCCCGACCGTGACCCCACGCTCCGCCAGCTCGGCGACCGGGCAGCTGCCGCTGCCGAGCCGCAGGTTCGATTGCGGACACGCGATGACGGAAATGCCCGTGCGCTGGACCACCCGTACATCGTCCGCGTCGAGCCGATTCATGTGTACGGCGCTGAAGCCCGGTCGCAGGAGGCCGAGATCCGCAAGCCGCTGCAACGGTCTGCGGCCATGCTGACTCACGCCATCACGCACTTCGAGCTCGGTCTCGTGCAGGGGCATGGCGATGCGTGCATCGAGCTCGTCCGCAACGCTGCGAAGGCGGCTGAGCAAGGCATCGCCTGCTGCGTACGAGGGTGGCGGGGCGAAATACAGTGATACCCATGGGTCGGACCTGTATTCATCCCACAGCCGTTCGGCGTGCGCGAAATGCGCCATCGCATCGTCCGCCCAGGCATCCGTCGCTGTTTCCGACACGGGAAGCCCGATGACCGCGCGCACCCGCGCCGTTGCCGCCGCGCGCGCGGCTTCGTCCGGAAAGAGGCAGGAATCGCCGAAGGCAGTGATCCCCGCACGCAACATTTCGGCGATCGCGAGCTGTGTGCCTTCGCGCACGAAGTCCGGGCTTGCGTGGCGCAGCTCGGCCGGCCGCACGGTTTCGCGCAGCCACCGCAGGGGCGGCGAGTACACGGGCAGGCCGCGCAACAGGCTCATCGGTGCGCGCGTGTGCGCATTCACGAAGCCGGGCAGCAGCACATGACCGGGCCTGGAGACATGCTCGTGAGGCGCGAAACGCGCTGCCAGATCGGCGACCGGACCCACCGCCACGATGCGACCGCCGGTGACCACGACGCCGTGTTCCGCAAGCGCGGCATTGACCGGCGCGACAGGCAGGAGCCATCGGGGCGCGATCAGGAGGTCCGCGGTTTCCTTCGAATGCATGGGCGCCGATACGCGCAAAATACGCGGAAAAAAGGGGGCCGAAGTATATCGGGGGCGCGGCCGCGACGCCTCACTGGTGGGGCTGCCGCGACAACGGTGCGGCCGGGGCGCATCGCAGGTGCGGGTGAGCGATCAACGTGCCTCGTATGGTAAAGTTCGCCTTTCCCACGACTCCCGGATCGAATGTCGGATATCGCTCGCGAAATCGTGCCGGTCAATCTCGAAGACGAGATGCGGCAGTCCTACCTCGACTATGCGATGAGCGTTATCGTCGGGCGCGCCCTGCCCGACGTGCGCGACGGCCTGAAGCCCGTTCATCGTCGCGTGCTCTACGCCATGCGCGAGCTGTCGAACGACTGGAACAAGCCGTACAAGAAGTCGGCGCGCATCGTCGGCGACGTCATCGGCAAGTACCACCCCCATGGCGACTCCGCGGTGTACGACACCATGGTGCGCATGGCGCAGCCCTTCTCGATGCGCTACATGCTCATCGACGGACAGGGCAACTTCGGCTCCGTCGACGGAGACATGCCGGCGGCCATGCGCTATACCGAGGTGCGCATGTCGCGCCTCGCGCACGAGTTGCTGGCGGACATCGACAAGCAAACGGTCGATTTCACCCCGAACTACGACGAGACGGAGAGCGAGCCGTCCGTCCTGCCCACGCGAGTGCCGAACCTGCTCATCAACGGGCAGACGGGCATCGCCGTGGGCATGGCCACGAACATCCCGCCCCACAACCTCGCGGAAGTGGTGAACGCGTGCCTCGCCATCCTGGATGATCCGGCGATCACACTCGCGGGTCTGATGCAGCACGTCCCGGGGCCGGATTTCCCCACCGCCGGCATCATCAACGGCGCGCAGGAGATCGCCACCGCGTATCGCACGGGCCGCGGCCGTCTTTCCATCCGCGCGCGCACGCATGTCGAAGAAATCGGCAAGGGCGACCGCCAGGCCATCATCGTCACCGAGCTGCCGTACCAGGTGAACAAGGCGCGCCTGCTCGAGCGCATCGCAGATCTGGTGCGTGCCAAGGACATCGAGGGCATCTCCGAGCTGCGCGACGAGTCCGACAAGGACGGCATGCGCGTCGTCATCGAGCTGAAGCGGGGCGAGGTTGCGGATATCGTCCTCAACAACCTCTATGCGCAGACGCCCATGGAGACCGTGTTCGGCATCAACATGGTCGCGCTGCAGGATGGGCAGCCGAAGCTGCTGTCGCTGCGCGAGATGCTGGATGCGTTCATCCGGCACCGGCGTGAAGTCATCACCCGCCGCACGATCTTCGACCTCGCCAAGGCGCGCGAACGTGCGCACATCCTGGAAGGTCTCGCCGTTGCGCTCGCGAACATCGACGAGGTGATCGCGCTCATCAAGGCGTCGCCATCGTCCGCGGAGGCGCGCGACGCCCTGCAGGCCCGGCCCTGGCCGGCCGGAATCGTGCCGCAGCTGCTCGAGCGCGCCGGCGCCATTTCCACGCGGCCCGCCGGGCTCACGTCGGACTTCGGCATGAACGGCGGCGGCTACCACCTCTCGGAAGCCCAGGCCCAGGCCATCCTGGACATGCGGCTGCACCGCCTCACAGGACTCGAGCAGGACAAGATCATTGCCGAGTACAAGGAACTGCTCGAACGCATCCGCGATCTGGGCGACATTCTGGCCCGGCCGGAGCGCCTGACGCAGGTGATCCGCGATGAGCTCGTCGAGGTGCGCGAAGCCTATGGTGACGCGCGCCGCACCGAGATCAACCGCGACCACCTCGACCTCAGCACCGAGGACCTGATCGAGCCACAGGACGTGGTCGTCACGCTTTCCCATGCGGGCTACGCCAAGTCGCAGCCGGTCACGGAATATCAGACCCAGCGCCGGGGCGGCCGTGGCAAGGCGGCCACGGCAGTCAAGGACGAAGACTTCGTGGAGAAACTATTCGTGGCACACACACATGACACCGTTCTGTGTTTCTCGAACCGCGGCAAGGTTTACTGGCTGAAGGTCTACGAGCTGCCCCAGGCAGGTCGTGGCGCCCGCGGCAAACCCATGGTGAACCTGCTGCCGCTGGAGGAGGGCGAGAAGATCAACGCCGTCCTGCCCGTGAAGCAGTACGACGAACAGCATTTCGTGTTCATGGCCACGAGCCAGGGCACGGTGAAGAAGACGCCGCTCACGGCGTTCTCGCGCCCGCGCACCACCGGCATCATCGCGCTCGACCTGGCGGAGAACGACCGCCTCGTCGGCGTCGGGCTCACCGATGGCAGCAAGGAAATCCTGCTCGTCACGAGTGGCGGCAAGGCCATCCGCTTCGGCGAAGGCGAAGTGCGCCCGATGGGCCGCGAAGCCGCCGGCGTCCGCGGCATCAAGCTCGGTGAAGGTCACGAGCTCGTGGGCCTCATCGTCGTGGGTGAAGGCAACATCCTGACGGCTTCGGAGAACGGCTACGGCAAGCTCACGCCGCTCGACGATTTCCCGCAGCACGGTCGCGGCGGGCAGGGCGTCATCGCGCTCCAGACGACGGATCGCAACGGCGCCACCGTTGCCGCGCTCCAGGTGACCGCCGGCCAGGAAGTCATGCTGATCAGCTCCACCGGCACGCTCGTGCGCACGCCGGTGGATGAAATCTCGGTCGTGGGGCGGAACACGCAGGGCGTGCGCCTCATCCGCCTCGGTGAAGGTGAGCGCCTCGTCGGCATCGAGCGCATCGACGAGAGTCTCGAAGGTGAAACCGCGGAATCCACCGAAGGCGGCGCAGCCGCTGAAGGCGCGGCGCCCGGGCCCACGTCCGACACGCCCGACACGTCCTCCGACACGCCGCCCGATCCACCGCAGTCGTAACAGTGGCAAGCCGAGCGCTCGGGGGGCGTCCTCCCCGATGCGCTCGCGGCCCTTGCGGGCCACCCCAGCGCCCACGGGCGCCGCCGCAATCAGCGCCCCAAGAGGGCGCCGAGTTGCTAAGATCGCACGCCCCCTGATCCATTCCCCGAAAGGGAGCTCGTGCGCGTATTCAATTTCGCCGCGGGGCCGGCAACCCTGCCCCTTGAAGTCCTGAACCAGGCTCGTGAAGAGCTGCTCGACTGGCAGGGCTCCGGCATGTCCGTCATGGAAGTGAGCCATCGGAGCAAGGCGTTCATCGCCGTCGCCGAGGAGGCGGAAAGCGTCCTGCGCGGGCTGCTCGCCGTGCCGGCGAGCTACAAGGTGCTCTTCCTGCAAGGCGGGGGCACGGGCCAGTTCGCGGCCGTGCCGCTGAACCTCGCCTCGCCGGATTCCGTAGTGGATTACCTCAATACGGGCGCGTGGTCGAAGAAAGCGCTGGGTGAAGCCAAGCGCTTCGCGAAAGTGAACGTGGTCGCCGATGAGGCCGCGTCCAACTACAGCACGGTGCCCGAGCAGGGCACGCTCGAGCTCACGCCGAACGCCGCGTACGTGCACTACACGCCGAACGAAACCATCGGCGGCGTCGAGTTTCCGTATATCCCGGACACGGGCAGTGTCCCGCTCGTGGCGGACATGTCTTCGACCCTGCTCTCGCGTCCGCTCGAGGTGTCGAAGTTCGGCGTCATCTACGCGAGCGCGCAGAAGAACATCGGCCCGTCGGGCCTTGCCGTCGTCATCGTCCGGGAGGATCTGCTCGGCAAGGCGCGCCAGGGCACCCCTTCGATCTGGGACTACAAGGCGATGGCGGCCGACGGCTCCATGTCCAACACGCCGCCCACGTTCGGGTGGTACCTCTCCGGGCTCGTGTTCAAGTGGCTCGAGGCGAACGGCGGCCTCCAGTGGATCGCGGAGCGCAACCGCGCCAAGGCCGCGAAGCTCTACGATGCCATCGATTCTTCCGGCTACTACCGCAACCCGGTGACGAAGCACTGCCGCTCGTGGATGAACGTGCCCTTCACGCTGCCGAACCCCGATCTCGACAAGACCTTCTGCGCGGAAGCGAAGGCCGCGGGCCTCACGAATCTCGAAGGGCATCGCTCGGTCGGCGGCATGCGTGCGAGCCTCTACAACGCGATGCCGCCCGAAGGCGTCGACGCACTCATCGCATTCATGAAGGAGTTCCAGCGTCGCCACGGGTGATCCGCGGTGAAAACATCCATGCGTTACCGAATCCTCACCCTGAACAACATCAGCGCGCGCGGGCTCGAGCGGCTGCCGCGCGACCGCTACGAAGTCGGCTCGGAAGTGGCCGAGCCGCACGCCATCCTCCTGCGCTCGGCGGACATGCACAAATACGATGTGCCTGCGTCCGTGCTCGCCGTCGGCCGCGCCGGCGCCGGAACCAACAACATTCCGGTCGCCGTGTTCAGCAGACGCGGCGTGCCCGTGTTCAACACGCCCGGCGCGAACGCCAACGCGGTGAAGGAGCTCGTGCTCGCGAGCCTGTTCCTCGCGGCCCGCAACATCGTGCAGGCGTGGGAATTCGCCCGCTCCCTGCAGGGTGATGACGAAACCATCGACAAGGCGGTGGAGGCGGGCAAGAAGAAGTTCGTCGGTTTCGAGATGCCGGGCCGCACGCTCGGTGTCATCGGCCTCGGCGCCATCGGCGTGGAGGTCGCGAACTCCGCACACGCGCTCGGCATGAAGGTGCTGGGGTACGACCCGCAGATCACCGTGCAGCGCGCCTGGCAGCTTTCCGCGAACGTGGAGCAGGCGCTGTCGCTCGATGACATGTTCGCCCGGTGTGATGCGATCACGGTGCACGTGCCATTGACGGACGACACGCGCGGTCTCGTGAACACGGCGCGTCTCAAGCTCATGAAGAAGGGCGGCGTCATTCTCAACTTCTCGCGTGCGGCCATCGTGGACGACAAGGCCGTGATCGCCGCGCTGGATGACGGCCGGCTGCACGCCTACGTGTGCGACTTCCCGAAGAACGATCTCAAGTCGCACCCGAAGGTGGTGACGCTGCCGCACCTCGGCGCCTCCACGGGCGAAGCGGAGGAGAACTGCGCCGTCATGGTGGCCGAGCAGGTCAGGGATTTCCTCGAGAACGGGAACATCCGGAACAGCGTCAACTACCCGGAAACCGTGCTGCCGCGCGCGCCGAACGCAGCGCGCCTCGCCATCGCGAACAGCAACGTGCCGAACATGGTTGGCCAGATCTCCACGTGCCTGGCTTCGGCCGGGCTCAACATCGCGGACCTGCTGAACAAGTCCCGCGGCGAGTACGCCTACACGCTCATCGACGCGGACGGCGAAATCGGGGAGGACGTGCTGGCAAAGATTCGCGGCATCGACGGCGTGCTCACCGCGCGCCTGGTCTGAAGGCACCATGGCTCGCAGGAAAAGCAGGTCAGCGCGGGGTTCGGCGGGCACCGTTGCTGCCCGCAACAGCCGCGTTCCCGCGGCCGAGGCGCAGGATGAAGGCTCCGCCGCGGCCGCCCCGCCCGCCGCGGCGGCTGCCGCTCCGGTCGACCTTGCCCAGGTGCGGGCCCGCATCGATTCGGTGGACGAGCAGATCCACGCCCTGCTGAGCGAGCGCGCGAAGCTTGCGCAGCTCGTCGGCATTTCCAAGACCCTCGATGGCCGCACCGTCGATTTCTATCGCCCGGACCGCGAAGCCCAGGTGCTGCGGATGGCCAAGGCCCGCAACAAGGGCCCGTTGCGCAATGAAGAGGTGCTGCGCCTCTTCCGCGAAATCATGTCTGCCTGCCTTGCCCAGCAGGAGCCGCTGAAGGTCGCTTTCCTCGGCCCCGAAGGCACGTTCACGCAGACCGCGCTGTACTCGCATTTCGGGCATTCGGTGCGCGCGCTGCCGCTGCCGGCCATCGACGAAGTGTTCCATGAAGTGGAGGCCGGCACCGCGGACTTCGGCGTCGTGCCCGTGGAGAACTCCACGGAAGGCACCGTCAACAACACGCTGGACCGGTTCCTCAACTCGCCGCTCAAGATCTGTGGCGAGGTGGAAGTGCGCATCCATCACTTCCTCATGGGCAGCATGCCGTCGCTGGATCGCATCCTGCGCATCTGCTCGCACCCGCAGTCGCTGGCCCAGTGCCGCGTGTGGCTGGATGATCATTTGCCGGAAGTGGAACGCGTGCCCGTCTCCAGCAACGCCGAAGGCGCCCGGCGCGCGCGCGACGAGAAGGGCACGGCCGCCATCGCCGGCGAGACCGCCGCGGAGGTCTACGGCCTGCCGATCCTCGCCGCGCAGATCGAGGACCGGCCGGACAACACCACCCGGTTCTTCGTCCTGGGCCGCAAGCTCTTCACGCCGAGCGGCGATGACCGCACGACGCTGCTCGTTTCGATGTCGCACGCGGATTCGGCCGGCGCGCTCTTCAAGCTGCTCGAGCCGTTTTCCACGCATCAGGTGAACATGACGCGCATCGAGTCCCGCCCCTCGCATCGGCGCAAGTGGGACTACGTGTTCTTCATCGACATCGAGGGCCACGCCGAGGAGGAGAGGGTGGCGAAGGCGCTGGAAGCGCTCAGGAAACGGGCTTCGCTGTTTCGCGTGCTCGGCTCCTACCCGCGCGCCGTGTCATAGGGTCGAGGTTCATGCAGCGCTATTTTTGCCAACCCGGAAGTCAGATCGGCGGTGAGATCACCGTGCCCGGCGACAAGTCCGTCTCGCACCGCTCGCTCATGCTCGGCGGTATCGCCGAGGGCACCACTGAGGTTCGCGGCTTCCTTGAAAGCGAGGATTGCCTCGCCACGCTTTCCGCCCTGCGCAGTCTCGGGGTGAACATCGGCCGCTTCGGCGGCAACCGCGTCGTGATCCACGGCGTGGGGCTCGATGGCTTCAAGGCCCCCTCGGGCCCGCTCGACATGGGCAATGCCGGCACGGCCATGCGGCTCTTCATGGGCCTCCTCTCCGGCCAGGCGTTCGACAGCACCCTTGTCGGGGATTCTTCGCTCATGAAGCGCCCCATGGAGCGCGTCGCCGTGCCGCTGCGCCTCATGAATGCGTCCATCAGCACGCAGAACGGTCTTCCGCCCGTCGTCATCCACGGCGGCCGCGGGCTGCATGCCGTGGACTACGCGCTTCCGGTTGCGAGCGCACAGGTGAAGTCGGCGCTGCTGCTGGCTGCGCTGAAGGCAGATGGGCGCACACGCGTCACGGAGCCGGCTGCCACGCGGGACCATACGGAGCGCATGCTCACCGCGTTCGGCGTGGAAGTGCTGCGCACGGATCGCAGCGTCGCCATCGAGGGTGGCCAGGTTTTGCGCGGCACGGTGGTGGATGTGCCGGCGGATTTCTCGTCCGCCGCGTTCTTCCTCGTGCTCGGCTGCCTCGCCGCGGAAAACAGCCTCACCCTGCGGAACGTCGGCATCAACCCCACCCGCACGGGCCTTCTGGACCTGCTCATCATGATGGGCGCCGCTATCCGCGTGCGGCCGAAAGGGCCGGCGGACAAGACGGTCGGCGAACCCCTGGCGGATATCGAGGTGCGCGCGGGCAAGCTGCGCGGCATCACGGTGCCCGAGGCGCTCGTGCCGCTTTCCATCGACGAGTTTCCCGTGTTCTTCATCGCAGCGGCCTGCGCGGAAGGTGAGACGCTCCTGCGCGGCGCGCACGAGCTGCGCGTCAAGGAAAGCGACCGCCTCGCCGTCATGGCCGAAGGCCTCGCCCGCCTCGGTGTGGAGCACGAGTTGCTGCCCGACGGCATCTGGATCCGCGGCGGCTCGGGCTTCTCCGGCGGCACCATCGACAGCCACGGCGATCACCGCATCGCCATGGCGTTCGCCGTGGCGAGTGCACGCGCCACCGGTCCCCTCGAAATCCGCGACGTCGCGAACGTCGCCACCTCTTTCCCCGGCTTCGTCGACACCGCGCGCAGCGCCGGCCTCCAGATCGATGCCAGCTGAATCGCTCCCGACCGACGCGATGGCGCCAGGCGCGAGAACCTCCGGGCCCGCTTTTTGCGGAACCCGCGCTCACTGACATGCCAGCCCCCATCGTCACCATCGACGGCCCGAGCGGCTCCGGTAAAGGCACCATCAGCCGCGCAGTCGCCCGGCATGCGGGCTGGCACCTGCTCGACAGCGGCGCGCTCTATCGTCTGGCAGCGCTCCAGGGCATCCGCAAGGGCCTGGCCCCCGATGACGTCGCGGGGCACGCGCGCCTTGCCGCAACCATGAACGCGGCGTTCGGCACCCGGCCGGATGGCTCGGAGCTCGTCACCCTGGACGAGGAGGACGTTACGGCGGACCTGCGCTCGGAGGTCGCTGGCAATGGGGCGTCCCGCGTCGCCGCCTGGCCGGAGCTGCGTGCGGCGCTCCTGGCGCGCCAGCATGCGTTCGCCCGCCCACCCGGGCTGGTGGCGGACGGCCGGGACATGGGAACCGTCGTGTTCCCGGCCGCGGTACTCAAGATCTTCCTCACGGCGAGCGCGGAAGAACGCGCCCGACGTCGCCATAAGCAGTTGAAAGACAAGGGGTCCGGTGTTAGCCTTGCCGCCCTTTCTCGCGAGATCGCCGAACGGGATCAGAGGGACTCGACCCGTGCGGTCAGCCCGCTGAAGCCCGCGCCGGATGCCGAGGTCATCGACTCCACCACGCTCAGCATCGAGCAGGTCGTCAGTCGGGTGCTCGACATCGGGCGCGCCCGTTCGCTCTGGCCCTGAAGGTCGGCAGTGCGGCGCGGGGAGTTTTTGGGGTTCGAATCGACTTTTGACAGGCGGCCGTCAGGGAAGCACGGCCGGTAATCATCTGCCTGGGCCCGTTGGGAACGTGGGTCCAGTACATGCGCAGGCTGCCCGCCGCCAATCCCGGCCGCGGCGCTCGCGCGAAGTGAAGGTATGACAGAAAGTTTCGCTCAACTCTTCGAAGAGAGTCTCGCCAACAAGCGCATCCGTCCCGGGATGATCCTCACCGGGCTCGTCGTCGATGTCACCGACGACATCGTCATCGTCAACGTGGGCCTGAAGTCCGAGGCCGTGATCTCCATCGACCAGTTCAAGAACGAACGGGGCGAGATCGAGGTCAAGGCCGGCGATGAAGTGGAAGTTGCGCTCGATTCCGTGGAGGACGGCACGGGCGAAACCCGCCTGTCCCGCGAGAAGGCCAAGCGCGCCCGCACCTGGACGCGTCTCGAGACTGCCTTCAACAATTCCCAGATCGTCACCGGCGTCATCACGGGCCGCGTCAAGGGCGGCTTCACGGTGGAGATCGAGAACGTCCGCGCGTTCCTGCCCGGTTCGCTCGTCGACGTGCGCCCCGTGCGCGACACGTCCTACCTCGAGAACAAGCCTCTCGAGTTCAAGGTCATCAAGCTCGACCAGAAGCGCAACAACGTCGTGGTTTCGCGGCGTGCGGTCGTCGAGCAGGAGTTCTCCGCCGAGCGCAGCGCACTCATGGAGAACCTGCAGGAAGGCGCAGTCGTGCGCGGCACGGTCAAGAACCTCACCGACTACGGTGCGTTCGTCGACCTCGGCGGCATCGATGGCCTCCTGCACATCACGGACATGGCGTGGAAGCGCGTCAAGCACCCGTCGGAAGTCGTCAAGGTCGGCGACGAGATCGACGTGCGCATCCTCAAGTTCGACCGCGAGCGTTCGCGCGTGAGCCTGGGTCTCAAGCAGCTGGGCGCCGATCCGTGGGAGAACATTTCCCGCCGCTATCCGCCGCACACCCGCGTGTTCGGCAAGGTCACGAACATCGCCGACTACGGCGCGTTCGTCGAGATCGAGGATGGGGTCGAAGGTCTCGTGCACGTCTCCGAGATGGACTGGACCAACAAGAACGTCAACCCGGCCAAGGTCGTGCACACGGGCCAGGAAGTCGAGGTCATGGTGCTCGACGTGGACGAGGAGCGCCGTCGTATTTCGCTGGGCCTGAAGCAGTGCCAGTCGAACCCGTGGAAGGAGTTCGCCGAGAACTACAACCGCGGCGACAAGGTCTCGGGCCAGATCAAGTCGATCACGGACTTCGGCATCTTCATCGGCCTGCCGGGCAACATCGATGGCCTCGTGCACCTCTCCGACATCTCCTGGGATCTCCCGGGCGAGGAGGCCGTGCGCAACTACCAGAAGGCCCAGCAGATCGAGGCGATGGTGCTGTCCATCGACCCCGAGCGCGAGCGCATCTCACTCGGCATCAAGCAGCTCGCGAAGGATCCGTTCTCCGCCTACATCGCTGAAAACCCGAAGGGCACCATCGTCCGCGGCACCGTCAAGGAAGTTGACGCCCGTGGCGCGATCATCGACCTCGGCAACGGCGTGGAAGGCCAGCTTCGTGCCTCCGAGCTCGGGCGCGATCGCGTGGAAGACGCGCGCACCGTGCTGAAGGAAGGCGAGGAGATCGAAGCCAAGTTCACCGGCGTGGATCGCAAATCGCGCACCATTTCGCTCTCCATCAAGGCCAAAGAGATCCATGAGGAAGCGGAAGCCGTGCAGAGCTATCGGTCTTCGGACTCGTCGTCGAGCGGCACCAGCCTCGGCGACCTGCTGAAGGAGCAGATCGGCTCGAGCGAGCGAAACTGAGCCGGGGACGGGAACCTGGAAGCGATGGGGCGTCGGATGTCGACGCTCCATCGTCCGGGCGTCCGAGGGCCGCGCACGGCCCTCACGGGTCCGAAGGGCGAGACATGACGAAGTCGGAACTCATCGAGATCATCACGGCGAAGCAGAAGCACCTGCCGGCGAAGGACGTCGAGCTGGCGCTGAAGCAGATTCTCGAGATCATGAGCGATGCGCTCTCCACCGGTGAGCGGATCGAGATCCGCGGCTTTGGCAGCTTCTCGCTGCATTTCCGCCCGCCCCGCCAGGGGCGCAACCCCAAGACCGGTGAAGCCGTCGCGCTTTCCGGCAAGTACGTGCCGCACTTCAAGCCCGGCAAGGACCTGCGCGAGCGCGTGAACGACGGCGCGGGTCGCCCCATCCGCGACTGACGCGCGGCCCCGTCGGGACGACATGCCGTCGTGATCGACCTGCCACCCCTGCTTCTCGGGCTCGCGTTCATCGCAGTGGGGGCGGCGGCGTGGTACATCGGCCGCCGCAGCGGCGCGGCACGCACCGTGCGTCTGCCGCGTGACTACTACGTCGGCCTCGACCATCTCATCAACGATCGCATCGACCGCGCCGCCGAAGTGTTTGCGCGCGTGGCCGAGGCGGAAGCCCAGTCGAACGTCGAAGGTGACGCGGCGGAGATCCAGTTCGCTCTCGGCAGCCTCTTCAGGCGGCGGGGCGAGATGGACAGGGCCATCGGCGTGCACTCGCGACTGCGCGAGCACGGTTCGCCGGCGCTGCGTGACAAGGCTGCCTTCGAGCTCGGGCTCGACTACCTGAGCGCGGGCCTCATGGATCGCGCCGAGCGTCTGTTCGAGGAGCTCGCCGCCTCGCGCGAGTACCGGAACGCCGCCATCGAGCACCTGCTGCGCATCTACGAGCAGCAGATGGATTGGCCCAATGCCCTGAGGCTGTTCCATGAGTTGCCGCCGGCGGTGCAGGCGGAGCGCAGGCGCGTGGCGGCCCACTATCTTTGCGAGCTGGCCGAGCAAGCGCTCCTGCAAGGTGACAAGGACCGGGCGCAGCTGCTCCTGAAGCAGGCTCGAACGCATGACGCGGATCTGCCGCGCGCCGCCATCCTCGCCGCACGCATTACCGAAGCGCTCGGCGATGGGCGCTCTGCGCTTGCCACTTATCTGGGAGCGCTCGAGGCGGCACCGGCGCTCTCGCTGGAGATCATCCCCCGCGTGCTGGCCCTGGCAGGGGAGCTGGGTGACGTCGATGTGGTGGGTGCGCTGACCCAGCGCCTGCAGAGCACTGGCCGGGTGAGCGAGCGGCAGCTCGCGTGGCTGCTGGCCACTGCTCTGCCTACGCTTGGCGCGCGACAACTGCCGGAGCTTGCTGGCCGCGAGCCTTCACCCGCGGAGGCCAGCACGCTAGGTGCCCTGCTCACGCGGATCAGCGATTCGGGCGGCCGCTACCAGTGCGATGACTGCGGGCTGCACAGTGTCGGCTGGTACTGGCACTGCCCGAAGTGCCGTTCGTGGGACAGCATGAGGCCCGCCGTCTTCAAGTGGGCCGAGCGCACGAGCTGAAAAGCAAGCGACAAATCTGCACGACTGCAGCAGGCATGCCCATGGGGCGTGCGCACGCATGGCCCTAGTCTCCCTGGCGCGGCGTCACCGTCGTGACATCGGTTTGTCACAGGCGCCGCACTGGCCTTCAACGGGGCCAGCAACAAGCCAAGGAGGCTCATCATGCGAATCTTCTCTTCTGTCCTCGTTTCCTCCGGCCTAGTCTTTTCCGCGCTGCTGCCGCTGTCCGCGGTCGCGGGTCCGGTGGACATCAACACCGCGGATGCGACGACGCTCGCGCGGGAACTGAACGGCATCGGGCCGGCGCGTGCACAGGCCATCGTCGCCTATCGCAACCAGCACGGGCCGTTCAAATCCGTCGACGAGCTCGCCCTCGTGAAGAACATCCCGCAGAAGGTCATCGATGCGAACCGCGAGTTCCTGCGAATGGAGGGCGGCAAGGCGCCGCGCGCGGAGAGCCGGCCGCCCGCCAAGGCGGATGCGTCGACCGTCGCGCGTGCGGACGTCAATTCCGACGCGAAGCCGGCGGCGAAACGGGCTCCGAACCCGTGAGCGGGCGAGGGCGCCGGCCGATCCGGTCCACCGCCGGCCGGCGCCCTCGGGCCGGCCGGCGATAGCCGCCAGCGGAGGCAAGAGTCGCAGTGCGGGCCGTGGGGGTATGCAAAGCATGCGTAGCATGCAGTCGCCGTTTGCCGTCAGGTATGTGAGCTGCTGAGCATGCGCCCCATCGCGGGCTTCTTTACACTTGGCCCGCCCGTTAGCTCGAGGAGGGCTCGATGAGTCTGAAGTCTCCGATCCGCACGGCAGTATTCCCGGTCGCTGGGCGCGGCACGCGCTTCTTGCCAGCGACCAAGGCAAGCCCGAAAGAGATGCTTCCCGTTGTAGACAAGCCGCTGATCCAGTACGCCGTGGAGGAGGCGCTTGCCGCAGGGGCGAGTCGCCTGGTCTTCATCACCGGCGCCTCCAAGCGCGCGATCGAAGACCATTTCGATTCCGACCAGGAGCTCGAAGCCATCCTCGAGCAGCAAGGCAAGAGCGACCTGCTGGAGCAGGTCAGGCGAGTCGTGCCTTCCTACGCGGCGTGCATCTACATTCGTCAGCCGGAGCCCCTGGGTCTGGGGCACGCGGTGCTGTGCGCGCAGCCGGCGGTGGGTGCCGAACCCTTCTTCGTGCATCTCGCGGATGACCTCATTCGCAGCGAAGTCCCCTGCCTCAAGCAGATGGCGGATGTCTACGCGGCCAAGCGCTCGAGTGTGCTCGGCTGTGAAATCGTCCCCCACAAGGACACCGAGCGGTACGGCATCGTCGAAGTGGAAGCGCAGCGGTCGCCCACGAGCCGTATCCGGAGCATCGTGGAAAAGCCAAAGCCGGCCGTGGCGCCATCGAACCTCGCTGTCGTGGGTCGCTACGTGCTGACGCCTGCACTGTTCGAGCACCTCGAGCGCATCGGCAAGGGGTCGGGCGGCGAGATCCAGCTGACCGACGGCATCGCATCGCTGATGAGTGAAGAGGCCGTGTACTCGTACCAGTTCAGCGGCAAGCGCTACGACTGCGGCAGCAAGCTCGGCTATCTCCAGGCGACCGTCGAATACGCCCTCGGCCATCCGCAACTCGGCAAGGAGTTTGCGAAGTACCTGAAGGGCGTGAACAAGAGCTCGGAGAAGCTGAAGAAGCACGCCCCAGGCAAGCGCGCGCCACGCAAGGCCAAGTAGGGCGGATGAGGCGGCGCTGGCTTCGTCAGCGCCGCGGCGCGCCCTGGCGTGCGCACTCGACCAGCGAGCCGCCGCGTTTGATCGTTTTCATGCCGATCGTGGTGGTGAGGCGCTGCACGCCCGGCATGCGCGCGATGTCGACGCGGAGCATTTCGTCCAGCGCCGCAATGCCCGTGACCAGCACGTGAAGCAGGTAGTCCCCCTGGCCTGCCGTCGTGTAGCACTCGATGATCGAAGGGTGGCGCAGCACCGCCGCCTCGAAATCCGCGTGACGCGTGGCCGTGATGGTGACCTGCACGAACGCATGCAGCTCGAGCCCCAGGGCCGCCGGATCGATCTCGGCCCGGTAGCCCGTGATCACTTTGCGGCGCTCGAGGTGCTGCACGCGCGTCCAGGTGGGCGTTTTCGAAAGGCCGATCTGCTCGGCGAGACTGTTGAAGGAGAGCCGGCCGTCCTTCTCCAGCAGGCGCAGGATGGCTTCGTCCGATCGATCGGTCATTGGAACGTTTTCCCCGGGTTTGCCGATCCGGGAGAACTATAGCCTTTTCAGGAGGCCTGTAAGGAGGACGTTTCACCTTCAGCGTGGGCGGCAGCGAGCCTCGGCAGCCAGATCGTCATCACCGCGCCGCCGCCTTCACGGTTCGCAAGACTGAACCGGCCGTCGTGTGCTTCCACGATCTCACGGCACAACGTGAGGCCGAGGCCGGTGCCCGAAGGCTTGGTGGAATAGAAAGGCAGCAGCGCATCGCGCAGCACGTCTTCGCTGAGCCCGGTGCCACGATCGGCCACTTCGACCATCCAGCCGTCGTGCACGGCGTGCACGGTGACTTCGATGTCCTCTTTCTTCGAGCCGGACTCCGCGGCGTTCTTGAGCAGATTGATCATGACCTGCTCGAGCTGGGTGGCATCGAACGTCGCGGCACCCTCGGGCAGGGGCCGCCCGAGGCGGAAGCTCACGGTTCCCTCCAGGCGCGCGAAGAACGACCGCCACTCCACCCGGGCCAGTTTCGGCTGCGGCAGCTTGGCGAAGCGTGCATACCCGTCGATGAACGTTGCAAGGTGCGTTGCGCGGTCCGCGATGGTGGTGAACACGCGCTGCAGCCGGGCGGAATCGGCCTGCGCGTTGGGATCTGTTGAGCCGGCGGCGGTGTCGGCAGCGAGCCTGTCACGCGTCAACATCAGCCCCGAATTCGCAAGCGAGGAGATGGGCGCAAGGGAGTTGTTGAGCTCGTGCGCGATGACCCGAATCACTTTCTTCCAGACGGCGACCTCCTGCGCCGCCAGCTCGCGCGTGAGCTGCTTCAGCAGAAGCAGCCTGTGAGGCTGTGCATTCAGCAGGAAGCGCCGCTGCGAGAGGTGATACACCTCCGCCTCGGCACCTTGTTGCATCGTGAAGAGTGTGTCCGCGCTGCCAGCGACGGCATCACGCAGGGGGGCCGGTGCCTTCTCCAGCACGGCATTCAGCTCCAGCCCCTCGAGCTTGCGGCCGCCGTGCAGCAGCTGGCGAGCGGCAAGGTTGCTGAAGACGATGCGGTCGGCCGCGTTGGTGAGCACGAGCGCAAGCGGGGTGGTCTGGATGACGGTATCGAGCAGCAATTCGCGCTGATGCAGATCCAGCCGCTCGCGGCGGAGCAGATCGCCCACCGAGTTGTAGGCCGCGACCAGATCGCCGAGGTCATCGTGGAGAGGGCGGGCAATCGAGATGCTGTAGTCGTGATCCCGCACACTCGCCATGCCATCGCGCAGTGCGCCGATGACCGCCGTCCAGGAGTGGGTCATGAGCCTCCCCAGCCAGATGCCCAGGGGCAGGGAGATCGCCAGGGACGCCGCTGCGGCGAATGCCGGCATGAGCCAGCGACCAAGGAACGCGGTGGCCGCAGCCGACACGATCGCGGTGATGACGATCGCGACGAAAACCCGCCCGGTGAGGGACAGGCGCATCGGGGCGCGATTCCAGGACATCAGACGTCCGCGCGGAGGCGGTCCGTTTCGGGCTTGATTCCGAGCTTCTCCATGCGGCGATAGAGTGCCTGACGGGAGAGGCCGAGGTCACGCGCCGCGCGAGCCACCACACCCTTGGCGCGCTCCAGCGCTTCCTCGACGGTGGGTTTGTCGAGGTGCGGCTCGTCCGGCGAGGGCTGCGCATTGGCCGGCAGGTTCAGCACCGCAGCGCTGATGGCAGGGGTCCTGGAAAGGAGACACGCGCGCTTGATGGCGTTCTGCAGTTCCCGGACATTGCCGGGCCAGTCATGGCGGGTGAGGGCGCGTTCCGCATCCGGTGCCAGCGTGAAGCCGGATTCGAGGAAGAATCGTGCGAGGGGGACGATATCCTCCCGCCGGTCCGCGAGCGCGGGGACCTCGAGCTCGATCACGTTGAGCCGATAGAAGAGATCTTCACGGAAGCGACCCTCGCGGATCGCCTGGCGCAGATTGGCGTTCGTTGCAGCGATGACGCGCACACGCGTGCGACGCGTGGTGCTCGAGCCAAGCCGCTCGAACTCCCCCGTCTGCAACACGCGAAGGAGCTTCGCCTGGCCGGCGCCGGGGAGATTGCCGAGCTCATCCAGGAACAAGGTGCCGCCGTCCGCCGCCTCGAAGCGCCCGACTCGCGCCCGCGCTCCGGTGAAAGCGCCTGTCTCGGTGCCGAAGAGCTCCGCTTCCATCAGCTCGTTCGGCAGCGCGCCGAGGTTCACCTTCAGGAACGGCTTGTCGCGCACGGACGAGTTGGCCTGCACGATGTTCGCGATGACTTCCTTGCCGGCGCCGTTGGGGCCGGTGATGAGAATGGGCACGTCGGCATGCGCCACGTGCGTGGCGGTGGAGACGAGCGTGTGCATGGCATCGCTCTGATAGACGATGCCGCACAGGTTGTAGCGCTCGGCCAGGTCCGCCCGGGCTTCGCTGCGCTGGCGATGGATCGCGCGGGTTTCGGTCTGGGCACGACGCAGATCCAGAAGGTTGCGCACGGTCGTGAGCAGGCGCGCATCTTCCCAGGGCTTGGCCACGTAGTCGGCCGCGCCGGCTTTCACCAGCTCCACGGCCGTTTCGAGGTGGGTCCACGCCGTGATGAGGACGATGGGAATGTCCGGGTAACGCGTGCGGATATCCCGAAACAGGGCCATGCCTTCCTCGCCGCGGGTCGCCTCGCGGCGGAAGTTCATGTCCTGGATGACGAGGTCGACGGATTCACTTGCGAGAATGGCGAGCCCTTCCGTGGGCCCGGGCGCAGTCAGCACCCGCACGCCGTGCATCGAAAGCAACACATCGAAGGCCGTGCACACGGCCTCGTTGTCGTCGATCACGAGGACGGTGTGGTTCGCCAAGCTGTCCCGCAGGTGATGAGTCGAACTCATGCGCTCAGATGCTCCGGCCGCTGCTCACGTTGTAATGGCCTCACGCCTCGTTGCTCAGATGGTGCGGGTCGCCACCGCCGGGGAGATGCGGGCGGCACGCCGGGCCGGCTGCCACGCCGCCGCCAGCCCCAGGAGCCACAGCCCGAGCACTCCGCCCACGAGATAGTACAGGTCGAGGCGCGGGAATTCGTACTGCATCGAGAGCCAGTGCCCAACGCCCAGGGCAGCGGCGCAGCCTGCGAAGATGCCCGCCGTGGTGATCAGCCAGTTCTCCACCATGAAGTGCGCGACGATATCGAGCCGGCGCGCGCCGATCGCTCGCCGCGTGCCAACTTGCCTCGTACGTGTGTTCACGTTGAACGTCGCGAGACCGAAGATGCCGAGCGAGGTGATCGCGAGCAGGAGCACCGTGACGGCCGTCAGAAAGATGCCGGTGTTCCGGTCCCGCATGTAGGTTTCGGCCTTCAGCTGTTCCAGGGAGCGCACCCAACGCACTGCACGGTGCGGGTTCGCGGGGCCCAGCTCCTGTTCCACGCGGCGCATGATCATGTCGCGCTGGCCCGGCTGGGTGCGCACGAGATACGTCAGCCTCGGGCCCTCCGGTAAGCGCGGCACGAGGTAGAGGCGGTCGGGATGGTCGACCGTCGGCCAGGACCCGTGCATGTTCTCCATGATGCCGATGATGGTGCGCGGCCGGTTCAGGTAGTCGTACACCGTGCGCCCCAGCGCATTCTCGTTCGGGAACAGGCGATTCGCATACGACTGCGTGACGATGACGCTTGGGACCGCGGACACGCCCGGCGAGACCGGAAGGATCTCGTCCGCCCGGAAGTTGCGTCCGGCGATGATGCGGGTGCCCAGCGTCTGCACGCCCTGCTCATCGACTTCGAAGATGTTGCCGTCGCCGAACTCGTAGTCGAAGTTGCTGTCGGCATCACGTGGCCGGGATACCATGGCCTGGCTGCTGCCGCTGTCGCTCAACGGGGCCGCTGTCGTCGCAATGGCGCCGATCACCCCTGGTATGCGGCGCAGGTAGTCGAGATCGTCCCGCAGAGTCGCCGCGTGATCGTAGTCGCGCGCGAACCCGTTAGCCGAGATGGCAAAGATGTTCTCGAGATCGAGCCCCGTGGGCCGATTTATGCGATCTACGCGCTGCTTCACGATGTAGACGGCGTTCACCAGCACCGCGAGGGTGATGGCGATCTGTATGGCCACGAGGATGGCACCCGTACGATTGCGGAGGAGGGCGCTCAGGATAGGACGGATCGGAAGGTTCATGATGGTCCTCGCGCTTACTGGTTCTTGAGATAGACAGACGGTTGCACGCGGCCGATTCGCCAGGCCGGGTAGAGACCGGCGGCCAGCGCAGAGAGGATGGCCAGGAGCACAGCCCACAGGATGCTCGCGGTGTCAAAATGTGCGAGCGCCTGGTAGCCATCGCCATTCGGGTCACTGCTCGAGTACATGATGCGCACCGCGTACAGGCCGAGCGCGCCCAGCCCCAGCCCGAGCACCGCGCCTGCCAGTGAAACCACGCCCACTTCCACGAGATGCTGTGCAAAGAGCGCCTTGCGGCTCGCGCCGAGCGCACGGCGCACCCCGGCGATGGGTGCCGCGTTCAGGAACTTGGCCAGCAGCAGGCCCACCGTGTTGATCACGCACACGGCGAGGAAGGCGAAGGCCAGGCCCACGAGCACGCGATTGTCGTCCTGGACCACGCGCTCATCGATCAGCCACTGGTCGACGTCGGTCAGGCGATTGTTCTTCGGGCGGGCAAAGCGGCCGGCACCCCGCTCGCGAGCCCAGTGGGCGTCGATGAAGGCAGCCATTTTCTCGCGTGTCGCGGCGTCCGGCAGCTCCACCCACATCTGCACCCACACACATTCGGAGACCAGGAGCGCGTCGAAGGTGTCGAGTGGCTCGGCCTTCCAGCAGTTGGTGCTGCCCGAGCTGTAGGCCTTGAGGGCGGTCACGGAGCTCCAGGGAATGTAGACATCCTCCGGTGCGGCGAAGTCGCTTTCGCTGAGATCGTAGAACTTCGGGATCGGATTCCAGCGATCGAGCACACCGAGGACGCGGAGCTCCCGATCGTTCCAGCGCACCGTGCGGCCGACACTGTTCGCGCCACCGAAGAGCTTCTGGTTCATGTCGTACGACAGCACCACCACCGGCTCGAAGGATTCGTCCGCCTCACGCTTCCAGCCACCGCCGTACAGGAAGGGCACTTCGAACATTCCGAAGAAGTCGCCGGTCGTCACGCGCCCGAGGGCGAAGTTCGGGGTCCCGCCTGCGGCGCCGCTGACGATGACGCCGGAAACCTGGTGCATCACCACCACCCGCGCCGGAATGCCTGACGTGCGCAGCGCGTTGGCGTCGCGGTAGGTCATCTGGTTCGGCGGCAGCCCGGGCTTGCGCGCGTCGACCTCGGGCGCGTTCGGGTCGTACGAGTCCATCGTCACGTTGTAGAGCTTGTCGCTCTTCCACCAGATCGGATTGCCGGACATGGCGTGGAACACCGTCAGGGACACCACGCACACCGCGATGCCAGTGGCGATGGCCAACACCATGAGTGCGGTCAGACCCGGAGCGCGCTTGAAGCTGTTGAGGGCAAGTCGAACGTAGTAGCCGATCATGTGGCAGGCTCCGGCGGTTCTTCAGAGTGTGGCGGTGCTGGCGGCGGCCAGGACTTCGGCGCGCGGCTCGTAGGAGCGGAAGTCCGAGATCTGCCCGTCGACGACGTGCACGTTGCGATGGGCCCTGCGTGCGAGCTCGATGTCGTGCGTGACCATGATCACGGTCGTGCCCATCTCGTTGATCTGTTCCAGGAGGTCGAGCACCTGGCGCGCCATCAGCGAGTCGAGGTTGCCCGTCGGCTCGTCCGCGAGCAGGAACTTCGGGTCGCCGGCGAGCGCACGCGCAATCGCGGCGCGTTGCTGCTGCCCGCCGGAAAGCTGGGACGGCATGTGCTTCATGCGCGAGCCGAGGCCCACGAGATCGAGCGCGCTCGTGATGCGGTCGTGCCGCTCGCCGGCCTTCATGCGTCGATAGCGCAGCGGCACATCCACGTTGTCGTAGATGTTGAGGTCGGGGATGAGATTGAAGCCCTGGAAGATGAAGCCGATCTTCTCGTTGCGCAGGCGTGAGCGCTCGTCATCCGAGAGGCGGCTCACGTCGCCGCCATCGAGCAGGTAGCGCCCGGTGTCGAAGCTTTCGAGAAGACCGGCGACGTTGAGGAAGGTCGTCTTGCCCGAGCCCGAGGGTCCGGTGACGGCGACGAACTCCCCGGCCTCGACCTTGAGGGAGAACTGGCGCAGGGCGTGGGTCTCGATGAGGTCCGCCCGGTAGATCTTGCTGACGTTCTGCATTTCGAGCATGGGCACTTTCCTTACGATGGGGTCTTGCTGTTCCGGATGCTGATCAGTTCGTGATCGTGACGGGGGCGTCGCCGTCGAAGTCGCGCATGTCGGAGATGATCACGCGGTCGCCTTCGACGAGGCCGCGGATCACTTCGACTTCCGCCACGGAGGCGGCACCGAGCTCCACCGGCACGCGCACCGCGCGGTCGCCGCGCACGACGAAGACGGTGGGCGTCACGTCGTCGATGACCGAGCCGCGCGCGAACTTCAGCACGTCATTGCGCTCGTCGAGCACGATACGCACGTTGGCGCGCTGGTTCTGACGCAGGCCAGGCGGTTGCGCCTGGCTGAACTTGACACGGCCCGTGACCTGGCTCTGGCGCACCTCCGGCGAGATGGCGGTGACGAGCCCGGCGTGGCGGCGGCCGTCGAGCGTGATGTCCGCGACCATGCCCGGCTTGATGTCGCCCGCGTAGGTTTCGGCGACCTGGAACTCGATCTCGAAGGCGGAAAGATCGACGACGGTGATGAGCGGCGCATCCTCCGCGACGCGCGCCTTCTCGGTCTGGCCGAGGTTCGACACCATGCCGTTCACGGGCGAGCGCACGGTGAGCTCGTCCACACGACGCGAGAGGTTCCTCACGATGAGCTCCTGGCGGTCGCGCTCCAGGCGCTTGGTGCGCAGCTCGAGCGCGAGGCTGTCCCGCTCCAGTGTCGTGGTCGCGCTGGCGTGGTCGAAGTTGAGCTTCGCGGTGTCGAGCTCGTCGAGCGCGCGGCGATAGTCACGCTCGCTGATCACACGCTCATCCCATGCCGCCTGTGCGCGGCCCTTCTCGCGGTCGGCAGCCTGAATGGCGACCTTCGCGAGATCGGCCTGCTGCTGGCTCAACAGCATCTGGCGACGAATCTCGATCTCCTGGCGCTCGAGGGCCGCGTTCAGGCTGTCGAGCGTTGCGTGCTCACGCTGATACTCGTTCTGCAGGGCGGGGCTATCGAGCGTTGCAAGAGGCTGCCCCTTCGTCACCGCGTCACCGGTGCGCACGAGATAGGTGATGGTCCCTGGTGCTGTCGCGAACAAAGTTGGATTCACGGCCGCGGTGACCGTGCCTTGCGCAGCCACGTCCCGAACGAAGTGGCCGCGGTCTACGGTGGCAATGCGCAGGCGATCCACTGACACGGCGCGCTTGAGGTCAGACCATTCGGTGAGCAGCCACGCCAGCGAGGCCACCAGCGCGAGCGCCACGCCGAGTCCGATCTGCACCTTGCGGTGTCGATACCAGCGAGCCGCGGGGCGCTCGATCGGTGCATCCTGCCCATCGGTGGTGCGGATCGAGGCGTCCGTGGGAGTCGCGGAGGGGAGTCTCTTCAGTTCTGCGATTTTCATGGCGTGCGTCATGTGTGTCCCTGCGCAGCTGTTTTGCAGGGAGCGTGCCACGCGTCTGGCGCACGATAAGTGGCTGATTCAATGCAGTGTTTTGCGCATAGGAGGCGTTTCCCCCACCGCCGCTGGCTCGTCCGGCACGGACACCGGACACTTCCGCGGACACATTCGGGCGGACGGATTGTCCGCAGCGCAGGCCAGCCCGGAGTGGGCATGGCCTGTGCAGCCGAAAGCTGACTGCGACGCTTGCCCGGGGCCCCTGCCCATCGGCAGGCTCACTGCATCATCGAGGAGACACCGCATGGCGACACGCCGAACGACAACGCCAACTCCCACAACTCCCCCCGCCGCACCGCGCGTCAAGGCGCCACCCAGGTCCGCGTCTGCTGCAACACCCTCGACCGCCGGTTCCACTGAAGCGGCAGCGCCGAAGACGCGCAGGAAGACAACGTCACCGAAGGCGAAAGCCGCCCCGGCCGTTGCACGGCAGGAGATTTCCCCCGACATGCGTCGGGCGATGATTGCCGAGTCGGCCTACCTGCGCGCCGAGCGCCGCGGGTTTGCGCCGGGCGGCGAGCAGGAGGACTGGCTTGCAGCCGAAGCAGAGGTGGATGCGCTGTTGAGCGCCGACTCTGGCGCATCGGCGCAGTAGCGCTTCGCTGCGACTATCGGCGCAGCCGAGCACAGCGTGCAGGCGCAGCGACTCGCACGCGCCGTCGCCGCGAATGGCCCCGTCGCTCAATTCGACGGGGCGGCGTCCGGCGGCTGCAAGCCCTTCGTGTAGAGCACATGGCCGTCCGGCCGCACGAAGATGGCGTCGAAATCCGGCAGACGCTCGATGATCTCGATTGCCTTCTCCGGCCCCAGCACGAAGGCGGTTTTCGAAAGACCGTCGGTCTCCATCGCGGTGGGGCCAAGGATCGTGGCGCTGCGCACTTTGCTGGCCGAATGCCCGGTCTTCGGGTCGAGAATGTGGTGGTAGCGAACGCCCTTCTCATCGAAGTAGCGCTCGTAGTCGCCTGACGTCGACATTGCCGTGTCGACGAGCGGGATACGGGTCACGACTTTCGACTTGTCGTCGGGATGGCGGATGCCGACCACCCACGGACGGCCGAAGCGGTCGCCAATGATGCGCGTGTCACCACCTGCTGTGACAACTGCATGCTGCACACCACTCGTCTGCAGGATCGCGATGCTGCGGTCCACCGCGTAACCCTTCGCGATGCCGCCGAGGTCGATGCGCATGCCTTCGTGCTCGAAGCGCACGCTGTGCGCCTTCGCGTCGAGCAGCAGGTTTCGCCAGTTGACGCCGGGGAGGGCGGCTTTGATCTGCGCTTCGCTCGGCTTCACGTGGTTCCGGTAGTCGTACAGATAACCGACACTCGCGTAGGTGATGTCGAACGCACCGTCGGTGATCTGCGAAAAGCGCAGCGATGTCCTGATGAGGTCGAAGAGCTCCGGGTCGACGACCACCGGTTCCCGGGACGCCCGCGCGTTGATGAGCGACAACTGGCTTTCCGGCTTGTAGTGGCTCATCAGGGCGTCGATCCGGTGCATCTCGGCGATGACCGCGTCGGCTGCGGCAGCGCCCTTCGCCGGGTCGTCGTGCCACAGCTCGACGTCGATGTTCGTGCCCATGATGGCTTCGTGCCGGTCCAGCCAGGCGGCGCTGGCGGTTGTCGCCAGTGCGAGACCGAAAAACAGGCCCAGAAACAGGCGGGTCGCCGCGGTGAAGCGGGGAACCGACGCACGGAACGCCGGTCCAGAGCGGAGGTATGGCACCATTGCGAGCATGCAAACCGACATGAATTCCAGGACCGCCGCCGTAGCGGGCGCCGTCAGCGCCCGCGCACCTTACCCAAAGCGCCCCTTCTCCGGTAGGGAAATGCTCTTCAGCCTGGGCTCGCTGGTGGTGATCGCCATCATCATCCACAGCGTGTTTTCCCTGGTGATCCGCCCGCGCGCCGAGGTTGCCCTTCAGGCTGCCATGAAGGTGAACGCGGACGGGCAACAGGACCGCAGCCAGCTGCGCTCGTTCTGGGTCATCGTCCACGACCCGGAGCAGGAGATCGCGGTGATCCTGGCCCTGTGGTCCATCGTGCTCATCATCGAGCAGGCGCGTGCCGTGTCGCGCAACCGCAAGCTGCTCGAGAACACCTACATCGACGTGGACGAGAACCACGTCGTGCTGCCGGAGGACGCCCGGGCGTACGCCCGGCCCCTGGAGAAGCTGCCGTTCGAGGAACAGGACATGTTCCTCCCCCGGACGCTCATGGTCGGCCTCAACCGCTTCGGTGCCACGAAGAGCGTGCAGGACGCGGCGGAATCCGTCATCGACGAGTGCGAGTTCGAGGCGTCGCGCCTCGATGCGCACCTTTCCATGGTCCGCTTCACGGCCTGGGCCATTCCGGCCATCGGGTTCGTCGGCACCGTTCGCGGTATCGGTCATGCATTGCAGGAAGCGCAAGCCGCCCTGCACGGCGATATCTCGGGCGTCACGCTGGGCCTCGGCATCACCTTCAACGCCACCCTCACGGCGTTGTCCCTGAGCATCCTCGTCATGTTCTGCCTGCATCAGCTGCAGCAGTCGCAGGATCGACTGGTGCTCGACACTCGCAACTACATAGACCGGGGTCTCATCCGGCACATGCGGGTGTATAAGTAGCCGATCGCGGTTCGGGCCGAATCTGCGCGGCGTGGCCGGCACAGGGCGCCCTGTGCGGCGCGCTCCGGCGGCCCGCTGCGTTGCCCCGTTGATTTCTTGCGTCGCGTCCCGATGAAGCGTCGTCCCATGCTCAAACCCGTTCAGCGCGTGCACCGGACCACCGACTCCCACTGGGTCGGCAACGGCTTTCCCGTGCGCACCATTTTCTCGTACCAGAATCTGGCCGGTATCAGCCCGTTCCTGCTGCTGGATTACGCCGGTCCCGCCGAGTTCGCGCCTTCGGCCGAGCCGCGGGGCGTCGGGCAGCATCCGCATCGTGGGTTCGAGACCGTCACCATCGTCTACCACGGTGAGGTCGAGCACCGGGATTCGGCCGGCAACGCGGGCCGAATCGGGCCGGGGGACGTGCAGTGGATGACCGCCGCCTCGGGCATCCTCCACGAAGAGATGCACGCGCGTGAGTTTCAGGCAAAGGGCGGCACGTTCGAAGTCGTGCAGCTCTGGGTGAACCTGCCCAGCCGTTTCAAGATGTCGCCGCCCGGGTATCAGACACTGGAGAATGCCGGGATTCCCGTCGTGGAGTTCCCGGAGGGCGCCGGCACGGCCCGTGTGATCGCGGGCGAGCTGCTGGGCGCGCGTGGGCCGGCGCGTACCTTTACGCGGGTGGGTCTATGGGATCTTCGTTTGCGCGGCGGCAGCACCGTCGAGCTTTCCGTGCCGGAGGGTGACACCACGGCCCTGTTCGTGCTGAAGGGACACGTAACGATCAACGGCTCACGGGCCGCTGATGCCGAGCTCGTGTCGCTCGAGCGGCGCGGGGAGCAGATTCGGGTGGAATCGCAGACCGATGCGACGGTGCTGCTGTTGACCGGGGAGCCCATCGACGAGCCGGTCGTCGGGTACGGGCCGTTCGTGATGAACACCCGTGCCGAGATCGAGCAGGCGATCCGCGACATCCAGAGCGGCGCCTTCATCCGGGCTGGCGCCCCGGCTGCCGCGCGGTAACAGCGGCCTCGTCCGCGCCAGGGGCACGGCCGCGTGGTTCACCGGCCGTGCGACCTCACGGCTGTGCCAGTCGTTTTGCCCTGCGGCTTCGATGGCGGGCGGTCCCTGTCGAGCTCCACTATCATCGCGCGCCATACCAACGCGAAAAGCCATTCCGGCAAAACGGGGAGGAGCCATGATCCACGAGGGAAGCTGCCATTGCGGCCGCATCGCGTACGCCGTTGAAGGCGACATAGAGCAAGTGATCGACTGCAATTGTTCTCACTGCCGGCGCAAGGGTTACCTGCTCTGGTTCCGGCCGCGCACGGCGCTCACGCTGAAGGTGCCCGAGAGCGATCTCGCGACCTACACCTTCAACACGCACAAGATCCGGCACCAGTTCTGTCCCGAGTGCGGCGTTGCCACTTTCGGCTTCGGGCAGGACAAGCACGGCAACGCACTCGTGGCGGTGAACGTCCGCTGCCTGCCCGAAGTGGAGCTCGGGGCGTTGAACATCATTCCCGTGGATGGGAAGAGCGCTTAGCGCCCGGACGCTTCGCGGCCGGTGTGGAGATCCGCGCAACGCTGACGATCATCCGCGGGACCGCAGGGCGCCTTCAGCGCGCCGGCATCTCGCACGGCTCGAAGGCGTCGAGCTGAAACTTCGCCGACCCGACCCGCAGGGATGGCCAGCGGCGCGGCTCTGTCGAGACCGCGCCGGACTTCAGGCTGTCGCTCAGGTTCCGGGAGCCGCACCCGCCCGCGGACGCAGTGAAGGCATGGCGCCAGCCATCGGCCGTCTGTTCATAGCCGCGCCCGTAGAACGGATTGGCGAAGAGGATGAACTCCTCTTTCGAGTCCCCGTCGAGATCGACGAAAAGCCCGCCTGCCTCCGGCGCCGTAGCGTCGAAGTTGCGAGCTTCCTTCTCCATGTCCGCGACGAGCGCGCGGCGCAGAGCGTCATCCAGCACGCGCCCGGCCGGAAAGACGGCAAGGCCCTCGAGTGCGCGTTCGTCACTGCGGACCACCGGGGCGGCTTCACCGAACCGACCTCTTGCTGCGAGAAAGCGCTCGGCAGTCTCCTTGATCCGGGGCGCATTCGGCCCCTCGTTCACTTGCAGCAGGTCACGCAGCCGCGCGATGCCATATCGGCCGGTGTCGAAACGCAGGACGTCGAAGGGCGTGCCGCCTTCGCGACCCTGGCCCCGAAGCGCAACGTCGGGCCGGAATTCGCGCGCCCGTTCGAACTGGCTGTTCGCGGCCAGCCTGTAGGGTGAGGCGATCGGCGTGAGCGCAGCGGCCAGGGTCAGGATGAGTGCCAATGCCACGATGATGTTGGTGCGCTCGATGCCCTGCATCCAGGGCCCCTTGCGTAGCGCGGCCCAGGAATAGCCGATGGCGTAAGCCAGGGCCACCCCCGCCACGATCCAGGCCCACACTCGCTCGACGGTGAGGCCATAGCGGTTCGTCCTCACACCCATCGCCCAGATTGCGGTGGCAGCGATGACCAGCGTCAACGGCATGAGCGCGCGGAAGGCGAGAGCAAGTTTGTCCGGATACGGTCGCCCGGCCTGCCCGTCACGATAGGCAGCGTTGATCAGCAGCACGATCACGGCGAGCAGCCACAGCAACCACGCCGCGCTGATGGGGCGTTCACCAGTCGCGATGAGCGCCGGCAGCTTCGATGCCAGAGCAACGGTGAACAGCGCGAGGATGAGCGCGGCCACGACCGCAAGCCACTTCAGCACGTTGAGAATCTGATCGAGCAGCACTTTCGTGAGGCGATCCAGCGTGCCGATGAGGTGGAGCGCGATGCCGAAGGCCAGTGCCGTCACGGGGTAGATGAAGATCGGTTCGCGGAACAGCTCGGAGAAGAAGTTGATGCCGAGCATCCGGAAGAGCGCCTGCCACAGGAACAGCAGCAGCCAGAGCAGGCCGGTGAACAGCCCAGCCTCCGCAAGGGTGAGCACGTTGCGCCAGGAGTGCGTGAACAGCGACGTGTACTGCGGCCACCAGCGGCCGCTCGTGACTCTGCCTTGCAGGAAGGGCAGAACCAGCAGCCACAGCACGAAACATCCGAATGCGAAGAGCAGGAGGGTGTCGCCGGCCCAGTACTGCACCCATTGATCCCCCGCGAAGGTGTCGCCGTGATGCCAGCCGAACCAGACGAATGCGAGCCCGAGTCCCGCGATGGCGTACCCCGTGATGGACTCCCGCGCGCGATCGGCCATGAGCTGCAGGGTGACCGGCACGACCATGATCAGCGCGTACAGCGCCAGGAGCACTCCGGGCTCCGTGGAGGGCCAGGCCTTCCGCTGGATCGACAGATGCAGGGCGTAGAGGCCCCAGCCTTGCACGACCGCTGCAATCAGAATGACATGAAGGGCGCGGCGCGGCGGTGCCACCGTGGAGTCTTCCATCCAGTAATGCCTCTTCGGTGCGTGACCGGGAGCTATGATAGCGGCGTCTGCCCGCGGATCGGGCAGCGCGTATCATCAACGCCCCGAACGAAGTCTGGAGGCCTGCCATGCATTTCCTGACACGGGTCACAGCAGCCGCTGCTGCATTCCTCGCGACGATGCCCCTTGCCGTTGCCCATCACGGGTGGAGCGGTTACGACAATCAGCTCCAGAAGGTCACCGGTACGATCGAGGAGTCCAGCTATTCCAATCCGCACGGCTCGGCGCGCGTGAAGTCGGGTGACAGGACCTGGGTGGTCGTGCTGGCACCGCCGTCCCGAATGGGCAATCGCGGCCTCACGTCAGAGATGCTGAAGCCGGGAACCGCCGTCACGGTGGAGGGCTATCAGAAGCGCGACGACGTGACGGAAATGCGCGCGGAGCGTGTCACACTGGACGGCAAGACCATCGAGCTGCGTTAGCCGGCAGCACGCCGGCCGGTCTGCCGAACGACCTTGTCGCGTCCTCTCGATCGCTACTCCGCAAAACGCACGTTCGCGCGCACGCCTGAGCCTGCGCCGAAGACGCCGGCCGGTCGTGTCGGGCCGCTGCTGTTCGTCGTCCAGAAGCACGCGGCAAGCCGGCTGCACTACGACTTCCGGCTCGAGCTCGATGGCGTGCTGAAGTCCTGGGCGGTGCCGAAGGGGCCTTCGCTCGAGCTGGGCGAGAAGCGTTTGGCCGTGGAGGTGGAGGATCACCCCTTCGACTACGCCTCGTTCGAAGGCGTGATACCGGAAAAGGAATACGGCGCCGGCAATGTCATCGTGTGGGATTGCGGCGTCTATTCGCCGGATGAAGACCAGGAATACCTCTTCGGCGACCGCGCGCTCGCGGAGCAACGGCTTCGCGACGGGATCGCGAACGGCAAGCTCAGCATCTTCCTGCGTGGGGAGAAGCTGAAGGGCTCGTTCGCGCTCGTGCGGACGTCGACCGCGAAACAGTGGCTGCTCCTCAAGCACAAGGACAGGTTTGCCAACGGCGCTGACGTGCTTGCGAAGAGCCGCTCCGTGCTCACGGGCGCTACGCTCGATGAATCCGGCGCCGCGGCATCGTCGACGCGTGTCGAGGCGGCCCGCCTCATCCCGAACGGGCCGCTCGAAGCGCTGCCGGAGAAACTGGAGCCGATGCTCGCCGAGAGCGCGGCGGACGCTCGTCCGGGCGGTGACTGGCTCTATGAGCCGAAGCTCGATGGTTACCGCGTGATCGCGTCCGTGCAGGGCGGGAATGTGCGGCTGACCTCCCGGCGCGGCATCGACTACACGCTTCAGTTCCCGGAAATCGTCGCGGATCTCGCGGCGCAGGCCATCGATTCGATGGTCGTGGACGGCGAGATCGTCGCGCTCGACCCGGACGGCCGGCCTTCCTTCAACGCTCTGCAAAATCGCGCGCAGCTGAAGACCGGGAAGGAGATCTCGGAGGCGCGCCAGCGCACGCCGGTCGTGCTGGTGTGCTTCGACATCCTGCACTTCGCCGGCGTGAGCTTGCGCGGCTCGCCATACGTGGATCGGCGGCGCTATCTCATGCAGTGCTTGCTGCCGTCGGCCTCCATCCAGCTCGTGCATGTTTCCGATGACGCGGGGACGCTCTATGCCGCGGCCATCGGCAGCGGCTTCGAAGGCATCGTTGCCAAGCGCAAGGATGGTATCTACACGCCGGGGAAGCGCTCCCCCTTGTGGCTCAAGATCAAAGCCACGCAGACGGCCGAATTCGTCGTCGGCGGCTACACGAGGGGAAAGGGCGCACGGGACCCGTTGGGCGCGCTCCTGCTCGGCTACTGGAATGGCAGGACACTGCAGTACGCAGGCCACGTGGGCTCGGGGCTGACCGACCCCGTCATTGCGGACCTGCTCGCGCGATTCGCGAAGACGGCGCGGCGCGGCTCGCCCTTCGCCGAGAAGCCGGACCTGCATCGCCCGACGTCATGGCTCGACCCCGAGATCGTGGTGGAAGTGACGTTCTCGGACTGGACGCCGGAGGGGCTCCTGCGTGCGCCGGTCTTCGTGCGCGTGCGCGACGACATTTCACCCCGCAGCATCCGGCATCGCCCGGCCGCCGAGCACGACCGCACGTCGACACGCTCCCGTGGCAAGCCGCCTGCGGCCGCTGCACCGGCGATCCCCAGGGACATCATTGGAGAAATCCTGCAGCAGCTGGAAAGCAAGGCGAACCAGCTCACCCTCGCCGTGGGGGATGCGCGGATCCGGATGACGAATCTCGACCGCGAGTACTGGCCCGCGAACAGGAACGCGAAGCACCCGGCGATCACGAAGCGGGGTCTCATCCGCTACCTGGCGGCGGTGTCGCCGCACATGCTGCCGCACCTGAAGGATCGCCCCCTCACCATGATCCGCATGCCGGAGGGCATCAACGGAGAGCGCTTCTTCCAGAAGCACTGGGATGCCGCGCGGCCGGATTTCGTCGAGACGGTGACGGTGTACTCCGGACACAAAGAGGAGTCGCACACGTACATTCTGGCGAACAACCTGCCCACGCTCTTGTGGCTCGGGCAGAACGGCACGCTCGAGTTCCACGTGTGGCACTCGCGTGCGAATGTGGCTCCCGACGCCGTGAGCCAGAGCACCGACTACGCGAGCAGTCTCGAGTCCCTCGAAGCCTCGGTGCTCAACTATCCCGACTACCTGGTCTTCGACATCGACCCCTACATCTACTCTGGGAAGGAGCCCAAGGGAGCGGAGCCCGAGCTCAACAAGAAGGGTTTCGCCGGGGGCCGTCACGTGGCGTTCTGGCTACGCGACCTGCTGAAGGAAATGTCCCTGGACGCGATCGTGAAGACCTCCGGCAAGACCGGCCTGCATGTCTTCGTGCCCATCGACCGCACCGTGACATTCGACGAAGCGAGGCAAATCTGCGAGATGGTGGGGCGGCACCTGATGCAGGGGCACCCCCGCCAGATCACCATGGAATGGGCGACCGAGAAGCGCACGGGCAAGATCTTCATCGACTACAACATGAACGTCCGCGGCAAGACCCTGAACGTGGCGTACTCACCCCGCGGGGTGCCGGGGGCGCCGGTGTCCATGCCCCTGACCTGGGAGGAGCTCGAAGCCGCGGAACCGACGCACTTCCGGATCGATAATGTGCTGGGCCGCTTGGAAAAGAGCGGGGACCGATGGCATGATGCCGCCTCGTCGAAACAGAGTCTTACGCGCGCTTTCGGAAGTAAACGTCGAAGTTAGCCGCCTTAAACCCCGCAACAAAGAGGCCGTCATGGCTGCACGCTCCATCGGGTCTGTCACGATTTCGTTCGGGCTCGTCGCGATTCCCGTCAAGCTCTACACCGCGACCCAGTCCGCGAACGCCATCTCGTTCAACCTGCTGCACAAGGATTGCGGCTCGCGCCTGAAGCAGCAGTACATCTGCCTGAAAGATGGCCACGTCGTCGAGCGGGACCAGATGGTGAAGGGGTACGAGTTCGCCAAGGACCAGTACGTCTCGTTCACGCCGGAGGAGATCAAGGCGCTCGAAGAGGTGGGCACGCATTCCGTGGACATCTCCGAGTTCGTGCCGGTCGATTCCATCGACCCCGTCTATTTCGACAAGACCTATTACCTCGCGCCGGACAAGGGTGCGGGCAAGCCGTACGGCCTGCTGACGGAGGCGCTGAAGGAAGCGAAGCTCTGCGCCGTCGCCCGCTGGGCCACGCGTGGCAAGGCCTACATCGTCATCCTGCGGCCGATCGGTGACGTGCTCACCATGCAACAGCTCTTCTTCGCGGCGGACGTTCGCCCCGCCACCGAGGTGGACGTGCCGAAGCCTGAAGTGAAGCCCGCGGAGCTGAAACTCGCGCGTCAGCTCATCGATCAGCAGACGTCGGACAGGTTCGACCCCACGGCCTACACGGACGAGCTGCGCGCCCGCATCCAGGAAGCGATCGACAAGAAAGTGGAAGGCCAGGAGATCTCGATTTCCGAGACCGTGCCCGAGGGCACCGGCAAGGTCATCGACCTCATGGAAGCCCTGCGTGCGAGCCTGGAGAAGACCGAAGCGGCGCGGACTTCGGCCTCGCAGCTCGGGCCGCGCAAGGCGCCGAAGCGGGTGGATCAGCCCGCGAAGACGACGGCGCGCAAAGCCACGCGGCGATAAGCGCGGCAAGGGACGGGGGATGCATTCCTACAGCGTGCGGGACGTGGAACGTGTCCTGCGCCTGTCGCGCGGCACCATCCGGGGCCTCATCAGCGTCGGCTTCGTGAGCCCCTCACGCGGGCCGCGGCGCGAGTACCGCTTTTCGTTTCAGGATCTCATCGTGCTGCGCGCGGCGCGCGCGCTCATCCAGGCGAAGGTTTCGCGGCGGCGCATCCGGCGTTCGCTGGAGGATCTGCGACGCCACCTTCCGGAGACCGTGCCGCTGTCGGGCCTCAGCATCTGCGCGATCGGCGACCGGGTCGTGGTGCGCGATGGCCTGAATCATTTCCAGGTCGACGACGGGCAGTACGTGCTCGGGCTCGACGTGAGCGTCGAGAACGGCGTGCTGCGCGTCGTGGAGCACAAGGAGGAGGCGCCGCCCGGGGTGGCGCCCGATCCGCAGCATGCGGAGGATTGGTTCCAGCGTGCCATCGATCTCGAATCGACCGATCCGGATGGCGCGATCGACGCGTACCGGCACCTGGTGGAGCTGGAGCCCGACCACGTCGCCGCCCGCATCAACTGGGGGCGCCTGCTGCACGAGCAGGGAAAGACGGACGAGGCGGAACAGGTGTATCGCACCGCGGCCGAACAGTGCGGGCCGGACCCGTTGTTGATGTTCAATTTCGGCGTGCTGCTCGAAGATCTCGGGCGCACCGCGCAGGCCCTGGACGCCTACCATTCCGCGATCGGCGAGGATCCGAATCTTGCGGACTGCCACTACAACCTCGCGCGGCTCTATGAAGCGCTCGGGCAAGGGCAGCACGCGATCCGCCACCTCGGGCAGTATCGGCGGCTCATCACGAGCGAGACGCGTTGAGGCGAGGGCACGCGCGACATGACCACCTGGGTCGGAACATCGGGCTATAGCTATCCGGAGTGGCGCGGCAGCTTCTACCCGGAGAAGTTTCCGACCACGAAGATGTTCGCGTACTACGTGGAGCGGTTTCCCACCGTCGAGATCAACAACACGTTCTATCGCATGCCGACAGCCAAGCTGGTCGGCGACTGGGCCGCCGCGACGCCGGAGCGGTTCAAGCTCACGCTGAAGGCGCCCAGGCGCATCACACACGAGGCGCGCCTGAAGGATTGCGCGGACGCGCTCAGCAGATTCGTGGATGTGGCGAGCACTCTCGGCCCGAAGCTGGGGGTACTGCTGTTCCAGCTGCCGCCGTTCTTCAGGAAAGATCTCGCCGTGCTCGATGCGTTCATCGAGATCCTGCCGAAGGATGTGCAAGCGGCCTTCGAATTCCGGCATTCCTCGTGGCTGGGGGATGAGCTCTATTCGCGTCTGCGCGCGAGGAACCTTGCGCTCTGCATAGCAGACAGCGAGAGCTCCTCGACGCCGGTCGAGGTCACGGCGAGCTATGCGTACTTCCGCCTGCGCGACGAGGGGTACGTGCCAGAGGACATCAAGCGTTGGGCAGCGACCATCCGTGAGAAGACCGCGTCCTGCAGCGACGTGTACGTGTACTTCAAGCACGAAGAGAAGGGCATCGGGCCGGAGCTCGCCCGGACGTTCATCGAGGCGCTCGGCTGACGGTGGAGCTCGCGTTGCGCCGGTCAGGGAGCTTGACGGACACGACGGCGGCGTGACGGACAGGATGGCGGCGCAGCCTCTGCGCGTGTCCCGGCGGCCCGAAGCGTCTTGAGTCCCGCTTTGCGAGCCCTCATCACCGGCCCGCACCCACGACGCTTTTCGTTTACCCTGCGCCCATGAGCACCCGATACATCCGACTGCTCGACCTGATGCAACGCCCGCAGGGCTGCCGGGTCGATGAAGCCTGCCAGGTGCTGGGCGTTACGCCCAGCGGCTGCCGCGGCATGATCCGCGACCTGAAGGCTGTCGCCCCGGTGCGCACGGTGTACCTGGAGCATCGCGGCCGCGGCAGGGGCCGCGTGGCCGTGCACTTCGCCGGCGAGGCGCTCAGTTCAGCCGGAACGAAGCCGCAATCGCAAACCGCCGCGTAGCGAATGGCACGCTGATCGTCGCGCGGCAGAGCTCGTCCGCCCGGTCGGCGACGGGCCAGCTGACGTGGCGGCGGCGGCGCCGGGCACCGTTGCGGTGCCGGCATCCACTACGGTGACGATGTCCCCGAGACCCCTTGCGTCACGTGGCGCGGAAGGGTCGCGCAGTCGTCGCGTCGTTTGCGATTGAGGCTGCCGGCTTGAACATCGCGCGACACACGAGCAGAGCGAGCAGGCTTCCAACGAGTTGAGCCACCGCAAACGGAGCGACATCTACCGGGCGTATGCCGGCAAAGGTGTTTGTCAGTGAGCGGGCAACCGTGATCGCGGGGTTCGCGAACGACGTGGACGCGGTGAACCAGTATGCCGCGCCGATCCAGGAAGCGACGAGCCACGGCACATCGCGTGCTCGTCTGCTCGCAAGAATCACGAACAGCAGTCCGAACGTCGCGACAGCTTCAGAGAGAAATTGCGGCGGCGTGCCGCGGTTGTGAGTGGATGCCTGCAATAGCGGCAATTCAAACATGGCATGCGCCACAACGGTTCCGAGGCAGCAACCTGCCAACTGAACGACTACGTAGGCGCCCGCGCTTCTCCAGGCGATCTGCTTGCGCACGGCCAGCGCGAATGTAACGGCCGGGTTGAGATGCGCTCCGCTGACCGGTGCCAGAACGGTGATGAGCACCGCAAGCACGGCGACCGTTGCGCCCGTATTCGCGAGCAGGGCAATTGCGGCGTTTCCATTCGCGAGGCGCTCACCCATGATCCCGGAGCCAACGACTGTCGCGGTCAGGAGGAGGCAGCCCAACCCCTCCGATGCGACCCGCCGCGGCAGGGGATCAGCCACGGGGGTGGCGCGCGATCTCGTCGAGCCGCTGCTCGAGCTTCATGCGATCGAGGGAGTCGATCGGCAGGCTGGTGAAGGCCTTGATGCGGCTCTCGAGCGCGCGGAAGGTGTCACGGAAGGCCAGCCATTTGTCGGTGTCGCTTCCTTCGACCGCCGCAGGATCGTTCAGGCCCCAGTGCGCGGTCATCGGCTTCCCGGGCCAGACGGGGCAGGCTTCTCCGGCCGCGCTGTCGCAGACCGTGAAGATGAAGTCGAGCGGCGGAGCGCCGGGCCGGGCGAACTCGTCCCAGGGCTTGCTGCGCAAGTCTTCCGTCGGAAGGTTCATGTGCCTCAGCAGCTGCAACGCGATGGGGTGCACCGCGCCTTTCGGGCGACTGCCGGCGCTGAAGCCGCGGAACTTGCCGGCACCGCAATGATTGAGGATCGCCTCGCCGAGGATGCTCCGCGCGGAATTGCCGGTGCACAGGAACAGGACGTTGTAAGGGCGGGTGGTCAAGGGTGCTGCCGCGCGCTGTCGAGGCGCTTGGTCATGCATGCGGCTGAATCCGGGCAGAGGGAGCGAAACTCTGCGGTCGCCAGAATCTCCGCGCGCAGGCGGCTGCGCTCGGCTTTCTGGAAGCCGTGTCGGGCGAAGAAACCTTCGGCCGTTTGCGTCAGCAGGACGAGCTCGCTCACGCCGCGCCCGATCGCGAAGCGTTCCCGCTCGCGAACGAGCTCGTCGCCGAAGCCGGCTCCGCGTCTGGACTCGGCGACGGCCACCGAACGCAACAATGCAAGGTCACCAAAGCACTGCAGTCCGGCGACGCCGACAAGGGTTGAGTCGTCTTCGACGAGAACGAACTCCGGCCGCGAGTCGGCGAGGTCTGCGGTCGGCAGCTGGCTCGCTTCGAGCAGCGCGCGGATGCGGGGGAAGTCCCGCGGGTTCGCGGTTCGGAAGGTGGGCGCCGTCACACACAACACCTGGCCGACGAGGCCGCTCGGTTTGTTTCTGGTTGGCTGCATTGCGGCTCACTGCACATTGCCGGCGCCGTCTCGTCTTCCTCACCGCCGTAGACCGCACTTTCACCCGTGGTGAGGAACGTTTCCCACTGAATGCCTTGCGGGTCAGCGATCCAGCTCTTTTCGCTCTTCGCGTAACAGCAGGTTGTTGCGCCATCCTCGCGGATCGGATGCTCGGCGCGCAGTAGCCGGCCGTAGACCTCCACCAGCTCCGTCCGATCCTCTACCTGGATGCCGAGGTGGCGGATGCCCGGCTCGGCGCCGCGCTTGCTGATCGCGAAATTCACGCGCGGATCTTCGAGCATCCACCTGGCGTAGTCGTCCTTCAGAACCAGTGGCTCCACGGCGAACAGCGCGCTGTAGAAGCGAACGGAACCCTTGATGTCGTTGACGCTGACGTGGATGTGCAGGCGTTTCATGCGCTTCTCCGAACTTTGCGGGGTGCGGCTGAACGTTCTGCCAGCGGCGCGCACGCCGTGGCGCACGTTCCGGGTGCCTTGCTCCGGGCGCAGCAGTTCTCGGTGAGATAGCCAACGATCTCGTTCATGGCACCGAAATCGGCGGCATAGATGAGCTGGCGACTCAAGCGCTGCTGCGTGACGAGCCCGGCACGTTGCAGTGCTTGCAGATGGAAGGTCATCGAGGAAGGCGGGACCTTCAGCCGCGTGGAGATCGTGCCCGCGGACAGGCCTTCGGGCCCAGCCTCTACGAGCATGCGGTAGACGGCGAGGCGGTTCTCGTGCGCGAGGGCGGAGAGTGCGGTGACGGCGGCAGCGGGTTTCATGATCTTTTGATGATTCGACAAGTGTCGAAATAATGCTCGGGCGCTGAAGTGCCGTCAAGATGTTCCGCGCCGAGCTGATGTTGAGTGGCGCACCTGGGTCTGGCGGAAATGCCCCACCCGAAACATCGCATTGACCGAGTATCGAGCGGAGCTTGTGGAGCGCCTCGTGTCTCCGGGTCGCTATCAGAAAAGGTCCGCCTCGTTGCGGCAGCCGAAGCGAACTTCCGGGATATCGTCGATTTGACCGTCGCGCAGTTCGCCGAGAAGCAAACGATTGCCTATGCGGAAGTCCTGTCCGTGGCGCTCTGGGGCCTGTTGACACGCAGGCAGGTTGAGGCGCTGCGCGAGTGCTGCACGCCTGAGGCGTCGAGCACGCTGTCGATTGCTCTTCGCTCGTTGATCCAGATCGCGGTCTCGGGGTTTATTCCGGCAGATCGGCGCCGCCGCAAGAAACCCAACGTACCCAGACCAGAGAACAGCAGCCACACCGCTGCCGGGAGAGGCACAGGCGAAGGCGCCGCGCCCTTCAGGTTGAACGCCAGATCGCCCGCCCTGGCGATCGTGTCGCCGGTCTGGTGATCCTGCGAATAGAAGAGGCCATCCGCGGCGACGGCAGACTGGCTCCAGTAAAAACTGTTGGTCGTCAGCGGATTGATTGCCTGCACGCCCAGCCAGTACTCGGCACCGGCATCCAGCTGCAATCCCGCGAAGCTGAACCCCAGTTCGAAGACAGGGTTGTTCGGGACGTTCTGTGCATCGTAGCCGGTGTCAACGAAGGAATCCGCCGTCGCCACGAAGCTGTACAACGGATCGGCCCAGGAAGTGTCGGTGTGGATCGAAATCTGGAACGTGGTGGGGTACTGCGCCAGCGGGAACTGCCCATAGCTGCCCCACAGCGTGAGACCGTCGATGATCGCCGCTTCCTGCAGGGTGAAGTTGTCGTGTTGCGTCCACCGGGTATCGTCTGCGACGTAACCCGCCTTGCCAGGCAAGGCTGATGCCGCACCAAAGGCCTGCTCATGGACGACCTCCGCTGCAGCGATCTGGGTCGCACCCAGCGCGAGGGTACTGGCAAGAGCGGCAACAATGTTCGCTGACTTCACCTTCATGTACTCCTGCGCGTTTCCTCATGTGGTCTTCCGCAAGACCACCTTGTATAAACTCTACGAGAGCTTTCTTGCAGGAATCTTGCGAGAACATTGCGATGGCGCGCGGAACTGCCGGAAGTCCACCGGCACCGGCCCAACGAAGCTGGTGCCCTCACGATACTTTGGCGCGTACGCCCGCGGCCCAATGACCAAGAACCTGCTCAGCGGCAATCCCTGTCTGCGTAACCCTGTTGGCTGCTTGCCCAGCTGCAACGCGAGCAACTCATCCGTATCAAGATCGAAGCGGTGAGTCTGGACGGTACGATTTCAAGGTTCATATGGCTGCCGCTGGTGCTCGATGCGTCACAGGGTTCTCGCGCTCACCTGGGCAGGTGAGCGATGCTCCGGAAGGTCGCGCATCGTTGCGCTCGATCGGGCTTGGAAGGCTGAATGGCTCCCGAGCCTCCGTTCGCGAGGATGGCGGCATTGCGGTTACGGAGTTCGCAAAGCGTCTGGGCGGTTCACGCGTGGCGCTTTATCGCGTGGTCAACGGCAAGGCTGCCGTTGAGTGCGGAGCTGGCCGCCGCGGCCGCAGCGCTCAGCTAAACTGTCAGACGACGCCGGGAATGACTATGGAGATCGTTGCGGACCTGGGAGCGGATCGCGGAAGTGTGCTGGCTGAATCTGGATACCAGAGCGGTGCGATTGAAGAGCTGCGCTAACGAATGTACACGTCAAGTCGCTCGCTGAATTGAGAGCGCAGTCAACTCACGATGTAGTGCTGATGCGTCTCCGAGACCTGTTCGATCGAGTGGACGAAGCGAAGCGGCAGTATTGGGATCTACCAAAGTCGGTTCGGATCGAATATGGACTGCGTCCGGCAGTCCCTCAAAGCGGATACTCGGGCGATCATGTGATCTCATATGCTGAGGACGTGCTTGCCCGCGCGTTTCGTGGGGCGTATCCCTTCACAACTGACCATCTGCTCGTCCATACAAGCACCGCATGCCAGGCCGCTTTTCATTCAGCGACAGAGGCGCTTTCTGTGATGGAACGGATGATCTCTACGCTGGAGAGGAAGCTTCGGCTTGCTGGTGCTCAGGGCGACGTCCAAACAAATCGCTGCAATTGTCTGGGCCCGGATAGAATGCTCAGAACCCTGTCAGAAGAAAATCCATCGCGGCAAGAATTGCGTCACGTCGTTCGGCGAGGCTTCCGGCCACGGCGCCGAGATCATTCTTGGCAATGCCGGCAAGCTCGGGCGTCATGAGCGTGTAGGCTTCGCCTTCAAATTTCAGAATCGGCATGAGGTGGCTCACAGGCTTTTTCGCGAGCGCCGCTGCCTTGCTGAGTGGGATGACCACTCGTGTCTGCAGGTCTTCGAGAAGATCCGATTGCACGTCTACGAGCAACGGGAATGTTGCCTTCGTGCGTGGGTTCTTGTTCCGATGGACCGTGAATTGCGCCATCAGAATCGCCGCACTTCCTCTGAGAACACTCCGTGCTTGTCAACGTGCTCGTTGTAAGCTTCGATCGCCTCGCGGTTTTCCTCGCGCCATTTCTTACGCTTGGCGGCGGCCAGTTCTTCCGTCAGCGCACGTTCGAGAGTAGCGGAGAGGTTGACTCCAGCTTCACGGGCGGCGGCGAGCAGGTCGCTGCGGACGCTAACGTTAGTGGCACGCTTTGGAACTGCGGCGGTTGGGCTTCGGCGAGTCATGGGCGATCCTCTGAAATGCGCATATTGTGCCACAATCAAATGCGCATAAACAATGCGCACGCGGACGTCCCCGCAGACTTAGGCGTTTCCGGTCACACGCTGCCGGCAGGCGTAGCAGCAGAACCCCGCCAGTGGACCGAACGCGATTCCTGGAACCAGCATGAGCGCCGCCTCCAGCGGAGGCCGCGTCTGGAAGACGCCCGTGCTCACCTGAGGTGGTCCCAGTTTTGTTGGGCAGTTTGGAATTGGACTGAGCTCACTGTCGGGGTCCTCAGACGAGGAAACACGACGATGAAGAAGAAGCGATTTACCGACGAGCAGATCACCTACGCCCTGCGCCAGGTCGAAGCCGGGACATCGCCGGCGGAGATCTGCCGGCGGCTGGGATGCAGCGAGGCGAGTTTCTACATCTGGAAGAAGCGTTACGGCGACATGGGCATGACGGAGGTGAAGGAGCTGCGCCAGCTGCGTGACGAGAACGCCCGCCTGAAGCGCCTGGTGGCCGATCTGACGCTCGACAAGAACATCCTCGCCGAGGTCGTTCGAAAAAGCTCTGAAGCCGACACGACGGCGAGAGCTCCCGCGCTGGATACGCACGCAGTTTCAGATCGCCGTGATTCGTTCGTGTCGGCTGGCGGGGTTCTCGCGGACAGCATGGTATCGACCGGGCCGAGGTCGGGATCATCCGCAGCTGAGAATGAGGATTCGCGATATTGCCGCCCGCAGACCTCGGCTCGGCTACGAGCGCATTCACGTCATGCTGAGACGAGAGGGCTGGCTGGCGAACAAGAAGCGTGTGCGCAGGCTATATCGCCTGGAAGGGCTGCAGTTGCGCACTCGGATCCGTCGTCGCAAGCACATGTGCCTGCACCGCGGAGTCGTTCCCCAGGCACAGCGCACGCACGAGCATTGGAGTATGGATTTTGTGCACGATCAGTTGTTCGATGGCAGGCCATTTCGGATGCTCACCGTGATCGATCAGTTTAGTCGCCTCTCTCCGTTGATAGAGCCGCGGCCTGGGTTTGGCGGCCGCGACGTCGTCGCGGCCCTGGATCGGGTTTCCGGACTTTCTTGGAAGTCTCTGGAATAACGATTGGCTCCCCGGGTTGGAATCGAACCAACGACCAACGGATTAACAGTCCGACGCTCTACCGCTGAGCTACCGGGGAACATGAGGAGCTTGCGAAGGGCGCGAATTGTGGTGGAGCGAAGCGGACGCGTCAAGGAATCAGCGGCTTACGAATCGCAAAAAGATTCCCGGGACGATCGTCGGCCGCCGCTCCGGCTCAGGGCGCACTCACGACCACGCTTCGGAGCGAGGCGAGGGCCGGCCGGCGGCATGCCAACCTGACGCAGGCCCGCGTGAGGCGGCCGCTCCGGTGTCCCAGGCGGCAGCGACCCAACCAACGGGAGAGACGGCCCGCGCCGGCTCCCGCAAGCAAGCCCGTTACGCCGACTTCGCTACTCGCGAGGTCGTAAGCACCTTGTGCATGCGCTCCAGCGCCTTTTCCAGCGTCTGCATGCTGCAAGCGAACGAAAGGCGCATGTGCCCCGGCGCGCCGAAGCCGGAGCCGGGCACAACAGCAACGCCACCCTCGTTCAGCAGCAGCTCGGCGAATTCGTTGTCGTCACGGCAGCCGTGCGCGGCCATGGCCTTGGAGACATCCGCGAACGCGTAGAACGTGCCGGCGCCGGGGAGGCAGCTCACACCGGGCAGCGAGCTCAGGCCGGCGACGATGAAGTCGTGCCGTGCCTTGAAGGCTTCATTCATCTTCGCGACGCATTCCTGGTCGCCCGAGAGAGCCGCGATGGCCGCCTTCTGCGAGATGCTGGATGCGTTCGACGTGGACTGGCCCTGGATCGTCCCCATGGCCGTGATGAGCTCCTTCGGGCCGCCGCAATAACCCAGGCGCCAGCCCGTCATCGCGTAAGCCTTCGAGCAGCCGTTGATGGTGACCGTGCGCCCGTAGAGCTCCGGCGCCACCGTCAGCAGGCTGGAGAACGGCTCGGAGCCCCAGTAGATCTTCTCGTACATGTCATCGGTGCCGATGACGATGCGCGCGTGCTGAACCAGCACATCCGCCAGCGCACGAAGCTCCGAGCGCGTGTACGCGGCGCCCGTGGGATTGCATGGGCTGTTCAGCAGGACGAGCCGCGTCTTCGGCGTGATGGCTGCCGCAAGCTGGCGCGGCGTGATCTTGTAGCCCTGCGCGGCGCCGGCGAACGGCATGACGGGCAGGCCATCCGCGAGCAGCACCATGTCCGGGTACGACACCCAGTAGGGCGCGGGGATGATCGCCTCGTCACCCGGGTCCAGCACCGCCATGCAGAGGTTGTAAATCGTCTGCTTGGCCCCAGAAGAGATCAAAATCTGCGACCGGTCGTACTTGATGGCGTTGTCGCGCTCGAATTTCGCGATGACGGCATCCTTCAGCTCGTTCACGCCTTCCACGTTCGTGTAGCGCGTGAAGCCATTGTTGATGGCATCGATACCCGCCTGCGCCACATGCGCGGGCGTGTCGAAATCCGGCTCGCCGGCTCCGAGGCCGATCACGTCCTTGCCTTCCGCTTTCAGGCGGGCGGCACGGGCGGTGACGGCGAGCGTGGGCGAGGGCTTGACGCGCTGGACGCGTCGCGAGACAGATAGAGTCACGTGGGACCTGCAGATGGGCGGATGTGATCGACGCGATATATTACGGGATCGTGCCGAGTGAGACCAACGGACCCCGCGAGGTGCCTGCCGAATGGATCAAAACCCCTTCAAGCTCGAAGCTGGCTATGAGCCGGCCGGCGATCAGCCCCAGGCCATCGACAAGCTCGTGGAGGGTCTCGAGAGCGGCCTCGCTCACCAGACGCTTCTGGGCGTGACGGGTTCGGGCAAGACCTTCAGCGTCGCCAACGTCATCCAGCGCGTCCAGCGGCCCACGATGGTGCTGGCGCATAACAAGACGCTGGCTGCGCAGCTGTACGGGGAATTCCGCGAGTTCTTCCCGCACAACGCCGTCGAGTACTTCGTATCGTATTACGACTACTACCAGCCGGAGGCATACGTTCCGTCCACCGACACGTATATCGAAAAAGACTCGTCCATCAACGAGCACATCGAGCAGATGCGCCTGTCTGCGACGAAGGCGCTGCTGGAGCGGTCGGACGCCATCATCGTCGCCACGGTCTCGGCGATCTACGGCCTGGGCGATCCGCGCACCTATCACTCCATGGTTCTGCACCTCATGCGCGGGGACAAGATGGATCAGCGTCGGCTGCTGCGGCGGCTGGCGGATATGCAATACACCCGCAACGAGCTGGATCTCACGCAAGGAACGTATCGGGTGCGCGGGGATGTCATCGATATCTTCCCCGCGGAATCCGAGCGCGAAGCCATTCGCGTGGAGCTGTTCGATGACACCATCGATGCGCTCGCGCTGTTCGATCCGCTGACGGGCGCCATCTCGCGCAAGGTACCGCGGTACACGGTTTATCCCGGCACGCATTACGTCACTCCGCGCGAACAGGTCATCGGCGCCGTCGACCACATCCGGGAGGATCTGCGCGAACGTCTGCGGGACCTGCGTGACAACGGCAAGCTGCTGGAAGCCCAGCGCCTCGAGCAGCGCACGATGTTCGACATGGAGATGATGAAGGAAGTTGGCTACTGCGCCGGCATCGAGAATTACTCGCGGTATCTCTCAGGCCGCGCGCCGGGTGAGCCGCCACCGTGTCTGTTCGACTATCTGCCCAACAACGCGCTGCTCATCATCGACGAGAGCCACCAGACCATCCCGCAGCTGGGTGCCATGTACAAGGGCGACCGCTCGCGCAAGGAAACGCTGGTGGAATACGGCTTCCGGCTGCCTTCGGCGCTCGACAACCGGCCGCTCAAGTTCGAGGAGTGGGAAGCGCTCGCGCCCCAGATGATCTTCGTCTCAGCCACACCCGGGAAGTACGAAGCGGCGCATGCGGCAGCCGTGGTGGAACAGCTCGTGCGGCCCACGGGCCTCATCGATCCGGAGGTGGAGATCCGCCCGGTGCGCAGCCAGGTGGACGATGTGCTCTCGGAGATTCGCAAATGCGTGGCGCAGGACGAGCGGGTGCTCATCACCACGCTGACCAAGCGCATGGCGGAAGATCTCACGGAGTATCTGGCGGAGCATGACGTGCGGGTGCGCTATCTGCACTCGGACGTGGACACCGTCGAGCGCACGGAGATCATTCGGGATTTGCGGCTGGGCCGGTTCGACGTGCTCGTGGGCATCAACCTGCTCCGCGAGGGCCTGGACATGCCGGAGGTCTCCCTCGTCGCCGTGCTCGACGCGGACAAGGAAGGCTTCCTGCGGTCGGACAACTCGCTCATCCAGACGGTGGGCCGCGCCGCCCGCAACATCAACGGGCGCGCCATTCTCTACGCCGACAGCGTCACCGGCTCCATGAAGCGCGCGCTCGATGAAATGAGCCGCCGGCGCGCGCGGCAGCTCGAGTTCAACGCCGAGCATGGCATCACGCCGCGCGGCATCCGCAAGGCCGTCATGGACATCATGGAAGGCGCGCGGGACGAGGCTGGCGCGATCCCTGGGCGCAAGGCGGACAGGAAGGGCAAGGGCAGGGGCAAGGCCGATGTCGCGGCGGCCGACCTGCAGCCGCAGAACATCGTGCGGCAGATCAAGAAGCTCGAAGCCGAGATGTTCAAGAAGGCGCGCAACCTGGAGTTCGAGGAAGCCGCGCGTCTGCGTGACGAGATCGAGAAGCTCAAGCAGATCGAGCTCGGGTTGCCGGGCAGGCTGGCGGGCTGATCGACAGGGGCGGCGAGCGGAAGGCGCGGCGACGCCGGTCGTGGTCTGGCGAGCGATCCCTCGCCAGGACGCGGTGAGGGGCGCGGTGAGAGGAAGCCCTCGGCCAGTGAGGGCCTCACCGGTGCGGGAGATCTCCGCTTCGGCACGGTGCTGAGCGCGTCGACGCCGGCTGCGTGAAGCCGAGCTCAGGCACGATTCCTGTTACCGACGGGCCATGAATAGCCCCGTTCAAGCCGTCTACAGTCTCCGCGTGTTTCTCGCGGTGGTCATCACCGTGGCGGTGCTTCGGTACGCGCAGGACGTCTTCGTCCCGCTCGCCCTCGCCATCCTGATGACGTTCCTGCTCGCGCCACTCGTGGAAAAACTGCAGCGCTGGCGCGTAAATCGCGAGGTGGCCGTGTTGTTCTCGGTGGCGCTCGCCATTCTCGTGCTGGGTGGCCTCATGTGGGTGGTGTTCCACCAGTTCGTGGATCTCGCGAACGACCTGCCGCAGTACCGTCGCCAGCTTCGAGCCAACCTCACGGATCTTCGCGGTGTGCTGCGTGGAGGTATGGCCACCACGGTTGACGCGGTGGACCAGCTCACGCGCGAGATCGGGCGGGTGGCGCCCGTGAATCGGGAGCTTCAGGGCGTGCCGAAGATGCAGGTCGTCGAGCCGCCGGTGACGCCGATCCAGGCCGTGGGGCACATGGTCAGCCCATTCGTGAAGCCCGTGGGCACGGCGGCGCTCGTCATCGTGTTCGTGATCTTCATGCTCCTGCGGCTCCCGGATCTGCGGGATCGGGTGATCAGCCTGCTCGGCTCGAAGAACCTGCGCGTCACGACCGAAGCGCTCGATGAGGCTGCGAAGAAAGTCAGCCAGTACATCGTGATGCAGACCGTGATCAACGGCGCGCAGGGCATCGGCACGGCTGCCGGTCTGTACCTCATCGGCGTGCCGAATGCCATTCTGTGGGGCGCGCTCACGATGGCGCTGCGGTTCATCCCATACATCGGAATCTGGGTGGCCGCGGCCATGCCCGTCGCGCTGTCGTTCGCGATTTTCGATAGCTGGACGCAGCCCGCCATGGTCGCCACGCTGTTCGTCGGGCTGGAGCTGGTCAGCTACATGCTGCTGGAGCCGTGGCTTTATGGCAGTCGGACGGGAGTTTCGCCGATAGCCCTGCTGGTGGCCGCCGCGTTCTGGACGTGGCTGTGGGGGCCCATCGGGCTGCTGCTCGCCATCCCCGTCACCGTCTGCCTCGTCGTGATGGGCAAGTACATCCCGCAGCTTGGGTTCCTGCACGTGCTGTTGGGCGATCAGCCGGTGCTCGCTCCACATGAGCGGCTCTACCAACGCCTTCTGGCGAGCAACGGCGACGAGGCGGATGAGCTGCTGGACGAAGCCACCCGCACGCGCTCGCGTGCGGAGGTGTGCGACACGGTGATCGTGCCGGCCTTGCAGCTTGCGGAAGACGACCATGACCGCGGCGCCCTGCCGGATTCGAAGCGGCTCATGGTGTTCGAGCACATCGAGCAGTGGGCGGACGATTTCATTGCTGTGAAACACGTTCCTTCCGCGCCGCCCGGCAACCCGATGTCGGCGACGTTCGGCGCGGCCGTCATCTGTGTGCCGGCCGAGGATCAGGCGGACCAGATCAGCGCCAAGCTGCTGACGGCACTGTTGCTCGACCATGGCGTGAAGGCGCGGACGGCCCGCAATGGCTGGGCCGACAACACACCCCGCCCTGATGCCATCGTCGTCTCGGCCCTGCCGCCCGATGCCATCACGGCGGCCCGTCGGGCGAGCCGCGCCGTGCGGCAGCGCTGGCATGACGTCCCGATCCTCGTGGGGCTCTGGAATGCCATCGGCGATCCCGCCCGGCCCCGTCAGAGGCTGGAGCAGGCGGGTGCCCACCACGTCTGCACGAGCTTTGCCGAATGCATCGCGCTGCTCGAAGCGCACTTCGCCGCAGCCGCCAGGGCGCCAGCGCCGCTTGCGGCAGCAACGGAGCCGCCCAAGGCCCCGGTGCCGACCGCCGGCTGACCTCCGGGCTGTCTCGGCTGGCCAGGCCACGAGAATTTCACTCGATGTTGCCGCGGTTTCCGGGGCCCGTTGTGGGCTCGCGCGGCCCAGCTTGCCTCCGGGGCGGTGCCACGGGACGGGCACCGTTTCGTCGGCCGGGTCGTAAGTTACTGGAAAGTCTCGCGTTAGCTTGCGAGTCACCAGCCGCTCGCGTATCGTTCGCCGCCCTCACTGCCGAAGGCTTCGTCAGGCGCGTAGCTCAGTGGTAGAGCATCACCTTGACATGGTGGTGGTCGGTGGTTCGATCCCACTCGCGCCTACCAGATTCGAACAAGGGCGTCCGTGTGCTTCACGGGCGCCCTTGTCGTCTGCGACGCGAAGTCCCATGCAGCCTGGGTTCTGATCCGGAAAGCTTTGCCCATGCCCGTTGTCACACTGCCCGATGGAAGCCAGCGTTCCTTCGACCACCCCGTCACGGTGGACGAGGTGGCCGCCAGCATTGGTGCCGGCCTTCGCAAGGCCGCGCTCGCCGGGCGCGTCGATGGCAAGCTCGTCGACACCTCCCATGTCATTTCGGGCGACGCGAAAGTCGCCATCGTCACGGAGAAGGATGCCGACGGCCTCGACGTCATCCGCCATTCCACCGCGCACCTGCTCGCGCAGGCGGTGAAAGAGCTCTTTCCCGAAGCGCAGGTGACCATCGGCCCGGTGATCGAGGATGGCTTCTACTACGACTTCGCGTACAAGCGTCCCTTCACGCCCGAGGATCTGGCGGCGATCGAAGCGAAGATGACGGAGCTCGCGAAGGCGGACCAGAAAGTCAGCCGCCGCGTGATGTCCCGCAATGACGCCGTGGAGCTCTTCAAGGGGCTGGGCGAGGTCTACAAGGCAGAGATCATCGCGAGCATCCCGGAGAAGGACGAGATCAGCCTCTACGGCCAGGGGGGCTGGGTCGATCTGTGCCGCGGGCCGCACGTGCCGTCCACCGGCAAGCTCAAGGCCTTCAAGCTCATGAAGGTGGCCGGAGCCTATTGGCGCGGGGATTCCCGCAACGAAATGCTCCAGCGCATCTATGGCACCGCGTGGCCGGACAAGAAGCAGCTCGACGAATACCTGCATCGCATCGAGGAGGCGGAGAAGCGCGACCATCGCCGCATCGGCCGCGAGCTCGACCTGTTCCACATGCAGGAGGAGGCGCCGGGCGCCGTTTTCTGGCACCCGCACGGCTGGACGGTGTTCCAGAGCCTGATCGCCTACATGCGCGAGCGGAATCGCGATGCCGGGTTCGAGGAAGTCAATTCGCCGGAACTCATGGACGCGAGTCTCTGGCAGCAATCCGGGCACCTGGAGAAGTTCGGCGAGAACATGTTTCTCACCCGGACCCCGGATGAGCGCCTCTACGCCATCAAGCCCATGAACTGCCCGGGGCACATCCAGATCTTCAAGCAGGGCATCCGCAGCTACCGGGATCTGCCGATCCGCTTCGGCGAATTCGGCAAGGTGCATCGCTACGAGCCCTCTGGTGCGCTGCACGGCCTGATGCGCGTGCGCGCGTTCACGCAGGACGACGCGCACATCTTCATCACGGAAGATCAGATCAAGGACGAATCGGTCCACAACATCCAGTTGCTGCTGTCCATCTACAAGGACTTTGGTTTCGACGACGTCCGCGTGAAGTTCGCGGACCGCCCGCCCAAGCGTGTGGGCAGCGACGAGGTGTGGACCACCGCCGAGACCGCCCTGCAGGCCGCGACGAAGGCGGCCGGTATCGAATACACCCTGAACCCGGGGGAGGGCGCGTTCTACGGCCCGAAGCTCGAGTTCGTGCTGAAGGACGCCATCGGCCGCGACTGGCAGTGCGGCACGCTGCAGGTGGACCTGAACCTGCCCGGCCGCCTCGGCGCCCACTACATCGACGAGCAGAGCCAGAAACGCACGCCCGTCATGCTCCATCGCGCCATTTTCGGCTCGCTGGAGCGCTTCTTCGCCATCCTGCTGGAGCACCACGCCGGCCGCCTGCCGGCCTGGCTCTCGCCAGTGCAGGCCGTGGTCATGACGATCACCGACCGGCAGGACGATTACGTCACGCAGGTCGTGGAAACGCTGAAAAAACAGGGATTTCGCGCGGACATCGACTTGCGGAACGAAAAAGTGGGCTTTAAGATTCGCGAGCACACGCTTCGGCGTGTTCCCTATTTATTGGTGGCGGGCGACAAGGAAGTGGCCGCCAACTTGCTTTCAGTGCGCACCCGTAGCGGCAAGGATCTGGGCACGATGTCCCTGCAGACGTTTGTCGAGCGTCTGGGGGTCGAGCTCGGAAGCCGCGGGCGCCGAACGTTGGAGGATTGACGCATCGCTAGTGCAACGTCGAAGCGCGTTAAGCGCAATGAGGAAATCACCGCGCCGCAGCTGCGCGTGATTGGTGCCGATGGCGGCCAGGCCGGTGTCATGAGCCGGTATGACGCGCTCCAGATGGCGTATGCCGCGGAGCTCGATCTGGTCGAAGTCTCGCCGACGGCCGAGCCGCCCGTCGTGCGCATCATGGACTACGGCAAGTTCCTCTTCGAGACGAACAAGAAGGCTCATTCGGCGAAGCGCAAGCAGAAGCAGATCCAGGTCAAGGAAGTGAAGTTTCGACCCGGTACGGGCGAAGGGGATTACCAGATCAAGGTGCGTAATCTCATTCGCTTCCTGACCGAGGGCGACAAGGCCAAGGTCACTCTTCGATTCCGTGGCCGTGAAATGGTGCACCAGGACATCGGCCGGAAGCTTCTCGATCGGGTGGTGAAAGATCTCGCGGAACACAGCGTGGTCGAACAGAACCCGGTCATGGAAGGCAAGCAGATGATCATGGTGTTCGCACCAAAGAAGAAGTAGCGCTCCTCCCCGGAGGGGTGCACTTGAAACAAGTGGTGGAAAGCTCTGACGCCGTGCGCGTTGCGCGGTGAAAGATCGTTCCGCACGCCCGTAGCGACCGGCGGCTCAACGAGTCCGTCGGTTTGTGACCGGGGCTACAACAGGAGATGAGTCGATGCCCAAGTTGAAAACCAACAGGGCCGCGGCGAAGCGTTTTCGCGTGACTGCGAAGGGCTTCAAGCGGTATTCCTCACGTCGTCGCCACAACCTCGGCGACAAACCCCGCAAGCAGAAGCGCCAGTTGCGTTCGGGCGGCAGCACGCTCGTGCACGAGACAGATGTCTACCGGGTCGTGCAGCTGCTGCCGAGCTCCGGCATCACGCCGAAGAAGATCGCCAAGCGCTACGTCTCGAAGGCCGAGCGGGCCACTGCGGCCGCCAAGGCCGAAGCGAAGTAATTGCGGTGTTTGAGTGCGCCGCTCGTTGAGAAATAGCGGGCGCACACGAGGAGAGTTTCGATGGCACGAGTGAAACGTGGCGTTCAGGCCGGACGCCGTCACAAGAAAGTTCTGGCAAAGGCGAAGGGCTATTACAACGCCCGGCGCAAGGTTTTCCGCGCGGCCAAGCAGGCCGTCATCAAGGCCGGGCAGTATGCGTATCGCGACCGCCGGGCGAAGAAGCGTGAATTCCGCGCGCTCTGGATTGCCCGTATCAACGCCGCCGCGCGCGTCTATGGGCTGTCCTACAGTCGCCTCATCAACGGCCTCTCGAAGGCCGGCCTGGAAGTGGACCGCAAGGTCCTGGCCGATCTCGCGGTCCATGACACCGCGGCGTTTGGCGCAATCGCGGAGCAGGCGAAGACCGCACTCGACAAAGCCGCCTGACCGGCGGCGTCGTCGTGAACGAAGTCGCGACCAGCCTCGACGCGCTGACGCGCCAGGCGCTCGAAGAGGTTGCCGGCAGTGGTGACCTCGCGGCGCTCGATGACGTGCGCGTCCGCTGGCTGGGTAAGAAAGGCACGCTCACCGAGCAGTTGAAGTCGCTCGGTGCGTTGCCGGCCGCCGAAAGGCCCGCTGCGGGCCAGCGCATCAACGAAGCCAAGCAGGCTCTGCAGGCCGCCCTCGACGCGCGCAAGGATGCGTTGGAGCGCGAGCGTGTGGAGCGCGAGCTGCTGTCGGGGCGTGTGGACGTGACGCTGCCCGGCCGCGGGGAGGAGCGTGGGGGCCTGCACCCCGTCACGCGTGCGCGCATGCGTATCGAAGCGCTGTTCCGTCGCGCCGGCTTCGACGTGGCCACCGGGCCCGAAATCGAAGACGACTTCCACAACTTCGAAGCGCTCAACATCCCCGCGGACCACCCGGCGCGGGCGATGCACGACACGTTCTATTTCCCGGACGGGCGGCTCCTGCGCACGCACACATCGCCTGTCCAGATTCGTTCGCTCGTGTCCCGTGGTGCGCCGCTGGCGGTGATCGCGCCGGGCCGCGTGTACCGCAACGATTCGGATGTCACGCACACACCGATGTTCCACCAGATCGAGGGGCTCGTCGTCGGAGAGAACGTGAGCTTCGCGAACATGCGCGCCATCCTGCACAACTTCGTGCAGGCGTTCTTCGAACGGGATCTGAAAATGCGCCTGCGGCCGTCGTACTTTCCCTTCACCGAGCCATCGGCGGAAGTGGATATGTCCTGCGTGTTCTGCGGCGGCGAGGGCTGCCGCATCTGCAAGCAGACCGGCTGGCTCGAGATCTCCGGCTGCGGCATGGTGCACCCGAATGTGTTGAGCGCGAGCGGCGTGGATCCCGAGCGGTTCACGGGCTACGCGTTCGGCATGGGCATCGATCGCCTGGCGATGCTTCGCTACGGTGTGAATGACCTGCGCCTGATGTTCGAAAACGATCTGCGGCTTCTGCAACAGTTCAAGGCGTTCTGATCATGAGAGTGCCTTACTCCTGGCTGCGCGAGTGGGTGGCATTTCCGTGGGATGCGCCGGAGCTCGGTTCGCGTCTCACGATGGCGGGCTTCGAGCTCGAAGCTCTCGAGCCTGCGGCGCCGGCGTTCAGCGGCGTGGTTGTCGCGGAAATTCTCGAGGCCACGCGGCACCCGCAGGCGGACAAGCTGCAGGTGTGCCGTGTGTCGACGGGGCAGGGCGAGCCGGTGCAGATCGTCTGCGGTGCCGCCAACGCGCGCGCCGGTCTCAAGAGCGCGCTCGCCGTTGTCGGCGCGAAACTGCCCGGCGATCTCAACATCAAGGCGGCGAAGCTCCGCGGCGTCGAGTCGCAAGGCATGCTGGCGTCCGCCAAAGAGCTGGGTCTCGCGGAAAGCTCCAGCGGAATTCTCGAGCTGCCGGCTGATGCTCCCGTGGGCATATCGCTGCGCGAGTACCTGGGGCTCGACGATACCGTGCTCGAATTCGCTGTCACCGCCAATCGCGGCGACGCCATGTCCATCCTCGGTATTGCGCGCGAAGCGGCCGCGCTCAGCGGGCAGGCGCTGACAGGGCCGAAGCTCGATGCGGTGAGCGCGACGATCCGCGACACGTTCCCCGTCTCGCTCGATGCCAAGGCCGCCTGCCCGAAGTTCGCCGGCCGCGTGATTCGCGGTGTGAACAACCGCGCCGCTACGCCGGTGTGGTTGAGAGAGCGCCTGCGTCGTTGCGGCGTACGGTCGATCAGCCCGGTGGTGGACGTCACGAACTATGTGCTGCTCGAGCTGGGTCAGCCGATGCACGCGTACGACCTCGGCAAGCTTCAGGGAGAAATCCGCGTTCGCCTTGCCAACGCCGGCGAGAACGTGACGCTGCTCGATGGGCGCACGGTGCAGGCCGAAGCGGATGTGCTGCTCATCACGGATCGCCAGGGCCCGGTCGGTGCCGCGGGTATCATGGGTGGCGAACGCACTTCCGTGAGCGCTGAGACGACGGACGTGTTCTTCGAAGTCGCGTATTTCGCGCCGGAGGCCATCCGGGGCCGCGGCCGGCGTTGGGGCCTCGTCACGGATGCCAGCCAGCGATACGAGCGTGGCGTCGATCCCGCCGTTCAGGAGCGCGCCATCGAGCGCGCCACCGAGTTGCTCGTGCAGGTGGCCGGGGGTCGACCCGGCCCGGTGACGGTCGCGCAGGCGCCCGAGCACATGCCGAAGAGGGCGCCGGTTGCACTGCGTCGCAGCCAACTCCAGCGTTTGCTCGGAACCTCCATCGATCCGGCGCGCGTTGCCTCAACGCTGACATCGCTGCAGATGCGGGTGGAGACGACGGCGGAAGGGTGGCGAGTGATGCCTCCCAGCCATCGCTTCGATATCACCATCGAGGCGGATCTCATCGAGGAAGTGGCGCGCATCGTCGGGTTCGATTCGATCCCCGAGGTGGATGCGCCCGTTGCGCAGCAGTTCAGCACGTTGCCGGAGGAGCTGCCGGGCGAGCGCACCTTGCTCGAAACGCTGACCTCGCGCGGTTATCACGAGGCGATCAACTACGCCTTCGTCGACCCTGCCCGGCAGTCACTCCTCTTCCCGGGGCGTGAGGGTTTTGCACTGGCGAACCCGATTTCCGCGGACCTCTCGGTGATGCGCGTTTCCCTGTGGACCGGCCTCCTGCACGTGGCGCTGGAGAACCAGCGGCGTCAGCAGGATCGCGTGCGCCTCTTCGAGCGCGGCACGCGCTTCGAATCCAGCGGCGGGAAGGTTCGTGAGATCGACACTCTTGCGGCCGTGGCCTATGGCGCGCGCCTGCCGGAGCAGTGGGGCCTGGGCAAGGACCAGCGCGTGCCCGTGGATTTCTTCGACCTGAAGGCCGACGTCGAAGCCCTGCTGGCCGGCACCGGCGTGCCGCATGAATTCCGTTTCGAAGTCGAGACGCTCTCTTGCCTGCATCCCGGACGCTCCGCGCGCATTCAGCGCAAGGGCCAACCGGTGGGCTGGATCGGGGAGCTGCACCCCACGCTGGTGCGTGAATTGGACTTTACATATACGCCGGTGCTCTTCGAGCTCGATATGAGTGCGCTCGCCGTGGAACGACCGGCGTTCCAGGACATTTCCAGGTACCCCTCGGTGCGGAGGGACCTCGCCGTCGTCGTGGACGAAGGAGTGCCTTTCAGTGCCCTGCGTGAGCGTGTAGTCTTGGCCGCCTCCAGCCTGTTGCGCCACATCCGCGTTTTCGACGTCTATCGGGGTCCGGGGGTAGAAACCGGTCGAAAAAGTGTCGCTTTAGGCTTGATATTTCAGGACATTACACGCACTCTTACCGATGAAGACGCCGACCGTGCCGTCGCGTCCGTCATCGCGGAGCTGCGCGTGAGCTTGAACGCAAAAATACGAGAATAAAGGCATGGCCCTCACCAAAGCGGAAATGGCGGAAGCGCTGTTCAATCAGTTGGGGCTCAACAAGCGCGAAGCGCGCGAGCTCGTGGACCTCTTTTTCGAAGAGGTGCGTGCGGCGCTCTCGAACGGGGAGCAGGTGAAGTTGTCGGGATTCGGCAATTTCGACCTGCGCGACAAGAACCAGCGTCCCGGAAGGAACCCGAAGACCGGCGAGGAGATTCCGATCAGTGCCCGCCGCGTCGTCACGTTCCGTCCGGGCCAGAAGCTGAAAGCGCGGGTCGAAGCTTATGTTGGAGCCAAAGAATAACGCGCAACTGCCGCCGATCCCGGGCAAGCGATATTTCACGATCGGCGAAGTCAGCGATCTCTGCGGCGTGAAGCCGCACGTGCTGCGCTATTGGGAGCAGGAATTCCCGCAGCTGAAGCCCGTAAAGCGCCGCGGCAACCGCCGCTACTACCAGCGCCAGGATGTGATCGTCATTAGACAGATTCGAAGCCTGCTGTACGATCAGGGCTTCACCATCGGCGGAGCGCGCAACAAGCTCACGGGGGAGGAAGCCCGGAGCGATGTGAGCCAGAGCCAGCAGATCGTCAAGCAGGTGCGCCTCGAGCTCGAGGAACTCTTGAAGGTCCTCCGGCGTTAGATCTCCGCAGCGCCGCCGGTTGTGTTGGACCTGTGGCCATATTGAGGAGAGCCGGCATCATGAGAGAAGCAACCACCGACAAGTTGATGAGCGATCTTCGGGCCGTGCTCGAAGACGCCGAGGCCCTGCTGCAAGCCACGGCCGGCCAGGCCGGCGAGCGCCTCCAGCAGGTGCGCGACCGCGCGCAGGAAACCGTTCGCGTCGCCCGCCAGCGTCTGGCAGTTGGCCAGGAAGAGGTGGCCCGGCGCGCGCGCGAAGCCGCACGGGACGCCGACAAGTACGTCCACGAGAACCCGTGGCAGGCCGTCGGCATCGCCGCGGGCGTGGCGTTCGTCATCGGGCTGCTCGTCAGCCGCCGCTGACCGGATGAGCACCCCCACCGACGACGTGGGCAAGGAGCGCGACGACTACGCGTCCGAGGAGTACGCGCATGAGGCGGAGCGTGCGCGCCCCGCCGGAGTGATTGATGCCATAAAGCGCATGTTCGCGACGTTCGTCGCGCTTCTGCATACGCGCCTCGAGCTCTTCACCACCGAGATCGAAGAAGAGATTCATCGTGCCGCCAGCATTCTGCTGTGGGCGTTCGTAGCCCTGTTCTTCGGCATGCTGACCGTGCTGATGGTGGCAGTCACGGTTCTCGTAGTGTTCTGGGATGACAACCGCATTCTGGCCGCCTCGCTGATCACGGCAACGTTCTTGCTACTGACTGTCGTCTTCGCGTTTCTTGCGCGCTCGCGCCTCATGTCGAAGGGGCGTTTCATGGGCGCCAGCCTCGACGAATTGCGCCGCGATCGAGACTCACTCGACCGGATGAGGTGAAGCCATGCCCGGCAGGTTCGAAGAGCTTGCGATGCGGAGGCGGCGACTGCTGCTGCGGAGCGAGCGCCTGCGGGCCGACCTGTCGGCGGACCAGCGCGTGGTGATGGATGCGATCGGGGGCTTCGACCGGGCGGTTTCCAAGGCGCGCCGGTTTGCGTCACCCGTGATGATGGGCGTGGCCGCCCTCGCAGCGGTGCGCCTGCTGAGGCGCGGGCGTAGGGCAAGCGCGGTCGCCGCGCGCCCCGGCAGGGGAGGCCTCGCCATGCGCGGCCTCATGTGGCTTTCGCTTGCGCGCCGGTTGTTGCCCTATGTCGGCCTGGTTCGGGCCGCGCTCCGGGCGCGCCGCCCGGATCGTCACCGCGGGCCCCTCTGACGCACCTGCAGTGCTATCATTCCGCACCGGTCGGAGTGTGGCGCAGCCTGGTAGCGCACTTGCATGGGGTGCAAGGGGTCCCGAGTTCGAATCTCGGCACTCCGACCAGTTAAAACAAGAACATAGAAACGCCAAGATTTCCCTCGAAAACGCCGGTGGTCCCATTGGTGGTCCCATTTCCGAGAGACGGGAATGTGTGAGGCCGTCGATGCAGCGAGCGCTCAAGAAATCGCGCTCTGAAGGGGGGGATCGGCCACCGCCCGAGCATCTGTCGCCGCCGACACGGTTGATTTCAGGCGACGGAATGCACCGAGCTGCAACGTGCAACACATCGCGCCACCCTGCGCGGGATTGCAACAACAGCGGTATTTCCGCTGGGAGCCCGGTCCGCAAACCGCGCGCTGTTGACCCCACTTCGCTCACCCGCTTGTGCATGTCGCGGCTCGCGCCAGCCCTTGGTCTGTAAGGCTCCCGGCTCCCGCCCGTGGGCCCGCGCCACGGCACGACGCCATCCCTCGCTCCGCTCGTTCGCTGCCTAAAAGTAGCTTCCGTCAGAGCTGTGTGACAGTGTCGACGCGAGACATGGAGAGCCGGGACGATGCGAGCCAAACGCGTCAAAACGCAGCACCACCGATCAGCCGCGTGCACGAAGCGTGAGAGCCTTCCGCGAGAGCGGCGACTCTTCATCGCCGCGCGCGGTGGAACATCAGCGTGTCTGCGCGTCGCGAATCACTTCCCACATCGCCACGTCGAGCCCGTCGCAGACGCGCTTGAGGGTAGTGAGCTGCAGGTTCTTCTGCCCGCGCTCGATCGCGCCGTAGTACGCGCGGTGCATCTTGATGTGGTCGGCGAAGCCTTCCTGCGTGTACTCGCCCTGTTCGCGATGCCGCCGCACGACTTCGCTGATGCGGACCTGAAGAGATGCACGTTTCATGCGTTGAACCTTAGAAGGCGGTTGCTTGAGTAGCAACTCGTACTTCAGTGGCGCGCAGGGCGGTGGCGAATCGCTGCCGCGAGAGCGCGGAGAACGGATGCCAAGGAGGTGATGGCTAGCGAAGGAATCCCTACACCAGAACCGATGCCCGTAGATTCAAGCGGCGCCCGCCGATGTTGACGCACCGACGGACGCCTGACCACAGCTACCTCACGAAGCGAGGGAACCATGGCTACGCAGAAGTCTATCGCGAAGGGTGTCCGGGCCAACAGCTCGGTCTCGCCCGCAATGGCCGCTGTTTCACGACGGCGCGCCGGCAAGTCCCGTTCGTCTATCAAATCGTCAACCCGCCGCACGTTGGTGCCGCCTTCCTCCAGTGAGGAGGCGCGGTCTGCCGAGCGCGGAGAGTTGATCCAACATCTCAGCGCGCAGCTCGCGCTGGTCGAGACCGCTTCGATCGCTCTGCAGAAGTTCGAGGAGCAACAGGAGATCGGCGCGATCTGTGCCTCGCTCGAACATGCCGTGCGCATGCTCGCGGGCGCGCACGAGCGCGTCGAGCACTACCTGCGGAGTGCAGGCTTATGAGCGCACGTCACGACACGCGACTGAACTCGAGCGTGATCGGCCAACTGTTGGCGGAAGCCCGTCGCACGGCCGGGTTGTCGCAGCGGGAACTGGCCCGCCGCATCGGCCGGACACAGAACTGGGTATCAGGGATCGAGGCTGGTCACCTGTCCTGCCGATACGAGAGGTTCGTTGAGGTAGCGACCGCGCTGGGTGCAGATCCGGAGATTCTGTACGCGCAATATCTCGAACTGTGGCGCGCTCCGCGCGGGTATCGCGCGACAGGCGCGGGTTGTGCCAGAAGAATGATATCGAGGCCCGAACTGACGCCGTCGCCGAGCATCGGCGCAGCCGTGCCCGCCTACGAGTGAGTGATGCTGGCGAGCTTTGTCGGCCCGACGCGATCAAGCGTCGGGCCGCGTCTTCGGCTTGATGGCGTACGTGATCATCTCGTAGATCACGAGCAGCACGATGAAGCCCGTCGCGATTGCAAGCATCTGCCCTTGGGGGAAGTGCGACTTCGGCGCGACGAGCGCGTAGAAGCCGCACATCGCAAATCCCAGGAGCCCGAGGCCTGCCAGCACGGGCCGGATCACGAAGCCCAGGATGTCGAGCACGGCGAACACGACGAGCCTAATGAAGTGAATGACGTCCGCCAGGATGCCTGCGGCGATGTTCATGAGGCCCTCCGATTCCCTGAGTTCCGACGTGCATGGGATCGTGCAATTGGTTCGGGGGCGTTGCAACTCGATGCAGAGCGTTGCACGGCCGTGAAATCCGCACGAATGTCCCCCTTCTATTCGTGCAGTAACTCGACACATTCTCGGGTTTCAGCGCGCGCTGGGGCGTGGTGTCGTGAGGCTATGTTGGAGTCCACCTCGACGTTCTGTTCATGAGTTTCTGCGTCGACTCGCGTCATCGGCGTGTCGCGGGGACCGCATGCTCCCGTCTTGCCTGCGCACGCAACCTATCACGCCGAGTCGGGCGTCAAGGGTCGCTGATGCGACCGGCTTCGCCGGCTTTGCCCCTGACGCCCGACCTGCGGCGTGAGGCGCGTGCCGCGCAGGCAAGTCGCCTGTGCACTCCAGCGGAGTCGAGCATGTTTCCCACCGATCAGATTCTCCAGGGCGATTGCACCCGTGTGTTGCGCACGCTGCCCGATGCGTCCGTCGATCTCGTCGTCACTGATCCGCCGTACGGTGTTCGGTACCGCGACCGTCTCAACCGCACGATCGCGAACGACGATCACCCCGAGCGCATCCTGGGCGCTTTCAACGATGTCTATCGCGTGCTGAAACCCGACACACTCTGTGTCTCCTTTTACGGGTGGAACCAGGCCGATGCTTTCCTCGGCGCGTGGCGCCGCGCCGGCTTCGTTCCGGTCGGTCATCTCGTCTGGCAGAAGAACTACGCTTCCAGCCGCGGCTTCCTCGAAGCGCGCCACGAGCAGGCCTACCTGCTCGCGAAGGGCCGCCCGCCGAAGCCCGCCCAGCCGCTGAGCGATGTGCGGCCGTGGCAGTACAGCGGCAACTCGAATCACCCGACCGAGAAGGCGGTGAGCGTGCTGCGTCCGCTGATCGAGAGCTTCTCCAAGCCCGGCGTCGTCGTGGCCGACCCCTTCGCGGGCTCCGGTAGCACCTGTGTGGCGGCGGCCGAGTGCGGACGACGCTATCTCGGCATCGAACTGGAAGCGCATTACTGCGAACTCGCGCGGCGACGGCTCGAGCACGTGCCACGTCGTTCTGCAACGACGGGCGATCTCGTCGGTACGCTCAATGGATTCGCCTCATGGGCTCAGGGCCGTGGCTACACGCTACCCCGACACGTGCTGGTCTCCGCGTTACGTCGATCTCTGAGCACGAGTGCTGAGCGCACCTCGGAGTCACCGTCGCACTGACGGTCGCGGGCGGGAGGGCGCTGTCCCTCCCGCTCAATTCTCTGGCACGGGATTCGGGGGATTGCCTGTCGCGCCCAGCGTGCCACGCCGCGCTAGCCGTCCAGAGTCGCGCGGACGCGCGCCCGGCCGAAGACGGCCGGCTTGCGCTCTGGACGGCGTCGCTTACGGCGTGACCCGCGCGGCGCGGGCAATACCGCCCAGGTAGTCGGAGACGACCATGGACTCGAACACTCCTGAGTTCCACGAATACGAGCGCAGCCTGCGCACGCCTGAGATATCCGCGAGCATCTCGTTCCACGAGGACGATCAGCTCTGGCACACCCAGACCTTCGCGCGAGCCAGGCGCGGTCTGTATCACCTGGAGACAACCTACGAGGGTGAGCAACCTCGTCCTGGGAAGCTCATTCGTGACGCTCGCATTCACGGTCGCTTCTGGGCATCGTGTACCCGCCGCACTGGTCGATGGCGCTCTCGCGTGAGCTGACACGCGCGCTGCTCGAAGTGGGTTACGCACGACTCGCGGACTTTCTGGGGCGGGCGATGATGAGCCCGCGGTAGTCGCGGGTCACACCGGGCCGCGTGGTGCTCCTGACCCCGTGGCCCGGTTCATCCGGACGGAGCGATTGCCTGGTCGCGCGAGTGTGCCACACCGTGCTCGTCCGTCCAGAGTCGCGCAGACGCGCGCCCGGCCGAAGACGGCCGGCTATCGCTCCGGACGAACTGCGCGCGGCGTGACCCGCGGGACGCGGGCAATCCGCCCGGGTTCAAAGCGGAGCACGAACATGATTCACACGGACACGTCATCCACGAGTACGAGCCGCATGTCGGCGATCGATCCGCCCGGCAGTCGCTGTCTGCCGGAGGCTTTGGCGAGCCTGCGCGGGGCGAAGGTTGCGCTGGTTCGGTTCGAGTACGCCGGTCAGGCGGACTATCGTCGAGCGAAACCGGTGACATTCCACGAGGTGTCAGGGCAGCCGACTTTGCGGGGCATTTCCCGAGCCACGCGCCAGGAGGTCGACGTCTTCTTTCACGAGGCTGCTGGAGTTGCGGTTCCCCGAGTGGGCCGCGGCGGAGGGGTCGCGAGGGGAGCTGGAGTGGAACGTCGAGACTGACGAACTCACCCATCGGCATCAGTGGCGCGTGATCGCGTACGAGGACGTCACTGTCCTGGGGCTCTCCAGTTCTGCGGGGTAGCGCCTCGGATTCGCTCTCTCGTCAGCGTCCGCGTCGGTTTGTTGTGGCCGGCGCGGACGTTGGTTTCGTACCGGTGGCCGTCACGCTTTTTCGGAAATGAGGCCAATCGAGCGACCCTGACGCGCACGTGCAACGGTTTGCGGAGAGCTGGATCGAGGCGCTGAGCGACCATCGCCCAACGAGCTTGGCCACCGCTGGGAATCCGAGCGGCGCTGGATTCGCGATGGCAGGCGAGTTACGACAGCGCGAAGCGGGCGATGGATGCGGGATTAGCCTGATCGAGAGTGGGCACGACTAGATCTGCGTCTGTTGGAAGCGGCGGGACGTGGAGCGTGGACGAGGCGTGGCGTTGATCGATCGGCAGCGACGGAAGTGGGCTGGGTGCTGCGCGTCGAGTGGCGGGCGGGAGAGCATGCAACACCTATTTGTGGGCTAACTCGATAGGAATGCAGGATTGGCCTGCGGCCGCTCGTGTCTAACACTAGCCTCAATGGCTGCGAATCCTCTCATCGCTTTTCGTGTGTCGCCGGAGACGAAGGCGAGCCTTCATGCGCTCGCTCAGTCGCGGAATCTCACGGACTCCGCGCTCCTGCAGAAACTGGTGGAGATGGCTCTGCTTCAGCACGTCGGCGTCACACAGCCGGCGCTCACCGCGGCTGTTCAGCAGATCTCGCGAGACGCGCGCCTGTATGTCCGGCTCCGACGAGAGGATCACCTACTGCTGCGAGAGCGTGCGAACGGGCGCGGGCTAGCAGCCGCAACGTATGCCTCGATGCTGTTGCGTGCACACCTCCGTGCGATGAGTCCGCTGCCGGATCGCGAGCTGGCAGAGCTCAAGCGAGCAGTCGCCGCGCTGGGACTGATCAGTCGTTCGCTCAACCAGCTTGCTCGGGTTGCTCATCAGAGCGGAACGACGAGCGGTCCTTCCGCGGGTGACATGCGGGCAATCCTCCGCGCGCTGGAAGGTCTGCGTGATCACGTCAAGGCGCTGATGTTGGCGAATGCGCGAGCCTGGGAGGGCGAGCATGTCCAAGCGCACGGTTAGATTGCGGTCGGAAACCCCGTTGTTGGACGTGGCCTCATATGGCCGACGTGGACCTGACCAGCGATCCGCGCTCACCCAAGCTGAGGTGGCGCACGCGATGCGGACGGTCCGTGGCGTCCCGGAGGTGATGATCAAGGTGTCCGGCGGTGCGCGGACCATTCGAGGGGTCGCTGCGCATCTGGAATACCTCGAGACGCGGGCGGATCTCGAAACTGACGATGGCGCGGTGCTTGCCGAGAAGGGGCTCGGGCGTGAACTGCTGAAGGGCTGGGATCTGGAGGTCGACGAGATTCGCCGACACACCTCGCGGGCAATCGCCGTCGGCCGGATGCCACCGAAGCTCGTTCACAATCTCGTCTTCTCGATGCCAAAGGGGACGCCGCCGGATCGGTTACACAAAGCCGTGCGCAAGTTCGCCGTGGAGAAGTTCGGGCTGCAGCATCGCTACGTCATGGCTCTGCATACAGACCAGGCGCACCCGCACGTACACGTCGTGGTGAAAGCGGTCAGCGAACAGGGCGAGCGTCTCAATATCCGAAGGGCTACTCTCCGGGAGTGGCGGAGAGACTTCGCGCAATACTTGCGTGAGTACGGCGTCGAGGCCAACGCCACCGAGCGTGCCGTGCGAGGCTCGCATCATCAGAATCGCAAGAGCGGAATCTTCCGGGCAGCTCGCCACGGAGAGTCCACCTTTATGCGGGAGCGGGTCGAGTCGGTGGCGCGCGAGCTGGCCGAGGGTGGGCTTCGTGCCGAGCGCGGTGAAGCGCGGCTCGTTGAAACGCGTCGAGACGTGGAGCGCGGATGGCTGGCCTTAGCCGGAATGCTACAGCGGGATGGAATGCACGATCTTGCGGAGGATGTCAGACGGCACGTAGAGCGGATGCCAGTCGTACGGACGGGCGGGGCGGAAATAGCGCACAAGCTCCGCATACGCGACAATCCGGGGCGCACGATCTAGTGTGCGTCGATTGCGACATGAGAGACTCCCCCCAGCGATGGAACGAAAGATCCGAATGGCGGATTGCTTGGGCTTTCAGGAAGTCGAGTTCCTTTAGGCCCCCCAGTTCCTGACGTCGAGCGAGTGAAGGCAAGATGATCTTTGCAATGGCACGCGGGTCTGATGGATTTGGCGGCGAGCGCTATCTCGCATACCTGCCTTTTGACGTGGCACTCGGAGCAACAATCGAGGCGCCATCGACGTTGAAGTACGGCGGTATTGAAATCAGGTTGGTTCGTCTGGCGCGCCTGTATGCGCTATTTGCTGGTCCATTTAAGACAGACACTGAGGCGGACGCGTACCTCGCCACTTTGCGCGCCTGTGTCGCATGGGTCGCCTTGGAATTTCAGATCGGCACAAAGGCGGCGGCGCGACGGGGCAACGTCACGCTATCGGACGCTCCCCGGCCGATTGCTGACAACCCAAACTTCGGGTTCCTCAATGGTGTCGGTTGGGAATGCACGGACGGTCACTACGACGCCGAGAGCGCGAATGTCATCCCAGATCACAAGAGACTTATTCGCTTTGAAGTCGGCGGCGCATCCGTAAGTCTAGGCGTCTCTGCAGACGGCTGGTCCAAGGCGTTTGCCGCCATCGCGAATAGCGGGGGGATCGCTACGATCACAGCGGATGAACATCTGATGCTCTCCATAGAGCTATTTGCGGAGAGTAAGGCACTCATTATTCCTCGTACAAGGTTCATCACCCTAGTGATTGCAATTGAAGCCCTGCTTCCAGATACCGAGGTTGCGGAGGAGGCAAAGGCCGTATTGGATGTATTGAAGATAGAAACACGCGCGGCGCGGGACAAGATCCCCAAGACCAGTAACGCTTGGGTTGAGATCGAGAATCTCCTCTCGCGCGTAAGTATGCTAAAGAGGAATTCGATTGGGTCGACGATGCGAGCTTTCGTCAAGGCAGTTGCCGAGAAGCATCCTGAACTCGGTGATCCAGAGGAACTTGGGAAAAAGGTGGCTGCAGTCTACGGCGTCAGAAGTGACCTCGTGCATAACGGCACCGCCGACGACAAGGATCTTTCCGAAGGTCTGACTTTCCTCACGCGCTTCGTTCCTCAGCTGCTCAAACTTCTCTTTGTTGAGAAGGCTTCCTAGCTAGCCTCCGTCGTCAAATGACTGGGCAGCCAGCCAATTATTACCTGCTTTCCCGACTCGTCCCAAAAAAAATAGATCCTGAAGCCAAATCGCTCGTCGCGCGAATTACTGCCTTTGAGATGCCGATCGAGTTCGCGGAGTCGACCGCCGTGGTCGAGAAAATATTCGTCACCATACTGCGAGGCGCGAGTTCCGAAAAACGAAGCGGACTCTTCCAAGCCTTCGGCGCGGAGTGCGGCTTCGTAGGCGTCCTTGCGTTCCCTGTCGCCGTGTAGACGCATGGGAACATAGTGATCGCGAAGGATCAGCAGCGCCCGGTAGACAAGAGCGACATCCTGAAAGGCGGATTTCTTGGCGGCGCGAAGGGCTCGATTGGCGAGAAAAACGCACCCGGACAGGTACTTGGCTGCCCACTGTTGCAGCTCATCGAGCGAGTCGGGGATTTCAACGTCTTCTGCACGTCCTTTGGCCACAAGTGCTGCCGTCAGGTGCTCCAGCCGGTAGCGGAGATTGTGATTTTCCTCGCGAGCCTCGTCGCGCTCGTCAATCGCCTCCTCACGCTCCTGTTCGGCTGCCTGCAGCAGGCCATCGGAGTTCTTACGGTCATCTTCCAACTGCTTGCGAAGTGACTCGATCTCATTCAGTGCCAACTGCAGGAGTTCGCTGTCTGACTGGCCAGCTTGCCGCGCGATCGCACTTTTGCGCTCGATCGCGATGCGGCGCATCCGGGAGAAAGAAGGCAGATCGTTCTCCAGATCGTGCCCGGACACGGAAAGGCGCAAAGCTTTCGCCACCAGGAAATTCCTGAACCCTTCGGGGCCGGACTCCCAGGTACGGATGGAGCCTGGAAGGGCAATGGGATGGCGCATAGGCTCATCGCGGTTCGGATCGAAACCGGTGCCGTATGTACGCACAGCGCCATTGAAGACGGAGAATTCCTTTCCGAGCTCATCGGTGAGCGCGAACCCGGCCCGTTCGGACACGACGACGGTATGGGCTGCGCCGATCACACTGTAGGCAAGATCATCGCCGGCTTGCGCTGCGTTCGAGAACCACTCGTCGACAGGGTCTTTTGCGTGCGAGACGACGACAATGGGTCGCCGTCGCGTCTTGGACAGAAGCAGGCTAATGAGCGCCGCTGAATCCTCGGCCGCATCGACGTACCATGCCCGATCGCGAACTCGAAAATTGTCGACCCGGAGGTCCAGCTCTTTGGCAATCTGGCGGATGAGCGAGGGGATCGACGGTTGGTACGGAGCATCGTCACCTTGGGTGGCACATTGCAGGCGACATCCAAAGCGCAGCTCGCTGCCGGACGATGCAAGCCCGAACTCGGTCGTCCAAGTGCGTTGAGGAACCTCGCGGTCGGCATCGTCGGCGCGCGCGCACCAATATCGAGGAGTGGCCAGCGTCACGGCGGCTGTCCGTTGCGCGCCGACGTCTAACAACTCGAAGTCCTCGCCGCGCCACGCCTCCTGGGGTAGCGGCTTGCCTGCCCGCTTGACTATCCAATGAAGGATGCGAGTCCGCACATCCACGAAGGCCTTCTCGATATCGGCAGCGTGGAGTTGGAACGTCACTTGACTGATGGGACGGACACGCGTGGTGCTCACGCGCGGTGCCCGTAGATTGCGGGCGGGCTGCATTGCGACCTCCATGCCACGGCCTTGCCCATCGGATCATTGCGGTGGGCGTAAGTCCTCGCTCAGTTCAACTAACTTCTCAAATACGGCCCGTACTGACTTTGCGGCACCTCACATGTTTTCGCGCTGGATTGATGCCTTGGTCACACTGCAATGCGTGGCGTCTCCGTCGTAAGTAGAGCCGGGGCTTTTTTCGTACAACTGTCGGGGGGAGCGGCACTTAAGTAGCTGCTGCTCGCCTGAGGGTGTTGTTGGGGGGCGTTTCCGGCGGAATGTGTTTCGTGAGAACAGGCAGAGCCCTGCCCACGTCAGCCAACTGTTCTGAAAAGGGCTCGTGGCTTCCCGACGACGCGATCGTCGGAGCCACTGTTGTGATTCTTCGACGTACTAAAGAGTGGTGCGGAGGTGTCGAGCCGATGGAAGTGTTGTGGGTTCGGCTACAATCGACGTGCGCAAAAATTAAAACGTCGATCAGTTCGCACTCTCCCTGAAGGGATACAAGTAGAACTACGTCGCGATCTACGCTTGCGCGCGATGCGCAGCGCTTCCCGTGAACATGGGGTACCGTCGAAGGAACGATATGGCCGATACAGAACCGAGAAGCCTACACCTCCATACGCTTGAATCACTTTGCGCGGACCTGATCAGCGGTAGGTCCGTTGCCTTGGAGAAGAACAGATGCTTCTCGCTTGCCAACGAGCGGGCCCGTAGTGCTCTCGCGTGGTATCGCGATCGTGGTGCGTCGAATTGGTCCGCGAACGTCACCCCTGCGCACTGTGAGCAACTGGTCGATCGGCTTCTCGAAAAGCCGTCTGAAGTGGTTTCAGTTCGTGCCGGGGTTACGTCACACGCGTCTCGGCGGCTCACGCTTTGGAAGCTAGAAGCACATCGATTCGCGGGCCTTCATAAGTTTGGCCGACCAGGCGCCGAACCGAAAAACTATGTGCACGAGATCACAGCAGACATCACGCTCTTCGAAGGGCGGAATGGTTCGGGAAAGACTTCGCTTATCAACGCGATCATCTGGGCGCTTACGGGTGAGATTCTTCGGCCGCAAAGTGAGCCCGAAGCGGCGAAGGAGGAGTTTGAGTGCTGGGTGTCTGTGGATGGGAGCGAGAAGCCTTCCCTGCGCAAACTGACGCTCGTGACTCCACTGCCGGATGCGGAAACGGTTGCGCGGAACTCGAATGTGATTCCGGCAGATACGTGGGTTGAGCTTACGTTCGTTGACGAGAGCGGAGCGACCCTGCCGCCGATCCGGCGCAGCCAAAGTCGTTCCAGCCACGGGAGGTTGATTGAAACAGAGCCAGACCTGTCGAGGCTTGGCTTGGATCCGATTGGGGCACGGATCGGGACAGTGATGCCAGGCTGGCTGCCGCGCATCCGCGTCGGTGTCGAATCGGAGTTGGGGCAGGCCGTGTCCCAGCTGACAGGTCTTTCTGCGTTGGGCGATCTTGCAGGCCACGTGAGGCGAGCGAAGCAGAAGATCGACAAGGAACTCATTCGGAACAAAGAGCTTGAGAAGAATCGATGTGACGAGGCGTACAACGTAGCGAGAACTGACCTGAACAAGGAGTTGGCGTCGCAGCCAGCAATTGCCCCGGCGAAGGTGGTCCCGGTGCCATCCGATGATTCGTCGATCGAAACTGCTCTTGCGGATATCACGCGGCATTTCGAGGCGGCAAAGGCTGGTGCTTTTGAAGCTGCGCGCGGGATTCTGGGCGCGGGGTTTGATCCTGCCGATGCTTCGAGCAGGGCGAAGCTTGAAAAAAATATATCGCCGGCACTGCACGAGCTTGGGCAGCTGATGCGTCTTCCGTCCCTGAGCAGGTTGCATGCTTTGCGGGTTCTCACCGCGGATGAACTGCAGGGGACGCGGACGAAGATAGGTGGGCTGATTCGTGAGGCGCGGGTGCTAGAAAGTCTGGCGCGGGCGCCTACCGAGGCCGCGAGGATCCGGCTCTATGCGCGGGTGGCGAACTGGTTAGCCGAACATCCCGATCCGAGGCGACGGGATGAAGATTGTGTGGTGTGTGGAGGGTCAGTCCGAGACGTGAAGGACCCCGTGACGGGGAAGCTGGTGAGTGCACATCTTCATGAGGCTGCTGAAGATGCTGCGCTTTTGTCACTAACGTTGGAGCGGCGGGCCAGGGCTGCTCAAGGGGAGCTTGCGCGCAGCCTGCCGGAGGCTTTGCGAGCGGAGCTTTCGCGCGAGTTGCCGAATCATCCTTGCGATTTGATCCGTGCGGCCTTTGTTGACGAGCTTTTCGCGCTTGAGCCGTTTCTCGATGTTCTGCAAACGCTCAAGGCGGGAACGGCGGCGGCGTTTGATTCGGTTGTGGCTAATAGAACATCGATTGCACAGGGTCTCGATATTGTCTTGCCTTCGAGTTGCAGAGAGTTGGGGCAGGCGCTGATGCGTCTGGACAAGGCGATTCGGTTCGCACTATGGCGTCAGGAAAACGACGGACTTGCGCGCGAAATTTTTGAAAAGATTGTTGGCAGGAAGCCAAAGGATGGGCAGGCGGTTCAGGCGCCGACTTTAACGGGAAAGTTACTTGCGCTCGATGCGACGGTGAAGGGTGCGGAGCCGATTTCGAGGTCGCTCGTGTATTGCGGGCGGTTGAGTGCTGAGCTAACGAAGAGGCGGACGTTGGAAAAACGTATCAGAGAGTACGTTATCGCAAGCGCGGCACTGGAAGATCTCTTGAGCCTTGGTGGCCTAGCGGATGAGCAGGTGGATCACTTGCGCCGTAAGTTGCGCGAGGAGGCGGCGAAGTGGAGGGACCGGATCTATGTAGGAGCGTTTCCCAGCACAGCGCATGAGCTGGTGGATACGCCGATGGGGCGCAAAGGTGAGATCGATCTTGTGGTCCGCGCGGGCGGAGTTTCGGCCTCGGCGCAGCATGTGGCGAACGCGTCGGCACTTCGGGCGAGCCTCGTGGGCTTCTATCTGGCGTTCTGGGAGCACGTGCTACTGGAGCGCGGAGGGTTGCGAACTCTCCTTCTAGACGATCCGCTGGAGTTGCTCGATAACGAGAACAGGGATCGTCTCGCGGACTCGTTGGGCGAACTCGTTGCGACGGGCGCTCAGGTGCTCGTCACGTCGTACGATCGACAGTTTTCGGGGCAGGTTGCGCGCTTGCCTGGCGGTCGGTCTGTCGAGCATCTGGCGATTCATCCGGCGACGGATATACAACCCTGCGTCAGGACATCGCCGTCCGAGTTTGAGATAAAAACCCGCAAGAAGCTGTATGACGAAGATCGGAATGCAGAGAATCCAGCGCGAAGTTTCGCCGATGGCTGCAGGGTGTTTCTCGAGACTACGCTTGGGGATCTATTCGAAGACGACGCGGCTTATTCGAGTTGGGTTAAGGAGAATCCGTCGCCGACGCTGGCGAATTTTGTGAACCGGCTGAGGCCGCTTGTGAAATCGTCGCCGCAGGGCATGTTCGGTGGTCAGGTGTTTACGGATTTTCTTGGACACCCTGGACTCGTTGAAGGGTCGGCGGTAATGCGGTTGATGCATAAGGCACATCATGGGTCGCGAGTCGATATCCGCGCTTCGGAAGTTGCTCAGTGTGCTGACGCGCTCTCGCAGCTGGTCGGGCTGGCGGAGAAGATGTATGACGAGCGCTCGCGTTGGAAGCGGAGTGGCGCGGCGAAGAAGTCTCAAGTGGAAAATTCTGCTCCGCCAGCTCTTGCAGCGATGAGGCTGCCGGATCTCCGGATTTATGTGTGCCCAGATCTGGCCGCTTTTACGCAGCGTGCTCCAGTGGGTGGGACGCAGGAGGCTGCGGAGCCGTTCAACATTGGGCTGCTGGAAGGCAAGGTGGCCTTTTATCTTCGTCGAAACAATTTCGGGTTTGCTGCCCCGGAAGGGGCATTGGCAATCGCTGAGGCGATGCCAGGGATTGTTTTAGACCGTAGGCTGGTGATAGCCCGGCACGGCGAGGATGTTTATGCGCGGCGCTTTTTGCGCTCTCAGCGTGCCGATATCATCGGCTTGACGGCCGAGCCACGGGATCCAAGTAAGAAGACGTCGAAGACGGTCTTCCTGCCTGAATCGGAGGTGTCACTTCATCAAGTTGCGGGGATTCTGTTCGAGCACCGTATTGCACCGAGCAAAGGACCTGAGGAGGCGGTACTGGTGGATGCAACGGCGGAGTTGGCGCGCGCTGAGATTGCATTCCGCGTTCGAGATGACAGTGCGGTTCCGTTGGCCTTGGAGAAACAGATTGTGCTGGGTGGGCCGTTGATTGAGTTGTCAGATTTGGGGAACCATGTGGACGCGCTGGTTGCGATTTCGCTTGACGACGACTCAAGCATTTTTAAGCGCGTCGGCGCGCCGCTGCCTGGCAAGTTGTCTCATTTGCGACAGTTCGAGAGCATCGGGGGGCTGGGATCATCGCGAGTACTTTCGATTGGACGGGAGGAAGCAGGGTTTCCGTCGATACGGAGTGTGCGACTGATTGTCGGGATCCTATATAGCGGTTGAGGTATGCGGGGCGGGCGTTCGCACTTTAAGGCGCTGGACACGTCGGGCCCGCGCATCCGCGAAAAGGCACTCCCACGTGTCTGCGGGACCGTTGCGGGACCCCGCCCATGATGAACCGCGATTTACCGTGCACTCGCCTCACAGCGGCCACCCGCCCGGATTAATCACCCAACATTCAACCACTTAGAAAATCACGGGCCGCCGCCCGAGCCCCACCTCCGGCCCTTTCAGCCATTACAAGGCGAAAACGAGAAGCGCCCAAGTCCCACATCGCCTTCCCGGTCAAATGGCATTAGAATAACTGCCAAATTGCATCAAGGGTGTCCCGTGTCACAAAGTGTCATCGAGTTCCTGGGCGGTCAGAGATTGTTCGGCTCGAGAGCTGCGGGCGTTGATTTACTCGCTGAGGTCGAGCGGGGCCTTCCGGTGCGCGCCTACGAGGCCGTTGCCGAGGCGTTGGAATTGACCCCTGCCGAGGAGGACCGCCTGCTCCAGGTAAGCCTGCGAACTCGCGCACGCTGGAAGCGACGCACTCGACTCGACCCAGCCACCTCAGATCGTCTCGTCCGTCTGGCGCGAATCCTGGCTCTGGCGGTGATGGTGCTGGAAAGTCGCGAGAACGCCGTCGCCTGGCTTCGCGAGCCTAGCGATGCATTGCGCGGGCGCTCGCCGCTTGCAGCGATCGCCACTGATCCCGGCGCTGAGAAGGTTTCGAACATGCTCTACCAGATGGAGCATGGGGTCTATGCGTGACGCTCACGGTCTTTCGACTGGGCAAGCACGCCTATCGGACTCAATTGTTCAACGGTCAAGGCGGACTATTTGCCAGCGGCCGGTGGACGCCGCGTGGGAAGCCGGTCGTTTACACCTCGGCCAGCATTTCGCTGGCGGTGCTCGAATACACCGTTAATTACCGACGCCGCGGCTGGGTGCCGGCAACCGTTCTCGGCCGCGCCACGATTCCATCTAGTGTTCGCGTGCAGACGGTATCTGCAGAAGACCTGCCGGCCAATTGGTACGCGGCGGATGCACCGGTGGAGCTGCAGAAGATAGGTGGAGACTGGCTCGAGCGCGGCGAAACGGCGATGTTGAAGGTGCCTTCGGCAATCGTAGTCGAGGAGTGGAACTACCTGCTGAACCCGCTTCACGCCGATTTCGGAAAACTCACCTTGGACGCCCCAAAGCCCTTCAGCTTCGATCGTCGCGTGGCGCGATCAAGGAAGAGGTAACGCTGGCAGCCTCGCTTGCCCCACGGCCCGCCCAGGCTCAGCTGCGCACGCTGAGCCCGTCGAGGTAATGGGACCAGCGCTCAAGGGCGTCGCGCTTTTCATCGAAGTATTCATGCACATCGTACGTACCTTCGATCCGCTCCGGCGTGTGATTCAGCACGCGTTCAGCCACATGCCGCGAAACCCCCAGCCGTCCCAGGTTCGTCCTGCCAGTCCGCCGCAAATCATGCGCTGTGAAATGCGCGATCCCGATCTTCCGAAAGCGCCCCTGAAGTTTGGCAACGCTCCGCGTGATGTATTTCGGATCGATAGGGCCACGGCCGTCGGGCCTCGGGAGCACATACCGCGATTCGCCGGACAACTTCTTTAGCTCCAGAAGTTCGTCGATCGCCCGGCCGCTCAGCGGCAGCACGTGGCCGCGGCCATTCTTCGAGTGCTCATCCGGGATGCTCCACGCGTTCTTCTTGAAATCAAACTCGTCCCAGGAGGCGAGGGCGAGTTCCTCGCGACGCTGCAAAGTGAGGAGCAGGAACCGCAGCACGTGAGTCATCTTCGCGTATCGGCAGGCTTCACGGAGACCCAGCGTGAACGCCCGCAGTTCCTCCTCGCTCAGCACCCGCCGCCGAGACTTCTCTTTGCCGCCGGGTCGGTAGAGCAGCTGCACGGGCGAAGTCTCCACGAGCGAGCGATGGATCCCGAACCGAAACATCTGCCCGAGAATGCTGGCGGTTCGGTTGGCCATGACCTTGGAACCCCGCGCGACAATTCTATCGAGCAGCTCGATGACCTCGCGCGGCGTAATTGTGCGCGCGTCCCGCTTAGCCCATCGGGGCAGCACGTCCCGGTGCAGAATCGCGTGCACGTAGTCCGGGCGCTTCCGATTGGGCGAGAC